>JAESFW010000002.1_pt1 | contig 1714528 bp, 1448 predicted proteins | sample 9269481 | NCBI WGS metagenome assembly JAESFW01 (sample SAMN14515350, study PRJNA621654) | algae metagenome | isolation source: Lyngbya sp. HA4199-MV5 and co-occurring heterotrophs from soil with... | place: USA: Ahupuaa O Kahana State Park, Hawaii | collected 2009-07-21 | reverse complement strand
AAAATCACTAAGTTTAATCATCACTCTCGCTCAGTGATGTCAAGCCACTTTCAGGTGGCGTACTTTGCCCAGGAATTTTTGGCGACCTTTGCTCAGGAACGCTGGCGTACTTTCGCAGGAATATTCAGACCCCGAACAGAACGTTTATAATAATGTCAGGCAAATGCTTCGAAGCGCCTATACCGAAGTCCGGAATATATCCCATAATATTTTACCGGCGGAGCTTGAACGAGATGGCCTGGTTATCACAGTCAGCAATCTCATGTCGAAAATAAACCAAAACAGCGGTCTTCATTTGTCGATGACCGTTGAAAGTCTGGATGTACGCTTGCCCATTGAGATAGAATTCAATCTTTACAGTATCATCTTCGAGCTGATCAACAACACAATAAGACATGCAAATGCAAGCACTTTGTGCCTTGTACTGATCAAGACCACATCTGGCGTGGAGCTTACTGTAACAGACGACGGCGTTGGTCTCGATATCGATACGCAGAAGCGCGGTCGCGGGCTTCAAAATATTCACACAAGATTGGAGTCCCTGGGAGGAGTGTTTGAACTCGTTACTCCCACCGTCCGGGGTACCTGTATACTTATAAAAATTCCCGTTGATACGTTTATCAGCGGGAATCTTGCGACTTAATCGCGCGATTACATTCTCGGTTTAGGAGGCCCCGACGGATTCATATCTTTATCGGGTATATCTAATGTTTCCATTTTCTCCCACGATTCCAATAGCGGATCAACAGTTCTCAAGGTATCTTCCACTCTTTTAAAACCTGTTTCGTTAAAAGCAGCGATAAGGTGCACGTGTCTGAACTTAACCGGATCGGGAACCCCATCTTTATCCCTGAGATAAAAATACAATGACTCCAAGCCAGGTCTGACTGCAAAGTTTTCGTCGAGGAATTTCATCACAAGCACTTCTTCATCGGGTTCACCAGTGATAGGACCCGTTGGAGAATCCGGCGTACCTTTTTGAAATTCGATTTGCATGCGGCCTTCTATCCGCACATACTTGATTTCTTCTGCCATTTTGATTTCGAGGGATTAGAGTTATACATATGATTAAACTAGGTTTTTCTGAATGGCATACTTCACCAAACCAACGGTAGTCTGCACTGCAAGTTTTTGCATCAGGTGCTTTCGGTGTGTTTCCACAGTAGTTGAGCTGATGAATAATTTTTCGGCAATCTCCGTTCCGGAGTACTCTTGAACAATTAATCTGAGCACGTCAAGCTCACGAGGAGTTAACGTGTTCTTACTGATATTGTCAATTCCCGGCTTAAAGTCAATGGCATTACCCTTCGCCAATTGCAACAAAACCGGCTGTGTATAACCCTTGTGCCCTCTATAAATAGATCGCAGCGCTTTCTCCAATTCCTCCCGCTCTGCATTTTTTAAAACATACCCGTCAGCTCCGGCCCGAATAGCTTCTTTAATCGACTCCGGCTCATCGGCTACCGTCAAGAGGCAAATTTTGACATGCGGGAAAAGTCTGCGCACTTGCAGTGTTAGTTCAATCCCGCCTATCACCTCCATTTGAAGATCGGACAATACAATATCAATCGTCGGATCTAACTCCAGCGCTACTAATACGTCCTTTCCATCGTAGTGTTTCGAAACGACTTCAATTCCGTCGATACTTTCCAAAAGGAGAGATAAAGCGTCGACAACCATTTTATGATCGTCACATATCACAATGCGCATATTGTCAGATTAATCGTTGGTGAGACTTCGAAAAACGAATTTCAACCATATTTGCCTGGTACAAAGTTGGCGCCTGAGGACGGGCATTGAAATACCAGACTTTTATGATTTTATATCCTAGAATTTAAGGATACAAAGCCATTATTCGTTACTATTCGCATTAATGTTTTACAAGTACATTAAAAACTTATTAATCGGTTTAAAATAACTCCGATTATAAATGCTGAGAAGCTTGTTTAAATCTGATTCTATTCTTTTTCCAAAGATCTTCCAATGATTCGTCCACACGTTGCCTTATGACTAATGTCATTTTTCCCGACAAATTTCCTCCCGTTCTTGTATTCGATAGAACTAACAGAATCTACGTTAGGATAGAAATTCGTGGAAAATGGCAGGGTCGTTGATCCGGCCATTTTTGTTTTCTAGAAATTCAGGGAGATCGTCAGCGTTTTTGTAGAAGTGCTGGTTAGCTTGAAGCGCTCGTCGGCGCGGATTCCCGCTACCCAGATAATGTCGCCATTTCCATTGACCAGTACGGCGGTCCTTTCCTTTTCGAAGCGGTCCACTTTATTGTCGATCAGCAAATCACTGACCTTTTTGCTTTTACCACCCATTCCAAAGGGCTGAAAGACATCCCCAGCCTGCCATTTCCTGATCCGGAGCGGGAATATCAGCAAATCGGGATCGACGGCAATGGTATGTTTATCGAAAGGAATAATTGCTCCCGCTTGCGACAAACGAAGGGTAAATATTACTCCATGCCAATCAAGCACCTGATCCGGCGTTTCAACAATTAATTCCTCTTGCACGGAGGTTTCGGGCGTCATTTTAATAATCAAATGCGCCCTGTCGACCAACAGAACATACGTCGGAGAGAAGAAACGTTTACCCGGCGTTCCATCAAAGGCAGCAACGATTCCCGGGATCTGGCTATATTGAAAACCAAAGTCCTGCAAAATGAACCAAAGCCGGTAAGCAGGCTCGGTAGCTTGGCGTATTTCGTCGGTTGGAATGCGGATAGTATCAGCCTCCTCCTGGATGACCTCCTTTTTCCAGGCTTGCAAATGGGCGGCAAGCAAAGCGTTAGCCGCACGCAGGCGCTCCGAGGTGGCATTAAATGTCGTTTCGAGGGATGGATTCAACTCCGTCAGCACCGGAGTTACATGGTGGCGGATCTTGTTCCTATTGTAATCGTCCGTTTCATTGGTCCGATCTTCCCGCCATTGAATACCGTTCTCCGCGGCGTACCTGCTCACCTCCGCGCGATTGGATAACAGCAGCGGCCGGATCAGGTTGCCGTTCACAGGCGCGATGCCCGTCAATCCGGCGAGGCCCGTTCCGCGGGCCAGGTTAAGTAGCAAAGTTTCTAGCGAATCATTGGCATGATGTGCGGTGGCGATCCATTTGTAGCCGGCTTCTTGCCGTACCTTTTCGAACCACTCGTACCGCAGTTCCCGAGCTGCCATTTGCGTTGAAACGGAAGCACTTTTGGCGAAACCTTTGACGTCTGGCCGGGTAACAAAAAATGGAAAATTGTATTTGGAAGCAAGTTCCCTGACGAATGCTTCATCATCGTCCGACTCCTCCCCTCTCAATCCAAAATTACAATGTGCTACACCCGCCGGAAGTCCCAGATTATGAAACAGATGCACCATCACAACAGAATCGACTCCCCCGCTCACGGCAAGCAAAGTCGGCTGCTGTTTCAGATCCGGCGTGTGTTGGTTAATAAAAGTTAAAAACGAATCCAACATGAACCTGTGAATCGTATTTGATGTACTTTTGAATAAATGAGAATGGATTTATCTCTTCGTCCGGATGGCAACGGGACAGGATCCAGCCAAAGGTAAGAGAAAGAAAAGCAACATGAACAAAAAAAATAGTGCAGTTACCTGCAACCCTTTTAAACTTTTCGGCGTCATCAATATCAAAAGAAATATATTTCAACTGACGTTCTTTGCCTTACTGATTTTTTCGCCTTATCTGTTCGCACAGAAAGCATTACCTCCAACGCAGCCTCTTCAAAACGAGAACCTGGTTGAGATCCTGAAGTCGGACGAGCTGGAAATTATCAATCAGCCCGGAGACGAGTCGCGACGGGTTACAAATGGGGTTTTCAGGCACAAGGGCGCGCTATTGTACAGCAACCTGGCCATTCAGCACATCAACTCCAACATGATCGAGGCATTCGGCAATGTCAGGATTGTGCAGGGAGACACGATTACGGTAACGGGAGATACGCTCTATTATTATGGCAACACCCGCCTGGCCATTGTAAGTGGAAAGAAAACAGTCCTCAAAGACACTAAAAAAACACTTACTACCCGGAAAATCGAGTACGACATGGCCAACGGGTTCGCGTACTACAAGCAGCCCGGCCGCACGGTCGATGAGGAGAATGTGCTTACCAGCAAGGAGGGAGTTTATAATACGACTACCAAAGAATTCACTTATTACAAAAACGTGAAGCTGGTCAACAAAAAGTATACGCTCACAACCGATACGCTGCTCTATAACTCGCTCACGAAATGGTCCTATTTCAATGGCAAGACCAAGATCGTGAACAAGGACGGTACAGTTGTTGGAACCAAAGGGCAATACAACACGGAGTCGACGCAGTCCGCATTTCATACACGTACGACTGTCGACAACGAAACGTATACCCTAACGGCCGACTCACTGGTAGTCGATGGGAAATCCAATGACGGCAAGGGAAAAGGAAATGTGGTGATAGTTGCCAAAAAAGATAAAACAGTGTTGAATGGCGACGAAGGATATTACTGGAAAACAAAAGGTTACTCCAAAATATTTGGCCATGCTTATGTTAGAAATGTGGTGTCCCAAGACACGCTTTACATTCGCGCCGACACGCTTTACTCTTTCGAAAACGCTCGTGACAGCACGCGGAAGCTGATCGGAGATCGTAACGTATTCATTTACAAATCCGATTTCCAGGGAAAATGTGATTCGATCACATACAACACGGCCGACTCGATCATCCGCTTCTTCCGCAAACCGATCCTTTGGAGCGACCAGCATTACCAGATGGAAGCCGACTCCATTACCGCATTCCTGGTGAGCAATGAGATCAACAGGATGCTCCTCAAGGGGAAATCTTTCGTCATCACGGAAGATACGCTCGTGAAGCAATTCAACCAGGTGAAGGGACGGACGATCAATGCCTACTTTCAGACAGGAAACAAATTGAAACAGGTGTTGGTAGACGGCAACGGGGAAAGTGCCTACTATGCGGTAGATGATAAGCAGAAAAATATCGGTCTGAACAGGGTCGAATGCGGGAGAATGAACCTGCTTTTCGAAGACAACCGGGTCCAGCGGATCGCATTTATCGGGAAACCGGACGGGAAGTTAATTCCTCCCTCCAAAATAAAACCCGCAGAGAGGCAATTGGACGGTTTTAACTGGCGCATTGCCGAGAAGCCGACGAAGGCTAAGACGACCTGGCAGGAAAAATAAGTTTGAGCGGAAATTGTGGCGGGTTTAGCTGTCGGCACGATTTTTTACCAATCAAAAATAAAGTTACCCATTCGCACAATATATTTTGAATATACAATTATTTCTCTATATTTTTGTAGCGTACTTTTCAGCTAAAAACACATAACGCATTAGTCAAAAGTATCCGATTGCAGCTATGAAAAGAACTATACGTTTTATATATATGATTTTAGCCTTAGCCCTGAGTATTCAAGGGTTACAGGCCCAAAGTGTCTCGGGGGGAAGCCGCCTGAATATGGTCGGCAAGAAGAAAGCCCCCGCAACCCAGAACATCAAATTCTCAAACTTCTCAGGCGGGGTCAGCTACAAGCCGCTGACTTTGCAAAATCCAAAAGCGCTGAATAGATTCTACACTTCGTTTCTTTTTGCATCCGCGAACGCGACAGACAACAACACACTGGCCGTCGAAGTTGCTGAAAAAGGCACTGAAAAGAAATCTCCGGCCTTGGAGGCCCAGCTCAGAGCAGAAGAGCTCCTGTTCGTGAATGACAAGATCTCGGTTTCCAATGTGTATCCCAACCCTGCGAGTGAATATGCTGAAATTGATTTCACGATCTCGGCAGGCCTTCGTGACGCGAAACTGACTTTCTACAACGTACTCGGCTCTCAAATCCAGGAGTTTACACTCAACAAGAACGAACGTAAATTACGCGTAAATACCAGAGACATGGCGACGGGGCTGTATTTCTACCAGTTGTCGGTCGATGGCAAAAAAGTGGCAACCAAAAAAATGCTCGTTCGCCATCAGCAATAGGCTAATTTTTAACACTATATCAGCTACGCATTCGTTATGGATGGTGTAGCTTTTTTTTATTACCTTTGCAGTTAATATGCGAAAAAACAGTCCGGCAAGCTATTTCTTGCTATTCATTGCAATCCTTGTTGTTACTTCCTGCAGTAAGTTCTCCAAGTTACAGAAGACAGGTACAGATCAGCAGAAATACGATGCTGCCATGGCCTATTACAAAAAGGCGGACTATTACCGCGCAGGACTGCTGTTTGAGGAGTTGATTCCTTTGCTGAAAGGAAGTACCGAATCGGAGCTTGCGCAGTTCTATTACGCATACTCGCAATACCATCAGGGCCAGTATAATACCAGCCAGTTTCTTTTCAAGAAATTTTACGACACTTACGCACGGAGCGACTACGCTCAGGAATCTCTGTACATGCACGCATTCTCGCTGTATAAGGACTCTTCGCCCTACAATCTGGATCAGACGAGCACTTTTACGGCGATCTCGGCTATGCAGGATTTCATTAATACATATCCCGACAGCCCTTTCCGCGAAGAATGTACCCGATACATTCTGGAATTGAGATCCAAGCTGGAAAAGAAGGCTTACGAGCGCGCAAGGCTGTATCACAAAATCAGTGATTTTAACCCGATGTCGCTTAAATCGGCGGTTATTTCGATCGAAAACTTCCGCAAAGACTTCCCTGACTCGCAATACAACGAGGAGCTCGCATTCCTGAAAGTGGAATCCCAGTACAACCTGGCCTCCAACAGTTTCAGCGACAAGCAGAAAGAAAGATTCCAGGATGTCGTGAAGTTCTATCAGGAGCTGGTCGACAAATATCCTACGGGCAAATACAACCGCGATGCCGAAAAAATGTATGACGACAGTCAGAAACAGATCGAAACGATCGCCAAGGTAGAAGCGGAACGTCAGAAACTCAAAGAAGCTCAACCCGACCCGGCAACCAAACCGGCCAAGGTTACCACGCCGGCTGTCAGCGGTCCGAACGGCCAATAGCAGGCACCATTTATATTGTTTTAAAATTTTAACTATATCAGACCATTATGGCAACGAATCCATCGATCATTACCCGTGATACAGACAAGATAGCGGCGGTAACAGGTAACCTGTATGAATCCGTATCGGTCATTTCCAAAAGGGCACGCCAGATTTCCAGCAAAATGAAAGAAGAGCTGAACAACAAACTGGCTGAATTTGCTTCCGGTGTGGATAACCTCGAAGAAGTGTTTGAAAACAGAGAGCAAATCGAAATTTCGAAATTTTACGAGCGTATGCCTAAGGCGGGAAGCATTGCTATCGATGAGTTCATCGAAGGCAAAACTTACCACAGCTACCGCGACGCCAGCGAAGAATAATACAACCGCTTTTCCCGAAGCCCGCCATGAATCTGATTGATGGCGGGCTTTTTTGTTTTAACTTTACAATCAAATCCTTGTAAAATTGAATCTGAAAGGTAAAAAGATACTGCTGGGTGTTTCGGGTAGCATCGCTGCTTACAAATCCGCATTGCTGGTGCGACTGCTCGTGAAAGCCGAAGCAGAAGTTCGGGTGATCATGACCCAATCGGCGACAGAATTTATCACGCCGCTGACACTATCAACCCTTTCCAAAAATCCCGTCCTAACCTCATTTACCAAAAATGAAACGGGTGAATGGAATAATCACGTCGAGCTCGGACTTTGGGCAGACCTGCTCGTGATTGCACCTGCAACTGCAAAGACGCTTTCCAAGTGCGCCACCGGCCACTGCGACGACCTGCTAACAGCTATTTATCTTTCAGCCAGATGCCCGGTATTCTTCGCGCCAGCCATGGATGTCGATATGTTTAAACATCCGTCAACCCAACACAACATCGAAAAACTGATGGGTTATGGCAATAGCTTCATTTCCCCTGAACATGGAGAACTGGCCAGCGGATTGATCGGCGACGGAAGACTGGCCGAACCGGAGAATATCATCAAAATACTCGACGCACATTTCGCGCAACGGCCTGTCGCCTGCTCGAAACGCGTACTCATTACCGCCGGCCCAACTGTTGAACCGCTGGATCCGGTAAGGTTTATCAGCAACCGTTCCTCGGGCAAAATGGGATACGCCATTGCGGAAGCGTTCGCCGCCGCTGGCGCTCATGTGACGCTGGTAAGCGGGCCTACGCAGCTGAAAGCTTCCAGTCCGAATATCCGGACAGTAGCAGTCGAAACTGCCGGCCAAATGTTCCATGCCGCAAAGGAGAACTTTGAAGCCAACGATCTGATCATTTTTGCGGCGGCTGTGGCCGACTATACCCCCCGGCATGTAGCGGAGCAGAAAATCAAGAAGCAGGGTGAAAGCATGACGCTGGATCTTGCTAAAACAACCGATATTGCGGGAACCCTCGGCGCGATGAAAAAGCCGGGACAGATAATCGTCGGCTTTGCACTCGAAACGGAGAACGAATTGAATCATGCCCAGGACAAGCTTGCCCGGAAAAATTTCGATTACATTGTTTTAAATTCTCTGAACGATCCCGGGGCAGGTTTTGCACACGATACCAACAAAATAACCGTTATTGACAAGGACAAAAATGTGCAGCAATTCGACCTTAAATCCAAGGAGGAGGTCGCGCAGGACATTCTTAATATCGTACTAGCCAAATGGAGCGAAGCATAAAATTACTGATCCTGGCCATCCCGCTGCTTTGCGGGGCACTTCTGCAGCGTGCGCACGCGCAGGAGTTCCAGTTTACCGTCAATCTCAATTACGAGCAGTTGGTAGCGCAGCAAAAGACAGACCCGCAGTCGATGAGCCAGTTGCAAACCTACATGAATGATTTTCTGAACAATACACGCTGGACCAACGACCAGTTTGCCAAGGAAGAGAAGATCAAATGCAAGCTCAATGTGAACCTGACCCGCTCGCTGGCTCAGGGAAATTATGAGGGCAACGCTCAACTGGTGGTATCCCGCCCGGTTTATGGCTCTACCTACGAAACGGTGCTGTTCACGTATGTCGATAAGAACTTCACATTTACCTATCTGCCCAGCACACAGCTGTATTTTAATGAAAACAGCTACACCGAAGAGCTCCCGTATATTCTGGCTTTTTACGCTAACATCGCGCTGATTTTCGACTACGACTCGTTCAGCAAAATGGGGGGATCGCCATATGTACAGAAGGCATTCAATCTCGTGAACCTGGCCAGAAACTCTTCGCCCAACAAACGCGGCTGGGATTCCAACGGTGATTCCAAAAACCGTTATTGGCTAATAGAAAATCTTCAAAGTCAGCAATTTACGCCATTCCGTGAGGGAATGTACAAATACTATCGTCAGGGCCTGGATGTGGCAACGCAGAATCCCGCGGAAACCCGTACGAAAGTGCTCGAATTCCTGAATACCATCAAAGAAGTCAATCAGCTTCGTCCGGCAAGCGTGGTGGTCAACTCATTTTTTGACGCCAAATCGGATGAGCTGTATAAAATAATGATCGAGGGATTACCTGAGCAACGCACGCAGGCATATACCTTGTTGGTTAACCTCGACCCTTCGAAAACCCAGCTCTACCAGCGGCTGTCCATGTAGCACATTCCCCATGAGTAAAAGATTAATACGGGTTACTCCGTCCGAAATAAAAAGCAAAGAGGGCATTTTACAAAAGCAGCCTCTCAATGCCATCCTATCCAACGGAAATACCGTTTTTGGCAGGTTAATTTCCATCGATGCCGCGCAACTTGTGTTAAAAGACACCCGCAACCATCAGCATCAGATCGCCCTTTCCGACTTGTACGAAGTGGTTTATGATGACAGCAGAGGCATTGTACCACCAAGCAGGCACGCTACCTTATAAAATTGGGGCAACTTCCTCTTATATTTCCTATTTGGGAAGATCATGCCTATATTCGTATCGGAGACGACCTTGATCCCCTTCATCATAGCCAGGTTGCATCATCTCCGGCAATCTGCCTCCTAAATTAGACATGCTTTCTAATTTACTGATCAAAAACTATGCGCTGATAAAGCACCTAGAAATGTCCCCCGATCCCGGCCTGAACATCATTACAGGCGAAACGGGTGCCGGTAAATCCATTATGCTTGGTGCAATAGGCCTGCTGCTCGGAAACAGAGCCGACGCGAAATCACTGTACGACAGCAGCGAAAAATGCGTGATCGAAGGTACTTTCAACCTGACAGGTTACGACCTCGCCCCCAACTTCGAAGATGAAAATCTCGATTTTTCGGAAGAATGCATTGTCCGGCGCGAAATCTCCGCAGCCGGTAAGTCGAGGGCATTCATCAACGACACGCCTGTCAACCTGGAAACGTTGCGAAAAATAGGCATGCAATTGCTCGACGTGCATTCGCAACACGATTCGATACTGCTTGGCAATAACGAGTTCCAGCTGCGCGTCGTCGATTCTTATGCCGAAAATGCCGATTTGCTCAAAACATACCAGGCCGATTTTAATGCCTACCGCGAAGCTTCCAAAGCATTCGACGAACTGAAACGGCAGGCACATCAGCTCCGCAAAGAGTTCGACTACGACCAGTTTCTGTTTCAGGAATTGAATAATGCCGGTTTGAGGGCCGACGAGCAGGAAAAGCTGGAACAGGAGCTAACTATCCTGGAAAATGCGGTAGAGATCAAGGAAAAACTTCAACTGGCCCATGCCTACCTCGATAATCCGGAAAATTCGGCGCTGGATTTGTTGAAAAGTGCTGTGGGCTCGCTTACCCAGGCGTCGCGGCTTGTGAACGAATATGACGTCCTGCGCCAACGTGCCCAAAGCGCGCTCATTGAACTCCGTGATCTTGCCGAGGAAATAGACCAGGTAAACGGGAATGTGGAACTGGATTCGGCCCGTACGGATGTCGTTCAGGAGCGTTTGGACCTGATATATTCGCTACTCAAAAAACACCAGGTATCAACCATCGCGCAGCTGCTGGATATCGAAGCCAACCTGCAAAGCAAGCTGAGCATCGTCATGAACCTGGATGAAGATATGGCGACGGCCGAAAAGAAAGTTGGGCAGACGCACGACAAGATGCTTGCCGGTGCAAAAGTGCTTTCCGACAGACGTAAAAAAGTAACCAAAGCCATTGAAAAGCTAATTCTCGACAGGCTGTACGAGTTGGGAATCCCGAATGCGTCGCTCAGTATCCAGATCAACGAAACTGCGCCGACACCTGCGGGGATAGACGCCGCAACCTTCCTTTTCAGCGGAAATAAGGGTATTGTTCCACAAGAATTGAAATTAGTTGCCTCGGGTGGGGAATTTTCCCGGCTGATGATGGTTATTAAGTATATACTCGCCGACAAGCGAAAGTTGCCGACCATTATTTTTGATGAGATCGACACCGGGGTTTCCGGAGAGATTGCCAAAAAAATGGGGAAAATGATGCAAAATATGGCCGTGAACCACCAGATAATCGCCATTACCCATTTGCACCAGATTGCCAGCAGCGGCGATGCGCACTATTTCGTCTATAAAGATCACTCCTCTGACAGAACTGTCAGCAGGATCAAAAAACTCACCATCGATGAACGTGTACAGGAGATCGCCCAGATGATCGGCGGGCATAACCCGTCGGAAGCCGTGCTGCATAATGCGCGCGAAATGATCCTGAGGGATTGACAAGCACCTATTCGGTAAAATCCATTTTATATGAAACACCTTATCCTTCTATCGCTCTTCCTCGTGCTTTGCATGGCATGCGGGAAAGACAAAGACCAGGAAAAACTAGCCGGCCTGGAAACCGAAGTCCTGGCCATTCATGACGAAGTAATGCCCCAGCAAGAAGATATTATGAGCCTGAAATCGCAGCTTTCGAAGAAGATTCAGGGCATCGACAGCCTTCAAAATGTGGGTGTAAGCAGCAATACCATGGCAGAGCAGCGCATTAAGGCCGTTGATCTTAATCAGAAACTGGCTGATGCCGATAAACTCATGATGGATTGGATGCACGCCTACCGCGGCGACTCCGCCAAGAAACTGGAACCCAAAGAAGCGCTTCTTTACTTTGAAAAGGAAAAGGAAAGGATATTGCTCGTCAAACAAGCCACGCTGAAATCGATTCAGGAGGCCAAAACATTTTTAGAATAACCCGTTTATGAATTCGAAAGTAAAATCAATCCTTTTTCAATCTCTGTTTATTTCTGCTTCCCTTGCCGCCGTTACCGGCTGTGGCGATTCGGACAAGAAACTGCCGATCCTGGGAGAACGCGACTGGGTGAAGAAAACCGTGGATGGAAAAGAAGTTGTTGACACCATATATAATACGATCCCGAAATTCGCTTTTGTCAACCAGTACGGTGACACGATTACCGAGAAAATTGTCGAAAACAAGATTTATGTGACCGACTTTTTCTTCACTACCTGCCCTACCATTTGTCCGGTTATGAAAAAACAGATGGTAAAAGTCTACGAGGCATACAAAGGCAATCCCGATGTAATGATCCTCTCCCACTCCATTGACCCCGAACACGACACGCCGGCGGTACTCAATCAGTTTGCAAAGGATCTGGGCGTGGAAGGCCAGCAATGGCAGTTCCTGACGGGCGATAAAGCACGGATTTACGAAATAGGCCAGAAAAACTATATGTCGACCGCCAAGGAAGACACCACCGTACAAGGCGGGTACATTCACAGCGGAGCATTCATTCTTATCGATAAGGACAAGCACGTGCGCGGCATGTACGATGGCACCACCGAAGAAGGTACAAAAAAGTTGCTCAACGACATGGAGCGGCTACTGGCTGAATACAAGAAATGAAATTGCCGCAAATTAACCGCACCGCCACGGCCCGTACGCTGACATTCCTCATGCTGGGCCTGGCTTCATGCCGCAGTTCGGAAGAGCTGAAAAGCGAGCAGTATTTTGTAACAGGGCAGCAATTGTACATGACGCATTGCGCCAACTGCCATCAAATGGAAGGCAAAGGAATGTCCAATCTCTACCCTCCTATTGCAGGGTCGTCGATCCTTTCCGACAAAGCACGCGTTGCATGCATCATTCAATACGGCATGAGCGATACAATCGTGGTGAATGGCAAGAAATTCAGCAGGCCTATGCCGCCCAATCCCAAATTAACCGAAATAGAAATTGCGGAAATCGTCAGTTTTGTCTCGATGAAATGGGGAAAGGATAGCGTCTATACGCCGATCGAGTTGGTGCATAAGGCATTGGCCGACTGCAAGCCAGACTAGAATCCGTTTGAAATCACCGTACCGGTCATTTTTCGGAGTTTGATTCTCGAAAAATCCTGTTCGGCGTCCATTCCCACGGCATTGGTAACTTCCGGAGACTGGGTATTTACAATCACCAATGGTTTATCCGTAAAGACTTTGCGGGTGCCCGGACTCCAATTGAGCTCGGTAGTAGTCAGAATTTGATGGTCTTGCAGCTTTACGACCCGGACGTGTCCTTTTACAATATACACGTCCGCATTGCGGTCATACCTGCCGGAATCCGAGCGCAACGTAGTCACTACCGTTCCCAGTGAATCGAAGAAACTGATATTGACAGAGTCGGGAAAAACACGGGTCTCGTTCTGGTAGGTAAGTGACTTCGGCGTTTTCACATATACCTTCATGTTGCCCTGCTCACTATACTTTACGACCAGGTCATTCACAATTTCGATCGGCCCGTTATAAACCGCTCCGATTTTATCTTTTTTGGACTCGCAAGCCACAAAAAGCAGCGCGCAAAGTACCAGAATACAAAAAGGAGATAAGTGATTATCTCCTTTTGAAAAATGCATTTGAATGCTCTTTTTAAGCATAAGAATGTCGGTTTAGTCGATCCTCCTCTTCTCAAACCATCTCTCCATGAGCGTCACGCCCAACACTACGCGCCCGTAACGCTCGCGGATCGCACCGCCTGAATTCGTTCCCCGCTGCCCTCCTACGAATGCTACGGAAAGCAGGTTGGCAAAACCGCGTCCCATCGGGAAAGTGAAGCCAAGGCTCACATTGGAATCGTTTACTTTGGTATTGCCTATTACATAAGGTGTATTACCAGTGCTGAAACCGATACGGTAGCGAACATTTTGAAAGTAATTGAGCGCACCAAAACGCGGGATGTATTCCGCACCGACGTGAAGGCGATTCACATCTCTCAGTGCTTCGTTCACATTACCGAAACCTCTGTACTGCGACCACGACTGGTGGCTATAATCCACAGACACCGTCATTTTAAATGGCCATTCTAGCGTTGCTCCTACCTGATATTGCTCAGGCACTTTCATGGAGCCGCCCAGGTTGTTTTCCAACGTATCCGGGGTCGCAACAGGGAATGAGCCCTGTGTTAGCTCGAAAGAAGTCGTTTTAGTTGCATTAAGCGAGGTACTGAAACTATATGCACCACCCAAATTCAGGTTCAGCTTGTTCTCCTTTTTAAGCGGAATTCTAACGGTACCACCGGCACGGAACGCGATATCCGAGTAGGTATTGCGCTCGTTGAGGCTCACGATGTAATCGGATGGCACGCCATTCACAAACAACATTACATCAGACGCCCTCCGCACATTACCAAAAAAGTAGCTACTTTCAAGGCCCAGACTTACATAACGGCCGATTTGGAAAGAGTTGACCACCGAAGCCTTGTTGACCCCTCCTTTTCCTGAGACCGTATATTGCGCTATGCCTGGCGAACCAGAAACAGGGCGCGTAAATGTGTTCTCATAATCGATAAAGCTGTAAGGCTTCAAATTGGCACCGATCACCCATCTTGGCGTAATCGGAAACGATAGCGACAGGTACGCCAGGTTTCCACCCGCATTTCCTTGCCTCAGGTTCCCGGAAGCGATGTCTTTGTATTGCCCCACCAATCCTACGTCCAGTGTAGTAAACCGGTTGCGGACCCAGAGTGCCGGGTTAAGGTTGTTGACCTGAAACCCGCCGCCCGCTGCGACGCCGGCGCCTCCCATACCAGTATTATCGGAATATGCATCCCCGTAAAACTCCCCCATACCGAGCGATGAATACGGGGAATTGCCCAATCCTTGTGCTTCTGCAAGATTTGTACAACCCCAACCGAGTGTAATGGCAAGCGCGACTATTCCTATTCTACTGTAAAGAGACATTATATGTTAAAATTCTGTTCAATCCTATTAAAACCAGTTCCGGCACCGCAAAGATGGGTGGTTTCAAGCTACTTTCAAAAAAAGCAGCATCCCCACCGCATAATACTACGCGCAAAGTCGGGTAATTGTGTCGGTATCTTTCAATAATTCCTTCGATTTCAGCAAGTGTGCCATTCATCACACCGCTCTGCATGGCCTGACGGGTGCTTTTTCCGATCAAATCAGGCGCTTTTTCAGGCTCGAAAAGTGGAAGTCTTTTAGTAAACGTATGCATTGCATTGAATCGCATCCTCACGCCGGGAGAAATTAACCCGCCCTGAAATGCCGCATGGCGGTCGATGAGGTCGTAGGTAATGCACGTACCCATGTCGATGACGACCAGGTCCTCATTCGGGAAAAGGTAATTCGCCCCCGCAGCGGCGGCAATCCGGTCGGCACCGAGGGTCTGGGGAGTGTCGTAATGCTTGGTGATCGGTAAGGGCGTATCGGGGGTCAGCCCCATTACCCGGACCGGTTCACCCAATGCCTCCTGAAACTCTTCCTGTGTTCTCCCGACGGAGGAAAAGAAGAGGTATTCCGGCAGTTCGTCCCTGACATTCCGGATCAATTCCGGGAATTCCAGGTGCGTCGTATATCGTATAAGTTTTTCTCCCTCGAACCATCCGATCTTCGAAAAGGTGTTCCCGGAATCCACAACAATATTCATAGTCCGCAAAAATCCGATTTTCCTGTCACAAAAACTAAGGCTGCAAAGAAGTTACTGCGCGTTAAATCACCGACTTCGACATATTATCCCGGATTTTTTGTCATACAAAAGCAATAACAATGCGGTTGGCACGGTTTTAAAGCTAAATATTTGGAAATTAAACCATATATGTTTACCTTCGTCCATCCAAGTCAGTATCGACTCGTAAATCCAAATTCCATCTCGCAGTAACTTCGCACCTCAGCGTTATCGAGATTTAAAATCTTGCTGATTTATTGTCAATACTTCCTGTTTGTACCTGTTACAATTTTCAGATTTGATCCATCAAAGTTTTGCTGTTTGTAAAGCCTTTCGCGCGGGCTTTCGCAATAAATGCTTATCAACCTATCAATGACCATCACGTGACTTCAGGGCGCGCAGTCCTGTTTATATCCAATTATATTCACAACCTTATTGTCCAATTGGTAAAGTGACCCTTTACTTTCCATTTTCTGTATGCCTACAATTGATGATTTAAACATTAAGCTTTTATCAGAGCTACGAGAAATAGCGGGTGCTCTGGGAATACCCGATCATGCCAAACTTCCTAAAAAAGAACTGATTAACCGGATAATGTCGCAGCAGGAAGCGCCAGCCCCTGTTGCCGCGCCAGTTGCGGTGGAAACTCCTGAACTGGAAGCCAGCCCCGCCGAATCCGGTGAGCCTAAGAAAAAACGCGCCAGGAGGCCCATCGAACCGACCCCTGTGCCCGTTCCCGTGAAAGGCGGCAATAACCGTCCTGTCCGGAATAAGAAAGACCTCCCAACAGTCCCTTCTTCTGCACCGTTATTCGACACCCCCCGTCAGGACTTCGCGAAACGCCAGGAAGAACGACCAAAAAATATAGATACATCGCTCGAAATCGACGATGACAATGATACCCTCAACGACCTGGGCAGAGAAATCCCTGCGGAAGTGGAGGCAGCAACCGAGCCGGAAGTGGCTGTTGAAGAGATTCAGGCTGATATTCAGGAAGAAAAGCCTGCCGTAGTTTCGCAGGAACCAACTGCCCAGCCGCGTGAAGAGCGCCAACCACGCCCGCAACACGAAGGTCAGGAAAGACACCAGCAGCCACAGGCACAACGTGAAGATCCATCTTCGAAAATCAAACGCAATTACAACAACTACGTAAGAGAGTTCGACGGTCTGATCGTTAACGAAGGGGTACTGGAAATCATGCAGGATGGCGGCTACGGCTTCCTTCGCTCTGCGGATTACAACTACCTGGCGAGCCCCGACGATATTTACGTTTCGCCTTCTCAAATCAAATTGTTCGGTCTGAAAACCGGTGATACCGTAAAAGGTCAGATCCGCCCGCCGAAAGAAGGAGAAAAATACTTTGCGCTGCTGCGCGTGGAGACGGTAAACGGAAAAACCACAGAGGAAATCCGCGACCGTATCCCATTCGAATACCTTACCCCGTTGTTCCCGGATGAATGCCTGCGCCTAAGCTCGCGCCCGGAACAATATTCCACCCGTATTCTAGATCTTTTTGCACCTATCGGTAAAGGCCAGCGCGGTATGATCGTGGCACAGCCTAAAACCGGTAAAACCGTGCTTTTGAAAGAAATCGCGAACGCCATTACCCGTAACCACCCCGAAGTATTCCTGCTGATCCTGCTGATCGACGAACGTCCGGAAGAGGTTACCGACATGCAGCGCAGCGTACGTGCGGAGGTGATTGCTTCGACATTTGACGAGCAGGCCGACCGCCACGTGAAAGTCGCGAGCATTGTTTTGGAAAAAGCCAAAAGAATGGTGGAATGCGGTCACGATGTAGTGATCCTGCTCGACTCCATCACACGTCTGGCGCGTGCGTACAACACGGTGGTTCCTTCATCCGGTAAAATCCTTTCCGGTGGTGTGGACGCCAATGCATTGCACAAACCGAAACGTTTCTTCGGTGCGGCACGTAATGTCGAAAACGGCGGCTCACTGACGATCATCGCCACCGCATTGATCGACACCGGCTCCAAAATGGACGAGGTTATCTTCGAAGAATTCAAAGGTACCGGTAACATGGAATTGCAACTCGACCGCAAGCTGTCCAACAAACGCGTTTTCCCGGCTATCGATGTAATGGCTTCCGGAACACGCCGCGAGGATTTGCTGCTTGATAAAGAAACGCTCAAAAAAGTGTGGATACTCCGCAAGCACATGGCCGATATGAACGCCATGGAATCGATGGATTTCCTGCTGGAACATATGAAAGGGACCCGGAACAACGAAGAGTTCCTGATCTCAATGAACCGATAACTCATAAAGCCCGGGCCAACGTCCGGGCTTTATTGCGTTATAGGCCCTCCTGTTGCATATTATTTGACGAAACCCTATTTTTAGGTAAAAGCATCAATCCGTCAAACTTCTGTTCCTCATGTTCAATAGCAAGGCGCTCTGGTGGACGTTCCTGGGATTCTGGATAGCAGGTTCTATTTATTGGCATGTGTGCAGGATCAGAGAGTTTTGCGACATGATGTTCGATTCCCAGTCGCTTTTGCCGGAAATGTCCGCGCAACGCGGCCTGCTCTATTTCTCACTCCGGCCTTTCGGGCTTCCCGCTTATCACATCGAGCTCACACATTTCTGGCAGCACACCATTATGATCGGTGTTGCGCTGATCATCGGTTTTATATTGGGCAGGGCTTATGAAACAAGTAAAACGAGGGATTTGCGGTACAAATTGAACCGCATTCATCGCGAATTGGCATACTATCGATCGAAACAATGAACCTCCCGGCTATTTCACTCGACCTGGACAGTCTTCCCGTAGCGGTTGCAGAAATCACCGTGCTGCTCATCGCCGCCACCGTCGCCGGTTGGTTTCTGGCAAAAGTGATTATCAAAAAGAGAATTGATAACTTGCAGGAATTAATAGAGGAAAAGAAATACGAACTCGCTCAATACCGGACTTTAACGAACACCACAGTGGATTACCCGATCGCTACCAACGCGCACAAAACCGTTTATCCCCCCATCAGCCCCGATCACGCGCCCGACGACCTGAAAATTATTGAAGGAATAGGGCCTAAAATCGAGGAAATTTTGAATAAAGAGGGCATTCACACCTATGAACAACTCATGGAAACGTCCCTCCTGCGCATTGCGAGTTTCCTTAAAAAAGCCGGTCCGCGTTACCAGCTTCACGACCCCTCCACCTGGCCGCAGCAAGCCGGCCTTGCCAAGCAGCAGAAATGGGAGGAATTGGAAAGATTAAAACATAAACTGATTTCGGGAAGACCATAAAAACGAAAAGCCGCTGTAAAAGCGGCTTTTCTATTATCGGGGACTATCTTATTACAAAGTACTAACCGTCCTCTGAATAAAGCGGGTCAGATCATTACCCGAAAGCATTCCCTGTGACAGCAACGCCAGGTCATAAACCTGCTTCGCCAGCGATTTTTGCTCGTCTTCATTCTCCGAACCGGCAATCTTGCCGATCAGCGGGTGGTTGGAGTTGAGTGACACCGTGTACATCAAAGGCATATCACCGAACATCGAACGCTGGCCTGATGAAGCCTGCATGTCGGTCATACGGCGCATGAACTCGGGGAAAGTGATTACAACCGGCAATTCGTCCACCGGCATGGCCTCTACCTGAATGTGCGCAGTTTTGTTTTCCGAAACGCCTTCAAATACCTTCTTCACTTTTTCCTGGTCGTCGGACGAGAGAATGCTTTCCAGCTTCACTTCTTTCTCCACCAGCTTATCCAAGGTATCCGCGTCAACACGTTTGACACTGATTTTTTCCAGCTTCTGCTCCAATGCATTGATAAAGTGCGAGTCGATCATGCTGTTCAACACGAGCACGTCGTAGCTGCGCTTCTTCGCCGATTGGATAAATGCATCCTGCTTTTTCTCGTCGGTGGTGTACAACCAAACCAATGAATCGTTCTTGTCGGTCTGGTTATCCTTAATATGCTCGCGGTACTCTTCGAAAGTGAAGTATTTGCCGTCGATGTTTTTCAACAGACAGAAATCTTTCGCCTTTTCGTAGAACTTGTCGTCGCTGATAATGCCGTATTTCACGAACAGGCCGATATCGTCGAATTTCTTCTCGAAACCTTCACGGTCGTTTTTGAAGATTTCGAGCAGCTTGTCAGCCACTTTACGGGTAATATAGCCATTGATTTTCTTCACGTTGCCATCGGCTTGCAGGTAGCTGCGGGATACGTTCAAAGGAATGTCCGGAGAATCGATCACCCCGTGCAGCAGTTGCAGGAAGTCGGGAACAATGTCCTTCACTTCGTCGGTAATGAATACCTGACGGCTGTAAAGCTGGATTTTTTCACGCTGTCCCGAGAAATCGTTGCGTAGTTTCGGGAAATACAGCACACCTGTCAGGTTGAATGGATAATCCACATTCAAATGGATCCAGAACAACGGGTCTTCGCCAAATGGGTACAGTTCTTTATAGAATGCGAGGTAATCTTCGTCTTTCAGGTCCGACGGGCTCTTGGTCCAGATCGGGCTTGGGTTGTTGATCACCTTGTCTTCGAACTCGATTTCGATCGGCAGGAACTTGCCATATTTTTCCAGGATTCCACGCAGACGGTGTTCGTCAAGGAACTCTTCCGAATCGTCGGCAATGTGCAGGATAATGTCGGTACCGCGCTCCTCCTTTTCTACGGGAGAGATTTCAAACTCCGTCGAACCGTCACATTCCCAGCGAACGGGCTCCGCGCCTTCCTTGTAAGATTTGGTAATGATCTCGACATTCTGAGCCACCATATAAGCCGAATAGAAACCCAAACCGAAGTGACCGATAATACCTTTGTCGCCTTCGCCCTTGTCCTTATACTGCTCCACAAACTCGGTCGCGCCGGAGAATGCGATCTGGTTGATATATTTTTTGATCTCATCGGCTGTCATACCGATACCATTGTCACTGATCGTGATCGTTTTGGCATCTTTATCGAGCCTGACAACCACTTTGAGATCGCCCAACTCTCCGTTATACTCACCGTAGGAGGCCAGTTTCTTGATCTTCTGTGACGCGTCTACCGCGTTGGAAACGAGTTCTCTCAGAAAGATTTCGTGGTCCGAATAAAGGAATTTCTTGATAATCGGAAAGATATTCTCGGTATGAATGCTCAAATTCCCTTTTTCCTGAATCACTGATTCCATAGTTATGCTATCGTTTGTTTATATTTTAAGAATGTAATTTCGCTTTGCAATACGCGCCAGAAATATGCGTTCCAATAACAATCAAAATGCATACCGGCTGACACATTGTCAGTACTCCCCTACCCAGTGGTACGAAAGCTCAATCGGCTGGTATGTGAAAGGCTTTTTTACTAATATTGCGACCGGTAAACAACTCAACTAAAATCACCAAACCAGTTCTGCCGAACACCAATTTCTGACATGAATCTGATTAAAAAACTTTTTGTAGGAGTATTCTTTCTCAGCGGGTTCACCGCCTGCACCACCATGAACTCCGTTCCTCTTTCGAATTACACTGTTTTTACCGAAGATCTTCGTCGCGACCTGGAAGCTGCCAATATTTCCCTCACGAAAGTCCAGTTTTTCAACGACAAGTCGATTAACATCCGTCGTGAGGTGACCGATCCGAACGATATCAAGGTCAACCCCGAAGGACAGATCACGATGAGCAACGGAAAGAGCATTCAGACGATCAACGTGCTGCCATTCACACCGGGCGTCGCATTGAGCACCGGCGATGGTACGATCAACGTTTCGTGGGACGATACCCAGCAGGATACCAAAGGAATGAAGTTCAACCTGAGCGGCCAGAATTACTTCCTCGACGTGCTGCCCAACAACAAATTTGATTACAAAGGGCGCACATTCGACCTGCAAAGCGGAAATGGTGCCCGTCTTTTCGTCAAAAAAGATTTGTTGAAGCAGGTTAAAAACCAGAGAGAGACATTGAAAGGACGCAAAGTGAACCAGTAATTCACTGTCATGCATCAAAAAATAAAAGGTCGGGAAGCCCCGACCTTTTATTTTTTGAGCGTTCCTTTATCAGTTTAGGTTAAAATATTGACTTTTATTGCTGTTCGTCCGGGGCTTCTGGATGATCTGCGAGTTGCGGATCAGCACAATCACCACCAGGCCGGTAATAATCGCAAGGGAGATTTGTAAAAAGGAGATAATACCAAAACTCGCCACATTCACTTTCGACGCCTTCACCAGGTCCTTCCCGATCGTCGACTGAATACCCGCCAGCTCATTCAGGTTCAAAATCGTGTTTTCAAATGTGGTACTACCCGGCGCTGAAAACAATTGTTTCGCTTCGGCAAAAGATCCGGCCGTACATAATGCAAGTACCTGGCTTTCCAGCCGGGCATATTGCCCTATTTCATTTTTGAAACCTTGAAGGCTTTTTACTTCCTCATCCACCAGGTAAGTCTTCTCAAACAACCGGATCAGCGAATCGATACTCCGGTCGTGCGCACGCAGGAGCGCCTTCACATGCGCAGGCGACTGCTGCGCCTCCGAGTAAAGGTAGTTTTCCAGCGACAGGCGCTTACGGTACAGATTTTCAGTGAGATACAAAATAGTGGTCGCCGGAACCAGGCGATCCTTGTAAATGGAGGAAAACGACTCGTCGATTCCTTCTACGTTATAGCGGGAAATTAATGTTCCGCCAACGATCAATGCCATGATCCCTCCCAACAAAATCGCAGCTTTAACCTTCTGCTGAATAACAAATGACCACTTCATGAATTGATAATTAACTTTCCCAAGGTATCAATGTATTTAGAAAATACAAAAATATCTTTTTATATTAACGAAAAAGTGCGCTGTGTAATATCTGTTTCGCAATGTACACACAAAAAAAGCGCAGAGGCAAAAGCCCCTGCGCTACGGCAACAGCATGGCAAACCTAGTTTTGCTGGCCGCCGCCTCCTACAACATCCGTATTGTTAACCGACTTGGTTTTCTTCTTCGGTGCATTAAACGTCATCTTTCCGATCGAATAGCTGAAAGTCACCTTGAAGTTGCGGTTGTAAAGCTGTGTAGCACCGGTCTGTACGAACTGCGGTGAAGTCAAATCCGAAGTAAACCGCACGCCCTTCGTCAGGAAGTTCTCCGCTCCGAAACCGATGCTGCCCTTTTTGTTGGCAAAATCCTTTTTGAACCCTAACGAATACATGTAGAAGCCGGTCCGGGTACCTTGCAACTGAATTTCCTTGCCGCGGTAGAAACCGAATGCCTGTAATCCCCAGCCATTTTGCAGTGAAATCTGCGACATCAAGCGGCCTCCAAAGTTAAATCCGGAGTTGCTGATCCCTACCGAAGTACCATCCAGACCGGTCGTCTGCCCTTCGAGGTACGAATGCAGAATGTCGACACTACCGTTCAAGGTCCATTTCGGCGTCAGGTACACGTTTGCGAAGATATTCGCGCCGTATGCCCTTTGCTTTCCGATGTTCTCATAAGTCGTCACGATCGCGCCTTGCAGGGTATCCACCGCCATTCTCACCTGTGTGATCGAGTTGTTGGTCTGACGTGCAAAAACCGATGCATTAATATAGGTCTTCTTGATATTGGTGCTCAATGCGACCTCAAAGTTGTCGGTCAATTCAGGGCTCAGCGCCGGATTACCGGTGCTAATACTCTGTGGGTTCGAAAGGTTCACGTTCGGGTTCAGTTGCTGGATACCCGGGCGCTGAATGCGGCGGTTATAAGCCGCTTTCAAAGTAGTACTGCCCGAAAGCGCCTTCGATACGTTGATGCTTGGCACCAGGTTTCCGTATGCCGGGATGTCGATAGTCTTGTTATCACCCATATCGGCCGTAATACCCGTGTATTCGTAGCGGGTACCGAGCTTAAAGGTGTATTTGTTTTTGGTAGAAAGCGTGTAGGAAAAATATCCCGCCGCTACATTCTGCTTATAGTTCAAAACACCCGACGGATTGGTCGTACTCAACACAAAATTACCCGATTCACTCGCGGTAAAATATTTAAAATCACTTTCAACCGTCCTGAAAATACCTTTTGCCCCGAATTCCAGCAACTGGTTTTTACCCAACGGTGTCTGATAATCGGTTTGGAGTGTCAGTTCGGAGTTCTCGTTTTTGTTCTCGTTTTTCAGTTTGCTGTCAACCGCGCCGGATTCGTTCAGGATGTCGGTATTGAAGTTATTGGTCAGGCCGGTGCGGCTGTACAACGTGGAAATGCTCCACTCCTGCTGCGGCTTAAATGTCCGGATGTAATCAATATTGAAATCCACGGTTCCGGAGAGGTCCTTACGATCGACCTTGCGCAAAGAGCTGTTATTAAGAATGCTGTTTTCGTATTGGTTAATGGTCAGATCCTGTTTTTGCAGAAAATTCCGTGTTCCGTAGCGCAAGCCAGCCGATAATGCCTGGTTTTTGCCCAAATCATAATCCCAACCCAATGAATACTGCCCGAACAAGCCGCGGTCTTTCGCCGTCGAGCTTTGGTTGGTCAGGAAAGAACTTCCTCCGGAGTACGTCGTCTGATCCAGCACCGAAGTAGCCTTGTTATAGAATGCGCGACCGAAACCGCCCAACGTGAAACCCATTTTGCCTTTGCGGTAGCTTCCGTTCAGGCCCAGGTTCGAGCCTCGGTTACCCACACCCGAATCGATGTTCAGGGTCAGCCCTTGCAGGTTATTCTTCTTGGTAACGATGTTGATGATACCACCCGAGCCTTCCGCGTCGTACTTGGCCGATGGCGAAGTAATCACCTCCACCGACTTGATCATATCCGCAGGGATCTGTTTCAACGCATCCGCCACATTCGCTGCGATAATGGTGGAAGGTTTATTGTTGATCAACACCTTGATATTCGAACTTCCGCGCAGGGACACGTTACCGTCCAGGTCCACCGAAAGCATCGGTACCTTACGCAACAAATCGGAAGCGTCACCGCCCTTGGAAGTAATATCCTTCTCCGCATTGAACACCAGCCTGTCGACCTTCTCCTCCACCAATGACTTCTCTCCGGTAATGGTCACCTCCTGCAAATTCTGCACGCTCGAAGCAAGCTGAATCGAGCCCAGCTCTACGTCTTTGCCTTTCTCTACCTTCACATTCACGGCTTTGTCTTTATAGCCAATGAATGAAATCATGAGTTTGTACGCGCCGGGCGCCACTTTCGAAATAGCGAACTTACCGTTCTCGTCGGCGGTGGTACCGTCAATCGCCTTGTTGTCAGCGACATTGAATAATGCAATACTCGCAAACTCCACCCCTTTCGCGACGGCTGAATCGAGTACAATTCCGGAAATTTTGGAGTTACCCTGCACAGGGGCCTGCGCGAAGGATTGGGTAGCCGCAATGGCCAAAAACAGGGTCAAAACGACAAATCTGACGGCTGATAGTAAGGGATTGTTCATGGTTTCCATAGGTAAATCAATGAGGGTGCTTTCGCTGCTGTCCTACTTAAATACAATTCTCAATACAAAGGAAAAACATACTTTATATTTATTATTTGATAATAGATAGCTACCCCGATTTCATCTGCGAATCGGCACTTTCGGGATACCAAACTGAAAATGGAAGTCGGTCCGCGCCCGCCGGGCTACGGGGCAGTGGTATCTGGTACAATTTTGTTGAAGAGGCAGACAATACGGGGATCATGCAGGTTCCTGCCCTATTTGTGCGTACTTTTGAGGTTCGAATGCAAAGCGGCAACGTCCGTCATACGCTAACATACTCTTCCGTTCATGAATGATGTTGTCATAGATTTCAGCAAAGTCCACCAGATAAATCTATTCGGAATAACCATTATGGAGCCCTCGACCGTGCTGTCGAGCCTGATGATGACCGCCGTGTGTATCTACGCCTTTTTCCACCTCAACAAACTCGGGCGCGCGCACCGTATGTACAAGCAGATCCAGTATTTCTTCCTGTTTATGGCCATTGCGACGGCTATCGGGGGGATATTGGGCCATGGTTTTCTTTACATGACCGGTAAAGTCGGTAAAATACCGGGCTGGTTTGCCAGTATGATCGCCGTCGCATTGTTCGAAAGGGCCGCCATCTGGCATATCAAGCCGCTGCTGCATCAACGCAACGGGCTCATTCTGGGCTGGCTGAACTACGTGGAGCTCACCATATTTTTTGTCCTGACATTCATTACCCTCGATTTCCGGGTGGTGGAAGTCCACGCATTCTATGGGCTCTTCCTGATGCTCTTCACGATCGAGGTTTATGTTTACAGGAAGAAAAAGGACCCTGGCAGCAAAAACATATTCATAGCGACCCTCATGGGCGCCATCGCCGCGGGTTTCCACGCATTGAAGTTCAGCTTCGGCGATTGGTTCAATTACAACGATATTGCCCATATACCGATGTCGCTATCCATCTGGTTCTACTACCAGGGCGCGCGGCACATGACATTCTACGGGGAGGAGAACATAATACCGGAGGAAGTGATCGAGAGCGAAAGCGGCGGCTAACAAAAAAGCGGATGTCCCAATACGAGGCATCCGCTTTTTTATGCAACCAAAAATCTTACTTGTTCGGCTGCGGTGTGTAGCGCAGGTATGGCTTCACGATATTCAAGCCTTTGGTAAATTTCTTCTGCGCATCTTCGGTGCTTACAGCGGGAACTACAATCACGTCTTCACCATCTTTCCAGTCTGCCGGCGTTGCCACGGAATAGTTGGCAGTGAGTTGGAGCGAATCCACCACGCGGAGGATTTCGTTGAAGTTACGGCCTGTCGATGCTGGGTAAGTGAGCGTCAGTTTGATCTTCTTGTCGGGGCCAATCACAAATACGGAACGAACAGTGGCCTTTTCGCTCGCATTCGGGTGGATCATGTCGTACAGTTGCGCTACCTGGCGGCCTTCGTCCGCGATGATCGGGAAGTTTACCACGGTATCGTTTACTTCATTGATATCCGGAATCCAGCGGTTGTGCGAATCCAGGTCGTCGACGCTCACGGCGAGTACTTTCACATTGCGTTTCTCAAACTCACCTTTCAAAAGGGCCGTTTTACCCAATTCGGTTGTACAAACGGGAGTAAAGTCAGCGGGGTGAGAGAACAACAATCCCCAGCTATCTCCCAGCCATTCGTGGAATTTAACGGGTCCTTGCGTGGTATTTGCTTCAAAATCCGGTGCGATATCTCCTAATCGAAGTGACATAATGGTGAAGGTTTAAAGTAATGAAATATTAATCTACTAACATTGTAGAGTAGAACACAAAATTAAAGAAATAGTTTCATTAAACGGCCCATTTCTTCCATTAATAAATCCAACGGGAAACCGCTCCCGAGGACACTCCATTACAAGCTGATAATCTTCATTTTAACCAATTTTAACCGCTTTTTAAGGCTTGTTTAATTGCGTTTTAATTGCTGTTTGGCTCCTTTGAGAAACGAAAACCGGAGATGGCTCCCGCGCTCGGCCGGTCGGTACAAACACTTCATAAAACGCTATCAGCCTCAGCACATGACAGCCCCGGATAACTCTTTCGATGAACAAGCGGTACTGCATGAGTTGAAACAATTCCTGCCGGCATTATCGCCGGGAAGGACATTTACTTACCGGAACCCGTTGGAGGCTTTTCAGGAGCTCCATTTTCATGACGCGTTGCGGCACGCGTCGGAAATGCTTGGCTATCGTACATCGCTTTCGCTGGAAGAGTACCGTTCGTATTACAACTCGAAAAAGGTGAAGCCCGGAATACTGGAAAGGGTGCTCGTAGAAAAGAAAGGGGCCTCAAACACTTTCGAATGGCAGGATAAAGTGTTGATGAAGAAGTACCCGGCGGGCGTCTCCGCCGCCCACGCCGCCGCTCCGCGGATCGGCCGATTGAGGGCCAACTGGCAAAAGCAATATAAAACCGACCCCGACGCCCGTGTGCATCCGAGGTTGCTGAGGATTCTCGGCAGCTATCTCGACCACGGCGTCTCGGACTGGAAATTCCCGGTACGCGGACAGGGCTTCCTCGATTCCATGCGCGAAGTGGAGTCGAACAGTTTTGTCAGCGCATTTAATACGCCCCGGGCGCGTAACCTGCTGCTGCACACTACCCCCTCGATTGGCGACCTGCTGACGCTCATTGTCGGCGATCAGGCGCTTTTTAAACAATACCTGTTCGACCAGCAATTTGCACACCGCGGCTGGTCGGGGCTGGTGACGACTTTGGAAAACGACCGGATTACCCTGCCCAATGGCAGCAGCATTACCCTGCGGGACCTGATCGTATTTGAGTTGCTGCTGGAAATCGATGTACTGGACGACCGCCTGGACAAGCACTGGGAGCCGTTGGCTTCGCAGCTTGCACACCGTCCCGAGGATTTGTTCGCGCCTGTTCCCGTGCACGAAAAGAGCGAAGTACTCGCCATTTGGCAGGAGGCCGTGGAATGGAGTTACTATGAGGGAATATTGGCCGGGTTATGCCGCAATCCGCAAAACTCGCCGGCACAACCCGAAATGCCGCGTCCGGAAGCGGCCGCAAGCGCACCGGACTCTGTTTGTATCATCGGGCGGCCTCCGCTGGCCCGCGGGATTGCTCCCGAGCACCGTACGTTCCTGAATGGATACGATTTCTCGCTCGACCCGGATGGTGAAATGCTGGAAAGCATGCTCGAAACGGTGGTCCCTTCGCTGGGTGCCGCAAATCTTGAATACTTCTTCTCGCGAACCAGTCAGGCAGGCACGGAAGCCGACAATGCTTTCGCGGATCAATTCATCGGGCTATTCGGCATGGCCGACGGTATCCGAGGCGATTTGCGGACGGGCCTGCCGACCGCGCTAACGAAAGATTTCGAGCCGATGCGCCTGTTGTGTGTGGTGGAGCATTTCCCTGAAACTGTACTGAAAGTGATTGACCGCCTGAATGCCGCACATTCACCGCGGTCGGTCGCACCGCGGCCGGTCGCCCGGCGATCCGTCGGATTGTGGCTCGTCAATGAATGGGTACACCTGGTAGTGATCGACCCCGCTTCCCGTGAACTCCGGGTATTGAAAAACGGTAAACTGGTTCCTTATAAATCCGATCGTCGGCTCCCGGACAGACTACCCCTGGAAGATGCCGTCCATTAAAATATTCGCTATCGGTGGCTGGTGATTGGTGAGGCCGCATTGCCGATGAATACCGGTTGTCGATAGCTTTTTTTGAATGTGTGTATGTTTTGGAATGATTTCCATTTTGACGGTTTGACACTGGTCTACCTGACGATCGGGTTAGCTATGACGCTCCTGGCTGTCCGGACTGGCCGCAAAACGTTTCGCGGCCACAAACAATGGGCCAGGTTCGTCGGTACGGCTGTCCTTTTTTGTACCGGTTACGGACTGACCATTTTTTCGGGAGGGTTGAAAACACTGTTGCTCGGGTGGGAGATCATGGGCGTTGCTTCATTTCTGTTCATCATCCTCCACCGCGATTTTCGGAGGGACGGCATTCCGGCGAAAGCCTTTTTTATATATCGCTTAGGTGATGTGGGCTTGCTCCTTGCCATGTGGGCAAGCCACCACCTGTGGCGGGAAAATACGACATTGGTGTCGCTTCTGCTGCTGGCGACGGCCTCCATGCAGTCGTCGCAGTTGCCGTTCTTTTCCTGGCTTCCCGCGGCGCTGGAGAACTCCACCACCGCGGGAGCCATCCTGCTTGCTACGGTCGTCGTGCAAATGGGCGTGTTTCTGCTGCTGCGCTCCTACCCTTTTTGGGAGCATCAGCTTTCGGTGCGGGTGTTTGTTGCGTTGCTGGGATTGGCTGCGGCTGCCATAGCGGCCGGCTTTGCGAGGGTTCAATCGTCGATAAAGCGGCGTGTTGCCTATATTTCAATGGCGCACACCGGGCTCATTTTTATCGAAGTAGCTGCGGGATTTAAGAGCCTGGCACTCATACATGTCGCAGCAAATGCGTTTCTGGGCGCGTACCGGCTACTGGTTCCGCCCGCGCTTGTGCATGCGAGCGCCGGAGAACTTGCTCATTTACATTCAAAAACCTGGGAGGACCGGCTGCCTAAAAAGCTGAAATACACCATTTACATGCTCTATACAAAGGAATGGGGCTTGTACGCACGCCTCGCCAAATACCTGCGTCCCTGATATTATCTATGTTGACCCACTGATCATATCAACAAACTGAATACCGATTTTCATAATTATAGTTAACCTGTTCGTTTAAGTTTCGGAAACCATCTCATGTTTAAAATGAGATGGTTTTTTGTTTATTTTGAACTAAGCCTGTCTGTTTTGCTTTTTAAAACAAAAACCAACCTTTACCCTTGAAACTACCTGTCTACTTGGATAATAACGCGACCACTCCCGTGGACCCGAGGGTTTTGCAGGAGATGCTGCCCTATTTTTCGGACAGGTTCGGAAATGCCGCCAGCCGCACGCATTCCTATGGCTGGGAGGCCGAAGAATCGGTGGATATCGCCCGCGAGCAGATCGCGAACCTCATAGGCGCGCACCCGCAGGAGATCGTTTTCACATCCGGCGCCACCGAGGCCATTAACCTGGCTATTAAAGGTGTATTCGAAAATTCAGAACAACCTGAAAAGCACATCATTACGGTATGCACCGAACACAAGGCCGTGCTTGATACCTGCAAGCACATCGAGCGCCTGGGCGGCAGTGTTACCTACCTGCCTGTCAGCGCCAGCGGGCTGATCAGCCTCACCGACCTTGAAAATGCCGTTACTCCCCATACCATTCTCATTGCGGTGATGTATGCCAATAACGAAACCGGGGTAATCCAGCCTGTTCGTGAAATAGCCGCCATTGCGAAAAAGCACCATATCCCATTCCTCTCCGACGCCACGCAGGCGGTCGGCAAAGTACCCGTGAATGTACAAAACGACGGCATCGACCTGCTGGCTTTAAGTGCCCATAAGATCTATGGTCCGAAAGGCGTGGGGGCATTGTATGTACGCAAGAAGAACCCTGCAGTAGCATTAACAGCCCAGATCGACGGCGGTGGCCACGAGAGGAATATGCGCAGCGGTACGCTGAATGTCCCCGGCATTGTGGGGCTTGGCTGGGCCTGTGAAATCGCCGGTGCCGAAATGGCCCGCGAGAGCAAGCGCGTCGCCACGCTCAGAAATGCATTTGAAGTGGAGTTGCTCGTGCTGCAAGACATCGAGATCAACGCGGAGGACGCCCGCAGGCTGCCGCATTGCACGAATATCTCATTTGGGCAGGTAGACGGGGAAAAACTGATATTCGAAGCCGGCAGCGACCTCGCATTTTCGCGCAGCTCGGCTTGTACCTCCGCCACCTTGGAGCCCAGTTATGTACTGAAAGCGATGGGCTTCTCCGATGAGCGTATCCATAACTCGTTCCGTTTCAGCTTCGGCAGATTCTCTACGGAAGAGCATGTTAACCACGCAGTTTCCGTTATTTCAAAGATTGTAAAACAACATCGCCATGAAAGAGATCACGGACATCATCCGGTCGTATGAGCAGGCATTGACCACGGGCAAGCGCATGGCGCTCGCGACGGTCGTGCACGTAGAAGGCTCCTCGTACAGGCGCCCGGGTGCGCGCATGCTCGTGACGGACGACGGCCAACTCACTGGTGCGATCAGCGGCGGCTGCCTCGAAGGCGATGCATTGCGGAAAGCATTGCTGGCCATTTCCCAGCAGAAAAACAAGCTGGTCACTTACGATACGACCGACGAAAACGATACCACGCTGGGTGTTCAGCTCGGCTGCAACGGCATTGTCCATATCCTGTTTGAACCCATTCAAACGAGCGACGCCAATAATCCGGTAGAATTGCTGAAAAGGGTCTCCGCCAAACGGCAGAATGCAGTTTTGGTTACCTTGTTCTCCCTGCATTCCCGCACCGGCGCGCAACCCGGCACCTGTTTTCTGCATTTGCAGACCGACGACCAGGTAACGTGCAGCTGCACCGAGCCGGGATTGTACGACCAATTGCTCGCCGAGACGCAGGCCGCCTACCAACGCAATGATTCATTTTTCAAGGCATTCGACGCTCAATCGCTTACCGGCTTTATCGAGTATTTCAATACCCCCCCTTCCCTCATTATCGCAGGTGCGGGAAATGACACCATCCCGCTCACCGAAATGGCAAGCGTGCTGGGTTGGAATGTGACGGTCGTCGACGGCCGGACCGGCCACGCTACGCGCCAGCGGTTTCCCAAAGCCGGAAAAGTACTGGTATCACGCGCCGAGGACGTTTTGAAACACATTTCTGTGGATGAGCGGACATTTGTGGTCCTGATGACGCACAACTACAATTACGATCTCGCATTGCTAAAACAGCTGCTTACCAACGACGCCTGCCAATATGTAGGGGCATTAGGCCCCAAAAAGAAGCTAGAACGCATGTATGCGGAGCTGGAAAGCGAAGGAATGGTAATCACAGATGAGCAAAAGGCCAAGGTTTACGGCCCGATGGGGCTCGATATCGGTGCGGAAACCTCCGAGGAAATCGCATTGTCGGTATTGGCGGAAATTAAAGCCGTACTCGGCAGGCGCGCGGGCTTTTCCCTCCGTGAAAAACTCGAACCAATCCACAACCGCGCCAGCCAGCACGTGGATTATACCCGCGATGAAAAGGAAGATTTCCTTTGCGCTGTTCAGACCATCACAAACTGATCACCCATGCCACACGAATCTGGCATTATCATCCTGGCCGCGGGCAATTCTTCCCGGCTCGGCGAGCCCAAGCAACTGCTGCAATTCCAGGGCCAAAGTCTGATCCGCCATATTGCCGAAGCGGCGGTGGAAGTAGTCGGCAGCAGGACCCTCATCGTCACGGGTTCCAATTCCGGATTGATCGAACAGGAGCTCCGCGGCCTGCCGTGCCAATTTGCATTCAATGCAGACTGGCAGGAGGGGATGTCGGCTTCCATCAAAACCGGAATTCGTACATTGGAGTCATCGAATATCCCCGTTAAGGGCGCGGTTCTGGCCGTAAGCGATCAGCCATTTGTTACCGCCGGGACTTTCCGCGCATTAATTCAAATTTTCGAAGAACCCGGCAAAGGCATCGTCGCCTCGCAGTATGGCGGCTCCCTCGGTACACCCGCTTTCTTTGCTGCCTCCTATTTCCCTGCCCTGCTCCAACTTACCGGCGCCGAAGGAGCGAAAAAGCTCTTCAAACGCTTTCCTGACGACGTTTCTGCCTACCCATTTCCGCAAGGAAGCATCGACATCGACACGCAGGATGATTATAAGCGGCTGATTTCCGGCGCTTAGCCATTTTCCCTCCTTGCTGTATTTTCTCAAAATTATTTTTGCACAACCTGTTGCGATTGCCAAATCATCGGCTACATTTGCAGTGTACTATTTAACTAATACACTAAAACAATTGAGCCATGATCCACCTTAACCAGGTTTCTTTTGGGTACGGAAAGCGTAAGAAATTGTTTGAAAACCTCGATCTGCATCTCGAAGCCGGGCATATCTACGGGTTGCTGGGCAAAAACGGGGCCGGGAAGTCGAGCTTGCTGCGCAATATGGCCGGGCTGCTCTTCCCTACCGGAGGACGTATCGAAGTAAGCGGTTACGAACCGCGCAAACGCCAACCAGCTTTTTTACAGGATATCTTCTTCCTGCCGGAAGAGATTTACCTCCCTTCTGTCACCGTCGACAAGTACCTGAGCCTCATGGCACCATTTTACCCGAAGTTCGACGAGCAGCTATTCCGCGCCTACATCGCCGAGCTCGACATTCCCCAAGGCAACAAGCTGACCGGCATGTCGTATGGCCAGAAGAAAAAGGTGCTGATCGCATTTGCATTGGCGACCAATACCCGCCTGCTGATCATGGATGAGCCCACCAATGGCCTCGATATTCCTTCGAAAAGCCAGTTCCGCCGCTTGGTATCGTCCGCTCTCGACAAAGACCGCCTGATCCTGATCTCCACCCATCAGGTCCGCGACCTCGACAACCTCATCGACGCGATCATCATCCTCGAAGACAGCAAAATACTCATCCAGCACAGCCTCGACAGCATTGCCGAGCGCCTTTGCTTCGGCACACTACCCAGCATCGAATACGACAACCGTGTGCTCTATTCCGAACCTTCGCTACGCGGGTACAAAGCCGTTTTCGAAAACTCGACACAGGAAGAAAGCCGCGTCGATTTGGAACATTTGTTCAATGCCGTGATTGAAAATCCTCAACGGATCAGCCAGATATTCGCCTATTAGCCATGAAAACTATAATTGTTCTATTGCTGGTTGCATTAGTTCTGATGCTCCGGCACATTTTGCCATCCCTGGTACCTGTCCATTCATCCCCATTCATTTCGCTATGAACCAGACATTTGATATTCACAGATTTGCTTTGATGCTGCGATCCGATGCCGCCGAGAAAGGCCGGAACTACTTGATGATGGCTGGTGTACTCATGTTCACCCTGCTGGCATTTATGGTTCCGATTACCCTGTCCCATGAGTACAGTAACTTCCGCTCGATCATGCATTTCGCGGCATTGTTCATGGTTGTGCTATTTGGCGGCAGCCTCTACACAAGCGGCGCTTTTGCGCAGTATTCCCAGCAGAGCAACGGCATTGCCGCATTGATGATCCCCGCCTCGAGAATCGAGAAATATCTGAGTTCTCTCTTACTGAATCTCGCATTTGTAATCCCGTTCCTGATCTTTTTCTGGCAGTTTCACTATTGGGCCACGGATTATGCTAACTCGATCATTCCCAGCAGTCCAGACGAATACAGATACATTCCCCGAGACTTTTTCGACTATACCGTTTGCTCTTATTTTATCATTCAGGCGGCAGTGTTCCTGGGTTCGATTTATTTCAAAAAGTATGCTTACATCAAAACGGCCGTTGCTGTTATCATTTTTTCTACTCTATTAACCTTTTGCAATTATGACCTTGGTATTAGGTTGGGGGACAAACCCAGTAAGCTTGTGGCCTTCCCGCTGACGGGTTGGAAAATGTGGTTTTACCCGGAGCAAGGAGTGGTACGCCCCAGATACATTGTCGGTTTTTACCATGTCACTCACTCCGAAGCCATGTCGTATGCCGTGCAGGGATTTGCAGTCTGGTTCGCAGTAACGCTGTGGATTTGCGCCTATTATCAGATGAAGGAGCGGGAAATTTAAATGCGTCATTATGGAATTCAAAGATAAACAAGCCATTTACCTGCAAATCGCGGATTACATCTGCGAGCAGATATTGCTGGGCAAATGGCCGCCCGGCGAACGCATTCCGTCGGTAAGGGACCTGGCTGCCATGATGGAAGTCAATCCAAATACCGTCATGAGAACTTATGATTTCCTGCAAAACAAGGAGATCATTTTCAACAAACGCGGCATCGGTTACTCGGCCGATGACCAGGCTAATGCGAAAATCCTCGCCTACCGAAAAGAGCGGTTCCTGACCAACGAACTACCGGAGGTGTTCAAAAACCTCTACCTGCTCGACATCGGTATCGACGAGCTGCATAGCCTTTATCAGAAGTTCATTGAAGAAATGTACCCGTTAACCAAGTAAGCCATGAAAACCAGCAATACACTATTAATCATCACATTATCTATTTTCTTTCTGGTGACATTATCGTCTAATTTTATCTTAAAAAAGCAATTTGATAAAATTGATAAAAACGACAGGTTCCACGGGTATTCAAAACACCCGGTAGGCACCTTCAAATATATTCACCTGAAAGGAAAAGGCTTTGCATTAACCGAGATACAGCAAGGCCCTGTGCCTCAGATTCGGATGATCACGCCATCCAAATACATTGAATACAAGAACGTAGGCGATACATTGGTGCTTAACTATAAACCGGATTGGAAACAGATGTACACCGGTCGCGATGCGTCCTACCTGTCCGCTTCCATTTACATTATCACTCCAAAACTGGAAGGGATAATTAACGACAGCATTCAGGCCAGGGTGAATAATTTTAAATTTGATAATTTAGTGCTGAGGCAAAATGGCGACGCTACCGTAATCCAAAACAGCTCCGTGCGCAATCTGAAAGCGAGGATAGCCCACAAAGGCTACCTGAAATTCGACCAGCGAAGCCGCGTGGAAAAAGCCGATATCGATATTATTGACCAAAGCACATTCAATGCGGAAAAGGATATTTTCGGCGATGTAAGTCCCGTGATAGATAGTGCTGCATACATTAGTCTGCCGGGCAGTATGCTCAAAAAACTGATAAAGAATAACAAAATAACCCCGAGGTAATCCCCGGGGCTGGTATTATTTGGTGCAAAGCGAGATTACTTAATCCCCAGCATCAAACTAGTACTCCCACCCGCATTGGTCGTCGGCAGGATACCGTTCCATTTTGCTACCCATTCCTGCTGGATAAGCAATGGCGTCAGCGTCTTTTGGCGCAGCTGGTTGGCTTCCGCTTCGGCCCTGGCTTTGATCAAAGTTGCCTTCGCCTGCCCTTCCGCGCGGGCGATGAGGACTTTGGCTTCGGCTTCCGCTTGCTTAGCCTGGTTCTCGGCTTTCAAACGGGCCTGGATGGAGGCATTCTTTTCGTCGATCATCTGGCGGAGCGATGGCGGCGGGGTTATGGCAGACGTCAGCTGGTCGTACACAAACCCGTCTTTGCCGAGGGTTTTGGTCAAAACATTCTGCACGCGGTCCTCGAACACTTCGCGGTTCGACATGACGCTGTCGGAGGTGAATGAGTTCGCTACAATGCGGTAAGCGTCGTAGATGGTGTTTTTCATAAAACCCTGCTGAATCTCCGCTAACGGTCGTCTGTATTGGCGGTAGATCTGCGGTACTTTGTCCGGGTTAATGTGGTAGTTCAATTTCGGATCGACCTTGAATTCGGCGGCGTCTTTGGTAGTGATCACAAATGACTCATAATCAACGCTCTGCGTATAGGTCGGAAATTCCACGATCTTGGTCGTCCAGGAGTTGTACCACACGCGGCCGGTTACGAGCGTGATATTGTCCACGCCCTTTTCGCTGCCGTACAGGTTAATGCGTATACCTACATTACCCGCATCGATGTTTTCGAACGAGAACGGCTGGACCGCCAGCGCCATGATCAATACGATAACTGTCAGAATTCCAATAATAATGTTTCGCTTCATATTCGATTACAGTTTAGATTTCAATTGGTGTACTATTTGTCCCAGGATAATATATAGGAAATAAAGTGCCGCCCCGACGATCGCCAGGCCGGAGAAAACAAGTAAATCGGACTGGGCGTTGACGAGCCTTAACGCGTAGGTTATCACGATGACAACCGCCGCGATTTTCAGAATGTGTATCATGTGAGCGAGGTTTGTTTTCCGTAAAATTAATACGCTATCGAACGAACGGCCGTTAGATTTTATCTAATGGTGCTGCGGATTGTTGAACGCTTCAAAAACCCCATAAACAGCACGAAGCGCGCCGTTGGATCGACGCGCTTCGCAGCATTTGAGATATGTATTTGAATCTTACAGCAGCGCAGCCGCAGCTTCGTCGACAAACCAGTGCAATTGCCCTTTTACAGGCTGAATAATCTGTGACGGATAGAGATCGATATTCCTCTCTCCATTCAAAACCTGCTTCAAAACCTCCGCCTTGCCTGCACCGGCCGCCAGGAACGCCACGCACGCAGCATTGTTCACCACCGGGGCCGTGAGCGTAATGCGGTACATGTCCTGGGCTTGCAGGAAGAATGAAGTAGCCAACGCATGCTGTTCGTGGATCACCTCTGTTCCCGGGAAGAGCGACAATGTGTGACCATCATCTCCCATGCCAAGCAATACAAAATCGAAAGTCGTTTCGGAGCCTTCGAAATAGGTTTTCATTATTTTTTCGTATTCCGCAGCAGATTCCTCGGGCGTAATGTCCGTGCGCATGATGTGGATGTTTTCAGCCTTTACGGGCACTTTATCCAACAGTTCGTCATAGCACATTTTGGCATTATTCCGCGAATCTTCAAACGGCACCGCCCTTTCGTCACCCCAGAAAAAATGAAGTTTCTCCCAGGGAATCGATTCTTTGTAAGGCGATTCCGCCAGCAATGCGTACAAAGCCTTCGGCGTGCTTCCTCCCGACAATACGAAAGTGAAGCGATCCTGCTTTGCAAGCACTTGCTGAATGTAGTTGTTTATCCATTCAGCAAGGCTGACACTCAATGCTTTGGTATCCTTCTCGATATGCAACTCCATAGCTTACGGGGTTGGAGGCAGGTTGAGCCAGGTATGTCCGTCACGCGCGAGCAATGCATCGGCGGTGTCGGGGCCCCAGGAATCCGGCGCATAATTGGGGAAATCTTGCGACGGACGGTTCTGCCATGCTTCAAGGATCGGCATGATCACCCGCCAGGCGGCATCGACCTGGTCGTTACGCATGAACAAAGTAGCGTCGCCTTCCATCACGTCCAAAAGTAAAGTTTCGTACGCCTCTGGTGCATGTTCCCCTGCGGCTTCGTAATCGAAAGTCATATCCACCGGATCGAGCATCATCGTCTGTCCCGGGCGTTTGGCCTGGAAGCGGATGCTGATGTCCATATTAGGTTGAATGCTGATCGTCAGACGGTTGGAACGCCATGTCTCCGCAGACTCAGGCGGGAACGCATAATGCGGCGCCTGTTTGAAATGCAAGGTAATATGGGTCGCTTTCTGGTTCAGGTACTTACCGGTTCTTACGTAGAACGGTACCCCCTGCCAGCGCCAGTTGTCGATATAGAACTTCACAGCCGCGAAAGTATCGATATTCGACTGCGGGTTCACACCCTCTTCCTGACGGTAGCCTACCACTTTCTCGCCCTTTTTCCAGCCACCCGAATACTGTCCGCGAACGGCGACATCGTGTACCTGTTCTTTGGTAATACGGCGGATCGCGTTCAGCACATCAACCTTTTTATTACGGATCTCATTCGCATCGAACGACACCGGCGGCTCCATCGCGATCATGCACAGGATTTGCAGGATGTGGTTCTGCACCATGTCGCGCAATGCACCCGCGTGCTCGAAGTAGCCTCCTCGGCCTTCCAAACCTACCGCTTCGGCAGCGGTGATCTGAATGTGGTCGATGTAGTTGCGGTTCCAGAGCGGCTCGAACAAGGCATTGGCGAAACGCAAAGCCAGGATGTTCTGAACGGTCTCTTTTCCCAGATAGTGGTCGATACGGAAAATCTGCTCTTCGGCGAACATGCTCGAAAGCAGCAAGTTCAGTTCGTGAGCACTTTCCAGGTCGTGTCCGAAAGGTTTTTCAACCACGATGCGGGTCGTGCTTTTCTCTCCGCAGAGCTTCAATGCACCCAGTTTCTGAGCGATCGAAGGAACGAGCTGAGGTGCTACCGCGAGGTAGAATATCACGTAGGGATGTACACCCCATTCTTCTTCTTTTTCTTTTACCAGATCCGTGATCTTGTGGTACGCTTCCGCGTCGTCCCCGTCCATTTGAAGGTAAGAAACGTGCTGCGTAAAATCAGTCCAGTGACCATTTTGCTTGCCCTTCCGGCGCGAGAATTTCGTCACGCCGTCGAGCAAATGCTCATGGTATTTTTCATTGGAATAAGCACTCCGGCCGATGCCCGCGATCGCAAACTGATCGGGCATCCAATTGTCCAGAAACAAGTTATAGAGAGCGGGTGTGAGCTTCCGGTAGTTGAGGTCCCCGCTTCCTCCGAAGATGAAGAGTACCGAGGCAGGGGGACGTTTATTGCTTTGCATAAAATTTCTGATTTATTGTTGACCCCATTCTGTATGGAAAGTACCTGGGATATCGGTACGTTGGTACGTATGCGCGCCAAAGTAGTCACGCTGCGCCTGGATCAGGTTGGTCGGCATGTACGCTGTTTTGTAAGCGTCGAAGTAAGCCAGCGACGACATCAACGCAGCGGCCGGGATGCCCGACTGGGCGGCAAATGCGATCAGTGAACGCGTGTTACCTTCCACAGACTTAACCAATGCAGCTACCTCTTGGTTCAACAGAATATTGGACAATTCCGGGGTTTGCTTGTAGGCGCTTGTAAATACGCCGAGGAGCGACGAGCGGATAATGCAACCGCCTCTCCAAACGCTTACTACGTCGGTCAGCGGGATCTCCATTTGCAGGTCTTTCGAAGCCTGGAACAGCATCGCGAGGCCTTGTGCATAGGCCAGAATGGTGGCAAAATACAAGGCATCGTGTACCTGCTGGATCAGCACCTGAGTCTCTTCCGAAATGGCGTTGCTTGCCCCATACAATTCGGCGGCCACTACGCGCTCATCTTTATAACCCGACAGCGTACGCATGGCCACCGCGGTATCGATCACCGGAACGGCCACAGGCAGCTCCATCGAGTCTTGTGAAGTCCATTTACCGGTTCCTTTCGAACCCGCTTTATCGGAAATCACGTCGACCAGATGCGCGTCGGTTTTATCGTCTTTTTGCAGGAAAATATCAGCGGTAATTTCCACCAGGAACGATTGCAGGTCGCCTTCGTTCCAGCTTTTGAATACTTCGTGAAGTTGCTGGTTGCTCAAACCCGCCTTTTTCAGGATCGCGTACGATTCGCTGATGAGCTGCATGATCGCATATTCGATACCGTTATGCACCATTTTCACATAGTGGCCGGCACCTTCTTTACCCAGGTAAGCCACGCAAGGCTCGCCGTTCACCTTCGCCGCAATCGCTTCCAGCATGGGTTGTACGTGGGCGTAAGCCTCCTTATCGCCGCCTGGCATGATGCTCGGGCCTGTACGGGCACCTTTTTCACCACCCGAAACACCGATTCCCATGAAGTGGATGTCCTTTTCACGGAGGTATTTCACGCGGCGGAGCGTATCTGTATAATGGGAGTTTCCTCCGTCAATGATAACGTCGCCTTTTTCAAGAAGCGGTAACAGGGATGCAATCACATCGTCGACCGGCTGACCGGCGGGTACCAGCATCATTACCTTGCGGGGGCGTTGCAACAGCTGGATCATCTGGGCAAGTTCCGAAACGCCCTTAACAGTGGTGCCCGGGGTGGCACTGGATTCCAACGCGGAATTTTTGGTTTCGTCCTTATCGAAACCGATAACAGAGAAACCATGATCGGCCATGTTCAGTAACAGGTTTCTTCCCATTACGCCCAGTCCGATCATTCCAAAATCGAATAAGTTCTGTGACATAGATTAAACGTCTTGAATTAAGAAGCTGCAATATCAGGGTTTTTCAAAGACCAGCTTACATCTTTGTTGACATTCTATTTAAAATTTAAATTCTTCTCGATATTTTATTAAATTCACCTCTACTATGGTCAATTCATAGTTAGTCAAATAGTCAATATTAACTATACACATTACTATGTACTACAAATTTATCCGGATCGCCCTGCTGGCGCTCCTGGCTTCGTGCCATGCGTTTTCGCAAGACTCGCTTGTTATTAAAAACCGCTTCCTGGAAAGAAAATTCACTATCCGTGATAATTCTTTCTACACATCCCGTTTCCAGCATCTTCTGACGAACAAAGATTACAGTCGCCCTGGCTCGGAGGAATTTTATTTTACGATTAACGGTACACCGGCGAGTAGCAACGGTGCGAATGGATTATTCAAATACGTCAAACACACATCGGCCAGGAGTGCCGGCGGTGTTCAGAAAGTAGCTGTACAGCTGACCGGCAAGTCGGGCACCAATGCCGAAAACGTCATAGTGGATTTGACCTACGAAGTGTACGATGAGCTCCCCGTTGTACGAAAGCAAATCAGCATCACCAATAAAAGCACCCAATCCATCGCCATCGCCGATCTCGAAGTGGAACGACTGAACCTCGTACCCGTTTCCTCCCAGCAAAGCGAGCTTTATACCAACTACGGCTCCCGCTTCGCCTGGCGGCCCTACCACGGCGATCACCACGATGCGGCCATTTTTGTATACAATAACTATGTAAAAGAGGGCTTTATCCTTGGCAACGAAGCGCCCAGTATTCTCAAAAAGACGGAAGTATATACCGATCATCACCGCATTTCCATCGGCATGACCAGCCTCACGGATCATTATCCGTTTAAAAAGTGGATCGAACCGCAGGAAACATTTAATAGTCCCAAAACTTTCATCTGTCTCGTCCAGTCGCAGAAGTGGGAAGACGCATTCGAAGGCTATTTTGCCGACTTCATACGTACGCGCCTGGGCGTGAAACTTTTCGAGCGAAAAGAAATCCCGTTCACATTCTACAACACCTGGCGCCCATTTTATACCAATATTAGCGACACGATCGTCACGCAGCTCGCCGACGGCCTCGAGGGCACCGGCACCGACCTCTTCATCATGGATGCGGGCTGGGAAAGCAACTACGGCGACTGGGAAGCCCACCCTACCCGCTTTCCCGATGGCTTGAAACCCATTACCGATCACATTCGCAAAAGGGGCATGAAAGCCGGCCTATGGATGAGTCTAGGATCGGTCGATAAAAGCAGCAAATTATACAAAGAGCATCCCGAATGGTCGGTGTACGACAAAAACGGCGAGCCCGCCTACCTGCACGAAGAAATGAAGAACCGCGTCACCATGTCGCTGGCGTCGGGCTATTATGAATACATATTAGAAAAAATCAAACACCACGTGCGGGAGAACGACCTTGCCTACATCAAACTCGACCTCGCCATTGCCAACTCGGCCTACGTGCTCGATTACGCGCAAAAAGGCGATTACAAATCCGACGGTAAAAGCCACAAGGACCGCGAAAGCTCCTACTATGCCATCTACGAGAAAGCGTTGCAGCTTTTCGACGAGCTCCACAAAGCATTCCCCGACCTGCTCGTGGACTGTACCTATGAAGTGTGGGGCGAATATTACATCAACGACTACGCATTAATAGAGCACGCGGATTACGATTGGCTCACCAATTACGACGACGACGCGCCCGTCGGCCCTATCAACATCCGCCAAATGGCCTTCGACCGTAGCAGGGCCATCCCTACCGCGACCAATCTGATCGGTAACCAGTATATGGATTCGCCTTATTCCAAATACACATTTCTCTCGCTGGCGTCCGTCAAGCCCATCCTGGTTGGCGACAGTCGAAAACTTCCGGCAGAGCTGAAACCGTGGTATTTGAAATGGAATACTTGGTTTAAAATGATGGATGGGAAATACCAGTTCACGCGCTTCTCGTATGTTTCGGATATTTTCCAGCGGCCGACGATGAGCAACTGGGACGGTGTTTATAAATTCAATAAGGAGAAACAGGGCGGCGTGCTGTTCTTTTTCCGAAATGGGTCGGTAGAGACCACACGCACTTTCGCCTTCCCGCTTGCCGATCCGAAAGGCCAATACCGATTGTTTTCACCGGAAGACGGGAAGGACTGGGGCGTTCGTACCGGAAGAGAGCTACATGACAAGGGCATTCAAATCAGCATCGATAAGCAGTTCGACGCGGTAGTTTTGGGAATCGAGAAAGTGGATTAACGGCGCGTCGCAACGATGGTGGCGCCGATTCAAAATAATACGGAGCTAAAATAGACCTTACTTTCAAACGGGAATTCAAAAAGATGGCCGCTACGCTAGACTTACTAAAAAACTCGGAGCATTTCCAAAAACTTACCGACGAAGAGCGTGCGGCTCTATCTGAGATATGCAGGCCTCTCACTCTACCCAAAAAGGCCCGACTTACAGCATCCGGAGACGTGTTCGATCATGTGTTCGTCTTGACGGCCGGTTTGCTTCGCTGGTATTTTGATTCCGATGAAGGTATCGAAAACAACATCTTCCTGACCTCCGAAAAAGAGAACTCGATCATCATCGGAATTCCCGAATTTTATGATGAGCAGCGAAGAACAAAGTATAACATAGAGGCAGTAATGGATACGCAGCTGCTATTGTTTCCCAAAGACGCCTTTGAGGAATTAGCTTTTCAGCACCGGGGAATCTATCAGCTTTATATTAAATCGTTAAAAGTCATCATCGGCGCCCTGCGCAATCGTACAGAGCAACTCTGCTGCCAATCGCCCGATAGTCGCTACGAGATCTTCCTAAAGAATCGGTCATTCGTTACTAGGAACGCGAGTCGCAAACACATCGCTAACTTCCTGGGAATCACCCCTAATTCACTTTCACGACTCACTGCGCGCATACACAAAAAGAAACCCTCAAAAAAGTAACTTAGGAATACTTTTTCGGAGCCTACCTGGTCTAATTTTGCAAACATAAAGCACTGCATTCGAGTGACTTAGTTTGTAAAATGCCAGATATAAAACGAAAAAATCTCCTCAGCATGAAAAGGTTACTTATAACGCTACTGCTACTCCTGTGTTCCGGCAGTTTATATGCTTCGACAGGAAGCATGGAGGACAAAATTGCAGACGTAGCGTCCTGGATCATACTATTTATCCTCCCTATTGCCGGAATATATGCATTCTGGCAAGTCCATATTTATCCCGAAAAAATAGCTGAAAAGAAACACCACCCTCAATTAAAGGCCATTAAGAGCATGTGCCTGCTGTCATTGGTTTTTGGTGGTCTTCTTTGGCCTGTTGCCTTGATTTGGGCTAACTATGACTACAAAAAACAAAGACCTTCATCCTCCGGTCAACCTGTTAGCGGTTCTATCCACGAAACGGAATAGGGTATCAGTTAAGTCGAAGTGTTATCAAAAATCTCAAAGAATAAAGCGTCATGTTAGAATTACTAATCGGAATATATGCCGGTATTTGCTGGCTTTTAATCAAGAAACTGAAACTAATCCCCTGGAATTTCAACACACAGGTTGTTGTATTTTCCCTCCCGATTTTCGGGTCCATAGCACTGATATTAAGCCTCAATTACTTTTGTCCGATCACGTCGGATGTCAAAGTGGGTAATCGAAGTGTGGATATTACCAGCCAAACATTGGGGAAAGTAAAAAAGGTATATGTAAAGACTAATCAGGAGGTGCAGAAGGGCGACACATTGTTCACACTCGACCCGGTTCCATTTGAGCAGGAAATAAGATCTTTGGAAGCACAGATCAGCAATATGAAGTCGACAGTTTCATCGTATAATTCAGACATAGATGCGACGCAAAAAAACATATCCAGCCTGCAAGCGCAGCTCAATCTCAGCAACAAAAGAATAAAGCAATATCAGGAATTGGTAGACGCGGGAGCAGCCAACCGGTTCGATTTGGAACAGGCGATCATGACCTCGCAAGATTTAGAGTCCAGAATTAACGCCGTGCGTGCTCAGCAATCTTCTTTAAAGACCAAATACTATTCAACACATAATGGAGAAAATGCTTCGATTGCCGAGCTAAAAGCAAAATTGGAGCAAGCCAAATGGAATCTTTCTCAAACCGTTGTTTTAGCACCCACCGATGGACTCATCCCCAATGTACAATTGAACGAAGGGGCCATGATGGCTCCGTTCAGATCAGCCTTTGTTTTGATACAAAAGCAGCAATCGGTTATCGCTTTCTATTCTCAAAATGAGCTGGAAGCGGTGAAGAATGGGAACGAAGTTGAACTGGCCTTAAAAACTGCACCCGGAAAGGTAGTAAAAGCCAAACTGGAATACGTGGTAGATGCGACCAGTCAGGGAATCATGAACAATGCCGGCGGAATGATTGGCGCCAACGGATCGACCGCAGGGATTCCGAACACGGCGCGGGAGCTACCGGAAACGGATGGTAAACTGATCGCGAAATTTGTTCTGGACGAAGCGGGGCAGGCTTTAACGGTCGGGGCAAGAGGTACCGCAGTTATTTACTCCGATAATCTGAAAGCTTTACATCTTATCCGGAAAGTAATGGTACGGGTAAATAGCAAACTCAACTACTTAATTCTAAAACTTCATTAAAATGTTAAAGAAAATAAGTGTTGCAGGCGCCATTATTTTAAGTGTAACTTCTTGCATTGGTTACAAAAGTGCCACGCCTGAAAAAATAACCATCTTAAAAAACACGAGTGAAATAAAGTCTAATGTTGAAATCCCCGACAAGTGGATCCAGGAGAAAGAACAAGACACACTCGGTTTTTCCTACCAATGGATAAGCGAACTGTTGAATCCCGAATTGGAAGGTTTAATACAAGAAGGGTTTGCTCACAATGCGAATAGCATCATTTTCAAGGAGAAGCTCAATCAAGTTGAATTGGCAATGGATATTGCCGGCAGCAACCTCTATCCGAGCGTCAATGCGCTGGCGAATACAAGTAATAACGTTGTAAGCGGCAGCCATATCGGAAACTTACAAGTGAAATCCAGTTGGGAACTGGACCTTTGGGGTAAGAACAAATCGTCGCAAATGTCAACGATAAGTCAATATTACTCAACGGCATTTCAACGGAAGATGTTGGAGCAATCGATCGCATCGATGATTGCCAAGGCATATTTCCTGAACATCGCCGGGCAATATCAGGAACAGAAGATCAGCCAGTACATTACCGCCACAGAGCATTTAAAGCAAATATATTCGGTCAAGAATAAAGTAGGAACTGCGAGCCTGCTGGACATATCGAATATGGAAAGTGAAATCATATCATTAAACTCGTATTTGGAAAAAGTCAAAAATGCCAACGCGCAGTCCCGCAGAAGCTTGGAAATGCTTTGTGGGAGATACCCGGAAGGCCTGTTAAAGATCAATGCCGACTTCCCCACATTGGTGCAAGAAGCGCCCTCACAGTTTCCGCTGAGGCTTCTGGAAAAAAGGGCTGACATTATGGCCCGGCAATTCCAGGTAGAAAGTAGCTTTTACGAGGTACAAGAGGCCAGATTGGCCAGATTGCCGTCGGTTAATATTAGCGCGGCCGTGGGCGCTGCGGAAACCAACGTCGCAGGCATCAGCAACCTCTTTTCCAATCCGTTGATCAGGATCGGAGGCGGACTGACAACACCCATTTTCAATGGCGGGAAACTCAAAAAGAATGTGGAAGTAAAGACCTCCGAACAAAAGCAAGTGGTGGAAGAATATGCAAAGTCTGTTCTTGACGCCTTTAATGAGGTAGAATCGGCCTTAGCCAATCTAAGCTCAATAGACAGGCAAAATGGCTTCCAAAAAGACGCCATATCAGCACTTCAAAGGAATATAGATCTCACGGAAAAGCAAATTCAAGTGGGCAGTAACCACAGTTTTGCATTACTTCAAAAACAACGAGACCTGATCAAAAAAGAAATGAACAGCATTGATCTTCACCTGCAGCAACGAATTGAGAGGGTTAATCTTTACATGGCCCTGGGTGCGAATGGCTTGAACCTGTATCGGCTGTAATAATGAAAAAGCCACCTACATATGATACACCACACCATTTGCGGCTGTGGGGGACGAAGTAATACCGAAACCTTCCAGGGCTCCCCATTTTTCGCCACGGTAGCAGCATCAAAAGCATGCGGCTTTTGATCATTAATTCCCTCTAACACAATACTATTTGCCACCGAGGGACTGAAATGGATTGCTCCGCCCGTCACCGATTCCCGCTTTATCACTCCGTTGGCTGCATCAAGTGCCTATAAGTTATGGTTACAATTACCCACGAACACCGTTTCCACAAAATCCGGCTCCCGGTCGGGTTCAGGAGGCTTTTCTTCTTACAAGATGTAAAGCTGTATACGAGTAGCTCAAATTCCATTCAGGATGTCAAATACAGAAGATAACGAGAATCTACAAAAGATGGTGAGAATCCCAGTTGAAAGCCCAGCTAATAAATAAGAGTAGCGAACATTCCGTCGCTACTCTTATTTATTATTAACCTATCTATCAACTTCGGGAGAAGTCAGAAAGAGCTTTTACAAGATACCTATTTTTTAATCACCTTACGAGTTAGTACTTTGTCATTTGTCGCCACCCGAAGAATGTAAATACCTGATTTCGCCTTTCTCAAATCAACATCCAATTCGCTTTTCTGCTGAAAATTTTCGCTGAAAACTAAGGTTCCATCCGTTGTCGTGACTTGCACATCACCCGTTTCCTGAGTGCCAAGATTAACCTTAAAAACTCCAAATCCGGGATTCGGATACACAGCGCTTTCAGGAAGCTGGGACTCGTTAGTTACTTTGGTAAGGGGAGGATTATTAAATGTGACAACCTCTCTTTCATTGGTGCCTTTGCGTAACTGGTAGTCGTTTGTGCACCCCTCGATATAGGCTCTAAACGAGCTACTGTCAACTGCGGAAAAGCCGTCGGATAATACCACTTCGTCGCCCGCGTGATAAATGGCCTCACCTTTCGAGTTAACTAAATTGCTCGCTATAAGCGTGCCCGACGCCTGTTGATGATCCACCGAAGTAGCATTTACAGGAGCCGAAACAGTACGGTTGGCGACACAACCCTGAAGGCCCGTAACAATCAATGAAAATTTTTGGCTACCACCTACCAGTGTCCCTTTATGATTGACGGTAAGGTTATACACCCGGCCCGGTACCGGATTGGCTATTTCAATCCGCTCCACATTATCCCTTCTGTTATCGGCCCTCAGTGCGGGACCAGTTACGTTGGCGGTGTCAAGCTTCCAGGGAAAAAAGGTGGTCAAACTATCCGTAAGGCGGGAGTCCAGGTCGTTGACTAGTTGCACTCTCCTGTCATTGTCACTAACGGCGATGCCTTTGAGATCTGTCCAGGAAATTGTGGCAATCAACGGTTCACTACCTGAGGCGACTAATTCCTTCATGTAATTTCCACCATTCTGTAGAGACTCCTCCAAGATCAGGGATTCCCGCCCATTGTTGGTGATAGCGTTGGCGGCCCTTTCCATATTCAGCAATCCCCAGCCAAAATCAATGTCGGGACCAGGATTCGGACCTGCTTCAAAAGTGGTATGGAGCATGACGCCCTTTACTGTCGCAGCCAGCATAAAATGGCCGTTAAGATTTTTGTAATGCTGTTGAAGAAGCAGCACTCCTCCCGTCACGGTTGGTGCCGCAAACGAGGTTCCTGCCGTGTTCTTATACTCATTCAAACTTATCGTCGGATTAGCCTCCGGTACTCTTACCCTAACACCTACTGCCGCAATGTCCGGTTTGACACGCCAGTCATCAGCGGGCCCGCGACTTGATACTGCTCTTGTGACAGGTCCAGGGCCAGAATAATTGGTATATTCCTCTACGCCAGCAACAGCAATGCTGTTCTTTCCGACTGCATGGGTATTTAGCCTGTCCGTGGCAGTTGCATTGTTGTTGTTACCGCCCGCCCAAACCGACAAATAGTAAGGCGCCATGTGCATGATATTATCGAATGCCTCGGCTCTTTCATCGTAGAAACTGGAGGGATTTGCGACGGGGCCAATCGTCAGCGAACCATAAGAATGGTTAGACACCAATAACCCATTCGTTGCCGCTGTACTTGCTTTTGACGCATCATTAGAAAGCGAGTACCCATCAACATTCGCCTTGTGAGCGATCCCGATGGCCTGGCCCCAGTTGAATCCATTCCCATCCACATAATCCGAATTGTAGGCACCGGACCCTATGATCTGTCCCGCGACAGCGGTAGAATGGTAATCGTCGATGTCACTAGGATTGTAACTATAAAATACCCCATCCTTGACTGTGGCCCTGTTTTCTAATGCCATATGGGCGGTATTGATTCCGCTCCAGTCAAACACTGCCGCAGTCATATTCTCACCATGCAGGTTTAACCCCAGGCCACCACCCGAGTATAGAAAATTAGAACGAACCGTCAGGTTTCCCTGAGAATCTAATGCTTCCACATAGATAGGCTTGTTATCCGCTGAGATTCCCGTCAATATTAATGGCTTCGAGTTCTCCCCTAACTTTCGGTGTTGCCACCCGAAATTTTTCACAAACTGGTTAAGCCGTATTTGGAGTTGCCTATATTTGAGATCCTCAGTTCGTGAGAGGTTTAGCAAACCTTTCACGTCGGTTCTTTTTTGTATCCAGGAAATCTCCTCAGCAGTTTGCGCAGTAACCGTGCCGGAAAGAATACACCCTACAAAAAGAGTTGAAAATAAAATCGCTCTCATATTAATTGAAAGATTGAGTGATTATCTATTTGATTTTGTACGCTCCAAACTCTCAACTCTGTCACCCAATTTTTTCATCTCTATTTGCTGACGTTCGATAATTTTGTTTTGATTGATCAGATACAATGTAAGCTCTTCTATTTTCTCTTGCTGGATCCGGGCAATGTCACCCAGGTCTAAGCCTTGTTCTTCAACTGTTTTAGCAGACGGTACATTTGGCAAATGCCCCTTTTCCCGAATAAATGCCTCAACCTCAGGTAGATTTTTCAATACGTAGTCGCCCTTGAACACATAGTCTGCCCAGCCGGTTCGTACCCGTACTTGCTCAGTCAAGATTCCGCCTTTAACATACAATTTATAGTTGCTGATATTTGCACTTCCGATTGAATCCGGAAAATTAGCGGTACCAATTGATGTTTTCCCGTTGAAAGTTAGTTTGGCCGTCGTAAAATCTCCATAGATAAGGGGGGTTGTAGTATTCGAATTGGCAATGTATAGTTTGTTGCTACCTAGCTCTTGCCCACCAGCGTAGTATCCCAGAAAAACGTTCCCGGATCCGGCAACATTAGTAAACCCGGCCCTATTGCCCAGCATGGTATTGTAATTGCCAGCAGTATTCGGCGAACCTGCGTGGGCGCCAATCAATACATTGCGCGTACCGGTAGCGTTGGCATATCCTGTATAATATCCCAGATATGTGTTGTTCTCCCCCGTGGTTGTTGAGTACCCTGAAAGATTCCCAAAGAAGCTGTTCGTTCCGCCAGTGGTGGTAGAATAGCCCGTGCGAGAGCCAAAGAAACTATTTCCGGTTGTGCTCGTGCTGGAATAGCCTGACTGATGTCCAAAATAATTATTGCTAACGCCGGTTGAATTCGAATAGCCCGATTCTGCACCGTAAAACGAGTTCCTATCTCCTGTGGTTACATGCCCGGCGTTATAACCTACATATGTCCCGTTTGCTCCCCCAGTTCCAGCACCCGATCCATCGTATGTAACGGTTCCAGAAAAGCTCTGCGTCCTGGCAGAACGCCCGGAGTCGGGCTGAATTGTTTGAGTTTGGCCATAAATGACGTTTGCTGAGAGAAATAAAAATGACGACAATGGAAGGATTCGTATTAATTTTTTCATTACTGGTAATTGATTAAAGTATTTTCTCTACTCTGATGAAGGTTTTTCGAGATCCACCTTTAAATATAGATTCACTTTTCAAATTCCTTAAATCGGGCATGCTATGTTCCTTGATTTCGGCAAGAGCTTTAATGGCTATTTGTAAACAAATCGCGATAAAATTCTACAAAAATGTAAGTATCCAGGTTGCTATTGAGCGTTTTAATGGAAAATTTCAACGGTTTTAATAAGGCCCCATCAGTTGTCTTAACAAGAATGATATTTCGAAATCGAAAAGATGATTTCCAAGTTTTACTCGACCCTTTGCTAGCATTTGTAAACAAAGTGCCAATGCTAATAAATAGTTGTTGACTTTAAAATAAAATATCTTGCTCGACAACTTTTTTTCGACGAAAAGGGCTGTATTTCCTGATGAATGAATGACATCAAGGGTGCTCAATTAAATTTCCGAATAAAATTGTCAAATTATCCTTTGTGGCCATGGCGGTAAGTAGAATAACCGGAATCTGACTAGTTCTTTCATCCGTTTTAAGGCTACGGCATAAATCCAGTCCGCTAACATCGCCCATCATAATATCGCTCACGACGATATCAGGTATCACTTCAACAGCCTTTTCCCACCCCTCGGGACCGTCAGAACACGCTATAACGTGATACACTTCCCCAAGGCACTGCGTAAGGAATTGACGAAGTTCTGGGTTGTCCTCGACGATCAGTATACTCTGCCTTTCAATAGGCGCATGGTCATCGGAGTCACTTTCGTATTCTTGTTTTAACTCCCGCTCATACACCTCAAGGTTTGATTTGGGCGTCTGATTGACCCATATATGTTATCGCTTTCAAAAATGCTTCTTACCTATATCAGCACATTGAAGCGTACCACAAAAATCTCCTAGCATTCCAGGATTGGATTGCTAGCATTTACGAAGAAATGAGCAACATACTTTCCTAATGCGAAAAGGTTCAGCTTTTATATCTCATGAAATACGACGATCTCCAGTCCGTCATCGATGCCGGCGATATCACCAAGACCATCGAAGTCCTCACTTCGCAGGCAGATCAGCCCGACACTAAGAAACTCCAAAGCCAGTGGTTTGTGACCGGCCAGGACGTCATGGACCGCACCAAACGCCGCGGCCGCAATGTGTTATACGAAGAAGCTGACGAGGACGACGCAACCGTCAAGATATTTTCGGGCATGGTTTCGGATTCATGGCCGTAGTAAGAGGCCTACAGCGGGCTTTCGACGTTCCTTTCGCTAGACGATATTGGTTTGTGTAGATTCACTAACTTGCAGCAAAATCCTCCTGCGATGAACTTTAAAAATTTCCCCCTGTATTTTGTATTATTATCACTACTATTCCTTGCTTGCAAAAAAGATAAACGGCAGCCTGAACCGGAAGATGGCGGTGAAATTATATTTGATAACAGTACCAAAGCGTCACTAGACACCGCTAGAATTATCTTATCTGAAAAGCCAGATGGAACGAAAAAACATCTAATATTCGAATTGCGGGGCGTTAGTAAAGAAGGCGAGCATTCGCTGTTATTAGTTTTGTACCAGGTACCTTTGGAAACCCGAGAAATTCCCGAAGGGCAGTTTGTCTTAAAAGGAGATGACATTTTCCACTTTTCTGTTCGAAACTCGCCCGGCGATCCCAGTATCTCTGGCTATTTAGAGAAGCAAATGACGTTTTCCTTACGCAAAATCGGTGAATCGCGCTATTCGGTGGAGTTTAACGGCGTTGCAAAAGGCAAGACTGTTTCTGGAAAGTACTCTGGCTATTGGGGCAAATTAATTCCCTAAAAATGTCTGCATCAACGCTAACTTCGCAGTTTTTTTTGCTTTGTCAAAAGCCCCCACTGGTCAGCACTCCCACGCCTTATCGATGAAGTTTTTTGTAACAATTCTTTTGTGTCCACGTCACCATTCAGTTATAAACGCCAAACAGTGTTCAAACGCCAAGCCTTCTTCCTTATCGGTGCCATTTTGCTAGTGAACTCATGTCGCAAAAGAGAGGCTATCGATCCCCGCAAGCTAACCGAATCCTTCACAGTTATGCTGCACCCTTACAATCCGCTCATTAGTGGAAGTACGCCAGATATCCACATTCCCGTTAAGCCAAAGTGTGACTCAATTCCGATTGAACATCATAATATCAAGTTAAGCGTCCACCCGGCGACAAAGGACGAATCACCTCAAATTCAAATTTGTGGAACGCGAGGGAATACAGGTGACTCGAATTCAGCCGTTTATCCCCTAAACGCTGGTACTCAACTAAAAATCGATGTGTCGTACTATTACGGAATAAAGCAGGTCGTGCTTATTGTTGGTGGGAGTTCTGAGATTCAGCCGGTCGCAACGGCATATAATTCAAAGGGACAGATAATTGAGCGACAAGTAGCTGAGCTCAATCAACTTGTTTTCTTCTTTGACAATGATCTTGATGACCTTCATGACATCACGCTTGTAAGCCGAAATGGCAATGTAATTCCGAGAACGATTCTTATAAATGAGAAAATTTACCGCTAAGCTTCCAATCGGAAGCCTTTTTGTTTAAAATCCTGTCCTTCTCCCCAGCCTCCGTGCCTGCAACTTCGCAGAAAAGAAAAGCACGTGGCAGTCAAACAAGTAATCAAACAGAAAGTCGCTATGGCATGGCCCCGCGCCGACGACTCGCGCGGAAAGCCGTCATTCCTCAGAAAACATCCGTCGGCCGGTCTGGTAAATGATCCTGCGCGGGAGTTTGAGCTGTTGCAGGCGGAAGAAATCGCTGAATAATATTTACGGAATCGTATTGCAGGCTTTGGTATCTAAAGTGATTCTTTCCGTTCCAACTTTTTATAGTTTTACTGAAGATCTTTTGAGCCTGAGCTCGACAATCACTTTATGAAACATCATCGACGTCAATCCACTGATGCCTATCTTTTATGCATCTCCGAGAAGGCCATGCAAAGAAATTCTCACGTTGTGCCCATTATTATATTCCTCCTAATCAACGCACTGCTCTATAAATGTCACGTTACGTCAGCGAAACCCTTCGAGGCATTTACGTTGCCGAAAAATACTGCAAACGAAATTCGTGAGCAGTTATTGAGGTTCAAAACCACTAGTATGAACGATCTGATTACATTGAGTGAAAAAGCTCAAAATTTCAATTTTGGGCCTTTTCACTTGCTGCACCAATCTCGTGGACGGAGCAATGCTTCAATCCTCTAACCATAAGTAACTCAAAGGCTAACCCCATCTTTATACTTACCGGTGATTATCTGATACTTGTTCAACCGAACGAAACAAACGTCAAAACAAACTATTTAAACATTACTGGTAATAACATAAAAATAAACCTATTGCCGACTGAGATTTGGAACATGCTTCCATATGCGACAGTTCAAAAACTCACGTCCTACAATATGCCCTGATCGCTTACCTTGAATCCATCCTAATTTATTAGCAGCTCGTAGTTCGAACTACAAACCAGTTTACAGTTTAAACCGCGATTTAAATTAAACTGGGATCGAACTCGTTTAGAAGTAAAAGTCTAATACCCCCTTTGGGGTTAAACTAAACCGATTTTTAAACCGGTAAAAACTGCCCGAAGCCTGGGGAGTTGTCAGCGAAATACAACAACGTAGGCGTCTTAATAGACTACCTCGATAAATAGCATTGCCTTTTTGCTACACTTAGTTACATTGTGGCAATAATAAACCCCTATATCAGATCATGTTCAAAAAACCATTCTCCTTCGATGGGCGCATTGGGCGCACCGAGTATTGCCTTTCTAGCCTTGCATACATTACAGTCTTGGCAGGCTTACAGTTTGCCTCGCTAGCAAGCGATATCGCCAACATCGTCACACTGTTATGTATGATCCCTCTAATCTGGTTTATGGTCGCCCAGGGCACCAAGAGGTGCCACGACAGAAACAATATTGGATTTTTCCAAATAATTCCGTTCTACGGCTTTTGGATGCTATTCGCTCCGGGAGATCCCGGCGAAAACGATTTTGGTCCAAGCCCGAAGCAGTCGGCAGAGCTACCCGCTTGAAACACTCTTAAATCATGTTCAAAAAACCATTTTCCTTTAAAGGGCGCATTGGGCGCGCTGAATATTTCTATGCTTACGCGGCTACCTGGGCTACCCTTCTTGGATTGCATATTGCTACTTTCACAATCCGTTGGGGCATTGTCGTGGTCCTTGCTGGCTGTATCCCACTGTGTTGGTTCATGTTGGCCCAGGTAGTCAAGAGATGCCACGACACGGGCAATAGCGGATGGCTTCAGATCATCCCCGGATTCTTCTTTTGGATGATGTTGGCGCCAGGGGATCCAGATAGGAACAAATACGGCCATGTCCCAAGTAGCCTGCAGAGCTATGGACTTGAATTGCATTTCCTTGGGAATCCGGTCAGGAAGTTAACAACCAATCTTTCGGAGTATTTTCCCCTCCCTTGAATTCCTGAAGTTACCAAATCTCAGGCTTAAAATCGAATTATCCCCCTTACCTAACACATATGTAGGATGGCTTTCTTTCTCGAAAAATACTTTGGCAAGCCCGAAAGTGCGCCGGCTTCATTTCAAGATATTGATCAACTCGAAGCAGAATTAGGTATACGTCTGCCTTCTGATTTCTCAAATTTTTTGAGCAATGTCAACGGATTTGAGGGGTTTATCGGAGATTCATATGTGGTTTTTGCAACCGTTCAGACAATCCATCAATTGACATTAGACTATTGCTTAGAATTTTTCCCCTGGGCAATCTTCATCGGGTCAAATGGAGGTCTCGAGATGCTCATTATCGATACCCGTAGCTCCCCATACCAGTTTGGGCTTTTGCCGTTTATCGCTGATGACAGCGACTTTGTCGGTTTAGGTCATAGCTTCGAGCAATTTTTAGAAAGGCTATCAGTCTCTAAGGATTAGCAATAATCATAGTCAAACAACGTCCACGTCAGTTATATAAATTCTTTATCATAGCATGTCTGAAAACCCCTTCTCTTTTGACGGTCGCATCAGGCGAACTGAATATTGCCTATCGTACATTGCGGGCTGGGCGATACAACTAGCATTACAGTACCTTCTAACCGACGTCGAATTTGCGAGCATCATTTACATCCTATGCCTAATACCTCTCGTCTGGTTTTTGCTGGCTCAGGGTGCAAAAAGATGCCACGACATGGGCACTAGCGGATGGTTTCTGTTCATCCCAGGCTACCTCCTTTGGATGTTATTCGCACCAAGCCACCCGGATAGGAATAAATATGGACCGAGCCCGAAGATGCAGGTCGAGCAATCTGCTTGAAATTACTATCGTAACCTTACTACTTTACTGCACCCCTATTATATATAGAGGGGTGCATAGTATTTGTAATGTAGAGTTACCAAAATGACTTAAAGTAGTAAAACAGCACAGTAAAACAGTAACCGCGACAGTAATCCAGATACTCCCTGCCGCTCCGCACCGGCAGCTGGTGCTATTAGATATAATTTCTCGTTAACCGTACTGATCGGCCGCTAAAACGCAGATTCTCGATTGCGGAATTAACCTTATCCCGTAGATCCATACCTGGCAGGCCGACATTATCTGCCACTGTCCTTTCAATCGCTTTCCAGAGACCGTCTGTGTGAGTCATTTGTAACCAAGAATTGTCGTCCAACAAATCCTCGTAAAAACGCCTTGTCCGTTTGAAAATCTCGTTTTCCATCACTTTTTCGATTTGACGGAAAGCGAATAAATTAAGGTCAAATTTCAAAATAGGAAATAAATGGACGTCTCCATGCGGTCCGCTTGGGTGCAGAATTGAAAAATATTTTTAAAAATTTGTTGGATTTCCGATAAATAACACACAAAAAACCGGAAAGCCTTCCGTCTGGACAACTGAGGCAAACCAGACCAGTTAAATCAAATAATCTAACCTTAAGTAAAAGTATGGAAAAGTTAGAACCCCCGGAAACGCAGCGCGACAACCTGCGCATCTTCGAGATCAGAGGATCACTCATGGACTCGGGCCCCAAATACCACAGCAGCAATGGTTACACCATCCGCGGCCTTTCCGTGCCTGGCAGCCATTGGATCATCGACTTCCTTGATAAGAAACTTCCGCATTACGTGATCCGCAGCGGCCACACCTTAACCGTTTGCGCGATACGAAGCTATGATCCAGAAACCTCATGCTTCCGGGTTTACTGATTAAATCCGGACAAGGCTCGATTCCCGGACTTCGATATCTACCTAGATGAAATATCAGAAATGCACTATTTGAAAACTGTCGTCCTTGAATGCGGCAACGAGCGAGAAGATAACTTAGCAACTGTTGCGCCTGAAATCGCGGACGCGCTGGAAGAATTTTTTACTTGGCACCCTAACCAGGGGGAAGTGGATTATCAGCTTTGGCGGATGTTTTTCAATGCTTCACGCTACGATATGGAGAAAAACGATACCTCAGTCTATTTCGAGGATTACGGTAAGCTAAAAGAGGGGTTGGTAGATTTGGCGCGACGGTTGCGCTCCCATTACGGCCGAGAAGGCATGGCAGCCTAACAACTGCTCAAAAATACAAAAGCACCAGCTATAAAACCGGTGCTTTTGTGTGTAAAAAAGTGCTTAATCTATGTAATTCACTGATTTACAGTCCTATTTGTGGAGAATATCGGATTCGAACCGACGACCTCTTGCATGCCATGCAAGCGCTCTAGCCAACTGAGCTAATCCCCCATTTCAATGTTTTGCCGGGTTCCCGTTAGAACCCCGACCCCGTTTAAGGAGTGCAAAGATGAAACGGAGAATTTTCAGATGCAAGCGCTCGCATGCGTTTTTTTAAGTATTTCTGACATTCCCGTACGCACGCCGTTATCGCGAGCCACCGCCGAATGCCTTTGCAAGCAGCCAGATCACGATGGCAATGACACCCACCACGAGAATTACGCCCGTCCAGACGCCCGTTTTGAAAATGTCACCGATCAATTCGCAGCTTGTGAGTGTGAACGACAAAAGCAGAATTATCAGCAGATTGATGTAAGGTTTCATGAGAAGGAATTATTTAGGTTAGTGATATTTCCACCACCTTCAAAAACCATTCCATGAAAGAAATGAGCGGGATTTACTACTGATACAAATCCATCGGGATGAGGTTCTGCCGGTCGTTCAGCAGCAATTTCTCGAACAATCGCACCGTAGCTTCCGCATCGCCGTGCGCACGGTGACGGTTTTCGATCATGATTTCCAGACTTTCGCACAGGTTCCCCAGACTGTACGATTTCAGTCCCGGGAAAATTTTCCGGCTCAATTGAACGGTACAAAGCAGATCTCGCTGAAAGTATTCGTCCAATGCGCCAAACTCCCGCTTGAGGAATCCATAATCAAATTTCGCGTTGTGGGCTACAAACCACGCGTCGCGCGTCATGGCCCTTACCGCATCCTGAACATCGTAAAAAGTAGGCGCGTCTTGCACCATCGCATTATCGATCCCGGTGAGACGGGTAATGAATGGTGGAATATACGTTTCCGGATTAATGAGTGAGTGAAAGAAATCGACGATTTGGGTGCCGTCGTGCCTGAAAACAGCTATCTCGGTAATGCGTGCATCTCCCCCTCCGCCCGTGGTCTCAATATCAACTATCGCATACATTAATTACTCACACTGAAATGGTTACTCACTATTACTGTCATCGTCCGGCTTGCCAGGGATAAAATTTGAATAGTACAAAAAAACAAAAAAATCCCCGCCTAAGCGAGGATTTTCTTCAATAACAGGGAGGCATCTACGCAAGTGGGCGATGATCAGTCCAGTTGAAATGCGATCGGCAGTGTAAATCTAACCCTCACCGGAACGCCGGCCTGCTTGCCAGGCATCCAGTCTTTCATCATTTTCACCACTCTTACCGCTTCCTCATCGCAACCAAACCCGATGCCCTTCACTGCGGCCGCATTCTCTATTTTTCCATCAGAACCTACTGTAAATTGTACGAATACCTTTCCTTGAATACCTGCTTGCGATGCAGGTCTTGGGTATTTAAGATTTTTGCGCAGGAAAGCCGCCATCGCCTCGTTTCCGCCTGCATACTGTGGCGACTGTTCCACAAAAGTAAAAGTCTCCTCTTTTCTTTTTTCGACACCGGCAGCCTCCGCTTTCGGAGCAGGAGCACTTTCCACCGGCGGCACGATCACGTCGATATTTTCTACCCCGTCAACCGTGGCTGTCGAAGGTTGCGCATTTTGAAGGTCTTCCACTACCGGCGGCAGTTCTTCAATTTCCACCTTATCATCCGGTAGGACTTCGGGAGTCAAATCCTTAACAGTTTTCTGCAACGGGGCCAGTTCTTCCTTGGCTGGCGGCACGGGCAACTCTTCCATTTTAATGTCCACCGGATTCGCCTCAACCACGTAAACGATATCGTCAGGCTTGTGCTCGGGCGTCAGCTTCGCATACAGTTGCGGGAACATTACCAGCATCAAAAAGAACGCAACCCCCATCACAACCGCCCGCTGGACGGTTTGCCCGTAACCTTTTCTCAAATCATACGCGCCGTACGACTTGTTACGGTTTTCGAAGACGATGTCATTCAAAGATTTTTCCATGGCTAATAGATTTTGATGATCAACACTCAGATTCAGGAGGGTTTGCACATCAGCCGTCTTTACCATATCCTGGTAAATCTGTTCGAATGGCTTGCCATCCCAAAGACTTTCTTCCGCTTCACAAGCCAGGTGATCGAGAATCTCCGGAATCAGTTCCGGGTCCAGCTTGCTTGCCTGCAAATATTTGCTTATTTGGTCAATGCGATTTTCCTGAAGGCGTTTCATAGATCGATCTATTTAGAGATTAGCCATGTACCTATTCTTTACTCGGTTGCCAGGTTCTTAGGGGCCAGCAGCAATCTTACTGCATCTATAAAACGCTCTAAGTCATTGGTTTTAGTACGGGCGGTTTCATTTCCGCGGTGCGTAAGCGAATAATATTTCCGAAGACGCCCGTCTACCTCCACCGATTCGGTCAGTAGCAGCCCTTCCTGCTCCAATTTGTGGAGTACGGGATAGAGGGCACCGAATGTCAGGGCGATAGCTCCGCCTGTTCTGTCTTTAACTTCCTGGGTAATCTCATATCCATACATGCGGTCGTGCTCTGCCAGCAAATTCAACACGATGGTCTTTAATGTACCCCGTACATATTCGTTACTCGTTGTGTTATTCTCCATGAGTGAAATTTTTATATAGCAAATATATATAAGTTTTTTATATATACAATACAAATCTACAAATTTCTTTTAATGAGATCAAGATAAATTTCCAACTAACTCTCAGCCAGTGGAATAGAGCGATTGATGCGCTCTTCCAGAGAAATAAAGGTCTCTGTACGCTGTATGCCGTTTACTTTTTGAATCTTGTCATGGAGGATTTCGCGGAGGTGCCCGGTGTCCCTGCACACGATCTTAAGAAAGATACTATAAATTCCCGTGGTATAGTGGATATTCACAACTTCGGGAATCCCTTCCAGCTCGGTGGCTACCTGCTCGTACAACGAACTTTTGTCGAGGTAGATTCCCAGGAAAGCGCTGATATCCCAGCCCAGCTTCGTAGGGTCGATCACGAGCTGGGAGCCCTTCACAATCCCCATTTGTTCCAGCTTTTTCATGCGCACGTGGACGGTCCCACCCGACACGAACACGCGCTTCCCGATTTCCGTGTACGGTAACGCTGCGTTCTCGATCAACAGGGAAAGGATGCGCAGATCGGTATTATCAATATCTGAATATTTTTGCATTTCGTGTTAAAAGTTTGAATTCTTCGCAACAATCAAGCTCAAATTATGAAAGAATTGTAAATTTTAACAATTTTAAATGAAAATATTTTAGAATTCAGATCAGAAGTTTTAGTTTTGCAGAACCAAATTATAAAAAAGGCCATAGCAATATTGTCTTTGCTTAGTTTGAAATCACATTGTAGGGTGATGAAATTGGCAGCCATGCCCTCCTGTCTCGGGGGTGGTGAATAAGGGATAAACGCGGCATAATGCCGACGCAAGTCGACTGGGGTGGACCACCAACAGTATTTGTACCGTAGCTAACCGCACCGTGGGTGGTTCGAATCCCCCTCCTACAGCAAAAAAAACTTGACAAGCGATTTTTTTCGTATTAGTTTTATTTGGTTTTTAGTTTGTTGATGAAGTGTAATTTGACACGCGGGTTCATTTTGAAACCTGCGTGTTTTTTTTGCATCTATATCAAACGGGTGTAGCCATACTTTCGCAGGTGACTGCACATAGCCTACACGACTCAGCACAAACGCGGCAATGATCCATCCCCATTGCCACATGTTGCTCACACTCAGTAGCACATGCATTACAAACATCCGCACATATCCTGCAAAGATGGGCACTAAAATCACTTTCAAGCGTCATTCACTCCACGGCGGCGCGGCATACTGCCGCACATTCCATATCGAGTTGTATGCATTTTCGAAGATGCGCAACATTTTGCTCGCGCAGGCACGCGGTCGCACAATAGGTACACGCCTGCGCACATGAGACGCAAGCGTCGATACATTCCTGAAACTGATGGCTGGCCATAATTTTTGTCGTTTGGTGAAAAGATTTTAAAACCTTTGCCCGACACGAAAATCATACCAATAGAGAAAGCCCTAAAATGCAAAAAGCCCAGATTTCTCTGAGCTTTTGTGCGGTCTGGACGGGACTCGAACCCGCGACCCCATGCGTGACAGGCATGTATTCTAACCAACTGAACTACCAAACCAAAAAATAAAGAACTTCAATACTTTCAACTTATCGGCGGTCTGGACGGGACTCGAACCCGCGACCCCATGCGTGACAGGCATGTATTCTAACCAACTGAACTACCAAACCGATTCGTTTCACAACCGTTTTTGTAAAACGTGGTGCAAAACTACTACTAATATTTACGATTGCAACACCTTACACAACAATTTAGTTATTTTATTTGCAAAAACAATAACCCTTCAACTAAAAATATTCTGAAAATGAAATAGTTGAACCACCAGAAAATTTATGACTTTCATCAAAGAAATTTTAACCGAGCTCGAAAAACTCGCTCCGCTGCCCTACCAGGAAGATTATGACAACGCAGGATTGCTGGTCGGATCACCGGATACCGAGGTTACCGGGATACTCTTCACGCTCGATATAACCGAGGACATTGTCGAGGAAGCCATCCGCAAGCAATGCAACCTCATCGTAGCACACCATCCCATTATTTTCAAAGGCCTTAAAAAGCTCAATGGCAAAAATTACGTAGAGCGCACGGTGATCAAAGCCATTAAAAACGACATAGCACTATATGCCACGCATACAAACCTCGACCATGTCGTGGGAGGCGTCAATTGGCAGATCGCGAAGCGACTGGGGCTTCGGAATATCAAAGTACTGGCGCCCAAAAAGCAAATCCTGACCAAGCTGGCTTTTTTCTGCCCCATTGAAAATACGCAGGAAGTCCTGCAAGCACTCTTTGAAGCAGGAGCCGGCGAAATCGGTGAATACCGGAATTGCAGTTTTCGCGGCGAAGGCCTCGGCACCTTCCTCCCAAGCGAGAACGCAAACCCCGCCATCGGCGCGCGTGGCGAATTGGAAACGGTGAACGAGCATCGTGTGGAAGTAATGCTCCCCTCGCATTTGCAGGCGCAGGTATTGAGCGCACTCCGGCGTACACACCCGTACGAGGAAGTAGCCTACTATATGTCGGCGCTGGAAAATGAAAACCAGGAAGTAGGCGCCGGTGCAATCGGCGAGCTATCGGAGCCAATGGACGCAACGCAATTCCTGCGGCATTTGAAGGAGAGTATGGAAGCTTCGGTAGTCAAATACACGGAGCCGACGGGCAAAACGATCCGTCGCGTGGCGGTATGCGGCGGCGCCGGTAGTTTTTTACTGCGCAATGCTATTTCGGCACAGGCCGACGTGTACGTGACGGCCGATTACAAGTATCACGAATTTTTCGACGCGGAAGGGCGCATTATGATCTGTGACATAGGACATTACGAAAGCGAAGTATTTACGAAAAATTTATTGCATGACTATATATCAGGAAAATTTAGTAATTTCGCACTCTGTTTGTCAGAAATCAGTACCAATCCGGTGCGGTATTTTTCCTGAAAACCGGTTTTGACAACGAATTCTGCTGATAATCTGTTTAAATTAGGGCTGACTACCTCACATTTCAAGCATTGAAACAAGTCCATAAAAGACATACATGGAAAACACAATCGCACAAAAACTAGATGCTCTCCTGAAACTTCAGGAAATCGATTCAAGCCTTGACGAAATACTAAAAACCCGCGGGGACCTGCCCGAAGAAGTAAGGGACCTGGAAGACGAGATTGCAGGATTCGAAACGCGTTTAGGAAAATTTAAATCTGAAATTGCCAATCTGAACACAGAAATTGACAATTTCAAAAATGCGCAGAAAGAAGGGGAAAAGCTGATCAAAAAATACAAAGATCAGCAGATGAACGTCCGCAACAACCGCGAATACGACGCCATCACCAAAGAAATAGAATTGCAAGAACTTGATATGCAACTGGCCGACAAGAAGATCAACGAAGCCAGGGCCCGCATTCGCCTCATCGAAGAAGACGCCAATCGCGCGGAATCTATCCTGAACGAAAGAAACGAAGACCTGAAAGCAAAGAAAAACGAGCTTTCTGTAATCACCTCAGAAAGCCAAGCCGAAGAACAGGCACTGATCGCAGAAAGAGAAAAGCACTCTAAGAAAATCGAAGAACGCTTACTGAAATCTTACCAGAAAATCCGCGACAACTCGCTTAACGGTCTGGCCGTTGTGCATGTGCAGCGCGGAGCTTGCGGTGGCTGTTTCAGCATCGTTCCTCCTCAGCGCCAGGCTGATATCCGCGAACGCAAGAAACTGATCGTTTGCGAGCATTGCGGACGTATCCTCGCAGACGTGGAAAGCGTTCAACCGGTTCACCAGCGCCGCTAGGATTTTTAATATTAAATTGAAAGGTTGTCTTATCCGGGCAACCTTTTTTTATGTGCATTACCATGAGCAGGAGTTATTCGGAGGTCAGCAATGCGGTAGTCAGGTTGCTTCTGTGCCTGCTTCTATTTTCGTTTTCCCGCCAGCCCGCATGCGCCGCCGAAGAACAAGCCGACGTCGTATTTTCGCCCAAGCTGCAAAAAGCCTATTTTGAAATACAAAAACTGAGACTGCCCGCAGCACGTGAGCTGATCGACGACGAAAGGGCCGACAATCCCGAAAATCCGTTCATCGCCTACCTCGACAGCTATGCCGACCTACATTACCTGCTGATCGCCGAGGACCGCTCCCGCTACAAGGTTTTTACCCAGCAGCAGGACAAACGGCTCGACCAGGTGGGCAACCTTCCGGAGAAATCGCCCTACAAACGGCTATTTCAGGCAGATATCCGGCTACATTCCGCATTTGCCAAACTCAAATTCGGCAATGAGGTAAGCGGTTCTTGGGAAATTATCAAGGCTTACAGGCTGCTGGAAGACAATCGCAAGAAATTTCCCGCGTTTACCCCTACCCTCAAATCGCTGGGCCTGCTGCACGTGCTGATCGGTTCCATTCCTGAAAACTATACGTGGATCGCCAAAATCCTTGGTTTGAGGGGCAATATCGCGCAGGGTATCCGCGAGCTCCGGGAAGTGGTGAAGGAAGAGCCGTTTTTCAAACAGGAAGCCGAACTGATCGATCTGCTGTTACATGCCTACACTCTGCAACTCGGTCCCGAACAACAAACCCGTATCCGCCAATGGCCGAAGGAACAGCCTGATAACCTGCTGCTGCATTTCTTCGCGACCACGGTTTTGATGAAAGAGAACCGGAGCGAAGAGGCCTCGCATTTCCTCGCCGACGCTCCCACAGGCAAGGAATACATGCCTTTTCCCTTCCTCCATTACCTGCGCGGGGAAATTGCATTGCAAAACGGCGATTACGACGAGTCGTTTGCCGCTTACACCCGATTCCTGAAACAATATGCGGGGTTCAATTATATCAAGGACAGCTATTTCAAAATGTTTATGTGCCGCTGGCTTGCCGGACGTGACCAGGATGCCGCAAGCTATATTCAGAAAGTAACCCAGGCAGGGAGCACCATTGTGGAGGCCGACCAGTTTGCGGAAAGGATTGCGAAAGAGTTTGGTGAAGGAAAAATTAGTCCGAGACAAAAAGTGCTGTACAAGGCCAGGTATGCCACCGACGGCGGTTATTTTCAAAAAGCCTGGGAGTTGATAAAAACCGTTTCGGAAAAAAGTTTTGGCACAACCTACGAAAAGGCTGAGTTCAATTATCGCACGGCGCGAATACTACAAAAATCCGGTCGGATAAATGAATCGGCGGCATTTTACGACCGTTCGATTGCGCTCGGGCAGGCAGACGCAGGTGCGGGAGGCTTTGCCGCGTCTTCGGCATTGCAAATGGGCTATATCTATCAGAAAAAAACTGATAATCAGAAGGCTGTGCTGTATTTCAAAAAAGCGATGAGCTTCAAAAAGCACGAGTACAAAAACAGCATCGACAATAAGGCCCGCGCGGCCCTCACGGAACTCGGGCAATAGCAATTGTTACCAAATCGCATTTCAAGCGTATCAAGGATGCACGCATAAATGTATCCTTCCATATGCCCAGAAAAAAGAGCGACAATCCGAAAGTGATCATCAACTGGCACGACGACGACAAGCCCCGCGAAAAATTCATGAACAAAGGCCGGGCCGCGTGTTCGGACTCTGAACTGATGGCGATCCTGATCCGCTCCGGCACCCGGGAAATGACCGCCGTAGACCTGGCCAAAACGCTGATGACATCTGTCGGCAACAATATCAACGAACTCGCCAAACTGAATGTCAAAGACCTGACGAAAATCAAGGGAATGGGCGAGGCAAAAGCGCTCACCATTCTGGCCGCATTGGAGCTCGGACGACGGCGGCGGGATATTATTCCTGATAAAAAGCGAAAAATCGAAGGTTCCAAGCCTGTCTATGAGGCCATGCGCCCCTACCTGATGGACAAGACACACGAGGAATTCTGGATTCTGCTTCTTAACCGCGGCAACTACGTTATGCGCGCTATACAGGTGAGCGTGGGCGGTATTTCGGGCACGGCTACCGACATTAAAATGATATTCAAAATCGCCCTCGACCACATGGCCAGTTCGTTGATCCTCGTGCATAATCACCCATCGGGGCAGCTCATACCGAGCTTTGCGGACAAAGTGCTTACCCAGCAAATAAAAGAGGCAGGCCGATTGCTCGACCTGCCCGTTCAGGACCATATCATCTTTACCGATGAAGGCTATTATAGTTTCAAAGATTCCGGCGAAATGTGATCAGAACACCGATTCCTTCTTGATGATACCTTTCAATTCCTCGTACGGGATCGTCAGCTCGATCGGTCCGCGCGCATAGGCGGCTATTTCGTAAGGATTATAGAAGAAAAGGACACCTTCGGGCGTAAACACGTAGTTGGCGGGAAGGAAAAACTTGTGATTGGCGAGGAAGTACCCGGCATCTTCGAGGTCAACCCCGGGAGCTAGTTTTTCCAGTTCGCGGAATTTCTTTTCAACCAGGTTCAGCAATGCCACCGAATCGGCTACAAAGTTTTTCATTTCGACTTCCTCCCCCGTTTTACCATCGAACGCATGATACGACGTGAAGCTGTTCGGGTGTGCCCCACCTGTGAATGCATAGTGGTCCATCTGGTAGAACAGTACTTTCGGGGTAGTCATGACGGTGTCGCCGTGCAATTCCACCTCCCAGCAACCAGGTGCATCAGGAAAATCTTTTTTGAAATCGTTATAGTTCTTTTGAAAATCCTCAAATGCCGCTTTCGGGGTTTTGTTCGCTTCAAGGCGTGCCGAGGCGCTGGCTGGATCACCGTAGGAATTCAACCGCTTGATGGTCCTGTCGGTTAAAATTTCGCGGATTCTCGTAGCTACCGCACCGGAGTCGGTCGGTTCCCACAGGCTGATCAGCACTGAAACCCCTTTGCTCGAAACTGTGTCGCAACCTCCAAACTGCTCCTTTTTCACCTCACCTGCCCGGTAGCCGTTCTCTGCGACCGCATTTTCCTTTTTAGTCGACTGGTTACATGCCCAAAATGACGCAATGCCTAGCATCAGGGCAGCGATTTGCTTCAAACCCATAGTCTTTGGTTTTTAAAGTTCGGGAAGATATTAAAGGCTCATCAGTTCTTTGAAACGAATGGCCTGGCGGCGCGAAATCTCGATTTTGTCCCCGCCCTGCAAGGTTACCAGCAAGCCCCCGCTGAACCACGGCTCGATTTTCTCGATCCAATGCAAGTTGATAATATGCTTGCGGTTGGCACGGAAGTAGGTATTCGGGTCCAGCCGCTCTTCGAGGTTGTTCAGCGATTTCAGTACCAAAGGCTTCTGGTCGTCGAAATGAAGGCGTACATAGTTTCCCATCGATTCGAACAGGCGGATTTTGCCCAGTTTTACGAACCAGCATTTCTCGCCATCCTTCACAAACACCTGGTCGTTTTCGCCCAGCACTTTTTCCGCGCGCTCATTCGCATGCGCGGGAGCTTCCGGCTGCGCCTGATTCTCCTCGATGCGGTGAATGGTTTCTTTAAGGCGCTCGGTATCGATCGGTTTGAGCAGGTAATCCAGCGCATTGAACTCAAATGCTTTGATCGCGTACTCGTCGAATGCGGTTGTGAAGATCACTTCCGGGCTTTTGCCTTCGATCGACGAGAGCAATTCGAAGCCGTTCTTGCCGGGCATTTGAATATCGAGGAAAAGCAATTCGGGCTGCTGCTCTTCGATCAGCTTCAGCGCCTCTTCCGCATTCGCGGCCTCTCCTACTATTTCTATTCTAGTGTATGGTTCAAGCAATCTCTTCAACTCGTTGCGCGCTAGTCGCTCATCATCTACAATTAAGGTCCTCATGGCGGATGGATCAGTTAGGAATAATAAACAGATAGTATATTGATTTGGTCATTAGTTCGCTTTTTCGGATCCCTCACCCACCATCATCACCCCCTCTGAAAGCATCGGGATTTTTATTTCCGAACAAACCACATTTTCCTTCTCCTGGAAAATCCGGAATGTTGCCGCCTTACCGTACAAAATCGACAGTCGTTCGGCGGTGTTTTTTAGACCCACCCCGCCGGATTCGGTATTGCCCAGGTTGCCGGCATTCACTTCCGTATTGCCCAGGTTACCCGAGTTATGGATCGTGATCACGAGCAGCTCATTTGCAATTTCCGATTTTAACCCGATAAATCCGCCCCCCATTTGCTTGGCCACTCCATGTTTGATACCGTTTTCGACGAGCGTCTGCAACATCATGGGCGGTACCTGCCAGTAGATAGCCTGCGGATTAGTGGTAATGCTGTAACAAAGGCGGTCTTCGTAACGCACTTTTTCCAGTTCGAGGTAATCTTCGACCGTGCGAAGCTCTTCCTGCAAATCGACGGTTTTGCGGCGGTCGGCCAACAATGAGTTCCTTAATATATTGGATAACTGCGTAATGCTGAGCTGCGCGCGCTTAGGATCTTCGTACACCAGCGCACGGATGCTGTTCAACGCATTGAATGTAAAATGCGGGTTCAACTGCGAACGCAACACTTTCGCCTCCGCTTCGCGCATCGACATTTTCAGCATGATTTTTTCGTAGCTCGCCAGACGGTTCTGCTCCACATAATGGTAAACCGTGTAGGACAATATCCATGCCAGCAGGATCTTGCACCAGTTGGTATAGTAGCCCCAAAAGATCAGCGGCTGGTTGAGCATGTTGTGTTCCAGCACTTCACGGTCCATCGGCTGGTTGATCATCGTCATAATGAGCCCCAACCACAACACCGAGCCGATTACCCGCAATGCCAGCCTGGGCAGCGGCAGCGACGACCAGTTCCACCGCCTGATCACCAGCCGGTATACGTGAGTAAGGCAAATGCCTAGCAGGATATTGGCCAGTGCAGAGTAGAATTCCGTTAGCTTAAAGCCGTATTCCAGGAGATACGGAATGTATTCGAACATGATGATTAATGTCCATCCCAATATCTGAAGAGTCCAATAGATGCGTTTTTTGGACATGAGCATACGAACGCTGGTAATGTATTGAAAAGCCACAAATGTATTAATGCCCCCTCAGGAGAGGTACATTAATACACCAATGGAAACGAATATACACAAACGGCTGCTATATCGTTTGCGGGATTTCGATGGAAAGAAGGTGTGTGATGTCGTTGGACACTTCCAGCTCGAACTGCTGGGTATCGTAGGAATAATTGATCTTGTAGAGGCAAAGATTGCTGTGCTCGTAGTCGTCCATACGCACCAGCGGCTGGTTGAAAAGCGTAGTCAGCAACACGCGCATGGCACGGCCGTGCATGGCGATGAGGATATTCCTTTCATGCGGGCGCGAGAGGATCGATTCGATCACCGGAATCTGGCGCTCACGCACATCCACGGGGCTTTCGCCGCCTTCCGCGGCCAGGTTCACTTCGCCTGCTTTCCAGGCATTTACCAATTCGCGGTAATAGTTATTGTCGCCCGTGTTCGGTTCACGGCCTTCGCGGTCACCCCACGATATTTCGTTCAACCCCGAATAGCTTTCATGCGGTATACCGAGCCGGATGAACCCGCGGACAGTTTGATGTGTTCGCTTTAAGTCAGAGGTATAAATTTTGTCAAACGGAACATGTTGGTAAGCATTAAAAAAAGCTGCGGCCTGAGCTTCTCCCCATTCATTCAGCAAGGAATCAACACCACTTCCCTGAACAACTCCCCTGCGATTAAAATCAGTTTCACCGTGGCGAATGAGGTAAATCGATTTTCTTTTCAAAATAATAGGATAATTTAAATATAAAATTTACAAAAACCTTGTTTTTTATCCGCAAAGCCAATACAAATTTATACATTTTTTAGATATGTTTGCTAAAACCGTCACCGTCGATTCACTACAATCTTTTGGAAAGAACAGCATCGCGCATCACATCGGAATAGAGTTTACGGAAATCGGAAAAGATTATGTGTCAGCCAAAATGCCCGTCGACAAACGTACCCACCAGCCATTCGGGATTTTGCACGGCGGGGCGTCGGTAGTACTTGCCGAAACGCTGGGAAGTATCGCCTCGTTTCTGACGATTCCTGAAAACGAAAACAAGCACGCCGTGGGGCTGGAAATCAATGCCAACCACCTTCGCCCGGTGAAAGAAGGCTATGTGTTCGGCACCGTGCGGCCGATCCATATCGGCAGGACCACCCACATCTGGGACATTCGTATTACCAATGAAGAAAACAAGCTGGTTTGCATCAGCAGACTCACCGTCGCTATTGTGAATGCAGACCGCTAACATTATTTTGCAGAAAATTGACCTAACGGGACACGCCCATTCGTTATAAATGCTATCAGTACAGACCGACACCGGGATTTCGATATTTGAAGGATTACAGATTCAGGAGCTTTGGCACGCATCCAAAATGATGGGCTTTCCATCCGCATTATGGCGCCTGCCGCACACCAACGAAATCAAACTGCTTATTTCCATTCAGGAAGGGGCCCGCAAAACGCTTCCCGAACTCGAAAAAATGAGCCCGGGCTTTGTAATAAGCACATTTTACTGGGAAAACGACCAGGAAGTACTGTTCCTGGAAGGCGATATTATCCTGACATTCTCGGAAGACAACCGGATTACGCAGATCGACAACCAGCTCGGCGAAGAACATCCGGAAGTCAAAAAACTGGTTCAGCTGGCATTAACCGAAAGCGCCGGCGAAAAGCAGCACCAGGCACCGGCAATTCCCCTGCTACCCCTTAGCGATCACCTCGACGCCAAATCCCGCTTCGAGCGGACAGTGGAACTAGCCGTAGCGGCGATCCGTCAGAACCAGTTCAAAAAAGTAGTACTCTCCCGTACGAAAGACCTCCGCTATACCGACGCGTTCCAGCCTGCCCAGGCATTTCAAAGGCTCGTGAAGGCCTATCCGCATGCATTTGTTTCCCTGGTGAACCTTCCCGAGGAAAATGAAATATGGCTCGGCGCCAGCCCCGAATTGCTGGTAGAACAAATGTCGGGAGGTACCTTCAAAACCATGTCCCTCGCGGGTACGCAAGGCGCACGCGACGCCTCGGGCGCGCTTATGCCCAAGTACGACATCCGATGGGGCGAGAAAGAGATTGAAGAACAGGCACTTGTGAGCCGCTATATTATTGAATGCTTTAAAAAAATCCGCCTGCGCGAATACCTGGAAACAGGGCCCAAAACCGTGCTCGCGGGAAATCTATATCACCTCAGGACCGTTTTCGAGGTCGATACCGTGGCGCTCAACTTCCCCGAGCTCGCCTCCGTCATGCTTAAACTCCTGCATCCTACTTCGGCCATTTGCGGTGTTCCCAAAGCGCCGAGCCTTCAATTTATCAATGATGTCGAAGGCTATAACCGCTCCTATTACAGCGGCTTCCTCGGCCCTGCACAAGTGGGCGGCGATACGCATTTGTTCGTCAACCTCCGCACGGTACGGTTCAAAGATGGTATTGCGACGTTTTTTGCCGGTGCGGGAATCACGGAAGACTCTGTACCTGAGCAGGAATGGTTCGAAACGGAATTAAAATGCGATACTTTGCTGAAAGTGATCGGCAGCTCCTTATAAAAAAATTAGCTGGCGTTAAACTTTTATAGCGGCGAAAAGTCTAATCGGTTCGAGATTAATATCTAATTTTGAACAAACCTCTGAATAGGACGCATTTAGTCCGCCAGACTCCTAAACCAATTTAAGCCCGGTTAACCAACCCTATGAATGTTATCGCCAGATCTGCCCGTGCAGAAGGATTGCCAAACTTAACCAAACCTCTGTCTTCACTTTTCATTGCCGGTTCACTCTTTATTGCGCTTTCGTGCGGAGAAAAAAAGGACACTTTTCAACAGAAAGGCGGTGGTGGCCCCACCATCGTGGATGTGATCGTTGCGAAATCCGAGAAGGTAAGTGACAAGGTGGAAGTGAACGGCACCATCGTGGCCAACGAATTCGCGGAATTACGGCCGGAAGTAAGCGGATTGCTTACATTCCTCGACGTTCCCGAAGGCAAAACGGTACAAAAAGGCACCGTCATCGCCCGGATCAACAATGCCGACCTCCTTGCCCAGCTCAACCGGTCGAAAATACAGCTCGACCTGGCCGAAACGACCGAGAAAAGACTGAAACAGCTGCTCGCCGTCAACGGTATCAACCAGGCCGATTACGACCTGGCCCTCAACAATGTCAATACCCTCCGAGCGGATATGGCCTACACGCAGGCGCTGATCGACAAAACGATCATTAAGGCTCCTTTCACGGGCGTGGTAGGCTTGCGCAAGGTGAGCGCGGGCGCATATGTAACTCCCCAGAGCATTATCGCCACCATGCAGCAGCTCTCCAATCTCCGCATAGATTTCACGGTTCCCGAAAGCTACCAGCAATATGTCAGCAAAGGCGGTACTGTGGAAGTAATGCTCGACCAGGCTTCGGGCAAATATGAAACAGCCCGCATCCTGGCGATTGAACCGCAGGTAAACCAGACTACCCGTAACCTGACGGTACGCGCGGTGCTGAGCTCGGGCAACACCAGCCCCGGTTCATTTGCAAAAGTGTATATCACTGCCAGCAACAATAAAAATAGCATACTCATCCCCTCCAACAGCATTATCCCCGAAGCACGCAGCAAGAAAGTCGTGACGGTGAAAGGCGGCAAGGCGGTTTTCGCACAGATAGAAACCGGCGACCGCAGGGAGGATGTGGTGGAAGTGACCAAAGGCCTGAATGTCGGCGATACGGTGGTTGTTTCGGGTGTACTTTTTGCCCGTCCCGATGCTCCTGTGAAAGTGAGAAGTGTTAGAAACCTGAATGTAGCGAGTAAGTAACAACTGCCCTTGCGGCGCTTGTTGCAGTGACCATTCCTTTGAAACCCGTGCTATGAATATTTCAGAACTATCCCTGAAACGGCCCGTTCTGGCGGTCGTGATGAACCTGCTCATCATCCTGTTTGGTGTGGTAGGATATAACTTTCTTTCGCTGAGGGACTACCCCGCCATCGACCCGCCGATCGTGAACGTGCGGACGAGCTACACCGGTGCCAATGCAGACATTATCGAGAGCCAGATCACCGAGCCGCTCGAAAAAAGCATTAACGGTATCCCCGGTATCAAGAGTATCAGCTCTTCCAGCCAGATCGGTTCCAGTAACATTACCGTCGAATTTAACCTGAAATCCGACCTGGAAGGCGCCGCCAACGACGTCCGCGACAAGGTGAGCCAGGCTGTGCGTAACCTTCCGCAGGACATCGACGCGCCGCCGGTAGTAAGCAAGGCCGATGCCAACTCCGATTTCATCCTCCTCCTGGCCGTGCAAAGCCCTTCGAAAGGCTTGCTCGAACTGAGTGAATATGCCGAAAACGTGCTGCAACAAAGCTTGCAGACCATCGACGGGGTGAGCGCAATCAATATTTTCGGGCAAAAACGCTACGCCATGCGCATCTGGCTCAATCCCGACCGGATGAGCTCCTACAATATTTCGTTCAACGACATTACCACCACCCTCGCCTCGGAGAACGTGGAATTGCCTGCCGGTAAAATCTACGGCGACAATACCGAACTGACGATCCGGACGATGGGCCGCTTGAAAAGCGAAAAGGAATTCAACGACCTCGTCATTCGCAACGACAGCGCGGGAATCGTGCGGCTGGGAAATGTGGCAAAAATTGAACTAGGTCCTGAAAACGAGGAACAAAGCTGGAAGTACAACGGCATGTATGCGGTAGGTCTGGCGGTAATCCCCCAGCCTGGCGCCAACTACGTACAGATTTCCGACGAGTTCAACAAACGCCTCGCGGAGATCCAGAAATCCAACAAATCGGACATTACTTTCAACGTCCTGATCGACAATACACGCCTCGTGCGGCAGTCGATCAAGGAGGTGGAAGAAACGCTGATCATCGCGTTCTCCCTCGTGGTGATCGTGATCCTGTTCTTCTTCCGGAACCTGCTGGTGGCAGTGCGGCCATTGATCGACATTCCAATATCGCTCGTGGCGACGTTCTTCATCATGTACATGTGCGGGTTTTCGATCAATATCCTCACGCTGCTCGGTATCGTGCTTGCCACAGGGCTCGTGGTAGATGATGGTATTGTGGTCACGGAAAACATCTTCCGGAAACTTGAAAGCGGCTTGCCCATCAGGCAGGCGGCATTGGAAGGCAGCCGGGAAATCTTCTTCGCGGTTATTTCGACTTCCCTGACATTGGCTGTGGTGTTCCTTCCGGTAATCTTCCTCGAAGGTTTCGTCGGAAGTCTTTTCCGGGAATTCGGGATCGTGGTAGCTTCCGCGGTATTGATATCCGCATTCGTTTCGCTGACGATCACCCCGGTACTGAACGTGGTATTGAACCGCAAGGACGCAGGTCATGGCTGGTTTTACAACAAAACAGAACCGTTCTTCACCGGAATGGAGGATGGCTACAACAGCATGCTCCGCGGATTTATGAAAGCGCGGTGGATTGCCTGGGTGCTCGTCCTTGCCTGCGGTGTGATGATCTGGTACACCTACACCCATTTGCAAAGTGAACTCGCGCCTATGGAGGACCGGAACAGTATCCGTTTCAACCTTTCGGCACCGGAGGGTACCAGCTTTGATCAAATGCAGAAGGTATCCGACCAGCTCAGCGACTTCCTGAACGACTCCATTCCCGAAAAAGCATTTACATTTTCGGCTACCCCAGGCTTCGGTGGCGGCGGCGTGAACAGCGGCACGGGCCGCATTGGTCTCGTGGACGCCAGCGAACGCAAAAGGAGCCAGAACGACATTGCCCAGGATATCAATAAGAAACTATCCAGGTTTAACGACGCCCGGATATTCGCGACGCAGGAACAGACCATTTCCGTGGGTATCGGTTCCAGGGGCTCGCTTCCAGTTCAGTTTGTATTACAAAACCTGGATTTTGATAAGCTGAGCGAGGTCCTTCCCAAATTCCTCGACGAAGCCCGCCAGGACCCTACTTTCCAGAACGTCGACGTTAACCTCAAATTCAATAAGCCGGAGGTACGCCTGACGATCGACCGCCTCAAAGCACGCGACCTGGGACTGTCGACCACCGATGTCGCCGCCACCATTCAGGCCGCATTCAGCGGGCGCCGCCTGGCCTATTTCATCATGAATGGCCAGCAGTACCAGGTAATCGGCCAGGTAGAGCGCTCGGAGCGCAACAAGCCCGCGGATATCGATAAATTGTATGTGCGCAACAACCGCGGCGAGAGCATTCCGCTGACGGCCGTCGTCCATATGGAAGAAGAAAGCGGCCCGCCGACCATTTACCACTATAACCGCTACAAAAGCGCCACCATTTCGGCATCGCTCGTGGAAGGCAAAACGATTGGCGATGGTGTGGAAGCCATGCGCCGGATCGGTGCCAAGTTGCTGGACGAGTCTTTCCAGACCTCGCTCACCGGGCCTTCCCGCGACTTCGAGGAAAGTTCTTCCAATACCAGCTTTGCATTCGGACTGGCACTTTTGCTCGTGTACCTCGTGCTCGCGGGCCAGTTTGAGAGCTTCACCGATCCGTTCATCATCATGATCACCGTGCCGCTGGCATTGGCTGGTGCATTGCTAAGTCTTTATTTGTTTGGATTAACCATCAATATCTTCTCTCAAATCGGTATGATCATGCTCATCGGGCTTGTGACGAAGAATGGTATCCTCATTGTGGAGTTTGCCAATCAGAAACGCGAACAGGGCATGGGCCGGATGGCAGCGGCGGTGGAATCGGCTACGCAGCGTTTGCGTCCGATCCTCATGACGAGCCTTGCGACCGCATTCGGCGCATTGCCGATTGCATTGAGCCTCGGAGCAGCGGCAACCAGCCGGGTACCGCTGGGGGTTGTAATTGTAGGTGGTCTGATGTTCTCGCTGATCCTGACGCTGTTCGTGATCCCGGCGATTTACACATTCATTTCACCCAAAAAACACAAGGTAACGGAAGAGCAGAAAATGGCAGAGGAGCTTGTGGCTTAAAGGATATTTTTTCATACAAAATCAACTATTGTTTTTTACATGGGCTCGCTCACCTTTTTAAAGAAATACCAATACGCATTCACACTCCTCCTGCTTTGCTCCGGCGCTAGCTGGGCCGGACGCCCCGGCGCCGTTCTACCGGCCGATACGCTCGCGCTTACGCTCGAACAGGCAGTAGCAACCGCACTGAAAAACAGCTACGAAATCGAGATTGCCAAGAACAATGTGGACGCGAATACCATACTGAACAACTATGGTGTGGCGGGTGGCCTGCCGACTGTCTCGCTGAATGCTTCCAATACGGAACAAATCACCCAGGTAAACCAGAAACTGAACACCGGTGTCGAAATCAGCCGTAATGCGGCCGCCGGTAACAACACCCAGGCGAACCTTGCCGTGGGGATGCTGCTGTACAATGGAAAACGGGTTGTAGCCACTAAAAAACGATTGGCCGAGCTGCAATACCAAAGCTCCGAAGTACTCAACTCGCAAATTCAGAATACGATTGCGTTGGTAATGACGAGCTATTATGACGTTGTTCGCCAACTGAGTTACATCAACACGATCCGGACGTCCATTACCGCCTCTGAAAAGCGCCTCGAAATCCTGCGGGTACGGAAGGAAGCCGGAATGGCCAACAATGCCGATATTTTCCAGGCGGAAATTGATTTAAATACGCTCAACCAGACGCTGCTGAACCAGCAAATGGTGGCACAGGTGGCTAAAACAGAGTTGCTGCGCACCCTCACGCTCGATCCCAAGTCGGCGGTGACCATCAAGGACACCATCACTGTGGACAACAATATGCAACTGGCCTCCGTCATGGACCGGCTCGCAGCCAACGCCGATGTCAAAGCGGCGGATCACCAGATCACGATCAACGAGCTGATCGTCAAAGAAACTGCTGCGCTTCGTTACCCTACGGTACGTTTCAATGCAGCTTATAACTTTTCCCGTAACCAAACGGCGGCGGGTCTTACATTGCTCAACCGGGTGGTAGGTCCGCAGGCAGGCCTTACGCTCGCTGTCCCTATTTACAACGGCACGGCATTCAGACGCCAGAAGCAAGCCGCTGAAATCGATACGAAAACGGCGGAGTTGCAGAAAAGCACCCTGCTCCGCGATTACAGCGCCAGCGCGGTAAAGATGTACCAGACCTACCAGAGCTCGATCGAACAGCTCGAAAATCAAAAGAAAAACTACGCCCTCAGCAAACAGCTGCTCGACCTCACACTTCAGCGATTTGAATTGATCCAGGCCACGATCATCGACGTACGCGAAGCCCAGCGTAGCTTTGAGGAAGCGGGGTACCGTTTGATCAACCTGAACTACGCCGCCAAATCCGCTGAGATTGAACTGAAAAGACTTAGCAATACGCTTCAATAAAGCCATTGATCGTCCCCGGAACCAAAATTTTTCCGGGGACGTGCATTGATTTCCATATCAGCCCTGTCCAAAGTGTAAAGGCCCGAAAAGAGCCCCGCTTTGCAAGACTGAAATCAGAAATCAATGAAGGTACTGGCTATCCACAATATCCTCTGGTCGCATTACAAGGCCAGGATTTTCACCCAACTTCACCAACGGTTGCAGGAGGAAGGTTCCGACTTCTTTGTATTGCAACTGGCATTCAGTGAGCTGAGCCGCCTCGGCCTCAAAGCCGACCTCAGCATTCACACTTATCCCTACGAAGTCCTGTTTCCCGGCAAGGCCATCGAGCACATCGGGCACGTCCCGAAAACGCAGAAGCTGCTCGCCGCACTTCGTCACCACCAGCCCGGTATCGTTTACCTCAATGGCTACTACGATCCTTCCTACTGGTTTGTATTGGGTTATTGCAAAATCAACAGAATAAAAGTCGTGCTGGATTTCGAAAGCAGCGAGATCAGCCGGCGCAGGGTTTGGTGGAAAGAGGGCTTGAAAAAAGCCTTTCTCAGCCAATGCCATGCACTGGTATGCCTGGGGCAGAAAGCGGCCGAGTACGCGCTCAAACTGGATGTACGCCGCGAACGGATTCTCAGCACCAAAAATGTAGGTGTCGATAACGATGCCTTGCTCGAAATCTTCACGCGCGAACTCCCGCAGCGCGGGCGCAGGAAAGCGGAAGCAGGCCTGCCGCGTTACAACTTCCTTTACGCGGGGCGGTTCGTGGAGCGCAAGAACCTGGACACGTTCATCCTCGCTTTTCACGAGGCCAAATGCTTGTCGGAAAATGGCAACGACTGGGGCTTGATCCTTAGCGGAGAGGGAAGTGAGAAACCGCGGCTGCAAGAACTGATACGCTCACTGAATTGTGAATCGGTGCATTGGATGGAGCCTTGCGAATGGTATGAGGTACCCATCCGCTACACGCTGGCCGATGTTGCCGTACTGCCGAGCACGTTCGAGCCATTCGGTTTTCTGACCAACGAAGCGATGGTTTACTCCATGCCCGTACTTGTATCCGAACGGTGCGGAAGCGCCACCGACCTCGTTATCGACGGCCTCAACGGCTTCCGGTTCGACCCTTCCAGCCAGCAGGACTTTACCAGCAAACTGCTATGGTTCATGAGCCATCCCGAAAAATTCAGGCAAATGGGCAGCAACGGCAAAGCGATCATCGACCAATGGTCACCCGACATCATCACGGAAGAACTCTTTCAATCTTTTCATAAAGTATCTGCATATGAATAATCAAGAAGCCAAAACGGTCCTGGTAACGGGCGGTGCAGGCTATATCGGCTCCGAACTCGTCCGTATCCTGTTGGAGGACCAGTTTCGTGTGGTCGTGCTCGATAACCTCTCATTCGGTGGCGAATCGCTGCTGAGCTTCTGGGGCAATCCGGCATTCAGCTTCATTAAAGGCGATCTGCGCAACGACGACGATATCAAAGCGGCCCTTAAAGGCGTGCATTATGTATGCCATCTAGCGGCGATCGTCGGCGAACCGCCGTGCAAGAAATACCCCGACCTGGCATTGGAAGTAAACTGGCATGCATCCGTGCGGTTGTACGAGCTTTGCGAAGAGGCCGGAGTCGAGCGGTTCGTATTTGCCTCCACTTGCAGCAACTATGGTAAAATGGCAATTGCCGATACGCTTCTCGACGAAACTGCGGAACTGAACCCGATTTCGCTGTATTCTGAGACCAAGGTGAATTTTGAAAAATATCTGCTTAGCCGCGAAAACAACACGATTACACGCACTATTCTTCGTTTTTCCACAGTTTACGGCATATCGCCCAGGCCCCGTTTTGACCTTACCGTCAACGAATTCACCCGCGATGCGGCATTAGGGAAACCGCTGCTGATCTACGGCGAAAACTTCTGGCGCCCCTATTGCCATGTAAGCGACCTGGCCCGGTCCGTAAAAATGGCGCTTACCGCCGATCCGGAAAAGGTGAACGGCGAAGCATTCAACGTGGGCGATACTTTGCAAAACTACACCAAGAAAATGCTCGCGGCGGAGATCGGCAAAGCGATCCCCTCGCTCAAAGTGAATTACCATCCCGTGGTCACCGACCCGCGCGATTACAAGGTCAATTGTGATAAAATCAAAACTGTACTCGGCTTCACCATCACCAAAACTGTCCCGAACGGTATCCGTGAAATAGCCTCGTTATTTCACGAACAGGTGATCAGCGAACCGATGAGCGCACGCTATGGAAACGTATAAACCCTCCTCTATTCCACTTTGCGAGCCCCACCTCAACGGGCGCGAAAAACAATACATGGCCGAGGCGATTGACTCGAACTGGCTGTCGGGAGGCAGCTTCCTGCGCCGGTTTGAGCAGCAACTGGCCGATTACACGGGCGCCGCGCACGTCATTGGCGTGAGCAACGGCACGAGCGCATTGCAGGTAGCGTTCACGCTCGCGGGCGTGACGCACGGAGATCTGGTGCTGGTACCCGACCTCACATTCGTAGCGACGGCCAATGCGGTAAAGTACCTCGGCGCAGATCCCGTAATGGTTGATATCGACGCACGCACATGGCTGATGGACCTGGATTTGCTGCAAGATTTCCTCCAAAACCAGACCTACCAGACCGATGCCGGATGCTTTCACCGCGAAAGCCGGCGGCGGGTCAAGGCTGTTGTACCCGTGCATTTGCTGGGGAACGTCTGCGAAATGGACCGGCTGAATGCCCTTGCGGAGCATTACGCGCTGGCCGTCGTGGAAGACGCCGCGTGTTCGCTAGGCTCGTTCCGGCATGGCCGGCATTCGGGGACCTCGGGCTTACTGGGTACCATGAGTTTTAACAGTAACAAAATCATTACCACGGCCGGCGGCGGGGCGATCCTGACCCACGACGAGTCACTGGCAAAACGCGCGCGGCACCTTATTACGCAGGCCAAAAGCCATACTGTCGAATACATGCACGACGAATTGGGCTACAACTTCCGGCTCGTGAACCCACTCGCCGCAATGGGCTGCGCACAAATGGAACAACTGCCCGACTTCCTGCAAAGGAAAAAAGAGGTCGCCGAGCATTACGTCCAGGCATTCGCGGATTATGGAGTGGTATTTCAGCAGTTGACCTCGGGCACTGGGTCCAACTACTGGCATTCGGCCATGCTGGTGGATGAGAGCCGCAGGCTGATCGCCGCACTAGCGGCAGAAAATATCGAAACAAGGCCCTTGTGGACACCGGTTCACGAACTCCCCGCATTCCGGCAAGATAGGTACGTCAGTCGCGAAGGCATTTCCGCCCGGGTCTCCCGTCGTGGGATTATGCTGCCGTGCTCGACGTCGATATCCGACGAACAGCTGCGAAGGGTCAGCCAAACCATCGGAAAGCTTTTAAACGTCAGCATTAAAATTTAAGCAGCATGTTCCGGATCGTTGAAGCGGGCCAATGGCCCGTAAATGTCATCATTATGGCAGGCGGCAAAGGTACCCGCCTGAAACCGCTTACCGACAACACCCACAAATCGCTCATCCCGGTCGGAGGAAAGCCCATTATCCGCCACCTGATCGATCATCTGGCTACATTCGGATTAAGGGACGTTCATATTTCGGTCGGGCACCTGGCCGAGCAGCTGATCAACTACCTGGGCGACGGGCGGGAAGAAGGGGCTTCGATCCGGTACATCCGGGAACACATTCCCATGGGCAGCATGGGCGCCATGACGTTGAAAAACCACTGGCCCGAAGAGCATTTCCTGGTGATCAACGGCGATGTCTACTCCAATTTCGATATCGCGGATTTTTGTACCGAATACTTTTCACGGAAAATCGACATGGCCGTTCTGGCCGTATCTAACACCGTAAAAGTCCCTTACGGAGTGCTGGAAATGCAGCCGGACGGCCATATCAACGGTTTTGTCGAAAAACCGGGGTACGACTTCATGGTCAATGCCGGCGTGTACCTGTTCAACAAAAATATCCTGAACCTGCTGCCCAAGGGCATTCCTTACGAAGGCTGGCAACTCATTCAATCGGCACTGCAAGCGGGGCTGCATGTTGCCGGCCTGCCGCAGGCAATGGGGTACTGGATCGACATCGGAAGCATGGAAACGCTCCGGAAGGCACAAGAGATGAGCCAGGCAGGCATTACGCAAGCATAGTCGTGCTGGCACGCGATTTTTTTCATGAAAGATTAAAAAGTGATTAAACCCTGACGCCACTTTTTAATCTAACCGGCTCACCTTCAACCTAACATATGCCGGGCATCGCCGGCATAATGGCCTTTGCCGTCATGAAGAAAATACTACTGATCGTTTCACTCCTGAATTTCCTGTGCATCCAACTTTACGCACAGGACGAACCCTCGACAACCTACCCTATTACCGGCAAACTGGAAGATTCGGAGAAAAAGCCGGTTCCTTTTGCCAACGTGGCGCTCCTGGCCGCGAAAGATTCTGCACTGATCGGCGGCGGCACTGCCGATGAAAACGGGCTTTTCAATATCCCCGCCGAACCAGGCAGTTACCTGATAAAAATCACTTTCCTGGCCATGAATGAGAAGATCATCCCCCATGTGCGCGTGGCGGCCCAGCCGGTGGCATTGGGCACGATTACGCTCACATCGAACGCGCGCGTGCTGGAAGAACTGGTCGTGCAGGGCGAAAAGAGTCAGATGGACTTCCAACTCGACAAGCGGGTTTTCAATGTGGGGAAAGACCTCGCCAACATCGGCGGTAATGCTTCTGACATTCTCAACAATATGCCCTCCGTGACCGTGGACGTGGAAGGGAATGTGGCGCTTCGAGGCAGTGGGAATGTCCGCATTCTCATAGATGGCAAGCAATCCGGAATGGTGGGGCTTAATCCCGCCGAGGCATTGCGCCAGATTCCGGCCGATTTGATCGAGAGTGTGGAGATCATTACGAACCCGTCGTCGCGTTACGACGCAGAGGGAGAGGTGGGTATTTTGAATATTGTGATGAAGAAAAATATCCGTTACGGACTCAATGGCACATTCACGGGCACCGCTGGCTATCCTTCCAATTTCGGGGCCTCTCTGAATGTCAACTACCGAAAGAAAAAGGTCAACCTGATCGCTAACTACGGATTAATGTATCGCGACGGCCCCGGCCGCGGGCATTCGCGGCAAGAATACAACAGCGCCGATACCAGTTTTGTATACGAACAAACCAACCGGCGCAACCGGGCAGGGTATTCCAACAATGTCCGCGTCGGCCTGGACTATTTTTTGAACAATGACAATACGCTCACTGCCACGCTTTCGGTGCGCAAGTCGCAAAACGACAATAAATCACGGCTCGAATACCGCGATTTCGATATGAACAATGCCCTCACGCGCACGGTTACGCGCAGCGAGGACGAGACCGAGCCCCGAACCAATATCGAGGCCGCATTAAACTATCGGAAGACCTTCGAAAGAAAAGGGCAAAGCCTCACGTTCGATGCGAAATATATTCTCAGCGACGAAACGGAGGCATCGAAATACCACGAGGTAGCCGACAATAATAGCGTCGATATCCGCCAACGGTCCTACAACACCGAGGATGAAAAGAACTTCCTGGCCCAGTTGGACTACATTCATCCGCTAGGCAAAGACGGCAAGCTCGAAGCCGGGCTAAAAACGTCCATCCGGCTGCTGGACAACGATTTTTCGGTCCATCAGCAACTCGGACCCGATTACTGGGTCGTGTTGCCCGATTACGACAACCGGCTAGCCTACGACGAGAAAATCCACGCGGCATACCTGATGGCGAGCAACCAGTTCGGCAAGGTTTTCGTGCAGGCAGGTCTGCGCGGCGAGTACACCGACATTCTGACCGAACTAAAAAAAACAGCCAAAACCAACCACCGGCAATATTTCAACCTTTTTCCAAGCATTCATTTATCGTACAAGCTGCAAGACGCGCAGACTTTACAGCTCAGTTACAGCTACCGGCTCAGCCGTCCTAATTTCCGGGACCTGCTTCCGTTCTCCAATTTCAGCGACTCCCGTGTTTTTCGCGCGGGTAACCCGCTCCTGAACCCCGAGTTCACCCATTCATTCGAAGCCGGGCATTTGCTGAATATGAACAAAGGCACCCTGCTTTCGAGCATTTACTACCGCCGCAGGCTCGGCGTAGTCGAGAATATTACTTCCGTCGACTCCACCGGTTTTACCACCATTACCCCTATTAACCTCTCGACCGGGGATTCTTATGGCTTTGAGTTTAACCTCACCTACGACCCGGCGCCGTGGTGGAAGCTGACCGCCAATGCCAACGTTTTCCGCGCCATGAATGAAGGCTATTATAATGACAAACTTTACCAAAGTGACACCTACTCCTGGACCAGCCGGTTCTCTTCGCGGATTACTTTGTTCGGTTCTGTGGATTTTCAGTCGTCGCTCAACTACCGCGCACCAAGGCGCACCACCCAGGGCAAGGACTTATCGATCTATTTCATTGACCTCGGTTTGTCCAAAGATATCCTGAAAGGGCGCGGCACAATTACGGCGAGCGTCCGGGATTTGCTCAATTCGCAGAAACGGCGGAGCATCACCGAAAACGCCGGCTACTATTCCTATTCGGTATTCCAATGGCGGCCGCGGCAGTTTCTGGTCACATTATCCTATCGTTTGAACCGCTCGAAAGAGAAACAGAATATGGATAAGCAAGGCGAAATGAACGATGAAGAGTAAATCGGTACGAAAGCGCTACCTTTGCATCCGAACCTCGTTATTTGAATAATGCTATTTATCGGAAAATACAATTACCTGACCATCGAGCGGGTTACCAGCGTAGGGATGTTCCTGAGCGATGTGGAAGGTGAAGAAGTGCTGCTTCCCAACCAATATATCACGGACGACATGCAAGTCGGCGATCAGATCAAGGTTTTCGTCTACCTCGATTCCGAAGACCGGCCCGTAGCCACTACGCAGACCCCCAGGATCATCCGCAACGAGTTTGCGTTCCTGGAAGTGAAAGATGTTTCCGAATACGGCGCATTTCTCGACTGGGGCCTCATTAAGGATCTTTTCGTACCATTCCGCGAGCAACCCAAACCGATGGAAATCGGCGAATGGCATGTTGTGTTCCTGTATCTCGACCAGAAGTCGCAACGCCTGCTGGCCTCCGCCAAAATCGACAAATTCCTCGAAAGCGACCGGCTCACGGTAGCGGAAGGCGAGGAGGTGGATTTGCTCGTGTGGCAGAAAACCGATTTGGGCTACAATGTGGTCGTAAACCAGTACCATAAGGGCCTTATTTACGCTAACGAGGTATTTCAGCCGTTGCAAATCGGCGATTCGCTGAAAGGGTATGTCAAAAAAATCCGCGAGGAAAACAAGCTGGATATCAGCCTGCAAAAGACCGGTTACGAAGTGGTAGAGCCGGTAGCGAAGCAAATCCTCGAAGAGGTAAAAAAAGGCAAGGGCTTTCTGAACCTCTCGGACAGCTCATCCCCCGAAGACATTTACAACCGGCTAAAAATCAGCAAAAAAGTATTCAAAAAAGCCATTGGAGGCTTGTACAAGCAGGGCATTATCCGCATCGAGGATAGCGGGATTTACCTGGTTGGGGAAAGTTGATTGTATTTTTTTGTAAATTCATTCCTGAAACAAACTGGTCAAGGCTATGAAAACCATTGAAATAGAAATCACAGACGACAAGGCGTTGAAGCTTCTATTGGATATGGAAGAAATGCATTTGATTAAGGTCCTCCGGAGCCGACAGCCGCTTTCTGAGTTGAGAAAGCAAATCAAATCGCCGATGACCAGTCAGGAAATCGATTCTCAACTAAACACACTAAAGAATGAATGGAAGAGAGATATCTGATTGACACCAGCTCTGTTATTAAATATCTCAATGCCACATTACCTCTATCCGGACTGAGTTTAATAGACCGGATTATTGATAGTGAATCAATCATTTCATTGATAACGGAGATTGAGCTGCGTGTTTGGGAACCCAGCAATGTGTTGGACAAAGAAATTTATGAAGCTTTCATCAATGGTTCTACCATCCTCGATTTAAACCGTGATATTATTGATCAAACCATCGCAGTCAGGAAAAAGTACAGATTAAAACTGCCCGATGCTTTTATCGCCGCAACAGCAATTGTGAACAATTTTACGTTGATCGCTGACAATGACGGAGATTTTGGAAAAGTTGATATTCTGAAATACATCAATCCAAATCACAAATAACAAAGGCATCCGTCATAAACCGACGGATGCCTTTTACATTTCCGGACTGACGGGCTGCTATTTCTTGCCGTACTTCTCCTTGTATTTTTCGTAAAGCCGCTTCTGCTTGTCGTCGAGGTTGACTTTGCCGCCGCGGATGTATGCGGCCTGGATCATATTGCCGCGCATATCGAGAATATCGCCGTCGGAAACGAGCAATGAGGCTTGCTTCCCTTTTTCGAGCGTCCCCACCTGCTGGCCGGCGCCGATAATGTCGGCCGCGTTGCGCGTAACGAATTGCAATGCTTCCTCCGAGGTTACGCCGCTGAAACCCGATGCCGTACCGGCCAAAAATCCGAGGTTCCGCGTACGCCACCATTCATCGGCATAGGTAATGGCGACTTTCACACCCGCTTTATGGAGCAGCCCGGGCAACTCGTAGGGCAGGTAAACGTTCTCGTCCACGCCATCAGGGAGCCTGTGCGTGGTGTTAATAATCACCGGCACCTGGTTTTCTTTCAAAAACGAGGCCACTTTATAGGATTCATTACCGCCTGCGATAACAACCTTTTTCACACCTGCTTCCTGCGCAAAACGGATCGATTCGATAATATCCTTCGCATAGTCGGCACGGATGTAGAGATTGGCCGTACCCGCAAAAAGCGGCTTCATCGCTTCCAGGCGCAGGTTTACCGGACTTGGATTGGTAATTTCCGCATAAGCCTTTGCCTCGGCGAATGTCTTTTTGAAAAGGTCAACCACTTCCTGGCGCTTGTCGTTTCGCTTGATGGAATAAGTAAAGGTTTCATTATCAAAGTTCCCAGCCAGGAATGGAGGCCAGCTCAGCCAAATGCCGTCATCTTTTTTCAGGACTGCATCTTCCCAATTCCAGCCGTCGCTGTAAAAGACAGATGACGAGCCCGAGATCGCGCCGCCTTGCGGCACAGCCTGCGATACCAGGATACCATTGCCCCGCAAAGTCGGGATCACCTCCGAATCCGTGTTATAGGCCACGAGCGCCCGCACGTGCGGATTGATCTCCCCTACCTCGCGGTAATCGAGTGTAGCTCTTACCGACGCGATTTCCTGCAACCCAACGGTCGTATTCAGCGAGATCAGCCCCGGAAAAATATGCTTACCCTTCACGTCGATGGTTTCTGCACCCGAAGGGCCTGTTACCGAAGCCGCCGGCCCTACCTGGGTGATAACGCCTTTATCGAATGCGATGGCACCATTCTTGATCACCTCACCGTTTCCGATGTGAATCGTAGCACCGGTGAGCACTACCGGCCTGGTTTGCGGTTTGGCGGGAGCCGGGTTCTGCGCTTGCACCCCGGCAGTCAGCCCGAGCAAAAGGCCGGCAATCAGTTTATATCTTTTCATAAAAATCAATTTGAATGTCTTAAAACAGTGTTATTTGCCCGCTTCTTGTCCTGCGTGGATATCAACGTGTTCCGCGTGGATACCTACCACATCCTCGCAATGCCACATATGCGGCTTGGTGGCTTCCGGTTTTTGCGTAGGCTTGCCTTCCGCCTTTTCGCCCAGCATTTTCTGGATCAGCCTTTCGCGTTCTACGGCAATGGATTTCTGTTTCTCTTCATCCTTTTTACGGTCAAAATAAATGGCACCTTCCACCATCGTGAAGTCCGGCCTTGCATATACCGAGAGCGGGCTTGCGTTCCAAAGTACCAGATCGGCATCCTTACCGGCTTTCACGCTGCCCATCCGGTCGTCGACGTGCAGCAGTTTCGCGGGGTTCAAAGTCACCATTTTCCAGGCCTCTTCTTCCGGCACACCGCCGTACTCTACTGTTTTAGCAGCCTCCTGGTTCAGGCGGCGGGCCATTTCGGCGTCGTCGGAGTTGATCGCCACCGTTACGCCTTCGTGGTACATCAATGCCGCATTGTACGGGATCGCCTCTTTCACCTCCATTTTATAGGCCCACCAGTCGGCAAACGTCGAGCCGCCGATACCGCGTTTCTGCATGCCATCGGCCAGTTTATAACCTTCGAGAATATGGGTGAATGTGTTAATCCGGAATTTCAATGAATCCGCCACGTGCATCAGCATATTGATTTCCGATTGCACGTAGGAATGGCAGGTGATGAAACGCTCGTTACCGAGAATTTCGGCCAGTGCATCGAGCTCGATGTCCCGGCGCGGCGCGGCGATACCGGCCTTTTTAGCATTCGCATTGTAGCTCTTCCAACTCGCGGCATATTCCTTCGCACGCAGGAAATGATCGAAATAGATCTGTTCCACACCCATGCGCGTCTGCGGGAAACGCACGCGCTGCACGTCGCCCCAGTTCGACTGCTTCACGTTTTCCCCCAACGCAAACTTGATCGTTTTCACCTCCGGGATCAGCATTTCCGATTGGCTTGCCCCCCATTTCAGCTTGATCATCGCGCTTTGACCACCAATCGAGTTCGCCGAACCATGGAGCAAATGCGATGCCGTCACACCTCCGGCCAATTGTCTGTAAATATTGATATCGTCGGGATTGATCGCGTCGCTCATACGAACTTCCGCCGAGCTCGACTGCCCGCCTTCGTTAATGCTGAAAAGCGCGATATGCGAATGTTCGTCGATAATACCACTCGTAAGGTGCTTGCCGGTACCGTCAATCGTTCTCGCTCCCGACGGTGCGGCGAGGCCCTTCCCTACCTTACTAATTTTGCCGTTCTGAACAATCACATCGGCGTTTTGCAGGATACCCTCTTTTTCATTCGTCCAAATCGTCGCATTCCTGATCAGAACGGTTTCCTTCGCGGGTAATATTTCATTTCCATAACCTACAAACGGGTACACAATCTGCCCTGTTTCTTTGCTTTTAGGCTTGGTAGTATCGGCAACAGCCACGGCTGCCTGGCTTTTTTCCGTGAGGGTCGCACTCCATGGGATGACGGTCCCATTGGGCAATACGCCTTCCCCGCTGAATCCGTTTCCGCTGATCCAACCTGTGAGACGGGTGGTGCCGCCTACTTTTTTGTCCTGCTGGTACGTCAATGTGAGCAATGCGTTCGCCAGGATCGCTTTGGGGGTGATCTTGATCGAATCCTGCACGACGATCTGATATTCAGGCTTCTCAGGCGAACCGGTGATCTGCAACTTTCCGGCAGGCTGGCTATTCAGCGACAGCGAATAGGTACCTCTGATATCCGGAGCATTCAATGTGGTGAGCACGAACTTCTTGCCCTGGATCCAGTTTTCGTAGATGATATTGTCTTTCGAAAAAAGATCCCCGGAAGTAATGATAAAATTGGCCAGCATTCCCGCTTTCAGGCTCCCGATCCTGTTATCGGCCTTGACCAGCGAGGCAGGAAGGGTTGTCAGGGCTGCCAAAGCTCTTTCTTTGGGCAAGCCGTATTCGATGGCAGTCCGAAGGTTCTTCCAAAAATCGGCTTTGTTCCGCAGCCCGGAGGTAGTCAATGCAAAAGGGATCTCCGCTTTCGCCACTTCCGAGGCATTGCGCGGTGCGAGTTCCCAATGTTTCAGCTGGCTCATGGTCACCACTTCCGCATCCCACGGATCGGCTACATCGTAGGCATCCGGAAATACCAGCGGCAATACCAGCGTTGCCTTGCTGGCTTTAATCTCCTGAATACGCTGATATTCGTCCCCTCCTCCCCGGATAATGTATTGTATGCCAAATTCGTCCCCGATCTTGTCGGCGCGCAGGACGCTGTATTTGTCGCCCGTCTCAAAAAACGAAGGCAATGCTTTGATCTGGTTAAATGCTTCGAGCGACAGGTTCGTTTCCTTTTTATTCCCGCCTTTCGCGTACCAGTCGGCATCGTAGTAGTTTTGTCTTAAAAGCGCCACCACGCCCATTCCCGACGACGGGTAGGTCTGCGATGAGCTTCCTTTGCCAAAAGAGAAATGCGCCGACGCTTTGCCATTGAGCACGGCCTTGTTCGCCGGTTCGTCTGTAAGGGTTACCAGCGCGCCGCTCCCACGCACAATGCCATCATGCGAATGTACCAGCACGGTACCGAAACCGATCTTCCGTAAATCGCCTGCTTTCTTGTCATCGGGCGAAAAAAGAATGCTCGCATCGGTTTCGGGCTGAATGGACTGGTTCCAGCCGAATGCGCCTTTCTTATTCGACTCCAGTTGGGGTGTTTGCCGGCCACCGCCGCCCTGTGCCCTTCTGACTTCCGGCAACCCATAATCCGAATCCAGCTCGATCAGCGATGCGTAAATGAATTTGCCTTTCAAATCTACCGTAACCGTACCGGCGGGGATTTTCACCTGCTTACCGGTTTCCCGGATCACTCCGTCTTCGATCAGCATAGTAGCATTCTCGATCGTAGTTTTCGGGTCTACGACGATCGTCGCGTTCGTGAAAGCGTAGCGTCCTGTTCTTTCATCGTAGGCGCCATTTCTCGGGAAAGTCTCCTGCGCGTGGCAATACACCGCCAGCGTCATGCAGCCTAATATCGTTGATAATTGTTTAAACATATATTGTTGTCTTAATTACAATTGTGCCTTACAATATACAAGTAAAATCGGTAAATCAGGGCTCTGAGACGTATCTTGCAAGTGTTTTCACCCTTGTTCACCATCTTTTCATCCATCATGACATTCGAACAATTCCAGGAATCGATTTCCCAGCCTGCTCCCCCCAAAGGCCTTCCCGTTCTGCTGGAAGCACTTTGGCATGATGCCAACGGCGATTGGGAAGCAGCCCACAATATCGCCCAAAGCCGGGAAGGGACGCAAGCTTACGACCGTCTACACGCCTATCTCCACCGGGTCGAAGGCGACACCTTCAATGCAGGCTATTGGTACAGACGCGCTGGTTCAGAAGTATTTAAAGGTAGCCTGAAAGAAGAGTGGGCGCATCTTGCCAATCTCTTTCTTCAAAAAGCATAAGGCTTTTACCTTATATTCAATTAATATAAGGTTTTTAACTTATATCTTTAAAACATAAGGCTTTTACCTTATATTTGGATATTATAAGTAAAAAACCTTATACTCATGAAAGCGTTCCGGGCGGTTATAACCGCTGATATGGTGAATTCTACGCAATTTTCACGCGAAGAATCGACTGCATGGCTGGAAGAACTCTTAGCTATTCTGCGTCAAAATCAGGTTTTCAAGTGGGCGCTAAAACCTGAAATATACCGCGGTGACAGTTTCCAGGCCGTTTTAAAGAACCCCGACGAGGCTATGCGCATGGCCATACTCGCCCGCGCATGTATGCGCAAGCACGCGCCCAACGCCGATATGCGCATAGCCATCGGCATTGGCCATACCGAGCAGCTCACCGACCGGCCCGGCACCTCCGACGGCGAGGCATTCAGGCTCTCGGGGCACCTGGCAGACACTATCCGCCAGCAAAAAGCGAGGATCGGCATTGCATTGTCCAGGCCGTCGGAGCCTTTATCGGCTACGCTGGATTTACTGGAAACGGTTATCGAAAGCTGGACATCCGCTCAAAGCGAGGTAATTGAATCCCTTCTCCAAGGCAAAAATGTGACGCAGATAGCCGAAACACTTTCCATCAGCCAATCGGCAGCAAGCCAGCGGGTTGCCTCTTCCAAGTGGTGGGCTATTGACAGTTTTCTTGCTACCTTTCCAAAGCAATTATCACTATACACCAAACGCTAAACTGCCATGACCGAATTTTTGCTGCTCCTTTTGGCACATGTTCTTGTGGATTTTTACTGGCAGCCCACGAAATGGGTGACCGACAAAAAGGAGAAAAAATACAAATCCCGCTATCTGTATTTCCATGTATTACTCGTCATAGTCGTCTCCTACATCGCCCTCCATCACTGGGGAAACCCGTTTCCGGCCATCGCGCTGGGCATTGCACACGGCATAATCGATCTTATTAAAATATCATTCGACAAGAAAGGCTCCCTTACCTGGTTCCTGGCCGATCAGGCTGCACACCTGGTTACCATTGCGCTCACCGCGCTCATCCTCACAAGCAACATACTGCCTGGCTTTGAAGCACTTATTACCTGGATTAATACTCCCAAAGTGCTGGCAGCCCTCTCCGGGGCGCTGGTTTCGCTATCACCTATTTCCTTTCTGGTAGGCATTCTCACAAAACCCTGGCGGGAGGAGCTCAGCAAACTCGCGCCGGAAGCAGACGACAATCTTGCCAGCGCAGGCCGTTGGATAGGTATGTCCGAGCGGTTGCTCATTTTTGTTTTTGTATTAGTCAATCAGTATTCAGCCATCGGCTTCCTCATTGCGGCCAAATCGTTACTGCGGTACAACGACAAATCCACGGAACCGGGCATCCCACCCGCCTACATCAGCAAGAAATCGGAATATGTACTCGTGGGGACACTCATGAGCTACACCTGTGCCATCGCTGTCGCACTGGCTGTTCAGATACTTAGTCAAAAAATTAAATAGGCCATTAAACTTGCCGTTCCTTTTTGCATCTAACCCGGGTATCTAAACTTTTTTGACCATGAGGAAATCATTTTTGGCCATTTTACTGGCATTTGTAAGCTTCACCACTTTCGCGCAACGCGGCGGCAACGCTACGCCCGAGCAACGCGCGGACAACCAGACTAAAACTTTGACCGAAAACCTCAAACTTTCGGAGGATCAGCAGAAAAAAGTATACGACCTTAGCCTCGCCCGCGCCAAAAAAATGCAGGAGCTAAGGGATTCTCAAAACATGGACCGCGAGCAAATGCGGGCCTCGATGGAAACATTCAACACCGAACTCGCCAAAGTCCTGACCGTTGAGCAGCAGGAGAAATACAAAACCATGCTGGAAGACCGCCGGAATAACCGCGGCGGAGGTGGCGGCGGAGGGCCGCGAAACTAATGACGATTGATAGAAAAACAGGCTGCCATATTTGAAATGTGGCAACCTGTTTTTCTGTATTTGATATTCTATATCAACTCTTCTTCCCTCAAAAGATCATTCAGACAAAATTGGTAATGATCAAAAACGGAGATCATTTCGCCCCACTCGTAGACGATCCATTCTCGCGACTGGTCCATTACCATGATCTTACGGCTTTCTGTCAAAATCCAGATCACTCGTTCAGTACCGAACTCGATCATCTTTTCGCTTTTACGAAAAAGATAGTCTTCAGGGCTCGGGAACTGACCAGCCTCGATTTTCACATCTACTTCGATCACGATTTTCGGAGGTACGTCGGCGTACTTTTTTGAGAATACATCCCTAACCTTCGCCTTTTCAAAAACTGCAATGTCATTGGTAAGATTATTCCCTCTCGAAACATGCAGCCCGGATTCGCTGCAAAGTACCCAATACGGCCTGCCTTTCAACATCTCCTTAATAAAAGGAAAAACAATGCTGACGATCAATGCTTGCAAAAAACTACAACCCATAACTTCTTCCGGCGACAGATTATTTTCCAATACTTTCTTGTAGCCCTTGCGGTACAAGGGGCGTCCGTCGAGTTCTTCGAAGATCAAGCTAGCAGGAATCGTCTCGGTGAGTATCATGGTCCTTTCAATTGGCTTCTAAACAAATATAGCGAATTTTAACCTCACTCAAAATCACTCTCAAAGCGCCATTTCCGTCTTAAACTCCGATGTAAAATGGAAATGAATAGCCGGGTTATTTTCGCGGTTCATGCGGATCATCCATTCGGATTCGGCGAGGAAAACCGGGTTGCGGTCCTTGTCGTAGGCGATCTGGTTGCCTTTGAGGCGGATAAACTGGTCCATAGCCGGCTTTTCGTCGGCCGTCAGCCAGCACGCGCGGGAGATATTCATCGGTACCCAACGGCATTTCGCACCGTACTCGTGTTCGAGGCGGTACTGAATTACGTCGAATTGAAGTTCTCCAACGGTACCTACCACTTTCCGATTGCCCAAATCCAGCGTGAAGAGCTGCGCCACCCCTTCGTCCGTAAGCTGCTGGATACCCTTTTCCAATTGCTTGGATTTCATCGGGTCCATATTGATCAGCTCTTTAAAAATCTCAGGCGAGAAACTCGGAATACCAGAGAATTGCAGGTTTTCGCCTTCCGTCAGCGTATCGCCAATTTTGAAGTTACCCGTGTCGTAAAGCCCTACCACATCTCCGGGGAAACCTTCTTCCATCACACTCTTATCGGAAGCCATGAAGGTAAACGGGCTCGAAAAGCGTACGTCTTTACCTAACCGCACGTGCTTATAGAATTTCCCTCTCTCGAACTTACCCGAGCAAATGCGCAGGAACGCAATGCGGTCGCGGTGACGGGGATCCAGGTTGGCGTGGATTTTAAATACAAAACCGGTGAACTTCGGCTCGGTGGGCTCCACCTCGCGTACGTCGGTCGGCCGCGGCTGCGGGATAGGCGAGATATCGCAGAATGTATCCAGCAACTCTTTGATCCCGAAGTTATTGATCGCACTACCGAAGAATACCGGCGCAAGCTGGCCCTTCTGGTAAGCTTCTTCCGAGAACACATCGTAAACGCCTTCCACAAGCTCCACGTCCTCCGTTAGTTGCTCCGCATCTTTTTCACCAAGCAATGCCGTCAGCTGCTCGTCTTCCAGGTTCACCTTTGCGACGTCCGCCTCGATCTTGGTTTTATTGATTTTGAAGAAATACAGCATTTGCTCGTACAAGCTGTAAACGCCTTTGAAATTGGCCCCCATGTTGATCGGCCAGGTAAGCGGGCGTACGCGTATGTTCAGCTTGCTTTCCAGCTCATCGAGCAGCTCGAACGGGTTCTGGCCCTCACGGTCAAGCTTGTTGATGAACACGATCACAGGCGTGTTACGCATGCGGCAAACTTCCATCAGACGCTCGGTTTGCTCTTCGACACCCTTCACACAATCCACCACCAGGATTACGCTATCCACGGCTGTCAATGTGCGGTAGGTATCTTCGGCAAAGTCTTTGTGACCCGGCGTATCGAGAATGTTGATCAGCAGGTCCTTATATTCGAAGGTCATTACCGACGTCGCCACCGAGATACCACGCTGCTTCTCGATCTCCATAAAGTCGGAAGTTGCGGTCTTCTTGATTTTATTGGACTTCACCGCACCGGCCGTCTGGATCGCACCACCGAAAAGGAGCAACTTTTCAGTCAAAGTGGTTTTCCCGGCATCGGGGTGGCTGATGATCGCGAACGTGCGGCGCTTCTTAATTTCTTGTAAATTACTCATATATGCCTGGCAGCGAGTGCCAATGGTTGGTCAAAATTTGCGCAAAGATACGAATTAAAAAAAGCCGCCCCTAGCAGGAGCGGCTCTAAATTCCGTCGGCATGAGCGGATCATCGCGACCCGTCAGCCCGCATTACAATGTTGCGTCGATTCAATAATACGAATGCTTGTAATCCTCAACCGATGTAAGGATCACTTCGTGCGCCTCGTCCTTACCGTAAACATTGGTAATTTCGATATGCGCCTTCTCGCCCGGCAAGTTTTTGTAAGTCAGGAAGTAGTGCTTCAAACGCTCCACGATACCGTCTGGCAGTTCGCTCAGATCGTTGAACTGGCCATAAACTTCGTCACCTTTCAGAACCGCGATGATCTTGTCATCCGCCTCGCCGCCGTCGATCAAACGGATACCGCCGATAGGCTTCGCTTCGCACATGATATTACCATGTGAAATGATTTTCTCGCACAATACGATGATATCCAGCGGGTCACCATCACCTTCGGTCACATCACGACCGGAACGTTCCCGTGCCAATGCCGCGATTTTGTCCGCGCAATAGGTTTTAGGAATGAAACCGTACAATGCAGGAACGATGTTCGAATATTTCTGAGGGCGATCGATTTTGAGGTAACCGGTGGCCTTGTCAATTTCGTATTTTACGGTATCGGTAGGAACAATCTCAATAAATGCAGTAACTAATTCGGGTGCCTTGTCACCCATTGGAATTCCGTGCCACGGATGTGCTTTGTGTACGTTAGCGATCATTAGCTGTGTAATAGGTAATAACTTAAAACTTAAATTTCGTTGAATACTGATCTTGATTTCTTACAATCCTGCCTTTTCGGCAATAGTGTAATCCCCTGTCTTTGAAACAGATTGCTTCACAAACAATTCACCCAAAAATCCTGCGAGAAATAATTGAGAGCCTACCATAATCGCTACAAGTGCCAGAAAGAACAGCGGGTTCTCTGTAACATTCCGGTAGGGCAATAAATTGTAAATGTTATATATCTTTTTTCCGATAAGCCATACCGCTATAAGGCTTCCAAGAAAAAACATAAGGGTTCCCAGACTGCCAAACAAATGCATGGGTCTTCGTCCAAACTTATTCACAAAGGCGATCGAAAGCAAATCCAGGAAGCCAAAAATGAACCGCTCGAGACCGAATTTTGTGTAACCGTATTTGCGCGCCCGGTGCTGCACCACCTTCTCTCCGATCTTCGCAAAACCGTTCCATTTCGCGATCACCGGAATGTAGCGGTGCATCTCTCCGTAAATAGTGATATTCTTTACCACCTCCCTGCGATATGCCTTCAATCCGCAATTAAAATCGTGCAAATAAACCCCTGAAATACTGCGGGTAGCCGCATTGAAAAGCTTGGTTGGGATCGTTTTGGTGATGGGGTCGTAACGCTTCCTCTTCCAGCCGGAGATCAGGTCGTAGCGATCGTTGACGATCATGCTGTACAGTTCCGGGATCTCATCCGGACTATCCTGCAAATCGGCGTCCATCGTGATCACCACATCCCCCTTCGCGGCCTGAAATCCTGTTTGCAATGCCGCGGTTTTGCCGTAGTTCCGCACAAAGCTCATCCCCCGTACATTCGGGTTTTCCTGCGAAAGCCGCTGGATAACCTCCCAGGAGCGGTCCTTGCTGCCGTCGTCCATGAAAAGCACTTCATAAGTAAAGTGGTTCTCGTCCATGACCCTCGCAATCCACTCGCAGAGCTCGGGAAGCGACTCTTCTTCATTATAAAGCGGGATAACAACGGAAATCTGGATAGCTTGGTCGGTCATGTACGGTTTCAGTGACAATGCTTTGCCGGTAATTTGCCGCAAAGTTCGTGTTTTTCCTGATCAAAATTTCAAATAAAAAGCTTTTAGCAATTCCCTGAAACGCGGATCATGGGTAACGCCATCCGTTTCGTAAATGTACAAATCAGGTTCAACGTGCACATTATGAGCAAATTCAGCCCGCTGAAAGAGCATCAGTAAGCGAAATGCTTTTTTATCTTCCTGGTGAAACAATGTCAGTTTGCGGGTGAGTTTCCAGCCTGCCAGTTCCGCTTTCTCGGCAAAACGCTCGCCTTCGTCCACCGGAAAAAGGATGTTGAATTTACCCTCCGGTTTTAAAAGCCGTTCTATGGCCATCAGCAGCTCCTCAAAATCAAGGGATTTGGCATGGTGGGCAATATTCTTTTTATCGATCGGCGAAAGCAGGTCCGATTGGAAGAATGGCGGGTTGGTAATGATCACATCGTACTGATGGTCCGATACAAACTCCTGCACCGCCGAATGGAACAGCGTAATGCGGTCGTGAAACGGGCTCTGCTCCACATTTTCGCCTGCCTGGTAAAATGCCTCGGCGTCGATCTCCACCGCGTCAATCATCGCGTACGAGTTGCGCTGCGCGACCATGAGCGACAACAGCCCCGTTCCGGCTCCGATATCGAGAATGCGGTCGGCGTCCTCCACATCCGCCCACGCGCCCAGTACACAGGCGTCGGTACATACTTTCATGGCACACTGGTCCTGCCGGACAGTAAACTGCTTGAACCGGAAATGGGCGTTACGGGGCATATTATGGTCTATTTTCTTCCAAAATCAGCCGGATTCTCTCCCCAATACTCCGTCTCCCATTTCAATATCCTGTTGGGGTAAGTATTTGTTGCGAGCCACCGTTCGGCGCGTTGCAACATTTCAAAAAGCGGCTTGTTCCGTGGGGTCAAAGCCAGCTTGGTATTCGCATGCTTTTTCTTGATCCAGGCCATGGCGGTCTTGGAATCGGTGTAAATCGGCAGATCGCTTTCCTTCTTCTGCAAATAGGCCAGCGCATGCACGATCGCCAGAAACTCGCCGATGTTGTTGGTACCATCCTTGAATGGCCCTTGCAGGAAAATACGGTCGCCCGTGGCGTAATAAACACCCTGGTACTCCATATCTCCGGTCGCCGTATTCCACGCTGCGTCCACGGCAATGCTGTTCTTAATAGGCCTTCCGACATTCGCAGGCGGCTCCTGAACGGCCGGCTTGGAATCCTTTTTGGCTACAAACTCCCAGTAATTCCGCTGAATGGCCGCTTCGGCCTCCTGCAACGACTCAAAAGACTTGTAGCGCGCATCCTCGAAGCCCTTGATCTGCGCTTCGCATTCCTTCCAATCGGTAAAAACGCCCGTCTTCCGGCCTTGCCACACTACGTAAAACTTGGTCTTTTTAGACACGAATGTTTCGGTTTTATTAACTACTATTTTTTGTCAAGAATGGTCAGGAATAGTCAGATTTGGTCAGGAGTAGTCAGGAGTTGTCAGGTATTGTCAGGTATTGTCAAGAAATCGTTAAGTGAAACAAACCTGTGACAATGCCTGACTACACATGACAATACCTGACCACACCTGACAATACCTGACTATTTTTCTTCCCAAACCCGCGCCAACTCCACGATCACCTCTACCGCCTTTTCCATATCCTGTACCGACACCCATTCCAGTTTGGAGTGGAAAGCGTGCTCGCCGGCGAAGATATTGGGGCACGGCAGGCCCATAAACGAAAGCCGCGAACCGTCGGTACCGCCACGGATGCTGCGCTGAATGGGGTCGAGCCCCGCCCTTTTCATCGCTTCCAGGGCATTTTCGATCACTTCAGGATGTTGGTCCAGTACCTCCTTCATATTCCGGTACTGCTCCTGAATCTTGAATTCGGCGGAAGAGTTGGGATAATTCTTCAAAACTTCCTCCATCATGCCTTTCAGCAATGCCTCCTTTTCATGCAGGCCGGCAACGGTGAAATCACGGATGATAAAGCTCAATACCGCCTTTTCCTGAATGCCTTCCATGTGAACAGGATGGATAAAACCCTCCTTATCCTGTGTGGTTTCCGGCGACAATTTGTCCTTTGGCAGCTTCGCCAGTATTTCCGCGGCGATTTTCAGGGCATTTTCCAGCTTACCGATCGCGTATCCCGGGTGGGTACTCACGCCATGAATGGTAATCCTGACGCCATCGGCCGAAAACGTTTCGTCTTCTAATGTACCAATGGCCTCACCATCGACGGTATAACCGAAATCGGCGCCCAGTTTCTGTAAATCGACCTTCTCGGTTCCCCGCCCTACTTCCTCGTCGGGCGTGAAAAGAATTTTGATATCGCCGTGTTTGATCTGCGGATTGGCCAGCAAATACTCCGCCGCGGCCATAATCTCGGCCACGCCGGCTTTGTTATCGGCCCCCAGCAAGGTGGTACCGCTGGCGGTCACGATATCGTTCCCTATCTGCTGATCGAGATCGTGCAGATCCCCTATTCTCAAAACCTGCGAATGATCGTCCGGCAGGATAATATCCGAACCATCCCAATTCCGGTGAACGATCGGTTTTACATGCTCACCCGTCACATCCGGCGAAGTATCCACGTGCGAGCAGAAGCAAATCACGGGAATGTCTTTCCGGTCGGAGTTCGACGGAATGGTCGCATACACGTACCCATGCGTATCCACATGCGCATCCGCGACGCCCAATGCACGAAGCTCCTCCGCGAGCAGGTTGCTCAGGTTGCGCTGCTTGGCCGTGCTGGGAAATGTCTCCGAATTAGGGTCCGACTGCGTGTCGATTTGCACGTAACGCAGAAATCGTTCGAGAACAGAGCTCATAATGAGTCGATTGAAGTGTGGAAACTAAATTAACCGATGATCGAAGCCAGGTTCGCCGGCGAATAATTGATATTCTTCAGGGTCTTGTCGTCGGCGGTGCGGTACACCAGGTATTTGCCGTTATCCTCCTTGAAATAGCAATCAGTGCCTTTCGCCTGGTAATGCGCCACGGTCGCTTCGGCTTCCTCTACCGAGTTGCACGCTTTCGACATATTCGAACGCTGCACTTCATCGAACAGGGTACGGAACTTCTCGCCCAACCCGAATTCCAGCACCGCGCCCGACAATACATATTGCAGGTCGCAAAGCGCGTCGGCCACTTCCACGATGTCTTTTTCGAGGATCGCAACTTCCAGCTCCTTCAACTCCTCGGCCAGCAATGCCACGCGCAGGCGGCTTCTTTCTTCGGAGGGGATCGTCGGCGTTTCCAGGATCGGGTGTTTGAAAGTTCTGTGAAAATCCGCGACTTGATTAAGGCTATCCAGCTGTTGCATTGTTATATGGTTTTAAAAATTGGTCTTGACACAAAAAGCGGCGACCAGGGCGCCACTTACATCGAAAGGTTGGTTTTGAACAGTTTAATGGAAATAGCCAGGAGGATAATGCCGAAAACCTTCCGGAGAATATCGGTACCGCCCTGTCCCAGCTTCCTTTCCAGCCAGTTCGATGATTTTAATACGAGGTAAATAAAAAAGAGGTTCAGCACGATGCCGACCAAAATATTCTGAATCTGATAAGTCGACCGGAGCGACAGCAACGTCGTCATGGTAGCCGCGCCCGCGATCATCGGGAATGCGATCGGGACAATGGACGCCACGCCCACATCGATATTGCCATGTTTGAAAATGTCGCGCCCCAGGATCATTTCCAATCCCAGCAAGAACAGGATAATAGCCCCGGCAATGGCGAACGAGGCGATATCAACGCCAAAAAGGCTCAGCAGTCTCTCTCCCAGGAACAGGAATATCACCATGATCGCCCCGGCCACAATGGTCGTTTTCTCGGATTCTATCTTGCCGAGTTTACGGCGAAAATCGACGATAATCGGCAATGAGCCAAGCACATCGATCACCGAAAAGAGGATCAGCGTAACGGAAATAATTTCCTTGAAATTGAACATGGGCTTACACTTTGGGGCGTTTTGATCCCGCAAAGTTGCTCAAAACAGACTGCTTACACAACCTTAAAAACCCACGATCGTGAAAATAGCGGCTGCTATGAAGCGCTTCCCGGCAGGAAGTTCAGGAATGTATTAAACTGCTTTTTATACTTCTCCTCGTCGATTTTGTAAAAGAATGCCCCTTTCTTGGAATAGCCCTTCTGCTTTTCGTCCAGCTTGACCAATAAATTGGTTGACAACAATTTACGGCTAAAATTTCGCTTATCGAGCTCTGTCCCGAAAATCGCTTCGTACAGTTTTTGCAATTGCGGGATCGTGAATTTTTCGGGCAACAATTCAAAGCCGATCGGGTGCTGAGAGGCCTTGTAGCGTAAATGCTGGATCGCCATATCGACCATCACTCCGTGGTCAAAAAGCAGCTTGGGCAGCTCCTGCATCGAGAACCATTGCGCCTCGTAATTTTTGGAGATCTTGTGGTCGTAATCCTCTACGTTGATGAGTGCGAAATAGGCAACAGATACCGTCCGCTCTACCGGGTCGCGGTGAGGGCTCCCGAAAGTATACAATTGTTCGAGGTAAATGTCTGTCAGGTTGGTCAGCTCGAAAAGAATGCGGGACGACGCCCCTTCGAGGCTCTCGTCGGGCTGTACCCAACCGCCCATCAGCGACCAGGTGTGGTGCTCGTCCTCGATACCCCTTTTGACGAGCAGCAGTTTCAGCTCCTCGCCGTCAAAACCAAAAATAATCGAATCCAATGCTACCAGACATTTGGTCTGGGCCTGGTATTGCTTTAAAATATCTAATCGCACAATCTAGAAATCCGCGGGTGAGTAGATTTGTTTTTTAGTTATAAATACAAGGAAGGCCATTTACTACTCATTTGTCAATTAGGGGCCATTTTGACTAAAAAAGCCTCCAATATCGCTATTTCCTCGTCGCTGATCGCCGGGAAATTGGCAATGCGGAAGCTGGTATCCTTTTCTTTGCCGTAGCCGTTGCCGAGCGTGATCCCTTCTTTTTGCGCAGCGCTTTTAAGCAATGCAATGCGCTCTTTCTCTGCCCGGACGGCGATCACGGTATCCGATCGTACCGCGGTGTTTTCTACCACCAGTTCATACCCGTTTTCCAGCAGGAATGCATACCACTCGTGCGCACGCCGGCGCGTCTGCGCGTCCACCTCCTCGATGGCCGGAACCTGCTGCATTACCTTGCCGAGCAGGTAAATACCGAGGATATTCGGGGTAAAAGGTGTCTGAAATTTCAGGAAGTTATCGCGGATGAACAGCAGACTGTTGTAATGCTTCCGCTCGCCTACCTGTATCGCGCGCTCGATCGCCTTGGGCGAAACGATCATCACGGCCAGGCCCGCCGGCAGCCCAAAGCATTTCTGCACCGAGGCGTACCAGATATCGGCATTCTCCCAAGGCAGCACCACGCCTGCCATGGCCGAAGTGGCGTCTACGGCAATCAAATTATCCACCTTTTTGCGGATGTCGAGCAGGAAGCCTTCCGGAATTTTGGTACCGTTCGAAGTCTCATTGTAAGTCACGCACACCAGCTCGTTACGCGAGAAAACGGCCGAACGGTCCATGAGCAGCGTTTCGTTCAGTCCGAAAGCCGCATCACTGGCGCGGTGCGAAATGCGATGGGTGTATTCCATCCATTTCTCCCCGAATGCGCCATTGTAAATATGCAGACTGGAGTCGATCAGCAGCGATTGGGCGATAATCTCCCAGCATTCCGTCGCCGACGACACGAAATACACCTCGTAACCTGCCGGCACGTCGAGTTTCGCCTTCAGATCGGCGATCGTCTGTTCGAGCAAATGCATAAAACCGGAACTACGGTGATTGGAGCTGATCAACCCGCTGGCAAATGCCTCGGAAATATATTGTTCGACCTGCGGATAAACCTTACTAGGCCCTGGGTAAAACGTGATCATAGCATTTCATTTTGGTTTAAAACAAAACATCACAGGCCGGAATAAAATCCCCAAACCTGTGATGCCTGAAATATAAATTAGAAAGTCTGAACACCAATAACAAAACCTGACTACATAGGACCTGTTTTGTCACATAAAACCTTCGCGGATCATTGCTTTTTCCAGCTTCTCGCCCAGCTCTTTCGAAGCTTTCAGCAACGGCAAACGTACATCCGAGCTGCAAATACCTTTGATTTCGAGGCATTTCTTGATCCCTACCGGGTTCGACTCGATGTACAGCAACGTATCGAATTCCAGGAATGCGAGTTGCAGCTTGGCGGCGTCTTTGAAACGGCCTTCGAGCGCAGCCCATGTCAGATCGTGGAATTCTTTCGGGAATGCATTGGCGATCACCGAAATCACACCGTGCCAGCCTACGCTCACCATGGTTGTTACGAGGTTATCGTCGCCCGAAAGCAGCAAAAAGTCCTCCGGTGCACGCGCGGCGAGCTCCATGCTCTGTTCAATGCTCCCGCCCGCATCCTTGATACCGATGATATTCGGGTGTGCCGCCAGTTTCACGATCGTATCGGCCTTCATATTGATGACGGTACGTCCGGGAACATTATAAAGCAACACCGGCACCGGCGAAGCGTCGGCGATAGCCGTAAAATGCGCGATAATACCGTCCTGTGTTGGCTTGTTGTAGTAAGGGCATACCGACAGGATCGCGTCAACGCCTGTGAAATCAGTTTCCTTGATCGTGTTCAGTACTTCCTGGGTATTGTTGCTTCCGATACCGTAAACGATCGGCAGCTTCTTGTAGTTGTTTTGGATTGTAAATGCCAGGATATCACGCTTTTCCTTGGAAGTAACTGTCGGCGACTCGCCTGTTGTTCCTTGTACTACCAGGTAGTCCGTACCACCTTCCGTCACCAGGTCGATCAGTCTTTTCAGACCCGGATAATCAATCTCATTCTGTTCATCAAAAGGTGTGATCAGCGCGGCCCCTACCCCTTTGAAACGTTGGTCCAATGGCATTATTTACTTATATAATTGTTAGATTTTAAAACACAAAGTTAGCCTTCCGGGGCTATATTCTTTACTTAATTTCCAATCATTGCTAAAAATTCTTCCTCGGAGATGATCGTAACGCCCAGTTTCCGTGCTTTTTCGAGTTTGGAAGGGCCCATATTAGCTCCCGCGAGGAGGTAATTGAGCTTACCTGACACGCCGCTGAGTACCTTTCCTCCATTGGCTTCGATCTTCTCTTTCAGCTCGTCGCGTTCGAAATTTTCAAAAACACCGGATATCACAAACGTCTTGCCGTCCAGCAGGTCGCTTTCTATTTCCACGGGCTTTTCATCACTCTCCATCTGCAAACCGGCTCGCACCAATCGCTCGACGAGCTGTTGATTTTCCGGGATACTGAAAAACGATTCGATACTCAATGCAATGCGCCCGCCAATTTCCGGAACCGCCGTCAATTGCTCGTAACTCGCTGCCCGCAATGCCTGCATCGACTTGAAATACGCGGCCAGTTTCTCCGCCACGGTCTGTCCCACAAAGCGGATACCCAATGCAAACAGTACATTCTTGAAAGGCACAGTTCTCGACAAATCAATGCCTTTCAGGATATTATCGACCGTTTTTTCGCGGAAGCTGATCTTTTTAACCTTCCCTGTTTCTTCATTGAGCAGGTTCTTTTCTAGTCCCAGCAATTTGTCGTAATTGAGGTCGTACAGGTCCGCCGGCGTGCGCACGAGATCGAGGTCGAAAAGGAGTTCTATTTTCCCTTCCCCCAAACTTTCGATATTCATCGCCTTGCGGTGAATGAAGTGCTCGATGCGGCCTTTCAGCTGCGGCGGGCAATGGCTGTCGTTCGGGCAGAAGAATGCTACCTCGCCCTCGTTCCGCTGTAATTCGGAATTACATTCCGGGCAATGGGTCGGAAAAACGATTTCTTCGGTTTCGTACTTTTCACGTTGTGAGACATCCACACCGGTGATTTTCGGAATAATTTCCCCGCTTTTTTCCACGAAAACGGTATCGCCAACACGGATACCCAGCCTTTCCAGCTCGTTCGCATTGTGCAAAGTCGCGCGCTTCACACGCGTACCCGACAAATGCACGCCCTTTACCTGGTTGTACGGCAATGCGCGTTCCGACAAGTCGCAAAGATTGGCAACGGGCGTCACAGCGCCTGTCCGGCCCACCTGGTAGGTCACCATCCGCAATACGGCCGGTTTATTCTCAGCTTTATATTTATAGGAAATCGCCCAGCGCGGGCTTTTTGCGGTGAAGCCCAGTTCCCGCTGTTGTTCAAAGGAGTTGATCTTGATCACGATCCCGTCGGTAGCAAGCGGCAAATGCGCCCTCTTTTCTTCCCATTCGTGAATGTATTCGATCACTTCGTCGATGTTCGATACTTTTTTCCACCCCGGCGACACGTTGAAGCCCCACGATTTCAAGGCTAGCAAGCTTTCCTCATGACTTTTGAAAAATTCATCGTCCGAAAGAAAGGAGTAAATGTAGCTATCGAGCCCCCGCCTTGCAGCCTCGCCCGAATCCTGCAATTTAAACGATCCGGAAGCCGCATTACGCGGGTTCGCATATTGATTCTCGCCCAAAGTCTCCATTTCCTCGTTGAGCTTCTGAAACGAAGAAATAGGCATAAAACCCTCGCCCCGAATCTCGAAAACCGATGGTATCCCCCCGGCCTTCACACGCAACGGCAGCGAGCGAATCGTTTTGACATTGTTGGTAATCTCGTCGCCGCGTGTACCGTCGCCCCGCGTGACGCCGCGTACGAGGACGCCGTTTTCGTAGGTAAAACTGAGTGATATCCCATCGAATTTCAGCTCGCAGATGTATTCATAAGCCTCACCGTCCAGTCCCCGACGTACGCGGTCATCGAAACTCCGGAGCTCCTCCTCGTTGTAGGTGTTGTCAAGCGACAGCATCGGGTACCGGTGGTACACCGCATTGAACGTCTTGGTAACCGTCCCGCCCACCCGCTGTGTGGGAGAATCATCCTGCCGGAGGTTGGGATATTCATTTTCCAGGGCTTGCAGCTCTTTGAGCAGCTGGTCAAATTCAAAATCCGATATTTCCGACACGCTGTCCTGGTAATAGCGGTCATTGTAATAATGCAGCTTTTCTGAAAGCTCCTGGATTCGTTGTTCGGGATTCATAGTTGGTCACGGCGCTTGATGATTCGGCCCAAATTTAAGATTTATTCCAAATTCCGAGCATTGGATGGCTGATGTAAAACCGGTTGAAAACGCAGATATGTCGGTTGCACATTTGCCCCTTCGTCACTCACTCACGAGCAATCTTACTTTGTATTTTCATTAAAAACAGCAGCTTCCATGAAAACAATTATAAACGGAGAGGTTTACATTAACACAGAATACACGCAGATAATCAACGGCGAGGAGATTGATTTACCATGTCCGAAGACGACCCACCAAATAGCCATGGGCCAGCTGCTGCTTACCCTTAATGATCATGTGGAAACCTATCAGCTGGGGGAAATTTATCTTCTTCCGCTAGACGTAATCTTTGAAGAAAACTTCAATGTTCTGCAACCTGACTTCCTTTTTGTGTCAACGAAGAATATAAATATCATACAGGGCGTGATCCACGGAATACCGGACCTTGTCATCGAAGTCGTCTCCCCAGAAATGCTCAATATGGATACGGTTATCAAAAAAGGCATTTACGAGCAATACGGCGTTCCGGAATGTTGGCTGGTATATCCTGAGACCGTTTGCATTGAAGTACACACGCTGATCAATGGGAGCTACACATTATTTGGCTCGTTTTCCGGGGACGAACGCGTTAAATCACAAGTACTGGATAAGCTGTCATTTCCCGTGAATGTGATCGCACAATAACCCGCATTGCCCATAAATTCACTAATTTCGGCCTCATTCATCATTACTAGCTTCTGATTTCATGGCTGAAATTGCCCCTTCTATACTGGCCGCGGATTTTGCGAACCTGCAACGCGATGTCGAAATGATCAACCGCAGTTCCGCAGGATATATTCACGTCGATATCATGGACGGCATGTTCGTCCCCAATATTTCCTTCGGACTCCCTGTTTGCGAGGCCATTCACCGGCATGCGCAAAAGCCGCTGGATGTGCATTTGATGATCGAGCAGCCCGATCGCTACCTCGAAGCCTTCCGTAATGCAGGCGCGTCCATCCTAACCGTACATTACGAGGCTTGCCCGCACCTGCACCGCACGGTACAACATATTAAGGAGCTCGGCGCCGAACCCGGCGTAGCGCTCAATCCGCATACACCCGTGGAAGTTTTGACCGAGATCATGGGCGATGTTTCGCTGATCCTGATCATGTCGGTGAACCCCGGTTTTGGTGGCCAGAAGTTCATTGAAAACACCTACCGGAAAATTGCAACGCTCGACAGCTATCGTAAAAAATTCGGCTACAACTTCAAGATTGAAGTCGACGGGGGCGTTAACCTGAACAATGCGCCCCGGCTTGTAGGCGAAGGCGTGGACATTCTAGTAGCAGGCAGCTTTGTTTTCACCTCGCCTGATCCGGTGCAAACGATCGCCGAGCTGCGCAATAGCTAGCATTCATCGAGCTGACACCCATGAAAATTTCAAAATCGCTGGCTGCCCGGTCGCTGGTTGCCGTTATGCTGGCCGGTATCCTCTCTCTCGGCTTTGTTTTTAGGAACGAAGATCAGGCGCCGCCTAAGTTCCCCTTGAAGATCAGCCCGAACGGCAGGCATATTACCGACAACCACGGAACGCCCTTCCTGATGGTCGCCGATGTAGCCTGGCAAATGCTGCGGAGACTAAGCTATCCGGAGGCGGTGCAATATATGGACATCCGCAAGTCGCAATCGTTCAATACCTTTCTGGTACATTTGCTTCCCGCATTGCCCAATCAGCGGAATTTCAACAAGGTCGCGCCGTTTCTCGACAACAATGACCTGACCAAACCGAACAAGGCTTATTTCGACTATCTCGAAAAAATCGTGATAGCGGCCAGGGAGCGAAACCTCGTGGTAGGAATTGTGGTATCGCGGCAGAGCTGGAACACGGTTTTCGATGCGCAAAAAGAAGATGTGTGGAAAAGTTATGGTGTTTATGTGGGAAAGCATTTTGCCAAATATTCCAACATCATCTGGATCGTCAGCGAAGAAGAATACCAGAGCGCCTCGCAATTCAAAGCCATTTCGGAAGGCATCCGTGCGGAATCCGACGGGCAGATCGTTGCCTCGCTCAATACGTGTTCGCCTACGAGCGTGAACGACAATTCGCCCAATCATTCGGATCTCAAATTCATCATCCCCGATTCCACCGTGACACCTGCCGAGTATGCCGCATTGGCCAACTGGCAAAAAAACTCCGCGGAATCGGCATTGCGGCCGTTCCTGATCGCCAATTCGGAATTCCCGAAAGAAATTACCGACCAGTCGACGCTCATCCGTAACCAGGCCTACCAGTCCATTCTGAGCTCGGCGGCGGGTTTCTGCCACATGAGCACGATCAAAAACTTCAACACTACCTGGAAGCTCAACATTACCAAAGACGGGGCCGAGTACATTCACCAGCTCGTCAAAATCCTCAAAGGTATTCCGTGGGAATATATGCAGCCGGATACACCCGATTTGCTGGTGGATTCGCTCGATAAGGCCGAAATAGGCATTGTTTCGCTTTCGAACAAAAAGATGGCGATGCTTTACATTCCGACTTCCCGACCAGTACGCCTGGACCTCAAACATCTGGAAGGAAACCAGTTCGGAGCGGTTTGGTACAGCCCTCGTACCGGTAAAAGATGGAACGGAAAGGACCTGAAACTGGACGAAGAAGCGATCGTTCAGCCACCCGAATTACAACCGGAATGGGACTGGATACTCCTCATCGGTGCCAAGCAGTAGGATTGACTTTCTTTTGTATTATTAATATATTACCAGATATAGAATAGCCCGGCCGGTATCTGATCACCCCATGCATTTGAGATTTAAAAACACCCTTTTCAGCATATTGATGGCAGTAATGCCGCTTTCCGCGTACTGCCAGGAGGTGTTATGGGCCAACAAGGTTTTGGGTTATTCCTCTGAATACCGGCCGTCCCAGATAGGCCACGCCTATCGTTCCAAACAGATTCTGGGTGTTCCAAACAAGCTTCCCGATTTTGGCGACAGCCCATGTGCATGGTCACCCGCCGATGCCGACGGGCGCAACGACGAGTGGATCAAAGTCGGTTTTGACAAAACCATCCCATTAAAACAGATCGCGATTGCCGAAAATTTCAATCCGGGCGCGATCGTACGGGTATATGCCTACGACGCGGCGGGAAAGGAATACCTCGTTTCGGAGACAGCCGCGGCCCAACAGGCCGTAAAAGGGCGAATGCTCCACATATTCCCCAAACAGAATATCCAGGCCAACGCGGTGAAAATCGTATTGCAGCCGGGTAAAGTTTCGGGTTTCAATCAGATCGACGCGATCGGCATTTCGTCCGACGCTACGCCTGTTGAGGCCAAAATCAATTTCGTGGCTTCCCAGCTGAAAGCACAAAAAGAGAATATGGGCAAGGCGATCAACTCCAAAGGCCAGGAAGTTGCACCTATTATCTCTCCGGATGGTAAGACGCTCTATTTTACCAGGAATAATTTCGAAGGAAATATAGGTTCTCCCCGCCGCCAGGACGTCTGGTACTCGACGCTTAACGACAAAGGCGAATGGACAGATGCGGTCAATATGGGCTCCCCAATCAATAATGCGGGTGATAATGCGATTACCAGCATTTCGGCCGACGGCAAAACCATTTATCTGATCAACGAGTACCGCCCGGACGGCAGTTTGTATTTCGGTTTTTCGCGTTCATTCAAAACCAAGTCGGGCTGGGGATTCCCACGCACATCACGAATTACAAACCTCATAAAAACCGCAAAGACGCTCGAAATTACAGTTTCCCCATTTGAGAATGTGCTTGTTATGTCCGTTGAAGGGCTAGACTCCGAAGGGGGCAAAGACCTGTATATTTCATTTTTGCAAAAAGACAATACGTGGTCCGAGCCGCGGAACCTGGGCAGCGTAATTAATACTGCCGACACGGAAGGAACTCCCTTTCTCGCATTGGATAACAAAACTCTGTATTTTTCCTCGCAAGGCCACGCCGGTTATGGTGAAGGCGACCTTTTCCTAACCCGCCGCCTCGACGACACCTGGCTCAACTGGTCGACGCCCGAAAATCTGGGACCGGCCGTGAACTCACCGCTTTGGGATGCATTTATCAATATCCCAGCTACCGGAGACTATGCCTATTTCAGCGCCAGCGATAAGGTGGTAGGCCAGGAAGACATTTTCCGCATCCGCATGACGCCCGAGATCAAGCCCGATCCGGTGGCGGTTGTGAGCGGGAGTGTGCTGGAAGCGGAAACCAATAAACCGGTCAAATCCGACATAGCCGCCGACATCAAAAGTACGAATGCCTCATTCGCAACAGCCAGCTTTGACCCTGAAACCGGCGAGTACCGATTGATACTCCCGTTGAAAGAAATATACCGCATTACCGCTTCGGGCGAGGGATTCTTCCCCGTGTCGGAGGAGATGGATTTGAGTGCAGAAACCGGTTTCCGTTCGATCCGGAAGAACATTTACCTGCAACCTATCAAGGCAGGCCAGCAGATACGGCTGAGTAACACGATGTTTTCCCAAAGCAGCGCGGAAGTGATCCCGTCGTCGTTCGCCGAACTCGACAAAATCGCCGAAACGATGAAGGCCTATCCTACCATGGAAATCTTGCTGGAAGGCCATACCGACAACCAGGGCGAGGTGCAAAAGAATGTCAAACTCTCCGCCGACCGTGTGGAACAGGTCAAAAAATACCTATTGTCCAAAGGCATCGACGGCAAACGCATCCAGACCAAAGCCTGGGGCCCGGCTCGGCCTATCGCCAGTAACCTCACCGAACAGACACGCCAAAAGAACCGCAGAGTAGAGTTTACGATTCTTAAAATCTAAAAAATATCCTATAACGGGAAATTTCCTTATTTTCGCGGCGTCCATCAGCGAACGCACTAATGTCTCTCAACCAAACCAAAGAAACCCTGCGGTCAAGGCTCATACTCACCCTCATTCTCGTTGCAGGTCTTGCGTTGCGGCTTCACAACCTCGATCGATACAGTATTTTCTTCGATGAAGTGAGCACATTGCTCGTAAGCCAGGGCATTGTATTGGAAGGAGCAAATCAGAAAGAAGCTTTCGCAACCAAAGAACTCGCCGATTCCCGTTTTTGGACAACACCGGCACACCCGCAAAAGCAGGTACTCCGCACATTTACCGCCAGCGAAATCTATACCCCAAAAGCATTCACGCCTGCCGAGTTCTGGGCCCCGAAATCCGTCGAGGATTACTACGAGGCCATGACGCGCAGCGATATCGGGAACAGCCCGTTCTACTACGCACTCCTGCATCCGTGGATCGACGTTTTCGGCTTTTCCGACTATTCGATACGGCTTTTCTCGGTCGTTTTCAGCGTGCTGATCATCGGCTTGACCTACCTTTTCGCAAGGCGCTTCTTCGGGATCAATACCGCGTTAATCGCGGCGGGCATTACAGCTATCGAACCGTTTTTCATCGCTTACAGCCACCAGGCCCGCAACTACTCGCTGACATTCTTCCTGACGCTGGCCGCTACCTATTTCTTTTTGCAAATCATTGAAAGTAAAGGCAATAAAAATACACTTTGGCTTTATGTAGGCTACGTATTCTCCGCCGGTCTCGGTCTGCTCAGCCATTTTCTGGTCATCGCCGTACTGCTGGCACATGCCTTATACGCTTTGTTTTTCCTAAAAACGCTCCAAGGTTGGATCAAAATGGCCATCGCGGCAGTCTTCACGCTTTCGGGCGTGGCCTGGTGGCTGATGTTCGGCGGCGGCGTTTATACATTGTCATCATTGCAGCATCAGGCGGAAAGATATCGCTATCAGGCCGAAACGGGCGGCCAGGTTTTCGGTACTATCCTTCCTGCCACCCCGTTGAACGTCTTCAACAAATCGCTGCCCATCTTCGCCGACCTCGTCATTTTCACCAATGGCCTTACCGACGCACTTGGAGGCAAAAAGAATGTGGCCGTAGCATTGCTGGTGGCATTGGTACTGATTGTGTGGTACCGTTTCAAAGACAAGATCAACACACCGGCGTGGCTTACGCCCCGTTTTCCGTACTTGCTTGTCATCGTTGTCGCGTTTTTTTACAACAATCACAAACTGCAATTCTGCATTCTCAGCGTGAGTTTGTTTGCATTGTCCTTCATTCCCGACTTGCACAAAAGTGCTGACCGCCAGCAACGGGCGCGGCTATGGATGCTTTACATGATGGCGCTTGTACCGACCTTGTTCCTTATCCTGATGTCGTTCAAAAACGGGCATACCTACGGCATCATGCAGCGCTACTCGGGCTTTTCATTCCCTTACGTGATCATTCTGCTGAGCTTGCTGCTTCAATATTATACCACATTGAAGCATGAGTTCCGGGTGCTGGTGTTCGTGTTCCTGGCTGCCCAGCTCTATTTTGTGGGATTAAGATTAAAAGAGTTCTACGAGGACCGCTCGCCGAAGTACGGCTACTTTGCGGTTCCACGCGTGCCTAACCCGTACATGGAAGCCGCGAAAAAAATAGAAGCAAACTACCAACCGGGCGACACCATCTACTACCCGGCACCGCGCTACGAGGTTCTTTCCGAAATGGACCGGACTTTCCTGCCCTATTCGATCCACGACGCGCAGATTACCAACCTGTATTTCCCCAAAGATGCCCGATATGTGCAGGTCATGGATATGGATCAGTCGGAGCGGATCTGGATCAAAAAACAGGGGCGTTCCGAACCGCTGGAAATCATGAAACTGACCGGCAAGCGTTACGGTTTTGAGTAAGCGGCAAGGCCGTTTTGGCAGAGCCGTCCAATAACATTTTGTATATTGCGGACTTAAAACCGGAGATCTGGCCTTTATTTTGCAGGCAATTCCTTACATCGACATACAACATCAGGCATGACAGCAGAAGAGATATTGAAAGACCCGAAACAGTTGAGCGGCGAGCTTCGCCTGAAAATACTGGGCCTTTACCACCAGGCCAATGCGGGCCATATTGGTTGCTCGCTTAGCTGCATCGACCTGATGATCGCAGTCCTTTTTCTTCAGAAGTCGACGGACGATACCTTCATTCTTTCCAAAGGCCACGCGGCGGCGGCGCTTTATGCGTGCCTGAATACGCTCGGGGAAATCACCGACGAAGAACTGGATACATTTTACCTGGATGGTACGACATTGCCTGCCCACCCGGCGCCGCGCCAGTACAAAGGCATTCCTTTTGCTACCGGCTCCCTGGGACACGGCTTGCCTATTGCTACCGGCATCGCCCACGCGGCAAAAGTGGCCGACGATGCAACGTATTCGTTCACGCTGCTGTCTGATGGGGAGACCAACGAAGGCACAACCTGGGAAGCGGCGCATTACGCGATCCAGAACCAGCTCGACAACCTGATCATGCTCATCGACAAAAACGGCCTGCAAGGTTTCGGCTTCACCGATAAGGTTTTGGGTGAAACCGCTTCCGTTGAAAAATGGAAAGCGATCGGCTTCGAAACCGTGGAAGTGGATGGTCACGACATTGCGGCCATCAGCGCGGCGATCAGCGAGTTGAAGGAGCACAAAAACGGGCTCCCGAAAGCGATTATCGCCAATACCGTGAAAGGCAAAGGGGTTTCTTACATGGAGAACAAATTGGAATGGCATTACCTGCCCATGAATAAAGACCAGTATGAGCAAGCTACGCTGGAAGTAAAGGAACGTTATCTTAATGAATTGACGAATGCTTGACCATTTACCGGTTTACCGCGATAAAATAGAGAAATTAAAAGGGCCAGTTTTTGTTTTCGGTGCCAGCGGCTTCATCGGCGCCAATCTCTTCAATGATATATTCAAAATCCGGAAGGATTGCTATGCGGTAACGCACGACGCTACCAAAGCGTGGCGTTTGAAACTGCTGAATGTCCCGTTTGAAAACATAATTCACTGCGACATTCTCTCCGACAATTCCATTAAGGAGGTATTTGAAAAATACAAACCGCAAACGATTTTCAACCTTGCGGCCTATGGTGCGTACAGCAAGCAAAACAATGTGAACCTGACTTACGAGACCAACGTGCTCGGAACGGTGAACATCCTGCAAAACTGCACGAAAGATATGGTGTACATCCATGCCGGAAGCAGCTCCGAGTATGGTTTCAACTGTACATCGCCCAAAGAAACCGACCGCGTGGAGCCCAACAGCCATTACGCGGTTTCCAAGGTTTCGGCGGCCTATTTGCTCGAATATTATGCCAAAGTCGCGGGGCTGAAAACGCTCAACCTGCGGCTATACTCGATTTACGGTTACTGGGAAGAACCCGACCGCCTGATCCCGCGCCTGATCGAAAATGCGCGTAAGAAAGGCCTGCCGTCGCTGGTATCCCCCGATATCAGCCGCGATTTCGTGTTTGTGGAAGACTGCGTGGAGGCATTTCTGGATGCGGCATTGAAAATCGATGACGAGAAATCAGGCCGCTCCTATAACATCGCTACCGGCCGTAAGACGACGATGGGTGACCTCGTGGACGTAACCCGCAAGGCGTTCTCCATCGCGAAAGAGCCGGAATGGGGCAGCATGTCGAACCGCAAATGGGACCTGGCCGAATGGTTTGGCGACCCCACCGCATTTGAAAACGACTTTGGCTGGAAAGCCCGGACGTCTCTCGAAGACGGTCTGATCCGTTACAGCCAATGGCAGGATGCCGTGCAATATGAGTCGAGGCTGATCCCCGCTTTTGAAAATCCGAAGCTTAACCCGGTCATCACGGCCATTATCGCGTGTTATAAGGACGCGCAGGCGATCCCGTTCATGTACGAGAGGCTGGTGAAGACTTTCAATGAACTGAAAGTCCGCTACGAGATCATCTTCGTGAACGACAACTCGCCGGACAACCAGGAAGAAGTTATTAATGCGATTTGCGACAAAGACCCTAATGTGGTCGGTATCAGCCATTCCCGGAACTTTGGTTCACAATCGGCATTCCTGAGCGGTATGGAGATCGCGACGGGCGATTGCGTGGTGCTGATGGACGGTGATTTGCAGGACCCGCCGGAGATTATCCCGGCATTCTACGAAAAATGGATGGATGGCTACGACGTCGTGTACGGCGTACGCGTGCAGCGCGAAATGAAGCCGCATATCCATTTCTTCTATAAGACATTCTATAAGGTATTCCAGGGACTGAGCTACATTCCGATCCCGCGCGACGCCGGCGATTTCTCGATGATCGACCGCAAAGTGGTGAAGGAATTGGTGGACCTGCCCGAAACGGAGCAATTCCTGCGCGGCTTGCGTGCGTGGGTAGGTTTCAAACAAACCGGCGTGCCTTATGTACGTCCCGAAAGGATGTTCGGCGTATCGACCAACAACTGGACGAAGAATATCTGGTGGGCCAAAAAGGCGATCTTCTCATTCAGTTTTGCCCCGTTGGAACTGATGAGCTATGCGGGATTCGGGCTTACGGCGCTATCCATCCTGGGGATCATCTGGCAGATATTCGCCAAATTCTTTTTCTTCCCGGATACGCCAAGAGGCCTTAGTACCGTAATTATCCTGATCGTGTTCTTCGGCGGGCTTACCATTCTGGGCATTTCGTTTTTGGGAGAATACATTACCAAGATATTCGAGGAGACTAAAAAGCGTCCGAAGTATATCCGCACCAGAATACGCCGGGGACCGAAGGCCTATAAAACCGCCGACGAAATCCGGGCTTTGGTGAAACAATTGAGAAAGTAGCTAAATTGCGTACTATCAACCGATTAGGCAACTAATCCATTTAAGTTAAGCAATCAATCGGCATAGCGCCCACTTAACGATGAGAAAAGAATTTTCAACAGCCATAGAAGAACTTGCGGTAGAAGACGACTCCGTTATCTTCATCACGGGCGATCTTGGATATAATGCATTGGAGAACTTGCAGGCCAAAATGGGCAAGCGGTTTATCAATGCGGGTGTTGCGGAGCAGAATATGGTGGGTGTAGCTGCCGGCTTCGCACATAAAGGTTATAAAGTGTTCTGTTACAGCATTGCACCGTTCATCGTGTACCGCTGCCTCGAACAGTTCCGTAACGACGTATGTTTCAATAACTTGCCGGTATTCCTGGTAGGAAACGGCGGCGGGTACGGGTATGGGATCATGGGCAGCAGCCACCACACGATTGAAGACCTGGCGTGTTTGAGCGGCCAGCAGAATGCCCAGGTATGGGTGCCTGCATTCGCCGACGAAGTAGGTTCCGTCGTGCACCAGATCGCCACGGACGCGCGCCCTGCGTACCTGCGCCTGGGAGCGGGGAAAACCACTCCCGCGAATAGTTACATGACGGGTTCATTCAAAGTAATACACCAGCCTGCCCATGCGGAAACGACGGTTTTCGCGCTCGGACCGATCGCCAACAATGTATTGTCGGCATTGGCACTGGCACCCGAGCTGGCTGAAAAAGTGAACGTGGTCACCGCCCTGCATTTCCCGCTGGAACTGACGGACGAACTGATTACGATCGTCAAAAAAGCACCGGCAATTCTCGTTGCCGAAGAGCATATCAGCACCGGCGGGCTTGCGCAGCAGCTCTCCGTTCAGTTGCTGGAAAAGGGCATTTTCCCTTCGGTATTTAAAAGTCTGAAAGCGGAAGGGTATCCCAACAGCCGCTACGGCAGTCAGAGCTATCACCAGAAGCTTTCAGGACTTGACGCGGATTCGATCTTGTCGAGCATCAGCCAACTAATGATCCCGGCATGACGAAAAAGGCTTTAACCATTATCCTGAGCCTGATCCTGTTATTACCCGTTGCCATTTATTTCACGGTTTGGGATTACTATGCTATCAATATCCCGAAATGGGACGACCATGCGCTGAAAAACTTCATCGCCGAATACGCGCAGGCCGGTGACTGGACGGGAAAAATCCTGGCGCTTTTCAAACAGCATAACGAGCACCGCATCTCGCTCACGCGCCTGTTCGCGTGGATCGACTATGCCGTTTTCGGGCATCTCAACTTCCGGCATTTAATGACCGCGGGCAATTTGCTGCTACTCGCGGTGATCCCGCTTTGGTATGACCTGCTCAAAAAGAACAAAAAGCCGCTTTTTGCATTGGTACCCATTCCATTCCTGTGGATGACGCTGGCGTTTTGGGAGAATATGTACTGGGGAATGTCGGCTGTGCAGAACTTCGGGGTGGTAACACTCGTGTTGTGGACCTTGTATCTGGTCATCAATCCCAAAGTAGTGCCATTTACCATCGCCATATTATTGAGTGTGGTAACCGTGCTTACCAGTGGCAATGGATTGATGGTGCTGCCGCTTGGCGCCGGTTTGCTATTTCTTGCCGGGAACAGAAAGCGTTTTGCATTGTGGACCATTATCAGCATTGGCGAGATCTTCTGCTATTTTTATTGGTATACCAAACCTGAATCCAATCCGGAATCGAAAGCCGGTATTGTGCAGCTGGTGAAAGGTTACATGGCTTTCCTGGGCTCGTTTGCGGAATGTATCCCGGTGCTGGATCATATCAAAGTCTGTATTTTCCTGGGTGTGGTGCTTTTCCTGGTTGCGGTTTCAATCGGTTCCACCACCCTTTTCAGGATCATCCGGAACAAGTACACCAACAAATTCGAACGCACTACCGACCTGTTTTGCCTGGGAGCGATCCTTTTCATCCTGGGAACTGCCGCTATTGTCGTTCAGGGACGTGCGGGTTTTGGATTCGATGTGCTCATTACCAGCCGGTACAAGATCTATTCGGTGCTTCTGCTGATCATCGCCTACATTTACGTCGTAGTCCCGATTCGCGGGAGCTTCCTATCGCCTTACATTACCGCTATTATCGCGTTGGCCGTAACATTCAATGTGTTCAGCTACCATTATCATCTGGTGGATGCCTACAACCTGAGAAAACAGCTGGTAACATGGCAATTCAATTGGACATTCACAGACAAGTCGCTCACCTACCCGACGGATACGTCTTTTGTGGCGAACATCACGGAGAAAACGCCTGTCATTTACGACAAATGGCTGCCGCTGATCGCCGTTGCCGACCGTCAGAATTATGCCGGAAGCTCACGGGGAATGGTGGATTTGTATGATAAAACCACCATTAGCACCGACACCGCGTCCATTAAGGTAACCAACACCACATTCACCAGCCAGCGGTTGCAGGATAGCGGCGTGTACGTGCTGCTGAGCTCGGATAAATGCTACTACATTTTCCCAGCCTTACGCACGCGCAACACGAGCCGCAAGCAGCTGTTCCTGAAACAATATTACTTCGCCCCGGGCTTCTACGCCGATATCCCGTTCTCCGAAATGGACAAGGGAAGTTATAAAGTGGCGCTTATCCGCCAGCAGGGCGAGGAAACCGGCATTCTGTTCAAAGATCAGCGTGTGACGGTCAAAGAATCGCGTAAAAAAGAAGTGAAAGTTAACTGGTAACCATGCGCACCAATTCGGAAGGACACATTATTCAACTTGACGGCGTGCGCTTTATTGCAGTGGGGCTTGTGCTACTCGATCACCTGATCGTAGCCATTAATATCATCCCGTTCGGTGCGTTGGGCGTGACCATTTTCTTCGTACTGAGCGGCTTCCTGATCTCCCGTATCCTGCTCAAAAGCAAGGAAAAAACGTACGGAACGCCTGGCGGCTTCAAGAAATACCTGCGTAAATTCCTGATTCGCAGAACGATCCGCATTTTCCCGGTTTACTACCTCATTATCGCATTGCTGTTCATCTTCAATGTGCCGCCGGTGCGCGAGAAGCTGGCCTGGCTCGCGTTGTACGGGACCAACATTTACATCGCCCTGCATAAAACCTGGATGGGTTCGGTGGACCATTTGTGGTCGCTGGCGGTGGAGGAGCAGGTGTACCTCTTTTTCCCATTCCTGATATTCTTCATTCCAAAGAATAAGCTGGTGCCCGTGTTGGGGCTGATGGGGATTTTCAGCATTCTTTTAAGAGCCTACATTTTTTACACCGGCAGGATACCCGGCACCGATTTCGTGACTATGGGCGAATGGACGGTCGCGTACGTGTCCACACCCGCATGCTTCGATTCTTTCGCATTGGGCGGGCTCATGGCCTGGATGCAGCTTTACAAGAATGATTTGTTTGTTAAATTTTTCAACAAATCGTGGCCGGTACTGCTGGGCTTGCTAGGCTGGGTACTGATCCAATGGTGGGCCAAATCGCTGGCGCAGCCCTTCAATTTCCCGTACGTGGTTCTCGACAGAACCTTGTCGTCCATTTTCGGGTTTATGCTGATAGGACGCGCTGTGATGGGTTTCAAGGGTTGGATGGCTGCGTTCCTCGAAAATCCGGTGTGTATTTATCTTGGCAAAATCAGCTATGGCCTGTACCTGTACCACAATTTTGTATACAACCATTTTCACAGTGGCCCCATGCACCCGACGGTCAGGCTTTTCCGGAAAATCTATCAATATATCCCCGGCCTAGAAGGCAATATCGCTTTCGAAGCAACGGTCGTAGTGGCGCTCACTGTCTTAGTAGCGTCGGTTTCCTGGCACTTTTTCGAGAAACCGATTAACGCATTGAAAGACAAGTACGCTTACTAAATAATGAAACCCCATAGCCCGGTTACAGGCTTTATTTATTAATTTCGCGCAACATACCAAATACGCTTTTGCATGTCATATCTTCTGAGTATAGTAATGCCCGCATACAATGAGCAGGATTGTATCGAAAAAGTAGTTTATAATTGGACCTCCTTCCTCAAAACCAAATTCCCCAACGATAACACTACCCTGATCGTCATCAACGACGGATCGAAAGACAATACGAAGGTATTACTGGATGAGCTGGACAAAAAGATCGACAATCTGACGGTCGTCCATCAGAAAAACGGCGGGCATGGCAATGCGGTCGTAAACGGTTACCGCAAGGCGTTGGAAGTAGGCTCGGAATATGTGTTCCAGACCGACAGCGACGACCAGTTCGTTTCCGAAGATTTTGACAAACTCTGGGAGAAACGCTCCCAATCGCAATTCGTACTCGGCTACCGCGAAGTTCGCCACGATGCCGGTGTGCGCCTCTTTATCACGAAATTCCTCCGCGGCACGATCTCCACTGTTTATGGTACTTTCATCATGGACAGCAACATCCCGTTCCGTCTGATTAAAGGAACATTCCTGCAAAAACTGATGAACCAGCTCCCCAACCCGGAACCGTTCGCACCGAACATCTTCCTGGCTGTGATGGCTAAGAAATCAGGGCAGCAGCTGTTCGATATCCCTATCACCCATAAAGACCGGGAAACCGGCACCGTTTCAATTGTGAAATGGAACCTGTGGAAAGTTTGTATCCGAAGCTTTAAAGAACTCTTGCGGTTTCGCCTCGAACTGAATGATAAAGTGAAAGCGATCCGCGCTTAAAAAACAGGCTTGTGTCGAAAAAAAAACTGATTGCCATCCTGCTGGTCGTGCTTATCGCATCAGCAGGATATTTCCTGTTCAAATGGTCGAGGGGTTCGTCGGCAGCCTGGCAATTCATCCCTTCCAATGCCGTGGTGGTGATTACCAGCGAGCATTTGCAAGATTCGGCCTACACGGCCACCGAAGCGGCACTGGACCTCAAACGGCTTCCTCTCCTCGACATCGCCAGCGATAACCTGACATTGCTCAACCTGCTGACGAAAGACGCCAAAAAGCTCAAAACATTCCTGAAAGGCAAAGCCCTCTCCTACTCGTACCACCCGCGCACGAGCACGGAATGGGGGGTGATCATGTACATTCCCGTCACCGAGGAAGAAACGCAATGGCTCGCCAGCCCGCAGCATGCCAACATCCGCCTGCTGCACCACAACTTCCAGGACCACCGCATTACCGATGCCATCGACGCCAATTCGCGGCCGTTGTTTTCCTATTTGGTGAAAGACCATTACCTGATCGTGAGCTATTATGGCGACCTGATCGAGGACGCCGTGCGCGCATCATCGCTCAATATCGGCTCGTTCAGGCTGCGGTCGCGCTTCTCGAATATCAATGATTCGGATTACGGCACGAGCATTTACTTGCGTACGGACGCCTGGAAGTCAGTCATGTCGATGGAGAATGTGGCTACGCTGGCCGAGTTTGGAAAAAGCTTCCCGGCCTACCAGGATTTTCACATCGAAAAAGCGGAAAACAAGGGAAACCTGGTGGTCAAATCCGACGGTGCCGATGCGCCGGATTATTACCTGGCCGAAATCCTGAAAGGCAATCCGGGCAAACCGTTCATCGGGCACAAACATGTGTCGCAACAGACCTCGTTCCTCTATCGCGCAGCAGCATCCGACAAAGCCGCATTCAAGGAATCCTTTTTGAAATGGCATAAAAAATACAAATCCGCAGCCTGGGACAAGCTCAACTACTACATTGCCGGCGAGAGCAATGTACTGGTGGATAACATCGGTTCGGAGTTTGTGCTGTGCCAATTGGAAGAAAACAACAGCATTACCGACGGCAAAATCCTGCTTGCCGAATTCTCCAATTACGATAAAGTAAGGCCCGTACTGCAAAAGCTGGCACATTTGGCCAATCAGGAAAGCAACGTTTCGAACGACCAATACCAGGGTTACGACATTTACTCGGTACCCGTGCCGGAATTGCCTGCCGGCTTATACGGCCCGATGTTCACCGGCTTTCCGCGCAGCTACATTACGTACATCGCGCCTTACCTCGTGATCAGCAACAACTCGCAGGTTTTACAGAACTACATCGTCGATTACGAAAACCAGATCACCTGGCAGCAATCGCCGGAATACGACAGCGTGCTGACCAATGCCAACAACGAGGCGCAGCTTTCGATGATCGTGAACCTGCGCAAGGCGCAATCGGGCGAGGAGACGCAGGTAAGCAAAAAGTACAGCGACCTCACGGCCAAAATAGAGTCTATCACCCTACAATGCCGTTTCGAAGGCGATGAGGCATTTCCCGAGCTTACGCTTCATCCCAAAAAACGCCAGACTGCCAGCAAGGTGCTCAACCGTACCTTCCTGAATATTGATATCGAATGGCCGGATATTTACGACTCGGAACTGGCCGCGTTGCAAAACCCGATCGACGGCAGCTCGGAAATATTGCTGACCGACAAGGAACACAACCTGCTTAGGACGAACAACCTGCGCGAGGGCAAAACCGAGGCCATCGCCAGGCTGAACGGCCCGATCAGCGCGGCGGCCTACAAGGTCGATTTCCTGAACATCGGTCGCCAGCAGCGCATTTTTGCAACCGGACGCACCGTGTACGCATTGGACGAAGACGATTCCACCAACGTTTCGACATTTCAGGCGCATTTGCCTACCTCCGACCCCATTTCGGCATTGTACCTGATCGACGGCGGCGAGGATGGCAGTAACCGGTTTATCGTCAAGAGCTCGGCGGAAGAGTTGTTCGTTTGGGAAAGCGTAACGCGCCCGCTCAAAAGGCTGAACCATTCGGTGCGTTTCGAGAAGATCGTAGGGCCGGTGGTGGCGCTGAACCAGATCGGCAACCGGGGTTTTATCGTGACCCAGCAGAATGGAAAGATCTATTTGCTCAAAGAAAATGGGACGGTACGTCCGGGCTTCCCGGTCGATATTCTGACGCGTACGGAAAGCCCGTTCACCTGGGCGCAAAACCCGCAGACAGGCCAGCCCGAGCTCGCGGGCGTGAGCGTTTCAGGCGAGCTGATCCGCATTAGCCTGGACGGTAAGGTCACGTCGCGTCGTCAACTTCTTCGCCCCGAACCGGGTTCGCGTTTCCGGATCCTTTTCGATCGCAATTCGCTCGACTGGATATTGGTGCGCTCGGTGAATTCAAAAACCGCTATTATTACCAAAGACGGCCGCGAGTTGTTCGAAATCAAGGACATTCTGCCCAATGCAACCATTCAATATCATTTCTTTGGGGTCGATAACCGGTTTATCACGATCAAATCGGGCAGCTATACGACTGTTTTTGACATGAATGGCAAGCGCCTTGGCGACAAAGCGATCCCGTCCGAAATGCCGGTGCAGCTTACGTACCAGCCGGGTTATTACAAATTATTGATATTCAGCCGGTCAGAAAAGAAAATACAGGTCTGGTCGATCAAGTTGAGATAATGCTATGAAAATTTTAAGATATATCGCGCTGGCTATCGGCTGCCTTATCTGGATCGTGGGGCTCAGTCCGACCATCCTTCCCTGGCTTTGGAAAATACAGGCAGTGGAAGACGGGTACCAATATGGCGATTTATATAAACTCTCCACGCTGTCGGATTTTCGCGATCCGCGTCACCAATGCACCGGTTATGTGCCGCCGGCCCGTCCGCAATCGGCTAAGAAAGTGCATTTGTACATTATCGGCGATAGCTTTACGGAACACGGCAGGATTGAAAAGAAGGACTTTCCGGTAGACGAATATACCTGGGTAAAATGGTCTGAATTCCTCCATATCAAACTGGACACGACAGCGCACAATATCCTGTTGATGGAAAGCGTAGAACGGCATTTTCGTCAGAAATTCGCCTCGTCGGCTATTACGGTGCTCATTCCCGACACGGCGACATTCGAACAGAAAGGCGGCTCCACCAAGTTCATGCATCAGCTCGACGAAGCGTTCAAGGGCTCGCATACCGCCGACAGGCTCGACGGTTTCCTGTTCCAGAATGATTTCGCTTTGCGCATCAAGGAATGGAAATCCGATTTCAATCAGCGGTTTTTCAACCGCACAGGGTCGGGTGTTACCCTCGTGAACAACGACCAGGATATTGTGTACTATATGGACACCGATACGCCGGAAGTCACCTCCTCGTTCACGCCCGTGAGCGAGACAGAGCTTGACTCGATGATCACCAACCTGAATGCAAGCCGCGATTTCGCCGATTCGCTGGGTTTCGACAATGTGATCTTCACCATTATCCCCAACAAAACTTCGGTACTCAGCCCGGACTATGGCGTTTACAATAACCTCATCGAGCGGGTCTACAAGCACCCCAAACTCGGCATACCCTATATCGATGTGCTGGCTGACTTCCGCCGCATGGGCCGTTCGTCGTATATGAAAGGCGATTCTCACTGGACCTGCGAAGGGCAAACGGTCTGGTTGAACAAAATCAATGCGCTGATCAACCAGCTCGTTGCCGGCCCGGCTTCCTAGGCCGCTGTTTCCACGTCGTCGGGCAGGCGGTCGGTGAGCTTACCTACCGTGAGCCCTTGCACGATGATCGAGAACAACACTACGAAATAGGTAATCGCCAGCAGCAGGTCTTTATTGAGATGCTGGTCAATGGACAATGCCAGTGCGATGGACACACCTCCACGCAAACCTCCCCACACCAGAATCGTAATCGACTTCTTTCCGAAACGCGTTTTGAACGGAATGAGTTTGACCGGAATGTAGATGGAAATAAAGCGCGCCGAAAGAACGACCGCAATCGCTACCAGTCCCGCCCAGCCATATTGCTTCATATCCGGGATCAGCAACAATTCGAAACCGATGATCAGGAACAGGATCGCATTCAGGATTTCATCAATGAGCTCCCAGAATTTATCAATATAGTCGCGTTCGGTATCGGAAACCGCACCGGGGTTTTTGCCATAATTACCTACCACCAGGCCAGCGGCCACCATCGCCAGCGGACCCGACATATGCAGGGCCTGCGCAGCCAGGTGCCCGCCCATCACGATCGCCAGCGTAATGAGCACGTGTACATTGTAGCCATCTACCCGGTACATCATCTTGGAACCCAAAAAACCGAGCAGCAAGCCGAGCAGGATACCGCCGATCGCCTCCTTCACAAACAATCCGGCAATACCGGCAAACGAGGTATTCACTTCCTCCCCACGTGCCAGCGCGAGCATGAGGATAAACACCACCACCGCCATCCCATCATTGAAAAGCGACTCGCCGGCGATCTTCGTTTCGAGGGATTTGGGCACGCCGGCCTGTTTGAGGATCCCGAGCACCGCAATGGGGTCGGTAGGCGAAATGAGCGCGCCGAAAACGAGGCATTGGATCAGCGGAATGGTGATCCCGATCAGCGGCAGGATATAGTAGATCAGAAAACCGATCACGAATGTGGAAATCACCACACTTACCGTGGAAAAAATAATAACAGGCAAGCGCTGCTCGCGAAGATCTTCCAAATGCAAATGAATGGCTCCCGCAAAGAGCAGAAAATTGAGCATCGCCCCCATGAGTATTTCCGTCAGATCGACGCTCGCGATGAGCGTGGAAATGCGGATGAACGTACGCGGAAATATACTGTCGGTAGCGACGAGCCCCAACGAAACCATCAACGCGATCACCATAACGCCGATGGACGGAGGCAATTTCAGAAACCGGGAATTGAGGTAGGAAAATATCGCAGAGAGAACGATTAATGCAGAAAAAGAATAATACAGCCCCATGAAAATATTTTTTAGACTAACCAAAAATAAGCAATTCAAGGCTCGCATTCAAGGCGAAACGGGCCGATCGGGCAAACTCTAATAGTATTCTAATTTGGAAGAACTGGCTGAAAACAGGCCCGAAAAGCGATTTGAAAGGGTGAAAATCGGGGTTGCAACGATTGTTTTCCTACATTAGCAATTCCAAGTTTGCCTTGTTATTCAACGCTTCCTATCAACCATGCAAAAGACCCTGGCAAGTTTCAAACCGTGCCTGATCAGGCATTTCTACCCGGCTGTCGTTTTAATGCTTGGCATGCTCGCCATCCAGCCCGTATTTTCACAAGTTACAAAACTGAAACCCGGCTTCGACAAGGCCGAATATCAGGAACTCGTTTATGTACACGCGCTGCTATACGATACCAGCATGAGCAACCGCCAGAAGTTCAAGATCCCGCGACCTACCCTGTACGATTCCGTTTACATGTCGCCAGTAATGGGCCTGGACAACCGGTGGGGCCTTTGGAAAAATAAGTCATCGGTGGGCGTGATCAACCTCCGCGGCACGACGATGAATGCTGTTGGCTGGCTGGAAAACTTTTATGCCGCGATGGTACCGGCCCACGGCGAACTCCAAATCTCGAAGGATTATACATTTAAATACCACCTGGCCGATAACCCGAAAGCGGCCGTACACATTGGCTGGCTCGTCGGAGCGGCTTATCTCGCAAGGGATATTGTCCCCAAAGTCGATTCATTGTACAAAACCGGCGTGAAGGATTTCCTCATCATGGGGCACAGCCAGGGCGGCGCGCTCAGTTACCTCATGACGGCCCATTTGTATTCGCTGCAAAAGCAGGGAGCATTACCCAGGGATATCCGTTTTAAGACCTACGCCAGCGCCGCGCCGAAAGTAGGCAACACCTATTTCGCCTACGAGTATGAGCACCTGGTCGACGGCGGCTGGGGCTATAATGTCGTCAATTCAGCCGACTGGGTGCCCGAGGTCCCATTTACCGTGCAAACGCTCAGCGATTTCAACAATACCAATCCGTTCAAGAACATCGACGGCATTATCAAGAAACAAAAGCTCATTGCGCGTATCGGTATGCGGCACGCTTACAAGGGTTTGAGAAAGCCCAGCGAAAAGGCGCAACGCAATTACGAGAAATACCTCGGCCGGTTTGCGGGTAAAATCGTATCCAAGAACCTGCCCGAGTACCAGGCGCCTGCGTTTTACAAAAGCAGCAATTACGTGCGCACCGGCCCGACGATCCTGCTGCTGGCCGACGAGGCTTACTACAAGGAGTTTCCGGACTCCGACAATGCTTTTATGCACCACGGCCTTCATCCTTACCTCCACCTGCTCGAACAATACAAATACTGATATTTCACTCCATTCATGCGCTCTAAACTGACACTACTCCTGCTGTGCGTCGCGTCTGCGGCAATCGCCCAGTACCAGACCCGTTTTGAAAAAAGCGGCGGCAAGCAAACGCCCACTTACGAGGAAGGTATTGCCTATTACCGGCAGCTCGCCAAAAACTTCCCGCAGGTGCAGATGCAGGAAAAGGGTCTTACCGACAGCGGCAGGCCGTTGCATCTGGTATTGTATTCCAAAAACAAGGTCTTCGACATCAAAAAACTGAAAGCGCAGGGGAAAGCTGTTTTGTTCATCAACAACGCCATTCACCCCGGCGAGCCCGACGGCGTGGATGCCTCCATGATGCTCCTGCGTGATATGCTCGTCAATCCCTCGAAATTCCCGGAGCTGGACAGCATTGTAGTCGCTATCATTCCCTTTTACAATATCGGCGGCGCATTGAACCGCAACAGTACCACACGCACCAATCAGGCCGGACCGGAGGAATACGGTTTTCGGGGCAATGCGCGGAATTACGATTTGAACAGGGATTTCATCAAGGCGGATACCCGTAATGCACGCAGCTTCGCGGCCATTTTCCACGAGCTCGATCCCGACCTTTTCGCGGATACGCACGTGAGCAACGGCGCCGATTATCAATATGTGATGACGCTCGATTACGCCCAGAAGGACAAGCTCGGCGGCCCGCTCGGCGATTTCAACGACAAGGTTTTCCTGCCCTATATGTACAAGCACTTAAAGGAAGCCGGCTTCGAAGCGACGCCTTATGTAAATGCCTACGGCCAGACTCCCGATAAGGGTTTTGTCCAATTCCCCGACTGGCCACGCTATTCCACGGGGTATGCGGCATTGTTTCATACCATCGGCGTGATGACCGAAACGCACATGCTGAAACCGTACGATCAGCGCGTAAAATCGACTTATGCCTATTTGCACGGCAACATCAAGTTCCTGGCCGCCCATCGCAAAGCATTGCTGAAACTGCGGAATGAGACGAAAGAGGCCGTTAAAAAGCAAGAAAAATTTGCCGTTACCTGGCAGGTGGATAAATCCAGACAATCCACCATCGCATTCAAAGGCTACGAACCCGAGTACATCCCCAGCGAAGTGAGCGGCCAGCCAAGGCTCCATTACGACCGGTCGAAGCCATTCACAAAAGACATCCCTTTTTACGACACCTATGTTCCGCTGGATGAGGTGACGCGGCCGGAGGCTTACATCATTCCACAGGGCTGGCACAATATCGTTACGCTGCTGCGATTGAACGGCGTACAAATGAAAGCCCTGGAAAATGATTCGGAGATGAATGTGGAAACCTATTACATCGACGAGCTGGAAACGCCGAAACAGCCATTTGAGGGCCATTACTGGCATACCTCCGTGAAGTTAAGAACGGAAAAGCAGAAGCTGCCCTTCAAAAAAGGGGATTGGTATGTGCCTGTAAATCAATGGACAAACCGCTACATCATCGAAACCCTGGAACCGAAAGCCGTCGATTCGTTTTTCAAATGGAATTTCTTTGATACCATTTTACAGGCGAAGGAGCATTACTCAGGCTATGTTTTTGAAGATCTGGCTTCGGATTTGCTCAAAAAATCCCCGGACCTGAAAACAAAGCTCGACGAGCAACGTAAAGCCGATCCCGAGTTTGCGAAAAGCGGCAATGCCCAGCTGGATTTTATCTACAAAAATTCGGAGTACGCGGAAAAGGAATATATGCGCTATCCCATTTTCCGCGTCGTAAAGTGATCAGAAGCGGAAACCGAGGTTGAAGTTGAATTCCCCCGTGATTTCCATACGCCGGTTGCGGTAGGTGGTCGAATGGTATTTCTCACGGTCGATATACCGGGGACCGACTCCGGCATTCAAGCCGATCTGGAAATGGGGTGTAATCTGAAAGTTGACGTAATTGTTGACGATCAACCCCATTCGGAAGCGTTGGCGTTCTTCCTCAGCGCTGGTGGTAACACCGGTCGCAGGATCATATCTGCTGGTGTATTGCCATTTCGTACCAAGTCCTGTGAAAAGCGTCGGCCCTACCGCATATGTGACACGTTTCTGGCCAAATGGATAAACTTTCAAGCTCGGCGCGAAATAGTACATCTGGTCGTCCGCGTCTTCGCCGATCGACGGAATGTAGTAACTGTCGGGGATGGTCACGGTGAAAGGTAAGAGCAAACCGAAATAACCGCGCTTGTCGAGAATGCGCTCATAGCTGATCCCAAAACCCGGGCCGCTATCCAATGCCTTGAAGGGGGAAAAATCTATTTTGTTCTTGCCCAGTTCCTCATCCTGAACGATAGGCGCATTCCGCTCCCGAACCCGCGCACTGCCGCGCTCGGCGCGCTTATCGAACCAGATCGTTTGACCGTTCCCGAACTCGATCCGCAGCAGTTCGTTCTTCCTGACTGCGAAATTGGCCGCATTGGCTTCCTGGCTGATCTTGTACAATACCTTATCGATACCGACTTCTATTACCTTTCCTTCAATCGTAGAACCGTTTTTCCGGACAAGAACATCCTGTGCGTGAAGCGCTGAGAAGATAACTGATAGTAAGAATGTGAGAGTAAGAATCCTGCCCATAGTGTTGCTGTGTTGATGAACGATGATCAAAATTACGCGATTAGTGACTATTTTTGCCAAGTATACTCACTGAACGTTTAAAAACATACTTCTGTTATACACCTGGCCAGACAGGCCGATTCATATTATGCAGGCTGCGTTTAAAATGGATGATCATCACGCAGCCATTAAAAAGACCAAATGACATTTCAGGATTTAAAACTCATAGAGCCGATTAAAAGGGCTCTCCAAGAAGAAGGATACACCACTCCCACTCCCATCCAGGCCAAAGCTATTCCGGTTGTTTTAGAAAATAAAGATTTGCTAGGCTGTGCACAAACAGGTACCGGCAAGACTGCCGCTTTTGCGATCCCGATGCTGCAATTGCTGCACGAAAACCCGGTGGGAAAATTTGAAAGAAGCCGTATCCGTGCCTTGATTCTGACCCCTACCCGCGAACTGGCGATCCAGATCGGCGAGAGCTTCGCCGCGTACGGGCGCCATACACGTGTGAGACATACCGTTATTTTCGGTGGCGTGGGCCAGAAACCGCAGACCGATGCATTGCAAAAAGGCGTGGACGTGCTCATCGCCACGCCGGGCCGCTTGCTCGACCTGATCAACCAGGGATTCATTAAATTGAACCAACTGGAATTTTTCGTACTCGACGAAGCCGACCGTATGCTCGATATGGGCTTTGTACACGACGTGAAGAAGGTCATCAAACTCTTGCCCGCCAAACGCCAGTCGCTGTTCTTCTCGGCCACAATGCCTCCGGCGATCGTGACTCTGGCGGGTACCATTTTGAGAAACCCTTCGAAAGTAGAAGTTACCCCGGTTTCCTCTACGGCGGATACGATTCGCCAGTCGGTGTTTTTTGTAGATAAATCTGACAAAAACTCGCTGCTGCTGCACATTCTGAAAGACGAGTCCATTGCAACGGCGCTGGTTTTTACCCGTACCAAACACGGTGCCGATAAGGTGGTGAAAGTGTTGCGAAAAGCAGGTGTTACTTCCGAGGCCATTCACGGCAACAAGTCGCAAACAGCCCGCCAGAATGCATTGAAGAATTTCAAAAGCCAGACCACACGCGTACTCGTAGCGACCGATATCGCCGCACGCGGTATTGATGTCGATGACCTGACGCACGTGATCAACTACGAAATCCCCAACATTCCGGAAACGTACGTGCACCGCATTGGCCGTACCGGCCGCGCGGGTGCAAAAGGCATTGCCCTGTCATTCTGCGACAAGGAGGAAAAGCCGTACCTGAAAGATATTCACAAGCTGATCGCGAAAAATATCCCGGTAGTAAACGACCACCCTTACGCGGTGAGCAGGTAAGTCGGTAGTATGTCAAAAAAAACTTACTCGGATATTGACCTTCCGCAGGCACTTGCATTGACCAAAAAAGTGGACGCGATACTCGTAGATGTGCGGGAAACGTGGGAATTTGAGGAATTCAATGAAGGAGGGATCAATATTCCCCTGGCGGAGATCCGGGAAAAACGCCCGCTCGTGGCCCCTTACCAAACGATCGTGGTCATCTGTACCAACGGCGTCCGAAGCAAAGTGGCCGCGATGGATTACTGCCGCGTCCCCGAATGGGCCGATAAGCAGATATACCACGTAAAAGGCGGCATAATCGAATCCGAATAATGAAAAAGCCTCGCAGATCACCAGGATTTGCGAGGCTTTTCAATTTTATAGGCAACTACTTTTTACACTTTCAAAGTACCTTCAAAAACACGTACTGCGGGGCCGATCAGGTAAATGTCGTTAAACTGCCCTTCTCCTGCCTGCTGGTACTCCACCGCCAGCGTTCCGCCGATCGTTTCCACTTTTACAGGGCCTTCCCAGCCCTCGCGTATATGCGCGGATAATGCGCAGGCGGTCACGCCCGTTCCGCACGAGTAAGTTTCATCTTCCACGCCGCGCTCGTAGGTGCGCACGCTCAGGTGGTTCGGCTCGATTACCTCCACGAAATTCACATTCGTACCTCCTTTCGGACCGTATACAGAGCCGTAGCGAATCTCGCTACCGATATTCACGACGTCGGCCGCGTCGATATCGTCGACATACGTCACATAATGCGGTGAGCCGGTATTCATGAAATCGTATGCCTCATATTGTTCCACGCCTTGCACGTTCGACATTTTCAAGCGGATCGTATCTCCGGAAACCGTTGCCTCATGCTCACCATCCACCGCGATGAATTTGGTATGGTCCTTAAACAGCCCCAGGTCGCTTGCGAAACGTACCACACACCGACCGCCATTGCCGCACATGCTGCCTTCGCCGCCATCTGCATTGAAATACACCATGCGGAAATCATAGCCTTCGGCATTTTGAAGAAGGATAAGGCCATCGGAGCCCACCCCGAAACGGCGGTGGCAGATAGAGGCAATCAGTTCTTTCGAAACCGGGAATTGCAAGTCGCGATCGTCGATCATGACGAAATCGTTTCCGGTGCCCTGATATTTATAAAAAGCGATACTCATAATAGCGGTCGTTAGCCGTCGGTTAAAACCGACGGTCATAGATTTAATCCGGTCCCGTCAGTTTCAACTGACGGCGGGGTTTCGTTTAAAAAACAAAACCCCGCAAGAAAAATTCGCTTGCAGGGTTTTAAAATTTGTTCCCGAAGGTCTTTTGGATTACTTCGTGGTTTTAAGCTCTTTAATACGAGCGGCTTTACCCTGACGGCCACGCAAGAAGAACAGACGTGAGCGACGTACCTTACCACGGCGAATCAATTCGATTTTCGCGATGCTTGGTGAAAGGATTGGGAAAACACGTTCAACACCGATACCGTTTGAAATTTTACGTACTGTAAAAGTTTCGCCAGCTCCGTTTACGTTACGACGCTGCATAACGGTACCCTGGAACTGCTGGATACGCTCTTTGTTACCTTCACGGATTTTCACGTGAACGTTGATCGTGTCGCCTGATTTGAAATCAGGATACTCGGATTTACGATTTTCAATCGTAGCTTCTACGAGTTTAATAAGTTCGCTCATGACGAGTGATTTTATGGATTTAAAATGATAGCTTGCTCCCAGCGGACGGGGTGACGCCCCTTCATTCAAAACAGCTTTTGAGAAAACGAGTGCAAATCTAGCATTATTTGTCGGTAACAAAAAGCTTTTCGCGCGATTATCATGAAGATTTTCAACGTAGAACAGATCCAGGCGATGGACGCCTACACGATCGCACACGAACCCATTGCTTCCATCGATCTCATGGAACGCGCCTCGCAGGCTTTTGTACGCTGGTTTTGTAGTCAATATGTTAATACCCGCCCTATCGCGGTCTTTTGCGGAAAGGGGAACAATGGCGGCGACGGCCTGGCGATCGCCCGCATCCTGAGCGCTTCCGGCTATGACGTGCAGGTCTTTATCGTGGAATACAGCCTGAATGCCACGGACGATTTCCGGCAGAACCTGTCCCGGTTGGGCAACCATCTCGCACCACGCCGCATTCATTCCGAAAACGATCTGCCGATATTACCCAAACAGGTCGTTTGTATCGACGCATTGCTCGGCTCCGGCTTATCCAGGCCCGTCGACGGTTTGCTGGGCATCGTAATAAACCATTTGAACACCCTATCCTGCAAGCTGGTGGCGGTGGACATCGCCAGCGGCCTCTATACCGACAAACCCAATAATCCTTCGGATATCATTATTAAACCGCGCTACACAGTCACGTTCCAACTGCCGAAACTCGCATTTCTGCTTCCGCAAAATGCCGAATACGTGGGCGAGTGGCGCGCTGTGGATATCGGGCTGAGCGCAGAGTACATCGCCGAAACCGATACCAAATACCATTTCACCGACAAATCCGAGGCAGAAAAGCGCATTAAACCGCGGCAGAAATTTTCACACAAAGGCACCTTTGGCCATGCGGTGATCATTGCCGGGAGTTTTGGCAAAATGGGCGCCGCAGTTCTTTCGGGAAAGGCTTGCCTGCGCTCGGGGGTGGGCTTAGTCACCATGCATGTGCCCGCGTGCGGATACGAGATTGCACAGATATCCGTACCGGAGGCGATGACCACCGTCGATGAAGCGGAAAAATACATTAGCAACGCACCCGACCTGACTTCGGCCACCGCAATCGGCATTGGCCCGGGACTAGGGCAGGAAACTACAACCGTAAAAACATTGGAAAAAGTACTGGAACAGGCCAAGGTTCCGGTAATAATTGATGCGGATGCATTGAATATCCTTTCCACCAACCCGCATTTGCTATACAAACTGCCGGAGAATACCATCCTGACGCCACACCCCAAAGAATTTCAAAGGTTGGCAGGCGAAAGTAGCAACGAATACGAGCGGCTCGAAAAAGCGCGGGCATTTGCGACAAAATACAAGGTGATTATCTGCCTGAAAGGCGCGAACACCGCCGTCGTCCTTCCAAATGGCGAAGTCCATTTCAACTCCACAGGCAACCCGGGAATGGCCACCGGCGGCACCGGCGACGTGCTCACCGGCATCATCACCAGCCTGCTCGCTCAAAAGTACGCCCCGGCCGATGCCGCGATTCTGGGCGTGTACCAGCACGGCCTCGCCGGCGACCGGGCCGCCGAAGCCCGCGGCCAAACGGCACTCATCGCCTCGGACGTAGTCGATCACATCGGTTGGTAACTCGTTTGATTAGCTCAACACCTGATAAACCACAAATGCCGAAACATACGCCAGCGTGCTCAGGTAGGCGAGCTGGATCAGCGGCCATTTCCAGCCGTGGGTTTCGCGGTAGACGACCGCGATCGTGCTCATGCACATCATGGCGAATACGTAAAATATCAATAGCGAATAGCAAACCGCGGGGGTGAACATCTGGCCGCCGGTCTCAGGGTTCCTTTCCTGAATGAGCCTTTGTTTAACGGTGAGCACATCCTCGCTGTCGCCGCTGATGCTGTAAATGGTAGCCATAGTACCCACAAATACTTCACGTGCCGCGAAAGATGCGAGCAATGCGATTCCGATCTTCCAGTCGTAACCCACGGGCTTGATCACCGGCTCGATCAGACGACCGAACTGGCCGGCATAGGAGCTTTCCAGCCTCGCCGAAGCCACAGCCGCGTCTATTTCCTCCTGCGGAGCCGCATTCATGGAAGTGACAACCTGCTGCTCGGCAACGTCCATGCTGTCGCCCGGGCCGTACGATGCCAGTACCCAGAGAATAATGGAGATCGCCATAATGACCTTACCGGCTTCCAGCACGAACGATTTCACACTTTCATACATCGTAAACCCAACGTGCCCCCAGCGCGGCAGCTTGTAGGACGGCATTTCGAGCATAAAGTAGCTCGGCTCTTTTCTTGGAATAAACAACGACAACAACCAGGCCGAACCCAACGCCCCAAGCAAACCCAACAAATAGAGGCCAAAGAGTACCAACCCCTGCACATTGAATATCCCCAATACTTTCGATTCCGGAACCACTACGGCGATCAGGATCGCGTAAATGGGCAAGCGCGCCGAGCAGCTCATCAGCGGTGTTACCAATATGGTGAGCAAACGCTCGTAACGGCTGCTGATGCTCCGGGTGGTCATAATAGCTGGAACCGCACAGGCCACTCCGGAAATGAGCGGTACCACGCTGCGGCCATTGAGTCCGAAACGGCGCATGAGCTTGTCCATGATCACCATCACGCGGGCCATATAGCCTGATTCTTCGAGAATGGCGACCAACGCAAAAAGGATGGCGATTTGCGGAATGAATATGATAATGCCCCCGATCCCGGCCATGATCCCGTCGGTAATGAGGTCGTTCAGGACACCTGGCGGCAATGCGCCTTTCACCCATTCGATGGCGGCAGCGGTACCTGCGTCGATCATATCCATCGGGTAGGACGCCCAGGCGAAGATGGCCTGGAATACGACGAGCAATACCAATGCGAACGTTACATATCCCCAAACGCGGTGTAACAGAATACTATCCAGCTTCCGCGTCCAATAGGGCTGTTCGGTAGCCCCTTCGGATTTGACGGCTTTGGAAACGATCGGCTTGATTTTCTCGTAGCGGGCGATAGTCTCGTTGGCTAGGAAGTTGTTTTCGTCGAAACCATATTTCTCGATCAATGCGTCGAGTTTCGCCCTTACCGGCTGTTCGAGGAAAGAGAAGTTATCGTGCTGGCAAACGTATTGCAGAGCAACATAGTCATTATCCAGCTGGTGAATTTCCTTCACCTCGTTGATCAGCCCTATTTCATTTTCTTTCGGTTCGTAGAAATATTGCAATACTGGCTTTTCCGTGCGTTCCACTACCTGTTTGACAGCCTCTTTCAAACCCTTCATACCTTCTCCTGTACGCGCATTGATGCGTACCACGGGTACGTTGAGCTGCATGGCGAGCTGCACCGCATTCACCGTCAGGTTCATGCTTTCGGCTACGTCGAGCATATTCAATGCCAGTACCGACGGAATACCCAGGTCGTTGATTTCGGTAAAAAGTAGCAGGTTCCTTTGGAGGTTGGAGGCGTCGGCCACAATCACGACCACGTCAGGGAAATCGGGGTGCTTGGGGTTGGCCAGGATGTCCATCACCACGGTTTCGTCCTTCGATTTGGGGTAAATACTATATGTACCCGGCAAATCGACCAGCGTTACATGCGCTTCGTCGTGCCCGTTGGCACCGGCAATGCGGAACGTCCCTGATTTCTTCTCGACCGTCACCCCCGGGAAGTTGCCTGTCTTCTGGCGCATTCCTGTGAGTGCATTAAATAGCGTAGACTTGCCGGCATTCGGGTTACCAACCAGCGCAACTTTAATATTTCCCTGTTTCAATGGAGAGACTGTATGCGGAACGCAATCTTTACTCTAATTCAATCACTGCGGCTTCGTTCAAACGCAACGACAGGCTGTAATTCCCGCCGACGTTGATGCAGATCGGGTCACCGAAAGGCGCAATCGCGTCCAGCCGTACTTCGCAACCCGGCAAACAGCCCATTTCGAGCAATTTGAGGGACATAGCACGGTCTGTGAATGATTTGATTATGCCTTTTTCACCCTTTTTAAGGTGGGAAACGGTACGAGCCGACATACGTTCCTTATTTAGATTCATTTTATTTAAACTACAAATAAAGCACTCTCAGTCGGTAAATCAAACTTTACTTCCCCTAATGTGCCTACCGTTCGCCAAATCATTCAAAATCCTGACCGTTTTATTATTTCCCTCGGGCTTTGTGTCGTACTTTTGCAGCGCGAAACGCAGTACCGGAGCCGGAAAACGCGACGCTGGTTACAATCAACAAGTAAATCGAAAGCGGAAAGCCTCTGGCCCGAAGCCGACACCATATCACCTTGAACGAGATTAAGACCCTGATCTGGAAAGAAGTAACGCTCGAATGGCGCCAGAAATATGCCATCAGCGGAATGCTGCTTTACGTGGTCAGTACCGTGTTTGTCTGCTACCTCAGTTTCAATCTCCGCCGCAACCAACTTACACCGATTGTCTGGAATACCTTGTTCTGGATTATCCTGCTCTTTACGGCGGTGAATGCCATTGCCAAAAGCTTTTCACAGGAACGCCACGGGCGGCTGCTCTATTATTACAACCTGTGCAGTCCTCAGGCCATTATCATTTCCAAAATCATCTATAATTCGCTGGTGATGGCGGTATTATCGGTGTTGGGCTTTGTGTTCTATGCATTCGTCATGGGCAATCCTATTCAGGACAATGGCCTGTTCTCGATCTGCATCCTGCTGGCTTCCACCGGTTTCGCTTCGGTTCTCACACTCATCGCGGGCATTGCGTCCAAGGCCGACAATAGCGCCACGCTCATGGCCGTACTCAGTTTCCCGATCATCCTGCCGATGCTCCTGATGACCATTCGCCTGGCCAAAAACGCCATGGACGGTCTCGACTGGTCGGTCAGCACGGATGAAATCACCACACTATTATCGATCGATCTGATAGTAATTACGCTCTCTTACCTGCTTTTTCCATATTTATGGAGAAGCTGAAAAACAGCAGGTTACAGGGCACCACTTTTAAAGTATTAGTCTAAAATGAGAAAGATCTGGTGGAAAATCCTCTGTATCGTGATCATCTTCTACGTGATCATCATGGGATTTATGGGTCCCGTTCCACGCCTTGCCATTATCAATGAAAGCATCCGCAATACCTATTTCCACGTAGCATTGTGGCTCGCCATGACCACGCTGCTGCTTTTGTCGATGGTGTTTTCAATCCGCTACTTAATGAAGGGGAACATCAAGGACGACGATATTGCCAGCGAAGTAGCGAAAGCAGCCATTTTCTTTGGCATACTGGGTTGCCTCACCGGCTCCGTTTGGGCCAATTACACCTGGGGCGATCCCTGGCCGAACGACCCGAAACTGAACGGTGCAGCCGTAGGAATCCTTATTTACCTCGCCTACCTGCTCCTGAGAAGCTCCTTCGAGGACGAGCAGCGCCGCGCGCGGATTTCTTCGGTTTACAACATTTTCGCATTCGCGGTTTTCATTCCGATCATTTACATCCTGCCTCGCCTGACCGACTCTTTACACCCGGGCAGCGGCGGCAACAGCACATTCGGTTCCTACGATTTTGACAACAACATCCGTCGCGTTTTTTACCCGGCGGTAATCGGTTATATCCTGCTCGGATTGTGGATCGCGGAGCTGAGAATCCGTATCAAGCAGATCAACCGGGTACGCGAGGAAGCATTGATCGAATCGGGCAAGCTCTGAGCATTTTGGCCCGAAAAAGGCATTTTACAAACGTTTCAAAGTAAATTTTCGTTAAGGTTTAGTCCACTCATATATACAATGAAAAGAATTTCCCTCATCCTCCTGACGTTGCTGGCCGTTTCCGGCAACCTGTTCGCACAGGCGGGCGACAACTCCGTCGAAATGGCCGACAGGCTTCGCGCCGATGGTAAAATCTGGGTCGTGGTGGCGGTCGTAACCGTTGTTTTCGCAGGATTGGCGGTCAATCTCTTCCGCATCGATGCCAAGTTGAAAAAGATTGAAAAAGACCTCAATATCAAGTAAGCCCCTATGAAAAAGATACAGATATTCGGATTGGTGATCATCGCGGTTGCAATTGGTATTATCGTTTCAACTGCCGGTGATGCAAGTACTTACGTCGATTTTACGAAAGCCAAGGAAATGGCTGCCGACGGCGACAATGAGAGCATTCACGTAGTAGGCAAACTCAAAAAAGACGCCACGGGCCAGATCCTGGAAATGGAGTACCGCCCCGAAATCGACCCTAACCTGTTCGTTTTCACATTGGTAGACAATAATAATGTGGAACAGAAGGTCGTCTACAAAAACACCAAACCGCAGGATTTCGACAAATCCGAGCAAGTCGTAGTGGTGGGCAAAATGCGGGACGGCTCGTTTTCAGCCGAAAAAATCCTCATGAAATGCCCGTCGAAATACGAGAACGGTAAAATGGAAACCACGGAACATACTGCAAAACAATCATGATTCACAGTACGATCGGAAGTGCAGGGCACCTGCTGGTTATAGTCGCATTTGTTACAGCCATTCTGGCGACGTTCGCTTATTTCAAAGCGGGGATCGCGGGCGGTACCGTCGAAGAAACGCAAACCTGGAAAAAGTTTGCGCGCGGCGTTTTCTGGGTCCATCTGGCAGCCGTGATCGGCGTGGTGTTCTCACTCTACTGGATCATCGGTAACCATTATTTCGAATACCATTACGCGTGGAAAAACTCGTCGCTTTCCCTGCCGACGGGCTACACGATTTCCAGCTTCTGGCAGGATCAGGAAGGTAGCTTCCTCCTCTGGATCTTCTGGAACGTCGTACTGGGCGCCATATTGATTTTCTCAAATCGCTCATGGGAAGCACCGGTCATGACCGTTTTCGCATTGGTGCAGGCATTCCTTACCTCGATGATCCTCGGGGTCGTAATCCCCGGCCTCGACCTGAAAATCGGTTCTACGCCATTCCTTTTGCTCAAAGAGGTAATGCCCGATCTGCCGGTTTACAAAATGGACCCGAATTTCATCCCGAAAGACGGTAACGGCCTCAACCCGTTGTTGCAGAACTACTGGATGGTGATCCACCCTCCTACCCTTTTCCTCGGTTTCGCGAGCACGCTCATTCCGTTCTCGTTCGCGATAGCCGGTCTTTGGACCAAAAAAATCCACGAATGGATCCGTCCTGCATTGCCTTGGTCGTTGTTTTCGGCGCTGGTGTTGGGGGTAGGTATTCTAATGGGCGCTTACTGGGCTTATGAAACGCTCAACTTCGGTAGCTACTGGAACTGGGACCCTGTTGAAAACTCTTCCATTGTCCCCTGGATTGTACTCGTGGCAGCTGTACACGTGATGATCATCGCGCGAAGAAATGCGACGGCATTGAAAACATCGTTCATTCTCACGATCGCGACGTTCATTTTGGTTCTTTATTCGACATTCATGACCCGCAGCGGGGTACTCGGGAACGCTTCGGTACACTCGTTCACCGACCTTGGACTTTCCGGTCAGCTGCTGATTTACCTTTTCACGTTCATGATCGTGTCGATCGGCTTGCTGGTTGCACGCTGGAAATCGTTGCCTAGCGACGAAGAAGAAGTTTCGACCTACTCGCAGGAATTCTGGATCTTCATCGGTGCCACGCTGCTTTGCCTCTCCGGCTTCCAGATCATCGCTACTACTTCTATTCCGGTTTATAACAAAATCGCGGAGGCATTCGGTACCGTATTAAATATGGCACTGCCTGCCGACCAGGTGGCGCACTACAACAAGTTCCAGCTCTGGTTCTTTGCATTGATCATCGTCCTTACCGGTATAGGCCAGTATTTCTGGTGGAAAAAAACCGGCAAAGGCAAGTTGCAGGCATTGTACAACCCATTGTTGGTGGCATTGCTGATCAGCGCGGCCGTGATTACGTTCAAGCAGGTGCGTGATATTCAATACATCGCATTGCTCACGACTTCCATCTTCGCCATCGTGGCGAATGGCAATATCCTGCTGAACATTATCCGCGGAAACTATAACCTTTCAGGCGGCGCGATCACGCACATCGGCGTGGCACTGATGCTGATCGGTATCTTGTTCTCGTCGGCGTATACCAAAGTGGTTTCGATCAACAACTCCGGTCTGATGATCTCCCGCAGCGAGGAATTTACCGCCAACGACAACAAGGAGAATAAAGAGAACATTACCCTGTGGCTCAACAAGCCGGAGAAAATGGGCGATTACATGCTCACCTGGCGCGATGTGCGCGTGGAGCCACGCCACATTCCGGGTTATATTCCGAAGAGCTGGGTGGATATCGTAGAAGGCGATTTCCATGCCGTAGCTTTGCGCGACATTGAGATCGACGGAAAGAAATACAACAAAAAGGGCGATACGCTCGAAATTTTCCCCGAAAACTTCTACTACGAAATCGAATACCGGGAGCCTTCCGGCAAGATATTTACCTTGTTCCCGCGCGTGCAGATCAACCCGCGCATGGGTGGGATCGTGTCGTCGCCGGATATCCAGCGCAAAGTCGATAAGGATTTGTACACCTACGTTTCGATGGTGACCAACCCGACCGCTGAGCCGGTATGGAGCCAGAGCGAGAATTTCACGATTAACCTTCGCGACACATTCTTCGTGAACGACTACGTGGCAATTCTTGATAATGTGGTTCGTACGGAGGAAGTGGAGGGCATTAAACTCGGCCCGGGCGATGCGGCGGTGAAAGCGATCGTCCGTGTACTGGATAAGGATAAAGAATTCGTCGTAACGCCGTCGTTTGTGATCCGCGACCGCATGGTAGCGCGCAAGCCGGAAGTAAGCGACGAGCTGGGGATGCGCATTCAATTCAATGAAATCAACCCGCAAACGGGCCAGTTCACCTTCGGTGTGAACACCACCCAGCGCGATTTCATCGTCATGAAAGCGACCGAGAAGCCGCTGATCAACATCCTGTGGCTTGGCACGTTCGTACTCGTGATCGGCTTTGTGATGGCGACCATCCGCCGGTTCAGGGATTTTGTCAAAATGCGCAACAAGGAAAGCGCGGCGACGGAGCCCAAGGCGAAGGTGAAGCCCAAAGTACAAACCGCGTAAGCGATTTATTTGAAATACATGACCAAGCGGTCCGGCCCACAATAGCCGGGCCGCTTTTCTTTTGGATACCAGAAACTAAGTAAACCTGCCTCTCACTAAAGGTTTATTTGAGTTGCGTATATAGGTAAGTAATTTGAGGTACTCAATCGACCTCATTACATCATGAACCAGCCGCAACAAACCTCCCGGCGCGAGTTTCTGCGCCAATCCGCCCTGCTTGCAGGTGCCTCAATTATTTCCGCCCGTTCTTTCGGAAACATCTATATTGGCAAACAGACCCGCGTGATCGTGATCGGCGCAGGTTTCGCCGGGCTGGCCGCCGCCTATGCCCTGAAACAAAAGAATGTGGATGTAACGGTGCTCGAAGCGAGAAACCGCATTGGCGGGCGGGTATTTTCCCATACCATCGACCCTAAGGAAAACCTGGTCGTTGAACTCGGCGCGGAGTGGGTAGGCAACTCGCACGAGCGCGTGCGTGCATTGTGCGAGCAGTTCAAGATACCGTTGCTGAACAACCAGTTCGACACCCATTTGATTTACCAGAACCAATATACCAGAGCCAATGCCTGGGATTTCACGGACAATTGGAAAGCCAAAATGAAGACCTTGCTCGAAGGCTACAAAAAGCTGGACGAGAAACAGAAAGTCGAGCTGGACAGCATCGACTGGTGGCGTTACCTGGTCAATAATGGCTGCGAAGGCAAAGATCTCATCTTCCGCGAACTGCTCGACAGCACCGATTTCGGCGAAAGCATCCGGCACGTATCGGCCTATATTGCATTGGCTACATTCGCGGAAAGCAGTGAGAAAAACGAAATGGACCTGAAAATGCAGGGCGGCAACACGATGCTCGCCAAGAAATTTGCAGAAGGGATCGGTGCCGACAAAGTACTGACCGGCCACGCCGTGAAACGCATCGAACAGAAAGATACGGTGAAAGTAACCTGCGAAAACGGCAAGACTTTCGAAGCCGACAAGCTCATCTGCGCCATTCCGACATTTGCCATCAGGAACATCCAGTGGGAACCGGGATTGCCCGCTGAAAAAATCCAGGCCATTAACGAGCTGCAATATGCCCGTATCAACAAAAATGCGATTCTGTTCAAAAAGCGTTTTTGGAAGGACGAGAGTTTCGACCTTATTACCGACCAGACGCCGCATTACTTTTACCACGCCACCAAAAACCAGCCGTCGCAAAAAGGCGTGTTGATCTCCTATACCATCGGCGAAAAGGCCGAGCTGATTTCCGCGCAAAACGACGATTGGCGGAAGCAAATGCTGGGCCAGACGCTTGGCCCCTATTTCCCGAAAGCCAAAAAGCTGATCGAGTCGCAGGCCAACTACTATTGGGGAACGGACAAGATTTCACAAGGCGCCTATGCCATGTACGGGCTCAACCAGTGGTACACTACCCGCCCCGCATTGCAAAAACCTTTCCTGCACACCTCTTTCGCCGGCGAGCACCTCGCCGACTGGCAAGGGTTCATGGAAGGCGCGGTGGTCACCGGCGAAATGGCGGCAGCGGAGATTATGGCCGTTTAGAAGCGCAATCCGAGCCGTGTAAAGAAGAACGCCCCGTTGCTGCCCATTTGCACAGGGTCCCAGGCACCGCCCGATTCTGTCAGGGCGGGCTGGAACTTGTCGGGGTAAATGTTCAGGATATTGCTGCCGCCGATGGACAGCGATACGTTCTTAGTGAATTTGTAGTTCAAAGTAAGGTCCGTCTGGGTTTTGGGGCTGTATGTATCGATCATATAGTCCCAATTCGCCAACTTGATTTCCCCGAAACGGATAAACCGCAGCATGGCACTGAATTTGCTGACGGAATAATCGAACGTCAGGTTGATCTTCGAAGGCGGTGCGGACGCCAATACGAAACGGCGCTCACGTTCGTCGAAGTAAATATCCTCCTTACCGGCCAGCTTGGGAACGGTATTCACCGGCCCCAGTTCCATCCAGTTGAAGTTCGCGGCTACCGTCGTGCTGAGCCTTCCGGCCCCCAAGGCCGCCGAATGCGCCACGATGACATCCAATCCCTTGGTGGTGGTGTATTCCAATGCATTCGTAAAGAATTGCGCCTTCCCTACCCGCAAAGCTTTCAGCAAATCGCCAATATCCTCATCGTCGTCGCTGAACTGGCCGGTGAGCACCACGCGGTCTTTCACTTTCACATAATATCCGTCGACAGTTACCGAAAGCCCCGCTGCCGGGGTGAAGGTGATCCCGAGGCTGCCATTCAGGGATGTTTCCTGTTTCAACTGGGGAATACCCAACGCCTGCGTTACGGCGCTATTGTTGTTAGCCAGCAGCACTTCCACCGCCTGGCCGTTCACGAAATTGGTAAAAGTCGAATTGAAATACTTCTGGGCCAGCGACGGCGCACGGAAGCCGGTACTCACCGACCCGCGCAATGCCAATGCCTCGGTCACCTTGTACCGCAAGCCCAGTTTACCATTTAAGGTACTCCCAAAATCACTGTAACGCTCGAAGCGGCCGGCCACATCCACCAGGAATTGCTTGGTCACATCTCCTTCCAGATCCACATACACACCTACGTTGTTGCGGCTGCGGTTCGTCACATCGGCCGGGCTGTAACCCGGGAAACCCTGCGAGCCACCTGCAAAATCAGGATCATAGTTGCGGTAGGACGCTTCCTCGCCCGCGAAGATCTTGTAACGTTCTTTCCGGAACTCCGCCCCGAACGCCACGTTCAGGCCTTGCATGAAAGTTTTATAATACCGGCTCACATTCAGGTTGACCACATTCTGGCCCAACTGGAAGCCGCCCGCATCAAACGAAGTCTGCGTACGCTCACCCAGCGACCTGTTCAGCGAGTTTTTCACGCCGAAATGAAACTTGTTGAAACCATAAGTATTGCTCAAATCGATATCCCACGATTTCCAAACCCCGCGGATGCCTGCGGCCACGGAGCGGTCTTTGATCTTGCTCGTAATGATCGGGTCAAAACCATTCGGATAAATGGAAGGGATATTCCGGTCGTCGTCCGCAAAGCGTGTCCACGCGTAGGCATCCCCCTTGCGCTCGTTGAGGCCTCCGAAGCTGTAAACCTGGAAATTACTGCCTACCGGTATTTTCGCATTGTAATACACCGCCGCATTGCGGATTTCAGGGTCGCCGTACTGACGCCGGGCGAGGTCGGCCTCGCTGGTGACGGTGTTGGCGCGGTTGGTATGGTCGCGGGAGTTGTAGTCGGCTGTCACATTCAGGAATCCTTTCTTCGCGATTTTCACGCCGTAATTGGCATTGACATTGTAGTTAAGACCATCGAACGATTTATCATCGAAACGATATTTCGCCTTGAACATTCCCGCATTCGCATTCACGGCCAGTTGGTTGGTCGTTTCTTTCAAAACAATATTGATCACCCCCGCAATGGCATCCGAGCCGTATTGTGCCGCGGCGCCGTCACGCAATATCTCTATCCGCTCAATGGCCGCCGCCGGGATGGCATTCAGATCGGTACCGGTATTGCCTCGTCCCCGCGACCCGAAAAGGTTTACCAATGCGGATTGGTGACGTCGCTTGCCGTTGATGAGTACCAACGTCTGGTCGGGCCCCAGCCCGCGCAGCGATGCGGGGTCGACGTGGTCGGCACCATCGGAGCCAGTCTGTCGGTTGGAGTTAAACGATGGTGCCGCGAATTGTAAAAGCTGGTTCACATCGAGCTGGCCCTGCTTGGTAGTGACCTCACGGATATCGATCACATCCACGGGGGCAGGCGTGTCGGTCGACGAGCGGTTCAGGTTCCGCGAGCCGACTACTGTCACCTGGTTGAGCACAGTGGCATCCGCCAGTGCAAAATCCTGGCTGGCAGCCCCGTTCAGCTCTCTTTCCAGCTTGTTGTAGCCCACGTAAGTAACCACGAGCGTCGCATTGTTATAGCCCACGGTAAGGTTGTAAGCGCCTTTTTCATCCGTCACCGTACCATTGCCGGTACCTTTTTCGATCACGGAAGCGCCGATAAGCGGTTCCCCTTTTTCATCGGTAACCTTCCCGGTCACTTTCAGGCCCTGCGCATAACAATAACAGGAGAGGAAAACGAAAAGCCATGTTTGGTAGATCAGTTTCATAAGAATGTAATGAGGTGTAATATTTGCTAATTATGCAACATTCACCCATCAAACAAATATTTTTCCAAATAAAATTTTACAAAATATGTTTTTGGCAAAATTTATTTAAACTACCGGTTACATATGCATAAAATGTAATATTTCCGGGTAAAAGCTTTTTCGAACTTCCTGCGTTTCAAGGAGCTTGATGTGTATCTTTGCCGGTAAATTGTGTTTCCCTATTCTGATTTTCTATGGTATCCGAACTGATCAAATCGGCATTAGGCCGCCTGCGCATCATTGCATTTCTTGAAGGCATTTCTCTTATCGTACTCCTGGGCGTTGCAATGCCCCTTAAATACTTTGCGGGCATACCGCAGGCTGTGCGCATTGTAGGTATGGCGCACGGTGTATTCTTTATCCTTTTTGTGCTCCTGCTCATCCAGGTGGCCACAGAAAAAAGCTGGTCGTTCAAAAAATCGGCTTTGTCGTTCCTTTCTTCGCTGGTACCATTCGGGACTTTCTACGCAGATTCCCGCTGGTTCAGAAACTGAGTATCCATGAACCTTTTATATTCCTAAACACCCCTTAAACCAAGTGCTACGTACCTTTATCCTAACCCCTTTCATTTTCTGTTTCATCATTTTCCAAAGCTTTGCCCAGAAACCGAACGAAAACTACCAGTACCACATCCACTCCGCTACCTCGCCCGTCAAAGTCGATGGGATAGCGGACGATGCCGCCTGGTCGGCAGCCGAAACAGCCAAAGATTTTTTCATGATCACGCCCATGGACACCAGTTTTTCCAAGGCGTTGACGGACGTGAAATTGTGTTACGACAAACACAACCTGTACATTCTGGTGGTCAACTACAAGCCCGTCAACGGCTCGCTGATCGTGGAATCGCTCAAACGCGACTTTGCATTCGGAAAGAATGACAACTTCCTGCTTTTCATGGACACCTTTGATGACAAGACCAACGGGTTTTCATTCGGAGCGAATGCGGCCGGGGCACCCTGGGACGGCCAGCAAGGCGACGGCGGTACCGTCGATCTCAGTTGGGACAACAAGTGGGTAAGCGCCGTGAAAAACGAGGACGACAAGTGGGTATGGGAAGCGGCGATCCCGTTTAAGAGTATCCGTTACAAACCGGGTATTACGCGTTGGGGGATCAATTTCAGCCGTCAGGACCTGACGATCTCCGAAAAATCGTCGTGGGCGCCGGTGCCTCGCCAGTTCCCTTCTGCTTCGCTCGCATATACGGGCGTGCTCGTGTGGGATACGCCGCCACCGACCCCGGGACCGAACATTTCGGTGATCCCGTACGCGGCCATGCGCATGACCAAAGACCACCAGAACGACCTGCCCACGAAGTATAAACCGACCATTGGCGGTGATGTGAAAATCGGCCTGACGCCTTCGCTCAACCTCGACCTGACCGTCAATCCCGATTTCTCGCAGGTAGATGTGGACGTGCAGCAAACCAACCTCGACCGCTTCGAACTCTTCTTCCCGGAACGCCGGCAGTTCTTCCTCGAAAACGCCGATCTTTTCGCCAATTTCGGGTACGCTACCATCCGGCCGTTCTTCTCGCGGCGCATTGGCCTCGGCGTGCCGATCCAGTTTGGAGCCCGGATGAGCGGCAAGATCAATAAGAACTGGCGTATCGGCGTGCTCGACGTACAGACAGGCTCCAATGACACCATAACCCCGCACAACAACTACGCCGTGTTCGCATTGCAGCGGCAATTGCTGGCCCGCTCGAATGTACGGTTCATATTTGTAAACAAAGACGCGACGAACTATACGCTGGAAAGGCATTCGGCCACCAACCGCTACAACCGGAATATCGGTGCGGAGTTTAACCTGGCGAGCGCCAAAAACCTGTGGACCGGGAAAGTAATGTTCCTGAAATCGTTCACCCCGGGCAAATCTTCCGACGATTTCACACACGCCGCCGACCTGAAATTCACCAAAGCGAACCTTATCTGGCAATGGCAGCATGAGTACGTGGGCAAGAATTACAATGCGGAAGTAGGTTATGTACCCAATGCGGTGCGGATGGGTTATTACAAAATCAGTCCGAATGTGGCCTACCTGTTTTTCATTAAACACAACAAGATCATCAGCCACGGGCCGAAACTCGTGAACAATACCTACTGGGACAAGAAGTTCGATTTGAGCGACCGCGAGTTCATTTTGTCCTACAACATCAACTTTATCAACAGGGCGACCGTCGCATTGTGGGGTTCGAGCAACTATGTGCGCCTGCTGCGTCCGTTCGACCCTACCAACCTGGGCGGCTCGACGTTGGCAACGGGTACCGAGCACAACTGGAAAGCCGTCGGTTTCGATATCGTGTCGGGCCCGCAGAACCGCTTTACCTACCTCGCGTCGGGTATCCTGGGCGGCTATTACCAGAATGGCAAGCGCAACAATCTCAAAGCCGAGCTCGGTTACCGCGTGCAGCCCTACGTAGCCATCACCATGGCGGGTAACTACAACGATATCCGCCTTCCCGAACCCTGGAAGCGCACACAGCTCTGGCTCGTAGGCCCGCGCGTGGACGTGACGTTCACAAACAGCCTGTTTTTCACGACCTTCATGCAGTACAACAATCAGGCCGACAATATCAACCTGAATGCACGTCTGCAATGGCGCTACAAGCCTGCTTCCGACCTTTTTATCGTGTACACCGACAACTATCTGCCGGAAAACTTCAAGGTCAAGAACCGCGCGATCGTCCTGAAATTCACCTATTGGTGGAACCTTTAATAGAACACCTCGATATTCCTGCTTTTAAGCTGGCTTAACTGATCACTGTATTTACGCTCGGCATCCTGTCCCAAAAACGGGTTGCCGCGTAAATGTAGCTTGTCGAGCTTGCGGATCTGCAAAAGCTGCATCGGGAAGTCGGGAAAGTTGTTCGATGACAGATCCAGCTCCTGCAAATTGGTAAATGCCGCAAGCTCGGACGGGAAAGTCGTAAACCAGTTGTAGCCGAGATCCACAATACGCAGTTCCTTCATGCGTGTAATACGCTCGGGCAGTTTGCTGAGGTGATTGTGGTGGGCGTACAATGCATGCACGCTTTTCAGCTTGTCGATGCGCCCGGGCAATGCAGTGAGGTCATTATGGGAAACCGCTAGGTGTGTCAGGCGTTTCAGCCTCGTAATCGACTTCGGCAGGGTTTCCAGTTTGTTATAATACAAATCCAGCACTTCCAGCCCGCGCATATGGCGGATGCCCTTGGGCAAAACGGCCAGTTCCGCTTTGTAAAAATTAAGGTCCTTCACTTGTTTCAGCTTTCTGAAACTGGCATTCCTCAACCCGTTCAGCCTGTTATTTCCCAGCCAGAGTGTTTCCAGTTTTTTACAGTTCCGCGCGGCACGCGGGATATCGGTAATGAGGTTCTTTTGCAGGTTAAGCAGTTGCAATGAATTGTTTTTACTGATCGAAAGGCTGGTATCGCGCAGCACGTTCCTACTCAGGTCGACATGCTTCAATTTCGGTAACCGCGACATGTCCAGATGGACAGACTCGATGTCATTATCCACCAAAAACAGCTGTTCCAGATTCGGAAAGCGGTAAATCGCGTCGGGAACCGTGGTAAGCAAGCTTTGGGCGAAGCTGAGCGTCTTCACTTTCAAGGTATCCTTCGTGGCCAGTGCCTCTGCCAGACTGCTTATTACGCTATCCTTTTTTGCCTGAGGTTCTTTGGATGGGCCTGTTTGGAAACTTACGAAAGTCACGCTGTTCGCCTTTGCGCCGATCGTCCTGCGCGAGACAATGCGGGTAAGGTACGGCGCAATTTGGGCGGAGATAATGGCGGATAAAGAGTCGGCGTTGCGGCTATCCATTTCTTCCGGTTTACCATTCTTGACAATGCGGAAATGCCGGCCGCCTACATCAAAAATAAGGTAATCGATTTTCCCATCCGCATTCAGGTAGAGCGTATTCCAGGCTGTGAAGTCTTTGTTTTTCTGCTTATCCAGAATTTGTTCGTAAATATCCTGAAATGCCTTTTGAATGCTGAAGGGTATTTCAACCTGAGAACCCTCCGGGTTTTTGTATTCCTCGTCGAGTTTTTGCCAAAGTTTCTTTTCGGCAGCGGCTTTGCGGCTAAGCACCACAGGCTGGGCCGACAGCCCGAAGCCGGCGGCAAGAAGAAGAATAGCTAGGAATATTTTCATGACAGGCAGTATTAAGTGAGCACGCAAACATAACTAAAAAGCTAGTTATATTATTATACTTACTTATATATTTTCTGTTTCCCGAAAATTTCATGACTATTCCTGACGCAATGACAGTCTATTCAGCCATGCTATTTACTCCTTTCGATGGTGTACTGAACGAGCTGTTCCAGCGAGCGCCGGTGCGGGGAATCGGCGAATTCATTGAGCAATGTGAGCGCCTCCTTCACATACCTTTCCATTACCTCCTGCGCGTAACGCAGCCCGCCCGATTCTTTCACGAATGCGATTACTTCGTTCACTTTGTTGGGTTTGTGGCTTTCGTTGCGGATAATGTTGATAATGCGGCGTTTTTCGAGCCACGACGCGTGGTTGAGCGCGTATATGAGCGGGAGCGTCATTTTCTTCTCCTTGATATCGATGCCCAGCGGCTTACCGATCTCGTCTTCGCCGTAGTCGAACAGATCGTCCTTGATCTGAAACGCCATACCCACTTTCTCGCCGAATGCGTGCATTTTCTCTACTACTTCCTGCACCGCACCCACCGAGCTGGCCCCTACCGCGCAGCATGAGGCAATCAGCGAAGCGGTTTTCTGCCGGATGATTTCGTAGTAAACTTCCTCGTTAATATCCAGCCTGCGCGCCTTTTCGATTTGCAGCAACTCGCCTTCGCTCAGCTCCCGAACGGCGGTAGAAACTATTTTCAGGATTTTGAACTCCTCGTGATCGACAGAAAGCAACAAACCGCGCGAGAGCAGGTAGTCGCCTACCAGCACGGCGATCTTGTTTTTCCACAATGCATTCACGGAGAAGAAGCCACGACGGTAGTTCGAATCGTCCACCACGTCGTCGTGCACCAGGGTAGCGGTGTGCAGCAGTTCGATCATCGCGCCGCCCCGGTAGGTAGATTCCGCAATATCACCACAAACTCCCGCGGAGAGAAACACGAACATCGGGCGCAACTGCTTGCCTTTCCGCCTCACGATGTAGTTCATGATCTGGTCCAAAAGCATTACTTCGCTTTTCATAAACTGGCGAAACTTCTGCTCGAAAGCTTTCATTTCATCCGCAATAGGAGCCTGGATATCCTTTATTGAAAGGGTCATATTCATGTGCGAGGGCTAAAAGGTCCCTCCTGATAATAAAAGGACGCGAACAGGGGCATGAGTTTGTGAATATGTTCGTTTAACCCTCTGAACTCTGATCTTCAAATTTGGAATAAAATCTTCTGTTTACATCAATTTTAAACCGAAAATGTTTAGAATTGGACAAAGGCAAAGGCGCCGAAAACGCTTGAAACCCGGCAGCCAACGACCGAATTACAAACTAAACCACGTAAACCAGTCGATATGAAAGCACTCGTTCTCGGCGGAGGATCCATGAAGGGAGCATTTCAGGTAGGTGTGATCCAGGCTGTCCTGGAAAACGGCTTCGAGCCTGAAATGGTCTACGGAATTTCCGTAGGCTCGCTGAACGCCACATTCCTAGCGAATGAAACCGGCAAACAAATGGCCGAAAATAAGAAGATAGACTGGCCATTGGCGGGCCGCAAGCTGCTCGAATTCTGGATTAAGAACATCACCCAGCCACAGGATATTTCTACGTTGCGTTCCCGGGTAATGCTGGGGATGAATACGCTGATGAGCCGCTTCGACGGGATCGTCGACCCGTCGCCACTGCACCAGCTCATCCGCAAGCACCTCCACGACGATTACCTCCGCGATACGCCCATCAAAGTGAAAGCCGGGGCCGTGAATATCGAAACCGGGGAAATGAAGTATGTGTCGACGCAAGACCCGCATTATGTGGATTTTGTATTTGCCAGTTCGTCGATCCCGATGCTGATGCCCGCCGTGGAAATCAACGACCAGCTTTACCTCGACGGCGGCCTGCGCGAGGTCGCGCCCATACGCGAGGCGATCGAGGACGGTGCGACGGAAATCATCCTGATCGGATGCCATTCTCCCCTGCTCTACCAACCCGAAGGCATCAATACCCGCAACCTGATCACGTTGATCGAGCGCGTGAGGGATATCACCGTGAACCAGATCGTGAACAACAATATCCAATGGGCCGAATCGTACGTCGACCGGTCGAACCTGCGGGGCAAGCCGATGAAGCTGACGGTAGTGCGGCCGCTGACCCCATTGTTCCTCGATTTGCAGCATTTCAATTCCGAGGATATTTCAAGGCTGATTATCGAAGGCTACCGCGCAGGGGTGGAATCCATTTTGAAAGCCAATCCACCGGTTAACGGCTCTGTACACACTCCATCAAACACTGTAACATAACAGATGAAAAACCAGACCAGGCAGGTATTCGCGGCATTGCTGCTGGCTGCCCTTTCACACACTGTTCGCGGACAAGACTGCCAGTTCAAGGACGCCGAAGCGCTGAAAAACTATCTCAAACCCGGCAAGCGCACTACGCCATTGATCATGGCGCATCAAGGCGGCACCGAGGACCGTTACCCCGGCAATAGCATGGCCACCTTCGAGCGAACCTATTCAAAAGTCCCGTGCGTGCTGCTGGAAATCGACGTCCGTGCTACGGCCGACAGCCTGCTGGTGATTTCGCACGACGACGAGCTGGCATTAAAAACCAATGGCAAAGGGTTATTGAGTAAAAAGAAGTGGAAAGAAGTCAGCAAACTGAGGTTAAAAGATCCCTATGGTTCCATGACGGAACACCCCATTCCCACATTTCAAGAGGTCTTGAACTGGTCGGCCGGCAAGAACTTTATATTGATAGTCGACAAAAAGCCCGAAACCAGCATTACCCGGACTATTAAAATGCTGCAAGGGACCGGGAATCTCTACAAATCGGTATTGATCTGCTACTCGCTGAAAGAAGCGCAGCTGGCGCATCAGCTGGCCCCGCAACTCATGCTGGCCGTCGGTTTCAACAGCCACGAGCATATCGACGCTGTCGAGCAATCGGGATTGCCATTGGAACAGCTCGTAGCACTCACACCCCGCGAATTGCAGGAAAGCTCCTTTTACCAGCGCATTCACGATCTCAATGTCACTTCTTCTCTCGGCACCAACGGCAATATCGACACGCTCCAAGTCACGGAGTCGAGGCCATTGTACCAGAAGATCCGGGATTCCGGCGGGCCCGACATTATCTGTACCGACAATCCGATCCTGGTGCAAAGTATTCTTTATAAAAAGGACTAAAAGACAGCATGACAACAAACGCAACGAGCCCGCATTACTGCGGGCTCGTTGCTATTAAAAGGTCTGCTATTCTTAGTTAAAGATATAACGGATACCGATTTGCGCTTGCCATACGTCGTTGATCGTTCTTGACTTCACGAATGCATCGCGTACGAGCACCGTTTCGCCATTTACAACCTGCGTACCCATCCGGTAGGTAGGAACACCCTGTGCGTTTACGCTGGCGAAGTTAAGCGGGTTGGATTGCGTGCTGTTCGAAGACGCAGTTACCTGGTTGGCTACGCCCCATTTGTCGTTGATCATGTTTCCTACGTTGAAGATATCGGCACGAAGACGAATAATGTTCTTCTTGTCTTTCTTACCCACTTTTACATAGAAATCCTGCTCCACAGTAATGTCAAAACGAGTCAGCCAAGGATAAGCACCACCATTGCGCTCTGCATATTTACCTTTTCTTTCTTTCAGATAAGGATGGTTGTCGACGTATTTCTGGAATGCCTCTGCCTGTTGCTCCGGCGAGAACGTGTAAGTTTTGCCGTTTGCGGTGGTGGTCAATGTCGAGAAAGTAATGTCGGTTGCTTTGTTTGGAACAAAGATCAGGTCGTTGTTCTGACCATCGCCGTTCATATCCGTCGAGCTGATGTAAGAGATCTTGGTACCGCTTGAAGATACACCACCCAATGTCACCATCGTAGCGCCACCGAATTTGCCACCATACTCTTTGCGGTAAGAAACATAACCTACAAAACGGTGACGAACGTCATTACCCGAGTAAGCCAGGTCGAGGTAGTTCAGGCCATTCACGCCCGGCACATTACCTTCTACCGTAGAAGAAACCGAAGCGATGTCTTTAGCCATTCCATAAGTATAACCAACCATTCCACCGAAGCCGCGGGTAGCAGGTTTTTCGAGTTTACCAGTCAAAGAGTAAGAATATCCCTTGTTGGTGTTGGTCAGCACGTAAGTGTTTGAAACCTGGCTCGAAATCATCCGCGCTGCCGTTGCCGCATTGCCGCTAAGACCGGAAGCCGGGAAACGATCGCGGGTATCAGGACCTGTAAACTTAGCGTTAGGCGCTTTCAGGTTTACATCGATGTAGCGGAGCGAGTTGTAGTTTTTGTTGAAAATACCTTCCACGGTAGCTACTACACCCCAGCCCAGCTGCTGGTCAATACCGATGTTGCTTTTCCAGATTTGCGGGAATTTCAGGTCTTCATCCGATGCATTCACCTGGTAGCCACGAAGCGGCGTCGTAGTGTTCGTCGGGTTGTAGCGTGAAGGATCCAGCGTGAACGGATATGCAGTCGTGTTGGCTCCTGCGACCGTAGCAGAGTTCACCCCATTGTTACCCAGCTGGTTCGAGATCAACACGTAAGGAATGCGGGAAAGGAACAAACCGGTTCCACCACGAACCTGCGTGGTACGATCGCCTTTCACATCCCAGTTGAAACCTACACGCGGCGAAAGGTAAATGCGTGATTTTGGAACATTACCTGTATTCACATTGTACGGGTCACCATTCGGCGATCTGAATACGATGGTATCCACAACAGCATTATAATATTGCTTGGAAGTGTTCGGCATGTTAATCAGGTCAGCACGAAGACCGGCGGTAAGCTTGAAATTAGGCGTAGCCTGGAATTCGTCCTGCGCATACAAGCTGAAAGTCTGCGTTTTGAATGTCTGCCATGGAGCAGCACCGCCTGGAAGCAAAGAGTAACGATAGTTGAAACGAACTACGGTATCAGGCGCGGTAGTCAGGTTAGGATTAGCGAGGTATGCATTAGCCGCATTCTTGAAATCCTGGATCGATTTGAATACCCAAACACCATTCGAAGTCGGGAAGAACAGGTTGTTCGACTTGAAGTGCTCATAGGATGCACCCACTGTGAATGTATGCTTTCCTGCGAAATAGGTCAGGTTATCTGTAATGTTGAACGTCGCGTAATCCAGGCGGTTGTTAGGCGTAAATGGATCGGAACCGATGGTGGTATAAGTCGATCCGTCTTTCTGGATTTCGATCGTCGGGAAGATCGGTGCTTTGTACTTGCGATCTTCGATCTGCTTGTTGTAAGTGGCGATCAGGTTGTTGGCGAATTTACCGCCGAAGTTCGAGTTCAACTCCGCTACGAATGAACGGGTGTTGTCCTGAATGATATAACCTGTGTTTTGCGGAGAAATCGCTGAAAGCGAGTTGGTACGGTTACCGAAACCGGCCGTGTTTGAGCTGTTCGACTGGCTGATCAGTACATCCGAATCCGAATCGTGGTGCGAGTAACGCAATGTCAGCTTGTGCTTGTCGCTGATGTTGTAGTCGATACGACCGAGGAATTTCTTGCTTTTGTTCTCGTTATTGAAGCCGTCCAGGGCACCTACATTGTAGTTAAACTTTTCCTGCATGAACGAAGCCAGGTCCTGCATATCCGCAAGCGTCGTGCGCGACACGTTGCTGCCCGACTGTCCACGGTTCAATACGAAGTCAAGCGCCGGGCTTGAACGTTTTACAAACTCACCGTTGACAAAGAAGAACAATTTGTTCTTGATGATCGGACCGCCGAGACGGAAACCGGTTGTTTTTTCATTGAACTCAGCGACGGTGATGTCGGTGCCGTCGATTTTCTTCCCTGCCAGGCTCTTGTTTTTGAAGAAATGGAATACCGAACCCGAGAAGTCGTTTGTTCCTGAGCGCGTTACCGCGTTGATACCCGCACCCGCGAAGCCCGATTGGCGTACGTCGTAAGGAGCGATGTTGATCTGCACCTCTTCGATCGCATCGAGGGAAATCGCCGTAGAACCTGTACGGCCACCCGCTTGTGCTTCGTTACCGAGACCGAAACCGTTGTTGAACACGGAACCGTCGATGGTAAAGTTGTTGTAACGGCTATCCTGCCCACCGAACGAGCGACCGTTGCTGTACGCATTGTATTTGGTAATGTCGTTCAGCGTACGCCCGAGTGTAGGCAAGCTCGTGATGAGCCCTTTGTTGAAAGTGGTAGCGGCACCGGTACGGTCGGAGCTGAAAATATCGCTTCCTGCGCCGGTAACGATCACTTCCGCGAGGTCCGTGGTACCGTCTTTCAATTCGAAATTGACGTTGGCCGCGGTACCGAGGTTGGCGAAAATGTTTCCTTGCGATTGCTCGTTAAAGCCTACAAAAGAAACGGTGACTTTGTAAGGACCACCCACGCGCACGGCGGGGATCGTGTAAAGCCCTTGCTCGTTGGTTACCGAGCCGTATTTTGTTCCTGATGGCTCGTGGATGGCTACAACCGTGGCGCCCGGAAGCACCTCGCCTTTGCCGTCTGCAACACGTCCCGTAATCGCTGATGAAGTAACCTGGGCTTGCGCCGCCGGTCCAAATAGAGAGAATAGAAATGCGGTAACCGCGAGGCACACCGCCCGGAAGAGTAAACTTTTCCCGTTCATAAATTTGGTGATTTGGTTTGTAAGAATACTAGCGGATTCATTCAAGGAGGATGAATAATTGATGCAAAATAATAGCTTTTTACTTTTACAAACAAAAGACTAAATCCTACTAAAATACAATACTAGTCTTCGTAACTAGCTGATCTATTGAAATAATGCAGATTCGTACACCAATACTTCAATATTTTCTATTTTATCAAATCGTTAACAAATTACAGGAAGCACCGGAGGCTTTTGGAGGGCAGATTTGAGGGAGAAAAAAAGATTTTTTATCTATCCGGCGGGCATTATCACCCTACAAGATAACCGGTATTTAACAAATTGTTAAATTTTAGCCAGGTGGTATTTTTTTCCTTACCGGAATTCCTTACAACCTTTGCGCTGTTATCGTCAACGACCATAGACGATGGACCATGGCCGGCGATCCCGGAAAGATATTTCAAAGTTCAACAATATTATGCAACTCAATTTCAAACAAATAGGTGAAACAGGCAAGCCCCTCATCATTCTCCACGGTGTTTTCGGGTTTCTCGACAACTGGCTTACCATCGGGAAAACCATTTCGGAACAGGGATACCGCGTTTACCTGGTCGACCAGCGCAACCACGGCCGCTCTCCGCACGAGGGCCCGCTCAACTTCCCGACGCTGGCCGCTGATTTAAAGGAATTTCTGGAACAACAAAATATCGAAAACCCGATCCTGATCGGTCATTCAATGGGTGGAAAAACGGTCATGGAATATGCCGTGACATACCCCGGCACCTTCGAAGCACTCGTGGTTGTCGACATCGGCCCCAAGGCCTACCCTATTCACCATACCAAAATCCTGAAAGGCCTCAATGCAATCCCGATTGACGAGATCGAGAACCGTAATCAGGCCGATGAGCTTCTGAGCGAATACGAGCCGCTGCTGGGTGTACGACAGTTTTTGTTGAAAAACCTTTACAGAAAGGACGAAGGCGGCTTCGCATGGCGCTTCAACTTGCCGTTGCTTACCACGGACATGGCCAATGTGGGCGCGCAGATCAAGTCCGACCAGCCGGTCGAAACCCCGACATTGTTCATGCGGGGAAGTAATTCCAATTATGTACTGGATGAAGACCTGGAAGGCATTCTCGACCTGTTTCCGAATGCGCAACTGAAAACAATCGAAGGAGCAGGGCACTGGGTGCAGGCTGAGCAGCCGAAAGCGTTTGTCAGCACCCTGCTGGAATTTTTAAATACGGCTATCTGACGTATTTCATCCTGGGCGAATTGCAGGTCGCTATAATGAGCTGGTCATCGCTTATCGATATTTCCCAGGTGGGACAGGTAATGCAGTTCAGCAGTTCGCATTGCGGGTTATTGGGCAGCGCAGTTTGCGGTTTGACGTCGAGCAGGGTACCGTTGATAATCATGGTGGCAGGTGCACAGCAGCGGGGCGTCCCGTCGGCGTTCAGCACCACGCCGTCAGTACGGAATATCAACGAATCGGATTTGGCAGCGTCTATCGGCTCCCAGGTACTTTTGTTATCGAGTGAGGACCTTTCCACTTCGACGGAATGCCAGATACCCGACACCGCCGAGAAAGCGTAATTGGGCGAAAGGTCGTTGACACTATCCTTTTTACAAGACAATAACCACACCAGGACCAGGGGTATGTATAATAGTCTTTTCATACTTATTAAATAATTTTATTTACTCCGTAGATTCACAATCAGGATGTTTGGTTGGAAAGGATTGAAAAAATGAGACACCTATGAACGATTCCGGGATTTCCCTGTACTTAATCCCTACGATATTGGCGGAAGGCACCCAAAACGACGTCCTTTCCCCGCAAATCAGAGATGCCGTGCAGCATCTGGATGTTTTCTTCGTGGAAAATATCCGGACTGCCAGACGTTTCATCAGCAGTCTGAAACTAGGCAAGGTAATCGACGAGCTGACATTCATTGAACTCCACAAGGATACCCCGGAAGCGGAAACAGTTGCATCACTGCGGAACCTTTCCAAAAGCGCCGGCATCATATCGGAAGCGGGTTGCCCGGGCGTGGCCGACCCGGGTGCGGTGGCAGTACGCATTGCGCACGAGCTGGGTATACGCGTGGTACCGCTGGTAGGGCCTTCGTCCATCTTGCTGGCATTGATGGCGTCGGGCATGAGCGGGCAATCGTTCGCATTCCACGGCTACCTGCCGATTGATAAAGCCCAGCGTAAAAAAGCATTGCAAAACCTCGAAAGAAATGCCCGGCAGTATCAGCAGACGCAGATATTCATGGAAACGCCCTTCCGCAACAACCAGTTGCTGGAAGCTGTGATAGAAGCCTGCTCGCCCGACCTGGCACTCTGCATTGCAGCCAACGTAACCGCCCCGGACGAGCTGATCAAGACCATGCCCGTCAGAAAATGGAAGGCGCAAAGGCCTGATTTGCATAAAATACCAGCTATTTTCCTCATCGGATAGACTTTTGGTGAACGCTGTCTTAATTTTACCAGTTACAACCCAGAAAGATATTCCCGGGTCTTTCGTTTTGTTTGCAAACTGCTATTCAATTTGAAAAAGTATATTCTGATAGCCGTCCTGGCCGCGGCAGGGTTGTGGAGCTGTAATGAAGACAGTCTCGACGCGAGCATTACCGTTGATTCCAATTTCCAGTCGAGTACCAGCGGGCAAAACGGCTGGACTCCGGGGTATGCCGGCTACGCAGCAACGGCCGATTCCAGCCAGCTGGATACTGTCGCCGCCACGGCATTGCTCCCGCGCGGCCTCGATACCACCCAATATGGTTTTCGAATCCTGTCGAGGTATTCCAAGGGCAATATGTTCAGCTACCTCAAAAAGCGCGTGACCGGTTTTACCCCCGGCAAGTCTTATGAAATGACACTTCAAGTGGATCTGGCAACCAAATACACAGCGAGTACGGTCGTCGACAAGGTCGCATTCAAAGCCGGTTACTCCACGATCGAGCCGGTAACGAAGCTGGTTTCGGGTACATACACATTCAATCTCGATAAGGGCACGGTGGCGCAACCGGGCAAGGACGTCCTGCTTAACGGGAGCATCGCCAGTACCAATCTCGACACGCGTTATTATACATTGTTAAGGTATTCCAATGACGGACAACCCGTTACCGTTACCGCCAATAGCAGTGGTGAGCTATGGTTTTACGCAGGAACCGATTCAGATTACAAGGATACCACCATATTTTACTTCGATCGCATTATAGCGCGGTTCAAAGAACTGTAAAGTGTTTTGTAAATTCGCGCCCATTCATTAATCCACATATCCCTACCGGAATGGTACAGGTTCAGACGTTTGTATTTAATCCATTTTCAGAAAATACCTATCTCCTATACGACGAAACAGGCGAGGCGATCATCATCGATCCGGGCTGCTACGACCGGTCGGAAGTGATTGAGCTCACGGACTTTATTCAGCAGCATGGCCTGAAACCCGTGCAGATCGTGAACACCCATGCGCATATCGACCACGTGCTAGGCGTGGCGGCGCTCAAAAGGAAATACGACATTCCCTTTGTCCTACATCAATTCGATGAGCCGCTTTTGAAGGCTGTCAAGACCTATGCTTCCAACTACGGCTTTTCGGCATTTGAGGAACCGGAGATCGATGGCTTTATCAAGGGGGGGGAAACCATTGAATTCGGCAATACTTCGCTGAAAATCATATTCGTACCAGGTCATGCACCCGGGCACGTGGCATTTGTGAACGATGCGGAGAAATTCGTGATCGGTGGCGATGTGCTCTTCCGCATGAGTATCGGCCGTACCGACCTCCCGGGCGGCGACCACGCCACCCTGCTGCGGAGTATCCGGGAGCAAATGTTTACATTGCCCGACGATTACACCGTTTACGCCGGCCATATGGAGCCTACTACCATTGGTTTTGAAAAAAGAAACAACCCCTTCTTCAAATAGCGTCCTATGATCCGTCGCAACATCCCCAATGCCCTCACCTGCGGAAATTTGCTATGTGGCTGCATTGGTGTGGTAGAAGCATTCCACAATAACCTGCTCCTTTCCTGCGTCCTTATAGGCGTCGCATTGCTATTCGACTTTCTGGACGGCTTCATCGCCCGGCTGCTCAAAGTCACCTCCCCTATCGGCCGCGACCTGGATTCACTGGCCGATATGGTGACCTTCGGTCTCCTGCCCGCCATCATCCTGTATCAGCTATTGATGCAAAGCATTCCCGACCTGTTAGGAATTTGGAAGGCCTATCCCGCATTTATCGTGGCTATTTTCTCCGCGATCCGTCTGGCGAAGTTCAACAACGACCCCCGGCAATCCGATTCTTTCATCGGTGTGCCCACACCCGCGAACGCTATGCTGATCGCTTCTTTGCCATTGATCGTTCATACCGAGAGTGAATTCTGGAAGGATATCATCATCAACACCAATAATCTGCTGATATTAAGTGTGGTGATGTCCTATGCGCTGGTTATGGAACTTCCGCTGATCGCGCTCAAATTCAAGAATTTCGGATGGAAGGGGAATGAGGCCCGCTTCATTCTGATAGCTGTTACCGTCCTTTTGCTCATTACCCTGAAATTCCTTGCCGTCCCTGCGATACTGATCGTGTACGTGCTTCTTTCCGTGATCTCGAACGTGACGAAAAAGCAGGCCTGAATTGGTAGCAAAGACTTTTTTTTGCATTTTTGTAGTCTTTCCGGCAGCGTATGTTGCTTATTCTTATCATTTTAGCATTAAATACCGTTCTTTTCTGCCTTTAACCCTCAGCAGTTTCGAACCGTCCCCACTAGCATGGCATTCTCCCGCATTACTGGCTTAGGCTTTTACGTTCCCGACAATATCATTACCAACGACGACCTCACCCAATGGATGGAAACTTCCGACGAATGGATCCGCGAGCGGACAGGCATTCAGGAGCGTCGGTATTTCGAATACGGGAAAGACACCAATTACAGCATGGCTGCGGCAGCATCGCGGCAAGCACTGGAAAGGGCCGGGCTTACGCCGAATGACATTGACGTGATTGTGTACGCTACCATCACGCCCGACTATTTTTTCCCCGGCTCGGCATTTCTGATGCAGCGCGAGTTGGGAATGGACGGGAAGCCGGTAATCGATATCCGCGAGCAATGCTCGGGTTTTGTGTACGCACTCTCGATTGCCGACCAATTCATCAAATCGGGCATGTATAAAACTGCCCTTGTGGTTGGTTCGGAAATACAGTCGTCATGGATCGACAAGAGCACGGCGGGACGCAATACAGCGGTTATTTTCGGTGATGGGGCGGGAGCTGCGGTAGTTTCCGCAACGGACGATCCACAACATTGTATATTATCTACACACCTCCACGCCGACGGCCGGTTTGCCGAAGAGCTTTTTGTGAAAGATCCCGGCAGCAGTCGCGAGGGCCGTCCGGTGAGTCAGGAGGTGATCGAAGCAGGTGGGCACAACGTGTATATGAACGGTAATGCGGTTTTCAAACACGCGATCGTACGCTTCGGCGAGGTAATCCAGGAGGCTCTGGAGGCTAATGGCTACACTGCCGGCGACATCGATTTACTCGTCCCGCATCAGGCAAATATCCGGATCAGCGACTACGTTCGCCAGCAACTCGGCCTCGCTGAATCACAGGTTATCAATAACTTACAACGTTTCGGAAACACCACTGCCGCCTCCATTCCGATCGCTCTGACGGAAGCATGGGAGACCGGAAAAGTGAAAGAAGGCGACCTGATTTGCCTTGCAGCATTCGGAAGCGGGTTTACATGGGCATCGGCGCTGATCAGGTGGTAAGTCGCCGGACTAAAATTGTCCGGTCGACAGCATTACCAAAGTGCACCCTTCTATTGGTATGATATTTTTATCGATTAAAATATCCTTAAATTCAGGATTCTCTGTACCAGGGTTGAAGATAACGCGTTTAGGATTTAGAGAAACGATGTAATCGTAGTATTCAGGTTGGTGGCTCGGATTGATATACAAAGTGACGGTATCTACGTCTTTCCAGTCAGTTTTGTCTGTGTTGATTTCCTCTCCTAATGCAAGACCTTTCCTGCGTCCGATGAGTAAAATGGGATGACCATAGTGCCTGAGTTTCTGTGCCGCCAGGTAAGCGTATCTGGATGGATTGGAAGTCGCTCCTATGATGAGTGTACGTTTCATGCCAAATCAATTTAATAGAAAATTAGGGACTGCAAAGCGGCTGATGCCGTCGTCAGTTGCAGCCACACACACTTTTGAAACACCAAAAGATCGTTCCCGATTCCCGCAAGGGATAACGAGGCGTGATCAACCGTACAACGTTAAGAATCAATAATAATAGCTTTTATCAAAATGAATGAATCAAATGTAAGCCGGAGCTTCTGGAACGAAAAGTGGGCAAAAATTATATTCGACGAGATCGAGAACGCTCCCCATTACGAAGTATCCAATTATGGCAGGTTAAAAAGTTTCCAGAACAACCCTAAGGAAGGCGTTGTGATCAAAGGATCTGTCATTCAGGGGTATAGATCATTGAATATCCGTGTAGCGGGTGGCAAGACCATCAACCGCTATGTGCATAAGCTTGTAGCCGAGCATTTTGCTGAAAAACCCGATGCCGATCATAACTTCGTGATCCACCTGGATTTCGATAAGCAGAACAATCACTACGAAAACCTTAAATGGGTTACAAAGGCGGAAATGATCGATCACAACCGTGAAAACCCAGCGTTCATCAACCGGGTGATCCCACGCCGTACCAAAAATTACAAGCTGACGGAAAGCAAAGTGCGGATCATTAAGAAGCTTTTGAAAAACGATAATAACCGTTTAAAAATGATCGCGAAGCAGTTCGGGATTACGCATACCCAGCTTAACCGAATCCGTTCCGGGGAGAACTGGAAGCATGTAACCGTTGAAGATTGATCAAAATACTTATTTGAGTTTTTCAGCGGCCGAAACCGTATAACCGCTGCCGTTCGCCCCCTCTTCAAAGTCCACCGACACGCCAATCACGTACATCAGATGGCGCTTGTCTATCAGTACCTTAATTCCCCCGATAAGGTATGTCTGGTCATGCTCTGTGGCTGTGTCGAACCCCAGCAGAAAAGATCCGCTGCACGCACCCCCTCTTAACCCTACCCGGAGCCCGTAGGTATCCGGAATTTTATTGGCTTCCAGTGTCGTCCTGATTTCCAGTCTTGCTGCTTCGGTTAATTGAATCGGGTTATCCATTCCTGCTCGTTATGCTTGGTTGCGATAAATCAGTAAACGCAAACGAGTGCCGTTCCATTCGCGTTTTGAAATAAATATCTGCCAAGTGCGGCTAATCCTTTAATTTTGTGCCTCATTTTGGCATAAAATTACAATTTCACACCATGGAATATATCTGGATATTGACAATTCTGGTACTCGGCGTCATCGTTACATTCGGCATTTACCTGACCATTACGACCGTTGCCAACAAGATATTTGAAAAGCAGCGCTGGGATATCCGCAGTAAAAACATCGAAATCACATTACCTCTCCGCTTGCAGGCGTACGAGCGTATGTGCCTCTTCCTGGAACGCATTACCCCTAATAACCTGTTACTTCGATTGGTACCATCGGCGATCAGCGCGTTGGAGCTCCAACAGATCATCCTGCACGAGATCCGGGAGGAATACAACCACAACGTGGCGCAGCAACTCTACCTGAGCACCCATGCCTGGGAACAGATCGTGAATGCGATGAACGAAACTGTGGCGATTGTGAACCAGGCTGCGGCAGAAGTCAGCGCCGAAGCCCCGGCAGCAGACCTGGCCAAGAAGGTTTTCTCGCACGTGATCGAGAAGGAAGTCCAACCCTCGACGCATGCGTTGAAGGTTTTGAAGGAGGAAATCCGGAACGTGTTTTAGGGCCCCAGGCCCGACCATGGACCGTGGGCCTGCGGTCCATGGCAAAAAAATAACGTCAACAATATTCAAGTCCGGCAGCCAACAACTTGCCGGCGACTAACTATAACAATGCTTTACCCCAATACATTAGAACAAAAACTGGGATTCGACAAGCTGAGGGAACGATTGAAGGAACTGTGCATCAGCTCGCTCGGTCAGAACTACGTCGAGAAGATCCGGTTTTCTGAAAATTTCGGCATGGTCGAGAAGCTCGTGAGCCAGACCGCCGAAATGCAGCGCATACTCGAACTGGGCGAGAATTTCCCTTCCCAGAACTACATCGATGCGACGCCCTACTTGAAGCGTGCCTCCATCGAAGGCATGCTGCTGACGCAACCCGAGTTTTCGGATTTGAAAGTATCACTGCTGACGATCCGCCTCTGCCTGCGCTTTTTCGAAAGCCAGGAAGCCGATGCATTCCCTATTTTGGGCGAATATGCCAAAACGATCAAGGTTGAAAAGGCTGTTACCGACGCCATCGACCGCATTATCGACGACCGTGGGCAAATCCGCGATTCCGCTTCACCGGAACTGTCGCGCATTCGCAAGCGATTGATTTCCGAACAGGCCGGCATCCGTAAAAAGCTGGACACGATTCTGAAATCGGCGAAAAGCAGCGGCTGGATCGGCGACGATGTTTCTTTGACTGTCCGCAATGGCCGTATGGTAATTCCCGTGGCCGCGGAGCACAAACGGAAGCTGCGTGGCTTTATCCACGACGAATCAGCGACAGGCCAGACGGTTTTCATCGAACCGACCGACATTTTTGAATCCAATAATGAAATCCGCGAGCTGGAATATGAAGAGCGTCGGGAGATCAACCGCATTCTGCTCGAACTGACGGCCTATATCCGCCCGTTCGTACCCGATTTGCAGAAAGCCTACGGCTTCTTGGGTTTGATGGATTTCCTGCGTGCAAAAGCTAGACTGGCCGGTGAAATGGGGGCGATTAACCCTCCATTTGAAAACCGCCAATTCATCGACTGGCGTGAGGCGCGGCACCCGCTGCTGCACTTGTCATTCCAGAAGCAGGGCAAAAAGGTAATCCCTCTGAACATCGAATTGCAGGAAAAGCAACGGATACTGATCGTTTCGGGGCCTAATGCCGGTGGTAAATCGGTGGCGTTGAAAACCGTGGGACTGATCCAGTACATGTTTCAATGCGGCTTGCTGGTACCCATGCTCGAAGGCTCTTCAATGGGCTTTTTCCAGAATATCTTCATCGATATCGGCGACGAACAATCGCTGGAAAATGACCTGAGTACATACAGCTCGCATTTGACCAACATGCGGCATTTCCTGTCGATGGCCAACAAAAGGACGCTATTCCTCATCGATGAATTCGGTACCGGCACCGAGCCCGGCCTCGGCGGGGCCATTGCCGAAGCCATTCTCGAAAACCTGACCAAATCGGGTGCATTCGGGATGATCAATACGCATTATACCAATTTGAAAGTGCTGGCCGATAAAACCGAGGGGCTGGTCAATGGGGCCATGCGTTTCGACGGCGAGCACCTGGAACCGCTTTACCAACTGGAAATCGGTCGCCCAGGTAGTTCATTTGCATTTGAAATCGCGTCCAAAATAGGGTTACCGAAGGCGGTAGTGGCGCGCGCCAAAGAAAAGCTCGGAACACAGCAGGTGAATTTTGAAAAGCTGCTGAAAGAGCTCGATATCGAGCGACGGGTATTCGCGGAGAAGAACATCGAGATCGGCATCAAGGAACGCAAGCTCACCAAGCAGGTGGCCGATTACACCGCGTTGAAAGAGAAACTTGATAACAACGAGAAAAAGATCGTCAATGAGGCTAAGCAAAAGGCAAAAAACCTGCTTGCCGATGCGAACCAGCTCATTGAGAATACCATCCGGGAAATCAAGGAAAACAAAGCCGAGAAGGAAAAGACCAAAACGGTACGGACTACGCTCGAAAATTTCGGCAAAAACAACCTGAAACTAGCCGAGGTGACCGAACCGCAGCCGGCAGAAGACGTTTACGAACCGGAAGGCGGCGAAATAACACCCGGAAGCTATGTCAAAATCAGTGGGCAGACGGCCATTGGCGAAGTACTTTCCGTGAAAGGGAAAGACGCCGAAATCCGTATCGGAGATCTGAAATCGACGATCAAACTGAACCGCCTGGAAAAAGTGTCGCGTAAAACCTACCGCGCCGCAACGGGTGAAAAGGGGCTAAAAACGACTTCCAAAGGCGTGGATATGAACGAGCGGATGCTCAATTTCAGTTTCAATCTGGATATGCGCGGTAAGCGTGGAGAGGAAGCGCTCGGGCTGGTCGACCAGTTTATGGACAATGCCATCATGCTCGGCTACGATGAACTCCGTATTGTGCACGGCAAAGGCGACGGCATCCTTCGCACACTCGTACGCAACCACCTGCGCGGGTACGCACAGGTAGCGGGCATGTACGACGAGCACGCCGATCGCGGAGGCGCGGGCGTGACGATCGTGAAATTGAAGTGATCGTTTTTAAAATACTCCATCATGCAAAAAGGGCGCCGATTAAGCGCCCTTTTTGTTTGATATATCAGCTTATCAGTGAACTGCTGCCGAAGAAGTAGCTACTGTTTTGCGTCCCTTCATCCAGAAGTACAGGATAGCGAAAGCCACGATCAGCAATGCGGGGAACATCACCATGGTACTCAGCGTCGCCTGACCGGCCGCCAGCTCCATTTCGTCACCCGTAAGGCCGGCTGCCGCTTTTTCTACCTTGGCATCATCCAGCCATTTTCCGATTACCGGTTGCCAGATCGCCGTCGAGAACATGCCGATACCACCGACGATCGACATACCCAATGCACCGCTCAAAGGCACGTTCTGGGCCACGAAACCGATCATGGTTGGCCAGAACAACGCTACACCCATCGCGAAGATCACAGCCGCCGCATAAGCCGCAGGGCCAGTCACTGTGCTGAACAGGTAGATACCTGCTGCCGCGAGGATCGAAGAACCCCATAGGATACCTGTCTGGCCTAATGCAGCCACAATCGGGTGTGCGAAGAAGCGGGTGATCGCCATCAGGCCGGTTACCAATGCAAGAATCAGCATCGGGCTCGCACCGCTCTTGCTCATGATCAGACCTGTCCATTGCTGCGGACCGAACTCGCTGATCGCGGTAAATGCCATACAAACGAAGATGAAAAGGAATAGCGGCGTAAGCATCGCTTTCACGTTTTCTCCGATTGACGTCACACCATCCACGTGCGGTTTAGGAAAAGCCTGTCCCCAGAAAAGATATGCATAGATGATCGTTGGGATCAGAATAACCCAGATTTGTGCCTGCCATCCGAGGTTAGAATCGGTCATGAATTTGGAAATCAAAGAACCTACCACGATACCGCCCGGGAACCACATGTGGAAACGGTTGAGCATTTTGCTCATTTGAAGACCTTCATATGAATCCGCGATCATCGGGTTACAAGCAGCCTCGGTACAGCCGTTACCTACGCCGATCAGGAATGTAGAAATCAAAAGACCTGTATAACCACCCGAATAAATCGTCATGACAATACCAATCGCGTGACAAACGAACGCCACCTGCATAATCGTTTTCGGGCCGATAGTGTGGTACACGAGCCCTCCGATGATCATCGCGAGCGGGAACCCGAAGAACCACATCGAGTTGATAAAGCCCAGTTGCTCGGCGGTGAGGTTGAACTCGGTGCCCAGCTGGGCCAGGATCCCTGCACGGATACTGAATGAGAATGCAGTGGTTATGAGCGCAAAACAACTTGCATTGAAGAGCCTTCCGCTGTTAACTGATTGGGACATGTGATTAAATGGGTTTGATTATTTGAATTAGATGATTGATTTCGGGATACTGCTTTTATTCAAAGATTTTCACAAAAAAAACAAACTCCGGGGAATTCTACTGCTTTTCACTATTCCTAAGCAATGTTTTTTATGTCTTAAATTTATATTTGTAGGAAGTAAGAGTCTCTTGGAAGGCTCTTTCTTATCTGTATAATCTATTTCAAAAACCTTAAACCAACTGGAATGTCAAGAAAGATCAGAATGGGCATGGTAGGCGGGTCCCTGGATGCATTTATTGGTGGGGTCCATCGCCGTGCAGCGATCATGGATGGAGAAATTGAGCTGGTTTGCGGAGTTTTCAGCTCCGATCCTGCCAAGTCTAAGGAAACCGGAAAAGCGCTATATCTGCCTGAAAACAGGATTTATAACGACTTTGAGGAGATGATCCTGAAAGAAAAACAACTTCCGGAAGGAGAACGCATGGATTTTGTTACCATCGTTACGCCTAACCACGTACACGCCGCGCCTACGAAGCTCGCGCTGGAAAACGGCTTCCACGTCGTTTGTGATAAACCGATTACACTGAATACCGAAGAAGCAGAAGAAATCGTGGCTGTCGTTGAAAAAACGGGGCTGGTCTTCTGTCTCACCCATAACTACACCGGCTACCCCATGGTAAAGGAGGCCCGCCAGATGATCGCCTCAGGTGCCATTGGAGAAGTTAGGAAGGTAATTGTAGAATATCCGCAAGGCTGGCTCGCCACATTGGTGGAAGTGACCGGCAACAAGCAGGCCGCATGGCGTACCGATCCGAAGCGCTCGGGAGCTGCGGGAGGCCTGGGCGACATCGGTACACATGCCGAAAACCTGGCCGAATACATCACCGGGCTCAAAATCACCCAGGTTTGTGCCGACCTTACGATATTTGTGGAAGGCCGTTTGCTGGATGATGACGCACACATCCTGCTCCGCTTCAACAACGGCGCGAAAGGTATTCTGCAAAACAGCCAGATCGCCAACGGAGAGGAAAACGACCTCAATATCCGTGTCTACGGCGAAACGGGCGGTTTGCAATGGAAGCAAATGGAGCCTAACACACTGATCCACAAAACCAACCAGGGCACACGCATCATCCGTACCGGCGTGGGCAACCTGTCCAAAGCCGCGCAGGTGCATACCCGCATCCCCGCCGGTCACCCCGAGGGCTATTTCGAAGCCTTCGCCAACCTCTACCGCAACTTCGCCATTCACGTGAGGGCTTACTGGGAAGGCAAAAAGGCCGATCCGGTGTACGATTTCCCTACGGCTCAGGATGGTTTGAGGGGCATGAGGTTCATCGATACCGTCATTGCTTCCAACAAGACGGAGACAAAATGGACCGATATGCGGCCTTAACGCGCATTTCAATTACTGTACATCTCAATTTAACCCGCGATAGCGGACTGTTTTTCACCAATCATTCCATACCCATTTATGAACAAAATCAAAGTTGGCGTTGTCGGAACAGGCTTCATTGGCCCCGCACACATTGAAGCACTGAGACGTCTTCCTAATGTAGAAGTTGCCGCACTTTGCGAAGTGACCGCAGAACTGGCCAAGGAAAAAGCTGACGCACTTGGCATTGCCCGTTCCTACACATTCGACGAGTTGTTGAAACAAGACGACATCCAGGCTGTCCACATTTGTACGCCTAACTTTTTGCACTACTCACAGTCGAAAGCGGCGTTGCTCGCCGGCAAACACGTGATTTGTGAAAAACCCTTGGCGAAAGACCTCGCAGAAGCAGAAGAACTTGTTGAGCTGGCTGCGAAAACCGGGCTGGTCAATGCGGTTCACTTCAACCTGCGTTACTATCCATTGGCGCGTCAGATGAAATCGATGCGCGAAAAAGGCGAACTGGGCGAGATTTATTCTTTCATCGGTTCTTACCTGCAAGACTGGCTGTTCTACGAAACCGATTATAACTGGCGCCTCGAACCGGACAAATCCGGCGATTCACGCGCGATTGCAGACATCGGTTCCCACCTGATGGACATCCTGGAATACATTACCGGCCTGAAAACCGTAGCCGTTCTGGCAGACTTCAACACGGTTCACAAAACCCGCAAAAAGCCTTTGAAAGCTGTCGAGACTTACTCGGGCAAATTGCTGCAACCGGAAGACTACGCCGATGTACCTATTAATACAGAAGACCACGCAAACGTTTTGCTCCGTTTCGACAATGGAAATAAAGGCGTAATCACCGTTTCGCAGGTTTCGGCTGGCCGTAAAAACCGCATGTCGCTGGAAATTTCCGGTTCTAAAAAGACATTCAGCTGGTGCTCCGAAGCGCCGAACGAAATGTGGATCGGTAACCGCGACAAGGCGAACGAACTCCTGATGCGCGACCCGTCGCTCGTGAACGAGGACGTGCGTTCGACCATTACTTTCCCAGGCGGCCACAACGAAGGCTTCCCGGATACCTCAAAACAAATGTTCAAGGAAGTTTATGCCGCTATCGCAGCAGGTAAGCAACCTGAAAACCCAACATTCCCAACTTTTGCCGACGGCTATCGCGAGCTCCTGATTTGTGAGAAAATCCTGGAAAGCAATAAGAAAGAGGCTTGGGTAACCATTTAATCAGAAAAAACATGAAGACTATAAAAGGACCTGGAATTTTCCTCGCCCAGTTTTTGGGTGACGAAGCGCCGTTCAATTCATTGGATACCATCGCCGACTACATGGCAGACCTTGGCTATAAAGGTTTGCAGCTTCCTACCTGGGACCCGCGTGTGATCGATGTAAAGCAGGCTGCCGAGTCGCAGACTTATGCCGATGAGCTGAAAGGCAAACTGGCTGACAAGGGCCTCGAAATTACCGAGCTTGCATCGCACATTATCGGCCAGTTGGTGGCTTCTCACCCGGTTTATGATGAAATGTACGACGGCTTCGCTGCACCCGAGGTTCGGAAGAACCCGAAAGCGCGTGCGGAATGGGCTACCCAGCATTTGAAATATGTAGCGCAAGCGAGCCGCAGACTGGGCTTGAAGGCCAGCGCGACATTCTCCGGTGCATTGGCATGGCCTTTCCTTTACCCGTGGCCCCAGCGCCCTGCCGGCCTGATCGAAACTGCATTCAAAGAACTGGCGACCCGCTGGAAGCCTATTCTGGATGTGTATGACGAAAATGGCGTGGACGTGGCGTACGAGCTGCACCCGGGCGAAGATTTGTTCGATGGTACTACTTTCGAAATGTTTGTAGACTACCTCGACGGTCACACCCGCGCGAACATCAACTACGACCCGAGCCATTTCGTGCTGCAACAATTGGATTACCTCCAATTCATCGACCTCTACCACGACCGCATCAAGGCATTCCACGTCAAAGACGCGGAATTCAATGCAACCGGTAAGCAGGGCGTGTACAGCGGCTTCGCCGGCTGGGCCGATCGCGCAGGACGTTTCCGTTCACTGGGCGACGGCCAGGTGGATTTCGGCGGAATCTTCTCCAAACTGTCGCAATACGATTACGACAGCTGGGCGGTTCTGGAATGGGAATGCTGCATCAAATCGCCGGTACAAGGTGCTGCGGAAGGCGCACCGTTCATCGAAAGCCACATCATCGAAGTGACTACAAAAGCATTCGACGATTTCGCGGGAACCGGTGCAGATGAGGCATTTAACCGCAAGGTGCTGGGTCTATAATTGTCGATCCTACAAGTATATTGAAAACCTATCTTCCTTATGGAAGGTAGGTTTTTTCTACGTTAACCAATACCCAATCAATCTAATGAATGAATCCCCTTTTCAAAAAGCTGTGAAATGTATCAGGATTGCCGGTATGACGGCCCTGGCATGTTGCAGTCTGGTGGCTACGGCCCAGACAGTGACGCCGGAGAAGCGCGTGCTGGTATTTTCCAAGACCGCCGGGTTCCGGCATTCCTCTATCCCGGCAGGGAAAACTGCCATCCTCAAACTCGGTAAAGAAACCGGTTTCGCCGTGGATACTACCGAAAATGCAACCGCATTTACCAACAAAAACCTGCAAAAATACAGTGCGGTCATATTCCTGAACACCACGGGTAATGTACTGAATGACAAGCAGCAGGATGCATTTGAGCGTTACATACAGGCGGGCGGCGGCTATGTGGGTATCCACGCGGCAACCGATACCGAATACGACTGGCAATGGTACAACAAACTGGCCGGCGCGCAATTCCTGAGCCACCCGGGCAATCCGAACGTGCAGGAAGGTGAAGCATTTGTAGTCAATGATCAGCACCCGTCGATGGATGGTTTTCCTAAAAAATGGAAGATCAAGGACGAATTTTATGATTTCAAGAACTTCAATACGAAGGTAAATGTCCTTGTCAAGATCGATGAGAAGACTTACAAGGATGGAAAAATGGGCGATAACCACCCGATGTCGTGGTACCACGAGTTCGACGGAGGCCGTGCATTCTACACCAATTTCGGGCATGAAGATGCTACATTCGTCAACCCCGTTTTTGTAAAACACCTGACCGGGGGCCTTAATTGGGCAATGGCATCGAAACTGGACTATTCGAAATCCCGCCCGGAAGAAAACCGCTTCACTAAAAAAGTACTGGCTTCCAAACTCGACGAACCTACCGAATTGGTCGTTCTCGATGACCAGCGCGTGCTTTTCACTGAAAGAAAGGGAAAAGTGAAGCTTTACAATCCTAAAACCGGCAAGATTAAACTCGTAGGTGAAGTACCTGTTTACACCAAACAGGAATACGGACTGATGGGGCTGAATATCGACCCCAACTTTAAAACCAACAAACTGATTTACATGTACTATTCGCCGCCATCTTCGGAGGCGGATACTGCCCAGCATTTGTCGAGATTCAAGTATGACGATGTGAAGGATACCGTGCTGCTCAGCACAGAAGAAGTGCTTTTGACCGTACCCGTGAAACGTACCGACTGCTGCCACACCGGCGGTTCGATCGCGTGGGACGCCAAGGGCAACCTCTACCTTTCGACCGGTGACGACGTGAACCCGTTCCAGTCCAATGGATACGGCCCTATCGACGAACGTCCGGGACGCGAGGGATGGGATGGCCAGCATACTTCTTCCAACACCAACTCACTGAGAGGAAAAGTGTTGCGCATTAAGCCGCGTTACGGCGACCGCCGCGCAAATTTGCCGGGCGGTACCAATTTGTACGATATTCCCGAAGGCAACCTCTTCCCTCCCGGAACCGACAAGACCCGTCCTGAAATCTACGTCATGGGTACCCGTAACCCGTACCGCATTTCGGTCGATCAGCATACCGGTTATCTGTACTGGGGCGATGTAGGCCCGGACGCATCGAATGACGATCCAAAACGTGGCCCAAGGGGTTATGACGAGGTGAACCAGGCCAGAAAGGCAGGTTACTTCGGTTATCCGCTATTTATTGGTAACAACAGGCCTTACATTGATTATAACTTTGCCGACAGTACCTCCGGCAAGCCGTTCGATCCTTTAAAGCCGATCAATAATTCGCCGCATAATACCGGTTTGCAGGAATTACCTCCTGCGCAACCTGCATTCATTTACTACCCATATGCCGATTCACCGGAATTTGGAGCGATTGTAGGCAAAGGAGGACGCAATGCCATGGCTGGTCCGGTATATTATGCCGCTGATTTCCAGGATAGCAAGGTAAAATTCCCTTCCTATTACAACGGTAAGTTCTTCGCCTACGACTGGATCCGCGATTACATCAACATCGTGACCATGAACGAGAAAGGTGATCTGCAAAGCATCGAGCGCTTTATGCCGGGCACCAAGTTCAGCCACCCGATCGATATGCAGTTTGCCCAAGACGGCTCATTGTATACTTTGGAATACGGGCCTAACTGGTTTGCCCAAAACGACGAAGCCAGCCTGTCGCACGTTACCTTCAATGCGGGTAACCGTGTACCCGTGGCGGTCGCGAGCGCTACCAATACCACCGGGGCAGTTCCTTTGAAAGTAAATTTTTCATCCAAAGGCTCGCTGGATTACGATGGTGATCCGATTAAGTACGAGTGGTCGTTCGGCAAAGGTCTGCCCAAAAGCACTTTGGCTAACCCGAGCTTCACGTACGCTAAACCGGGAGAGTATACGGCTACTTTGAAAGTGACCGACAACGCAGGTAACTCCAACACCTCGGACGTAATCGTACGCGTAGGTAATGCCATTCCAAAAGTGGATGTGGCTATTAAAGGCAACAAGACATTCTACTGGAATGATAAACCTGTGAAATACGAAGTTTCTGTTTCGGATAAAGAAGACGGCAGCCTCGCCGACAAGAAGATCCCGGAAGACGAGGTTACATTGACCATCAATTACCTCGAAGGTTTTGACAAAACCCAGCTCGCCCAAGGCCACCAGGCGAATACCGGCTTCGAAACCGGCAAACGTATGATCGAGCTGAGCGATTGCAAAGCTTGCCATTCGATTGATAAAAAGTCGATCGGACCAGCCTACCGCGAAGTTGCCAAGAAATATGCCAGCGAGCGTAACTCATTGAAAACGCTGACCGACAAAGTACTTAAAGGCGGAAGCGGTGTTTGGGGCGAGCAAGCGATGCCGGGCCACCCGCAACATAAGCCTGAGGAAATCGAGGAAATGGTGAAGTACATTCTGGACCTCAACAATGTAAAGGCTGTGGACAAAAAGCCGCTGAAAAGCGCTTATGTGACACAGGCGAAGAAAAAGGAGGGCTCCTACATCTTCACTGCCAGCTATACCGACAAAGGTAACGGTAACATGGGCCCTTTGACAGGTTCCAAAACCGTAGCGCTTCGTCCGTCGACCTTAATGGCCAATACCGCGGATTCAACCAAGAATACCTTCAAATACAAAGGTGACAATGGCAATGAAATGGTAATCGGCATGAAGGACGGCGGTTTCATCGCATTCGACGACATCGACCTGAGCGAAATTTCCAAACTGGCTGTTGCCGTAGGAAGCAAGGCAGGCCAATCTGCCGGAGGAACCCTGGAAGTTCGTCTCGACGGCGTGGCCGGTGCCAAAATTGGCGAAGGCAAAGTGGATAAGTCGGAAACCATCAGCATTCCGGTGAAAGCACCAGCCGACGGCAAGCAGCACAAAGTGTATTTTGTATTTAAAAATACCGATGCAGGCACCAAACCGCTATTCTCGATCGAATCGGTACGGTTTGAGAATGCTGTGCTATAACAGTGCTTTTAAACAAAAATGAGCAAAGCGGGCTTCCGAATAGAAGCCCGCTTTGCTGTTTAAACAACCGATATATTCTTACTTCTGAACCACCATTTTCTTTACACCATTACTTTTCCCGTCGGTAACCAGATCATAAAGAAAGACGCCATTCTGAAAATCCTGGGCTGAAATAGTCAGCTGCCCTTCTCCCCGCTCCTTCACCTGGTAGGAATTCACCTTGGCGCCATTGACGGAATACACCTCCACCGACGCCTCTTTCACCGACTGCGGAATGAAGAACCTGATCGCTGAGCTTCCCGAAAAACCGTTCGGCGCATTTTGTTCGAGCACCACCCCATTCGCATTCGGCTCGATACGCGCCACATTACCCGTCAAAGGTTTTGCCGTATTAGATGCCACCATCCGTTCTAACTGTTCGAGGCGCTTCGATAATGCGGTTACCTGCGCATTCATTTCCCTCAACTCCGCATCCTTCTGTTCGATTACCTTCTGCTGTTCTTTTACCGAATTGATCAGAATGTAGGTTACTGCATTCGCATCATAATCCAGGTATTCGGTCTTAGTTCCCAATGAATCCTGATGTGTAAATGTGCCGATGGTGTACGGTGCTATTTTTTGCATTTCCTGCGCGATAATTCCCACAAACCTCTTGTTACCGGTTTCAATACCCGCCTGACCGTTGTATTGAAACCAGATGGGGCGAATCCGTTTGAGCAGTTCAAGACCGTCGGTAAAATCGGTAACGTTCTTTTTGAGGCGACTGTCGGAGGCTACGATCCAATCAGGGGAACCGGCTTTGGCTGCGGCATCGGTACTGAGATGGAGTTGGAATGACGGGGCTGAGACGCCGATGCCTACATTGGCATTTTTACCGAGAACGATGCTATTGTTCGCTGTGACCTTTGCTTCCGAACCTATTGCAGTCGCATTTTCCAATGTCGCGTTTCCGGTAGCACCATATCCGAGGTAGGTATTCCGCTGCCCGGTCGTATTGTGATACCCCGCACCATATCCCAGGAAAACATTCTGATGACCATTTGTATTGGAGTAGCCCGATTTGTTTCCTAGGAAGACATTGCCAACGCCAGTTTGGCTCGAATAGCCGGATTGAGCGCCTAAGAATACGTTGAAGAAGCCTTCCTTGTTGGCGTAACCAGCTTTCGAACCGAAGAACGAGTTTTCATTTCCTTTATTTGATTGACCAGTTTTCTCGCCAACAAAGACATTTAGTCCTCCTTCATTGCCTGTTCCGGATTCACTACCCACAAAAGTGTTATCCCCACCTATACAGGAAAATCCTGTTTTGTATCCTAAAAATGTATTCGAATTGCCAGCACTTTCCTTCCCGGCCCTGGCACCTACAAATGTGGCGAAGTAATTATTCCAAGCCAGGGACCCCGCCTGTATCCCCACCAATGTAGAGGCGTTCCCAGCTATATTATTTTGCCCAGCCTGATGCCCCAGGAAGGTGTTGTCTATCCCATCATTAAGTTGCCCAGCCTGTGTTCCAAAAAATGCATGGTTATTCCCCATTGTTCCCGCTCCTGCTCCATAATGCGTCTGCGCATTGACCTGCATCATCGTACAAGCGCCCAACATCAGAGCCCCTGCCATGCCGTACCAGTTTTTCATATGATAATGTGTTTAGATGAGTGAGGATTTACCTCGATTGATTTTGTAATGGGTACAAAACTGGTATGCAAGAATGGAAATCTGCGAGTAGAGTGAAGCAGTGGAAGACGGCCATTATTTGCCGGGAACGGGTATTGACAGTAACCAACCTACAAAAACAAATGCGAGCACTCCTTCGGAATGCCCGCATTATTGAATGTGCCGAGTAATACATTTCCAATACTACTTATCTACCACCATTTTTCTAACACCATTGCTTTTGCCATCAGTCACCAGATCATACAGGAAAACACCGTTCTCGAAATCGGAAGCAGAGATCGTCAGCTTGCCTTCTCCCCTTTCTTTCACAGAATACGAATTCACTTTGGTACCATTCACGGAATAAATGTGGATAGTTGCCTCCTTCACAGATTGCGGAATAAAGTATTTAATGTCCGAGCTTCCTGAAAAACCATTTGGGGCATTTTGTTCAAGAGTCACACCATTTGCATTAGGCTCCGTTCGTGCAGCACTTCCAGTTAGGGATTTTACGGTGTTTGAGGCCACAATCTGCTCTAATTGTTTCAAACGCTCCGACATCTCAGACACAAGCTTATTCATCGCCCTTAATTCCGTATCCTTCTGTTCAACAACTTCTTTCACAGCATTGATCAAAATGTAAGTCACCGCGTTAGCGTCATAGTCCAGGTATTCGGTTTTCTTACCCAGTGAATCCTGATGTATGAACGTACCAATTGTATACGGCGCTATTTTTTGCATTTCCTGGGCGATGATGCCTACAAACTTTTTGTCACCTGTTTCGATGCCTGCCTGGCCGTTGTATTGAAACCAGACCGGGCGAATCTGTTTGAGTAGTTCAAGGCCATCGGTGAAATCGGTGATATTCTTTTTGAGGCGACTGTCGGAGGCTACGATCCAGTCGGGGGAACCGGCTTTGGCTGCGGCATCGGTGCTGAGATGGAGCTGAAATGATGGGGCTGAGACGCCGATGCCGACATTGGCTTTATGACCCAGTACAATGCTGTTGTTCGCCGTGACCTTCGCTTCTGAACCTATTGCCGTCGCATTCTCCACGGCCGGGTTGCCCGTTGCGCCGTAGCCCAAATAGGTATTCCGCTGGCCGATTGTGTTATGAAATCCCGCACCATATCCGAGGAAAACATTCTGATGCCCGTTTGTGTTGGAATAGCCGGATTTGTTTCCAAAAAAAACATTTCCGACACCAGTTTGGCTCGAATAGCCCGACTCAGATCCCACAAAAGTATTTGAGAAACCCTCCTTATTGTTATATCCGGAATGTTCTCCAAAAAAAGTGTTGTGGTGCCCGGTTGTGTTATTTGCGCCCGTTTCTGAGCCCACAAATGTGTTGAGGTCGCCGATACCGGCCAGGTAGCCTGCCCGGTACCCCATGAAAGTGTTATTCGATCCCGCATTACTATGCCCTGCTTCCGAGCCCAGGAACACATTATGGTCGCCAATTGCCATCCGACCTGCATGATATCCAATGGAGCAATTGCCGAGGCCCGTCTTCCCGAAGTATTGGGCTTGATGACCTATGGCAACGTTTCCTCCTCCGTCCTTATTTAGTAATCCGGCGTCCGCCCCGATATACGTGTTCATATTTCCGGAAACATTTTCCAAACCAGCTCCGTCACCGATAAAAACATTGGAATTTCCGTCAATGGTTTTGTATCCCGCGAAACTGCCGACGAAGGTATTGGCTGCTCCATCGACATTGCTGAAACCAGACTCATGTCCCAGGAATGAATTGTTACTGCCTAAGTTTACCATTCCTGCATTTGTCCCAAAAAACGCGTGCGCAGCGCCTTGCGTGCCAGCGCCCATTCCGTAGTGCGTTTGTGCTTCTACCTGCGTGGCGCTGAGAATTCCTATCGCCAACGCCAATTTGTAATATCTGTCCATAATAGTGTTGTGTTTAAATTGAGTGGGATCATTCAATTAGCATCTTCTTCCCGCCAGTACTCTTGCCGTCCACCATCAGTTCATATACCAAAACACCGTATTCCAAATCCCTTGCAGAAAGGACTACCTCCCCGTTTCCGCGCCCTGCAATAACCCGCGCATGGATTTTTGCACCCGCGGCATTGTACACATTAAGCACCGCCATCTTTACGGATTCAGGGATATAGTACCTAATGGATGTGTTCCGGGAAAAGCCATTAGGTACATTCTGTTCGAGGTAAGGGGTGTCGGCGCTTTGAAAATCTGTCGCCGACGACGAACGGCTGTGTTCCAGCGCCTCTAAACGTTCCAGAAGGCCCTGCTGGCTCTTTTCCAGTGCTGTAATTCTGGTTTCCTTTTCCTCAATTACCCGTTGCTGCTCTTTTACCGAGTTAATCAGGATGTACGTCACCGCATTCGCATCATAATCCAAGTATTCGCTCTCATTGCCTAACGAATCCTGATATATAAAAGAACCGATGGTATAAGGCGCTATCTTCTGCATTTCCTGCGCGATAATTCCCACAAACCTCTTGTTACCGGTTTCAATACCCGCCTGACCGTTGTATTGAAACCAGACGGGGCGGATCTTCCTGAGCAGGTCGAGACCGTCGGTGAAGTTGGTGACGTTCTTTTTGAGGCGACTATCGGAAGCGATGATCCAATCGGGCGAGCCGGCTTTTGCCGCTGCATCTGTGCTGAGGTGGAGTTGAAAAGATGGGGCGGAAATGCCTATGCCCACATTGGCTTTACGGCCCAGTACCAGGCTGTTGCTGGCAGTAACTTTCGAAGAAGCTCCAATGGCTGTTGCATTAACCAGATTCATACTACCGCCTGCTTCATAGCCGAGGTAGGTATTCATTTGCCCGCCTACATTCCATTCCCCGGCATGGTAGCCTACGAAAACATTCTGCCCAGAAGCATTGTTATACCCGGCTTTGGCACCTATGAAGACATTCTCGGTTCCATTCAAATTAAAAAAACCGGACTTCGACCCGACATAGGTATTGGACTGCGCGATTGAACCATGGTATCCCGCATTGTCCCCTAAGTAGGTATTCTCACTACCCACCGTGTTGCCGAATCCCGCATAATTGCCAGCAAACACATTGAAATTCCCCGCATTTTGATAACCGGACGAAAACCCGATCGCTACATTGTCGCTGCCCGTGTTACTCTCCCCTGCATTGCTTCCGAGGAAGGAGTTATAATTTCCACCCGTGCCTTGAAAATTTGCCTGAAATCCGACCGCACAGTTACCAGTACCTGTTATGTTTCCCGCCCCGGATTGAAAACCCAGATATGTATTGTTAAAACCGCCCACATTACTCAGACCCGCCCCCTTACCGATAAATGTATTTTGGGACCCGGTACTATTGGCGTAACCCGCCTGGGAACCAAAAAACGCATTGTCGATTCCGGTAAGATTGCCTATTCCGGACTTGAAACCAACAAAACTGTTTCCGTTTCCTGTTGTGTTACCAGCTCCACTCTCCTGCCCGATAAATGTATTGAACGCCCCTGTACTCACTTTCCCTGCATTCACACCAAAATGCGAATAAACTTGCGCCTGCGTGCCCGCTCCGACACCATAATGTGTTTGCGCATTTGCCTGTGAAATCGCACATGCTCCAAATAATAGTGCTCCTGCTGTTCTGTACCACTTTCTCATAGTAGTGATGGGTTTAAGTGAATGAGGTTTCCCCCGATGAATTTGTAACTGCTGCAAATGTTACTCGTCGCATACGGGATCATTCAAAGCTTTACCCCTGTGGTGCCGCTCCGTTTTTAAGCGGTCAAATTGAAGGTGGGTGTCAACTAGCGAACGCTGTGCTGACACCCACCTTTTGTAGAAAAGCTAATATGCAGGAGTTTGAAGTCTATCTCTCAACCACCATTTTCTTAACCCCATTACTTTTGCCATCTGTCACGAGGTCGTAAAGAAAAACCCCGTTCTCAAAATCGGAGGCAGAGATCGTCAGCTTGCCTTCTCCCCTTTCTTTCACAGAATAGGAATGCACCTTAGTGCCATTCACAGAATACACATGGATAGTTGCCTCCTTCACAGATTGCGGAATGAAGTACTTAATATCCGAACTTCCGGAAAAGCCATTCGGGGCATTTTGTTCAAGAACCACGCCGTTGGCATTTGGCTCCGTCTTCGCTATACTGCCGGTCGCAGCTACGATCCGCTCCAACTTCGTCAATCGGTTCTCCAACTCCTGAATTTTGGCCTCCTTATCTTCGATCACCCGCTGCTGCTCTTTCACCGAATTAATCAGAATGTAGGTGACCGCATTGGCGTCATAATCCAGGTACTCGGTTTTGTTCCCCAATGAATCCTGATATATGAATGTGCCAATGGTATATGGAGCTACCTTCTGCATCTCCTGGGCGATAATACCGACAAACTTCTTGTCACCCGTTTCAATGCCGGCTTTGCCATTGTATTGGAACCAGACCGGTTTGATCTGTTTTAATGCGTCAAGTCCTTCTGTAAACTCGGATATATTTCTTTTAAGTCTAAAATCTGACAGTATCGACCAGGTTGAAGATCCTGCCTTGGCCGCAATGTCTTTGCTCAGCTGTAACTGGTAGAACGGGGCAGAATAGCCGATGCCGACATTGGCATTGTTCCCCAATACCAAGCAATGACTGCCGGTAACCATTGCGGATGCCCCGATGGCGGTAGCATTTTTCAAACCAGCATTACCTCCCGAAGCATAACCCAAATAGGTATTCTTTTCCCCGTTTGTATTGCTTAAGCCTGCCCCATGGCCTAAGAAAGTATTAAAGTTTCCAGTCTCATTGCTAGTTCCGGCCTTAGCCCCCATAAAGACGTTGTAGCTTCCTGCTTCATTTTTCAACCCGCTTTCATTTCCCAAAAAGCAATTTTGCGTGCCTTTCGATTTCTGACCAGCCCAACGTCCAATGCTAACGTTTAGGCTACCGGATGTGAACATCCCTGTTTGATAACCCATATAAACATTACCTTCCCCGTTGATATGATACTGTCCGGCCGAGCCTCCAATAAAAGTGTTTGCAAGACTATTCTCAGCCTTTTCTCCACTAAAACTCCCCAAATAGACATTCCCAAAATCAGTAACACCCTTTGTCCCCGATCCAAAGCCGATGTAAGTATTATACAACCCATTAGCTGAATTGGATTTACCGGCATATGTACCGATGAATACGTGACCTCCACCAACTGTACCGGCTCCTTCTCCGATATGTGTCTGACCATTTGCATTAGGCAAATAGAAGGCTCCTGCGAACAACGCAATTACCATTTTGTAACTGTTCTTCATAAGCGTGCATGTTTAAATTGAATGAAAATAGTCTTCAAATCTTTTTTCAACAGCACAAGTTCAAGAGGGAAATTTTGAATTTAGAATTGTTTGTACAAGCGGAGGAATGGCGTTATTTGGCGGATTTACAGCATTTTTTGCTTTGAATTAATTACAAAGCAGCCGCGATAAATTGACAAAATACTTTGGCTTGAACCGTAGTTATCTGGAAGCCGACCAAAATGCGTTTCAACTCGCAAACCCCTCAATCCCCAACCCAAACAACGCAAAGTCATACTTCACAGGATCAGTCGGATCAAGCAGGCGGAGCGATGCGGTAAGTTCAGTAGCGGTTTGCCAGTCGGTAACGGGCCGCTTGATGAGCCCCAGGATACGCGCCACGCGATCGACATGGACGTCGCAGGGGCATACTAGCTGCGCGGGGCGGATGGTGTTCCAGATGCCGAAGTCGACGCCGTGGTCGTCCTTGCGGACCATCCAGCGCAGGAACATGTTCAGGCGCTTGCAGGAAGATTTGCGCGCGGGTGTTGCGATGTGCTTGCGCGTACGTGTAGGGAAGTTTTCGGAGTTGGAGAAAAAGTCGTGGAAACCGATCAGGCCGTTTTCGATCGTGATATCGGAGGATTTCATATGACTGCTGAATGCGAATTCCAGCGAGTCGTGGATTTTGTAGTATTCCTGAAAGAAATGCAGGAAATAGAGCGTATCGGTAGCGTTGAAAGTACGGTGCTTGAAATGCAGGAACGGTTTCAGATCGCTTTCGTGATGGTTACGCACGAAATCATAAGGCGCATTGTCCATTAATGCCGCCAGCTCGAGGCATTTGTTGATAATGGTCTTGCGCTGGCCCCAGGCGAGTACCGCGGCCCAGAAACCCATGATTTCAATATCCTGTTTCACCGAAAACCGGTGCGGGATACTGATCGGGTCGAAGGGAATGAAATCCGGCTGATTGTATTGCGCTACCTTCGCATCGAGCAGCTCGGCTACAAACGATGGCGGGTAGGCGGTCTGACTAGCGTCTGGCATGGCTACCTCCGAACAGGTAAGCCAGCACGCGTGAGATACCTGAGAAAATCATCACAATTCCCGAAAAAAGGAATGTAAAAATGGCGATAAACGGGTACAGAAGCGTAAACATAACACTCCAAATCTTATATCCCGTCGTATGTTTAAGCGCCTCGCGCTCTTCTTCCCTTTTGGAACGAAACTGTGGTGCGTGTTTCATAATATCTTTTCCGTAGTTATTCAAGATAACTCACTACGGCCCTGAATCGTTTGCTGTTAGGAGAAACTTTTTCAAATGCGCGGGACGACAGTTTGATCACAATGTCGTCGTTTACGCTGGTGTCGGGGATGCGGCCGATAATGCGGACGATGATTTTTTCCTGATTGTATTCATTCAAAACCTCAACCAGCGACCCAATCGGCGCGGTGCGGTGCAAGCCCAGGAATTTGCTGGTACTCTCGTCCGTTTCGATCACTTCCGCGAGGCCCGATTCCGACTTTTTCTTGCTTTTAACCACTTTCGGCGGAGCGACTTCCTCCACTGGCTTCACGACTTTCTCCGGAACAGCCGTTTTGGCTTTCACCGAATCTTTTACAACCGTCGTAGCGACCTTGGCCGCGGGAGGCGTTGCGGCAGGTGCCGCTGCTTTTTCCGCACCCTTTTCGCTGACGATCAGCTCCTGGCCATCTTTGAGATTATCGTCTGTGAGGTTGTTCCATTTGCGCAAGTCGGCCATCAGCACGCCATACTTCACCGCAACGCGGTACAATGTCTGTCCCGGTTCCACTTTATGAATACCATTTGCCGGGATTGCCGCAGCAGAGGAGGCCGACGGCGCGGAGGTACTGGTAGCTGCGGAAGGCGCTTCGACAACAGGTTTCGTCTCCTTCACCTCGGCTTTCACCAGTTCCTTTTTTTCTTCCTTCTTATCGTCCTTTTTGGTGTCTTTCTTCGTGGTCTTAGGCGTGTAAGGCACCCGGATCGTTTGCCCCGACTGGATCTGGTCGCTCATGCCGGGATTGGCTTCGCGCAGGGCGTGGATGGTCGTTCCGTACTGGCGTACAACCGCAAACATTGTCTGCCCCTGGTTGACCTTATGTATGATGAAAATCTTCCCCCCTACCTTTTCAACCCCTACGGAGTCGACAGCATTCAATCCCTTAGCCCGGGCACTCGTCAAACCTGTCATTAATCCTGCCAAAAGGGCCAGGCAAAAAATGTATTTCATTTATTATGAAAGCGTTAAACTCGAAAACTCGTTGCTATTTTTCAGATAAACCAGTGTGGACGCTTTCAGCATCATCGTCGAGCGGCCTGTTCCTTCCCGCTCTTCCGATAGTTTCTCGTGTAAAACCTGTTGCTTGTGATCGGTTACTATGAGGAGGTATTGCACTGTTTTATCTTGCTCGTAAATATAATAAGAAAAGATTATATAGGGTCTTTTCTCCAAATAATCAATGGCTGCGGGATTGTGACCGCCCGTTGCGTTGCTAATAAATTGCGCGAGCTGCCCGAAATACTTATTCCCTTCGATGTAACGAACGGGTTCGGTTAAAATTATTTCCTCGTAAGGTTCTGCCGATCCCATTGTCAATGGCAGCACTTCACCAGTCGCCGCATTGCAAAGCAGGTGTTTGAATGAATCTCCTTGCTTCGTCGCCACTTCGAGCAAGTCGTTCCCTGCATTTTTCACCAGCAAATGATTAGGCAATAGCCACGACAAAAATCCCGTTTCGACTGTCACGGCAAGAAGATCGGTCGGTTCCGGAACTTCGGGGTAGCGGTAGTTATGCAAAAAAATGTGCTGATGTGAAAAAGCGGTCAGGGACGTCCACCAATCGGTACCTTCCACTTGCCGCTGCCATTTCACCGACAGATTTGCCGTATCGATCACGGCAAACGACACCTCACGACGCTCGGCATCACGTAACTCGATGGCCCACAGCGAACTGTCCGGATCGGCGTCGGGCATTACCCGCCAGATGTTTTCTGAAAACCGGAACGAAAAAAGATTTTGCAATTTTTTACCTTTATTTTGAATCAAATTTAACTGACAACGACCTCGTGCGCATTCTAGGAATAATACCGGCCCGCTACGCTTCTACCCGCTTCCCTGCCAAGGCCTTGGTGGATATCGGCGGAAAAAGCATGATCCAGCGGGTCTACGAACAAGCGTCCAAAGCTACTCAACTCGACCAGGTAATCGTAGCGACCGACGATGAAAGAATACTGAACCACGTCCGCGAATTCGGCGGAACTGCCGTAATGACCTCCCAGGACCACCAAAGCGGCACCGACCGCTGCTTTGAAGCATTGAACAAAACGGACGGTCAATACGATTACGTCATCAACATCCAGGGCGACGAACCGTTCATCAGCCCCGAGCCGATCGACCACCTTGCCTCTGTGCTCAATGGAGAAACTGAGCTGGCCACATTGGTCAAAGTCATCGACAATGACGACATTCTTTTCAACGTGAATGTGCCGAAAGCGGTGCTGAACAAACGAAATGAAGTAATGTATTTCAGCCGGCAGACGATCCCTTATCTACGCAATGCGCAAAGCCAGGATGAGTTTTTGAAATCGCATGTTTTTTACAAACATATCGGCATTTACGCTTACAGGACCGACGTTTTGGCGGAGATCACCGAACTGCCCGTGTCATCACTGGAAAAAGCCGAGGCATTGGAACAATTGCGCTGGCTCGAAAACGGCTACGCGATCAAGGCCGTAGTGACATCCGACGATTCACATGGTGTGGACACGCCCGATGACCTCGACCGGGTTACCAGAAAATTTTTGCCGTAACAGGCCTTTGTGGAATACATTTTTTACAAGGAAGGTTAACGTATAAGGATTAGCCGTATATTTCTTAAAAAACGTTAAAACCGTTTTACGTATACGACCAGCTTCTTCCGATGCGTTAGCCTTTTATTGTTTTAAACTAATTACCACTTGAAAAAAGAGCCTTATGCAATATAACATCCTTTGGGCCGATGACGAAATAGATCTTCTCAAACCGCATATCATGTTCCTCACCAATAAAGGTTACAACGTTACGCCCGTGAACAGCGGCGCGGATGCGCTGGACCGCATTGAGAATGACCGGTTTGACATTGTATTCCTCGATGAAATGATGCCGGGTATGACCGGTCTTGAAACGCTCGCACAGATCAAACAACAGCAGCCCAACCTGCCTGTGGTGATGATCACGAAGAGCGAAGAGGAGCACATTATGGAGGATGCCATCGGTTCCAAAATCGACGACTACCTCATCAAACCACTGAATCCCAACCAGATACTACTTTCCGTTAAAAAGATACTGGACAATAAGCGCCTGGTAACCGAAAAGACGACCCTCAGCTACCAACAGGAATTCCGGAGCCTGGCCATGCAGTACCAGGACCGCATTGGCCACGAGGAATGGGCGGATATTTATAAAAAACTCATTTACTGGGAGCTCGAACTCGAAAGCTCCGACGACCAGGGAATGGCCGAGGTTTTCAGCATGCAGAAAAGCGAGGCGAATGCCAATTTCTGCAAATTTATTGAAGACGAGTACGAAGAATGGCTGAACGACCCGCGTTCCGACAAACCTATTCTCTCACATCAATTGATGAAACAGAAGGTATTCCCGCATCTGAAAGGATCGAGCGAGCCTGTATTTTTCCTGTTGATCGATAACTTCCGCTACGACCAGTGGAAAATGATCCAGCCGATTTTGCAGGAGTTTTTCAATATCGAGGAAGAATCTTCGTACTACTCGATTTTGCCTACCACAACAGGTTATGCACGTAATGCGATCTTCTCCGGCCTCATGCCGAGCGAAATGGAACGCAAACATCCGCAATGGTGGGTAAGCGACGAAAATACCCCGGAAGGTGAAGAAGGCTTGAACAACCACGAGCAGGATTTCCTTCAAAAGCAACTGGAAATGAACCACTTGAATATCAAGTTTTCCTACAACAAGATATTGAATACCAACCAGGGTAAAGCATTGGTGGATACATTCAACAACCTGCTGACCAATCAGCTGAATGTGATTGTCTACAACTTTGTGGATATGCTTTCCCATGCGCGCACGGACGTGCAGATGATCAAGGAGCTTGCGCCCGACGAGGCGGCTTACCGCTCCATCACCCGCTCGTGGTTCCAGCATTCGCCGCTGCTCGATTTCATCCGTAAAGTGGCTGAGAAGAAAGGGCGCCTGATCCTCACTACCGACCACGGGATGATCCGCGTGCAAAAACCGGTGAAAATTATCGGCTACCGCGAAACGAATACGAACCTCCGTTACAAGCACGGCAAGAACCTCGGCTTCGACGATAACCACTTGATGGTGTGCCGGAAACCGGAACGTATTTTCCTGCCGAAACCGCACGTTTCGACATCGTACGTATTCACCAAAGAGGATTATTTCTTCGCCTACCCGAACAACTACAACCAGTACGTGAACCTCTACCGCGATACCTTCCAGCACGGCGGCGTGTCGCTCGAAGAGATGATCATCCCGGTGATCGACATGAAAGCGAAATAGTGAGTTTTGGATATAAAAAAAAGGCGTCTGAGTTCATCAGACGCCTTTTTTTATTCCTAAATATTGCTACTCGCTTACCGTAATCCCTCCATTTTCGCATTTGATCACGCGGGCGGGGAAGCGTCTGAGAAAGTCGTGATTGTGGGTTGCCATGAGTATCGCGGTACCGGCATTGTTGATCGTGCGGAACACCTGCATGATCTGGTCTCCTACTTCGGGGTCGAGGTTACCCGTTGGCTCATCGGCGATCAGGATTTGCGGCTCGTTGAGCATCGCGCGGGCAATTACCACGCGCTGCTGCTCGCCACCCGAAAGTTGGTGGGGCATTCTTTTCTGGGCAGTTCCAAGACCCACCTGCATGAGTACCTCGGCAATGCGTTTGGAGATTTTCCCCTGGTTTTCCCAGCCCGTCGCGCGTAGCACGAACGCGAGGTTATCCTCTACGGAACGGTCGGAAAGCAATTGAAAATCCTGGAAAACAATGCCTATGCGGCGGCGGAGGAACGGAATATCAGCCCGTTTAATATTGTGCAGCTCATAACCGGCTACTTTGGCAGAACCGGTATGCAGCCATAAATCGGCGTATAGTGTTTTTAAAAGCGAGCTCTTACCGCTACCGGTACGACCGATGAGGTATACAAATTCGCCCTTATTGATCTCAAAATGAACGTCGTTCAAAACAGGCCTCTCACCCTGATAAATATCTGCCCTTTCCAGTCTGATTATTGGCTCCGTCGAATCGGTGGTCATGATTGTGCTAATATAATAATTGGGTTGAGCTGAAAACGCCCGAAATGGATAGTGTGGTATATCGCTCATGTCACGCTGAGCGGAGCCGAAGCGTCGAGGCGTCTCCGCCCTTATCCTTCAACTTCGCTCAGGATGACATTCACGTCCATCAATTAAGCATTTCCTTTTTTGTAGTCAGAAAGGAATTTCTCAAGACCGATGTCGGTCAATGGGTGTTTCAGCAATGCTTCGATCGCGCTCAACGGGCCGGTCATTACGTCGGAACCTACTTCTGCGCATTGGATAATGTGCATTGGGTGACGAACTGAGGCAGCAAGCACTTGTGTATCGAAACCGTAGTTTCTGTAAATAGTCAGGATTTGCTCGATGAGGCCGATACCGTCTGTTGAAATATCATCCAGACGTCCTACGAAAGGAGAAACGTAAGTAGCACCTGCTTTCGCAGCAACCAGCGCCTGTCCAGCCGAGAAGATCAGCGTACAGTTGGTACGGATGCCTTTTGAAGAGAAATATTTCAAAGCCTTGATACCTTCTTTGATCATCGGGATTTTCACCACGATTTTCTCGTCGATCTCAACGAGTTCTTCGCCCTCGCGAACCATTCCTTCGAAATCAACCGAGATTACTTCCGCACTTACATCACCGTCCACAATATCGCAGATAGCCTTGTAGTGACGCATTATATTATCCTTACCCGTAATTCCTTCTTTCGCCATCAAAGATGGGTTGGTGGTCACACCGTCTAATACACCAAGCGCCTGCGCTTCCCGAATTTCGTTCAGGTTCGCAGTATCAATGAAAAATTTCATATTGAAAATTTATTGGTTAGAATATTCCACAAAAGTAGAAAACCCTGAACAAAACCAAAAAGAAAGAAAGCGGGAATCGAAGCGGAGAAGAAATAAAAAAAGGCAAACCGAGAATCTCACCGCATCGACCACCTACCCTTGCTTCCGTCAGGACCTGGGGGATTCGGAAGGAGCTGGTAGTTCCGATTTGCCGGGTGCAAAGATAAGGACATTTTATTCACAAAAAGAAAACATTCGTGTAACGTTTCGCCTTACTTTTGTGCGAAACAACTAGAAATGAACCAGTATGCCTCGATTATTTTTTTTATTTTTTCTGATTTTCCTCTACTCCTGCTCTCAATCTTCCGACGCATTCCTCCAAAAAGGCAAAGAGCTCATGCAACAAGGCAAGACGCGCGAAGCCATTGAATTCATCAACAAAGCGATTGAAAAAAACACCTCCAGTGCCGACGCATTCAACCTCCGTGGCGTGGCTTACTATGAATTGAAAGAGAACGACAATGCATTACTGGATTTTGCGCAGGCGATAAAGCTGCAACCGGCCTCCTACCGCCCCTACTTCAACCGCGCATTGCTCTATACGGACGAAAACAAGCTGGATTCCGCATTTGCCGACTACAATAAATCCGCCGAGCTCGCGCCCGACACCGCCGATGTTTTCCTGAACCGCGGACAGCTGCTCGTACTCATGGATAAAACGCCGGACGCCATCAAAGACTTTGAAAAGGCTACCCAGCTCGATGCAAACAACAAACAAGCCTGGTACAATCTCGGAAACACCTATTACCGGACACAGGATTTCAAAAAAGCGACGCTGGCATTCCGCCAGACCGTGAAACTCGACGGACAATACGGAAAGGCATTCTATGGCCTGGGCCTTGCGCAATACAACGACGGCGAAAAGGACCTTGGTTGCACCAGCCTGAAACAGGCTCTAAACCTGGGATATAGCGACGCAGCGAATGCATTAGCGCAATTATGTCAGTAAAAGATGTGTTAAAAGAGTAGCTCCGACGGTTAATAACTGAGTGGTAACAGCTTTTTAACATAATCTTTAATCATCGTATTCTTAACCCGCTTTGTCATGAGACTTTTAAAGATATTTTTCGGGATACTTTTCGTGATCTTCGCCTATTTGCAGCTTAACGACCCGGATTCGGGCACCTGGATCGCCATTTACAGCTTCGCGGCCCTCGGTTGCTTTATGAGCATCCGGGAGCTTTGGCCTTCCTGGGTATTTTATGTGCTTGCAGCCGGTTACCTGATCGGCGCCATCCTGCAATGGCCACCCGAATTCGAGGGGATTTTCTTTGGGGAAACTGCCATGAGAAGCCTCAACATCGAGCTGGCGCGCGAGTCGCTCGGGCTGGGTATTTGCGCGCTGGTGATGGCCGTAATCGGCAAATGGGGTTGATCAGTCCTTAACCCATTCGATTTCCTTCAAACCGAATTCAATTTCTTCCGGCTCGGTGGCTAATTTGACCCGTAACTTCCCAAGTTCGGTCACATTGGTTACCGAGCCGATTGTTATTTCCCCCTTGTAGAGAAATTTCACATCTTGCTGATAACCATACAAATGCCTCAGATATTCGGCACGTATCACCTCGTTCTGAGAGCCTGAACGCAGCCTGATGTACCAGGCATCCAGAAATTTCAACACCTTGTGAAACTCTTCCGCGAGCGAGTAGGCGTGCCCGGTTTCGCGCCCAAGCGAAGTCACATGGTCATTGGCAAAAGACAACTGGTTGATGTTTACCCCGATACCGACGACTGAGGTTGCAAAACGGTTCCCCTGCAAAGAATTTTCGATCAATACGCCTACGGCCTTACGGTTGTTTACGTAAATATCGTTCGGCCATTTCACCTTCGTGTCAGGCACGTAGCTGCCCAGGTATGCGCGGATCCCCAGGGCGGTAACCTGACTGATCAGAAATTGGTCCTGAATGGGTAGAAAACCGGGTGTAAGCACGACCGAAAATGTAAGATTTTCACCGGCATTGGCGTTCCAGACGGTCCCCCGCTGACCTCTTCCCTTGACCTGATTATCGGTGATGACAACCGTTCCTTCCTCAAACAGCCCCGCATGTACTATTTCAGCCGCTATGTCGTTCGTGGAATGACAAGTTGGCAGATATATTACTTTTTTACCAATTATTAGCGTGTCCTGTGTAGAGTTGTACAATTTTTTTGTTTTACTTTAGGGTTTTAGAAAAGGAAATAACAACGCATGAAAGAACGCAAAAATAAAGAACTATCCTCAAAAGATCTCACCGAACTGGTTGTGAAGGGCATGACAGAAAAGAAGGGTTTGGACATTGCCATATTAGACCTCAGAAAAGTAAAAAATTCAATCACCGACTTTTTCGTGATTTGCTCGGGGAACTCCGACACTCAAATAGATGCTTTGGCCAGCTCGGTTGAAGACGAAGTTTATAAAATATCCAAAACAGAACCCTGGCAAAAAGAAGGAAAGGCGAATGGTGAATGGATTTTGATTGACTATGTCGACGTGGTCGCACATATTTTCAACAAAGAACGCCGCAAACATTACGATCTGGAAGAACTTTGGGGAGATGCAGAGGTGACATACCTGGAAGACTCCATGGTATAAAGGCCCGCCGGGCGAACATTAGCCCCGCAGGGATTGTTGTTTAATATATTTCCTCTTAATTAAAACGAACGAATGTCTGAAAACGATAACAAAAGGGGGCCACTCAACCCTAAAAGTCCTCAGAAGGGATATCAAGGTTGGATTATTGCCGCTCTGATCGCTACTATACTCGGAATCACGTACCTCAACAGAACATCGACAATCCGCGAAACCACTCAGAAGCGTTTCGAAAAAATGATGGCTGACAAGGAAGTGGAGCGCGTAACCATTGTGAATGACAAGTCGGTGGAAGTTACGCTCAAACCCGAGGCACTCAAACTCGACAAGTACAGGGTTGTTGCAAAGGAAAATAACTATTTCGGCGGGGAAAGTGCTTCCCATTACCAGTTTCAGGTAACATCCGCGGAGACCTTCAAGAAGGATTTCGACAAAATGCAGGAAGGTACCCCCGACGACGACAAGGTGCCGTTCGTGGTAGATACCCGCAACGACTGGACCAGCTTCCTCGGAACCTGGGGCTTTTTCATTGTCATGATCCTGGTGATGTACTTCATCCTCGGCAGAATGTCGGGTGGTGTAGGTCCTGGCGGCCAGATTTTCAACATCGGTCGCTCACGTGCAACACTTTTCGATGCCGAGAACAAGGTTAAAATCACATTTAACGACGTTGCCGGTCTCGACGAAGCCAAAGAAGAGATCAAGGAGATCGTAGAGTACCTCCAAAGCCCTGACAAATTCAAGAAACTGGGTGCTAAAATACCCAAAGGTGCATTGCTCGTAGGCCCTCCGGGAACGGGTAAGACCTTGCTCGCGAAAGCGGTGGCCGGTGAAGCAGGCGTTCCATTCTTCTCGCTTTCAGGTTCCGATTTCGTGGAAATGTTCGTGGGTGTAGGTGCAGCGCGTGTGCGTGACCTTTTCAAGCAAGCGAAAGAAAAAGCGCCTTGTATCATCTTTATCGATGAGATCGATGCGGTAGGTCGCTCACGTGGCCGTGGCGCGATGCCCGGTTCCAACGACGAACGAGAAAATACATTGAACTCCCTGCTCGTAGAAATGGACGGTTTCGCAACCGACTCCGGTATCATTATCGTAGCAGCTACCAACCGCCCCGACGTGCTCGACCCTGCATTGCTTCGTCCGGGACGCTTCGACCGCCAGATTTCGGTGGACAAGCCGGACGTAATCGGTCGCGAGGCGATTTTCAAAGTGCATTTGAAGCCATTGAAACTGGCTACCGACGTTAATATCCAGAAATTGTCATCGCAGACTCCTGGCTTTGCCGGTGCTGAAATCGCTAACGTTTGTAACGAAGCCGCATTGATCGCCGCCCGTCGCAACCGTGAGGAGGTAACGATGCAAGACTTCCAGGATGCGATGGACCGTGTAATCGGTGGTCTGGAAAAGAAAAACAAACTGATTTCTCCGGAAGAAAAGCAAATCGTGGCATACCACGAAGCGGGTCACGCGGTGGCAGGCTGGTTCCTCGAACACGCCGATCCATTGGTGAAGGTGTCGATCGTACCACGTGGTGTGGCGGCATTGGGTTACGCACAGTATCTCCCGCGTGAGCAGTATCTGTACCGCACCGAGCAGCTGTTCGATGAAATGTGCATGACATTGGGTGGCCGTGCTGCGGAAGATGTAGTATTTGGAAAAATCTCTACCGGCGCATTGAGCGACTTGGAACGCGTGACGAAAGTGGCGTACAGCATGGTAACGATGTACGGTATGAACGAGCGCATCGGTAACATCTCGTTCTACGATTCCAAACAGACCGACTATGCATTCACCAAACCTTACTCGGAATCCACCTCACAGGCGATTGACGAAGAAGTAAGAAAGCTGGTGGACCAGGCATACCAGTTCGTGAAGAACCTGCTGATCGAAAAACGCGACGCACTGGAAGTATTGGCGAAAGAGCTTCTTGAAAAAGAAATCCTGTTCCAGGCCGACCTCGAAAAGCTGATCGGAAAACGTCCTTACGAAAAGGAAACAAGCTATCAGGCTTATATCAACCGTCGTTCGAACGAGGAGGCTGCGATCCACGAAGAAGTGGTGAAACAGACCCTCGAAAAAGACCGTAAAGAAGAAGAAATGGCGGAAGCCGAAAAAAGCGCCGATACAGAATAGGCACTTTTGAACGAATAAAAAACAGATAGCCGGACAATTCAACCTGTCCGGCTATTATTTTTACAGCATATAGTAAATCGTTTGACCCTAAACCTTCAAAGCATATGCCTTTTGAAATCTTCAAACAGCAGTTCGGTGATCTTACCGAATATGTGATACACGAAACAACTACTGAAAACCGCTGTGTAGTTATTCCCGAGCTGGGTGGCATCGTCCGTCAGCTCTCTCTCCGCAAAGGTCTGACGCTCTTTTCCGTCCTGAAAACGCCCCCTACCCCTTCGGCGCTTGTAGCCGATACCAAAAGCGCCAGCGAGCTCCTGTTCCCGTTCGCAAGCCGCATTCCGGAAGGGAAATACAAGTTTTTAGGGAAGGAATATCAACTCAAAAAAAACGAAGACGGCGGTCAGAACGCTATCCACGGACTGGTACGCAAAAATCACTTTCACCTAGACGAGCAGGTGATCCACGAGAATAATGCATCCATTCAGCTGTCTTATACCATCGACAACGCGGAAGGGTATCCGTTCCAGGTACATTTCTCCGTTCGCTATACCCTCCATGCCAACGGCCGTTTCGAACTGAAATACGAAGCGAAAAACAATGGACAATCGCCCTGCCCTGCGATGTTCGGCTGGCACCCCTACTGGATGCTGGGCAACGAGGACGTGGAGGCCTGGAAGATCAACATCCCGTCCAAACGCCTGGTTACCTTCAATGAAAACCTGATCCCGATCGGTACCGAGCCGTTTGACATGGCTATGCCCGCATTGCTGCACCGGAAGGAATTTGACAACGCCTTCATTGTGGAAGCCAACGGCCCGCAAGCAGTTACCGAGCTGATCTCGAAGAATCAGAATGTTACCTTGCGCATTGAGCAGGAAATCGGGGAAGGGAAATTCAACTACCTCGTCGTATACACCCCGCCGGCGCGCGACTGTGTCGCGATCGAGGCGCTCACAGCGAATGTGGACGCATTTAATACAGGAGAAGGGCTAAACATTCTCGCGCCCGGACACAGCGTTGACGGCACGATCACGGTCAGCCTCATCTAAGGATCTGGTTCTGTACCAGCCGATCTTATGCCATAACAGTTTCCAATGGGTCAGATAGCCCAGGTGTGCCGCGACAATGGAAAGTTTATCCGACCATTTGTCGCGGTATTTTATATTGTAGAGAAAAATCCGCCAGGTTTTGGTTTTCAGCGACGGCCGCTCATTCTCCCAATGGGTTAGCATATCCTCTAAAAAGCCCTCCGAAGGGTAACTTTCCGTCGCCCCTGCATACTTTACATAGTCCCGGCCACTGAGATAACCAGCCACCCCCAGCGATTCCAGAAGCAGTTTATGTAAGCCTTTCGCTTGGGTTACCTTATTAATATATGCCCAGTCCATCGAGCCCGCCGACTTGTCGAGCAGCCTCAGCAAATCGGCCATGTATTTCAGTTTGTCCCATTGTTCCACGCCGCCGTGGTGGATCACCATCATGATCAGCTGGATTTCCATTGCCGGCACCAGCACGGGTTTACCCATCATGCTGAACTCAACCAGGTTTCCGGCGAGCTCGTCCCAGGTGAAATTGTAGCAATACCGCGGATAGGTACAGTTCCATTGTATTTCCAGCGACTGCAATACATGCTCCTGCACAGGCGTGAGCGGCAGTTGATAGTCGGTATCCAGGTAATCTTCGACAACAGCCTTTTCTTTCAGCAAATAATGCCGGTAATTGTCGGCAGCGAAGCCTTCGCGCAGAAGAATATCCAGACTTTTGGAAACATCTTCCTTACCAATAAAATAGTCGATATCCCCGAACTCTCGCGATACGGGCTTGTCGTAAAGCATCCAGGCCCACAATGCCCCTTTCATCGGGAAAGCGCGCACGTCATTATCGATCAATCGATTATACAGCCGAACGCAAATCCCCAGGAAAGCCATATTCGTGACGGCTTGCCCTAATGTGAATTCACGCAGCATTTTGAGCACATTGTCGGGAAGCGCCAGTGCCTTCGCCTGCACATATTCAAATGCCAGCGGTCGGATCTGGTGCCAGTTGGCGAGCGCCGAAAATTTTTGCGGGTCAAAGGGGACATCCCCGATTTCAAAAGGCTGATGACCCGACGGCAACACCGCCGCCTCGATCAGATATGCCAGTTCACGGGAAACTTTGAGCCGTTGCATCCTATTCCGCGATTAGTTGTTCACGGATACTCGTTTCGACCCACTTTTCCAGGTTATCGAAACCTTCGGGTCTCCTTTTACGAAGCAATTCAACGGATTTGGCACATTGAATGCATTGAAAAAAGTGCTTTTTGAGGTTATCACCGTTCATAAGCTCCGTGGCCAGGGGAAAATTGCGCAGCATTTCACCAGGTATTTCAGCGAGGTTCATCTGCTGCATTGCCGGCTTGTTTCTGGCTCTATGCAAAAAGAATACCTTTTTCAGCGGAACCGGCCGGGTAGGAAACTGCTCGCGGGGCTGGAAAGCAAATTTGTTAACGCCTTCGCTCACCGGTTCGAGGTCCGACTGATCGTAGCGCAGGCCGTCGACGGTTTTTTCCCATATTTTCAGTTGCGGGTAGGCCGGAATAATTACCGGTTTGCCGGTTTCATCGAATGTAATCGCCGTAAGATCGTCGCTTAATAATCTGCAACCCGCTTTAATAAACGCGGCCGCCGTGCTCGACTTCCCCGCCCCGGGCATGCCCATGAAGCACCAGGCTTCATCGCCTACCGCCACCGAACTGGCGTGAAGAAGTAAATATCCTTTTTGAAATAATATAAGGCCTAACGCCTCACTGACCGTAAACAGGCTGATAATGTTGCCCTCCGATGCCACCGGGGAAACTACCAGTTCATGGCCGCCGGAGGCTTTGAAAGACGCGACACCGGCCCAATCCAGGTACAATGCATGTTGTTCATCCAGGCCAAAAAACGCCTTAATCCCCCGTCGGTAAATGGTCGTCGGGCGCATCGCCGGGAGCTCCACAATGCCCTGGCGAATGTAAACGTCAGCTGTGGAGTCGGGGTTGCCTTCGGCCAGTTCGGGCAGGGAGATTTCTGAATGAATATGGAGCCCGAAGGCAGTGTAATGGTGCATGTGTGTAAAGTACAAATTAAATCATTCCCAAACCCAGAGCCGTTTGTAGGAAACTGTGTCGGGCCAACGCCCGATAACGATGTTGCCGTTTTGCTCCACCCAGGCATGTGCCTCGAATTGCTTGGCGGGATTGATCTCTATTCCTATTTCCAGGGTCAGTGCGGGAGAATTGCGAAGCAGGTATTTGGTCGCAAGGGCGCGGGGCAGGCACAAAAGCTCAAATGGCAGCAGATTCGCCGCCGTATCCACCGCCCAAACAGTCCGCTCCATGGCTTCCGGCGCAGTCTCCTGCACGCGGCTCGGGCGGCTAAGCCTGTGGTACCATTTTCTGAACAACGAAAAAGGGAGCAAAAGCAGCCCGGCCTTGATCCACAGCAGGCACCATGCGGCCCGCAGGAAAATCCCTTTCTCCGGCCCGGACAAGCTCCGCCATTTCCCTATCAGCTTACCGATTCTGCCCAAAATCTATTTGATTATTTCAACCAGTCTCTCGGAAATCAAATCCTTCAACAACCCGTCGATATCACTCTTGCAAGTATCGGTATCGACGTCATACTCGCTGGTCACCGCTTCGCACAGCGTTTCGATCGTCTGCGGCCCTTTCTCCAATGTTTCCCAGATGAGAACACCCACTTCATCCAGACCGTAATAAGCTCCTTTGTTGTGGTTTAGAATGACTGTTTCCCCTGCAACCTTGGACGATATCTGTTCCGATGTAAGCTGATATTTCATTCTGAAAAATTAAATCTGAAAGTATAATGTGCAACCGAATTGTACAAAGTTAGGCATTTTAATCACTCAATCTCAAACTTTATTCCCTGCGCCAAAGGCAACGCAGTACCATAATTGATCGTATTAGTTTGACGTCGCATATACGCTTTCCAGGCATCCGAACCCGATTCACGCCCGCCACCCGTCTCTTTTTCACCACCGAACGCGCCCCCGATCTCAGCACCCGAGGTACCGATATTCACATTCGCTATGCCACAATCGGAGCCGCCAAAAGACAGGAACCGCTCGGCATCGCGCAGATCGTTCGTGAAAATGGCCGACGAAAGTCCTTGCGGCACATCGTTTTGCAAAGCAATGGCCTCCTCGGCTTCGCCGTAACGGATCAGGTAAAGGATCGGCGCGAATGTCTCGTGCTGGACGATCGCCCAATGGTTCTCCACCTCCGCAATGCAGGGAGAAACGTAACAACCGGATGCATACGCATCTCCCACGGGCATACCGGGCTCAACTACAAATGTCCCTCCGGCCTGCCTCACTTGGTCAACGGCATTTTGGTATTGCACTACCGCCTGTTTATCGATCAGAGGCCCGACGTGAATGCCCGAATCCAGCGGATTCCCGATTTTCAACTGACCATATGCCTTTGCCAGGCGACTTTTTACTTCCTCCAATATGGATTCATGCACGATCAGGCGCCGGGTAGAGGTACACCGCTGTCCGGCTGTTCCTACCGCCCCGAAAACAATGGCGGGAATAGCCACCTTCAAATCCGCTGAGGGTGTTATGATGATCGCGTTGTTCCCACCCAATTCGAGCAGGCTTTTTCCCAACCTTCGCGCAACTGCCTCTCCTACCGAACGGCCCATAGGAATGCTGCCGGTAGCCGATATTAATGCGATACGCGGGTCCTGCGCAAACCACTCCCCTACCGCTCGACCGCCCGAAACAATGCACGAAACACCTTCGGGCACATCATTATCTTTCAAAACATCCCGGATAATATGCTGGCAGGCAATGGCAGTCAAAGGCGTTTTTTCCGAAGGCTTCCACACGCACACATTCCCGCACACCCACGCCACCATCGAATTCCACGACCATACCGCCACCGGGAAATTGAATGCCGAAATGATCCCAACCACGCCCAGCGGGTGCCATTGCTCGTACATGCGGTGCTGCGGGCGCTCGCTATGCATGGTGAGGCCGTAGAGCTGGCGCGAAAGCCCGGTCGCGAAATCACAGATATCGATCATTTCCTGCACCTCTCCCAGCCCTTCCTGCAAGCTCTTGCCCATTTCATAGCTGACAAGCGTGCCCAGTTCCTGCTTGTATTCGCGCAATTTCATACCCATTTGCCGCACAATTTCGCCCCGTTTGGGCGCAGGAATGCTTCGCCATGTTTTGAATGCCAGTGAAGCGGTTTCCACCGTGCGATCATAGTCGGCACGCGCGGCTTGCGTTACCGCACCGATTTTCTGGCCGTCTACGGGCGAATACGATTCCAGTAATGCACCACCGCCCGCCCAGCTCGACTGCCCGGTAGTTACGCCGTGATTAACACCGGCAATACCCAGTTTTTCAAGAATTACATCAATCCCTTTCATATCAACTCAGCCTACATTCTTAAAAAACTGTCCATTCATTGTCTTGAAAAAAGCGTCCAGCGCAATATCTTCCTGCCGGATAAAACCAGTTCCGGGCAGTACGCCATCCGCCACCATTTCCACTACCGAAGCGATGGAAGCGGCCGTTGTCCAGGATATCGCCCGCCAATGCTGTCCGTCGATCTGAATGGGGTGATAGGCCTGGTAAAACTCTTCCCTTTCCAGGTGATTGCCCTTCCAGCCTTCCACTACTGCATATACATACACCACATCCTGCTGCACGGGCGGCTTGGCCTCCGTCAGGATTTCCTCCACCAGGGCACGCTTGTCTTTCAGGCACAGCTCATACAGCACAAAACGCATCAGGTTGCAATGCCCCGGGTAACGAATGGTTTTATAATTCAATGTATCTACCTTTCCTTCCAGCGTTTCGCACATGGTCGCAAGTCCGCCCGAAGTGCTGAATGCCTCGAATTCCTGCCCTTCGATATTGATCATTTCAATCCCTTCGAGCGAGGGCACCATTTTGCGGACACCATTGTGGATCACCTCGGCGTCATTCAAATACTCGTTCACCACACCCGCAGGCGACCATGTGAACGAATAGCCCATTTGCCCGTTCGGGTAGCGCGGCAATGCACCTACGCGCAGTTCGATATCCCTGATTTTGGTGAAACGCTTGGCGAGCTCCATGCCTACAATGCCGATAAAACCCGGTGCCAGCCCGCATTGGGGCGCGAGCACGCTGCGGCTGTCTTTGGCCATCTCGCGGATAGCCGAAGTGGTAGGAACATCCTCAGTAAGGTCGAAATAGTGGATTCCCGCCTTGTGTGCGCGTTGCGCGATGGGCAGGTTGAGGTTGTAAGGCATACAGGATACCACGGCATGGAACCCGGCCAATGCCTTGTCCAGAAACGCGCCGTCGTTCACGTCGCCGGTAATTATTTCGAAGGGGAGTTGCACAGGCGGCTGCGCTTTATCCACCCCGGTAACCTGGAAACGTTTGCTCAGCAAGGTTGCTACGAGTGAGCCTACTTTTCCTAATCCGATCACAAGTACTTTTTGCATGTATAGTTTAAAGTGGTTTTAGTTGAAATTTTTGAAGCTATTTTGAAAGATAGAAAAAGAAATTGCAGTTTTTAAAAGTTGCATGTCATTTTTGTAGGACAAATCAGGCATTATGACCATTACCATTGTGGGCGGAGGCGCTTCGGGTTTTATGGCGGCGATCACCGCCGCGGAGACATTTCCGGACGCCCGCATTACCATTCTTGAAAAGAGCAGGACCGTCCTCAACAAGGTCCGCATTTCCGGCGGCGGAAGGTGCAATGTCACGCACCGGCCGCATGAGCTACGGCATTTTATCAAGAACTATCCGAGGGGCGAAAAGCTCCTCCGTAGGCTCCTGCCGCATTTCGATGCGGATGCAACGGTAGCCTGGTTTGAAAAAAGAGGGGTTCAACTCAAAACCGAAGCCGATGGCCGTATGTTTCCGGTCACGGATTCATCCCATACCATTATTGAATGCCTCGTTAAAACTGCCCGAAACCTGGGCATTGAAATCAGGACGAGCATTCACGTAAATTCCTTCGAGAAGGCCGGCGACGTATTCCGGCTGGAACTGGTCAATGGAGAGGCTATTTCAACCGACCGGTTGTTGATCGCAACCGGAGGCTATCCCCGCGCCGAAAGCTTTGATTGGTTGGAGGAACACCGGCACGGAATTGTACCGCCGTTGCCTTCCCTGTTTACATTCAACACACCTGATAATTATCTGCTATCGCTTGCCGGTGTTTCGGTGAAAGACGCATTGGTCAAAATAGGCGGCACCAAACATGAATGGCGTGGGCCTTTGCTGATCACGCATTGGGGTTTCAGCGGGCCGGCCGTCCTGAAATTGTCGGCCTGGGGCGCCCGTGATCTGGCCGAAAAAGATTACCATTTCACATGCCGCATCAACTGGCTTCCGGAAATGAAGGAACAGGAAGTACGGGATTTTTTACTCGCCGAGAAAACCAATACTGCGAAACAGCAAGTCGCATCGCACGCCCGTTTCGGGTTACCCTCGCGGCTTTGGAAAGCATTCACGGAAAAAGCGGAAATCCCCGACACGCTGCGCTGGGGAGATGCCAGCCACAAGGTACTTAACCGGATGACCGAACTCCTCACCAACAGTCAGCACGAGGTGAAGGGCAAAACCACTTTTAAAGAGGAATTCGTCACCTGCGGCGGCATTGCATTATCGGACATCGACCCTGAAACATTGCAAAGCCGCTCCTTACCCGGCCTTTTCTTTGCCGGAGAGGTGATGGACGTAGACGGGATCACCGGTGGTTTCAATTTCCAGAATGCCTGGACGACCGGCTACATCGTCGGGAAGCATATCGGTCTTTAATGCTCCGCCATCGCATCGAAATAGGCACGCACCTTTTTGGCGCGGTCGAGGCCGATGAGGTCCGTTAAAGTTTCGACAGAGCTTTCGCGGATAGCCCGTACCGAACCGAAATGTTTGAGCAGCTTGGTAGCGGTCACCTTCCCGACTCCTACGACGCCTTCCAGCTCGCTCACCAAACTCGCTTTGCTGCGTTTATCACGGTGGAAAGTGATGGCAAAGCGGTGCGCCTCGTCACGGATTTGCTGGATCAGTTTCAGCGATTCCGACTTTTTGTCAATATATAGTGGCAGAGGATCTTCCGGGAAATAGATTTCTTCCAGTCGTTTGGCAATACCGATAATCGGTACCTGCCCGTAAATACCCAGGCTTTTCAAGGCATCACAAGCCGCACCGAGCTGTCCTTTACCGCCGTCGATCACGATCAGATCTGGCAGGGGCTGTTCCTCGGCTATCAGCCGCAAATAGCGCCGGCTCACGATCTCGTTCATCGACGCAAAGTCGTTGGGCCCTATTACCGTCTTAATATTGAAATGCCGGTAGTCCTTTTTCGAAGCCTTTCCATCTTTGAAGCACACCATCGAAGCCACCGGATTCGTACCCTGGATGTTCGAGTTATCAAAGCATTCGATGTGCCGCGGCAAGGTCTTGATCTGCAAATCGGATTTGAGGCGGATCAGCACACGATCCTTTTTGGAGGAACTGGCCGACGCTTCCACTTCGCGGCGCTCCGCCTTTTCCCTTCTGAAATACATCACATTTTTCATGGACATATCCAGCAGCTTTTTCTTATCGCCGATTTGCGGTACGATCACTTCGAGCCGCATGTCCAGATCCGGTTTCAGGTTCGAAATGAGCTCTTTCGCTTCCGAGCCATAAGTCGAGCGCATTTCCACAATCATCATCGAGAGGATTTCCATGTCGCTTTCGTCGAGCTTTTTCTTGACTTCCAAAGTCTGCGTAGCCACCATGTAGCCTTCCTTGATCTTCATAAAATTCAGGTAGGCGGCTTCCTCGTCGGACACGATCGTGAGCACATCGATGTTCCCAATGCGCGGGTTGATGACCGTCGCCTTACTCTGGAAATTCGACAAATGCTCGATCTTGGTCTTCCAGGCGTGCGCTTTCTCGAAAGCCATCTGTTCCGCCGCTTCCAGCATTTTCTCCTTGAAATACTGCTGCGGCGACGACAGGTTTCCTTTCAATATGTTATGTACCTGCTCGATCTCCGTATTATATTCCTCTTCGGCCTGCAATCCCTCGCATGGGCCTTTGCAGTTACCAATGTGGTATTCCAGGCAGACTTTAAATTTTTTAGCCTCGATATTCGACTTCGTCAGCGGCAACTGGCATGAGCGGATCTGGTACAATGCCTTGAACATGTCCAACAGCGTGTGCATCGAGCGCAGGTTCGCGAACGGGCCGTAAAAAGTGCCCTTGGTACGGTCCATATTTCGCGTAGGGAATACGCGCGGGAATGGTTCGTCGGTAATGCAGATGAACGGGTAGGTCTTGTCGTCTTTGAGCAGGATGTTGAACTTGGGCTGCAACTGCTTGATCAGCTGGTTTTCGAGCAGTAATGCGTCCCATTCGCTCAAAACGATGGTAAATTCGATCCGGCGGATCTGACTCACGAGCCGTTTGGTTTTACGGTCGTGCTGGTTGTTTTTTAAAAAATAGCTTGAAACCCGGTTGCGCAGGCTTTTTGCTTTTCCCACATATATGACCTCACCGGTTTCATCGAAATACCGGTACACACCGGGATCGAGAGGAATTTTGGCGAGTTCTTCTTTATAATTGAATTCAGACATTGATTGAGATTTAGGACTAAACAGCGCCCCTGTTGAAGAAAAACAACCGCATCAATTGAAAAGTTGCGTCGCTCACGAGCTGGAATGCCTCGGTTTGGGCGGCATTCAGGTCCATGGGCCGGTTCAAAACGGAAGAAGCGTAGGTAATACCCACCGCACGGGCTTGTTCCGGGGTAATCTGCAGCGTACCGCAAACTACTGCCAGCGGCACATGATGGCTTTTGCAAAGCCCGGCGAGCCCTTTCACTACTTTGCCCGCCAGCGTCTGTTCATCGACTTTGCCTTCACCCGTGATCACGAGGTCGGCATTCGATACCAGGGAAGCGATATTGCATTGCTCCATCACAATGCTGATGCCGTCTTTCAGCGCGGCGTGCAGGAACCACATGCAACCTGCGCCCAGCCCACCCGCAGCACCTGCGCCGGGCACCTGGCTCACATCACGCCCGAATGCGCGTGTGGCCACATGCGCGAGGTTTTCCAGACCGCGGTCGAGGCTGACCACCATTTCCGGGTCTGCCCCTTTCTGCGGACCATATACAAAAGCGGCCCCATCAGGCCCGAAAAGCGGGTTGGTCACGTCACATGCCACGACCACCGAAACCAATGCAAGCCGGGGATCGGCATTATGTTTATCGATTGAATCAATTTTTTCGAGCGATTGCCCGTTCGGAAGGAGCGTGTGCCCTGCTGAATCCTTAAACGAATAGCCCAGCGCCTCCGCCATTCCGATACCGCCGTCGGTAGTGGCACTGCCGCCTATCCCGAGAATAATCTTTTTCACCCCCCGGTCCAATGCATCGACGATGAGCTGCCCCGTGCCAAATGTGCTTGTACGAAGCGGATTACGTTCTTCGGCTTTCAACAATCCAAGCCCCGAAGCCGCTGCCATTTCGATGAATGCGACGTGATGGTCTTCGGAAAGCCCGTAAGTGGCTTTGATCGGGCGGTTCAGCGGGTCCATTACCGTGACCGTTACTTCCGAGCCGTTAGCCTGTTGGGTTAATATCCTCGATGTCCCCTCTCCGCCGTCGGCCAGCGGGATGGCGGTCACCTTTGCATTGGGGTATGCCTTTTTGATACCATCGGTAACGGCATCGCATACTTCCGCAGCTTCCAGCGAACCGCGAAACTTGTCAGGGGCAACGAGAATATTCACGGGCAAGGATTTTAAATGGGTCAGAACAGAACGCCCTCGTCGTCGGAACGCGACGGCGGGATATAGGTATCGGTACTGTCGGTCGCTACGCCGCCGCATTCGCGCACGTAGTTTTCGGGCTTGATAAATGGTATTTTGCGGTATTGTACCAGCGTGGGATCTGCATATACCTTTTGCATAAACAGCCCCCATGCGGGCATCGCAATGCGGCCGCCTTGGCCGTAAGCGATGGTACGGAAGTGAATGCTGCGGTCTTCGCCACCTACCCAGATACCCGACACGAGATTTTGCGTCATACCCATAAACCAACCATCCGAATAGTTCGAGGTGGTACCGGTTTTGGCGGCGATCTCATTCCCCTCGGTAACACCGTACTGCCGCAAACGCCCGGCCGTTCCACCCGGATCTTCTACCGCTCCGCGCATCAAATACAGCATATTATAGGCCATATTGGCGCTGATCTCCTGATTCTGCTTCTGGAAAAACTCCTGCAACACATTGCCGTAACGGTCTTCAATACGCAGGATCGTCATGGGTTCCGTCCTATGCCCGCCGTTGGCAAATGCGCAGTAGGCCCCTACCATTTCATATACCGAAACATCGCTGATACCCAGACAAAGCGAAGGTACTTCCTGCAATTTGGAAGTAATACCCAGCTTGTGCGCATATTCCACCACCGCTTTGGGCCTTACCATTTTCATCAGGTAAGCGCTCACTGTGTTCACCGATTTACCCAATGCCTGCCGCAGCGACAGCGACTGGTAGGAATACTTGTTATTGGAATTCTTCGGCGACCATCCCCCCGGCACACCATCGGAAAGTCCGAAGTAAATAGGCTGATCGGTCACATGGTCACAAGGGGTCAGGAAGTTTTTATCCAAAGCCGAAACATATACGAATGGCTTGAAAGTAGAACCCGGCTGCCGCGATCCCTGCTTTACGTGGTCGTATTTGAAATACTTGAAATTAATACCTCCTACCCACGCCTTCACGTGCCCGTTACGCGGGTCCATGGACATCATGCCCGCACGCAGGAAGCGTTTGTAATAGGCAATCGAGTCCAGCGGGCTCATTGTCACTTCCTTTTCGCCGTTCCAGGTAAAAACCTTCATTTTGTAAGGCTTCTTCATGATCTTCCATGCCTCTTCCTCGCCCAGGTCTCTTTTGAGGGAAATGAAATGCGGGGAGCGCTTGGCGGCAGTGGTGATGAAGCCCGGTATTTCCTTTCCATTATCGAAGGTCCAGGGGTTACGGCCTTTCCAGTGCTCATCGAACAGCTTTTGCTGGGCTTTCATGTGCTCGGTCAATGCGGCCTCCTGGTAACGCTGCATGCGCGAATCAATGGTGGTATAAATGCGTAAGCCGCTTGTATAAAGGTCCAGGTCGGTATCATTCTCTTCATTATAGAGCTTGACCCAGCTTTTAAGGTACCCGCGCATCGATTCGCGGAAGTACGGTGCCAGACCGGTATTGTGGCTGTCTACTGTAAAATTCAGTCCCAGCGACTTCTCTTTATATTTCTCAAAATCTTCCTCGCGGATATAGTCATATTTGTACATCTGCGCCAGTACCGTGTTTCTCCGGTTCAATGCGTTGGTCGGGAAGCGCAGCGGGTTAAACAATGTCGGGTTCTGCAGCATCCCCACCAGCAATGCGGCCTCGGTCACGTTCAGGTCCCAGGGCTCCTTATCGAAATACGTTTTGGAAGCTACTTTGATACCATACGTGTTGTTCCCAAACGAAACCGTATTGAGGTACATCTGCATAATCTCCTGCTTGGTGTATTTCCTTTCCAGGACAACCGCCAGCACCCATTCCTTTGTTTTGGCAATGACAATCCGGACAACCGGAATCTTACCCAGCAACCCCTCATATTCTTCCGAACGGGTATTAAAAAGGTTTTTGGCTACCTGCTGCGTGAGCGTACTGCCGCCCCCCGAGCTGGAACTGCCCGAAACAACGCCCTTGAACACCCGCGCAAGGCTTCGGGGATCGATACCCGAGTGGTTGACAAAACGGGCATCCTCCGTCGCAACGAGCGCGTCGATGAGGTTAGGGGAAATCTGCGCGATATCGATCGGCGTGCGGTTTTCGAAGAAATATTTGCCCAGCGATTTGCCGTCCTCACTGATAAGCTCCGAGGCTAGTTCGCTCTTTGGATTTTCGAGCGTTTTCAGGTCCGGCATGCTACCGAACAACCACAAAAAGTTAAAACTGACGGCAACGATGTAGAATATGATCAGACCCAGTCCCAGGCCAACGAACCGCCAGAGACGGACAATGGTACGCCGATACTTTCCGGGTTGCAATTCAATCATAGATGTGGGGTGATAGGTTACTGGAAAAGGCAAATATACAATTTCAGCCTATTATCTCTTGCCCATGGACAGGGAATTGAATTCCTGCATTTCTTTCAGGCGGGGCAGGTAAATACTGGTAGGATATAGCCGCATAAACTCGGTAATGGCTTGGGCGTAGGCTTCCTTGCCCCGCACTTTCCCGATCAGGAAGACGCGCAGTAATGCGAACTTGTCTTCCATGGAACTGCCTTTGTAGGATGGGAGATTCTTCTCAATGTCTTCCAGCGCTTTGGTATAGTTACCGTCCGCGTAGAGCTTGTAGGCCGCCTCATACTCCTTCGTCGCATTGCCTGAGGTGCCGCCCGTATCTGTGGATTTGTTGACCAGCCGCGCGTAGGTAGATGTCGGATATTCACTCAGCAGCTTCGATTTCCATGACTCCTTCTGAGCAGTATTTTCTTCATTGCTCAGGAAAAGCAGGTAATAGATTTCGTCTTTGTATTGCGTTTTGGGATACTCCGATAGCACACGTTCAAACGACGCGATGGCGCGGTTGGACTCTTTCAGGTCGAAGCGGTAGATCTTGCCCAGGTTATAAAGCGCGTCTTCTTTCTTCCTCTGTGATCCCGCGAATGCCGTATCCGATAGCGGCACGTCCTTTTTCAGCAATGCATGCACCTGATCCCACTCCGGTGTCCCTTTTTTCAAGCCTGTATTCGCCTGCTGTGCCTGCGCCACACCGGTGCTGTCGTTACCGGCCGCGGCATTATTCCCCGCGAGCGTTCGCAACGGACGGCTGCTGCGGCGCCAGTCGTCTTCCAGCGGACGGTTGCCCCAGGCCCTTTTAAAGTCAATTTTGCCTTTATTGACCAACGCCGGGTCGTACAATTCCCAACGGCGCTCGCCCCCATTTACCATCGGATTGCCTCCCCCCTGCTGCATACTCGCATTCTGCGCGGCGATTTGGGCTTTTCTTGCCTTTTCCTCCTCTTCCAGGCGCTTTTTTTCTTTTGCTTCGATGATCGCATCGATCTTGTTATCCAGTTCGGCCGGATTCATTCTGGCCAGTCGTTGGAGGCTGTCTTCGGTCGACACGATGGTGTATTGCGTCACAAAATTGTCGAGGGCGCGCTTCCTGTCGGCTACCAGGCGGTATTCGGGCGCTTCATGCGGCAGGATTGCCAGCGCGCTGTCGTAATAGGCTTTCGACATTTCAAAATTTTCGAGCGCTTCATACTCAATCCGCGCCAGTTGCAGGTAGGTATAGGCCTTTTGCTGCATATTCCCTTTGGACGCCGTCGCCGCTTTTTGCAAATAGCCTACTGCCTCCGGAATCTGCTTTTTATGCTCAGCCAGCAAACCCATCGTGAAATACACATGGTCTTTGAGGTCGTCGTTTTTACGGTCACGGAGCATTTTGTCAAAACCCACATTCGTCACATCGCGTTGCGGGTTGAGTACCACCTCGTTTTGCAGGGAATTCATATTGGAATAAAAGCCGAGGTCGTAATTGGGCTTGTTCCTGTTGACGCTCTTATAATGCTTGTTCGCCAACGCATACTGGCCCAGGCGATCGTACATCTGCGCGGCCGCGAAATGAATGCGGGCCGTTTCAGTCGATTTTTTCAACAGCGGAAATGTTTCTTCCAGGATCGCGACGGAGGTAAGGTATTCCCCGTTCTGCTGGTGCAGATAGGCTTTGGTCAAATAAAAGTCGCGTTGGGATGTTTTGTTCAGCGGTTGCTGGCTCAGGTATTCGGCCACACCCAATGCATTGGAATAATCCTTATGCTCGATGTACGCCCGCATGAGCAGGATCAGGGCGTTATTTTTGTCGTTCTCGTCGCGCCCGTTGGCATATACGTAACGTAGCGCTTCCAGGCCATCCGCCCATTGTCCGAGGTACAACCTCGATTTGCCCAGAAGAATATAGCTATTGTCGATCCATTTACTGTTCTGGTGCTTTTCCGCCACAATGGAAGCCTTTTTGATCGCATCCTGCAACTTGGGTTTTACTGCCTGGGCGAGGACAGAATCCATCGGAAGCAGTATCGGAAGCAGCTGGTTATAGTTTTCCTTATAAGCCTTCCCCATCTCGAACTCCGCCTCCGCCATAGCCTGCTCCGCCATAAAATAGGCATTATACCGCGCTGCTACATTGTGAAAAGTGATTGCACCCGGCCGCGAGCTGTACTGCGAACAGGCAGCCGCGACGATAATCATGACAAGTAGCGGTAATGTGCGTCGGATATGGGAGGTAAAACGGTCGATCACGAAATTGACTTTATGGGGTGTTCGTCTTATTGTCAGGTTGCAAACCTAAAACGGCATTTTCAATAAATACGTATCGAAGATAATGCCATTTGCAAAATTTGAAGCAATTTTACCATGATATTCTACCATTGTTTCCCAACGGGGTTATCAACCGGGTTTTACAATCAAAACGGGGAATAGCTGAATTATGGAAGATCCGAAAAAGCTTCTGGACAAAGGACAGTCGTCGCGCTTTCTGAAATACTCGGGCATGGCGATGCAAATGCTCGGCACGATCCTGGTGTTCACCTATGGCGGTTACCGGCTCGACGAGTGGCAGCAAAACAAGGTCCCGGTGTGGACGCTTGTGCTCTCGCTGGTCTCTATTGCCGCATCGCTTTACCTTTTGATAAGAAGTTTTACCAAACAATAATTCCTCCCCGCCGACGCACGCGCATGCTACGTACCCTGATCGCTACTATTTTACTCGGAATTGTATTTTTCCTTGCTCAAAGATTCCACGCCGATTCTTTCCTGCATCCCTATATATGGTACATTCTCGTATTCTTTTTCGGGCTCGCTTTTATGGTCCACCGGCTGATGGAGTTCGGAATGCGGAACAAGCGTGAGAAATTTGTCACATTTTACATTTCAAGCATTGTTGCGCGGATCATTCTGAGCATCATTTTCATCGGCTTGTTTTTGTATAGAGGGCTAACTGATTCATTCCTATTCGTTATCAACTTTTTTGCACTCTATTTATTTTATACATGCTTTGAAATATATGGTTTGTATCGTAACTTGCGCCGCGATTGACAAAGCATAGTATTTCAAGCATTTATGTATACCCATCTGAGACGGTTTTTTACTATCGCCCTTGTAGCGGCAACATGCGTTTTCAACCTTCCGGCCCGCGCCGATGAACCTACCCAGCACGAAGCAGGAAAGGTCGCCGAAGCCGTGAACCAGGAAGAGCATAAAATTGAACATAAGCTTGAAGAGCACGAAGCGAAGTTCAATATCGGCGAAATGATCATGCACCATATTGCCGACTCCCACGAATGGGAATTCTCACACGGTGTATCTATCCCGCTTCCTGTAATTCTTTATTCAGAAGACCGCGGTATCGAGGTTTTCTCTGCATCGAAATTCCACAACGAACACCACGAATACAACGGTTACCACCTGGTACACGGCGAATCGGAGCAAATCGTACCGGTTGACGAGTCACGTAAAATCTACGACTTCTCGATCACCAAAAACGTAGCTTCCATGCTGATCAGCGCGGTGATTCTCATCCTCGTTTTCACAAGCGTAGCCGGCTTCTACAAAAACAGCAAAGGCAAAGCGCCGAAAGGCTTCGCATCTGCGATGGAAGTGATCATCCTTTTCATCCGCGACGAGGTGGTGAAACCCAACGTAGGACCGAAATACGAAAAATACCTGCCTTACCTGCTCACGTTGTTCTTCTTCATTCTGATCAACAACATCATGGGTCTGCTTCCGGGATCGGCTAACCTTACCGGTAACATCGCCGTTACCCTGACGCTCGCGGTATTGACATTCATCGTGGTTCACCTGAATGCAAATGGCAACTACTACAAGCACCTTTTGGCGCCGACAGGCGTACCGGCTCCGCTGTTGATCATCATGATCCCGGTTGAGATCGTAGGTGTGTTCATGAAGCCATTCTCTCTGATGGTCCGGTTGTTCGCCAACATTACGGCAGGTCACATCATCCTGTTGAGCCTTTTCGGTCTGATCTTTATTTTCCAAAGCTTCGTGATCGCGCCGGTAATCTCCCTGTTCGCATTGTTCCTGAACTTCATCGAGATCATGGTAGCGTTCATCCAGGCGTTCATCTTCACACTATTGTCGTCCATGTACATCGGAAGCGCTATCGAAGAGCATAGCCACGCCGACCACGGACACTGATTCTGAATCTCTTTTTTATTAATTATATTTTAAAACAACAACAATTATGTTCGCTCAAATTTTGCTTCAAGCTGCTGAACAAGGTGGTGCAGGTCTTGCAGTTTTCGGTGCTGCTATCGGCGCAGGTCTTGCTGCTATCGGTGCAGGTCTTGGTATTGGTAAAATCGGTGGTAGCGCTGTTGAGGGTATCGCTCGTCAACCAGAAGCTGCTGGTGCCATCCAAACTGCTATGTTGATCATCGCGGCTCTTATCGAAGCGGTAGCGCTTTTCGCAGCGGTAATCTGTCTGCTTATCTCTTTCAAGCTTTAATAGAGCTTCCCGAAAGGGGAACATTGCCCCGGCGCGCTAGGCCCGGACGCGATGCAAAAACATTCTCGTGGGAGCATTAGGCTTCCACGAAATTTTAATAAGAAGAGAGAAGATTTTAGATCGTTCTTACACTCAAAAACTCATTTAACTATGTCATTGCTTACTCCAAACCCAGGCCTTATTTTCTGGATGCTGGTAGTATTTTTGCTGGTAGTGTTCATCCTGTCCAAATTCGCCTGGAAACCTATCCTGAAAGGTCTGAAAGACCGCGAAAACGAAATCCAGGGCGCGCTTGACCTCGCTGAAAAAACCCGTGCTGAGATGGCACAGCTGAAATCCGACAACGAAAAACTGATCGCAGAAGCTAACGCTATCCGTGACCAGATCCTTCGTGACGCGAAAGACGCTTCCGACAGAACAATCGCCGAGTCGAAAGACAAAGCCGCTGTGGAAGCACAAAAAATCATTGAAAGCGCACGCGAAACCATCCGCAACGAACAGGCGGTAGCTGTGAGCAAAATCAAGAAAGAAGTTGCTACGCTTTCATTGGAAATCGCTGAAAAAGTATTGCACCGTGAATTGGAAGACAAAGGAGCTCAGGAAAAACTGATCGCTGACCTTGCTTCATCTGCGCGTCTTAACTAATCAGCATTTAAAATCTAATTCCGATGTCAGTAAGTATTGTAGCATCCAGATATGCAAAATCGCTGATCGAGCTCGCGAAAGAACAGAACGTTCTGGATACGGTTTATCAGGATATGCTGCTGTTCAAAGAAACAGCGGACCAGAACCGCGGCCTGATGCTTGCATTGAAAAGCCCGGTGGTACGTCACGAAAAGAAATCAGGCATTCTGAAAGGCCTTTTCAAAGAGCGTGTAAGCCCCGTTTCATTCGCGATATTCGATATTATCACCAAGAAGAACCGGGAAGCGATCCTCGACGAAATCGCTGTGGAATTCATTAAGGCCTATAATGTTTACAAAAGAATCGAAAAAGCGACCGTGGTAACCCCTACTCCGCTGACCGACGAGCTTCGTAAACAATTTACCGATATTGTTGCCAAAGCAACCGGAAAAACGGTTCAGCTTGCCGAGAAAGTAGACAATGCTCTGATCGGCGGATATGTGTTGACAGTGGGTGACCGCCAGATCGACGCTTCGCTGCGCAGCCGTTTGAACGAACTCAAATTACAGTTAGTAAACTGAAATTTTTATCTGCATAATTTGGAAGACCCGGCTGCTATGCGGCCGGGTCTTTTTTTATGCTAAACTTTCATCTTCACGACATTCTTGTAGCTCGTTTCGATGGCTTGCACCGGCGGTACTTTGGCCACGTCCTGCTCCACAAAGAAATGCGTCATACCCGCCAGCTTGCGGTTATCGAATATTTTCTTGAAATCGATAGAGCCTGTCCCTACCTCAGCGAATGAGCCGTCCTTCTTGTCGATATCTTTCACGTGCCACAGTGGGAAACGGCCCGGATACTTCTTGAACAATGCCACCGGATCGATACCCGCTTTTACTGCCCAATACAAATCGAGTTCAAGCTTCACCAGTTTCGGATCGGTCTTGCCGGCAATGTAATCGTATGGCAGCTCGCTACCGATCTTCTTGAATTCGAAATCGTGGTTATGATAGCCGAATTGAAGGCCCGCCTTCTTAGCCACCTCTCCCGATTTATTGAACAGGTCCACATAGCTTTTGTATTGATCGATCGTCTTCCGCTCCGATTCGGTCAGGTAAGCGCAGTTCACATATTTCTGGCCGATTTCAGCCGCGTCATCCACCGCTTTCTGCCAGCCGTTGCTCAATGTACCCTTCGCGGTTTTGTTCTCAACACCGGCGCCATAATGGCCGCTTACCGGATTCAAACCCAAATCGCCGAGGATCTTCTTGAACTCCTTAGGCGTTTTACCGAAGAATTTGCCGTCCGAGTAACCATAAAGTTCGACTTCCTTATATCCGATTGCCGCCACCTTTTTCAGCGTGCCCAAGAGGTCTTTGGATATTTCATTACGCAGCGTGTACAATTGCAGACCGATTGGCGAAGGAGCTTTTACATCCAGGCTCAGCTTCGAGAACATGGGCGTCGCCAGCATAAAAGCGCCGGCTTTGAGGAACGATTTCCGGGAAATCTTTTCGTTGTAATCCATTGGTTAAGATTCGAAAAATTAAAAAATAAAACTACGGGGTAATATCAACGGCGCCGGAGGCCGAAAGCTTGCGCTTCGTATCGTCGTCCAGTTTCCATTCCTGCGTGAAGTAATTATCGATCAGCAGGTTGGCAGATGATTCTTTGAAAAAAATAATGTCCTTGAATTCGGGAAGCTTACGGTGCATAACCGATACAAATGGGAAACCCTCGTCTTTCACCCCGTCCCACCAAGGCAAACCCGAGCTGACAGCCACATAATGCCCTTCCATCGGCAGTACATAAAACAGTCCATGGGTCGCAGCATTCCCTTTCTTCAAATGCACAGGAAGCATATCGGCATGTTTCGCGATCAGAGCATTGGTTTCCTTTGTACCAAACAATACGAGATTGGAGCTTTCAATATCGCTCGGGCGTACTTCCTTATCCGCCAGCACGCGTGGAAAGAACATTATGCGGCCCAGGAACTCTCCCCTGTACTGCGACCAGCTTGCTGCCTGCGTCGCAATGTCGACACGCTTTTTAAGCTCCTCTGGAGAGGGATTGTCCGCTGTCCCGTACACATACACATGACGCGACGCGAATGCGGCATAAATCGGTCCTTCTGCGCCCTTTTTCTTGCCTGTATAAATAGACATGATCGTGGCACCTTCCACGGCCCATTTGCCGCCCGACGACTCACGGAACAAGGTTATCACACTGTCCGTCTTCGCATTTAAAGTTGAGCCGTCAATTTTGAGCGCCAGAGCAGCATTCGGTTTGAACTTGGGATGATCTTTCAGGTTCAGGGTAAACTTTTCGAGGTTCCTGGTGGTGATCTCTAATGCGTTCTCCTTCGTAAACTTGGCATCGATCTCTGCCAGCTGACCATAAGTGAACCTGTTAAACTGTACCCAGAATGCCTTGTCGTACTTATACTGCTTGCTCACAAACCGCACACGATCGGGGTGCGGATTCCGCTTGTAGTCGTCAAACCATTGGAAAATGTATTCATTATCGTACGCATTCACCCAGCTATCGTGCTTCACATCCACAAACTCCTTATAGCTCACTTCCGCACCTAAATCCTGTAAATGGCTCACCCATTTCTGGGTACCGGCCACCGGCACCACGGGGTCCGCGTCGCCGTGAAAGAAATGTACCGGAAAGTTGGTTGCATTAGCGGCCAGATCGAACGTACCAGCGGGCGGCGCGGGGCACACGGGTGCGATGGCTGCCCATATATCCGGGCGCGTGAGGCCGATCCACAACGTTCCGCCGCCTCCCATGGAAAGGCCTGTCAGGTAAGTACGGTCTTCATCGATTTTAAAGCGTTTTTTGACGTCTGCCAGCACATCGTAAACATCCTGCTCGGGAACACCCTGGTAACCGGCCGTTCCCCTTGCGTAAGGCGTCGCTACAATGTAATCCACATTATCCCACTTCGGGAAGTAGCGGGTAGCCTCTACGTCGGTTTCACCCTCGGCATTACTTTTACCGAATACACGGCGTAGGGCAAGCCTGTGATTGGAGCCGGCGCCGTGGAGCATGATTACCAGCGGATACTTTTTGTTTTCGTCGAAATTCGCCGGAAGGTAGAGGCCGTATGGCTGTTGGGTATCGTCGGCGTCGGAGAAAAAAGTGAGGACCTGCGGCCCTGAGGGCAATTTTTGTGCAAATACAAAGGCATTAGTTGCTGCAAGACTGAGCGTTACGCCCAGCACGGCGCGTTTCCAGTTAGGTCCCATTAGATATACTAATTTTCTACGGCTAAATATAAACAAAAAAAGGCAGGTCTTCCGACCTGCCTTCCAAGCTACTTTGTGCTTTCAGAGCATTGCTAATCTAGTTTGCGAGCTCTTCTTCTTTCTTGCGAACACTGATAACGAGTTGTTCACTCTTTTCTTCATGATCAGCCACCAGTACATCGCCTTCGCGCAGGTCGCCTTTCAATATTTCTTCCGCTACGGGATCTTCCAGGTATTTCTGGATCGCCCGGTTCAAAGGACGCGCTCCGTATTGCGGATCGTAGCCTTTGTCGGACAGGAAGTCTTTCGCAGCGATGGTCAATTCGATTTCGTAACCCAGACCTTTCACACGGCTGAACAATTTGCCCAGTGAAATGTCGATGATGCGGTGCAGATCTTCGCGTTGCAGCGAGTTGAACACGATCACATCGTCGAGACGGTTCAGGAACTCCGGAGAGAATGCCTTACGCAATGCGCTCTGGATCGTACCTTTCATGATGTCGTCCTGGTTCTCAGCTCTTGCTTTGGTAGAGAAACCGATTCCTGTTCCGAAATCTTTCAAGTCACGCGCTCCGATGTTCGAAGTCATGATGATGATCGTATTTCTGAAATCGACTCTTCTGCCCAAACCGTCTGTCAGAATACCGTCGTCGAGCACCTGCAACAGGATATTGAACACATCCGGGTGCGCTTTTTCGATCTCGTCGAGCAATACTACGCTGTACGGTTTGCGGCGGATCTTCTCGGTCAACTGGCCACCTTCTTCGTAGCCCACATATCCCGGAGGCGCTCCTACCAGACGCGATACGCTGAATTTCTCCATGTATTCGCTCATATCGATGCGTACCAGCGAGTCGTCCTTATCGAAAAGGTAAGTCGACAACACTTTCGCAAGCTCGGTTTTACCTACACCGGTTGGTCCAAGGAAAATGAATGAACCGATTGGTTTCTTAGGATCTTTCAAGCCCACACGGGTACGCTGGATCGCTTTCACCAATTTCTCGATCGGCGGGTCCTGACCGATTACCTTCGCTTTCAGCTCGTCGGCCATATTCAGCAATTTCTTGCCTTCGTCCATCGATACGTTGGTTACCGGAATGCCCGTCATCATCGCTACCACCTCAGCCACATTGTGTTCAGTAACGGTGTAACGTTTCTGCTTGGTTTCTTCTTCCCAAGCCAATTTAGCTCTTTCAAGTTGATCGATCAGTTTTTTCTCACGATCTCTCAATTGCGCTGCCTCTTCGTATTTCTGGCTTTTCACCACCCGGTTTTTCTCCTGCTTGATGTTCTCGATTTGCTCTTCGAGCATCAGAATATCCTCAGGCACCGTGATGTTGCTGATATGCACGCGCGCGCCTACTTCATCGAGCACGTCGATCGCCTTATCCGGTAGGAAGCGGTCGGTGATATATCTTTCCGACAGTTTCACCGCAGTACTGATCGCCTCAGGCGTGTAGTTCACATGGTGGTGATCTTCGTATTTGTCCTTGATGTTGGTCAGGATCTGGATCGTTTCTTCGATTGAAGTAGCATCCACCATCACCATCTGGAAACGACGGGCCAATGCGCCGTCCTTCTCGATGTACTGGCGGTACTCATCCAGCGTGGTAGCCCCGATACATTGGATTTCCCCGCGTGACAATGCCGGCTTGAACATATTCGAAGCATCCAGCGAGCCTGATGCACCACCCGCTCCCACAATCGTGTGCAACTCGTCGATGAACAGGATCACATCCGGTGATTTTTCCAGCTCGTTCATGACCGCCTTCATTCTTTCTTCAAACTGGCCGCGGTATTTGGTACCGGCCACCAGCGAAGCGAGGTCGAGCGTCACGACGCGCTTGCCGAAAAGCACACGGGATACTTTTTTCTGAACGATCCGCAATGCGAGCCCTTCCGCGATGGCAGTTTTACCAACGCCCGGCTCACCGATCAGGATCGGGTTATTCTTTTTACGGCGGCTCAGGATCTGTGCCACGCGCTCGATCTCTTTCTCACGTCCGACGATCGGGTCGAGCTTGCCTACTTCCGCCATTTTGGTCAAATCCCTTCCAAAGTTATCCAGGACAGGTGTACGGGATTTTTCAGCACCTTTGGATTCTTTACCGGAAGAAGAGCCACTACCGCCTCCAAACATTCCGCCTCTGGCTTCATCATCCCCGTCTTCGGTCTCCGGCCCCATATGAGGTCTGGATCCGGATGATTGATATTCTAACATTTCCTTGATGACTTCGTAGTTAACATTGAACTTATGCAATATCTGGGTACCTACATTGTCTTCGTCACGCAATATCGAAAGAAGCAAATGCTCAGTGCCGATGAGCGTACTTTTGAAAATTTTGGCTTCCAGATATGTAATCTTCAATACCTTCTCCGACTGCCTCGTCAGAGGGATATTCTGTAAATTTTTAACGTTGTTGGTGGCCGCACCTTTTGTTGCCTGCTCGATCGTCTGGCGGACATCGTCCAGCGACACGCCGAGTTTTTTCAGCAAGCCTATGGCTACACCATCACCCTCGCGTATCATTCCTAATAACAAGTGTTCTGCTCCAATGTAATCGTGACCCAGGCGGAGGGCTTCTTCCCGGCTCATTGAGATTACCTCTTTCACTCTATTCGAAAATTTTGCTTCCATTGTGTAGCAATAAAAAGTGTTTATGTATTCTAAACGCTACTTGATCTCCGTTTGTTCAAAATAGCTTTATTGAGACTTACAGGATCTTAACAAGACACTTTTTGCTTCCGGCCCCATATTAAACAGTAAATCAACAATACTCAAATTCCCCACAAAATCATTCCCGAAGGTCTGGTAGTACGGTGTCGGGGAGTAATATTTATGCAAATCCGGCTGTTTCCTGTTGTTTATTAGTGAAATATCATTTACAACGTCATTTTCAGCAATTATTTCACCTGACAAATTGTACTGAATGTCTTTTTTTATACCAGTCAATCTAAGACAAATTGTCAACAATTCATAGTTAAGATCTACCAGGTATGCCAGCTTCTTTTCGTAAACACGCACGAATTCGTGGGCGTAATACTCGTAAAAGGGGGACTTTCCGTAGGCTGACTGCAGACAACCCAGATGGCGTCTAGTCCAATCCTGGTTATAGTCGATCAAAATATCTTTTGTGGAGCTCGCTGCCTCATATCCTTTTACAGGGATCGTCAGCGTATCTATTTTATTGGTAGTGAGTACATTGCAGCGATTTCTATAAGTCTGCTTCACATACCTCTCCTCAATATCGATGTAGACCCGGTCGTACTGTAATATACAAGTAAAATACTCTAAACAAGGCAGATACTGCAATTCAATCCGTACTTCCGTGGACTGACCCTCTTTAATCAAAAATTCCGACACTATCAAATATGGTAAAGGCTTATGATATTATCAAAAAATTTATAATAATTATTTTGTACGGTCAACAATGTTCAACAGCAACTTAAATCATTACAATTTTTGATCTCACAGAAAGATACTTACGTCGCCCAGGCCCTCCCGGATGATCTCGAAATCATCGCCGTCGGCCTTCACAATGGTAGACGCCACGTTGCCTCCGTACCCCCCATCCACCACCATATCGACCAGGTGCTGAAACTTCTCAAAGATCAGTTCGGGATCGGTCGAATACTCGATGATCTCGTCGTCGTCGCGGATCGAAGTCGTCACAATCGGATTCCCTAACTCTTTTACGATCAAACGGGGAATAAGGTTGTCTGGCACCCTGATTCCGACCGTTTTTTTGTTGGTATTCAAAAGCTTGGGAACACTGCTTGTCGCTTCCAGAATGAATGTATACGGTCCCGGAAGCACCCTTTTCATGGTTTTGAAAGCGGTATTGCCCACTTTCGCAAAGTCGGAAATGTGGCTCAGGTCGTAGCAGATAAATGAAAAGTCGTTTTTCTGGGGTTTGATGCCCTTGATACGCGCTATCTTCTCGACTGCACGTGTGTTGTAGATGTCGCAGCCTAGACCATACACCGTATCGGTCGGATAAATCACCAAACCTCCGTCGCGAAGGCAGTCCACTACCTGACGGATTCGACGTTCGTCAGGGTTATCGGGATAAATTTTAACAAACTCAGCGGGCATAAGGGAAATTTAACTTTTTGACCTAACAAAATCAAAATGCAAATCCTTCCTGCGGAGCCATTTTTTTTAAGTTTTCGATGTAGAACCTGTACGCGAAATTCACCGGCAAATGCAGCCTGCACATGAGTACTATGAGCTCTGTCTGCAAACCGGGATTCTCAATATAGTTCAATAACCGGCGAAACCGCACAGCCAATTCGAACTCCTGCGCGTACAGACATTTACGGATAAATGTACGTATGCGCTGCGCCAAAAGATCGAACTCTTTCTGGTCGCGGTTCAGGTCGTAGGCTTTGTTACAAACCGCGTAATAGGATTGCAACATTCCGCTCCCCTTTTTGTAAACGCCCGTGGAGAGCGAGGTTTTCAGCACCCGCTTTTTCGTCAGGATTTCATCGAGATAGAAGTATTTAAAGCGGACCGACGACCGCACCCAGAAATCGAAATCTTCGAATGCCAGCGTCTCGTCATAACCGCCCAGCTGCTGCAATGCGGCGGTACGCATCATCATCGTAGGTGTGCAGATGAAATACCGTTCCAGGATATTTTTGTAAACATCTCCCGACGGCACCTTGCAGGCCGCTTTGCCTTTGCCATCGGTTTCATAATGGTAATGCAGCTGTTGGCCTGCCTTTCCGATATATCGCGCGTTCGTAAACACAACGGCGTATTCATCCGAAAGTGCTTCGAAGGCCTGTACCTGCTTCTCGATCCGGTCGGCGACCATCACATCGTCGCCCGAAAGATCGATCACATATTTGCCTTGTGCAATGACGAGCCCCTGATTGAATGCCCTGCAAAGTCCGATATTATTGCGATTGCGGATTACCTGAAAGGCGGGCGCCTTTCCTTTGAAACTTTCGATCACACCCAGCGTATTGTCTTTGCTCGCATTGTCGATGACAATCAGCTGAATGTAGGGATAAGTCTGGTAAAAAACGGAAGTCAGTGCTTCCTCAATGTACTTCTCCTGATTGTATGCCGTCAGGATAACTGTAACGAGTGGTTTTTCCAAGTTTGTCATGTCGTGCGCTCCGTGCGGTCCCTTGAATTACGGTGGTGGATTCGGAGGGGAATAAGGGCACCGCGACACAAAATTACCAACAACAAAGCGGAGATGCCGATAATGTTATTATCCGGCAAATCACCGCTTTACGTAGCGCTTGGAAGTAAGGCGCCCGCGTGCCCGGTTGATGCTCGCATTGATTTCAAAACCCAGAATAATCACAAATGCAAGCAGATAAATCCAGATCATGAGCGCGATCATCGTGCCGATGGACCCGTAGAGCTTGTTGTAGGAGCTGAAACGCGAAAGGTAGAATGAAAACCCGTAGGTCGCCGCGAGAATGAGAATGGAAGCAATTACCGAGCCCGCGTTCACGAACGTGAACTGGCGCCCGTGCGACGGAGCAAACCGGTAGATAATCGAGATCGTCAACGTCAGAGAACCAAAGCTGATCACATAGCGGAGAACATTCAGCAACGCAATGAGCCAGTTGTCCCGGATAATGTGCCAGTCGCCGATGATATTCATCACCGCATCGCCCACGATCAGCAAAACGACCGAAAGAAAAAGTACCACGATCAAAAGCAGCGTGAGCATCATGGCAATGCCGCGGATTGCGAGAAAACCACGCGTCTCCGTATCATCGTACACCATATCGAATGCCCGCATGAGCGACATCATGCCGTTCGTCGAGGCGATCATCGCGAAAATAAAACCGAGCGAAAGCACGCCGGAGCGCGGCCGGCTCACAATGTCCAGGATTGTCTGGTCGGCCGCCTCGAATGTCCCGCGCGGCATATTGTCGCGCAGCATTGCGAAAATCATCTGATCGAGGTTTTCGATCGGAATGTAGGGGATGAGGGTAAAGAGGAAGATAATCCCCGGAAACGCGGCCAGGGTGAGACTGTACGCCACGGCGGAAGCGCGCTGATCGATCTCGTGTTTCTTGTTGCTATTGACCAGGTTCAGGAGAATATCATACAACGATACCGTTCCCCGGAAGAGCATCGTCTGCTGCAACCAGATAATAATGCGCTTGATGTGGCGGTTTATCAGCAGTTTTTCAAGCATAACCGACCGCGTGTTATCCCTTGGATTCAAAATAGGGTTTCAGTTTTTCGAGCAGTTTCTCGGGTACCGGGCATAATTTGCCGGTATCCATCCGCTGGAAAACCAATGTGGTATCCCCGGTATTGAGCAAAACACGTTCCTGATTGCGGATTTCATAAGCAAACCGGATCCGCACACCAGGCAATTCTTCAATTTTGACTAGGATATTCAGCTCGTCGTCGTACCGGGCTGGTTTCAGGTATTTGTAATGACATTCATAAACCGGCATCATCACGCCCGAATCCTCCATCGCCTTATAATGAAAGTCCAGGCTGCGCAATGCCTCTACCCTGCCGATCTCGTAATACCGCGCGTAATTTCCGTAATATACATATCCCATCTGGTCGGTATCGGCATACCGCACCCTGATGCCCTTAACTTCGTGAACAAACATCCTTACTTCATGATTTTCAACCGGTTCAACTCCGCCTGATAGAGGCGCGCATTGTTGAGGTGGTCAGCGTAATTGGTCGCAAAAGCGTGATAATTGGAAAGGTCCGCTTTGGCACACATATAAATATAATCGTGCTTCTCGTAGTTCAGTACCGCGTCCAGCGAGTTGAAATCCGCTACACGGATCGGCCCCGGGGGCAAGCCGGTATTAATATAGGTATTATACGGCGACTTGATCAGCAATTGTTGGTTCAAAATGCGTTTGATCGCGAAATCACCCAATGCAAACTTAATGGTCGGGTCGGCCTGCAAAGGCATATTGGCGTGCAGGCGGTTGATGTACAAGCCCGCCACGCGTGGGCGCTCGTCGACCTTTTTAGCTTGCTCCTCTTCCACAATGGAAGCAAGAATCGAAACCTGAACAGGCGTCAGGCCTATTTCTTTGGCCTTTGCGACTTTCTCATCGGACCAGTACTTTTTGTACTCGCTGTGCATCCGGTCGAGGAACTTCTCTGTGCCGGTAGTCCAGTAGATTTCGTAGGTATTGGGCAGGAACATCGACACGATCGTCAATGTATCAAGGCCATATTTGTTACAAACCGCCGGGTCGTTCAATGCCTTGCGGAAGTTATCCTCCCCAAATTCGAAACGGGCGCCGATACGTTTGATCAGGTCCTCTTTCAGGCGGATGTTATTGAATGTCAGCTTCACCGCGTCCTGGCTACCCGCCGACAGCTTTTTGATCACTTCGTAGTTATTGCTCTCCGGCTTGATCACGTACCGGCCTGGCTTCACTTTCTCGGTGTATTTCAAAAATTTCGCCAGAAACTGAAACGAAATATGGTCGTTGATTACCTCATATCTGTTCAATGAATCCAACACCGTTTTATAGGTGGCATTTTCAGGTACGAGCAAAACGAAGCTCGATTTTTTGTCAACCTGCAAATTCGGCGTCCGGAAGATCTGCCAGAAGTAGAAGGTAAACGTGGTTACGAGGATCGCAATCGTGATAAACAATCCTATTCTAAAATTGCGCGACATATGTTTTAGCGGTCAGCCGTCAGCTTTTTGTTTTTCTTTTATAAATTAATTTCAAATGGTATGCCGAAACGCTTTGCCAGCTCATCGAGTGACAAAACTACCGGTTCGAGCAGTTTGATACCGTTCACGCTGCGTTCAGCTTCCATTTCACGTTCGGGATCACCGGGAATGAGCACTTTTTCTCCATCCACCGCCCGTGCATTGCGAAACGCACCGATCCATTTGTCCATATCAGCCTTGAACTCCTCGGCCGGCCGGAAGCCGTCCACACGCATTGCGCCCAGGAAATGCCCGGTACCAAGCCCCACGCTTTGCTGCACACCCATGAAACCGGCGGTAGCAAACGGCGGCACCCACGGCCCAAAGTTAGCACCGGAAAGCACTCCGGAAAAAATATCCACGATTGCCCCAAGGCCATATCCTTTGTGACTGCCATGCTCGCGGTCGGAGCCCAATGGCAGCAAACCGCCGCCGCTTTTCACTGCATTAGAGTCGGTGGTAGGGTTACCATCCGCATCCTGCGCCCAGCCCAGCGGAGCAGGCAGGCCTTTTCTTTGCAATATTTCAAACTTACCGTAAGCCACGGCTGTCGACGCGAAATCTGCCACAAAGGCAGGTTCTGTCAATGCAGGCACCGCCACGGCAATGGGATTTGTACCTAATAATTTATCCAGAGAAAAAGTCGGGGTAACCAACGGGGCCGCATTGGTCATGGTCCAGCCGATCATGTCCTTTTGCAGGGCAAGCATTGCATGATACCCCGCTATACCGAAATGGTTTGAATTCCTGACGGATACCCAGCCCGAGCCTACCTTCTCTGCCTTTTCCATCGCAATCTCCATCGCTTTGGGTGCTACTACCAGCCCCAGCCCGCGATCACCGTCGACTACTGCCGTGCTGGGTGTTTCGTAGGCAATGGTCACATTCGGTTTCGGATTAAGCCGACCGTGGTCGTAAAGCCTTACATAACCTGCGAGACGGGCGATCCCGTGGGAATCCACGCCGCGCAAATCCGCGCTGACCAACACTTCAGAAGCCAGTCGGGCCTCTTCCTGAGAACATCCTATTGCCAGAAAAACTTCTTCGGTAAAATCTTTTAAATAACTGGCCTGATACATATACGTCAAATATTGAACTTCTTGCTAATTTTACCGGTACCGCCGACTTGCGCCGTGCGTGCCACAACTAGCCGTTCGCGCCCGGCGTGCAAATATGGAAATTAAAAACTCATTCCTCAAACGCATCATCAGCTACTTCATCCGGGGGCTCGTGCTGGTGGCGCCGTTGTATGCGACCGCCCTCATTATCTGGTCGGGCGTCGAATACCTCGACAATATCCTTCCCATTGAAATCCCGATCTCGAACCAGCAGATGGTCTATCTGCCTGGCCTGGGCGTGCTGATCATCATTTTCGGCATTATCCTGCTCGGTTTCCTCTTCTCGACGATCGTCCCGCAATCGTTTTTCAAGTTCACCGAAAGCATTATGCGCCGCATTCCGCTGGTGAGTTTGATATACTATTCTATTAAGGACCTTATTCTGGCATTTGTCGGCGACAAGAAGAAATTCAACCAGCCTGTATTGGTGACGATGTATAAGGATACCGATATCAAAAAAATCGGCTTCATTACCCAAACCGACCTCAGCCACCTCAAAATCGCCGACCATGTGGCGGTGTACATGCCACTCTCCTATTCCCTTTCCGGCGAGCTTTTTATTGTTCCCGCCGGGAACGTTACACCCGTCGACGCCAAGGCGACCGATGTGATGAAGATGCTTGTGTCCGGAGGTGTATCTGTAAAGGTTTCGAAGGAAGAAACGGCTGAGGAAGACTAGTTTAACCCGTTTTTAATGGGCAACAATGCAACAGTTATGCCCGTTTAAGAGAATGATTCCCTATATTTGAACCATTCTTTTAGTACTATGAGACAACTCCTTCCCATTGTCGTTTTGCTGTTCCTGGGGAATATCAAAGCATGGTCGCAAGACCATTATGACCCTAAAAAAACCCTTTCCAGTGAAGAACTCTTTCTGAAACAGGGCAGCAGCAGCCGGATAATCGCTACGCCGGGACAAAAATATCTGGTACTCGATGCTTCCCCCTTCATCGGCGGCTTTCACCGATACCGTTTCTTTCCCGGAGACAACATCCGGTTCCGGATGAAAAACGAAACGATACGTTTCAACGAAACGATCGCCTCCGTGGACGACTCCGCTTTTACCATAGGTGTCGTAAATGAGGCCGTCGGCCGGATGGATTATCAGAGAATACTCCTGGAAGATATACGGCTATTGAAAGTTTCCAGAAGAATACCTTTTGTTTCCCAGGCGGCTCCATTGCTTCCGCTGGCCGGTTTGATCTTCATAGGCGCCGATTTCTTCAACAAGGGTGTCGACAACAAACGCTACACCACCGACACTTCCACCCTCGTTATTGGCGGTTCGCTCATGGCGGCGGGGTATATTTGTTATAAATTCACGTTCGCTTCCCTGAAAATCAATTCCAGGAATAAGTTGAAAGTGCTTGAAACCTATTAATTGCGAAACACCATATTCAAAAGTGAAATCCATTCTCGTTCATCCCCCCCAACAACCCATACGTGCAGAAATACAGCTTGCCGCATCCAAAAGTGAATGTAACCGCGCGCTGATCATCAATGCGCTTACCGGCTTCCAGTCCGAGCTGACCAACATTTCCGAAGCCCGCGACTCGCAGACCATGCTCCGCCTGCTCAACTCCACCGATGCTGTCGCAGACGTGATCGATGCAGGAACGACCATGCGTTTTCTCACGGCCTACTTTGCGGTAACCAACCAGAAGAAAACCATGACCGGTACGCCTCGTATGTGCGAGCGCCCGATCGGTATCCTCGTGGACGCGCTGCGCAAGCTTGGAGCGGATATTACGTACGAAAAAGTGGAAGGCTACCCGCCGCTCCAACTAAATGGTTTCAATTATTCGGGAAACAACGAACTGACCATGCGCGGCGACGTGAGCAGCCAGTATATTTCGGCATTGCTGATGATCGCGCCGCAGTTACCTGCCGGTCTGAAAATCAAACTCGAAGGTGAAGTAGGTTCCCGTCCCTACATTGAAATGACTTTGAACCAGATGGCCCATTTCGGTATCGAATATGTGGCCGACTGGCAAAACAACATATTGACTATCCCGCCATTCAAATACCAGCCTAAACCCTACGCGATCGAATCCGACTGGTCGGGTGCAAGCTACTGGTACAGCATCGTGGCATTGGCCGGAGATGCGGAAGTGGAATTGCTGGGCTTGAAGAAAAACTCCCTGCAAGGCGACAGCGCGATTGTCGACATCATGCGTCACCTCGGAGTAGAGAGCGTATTCACCGACCGCGGTGTGCTTTTGACCAAAATCCCTGCGAAAGCCTCACTGGGTTGGGATTTCACCAACTGCCCCGATTTGGCCCAAACCGTAGCCGTGATTTGCGCGATCAAAAAGATCCGCCTTTCGCTGACCGGTGTCGAAAGCCTTAAAATCAAAGAAACCGACCGCATTTTCGCATTACAGCAGGAGCTTAAAAAGCTCGGCGCGGAATTGAACGAGGTTGAAAAAGATCATTTATACGAAGTAACGACCTTTACCGACGTCCCTACCGATCCGGTACCGTCTATCCACACCTACGACGATCACCGTATGGCGATGGCGTTCGCGCCCGTAGGCATGGTAAGCGACATCCTGATCGAAGAACCGGGCGTGGTCGTAAAATCCTACCCGGGTTACTGGAAAGACCTCGCGAAGGTTACCACCTGGGAAGAAGTTTAGAATATTCACCATCTGGAATTGTTTATGGAAACTGTCTGGTCGTTTCTGGCATCCGTGCCTGTCTGGCTCTACATTATTCTGGCCATCGCCGTCATCATCGCATTGCGTGACGTTTTACAGCGAAAGCACACCATTCAGCATAACTTTCCATTGGTTGGGCATTTCCGGTACATGATCGAAACGATCGGGCCGGAGCTGCGCCAGTACATTGTAGCCAACAACCGGGAGGAGCTGCCGTTCAACCGCCGGCAGCGCTCCTGGATCTACGCTTCTTCCAAAAAAGAGAACAACTACCAGGGCTTCGGTACCGACCAGAATATGCAAGAGGCAGGTTATGTGCTGATCAAGCCGTCCATGCTGCCCTTCAAACTGGATCCTTCGCACAGCCATCATGTCAAAAACGGCAAGGATCCCAACCATTACACGATCCCTTCCGCAAAAATCATCGGTCAACACCACGGTCGCAAGCGCCCGTACCGCCCGCGGTCGGTCGTGAACGTGAGTGCGATGAGTTACGGGTCACTGTCGTCCCGTGCGATTGAATCTCTGAATAAAGGATCCTACAAATTCGGCAACTACCACAATACCGGCGAAGGCGGCCTCTCGCCGTACCACAAGAATGGCGCGGATGTGGTTTTCAATATGGGTACTTCCTATTTCGGCGTACGCGACGGAGAAGGCAACTTTGTCATGGATAAGCTTATAAAGCTGATGCAGGATAATCCCGCCGTACGGATGATCGAACTGAAACTTTCGCAAGGTGCCAAACCCGGCAAGGGAGGCGTACTTCCGGCCAGCAAAATCACTGCGGAAATCGCGGAGATACGCGGGGTACCAATCGGCAAGGACGTGGTTTCACCTCCCTATCACAGCGCATTCTCCGATGTTCGCGGTATGGTCGATTTTATTGAAAAAATGGCTGCTGCAACCGGCCTGCCTGTGGGCATCAAGTCGGCCGTCGGGAAAACGGATATGTGGGAGGAACTGGCCGACCTGATGGTAGAAACCGGCAAAGGGCCCGACTTTATCACCATCGACGGTGGCGAAGGCGGTACCGGCGCGGCACCTCCGTCGTTTGCCGACCATGTGTCGCTGCCATGGGTATTTGCATTCAGCACGGTGTACAAAATCTTCCAAAGCCGGAACCTCAACGACAAAATCACATTCATTGCCTCCGGTAAGCTCGGGCTGCCTGCCCAAGCCGTCATGGCATTCGCGATGGGCGCCGACGTGATCAACGTAGCGCGGGAAGCCATGCTCTCGATCGGCTGCATTCAAGCGCAAAGCTGCCATACCAACCGCTGCCCCACCGGCATTGCCACCAACAACAAATGGCTGGAATCCGGCATCGACCCGGCATTGAAAAGCGAGCGTTTCAGCAGCTACATGACTACACTCGCAAAGGAGATCATCGAGATCACGCACGCGTCGGGTTACGAGCATCCCTGCCAATTCGGAATGGCGGATATCGATATTTCAATGGGTGATAACAATAAGACCATTACCTTGTCGGATAATTATGGCTATCTCAAAACCATCGTACCCTACTCCGGATTGAAATCGCTGCTCGACTGCCCGCATTTGGGTGGCCGTGCCATACCAGGTGAAAAGGTAGCCTGACCAAAGAATAATCTCCACACTTTTGCCTCGGGAGAAGTATATGGAAAAAGAAGCAATGAACGTTGCTTTCCAAAAACCGTGTCCATGAAAAAAACTTTACTGCTTACCGCATTTGCATTTGTTCTTGTCCAGGCTGTCGCTTTCGCACAGAGTTATCCGAGGTACCTGGTCCTGTTTAAGCAAAAGCCCGAGGGGACCTATTCGCTTGATAAACCCAACGAGTTCCTGTCGCAACGCGCTGTCGATCGCCGTAAAAAACAGAATATCCCCGTCACGGAAAATGACCTGCCGGTAGCTCAAATTTATCTTTCGCTGATACGCCAAACCGGCGCAAAAATCATCTACCCGACCCGCTGGTTCAATGGTGCATTGATAGAGGCCTCCGACGCCCAACTGACGCAAATCAAAGCCATGCCATTTTACAAAGGCATCGAGCTGAACCTACCGGTAGCCAATATCACTTCAAAATCACCCGGAATTGCCCGCACCGCGGCCACCTATCAGAAACTCGGTACGGCTGAAAATGTCGATTACGGGAAAATGAATAACCAGCTGGCGTTAATGGAAGTGGCCGATATGCACAAGAAAGGCTTTCAGGGGGAAAATATGCTCATTGCCATTCTGGATAACGGTTTTGCCAAAGGTGACGAGGTGGCCTATTTCAAACAGGTCCGCGATGAAAAGCGCATTATCGACACGCATGATTTCGTTGCCCGCGACGGCAATGTCTATAACGACGGCTTCCACGGCCTGAATGTAATGTCGACCATCGCCGCTTACCTGCCCGGTACACTGGTAGGCAGCGCATTCAAAGCCTCTTTTGCCCTTTACGTGACCGAAAACAACTTCGGCGAATCGCCTTACGAAGAAATCACCTGGCTTATGGCTGCGGAGCGCGCCGACAGCCTCGGCGCCGATGTGATCAACTCTTCGCTTGGCTACACAACTTTCGACGACGAATTCGACTCCCCGGCCTATAACCACACGTACAAGGACATGGACGGCAAAACGACGATCGTCAGCCGCGCCGCGCGCTACGCTACGCGCAAGGGCATTCTGGTTGTGAATTCGGCTGGCAACGATGGAAACAACAGCTGGAAATACATCGGCGCACCTGCCGACGTGGATTCGGTACTGACTGTCGGTGCAACCAACTACGATCGCAGCTACGCTTCATTGAGTTCCGTGGGGCCCAATTCCGCCGGTGTCCAAAAGCCCGATGTATCCGCAGTAGGTGCGGGAACCATTATTGGAGACCTGAGTGGCGGTGCGTCCAGCGGTTACGGGACTTCGTTTTCAGCTCCGCAAATAGCCGGTGTCGCGGCAATCTTGTGGCAGGCTTTTCCGAATCTGACGGCGCAACAGGTAATTTATGTATTAAAAAAATCGGGGCACCTGGCTGCTACGCCCGACAATTTTCTGGGATACGGGGTTCCCAACCTCGTTAAGGCGCAGGAAATCGCTCAAAACGAATTTGCACCACTGGGTACGGAGGCCGAACTCCTGGGCGCTGTCGTTCTATCGCCCAATCCGGCGCAGGATGCAGTAACGCTCACAATCCCGCAAACGCTGATCGGCAAAATGGCGAATGTAAGCCTGTATGCAACAAGTGGTGCAACGATGCATTCGGCCGCCACACGGCTCACAGCCAAACACACCATTGCTACCGGCCAACTGGCATCGGGACTCTATCTGGTCCGCCTCAAAGTGGATGACCAGGAAAGGACGCTGAAATTTATAAAGCGGTAGTTTTCCGCACCATGCGCATGATCGACTCCGAGTCGTTGGAATACTGCACCTCTGACACCGGTACCCATTGCACGTCCTTGGACTCACTGTTCAACACAATGGCCTGCCCGTCGCCCGCTTTGAATGCAAAGCGGATGTCGTAATGGTAATGCTCGGGTATTTCCTTGTTGGCGGGGATTAAATGTACATCCACATCGAAGATGCCATCCTTCAACGCTTGCAGGTCGGCAATGCCGGTTTCTTCCATAACCTCTTTCATCGCCACTTCGCGTACGTCGGGATCGCCGTCGCAATGGCCGCCCGGCTGGAACCAGCGGTCGAGTTTGCGGTGATGCATCAGTAGTACCGCGTCCTTCCCCGGCGAAAGCACCCAGCCCGAGGCGGTAATGTGGCCTATCAACAGGCTGCGTTCGAAACATTCGGGGTGTTGTTTCACAAAATCGACTGTATCGTGATGCATTTCAGCTTCTAAGCCCTGCTCGGGTTCATACGATGCGAGCAACGCGAGCAAACTGTCCCTTTTCATTTAGACTATCTGGTTTTTTCGTTCTAATTTCACCACAAGTTTAACAACTGAAAGCAATAAACCACCTTATTCGAAAATGAAAAAGTATCTATTATCCATGTCCCTCGCTGCGCTGCTGGCGACCAGTACGATGGCACAGCGCGTGCCCGCGCCCAGCCCCGCAGCCACAGTAATGCAAACCGTAGGCGTAACCGATTTCACCGTCAAATATTCCCGTCCCTTCATCAAAGGCCGCAAAGTATTCGCCGATGGGTCCGCGCTCGCTCCGTATGACCAGATCTGGCGTACCGGTGCCAACATGGCTACGGTTTTCGAAGCCAGCACAGAGTTCACCTTCGGCGGCAAAAAAGTACCTGCGGGTAAGTATGCATTGTTTTCGATCCCCAACGGCGCTGCATGGACGGTTATCCTGAACAAGGACTACAACCAGGGCGGTTCCGACAATTACAAGGAATCGGAAGACGTAGCACGTACGATGGTCGTCCCTACATCGAGTGAATACAACGAGGCGTTCAAAATCGAAATCGAGCCGGTAACCGACAGCACGGCATTCCTGAACCTGTCGTGGTCGTCCGTAAATATTCCCGTCCCCCTCGCCGTAAGCACCGAGTCGCTTACCATGACTGCTTTGAACAAAGCTGTCGCCGAAAAACCCGAGGATGTAGCTACATTGCAGAGCACGGCCGCTTACATGCTTTCAAAAGGCAAAGATTTACAAGTAGCCCTTTCGCTGGCCGACAAAGCAATAGGTTTGAAAGAGTCATTCGGGGCATTGTGGACGAAGGCACAGATCCTCAACAAGCTTGGCAAAACCGCAGAAGCCATTCCCGTTGCGCAAAAAGCATTGACCGTAGGCGCAGCCGCTCCCGACGGTGCTTACAACTTCTACAAGCCGCAGGTTGAAAAGGCCATCGCCGAAATGCAGGCCAAAGCCGCGCCGGTGAAAGAAGCGGTTTCGACCGTTAAAAAGAAGAAGAAATAAGACAGAAGGATTGAATACAGAAACCGCCGGACAATCTCCGGCGGTTTCTTTTTATCTGAAAAAGCGGGGAACGCTCCATCCGTTACGCACCGCCAGAATGCGGAGCACGATAATGACGATCGCCGAAACGATGAATGTGGTATTCCGCTCCACGCCGAGCCTGTCGAGGATCAGGTACACGCACGCGCCCGTGAAGCACGCCGTGGCATATACTTCCTTCCTGTAAATGATCGGGATCTCGTTCGTCATCACATCCCGGATCACCCCGCCCATAGTTGCCGTAAAAACGCCCATAATCACGGCAATCTCCGGCCTCACGCCCAAATGCAATGCCTTTTCAGTCCCTACCAAAGTAAAAAGCGCGATTCCGAAAGTATCAAACAGGAATAGCGTCTTCCGCAGTTTCAGCAGGAATTTGTAAAAGATGAATGTGACAATAATACCCAGGAGAATGGCGTGGATAATGGTAATATCACTGATCCACACCAGCGGGTAACTATCCAGCAGCACATCGCGCAGCGTACCGCCGCCGATGGACGAAATAAAGGCTGTGAAGCTCGCACCAAACCAATCCTGGTGTTTCTGGTCCTTCACAGCCAATGCGCCGGAAATCGCGAATGCGAATGTTCCGATAATCTCTAATATGTATTGAATACTCATCCCGCGACGAATGTTACACCGCTACCGGGGCCTTGATACCCGGCCATGGGTTGTAATTCCGGAGTTCGAAATCCTCGAATTTGAAATCCAGCACATGCTTCACATCCGGGTTCAAAATCATTTGCGGCAATTCGCGCGGTTCGCGGCTGAGTTGCGTTTCTACCTGTTCCAAATGGTTCAGGTAAATGTGGGTATCCCCGCCGGTCCACACGAAATCGCCCAGGTCGAGGTCGCATTCGCGCGCGATCATCATGGTGAGCAATGCATAGCTCGCAATGTTGAACGGCACCCCAAGGAAAACATCCGCGCTGCGTTGGTACAGCTGGCAGGATAGTTTGCCTTTCGTCTCACCGGCCTCGGTATCGGGCGGCGCCACGTAAAACTGGAACAACGCGTGACAAGGATGCAGCTTCATCTGAGGCAACTCCGATGGGTTCCAGGCCGAAACGATAATGCGGCGCGAGTCCGGCGAGTTTTTGAGTTGTTTCAAAACTTCCTGCAACTGGTCCACCGATTTACCGTCCGCTCCTTCCCAGCTCCGCCATTGTTTGCCGTAAACCGGGCCGAGGTCGCCGTTTTCGTCAGCCCATTCGTCCCAGATCGACACGCCGTGTTCTTTCAGGTAACCGATATTGGTATCCCCCTGCAAAAACCACAACAGTTCGTGAATGATCGATTTGGTATGCACCTTCTTGGTCGTCACCAGCGGAAAGCCCTTTTTGAGGTCGAAACGCATCTGGTAACCGAACACGCTGATCGTGCCTGTACCCGTCCGGTCGGTTTTCCTGACGCCCTCTTTCAGGATGTGGCGCAGCAGGTCGTGGTATTGTTGCATGATTTATCTAAACTGAGGCGATTTCAACATCGTAAGTAATGGTCGCCAGCGCTTCCAGCTGAGCGGTTGCGGAGCAGTATTTCTCCATCGACAGGCCGATCGCACGCTGGATCTTGGCCTCGTCGAGGTTAACACCCGCAAATTTGAACGTCAAATGAATCTTCCGGAACGGCTTGCGCTGGGTATCCGGCTCCTGCTCGCGGTCGCCATCGGCCACAATGCGGAAATCGGTGATTTCCTGGCGTTGTTTTTTGAGGATCAGCACCACATCGATGGCGCTGCAACTGGCAAGGCCCATCAGCAGGAGCTCCATCGGCCTTACGCCGAGGTTCTGACCGCCGATTTCTGGCGAGCCGTCGGTATGTACTTTTACTTCGGAGGAACCGGTGCCTTCGAAATGGAAGGCGTCATCTACGCGGACTAGTTCTACTTTCATAATGGTTGCCTTCTGATCGGAAGGCTATCTTTGATTAATCTATAATCACTAAAGCTTTAAGCGTCGGCCAAAGTTCAAATATACTCGATCGGTATGGATTCGGCCAGATTAACATTATATTCGTTTCCGGAAATCCTCCCGCGGCAGACTAACGGCACGGGTATTTGGACAGAAGAACTTCACATCAAATCACAGAAACCATGTGGCAGGAAGAAGACAACAAGCTCAAAAAAACCTTTTCGTTCAAGGATTTCCGCCAGGCTTTTGCTTTTATGAACAAAGTGGCGGATGTTGTGAACGAAATGGACCATCATCCGTACTGGACGAATATGTACAACAAGGTCAGTTTTGAATTGAATACCCACGATGCCGGCGACACCGTTACCGAAAAGGACCACAAGCTGGCCGCGGCGATCGACCGGATTTATAACGCATGAAACTTTACATAGTACCCACGCCGATCGGCAACCTCGAAGACATTACATTAAGGGCTATCAACGTGCTGAAAAGCGTTGACGCGGTCCTGGCAGAAGATACCCGTACATCCGGCAACCTCCTGAAACACCTGGGCATTTCGAAGCCCCTGCATAGTTACCACATCCATAACGAGCACCAGACCGTCGCACGCGTGGTAGAGCGTATCCGCAAGGGCGAAACAATGGCCCTGGTATCCGACGCCGGCACGCCCGCCGTTTCCGACCCGGGCTTCCTGCTCGTGCGCGCCTGCATACGCGAGGGTGTACCCGTGGAATGCCTGCCCGGGCCTACCGCATTTGTGCCCGCGCTGGTGAATTCCGGCCTGCCGAGCGACCGGTTTACATTCGAAGGTTTTTTACCCCACAAAAAGGGCAGGCAAACCCGCCTGCAAAACCTGGCAAGCGAAGACCGTACCATGATTTTCTACGAATCGCCACACAGGCTCGTAAAGGCATTGCAGCAGTTCGCCGAGCATTTCGGCGCCGACCGCCAGGTGTGTGTTTCGAGGGAATTGAGTAAAATGTTCGAAGAAAACGTGCGCGGTACTGTTACCGAAGTGATCGCGCATTTTGGCGATAAACCGGTAAAAGGCGAAATAGTAATCGTAGTGGCTGGCAAAACCAATGAAAAGAAAAAGTCCGATGAAGATGAGGATTAACCGTTTAGTTCAATGGCAGGTATTCCTGCTTGTCTGCCTTTTATCGCTCTCAACGTCCATCGTTTCCCGGGCACAGTTTGGTATACTGAGCCCCTCGGCAAAAATCAGCCTGGTTACCGTCGCCCCCGGGCAGGAGCTCTATTCCGGCTTCGGCCATAGCGTACTCTGGGTTTACGACCCCATGACGGGCGTCGACCGTGCATTCAACTATGGGACATTCAGTTTTCAGGAAGGTAATTTTTACATTAAATTCCTGAGAGGGACATTGCCTTATAGCGTGTCCGTGTCGCCGCTTTCCTATCAGATCGCGCATTACCAGGAAGAGAACCGCTCCATTTCCGAGCAGGTTTTAAATCTTTCGGTCCCCCAGAAACAAAGGCTTTACAATTTTCTCGAAAACAATTACCTGCCCGAGAACCGGGAATATCAGTACAAGTTCTTTTACGACAACTGCGCGACCCGCATGACCGTCGCATTGAAAGCGGCCGTAGGCGACAGCCTCATTTACGATGGTTATACCAAAGAAAAACGGAGCTTCCGCCAGTGGATCGACTTGTACGCATTCAAACAAAATCCCTGGGCCGATTTCGGCATGGACCTGGCCATAGGCGCGCCATCTGACGAAATCGCGACACCCGAGCAAGCCACATTCCTGCCGGATAACCTCGCCACCGCATTTGCCGATGCGAAAGTAAAGACGCCCACCGGTACCGCACCGCTCGTGTCCTCGACCCGTCCGATATTTACTGCGGCACCTTTTCCACCTCCGAGCCCGCTTACGCCCACAGTGGTGTTCTGGGCGCTGGCTATCCTGACACTCGCATTTACCTATTGGCAAATCCGAACCGAGCGCGTCAATTTTATGTTCGACAAAGTGCTTTTCGGCATTGCGGGCATTGCGGGCTGGATTATTCTACTGCTCTGGTTTGGGACCAACCATGGCGTTACCAGCTGGAACTACGATGTGCTATGGGCATTTCCGCTGTGGATGCCGCTCATTTTCTCTCTCTCCAAAAAGCGGAAAACGAACTGGTTTCAGTTTCTGTTGATTTTCTATGCAGTGCTTTTACTTTGCGCAACGGGCAATCTTGCAAAGCATAATCTGGTGTTAATTCCCATCCTGGCGATGCTGATCATCAGGGTTTACTATATTAACAATTCACTTTCAAAAATTCCCCAAAAGGAAATTGCGTATGGATCTGGAGTTGCTGACACAAAAAACCATTGAAATAGTAAGGCAGGCGTCCTCATTTATCCAACAGGAAGCGGCCCTTTTTTCTCGTGACAAAATCGAGTACAAAGACCTCAACAACCTCGTTTCCTATGTCGATAAGGAAGCTGAAAAGCTGCTTGTAGCCGGCTTGCAGGAAATTCTGCCGGAAGCCAGCTTCATTACCGAGGAAGGCACCACCGGCCAGGAACCCGACCCGGACGCTTTGAACTGGATCATCGACCCGCTCGACGGCACCACCAACTTCATTCACGGCATTCCCGTGTATTGCGTGAGCGTGGGCCTGGCGCGCGGAAAGGAGTTGCTCATCGGCGTGATCCACGAACCGAGCCTGAACGAAATGTTCTATGGCTGGCAAGGCGGCGGCGCGTGGCTCAATGGGAAGAATATCAAAATATCGACGGTGCCGCAACTGGCCGACGCCCTGGTGGCTACCGGTTTCCCCTATTACAAGTTCGAGAAGCAGAAACGCTACATGTACATCCTCGAACTGCTCATGCAAAAGACGCACGGCATTCGAAGAATGGGAGCCGCGGCTGTCGATCTGGCGTACGTAGCGGCGGGCCGTTTCGACGGGTTTTACGAATACAACCTGAATTCCTGGGACATGGCAGCCGGAACGCTGCTCATCAAGGAAGCAGGCGGCATTGTAACGGATTTCAATGGCGGCGATAATTACCTTTTCGGAGGCGATATCATTGCCGCGGCACCCGGCGCACATCCCGAACTCGTTCAAGTAATCGGCGAAAATTTTTGAACGATTAAAGGTCAGGAATGGTCAAGAATGGTCATTGGTAGTCATTTGTAGTTAACAGGAGAATTAAGACAACACCTGACCATTAATGACCACACATGACAATACCTGACAACACCTGACCATAAATGACCCGTCACTAATTCAATCATTTTAAAATTACCGCACCATGAACCTAAACGAACTCCGCTATCCGATCGGCGAATTCCAATCGCAGGAAAGTTATACGCCCCACGAGGTCAAATCGAATATTCAGATTATCAGCGCATTGCCTTCGAAGTTTATCAACCTGCTGGGTAATTGGGATGACCATCGGCTCGATACCCCTTACCGTCCCGACGGCTGGACGGTACGCCAGCTGATCCACCACGTGGCCGATAGCCATATCAATGCCTATACCCGTTGCAGGCTGGCCATGACAGAGGACAATCCGACGATCCGGCCTTACGAAGAGCAGTTATGGGCCGAGTTGCCCGATGCCAAAACAGCGCAGGTCGAATTGTCGCTGCAACTGATCCGCTACGTGCATTTGCGCTGGGTATTGCTGTTGAATTCGCTCGATGAAAACGATCTGGCGCGAACCTATTTCCATCCGGGCTCCCAAAAGACGTTCCGGCTCGACGAGGTAATCGCAAACTACGCGTGGCATAGCGAGCATCATTATCAGCACGCATTCAGGCTGGCGCAGCGGAACAATTGGCAGTAATTTTAGGTTAACCAACCATGGAACAGCAAATCATCATTTGGGCATTATTCCTGGTCGCGGCAGGCTACATGGGCTGGCGCATCTGGAAAGCATTCGACCGGCGCAACAGCGGTGGGTGTGCCAAAGGCTGTGGCTGCGCTGCCGATAAAGTGAGTTCGGTTAAAATCAAATAACGTTTGTTTAAAATGGATTAACATCCGTTTTGAAACGCAGGAGGCCCCGCCGGGGCCTTTTTTGTGCTCTGAACCGCTGTTGCTATAAACAGGGAACCGCTCCGCGGTTTGCGTCCGTGCATCAGAAATAACGGGACCGCACAAACATCAAGTGATCAGACACAATTCCGAACGTGGTGCCGGAGGCATCCCCTCTTTCTAGAAACCGACGGTACCAAAACAACAAAAGTTGCTACAATCAGGAAACCGCTCCGCGGCTTGCCGCGGAACATTCCAAGTGAGGGTTCACATAAACATCAAGCGATCAAACACAATGCCACGCCCGATGCCGGAGGCATCCCCTGTTTCTAGAATCCCGACGCCCTAAAACAACAAAAGGCCCCAGCGGGGCCTCCTGTCAAACAACTAATGTCAAATCTTACAACTTACCAGACTTAATTTCCTCCACAACCGCAGGATCGAGCAAGGTCGACGTATCGCCCAGGTTGCTCACATCTCCTTCCGAAATCTTTCTCAGAATGCGGCGCATGATCTTGCCTGACCGTGTTTTCGGCAAGCCGGATACGAACTGAACCTTGTCGGGTTTAGCGATCGGGCCGATGATACGGGAAACGGTAGCTGAAATATCTTTGCGGAACATTTCCGGATCTTCCGGCGTGTGTTCGGTGATCACGTACGCGTAAATGCCCTGTCCTTTGATATCGTGCGGGTATCCCACCACGGCCGATTCTACCACACCAAGGTGCATATTGATCGCGTTTTCCACCTCGGCGGTTCCGATGCGGTGACCGGAAACGTTCAACACGTCGTCCACGCGGCCGGTAATGCGGTAATAGCCATCCTCGTCGCGCAAACAACCGTCGCCCGTGAAGTATTTTCCGGGATAAGTCGAGAAATAAGTCTGGCGGCAGCGCTCGTGATCGCCGTAGGTGGTGCGGATAATCCCCGGCCAAGGGAATTTGATACAAAGATTACCGCTTACGCCGTTACCTTCGATTTCATTGCCGCTTTCATCCACCAGCACAGGTTGAATACCCGGCAATGGCAATGTTGCGAACGTCGGTTTCTCAGGCGTAACTCCCGCCAGCGGGGAAATCATGATACCGCCGTTTTCAGTCTGCCACCAGGTGTCGACCAGCGGGCAATGATCGCCGCCGATATTGGTTTTGTACCAGTGCCATGCCTCCTCGTTGATCGGCTCCCCTACGGAACCCAGTTTTTTCAATGAAGAAAAATCATGCCCTTTTACATAATCCAAACCAAAACCCATGAGTGAACGGATGGCCGTTGGAGCGGTATAGAGGATATTAACCTGATGTCTTTCAACGATTTTCCAGAAGCGGCTCGCATCCGGGTAGGTAGGAACACCTTCGAATACGACGGAAGTAGCGCCGTAGCACAATGGGCCGTATACGATGTAGCTGTGACCGGTGATCCAGCCAATGTCGGCGGTACAGAAATGTACCTCTCCCGGCTCGTACTGGAATACGTTTGCGAACGTATAGGTCGCGTAAACCATGTAGCCGCCGCAGGTATGCACCACGCCTTTCGGCTTGCCTGTCGAACCGGATGTGTAGAGGATAAACAGCATGTCCTCGGCGTCCATCGGCTCGGCCGGGCATACGGAGTTCACTTGTTTCACCTCATCTTCCCACCACAGGTCGCGGCCTTTGAGCATATGCACCGGGGTGCGGGTACGCGTGAGCACGATCACCTTTTTCACGGTCGAGCATTGTACCAATGCTTCGTCCACGGTATCCTTCATCGGGATCACCTTCGAGCCGCGGAATGCACCGTCGGAAGTGATCACCATCGAGCATTCAGCGTCGTTGATGCGGTCGGCGATGGATTTGGCAGAAAAACCACCGAAAACCACCGAATGCACCGCACCGATACGTGCGCAGGCGAGCACGGCAACCGCCAGCTCGGGCACCATCGGCAGGTATATACAAATGCGGTCGCCCTTTTTCACGCCGTGCTTTTTGAGCACATTCGCGAAGCGGCAAACCTGTTCAAACAAAACATGGTAGGTAAGCGTCACCGCCTGATCTTCGGGATTGTTAGGCTCCCAAATAATCGCGGGCTGATCGCCGCGTTCGGCCAGGTGACGGTCGAGAGCGTTCTCGGTGATATTCATCACACCGCCTTCGAACCATTTTGTACGCGCTTCCTGAAAGTCCCAGCTAAGCACTTTCTTCCACGGTTTACGCCATTGAAATTGTTGGGCTACTTCCGCCCAGAAACCTTCGGGATCGTCTACACTTTGTTGGTAAGCAACCTTGTACTCTTCAAAGGTCTTAATTCTCATGATAAATAAAGGTTTTAACAGGAAATTTAGGATTTGGCTGTGAAGTTATAATTTTCATTTGGTTAGTCCTACTTGCATAGAAACTGTATTCCGGACACTTGCAGGCCATTTTACTGATTATCAACCGATAGCAAAAGATCAGCAATTATTATCATTCTAATAATATTTCTAATTCCATGCGTAATGCACCGCTATTGCCCTCACTCGGCAAAAAGATGTACTTTCGGGCTTCGAATTAGTTGAACAAATGAGCAAAGGGCAGGAAATAGCTACGAACGGCGACACGCACGAGGGATTGACGGAAGCGGAAATCGCATTCATCCGCGAACATTTGTACGACAACCCCGGCGAACTGATCCTGAAAGCCGGTAAGTTCAAGGGCCTGGATGTGAAGAAGCTCGCGGGGCAGATCCAGTCGCGGCAGAAAGCGCTGAAAAAGCTCCCGGAATGGTCGGCCAATGAGAAACTGATTTTCCCACCCGCCTTATCCGTAGAACAATGCTCTTCCGAAGCCACTGCGCATTATAAAGCCGGTATTGTTTCCGGAAAAACGCTGATCGACATTACCGGCGGCATGGGGATCGATTGCTATTACATGAGCCGCAGCTTCACAGAAACCCACTACTTCGAACAACAACCCCAGGTAGCCGCCGCAGCCGCGTACAACTTCGCGCGCCTGGGTGCGCAGCGCATACATGTACACGCGGGCGAATCGCTGGCCGCGTTGCAGAATGGCCTCACGGCCGACTGGCTATATGCCGACCCCGCCCGACGCGACGCCAACAAGGAGAAAGTAGTACGCCTGGCCGATTGCACTCCCGATGTGGCAGGAAATGCAATGCTGCTTTTAAATGCGGCTCCCCATATTTTAATCAAAACCTCTCCCCTGCTGGACATCGACCTGGCATCGAAAGAGCTTCAAAAATTCAAAGAGGTGCACGTAATGGGTTATGAGCAGGAATGCAAGGAGCTGCTTTTCGTGCTCGATCGTGAAATGCCCGAGCAGGATTTTAAAATCAAAGTCCGCATCATCGACGCAGCCGGCCAGCCCTTACACCAGCTCGATTTCGACCGCGAGGAAGAGCGGAATGCATTGGTGCATTATGCCAAACCCCTGGGCTATTTATACGAACCGCACGCCGCGGTACTGAAAGCGGGGGCATTCAAAACGCTCTGTGCGCGATTTGATGTGCAAAAACTGGCTATGCACAGCCAGTTGTATACTTCGGAAGAGTACGTCGGTGATTTCCCCGGCCGCAGTTTCAGGATCGTGGCCGTTTGCAAGCCCGATATCCGGGAGATTTCGCAGCACATTCAGGGTGATAAGGCAAATATCACCACCCGCAACTTTCCCGCCAAACCCGAGGAGTTAAGAAAGAAGTGGAAAATAAAAGATGGTGGCGATCATTATCTGTTCGCCACCACCCTTGCCGATCAGTCGAAAGTCGTGATCGTTTGCGTGAAACCTATTTGAGGTAGGTTTCTTCGTAGGTTTTTTCGTTGTAACCGAGCGTCAGCGCTTTGCCGCTTTCGTCCTCGATCACCGGGCGTTTAATGGCCGTAGGGTTCGATGCCAGCAGGCTTGCGGCGGATTTCGCGTCGGTCACCTTAGCTCTTTCTTCCTCGCTAAGCTCTTTCCATGTAGTGGAAGCCTTGTTCAGGACTTTGTCCCACGGAAATTCGCTGAACCAGCTGCTCACTTTCTCGGGACTGATGCCGTCCTTTCTGTAATCATAAAACTGATACGCCACCTTGTTTTTATCAAGCCAGGTGCGGGCTTTTTTAATGGTATCGCAATTCGGGATTCCGTAAAGGGTCAACATAAAAATTTACTCTGAAAATGACTTTATTAAACTTCGGTGGCAGCGGGTTCTTCCACAACCTTGTCCGAATTGTGCATTTTCTGATCATCGAGCTCTCCTTCCCAACGAGCGATAACAGCCGTTGCGAGGCAGTTACCGGTCACATTCACCGACGTACGGGCCATGTCCATCAGCTCGTCGATCCCCATGATCAGCAATACAGGCCATTCGGGCATGCCAAAGTTAGCGATCGCACCTAACAATATCACCAAAGTTGCCCGCGGGATACCGGCCACGCCTTTGCTGGTCAGCATGAGCAACAGTACCATCGTAAACTGCTGCCCGATCGACATTTCAGTACCTGTGGCCTGCGCCACAAATACCGTCGCCAGGGCCAGGTACAAGGTAGATCCGTCGAGGTTAAAGCTATAACCCGTCGGCATCACGAAGGACACAATCTGGCGCGGCACACCGAATTTCTCCATTTTCTCCATCGCCTTAGGCAATGCGGATTCCGAACTCGTGGTTGCAAATGCGATGGAAACCGGTTCGAAAATGGCTTTCGCAAATTTGATCACTGGGATTCTGGCGATCATCGCTACCGGTACGAACACCACCAGGATAAAGACGATCAATGCGCAATACAACGTAGCAAGCAGCAATGCCAGGTTTTTCAAAACATCGATCCCCATGTGGCCTACCGTTTCGGCGATGGCCGCTCCCACGCCGATCGGCGCGAAGTACATGATGATTTTGGTGAATTTGAACATCACCTCGGCCAGCAACTCCACGCCATGCACGAATTTCTCCTTCTTAGCCGCAGGCAGCAATGCCAGGCTGATACCGAAAAGCACGCTGAAAACAACGATCTGCAACACCTCACCGTGGTAAATCGACTTCGCCACGTTCTCCGGGAATGAATGTAGCACGATTTCCTGCCAGGTTTGCTGGTTCACTTTCGGCAGGGTCGCATTCAGGCTCTCGGGCGGTACGATCCCGACGCCCGGCTTAAACCAGTTGGCAAACACCAGACCGATGATCAATGCAAAGGTGGTAACGACCTCGAAATACAACAGCGATTTCCAGCCCATGCGGCCCACCTGTTTCAGGTCGGAATGGCCGGCGATACCGGTCACAAGCGTCGCGAAAAGCAACGGTGCAATCACCGTTTTGATCATTTGAAGGAATATCTGCCGCAGGAAGTGCAGCTCGGTACCCATCTTCGGAAAATCATAACCGATCTCCGTGCCGACGAGCATCGAGATCAGGATCGAGGTAGTGAGGTTTTTTTTCAGGATCGCGTACACGACCAGGCTCGCCAGCGCCAGCCAGCGGAGGCCAATGAGCACACTATCAGATAACGGCAGGACACCGTAAGCACTTAAAACGGAGGCTATCGCGGCAATGGTAACCAGCACGATATTGATAATGGTAATCTTGCTCTTCATACAGGGAATTTGGTATCCTAGATTAGTTTGTAACGGTAAACTTATAAAAAATCAAATTAATGATTGTCAACACAACCAATGCATTTTACTCAAAACACAAAATTTAATTTATGTGTTGAACAATAAGATTGAATGTTTGTACTAAACAGAAGCGAAAAATTGAAATAAACAATCGTTTACTTAAAAACCGTAAACCTATTGGACAAATACAAAATGTAATGGGAGTTACCCGTCCAGGGCAAGCGGATCGCGGCCAATCCGGATACAATTTGGCACAAAATTTGAAACCTCCAAGATTACCCCTGCATTAAATGTGTTACAAAGCGGCCCAGCGATGGTGTGCGGGAGCAAAAGATGACCAAAGTCCTTGATTCCGGTTGCTAAAATCGATATGTTAGGACAATCCATACCCAAAACATAACTCAACCCATCATGAGAAGTATTCTGATTGCCATCGATTTTTCAGAAAATGCAGAGCGCGCGTTGGCCGCGGCAAAACTGATCGCCGAAAAAGAGGTGACCGAATTGCTGATCCTCCACGCCTACCAACCCTATATAGCCGACGTGAATGTTACACCCGGCAATGTAATGCCCGGCATCGGCGGCGCCGATTTTCTGACCATGACGTCTGAGCTGGAAGAAGAATTTCATAAACGGCTCGACGAATACGCCGCGGGCCTTGTTACCGAAGGCTATAATGCGAAAGCTATATGGACGCTGGGCAGCGTGCAATCGGCGATTGAAGAGGCGATCAACGACCATGTTCCGGATATGATCGTGATCGGCCGCACCGGAACGGGCGGTTTTCTCGACAAGCTCATCGGTAGCGCCGCCACGCACATCGCGCTGAATTCCCCGTGCCCCGTGCTGGTGGTACCGCCGCAAACCGAGCCTACGAAATTCAAGAAAGTGGTATATGCCACCCAATTCGAATACGAGGAGAATAATATCCTGCGCGAGGTATTCGTACTGATGAACCACCTCGGCGCCGACCTTACCCTATTGAAAATCAACTCAGATACGCAGCCGGACATCCAGCCCGACAACCAGTATATTGCCGACATCAAGTCGCATTTCACGATCCGCGAGGGCCAGATCGTCATCCGGGAAGCGAGGCACGTGCTGGACGGCATCGAAGCTTATTGCGACGAAGTACAGGCCGATTTGCTGATCATGTCCACGCGCGAGCGGTCATTCATTGAAGAATATCTGATCAATCCGAGCATTACGCGTAAGCTCGTTGTGGATACGCACGTACCTTTGCTGGTGTTTCACCTCAAATAACAAACGGTTTGAACGGGACAGAAAGCAGCAAACCCGCCGGGGGCGGCAGCACCCGGAACGGCGGCAGAAAATCCAAAAAGTACCGTAAGCGTGGCCTGCTCACTTCGCCGGGCACGCTTACCTATATTGGTCCGGAGATTGGTTTAAAAACCAAAATCCGTCGGATCAGGTATAGTGAGCATATGTATAAGGAAGAGGCGGTCAAATCGCTGGACGAATGCAGGTCGGCGGAAAACGGCGAGAACTTCACTACCTGGCTGAACGTGGACGGTATCCACGAAATCCCCCTGATCGAAAAGCTGGGCAAAATATATCATTTGCACCCGTTGCTCCTGGAAGACGTCGTGAATACCGAGCACAAGCCGAAACTGGAATTGTACGACACCGGGCATTTGTTTCTGACCCTGAAAATGCTCCATGTCGATTCGGAGTCGCCGATCAGCATTTCCTCCGAGCACGTGAGTTTTGTGTTGGGCAAAAATTACGTGCTATCATTCCAGGAAGAGCTTACTACCGACATTTTTACCACTGTCGAAAACCGGCTGGAAGCTTCCGTAGGCAAAACCCGCCGAAACGGGCCCGATTACCTGCTGTTCGCCTTGATGGACGTGGTGGTGGATAACTACTTTATCGTACTCGAAAAACTCGGCGATGCGCTGGATGCCACCGAAGACCAGGTGATCCGCGGCGTGCAGGAGCTCTCGCTCAAAGATATGTACGCCCTGAAACGCGAGCTGACACTGGCCCGCAGGCAGATATGGCCGCTGCGTGACATGGTAAACCAACTGATCCGCGAGGATAATATGCAGATCAGCAAGGAAGTAATCCCCTACTACCGCGACCTTTACGACCACATTATGCAGGTGCTCGATACCATCGATTCATACCGGGAACTGGTGGCGAGTTTGGTGGATGTCCATTTATCGACCATCAGTAACCGCATGAACCAGGTCATGAAAACACTCACGATCTTCTCCGCCGTTTTCATGCCACTGACGTTTATAGTGGGCGTTTACGGCATGAATTTCGAGTTTATGCCCGAGCTGAAAGAGCCGTACGGCTACTATTATATATGGGGATTGATGGTCGCCGTGACGGTAGGGATGATATTTTATTTCAAAACTAAAAAATGGATGTAGATTGATACCTTTGTGCTCTGATTAACGAGCATTGGAATGAGTCTTACCGTCAATACATCCCCCATTGTAACCACACAAGCCCAGTACATCCTGACCGACAGCCGTCAGGTTTCTTTCCCCGGCCAGAGTATCTTTTTTGCCATTAAAGGCGAGCGCCACGACGGCCACCGCTTCCTGCCCGAGCTATACGCGGCGGGCGTGCGGGAGTTTGTAGTCGAAGAAGCCGCGTTCACCGGCGAGCTGCGTGAAACAGCCGCCGCGTGGGACGACGCGCAAATCTGGGTCGTCGCTTCGAGCATCCGTGCATTGCAGCAGCTCGTGGCTTCCAAAAGAAAGCAGTTCGATATTCCGGTGGTGGGCATTGCGGGAAGTAACGGCAAGACCATCGTGAAGGAATGGCTCGTGCAGCTGCTATCGCCCGGCCGGAGCATTGTGGCCAGCCCCAAAAGCTACAATTCACAGATCGGCGTTCCGCTTTCGGTGTGGAACCTGAGCAAGGAGCATTCCCTGGCGATTTTTGAGGCGGGTATTTCCAAAGCACATGAAATGGAGTACCTGCAACCGGTGATGCAGCCCACCATTGGTATTTTCACCAACATCGGCCCGGCGCACGACGACGGTTTCCGAAGCCGCAAACAGAAGATCACCGAAAAACTACGCCTTTTCACGAAGGTCAAAAAACTCATTTACCGGAAAGATTACCACGAAATTGACGAGGAGATCAGCCTCATCCTGAAACCGGTGAATGCATTCCTCGAAACGTTGAGCTGGGGAAGCAACTATTCCGGCTCGCACGTGCAGGTGACGTACACCCCGCAAAAGGATAAAACCGTGATTTCCTTGACCGGAAAACTCGGCAACCATACTTTCGAAACCGGCTTCCGCGACGACGCTTCGCTGGAAAACCTCACGCATTGCATTGTTTTCCTCCTCGATTTCGGACTGGAACCAGCCCTGATCCAGGAAAGGGTGCTCCTGCTCAAACCAGTTTCCATGCGTTTGGAGCTCAAAGAGGGCATCAACCATTCCTATATCATCGACGACGCCTACAATAACGACTTGCAGGGCCTCTCGATGGCGCTGAACTTCCTGGCGCAGCAGGAGCAACGGAACCGCAAGACCGTGATCCTTTCCGATGTGCTTCAAACCGGGCAGACGCCGACCGAGTTGTACAAAATGGTTTCCCGCCTGTTGAGCGAAAAAGGCATCGACAGGCTGATCGGCATCGGTAAGCAGATCAGCAGCCAGGCATCGCTCTTCGATATGCCCGAGCAGGAGTTTTACGACGATACCGACACTTTCCTGAAAACATTTGCCTTTCACACGCTCGCGGACACGCTCGTGCTCGTGAAAGGCGCGCGACCGTTTTCTTTTGAGAAAATCGTGCACCGCATTCAGCAGAAAGCACACGGCACCGTGCTCGAAATCAACCTCGACGCATTGGTACACAACCTGAACTACTACCGGGCCAGAGCCGGGCAGGGCACGAAGATCATGGCGATGGTGAAGGCATTTGCGTATGGCAGCGGGAGCTCGGAAGTGGCCGCATTGCTGCAATACCACCGCGTGGATTACCTCGGCGTTGCTTACACGGACGAGGGCGTCATGCTCCGCCAAAGCGGCATTACGTTGCCAATTATGGTGATGAATGCGACCTTGCCCACATTCGACCTGCTGTGGCAATATAAACTGGAACCCGAAATTTACAGCCGCCGTATCCTCACCGACTGGCTCGAATACATTTCCAGAAAAGGCGAGCCGGCCAATACGCCTTCGGTGCATTTGAAACTCGATACGGGCATGCACCGCCTGGGTTTTGTGAAAGACGACTACGAATGGCTGGTAGCACAGCTCCGCGAGAACCCCGCACTGAAGGTGGCGAGCATTTTTACGCATCTGGTGGGCGCCGATGAAGGGGTACACAATGTGTTTTCGCGAAAGCAATATGCCCAGTTCATCGAAGGCGCCGAGCTGATCGAGCAGACATTGGGGTACAAAACCATTAAACATATCCTCAACTCCGCCGGCATTGTGCGCTTCCCGGAATACCGCCTCGATATGGTGCGGCTGGGTATCGGCTTGTACGGCGTGGAGGCGACCGGGCAGGACCAGCGCTCATTGCAATCCGTCGGCACATTGAAAACCATTGTCTCGCAAGTCAAATACCTCGCGTCGGGCGAAACGGTGGGATACAGCCGCAAAGGCATTGTCGCCCACGATTCGGCCATTGCGACGCTGGCAATCGGTTATGCGGATGGTTACGACCGCGGGCTGGGGAACGGTGTGGGTAAAGTGTGGGTAAATGGCACATTATGCCCGACCATCGGCAATATCTGCATGGATATGACGATGATCGATGTTACCCACGCGCAAATAGAAGAAGGGGATGAAGTGATCGTTTTCGGGAAGGAAGTTCCCATTACGGAACTCGCGAAAACCATCAACACCATCCCCTATGAGATCCTGACGGGCATTGGTGACCGCGTCAAGCGTGTATTTTTCAAAGAATAAAGCTTACTGGCCGGCTTCGGCCTGCTGCGCTACTTCGGTATCTGCATTGTCGGATTCAGGAGTAGCGCTTTTTTCTTTCCCCCTGTTCTCTACGCGGAGATCTTCTTCCTCAAACAGGTGCGTTGCCATTACCTGGTCCAGCGTTACGTCGTAGAACGCCTGATGCACGTTCAGCGGTTCGCTGCCTTCCTCGATCTCGCATTTGATGTAATTGCCGTCCTCCTGCAATTCGTACGCGTTCACATTGTCTTTGAGGCTGTAATACAAAATATGGATCGCTTCCTGGCGCACGCGCGGGTCGACGAGCTTGAAAAGCGACTCGATCCGTTTGTCGAAGCTGCGTACCATCGCATCGGCGCTACCTCCGTAAAGCAGCGGGTTGCCGTTCTGGTGGAAGTAGAAAATGCGGGAGTGCTCCAAAAAGTCGCCCACCAGCGAACGGACGGTGATATTTTCACTGAGCCCTTTGCGTTGCGGACGTAAACAGCACATACCACGGACGATCAGTTTAATCGGCACACCGGCTTCGGAAGCCTTGTACAGCTCATAAATGGTGTCGCGGTCTTCCAGGGAGTTTATTTTAATACAAATACCACTTTTCAGGCCCGCCTTCGCATTCTCGGCCTCCTGCTGGATAAGCTCGATCAGCTTCGCACGCATGTAGCGCGGGGCCGTGATCAGGTTCTGGTATTCGGATGGGATCGAATGCCCGGTAATGACATTGAAAAACTCCGAAATATCGTGGGTATACTCCTCATTGGAGGTCAGAAGGCCGGTATCGGTGTACAATCGCGAAGTATCCTCGTTATAGTTACCGCTCGACAAGTGCGCATAACGCAATACCCGGTTGCCCTCGTTACGCACGATGAGTAAGAGCTTGGTGTGTGTTTTGAGCAAACCTATACCATAAATCACGAAACAGCCCGCCTTTTGCAGACGCTGCGCCTCCTTGATATTGTTTTCCTCGTCGAACCTGGCTTTCACCTCGAACAATACCGCCACGTGCTTGCCATTCTCGGCAGCGTGCAGGAGCGCCTCCGTCACGCGCGAATTTTTCGCGAGACGATAGATCGTCAGTTTAATGGACAATACCTTCGGGTCTTCTGCCGCTTGTTCAAGTAGCTGCAATACCGGCTCGAAGTTGTTGTAAGGATGGTGCAACAGGATATCCCGTTCACGCATTACTTCGAAAATATCGGGAATGCGCTCGCGTTCGAGTCCCAGCGGCGGTACCGGCGGACGGGTCGGCGGGATCTGGTCTTTAAATTCCGGGTGTTTGATAATGCCCCAAAGTGCCGTGTAATCGATCAGCGCGTCGGTCATGAACACATTGTGGTCGTCGATTTCCCAACGCTTCTTGATCAAATTCAGCAGATCCGGGTTTACATCCGGTTCGATCGAAACCTGCACTACCCTTCCCAGGCGACGGCTTTTGATCTTCTGCTTGATTTCGTCGATGAAATCCGCCTCGATGTCATCGCTTTCTTCCAGGGTAAAGTCTCCGTTACGGATAATGCGGAACAGGTTTGCCGATACGATGTCGACGTTCCGGTACAGTTTATTGATATGCGCTTTCGCGATATTTTCAATCGGTAAGAACAGCAGTTCTTCCTCCCGCTCGATCACGTAGAAACGCGGCAGGTTAGGCGGCAGCTGTACAAATGAGAGTTTTCTGTCTTCCTCCGAGGTAGTACCTTTCACCTGCGTGATCACCCCCAGGATAAGCACTTTCGCGAGCAACACCGGGAACGCGTGCGTGTAATCGAAAAGCATCGGTGTCAACATCGGGTATACCGTGCGATCGAAATACTCTTCCACCGCAATATGCTCCTCGCTGCTAACTTCGTCCATTCCGATAATACGGAAGCCGTGATTTGCAAACAGTGGCAGCAGCTGGTCTTTATAGCATTCGTTTTGCCTCCGCACAAATTCGTGTACCTCTTTCATCAACAGCTTGCGGAAAGGAATCTCGCGCAGGCCCGAGTAATCGAGGCGCTCCTTGCCGAAATCGAGGTAATTATAAAGGCTTCCTACCCGTATCGTGAAGAATTCGTCGAGATTGGACGAGGTAATGGCCAGGAATTTGAGCCGGTCGAACAGGTTACGTTCGTCGTTAGTAGCCTGATCGAGTACCCGATCGTTGAATTTCATCCAGCTGAGGTCCCTGCTGATCAGGTCGCTTTGCTGCATTTGGGTATTGGCCTTTTCCGATGAACTGACCGCCTTGGCATCCTCAGCCGCCGCCGGTTCCTTCGGACTTTTGAACAATGCGAACAAATTGGTCAGCTTACTTCGTTTTTCATTGCTATATATATTGTCGGATGAGCCGGACATAACGTTATGCTATTAAAAAGGTGTATCAGGATGGCGATAAAAATTCAACGAATCTAAACAATCTATTGTTTTCGGGCCGATGAAGTTTGTGTTAAATTTTCGTTCCAAAAAAAGAAACGGATGACCGTGTTTCACAGCCATCCGTTTCCATATTGCGGTTTAAGCTAATGACTACACGTCGACGCGGGCGTATTTCGCGTTTTTCTCGATGAAATCGCGGCGAGGAGCTACTTCGTCGCCCATCAGCATCGAGAACAGGTGATCGGCCTCGGCGGCAGATTCCACAGAAACCTGTTTCAAACTTCTGCGCTCCGGGTTCATCGTCGTTTCCCAAAGCTGCTCGGCGTTCATTTCACCAAGACCTTTGTAACGCTGCACGTTCACAGAGTCGTCCTTGCCACCACCAATCTCACGTACCGCCTCTTCGCGCTGTTGCTCGGTCCAGCAGTAACGCTCTTCCTTACCCTTCTTCACGAGATACAATGGCGGCTGTGCAATGTAGATATAACCGTTGTCGATCAGGATCTTCATATAACGGAAGAAGAACGTCAGGATCAGCGTACGGATGTGGCTACCATCGATATCGGCATCGGTCATGATGACGATCTTGTGGTAACGGAGCTTATCGATATTCAATGCACGCTCGTCACCGTCCTTACCGATCTGCACACCCATCGCGGTGAACATGTTCTTGATCTCTTCGTTTTCGTAGATCTTGTATTCCTGCGCTTTCTCCACGTTCAGGATTTTACCGCGTAGTGGCAGGATCGCCTGGAATGCGCGGTTACGGCCTTGCTTGGCAGTTCCACCCGCCGAGTCCCCTTCCACAAGGTATAGTTCGCAGACATTCGGGTCGGTTTCGGAACAGTCGGAAAGTTTTCCCGGCAAACCTGTACCGGTGAGGATGTTTTTGCGCTGCACCATTTCGCGTGCCTTTTTCGCGGCGATACGGGCTTTGGCGGCAAGGATCACCTTGTCAATGATCACACGGGCTTCCTTCGGATGCTCTTCGAGGTAGCTTTCCAGCATTTCGGCCACCACCTGGCTCACGGCTCCGGTTACTTCACCGTTACCCAGTTTGGTTTTAGTCTGACCTTCGAATTGCGGTTCAGCAACCTTGATTGAAATAACCGCTGTAAGACCTTCACGGAAGTCGTCCCCGCTGATCTCCACTTTCTCCTTGGCCAGAATACCCGACTTCTCAGCGTAGTTTTTCAAAGTACGTGTTAATGCGGCGCGGAAACCGGAAACGTGGGTACCACCTTCGATCGTATTGATGTTGTTCACGTACGAGAACACGTTCTCGCTGTAAGAGGTGTTGTACATCATCGCCACTTCTACCGGGATGGCACCTTTGTCGCTTTCCATGTGGATCGGCTCTGGGATCAAAGGCTGGCGGGTAGCATCCAGGTAAGTCACGAATTCGTTCAGACCTACTTCGGAATAGAATTCTTCGCCACGGAACTTGCCGTTCTCGTCCTCTTCGCGTTTATCTTCCAGCGTAATGCGGATACCCTTGTTCAGGTAAGAAAGCTCACGCAAACGGGTTGCGATGGTTTCGTATTTGTATTCGGTTACGGAGAATATCGTCGCATCGGGCAGAAAGTGGATGATCGTTCCGGTGTCTGTCGCCTCACCGATCACGCGGGTCGGGTAAAGCGGCTTACCTTCGCTGAACTCCTGCTCGAATATCTTGCCTTCGCGGTGTACCTCCGCACGCAAATGCGTAGAAAGTGCGTTCACGCAGGATACCCCTACCCCGTGCAAACCACCCGAAACCTTATATGTGTCTTTGTCGAACTTACCACCGGCGTGAAGTACCGTCAATACAACCTCCAATGCAGATTTTTTCTCCTTGGGGTGCATGCCGGTGGGGATACCGCGACCGTTATCTTTTACAGTGATCGAATTATTGGGCTCTACGGTGACGTTGATCGTATCACAGTAACCCGCCATCGCCTCGTCGATTGAGTTATCGACAACCTCCCAAATCAAGTGGTGCACCCCTTTGAAGCCAGTGTCACCGATATACATCGCCGGACGTTTACGAACGGCCTCTAAACCTTCAAGAACCTGGATATTTTCAGCCGAATAGCTGTTTACTTCTAGCACTGCTTCGTTTGACATATAGTTTGTTTTACACTTGGATAAAAAGAACCATTATCTGGCTTTTTAAGCACGTAAAGATACGAATTTTTTGTGGTTTTACCTAGCAAAACCTATCTCAAACCTGCCATCCGACGCGCCTTTTGAAGCGAATACCGGTCAGGGAGCGCAGTACGCCGAAATATGACATTTCTGTGTTCGGGAATAACGGTGGAACCTTGGCATCGTCTATTCTCCAGTGCCTCAACCGGATGAGTATCCGGCGTCCGGAAGTTATCGGAGCGAGTACCCGTCGCCTGTGCAGACGAGGGCCTTGTCAAGCCGGTAGAATGTCTTTTTCCCATCCCCCGAAACGTCCAGAATGCCGAGCTCATAAGTGCCTGGATGTAGATCGTCTTCCCGGAGCAGGGTATTGAAACCGCTTTTGTAATAATGCCCCTCGGTGATGATGTGCTTCCGCGCCTCTATCTTGGGGTTCGCATTGATAAGGAAAGTTGAATCCGTGGCCGTGTTTTTCATGACAAGGAAACGATCCTCCCAGAAAGGCTTTCGCTGGGGCGACGCGTTACTGGCCACAAAGTAGTTGGTAAGCTTATCGACGCCATCGCGCACGACCCTATCGATGTTCCACGCCTCCACGTAGATTTCATTGTCATGCACCGGGCCTTTCTTCGCAAACATCGCATCGAGCTCCTTTTTCTCCACCAGCGGTTTCGGAAGCCGGAAGTAACCCTTTTCATATCCCGGGATCAAATAGAAACTTCCATTGTTCACGATCGACCTCTCCACGGAAAACATATTTCGGTTGTTTTGCCAATTGTACACATCGGCTAGCAGCGCCGTTTTCTTGGCTGCGATGGTTCCGGTAAACTTGTAATACGAATAGGCGCAGAAAAACACGCTAAAACCGAGCACCGCAGTATAGGCCCATTTTTTTCGGAATATGTCGGTATAAAAGAGCAGGAAAATATAAAACACAGCCGTCGAAAGTGCGGCGTACATTTGAAAGCGGCTTGCCAATGTGGTTCCCATCCACGAGCGGAATAGCGCGATAACGGTACTCGAGATAAAAAGGAATGCAAAAAACGATAGTAACTCGATGGTACCCGGCTTAATTGGCAATGGTTTCTTGAAATAAACACTCGCCACCCGGAATGTCACCAATATTACGCATACCATTATCACAAAACCCCAGATCGCCGACAGTAACTCAGGCATGGCCCAAAGTGACATCGAAGCACCCAAAAAGCCGAACAGCGACGAGAAAAACACCAGGCCATTCTTAGGCAAATTCACCGCCTGCCCCGATTCGTAACCCGCCACGTAAACGCCGAAGCAGATAAACATGAAAACGGTGGTCAATATCGCATTGCGGAAGTCTTTGTGGCACAAGTAGAAGAAAATGATCGCAGGAAAGGTCAGAATCCCGTTACCGTGCGTAAAAGTGGCCAGAAAACAGCACAATATGGCCCCATAAAAGGCCGGTTTGGTACCGCGGGAAACAAGGATAATGGCGGCGGCGAGAAATGCCGTCAGGAAAGGGTGCTGCAAACTCGTCAAGGCCCAGTTCGAAACCTCGTAGTACATTGGCTGGAACAGCACAAGGGGAACCGGAATAAATAAATACAGCGGCAACCCGGCTTTGCGAAAATTAACGTAAAGGAAATAGCAAATGTAAATCAGGGCTAATGTTCCGAGGACAATGTAAAACCGGAAATGCAAATATCCTGTAAGTTCATAATCAATTAAAGAAACAAATCTTGGAACAACCGCTTTGTGATCGTTGAATGTGCGGAACATTTCCTCAATCACATGGGTAAAACTTTTATTGTCACCTGTAATTGCTTCAATGAATTGAATAAACAAAAAATCGTCCTGATAGGGGAAATCGACCGAAAAATGGAGATTATAAAGAAAAAATAACAGGATAACGGTAGTAATAACGACAATTGGTAAAAATCGAAGCATGGTAAAAGCCGTAACGTGTGTTATGTGATAGATTCGGATCAGTTCTAAGCAAATCTAAATCTTTATCGCCTCGATTCGTAAGATAGTTTGCTTTTCTTAGTAACCGAAAATCGACGAATAAATTGCGATAAAAACAGAGAGAGCGGAGATTATTTCTCCGCTCTCTGTAAAGTATAGCAATTATCGTACCAGCATTACTGCTTTTCCATAGGATGGTCCTTCAAAAGTTGTTCGGGAGAATAAAAGTCCTTTTTGCTTTCAGTTGCAGCGCGCACCTGCTTCACTTTCTCCGGCGAAATGGCCGCGCCCTTGTTTCCAAATGAATTGCGGACGTAAGTTAACACCGCCGCCACTTCATCGTCTTTCAGCAAACCTGCGAACGGCGTCATAGGCACCTGGCCGGGATATTTCTTACCATTCACTTCGATCGGCCCGAGCAAGCCCTTCAATGCGATCTTGATCAAGCGCTCGTCGCTGCCAGTGATCCATGAACCGGACAGCGGAGGGAAGCCTGACGCTTCCAAACCTTTGCCATCGGGCTGGTGACAAGTGCCGCAATAGCCTTCCTTGGCGTAGATCTGCCGTCCCTGGTTAAAAAGGATCAGATCATTGCCTTTCAGGTTGGTCGTCGCCACAGTCTGTTTTTCACGCTTCACGTTCTCGCCTTTCAGGTGCGCCTCGGCAGCTTCCTGCGCGTGGATCATCCAATCGTCGAGCGGCATTTTTCTGGCTTCCGCCAAAATCGGAAGCCCCTTCTCTTTGCCAATCCACGATGCCGCCACGATACCCATTAACCGCACGCGGCTGTTCTCGTCGCGCACCGCTTGCATGAGCAGGTTCGCCTGATCGGGCACCTGGTGGCCCGTGTAACGTACCACCTGCACGGCTGCTGCACGTGCATGGTAATCTTTCGCTTTCAATACCTGCTTCAAAAGCTTCTGGTCCACTTTGTTCATACCCCAGCTTACCCACAAACCTTCCAGCAAATGGTGCTCGTAACGCGGATCATTTTTATCCAGGTTAGCTACCCAGGTATTCAGTTTGGCCAGAACCTGACCAGCATCCCGGCCGCGCAACTCCCGACGGGTGCGGTAACGTGTCCGGTATTCGGGCAATTTGAGGTTGTCCAGCAATTCTTCAATGCTCGCTCCATCCACTTTCGCAGGCGTCACCAGCGGGCGCGACGGGTAGGTAATGCGGTAGATACGGCCATGCGAGTGGTCACGCAACGGGTCACGCGCATTGTGCTGCATATGTCCGATGAGGATGTTATGCCAGTCGATCACGTACAATGAGCCATCCGGCGCAAATTCCATATCCACCGGACGGAAATTGCGGTCTTCGCTTACTACTAGGTCCTGGCGGTGATGGCTCTTGTAGCCGGTGCCGTCGTCGGTCAGCGTATGCTCTTTCGTTCCAAGGAAACCAATGGTGTTATTGATCAGGAAATCGCCCTGGATATCATCCGGGAAATGCCGGCTCGATACAAATTCGAGACCTGAGGTAGGACGTACACGGTGCTTGTCCTCCACCAGCTGCACCGATTTATGGGTTGCTTCCCCATAACGAGGCAAAACGCTCCCCGGCAGCATCCAACGCACATCGGGGCTCGATGTTTCCGCAAAAAACGGCTGGCCCCAGTCGTCGAATGCAATACCCCATGGGTTGGGGATCGAAAGCTGGGCAGTACGTTCCAGTTTTTTCAATTGAGGTGCATAGCGATAGAAACCACCATTCGTCGCACGCACGGGGCCATACGAGGTTTCCACGTTGGTATGCAGGAACACCCCTTCACCGGAATAAATAGCCCCTGACGGGTCCACCGTAAATGCGTGGCTGTTGTGGTGCGTATCGTGGTCGTCGAAACCGCTCAGCAGGATTTCTTCCTTATCCGCCTTACCGTCGCCGTTGGTGTCGGTCAGCAATTTAAGGTTGGTACCCTGCGACACGTAAACGCCCTCTTTGGCAATTTCAAAGCCCAATGGCAAATGCAAGCCATCGGCAAAAACGGTTTGCTTGTCGGCTTTGCCGTCGTTGTTGGTATCTTCAAAAATGATAATCTTGTCGTTCGGCTTCGAATCGCCCGGCTTATAATGTGGATAGCTCGGCATGGTCGCTACCCAAAGGCGGCCTTTGTTATCGAATGACATCTGCATCGGTTTTGCGAGATCCGGGAATTCCTGCTCGGAAGCGAAGAGCTCGATTTTATAACCAGCCGGTACTTTCAGTTTCGCCAATGCATCATTCCCATAGAGGTACGTGAGGCTACCGTTTTTATCGGGATTGAAATTGGTTTTTACCTGCGGCAACGTACGGGTACTCTTGTCGGCTATTGCCAGGTCAGTTTTCTCCCCTTTCGACGCCGCGAGCCAGATCGCCTGGTCGCGGATGTCGGTCAGCTGGCGGATCTTTTCGATCTCCGCAGGATAGTTATCCGGCCCGAACGGGTTGTAGCGGCGACCATAAACGTGCACCCCGTTCGGGATTTTAAAGTCGTTGTGCCACATCCAGTTCTTTTCGTCGACAGCGGCATGCACCAGCTCCCGGTTTTTAGCTTTCTCCGGCGCTTTTCCGAAGATTTTATCAGCCAGTAATACACCCAGTTTTTTATAACCTTCCGCATTCAGCTGCGATCCGTCGATCGTCAGATCTTCTTTCGTTTCGGCATACCACTTTTGCGAAGGGGCGAATGCGTCCACAAAGAGTACCTTGTTCTGGTCGGCCACTTCCTTCATGGCTTTGGTATACAAAAGAAGGTTTTCGTTCTCCTTCTTGCCATTCGGGAGGTCAAACTTGGCCGAAAGATCTTCAAAAGCGATCGGCGAAACGATCACCAGTTGCGGAGCGGAAGTACCGTTGTATTTCTGCTGTAATGTCCATTTGACAAATGCATCCAGTTCCGCCTTGTAGTTCGCCAAACCGGCTTTGCCTTCGAACGACTCATTGTAGCCAAAAAAAGAAACAATGACGTCGGTTTTCAGGCGGGTAAGCCATTGGTCGGGCGTTTCGAGGTGCCCTTCGCTTTGAGAAGGGTTGGCCAGCTCCGTCTGGAATTTCTCGGCTCCGGGGAATGCCCAAGGCGTGTTACGGCTTGCATGGGGACGGAAACCAGGCGTGTCGCCGCCGTCGCACATGTTGCGGATAATGAGGTTGTCGTCCGGATAGCGCATGTACAACTCCGTTTCGAAGTTGTCGTAATTCATCATCCGGGAACCCAGGTTGTTACCGATTAATGAAATGTGCGTACCCTTACCGATCTTGACCGGCACTGGCTGGTTCAACTGGAACGCGCTGAAAGCAATGACTGCCAGTCCAAAGGCAATAAGCGAAGAATAAACGCTGATTTTTTTGGGTTTAGACATTTGAAAAGATTTTAGATTGGGTTTTAGGTAGCGTTATGTAAAAGTTACTTGGCCTCGCGGTAAGGCACCTGGATATCCATTTTGCCCTTCCATTCTTTCGGGATTTTCAGGCCCAGTTCGTAATGAATTGCGTTGATCACCAATCGCTGGAACGGTTCCAGCCTGAAATCTTCGGGGTGGCCCAGCGTAGTCATGAATACCTTTCCGCCAAATGAGTTGGTACCGGTCCACGCCACAGGGTTCTCGATCGCCGCTTTGTCCGGGTTTACCGATTTCCCCATCAACAGCCATGTAGAACCTTTCGTAGGATAGTCGGGCAGTACGCGGTACAGCCATGAGCGGGCATGGAACGGGCCTTTTACTCCGGTCAGGATCGGATTTTTAGCCTGCTCCGGAATCACCGTCACATCGGTACTGCTATTGTGGCCATAATGCGTGTGCTTGGCCGCTCCGCCCCATCCCGGAGGCGCATTCAGCGCAAACTCTCCGAATGCGTTCCATTTCTCGCTCTCGTGTCCTTTCGGAAAATTGAATGCGTGCGTGGTGGTACGGAAACCCATCACCGGCTTGCCGGTTTTCAGATAGGCTTCGATCAATGCCAGCTGGTCGGGTGGCAACTGACGCCAGCGCAGATAAAAAACAGCCAGATCGGCGTCTTTCAATGCTTCCAGACCGGGGATATTTTTCTCACTGTTGTGATCGGGATAGGCTTTGAGTACGATCGTACGCATGCCGTAATTCTTTTCGAGTTCCGCCGCCACAATCGGCAAGGTTTCCTCGCCGCTGTACTCATGGTCGCCCGTAACGAATACGACGAGCGGAGTTTTTTTGTCTTTTTTAGAGGACTGCGCGGTAGCGATATGCGCACCGGCCATCACTGCAAATGCTGTGAAAAGGAAGCAAATGCAGAACTGTTTCAAATTCATGATGAAAAGATTAAGGTTCAAGCTTTGTAAGTAAAGGGGTATATTAGGAAGACTGTTTAATGCAATTTTTCCCCTAGTTAATTATAAATGAAATATAGTGCATCCTGTGTTGTCCTGTTCGTGACGCGCCGAGGGGCATTTATAATAGCCGGAGATCATGCATTACCTGCCGGGTCACAAAAACCGAAACCCGAGCGTAAGCGAAAAGCGTGACAGATCCACGCTGTCATCCTTCGATAAATGTAATGTTTCCGTGCTGAATTCGGTTTTGCGCTGGAGGCGGTAGATGGCGCCCATCATGGCGGTGCCGGTGAGGTTGAGGGCGAATTTCGGGCTTATGGGCTGTTCGATTCCCACGCTGACGCCCCAGTTCATGGTTTTGCCCGAAAAAGTGAACTGCTGCGCGCCCACGGTGCTTTTGTTTTCGTAGGGCTGGTAGCCCAGCAGCAGGGAGGTAAGAATGGCCGTTTTGCCATTTTTCAAGAAGGAACGATGGATTAATGCGCCGCTCAGGTGCTGGATCGTCACTTTCTCGCTTTGAAGGCTATCGAGGTTGGCCTTGGCCTTGTACATTTCGTAACGCAGGCCAAAACCGACGTGCTTCCAGGGAAAGTAAGCGATGTCGCCACCAAACGCGATACCCGATTTTAGATCTTTGATATATTCCTGCTCGTCGTGGCTGTACACTCTTCCCGCACGGAACAACCGGTAAGCATAGCCTCCGTTCAGGCCCACGCTCCAACGCGGGACGCTGGGCTCGGCTGTGTTTTTTTTGCGTGAAGCGGGTTTTGAAGGCTGATCGATCCACTCTTCGCGGTCCTTCTTCCATTCGGTGATGGAAGCTTCCTGGGCGCTGGCATTGTGCCCAAGCATACCCAAAAACATTAACAAAGCGGCAAACGATCTGATCATTATCTGCGGAACGCGCGAGTTTTCAAGAACCCAAAACTACTATTTTCAGCCCATATTCAGCTTCCGGCATTTCAGAATTTGTCAGATTGCACCCTTAACGCCTGCTTTTTTGAGTTTTTCTACAATAAACGCCCCCAATGCCTTGCCCTGCGCCTGTCCGTTTTCGATGGCGTCGCGGTAATGAATCCCGCCATAGAGCCGCGAAATAGCGGCCTCCTCCGAGGCCTGCCGGAATGATTTGAAATCCCTCGTCGGCAACTCGAATATCACTTCGGTATCGTCGCGGAAGGCGAAGTTATCGCCCAACAAAAAAGTTAACGTTTCGGCTACGGCTGTCGAGATGACGCTATGTCCGCTGGTGTACTCCGGGAAAGGCGGGGTCTGCAGTAACGGTTGCCATTTCGGGTCAATGCTCCGGTTGATAACCGTTTCCGGCCGCACCCGGCTGCTGCGGTACTTTTCGTCCCAGCAGCTAATGAATGCATCCATCAGCGTGGCCGCTGCCAGGGCGTGCACCATAATGCCTCTGTCGAGGTCGAGATTTGCCTTGGTGATGGCAATGCCGGTTATGTTCATCCAGTGCCCGCCCGGACTGATTTTCTTGAAACCGATGTTCATATGCCCCGAGGTATTGATCGCGAACGGATTGCAATCCCAATAAGAAGCAATGAAACGTTGTTGTTCTGTCAGGTTTTTACCCACATCATAAACTTCCTTCGCGAGTTTGTAAAAGGCGCTCGTGCTGTCTTTGCTGAACTCCACCGGCGGTTTAGGCACGAATTGGCTGCACGAATCGATCAGCACGGGGCGGATCGTTTTCCAATGCGGCTCCACACCTTCTATATAGCCCGGCGGGGTCGGGTACCAATAGGCATCCCCTTTTTTGGGCCGGTACCGCAAGCGCGTGCTGAGTTTGAGATAACCATCGGTAGCAGCGTCGGCGGCAATTTTCCGGGCGACCTCCTGCGCCACGGCGACCGACTTGTCGATGGTTGCCTGTGAATGCCCTTCGCGGAGTAAAGCAATAATCAGCTTCTTCTGGTCCTCTTCCAGCATGTACCCCGACGGGATAATGAGCCTCCCCGTTTCCAGAATGCAATACAATGCGGCAATCTGGTAATCGTATTCCTTCGCATCGATGGTAACCGGCGTAATGCTTTTGGTAAAAGCCGTTGGCGCAACGATCTGCTTATTATTCCGCGCTACAATCTCGTGCGCGCCCAGGAGGCAATAGGTGTAAAACCGGCTGGCCGCGGGCGGGTTCACCACGTCGTGGATCATCACCATCGTGACCGAAAAAACAGCGGGTTGTAAATGCTTGCGCAGCTCCTCTTTGGCGGGATTTGCAAAAACAGACTGGCTGAGAATCAAAAGAAAGAAAAGAATCCGGCGCATTACTTTTTGAAATTTTTATAGAACTGCAATGGCTCATTGAATGCGCCAATGACTAGAAAAGGTTGGTTACCGATATTGACCTGCACTGCCGTTTTTACATCGCCGGCTACCGACAATCCGGCCTCGGACTGCTCCACGAAGCGGAAGCCACCCTTGCCATTTCCGACAAACAGGCTCCCGTAATTCGCGTCCATGCTACCCAATTTGAGCCGGTTATCGGTTTTGTTCCCCAAAAGCAGCAGGTCTTTGAGCCCGTCGTGGTTGTAGTCGCCCGTCAGGATCGTGCATACGGGGGCAAATTGCGCGCGTGAAGGCATCGCCACTTTCTCGAACTGGCCGTTCCGGTTCATAAAGCAGACCGTGCGCAGTTCTTGCACTTCCAGCTTCCCGGCTTTGGAAAGCTCGGCGGCGGGGATTATCTCAGGCATCGACGCATTCGCATAGTCGCGGTAGTAGGGAAACTTCTTTCGCATCGGGTAAATCTGGTCGTTCAGCTCGTCGCGGCTTACGAACGGGTAAGATTTGCCCTGTACATAAAAGTTAAAGAAAGGGTCGATGGAGCCATTCTTGTCAAAATCTGCGAAGTACAGCTCTGCGGGTTCCTTTTCAGAGGCTTTGATCTGGGAGTTTTGCCCCAGGTTACCGGCCAGGATATCCGGCTTCCCGTCGCCGTCCAGGTCGTCTATTTGAATGGTATTCCAAAAGCCCCCCTCGATGTTTTTGAAAAAATCAGTCGTTTTGTCTTCAAAGTCCTTCCCATTGTAGCTGAATACCTTCACCGGCATCATTTCCCCGGCTATCACCAGTTCCGGTTTGCCGTCGCCGTTCAAATCTCCCCATTGCGCGTCGGTAACCATGCCGATCTTGAAAAAGGGCGACTCGCGTGTTTCGAAACGGCCTTTTCCATCGTTTACCAGCAAGAAAGACGCCGGGGCCTCGGGATACCGGCCAGGAATAATGCGACCGCCGACAAACAGATCGAGGTCGCCGTCTTTGTCGAAATCGAACGGGCGCGCACACGACTTACTGCTGGCTTTCAAGTTCGGGACAGAGAGTACGGAAAGGCTCAAACCGCCTTTGCCGTCGCTCAGATAAACTTCGTCTTGCAGCGAAACCGTATTGGGCTCAAACAGCGAATAGCCGCCTTTGGCGATGTACAGATCGTCATAACCATCGCCATTGGCATCAAAAAACACCGCCGCCGAAATAGCCGAGGTATTTTCATCGCCTATCGCGAAGCCGGGCATTTCCCGGAAGGTGCCGTCTTTCTGCTGCAACCATATTTTGGCCTGCTTGTTCTGATCACCCGACACGAAAATATCGTCCAGGCCGTCCTTATTCACATCGCCCTTTGCTACCACCGGACCGGTCTGCGAATACATCGAAAGCATCAGCGGCTGGCGCTTGAAATCATTTTCACTGAAACCCTCGTGCTGGTAAGCAATTGCCGGAGCCTGTTTTTGAAACAATGCATGAGCAATCCGCTCCCCGCCAGGCTTGTCAGCCTTTTTGCCGGCCTTTTCGACCACCAGCAACTGGTTCGCCTTCACATTTTCGACGATCTGGCTTGTACCGTCCGGCCATAGGACTTTCAGGGTATCCACAGCCGCCGCTCCTCCCAGCCCGAAATGCAGGCGCAGAGGCGTACATGAAAGATACCCCCTGTTAGGATTTACCTCCTGATATTGCAGCGTCCCTTTGTTTTTAACATAAACCCTCGCCCCCACTCCGCTTGCATTCGCACCGTTTTGTTTCAGTTTCAATTGCAGCCAATTTACGCCACCGGAGTCGCTGGCCGTGTTTTGGTAGATAAATGCCGGCTCGTTGATATTGTTGACGACCAGGTCCAGATCGCCGTCATTGTCCAGGTCGGCATACACCGCGCCGCTCGAAACCGAGGCATGTTCGAGGCCCCATGGCTGCTGCATTTTGGAGAATGTAAGGTCGCGGTTGTTTTTAAAAATGTAATTGGCCAATGCCGTCGAAGGCATTGCTTTCACCAGGTCCATCAGTTGGAAAGGCTCCTTATCGACCGCCCTTTTGATCTTGTAGTCGCCCCAGTATTTCAAAAAGTCCTTATTGGTATAATCTCTCAGATAGCCATTTGAAACAAACAGGTCCTTGAAACCGTCGTTATCGAAATCGGCGAAAAGCGGGGTCCAGCTCCAATCGGTATTGGAAACGCCGGCAAGCTGGGCAATTTCGCTGAATGTGCCATCGCCATTGTTCAACTGCAGCATATTGCGCATGTATTGCTTTTGCAGGTCCTGCCGCACCATCAATTCGAAGGCTTCATAGTTTTCCTGCAATTGAAGCAGCTTCTGTCGCTGATTATCTTCCGGCAGCATATCCAGCGACATAATATCCGGCAGGCCGTCGTTGTTGAAGTCGGCTATATCGATACCCATTGAAAACTGGGCCAAATGCCTGAAATACTGACGCGTCACGTCCTTGAAAGTACCGTCGTGGTTGTTGATATAGAGGTAATCCGGCTCGTTGTAATCGTTGGTAACGTAAATATCCTGCCAGCCATCCTGGTTCACATCCGCGATCGCGATACCCAACCCGAACGTGAGCGGGTACTGATGAATGCCTGCCTTTTGGGTAACTTCTACAAAATGGTTTTTCTGGTTCTCAAAGAGTTTATTGCCCGCGAGCTCGTCCGTCTGGGTACGGAACTTCGCGAGTTCCATATTGTCGATCTTCTTGGTCGTATGGTTGAGCAACATCATATCCAGATCGCCATCGTTGTCGTAATCAAAGAAAGCGGCCTGGGTGCTGTAACTGATATTGTCGAGCCCGTACTCCTTCGCCTGTTCGACGAATTTGAGATTGCCCTGGTTGATAAAAAGCTGGTTCTTGCGGTCTTCGTCTTTCACTTTGCCAGAGTAGCAAATGTGTATATCGAGCAATCCGTCGCCATTCACGTCGGCCATCGTCACGCCTGTTTTCCAGCCGCCCCGCCGGCCTTCCAACCCTTTGCCCGCCGAAGCGGTAATATCTTTAAACTTCATTTTCTCACCCTTCGCCCCGAGGTTCAGATAGAGCTTATTGGCCCCCATATTGGAAGTGAAGAAAAGATCATCGAAGCCGTCATTATTAATGTCCCCTACGGCTACGCCGCCGCCATTGTAATAGTATTCGTAGGACATTACATTCTGGTTCTCGGTCTCGCTGATGGGGTTCACAAAATCGACTCCCGTCTGTTTGCTTTCGAGGAGCCGGAACAACGTGTTCTGCGCCCTGACGTCGGTGAAATGTAATGTCAGCAGTAAAATGGCAGGCAGGTAAAAAAGGCGACCCTGGTGATTCATCGAAAGTGCAGTACCGATTTAGAAAGGAAGATTTACTACTAAAATAAAAAACTTCAACCAAAAGTTGAAGTTAAAACTTAGTGCAGTGCTTTGGGACAAAAGCGCCAGGAAAATTAATATTTCCTGGCGCTTTTGTATTATTTATTTATCCCACCAAACTTTGGATACCCAGTTGTCGCCACTTGCCAAACGCCCAACGGCGTCGTTGTAGTTAGCGCTGTTCTGAGTGGCCTCGGTAGTTGGGTAAGGCTGCCGGCGCGGGATCGTTCCGTTCGAGAAATTCCCCACGTAGTTAACCGGTGTCAAAACAGGGAAACCTGATCTCTTCCAGTTGCTCCACGATTCCACAAAGTTGAACAGGATACCGGTTGTAGCCCAGTATTGTTCGTTGATTTGTTTCAATGCATTGGCAGCATCCAGCGGGTGCGCAGTCGCATAGGCATCAGCCGTTGCAGCGTCGATAACCGCCGCAGTGCCATATTTACCCAAAGACTGAATACCTGCTGAGAGACCATTTTTATAGTGAGCAGCGGCTGTTCCGCCTACCGCAAAACCGCGTGTTACCGCTTCCGCAAGCAGGAGCTCGGTCTGTGCATACGTGAGCACGGTGATCGGTCCGCTTCTCGAACGGTAGATCGCGGTTGGACGCGAGTACTTACCGATCGGCGTAACGTCAGCACCTGTACCGGTTCCGCCTGGATAGCCTGCAGTTTTGCTGATATCCGTAGTTCCGCCGTTCATGTCGTAGCCGTTTGGCAAACCGAGCTGATTGGCAGGAGTGGCATCTCCGGCGTTGGTAATGCTTTGGTTAGCCGCAAGGCCAGCCGCAGGTACCTCCGCGATTTTACCCAAACGTGGGTCATTACCTGCTTTCAGGTAGTCGATCATCGTTTTGCTCCATCTCACCTGGTAAATGTCCGCAGGCGTCGACAATGCTGCTCCGTTACCGTTGGTGTAGCCGTTCGCGTCGTCCATCACGATGTAGGCGTCATCTGCCACGCTGGCGAAAACGCCGCCTGCTGCCGCTTTTTCCGCGTAGGTTTTAGCCGTGGCAAGGTCCGCTTTGGTGAGACGCATTGCCAATTTCAGCATCAGCGAATAACCGTACTTTTTCCATTTGGCAACGTCCCCCTTATAACCCGCGAACGAGTCGTTGGCCGGAATTGCAGCAGCCGGGTTCAATGCAGCGATGGCTGCATCCAGACGGGTCAGCAACGATTTGTAGATACTTTCCTGGGTATCATACACCGGAAGCGTAACGCCGGTTTTAGCCTGCAATGCCTGCGTGTAAGGGATATCGCCGTAGATGTCGGTGATGGTCGCAAGAGCCTGCACCTGCATGATGATGGCAACGTTGGTCAGGTTCACCAGTGCCGGTTTATCCTTGGTCAGCTGCTCCATTTCGTAAGCAAGGCTGGCCGCACGGTAACCGGTATTCCAGGAGCTTGCCAGGTAGGAGTTCGTGTTGCTCGAAATCACGTACTTGTCGGCATTGGAATAGTAGTTGGCCGCACCCGAGGTGGTCGACGACAGGATCTGCACCCACATGCTCTGGAACAGGATCGTACCATTATAACCGGCCGTCGCATTCGCGTGGTTGAACTGAACCGTGGGCAACAAAAGATTCGGATCGAAGGTCTCCGCCGGCGACTTGGTAGGGTCGGTGTTCAACTCATCGAATTTGTCCGTGCAAGCCATAGGAAGCAGGCCTGCGAGGACGATCATATTGATTAGTCTCTTTTTCATATTTATGCTCATTTGAACTTGAAGGCTACGTTAACACCGTAATTGCGTGCTGCAGGCAAGCTGGTACCTTCGATACCGGAATATCTCAGGTTAGCACCGAAAGTAGCCTCGGGATCGATATTGTTGGTCTTCTTCATGAAATAGAACAAGTTCCGGGAAACCAGTGAAATATTCACCGCACGGATCAACGGCCATTTTGCCAGCATTTTCGCAGGCAGGCTGTAACCCAATGTTACCTGGCGCAGCTTGATGAAGTCGCCGTCCAACACGCTGATGCTCGTTACGTTGTTAGCCAAAGCAGTGTAATAATCCTGGGCAGTTGCGGTAACCGTGTTAGCCGCGCCGCTCTCGGTCACACCGGTGGTAATGCCGCCTTCACGACCTACCAGGGTTTCTTTCGCCAAACCGCGACGGTATGCGTAGTTTTCGGTAGCAGAAAGGATCTTGTTTCCGAAGTTGTAATCGACCAGGAACGACAGGTTCAAATCTCCAAAACGCAGGTCGTTGTTCAAACCACCGTAAAGCGTCGGCAACACAGTACCGTAGTTTTTCAGGTCGCCACGAACCGGCAGACCCGATGCATCCACCACGATCTGACCATTCGACGCATATTTATAGTCGTAAGCCCGGATTTGCGGACCAGCTTCGCCCACTACGAATGCCGTTACGGCATTACCCAGTGTAGCACGGTTGGAGCCGAGTGTGATCGGGTTGTTGTCCGCATCTGTTTCGAGGATTTTGTTTTTCACCGAAGTCAGGTTGAAAGACACATTCCAGTCGAATTTCGAAGATTTGACAGGGTTACCAGTCAGCATCAATTCCAAACCACGGTTCTGAACAGAACCCGTTCCTACCACACCGCTCACGTAACCCGTGGCGCTGCTGTAAGTAGCCGGCATGATCTCATTTTTGGTTTTCTGGGTATAATAAGAAGCATCCAAACCAAGGCGGTTGCCAAAGAATTTCAATTCCAAACCCACCTCTACTTCATCCTTGGTGAATGGTTTCAGGAAAAGGTTTGGCAATGCATCGCTGAAATTACCGGTTGCAACACCATTGAATGCGTTACCAACACCGTAGTAAATAGCGGTTCCGTAAGCGGTTGTAGGTTCGCCGCTCGTACGTGCGTAGGAGGCGCGAACTTTACCAAAGCTCAGGCTCGATACATCCAGCATATCGGTAAAAATGAATGCTCCCGTTACCGATGGCGTAAAGATGCTTCTGTTGGTGCTTGGCAGGGTTGAGTACACGTCGTAGCGACCGGTTGTGCTCAGGTTGAGGATGCCCTTATAACCGAGGTCAACGCTATAATAAGCTGATTGCACTTCGGTATTAGCCACTTCATAGTTACGGTTGAAGTTCACCACGTTGTTCCAGCTATACAAGTAAGGCAATACAAACGGGCTACCGCCGATGCTCACTTTTTCGTACTGGTTCTTACGTACGTTCGCTCCCACGATCGCATCCACGGAAAGATCGGAGAAATTCTTGTTGAAACCGATCAAACCATCGAAGTTCAACTCGGTACGCTGTGCATTGGACAACTCGTCCAAGCCACCTTTTGCACCATTGGAATACGCAGTTCCCCAAGGGGTAACCTTGAAAATACGGTCATTTGAATTGTCATAACCCATACGTGCCTGAGCGTAGATCCAATCGGCGAACTGGTATTTGGCTGCCACCGCGGAGATCAAACGCTTGCGGGTTACATCGTTCACAAACTGGCTGGTCACGAAATAAGGGTTGGTAACATATTCGTCATCCGAGAAAACGATTTCTTTACCTGTTGTTGCGTCGTAACCCGGCGCCAGAATGCGCTGATCGATGTTGGTAGCGAGGAACATACCATTATTGGCATTCATCGGACCATCGCTGAGGATAGGTTTGCCGGTAATTTTCTCGTCGATATAATTACCCATTACGTTAATGCTCAGCTTCTTGGTAATGTTCTGATCCGCCGTAAGGTTGATCGTCCTTCTTACCAAACCACTGTTTTCGATGATCGCTTTGTTGTCCAGGTTAGCAAGCGACAGCCTGAATGAGCCATTGTCGCCACCTTTGGTTACAGAAACGCTGTTGGTGAAGTTGCTTCCGTTGCGATAGAAATGCTTCACGTTGTCTTTCTGTGCAGAATATTTGTAGGTTTTGCCGTCGAACTGAACGATGTCGGAACCATCCAGTTTAGCACCCCAGCTCATACGGGCTGTTTGTTGCGCCAATGCGGTAGTAGTCGGTTTCTGGCCACCGATACCTTGTCCGTACTCATATTGGAAGTCGGTCATATCGCGTGGTGCGTCCAGGGAGTAGTTCAGGTTGTAATCCACTGAGAAATCTCCTTTTTTGCCCGCTTTGGTTTTCACAAGGATAACCCCGTTGGAAGCACGTGCACCGTACAAACCTGACGCAGCCTGGCCTTTCAAAACCGTCATGGACTCGATATCGTCCGGGTTGAGGTTACCCAAACCGTCGCCGCCATCAGCTCCACCCCATTCACCGGCACTACCGCGCTGGGTATTATCCATAGGCACCCCGTTGATAACGATCAGCGGAGAACCGCCGGAGTTCATACTTGGCATACCGCGCATGAGAATCTTCGCTGTTCCGCCCGGACCGCCGCTGGTTCCTTTTACGTTCAAACCAGCTACACGGCCTGCCAGCGAGTTACCGACGTTGGTCTCTCTCGCTTTGGTCATCAGGTCGCCGCCAATGGTACTCACCGCATAACCGAGCTTACGGGCTTCTTTCGAAATACCCAGGGCGGTTACAACCACCTCTTCCAGATTGGCCACGTCGGGCACCATCTTGATATCGACTGTGCTGCGGTTGCCAACCGTAAGTTCCTGCTTCAAATAGCCGATAGAGCTAAATACCAGGACGTCGGCGTCTTTCACTCCTGCCAACGAAAAGTTACCTTCCGCATCCGCGTTGGTACCCCGCGTTGTTCCTTTCACCGTTACTGAGACACCAGGAAGCCCCTGGTCCTTTTCGTCGATGACCTTACCAGTAACAGTCCGTTCCTGAGCAAAGGAGGTCAACGATGCAAAAAGCAGAAATAGTCCCAGGGGGATAATCCCCTTCCCCAGGACCACGCGTAGCTTTTCTTTCATAGGTTAGATAAATTAGTAAATTTTAAATAGGTTAAATTTGGTAAAGACCGAATTTTAGCAAAGCAAAAAATCGGTAATGGCAAATATGATAAAATAATTTATAATTAAATAATTTTAAAAACGCTTTGCACTTAGCTTATATTTTTAATATTCCTTTAATTAATTGGATAATCATTTTACAAAGAGTTTACTTGTATTCACTCATGCTTTTCGTGTACGTAAACACGCCGACGCAATCCAATTGCAGGCCGTTTTCATCCTAAAAAGCACAAAAATGCCCGGAAGGCACCTAAACGGGCGATCCGGGCATTTGACGAATTTTAATGAAAAATTAATTTTTTTCAGGGTCGGAAACGGTACGTTACCAGCGGCGCATTATTAATTGCTCCCATCAGATATTGCTTGCCGCCAAGCTGTAAAACGGCGAGATCACGCACATCGCCGGTTACATAAAATCCGCTTTTAGATTGCGGTAAATAGCTGAATTTCAAAGCGCCTTTATTGCAAAATACCTGCAAAAGACTGGCATCATTTTTACCCATTCTTACCCGCGTTTGCCTGGTGTTTCCACCCAGCGTGATGTCAGGTTTTCCGTCGCCGTCCATATCGTGAACGGCAATCGCATGCACGGGTGCGAACTGCGCCTCCACTGGCAATGCATGAAACACCAGTTTCCCATTGGTATTTTCCAGAACCCCCGTCCGATACTCATTGACGGTAAACTGCTTAGCTCCCTTCAACTTTTCCCCGGGAAGCATATCTGATAGTGTCGCTTTGGAATAACTGATGTAGTCCGTATACTTCTTTTTTAATGAGGGTATCTGATCAAGCAATTCGTCGCGGCTGGCATATGGATATTGTTTGCCCTGCTCCGTGACGGCTACGACCGGCACAATCCTGTTAAGGTTATCAAAATCAGCTGCATAGAGCGACAATCCCACGGGAGAAGTGACGTTCCATTGCCAGTTTGTACCCATATTCCCGACCACGAAGTCTGTATCGCCGTCGCCGTCAAGGTCACCTGCACGAACCACGTTCCAGCAGCCATGAAGATTGGCTGTACCCCACTTTTCACTCGCATTCGTCAATTTCCCCTTACTATTGGCAAAAATCCGCACAGGCATCCAGTCGGCAGTTAATAGCAATTCTGGAAAACCGTCTTTTTCAAGGTCTTCAAACGCCGCATCCGTCACCATTCCTGCCCCTCCGAGCTCTGGGGCGCGTTTTCCGGTTTCATCGACAAACCCGGCTTTACCATTATTAACCATCAGTATACCGCCCGCACTTTCCGGAAAACGGCCCGGTGTGGCGCGCGAACCGAGGAAAATATCGAGGTCGCCATCCTTGTCGACATCAGCCACGGCCACCACGGATACGCTCTGCTCAAGCGCCGGAAACGGGGCTCTTTTGAAACTCCCGTGATCATTCAGATAGAGCCGTGGCGCCAGCAAAGGATCGCCCGCATGGAGCTCGTACCCCGCGCTGGCCACAAGCAGATCCTGGTCCCCGTCGTCGTCGGCATCGAAAAATACGGCATCGGCGTCTTCAAATGCCGCATCTGCTTCGAATGCAGGCTGCGATGCTCTGCGAAATACCCCATTACTACTCACAAACAATGCCCCTGCCTGACCGCGTGCGCCGGCGATATAAAAATCGTCGACACCGTCGGCATTGATATCCTTCTGTGCCAAATGCGGCCCCTGGTAGGTCAGCATAGCGGGCAGCAACGTCTGGATCCGGAAGTCATTGCGGGGATCCTCCGTATGCGTAAAGTCGATGAGTGGCGCCGGTTCCCACAAGGGCGCCTGAGTGGGCGACACCTCGGGCAACTTCCGGGCGTCGGAATAGCGCAATGTAATTTCCTTACCGGTAACCCCTTTTACAACCTGCCGGCTGCCGTCCGCCCATTGAACGGCCAGCGAGTCGACCCGGCTGTTTCCGCCCAATCCGAAATGCAGCGCGTCCCATTGTGCCGACTGAAATCCGCGCACGGGAATGAAATTCTGGGTTTGCGTGATCGAATCTCCATATACGGTCACTTTCGCCCCGGCCAGTTGCGCATATTTCGGAGCTGCTAGTTTGACGCGGAGCGACGCATTGTTGGTTAGCATCTTTTCCGCATTGTTGCGGTAAATGAATGCTTTTTGGCTGACATTGTTCGTCACGAGGTCCAGATCCCCGTCATTGTCGAGATCGGCATAGATAGCGCCATTGGATTGATTATTCTTTTCAAAACCCCATTCCTTGACCTTTTTAGCGAATGTGAGGTTTTTCTGGTTCTGGAAAACATAATCAGGTTCGTTAATCGGCGGCATCTGGGCGATAATCTCCATTTGCTTGGGCGCATTGCTTCCCTGGTTTTGCTGTACCTGCTTATCGGCCGAATATTTGAGGAATTCCATATTGGTGTAATCCCGCGCGTAGCCGTTTGAAATGAATATATCCTTCCAGCCATCGTTGTCGAAATCGGCCATTAATGCAGCCCAGCTCCAATCGGTATTGGAAACGCCCGCGAGCTGACCGATTTCGCTGAAAACCGGGATACCCTTCTGGTTCACCCCGTTGTTGAGCTGTAACATATTCCGCATACTCTGGTCGTGAAAGCCCGCCCGGAGCAATTGCTGGTATTTATCATAATTGTCATCGCCGGAGGTGAGTTTGATGCGCTCATTACTACCGGGGAGCATGTCCAGTGTCAGAACATCCATCAGCCCGTCGTTGTTGATGTCGGCAGCATCGGTACCCATTGAAAATAGCGATACGTGCCCCATCGACTCACGGATCACCTCCTTAAACTTGCCGTTCTGCTCGTTCAAATAGAGGTAATCGTTCTCATTGTAGTCGTTGGCGATGTAGAGATCCTGCCATCCGTCATTATTAAAATCATTCACATTCACTCCCAACCCAAAGCTCAGCACATTGGAAACAATGCCTGCGGAATCGGTCACGTTCGTAAAACGGCCACCATCGTTGCGGAGCAGCTTGTTACCGTAAGCTTCGTTGCGTTGCTGGCGGTAATTGGCCAGCAGGTTACTGAACCCGGCATATTCCTGCAACGAGTGATTAAGCAGGAAACAGTCCGTATCCCCGTCTCGGTCGTAGTCGAAGAACACGGCTTGTGTGGTGTAGGAAGCGTCGTTCAGCCCGTACTCGGCAGCTTTTTCGGTAAAAGTCGGAATACCATCTGCGGTTTTGCCATTGTTGATGTAAAGCAGCTTCGTACGCAAGCGCGGGTCCTGCGCGCCAGCACGGCACACGAAGATATCCACCCAGCCATCGTCATTGATATCCACCAGCGAGACACCCGTTTTCCAGCCCTCATTCAACCCGGTCCCCGACTTTTCGGATATATCCTCGAATTCCATATCGCCCCGGTTCAGGTACAGCTTGTTCGCCACCATATTGCCGGTAAAATACAGGTCGATCAGCCTGTCGTTGTTGAAATCCGCCGCCGCCACTCCCCCGCCATTGTAGAAATAGCCGTATCGCAGCACATTGTTTTCCTCATCCTCATCAATATAATTATTAAAGTCGACACCGGTCTTACCCGAGTCGAGCAATGTAAAAAGCTTATCGTCCTGCTTGCAGCCGGAAATGAGGACGATCAGAAGTAGAATTTTTCGCATGGATCGGGTCAGGTATTGCAAAAAGGCAGACACGAGGCCTGCCTTTTTGCATGAAAGATATTATTTCAAAAACCGTGGATCAGGGCTTATCCCACCACAAACGGGTGCTGGATTTGTCCTCTCCGCCGAGTTTCCCGATCGCCGCAGTTGCCGCGGCCGCATTCGCCTGGAACTCGCCGATTACGAAAGGAGTCCTTCTCACAACCCCGTCTTTGGGTGAATCGGGGTTATCGGAATTGATACGGGTGTAGAGCTTCGGATAGCCGGTACGGCGATACTCTGCCCAGGCCTCGTGGCCATTCGGATAGTTTGCCAGCCATTTCTGCGTAATGATCTGTTCCATTTGTTTAACAGGATCGGTAGCGAATTTAACGGGGATATCCGACAACGCCGGGGTTTTCACCATGTCGTTCAATGCGATTGGCGTGGTAGTACCATTGGTGTATGCGGCGATAACGGCCGCATCCGCAATGCCCCATTGTTTGAACGCCGTTTCGATTCCTTTTTCGTAGAATTCTTTGGCAGTACCACCCATGTTCCATCCTCTCAATGCGCCTTCTGCTCTCAGGAAATAGGCCTCGGACGCATACATGATCGCGAACGCGTTCGTAGCCTGAACAGCCGGCAGGAACTGATCGGCCACGTTGGACGTAGCACCCGCATTGTTTTCAGGCGCTCCAAGTTCTCCCTGGGTATAGCCATTTCTCAAACCCTTGAAAGTACTTACCGTTCCGGGAACCGGCGCATAGTATTTACCGATACGCGGATCCACATACCCTTTCAGCACACTCTCCATGGCCGCACTCATGCGGAACTCGTTCCATGCAGTAGCCTGGTTCATTGGGTTAAAGGAGTTGGCGGTTACTTTCAGGAATGCGTCGTCGGCATTGGTCGACAACACACCACCTGCCACAGCTGCTTCCGCTTCCGTTTTCGCCAATGCGGGCTCTACCTTCGACATACGCATAGCCACGCGCAGGCGGAGCGTATTTCCAAACAAAATCCATTTATCGACGCTTCCAGCATAGATCTGGTCATTATTACCGAACACATTGGTGCCTTTGAAAGCCTGCAATGAAGCCGTCGACGCAGCCAACGTTTTTACAAAATCCTTGTAAATAGCCTCCTGGGTATCATACTCCACACTTGCTTCACCGTTTCCTACCTGGCTATATGGGATTGGCCCCCAGTAATCGGTGCGGGGTAGATACATATACACTTTCCAGATACTGGCAATCGCGTACATGGCGGCATTCTCGTTGGGCCCACCCGGCTTGGTATTATCCAGAACACCCAACAATGGAGGAATGGCCGTTCCGTAGAACCCGTTCCAGGCACCATTCAGCCAGTTACCCACCATCACGTTCCGGTCGGACGAGAAGTTCTGGGCAATGTTGGCAAAATATTGTCCCTGCAAATCGGCGAACAAACTTTGGAATGTCTGCCAGCTCGCCTGGATCGACCGGTACTGGGCTGCGGCGAATGCATTACCGATCGCCGAACCATCGAGCGCGGTCAGTTTTGTTTTGTTGGTGTTGATCTCGTCGAAATTATCCGTACAGGAATAGGTACTCCCTGCCAGCGCGGTGATCACAGCCAATGATAATATTTTATATCTCCGTTTCATTTGTATCGAATTTTAGCAATTAGAACGACAAGTTAAGGTTCAAACCAAGGGATCGCGTGGTAGGCATGGAGAAGGATTCCAGACCGACGGTCGTGTTACCAGACCCGGCAACCAATTCAGGATCAAAACCTTTTGCTTTATTCATGATGAAGAACAGGTTACGTCCTACGAGCGAGAGCGACACAGTCTGGAACGGCGATTTGCCGATCAGTTTTTGCGGCAGGCTGTAACCCAGGGTGAGCTCGCGCAGCCTGATGTTCGAAGCGCTGTATGTAAATGCCTCTCCGATCGGCGTGTTGCGACCACCTACGAATTTCCAGTACGCCTCGGCAGTCGTAGATACCGTGTTTTTGCTGCCGTCAGCTTGTACGCCGTCCACCACCATTCCATCACGACCAGCCAATGTCTCTTCCGTTACACCATCTGCATAAATAACTGCATTAGTGAACGAGGTCACGACACCGCCAATGCGTCCGCTGATCAGGAAGCTCAGATTAATCCCTTTGTAAGAGAAACGGTTCGTTACGCCACCTGTCCAGGTAGGGCGGGAAGTGCCCAGCGGCACCGTTGTACCGGAAGTTACCAGCGGAATACCGTTTGTTCCCACTTTGATACGGCCCTGATCGTCGCGCTGGAAACCGCGGCTATAAATTTGTCCAAGTGCCCTGCCCTCTTCCGCACGCATGAAGTTCATGAAATCATTGGACAATGGCAGCGTCTGAAGGTTAGGCGCCAATGTAATTACCTTATTGATGTTTCTTGCGTAGTTAAAGTCGAGATTCCAGGTAAAGTTCGCAGATTTCACCGGCACGAGGTTGACCATCAGCTCAATACCTTTGTTGTTCACGTTACCCGCATTGATATACTGGAAGCTCCATCCTGATGCAGGCGGGATCGATACCCGGAATAACTGGTTTTTAGAGTTACTGTTGTACAATGTCAGGTCGAAACCGATGCGGTTTTGCAGGAATTTAGCTTCCAAACCGATTTCCTGCGCATTGGTCAACTCCGGTTTCAAATCCGGGAAAGGCTTGGTATCGTCGCGGATAATGTAGCCGTTCGCACCACCTGCAATGTAAGAATAGGTTTGCGCGAGCAGATAAGGCGACGCATCGTTACCTGTCTGCGCTATGCTACCCCGGACTTTCATGAATGAAATCGCCTGCGGCAGATTGAACAAGCTCGAAAGCACAGCCGATGCACCTACCGACGGGAAGAAGTACGATTGGTTGGCCTTCGGCAATGTAGAAGACCAGTCGTTACGCGCCGACGCCGAAATCGTCAATGCGTCCTTCCAGATAAAGTCCGCCTGGGCAAATACGCCTTGCTTGCGCGTCTGAGTTACGGTCCGGTTGGTTACCGAGTTTCTTGCGTTAGTCGTTACGAACAGGTTATCGCGGTTCAAACCGTTATTCAATGTCTGATGGTTGAGAAAATCGCGCTTCAGCACGTTACCACCGACGGTCGCATCAATCTTGAAATCTTCCCCGATAGGTTTGCTGATCAATGCGAACAAATCCAGGTTCAATTCGCTGTTATCGCGCCAGTTGGTCTGATAATCCCCGAAATCTGCGATGGTATAGGTATTGGTGTACCATTTACCTTCAAACTTATCGATGTACTTATCATACCCGGCACGTCCCATCACCGTCAACCAGGGAAGGAATTTATAGCTCAGCTGGGTAAATCCATAAATACGGTCGCGGGTATCGTCGGCCAGGACGCGGTTTTTGATCCAGTAAGGGTTCTGGCCGCCATTTGAACCCGGGTTCCAGTAATTTTGCAGCAGTTTACCTGACGATGGATCGACATATTCGTAATCCTGCGCCTGTTCCAGGGAAATGCTTCGCGGCAAACGCAGGATATGGCGTTGCAAGTTGGCAAATGCCTCACCGGTCTGCTGTCTGTTTTCAATATTCTCGTTCAGGTAAGTGATTTTACCGTCAAAGCTCAGCTTGCTGGTAACCTGGCTGGACAAGCGCAGGTTGAAGTTGTGGCGGTCAAGCTTGTTGTTGGAAACGACGCCTTTCGCGTGGGTATTGGTGTACGAGAAATAGGTTTGCACCTTTTCGTTACCTGCCGTAAGCGAAACAGAGTTCGCCAGCGACGTACCGGTCGAATAGAAATCCTTGTATGAGTCAGGGTTAGGCGAATAGGCGTAGGTTTTGCCTTTGTTGGCAGGATCCGGCCCCCAGGCTGCTACCTGCTGGCCATCCATTTTAGGCCCCCAGCTGAATTCGCTGTTCGGAAAAAACTTGCCTTCTACACCTTGTCCATATACGTTTTGGAAATTCTGCATTTCCATGGCTTTCTCCACCTGAAAAGTGCTGTTAATATTCACGCCGATCCCCTTTCTGACCGCCCCCTTCTTAGTCGTGATCAGCAAAGCGCCGTTCGCAGCGCGGCTACCATACAATGCGGTGGCAGACGCTCCCCTCAATACGTTGATCGATTCGATATCGTCGGGGTTGATGCTCGAAAGACCGTCACTCGCATCACGGCCGCCATTCGCATTCGCCGGGCTGAAATTGGAGTTGTCGATCGGCACCCCATCGACTACGATCAACGCCTGGTTGTTACCGGTAATGGAACGGTCCCCGCGTAGTACGACGCGGCTGGAACCACCCACACCCGACGACGACCGCACAATGTCCAAACCTGCTACGCGGCCTGACAATGAGTTGGCTACGTTCAGCTCGCGTGCTTTGGAGAAGTTGTCGGTATTGATCATCTGAGTAGCATAGCTGAGCGTTTTCTGCTCCTTGCTGATACCCAAAGCCGTAACGACGACCTCGCCCAGGTTCCGCACATCCGCATCCATAGATACGGTAATGTTCGTCATATTTTCCGATACAGCTACCTCTTTAGAAGTATAGCCCACCGAGGAAATGATCAGCGTGACAGCACCATTGATATTTAAACTAAAATTTCCCTCCGCATCCGTATTGGTTCCCCTCGTAGTCCCTTTGACCAGGACGTTGGCACCGGGAAGCCCGGCCCCATTCTCATCATTCACCTTACCGGTAACTTGCCGGTCCTGGGCTTGTGATGTGTTAACAAATAGTACTGCACACAGAAACGTGAGCAGCACAAACTGTAAAGTTTTGCTCATAGGTAAGTTGGGTTTATTTGGAATTCCAAGAAATTTAAATCTATTGAACCAAATAAGCAACTTATTCTGCCATTTTTAATTGCACTAAACTAATATTCCGAATAAATACCGATCAAAAGCATTTAAAATGCACTATTTCCATGTTTTTGAAATATTATTTGTCCAAAACACAATTATCAGACGGTATCATATTTTGTTGCGTGCTCGAAACACAATCACGTATTCGGCATTTTCCGTTTTTCACAAATTAAAGCAATGGCATAGTCAAATAGCAGGATGCGCGAGGTACGGTACTACAAAAAGTTACTACAAACCGGCGGTAACATCATCGGCGAACTAGTATAAAAGCAAGATAGAGGAAAGAACAGCTACTCGTATTTGCGCCATACACCCAGGATAGCTCCCGTGAGTGCGTACACGATCACGCTCACGCCGCCGTTGATCAGCGAGAGCGACAGCGCGCGCATCGAAAACATGTCCTTGACGATCGTTTCGAACAAAACGAAGACGATACCGAACAGTAGCCCGATGAGAAAACCCATCAGCAGAGATTTGACAGGAACTTTGGTGAATACCCAGGCCATGGTGTAGGCCATGAAGGAAGTGGAGACAATGCTGGCAAGATAAGGGACCGGGCTGTTGGCTGACTTTATCTGCTCCATCGTGAAGCCATTCAAAGCCATCCATTGTTCTGAAAATGTGCCGTACCACAACGCTGGTACTATCTGACCTATCACTACGCATACTAGCACGGCCCAAAGATTGACAGATTGTTTTCTCATTGTATTGAGTGTTTTATTCAGTCATCGAAAGGAACTCCCCGGCCCAAATATAAGAGGTTTCAGATATAATTGTGCTTTTTATTCATCGGATATGACAAATTCGATATTCCGCTTCAAACCGGCGTATTTGGCCCTTTTTACGGGTGATCGGCGGAATATTTCACGGAAAACCTCCTCCGTAATTTCCCGCCAGTCGCCGTTTGAAAAGCCGGCAAATTCCTGCGGTAAATTGAACTGCGGCGTCGTGTGCGGACGAGCGAACCGATTCCAGGGACAAACGTCCTGGCAGACATCGCAACCGAATATCCAGTTGTTGAATTTCCCTCTCACTTCCTCGGGGATCGCGTCCTTTAATTCAATGGTGTAATAGCTGATGCATTTGCTGCCGTCGACTACAAACGGACCTGTGATGGCGTCCGTCGGGCAGGCGTCGATGCATTTGGTACAGGTACCACAATAATCACCGGTGGCGCTGTCGGGTGCCAGGTCGAGGTCGCAGATAATTTCCCCGATGAAGAAAAAACTGCCCATTTCGCGATTGAGCAAATTGGAATGCTTGCCGATCCAGCCCAAGCCGCTTTTGGCAGCCCACACCTTATCCATGACCGGCGCCGAATCGACGAAGATGCGGCCGTTCACCTCCCCCACTTCTTCCTGAATGGCTGCGAGTAATGCGCCCAGCTTTTCCTTTAATATATAATGATAGTCGGTGCCGTAGGCGTACTTGGAAAGTTTCAGGTCGTCGTCGCCTTCCGGGAGGCGTTCTTCGGGGTAATAATTTAATAATACGGAGATAACGCTCTTTGCGCCTTCGACCAGCTTGGTGGGATCGAGACGCTTGTCGAAGTGATTGGCCATGTAGGCCATTGCGCCGTGGTGGTTGAGCGACAGCCACTTTTCGAGGCGCGGAGCCTCGCTTTCGAGGAATTCCGCTTTTGAAATACCGCAAAAATCAAACCCGTTTTCAATGGCTTTCGCCTTGATAAACCAACTCCTCTCCTGCCGTACGATATCTGCTGCCGTCATATTGCAAAGTTACAAATTGATTGTAAAATGCCATCTTGTCAGTAATTTAGCCGTGGCAAAGTAATTTAGGAGAATATTGGCTGTTGCAAAAGTCAAGTAACTGCGAAGAATCATGCCGGAAAATACAGAATTCAACATAGATCAAGACAAAAATTACGAAATGAACGAGGATAAAGCTTCATTGGAAACTGACAATCTGGTAAACGAAGAAAATTCCGAAATTTCCAACAATGTACCCCTGGACAATGCAGGCCAGGAAATTACAGGCGAGGCACCAAAGGTTACGCCGCTGGATGCCGCAAAGGCCGAAATCGCTGAGCTGAAAGACAAATACCTGCGTCTTTACGCCGATTTCGAGAACTTCCGCCGCCGCACAGCCAAGGAAAAACTGGAAATGATCTCCGGGGCAAGCGCCGATACGGTAAAGCTCATCCTGCCGATTGTCGACGATTTCGAACGCGCCAAAGTTTCTTTTGATTCTTCTACCGATATCGAGGCACTGAAAGAAGGCGTAGACCTGATTTATACCAAATTGTATAAAGCCCTCGAATCCAAAGGCCTCAAAGCCATGGAATCGAAAGGTGCCGACTTCGACGCTGAAATCCACGAATCCATCGCGCAGTTCCCTGCACCGTCGGAAGACCTGAAAGGAAAGGTGATCGATGAAATTGAAAAAGGATATTACCTGAACGACAAGGTCATTCGTTACGCCAAAGTAATCGTAGGCGCCTAATGCTCTCAACCTTCCTTACGGGATACATCAGTAATTAAAAATGGCAAAGAAAAGAGATTATTATGAAGTCCTTGGCGTGGATCGTGGCGCCTCCGCGGATGAAATCAAAAAAGCTTACCGCAAGCTCGCGATCAAGTTCCACCCGGACAAGAACCCCGACGACCCTACTGCGGAAGACAAGTTCAAAGAAGCAGCAGAGGCGTACAGCATTCTGAGTGACGAAAACAAGCGTGCGCGCTACGACCAGTTCGGGCACGCCGGTGTCGGCGGCGCTTCGGGTGGCGGAGCAGGCGGTTTCGGCGGTGGATTTTCCATGGACGATATTTTCTCGCAATTCGGCGATATTTTCGGGGATAGCAGCCCATTCGGCGATATTTTCGGCCGCCAGGGCGGAAATGGCCGCCGGGTACGCAAAGGTTCCGATCTTCGGATCAAACTGAAACTGAATCTGGAAGAGGTTGCCAACGGGGTTGAGAAGAAAATCAAGGTAAAAAGGCACGTTACCTGTAATACCTGCGGTGGCAATGGAGCCAAAAACGGCACGTCGCTCACCAACTGTAACGGCTGTAACGGAACCGGCCAGGTGCGTAAAGTAGTGAGCACAATGCTCGGCCAGATGGTTTCTACGGCTACCTGCCCTACTTGTAACGGCGACGGCAAGATCATCAGCGAACGGTGCGACTCCTGCGCGGGGGAGGGCCGCTTGCTGCAAGACGACCTGATCACGCTCAACATTCCGGGCGGTGTGGCCGAAGGCATGCAACTCTCGATGTCGGGTAAAGGCAACGTTCCTGCACGCGGAGGCGTTGCGGGGGATTTGCTGATCGTGATCGAGGAAGAAGAGGATGCATTGCTCAAAAGAGACGGCAACAACGTCGTATTCGACATGCATCTGAGCTTTATCGACGCCGCACTCGGTACTTCGGTTGAAATACCCACTATCGACGGCAAGGCGCGCATTACTATCGAGTCAGGAACCCAGGCAGGCAAGATACTTCGCCTGAAAGGAAAGGGCATCAAAGACCTCAACGGCTACGGAAAAGGCGACCAACTGGTACATATCAACGTATGGACGCCTCAGCAGCTGACGGCCGACGAGCGCTCGACCCTCGAATCGCTCCGTCACTCGCCGAACTTCCAGCCGAAGCCAGGCAAGAACGAGAAAGGTTTTTTCGATAAAATGAAGGATTTCTTCCATTGATCATGCCTGTTCAATAAATATTACAAAAGAGCTGCTTCGTCACCGGAGCGGCTCTTTTTGCTTGACACCAATAGCGGCAACCCGCCATTCATCATCGATCATTTAATAACCAAAAACATTACACAATGAAATCTCTATTGCTTTCCGGCGCATTACTCTGCGCGGGGTTGCTCAGTCCAGAGCTCCTCCTGGCCCAGTCCACGTCTGCGCACGCTACACTCACATTCGCTACCTACAATGTGAGCATGGAAGCCGAAAACTATTTTCCGCGCGGCACGCCGGGGAATTCTGAAAAGGTATTGATAAAGGAACTCGCTTCCGGCTCCAACCAGCAAATCAAAAACATCGCACAAATCATTAAAACCGTCCGCCCTGATGTGATTTTACTCAATGAGTTCGATTACATCAAAAACCCGCAGGAAGGTGCAGCGCAGTTTGTCAAAGCTTATTTGAAAGAGGATTCCAACGGCGCGAAAGGAATCGACTATCCTTACTATTACTATTCCACGGTCAATACCGGCCAGCCAACGCCTTACGACCTCGACAGGAACGGCAAAGCGGAACAGTACGGCTCCGACGCCTGGGGATTCGGCAACTATCCGGGGCAATACGGAATGGTGCTTTTATCGCGCTTCCCGATCGATACCAAGGCAGTACGCACGTTCCAGCATTTCAAATGGAAAGACATGCCCGGCGCGCTAAAAACAACTACAGAAGACGGTTCCGACTGGTATACTCCCGAAGCCTGGGCGCAATTTCCGCTTTCGTCCAAATCGCATTGGGACATTCCCGTGAAAGTAGGCAGCAAAACTATTCACGTGCTCGCCAGCCACCCTACCCCGCCCTCCTTCGACGGCAAGGAAGACCGCAACGGCAAGCGCAACCACGACGAAATCCGCTTCTGGAACGACTATATCACCGCTGGTAAAAACAGCTACATTTACGACGACAAAGGCAAAAAAGGCGGCCTCGCCGCAAATGCGCCATTCGTAATCCTGGGCGATCAAAACGCCTCCCCCGACGAAGGCAACGCCATCCCCGACGGCATCCGCCAGCTCATCGCAAATCCGGCCGTTAACGGCGCAACCGCTCCCGCCAGCAAAGGCGGCGCCGAACATTCACCCACCAATGCATTTGCCAAGAACCACACCGCATTCTGGCGCATGCGTGCGGATTACGTACTCCCCTCGCGCAAAGGCTTCGAGATCATCGATAGCGGCGTTTTCTGGCCTGCCAAAGGTGAACCAATGGCGGAGCTGGTGGAGAAACGGGAGTCTAGCTCGGATCATAGGTTGGTTTGGGTGAAGTTGCAGGTGGAATAATGCAGGACTAGATTTTAATGCAAAGCGCCATTCCATTGTACCGAAAATCAAGCGGCCCGGAATCGCCCGGGCCGCTTGTGTGCTTAAAAGACCTTTGTGATGATCTTCAAATGCCCCTTTTTAGCCGTTCCTGGAATATAATCAACCCGAATCTCCCTTCCGTAGAAATCCCAACGACCCGATGAATCGATACGTCCCGCCGGCAGCTCAAAAGTCCACACACGGTGAATCATATCCGGATAGTAAATCTCCACGGTGGCCGTACCGTCCAAATATCCGCTGATGGATGCTTCTACGATGTCGGCATGCCGTGAGCGGGAAGAATCTTCAAACATGTACACCTGAGAAGGATCGGTAATTTCGAACACGCCGTCGTCTTCCATCCAGTATGGCCACATCAACAGGAAGAATGCAAGGCCGATGAACAGCGCAATGATCACTTTGGCCACGTTATGGATATCCAATAGGCTTCCCTTTTTCATCTATTTTGGCTTAAAGGATTGAGGTTTTGATTATCAGATTGCCCCTTTTCGCTTTGCCGGGGAAATATTTGATAACAATTTTCCTATATGCATAAAGATCCTGATGGGACTCGACATTTACCTTACCCTTAGGCAAATGAATGCTATCGTTAAGTCCTCCGATCAAATAGCTCTGAACCACCACTACCGCAGGCGCGTCCAATGTTCCAGTCACGGTAGTCGCGACGCAACAGCTTGGATGAAATGAAGCAGAGTCGGTGAAGTAGTGCATTTGGGACACATCAGTTATGCGAAACTCGCCTTTTTCAAGTGAGCACCCTAAGATCATCCCAGCGAGTAGCAGACCAACAAATGATCTGCTGCTAAAATATTTCTTCAAGATTTTGTATTGATTCATACACTCTCAATGACAGCGATTGGTACCGTTTGTCCAAAAAAATGTTTGAGGCATTCCAGGGCCTACATTCTCAGGACTTAACCTCTTCCCTTGCCCAAGCGCGATTTTTTTAAGAACAGTATCTGCTATCAAACCTAGTTTTAGGCCAGGAACGTTGATGGGTATCCCCGCCAGCGAAGCACTAATACTCTTGTATGTCTTAATACCCAGATCATTGTTGTATAAATCCATTTCTTTCTGGTTAGGCGGCGACTCCAATTCATGGTTATTTGTGATTTGAAGTGTAGTTGAGACGCCAAATTGCATGCAAAGAATTGCCGACCAAACCGCATGCTTGAAAGCATTCCAATTCCCATCATCTGAAAGGTTACAATAGAACCAGTCCGCGAAGGACATAGCAGCAGCAGTTGCAGAGGCCGCCTGCGGGATCATCCAGAGTCTATTCAAAAAATAATCCTTCTCGGTGTCATTAATCTGTCCCCAAAAACTCGATACATAAGGCAATTGCATCAATTCGCTAAAGACCACATTGCTTCCGCTGTTCAGAGATACTTCTAAGGAACTTGACCAGACTGTCCCGGTTCCACTGGATCCAGAACTGATATACACCATCTCACAAGTCGTCTCCTGATACACCCACCCTGAACAGCCATAGCCATCCACACATCCCTGATGGTACCAATCCGTGCAAACTTCTACCATGTCAGCTGTCCGGCCGCCTTTATTTGGCCCGAACGTGGCTACATGTTTTCCCACTTCGTAAATCAGCCCATTCACTAACTTCCCATTCATATCGAAGAAGTACACTTTTCCTTCAAAATTCGAGGGATCCGTTTTCCCGTTTTGCTTCTTTGGCTCGTACTCCGCATCGAATACCGTCCGCATTTCCATAGCCTCGATCTTGCCACGAACTTTGCGCACGATCAGGCTTCGCTGAATTCTTCCTGCCACATATTCTTCATCAGGCTTCCGCTTGTCCTTTCGGCCGTCTTTAACGCGGCAACCGAGGAAATTACCCGACAGTACCGGCGCCACCACAATTTCGTCGTCGGCGGCTACCTTCCGGTGTGTAGCAGCAGCCCAAATGACTTTGTCACCAGGCTGCCCGACCGTACGGGCTGATTTACTAAAATCGGAATACCACTTTTGAGCCTGTCCGATGGTAAAATCGCTGGACGGCAACACATTCGCTTTTTCACCCGTGTCTTTACATCCAAAGGCAAAAGCAATCACCAGCGCGGAGCGCCGGATAAGGCATTTCTTCATAAATTTGAAAGGTTTAAATGGAGAAATTGATTTGAACCACAACCCCGCCCGTCAGGTACCAAGCTTACGGCGGGGTTTTGTGTTTGTGAATGTTGAGTTTCGAAAGGACATATGCAAGCGCCATTCCGATCGCCGGCGCGCCCTGTCCGTAAGTCAAGAGGTGCGGTGAATTATTTAACGGAGGCCCCCAATTCAATCACCTGACTTTCAATAGATTAAAAACAACCACCGGCAACTAACTAACCTTGTCAGTTGATAATTACTTGCTGCGCAGTATGTAGAAGAAGTTAATGCACACCAAAAAGGTGCAAAAGAAAGGGCGGCACCTGCTATCGCAAATGCCGCCCTTGGTATTTCAAAAAATAATTATATCCTACTGCGCTCCGCCGTACATATTAAACGCAGCCAAATGCTTCTGGAAAATCGCCTCGTATTTCTTCGCGGCGGCTTCCTGCTTTGCGTCGCGGCATTCCTGGACGATCACTTGCATGATGTACAGGTACACGTTGCTGTCGCGGCGGCGGGTCGTAGAGTTGTTCTTCGCCCAGGTCAGTACCTCGTCGGCGCGGGTAGCCATTGTTTCAGCTATTTCAAGCGCCTTCTTGTTTTCGCCCAAGTCGAACAATGGGCCGATGAAGTTGGCAGAGAACTGGTCGTATGGAATGCTCTTGTCCGGCATGGTGGTCAGCGAGCGTTCGATGGCTTTTTTCGCTTCTTCTTTGCGGCCGTCGGCGATCAACTGGCCGGTAAGGCGCAGAAATGCGATGCGTGCCGTTGCCACGGGTGAGCCAAGATAAGTATTGTCATAATAGGTGTTCGGATTATCGAGCTCGCGCCAGAACATCTTGTTCATCAAATTATTGTACATCACATCTGCATTCACATAACCATCGCTCGCGCCAGGCACTTTTACCGGCAACAGGCGATACGCGTATCCTTCCAGCTGCATGTACTCTTTGAGGTTCAGATAGCTCGATCCGCCCAGAGTTGATGAGAAGTAGATAGGACGTTTCCAGTCGTTGGACGCGATGATATCGAGCATGATCAGGTCGGATTTGTACAAATCACCTTTTCCGATTGTCCAGCTGATCGAATCGCTCACGAACGGAACGAGGTCGCTTTTAACGATATTCATCTTTTTCACGGCTTCCGCATCCACCGGCAGGAACAATACCGACGACGGCAGAATGGACGTCATATCGCCGCTTGTCAACGGCACCTGGATCGCCTTATTTTCCTGTTTTACCAATCCAAGATATTCTTTCAGGTTGATACCCGCTTTCACGCTAGGGATTTCATAGAAAGGCACGATGTCGTTCTTTCCGAATGCGTAGTTGTTTTTATCGAGCGAGATCGGCAGCGCCTCCGATTTGTAAGTGCGGCGCTTCATCTGGTCGATGTACCAGTCGGTACCGAGGAGGCTCAGGTTACACACACGCACGTCCGTACGGAAGCCTTCCACTTCCTGCACATACCACAACGGGAATGTATCGTTATCACCACCTGTGAAAAGGATCGCATTCGGTGCGCAGGAGTTCAGCAAGTTTTTGGCAAAATCAACCGAGTGGTAACGGTGGTCGCGGTTGTGGTTATCCCAACCTTTTGCGCCCATTATGACCGGTACAGCTAAACCGAGTGCACCGGCAACACCGGCACGAGCGGTGCCGCTTTTTACAAACTTGCCGATCGCATCCGCAATGGCAATAACGCCATAGCCGATCCAGATACAGAAAATGTAGAACGACCCTACATAAATATAGTCGCGTTCGCGCGGCTCCGTTGGAGGCGAGTTCAGGTAAATTACGAGTGCGACCCCTGTGAGGAAAAACAAAAGCCCCAAAACAAGGAAGTCACGCTTCTGGCGGAAATAGCAAATTACAAGACCAAATAAACCAAGCAGGAATGGGAGCATGAAGTAGTTGTCATGCGCTTTATTCTTCGCTATCGGTTCAGGATATTTTGTGGAAATATCCCACGGGGTCATATTACCGGCACCTTCCTCATCACTTTCACGACCGACGAAGTTCCATAGGAAGTAGCGCCAGTACATATGTCCGATCTGATAACGCAGCATGAAACTCAGGTTCATCCCCATTGTCGGTTTCTGCCCCTCAGCAACGCCCGTCCATTTCTGATATTCCTGAAAGTGCCCTGGTTGTGTACTGTACATACGAGGCAACAGCATATTCGCCCCTGGCTCATATTCATACTCCGGACGATAGTCGTAGATTACATATTTACCATCCTGTTTGCGGTACATCGGCGCACCGCGTTTCTGGCTTACCGGACGTGATACAAACGATGGTCCGTACAACAACGGGCGGCTGCCATATTGTTCACGTTTCAGGTAAGATACAAAGCTCAGTACGTCATTCGGGTTGTTTTCGTTAATCGGCGGGTTGTATTCGGCGCGTACCAGTACCATCAGGTAGCTCGCATATCCGATCAATACAAATGCCAATGAAAGCAAGCTCGTATTCAACAATACGTTGCCCTTCTTTTGGGAAAAACGGATTCCCCAGATCAGCGCGCCGATGAACAATATAATGAAGAAGATCACCCCCGATTTGTAAGGCAACCCCAAAGTATTGACAAAGAATATCTCAAATTTACCCGCAATGCTCGGCAGGCCCGGAATGATACCGGAGTTGATAATCCCTAAAACCACCAAACCGCCAACGAATGCCAGAATACCTCCGAAAACACTGACTTTCTGATACTTCTTGAAATAATACACCAATGCAAGTGCCGGAATCGTAACGAGGTTCAACAAGTGAACACCGATAGAAAGTCCGACGAGATAGGCGATCAGGATCAGCCAGCGATTCTCCGTAGCGGGGTCCTGGATACGCTCCCATTTGAAAACCGCCCAGATTACGATGGCCGTAAAGAAGGATGACAACCCATAAACCTCGGCCTCCACAGCGGAGAACCAGAACGAATCGGACCAGGTATAGGCCAGTGCCCCAACGATACCGGCTCCCATGACGAGGATTGTATCAGCCTGGGTCAGCTCTTCGTCGTTTTTGGCTACCAGTTTGCGCACCAGCAAGGTGATGGTCCAGAAAAGGAAAAGGATGGTAAATGCGCTGCTCAGCACCGATACCATGTTGATCCAATATGCCACTTGCAGCAAATCCCCCATCGCAAAAAGGGAGAAAATACGGCCGATCAGCAGGAAGAAAGGTGCGCCGGGAGGGTGAGGAACCTGCAATTTGAATGCACAGGCTATAAACTCCCCGCAATCCCAGAAGCTGGCAGTACGTTCGACTGTGAGGGCGTATGTGATGAATGCAATAGCAAAGACAATCCAACCCGTAAGGTTGTTGGTACGGTTGAAACGGGTCATCTGAAAGACGGTAAATTTGAAAAAGTTATATGCACAATGCGCAAAGATGGCGACTCTTTTTGAGCAGTTCTATCATTGATCGGCCAAAATTAGCAAAATAACCACAACGGCAACGGTTTGTGAATCTTAAAAAACGTTAAAGGGTGCCGCAGTCGGGCATCGGCGGTCACTTATAAAATATCCATTTAACGAGCTCTTTGTAACTCACTTTCTTTCCATACATGAGGATACCTACGCGGTAAATGCGGGCGGCGATCCAGGTCGTGCCCATGAAACCCAATACAAGCAGCACCATCGACAATGCAATTTCCCAGGCAGGGACGCCGAAAGGGATACGGACCATCATGATGATCGGTGAGGTGAATGGTATAATCGATGTCCAGAACGCGATTGTACCGTCGGGATCGCGCAGGACGAATTGGGCAAATACAAAGGAGAAAATGATGGGTAATGTAATGGGCAGCATGAACTGCTGGGTATCCGCGTCGTTATCTACCGCCGCACCCACCGCACCAAACAGCGCGCTGTACAATAGATATCCGCCCAGGTAATAGAACAGGAAGCAACCGATGATCAGCGGGATGTTCAGGCTGGACACCGCACCCAGTACTTCGGCAACGGGATTATCCACATTACTTCCGGGCATGGCCTGATTCGGCATTTTCGCCTTCTGCATCTCCTGCGCGACCTGCACCGACTCTTTCGACATCTTGCTGGCTATCACAGCCGAGGTGGCGCTGGTCAATGCGGTAGTGAGCAGAATCCAGAGCACAAACTGCGTGAGTCCTACCAATGCTACGCCGATGATCTTACCTAACATCAACTGGAACGGCTTGACCGACGAAATAATCACCTCCACGATCCGGCTGGTTTTTTCCTCCGTGATCCCACGCATCACTTGTGTTCCGTAAATGAACACCGACATGTAAATCAGGAATGCGCAAATCCCCCCGATCACCGTAGCCGCGCCCGAACTGCTGGTCTTCTCGCCCTCCTCACTCAAACTGATCGTTTCCGAATTGACATTGACGCGCGAATCTTCCAGAATCTTATGCGTGATACCCGCCTCAGCAAGCTTGATATCTTCGATTTCCTTCTCGATAACCTTTTCGATCTCCGATTTCAACTCCAGGCTCACATTCTTGGCAGCATAAATGCGGACACTTTTGGGCGACTTGATCACATCCGCCGGAATATAAACCAGCGCATTGGCATCGCTGGTGGGGAAGGCGGCTTTGGCGGAGTCGATACTCTTATCCGTCAACTCGAATTTCAGGGTTTCCGAATCCTTGAATTTATTCCGGAACAAACCGCTTTCATCCAATACCTGCACGGTTTTGATGTCGACCGAGCTTACCGCAGCCCAGAATACCGTCCCATAGAAAGCTACAAAAAGCAGCGGGCCCAGGATGGTCATCACCAGAAACGACTTCTTTTTGACCCTTACCAGGTATTCTCTTCTAATAACCAGAAATATATTTCGCATGGGAATCGGATTAATCACTGTAAATGGAACGCGCCCGGCTATGCCTCGGGAACTTCATTGACCGCCTTCATAAAAATGTCGCTCATCGTCGGAATATTCTCCCCGAATGCACGTATCTCCACTTTCGACAACAAATTGAGCAGTAATGCATTGGAAGTGGCATCGCCATCCAGATGGATATTGGAGCGCAGGTAGCCGTCTTCGAGTATTTTCTGATCCAGGATCTGGTAAATAGGGTCCAGTTCGTCGAGATGGCCTTTGTATTCCACAAAATAGGTATGCGTCTTGAATTGCTCCTTAATTTCCCTTTTGGGGCCGTCGAGCACCTTCCGCGACTTGTGGATCAATGCAATATGATCGCAAAGCTCCTCCACGGTTTCCATCCGGTGGGTCGAAAAAATGATGGTGCTGCCTTTTTGTTTCAGTTCGAGGATTTCATCGCGGATGAGGTTGGCGTTGATCGGGTCGAAACCGGAGAATGGTTCGTCGAGAATAATGAGGTCGGGCTCGTGCAGGACCGTCGAAACGAACTGTACTTTCTGCTGCATTCCTTTCGAGAGATCGCCGATCGTTTTGTCCCACCAGGTTTTGATGTCAAATTTAATGAACCAGGTTTTCAGCTTATCCATTGCCTCCTTCTGCGAAAGCCCTTTGAGCTGCGCCAGGTAAAGCAATTGCTCCCCTACTTTCATCTTTTTGTACAACCCGCGCTCTTCCGGCAAATACCCGATCCGTGAAATGTGATTGGGATTAAGCGGTACGCCGTCGAACAACACTTCACCGCTGTCGGGACCGGTAATCTGGTTGACAATGCGGATCAGCGACGTCTTGCCCGCCCCATTCGGCCCCAACAGCCCGAAAATGCAGCCTTTGGGAATAGATATACTCACATTGTCCAGGGCGGTATGGCTGGAATATTCCTTCGTTACATTCCTTACCTCTATGATATTCATAAATCTCTAAACGGTGTAAACGCAAATATGCGAAGTAATTTTCCGGGTCGTGGTAACCACAAGTATAAAAGCCTCTTTTGGCTGACCAATGGCAAAAATAAAAAGCGGGCGGAATAATCCGCCCGCTTTCCACGGCACAGGCCGGTTAATATTTAAGCGTATTTCTCGCGGATCTGGAAAAGGACCCAGAAACCGATGATGCCGCCGATGATGAAGCCTACAATGCTCAACTGGATCAGGTTGCTGATCAGGCCGATCAGCAATGCATAGTAAAGCAAGTTCCAGCCAGCTCTTTTGCGCGCTTTAAGCGGCGAAAAAGCCATCAGATACATCACCAGCGTAACAATGCCGAGGGCAATACCTACGTAGGCGTTGAATGCGATGCCCGCCGTGACACCCCCCATCCCCAAAACCGCACCACCTAAACCCAACGCTGTAAGCAGGCCCAGTACCCCAAGAATAGAGAGCACCAGAATAATGTAAGGACCATACTGGACGAGAAACTCTTTAACGCTCTCTGAGAATGGCGGAAATTTTTGAAGGAAAATCGGTTCGAGTTCTTTCTCGAGAAGTAGTTTAGATTCCATAGACGGGGGATTTATTAGCTGAATTTCAAACAATTAATTCTTAAAACTAAAATAAAATCCAGGAACCCGATCCCCACGACCTAGTAAGCGTTCCAACTGTTTATTAAGCGGCCTTGCAAAACTTTCCTACCGGCATACCATCGCTAATCTTCCGGGTAAGGCACATACACAAAGCCCGAAAACTCACCGATCAATGCGAACAGACAACAGAACTCCTCGGGGTTCTTGTAGTTTTCTGTGAAAAGCAGCACCGACTCCGGACCGATCAGTTTCCGATCGACAAACTCCTGCATGTACGACGCCTTGTAAATATAGTTATTTGTCAGTTCCGCTGCATCAATGAGCAGCACGCCCAGATCGAGCTCGTTGTTGGTTACCGCAAAAATCGGGTATTCCGAAAAACCGCGCTTGCGGATCTGGTACGAGGCTTCTTTCAGCTGGTCGGCGACCTTGATAAAATCCTGCGATATATAACCCATCAATTTCTGATTCAAATCCGGAGAATTTGCATCGTCCATCAGGGCATTTTCATTGCTGTTGTTAATCATAATTAATAATTACTTTACATTCTCGCCGCCAGCAGCAAGGTCAAATCCTTGTAACGCATGTTGAAACTTCGGGCGATGTGGGAGTTGGTCAGTGTGCCTTTGTGGCAATACACTCCTTTCATAAACCAACGATTGGCATAAATCATTTCCTCGATGCCCCCTATTGTGCCGGTTTGGAGCAAAAAAGGCAAAAATACATTGCTGAGCGCCGTACTCGCCGTGTGCGCCACGCGCGACGGGATGTTGGGCACACAATAATGGATCACTTCATTGTATTTAAATATCGGATTTTTATGTGTCGTCATGCGCGAAGTCTCGAACGACCCGCCCTGGTCGATGCTGACGTCGATGATCACCGAGCCCGGTTTCATTTTCGACACCATTTCGCGCGTTACCACCATCGGGCTCAGGCCATTCTCGGCCCGCATCGTACCAATCACCACATCCGCGCGGCCGATAGCCTCCGCCAGCGTTTCGGATTCGATAATGGAAGTGTACAGGTTTTGTCCGATCGAGTATTTGAGCCTTTGCAGGCGGTAAATGTGTTTATCAAAAACCTTCACATCCGCGCCCACGCTCAAAGCTGCGCGTGTGGCGTATTCAGACACCGTACCTGCACCCAGGATCACGATCTTGGTCGGTGGTACGCCTGTAATGCCGCCCAGGATAATCCCCCGGCCGCCATTCGGCGTCGAAAGGTATTCGGCGGCGATCAGTAACACCGTACTGCCGGCAATCTCGCCCATAGCGCGAATAATCGGCTTCCCTCCTACCTTGTCCTCAATCAGTTCGTAGCCGATACCCGTTACTTTCAGCTCGTTCAGCTTCTCAAAATATTGCTTTTCCAGTGCGGGGAGGTTAAGCGCCGAGATCAGCGTCGTTCCGGCTTTCACAAACCGAAACTCTTCTTCCACCAGCGGCTCCACTTTCAGGATCACATTGGCCTGGTACACTTCCTCGGGGCTTTGGACAATCTTCGCACCTGCCTCGCTGTACTCATGGTCCGACAGGTTGGCACCTTTGCCGGCATCTTTCTCTACCCACACTTCGTGCCCGTTCCTGACCAGGATCGCCACGGCGTCGGGCGTGAGCGCGATGCGGTTCTCCTGCAACGAAACCTCCCTCGGCAAGCCGATATGCAGTGAATTCTGGTCCTTCCGGACCGCCATTAATGATTCCTGGGGGTACAGCACCGACTGCTTGGCGAGCTCTTCAAAACCGGTAATCTGAGGTTGTGGCATTGACTGGAAAATGAAGTGTGAAACTAACTGACTAAATGTGACCTCTTATACCTTGGTGACTTCCAATATTCTCATGCCAGTTTCATCCGCTTCGAGATGCAGCTGCATATAATTCAGCGGCCAAAGGCTTTCCACCTTCCCCGGCCACTCGACAAAACAAAGGTCCCCCGAATCGAAATACTCCTCCACACCCATGTCCAGGGCTTCTGTTTCGTCCTTAATCCTGTAAAAATCAAAATGATAGATTGTTCTGCCCCCCGCATCATATTCATTCACCAGCGAGAAAGTGGGGCTTTGCACATGGGTTGTAACCCCGAGATGGCTGCATAGTGCCTTGATGAGCGTCGTTTTACCGGCCCCCATCTGACCTTCGAAGAGCCAGACGGGCGTTTCTGCACCAAGGTTCAGAAGTGCTTCCGATACATTTCCAAGCTCGTCGAGTTCCTTAAAACGAATAACCGTGGGCTGTCCAATCATGTTACAAAAATACACAATTTGGAAAAACCCGTGACAAATTTATGTGTCCGATAACATCAGACTTTCCATTCTTTTCGCATCGGCCTGCCCAGCAGCTGGCTGGCCTTTTTATCCCCTGTAAAATCCTCCTTCACGGGGTCCCATTTCAACGAACGCCCCAAGCCGTACGCGATATTCCCGATGTTGCAGACCGACGCCGTGCGGTGGCCTGTCTCGACATCACAAATAGGCGGCTTCCGTGTCCGGATCGCATTCAGGAAGTCCTTATAATGATTTGTGCTGACATAAACTCCTGCATCGCCCTCATTGAAAACCTTGTCTTTCAAGGGCTCCGGGGTTGTCCTCAGCTCGCCGCGCGCTACAAAAACCTCCCCGTCAGTACCTACGAAATGGCAATGCTGCTTCCCTTCCATCGGGCGATGGATTACCTCCACGCCGTTGGCATACTTGTACACCAACCCTTTCCCCGGCCCGGAATAAACCAGTTCACTCGGTCCGCTGGCATCCATATTCAAGCCCCATTGCGCAATGTCGAACATATGCGCCCCCCAGTCGGTCATGCCGCCACCGCCAAACTCTACATAATCACGCCATTTGGGCCAGAATTTGGCATCCATAGCCGGTGCAAGCTCGTTGTTATACGGTCTTTCGATGGTGTTAGGCCCCATCCACAAGTCCCAGTCGAGGCCTTCCGGCTTGGTTTCGCTTTGCAAATCCCAGACTTTCGGCGGCCCGCCTACATTGACGTACACCTTTTTCACAGTTCCAATGGCTCCGCTCCGTACCAACTGCACGGCTTTTGTGAATTCCGGCGCCGAGCGCTGCATACTTCCGGTTTGGAACACCCGGTTATGATTTCGGGCAGCATTCACCATGGCGCGCCCTTCTCTGACAGTCAGTGAAAGCGGTTTTTCGCAGTAAATATCCTTTCCTGCTTCGGCGGCGCGCACCGCCATAGCAGCATGCCAATGATCCGGTGCAGCGATCACCACCGCATCGATATCTTTTCGAGAAAGCAATTCCCTGAAATCCTTTATGCCCACAGCAGCATTGTAAGTGCCTTGTCCGAGCTTTTCGGAATACCATTTGTTGGCGGCATTCACAAAAGTATCCTGCTTGACCGCGTACACATCCGAGGCCGCGATGATGCGTGTTTCCTGGGTATCGAGGAAGCGGTTTCGCAATCCTCCGCTCTGGCGTCCGCAGCCGATAAAACCCAATGCGATCATATCGCTGGGTGCCCGGTAACCACGTCCGAGCACATGCCGGGGCACGATCATGAAAGAAGAAACAACGGCACCTGCTTTCAGGAAATCGCGGCGGCTCAGACGCTTAGCATTCATATTTTTTCAGGAATTTATACTAATTGAATTTAATTTAAAGACCGGAGTCAGTGATTCTACTGGATATTGGAGTCTTATATTCGGTTACATTCAACTTCCTAAACCACAGCCGTTATGATCAGACTACTACTGGCATTTGCCCTGGCGATCCCGCTGTCCGCCGGCGCGCAGGTCACCCAGCGTAACATTCTCGCACAGAAGTACAGCCAGAGCGCATTTCATGAAGCCCTCATTCCGCTCGACCAATGGGCACCTTACCCTAAAACACCCGAAGAATGGAGGAGAAGAACCGACCCGGCCGAACTCGCGAAAATCATTAAAGCAGGTGAAGAAGCGTTGGAAAAGCCGATTCCAATGGTTTCAGCAAGCCTTTTGCTCGATTTCACCCGCAGCGGCGACCGCGAGCGACACGCAACAGCCTCTTTCGGACGCAGAAACCAGCTGATGAACCTCGTACTCGCCGAAGCCGTGGAAGGTAAAGACCGGTTCATGGAAGCCATTCTGAACTCGGTTTGGGCCATTTGTGAAGAAACTTACTGGGGTGTCCCCGCGCATTTGAGCGCACAAAAAGCCAAAAACGGCCTGCCCGATGTGCAGGACCCGACGGTCGACCTCTTCGGCGCGGAAACTGCCGGTGTACTCGCATTGACCGACTATTTCCTGGGTCCGAAACTGGATAAAATGTCCCCGCTCGTCAGGCCGCGCATTTACTTTGAAACCAATAAAAAGATATTCGAACCACTAAAAGACCCCAAACGCTATGGCTGGCTGAGCACCACCAATCCGGTCAACAACTGGAACCCCTGGATTGTCTCGAATCTGCTCATCGCCGATCTATTGCTGGAAAAAGACGCTCAGAAACGGAGCGATAATGCGTATCAGTACACGGTATTCCTCGACCGGTATTTCAACAGCCTGGGCGAAGACGGCGGCTGCGACGAAGGGCCCAGCTATTGGTTTGCCGCCGGCGCGAGTGCCTATGACGCGCTTGCGATCCTCGAAAGCGCCACGAGCGGGAAAGTCAATATTTACGACAACGACCTGATCCGTAAAATGGCGGCCTATGTTTACAAGGTACATATCGACAACGACTATTTCGTCAACTTCGCCGACGCCGACCCGAAACTGAAACCGGACGGGTTAATGCTCTATCGCTTCGGAAAAGCAGTTAATGATCCAGCTCTGACAGCATTCGGCGAATGGGCTTACGGCCAGTTTGGTGCGGTAACAGGGGGTAATGGCTACCAGCGCCCCAGAAAAGTCTGGAACCTGATCACTACTTCCGAATTACAGCTGGATCAATCCAAAACCTATAAGCCGGTAACGCAATCGTGGCTTTCGGACATTGAAGTGCTCACGGCCCGCTCCGACAACGGGCTGTACCTCGCCACCCACGCCGGCCACAATGCCGAAAGTCATAACCACAATGACGTCGGCGATTTTATTGTGTATGCCGACGGCGAGCCGGTAATCGTAGACGCGGGCCGCGGCAACTATACGGCACGGACGTTTTCTTCCAAAAGGTACGAGCTCTGGTTTACGCAGTCGAACTATCATAACCTGCCCATCATTAACGGGCTCGGCCAACCCGCAGGCAGGCAATTCAATGCCAGAAATGTCAAAAGCAATGCATCTGAAAAGGAGGTTTCACTGGCCATGGATATCGCCCCCGCCTACCCGAAGAAAGCAGGTGTGCAAAACTGGAACCGACTGGTAAAGCTCAATCGCAGCAAAAACACGGTGGAAATCTCCGACGATTACACCCTGAAACAGAAGCCCGATTCATTGCAGCAGATATTCATGACCGTCTGTACGGTCGATACCAGCTTACCGGGCAAAATTATTCTCACCACTTCTGGTAAAAAGACCGTTTCGCTCTCTTATGACCCTAGGAGCTGGACAGTTTCCACCGAACTGCCTTCCACCGAAGGCATGGAATACAACAGTTTCAAAACCAAATGGGACGGCGCGCCGGTAACCCGCATTGTGCTCACCAGCAAGGCATTGAAATCCAAAGGCAAACACAGTTTCGTAATCACCAAATCCTGATTATTCCTCATGAACTTATCCCGCAGAGATTTCCTCATTAACAGCGCCCTCGCCGGCAGCATAATCCCTTCGTTGGCACCAGAATCGTTTGCAAGCCCCGCCAACAGGGCGGCCGACGACCTGAAAGTCAATATTTTTTCCAAACACCTGCAATTCCTGAATTACCAGGATATGGCGGAAGTAGCCAAAGAACTCGGCTTCGACGGCATCGACCTCACCGTACGCCCCAAAGGCCACGTGTTACCCGAAAAGGTGGAAACAGATCTTCCGCTTGCCGTGGAGGCGATGAAAAAAGTAGGCCTCGCGCCGCAAATGTTTTGTACGGCTGTCGAAGACGCCGCAAATCCGGTCGACAAAAAACTGCTCGAAACAGCGGCAAAACTGGGGTTCAAATATTACCGCATGAACTGGTACCGCTACAATGAGCAAAAAGCGATCCCAGAACAACTCGGCGAGTTCAGTACCAAAATGGCGGGTTTGAGTCAGTTGAATGACAAACTGGGTATTCATGGCTGCTACCAGAACCATTCGGGCAGAATGGTGGGCGCATCGATGTTCGAGATCTGGCAAATCCTTCAAAAAGCCAATCCTAAAACAATGGGCGCACAATACGACATCCGCCACGCTACGGTCGAAGGCGGTCTTTCCTGGCAAACGGGTTTCAATCTGATCCGTCCGCACATCAAAACGATCGTGATCAAAGACTTCTATTGGGACAAAAACAGCAGCGGCAAATGGGCGGTAAAAAGCGTACCGCTGGGAGAAGGAATGGTGGATTTCAAAACCTATTTCAAACTGCTGAAAGACGTGAAAGTGGATGTCCCGATCTGCCTGCACCTCGAATATCCGCTGGGTGGCGCCGATCAGGGCGCATTTCAGATTACCGTGGATAAAAAAGTGGTTTTCGATGCCATGAAGCGTGATTTGCAAAAACTGAAAGAACTCTGGGCAGCCGCTTAACAACCAGCCGCATTCGATGAAACCAACGCCCATCCTCCTGTCGGCCGCATTTGCCGCATTGTGCGGGTTCGTGATCCGCACACATTCCACAGACCGGGACTGGCCGGAATACAATGGCGACGGTGCCCGCAGCCATTACTCCGGTCTGAACCAGATCACGAAGGATAATGTAACCCAGCTCAAAGTCGCGTGGACGTACGCGTCGGGCGGTGCGGACACGGCGCGCAACCGCACGCAAATGCAATGCAACCCCATCGTGATCGACGGCATTCTGTACGGCGTGTCTGCCGGCACGCAGGCGTTTGCCCTGCATGCCGCAACCGGACAGCAAATCTGGAAAACCAATATCGCCGACAACGGCGGCACCACGAGCCGCGGCGTTACCTATTGGTCCGACGGTAAGGACAAACGTATTTTCTTCGGGGCGGGAAAATGGATTTACGCATTGAATGGAGCCGATGGCTCTTTGATCGAAACCTTTGGTGAAAGCGGGCGGCTTAATCTCAAAAACGGCATCGACCGCCCGGGCGCAGATGATTATCTCACATCCAACACGCCCAATACGATTTACAAAAACCTGCTGATCACCGGCATGCGGGTCAACGAAACGGAAACTGCGTTGCTCGGGGACGTGCGGGCGTACGATGTGCGTACGGGTCGGCTGGTGTGGACATTTCGAACCATTCCTGCCAAGGGCGAATTCGGGTCCGAAACCTGGCCCGCCAATGCGCGGGAGCATTTCGGCGGTGCCAATGCGTGGGCCGGGATGGCGATAGATCGCGGGCGCGGGATCGTCTACATTCCGACGGGCTCTGCGGCTTATGATTTTTACGGAGGCAACCGGCCCGGCAACAACCTTTTTGCCAATTGCCTCATCGCGCTCGACGCCACTACGGGTAAGCGCCTGTGGCATTACCAGCTTGTGCATCACGATATCTGGGACCGCGACCCTCCCTGCCCGCCCAATCTCGTGACGGTCACGCATAAGGGCAAACGCGTGGATGCCATTGTTCAGGTTACCAAGCAAGGCTACGTCTTCGTTCTTGACAGGGTTACCGGTAAGCCGCTGTTCCCGATCAAGGAAACCGCATTCAGTTTCCCGGCTATCGAAGGCGAAAAAGTAAGCACCACCCAGCCGATTCCCACATTACCAGTCCCGTTTACACGCCAGACATTCCAGGCAAAGGATTTCAACGCATTCGTAGCCGACCGGGATTCGCTCGTGGATTTGCTGTCCAAAGCCAAAACCGGCAGCGCCTACATTCCGATTACGTCCAGCATGACTATTTTCTATCCCGGCACGGACGGCGGCGCTCAGTGGGGCGGCGCAGCCTCCGATCCGAATGGAATCCTATACGTACCCGCCAAGGAGATACCCGTTTATACGTCACTGGTAAAAAAAGAAATCCCTCAGAATGCGGCCAGCGTAACCGGCGCGCAATTGTACCAAATTAACTGCGCAGCCTGCCACGGAGCCGACAAAATGGGCAACCATGACGGCTCCTATCCCTCGCTCGCCAATCTTGAAAAGCGGCTTAAACCCGCCCAAATCGAAGCAATACTGCAAAACGGACGCGGCATGATGCCTTCGTTCACGCATATTTACGAGGCCGAACGAAAGTCGATCATCGCCTACCTCAGTAATCAGGAAAGCAAGGAAAGCGTTAAAATTGATTCGAAAACGCAGGTGCCCTACCAGCACACGGGCTACAACCGCTGGTACGACCGCAACGGCTATCCGGTAAGTCAGCCGCCGTGGGGCACATTAACTGCCGTTGATCTGAATACAGGCCAAAGAAAATGGCAGGTGCCGCTGGGAGAGTACAAAGAGTTAACTGCCAAAGGCATCCCGCCCACCGGCACCGATAACTACGGCGGCCCACTCGTCACCGCCAGCGGATTGATCTTCATTGCCGGCAGCCGCGACGAGCAGTTCCGGGCCTTCGATGCAGAAACCGGCAAAGTATTATGGCAAGCCGCATTACCCGCCGCGGGTTACGCCTCGGCAAGCACCTATTCAGTGAATGGCAGGCAATATATCGTCATTGCCTGTGGCGGAGGGAAGCTGAATACCAAATCGGGAGACCGGTACGTGGCGTTTGCGCTGCCTTAATCTACTTTTTACTTCGCCAATCTCGCATGTAAGACTAACTTTGCGAGCATTAGGATAAGCTCATTACCTTTTCAATCTAAAACTATGCCTTCAAAAATTCTCAATGTCGGTTTAATCGGTTTCGGTTTGTCGGGGCGGTATTTTCATTCGCCGTTCCTGAGTACCAATCCGAATTTCAAGATCAAAACGGTGGTCGAAAGGACCAAAAACGAGGCGCAGGAATTTGACCCTACGATCGGCAACGCGCGGTCGGTGGAAGAGCTGCTCAGCGACGAGGACATCGACCTGGTTTTCATATGCACACCCAACGATACGCATTTCGAATACGCCATGGACGCGCTTCAAAATGGCAAGCACGTCGTGATCGAAAAACCTTTCTCGGCTACCCAGGAAGAGGCACACCAACTCGTGAAAGTGGCGAAAGAAAAAGGCCTGGTGTTGACCGCTTACCAAAACCGCCGCTGGGATTCCGACTTCCTGACCATCCAAAAACTGCTGGGGGAAGGAAAACTGGGCGATATCATCGAATATGAATGCCGTTACGACCGCTACCGCGAAGCTGTGGCCGGGTCATGGAAAGAACGCGCGGTACCTGTGGGCGGCAACGTCTACAACCTCGGCCCGCATTTGATCGACCAGGCACTGGTATTGTTCGGCGAACCACAAACGGTCACCGCCGATATACGGATCGTTCGCCCAAACAGCGAGATCGACGATTATTTCGACATTCGCCTGGGCTATGCCGACAAATCGGTGATTGTAAAATCAAGCCTGATGGTGTATGAGAACCACCTGCGCTACGTTTTGCACGGCACCAAAGGCTCATTTATCAAAGGCGGCCTGGACCCGCAAGAGGAAACTCTACGCAAGAATGTGCTCCCTACCGAAAAACCTTGGGGCGTGGAGCCCGAAGACCGCTGGGGCAAATTGTACAGCGCGGCATTTACAGGCATTGTAGAAAGCGAAGCGGGCGATTACATGCCGTTCTACCAGAACGTTTACGATGCGATCGTACACGGCGCGGAACTCGCGGTGAAGCCGGAGGAAGTATTGCGCACCTGCCGCGTCATAGATCTGGCATTTCAGAGCAGCAACGAAAAGAAGGTGTTGGCTTACTAATAGCAGCCCCCCAAAAGCAAAAGGCAGTCAGGAATACCCTGACTGCCTTTTTTATGCCAAACTAGTGAGGCTTATATTATTTGATAACGGCTGTTACCTGACGTTTTGTTTCAGTCGAGATCGCGAATGGCTTTGTAGAGATTTCGCTGCCATTGTTGATAATGAAGCTGTAATTTCCGTCAGCCAGGTTCGACAAGTCGAAGATCTTAGTGTAGTTTTCAGACTTAGGGATCGATGTGCTGTACACGATTGTTCCTGTGTAGTCTTTGATAACCAGTGAAGATCTTTCTTTTACGTTTTCAAGAGACAATTTGAATTTCAATTCTGCACCTGAAACCAGCTCGATAGAAGCGTTGTTTTCTTTTACTTTATCAGCAGCGATTGAAAGATTTGCAGTTGATACTCCCACCAAAACTGCGATTGCCAAGATAGTCTTTTTCATTTTATTCTTAATGTTTAAAGTCTGAATCAATGTTACCAATTTGTACTTTTCAGGCATTTACCTGTTCAAGTTCTCTAAGCAGTGTTTCGTTGTTCATTTCTGCTCTTTGGACATTACAAAGGTACCCAACATTGTGATTAAAAGTCAATAAGACAGTTTTAGATGAATCAAAGTTCTTTTTTCAATGATGTATAAATATTTGAATAGTTATATGTTTCTAGAAAAAGTACAGCAAGTCGTTTGAAATTTGACAGTTCCATTAGAAAAGTACAATTGATTAGTATTTGTACTTTTTGAATATTTTTAAATAGTATACTTAGTTAGTGGGTTTTACCACACCGCAGACGCGGACGGCGAATTGGCACGAATCCCTTTGACTTCGTGGACATTCGAGTTATTCGTAGCAAAAAATATTGTTACCTGTTAAAGTATTTCCGAAACCCAGCCGTCTGCCAATCTGTAATAGCTTAAAAAGTCCGTTTGTCGCAGAAAAAGCCAAATATCATCCAAACCGTCGCATCCTATGGTAAACAGTTGCTGGGGTTCATCCGGCAGCGCGTGAATACCGACGAGGATGCGGAGGATATTTTGCAGGACGTTTGGTACCAGCTGAGCACCGTGCCGGAGATTGAGGCGATCGAGCAAATGAGCAGCTGGCTATACCGCGTGGCCCGTAACCGCATTATCGACAAGTACCGCAAACAAAAGCCCGAATCGCTGGAAGATTTCGGCTACGAAGACGAAGATGGCGAGTTCCATTTCAAGGATATCCTGCTGGCCGACGACAGTACACCCGAAACTGCTTACCTGAAAGATCTCTTTTGGGAACAACTGAACATTGCGCTCGACGAACTTCCGGAGAACCAACGACAGGTCTTCATCTGGAACGAACTCGAAGACCAGACGTTCCAGGAGATCGCCGATCGCACCGGAGAAAATATCAAAACCTTAATTTCCCGCAAGCGCTACGCGGTACGTCACCTTCGTGAACGGCTCGAAAGCGTGTACCAGGAGTTTGTAAATTATTAAATTTGTTGACCATGATGAACCCGCAAAACAGAGGTAGGAGATTTCGGCTTGCGCTACCGGTTTTTATCCTGATCGCAGCCCTCGGTCTCGGAGCAATCGTACAATGGCTTTGGAACGCCATTCTACCCGCCGCCGCCAACTTTAACACAATCAGCTACTGGCAGGCGGTAGGTCTGTTTGTTTTGTGCAAAATACTCTTTGGCGGCTTTCGTGGCGGCCCTGACCACCACCGGCATCATGGCAAATGGCAGCGTTTCAACCGGCGTTTCGGTCGCGAGGGACGCGAGGAAATGCTGGCATGGAAAAACAAATGGATGCAGATGACCGACGAAGAACGGCGGCGCTTCCGCCAGGAAATGCGCAACAGGTGGAGGAAGCCTCCGGAAAATATTTAAAGTAATTTCCTCACCTGCACGTCTGTAATGATGAAGCCGCAAATGGCGGACAATTATTCATCAAAACCAGACAAGATCATGTTCATCGTCATTCTAAAATCAATAGGCGCAGCTATCCTGGCAGGATTGTTTCTTTTCGCACTGCCTTTCCTGATATTCAAAGCAATCTTTTTCTTCCTGTTTTTCGGACTGATTTTCAGGTTCATGGCCAGAAGGCGCTACCGCAGATGGCGCCGCTATCAGGCCGGCTTTTATGACTACCCCAACGGCGATTTCGGCGGACGCCAGAGGGAATATCTGGCCGATCCGTTCGGTTATTCGCCGCAAAAAGTATAACCATACCTATTCATTCATCCAACAAACAATCGACTACCATGTGTGATAACAGATTCGGACGTCGTGGCTTCGGAATGCGCCACGACCACTATGGCCGGCATTTCGGCCCGCAACGCGAGTTCCGCGTACCCGTCAACATCGTCCGTAACGACGACAGCTACGAAATGCACATCTTCGCGCCCGACAGGAACAAGGAAGATTTCAAAATCAATGTACAGGGACTGGAACTGACCATTTCCTATGAACTGAAAGACAACCTGAGCGACAAGCGCAATTGGATCAGGCAGGAGTTCAGCAAAAGCTCGTTTCAGCGGACATTCATGATCGACAGCACCGTCGATACCGAGAATATCAGCGCTCAATACAACAACGGTATCCTGCAACTAACGTTGCCGATCGTGCCAGGCTCGGAGAAGCCTGCCCAGGCGATCAATGTAAACTAATTGGTTTTAAGCCTTCATCAACTAAGAAAGCCCCTGCATCATCGCAGGGGCTTTTCTGATTACAAACGCTTAACAAATACTGGTTTTAACTAACCAAAATCATTTATACGCAGGGTCCTGTGTGAGCGTAGCTACTCCCGCCTTGTAAGACCGGTCGATGGCTTCCTGCGGGATTGGGAAAAACTCATTTTTACCTTTTGTAAACACAGCTCCCTTTTTGTAAACTCTTTTATTGGCTTCTACGGCCACGTAAGCATTCAACACCTCTGCCGCGATTCCCCATCTTTGCAGGTCGAAGAAGCGGTGCCCTTCCATTGCGAATTCCAGGCGGCTTTCGAAGCGAACAGCTTTACGCGCGGTGGTTGCATCCGTCCAGGCCTGGTCGTACATTTTAATGACGTAGTTTGCGGCCGGCTCATTTACGACAGTATAGTCATCTCTGGATTTGGAGCCCTGTACCGCTTTCTTCACGAAACCAGCAGGGTTGGCCGCACGCGTACGAATCTGGTTGACAAGCTTCCGCGCATTTTCAAGGTTACCCAATTCCACGTCACATTCGGCGAGCCAGAGCAGGATCATGCCATAACGCATAATACGATAGTTATTGCTAGAAAGGTTACCCCAACCATTGATACCGAAACCTGCTTTCTCGGAAATGTGCTTTTTCGGCGAATAAGGCCCTGCGTAAGTCTGGTCGCGGATAAAATCGCTGCCGTGAATCTTGAAATCCTTGAAAAGAATACCCCGGCGACCAACGGTCTGGTCCAGGCGCGGATCAAGCGTTCCTGTGTAAGGTTCGAAAGGATCGGTGTATTTCAAACCCTGATCGTTCTTCACGTCGGCGTCATTGAAATTATCCAGCATCGGCAACCCGGCCGCAGTAGTTTTGAATGCATTCACCAGGTTTTGAGAAGGCTGGTAAAATCCGCAGCAGCCCCATGGATCAATATAAGGGTGAGCCAAACCTACACCCGCATCAGCGGCATCACCCGACGCGCTGGAAACGGCATACTGGATTTCAAAGATCGACTCCACATTATTGCGGGTGGCGATCAGGAAGTTATCCTCGAACTTAGGAGCCAGCGAGAATTTGCCCGACGCGACGATCTGTTCCAGAATAGGTTTCGCTTTTTGCAGAACCGCCACATTTGCAGCACCGGTAGAGATATTCCACCCCTGGTACATGTAGGTCTTAGCCAGAAAGGCCAGTGCCGCCCATTTGGTAGGCCGTCCTACTTGCGATTGCGCCTCAGGAAGGCCCTCCGACGCCGCCTTGAAATCGGCCTCGATCATCGGCCATATATCTTTGTCATTTGGAATTTTGGTACTCTCCAAATCATCCAGCTTGTAGATCGTCTCGTCGATGTAAGGTACCGTTTTCCACATTTTCTTGGCTTCGAAGTGGAACAACCCACGCAGGAAGCGCGCCTCCGCGATGATCTGCTTTCTGCGTGCGTCACTTACTTCCGGCACTTCCGCCAACGTATTAATCACGTCGTTGGTACGGGCGATGCCTTTGTACAAACCGCGCCATTTGTTCTTAATGTGGTTGTTGGTAGGCTGAAAGTCCCATTTCTCGATAAACGATTCCTCGGGCTGGTCACCGGCATCGGTTCCTTTATAAGAATCGTCAGAGGCAATACCGCCAAAAACCCAGCTCTGGATGTCGTTGTTCCACGGATCCTGGCCGTCGAGGCCCTGCCCGTCAATCATCGCGTAAGCACCCACGAGCAAGCCTTCCACGCCGGAAGGAGTTTTGAGAGCCGTCGGACTATATTGCCCTTGCGGATCGCGGCTCAGGAATGAGTCTTTACAAGCCGAGACAATCCCGATTGCCAGACCCACCGATAGCATGTATTTTACAAGTCTTGAATTCATATATATATCGATTTTTTAAGATCAGAAGATAAACCGGTTATCAGAATGACACGTTAAGGCCCAGCAGGAACGTCCGGGATACCGGCATATAGCCACCATCGAAACCAAGGGTACGGTCCTCACCTGTCTGGATTTCGGGGTTCAGACCGGTGTATTTACTAACCGTGAACATGTTCTGTCCCTGCACGTAGATCTGCGCATTGCTGAAACCAATCTTCGCGGCAACCGGCTTGGGTAAGGAGTAAGTGAGCTGCACGTTTTTCAGACGGAAATAGGTGCCCTTTTCTACAAAATAGCTGGATGGGCGGCTGCTGATCTGATCATCCGCATCCATAATGGGTACGGTACCTTCCTTGTGTGTTGGCTGCCATGCATCGTACAATGCACGTTTAGCGCGGTTACCCTGGAATGTGTTGAAATCGGTGAAGTAGCGCAGGTAGCTGAAAATTTCGTTACCAACCACACCATTACCGAAAACGGTCAGGTCAAATGCCTTGTAGCCGATATTCACATTCACACCATAAACAAAATCGGGGTGCGGGTTACCGATGACGGTCCGGTCGTCGTCCGTGATCTTACCGTCGTTATTAATGTCCGCAATTTTGAACTTGCCTGCCTTGTTATAGCTACCATAAGGTGCCCAGGCTTTGGCTTCTTCGTCAGACTGGAAAATACCCAACACTTTATATCCGTAGTAGGACGAAATCGGCAATCCTGCTTGCGTAAGCGTCACGGCAGGTACGCGCGAGCCTGCACCGAAGTATTTGGTATTTTCGCTTTCGTCCAGTTTATCCACTTTGTTGCGGTACATCGAGTAGTTGAATGACGCCCCATAGCGCAGCTCGCCTTTCATCGCGGTGTTGCGGTACGAAAGCCCCAGGTCAATCCCTTTGTTCGTCATTTGACCTACGTTGAAAGAAGGCGCATTCGCGTCACCGGCCGTAAAAGTAATCGGTGTCGAGAAGAGCATATCCGTCGTTTTTCTGTTCCAGAAATCGAGTTCGAGGGTCAATGCGTCGTTCAGGAATGTTGCGTCCAGACCGATATTGTTGGAAGTGGTCGTTTCCCATTTCGCATTCGGGTTACCGAATGAAGAAGCATCATAACCGATGGTAGGCTGGCTCATCGAGCCGTCGATAGGATAACCGGCGTGAAAGATATCAGCGCGGTAGGTCGTGTAAGCATTGTAATCCCCGATTTTCTGGTTACCGGTTTTACCCCAACCATAGCGGAGTTTCATGTCATTGATAAAGCTCACCGATTTCATGAAGCCTTCATCCGACAAACGCCAACCCAAACTGAATGCCGGGAATACCGCGCTTCTGGAAGCCTGCTGGAAACGGGAGGATGCATCGTTACGCAAAATGAATTGGAACAGATACTTGTCCGCAAAAGCGTAGTTAACTTTTCCGAATTGCGAGTAAAGGCTGTAATCCCTGTTCACACCGCCATAGTTGGTTGCTTTTGTCGCATCACCCAGGTTGAGGTAATTGATGATGGAGGGTATTTCAAATGCATAACCCGAACGGGAAGCACCAAACTCTTCGGCAAACTCACGAATCGCTTCAATCCCCACATACGCATCGACCTTGTGGTTGGTGCCGAAATTGTGGGAGTAACTCAAAGTATTCGTCCAAACCCACTGGTAGGAATAATAATCGGTCGAGGTCGACCCGTTGTTGAAGCTACCTTCCACATATTCAGGGTTCGCGCGGCCAATGTAACGGCCTCTCTGGCTCACCCCGTCGATACCCAAGCTGGTCTTCACAGTCAGGTTAGGAATGATATCAAACTCTCCGTATACGTTACCAAATGCCCGCAAACGATAAGTGCGGTTATCCTTTTCGCGATACAGCGTCGCGTAAGGGTTAGAGTTATTACCCAGGTTGGCACCGCGGGAACCGGCGAAATTGCCTTTGATATCATAAATCGGAAGCAACGGGTGGTGCTTGTAGCTACCCGACACCGCATTTTGCTCCTGGTTGTTACCAAAACCGCCCTTTCTGTTGTCAAACGAAACCGCCAGGTTCTCTCCTACGCGGAAACGTTTGTTGGCCGTCGAGAATTCGGTGTTCGCCCGCACAGTGTAGCGATCGTAACCGATGAATTTCACGACACCGTCCTGGCTGAAATAACCCACCGACAATGCATAACGGCTGTTTTCCGTACCGCCGGTTGCGGACAATTGATAGTTTTGAATGGGTGCTGTGGAGGTGAGTTCTCTCCACCAATTTGTATCTGCCGCCTTGGTGATGGCATAAATATTACCCGGCACGAGCGAATATTTCGCCGGGTCCACATCGGGCGTGCCTTCCTTGCCTTTGCTTGGGAACACATAGTCCGGTATTGTAACCTCGCCATTCGGGCCGAAGGTGTACTGGCCATGCGAAGGTGTTTTACCGGCATATTTATCAGCCAGGTAGAGGTATTCACCCAACTCTTTAGCATTCAAAGCCTCCACCTCCTTGTAAGCCTTTTGCGTTCCATAATACGCATTGAAGGAAATCACCGGCTTGCCGATTTTACCACGTTTGGTCGTGATGATCACCACCCCGTTTGCTGCACGAGAACCGTAAATGGAAGCCGAAGAAGCATCTTTCAGGATCTGGATCGTTTCGATGTCGTTGGGGTTAAGGTTACCCTGGTTTTCGGTCGGCACGCCGTCGATAATAAACAGCGGGTCGTTGTTACCAATTGTACCGAACCCCCGTATACGTACGGTTGCGTTACCACCCGGTGTCGCGTCGTTCACAATGTTCAAACCCGACGCCCGGCCTTGTAGCTGCTGTGCAAATGTCGTTGCAGGAACAGATTGAAGGTCTTTGGCATTCACGGTCGTCACCGAACCTGTAATGTCACGTCTCGACTGCGAACCGTAACCCGTCACAATCACTTCTTCCAGCGCGCTGACGTCGCTTGTCATAGAAACGTCGATCACCGTCCGGTTACCAATGGCCACGTCCTTAGCCGAATAGCCTATAAATGAAAAAACCAGGACTTGCGCACTGGCAGGCACTTTGATGGAATACTTACCGTCCGCGTCAGTTGTAACGCCAATGGTAGTTGAACCTTTTAGTGTGACGGAAGCTCCCGGCAAACTTGACCCGGATTGCTCATCCATAACCTTTCCGGTGATGGTGATGTCCTGTGCGAAAGTTGTTAGGGAGATGAGAAAAAGGAGCACGCAAAAAACCAGCCTGCTTCCCAGGTGAAGGTAGTTGTGTTTCATCGTATTTAGTCAGGTTAATATAGTTTCGTAATCCAAAAATATTGATTTGATATCATTAAATAATCTAATATCTACAAAATATATTCAATCAAATATTGAATTGTACTATTCCATTTAACTAAATCAACAAGAATTGATCTTTTCCAAGAATCAGCGACCAAATTGAATATATTTTAATCCAATTTTAATGTCACTGTTAAGAAGTGTCAAACACACAAATAACACAAAATCAGCAATTTATAGTAAATAAATGGTTACAAAGAGAGGATTTTACACAGTAAATGAAAAGATAAAATATCTATAACGAGCCAACTGAGGCAAAAGTCGGATAATTCAAATTATTTTATATAATTAAGTTAAATATTCATATTTAAAATTAACCAAAATTCACCTTGAATTGGAAAATTTATATTTCAACAAAAAAGCCGCTGTGATGCTCACAGCGGCAAAATACTATAATCAAGAGGTGGGGCTTACCAATGTCGGACAACCTACTTCAACTCCCTTTTATTTCCTTTCGAATCGGTAACGGTTACTGCGGAAACGTAATCCGGCAGAAACAATGCATGGCTCGATTGCGAAAGGAACGACGACCCGTAACCAGGCTCTTCCCGCCTCAATTTCCCATTTTTCAGATGCAGGACCACGGACGTCTCGCCAGCAGCCAATCCGATCTTCCGTGTGGGCTTAGCGGCACGATGAAAACGTAGCAGGTCGCGATTCTGGGAAGTAACCGAAAGCCATTTACCGTCGGACGAAGCAACACGCACGAGCCCTTTCATATTACCACCCGCCATATAACCACTTTCGGCGATGCTAAGCGGACGGAAACCACCCTTGCCATCACCTTTGAGCACCAGCCCGTACATGGCGTCGTATCGCCCTACCGATACCTCGGAGCCGTAATCGTTTCCAGAAAGCATCAGATCGAGATTACCATCCTGATCGAAATCGTCGGCAATCATTCCAAAAAGCGGGGCAAACTGAGCCTGGACAGGCAATTCACGCAAAGCAAACTTACCGCCGCCCTGATTTTCGATGTAACTGCTTTTCATCCACGTCGCCGACAAATGCAATGCATCCTTCAACTCCTCCGGTTTCAGAATATCCGGCAAACCGGATTCCGCGAATTTACCATACTCCTGAAAGCGCTGGCGTACCTGGATCACCTGCTTGCCCATGTCGTCGCGTGTATTGTATGGGAACTCTTTGTAGGTATCGTCCTGTGCTTTGTAAAACACCGTCGGTATCGCATCAAAGTAGCCGTCATTGTTAAAATCCTTCGCGTACACGCTCACAGGACGGCTTTCGGATGCCCGGCTGAGCGTGTTCATACCGAGGTTTCCACCGATGTAGTCCATGTCGCCATCATTATCAAAGTCGCCCGCGGCGAGACTCCCCCACCATCCCGTCTTGCCTTCCAGCCCGGTAGTTATCTTTTTGAATTTACCCTTCTCGTTTTTGAGGAAGGTCGGCGGCATCCATTCGCCTGCCAGTAACAAGTCAGGCCAGCCATCGTTGTCATAATCCGTCCAAAGCGCGTCGCAGACGAGGCCAATGCCGGCCAGTTCGGGCGCCACAGCCGTCGTAACATTTGAAAAACGGACCGTAGCCCCATTGGAATCGTTGCGCAGAATGTAGCTCGAAACCGGCTTCGGATATTTCCCCGACTCTACCCTTCCCCCGACAAACAGATCCAGATCACCATCTCGATCGAAATCAACGGCTTTCACACAGGAGCCGTTTACCAGGAATGCGGGCAATGCGGCAGTATCACGTACAAAATGCCCCTTACCGTCATTAAGATACAATGCGTTCTTCAATGCATCCGAGCCTTCCTGAATTTCATAGCTACCACTGACAACATACAAATCAAGGTCCTGATCCCGGTCGGCGTCAAAAAGCAGCACGCCCATATCTTCTGATGTCTTTTCAAAACCTTCCGGCCCCGGCAACAAGTCGGCAACCGTGAATTTTCCATCGGGCTTTTGGAGTAGGAAACGTCCTTTGTGCAAGTGCGCACCACCTACGAATACGTCTTCCAGCCCATCTCCATTTACATCGCCCACAGCAAGTGCCGGCCCGTATTGCGACATTTTGTGCGGAAGTAGTTTTTGTACGTTAAAATCGATGATATCTGTTTCCTCATGGCGATAAGGCACATTCAAATCACCTGTAATGTCAGTAAACAGTGGCGTCACAGATGTTTCTGCCGGTGTCGGGGCGGGCATTGCATCTTTTTCCTGCACGACGAGCAGCTGGTTGGCCTTGATATTCTTCAAAACTTGGCTCTTTCCGCCCGGCCAGGTGATTTTCACCTCTTGCAAAGCCTTTTCTTTCCCTAACCCAAAATGCAAAACCGGCTCGACCGTCGACAAATAACCACGATAAGGCGAGTTTTCAGCGACCTGCTTTTTTCCGTCCGCGTAAGTAATTTCCGCAATGGCACCGATGCCCGCACCATTGTAACGATCCCCTTTAAACGCAATGCGCAGATAGTTGCTTTCCTCCGGTTTCAACTGCACGCTATTGTTGCGATAGACCATCGCAGAATCGTTGATATTGTTGACCACATAATCCAGGTCACCATCATTGTCCAGGTCGGCATAAGCTGCGCCATTCGAGAACCCGGGTGTCTCGATACCCCAGTCGCTGGTCACGTCGTCGAAACCAAGATTGCCTTTATTTTTAAATGCAAAATTCCTGATCCTGACGCTCGGAATATAATCGAGCATCATCATCGGAGCCATAATGCTCGATACTTCGTTGCGATAGGCAATGAAATCGAGGTCGGTAATATCCCTTGGGAAGCCGTTGGTAATGATAATATCGCGGAGGCCGTCGTTATCGAAGTCAGTGACCATCGGCGTCCAGCTCCAATCCGTCTCGGCGACGCCGCTAAGCAGCCCTATTTCGCTAAAAACGGGCGATTTCCCTTTCCCGGCAGGACTGCCCATATTGAGCTGCAGAGTGTTTCTGGCTACCTGGTACTGGTAACCGAACAGGTCGTTATTTTGATATGTGACGTAGCTATTCGCGGGCGTCATCATCTTTTTCCGACGGTTGGTTGCCGGCATCATGTCCACGGCCACCACATCCACAAGGCCGTCGTTATTGAGATCCGCCACATCGTTGCCCATCGCTGAATGCGAGGTATGCTTGAAGTAATTTGCGGCCTGGTCCGTGAAAGTACCGTTCCCATTGTTGATGTAGAGCAGGTCGTTGGTGAGATAATCGTTCGTAATGTACACATCCTTCCAGCCATCCTGGTTCACGTCCGTCACATTGATACCCAGACTGTAACCTTCGATCAGAATGCCGGCTTCTTTGGATACATTCGTAAAAACCGGATGATTAGACTTTGCGTCCCAGTCGTTGCGATATAGTCGGTCGGTACGGCGCGACGAGCCGTCGACGATCTTCTTATGGTATTTGTTGGGAAAATTGTTGTCATCCATTTCATTGACGATCAGGAACAAATCCAGGTCGCCATCATTATCATAATCGAAAAAGGCCGCATTCGTCGTATGCGTCGTGTCGGCGATGCCGTATTCCTTCGCCATTTCCTTGAAAACCGGCACTTTACTCTTGTCCAGCCCCTGGTTGACATACAGCATATTCTCACGCTGCTGCGGCACCTCGCGCACCGACGCGCACACGTAGATGTCCAGCAATTTGTCATTGTTAATGTCTACCAAGGCCACACCTGTCGACCATTTATTGTCCGGCGCCACACCTGCCTTTTCTGTAACATCCTCGAATTTGAAGTCACCTTTATTTAAATACAACTTGTTAGGAACGGTGTTACCAGTAAAGTACACGTCGGGCAGGCTGTCGTTGTTAAAATCTCCCAATGCCACGCCTCCCCCATTGTAGACATACTCGAACGCCAGGATATTCATCGTGTCGTTCTCGGCAATACGGTTCGAAAACCGGATACCTGTTTCATCAGCGGGGAGTTCGGTAAACGTTTTGAGTTCTTTTTTACAGGATACAAGCAGGACGGTGCCCACCAAAACAGGAAGTAAGCGCTTAACAAGCATTTGCCAGGTGCGATAAAGTTGACAGAATCAGGATATCTCTAAATTAAGAAAAGGAGATGGTAAATTCATACCATCTCCTGTAAATTAGTCAGGTTTGAAATGCTTAGAAACCAGGGTTCTGTTTCAGGACGTCGGCGCCCTGAAGGTCGATCTGGCCCTGTGGTATCGGCAATAATTCATACTTGGCTGCAAACTTGGCACTACCCAATGCGCCGGTCAGCTTTTTCGACTCGTAAGTCAGGTATGCATTGAGTTCCTTGTCGGCAACTCCCCAACGCACGAGGTCGAAGAACCGGTGACCTTCCAGGTTAAGTTCCAGCTTTCTTTCAAACCGTACGGCCGTACGCGCTGCGTCCTTGTCAGTCCAGGCAGTTTTGTAAGTACCGATCACATATTTCGCCGCAGGAGCGCCACCTTTCATAACAAAGCCATCGGGATTTGCAGCGCGGGTACGCACCATATTGACATATTCGCGTGCTTTTTCCAACGTTCCTGCTTCTATTTCTGCCTCTGCGGCCATCAGGAGCACATCGGCGAAGCGGATGACAGTATAGTTGATGGCAGTATATCCTGGCGTCCAGGAGCTGTTATCCTGCAATGAACCTACGTCGGTTTTGTAATATGCATACTTTTTCGGGCTGTATGGACCGCCGTTCGCCTGGTTGCGGATCCAGTCGGCACCAGGGTGATCGATCCAGTCCAGGAACGGAATGGCGCGACGACCCACCGAGTGGTCGAGCCGTGGATCGAGGTTACCTGCATCAGGGGTGAATTTATCTTTGGAAAGTAAACCCATATCCGACACCACTGCATTCTTATCCGAATTGTAGGAACCGTCCAACAACGGCAAGCCATTGGCGTCGGTACGGTGCGAGTTCACCATTTCGAAGCTGGGCTGAAAGAAACCGCAGCAGTTACCAGGTCCGTTCGCACCAGTGTTGTAAGGCCAGTTAAGGTCAAACTCTGGATTCGCATTGTTCACGCTACCTGTGTTGGCCGCCGCCTGCACCGCAAATACGGATTCCGAGTTATTGTCATTAGAGGCCCGGAACACGTCGGCATATTTTGCTACCAGCGCGTATTTTTTACCATTCGTAGTCTGTCCGTTGGCAATGATCCGGTCAAACAGTGTTTTGGCTTCGGGGAATTTTTTCTGATAGAGGTATGCTTTGGCGAGGTAAGACGCCGCTGCCCATTTGTTGGCACGTCCTACCGCATCCTGGCTTGCCGGCAAATTATCAAATGCAAATTTGAAATCCGCCTCAATCTTCGGCCAAAGATCCGCATCGTTTTTCACCTTTTCGATTCCTGTACCGTAATCGACCGACTCGTCTACATAAGGCGTATTACCAAATGCCTTTTTCAACTCGAAATAGTAGTGTCCGCGAAGGAAGCGTGCTTCGGCGGTAATCCGCGTTTTTGTAGCGTCCGTAACTTCGGCATCCGCCTTGGCTACGAGGCGCAATACGCCGTTGGCGCGGGAAACACCCTCGTAGGCACCTTGCCACTTTTCGGAAATCACGCCTTGCGTGCTCAGGTACTCGTAGCGCTGGATCGGGTTGATGTCGCTATAATCACCAGGGTCGGTACCTTTGTTGGCATCACCACCGCGGATACTTCCCCAAACCCAGTTACTAGGGCTGGCCATCCTGCCGCCCGCGCCTTTGCCGTTGATCTGGCCATAAACCGCGATCAATGCGCCTTCAAGCCCCTTGGTGGAAGTAAGAAGGACTTCACTCACCGCGCCCGTCGCAGGTTTTTCCAGAAAACTTTCTTTACAGGAGAAGAACACCGTCATCAGAGCGGCGACTATCACCATACTATTAGTTAATATCTTTTTCATCGATTCAGAATATTAATGATTCATTCAATGTAGAAACAGCCTGCTTTGATTAGAAACCGAGGTTTACACCGAAAACCCAGCTCCTTGTTACAGGATAGTTACCCACATCGATCCCGAATTGCGTGTCAGCATTACCACCTACACCCGGATCCAGCCCCTGGTATTTGGAGATCGTGAAAATGTTGTTGGCTGAGGCATAGAATCTCAGTTTCTGCATTTTCAGCTTGGCCAGCAATGGTTTAGGCAGGTTGTAGCCCAGCGAAATATTCTGCATTCTCACATAATTGCCGTTTTCCACATAGAAGGAGTTGGCTTGTGTGTTCGTACTGAAATTGGAAGCACTTTCAAAAATCGGAATGGTTGCACCTGTGTTCGATGGCGACCAGGAGTCTTTCACCCTTTCGCTGATGGCTGCGCCGGCAAATGAAGGATAGAAATCAGTAAACCATTTCGAAGCATTGAAAATCTTGTTACCGATAGAGGTATACATATAAGTTTCTACCTCGAAGTTCAGATAAGTCAGTTTGAGGTTCAAACCGCCTGTGAATTTCGGAACGGGGCTGCCCAGGTATTTACGGTCGTCGGCGTTGATGAGGTTGTCACCGTTCACGTCCTCATAACGGAAGCGGCCGATGCCCTTACCATCCTGCGCCGGAGCACGGTCAACCTCTTCCTGAGTCTGGAACAAGCCGGTCACATTGTAGCCATAGAATGCCGAAAGCGAGTGTCCTAGCTGGTTACGGATCGGTTGCAGACCGCGGTAGCCAGGGTTGATACCCGCGAGGTATTTATCACCACCCAGGTCGCCGATCTCGTTTTTCAGAACGCTACCCGTTACATTCAGCTCGTAGCCCAGTTTGCTGCCGGCCTTGCCTTTTGTAATCACCTGGAAGTCGATACCCTTGTTCGTAATCGTTCCCGCATTCACGTACGGAGGTGTCGCACCCGAGCCCACAACAGCCGGTACCCCTTTCTGGAACAGCAGGTCTTTCGAATCTTTCTGCCACAAATCGAGGATTACGTCCAGTTTACCATTGAAGAATGTCGCATCGAAACCGATGTTTTTGGTTACGCTGGTTTCCCATTTGGCATCAGCATTGCCGAGTTTGCTGCGGTAGTAACCTTCTGCCGCGCTGGTGTTGGAACCGGTAATATCATATGCGGATGTTCCGATACCCGCCGAATAGAGGCTGTATTGGTTGTCGGGACGTACCGCGTTAGAGTTACCCATTGTACCGTAACCTCCGCGAATTTTCAGGTCGCTCAGGAAAGTAACACCTTTCATGAAGTTCTCGGACGTCACACGCCATGCCACCGACACCGCCGGGAATACCCCATAACGGTTGGCAGCACCGAAGCGTGAGGAACCATCGCGGCGCAACACCCCGGAAACAATGTAACGGTCATTAAAGATGTAGTTCAAACGTCCGAACAGCGAATAGAACGTCACACCATTGTTGAGCTGGCTGTTGACCACTTTCGATGATACGTTCGACATGTTTACATAATTGATGTCGTTCGAGAACGGGTTCAGACCAGATGCCTGCAAATCGCGGCTCTTGCCGGTATTCAATGCTTCCTGACCCACCAAGACATCCACGTTGTGTAAGCCGAATGTTTTGCGGTATTGGGCAGTGTTGGTCAATGTCCATGCAAAGCGGTAACCCGAACCTTCGCCGTAACCTACTGCCGAGTTATTCTCGGAGTTTTCGTATTGGCGGCGCGAGTAGTTCCAGTAAGTGTAGTTATTGTACTGAGCACCCAGGCTGGAACGCAACGTCAGGTTTTCGATCGGATCGAATTCCAGGTAAATATTACCGAAGCCATTGGCGTTGAATGCATTATTATTCTTCATACCATCCCTGGTAGCCACGGGGTTTCTCGGGTTGTTGAAACCTTTTGCCGCCGTTCCCGCATAGCCGCCGAACTCGTCGTAAACTGGAATGATCGAAGGCATACGGAACGCGCTGAGAATGTCGTTCTCGTCGTTAGCTACACCCTGACCATTGTTTGCACCGCCGATACCCAGCACCTGACGATAAGTACCCTGAATGTTCTCTCCAAATCGCAGATTTTTAAGGATATTGAACTCGGTGTTTACCCGGAACGTGTAACGTTTGAAGCTGTTGTTGGAAAGGATACCTTGCTGATCCTGCAAACCTAAGCCTACAAAATAACGGCCGTTTTCACCGCCGCCGGAAAAGCCCAGCGAGTGACGCGTAACGGGCGCCGTTCTGGTGATCGCGTCGTACCAGTCGGTTCCGGCGCGGTTCGCCCTTACCACCTGATAAACCGTTCCTGCCGTAGGATCGACATTGTATTTTTTGCGTTCTGCTGCCAGGTCCACATTACCTGTAACACCATACGTTCCGCCCACCATCAGGTAGTCGGGAATTACGGGCGTTGCACCCGTACCGAATTGCGGGTGTGTCCAGTTCTGATCGCCTGGTTTCCAGCCGGAGTTACGGAACGCATTCCAGGTCCAGTCCGCAAAATCTGTCGGGTTCATCATTTTCTGGCCACTGCCCGGCGTTGTAAAACCGACCAGACCATCATAGGTAACGCTCAGCTTCCTGTTGCGGGTACCTTTCTTGGTTGTATAAACGACCACGCCCGCTGCGGCCCGCGCTCCATAAATAGATGCTGCGGCAGCATCCTTCAACACTGTGGTCTGGTCGATATCGTCCGGGTTGAGGAAGTCTGTTGAACCCACAGGCACCCCGTCCACGATGTACAATGGTTCGTTGGCCTCGAAAGAACCGAAACCACGTACACGGATCTGGCTGTTGGTACCGGGCTGACCATTGGTAATGACCGTCACACCCGCCACGCGGCCTTGCAATTGCTGCTCCACGTTACCGGAGGGAACGGCCGTTAAATCTTTCGCTTTTACGAGCGCTACCGAACCGGAAGTTTCACGGCGTTTGTCGGTCGTATAACCGGTCACAACCACTTCTTCCAGTGCCGCTACGTCGTCTTCCATCTTCACATCGACCACCGATTGGTTACCCACGATGATCTCTTTCGTTTTGTAGCCGACAAAGCTGATGACAAGCACATCTTTGTCTGATCTGACATTTACTGCAAAACGCCCTTCCGCATCAGTGTTCGACCCGATCTGCGTACCTTTTATCAGAATGGTAGCTCCGGGAATTCCTGTGCCCGCGGGATCTGACACAACGCCAGTCACTCTCCGATCCTGAGCAATAGCTGAAAAAACAGTCAGAAAGAGGAGGAGGAAAGTGAATAAATCCCGTGCGGGACTTTTGTAGATTATTTTCATATTCCTTAGTTAGGTTAATAAATTATTAGGCATATCAAATTTATAATTATTTAATCAAATATTTATACATATGGAAGCCATGATTTTATTTTTTGACAGAATAGTACCATAAATAGCTAAAATAATGTCACACTATATCACTATTGGTTACTTATGATTTTCGACGCAAAAAAGCCCCTTAATCGTTTAAGGAGCCCACAATTGTACGATATTACCCTATTGTGATAAAAAGCAAGTGACAAATATGCAAGAAGCGACTATGTTTTAAGGCATGCCGCTGCATTCACTCACAAAAAGGTGAGTAACCCGGAGAAAGACTACGGAAACCACTATACGTAAACAAGGAGCATGTTACTCGTCGCGCTTCCAGTCGGCGGGGAGAAGATTGGAGAAACGGTCGTTGCCGAGGTCGCCGGCGATTTCAAAACCCATCGGCATCACAACCCATCCCTGCGGTGTTGTCACCATATAACCTTGCGGAAGCCTTATCTGCGTGTAGGCATAAGGCATATCTGAATAGGGTGACCGGCCGTGCTTGTTCAAATTAAATACTTCCAGCTGCGTGAGCGACACCACCAGCCGCTCGGTGGCCAGCTCGCCCGGACGCACCAGGCGCATGCCACGCACGGGTTCTATCCGGTTGTGTATATGGTTCTCAATGGTATTGTACCCATTCACACTCCTGACCGACTTGAAAATGCGGAGCGAATCCGGAATTACCTGGAACACTTTGAAACCCTGTTCCTGCAAGCTATCGGACACCATGCTTGTCAGCAAATGTTTGAGAGAACCTTTATATGCTTCTTTCTGATTAGTCCGCCATTGTTTACGCTGCGCGTCGTCTTTCGGAGCCAAAAGCTCGAAACGCGTGGCGCCTCCATAGTAAACCTTCCCATTGAAATAATCGAAATCATCCAGATCCTGGTGAATGCGGTAACCCAGCGCGTAATTTTCGATAATCAGCGGCTTCGTTGTTTGCGCGCCCAGGTGCCCGTCATCGTCCTCCGATATCCGCAATGCTTCAGGATTAAGCACTTTGCACAACTTGCTGAATTTCCCCCTTCCCAAAAGCTCCCGGATAATGATCTTCAAATGTCTCTCGCGCTTTTTGTTCTTCTTAGCGACAATGGTCACCCCTTTCAGCTCCTGCCCTTCGCGTAGTTTAAAAATGACCGTTTTGACGCCCGGCTGCTCAAAGCGAAGCGTTTGCTTCATGGTTTCATAGCCCAGGAACGATACGACCAGTTCCAGGTTCCCGACCGCGAGGTTCGGCAAACGATAATTACCGTTTTCGTCGGAATTGGTCCCTATGGTCGAGTTATTGATAAAAACGTTGGCAAAAGGCAGCGGTTTACCGGTTTTCTCATCGGTAACTTTGCCGGTAAGCGTCACCGTTCCCGCCTGTTGCGCGTACGCGCTCGTGCGTACGAGAAAAGCCACGACCAATATCAGTAAGTAACGGGAAAGGGATATGCGGTTCAAAAAGGGGTGCATCGGATATTCAAAGCTTTAAACCTCAAAGATAAACGAGGAGTTTGTAAACTTTGAACCGATACCCGAAATACCCTTCAAACGTTGCATATCCCTTTCAATTTCAGCTATGGCTTCGTTTTCAAGGTCGCCGTTTTTTGAGACGAGGCATATGAATTTTCCGCAACGATCTCGGCAAAAATGATGGAAGTGACGTTTTTGCCCTTCGGCGCGGTAATGGGTATTTTCATCACATAATTACGAAGCGCTCCATCGTACTTCTGCGTGCCCGCCGGAACGGTTGCGAGAAGCGTTTGCGAGCCCGAAGCAGTCGGCGCCGAATAGATCTTAAATTCTTTAACGGCTACTTCCGAGGTATACTCGATATTTACATTCACGGTACTGAGGGAATCCACGGTTGTAGTGGTCTGCAATACGCCTGCGGCATTGTACACCTTTGCATCGCCCAGCCATACGACGGCTATCTGAGCTACTTTTCCATTGCTAACCAGCAGTTCTTCAAACAAATCGGGCTCCTTATAGCAGCTCGTAAGAAGGAGCGCAAAAGGCAAGCAGGCGAGTATATATTTCAAAATCAGTTTCATAATATTTCTGTTTTGGAAAAATCTATTTGTTGATCAGCCACATGAGCACTTCCGGGTCCTTCTGGTTGGCCAGCACGGTTTTCGAATTGCGGTTAATCTCGGAATCGGGGTATTTCATGCGCTGAATGCGTTTGCCTTGCAAATCGGGATTCGGATTGGTCGGCATCGGGAAATCGAGGTAGTCGTACTTGCGGATATCTGTCCAGGTATCGCCGATGAGCAGCATGGATTTGAATTTTTCGGTAACGATTTGCTTTGCAGTCAGTTTCGAAGCACCTACGTCGATCTTCGTGTCTTTCAGGAATTTCTCGATATCGGCCTGCTCGACGCCCACCTTTTTCATATTGGCGGAAATCATTTCCTGATAAGCCGCGTATCCGGCAGCGGAAGTCCCCCCGCCCGCATTTCCGGCCAGTCTCGCCTCCGCCTCAATTCCCTTCAATTCCGAATAGGTCATCATCACCAGCGGCGAGTTGATGTTCGAATGCCATGCCTTGCTGTTCAGGTCGACCGTGGAGCCACTGCCGGAGCCGGGTATGACGCCGGAGTAGGCAGTCTGGTTGTTTTTCAAACCGATCACTTTCGACAAACGCGGATCGACGATTCCCTGCGTAGTCCCATTAAAAAGGTCTACGATCGTGTTCGTAAATGTGACGGAAAGGTTGCCCGTCGTATTCGGTATAGCGACTTTGCTGTACCACGGGCTCAGGTTCTTGGAATTGTATTGCAATTGAAAATCGTCCTCATTGCCTTTCATCCCCTTTTCCAATGCGGCGAGGGCGCCTTGCGCAGCTTGCTGAGGGTTCCGCAATGAGCCATGCCAGAGGTAGCGGGCACGCAGCGAATAGGCCAGCCGGGTCCATTTCGTTAAATCCCCCTGATAAATGAGATCGTCCTGGCCGGGCCTGGCACCCGTGTTGCCGTTGAGCTCAGCCACCGCCTCGTCCAGGAGCTTGTTGATAGTCGCGTACACCTGCTCCTGCGTATCGTACGCGGGCGAGAAATTTTTCTGGTCGGCCTGGCTGTACGGCACATTCTCCCAATTGACGGTCGCTACGCCGAGGTTATAGGCTGTGAGTACTTTGGCAATACCCACGTAAGCGGGCGAGCTTTCCTCCTGCCCTTTTTTGATAATCGCGTTGAGCTGCGGCAGCGCATAGAGGTAAAGGTTCGACCAGCCCAGCGTGTTATCCGTTTCGGCATAGGTATCGATCCCGTTGGCCCCCAGCGCACTGCCCAGTTGCTGTGCATATTGACACGCCACATACGCCTGCTGAAAACTCGCCTCTGCCGTGTAAAACTGCGCGGTAGGAAGCAGCTCCTGCATTGTCGCGTCGCCTTTGAGGGTTTCGTCGGTATTGACGTCCAGGAACTTGTCGCAGCCCGTCAGTAGCAGCCCCAGCAATGGCAGCATTTTGAATATAGATCTGATATTTTTCATGTTTTCCTAAAAATTGACGTTGACACCCAACTGAAAACTGCGCGTAGCCGGATTGTTCCGCCCGACAAAACCGATGATATTGGTCCCGGAGCCAAATGTGAGTGCTTCCGGATCATACCCCCGGAAGGGCGTATTCAAAAAGAGGTTGGTACCTGTGAAGTTGAAGCGTACACCACCTTTGAAGACTGATCGGGCCAAGGCCGCTTTCGGGATCGCGTAGGAAAGACCCACGGTACGCAGCCGGAACCACGAACCATCCTGGATATTGAATTGTGCCGAATTACCCATGTACCGCGCCGTCGACGGATTATAGAAAGCGTCATCCAGCACGACCGACTTGGTATTGGGCACATAGGTAACCGAGTTATCCGCACCCTTTTGCTCAACCACCCCTTTAAACACCACCCGTTCATAGCGCCGTCCGGTAATCTCGATCGATCCGGCGCGGAATGCGTTGCGCTCGCCGAGATCGACCACGTCGCCGCCCTGCCGCCATTCGAGCAGGAAGGAAAGCCCTATTCCCCGGTAGTTGAAGGTATTGGTAAGCCCCGCCGTCCAGTCGGGTAATGCATTGCCCCACGGCACCGTTACCTGACTAGTAAGCGGAAAGCCATTCGACTGAATGAGTAACTGGCCATCCGGCGCGCGCAGGTAATCAAGTCCCCAGAGCTCGCCGAGTTTGCTGCCTTCCCGCACTTTCAGCACCCCTCGGCTACCATTATCGAAATAGGAGATTTCTTCGAGCTCATCCGGCATTTCGATCACCTTGCCCGACATTTTTGTAAAATTCAATGACATATCCCAATTGAACCGCGCCGTCTGCACGGGCTTGAAAGTGGCTAATAACTCGACGCCCCTGTTGCGTATCAAACCGATATTGGTATAATAAAATGAATACCCCGACACATTCGAAACCGGTGCGCGGACGATCTGATCCTTGCTATCCATCGTGAAATAGGTAGCGTCGAGCATCAGCCGGTTCCTGAAAAAGCGCAATTCAGTACCAAATTCGATGGAAGTCGTACGCTCCGGTTTGAGGTTGTCGGCGGCAGTGGTGGACCGCCGGACATAACCCGGCACCGTATTCCCGAACGGGAAGTTGTCGGCGAGCTCGTAGTATACGCCTATCACGTACGGGTCCGTGCCCTTGCCTACCTGCGCCCACGACGCACGCAGCTTTCCGTAGCTGAGAATGTTGTTTTTCGGTAAGTTCTCCGTAAAAATATACCCGGCACTGAACGAGGGATAAAAGAAGGAGTTGTTGGCCTTAGGCAATGTCGAAACAATGTCGTTGCGGCCGGTCGCATTCAGGTAGAGCATGTCTTTGTAGCTCAGTTTCGCGTCTGCGAAGAAGCTCACGATCCGGTATTGCAGCGGCGAGTAAAAGCGTTTTTGCTGGTTTCGGTAACTGCTGATCTCGTCGGTGAACGGCGCTTTCCAGCCCTCGCCGCGTTCGTAGTAGCTGTCCGGCCGTTTGCTGCCTACCACCGAGTTTCCGACCATCAGCGAGCCGTTCCAGTTTTCGTCGAGTTGCCTGGTAGCTGTCACATACAAATTGGAATTGACCTCCCGGTAATTAATATACTCCCTGATCAGAAAACCTTTCACAGCGGTGCCTACATCGAAAGTACTATCAACCTGTCGCTTGCGCCGCTCGTTGAAAGCGTCCATCGTGATCTGGTATTTGGCCGTGAGCCAGTCGGTAATATTGTAGTTTAATGTCAAATCGGCGATGTAGCGGTTGACGCCATCGATCCGCGGGCTCTTTTTGACGAGGTAAACCGGGTTATCCGTAAAACCGGGCAACAGGTTCTTGTAAGAGCCATCGGGATTCAGATAGTCGTTTACGTCATAAGTATTCGGCCAGTACGACAATGCACTGAACACCGATTTATCACCGGCAGGCGGACGCTTTCCACCGGAACGGATGTAGTTGAATGATCCCGAGGCTGAAAACCGCTTTGTGATATTATAGGTACCGGCAATTTTCGCGGAAGTCCTTTCGAAATAGGTCGCCGGTACAATGCCCTGCTGGTAGTTATGCCCTGCCGAAACATAAATATTGCCCTTCTCGCTCCCTTTGGTGAGTGTGATATTGTTGTTGGTACGAAAGCCTGTCTGATAAAACCCGCGGAAATTATCATAAATGCGATCGGCGGTATTACCGATCACCGAGGGGCCGAACGACTGGTAGGGCGTCCGCTGGCGCACTTCCGTCGGAGAAATGAATTCCCCGAAACGGCCTTGCAGGAACCGCGTCTGAATTTCGGGCGATTTGCCCAGCACATCCACCCCGCCCGACAGCGACACAGAGACGTTGAGCTTTCCCGATTTACCCCGCTTAGTGGTAATGATAATCGCCCCGTTGGAAGCGCGCAAGCCGTAGAGTGCCGTTGCCGCGGGACCTTTCAGGACCGAAATACTCTCGACGTCATCCGGATTGATGTCGGCGGCACGGTTGGTGTTCGCAAACTGCTCGGAGGCGCCAGGCGAAGCGGAACCGGCGCTGGGCAGCGGGTTACCCGCCGTGGTGGAATTGCTGATGATAATACCGTCGATCACAAACAACGGCTGGTTGTCGGCACTGCCGCTGAGCGAGGTAATGCCCCTGAGGATGATATTCACCCCCGCCCCGGGCGCGCCGCCCGAGCCCGTGATCACCGCGCCGGCAATCTTACCCTGCAATGCGCCCGCCATATTCGGGTTACCCGATTCCCTGATTTCATCGGACCGGATCGACTGCACCGAGTAACCAATGGCCCGCTTTTCCTGCGTCTGCCCGAGCGCGGTTACAACCACCTCGTCGAGCGTCGATACATCGGCCTCCATTTGCACATTCACATTCGACCGTCGGTTATCCAGAACAACCTCCTGCCTTTTAAAACCGATAAAACTGAATACCAACGTCACGCCCGGCACCGCGCGGATAGCATATTCACCCTTCGCATCGGTTAAAGTTCCTTGCGAGGTGCCTTTGACACTAATACTTACACCGGGGATCTCGACCCCGTCTTTGTCAGTGACTTTCCCTGTCACCGATCCATCTTGTGCCCGGGCTGCATTCCAACAGAACGCCATCATCAGGCACACCCACATCAAGTTGTTGTGAAGTAGTTTTTTCATCATCAATTAGCTAGGTGTCGTTATATGATACTTGTAATTTACAATTCGTTCTTTAAAAAGTATCACTTAAAACTAATATAAGACAACAAAAGGTAACATATCCATTACCCAGCGGCGCATTCTGATATCCACGATGCGCACATTTTTTTTCAAGTTTTACCTCAAAAAATATTATTACTAGAAAAATAGTTTGTTAACTATAAAAATAGTTTCATATTTACGACATGGAACTTGAGAAGCTCACCAATAAGGAAGAAGAAGTCATGCAGGTGCTATGGAAGCTGGGCACCGCATTTGTGAAAGATATGCTTCCGCTTTTCACCGGGCCCAAGCTGCATTACAATACCGTTTCGACCATCATCCGAAACCTGGAAGAAAAAGGGTATGTATCACACCGCCAATTCGGGAACACCTATGAATACTTCCCGATCGTGAAGCAGGAGGATTACCAGAACCATTTTGTGCTGGGCAAAGTCGTTGGCGGGTATTTCAACGATTCCTACAAAGACCTGGTAGCCTACTTCGCAAAGCAGGAAAAAGTGACGCCGGACGATCTGCGCGAGATCATCCGGATGATCGAAGAAGGAGAGTAAAGTATTGATGTACCACATTAATCCGCCTACTTTATGCTGATCCCTTACCTCATGAAAGTCAGCCTGGTGCTGGCCGTGCTCACACTAGCCTATCGCTGGCTGATCCAGTTTGAAACATTTTCGAAGCTCAACCGCGTGTTGCTGTGGCTCAATGTCGTCGCTGCGTGGATCTTGCCGCTCGTCAGCCTGCCCAGCTGGGGGCCAGTGGAAGTACAGAATGAATTTCACCACAGCATTCCAAAAGTAATAGGCAAGCTGCCTGCGCTTGGCCAGCCGATCTCAACGATCCAGTCCGAGCCATTCCAATCCCAAAGCATTACGGCGACGACTATGACCGCCGTCGACTGGATAACGGCCATTTACTTCACCGGGATGATCGTTCTGACCATCTATTTCCTTTTCCAAATAGGCCGTTTGTTCATAACCGTCGCCAGAGGAAATACAGAGCAATATGCCGACGGCACTTCCATTGTACACGTGAGCGGCTCCTCCCCATATTCTTTTTTTAAATGGATTGTACTCGACCCTTCGATGCACTCGGGCCTGGCGCTGCGCAACATTATCGCCCATGAAGCCGAACACGCCCGGCAATGGCATAGCGCGGACCTGCTGCTGGCCGAAATCCAGCGGATTTGCCTTTGGTTCAATCCATTTGCATGGGTTCATCAGAAACTGGTACAAGAAAACCTCGAATACCTTGCCGACCGTGCTGTGCTGGACAATGGTTTTGAGAAAAAGCAATACCAATACAACCTGCTCAACGCAGCCATGCAAGCGAGGGAATTGCCGCTGACTAACTCTTTTGCCCAATCGCTGCTCAAAAAGCGCATCAAAATGATGAACCGGAAGCCGTCGCACTACCTGGTTTGGGTAAAGTATGTAGCCGTGCTTGCATTGGTTTACCTCTCGTCGGCATTCGTAGCACCCTACCGGGAGCAGATTGTCGAATTGGCACCCGAGGTGATCAGGCCGCTGGTGGGGGAAGTAATTGCTTCTGCCGGAGCAGGGGAAAACTCAGTTGTAAATACAGCAAAAAGCGAAGAAGCCAGCCCGGTTCCATTACACGCAAAACTTGTTAATGAAGCACCTGATACCACTAAAACTCCTGGAAAAAGTATCATTAAAGTAAAAGGCGTTATGATTCGGAATGATACGTTGTATTGGGCCATTACCCCTTTAATGACCTGGGATGAGATCAACCAGATAAAGCCCGAACTGAAAAAATTCGGATACGATATGGCTATCAACAAGTTACAATACGATCCACTACAAAATTTCATCACGTCTATTTCCATACACGTTAGAGGCGAAGGTAGTATGGGCGAAGGTGATGAAGGCGAAGACAGTACTACTCCAATGAAGGGCTACTCCGGTTTCGTGCGGAAAGGCGGCCTCGGAATGGGCCAGAGTCCACCTGCGCCATTGCAGATCGAAATGGAAAAAGATTACCAGAGAGCACTGGCCATTATGAAGGAAAAAGAGGTTGACTTTTTTGAAAAGAAACTAGTAAGCACCATCGGCAGCAGTTCCGGAGGTTCAATGAGTCCGGAGATTTTTAATGGAGATTATAATAAAACATCCCTTGAAAAAAGAGGCTTCGGGAAATCAGGGCAAAACACTCTGTTGTTTACAGACAAGCATGCCGACTCGGAGTTTTACATCAATACCAACCGCTCGACCAGGGAAGAGGCCAGCAAGCTAACCATTGATAAAATCAAAAAAATCTTTTACCGGACAGACAACCAGCAAAAAACTTATTTCATCATTCATACAAAATAACAGAAGGCGGCCCTCACGAGCCGCCTTCATATTTACTACCCTTCAGGAAGAGTATTATTTCAAATTCAGCTCCTCGCCAATCGCCTTCACCTTGTCTTTCAACGAAGCGTAAACAGCGTCGAAATCCTCATTCTTTTCCAGCGCAGCGCGCACGCCTACGTAGAACTTGATCTTCGGCTCGGTACCGGATGGACGGCAAGTGAATTTGGTGCCGTCTTCGGTAAAGAACTGCAATACGTTCGATGATTCGATACCCATTTCACCGGATGGAATGGCTACGGTATTGCCCGATTTGAAATCGGTCGTAGTCAATGCCTTGTAATCGTCCATTCTTACAACCGCCGAACCTGCGATGGTTTTGGGAGGGTTAGCACGGAAATCCGCCATCATCTGCTGGATTTCGTCCGCACCGGATTTCCCTTTTTTCGTGAGCGAGATCAACCCCTCATAATAGAAACCGAACTGTTTATAGATCTCCATCAGCATGTCGAACAAGCTCAGGCCTTTGTCTTTCGCGTAGGCAGTCAGCTCGGCGATCATCGCGCAGGAAGCGATCGCATCCTTGTCGCGCACCGCGTCGCCGATGAGGTACCCGTAGCTTTCTTCGCCACCGCCGATGAACTGCTCCTGGCCTTCTTTCTCACGGATTACCTGTGCGATGTATTTGAAGCCGGTGAGCGTGTTATAGCATTTCACTTCGTAAGCCGCCGCCATTTTGTCGATCAGGTCGGTGGTAACGATGGTTTTACATACAAACTGCGTTCCTGTGAGTTTACCAGCATCCTTCCATGCATTCAGGAGATAGTAAATGAGTACGCTGGCTGTCTGGTTTCCGTTCAGCAACTGGATTTCGCCGTGGTGGTTTTTCACCGCGATACCTACGCGGTCGGAGTCAGGGTCGGTACCCATTACCAGGTCCGCATCGATTTCCTTTGCCTTTTCAACCGCTTTGGACATCGCTTCGCTTTCTTCCGGGTTGGGATAAACCACCGTCGGGAACTGGCCGTTACCTTTCGGTTCCGCTTGCTCTTCGATCAGGGTTACCGCCTCAAAGCCCATTTTACCCAGCAACTCCGGTACCAGCGTCACACCGGTTCCGTGCAATGGGGTATAAACAATTTTAAGGTCTTTCTGACGCTCCAATGCCCCTTTCGAAATCGAGAGAGATAGGATGTGGTCAATGTATTTCTCGTCCACCTCGGTGCCGATTTTGGTGATTTTCGAAGCATCGCCATCAAATTTCACCTGGTCGATCGACGTGATCGCATTTACTTCATTGATAATGTTGGTATCGTGCGGCGCTACCACCTGCGAACCGTCGGTCCAGTAGGCTTTGTAGCCGTTGTACTCCTTCGGGTTGTGCGAAGCCGTTACCACTACCCCGCTTTTGCAGCCGAGCAAGCGAATCGCGAAAGAAAGCTCCGGCGTGGGGCGCAGGCCTTCGAAAAGGTACACCGAAATGCCGTTGGCCGAGAAAATATCCGCGATGATCTTCGCGAACTCGTCCGATTTAATGCGGCTGTCGTAAGCTACTGCTACGCTTTTCGCTTCGTTAGGGAATGCCTGGTTGAGGTAATTCGCCAAACCTTGTGTAGCCGTACCCACCGTGTAGCGGTTCATGCGGTTGGAACCAATGCCAATAAGCCCCCTCAGTCCGCCTGTTCCGAATTCGAGGTCTTTGTAAAACGCATCCGTCAGTTCAGTATCGTTGCCTTCATCAATCAGTTGCTGAATGGATTGTTTCGTATCGATATCATAATCACCGTTGAGCCAGCTGCTCACTTTGGTCATCACATTCGGTTCCAATTTTGCAGTCATAATCAGTTAAATAGAATTAATTAAGAGAATTTTAAAATGTATGTACCGTCCTTATTTACTAACCTCCACCGGTTCCTTCTCGATCGCCGAGAACTGCTCTTTCGCAGTCTTGTGGATCAGCTCGGCAACCAGGCCAGTCCAGCCCGTCTGATGGCTCGCCCCGCACCCGCGACCGTTGTCGCCGTGGAAATATTCGTAAAACAGAACGTGGTCGTTAAAGTTAGGGTCTTTCTGCATTTTCTCATCGTGACCGTACACCGCACGTTTTCCTTCCGAATCCTTCTTAAAAATGTCGATCAGGCGGCAGGCAATAGCCAATGCGGCGTCTTTGATCGTCGTAAGATTACCGGAATTGGTCGGGTATTCGATCATGAAATCCTCCCCGTAGTAGGTGTGGAATTTCATCAATGAGTCAAAAATGAGGTAGTTGAGCGGGAACCAGATCGGCCCGCGCCAGTTGGAGTTACCACCCATAATGTCGGTTAGCGCCTCCGCAGGGGTATAATCTACCTGCAATACTTCTCCATTGATATAAAACTTGTAGGGGTTCTCTTCATGGTATTTGGACAATGCCCGCACACCGTAGTCCGACAGGAATTCGCTCTCATCGAGCATCCGTTTCATGATCATCTTCATCCGGTGCCCGCGCAGGATCGACAGCAGCCTGTTTTCTCCCTTGCCCGATTCAAACCAGCGGGAAATCAACCGCGCCAGGTCCGGGCGGTTGGCCAATACCCATTCTACCCGGCGTTTGAAAATCGGCAGCTTATCCAGGTTCTGAGGATCGAGGATTTCGACGGCAAACAGCGGGATCAATCCTACGATTGAACGCACCTTCAACAATATGCTCTGCCCGTTCGGAATGTGGATGACGTCGTAGTAGAACTGGTCTTCCTCGTCCCAGAGGCTAATCGACGAGTTCTTACCGCCAATCGACTCCATCGCACCCGCAATATGCAGGAAGTGCTCGAAGAATTTGGAAGCCATATCCTGGTAAACACCGTGCACGAGCGCTACTTCCACCGAAATGCGGAGCATATTCAACGTGTACATCGCCATCCAGCCCGTAGCATCCGCCTGTTGCAGCTTGCCACCAAACGGCATCGGCGTCGAGCGGTCGAATACCCCAATGTTATCGAGCCCCAGGAAGCCGCCGCTGAAAATGTTGTTGCCGGTATCGTCCTTCTGGTTGACCCACCATGTAAAGTTCAGCAACAGTTTGTGGAATATCTTTTCCAAAAATTCGATATCCCCCACCCCGTTGTTCTGCTCCCGATCGATCTCATATACTTTCCAGGTGGCCCAGCCATGTACCGGCGGGTTTACGTCGGAGAAATTCCACTCGTACGCGGGTATCTGCCCATTCGGGTGCATGTAATACTCGCGCAGGAGTATTTCGAGTTGTCTTTTGGCAAAATCGGCATCCACCCGGGCTAGCGGCACGCAATGGAAAGCTAAATCCCAGGCGGCGAACCACGGGTACTCCCACTTATCGGGCATCGAAATGATATTGGCCGCATACAAATGCTTCCAGCCCGAATTCCGGCCCCATTTCCGGCCCTGGTTAGGTCCGGGTTGCGCAGGGTCGCCTTTCAGCCATTCATAGACATTATAATAATAGAACTGCTTGCTCCAGAGCATTCCCGCGTACGACTGGCGCTGGATCGAGCGGAGATCGGCATCGGCTACGTCACGCTGCAAGTCGTCGTAAAACTCGTCGGCTTCGCGTATCCTTTTCATAAAAAGGTCTTCAAAACCGCCAAAGGGCTCGGAAATGGAGTGATTGACAAACCGCAGTCGAAAAGTAGCGCTCTCTCCTCCCTTAATCGTTTTGGTAAAACGCGCAGCCGCTTTCGTACCGATATTATTGGGATTGACTGTATTCGATTTCTGACCACTTACGATGTAGTCATTGATACCGTCCTTCGGGTAAGCCGTATTATTGGCTGTGCCATACAGCTTTTTAAAGTTCGTTTCGTTTTCGCAGAAAAGCAGTTCATCCGCTCCATCGAGGTACAGGTTATACTTCCCGTGCTTGCGGTGCGTTACTTCGATCAACCGGTTGGAGATCCCGTTCATGATCGGTTTGTAATTGAATGCCTCATAACCCCACGACCAGGTATTCCGGAACATGATCTGCGGCAGCACGGTAATCGGGGCGTCTTCCTTACCCCGGTTGAAAACCGTCACTTTCATCAGGATATCCTCTTCGTCGGCCTTTGCGTGCTCGATGAAAATATCGAAATACTCGTCGTTATCGAACACACCCGTGTCCATGATTTCGTATTCCGGGTCCTGTTTGCCCCGTCGCCCGTTCTCCTGCCGCAGCTTATCGTACGGAAACAGCTGCTGCGGGTATTTATAGAGCATTTTGGTGTACGAATGCGTAGGCGTGCTATCGAGATAATAATACATCTCTTTCACATCCTCCCCGTGATTCGACTCCCGGTTGGTGAGCCCGAAAATACGCTCTTTCAGTATTTTGTCCTTATGGTTCCAGAACCCGAAAGACAGACATATATGTTGCTTGTTATCAGAAAAACCACCGATCCCGTCCTCGCCCCAGCGATATGCTTTGGAGAGGGCCATTTCATGGGTAATATAGTTCCAGGCGTCGCCATTGCCACTATAATCCTCCCGTACCGTGCCCCATTGGCGCTCCGATAAGTAAGGCCCCCATTTCTTCCATCCCTTATTTTCTGTTTGAAGACTTAACCTAACTTTTTCAGCTCCTTGTGCCATTAATCCGTCAATTTTTCGAAAGGAATGAATTTCAATAATTACCCAATTTAGAAAACCGGTTTTCAAAAACACCAGAAACCGGGAGAAAATTGAAAAAATTTAACAATCCGGCAGCCGGTTGTCCGCAGCCACAAAAAAGCGCATAAACCACTCATAATGAGTCGCCACAAGTAACCTTCGAATACTTTCGATTATCGTGCCGGATTCTCTATACGGGTAATTGCGTAGGAAACATCCCCTGCGTAGAAGTGCGTCAGGGTAGCCGCTCTTTGTGAGGTTTCGACCAACAGAGGATGGCGTTCGGCGTGTAGCAAATCCTCCACATCCGAGACATATTCCTTGAACATCAATGGATTGGGCAATTGGTAGAACTGACCGTCGGCAGCCTTCAACACCGGTACCGGCGTTACTTTCCCACCAGCATTCAACAGGCCGTAACGACGCCTTGCTTCGACATAGGCTTCATCGCTAGCGTCAAAAACAATATGTTCAACAGGCTTTTCGGTGGCTAAACTGGCGGCTATGCGCTCATCGAGTTTTTCGAGCAATGCACGTAATGCCCACGTGTGCTTACCCGAGCGGATACGCTCGCGCAGCGACTGGCGCACGAGGTAGGTCAATGCCTGGGTTACGTTCAGCCCAATCTCCGCCATTTGCTTGAAAATAAATGAGGTAGGCGACATCCCCGGAATGGTATTCGGGTCGTGGAGCAGGATGGTACCGTTTTCGGTCAGGAAACCATCGATCCGCACGCAGGCGTTGATACCCAGTTGCTGGAACGTCGCGGCGATCATCTGCTGAATCTCCTGGTTCTTTTCGAGTGTCGTATCGACCGGGATGCGCTTGCGGCTCGCACCGGGTTTGTATTTGGCATTAAAATCAAAAACCTTCACCATTTTGATGACCTCGCTCGGCGGCAATGCAAGCGGCGAGCCGTCATCAAACTGAATGCAGCCACAGGAGAACTCCTGCCCGTTCACGAACTCCTCCACCAGCACCTGGTCTTCCGCGTTCGAGCTGCTCAGTAGTGCGTGGTTATTGCCTTCCGAGAAATAGATTTCGAGTTCGCTGATCAGCGTCGTAGGATGGTAGATCGTCTTCCCGCCCAGGATCACCGGGAAACCAATCCCTTCGTCCAGGTTAGCGATTTTCTGCCCCCAGGCCATTTTTTCCGCCTCATCCAGCTCCTTCCAGGTCTCAGCATCGAGTTCGATCTGGAAAAAGCATTGGTTTACTGCCGATACGAATTCGTCCAGCGAATCCTCCTTCACGATGGCGACCCCGATCGACGAACCCTGATGCGGCGCCTTGATCACCAACGGCAATCCCAGGTGCTTTTTCAAAACCTGGAAAAGCAACGGATAATCCTTCGGAACCCATTGGCTGTATTTGAGCGTCCAGCTTTTCTTTTCCTGCCCGTTCACGAGGGCAATCATTTCATTTTGTAATATCTTATCAATCCCCACCGCGGAACCCATCAAACCCGGGCCGCTGTAAGGAATTTTATACCATTCCAGCAACCCCTGAATCGCGCCGTCCTCACAGTCGGGACCGTGCATGGCCAGGAATACGAAATCGAAATAATCCTTGAATTCAGCCGGAGAAATCAGTTTCCCGATTTCGGCAGAAACACCGGCCGCCGCCAGTTCCGGAAAAGATTCAATGTAAGTTTTAAAGCCGTCTTTTTGAATGCCCGGCGCGGGATAGAACTCCCGGATCTCGGACGAATACATCAGTTCCTTTTGGAGCAGGACAAACCTTCCAAAACTGTCCACAAAAACCGGTACCGGCTCAAAAAGTGACTTATCGAGGTATTCAAATGCCGTTTTGCCGCCTGCAAATGATATCTCCCGCTCGCGGGAAGGACCTCCAAAAAAAATTCCGATACGCATGTTTGATATTCCTGATTAATGCATTCCAATGATGCCCGCAATATAAGCGACTAATCGGGAGGAATCAATTTCTGACTATTTACCGCGCGGATTAAAACACAAAAAGCAGTTTCCCGTTCAGGAAACTGCTTTGGATCAATATCTGATATGAGTTTTCCGCTACTATGCCAGCTCTGGCACATTCGAGGAAACGACCTTATTAATGTAAGGCACCGCTTTGCGGATCGATTCTTCCAGACCTGCGCGGAAAGTCATTGCGCTCATTGGACAGCTTTGGCATGAGCCTTGCAATTCCAGTTTCACAATCATGTCGTCCGTCAGCTCTACCAATTTCACATCACCACCATCTGCATGCAGATAAGGACGCACAGTTTCGAGCGCCTGCTCGATCAATTCTATGGTTTTTTCTTTTGAATCCATTGTTAAAAAGTCTGTCTGCTAAGATGCAAGATTATATCCAAAAAATCAAATCATTCAGTTACTAACTGCTAAACCTGGATTTCGACCGCTTTGGTTTTTTCGCGCGATGCGTTCCGGATAGCAATCTGCTGCGCCAGTGCCTCAGCTGCTTCCATAAATGCATCATTCACGATCGGATTGGTATCCATTACGGCCGGACGGCCATCGTCGCCCGCCTCGCGAATACCCTGTACCAATGGAATCTGTCCGATCAGCGGCACGTCGAACTTATCTGCCAGCGATTGCCCGCCTCCTTTGCCAAAAATATGATATCTATGCCCCGGCAGTTCCTCCGGCGTGAACCAGGCCATATTTTCGATCACTCCTAAAACGGGCACATTGATCTGCGGTTGTTTGAACATCGACAAACCTTTCACAGCATCGGCCAGAGCGACCTTTTGAGGCGTTGTTACCACCACAGCTCCGGTTACCGGAACGGTTTGGACCAATGTCAGGTGAATGTCGCTGGTACCTGGCGGCAAGTCGATCAACAGGTAATCCAGATCGCCCCAGTCCGTATCTCCGAAAAACTGGCGCAATGCCTGGCTGGCCATCGGCCCTCTCCAAACCACCGCACTATCCGGCGGCGTAAGGAACCCGATCGACATCATTTTAATGCCATATTGCCGGATTGGGTTAATGTAATTCTTTCCGTCTTTCGGTGTAATCGTCGGCTGCATATCTTCTGCTCCAAACATCACGGGAATCGACGGCCCTGAAATATCGGCGTCGATTATCCCCACTTTCGCACCCGAGCGGTGCAAAGCCATGGCGAGATTGGCTGTGACAGTCGATTTACCAACCCCACCCTTTCCGGACGAGATCGCGATCACGTTTTTCACACCCGGGATCAGCGGGCCCGTGTGGCGTGTGGTAGTTACATTCGCCGTGAGTTTGATGATCACCTCCACTTCCGGGCTCAGATGCTCATGGATCGCATTCTCGCAATTCTTTTTGATCAGTTCTTTGAGGGGACATGCGGGGGTCGTAAGCACTACCGTAAACCGGACCTGGTTTACACCGATTTCTATATCCTGGATCATACCGAGCGTCACCAGATCCTTTTTCAGATCAGGCTCTTCCACAGTACTCAATGCCTGCAATACTTTTTCTTTATTGATTGTAAATTCTCCCATTATTATGGTTGGTACTTTGACTTGATATTATGCAACACGAAATGCGGCCAATGAGTTTGTCACATTCCAGGAAATTCTCCGATTCTCCGCTCCACTTCCTCCATTTCCACCGAAACATCCACGCTGCGTGAAAACACATTGAGCTTGCTCCATAGCGATTTCAGCATTTTCAAATGCCCCGGCGTAAGGCCATGCTGCGGCCGGTGCGCCAGGGTATCCCGCACCGACGCCCATTCATCCATAAATTTCTGTGAACCGGCATCGATATAAGTCCGGGCAAATGCATTGAAAACGTATTCTTCCGCCACACTGCTCGGGTGGATCATATCTTCCTTGTAAAAACGGTAATCGCGCAGCTCGTCGATCATGATCTCGTACGACGGGAAGTACTCTACATGCTTGTATTTCTCTGAAAGCCGGTGGGCAACCAGGCGCAATGTCGATTTACTCACCTGATTGAGCGAAAGCGTGTCGCGCGTGTGGCGCACGGGGCTTACCGTGAGCAATATGCGCAACTTGCGGTTATAGGGGATCAGTTTCTGAACCAATTGCTCGAATGCGATCATTATTTGATCGAAGTGCAGGAGCTCCTTGATGAAACGGTCGCTCGGAACCTTGTGGCAGTTGCCGACGATCAGATTGGTCTTGCGATGCCGGTAAGCATACGCGGTGCCTAGTGTGATCACCAGCAAATCCGCCTCGGCCAGAAACTCTCGAATCTCATCCAACTGGTCCGAAAGCTGCGCGTCCAGCGCTCCCTGCCCGGCCGCCCATTGAGAAGAATGAAAATCGTGGTGAAGCCAGATTTGATCAGGGTTTTGCAAGAACAATGCCGGATTAGGTCTTTTCCCTTCCACAGCGCTGTCCAGTATCTTGCAAATCGTCAGCGGATTGAACACCGTACCCATCGGGTTATTGAGCACATCGAATTTATAACCAGCCAACTGGCTACCCAGCACCTCGGCAAAACAGGAGCCGATGGTCAATACTTTAGTGTGATGGTCAATCTTCCAGTCCGGGGTATCCAGGGCAACTTCCGTACTCAACTTTATTTCCTTCATTACATCAAAACGACAAGCGGGCTACAAAATTAAGCATGAAAACCACAGGATTTCACTAAATGCTGGGGTTTAGCAATTTATAATTTGGGTTATAGAAAAATTTAATATGTTTGGCGGCGGTTCAGCACACACTATAAGTCGTTACATGTATGAATGAAAAAGGCTATCCGTTCACCCTTATGCCGGGAGAGCTGATTTATGAGTTTGAAAGCATTAGTGCGCACAAAAGGATTCAGAAAGCCGTTTTGTTTACAGCGGCACGAAACCGGAAGGTTTTCAATCTGGCATTAGTTGATGTACTCGATGACGGCGAGATCAGCGATCAAATTGAAAGTAATAATGGAGATTTGTATATTGTATTAGCTACGATATTCGCTATTACGGATCATTTCCTGGAAAAACACCCGGATTGCACGGTTGGATTCAGAGGAAGTGATAAGCGAAGGCACCGGCTTTACAGAATCGCGATAGCTAGGGAGCTTTCGAGTATTTCAAGAAAATTCGATGTTTACGGAGAGATATCCGGTAATCTGCACCCTTTCAAAGCAAACATTGACTATGTAAATCACTTTGTAAGAAGACACTACGATGAAAGAAGTTAAAACATTTAGACTTACACCAGCGCAACAGCAGGTCGTCGACGAAAAAGTAAAGAGCCTGAATGAATTCCTCGAAAAGTGTGACATTGATAAGTTTTTCGAAGAAGAAGCAAAACGAAAGAAAGCTGCCAAATCCTAACCGTATGTCCTTCATTATTTTCTTCGAGCTAGCTGTCGCAGCGGCCATCGCGAGTTGTACCCAGTCGGCAACAGACAAAGCTCCAACTCCACCAACCTACGAATTCGCTCCCACCCCTTCCTGGCAGGACGAGTTCAACTACACCGGCAAGCCCGACGCTTCCAAATGGAGCTACGACCTGGGCGACCATGGCTGGGGAAATAATGAGCTGGAAAACTATACCGATAAAATCGAGAATGCCAAAGTCGAAAACGGCAATCTGGTAATCACGGCCATTAAAGAGCCGTCGGGCAAGCAGCAGTACAGTTCGGCGCGGTTGGTATCGAAGGGGAAAGCGGATTTTACGTACGGGAAATTCGAGATCAGGGCGAAGTTGCCGAAAGGACGCGGGACATGGCCGGCTATCTGGATGCTCGCGAGCGGAAACAACTATGGTAACAAAGGCTGGCCGGACAACGGCGAAATCGATATTATGGAGCATGTCGGGTTTGACCAGGACCGGCTGCATGGAAACATCCATACGAAGGCTTTCAACCACGCCATTAAAACCAACAAGGGCAATAATGTGATGGTGAAAGGACTTTCGGAGGATTTCCACGTGTACACCTGCGAATGGACGCCCGAGACGGTTACTATTATGGTGGATGGCAATGCCTATTTTACATTCAAAAAAGAAGCAACCTACCAATGGCCGGAGTGGCCTTTCGACAAGCCGTTTCATTTAATTTTAAATGTCGCCGTAGGGGGTAACTGGGGTGGTCAAAAGGGCGTGGATGACAGCATTTTCCCGCAAAAAATGGAGGTCGATTACGTGCGCGTGTACCCGCTCGTGACGAAGTAGCGGCTTTGAAAATCCAGTGCACGGAAGTATCTTGCACCATGGATCATTTCGTTGTTTCGGCCAGGAAGTATCGTCCCGTCACCTTTGATTCGGTGGTGGGCCAATCACACATCACTACCACATTAAAGAATGCCATTCGCACCAATCACCTCGCACAAGCTTTCCTTTTCTGCGGCCCCCGCGGTGTAGGAAAAACCACCTGTGCGCGTATTTTGGCCAAAACCATCAACTGCCAGAACCTGGGCGACGATGTAGAGGCCTGTGGCGAATGCGAGTCTTGCGTGAGCTTCCAGAACAACGCTTCCTTTAATATCCACGAGCTCGATGCGGCTTCCAACAACTCTGTGGAGGACATCCGCAACCTGATTGACCAGGTGCGCTATCCGCCCCAGACCGGGAAGTACAAAATCTACATTATCGACGAGGTCCACATGCTTTCGCAGGCCGCTTTCAATGCGTTCCTGAAAACATTGGAAGAGCCACCTTCGTACGCGATTTTTATCCTCGCAACAACGGAAAAGCACAAGATCCTTCCGACGATCCTGTCGCGCTGCCAGATTTTCGACTTCAACCGCATTCAATCGAAAGATATCGCACATCACCTTGCCGATATCGCGAAAAAGGAAGGTATCAATGCGGAACATGAAGCCCTCGAACTGATCGGCCAGAAAGCCGATGGCGGTTTGAGGGACGCTCTTTCGATGTTCGACCTGAATGTCACGTTTTCGACCAACAACCACCTTACCTATTCGGCGGTGTTGGAAAACCTGCACATTCTCGATTACGACTATTACTTCAAAATCACGGACGCACTCACAGCAGGCAGCATTGCCCGCTCGCTGGTGTTGTTCGATGAAATTTTAAGAAAAGGATTTGACGGGCATTTATTTGTGATTGGCCTTCTGGAACATTTCCGGAACCTGCTAGTGTGCAAAGATCCCGCGACGGTAACCCTATTACAGGTCTCCGAATCTGCCGAGCGAAAGTATCTCGAACAGTCCCTGATGGCCGATTTGAGCTTCCTGCTCTCGGCACTGAGCATCACCGGGCAATGCGATATCAATTATAAATCGGCGAAAAACCAGCGGTTGCATGTGGAGCTCTGTCTCATGAAACTCGCCAATTTAACCCAGGTTCTTCAACTTCATTCTCTTGCTGCCGTTGATGAAACGGCAAAAAAAAAAGTTGAGCCCCAGCAACCTCTGAACAACCCGACGTCGGCCCCACCTGCCTCAATGCAGCAAAGTGTCCCTTCGAACGGCCAATCACCGAATGGAAGCGGTTATGCACAAGCGCAACCCGCAGCAGCAATGCCGCAGGCCCAATCCACGCAGGTACACCCGCAGCAAGCTGCACCGCAGCCACCAGCAGCTTCCCGGCTGAAAAACACGATTTCACTCACGCAATCGCTGACGCCGCCTACCCAGGCAACAAAGGAAGCGACTACCCAGCCGACCGCTGAATACGCAGCTGTTCCAAATGGTTCCAAGAAGGAAGAGCTAAACCTCGCCAACCTGCAACGTTTCTGGTATGAGTTCTCCCAAAAACGCCTGCAAGCGGGAAATTCAACGACGGAGCAAATCACATTGAACCGTGAAATCCAGCTGAACGGCAGCACGATCGAAATTGCGCTGGATAATGATCACCAACAGGATGCGGTGATGAATATGCGGTACGAGTTACTGGGTTTCCTGAAAGCGCGGCTCGATGCGCCGAAACTGGACATTACTCCCCGCGTAGCACCTCAGGAAGTAAACAGGCTACCTTACACCCCTGCCGAGAAATTCAACTTTTTAGCAGAAAAAAACCCCTATTTGCTCGAACTAAAGCAAGCATTGGGGCTGGATGTGGATTTCTAATATTGGGAAGATTTCGCTTTCAGGAAAGTCTCATGTAAATGCAGCACTTGCGGTATCAGCTCGGAAGTATCATCATTGTTCACGATAAAATCCGCTATTTCCCGCCGCGACTCATCGGAAGCTTGCCGCTCGATAATCGCCCGAATCTCCTGCTCGGAGCGTTTGTCCCTTTGCAATATCCTTTGAATGCGTAACTCGACCGGCGCTTCCACCACGACCACATAATCCACCGCGTTGGACTGGCCCGCTTTCGCCATGATTGCCGCCTCTTTTACCACGTAAGGCACCCCGGCTTGTTGAGCAACCCAGTTCTTTGTATCGCGCAGCACAACGGGGTGGATAATCGCATTCAGTTCTTTCAGCAACGGCTCATTTTTGAAAACACTGGACGCTACAAACCGGGTGTTGTACGTGCCGTCAACACCATAAGCCTCGCGGCCAAGCAATGCAATGACCTTTTCGCGGATCTCCGGATCGTTATTGGTCAACCATTTCGCACGACTATCGGCATAGTAAATGGGGATATCGAGGCATTCGAACAGCCTGCAAACCATACTTTTACCAGAACCAATACCACCAGTAACACCTATCAGAAGCGGAAGATCCATGGGATTGTCGGTCAAATGAAGGAATAAGCTATTGCTGTGGCGGGGCGCTCAGGAATTGCGCGACCTCGAAGCTCACATACACGTCGCGATGGCTGACTTCCACCAGCGGGGAAACCGGCAGCGGAATAGGCAAGCTTTCGTCGTAGTTGTTCTGGATCTTCGGTGTAGGCACGCGAACTTTGATTGTGTCCGGAAAAGTTTTGATCAGTGAAACCGGCCCGTCTACCGAAATAAGCGACGGCGAGACATTGATAAAGCTGGAAATTACATACCCTTCACGCACGTCAATGCCCGCGCTATCGACGCGAATCGGAATGATTTTCCTGATTTTGGGCTCAAAATTAAGCTCGAACGTATCCGCTACCACATAGTTGACATGCAGGTTCGGGAACATTTCCGTGATCTGGTCGGTCAGCGTGGTCGAGTTAATAAAACTGGACACCGTCGGGTTCTGAACCCGGTAAATCACCGGATTGGCATTAAAATTCAACCAGGATTTTTGAAGCAAGGTCCAGCCATCTCCCGTTACATTCACCGAAATCCGTTTAGGAAGCGGCTGCATCGGCACATAGGCTGAGTTGTCGTACTCGATCGACAGCGGATAATTCAGTTTGAGCGAATAATTATCCTTATTGAGTACATTCATTAACCAAAAAAAGGATGCTGCAAGCAAGCATCCTATAAACGTTTTGATCCTGTTCTGGTTGGGTGGGACTTGACTCACAACAATTTTGAAAATGCATGCATTAGCAGGAATGCATGCCGTTCATGATTAGTTTTACCCGGCAATGGTACGCGAAATGGCCGATTTTTCGACCGTTAGTTTCACCCCTTTGTCCAACTCAAGCGTAACCGTCGATTCTTCCACCGTATAGATTCTCGCGTGGATACCGCCGATCGTTACAACCTGGTCGCCTTTTTTCAGGTTATTGAGCAATTCTTTCTGTTCCTTCTGCTTTTTCTGCTGCGGACGGATCATGAAAAAATAGAATACCCCGATAATACCGACCCACATGACGACCTGGTAAATCATGCCCTGTGAGCCGCCGGCTGCTTGTGCTAAAATAGAATAATTCATTGTAGTAGATGGGTTGTATAAATATTACTTCTTCGCCGTTGCCGAATCTGCGACGGCCGTCTGCGGTGCCGCATTGACCACACCTTTCAGCCTCAGTTCGGTATAAGCCGGTTCTGTATTGGCATAAACAGTGATCGTCTTGACCTGCGGGCCAGCCTTGTGCTTGCTATCGAAACGGACCTTGATGCTGGAAGTCTGCTTCGGTCCGATCGGATCCTTCGGCCATTCCGGCGTCGTACACCCGCACGAGGAACTGATATTGTTCAGGATCAGCGGATACTCGCCATCATTGCGGAATTTGAACTCATGTTCCACAATGGCGCCTTCCTGGATCGTACCGAAGTCATATTCGGTACTGTCGATCAAAGCAAAAACAGGCAGTTTTGAATTTGCCTGTTTTTCTTCACCACTCTTTTCTTTTTTGGAGCAACCGGAAATAGCTACCGCTAATCCCAGAAACGCGAAAAGGGCTATTTTTTTCATAGGTCATTAACTGGCCTGGCCCTTGATCTGCGCCATCAGACGGTCTACGTCTTCCAGAAGCTTCTCGGCTTTTTCGCGTGCATCGTTCACGACGCGTTCGCCTTCCGTTCTGGCATAGCTATCTGGCTGGTCTTTCTTATCTACCAGATCCTGAATCACTTCTTGCAGTTTTTCACGGTATTTGGACAGTCTGTATGTCAGTTGGGTACGAAGTACCTCTCCTTTGTCGGGAGCGTAAAGAATCCCCAATGCTGCACCGGTGGCACAACCTGTCAGGAATGCGATTAAACTATTACTGGTTTTACTCATGGTTTCTGCTGTTTTTTTGCTGCAAACGGGTGTCAGCTCATTTATTTATAATGGCCTCCAAAAATTGTTCCATTATACCCGGCCACAATTTCGGCAGCTTTTACTTATTATCAATCAATCCGCGCCCGCTTTTTCTGATCACGCCTTCTTTGGCCAGTTTCACCGAAAGCACGTCCAGGACGCCATTCACAAACTTACCACTTTTTGGGGTACTGTACCTTTTTGCGATCTCAATAAACTCATTAATGGTGACTTTCACGGGGATACCCGGGAAATGAATGAGTTCTGCGAGGGCTGTTTTGAGGATAATAAGGTCCACCAGCGCGATCCTTTCCAGTTCCCAGTTCTTCAACTGGTCTTCCAGGTAAACATCGTACTGGTCGCTGTCTTTCACCACGATCTTGCAAAGTTCTTCCACAAATGCCCGGTCTTCTTCCCAATCCTTGGTCAGCGGCGCAAGCTGGAATGTGTGTGCCAAATCGGCAGTACGCAAAGTTTTGATCGCAAGGCTGCGGATCAGCTCGCTGTGGTCTGCCCAGTAAAGATCGCGTTGTTCGAGGTAATCGAGCGACACCTCGTGTTTGAGGATAATCTGGCGCAGGACATGCTGGATAATCTCCTGGTCTTCCTCCGGCGTATGGGTCGCCGATTTGCAATATGTTTCGTAGGTTTCGTCCTTCCGCAATGCCTCCCGGTAAATCTTCCGGATCAGGTTCATTTCGTTGGTCCAGTTGATACCGCTACGGATAATTTCTTCTTCCAGCGGTTTATCTTCCTGCAAAACCTTGATCACCCGGTTGGTATCCAATCCCGAATCTTTGGGGAATGGTGCTTCCGGGTCGTCGTACCTGCGCTCGCGGTCGATTTTAGCCTGGTGTGAAAGTTCGATCAGCATCGACAGGATCCGGATGAAATCGACGTAAATCGTCTCTGTTTCATTCAAAACCCTTCTAACGAGTTTTTCTCCATCCGTATTCGTCTGCCGGTTATATGCTTCGTAGGCCGTCTGCGCCACTCTCAGCACGCGATCGGGAAGCTCTTCGTCGCCATTCGGCTTGCCGTTCTTAATGAACTCGTCGAGTGTCAAATTCGCGAGCCGTTTCATGCCCGAAAGCTTTTTCTTGTCCTGAAACTCCATCGAGTTCAAGTCGGGAGCAAAAGCCTCTTCTATTTGATCGAGTGCCAGTAAACGGTTCGCATCGGCTGTGAGCTGCCGCGCATAAAGTGCCTGAACCGCTTTGGTTCTTAGTAATCTTCTATTCAGCATATGCCGGAATACTATTTGGATAAAAGGTACAGTAAATCAAAGAACGTGTCTGCATGTATTGCAAGGCCATTCTGTACGGTACCCTGCATTAGTTGTTTTTAAAATCGACCGCAAAATTAGACTATTTTGTTCACAATCGGAAAATTGGGATGCGTCGTTTTAATTTTGCAACGTTTTGGTAAAATAGGATGTTGCTCAGAAAGCGTCCTGCGCAGTCGACAAAAATCTGAACTGGTGAAAGCTCTAAAATCCCTTAATAAGTATTTGTGGAAATATAAATGGTACCTCATCCTGGGCATCATTTTCACGATCATATCCAATCTTTTCGGCATTATCCCTGCCCAGCTCGTGCGTTACGCGCTCGACCTGGTGATTGAAACCCTCGATATTTATTACCTGTTCAATGGCGTGTCGCTGCAAAACGACATGTATGACATTTTTGCGTTCAGCATTCTGCTCTACGGCTTCCTGATCCTGCTCATGGCGCTGCTCAAAGGGATATTCCTCTTTCTGGTGCGGCAAACGATCATCGTCATGTCGCGTCACATTGAGTTCGAGCTAAAAAACGATGTTTACGAGCATTACCAGACGCTCCCGGCTGCCTTTTTCCGCCGCCACAGCACTGGCGACCTCATGGCCCGCATTTCGGAAGATGTGAGCAACGTCCGCATTTATGTCGGTCCGGCGCTCATGTACGGTATCAACCTGATCGTGCTGTTCTTCCTGGTGATCTCTTACATGGTCTCCGTCAGTCCGAAGCTGACGCTTTACGTGCTGTTGCCGCTGCCGGTACTTTCGATAAGCGTGTATGTGGTCAACAGCATGATCATGAAACGCTCGCAGGAAATCCAGAAGCAGCTTTCCGCACTTTCCACATACGTGCAAGAGGCGTTTTCGGGCATACGCGTGATCAAATCTTTTGTGCAGGAAGACCGGTCTTATGCTAATTTTCAGAAGGAGGCCGAAGTATTTAAAACCAAATCACTGGGACTTACCAAAGTCGATGCGTTCTTCTACCCGATGATTGTCCTTTTGATAGGTCTGAGCAACATCCTGGTCATTTATGTCGGTGGTCAGGAAATTATCAATGGCCGTCTCACGCCGGGTAACATCACCGAGTTCATATTGTATGTGAATATGCTCACCTGGCCGGTGATGGCTTTGGGATGGACCACCAGCCAGATCCAGCGCGCCGCATCCTCTCAGCTGCGGATCAATGAGTTTTTGAATGAGAAAACAACGCTGGTGTCCGAGAAAAACCTCAGCAAATCGCTTGACGGTAAAATCACCTTCCGCCACGTCGGTTTTGTGTACCCCGATTCGGGCATTAAGGCATTGCATGACTTTGACCTGACAGTCGAAGCCGGCGAAAGCGTAGCGATCCTCGGCACCACCGGCTCCGGTAAAAGTACCCTCGCCCATTTGCTATGCCGCCTCTACGACCCCACCGAAGGGCAAATCCTGATCGACGATATCCCGATGAAGGACTACGATGTCCGCGGTTACCGCCGCCAGATCGGCTACGTTCCGCAGGACGTGTTTCTCTTCTCGGACAGCATTGAAAACAACGTCCGGTTCGGCACCGAAGACATGCCTTTTGAGCGGATCGAACAAGCCGTGAAAGATGCCGACCTTTACAACAATATCAAGGACTTCCCGCAAGGTTACGAAACCATGCTCGGCGAAAGGGGTATTACGCTCTCCGGCGGCCAAAAACAACGCCTTTCCATCGCACGCGCCATCGCCCGCGACCCGAAAATCCTTGTGCTCGACGACTGTCTCTCGGCCGTAGATACCAACACCGAAAACATCATTCTCAACAACATGAAGCGGATCATGGACCACCGCACTTCCGTGATCATCTCCCACCGCGTTTCTTCCGCCAAGCTGGCCGACAAAATCGTCGTCCTCGACGAAGGCCGCATTGTGGAGCAAGGCTCCCACACGGAGCTTATGGCGCTAAATGGGGCTTATAAGGAACTGTATGAAAAGCAGTTGATTTCGGAAGAGGTGTAAAATACAACCCGCGATTGGATTGTAATAGTGATTGCTTATATTTGAATTATTATAAAAATTAATCAATCACACTATGCAATACACGGTAACAATCGATGCACTTGATGATAGCGCGCTCGACCTCCTCAGGAGCCTCGAAAATCTTCACATAATTCGTCTGCGCGAAAGTACTTTGCAAGTTAAGGATACAAGCGGCATACGCTTCCTGAAAGGCAAAATGACGAAGCAATCGCCAGAAGAAATTGAACGTGTATTTAGAGAACTGCGTGGGAAATGAATCCGGCATATCTCTGGGATACAAACATCGCCGTTTATTACCTTCAACAACAACTCCCTCCCTACGCGGCGAGGATACTGGATGCTATTGCTGAAAATTCCCGCATATGCTTCTCTGTCATTACCGAAATCGAGCTATTCAGTTGGAAAACAGCTACTCCCTTCGACTTCGACCTAGTTAGTTTGTTTGTCGATATTTCTTATTTGTTTAAACTTGAGAAGGATATCAGGCAAAAAGCAGCTGAACTTCGGAGACAACACAATCTGGAATTACCTGATGCCATAGTCGCAGCAACAGCAGTTGTCCACGGGCTTACTCTAATTACAAACAACACGGCAGATTTCGCTGGAATCGAAAACCTGCGCTTGCTTAATCCGTTCGACCCGCAATAGGCGTCGATTCATGATTCCTATTTCACCAGCTTCTTCACCTCCTGCCTCAACTCCCGCATTTCCTGGTAAAGGCCTTGCAAACTTATTTCCGTCTTGTCCTCTTCCAGGTTGAAGGACAATTTGCTGTTCACTTGCCATACCTCACGAATTTCATTGCGATCGACGCGGATCGGTGCATAATCGGGGTTGAGCGAAATCAGGTTCACAAAAGACGAATCTTTTTCTTTCCGGATCTTTTTAACCAGCACACTATCGATGGTGATAACGACATACATATCCTTGTCGTTCATCGCGTTCCAGTCATCCACAGCGCGTGCCCAAATCCATTCCCCGGACTCCAACGCCGGCATCATACTGTCGCCATCCACCTGAAAGCCTCTGAATGTCGCGTTACGATATTCCGGTAGCGGGATCGTGAAGGCCGGCAGGGCTTCGAACCACTGCGCATCGCCGATATTATTGGGGTAACCAGCTGCCGCTTTCGCGCTGACCAGCACAATATTGTCCTTACCCGTATTGTCGACCGTCACCACTTTGGGATTGACGAACACCTTATCCGTATAGAGGTACTTCTGCGGACTGTCCCCGAACAGCCAGAGCGGATTGATATGATATTTCCTGAGCAACTCCTTTACCACCTGCCCGGGGATGCGCGTGCGCCCCCGCTCGATGTCGGCAGTGGTGGCACTAATGCCCAATTCCTCGGCAAATGCCGCCTGGGTCAGATTGAGTTCCTCTCTAATTTGCTTGAAACGCCTGAATTCTTCATCAATAGCCATAAGCATGTGTGATGATTACTGGTTGACAATGTCTTGACTCTCCAAACATACAAATATTTTGGAATATTTCCTTTCAACAAATGGATATGATCCATATATTTGGAATAAATCCATAATTTTGTAAAAACTCCAAACAACAGTGGACCGTGCGATATTACATTTTGACCTGGATACCTTTTTCGTATCCGTAGAACGCAAGCAGGACAACCGGCTCGAAAACAAACCTATACTCGTAGGCGGCACCGGCGACCGGGGTGTGGTGGCGGCTTGCAGCTATGAAACGAGGCAATTTGGCGTGCATTCAGGGATGCCTATGAAAATGGCCCGGATGCTCTGCCCCGAAGCCACGGTCATTCGTGGAAACGGGGAAGCGTATTCCAGACAGTCGAAGGAAGTAAGCGAGATCATCAGTCAGCATGTACCTGTGTTTGAGAAGGCCAGCATCGACGAGTTTTATGCGGACCTCTCGGGAATGGACAGGTATTTCAATTGCTACGGCATGGCTACCGATCTTCGGAAACGCATTATAAAGGAAACCGGGTTGCCGATTTCCTTTGGATTGGCTACCAACAAGCTGGTTTCGAAAGTTGCAACGGGGGAAGCAAAGCCGAACAACCAGCTCAAAGTGGATGCGGGCACCGAAAAAACGTTTCTGGCGCCGATGGAAATCCAGAAGATCCCGATGGTAGGCGAAAAAATGAACCAGACGCTCCATAACCTCGGCATCCGGTATGTGAAAACAATCCAGGAAATGCCCGTGGAAATCATGGGGCAGGTACTGGGCAAGAATGGTATAGCGCTCTGGAACCGCGCCAACGGGCTCGACAACTCCCCGATCGTTCCGTTCCACGAACGCAAATCGATTTCGAGCGAACGTACCTTCGGAAAGGATACGGGCGATGTCCGGAAAATGCGCGAAATGGTGCGGGCGATGGCGGAAACGCTGGCATTTCAACTACGGACGGGCGAAAAGCTCACGTCCTGCGTTTCGGTCAAAATCCGCTATTCAGATTTCAACACATTTTCCAAACAGCTCAAAATCGCGTACACATCCGCGGACCATGTGCTAATCCCGCATATCGAACGGCTTTTCGACCAGCTGTATAACCGGCGGATGATGGTGAGGTTGGTAGGGGTCAGTTTCAGCGACCTGGTGACGGGGAATTATCAGATCAATCTCTTCGACGACACTGAGGAACGGCTGAACCTCTACCAGGCGATGGATTACATTAAAACCAAATATGCTTACAACAAAGATGGCGACCAGATCCTGACCTGGGCCAGTACAATGGGAATCTCAGATATCGGCGCCATGGGAAACCCATTCAACGGCGAACCGCCCATTATTCCGGCGCATAGAAATGCCTAGCGACGTTCCGTTTTTCAAATACTCATGTTACTCAACTGTCACTCTTATTTCAGCCTTCGCTTCGGGACGATTCCTGAGGATGAACTTCTTGCGCTTTGCCGCGAGAATGGGTATGACTGCGTCGCGCTGACGGATATTAACAACACCTCGGGATGCCTGAACTTCATTCGCATGGCGCCGAGGTTCGATATCAAGCCTATTGTCGGGATCGATTTCCGCAATGGCGTGACGCAGCAATTTGTGGCATTGGCCAAGAATAACATCGGCTTTCAAACTTTGAATGCCTACCTCTCGGCACAGAAGCTGACAGACGCCCCCTTCCCTACCCGTGCGCCGGAAATGGAGCATGTAGCATTTATTTATCCATTTGAAAAACTGAACAAAGAGCGCCGCGAGCAGTTCCGGCCCAACGAATACATCGGTATTTCGATCCAGGACCTGGATAAGCTGCATTACTCGCCGCTGCACCGGTTCATGGACAGGCTGGTCATCCAGCAGCCGGTAACATTCCGGAACAAAAAGGATTTCAATGCACACCGTTTGCTTCGGGCAATCGACGGCAATACGCTGCTAAGCAAGCTGACGACCGCGGAAACAGGAAAAGAAAATGAGCAGGTCGTGCAGGCGAAGGTTTTGGAATATCATTTCAAACAAAAGGATTTCAGGACTATCCTCGAAAATACCCGTAAGCTGATGGACGAATGCAACATCCAGTTCGGCTTTGGGAACGAACGCGAGCACCAGAATCTGAAAGTTTTCAGTCAAAACGAGGAAGAAGATTTCAAGCGGCTGCGATCCATGAGTTACCAGGCGCTCGGGTACCGATACGGCGACAATATTACCGATGAAATTTTCGACCGCATTGCCAAGGAGCTGGACATGATCCGGCAGCAGCATTTCGTGCCGTTTTTCCTTGTCAATCACGACATTGTGAATTACGCCCGCCGCAAAGGCTATTACTACGTCGGCCGCGGCAGCGGCGCGAATAGCATTATCGCCTATTTGCTCAACATTACCAATGTCGACCCCATCGAGCTGGATTTGTATTTCGAGCGGTTTATTAACCTCCACCGCAAAAACCCACCCGATTTCGACATCGATTTCTCGTGGCGCGACCGCGAGGATGTGACACGCTATATTTTTGATACGTACGGCAAAAATGGCCAGGCGGCACTGCTGGCAACGTACAGCACTTTCCAGCACGCCTCGTCCGTACGCGAGTTAGGAAAGGTATTCGGTTTGCCCGCTTACGAAATCGACGCATTGAGCAACGGCAAGTACGATCCGAAAAAGCTCGATCAGCTTTCGGGGCTGGTCGTCAGGTACGCCGATTACCTGCAAACCAACAACCAGCCGAACCATTTGAGCATTCACGCAGGCGGTATCCTCATTTCGGAGCGGCCCATGCATTACTTTACAGCCACCGACGTCCCGCCGAAGGGCTTTCCGACTACGCAATTCGACATGGTCATTGCGGAAGATGTGGGGTTGAACAAATACGATATCCTGGGCCAGCGCGGGCTTGCGAAGATCAAGGAAACGCTTGAAATCATCCGCTACAATCGCCCGGACGCAGCAGATTTTGACATTAACGACGTACGGAAGTTCAAAACCGACCCGAAGATCAACGACCTGATCAGGCAGGCGCAATGCATTGGCTGTTTCTATGTGGAATCACCGGCGATGCGGATGCTGCTGAAAAAACTGGAAGTAGACAACTACCTCGGGCTAGTCGCGGCCAGTTCCATTATCCGGCCGGGGGTCGCCAAGAGCGGCATGATGCGCGAATACATCCTGCGCCATCGCCACCCCGAAAAGCGGAACGAAGCACACCCGCGCCTTCTGGAACTGATGGAGGAAACGTACGGCATTATGGTATACCAGGAAGATGTGATCAAGGTCGCGCACTACTTTGCCGGGTTGACGCTCGGCGAGGCCGATGTGATCCGTCGCGGCATGAGCGGCAAGTTCCGCGGCCGCGAGGAGTTTGAGCGGGTGAAGAAGAAGTATTTCAAAAACTGCCGGAGCAAGGGCTACGACGAGGAAATGACGATCGAAATCTGGAACCAGATCGCCAGCTTCGCAGGGTTTGCATTTGCCAAAGGGCATTCTGCCTCCTATGCGGTCGAAAGCTACCAGACTTTGTTCCTGAAAGCCTATTTCCCGTTGGAATTTATGGTGGCAGTCCTCAACAACGGCGGCGGCTTTTACGCGCCCGAGCTGTACATACATGAGGCGCGCATGCACGGCGCGCTCGTACATGCGCCGTGCGTGAACCATAGCGAAGCCCAGGCGACCATCGAGGGGCATGAGATTTACCTCGGCATGCAATTCCTGAATGCATTGGAAGAAAAAACGATTGAGAGGGTCCTCTCCGCCCGCAGGCAGGACGGCCCGTTCACATCACTCAACGATTTCCTCGACCGTGTACCCATTTCGATCGAACAACTGACGATCCTGATCCGGATCGACGCATTCCGGTTTACAGGTATCGGCAAGAAAACGCTGCTTTGGAAAGCACATTTCCGGCTGAGTACCACGCCCATCAAGGTGCCTCAAAAGCAGCTTTTCCATACCGAAATCAAGGATTTCAACCTTCCTGAATTCCATTCGTCGATTCTCGATGATGCCTATGATCAGATGGAACTGCTTGGCTTCCCGCTTTGCAGTCCGTTCAATTTGCTGAAAAATCCACTGCCTAAGAGCATTATGTCCCGCGATCTGCACAATTATATAAATCAGGAAGTGGTGCAATACGGGTACCTGGTCGCTCTCAAAAACACCCGGACGAACCGGGGCGAATCGATGCAGTTCGGCACTTTCCTCGATTATGAAGGCCAATTTATCGACACCGTCCATTTTCCCACCGCCGCAGCCAAGGTGAATGGCTCCGTCAAAGGCGTTTATAAGATCCGCGGCGTCGTGACGGAAGAGTTCGGCTTCCTGACAGTGGAGGTGGCAGAAATTACGCGGATGGAATCGGCGGCGCGTTAGGTTCTCGCGTACGTACGGAAGTAATTTCGGATATCAACTCTATGAAAAGCCAGATCAACAAGCCGTTACGGACGTTAAGGATAAGCACCATCAGCAATTGTTTTGAAATCAAACCATAATAATGCCCCGGAAATATGAAGATGGTAAGCATCAGCGCAACAGTGAAGATCAACGATGTTCTGAACCTGCAAAAAGGGATCAGCGGCAAGAGCCAGATCAGGTACTGAGGAGAAAGTACTTTATTGAGCAGGATGAATAAAAGGATTTGCGCCGCCGCAGCCGCATTCAATTGCCGGAATGCGATGCCGCCAGGCAACGACGAAGATTTGTAAAATGCCCTGGATACAAAAATCAGCATTGCTATAAAACATGCGGGCATTATGATGTTAATACATTTCAAAACCTGGCCCGACAACGGGGTAACCAGGTGCATCGCACCGAAACTGTGTGCTACATCAAGTTCCACCAATCCCATTTGCTCGAAAAGCAATAGCAGCCCGCCGGGAAGGCTCTCGATCTGAATACCACGCAAAAGGTGGTAGTGCATAAAATCGGTGGCGGCGTCCATTTTAAGCCATGCAGTGCATCCGAGAATAGCGGCACAAACACAGACGGCACCGGCTATCAGCCATAATATTCTCTTTACATCGCGATTAAAAAGATAATATGCCCCGAACACCGGAGCGAGTACAATGCCGTACAATTTGGCGGCAATGGAAGCCATCAGAGACATTCCCGAAATGAACGGTCTAGATGAAACGTTAACGATCGCGAGCAGGGTTAGCAAAGCGGGGAACGGATCGAAACGAAAAAGAAAGATCGGCAGAGCGAACAACGCCGCGATCAGAAAACGAGGGAGCGCCTTACCGCTGGTATCCAACCTGGCAATAATCCAGGCCATAAGCAATCCCAGGGCCAGGTTTTGCACTACAAACCAGCAGGCATAGCTTTCGAACGATCCGCCGGCCAACTGGCTCAATATGCCTGGAATCAGCACGGGAATAAGCGCAAAAATGGGGTATTCGATACGAAAATCACGGAACGGGACCTGACCGCTCATAATTTTCGAGGCAATGCTTTGATACAGCGAAAGATCCTGAATATGACCGTGGAAACGGAAAAACAGGTAGTAGCTTTCCAGGGCAAGGTAAACAAGGACTGTCGACAGCACCAACACGTGACGCGGGCTTTTTGTAAAATACTTTCTAACGACAGCGTTGTCCGTGACAACCTGTATGCCGGGGATTCTGAATTCAAACATATATCGGGACGCTTTACGGGGGTTACATCCTTCGAGGTGTGGGTTAGGAACAATAAAACTAACACGTTTTGAACATTTTACAATACCCTACTGCCATACGGTTGTCAATAAACGGTCATTACTTGCGGCCATTATCAACCTGAAACCAACAGAGCCATGGAAAAACTGGATCTTGCCAAACATTTCAAAAGTTACTACACCGCGAAGTCCAAACCCGAAATTCTGCACATCGGAAAGGCGCGGTACCTGTCTATTACCGGGAAAGGAGACCCTTCCGGCGAAGATTTTGCGCTGAAAATCCAGGCCATTTACCCGGTGGCGTACGCGTTGAAATTTGCATTCAAGGCCGAGGGAAGGGATTTTACAGTAGCCAAGCTGGAAGGTTTATGGTGGTACGACGAACAGCGTTACGCCGGCATTTCGATCGCCGATTCCCCTACGGCGATTCCCCGCAGCGAATGGGAGTACCGGCTCCTGATCCGCATCCCGGATTATGTGGAAGCAAAAGACGTGCAGGCCGCCGTGGAAGCCTGCTTTGCCTCAAAAGGCCAGGCCGCGATCAAAGACGTTTCCTTTTTCGAAATGGAAGAAGGAAAAGTAGTGCAAATGCTGCACACCGGACCGTTCGATAACGAACCCGAAACCCTGGCAAAGCTGAACGATTTCATTTCGGCTAATGCATTCGGTCGTAACGGGCTGCACCACGAGATCTACCTGTCCGACTTCCGCAAAACGCCGCCGGAGAAGCTAAAAACCATTCTGCGCGAGCCTGTTAAATAGCCCATTAGTCAGCATACGCCACGAAAAATAAGTCACCGGTGTTTCGTTTACGATACCGGTGTTCTTTTTACAAAACATTTCCAGCACACCCTTTGCAATCGCAATCTTTAACAATATCTTTCGCCCCTCCTGAATTTCATCAAAATTAAAATTAGAAAAATGAAAAAGGCGTTCATAGCATTATGCTTGGCCGGATGGGGTGTGGTTTCTGTCGCGACGGTGTCGGCGCAGAATATGAGCACTCAAAAAATCCCTCTCGATCCCAGTGTAAAGACCGGAAAACTAAAAAACGGAATCACCTACTACATTAAAAAGAATGCCGAGCCCAAGAACCGGGCCGAACTCCGGCTGGCAGTAAAGGCGGGGTCCGTGCTCGAAACCGACGCACAACAGGGGCTGGCACACTTTATGGAGCATATGAATTTCAATGGTACCACGCATTTTCCTAAAAATGAGCTGGTCAATTTCCTGCAAAAAACGGGGGTGCGCTTCGGTGCCGACCTGAACGCCTATACGGGATTTGATGAAACCGTTTATATGCTGCCCATTCCGACCGACTCCGCCGGACTGCTCGAAAAGGGCATTCAGGTATTGGAAGACTGGGCTCATGGCGCATTGCTCGATCCTTCCGAAATAGAAAAAGAACGCGGCGTGGTACTCGAAGAATCGCGTATGGGGCGCGGGGCGCAGCAGCGCATGCGCGACAAATTCCTGAAAGTGATCCTCAACAATTCGCGCTATGCCGAACGCCTGCCGATCGGGAAAGACAGCATCTTGAAAAGCTTCAAACCGGAGACCATCAAGGCATTTTACCAGGACTGGTACCGCCCGGATCTGATGGCCGTGATTGCGGTGGGTGACTTCGATGTTGCGAAAGTGGAAGCGATGATTTCCCAGAAATTCGGCTCCATTAAGCCGCCTGTCAATCCTAAAAAACGTATCCGCTACGATATTCCGCTGGACGGTGCTACCCGGGTGGCCATCGTAACCGACCCCGAATATCCGCAGAACCTCATTCAGCTGATTTACAAACAGCCTAATGTGAAAGAAAAGTCGTTGCAGGATGTACGGAACAGCTTTGCGCAGGAATTGTACAATGCCATGATGGGCCAGCGGATGCAGGAGCTCACCCAAAAGGCTAACCCTCCGTTTCTTTACGGTGCAAGCCAGTACGGCGATTTCCTCGGAAACCTGGATTCCTACACGTCCATCGCACTCGCCAAAGACGCAGCGTCGATGAAAACTGCATTGACGACCCTCCTGGAAGAAAATGCACGGGTACAGAAGTTCGGCTTTACGCAACCTGAGCTCGATCGCGCAAAGAAAGACTTTTACAACGCCGTGGAGGAGGATTACAAGGAGCGCGACAAAACGAAATCGGCCAACCATGTGCAGGAATACCTCAATCATTTCCTCCACGACAAGGCATTTATGGGCGCCGAGGCCTATTTCGAATTCGTCAAAAAGCACCTCGACGGTGTGACTTTGGCGGAGATCAATGGTCTTGCCAAAAAATACATTACCGACAAAAACAGGGCGGTGGTGATCATGGGACCTGAAAAAAGCAAGGACGCCCTGCCTACCGAAGCGGAGATCCGTACCTTGCTGAGCGAAGCCGGCAAGGATGTGACGGCCTATGTAGACGACGTTGTGGATGCACCGTTACTGAAAGCCGAACCTGTTCCTGGCAAAATCACGGCTGAAAAAACGCTCGACAAACTCGGCGCTACCGAGCTTACCCTTTCGAATGGCGTAAAGGTATTGTTGAAGCCTACCGATTTTAAAAACGACGAAATCCTGATTAAGGCGACTGCGAAAGGCGGGTATTCCCTTTTCCCGGGTGAACGCGAAACGGGTATTTTCACCAGCTACCTCGTTCAATCGGGCGGTGTGGGGCCTTACAACCAGACACAGCTCCAAAAATTCCTCGCGGGCAAGACCGCCAGCGCGGGCCCATACCTGAGCGAGTTGACCGAGGGCATCGGCGGCAATACCAACCCGAAGGACCTCGAAACGACCATGCAGCTGATTTACGCCTATTTCACCGAACCGCGTAAAGATGCGGATGTGGTAACGGGCATATTGGCCAATCAGAAGGCTTACCTGGAAAACATGCAAAAGACCTTGACCCCGGAAAAAGTTTATTCCGATTCATTGAATGCAGTACTGACCAGTCACAATCCGAAAAGGCAGCCTCTGAAACCCGAGAGCATCGACAAGGTGAACCTGGACCGGGCATTTGAAATTTACAAAAACCGGTTCTCCGACGCGTCCGACTTTGTGTTTACGATTGTGGGAGCTTTCAAACCGGAGACGATCAAACCGCTGATCGAGAAATACCTGGGCAGCTTGCCGTCAAGCGACCGCGATGACACATTCAGTCATCCGAACATTTATCCGCCAAAAGGGCGCATAGAAAAGGTGATTTATAAAGGTTTGGAACCCAAAAGCCGGGTGACACTCGTTTCGAGCGGGGAATATGACTATAATCCGGAGAACAATGTGCAGATCGAGGCATTGCAGGAGATTTTGCAGATCAAACTGATCGAATCACTGCGTGAAGAGGAAAGCGGCGTGTACGGCGTGAGTGTTTCCGAAGGAACCGACAAGTTCCCGACCGGCCATTACCGATTTTCCATCGGCTTCGGCTGTGCGCCCGAGAATGTGGACAAACTGGTGAAGAGAGCACAGGAGGAGATCAACAAGATCAAAACAAATGGCGCGGATCAGAAGGATATCGAGAAATTCGTGGCGGAAACGCAGCGCAAAACGGAAACCGCTCTTAAAACCAATGGCTTCTGGCTCGATTACCTGGACGATAACACATTCCTCGGCGACGACCTGAATGAAATTTTCGAGCAGGACCGATTGCTCAAATCGATCACGGTTGAGAGTACAAAGGCGGCCGCACAGAAGTATTTCAATGACGACAATTTCATCAAAGTGGTGCTGATGCCGGAGAAGAAGTAACTGATTGGTGTAAATAAAGAGGCCGGTTCCGCATTTGGAACCGGCCTCTTTATTTAGGCGACTTTTCGCAAACCCTGAATCAGAAATTCTAACCCATTCATCTTGATTTCCAGCATCGTCCCCAGCAACATGCCGAGCTTGCCGGATGGAAAGCCTTCGCGATAAAACCATTCGAGGTAGGATACCGGAAGGTCGGCGATCACTTGATCCTTGTATTTCCCAAATGGCATTTTGTAGCTGATCAGATCTTTGAGGATCTCGCTGTTCGGATGTGTTAACTCTTGCATACTCGTGTTTTCATGCCTGATTACCTGCGCGAAGTTTAAAAATCAGGTTCGTTTTTAAATCAAATAATTCCTTTTCAAGCCCTACCGGATAGGTGTGCGGGTTTACAAATCGTTTAATTCCCTTATAAAAATGTGCCAGCTGCTCCTGCAAACGCTTCCGCGTATTGTGTACGGACGGCAATTTGTAGATCAGCTGACCCCTTGCGAAAACGGGGACGAGCAAATCCTCGTAATGCACTGACTCGTCAAATGACCTATTTTTTGTAAAATCATACGGGTCCACCATCGTAGCCTTACCGATCAGCGGCGTTTCGATGTCGAATATCATGTCCGAAACAAAGCCACTCGCATCCCTGAACCGCCTCACCTGCTGAATGCCCGGCGTCGATACCTTGATCGCCTGCTCCGAAAGTTTCAGTTTGTAATCCCAGTTACCGGAATCGGTGCGGATCGCGGCAAGTTTGAATACACCGCCCAATGCAGGCTGGTCAAATGCCGTGACGAGTTTAGTCCCGATCCCCCATACATTGATTTTCGCTCCCTGGATTTTCAAGCTGTCCATAATGTACTCGTCAAGGTCGTTGCTGGCCACAATGGAGGTTTTCTCAAAGCCGGCTTCGTCCAGTATTTTCCTCGCTTCGATACTCAGGTAGGCAAGGTCACCCGAATCGAGACGGATACCGGCCAGGTCGTGCCCCTGCGCGCGCAGCTGCTTCCCCACCTCCACAGCATGGCGGACGCCATTCAGCGAATCGTAGGTATCCACCAGCAAAGTCACATTGTTGGGCATGTGCTCCGCATAAGTTTCAAACGCTTCCAGTTCACTGTCGAACGACATAACCCAGCTGTGAGCGTGCGTGCCTTTCACGGGAATATCGTACAGCTTTCCGGCAAGCACATTGGAAGTCGCATCGACCCCTCCGATATAGGCTGCACGGCTGGCCGTTACGCCCCCGTCAGGTCCCTGCGCGCGACGTAATCCGAATTCGAGCAACGCATCGTCTTTGGCGATCAGGCGCATCCGGGCTGCTTTGGTAGCCACCAGCGATTGAAAATTAACCAGGTTCAAAAGCGGTGTTTCGAGCAGCTGACATTGCAAAATCGGGCCCTGGATGCGGAGCAATGGTTCGTTCGGAAATACAACCGTTCCTTCCGGAATGGCATCAATACTGCATTGCAGCTCCATTTTGCGGAGGTAATCGATAAACCCGTCGTCGAAAAGCCTTTTGCCGTCACCGCCCGTAAGCGATGCGATATAGGCAAGATCGTCTTCCTTGAAACGGTATTCCTGCAAATACTCGATCACGCTGTTCAGCCCGCACGCGACGGTAAATCCGCCCTGAAAAGGATGTTTTCTGAAATAGAGATTGAAAACAGCCTCCTGCTCCGCTTTGCCCGACTTCCAGTAGCCGTAAGCCATCGTGAGCTGGTACAGATCGGTCAGGAGGCTCATGGAAGTATCGTATAGCTGGTTAATCATTTTCCGGTACGATTGGTGTCTTAAAACCGCCTAATTACTAAAAAATCGGCATTATAGCTATCAAAATTGATTTACCTGCCCGATCATTGACCGAAAGGCAAACGGGCCAGCTACAAAATAAAAAAGCGGGGCTGCCTTGGTAGCAACCCCGCTCATACTTCTATTCAAGCTGATCAGATTGCTTCGAGAATACGCTCGATCGCTACCTGATAGCCAATTTTTTCTTTCAATTCACTGATATGTACACGCTCCTGCTCCATCGAATCGCGGTGACGGATGGTTACCGTGTCGTCCTCCATGGTCTGGTAATCCACCACAATACAGAACGGCGTTCCGATCAGGTCCTGACGGGTGTAACGCTTACCGATCGCCGCATTGTCGTCGTACACGGTACGGAACGACGATTTCAGCGAGTTGGCCAAAGTTTGCGCCTTTTCAGCAAGGCCATCCTTCTTCACCAATGGCAATACCGCCGCTTTAAATGGCGCCAATGCCGGATGCAGTTTCAGGAAAGTCCGTTCTTTCGCGCTATCGCCCTCTCCTACCGATTCAACCGTGTAAGCATTGCAGAAAGTCGCGAGGAACAGGCGATCGGCACCGACAGATGTTTCCACTACGTAAGGGATGTAGTTACCGTACGGTTTGCCGTTCTCGTCCAGGTCGGCGTCGAAATACTGTTGCTTTTTCTTCGAAAGCTCCTGGTGGTTGCGCAAATCGAAATCGGAACGGGAGTGGATACCCTCGATTTCACGGAAACCGAATGGGAATTCGAATTCAATGTCGACGGCTGCTTTTGCGTAATGCGCCAGCTTTTCGTGGTCGTGGTATTTCAGCTTTTCGGTAGGCAGGCCTATCGCCTTGTGGAACTTCATCCGTGCTTCTTTCCACTTGTCGTACCATTCCTCTTCGGTGCCGGGGCGCACAAAGAATTGCATTTCCATTTGTTCGAACTCGCGCATACGGAAGATAAACTGGCGCGCTACGATTTCGTTACGGAATGCCTTACCGATCTGTGCGATACCGAAAGGCACCTTCATACGGCCGCTCTTCTGCACGTTCAGGAAGTTTACGAAAATCCCCTGCGCCGTTTCCGGACGGAGGTAAATCATATTAGCCTCCTCGGCCACCGACCCTACCTGCGTACTGAACATCAGGTTGAACTGACGAACTTCCGTCCAGTTGGTCGTGCCGGAAACCTGGCATTTGATATCTTCGGCGATGATCAGGTCGCGAACACCAGTAAGGTCTTCCGCGCTGAGCAAGCGGCCCATTTCGGCAAGCAATGCTTTTGCCTTTTCAGGCTGGCCTTCTTTTTCGTATTGTTCTGCCTTGCCTTCCAGTAACTGGTCGGCGCGGTAACGTTTCTTCGAATCCTTGTTATCGATCATCGGATCGTTAAAGCCGTCGACGTGGCCGGATGCTTTCCAGGTGAGCGGGTGCATGAAGATCGCCGCATCGATACCCACGATGTTGTCGTGAAGCTGCGTCATTGCCTTCCACCAGGCCGCTTTCAGGTTATTTTTCAATTCAACACCGTTCTGACCATAATCGTAAACGGCTTGTAATCCATCATATATTTCGGAAGACGGGAATACAAAACCGTATTCCTTCGCGTGCCCAACAATGTCTTGCAGAGAGGTAGCAGGTGCCTGGCTCATTCTATTCGTTTAAAATCAATAAGAAAAAAGACTATTAAATCCATCAAAATCATGAATTTGGCAAAATTAGGGATTTTGACGGCATTGCGCATTGGTACCGTGCCGGAAATCCGGTCTTAATTTTTCGGTACCGGGCGTGCGCCCCTGAACAGAAATGTCCGCTAACGAACATCCCAACGCACATTTATCATCATAAATCATTAATAATCAACCAAAAACATCATTGGCATATAATTTATTTGATTAGTAGTACTGACTAACAAACCTTGACTTATGCTATTCAACTACCTCAAAATATCGATCAGGAACTTCCGCAAGCAGCGGTTGTTCAGCGGACTGAATATCCTGGGGCTCGGGATCGGCATCGCCGCCGTGTGGCTGATGGTGCTCTATGTGGCCGACGAACTGAGCTACGACCGCTTCCACGCCAGGGCCGACCGTATTTTCCGCGTCACCCAGGAAGCCGAATGGGCTACGGGCAGTTTCAAACTCGCTCCTACTTCCGCGCCGTTCGCACCGGCATTGCAAAATGAATATCCGGAAATTGAAAAGACGCTGCGTATCAGCTCCGAGGGCGGCGGCAGGATCAGGTTCGGCGAGAAACAGGTGGATGCACCCGATATCTTCTTCACCGACGCATCCGTTTTCGACATATTCTCCTACCGGTTCCTTTACGGCAATCCGGCAACGGCGCTGCGCGAGCCTCAGAAAATCGTCCTCACGAAAACCCTCGCGACCCGCATTTTCGGGGACGCGGCGAAGGCGGTTGGGCAAACCGTTTTCTTCTCCAATAATTATCCCAATGTCGTTACCGGTGTCATCGACGATGTACCCGCCAACTCTCATTTAAATTTCAGTGCATTGCGATCGCTGCCTGTGGATTACACCGGTGGCTGGCAAGACGGGGACATGTACACCTACCTGCTCCTAAAAGAAGGAACCGACGCCAAGAAGCTCGAAGCGAAGTTCCCCGCTTTTTACGTCAAATACCTGCAAAAACAAATGGACAATGCGGATTACCACCTGAACCTGCAACCGTTGACATCCATCCACCTGCATTCGCACCTGGATTACGAGATCGGTAACAACGGCAATATCAAAACGGTGTACATTTTCTCGGCCATTGCATTGCTGATCCTCGTTATTGCCTGTATCAACTATATGAACCTCTACACCGCCCGCTCACTCAAACGTGTGCGTGAGGTCGGTGTGCGCAAGGCCATCGGCTCTCAGCGTTTCCAACTGATCGGCCAGTTTCTGACGGAGTCTTTTATGATGACCATCCTGGCCGGACTGGTCGGTTTTCTGCTTGCGAAAGCCGCGTTACCATTTTTTAACCAATTGGCAGAAAAAACATTAAGTCTTGATTTCCAAAATAACAACCTGCTGACCATCGGTATCGCGGCGGCATTCCTGCTGTTGATCGGCCTGCTGAGCGGGCTGTACCCTGCCCTGATGCTATCCGGCTACCGGCCTGTGATCGCGTTGAAAGGGCAGTTGGGCAGCCAGTCGGGCGGTGCGGGTTTCCGGCAATCGCTGGTGGTATTCCAGTTTGCGGCTACGGTGGTGATGATCGCCTGCTCAGGCATTGTGTACCGGCAGATCCGTTATGTCAATCATAAAGACCTGGGTTTTAATAAAGATCAGGTCCTCACTTTTCATATCGATAAAAACGAAGTCCGCACCCAGGTAGGCGCATTGAAAGAGAAACTGGAACAAAACCCGGTGATCGAGAGCGCCGCGGCGGCCAGCAACCCGATCGGCAACAACAGCATAGGCTCGGCCGCATTGTTTGTGGAGACCAACCAGGGCGAAATACCTTCGACCACACAGATGACGCAGCGCTTTATGGCTGATGCGGATTACCTGCGCACCATGGAGATCAAATTGCTGCAAGGCCGCGATTTCATCAAAAATTCTCCGGCCGACCTCTCGGGATCAGTCCTGGTGAATGAAGCACTCGCCAAAAAACAAGGCTGGACCAACCCGATCGGGAAGCGATTGCGTTACCCGGCTGACCAGGACGGCAATGCGACAGAACTGACCGTCGTGGGCGTGACCAAAGATTTCCATATCTATTCGCTCCAACACAAAATTGAGCCGCTGGTGATCCAGCTTGCCCCGCCACAGGAGCAGGATAATATGTACGTACGCATCAACGCCGCTAAAACGTCCGAAGCCCTCGCTTACATCCATGAGGTTTACAAGACTTTCGACGCCGATGCCCGCCCTGAATTTCATTTTCTCGACGAGAATTTTGCGAAACAATACCAGGCCGAGCAACGCCAGGGCAATGTACTGCTGGCATTTGCGATACTGGCTATTGTGATTGCCTGTCTGGGCCTGTTCGGGTTGGCGGCATTTGCAGCCGAGGCACGTACGAAAGAAATCGGCGTCCGCAAAGTGCTCGGTGCCAACGTGCAGGATGTGGTACTGATGCTCTCCAAAGATTTTGTCAAGCTGGTATTCGTCGCCATTGCCATCGGTACGCCCATTGCCGTTTACGCGATGGACATGTGGCTCCAAAACTTCGAATACCGCGAAACGCTATCCTGGTGGGTCTTTGCGCTGGCCGGCCTGGTCGCCATCGTCATCGCGCTGGTAACCGTAAGTTCGCAGGCGTTGAAATCGGCACTGACGAATCCTGTTAAAGCTTTAAGAGCAGAATAATGTTTAAAAACTACCTAAAAATCGCCATCCGCAACCTCTGGAAGCACAAACTGTTTTCTTTCATCAACATTACCGGCCTTGGTTTGGCGATGTCGTTCTGCTTCATGCAGTTAATCCAGGTACAAAGCAGTTTTGAAAAAGATTCTTTCCACCCTTATCCGGAGCGCACGTTCCGCATCCTCACCGATGCCACCGACAATGTCGGCGAGAAGCATTCCCTCGCTTCAACGCCGTTTCCGCTGGGGCAAAAACTGACCGACGGACAAAGCTTGATTGAAAAGACCGTACGCATTAACCGTTCTTTCGGAGCGAATCTGAGCAATGGGATTAAAACACTGCGTACGCATGGGCTTTACGCGGAACCGGGCTACTTTGAGATTTTCGGGTTTCCGCTGGAAAAAGGAAAACCGGCCACCGAACCCTGGACCGCCGTACTCACACACGACATGGCGGAACGCTATTTCGGCGACGCCAACCCGATAGGCAAGACTCTCACCAACAGCGAAGTAGGCACATTCACCATTACCGGCGTTTTTAAACCCATCCAAAAATTCCGGACGCATTTGAATGCAGATATCGTTGTATCGATGGCTACCCTGCCGCTGATAAAAACCGATCTTAAAGCCGACGACTGGTTGAGTTACAATACCTATACGTTCGCGCTGGTTACCAAAGGCTCCACCCGCACCGATCTCGACCAGGCTCTGGCACGCGTGTCGGCCGAGAACCAAAAAACTGTCCGTTTCAAGGACATTAAAACGCATTCGTTCCGCAGCCAGGCATTGTCGGAGATTTCGCCGGACTGGGAAGGGCTTCTCGACAATCCGTCCGTGGAGCCGATCTGGAAAATGGGTGTCAGCCTGCTTATCCCATTGATCATCATTGTACTGGCAGGTTTCAACTACATTAACCTCACGCTTACGCGATCGCTCAGCCGCGCCCGTGAGGTGGGCGTACGCAAGGTTGCGGGCGCGAAAAAATTCCAGCTGATCAGCCAGTTTTTGGTCGAAACCGTCGTCATCGCCTTGCTTGCTTTCGGGCTCGGGTACATCGGGCTGCTACTGTTGCAGGAATACGTCCATGTAGGTTGGCTGACGTGGGAGGTAAACGACACCCGCTTGCTCTGGGCGATCTTCATCGGCTTCACCTTGTTTACCGGCTTTTTGGCGGGCATTTTGCCTGCACGGATACTCTCGTCCTACCAACCCGTACAAATCCTAAAAGGCGAAATGGCGCCGACCGGCCTGGGCAAATTCGGTTTTCGGAAAACGCTCACGGTTATCCAGTTCGTAGTCGCGCTGGTGTTTATGACCGGCACAGGCATTATGAACAGCCAGTTTGAATACATGGCCAACGACAACAAGAATTTCAACCGCAAGAATATCCTGAACGTCCCACTGGCGCCCGACAGCGATTTCAAACTGCTGGCCAATGAAATGAGCCGGGAAGCGGGCGTCAAACGCGTCGGCCTCACTTCCGCCACCCTGAATGAAGGCGCAGGGAAAGCAAAACTCGCACCATTATCACAGCAAAACCCCGCAAATGCGGTGGAAACGTTCATTTACGCCTCCGATCGCAATTTCATCGAGAATATGCGGCTGCAATTCGTAGCCGGTGAAAATGTCCCCGCTTCCACCGACACCACCGTCCATTTCGTGGTTCTGAACCAGAAGGCGGCGCAATCGTTGGGTTGGAAAAACCCGAAAGAGGCCGTAGGGCAAACCGTTGTACTGAATGAAACGCAGGTGATCGTGTCGGGGGTGGTAAAGAACTTTTGTTTCATGCGCTACGAACTGCCGGTTGCCCCGTTGGTACTCGCATTCGACCCGCGGGAAATCAAGGTGCTTTCGCTGGAAGTGGCCGCAGGAACCGACCGTGACCGCCTCATCAGCGCATTGGGTAAAACCTGGAAACGGTATCATCCGCACGAATCGTTTGTGCATTCCTGGTATGAAGACCAGCTCTATGAGGATTACCTGGAAAATGAAGATCAAAAGATCACCGATTTGCTGGTATTCGTCGTATTCACGATCGCCGCAATGGGCTTGCTGGGAATGGTCACCTATTCCACCGCCAAGCGCGTGAAGGAAGTAGGTGTGCGAAAAGTAATGGGTGCCAGCACAACGCAGATCATGCGACTGCTTTCCGGTTCATTTGTGAAACTAATCCTGATCGCAGCGATCATCGCCATGCCGATCGGTTATGGACTGGGGTCGCTGTTCCTCAACATTTTCACCTACCATCCCAGCCTCGGCCCCGGCGTCTTCCTGACTTGTATCGGTAGCCTCGGGGTAATCGGCCTGCTGACCATCGGCGTGCAGACCTACAAAGCCGCGATGACCAACCCCGCCGAAACATTGCGGAATGATTGAAAAGGGGGAAAGGGAGAAGGGAGGAAGGGAAAAAGGCAGTTTTTCCTTTCCTCCCTGTTAAAATTCGTTAAACGCATCGATACTGATAATCAGCTACTTCATAATTTTCTAGTTTTGAAGTATGCTAAAAAACTACTTCAAAACTGCCTGGCGGAATCTTCTGAAACGCCGGTTTTATTCGCTGGTTACCATCCTCGGATTAGCTGTCGGGATGACGTTCTCGTTTCTGATGATGAGCTACGTCTGGGGCGAATGGCAGGTCAATCGGGATTTAGCCAATGCCCCTAACCAGTACATTATCCGCAGCAAATGGACCAATCCAAGTATGGGGCTGGACCTCACCACGCTCGGGCCGCTGGGGAAGGCATTGAAAACAGATTATCCCAATCTGGTCGCCAACTACTATCGCTACGACGCCATTACGGTAGCCGTATCGCACGGCGACAAACATTTCAGGGAAGACGTACAGACCGGCGACTCGACGCTCCTGGCCATGTACGGCTTCCCGCTCCTGCATGGGCATGCTAAAACCGCATTGAATGCGCCCAACTCGATCGTCATCACCGAAAACAAGGCGATGAAGTATTTCGGCCGCACGGATGTAGTCGGCGAATCGCTGACACTGCACAATTTCGTGGGCGGCAAGCAGGAGTACCAGATCACGGCCGTCATGAAAAAGCCGCCGTTCAATTCCGTGACGCATTTACTGGGCAGCGAGGCGGAGATTTTCTTCCCATTCAGCAGCCTCGAAGGCCGCAAAGGATCCGAGGGCAACTGGGGCTTTGCATTTATGGTCAATTACATCGAACTGAAAGACGGTGTTACACCTGCCGACCTCGCCAAACCCATTGCCCGGGAAGTGGCGACGCACGCCCCGGAAGCTACCAGGGCAAACCTCCAAGTATACCTGACCCCGCTCAGCGAGTACTACCGCGAAGCAAATAATGGCATTGTCAACAAGATGATCCTGACGCTTTCGGGCATCACCCTTTTCATTCTGCTGATGGCAATCGTCAATTTTGTCAATATCTCCATTGGCAGTTCTTCCTCCCGTTTGAAGGAAATAGGTGTCCGGAAAGTACTCGGCAGCCTGAAACGGCAGCTCATCGGGCAATTCCTGGCAGAATCCATTCTGCTGGCATTTCTGGCGATGCTCATTTCGCTCGGGTTGTACCAGCTGCTCCGGCCGTTTTTCAGCGACATTTTGGGGAAAGAAGTGGCTTCACTATGGTCGCTGATGCCTTATGCGCTTATTACCCCCGTATCCATCGCCGTGCTGGTCGGGCTGCTGGCCGGCTTGTATCCGGCGCTGGTACTTTCGCGGGTCCCGTCGGTTGAATCGATGAAGGGCAAACTCAAATCCGTGGGAGACAACATCCTTTTCCGGCAATCGCTCATTGCCCTGCAATTTATCATTGCCTTGTTCGTGTTTGCCGGCGCAGGTATTGTGGCCCGCCAGGTCGATTATTTTTTCAACAAAAATCTTGGGTACGACAAGGAATCGCTGGTAACACTGGGCGTTCCCCGCGACTGGACACCCGAAGGCTTAACCAAAATGGAACAGGTGCGTGATGGTTTGGCCCGGCTCAAAGACATCAAAAACATCTCGCTCTCCTACGAAATCCCAAATGGGAATGGTGGCTATTTCGGCTTTTACAAACCGGGGCAGGACTCCACCGATGCCGTTTTGGCCACGGTGCTGCGTACCGACGTATCGTATGCCCCTACCTACGATATCCAATTGCTCGCCGGAGAATACCTGCAACGCCCCAACACCGCCTACCAACCCGACCGCGTTGTCATGAACGAAACCGCGATCAAATCGCTCGGGTATGCGAATGCGCAGGAGGCATTGGGGCAGCAGGTGCGGGTACATTTCTACCCCAATCCGCTGACCATTGTCGGTATTGCCAAAGATTTCCATTTCGAATCGATGCACCAGGCAATCAAGCCGCTGGTGTTCGCCGACGTTCGCGGCACCAACACTTACCGCTACCTGAGCATCCGGCTGAACCCGGGCAATATCGGGGCTTCAATGGACGCCATCCAGCAGAAATGGCGCGAGCTGATGCCGGATGCCCCGTTCGAATATGTGTTTATGGATGAAACCCTCCAAAAGCTGTATCAGTCTGAAATCCAGCTCAAAAAAGCCTCCCAAGTCGCTACATTCCTTTCAGCAGTAATTGTCTTGCTAGGTATCCTGGGTATGGTTTCGCTCAATGTGGCCCGCCGTACGCGCGAGGTAGGCATCCGCAAAGTACTCGGTGCTACCAGCTTACACGTGGTCATGCTTTTCCTGAAAGAATTCCTGATCATCCTGGCTGCCGCCATGCTGGTCGCATTCCCATTAGCCGTTCTCCTCGGAAACCAATGGCTGAAAACCTACGCCTACCGCACGGAAATCGGCTGGGAAGTATTTGCGGGTATCGCCATGATGTTTGGAATACTCATCACTGCCCTCGTATGCGCACAGACGTACAAGGCAGCGATAACGGATCCTGTAAAGAGTTTGAAAATAGAATAGTTAAATCTTAGACTTTTAAGTTTACAAAAATCACTTTCAATACTGGTGCATCTTCTAACTCAACCTTACCGAAAACAAATCCTTCGAACGCAAATAGACCCAGCTGACTACGACGAGCGTCAATACGCCTCCCATCATCACGGAAGGGACGGTGCCGAATGCCTTGGCCATCACGCCGGATTCGAAGGCGCCGAGTTCGTTCGAGGAACTGACGAATATGCCGTTGACGGCCGCTACCCGGCCCCGCATCTCGTCGGGCGGGTAAATTTGCAGGATGGTCTGCCGGATGATGACGCTTACACTATCGAACACGCCTGTCGCGAAGAGTGCGCCGCACGAAAGCATAAAGTTGGTGGAAGCCGCAAAAACCAACGTGAATATCCCGAAACCTGCCACTGCCACGAGCATATTGCGCCACGCATTATGCGTAGGCGGAAAATAGGCCATCGCGAACATGGTGAGCATGGAGCCTATCGAAGGTGCCGCGCGTAACAAACCTAGCCCTTCCGGCCCGACTTTCAGGATGTCCTCTGCGAAAATGGGAAGCAATGCGATTACACCGCCGAAAAGAACCGAGAAAAGGTCCAGCGTCATGGCATATAACACAATGCGCGTCTTGAAAACGAATTTGAAACCTTCTTTGAGGCTTTCCATGATTGGCGTCACGATCTTCGGAAACTCCGGACGCGTCTTGATCATACCCAACAAAACCCAGCATATCAGAAAGTTGACGATCACAATCAGCAACGTATGGGTCAGTCCAAGATAGGCATACAGAAAACCCGCCGCCGCCGGACCGATAATCGCGCCGGCTTGTGAGAAGGAACTACTCCAAGTGGATGAGTTGTGATAGATCGTACGCGGTACGAGGAACGGTTTCAGCGAGCTCGCCGCAGGCGAATAGAAGCCTTTTGCAAACCCTATTAACCCAAAAACAGCATAAATCACCGCCAGATGCTGCCATTCCGCCAGCTTGTTGTAAACGCCGGGCTGGAAAGCGGTGTATAATATCCCCGAACCCAGCAAAATCACCACCAGGCTAATGTGCATGATCGTGATCTTGTTCTTCTGGTCGGCCACGTACCCTCCAAACAACGACGTGATGATAAAGGGAATCGCCTCGGCCAGCCCCACCAGGCCTAAGGCAAGCGGATCGTGGGTGGTTTTATACAGCTCATAGCCCACAATCACTTCCTGAATGCGGATCGTGGCGGAGAAAAGAAAAGAATTGGATACAAAAAACCGGAAATCAGAATAGCGGAGCGCTGCGTATGGGTCGTTGGATGCTACTGTTTTCAAGTGAGTGTTTTGGTGGTGTAAAAAAGTAACACCGCTGGCCGGGAAGAATGTTCTGCTTTAACTGAAAATTAATGCCTTTTGATGCCCGAGTGCTATAAAAGTCTGTTAAAGTCCCAAAACCAATGTTTTACATTTCGTTTACAATGTTTTACAGGCATTTGTTCGCAAGGCAGGGTGGCCTCGGTACTTTTGGCAGAGTTCGAAACATTCACCCAAAAACAATGCCGGTATGAACAGCAAAGCCTTTAAAATTATCCCTGCAATGATCCTCCTGTATGCATTGCAAGCGTCGGTTGCATTACCCAATCCGGCGGATACGGCCGATAGCAATCCGATGCGGATCAACGGCAAGACGGTTACCACCGAACAGTTCGCCTACGTTACCCGCGGAAAGCTCACGCTCGTGAAAGGCGACGCCGCGTCAGAAAAGCAAATGCTCGTTCCGTTCCTGATTTACCTGAAACGCGGCGGCAAGATCGTCGACGCCGAGGCGCACGCGCACAACCATGCGGTCATGTATTATGAAGTGGCCGAAATACTGAAATCCGCACAAGCCGGCGACCAACTGGTGATCGATCCCGTCAAACCGGAGCATAAGGCCGCGCAAAAAGTGATTACGATTAAAAACACGCAGATTGTTCCGCAATTCGATTGGTTTTATGTTTTCAGGCAGAAAAAGGACAATTGCTGAAATTCGTTAAATTTGATCATTGGTTCCAGGCTTTATGATGCGGTATTTCAAAGCGATTTCGAGGGGATTCCTGTTGCTGGCAGGCTTATGTGCCGCGCATTCCGGCGTCGGGCCGTCGGCTTTGGCCAATAGTGACGCCGTGCGCTTCTCTGAGAATGTGAACCTGTCGCTCCGGCGGACGGTCGATATCCTGCTCCGAGCCAATGGCGACTCGCTTTCGCAGATCCCGCCGGTAAAGCAGACGGATGCCAATACGTTTTCGGTACAAATGGAGCATATGTTCGATTATGACAAATTGCCCGAAACGTTACAGCGCTCCTTCGAGTCCTACCATATCGACCGCCCTTACAGCGTCGCCGTACTGAATTGTAAAACGGGCGAAGTCAGCCTGGGCTACCAATTGTTCGATCTGACGCAGCCGGGCGGGGTACCATGCAAAGGGCGCTCACGCGAGGAAGGCTGTTATACACTGCAAGTACGTTTCACACCGGAGGCGACCAAACCGCAGACTGCGGGTAACACCTGGCTGTTGATTACCGTCGGCGGTACGCTGGCAGGGTTGGGTTTTATCGCGTGGACGCGGTCGAGGCACAAAAAGAAGCCGGAAGCTGAACCGCTAGAATTTTCCGTTCCGCATTCACGCGTAGTATTCGGCAACTCCTGGCTGGATACTGCGAACCAGGCCCTTTACAATAGCCAATCCACTCAGACGCTCACGTTCCGCGAAGCCAAGTTACTGAGCTTGTTCGTCAGGAATATCAATCAGGTGTTGGAACGGGATGCGATCCTGAAATCGGTTTGGGAGGATGAAGGGGTTACGGTTGGACGGAGCGTCGACGTATTCGTGTCGCGCCTCCGCAAAATGCTCGCCGCCGATCCGCAAGTCAAAATTACCGCCATTCACGGCGTAGGCTACAAAATGGAAGTCCATTCCTGATAAAATCCATGTTTAAAACTTTTCTGAAAATAGCAGCGCGTCAGCTCTGGCAGGGACGGCTGTATGCAGTGATCAACGTCGCCGGTCTGGCAATAGGCACCGCCTCCATGCTCTTTGCGGCGATTTACATCCACGACGAACGCAGTTTCGATCGCTTTCACCGGACTAACCCCCATCTCTATCGCATTACCAGTGCCTACCGCGAACGAGGTGAATTGATCTCTTCCGGCGGCACCGGACAGGTGCAAGGACCGGCTTTTCAGGCACGCATGCCCGAGATCGTGCATCACGCGCGCGTAATGGGCGGGGACATTTACGGCGATGTCCGCCACGGGCATCATGCACTGAAGTTGCAGTTGCTGTTTGTCGACGCTTCATTTTTTGACGTGTTTACATTCCCGCTCCTGCACGGAAATGCCCGCAGTGCATTGCAAAACGTCAATTCGGTGGTTATTACCCGCCGCACGGCGATGAAATTCTTCAACCGTACCGATGCGGTCGGAAAGTTGCTGCATATGGACGCCGACCCCTCCGCCATGCGGATCGGGAAGCCGTTGGTCGTCACCGGCGTGGCAGAAGACCCGCCTGCCAATTCCTCAATTCAGTTCGATGTCCTTTTCCCATTCGAATTCATGAAAGTGTCGTTCGACGATACGAGCTGGCTGAATGCTTATCTGGGAACGTTCCTCGTGCTCCGCCCCGACGCGCAACCCGACCAGGTGATACGGAAATTCAACCGCATTGCCGGGGCCTTGTCCCAAACCCAGCGGAAAGACCATCCCGAAGCCTCCGTCATGACTTACGGCTTGCAAAAAATGACCGATATTCACCTGAACACACAGGATATTCCCAACCAGAATGGTGAATCCGGCATTGTGAACACGAGCAGGCCGGTTTACTCCTACATCTTCGTCGGTATGGCCGGGTTTATCCTATTGATGGCCAGCATCAATTTTATCAATATCCATATCGCCTCCTCGATGAAGCGCGCGAAGGAAGTCGGGATACGCAAGGCTACCGGCAGTGGAAGCTGGGCGATCATCCTGCAATTTCTCGGCGAATCGGCCATTCTGGTAGGTATTTCAATGGTGTTCGCAACCTTGATCGTAATGCTACTGCTACCGGCATTCAATCACCTGTCCCAGAAGCAAATCGCACTGAGTCAGCTTTGGAGCCCGGAACTGGCAGGCTGGCTGATATTCATTTTCGCATTGAACATTGCCTGTGCCGCGCTGTATCCGGCCTGGCTGATTTCCAGATTAACCCCGCTTGAAACGCTGTATTCCAGAACACGCCTGGCAGGCAGGAATCCAGCCGGGAATGTGCTGATGGTCTTTCAGTTTGCCATGGCCGTATTGCTGGGCATTGCGAGTGTGGTGTTTTACAGGCAAATGCATTTCATCAGGTCCAAAAACCTGGGTTATAATCCTGATCAAATCATCAAAATTGCCATTCAAGGTGTACGGGATGTTCATCAGGTGCATAGCCGTTTCAAGAACGAACTCATGAATGATCCGGCGTTCGGCCCCATCTCACTGGCGGGCGAATTTGGCAACCGTGATGTAGTGATGAAGGGCCAAAAATTCCTGGCAAATGTGCGTACGGTCGATACCGATTATCTCCCGATGCTGGAAATGCAACTGCTCCAAGGCCGCAACTTCTCCCCTGCCTTCACTTCGGACGAAAAATTCGGTGTGTTGGTCAATGAAGCCTTTGTCAAAAAAGCGGGCATCACCGATCCGATCGGCCAAACGCTCATCCCCGACGACTATTTCGGCAAGCAGGGGCTGACGATCCTGGGCGTGATCGGCGACTTTCATTTCAATTCCCTCAAAGAACGCATCGGGCCGATGATCATGCCCATGAGCACGCACTACGGAGGCGGGGAGTTGTGGATTAAAATTGCCCAAAACAGGGAGCAATATGCTATTCAAAAGCTGGAATCGACATTCAGGAGGGTTTTACCCGACGCCGTTTTTGATTACACCTTCCTGCACGACGCCAATGCACGCGCTTATGCGACGGAACTCCGCTGGCAGCAGATCATTACCGCAGCAACGATCGTGGCGATCATCATTTGCAGTCTCGGACTCTTCGGCCTGGCACACCTGGCCATTGCACAGCGCCGCCGCGAAACAGGCATCAGGGTCGTTTTGGGTGCCACAGGCTATGATATTGCCTTGGGTTTTTCCAAAAACTTCCTCCGCATTATATCCATGGCCATCCTCGTTGCATCCATCTCCGGGCATTACCTGATGCATTCATGGCTGGGTCATTTTGCCTACCACGCCGGCCTGCGCTGGTGGGTGTATGCGTGCTCCGGTGCCGTGGCGCTGGGCCTGGCGTTGCTTACTGTATTTACCCAGGCATTGCGGGCAGCCGCTGCCGATCCGGTAAAGGTTTTACGTACGGAATAGGCCGCATTTTGCCGGGTTACCCGTATGTTCGGGACGCGTCCGATTGCGTACACATTTTGTACGGTATCGGACGCACGCATTTCAGGATCAATTTAAAATATCATGAAAATCAATGATTTACACTTTTGGCAAGGCTTTTTAAAATAGGACTGGCATAAGAGACGCGGATGTAAGCATTTGTTTTTAAAACAGGTTGTACGTAATTACATACCAAATCTCAAACTCCAAATTTTTATGATCCAGTTAGAAAAGATATCCAAATATTACCCGGCAGGTTTTGGCAAAACATACGTGTTGCGCCACATTGATTTGAATATTAAAGAAGGTGAGTTTGTGTCGATCATGGGTCCTTCGGGCTCCGGCAAATCCACCCTGTTACATATATTGGGCTTGCTCGAAGAGCCTTCGGAAGGTGAATACCTTTTCCTCGACGAGCCGGTTCAGAAACTTTCCGAAAAGAAACGCACCGAATTACACCGCCACCACATCGGTTTTGTGTTCCAGGCCTACCACCTGATCGACGAACTGACGGTTTATGAAAACATTGAAACGCCGCTTTTGTACAAAGGCACGTCGTCGTCGGAACGCAAGAGCCGTGTGGCGGAATTACTCGACCGCTTCAATATGGTGGCTAAAAAGGACCTGTTCCCCCACCAGCTTTCCGGCGGCCAGCAGCAGCTTGTGGGTGTAGCCCGGGCGATCGTGCATAACCCGAAAGTGATTTTCGCCGACGAACCGACCGGCAACCTGCATTCGGAACAGGCGATCGAAATCATGGAATTATTTCAAAAACTTAACCAGGAAGACAAAGTCACCATCGTTCAGGTAACCCACTCGGAAACCAATGCGGGTTTCGGCAACCGGATTGTACGGTTGAAGGACGGATGGCTGGCGTGACCTAACTCAATCTATTAGCCATGAAACGTTTTATTTTACTTTTCTGCCTCCTGCCGTTACTCGGGCAGGCACAATCCAAGCTAAGCCTCGCCGATTGCGTGGACCTGCTGGCCAAAAACAACCTCATTTACCAGCAAGGCTCGTTGCAGGCGGAAGCGGCACAGGCGCAGCTTCGGCAGACAAAGTCACAAATCCTGCCCCAGATCTACATTTCGGCCAATCAAAGCCTTAACCTTGGCCGCAGTATCGACCAGTACACCAATACGTATATAGATCAGCTTTATACCTATAATTCGGTGAGTACCGGCTTTCAAATGCCCGTTTTCCAGGCTGGCAGATTGCAAAACCAGGCGCGCCAGGGCACATTGCTCAAAGAGTCGGCCATGGAAAACCGCACTGCCGTTTTGAACGCACAGACCATTCTCCTCATGCAGGGATATGTGAACGTGCTCGCGACCAAAGCGTTGCTCGAAGCAGCCGATCAGCAAGTGGCCTCATCGCAGCAACAGGTGGACAAGGTACAGAAACAGGTGGACGCCGGAACTGCCGGAAACAACCTGCTCGCTGAGATCAAGGCACAACTTGCCAATGACAAATATTTGCAGGTAACCGCGCTCAGCAATTACCGTACGGCACGTCTCGCATTGTTTCAGCGGATGAACATCACACCTGACGACAATGTGGATTTCGAGCCGCTGTTACCCAAGGAAAATATCACACCTATTGCCGCCAGCGCGACCGAGCTGTTTGACAATGCCTCGAAATCATTCCCAGAAATCCGCAGTGCGGAGCTGAACCGGCAGAGTTACAAGTACCTGGTAAAATCGATCAAAGCATTGAACTATCCGTCACTTGACCTTAACACCAATGTGCGGGCGTTCTACGCGTCGACCAACAATGACCTCGACTATTTCAAGCAGTTGAATGCGACGCGAAACGGCGCCATCACCCTTGGCTTGAACATCCCGATCATGGGCCGCTGGGTCACCAGGCCACGCGTCGAGCTGGCCAAAGTGCAAGAGCGCCAGGCACAGAATACCCTGGACATTACCAACCAGCAACTCCGCCAGGCGATCGAAACCGCGGTATTGAATTTGAATGCCATGGCAGACAAGCATGCCGCAGCGGAAGGCCAGGTAGAATCACTGGGAGCAGCATTCGCCGTAGTGGAAAGCAAGTTCAATGCAGGTGTATCCAGCATTTTCGAATACACCCTTTCCAAAGCCAAACTCGCGCAGGCACAAGGCATCGCCATTCAGGCTAAATATGATTACCTGATGCAACAGAGATTGTTACAATACTACCGTCAGGGCGACTGGCAGGGCGTATTCTAAAATATTTAAGACTGTTAGGTTAAATTTGGTATCGGTAATTCTTAGAGGCAGCCAGGCGCATTGGCTGCCTCTTTCTTTAGTTAAATAAATTTAAATGATTAGGCGGTTACAATCTGGTGTGTAAATTAGGTGCAAACTAATTTTATGGACCATGAAAAAACTTTTTCTATTGTTACTGCCGGGGATGCTGTTTCTGGCAGGCACGGCGGAAGCACAGTTGCAGAAGGGAACGACGCATTTTGGTGCGACGATCAGCGCGGACGGCAGCGGCGCAAAAATTAAAACTCCTCCCAGCCCCACCCAATACACAAACAAGGTCAGTTCCCACAACATTGCTCCGTCCATTCAAGCGGGCTGGATGATCAGGGACAACCGCATGTTCGGACTGCGCCTTGGTTCGGAAATCTCATTGAAAAACACAAAATTTCAGGATGTGGGGCCTTTTTACAAGATTTACACCAATTCCTATTCGCTGAGTCTGTCGCCTTTTATCAGGCAGTATAAGCCCATCAATGCCAAATGGGCCCTCTTCCTCCAAAGTGGTGTGGAAGGAAGTTACATTTGGTCAAAATTCAAAGTAGATGACGGTACCGAAAAAAATGATGGCTATCGCGTCGGGCTCTATGTGCTTCCCGGCATTACCTATTGGGTTTCACCGAGGTTTGCCATCGAATCGGATCTCAGGTTGCTGTCGCTAGCTGTGAATTACACCGATTTCCTAGAGTCAAACACATTCAATTTCAATGCGGGCATCACTTCCGGTATCAACAGCTATTTCGGAGTGCGGGCGGCATGGTATCTTCAAAAATCCAACTAGATCAGCCATGAAAAACAGCATCACATACATTATTCTCCTGTTGATTTTTTCCGGATCAGTAGCATTCGGACAACTGGAAGGGAAACGGTTCATTTCCGGCTCCGCCAACGTGGGTTTTAACAATCAGAACCCCGATGCCGGCAATGCGACGAACGGCTATTCGTATGACGTATACATTGGTTTAGGGAAATTCAAAACAGCCACAAAAACCGGCGAATGGCGCATTTTCAGCTCATTGGGCGGAGGCAAACAACAATACTTCTTTACAAATGAACCGGTTACCTCGAAGGGCATCAAATCATTTTCAATGGGAACGGGATATTTCTGGAATTTCTACAAACATTTCAGCGATAAATTCGGCATATTCGGCGGCCCTGGGTTAACCCTTGATTACGGTTTCAGCAAACAGCTAACCAATGTCGGATCCGTTTACTATGATACAAAATCAAATCGGGTTTCCTTTGCCTTTCAAATCGGAGCAGGTGCTTACTATGTTTTGAACGAACGCTGGTGGCTTACCGGCTCTCTTGGGTTTTCGAATCCGGTTTCCCTGGCATACAGTTTCGGAGAATCGACCCCCTATACCCCGGGAACTGATCTCGACAATTCAGGGTTCGAGTACCGGCTCAGTCCCTCATTCAATTTCCCGAGCGTAGGCCTGGGTCTTCGCTATTTTTTTAAGGATTAATATCCCAAATATCCATTCGTATATCATTAAAAAACCCGTGGATATGGCTTTTAAGGCCATATCCATTTTTTATTTGTAATGAAAAAACACTTTCTGATTGTCCTTTTCGCTGCATTCAGCGCTTGCCATAAACCACAAACTACCAACCTTGCCGGCCCCTGGGAACCCGATTACGATGTGACCCGTTCGGAAGGTGCCATTAAAGAATTCGAGAAAAAGGATGCCGAAAGTATGCCTGCTCCGGGCGGAATAGTTTTCACAGGCAGCTCTTCATTTACCAAATGGCCGAATGCCTACAAGGACCTCGCGCCGCTCCCGATCATCAACCGTGGTTTCGGCGGCTCGACCCTGCCAGAAGTTATTTACTATGCCGATCGTACGATCACCAAATACAAGCCGAAGACCGTCGTGATCTATTGCGAAAACGACATGTTCGGCAAAAAACCGAAGTCGCCCGAGCAGGTGCGCGACGCATACGTAACGCTCGTGAAAAAGATCCGAGAGAAGCAGCCCGAGGTACAGATTTACGGCGTGTCGCTCAAACCCTCACCGTCGCGCTGGGCGAAACGCGAGGATGTGATCAAGGCCAACCAGCTCATACAGGATTTTATTAAAAAGGACAAGAACCACCATTACATCGACGTATGGCCGGTGATGCTCAAAAACGGACGGCCCGACGGCGCTATCTTCGTGAGCGACAGCCTGCATATGAATGAGGAAGGTTATAAAAGATGGACGAAAGTGTTCCGCCCGATACTGGAAAAATCAGTCTGAAAGTATCCTGCACTTTGCGGTTTTTTACAAAGATTTTAAAAGAACAAATAAGGGTATTGGTTTTAACGTAAAGTCACTATATTGACCGAAAAAATACATTTCCGGGTAAAAAAGTGATATTCCAGTAATGAAAGTAACAGCGGTTTTTGATATTGGCAGGACCAATAAGAAGTACATACTTTTCAACGAAAAGTATGATATCGTTCATGAGTTTTCAGAATCCCTCCCAGAAACAGTTGACGAAGACGGCTTCCCTACCGAAGATTGTGAATTGTTGACCAAATGGGTGCAGGATCGCTGGGCCGAATTGCTGGCCAATCCGGAATTTGACATCAAGGCAGTGAACGTGGCCGGCTATGGTGCCAGCCTGGTGCACCTCGATGCCGCCAACCGTCCGCTTACGCCGCTGTATTCTTACCTCAAACCTTTCCCGGAAGACCTTTTAAAGCAGTTTTACAGTACCTACGGCGACCCCACCCGGATTTCGCTACAAACCGGCTCGCCGGCAATGGGGATGCTCAACTCGGGTATGCAGCTGTACTGGCTCAAACATGTGAAACCGGAGATTTACAGCCAGATCGCCACGACTTTACATTTGCCGCAATACATCCTTTACCTGCTCACAGGCCGGAAAGTAAGCGATTACACCTCGCTCGGTTGCCACACGGCATTATGGAGCTTCGAAATGTGGGATTACCACGAATGGGTGAAGCAGGAAGGCATTCATAAAAAGCTGGCGCCTGTCCTGGCTTCGTCGTCGTTCATTTACCGCCACGGCGACAAAGGCATTCAGTCGGGCTTCGGGTTGCACGACAGCTCGTCGGCACTGATACCTTACCGCATGGCCGTTAAAAAGCCATTCGTACTGCTTTCAACTGGCACCTGGTGTATCAATTTCAACTCATTCGCCTCGAAACCGCTGACGTCCTATCAGCTCGAACGCGACTGTATGAACTACCTCACGCCCGAGGGCAGCGGCGTCACCGCGTCGCGCCTGTTCATGGGTCGCGAGCACGATTATCAGGTGGCGCGCATTGTCGAGTACTTCAAAGTAGCGCCTGATTTTTACAAAAAGGTGGTATTTGACGAAGAGGTTCTGAAACAGGACACACCGAAATTCTATTCGGCTTGCATGACCGGCAACGGCCCGTTCCCCGAACCGAACACCCAGGAATGGCAGATCAGCGCATTCGCTTCGGCAGAGGCCGCATACCATCATTTGATCAAAGGACTTTGCGAACTGCTCTATGTGTCGCTGGACCTGGTGAATATCAATGATGTACATGCTATTTATGTGGACGGTGGTTTTGCCCGAAACGAGATATTCACAAGATTGCTGGCGCGGCGTTATCCCAACCACAAAGTTTACGTATCCGATTTGCCATATGCGACGTCCCTGGGCGCTGCATTACACGTGACGCGTCCGCAGACGTATGAATTTGCAGACGAAATCCGTGAAATAAAACCTTGATCAGCTGATCCGGCTCCAGTTGGTTTCTTCCTTGCGCAGATTTTCAAGATGGCTGCGTATGGGTTGGTGAACCGGCTGGAGCAGATCTGGATCGGCCGTGAGGATTTCCTCCGCCGACGCACGCGCAGCCTTCAATATCTCCCCGTCCTGGGCCAGGTTGGCCACCAGCAAGTCCACCAATCCGCTTTGCTGCGTTCCGGAAATATCGCCCGGCCCCCGCAGCTGCAAATCCACTTCCGCTATTTCAAAACCGTCGTTGGTATTGCACATGGTATCAATACGCAGCTTGGTATCCTTGCTGAGTTTGTAATCGGTCATCAAAATGCAATACGACTGCTCCGCGCCGCGCCCTACCCTACCGCGCAGCTGGTGCAACTGCGACAATCCGAATCGCTCCGCATTCTCGATCACCATGACCGATGCATTCGGGACATTCACGCCCACCTCGATCACCGTCGTCGCAACCATGATTTTCGTCTCTCCCCGCACGAAGCGTGCCATTTCGAAGTCCTTATCCTGCGAACGCATTTTACCGTGCACAATGCTCAACGGTACACCGGGAAAAGCCCGCGCGACGCTTTCATAACCGTCCATCAAATCCTTCAAATCCATTTTCTCGGACTCTTCGATGAGCGGATACACCATATACACCTGCCGCCCTTTCGCGATTTCTTCCTTTAAAAACCCAAAAACCGACAACCGGTGCTTGTCAAACCGGTGCACTGTTTTAATAGGTTTCCGGCCAGCCGGCAACTCGTTAATGGCTGAAATATCGAGATCGCCGTACAACGTCATCGCGAGCGTACGCGGAATGGGCGTAGCCGTCATGACGAGCATATGGGGGTTAATGCGCGAGTTTTTAGCCCACAACTTGGCACGTTGCGCTACTCCGAAACGGTGCTGTTCATCGATAATGCAAAGTCCCAGGTTTTTAAACTGCACCGCATCCTCGATCAGCGCATGTGTACCTACTATGATGTGCAAGGTGCCATTGAGTAACTCGCGGTGAATGATGCCCCGCTCTTTTTTCTTGGTGGAACCCGTCAATTTGGCAATGTTAACGCCAAGCAGGTCCGCAAACTTTTTGAGCCCCTGGTAATGCTGATCCGTAAGAATTTCTGTCGGCGCCATAAGGCAAGCTTGTGCATCATTGTCCAATGCAAAAAGCATGGTAATGAACGCGACGATCGTTTTCCCCGAGCCCACATCACCTTGCAGCAGACGGTTCATTTGCTTGCCGGTTTTGAGGTCTTCATGGATCTCGTGCAGCACGCGTATCTGCGCGCCCGTGAGTTTGAAAGGCAAATGCTGCTCGTAAAACTCCTTTACCAGCATTGTTTTATCAAAAATCAACCCCGGATATTCCGTCTTATGCAGGAGCTTGTTCTTGATCAGCCTGAACTGGTTATAGAACAGCTCCTCGAATTTCAGACGCCGCTGTGCCTGGTGCAATGTGCGGGCATCCTGCGGCAAGTGGAAATGCCAAAGGGCCTGTGCTTTGGAGACCAGCCTGTATTTTTCCACCAATGGCGCGGGCAATGTCTCGCGTATATGCGAGTGCGCAATTTCGAGCAGGCTCCGCATCATTTTGCTTAAAGCCTTACTATCAAGAAACTTCTTGCGCAGCTTTTCGGTAAGCGGGTAAATCGGCTGCCAATAACCGGCATTCGCGTTTTCCTGCGTCAGAACCTCTATTTCCGGATGGGTAATGCTCCATTTACCACCAAAAGCTACTGGGTTTCCGTAAACAATATATTCCCCACCGGGCCTCAGCCACTTTTCATACCAGGAAATGCTCTGGAACCAGACGAGTTCCAAATGGCCCGTCCCGTCCTGAAATGTGCCTACTAATCTCTTCTTACTCCCCTCTCCTATTACGGCAAAATCACGCAACCGTCCTTTCACCTGCACCGCAGGCATTTGTTCGTTCAGTTGATTAAGCTTGTGAAAAACACTGCGGTCCTCGTGGCGGAAAGGATAATGCTGGATAAGGTCGCCGAAGGTGAAGATATTCAGTTCCTGGTTCAGCAATGCGGCTTTTTGCGGCCCTACGCCTTTCAGGAATTCGATCTTGGTGTCGAAAAAACGGGTTCTAACGGATGGGTTTGTTTCAGAAGTCATTATTCAAATATAAACCGAAATCACAAAAAACACCGTTTAAGCGGCGCAATTGTTAATCTCTGTTAACGGAGTAGCTAATCCGCCGGTTTTGGCTACAAGCCGCTTGATTCGCAACTTTCGAATGCTTTACTTGCTGCTTCGTATTTCTTAAACCACCAATCATTTACCAAAATTTACACGACTTATGAAAACCACTTTGTTATCGCTTTTCCTCACCCTGATCGCATTCACCTGGGCATCCGCACAAAGCCCGCACGTAACCGCGAACGGTAAAAATTTGAGCGTCAGATACGGCCAGCCATCTAAAAAAGGCCGTGTATTGTTCGGCAAAGCAGGAAGCGGCAGCCTCGAACCTTATGGCAAACCGTGGCGCATCGGTGCTGACAGCGCCACAACGATCACTTTCAAAAAAGATGCCACTTTCGGTGGAAAGGCTATCAAAGCAGGTACCTATACCCTGTTCGCTACGCCTGGCGAGAAAGAATGGACGCTTATCCTGAACAGCCAGCTGGGCCAATGGGGCGCTTATAAATACGACGAGTTCAAAAGTAAGGACGTAGCGCACATCACTGTGCCTAACAAGAACTACCCGTCATCCGAAGAAAAACTGACTTTTACAGTAAAAGACGCTTCCCTGGACTTCCAATGGGATAAAGTAGGCTTCTCGGTGCCTGTGAAGTAATATCTTGAAATACAAAAAGAGGCTGGTAGTACCAGCCTCTTTTTGTATTTCTCAGCACCAGTCTACTTTTGGGGATTCAGATAAATACCCATGCCCAGAGACTTATCCTTGGTGACCTGATGCCGTTTATTATTCAACCAATAACAAACGTATTGATTTTGTTTATCAGACGCGAGCTCCTTACAAATTCCGAGAATGTATCGGTTGTTTAAGCTAAATGCAATATCCACTGCTCCGGAGAAACCCTGATCCGGAGTACTCAACGCCATTTTCCCTTCACCGGCTATGAGCATCGCCACATCCTGCTGCTGGGTCAATGCGGCATTACCCACGAGAAACACTTCGCCACGATCGACACCGATATTCCAAACGTAACAATCGTTTCCGCCAGACGATTGAAACAACCCATTTTTCCAATAACCACTGAGAAAGTACCCTCCGTTGGTCGGACGATACTCTCCTCCGACAAATACATCATGGCCTACCACCTCGATTCCATACCCATGGCCAAAGCTTTCGGATAGCACCGTTTTCTTCCCGTTTTTCCAAAAACAGGGCTTTTCTGCGTCCATTCCCGAGATGTAAATATCCTGCCCTTCAAAATCAATATCACTCGCATACCCTTTATAGTCATTCAGGAAAGTCATTTTGCCTTCGGCCCATTCGAATGCACGAAAGTTGGTTTGCGTTTCGTAAAGCTGGCCTACCAAGTGCAGAACACCGTCATGCACGCCGATAGCCTTCACTTCCCCGTCCTTTTCTGAATCCAACATAATTCGCTTTCCACCCTTCCACAAGCACGGTTTTCCGTTGTACTTCCCCGCAGCAATGATTTCCTTATCCACTACCACAATGTCATTTGCAACAGAATAATGATCATCCAGCAAATGGATCGAATCGTTTTTCCAGTAGCAGGCTTTCCATTGCTCTCCACGCGCATTAACGGCACCGGCTATCAATACATCCACGGAATCTGACGCAAATGGCATCGCGTCGACATCATTAAAATCTTCGGAAGGTTTGACGGGTGTATCCATTACATCTTCATTACAACTGACCATGGTACCAGACCAGACAATTATCAGCAAACACAATATGATATTTTTCATAACCCACGGGGTTTAATAGTTGATAACCTAACCCCAATAAAACCTTGGTTTCATGCGGATGCCAAAAGCGATGTCCCATTAGCCAGTATTAAAAATCAAAAGGCTTGAAAACACAAAACGCAGATCCGGTCAGGCCCGAATCTGCGTTTCTCCTTTTTCCTTCCCCTCTACTACCTTTCCTCCTAAATTATAAATTCTGCTTGATCATATTTTCCAGAACCTGCAAATGCTCCGTAAATGCCTTGTGCCCGTCTTCGGTGGCTTTGTAGGTGGTAAGCGGCTTACGTCCGTTGAATTGTTTCTGGAATTCGATGTATTTGATTTCTTCCAATGCCTTTAAATGGGAGGCCAGGTTGCCGTCGGTGAGTTGCAACAGTTCTTTCAATTCATTAAAACTCAGGGAATCGTTTACCACGAGCACGGACATTAGCCCAAGCCTGATCTTGCTTTCAAATACCTTGTTAAACTTTTCTAACCACTCCATTACAAGTTCCTGTTACGAGGATAGCGGATCGCCGGCCGTCCTTTATTGATTCGCTTCCAGAAACAGCATGGCATCCCGGTTACGGATCCAAACTGCCTGGTCACGTTGATTGTTGGCGGCCATGGTAAATCCGGAACCTACCAGGCCCGTCCCTACCGACACCCAAAAAAAGGTTTTCAAATTATCGCGGTTACCCGAGATCAACGAGATGATCGAGCCGGCCGAACCTGCCAGCGAGATAACCATGCCGATGCCGCGCGTCCTTTTCGATTTCAGATAGAGGCCCAGGCCTTCCGGTGAAACCATAAATTCGTTCCGCAATGCCTTCTGTCCGACGTAAACGACATTATTTTTGACAAAACTATTCCCATTTCTCAAATAAATGGTCTCCTTGTCATACCATTTTCTCGCTTTGGAAGCAGTACTGTCGGATGGCACCCGCACTTGCGCCGAACAAACCGAGCTTGCAACAAGCAATAATGCGACCACCGCAATACCCGATTTCCCCCCTGGCAGCTGGCCGCCGGGCAACTTCTCCCGCTCGTACCGGTTATACATCGTAAGGCCATAAACGATGTGCAAAATACCAAAGCCGATCGCCCAGAATATCAGCGAGTAGCCTGTCAGGAACAATGCAATGCAGCCAATACCTATTTCCGAAATACCCATATAAAATACTTCAGGGTAGGTAAACCGGCTCGCATTCACCAGCGCCAGTCCGTAAAACAGCAGTGTTACCGGAAAAACCAGCCAGATGAAGCCGTAATGCAGCATTGCCAAACAGAATATCCCCCCTGTCCCCAGCGGGATCAGCATCGCGATCAGCAAACGCTTTGAGCTCCCGTTCCAAACCGTGAGCCCCTTTTTCCGCCCCCTCCGCACCGTGAGCAGGATTCCCACCGCAAGCGACGATACCAGCACACAAATGCCGTCGACAAGCAAAAACTCGATCACGTCCTCGCGCGAATGTCCCTGGTAGGTCCCCAAAGGAGCCAGAATATCGGTCAGCCAGTCGGTCTTAAAGCGAATGTGCGCGGCTCCGGCGCCGATCAGCGCAAAGATACCGGCAAAGACCCCGCTCAAACCACTGAGGGATAGAAACTTGGACGAGCGTTCCATCAGGTCGCGGATCTCGCTCAAAGTATGCAAAGAATCCTGTTTCGGGTTCATAAGCGTGTAAATGTAATATCAGTCAGTTATGGTCAGAAATAGTCAAGTGTGGTACTAAAAAAGAAGCATGATTTTGGGGATGAAAACAATTCCGCCCACTATCACCGCCGAAATCGCCAGCAACAGCACGCCGGCGGCGGCCGTATCCTTCACTACTTTAATGACCGGATGGTAATCGGCCGAAACGAGGTCGGCCAGTTTTTCGATAGCGGTGTTAAACGCTTCCGCCGCCCACACCAGCCCGATCTGGATCACAATCAAGCACCATTCGGTGGCCGATATGTTGAAAAACACGCCTGCGATGGCAACCACCACACAGGCGATCAGGTGAATGCGTGCATTGTTTTCGTAACGGAACAGGCTGTAAATCCCTGCACCTGCGTAACGGAAGCTTCGGACGGCTTTAAGAATATCGATGGGTCCGTTCATGTTGTTTCATTTCGGCAAAAATATGGAACGCAAAGTACAACAACATGAGCACGAACGAAAACGTAATGGTGTGTTTGATCGCCAGCGGATCCCTCAAACTATGGTAAATACCCTTCGCGAGCGCACCTGGCTGCGTCACGATATCCCAGCTGTTCCAGCGGCCATAGCGACCGAGGAAGATTCCGAAACCGCTCAAAATCATCGAATTCAGAATAGCAAACCATGCCAGGCGCTCATTCCAGCGATGAGTGATAATCCGGTGAACGATGCGGATGCTGTAAAGGCCGGTCATAAAACCTGCCAGCGAGAATGTAAAGATCATTAGCGCGTCGTACCAGAGCATGTTTTCGGGGACTTCGCGAAGGTGTTTCAAATCGGTGATGATGTAGGGCGCATTGGGGAAAAAGAGCAGCCACACCGCCAGATAGATCATCAAAATACCGAACGGTGCCGACCGGCGCTTCTCCATCTCCCAAACCCATTTAATGAAAAGCAACGGTATCCACGCCAGAAACAGGTTCCAGGTCAGGAATACAAAATCCCAGTTTTGCAGGACAATCCTGACAGACAATAGTGCCATCGCAGCGGCGGAAACAAATGCAAGGAGTGCCACTTTCAAATTGCCCTCCAGATAGTTGACCAGGTTTCTCAGCATCGTTTAAGTTTTTAAAGTACTTTGAAATACAAAGTTAATATAAAGCGATTCAAAACTCCAAGCCTGTCGCCTGGATTAAATCCAATTTTGGTTACATCATGTAAACTGTTACTTTTTGTTATTGGCCGAGAAAGCCTTCATCATCGCCCATTCACGGCCCGCAGTTTTGGCTTTAAAAGTTTCCAGGCAGCCGCGGTCCTGCAAGGTAATGTAGCAGGTCTTGCCATTCTTGCCTCCGAAACAGATGTTCGAAACCTTCTTGCCGATTGTATGAATGGTGTGGATTACTTTTCCCTCGGGAGATAGTACGGCTACTTCCCCCTTGCCATGACGGGTAATGTAGAGGTTGCCATGCACATCGCAGCGCATGCCATCCATGCCGCCGTCTTCGAAATGGTGCAGCAGTTTTTTGTTGGATAGCGTACCGTCAGCCGCCAGGTCGAACGACCATACATTCCGCTGAACGCTCTCGTTGACGTACAGCTTCTTCTCGTCGGGGCTTACATCGATCCCGTTGGTAGTACCCAGGTTCCCAAAGGCCAGGCTCACTTTTCCTCCGGGGGTAATGTGCCAGATTTGCCCGGTGCCTTCTTTCCAGTTGGGATCGGATGCGAAAACGTGGCCGGAGGCTGTCACCGCGAGATCATTCGGCTGGTTCATTTTCGGCTCGTTGGCGAAAACCGAAACGTCCTTCGTAATCATATCCACTTTCAGGATATTGTGTCCCGTGAAATCGGCTACGTAGAAAGTGTTTTTATCCACAAACCGGATCCCATTGCCCGTGCTGCCCTTCGGCAGTGTCACGAAAAAACTTGCATTCCCCTTTTTGCTGAGCTGCGCGATCGTACCGTCGCGGGCGAAGTTCACGGCGTAGACGTTCCCGTCTTCGTCCACCGCAGGCCCTTCGCAATTGGTGGTAAACTCCCCTTCGTTGGAGAACTTCTTACTTTTTGTCTGAGCCTGACTAACTCCCGGCGATAACAATGCGGCGGTGAGGAGGATTGCTAGAATTCTGGTCATAGGGTAATTTCTTCAAAATCACTGATTTTTCCACTTGATGGCGCAGCCCACCGGTTTGGTGACGGTGGTTACCACGGGTTTGCCGCCCACGAGGTTGGTCACCGCCTCGTCCACATACAATTTGGTCACTCCGGCGGCGTCCTGCGGGTTGTCATCGATCATCCCCATGTACCGCACCGCGAACTGTGCGCCGTTTTTCTGCAACACAAATACCTGTGGCGTACGGCCTGCGCCGAATTTACGGGCCACTTGCTGCATATCATCGACAAGATAAGGATAACCGTAATTCTTGGCCGTAGAACGCTCCTTCATTTTTTCGAAAGTATCGTCCTGGTGCGTTCCGGGATCGCTCGGGTTAATGGCGATGACCGGATATCCCTGCCCGGCAAATTTATTGTTAAGGGCGATAATACGGTCCTCGTAAGCCTTTGCGAACGGACAATGATTGCTCGTAAAAACCACGATTACGCCTTTTGAACTGGCAAAATCCGACAGCGACACCATGTTTCCGTCTGTATTTTTCAAACGAAAGTTCGATACGGCATCTCCTACCTGGTATCCGCTCTGGCCCTGGTTGCCCCCTTCTTCTCCCACGCTTGCCTGAGCGAGGCGCCCGAACGATGCAAGAAACAGAACCATTAAAACCCACCGACTGACTTTGATCTTCATGTTTTCTAAATCTACTGTCTCTAAGACCCCAATAATAGGTAAAAGTAAAAGCGCGACCTGTTAAAGTTTGTTAAGACAACCCTTTACGCTCCATGTCTAAACGCGGGAGCTCTCCCGAACCGTATAAAGGTAACTTTTTGCGCATTTTTAACCACATAGGCCGCTTATAATTCGCATACCCGCAACCTCTTATCCATGACAACCCAGCCATGCGTTACCCTAAATAAATTCATGCCGGTTGCGAGATATTAAAAAAACAGGAATATTCCACCTAATTCATTGTGATTCTGCCACTCTCTTTTTATCTTTGCACCTCAAATTTTGAATCCAGTTTAATATCATTTATTAACATGTACGCAATCGTAGAAATCGCAGGTCAGCAATTTAAAGTTGAAAAGGGTCGCGAAATCTTCACGCATAGGCTTGAAGGTGACGTGAACGCTGCACTTGTATTTGACAAAGTCCTTCTCGTTGATAACGGAGGCACAGTACAGGTAGGTCTTCCGACAGTAGCAGGTGCTTCTGTAAAAGCAACTGTTCTCGAACACCTGAAAGGTGAGAAAGTGATCGTCTTCAAAAAGAAACGTCGCAAAGGATACCGTGTGAAAAACGGTCACCGTCAGTATCTGACCAAAATCAGCATCGACGAAATCGTTGCCTAATTATTGGGCGGAAGCCTGAAACAGTTCAAAACAGGAAACTACAATTTAAGTATAAGATATCATGGCACATAAGAAAGGTGTAGGTAGCTCGAAAAACGGACGCGAATCGGAAAGTAAACGTCTTGGTGTAAAATTATTCGGTGGCCAGTTGGCAAAAGCAGGTAACATCCTGGTTCGTCAGCGTGGAACCAAGCACAACCCAGGTAAAAACGTAGGTATCGGCCGCGACCACACATTGTTCGCATTGGTTGATGGTAACGTAGTGTTCCGTAAGACCCGTGAAAACAGATCTTACGTTCACATCGAACCAATCGCGGTTGAAGCTGCTGCAGAAGCGTAATCCAAACGCCCAAGCGCATTCTTGCGAAAAGATTAAAGACCCGTCAGGCACCAGTTTGACGGGTTTTTTATTGACCAATGCGTTCGCCGCCAAACCAAAAGCACCCATTCGGTGTTCTCTAAACCGGAAAGTTGTTTTACCCTATCATTATCGACCATCCCCATGTTGTCACGACCCATTTTTGTATATACCGAACTGAGCCCCAACCCCAACTCGATGAAGTTCGTCCTGAACTTCGAGCTGGTACCGGACGGACTTTCGTTCGATTACCCTTCACTCGAAGCTGCCCTGGAAGAAGGTAAAGCATCGCCGCTTGCCGCCGACCTGTTCCAGTTCCCGCATGTGAAGCGGGTGTTCATCGCGAGCAACTTCATTACCATTACCAAAGGCGACGATATCGCCTGGGAGGAAGTGTTGCGCGATACGAAACAATTCATCAAGATCTATTTCGAAGAAAATCACCCGGTATTCGAGCAAAAAACGATCGATAGCAATACGCTGATCGTCGATGCGAGGGATTCTGACACCGTTCAGAAGATCAAGGCTGCATTGGATCAATATGTACGTCCCGCCGTTGAATCGGATGGCGGCGCGATCAACTTCCACTCGTTCGACGAAGGCTCGGGCGTGGTGAAAGTGCTTTTGCAGGGCTCTTGCAGCGGCTGCCCGTCGTCGACACTGACGCTGAAAGCCGGTATCGAAAACCTGCTTACCCGCATGGTGCCCGACGTGAAAGAAGTAGTTGCCGAAGGCGTTTAATGCCGGAAAGATATTGACGAAAACCCTGTCGCGACGCGGCAGGGTTTCTTTTTTTGATGTGTTTTGTTAGTTTCGGCGCATGAAGCCACCGCTGGAAAAGTTTATCGACCGCATTGAGGCATTACAATCGACCGGTAATGCGCTTTTCCCGAAAGGCATTTTCCCGGCGCAGCGGTCCAATTCCATGATTGGCTACCGGCGGCCCGATACGACGATGTTCTTTTCGGCCATCATCACGTTCACGCTTCAATCCATCCGGAAATATTGCCGTACAGAAAGCCAGGCGCAGATCGATGCGATCCGTAACCAGGTAACCGCCAACTACCCCGATTTCCAAAACAAGGACGGGTTGAAAACCTATAATTTCTGGAAAACCAAGCCCTCGCGCCACTTCCCGAACGGCCGCTGGTTTCGCCGTTTTGAGCATTTCCGCATCCCCGATGACATCGACGATACCGCATTTGCCTATCTGACCACCTCCCCTTCGGAGGAAGAGTTGTTTTGGTTAAAGGAAAAACTGACGCTCCATGCCAACGGCACCAAGCTCTGGATCAGGAATACCTATCCCGAATACAAATCGTTACGGGCCTATTCCACCTGGTTCGGCAAGAACATGTATGTGGAGTTCGACGTGAGCGTGCTGAGTAATATGCTGTATTGCATCCTGCATTACAACCTGCCGCTTAATACACACGACGAGGCTAGCTTTGAATACATCCGGTCGGTCATTGAAACGCGCCGGTATATCGACGCGCCGTTCCGTTGCGCACATCAGTACCCGCGCACACCGCTGATCATCTATCACGTTTCGAGGTTGATGACCGCATTCAAGCCACCGGCATTGCTTCCGGTTTGGGAACAACTCGCAAATGATACTGAAAGCCTTTTGAAAAACACCCGTAACCGCATGGACAGGGTCTTGCTTTCAACGTCGCTCATGCGGCTCGGCCGAGCTACCGAACGGATTCCGGTAGAGGATTTCTCTGCCAGGGATTTCAAGGGCTTTTACTTCTTTATTGCCGGCCTGCTAACAGCCTACGAGAATCCGGTGCTGTACAGGCTGTCGGTGAACCCGCTCGTGCATATGCATTGGACGTGCGAGGCGCATTGCTGGACGCTCCTTGCAGAATACGAAGCCCTTTGGAACCAGCAGCAGCCCCATGGCACTTTACCATTATCCAATCCCAGATAGGCCAATGGCAGACCATACCATATCATTAAAACTCCGCGAGATCATCCGCGAAACCGACGATGCCAAAACCTTCGTTTTCGAGCCGCTCGACGGAAGTACGTTAAACTACAAAGCCGGCCAGTTCCTTACCTTTCTTATCGATATGCACGGCCATGAGGTACGCCGTTCCTATTCGATGAGTTCGGCACCGGGCGTGGATGCATTTCCAGCGATAACCGTCAAAAGGGTCCCCAACGGTGAGATTTCGAGGTACTGGATCGACATTGTCAAAACCGGGGATACTTTCACCGTATTGGCGCCGTCGGGCAGGTTTGTGCTGGAAAAAGAAGACGCGGGTGCCCGCGACATTGTGCTGATAGGCGCCGGCAGCGGCATTACCCCGCTTTTCTCGCTTTTAAAACAAACATTGACGCACGACCCGGAAAGCCGGGTGACGCTCATCTACGCCAGCCGGAACATCCGCAATACGCTTTTCTGGCAACACATTATCGATTGGCAGGGCCGCTTTCCCGAACGGCTGAACGTAATCCACATTCACAGCCAGCCTACCGAGGATTGGACCGGCATTCAGGGGCGCATTAACAACACACGCCTGGAACAGCTTGTGAGCAAATCCATCCGTTTCAAACGCGAGGACGCCCGTTTCTTTATATGCGGCCCGTTTGAGCTGATGCGTTCCGCCGGAATTACCCTGCATTTTATGGGCTTTCACGGCGAGCAGATCCGTAAGGAAAACTTCGTGATCCCCGCCCCGCCGCCACCGCCGCCCGTTTCAAACCCACACCATATCAGGCTTGATTTCCGTGGCTCCGATTACAACTTACTCGTCCCCGCACATGCCACCGTGTTGGACGCCGCACTCGCCGAAGGCATACAGCTGCCATACAGCTGCAAAGGCGGGCGCTGCGCCTCTTGCGCGGCTGTGTGTACAAGCGGGAAGGTGCATATGAGCGTAAACGAGGTACTCACCGATCGCGACCTCGCGGAAGGCTGGATATTAACCTGTTCGGCGTACGTCGATAGCGACGATGTGGCGATTGAATTCAGGCAGGAATAAAAACAAAGAAGCGCACAGACGATGCCGTACGCTTCATTTAGGTTTAGGATTAGAGGAATTTCAATGAATGAATTCCTGAAAAGGTTAAGTGTTAGGAATATTAAAGAATAAAATTTTCTTTCTTATCTTATTTACAAAATTAGTTGCCAAATTGGTTTTTCCTAGCAAAATTTAAAAAAGTGTTCGAGCACGCACTAAAAAACACATGGCGGGCTCGTGCACACTAGAAACAACAAATAGTGGTTTTTGGTCAGGTAAAGCTAATGGGCAGCAACTATAATCTCAAATTTATCATAAAAAAAATTTGAAAAATTTTGTTCAGCATAGTTGCCTTTCACTAGAAACACACTATTTGATCCATCTTCATAATTACTTGTTAGATTTGCTGAACGGAACTAAAAAATCCCTGAATAATAGTCGAGTGTGAAAAAGAAAATTGTCAGAATCAAAGATATAGCGGAAAGGGCGCAGACCTCCAAAGGCACAGTGGACCGCGTTTTACACAACCGCGGCAGAGTGGCCGACGATGTACGCGAGCGAATCCTGGCCATTATTAAAGAGTTGAACTACGAGCCAAACCTGATTGCCCAATCCCTGAAATCCCAGCGGGCTTTCAACCTCGCAGCACTTATCCCCGACCCTAACCTCGACTCCTACTGGGAATCCCCGCACAATGGTCTGGAAAAGGCCGAGAAAGAGCTCCGGCAATACGGCGTACACATAACCAAGTTCATATTCAATTCGCATTCCGACACCTCGTTTATCGCCAAAGCCAAGGAAGTAGGGCGCGAACACCCGGACGGCCTGCTGATCGCCCCGATATTCTACAAGGAGGCATTACCGTTCTTCAAGGAATGGGCGGAAATGGGCATTCCCTATGTGCTTTTCAACACGCAGATCGAGCATGTGAACCCGTTGTGCTACATCGGGCAGGACTCGTACCGGAGCGGGTCGCTGGCGGCGAAAATCCTGCGTTTCGGGCTGCATTCGCCGGGCACCGTGCTGGTCGCGCACGTGAACGAGGACATCTCCAACTCGGCGCATTTGATCACGAAGGAAGAAGGTTTCCGAGATTATTTCAAAAGCGAACAGCTCGAAGATACGTTCAAGGTGATCAGCAGGGAAATCAATTTCCCGGACGAAGAAGGGCCGGATAGGCAGCTCGACGAACTGCGCAAGCAATATCCCGACCTCGGTGCGGTATACGTTACCAATTCGAAGGCATTCGAAGTGGCCGCTTACCTTGAAAAGAATGCATTGAAAGACATCAAACTGGTCGGCTATGACCTGATCGGCCGCAACCAGCAATACCTCAATAAGGGCATTATCGATTTCCTGATCAACCAGAACCCGTTGGGGCAAGGTTACTGGGGTATTCACCAGCTGGCCAACCACTTGATCTTCAAAAAGGAGATTCCGGCCATCAAATTCCTTCCGTTGGATATTATCACCAAAGAGAACCTGGATTATTATCTCGATCCGCAATAATGCGACGACGGCGTCGGATTGTCAGGTATGGTCATAAAAAAGTCAGGAGTTGTCAGGCATAGTCAATGGCTGACGACTCCTGACAACTCCTGACTATACTTGACAACTCCTGACTATACTTGACAATTCCTGACTATACCTGACAATTCCTGACAACCTCTGCCCCCTCCACCAAGGTGCGGTCCCCCTTAGCGTTACAGGTCGCCAAACTGGCTGTACATTTCCTTCAATTTCGGCTCGGTTTCCTTTGCGCGGATATCTTTCCGGAGCGCTGTGACGCCCTGGATGTCCGTCAGCAATCCCAATGCCTGGAATGCGCCGAAGCGAACGAAATACGAAGAATTGTCGCGCGCAAGGCCTTCGAGGATCGGAATGCTTTTGCGCTGGATATCCTGTTTCGATTTGATCAGGTATTTGCCAAAAACTTGCAGGAAATTGTATTTCTCGGTCGGCTTCATCGCATTCATCTTCGCGAGGAACCAGTCGAACCGCTCTGGCTGGGCAAGACCAGCGTAGTAATTCCCTACCGAGGTGATGATGGCGTCGTTGGGCGAGTTTTCGAATTGCGCCGCTACTTCCGCTGCGTCGTTAGGCTGGCTCATGAGGTATTTCTCAATCGCGACGGACGCCACCAGGTAAGAGCTGTCGGTCAATGCCGCCTTGAAAATCGGATCGCTATTGTTATCCCCGAATGAAGCCAGCGTAATAATCGCCTCCGAACGTACCTGCGGATGCGGGTCCTTTTGCGCGCGGTTCTGGATTACTTTTTCAATATCCGCGAAACCTTCTCCCGCATATTCCGCGAAATTACTGATCGCCATCTGGCGCAGCTTCCAGAACGGATCGTCCATGGCCTTCACGAGGATTTTACGAGCGGTGGTATCGGTCAAAGCTCCTTCAAGGGAGGACAATGCTTCGTATTTGTGCAGGAAACGGTCGGAATTCACATATTGAAACTCCATTTCCGGCCTGTTCTTATCGTGCTCTACAACCGCAAGCAGGTTCGCGTCCGCATCGAATATCACCAGGTCCGGCTTTTTCGCGGCCGGGAATTCGAGCGTCTGGTTCACTTTGTCCACCACCGCGTCGTAGCGGCTCTTCTTACCGGACACCCACACATCCACTTTTACGGGCAAGCGGTAAACCGTCGTCGCCAGCGTATCCTGCGCCTGTTTAACTTTCAAAACCACCTTTGCCTGGGCCGGCACATATTGCTGGTCTATTTTCAAAACGGGATGGCCCGGTCTGTGAAACCACTGGTCGAAAAACCAGTTCAAATCCTGACCCGTCACTTTTTCGAATGAAATGCGAAGCTCGTCGATCTCCGCTGTACCGAATGCGTGCGATTTGAGGTACAGCTGCAAAGCCGCAAAGAATGCGTCGTCGCCCACCAATGACCGCAGCATGTGCAGAATGCGTCCTCCTTTGGCATAGGAATGGGCATCGAACATATTCTCCCGATCCTTGTAGAAATAGCGGATCATCGGCACCTGCTTCGTTTCCGATTCCGCGAGGTATTCCTTCATTTCCTGCAAATTCCCCCAATCCGCTTCGAAACGACCATCGTTATACTCGCTCCAAAGGTATTCGGCATAATTGGCGAACGATTCGTTCAAAGGCAACTGGCCCCATTCTTCGGCAGTAACGTAGTCGCCGAACCAGTGGTGCGCCAGTTCGTGGGCAATCACAGCGTCGGAGTTGCCGTCAACGAGCGATCGGGCGTCGTTTTGCACACCTTCTTCATGCACCGTGGCGGTAGTATTCTCCATCGCACCAGCCACGAAATCGCGTACGGCAATCTGCGCGTACTTCTCCCACGGATACTCCACGCCGAAGATATTGGTGAAGAAACCCATCATTTCCGGTGTCCGTCCGAAGATCGCGTGTGCGTCGGCACCGTATTTAGGTTCCACGTAGTAGCTCAGTTCCAATCCGTTCGGCATCATATCCTTAGCCACGGCAAAATCGCCGACGGCGATCATGGCAAGGTAAGGGGCGTGTGGCCGGGTCTGCTTCCAGTGATCGGTGCGGAGGCCTTTCCTGCCTTCCTCCTGCCCCACCAGCAAGCCATTTGAAAGCGTTTTGTACGTGCTGTCAACAGTAATGTAGATATCCTGGGTAAACTTCTGGTTCGGCGCGTCAATGGTTGGAAACCAGCAGGAACTGCCCTCTGTTTCTCCCTGCGTCCATACCTGCCGGGGCTTGCCTTCGTCGAGGCCGTCGGCATTGATAAAATACAATCCTTTATCGGAAGCACTGTCGTCCTCTTTACCTCTCGGCACGTCGTTCGGCTTCGCCGTATAATCGATTTTGACAAAAAGCGTGTCTTTGCGCGTATACTCCTGCCCCAGCTTGATCGTCAGTTTCCGTTTGTCGTAGGTAAATTCAAGCTTCTTTTTGACTCTCCCGGCAATTTCCTCACCCGTCAGATCGCCGTACTCGCCGGCATCCAGCATTGAAATACCTTTTATCTCAAACCCTTTCGCATCGAGTTCGATGGTGTTCTGGGGGTAAAAATGAGGCTTGAATTTCAAAATCGCGGATGCGGGTACCTGTTGTTTTACCCAATCCAGCTGCACATCCAGCCTGGTATACAAAATATCGTTCTTACGGGCTCTTTCGGGCCGGTAAGGTCCCTGCTTGGTTACCGTGCCTGGATTTCTTCTGTAAAGTGTGTCAGCATCGACACCAGCCAAGGCCGGAGCGCTGAATGAAAGAGATAGTATGCCAAAAAATGTAAAGATCAATCGGTTCAAAGAAGGCCTTTTAATATCACCGGTCATATCCGCTTTCTGATTGATTGCTAGGATGTAAGTCAATGTAAATAAGTTAATAAACGATTCTCTGGTGTTTTCGGGCCATTGCTACACCCGCAGCAGCGCACCCGCCTCTGCGGCCCTCCTGGCCGGAATGTACGAAACAACCATAGTTATCATAACGACAATTACGCCCGTGTAGAGTATGTCTTCCCAAATTAATTTAACAGGGTAAGCGTCCACCAGTGAGGTGGTCATACCCATCGAAACAAAGCCGTACCGTGTTTGCAGCCAGCAAATCACAATGCCGCCCAAAAGTCCCGCAATCGCGCCCGAGAATGCCACAATCGCGCCTTCGGCCAAAAAGATCTTACGGACTAGCGACTGCGTTGCACCCATGGCAAATAGCATCGAAACATCCTTCTTTTTCTCTATCGCTAACATACTGAGCGAGAAAAAGATATTGATTGCAGCTACTAAAATAATCAGCGAAAGGGTGACTGCCACAAAAAGCTTTTCCATTTTTATTGCCCGGAGCAGATCCGCATTCAGCGAATCCCGGTCTTTTACTACAAAAGCCTTGCCCAGCTTCCCGCCGATTTCCTCGCTCAGGTCTTTTTCGGTGTACCCCGGCGCAGCATAAACTTCCAACGCGGAAAGCTCCCCATCGTAGCCCATCAGGCTTTCTACCTGCTTCAAAGGGGCAATAATATAGTCGTCATAGCGCGATTCGATGGAAAACACGCCACCCGGACGCAGGTTCAACTGATTAAATGCTTCCGGCGATGTCAAATTGAGTGTTTTCGTGCCTGTACGCGGGTAGAGCAGTTCGAGCGGCGTAAATATATCTTCGAGGGAAATGGACAGTGCATTTCTGATTCCTTCCGCGATGATCGCATAGGGCGTGCCATTGTCACCGACCAGCTTCACCGAGCCTTCAATCATGGCGGTGTCGATCTGTTTCTGCTGTTCGAAGGTACTGTCGACACCTTTCAGCCGGATGATCGTTTGCTGGCTGCCATACCGGGCCAGTGCATTGTCCTCGATTACTTTCGTCACGAGCTTCACGCCTTTCACAGCTTTCAGTTCGCTCATCAATGCCGGCGTCATTTTGAAGCGCTTGCCTTCCGCAGGTACGATGCGCACGTCGGAATCGAATGTCTTGAAAATCTTGCGATTGAGATCCTCCATGCCATTGAACACGGACAATACCACCACCATAGCCATCGTCCCGACCGCCACGCCGGCCATGGCAATGCGAGCGATCAGACTGATGAAACTCCTTTTATTCCGCGAAAAAAAGTAGCGAACGGCAATCCGGTAGGAAATGTCCATGGGCTCGAACTTGAAATCAGTAGGTATCTTCCTCCTCGTCGGGCTGTGCGGGCGGGATCACCAGGTCCGCGAACAACTGATCCATTTTAGCCGCATATTCGGCAGTGTCGTCGATATAAAATTGGAGGTGCGGAACGATCCTCAACTGGTGACGGACGCGTTCGGCGAGCTTCTGGCGGATGAAACGGGTATTCTCCCGGATCGTTTCCAGCAGCATGGTTTTGTTTTTATCGGGCAGGAAGCTGAGGTATGCCCGGGCAATGCTCAGGTCGGGCGTTACACGCACGGCCGTGATCGTCACAAACGAACCGTGGGTAAGGTGCTGCGCATCTTTCTGAAAAATTTCTCCCAGGTCTTTCTGTATTTGCCTGCCTACTTTTTGTTGTCTTTTCGATTCCATATCATGAACGTTAATCGGAGGGATTTGGCCGGTCCTGACCGCACATCCTGGTTCACCAGTTAGGATGATATAAACTAACATCTCCTAAATCATTCCCTCTCCCCTTTCAATAAGTACAAATATCCATACTTATTTTGTTTTTGTAGAACCCGGCATTGTAATTTCGTGAAACTTATTCCCGTCAGATACCTAATCCACCAGCCGCTTGCTTAGTTTTTTTCGCGTAAATGCACGGTACCAGACCATCAGTTTAGTAGTATTCTTCCTGCTGCTCCGTCTCCCTTTTTTCCTGGGCGGTGCGCCGTTGCTGATACCCGAGCTGAGCTGGATGCTCGTAGGCGAGCAAATGGGCCGCGGGTTTATGCTCTACCGTGATGTGTGGGACAACGTCAGCCCGTTTTCCGGCCTTACCTACTGGCTTATCGACAGCCTTTTCGGCCGGGCGCAATGGGTGTACCAGCTGGCGGCTATGGGCGTTTCGCTCGTGCAGATATTGTATTTCAATTACGTGATCCACTCCCGGGACGTTTTCCCCGAGCGCACGTTCCTGCCCGGTGCCTTGTATGCGCTGTTCCTGAATATTTCTTTCGACATGGGCACTTTATCGCCCATGTTACTGGCCAATACCTTCCTGCTTTTCGCGTTCGGTTCCATTGTTAAAATGCTGGTCAGAAGAGAGGTAACCACGCAGGTTTTCGAGCTGGGGCTTTACATTGGTATCGCTACGCTGTTTTATCTGCCGGCGTCGCTGTTCATGGTGTGGGCGTTTCTGGCGTTGTTGTTTTATACAGGTTCCACTTTCCGCCACCATCTGCTTGGTTTGTTCGGGTCGATATTCCCGCTGCTGATGGTCGTGCTGTTTTTCTACCTCAACAATGGCATGGAAAGCCTGAACCGGAACTTGCTCACGTCGGTATTCCAGGTAAAACAATACAACCTCAACGATTTTTCTTCCCTGCTTGCGTCGCTATTGCTGCCGCTCGGCTTCGGTATCATGGGTTTTATGCGGATTTTCACGACGCTCCGGTTTGTGAACTACCAAACGCGCATTCAGCAGGTAATGGCGCTGTGGTTCATCGCAGCTGTATTCACGATTCCGCTCATGCAGTTTCTGGCACCAATGCAGTTTGTAATATTCATTCCGCCGGCGGCATTCTTTGCCACGCATTACTTCCAGAGTTTCAAAAAGAACAGCTGGGCCGATGAATTGCAGTTCACGCTCATGGGCGCGATGATCGTTTTAATACAATATCAGGGATTGCGGGGCGTGTTACCCGGTGTTTCCATGGGTAAACTGGAAAACCTGCGGGCCAAGCCGGCCAGCTTGCCGGAACAGATCAACAGCAAGCGCATTCTGGTTCTGGGGCAAAACTCGGGGGAATACATCAACAATTTCACGGCTACTCCCTACCTCAACTGGGAACTGGCCAGCTACGATTTGCAGAACCTCGACAATTTCGACAGCGTGATCCACGTCTACGACAATTTCCGCAAAGATCCGCCCGAATATGTGATCGACAAGGTAAATATGATGCCGAAACTCCTGAACCGGGTTCCGGCATTGAAAAAGCAATATATCCTGAGCCCCTGGAAGGGTATTTACCAAAGAGCTTACTAGCAGGAAATCTTGTCGACGCGCGTCTGGTGGCGGCCTCCTTCGAATTCAGTACTTAAAAATGCTTCCAGGCTGGCCAGAGCCGTTTCCAGCTCGATAAACCGCACGGGGAAACAAATCACGTTCGCATCGTTATGCTGGCGGGCCAATGGCGCGAGCGGCAAATCCCATACGAGCGCAGCGCGCACGCCCTGGTGCTTGTTCGCGGTAATGCACACGCCCTGCCCGCTACCGCAAAGCAGCACGCCTTTTTCGAACTCCTTGCTTTCCACACCGCTGGCCACGGGATGCGCGAAATCCGCATAATCCGCCGAATCAGCACTGTAAGTCCCGAAATCCTTCACTTCGAAACCGTTGTTGGTAAGCCAGTCGATAACCGGTTGCTTGTAGGGGAAACCTGCGTGATCGGAGCCGATAGCAATTTTTCTCATTACTTTTTTGTTAATTACAGTCCACCGTTCGTTAACGAAAGCGGACAGAGTGAAAAGTTTTTTATTATTGGGTTAATGGTACAAAGTTACCATTATACTGATCAACAACTCAATGGATTTCTAAATATGAGTGAAGAAGTAAAACCTACCAATGGAGAATTAGTTGATGTTTCTCTCCTCAATCCGGCAGTTCCGGAAGACGAGAAAAGGATCAAGGAGGCGTTTGAAGACCGCAACTGGAACGAAATCAAGAGTGCCGATTCATGGGTTGTATTCAAAGTAATGGCTGAATTCGTGGAAGGATTCGATAAGCTGGCCAAAATCGGCCCATGCGTTTCCATTTTCGGTTCTGCCCGTACGTTGCCCGACAATCCACACTATAAAACCGCGGAAGAGATCGCCGCAAAACTTGTACGTCACGGCTACGGTGTGATCACCGGCGGCGGGCCGGGTATTATGGAGGCTGGTAACAAGGGTGCGTTCCAACAAGGCGGCAAGTCGGTCGGATTGAATATCAAACTGCCGTTCGAGCAACATAGCAACCCGTACATCGACCACGATAAGAGCATCAATTTCGATTTCTTCTTCGTGCGGAAAGTCATGTTCGTGAAGTACTCACAGGGTTTTATTGTGATGCCCGGTGGTTTCGGTACGCTCGATGAGCTTTTCGAAGCGATGACGTTGATCCAGACCAAAAAAATCGGCCGTTTCCCGATCGTACTGGTCGGTACCGCCTATTGGTCCGGCCTGATCGACTGGATCAAGGGAACCATGCTCACCGAGCACAATATCAACCCGGAAGATCTGAAACTGATCAGTCTGGTGGATACGCCCGACGAGGCCGTGAAGGTGATCGACACGTTCTATTCGAAATACCTGCTGAAACCCAACTTCTAGCAAAGAAAGCATTCCCAAAAAGGGATCTCCATCCGGGGCCATGCCGTCAGAACGACAGGTATGGCCCCGTTTTTTGTATCGTCGCATCATCCAGCACTTTCACATTCCGCAAGTCTTCCAGTGAATGGAACGGCCCGTGCTGCTCGCGGTAGTTAACCAGCACCCGCACCTGCTTCCGGTTTCTCAAATAGGGATGTCGGCCAAGCTCCTCGGCGGTGGCCGTATTAATATTGATCTTCCTAACCTCGCTACCCACCTTCGCGAAGCGCTTCAACTCGGACAATGCAACCGAATCGAGCCCGTAAACTTCATTGAACTGGCTGGCAGAATGGAACCCGCCCAGCCCGTCGCGGAACTTCACAATGCGCTGGGCCAATTTGCTGCCAATCCCCCTCAGGCGGATAAGCGCCGTCGTGTCACATTGGTTGATATCAAAAGGCTGAGCACCGTGTCTGACCTCCTGCCGGGCACTGACGCTCGATTGCGTACCGGGTGCATTATTTTGCGTGGTTTCGGAAACCGGCTTGCGGTCTGCGATGACAATGTACCTTTCCAATTGCGCGTACAGATCCGGCGGAAAGTCGTAAATCTTCATCAAATCTTCCTTCTGCCTGAACCGCCCTCCCTTACTTCTGAATTTTTCGATTCGTCGGGCGATGAATGCAGGAATACCGACCGCCGTCAGCTCATTTTCGGAAGCGATATTGGGGTCGAAACGAACGGGTTTGATGATTTTACCTGCCTGCATTGACGCATAGGCGGTCGGGCGTTTCTTCTCCCGATAGCGGGAAGATTGCTGCTTTTCCAGCAACAGGGCAATGCTGTCCAGCACCTTTCGCTCAGGCGGCGGGCTGCCTGCGGGCACAAAAGGCAATACCCACCGCCGGAAAATGAAGGGCGTCCAGATAATCATTGCACAGAACACCATCATGACCAGTGCGCCGCGCGCTTCTTTTCGGGATATTCCGAAAAAGTCCTCTAAAACGTTTAAAATTTTCTGATACATACGTCTGGATTGTTTTCTCCTTTTGACGCCGCATCTTCATTTTGGTAACAGGTTCTAAAACACAAATGAGCAGACGGTAAGCCGCCTGCCCATTTTGCGTATGCTATTTGTATATATCTTATTGATTCACATAAACACCGCCCGCGCTGGCCGACAATGTTACCGGAATGCCTCCGCCGTTCATTTTGCCCTGAACGCGGTCTTTCTCCGCCGAACCGTCGAAGTTTTTAAGCGGAATAGCCACTTTGTTACCTTTCAGGTTCAGGTCGACGCCTTTATCCAGCGGCATTGTAACCCGAACACTGCCCGCGGATGTGGAAAGATCGACATATTTGCCTAGCGATTTCAGTTCTAGCTCGATGCTACCTGCGCTCGTACTGGCGCGTACGCTACCCGAAACGTCGGCCAACCGCACCGAACCGCCGGAAGTTCCGGCATCCAACGAACCATCCACACCCTCACCGCGGATACTTCCGCCACTGGTGTGTGCCAGAATATCACCATTCAGTTTGTTCAGTTCGATGCTGCCGCCTGATGTTTTGAGCTCGATTTTTCCTTTCAATTCATTAGCCTTAATGCTGCCGCCGCTCGTGTGGAGGTTAATCTCCTTGCTGCAATGAGCCACGTCGATACTACCGCCCGAAGTGCGGCCGTGAACCACGCCGTCGAGGTCGTCGATTTTAAGGCTGCCCCCGCTGGTCTGGAAGTTTTGCTCCCCGGTCAGCGATGCGATTTTGATACTGCCGCCACTGGTTTTAAGGTTGGTCGCCACATTACGGGGAGCCGTTACCTTGAATGCGATCGAGATATTCCGCTTCTCGTTCCATTGCAGGTTATTCTTTCTTTTTGCGGTAGCAACCACTTTGCCTCCTTCGGTGCCGATCAGGATATCGTAGTCTTCGAGGCGGTCTTCGATCTCCTCTTTACTGAGTTCTTTATTGCCGTTCCAGCCGTTGCCGCGCACATACATTTCTACTTTGAAACCATCGGATTGCCCTCCCAGCACCGAAATGGAGCCCCCGGAAGTTTCTACCTGTAATTCTTTCAGAGATGCACCGTTGAAGTTTTTTGTAACGTAAGGTTTGTCATCATCGCCTTGCGCACACGCATTCACGAAACAAAGCGCGGACAGGACGAAAGTTAGTAGTTGTTTAATTTTCATGGGATTCTGTGATTTGTTTGACCAATGATGTAAAAGCCGCCGCCCAGGTTGCATGGGGTGCATTTAAAAGTTACATCTCCATATACTTTTTGCTACTTTAGATTCAAAATCAGTCAACATCATGAAAACATATCGCGTAAAGGCCGTCCGGGAATCCGAGGAAGATTTGGTGTTCGAAACCCTTCAAAACCTCCAACGAAAAGGGACGATTGTATTTGAAGAAGAGCACGCCGAAGCGGACGCGACCCGACCTAAAGCAACTACACCTGCCACGGAAGAGCAGGTGCAGGAGATTATTGATGAAGCGGAGTTAATACCTTATTATACCGAACAGGAGGCCAAGAAAATCCTCCATTTGTAGGGATCATTTTTTGTGGATTTCGATGACTTTGATTTCGTCGTAGGTTGCAGTGCGTCCCCAACCGCATTGCACGGTACTTTTTGAGCCCGTCAGGCTGTATTTCAAATGAACCGGCGTGAAACTGTAATAGTCTTCGATCTTGCCCAGCTCCTTTTCTATTTTGGCGCGGGACGCTTCGCTCGGCAGCACCGAATAAGTCGAATCTTTGGCCGCGATCGAAAAATGCCATGAGCAACCGTCCGTAGCAAGCATATTCGTCCAGGTCGCATCTGCTTCATAAACCTGTTCGTTGATGTCGCCACTTTCGTCATGGCAGCCTATCCAGGCCAGTAAACCGAATAAAACAATCAGGACTTTCATGGTTAAAGGGGTTTAATATTAGCGTTAGACACACCCTTTTCCGAATTAGTTGGAAGCTGAATTACATTTCTGCCTTTTTAAGGAATCCTGCAAACCATCTCCCCGATTCCTTCACGGTACGCTCCTGGGTTTTAAAGTCTACAAATACCAGGCCAAAGCGGGCTGAATAACCATGTGCCCATTCAAAATTATCGAGCAGCGTCCAAGCAAAATAACCGGTAATGTTTACCCCTTCGTTCTTCGCCTTCAGAACGGCACCGAGGTAATCCTGGTAATAGGCCTTCCGGCCCTGATCATCCACTTTCCCCTCCTGAGGTTTATCCTTAAATGCCGCCCCGTTTTCAGTAATGATCAACTCGCGCACGCCTTTGTACCGTTGAAACTGCTTCAATATCTCATACATCCCCGTCGGGCTGATCTCCCACCCCAAACCGGTTGTAGGAACGTTTCTCAGCGTGGCAGGCACTTCCTTCAACCACATGATCGGTGCCAGGTACGAATGCTGCACCACTACACTGAAATAGTTTTGCAAACCCCAGAAATCAAAATCGAATTTCAACTTTTCGCGGTCGCCCTCGCGCATGAACCTTTTGATGTTGGACAAAAAAGGAAATGCATCCTTCGGATAGCCGAGCCCTAATGCCGGCTCGATAAAAAGCCGGTTCATGAGTGCATCCGCCCGGCGCGCCGCCCGGATATCCGCCGAGCTCTGGCTATTAGGAACTACATAAGAGCAGGAGATTGCGTTGCCGATCCGGGCTTCGGGCAACAGGCGCCGCAGCACCCGGCCACCTTCCGCCTGGCTGAGTGCCAGGTGGTGCACCACGGGCAGGAAATTATGAATACCTACGTTCCCAGGCGCATGCTCGCCAGTAGTATAACCAAGGCCGGCTACAGCCATCGGCTCATTGAGCACAATCCAATGCCGCACGCGGTCTCCGAATGCATGGGCGCACACGGCGGTATATTCTGCAAACCACTCCACAATACGCCTGTTCTTCCAACCACCGGACTTTTCCAATGCCTGTGGTAAATCCCAATGATAAAGCGTAATCCACGGCTCAATATCCAGCGCGATGCACTGGTCGATCAACCGGTTGTAATAGTCGATTCCCGCCTGGTTTACGCGCCCGTGCCCGTCGGGCAATATCCGCGACCACGAGATCGAAAACCGGAATTGTTCAAAGCCCAGCTCCTTTACCAGTTCCAGGTCCTGCTCGTAACGGTGATAAAAATCACAGGCATGCCGCGCATGATCGCCATTCCGGATCTTGCCTTTCTTTTTTGCAAAAACATCCCAGACACAATCAGTCCGGCCGTCTTCGTTCACCGCTCCTTCGATCTGGTATGCCGCGGTGGCCACGCCCCATTTGAAGTCACTTCCAAAATCCTCCCGCGACAAAGGGCCTGCCACCGATGGCCTGTACCCTGATTGTCTGATATGTTGATTGATAACTGTTGTCAATGCTGTGTACCGGTTACTTTCAGATACGAAAGTTAAAACTAATATGTAAACAAAAGCCCTTCGTCCGGAAACTGCGGACGAAGGGCTTTCAAGAATACCGATCCGAATCTCGGCCGCCTTACCTTACGACAAGGATTTTGCGCATCAGCGGGCCATTGTTGATCTTCACGTAGTAAGTACCTTGTGACAGTTTCGTCAGGTCTACTTCGTTGGCCGAATCCGGTGTTGCGTTCAGCACCAATGCACCTGTCTGAGCGTAAACCTTCACATTGGTGACCTGCTGGTTGCTGCTCACTTTGATGCGGTCCACAGTCGGGTTTGGATAAACATTCAGCTGCTCCTGGCCGTCGAAGTTCAGGCTCTTGATCGCGCTGTAAGCAAATGTTTCGTCCAGATCCACCATTTTCAACCGGTAAAGGTTCACTGCCAATGGATTAGTGTGGGTATAGGTGTATGTTTCCAATTCTTTGCTTTCACCTTTTGCATCCACCTGTGCAAGCGCTGTCCAGTTTTTACCATCCTGGCTGTGTTGTACTTCGAAATAAGCCGAGTTGGTTTCAGAGGTAGTAGCCCAGGCCAGCTGCGCAACCGAACCTTCTTTTTTCGCAGAGAATGCAGAAAGTGTTACGGGCAATGGAGGACCTGAGAAAGTAAGACATGCATTGTCTGCTAGCAGGTCGTTTCCATTAGACGAGAGCAACACACGCACATACTTACTACCCGCAGGTACTGTTCCGCCGAGGGTATATTTCTCCAATCCCCAGGTTCCGTCGGTAAGTCCCTTGGTGATGTCTTTGGTGATCTGGCCGAGTTCTACCTGCGCTTCGTTAAGGAACACCAACTGGATTTTCTGGCTGTTCGATGTGCTAAATGCCGCGTAGATGCTCAGGGAAACCTGGTTTCCAGTAGTCGTCTGCAACTCTACATCCTGCCAGAACTTGCCGGCTCCGCTCAATTTCGCTCCGTTCACACCGCACACCGCATACTTGGCCTCAACAGTCAGGGTACCTGTTACATTCCAGTTGTTCGTACCGTTTTCGAAGCTTGGGTTTTGCAATGTGTTGCCGTTACACTCCTGGCAGGTAACCGGCTGGGTGACGGTCGTGCAAATCGCGTCTACTTTGAAATAATCACCCGAAGAATAAAGCAGGAAGCGGGCTTTTACAGCGCCTGCTGGTGCAGTGGCAGAAATCGAGAACTGTTTCAGTTTGCTGTCAACCACTTTGTAGTCCATTTCCACAACCGCTTCACCGGAATTGATCTTGTTTCCTGCGCCGTCGTAGAAAGTAATCTTAAATTGATGCGTTGCGCTTGTGTTATGCGTACCTCCGTAGGCAGTAATATCCACTTTCGCACCGGCTACCACATTGAAATCCTGCCAGATAGAGCCTGCACCGGTGATCAAACCATTTTTGCTGCCGCACATTTCGTATGCGTCGTCGGTACCGAAGGTTGTGCCGCTGGCTTTCGACCAGTCGTTTGTACTGTTTTCAAAACTTGCATTTTTGATATATTGGTTCGAGTTCACGCAGTCGCAGTCAACCGGCGTTGTGGGAGGTGTAACCTTCATACATGCCGCATCCACTTTGAAATAGTTACCGCTTGAATACAGCAGGAAACGAACTTTTGCAGTATTCGCAGGTGCCGTTGCCGACATCGTGTAAAGTTGCAGCTGGTTTCCGCTGCCCACTTCGAAATTCATCGATTTCACAACGGCATCACCGATCTGAACATCACCGGAAGTATAAAAGATAAGTTTGAACTGGTGGGTCTTGCTATTGTCGTGCGTACCACCATATACGCTCAGGTTAATCTGGCTTCCGGCGGCAACGCTTACATCCTGCCACACCGATCCTGCACCGGTGATCAAACCATTCTTGTCACCGCACATATTGTATGCATCGTCGGTACCGAAGGTTGTACCGCTGGCTTTCGTCCAGCCAGTAGTACCGCTTTCGAAACTGGCATTAGTCAGAACGTTGTTCTCACAACCGCAACTGGTTGTGGCATTGGCCTGGAAGGCGAAGCCCAGGCTCAATATTAAAAGGCTTAAGAGGAACGTAAAATTTTTCATAACGTATTTGATTTGTAATTGATTAGCTGCACTGGCCTGTCAACAAAATGTACGTTACAAAGGTAAAAATTAGATCATCCCAAAATAGTACTTTTTTTATATGACAAGTGTGTAAAAATTATGTTTATATTCAAATTTCAATTATTTCTAAATCATTTTTAAGAAATATTTCTACAAAAAATTGTGTAATTATTTATGATTTTGAAGCATTTAAATATAAAATCATTTCTATTATTATTACAAACTGATTGCATATGCATTTAAAATTACTAATAGTACTTTTTTAATAAATCAAAGAAACAACCAATGTACCCGGAATGCACGGTGGTTACATTGAAACAGAATAAAATTTTGTCACCCTCCGGGTCGCGGAGGGTTTTTATGCAGACACCCCAATACCATCTTCGTTCACCCCAAAATCATCGCATAGTCACAATAGTGACGGCCCGTCAAGTAAAACTTCTACACCCAGGAATTGAATAAGCGCCCATTTTGAAGACAAAATGCCTGTTTTAACTAACTAACGGCATTAGAGGAAAATGAACGGATATGTGGATAACAATGAGTTTTCACTGAAGAATTTCGACAAAACTTTTTTTTACAAAAAACCCGGCTTCTACAAGGTTTCTATGGACTGCGAATAAAATACAATCATTTTATTACTGTATTACAGCAGTTTAGCTACATACTATTCGGATTTATACACGGTAATATCCAAATAAACTCAGGCCAAACACCAACAAAACCATATAAAATACCGCATCTACCCTGATTCAACAGAATAAACCATGACACAATCGGACTATATACCAAACAACTCTCGAGTTATTTTTACAAAGAGAATCGAACCTAAAATAGGATTATCGGCTATTTTTTGTTGGATTTTGGGTTCAAAACGTACCAGGGAAAGCAATGAAGCACCTTTGGCCTCCCTATTTCACATAGTAACCGCGGGTTTCCGACTAACCTGCGTATTTTAACTGCGAATTGGCCATGCCAGGCCTCAACCGACAGATACTATGCTTAAAAGATACTTTACAATTGCGATACCCGCACTGCTCGCTGTTGCCTGCGGCAAACCCGAAAAGGCGGCCATCCACCACAGCAGACTCGACAGCATAGCCCGCGAATACGTCAAACTCGGGCTATCGATCGGGCAGTATGACGGCGATTTTGTAGACGCCTATTACGGCCCCGACTCATTGCGCCCGGCAAAAACGGACACCTCGCAATTCCCGAAAGATCTATTCCTCCAAAGAGCCGCCGCCCTGAAAACCGCATTGGCTACGTTGGCAACAGACGCCCAACCGGACACGCTCACGCGCCGGGCGGCGTGGCTCACCGCCCAAATCACCGCATTCGAAAGGCGCATACATCTATTCTCAGGCGCCTCCGCACCCTTCGATACCGAATCCAAAGAGCTGTTCGACGCCGTGGCACCGGTGTATGACGAGAAGCATTTCCAGGACCTCATCGCAAAGCTCGACCGCCTGCTGCCGGGGGAAGGGCCTATTCCGGAACGTTACCAGAAACTTGCAAACCATTTCCTGATCCCTCAGGCCAAGATCGATACCGTTTTCCGGACCGCCATCGCGGAGGCACGCAAGCGCACGCTCGCGCATTACGCGTTACCCCCGGGCGAGGATTTCAAACTTGAATATGTGCGCGATAAACCGTGGTCGGGGTACAACTGGTACCAGGGCCAATACAAAAGCCTGATCCAGATCAATGTGAGCCAGCCGATTTACATCGAACGGGCCATCGACCTGGCCTGCCATGAGGGTTATCCCGGACATCATGTATACAATGCATTGCTGGAAAAGAACCTGTACCGCGACAAAGGCTGGACTGAAATTTCGTTCTACCCGCTGTTCAGCCCGCAGTCGCTGATTGCCGAAGGAAGCGCCAACTACGGAATTTCCCTGGCTTTTCCCGGTAACGAACAGCGCGAATTCTGTAAAAATGTGCTGATCCCGCTCGCGGGGCTCGATACGACGCTGGCCAATGCTTACTTCGAAGCCCTGACGATCCGCTCGGCGTTGAACTACGCGCGCAATGAAGTCGCCCGTGGGTTGCTCGACCGGGGTATGAGCGAACAGGAAGGCAAACGCTGGCTCACCGACTACTGCCTGCTGCCCGAAAAAGGGGCCTCGGACTACCTGCGATTTATCCGCAAATACCGGAGCTATGTTATCAACTACAATTACGGGCAGGATATCATCCGGAAATACATCGAGGCACAGGGCGGTACGGCGGCAGCTCCCGGCAAGCGATGGAAGCTTTTTGAAGCGCTCCTCAGCAACGAAAACAAGGCAGGAGACCTCATAAAGAAGTAAAATGCATTATATTGAACTTCTTTTAACCACTCCCTTTACCGATCTTGAAAAACTTTAATTTACTCACTAAAAAGAACAGCCCTACCATTTTCCTAGCTGGCGCCGCGCTGATACTGGCAGCCATCACCCCCACCGGCGTACAGGCACAAACACCGCCTTCGCCCAAAACCTACACTTGCTACCGCGCCGAAAAAAGCATCACCATCGACGGCCGCATGAACGAGCAACCATGGAAAAAGGCCGCCTGGACCTCGTCGTTCGTGGACATTGAAGGAGACAAAAAGCCGCTGCCACTGCAAGAAACCCGTGTAAAGATGCTCTGGGACGACCAGCATCTCTACATTGCCGCCCAAATCGAGGAAGAGCATATCTGGGCTTACCAGGACAAAAAGGACCAGATTGTGTATCTCGAAAACGATTTTGAGGTATTTATCGACCCCGATGGCGATACCGACAACTATTACGAGCTGGAAATCAACGCCATTAATAATACTTTCGACCTTTTCCTACCCAAACCTTACCGTAAAGGCGGTAAAGCACAACTCAAATGGGATATTAAGGGCCTGAAATCCGCAGTGTCGGTAAACGGCACCGTCAACGATGCGAAGGATAAGGACAAGCGCTGGATTGTGGAAATCGCCATTCCTTTTGAATCATTGTCTACTGAAAATGTCAAACCAGTCATCCCTGCCGATGGCTCCGAGTGGCGGATCAACTTCTCGCGCGTGAACTGGCAGCATGAGGTCGGAGAGGATGGCCATTACAAACGCAAACGCAATGCCGAAACCGGAAAGATCATCCCCGAGTACAATTGGGTTTGGTCGCCGCAAGGCATTATCAATATGCATTATCCCGAATACTGGGGAAAACTGGTTTTCAGTGGAGAGAAAGCCGGGAAAATCAAGGGAGTAACCACCGCTCAAAACTGATAAGGCATGACCAAGTCTGTAATTTTGCTTTTCCTTACGCTGTTTGCGGGAACATTAGCCGCACAACCCCATGCAACCGGTAAAACGGTCGTAGACAAAAAACTGACCGCCCAACTCGAAGCCGCACTCGCGGGCTTTCACGGGCAGGTGGGTGTGTATGTGCGTAACCTCAAAACCAACCGCGTTGCGGCTGTCAATGCCGATTCGCTCTACCCGACGGCCAGTATGGTGAAGGTACCGATCATGTGCGGCATTTTTGACAAGATCGAAAAGGGGGAGATTCTTTTCAATCAGGAACTCGTTTACCGCGATTCATTGAAATATGACAACGGCGTCGTAGGTTCCTTTCGCGACAGTACGAAGATAGCCCTGCCCAGGGTTGTCCACCTGATGATCTCCCAAAGCGACAATACCGGCAGCTTGTGGTTGCAGGCCATGGCCGGCGGTGGCGCGGCGATCAACCAATGGCTGGAAGGTAACGGGTTTGCGAACACGCGTGTGAACTCCCGCACACCCGGGCGCAAGGAATTTCAGGCACGCTATGGCTGGGGCGTCACCACGCCACGCGAAATGGCCGAGCTGGCGGCGATGATCCGAAATGGAAGGGCGATCAGTCCGGCGGCGAGCGACAGGATGTACCGCTATCTCGGCATGCAGTTCTGGGATGGCGAAGCCATTTCCCAGTTACCGTCGAATGTGAAAATTGCTGCCAAGAGCGGGGCCGTGAACCAGGCCAAATCGGAAGTGCTGGTAGTGCACGCACCGCATGGCGACTACGTTTTTTGCATTGCGACCAAAAATCAGGAGGACCAGCGCTGGCAAAAGGACAATGAAGGCTATGCCTTAATCCGCAAGGTGTCGGCCATTATCTGGAAACATTTCGAGCCAAAAAGTGAATGGATGCCGGTGGAAGGCTCCGAAAAATTCTGGTTCTGACAAATCCCGGCAAGCGCTAAACTTGCCGGGATTTTTACCGTTAATGCCCCTCGCTGGATTCGAAGCCAAGGATAGCCAGCCGGTAAGGCGTAGCGGAAACTTTCACCTTACTGATTTTGGACAAATTACTTGTGCTTACCACCAGCAACTCGCCGCTCTTCGGTTGGGTAATATAAATGTAGCGCGACGTCGCTTCCAGCTGCGGCTTCTGCGTTTCGTCTTTGGCCGTCGTGCCGATCACCGATCCGCTTGTTTTCAGGGTATTGGATTTCAAATCATAAATCCGCGCTTCTCCGCTGTGCAGCAGCACCACCAGGTTATTTCCCGCATAATCCACCTTCGCCTGCATAATGTCGGTACTTGCCAGAACCGGCGTCAATGATTTCGCTGTAACATCGATGATGTAAACCCCTTTTGCCGCTGTGTAGCCCAGAAATTTACCCGCACCTTTCGCTTCCAGGATCGATCCGAACCACGCTTCGCCGAAATCGGCAGGGTGCGGGATGAGCGACTGGCTGCCGGTGGGCTCCACAGCCAGAATGCCGCTCGCAGATCCGAATAGTGAGATGCTTCCGTTGGTCGCATTGCCGTGAATGCCCTTGGTCTGGATGGTCGAAGCGAAAAGCGTTTTACCGGTAACGTCGATGATCTTCACACGCTCCGGCAATGTACCGGCCACCGATCCGTCCTTCTCGGTAATGGCATAGGTCCCGTTATCGAATTTCGTCATGGCGCCGTGATGCGCTACGTTGCCCGCGTTGATCAGCGTCATTTTTTTGCCCGCCGTATGAAAATCGGCCTCTTTGGCAATGCTTAATGTACCGTCACCGTCGTTGAACGCGATGATCTCGTCGCCTTTGCTTTTGAAATGCGTCGGCTTCTTACCGTCGCCTGTCAATGCCCCGAATTTCGGTGTTCCCTTTACATCCACATGGTCGCCATGCCCCTCAAAGCCTGTATCAAAAAGTTGAACAAAGTTGTTGGCTCCATTCAAAATCGCCCCGAAACGCCCGCCCTGCGTGCCGTACAATGCCGATTTGGGAAATTGTGCCTCAAATTTCTCCGTGGTAAGCTTGACCGGGTCCACGAGCGACAGCTCCTTAGAGACCTCGTCGGTCACCGCCACACGGATGAACTTGTACTCCGTTTCCTCCACGGGGGTAACATTGTCGTCCTTTTCCTTGTCGTCGCAAGCCAGCAGCAATGCGCCGAATGCCATCGATAGTACTACTTTGAATAAATGCTTTTTCATAAAAAAATCTTTACATGCAACAATGATGCAAATGTAGTTTCAGAAAAACAACAAATGCAACATTGTTGCATATAAAGATTAAAAAAGAGTTAAAACAGTCCCTGGGGCCAGTCCCCGCGGCCCCTATCAGGCTATTGCCTCCCGCAACAGGTTCCTGCTTTCCTTTTTCACAAATGTGATGGGCACAAACTCGTCGTTAGGCGCACCGATATAGTAAACGGTCCATTCCGGATCATGATGCGCCAGCATTTCGCTGATACAATCGGCACGGTGCGCGACCGGATTGGTACAATCTTCCCAGTAAAACAGCTCGACCCTGTAAAACAGGTTCTGCTTGATTCCGTTGATCGTTACCTCAACTTTGATCTCCTGCTTACCTTGAAGCGGCGGGATAGGGATTGCAATGTGGCTCATGGGATTATCTGGTTAAAATTCAATGCATATATGAGGGTTTTATTCTGCTCTCAAACTCTTGACAGGGTTCATCAATGCGGCTTTGATACTCTGAAAACTGATCGTGAACAATGCGACGAGCACGGCCAGCGCACCGGCCAGCAGGAACATCCACCATTCGATATCGATGCGGTAGGCAAAGTCGTTCAGCCAGCTTCGTACAGCCCACCAGGCGATCGGCGTCGCGATCAGGATGGCGGTGAGCACGAGTTTCAGAAAATCGCGGGATAGCAATGCCACAATGCCCGCTACCGACGCGCCCATTACTTTTCTGACCCCTATTTCCTTGATCCGCCTTTCAGCCGAATACGAAGCCAGACCGAACAGTCCGAGGCAGGATATGAAAATCGCCAGCCCCGCGAGGATGCCCACGATTTCGCTTACCTGGCTGTCGGCACGGTACATTTCGTTGAAATGCTCGTCGAGAAACGAGTAGGTAAATGACTGATCCGGAACAAGCTTGTTCCACGTAGACTGAATGACCGCGAGTGCCTGTCTGGCGTCTTTACCCTTAATCCGGACCGACATTTCGGAATAAGACCAGTCCTTCTGGTTGAATATGCAGAGCGTTTCGATTTTGTGGTGCAGCGAATTGAAATTAAAGTCTTCCGACACTCCCACGATTGTCGAAAGCGAATCCATTCCCGAAAAACCAAACCGCTTCCCGATCAGTGTCTCCATGGTCAGCGTCGGCTCGCTTTTCAAAAGCTCCTTGGCCAACGATTCGTTGATAATGTAGGTTTTAGCATTATCCCCGGCGCTATGGGTGAAATTGCGGCCTGCAATGAGTTTGATTTTGTACAAAGACAAGTAATCCGGGTCCACAATCACCTGTGAAGAAGTGAGCTCCCGCCTCGCGCCGGCCCCCTGAAATGCCACGCCCGTCTGGTGCAGGTTGTTACCGAGGCGCTGCTGCGAAGCGGAAACCGCCTCAATGAAGGAGCTCGCGAGCAATTCCTGTTTCAATGCCGCGTATTTCGGATTCGACTGTGTATTCAATGGCACGATCACGACTTGCTCCCGGTCGAAGCCAGGGTTCCTGTCCACCATATAGCGCAGCTGCTTAACCGCGAAACCCGTCGCAATGATCAGGAACACCGCGCTCGTAAATTGCGCGATCACCAATGCATTCCGGAAATTGCTTTTCCCGGCTCGGATGGTCCCTTTTAAAACCTTCACGGGCTCGAATGCCGACAGAAATGCGGCCGGGTACAATCCGGAAAACAGTCCTACCAGTACCGTCCCCAATAAAATAACCAGCAACAAACCGGGGTTTTGGAATATCGAAAATTCGAGCCTGCGCTGGCTGAAATCGGCTACCGAAGGCATGGCCAGTTTGACAATACCTATTGCGAGTATCAACGCCAGCAGCGCCAGCAACACCGACTCACCGATAAACTGCCCCGCCAGCTGAAAACGTTGCGCGCCGATCGACTTGCGGATCCCGACCTCCTTCGCCCGGCCCGTCGAGCGCGCCGTCGACAAGTTCATAAAGTTCACACAGGCGATAATGAGCACAATGGCCGCTATGATCGAGAAGACATAGGTATACCGCTTATCGAATTTCTGGTAGTTCACGTAGTCGTGCGTGATGTCCACGGATTGCGCGTGCACCTCCGCGAGCGGCTGCAAAAACAGCTCGTAGAACTTCCAACCGCCCTCCTTCATGTGTTTTTTGAGGAAAGCGGGAAACTTCTTTTCCGTTTTGGCAATGTCGGTCCCCGGAGCGAGTTCCAGGTAAGTCACAAGCCAGTTTCCGCCCCAGTTTTTCATAAAATCGGGCTTGGCAATGGTATTGAAGGAAACGAGCGCCTCGAACTGCAAATGCGAGTTCGCCGGTGCGTCCGCCATGATACCGGTCACTTTCAGCGTGACTGTATCGGTGCCGTAATGGTTGATATATTTCCCTATCGGATCGGCTTTGCCGAAGATCTTTTCGGCGGTTTCCTCCGTCAGGACGACGCTGTTCGGCTCTTTCAGCACCCTTTCCTTCTCGCCTTCCAGCAACCGGTAATCGAAAAGCTGGAAAAAATTGGAATCGGTCAGAAAGACCTGGGATAGCTCGAATCTTTTTTCCTGGTACAACACGGGGAGCTTCCCGGCGGTATTTATCCTGACAAACTGCCGGATTTCCGGAAACTCCTCCTGCAATGTAGGGCCCATCGGAAACATCGAGAGCGCCACTTTTTGGGGTGCCACCATTCCCTCGAACTTCTGCACCTCATCGAGCCGGTAAATGTTTTTGGAATGCATCCCATCGAAGCTGCGCTCGTAGAACACGAACAGCATAATGACGATACAGGCCGCCATACTCACGGCCAAACCTACAATATTAATAGCCGAAAAAACCTTGTTCTTCCAGATGTTCCGGAGGGCGATTTTGAGGTAATTTTTGAGCATGCTGCTGTTCTGAATGGGGTTAAAAATACCCCGGCAACAAATTTATGCCAGATCACACAACATACTATTAATCAGTATTTTAATATACAAAAACAGCAAGAAACTGTCCGAATTCGGACAATCTTGTTCACCGATGGACAATGCGGGAAACAATACCGACATACCCGCCGGTCCTTCTCGTAAATACATCGCCCTGATCGGTAGCCACACGGGCAATAATGCTGGTATTTCTCAGCCCGGGCACCGCATATTGCGCACCGATTGCGGATGAAAACTGCCCCCTAGGCGGGTCGAAGTCGGCACCGGGCGTACCGAAGTTTTTGCTGTAAGAAAGCCTTAATGTGAGCGCCAGCGACCGGCCGATTTTTCCCTGCGCCCCAAGGTAATACACGTTCACCCTATTGTTCGGGAAATAACGGTAATTCCCGAGTTTCGACTGGTCCATATCCTTGCCCGGGATGATAAACGGCGTACCGACCGTCCGGCCCTGGTACGACCACCCTTCCGAATATTGGGTGTGGTTGAAATAGTTATCGGCGCCCTGGTATTTGCTTCCGGGAATGTAAAATTCGGAGCCGGACTGGTCTTTGGTCGTAAGGAATTCTAAAGTCAGATGGGTAAGCGCGACGCTATGCTCTGCGTTTCCGGACAGGAGTTTCAGGTTAATGCCATAAAGTCCGTCGGGAATATTCTTGAAAAGCATACTCGAAACGTCCTCGAAAGGATGCTGATGGTACACAAAAAGCCGGTACCGATCGAGTTTTGTCTCAAATGCGATGTCGTAACTGCCTAAATGATTACCTACCCGATAGCTGTCGAATGCCCCATAACCGTTCTTCTCAAACCAGTTTTTGGAAGTAAATGCCAGCACCACATTCGGGTAAATAGACCACGACGACGGCAGCTCGCCATTCACCGCGAGTTCGGGATGTTGTTTCAGGTATTCCGAATGCCCCGCCCACATGACATTATGGTTCAGGCCCGCGTAAAACTTGCTTTTGTGTTTACCAAACCTCAGGTACAGGAACTTCTGGTGCAGCCGCACTCCCTGAATGTAATCGGTATTGAACCAGCCATGCGCAAACCCCGCATGCACCGCCACGAAGTTTCCGGTGAATTTCAGCGGCGAAAACCCCACCGTTCCGATCTGCACTTTGGGTACCGGCAATGAATTCCCCGACACCGCATAAAAGCCCGACGACAAAGTGGTATCCCCCAGCCCCATTACCTCGCGCCTGCGCCCTACCCACAGCTCCACGCGCTTGTAACGCACGCCCGCATGTGCCTCCGGGAGCACCAGCTCAAATTTGTTTTCTTTATTATATACGCCTACCGGGCTTACACCGGCACTCCAATCGAATTTCCGGGGACGATTGCCGAGGCTGTCGTAAAAAACATAATTCCTCCGCGCATTCGCTTGCAGTACACCTGCGGTGGCACGGTCCGGAACGGCCCCGAACTGGTTGGTCCGAAGCCAGAATGGCGTTTCCCCATTGGAAGACCAATACGCGCCCGCCTCCACACTCGCTTCCAGGCTGGACATAACCTTATTTTTCTGGGCAAAAAGCTGCCCGGAAATGATTGCCAAAACCGCAATAACACTGAAAGTAAAGGTTCTACACAAAGGATTCCGCACGATAAAGATTTCCCCCGCAAGATAAAAACGTGCGGGGGAATATTTGTTACCGGAGAATGAATTGTAGGGCGGCCTTACTCGGCCCTCAAACTCCTGACCGGATTGATCAGCGCAGCGCGGATAGCCTGAAAACTGACCGTCAATAGGGTAATCAACAGCGCTCCGAGGCCAGTACCTGCGAAAATCCACCAGGACAGCTCGGTACGGTAATAGTAATTTTGCAGCCAACCGCTCATAAAATACCAGGCAATAGGCCCCGAAATGACACATGCCAGCATCACGAGCAGGATAAAATCCGTGGAAAGCAGCTGCCACAAATTGGCAATGGACGCGCCCAGTACTTTTCTTATCCCGATCTCCTTCGTGCGCTGCTCGGCTACGAAAGACGCCAGCCCGAAAAGCCCCAGGCAGGAAATGAATATCGCCAGCACCGTGAAGAAGGAAGCCAGCTTCCCGATCCGTTCCTCGTCGGCAAATTTCTTAGAAAACCGCTCGTCCACGAACTGGTAGGTAAAAGGGCTGCTCGGGTCATACTTCCGGAAAACAGCGCCTACCTTTTCGAGCGCATCGCTCACACCTGCCGAAGGCGACAGCCTGATATTGATCACATTCGTATTCCTGTAATTGACGACAAAGAACGCCGGGCTGTTTTCGTTGAACGGCGATTCGCGAACCATGTCCTTCACCACCCCGATGACCCTGAACTCCCTTCCGCCCCAGTTCAGGATCGATTCGAGCGGCTTTTTAAGGGCCATCAGCTTCAATGCCGATTCATTGATGATCATCGCGCTTGAATCCGTCGGGTATGCACGCGAGAAATCCCGGCCCAGGATTAACTTCCAGCCTGCCGTTTTGCCATAATCATGCGAAATGTTGTTGGACATCAGCAGCGGCACCGCGTCGGGGGCCTTGCCCGGCCACGAAAGGTTCGTTATCCCGCCAGCCTGCGAGGTCATGGATCCCGACGATTGTGAATAGCTGCTCACCGCGCCGGTATTCATCAGATCGTTTTTCAATGCATTGTAGTGCCCGTAAAGCGCAGGGGTGGTCATAGCCACTTCGATCAGTCCCTGCCTGTTGTATCCCACCGGGCGGTTTTTAGCATGTTGTATTTGCCTGAAAACGACAACCGTACCGATGATCAGCGTCACCGACACCGTAAATTGCGCCACCACGAGCACCTTCCGCGGCAACGCCGCAAACCTGCCTGCTTTGAATGTCCCTTTCAGCACTTTCAGTGGCTGAAAAGAAGAAAGGTACAATGCCGGGTAACTTCCGGCGATGAATGCTGTCAATAAACTGAATACGATCCCGGCAATCCAGAACATCGGATTTGCGAGCGGCAATGTGATTTTCTTCTCCGCTACCTCATTGAAAGCGGGCAATGCCAGTCCGGCCCAAACCAGCGACAATGCAAATGCGACCATCACCACCAGCACCGATTCGCTGAAAAACTGGCTCACCAGCTGCATCCGCACCGAACCGATTGCTTTACGGATTCCCACCTCTTTGGCGCGTTTCTCCGACCGGGCTGTGCTCAGGTTCATGAAATTGATACACGCCAGCAGAAGCACGAAAACACCGATCGTGCCGAACAACCAGACAAACATGACCAACCCACCCGTATTCACGCCATTCTGAAAATCGGAGTACAGGTGCCATTTGTCCATCGGATGCAGGAAAAACTCAGGCTTATATCCCGGCGGATTCTCTCTTTTCATACGCGAATCCTTGATTTTAGCCGAAACCGCCGCGAAATCGGCCCCATCGCGCAGCTGCACGAATATTTGATAGGAGTTTTCATCCCAATTCTTTTCCGCTCCCCTCGCCGACGGGTCATTCGCAATGTAAAGATCCCAGGGCGCAAGTACCTGCGTATCACTGAATGTGCTGTTATTCGGAATATCTTCAAATATCCCCGCCACTTTCACATCGCGGTTGCTGTTGAGCTTGACAATGCGATTGATGGGATCGGCATTCCCGAAAAGCGATCGGGCAAACGATTCCGAAAGCAGTACCGAATTCACTTCCTTCAAGTTATCGCTGCCGGCCACGATCCGTACCGACATCATTTTCGTGAAGGCAGGCTCCACATACTGCCCCGATTTGGAAAACATCTTATCCCCATTGGAAATGATGATGTCCCGGTAAACCGATTTACTGATCTCTTCAAAGTCGGGGTACTTCTCCTTCATATCAGCCGCCAGCGGTAACGGTACCACATTATACGACGATTTCTCCGGCCCGAATTGAACAAACTGCCACACCTGCCCGAGGCGCCCGTGGTTGCGGTGATAGTGGTCAAACGACACCTCGTCATAAATCCAGAGCCCGATCAGTACCGCCACAGCCATCCCTACCGAAAGCCCGCCAATATTAATGGCGGAATACCCCTTGCTTTTCAGCAAGTTCCTGAATGCGATTTTGAAGTAGTTGCGTATCATGATTGTTGTTTTTTGGGCGTAAGGAAGAAGGGGAGGAGATCCTCCCCCTACTCCGTTCTTAAAGATTTAACCGGATTCATCAACGCCGCCTTGATACTCTGGAAACTGATGGTGGCGAGCGTCACAAGCACTGCGCCCACGCCCGCCCCCAGGAACACGAACGGACTGATACTGATATGGTAATTGTATTTGGCAAGCCAGTTTTGGAGGAAATAATAGGCCATAGGCGACGCGATGGCACAGCTGATCAGCACCAGCAATACAAAATCCCGCGAGAGCAGCAGCCAGAGCTGCGATATCGAAGCTCCAAGCACTTTACGGACGCCGATTTCCTTGGTCCGCCGCTCGGCCATAAACGAAGCCAGCCCGAAAAGCCCGAGGCAGCTGATCAGGATCGCCAGTACCGCGAAAATCCCGGCCAACTGCCCGATCTGATTCTCACTGCGGAACTTCCGATCATATTCGTCATCCACAAAACGGTATTCGAACGGGTAAGACGGATTGTATTTCTCGATCACCGGCTGAATGGCGGCGAGCGCTTTCTTCAAATCGGAACCGCTTTTGAAACGGATCAGGCTCTGAAATGTGAAGTAGGGACGCATCAGCATGACAGCGGGCTGTACTTCTTCGTAAGGATTTTGCTGGATCACGTTTTTGGTCACCCCGATTACCGTCAGGTCCTCGTCGCCGAACTTTACGTGACTACCCACCGGGTTCTTGAAACCCATTAGTTTTACCGATGCTTCATTAAGGACAATCGCATTGCTGTCGGAAAGCACCTTTTCCGCGAAAAATCTACCGTCTTTGAGTTTAAGGCCTGCCGCTTTGAAATAAGCGGGATCGACCATTAATGTTGAAAACAAAGCCTGGCTCTGCGGGTCCTTGCCCGGCCATGAAAAACCCTCCCATTGGTTGTAAACACCGGTCATCGGGCTCGACGTTTTACTCACCGCCTCTACATACCCGCTCGCCATGAGCTCCGTTTTCATCGGTAAAAAGTTCTTTTGCAAGTCGGCGGACAGACTCAGCCAAATCAGTTTGTCCGGATTATAGCCCATAGGCCGGCTTTTGGCATGCTGAATTTGCTGGAACACGATCACCGTTCCGATGATCAGCGCGATCGAAAATGTGAACTGGGTCACCACCAGTATTTTTCGCGGCAAATTGGCCGCCCTACCCGCCTGGAATGTTCCTTTCAATACTTTCACCGGCACAAATCCCGACAGGTACAATGCCGGATAGCTTCCGGCCAGCAGACCTGTAACAATGCACCCTGCGAAAGCCACGGCCATTAACGGAGTATCTTTCAAACTGAATGTGATATTCTCAAAACCCACATCTTTCAGGTACGGCAATGCAAGTTCAACAATCAGCAACGCGATCACAAACCCCAGCAATGCCGTGAGCATCGACTCCGTAAGGAACTGCGCGATGAGCTGCTGCCGCTGCGAACCAACCGCCTTTCGAATGCCCACTTCCCGCGCCCGCTTCTCCGAACGCGCGGTACTGAGGTTCATAAAGTTAATGCAGGCGATTAATAGCACGAGCATGCCGATCACCGCAAAAAGCCGCACATATTCGATCGCACCGCCTACGTTCACCCAATCCTTGAACTCGCCGAACAAATGCCATCTCGGCATCGGGTGCACAAAGAGCAGGTTTTCATCCTTATCCTTCATCTTCGTCCGCACCAGGTTGGCAATGCGGGCCGAAAATGCCTCCGGCGTAACGCCGTCGTTCAGCTGCACATAGGTTTGAAGAAAATTGTTACCCCACTGATCCACTGCCCCGCGCACGAATTCGGACGTGGCAATATTCAGTTCATAGGGCATCAGGTAGTCAAAATACAATGACGAATTTTTGGGAATATCCTTCAATATCCCCGTTACCATCACGTCGAACTGGTTATCGATCCGGATTACCTTCCCTACCGCCTCTGCATTCCCGAACATCGCCTTCGCGAGCGATTCCGTCAGCACAATGGAGTACGGGTTTTTCAAAACCTGTCCTGCATTGCCTTTGACGAGCGGGAATGTGAACATTTTCAGGAAGTCGGGATCGGCATAATGCCCTCCCCTGCTCAGTTTTTGATCGCCGGCTACCAGGCTATGCTTGTCGCCCCAATCCAGCCGCGTAACATACTTTACCTCCGAGAAATTCGCACGCAGCTCCGTCGCGAGCGGGAGCATAATGCCGTTTCCCGTACCCTTCTGACCGTTGAAATGCGTCTTTTTCATGACCCTCGCAATGCTCGCCCGGTTTTCATGAAAATCATCGAAGCTCCATTCATACCGTACCCAAAGGCCGATCAGCAGCGCCACGGCCATCCCCATCGCCAACCCGAGGATGTTTATCGAAGCATATCCCTTGTTTTTTACAAGGTTACGAAACGCGATTTTGATGTAGTTTTTTAGCATGGTTCATTGGTTATAGCTTCGTCAACATTTCCTTCGCTTCATTGTACAATCCGTCTTTTGCGTCCACATATCCCTTGTAACGCAGCAGCCGTTCGAGCATAGCCTTGGCAATAGCGGGGTTCCGGGTCATTTGGTACTTTGCCACCTTCATCATCGCGTCCAGCTTGTAGGATTGCTCCCTGAAATCATCCCCCGCGGCTAGCGCCTCGTAAAAAGCCACCGCCTTTTCCATTTCGGCATTTTTTTCCAGAATCAGCCCTGCAAAAAAGGTCTTCGCGGGATGTAATTTTCCTGCTTTGGCAAAAACCGCCACCATGCCTTTCCCAAAATCCAGCACAGCTCTATCCTCCGATTCTGCAATGAATTCGAAAGCAGCCGTAGCCTGCCACAGCGGATGTACCGAATATTTTCGGATCAATATTTTCAACAGGTCGGTACTTTTCGCCGCATTGCCGGAAATGGCCCTTCCAGAGTACGACAAGGCCATTGCCGCCCCGAATACCTCATGTACCAGCACATCCGTAACCTCCGGCGACCGATGCTTTTTTAAAGTCTCCTCAATCCGGTTCAAATCTCCCGTGAAATCAATGGATTCGGGCGCATTTAAAATATAATTCCTTACAAATGAAGCCACTATCGGGGACATCAACGGGTTTCCGAAGCCTAGCAGTGCCGCTCCGGAATGTGTATTGGCAGGCGATAGCAACACCAGCGACAGGTTTCGCTGCGGTACGCGAAGTAGTAAGGCCGAACTGTTGTCTCCATAGCCATATGACCAATGCAGGTCCACACCACCTACGGAATAGGTAAACCACCCCATTCCTTGCGGACTACCGGGGTAAAATGGCGTCGTGATTTTTCGGTAGCGTTCTGCGGATAGCAAGCGCCCCGTACCTATTGCCTCCGAATAACGCACGAGGTCCTGCACGCTGCTCATCATTCCCCAACCAGGGCCGCACTGCATACCCGCCGGATTCACCGGTTGGGGCACATACTTGCCGGTCGCATCATCGAAACGATACTTTACGGCCACCCATTTGCGCAAAGCCCCGTGTTCCCGCTCCGTGAAGCGCGTAAGGGTGTGGGTCATTTGAAGGGGATTTAAAATACCCTTTTCCAGCTGCATCGTAAACGGGCGCGTCAGTTCCTCGGTAGAATCTACCGGGTTGATGGCCACAAATGCGTTGAAAACAATATTGAACTTGCTCCCATTATAGACGAATGCCGATCCAACCGGCGTGCTTTCCGAAGTATGGCTGACGATATGCGCAAGTGTAGTCTGCGCATTCCAGCGTTCCTTCGTGAAAAGCCGGTTCGGGTATTGATCGACCCGGTCGTTCAAAGAAAGTTTTTCGTCCTGCTCCATTTGTTGCAGCGCAATGGAGGTGAGTGATTTTGTGATGGACGCTACGTCAAAAATATGGTCCTTGGTGATCGCCACCTTGCCTGCGGAATCCGCATGGCCCGCGCTTTTGAAAAACAGGAGCTTCCCGCCCTCGGCCACGCCCAGCGCGTATGCAGGAAGGCCTACCATGCGTGCATAACCTTCCACATCCTTCTCAAAACTTTTCCTGGCCTGGGACCAGGATTTTTGAAAAGTGCCCAAAAGCGTCAAAAGCAGGAGTACGTGTTTCATTCCGATCGCAACGATTTTACCGGGTCCATCAAAGCCGCTTTCACACTCTGAAATCCGACGGTAAACAATGCTACGAGCACTGCCAGAGACCCGGTAACCGGGAAAATCCACCATTGGATACCCACCTGGTAGGCAAATCCCTGCAACCACTGGCGCATACCCATCCACGCAATGGGCGTCGCGATCACGAGCGCAATGCATACCAGCGAGAGAAACTCGCCCGAGAGCATTCCCACAATGCTACCTACCGACGCGCCCAGCACCTTCCTCACGCCTATTTCCTTCGTTCGCCGCTCCGCCGAGAATGCCGCGAGGCCAAACAAGCCCAGACAGGCGATCACGACCGCAATGCATGTGAAATACAGCACGATACTACCCGTGCGGTGCTCTCTTTCATAGTTCTTTTGAAAATCCTGATCGAGGAATGAATAGGCGAATGGAATGTCCGGGTTCAGCTTCTTCCATGCCGCCCCCACCGATGCCAGCACGCCGGCATAGTCCCGGGTTTTCACACTGGCAATGAAATACTGGTATTTGTCGGTAATGCTGGTGGTAAGCGCATACGGCTTGATTCCCTCGTGCAAGCTGCGGAAGTTGAAATCCTTCACCACACCCACTACCTGCAAACTCCTGCGCCCGCCGGCCAGCTCGAAAAACACATTTTTACCGATCACAGAAGCCACATCGTAACCCAACTCGCGGACGGCCGTTTCGTTCAGGATAATGCTGCTGGAATCCCCGCTGAATGCTTTGGTAAAGGAGCGCCCGGCCGCCATTTTCAGGCCCAGTGTTTCCACATAGTCGTCACCGACGGTCGCGAAATGGACGTCGACAGCGTCATGAACAGTCTTGTTTTCTGCGTAAAACAGCAGGTCTTCGATATTCTCGATCCCCGGGTACACCGACCCGCTGGTTGCAGCCTCCACACCGGGGATACGCAGCACCTCTTCCCTGAATGCATTGTAGTGGGTCGCTGCTTTCGCATTCCTGAACGGCACTACCAGTTTTTGTTCCTTGTCAAAACCCAGGTTCTGATTTTGAAGGAAGGACAATTGCTGCCCGATCACGATCGCCCCGAGAATGAGGATAATGGACACTGTAAACTGGAACACGACCAGTCCTTTTCGCAGCAACACGGCCGATGTCACGTTCGCCAGCTTGCCTTTGAGCACACTCACGGGCCTGAACGACGAGAGGTAGAAGGCCGGATAAAGGCCTGCCACAAGTCCGGTGAACAGGGTAATACCGGCCATCCAGTACAGAAATGCCGGATGGGCAAACATGTCGAGGCTTTTGGCCGTCAGGTTGTTGAAATAGGGTAAAAGCAACTGCACAACGAGCACGGCGATTGCCAGGGCCATGACGGCCAGCATCATCGATTCGCCCAGAAACTGGTACACCAGCGAATGCCTGACCGCGCCCATCACTTTCCGCACTCCCACTTCCTTCGCGCGCTTTTCGGAGCGGGCGGTACTGAGGTTCATGAAATTGATGCAGGCAATGAGCAACAGAAAGACCGCGATAGAGCCGAAAATATACAGGTAGGTCATGCTGCCGTTCGGGGCGATCTCGTTCCCGATATCGGATTTCAGGTAAATGTCCGTTACCGGCTGTATGAACAGCTTTTTGGAAATGCCCAGCGCTTTCAGGTCTGCTGCGCCGTGCCGGTTCAAAAATGGGGTCAGTTTGGATTCAAAGGCTGCCGGGTCGGCGCCGTCGCGCAGCTTCACGTAGGTGTGAAAAATGTTGTTCATCGCCCAGTTGTTCTGGCTCACTACCCAGCCGCCCATATCGCCATTCTGCATGGACAGCATGAAACGGGCATCAATGTGCGACTTTTGTTTGTTGCGATAAACACCGGTGACCGTATAGTCGAAATCACCGAACGTCAATCCCACGCGGATTACTTTACCCACCGGGTCGGCATTCCCGAACAACTTTTCAGCCACCTGCTCCGACAGTACCAGGGTATTCGGCCGGTTGAGCGCCTGGCGGGCATTACCATATTTGAAATCATAAGTAAATACGTCGAACAGCGTCGAATCGGCATAATAGCCATTGGTTTCATAGAACCGCGTCGCTTTCCCACCGTTGCGATTTTCGAGCAGCATCCGGTCCACACCCGAGAATTTCAGCACGCGCGTCACCGATTCTACTTCCGGAAAATCGGCTTGAAGCCCCGCCGCCACCGGCCCTGGCGTTCCTGCCCATTTCTCATTCCGGGCCTCCATCGCAATGCGGAAAAGCCGGTCGGCCGACCGGTGGTGCTTATCAAAACTCAACTCATCGGAAATGTACAGCACGATCAGCAGGCAAGTCGCCAGGCCCAACCCCAGTCCGAACACATTAATGGCGGTATAACCCTTGTTGTTCAAGAGATTGCGAAGGGCGATTTTCAGATAATTTCTCAGCATGGGTGTTTAATGTTTGTGGCCTTACTCCGAACGCAACGATTTAACCGGATCGAGCAGCGCCGCACGGATCGCCTGGTAACTTACCGTTGCCAGTGTAACGAACAGCGCGCCGCTGCCCGCGGCGGCGAAGATCCACCAGGGAATGTCGGTGCGGTACTCATATTTTTTGAGCCAGTCGTTCAGGAAATACCAGGCCGTGGGCGCAGAAATCACAAAGGAAATGATGACCAGCGCTACAAATTCGCGGGATAGCAAAGCCCAAAGGTTGGATATGGAAGCGCCCAGCACTTTGCGGACACCTATTTCCTTTGTCCGCTGCTCGGCAGTGAAGGAAGCCAGTCCGAACAACCCGAGGCAGCTGATAAAAATAGCCAGCCCGGCAAACACCGTCGAAAGTGTAGCAATGCGTTCTTCGGCAGCGAACTTCCGTGCATATTCCTCGTCGGTAAATTTGTAATCGAAGGGACTGCCCGGATTAACTTCACGGAATACTGCCGCGACTTTCGTGAGCGATTCACGCAGCGGCAGTCCGGGTTTCAGTTTTACACTGATCACGTTCGCCCAGCCATAATTTACCATAAATAGTGTAGGTTGTACGGGACTGAACGGCGAACTCATCACCATGTCCCGAATCACACCCACTACTTTATAAGGGGTCTCGTTCCATTTAACTGTCTGGCCGATAACCTCAGACGGCTTCTTGAAGCCCATGTATTTCAATGCCGATTCATTCAGGACCATACCGCTCGAATCTGTCGAAAACTGACGCGAGAAATCACGGCCTTCGATGAACTGCCAGCCGACCGTCCTACCGAAATCGTGCGTAACGGCAATCGTACCGAAGTTATCGTGCATATTGGGGTCTTTGCCCGGCCAGGTGAAGCCCCCATTGTTGGAAGCAACCTGTGTAGACGGGGAAGAGGATGTAGCCATGTCCACCACCGCGCCGGTTTCCAGCAATGCTCCTCTAAGGCGGTTGTACTGGTTAAACAATTCGGGCGTATTGATCTCGACGGTGATAAGCCCGTTGCGATCGTATCCGACGGGCCTGTTTTTGGCATATTGAATTTGCTTGTAAACAATCGCAGTGCCGATGATCAGCGTTACCGAAACGGTGAACTGCAATACCACGAGCACTTTACGCGGCATAGCAGCGAAGCGGCCCGCACTGAATGTTCCTTTGAGGACTTTCACCGGCCGGAACGACGACAGGTACAATGCGGGATAACTACCCGAAATCAACCCGGTTACAACACAAAAAAGCAGCCCCGCCGTCCAGAAATAGGCGTTTGTGAATGGGAACTCCATCCGTTTGTCGGCCATCTGGTTGAATGCCGGCAAAGCCAGTACGACGAGCAAGATCGCCACCGCAAAAGCGAGGAAGACGACCAGGAATGATTCACTGAAAAACTGGTTGATCAGCTGTCCCCGCTGCGATCCTATCGCTTTGCGGATGCCTACTTCTTTGGCCCGTTTCTCCGACCGCGCCGTGCTTAGGTTCATGAAATTGATCGACGCCAGCAAGAGCACAAATATGCCGATGATCCCGAATAGCCAAACGTAGCGAATGCGGGCATCGGGCTGACCTTTATCATCCCAGGTCCCGTACAAATGCCATTTCGACATCGGCAGCAGGTATAATTGAGGATTGAGGAAACGCGCTTCGGGTGTATGGTCTTTTTTGATGCTCCTGATCTTCTTCGAAACTGCTTCAAAAGTGGTGTTTCTGCGGATTTGCGCGAGCAATTGCCATGAGTTATTATTCCATTGCTCCTGGTCGCGCGCGTTTCGCACCCAGTTCTGTGTGGAAAGATATAGATCCCAGGGGGCGATAAAAGTAAGATCCCGGAACTCCGTGTTATAAGGCAAGTCTTCATAAACGCCTGTAACCTTTACATCGAGGCGGTTGTCCAGCTTCACGATCTTGTCCATCGGATTTTCCTTTCCAAACAATGCATCAGCCACCGATTTCGAGATCATGATCGAATTGGGATCTTTCAGGCCATCGCGCGAGCCACGTAACATATGTAAGCCGAACATGTGCGGGGCCTCTGCCGTCAGGTAGTTCCCGTTTTTCGTAAACTTATTGTTCTTGTACGCCAGCACATGTTCATCATTCCAGGACGACTGGATGACATATTCGAAATCGTCCTTATGGTGCTCTTGCAGGTATTGCCCCAATGGGTACGAGGTATACTGCCCGTGATAGGTCTTTCCTTCGTAAACGCCCTGCTCCATTACTTTGGCAATGCGGTCATAATTTTCGTGGTACCGGTCGAATGCGAATTCGTCGTACACCCACAAGCCGATCATCATTGCCACGGCCATTCCCACAGCCAACCCGCCGATATTGATAGCCGAGTAACCTTTGCTTTTAACGAGATTACGGAATGCGATTTTGAGATAGTTTTTAAGCATGACTATTCTGTTCTAATAGATTTAACAGGATCCAGCAAAGCCGCTTTCACCGCCTGGTAACCTACCGTCGCGAGCGTAACGAGTGCGAGGCCCCCGGCCGCGAACAGGAAAATTCCGGCGTCGAGGTTAATGCGGAATGCGAAATTGGCCAGCCACTTGTACATGACCCAACCGACGAGCGGAAACGCAATGAGCAATGCGATGAGCAGGAGTTTGATAAAGTCCATCGAAAGCATCATTACCACGTTGCTGACCGACGCACCAACTACCTTACGGATACCGATCTCCTTCTGCCGCCGTTGGGCCGTAAATGCGGCCAACCCGAAAAGCCCGAGGCAGGAAATGACAATCGCCAGTCCGGCAAAATAGCGCGACAACACCCCTACCCGACGCTCCGACGCGTAGAGTGCCTTGTAGTTCTCATCCAGAAACTGATAATCGAACACCAGCCCCTTATGACGGTCCTGGAAGAGCTTGCGCAGGCGGGCGATCGTTTGTTCCTCGGCACCGCCCTGAATTTTCACCATCACATTCGGCATAATGGGGTACATCTGGAAAAAGCAGGGTTTCACCGGTTCATACAAAGATTCGAAATTGAAATCCTTCACCACGCCCACAATCTGCCGTTCCATACCCCAGAACTTCACCGTCTTGCCCACAGGGTCTTTCAGCCCCATACTTTTTATCGCTGATTCATTGAATATGATTTCATTACGCGCATTCTGGTTTTGAGTGAAAAAACGGCCCTCCCGCAGCGTCATGCCCACCGTTTCCATGAAATTGTAACCGACTTCCAGGTTCGAGAATTCGATGTCCGTCCCGGCGGGTTTACCCGGCCATTCAAAACCGGAGATAGCGCCGTGCTTGCCGGTAAGATTGTGGTAATAACTCGAAGCATTCACCACGCCGGGCGTGTTTTTCACTTCTCCCAAAAAGGCTTCCGCCGCTTTCAGTTTCAGCGAGTCCATTTCAAGTGGTATTTCAAAATGAATAATGTGGTCGCGGTTGTAGCCCAGGTTCCTATTCTGGATATACTGGATTTGCCGGTAAACGACGATCACCGAAACGATAAAAATCACCGATACCGCGAACTGGAAAACCACCAAACCCCGCCGTACCAGCAACTCCCCGGCCGTATTTTTCAATTTCCCTTTCAAAACGGAAACCGGGTCAAAACCGGACAGGTACAATGCGGGATAACTGCCTGCCAGCAAGCCGGTCAGCATTGTAATGGCCAATGTCGCCGAAACCAGCGCCGGGTCCGCGGAAAGCGTGATTTGCTTGCCGGTTATGCTGTTGAACTCCGGCAACAGGAGCACCACCATGCCCACCGCGACAATCAACGACACGAACGTAAGCATCAGCGATTCGCTTAAATGCTGCATAACCAATGAGCTCCGCAGCGCACCCACCACTTTTTTGATCCCCACTTCCTTCATGCGCCCCGAAGCCCGGGCTGTGGAGAGGTTCATGAAATTGATACAGGCAATCACCAGAATAAACACGGCGATAACCGAAAACAGCCTCACATACGTAATGCGCCCGCCCGTCTGCACGCCGTTTTCGAACTGCCCATGCAGGTATTTGTCGGAATAGCGAACGGCGAATAGCTGAAAGGTATGGTCCTTGCTTTTGGTTTTCAGGAAATGCCTGATCTTCTCGTTGAACAGCGGCAGGTCTGCACCGCTTTTAAGGATTACAAATGTGTTAGGGTCGCTGTTGCCCCAGTTTTCCATCCCCGGCCGCCGTGCCTTGAATTGCTCGAAATTGAAGAGGATATCGAACTGGTTACTCGCATTGCGCGGGTTACTTTTAAACACGCCGCCCACCCGGTAAAGCCCGCTGAACTGCCCCTCGTCCCATTTCACGGTTTTCCCCACTACATTTTGCCGGGTACCGAAAAGCCTTTCGGCCATTTCTTCCGACAGCGCGAGCGTATTCTTATCGCCCGTCACTGCGGCAGCATCGCCCTGTGTGAACGGGCAGGTAAATACGTCGAAATAGTCGCGGCTGACAAACTGCCCACCGGCCTTCAACTTAGTTTCTCCGACCGATACCACGCCCTTGTTCGAAAACCATTCCGCCGGCACCACCGTCGTTGCCAGTTCCACTTCCGGCATTTCCGCTTTCAATGCGTCGGCCAAAAGGCCCGGTGCATACTCGCCGGTTTTGACACCATCTTCCTGCGGCTGGTTCACCATGATCTGATACAATTGTGCATCCTTCTCATTATGCTTATCCACCCGCAGCTCGTCGGTCACCCAAAGATAGATCAGCAACGTACAAGCCAGCCCGGTGGATAGTCCCAGCAGGTTAAGGAGCGTAAACTGCCGATCCTTGATCAGGCTACGCCACGCGATTTTTAGATAGTTTTTGAACATCGGTGCTTGTTTTTTTGACCATAGACCGCCGACCATGGACCATTATTTCTACAAATCAATCACTAAAAAACATGGTCGATCCTCCATCGTCCAATGTCAATCCAAAGGCCCTATTCCGCTCGTAATGACTTCACAGGGTCCGTCAGCGCAGCCTTGGCACTCTGAAACCCTACCGTCAGCAAAGCAATGCCGGCCGCCAGGAAACCCGCCCAGGCGAATATCCCCCAATGGATATCGATCCGGTAGGCAAAGTCCTGCAACCAGCGATCCATAAAATACCAGGCAACCGGACTTGCGATAATGATCGCGACGAGTACCAGTTTCAGGAAATCCATCGACAGCATGGCCGTAATACCCGCCACGGAAGCACCGAGGACTTTCCGAACACCAATTTCCTTGGTCCGCTGCTCGATGGCGAAAATGGCCAGCCCGAATAACCCAAGGCATGACAGGCATACCGACAGCAATGCGAAAGTGGTCGTCAGGCGTGTCGCAAGCTCTTCACGCTGATAGAATTGCGCGATCTCTTCATCATAAAAACTGTATTCAAATACATTTTCAGGAAACTGCTTTTGCCATACGGCGCCGATCCGGCTGATCGTCGATGCATTCATGCGGCTCAATTTCACCCCGGCCCAACGGTAGCGCGAATGATCAGCGAATACGACCGTCGGCTCGATGCCGGTGTAGAGGTCGCCATTGTTGAAATCCGATAACACGCCTACAATGGTGCCGGTTTTGCCCGCGTCGCCCACATGCAGCCGGCGGTTCAATGCGGCTTCGGGCGATTTCAACCCCAACGCCCGCACCAGTTTCCGGTTGATCAGCAGCTCATTGAGCGTATCCGAATGCGCGGGTACACGGCCGGCAACGAGTTTCAATCCGTAGGTTTTTACGAAATGATCATCCGCTGCTCTCGATCTCGCCACAAATTTCTCCCAATCGCGGTTTTCAAATTTGATCGTTCCGCCACCACTGCTCTGAACCGATGGAGCACTTCTGAAAAACGACACGTCGGTCACCCCGGGCAATGCCGACAACTCATTACGTAATGCCGCTAGCTTGCTGGTTTCCGTTTCCGGCAAATTCACATGCAGGATCAGGTCCTTGTCCATCCCGAGGTCTTTATTTTTCAGGAATTCGGATTGCAGGATGATCAGCGTCGACACTGCGATTAAGACGAATGAAATGCTGAATTGTGTCACCACCAACCCTTTTCTGACTGAAAAAAAGCTCCGGTTATTTTCCTTCAACAAACCTTTGATGGCTTTCACCGGGTTGAACCTGGAAATCACAAATGCGGGATAAACACCCGCCAGCATAATTACAAACAGCGACAACGCCACGCAAAAAGCCAGCAACCGGGGATCTTCCAGGACATCGATACGCACATTCAAGCCCAGCCATTGGCTAAGCATCGGCGCGAAAAGCCATGCGAGTAGCAGGGAAATGGCACCCGCTACAAGGGTTAACAATGTTGTTTCCTGTATAAAAAGCCAGAAAACCTGTGCTTGCGAAACGCCCAGCACTTTTCTGACACCCACTTCCTTGCTCCGCTTGAATGCCTGTGCGGTGGAAAGATTGATAAAGTTGAAACAGGCAATGAGGATCAGTAATATCCCCACCGTCGCCAGCACGAGGATCGTGTTGTACTTGATCTTGCCGCCATAGGCGATATTGAAATGCACATCCGCAAGGTCCTGCAAATGGTAATGGAATACCTTGCCGTCGGCACCGTAATACTTGTTCGCGAAAGCGGGCATTTGTGCTTCAAATGCTGCCTTATCCTCTGGCGAGCGAAGGGTTATGAAAGTCTCACGACCGCCGTCGATCCAGCCCCAATCTTCGTACCCATATTCGGGAACGATCTTTTTCAAGGTAGGCAGGGAAACGAAAATATCCTGTTTGAAATCGGTCTGATCGGGGTAGTCGGCCACAATACCGGCGATGACGAGGTTTTCGCGATTGTTGGCGCGGATTACTTTACCCATTGCGTTATCGTTCCCGAAGTATTTCCGGGCATACCGCTCGGTTACGACGGCCTGATTCGGTGCGGCCAGTGCCGAAGCGCTACCGCTAATCCATTTATAATCAAATATTTTGAAGAAATCCGGATTCGTAAATGCCAGGTGATCCTTTTCCAGGAACTTACGCGAAGTCCCTTCATGATCGATCCGGATCGTCAGCTCTTTACGCGCCAGGTACGCGGCGTCACGGACGTAGCTGAACTCTTTTTTCAAAGTTTCATGCAAAACATAAGCCGAGCCCCGCTCCTGCTCCACGGAGCCGTCTTCAAGGTGTAAATCCACCACCACCCGGTAAGTCCTGTCGGCTTTGGCATGGTAACTATCCACATTGAGATGGTATTTCACCAACTGGAATAACACAATAGCCCCTGCCATCCCCACGGCCAGTCCAATGAGGTTGATCCCCGCATATGCCCTATGCTTGGCCAGACTTCGGAGGGTAAATTTCAAATAGCTTCCAACCATATTACTCGCTTCTTAAACTTTTTACCGGATTGACCCACGCTGCTTTAATTGCCTGATAACTTACCGTCGTGAGCGTGAGTATCAGTGCACCCACGCTTGCGAGCGCGAATATCCACCAGCTGATTTCGGTGCGGTACTGATAATTTTCGAGCCATTCGCTCATCGAATACCAGGCAAGCGGCATGGCGATGAGGCTTGCGACGGCCACCAGCAAAACAAAATCTTTGGAAAGCATGCCCCACAATGCTGTTACCGATGCCCCCAGCACTTTACGGATGCCAATTTCCCTGGTACGTTGCTCGGCGGTAAAGGATGCCAGGCCGAACAAGCCGAGACAACTGATGAGCACAGCCAGTACGGCGAAAAAGCCTGCCAGCTTTCCTATGCGTTCCTCCGTCCTGAATTTGGCGTCGTATTCCTGGTCAGCAAATTTGTATTCGAATGGCGCTGCGGGCACCAGTTTCTTAAAGACTTTCTCAACAGCCGGTAATGCAGCAGCGGCACTTACATGAGCGTTCAGCCTGATATTGATCCAGTTGGGAGAACCAAAAAGAAAGAAAACGGTCGGTTTGACAGGTGCAAACGGCGATTCCATAACCATATCCCTCACTACGCCGAGTACTGTGAATGACTTCCGTACATTATCGGTCATCCATTGACTTTTCCACGAAACGACCATTCCCACCGGATCACCAACACCCAGCAAACGAGCCGCCGATTCGTTGATGACAAAGCCCGAGGTATCGGAAGCGAAATCCTTTGAAAAATTGCGGCCGCTTACAAATTGCCAGCCGGCCGTTTGGGCATATTCGGGTGAAACCGTGAGCGTGGCAAAAGTTTCTACAAAACCATCCGGCATTCCCTTCCAGCTGAAACCTTCATTCGACGACCACACGCCGGTAATAGGGCTTTGCGACTCGGCTACCTCTTCCACCATACCGGTATTCTTCAATTCGGTGCGGATAATGTCGGTCTTTCCATAAAAATCTTCCGTTTTCATCGGTACCATCAGCAGGCCGTCGCGGGAGTAGCCTACGGGTCTTTCTTTGGCGAATTTGATTTGTCGGTAGACAATGCTCGTACAGATAATCAATGTGACGGAAATGGTAAATTGCAACACCACCAGCACCTGCCGCGGCGTATATGCAAAGCCCCCGAAATGCGTCCTTATCGAAGTACCAGAACCTTTCAGGACCTTCACAGGCTGGAAGGAAGTGAGGTAAATGGCCGGATAGCTACCAGCCAACACAGCGGTAAGAAGTACAAAACCCGCGCTGCAAATCCAGAAATAAACATTGCCCCACGGAATCACCATCTGCTTCGCCGCCAGGTTGTTGAACCACGAGAGCGACAATACGACGCCAACCAGTGCCACCGCGAACGATAGCAACACCACGAGCAGCGATTCAATGAAAAACTGGCCCATCAGCTGCATCCGCAACGAGCCGATCGCTTTACGCACGCCCACTTCCCGTGCACGCTTTTCCGACCGCGCCGTACTCAGGTTCACGAAATTGATGCAAGCCAGCAACAACACGAAAAAGCCGATCATACCGACCATCCATACATATTTCACAGGGCCGTCGCCGACCGCACCATCTTTAAAATCGGAGTATAAATGCCAGTCCTGCATCGGATGCACCCACATCTCGGGGCGGGTAGCAGCCTCCTCCTTCATATCGGCCATTCTCCGGATCGCATTCAATTCCGAAAGGCGAATAGCCTCACTGGCTGTTTTGAAATCGGCATGATCCGCCAGCTGAGTGAAAACCCAGATGGCGTGGTTATCCCATTTCTTGTTCTTCATCCAGCGGTTCTTTTCCAGAAAATAATCCCACGACGCCATGAACTGCACGTCGCTGAACCGCGTATTTTGCGGAAAATCCTCGTAAACACCTGTTACTTTGAGGTTCGTCTCGGTGTCGACCTTCACGATTTTATTCATTGGATCGGCATCACCGAACAGTGCGTGGGCTGTCGATTCCGACAGAATGATCCCCTGCTGGTCATCCAGCGCCGACCACGAGCCGCGAAGCATGCGGAGCGAGAACATTTCCAGCGCCCCCGCCTCGATATACTGCCCGTTTCGTGACAGTTTGGTATCTCCTGCCGTGAGTATGTTTTCGCCCGTCTGCGTGGAAGCGATAATGCGTTTAAAATTGCCGTCATAATGAGCTTTCAGCTCTTCGACAAAAGGGACAGGTAATGAAAACCACGTTTTTCTTTCGTTGTGTTCTACCCGGTTTTGCAGCACCTGTCCTATCCGGTCATAGTTGTTGAAATAGCGGTTAAACGAAAGTTCATCATAAATCCACAGGCCTATCAGCATAGCCACACCCATGCCGATCGCCAACCCGCCAATGTTGATCGTCGAATACCCTTTATTCTTCCAGAGGTTGCGGAAGATGATTTTCAGGTTGTTTTTTAGCATAGTTTATTAGGTTTGAGAGAAAAGGGATTTGAAATACTTCCCCCTATTCCGAACGCAACGACTTGACCGGATTGACCAACGCTGCCTTGATACTCTGAAAACTAACCGTCAACAAGGCGACACTTACCGCCAGCACACCTGCGAGCAGGAATACCCACCATTCAATATTGACCTTGTAAGCAAAGTCCGACAACCACCTGTCCATGCCGTACCACGCGAGCGGCGAGGCGATGACAATGGCAATACTTACCAGTTTTACAAAATCCTTGGAAAGCAACGAGACAATGCTCAGTACCGAAGCACCGAGCACTTTGCGAACGCCTATTTCCTTGGTCCGCTGGATAGTGGTAAAGGCCGCCAGCCCGAACAATCCCAGGCAGGCAATCACAACTGCGAGTCCGGCAAATATCCCGAACAGCTTTCCTACCCGCTGTTCCGATTCGTACATCTTGTTAAAACGTTCATCCATGAAAGAATAGGCAAACGGGTTGTCCGTTGTCGCCTTCCAGGTTTTCTCCAATGTTTTGAGCAAACCCGGAATATCGCTCGTTTTGATCTTGACGGCCATTTGGTACTGGTCGCCGCCGTAGAACATCACCAGCGGGGCAATGCGCTCGTGCATGGAGCGGAAATGGAAGTCTTTGGTAACACCCACCACCGTATAAAACCGCTTACTTTCCGGTGTGCCGTTGCCTATGGTTCTGACGCGCTTTCCGATCGGGTCTTTCCAGCCAAATTGCTTCACCGCTGCTTCGTTGATCAATATGGAAGCGCTGTCGCCTCCAAACGCTTTTGAAAAATTGCGGCCATTGACGAGCCCGATACCCAGCGTTCTCAGGTAATCCTCATCCACCTGGTAAGTCGTGAAACGGTAGGGAGTAATGTTGTTGTCGGCACTTTCGGGCAGGAAGCCGTCGGTACCATTGTTGGAATTTCCCGCAGGCAGGTAGCCCGCCAAAGTCACGCTGCTCACCGCGGAAAGGTTACTCACCTGCTCCTTGAAAGTCCTGGCTTTATCTCCCAGCAAATAGGTATCGTGCAGGATCAGCACCTGTTCTTTGTCAAAACCGACTTTCTTGTTCTGGATAAAACGCAGCTGCTGGTAAACGATCATGGTTCCGATGATCATCACGATGGAAACCACAAACTGAATGGTAACGAGCGTATTCCGAAGCCATCCGCTTTTCACACCCGCCTGAATGCTCCCTTTCAGCACCGCCACGGGCCTGAAAGCCGAGAGGAAAAACGCCGGGTAACTTCCCGCCAGCAAACCGACGATCAGGCACCCCGCCAGGGCATAGCCAATCATGCGGACATTCAGAATGGATTGCAGGTCAAACTGCTTGCCGGCCAGGTCGTTAAAACCGGGCAGCAGCAGCACCACGAGCCCTAACGCCACCAGAAGCGCGAAAAGCGTCACCAAAACCGATTCGATAAGGAACTGGGCCATCAATTGCTGGCGCACCGAACCCATTACTTTCCGGACGCCCACTTCCTTCGCCCGCCCTGCCGAACCTGCCGTGGAGAGGTTCATAAAATTGATACAGGCGATCAGCAGAATAAATGCGGCGATGGCGGTGAAAATGTAAATGTATTTGATATTGCTGTTGCCTTCCAGCTCATTTTCGAGATTGGAAGTGAGGTGAATGTCGGTCAATGGCTGCAAACCCAAACCGAACTTATCGCCTTTGCGCAGGTATTCGTCATAACTCATTCCCAGGAATTCCTGGATTTCCGGGCCGATGTATTTCCGCACCACCTGCGGCATCTGAGCCGAAAGCTTTTCCACCGGATACCCCTTACGTAAGAGAACATAAGTATGCGCACCGCTCGACAGCCATTTCTCCCCCAGCGTGACCGATTTCATCGATCCGAAAAAATCATAATGAAAATGCGAGTTGGAAGGCACGTCTTCGCAAACGCCCGTCACGCGGAACAAACCGATAGTCCCCATATCGAGGCTTTTCCCGATCGGGTCCTGCTTTCCGAAGTATTTCAATGCGGTGGATTTCGTCAGAACGACTGTCTTCGGTTCTTTCAGTACGTTATTCGCGTCACCTTTTAGAAGTGGTATCGAGAAGAAATTAAAGAAATTGGAGTCGGTAAAAATAACACGCTCTTCCAGGAATCGCGTGTCCCCGTTCTTGACAAGGAAAGTCCCATTCGTACTGAGCCTCGAGTACGCTTCCACGCCCGGGTAGTCGCGCATGAGCGCGGGCCCGGCGGGAGCGGACGCGCCCGCAATGTTGATGTCATTACCGCCGATCCGGCCGTGTATCGTGACCCTGAAAATGCGGTCGGCATCGCGGTTGAAGCGGTCATAACTCAGCTCGTGCTGCACGAAAAGCAGGATGAGCATGCAAGTCGCTAACCCGACAGCCAGTCCGAAAATATTGATGGAGGCGAAAGCCTTCTTGTTCCAAAGGCTCCGTAGAGCGATTTTCAGATAACTGGATATCATAACTGCGCCGATTACAGGGGTTGACGGGATGGATTTATCAATCCGACAGTCAAATTATGCACCAGCCAGCAGCAATATCACAATTATCTGAAAATCAATTTTTTATGTTTTAACAAAACAAATCAGCGGTGTTCAGTATCGGACACGCCCCGTTCGATTTGGAACGGGACGGGCCGGCTATCCAAAGGCATTACTCGCTGCGCAAACTCTTTACCGGGTTCATTACAGCGGCCTTGATGCTCTGGAAGCTGACCGTCGCGAAAGCGATGGCGGTAGACAACACCGCCGCAATCACGAATACCCACCAGTAAATATCGGTGCGGTAGGCAAAGTTTTCAAGCCAACGGTCCATCCCGAAATAGGCAACGGGGGATGCCACCACAAATGCAATCAGTACCAGTTTAAGGAAATCCATGGAAAGCAGGCCCACAATGCTGGCAATGGACGCGCCCATGACTTTCCGAACGCCTATTTCCTTGGTCCGTTGCATGGTGCTGTAAGACGCAAGCCCCAGCAAACCCAGGCAGGAAATGAATATCGCCAGGATCGCAAAGTTGAAGAACAGTTTTTCAAAACGCTCCTCGCTGCGGTATTGCCGGTCGAAGAATTCGTCCATAAAATAGTAGCTGAATGGCCTGCCCGGAATAGCCTCTTTCCACTTCTGCTCTACCGCAGCAACAGTTTCCTTCAAGCGCTTACCCTCAATTTTGACAGAAATAAGACTTGCTCCGCCGGGTTCGATGCGCATGGTGAGGGGCCGGATATTTTCCTGCAAAGAGCGGAAATGAAAGTCTTTGATCACCCCAACGATCTTACCCTCACGGCCCCATTGCTTGAACCGCCGTCCGAGCGCGTCCTCCGGTTTGGCATAACCCAGCAGCTTCACCGCGGCTTCGTTGATTACCATTGCTTGCGTAGTATCCGTACCGAACTCCCTCGAAAATGGCCGTCCTGCTACTGTTTTCAAGCCGAATTGCTGGATATAATCAAAATCGACAAAATACAGGTCGAGGTTGGCGACCTGCAACTCGCCGCTCTTGTTCTCGATTTCGGAATATGCACCCGGGTTCGAACTGCCCGGAACACTCGACGATGCCGCCGTAGACTTAACGCCCGTGAGCCCGCGCAGTGATTCTTTAAATGCCTCGCGTTTGGGATCGCCCTCGGTATTGATCACCAGCATTTGCTCCTTGCTGAAACCGAGGTCGCGGTTACGCATGTAGTTCATCTGGATATACACGATCATCGTAGCGATGATGAGCGCGATCGAAATGGAAAACTGAACGGTAACAAGCCCCTTTCTCAACAAAATACCCTTGAAACTTGTTGAAAAACGTCCTTTCAAAACCGTTACGGGCTCGAACGACGACAGTACCAATGCGGGGTAAATGCCGGCCAGAATGCCGATCAGGACCGCTGCCAAAAGCATACATACCAGAAATGAAGGATCAGCAAATATGTCGGAAACGATCACTTTACCGGCCAGGTTATTGAACAAAGGCACCAGCGCGGCCGAAAGCACGATGGCCAGCACAAATGCGATCATACAGAGCAAGACCGACTCGCTCACAAACTGCCTCGCCAGCAACCCTTTGGCAGCTCCCACTACCTTGCGAATGCCCACCTCCTTGGCCCGCTCCGCCGACCGTGCCGTAGTAAGGTTCACGAAATTGATGCAGGCAATCAGCAAAATGAAAGCGGCTACCACCGAGAACACATACACGTTGCTCATGCTCCCTTTTTCAGGCACATCGCGCTCCGACGTCAAATGCACAGCCAGCAGCGGTTCGAGGAAAAGTTTGTAGGACATTTTTGACTCACGCATGAGCTTGCCCGCCCGGCGTTCGAGGTATTCGGGCAGCTTCTTTTCCAAAGCTTTGCTGTCCGTGCCCGGTTTCAGGAGCAGGTAGGTCATCGCACCGAAATTGCCCCATTGCTCGTCAATACCACGATTGAGCCGCTGCGTCATCGTCGTCATTGACACGAACATATCTCCTTTGATCTGGGAATTTTCCGGTATGTCTTTCATCACGCCGGTAACTTTGGCCGGAAGCCCTTCGCCCGACAGCAGCAATGTCTGGCCCACCGGGTCGCTGTCGCCGAAGTATTTTTTTGCTGCTTTCTCCGTGAAAACGATGCTTAACGGCTCTTTGAGCGCTGTTTTTGGATCGCCCTGGATCAATGGGAAGTCAAAAACACGGAAAAGCGACGAGTCCGCGAATACGGTCGACTCCTCCTGAAATTTGACGTCCCCTTTCCGTACCAGAAAACTCCCTCCGTTGACACGTGTATAGGCCTCCACCTCGGGAAAATCCTGTTTGATCGTCGGTCCGAAGGCCCATGAAGTGATACCGGCATTGATGGTTTCGGAAGGCGTGATCACGTCGGTCACGAGCCGGTAAATGCGGTCCGATTTGGCATGAAAAGCGTCATACGTAAGCTCGAAATTGACGTACATGGATATCAGCAAACAGGCCGACATCCCGACGGTAAGGCCCATAATGTTGATGAACGAGAACACCTTATGCTTCCACAGGTTCCGGAAGGCGATTTTGAAATAGTTTTTTAACATGGCAGTCAGGTGAAATATGGCTTTCTATGTCCACACCTATTAAATGCATACCAGAAATCAAATCAATTGATAATCAAATACATATCTATATTAAACAAAAACCCGGCTGTCCGAAAACGAACAGCCGGGCAGGACACCCCTATATGACAGTTCAAAGATTGGTAAAATGCAACGTCTGCGCATAAACCACAGTTCCATTGCTCAGAATAGCGTAAGCACGATAATAGCTGTTGTTGGTACAAATCTGAGGCCCTACCTTGGTTTTCACCCCGTTGGTGAACGGCATATCAAAAATCACTTTGGAATGGGTTTCGACCATCGGTGTATCGGTGAATGGCCCGCTTCCGCCCCCAATCGCGCTGAAAACCACACCGTACTCCGTTACGGGTATGGTACCGACATTAAGCACTTCCAACTCTGTGGTAAACGAGCATTTGCCATTGTTCGAATCGTAAAACAGTTCGTGCGTACTCAGCAAGGGAGGCTCACCCGGAACCTGGTGGTCCTGACAAGAATAGCTAAACAAAAACAGCGACAGCAAGACCAATCCTAAAACTGACAGACGTTTTTTCATAGTGATGGGTGGCTAAGGATGGAGGAAAGCTAAACACTACAAATTTTACAAAATATTCTTCGTTTTGTAAAATAAATCCTATTTAGCGTGACTACCTAATCATTCCTTAATGACGCCGCCGGGTTGACCATCGCTGCATGAATGGCTTTGAAGCCTACGGTCAGGAGCGTGATAAGCAGCATCAGTGTGATCGTCAGGAAATGCACCCAAAGCGGGACGCTGATCCGGTAGGCGAAATCCTCCAACCAATGCGACATGAAATACCAGGCGACCGGCATGGCTATCACTCCCGAAACGAGTACCAGCACCACAAACTCCCTTGAAAGCATTCCCACGATACCCGCAGCCGAAGCGCCCAGTATTTTGCGTATGCCGATTTCCTTCGTCCGCGTTTCGGTGGTAAAAGTAATGAGCCCGAAAAGCCCCATGCAGGCAATGAAAATGGCCAGCACGGTAAACACCGAGAACATTCCCGAGAGCCGCATTTCGTTTTTGAATGTCTCATTGAATGCGTCGTCGAGGAAATAGTATTCAAAAGGGGTTTCGAGATCGTACTTTTTGAAAAGCCGGCCAATTGCTTTGACGTTAGCGGCGATGTCCGTCTGAGCGTCCATTTTTACATACAATATCCCTCGTGAGGCACCTTGCATACGGAGCATGTTGGTGGTGTCGCCTGCTACCGAGAGCATCATTGCCTTGCCGCCGTTTTGTACATCCGAAAAATCGAAGTTCCTGATGATACCGTCCAACGTCATACCTTCCCGGATTTGTTGTCCTACCGGATCGTTTTGAAAACCCAGCTCGGCGACGGCCTGCTCATTTACCAAAGTCAGATTCCGCCGTGCCCCGGGTACTGGCGGCGTTTTCCACTTAATTCCCAGGGTATTTACAAAGTGTTCATCCACGACCATCTGCGCTACCGAAATATCCTTTTTGGTGGTTTTACTTGGAATAAAAAACATATTGTACCCTTTGAAAAGCCCCACATTCGCGAATGCCGCATTGGATACACCCGCCTGCTGCCGTACCTCGTTCCGGAAGGGAACGTAATTGGCGGCCATCGACGGTCCGATCGGAATACTCAGCACCTGGTCCTTGTTGAGGCCAAGTTCTTTCCGCTGCATAAACGCCAGCTGCTCGCGCACGATCAGGCTCCCGACGATCAGGGCCATCGAAACCGCGAACTGAAAAACAATGAAAACGCGCCGCACGCCTACCCCTCCGATATTACCCGTAAACCGGCCTTTGATCACTTCCAAAGGTGCAAAACCCGACAATACAAATGCCGGATAACTCCCCGCCACCAGTGCGGTTATCGCAAGAAGTCCCGCCAAGAATGACAAAAAGAAAGGAGATACCACGAAAGAATTATCGATTTTCAACCCCAGCAGCGTATAAAATGGCTGACTCAGATAAAACACCATCAGTAGTCCCAATCCGAATGCCAGCGCACATATCAATGCCGACTCCATGTAAAACTGGCTTCCCAGTCCCGCACGCGTAGCGCCTACGACCTTCCGCACCCCCACCTCACGTGCGCGTTGCGTGGCCCGCGCGGTGGTGAGGCTCATATAATTGAAGAGCGCAAGCAGCAATACCGCGATCGCCGCAACAGCAAAAATCGGGATCAGTTTATTGCTCCCGGAATCGGTGAATGCACCGCCGAGGTGCATATCGTCGAGGCTCTCGAGCGTGTACTGCGGTTTAAGTTCGCCAACCATCTCTCTCAAAGGTGCCAGTCGGTTAATATCCTGCTCAACCCTTGCTTTCGATCCGGCAGCATCCAGTAGAAGGTAGATGTTGAATATACCCGCACCCGTTTCCCAATTGTTCCGGCTAGCCTCGCTAAGTTTAGGATAAGTGGCGCTTGAAATCACAAAATCAAAATCCAGGGATGAGTTGGACGGCGGGTCCTGAGCTACGCCGGTAATCTGAATGAGGTGCTTGCCCTCGTACAGCAGTGCCTTGCCGATCACATCCGTATTTCCAAAATATTTCACAGCCGCACGCTCCGAGACCACCATGGAGAAAGGCCTCTGCAACGCATCGGAGAGGCTCCCTTTGGCAAGTGGAAAGCTAAACACACTGAAAAACGACGGATCTGCAAACAGGATATTCTTTTCCAGAATCGGCTCGTCCTTTTTCGCCGGATCTGCCATGGCGACATTTCTGTACGTTGGTAAAATCCTCACGTAGTTGGCCACCCTTGGCACTCCTTCGCCCACCGCCGGTGCGAAGCTGGCCGCAAAAGCATTCATCCGGAATTCGTTGTCACCCATTTTCACCTTACCCAACATACGATAGATATCTCCGTGCCTGCTGTGGAACCGGTCATAACTATGCTCGTGAACCACAAACATCAGTATGAGTGTAGAAACGCATATCCCGGCGGCAAGTCCGAGGATGTTGATCAGCGAATACGTTTTGTGCCTGAAAAGGCTTCGGATGGCGATTTTGAGGTAATTTTTGAGCATAGGAAGGATGAAGCGAGGTTTGTTTGCCAGTTAAACCATTAAGTCAACAAATCCATACCAGAAAACCAAAATACTCAATATCAAACATTTAGCCTAAAACAAATGTCCAAAACCGGACACCAGACATATCTTCTATCACTATCAAACAAAAGTATATTTTAGTAATGGACATTTTTGTTTGATAATAAAATATAATACTGTACATTTGAAGGAGATGATCTTAAAAAGCACCATAGCGAGCGTTGCCGAAGCACAAAAAGCGAACCTCTCCGTCCTTGAACTGGGACTGGCAAGAACCGCATTGAACAAGTTACCGGATATCACTTCGCATGCGCTTATCGTATCCGGTGTGAGACGCTGTGGCAAGAGCACGCTGTTGTATCAATTGCTCCGCGAAAAGTATCCGGATGCCCTTTACCTGAATTTCGAAGACACACGGTTGTACGACTTCGACCCCTCCGATTTCTTTCGCCTGGACAGCCTGGTGACCGATATGGGGCAAAAAGTGCTTTTTTTTGATGAAATACAGATCGTCGAGCGATGGGAGACATACGTGCGGCAGAAGCTGGATGAGGGATGTAAGATCGTCATCACAGGTTCCAACGCCTCGCTGCTCAGCCGCGAATTGGGTACCAAACTCACCGGACGCCAGATCACCAAGGAGCTCTTTCCATTTTCCTATTCCGAATTCTGCGCATTCAGGGCAATAACACCGTCTGCCGATGCGACGCGCGACTACATGGCAACGGGTGGTTTTCCGGAATATGTGAAATCTGGACTGGAAGAGATTATGCACCATTTGTTCGAAGACATTCTGATACGCGACATTGCCGTGCGCTACGGCGTGCGGGATGTCCGGACCTTACAAAGACTCGCATTGTACCTGGTTTCGAATGTTGGGAGGCTCATCACCGGTAACAGGCTGAAAACGATGTTTGAAGCGGGATCGACGAGCACGATGATGGATTATCTCTCCTATTTTGATTACACCTACCTGTTCCATTTCGTACCAAAGTTCAGCTATTCGCTACGCAAACAGCTCATCAATCCGCGCAAGGTATACGCAATCGATACGGGGCTGGTAAATGCCAATTCAGGCTCGTTTACGGATGATTTCGGCAGTGTATTCGAAAATTTGATTTTCCTGCACCTGAGAAGAAATTACCGGGAAATCTATTATTTCTCTGAAAAGAGCGAATGCGATTTCGTGGTATCGGAAAGAGGCGTCGTGCGCCAGGTAGTACAGGTTTGTTATGATTTGAACCACGACAATATAGACCGTGAACTGAAAGGTCTTTTCGAAGCCATAGCCCATTTCGGATTAAAGGAAGGAACGCTGGTAACGTTCAATCAGACCGACGAATTCGAACGGGACGCAATGAAAGCACGCATCGTCCCTGCTCATGAATACCTTGCAGATTGACAAACGCCGGACCCGAGGGCCCGGCGTTTGTCGTTAGTTTCCGCCATTCTGCACGTCGTCGTTGCGAATGCCTCTTTTGTTCTTTTTAATATCTTTCAGTTTTCCAAACTTGTAATTCAGGCTGAAATTGAATGACCGGAAGTAACTCCATCGGTCGGTAAACTGGTCGAAATCGGGACCGAAAGTCGAGTTGTGGAATCTCCTGAATTTCGTAAATGGATTACTCACAGCAGCTGAAAGTGACAGTTTATCCTTCACCACATCTTTGTTCACACTGAACGAAGTGCTTTGGATCGAATTCGTGGTGCCTTGCAGGTTTACGCCCGGCCCGTTGGCATTCAGGTTCGCATTCACGCGCCAGTCTTTCGGCAGCTTATAACCTGTTGAAAGTGAAAACTGGTACATGACCCCACTGTTGGTAGTCTCAATCCCATTCACCATACCGGTCACTTTGCCATGCGCAATCCGGAGGTTGGTGCTGAAATTCCACTTTTTCGTAATTGGGTAGTTGGCATTCAGGTTACCGCTGATGAGCCGTGCACGGCCTGTATTGCCATATGAGGTGCGTGTGATCTGTGTTTCGGGATTGTAAACGGCAATCTGGAAAATCAGGTCTTTGAAATGCGTATAGCCCACACCGAAATTGATATTCCCTTTTTTAGCCTTGTTGTAGCTCAGTTGCAGGTCATTCACATAAGCAGGCCGAAGGTCGGGGTTACCGGTGCGCTCGAAGCTCGGGTTAGATCGGTCGACGAACGGATTGAGCTGCCAGATACCAGGTCGCTGAATGCGTTGCGTGAACCCGAAATTGATTCCCGCATTGTTTTTCAGCTTCCGGTTAATCGAAACGGAAGGGATAAAGTTGAAATAATTCTGCTTCACTTTCGAGTCGGTGGAGATGAAGTCCGCATCGATGATCGTCTGCTCCACACGTGCGCCCGCCTTCAAACCCCAGTTTTTGAAATTGTACTGATAAGTATTGTAGGCGCCGAACACCTTTTGCGTGTTGTTGTACTTATTGCTCATTGCCGCGTCCAGGTCATATGATTTGGTTTCCGGATCGAAAACCAAATACTGGAAATCACTTTTATTGTCGCGCATAATGCCCTTCAAACCGGCTTCGATATTCAGCTTTTTGACCGGGTACACCAGATCGACCTGGAATGTCTGCTCCGAAAAGCTCTGGTCGTTGACCTGGCGATAATCGGGACGCGTATAATTGATCCGATCGGTAATGCTGATGTTGCCATTTTGCTTGTTGTCGTAGCCATAATAGCGGTAAGAGAAGGTCATCATGCGGTTTTTGTTGGCTTTGAACCCCTTCTGATAGTTGACGGCCGCATCCCGGCCGTTGCCGCGGTCGGAGCTATTGCTGCCCGCATTGTAGCGTTCGAGGATTTCTTCACCGGCATTCAGAAGCGATGCCTGGTAGCCATTCTGACGATTCCGGCCGCCATTGACATTCAGTTGAGCACTGAGCAAATTGAGCGTATCCACCTCATAAGTGATCTCGTAGCCGATATAGCCATTCTTGTTGTTAACCTCGGTCCAGCCGCGCTGGTCGAGTTCCGTAGGGTTGGTGCCGGTAGTTGTACGGTTGGTGATCGACTGGGTAGCAGGATTTTTATATTGATTCACCCCTGCATTCAGCGACATCCCGATCTTCCCGAGCTGGGCCGAGAGCGAGCCACCGACTCCCGGACCGCCCGTCGGGAAGCGTTCACTGACATTGAGCGTTCCGTTATAGCCGTTATCGATCTTTTTGTTGGTAATGATGTTGATAATCCCCGCCAGGCCTTCCGCATCATATTTCGCAGGCGGCGTCGTAATGACCTCGATGCGGACAATGGACGATGCCGGCATACTCCGCAACACATCCTTATAGCTCCGCTCGACCATGCTCGAAGGCTTGCCGTTGATCAGGATCTTGAAATCGGTGTTGCCTTTGAGAGAAATGTTATCCTCGGCGTCGAGCGACAGGTACGGCACCTTGCGCATCATTTCGAGCACGCTGTAAACCTTGCTTTCGGGATCGGCTTCAAGGTCGTAACTGATCCGGTCGACTTCTTGCTTCACAATCGGTTTCAATGCGGTAACCGTCACTTCTTTGAGGCCCACCGCCTGCTGGCTGATCGTGACACTGCCCAGATCGACGTGCCGGCGCGTGCTGTCCGTCAGGTCGATATCTATGGTTTTGTTTTTATACCCTACCCCAACCAGCACTAATGCATATTTCATCGGTTTCAGATTTTGAAACGCAAACGAACCGTCGGACTTCGAGAAATCGGCTTTCAAAGCTGTGTTTTTATCCTTCATCAGGTTAATGGTGATAAAATCCAGCACCTTACCGGTCGCAGAGTCGGCTACAATGCCTTTAATGCTCCCTGCGGCAGACGTCCCTGCGGCAGGCGTTCCTGCGACAGGCGTCCCTGCGGTAGGCGCCCCTACGGGAGCAACTTGAGCAAATGAGTCCTGGCAGCAAATCAATCCCGGGATCAGGATGGACATGAGTAGTTGGAATAATGTTTTCATGGAGAAAAATTTCATGGCTAATAAATTTTGGAACGGGCATAGGAATTCCGATAAGAGATTTGAAGCTCTTTCAGACAGTAATCAGTGTATCAATCAATTACATATCAGTATTCTATTGACACACCCATACAGACTAACCTAATTTGATATTACAAATGTATTGGAAGGTACTTTGTGATGCAAGGTACTAGGCCTGATTTTTCGGATTAAGTGATGAACGGCGGAATAGCAAGGCTGACCGGCGAGGCCCCAATCCTATTCGCGGGTTGTGGTTCTGTTCAGGTGTCTTTCGATCAGGAAATTCAGGATCAGGCTCAGCCCACCGAAGAGAAAGATCATCGCGAGATAGGCCACGCCTTTACTGAAATCGTATGTTTTGTCGAGCCAGTTGCCCAGCAAAATACCGAGCGCAATACCCACAAAAAGCATCCCGAATTTGAGTGTAGGATAATATGTCTGGTTTTTATCGGTAAAGATGGACGCGTCGGCGCCCTTCTCGATTAACGCTATACGTTCGCGGTGGCGCGTCATCAGGAAAACGTAAATTATCCCAAAAATGCCCAGAAAAGCTGCAACAGAAACAAGTACGGCATTCATGACTAAAAGATGGTTAAATTTCGAATGTTACCCATTGGACGGCTGCCAGGTGTTTCCGGTTACAGTTTTTTCAAAAAAAATTTAGAAAAATAAATTACTGAAAAACTGTAACCGTCTCGCTTCCGGCGCGGTCATATGGGCACGCGAGCCATGACATGCATGAAAAATCAAGACGACCGGGTCCATATCGAAAACGTAAAGCAGGGTAATCTGTCCTCCTATACTTATCTGGTCGAGAAGTATAAAAACATGGCATTTACCATTGCAAAGAAAATCCTGCCCAACGCCCAGGACGCCGAGGACGCGGCGCAGGAAAGTTTTGTGAAGGCCTACATGCAAATCAGGAGTTTTGAAGGAAAGTCCAAATTCTCGACCTGGCTTTACACGATCGTTTACCGAACGGCCGTCTCGAAATTGCAGCAGCCCCGGCTCGCGCTGCAAAGCATCGACGACGATCTGGAAGAAAACTACCATTACGCATATAGTCCGCCGCCTTTCGAAGCATTGCAGGCGCGCGAGCGGGAGCAATTCGTGAAGGACGCGATCAACCGCCTGCCCAAGATGGAAGCCCTGGTGATCACGCTGTATTACATGAATGACAGCACAATTGAAGAGATCGAGCAGATTACCGGGCTCTCGAACAGCAATGTGAAAATCAAACTGTTCAGGGCCAGGAAAGTTTTGGGTAAAGAATTGCAGTTTTTGTTATAATGCAGGAATTATGGAGCAGCAAGACGATAAGCAGGAAGCGCATTTCAAAAAACTGATCGGAGGAACCGGTACCGATTCGCCTTCGGGTGCATTTACGCGGGCTGTCATGCAGCGCGTGCACGAAGAAGCTGCATTTCGCATGCTGTTGCAGGATAATGGCGCGGAAGTCCCTTCTCCGGCATTCAGCAGTGATATTATCGCACAAATCCAGGCCTCCCGGGCAATCGCTACGCCCAAACCGGTTATTGCGCGGCATGTCTGGTACTGGATCGCCGCTGCCTGGGCGGCACTAATTGTCGCCTCCTTCTTCGTCCCCGGCAATGAACAATCCGAGCTTTGGGGTAAGGTGAATGGCATGATGGTATCCAACCAGGTTTTCATTCAAAAGTTCTCCGCAATTCCCCAGCCTGTCATACTCACGATTATCGCGCTATCCTGCCTGATGCTCGTGGATTATTTTCTCAGGAACAAATGGTTGTTGCTAAGTAAAACGGCCAGATCCTGAGATCTGGCCGTTCGTTCATGGCTATCTTTCCAATCTGTTATCCTCTGCGGTTGTAACGGTTATCAAAACGGTGCTGATAAGCGAACAAACGTTGGCGTTGTGCGGGTGTCAGCACGGCCAGGATTTCTTTTTGCTTCTCTTCTTCCAGTCTCTTCATGCCCTGATAGGTATGGTATCTCTGGTTTTTGCCTACCAGGCGATCATATTTGTTTTCGATCTTTTTGATCTGGTTCTCCTGCTTGCGGCTCAATTTTACGATCTCGTCCAGCTTATTGATTTGAAACTCTTCGGCAGCATTGTCGGCGCGGGCGTCGATCACCGCTGGGTTAGGTCTGTTATATCGCTGAGCGAAAGTATTTCCGGTGGCCAAAGTAACTATTGCAGCGACGGCGAAAATGATCTTTTTCATGGTTTCCAGTGTTTAAATTGTTTGTTTATGTCTTTTAGAGGTACATTTCCCTCCCAAGTTTAACGCACCGGAAACGCAATCTGCGAAATGTCACTACTGGTAGATGATAGCTGGTTTTTGATCGACGAATGGGCTGCCACCGGAGGCGTCATTCACTCCGCAATGACTTCACCGGATTCATCAAAGCCGCTTTGATCGCCTGGAAACTGACGGTGAGCAGCGTGATCGCCACGGCCAGCAGTGCCGCCACGACGAATACAACCCAGCTCAGCTGGATGTGGTACTCATACTTATCCAACCAATCGTGCAGGAAATAGAGCGCAATGGGCGATGCAATGATGCAGGAGATCACGACCAGGTATACAAACTCTTTGGAAAGCATTGCCCACATCTGCGCGACACTTGCGCCCAATGCCTTACGGATGCCGATTTCCTTGGTACGCTGCTCGGCCGTGTAGGCAGCCAGGCCAAACAACCCAAGACAAGAAATGAACACCGCCAGCACCGCAAATACCCGCGACAATTTCCCGATCCGTTCTTCAGCACGGAATTTGGCATCATACTCCTCGTCGGCGAATTTAAATTCAAATGGCGAATCTGGATCGTGCTTGCGGAAAACAGCTTCGACCTTCTTCAAAGCCTTGTCAACCGGCGCGCCTGGGGTTAGTTTGACGTTGATCAGGTTGGCCCAATCGTATTTCAGCATAAAGATGGTCGGCACCGCCGGCTCGTAGGGCGATTGCATGACCATATCCTTGATCACGCCTACCACATGGTGCGGCTTGCCATTGTAACGGATCGTTTTGCCTACGATATTTTTGAGGCCTGTCAACTTCACGGCCGATTCGTTGAGGACAAACCCGGCGCTGTCGGTAGAGAAATCCCGGGAAAAATCACGGCCGTCGATGATCTTCCAGCCAATCGTTTTACCAAAATCGTGGGTACAGGCAATTGTGCCGAACAATGGGACGGAGCCTGGTTCCAGTCCTTCCCACTCGAACCCGATCTGGTTGGAATAAATACCCGTGGTAGGGCTTGAAGATTCACTCATTTCAAACACGCTGCCCGTTTTCAGTAGGTCATTCCGCAACGGATCATACTTACCCCATAGATTGGGCGAAATATTGATCTGTAAAAGTCCCTGACGATCATAACCGACCGGCCGGTCTTTCGCGTGCTGGATCTGCTGAAATACGATGATCGTCCCGATAATGAGCGTGATCGACACCGTGAACTGCATCACGACCATCACTTTACGGGGTACTGACGAATATTTCCCGACTTTGAACGTGCCCTTCAAAACCGACAACGGATTGAAAGAAGACAAATAGAATGCCGGATAACTGCCCGCTACCAGCCCGGTAAACAGGGCAAAGCAGATCAGCAACAGCCAGAACTGCCAGTAAAAGAACGGGAACTTCACATGCTTGCCCGCGAGGTCGTTGAATGCCGGCAGCGAAATGAGTACGATAAGGATCGCGAGTACCAGCGCGAACATGACCACCAGAAACGATTCGCTCAGGAACTGGAAGACCAACTGGCTTTTCAGCGACCCGATAGACTTGCGGATACCCACCTCCTTGGCCCGTTTCTCCGACCGCGCCGTACTCAGGTTCATAAAATTGATGCAAGCCAGAAGCAATACAAACGCCCCGATAATGCCGAACAGCCATACAAACTGAATCCGCCCGCCCACGTTCTTGCCGTCCTTGAAATCGGAATACAGGTGCCAGCGGCTCATCGGATGGAGCATGTATTGGGGCTTGTCGGTTTTGGAGAATGCGTGCGGCATTTCCACGTCCCGGATTTTGCGCGAAACCGTTGCGATATCCGCGTGATCGGCCACCTGCGCGAACCATTGGAAAGAGTGGTTACCCCATTGCGTCTGTGCATCCTTCACCCAGCCTTCCGCTTGCAGGTAGTCGTTCCAAGGCAGGATCAGGTAAAGCTCGTTGAAACTTGAATTGAAAGGGATGTCCTCATAAACGCCCGTCACCTTCACATCCTTTTTGATATCCAGTTTCAGCGCCTTGTTCAGTGGATCCGCATTTCCGAAAAGCGCCTTCGCCAGCGATTCGGAGATCACTACCGACCCCGGGTTTTTCAGGGCGTCGTAATCGCCCCGGATCATTTTCAGGCCCAGCATTTCAGGGAACGACGGCTGCGCCCACATACCCGTTTTGTTGATCTTTTTATCTCCATTAGCCAGTAAATGCCCGAAATTCCACGAAGCCAGCGCAGTGTGTTTAAAATCCGCGGAATACTTGGTCGACATTTCAGTCACTGATGGAATGGAAACCGCCGTACCCGTCCCGGTTTGCTCGTTGAAAGTTTGACTAATCCACGCCTGCACAACACGGTCGTAGCTTTTGTGGTATTTGTTGAAGGACAATTCATCCCAAACCCACAGCCCGATCAGCATCGTGACGGCGATACCCACCGCCAGTCCAATGATGTTGATCAGGGAATAAACTTTGTTTTTAAGAAGGTTACGGAGTGCGATTACCAGGTAATTCTTGATCATGGCCAGGTCAGATATAATGAGAGTTTAGAACGCCTTTCGCGAAAGATGTAAAAACCAGCCCGCTAGTTGCACGTAAAACTCCTGATTACTCACTCCTTAATGCCTTCACCGGGTTCGTCAACGCTGCCTTGACACTCTGAAAACTAATGGTTACCAGCGCAATCAGTACCGCAGCGATACCGGCAACCGCAAAAAGCCACCAGCTGATGCTTACTTTATAGCTAAAATCCTGTAACCATTCATTCATAAAATACCAGGCAATAGGCGATGCAATTACCAACGCAATCACCACCAGTTTGATAAAATCGACTGAAAACAACCCGAAAATGTTCATCGCCGATGCCCCGATCGCCTTCCGGATACCCATTTCCTTCGTACGCGATTCAGCCATGAACGCGACCACGCCGTACAACCCGAGACATCCGATGAAAATCGCGATGAAACTCAGTATTTTAAATAGTGAAAAGAACTTGGCTTCCTTCTCATAAAAACTATCCAGCGTCTGGTCGTAGAACGTGTATTTAAACAAGTAGTCCGGGAAAGTTGCTGCCCACAGCTTTTCGATCCTGTTAATCTGTTCCAGCCCCGCGTTTTTGTCCAGTTTCACACTCAAGGTCTGATAGTTGTTACGCATGGTGGTCATTACGCACGGGATGATTTCCTGGTGAAGCGTATAGGTATTGAAATTCTTCACCACACCCACTACCGGAAGCTTTGCGCCTCCTCCTCCGATCGTCAACCGCTTACCGATCATATCTTCCGGTTTTTTGAAACCGAGCTTTTTCGCAAATGCTTCGTTCACGACATACTCGCGGATCGTATCCGCGGACAAATACATCCTTCCGGCGGCCATTTTAAGTCCGTAAGTATTGAAATAGGCCGTATCCGCGGGACGCATTACAACGCTAAAATCGAGGTCCTCCGCGTCGTTTTCATACCTGAACCCGGTTTGCCAGTTGCTCCTCGACATAGGCGTGAATGCGCTGTAAGCAACCGACTTCACACCGGGTATTGCCCGAACCTCGTCGCGCAATGCTTCCAGTTTGCCTTCCGGCTGATCGGGAATGGCGATCGTCACGATCTCGTCCTTTTCAAAACCCAAATCCATCGTACTGAAATACCTCATCTGGCTGTAAGCGATCAGGGTCCCGATCAGAATTACCTGCGAAATCGAGAATTGAAGTACAATAAGGCCTTTACGCAAATTGGATTGCCCGCTTCCCGCCGTGCGCATTTTGCCCTTTAATGCTAAAATAGGCTGGTACCCTGACACAACCAATGCAGGATAAAAGCCGGCGAGGAAAGTGGTAACAATGGTCAGGATTACACAGCAGAGCAAAATAGACGGATCTTGAAAAAACACGACATCCCGGGTCGGGATATTGAGGATACTGGCAATATAAGGCAGCAGCAACTGCGCGGAAACCAATGCCAGAATCACCGAAAATACGGTTATGAGCCCTGTTTCAGAGAAATACTGGCGCAAAAGCTGCCCACGCGTACTACCCAGGACTTTACGCACACCCACTTCGCGCGAGCGCCGCAATGCCTGCGCGGTGGCGAGGTTCACAAAGTTCACGCAGGCGGTGATCAGGATAAAGACCCCAACCAACGACATGGCCCAGATCATCCCCTTGCTGATCGAACGACTGGCATAGTTACCCGTTTTTGTAGCGAAATGGATATCCTTCACCGGTTGCAGGACAAATTTCACCCTTTTATCCTCCTTCGGCTCTCTGTATTTTTTATTGAATGCCAATAGTTGTTGCTCAAACTGCGCTTCGCTCACATTTTCGGGTAATTTCAGGTAAACCTGGCCACCGCCATAGGTCGAAACCCAGTCGTCCCAGTTCGTAAATGCCCCAAATTCCTTCAATGATGCAAAGGAAAGCATAGTAGTGAATGGCAGGTTGGTGGTCGCCGGAGGATCGGCTACGATGCCTGTCACGACGAAATCCATCTGGTTCCTTACCCGGATACTCTTCCCGATCGGATCCGCCTTTCCGAAAAACCGTAAAGCCTGTCCTTCTGTCAGAACCACAGATCCAGGATTTTTGAGTGCTTGCGAAGGCGACCCTTTCAGCCATTTGTAATCGAACATGCTAAAATATTCGGGTTCAATAAACGCGAGGTTGTAACCCGGATCCGAAAACTTCTTTTTCTCGCCTCCCTGAGTGACCGTGATCAATGTCTCGCGCAGGCCATACGTACACGTAACCTGGTTTCGGATTTCCGGGTAATCGTTCCGCAACGCCGCCAGGGCAGGAAGCTGAATACCGGCATTGAAACCCTTTTCCCCGTCCTCCAAACTATGGTTGAGCAGTCGGAAAAGCCGGTCGGCATGCTTGTGATGATTGTCAAAACTCAACTCGTACCGTACTGTAAAAAAGATGAGCAGACAGCACGCCAGGCTCAGAGTAAGCCCGGTGATATTGATCAGTGTAAAATTCCAGTTCCTGCGAAGGTTTCTGAATGAGGTCGTTAGATAGTTTTTGATCATGGCTAGGTGGATTGGTTTCAGTCGACGTTCTAATCTACTCGCTCCGCAGCGACTTCACAGGGTTCATCAATGCGGCTTTGATGCTTTGGAAGCTGACGGTGGCTACCGCAACCAGTATGGCAGCGAGGCCGACGGCTACGAATACGAGCGGGCTGATTTCGATGCGGTACGGATAGTTATCGAGCCAGAGCTGCATGAAGTACCAGGCTGCCGGCGTGGCGATCAGGATCGCGATGAGAACCAGTTTTACGAAATCTTTGGAGAGCACGAACACCAGGCTCGCAATACTCGCACCCAGCACTTTACGAACGCCGATTTCCTTGGTACGCTGCTCCATCACGATCAACGCGACGGCGAACAACCCAAGACACGACAATATCACCGCTACCGCAGATGCCAGACTGAAAATCTGGGAAAGCCGCTCTTCCTCCTTGTACCAGTTGTTTGTATTTTCATCCAAAAACGAGCCCATAAACTCCGATTCCGGCGTAATCTCTTTCCAAATGTTTTTCAACTTCTCCATCGACGAAGCCAGGCCCTGCGGCGTCACGCGCACAAAAATGTAGCCGATCCCTTCGGTATGGGACAGGTACATGGTGATGGGCTTTTTCTCCGTTTTGGATGAATAAAGATTAAAATCAGGCACGACGCCGATGATCTGATGTTTGATACCCGCGGTGTCTGTCTGGAAGAACTTGCCGACAGGGTCCTTTTCACCAATGGCTTTCGCCATGCTTTCCGTAATGATCACCCTGCCCATCGAATCGGTCGGATAGGCCGGATTAAACTCACGTCCGTCGAGCAGTTTGATATTGAGTGTTTTGAGATAATCGTAGCTGATATGAAGCCAGTCCGTCTCGACTTCGCGTTCTTTGAAGGTGAAACCGATGGAACTCCGGGAACTGCTCCGGTCGAGGCCCAATCCCAGGTTCACGCCCGAGCCGGTGATACCAACAACATTCGGGTCATTGGCCAATCGGTTGCGCATTCTGCGCAGCGCCGTCTGGCCATTAACCTTGCTTCCTACCGGGATACTGATCACCTCTTCCTTTTGAAAACCCAGCGGCTGCTTCCGAAGGTGGTCTACCTGCTGCACAGCGATTACCGTGCAGCAAATCAGCAGGCTCGAAAGGGCAAATTGCGCGACGATCAATGAATTACGCAGTATGCCCGGCTTTTTGAGCGATACCTTTCCTTTTAGAACCTCAACCGCATTGAACTTCGACATTTGCACGGCGGGATAACCTCCTGCAATGAGGGTGACAAACAAAAAGAGCCCGATCAGCATGGCCATTTTGTCGGGTTCGAAGATGTACCCCAGTGTCAGTTTGGATCTGAACGTGGCATTGAACAACGGCAAAAGCAGTACAGCCAACACGACGCCTGACAGGAAGCCCAGGAAACAAACTACTCCGGCCTCGCCCCAGATCTGCAAGAAAAGCTGCTGCTTCAACGCCCCGAGCGACTTGCGAACGCCCACCTCACGTGCGCGGATAAACGAGCGCGCAACGTTCAGGTTGATAAAGTTAATGCAGGCGATCAGCAGGATAAAGATACCGATACCCATTAATGCATAAATCAGCGAGCCTTCCTTACCGCCCGAAATTTCCCGGTTGAAGTGAATGTCTTCCAGCTTTTGCAGGCGGAGCGCATACAGGTCCCCCCTCTCGTCCGGTTTAGCTCCCTTCTTTTTAAGCTTGGTGATCGTCTCGCCGAAATATTTGGCGGTAAATGGTTTCAGCTTTTTTTCAAATGCCAGTTTATCCACTCCCGGTTTCAGTTTCAGGAAAATATTGTGGGAAAATGCATCCCACTGATCCTTCTGCCGCTGGTAACCGCCCACATTCTCGCTGCGTATGAACGCATCGAATTGCAGGGACGAATTCTCCGGAAAATCCGCGAGGACCCCGCTCACGACGTACTCCTTCTTGCTTTCCTCTAAACCCACCTGAATACGTTTGCCCATCGGGTTTTCTTCCCCGAAAACGGCTTTCGCCATGTGTTCGGTGATAACAATGTTGCTCAGGTCGTTCAAAGCAGTTTGCGCGCTGCCTTGTTTAAAGGGGAATGAAAATATCTTGAAAAAGTCAGGTTCGGTGAATTTGATATTCTTGTCGAGGTACTTCCCTTTATATTCCACTACGTCCGAGCCGTTCACGATCCTTGCCACGGCTTCGATATCCGGATATTCGGCCTTTAACGCAGGCGTGATCGGGAAGGGCATCGACGCCGTACGGTCCACATGTTCGGGGTCATTGGAAAAGAAGTAAGGCTCGAAAATTCGATCCCCGTCGGCATGGAAATCGTCGTAGGACAACGCGAAATAGGCCGTCAGAAACAGAAAAACGCTTACGCAAAAAGCCACCGACAAGCCGACGATATTGATAAAGGCGTAACCCTTGCTCTTCCAAAGGTTACGCAGCGCGATTTTGATATAGTTTTTGAACATGATCTATTCCGATTTCAACGATTTCACAGGATTCGTTATGGCCGCTTTGATGGCCTGGGTACTCACGGTAAGCAATGCGATGATCACGGCCAACGCACCAGCCCCGGCAAACATCCACCATTGCAGGCTGATTTTATAAGCAAAATCGTCCAGCCAGCGGTTCATGAGATACCAGGTCAGCGGCGTAGCGATGATGATCGAAATCACTACCAGTTTCACGAAATCACCCGACAGCAACCCCACAATGTTCGTCACCGAAGCACCCAACACTTTTCGCACGCCTATTTCCTTGATGCGCTGCTGAGCGGCAAATGCGGCCAAACCGAATAGGCCAAGGCAGGAAATCAGGATGGAAATGATCGTAAAAGCATTCACCAGCCTGGAAGTACGGGCGTCGGCTGCGTAATTTTTCTGAAAATCCTCATCCAGGAATGTGTAGGCAAAAGGCTCGTCGGGCACGAAAGACTTCCATTTGCTTTCTATAAATGGCAGCGCTGCGGCAGCGTCCTTGCCGTCGATGTGGGCAATCAGGTAGTTATAGCTGGGATCCATATTCAGGAAGAAGGCATATGGCTCGATCACCTTGTGCAAATCCTGAAAATGGAAATCCTGCACAACGCCTACCACCTCGACAGATCCGGGTGTATCACCACCGTTGTTGAACAGGAACTTCTGCCCTACCGCTTTGTTCAGCGGAACGTTGAATTTACGGAGCGTGGCTTCGTTAACGACTATTTTATAGTTTGTGTCAGCCGGGAATTCCTTTGAAAACATGCGGCCTACCACCGGTTTGAAACCCATTGTTTCCATGAAATCCGGTGCGACCCAGTTCGTCTTGATCAAATTATCATCATTCACTGTTTGCCCCGGCAGGTAAACCGACATATCACTGGGATTCAGAATGCCCGGGTAATAGGCCGTTCCGGAAGCAGCCGTAATCCTGCTATCCTGCAAAAGCTCATTTTTTAACGCCGTGTAGGCCTGGCGCGCCTCCGGGCTACGGAACGGGATCACAATCTGTTGATCCTTGTTGAAACCGAGCGGCTGATCCTTCATAAACCGGATCTGCCCCTGAATGACGATCGTGGCAACCACCAATCCGATCGAAATCACAAACTGGAATACCACCAGTCCGCGGCGCAGTGTTGTAGCCGATACCGAATTCACAAACCGCCCCTTAATCACATCCAGTGGGTTGAACACCGACAAATAGAACGCAGGATAACTGCCCGCCAGCAAACCCGTGATTAACGCTAAAAGCACAAACCCACCTACAATTTTCGGTTGCAGGAGCTCTTGCAAGTCAAGTGATTTGTCGGCAAGCTGGTTAAAGAATGGCAACAGCAGCACCACAAGCACCATCGCAATCACCAATCCGAGAAAGGTAAGCACCATCGATTCGCCCAGGAACTGGCCCACCAGACTACCCTTGTTAGCGCCCATCACCTTGCGCATGCCTACCTCTGCCGCCCGCTTCGCCGAGCGCGCGGTAGCAAGGTTCATAAAATTGATGCAGGCGATCAGCAATGTAAATACTGCGATACACGCCAATACGTACAGATAGGTTGAACTCGTGGTGGATGATACTATGCGGTCGATCTGGCTGAAAAGGTGAATATCCCGAACAGGGAGCAGCACCAATTTTTTATCATATCCCGCTATTTTGAGGTCCTTGCGGGCATATTTTTCGATGAATGCGGGCAGCTTCGCTTCAAATGCAGCCCCATCAGTACCCGGCCTCAGGCGCAGGTAGTGATAAAACATATTGTTGTTGGTAAAATTGAGGTCGGGCTGCCGAAGGTAATCGCCTATCCAGCCCACTTTGAATGTCACGAAATAATGGGCGTCGATGTGCGAGCGGGCGGTTTCGTCACGATACACGCCGGTTACTTTAAAGTTTTCGTTGTGGCCTGTCTTACCGCCCACTTTCACTGTGCGGTTCAATGCAGGCTCGTTGCCGAAAAGCTTATGGGCAAGGGCATCCGAAAGCACGATCGAATGCGCGTCGACCAGCGCCGTGCGCTTATCTCCTTCCAGGAATTGATAGGTAAATACATCAAAAAAAGTCGAATCGACGTGCGTGCCCTTGGTTTCGTAGAACGAGAGCGGGCCTTTTCCGGGCTGCTCCACCGTCAGTAATGCCTTATCTTCGAGGAAATTCTGCCAGAGGCGCGTCACCTGCACTACTTCCGGGTACTCGGCTTTCAGCGCGTGCGCGTAAGGTGCCGGCGCGCGCGGGTTATCCATTTTCTCCCCGTTCGGCTGCACATTCTCGGAGCGAACCAGGTACAAATCGTTGACATGCTCCTGATGCTTATCGAACGAAACCTCGCTCAGAATATACAGCAGCAGGAGCATGCAACAGGTCATCCCGACCGATAGGCCGAAAACATTGATAACGGAGAACATCTTGTTTTTCAAGACATTCCTCCAAGCAATTTTCAGATAGTTTTTGATCATGGCTAGGTCTTTGGATTGCATTCCGGCATTTTGGAATGAATAATTGTACCAGCCACCTAAACAACAACCAATTAACTCAAAATCAACTAATTAAACCCTCATAAAAACAACAAGAGTGTCCGAAACTGGACACTCTTGTTCGATATTGTAAAGAGAATTTAATTGAGTGTCGAATATCACTCACGCCAACCAACTATCCCCTACTCAGTCCTCAAACTCTTCACCGGATTCAGCATGGCCGCCCGGATGCTCTGGTAACTTACCGTCAGAACCGCGACGGCGATAGCCAACACGGCTGCCCAGACGAAATAGGACCATGACATCGGGATGCGGTAAGGGAAGTCCTGCAACCATAAGTTCGCGCCGTAATAGGAAAGCGGCAATGCGATGATAATCGAGATGATGACGAGTTTGACAAAATCCATGGACAACAGCGCCGTAATGCTCGCCACCGATGCCCCCAATACCTTGCGGATACCGATTTCCTTCACACGCATTTCGGCGTTGAATGTAGCCAGGCCAAACAAGCCGATACAAGAAACAAAAATCGACAGTATGGCCGCAAGCGTGATCATCTGTTTCCATTTCGCCTCGGATTCGTAACGTTTCAGATTCGCTTCGTCTTCGAATTTGTATTCAAAAGGCAGGTTTTTGATATGGCTCCTGAAAATCTTCTCGATGGCCCTGATCGTCGCCGGCGTGTCCTTGCTATCCAGTTTCGCGAAAATGGTACTGATGCGGTAGTTGGGGTCCTGGGTCATTACCAGTGGGGCAATGGTGTCTTTCAACGAAGCATAATGGTAATCGCGGATTACTCCGATGATCTTCATTTTCTTATTCTTCCACTCGAAATTCACCTCTTGCCCGATCGGGTTTTTAAGTCCCGCGCGTTTCACAAATGCCTCGTTGACTACAATCGCGTCCTCCGGATCGGTAGAGAAGCTTTTGGAGAAATTCCGGCCTTTCACTACCGGGATTTGCAATGTGTGCAGGAAATTGTCGTCCACGCCGACATAGCCGAAACCGATTTCCCGCCCGTCGATTTTCGCAATGGTTCCATTATAATTACCATTGAATGAAGACACGGATGCGATACCCGAGGTACCTTTCAACTCATTCTGCACAACCTCCATTACTTCCTTGCCCGGCCCGCCGCGCCCGAGGCTGAAACTCACGAGGTTCCCATCATTGTAACCCAAGTCCTTATTGGTCAGGTATTTGAATTGGGAATAAATCACAATGGTCCCGATAACGAGGCACACCGACAATGCAAACTGAAAGATAACCAGCCCCTTGGTCAGGTAATTTTTCTGCGTAAGCTTCGTACGGTTGTAAAGTGTCTGCACGGGGCTGAAACCCGAAAGTACCAGTGCGGGATACACACCTGCAACGAGTCCCGTCATGAAAAACAGTGCGACATAACCCGATACCAGCCCGGTATCCAGCAAATACGAAAGTGCGAGCTCCTTGTTGGCCAGCTCGTTGAAAACCGGCAGCACAATCTGCGTAAGCGCAATGGCCAATGTAAATGCCAGAAAAGAAAGCAGGAACGACTCTCCCAAAAACTGGTATATCAACTGTCTTCGCAAACCACCCACCACTTTCCGTACCCCGATTTCCTTCGCGCGATAGAGCGAGCGTGCCACAGTGAGATTTACAAAATTGATACAGGCGATCAGCAAAATAAAAATGGCGATCCCCGATAAAATGTAAGAGTAAATGGGGCTGCTGCCATGATCGAGACCGTTGCGCAGGTCGCCGTTGTTGCTCTGCAAATGCATATCCAGAAAAGGCATCAGATCGAAAGTAACCTGATTCCTGATCTCCCTCCCTTCGCTGGCCTCCGCCGTTATCTTGCCCTTCGAAACCAGGTTCATTTTTTTCACCACCGCGTGATAATCAGCCTTCTCATTCAGTAGAACGAATGTGTTCATGTAAAAACCCATCCATTCGCTATCCGTCCAGCCCTTTGCTTCCTGATAGGCGAAAGGCAGCACAGCATCGAACTGGATCGACGAGTTCTGAGGGCAGCGCTTCGCGACGCCTGATACGATGAATGGTTCAAATTCGTCCCCGACTTTTAGCTGCATGGTCTTCCCTACCGCATTGGTTGAGCCAAAATACTTTTCAGCCAGGTCCTCGCTCAACACAATCGAATGAATATCGGACAGCACGGTTTTCGGGTCGCCGGACAAGAGCGGCATAGAGAAAACCGAGAAAAAAGGCGCGTCAGCAAACAGGATGTCTTCTTTCAATACCTCATTCCCCTTCTTGACCACAAAAGAATTGGTCTGCGCCCGGATAATCTCTTTAACATCCGGGATATCCTGCTTGAAAGTCGGCCCATGAATTGCATTGGTACTCCCGAACGTGCGGGTCTCGTGTTCGTCCTTGCTGGTAACCATGACCCGGTACAGCTGGTCCTTGTTGGCCTGGAAGCGGTCGAAGCTTACTTCGTCTTTGGTGTACAAGACAATGAGCATACAGCAGGTAAGCCCCAGCGACAGGCCTGCAATATTGATAATCGAGAAAACCTTGTTCCTCGTGAGATTTCGGATGGCGATTTTAAGATAGTTCTTCAACATGGCTAAGAAAGGCTGTTTATTCAGATTTTAAAGACTTTACCGGATTCATCAACGCCGCCTTGATAGCCTGGAAACTAACGGTAAACAGCGCAATCAGCAACGCGGCAACACCGGCGACCGCGAAATACCACCATTCCATTTCGATCCGGAAGGCATATTTTTCAAGCCAGCCATTCAGGAAATACCAGGCGACCGGGAATGCGATGATCGCAGCAATGCCTACCAGCTTCAAAAAGTCCGCCGACAGCATTCCTACCAGATTGGAAATACTGGCCCCCAGTACCTTTCGCACCCCGATTTCCTTCGTCCGTTGCTCCGCAGTGAATGCCGCGAGACCGAACAGTCCCAGGCACGATATGAAAATGGCCAGAAATGCAAAATAGTTGGAGAGTTTACCGACGACCATTTCGGCTTTATAAAGATTCTCAAATTCCTCGTCGGCGAAATGGTATTTGAAAGGCACGCCGGAATTGTATCGCCGGTAAACCCTTTCGAGACTCTCAATGGCCTGCTTTGTCTTTCCAGCTTCCGCGCGCACCAGCCCCGATCCCCAAGCCTCTTTTTTAGGTTGAAGATTAATAATTAAAGGCTCTATCGCCACATGCAGCGAACCGATGTGAAAGTCTTTCATCAGACCGATGATCTTGCCTTTTTTGCCCCACATCGTCAGATCCTTACCCACTGGGTCCTTGTAGCCGATCTTCTTCGCGGCGGCTTCGTTCACCAGGTAATTGGAAGTATCCGTTCCAAATGAAGGGCTGAAATCACGGCCGTCGAGGAGTTTGATTCCCATTGTTTCAATAAAATTGAAGCCTACCGGGTTCACATTGAAAAGCAATTGCTTCGTCGTGTCTTTACCCGGCCAGTAAACGCCCATCGTAGAACTCCCGTATGCCAGCGGGCTCGCCTGCGACCGGGCCACCGATTTGATCCCCGGCTCGGCTTCAAGCGCCTGCTTGAATGCATCGAAGTTGGTACTCATCGTATTTTCGATATCCGGAATGTAGAGCAGGTTTTCCTGGCTGAAACCAAGGTTTTTGTGCTGGATGAAATCAATCTGCCGGTAAATAACGATCATCGAAAGGATCAGCAGGATCGACAATCCGAACTGAAACACGACCAGTCCCTGGCGGAAATAAGTAGCATTAGGCTTGAATTTCAATGCACCTTTCAAAATCGTGACGGGATTCAGCGACGACATGAACAATGCAGGGTAACTACCTGCCACCAGACCGGTTATCAAGGTCAGCACGAGGAGCAGGAGTAGAAATGCCGGATCGAGAAAATCGAGGGAAAGCTGCTTTTCAGTCAGAGAATTGAAGCCCGGTAACAATACGAGTACAATCGCAATCGCCACCACCAGCGCAAGCAGGGTAATGAGGATCGACTCGCCCATGAACTGCCCGATCAGGCTTGTTTTATAAGCGCCTACCACCTTCCGCAGCCCAACCTCTTTGGCACGTTTCACGGAACGGGCAGTAGCGAGGTTCATGAAGTTAATACAGGCAATAATCAGGATAAATACGGCTACCACCGTAAACATCCGCACATACTCGATGCGCCCGCCATTCTGCTTGCCTGCCTCCCAATTCGAATAGAGGTACGACTTCCCGTAATTGATCAGGAACAGGTCGACATTGCTGTCTTTATTTTTAGTTTTGACATAATCTTTAATCTTCGCGTTGACCTTGTTGATATCGGCATTTTTAGCCAGCAACACTGCACAACGCGGACCATTGTTGCCCCATTCCTTAGACCACGGTGCGCCTTTCTGCCACCGGTCGTAACTCATCATGAAATCGAATTTCATCGACGAATACCGCGGAATCTCCTCCAATACACCGGTCACCACCACGTCGTCCTTATTGTCGACACGCATTGCTTTCCCAATCGGGTCCTGGCCTTTGAAGTATTTGTCCGCCAGTTTTTGAGAAATCACAATGCCATCGGGACGTTTGAGCGCAGTCCGGGCATCTCCCTGTTTGAGTTTGAACGAGAACATCGTCAGGAAATCGCCCTGCACATAACGGCCTTTTTCATTGTCAAACACATTCCCCACTTTCAACACCGGCGACTGCTCCCAAAGCACCTGGCTAGCTTTTTCGATCTCCGGAATATCCTTCACGATATTCTCCGCGAGAATCCCGGGGGTTGCCGCAAAAGTGTTGATCTCTCCTGAGTAATGCTGGTTTTCCATAACCGAATAAAGCCTCGCGTCATGCTCATGGAACCGGTCCATTTTAATCTCGTCCTGTACCCAAAGCATAATCAGCAAACTGCAAGCCATCCCAAGCGCCAGCCCCAGGATGTTAATCGAGCTGAACATCTTGTTTTTCAACAAATTCCGCCAGGCGATTTTCAGATAATTTCTAAGCATACCGTTAGTTCATTGGTTGCGGAATAAATAGGTTCCACAATATGTTATTGGATATATTTGATGGTCTGTAAATTCAAATGCGATGGAACTGGTCAGAAAAGTAATCGTCCCCACAAGCACAACTTTCACGTTGACCCTTCCCAAAGAAATGATCGGAAAGGAAATAGAAGTGATTGCATCCGAAGTCAAGGCGCCACGCGTACTAACCGACCTTGAAAAGCAACAAAGGATGGAGGCCATTGAGGCGATTTTCAAGGATAGTCGTGTTGACCTTAGCAATTTCAAATTTGACCGCGACGAAGCGAATAACTATGATGACTAACATTGCGCTTGACACCAATGTATTACTATACCTGTACGATGCTAGTGATCATATCAAAAGACGTGTCAGCGAAGGTATCGTCGCCTCCAATCCAATCATCAGCAGCCAGGTTGTCTCCGAATTTATTAATGTTACAAAACGGGCACTGAAACTGCCAAAACAGGAAATTCTATATAAATGCAACCGTGTTTTTGATCGTTGTCAGATCATTTCAGTTGATCAGGATATCCTCAATCATTCCCACTATCTTCTGAAAAAATATGACTTTCAGATCTTCGACAGCATCATCATATCTTCTACACTCGCTGCCGGCTGCGACACACTATACTCCGAAGATTTGCAACATAATCAGCTAGTTGAAGGGAGGCTCACGATCGTCAACCCCTTCCTCCAACTCCAATAACCTACTCCGACTTCAACGACTTCACCGGGTTCATCAACGCAGCTTTTACACTTTGAAAGCTTACAGTGAGCAAAGCAATGACAATCGCCAGTATTCCTGCGGCGGCAAACATCCACCAGGCCAGATCGACGTGGTAGGCGAAATCGCTCAGCCAGTGGTTCATACCGAACCAGGCAATCGGGCTGCCGATGACGATCGCGATGATGATCAGCTTGATAAATTCTTTGGATAACAACGCCACGATGTTGACAACACTGGCGCCGAGTACTTTCCGGACGCCGATTTCCTTCGTGCGGCGCTCGGCGGTGAATGCCGACAGGCCAAACAGTCCGAGGCAACCGATAATGATCGAAATGGCGGCAAATGTGATGAATATCTGTCCCACCCGCTGTTCGCTACGATAGACGTTATCGAAATCCTGATCCATGAACCGGTAATTGAATGGCTGGCCAGGCGCCATTTTCTTCCAGAGCGCCTCAACCTGCGCCACAGTGTGCGGAGCGTCGCCGCCCTTCATGCGGAACACCACCGAACCCGAGCTTTTGTAGAGGATCAGGCTCAATGCACCGATATTCCTCCGCAGCGATTCGAAATGGAAGTTTTTCACCACTCCGATGATCGTGTAATCGACCCGTTTGGTCAATGCGGCATCCTCGTAGCCAAATATCTTCTTACCGATCGGATTTTCTTCACCCAGCACTTTTGCAGCGGCCTCGTTGATGATAATGCCCGTAGAATCGGATGGAAATGCCTCGTCAAAAGCACGCCCGCTGGCCATTTGAAGGCCCATCGTGTTCACAAAATTATAGTCTACGGCCCATTTCTGCATATTAAGGCCCTTGTCCTGTTGCATTTGTCCGACAGGGAAAAAAGTATGATCCGTGCGGGACGATGGCGTTGGCAGGAAGCTGGAAACCGTGGCACTTTCCACGTTAGGGAGTTGCAATACCTGCTCTTTAAATGCTTTCACCTGGTTGTTCAATGCGTAAGCATCGTTCACGATCAGCATTTGATCTTTATTGAAGCCGAGCTTCTTGGTTTGAATATAGTTGAGTTGTCGGTAAATAACGCCCGTACCGACGATCAGCATCACCGATATCACGAATTGAAATACGACCAACGCGTTACGCAGGTATCCACTCCCCTTGCCTTCCAGCTCGATCGTATTTTTCAAAACTTTCAATGGCTGGAATGCCGACAGGAAAAATGCGGGATAACTTCCGGCAAGCACACCGACTATGCCGCCCGTCAGTAGCAATACCGACCAGAACCACACATTCGTGATCGGAAACTGGATTTGCTTGCTCGCCAGATTGTTAAACAACGGCAATGCGAGATAGGCAATCAGGATAGCGAGCGTGAGCGAAAAGAAGCTCAGCATCACCGATTCTGTCAGAAACTGGCTCACCAGTGACGACCGTTCCGAGCCCAGCGCTTTACGTACCCCTACTTCCTTCGCCCGGTTGGCCGAACGCGCCGTGGCAAGGTTCATAAAGTTAACGCAGGCAATGGAGAGCAGGAAAATCGCCACTACCCCAAAAATATAAACGTACTGGATATTGCCATTGGCGTTAATCTCCGCCGTACGATCTGAATGCAAATGGATATCCGTAAGCGGCATCAACGTGTAGTTCAGATAGTTGCCCGATTTCCGGACCTCATCCAGCGTCGAGCCAATAAAGGTCTTCACCCATTTGGAAGTATATTTCTGCAAAACAGTTTCAAAATTTGCTTCAAAACGCTTTGCGTCAACCCCTTTCCTGAAAAGAACATAGGTATTGAAATTGTGGCTGCCCCACGCATTTTGCCTGCTTTCTTCCGTAGAACTCATCGAAAGCATCATGTTCACGTCACGCATATGCGACTGTGCGGGGATGTCGCGCATCACACCGGTGACTGTATACGCAACGCTGTTATCTACCATCAATGCCTTGCCCATTGGGTTCGCGTCACCGAAATACTTTTTGGCGTCGGTTTCCGAGATCACTACCGTTTGCGGGTTACGCAATGCCGTATTCGGATCGCCCTGCAAAAGGGGTACCGAGAAAACTTTGAAGAACGTCGAATCGACGTAGAACACATGGTCTTCCTTCAAATTGTCCGTCGCATCTGCCCTGCGCACCAACTGGCTGCCATTCTCCCGCAGCCGCACTACCTGTTCAATCTGCGGATAGTCTTTTTTTAATGTAAATGCCAAAGGATCGGGCGCCACTGCGAGCGACATATCGGCACCGCCGAAACGGATATCTGCATTGATCCGGTAAATGCGGTCGGCATTTGCGAACGAGTGGTCGTAGCTCAGCTCGTCCACTACATAAAGCGTAATGAGCAGGCAACTTGCCAACCCAAGCGACAAACCGAATATGTTCAGAAACGTGTAAAACTTGTGTTTACGCAGATTCCGCCAGGCAATTTTCAGATAGTTTTTCAGCATTACTTCAAGCTTTTTACATTTCCATGCCGTTTCCCGGCAGGCCCATTTCACTTTCAAATTTTTCGATGATCCGCTGCCGTTCTTTCTCCGATTTCTCGGCGGCATTCACGGTCTTTTCGTAGATATACTCATCGCCATCCTTCATGAACCGGTACTTGATAAACATTTCCCCGGTTTCGGAATTGTAGCGCACGTGTTTGGAGAAGTCCTTCGGATATTTCGAAGCAGTTCCTTTGATAAATCCTTTCCCCGACGAGATCATTTTGGCATTCATTTCATTGGAAGAGAATGCCATCGTCTCCGATTCGTCGGCCGATGGTTCAGCAACCGGTGATTCGGACGACGATGGTTCGCCGCCAGACAGCTCGACACCCGACGGCTCAACGGCAGGTACCGCTTTCCGCACCCGCGGCTTAGGCGATGCCACCGCTACCGATTCCTTGCAAACGCCCTTCGGAGCAGGCAATTCCAGATTGCCTGCGGCGATCGAAGACAACACCTTGTCGCGCAATGCCTCGCGATCCTCCTGGCTCATGCCTTCTACATCAAACGTCTTGTTGATGTCAACTTCTTTGCCATCGAGCGTTCCGGATACTTTAATCGACAGCTTTTTGCCGTCGTCATCAATGCTTCTGCTCAGGTAAGCCCTTTTCTGGGCAATGGCCAGCGTACTTACGCCGGCCAACAGGATGGTTAGGATTTTCTTCATGGTTAGATTTGGCATATTGTTCAAACTAGCTTTTGGCTGCGCACAGCCACGGACTCTACATTGCATTCCAGGGGGCCGTCTGCCCACACATCAAAGTTTCCTGCTATAAAGCCGCGCTAGTCGTCAATAGCCGGAGGATTTCTAAACATGTATTTTTTCAGTCACGATCTTGCCATCGAACAGGTTTACTACGCGGTGCGCGAAACCGGCATCGTAAGGCGAGTGCGTTACCATCAGGATTGTCGTTCCGGCTCCGTTCAGTTGGCTCAGCAGGTTCATTACCTCTTCCCCGTTTTTCGAGTCGAGGTTACCTGTCGGCTCATCGGCCAGGATCGTCTTCGGCGTGGCCACAACGGCACGGGCAATGGCGGTACGCTGCTGCTGACCACCCGATAGCTGCTGCGGGAAGTGGTTACGGCGGTGCATCATGTTCATGCGGGTGAGTGCGGCCTCCACTTTCTCCTTGCGTTCTGCAGGAGGGGTTTTAAGGTACAGCAATGGCAGCTCCACGTTTTCATAAACCGTCAGCTCGTCGATCAGGTTAAAGCTCTGGAACACGAAACCGATGTTACCCTTGCGGATCTGCGCGCGCTGGCGTTCCGACATTTTGGCTACCTCCGTGCCGTAAAACTCATACGACCCCTCGCTCGGGTTATCGAGCAATCCCAGGATGTTGAGCAAGGTCGATTTCCCGCAACCGGAAGGCCCCATGATAGCGACAAACTCGCCATCCTTAATTTCCAGGTCGATGCCGTTGAGGGCAGTTGTTTCTACTTCTTCGGTAGAAAACACCTTGTGCATGTTGTTAATCTTGATCATTTTGTTTTACGTGGCTTTCGGCTTCGGCACTGGCGCTCGGCGCCCGACTGTCGGCTGGGTTTCGTGATAAATTCAGGTATTATTAAAATTCTAGTACTTCATTGTCTCCAAAGTTCTCATAGGAGCTGGTGATTACTTTCTCACCTGGCTGCAAACCTTCGAGCACTTCGAAATATTCAGGGTTTTTACGGCCTAATGTGATCTTGCGTTTCGCGGCGCGTTTGCCGTCTTCACCCACCACATACACCCAGTTTCCACCTGTTTCGGAGAAGAAACCACCTACCGGCAGCAAGGTAGCCTGCGAAGGCTGGCCGAGTTGCAGACGGATCGGTGCGGACTGGCCCCTTTTCACCAGGTCGGGAGCGCCGTTGTCGAACTTCATATCCACTTCAAAACGTCCGCTCAGAATCTCCGGATATATTTTGATGATTTTCAAACCGTAATCTTTTCCGTTGAACTCCATCGAACCGACCAACCCTACGAAGATCCGTGACAGATAATGCTCATCCACGCTGACACGCATTTTGAAACCGTTTAGATCGTCGATCTGACCGATATTCTGGCCCTGACTGATGTTGGAGCCGACTTCGATATTCATCGACGATAGTAGACCCGATACCGGCGCCTTCACCACGAGGTTGTCGAGCGTCTGACGCCACAGGCTTACGTTTTTCTGTGTGCTGGCCAGGGTACCTTCCAATTGCGTAATCTGCATTTTGGCGTTTTCCTCCTGGTATTTCTGCGATTCGATCTCGATTTCGCGCTGTCTCACCAGCTTTTCGTAATCACGTTTCGTTTTCAGGTAGTCTGCTTCGGGAATCACTTTGTCTTTATAAAGCTTCACATTCCGCTCATGTGCATCTTTGGCCTGATCGAGCTGGAAATCGAGGTCGCTCAATGTCTTTTGCAGTGTAAAACGCGCTACTTTCAAATTCTGGCGCGTATTTTGAAGATCGTTAACCAATCGGCTCGCTTCTGTTTCCGATTGCAGGAAGCTCAGTTTGAGGTTCTGGTTTTCGAGACGGAGCAACACGTCGCCTTGTTTTACCATGTTACCACCTTCGATCAGCTTCTCGGTCACATAGCCACCTACGATCGCATCGAGCTGGATGGTTTTGAGCGGCTGAACCACCCCGGTCACGACGATAAACTCGTCGAATTTACCTTTTTGGACCGTCGATATCGTCAGTTTGTCCTGCTCCACATTCAGTTTGCTTCTCTTATCGGCAAAAAAGAATTGGTAAATCAGGAATGCTGCCAGTAAAACGCTACCGCCGATGATGCTGATACGTTTGGTATTCCAGAATTTCTTGGGTTTGACTCGGTCCATTGTTGATCCTCCGGAAAATCCGTTACTGGTGCTTGTCGAGTTAGGTGTCTTAACTTCCATTATATGCTAGTGATTGAGTTCGCTTTTGTATTTGGCTTTTATAATCCAATCACTATGCCAAAGAAGGCAATGCTATCTAATCATTTGAAAATCAACAATGTTTAAATTCACAACACCGCTAATATTGTTCGTTATCGGACAAATTTGTTCGGGCGCGGACAAGCCTTTCAAGCCGCCTTTTAAAGGTAAAATAGTGACATTTTAGCTTGTTAGGAAATAATATTTCAAATTGCGTCCTTATCTTGACAAACAATTGCGTTAAGTCTCCATCCGGCAGTGTTAACCCGCCTGCGCACCACAAGAAAGAACAGCCATGCTACTATCAGAAGCCAAGATCCTGATTATCGACGACGATGTTGATGTACTCAGTGCCGCCAAACTTTTACTGAAACGGCACGCCAAAGCGGTCGATATTGAAAAGAACCCCCAAAAACTGCCATTCCTCGTCACCAACGGCGACTATAACCTGATCCTGCTCGATATGAACTTCACCCGCGACGTGAACAGCGGGCGCGAAGGGTTTCATTGGCTCGACCGTATTCTCGACATCAACCCTGCCGCGAAAGTGATCATGATTACCGCCTACGGGGATATTGAAATGGCGATCCGCGCGATCAAATCCGGGGCGATCGATTTTGTACTAAAACCCTGGGAAAACGATAAACTGCTGGCGACGATCAGCACGGCGCTGGAAGGCGGCAAGGACAAAGTGGTGCCGGTACCCGAGGAAAAGACCAAAGACGATAACAAAAAGAACAATAAGGCCACTGCCGACACCATTGTAGCCACCAGCGACAGCATGCGGCAAGTGCTCGTCACCGCCGAGCGCGTAGCTTCTACCGACGCCAATGTGATCATTCTCGGTGAAAACGGTACCGGTAAAACGCAGCTCGCCAAGCACGTGCATCAGCACTCCAAACGCTCCGACAAGCCATTCGTGGCCGTAGACCTGGGCGCGATCAGCGAGACGCTTTTCGAAAGCGAGCTGTTCGGGCACGTCAAAGGCGCATTTACCGATGCGAAAGAAGACCGCGCGGGCCGTTTCGAAGAAGCCAAAGGTGGTACCATCTTCCTCGATGAGATCGGGAACCTTACATTACCCTTGCAGGCCAAGCTCCTTACCGTTATTCAGGAACGCAAAGTGACCCGCGTCGGCTCCAACAAGCCCATCGCGCTCGACGTCCGCCTCATTTGCGCGACGAATATGAATATCGAAAAGATGGTGAACGATAAAACGTTCCGTCAGGATTTGCTCTACCGGATCAATACCATTGAGCTCGAACTGCCGCCTTTGCGCGACAGGCCCGAAGATGTCAGTGCGCTCGCCGACTATTACCTCAAACAATACGCCAAAAAGTATAACCGTCCGGTCAACGACATCAGCAATGCATTGGTGAAGAAAATGCAGCAATATAACTGGCCGGGCAATATCCGCGAGTTGCAGCATGCCGTGGAGCGTGCGGTGATCCTTTCGCAGGAAAAAACCTTGCAACCTGATGACCTTTTCCTCAAAAGTTCCGCCGGGCAGCCTGCTACCGCCACCGGTTTCGACCTGGAAGACATGGAAAAAACGATGATCATCAAAGCATTGAAACGCTTCAACGGAAACATCACCGACGCCGCCCGTGAGCTGGGACTCAGCCGCGCAGCGCTTTACCGGAGAATGGAGAAATACGGCTTGTAAGCCATTTCACACCGGACGGAAGTACAAACTTGGCATGTTTTTTGGGTTTAAATCCAATAAAAGACACAACTGCGTTCCAATTTTGTACTTCCGATGACCAAATCACTTCCCATATTCATCCTCGTTCTTTTCTCCTATTGCGCATTTGCCCAAAGCGCCGGTATCAAACCCGTACCGCTCAAAAACGTTAAAACTACGGCCGGCTTCTGGCACGATCGCGTCAAGCTGGCGCGCAATGTGACCGTCCCCCATGCATTGCATCAATGCGAAGAATCAGGCCGGTTCGATAATTTCGCGGTGGCAGGCGGGTTGAAAAAGGGGACATTCAAAGGTGCCCGCTTCGATGATTCCGATGTGTTCAAAGTCGTGGAAGGTGCTTCCTATGTGCTGCAAAACCAGTACGACGCAAAACTCGACCATTACCTCGACTCGCTGATCACACTCTTCGCCGCCGCCCAGGAGCCCGATGGCTATCTGTACACGATCCGCACCATTAACAAGGACACCACCGGCTCTTTCGACTGGATCGCCGGGCCTTACCGTTACTCTTTCGAAAACGGAAGCCATGAGTTGTACAACGTCGGGCATTTGTACGAAGCCGCCGTGGCGCATTATGAAGCAACGGGAAAGAAGACTTTGCTGAATGTCGCCATCAAAAATGCCGACCATTTGGTCAAAACCATTGGCCCCAAACCCGGGCAACTGGTGGTTGTGCCGGGCCATGAGGAAACCGAACTCGCATTGATTCGCCTCTACCGCGTCACCGGCAAAAAGGAATACCTCGACCTCTCCCAGTTTTTCATCGATATGCGCGGCCGCTCCGACAAGCGCACGCTCTTTCTCGACGAGCACAAGTTGGGTCCCGCCTATTTCCAGGACCAGGTACCGTTCGTGCGCCAGCGCGAGGCGGTCGGGCATGCCGTACGCGCGCAATACCTGTACACGGGTGTGGCCGACCTGCTCACCCTTCGCCCCGACCCGAAAGACGAGACCGCCGTGCATGCCATCTGGAACGATGCTGCCTTTAAAAAACAATACATTACCGGTGGAATGGGCGCCCGGGAAGACGGCGAAGCATTCGATAAACCCTACATACTACCCAACGACAATGCTTATGCCGAAACCTGCGCCGCTATCGCAAATATGTTTTGGAACCATAAAATGTACCTGCTCACCGGCGAGGCAAAATATATGGATGTTTTCGAGCGGGTGCTCTACAATGGCTTTCTGGGTGGAATGGGGGTAAAAGGCAATACATTCTTTTACGTAAATCCTATGTCGTCGAACGGTGTAAACGACTTCAACAAAGGTTCCGGCGCGGTGCGGCATGAATGGTTCGGTACTGCCTGCTGTCCTTCGAATGTCTCGCGTTTTTTGCCTTCCATGCCTGCCTACATGTACGCCACGCAAGGCAATGCATTAGTGATCAACCTGTTTGGAGACACCAAAGCAAACGTTACGCTTCCGAACATGCCGGTTCAAATCACTCAGCAGACCCAATATCCGTGGCAGGGAAACGTCCGCATTCAGGTCGATCCCGAAAAGAATGGCACATTCCCGCTGCACATCCGCATTCCGGGCTGGGCTACCGGCCAGGCGATTCCGGGCGATTTGTACAGCTATGAAGACCAATTAGTCAAACCTTTAAGCCTGACCATTAATGGCAAAAAAACAGAAGCCGCCATTGAAAACGGCTATCTGAAACTGAACCGCACCTGGAAAAAGGGCGACGTGATCGAACTGGTGCTGGATATGCCCGTACGCAAAGTGATCGCCAATGAAAAGGTCAAAAGTAACCAGGGAAAGGTCGCGATCGAGCGCGGGCCGGTGCTTTACTGCGCAGAAGGACATGACAATGGCGGCAAGGCGCTAGCCATCAAAATATCCGGTACGCAGGAATTTACGCCGTCGTACGAAAAGGAAATGCTCGGCGGCATGAATGTGCTTAAATCCAAAGAGGAGAGCATCACTTTGATACCCTACTACGCCTGGGCCAATCGCGGTGCGAATGAAATGACAATCTGGTTTGACAGGCGCTAAGGCATCCGACGGCTGACCGCCGACCATTCAGCACAAAACAGAGAGGCGATCGGGATACCCGACCGCCTCTTTTGCATTCAATATATACATCTACACCAGATTCAACTTGCCATGATCCCCACCATCCGGTGTAATGCCCGTGATCACCGTTTTGAGCATCGAAAAGAATACGAGTATTTTGGAAGAAGTACTATCCCGCAGCTCCCTTAAAATTCGAGACGATAATTGAGGATCGGCAACATACCCGTCTGGGTAATCAGCTTCACCCGGTCCTCTTTTTTGTTATAATACCGATCGAAAGCGTTCAGTCTGTTCGTAACATTCTGAATATCGAGCGAAATGGTCGACGTCGTACGTCTTTTGTTTTTGGTATAACTCACCCGCAGGTCGGTGCGGAAATAGGTCGGCAATTGCTCCGAATAGCTGCGTGACCAGTCCCTTTCCGTACGCCCTTTTTCCCTTGATTTTTCCAGGTCTATGGGTGTGGTACGGTTACCGCCAGCCGCCAGGAGCTTGATATTGGCTGCAAAAATGTTGGTTTTGCTCTTGCCAACCCGCCACTCCTTACCTGCGAGGAGGTTTTGTACATACTTGCCATTGAAACGGCTGTCGCGCTCGATACCGTCACGGCCCGTGTATTTCGATTGGTACAATGAAGTCGTGCTCATCAGGTAAATACCGGCGGTCAGGGACTTCTCGACGGTCAGTTCCAAACCATAGCTGCGTCCGGTACCATCGCTCGTCAGCGAATCGCTCACAAAGCCGCTGATCTCGTTCAGCTGCGAGTTGTGGAGCAAATAGGGCGTCGTCGTGTTCGCCGGACCGATCGGGATGTTGTAATGATGCTGATAGTAGGTCTCTGCCAGTACCCGCCAGCTCGCCGACGGCCTGAACTCATACCCTGCCACCAAATGGGCCGATTTCGTGAGTTTAAGATTTTTGTTGAGCAGATCCGTTTTATCGTCCGATACTTTGACTTGTGCAAAATAGGTTGAAATCGATTCTGTTTTACTGTGCAAACCCGCCCCGAAACTCACCGTCGAACGCGGCGCGACCACCCACCTCACGCCTACACGCGGCTCAATCGAATACCGGTTATTCAACCCCAGCAACATACCATGCAAGCCCGCATTCAGTGTAACGGTAGGCGTTAAACGCGACTTCCATTGTGCATAGGCCTGAAACAGCTGGGTGTTCCCGTTCCTGTCGACATTGATTTTGTAAGGACCGTCTTCATTATCCTTATCGTACAGGTTGAAATCCAGGTGGTTGATGATTACGCCTAACCGCAGTGTGTTGCGCGCATTGAGCTTGTAATTATAGAGAGAGGAGAGTCTAAGTGCCTGGTTTACAAATTTTTGCTGGTAAGTCGCATCGATATTTTTGTCATAAAAATCACCAGTCTGGCTTGTGGCGGAGTAGGAAACAATGTTTTCCATATACGATTTGCTGTTGATATAGCGGAGATAATTCACGCCGACCATCCCGCGATTTGACTTGAACGTTTCCTTCCAGTCGTCGTCGTTGACTTTGGACGCGCTAATGCCTCCCAGCCCCCACACACTCACGACCACCTTGTCGTCGTAAGGGATATATACCTTAAAAGCGCCGTCCTGAAAATCAATCGAAGCATCGCCATTAAGATTAACGCCGATCTTATTAAGAACGGAAAGAGTAGAATAGCGGTAATTGGCCAGATAAGAAGCGCCACCTTTCGCGCCAATGGGGCCCTCAGCAGCGAAATCGAGCCCGAGAATCCCCGCCTGCATCGCGTACTCGCGTTTTTCATTATTTCCTTTTCTGAGTTTAAGGTCAAAAACACCGGATGTTGCATTACCATATTCTGCCGGGAAAGCGCCGGTAAGAAAGTCCGAATTGCCCAATACGTTGGCGCTCAATGCGCTGATACCACCACCGCTCGCGCCTTCCTGGGCAAAATGGTTCGGATTGGGAATTTCGACACCTTCCATGCGCCACAGCATCCCTTTCGGGCTATTTCCTCTGATAACAAGCTGATTGCTACCGTCATCTGTCGCCGCTACACCGGCAAACGACATCGCCATCCGCGCCGGGTCGTTCACCGAGGCTGCGAAACGCTTCGTCTGGTCTACTGTAAATGAGCGGCCGCTTACGCTCACCATGTCGTTCAGTGGCGCTCCATTCTCTTTCTGCGCTTTTACAACCACCTCATTCAGAGCCCGGAACGATTCCGTCAACTTGACATTCAATTCGACCTCCTTCCCGGAGCCTACATTGATTTCCTGCACGAATGCGTCGTCATAACCAATGCTCGTAATTTTGAAAGAATGGCGGCCGACAGGTACTTTCTCAATGCGGAAATTCCCTTCGGTATCGGTCACTCCGCCAATAATAGGCGTCACGGAAGTCACGATCACGTTGGCGCCGATCACCGGTTGCTGTGATTCCGTATCAACGACGCGTCCTTTGACCGTCTGGGCAGGCTGGGCAAAGGCCAGGGCGCTCACGGCCCCGGCCATTAAGGTCAAGATAAATTTTTTCATGGCTGGTTGTTTTGTAATTCTGACAACTCAGCCTGATGAGCCCCTAAAAATTTTCAAAAAAATTTTCAGCAGTTATGTGAACGGTTCCATACTACCGGCACATCGTAATGCCGGAACTGCTTGTCGCAGGAAACCATTGTCAGTTGCTCGGCTAGACATTGGGAAATAATCATCCGATCAAATGGGTCGTTGTGATGCAATGGCAATTTTCTTATATGTAGTATGTGATCAGTTGTTATCGGCAATGATTTAATACCACTTATCCGGATAATTTCCAGTACAACACTAAGGTCTTCATGAAGAGCCAACTTGCCAGTGGCATGCTTGATCGCCATTTCCCAAAGAGAGGCAATACTGACAAAGCAATTATTTGATGAATCTTCAATCTGCTTCCGCAAAAATATAGGTAGTCGGCTGTCTTCGGTAATATACCAAACGACAGCATGTGTGTCCAACAGTAAATCCATGTTAAAGTCTGCTAAAATCAATCGGGTCATCAAACCCTTCCTTTATTTCAATCATCCCTTTGGCTAAGCCCGCCACACGTTTTTTCGGCACCTGCGGCTCTTTGGGAAGTGACTCAATAAATTCCAGGACTGCCTTTTTGTTTTCGTCAGACAATTCCAATAGCGTGAGGTATAGTCGTATATCAGTCATAAGTATTTCTGTTTAAACAAATTTACTAAAACAACGTATGATATACCAGCACCCCTACACCGCCCAGGCCTCCAACCGATAAGCGCTATCCCAAAACACATATTCAAGCCGCGAAGCCGTCACATAAGCCTCCCGCATTTTTGCTCGCGTCGCATCAGATGCATTCCCGGCCAGCTGGTCGCAAATATCCAGTGCCTTCTGCACCGAATGGGCGAAATCTTCGCCTGCATAGGCATTGATCCAGTTTTGGTAGGGGTTAGGCGTCGATTGGTTGGCGTAAATGTAATCGCCGATTTGCTTGTAAATCCAGAAGCAGGGCAGCAATGCCGCGACCGTCACTTCATAGGATTCATACGCACTCGTAGCCATCAAATAATTGGTATAAGCAAAACAGCCCGGCGCTTTGCCCGATTGATAATCAATCACGTATTCTTTGAAATATCCCAGGTGCAATGCGCGCTCCACCAGAATGGCATTTTGAGCAAATTGCAGGAAATCGAGCAGTTCGTGGCTGTTACCGGCTTTGGTTCCTGCAACCGCCAACGCCCTGGCAAAATCGGCCAGGTAGAGTGAATCCTGGTAAATGTAGAATTTGAACTTTTCAAGCGGCAATGTGCCTTCTTTCAGCTCCTGGTTAAATGGATGTTGCTGTATTTTTTCAAATATCGGCAGCGCTTCGGCCCAGAGCAGGTCGGTAAATTTCATGATATAATCTGCATGGAAAGTGGTGAAAATGAATGGTTCAGCGGTCCCGGACCGTGACCTGTAACGACGTCCTTACCCTCCCTGATCGCGCCTGAAATGTACTCCTTGGCGAAAATGATCGATTCCGCCAGCGAATTCCCCTTAGCCAGGTAGGTGGCGATCGCCGATGATAATGTACAGCCTGTACCGTGTACGTTCCGGCTTTCGATGTAATCCGATTCAAGGATCAGCGGCTCTTGCCCCCGCTGCGCGAGCACGTCATAAATAGTCGGGGCTACCAGGTGGCCACCTTTCAGCAGTACCGCTTTGCAACCTTTTTCGACCATTTCGATGGCTGCACGTTTCATCACTGCGGCCGTGCGGATCTCACCGCCGATCAGTATTTCCGCTTCGTCGAGATTGGGGGTAATGAGGTCTGCGCGGGGAAACAATTCTTGCCAGAGCACGGCAACCGTCTCGTCCTGGATAAGCTTTGAACCACTGGTAGAAACCATTACAGGATCAAAAACCACAAAAGACGGCCTGAAACGATCCAGGGCCTGCGCAATCACCAACGCCACCTCCGCGGTATTGACCATCCCTATTTTAACCGCATCGACGGTAATATCTTCAAAAACAGCCTCCAACTGTTCCTGCAAGAAGGCCGGTGGCACGGCGTGGATGGCCCGCACGCCCTGCGTGTTCTGGGCTGTGAGCGCTGTAATGGCCGAAGTTCCGTAGGCACCCAGCGCGGCAATCGTTTTGAGGTCGGCCTGGATGCCCGCGCCACCTCCGCTATCGGATCCGGCTATTGTAAGTACGGTTGGGTAACGATTCATATGAATGTGGTGTTGGTAGGCTGTGGTTAAGTGGTTTCGGGTATGGTCAGGGGTTGTCAGGCGTCGGCCACCGGATAGCGTCCCCGATAGCCTTTTTCAGTTCCTTTGCCGCTTCTCGCGGCGATGGCGCACTGCAAATGGCCGACACGACCGCAATACCGTTCGCGCCGTTCAATATAGCTTTATGCACATTGCCCGGGTGCAGCCCGCCGATCACGACCAGCGGGTGTCTGCTCTGCTGCCGCGCCCATTGCAACCCTTCGAGCTCCCACGGATTTTCAGTATCGGTTTTGGTAGGTGTCGCAAAAAGCGGGCTCACGGCGAGGTACGACAGGTTCCAATGTTCCGCTTCGAGCACATCGGATTGCTTTTCGGCAGATACGCCAATGATCTTTCCCTCGCCGAGCAAACGGTGCGCCGTTTGAAATGGCATGTCGCTCTGCCCGATATGCACGCCGGCCGCATCCACAGCTAATGCTACATCCACGCGATCGTTAATGATCAACGGAACATTGTAAGTTTCCAAAAGGCTTTTCAGACGTTTCGCCCGATCGATGAATGCACGGGTCGACAGCGATTTTTCCCGCAATTGCACCATTGTAACGCCGCCTTTTACAGCCTCTTCCACAACCCAGAAAAAGTCGCGGCCAAGGCAGGCAGCTTCGTCGGTTACGAGGTATAGTTCGAGGCTTGAATATATATTCATGTTATCACAATTCATCTAAATTACTCAAATCTGACCTTGCTCAATTCGGCCAGGTGTGCCGGGCTTACTTCCGCCAGTTTATCCAGAAACGCGATCTGGAACGAACCCGGCAATTTGGCATTCCGATAAGCCAACTCGCCACACACACCCATGGTAGCCGCCGCGGAAATCGCCGCCTCGAACGGGTCGCTGCAAATCGCAGCGAATGCGCCGGCTATGGCAGATGCGGAACAACCCATACCCGTCACTTTGGTCATCAGCGGTACGCCGTTGGAAACCCAGCCAGTGCGGTTGCCCAGCACGATCACGTCCACGGCCCCGCTCACGCTCACCACCGAGCCGAAGCGCGCGCTCAATGCCTGCGCGGCGCCAATGCTATCCATAGAATCGGCAGTGCTATCCACTCCCCTTGTCCGGATGCTGGCCCCGGCTAATGCGAGTATTTCGGAGCCATTGCCGCGGATAATGGTTGGCGGGGCGGTTTCGAGCAATTCGGTCAGCACCTTGTTCCGGTAAGGCGTCGCACCGGCGCCTACCGGGTCGAGAATGATCGGCTTGCCGATTTCGGCCGCTTTTTTCATAGCCAGTTTCATCGCTTCTACCCAATGCGCCGAAAGTGTGCCGATGTTGACCACCAACGCACCGGCGATCGAAACCATATCCTCTACTTCTTCCACCGCATGCGCCATGACAGGCGACGCGCCCACCGCAAGCAACGCGTTGGCCGTGAAGTTCATCACAACGAAATTGGTAATATTATGCACCAGCGGCGCCGAGGCACGCAGTTTTTCGAGGTTTGTTTCTAATTGAATAGCCATTGTTATCGATTTGCGGTGAATGTAGTAGTTTTGGGTGGTTATCAAAAATCCCCACACTCTCCTGATCATGATCAAAGCAGCAATTTTCGACATGGACGGCCTGCTCATCGACTCCGAACCGATGTGGACGGAGGCAGCGCGTTCTGTCATGCAAAAAGTCAATTTTGAAATTACCGAAGCACTTCGTCTTCAAAGTACCGGCCTCTCCATCAAGCTATTCCTCGATTTTTGCCACCAAATCCAGCCCTGGAACACCCCTTCGTTCGAAGAACTTGAAATGGAGATACTTGAAAAGGCACATCACGACATTCTGGCCCGTGCCGAGGCTATGCCCGGTGCGATTACGCTGGTCAGGGAATTGAAAAAACAGGGCCTGAAACTCGCAGTCGCGTCCGCCTCGCATATGGAGCTCATAGAGGGTGTATTAAAAAGACTGGAAATTATTGACTATTTTGACACCTGGCATTCCGGCGAACTGGAAAAATACACCAAACCTCACCCGGCGGTGTACCTCACTACCGCTCAAAAACTCGGTGTTTTACCCGAAGAATGCATTGCCTTCGAAGACTCGCACGCCGGCTTGCGTTCGGCACACGCGGCAGGTATGATTACGATTTCGGTACCTGCGGCGGAAGTTTTTGAAGATAAAAAGTTTGACATGGCACATTACAAGATCCCGTCGCTCGAAAAGTACATACTGAGCGAAATGTCGGGTGTGCCGCAAAGTGTGATCGAAAACTAAACCTCGACCCTATCCCGCTTACCCCGCATGATCGGACTCCGGCATTTCAGTATTATGATTATGATCAGGATCATTGTGATTGTCCTGAGTGTCATTGCCCTCGCCTGGCTGGCGTCCAAGCACACCAACGAAACGCTGGTGTATATCCTGGGTACCATATTCATATTCATTCAGGGGTCGCTGTTGTACCAGTATGTCACGAACGTCAACCGAAAACTGACCTACTTCCTCGAATCCGTACGGTATTCGGATTTTACGATCAACTTCCGGTCGGACAACAAGATGGGCCGGACGTTTAAAGAACTCAACCAGCAGTTCAACGAGGTTTTGCTCGCGTTCAGGCAGGCCCGCGCGGAAAAGGAAGCTAACCTGCAATACCTCAACACCATTGTCCAGCATATCGGAACCGGCCTCATCACCTTCGACGCCAACGGACAAGTAAACCTGATCAATAACGCGGCGCTGCGCATGCTGGGCATTTACCGCCTGCATCAGCTCATCGAGCTCAAAGAAAAGCATCCGCGCCTTTACGAACTCCTTTCCGACCTCGATACCGGCGTCCGCGATCTTTACCGCACACCCAACGACCAGCCGCTCGCATTGCAGGCGGCCGCCATTCAGCTGCGCGGCATGTGGGTTAAAATTGTGGTACTACAAAATATCCAGACCGAGTTGCAGCAACAGGAGATCGAATCCTGGCAAAACCTCACCCGCGTGCTGCGGCACGAGATTATGAACTCCATGACGCCCATCGTGTCGCTCGTGGGTACCATGCGCCTGATCGTGAACGAGGATATAGAGCGCTCCACCAATGACCAAGAGGCCGTAAACGACCTGAAAGAAGCATTGTCGACGCTCGAAAAGCGCAGCAAAGGCATGATGCAGTTCGTGAACGCCTACCGCGATTTTACGACATTACCCAAGCCGGTATTCGCCAGCCTGGAAGTGGCTGAGCTTTTGCAGGAAGTAATACAATTGCTTCAAACCGATCTGACGCAATCCGGCGTGCTCTGGAAGCTATCCGTCAAACCGGAAACACTTACGGTCAAAGCCGACGCCAGCCAGATTCAGCAGGTATTGATCAACCTCGTCAAAAACGCGTCGGAGGCATTCTCTCATCAAACCAACCGCCTAATCACCCTCTCGGCCTACCAGGTCGACGGCACGGTAATGATCGAAGTCGCAGACAACGGCGACGGCATCGAACCCGAGGCATTGGAGAACATTTTCATCCCTTTCTACACCACCAAAAAAACCGGCTCCGGCATCGGTTTAAGCCTCTCCCGCCAGATTTTGCAGCAACATAACGGCCAGCTGAACGTTGAGTCGCAGGTTGGAAAAGGGACGGTGTTTACGTTGGTATTTTAGGGCCTGCGATCGCATTTTTACGACAGTAGTGGTCAGGTATAGTCAGGTATGGTCAAGTATTGTCTTTCAATGACTATTCCTGACTACACTTGGCTATTCCTGACCACACATGACCATTCCTGACTACACATGACTATTCCTGACCACACATGACGACCCTTGACTACACATGACATAATCATAGTCTACCGCCGACGGAAAACCAAAACGCCCCACCTTACAACCATTCCCCGCCGCCCAACGTCTTCCCAAAAACCTAAATGAGAACCCGATGAAAAAGTATGTATTCGTGCTTTTTGCTGCGATGGCGGTGGGCTGCAAAAGCACAAGTGTGGATAAAAGAGAGGAAGGTATTCAGTACAAAGAAACCGTCGTGTTGAATGATGTTCCGAAGGCTACGCTGACCTTCTTTGAAGTGGAAGACAGCCGTTGCCCGGAGGGATTAATGTGCATTTGGGGCGGCCGCGCGGCGGTGGACCTGCTATTGTCGGGCGTTACTACCGAGGGCGGTTTGAAAGAACACGTCAAAATGTGCCTCGGCACCTGCGACGCGTCAACGGGTTCGGATACTTTGGAAAAGACATTTGCCGGAGAGAAATACAGATTTGTGCTCAGCGCCGTGAACCCCTATCCGAAGTTCGGCGATTCTACCAGAACAAAAGAAAAGTATTCGATACAGCTGAAAATCGAGAAAAAATAAGCTGCAAACCAGCAGCATTCAAACAGGGAGGCCCAGCGGCTTCCCTATTTTTGTGCCAGTTTACTTCTTTTATATCCGTAGCTGAAATAAATCACAAGGCCAATTACGAGCCAGATCACGAAGATCAGCCAGTTGGAAGCGCCGAGCTCGGTCATCAGGTACAAGTTGGTCAGGATGCCAGCGACAGGTAGCACCGAGAAATTATGCTGGTAGCTCAGAATGGAAAGCGTGCACCACGTGATCCAGAAAATAATGGTCAGCAGCTTATGTTCCATGATTTCCGCGAAACTAAGCATCCGCCATTCGATAATCACTTCCTGTCCGTAGGTAAGCAAGCCCACGACGGCAAGGCAAAACAACCCGCCCACCAGGAATTTACCATTGATATAAGGAACGCGGAATTTGGAGCGCGCCGAAATGCCTTTATGATCGAGGTAAAGCACGCCGCCGCAAACGAGGATGAATGCGAAGAATGTCCCCACGCTCGTCAGGTCGACGAAGAAATCCATTTTGAAAAACAATGCAGGAATACCGACCACGAAACCGGTCACGATCGTCGCGAACGACGGCGTCTGGTATTTAGGGTGGATTTTCGCAAAACGTTTCCACAGAAGGCCGTCGCGGCTCATCGTCATCCAGATCCTCGGCTGCCCCAGTTGGTAAACGAGCAACGCACTCGTAATCGCGATCACCGAGCTTACCGAAATAACGCCCGCCATGAAGTCCAGGCCGTTCTTTTGGAATACAAATGCCAACGGATCGCTCACCTTCAACTCGGTGTAGTTCACCATTCCGGTGAGCACGAGCGTAATCAATACATATAATACCGTGCAAATAACCAGGCAGTAAATCATCGCCTTCGGCATATCCTGCTGCGGGTTGCGGCATTCCTCGGCAGTGGTGGAAATTGAGTCGAAACCGATGAATGCGAAAAACACCGCCGCGACGCCGCTCAGTACGCCTTTCACACCATTAGGCGCAAATGGCGACCAGTTTTCAGGTTTTACATAGAATGCGCCTGCGAGGATTACCAGCAATACAACCGCCACTTTGAGCACCACCATGATATTGCTGGCCGTTCTCGACTCGCGTATCCCGATGTAAACCAATGCGGTGATGAGCAATGTTACCAAACCGGCAGGCAGATTGAGCAGGATATGAAAATCGCCGATCATAGGAGCCGATTCATAGGCCGACGCCGCAAAACGCTCGTAATCGGAGAGCTGACCTACACCGACACTCTGTAATTTTTGAAACGCTTCCCGCGCCGATTCCCCGTTGATCGTAAGCCAGCCGGGCAAGGTAATGCCAAAACCTTTGAGCATGCTCACAAAATATTCCGACCACGAAATGGCCACAACCATGTTGGAAACGGCGTATTCGAGGATAAGCGCCCAGCCGATGATCCAGGCGAACAGTTCGCCGAATGCCACGTATGCATACGTGTAGGCACTCCCGGATACCGGCACCGTACTCGCGAACTGCGCGTACGAGAGGGCGGTGAACACACACGCGATGGCCGTGAATACAAAGAGCAGCGATACCGCCGGACCGCCGTTATAGCTCGCCAGACCGATGGTGCTGAATATGCCCGCGCCTACAATGGCAGCGATACCGAGCGAAACCAGGTCGCGGACACCCAGCACTTTGGCTAATTCCCCTTCGCCTCCCGCATGGGCATCTTTCAGAATCTGGTCGACGGTTTTTTTTCGGAAAAGAGGAGAATTTTGGCTCATGCAGGCGCTATTTATCAGATATCAGTTTGTAATAAGTAGGGCTAAAAATAATGATATTCTAAAATGATCCCGGCATTGGCTGAAAATTTGTTCCTTTTATCCCAAAAAATCCGTAGAAAATTCTTCACAAGGGAAATCAAACAGGTAATGATTGCGTTATCGAACTAATCCCCGTTACTCCGTTCCATCAATTTGCCCATGAAAAAAATCGCTACATGCTTCATCAGCGTCATCCTGTCCATTCAATTCATTGCAGCCCAAAGCGTTAAATCCTACTCCACCGCCCAGGCGCATTCCCACAATGATTATGAAAGGGCACACCCGTTCGAGGATGCTTATGAACAGCAGTTCGGATCGGTGGAAGCTGACATTTTCCTGGTCAACGACTCGCTTTTCGTAGCCCATAATCTGAAAGACATTCGTCCCAACCGCACTTTTGCGGCATTATACCTCCTGCCGATCCTGCAAAAAGTAGAACAAAACGGCGGGCGCATTTACACCCAGGACAACGTGCCGCTGCAATTGCTGATCGACCTCAAAACGGAAGGCGAATCCACTTTGGCCGCGCTGATCAAATTGCTCGAACCGCATAAGCATATTTTCGCGCCCACGGGCAGCGTCAAAGTCGTGGTCAGCGGCAATGTGCCCGACCCTTCCCTATTTGAACAATATCCGAACTTCATCTATTTCGACGGTCGCCCCGAAAAGGTTTACACGCCCGCGCAGCTTGCGCATGTGGGGCTGATCAGCCAGGCATTTCAGCAGTATTCCAAATGGAACGGCGAGGGGCCCATTCTGGAAAAGGATAAAAAGAAGATCCAGAAAATGATCAACGACGTGCACGACCTCGGTAAAAAGGTGCGGATTTGGGCTACTCCCGACAATATCAATTCCTGGAAAACCATGATGGCCCTCGGCGTCGATTACCTCAATACCGACAAGGTTCGCGAGCTGGGCGACTATCTGCGTACTGCTCCAAGATAGTTTTGCAAAACAAAACACGGCCTGGGATAATTTTTCAATAGTATCAAATGGCTTTGGGAGAGTTATAGACTATATTGTACTGCCATCAATTAGTCTAACCTGTCCTTCATGTCTGCTGAACAAAACGCTGCGCTCAAAAAAGTCCTCAAACCGATTCACCTCTGGGCCATTGCCGTGGGGCTTGTTATTTCCGGAGAATATTTCGGCTGGAATTACGGCTGGGGTGTGTCCGGCACCATCGGCTTTCTGATCGCGACGCTCGTAGTGACGGTCATGTATGTGACATTCATTTTCAGCTTTACCGAGCTCACGACCTCCATTCCGCAAGCAGGCGGACCATTTTCCTACGCCTACCGCGCGTTCGGCTGGTGGGGCGGGCTTATCGCGGGTTATGCCACGCTGGTCGAATTCCTGGTAACGCCTCCGGCCATTGCTTTCGCGCTCGGAAGTTATACCCATTTCCTGTATCCTAATCTGCAAGTACTGGAAGTAGCATTTGCGTGCTATGCCATTTTTATTGTCATTAATTTACTGGGAATCAAAGAGTCTGCGACTTTTTCATTGGTAGTTACCCTGCTGGCGGTGGTGGAGCTGCTGATTTACATCGGGATCGTCGCCCCGCACTTTTCTTACCAAACCTTTGTCTCCGAACCGATGCCTTTCGGCTGGGCCGGTGTGTTCGCCGCATTGCCGTTTGCGATCTGGTTCTACCTGGCTATCGAAGGTGTGGCAATGGTGGCCGAAGAAGTGGAAGACCCGAAAAGAACCATTTCGCGGGGTTACATTTACGGTATCCTCACCCTGGTGGTACTGGCATTGGCTGTGATGATCTTTACCGGCGGCATTGCGCCGTGGCAGGAATTGAGCGGCATCGACTACCCCCTTCCCGCGGCATTGGGCATTGTGCTCGGCCGCGACAGCGGGCTTACCCAGCTGTTTGCCAGCCTGGGTCTTTTTGGACTCATCGCGTCCTTCCACGGAACGGTAATCGGGTATTCCCGCCAGATTTATGCCCTCGCCCGCGAAGGCTACCTGCCGTCGTTCCTGGGGAAAGTAAATGCCCGTTTTCAAACACCGCATTGGGCACTCGTAGCGGGTGGCATTGCGGGCTGCGTGGCATTGTCGCTCGGCACTACCGACCAGGTCATTATCCTCGCCGCATTGGGCGCGGTGGTGATGTACATTATCAGTATGGTGGCGCTCTTTGCGCTGAGAAGCAAGGAACCGCACCTCGAAAGACCTTTTATCGTACCCGCATTTCCTTACTTCCCGGCCATTGCGCTGGCCATTTCCGTGCTATGCCTGATCGCGATCGTGTATTACAATTGGAAACTCAGCCTCTGGTTTTTCGGCGGCCTGGCAGTTGTCGCCGTGATTTTCAGCCTGACAGGCCGCCACAAAAAACTGGAAGTTGTGCAGCAACACTCAGAAGAAGAGCGTCACGCCTAGTTTGGCAAAAAACGGCGTCCCCGGTGTGAAATGAATCTCTTCCACCGGCTCGGCTTCGTCTTTCAGCCGGCTTTCCGTTGCGAACTGGGTCTCTTTCCATTTGGTATTGAACAAATTCTGAACCGAGAGACCTACGCTATACCGGCTTTTGGTATAATTCAGCTGCATATCGGTAACAAAATACCCTTTTGCCACAATCGAATTGTCTTCGTTGGCAGGGCGGTTGGCAATGTACCGGTAACGGAGCGAGCCATTCAGGCCATTCGGCATTTGAAGGGACAATCCGCCGGCGGAGGTAAATACGGGTGCCAGCGGCAAGTAATTCATGCCTTCCATTTCTCCCACAGCCCGGGGTTTGGCGGTATTGAAATCGGCATCGGCGTAAAGTGTTTTGGTAATTTGGTACCGCACCGACAAGTCGAGCCCCTGCCTGCGCGACTTCCCGCTCGGCTCTACCACGCCCGCATCGCCCACGTATACGAACTCCTGCTGCATCCACAAATACCAGGCTGCTGCATTAACCACCATTTTAGGGAATGGTTTGAAAATCACGCCTAAATCTGAACCATAAGCACCCGGCAATATCTGCTTGCCCCCCTGCGGCACCACTACCCGGGTATCATTCGAGTGGAAGCCTTTTCCGGTGTTCAGGTAAAGTTGCAAGCTTGGGTTGAATGTGTAGTAAAAATTGAGTTTGGGAGAAACAATGGCGTCACCGGCATGCTGTTTGGTCACTGGCTGGGCGAGCAAATCCTCGTACTGGTCCCTGAAATAATCCACGCGGACGCCCGCATTGACAGAGAACCGGTCGTTGAAACGCACTACTTCATCCAGATATACCGATGCATTCAGTTCATTGATATTTCCCAGTTTGTAATGCTCCAGCGTTTCGGTGCGGTTTTTGGTATGGGAAAGCTCCGTACCGCGGGTGAGGTCGTGGCGGTATTGTACGCCCAGTGTGGTTACCCAGTTGGTTTTTCCTATGAAAGACTCTTTTGAAATACTCCCATTGTACCCGTACAGGTTACGCCGCTCCTTCTGGCGGATCTGATCGCCATTCAGCGAATCTTCCAGGAAGAATGTGAAGTTGGAGTAGAGCTCGAAGTTATAATTGCTATAAAAAACCTGGTTTTTGATCACAAAATTGCGCGGCGTGACGGTCACGAACTGCGCGTTGAAATTGGTCCGACTGGTTTCCCCTCCTTCCGTCGGATCGACGGAGCCGTAAAAACCGATCAGCCCCGATTCGACGGCCCGGTCCGGGATTTGCCCGGAGTGGTTCCATTTGCTCCAAAATGTGGAGCCGGTCAATGTCAGGTTGGTATTCGGCGTAATATGCCCGTGGTATTTACCTACCACATTCAGTCTGTTGAAATTTTGCGGATTATCGAAATAGGAATTGGTAAATGAATATTCCGAAGCGATGTAGGCCGACTGGTTTTTCTCCCTGCCTTTTTGCCCGAGCAAATCAATGCCGGCGACAGCTCGGTAAGTATCGAACTGCCCTGCTTCGAGTTTAACAAACGATTTTTCCAGCGCGTCCTTGGTCCGGAAATCGGCCCAACCTGCTGTGCTGAAATTACCTTTGTCGGTGGTGTAAGTACCTTTTTTAAAGTCAACCGCATTCACCAGCTCAGGGATTACAAAATGCAAATCGGCATACCCCTGCCCGTGCGCGTGCGAAACCATATTCACCGGCATACCGTCGACCGTCAACCGGATGTCGGTCCCGTGATCGATATCGAAGCCGCGCAGGAATATCTGTTCGGCCTTTCCGCCGCCGGCGTGCTGCCCGATAAACAGTCCTGGTACCATACGGAGGATTTCCTGCGAGTTGGTAATCGGTCTCAGCCGGATGTCGAGGCTACTGATCAGCTGCTGGTCGTGAGCACGCCTGCTGGAAACCGTTACTTCGCTGAGCTCCACATTTGCACCCGCCAGTTCCGTTTTCAAAAAAGCTGTTTCGTCTGAAACCACATTCACTTCGAGTACCTGTGCGCGGAAGCTCACATGCGAGAGCTCGATTTTATACCGCGCCGGCACCAGGTCTTCGAAGCGGTACTGCCCCAGTTCATTGGTAGTGGTCGCTTTTCCCGTTCCGGAAAGTTGCACAGTCACATCTTTGAGCGGCAGCCGGGTCGCCTGGTCGTACACCACCCCCGAAATCCCTCCCAGGTGGGCGAATGCGTGCAGGCTAATGATGAGAAAGGAAAACAGGAGTGTAAATTTTTTCATAGAAAATACGGTGAGTGAATGTTGAATGGCGTTTCAGAGCACAAATCTAGGATTAGTTTTTCTTGCCTGCACCAACAAACGGTTTCCTTGCGCTTTATCTCCGGTAGCAACCGCAATAGCGCTAGCCACTTGCAGCAGCTCGGGGTCACGGCTGCCAGTACGTAATGCGAGCTCGATATGCTGCTTCGCTTTATCATTAGTTTTATGTTGGAAATAAGCCTCGGCCAACGCGTGGTTCACGTCGATGTTGTTCGGCCGTTTGGCATACTCCTTCAAACCGTAGGCGATAGCGGAATCCAGCTGATTTGTTTTGGTATACAATTTACAAAGTTCAAGGTCAACCGAATGGCCCGAACGGGCATCTTCATCCAACATTTTCGCCACTTCCCGGTACTTATCGGCGGCCTTTTGTTGATTACCCTGCAGTGCATAGATATCGGCCATTTCTTCATGAAAAGAAAACTCAGGCATTACCTTGGCCGCTTTATCGAGATCTGCCAATGCCAGGTCATATTGCCGGGCAGCCTTGTGCACCTGTGCCAGCCCCCGTAACGCGAATGCATAACTCGGGCGCATCGCGAGGATTTCTTTGTACTGGATTTCGGCCTGCTTCAATTGCCCGGTAGTCTCATAAAGGTGCCCCAGCGTATTTTTGGCCCAGCATTGCGGCTCCGAACCGGGCAGTCCGGCTTCGACGGCCAGCTTCATCGCCGCGATCGCACCCGGGTAGTTTCCATAAATTTCCCGCAGGTAGGAGGCCCGCGAATATGCTTCCAGCGAAGGCTTCAACTCCTGCATTTTATCGGACATCGCTACCGCTTCGCCATAATTCCCCAGCTCCACATTGGCATCGACCAGCACGCCATAAACATAGGCATTGCTCGGATTGATTTTCCGGGCTTGCTCGGCAAGGTCGCGTGCTTCCGCAAACTGGTGCTGCGACATTTTTACCGAAGCCTTGAAAGTAGTAGCCTCGAAGTTCTGCGGTTCGATCGCCAATACATCGTCGAGTATTTTCAGCACCGCCGGGTAGTAATAGGGGTGCTCGCCGGTGATCCGGGCTTCTGAAAGGTAAATGACGGCGATTTGCAGCCGCGGTTTGACGTCCCTGGGGCTCTCGCTGATTTTCTGTCTCAGTTCTTTCACCTTCTCTTTCGTCTTCGGCCACTCGGCTGCCGAAGCGAGCTCGCCCTGCCGTTCATATAGTGCAGGAATATCTGTTGAAGCTACCGCCGTGGGTGTTCCCGGTGCGGTAGCAGCTGATTTTTCGCTTTGCTTTTTTTCTCCGCAACCCAATACTACTACCAGCAATGCAATAAGAATCGTTGAAAGGTAAGTTTTCATAAAGCGTTCGAATTAAATGCGGAAGGATTTGGAATGCCGGGAGCAGAGGCCCCCGGCATTTGGACTATCTTTTGAGAATTTTTACTGTGTAACGGTCATTGGCGGTAGTGACCCGGAGGAAGTAAATTCCCGGCTGGCTGTTCAGCTTCACAACCCTTCTCTCGTTTGCCACCGCTTTGCCAATCTGCTGCTGGCCGATCACCTGGCCTCTGCTGTTCGCAATGTCCAGGCGTACCGCTTTGCCGGCTGCTCCCTGGATTTCGATCAGCACATTGTCGCTGCTGCTTGGGTTACCCATGACCACGGCTTTCAGTGGAACAGGAGCTCCTTCTGCTTCCGGAGCGGCTTGCCGCCATGTTTTGCTTCCGCAGTAAGCCCGGAAATCAAATTTCATGGTCACTTCCGACGAGGGATCGCCCACATACCTGGCTTTCAGCCAAAGCACCCCGCTGCTATTGTTGTCCTTGAACAATTCCGGCTCGACCATCCGGCTCACGGAAGTACCCCATGCGCCATTCACCACTCCCGCAGCGGAATACTCCACGGGATTACCCGGTATGCCGCCGGTATGGCCAAACATGAAGCCGCCGGTGAGGCAATCGAAATGCTCCATCGTCACAGCCAATGGTTCTGTTTCGCCCGGCTTTGGACCTTCGTAGCTCGGGCCGCGGAATCCGGGCCACGGATTTTGCAGGTACGGGAAGTTCCATTTCAGCGTCGTGTCGTTTTTGGTCACACCCGCATTGAACGACAGCACATTCACCAGATTCGGTGTAACGGGGCTGGTAGATGTTCCGGGCACGAAATCGTCGTACCATAACCCTACGGCCGCCAACACTACCCCACCCACGGCTTGCAACTCGATGGTCGTTACGTCGTCTTCGAGACGGCGGCCATTGGGGAAGCCATCCATGTTCGGGATCCATTGCAGGTCCTTGTTGCCATTGTACGCCGGGTCGGTAAGACCGAGTGCCGCTGCCTGAACCAACCCCAGCGAACTGAATTTAGGATCGTTGCGGGGCGTTGCGGGAACGGCCATATTCAGCCGGAGCCAGTCGCCGAAGGTTGGCAGGAAGTTGTGGATAAATGGCTTGCCTGCGGCCAGCGGGTTACCTCCTTTGCCTGTCGCCAATTGGTAGGGAGGCAAATTGGGCACACCGGTGTAGAAAATAGGCAGGATATCCACCGCCCGCGGGCTGGTTGCATCCGGGAGCAGTACACTGCCAAACGCCGCTTCGGCCAGGGCAGTACCATCGAGTGCAGCATTGCCTTTCAGGCCGTACAGCCCCATTTTGCCATTACGGAAGTCGAACGAGCCCAGCGATTTGCTCTGAATGCGCAATGCCGCCAGGCCGGGTACCGCACCGCCAAACTGCGAATCGTCCATATACAGCGCCAGCTCGGGGTTGGTGAAGTATTTGGCAAACTGTAAGTCATTGGCAGGCGATGTTGCATTCCACTTGTCTTTCATCCCGATCGGGATCACGGCTTCGTTCGTGAGCGGCATACCCAGGCGCGAAACCTGCACCCAGTCGCCGTCGTACCCCACGTCGCCGCCGCTGTAAAGCGTTGTGATCTTTTTACGGCTCGATGAAGCATACACGCCGATCACATAGTCGGGATCGAGGATATTGCTGGCCTCGGCCACGGTTTTGTGGCCTTTTTGCAATGTCGCAACGGGCACCTCGATCACGATCGAATGGCAGTTGAACTTGGCCACACCATCCCGTGCGCCCGATTTCCGGACATTACCCAGATCGAAAATGCCGCCCAGGTCTACAAAAAACGGGTCGTCTACCGGACCGGCAAAGATTTTCTCGCCGGTGCTGGCCGTCATAATAGCCTTGTCGACCAATGCATTATACTCCGAACCCAGACCGACAGGCGTGCTGTTGATCGAGCGCGGACCGATGTTCGGCGGCGGAACGATGCCGTTCGATACAATAGTCGAGAAGCTGTGACCTCCGTCGGTACTCCTTTCGCAGGTATAAGTCGTTTTCAGGTTTTCCTTGCCGAGGCGGATCAGAAAGAATGTGGACGGGTCCTCATTCATTTTCTTGAACGTAAAACGGTAGATGATGTCCGCACCGGGAGTTCCTGCATTGTTATCGACGTGGATTTCATAGCGGATGTTTTCGCCGAACGAGTACCAGTTGGGGCCGCCCGCAGGGTGTTCGAAAGGAATGTAGTTGGCGATCAGCACAACATTTTCCTTATTCACCGGGCTTTTGAATGCGTACACGTCGGTATTGTCGGCAAGCGGGTCCGTTGAAATAAGCGGCGCTTCACGGTGCGACGAGGCCATTACGCCCGGAGCACCTACACAAATCATCGCCAGCAGCCCGATCAGATAAAGAAGATTTTTCATGTTCATTCTTGCTAAAAGTGTGGGATCAGAAACGGGCTTTTTCAGGATAGTCATAGCCTCTCCATGGATTCGCCAGGTAGGGGAAGGTACCTTTCAGGGCGGCATCGTTTTTCGTTGGACCGGCAGTGAACGTCAAAACATTGAGCAGCTGCTGTGAAACCGGTGCCTGCGGGGTAGCGTCGTCGTAGAACAAGCCTACCGCCGCCAATACTACGCCGGATACGGCTTGCAACTCGATGGTCGTCACGTCGTCTTCCAGCCGGCGTCCATTCGGGAAGCCGTCCATGTTGGGAATCCATTGCAAATCGGTATTCGCATTGTAGGCTGGGTCGGTAATGCCCAATACCGCTGCCTGCACCAGACCCAGGTGACTGAATTTCGGGTCGTTCCGCGGCGTTGCGGGCACGGCCATATTCAGGCGCAGCATATCCCCGAGTGTAGGCAGGAAGTTGTGGATAAAAGGCTTCCCTTTGGCCAGCGGGTTGTTGTTTTTACCCGTTGCCAGCTGGTAAGGAGCCAGGTTTGGTACACCGGTGTAGAATATAGGCAGCAAATCCACAGCCCTCGGACTCGCATTGTCGGGCAGCAGTAGTGTACCGAACACCGCGTCGTCCAGCGCGGTACCCGCTAGCGCCGCCGCGCCTTTCAAACCGTACAACCCGGCTTTGCCATTTCGGAAATCGAATGCACCCAGTGCTTTGGCCTGAATGCGCAGCGCACTCAGCGAAGGTACTGCGGTTCCGAATTGCGAATCGTCCATATACAGTGCCAGTTCGGGATTGGTGAAGTATTTGGCGAATTGCAAGTCATGGCCCGCATAAGGCGTAACGGAATTCCATTTGTCCTTCATCCCCAGCGGGATCACCGCTTCATTCGTCAACGGCATTCCGAGGCGCGAAACCTGTACATACTGGCCGTCGTAACCCACGTCACCGCCATTGTAAAGCGTCTTGATCATCTGGCGGCTTGCCGATGCCCAGACACCGATCACGTAATCGGGATCGAGGATGTTCGATGCCTGGTTCACGTTTTTGCCATCTTTTTGCAGCAGGTTGACCGGGATTTTCAATGCGATGGTGTGTACGTTGAAGCGCGCCAACCCATCTTTTGGCGCATTGGTAGTGTTGCCTTCCGGCCGGAAGTTACCGGCATCGAATGCACCCGCGAGATCCACGAAAAAAGGATCGTCGACCGGGCCACAGAATACTTTCTCACCGCTCGAAGCCGTCGCAATGGCTTTTTCCACCAGTGAGTTGTAGTCTGGGGCTTCCAGGCCCACCGTTTTTCCTTCGATAGACCGCGGACCGATGTTGTTCGGGGGCACTACGCCATTGGCAATGATGGTCGTGAAAGTCATACCGCCATCGGTACTTTTTTCACATTTGTAGGTGGTTTTGAGATTTTGTTTACCCAACCTGATATTGAAAAATGTGGTCGGGTCTTCATTGGTACTTGAAAAAGTAAATCGATACGTGATGTCGTCACCGGGCGTACCGGCCTGGTTTTTGATGTGGATCTCATAACGTACATTAGGCCCGAAATTGAAATAATTGGGGCCACCCTCAGGCGATTCGAACGGGATGTAGTTGGCGATGATCGTAATAGAATTGGGATCATCGGGGCTTTTGAAAGCGTACAAATCCGTGTTATCGGCGAGCGGATCATTGGAAATCAGCGGCGCCTCGCGGTGGCTCGAAGCCAGACTGCTCAGCGCACACGGCAGCAACAACAGGCACAGAAGAGCTCTCCTGAACCTGCAAGGATCCAACATAGAAACTTGCATGAGGTAAAAGTTTAGATACGGGGAACGGGAATGAATGTGATCTGAAAGCGTAAAAACATCGATGCAAATCCCGACCCTGGAATAGGGCCGAAATCCCGGGAAAAAACTGGCCGCTGCCGGAAGAAAACCGGACAGATTACAAGCAACTATTAACGAAGGGTAAATGCGGTGTTAACAACCATTCGGGCTTATATACGCCATCTGTGGGGCGCCCGGATGTACGAAAGGCAAAAAAATTGCTGTTGCGGCAATGAAAGAAGTATCACTATGCAAATATTAAATTAAATAAATCAAATTAAAAACTTTCAGCACCTCTGAAGTCGACAAAGTAAAACTATTGCTACAAACCGGCAATCGCTTGTGCAATAGCGCATTTTGCCGTTATTTTAACCCCAGGTTACTTTGAGTGTCTTTTCTAAAAGATAATTCGACAAATTCCGTAAATCTCACTTTGCAATTAATTCGTATATTATCCTATTATTTGCATACCGACCGTACTTCACCGTACGGCGACTTCCGAACATAACCCATTTTATCATCACTTTTAAGACGGGCAAAGGCTGACTACTTATACCAAAGATGAATATTCTAATCGTTGAGGACGACTTTATCATTGCGAAACATCTCCAATTTCTGCTCAATGGTTTCGGTTACGACGCAAACGATATCGCGACCGATTATACGACTGCCACTGAAATTCTGCACAGCAAGGTTTTTCACCTAGCCGTGCTGGATATCAACCTCAATGGCTATCAAACCGGAATCGACCTGGCGCATTACATACGGGAGAATTTCAAAATCCCTTTTCTCTTTCTGTCGGCTCATGAGGATATCGCGGTAGTGAATGCCGCATTGCAGGCTGCGCCCCACGCATTTTTGCAGAAACCCTTTCAGAAAATCACCGTGTACACGGCTGTCAAACTCGCGCTGAAAAATTACCGCCTGGCCGCATTGGCAGGTGAAACTACTTCGGAGGAAAAGGAGGATACGACGGTGATCAAGGACGCGCTGTTTATCAAGGAAAAACACATGTTCACCAAAATCATGCTGACGGACATCCTATACATCCGCAGCGACGACAACTACCTTGAACTGCATACTACCAAGAAGAAATATACGATCCGCGAGACGCTGAAAAACATGCTTCAGCAGCTTCCTACCAACTACTTTTTCAGGGTCCATAAGTCGTTCATCATCAACCTGAACGCCATTACGGCCATCGACTACGTGCATGTGATGATCAACGATATCGAGATCCCGATCACGAACGATAACCGGACCGAGCTGCTCAGCCGCATCAGAACTTTCTCCTGATAACTAGTACAATACACAGGAAAAACGGTTACTTACAGTTTCCCCGGCTTCACCCCATAAAAGCTATACTTCACCACTTAGATTTGTTGAGGTGTTACGTGCGAAGTAATTTTATAACACGTAAACACCCTCTTCTATTATTACATATATACTTTACCCCGACAGAAGGCCTGGGCTTCAATAAATTTTAAAATTTTTCTGAGGTCCAGGCATCTGTTTCACTCCAAAAAACGTAATTACGGTCGATTGAGCATTTTGGCATGATACTGAACATTATGCACACATTTGTTTCTCAAACGCACACCATATTTACCATATCAGACCTAAACTAAATCGCTATCAGTTTTAATTAAATATCGTTGAGAATAATTGAACATCCCCGGGAATTTTCCCTGGGATGTTTTGTATTTATAATATATTAACAATCAACACATTACGGATAGATCAAGTATTTCTTCCGCATTTCTTTGAACTGGCCCAGCCCGGGCTCCCAACTTTTACGGATCTCCTCTTCCGATGCTCCGGCGATAATTTGCTTTTTCAGGTTTTCAGTGCCGGCCAGCTTATCGAAGTTGCCCATTTGCTTGCTTTGGCTCATGTCGAAGAACTTCTCCTTGTCGGGATACGCCTTATAGAGCTCAATGAGCCATTTCAGGTGGAGCTTACCACTTTTTCGGATGTCTTTCAGGTCATATTTCCGTAAATCGAGGCCGTAGCATTCCTTGTCCTGGTGCAGCGGCGTTTCGCTCATCCCTTTGATACTGTGCGGGGTGAAAGCAAATTCGTATTTACCTTTCAGGAGCGGCGCCCCCAATACCGTGAAGGGCATGTAGGTACCGCGCCCCTGGCTCAGAATGGTCCCTTCAAACATACAAATGTGCGGGTACAGCATGACCGATTGCTGGGTGTTGAGATTGGGCGAGGGCATCACCGGCAGCACGTACGGCGTGTCGTGCGTGTAGTTGGCTACTTTGATGATTTTCAATTTGCATTGCATTTTGTTGGGCAGCCAGCCTTCCCCGTTGATCATCTGCGCCAACTCGCCGATGGTGAGGCCATGCGAGATGGGGATCTTATACATGCCGATTCCCGAATGCAGATGATCTTCCAGTATAGGGCCGTCGATCAGGAAGCCATTCGGATTAGGCCGGTCGAGGATCAGCATTTCCTTGTTGTTTTCCGCGCAAGCCTCCATCACGTGCCCAAGCGTGTTGATGTACGTGTAAAAGCGAGCACCCACGTCCTGAATGTCGAATATCATCAGGTCGATAGCCGCCATTTGCTCCTTCGTGGGCTTTTTAAGCTTGCCGTAAAGCGAGATGGCCGGGATGCCGGTTTTCGGGTCCACGCTGTCGTTCACCTTATCGCCATTGCTGGCCGTGCCGCGGAAACCATGCTCCGGGCCGAAAATGGTAACGATATTGACGCCTAATGCCACCAGGCTATCCACAATCGGCTTGGTACCGATAATGGAGGTTTGATTCACCACGATACCTACTTTTTTCCCTTTCAGGTAATCGAGATATTGTGAAATCTGATCGGCGCCGGTGGTCGGGCCTTTCGCTTTGAGCAAGTCTTCGGGCGCTGCAGAAAGTGAATCGGCGATGGCCGGACTTTTCTGCGACGTCGAATTGACGCAGTTGGTATTGAAGCCTAATGCGGCGGTGAGGCCCATGGCCAGTACTAAGATTTTCATGTGGTTGGGATTAGGGAGCCTAAAATAGGCTTTTCTTTGCCAAGAAGACACGAAGGGGCACGAAATTCATGGTTATTCATTGTCGGCCGTAGCCTCGGTATTAAGACCTAGAAAAGCTTCATCTGCCCCGCCCGCATAAACTGCGAGGTATCCAAAGGCGGCAACTCCCGCCCCGAGAGGTATTTCCGGCAGCTATGCTCGTGCAGCTGGCGGATATGCTCCGCGAAATTACCCTCTCCTACCATCCGGATTCCAAAACGCGAATCGTTCACCACACCACCGTGGCATTCCTTGATCTGGCTCAGCACCTTCGCCGCCCGGTCGGGGAAGTGATGGTGGATCCATTCCTCGAACAGTGCCGAGATCGCCCCATTCAGCCTGACAACCGTGTAATGCGACCATAATGCTCCGTTTTCGGCAATGGCTTGTATCAGCGAAGGTATTTCCTGGTCGTTTAGTCCGGGGATGATCGGCGCCGTCATGACGCCCATCGGAATGCCTGCTTCGCTTAATGTTTTCAACACCTGCAGACGCCGCTTGCCCGTCACCGTCCGGGGCTCCAGTGCGCTGCGCAGCTCCTCATTCAATGAAGTAATCGACAGCGCGGCGTGCACCAGGTTCAGTTTGGCCATTTTTTCAAGCACATCGATATCGCGCAGGATCAGTGCATTTTTCGTCAGGATACTCACCGGATTACGGTACCGCAAGCAGATTTCCAGCAGCTGCCGCGTGATGCCGTATTTCTTCTCTCCCGGCTGATAGCAATCGGTATTCCCTGAAATGTGGATGTTGTGCGGTACCCATTTTTTGGAGTTGAACAGTTTTTCCAGTAACTGCGGCGCATTCTTTTTCACCACAATCTTGGTCTCGAAATCCAGTCCTGCCGAAAATCCCCAGTACTCATGCGAATTACGGGCGTAGCAGTAAATACAACCGTGTTCGCAACCACGGTAAGGGTTGATCGAGTGAAAATTGGGTAAATCAGGACTCTCCGAAACGTTCATGAGCGTTTTGGATTCCTCCTCGATGAATTGTGTTTTGGGATTTACCTCCTGATCCTCCCACTGCTGCCAGTCTTCGGAGGTGTACTCGATCTCGTGTTTGAAGAATTTGTTGGGCGTGTTGATAGCAGCCCCGCGCCCGCGTGCCCTGTTATCCATTGTTTTCCAGTAAGTTGATGAAGTTATGAAGTATGCTAACGAAAGGTGTGTGTTGCGTTTTGTCACGCTGAGTGGTAATGTCATCCTGAGCGCAGTCGAAGGATAGTTGCGATGACGTTATCGCATACGCTTCGACTGCGCTCAGCGTGACATTGGCATTACTTAATGTACCGGAAGTCTTCCCCGCCTTTCAGCGAAAGAAGCACGTCGTACATCAGTTGTATCACATTCTGCACATCCTCTTTGGAAACCATTTCCACGGTGGTGTGCATGTATTTCAATGGTAGTGAGATCAACGCCGATGCAATACCTTCTGTGGAGTAGGCAAACGAATCGGTATCGGTTCCTGTCGAGCGGCTTACCGCCTGGCGCTGGAACGGGATCTTTTTCTCCTCCGCCACCCGGATCAGCATGTCGCGGACATTATTCTGTACCGCGGGGCCGTAGCAAATCACAGGTCCGCTGCCGCATTTCAGGTCGCCCTGTTCTTTCTTATTGTACATCGGCGACTGCGTGTCGTGCGTTACGTCGGTACAGATCGCCAGATCCGGTTTCAGGCGGCGGGAGATCATTTCCGCACCGCGCAGCCCGATCTCTTCCTGCACCGCATTCACCACATACAATGTAAACGGAAGCTTCACATTGTTCTCGTGAAGCATACGTGCCACTTCCGCGATCATGTACCCGCCCATGCGGTTGTCGAGCGCCCGACCGACGTAGTACTTGCCATTCAGCTCATCGAGACCGTCGGCGAATGTGATGACGGTACCTACATGAATGCCCATTTCGAGCACCTCGTCCTTTTTGGACGCACCCACGTCGATGAAAAGCTCGTGTACTTTGGGCACCTGGTCCTTGGCGGTGTCACGCACGTGGATCGCCGGCCAGCCGAAAACGCCTTTCACAACCCCCTTCGCAGTATGTAGGTTTACTCGCATCGAAGGCGCGATAGCCGCGTCGGAACCGCCATTGCGGCGTACGTGAATGTAGCCGTCCTCGGAAATGTAGTTCACAAACCACGAAATCTCGTCGGAATGCGCCTCGATCACCACCTTGTAATCCTGGCCCGGGCCGATTACGCCCACAGCCGTTCCATACACATCGATAATCTGTTCTTCAATATATGGCTTGATATAGTCGAGCCATATCTGCTGCCCGGTCGATTCGAAGCCGGTCGGCGAAGCATTGTTCAGGTACTTATAAAGAAACTCTGTGCTCTGATCTGACATACTTTTAATTTAAATAACGACTAAAACTGCATTCTCAAAGGTACTTCCACCAGGCACAGAAACGCCGCTTCTGCAAGTAGCCGAGGTCGCGCTCGTGGGCGTAGGCTTCCTTTTCAAACGAAATATGAAGATAGGCTAAATAATGTTCCCTGAATTGTACGAATCGGATTAAATATTCCACCAAATACCACACATAAAAGATAACCAGCCCGAGTTCAAGCTGTTGCTTCAAATGAATGCGCTCGTGGTTGAGAAAATACTCCGAAGGCGACTTACGCCTCGACAAAATGAACGGAAACAGGGCCATACCATCGACCCGAAGGGATGGGATATTGAGGAGGAAACCTTTGATGCGCATAGTGATGTGTGACGTTTGTGGTGTTCGGCGGCGGTTTACCCGAAGAGCATGGTCTTCACAAATCTCCACAAAAAAATTGGGTTGCGAAACAGCCCGTTCCGCAACCCAACTTACTATATCCGTTGCCTATTACTCCCCGCTGAAACGGCTGATATCGAGCACTTCGAACTCCATCATACCGGCAGGAACTTTGATTTCCGTCGTTTCTCCTACTTTTTTACCCAGAAGGCCCTTGCCGATCGGCGAGCCTACGGAGATCTTGCCTGCTTTCAGGTCGGCTTCTTCTTCCGACACCAATGTATAGGTCACCTCCATTCCATTTTTACGGTTTTTGATCTTCACCTTTGAAAGGACCGAAACCTGGGATGTATCCATAGTCGACTCGTCGATTACCCGTGCATTGGACAGGATTTCTTCCAGTTTGGCGATTTTCATTTCGTGCATACCCTGCGCGTCTTTGGCCGCGTCGTACTCTGCATTTTCACTTAAATCACCTTTGTCCCGCGCTTCTGCAATTTGTCGTGCAATCTCCGTGCGGCCTTTGGTTTTCATCTCATTCAGCTCGTTCCTCAGCTTGGTAAGTCCTTCTTCCGTATAGTATGAAATTTTAGCCATGACCTTTATTTTGTTTATAAGTCTTTTTGATTTTTGAAATTCTACATAAAAAAAAAGAACGGCTCAAAGACCGCTCTACAGAGTTAACGAAACTCTCGTAGAAGGCTAGAAGACCTTTTCTTTTCGGTTGATGTATGATTTTGTGTTCACCATAATTTTCTGTTAAGAACGACAAAATTAACAATATTTGTGAATGGTAGCACCATTTTTATCCAAAAGCGCCATCTGTTATGTCAAATCCGCTGAGAATTATTTTTATGGGGACGCCCGAATTTGCAGTCCCAAGTTTACAAAGTCTGGTCGAGAGCAATTCTAATGTTGTAGCCGTTGTCACCGTCCCCGATAAGCCAGCGGGCCGTGGGCAAAAGCAAACGGCTTCACCCGTCAAAATATACGCAGAATCGCAAGGCATCCCTGTTTTACAGCCCGAAAAACTAAAAAACCCTGCCTTTCTCGAAGAACTAAAATCCTATAACGCCGATTTGCAGGTAGTCGTTGCATTCCGGATGCTGCCCGAAGTGGTGTGGAACATGCCTTCGAGGGGCTCATTCAACCTGCACAGCTCTCTCCTGCCCCAATACCGCGGCGCGGCGCCCATCAACTGGGCGGTTATCAACGGTGAAACCGAAACCGGCGTCACCACCTTCTTCATCGAAAAGGACATCGACACCGGCAAGATCATCTTCCAGGACAAGGAGGCCATTGCGCCCGAAGACAATGCAGGTACATTGTATGAGCGCCTCATGCGCAAGGGCGCGGGCCTGGTCGTAAAAACCGTGCATGCCATCCAAGAAGGCAACTACCCGCAAGAACCGCAATCGGAACCCGCCGACATTAAATCCGCGCCGAAAATCTTCCGCGAAACTTGTGAGATCAACTGGCACCGTCCAGCGGTTGAAATCCACAACTTCGTACGAGGCCTCTCGCCTTACCCCGCCGCGTGGACAACGTTGAACGGTCATTCATGTAAGGTTTTTAAGACAAAATTGATTGATTTTGAAGGCGATGCTCAACCGGGAGAATACCGTTCCGACGGCAAATCCTACCTTCATTTCCGCACAGGCGACGGCTGGCTGGCCATTGAGGAATTGCAGATTGAAGGGAAAAAGCGGATGGCGATCGGGGATTTTTTGAGGGGTTATAAGCTTTGATGCGCCCGTACTGCATTTACACACTTTTACACACAACTATATCATGGCAAATACTTATTCACAGGTTCACCTGCATTTCGTCTTCGCGCCGAAATATCGGCAGGCGTTAATCGACAATAGCTGGAAAACGTCTCTGTATAAATACATTACCGGCATTGTGGAGGCCAGGCAACACAAAATGATCGCCATAAACGGCATGAGCGACCATTTACATATGCTTGTCGGTTTCCGTACTACCCAATCGATTGCGGATTTAATGCAGGATGTGAAAGCGGATTCGTCGCAATGGATCAATGCGAACCGGTTTTGCGGGAGCCGGTTTGAGTGGCAGGCCGGTTATGGGGTGTTTTCCTACTCCAAATCGCAGGTACCCGATGTGATCCATTACATCCAGAGACAAAAAGAGCACCACCGAAAATCGACGTTTCGAGAAGAGTATTTGGCGTTTTTGGAAAAGTTTGAAGTTGCATATGACGAACGGTACATTTTTAAGTTACCAGAGTAAAATCGCGTAGCGATGTAATATTGGTAGTAAAATCAACCATCGCGTTTTCGAAAATCCCGTCAGGGATGTAACAACAAGGCCAAACGAATGCATTGTCGTCACATGCCCAAGGGCATTTCCCGAACGTTGCACCTCATTTGTTTGCTACCAGGATTGCATGCCTAACGGCATTTGCCCCCAATTTTAAAACCGCGCATCTTTGCAGAAATATTAAAATATGCATATTTCAATCATCGTAGCCGCCGCTGAAAACGGCGCCATCGGGAAGGATAACCAGTTGCTCTGGCGCTTGCCTGATGACCTGAAACGTTTTAAACAACTTACATTGGGCCACCCGATGATCATGGGGCGGAAGACGTTCGAATCGATCGGAAAACCGCTGCCGGGACGGACATCCATTGTGATCACCAGGAATGCAGATTTCGCTTTTGAAGGCGTGGTCGTGGTACACTCGTTGGAAGAAGCGCTGAGAAAGGCCGAAGAAATTGACGGCAAGGAGGCCTGCATTGTGGGTGGCGGGGAGATTTACAGGCAGTCGCAAGCCATTGCCACGCATATCTACCTGACCAAAGTGCATACTGAAATCGAAGGGGATACTTTTTTCGAAATACTGGCCCCCGACGCCTGGACCGAGACAGAAAGAGTCCACCACGAGCCTGACGAACGTCATATTTTCCGATTCGAGTTTATCAATTATATTAAAAAATGAGTTTGTAAATAATATTAAAAAAGCTGGTAAATAAGTACTTTTGCACCCTCGTAACCCATAGTGACTCAATGAAAGTACAAGAGTAGAATGCAAGTAGAAGTTGACACCCTTACCATTGAACTAAGTACAGTACCATTCGATAATCGTCCGGTCTTTATCACTGGCAATTTTTGCAAGTGGCTTCCTGACCTGGAAGCTTACCGCATGACAATGGTAAGCCCAGGCAATTATCGTTACCAATTTGCGGAAGACGAAGAGCTGCCGGGTACCATCGAATATAAATACACCCGCGGCGGCTGGAACCAGGTGGAGCTCGACCGTGCGGGCCGACCATACGGCAACCGGTTCATCAAAGCGGGCGAGACACTCGTTAAAGACAATGTAATCCGCTGGCAAACTGACATTTCGACTAAAACGGACCTTTCGCCCCTTGTTGAAACAGTTTCCGAAGCATTTGAAATCACGCAGTTCAGTCGTACCCGGCGCGTGCGCGTGCTCCTTCCGCACGACTACTACGAAAATCCCGACCAGCGCTACCCGGTTCTCTACATGACCGACGGCCAGAACCTCTTTGGGGAAGGTTCGGAATATGGTAACTGGGAAATAGACAAAAGCCTCGCAGAGCTCGCGAAGGCGCATAAAGCCGGTGTGATCATCGTGGCCGTCGACCATGGCGAAGAGGACCGAGTGCAGGAGCTCTCCCCATACGACAATGCCAAGCTTGGCAAAGGATATGGTGCCAAGTTCATGCAATTCATGGCAGGGCCGCTCAAAACGCACATCGACGAAAAATACCGTACGAAATCCGACCGGCTGAATACCGGTATTGGTGGAAGTTCCGTCGGCGGGCTGCTAAGTACTTATGCTGCGCTGATGTTCCCGCAGGTATTCGGCAAGTTCATGGTGTTTTCCCCGGCCCTCTGGATTTCGGAGAAAATCTACTTCGACGCCGTGCATTTTTTCGAACCATTCGAAACGCGCATTTACCTCTACGCCGGCGGCAAGGAGGGCTCACACATGATCCCGAACGTCGCTAAACTGCAAGAAACGCTCGAAACGCAAAGCTTCGGTTACAGCCGCGTCAAAATCAAATCTTCCGTAGACGCCAAAGGCGAACACGCCGAAAAACAATGGAGCCAGGAGTTCCCGAAGGCTTTCGAGTGGCTGTTTTTTTGAGTAAAAGAAAAAAGGGGAGAATGGGAAATACAAAGTTCCTTCCTCCATTCTCCCCTTCTTCCCTACGCGGGCCGCCCTTTCCTCCTTATCAAAGAATATACTGACTCAAATCCCGATTCTTCACCAATGCTGACAGTCTTTCCTGCACCATTTCGGCGGTAATTGCGATATGCGAGCCGTCGCCGATGACGTCGGGGATATCGAACATGAAATCGTTGAGAAGCGAGCTCATGACGGTTTGCAGACGACGGGCGCCGATGTTTTCGACCTCGCTGTTTACTTCGAATGCAATGCGGGCGATTTCGCGTAATGCGCCGTCTTCGAATTCCAGCTCTACGCCTTCCGATTCCATCATGGCGGCGTATTGTTTCGTCAATGCATTTTTTGGCGCTTTCAGGATCTGGTAAAAATCACCTTCCGTGAGACTGTTGAGCTCTACGCGGATCGGGAAGCGGCCTTGGAGCTCGGGAATGAGGTCGGATGGCTTTGAAACGTGGAATGCACCGGCTGCTATGAAGAGTATGTGATCGGTCTGGATCACGCCGTGCTTGGTGTTCACCGCGCTTCCCTCTACAATCGGCAGCAAGTCGCGCTGTACGCCTTCGCGGCTCACATCGGGCCCGCTTCCGCCGGAGCGGCTGGATGCTACCTTGTCGATCTCGTCGATAAAGATAATACCCAGGTTTTCAGCCTTTTTAATGGCTTCGAGCTTCACTTCGTCCATATCGATGAGCTTCGATGCTTCTTCGTCCAAAAGCAGCTTGCGCGCTTCCTCTACGGTTACCTTGCGCTTTTTACCTCTGCGCGGCATCATATTGCCGATCATTTCCTGGATATTCATCATCGAGACGTCGTCGACGGCCCCGCCTATCATACCCACGTTGGGCACCTGGTTTTGCTGAACTTCGATTTCGATCTTCCGGCTGTCGAGCTCCCCGTTCCGGATTTTCTCGCGGAAGCGCTCGCGGGTGCGCTGGTTGAGCTCGGCGTCGCTCTGAGGCATTTCGTCGGAACCGTTTTCAATTACAGGTTTCGCAGAACCCGAACCATGAACCGGCGGGATCAGTGCATCGAGGATAATGTCCTCCACTGCCTGCTCTGCCTTGATCTTCACTTCTTCCTTTTTCTGCATGCGCACCATGCCTACCGCCTGCTCCACGAGGTCGCGGACCATACTTTCGACGTCGCGGCCCACGTAGCCGACCTCCGTAAACTTGGAAGCCTCCACTTTCACGAAAGGCGCGTCGGCGATTTTGGCCAGCCTGCGGGCGATTTCGGTTTTACCTACGCCGGTAGCCCCTATCATTAATATGTTGTTCGGGATAATCTCCCGCTGAATGTCCTCAGGACTGTTCATGCGCCTCCAACGGTTCCGCAATGCGATCGCCACATTGCGCTTTGCGTCATTTTGTCCGATGATATATTGGTCGAGTTCGAAAACGATCTGACGCGGTGTAAGGCGGTTAAGATGTTCTGTCATGTTGATTACGATGGATTCAAAACTTTAAGTCAAAAAGAATTATGCCCGTACAAAATGGCAGAAAACCTGCCGTTGGTAAATCTTTGCCCCCATTACTTTTTGTTCTCTGCCCTTCGATTACTTTTGTCCCTGCGTTTATAATTCCGAAACCAATATAAAAAAGATTTATCCCCAACATGAAAAAACTCCTGTCCTGCCTTTTTACCATTATTGCCTCGCTGCAATTATCCTACGGGCAAGGTACTGCCAATCTGGTCGACTATGTGAACCCGCTGATGGGTACGCAATCGAAATTCAGCTTATCGGCCGGTAACACGTATCCGGCCATTGCCCTACCCTGGGGGATGAACTTCTGGATGCCCCAAACCGGCAAAATGGGCGACGGATGGGCTTACATGTACGACGCCGAAAAGATCCGCGGTTTCAAGCAAACCCACCAGCCCAGCCCCTGGATCAACGATTACGGCCAGTTCGCGATCATGCCGATTACGGGTAAGCTGAAAATCGACGAGGACAGCCGCGCCAGCTGGTTCTCGCACAAAGCCGAAACTGTCAAACCGCATTATTATAAGGTATACCTGGCGGATTATGACGTGACCACGGAAATTGCGCCGACCGAACGCGCCGCGCAGTTCCGCATTACCTTCCCGAAAGCCGACACTTCATTCGTGCTTCTGGACGCATTCGACCGGGGTTCTTATGTAAAAGTTCTCCCCAAAGAACGCAAGATCATCGGTTACACCACCAAAAACAGCGGCGGTGTACCAGCCAACTTCAAAAACTACTTTGTTTTGGTTTTTGATAAACCATTCACATTCTCCTCGGCTTTCCACGGTAAAACACTGGCAAAAGACACGCTGGAACTGCAAGCGGCCCACGTAGGTGCGGTAGTTGGCTTTAAAACCAAAAGAGGCGAGCAGGTGGGTATCAAAGTGGCCTCGTCTTTCATCAGCCCCGAGCAAGCCGAACTGAACTTGCAACGCGAACTGGGCAACGATTCTTTCGACGCTACCAAAGCGAAAGGCGAACAAGCCTGGAATACCGAGCTTTCACGCATTAAAGTAGAAGGCGACAATATCGATCAGATCCGCACATTCTATTCATGCCTTTACCGCGTGCTGCTTTTCCCACGCAAGTTCTATGAAATGGATAAGGCCAACAAAGTGGTGCATTACAGCCCGTACAACGGCGAGGTACGCCCGGGTTATATGTTCACCGACAATGGTTTCTGGGATACTTTCCGCGCGGTGTTCCCATTCTTCACGCTGATGTACCCGACCCTGAATTCGCACATCATGGAAGGCCTTGCCAATGCCTACGACGAAAGCGGCTTCCTTCCCGAATGGGCCAGCCCCGGCCACCGCGATTGTATGATCGGTTCCAACTCGGCTTCGCTGATCGCCGATTCGTATATCAAAGGCATTCGCGGCTACGATATCAACAAACTGTACGAAGCCATTTTGAAAAACACCCAGAATGCAGGCCCGGTGAGCTCAGTAGGCCGTTTTGGTCATGAGTATTACAATGAGCTCGGTTATGTTCCCTATGATGTAAAAATCAATGAAAATGCGGCGCGTACGCTGGAATACGCCTATGCGGATTTCTGTATCGCGCAATTGGCTAAGGAATTGAAAAAACCGCAGACAGAAGTAGATCTGTACCTTAAAAGAAGCCAAAACTACAAAAACCTGTTCGATCCCGAAACGAAATGGATGCGCGGCAAAAATAAGGACGGCAAGTTCCAGGCGCCATTCAATCCGTTCAAATGGGGAGATGCATTTACGGAGGGGAACAGCATTCACTACACGTGGTCGGTGTTCCAGGATGTGAAAGGATTGATCAACCTCGTGGGCGGTCGTGAAGCATTTGTGCAAAAACTGGATACGGTATTCACATTGCCGCCGGTATTCGACGACAGCTACTACGGCTTCCCGATCCACGAAATCCGCGAAATGCAGATCATGAACATGGGTAACTACGCGCACGGCAACCAGCCTATCCAGCACATGATTTACCTGTACAACTACGCGGGTGCGCCCGACAAAGCGCAATACTGGACGCGCCAGGTGATGAAGCGCCTTTACCAGGCGACGCCGGACGGCTACTGCGGCGACGAAGACAACGGTCAGACCTCGGCGTGGTACGTTTTCTCTTCGCTGGGCTTCTACCCTGTCACCCCGGGCACGACGCAATATGTGATCGGTTCGCCGCTGTTCAAAAAGGCGACCCTGACCATGGAAGACGGCAAGAAATTCACCGTCGAAGCACCTGCCAGCAGCGAAGCTAACCTGTACATCCAGGGCGCGAAACTGAATGGCAAGGCTTACGACAAGACTTACCTCGAACATGCCGATATTCAGAAAGGCGGTTCCGTTCAATTCGATTTGACCGGCAAGCCTTCGAAAAGCTGGGGAACGAAGCCGGAAGCGGTGCCTTTCTCGCTGACGAAATAACAAATGGCGCGAAGCAGGAGCTTCGCGCCATCTTAACTCAAACATCACCATGAAACTATTACTGACGTTACTTTCAACCGCGATCTTCTGCGCCGCCATCCCGCGCAGCCAGGACGATGAGCTTGCAAAAAGCATCGAGCGCGGCAAAATGGTTTATTCCGAAAACTGCATTTCCTGCCACATGGGCACGGGCGAGGGTATTACCGCCACTTTCCCACCACTTGCCAAGTCGGACTACCTGATGAAAACACCCGAGAATGCGATCCAGGCAATCAAATTCGGGCTGATTGGGAAAGTAACGGTAAACGGCGTGTCTTACGATAACATGATGCCGGAGCCCGGCCTTGCCAACGAGCAAATCGCCGACGTGATGAACTACATCATGAATTCCTGGGGCAATTCGTCGGAGAAGAAAATGATCACCGTGAAAATGGTGGAAGCCGTAAAACCGGCGGAAGAGAAGTAATAACGACTTTCAGGTCGATATGCAGCCGCATTGTCCCAACGGACGGTGCGGCTTTTTTTGCGACCAAATCCATTATGTAACAGGCAGTTGACTACTATTTTAAATAAATCTAAATAAAACCTTGCCTCGTAAGAAATCCCGGCTGATATTTGCGGCTCGTTAACTATTTAGTCCAATTTTAAATAAAATGAAAAAACTTTATATTTTCATCCTATTCTTGCTGGCGAGCGCCTCCGCATTTGCGCAAAACGGCAGAATATCAGGACAGATATTGAGCTCGGATGGACAACCGGCAGAGCAAGTTTCAGTCGGAATTAAGGGAACTGCCCGCGGTGCCGTCTCCGACAATCAAGGAAAATTCACAATTGAAAGGGTAAAACCTGGCAGCTACACGTTGCTCGTGAGCTTCGTGGGATCGGCTACCCAGGAAAAGGATGTGGAAGTGGCGGCCGGTGAAACGGTGAGCGTTTCCATTACCCTCTCCGAAAGCGCCAACGAGTTGCAGGAAGTGATCGTCAAAAGCGGTACTACCTATACATCGGACCAGTTTTCATCCAGCATGAAACTGCTCACGCCGATCCTGGAAACTCCTCAGAATGTACAGGTTGTAACTTCAAAAGTACTGGCCGACCAGCAAGTGATCAGCATGAGCGACGGTTTGATCCGCAACGTCAGCGGTGCCGTCCGTCTGGAACACTGGGGCGATATGTATGCCAACATCAGCATGCGCGGCTCGCAAATCCAGGCGTTCCGGAATGGCTTCAACGTGGTTAACTCCTACTGGGGTCCATTGACGGAGGACATGAGCTTCGTGGATCACATCGAATTCGTGAAAGGCCCGGCAGGCTTTATGCTTGCGAACGGCGACCCGAGCGGCTTGTACAATGTAGTGACCAAAAAACCTACCGGCCAGACCAAAGGCGAAGTTGGCTTCAATGTAGGTAGCTTCGGACTCTACCGCGCAACCCTCGATCTGGATGGCAAACTGAGCAAAAACAGCAAGTTCCTGTATCGCCTCAATGTCGCGGCGCAGAACAAAGGCTCGTTCCGCCCATTTGAATACAATAACCGTTACAGCATTGCTCCCGTCATTTCTTACCAAATCGACGAGAAGACCAAGCTGACGGCTGAGTACACGCTGCAATATGCAAAAATGTCGAACGTAGGATCGTTCTACGTGTTCTCACCCGACGGCTACGCTACTTTGCCGCGCGATTTCACGACAATGCCTCCGGGCCTTGCTCCTACCAAGATCAACGACCAGAGCGTGTTTGTCAATTTGCAGCACCAGCTCAATCCCGACTGGAAACTGACCGCACAGGTTGGCTATTTCAACTACAACCAGAACGGCAGCAGCATGTGGCCTAACGCGGTGAATCCCGATGGCACTTTGATCCGCGGCGTGGGCTTGTGGGATGCGAAGAGCGAAATGACGCTCGCGCAGGTGTTTGTCAATGGCGATGTGAAAACCGGCGCGGTAAGGCACCGCATTCTGGGTGGAATCGATATTGGCAGCAAGCATTACTTCGCCGACTGGTCGCAGTCGTTCGCGCTCGACTCCACAGGTGCCGAATTCGATCCTAAAAACCCGTATTACGGCACGCCGGTAATGGGCTATCCTAAATTCGACCGTTCGATGGACCTCGAATCGCGGGCAGCGGCGGGCGGAGGCTTGCAGGATCAGAACTATACAGGTCTTTACGTGCAGGACGAGCTGGGCTTCCTCGATAACCGGATCCGCCTGACACTGGCTGGCCGCTACACTTATGTGAAGCAATCGGAATACGGTGGTCCGAATAAAGAGGCCAAGCACTTCACTCCACGTGTCGGCCTGAGCGTTTCGCTGACGAAGAACACGTCATTGTATGCATTATATGATCAGGCATTCATCCCGCAGTCGGGCCGTTTGATCGGCGGCGGCTCGGTGAAACCCATTACAGGAAACAACACCGAGCTCGGGGTGAAACGCGACTGGGCAGAAGGCCGCTGGAATACGACACTCGCATTCTACCGCATCCTGAAAAACAACGAGCTGACCGGCGATCCCAGCAATCCAAACTCGGGCCTGAGTATGGTATTGGGCCAAAAAAGAGCCCAGGGTATTGAATTCGACCTTCGCGGTACGATCATCAACGGTCTCAACCTGACCGCCAACTATGCTTACACGATTTCCGAAGTAACGAAAGTTGCAGAGGGCGTTACCGATATGAAAGTAGGCGACCTGATTCCGGGTTATGCCAAGCACACGACCAATGCCTGGCTGAGCTACAAAGTGCAACATGGCTCATTGAAGAATGCCGGTATTTCAGCGGGCTTCACTTACCTCGCTGGCCGCGCGACCACCAACTGGTCGACTACCAACACCAGCCTCAACCAGCCTGATTATTTCAAACTGGATGGAGGCGTATTCTGGGAGAAAAACAATATCCGCCTGACAGCAAACGTGTTCAACATTCTGGATAAGTACCTGTACAGCGGCGGCTATTATGATTGGTTGAAAGCCTACTACTGGCAGGCTGATCCTCCGAGAAACTACCGTTTGAGTGTTACTTATAAGTTTTAATAGGATAGTTAGATCAATGCAAAGAGGCTTCCCGCAGGGAGGCCTTTTTTGTTTGTCGCCTTTTTACACCGCGTGTGCCATCATCAACTGCGCGCCTTTGCGGAATTTGCCTGCGAGCGTGTCGTATTGTTCGTGAATGTTTTTGTGAGGAGCAAATGCCTGCCCTACCTGTGTGAATGCGGCAAGCTCCGAAAATTCCTTCACGACGCCAAGGGCTTTCAAACCCATCATAGCGGCCCCCACCGCCCCCGTTTCGACGGTTTCGTTCAGTTTCACCGTCTTTCCAAATACGTCCGACAACATCTGGACCCAGGTAGCGCTCCGGGCAAAGCCGCCATTGGCATAGATCGTGTCGATATCCTGCATTTCCATCAGGATTCTGCCGATACTGTAGAGGTTCAGCAAAATCCCTTCCATGACCGCCCGCGCGAAATGCGCACGCGTATGCGTGATGTCGAGCCCCGAAAAGCCGCCACGTACCGAAGAGCTCCAAAGCGGTGCGCGCTCACCCAGCAGGTAAGGATAGAAAAGCAACCCCTCCGCGCCAGGCTTAACGCCTTCCGCTTCCTTGAAAACCGCGTCGTACGCTTCCTTCGGGAAGAACGTATTCATGAGCCATTCAAAAATGACCGCTCCGTTATTCGACGGCCCGCCGACAATGTAGGTCTTTTCATCCAGCACGTAGCAGAATGTCTGCATCAGCGGGTCGGAGAATGGCTTCGCGGAGCATATCCGCACAGCCGCACTCGTACCGATTGTGACGGCCATAGAGCCGTTTCTGATCGCGCCGCTGCCGAGGTTGGCCAGGCAGCCGTCGCTTGCCCCCATGATCAACGGGGTACCTTGCGGCAATTTTGCGGGGTTGTCCTTGGGTAGTTTTACAATATGGTAGGGCGATACCGCTTCGGGTAGTTTTTCTGCTTTCAGCCCCAGCTTTTTCAAGGTATAGGCATCCCATTGCAGCTCACGGATATTGAACATCCCCGTGGCGGAAGCAATGGAATAATCAACGAGGTATTCGCCCGTGAGCCTGTATACGATGTATTCTTTAACACCTACAAACTTGTTCGTCTTCCGGTAAAGCTCCGGTTCATTTTCCTTCATCCACAACAACTTGCACACCGGCGTCATCGCATGAATGGGCGTACCGTTGTTGTTGTATATCTTCTTACCCACCTGCGACGCCCGCAATCGGGTTGCCACCGCTGCGCTCCGGTTATCGGCCCAGATGATAAGGTTGGTAAGCTGCTTCCCATCTTGATCGAGCGCCAGCACACCGTGCATAGCCGCACTGAAACTGATCCCGACCGGGTCGCCATGCTCTTTGCATTTCGCGGTTACCTTTTTCAGCGTCGTGCAGGCAGCCTGAAAAATCTCCTCCGGGTCCTGCTCGCTCCAATCGGGCCGCGGGTGCTGCATTTCATAACTTTCACTATGCGAAGCGAGGATGTTTCCGGAAACGGTATCGAAAGCGACTGACTTGACGTTTGTTGTGCCGATATCACAACCGATAATATAGGGCATTGGCAATTGTTTTAGAGGCAAAACCCGCATTCCCGCACGGGAGAACGACGGCCTGTGATTACTAAAACAAAAGTATGGATTTTGGGATAACGAACAAGCCTACAATGCCGTGGCCATACGCTGCGTCGTGGTCGCGACCACGAAAGTCTGTACAAACTTCTCGTTGCCGTCGGTCAATTCGAAGGTGTATTTGCCGTCCTTCATCACCGACAAGTCGAAATTTTTGTGATAGCGTTTGTAAATCAGTGTTTTCTCGACAAAAATGACGTTCTGTTCTTCATCCTTGATCCGCACCAGCACGCGGTCGGTTTTGGGATATTTATAGCTGAGCTCGAATTGCATCGGCTTGACCTGCATCACATAAAAGTCGGCGAAGTAGGCGTCATGCTCGGCGTGTTTGACGGTTTGGGCACGGGCTCCAAGGGTCCCGAGCAAAAAGGCGGTTGCGAAAGCGTAAAGGATTTTCATAGGAGTGAGGTGCTGATTTGCAAAACATAATTTCGAAAACTGACACTATAAAAATACTTTATACCGAAATACCATTCAACTGCCAAATACACAGGCACTTGAAAGTTATTCAAATAGCCATTTCCATTCTTAGCAGGATACCACGAAAATAGCCAGCACCATGCACTTTGTTTAAATAGTACAATTCACCACTGATTTTCAGGACAATGCGGAGCTTTTTCCGGGTCGGTGCCCATCACGCGTAAGGAAACGGATTTTTGAAACGGGGCTAAAAAATGCAGGTGAATGCGAGAAACTTAACCCCGATTTACTATTTTCGCAGCATCGAAAGCTATTAATACATTCCGAATATGTCTGAAACATCACATACCGAGTCTACTTCGCTGCCAACCTTCGCTTATATCGCAGCGTTCATTATCCTTTTCATCATCCTGGCAGTATTTGGCGACCTGTTCGTATTCATTCTCGGAACCATCGGTCTGGTCGTGACTTTCGCAGCGTTCTACAAAGACAAGAGCCACGACGATCATCATTGACAACCCGCCCGCAAGGGCATGATTATATTCAACGAACGGCCAGCCCGGGAAGGACGTGAATCACCTCCCATTCGAGCTGGCCGTTTGCTTTGTTTACAGTCCAGCTTTCTTCCATCACGCAAGTATCTTCCAGGTCGCGGTACTCGGCGACCAACCGCTCATTCCGCAGCAACAGGCGTACAAACCCGTTGTAGCCCAACGCACGGCCTTTGATCTCCTTCCTGACCCGGGTGTCGTAGTAATCAACCTTGAACATTTCATCCGCATCGGGCGGTTTAACCTCCACGGGAAGCCCGCCGTGCCCGATACAGCGGCCATATGCCTGCGGCCCCCTGCCATTCCTATCGAACCGGTAAGCTACCAGCCGGTGATCGTGGCCCCAGATCCAGACAACCGGCCGTTGCGCGTCGCCCATGAGTTTTTGCAGTTGCTCACCCGGCCTTGTATATTCCTCCCTGAATGCGGACATATAAGGATGGTGGCTCAGGAACACGATCCCGCGCGTATCTGCCGGATCGCCAAGCCTCACCACATCGCGCAGCCATGCCACCTGCTCTTTCCGTAAATGGCAATCGGGCGGCGAGAGGATTTCGAAGAAAGGCCGCCCCACCGAAGTATAACCGGTATCAATGCCGATAATGCGCCAATAATCGTTCTCGAGACAAAAGAAACCGGCCTGCTGCGTCTTACGCACGTCGCCTACCTGCGCATACATCGCGGGAAGCAGGTGTTGAAAGAATGCATTGCCATTGGAATACATTTCATGGTTTCCGGAAAGCGCCAGGCTACCCGAGGCACCATAATACCAGGAGGCATGCGGGGCCGTAAAGTTCTCCTCCACCTCCTTGGGCGTGCCCACAAAGTACACGTCGCCCATATGAACGGTATAATCCGGCGCATGACGCGCTACGAGGTTGGCTACCGCGTCGGACTCCGCCGTATCGCTCGCCCAGTCCGAAAGTAATGCAATGCTGATTTCGTCCCTTGAAGCGACCGAAGATTGCAAGGGATAAATGCCTGTATCGCCGTTGCGCGGATAAGCCTGGTAAGGATGCCTTGCGCCAAAGCGGCTGCGCAGATAATGCCAGGCAAAGCCGATCAGGTTGGTTTTAAAAAATTCAGAAATGACATTGGTCACCGATGACGTCTGTTCTACCCGCTTTTCATACAGTTCAAGCTGGGTTTTCGCATGGTTCTCAGCCTCGCTATGACCGAGATTGAGGTATTTCTGCGCACGTTCTTCCGAGGTTCCGGGCATGGCGGTCCTTTGCGTAAATGGGTGTGGATGGTAAATAAAATAATAACCCGCTTAACCTCCACGATCACAGCCGGATTTTCTTGAAACTCAGAATGAATCACATGTCACTCATTGACACATTACCATTGCTTAAATATTTGGAAACCATATTGACAATCGCATTCCTTACCGTTACCTTTCGCGAAAATATATCAACCACCAAACACAAAAATCGAATGAAAAGAATCGCTATTATCTGCATGCTTTTGCTGGCTGGCAAAGTTGCATCCGCACAAACTATGACTGCCAAATACGTTGCAGACTGGGAACGCGCCAAAGCATACACCAAGGAATACCTGGATGCCATGCCCGAAGATGGTTATGCATTGAAACCTACCCCTGAAATCCGTTCGTTTGCCGCTCAAATGGACCACCTTGGCGACGCGAATTACGCATTCACTTCCGCCGCAACCGGCAAAGCGAAACCGGAAGGCTCCCTTGAAAAACGCGCCGATCAATCGAAAGCAGCTGTTACCAAAGGCGTAATGGAAAGCTACGATTTCGTGATCGCCGCATTGAAAGGCATGACCGACGCCGATCTTGGAAAAGATGTGAAAGTATTCGGCATGGACATGAAGGCTGGTACTGCATTTGAAAAGGCTTTCGAACACCAGACTCACCACCGCGGGCAGACTACCCCTTACATCCGCATGAAGGGTGCTACACCTCCGCAGGAGAAGTTGTTCTAATCAAAAAAGGCCGGTTCAATCGAACCGGCCTTTTTTGTATTTGTAGCGATCAGTTTTATCCCGACAGCTTGCTTTTCAGATTATAGAGATTCAAAGCAAAGAAGCTGTACAGCTTCATAAAAACCGGCGGGACGATAAAATCACGGATCACCTCCTTCTTCCGCTCCGGTGTGGGCTCGGCCATCGAAAGGTATTTCACCGCATATTTAACACGCGGCCAGTAGGTTTCGCCGTATTCTCTCGAAAACAGCATTTTATAATAGTATGTCGCGATATTCTTCGTGAGTCGGTCGTGGTATTTGTATTTCAATTCCTTATCGATATTGGAATACATTTCAATGCGGTTGAAAAGAAAATCCTTTCCATAATGGTTATCCGCGAAGCTCGCGCCTCCCCGCTGTTTGCGGTACACCGACATGACCTCATCAATATAGCCGATCGGCCCGCGCGTTGCGAGCATGATATTGCGGGGAATATCGCCGCTGGTCGACAGGTTCGTCCACTCGGGGTCCGGGTTTTTAGCAAAATCCTCCCTCTTGAACATCAGGCTCGAAGTCGCAATAAAACAAAGCTCGTCCTCACCGATCAGGTCGTCGACTGTAAACTCTTTCTTGTTAATCCAGTTGACCAGATGCGGCGGAGCTGCATTGTCGTCGTAAATCACCCGGGCATTGTGGAACGAGGCCGAGTAATGCGGATTGGCGTCCATCAGTTCAACCTGCTTTTGCAGTTTATCGGGGACCAGCAGATAATCATCGCCGTCAAACTGGGCGATGTATTCGCCTTTTGCCGCGGCAAATGTAGCTAGCGCATTAAATTTCCCATTCTGGCCCATGTTTTTCGGATGTAACAAAAGCCGGATCTTATCGGGGAATCGTTGCTGGTATTCGGTTAATATCGCCCGGGTGTTGTCTTTGGAAAGATCATCTCCTACAATAATCTCGAAATCAAATGTAGTCTGCTGCATCAGGATCGAATCCAGCATTTTTGCTACAAATTTTTCGTGGTTGTAGGTGACTACACACACGCTCACTTTTATCATAGTCACTGTTTCATTGAATAAGCGGAGTCGCTTGCCACAAATTTAGCTGAATTCTCCTCAAAATCTGCGCCCCGCTATTTTACGGTTCTTTTACCGCGAACTCCCGGGCACATAACGGCGACGGGTCAAAATAAATTCGGCCCGAAATGATTCCGGCGGCGCGATCGTTTAATTTTGGTACTGTTTTCCATTAATCCCAGAAGAATGCTCGCTTCCCCCGCAACCGACAAACGCCCGATATTCCGCAAGCCACAGATATTTAACCAGTTTCCCGAATTGGTTGCCGCCGAAAGCACACGCCACGGTGGCGTAAGTACCGGCCACTACACGTCGCTGAACCTTGGCGGCTCCCAGGATACCCCTGAAAATATCATGCAAAACAACCTGATTTTTTTCGGAGCACTGGGCATCCCGTTCGAAAACGTCGCGAAAGCGCACCAGGTACATGGTACCGATATTGTAACAGTTACTTCGCCTGCCCGTTTCGAAGGCTTCGATGCGCTGGTAACTAATGTGAGAGGCATTCAACTCGCGGTAACCGTCGCCGACTGCACGCCGATCCTGATTTACGACCCCGTCACGGGCGCCGTGGCCGCCATTCATGCGGGCTGGCGCGGGACGGTAGGCGGGATTGTAGAGAAAACGATTGCCACCATGCAGGCAAACTATGGCACCCAGGCCAAAGATTGTGTAGGGTATGTGGGCACCTGCATCGATGAATGCAGCTTTGAAGTGGGCGATGACGTGGCACAGCATTTCACCCCGACGTATAAACGCTGGGATGAAAGCGCAGGCAAGTTTTTCGTGGACCTGAAAGCCTCCAACCGCGACCAACTGATCCGCGGTGGCCTAAGGACCGAGAATATCGAAGTATCGCCGTTTTCGACAGTCCTCCACAACGACGATTACTTTTCGCACCGGGCTGAAAAAGGCCTCACCGGCCGCTTGCTCGTTACGATCGGCCGTATCCATTGATATTTAGACAAAAAGGACCAGTAGCGGACATGCCGCTACTGGTCCTTTTTTGAATTTCTCTTGCTATTATGCTTTATCGGAAGCAGGCGCAGGAGTTTCTGCCTTCGGAGCTGCTGCCGATTTCGCGGCGGGCTTGGCAGGTGCCGCCTTCGGTGCAGCTGGTTTGGCAGCAGGCTTAGGAGCGCTCGCTTCTTTACCCACGGTTGGCTTCGCAGGGGCAGCCACAGGCGCTTTGGACGAAGCCGCCGCTACCAGCGCCGCCACTTTTTCCTTCTTCTGTGCCTTGCTCTTCTTGCCTTCTTTCTTATCCTTTACTTTTTTCTCCGCATTCTTGGCCTCTTTGGCTTTTTTCTTGAGAGTTTCCTTTTCAAACTTGGCTACTTTCTTCGCCAGTTTCGCGGCCGCCTTCTCGATCGATTTCTTTATTTTTTTCGAACCGGCAGTGACTGCTTCAATTTTTCCGGTAAGCGTCTCAGCAATCTCTGTCGATAACTTTTTCGTAGCGGATTTCATAAATCTGATATTAAGAATTTCATTAATGATACATGGAGCACCGCCTCAAAAGGGGCGATAACAGGTCAAAATTGCCGTAAGGCAATAACCTACAAATACCCATTATTAATTTATAAATAGCAAATTTTCCGTATTATTTTTATGTTATTTTTCTCTTTATAAAATCCCATAATACGATTCCCGCCGACACCGAAACGTTGAAAGAATGCTTGGTTCCGAACTGCGGGATTTCCAGGCAGCCGTCCGCCTCCGCGATCGCCGCATCCGAGACACCTTCTACCTCATTACCAAACACAAACGCATACGGAGCCTCAGCCTCCGGTACGAAATTTTGTAGCATTACACTCCCTTCGGCCTGCTCCACGCACCATACTTTATAGCCTTCCGATTTCAATACCCTGACCGCCTCGGCAGCACTCGGGCTTTTCTCCCATGTCACCGACATTTCAGCACCCAGCGCACTGCGCGTGATCTCGCGGTGCGGGGGCTCCTGCGTGTAGCCGCAGAGGACTATCTTCTCCGCCCGTAACGCATCCGCCGTCCTGAAAAACGAGCCGATATTGTTCAGGCTCCTGATATTGTCCAGCACGATCACCAACGGAAATTTTTCCGACTCCTTAAACTCATCGACCGACATCCGGTCCATTTCATCTACACTCAGCTTACGCATGAATTTCTCTCGATTGATTTCATAAAAAAAGGTTTCTGCACCTGGTACAGAAACCTTTTTCGGTATGGTAAGAATAATTTACTTGATCTTGGTAATCAGCTCCACGATGTTCTTAACGCCCAGTTTTTCAAAAATGCGGGCCTTGTAAGTACTCACGGTTGAGAGCTGCAAGTTCAGTTTTTCTGCGATTTTTGCGGTTCCCAGTCCTTCCTTCAAAAGGTTCATTACGTCGGTCTCACGTGGCGAAAGGCTCACGATCGGATCCGGCATGTATTCCTTCGGATTAATGAGGCGATTGATATTCATTTGCTGCATATCTTCGCTCATGTACTTTTTGTTATTCAAAACGCTCATAACGGCGGTTTTGAACTCTTCTTCCGGCGCATCTTTCGACAGGTAGCCATCTGCACCTGCTTGAAGGTACATCAAACCGTAAAGTTGTTCGTCGTAGCTCGAAAACATGAGAATTCTGATGCCAGGCGATTTCGTGCGGATGGTTTCCACCATCTTTGTCGTGTTACCGCCGGGAATATTAATGTCCAGGATCAGGAGGTCATATGCTTTGGTCTCGAGTTCCTGAAGAATTTTATCAAAATCGTCAACGTCCGAAATTGTTGAATCCGGAATTAGTGATTTGAGGAGGTGTTTGGTACCGATTCTTACCACAGCATGGTCTTCGGCGATCAGTATGTGTTTCATGGATGGGTTGGGTCCAATGGATGTAAAAAACTACTGGTGTCAAATTAATCCGGACAATCAATTTCCAGCCTGATGATTGCCCTTGAACTGAAAATCCTGATTACCAACCAGTACAATCTTGTACATTCTGGTTGAACTGATTTGATGAATTAACAAAAATAGTAATCAGCATTGTATTAAACATAAAAAATATCAAATTAGTATATCAATTATTTATCAAAATCCTTGATCTGAGCACATTTAACACACATACTATAACTTTTGGGTCCGATCAGTAATAATTTTACACGCACCTCCCTTTGCTCCTGGACCGACGACGACAGCGCCGTGGATGTATTTCCAATGCAGGAAGCCCCCTTCCCTACTACCATTCCCTGGCTCTTCTTCAGGAGGGAACAACTCGCCATTCAGACTTCTGACCTAATTTATTCATTTATTCTAACTTCCAAAGAATCCGGTCACATTTTGGCCGTATTTCACTGCCTGCCAGGCGCTCAGGAATGGATTTCACCGCCTTTGGCCCCGTTCGGAGGCATTATGCAGGTAGCGCATTGCCATGAAAATCAGCTGGTGTTTCTGCTCTCCTGCATCCGTGAATGGGTGATCGGAATGGGCGGCAAAACGCTTACGATTAAAACCGCGCCCTCCTGTTACGCCCCGCTTAGTCACGAAATCAGCCATCGCAGCTACCTGGCCGCCGGTTTTTTCCCCAATCATAGCTATTCCAATCATTATATTCCTATTGCAGATCAGCCTTTTGACCGGATTATTGAGCCAACGGAGCGTCGGCGGTTAGCCAATGGCAAAAAGGACGGGTTGTACATAAATCTCGAAGCAGGGCTTTGTGACGAATCAACGGAAGCGATGTTTCAGGAATGCTACCGGGCGCACGGCCACCAATTGAGGGTGGCACCGGGAGAAATAATGCGAATTACCGAGGCCTCACCAGAAAGCTACATTATGCTGACGGCCCTGCACGGCAAACAAATCACCGCGGCAGCATTGATGGTACGCGTAAGCGACAACGTTCTGTACCATTTCCTGTCCGGCTTTCTTCCTGAATTTCGGTCGGTCAGCCCGTCCCTCATGCTTTTTGAAGCAGCCTATCAATTTTGCCTGGATAATGGAATACAAATCCTGGATCTCGGCATTTCGCTCGACCATCTCGGCCAGGAAAAAACATCGCTGGCCAGTTTCAAAAGCCGTATTGGAGGCATTGAATGCCACAAAATCGTTTACCGAGCAACCTTCTGAACATGCAGCGGCATGCCTTGGACGTTTTGCTTACAGGGCGCAAATAGCTACATTAGCAGCCAAATTTTCCCGGCCTGGTACAAAACCTCGAACAGCCTAATGAAGTTAAAGACGATCAAGACCATACTGAGTCACCCTTTAAATCAAAAAAACAAACTCCCGGCCTTGATGACGTTCTTCAAAAGAGGGGTTGTCATTCGTTTGCACCACCACCCGATGGTGTATCCTTTCCTGGAAAACACTTCGCTGGTGGTCGAAAAAGGAATGTCAAGTGCGGAACTTCAGATCTACACGGGGCTGTACGACCTCTACGAAATGCTTTTCCTAACGCATTACCTGCGCCCGGGCGACACGTTTGTGGATGTGGGCGCCAATGTAGGCGTGTACACGATCCTGGCCGCGGGAGTAGCCGGCGCCAACGCCGTTTCGTTTGAACCGATCCCGTCGACATTCTCGAAACTCAAAAGAAATGTGACCTACAACCAGCTGGAAAACCGGGTTGATCTGCGGAACCTGGGAGTTGGCGATAAGGAGGAAAAACTGGTGTTTACGAACAATCTCGATGCGACCAACCACGTCATCAGTAACAGCCACGAGGCGGCGGGCGCTACGATACAGGTGCCTGTTGACACCCTGGACCGCCTGCTGGCAGACAAAACGGCCAACTTTTTGAAGATCGATGTGGAGGGCTTCGAAGCCAATGTCATCAACGGCGCACCCGAAACACTGGCCAATCCCAATCTGAGGGTGATCATTATGGAGACCAATGGCCTTTCGGATCAATACGAGTTTGGGCAAAATTACCTCCACAATAAGCTGCTGGACCTGGGATTTGCCCCGTACAGCTATGATCCGTTCAAAAGAGCCTTGCAAAAGCTGGAAACCACAGGCTCGCACGACACGATCTATTTGCGTGACCTGGAATTTGTGCAGGAGCGCATTAAAAGCGCCCGGAGGATCCGGTTCCGGAATATGGATATTTAAGCGTCACTACGCTTCGGATCATTTCCCGTTCACGTACGGCAGCCGCTTTTTGACAGTTTCAAACAGCGCCCTTATTTCCGGGGAAACATCCAGTTTGAGTATCAGAATCGCGAAAGTTACACATAGAAACGCCGATCGGAGCACGATAGCGGCCATGGCCGACAATTTGGAAACGGTATATTCCGGTTCAAGGAAAGTCAACAGGTAGAGCGCTACCAGCACCAGGATCACCTTCACGGTTCCCTGCGAAAAAGGCTGTACGCCAAATTTCCGCCAGACCAGAAATAATCTCGACAGGGAATAAAGGAACGTCGTGATCATGGTAGCCAACGCCGCCCCGATAAACCCGTACATCGGGATGAACAATACGTTCAAAAAAAAGCCCAGAATGGCCGATCCCAGAATAAGGTACGTCGCGAATTTGTAGAACCTGGAATAAAGGATAATTTCCGTATTAAGCCCCGTTCCGGTATCGAACACTTTTACCATTGCCAAAAAAAGCACCACGAGCTTGCCTTCACGGTAGGTGTCGCCTTTGGGAATGAGCAGGAAAATATCATCGATACTGCTCCATATCAACAGAAAAAACAACCCTCCCGCTATCAATTGGTTCAATGCCGATTTAACATTGATCTGGCGGACAAATTCATAGTCTTCTTTGCCCAGGGAAGTCGATAACAACGGAATGGATATCTGTGAAATCGCTTTCTTAGGTATTTCAATCACCCCGGCGATGTATGCGGCAATGATGAATATCCCTGTCTGAATGAGCCCCCGCTCCCCCGCGAGCATGGAGCGGTCGATAAACAGCATCAGGTTCACGCCTATGCCTCCGAGAATAGAAAAGCCACCATATGCCAGCATGTTCCGGAACAATGCCCCGGTGAGTATTTGTGGATTGGGTTTAAACCAATACCATTTCCCGAGCTTGTGAATATAAGCAACCAGCGTAATGAGGGCCAGGCCATAGGAGGCAATCAACATCCAGAGCATTAACTGAAAACTGACCCATCCGAATCCGAACATCAGGATGACCAGCACGTTGGCCAGCCGCAGGAAAACTTCACGGATAAAGTTGGGGACAGCGATACGGGAATTATTCCGGCAATAGGATTCCAACACCGCCATGTAAAGCCAGAACAGCGTAAGAGGAATAACCAGGATGTGGTACTTGATCAGCAATGGGGAGTTTTCGGAATAATACTCCTGTATCCACCCCGAACACAACAGGTACAGGATCGTAAACAGCAACCCACCGATAAACGGTAACCCCAAAAGGAGGGGCAATATGCCGTTGTGCCCGGCATCGTCGTCCCTGAATTTGGCGAAAAATTTATCCGCGATAAGCGGGGTACCCAAATGCGCGAAGGCCGCGAAAAGCAAACTGTTCTCGAAAAGCAGCCGGGTCAGCGCCAGTTCTTCTACCGAAAGGAATTTGGTAGAAACATACATTTGATTAATAATCCCGATTCCAACCCCGATATAAGAGCCGATCCCCGCCTTTAAGCTTTGTCGTACAACAATTCCCACGTCAATCTATTTTAAATACTTCTTTTGGATTATTTGCACAATGCGGTTCGACGCAAAGCCATCCCACAGCGCAGGCAAAGAAGTCTGGTTCTTCTCTCCGTCTAAAATTTCATTTACAACACGCATCGCACTACCGACGTCCAAACCGCTTACAAGCCTGTTCGTACCCTCCCCGATTGTCGAAGGACGCTCGGTGGACTTTCTGAAAGTCACGCAAGGCACACCCAGAAAGGTAGTTTCCTCTTGCACGCCACCGGAATCGGTGATCACGAGCGCGGCATTGGAAATCAGGTTGACAAATTCCAGGTAGCCCTGGGGCGGTAGTAAAACTAAGCCGACGCTGTTTTCAAGCTCATTCCACATTCCATGATGGATGAGGTTCGATTTGGTCCTTGGATGGACCGGAAAAACCACCGGCCTGATTTTACGTACAGCCTGTATCAAATCCACCAATAACCTCAACTCACCGGACGAATCTACATTCGATGGCCGATGCATCGTGAGCACGGCATAATCATCCTTTTCCAACGCCAAATCTTTCAGCGTGGTGAGCTCCGAGGCCACTCCCCGGCAATATGCCAGCGAGTCGATCATGACATTACCCACAAAATGGATCTTACCAGACGCGATCCCTTCGCTTCGCAAATTGCTCGCAGCCGCCTCCTCGGAAACAAAAAGCTCGTCGGACATGTGGTCGATCAAAACGCGGTTGATCTCCTCGGGCATGCTTTTATCCCCGCTCCGCAACCCGGCCTCCACGTGCGCCAGCCTCACCCCTTCCTTGGCAGCCACCAGCGCACAAGCCAGACTCGAATTGACGTCGCCAACGACGATCACGAGATCCGGGGACTCGCTGGAAAGCACCTTTTCAAAAGCCAGCATGATTTGGGCAGTTTGTCCGGTGTGGGAACCGCCGTGGATGCACAAAGAGAAATCCGGTTCAGGGAGGCCCAGCTGCGACAGGAATACCTTGTACATCGCATCGTCGTGATGCTGACCGGTGTGAACCAGTCTGACGGAAAACTCCGGGCTTTTTGAGAAGGCTCTGTACAGGGCCGCTACCTTCACAAAATTGGGCCGCGCACCCATCACGCATATTATTTTCAACGACTTCGGTGACGGTTTTCCTGCAAAGGTAGTACAGTTTGCCCACCAAAACTCGCCGCTCTGACTTTTTACTACTTTCGCATTTGTTGTGATTTAGAAACGATTCGACCTACTTTTGCAACGGTAACCGACAAATGAGCTCATGCGCGCCCATGCCCCTATCGTCCTTTTTTGCTATAACCGTCCCTGGCATTTGCAGCAGACTGTCAAGAGCCTGCAAATGAATCCGCTCGCCTCCGAAAGCGAGTTGTACATCTATTCGGACGGTCCCAAGCACACGCAGGAGGCCGAAGTTGTGAACGAGGTGCGTGCCTACATTTCCGGGATTACCGGTTTCAAAAACGTGACGATTTTCGAATCGCCTCAGAACAAAGGCCTGGCGGCTTCCGTGATCGAGGGTGTGAGTTATGTGCTTTCCAAACATCCCGATGTGATTGTGCTGGAAGACGATATGCTTAGCACAACCGACTTTCTGTCATTTATGAACCAGGCGCTGGACGTCTATGCCGAGCGGCCCGATGTTTTTTCGGTAACCGGCTACACCCCGCCTATCGAAGTCCCGGAAAGTTACCCGCACGACCTGTATCTGGTGCCGCGGGCAAGTTCCTGGGGCTGGGGAACCTGGGCGCACAAATGGGCCAAGGCCGACTGGCAGGTGCGTGATTTCCAAAGCCTGAAAGACGACAACGGACTGCGAAATGCATTTAACCAGGGCGGCGACGACCTCTGGCCCATGCTTGCCAAGCAACAAAAGGGGGTGATCGATTCGTGGGCTATCCGTTGGACCTATTCCCAATTCAGAAATGCTGCTTACGGTCTTTATCCGGTCCATTCCAAAATTAAAAATATCGGAACGGATGGCAGCGGTACCAATTTCACTTTTAAGTCCGGGGAGTACGGCGAAGAAATGGCGGAAGGAAACGTGGCTATGCCTGACGATCTGAAGCCTGATCCCAACCTGACCGAAGCATTCCAGCAATATTACCGGTTACCATTCCTATTAAAAATTAAAAACCGGGTCAAATACGGCATTTGACCCACTATGCATATGTACTGGCTTCGCTATCTGCTTAAAGAACCTTACCATGCCCTCGGTTCCGCCCGGAACCGGGAATTTATGGCATTGCTGCTCAAATACGGCAACCGCGCCCGCTACAAACTGACGGACGTGGCGTTCGGCGGCTTCAAACTGAAAGTCCCCGACACGATGTCGTTCCTTTGGCAGCACAAGGAAATCTTTGCGGACGAATTCTATTATTTTGAAAGCAAACAGTCTCAACCCATCATATTCGACTGCGGTGCGAATATTGGAATGAGCGTTCTATATTTTAAAAAGTTGTTTCCTAACGCCAGGCTACTGGCATTCGAAGCCGAGCCCTCGATCGCGTCACTCCTGCGCCAGAACCTTGAAAGCAATGGCGTAAACGATGTCGAAATAATCGATAAGGCTGTTTGGATTAATGAGGACGGTATTTGGTTCGGCAGTGAATCGGCAGACTCTTCCTCCATTTATTCGACCGCGCAGAAGCGGAAGATCGATTCTATTCGATTGAAAGATTTCCTGGAAAAGGAAAGCCGTGTCGATTTCCTGAAAATTGACATTGAAGGCGCCGAGATCGACGTACTGAATGATTGCCGGGGTTCGCTGGCGCATGTGCAGAACCTTTTCGTGGAATTCCACTCCTACATCGGCAATGCGCAGGGTTTAGCGGATGTGGTCAAAGTTTTTGAAGAAAATGGCTTCCGCTATTATGTGGATACCAACCAGCACCGGCTCCGGCCGTTTGTGAACCGTCGCTACCGCGGTAACGATGTAATGGACTTGCAATTGAATATCTTCGGCTGGCGGGAATAAACGGCTATCAGAGCCTCGAATCGACCATATCCTGCGGCAATACCGATTTCAAATCGAATATCACCGAATCCGATGCAGTGAATTCACCGAATTCCATTGCCCGGAACTCCTGGTGGGCCACAGCGAGCACAACGGCTTCATAAGTACCGGTCGGCTTGTCCAGCAATGCAATATTGTATTCTCCCAATACCTGCTCTCCCGATGCCCACGGATCGTGTATTTCCACCTGCATGCCGAAATCGGTCAGTTCGCGGTAGACGTCGATAACGCGCGTATTACGGATATCGGGGCAATTCTCTTTGAATGTAATGCCCAGGATCAGCACGCGGCTACCTTCGATCTTATGTCCCTTCCGGATCATGAGCTTCACCAGCTTGTTGGCCACAAAAACGCCCATCATATCATTTACCCTGCGGCCGGAGAGAATTACCTGCGGATAATACCCCAGCGACTCCGCCTTGTAAGCCAGGTAATACGGATCGACGCCGATGCAATGCCCGCCGACAAGCCCCGGCTTGTATTGCAGGAAGTTCCATTTGGTGGCAGCGGCTTCCAGCACCTCGGTGGTATCGATATTCATCCGGTCGAAAATCAGCGCCAATTCGTTCACAAACGAGATATTCACATCCCGCTGCGCATTTTCAATCGCTTTTGACGCCTCCGCTACTTTCATGCTCGGAGCCAGGTGCGTGCCCGCGTCAATCACCGACGCGTACAGGTTATCCACAAATCGGGCCGTTTCCGGCGTCGAACCCGACGTTACTTTTTTGATTTTCGTGAAAGTATTGATCTTGTCTCCCGGATTGATACGCTCCGGCGAATAACCGCAGAAGAATCCCTCGTTGAATTTCAAGCCGCTCTCCCGTTCCAGCACCGGTACGCAATCATCTTCGGTACACCCTGGGTATACCGTCGATTCGTAGATCACCACGTCATCCTTTTTCAGCATTTTCCCAATCATCGTACTGGCTTTCAGCAAATACGTAAGATTGGGCTTTTTGTAATGATCTACGGGCGTCGGTACGGTTACAATAAATACATTGCATTCCTTCAATGCAGCTTCGTCCCATGAAAATGCAAGGTTAACAGCCTCTCGCAAATCCTGTCGCGAGATTTCCTTGGTCGTGTCATAGGCGTCCTTCAACTCCTGAATGCGCCTCTTGTTGATATCGAAGCCGGTTACCGGATACTTTTGGCTAAAAGCCACAGCCAGCGGTAGACCGACATAACCAAGTCCGATAACGGCAATTCTCACATCTGATCCAGGTAACATGGAAGGTACTTTATTGAATGTTCGGCCATAAAACTAGGCATATTTCAGCCTACCAAAAAATTATCGACGAACGCGTTACCAAAGTGAAATGCGAGCGTATTGGAATAAAGTGGTCACTCCAAACAGTCTTGAAAAATGGATCAACTGGTTATTCAAAACAAAGTGTTTACCATTCGCGGCTACAAGGTCATGCTAGATTTCGATCTGGCGGAGCTGTATGAAATTGAGACAAGAACATTGAAACAAGCGGTCAGGAGAAACATCGAGCGATTTCCCGACGACTTCATGTTCGAACTGACTGCGGAAGAACATGCATCTCTAAGATCACAAATTGTGATCTTAGAGAGTGGCCGCGGCCGGTATACCAAGTATCTGCCTTTCGCTTTTACGGAACAAGGTGTCGCTATGCTGTCGAGCGTACTGAACAGTTATAAAGCGATACGGGTAAACATCACAATCATGCGGGCCTTTGTGAACATAAGGCAGCACTACCTTGATTCAAAGGAACTTAGAGAACGAATCGAAAAGCTGGAAAATGAGATGCAGGTGAAGTTCAACGATATCCACCAGGCGCTCAGCTACCTATTGGAACCAGCTCAAAAGGAAAGAAGGCAGGTCGGTTTCAAACAGAAACTGTCAAAATAAAATGCCCGCGAATCAAATGTTCGATCTCTAAGGTCACAAATTGTGACCTTAGAGAAATGCAGGAGCGCTGCACCAAGCTCAATGCGCATATGGATTAGGCGGGAAAATATGTACCTGAAAACCTTCTTGCTGCATGGCTTTCATCACTTGCTCGGAAGGAAGTTTCTTAAAAACAACCGCACACAAAACCTGTGAGGGCATTAGTGAGGCTTTAACCAGGAAATTGTGAAAGGCGAGCCTGCGTTTGATTTTCCGGAATGCCGGCGACGAATCATTCGCCTTTTCATGCCCGTAGGACGGATGATAGTAATTGTTGTTAATACCCTTAAAGGCGACTGCCGGCAAACCGATCCCGTTTGCAAGCTTGTCCATTTCGCGCTCCGACAGCTTGAAAACGTAGTTCCCCACCGTTTCGAAAGAATACCTGTTTTTCCAGTATTTCTGCAACGCCCCGGTATCGAAACGGTCAAAAATATTCCGCATCGCTAACAAAAAAGGCATTTTAGAGATCGGGTCGTGCGGTTCTACCAGTATCACAGCCTCGCGTGCGACCCGCAACATCTCATACACGCCCAGGTACGGGCGCGGAAAGTGATGGTAAGCCTCTTTACAGAAAACGTAGTCGAAGCTATTATCGGCAAATGTCAGATGCTCTACATTCTCAATTGCATATTTTTCAATGAACCCTCTTTCTTTCGACAAGGGCAAAAACGTCCCTGCAATATCGCTGGCAGTCGAATCCAGCCCCTTTTTGAAGAAATGGTTGGCATCGAAACCGTAGCCATCCCCTACCGTCAGCCACGATTTCTTTTCATTCACAAACGGGTCCGTCAGATCCAGCATACGCTTATGAATCCAATGGTTAATGGTCTGATTCGCATTATCATATTCCCACTGTTCGATGACCTTGTTCCTGGCCTCTGGCGTGGCAAATTGCAATTCATACCATTCCGAATGCGCCTCGTGGCTTCGTTTTTCGCTTGACATGTTTCCGGATTACTGATTTGGCGATAAAGATACTTTCATCGAATAAAAATTATTTAAAGGCAGAACTATTAATTTTACCCGCATGGAATGCCGCATGGAAATAAACATCCGATCAAAACACGAATTATCGACAGCGATCAAATGGTGCTTCAATTAAGTACTTTTCATTGGGAAGGAGGCGCCGGGGTCGCTGCGGCAAGGTTGCATCAGGCGTTACTCAATGCCGGTGTCGATTCACATTTGATGGTTTCGGAAATTTCACGGTCCGGCCCGCAAACCACGTCCTGGGCGGACAGCCCCTGGAAATCCAAAAAGGCCTGGGGAAATTTCGTCATGGAAAGGCTTAGCTTTCTTCCTTACGAAAAAGACAAATCGGTCCGTTTTGCCTTTTCTCCCGCGGCTGTCGGAACCGACATTGCGGACCACCCGCTTGTCAGGCAAGTCAGCGTCATTCATTTGCACTGGATCAATTTCGGCTTTTTGTCGCTGAAATCGCTCGAAAAACTGCTCGCACTCGGGAAACCGGTGGTCTGGACACTGCATGATATGTGGGCATTTACCGGCGGCTGCCATTACAACCGCGGTTGCGAACGGTACCTTTCGCATTGCTGCTATTGCCCCTATCTGAGAAAGCCCGGCGAATACGATATTGCTTTTGCCCAGTTCGAAAAGAAACGTGATCTTTTCCGACGAGCACCCATCACATTCGTCTCTCCCAGTCGGTGGCTCGGCAACCTCGTCCAAAATGCCGCGTTAACCCAAGGCATGCCGTCGCAGGCAATACCGAATTGCATCGATACCGATTTTTTCAAACCCGGCAACCGCGACGAGGCGCGAAAAGCGTTCGGACTACCCACGGATAAGAAGTTACTCCTTTTCGCCGGCGCCAACACGCAGGACCCGCGCAAGGGCTTTACCTATTTTCAGGAAGCAATGCGTCATCCCGACCTCGCCGATGCCGAAGTCGTGATCCTCGGCAAGGGTAAGGCCGAAGATTTCAAGGATATACCTGTTAAGACCCACTTTCTGGGCAAAATCTCAGACGCGAACCAAATGGTTCAGGCTTACAATGCAGCCGACATGCTGATAGTCCCTTCGCTGGAAGACAACCTCCCTAACACGATTATGGAAGCGATGGCATGCGGCACGCCAGCAGTAGGGTTCGACACCGGCGGTATTCCGGAAATGATAGCCCATTTGAAAAACGGCTTCGTTTCGGCCCCAAAATCCGCCTCTTCGCTTTCCGAAGGCATTCAATGGGTATTAAACCATGATCGGGATGGGGCCATTTCTGCAAACGCGCGGCGGAAAGTTTTGCAGCACTATTCGGAAGGTGTGGTAGCCCGGCAATATTCCCAACTTTACGACTCGCTCCTTCATGGAAAATAGCCCGTTGTTAACGATCATAACCGTAACTTTCAAGGCCGAAAAATTCCTCCCCCGAACGCTGGAAAGCGTCAAAAATGCGCTATCCAAGGTGGAGAATCCGGCACGATTGGAATACCTGATCATAGACGGCGATTCCAAAGATCAGACGCTCGCGATTGCGGGGCGGTATCACTTTGTATCGAAGATCATATCCGAAAAAGACAAGGGTCTCTACGATGCCATGAACAAGGGCTTGCGACTCGCCTCGGGAAAATATGTCTGGTTCCTGAATGCCGGAGACGAGGCTTTTGATGGTCAGACACTGCAAAACCTCTTATCCTCGCTCGAAACCGGGGCGGGAGTATATTACAGTGATGCCATGATGGTCCGCGAAGATGGTACAGAAGTCGGCCTCCGCAGCCATTTTACGCCCCACACTTTGCCTGCGAATCTTCGCTGGCAGGATTTCGCGTTAGGCATGAAGGTCTGCCATCAGGCATTCATAGCCCGAAAAGACATTGCGCCTCTTTATGAATACGAGAATCTCAGTGCCGACATCGACTGGGAAATCGAATGCCTGAAACGCGCCGATAAGGTACAATTTCTCCCGTTCACGGTCTGCCGCTACCTATTGGGCGGATTATCCGTTAAAAACCACCGCCGGTCGCTCACCGACCGGTACCGAGTGCTAAGAAAACATTTCGGCCTTGTACCAACGCTGTTCAATCACCTGCGTATATTTTGGCGGGGATATTGGTTTGCCAAAAAGAACGGGAAATACTGGTAGGCTACTCCCAGGTAATCCACGACTTGGCATCCTTGGCGCTCACCATATCATACGTTTCGTCCGATGTCTGGATCAGGTAGAAGCCGCTGGCATCGTAGAGCAATTTGGCTGATTCAGCCGCCGCACCGTTCGCAGGAATTGTACCGTAAGTGCCTGCAGGCGAAAATATTGCCCGCCCGTCGGAGGTAAATGTAGGCGGGGCCGGAGCGTGCCCGTAATCAAGGAAGATGCTTTCACCGTCATAAAATATAGGCGCAAACAAGTCATTCCGGGAGCTGACACCGGGTTGATAAACGTAAAATGCGAATATCGATTCGTCCGATTTCAGGTCGGCTACTTTAAATGCGTCGTCGACTCCGTTGACATGGAATCCCGTCGCCGACCGCCAGTCCCCTCCCGATTCTATCGGCGTTTGCCACCATCTTTTGGACGCCGCCAGGTCTACCGATATCGGCTTGATTGCGCTCACGACCGTACCCGTTGCGCCCCCGCCGGAGAAACCCAGCTGAGTTGCATTGGCATTCCACGTAATGTTTCCAAACCCTGTGATCGTCTGGGAACCATTCACGAGCGGCGACACAAGGGCCACGCCCGCAGGTGTGAAGTAGTAACTCGTTGTAAAAGTCTTCGGTGTACTTCCATTCAGCCAGGTCAGTTTAACGGTCCTGGTATTTTGGTTAACCGTTATCTCGTAGGTATTCGCTCCGAGTGTAACGCGCTTGAAGTAAGGAATGTATTTCGCAATGTTATTGAACAGCAATGCCTTGGCCAGGTCGCCATTCGTATAGGCGGTTGCCTGCGCCTGCGTCGCCTTGGTAAGCACCAGGCGGCTCTGATTCTTGCGACCCACCAGCGTAATCGACTCGGTTTTCACCGAATCGCCGTAAATACTGAATTCGAAATCGGATTTAAGTCCCTCTCCGCGAACGCCGTTATTGACTTCCTCATCGGGATCCGCCAGAACGTGCAGGTAGGAATAAGTATCAAAGATCAGCGCAGGCGTTTGCAGGGCTGACAATCTGTAACTGCTTTCTTTGGATTTCGCGGCGGAGGCATCCGAAAAGTCGGAATACATCGTCACCCGGTTTTTGTCGTCGAACTTAAGATAGAAACCATAGCTGCCGCCGCCGCCGGGATACATCACCGCATTCCAACCGTACGGAGCCTCTACGAGCTGCTTTTCGTAGGAAGCCAATGCCGCATTCAGACGCACATCTGCGGATTCCTCAAAAACCGTATCGTCTTTGTTTTCACATGAAAAGAAAACAGTGGTGAGAAACAGCAGGTATAAAAATGATCTCTTCATCTGGCATTAAAAAAGTTTATTCATCGAAGTCCGCACTCTTTTTTGCAGACTGTAAAAATCAATTTTCCAGGTGTTCTTATAATAGGCTACAATAATAGCCTCTTTTTGCCGCAATGCGGCCTGCGCCTGCGCCTTTGTTACACCATGAGGGCTCGTTCCCTCCGGAATAGAATTGACGATCTTATCGAAGCCGGCCTTTCCTTCCGTCAGCATCATCGCAATCATTTCCACAAAATCCTCATCAAAAGCCGATGAACTATAAGCGGTAATGAAGCCGTCGCGGCGTGCGTCCGAATCACTCCAGTTGATCCAGTTACCTCCCTGGTAGTAGGATTTGGAAATATTCTTATACTCGACCGGATACAGGACTGTCTGGTGCAAAATGTGCCCGAATTCGTGGTGGATGGTATGCAGGAACCAGTCTTTGACAAAAGAGGAATCTTTTCCGGGATCGTAGCCCGTCATGCCCTTGATCTTGAAAAGATTTACACCGTACAGAATCACTTTCCGCCCGCCTTCCGCGGTACCAAGCGTGATCGACCCCTCCGAGTTGTACTCGTTACTACCGGAAAGGATGAAAGATTTGGGTGAATATTTGTTATAAAATACCTTTCCTGCTTCCTCCACATACGGATTAGTCCAGGCCTTCCTGATCGTACTCAAGAGCGGTATGACCTGCGCTTCATCGGGCGGCACCAGATTTTTGGTAATGTTGCCAAATTCAAACTGGTTCCATTTGTATTGGGCCGAAATATTATAAGGAACCACCAGACTATCGTGTATCCACCGATCGATCGGCCCTTCTACCCAGGTAGGTCCCCCAATGCCAGGAATATCGTCCACTTCCCCGATCGAGTCCTCTTTACAGGAAGTAAGCGTTGTACTGCATAACATCGCAGCGACAACATAGTATGCAAAATGTTTGAATATCGTTTTCATGGTTAAATGTCTTTCCTATCTGGGATTCTGAGCTATACCTGAAAGTGCGGCTGTTTGCGGGATCTGCAATACCCGGCGGTTATCGCCTGCGGGAACCGTAATGACCGACCCGGCTCTGGTTGTATGACTAACGGAAACATTATAGCGTTGCAAGTCAAACCAGCGCATACCTTCCTGTAAAAACTCAATACGCTTGAATGCCAGCACGGTGTTGACAATATTATTTCGAAGATTACTGGAACCGTAATAGCTTGACATGCTGCTGGCCGTAACCTTGTGAGACGCCGCATTGTAATTACTTACGCGCTTGCTGATGTAAGTATTGAGGTCTGTCAGGCATGCAGCGGTATTATTGAGAAACGAATTTGCCTCGATCCTGTTGAAAAGCACTTCTTCTACCGTAAACAACGGCAACATCACATAAGGAAGTCCGATTTCCGCATTCACCGATTCCCGAACGAAGTATTCGGTCAGTTTGGGAATGAAATAATTGTTGTCGCCCCGATAGTAAAGCGGGAATACCCAGCTTGCATTACCAGCGATAATTTGCTCGCTCTGAGAAATCTCCTGCCATTTTGCGTAGGTCATGCCATACCGGTAGTTCGCTACGTACCGTCCGTAATTCGACCCCGTTTCGGCAAGCAGCAAGTTGGCGTTCTGCGTCGCACGCGAATACGTATTGAACAGCTCGGCCGGCGACATACTGGCGTAAGTTGTATTCCACGGACGCAAATTTTCCGCAAAGTTGTTGCTCGGGAAAGCCGCATTCGCATATTGCACTACCTTTTGGTAATCTTTCTTCACCAGATAGAACCGGCTGGCAAAAGCATTCGCCGCCGCCAGGTTGAAATGGTATTTTGGCACGGTATAAGTACCGTCGCTGATCAGCGGGAGGCCTTCGAGCAAATCCTTTTCGATCAGCTGATACACGCCTGCCACCGTGCCTCGCTCGTATTGCTTGATCACGATGTCCTCGGGCACCGTCACATAAGGAATACCGGGGCTGTCGTTGGCTTGCTGCGGATCGAAAAATTTGCAGTAGTAGTTCACCAGCATAAAATGCGCGTAAGCCCGGGCCAGCAACGCCTCCCCTTTCTGTGCGGTATAATTTTCGGGATCGGCTACCTTGCTGATAATGTCCAGCGCCTCATTCGCCACCGAAACGGCACGGTAACATTCCGCCCAGTAATTATCGGGCGAATCCTGTTCGTCCACGGTCGCTTCCACTACCTCGAAAAGAAACGAACCGCGGTTGGTCTTGTCGTCCTGCCCCACCCCTTTGTCGCCCACATTGTCGCTCATAGTTTCGCCAAACACCACATAACTACCCTGCGGATACGCTGTGGTGAGCAGTTGGGAAACCTGCTTGGGCGTGTTAATGGTCGCCCGGGTGCTGTCCGGCTCCTTCGACAGGAAATCCTCGCAACCGGCTAGCGCCAGTAACGGAAGGATCAGCACTACTGTTTTCAATTTTTTGATGGTAACCATATCTTCGAAATGAATCATCCTCAAACCCTTACAATGTCAGTTTCAATGCAACCGTAAACTGCTTCTGAATCGGCTGCGCAACCCCGCCCGAATTGAAAAACTCCGGGTCCTGCCCTTTCAGTTTTTTATCCGAATAAATCAGCCACGGGTTAATCGACGACACCTGGACACTCGCAGCCTTGAAACCATAGCGCGTGATCACCTGCAATGGCAGCTTATAAGCCAGCGACACCGACTTCAACCGAACGAAATCACCCTTCGCAACACGCTCGGTCGAGTAGTTATAAATATTGTACGGATAAGTACCTTGCAGGTATTGTTGTTCGAGTTGATCCGCGATGGAAGGCGTAGCGCCAAGTTTCTCGTCACCCGGCAGCACCCAGCGGTCCAGGAACTCCTTGGGCATCGCATCGAGGTCACTGAACGAACTCTTGTACAATGGATTCAGACGGATCTTGTTACCTGCCTGATAAGTAAAGAACACGTTCAGGGTAAGCCCTTTGTAGCTAAGGGTATTGTTGAAACCACCGGTAAATGGAGGGTCAACCGGACCTTCGTATTTGAGGTACTGGATATTCTGATCCTGCAAATACACGTCGGAGCTCACTTCGCCATTCTCGTTCAGGAAGATCGGCACGCCGGTTTTAGGATTCAGCGCGCGGTAATCGATTGAGAAAAGGCTGCGTACCGGCTTGCCCTGGATGTTGGCCCCTTCCGCTTTCACCAGATCGAATATTCCCGGACTGTTGTTCACATTCGTGATCAGCGTGTGCGAATACCCGAAAGTAATGCGTGACCGGAAATCCCAGTCGCGGTTTTTGAATAACACCCCATCCACCGAAAAGTCGGCGCCATACGACTCCATATCGGCGTAGTTGGCGATTTTGTAAATCTGCCCGCCGATGCCGGAGGTCTTGATCTGGTCGATCAGGTCGAAACTGTTCCGAATGTAAGCATCGAGCGTAAAATTGATACGGTTGGCAAACAAACCTACATCTAGACCGACGTTGCCGCTATACAGTTTCTCCCAGGTCAGCTCCGTATTTTGCAATGATGCAAGCTGTATCGCCGACTCCTTTTCATCCGCATAAGGCCTGCGTGTGATAATGCTTTGGAGTAACACTGCGGCGTTGGTAGCCGGGCCGGTGTCCGCCGAAAGTCCGTAGCTCAAACGCAGACGGCCCATGCTCAGCCATTTCAAGTCTTTGAAAAAATTCTCCCGATCAAAGTTCCATGAACCTGCAATCGTGTACGTGGGCAGCCAGCGTGCGATGGCCGATTTCCCAAAACGGTTGGAGCCGTCATACCGGACATACCCCGTCACATTGTACTTCCCGTCGAGGGTATAACCAAGGCTTCCGTAAAACGCTGCAAAACGCTCGTAGTCCATTTGCATTCCATAGTACTGGAAATTGGTTTCGATGGTCTGTTTCAAAATACGGTAATCCACGAAAGGCGTCCCTCCCTGGTCGTACTGGAAGCCATAGCCGGTGTTGTTGGAGTTCTGACGGTTAGTAAATTTCACTTCCTGACCTACCAATGCATTCACTTCATGTCGCTCTCCGAATTTCTGGTTGTAACGAAGGTTGTTCCGAACATTGTAAAACAACATCTGATCCTCGTTGCGGTTGTAAAAACCACCGCTCGGCAACACTACCACCGGGTACGCATTCGGCACATCGGGGTCGGTGTAGAGGTATTTGTTGGCTAATGCAATGGTGGAGTTATCGGCGGCGCGGTAGGCATTCGCCATGTTGCTATGCTCGGTAATGATATGCTCGCGCCCCGTCTGTATGTAGCGCAATGCACCCAGGAAGTCGTAGCTCAGGTTATCCGTAATTTTGTAGGAAAGATTTCCCTGCAATTTGATGTCGGCCAGCGTCAGGTTGATCCTGTTGTTGGCCAACTCTGAAATGATATTGAAAGGGGCGAAGTTTCTGCGGAAGAATTCGAGATTCCCATTCTGATCGTAGGCCGTGAGCGTACGACTGGTATTCAATGCGTAGCTGAATGGGTTAATATCAAAATCGCGGTCGTACTTACCTTCCACCGGGTTGCTCCGCCTGCTCAGCGAGCCCGGGGCCTGCTGCCGTCTTACCGACGCCAGGGTAGTAAGTCCGATGCTCAGGCGATCGGAAAGCTGGTAGTTGTTATTGAAATTGAGCGTGTACCTTTTAACCTTGTCCGCTATCGTCCAGCCATTATCGTCCAGGTAACTTACCGACGCATATGAACTCGATTTTTCGGTCCCGAACGAGACGCTGAGTGAGTGTTCGTGGATAAAGTTTTGCTTGAAGAGCACATCGAACCAATCGGTGTTGGCTCTTGCATAACCCATCAGAAAGTTCTTCTTAGCTTCGGTCGAGTTTTCCAATGGGAAATTACCCTGGTCGTCACCGGTCATCAGGTTATACATTTTACCATATACCCCATAATCCGGCTTGGAGAGGATTCCGGTATTCAAATAACCCTTTCTTTCCAACTCGCCCAGCACCGACATCTGCTGTGCCGAGTTCATGATGTTGAAATTGCGGTAAGAAGGGACCAGCTGCGTACTGAAATTCCCCGAATAAGTAATGACAGGCTTGCCGCTCTTTCCCTTTTTCGTCGTGATCACGATCACCCCGTTCATCGCGCGGGCACCGTACAATGCGGCGGCGGCGGCGTCTTTCAATATATCGAAAGTCTCAATGTCGTTCGGGTTAAGTCCTGCAACGGCGGAGCCCAGCAAAGTGGTGGGGTCGCCGCTGGAAAGCTGGTCATTTGAAATATTCACAATATCCTCCTGCACAACACCGTCGATTACCCAAAGTGGTTTATTAGCACCATTCAGCGAGGTCGCACCACGGATACGGATCTTGGGCGCAGCTCCGAAAGTCCCCGAGACGTTCTGGATCGAGACACCCGCCGCGCGGCCTTCCAGCATCCGGCTGACGTCCGGCAAACCATCGATTTTTACATCGTCGGTTTTCAACGTTACCGCCGAGCCCGTGAATTTGTCTTTATTAATCTGCTGAAAACCCGTTACGACCACATCCTGCAAACCCACCGCATCTTCTACCAATTCGATGCTCAGGCTCCGGGCGGCCTTTACTTCTTTGGGCAAAAAGCCGATCATACTGATCACGAGCGTAGCATTGTCGCTCACGCCCTGCAACAGGAATTCGCCCTTCTCATTGGTAACGGTTCCTTTCTGCAAGCCTTTCACCCGCACGGTCGATCCGATCAGCGGCTCACCGGTGCTGCTTTTCACGACGCCTTTCACGTCGATATCGGCCGCAAATGCCAGGGAAGAAAACGGAGAAGCGAAAACGGACAGAAAGAAGAAACCCAGGAGCAACGCAATAAGCCGACTCAGGCCACTGATCCGATAGAAAAGATTCATATAAATAAGTATAAGTCTAACCCCAAATAACTGTCCGTCCGCCCGAAGCGGGTTTAAAAATTAATAGATTCAATAATACGTATTATCGCACGAAAAGCGAAAACATTCCACCACGAGCGGTGACAAAAATTAACGCCAACTAGTTGTATAAAAACAAAAGAATATACTCAATACGCACAAACTCACGATACCGTTGAAGTGCTCAACCTGATTTTGACAAATTATCTTTCTAAAAACACTGCAAAATCGCATTTTATTGTCTGGAAAATGCGATTTAAACGGTTTCAGGAGACATCTTTTTTCTTTTCCGTCAAAACCGAAGTAATGCGGTTCAGTTCATCGACTTTGGAAGCGAAATCCCCTTTCAGCATATCACGGACTGCTTTGAGCTGTTCCATGGCCGTTTCGAGGTTATCGGGCAGCGCTTCTCCGAGCACTTCTTTGAGCCGCTTGGCGAATGTGGGGGACATTCCGTTCGTGGAAATGGCCACTTTGAGGTTGCCTTTTCTGACGACCGAGGAGAGATAGAAGTCGCAGATATCCGGCGTATCGGCCACGTTTGCGAGTATATGCCGGGCGCGGGCGGTTTCCCAGATCCGTTTATTCTCCGGCTTATCGTTCGTCGCCACGACTACCAGATCCTTTTCCAGCAGATCGTCGTCCACGAACTTCCGTACAATTAGATTTATTCGGGAATTGGCCGCCGCTATCTCCCTGATTTCCTCCCGGATTTCAGGCGCGACGAGCGTCACGCGTGCAAGCGGGGAATTCTCGAGAACGGCAGTAATTTTTTCCAAACCTACGTAGCCTCCGCCCACAATGAGCGTGTGCAGGTTTTCGAGTTTCAGGAATATCGGAAAGAGATTGTTCATTGATCAAATTTACACAAATAACCCGTTCATAGCGAAGTCGCCAATGCCTTTATAACTATTCCAACATCACGCTTTTTCTATCTGCTTCTTTCCCCGTACCTTTGCACCATGATCGCGATTACGAACCTCAGCTATTTCCTGGGCGACCGTGCATTATACGACGGCGCTTCACTTCATATCAAGCCAAAACAAAAAATCGGGCTCATCGGACTCAACGGTACCGGTAAGTCTACCCTGTTGCGCATGATCAACGGAGAATTCCAGCCCGACGGCGGCTCGATCTCCAAAGCAGGCGATTGCACAATCGGCTTCCTGAACCAGGATTTGCTTTCGTACCAAACCGAAGATTCGATCCTCTCGGTGGCCATGCAGGCCTTTGAAAGACAGAATGTACTCCAAGTGCAAATGGATAAAATCCTGCACGACATGGAAACTAACTATACCGACGACCTCGTGGACAAGCTTGCCCGCGTGCAGGAGGAGTTCGAAGCATTGGATGGCTATTCGGTACAATCCAAGGCGGAAGCAATCCTGGAAGGTCTGGGTTTCTCAACGGACGACCTGAACCTGCCCCTGCGGCAATTCTCCGGAGGCTGGCGGATGCGCGTCATGCTCGCGAAGCTTCTTTTACAAAAACCATCGCTGCTCATGCTCGATGAGCCGACCAACCACTTGGACCTACCATCGATCCAATGGGTAGAAAAATACACGCAAAGTTATGAAGGCGCGGTAATCGTCGTTTCCCACGACCGCCAGTTCCTCGATAATACGATTGATACAACCGTAGAAGTTTCGGGCGGGAAGCTCAATTATTACGCTGGAAACTACTCCTATTACCTGGAAGAAAAGGCACTCCGCAATGACATCCAGCGCGGCGCTTATGAAAACCAGCAAGCCAAAATCCGTCAGACAGAACGTTTTATCGAACGTTTTAAGGCCAAGGCTACCAAATCACGCCAGGTACAAAGCCGCGTGAAGGCACTCGACCGGATGGATATCGTAGACGAAGTTCTGGACGAAAACGCGAAAGTGCATTTCCGGTTCCAGTTCACTACTCAGCCGGGCCGCCACGTGTTCCAGCTGGAAGATGCGTCCAAGGCATACGGCGACAAAGTAATTCTTGACGCGACGAATATCAGCATGGAGCGTGGTGATAAGATCGCACTGATCGGAGCCAACGGACGTGGTAAATCCACCGTGCTCCGTATTGTGGCCGGTACCGAACCTATTGAGGGAAAGAGAAGGTTGGGACACAATGTATCTTTTACATTCTACGCCCAGCACCAGCTCGAATCACTTAACGTAGCGCATAACCTCATCGAGGAATTGAAATACGCCAACCCGACCAAGACCGAAACCGAATTGCGGACGGTACTGGGCTGCTTCCTTTTCACGGGCGACGATGTTTTCAAAAAAATCAAAGTGCTTTCCGGAGGTGAGAAATCGCGGGTTGCACTGGCCAAGGTATTGCTTTCACAGGCAAACTTCCTCCTGCTCGATGAGCCTACCAACCACTTGGATATGCAATCGGTCAATATCCTCATCCAGGCATTGCAGCAGTATGAAGGCAGCTACATTGTCGTTTCCCACGACCGCTATTTCGTAGAGAATATTGCGAACAAGATCTGGTACATCGAAGATCATCAAATTAAGGAATATCCTGGCACTTACGAGGAGTACGAGATTTGGGTGGAAGAACGTGGATTGCAGTCGGCAGTGAGCGAAAAGGTGCAAGTAAGCAGTGCTCCGCCGCAAAAAGGCCAGCCCGCTCCCGCCAATCAGAATAAAAACAACGGTAAACCTCAATCTAACGAGGATGCTCAAAAGCTAAAAAAAGCACGGAAGCAGATCGAGGAACTGGAAGATACCATTAATAATCTCGAAGTAAGAAAGGCCGAAACAGAAGGCAAGCTATCCGATCCGAAGATTTACAACGATTCCGTCGCGCTGGCGGAAATGAACCGGTTTTATGCGGATATCAAGCAGAAACTGGAACAAAGCACGGAAGATTGGGAAAATCTGATGCTGGAAGTCGAGGAGCTTTCGGGGAAATAGAAAAAGGGAAAGGGAGCCGAGCGGCTCCCTTTTCAACTATATAATACCTATTGTTTTGTCGTAAATATCGGACATCTTTAATGTAAGCCCAATGTGGCTGATCTCAATACTTCCTCCAATTTCGTAAGCTTCGGACGACGCAAACCATACACCATCACTTCCCTTTCGATGTACTCTCGCCCCCACCTCCTGAGAATCGATGAGCACATACTCCGTCAGAGATTGCAGGCTCTGATAAAAATGAAACTTTTTACCTTGGTCATACCCCTCCGTGCTTGGAGATAGCACTTCGATGATCACAGATGGATTGAGCAACGTATCCGCCTGCCCGTCAAGAAATACGGGTTCACCACAGACTATCAAAAAATCTGGATACGTGTACAGTGTATTTTCCGGAATGTGCACCCGCAGGTCCCTGGAAAAGCTCTGGCATCCTTTACCTTTGAGGAAAACCCCTATTTCAATAGATAGATTTTCCGTAATCCGATTATGATTACGAGAGGCACCCGACATCGCAAATATCTCTCCCCGATAGTACTCGCTTTTGTACTCGGCAGCCCGTTCCAGTTCAAGATATTCTTCTTGTGTGTACATTTTGATCGCTACTGCTGTCATGGTTTCTAATCAAAAATAGTTAATAATGTTCAAATCACCTTTTCCAAACTATATGTACCTTACAGTAAAAAGTATCGTTACTCTTTTAAAAATCCCGAAATGCGTTTAGTACTGCTGTTAGCTCTTTTTCTCTTTTGCACACACGCTTACGCGCAGCCGCAAGGGCTTCGCCTGGAAGACTTTATTTATCAGGACAAGATCAAAACCGTGCTGCTGTACCCGGCTCTCGACGACCCGGAAACGCCCACCCGCCTGCTTACTCCACCCATTACACCATTGAATAATCCGGCCCCGCTGGTACTCGAATTCGACGACATGACCGGCCAACCGGAAGGCTATCGCGCCAAAATCATCCATTGCAATGCCGACTGGACCAAATCCAACCTGAACGACATCGAATTCACCTATGAGTTCAATGAATACCCGCTGAATACCTATGACCAGTCGTTCAGCACCAAGGTACCTTATACGCATTACCGTTTTGAGTTGCCCAAATTGAAGCTCCCGGGCAATTACGTAATCTATGTGTTTTCCGACCGTGACAGAAAACTAATGTTCAGCCGGCGGTTTATGCATTACCAACCGCGCGTGAACATCACCGCACAGGCACGTTTCTCGCAAGGAATCGAACAGCAGTTTTCGGATCAGCAGATCGACTTTTCGGTGGATTACAAAGGTTACCAGCTCAATGCCCCGCAAACGGACCTGAAAGTGGTGATCCGGAAAAACTTCCGCTGGGACCAGGCGAAGACCAACTATAAGCCCACCAACGTACGCCCATTTGACCAACTCCTCGAATACACCTTTTTCGACCTCGAAAACACTTTCCAGGGCGGGAACGAATTCCGGTATTTCGACAGCCGTTCGCTAACAGGCCGTGGCTACGGAGTAAACGAAATCGAGCGGACGGATGAATTCACGAAACTATTTCTCTTCCCCGACAAACCGCGGGCACACGTACCTTATATACAGATCGACGATTTCAATGGTCAGTACATCGTAGATCAGCGGGAGTCGGGACGAGGCAGTGTGGAGGCCGATTATACACCGGTCGTTTTCACATTAAAAACAGAAGAAGAACCCGGCGCGACATTTTATGTAAACGGCGCATTCACCCTTTGGCAGCTTACCGATCGCAACAAAATGACTTATGACGCCACCGCGCAGGCATATCAGGTTGAAATGATGGTAAAACAAGGCGTTATCAACTACAACTATACCATGGTCAAGGGCAATCAAAAGCCTGACGAATCTTATATTGAGGGAAATTTTGCCGCTACCGAGAACGACTACGACATACTGATTTATCACCGTCCGCCTGCCAGCCGTGCCGATTTGCTCGTCGGCTACCGTACCGTAGAATGGAACCGGCGGCGTTAACCACTTAACGTTATGAAATCATCAGCAAACAGTGTTTACCTCACATCCAATCTCTCGATTACCAACGACGAGAATTACATTATCGATTGCCTGGTAGACCATGATGAAATGCCGGTCAATTTTGAGGCGAGCCATGTAATCAGTTTTTACGTGCAGACCGACCTGTACCTGGTCTTGTACTTCCCGCAGCACGACGACCGCGGTTTTCAAATGTACATCGTCGAGGATTTCACGCAGAATACCGACGACCTCGTTTTCCTGCGCGAAATGTTCATGCAGCTGATCAACGAGGGACATAATCCCGAGATTTTAAAGAAAGCGCATTACAAGGTCGATACGATCCTGCACATGGCGAAAACGCTTCGTGCCGTGATCCATAAAGATGCGCCCGACTATTATGAGGATTGATATAAAAACAGAAGAGCGGCACTTGGCCGCTCTTCTCATATCTGAATGAAGCTATCAGTAACTACACATTGAAGCGGAAATGCATAATGTCGCCATCCGCCACCACGTACTCTTTACCTTCCACCGCCATCTTACCCACTTCCTTCACACCGGCTTCGGTCTTATACTGCTCGTAATCGGCGATTTTGATCACTTCCGCACGAATGAACCCTTTTTCAAAATCGCTGTGGATCACACCCGCTGCTTGCGGTGCTTTCCAGCCCTTCACGATCGTCCATGCGCGTACTTCCTTCACACCCGCAGTGAAATAGGTAATCAGGTTCAGGAGCGCATAGGAAGCTTTGATCAGCTTGCTCAGACCTGATTCCGTCAGACCATATTCGCCCAGGAACATTTCATGCTCCTCCGGATCTTCGATTTCCGAGATCTGAGATTCGATCGCCGCACAGAGGACGATTACATCCGCTCCCTCATGTTTTACAGCCTCTCTCAGCTTTTCGGAATACTCGTTACCTGTCAGCATCGAGCCTTCGTCTACGTTTGCCACGTAAAGCACAGGCTTTGCCGTCAGCAACTGCAAGTCGCCTATTACAGCTTCTTTCGTCTCCGCGTCGATTTCAACGGCTCTCGCATTCTTGCCTTCTTCGAGCGTAGACTTATATTTTTTCAGCCATTCCAATTCGGCTTTGGCTTTCGCATCACCTGCACGCGCGCCTTTTTCCGTCTTCTGGATTTTCTTCTCGATCGATTCCAGGTCTTTGAGCTGCAACTCGGCATCGATGATCTCCTTATCAAAAACCGGATCCACGCGTCCCTCTACGTGCACGACATTGTCGTCCGAGAAGCAGCGCACCACGTGTACGATCGCATCTACCTCACGGATGTTGGCCAAAAACTTGTTCCCCAACCCCGCTCCCTGGCTCGCACCCTTCACCAGGCCCGCGATATCCACGAATTCGATGATCGTAGGGATCACTTTTTGAGGGTTTACCAGTTTAGTAAGGGTATCCAGCCGTTCGTCAGGAACGGTCACAACGCCCACATTGGGCTCTATGGTGCAAAAAGGATAATTGGCAGCTTCGGCTTTGCCGGTAGAGATGGCATTAAAAAGGGTGGATTTCCCAACGTTCGGCAATCCAACAATCCCACATTGAAGACTCATATATGAATGGTAAGCAGTGAATGGCGGCCGCATGCCCGATCAGTAATACAAAGCATGCCCGCCTGCTGAATAATAATTTTCGCAAAATTACTATTTAGCAGGTACAAAAACCAAAAGCCTTCGTAATCAATTGCGAAGGCTTCTATCTAATATCCTAATTTCTTAATCCCACTTAAGGTCCGACTCCCCTACTACATCAACCTCGTCTCCCTTGGACTCGAATTGTGAGAAGTCAACCTCTGGCATCAGTTCTGTCTTCACATGATCCACCGCTTCTTTCAATGCCTCCACGAACTTGTCGAAGTCCTCCTTGTACAAAAACATCTTGTGTTTTTCGTACGTAAATCCGTCTCCCTGAGGGTGGCGACGGCTTTCTGTGATGGTAAGATAGTAATCGTTAGATCGCGTTGAGCGAACATCGAAGAAGTAAGTCCTTTTTCCCGCCCTGACCCTTTTGGAGTAGATTTGCTCTCTGTCTTCCACTATGTTTAGTTTTAAATAGGTTTCCAAACGCTAAAATATAAAGTTTATTGCTGCTTCCAAAAAAACCGGAACATATTAGCAATTTGTTAGTTGTGGGTTACAAGTCCGCCCGCCACCCGCATTCAAATTAACTGCAACTTTTGCTGGTTTGTTTAGATCTTTTTACTAGTTTTGAAATTCGTGGGTTTTAAAATTGACCTGAAACACCAAAGAAAGATATGAGATAAGGGACTTTTACCTTATTATGTTTCACTTAAATCCAGAAAAATGACTTATCGTCGGATTCTGATTCTCACCATGTTAGCGTTTGTCGCGCTGTTACCGGAAGCCATTGCGCAGGTAAAACTCGGCAAAACGGAAACCGGAGCCGCCTCTTACTACTCGGCGCGATTCCACGGCAGAAAAACCTCTTTCGGAGAGGTACATAAAAGCAGTGAACTGCTCGCCGCCCATCGGAGCTATCCGCTCAATACCATGCTCGAAGTGACGAATCTGGAAAATGACGAAAAAGTGATTGTGAGAGTCAACGACCGTGGCCCGTTTTCAAGGCACCGCGTAATCGACCTCAGCAAGGAAGCAGCCCGCCTGCTGGGCATTCTCGCCAAAGGCGTTGCTAATGTTTCGGTAAGGGTTGTAGGAATGGAAGGAATGGTGCTTTTGTCACCCAGTGAAGAAATCGACCCGAAATCGGGCAAAGTCATTTCCATGAGAAGTAAGTAAGCCTTGATGCTAACATGAGTGTCCGCCAACTGGATCTGGCCAAAGTCAGAGAATTCGGGAACCTGGAATTTCTTGCAAAACAGTTGGTAGAAGGTTTCATCACCGGTCTTCATAAATCTCCATTTCACGGCTTCTCCGTCGAGTTTGCCGAACACCAGCTTTACAATACAGGCGAATCCACCCGGAATATCGATTGGAAGGTTTTTGCCAAAACCGACCGGCTCTACGTCAAGCGCTACGAGGAAGAGACAAACCTGCGCTGCCATATCCTGCTCGACACATCGTCTTCGATGTATTATCCCGAAGAAAATTACGGCAAAATGACGTTCAGCGTCATGGCTGCGGCAAGCCTTACCTATTTGCTGCAACGGCAAAAAGACGCCGTGAGCCTTTGTACATTCTCGGAGCAAATTGAGGTTCAAACCGCTGTAAAGTCCACCCCCTCGCATGTGCACAAGATCATGCTCGAACTGGAACAGCAACTGCAAGCCAATCGGCCATTGCTGAAAACGTCAGTAGCCGACGTCCTCCACCAAATCGCCGAAAAGATCCATAAGCGCTCCCTTGTCGTCATTTTCAGTGATATGTTCGACAATATCGAAGAAGCTGACAAGATTTTCTCCGCATTGCAGCATTTGCGTCATAATCTGCACGAAGTACTGCTTTTCCACGTCACCGATCGTAAAACGGAAGAGAATTTCGCATTCGAAAACCGGCCTTACGAGTTTGTAGATCTCGAAACGGGTGAAAAAATCAAAGTGCAGCCCGAGCAGGTACGCGAATCATACCAGCAGGTTGTCGGTGATTTTTATCAGAAACTGAAACTGAAATGCGGGCAATACAAGATCGACTTCATCGAAGCGGATATTGCCAAGGGCTTCGACCCCGTATTGCTCGCCTATCTGGTGAAGCACTCGAAAATGCGATAATCTTCAACACCTTATTGATTCAGGAAGAGCGACATAAAGAGCTCGTCCAGATGCGCAACCGGTATCACCTCTATTTTACCCTTTTTCAAATCCAGGCCTTTGCTGTTGTATTTGGAAATGTAAATCTTCTTAAAGCCCAGCTTCTCCGCTTCTGAAACGCGGCTTTCAATGCGGTTCACGGCACGTACTTCCCCGCCCAACCCCACTTCCGCCGCAAAACCAACAGAAGCAGGTATAAATTTATCCTCGTAAGAAGAGACCAGCGACGCGATTACGGCCAGGTCAATCGCAGGGTCTTCGACCTTCAACCCGCCTGCTACATTCAAAAACACATCCTGCACCCCAAGCCTGAAACCTCCCCGCTTTTCCAGCACTGCCAGCAGCATTTGCAAGCGTTTCGCATCGAAACCCGTACTGCTTCGCTGTGGTGTGCCGTACGTGGCCACGCTCACCAGCGACTGGATTTCCACCAGCAATGGCCGGTTCCCCTCCATCATCGAGCCAATCGCAATGCCGCTCACTGGCTCGTCGCGTTGCGAAATGAGTATTTCAGACGGATTGCTCACCTGCCGGAGGCCATTTCCCTGCATTTCATAGATCCCCAGCTCGGAAGTGCTTCCGAAACGATTCTTCATCGTCCGCAATATCCGGTAGGTATTGTGCCGGTCACCTTCGAATTGCAGAACGGTATCCACCATATGTTCCAGCACTTTCGGCCCCGCGAGCGAACCATCTTTGGTAATATGGCCTATCAGGAACACGGGAACACCCATTTCTTTGGCGTACTTCATAAACTCGGCCGTACATTCGCGCACCTGCGACACGCTACCGGCCCCCGACTCGATGTACGTCGATTGCATAGTTTGTATCGAGTCGACGATCAGGATTTCCGGCTGAAAGTCTTCAATCTGCCTGAAAATATTCTGGGTTTGGGTATCGGTGAGAATGAAACAGTTATCGCTTTTGGCGGCCATCCGCTCGGCGCGCATTTTGATCTGCGCCTCGGATTCTTCACCCGAAACGTACAGTACCTTTTTGTTGGAGAGCGTCAATGCAATTTGAAGCATCAATGTCGACTTCCCTATCCCCGGCTCTCCGCCGATCAGCACCAACGAACCCGGCACGATCCCTCCGCCAAGTACGCGGTTCAGCTCCTCATCGAATGTGCGGATGCGTGGTTCATTTTCGTAGACAATTTCGGCAATCGCCCGCGGACGGTTAGCCAGGTTCACCGATTTCCATGAAACCGCTGTTTTTTTGTCCTCCTTTTCAATAACTTCCTGAACGAAAGTATTCCATTCGCCGCACGACGGACATCTGCCGACCCATTTTGGCGAATTATACCCACATTCCTGACAAAAATATGCCGTCTTGGCTTTGGCCATAATAGAATAGTCTAATTTATATCCCCTTGGTGACTAACATAATTCAGACGATATTAATCCAATTTTTGCATGTTTGGGCCATAAAATCAAAAAAAATATAGGATAGGTATAGTTTTTTCCAAATTGGCGTTATTAACCTGTTTTACTTAAAAAATCATATTATCCATGAACATCCTGACAAAAGTGGCCTGTGCCTGTTTGCTCTGCATTTTCGCATTCTCAAATGTGCAGGCCCAGAAGAAAGGTTTTGCGTTTGGTATTAAGGGAGGGGTGAATTTGTCGCGGCTTACAATGGGCGATGTTTTCACGACGCGCTACGATGATCAGGGAAACCCGTATCTCGGATATGACGGCAAGGAGGTTCGTGATAACCTGAAAGAAAGCTTCAACACCCGGAGCGGCGCTGTGGGCGGAATCTGGATGCGCTTCGGCAAAACGATATTCATTCAGCCGGAGGTACTCGTTTCAACAAAAGGCGGTTCGTTCAAAATAATCCAGAATGACCAGGAAACTCCGATTGAAAAAACGATCAATGTAAAATATAGCAATATCGACGTACCGCTTCTGATCGGTCTGAAAGGCGGGCCGTTCCGTATCCTCGCGGGGCCGGTGACGTCATTCCGCATTGGCGACAACCAGCGGCTGCGCGATGCGTTCAAATATTATACTTCCGATTTGAACAATGCCATGTCCGAAGCGACCTTCGGCTACCAACTTGGAGCCGGATTGGATTTAGGAAATTTTAGTCTGGACGTAAGGAAAGAGGGCTCATTCACGAACCTGGCGTCCTTCCAGGTAAGCGGCCAGCCAGTGAATGGCGGTGCCTCATTGAAGCAAAAAGTAAGTTCCTGGCAGGTAACGCTGGGGTTGAAACTCTTTTAAGCGGCTCCGCCGCCCATAAACAAAACGAGCAGCCTTCGATCGAGCGATGGCTGCTGTTTTTATGAATAACCCACTAATTTAATTCACCAAAATGTCTCTTTATGCGCTGATGCGAATGAGATTGGTATGATCGAGAAGACCGGATACTTCTTTGATTTTCCGGCGCGATACAACCACCTCTTTACCGCATGAAAGTTTCAGCATGCGATCGTCTTCCAGGCGTTCTACTACGTAGTCGGCATTGACGAGGTATGATTTGTGAACGCGGAGAAACTTGGCGCTCAACTGTTCTGCAAGAGATTTCAGAGTTTTCGAAACCAGGTATTTCTTACCGTTGTTCGTATATATGAATGTGTAGTTTCCTTCACCTTCTAGGAAAGTGATTACGTCGGGTGTCAAAAAGATCGTTCTACCCATCGATTGTACCGAAATATAAGAACGACTGTCGTTGTATGATCTCTCTGACAGGTTGGGGCGAGTAAAGCTTGGAAAATTTTTCATGGTAACTACGCTAATATTGTTGTGATTTCTTGTTCCAAAATTAGCACATCGTGTAGTGTTCAGAAAATACGTAAAAGTACGCATCACCATCCAATAGCCTAATAATCAGTAATTTAACAATTGCGTAATATGTAAAATGACGTAAGCAAACTTAGTAAAATGCGTAATTTTACGTAGTCCCAAAAACATGGACTTTTCCAATAAACCAACCCAATAAACGTAACTAAGCCCTTTCGGCTCTACCTGCGAGCGAACTTTCGTTATCTTTGCAGGAATTTCGGGGCATTCGAAAGGGCCCTTCTGCCGCCATCCATGCGGCCTAAGTCACCAATAACAACAAGCTTTTATGATTACCGAGCGGGTAAAAGAGTTAGTTTCTGAAATTGAACAGGCAACAGTGAGCACCAAAGAGCAGCTGGAAGCTTTCAGGTTAAAATATATCAGTAAGAAAGGTGCGGTAACCGAGCTTTTTGATAACCTCAAAAATATTCCACAGGAAGATCGCCGTGCGGTCGGGCAGGAATTGAATACGCTTAAAAACCTGGCGCAAACACGTTTTCAGGATTTTCAAACGGCGCTCGACAATTCGGCGGACAGCAATCCTGAAATGCTGATCGACCTCACCTTGCCCGTTACGCCCAACTTGCAGGGAAGCCTCCACCCGCTAACTATCGTTCGCCGGAGGATCATCGAGATTTTCGAACGCATGGGTTTCAATGTGTCGTACGGACCGGAAATCGAGAAGGACTGGTACAACTTCAGCGCATTGAACTTCGCCGATAACCACCCGGCGCGTGAAATGCAGGATACATTCTTTATTTCCAAAAGCGAAGGTGACGTAAAGGACGACGTCCTCCTGCGTACGCACACATCCAACGTGCAGGTGCGCCTGATGGAACGCCAGAAGCCTCCGATCCGCTCCATTATGCCGGGTCGCGTGTTCCGGAACGAGGCTATCTCAGCCCGTGCGCATTGCGTTTTCCACCAGGTGGAAGGCCTTTATGTGGATAAGAATGTGAGCTTCAAAGACCTGAAAGATACATTGTATCACTTCGCGAAGGAGATGTTTGGTAAAGACTCCACGATCCGCCTCCGTCCGTCGTACTTCCCGTTCACCGAACCAAGCGCTGAAATCGACGTTTCCTGCTTTATATGTAAAGGAAAAGGTTGCAATGTTTGCAAGCACACCGGCTGGGTAGAAATCGCAGGTTCCGGGATGGTAGATCCGAACGTGTTGGAAAACTGCGGCATCGACAGCGAAGAATACACCGGTTTTGCATTCGGGATGGGTATCGAGCGGATCACGATGCTGCGTTACGGTATCAACGACCTTCGTTTGTTTACAGAAAACGATGTTAGGTTCCTCCGCCAGTTCGAAGGAGCCTGATTTGAAATACTTAAAAGCCAAAGCCCCGGAATGATCGCATTCCGGGGCTTTGGCTTTTTTGAATCGTATCAGAATCGTGTTTCGAGGTAATAGGGAAGCATTTTCTTCCAGGCCCACCATTCGTGAGGAATATCGCTCCCCCAGATGTCCAGCTCGTGCGGCACGTTCTTCGAAGCCAGGATCGACGAAATATGTTTCGAATACTCCGGCACTTCATACGCGCCCGAGCCTGTGATAAAATGGATATGACGGCTGTCGCGGTACATTTGCAAATGCCATTCGGCTTTCAGGTTCTGCAGGTAATGTACCGGCGAGTTGAAATACACATTATCGTCGTAATATCCCTCGGTATATACGCTAAGGTCATAGCAGCCGCTCATGGCAATCACCCCGTGAATGTAATCGGGGTGTTTGAAAAACAGATTCGCGGCATGCAATGCGCCGAACGAAGCGCCGGCGGCAATGATTTCATTCGTCGGGCTGGAATCGTCCTTGATAAACGGTACCACTTCCTTGATCACATAATCGTTGAAAGCCTGGTGCCGCACGGCCTTGTCGTAGCCATGCATGTAAGGATTCAGCCAGCTTTCCGCATTGATGCTATTGATGCAATAAACCTTCACTTTTCCGGAATAGACATAAGGCTCGATCGCGTCGATCAACCCGTTTCTTTCGTATTCCAGATAATCCGATGCCGCGGTTGGAATCATCAGGAGCGCAACTCCGTAATGTCCGTAAACAGCGATTTCCATTTCCTTGTTAAGCGCCGGACTGAACCATCCGGTTATTTGGCGTTGCATTGTTGAATCATTTAAGTTACTGATTGTTGATGTGCAGGCAGTTCAAACAAGGTTTATCAAAAAAACACATAAACCGTTATCACGAACAGCCTGCCAGTAACTGTTAATGATAACTTAATACAATACCCAGGTGTCTTTCCCGCCACCACCCTGCGACGAGTTTACAACGAGCGACCCTTTGCGTAATGCCACACGGGTAAGCCCGCCCGGGATCACGTTGATATCGTCACCATACAATATGTAAGGCCGGAGGTCAACATGCCGTCCTTCGGCGTGCCCATCGACCATACAAGGCACTCTTGATAGGGAAATCGTTGGCTGGGCAATATAATTCCGCGGATTGTCTTTTATTTTCTGGCGGAAAAGTTCGTGTTCTTCTTCCGTTGCTTTCGGCCCGATGAGCATTCCGTAGCCACCCGCTTCATTGGCTTCTTTTACAACCAATTGTGATATATTCTCAAGAACGTAGTTCATGTCGTCCTCTTCGCCGCAGATGTACGTCTTCACATTCGGAATAATCGCCTCCTCGCCCAGGTAATACTTGATGATCCGGGGCACATAGGCGTATACCACCTTGTCGTCGGCCACGCCCGTACCCGGTGCATTGGCCAATGCCACGCGTCCTTTTTTGTATACTTCAAATATCCCTGGAATCCCGATCAGCGAATCCTCGCGGAACGATTCCGGGTCCATGAAAGTGTCGTCGATACGACGGTAAATCACATCCACGATCTGCAAACCATTGGTCGTCCGCATTTTCACATAACCATCCGAAACCACCAGGTCGCGCGCATCCACGAGCTCCACGCCCATTTGCTGCGCCAGGTAAGAATGCTCGAAATAGGCCGAGTTATAAATGCCCGGCGTGAGCACGGCCACAGTTGGATTAGGACGGTCGGCGAGGTGTTGCAGCATTTGCAGCAGGCGCGTCGGGTAGTCGGACACGGGCCTCACGCCGGTGCGCGCGAGCACGTCCGGAAAGATCTGCTTCGACAACTCTCTGTTTTCCAGCATATAGGAAACCCCCGACGGGCAGCGCAGGTTATCTTCCAACACCATAAACGTGCCGTCGTCGCCCTTAATGAGGTCGGTGCCGGTAATGTGGCACCAGATGCCTTTCGGCGGTTTCAGGCCGATGCAAGGTTTGAGAAAGCATTTACTCGACTCGATCAGCTCACGAGGGACCACGCCGTCGTTCAATATATTCTGCTCATTGTAAACGTCGTCAATGAACATATTCAATGCCTTGATCCGCTGTTTCAGCCCTTTTTCAAGCCATTCCCATTCCGCATTCGACAGCACCCGCGGGATAATGTCGATCGGCATGATACGTTCGGTACCCTCTCCTTCGGAATACACGTTGAAGGTAATACCCATCGATAACAGCGCACGTTCGGTGGCAAGCTGGCGGTTGGTAAGATCCTCGTGCGTCAGGTTTTCAAATTTATTCTTCAAATGTTCATAGCCCTGACGTATTTCGCCCTCAGGGGTAAACATCTCATCGAAGAAATTTTCTATTTGATAATTAGAAAATGAAAAATTCATACAATTCAAAATTTGAATAAGTCAATACCGATAGTTCACAGAACAATATATGGTCAATGTATGAATTAACAAAACAAATACCAACAAGCACTGATACCCGGCTGTATCTTTCACTTCCCGGAAAAAGCCAAAAGCGACTTAACCCACTGACGGTGACAAGTTACCAACGAGCAACCGTTTGCGCATTTCCTTCGTATTAAAATCATGCCTCCGAACGTTAACGAATATTATTTACGCAATCCGTAAACATTGTTGCAAGTCAGTGCGGTTAGCATTTTCTTTGTAACCTGATAAATGTCGGCCACCCCCACCGAATCACGTTCCCTATGCAAAGAAGTTGGTTATCCATATTAGGACTGGTCTGCGGATTAACCATCAACGCCCAAGCCCAGCATTTGCCTGGCACAGCCATGAGCAATTTTGCCGGAACGAATGCATTGTACCATAATCCGGCATTTGTGGCCGACAGTCGTTACAGCATATATGTAAATCTCGTCGGCACGCAGTTTTATACCGCCAATAACCACGTCAAATACGAAGCCCCCTATTCATTCCTGAGCCTGATTACGGGTACGGTACCTGCCAAATACTACAATGAAAGAGGCATGCTGCTCTTCCCCCGCTCCTACCTGGGCGAAAAACTGAACGGCAACAAAAAGTACCTGAACGCCGGTGGCGATACGCGCCTGCCGTCGGTCATGTTCAATATGTTCAAAGGCCGGGTTGGAGTGGGTATCTCAACGCGGGCGCGCTATATCCTCAACACCACCCAGGTAACCGAGCCATTGGCCCGCCTGATCAGCAAAACCACGCAGTTCAAGGACTTGCAGGACCAGGTGTATGAGCACCAGTCAGGCCAGTTGCACTTGAACGGGCTTGGCGAGATCGCGTTTACGCTGGGCGGCACGGTTTTCGACGATGAAACGGATTACCTCAAAGTAGGCTTCACGGTCAAAAGGCTGATAGGCCTCTATAATGCCCACGCCATTATAGAGAATTCATCCTACGATATCCAGCCCGATCCCGCCTGGGAAAACAAGCGGCAGTATATCAATGTCAATGAAATCAACGTGCGTTATGCGCTCACGCGCGACGAAGGTTTCCAGAACGTCAAGCCATCGCCTGCCTGGCTCCTGGGCGGCGCACCTCCCGGAAGCGGCTGGGGTTTCGACCTTGGGGCTGTTTATGAATACCGCCCCGAAGTGCACAAGGTTACCTACCGCGAAAGAGGCGAACGCAAGCGTGACGCATCGAAAAACAAATACCTGTACCGCGTAGCCGTTTCGCTGACGGACATCGGCCGTGTCCATTTCAACAACCCGGCCTACATTCTGCAACAGGAAACCCATACGACGAATAAGGAATTCCGTTACGACACGTTCCAGAAGCTGAAAGGTTCGGAAGGCATTTTCAATGCGATCAACTCTTCGCTGGATGGCGGGCAGCCCATCGCGCCGAATTTCAAGTCGGTGCTACCGATGGCATTCCAGGCCAGTGTGGATTATCATGTAAAACCGAATGTGTACGTGAATGGCCTTTGGGTACAGAACCTCATTTCGCAGGGTGCATTTGGCATGAAAGCCGAGTCGTATATCGGCGTTACCCCGCGCTACGAACACAAGTGGTACGAGATATCTGTACCGTTGTCGCTGATGAACCGCTACCGCTCCCCGGCGATCGGACTTGCCGGCCGCATTGGCCCGCTCTGGATCGGCACCGACCACCTTACCGGGCTTCTGAACATCGGAAATCCGAGATCGTTCAATTTATACTTCGGCATTTCCGGCGGCCTTTTCCGCAAACCGCCCGAATCTCAAAACCAATGCTGGCCGCCGCAGGATTCGTGGATTCGCCGCATTTTTTCTAAACGATAAATTTCGCTTCAACGTTATCTAGGGATATGGTACGATTTTTCTGACCATTCCTAAAAAACAAATCCATGAGAGAAATACAAAAGACCAGGGAAGAATGGCAGCAGGAGCTTACCGGCCAGCAATGCTTCGTGCTGTTCGACAAGGGGACCGAGCGGCCCTTTTCGCATCCTTATAACGACAATAAAGAAGAAGGCACCTACGTGTGCGCGGCATGCGGGACGCCGCTTTTCAGTTCCGAAACGAAATACGATTCAGGTTCGGGATGGCCGAGCTTTTTTATGCCCGTAGCCAAAGAAAGTGTAGAGGAAATTGTTGACAAAAGTCACGGCATGATCCGCACTGAAGTGGTTTGCAGGACCTGCGGCGGACACCTCGGGCACGTTTTCAACGACGGCCCCAAACCGACCGGACTCCGTTACTGCATGAACGGGGCCGCATTGAAATTTCACAAAGCAGAATAGAATAAATCTTAGAAAAAGCCGGATTGAATCATATCTATCCGGCTTTTCTTATCTTTGACACATTACGAACCAAAACGTTTGATGGAAGTTATCCGATCGTTTTTTAACACAATCAGAACGCTGTTCCGGGCATTCCGGTCGCGTCTCGCCACACTCATCAACAGGATTGCTTACAAAATCACTTCGCTTGTAACCGGCAAACCCAAGGCCGACGAGCTCTTTCATTCTTACCGGCAAAACAAAAAGTCGGTGCGCGGCTGGTGGGAGGAGAATGTGGATGTTAATTCGAAATATTACCGCCCGATTGTAACAGTCTGGAAAACCATTGTTTACGGTATCGTTACGTTTGCGATCTATATTTTCTGTGTTGAAACCAATTTCCTCTGGCTGATGGGCAGCATGCCGAGCGTGGAAGACCTGCAAAACCCGAAAGTGGCGCAATCGTCGGAGATTTACACGGCAGACGGCATCATGATCGGCAAATTTTACACCGAAAACCGGACGCCCGTTCCTTACAAACAGATTTCCCCCAATCTCGTAAAAGCATTGATCGCGACCGAAGATGCACGTTTCTACCGGCATTCAGGTATCGATTACAAGGCCATGGCCAGCGTAGCCTGGGGTATTGCTACCGGCGCCACCGATCGTGGAGGGGGTAGTACCATTACCCAGCAGCTCGCCAAAAAACTTTTCAAAACCCGTAAATCGGGCGCACGGGGATTGCTGGGCTATGTTCCCGGCCTCGGCACATTGATTTACAAAACCAAGGAATGGCTCACGGCCATCAAACTGGAAAGGAATTTTACCAAAGAGGAAATCCTGACCATGTATTTCAACACGGTCGATTACGGGAACAATACTTATGGTATCAACACGGCTGCCAAATCCTATTTCAGCAAATCGCCCGATAGCCTGAACGTACAAGAATCGGCGGTACTGGTAGGTCTTCAGAAAGCAACGACGACCTACAACCCGATCCGCAACATGAAGCGCTCGCTCGAACGCCGCAATGTGGTGATCGACCAGATGCGCAAGTACGGTTACCTGAGCGCAAAGCAGGCCGATTCGATCAGCGCACTGCCGATTGAATTGAAAACCAAGTTCGAAACACCTTATGATGGCAATGCCAACTATTTCAAGAATGCGGTGGTTGATTTTGTCAAAAAATGGGGGGATGAGAATGGCTATGACCTCTATACCGATGGCTTGAAAATCTACACCACCATCGACTCGCGTATGCAGGAAGATGCGGAAGAAGCCATGACCCAGAAAATGAAGCAGCTGCAACGCGTTTTCGAAGATCACTGGCGCAACCAGAACCCGTGGCGAGACGAGGACGGCAACGAAATTACAGACTTCCTCCCGACCGTGGTGAAACGTACCAGCAAGTACCGCGCGCTGGCAGCCAAATTCCCGAACAACCCCGATAGCGTGACCTACTATCTCAATAAAAAGGACACGATGACCGTCTACGATTGGAAGAATAGCGGGGAAATGGAGAAGTACTGGAGCTCCATGGATTCGCTCGATTACTACAAGCGCATCCTCCGTGCCGGTATGATGGCTATGAACCCGCAAACCGGGCAGATCAAAGCGTGGGTAGGTGGTCTGGATTACAATTATTTCAAATACGATGCGGTGAAGCAGGGCAAAAGGCAGCCCGGCTCAACATTCAAGCCGTTCGTTTATACGACTGCCATCGACGATTCGTCATTCAATATGACGCCATGTAACGAAATTGTCGACAAGCCATTTGAAAAGACTTACCAGGAAGACGGTGAAGAGAAAATCTGGAAACCCAGAAACGCAACCGGTACCTACACGTACGCCCCTATGACGCTCAGAAGGGCGCTCGCGCAATCCATTAACTCCGTTACCGCAGAGCTCACCGACCAGGTAGGCGCAGCGAATGTGGTCCGTTATGCTAAAAAGATGGGTATTACCACGCCGCTGAAAGCCGTCCCATCGATCGGTTTGGGGCCATTCGACGTGTCGCTGTATGATATGGTGGCGGCTTACGGCGTTTTTGCCAACAACGGTACTTATACGCAGCCTATTCTTGTGACAAAAATCGAGGATAGCAATGGTAAGGTGATCGAAGAGTTCCAGCCTGAGCACCGTCAGGCGATCAGCGAGGAATCGGCGTTCCTGATGCTGCAAATGCTGCGCGCCGGTGTGGAAGAGGGTGGCGGTACTTCGGGAAGTATCCGTTGGAGGTTTAATGTAACACTGAACGGCAATGAGCTGGGTGGCAAAACCGGGACTACCTCCAACAACTCGGACGGCTGGTTCATGTGCGTCACGCGCGACCTCGTGGTGGGTGCGTGGGTAGGCGGCGACGACCGCAGTATCCACTTCCGGACAACGAACCTCGGCGAAGGTGCCAAGACCGCACTACCGCTCGTGGGGGCATTCCTGGAAAAAGTTTATAAAGACAAATCCATTGAACCCGGGCCATTCCCGAAACCGAGTTTTAAAATATCCAAAACATACAATTGCCCTACTCAATGGGCGCCGGCTGTGAGCGATTCGCTCGGCGTGGAAGGCGACAGTACGCCGGTTAACCGGAACGAGGAAGACGAGTTCCTGATCGGCCCGCCTCCGATTCCTTTGGATACCAGCAAGAAGAACTAGAAAGTTTAATGCCGCAAAGGCCCGAATTATACACGAAGAACATTAGTGTATGATTCGTGCCTTTGTGGCATTAACATATTTACAAAGTCCCAATCTTGTGCACCTCTTTGTATTGAATGCGATGTAAGTTCGCATAAGCACCGTCCTTTTCGAGCAATTGCTCGTGGTTACCTTCCTCCACGATCCGTCCTTTGTCCACCACGATAATCTTGTCTGCCTCCTGAATCGTCGACAGCCGGTGCGCGATCACGATCGCCGTCCGGCCATGCATCAAGTTCTCTATGGCGTGCTGAATCAGCTCTTCCGTTTCGCTATCGACGGACGATGTCGCTTCGTCGAGGACGATGATCTTCGGCTCGTGCACCATTGCGCGCACGAAGGAGATGAGCTGCCGCTGCCCTACCGAAAGCGTAGCGCCACGTTCCATGACATTGTAGGTATAGCCGCCCGGCAAGCGCTCGATGAAATCGTGCACACCCACCAGCTTCGCCGCTTCGACTATTTTTTCATGCGTAATGCTTTCGTCGCCGAGCCGGATATTGTTTTCAATCGTATCCGAGAAAAGGAAAACGTCCTGTAACACCACCCCGATGTGCCTGCGCAATGCATTCAACTCATAATCATGCACTTCAACCCCATCGACGTAGATATTCCCCTTATTGATATCGTAAAAACGGGTAAGCAGGTTAATGATCGAGGATTTCCCCGCCCCGGTGGCGCCCACGAAGGCGATGGTCTCCCCTTCTTTTACTTTAAAATTAATATCTCTTAAAACGTATTCCTCGTCATTATAGGCAAACCAGACGTCTTTGAATTCCACATTACCTTTAATGGATTCCGGCGCGAATGTGCCGTCGTTGGAAGTATACTCGTCGCTATCGAGCAGTTTCAGAATGCGGTCGGTGCTGACGATCCCCATTTGCAGCGTATTGAAACGGTCGGCAAGCTGGCGGATCGGACGGAAGAAGAGGTTGATGAACATTACAAATGCCGTAACGGTACCAAATGTAATCTCAGCACCCAGTATCTGCTTCGAGCCATACCATACCACCAAACCGGTACCTGCCGCGGCGATCACGTCCGCCACCGGATAATACACCGAATAGTAGAGGATCGATCGGATGTTCGCATTGCGGTGTACCTTGTTGATCTCCCTGAACTTCTTGTATTCAATATCCTCGCTGCTGAAAATCTGCACAATACCCATCCCCGTAATATGCTCCTGCACGAATGCATTGAGATTGGAAACGGCTGCGCGTACTTCGTTGAACGAGTCTTTGATCTTTTCCTTGAAAACATATGTACAGAAAAGCATCAGCGGGATCATGGAGAGGCTGATAATCGAAAGCTTCCAGTCGGTGTAGAACATCACGGCGATGATCAGCACCAGTTGCAGGATATCCCCGGCAATGGCCGCCATGCCATCGCTGAAAACGTTGGAAAGCGTCTCCACGTCGGAAATGGTGCGGGTTACCAACCGGCCAATGGGCGTATTATCAAAGAATTTGAGCCTTAACCCGATGATTTTCTGGTAGAGCTGCACGCGGATATCCCGGATAATGTACTGCCCGAGCCAACCCGACATATAGGTATTCCAGAATTGCGCCAAACCCTGAGCGAGCGTTACCACCAGCATGACGATCAGCATCATGGTCAGTTGCGAATAATTCCCGTTCGCGATCGGGTTGTCGATGGTATACCTGATCAGCAGGGGTGTCAGCGGCGCGAGTACCGCATTGAGCAATATGATGGCGATAAGCAGGTAAAACTGCTTCTGGTAAGGTCGAACGAATGTGTATAGACGCCTTAGGGTAGGAAGATCGAATATCTGGCCGCTTTTGGTTTCCTGGTTCACCGGGTAGCTATTAGGTAATACAGTGGTTGTCTTGGTTCAACAATGCAAAGGTAGAAAATGTCACAAAGGGCATAAAAAAACTGCCATTCGGCGCATATCTTTTTCAAATACACTACATTAACGTTTTAAAGCCTCGAACTAGTCAAAATGGAGCTGTTTCTGAGTTTATGTCTGGGAATAGGCCTGAGCGCGAGCTGTGGTTTCAGAATATTCCTGCCGATGCTGGTCGCGAATATCGCCGCCATGAACGGCTGGATCACGCCAGGGGAACAATTCGGGTGGCTGAGCACCTGGACGGCCTTTTTTGCATTGGGAACGGCCACGTTGCTCGAAATAGCCGGGTACTACATCCCATTTGTGGATAACCTGCTCGACACCGTCGCGACGCCCGCAGCGGTGGTAGCGGGAACATTGCTCACAACCTCCTTCATCGAAATCGATAACCCGATGCTGCATTGGGGCCTGGGGCTTATCCTGGGCGGCGGCACGGCCGGGTTGGTGCAGGCCGGTACGGGTATTTTGCGACTTCTTTCGTCCAAAACAACGGCTGGCCTCGGCAATCCGGTGGTTTCTACGGCCGAGAATGTCGCGTCATTCGGTTTGTCGGGCCTGGCGGTATTTCTGCCGGTGATCGCCCTGATACTGGTAGTTTTACTGGCTGTTTGGCTTTTGAAACGGTTAATGAATTTGAAAAAGTCTTGATGCATGGTTTTCGTGTCTGATGCAATCCCGGTACATTCGCTTCCCAAAACAGCCAGCCAGGTACCCGCATTAAAGATTTTCAGATTTAAGAATAGTAGCGAAGTGCAGAACGACGTGCCTGTATCGCTACCCATTACCCCCCTCCCTACCGACGCGCCGCACCGGCATACGTATTACGAGATCCTGTTTATCGAAGAAGGCCAGGGCTTTCACGAAATCGACTTTCATTCCTATAACATCCAGGGCTCCGGCCTGCATTTCCTGACACCCGGCCAGGTGCATTTGCTCACCTTTTCGAGTTCTTTCCAGGGATATATCGTGGCATTTTCGGAAGATTTTTACACGTTCTACAACCCGATGAACCCCTCGCTTTCGCAGCTGCCGTTCTTCCAGCCGGCACGCAGGCAGCCGATCATTACGCTGTCGGAAAGCGACAAGCATTATTTCCACAACATCCTCGAAAACATGGTGACCGACCATTTGAGCACTGAAACAGACCAGGCGCTCATCGGACGGTATTTGGGACTGCTATTACAAAAATGTGCATTCCTGACCCAGCACAATGCACAGCCTACGGAATCGTCAGCACTCTCCGTGCCCGAACTCGCCGGGCGTTTTCAGGAGCTGGTGGAAAAGAATTTCAGGGAAATGCATGAAGTACAGCAATATGCCAACCGGCTGTCGGTCACCCCCGATTATTTGAGTAAAATCATCAAAAAACACCTGGGTATTTCCTGCCAGGAATACATTCTCGACAAGCTGCTCCTCGAAGCAAAACGGCTGCTCGTTTTCTCCAACCTGAGCAGTAAGGAAATCGCCTACCACATCCATATGGACGACCCGTCCTATTTCAGCCGCATCTTCAAAAAGAAAACCGGCCTTACCCCGAACGAGTACCGCGAACATGTTCGGAAAAGTACCATTTAATAGCAGATTTGTACCTTGCTATCGCTTTTTGCTGCAAATATCTTTGTATTATCCAAAATTAAAATGGCTAAATAATACTATCGATACAAGTTATGCAGATAAAAAACGAACTGACTGCCGCTTCACTCCAACCCAAAATCGACCGCTTCTGGGAAGTTTCCGGCGAGAAAATCAAGCTCATTAATAAGGAGTACGACAACTCGAAAGGCACCCCGGTTTTTACCGTGAACGGAAAATACACCCTTCGCGGATGGACGGAGTGGACGCAGGGATTCCAGTACGGCGCGGAAGTTTTGCAATTCGATGCCACCCGCGACGAAAGTTACCTCGCCAGCGCCCGTAAGAACACGGTTGACTTCATGGCCTCGCACGTGGGACATTTCGGTGTACACGACCACGGTTTCAACAACGTGAGCACGTACGGCAACCTGTTGCGCCTGATGAACGAAGGTGTGATTCCCGAAAACGAGTGGGAACGCAATTTCTACGAGATCGCACTGAAAGTATCAGGAGCCGTACAGGCACGTCGCTGGACGAGTACTAAAAATGGACAGGGTTTTATCCATTCATTCAACGGGCCGCACTCGTTGTTTGTGGATACGATCCGCTCGGTACGCGCCTTGATGGTTTCGCACCTGCTCGGGCACAGCTACATGGGCGAGAACGACTTAAAAACCAGCCTCCTCGAACGCGGAACGCTGCACTCCATTGCTACGGCCAATTATTCGGTTTACTACGGCGAAGGCCGCGACAGCTACGACCTCTGGGGCCGCACCGCGCACGAAAGCGTATTCAATACCAACGACGGTAACTATCGCTGCCCCAACTCCCAGCAGGGCTTCTCGGGTTTCACTACCTGGACGCGTGGCCTCGCCTGGGCGATGGTCGGTTTCGCGGAACAGCTCGAATCGCTGGCGAGCTTCTCCGACGAGGAACTGGCACCATTGGGCGGCCGGGCCGAAATCGAGCGTATTTACCTCAAAGCCGCGCACGCAACCTGCGATTTTTACATTGCCAATACCGCTTCCGACGGCATTCCTTACTGGGATACGGGCGCTCCCCAACTGCACAAACTGGGCGATTACACATCGAGCGCTTCCGATCCATACAACGAGTTCGAGCCGATCGACAGCTCGGCGGCGGCCATCGGCGCACAAGGGTTGCTCCGCTTCGGCAAATACCTGAACGACAAAGGCCAAACCGAAGCCGGAAACCGCTACTGGCAAGCCGGGCTCACCGCTGTGGATTCCCTTTTTGCCGAGCCTTACCTTTCTACCGACCCGACGCACCAGGGTTTGATCCTGCATTCGATCTACCACCGTCCGAATGGCTGGGACAATATTCCGGCGGGCCAGAAGATCCCGTGCGGCGAGTCCAGCATGTGGGGTGACTACCACGCGAGAGAAGTGGCGCTTTACCTGCACCGGATCAATAAGGGATTGCCTTATTACACCTACCTCGGTGCAGTGAAATAACGACACCGTCACGCAAACCTAACAGTAACCAATAACCATTTCTCCGAATTGGAAAACATAACGCTCGACCGGTGCTGTATCCACACCATTACTACCAAGCCCTGGGGACTTTCGGAGGCGGTGGAAAATTATGCCGCCGCCGGTGTAAAAGGCATTAGCGTCTGGCAAAATGCCACGGAAGGAATCGGACCGCTCCGTGCGGGCGAAATCATCCGGGGGGCCGGGCTCGAAATCGTCTCTTATGTACGCGGCGGGTTTTTCCCGCATACCAGCAGCGCGGGACGCGCGCAGGCGATCGATCATAACCGCAAGCTCCTCGAAGAAGCCGCAGCTTTGGGAGCACCGATGATCGTCCTGGTGTGCGGTGCATCGCCCGACCAGTCGCTGGAAATTTCCCGCAACCAGATCCGCGAAGGTATTGCGGCCATTCTTCCGCTGGCCGAAAAACTAGGCGTGAAGCTGGCGATCGAACCGCTGCATCCGATGTACGCCGCCGACCGCTCGGCCATCAACACCATGGCGCAGGCCAATGATATGGCCGAGTATTTCAAATCGCCCTTCGTGGGTGTGGCCGTGGACGTGTACCATTTGTGGTGGGACGGCGACCTCGAAAAAGAGATTACGCGCTGCGGGGCAAACGGCAACCTGTTCGCATACCATGTTTGCGACTGGAAGGTGAATACCATCGACCTTTTGAACGACCGTGGCCTAATGGGCGAAGGATGCATTGACCTAAAAAAGATCAGAGGCTGGGTGGAAGCTACGGGTTTCAACGGCTTTTGCGAGGTAGAGATTTTCTCGAATATCCATTGGGCGAAAGACCAGCATTTGTTTTTAAATGAAATTACTGAGGCTTTTCTTAAAACTGTATAAACAACAATGACAACACATACCATTGGCATTATCATGAACGGCGTAACCGGCCGTATGGGTACCAACCAGCATTTGCTCCGTTCGATCAAAGCCATTATCGAGCAAGGTGGCGTGAAAATTTCTTCGGACGAAGTGATCATGCCGGACCCGATCCTTGTAGGACGTAACGAGTCGAAGCTGCAAGCCCTTTGCAAGCAATCGGGCGTTCAGAAATACACGACTGACCTGGATTCGGTAATGTCCGATCCGCACTACCAGATCTATTTCGACGCGCAGGTAACCGGCCGCCGTGCAGCTGCTGTGAAGAAAGCCATTAAGGCTGGAAAACATATTTACTGTGAAAAACCAACCGGTACTACCACCGAAGAGGCATTGGAGCTATACGAGTTGGCGACCAAGGCCGGTCTGAAAAACGGCGTGGTGCAGGACAAACTCTGGCTGCCGGGCATGGTGAAACTGAAAAGACTGATGGAAGCCGGCTTCTTCGGAAAGATTCTTTCGGTAAGAGGCGAATTTGGCTACTGGGTTTTTGAAGGCACCAGCATCCCGGCTCAACGTCCGTCATGGAACTACCGCAAGGAAGACGACGGCGGCATTATCGTGGATATGCTCTGCCACTGGCGCTATGTGCTGGACAACCTGTTCGGCAATGTAAAAGCTGTTTCCTGCCTGGGCGCGACGCACATCCCCGAGCGCGTAGACGAGCATGGCAACACTTATAAATGTACGGCCGACGACGCTTGTTACGCGACATTCGAACTGGAAGGCGATGTCATCGCGCATTTCAACTCTTCATGGACGGTGCGTGTACGCCGCGACGACCTGCTTACGCTGCAAGTGGACGGTACGCATGGCTCGGCCGTTGCCGGTCTGCGCGACTGCTACGTTCAGCATTACGGCAATACGCCCAAACCTGTCTGGAACCCCGATATCGCCCAGCCGATCCCGTTCTTCGACGGATGGTCGAAAGTACCTGAGCAGGAGATTTACGACAATGCATTCAAAGCGCAGTGGGAGCTTTTCCTTAAACATATTGTGAAAGACGAGCCGTTCCCATGGGATCTGAAAGCGGGTGCGCGTGGCGTGCAACTCGCTGAGAAAGGGCTTGAAAGCTGGGAGAAACGGCAATGGGTTGACGTGCAGGAGCTATGAAAAAGACCGCACTAATCACCGGCGGAAGTCGCGGCATCGGTTTTGGCATTGCCAAAGCCCTTGCCAAAGAAGGATATAACCTGGCCATCAACGGCGTCCGCGACGAAGCGGGCGCTGCCGATGCGCTCAACGAATTGCGCGAACTCGGTGCCGAAGTGGCCTATTGCCAGGGAAGTATCGCCAGCGCGGCCGATCGTGAGGCTATTATCGAGAAGGCCTATTCGGTTTTCGGGCAGATCAACCTGCTCGTCAACAATGCCGGGATAGCGCCGCGCGTGCGGCTCGACCTTCTCGAGACAACCGTCGAGAACTACCAGGAAGTCATGACGACAAACCTGGAAGGCCCGTTCTTTTTCACCCAGGCCATCGGCAAACGCATGGCGGCGGCAAAGCAGGATAACCATGCACTCGAGGCGGCGATCATTTTCGTGACATCCATTTCGGCGACAGTGGCGTCGATCAACCGTGGGGAGTATTGTATTTCAAAAGCCGGGTTGGCGATGACCAACCTGCTTTTCGCGGTGAGAATGGCCGAGTACAACATTCCCGTTTACGAAATCCGTCCGGGTATTATCTCCACCGACATGACTTCCAAGGTACAGGAGAAATACGATAACCTGTTCCAGAGCGGGATCGCATTGCAACCGCGCTGGGGCACGCCCGAGGACGTAGGCAAGGCTGTTGCGTCATTAACGAGAGGCGATTTCCCCTACTCCACCGGCCAGGTGATCGGCGTGGATGGCGGAATGCTGATCGACAGGCTGTAAGGTGGTCAGGTGTAGTCAGTCATTGTCATTTGTTTTCAATGTCAGCATCGCCAATGTACGAAATGACAATCCATGACTAAACCTGACAACCTCCTGACCACTTCTGACTTGGAGATCGAGCAGTCAGAAACAATTGATTGACATTTACATAACACAGGCCGAGGGCCGAAAGCCGACAGCCGAAGTAACACCTTAACCCTATGTCAACAACAACCAATAATCCTCAACCTTCGCTGCTTTCGCAGTTATTGCAAGTACCTGTAATAGTGGCTGCATTGGGTTACCTGGTCGATATGTACGACCTGTTCTTATTCAGTGTAGTGCGGGTGCCAAGTCTGAAAGCGCTGAACGTCGCCGACGATCAGCTGCTGAACGAGGGCATCAGTTTATTGAATTACCAAATGGCCGGAATGCTGATCGGCGGTGTGTTGTGGGGGGTGATTGCGGACAAGAGAGGCCGGCTTTCCGTACTTTTCGGGTCGATTATCATGTATTCCCTGGCGAATATCGGCAACGGTTTTGTCACATCACTTGATCAATATGCGCTTCTTCGCTTTATTGCAGGTGTGGGGCTGGCCGGTGAGCTTGGGGCCGGTATAACGCTCGTAACGGAAGTGTTGCCCAAGGAAATACGCGGTTATGGCACCACATTGGTGGCCACGCTCGGAGTGTTGGGAGCGATTTTAGCTTACTTCGTCGCCGATTTATTTGCATGGCGTATCTCCTATTTTGTAGGAGGTGGAATGGGTTTGCTGCTTTTAGTATTGCGTTTCAATGTTTTTGAATCGGGTATGTTCAAGCATGCAAAGGAACGTTCGGTGGACCGTGGGAATATTTTCATGATCCTGACCAACGGAAAACGCCTCGGCAAATACCTGATGGCGATCCTTGTAGGCCTGCCGATCTGGTTTGTAGTCGGAATTCTCATTACCTTTTCACCCGAAATCGGGGCGGCGAAAGGCATTGTGGGAATCAATGCAGGGAAAGCGGTTATGCTGGCGTTTTCAGGGCAGGTTGGCGGAGATATCGTCAGTGGGTTACTTAGCCAGTACATGCGGAGCAGGAAGAAAGTAATCAGGCTGTTCATCATGCTGTCGCTTTCGATGGTGATGGGTTACTTGCTTATTCCGATGGAAGATTTGTTCTCCTTCTACTTGCTTTGTACCTTGCTCGGATTCTGCAATGGTTATTGGACATTATTCATTACCATTGCGGCGGAATTGTTCGGTACAAACCTGCGTGCGACTGTTGCAACTACGGTACCCAATTTCGTACGCGGCGCGACGATTCCGCTGGCAGCATTGTTTGTGAATTTCAAACCTGACCTGGGCGTAATCCAGAGCGGGCTGGCAATAGGTATAGCGACTGCCGTTGTGGCGTTGGTAGCCTTATATTTCCTGGAAGAGACATTTACAAAGGACATGGACTTTGTAGAAAAAGAATAGTTTCGGTTTTAGTTTTAGTTAAAAGCGGCCCCCACAGATGGAGGGCCGTTTTTTTTAACAGTTATTAACACTTTTCGAAGCAACACTCCTACCCGGCCCTACGTCTCTTGGTTACATTTTTGAAAAATAGCCATGAGATACCGTTCAATTGCTTATGCTGGGAATCAACCATTTGTCCCACCCGAAATTCCGCTCGTGTACTTTGATTCAGATCGTACACGAGTGGAATCTTACCTTTGTCGTGTTCTTAAAACAGAACAAAATTTATAGCCATAAAAATAAAATAGCCATGAAAACAACAGTTAAAACCTTCATCTGCGCATTTGCGCTCGCAGCCGCTTCCTTCACTGCCCAGGCAGGAGACAAAGAAGCCAAAAAAGTTTCCAGCTTCGGTACCGGCATTTATGCCACCAAAGCCGGTAAAATCAACGTCCTGGTCGACAAAGGCAGCACCGATTCCAAAACAACATTGCTGCTCAGAGACGCCGAAGGAACCGTAGTGTATCGCGAAACAGTTTCGAGAGATCACAAAAAATTCGGCCGCACTTTGAACCTCGATGCCATGGAGCCCGGCAAATACAAGCTGGATATCATCGCAGGCAACGAAGTTCAGTCCAAAACCTTCGAACTGACCGACCAAAAAGTAGAACGTATTCTGACAGTTAATTAAGGTTCAAATACACAGTATCCGGGCGGCACCTCTCCAATGCGGGAGGTGCCGCTTTTTTGTGCCTTGATAAATAAATGTTGCCGCTAAAAAAGTAAGGTGTTACCTCCACGGCATTGCTACGTCTAATTAAAAATCACTCACTCAAAAGTTCTGTTTTATATGGAACTTTCGTAAATTAGACTCTGCCTAATGGAGATAAACCGTAAAGATGTACTGATCAAGCTGAGAAATAAAAACCTAAGTAATAAACGCTTGGTGCAAGCAATCGATCAACTGATTACAGACGTTGAGAGCTATTCAGTAAATACATTTGGGCAACTTCTGGAAATCAGAAAAGATGCTGACAAGGTTCACAATGCGGGTTTCTATTTCTTTGACATTCACCTACACCGCATTTTAATACTGATGGAGCTTGTGGATAACAGCATAACCGTCGTTTGGACCGGAAGTCACGAAGAATATGTATCGAAATTTAAAAACAATAAAAACACAATCGAAAAATGGCTCAAAAGCAAAAGATGGATCGATTGAAGGAATTTGACCTTAAAGCGTTGCTAGCCATCGGCAGCATCAGTTCAGAACTTGAATTTCAGCGGGCTTCTATGGCCGATCGCTCATTACGACTGCTCGCCGAAGACGATCCCGCATTAAACTCCGTACGAAAATCATTACGGCAGATGCTTCGCGACTATGAAAAAATACATTGGTCTAATGCCGAAGCTGTTACCGAAGAACAAGTCACGGAGAGCGACGCTGCCGAAGAACTCGCATTTGCAGAGTTGGATTTTGTTTTGCGCCGCCGTAAGCTGATCCTGGCGAAACTCAAAGAATTTTGTTTAAAGCAAAAAGACCTTGCGGCCGTACTTTCCCACAGCAAATCATATACATCTGAGCTACTAAACGGCATACGTCCCTTTTCAACTGGTGACCTGATACTCATTCACAATTTGTTGAGAATTGATCTGAATGACCTTCTGATTACAACCCTTTCCGAGGAAACCAAGCAAAAGGTAAATGCTGTAATTAGTCAGATCGCTACCGAAAACCAAAATCCGAAAGTTGCAGAACTTGCCCTTTCAAATAAATGAGTGCCAAAATGTTAAGGAGATCGGCGGAGCTGCCCACTTTTTGCCTTCTGAATAGTCACTGAAAATCACTCATCAATATGGATACCCGTCGAGATTTCCTTCAAAAACTATCCCTGGGCATCGGCGTAACGGCGCTGAGCGAATTACCTGCGTCGGCACGTGAGCTGTACTCGGGCCCGAAAGCCGACAAGCAGCTACGCGTAGCGTTAATGGGATTGGGCAGCTATGCCACGCGTGTGGCGGAGGCGATGAAGGACTGCAAAATGGCAACGCTGGTCGGGGCGGTGTCGGGTACGCCTTCGAAGCTCGAAACCTGGAAACAGAAATATAATATCCCCGAGAAGAATACCTATAACTACGAAACTGTCGGAAAGATCAAGGACAATCCGGATATCGACATTGTTTACGTTACCACCCCAAATTCACTGCACCACAAGCACGTCCTGCAAATCGCCGCGGCCGGGAAACATGTAATTTGTGAAAAGCCCGTTGCCGACAATGCGAAGCAAACACGGGAGATGATCGCGGCTTGTAAAAAGGCTGGTGTGAAATTCTATATCGGTTACCGGATGCATTTCGAGCCGCACACACGCGAGCTGATACGTATGCGTGAGGCGGGCGAGCTGGGCAAGATATTGCACGTAAACAACTACATGGGTTTCAAATCCGGCGACCCGAACCAATGGCGATTGAAAAAAGCCCTCGCGGGCGGTGGAGCGATGATGGACGTAGGCATTTACGCGCTTAACGGCGCCCGCTATGCCACGGGTGAAGAGCCGATCTGGGTAACCGCGCAGGAAACCAAAACCGACCCGGTCAAATTCAAGGAGGTCGACGAAACCATTATGTTCCAGCTGGGCTTCCCGAGTGGCATTGTGGCCAGCTGCGGTACTACCTACGCATTCAACAACTACGAAAGATTATATGTCATCGGTGAAAAAGGCTTCGCGGAGCTAAGCCCTGCTTTCGGCTACGGGCCCATCAAAGGCCGCACACACCTCGGCCCCATGAACCAGCCGGTAATCACCCACCAAACGCTCCAAATGGACGGCATTGCCGATATCATCCTCAACAACAAGCCCGACCCAAACGTAACCGGAGAGGAAGGATTGAAGGACATGATCGTGGTCGATGCCGTGTATGAGTCGATTCGGAAAGGTGGAGCGAAGATTATGCTGGCGGGGAAATAACAACTATGCATCGTCCAAATCTCCTCGTCATTTGCGGCAAGAACAAACGCCGCAGCCGTACCGCTGAGTACATTTTCAAAAACGATCCTCGATTTGGTATCCGCTCGGCTGGACTGAGCCCTCAGAGTAACCGGAAAGTCTCTGAGGGAGACCTCAATTGGGCTGACGTCACGCTCGTGATGGAAAGCAATCATAAGTCGAAGATCCGAAAACTGTATGCTCATCTCGATTTGCCGCCGATCCAGGTACTCGACATTCCGGATGAATATGAGTTTATGGACGAAGAACTGATCGAAATTCTTACGACCAAGATTAATACTTTGCTGGAAACTCATCTCGAATCCTGATTTTCAGGTAAAGACTCCTGAACTCCCAACCCTGATTTCAGGTTAAGGAGTTAGATGCCATCCAGTTATGAAAGATTACCCACAAAGCGTACGAAGGAAAGACCGACAGGAAACAGACGTTTCGTTTCTTCACGAAATACTCAATAACTCGGTTTCCTGTTCCATTGCTATTGAGAAGGAGGGCTATCCCCTGATTCACGTCGCGTTTTATCATTTTGACGAGGCGACCAATGACATTATCTTTCATTTCTCCAAACACGGGCACGCAGGAGAGGAAATTACCGAAGGAAAGAAAGCGAGCATTTCTATTTACAAATATGGAAGGCTGTATACGGCGGCCAAAGCGGTTGACTTTGGTTGTGAATATCAAAGCGTGATTATCTACGGCACGATCAGAATTATCCAGGACGAAGCGGAAAGAATGGAGGCGATGAGCAATTTTTTCGATCGCTATTTTGCCCACATTCCAAAGAATAGTTATGAGGCATTCACTGTTGCGCAAGCCAAGCCTATTCACGTAGCCAAGCTCCGCATCGAACAATGGTTTGGAAAAGAACATGTGGTCCCCGCATTGGCTACCGACGCATTCTTACCCGGTTTTCCAGCGGTAATGCAATCGCCAGAAGCATAACGGCTGCGCCCCTCCCATCAGTAAAGCAGCCCCCCATTCAGACTTTAATACACTGACCCGGCCCAAACGCAAAGCGGGTCCGATTTATCATGCAAAAATCCAAGATCATCGTTCCAATGCTGGCCGGCCTGGCCGCATTGTTTACTCCTTTTTTACTATCCGCACAAATTATGGATTCCAAATCAATCGTCGCGCCCGGAGCGCAGGTCGAGAAGCTGGGTGATGGGTATAAATTCACCGAGGGGCCCGTTCCCGACAAGGACGGCAACGTGTTTTTTACCGATCAGCCCAACAATAAGATCATCCGCTGGGATGCCGAAACGGGGGCATTCAGCACATTTTCCGACAAAGCCGGCCGTGCAAATGGCATGTATTTTGACAAAAAAGGAAACCTCATCGCCTGCTCCGACGAAGAGAACCAGGTATGGTCATTCGACAAGAAGGGGAACCCAACGGTGTTGGTGAAAGATTATGAAGGCAAGCTGCTCAATGGCCCCAACGACCTGTGGATCGACCCCAAAGGCGGCATTTACCTCACCGATCCGCTTTACAAACGCGATTACTGGAAACGGGATCCTGCCATGCAGCAGGATGGCCAGCACGTCTATTACCTCAGCCCCGACCGCAAAAAATTCATCCGGGTGGATGAAAAGCTCAAAAAGCCTAACGGCATTATCGGTACCGCCGACGGCAAGAAACTTTACGTAGCCGACATCGGCGACAGTAAAACCTATGTTTACGATATCCAGAAGGACGGCACACTGGCCAACCGCCAGTTGTTCGCTTCGAAAGGCTCCGACGGTATGATCCTCGACGAGGAAGGCAACCTTTATATTACCGGCGACGGCGTTACCGTATTCGACAAAACCGGCACCCAAATCGCACATTTCCCCGTGCACAAAGGATGGACTGCGAACGTGTGCTTTGGCGGCAAAAACCGCGATATGCTGTTCATCACAGCCGAAACGGCAGTATATGGGCTAAAAATGAAGGTCAAGGGAGTGAAGTAACCAGCCCGGCTTTTCCAATGGCGGAGTTTCCTGTTTAACCGGGGAATTCCGCCATTCTTTTTGTATCCGGTGCAACGGTTTTGGACTATATATCGTCATGGTCAAATACAATTGCTTCATACTAGATCACCAGCCGACTCGTTACTCAAACTAACCCGCCATTTCGTCTATGCGTCTGATTTTTACGGCCTTTCTTTTTCTTTTCCACATTATTTCTGTTGCACAGAGCCGCGTTACGATCAGCGGGTTTGTGCGGGAAAAAGGCAGCCAGGAATTGCTTCCGGGGGTAAATGTGTATATCGACAACACCCCTTACGGCGCAGTGACGAATACCTACGGCTTTTACTCCCTTACCCTGCCTGCATCAGATTCCGCGACGGTTTCTTTCTCATTTGTCGGTTATGAGAAACAGCAAAGACGTGTAGCGCTCCGGGCGGACTCCGAGCTGAATATCTTTCTTCCAACTATCACCCAGCTCGAAGAAGTGGTCGTGTCTGCGCGTAAGCAGGAGGATTACGTCAGCCGGACGGTGCAGATGAGCAAAGTCGAAATCCCGATCCAGCAGTTAAAAAAAGTGCCTGCATTTTTCGGTGAAAAGGACGTGTTGCGTGTCCTGCAACTCATGCCCGGCGTGCAAAAAGGGACCGAGGGCCAAACGGGGCTATATGTACGCGGAGGCGGTCCCGATCAAAACCTTATTATCCTCGACGATGCGGTGGTTTACAATGCCAATCACCTTTTCGGCTTTTTCTCGATCTTCAATTCGGACGCGCTCAGGAGTGTGGAGCTGACGAAAGGCGGGTTTCCGGCGCGGTACGGGGGAAGGCTGTCATCGGTGCTGGAAATGAATATGAAGGAGGGCAGCAAGGAGAAATTGCATGGCGAGGGCGGTATCGGCCTGATCTCCTCCCGGTTAACCCTCGAAGGGCCTATTTCGAAGGGAAAATCCTCTTTCCTGATCTCCGGCCGCCGTACTTACATCGATTTTCTGGCAGCACCTTTGATCGCCCGGGAACAGCGCGGCGAGGACAGCCAGGTGAAGCCGGGCTATTATTTTTATGATTTGAATGCCAAGATGAACTACGACCTTGGCAGCAAGGATAAGCTGTATATCAGCGGCTATTTCGGCCGCGACAAGTTCCATGCCAACGAAAAGAGCAGTACCTCCGAGACCCGGGCCGGCCTCGACTGGGGCAATGCCACGGCTACAATGCGCTGGAACCATGTTTTAAACCAGAAACTGTTTGTCAATACCTCCTTCATTTTCAGCAACTTCAAATTCGGGGTTTCCAGTTATTCCAAAGAGTTGAATAGCGATGGTTCGCTGGACGACGAATTCAGTCTTGAATACGACTCACGCATCCGCGACCTGGGTATCAAAACGGATTTTGATTTTTACCCTTCCTCCAAACACGCGGTGAAATTCGGAGGGCAAGCGACGTTTCACAAGTTTGTACCATCCGCGCTCGCGATCGCCGGCACATTTACGGACAATCCCATCGAACGCGCCGTGAAACCGGTTTACTCGCTCGAAACCGGGCTCTACATCGAAGATACCTGGCAGGCGCTGGACGCTTTGAAAGTAAATGCAGGATTAAGGTTAAGCACGTTTCAAACCGAGGTGAAGACCTATGTCCGTCCCGAACCGCGCATTTCGGCGGCATTGCGCCTTGCCGAGAATCTTTCGTTCAAAGCTTCCTACGCACGCATGAACCAGTACGTGCATTTGCTTTCCAATACGGGCCTCGGCCTCCCTACCGACCTTTGGGTACCGACTACGGCACGCGTCGCACCCCAGCAATCCGAACAAATAGCCGCGGGTTTTGCCAAGGATTTCGAACGTCCGGCGCTCACGGTTACGCTCGAAGGTTATTATAAAAAAATGGACAACATCCTGAACTACAAGGAAGGCTCGTCGTTTCTGAGTATCAATGGCGAGAATGCGAATGAGCTGAGCTGGGAGGATAATGTAACCGCGGGCAAGGGTTGGTCGTACGGCGGGGAGTTTCTTGTTCAAAAGAAAACAGGCAGGTTCTCCGGCTGGATCGGCTATACATTGTCGTGGACGTATTGGAAGTTCCCAGAGCTGAATTTCGGCAAGACATTCTTTCCCCGCTACGACCGCCGCCACGACCTTTCGGTGGTCGGGATATATGAGTTGAATAAAAGAATTACGCTGTCGGCGACCTGGGTGTACGGTACGGGCAACGCATTGACGCTCCCCGTATCAAGCTACCGGGCGGCGACGGATAATTTCGTAACGCGCATCACTTCCGACGGCAAGCCTGCTATCAACTGGTTTGGCCCGACCGTTAGTGAATATGGACAGAAAAACAGCTATCGTGCCGAGCCGTTCCACCGGATGGACATCGCCATTCAATTCCACAAAAAGAAAAAGCGGCACGAGCGCACGTGGGAGTTCGGCGTTTACAATGCCTACAACCGCAGAAACCCGTTCTTCTACAATATCGACGAAGAAATGGTGATTCTCCCCAATGTGACGCCGGCAACACCCGTTCCCAAATACACGCTGAAACGCTATTCGCTGTTTCCGATACTGCCCTATTTCAGCTATAACTTTAAATTCTAAAAGCGCCCATGTTTCCCCGATATATCATTTTCCTGTTCCTGACTTTGGCCCTGACGGCATGCGAATCGCTAGTGACGGACGTCGACAAGGGCGACCTTCCGCAAGTGGAATCGAAACTGGTGGTACAATGCTTTATTTCTCCCCAGGCAGCACGCATTAATGTGGTGGTTACCGAATCGATACCGCTTTTTGCCGAGCCCGATCTGAAAGGCGGTGTTATCCCGAATGCGGTTGTGAAATTATCCGACGGCTCCCGCGAAACGGTGATCCCGTTCGACACCGCCAACCAGCTGTACTCGGCCGATAAATCCGCACTCGCTATATTGCCCGGGAAAACCTATTTTCTTTCGGTTGTCAATGGGATTCGGTCGGTCAATGCCACTTGCACGGTGCCGGCGATTGCCGTGGTGCCTTCCACCTACAAAATAGATACTTCCTATTCCGGCAGCTTGTCGGCGCGGGATACCTCGCTGACCGTAAAATATAACTGGAACGATATCGCCGGACAAACCAATTATTACCGGGTCCGCGCGTCGCTCGATCTGGAATACAGTGTCCCGGAACAGCTTTCCAATAGCGGCCAATTCACGGAGAAAAGGGTAAGGAACCGGTTCAATTTCAACTGGGACGACACGATCGGCCGGAACGATTTCCGCAATGACGTAAATCTGGACGGTACCGAATTCAGCTCGCCGATCGGCCGCGTGAACCTTCCCGACCCGGTTAGTTACAGCCCCAATGGCACCGTGTACACATCTTACCCCAAAAGTAAGATCATATCCATCACCATGGAAGTGTACAACACCGACGAGCATTACTTCAAATACCATCGCTCGGTGCAAACGCGGGGCGATTCGGATAACCCCTTCGTGGAGCCGTCGCTGATCTACACCAATATCGAGGGCGGGCTCGGATGTTTCGGGGCTTACAACTCGGGGCAACTGGTGTATCGTCCCAAATAATCCGTATTGTCGATTCCTAAGGTTCTACAAAATCTGGCAAACTGAGGTCAAAGTACCTCATTATGTACATCGCCGGATTCGCATTTTCACGGCTGAAAACGGCTGTTCAGCAAGGCATACTTTTTTGCCGGATGATGATCTGAATCGCTATCAGTTGTTCAGGCAATCAGATCATCCATCTTAACACAAAATATTATGGACTTGCAGGGAACAGGCCAGGATAAGGTTAAGAAACCACATCCTTCCAATAAAAACATGGGCGAGCCGGATACGCTCATCGAAACGCTTGAAGACTTACAGGAACAAGGCTATACCTATGACTTTAACCTCACAGCCCATGCCCTGGAAGTGCATCAGGACGACGGCATTTCCCTCACATTATCGCCCGAAGATTTCGACATTGTGCAGGTTTACCGGTTTGAAGGCATGACCGACCCTTCCGATATGTCGATTTTGTATGCCATCGAATCGAAAGACGGGTTGAAAGGTACGCTGGTGAGCAGCTACGGCGTGTATGCCGACGCGATGTCCAACGAGATGATCAAAAAACTGGATACGCGCAGCTCACTGATCGTCCACCCCGAAGACGACGATATGGCGCATTGATATGCCCTGTATTATTAACCCGAGAAAAATACCCTGACCATGGAAATGACCGAACTGACCGAAGAACTCATTGAATCAGCCGAGCAACGGTCTGCCGGCCAGCCCTACCCGCAATTTGTCAAGAACCTGAAAGCCATCGGGGTCGACAACTATGAAGTAAAGGTAAAAAACCACAAACGTACCTATACGTCCGTTAACGGCGAGAAGCTTATCATTGCCGGTGATTTGCCGGAATTTGAATGCGCCGAGACATTTGAGCTGGAAGCGGTAAAAGCGGCTATCAAACGCACACAGGACGGCATGACCGATTATCCTGCCTTCCTGCGTGAGATCGGCGCCGCGGGCATACATACGTACGTAGCCGATCTCACGGGTATGAAGGTGATTTACCAGGGCCCCAACTCCGAATACGAGTACGAGGAGCTAATCCCGGAAGTTTAGAAGTTTAGAAGCCTGCCGCGCATGGTTTCCAGCAAATCGTCGGTAAAATCGAGGTGCGTTACAAACCTGACCAACCCTTTCCCGAACGTCACGGCCAGGATTCCCACACCGGCCAGGCGGCTTACATATTCCTTTTCTGAAATGCCGTCGTTCAACCGGATGATGACGATGTTGGTATCCACCGGAAAAACCTCGGCCACCTCCGGTCTGGCAGCAAACAGTTCTCCAATTGCTCGGGCGCGGCTATGGTCTTCTTTCAGGCGATCTACGTGGTGATCCAGCGCGTAAATACCCGCCGCAGCCAGGAAACCCGCCTGCCGCCAGCCGCCACCCATTACCTTGCGGAAACGGCGCGCCTCCCGGATTGTTTCGCGGGTGCCTAGCAGCAACGAGCCGACGGGGCAGCCAAGGCCTTTGGAAAGGCAAATGCTGATACTGTCGAAGACCTCGCCGTACTGCGCGGGCGTCTCCCCGGTTTCGACCAATGCATTGAACAGTCTTGCGCCGTCGAGGTGCAAGGGGATGTTACGCGCGCCGCAAACCTCACGGATCGCTTCGATCTCCCTAAAATCATAGTAGCAGCCGCCTCCCTTGTTCATGGTGTTTTCAAGAGAAACAAGCCGTGTTACGGTCGAATGCACATCATTCTCCGGGCTGATCGCCTCGGCCACCTGCTGTGCCGTGAGCCTTCCACGGTCGCCGTCGAGCAGCTTTACCGAAGAAAATGCGTTGAGCATAATGCCGCCTCCCTCGTACAGGTAAATATGCGAATGCTTGTCGCAGATCACGTCGCTGCCCGGGCGCGTATGCACGCGGATCGCCAATTGGTTGGTCATCGTGCCCGAAGGGCAAAAAAGCGCATCTTCCATGCCAAAGAGCCGTGCAGCTTTTTCCTGCAATGCATTCACTGTGGGATCGTCACCAAAAACGTCGTCGCCGACCTCGGCGCTCCACATGGCTTCCTGCATTTCCCGGGTGGGCCTGGTAATGGTGTCGCTGCGGAGGTCTATTTTCATTTCAAAGGGATTCATCGGGTATTCATTGCGATTTCCCGCCAAATTAATGCTTATAGCTGATTTCCGGGCAGCTATTGCTTAGTTTAAACGGGTATATTGCAAGCAAATTCAAGCAATATGGAATTCGAAGAATATCTGAAATCTAAAAAAATCGATGCGGGAGCATTCAAAAAAGGCGACATTTTGCGCTTCCAGGAATGGAGCGGCCTTTTTGAAACCATGCACCCGGAGAGTTTCACGGCCCATAAGAAATTCCTGATCAACGAGATCCGCCGACGCTACCTGCTCAAAGAGGATTAACCCCGCATTTCCTCCATCAGCTTCATCAATATGCCTACCGTCTTCTCGGTTTGCTCCTTGCTCGGCGTGGTATCCCAGTTGCCTACAATACCATTGCTGCCGATGTAAATACCGTCTTTCCGGGCAATGAAGTTGGCCCCCTGCGTGTACAATTTGTAATTGATATCTCCCTGCGGAATGAGGCAGGAAAGCTGGCCGGAAACGGGCGTCAGCTCCTGGTCGTTGAAAACCGGCTTCGCGCCCAGCCCCATACAGTTCACAACCACCTTTTCGGGCAATGCGTCGATGTCTTCCAGTTTTTTGATCTCATGGATTTTCACCTTCCCTCCGAACATCGTAAAATCCTGCAACTGGTGCCGCAGGTACGTCGGGATATTGAACATGATATTGGTCCGCCGCGTCACGTGATCGGCTTTGAAAGGATGCTCCTTCTTTTCCAGCCGCACACGCTCGGGTAGCAGGCCGTGTATTTCAAAATCCTCGCCCCCGGCCCCCGGCGTATACACCGGCGCTTCCTTGAAAACGCCGTATTCTTCGGCCCAGCAGGCAATATCGTTCATGCCCAACAGAAACTGGAACCGGCGGAATGAGAACCGCGTCGCATCTTCCCATATGGCCTGAAATTCAGGTTTTGCGATCTTCTTATCACACACCCTCGACGCCGGCGACCAGGTTCCGGTAGCCAGGTTGCTCGTCACATTAGGCGGCACATCCTTGGTGTAAATCGTCACCTCGCAGCCGCTCTCCTGCAATAGCCGTGATGTGGCTATCCCTACCGTTCCACAACCCAGCACCGCTACTTTCTTCTCGCCGGTGGCCAGCACATTCTTCCGGGCAATATTCCCCGTGCCCCAGGACAACGACCAGCCGCTGCCGCCGTGCCCATAGTTGTGTACGATCGTCTTGCTACCCAGTTGCTCCACCTCCAGGCGCGGGCCGGAGGCACGGAAAGGCCGCAAACCGACCGTTTCCTTCACAATGCGGTCCATCGAAAGGCGTAATTTGGGGATTTGGTGGTAGCCCCGGCTAATGTGGAAATGCTTGTCGGGATACCTCAACTCGGTTCTCGGCGCACACGACGACGCCACAGCGCCTAATGCGAAGCTTGCCGGAATGGCTTTTTCAAAGAAATTTCTGCGATTCATTGGGTTGGGAGTGAATAGTAATGGAATTGTGGAATTTAGCCACCAACCGCTATGAATGCAAATTTTATATGGTAGTCTTAAAAAATATCAAAATATCCTTCCCTGGAACACAATTTCAACCTCCCAAAAACCCGGCTCAGTTTCTAGTAAGCGAAAATGGCATATCGATCTCCTGTGTGCCCCATTGCTTGTTAGGTTTGTCACCCATTTGCAGCACCAACGTGCCGCCTTTCAAAAGCTCACTATGGGTAATGTAGGTCCTGGTGAAAGGCTTACCGTTGAGCGTAGCCGATTGAATATACCGGGCAGCGTCGGAAACACCCTTCGCTTTCACCGTAAACGTGCGGTTCTTGCCGGTTTCAATGGATATTTCTTCAAAAACAGGGCTTCCAAGCACATATTGGTCCGTTCCGGGTGCCACGGGGTAAAAGCCCATCATACTGAATGCGAGCCAGGCCGACATCTGCCCGCCGTCCTCATTGCCGCTCAGTCCGCCTACGCTCGTGTCGTACTCGCTCCGGATGATAGTGCGCGTCCATTGCTGCGTCTTCCACGGCTGGCCGCCGAATGAATAGAGGTAGGCGATCTGGTGGTTCGGCTCGTTACCATGCCAGTAATGTCCCTGATCAAACAATGTATCGAGCTTGGCGTTGAAGCGGTTCTTCCCGCCCATGATCTTTTGCAAGCCCGCAATATCCTGCGGTACAAACCACGTGTACTGCGCCGGTGAGCCTTCGGTAATGAAGCTTACGCGTTTGGCAAATGGGTCGAAATTACCGATCCAGCGGCCGTCGGCATACCTTCCGCGCGCATAGCCCGTTGTCGGATCGATCACGTGCCGGTAATTGAGCGCCCGGCTGCGTAGCTGGTCGGCATCCTCTTTTTTGCCCAAACCGGCCGCCAGCGTAGACAAACAAAAGTCGTCGTACGCGTATTCAAGCGTGCGCGACACCTGCTCGCGCTTGTGGAACGCCTGCCAGACACTGTCTTCCAGCGGCACATAGCCATATTGCAAATACGATTTCAACGCCCGGCGGCCTTGCCCGGCTTCGTAGCTTTTAGCATTCGTATTCACCTCAAATGCGTTTTTATGCAAAAACTGATAGGCGCTGTTCACATCAAAGTTCCGCACGTTCTTGGCATAGGCATCGGCAATGACCGACAACGCATGGTCGCCCACCATGGCCGCCGTGTAGTGGTTCCAGCATGGGAAAATCGGCATCCAGCCTCCCTGTTCGGCTTTTTTCACCAGCGATTGCACCATATCGCCCGCCCGCTTGGGTTCCAGCATGATTTCCAGGGGCATTGCCGCCCGGAATGTATCCCACATACTGAAATCGCAATAGTAATCGAAACCTTCGGCTTTTTGCAGCGGCGTACCGCCTCCGAACGACGGGTAGCTGCCGTCGACATCGGAGAAAAGTCTGGGAGAAAGCTTGGTCCGGTATAATGCACTGTAAAAAAGCGCCTTATCATCGTCGCTTCCCGCTACCTTAACCTTACCCAATGCTTCGTTCCAGGATTCACGCGCCGATTTTCGGACAGCTTCGAATGTTTTGGTTCCTAATTCTTTTTCAAGATTCGCTCGGGCTCCTTCGATGCTCGTAAAAGAAGTGCCGATGCGCACGGTAATCACCTGCTTTTCATCCCCAAATCCCACATAGGCACCTAGTTTCTCGCGGTTTCCCTTGCCGGTAAGTATCCTGCCCATAGGCGTAATGGTGTCGCCCAGCCACACACCCGACTGCATGAACTTCTTGTCGAACTTAATGACGAAATATCCGCTGATCCCTGCCGGCTGCCCGGAACCCTGGTAAATACGGTGAACGGGATTGTAACCCACAATCTCCCCCCGCTCCCGGAGTACTTCCACGAACCCCTCGCCCTCATCGCTGTTGGGTTCGATGATGATAAACGACTCTTCGCCGCTCTCAAACTTGAACCGCATCAGGGCCGTCCGCGCGAGGGCAGTTACTTCCGCATTGACCTGATGGTCCTGCAACCAGACGTTGTAATAATCCGGCGTACTCTGCTCCTTTTCGTGGCTGAACTGGCTCGCCCGTTTCTCGGGATTGGTAATGAGCTCGCCCGACAGCGGCATGACGGTCACTGAGCCGTAGTCCTGCACGCATGAGCCATTCAGCCAATGTGTACCGCGGAAGCCCTGGAACTTGTTATCGTTATAATAGAACGGTGCAATGCATTTGGTTTCGGTCGAGCGCGTTTGCGGCGTCCATTGGGTCATGCCATTCGGAACGCCCACGGCGGGGATTGTCTGCCCCTTCAACTCGCTGCCCGCCTCACTATGTGCTTTGGCGCTCTCTGTTGCCGACGGCGCAGTACCGATCATCGTCGCCACGTAATCGACCGGCATTTTTTGTGCATAGGATTGATTATCAACAAAAAAGGTCGACAACAACAGAAAACTGATTGAGAGGAACGGTACGCGCATGGTTAGGCTTGTTATTAATTCAGGTCGGAAGATCGAAAAAATAATGGTATGTTAGGTCGATAGAATGTTGATATTCCACTGAAAAGGACGATTTAAATCCAAGAAACCCTATGAAAATCCATATCATCGACACCGGTTTTTTCAAGCTCGATGGCGGGGCCATGTTCGGCGTGGTACCGAAAGTACTTTGGAACAAGCAGAACCCGGCCGATGAAAAGAACCTCTGCTCCTGGGCCATGCGGTGCCTGCTCATCGAGGATGGCGAAAAGCTGATATTGGTCGATACGGGCATGGGGAACAAGCAGGACGACAAGTTTTTCGGGTATTACGACCTCCACGGCGATGCTACGTTGCACGCGTCGCTTGCCGATAAAGGTTTCAGCCCAGCCGACATTACCGATGTACTCCTCACCCACCTCCATTTCGACCACGTAGGCGGTGCCGTTCAGTTCAGTCGCGACGGCTCCCGTCTGGAACCGACTTTCGCAAACGCGACCTACTGGTCGAACGAAGCGCATTGGCAATGGGCCACCCACCCGAACCCTCGTGAAAAGGCCTCTTTTTTAAAAGAAAACATACTACCATTGCAGGAATCGGGGCAGCTGCGGTTTATAGAAAATGGTCAGTCGCCATTTGAAGGAATCAGTCTCATTCATGTCGACGGCCACACCGAGCAAATGATGCTGCCTGTGATCCGGTACAAAAATCAGCAGATCATCTACTGCGCCGACCTCCTTCCATCTTCCTATCACATCCCCCTCGCCTGGATCATGAGCTACGACATGCGGCCATTACAAACCATCGAGGAAAAGCAAAGCATCCTTCAACAAGCTGCGGACGAGCAATGCATATTGCTTTTCGAGCATGACCCTGTCTATGAGGCGGCATTGGTGGAGCAAACCGAGAAGGGAATCCGGATTCGCGAGCGTGGGGCGTTAGGGGAATTCCTGGTTGAGTAAATGCGGAAGTTTAGCTATATTTGAATATGCACACTCAACAAGAAATACAATTCGATCAGCTGATAAATCTCGTAAGAGGTTTGTCGGATGTTCAGCGCAGGCAACTGAAAGCTGAACTGGATCGTCTTGAAAAAAATGCCAGCGACACCTCACTCGAAGAATTCCTGCTGTCAGCCCCAACGTTCTCTGAAAATCAAATTAACACGATTGAAGAAACCAGAAAGGCAATTGACCAATGGCGAAAGAATTAGTTCTCGTTGACACCTCCATTCTCATCGATTTTTTCCGCAAGTCCGACAAAGCAAATTCCCGGCTAATAACGCTGAATGTGAAGCATTTTGAACGAGTCGATGAATTAATACTCCTACCCTAACCTATGAAAACAGCACTAATCCTTTCTGGCGGGGGCGCGCGGGGGATTGCGCATGTGGGGGTGGCGCAGGCGCTGTGGGAGCGCGGGGTGCGGCCGGATGTGATCAGCGCGACGAGCTCGGGGGCATTTGTGGGGGCTTTGCTGGCGCATGGATATGAGCCCGGCGATATCCTGAAAATTATTCGCGATACGAGCTTTTACCCTTATTTACGGTTTGGGATCGGCGCGAATGGATTACTGCATATGCGGAAGATGGAGGATGTTTTCCGCAAATTCATTCCCGAAAATACATTCGAATCCCTGGGAATACCGCTGATCGTGACCGCTACCGACATTGTTTCGGGCGAAGAGGTGCGTTTCCGCAGCGGCGAACTGGCGTTGCCCGTCCTGGCATCCTGCTGCATTCCCGGGCTTTTCAGTCCGATGCGCTACGACGGTCGCGAGCTGGTGGATGGAGGTGTGTTGAACAACCTGCCCGTCGAGCCGATACTCGACGAGGCAGATTACCTGATCGGCAGTCATTGCAATCCTTTCAATCTGGATAGGCCGCTGAAACGGACTACGGAGATCGTCTACCGGAGCCTCATTCTGGCGATGCATACCAAAACAAAGGCCCGCTGCGCCCAATGCGACCTGCTCATCGAGCCGCCGGCACTGAGCCGTTTCAGCATTTTCGATTTCCGGAAAGCGGAACAGCTTTTTGAAACAGGGTACACATTTACCAAAACGCTCCTGAAAGAGCGCAAAATCCTATTTCCCTGATACGGCTACCGCTTTGTTACCCAGCGTGCCGATCACCCATTCACCCACTTGCTTTCCCTGCTTCTGACCGTTCTCGATCGCGTCCATAAAGTGGATACCGCCATAGAACCGCGAAATGCCGGATTCCTCCGAGGCGTGAAGAAACGATTTAAATGACCGTGCTTTCAGGTTGAAACGCTCCTCTACGGTGTCGGTATAGGCGAAATTATCCCCGAAATAATGCGTAAGGATCACGGCAGCCGCTGTCGATATCACGGAGTGGCCGCTCAGGTATTCCGGGAACGGCGGGGTTTGCAGGAATGGCTTCCAGGTCGGATCGATGTATTTGCGTATGGCGGTTTCGGGGCGGATGCGGTTGCTGCGGTATTTTTCGTCCCAGCAGGCCATGAAACCGTCCATCAACCCGATCGCCACCGAGGTATTGATCAGCATCGTTTTGGAGAAATCGGTCTTCGCTTTCCGGCAGGCAATGTCGGTAATGCCCATCCAATGCGCACCCGGGGAGATTTTCTTCATTCCTACCAATAAATGGCCCTTGTTTTCCAGCGCAAACGGATTGCAATCCCAGAATGCGGCAATTACGCGGTGCTCCTGCTCCTTGGTATCGTCGTAATTGCGTTTCATCAGCGTATAAAACGCTGAATTTTTCGCTTCCGAGAATGCGATCGGGGGCGCCGGCTTGAACTGCGAAGCGGAATCCAGCGTGAATGGCCGCACGGTTTTAAAATAGGGTTCCACCGGTGGAAAATAGCCCGGAGGCGTCGGGTACCAGGTTCCCGGACCACCGTGCGGTTCGTAGCGCGGGAAGTTGCTGATCTTATTGTAACGGTCCGCCTTCGCATATTTCAGAATCTGCTTGCTGATGGCCAATGCATATTCCTGCGATCCGGCTAGGACCTCGTCCGTAAAGCCGATTTTCTTGCAGGAATCGACCAGACTTTCCTGATACTTTTTTAGCAGCAAGCCACCCGAAGGCTGCATTTTCTTCGCCGTTTCGAGCATGGCGAGCGCAGCAGCGAGCTGATAGGAATATTCGGCCACCTTGGGTTTTTCTATTTCCGGGAAGTCATTCAATACCCCGTGCATCGTGGGGTAAGCCTTGTCATTCGCGGCTACCACTTCGTAGCCCGCCAGGCAGGCGTAAGAATAGAATCGCGCCCCGAGTGGCGGGTTTGTGACGTCGTGTACCATTACATCGGTCATTTGCTGCGTCACCTGGCCGATCACCGTCGGATCGATCTCCTTTTTCGATTCATTCTTTTTGCAGGCCGTCCACACGACAGCCAGCAGCATTCCCAGGAGAAGGTTACTGAACTTTGCCAATTTGATATGCTTTTATTTCCTGTTGATTAATCCCGAATAGCAGTTTATTACCGAGCGGTAGCACACTGCGCACGTCGCCTTGCAGGCCAAAACCCGATTTTTCCTGACTCACATATTCAAATTGCCCATTGCCATTGCCTTGCAGGAGGATACCATAATTGGCATCGTACTTCCCGAAGCGAAGCCGTGCTTTGCTGATATTGCCGCAAAGCAACAGATCCTTCTTACCGTCCCCATTGTAATCGAGCGAGGTAATGGTGTAAACGGGCGACACCTGCGTTTGCAACGGTAATGCCTTTTCGGAGAACTTGGCGTTGCCATTCCTTTCGAAATAGGCAGTCCGGAGGTAATTCGCTTTGAGTTCCCGGGCGCCTTCGAGCTCTTCTTTGGTAAAGACTTCTTTCACCGTCGCATCGGCGTAGCTCTTGTAATCCTGGAAACGGGTACGCATGATACTCATCTGGTCCAGCAACTCGTCGCGCGTTACATACGGATAACTTTTGCCCTGAATGTAAAAGCTCATAATCGGGTCGACGTTCCCATTGTCGTCAAAATCCTTGTACACCATTTCCACCGGCTCATTATCACTGGCTTTGCATTGGGTATTGACACCCATATTACCGATCACGAGGTCGTCCCTGCCATCGCCATTCAGATCCTCCACCAGGATTTTGTTCCACCAGCCATGGTAAGGTTTATCGAAATACTCCGTGGTCTTGTTTTCGAGCTTGCCATTGTTGTTAATAAAAACCGTAATCGGCATCCATTCCCCTACTACGATCAGATCGGCCTTTTTATCGCCGTTCAGGTCCGTCCAGGCGGCGTCAGTCACGAGCCCGATACGTTCCAGCTCCTTGGAAATCGCGGCTGTCTGGTCGGTGAATTTCCCTTTACCATCGTTAATCAGGACGTAACTACGCGGTGTTTCGGGGTATCGGCCGGGAACAACGCGACCGCCTACGAAAAGATCCGGCTTGCCGTCGCCATTAATATCCGCCACGCGTACGCAGCTCGTGCTGGTGAGCATCGCGGGCAATGCGCCCGAGGCTTTGGTAAAATTGCCCTTGCCGTCATTGATATACAACCGGCTTTGCAGCAAAGGATCTTCCGGCATCAAGCTCGCATAACCGCCGCTGGCCACAAATATGTCCTGTGCGCCGTCACCATTCGCATCGAAAAACAATGCATCGGTATCTTCACTTCGCTTGTCGGCCTCAAAAGCGGGAACGGGCTTTACCGTGAATGCCCCGCCTTTTTGCTGAATGTACAACTTCGCAGCCTCTCCGGAAGTACCTCCGATAAACACATCTTCCAGGCCGTCGCTATTCACATCGCCTTTCCGCAAGCACGGGTTGGAGAAAGAAATCGGGTTAATCAGCAACGGCTGACGTTTGAAATCATTCATTTTCACCGCCGGGCTCTTGAATGCAATCGGCGAAGCAACCTGCGCAAACAGTGGCGTAACAGCTTTTTCCCCCTTTACCTTTTCCTTGGCATTCCCTTCGGAAAGCGTCAACGTGGTATTTGTTTTGGGGTTAATCACCTTTTCCTGCTTGCCATTCAGCCAGGTTACCACCAACGAGTCGATGGCCCCTTCCTGACCCAATCCAAAATGCAATACCGGCGATACGCTCGACTGGTACCCGCGGGTCGGCATTTGTTCGAGGTATTGCTGCTGGCCTTTCTGATAAATCGTCACTTTCGCTCCCAGCCCGAACGTGTTCTGCCCGGCGCCGGTCAGCTTTATTTTGAGGTAATTGTTTTTTAAATGCTTGTCACCCTCATTTTGGTAAATAAATGCAGGCTTATTGATATTATTCACGACCAGGTCCAGGTCTCCGTCGTTGTCCAGGTCAGCATAGGCCGCACCGCCGGAATTGGAGATTTCTCCCAGGCCCCAGGTGTCGGCTACGTTGGTAAATGTGAGGTCCTTTTTGTTTTGGAACAGGTAGTTTTTCATGTTCGAAGACGGCATCTGATACACCAGTTGGAGCACGTCTTCCCGTTTCACCTGGCCTTCGATCCGCTTCAAATGATCGCCCATGAACTTCACAAAATCCATATTCGTAAAGTCGCGCAGGTTACCGTTGGTAATGAAAAGGTCTTTCCAGCCGTCGTTGTCATAATCCGCAAAGAGCGACGCCCAGCTCCAGTCGGTATTGGAAACACCCGAAAGCTGGCCAATTTCGGAGAATACCGGATGCTTGGTTCCTTTGCCAAGGCCTTCATTCAGTTGCAGCATATTGCGCATATACTGGTGATGAAAGCCCATTTTTACATTAAAATCAAACAATTCGTAGTTATCGAGGCCCGTTAGCAGCTTCTGGCGGCGGTTATCCTCGGGGAGCATGTCGAGCGTGAAGATATCCGGCAGGCCGTCGTTGTTGAAATCGGCGATGTCGTTCCCCATCGACGAATGCGATGTGTGGCCGATGCTGGCGTCGAGCACGTCGGTAAATGTGCCGTTGCCATTATTAATGTATAAAAAATCCGGAACGGAATAGTCGTTGGAAATGTACATATCCTGCCAGCCGTCCTGGTTAATATCGGCAATGCCGATCCCCAGGCCGTAGGTCAGCTGCGAGCTGTGAATGCCCGCCTTTTGGGTAATATCTGTAAAATGCGGTGTGCCGTTTTGCGGATCGTTCCGGAACAGCCTTACGCCGGTTACCGGATCCTCCTTTCTTAGAATATCAGCCGTGCTTGCCTCGTCGAGGATCGGCAGGGCCTTCGGGTTATGGTTGAGCAGGAACATATCGAGGTCCCCGTCTTTATCGAAATCGAAAAACGCAGCTTGCGTGCTATTGCTTAAAACTCCCAGGCCATATTGCTCCGCCATCTCTTCAAATTGCGGAATACCCTGCGCATTGTTGCCTTTGTTGATGAATAGTTGGTCTTTCAGGCTCTCGGGCGAAACCGCGCCGGAATAGCAAACATAAATATCCAGCTTGCCGTCGCCATTCACATCCGCCATGGTGACTCCCGTCTTCCACGGGCGCTCGCGCCCTCCCACCTGCGCAATGGCCGTAATGTCCTCGAATACCATCTTGCCCTTGTTCAGGTACAGCTTATTGGGCACCATATTACCGGTGAAGTAAATATCGTCGAGCCCGTCGCCATTGAGGTCGCCGACTGCTACGCCACCGCCGTTATAGAAGTATTCATACATCAACACATTGGTATTCAGCCCCTCGGTCAATGTATTGGAGAAATCGACTTTGGTCTGTTCGGGACTCAGCAGCGTAAAGAGTTTCGGGCCGTCGGGGCCTTTCTTTTCTTCTTTGGAATCGGAGGATTTGTTACAACCGGAAAGAACCAGTCCAGCGATCAGAATCATGCTGCCTGCTTTCCAGGGCCATATTTGCTTCATGACGGGGAATGAAGAGTTTTGAAGGAGTAAAAAAAGAAACTATGCCTTGTAAGCCAAGACATAGTTTCAGTAAAATTAGTCAATAAAATATAACTATTTATCGTAACCTGGGTTTTGTACCAGTTTCGCGTTACGGTTGATTTCGTCGCGGCTGAACGGACGATAGTACATCTTATCTACCCAGGTGCGGTTTTCGTGCGATTTCTCTTCTACCGGAGTATAAGTATAATCGTAAACCGTTGGATCGTAATGATATGGCTCCTTCATCGACTTACCAGCCTTGAACTTACCGATTACGTTGATGTACTGCAAAGAGCGGCCCAAAGTAGCAGGAGCGACCATCCAGCGACGTGCATCGTGGTAACGCTGCTCCTCGTAAGCCATTTCAATGCGTTTCTCGTGACGGTAAGCTTCTTTCAAAGCAGCGCCTGAAACTTTCAATGCAGGCATACCAGCGCGGAAACGGATTTTGTTCAGCCATTCCAATGCAACGGCTTCTTCACCTACTTCAATGCTCGCCTCGATGTAGTTGAACACCAACTCAGTCACGCGCATGAATGGCCATGGAATGTTCTGGCGATCGGTGTTGTCGTACAACGATGGGTTCGGATCGATGAACTTACGCATGTAGTAACCGGTGCGGCTACCGTTCCAGTCTTCGATAGAGCTGCTGCGGGTATCCAATCCTTTGCGGTTAATCAATGCTCCTTTGTCATCCAGAAGGTCATATGCACCTGTCTGGATCTGGTTAGCAGGGTCTTTCGCATCGGAAGGACGTGGTTTCCAGTTAGCACCGTCATACATAACAGTAGCATAGAAACGAGGGTCACGGTTCGCGTACGGGTTCGCTTTGTGGGTCGGGTTAGTCCATGAGAACGCAGTACCGTCCATCATTTCGTAATCATCCACCAGTGTTCCGATCGGCGTGTTACCAGCCCAGTTGTGGTAGCCGTTAGGACCATTGTTCAAACCGGTCTGGCGGGCACCTTCGTTCTGGCTAGGCGTGAAATAACGTCCGAAAATGATCTCGTTCGCAGTTGCATCCAGGGATTTGTCACCGCTGGCACCGGCCATTGAAATAGAAATGTAGTTCGCACGACCTTGCTCGGGAGTTACAGGAGCTGTCAGGTTCAGTTTATAACCGCTGCCACCTGCATCCAAAGCAGCTTTTGCAGCAGCCTGGGCGGCAGTCCAACGTGCTTTGCGGTCACCCGAAGTGTAACCCAGGAATTCAGGGTTTGCGAAAGCAGCGATTACCTCCGATTTGGCTTTCGCCGTCGGCATATCGTGCAAATCGCTCGCTGCGTAAAGCAAAATCCGTGACTTCAGCGCGAGTGCGGCAGCTTTGGTTGCGCGTCCTTTCACCAATGCTTTGCCATCCAGCAACAGTGCTGCACTGTCGGCATCGCTGATGATCTGCTTCACGCATTCGTCGAAGGTATTCCGCGCAACGGAGTAATCTTCGTTCAATGCATAAACCTTGGTGATCACCGGTACAGAACCATAGTAGCGTACCAATTGCTGATAATAGTAAGCACGCATAAAATACGCCTCCCCTTTCAAACGCGATTTCAGGGTTTCATCCGTGAAAGTCGCTTTTCCGAGGTTCGAGATCGCAATGTTGGATGCGCGGATGTACTGGTACATCTGGCTCCAGCCGTAGGTTGCATCCACCCATCCGAGGTTGGAAGGGCTCAAACTACCTTCGTTCACCGTGTTAATGTTACGGCCGGTGTGGGTAAATACCGCTTCGTCTGTAAGGGAAGCAAGCATTTGCTCACTGAAACCACCCTGCTGCAAACCGGCGTAAATACCCGTCACAAAACTTTCTGACAAGGCACCGTCTCCCCACACCTGGTCGGCCGCGATTTCAGTTGGCGGCGTTACGTCGAGGAAATCAGTATCGCATGATGACAAGCCTCCCGCCATCAGTGCAGCAACCAATAAAAACTTATATGTCAATTTCATATTTCTGATTCGTTAAAATGCTAGACGTACACCTGCGCTGACAACTCTTGATTGCGGATAGTACTGACCACTGTTGGTAGTCGCTTCCGGATCCCAAACCTTGATTTTGTCGAAAGTCAACAGGTTCAATCCGTTCACATAGACTCTCAGGTTGCTCAAACCGATTTTAGAACCGATTTCCGATGGCAGGTTATACCCGATTTCGATGTTTTTCAAACGCAGGTAGTTGTTGCTTTTCAGGAAGTAGTTGTTGATACCGGCCTGGCCTGTGTTGGTGTAGTAACGGTTGTTACGGTTGGTCAGACGTGGGTATTTGTCGGTTGGGTTGTCGATCGTCCAGCGGTGATCGAAGTCGTATTTCAGGTAGTTACCAATATCACCAGATTCGGTCAAACCTACGATCTGAAGACCTCCCAACGTTCCCTGGAACAACATGGACAAATCGAATTGCTTGTAACCGAGGTTCACCGAAGCACCACCTGTAAACCATGGACGAGATACTTTCTCGGTACGGATACGGTCGTCGGCGCTGATTTTGCCATCACCGTTCACATCTTTGAACTTCATGTCGCCTGGGCGCAGGTTACCTGTGATAGGGCCGTAGTCAAGCGTTTTAGCATCGATTTCCTCCTGGCTTTTGAACACACCGTCGAATTGGTATACAAGGAATGATCCGTAAGGCATACCGGTAGAGCGCTGATAAGTAGGAGCTCCCGGAACTTCATCCCAGTACTTGATTTTGTTTTTGGCATAACCACCATTCACGCTCACAGAGTAAGTGAAGTCTCCTGCATTGCCGTCATAGCTCAGCTTGAACTCCCATCCTTTGTTTTGCAGTTTACCCAGGTTTTGGGGAGGAAGCTTGCCATCGATACCAGCAGTCGACGGAGTTGAACCCGTTTTCGGGATCAGCGTTTTCGAACGGTTGTTTACGAAGTAATCGAACTCGAATGCCAGTTTGTCGTTGAACAACGTACCCTCGATACCGAAGTTGGAGTTGTTCGCAACCTCCCAGGTAAAGCTTGGGTTGGCAACACGGGTTTCAAGCAAAGTTTTCGCCACCTGATCGTTGATGATGTAGGTTCCGAAGCCCATGGTCGACAGGTATTGGTACTCGGCCAGTACGTCGCTTCCGAGGTTATAAGGCTCAGCACCCATTTGTCCCCACGATCCGCGCAGTTTCACGTTGTTCACGTAACGCGAGATGTTGTTTTTCCAGAAGCCTTCTTCCGAAATACGCCATCCGGCTGATACCCCTGGGAAGAAACCGAAACGGCCGTCTTTAGGGAATACGTAAGAACCATCCACACGCCACAGGAATTCAGCGAGGTATTTCTCTTTGAAGTTGTAACCCGCACGACCGAAGTAGCTCAAACGTGCTCTTTTGTACAAATCGAAGTTACCGAGATCCTGCTCAGGTGTACCACCCGCGAAAAGCTGGTCTACTACCGGAGAAATGAAGTAACGACGGAATGCATAGAAACCATCCGCATCCACTTTCTCACGCTGGATACCACCCATTACATTGAAGTTGTGGCCGTCGATCGATTTTTCGTAAGAAACCTGACCTGTCAACTGAACTGACAATTCCTGTGAAGCACTTTCTCTCAGACGTGGGTCTTTGAACGTAGAACGTACAGTACCTGTCAGGAATGGTGTTTTACCGTCGGCTTCGTAAGTTTTCTTATCCCAGAAATACAATGTCCAGGGAGTTTCGAAGTTTTTCTGACGGCGCAGCTGCTTATCGATCGCAGCCATAGCATTGATTTTCAACCCTGGTACGCCTGGCACCTGGATTTCGAGACCTCCGTTGGTTTGGATGTAGTCTCTCTTGTCGTTGTTGTAACCTGTTGTGTTGGTTGTGATAACCGCCGGGTTCTGACCGTTCTCGATATCAGGACCTGGACGTCCGTCCGGCCAGATGGCGATTTCAGTTGGTTTACCGCGCATCAACATACGGAAGATCGCGCCAGCACCGTTACCACCGCTTGGGAAGTGACGGAACTCTTCACGCAAAGTCACACCCAGGTTTGCAGTTACATACTTGTTGATTTTGGTGTCGAGGTTCAAACGCATATCATACTGCTTGTAACCTGTTGCCGAATTTACATAGTAACCATCCTGATTGATGTGTCCGATCGAAGCCAGGTATTTCACGTTTTCGCTACCACCTGTCAATTGCAGGTTGTGGCGTTGCTGAGGTGCCCATTTGCGGATTACAGAGCCGTACCAGTCGGTATTCGGGTGCAACAAAGGATCTGAACCGTCGCGGAATTTCTTCATATCGTCCGGAGTGAACACGGCGTTCACCACGTTTCCGTTGTCAGTTCTGGTGTATGAACCGTTGGTGTTGAAACCCTGCAATGCACCTTGCCACTGTCCTACGGGCAGGTTGTCATAGATCTGCAATTCGTTACGGATTGTCGCATACTCAGCTGCATTCGACATTTCAGGTGTACGTGTTGGCTGCGATACACCGAGGTTCATATCATACGAAATCTGTGGCTTGCCTGTTTTACCGCGTTTGGTCGTAATGAGGATAACCCCGTTACCGGCGCGTGAACCGTAGATCGCCGCAGCCGCATCTTTCAGTACTGAAATACTTTCGATATCGGCAGGGTTGATACGGTCGAGACCACCTGAACGGTTAGGAACACCGTCCACAACGATCAGCGCGTTGCTGTTACCCAATGAGTTGGTACCGCGGATACGGATCGCCGAGCCGTCATAACCGGGCTCACCGCTGGATTGTACCGCCGAAATACCAGGCAGACGTCCGCCCAGTGTGTTGGATAAGTTGGCAGCAGGCGCTTTCTGAAGTTCCGCACCTTTTACAGCGGTAACCGAGCCGGTCAGGGTAGCCTTTTTGGCAGTACCATAACCTACAACGACCACTTCTTCCAGTGCTTTTGTATCAGCCAGCAGGATCACATCGAGAATGCTTTTGCCGCCTACGGGGATTTCCTGCGTGAGGTAACCGATGAATGAGAATACCAGCGTACCGTTTTTCTCGGCATTCACCGTGTAAAGTCCTTCATTGTCGGTCACTGTACCCGCGGTGGTTCCCTTCACGACAACGCTCACACCAGGCAGCGGCTGTCCCTGTTCATCTTTGATCTTACCCTTGATGGTATTCTGGGCGAATGCACCCACGACCGTCACCAGGGCCAGACAAAGAGAAAAAACACTTCGTGATACAGCACGAGGCGTCCATCCAGTAGAAAATCTCATAGATTAATAGTTAGATTAAAATGTTGTAGTAAGAATGTTTGCTTAACCGTATAAGCACGGAACGTAGCGTCAGACGTGATTTCCATTCCGAAAATCGTCCGTAGCGAGTCAGAAAAGTGTAGCCAGGAGAATTTTTTTACATAGAGTAACTTTAGTGATAAGGGTGAGTAATTTCATCGATCAGAGTTCAGGACATCAAACAGTGTATATCATACACAATCTTATATGGATACTCCTGTTGTTTGTAGAAGAAGTACCATCAGATTTTATATACTCGCTTGATTGTACAAAAAGATATCAATTTTTTAACAAAAAAAAGGTTTCCCGATTAATGAATATGCATTCTTAAAAAATAACAATAATTAGTAGTACCAATCGAACATTTTTTATCAATTAGTCATATATAAGTTACAAACAATCATTCTTTTGTACATTATTATCTTCGAAATCCCATTTCTTGCTATATTCGTAGACGTTTCAGTTACAAATCTCCTATCGAAATCGAATGAAGTTTCATTTACTCTCCCTCTTGCTTGTTTGCTTCTTATATGGGTGTAAAAAAGAGTCTTCACCCAGCGAGTATAATGCGAAAGCATCCGATCCTCAGCTTTTTCACGAGACAGCGACCCACCTTACCGACGTGATTATTCACGACATATTCAAGCCGCCGGTGGCAAGTCGGATCTATGGCTATTCATTTCTGGCCGCTTACGAAGCACTATCTCCGGGGAACAAGGAATATCAATCTCTTGGTAACCAGCTCGTTAAATTCAACACACCTCCCCGACCGGATTCGACACTGGCCTATTGCTTCCCGCTCGCGGGCATCAAAGCATTTACGGTAGTGGGCAGGACGCTCACCTTTTCGGGCAATATGTGGGATGACTACGAGAAGGGGCTTTTCAAGAAATTCCAGGAAATGGGAATTCCCCAGGACGTATATGAACGCTCCATCGCATACGGTGATACGGTAGCCAAGCATGTACTGGCATATTCGGCCAAAGATCATTATAAAGAGATACGCGGATACCGCTATACGGTGACCAATAAACCCGGCACCTGGGTACCTACGCCACCCGCATACGCGGACGCATGCGAGCCCATGTGGAATACCGTCAGAACGTTCGCGCTCGACTCGGTGACCCAGTTCCGCTGCCCGCCTCCTGCACCATACGACCTTGCCAAAAACAGCAAGTTCATGCAGCTTGCCATGGAAGTTTACAATACCGGCAACACTCTTACCGAAGACCAGAAAGCGACCGCCTACTTCTGGGACGACAATGCATTTGTTACCAACGTCGTCGGCCACGCCATGTTTGCCAATAAAAAAATGACCCCGGCCGGCCACTGGATGGCGATCGTGAGAACGGTGGCCAATGACAAAAAGCTGGACCTGCTGCAATCGGTAGAGGCCTATACGTTGGGAGCGCTCTCCATTTACGATGCATTCATTGCCTGCTGGGACGAGAAATACCGCACGGTTCGGATCCGCCCCGAAACGGTGATCAACAACAACTGGGACCCCAACTGGCGCCCATTCCTGGAAACGCCGGCGTTCCCCGAATACGTGAGCGGGCACAGTTCGATTTCGGCGGCCTGCGGAACCGTACTAACGCATTTGATCGGTGCCAATGTCGCTTTCACGGACACGACCGAGAAGAAATACGGACACGGCGTGAAATCCTTCAAGTCTTTTGAAGAAGCATATTGGGATGCTTCCATTAGCCGGGTTTACGGCGGGATCCACTACCGCGACGGCGTGGAAGAAGGAACGCACCTGGGCCAGAAAGTCGGGGAAAATGTATGGCAAAGAGCGGTAACGCGCCGAAGCCGGAACATTCTCGCTCAAAACCCTAAGCCTTAGGCATGCACATGATCGGCATTGTAATGCAGCCCGATGTTCTCGCGTCGGGCCATTGCCATTTTAATGATCAGGTAAGAAACCGAGATCATGTTCCTCAGCTCGCATATCGCCACCGACACTTTGGACTCGCGGTATAGTTGCTCATGCTCCTGGTGCAGGAGTTCGAGACGGTCATAGGCGCGTTTCAAACGACGGTCGGTGCGCACGATACCCACATAATTGGACATAATGCTGTTGAGCTCGCGGGTCATTTCTGTAACGAGGACCTGCTCTTCCGGGTGCGTCGTGCCCGAATCGTCCCACTCGGGGATATTTTGGGCTATCACCGCATTTTCGAAATTGGCGATCGTGCTTTCAAAGGCCCGGTGCCCGAAAACCACGGCTTCGAGCAGGGAGTTGGAAGCAAGGCGGTTGGAGCCATGTAACCCTGTGCAGGCACACTCTCCTACTCCATATAGAAACTCAATGTTGGTCTTACCCCATTCGTTCACGCGCACGCCCCCGCACATGTAATGCTGCGCAGGCACGACGGGAATCATATCTTTCCGTACATCGACGCCCTGTTGCAGGCAGTACTCGGTAATGTTCGGGAAATGCTCAAGAAACTTTTCATAATCGCAATGCCGGACGTCGAGATAGACGTGATCGACCCCGTTTTTCTTCATTTCGGAGTCAATGGCACGGGCTACGATGTCACGGGGAGCAAGCGAAAGGCGGCTGTCGTAGTTTTCCATGAACGTGCTGCCGTCCGCCCTTTTTAATATACCTCCAAAACCCCGCACTGCCTCGGAAATGAGGAATGACGGCTTCTGGCCAGGCTGGTAAAAACTCGTGGGATGGAACTGGATGAATTCCATATTATCGCAAATGCCTTTCGCGCGGTAGGCCATTGCGATGCCGTCACCGGTTGCGATCGTCGGGTTGGTGGTGCTCTGGTAGATATTGCCGATGCCGCCGGTCGCAAGCAAGGTTGTTTTCGCGAGAAACTTCTCGACTTCACCCGTCTGGCGGTTCAGCACATAGGCACCGAAGCATTTAATGTCTTCCCGGTAACGGTATACCGTTTCGCCCAAATGGTGTTGGGTGATCAGCTCCACCGCGTAGTAATGCGTAAAAATCTGGATGCTTTTGTGGCGGTTTACTTCTTCTAGTAATGCCCGCTCTATTTCCGCGCCGGTAATGTCCTTGAAATGCAGGATCCGGTGGTCGGAATGCCCGCCTTCCTTGGCGAGATCGTATTCTCCTCCTTTTTCCTTATCGAAGCGTGTCCCGTAGTCAATCAGTTCCTGAATGCGCTCGGGAGCTTCACGCACGACGATTTCCACAATATTCCTTTTATTGACCTCATCCCCCGCATCCATCGTGTCCTGAATATGCTTTTCAAACGAATCGGACTCCGCCCAGACTACCGCAATGCCTCCCTGGGCATATTTGGTGTTGGTTTCATCGGCCTGGACCTTGGTGATCACGGCGATGGACACTTCCTGTTTCAATTCATCGAAATGGCGGGCTAATTTGGCTGCATAGCTAAGTCCGGCAATTCCCGAACCGATAATCAGAAAATCAAATTGGGGCATAACTTCAGGAATAGGGTTAAATCGGGTGTCAGATGCCTTTGCTCAATTCCAGCATGCGTGCTACGGAATCATAAGCTTTCAGGCGGATGTCCTCGGGCACAAAGATCTCCGGCTGCTCATAATACAGCGCATTGTAAACCTTTTCGAGGGTATTCATTTTCATATAAGGGCATTCGGAGCAGGCGCAAGTATTGTTGTCCGAACCCGGAGCCGGGATCAGCTTCTTATCCGGCACCGACTGCTTCATTTTATGCAGGATACCCGCTTCGGTCGCTACGATAAACTTATCATGGCTCGATTCCTTCACGAATTTCAACAGACCTGTTGTAGAGCTCACGAAATCCGCCTGTTTCAAAATGTCTTCCTTGCATTCCGGGTGGGCGATCAGCAGCGCATCCGGGTTTTCCGCACGAAGCTGGGCCAGTTTTTCCCTGGAAATATCAATATGTACAATACAGGCACCATCCCAAAGCACCATATCGCGGCCGGTCTTGTGCGCCACGTAGCGGCCCAGGTTCGCATCCGGCGCAAATATGATTTTCTGGTCTTTCGGCAGGCTTTCCACGATCTGCAATGCATTCGAGGAAGTGCAAACGATATCGGTCAGCGCCTTGATCTCCGCCGAACAGTTGATATAGCTGATCACGATATGATCAGGATATTGCGCTTTGAATGCGGCAAACTTGTCGGCAGGAGCGGAGTCCGCCAGCGAGCAACCCGCATTCAGGTCAGGGATTACTACTTTTTTACCAGGGCTGAGAATTTTCGCAGTCTCGCCCATGAAGTGCACGCCGCAGAAAACGATCATATCGGCATCGGTAGCGGCCGCCTGCTGCGAAAGACCGAGGCTATCGCCGATATAGTCGGCCAGGTCCTGGATTTCCGCATCCACATAGTAATGCGCGAGAATGACCGCATTCTTTTCTTTTTTCAGGCGGTTGATCTCCGCCACCAGATCGATATCTTCCGCGATCGCCTCCGTCACATACCCGTAGCGGTTAACCTGCGCTTCAATTGTAGTCATTATGGTGAATAATTGGCTTTTATTTAATACTAAAATCCATGCCGAATTTACGATATTAAACCAATGAAAAGCAAAGAAAGTGCGGCGGCGCGCCTAAAACAAAAGCCGCCGGGAACGGTCCCGACGGCTTTTTGATGCGTCTATGAATGATAGTCTTACAAGATCCAACGGAAAAATGCGTACAGCGTTCCGGCCAGCAACATGGTTACGGGCAAAGTCAAAACCCACGCAATCACAATGTTACGGATCGTACCGCCTTGCAGGTTTTTCACCCCTTTGCTGGCCACCATAGAACCCGCAATACCGGATGAAAGTACGTGCGTGGTACTTACCGGAAGTCCCAGGTAAGAGGATACCCCGATCGTACTCGCCGCTACTAATTCAGCCGAAGCACCCTGTGCATAAGTCAAATGCTGCTTTCCGATCTTCTCACCGATCGTTACCACGATCCGCTTCCAGCCTACCATGGTTCCAAGGCCGAGAGAAAGTGAAATCATGAGGATAACCCAGTCAGGCGCGTAGTCGGTGTACCTTCTAATACCGTGCTCGCTACCCGATTGTTTTTTCAGGAATGCGAGATCGGTTGCATTCAGGTTGGCCTGCCCATTATCGAGGATTGTCTTGATATTACGGCTTACCAGCAACAGCGAACGACGTGCCTCCATGCGCTGCTCTTTCGGCAGGCGGTGCTCAGGCAACGGGCTGTCGATCTGCGCCTGCAAATGCGTCAGCTCGGCTTTAATAGTATACAAATGCGCCCTGTCGGAGATTGACAGGCGGGAAGAATCGATGCTGTTCACGGCCCGCTCGATCCCTACGAGGTCGGCTTTCATCCCCACAGGGTCTTTGGAATTATCCAATGCAAAATGTGCCGGTACGATACCGATCAGGATGAGCATCACAAGCCCTACCCCTTTCTGGCCGTCGTTGGAGCCGTGGAAGAAACTTACCAATGTACAGGTAGTGATCAGAATGGCGCGGATCCAGATCGGCGGCGCTTCGTTTTTCTTAGGTTCGCTGAAAACAATCTCACGCAACGGCTTGGACAACGATCTTCTCAGAATAAACATAATGATGATCGCCAGCGCGAAACCAAAGATCGGCGAGGTAAGCAGCGACATAAACAACTCTTGTGCTTTCGACCAGTTGACGCCGGTACCCTGTGTATTTTCAGGCATTAATGTAAATGCAAGACCTACGCCGAGGATCGAACCGATGAGCGTGTGCGAGCTGGAACTCGGCAAGCCGAAATACCAGGTACCCAGGTTCCAGATAATGGCGCTGAAAAGCAGCGAAAACACCATCGCGGCACTATGATAGACGTTCTGATCGATCAGCAATTCCACCGGAAGCAGGTTCACAATCCCCATGGCCACGGCAATACCGCCGAAGAATACACCACAGAAGTTCATGAAACCCGACCATATTACGGCCACATTCGGTTTCAGTGAATTGGTATAAATCACCGTCGCTACCGCATTGGCGGTATCGTGGAAACCATTAACAAATTCGAATGCGCAGGCCGCTAAAATACTAAACGCGAGGAGGATGAAAATGTCGGTTTCAAGACCAAACATAAAAGAAGTTGATAGGTTGAATTATTGACGCAAAACTACTTATAAACAGCCGACCCAATGTTAAGAAATTGTTAAGTCAGGTTAATCTCAGTTTGTTTCTTTGTTAGCCAGCTGCCCGCAAGCGGCATCGATATCCTTGCCCCTGCTCCTCCGCACGTGCACGGAAACTCCTCTGTCTTCCAGGAAAGCGGCAAATTTATCCAACCGGTCAGCCTCTGTGTTTTTAAAATCAGCCTCGGCGATCGGGTTATACTCAATGATGTTCACCCGTGCCGGAACACGCTTGCAAAATTCCCAAAGCTCTTTGGCATCCTGCAAAGTGTCATTGAAATTATTGAAGACAATATATTCGAAAGTAATGCGGTTGCCTGTTTTCTTATAAAAATAATTCAAGGCTTCGGCCAGGTTATCGAGCGAGTTCGACTCGTTGATCGGCATGATCTGGTTACGCTTTTCATCGTTTGCCGCGTGCAGCGACAATGCCAACCTGAACCGCACCTCGTCGTCGGCCAGCTTTTTGATCATCTTCGCAATGCCCGCTGTCGAAACCGTAATGCGCTTGGGCGACATATTCAGTCCTTCCGGCGAAGTAATGTATTCAATGGATTGCAGCACGTTCGCGTAGTTCAGCAACGGCTCGCCCATTCCCATATATACAATGTTGGTCAACGGCGCATTGAATGTGTTTTCGGCCTGCCGCGCAATCGCGACCACCTGGTCGTATATTTCCCCGGCTTCGAGGTTGCGCTTCCGGTCCATATAGCCTGTCGCGCAGAACTTGCACGTCAGCGAGCACCCTACCTGGCTGCTCACGCAGGCGGTCATGCGGTCGGCTGCGGGTATAAGCACGCCTTCCACGAGGTTCCCGTCGAAAAGCTTGAATGCGGATTTGATGGTACCGTCGTTGCTGTGCTGTTTTTTGGCAACGTCGAGCGAGTGGATCACGAAATGCTCGTTCATCAACTGGCGCGTAGCCAGCGAAAGATTAGTCATTTCGTCGAATGAATGGGCCGATTTTTTCCAGATCCATTCATATATCTGTTTTGCCCTGAAAGCCTTCTCCCCGTGTTCGGTCATCCAGGTTTTGATCTGGTCGACATTTAATTTACGGATGTCCTGCTTTTGCTGTATCGTGGTCATTTTCTTTTATAATCTGTCAAACACACAGGGCATTCAACTGTAATTTTCTGCAAAGGTACTGAATGTCAATGATGAAAGCTTAACCCGGCCGGAAATTCGAAAGTTCAATCTTCGAGGTAATCGCGTTTCCAGTCTCGGATAATGTCGGTCCCCGTGGGCATCAGCGACAACCCTTTGGTGATCACCGTGGGCGCCACAGGTACCACCAGCGGGTACAAATAGGTGTCCTCGGTGCGGTGCGCGGGAATTTTCACGCCAATCGCATCCACCAGCCAAAAAAACACGCTGATACCGAAAACCCAGGTAAAAACGCCCACCATCGCTCCGGCAAAACTGTCGAAAGTACCCAGGATGGAATACCGCAACGACCGGCGGATGGTGTAGCCGAATTGGTTTAAAAGGAAGATAGTTGGAAAGAAAATCGCCGAAAAACCCACATAAGGCAGGATTTTCCGGGCGACACCCTCACTGAAATACGGCGTGAGGACTTCCATCCCCAAGCCCAGAAATTTGAAACCCAAAATCATGGCTACCACCATGCCCAGAATCCCGATGATCTCGATCAGCAGGCCTTTGCGGTAACCATGTAATGCGCCCCATAGCAGGGGAAGAAGGATGAGAACATCCAGTAACTTCATGCGAGCAATGCTTTCACCAACGTGGAAACGACACGTCCGTCGGCCTGACCGGCGAGCTCCTTGGTGGCTACGCCCATCACTTTGCCCATATCCGAAGGTCCCGCTGCGCCTACGCGTGCGATGATATCCTGCAATTTGGCCTTCACTTCGTCCTCGCTCAGTTGCTTTGGAAGGAATTGCTCGATCACCGCCAGTTCCGCTTCTTCTTTTTCCAAAAGGTCGGCGCGGCCTTGTGTTTTGTATATATCGGCCGACTCGCGGCGTTGCTTCGCAGCTTTGGTAAGGAGTTTCAACTCGTCGTCGGCAGAAAGCTCTCCGCTCGTGCCGCCTTTGGTTTCTTCCAACAGGATCAGCGACTTGATCGCCCGTAATGCACGTAATGTATCCTGGTCTTTGGCACGCATCGCGTCCTTGATACCAGCTTCTACTTGGGATTTTAGTGACATCGTTATTTTAATGTTTTGAATGATCGAATGTTTGGTCAATGTTAGTCAGCCGTAGTCATTCGGTCATTTGTTGTTTATTGAATTGATTTTGGCCAAAAATTAGCTTCAAAAGTGTTTTTAAGTACTCAAATGCTAAATTTGTAACAGACCGGCAAAGTTAGTGATTCACTTGAAAACTCATCTCTAAGAATCAAAAGTCACACTTTACAAAACCCATGACCCACTGACAACACCTGACTTACTGACAATACCTGACTTTTCCCGACAATACCTGACTCCGTTAAATTCACTCATTTACATATTCAACATCAAAGTACCATGACCCGTCTTAGCGTCAACATCAACAAGATCGCCACCCTTCGCAATTCCCGTGGCGGTGACAATCCCAATGTATTGAAAGTAGCGCTGGACTGCGAGCGGTTCGGGGCGCAGGGTATTACCGTACACCCCCGGCCCGACGAACGGCATATCCGCTACCAGGATGTGTACGACCTCCGCGAATTCGTGACCACCGAGTTCAACATCGAAGGCAATCCTTCGGAAAAGAAATTTGTGGAACTGGTATTGGCCAACAAGCCCGACCAGGTAACGCTCGTACCGGATGCGCTGGGCGCGATTACCTCCAACGCAGGCTGGGACACCATCACCCACCGGGCACAGCTTACCGATCTGGTTGGCACTTTCAAATCCGCCGGAATCCGGGTTTCCGTTTTCGTAGACCCTGATGAAGACATGGTGGAGGGCGCCAAGATCTGCGGTGCCGACCGTGTGGAACTTTACACCGAGCCTTTTGCTGCCGGTTATTTTGAGAATCGCCAGAAAGCGGTGCTTCCATTTATTAAAGCCGCTGAAAAAGCACGGGAAGTTGGGTTAGGCCTGAATGCCGGCCACGACCTGAGCCTGGATAACCTGCATTTTCTGAAACAAAGCATTCCCTGGCTCGACGAAGTATCGATCGGCCATGCATTGATCTGCGATGCATTATATATAGGATTGGAAAACACGATCCAGATGTATTTGCGGGAGTTGGAGTTGTAAAGCGTTACTGTCAGCCTGAGCGGAGTCGAAGGCGTTATGCGCAACGCCTTCGACTCCGCTCAGGCTGACAGTAAAATACTTACCATCCCGTCCGATACTCCCTCTTCACAAACTGGTTCGCCACATCGAAGTTGGTGATCTTCATATTCACCCCGTCCCACATCAGCCGCTGCCGTCCCGGGAATGTAAACCCTTTGCCCTCCGGTTTCGCTTCGCGATGCAGGTACGAGCGTACGGCCAGGTTACCCATAAGCACGATCTCCGTCAAAGGCCCCGACTGATCGAACGACGAACTCGTGTAAGCGCCGTATCCTTTTTTACAAGCCTGGACAAATTGCTGTTGATGGCCTTCCCAGCCGCCTTGCACCAATGCCCGGGGCTTCGTGGCGATGCGGACGTTCTCGAATTTCTTCTCGGGCCATAGCCTCGGGTTTTCCCCGAACATTTCGGCGCTCACAATGCCTTTTGTACCTATAAATAACATCCCGCCGTCGACACTGCCGAAAACGGTTTTATAATCGCAGCCGTCGGGCAGTTGCGGACGCATTCCGCCGTCGTACCAGTTCAGGTTGATTTCCTTGCCGGGCGTTTTAGAGGGGAATTTCAAATGGATATTCGCGGAAGGCGGCGCTACGTCGTCGAAGAACGCCTGCTGGAAGAAATCGGCGTACACCGAGCCGACGCTGCATTCCACGGAAGTAGGATAACCGAGTTTCAGTGCACGGAATGGCACATCGAGGAAATGGCAGCCCATATCGCCCAACGCCCCGGTACCGAAATCCCAGTAACCGCGCCAGCGGAACGGCATGTAGGCTTCGTGATAGTCGCGTTTGGGAGCAGTACCGAGCCACAAGTCCCAGTCGACACCCGCCGGAACGGGTTGCGATTCTCCTTTATCTTTGGGAGACTTCACTCCTTGCGGCCACACGGGTCGGTCGGTCCATACCTCAATCGTATGCACCTCACCGATTGCGCCTGATTGCACGAGCGCTTCGGTATTACGCGTACCGTTGCTGCTGCTGCCCTGGTTACCCATTTGGGTCACTACCTTATATTTTTTTGCAGCCTCGGTCAGCATGCGGGCCTCCCAAATGTCTTTGGTCAAGGGTTTTTCCACATACACATGTTTCCCCAATTCCATAGCGGCGATCGCCACGGGGTAATGCATGTGGTCGGGAGTGGTGACGATGACGGCATCGAACGTCTTCGCCTCCTTCTCGAACATCTTGCGGAAGTCCTTATAATAAGGTGCGTTGGGGAATTGCTTGCGGTACTTTTCGGATTGCCGGTCGTCGACATCACAGAGCGCGACGATGTTTTCCGTACCATTATTATACGCCTGCTTAATATTGAAGTCGGCTTTGCCGCCGCAGCCTACTGCCGCGATATTGAGCTTGTCGCTCGGCGGGACGAACCCCCGCCCCAGCACGTGCCGCGGGACGATCATGAAACCACCGGCGGCCAATGCTCCGGCTTTGATAAAATCCCTTCTTTTGGTCGTATTCCCGGATGCCTTTTCGTGGTTTTCCATGCTTGTGTGATCGTTTGTTGAAAACTGATGGTATCCAGAAAAAGGCACCCGGCCTGAAAGCCTACTATCGGCGTCCGAAGGTTTCTGCGATCTTCATCGCCACGCCCATATCGCCGTCTATTTTCAACTTGCCGGTCATGAGCGCCATCATCGCGTTCAGGTCGCCGTCAATGAGTTTCAATGCATTTTTCACCGAAACTTCGAATGTACAATCGGCTTCGGCATCGGTATTGGAAACGCTGTTGGGCACGGATTTACCATCGACAAACAGGACTCCTTCATCGGTTACAAATTTGGCTGTGGCATCCAGTCCGCTATCGGTCCCCAGGATATTTGCAATGCGTTCAGTCAGAATTTGAAGGCTCATAAGTACTGTTTGTTAGAAAGTTTGAGTTTTTATTGGATTAAAAAACGACAAATGTAGGTCGACGGGAAGAATATTCAAATGCCTTTGGTGTTTTCACCGAAAACCACAAATTTTACATCCTTCATCAGAAAACCTGCTGATCTGTTACTAACTGAATGAGTGCACCTGTGAATCGCCCCACGTTCCTTACGATTTTGTGTTTTCTTACCTTCATGAGTGCTGTTTCGGGCCTTTGGACCCAATCCGAAAGGCTCTGGAACCCGGGTATTACGGCCGACAAAACCCGAGAAACGTTTGAGGCTGTCCGTGAAAACCTGGAACGCCAGGGCAACACCGCCGAAGCGAAGACGATGGACAAGATGTTCGAAGCTGTGATTGAGCAGACTACCGCCGAAAATATCAAAACCGGCGCCATCATCATGCTTATTTTCGAGTCGCTTTCGCTGTATGCGGCCTACCTGATGTGGAACCTGCAACGGAGGGGTTTTTACCTCTACCTGGGCGGCATGGCGGTCGCTTTTGCAGCGCCATTACTGATGATCGGCGGCTGGATGGGCGTCATTACCGCCATGGCCGGTGTGTTTTTCAGCATTTTCATGGCGATCCTCTATGCTTTCAATCTGAAACACATGTATTAAAGTCCCGAAACCTTCCCCTTGATCGCTCCGGCCCGCCGCGCAACGTCCGGATGCTACCAATAATTGTAAATAGGATTGTAAGCTCTTGCATTCCATCAAGAAAACTTTTTATTTTGCGCACTAATTTGAATCGAGAAAATGGCTTTAATTAACAAAATCAGAGAAAAATCCGGGGTAGCCGTCACGGTTATCGCTATCAGTTTAATTCTTTTTATGGTGGGAGGCGATTTGCTGGGCCCTAATTCCCTACTTGGCGACAACAAACAGGTCGTAGGAGAGATTGCCGGGAAAGAAATTAATATCAAAGATTTTCAAAGCCGGGTGGACGGGTTCCGTCAGAACTACGAGGCACAATCGGGCCGCAGCCTGAACGAAGGCGAACTGGCTTCTTTGAGAGACCAGGCTTGGAACCAGTTCGTGGTGGACATTGCTTACAAAAAGCAATACGACAAGCTGGGACTCGCGGTGACGGACGAAGAACTGTACGACATGGTGCAGGGTAACCACATCAGCCCATCGATTCTGCAAGCATTTTCAGATCCTACCACCGGCCGTTTCGATAAGAACGCGGTAGTCAACTATCTGAAAAACCTCAAAACACTTCCTTTGGAACAACAAAAATCCTGGGAGAATTTTGAAAAGAGCCTTCGCGAAGAACGTACCCGTGCGAAATATGAAAACCTGCTTCGCCTATCGACGTACATTCCAAAAGCACAATCTGAAAAAGAATACGTAGCGCAAAATACCAAAGCCAATCTGCGCTATCTGTATGTACCTTATTTCTCGGTTGTAGATACGACTATTAAAGTAACCGACGCGCAGCTGCAAGAATACCTGAGCGCGCACAAGACAGAATACAAAGGAACCGATACCCGCTCGATCGAGTACGTAACGTTCCCGGTTCAGCCTGCGAAAGACGACAGCGCAGCATTGTATACCGAAATCAAAGAACTGGCACGCGGCCTTGCCACTGCGCAAAGCGACTCGGCATTTGCTGCCATGAACAGCGACATCCCGATGCCGATCAACCAGTCGTACGCTACGATGACCGACCAGTTGAAAGAAGCGGTGAAGACATTCGTTCCCGGTGGTGTTTACGGACCATACCGCGAAGGCAATACCTATTATATCTACAAATACGGCGGAACCCGTGCTGATACCGTTTCGTCTGCCAAAGCAAGCCACATCCTGATCCGTGCAGAAAACCAGTCGGATTCTGCGAAAGCGGCAGCACGCGTGAAAGCGGAAGGTATCCTGGCGCAAATCAAAGCGGGTGCCAACTTCGAAGCATTGGCAGCAACTTCCAGCGCAGATCCCGGTTCGGCACAACGTGGCGGTGACCTGGGCTACTTCCAGAACAACGGCGCGATGGTGAAGCCATTTGAAGAAGCTGTTTTCTCTGCAACTGCTCCCGGCCTGATCCCGCGTTTGGTAGAAAGCCAGTTCGGTTTCCACATTATTAAAGTAACCGCTCCGAAATCGAATACCCTGTACCGCATTGCTGCGATCGGTAAAACCATCGCTCCAAGCCAGGCTACCCGTGATGAGGCTTACAGAAGAGCCGACGAGTTCGCAAACGCTGTGAAAAGCCGCGAGCAATTCGAAGAAGCCGTTAAGAAAAACAAAGCGCTGGTACTGGCGAATGCAAACCGCATTCCTGAGTCGGCCACGAATATCAACGCCATCCAGAATGCACGCGAAATCGTAAGATGGGCATTCAAAGAAGATACAAAACCTTCGAACGTATCACCGGTATTCGAAACCGAAGAACAATATGTGGTAGCCGTGCTGACAGGCAAATCGGATGCGAAAGATGTGAAAGTGGATGACTTCCGCGACGAGCTGACGACCAAAGTACGTAACCAGATCAAAGCGGAGCAAATCACTGCCAAGCTGAAAGGCGCAACCGGATCACTGGAAGAAGTTGCGAAAAAATACGGTGCAGGTGCATTGGTTGAGTCGGCCAGCGACATTTCACTGGCAACCGGCTTCCTGACCAGCGCAGGTTTCGACCCTATCGCGCTTGGAAAAGCATTCGGTTTGAAAACCGGAGCGAAATCAGGTGTATTCACCGGCGAAAACGGTGTGTTCATCATGGAGCTTTCGAGCAAAACAGACGCGCCTAAGATCGCCGACTTCACCCAGTACAAAACACAGCTGACCCAATCACTGGAAAGCCGCATGTCGTACCTGGTGAACGAAGCCATCCGCGAGAACGCGAAAATCGAAGACCACCGCGCGAAGTTCTTCTGATCAGAACCCGCATAAAAACTTACCCCGAGAGGAGCAGAAATTAAATCTGCTCCTCTTTTTTATTGGTACTACAAATTTTTCAGAAAAAAGTGATAGTATTGCAGTATAAAATGTCAATCTTACACTTATTGATATTATAACACGATTAACTACATTAAAATGAGCATTCTACTCGGAGAACAGGAGTATTTTAAGGGTATCGGAAAGATCTCATTCGAAGGCCCGGAAACCGACAATCCACTGGCTTACCGCTGGTACGACGAAAACCGCGTTATCGCCGGCAAAACAATGAAAGACCACCTGCGCTTTGCAGTGGCTTACTGGCATACATTCTGCGGAGCAGGTTTGGACCCGTTCGGCGGACCTACGCTTTTCTACCCATGGGACAAAAAAACAGATGCCGTAGACCGCGCCAAAGACAAAGCGGACGCTGCGTTTGAATTCATTACCAAGCTGGGTCTTCCTTACTACTGCTTCCACGATGTAGACGTGGTGGATTACGCCGACGACGTGCGTACCAACGAAAAGCGTCTGCAAGCGCTGACTGCCTATTTGGGTGAAAAGCAAAAAGCATCGGGCGTGAAACTCCTCTGGGGAACTGCCAACCTTTTCGGCCACCACCGCTATATGAACGGTGCTTCCACCAACCCTGACTTCGACGTGGTTGCTCACGCAGGTGCGCAGGTGAAAATGGCTTTGGACGCTACCATTGCTTTGGGAGGCGAAAACTACGTATTCTGGGGCGGTCGCGAAGGTTACATGAGCCTTTTGAACACCGACATGAAACGCGAGCAGGAGCACTTTGCCCAAATGCTGAAAATATCGGTTGCGTATGCCCGTGCGAACGGCTTCAAAGGTAAATTCTTCATCGAACCGAAACCTTGCGAGCCTACCAAGCACCAGTACGACTACGATGCGGCAACGGTGATCGGCTTCCTCCGCCAGCACGACCTGCTGAACGATTTCAGCCTGAACCTCGAAGTGAACCACGCTACATTGGCGGGCCACACTTTCGAACACGAATTGCAGGTAGCGGCCGACGCCGGCATCCTGGGATCGATCGACGCCAACCGTGGTGACTACCAGAACGGATGGGATACCGACCAGTTCCCGAACGACATCGCCGAATGGACACGCGCATTGATCGTGATCCTGAACGCGGGCGGTCTGCAAGGAGGTGGTATCAACTTCGACGCGAAACGTCGCCGCAACTCGACGGATGTGGATGATGTATTCCACGCGCATATCGGCGGTATCGACACCGTGGCACGCGCATTGGTGATTGCCGACAAGATTATCCAGAACGGCGACTACGACAAGATCCGCAAAAACCGTTACGCGAGCTTCGACAGCGGCAAAGGCGCGGATTTCGAAAAAGGTGCATTGAAACTGGAAGATTTGTTCGACCTGGCTGCTACCAAAGGCGAGCCTGCGACGATTTCCGGCAAACAGGAATACCTCGAAAACCTGATCAACCGGTTCATCTGAGATTGACCTTAATGTTATCTCAATATTAATTTTCAAAAGCCATTGATGTATTTCAATGGCTTTTGGCATTCATGAGGGCACACCGCCGTAACTTGCGTGAAATTAACCCAGCGCTTTCTGCCATGCATACCGGCCGCGCCATGAAGCATTCCCTCTCTCCCACCCTGCCCGGCATGATCCTGTTGATGGCATGGATTATTTCGATACCCTGCCTCTTTATCCAAACCGCATTGGCCCAGGAACCGGAACGCAGCATTCCTGCCAGCCCTCAAAACCCGGATTCTTTGCTGATCGGTTTAAAAGCCAATTACAATTCGGCCATCGGGAAGAACAACGAGACGGAAGCCGCGGGCTATTTGCAGCAAATCGGAAGGCTGCTTTTCATTTCGGGGCATTACCCGCAATCGCTCGATTATTTGCTGCAAGCCGAGAAGGTATTCCGCAACCGCGACCAGAAAAAGCAGCTCGCCGTGAACCTGAACATGCTCGGCGAACTCTACTACCGCACCCGCAGGCCGCAGCTGGCCCGGAAACAATACGACGAGGCATTGGCCATTTACCAAAACCTACGGCAGGAATCGGGCAAGGCTGAAATTTACGGACGCATCGGCCATCTCTACGAAAAGCGTGAAATGTACGACAGCGCATTCCATTTCCAGCGTAAAGCCCTGCAATCCTACCAGCTCGACCGCCATACCGACGGTGCCGCGAAGATTTACGAAAACATCGGCAGCATTTACGAGGACCTCGAAAAGTACGATTCGGCCTATTTCTATTTCAACAAAGCTTACGCGCTCAATGCGCAGACGCACAATGCACGCGCGCAAGTGGAAGTAGTGAACAACCTGGGCGACGTGCTGCGAAAAACCGGGAAATTCCGCGAGGGACTGGCATACAGCATCCGGAGTCTCCAACTCGCCCAAACCAGCGGCGAGCGTTACCAGATTTCGAGCGCATACAATGATATTGCAAAAGCCTACAACCTGCTCGCCCGCAACGACAGCGCATTCCATTACCTTAGCCTGAGCCGCACCCTGCTCAATGATATTTACTCCGAAGAAAGCAACAAGCAGCTCGCGTTGCTGCAAACCCTCTACGAAATCGAGAAGAAGGACAACGAAATTGAACAACTGACCCAGGCCCGGCGCATCGATACGCTTATCTCGATCGCTACTGGCATAGTGGTAATTCTGGTGATCGCCGTGGCCGCATTGATCATCAGCCGGCAGCGCCTCAAAATCCGGAACGAACAGAAGCTCCGCGCGCAGCACAAGCAGGTGTACGAGGCGCAAAAGCAGTTGATGGAAGTCGAGTTGAAAAACAAAAAACTCGAAGAAGAACACCTCAAACAGCAGCTCGAAACCAAAACGCAGGAATTGAGCAGCTACACCCTGCACGTGATCCGCAAAAATCAATTGCTGGAAGACCTCCGCGCCAAGCTCGACGAAATGATCAAAGACGACAAGCGCGACCAGCGGAAACAGATCAAAGCGCTCTCCGAACAGATCGGCGAGGGCTTGCAGGACGACCAGCATTGGGAAGAATTCCGGGGCATATTCGAGCAGGTGCACCAGTCGTTTTTCGACCGGCTTCAACAGCAGACCGGTCCGCTTACCGCCAATGATCTGCGGCTGATCGCATTGATCAAAATGAACCTCACCTCTACCGACATCGCCACGCTCCTCGGCATTTCGCAGGACAGCCTGCGCGTGATCCGCCACCGCCTGCGCAAGAAACTGAACCTCGCGGCAGGCGACAATCTTTCTGCATTTATCCAGTCGATCTAGGCTGTTAATGATTTCTTAACAATGGCGTAACGCAAACATAATGCCACATATCAGACATTCAAATTGCTGATATTCAAAATATTATAATCAAAAATTCACCCGTGTTGCCTTGATGTAACGCCCCGAAATACCCTGTTGCCCTTTTGTTAACGGGGCTGATTTGGATCACTGAGTTTGTTCTGCACACCTTCGCATCGTCAAAAAGAAATGACGACGGTCCGGCGGTCCGGCGGCCATGTGGCCGGAAGCCATTAATAAATTGATGCGATGATCCGAAATTACCTGCATATTCTCCTGCTTCTATTCACATTCACCAGCCTCCATGCGGGCACGCTGAAAGGCAAGCTCCTCGAAGCAGCCACCGGCGAGCCGGCATTGGGCGTGGTAATCTCCGTCGAAGGCACCAACCTGCACGACATTTCAGGCCTCGATGGCTCGTTCTCTATTCCTAACCTGCAAAAGGGTTCCTACCGCCTCAGCATTCGCCACATTTCCTATGCGCCGGTGCAAAAGGAATTTGCAATCAACGGGAATGAGGTGGTTCAAATGGATTTCTCGCTGGAAGCGGCAGCCGGTCTGAAACTCGAAGAAGTGGCCGTCACCGGTAAACGCGACGGCGCGAGCGACAATACCGCCCGCCTCATGGAACGCAATGCGAGCCAGGTCATGAATATCGTTTCCGGCAAAACCATCCAGATTTCCCCCGACCTCACCGTCGCGAACGTAATCCAGCGCATTTCGGGGATTTCCATCGAACGCAACAGCAATGGCGACGGCCAGTACGCAATCCTGCGAGGAATGGACAAACGCTACAACTACACGCTCGTGAACGGCGTGAAGATCCCGAGCCCCGACAACAAATACCGCTACGTCCCGCTGGATATTTTCCCTTCCGACCTCCTGGATCGCCTGGAAGTGTACAAAGCCCTGACGCCCGCCATGGAAGGCGACGCGATCGGCGGGGCAGTGAATATGGTCATGAAAGATGCGCCGGATAAGTTGACTTTCTCCGCCAATGTTTCCACGGGCTATAACGAGCTCTTCATGCAACGGAAATTCATGGGGTATGATTTCAGAAGCATTCAATCCAAGTCCCCTTACGAACTGAATGGTAATCAGTACAATGCTACCCCGGCTGATTTTTCGACAGCGGCTGTTAACTACAAACTCAAAACACCTGCACCCAACTTGCTGGGAAGCATCGCAGTCGGTAATCGCTTTCTCCATGACAAACTGGGTATCCTGCTTGCCGGTAGCTACCAGAACACCCACCGCGGAAGCAACAGCCTTTTCTTCGATTCGGAAGCCGTAGACACCCTGCGCGGCGAAGCGCTCACCAAAATGAGCGAACGGCAGTATTCCGAGCAGCAGATCCGCTACGGGCTGCATTCAAAAATAGATTACCGGGTCAATGAGAAGCACAAAATCCAGTTCTACAATGCATTCATGAACCTGACCAATGTGCAGGTCCGGGATGTGAAAGCTACCCAACTGACCATCGGCGGCTACGATCCCGCGGCGGGGAATGCGACGCTGAGCTATTCGACCCGCTCGCGGTTGACCCGACAGCAGATATTCAACAGCACTTTACAAGGCAAACATCAGCTGCTCGACGCGCTCGCATTGCAATGGTCGGCCGTGTATTCCAAAGCCACCAACGAGGTACCCGACAACATGACTGTGCCGCTGACGGGCATAAGACAGAATTTCCAGGAAAAGAAGACGACCGTTGGTGACGCATCGCGGCGCTGGGAGCACAATTCCGACCGTGATTTCTCAGGCTATCTCAACGTTATCTATAATTCTACAATCGGTTCGGTACAGGTGGAGTGGACAGCAGGTGGGCTCTTCCGCGACAAATCGCGCTCCAATTTCTACAATAACTACCAGCTCCGCCCGGCCGATCCTTTTGCGGAATACGGAAAGGATTTCACCGACTACACCCAGATCCGCTGGACGATCCAGAACCCCCGCGGCTCGGTAGGGAGCGCATTGACGTATGACGCGACCGAACAGATCAAAGCAGGGTTCATACAGTTTAAAGCCGAAACGAAAAACCTGGAAATACTCGGTGGCGTCCGTGCCGAGAATACAGACCAGGGTTACACGATGCGCTTCACGATTGGGGAAGACCGGCCCAGCGGCAACCAGAAATACACTGATATCCTGCCTAGTCTGCACCTCAAATACAAGCCGGAAGACCGTGTCAATCTGCGGGCTTCGTACTTCCGCTCTATTAACCGCCCCGGCTTTTTCGAGATCGTACCCTATCGCATCGTAAATGAAGAATACCAGGAACGCGGTAACCCCGATCTGAAACGCGCCATCGCCGATAACATCGACTTGCGCTATGAGCTCTTCCCGCGTGCTTCGGAACAGTTTATGGTGGGTGTTTTTTACAAAATGATCAAAGACCCGATCGAATACACGCTCCAACGCGACGCCATCCGTGGGCAGGACATTTACTATTCGCCGGGCAACTTCGGAAATGCGAAGAATTACGGCCTCGAAATCGACTATATCAAATATGTAAAACAGTTCGGGATCAAAGCCAACTATACTTACACGCATTCGCGCATTACCACGCCTAAGTCCAGGCGCATACGCAACGAGAGCGGAGACCTCGAAACCATCAATGTACAACAAACCCGGCCGCTTTACGGACAGTCGGCACATGTAGCCAACCTTTCGATCCTCTACAAAAACCAGGAAAACGGCATCGACGCGCAACTCGCGGGCGGCTACACGGGCGACAGGATCAATACCGTTTCGCAGTTCCTCGACAACGATCTCTGGCAAAAAGGATTTGTGCAGATGGATGCTTCGGTGGAAAAAACCTTCCGCAATGGTCTCGGCGTATTCCTGAAAGCCAATAACCTCCTCGACACACCGATGGAAGTTTATATGAAGAACACCAGCGCTTCCAATGTCAACATTCCGAATCAGGATTTGCCGGGCAAAACGCTCATTCGCCGCGACCGTTACCAGCGTTCCTACCTGCTCGGCGTACGCTATAAGTTTTAATCAGTCATCAAAATTTTAAATCTCATGAACCAATCCAAAATGAAACAGCTATTCATGCTTTCAGCACTCGCCGCTTTCCTGATCACCGGTTGCAGCGATGACAAATCCGACCCCACGCCTGTCGATCCAAAACCAACCGAGCAATCGGTGTCCGGGGAAGTTTCCGGCACCTGGACCAAAGGCAATACCTATAAAGTTACCGGCCACATCCAGATCCCCGACGGCAAATCGCTCACCATTGAGGAAGGCGTAACCGTACTTTTCAGCGACTCGGTGATCAAGCCCGAGGTGGTCGTAAAAGGCAACCTGTACAGCCTCGGCACCGCCGCTGCTCCCGTAAAATTCACCGTACCTGATGCCTGGAAAACTTCGGGGAACCTGTTCGGCAACCTTTGGGGCGGGCTGATCGCCGCTCCTACGTCGGCGGAGTTCGTATTGAGCAACACGATTCTCGAATACGGCGGCGCGGTAACCACGGAAGAATCTCCATCCGTGAAAGCAAAGCTGTACAAAGCCGTTGCGGGCGAGCACGTACCTGTCATTTATTATCCCAACATTAATGGCAAGCTGGTGGTTGTGAACAGCACTATCCGCAATTTCAATGAGGACGGTTTTTATATCGAAGGTGGTAAGGTGATCATCGCCAACAATACCTTCAATACCACCGGCGTATCGGGTGGCGACGCGATCAACATTAAGTCGGGCGTACAGGCCGACGTGGCATTCAACGTGGTGTACAGCCCCAACACCAATGCATTGAAGCTCTCCAACACCGGCGACCGCTCTCCGCAGGCTTACATCGTGGGATACAACAACACGATCATCAATGCAGGTTGGAGAAGACCTACTACCAAAGGCGGCTCTATCTGGCTCGAAAAAGGGGTTCGTGCGGACCTTTACAATAACCTGCTGGCGAACGACCGCTTCGGAATCAAGAAAGAGAATGTCGACAAATCGGTGGACGACCGTTCGGCTATCAACAACACATTGTACTACGGTGCTACCGAAGAAGGCGTTAAGCAATTCCAGCCATCGATCGAGATTCTGAAAGGTGCTAACGACCTAATTTCTGCCAAAGTGGGCGATAACGATCCTAAATTCGTCAACTACCCATTGACGACCGACAGCAAAAACGCCACGTTCAATACGGCCTGGGATTTCCATTTGCAAGCCGGCTCACCGGCATTGGGCAAAGGCAAAACCAGCTTTACCCGCCTGTATGCCGACGGTCTCGTGATCAACGGCGTAACCTACAAATCGCCGGCACCGGCCGACTACATCGGGGCATTCGGTACCAAGTAATCTCTCATTCATTCAGCTCCCGCCCGCATTCCCCGGCCGGGAGCTTTTTATTCTAACACCAGTGAAAGCATTCGTTCTCCCGGCCGTTGGTCTTGCCGCATCGCTTGTGGCCTGCCAGTCCAACAACAGCACCCCCATCCATTCCGCCAAAGCCGACACGGTCAGTGCGGTCATCCAGCCGGTTTTCATTACCGACACCGTCGCCCACGACACCGACGATCCGGCCATCTGGATCAACCCCGCCGACCCTTCCAAAAGCCTCATCATCGGCACCGACAAAGACCAGGACGGCGGCCTGTACGTGTTCGACCTGCAAGGCAAACTGCAACGTAACAAAACCGTAACCGGCCTGAAGCGTCCTGATAATGTCGACATCGAATACGGCCTCACCCTGGCAGGCAAGCCAGTGGATATCGCCGTCACCACCGAGCGTTTCACGCATAAGCTCCGCATTTACAGCGTACCCGATATGAAGCCGGTCGACAATGGCGGAATAGCGGTTTTTGTGGGAGAAACCGGCGAGAATGTCCGGGATTTGATGGGAATTGCGCTTTACAAGAATAAAAGCGGCAAAATATATGCGATCGTGGGCCGCAAATCGGGCCCTACCGACGGCACTTACCTTTGGCAATACCTGCTGGAAGACAATGGCAAAGGCCAGGTAAAGGCCTCGCTCGTCCGTAAATTCGGCCAATACAGCGGCTTGAAGGAGATCGAAGCCATTGCCGTCGACGACCAGTTGGGCTACGTCTACTATTCCGATGAAGGCAAGGGCGTCCGCAAATACTACACCGATCCTGAAAAAGGGAATGAAGAGCTGGCCCTGTTCGCTACCAACGGCTTCACCGAAGACCATGAAGGTATCTCGATTTACCAGCTCACCGATAGCACCGGCTATCTCCTAGTGTCGGATCAGGGTGCTAACAGTTTCCAGATTTTTCCAAGAGAAGGTACATCCGGCAAACCTCATAACCACCCGCTTCTAAGGAAAGTCACCGTCAAAGCCAACCACAGCGACGGCTCCGATATGGTCTCGATCCCGCTCAATGCGCGATTCAGGAATGGCCTGTTTGTTGCCATGAGCGACGACAAGACCTTCCATCTCTACCGCTGGGAAGATATTGCCGGAAAGCATTTGAAATCAATCAAGTAAGCTAGCTCCGTTACAATGCGAAAAAGCCGCCGGGAATTCCCGGCGGCTTTTTGATTACTATCTACTATTAAACTGAGTTTAATGATTAACCTGTTCTGCTAATATCCTGCGTTTTGTTTCAGATTCGTGTTGTTGCGCACTTCGGCTGTCGGGATCGGGAAAAGCAATTCACGCTCGGTCAAAGTAGGGCCGTAAGAGAATTTGTGCCCAACGTAGTTTTCAAACTTCTTCGTGGTCACATTGTATGCTTTGCGCAAACGGGCCATATCAAACCAGGTGATGTTCTCGAAGCACAGTTCATGCCAGCGTTCGGCCCAAACTGCCTCCCGGAATGTGTCTTTGGCAAGACCCGCGAGTACAGGCAACTGCGCCCGTGTACGGATCGCATTCACCGCCTCGTACGCTTTCGCCGACGGGCCTCCCACTTCATTGGAAGCTTCCGCATACATCAGCAACACATCTGCGTAACGGATTACCGGCCAGTTCAGATCGCTGTTGGCTGTGCTGGTCTGGGCTACGTTGTCGAAATGCTTGTAGATAAAATAACCGCCGAGATCAACTTCCTTAGTACGGTCACTTTCGTTGGTAAACTTGGTGAAAAAGAATTGCTTCTCCTTCGCACGCAAGTCTCCCGTCTCGAAAGACTTCACAAAATCACCGGTAGCGTAAATACCACCTGTTTCATCGGAATAAGCCGAGATGTTCTTGTTGTAAGGGATAATCGAAACCTGCCAGTTGGAAGGGATCAGCTGGGTTTTGTACTGGATCATGAAGATATTCTCTTCAATATTCTTCTTAGCCGGGTTATGCAAGTCGTCGTAAGTTGTGAACAATTTGAATGCCTTCGAATCGATCACCTCCTCGGCTTTTTTAGCAGCCAGGTCATAATAGGCGGCACCCTTTTGCAATGGAAAGCCTGCCATGGTGAGGTACACCTTCGCCAACAGCGATTTTACGGCGCCGAGCGTTACCTTACCGCTGTTCTCGGTCATTGGGAGGCCCGATGCTTCTGCCGCCTTCAAATCTTCCACGATCAGGTTGTACACCGCTTCCTGTGTAGCTGCGGCGGGGCGCAATTGATCTGACTGCAGATTAACAGGCGCCGTCACGAGGGGAATATTCCCGAACATCTGCACGAGCTGGAAATAATAGAATGCACGAAGGAAATAAGCCTCCCCGAGTATCTTCTTCATTTCGGCGGCGTCCATCGTAATGCCGGGGATTTTCGCAAGCGACAAGTTTGCACCGGCGATACCCTTGTAATACTGGGTCCAGTACGTCTGTCCGTAGCTGTTATCCGAAGTGTTCCGGAGGTCTTTGATAAAATAGCTATTCACAGCCTGACCCAGGTCGGTACCGGCCAAACCGGTCGCAAACTCGGGCATCATCCAAGTACCTCCCCCGAAACCGCTGCTCATCGGCTCGCGTAAAGGCGTGTAGATCGCATTCACCGAACTTCTGGCATGCGCTGGCTGTGTGAAATAGTTCTCTTCGGTAAAGTTACTGGGGTCCGACTCATCCAGGAAGTCGGAGCAACCTGTCGCCCCAAATAAGCTCAACATTGCGAGCAAGCCGATTTTCTTTGATATGATTGTCATTGTTACTTTCGGTAAGAGTCAATATTGTTATAAACCGATGTTCAGGCCGAGCATAAATACTCTTGGCTTCGGATAGTCATACAAACCAAATCCCTGGTCGAACGGCGATCCGGAGTTGGATACTTCGGGATCGTAACCTTTGTATTTTGTCTTTACAAAGAAGTTCTGAACGGACGCATAAGCTCTCAGACGTTCCAGTTTCATTTTCGAAGCGATATGGGCCGGGAACACATAAGCGAGCAACAGGTTACGACCACGGATAAACGATGCGTCGGTTACCTTATGACTATCGTTGTTGGTCGTATAGTAAGCATTGATCGGACGGATCTGTGCGATGGTTGTATTCTGATTGGTTTCTGTCCATGCATTCAACACGGTTTTGTAGCTGTTCGCAATACCCTGGCGGTCCTCAGCCGAGTGGATACTTCTGTCGAGCACGTCGTTACCGTACATGTACTGCAAGTCGACCGTCAATGACCATTGCTTGTAGTTGAATGTGTTCAGGAATGTTCCGAAACCGTCAGGAATACCTTTACCGATGATTGCACGGTCGTTATCGTTGATCGCGCCATCGTTGTTCAGGTCTTTATACTTCACGTCACCGGGCAGCATGTTGTACTTCTTAGCCTGCTCAGCCTCGGCTGTCGACCAGATGCCTTCGTGTACCCGTCCGAACATGGAGCCCACCGGCTCGCCCACACGGATTACGGTCGCGCCTGAGAAGATATCGCTACCGCCCGAGAGCGCCAATACTTTGTTTTTGTTTACAGAAATATTGAATGTAGTGCTCCAAGAGAAATCAGCCGTTTTGATATTGGTAGAATTAACAGCAAACTCAAAACCCTTATTCTCCATGCTACCGATATTGGTAAAGATACTCGTGTAACCGCTGCTGAATGGAAGCGGCGCATCCAGCAACATTTCGTTCACTTTGCGGCGGTACAAATCGAGTTCGAAGCTGACGCGGTTCTGGAACAAGCCAAGTTCGATACCTAAATCCACCTGCTGCGTTTTCTCCCATTGCAGGTTGGAGTTCGACATCCTGCCCACACCGATACCGATGTTACGGGTACCTCCGAAGATGACGTCGGAGCTCGCCAGACCTGCCAAAGCGCGGTAAGCCGGGATTTCCGAGTTACCCGTAGCACCATAGCTTGCACGGATTTTCAGGTTGGAGATCGAATTCGAGTTTTTCAGGAATTCTTCTTCATTCACACGCCATGCCACTGCCGCCGAAGGGAAGAATGCATACCGGTTGGCATCCCCGAATTTCGATGATCCATCGAGACGACCCGTGAACGTTACGAGGTACTTGTTCATCAGGCTGTAATTGATCCGCGCAAAGTAGGAATTCAGACCGTAAGCCGTTGCTGCCGAACTAGGCGCCAGCGCCGTTGCCCCTGCACCCAGGTTGTTATATTGGAAATAGGTGTCTGTAAAAACCTGGCTGCGGGCTGTGTTATCGAAGCGATCCACGTGCTGCCACGACAAACCTAACATCGCGTTGATCGAGTGGATCTTGCCAAAATCCTTGAAGTAGGTCAGGTAGTTTTCGAACTGCCATGAATTATACCGGCTGCTGCTCACCGACGCATCGCCATTGCTGGAAATGTATTGAAGACCTGCCGCTGCGAAATAGTCATTGCGCTGGTTGATCACGTTCGCACCCACGGTAGAGCGTAATTCCAGTCCGTCGGCAAGACGGATGTTGGCATACATATTCCCCAGCATGGTTTGCGTTTTCAGGAAATAGAGACGTTCGGCCACTACACGAAGCGGACTGTCGCCACCTTCCATACCGGGATAATCGCGGTTGCTGGCCCATTTGCCGTCGGGATATTTCACCGGAATGATCGGCAATGCTTCCAGTACCTGGCGCATGGCCGTGATACCGCCACCACCCAACTGGTCGATCTGCTTCTCGTTCTGGTCTGTGTAGCCCAATGTACCACCCACTTTCAGCCAGCTTTTGATTTGTGAATCAAATACAAAACGGCCTGCGAAGCGTTTCTGCCACGAATCTTTGATGATACCATCCTCGTTGCGGTAGTTCAGGAATGCACCGAAGCTGCCCTTTTCGTTACCGCCCGTGAAACCAAGCTGGTGGTTCTGGGTAAAGGCCTTCTGGAATGTCTCTTTTTGCCAATCGGTGTCGTACAATGGGTTACCGTTCGAGTCAAAAAGCAGCGGATTGGTACGTTTCTTTTTAGGATCGGTGTATTTGGTACCGGTAGCCCAGCCCACCGGGTCATATTTGGCTGCATTGGCATAAATGGTTTCCTCCACCTGTAAGAACTCCTTGGAATTCAAGACAGGCAGTTTGCGAGGCGCTACGCCGATGCTGAAATCGGTGTCGTACGTAACTTTTCCACCTCCTGCTGTGCCGCGCTTGGTGGTAACGAGGATAACCCCGTTGGCACCGCGTGCACCGTAAATCGCTGTCGACGATGCATCTTTCAGAACTTCGATGGACGCGATGTCGTTCGGGTTGAGGTAATCGATCGGCGTACTACCGTTGGCCAGGTCTACGGCATTCAGGATCACACCATCGATCACATAGAGGGGGTTGTTGGATACACTGATAGAGCTGGCTCCACGAATGCGTATGTTGGCGCGACCACCCGGACGACCCGAGTTAGAAGATACGTTCACCCCGGTAATGCGGCCCGAAAGTCCCTGATTCAAAGAAGAAGCCGGGCGCTCCTGCAATACATCGGCCTTAATTGTACCAACTGCACCGGTAAGGTCGGATTTTTTAACAGTACCATACCCCACTACCACTACCTCTTCCAATGCGTTTTCGTCAGGCGCCAGGTTGACCGTCAGCGCCGACTGGTTTCCCAATGTCACCTCCTGCGATTTGTAGCCCACAAAACTGAAAACAAGCACCGGCTGGCCGCCATCCGGAATTTCGAGGCTGAAATCGCCTGCCGCCCCGGTGGAAGTTCCGCGCTGGGTGCCTTTCAGCACGACGCTCACACCCGGGAGAGACGCCCCTTTTTCGTCTGAAACCGTTCCTTTAATAGTCCTGTCAACGGCGACCTGGGTTACCTGTGCCGGTGCGGTCAGGTTTTCCTGCGTCATCTGTCCCTCCGGCAGGGCCATCGCCTCGTCCTTGCTTTCCTTCACCGGGGTCGCTTCCTTTGCTTTGCCTTCCGTAATGACGAATGTGTTCTTTCTGGTCTTTTTATATTTCAACCCGTTTTGGCGCAGCAGCACATCGAGGTTCTTCTCGATCGGCTGGGTGAAATCCAGGTTGCTGGAAGCCACATTCACAGAACCTACCAGGCGGTCCTCGAAGATGATTTCCACCCCGTAATGTCTTTGAAGATCGAGCAAAACATTTTTAAGCTTCATTTCCTGACCGAGCGAAGTATGCTGCTTGGCCGGCATCGACGCAAAGGCAATGACCTGTGAATGCACGAGCCGGGACGACTGTGTCATCAACACAATCCCGATCGCCACCCATTGCTTGGCTGATAGCGTTAGATTCATAATCAAGTGGTTTGGAATAATTAATTGTTCGTTAAAAGGATGCTTCCGCCGTTTTGCTCGACCCTGAGATCAAGCACTTCCGAGATCGTCTTTAAGAGTTCTTCCGCGTTTTTGGTTTTGAAATTCCCGGTAATCGAGCGTTGGGCGATGTTTGAATCGGAGAGACTTACTTTCTGGCCGAAATTTTCCTCGATCATCGCGAGTATTTCTTTTACAGGCGTCCCGTTGAACACATAGCGCTGCTCGGTCCAGGGAGCGAATGTTTTGATATCCTGCTTTCTTTCGAGTTGCACCGCGCCTTCCTGATCGAGAAAAGCGAGGTCACCCGGTTCCATCATCACCTCCCTGCGCCGGTCGTTCTGCGAATAGTCGATCCGTACGCTGCCGGATTTCAATGCCACTTTCGTGCCTCTCGGCCGGGCAAATACCGAGAATGTGGTACCGAGTACTTCCACCTGAAATTGCTCGGATGTTTTCACCACGAAACGCTTGTGATCGATCGTATGGCTTACCGAAAACTCGGCCTCGCCTTCCAGCGCCACTTCGCGCACGTCGCCCCAGAAGCCGAGCCTCGGCACTTTCAATTTGGAGTTCGAATTCAATGCTACGCGGCTTCCGTCTTCGAGGTATACGTCGGTAGTCTGGCCGTAGGCAGTCTGGTACGATTTGTATTGTATCGGCTCACGAAACCACCAGCCGCAGCTCACCAGCAATGTTACCGAAGCTGCCGCCATCCAGAACCGGTTGCTCCGCCGGCCAAGCCAGGAAGGAGTGCGTTCCTCTTCCTCCTTCTTCCATTCTCCTTCCTCTTCCATCGTCGAATTCAGTCGGAGCAGCAGATTTTCAAGCGCGATATCCTGGTTGGGGATGAACTGGGGCGACTGGGTTTCATATTCCAGCAGCCACCGGTGGAATGTCTCCGCGTTCTCTTTCCGCACGATCCATTCTTCTACGAGTTGCCTTTCGAGCGGATTGGCGCGCCCGCTCAGGTACTCGAAAAGCGTATATTTCGATATAGTTTTTTCCATTTTTGTTCGGTTTACAACGTTGACGAGGTCCGGACGGGCCTTCCGGGCCGCCCTCCCAGGCCCGTTTTTTAGAGGATACTCAAAATGGTCAGGCAGAGCGAGATCATCCATTCTCCGTGCAGCGCGGATCGCAGATGTTTCAATGCCTTGGAGATATGTACTTCCACGGTTTTGGGCGAGATATGCAGCTCGTCCGCTATTTCGTGGTATTTTTTGTTTTCGAAACGGCTCATCAGGAACACCTTCTGGCATTGCATCGGAAGCCGGGCTATCACCTCGTTCACTTTCAGGAACAGGTTGTTGTAATGGATTTCAGCATCAGGCTGCTGGTGGTAGGTTGAGATCGAATGCTCCTCGTTCATTTCGAGGGAGTCGGTCTTGCCGAACTCTCTACGCATATACGTATAGCACTCGTTACGCACCGAACGGAACAGATAGCTGGTGTACGAGGTCGTGATGTTCTCATAAGCCTTTGTGCGGTAGAACTGGAAGAACACCTCACTCACCAGGTCCTCGGCGATCTGTTTGGAATACACAAACCGCACCGCATGGCTGCAAAGCGGGTTATAATACCTTTTAAACAGCAATTCCAGGCCTTTCCCCGGATTTTGCTCGAAAGCCGATTTGAGGAAAGTAGCAGAATCAATCTCACTTACGGGGGCCTTGCCTTCGTGTGCGGGAGACACAAATGGCCCAGGGCGCTTCGTTTCCGGGTTAAGCAAAGGATCGTGCATCGAGTATCTGTTCGTATGTAATAATTAAAAGACTTTCTTGCACTTAAAATCCCTTACCCTTGATTTAAAAAAACTAAAACTTTTTTTAATCATATCTTAACCCATACTGACCGGATAGTAAAAAAACCGCTATCCTTGCGAATAGCGGCCTTTATTAAAAACTAGTTATTTTGGGTTACAAATTCTTCGCCTTCATTTGTTTGACGGCATAATCTGCTGCTCGTGCCGAGAGTGCCATATACGTCAGCGAAGGATTCTGCGTCGCGGTGGAAGTCATACAGGCGCCATCTGTCACGAAAACGTTCTTGCAATGGTGCAACTGGTTCCATTTGTTCAGTAGCGAAGTCTTGGGGTCCTTACCCATGCGTACGCCGCCCATTTCGTGGATGTCGTTGCCCGGATTGCGGTGGTTATCGTGGGTTCTGACGTTGGTGAAGCCCGCTTTGGTAAACATCTCGCTCACCTGCTCCATGTAATCCTTGATCATCTTCTCGTCGTTGTCGTCGTAATCGACCGAGATTCTCAGTTTCGGCATGCCAAACGGGTCTTTTTCATTCTTATCGAGCATTACGTAGTTGCTCTCCTTCGGAATGGTTTCACCCATCATGTGCGAGCCAACGCTCCAGTTGCCATATTTGGTTTCATGCAAACCGGCTTTCAGCGATTCGCCGAGACCGTTACGGTCGTTGTAAGTATTACGATTGGCCCCGAAACCGGCTGCATAACCGCGCAGGAAGTCGGTTTCCTGCTTGTATACATTCCGGAAACGTGGAATGTAGCCGCTATTCGGGCGCTTCCCGTCCGTGGTTGAATCGAGGAAACCTTCGTAATCACCCGACACCGTCGCGCGGTAGTTGTGGAATGCGACGTACTTGCCCAGCAAGCCGTTGTCATTACCCAATCCGTTGGGGAAGCGGTTCGACACCGAGTTCAGCAACACCAGATTGGAGTTCAGCGCGGCCGCATTCAGGAAGATAATGTTCGCATAAAACTCGATCATTTCCTTCGTATTCGCGTCGATCACGCGCACGCCCGAGGCTTTCCGGGTTTTATCGTCGTAAATGATCGAATGCACCACAGAATGCGGGCGGAGCGTCATATTACCTGTCTTCGCCGCCCATGGGATGGTAGAAGCATTGCTGCTGAAATACCCTCCGAACGGACAACCACGCTCGCACATCACGCGATGCTGGCATTTCGCACGCCCCTGGTCGAGGTGGATCTGCTGCGGGTCGGTAATGTGTGCCGCGCGACCGATGATAATGTGGCGGTCCTTATATTGTTTGGAAACCTGTTCTTTGAAATACTTCTCCACGCAGTTGAGATCGTGCGGGGGCAGGAACTCACCATCAGGCAATGCATCGATGCCATCCTTGTTACCCGTAATACCCGCGAATTTCTCCACGTGGCTGTACCACGGTGCCAGATCGTCGTAGCCGATAGGCCATTCCACCGCGAATTGATCGCGCGCCGGACCTTCGAAATCGTATTTGCTCCAACGCTGCGTCTGCCGCGCCCAAAGCAGCGACTTACCGCCTACCTGATACCCTCTCAGCCAGTCGAAAGGCTTCTCCTGGATGTAGGGATGCTCATTGTCCTTTGCGAAAAAGTGCATCGACGATTCCTTGAAGTTATAGCAACGGGCTGCAATGGGGTTTGCATCGGCGATCTCCTTGGTCAACCGCTCGCGGTGCTCGAATTCCCACGGCATCATGTTCGTCGTAGGGTAATCCTTGATATGCTGCACATCGCGCCCGCGTTCGAGCACGAGGGTTTTCAATCCTCTTTCGGTCAGCTCCTTCGCCGACCATCCGCCGCTGATCCCCGAGCCAATCACAATGGCATCGTAGGTGCGGGCTTTTTTACTATCAATATTGAAATTTGCCATAGTTTCGGTTGTAATCCTCCCTTTATCCCTTCTTAACAGGTACACACCCGTGGTAGCGGGCGGGGATCATTTCGTAATGGGTAATGTTGGTCATCACGTATTCGGACGTCATGTAGCCCTGGATCGTGAGGTTTTTGACCATGCTGAAAAAGCCTTTCTGTGCCGCGTCGCTGCTTTTTTCGATATCCGAAAGGATTTGGAGGCGCTGGTCCTTGCTAGCGTCCACGAACGATTTCCCGAAACGCTGAATGCTTTGCTCATCGATGTTCGAAACGCCGCTTGCCAGGCTGGCCTGCGCTTTTGCGTCGTAACAGTCCTTCACCATTTTCTGCACAAAATCACCCACTCCCAGCTCTCCCGCTCCCGGTGTATCGGTTTTAGGGATAATGGTTTCGACGATCATCGTCAGGTTTTTGGATTGATCTGCCGAAAGCAACCCGCTCTTCGCCACTGCACTCTTGTTCCAACCGGATGCCCAGGCAGGCAAACCCGCCATGGCGCCCATGGCCACTGCCATGCTTTTAAGCGCTACGCGTCTCTCCATTTTCGTTTTGTTTAACGTGGTATTTGTAATATTAAATCTTCACTCTTCCAGAAAATCCAGGTCGCGACCGTGCGTTTCAGGGATTGTCAGGATGCAGAAAATACCGATCGCAAAACAGATCAATCCTACCAATGCACCGGCCTGAATAACGGTGAAAGAACTTTTAAAAATAGCAAATAAAGTAGTCATTCCTACTACCGTTCCGCGTACCATATTGGGCACGGTGGTGGCGGCCGTAGCGCGCAGGTTGGTACCGAACTGCTCCGCCCCAATGGTCACGAACATAGCCCAGTAACCGATCCCGAAGCCCAGCAATGTAGCAATGGTATAGAAAAGCGAAGCCGATTTAATCCCGGCAAACAGGTAAATCAGGCTGAATACCAATGTAAACAGCATCAGGTAGAACACCGCCTTCTTGCGTGATTCGAGCCAGTGGCTGATGAACCCGCTGCAAAGGTCGCCTACCGAAAGACCTACGTAGCACCACATGATGGAAAGGCCCGGTTTGATGGGCTCGTCGACGCCCAGCGCCTTTCCGAATTCGTTGCTGAATGTGGCCAGGATACCGATCACAAACCAGGTGGGCAAGCCGATGCCAATACACCGGAGATAGCGCCCAAGCCTTTCCTTATTTGTAAACAATGCAAAAAAGTTACCTTTTTCGACGTGCTTCTGATCCTTGATATCTTTAAAAATACCCGATTCAAAAACTCCGATCCGGAGCAGGAGCAGCGAAATACCGAGCCCTCCGCCGATGAAATAGGCATAGCGCCAGTCGAAAAACTCGACCGTAAAATAGGCCACCACGGCACCCAGCAAACCGATACCCGCAACCAGCGAAGTTCCGATCGCACGCAAATGCTTGGGAAGGATTTCGGAAACGAGCGTGATACCGGCGCCCAGCTCACCCGCCAGGCCGATACCCGCGATGAAGCGGAGCAATTTATACACCGTCACGTCCTGGACGAAGCCGCAGGCGATGTTGGCCAGGGAATACGTAATAATGGACCCGAATAGCACTGAAAGCCGCCCCTTTTTATCTCCCAGCACGCCCCAAAGGATCCCGCCGATGAGCAGCCCGGTCATTTGCCAGTTCAGAATACTGGCACCGGTAACGGAAATATCCGCTTCCGAAAGGCCCAGCGCAGCCAGACTCGGCAGGCGCACGATCCCGAAAAGGAGCAAGTCATAAATATCTACGAAGTAACCAAGGGCAGCGACAATTACGGGAGCACTGAAAAGGTAGGAAGCGTCGGAGCGCGTTGCTGTGACGGATGACATTTGGTTTTGTATGGGTTTCATCGGAATAACTTGCAATATTATGCAAATAGCCGGACATAAGCCCGGCTATTCGTTGGTAAATTAATAAAATTTAAAGAGAAAGTTTTGTTTTAAAAAACCCGGACCCACTGTGAGTTTCATATCAGGCCAATGCTTACAGTTCGAGTTTCTGCTTGTCTTTCAGCAATTGCTCTTTCAATTTGGCATAATCCACGTCCTGAACGGCCATTTTCCCGTCGATCGCCTGCACCGCTGCCGTGGCCGCGCTTTGGCCGAGGATCATGAATACCGGCTCCATCCGGATCGACCCGTAGGCAATATGCGATGCCGACACGCACACCGGCACAAGCAGGTTTTCACACTCCGCTTTCTTGGGAACAATGGAGCCGTACGAAATGCTGTAAGGCGTTTTGGGGTGCACACCGATATCGCCCTCGTTCTGCACGAAGCCATCTTCCTTCACGTAGCGCTGCGCATTGTGCGCGTCGAGCGAGTACGAGCCCATCCCTACGGATTGCTCCACTGCTTTTTTTCCCAGCGTTTCGTTTTCGGTCATTACGCTCTTGCCCAGCATCCGGCGCGCTTCGCGGACGTAAATCTGGTGCGGCCAGCCGCCATTGTCCTTGAATTCATCCTTCGGCAAGCCCCATTCGCTCACTTCGGCGCGCACATCGGCAGGTACCGCGGGGTCGTTGGCCAGGAAGTACATCAGGCCTTTCTGGTACACCTCATGTTCTTTGATAATCTCTTTGCGGCGCTCGTAGGAGGCATCGGGATAATCATAGTTCTGGCCAATGAAATCCGTACTGAACGGGCCGTGGTTGTTGGTATCGGTCTTACGGTTTGGAATGGGGTCGTACTTATCGAAAGTCTCAGTCCAGCCGGCTTTGTACACGCGTGCGAGCAACTCATACTTGCCGGGGTCGTAACCTGCGGGTTTCGCAAACGGAATGCGGTTATCGGGATGCGCCGAGAGGCACATGCGGAAACAATAGGCCTGGATCTTGTGGTCCCCTTCCCCATTCTTCCCGATTTTCTCGGCCGTTACATAAGGCAACAAGCCGCTTTTCGGGTCGCCTTCCACTTTGTACGGGCTGATATTCTTCGCGAAGTAATGCCTGTGCTGAAAGACGCCCGCCTGGATCCCGTTCCATTCCTCATTGTAGACGCTGTTGGCCTCGCGTCCTACGTGGTACTTTACACCGGCAGCAGCCATGAGATCGCCTTCATAAGTGGCGTCGATGAACATCTTGCCTTTGAATGTTTTGCCGCTCAGCGTTTTGAAAGAGGTAATGCGGCCTTTGCTTTTCTGAACACCGCTTTTGCCCCGGTCGAGCCATTCGTCGCGGTAGATTTTGATATTGTTTTCTTTCACAAAATCCTCGAAAACCTGCTCCGCCACATGCGGTTCGAAAATCCACATCGTACGCTCGGCGCCGTCCATGGCCACGGTACCCTGACCTTTGTTGCCATATTCCTCTTTCTTCTGCCAGTGCCATCCTTCGGGCGTGTCGTAATGCAAGTAAACGCGGTGATAAAACTCGCGCGCGAGACCGCCGATCACCGATTTGTTACCGGTATCGGTGAAGCCCAATCCTCCCGAGGAAAGCCCGCCCAAATGCTTGTCGGGCGAGACCACGAGCACGGTTTTCCCCGATTTGACCACCTGCACCGCCGCCGTAACTGCCGCGCAGGTACCGCCGTAAACGATCACATCGGCTTCGTACGACTGCGCGGAAGCAGCTCGCGGCGTGACCTGTGTTATGAGGAATGCAACTATTAAGAGTAATTTTTTCATGTATGTTCTGTGTTGAGATTTTGAAATAATGACCGCCGGATCGCCGACGGCCGAATGCTTGATTATTGATTTGACCATCGAAGGCCGGCTTTTTAATGGACGGGCGCTGCCCCAGAGGGGCACTCTGTTTCTAGCAACGCATTGGAAAGATGTTCTCACCCCGGATGGGGTGTCCTATCTCGGACCGCCGGATTGGTCAGGAGGCTCCTCCGGAGCCAAATGCCGATATTATGCGTCTTGCAATAAACAGGTTGCCCCTCCGGGGCTGGTTTGAATCTTTTATGAGCGGGGATGTAAGTCCCTATCCCAGGTCAGCGTTCTGCCGTCGGTACAAACAACACCGCGTCGGCTGCCACAGCGCCCGATGCGCCTTCCGATGAGATATTCACCGAACTCGCATTGCCTTTCGGCAAATTAAACTGGCCGACGTGGTACCATTCGCCGGAAGTCTGCCCTTCCACGACAATGTCTTTTTCCATCACTGAAATGTTTTTGGTTTCGTTGCCTGCTTTCACCGAAAGTTTAATTTCCGAAGCGGGTTTGGCCACCTTAGGGAAATAGACGTAGATCTGATAGCCGCCGGAAACAGGCACCTCGGGCGTAAAAGTCACCGAGCCGCCATTTTTATCGTTTTCGGAAGTGGCCAGGAACGACGGACCGTACCCTCCTTTTTTCACCGGCTCCCAGTTTCCTTTGATAGCAACGTGCTTGCTGTCCTCGTTGTCGACCAGGATTTCGGGTGTCTTGCCATTCACGAGCGGGTCGGCTTTCAGCTTCGCCTGCAATCGGGCAATATCGATCTGTTGCACGCTCTTCTTCGAATCAATGGCCATTACGGCCGCTATCGCCGACGACTGGGCGAGTACCATAAACACCGGTTCCATGCGGATAGAACCATAGGCAATGTGGGTCGCCGAAAGACACACCGGCACCAGCAAATTGGCACATTCCTTCTCCTTCGGTACCAGCGAGCCATAGGCGATCGGGTAAGGCCCGAAACCGCCTATCTCTACATTCCCTTCGTTTTTAGCCATTCCATTGATCACAATGCGCTGGATATTGTGCGAATCCATCGTGTATGCGGCCATTCCGACACCGTCTTTCACCACCTCCTTGCCTTCGCAATTCGCCTGGGTCATGACGTAGTTGCCGATCATCCGGCGCGCTTCGCGGACATACAGCTGGGGAGACCAGTTGCCGGTTTCCACATACTCATCTTTGGGATACCCCCATTTGAGCATGGCCTCGCGCAGCTCCGCAGGCACGCGCGGGTCGTGACCGAAGAAGTAGAGCAGGCCCTTGGTATAAGTTTCATGCGCTTTGATGATCTCCGCCCGCTTTTTGTAATCGGCATCGGGATAATCGTGATTCATCCCGATCATGTCGGTCGAGAAGCCGTTGCGGTTGTTAATATCCGTTTTACCGTTCGGCATTTTGCTCCAAATGAAGTAATCGTTCAGCGCTTTCCGCTCCGGCTGCTTCGCGATCAGGCGCGCGAGGAGTTCGAAATGTGAGGGATCGTAGCCTTCCGGTTTGGTAATGGGCACCATATTGTTCGGATCGGACGTGAGGCAAATGCGGTAGTTGTACGCCTGCACTTTTTTGTCGCCCGTGCCGTTCGGTTCCAGCTTTGCAGGGGAAACGCCCCAGAGCAGACCGCTTTCAGGCTTTCCAGCGATTTTATAAGGATCGATCCCGTCCGGCAGCTGGTGCCCTTTCATCAGCTGCACGCCGTCGATCGTTTCGTTGTAGTCGCTGTTCGCTTCGCGGCCTACCGCGTACGAAACACCCGCTTTCGCCATCAGGTCGCCTTCGTAAGTACAATCGAGGAATACTTTGGCCGAAACGGTCTGGTTGGTTTTGGCTTCCGGTTTAAGACTGTTTTCCAAAATAATGGACTTGATCTCCGCCCCCGATTTGCTGGCGCTGATCACCCGGTTTTGGTAGACAACCTTGATCCCCGCCTCGTCCAGATATTGCTGCAAATATTTCCTGGCTACGCTCGGCTCGAACGTCCATTGCTCGAACTTGCCGTAATGCCTACCAATGCGACGATAAAAGTCCCTCGACAAGCCGGTAATGGCGTATTTGTTACCAATATCGGTATAGCCCAGGCCACCCGAGGTCATGCCTCCCAGGTGCCCGCCGGGCTCGATGAGCACGACGGATTTACCCATTTTCTTAGCCGTGTAGGCGGCGATCACCCCCGCGGCTGTCGCGCCGTAAACGCAAACGTCCGCCTGGACAATGGCACCTGCGGGCACCGGCGGCCGGTAGCTCGACAACACGAATGCAAACAGACAAGCAAACTGCGCTATTACTTTCTTTTTTCTCATTGTATCAGAATAAGTTGACTACCAAATATCAATATCCCGGATTCTGGTCCTTGGCAGTGATTGCCTTGTTATACAGTATCTCGGAATTCGGGATCGGCCATAGCATGTGCTTTTCGGCCACCACAATATTCTTTACTTCCAGAATGCGCTGTTTGGCTATTCCGAGGCGTTTCAGGTCGTTCCAGCGCTTGCCTTCGTACATGGTTTCGTAGCCCCGCTCTTGCACCACCTTGTCGATGTAAGTTTGTAATGTGGCAAAGTCGGCGAGTTTGAAATCGACGGTCGAAGCTGCTTCGGCAGGCTTTCCGTAGGCACGGCGGTGTACTTTGTTCAGGCTTTCGAGGCCGTCGGCGGTAGGCTTGCCATTCGCACGGGCATCGGCCTCCGCGTGGAATAGCAAGAGGTCGGCGTAGCGATACCAGGGGTAATCGTTACCTGCGCCGCCGGTGGCGAGCGGATCACGGTATTTGCGGTACAAGAGGGACGTGGTACCTAGGCCTATGTCCACGTTATAAAACATGTGGTTTTTGCGCAAATCCTTGAAATCCCAGTTTTTAATCACCGAATTGGAAACCGAATCGGTGTACTGCGCATACACTCCACCCGGACCATAGTAATTGTATTGCCCTATTTTCCGGTGCGCGTAGCTCACCAGCCCAAAGCCCTGCTGACGGGAGTATTTGAAATAGAATATCTCCTCTGTCGTATTCACGACTTCCGGTCCGTAAATCTTCTGGAAATCCTCCGAGACCGTCACTGCCACGAGCGAATATTTCTTGGCATCGATCACCTCCCTGGCCTTCGCACGCGAGTCTTCCCACTTTTCGAGGTACAAATACACTTCCGCCAGCATGGTCTTCGCAGCCCATTTGGTAGGTCGCCCGATTTCGGAAGGATTGTCCGGGAGCCCGGCCTCGGCCGCCAGCGCATCCGCGACGATAAGCTTGTAAACATCCGCCACGCTCGACCGCGGAATGTCGGCCACGGTCATATTCTCCTCCGTACGCAAGGGCACAGCCGCCCAGTTGCGTACGAGCGCGAAGTAAATGAGCGCCCGCATGTATTTGGCCTCCGCTACGAACGAAGCCTTTTCGGCGTCCGTCATACTCGTTCCTTTGGGCACATTCGCGATAACCAGGTTCGCATTCCGGATCGATTGGTAGAAATTGTCCCAAATCGTCGCGACGCGGTTAATGTTCGTATTATCAAGCCCCTGGTACAAGCTGACGGGCGTTTGCGTTCCTCTGGAATTGCCGTAATCGGCCAGACCTTCCAGCTGTGCCGGATAGTTGGTCGAAAGCGCCGGGTCGGTCCGCATCGGGCCGTAGATCGCATTCACAGCGGCTTTGGCTTCCGCTGCGGTGTTGTAAAAATTTTCGGACGCCAGCGATTTGGGTTTTTCTTCCAGAATATCGGAACAACCCATGCAAGCCAACGCCAGGAACAAACTCGTGAATATCTTTTTCATATCAATCATTTCTTTAAACCGGTTGTAAAAACTGACCCTAAAAACCTACTCTAAGCCCCACAGTGGTAGTTTTGGCCACCGGGTACACGTAGTGGTCCACGCCTTGCACGATAGAATTGCCGCCGCCGTAGGAGTTCACTTCGGGGTCGTACCACGAGTATTTGGTGAAGGTGATCAGGTTCTGGCCGCTCACATACAGCTGGCCGTACTTCATCCACTTGATATGGAGCTTGGTAACCGGCAGGTTGTAGCTCAGCTGGATGTTCTTAAACCGGAGATAAGAACCATCCTCCACAAACCGATTCGACATTTGCGCCTGCGAGGAAGTTTTGATGATCGGGTATTTGGCGTTGGTATTCTGAGGCGTCCAGTGGTTGAGATACACTTCGCGAGGCATATTGAGCGCCTGGCCATAGTCGTAGCCCTGCCCTTGCGCGCTGAGATTGAAAATATCGTTCCCCTGCGAGCCCTGGATAAAGAATGTCAGTTCGAAATTCTTGAACGACATATTCGAGTTGAAGCCGTAAGTAAACTTGGGATTCGGGTTACCGATGATCTGCTTGTCGCCCGCGTCGCGGCTGCCATTGTTATTGTAATCTTCGTAGGCAATGAACCCTTTGTCGTCATACCCTTTTTCCACATAACCATAGAACGACCCGAGCGGATAACCCTCACGGAGGATATTCACATTGTCATTCACCGCAGCACCGATTGTACTCCCCAGAATGTCATTTCCGCCATACAGCTTCACGACCTTGTTTTTGTTGATCGACAGATTCGTCGAGACATTCCATTTGAATGCGCCTTCCAGCACGGTTGCATTGATCCCGAGTTCGAAGCCCTTATTTTGAATTTTCCCGATATTCTGGATCGCGTAGGTATAGCCAAGCGACGACGGCAACTGCACGTTATTCAGCAGGTCCCGGGTGTTTTTGATGTAATAATCGGCCGAGATGTTCACCCGGTTATTCCACAAACCAAGGTCGATCCCGAAGTCGGTCTGGGCGGTCGTCTCCCATTTCAGCGATCCCGCCAGACGCGTACCGGGAGCATAGGAAGTCATAAACGCATCTCCGAAAACCACCTGACCGGACGCAAGCTGGTTCAAAGTAAAATAGGGTTGAATGGATGTATTACCTGTTTCTCCGTAACCTACCCTCAGTTTCAGGTCGGACACGAAAGGAATGTTCTGGATAAACTCTTCCTCGGACATTCGCCACGCCAATGCGCCCGATGGGAAAAAGCCCCATTTCTGTCCTTCACTGTACCGCGACGAGCCGTCGGCACGGAAGCTGGCTGTGGCGAGGATTTTGTTATTGAAGGTATAGTTGACGCGGGCCAGGTAGGAAAGCAACGACCATTTCAGGTAGGATGAGCTCGGCACCCCTTGCGTAGCGGCTGCGCCGATGTCGTGAGTCTCCTGGTTGTCGCTGATAAAACCGCTTCCCGAAGCCTTCAAGCCTGTTTGCGTGAAATCTTGGTAGGTGAAACCCGCAACGGCAGAAACGCTGTGTTTGCCAAAATCCTTCAAATAACTGATAGTGTTTTCACTCAGAATGCTGGTAACCCGCTGGGTTTCGATAGCCGCACTACCTTTCGAGTTCACAAACTTGGTCGTGGTATACGTATCAGTCCGGTCGTCGGTGCTTTCGATACCGGCCAGGGTTTTGATCTGCAATCCTTTGAAAGGCTCATAGGTTATCGCTCCGTTGGTCAGTATTTTGTTCGATTTGATCACATCTGAATACTGATACAGGAAGTTCAAAGGGTTGGTAATCACGTTGGAACCCCATGCGTAAGCCTCGGCCAGTTTCGAATAGCTGCCGTCGGGAAGCGTGGCGGGAATGGTGGGATAACCGGAAAGCATGGCCGACATGAGCGTTCCCCCGCGGTTTCCTCTCTCCGAATTCTTGCGGTCGGAATTAATACGGCTCAGCAGCGAGCTGAGGTCAAATTTGAATTTCTTGCCGATGTCGGAGCTCAGGTTAATGCGCAATGCATTCCGCACATAGTTGCTCCCGATCACAATGCCATCCTGGTTGAAATTGCTTGCCGCTACCGAGAAACGGGTCTTTTCGCTACCGCCGCTCACGGTCAATGCATGGTTTTGAACAGGGGCCTTCTGAAATACCAGGTCCTGCCAGTCGGTACCTTTGCCGAAACCCGCTATCTGATCCGCCGTGAAATGCGGTGCCAGGCCATCGTTCGCGGCTTGTTCATTGTAAAAATTGGCATATTCGGTCGCATTCATCAGATCCAGCTTTTTGCGGATGCTCTGCACGCCATAATAGCCGTCATAATCGACACTTACCCGGCCGGCCTTTCCCTTTTTAGTGGTAATGAGCACCACACCGTTCGCACCGCGCGAACCGTAAATAGCTGTCGCAGAGGCATCTTTCAGCACTTCAATGGATTCGATATCGGCATTGTTCAGCAAAGTGGGATTGCCTGAATAGGGAAACCCATCCACGACGTACAATGGCTCGTTACTACCCTGAATGGAGTTGGTACCCCGCACGCGGACACTGATGGAACTGCCCGGCGCACCGGTGTTTTGCGACACATATACGCCCGCCGCACGCCCCGCAAGCGATTGCACGAGGTTGGTAGCCGGATAGGCATTCAATTCCGATGATTTAATGGAAGAAACCGAGCCCGTAAGGTCGCTTTTCTTGATCTGGCCATAACCGATCACCACGATCTCCTGCAATGATTTGTCTTCCAGAAGCAGGCTGATAGTCAGTTCGGTCTGACTGCCCAACACTATTTCCTGCGATTTATACCCGACAAAACTGAAAACAAGCACTGAATTCGGCGCGGCGGTTTCGGGGATTTCGAGCTGGAAGTTACCATCCGGATTGGTGGTGGTACCTGTCTGCGTGCCTTTCAGCACAATGCTCACACCCGGCAAGCCGGTATTCGACTCGCCGTCGAGCACCTTTCCGGAGACCGCCCGCTTCGGCGCATTCGCCGGGACAGGCTGCCCTTCCGGCGCATCGGGCGTATGGGTTTCCAGTCTCCTGAGAATGATAATCTTGCCGGAAACTTCGTAATCGAGCCCCAGCGGCGTCAGAATATGGTCGAGCGCTTCGTACAATGGTTTGTCTTTCAAGGAAACTGTCACTTTCCGGGCCGATTTGATCAGTTTGGAGCTGAACACGAAGCGCACATCGACCTGTTTTTCCACCTGGCTGAGTACCTTTTTGACTTCACTGCCGTTCGCTGTCACCGAAATTTTCTGGCTGAGAAGGGATTGCGCGCTACCTTCACGTGCGTAACCCGTGACGATAAACACCAAGGCAAGCATGAGTTGAGTAGCTGTCATTCGCATGGTCCACAGTAATACCCTACGGTACTTTAAAGGTTTTTTCATAGATTTGATTGTTTTGTAGAATAGGAAATTTGGCAAAACGATCCCTGCCTCCCGCTGGGGAGGATAATGGCGACCAACCTGTCAGGGAATTTTCGGAGCCGGTGATGCGGGAACATTGCCGGCTCTTCTTTTTAGGATAAGCTTTCTGTTTTTTCTGTTCTGATTTAAAGGGTTACGTGATTGTTTCTCATTAATTCCTGCATCCTTTGCTATGGATGATCACCTGACCATCGACGATCTCGTAGCTGGATTCTACGGCCTTGCATATGATGTTGAGCTTGTCGTGCAATGTCTGATTATCGAGGCGCGCGGTAAGCGGGCAGTCTTTCAGTAATGCCTCGTCGTAAAGAATATCGATGCCATAAGCGCGGGCAATGGTATTGAAAACCTCGCTGGCGGGTGTGTCTTCAAATTCAAACTGGGGGATCTCGGCTTTGGAAACGACCATTTCAGGCTTCTCTACCAATGTTTTCACCATCCTGACCTCGTTGCGGGCGTAGATGATCTTCTGGTTCGGCGTCAATACTACGCCCTGGAGCTGCTTGTCGGCCACTTTCTCCTTCAAATGCGGATCGGACTGCGCGAAGACGGCCACTTTGCCGGTTTTTACCTCCACGGTCACTTCGCGGGAGTCGCCGTAGGCCTTAATGCGGAAACTCGTTCCTAAAACTTTGGTCACCAAACCATTGGCATACACCAGAAACGGATGTTCGGGGTCTTTGGCAATATCAAAAAATGCCTCTCCTTCCAGAAAAACTTCCCGCCGTTCTCCGTCGAACCGCTCCGGATAACGAATGCGGCCTTTCGGCGCGAGGCTGATCTTGCTGCCGTCGGCCAACGCGATTTCGATGGTTTGGGAAGTTGAATTGATCTTTTCCGTCAATGCGCCGCTATGCTCGATGACGCTATCCTGCCGGCCGAGCTGAGGTTTGTCGTCCCGCTTGATCATCACCGAATACACGGCCCAGCCCAGCAGCATGATCAATGCCACCGAAGCCGCAAACTGCATCCAGGGTATGGAGAATACCGGTACCAAACGGCGCGAAGACCGGGCTGGTTCCTCATTGGCCTCCGTTATCCGGCCGACGGTCTGTTTCACGACCTGGTTGATCTCCGCATCGTCGATCTCGGGTTCGTGCAGGCGCAATGAGAGCACAATGGCTTTGGCTTGCTCCACTTTTTCGAGCATTTCGGGATTGGCGTCAATCCAGTCGTCCCAAAGCGCGTCGGTTTCAGGAGTGGGCGACAATGTCCATTGGCGAAAGAAATCGTCCCAGACAAAGTCTTCAACAGTAAAATCGTTGTAGCGGTCCATACCAGTTCAATGTGTCTAAATGAGTATAGACAAGGCCCGGCACCGGATACCAATAATTTTTAAATTATTTCTTCAAAAAAGAACAAAAACCAGCAGAGCTGCTGACGATCTGCGGATTAGAATAGAAAATGCAGCAGAAAAAGTATAAGAAATTCCGCTTTCCAATGCTCTTTCAAATGCCGGATCGCGATTTGGAGCAGGTTGGAAACGGTCTGCGGCGACACGGCCATCACCTCGGCGATCTGCTCACGGCTCAGCTCCTGGAAAAATTTGAGGTATACCACCTCCTTTTGCCGACGAGGCAGCGCATTGATCAGTTTTTGCAAATGATGGGTGCGGGAATGCGTCGCTTCGTTACGGATGTAATCGTCTTCGACCGAAAACTCGATCTCGAAATAATCGTCCTCCTCCTGCAATGCCTCCCCGCCTACCCACGTGCGCGAGGACACCTGCCTGTGCATGAGGCGCCGGAGCGACGCCATCAGGTACGGCTTCACGGCCGCGTCGGGGTTAAGGTTTTCGCGCTTTTCCCACAGTATCAGGAACAGGTCCTGAATGCTGTCCTTTACCAATTCCCGGTCCTTGGAAAACTTGCTTCCGTACCTGAACAGCAGGCGGAAATTATCGGACATCAGCTTTTCGAATGCACGCACTTCTCCTGCCAGGAAATCCTGCCAAAGCACGCGATCTTCCGGAAAAGAGGACGTTGAATTCATAACTTGTTGAAAGGGACGACTAAATAAGTCAAACTTAACCGCAAACTCAATTTATTTTACAAGATTAGTTTAATTGAATCAGGTTATCGTCCTATCCACATCACTACTCGATCATGACTTTAACTGCCTGTTTCTGACCATCCTGGTTTTCCAACTGTAAAATGTACATACCGGAAGCCGGCGGGCTCAGCGGTTTCAGGCTTATCCTGTCCGGCGCCTCCATCACCGTTTTCAAAGGCAACACCCTGCCGCTCAAATCGACCAGCCGAACCGAGGCCGCATTGACGCCCTTCGCGGAAAGCATAATACGATCCCTTTTCGCCGGATTCGGGGCTACAATGGCATGATCCGGAACCGATTTGGGTTTCCCGTCATCGATGGATATTTGATCGATCCGGATCTTGCCTACGCCATTCCGGAAGCGCATTTCGAAATTGGAAAGCTTGGTTTTGGAATAGGCCGATGCCCCTGGATAAGCCTCCGCAGCTCTGACCACCGGCTCATCGTCCACCCACAGATCGTATCTCCCCGGCTGCACGGTTTCTTCCGCAGCAGCTGCATGTATGCGGTAGGACAAAGGCTGTTCCGAATTATTAAGTGCCCAGGTAAGTGTTACCAGCTTCTTTTCGGAGCATGACTTACTCACCTGCCTGGTCTCCATATCTTTAACATTGAAACCTTCTTCCAGAAAATTCACCGAACATTTCGCGAACATCAGCCCATTACCGGGAAATGAATTGTTGACCGGGTTGAAATCCTCTCCGACGTAAAAATACATGGCATTCAACGCAGGCGCCGAAATCCCCTCGACACTGAATGTAATGCGGACGACCAGCGTCTCGGGATTCGGATCGAAAGGCGTGGCGCGCATGGCACGTATAATACCCCCCGTTGCCGAATCCAGCCAGCTGCGGGTGAGCTCCATGTAGCCTTTGTGAAATTTGTGGTAGGAAAGCGCCGGAGCCGTCAGAATGACGTGGCTGAACTGCCCGGTATCGGGTTGCGGGTTGATCAGGCCGGTGGTCTGGCTGAAATCCTGATGAAAGTAGATGGTTTGGGCGCTGCCGGCCAACGACGCCAGCAGCGCGCATACGGAGGTAAAGTATCTTTTTAGCATAAACTGGTTTAGAGTTTATGCTTTTAGACGTGGAAGATTTGGATTGGTAACGGGTTGTAGAAGTAAATTTTTAATGACTACGCCCAGCCTCCCGCACTTTTTCGAGTTCCGCAGCCATGGCTTTCACTTTCGCCGGATATTTGTCCGCCACATTGCTTTTCTCCCCGATATCCTTGCTCAAATCATACAACTGAGGCTTGGGATTCGCTCCGGTTTCGATATTGGTCAGCTCTGCAACTGCTTTCCCTTCCCGAGGTTCGATGTATTTCCAATTACCCTGTGTGATCGACAATGCACCGCCCTGCTTAATGAGCCAGCTCCGACCGGTTTGGCTTTTGCCCAGCATGGCGTCGAGTACATTGAAACTATCTACTCCCTCCTCGCTTCCCGCCTTTTGCTGGAAGAAATGTGCGAACGAAGCCATCATATCGATCTGGCAGATCAATGCATCCGAAACAGTTCCCGGCTTGATCGCCTGCGGCCAACGTGCCAGCCAGGGAACCCGCGTACCGCCTTCGAACGCGCTGTACTTGCCGCCTCGAAGCGGGCCCGCAGCGCTATGGCCTTTGGCTAGTTCAACGGCGCGGTCCGCATAACCATCGTCCAGCACCGGGCCGTTATCGCTGGAAAAGATAACCAACGTATTTTCTGCAATTTTGAGCTCATCGAGTTTCTTCAAAATCTCCCCCACTGTCCAGTCCATTTGTAGGATCACATCCCCGCGAAGGCCCATTTTGCTTTTCCCTTTGAACTGCGTGCTTGGCATTCGGGGAACGTGAATGTCGTTGAGCGAGAAATAGAGGAAGAACGGGCTTTTGCGGTTGTCTTCGATAAATTGTTCGGCTTTGCTCAGGAATACGTGCGCGATCTCTTCGTCGGTCCAGCGCGCTTGCTTGCCGCCGGTCATCCAGCCGATCCGGCCGATACCGTTTACGATCGTATTGTTATGCCCATGATTCAGCGAAGCGGGTAGTTTCAGCAGTTCAGGGTTTTCAAGTCCTGTCGGTTCATTCCCTATCTTTTTGGAATAATCCACTTCAATAGGATCATTCGGATCGAGGTCCTGCACATCATGATTCTCCACGAAAACCGTAGGAACACGGTCCGAGGTCGCAGGGAAGAAGAATGCATAGTCAAAGCCGACCTCGTTGGGGCCTTTGGTAATGGGTTTATTCCAATTGATTTGCTTGTTGGTTTCGCCCAATCCCAGGTGCCACTTACCCACCGAACCGGTTTTGTAGCCTGCATTCTGAAAAATGGCTGGTAATGTCAGCTGGTTCGTCGGGATGATCAACGATGCATCGCCAGGAAGCACGCCAGTACCTTTCTGTCGCCAGGGATACTTGCCCGTCATAAGCGCGAAGCGTGAAGGCGTACACGTGGCCGAACTTGCATGCGCGTTGGTGAAGCGAATGCCCTCTTTGGCCAGTCGGTCGAGATTTGGCGTGCTGATTTTGGTGGCGCCATAGGCACTCAGGTCGCCATAACCGACATCGTCGGCGTAGATAAAAATCACATTGGGCTTGGATTGCTTTTTCTGTGCCTTTGCCGCAAACGGCAAAAACATAACCGCCGCGAGCAGCCACGACGTCATCCGGAAGTACATCAATTTCATAGGTTGGGGTTAAGAGTTCCGGTCGTGAAGATATTGATTCAAGCCGAATTTGCCGGTTGAAAATTGAAAGTTTGCCCTGAGTAGCGTTTTTGAAAATAAAGTAACCGCCTGATAAACGGATTTGGAGGGGGTGGATTGGAATGCGTAATCTTGTGGATATTACACCACTACACTATGGATCAACCCGTTTACGATGTCAAAGTTCTAGAAGATGGTTTCCGGTTTGACTTCCTGAGTATTGGGCACACAGCGACGCATAAGGCTATTATTTTCGATGAAACAGAAATGCCGTTTCTCTATTCGCTGACGTTGGTGGAGGTCCAATGGGATGGAAAACTTTCAGCGTGTATCAATAACAGCAATGCAGACGTGAAGCCAACGCTGGCTACTGTTTTTAAAGCAATTGAAACGTTTACGACAAACAACCCAAGGGCTATTGTCGGTTTTCAAGGTAATACCGAAGCAAAGACACGACTTTACAGAATTGCCATCTCACGACATTTGGATAGCTTTTTGGATAAATTTCTGATTTGGGGTATCAGAAGCGACACCGGTAAGAGAGAGTTATTTAAACCGGATGAACCTTATAAGTCCTTTTTAGTTACGAACCGATATTTAACTTAAAACATTACAACATGGAAGCACAAGCAAAAAGAAGACATGCACGAAAATCAACCGAAATCACAAGGGTATTCAATACCTCGGAAGAACTTGGCAAGGAGATGAGTAAACGATTAATAGAATCGCTAATGGCAAGTTTTCAGCTTTCCCTAACAACTGATGCAAATAAACGGTAATCAAAACAGCCCGGAATCGCTTCCGGGCTGTTTTGCATTTACCACCAATACTAGCTGCTCTTCTCGCTGGTCAATTTCTTAATCAAATCCACCTCAGCCTGCTTATACGGCGTACCGTCTTTTCTGAAAATATCGTGAAACCACAAATCCGGCTCTTTGGTGTAGGTTTTCTTCCAGCTATCCCATGGATAAATGGTCTGCGATTTGCCGTCGACGAGGCCCCAGTTGATAGCGCCCACATTGTATTTCTTGGCAACAGGCAATGAGCCTTCGAAGAAGCTGCCATTCCCGCGCGACATGTATTCAGTACAGATCAAAGGACGACCGTATGGTTCAAGCCATTTAATACGCTTCTCAAACTCCTGCGCATTTTCGTAGTTGTGGAAGGTGATCACGTCCGACTGCTCGATCTGTGCTTTTTCGATCGGTTTCAACTTCTCTGGCGATGACCAGTCTCCCGCCCATACGCCTGATGACAACGGCTGCGAAGGATTTACCGACCGGGCCCATTCGAATGATTTCACCATCAAAGGCAATACATAATCCACTTTATTAGGTAGTTCGACTTTGCCGTAGGAGCTGTTGTTCGTGTTGTCCGGCTCGTTCCAGATGTCCCACATCAGCACGCGGTCGTCGTTCGCGAACGCGGCAACGGTACCTTTCACATATCTCTCCAGACGTGGGTATTGCGTGCTGTCCTTCAATGCGTCGAAACCAGGGTTTTGTACCCAGCCTGAATTGTGAACGCCCGGTTTAGGATCGCGCTGCTTGCCCAGTTTCGGAAACGGGTCCCAGCAGGAATCGAACAACACCAGTACGGGTTTGATATTGTGTTTCTTGGTGATATCCAGGAATGTGTCGAGGCGTTTGATAAACCCAGCGGAATCCTGCTGATAAAGCAGGTCGTGGAGGTACACCCGCATGGTGTTCATCCCGATGTTTTGCGCCCAGCCAAGTTCTTTGTCGATGGTGGCGGTATCGAATGATTCGGCCTGGAACATTTCGAGCTGGTTGATGGCCGTGCTCGGCAGGAAGTCGGCACCTACCAGCCAGCCTTGCTTACCATACCATTCTTTGGCTTGCTCCTTGGTCCAGATTTCACGGCCAGTGGCTTGCTCCTGTGCCGCGGCTTCTTCTTTTTTCTCGTCGGTTTTCTTGGCGCAGTTCTGCAACATGAGGCAGGCCGCAACAGCCCAGATCGTCGTTTTTAACAATTTCATCAGGTGTTAGAATTGGTTTTGTTATTTAAAAAGGGGAGCAGGCCGGTTTTCTATGCTTGGCTCTGCGTTGGAAATTTCGGGCCAGCCGTTTTTCCAGGTCAATTTATCCAGCATTAACACACGGCGATTCGCTCCGGTAGATACCCTCGGCTGGGTTTTGATGATCGCGTGATAAAGCAGCCAATCGTCGCCCGCGTCGTCGGTTACCCAGCGCGCATTATGACCGGGTCCCGCGTACACATCATTTCCGCGCAGCAACAGGGTACCGGTGCCGCGTTCTTTCAGATCTTTGCCCTCCTGGTCGAGGAACGGGCCGAAAATGGATTTCGAACGTCCCATCCGTACATGGTACTTACTTTTTTCGAACTCGCAGCAGCTTTCTTTCGAACCCAAAAAGTAATAGTAATCCCCTTTCTTCTGGATCATCACCGCTTCGAAATCGCCCGCCGCCACTTTGAATTTCTTCGAAAGATCGGGCACCGATTTGCCATCGGCCGACAATTCCACCCCGTAGGTCCCCTGCGTAGGTTTATCGCTGAAACTGCCCCAGAAAACATACTTCTTACCATCGGCTTCGAGGAAAAACGGGTCGATCGAGTTAGGAACCTCCATGTCCCGGCTGTCAAAGAGCTTGCCGTGATCCGCAAACGGGCCGGCGGGCGAATCCGCAATCGCGAGACCAACGCCCGGGTTCACATCGCCCCAGGTCGAATAGGCATAATACATGTGGTATTTGCCATTCACTTTCACCACATCGGGCGCCCAGATGCCCCCTTTGTCCTTCCAGGCAGGTTTGGACGAAAATGCTTCTTTGACATAATCCCAATGCACCAGATCCTTCGAGCGCACAACGGGTATCAGGCGCGAACCGTTGCCATCGCCCCAGTCGTCCTGCGTGCCGTAGGCGTAAAACCAGCCGTCGTCGGCCTTCACGACCGTCGGATCGGCCAGAATGGGTTCAAAAACGGGGTTTTTATATTCCTTATCGCCCGGTCCGGAACCTGCAAGCCGGGGACTATCCAGTCCGGGACTATCCATTCCGGGACTATCCAGTCGGGTACCATTCAGCAGCAAAGGTAAGAGTAGTGATAAGAGCGGTCTGATCATTTCACGTTTGGTTAATATCGTTATTCGAGCCAGATAATCTGGGTAAATGCGCCATTGGCAGCCACATCCCAGAGTTCAACCCGCAGCCATTTCCGGCCTTTCAGGTTTTGAGTAAATTTAAAACTCTTCTGACCGAATGCTTGTGTGTCGTTCAAATTAATGACGTCGTGAAAAACTTCCTTGCCATCGCCGGAAATCACCTCGGCGCGGTTGAGCGGGAATGTCCATTGGGCATCGAGACTGATCTCAACATTCCCCTTTGCATCCGGCTTCGCAGTTTCGCCTACGACAGCATTATTTACTTTAAATGTCGGGATCAAAACCTCGCCGGTAGTCACGAAAAACTTCCCTTTCCGCATGGCATCCAATACCGGCTGCCAGCCGTCTTCGAAACGTGGAAGCTGGTCGAGTTGGAGGTAGTTCACATTCAAATGCCCGTACAATTCGTAGTTGGGCTCAATACGGAAAAGATCCGCTTCTGCGAGCACATTCTTTTTGTAGCCCCAGTTAGCCATGTCGTCCATCAGGTCGAGCACGCGTTTACCGAGTTTTGGCTGCGACAAATCGGCTGGCATTGCCTTCCAGGCTGCGCCGAGGAAATGGTCGGATTTGTAGAATGCCTCGTCCTTATGCTTGTCGGGAAAACCGGTGGAGCCTTTCGTCCGCGCATGCGCCGTCCACGCGAGGCCGTTTTCCATTTCAAGCAGTTTCAGCATTTCGTCTTTGTTACCAATGCGGTAGATTTTACCGTATTCGGGATGATCTTCCACAAAAGGCTGGTCCTTCTCCCGCGACATCAGCCAGTAAACCGGTTTGGGGAAAATATTCATCCAATGCCCCCCGAGGAAGTTGTTCGGTTCCTCGCCCGGGAGCAACAGGAAATTGCCGCCCGACAACCGGGCGCATTCCGAGAACATCATTTTCAACTCCGGCCAACGTTTCGCCTCGGGGCCCCGCGGACTACCCGGGCCGTGAAATTCGGCCAGATGCACAATGTTCACACCCGTGTTCCGGAACGCCTTTACAAAACCGGGCATATCCGGCAGCGGCTTGCGTGTGAGCACGTCATCGACATGCTCCTGGTGAAAATGGCTGGACATGGTGTAATAGCCGGGAAGCGGTTCATACTTGTCCGAATGCGTGAATGCTTTCACATTTTCCAATACCTTCCCATCCCTTTCGCGGCTCAGCAAACAGAAGAAATTATAACGCTGCTGTGTTCCCGGCGGCGCATTGAACCACGGTACCCAGCGGCGGTCACCGAGCAGGTCGTGACGGATGCCGATGCCAAACCCGGGAAGCAGGTTCCGGTAATTCTCGCCGTACCAGATGTGTTCGAGGTTATAGCAATTATCCAACGGATAGAAATACTGGTGCGGCGCAGGAAAAACAGCCAGGTTACCCTCTTTCCCCTGGCCGATGATCGTCCGGTATTTCACGGCCATCATGGCAACGGTATCCATTTTAGTCACCGCCGCATTGCGCATGAAATCTTCGGTATCCGCCCAGAATAGCTTCTGCCAGGGCGTTTCACGCGATGTGAGGCCTACATCGTAAATCACAGCCAGCGAATCGACGTTGGTCGACATTACGGCGGCTACATTCATCAGCGGGCTGCCATTGTATAGTGTAAATTGAATGGAGCCTGAAAACGGCCCGGCTTTGGCGCCGTTGACGGTAATTTCCGTGCGCGAACCATTACTCGCCACTTTTACGTCCGTTTTGTCGAGCTTCACGGCGTAGCTCTGGTATTTCTGATAAGCGGTTTTATCAAAGAAAATATTCCAGCCATTCTGCGAAACGAGGTCACGCTTGCCCACGGTAAGGATAATAGCCGGGTCGAGGTTGCGGGCGATGGTATATTGTTTTTCCCTCGTACCCATGCCCAGGCTGCCGATCAGCGGGTTTGCTTGGGTTAAATCAATCGAAACCTTCCCTGTTTCCGCATTGCCGGCGGGCCACTCGATGTTCAGCATCGCTTCGCTGACGCTCGCCTGAACGCCGCTTTTCTTATCAAAACCTTTTAAATCGACAGGTACCTGCGCATGCAAAGCCACGGAAACGATCGACAAGAAAACTAGCAGGATGTTACGCATTGATTGCAGTATGTGTTGGAACAAACATTTTTTGGTAGAAGGCGAGCCCTTCTTCGGCGAGTTCGTCGGCGCTATTCGCCAATGGCCGCCAGATGCAGGCCGCGCGCGCCAGTTCTTTGGAGGGTTGTCCGAAGGTCTCGATCACCACCGCGCCTTCATAACCGATGTCGGTCAGCGCTTCCTGAATGCCCTTCCATTCCAAATGGCCGGTTCCCGGTGTGCCGCGGTCGCTTTCGTTGCCTTGTACATGACAAAGCAAATCTTTCCCGATTTTCCTGATCGAAGCCGGAATATCTTTTTCCTCGATGTTGGAATGGAAGGTATCCAGCACAATTTTCAGGTTCGGGTTCCCTACTTCGTCCAGGATCGACAGTGCCTGATCGACCGTGTTGACCATGTCGGTTTCAAAGCGGTTCAAAGGCTCCAAGCCGAGCGTCACCCCGCATTCGCCGGCGATTTGACTTACTTCTTTTAAAATATCCACGCACCACTCCCGCTCCTGCTTTTTCTGCTCTGCAGAAACAATGCGGGTTTTGCCCACGGCCGAGTACACGGGCCCGCCGAAAACAGGGCTTCCCATTTCCGCTGCAATGCGGATGCAATCGACAATGTACTGCTTCCCGATCTCGCGGAATGCGGGGTCGGTACTTGAAATATCCCGCTCCGGCCCGAATGCACCACTAATGGTAATTTTCAGATCGAGGTCGCGGGCAATGTCTTTAATGAGTTTCCAGTCGATGATGCGGGTATCTTCCACGGCTATTTCGATGATGTCATAGCCCATGTTTTTGACCTTGGTGAGCAGGTCTATATTGGCCGTCGAAAACGGCGATACCCAGATGAATGTGCTGGCTCCGAATAGCATAAGGGGTCAGGTTTTAGCAAAAAGCCAGGTTTTTCAGGCCTGGCTTTTCGATTAGGATAAATTATTCTTCAAAACTCGGTACGTCCACACGGATACCGCCCTTCATGGCCGACTCGTGCGCGCAGATACCCGCGCAGGTGTAGTTGGCAGCCAATGCAGCATCCACCGCCGAATCGCGGCCTTCCACAATCGCCGCCACGAATTCCTGCACCAAATGCGGGTGCGAACCGCCGTGGCCTGCGCCTTGGAGGAACGATACGTGGTTAGGGTCGTCGATCTTCTCGCGTTTGGTAAAATGCTTGATCGGCTCGATCAGCAGATCGTCGGTATCCGGCACATTAATGCGCAACGCATTCTCGCCGCCATCGAATACCACGTGTTCCTCATCCTGCAACTGCTCCCATTCGAACGAAATTTTGGTACCGTACACATCGTAGCTCTCGCGGTACTGGCGCACCACATCGAACAGCGAGCGGGTCGCTTCGGCCACTACATCGGTACCTCTTAAAGTAAATGTGGCTGTTTCCACCGCGAAAGGCGATCCGTAGCGGCTGGCGAGGTCCTCGCTCAACCGGCCCGAGCCATGGCATACGACCGTTTCGGCGATGGTATTATTGATTTTCAAAAGCGGGGAAATGGCGTGGGTACCGTTCAGCATCGGCGGGTAGCCTTTCCAGTATTCTCCCCAGCCTTCCATGCTCATATCCTGGATGTGCGAGCCGCGCACGAACTGAATGCGGCCGAGCTGGCCGGTCTGCGCGAGGTTCAGCCCGTAGAGGAATTCGCGGGTATACAATGCGGTTTCCATCATCATATATACCTTGCCCGAGCGGCGTTTGGCCTCCACAATCGCCTTGCAATCTTCGACGGTCATGGCCATCGGGATGGTGCAGGCAGTGTGCTTATTCGCATTCAGGGACGCGAGCGTCATACGTGCGTGATCGGGTACAGGCGTTACCACGTGTATCGCGTCCACGTCGTCGCGCTTGGGAACGTCTTCAAAATGTTCGAAAACCAGATTAGGGTCCAGATTGAACTTGGCAGTCAGCTCGTCGCGGGTTTGTTTGCTGCGGGTACAGATCCCTACCGCCTTGATATTCGGGTGGCTTTGATAGATAGGGATAAACTCTTTCCCGAAACCCATACCCACGATAACTACTGTGATTTGCTTGTCGCTCATTGCTTGTGTTGTTTAAAGGCCTGGGGTTAAAACCCAGGTTAAGAAATGGATTGATTTGCTTTGTTTTTTCGAGCCTACGACTCTTGGCTTTCCCGCAGGACTTACTTTGCCGCCCAGGCTACTGCATTGCGCAGGATAGTCTGGTATGGTTCGATGGTGTGCGACTTGGCGTCATGGCCCAGCGCGATGCCCACAATTTTGCCTTTGGGATATTTCACGATGAAAATGCTGGGGAAAACTTTGTCGGAGCCTTCTGCTTTCGAAGTTGCCAGCACTTCGATAGGCGTTCCCGCCGCATCCGGTTTGAAATAATACAGTTCGTCGTCCAGCTTGAAGCTCGCGGGGACGCCTTTGGTAACTGCATGCTTTTGGGTAATGGTTACCTCGAACGGCCCGTATTTGTCATGCCCCTTGGAGCCGCCGCCTACCAGCTTCTGGTTGTATTCCGGCCAGTCGGCCCAGTTGTACCAAAGGGCAGGATGTGCCAGTACCAGGCCTTTTCCCGCATCCACAAATGCAAAAATCGCTTCGCGTGTCGCTTTGTCGGCAATGGGCTGATTGTTGCTGAGGTAAAGCACGTCAATGTCTTTCAGTTTGCTCAAAATGGTAGTCGGGTCGCTGGTGTACTCCACCGTTGCCAGGCCGCCTTTCTGGAGCGTTTGGACATCTTCCTGCTTGTACCACCGGTCGAAATCGTGCGAAGAGCCGCCACCTACCAGCAGCACGCGGATCGCCTTTTTCTTTCCAGGGTTTACCTCCGCCATTGCATTAGTGGCAATCATGGCTAACAGAAGCAATAATGAGGCGATGATTTTCAAATTTGAACGGGCCATTTTCTGAGTATTATGAGTTAAGCGTTTATAAAATCGATCATTTCGTTACCCGCAGGATCCCGTTCATACCACGCCAGTGGCCTGGGAACGTACATACGTAAGGATAATCGCCGGGCTCGTTGGGCACAGTGAATTCCAGCGTGATCGTTTCACCCGTATTCACCAGCCTGGTCGAGAACAGCACTTCCGGAATCTTCGGAACATACTGCATTTCAGCCGCTTTCGGATTAGTGAGAAGTTCGTCCGCGGCCTTACCTACTTTCTGCAACGTGCCCGGTTTGATGATCAGCAGGTTATGCTGCATTCCGTCCGGGTTTTCGAGGTTAATCACCACTTTCTGACCAGCCTTCGCGGTAATCAGTTTTTTATCATACTGCATGATCTCTTTTTCCACTTTCAGCTCGATCACCGTCGCATTCGAAGCGACCGTTTTCGGGGTGGATTTAACAGATGGGCCTGCATTGCTTCCGCCCTCACTCGGACGATTCAGCTCGAGGGATGCTTTCTGAAAATTACCCACAAACCCGAACCGGCCTTCATACTCGCCGATCTTATCGTCCCCTTCCATATCCTCGCCCGTGCGCACCGAATTGCTCAGCGGTGCATTGAAAAGCATATGCGCTTTGCCGGTAGCAGCTTCTTTCCCGTCGATTTCAATGCGGATATTACCGCCTTGCGTCAGGCTTGCTATTGCATCGAACTTGTCGGGCAACGGTTGGGTGGTAGCCGCCTGGCTCAGCATGCCGTGTTGCTTCACGGCCATGATCAGCTTTCCGTCCTGGATGTACAATGCGTAGCCGCCGTCTTTGCCGCCCTGGCCGGCAATAAAGCCTTGCAATGCACGGTCCCTGCCTTTGGTAATGGTAGCGCGGATGGTAATTTCCTTGCCCGAAACATCCGACGGGAATTGCAGCGTATTTCTTCTGCCCAGAGGATAAACTTCCCGGCTCAGTGCCTCGGTTACCTGGGTAGTCAGTGCCGATGGCTGCGATTGCTTGCCGGCCGCCGCCACATAGCCTTTTTCATGCTGGATAGCCGCCGCGAGGATAGCGCGTGAAAGCCACGGGTCCTTGGCATTCTGCTCGTCAAGGGAAGCCTGGTAAATGGCAGCTCCCGCCTTCTCCGAAGATGGTAGCTCTGCGATAGCGACGAATACACTCAAGCGCGTATTCAGATTCGCATCTTTCATGCTTTTTTCAAGCATTTCAAAACTCTGCTCCCGCTTCGGCAATACGCTTGCGGCAGCCTTGCGCACACCCGCTGCCGGGTGGGTCAATGCTTTGTTTGCTACCTGTAATGCCTCTGCATTAGAACCGTCGAGCATGCCCAGGCCGTGCAATGTCCACAATGCATGTACCGCAGGACTATTCAGGCCAATTTCATCGACTTTCGGGTTGTTGATGATCTTGTACAAATCCGGCAGTACCGACGTTTTCTTCGACTCCACAAGCAAGCGTTGCGCGGTCATGCGCCAGAACATATTGTCGTTTTCCAATGCGGCTACAAGTCCCGGCAGGTCGTCTTTGGAGAGCTTCAATGCAGGCGCTTTCTTGCCATTTTTATAAATAATCCGGTAAACCCGACCATGGTTCAAGTCGCGCATCGGGCTGCTGAACGCATTACCCGGGCCATGCGGCTGCTCTTCAAAGGGAAGAATGAATTTCGAAGGCGATTGCGCCGGTACGAATACATTGTGCTGAATAATGAAGTTGTACCAGTCTGCCACCCATACCGCGCCGTCGGGACCTACCTCGGCTTGTACGGGGCCAAACCATTCGTCGGAGCTGGCCATGAAGTTCCAGCCATCTTTTTCCTTGAAACCTGCGCCATCCGGTTCAAGAATGGCCTTGTGTACCAAACGGATCGTCGGCTCGGTGACGAAGGCCGTACGGTTCCAGTATTCTTTCGGGTAGTTTCTGGCGGTGTAGAAATGGTGACCGGCAGCTGATGTAAAACCTCCTACGACATCGACCTGCCGCAAATTGGGCGTTACAGCGTGCGCATCGTAGTGACCGTCGATTTTCTGAACGGCTTGTACGGATGGCTGCTCTTCACCCAAAGTGCGTTGCATGAGTCGCCCCGGCATGGAATAGAATGCGCTGTGTGTGTTGTTGGCAGTTGATAGGAAGACGTTGTTATCCTCGGTTACCCCTAATCCCCAGGTATTATTGCTGCTATTGCCCAGGTATTCGAAATTTTTACCGTCCGGACTGAAATGGTACACGCCTTGCGAGAAGCTCATTTTCTTGCCGTTGATCGTTCCATTAAAGCCCGAGTAACCCAGCACGCCCCAGATTTTGTTGTCAAAACCATATTGCAGGTTGGAAGGTCCCGCGTGGGTGTCGTTTTTGCCCCAGCCTGTCATGATCACCTCGCGTACATCGGCCACGTCGTCGCCGTTGGTGTCCTTCATGAACACGAAGTCAGGCGCCATGGATACAATAATACCCCCATTGGAAAACACCATGCTGGTGGGGATGTTCAGCTTGTCGGCAAAAACGGTAAACTTATCGGCCTTGCCATCGCCATTGGTATCCTCACAGATTTTAATGCGGTCGTTCGCAGCGCCGTCGGTTTCCTTGAAAGTGTTTGGATAATCCACCGATTCAACCACCCAGAGGCGGCCTCGCTCGTCCCACGACATGGCGATCGGGTTGGTAATATCCGGCTCCGAAGCGAAAAGCTGTATCTCGAAATCCGGCGGGATCTGCGTCAGCTTGTTGGATTCGGCCGGTGAAAGCGATTCCTGCATTTTAGGCACTACATGGCGCTTGGTGTAATGCGAAATCGTGTCCGACTGGTAGATATCCACATCGGGCAGATTCAATGCGGCGATTTGCGCCTGCACTTCGTCACCCATCGCCCAGAGCACGCCGTTTCTTACCAGATCAAGAAAACCTTTGTTGGTCCAGGTGCTGTCCTCGTGGCCATAGGCGGTGTAAAACACGCGGCCTTTGCCCTCGTTCCGCACCCACGTGTAAGGCTCGTGCACGTCGCCTTCCACGCGCTCGCCCAGGACGGTCTTGTCGGGATTCAGGTTTTTATGCACGTAAGTTTCATCCCAGGTCTGAAAGTCGGTAATGCCTTTCATGACCTGGTGTTCCGGTTTTAGAATAGTGTTTTTAAATGTGCCCGTCTTGTGGGAAGCGAACTGCCCGCCGATCGTTTTGATATACCAGGCAGAATTCCTGAAACAACCCGAAGCGGAATGGATCGGGATAAGCCCCTTTCCGCCTTCGACGAATGCTTTCATCGCGCCCTCCTGCGACGGCGAGAGCGAGTCATGGTTGGCGTAAATGATCAGCCCGTCGTACTTTTTAAGGTTTTCGGGGTTGATATCGTTCGGATTGGTCGTGTACGACATGTTAATGCCGCTTTTGAACAGTTTCACCGACAACCAGGGCGCGTATTTGCCCGAATCGTGGTGCTTGCTGTTGTGCCCCAGGAACAATACTTCGGCCCTTCGGCCTTTGGAAACGCCGGCCTTAACGGCCGGCGTTCCGTTGGCCGTCAAGGCCGTTTTACTCTTTGCACATGCCAGCGCCATGAGCCCGACAAGCAGGAGTGCAATGGAATTCCTCATTCAAATTGGTTTTTAAAGAAAAGTTTCGGTTTTAGTACGGGAATCGACCCTCATAAATTGACCTTCTGGACCGGCGAGAATACCATGTCCTCCACATCTTTGATCTTCACACCTACCCGCGCGAACACATATTTCTGGGTAGGTGAAAGCGTAGGTACGTTGGCCGAGATATTGATCGCATTCAGGTCCTTGATATCGGCCCCTGCGATGTCCGTCACAGCCACGTTGGTAGCGCGCGCCACGAAATCGGTTTTGTTTACATATAATGATACTCTTTCGATGTCTTTACCCTCGGCGCCTGTCAGGATTTTTTCGAGTTTGAGGGAAACGTTGACTTTGCTCTCGCCACCGGAAAACTGCGGCGTGCGGATCATGTAATATGGCGTTACCTCCACGTCGAGCGACTGGTTACCCGCCAGGCTCACAAATACCGTGTCTTTCGCAGCGGCGTCTTTCACGACTGTTTTGAACGGGCCGCGGTTCTTTGGAAAAACCAGCTTGTAACTCCCGTCGAACAGCAATGCGGAATAAGAGCCGTCTTGTGAAATCGGTACGTCAATGGCGGCCAGCTTACCGAAGCCGGGCTGCCAGAGTTGCAGGCGCACCTGCCCTACTTCCACACCCACTGATTCGCCCTTGTACACAATCTTGCCCGAAAGCATCGACTTGGGCTCGGTGTAGTTGTCCTTTTCGCAAGCCGACAGGAGCGCTACCATCGCGACAAGCGGCATAATATGAAATCTGATCTTCATGATATCGTATCGTTTGAATGTGATGGTCTATTGGTTCGGATTTCTGACGAGCTTGGGGTTGTTACTGATAATGGCGTCGTCGATGTACGAATAGTAGTTCCCCAACTGAAAGCGGTCGGCACCGGTTACGCGGCTTAACTTGATCTGCTTGTAAATCCATTTACCATTGTTCGGCGAGCCCGGATCGTAGATTTTATAAGACCACAATCCCCATGGCTGCGTATTGCGTTTGGTGGCTTTGCCGAGGTCTTTGGAAAGTTCCGCTGCGGTGATCGCATTGCCGTCCAGGATCTGGTGCGCGATACGCCATCTTTTCATATCATACAAAAGATGCCCTTCGAATGCCAGCTCTACGCGACGCTCGTGTACGAGACGGTCGAAATTGATGTCGGACGCCTTCAAAGGTGTCACCAACCCAGCGCGTGCCCGGACCTGGTTCATATAGCCCGCCGCTTCCGCTGCCTGGCCCAATTCAAATGCGGCCTCGGCTGCATTCAATAGTACCTCCGCAAAACGGTAGCGCACCAGCCATACTTCACTATTCACCCCGCGCTGGCCCGAGCCTACCACAGGATCGAGGTATTTACGGAGATAGAAGCCTGTCTGGGCGGTGAATTCAAATCCGTCGATCGGGCCATCGAAACCTACGACTTGCTCGGGTACCGTTTTACCCGGAAGCGTTTTCTGCGCGCCGCGGTCGTCGCCGCTGACGATTGTGCCGTTGGCAAGCTGGTAACCTGCCCAGATATCGACTTTGCGACCTTTGAATGCAGTTCCCGGCAGCATGACCGTTCCACCGAGGCGCGCGTCGCGGCCTGCGAAAATGTCCGTTTGCTCGTTGTAATAGATCGGCGTTCCGTTTGCATTCGTAGCCGGGATCGGCGCGAAGGTGTTATCCAGTTTTTCGAATGCCTCCACGAAGTTCAGCGACGGGTTAATGCGGCCGCCTTCTTCTTCCTCTGCACCGTAACGTGGCTGGTTCCAGCCGGTGAAGTAATGCACTTTACCGCTTTGCAGTTTGAAATCCTCTACAAAAATGACCTCGGAGTTGTTGGCTTTATCATAGAAAATGCTGGCGAAGTTTTCAGAGAGATCAGGTTTTTTGGTATACAAAGCATAAGCCCCCGCATTACCTGAAATAATCTCTTTCGCAGCCGCCAGCGCTTTGGTATAGTAACCATTGGCCGCGCTGGCAGGAATACCCACCTCGCCGCCGGGCAATGTAACGCTCGGCGTATTTACGCCATACTTCGCGATGGAACCTGCATAAATAGCCGCCCTGACCTCCATGGCCAATGCCGCCGCCTTGGTTGCACGCGATTTCTCGCCAACGCTCGCAGGAAGCTTGTCTTTAATTTCTTCCGCTTCCTTGATCACGAAATCATAGATCTCCGACTCTTTGGCACGCGGGTGTTGCAGGTAGGAAGGATCGCCGCTGAAATCGTACACCATCGGTTCGAGGATCAACGGCACGCCGCCCATTCTCTTCACTAGTTCGAAATAGTAGGATGCCCGCAAGAAGCGCGCTTCCGCCAGGTAACGCTCGCGAACGGCCGGTGTGAGTTTATCGGCCGCCGTGCATTTCTGGATAAACAGGTTCATTTCACGGATGTAGCCATAATCCCATGCCGCCCACGCCCCGAAGCCCCAGCCGCTGTTCTGGAAGTTGTTGTACCGTCCTGCTTCCGACCAGAATGCTTCGTTAAAGTCGCTCACCGTCGTCCATCCCGGAACGTCGTTGATCGTTTTGAAAGTCGAGAGGTCGACATACCGATTGTACAAGTCACCCAAAACCGACAATACCTGCCCTTCATCGCCCCATATCTGCTCCTCGGAAAGTTGCCCGGTTGGCGGACGGTTCAGAAATTCATCGTCGTTACAGCTCCAACCCAGTGTCAATACAGCAATCGATAGTATTTGAAATATCTTTTTCATGTTGAATTCCAGTCGGTTTAAATAGATAGGTTGATGCCTATGTTCACGAATTTGTTCTGCGGATACTGCAATCCGTTGTCATTCTCGATTTCGGGATCCACACCAAACTTCTTCAAGTTGTCGATCGAGAACAGGTTATAACCATTGATATAGAACCGGGCACGCGACAGTTTCAGCTTTTCCAGCACCGACTTCGGCAGGGAGTAGCTCAGCTCGATGGTACGGGCGCGGATGTATTTCACGTTATGCAGCCAGAATGTCGAGTTTCTGTAATTGCTGTGGCCCCCATCGTTGTAGCGCAATGCAGGATATTTGCCGGCGATCCACTGGCTGTTCACATCGAACGGATCGGCGCGGTGCCATCTGTCCAGGAAAATGCTGTTCAAAGCACCCTCGTTCTGATATGGCCAGCGCTGTTCGTAGTTCTGGTTCCATGAGTACATGGCGCCTCCCGAGAAATCGGCCACGAAGCCGATGCCTTTCCAGCTTACGGAGAAGTTCAACCCGAAGTTGACGTTCGGCTGGCCGGTGGCGTTATAGCCTATCGGGCGCTGGTCGTATCCATTGATTACATTATCGCCGTTAAGGTCTTTGTAAATCAAATCACCCGGCAGCAAGGTACGGTTGCCCTGCCCATCGATATCCACGGTATATTCGGCGATTTGCTGCTGCGATTCGAATTGGCCGATCGATTCAAGCCCCCAGAAAATACCGGTGTAACGGTCCTCGCCGGAAGCGCGGTAGCGGTCCCACGAGTTGTTGAAAATAGGCTTGTAGGACGACACGAATTTGCTCCGTGCAAATGATACGTTTCCACCGATGGAGTAATTGATATTGCCCGCTTTGCCATTGTAGGTAAGCGCACCTTCCCATCCCTGCTGCGAATCGCTGTTCACGTTTTCGTCGGGCAGCGAGTAGCCCAATTCGCTCGGAACCAGTATGTCGTATTTGCGGCCCAGCAAGCCTGTGCGGAGGCGGTAGAAGTAATCGACGCTACCGGTAATTTTTGTTCCAAGGAAAGAGAAATCGGCACCGATGTCCGTGATCTTGCTTTTGAACCAGGAGATGTTGTTGATGATCTGGCCTTTATCGCGGCTTGTAACCACTGCATTGCCGCTCAGAATCACATTTCCCTGGTTGTAGTTGTAACCCGGCAGATAAGCATACGGGCTCAGCGGCCTGTTAGGATCGTTGTTGAAAAGGATATTGTCGTCCCCGAGGATACCGTAAGATCCTCTGAATTTCAGGTCGTCCAGAATGCTGCGCTCGCCGACGATCTTTTTGAAGAAGCCTTCCTCCGAAATCCGCCATCCTACCGAAGCTGACGGGAAGTAACCCACACGACGGTCCGGAGCGAACTTCCAGGAAGCATCCCGGCGCGCCGAAACTTCCAGGTAATACTTACCGGCATAGTCATAATTTACTCTACCGATATACCCTATACGTGCTAGCTCCGTATCGCTGTCATTGTAAGTATCAACCGTCGGGAAATAGATCAGCGGCAGCGCGTTCGTTTTGGGAACTGCGTGTACCCACTGGTCTTGTACCTGCTCGTCCTGCCATTCGGATACGAATGTCGCCCCTACCGTGTGCTTGCCGAAAGTGTTGTTGTAAGCCAGCTGTCCCTGGTACACATTGCGCATTACCTTGCGGGTTCCACGCTCGCGCCACGGGTTAGTGCTACCGCCGGTCACGGTGTAAGTGTCGTCGGTCGGATTATAGGTATACGCCTTGTAGGTATACTCGTGGCCGTTCATCACGCGGTCGGCGATGTAGTACGAGTACATGCCTCTTGCGCTGAGACCTTTTACGCCCGGAATCTGGTATTCCGCCGAGAAGTTCGTTTGCAAAACACGCCAGTACTCGGTCCAGTAGCCGCCCAGTTTCTTGTTGTTATAGGCCCAGTTGGTCTCGTTGTGCTTGATATCGTTCAGATACTCAGGATTGTCGTTCGCGTAAGGGCGCTCGAACGGACGGTTACGCAGGATCGCGAAACGGGGCAGCCAATAGTCGTCTCCCCCGGGGATACCAGGCTGGTCGCGCTTTTCGATCCGGCCATTGATCTGCACACCGAGTTTCAAGCGGTTGGTGATCTTGGCATCCACATTACTTTGAATGTTGGTACGATCAAAGGTAAACTCGCGGCCCAGCACCGAGTTCTGATGCAGGCGCGTGGCCGAAATGTAATAGTTGATCTTGTCCGAACCACCGGTCATATTCAGGTTCACAGAGTTCAGCGGAGAATTCTTTTGAACAATGAAATCCTTCCAGTTGAATGTCTGGTAACCACGCTCGGTACCTACGCGGTACTTTTCAAGTTCAGTCTGCGTGATCGACGTTTTGCCATACTGATTCATTTCCGCTTCGGCTTTGCCCAGCATCCATTGGTACGAATCGTTCACGACGTTCGGGAACCGCGACCAGTTTTGCCAGCCCATGTAGGCATCCAGGCTCACCGTGTTTTTCGCGCCCATTTTACCGCGTTTGGTCGTAACAACCACGACCCCATTCGCCGCACGAACCCCGTAAATAGCCGCAGAAGCGTCTTTTAGCACGGAAATACTTTCGATATCGTTGGGAGAAATGTTGTTGAACTGGCCTGCATCCTGCTGGATACCGTCGATCACAAAAAGTGGGTTACCCATGTTACGGATCTGGATATTGGCACTGGCACCAGGGCGGCCGTCGGGCATACGGAATGTGACACCCGGAAGTTTACCGGCCAGACCGGAGCTAACGGTCGATCCACCGTGCACGCGTTCCAGATCCTTGCTTGTTACCGTGGCAATGGCGCCAGTCAACGACTCTTTTCTTTGCGTACCATAACCTACCACAATCACTTCTTCCAAAGCTTTGTTGTCAACTTTCAACGTAATATCCAATGCGCTTTGGCCCGATGGTAATGTCACTTCCTGCGACAGAAATCCGACAAACGAGAATATCAGTATGTGCTCTCCGTTCGGTACGGACAGCGAATACTTTCCTTTTTCGTCGGTGAGCGTACCGGTTTGCGTGCCTTTTAATACCACACTCACACCTGGTAACCCCGCACCGGACTCGTCCTTCACCACGCCCGCGATCGTCTTGTCCACGGCAGCGGAACTGAACTCCACTACCGGAATGTCTTCGGCTACCGGCTCGGCCGCTTTTACCGGATGGTCGGGTTTGATTACGATCAGGTCGCCCTTGATCCGGTAATTCAGTTCCAGCGGTTTCAGTAATGCGTCCAAAACAGCCGACAATGAGCCATTTTTAACCTTCACCGAAGCCCGGCGGTCAGATTGGATCAATTTTGAGCTGAATATAAACTTGGCATTCGTCTGTTCTTCCAGTTGCGAAAAGATCGCCTTGATCTCCTCGTTCCGGATATCAACGGTAACCTTCTGGCTCAATGCGGATTGAGCCCTCCCGTCGTTCGCCCACGTAATGCCCGCGAACAGGCCAGCCAGGATACATTGCATTAATGTGATTCGCATGAGCTTGATGAGAAAGTCTTCAGGTCGTCGAACTTTTTTCATATTTTTGAATGAATTTGTTGTTTAAGGAGATTATTCAACGAAATCTTCCCCGGTGCATCCATCGTCCAAATGGATGTGCAGTAATGTCCGTTACTGTTGGGGAACCCAGGATCAGTCATGCTGGAACATGGCTGGTCTTTTTTTATTTTTTGGGCAATAGGGTAGCATTACGTCATAGGCGGCGTTTCGGATAAAATGTTGATATGTCGGGTTTAAAACTACTTACATCCTTTTCCCAGGATCGTTATCTGGTTATCGGCCACTTCGTACTGCGCATCCAGCGCATTGCAGATCACTTCGAGCTTTTCCTTCAAAGGCTGCCCGATCAAAGTCGCGTTCAGCGGGCAAGTGCCCATCTTTTCCCGGTCGTAAACGATCCGGACGTTGTAGGCGCTTTCCAGTATACGGAATACCTCCGAAACCGGAGTTTCATCAAATACAAATTGTTGTTTTGAAACATCCTTGTCCGATGCCGCTGCCACCACGGCCGGCAACGGGATGATTTTGCCGCTTTCTTTCGAGAATGCGATCCGCTGATCATGATTGAGCGTCACGCCTTCCAGTTCCGGCTTGTCCAGCACGGCCTCCTTTTGGCTGTTATCCAGATTATTGATGGAAAAAACCGAAACCGTACCCGTTCGTACTTCCACTTTAATATCCTTGCTTTCCGAGGATGCATCGATCGTGAAACTCGTACCGAGCACTTTCGTAGCCAGGCCGTAGCTGTACACCAGGAATGGTTTCTGCTTATTTTTTACGATTTCAAAAAACGCCTTTCCGGTCAAAGTAACCTCTCTGCGCTTCCTGTTTGCGCCCTCCGAATAGCTAAGCCTGCCGCCGGGCTGCAATACCACCGAGCTTCCGTCTTGCAGCAACACCGTCATTGGCTTGTCGGTATCATTGTATTTCTGGATTGTATGGAGCAAATCAGCCTCCTCTCGGGCCGCTACCTCCTGCAATGGGCCGTCGGCCTTCTTATAATAGAACCAGTAGCTCACCGAACCAATACTGAGGATCAATGCTGCCGACGCCGCAACCCGCGCCCAACGCCACCCGTGTCCGCGAGTCGTTTTGAAAACCGGAACCGGTTCCTGTTCCGGGGCCTTGGGGGCTTCGTCGTGCATATGGCTTTCGACGATACTCCACATTCTGTCGCTCTGTTTCTGGGTAGGCTGGTGCCGGCCCGTATCCTTCGCCAACAGAATAACGTACTCCCTGGCGGATTCAACGGTTTTACGCTTCCTGGGATGTTTTTCCAGGAACGCCCGCCATTTGCGGTCGCTGAGTTCGTCGGGATGCATTACCCAGGCGATAAACTCTTCATTTCTGATCAGCTCGGTCAGAGAATAAGGATCATGCTTCATGTTTCGCGGGATGCAGTTATCGTCGTTCAATAGTACAGAGCGACGAAATGCGGATTTGACCTCTCCAAAATGAAATTTTTTGAAGAAAAATTTTAAAATAATAGTAACGCCCAGAAAATCAGGGAAGAAATCAGCAGGATTTCGCGGCTTTGACGGAGGGATGTCAGTGCCTTGTAGATGAAATTACGGACAGACTTTTCGTTGACGCTCATGATTTCCGCTATTTCTTCAATGCTGAAATCGTCGAAATAGCGAAGCGTGACGGCTTCAAGCTGCCGTTCGGGCAATTGTGCGAGCAGCTCCTGTATGCGCTGTGCACGCATGGACGACGATTCCATCTCGATCAGGATCGCTTCCGAATGGGTATGGTTGGCAGGCGTGTCCTCATCGTCGAGCTCGCTGATCTCCTCCATCGAAGGAAACTTGTCGAGCGCTACGTGAATGCGGCGGCGCAATGCGCGGTAGAGGTAAAATTTAACGGAGGTAACGTGCTCCGTCAGGTTATGCCGCAGCCGCCAGATATCAATAAACACATCCTGAACAGCGTCCTCAACCAGTGAAGAGTTCGTAGAAAGCTTGCTGCCGTAGTTGTAAAGCGTGCGGTGGTATTTCTCGAAAATCGCGGTAAAGGCTTGCTCATCGCCCACGCGAATCCTCTGCCATAGATCATGATCTTTGGTTTCCCCCGTTGAGGTAGCAATCTGCATCACCGCTTCTGTCTGTTTTCGTAAGAAAGCATAAAGCTAAAAATTTATCCTTAAAATACCATTGAAGCGATTGGGTATCGTGATCAGGATTTGGGGTATTATGAAAAAAGCTGCCTGGTAGGGCAGCTTTGGAATGTTCTGTATTCGATGATTAAGCCTTTTGCTTAATCTCCTGCACAAATTCAATGGAGACGTCAGCCAGTCGTGCGATCTCCTCATCGGTGAAATTGGTTTCGCGCAGAAGGTTTTGAACAAAGGTTGTATTGCGTGCCTCCGAACCCTTCTCGATACCTTCCTCCTTTACAATGTACAAGATAGTTTCTTCCCACGTCATAAGTATTTGCCCCGGATGAGCCGTTCTGTTTATTTCGTCAAAATATTCCTTTTCAAGCGCTTCGTCCTCCAACGGTACATAAAATTTCAAAAAATCCATCAATCTTCCAACTTTCCTTTTCGAAAAATCCCGCTCTAAAAGCCTCTTGGCCAGATCAATTTTCAAACGGTAAAGCTCGTTGGCGGAAAATCGCTTTCCGTTTATCGCCAACTTTGTCGCCAGGATAACCTGTGCAAAAGGATTATCGCTGGCGTTCAAATCATCTTCCGATTGATCCAACACCTTATAGCTATTAAACCGAAAACAAACACTCGTCCCCAGACAAGCCTGCTCAAACTGGGTCGGTGAGAAATACCTGCAATCATCCGTCAGTATGGCAAACGCGGTAATGGGCTGGCGATATTTGTCCCAGATGCGATAATAATAGGTAAACATCCGGTCGGCGAAGGTTTCGTCGCGGTAACCCTGCACTTCGATGTGAACGAGCAGCCAGGCTTCTGCACCCGATCGGCAATACACCTTTACAAGCTTATCCACGTAGCGTGTGGCGAATGCCTCGCCGTCAGGCGGGAAGAGCTGTTCCAGCTCCTGATCCAGGTATTCAAAACCTTTTTCAAGGTCGAAAAGGGTTTCCGCATTGGGAAAGAAAAATTTCAGGAAATCGTCGAAGACTTCTTCCAGAATCGATTTCCAAAGCATATCGTTACGCTTCATTTCAAAAAATGAAAAAGGGTGCCGAACATTTAGACGTTCGGGCACCCTTTTGGTAACGCTATTCTACAAGCTATTTTTTCAGAGCTTTCCGAGCTCGTGGATCAGCTTTTCGGTTTGTTCCAGAGACGTGGCAGGGAAGTTAGCGATACGGAGCTGCGTGGCTTTACCTGCACCATAACCGCTGCCGATCACCATGCCTTTTTCTTTGATCGCTTTGATAATATCCGCCGAAGGCGCCTCAGTATCTGTTACTATCACAGTCTGCGAGCGCAATGCCTTTTCTTTCACAAACGGAGAAAAACCAGCCGTTTTCTCCACAAACTTGTAAAGCAAACTTGCTTTGTGTTCCGTTTCCTTGCGGATATTCTGTACACCAATGCGATTGAAATCTTCCGCGATCTTACCCAGCAAGTAAATGAGCATCACATTAGGGGTCGCGGGCGTTTCGTTGTTCTGCGCATTCTTCCAAAGTGTCGGCAGGTCGTTGTGCGCGCCGATGGAATAGGTATTGCGAATGCTTTTCGCCTTTTCGAGGCAGCGCTCGCTGACGATCCAGACGCCCAAACCAGCCGGCAGACCAAATGCTTTTTGTACCGAGAAAAATGCCGTGTCGATAATGCTGTAATCCAGTTCCGGATAAGGTGCAGAAGATACCATATCCACCGCAATGAATTTGTCAGGATGCTTTTGCTTCAATTTATGGATCTCAGCCACGGGCATTTGCACACCCGAACTGGTTTCGTTATGCGTGGTCGCGATCAGTTCCGCATACTCAGGTACTTCTATTTCGCCCGCGGTGAAACCTTCGCCCATCGGTTTTTCAAATTGGTGGGCGTACTTGTTCAATGCATTCGAATAGTCGTAAAACTTCTTGGAAAACGAGCCGTTTACGAGGTGAAAGCTTTCGAGCTCCACCGTACTGAAAAGGATGCGTTCCCAAGCTTCCGAGGCCGACCCGAGAAAAAGGATCGCGTGGGTATCGGGCACATTGAGTAGTGTCCGCAGTTGATCCACCGTGAATTTGTGCAGATCGCGGTACTGCTGGCTACGGTGCGAGATCGAGCCGAGCTGATTTTCGACAAATGTCTTCAAATGCTGCTCGAACGTCGGGTACAGGGCCGCCGGTCCCGGGGTAAAAAATGTTAATGCCATTGGTGAATTAAAAATGGGTGAATAGGAGTATGAGCCGCCATGAAACACGAATGGCCGGCCTTGAAGCCGACCATTCGCATGATTTTCTTAGTAAAGCATCCGGAAACGGATCGTTCCTTCCACCTCTTTCACTTCCTGAATGAATTCTTCTGTATAATCTTTGGCAATATCCACGATCACATAGCCGATATGCTCATTGGTTTTGAGATACTGACCGGTGATGTTGATATTGTTTTTGGCAAAAATCTGGTTCAGCTTCGCGAGCACACCCGGCACGTTCGCGTGAATGTGCAACAGGCGGTGCGAGTCTTTCAGCTTCGGCAATTGTACTTCGGGGAAGTTTACGCTGCCGTATGAGCTACCGTTGTTCATGAACTCCAGCAATTTGGAAGGCACAAAATGACCGATGTTCTCCTGTGCTTCCTCGGTGCTACCACCGATATGCGGTGTCAGGATCACGTTCGGCAGGCCCAGCAGCTCGCTTTCGAACATTTCGTCGTTCGTTTTCGGCTCTTTCGGGAACACGTCCACACCTGCGCCCGCTACTTTACCGCTCTTCACAGCCTCAGCCAATGCCTTAATATCGACCACATGCCCGCGTGAGAGGTTCAGGAAAATCACACCGTCTTTCATGAGGTCAAACTCGCGCTTGCCGATCATGTTGGTGTTTTCCTTCCGGCCATCCACGTGCAAGCTCAGCACATCGGACATTCCCAGCAGTTCTTCCAGTGTATTTACCTTCTTGGCATTTCCGATCGACAGCTTTTCAACTGCATCATAGAAATACACATCCATACCCAACGCCTCGGCTACCACCGAAAGCTGCGTACCGATGCTGCCATAACCTACCATACCGAGTTTCTTACCACGGATCTCGAAGCTGCCGTTGGCCGATTTGTCCCAGATACCTTTGTGCAGCTGGTTGCTTTTGCCTACGATATTACGGATCAGCAGGATCATTTCACCCACAGCCAATTCCACCACAGAGCGGGTGTTGCTGTAAGGTGCATTGAATACGGCAATACCTTTTTTAGCAGCCTCGTCGAGGTCGATCTGGTTGGTACCGATACAGAACGCACCGATCGCCATCAGACGGTTCGCATTTTCGAGTACGCGTTTGGTAATGGTGGTTTTAGAACGGATACCGATAATGGACACGTCCTTGATGCGCTCGCAAAGCTCGTCCTCGTCGAGGGCGCCTTTCACGAATTCCACATTGAAACCTTCCACTTCGAATGCCTTACGGGCAACGGGATGCACGTTCTCAAGGAGCAATACCTTGATACGGCTTTTCGGGAATGACTGGCTTCTGCTGAATTTATTATCATAAAGAAAATCGTCGAATGATGTAGCGATATGGTCCGCTACCGCCGTTACTTTCGGGCGCTCGACGTTTTCTGTAAATGCATAGAAACGATTGGCCAGGCCGGATGCTTTCAATTCGTAGTCCGTATAGCCATCACCGATCGCGTACACGTCGCCGGACAAATTCAGTGCAGAAAGGATCTTGATCTTTCCGCCGTCCATCGACAATACGTTCTCCTCGTCGATCCCTACAATGTTTCCTTCCTCATCGAACACGAACTCGTTGGCATACACGTGATCGGCCAGGATGCCGAGCTCGGTAGCTACGGGAACGATAAACTCCTTAAATCCGCTTGAAACGATAAAAATCTGCTCCGCATTCTCCGTCAGAAACTGCGTATTGCGTTTGAACGAATCCGAAACCTTCGTTCTCAAAAAGGAAACCAGTTCTTCGATGTGCGAACGGCTAGCTTTCAGTAAGGCGATTCGCTGGCGCAGACCATCCGCAAACGACATTTCGCCATTCATACCCTTGTTGGTCAGATCAGAAATCTTCTGAACAATCTGATCACGCTCCGGATGGCCTTTGAGGGCGATCGCGGCCAATTCGTCGAGCCCTTCCACCTTCGTGAACGTGCTGTCGAAATCAATGATAATGTACGGTGCTGGATTGAGAGTTAATGTGGACATGAAACGGGGAATAACTGAAAAATGATCGAGTTAACGGAATTTTAATCGCTAAGGGTCCGACCTGTTTGAAACAGGCCACAAAATTACCAAAATCTATTGGTATATGTTGCTAACAAAATAATGTTTGGAACAGTTTTCTTACTCGACGAAGTCAGGCCGATTGTGAACGGCTGGTTGGAATTAGTCAGGCATTGCCAGGAGACGGTCAGAGATGGTCAAGAGTTGTCAAGGCTGGTAAGGAATTGGAGTGCTTGTTTTTCCGACCAGTAGAACTCGTCGGTGAGGCGGGCAGGGCGGAAACCGCAGTGGCCCCCATCTTTCGTCGCCAGTAAAGTTACGTTTGAATGCGACCGGAGCACCTCGACGGGCAGGCTTTCGAATGGAACGATCGGGTCGTTTTCTGCATTCACGATCATCGTCGGTATGGCGATCCTTTCGACAAAAAATTTCGAACTGCATTCCGCATAGTAGTGGTCGGCCCCGGTGTAGCCATGCAGCGGCGCGGTATAAATGTGATCGAAATCGTACAGGGTTTTGACCAATGCATGATCTTTCAAATCAATTCGTTGCGGGTATAATCCGGCCTTTTCCACCACTTTCGGTTTCAGAGATTTCAAAAAACGGTGCATATAAATCTGGTTCCGCGGTTCGATGATCGCCAGGCTGCACGCTTTCAAGTCCATCGGCACACTGAACACGATCGAACTTTTAATGCGGCTATCAATAGTGGCGCCCTGTTCGCCGAGGTATTTCAAAGTCAGGTTTCCCCCTAAACTGAAACCCACCAGCCGCACATCGGTATAGCCTTTTCCGAATGCGTACCGCACCACCGCATTCAGATCCTCGGTGGCGCCGCTGTGGTAAAACCGGGCCGTCTGATTCATTTCACCGCCGCAGCTCCGGAAATTCCAGGCCAGACAATCGAACCCGTGCCGGTTCAGAAGTTTAACCATCCCCGTTATGTACTGGCGTGTGGTGTCGCCTTCGAGCCCGTGCGAGAGGATCACGAGTGGTTTCGGGCCCTCGCTTTCGGCATACGACCAGTCCAGATTCAGGAAGTCATCATCGGGAGTTACAATTTTTTCACGAAAATATTTTATACCATTTATCTGCCGGAAGAGCGCCGGGTAAATGCTCTGAAAATGTCCGTTTGGAAGCCAGTATGGGGATATTCTTGATTTATAATGGACTAGCGACATGGTGTGAAACGCATTCAGATATATTGGAATAATTCTAAGGTAAAGAAAGTTTAATGTTGTATATCTGCTTTTTATATCTAAATTTGGTCTTTACAAATAATAAGATCAATTCTAATGGCAGAAGGTACAGTTAAGTTTTTCAATGAATCAAAAGGATACGGATTCATTCAACCATCATCAGGAGAGAAAGACATTTTCGTTCATGTTTCAGGTCTTCAGGACGATATCCGTGAAAACGACAAAGTGTCTTACGAAGTAGAAAATGGAAGAAAAGGCCTAAACGCAGTTAACGTACGCGTTATCTAAGGTTAGTTCATAATAAAGACATTTCGAAAGCGCGCCCCTCCAAGGCGTGCTTTTTTAATACCCTATTGCTTGCCCTTCGTCAGCGCTTCATAAGCCTTTTGCGTTTCCGTATCCACAGGCTCCGCACGCATCAGTAAACGGCGCTTATCCACATCCTTGATCCAGCGGTAAACCCACGAGAAACCAAAGTTTCCGTGATAATACAGCGGCGAATCATAAACGGGATCTGTCAAAGCATCGGCGAGGCTAGTGAATTTGTAATCCTTTTCTTTCAGCTTCTGTATCAAAGCAGGCAGGTAATCGGTATTGAGCCGGTTATCGTGACATAAGTAGATCTGCTTCACCGGCCGGCCGATCGTCGTTGAAATTACCCCTTCAAAATATTCGAAAAGCCGCAGGCTGTGCTCCACGTAACGGTTGCCGATCGCCTTTGCTTCGTCCTTCTTTCCTTCTTTCAATGCTTTTTCGTAAAGCTGCGTGTAAAGCCAGTCTTCGCTTTCCACAGTGAAAGGCGTCGAAATATAGTGGTGCTGCGCCAGGAAAGCCTGCATGCTCGCCTGCTCCGCGCTGTCCTTACCCATTCCATTGAAAGGGAAACGGAAATAGTCCAGCTTTTTACCGGCCTTCTCCGCCATACTCTTCGTCAACTCCTCCCCTTTCAAAACATCTTCACTAAATGCATCAAAACCAATTTCACCGTAATTAGGGTGCGAATAGCTGTGATTGCCCGCGGTCATGTAGGGTTTTGAAATCCAGCTTTGAAGCAATTTTTTGTTCTGCTCAAAAGCCGTATTCTGCTTCAAATGCCCTTCATTGATAAAAATCGCCACCGGCAGATTCAGCGAATCCAGCTTTTTCAATAACACCGATGAACCATCCGCTGCAAACAAATGCACGTTCGGAACATCGTCGATGGTGATGGAGACAGCGCGCTCCTGCGCGTGAATGGATAATGCACCCAGACACGCGAGCGCGGCGAAGAAGTACTTTCTCATAGCTTGCCCGGAATGCGTTCGCGCGCCTGCCGCTCGATCATCCATTGCGGATATTCGGCTTTCAATGCGCTGATTTTATTCAGTTGATCCAGCTCGTCCGCGGACAGTACCACGTTGGTAGCAGCGATATTGTCGGCCAGCTGCTCCGGCTTTTTGGCACCGATGATGACGCTCGTCACCGCCTTCTGGTGCAGCAGCCATGCCAATGCGATCTGTGCCACGGAAACCCCGTGCGCCTGCGCGATGGGCTGGATCACGTCGATAATGTCGTAAGCCTTCTCCTTATCTACCGGCGGGAAATCGAAGTTATCGCGGCGGTTTTCTCCGCTCGACTCGCTATTGCGGGTATATTTTCCGGACAAGAAGCCGCCTGCCAGCGGGCTCCAGGGCATTAAGCCAAGGTTCTGGTCTTGCATCATCGGGATCAGTTCTCTTTCCAGATCGCGGCCCGCGATGGTATAATAATGTTGGCAAGCGACAAACTTGGTCCAGCCATTTTTCTCGGCAATGCCGTTGGCCTTCATAATCTGCCACGCCGCATGGTTGCTCACCCCCAGGTAACGCACCTTGCCCGAGCGCACAACGTCTTCCAGGCCGCGCATGGTTTCGTCCAGCGACGTTACCGCGTCCACCCCGTGAATATAAAACAGGTCGATATGGTCGGAGCCAAGCCGGGCCAGGCTTTCGTTTACTGAGTCCATAATATGCAGCCGCGACAGTCCCACCTGGTTTGCACCCGGCGCCATGCGGCCGCGTGCCTTGGTGGCGATAAAAACATCGCTGCGCTTCACACCCAGCGTCCTGAACGACTGCCCCAGTATTTCCTCGGATTTACCATAAGAATACACATTGGCTGTATCGAAAAAGTTGATCCCGGTATCCAGCGCCGTTTTCACCAATGCTGTCCCTTCATCCTGCTGCACTTTTCCAATTACTTCAAAATAACCATCGCCACCAAAAGTCATCGTCCCAAAACAGAGCTCCGATACGAGCACGCCGGTGTTACCCAGGAAGTTGTATTTCATGTATCAAGGGGTTAGTGTTACGATATTGTCAAGTGTTGTCAGGGATTGTCATTAGTTGTCAGGAGTTGTCAAGTATGGTCAGGAATTGATTCTCTCTCTGGCAAGAACTCACAATCCCTGACCATACTTGACTATTCCTGACAATACATGACTGCACTTGACCAAACCTGGCAATAACTGACTATTCGAACAAATCTTCGGACCGTTCCAGCATCAATATCGACGACTGCGGGACGATCACGTACTTCTGCCCGTCGTATTCGAGGTCGATGGCGTTGCGTTGGAGGTAAATAGCCAGGTCGCCTTCCTTGGATTGCAAAGGCATATATTTCACTTTTTCTTCGGTCTCTTTCCAGGGTTCGTCTTCTGCGGCCACGGGGATAGGGTAACCTGGTCCCACTTTGATCACGTAGCCGGTTTGCACCTGTTCCTTTTCGGTCACGGTCGGGGGCAGGTACAGGCCGCTGTTGGTGCGGTCGCTGGGGCTTTTGGGGCGGATCAAAACGCGGTCCCCCACTACGATCAGGCTTTTCAGCCTGTTGTCGGATGTTACTTCGTACATTGTAATAGAAACTTAATCGGTAATAAGAACGTCGGGTAGTCCTTCAAAAATTGGTAACAAATAATTATACGCAAATGTTTGCGCTTCCTTTTAGAACTGGAAGTAAATGAACTGGTTTTCGGACACAACGCCCAAAAAGTAATTCGCCAGCAGGATCAGCGGAAACAATATGAAGAATACCGTCGTGTTCCGCGTAGGAATTTTAAGATAATAATGCTCCTTGATCAACAGGAAAACGATCAGGAATACGCAAAGCCACATTTCCACATAGTTCAAGGGCGTTTGCAATGGGTCCGACCATGAAAAGCCGGCCATTTTCTCCAAAATCAGGAACGAGCGGCCCACCGGCGCCTTGTGGTTACGGAAGAACACCCAGGTAATGGTCACCAGCACAAATGTCAGAATCATATTCAGGACATTCATGAAAGCGTTTTTAGGCATTTCAATGCCCGCCTTTTTCAGCCATTTATCCCTAATCGACGCGGCTACCTGATAAGAACCGTGCAACGCGCCCCAGATCACGTAGTTCCAGCTCGCGCCGTGCCATAGCCCGCTCACGAGGAATACGATAAACTGGTTACGGTATTTTATCCATTCTCCTTTGCGGTTACCGCCCAACGGAATGTAGAGGTAATCCTTAAACCATGAGGACAGTGAAATATGCCATCTGCCCCAGAACTCCGAAATGGATTTGGAAATATAAGGCGTCTTAAAGTTATCCATCAGCGTGAAACCCATTACACGGGCCGCACCGATGGCAATATCCGAATAGCCTGAAAAATCACAATAGATCTGGAATGCAAAGAAAACGGTGGCTACGATGAGCGTCAGGCCATTATGCTGGGCCGGGTTGTCGTAAGCCGCATCCACCAACATCACGAGCCTGTCGGCAATCACCATTTTCTTGAAAAAACCGAAAGCCATTTGCATCAGCCCCTCCTTCACCTGCTCGAAATCGTATTTGAAAAACGAATGGTACTGGAACAGCATATTCTGCGGCCGCTCGATCGGGCCGGCTACGAGCTGCGGGTAGAACATCACATACAATGCATAAATGCCAAAATGCTTCTCGGCCTTTTGGTTGCCCCGGTACACCTCGATGGTGTAGCTCATCGCCTGAAATGTGTGAAACGATAACCCGATAGGCAATAGCAATGCTCCGCTCCCGGTCGTCATCCATTCGGCGATCGGGCCGGGGACTATGCGCGTGAATGCGGGGAACATGGGCCGCAGATGCAGGTTGGCCAGAATGGTATTCACCGAATCCTGCACGAAATCGTAGTATTTGAAGAATGCGAGGATACCGATATTGGAGATCAGGCTGATCACGAGCAGCAGCTTTTTCTGCTTTTGCTCCTGCGATTTTTCAATCCATATCCCGGCAAAGTAGTCGATAACGATGGTTCCAAACAGGATCAGGATAAAGACCGGCTTGAAAACCATATAGAAATAGCAGCTCGTGAGCAGCAAAAGCGCCCAACGGCCGGTCCACGACAGGCTGAAATACGCCAGCGTGACAACTATAAAGAAAACTGCAAATTGAATCGAATGAAAATCCATCAGGTCAAATGTACTCCCGGTTGACTATTTCCTCTTTGATAATAAACAGGGGACGGTTTTTGGATTGAAAGAAAATCCGGAGCACATATTCTCCAATAATGCCCAGTGCCAGCAATTGCACCCCGCTGAACAGGATAATGACAAAAAGCAAGGCCGCAAAACCCTCGATCACGTGGGCGAAAAACAATTTTTTGAGTACCACCGTCGCGAAATACAGCAGTGAAATCACAATAGCGGTCATACCCACCCGGCTCATAAACTTGATCGGAAATTCACTGAAATTGAAAATCCCGTTGTAAGCGAGCCTGAAAAGCTGTTTGAATGTGTATTTGGATTCCCCCGCGATGCGCGCGTCGCGCTCGTACTCGTACCCGATCTGCTTGAAACCGATCCAGGAACGCATTCCGCGCAGGTACCGGCTTTCCTCGGGCATTTTATTCAAAACATTGACCACCCTGCGGCTGATCAATGCAAAATCGCCACTATCGAGCGGTATATCCACATAGGAAATCGTGCGGAGCACCCTGTAAAACAAGTGGTAACCCATTCGCTTGATAAACCCTTCTTTCCGTTTTCTGCGAATGGCGTACACGACGTCGTTTCCTTCCTGCAACAATTTGTAAAATTCCGGCAAAAGCTCCGGCGGGTCCTGCAAATCGCCATCGATCACGAACAGCGCTTCGGTGCCTCGGGCGGCCGAAATGCCTGCCGTCAATGCAAGCTGGTGACCATGGTTACGCGATAGAAAAACACCGTGGTACCGCTCGTCCGTCAAAGCCACCTGCCTGATTTTGAGCGCCGTGTCATCCTTACTCCCATCGTCGATCAAAACCACTTCAATAGCGAGCGGGCTGGCGTCCATTAACGCGTTGATACGCTGTACCAGTAGCGGGAACGTCTCAGATTCATTATATAGCGGCGCGACGATTGAAATTTGAGGAGTTTTCAATATGCTGAGTTTTTCAATGACCAATAGAGGCAAAAATACACCTTTCGGTCTATTATCGAAACATTCTGTTATTTAAGGTATTGTCACTTTTCCAAGAACGCCACCTTTCAGGACGGTTCCTTCTACGTTTACAATCCCTAAATCGTACGTCCCGGGCAGCAGGGAAGAATGGGGTATTTCAATGTCAAAACCCTTGTCGTACTGCTTGAAAAAGTTGCGCCCCGTGTACTTATGTGGCTCCATTTTAAAGAAATACAAACGTTGCCCGCTGCGCACAAAAGCGTATTCGCCTTTCGAGCGGGCGGACGAAATCCTGCCCTCCGGGTCGTTTACATAAATACCCTTTTCGCGATGCGTAACAGTCACCTGGCGCTCAACGGGGAATGCCATCGTGAGTGCGTTCACCTGCCGGCCCAGTTCGTTCCCTTCTTCCGGATATTTGTAAACACCGGCTTTCACCAACTCCTTCATCACGTTATCGACATATTTGGCGCCCTCCGAGTAAGGCACGTGCCCCAGCCCGAAACCATTGTGCTCCTGATTATAGCCATTCACCGTGTAATACTTCCTGCGTTCGGAAATGACCGGCAAATACGAATAAATGGATATCCCCCAAATGACCAGGCTGATCAATGCCGCCCCCTGCAATGCCAGCTCCCGCAGGCTTTGATTTTGGGTTGAAACAACAAACGACAGATAGGTAACAACCAGAAACAGAGCCGGATATATTTTGTAATTACTCACAATCATGACAAAAAAACCAAACCGGGGCCGCAACAGCCCGATCACCAGCGCCTCTACGAGCAGGAAGCTCAAAATACCAAGCAGAAACGCATTCAAATTGTGAGTACTGCCGGTCTGAACCACGGCGGAATCGCTTTTGAACCAGCCGAATGTCCGGGCGAGCCACGGCGTAACTTGTCGCCAAAGCCAGATTGCCACCCAGATCATGACCGAGAAAGCCATGAGCACCGGTAATGCGGAGCGAACAACGATGTCTTTTTCAGGAAAGAAGTCGAACAACCCGCCGAGGAATGTGAAAAAGCCGAGTACCGACAAATGCGGATATTTAGCAAAAAACGCAAAGCTCGATTCGTTGCCCTGCGCGGACATCCCGTAGAAATACAATCCTACGGCCACCGCTCCCACCAGAATCCAGGCGGCCAGCTGCTTATACTGCGACCGGAGTAACAGCACCACCACGCCCGCAGGCCATACGAAAATCCCGCTGCTCATCGCGTACGTAGCGCACACGCCCGCCAGCAATGCACCCGCGAAACGCTTTCCGGAGAGCAAAAACATCGATAATACCACAAAGAACACCACCGGCTGATGCTGCCAACCGCATATTGCCCAGAGGAAAATCAAATGGTATTGCAGCTGAAAAAGCAAAAATGGCACAGGCAGAAAATACCAGGCGCTCAGGTTCGAACGCTTGAATGCACGCCAGAACACCGCCAGGGTCCCCAATGTAAAAAGTGCGGCGCCTACGTGCAGAAATGTAAAATTGAGATGCCCGGTAACCCAATAGTAAACGAGCGTGGCCAGCTTGCCTACTACCATCCGGTGCTCGTTATTGGGCTGGAAAAGCAGTTTCAGGCGTTCGGAAAACGAGTCCCCGGTGATCCATTTGTGCAGGAAATCAGGGAACGGATCGAAATCGTCGTACCAGGGCAGGTTCACCGAGTAGTACAGGATCACTCCCACCCACAATACCACGGGCACCGCCATTACCAGGAAGAGAAGCGGCTTTCTATTGCTGTTGTCCACCTTCTGTATCTTTCATGTAAATGGCTTCCTTGCCAAAATAACCCGCCGTGCATTTGTTCCACCAGTGGTTACGGTCGGTCTTAATATCGTCGTCGAGGAAAATCGTCATCGGTTTTGAACGAACGGGAGGCAGGTACAAAATGTCTTCCTGCGAACTTTTGATCAATGCATAGCGCTGGTACATTTCCTTATCGAATGCGGCCGCTTTCCCTTTCAGCAGATCGGTATACATCATTTTGACATTGCTGCTGCGCACAAATGACAGCGCTACCGAAACCAGCAGTATCGCACAAACGATGCCATACCGCACGGTGGTCAGGGTCAGCAATGTAATTTTCCGCTTTTTGAAATAATGAAAAAGGACTCCGATAATATAGAACCAGCCGATCAGGAAGAAGAAATATACACAGTTGATCACCCGCGGCGTAGGTTCGATCCCCACTCCGTAATAGGAAGGGAACAATTGTGCCGACAACACGCCGATGAAGAGCAATACCGCATACCACACCGGGATCGAGAAGTAGTTGCGTGCGCCCTCGGACAGCCGGGAAAGCACGAAAAGCCAGGCCAGTGAAAAGAATATCAACGGTGTCCGGAAAACCCAGTCGTAACCCAGGTAAGCCAGTTTTTTAAATGACGAAACCACCGAAAACGAAATATTTCCGCCCAGCGGATTGCCGCCAATGCGCGCCGCATTGCCGGGTGAAGCGAAATAGAAATAGCAGGAAAGTGCCGTCACCACAGCCATCGATACCATAAATGCATCCACCTTGCGATGGAACAGTACCCGGTACGCGAGCCACGCGCCCACGAGCAGCACCATGATCAGCAGGTTTGTTTCGCTGCTACCGATCACGGCAAATATCAAAAAGCCGGAAAGCGCGCCTACAAACAGCTTCGCAGGCTGCGTATCCTGCCGGTACCAGCGGAGCACCAGTACGATCCAGAGCAATGTAAGGATATTCGGAACGGTGTAGGTCACAAATGCCGCCATCCAGTAAAATGCCTCCGAAATGCTCATCATTTTAAGGATATACAGGAAGAAAACCACGCCCGCAAAACCCAGATGCGCCAATCTCGACAAAGTGGGTGTGAGATGCCGGAACAGGCTGTACAATGCAAAAACCATCCCGACCAGCAATACGACCGGCAGCACCTTGAAACCAGCGATCGAATGGAAAAGCAGCGGGCTTGTGTGGTTCAGGAATATGCCAAAATACCGGCCTGTCCATTCTGTGTAATACAGCTTCATGGCCTCGAACCAGCCGATTTTGAATACCGTAAAAATGTAACAGAAGTCGTCCGCCGGCGACGGATGGTTGAAGTACGAAAGCGCCAGCAGCGGCACCAGTACGGTCAGCATCAGGAGGATGTTCATCCAGTTGCCGACAACCCGGTATTTTCTATAAAATCTATTCATTGACAATTTTTTCTATGATATAGCGTGGACGGCCTTTTACTTCTTCATAAATCTTACCGATATATTCCCCGATCAGGCCAAGCGCCATCATATTAAATCCGCTGAAAAATGTGAGTGGTAGCATCGTCGAAGTCCAGCCCGCCACCGTATGGCCGATCATGTACGAAAACAGGATGTATACCACGATCAGCATCGCGATAGCGAAATTGATAAACCCGAAATACAGCACGAGCCGCATCGGGAATGTTGAAAACGAGGTAATGCCGTTCCAGGCGAACAGCAGCATTTTGTTGAGCGGGTATTTGGTTTCGCCCGCCTCCCGTTCCAAACGGCTGTAAAATACCTTCTCGCTTTTGAATCCGATCAGCGGTACAATGCCGCGGAGGAACATATTGATCTCCCGGAAGTTTCCGAGCTCTTTGAGTACCCGCTGGTCCATCAACCGGAAATCGGCGTGATTGAACACCACCGGAACACCCATTTTTTGCATCAGCACATAAAAGCCCTCGGCCGTGAACCGTTTGAACCAGGAATCGGAGCTGCGGTCGCCGCGCACGCCATACACGACCATCGCGCCCTCGCGGTGCTTTTCGATCATGGCTGTAATGGCATTGATATCGTCCTGCAAGTCGGCGTCTATCGTGATGAAGCAGTCGTAATCGTTCACATGCTGCTCCAAACCGGCCATAATAGCGCTTTGGTGGCCGAAATTACGCGATAACCCTACGCCGATGATATTGGAATCCTTGCTGCAAATGTCCTCGATGATCGACCAGGTTTTGTCCCGGCTGCCATCGTTCACAAGGCAAATACGGCTGTCTTGGGCGATCAGCCCCTGCTCCTTGATACCGTTATAGTAGGTGTTTAATTTAGCATACGTCCGGTACAAAATGGCTTCTTCATTGTAGCATGGTATGACTAAAAGTAAACGAGCTGGATTCATATGTCACCCTGTTGGTTGAATCGACAAAAATAGCAGTAATAAGTTAATAAGCTCCCCCTTTTGGTCACCGGCCGATCAATATGACCTATTTACCGGCCTCAATTATCTTACGGTTGTTCTTCTTCATCACGGTGGTCGTCAGCAGCGGGTACAGGATCACCGCGAGCAAAATCAGCAGCGTACCCATGTAAAAACCTTGCGTCATCCGCTCTTTTTCTCCGAAAATAAAAAAGGCCAGTGCAATGCCGTAAACCGGTTCCAGGTTGATAGTCAGGTTAATGAGGTACGCTGAAAATTGCTTCATCAATTGTGTCGCCATCGTGCTCGCGTACACGGTGCATACGAGCGCAAGGAACAATATCCAGACCCAATCGCCCTGCGCCGGGATAAATGGCGCACCGCCGTTCCAGTTTTTACTTTCTGAAATTCCAAGGAACAAGAGCGAAAACAATGACGCACCCGTCATTTCGTAAAAAGTGATCACCCAGGCATCGATCCGCTGTACGAGACGGCTGTTGGCCACTGTAAAACTCGCCGCGAGCATGGCGGACGCTATCGCGAGTCCCAGCCCTAATGCATGGTCAAATTCAAACCTGAAAACCACATACAAACCGGCAAATGCGAGAATGCCCAGCCCCACTTCGAGCGGGCTGATTTTACGCTTATTCACCAACGGCTCCAACAGGCTCGTCCAGAGCGACGTCGTGGCCATTCCCGCCAGACAAACCGAAGCTGTCGAAACCCGGGCCGATGCAAAAAACAGCATCCAATGCGCGGAAAGCAAAAACCCCACGCCCAGTATTTTGATCAGGTCGGGACCCGCAACGGCAAAGCGCTTTTTAGATACCAATATTACTATGCCCAATCCGATGGCCGCAAAAAAAGTCCGGTACAACACCAATGCAACCGGCGAAATCGTTACCATCAGCCCCACAATGGCCGTGAAGCCCCAGATCATCACCAGGAAATGCAAATGCAGGTAAGCGCGAACGGAGGAAGACGACAGCATATTTACCTTGGCAAAGTTTTATAAAGCAAAACCCCGATCAAAGAAAATACGATGTTAGGCAGCCACACCGCAAAAAGCGTATTGATCGTACCTGCCTCGGCCACCCCTTTGGATAGCAGAAAGAAAAGAATGTAAACAAATGCCAGCATAAAGCCCAGGGCAATCTGCCAGCCTACACCGCGACGGCTCTTCCGGGCGGACACGATCACCCCGATCGCCGTCAGGATCAGGATCGCAAACGGTTGGGTGAACCGGATATATTTTTCAATCAAATACACCTCCAAACCATCCGCGCCGCGGCTTTTCAGCAACTCTATGTAGGCATTGAGCTCCGGTAATGTAAATGTTTCGTAGAGGTTATAATCACTTTCGAAGTCTTTGGGGGAGAGATTGATGGTCGTATCGATCTCCGTTCCCCGGCTCAGCCGCTCGCCGAGGCTGTCGAGCGTCCGCACCTGATAGTTTTGCAGCGTCCACTTCTTCTTTTTCGGCTGCCAGACGATCTTCTCGGCATAAAACTTTTGGAGCAACTTGGTGCCCTTGATCGTCTCCATCGTAAACTTATTCCCGGTCTGCGTGGTGGTATTGTAACTTTCCAGGTAGGCGTACACGTCGGGTGCGATGGTAATATGCACATTATGCCCGCTGAAATAGAACTCGTTTTTGACGTAAGTCTTTTCAAAACCGACCCGGATCTTGTTGGCCTTCGGCAAAACCCAACCTACCTGGATGAATGTCAGCCCCCCCAGCACAACCGCGCCCGCCATGTAGGGCATGAGCATCCGGGTGAAACTGATCCCGCTGCTGAGCATCGCAATGATCTCCGTGCGCGCGGCAATGCGCGAGGTGAAGAACACCGTCGCGATGAATACCATCAGCGGGCTGATGTAATTGATCCAGTAGGGAATCAGATTCAGGTAATAATCGACGAGAATCTCCCTGAGCGGCGCCTTTTTGTCGAGAAAGTCGTCCACTTTTTCGGTGTAGTCGATCATACAGATAATCAGTACGATGACGAACGCCACGAACACGTAGGTAATCAGGAAGTTTTTGATCAGGTACCGATCGAGGATTTTGAAGTTCATGGCTGGTTATGGTCTCATCGGCGCTGTACCAGCAGGTTTTTGGACACTTCGAGACTGATAAACAACGTCGGGCCGCCGTTAATCTGTACGGACGCCGACTTGTCATATTCGTTAATTTCCTTCACTTCAATCACCGCTCCGAGCGTAATCCCCGACCGATCAAGGTGTTGAAGGAAAGAAGGGGCATGATCAAGCACCCCCATCATTAACACTTTTTCACCAACGTGCACGTCGGTCAGGATCAGATAATCGGGTTCTGTAAGGTTTCCTTTCGCATCGGGAATCGGGTCGCCGTGCGGATCGAACTTCGGATGGCCCAGGAATGCGTCGAGCTTTTCCACCAATACCTCCGACGGAACGTGTTCCAATTCCTCGGCAATATCGTGCACCTCGTCCCAGCCGAAGCCCAGCTTTTCAACCAGAAAAACCTCCCAGAGGCGGTGTTTACGGATCACCTTGATCGCCACTTTCTCCCCGCTCTCCGTCAGCGTTACCCCCTGGTATTTTTTATAATGGATCAATCCCTTGTCGGCCAGCTTGCGCAGCATGTCCGTTACCGACGCCGCGCGCGTAGATGTGCTCTCCGCTAGCGCGTTCGTACTCACCTCTACCCCGTCGCGTCCGGAAAGCGCGTGGATGATCTTTAAGTAATTTTCTTCTGTGAAAGAATTCTGCATGCCTTGTAAGCCCCGGTTACCAATCTTAAATATCCGGCAAAAGTACGATTTACTATCTGTAAATTAAAAAATTTAGACTAACCTAAAAATATATTAAGAATTTCCTTATCTTTGTTTTCAGAGAACTAAATTGTTTATTTCGGAGACTAAGGGAATGATTGACGATTTAAAAATAGCTAAGTCTTTGCAAGAGAAAACACCGGACCATCAGGAGCAGCTCCGCTCGTTGTCCGAAGTGCACTCCTCTATTTCAGTACCGGAGGGCGCGGGTTTCTGGAAAAAAATGGCCGCATTTGCCGGTCCTGGCCTGATGGTGGCGGTTGGCTACATCGATCCGGGCAACTGGGCGACCGATATCGAAGGCGGTTCGCGGTTTGGCTACACCTTGCTTTCCGTGATCCTGATCTCGAACCTGTTTGCCATGCTTTTGCAGCATTTGTCGCTGAAACTCGGCATTGCGTCCGGCCGCGACCTCGCGCAAGCCTGCCGTGATTACTACTCCCGCCCCGTATCATTTATTCTCTGGATCCTTTCCGAAATCGCCATTGCCGCCACCGACCTCGCTGAAGTGATCGGTTCCGCCATCGCATTGAACCTCCTTTTCGGCCTTCCGCTGCCGGTTGGAGTTGTCTTTACGGCATTCGATGTGCTCATCGTCTTGTATTTCCAGCAAAAAGGGTTCCGCATTATCGAAAGCATCGTGGCAGGGCTCATGACCATCATCCTGCTGAGCTTTTTATACGAAATGATCGTTTCCCAACCGTCGCTGGCCGGTATAATGGGTGGATTGGTCCCTAAAAAACAGATCGTGACCGACCCGGGAATGCTCTACATCGCCATCGGTATCCTCGGCGCCACCGTCATGCCGCACAACCTGTACTTGCATTCCAGCATCGTCCAGACCCGTAATTTCAAAAAAGACGAAGAAGGCAAGCGTTCCGCGATCCGCTTCGCCACCATCGACTCGACTGTTTCGCTCGCATTGGCATTCTTCATCAACGGCTCCATCCTCATCCTGGCTGCATCGGCATTCCACGCCAACGGCCATTTCGAAATCGCCGACATCACCGACGCCTACCACCTGCTCGATCCCGTCCTCGGGGTAAGCCTCGCAGGCATATTCTTCGCACTGGCACTGCTGGCATCCGGCCAGAGCTCCACGCTGACAGGCACCCTCGCGGGCCAGATCGTCATGGAAGGCTTCCTCAACATCCGCCTGAAACCCTGGATTCGCCGGCTGCTGACGCGCGGTATTGCCATTATCCCAGCACTGATCGTTTCCTACTTGTACGGCGAGCGCGGCACCGCGGAACTGCTCGTGCTTAGCCAGGTGATCCTCTCGCTTCAACTCAGTTTTGCGGTGGTACCTCTGGTATTTTTTACCTCCAATACCCAAATCATGGGGCGGTTTGCCAATTCAAAGCCGTTAGCGCTCGTGAGCTGGGTCATCGCATTGATTATTATCGGGTTGAATGGTTTTTTGTTGTGGAGGACATTTATTTAACACCCTCCATAACGTCGTTAGTTACCCTTGATCAGTTTCTTGATCGTGTATAAATCATTCACCTTCAAGCGACAAAAAATACTCTGCGGCCCCGCATCCAATTTCCCTGAATGGTATTTCCATCGTCCTTTTGCGTGCGGGTTTTCGACGATTGTCTTTAAAGTCCGGCCTGTTACGTCCACCAATTCGAGTTTTACTTGACTTCCATCTTCCTCCACATCGAATTCGATGTAAAATCCCTCCTGAAATGGATTCGGATAGGTGGATAATGCCAATAGATCACGCCCATTCTCTGGTTGCTTTTCCTCTTCTGCTGCAATTCTGTTGGACGCGTAGCAATGCACCCAGGTCGCGGCTGAAACGTGCCAGTTGCCTTTGTTATCCTTGATAAAGCATTTGATATCGGAATAGCAATTCTCGGTTGTGAACACGTTGGTATTGGCGCCTGCGATCGGGCTGTTGATACTCGAACCCCAACGGTATTCGGGATAGCCTGCCGGAGCTGTCAGGATTCTTTTATTGCCGTTAGCAACATACGAAAGTTGCGGTACGAATCCACCGGAGATTTTGTTCCCGTTATTACCGATAGCATCATACCATTTCCCGGCAAGCCAGGTAAGCGCGTTATTATAGTTCTCCTCGAAATGCGTGCTATCCCTTCGGTATGTGACCCCCGCAATGGCTCCGTTACTCCCGGTGATAAAATCCGTATCCGGACCGCCCGTTGTTGATCCGGCGACTACATTACCCTGTCCCGTACGAACGACATTATTCAACGGTCCGTACTTGCTGATGGATGCCTTTGAAACCACCCAGCTGAGAATATTCGGGTTAATGGTAGCCCCGAAATCAGTCCTGGCTTTGTTGATGACAAACTGTAATTTGGTCTGATAGTCGGCAGCGCTACTTGCTTTGTAGTTGGCAGGTACGTTGTTATCAGAGTCTGCTTCTCCTTGATGCCAGAGCACGGCTCTGATGCCGTAAAGGGAGGCATAATAATTTAAGGAGCTACGTAAAGGCGTATACGGCTGACCATAGTAATCAGACTCGTTTGGCGAGCCGCCAGGAAAACCGAAACAAAACTGCTTTCCTGTATAGAAATTTGGCGCAGCAAGGCCCTGTGCTCCCAAATACCATTGCGTAATGGAACTTCCCCCCGACGCTGCATTAAAGAAAGCTACGGGCATCCCACCATTCGCATCAGAAATTTTCTTGCCCAATGCCGCGTAGCACCAAACATTATTCCCCGTAGGCCCCAGCTTGTTGTACTGATTTGCCAGGTCTGAAAGCGAATACATATTGTCATAAGTCTCTGGTAGCTTTTTGGTGCAATTGTAGTCTGACTGAATGCCAACTATCCATTCTGGGAACCCCGCTGTTCCCGGCAATTCCCACGAACACATTGGATCATTTGGGCACCCTACACCCTGGGCATTGGATTGCCCTGCGATTACAAAAACATCGCCGACACCAACCTTCGATGAAGCATACACTGCACCATTTAGCATCACCTCTACCAAATACCAGCCTTTCGCAAGTGTTGTAGCCGCATAAAACATCCCATTGCCAGCCATAGATAAATTAATTGTCGGCCCCTGTACATTAGGACTTACACTCAAAGTCTTGATCTTGTAACTGACCGTTGTTCCCGGGGTTATAGCTCCGTTGACCCCTGTACCCCAAACCAGCTGGCCCGCAATGGTAACCTGGGCCTGATTGGCTCCATCCCGTTGCAAAACCGAATTGTATTTGGGATATGATAAGCTTAGATACTGTGCGAATCCCGCGTTTGATGTCAACGCCAAAATTGACAATGTAATGGTCCGTAAATATTTCATAGCGTATGTGGTTTAGGCACAATGAATCCTATCCCGAAAAATTCCCGGTAAAACCCTATTGTGCGTTGCTTGGTTTACTTTGAAGAAATAGTTCGAATGAACTCGCTCACATTGATCAGCGGGATACTGGCGCTGTATTTCATGTTAATTGCCTTAATCACCTCGTTGGCTATCACTGCTTGCCCCAGCGGAGTCGGATAAATCCCGTCTGACGAAAAGAAGTTCCCTTTGATGGAAGCATCGATCTTCAACCCGTCGTCGGTGATATACTTCCCTAAATGGATTTCCTCATAGATAGCCCTCAAATCGACAAGCGCCAGATTGTATTTTTTGGCAAACTCCCGGACGCCGGGATTTACTTTATAGTCGGAATTCGCATACCACGCTTCCAGTTCGTCAACAATATCCATATCCGCTACCTGCGCCTGTATCGGCTTCCCATCTTCGAAGGTTCCAAATATCCCTTCTACTAACCTTGTTGGTTTCAGGTAGAATTTTTGTGCGTGATTTGCCGTAACCGCACGTCCGTTGACCTGATAAACAATAGCGATATCCTTTACCCTCTTCTTCAAAATCTCAACATCATACCAGTTCATAAATCCCAGATGTTTAAAATGCGGAACTGTGAAGACAACTCCTTTCTGACCTTTATTGACAATCTGGTCCATTGCGTACGTGGGAACGCTTTCCGGATTTGCCAGGAAGCAGCCCTCATCTAGGCGTGGGGAATTGATAATCCAATTCGCTATGGCATCATAAAAATCCTCCATAATCACAAAATCATAGCGCTGCTTTTTCTGAATCGATGTTAACAGCGTCGTATCCCTGGTTATTTTGTAATCACTAAACCTGGACGAATAAGCCTGCGGCTTGCAATCGGGGCAGAAAGGGTAACTTGCCCCGATTGTTCCACCATTCGGGAATGCGAAATTGTGAATCAGGCCCGGAAATGGCGTCATCTTAACCGGTTCGCCAGGTTCCAGATGCGCGAGGTTGTTCGTGACTTCCAACCAACGTGGAAAATCCCCATTGGGCTCTCCGTAGAGAAAAATACCGATACCGTTCGCCTCGTCTGCATTGAGCAACGGAGTTTTAAAATTGGCAATACCCATTTGCCGTGCAACCAGGTTGGGATAGGCAAATTGCTGCGCTTCCCTGTTCAGCCCTCCATTGCTTACCCCCGCCGTAAGACCTCCCCCAAATGCAATCATCACAGGGGCAATACCGTTTTCTGTAATTGTCCCAAGGTGTGGCTTATCAAGCGGTCGTGAAAACCATCTACCGGCGTCAAATTTCGATTCGTAAGTAGTGGTTCCGGTGATAAACATCGGGTCTGCAATCGTAGGGAGTTGGGATGGCAGTATCCGTTGCTGAGGATCCGATGTAACAGGGATAACCGGAGGATCCTCCTGCTCGGTGACAGGACCGGGATCTGGAGCATGCTTTGGCGCGTCTTGTGCACAGCCGATAAACCACAACGACAGGCACGCAGCGCCCGTAAATACGTACTTCTTCATCAACTTGTTGATTAAAGTGAGAAATGATCGAGAAGTTCGGAACGTTGCCTTGGAGAGATAATAAAGGGACTGATAATAGAGGACCGTTAGTCAATCACCGTCGCCAATATAGAAAAAATATTTAACCAAGAATACATATAACTATTTCAATAACTCTGGTTATCGGATTAAAAATTTAATCCACCTTCCAGGAACCTTTTTCTCCGCGGTTTCCTAACTTTCGCCGTTTTTCATAAAAGGTGGATGGAATCAAAACACAAAGTTGACAAGGTAACTGCCGCCGGGCTTCTGGTGGCGTTCGGCATTATATACGGCGACATCGGTACGTCGCCACTCTATGTAATGCAGGCGATTATCATGAACGAGCCCATCACCGAAGAGATCATCTACGGGGCGATTTCGTGCATCTTCTGGACGCTGACGCTCCAAACCACCGTCAAATACGTAATTCTGATCCTCCGGGCCGATAACCGCGGCGAGGGGGGGATTTTTGCGCTCTACGCGCTTGTACGTAAGCATGCGAAATGGCTCACCGTACCGGCCGTGATTGGCGGTAGTACACTGCTCGCCGACGGGGTCATTACACCGCCGATTTCCGTGTCGTCTGCGGTAGAAGGTTTGCAATTGCTCTATCCGAATATTCAGACCGTTCCGATTGTCATCGCCATTCTAACGATGATCTTTATTATCCAGGCATTTGGTACCAAGGTCGTGGGGCGCGCATTCGGGCCGTTGATGGTAACCTGGTTTGTAATGCTCGGTGTGCTGGGCCTGAACCAGATCAAAAACCATCCCGAAATCCTGAAAGCGCTGAACCCGATTTACGGATACGATTTGCTGACCAAACACCCAGGCGGCTTCTGGATGCTCGGTGCGGTATTCCTCTGTACTACCGGGGCCGAAGCGCTGTATTCCGATCTCGGTCACTGCGGCCGTGAAAACATCCGGATCAGCTGGATATTCGTAAAAATATGCCTGATCCTCAACTATTTCGGCCAGGGCGCATGGCTCATCACCGAAATGGGCAACCTGCTCGACGCCCGTAAGCCATTCTACGAAATTATGCCTGAATGGTGGCTGTTGCCGGGCGTCGTAATCGCGACGCTGGCGGCCATTATCGCCAGCCAGGCGGTGATTACCGGCTCTTTTACGCTGATCTCCGAAGCGATCCGCCTCAATTTCTGGCCGAAGGTCCGCCTCATTTACCCTAGTGACCAGAAAGGCCAGCTCTACGTGCCGAGCATCAACTGGCTCCTCTGGCTGGGCTGCTGCGGCGTGGTGCTGTTTTTCCAGAAATCGTCGAATATGGAAGCGGCTTATGGCCTTGCCATTACGCTTACGATGATCATGACCACCATCCTGTTCTCCTACTATTTGTATGTCAAACGAGTGAACCTGTGGATTGTGATCGTTTTTATGCTGGTATACCTGTTCATCGAAGGAATGTTCCTCGGTGCCAACCTGCTCAAATTCACGCATGGCGGCTGGTTTACGATCATGGTCGGCACGTTGGTAGCGGGGCTGATGGCCGTGTGGCTCAAAGCATTTTACATCAAACTCAGACTTACGGAATATACCAAGCTCGAAAAGTACCTGCCCGCATTGCACGAACTGAGCCGGGATATCAGCATTCCCAAATACACGACCCACCTCGTTTTCATGACCAACGCCTCCCGCGCTACCGAGATCGAAACGAAGGTTATTTACTCGATTTTCCAGAAACGTCCGAAACGCGCCGACGTGTACTGGTTTATCCACGTCGACATTATGGATGATCCTTACACAATGGAATACAAGGTATTGTCCGATGAGGACCACCATGATAATGTCATCAAAATCAACTTCCGGCTCGGCTTCCGCGTCGATCAGCGAATCAATATGTTCTTCCGGAAAGTGGTGGAGGATATGGTTTTGAACAAAGAAGTAGACATTACCAGCCGGTACGAATCACTGAGCAAGCAGAACATTACCGGAGATTTCCGTTTTGTCGTACTGGAAAGGTTCCTTTCGTTTGAAAACGACCTGCCATTCCTGGAACAGCTCGTGATGAAGACCTATTTCTTCGTCAAGGATTTCACGACGCCGGAAGACAAGTGGTTCGGGCTGGACAGCAGTTCCGTGAAAATAGAGAAGGTACCACTCATTATCCGACCGGTCGAGAACGTCAAATTAAGGCGCGTTTTCAACTGATCGCCGCATTTAAACCCTTCAAAAGGATCGATATTGCCAGTAACATTGCCGGTATCGATCCTTTTTCTTTTTCAAACTATTCCCTTTCCTGTTCCCATGAATTTTCTCCGGCGCATCGCCATTCCCGTGTTGGTGCTTTTCGTGCACGCCATCCACACCACGGCCCAAAACAAGGTTACGATCCCTATCGAAACAGCCCAGAACGCCCTGGTACTGCAAACCGATCAGGACCGGCATTTATCGATTATTTACTTTGGCAAAAAACTGGCGCAAACAGCCGAATACGACCTCGTAAATTCTCAAAACCGCCAGCGCGACGGCAATGCGGGCATTTACAACTCAGCCTACACGCCAGCGGGCTCGTGGAACGTTTCAGAACCCGCCTTGCAGGTAACGCATGCGGATGGCAACAAATCCACGGACCTGGTTTACGTAAACCACCAGACCACGCGCGAAGGTGATAATGTGGCGGTTACCAGCATTCTCCTCAAAGATCCCGCGTACTCTGTGGAAGTGACATTGTTTTACAAAACCTATTCGCGCGAGAACGTGGTGGAACAATGGAGCGTGATCAAAAGCGCTGAAAAAGGGGAGATTACATTGAACAAATATGCTTCCGCGAACCTCTATTTCGCAGGAAAGGATTTCTACCTGACACACTACAACGGTACCTGGGCACGCGAAATGAACCCCGAAGAAGAGCAGCTTACGGCCGGTATCCGCGTGCTGGATTCCAAGCTCGGCACCCGTGCGAATCTCTTCCAGCCGCCCAGTTTCCAGCTTTCGTTCGATCAGCCTGCTACGGAAACCGAAGGTAAAGTGCTGCTCGGAACACTGGCATGGTCGGGTAACTTCCGGATGGATTTCGAGGTGGATTCCTATCATAACCTCCGCCTGATAGCCGGCATTAACAACTACGCCTCCGAATATCCGCTGGCCTCGGGAAAGGATTTCAAAACGCCTTCTTTCATTTACACATTCTCGGAAAACGGAAAAGGTGAAGCCAGCCGAAACCTGCACAACTGGGCGCGCAAATACCGCATTCTCGACGGCGAGGGCTCCCGCCTCACGTTGCTGAACAACTGGGAAGCCACCTATTTCGATTTTAATGAGGAAAAACTATCGGGATTGTTCAAAGACGGCAAGAAACTGGGCGTCGACCTGTTCCTGCTCGACGACGGCTGGTTCGCCAACAAGTACCCCCGCAACGACGACCGCGCGGGCCTCGGCGACTGGCAGGAAAACATCAAGAAATTGCCCCACGGCATTGGCTACCTCGTGAAAGAAGCCAAAAATGCGGGTATCAAGTTCGGTATTTGGGTAGAACCGGAAATGGTGAACCCCAAGAGCGAGCTTTACGAGAAGCACCCCGACTGGGTGATCCGCCAACCGCAGCGCCCCGAGCACTACATGCGCAACCAGCTGCCGCTCGATTTGTCGAATCCGGAAGTTCAGAATTTCGTTTTCGGCGTACTGGACAAGCTTTTCACTGAAAATCCAGAGATTGCTTACATCAAATGGGACTGCAACGCCATCACTTTCAACGCGCATTCGGCTTATCTTGAAAAGAGCAAGCAAAAACAGTCACAGTTGTATGTCGATTACGTGAAAGGCTTTTACAAAGTCCTCGAAAAACTCCGCGCCAAATACCCGAAAGTACCGATGATGCTCTGCTCCGGCGGCGGCGGCCGGGTCGACTACGAGGCATTGAAGTATTTCACCGAGTTCTGGCCCAGCGACAACACCGACCCGCTCGAACGCATTTTCATGCAGTGGGAATACTCCTATTTCTTCCCCGCCCTCGCGCAAAGCGCGCACGTAACCGACTGGGGCAAGCAACCCTTGAAATTCCGCACCGACGTGGCCATGATGGGCAAGCTCGGGTACGACATTGTGGTGAGTCATTTGAATGAAAAAGACCTGCAATTCGGCCAGCAGTCCGTCGCTACCTACAATGCGATCAAGGACGTGGTTTGGCACGGAGACCTCTACCGCCTCGTCGATCCGAAGAAAAATGATTTTGCATCGCTGCTTTTCGCTAATAAAAACAAGGATCGGGCGATTGTGTTTTCCTATCTGGTAAGCAATCGCAACGGCGCCGGGTCCGATATCGCGGTTCGTTTACAGGGGCTGAATGCGGAGAAAAAGTATAAGGTTAGGGAGCTGAATCTCTATCCGGATACGCGGTCGCCTATAAAAGAAGACCAGGTTTACTCTGGGGATTTTCTGATGACGGCAGGATTCAATCCGGTGGTGAATGCACGGAGGGCTAGCGTGATATTGGAAGTTTTGGAGGTGAAATAGATTTTAAGGCCACCGCAGCGGCGAGCCACGAAGGCACGCCGCTGCGGCGGTTATCCAGGTTATTTCAAATAAACCCCCTCTTCCTCAACCCTGCTCAAAACCACTTCCACATGCTCCGTCAGCGTGGTGCTCAATGAATATCCCACGTAATCGGCATGGATCGGGAATTTGTGGTGGCTGCGGTCGACGATCACCGCTACCTGCACCTTTTTCATCGGTACTTTCAGGAACGGCTCCAAGGCAAAAGCCAGCGTGCGGCCGGTATTAAGCACATCGTCCGCGATAATGATTACCCGGTTTTCTACATTCAATTCATGGTCGAACAAAACAGGGCTTTGCTGGTGGATGTTTTTATCGAAACGGAGCTCGATCAGTTGCGCGTCCAGCGGGGAAATTTCTGTGAGTTCGGCTACCAGTCTTTTGGCAAATGCAAAACCCTCACCGGCGATTCCGGCGATGATAATGCCTTTTTCCTCAAAATTCTGTTCATATATTTCAAAAGCGATCCGGCGTATTTTCTGACCCGTTTGGTGGGCACTCAAAATCTGACGCCTGGATACCGTGCTGTTCTCAGTCATGCGGGGTATTGGTAAGTTAAAATCTTAGCAGCGGTAAAAATAGCAAACCGTCATGCCACTTCATAGCGCCGCGAAATTCTTTAACCAATTCGCAAAAGTCAATTCATGCAGCGGTAATTCGAGGCTCACAATGCCCATTTCCACCTTCGCCTGACCGATCCGGTCGGTGCGGATTTCCATCAATGCTTTTTCATAAGCCTTCGGAAACTCGGGATGCGCCTGTATCGCCACCATATTCTCCCCGACTCTGAACATCCCGACCGGGCAGTCCTGCGACTCTGCCAGCAGCGTGCTGTCGGGCGGCAGATCCACCACCTGGTCCTGGCACATCATCAGCAAATTGAACGATGACCGCGATGGCAGCATCCATTCCTCGGGCTTCAATACCTGGAAGTTATGAACGCCCACACACCAACCTACGGCCGATTTCTGCACCTTCCCGCCCAACGCCTCCGCGAGCATCTGATGCCCGAAGCATACGCCAATATACTTTTTGCCGGAATCACGGATTTCCCGCACCAATTCCTTCAACCGCGCAATCCACGGTTCGTCGTCATAAACGGAGTACTTGGACCCTGTGCAGACATACACCTCGCATTCATCCGCAGAAGCCGGAAAATGCCCGTTGCAGACATCATAAAATGTAAACTCCCAATCCGGAGCCACCTGTGAAAACAATGCCGGAAACATCTCCCGGTAATCCCCCGCGATCGGCAACAGCTCCTCCCTCACATGGTCGCATTCCAGCAATCCTACTTTTATCATTTACTAATTACTTTTTATCAAAGAGTTGGCTCAGTTCTACGGTAAAGTCAGGTAATGTAATCGAAGTAAGCGCCTGGCCCACAGTATAAGGCTTTAATCCGATGAACTTCCCTTCTTCAATTAATACATACACAAAAACAACTTCGTCATTCGGCTCCACCAGCCAATACTCCTTCACGCCCGATTCTTCATAGACATCGAACTTATTATCCATTTCCTTTCTGGTATTACCCGGAGAAAGTATTTCAATGATCCAGTCGGGCGCACCGAGGCAGCCTTTTTCATCGACCTTCGCAGGATCGCAAATCACCGAAATGTCTGGCTGCACGACAGTGTAAATTTCCTTGTCCGCTTTGACATTCAACCTGGGAAGCCTTACATCAAATGGAGCAGCAAAAACTTGACAGTCCCTGTATCTAAGTAACTGCCATATTTCAGATAACAGCAACGCCGAAATCCGCTGATGCCGGGTAGCAGGCGCGGGTGACATTTTGAAGATCTTGCCTTTAATCAGTTCCAGGCGCTCTTCAAACTCCCATTTCAAATAGTCTGCATAGCTATACGTGCCGTTTAAATCCAGTGTGTCGATGCTTTTCATAGCTCAAAATTGAAGTGGTTTCGATTAAAGATAACCCTTCCAGGCCAGTTACCCTACTTTCAAATGAAAAGACTTAGGCCGTGTTAATGCCTCGTAACCCACCACCGATAGCGTGCAGCCGCGCCCGGAATTCTTGACGCCCGTCCAGGCCAATGCAGGGTCGAGGTAGTCGCAGCGGTTCATAAACCAGGTACCCGTCTCTACCAGGTCACCGATCTGCAATGCGGCATCGATATCCGATGTCCAAATGGAAGCGGTAAGGCCGTATTGGCTGTCGTTCATCAATTGAATGGCTTCCTCGTCGCTGGCAACGGGCATAATGCCTACTACCGGCGCGAAGGTTTCCTCCGTCATGATATCCATCGAATGATCCACATTCACCAGTACTTGCGGCGCGAGGTAAGGCGTGCCTGATTGATGAGCCGGAAACAATGCAGGGTCGATCAGCGCCGTGGCGCCCTGGGCGACGGCGTCGTTAATCTGCTTTTGGGCAAAATTGGCCGCGGATACCCGCACCATGGGCCCTAATGTCGTTTCGGCATCGCGCGGGTCGCCCAACACGTAGGTTTTGGTCAGTTCTTCAAAGCCTTTGATAAATTCGTCATAAACATCCTTGTGGACATAAATGCGCTCTATTCCGCAGCACGACTGACCCGAATTGAAGAAAGAACCGTCTACCAAATTCTCCACGGCATCGGCCAGGTTCGCATCCGCGCGCACATATGCGGGGTCTTTTCCGCCGAGTTCGAGCCCGCCCACGATAAACCGTTCATTAATCGCTTTCTGCACCGCATGACCACCCTCCACAGAACCGGTAAATGCCACATAGTCGACGCGCGTATCGCCGATCACCTGTGCTACCTGCTCATGGCTTAAATGCAGATATTGAAACACGCCTTCCGGCAAACCCGCATATTCAAATGCCGCCGCATAACGTTCAGCGCAAAGAGGCGTTTGTTGTGCATGCTTCAAAATCACCGCATTACCTGCCATGATAGCCGGAATCACCGAGTTTACCGAAGTCAGGTAAGGATAATTCCACGGCGCGACTACGAACACGATGCCCAGCGGCTCTCTTTTGACAAATCTTTTAAAACCCGAAATTTCGTCGACTTCCACATCCGCCAGTGCCTTTTCGGCCACCGAAATCATGTAGTTAGCCCTTTCCCGGAAGCCTCGACGGATCTCATTGGCCGTGTAGCGCACAGGGCGCCCCATTTGCCAGGTAAGTTCCAGGCCGATTTCATCCGCATTATCGAGAAAATATTCGACTGCCTTCCGGCAAATCGCTTCACGCTCTGCCAGCGTCGTCTTTTTCCATTCCTTTTGCGCAGCTACCGCTTTTTCCAAAGCAGCCTCCACAGCCTGTGCATTCGCCAGTTCGCGCTCCACATACACGGAACCGTCGATCGGGCTGATTGTTTTTTGAATCATTTTTTAAAAGGAGAAAGGGGAAGATAGGGAGGAGGCTCCATCCTCCCTTTCTTCCATTAAAGAGGTGTTACATAAGCCGAAGTAATGCCGCCATCAACCAGGAAGTCGGTGCCGGTAACGAAAGATGCCTCGTCGGAAGCCAGGAACAATGCGGCATAGGCCATTTCCTTCGCTTCGCCGAAACGACCCATCGGGATGTGTACCAACCGGCGCTGCTTCTTCTCTTCTGTGTTCAAAAATTTCATCAGCAGCTCGGTGCGCAACGGGCCCGGGCACAGTGCGTTCACGCGGATGTTCTCACGGGCATGGATAACCGCTAACTCACGTGTAAGCGCGAGAACAGCCCCTTTACTGGCCGTGTAGGCCACCTGAGGCGTAGCCGCACCCAAAATCGCGACAAATGACGCCGTATTAATGATAGAACCGCCGCCTGCACGCTTCAATGCCGGTATACCATATTTGCAACCCAGGAAAACCCCTTTCGCGTTGATATTCATCGTAAGGTCCCAAATTGCTTCTTCCGTAGTGACCGCATTGTCGTCGTCGCTGTGCATAATCCCCGCGTTGTTGAAAAGGATATTCAGCTTTCCGAATTTTTCTTCCGTAAATGCTACCGCTGCTTCGCAATCAGCCGCTTTGGATACATCCGAATGTAAAAAATAAGCCTCTCCGCCGTTTTTCACGATCTCATCGACTGTCTCCTGGCCGGCTGCGTCGTTCACATCCGTTACGACGATCTTTGCTCCTTCTTTGGCAAATAAAATTGCGGTTTCACGACCGATACCGCCGCTTCCACCGGTAATAAGCGCGACTTTGTTTTCTAAGCGCATGGGGTTTGATTGGTTATGTTTTTTTGATAGTAACGAGTGATTAAATCTGTTCAAAATACCGCTTCCGCTCCCAATCCGTCACGGACGTATCGTACGCCCGTTGCTCGGTTTTGAAAAAATGCGTGTAATGCTCCACAACCTCCTCTCCGAATACCTCCTTGGCAAACGGGCTGTTTTCGAACAATGCAATGGATTCCGCGAGCGTGTAAGGTACGCGCGGCAAATGCGCGGCGGCGTAAATGTCGCCGATAAAGCATTCGGGCGGCTCGATGCGGTTCCGGATGCCATCCAGGCCCGATGCCAGGGACGCTGCGAATGCAAGATAAGGATTACAATCGGCACCGGGAATGCGGCATTCAATGCGGAGACTTGCGCCGCTGCCTACCACGCGGAAACCCGCTGTCCGGTTGTCGTAGCTCCACGCAAGCCGCGTAGGCGCCCAGGAGCCGTCTACAAAACGTTTATAGGAATTGACGGTCGGGGCGTAGAACGGCATAACGTCGGGTACGTGCTTGATCCAGCCGCCGAGGAACCACCGGAAAATATCGGAACCCTTCACCGGCCCGAACTGCTGGTCGCCGTCGAAGATATTCTTACCGTCCTTCCACAAACTCATATGGATATGGCTGCTGGAACCCGCCTGGTCCGTCGCGAACTTCGCCATAAAAGTGACCGACAGGCCCATGGCGTCGGCCACTTCTTTCATACACTGCTTGTACACGATGTGGTTGTCGGCCATGGAAAGTACGTCTGCATATTTGACGTTCAATTCATGTTGTCCCAAACCCCATTCGCCCTTTGAGGTTTCGACGGCAATGCCCGAGTTTTTCAAATGCCTCCGGACCGCCGAGGTGTATTTCTCGTTCCGCGTGCCCTGCATGATATGGTAGTCTTCCAGGTAATAACCCGCAGGGCTCAGGTTCTGGTAGTTTTGCTGAAATGCCTGTTTATAGCTGTTTTCGAGCAGGTAATACTCCAATTCCGAGGCAGCGAAGCATTCGACGCCATCACCTGCCAGCGAGGCCAGTTGCTTTTTCAATAACGACCTGGGCGCAATCGATTCCAGCTGGTGCGACTTGTCGTTATGGACGTCGCATATCACCAGGGCTGTTTTTTCGAGCCAATCGGCGATCCGCAAGGTTGCCAGGTCAGGTACCATGTGGAAATCGCCGTAGCCGAGCTCCCAGTTGGCGTAGCGGTAACCGGGCACCGGGTCCATGGCCATGTCGGTCGTGAGCAGGTAGTTACAGCCGTGCGTCCCCGATTTGGAAACCGAATCGAGGAAATAATCCGCGTCGACGCGCTTGCCCATGAGCCGGCCGTAATGGTCCGTAAATGCAACTACAATTGTTTCAATCTCCCCTCCCCCAATCTTGCCCGAAAGTTCATCCAGCGTCAGAAATCCTTTTTTACTCATTCGAAAGGGTTTGTTTAGCGCAGTTTATTTTATCGCAACTTGTCTATTTTGGCATTCATCGGAAATTTCAGCACGACCTTTTTACCGGAAGCTTTTTCCAGCATCGGCGTCAGTATCTTTTTGGCATTCTCCTTCGTCTGGTCAAGGATACCCATGTCGAGGGCCGATTGCTGGATCTGCTTTTCGGCCTGCTTGTACGCCTCCTGCACCAGCTTCGCCTCGTCGGTAAAGGCGTACTCAGTGTTATAAACCTTTGATTTACTATGGTCTATTTTAAAAACACACAACTCAGGCTCAGGCATATTGATCACCAGCGTTTCGGCATCGGAGGTAATGTCCTCCATCGCTATTTTAGCCAGGTCCACACAGCCAATCGCCTCGCCCTGCACGATCAGGATCGCCTTTGCGTTCGGCAGCCACATTTTGACGATTTCCTGCTCCACCACATCCTTGAAGTTGTATTTCACGACTTCAAGTTTGCCCATCGAGCTGATTTCCTGCAAAACGACGGTGTGCATCGCCTCCACCTTATTCTCACCGCCAAGCCATTCGGGCAGCCAGCTTCCGGTCTTGAACCCCGACCATAAGGCATTAATCCCCGCCAAAAGCAAAATCAGTACTAACAGCCGCACCAGCCACGATATGATCCGCATACATTATTTTTTAAGTACAAAATCCTCCGCTACCTCCGGCTCCCGGGCCATCCGCTGGGCTATGATGCTGGCGGCGATCAGTTGCAATGCGTGATAGAGCATGATCGGCAGAAGCATTAAACCGGCTTCCGGGCCTGCAAACAGCACTTTCGACATCACCGCACCTTGTACCAGCGATTTTTTGGAGCCGCAAAAGACCGCGGTCACCTTGTCCTCCCGGTTGAAATGCAGCAAGCCCCCGATGAACGTCAGCAGGAAATAAATCCCGAAAAACAGTGCGAGCATTCCTATCCCTAAAAATACAATTTCTTTTATTCCAAGCGAATCGAAGAGGTGTTCACCAAACGATTCGCAAAAAGAAGTGTATACGATCAGCAAAATCGACGACTGATCGAAGTAGCGGATGTACTTTTTGTAGCGCTCCGCGAAATGGCCCCAGCGACTGTTGAGCGCGATTCCGGCGAATACCGGAAGTAATACTTGCAATGCTAACTTTCCGACTACCGACAAAAGGTCAAAATGTCCGGGGCCCGAATCGAGCACCAGTCCCATCCATAACGGCGTGATAAAAACACCGATCAGGCTGGAAATGCTGGCATTGAATATTGCAGCCGGAATATTGCCGCGTGCAATCGACACCATGACCACCGACGAAGAAACGGTGGACGGCAGGACCGTCAGGAAGAAAATCGCCAGCCACATGGTTTGCCCTTCCTCAGTCTGAAAAAATGGCTTGAATGCCAGTGCCAGTACCGGGAAAAGTACAAATGTCGACAAATGCACCATCACGTGCAGCCGCCAGTTCACGAGCCCGGCTTTCAGTTTTTCGGGGCTGAGGCGCAGGCCGTAAAAGAAGAATATGACTGAGACGGCGTAAGTGGAAACCGTGGAAAGGTGCAAGGGGCTGTCCTGCATACCCGGCGCCGGCCAGAGCCAGGCGAGCAGGATCATGCTGAGCAATGCGAGCATAAAACCGTCCAGGCCGGCCTTTTTAGCAGTATCAATGAATTTACGCATATTAAAAATCAACGCCGGCCGACAGCGGCGGCGGCAAACTGTTGTTTACAAGAAAACGGAAAACTGTCAGAAATAAAACCCGGCGCGGCGATTAATAGTGTCAATTCTTTTCAAATTGGTGTTTTGGGTAAATGAGCGGGTGCCGTCACTTTCCCCATTAACACCGGGAACAACCAATGACTACCCATGACGTTTCCTGCCAAACCATACCTGATCACAAATGACAACTCCTGAGAAATTACTATGCACGATCATCATGGCTCTCACCACACTGGCACCGGCCACCGCCCAATACAAGCTCGTGTGGGCCGACGAATTCGACTACGACGGCGCGCCTGACCCGAACGTATGGCAGCCCGAAAAAGGTTTTACCCGAAACCACGAAGACCAGTGGTACCAGGGCGAAAACGCTTACTGCAAAGGCGGTTTCCTGATTATCGAAGCCAAAAAAGAACGCGTCAAAAACCCCAATTACAAACCCGGTAGCAGTAACTGGAAAGAAAGCCGCGAATATGCCGAATACACTTCGGCCAGCATGATCACGAGAGGCAAGAAGAGCTTCCAATACGGCCGCTTTGAAATGCGTGCCAAAATCGATACGCGCTCGGGCATTTGGCCGGCTTTCTGGACGTTGGGCAACAAAGGTGAATGGCCGGACAACGGGGAGATCGACATTATGGAATTTTACCGGGGCATGCTGCTTGCCAACCTCGCCTGGGGCTCCAACGAGCGTTACAAGCCGATTTGGAATAGCAACAAAAAGCTGATCAGCACTTTCAACGACTCGGATTGGTCATCCAAATTCCACGTCTGGCGGATGGATTGGGACGAAAATGCCATTAAAATTTATGTGGACGATATGCTGATCGCCTCGCAGGATCAGGCCAAGGCAGTCAATGCCAAAAATAAGGACATTACTCCTTTCAAGCAGCCGCATTACATTCTGTTGGGAATGGCATTAGGGGGCGATAATGGCGGCGATTTGTCCAAAACGGAATTCCCCGCCCGCTTTGAAGTGGATTATGTGCGGGTTTACCAAAAGCAATAAGGGATTTCCCGGATCAGATCGCAGGGTTCATGACGGGGTCGCCCAGGCGGGGACACTCTTCCTGACCTTTTTAGGCGCTTTCTTCCGTCTGCCCCACCAGATCACGAAACCGGTTACCGGCAAGGACGCACAGATCAGGCTTGCGAAGAAAACGAGGATCTTGCCCGGCAGACCCAGGATCGCGCCCGTGTGAATGTCGTAATTCATGCGGCGCAGGGTTTGTGCAAAGTTGGCCTCGCTGTATTTGCCGGTATAAGGGCCCTCCGCTTTGATCTTTTTAACCGAATACTGGTCAAAATAGTGGTAATCGACATTGTAATAGGTGCCTTCCCGGAAGTTCACGTACGAGAATATCGACTCGGCTTTCTCGGTTGGAAAAGAGATATTGAGGGTCGAATATTGGGGATACTCCTTTTGGAGCTGAAACCAGGCTTTGTCCACGGCCTGCATCGGTCCGGCTACCTGCGCAGTTGAAACGGTGTCGGAAGCGGGGTTGTAATACATATCCGATCCTTTACCGCCCGTAGCCGTATAAAGTCCTTGCGAAAACCATTGAAAGCCCCAAACAAGCCCCGTTACCGCCAGGATCACGCCGATCGACATGATGTAAAAGCCGAGCACATTGTGCAGATCATAGTTTTTACGCCGCCAGGCCGCATTCCATTTAATTGAAAAGCGCTGTTTAGCAGCCGATTTGTTTTTGGGCCACCAAAGCACCATTCCGCTGATCATCATGAAAAAGAAAACCAGTGTCGCGGAGGCGGTTACCGGCTGACCGATTTTTTCCGGCAGCCACAGGTAATAATGCCCGTGGAGGATAAAATGAAAGAAATCGTCGTCCTCATTCCAGATATGTTCCACCTTTCCGGTGTACTGGTTGATATAGGCAACGTAATAATATTCGGGATCGAGGTTGTAAAAACCGACCTGCGCGTTGCGGTCGGGCGTATCGTAAAGCACCCCTTTGGCGACTTTGCCGGGCAATGCTTTTTTGGCGATCTCGGCCAGTTCGGAGGGAGGCAGTACCTTTCCGCCCGTCGGGCCTTTGACGAACATGTAGGGCTGCGTAACACTTTTGATTTCCTGCTCAAATGCCAGGATACAGCCCGTGACGGAAATGATGAACACCATAATGCCCGAGACAAGCCCCAGGTACAGATGCAGTTTTCCAATCAGTTTTTTCATCGATCCGCCGCCAGTTATCTTATTTAGACTCAATTAAGACTACGAATATAAGGCGAATGCGACGAAATGCAAAAAAGGAAGGAGGGAAGGGGGCTTAGTCAGGTCTTGTCAGGTGTGGTCAGGTGTTGTGTGATATTAAGCAATTATAGCTACACAATGCCTGACCATATTTGACTAAACCTGATTAATTGTTCATCCTCCCTTTCCTCCTTTCTCCCTATTCTGATTAAAAATCGTACCGATAAATCCCCTCCACCTTCGTGCTCGGCGGCATATGCGCGAGGGTTTTCAATTGTCCGTCATGCAGGCTGAACACCCAACCGTGCAAATGGATTTCCTGCCCCTGGTGCCATGCACCTTGTACGATGCTCGTCTGCGCGAGGTTATGCACCTGTTGAATCACATTCAGCTCCACGAGGCGGTCGAAACGCTTCTTCTCGTCTTCGATCGCGTCCAGCTCCGTGGCGTATTTATCGTAAACATCCTTGATATTATGCAGCCAGCGGTTGATCAGCCCCAGGTCCTTGTGCATCATCGATGCCTTCACACCTCCGCATTGATAATGCCCTACTACGAGAATATGCCGCACTTTCAGCACTTCCACCGCATACTGCAACACGCTCAGCATGTTCATATCGGTATGCACCACGAGGTTAGCCACATTCCGGTGCACGAACATTTCGCCCGGTTGCGAACCCGTCAGGTCTTCGGCAGGCACACGGCTGTCGGAGCACCCGATCCAGAGGAAATCAGGCTTCTGGTCTTTGGCCAGGTTGTCAAAATACGTCTCGTCAACTTCGAGCTGTCGGGCTGCCCAGGATTTGTTGGCGGTTAGCAGGCGGTTAATAAGTTCCATTTTGTGATTGATGGTTGAAGTACCAAAATAATACAATCTCTCTCAGATTCATTCAAAAGCGTACATCCTTTTAGCGGAAAAAAATCCGTAATTTTGCACTCTTAAAATCCGGACGGGGTTATAAATAGTGCTATTTACATGATCGGCCAGGGCAAATGCCCGACGCTAACAACCCATATGAAATACAACGAATATAAAAATCTGAGTTACCCGCAAATCGGGGACGAAGTACTGAAATTCTGGAAAGACAAGAAAATCTTTGAGGCGTCGGTTGAAACCCGTGAGGGCGCTCCTACTTTCACATTCTTTGAAGGCCCGCCGTCGGCCAACGGTACGCCGGGTATTCACCACGTAATGGCACGGGCGATCAAGGATATTTTCTGTCGCTACAAGACATTGCAGGGTTTTCAGGTGAAGCGCAAAGGCGGCTGGGACACGCACGGCCTGCCGGTGGAGCTACAAGTTGAAAAGGAGCTGGGCATTATCAAGGACGATATCGGGAAGAAAATCTCGGTAGCCGATTATAATGAGAAATGCCGCCAGACGGTCATGAAATTCACCGACCAGTGGAATGACCTGACTGAAAAAATGGGTTACTGGGTCGATCTCGACGATCCCTATATTACTTACAAAAGCGAATACATCGAAAGCCTCTGGCACCTGCTCAAAAAGCTGTACGACAAAGGCTTGCTATACAAAGGCTACACGATCCAGCCCTATTCACCGGCTGCGGGAACCGGCCTTTCATCCCATGAACTGAACATGCCCGGCACGTACAAGGACGTGAAGGACACGACTATCGTGGCGATGTTCAAGGTGAAAGACGCTGCGAAATGGGAAGCATTCGCAGGTTCTGTAGACCTCGATATCCGCATCCTTGCCTGGACGACCACCCCGTGGACGCTTCCTGCGAACTCCGCGTTGACCGTGGGCGGCAATATTGATTATGTATTGGTCAAAACCTTTAATCCTTACACACACGAGCCTGCGGCTGTTGTGCTCGCGAAGGATCTCGTAGGCAAATATTTCTCCGAAAAAGGCCACGACGGTGATTTCGAAGGCTATGCAGCAAGCGACAAGAAAGTATTGCCGTGGACTGTTTTAAATGAGTTCAAAGGCAGGGACCTGGAAGGCGTAGAATACGAGCAGCTACTGCCATACATCCAGCCCGAAACACCGGCATTCCGCGTGATCCTCGGCGATTTCGTAACCACCGAAGACGGTACCGGCGTGGTGCACACCTCTCCCACCTTCGGCGCGGACGACTTCCGGGTTGCGCAGGCAAATGGCATCCCGGCCATTATGGTGAAGGACGAAAACGGCAAAGAAGTGCCTATCGTTGACCGCCAGGGCCGCTTTGTGAAAGAGATCACGGATTATGCAGGCCGTTTTGTAAAACCTGAATATTACTCACAGGCAGAACAGAACGATCCTGAATTCCGCCCAACCGACGTGCTGATCGCCATCAAACTGAAAGAAGAAGGCAAGGCATTTAAAGTAGAGAAATACGAGCACCCGTACCCGCACTGCTGGCGCACGGACAAGCCGGTACTTTACTACCCGCTCGACAGCTGGTTTATCCGCACCACAGCCGTGAAAGACCGGTTGGTGGAATTGAATAAAAGCATCAACTGGAAACCCGAAAGCACCGGAACCGGCCGCTTCGGCAACTGGCTCGAAAACCTCGTCGACTGGAACCTCTCGCGCTCGCGCTACTGGGGAACCCCGCTGCCAATCTGGCGGAATGACTATGGCGACGAAGTGTGCATCGGGTCCATCGAAGAACTGAAAGACAAGCTGGAAGAAGCCATTATTTCGGGCCATCTTACACGCGAGCAGGCATTGCATAACTCGGATTACCTGCAAAAGCTTGAACACGGCGATTACGACCTGCACCGTCCGTACGTGGATGATGTAGTGTTGGTAGGCAGAACCGGCCATATCATGCACCGCGAACCGGACCTGATCGACGTTTGGTTCGATTCGGGCGCGATGCCATACGCACAATGGCACTACCCGTTTGAAAATCAGGAAATTTTCAATCAGGCTTATCCTGCCGACTTTATTTCGGAAGGTGTGGACCAAACCCGCGGCTGGTTCTTCACATTGCACGCCATTGCGGGCATGCTGTTCGACTCGGTGGCATTCAAAAATGTGGTATCGACCGGTTTGGTACTCGACAAGAATGGCAACAAAATGTCGAAACGCCTCGGTAATGCTGTGGACCCGTTTGCGACATTGGCACAATACGGCCCGGATGCGACGCGCTGGTACATGATCACCAATGCGGAGCCCTGGGATAACCTGAAATTCAATATCGACGGCATCGGCGAGGTGCAGCGCAAGTTCTTCGGAACTTTGGTGAACACGTACAACTTCTTTGCATTGTACGCCAACCTCGATGGCTACGAGTTCCATGAAGCGAATTCCGTACCTATCGAAAAACGCACCGAGCTCGACCGCTGGATCCTTTCGAAGCTGAATACATTGATTAAGGAAGTTGGCGAGCAATTCGACGATTACAACCCGACCAAAGCGGGCCGTCTCGTGCAGGATTTCGTGACCGACCAGCTTTCGAACTGGTATATCCGTCTAAACCGCCGCCGCTTCTGGAACCCATCGGCGGAGCAAGGAGCCGGTTTAACCGACGATAAGGCAGCTGCATACGAGACTTTGCACCACTGTCTGGTAACGGTATCGCAATTGATGTCGCCTATCGCGCCATTCTTTGGGGAATGGTTGTATAAAAACCTGACGGACAGCGACCGCGAAGCATCGATCCAGCACAATGCGCCATTCAAATATGATTCGGTACACCTCACCTACTGGCCTAAAATCGAGGCGGAAGTGGTGGATACCGACCTGGAAGAAGCGATGGATCTCGCGCAGCGCATCAGCTCGCTCGTACACTCGATCCGGAAAGGGCATAAGCTGAAAGTACGTCAGCCGTTGTCCAAAATCCTGATTCCGGTTCTGAGCGACAAAACGAAACGCCAGATCGAGCAGGTGGCTTACATAATCCTGTCGGAGGTGAATGTAAAAACCATCGAGTTCGTACACGACGACAGCGGCATTCTGAAAAAGAAAATCAAGCCTAACTTCAAAACCCTCGGACCTAAGTTCGGACCGAAAATGAAGGAGGTAGCGGCGGCTATTTCAGCGATGGATGAAACTCAGATCCGCGAAATCGAAGCCAGCAGCGCCATTACCCTGGCAGCCGCAAGCGGCCCGATCGAAATCGCATTGACCGACGTGGAGATCATCGCAGAAGACGTTCCGGGATGGCTCGTAGCGAGCGAAGGCGGCCTTACCGTTGCCCTCGACATCACCGTGACCGAAGATCTGCGCCTGGAAGGCATCGCCCGCGATTTCGTGAACCGCGTGCAGAACCTGCGCAAAGACAGCGGCTTCGAAGTGACCGACAAAATCCGCATTACCTTGCAAAACAACGACGGCCTGCTTGCCAGCGCAGTAACCGCCAATAAAGACTACATCTGCCAGGAAGTACAAGCTCTGGACCTCGATCTCGTCGGCGACCTGAACGGCGAAGCGACCGAAATTGAAATGGATGAGTTTTTGCTGAAGGTGAAGATTGAGGTGGTATAAACACTAAGAATGCAACAATACGAGGCATACCCATTTGTCCTCAATGAGGGGAAAACACACTATCATTTTCAAAGCATCGGCAAACGCGGTGTGTTTGAAAAGGCTATTATGTTTTCCCCTCTTAATTCCACTGTTTACAATCTCGCCCTGCTCGATTTTGATCCGAAGATTGGAGACTATCTCGATGATACCGTTACCGATAATGGCGATATGCCCGAAGTGCTCGCAACGGTGCTAAAAGTGGTCAACGACTTCCTTTCGAAACACCCTCATAAAAAGATTTTTGTCAGCGGGAACAGTAATGCTAGAACACGTCTCTACCAGATTGCAATAGGCAAAGTTCTCTCCGACCTTCAAGATAGCTTTGTCATAAAAGGGCGGAGAAATAAGCAATGGTTTGACTTTGAACCAAACGGCTCATTCGACAGTTTTTTGATTGCCCGGAAATTCTTAGATTAGTAAATTAACATTCGAGTAGTTATGAAAATCTTGGAAAAGAAGTTTGCCCCACTGCCCAACCTGCCTGCCGAGGTAAAAATAGATAAGTCGCTACCTGATTTGTCTCAACATCCGGCTGTGCTACGCAAGGTGGACCGAGCGCTTAAAATACTTGAAGAAAGCCCCATCCCCAAAGATCTATTCAAGAGGAAGTAGCGCTTATGCAACTAACCACCTCCACTGCCCTCATTACCGGCGGCGCTTCCGGTCTCGGAGAAGCGACTGCGAGGCTGTTTGTAAGCCAGGGAGCCAAAGTGACCGTTCTGGATTTGAATGAAGGTGCCGGGCAAGCACTGGAAAGCGAGTTTCCCAATCAAATCAAATTCGTCAAAACCGACGTTACCAGCGAAAGCGAGGTGCAAAATGCATTAGCTATTGCATTGCAAACCTTCGGCAGCATTCAAATCGTCGTCAATTGCGCGGGCATTGCTCCTGCGCGTAAGATCGTGGGCAAGGCTGAGGGCATTTACGGCCCGCATTCATTGGAGCTTTTTGAGAAAACCATCCGCATTAACCTCATCGGCACATTCAATGTGATGCGTTTGGCCGCATTTGCGATGGAACAGAATGAGCCGAATGCGGAAGGTGAGCGTGGCCTGATCATCAATACGGCGTCTGTCGCGGCCTACGATGGCCAGATGGGACAGGTTGCCTACGCGGCGAGCAAAGGAGGCATTGTGAGTATGACGTTGCCGGTTGCGCGTGATTTGGCAAAATCCGGCATCCGCGTAATGGCTATCGCTCCGGGCCTTTTTGAAACGCCCTTGTTAATGGGATTACCGGAAGAAGCCCGCATTTCATTGGGACAACAGATTCCATTTCCATCCAGACTCGGAAAACCTTCCGAATACGCATTACTAGCCAAATCCATTGTTGAAAACCCGATGCTGAACGGCGAAGTGATTCGCCTGGACGGAGCGATCAGAATGGCGCCCAGATAGTTTAAATCCACGTGATGATTAAAGGACATTTCTTTTTTAAATGGCTATTTCTGACGGTATTATCCGTCAGTGTCCTTCATTTCCGCGAAAACAGCAGCTTTGGGCACTACCGAACCGAGCAAATTTCTTTTCGCGAAAGCATTACCGGAAAGCGTGTTCCCGGTTTCGAATACTGCCAAAAGCTTTCGAAAGCCCGTCACACGAGTTTTGCTTATTTCAAAGCCACCCAGCAAAAAAGACTAACGGATCTCTCCCACGCACTGAGCGCCTCTCTTTCCCAATATCCCGAATTAACGCTTCATCAGGCGCCTGGCCAGGTACACATTCAAAACCAGCATTTCAGGAGTCGCACGCTCTCTTCCGACGACCATTCCATTTCCCGATCGTAATTCCTGCCACCCACACATTCGGGTGCTTGTAACGATGCGCAAAAGGCGCATCAGGGCTAGGCTATGCACAGCCCTTACGCTTCATTTCAAATCAAATGGACAATGGGAATCAAACGAACAGTCTTCTTCCTGCGGAAATGGCTTCTGCGGATCGCTATCTCGTTTATGCTCGGGTTTTCGAATGCCATCAATCAGGACACGAAGAGCATCGACGATACTGCTTTCAAAATTGAAGAAACGACCAAAAAATAAATAGCGCTGGGAATCAGACCAAACTGATTCCCAGTTTCCTGTAAATATCAAACTCGCTGCTTTCTGCCTCTTTGTCGGTAATAATCATGGACAACCGCTCTGTCCGGCAAACATAATACGCTTCCGCAGTACCCAGCTTTTCCGTCGTGGCCAATGCAATTACTTCCTTGGAAGACTCGATCATAGTCCGCTTCACCTCGCTTTCTTCAAAATCGGGGCCGGTTACACCCAGGTCAGCGTGGATGCTGCAAATGCCGAGAAGGCAAATATCTGCCCGAAACTTTTTGAAAAACTGAATGGCGTCGTTGCCGATCGTCACAAACGAATCTTTCAGCAAACGCCCTCCGGCGAACAGAACATCGACGTGCTCGTGCTCTTCGAGAATAGATGCAATGGGAAAGCTATTGGTAATAACCGTTAGTTTCAGGTCCTTGGGAAGCATCTGCGCAATCAGCATCGCCGAAGTCCCACCATCAAAGATCACGACCTGACCGTCTTTGAGAAATTGCAGCGCCTTTCTTGCAATAATTTGCTTCTGGTCGTTGTCATATTTGATCCGGTCGCGGAAATGGTGCGGGCCGGGCGAATGCGGTACCGCGCCTCCACGCACCGATTTGAGCAAACCCTGATCGGCCAACTCTTTGATATCCCTCCTAACCGTATCCTCAGACACATTCAAAAGCGTGCTCAGATGTCCCAGATAGACTTTCTGCTCGTGCCCCAACTGATCCAGTATGATCTGGAAACGTTCTTCTTTTAACATAAGTACTTCGATTACGTTTGCAAATTTAACAAACATTTTAAATTTAATATTGCAAAATATTGCATACAATAACTACATTTGTTGCAAATAATTGCAGATACTAATTGACCAAATCATGAGAAAATCGATTGCAGTGGATATGGACAATGTCATCGTAGACATTGAAGCGAACTGGATTAACCGGTATGCGGAGGCATTCGGAGTAAACGTAACGAAGGAAGATATGCACGGTATTCCCGAGGATCAGGCATTCCCCGACCCACTGGCTGCACGCAGCTTGCTCTACAAACCCGGCTTTTTCCGCTACGCTCCCGTGATCCCGGGTGCACAGGAGGCCATCATCAAATTACAGGAAAACTACGACGTCTACATCGTTTCCGCCGCCATGGAATTCCCTAACTCCCTTCCTGAAAAGTACGATTGGCTGGCTGAGCATTTCCCGTCTATTACTTGGAGAAATATCATTTTCTGCGGCGACAAAAGTGTAATCCACACAGACTACCTGATCGACGACCACCTGAAAAACCTGGATTTTCACAAAGGCAAGCCCATCCTGTTCACCGCCGGCCACAACAGGGGCATCGACAAGCATACACGGGTGAATAACTGGGAAGAGGTGTTGGAGTTGTTGGAACAATTAGAAGAGCCTCAGCAAGTCACTGAATAATCCCAACAATCGTCTGAATTACATCATTGATTGTTTTAGCTCTAACCAACCCGGCCTTCCGGATAATGATGTTCCTATCAGCCGTAAACAGACGCGTCGGCCTAATAAAACTATTTACAGGGAGAGAGCCATTCAGGAAATCTATCTCCTGCAATGGAATAGCATAAATGTCTTTGGAGCTTTGTGAGGTGATCTGACATAACAACAGATCATCTCCCGGCAAATCGGCGAGGACTAGGGCCGGGCGTCTTTTGGAGCCGGATAAATCGGAGAAAGGAAAAGGGATAACGACAACTTCACCTTTCATAAATTTTGCCATGCTTCATCTTCTTCCTCGGCCAGCCAATCTTTTTCAAGTGTCTTCTGGCTGGCATAGTGTGTTAAAATTTGGTCTTGCTCAATACCTTCTTCTACATAATCATTAACCGTGAACGCAATCACCTCTACCTGCTTCCCAATGAATGAAGCAGGTATTTCCAGCGAGATACTGGTATTGTCCGGTGTAATCAGCGTCCTGACCATGAGATAGTTGATAAGGTCTTTATAAATTTAACACAATAATCCGCATTTTCCAATCACGCGAAACGGCTCACCCTTGCTCCTGTACCCGCGCTTTCAATTGCAGCAATTCATCCCGCAGCCTGGCAGCTTCCAAGAAGTCGAGATCCTTCGCGGCGGATTCCATTTTGCGCTGGGTTTCGGCGATGAGTTTCTGCAGGTCGGTTTTACCCATGTATTGTACAACCGGATCGGCCGCAATGCGGACCTCTTCCGGTTCGACGTATACTTTGCGGACTTTGGAATCGGCCACGGAAGTCTGTTCCATAATGGCTTCCTTCGACTTGCGGACGGTTCTCGGCGTGATACCGTTTTCGAGGTTATAATCCATCTGAATGCTCCGGCGACGGTTCGTCTCGTCGATCGCGAGCTGCATGGAACCGGTAATCGTATCGGCATACATGATCACCTTCCCGCGGTCGTTACGCGCGGCGCGGCCGATGGTCTGGATCATAGAGCGGGTATCGCGGAGGAAGCCTTCTTTGTCGGCATCCATAATAGCTACGAGCGACACCTCGGGTAAGTCGAGCCCCTCACGGAGGAGGTTGACGCCCACAAGCACGTCAAAAACTCCCAGACGCAATTCACGTAATATCTCCACACGGTCCAGCGCCTTCACTTCCGAGTGAATGTAGCGGCATTTGATACCGACGCGGTCGAGGTATTTGCTGAGCTCTTCGGCCATCCGTTTGGTCAGCGTAGTGACCAGAATACGGTCACCGAGCTTGATGCGCTCGGTAATCTCTTCCAGCAGGTCGTCGATCTGGTTCAGGCTTGGCCTGACTTCGATTTCCGGGTCCAGCAGGCCGGTAGGACGGATAATCTGCTCCACCACCACGCCTTCCGACTTCCGCAATTCATAATCCGCCGGCGTGGCACTCACAAAAATGGTTTGCGGCGTCATATCCTCGAACTCCTGGAATGTAAGCGGGCGGTTGTCCAATGCCGATGGCAAGCGGAAGCCATATTCCACCAGCGCCTCCTTGCGCGAACGGTCACCGCCCCACATAGCTCGGATCTGCGGCATCGTTACATGGCTTTCGTCGACCACCATCAGGAAGTCCTCGGGGAAATAGTCGAGCAGGCAAAATGGTCGTTGCCCCGCTTCCCGGCGGTCGAAATAGCGGGAGTAGTTCTCGATACCGGAGCAATAACCCAGTTCGCGCATCATTTCCATATCAAACTCGGTCCGCTCCTTCACGCGCTCGGCTTCGGCGAGCCTGCCTTCCGCTATAAAATATTTGATCTGCGTTTGCAGATCGTCCTGTATCTCTTTAATGGATTGGTTCAAAACGTCGCGGCCCGTCACAAACAGGTTCGCCGGGAAAATGGCAATGGCTTTTTCGGAAGACAGCTTCTTGCCCGTTTCCGGCTCGATACGCTGAATGTCCTCTATTTCATCCCCGAAAAAGATAAAACGGTAAGCGAAATCCGCATACCCCGGAAACACATCGACGGTATCGCCTTTCACCCGGAAAGTACCGCGGTTGAACTCCACTTCGGTCCGGCTGTAAAGGATTTCCACCAGCCTGAACAGAAACTGGTTGCGGCTCACAATATCGCCCAGCTTGGCGCTTACAATGCTCTTTTTGTATTCCAAAGGGTTTCCCGCACCATAAATACACGAAACCGACGCCACCACGATCACATCCCGGCGCCCGCTCATCAGCGACGAAACCGTGTGCAACCGCAGCTTCTCGATCTCCTGATTGATCATCAGGTCCTTTTCAATGTAGGTATTGGTGCTGGAAATGAATGCCTCCGGCTGGTAATAGTCGTAATAGCTGATAAAGTATTCGACGGCATTGGTAGGAAAAAACTGCTTGAACTCACCGTAAAGCTGCGCTGCCAACGTTTTATTATGGCTGAGCACGAGGGTTGGTTTGTTGACCTGCGACACCACATTGGCCACAGTAAACGTCTTTCCCGAACCCGTCACCCCGAGCAAAGTCTGGGCAGGTTCGCCATTTTCAATTCCTTGTACTAGTTGGTTAATGGCCTCCGGTTGATCGCCCGTCGGCTGGTATTGTGAAGTGAGTTCGAAGTTCATAGCAAGTCGTGAAGCAATAAAAGAGAAACGCATTTCAAAGATAGATTAGTTTCCTTGAAATGCGTTTCGCTAATACCGTCTGCCGGTTTGCTTAGGCCTGTTTCTGCAACAATTCCTGTGCGTTCTCGACAGCCTTCTTTTCTTTCCAATGCTGCCAGTCAATACCCAGCAACTTGGTCATGCTTTTATCCACAAATGTGTGGCGAACGAGGTTCATACCGCCCCGGACCGCTGTGAAAATAGAATTGTTCGCACGTAATGCCAGGCTGAAACCTCCGTCGACATAGCGAATATAGTGCCACCATAGCGAAGGGATGAAGATCGTCTCACCGTGGTGCAGGATCGTTTCGTAACCGGTTGCGCCTTCCAATGCCGGGAATTTCTCGTAATCCGGGTCAAGCGGGTTCACCTTGCTCATTACCGTGAACGGGTGATGATAAAGCCGGCGGCTTTCTTCGGGGGAGAACAAAATGACCTGCTTGCGGGTCTGGAACTGCGTCAGGAACACGTTTGAGCAGTCCATATCGTAATGCAGGTTCGTAATAGAACCCTCGCCACCGAAAAATACAAATTTGTAAGACTTCAAAAAGCCATCCATGATCGTCGGGAAACGGATATCGTCTGCGAGCTCAGGGATTTTTTTGAAAATGTCGAAAAGGAAAATGCGCAGATCGGTCGGGCCTTTTTCGATGAGGCTCAGGTAATCGCCGAACTTCATGGTTTTGGCGATCTGGAAATACTTGTCGGCGTCGTGAATGTGGTTATCTACCAGAGGAACATCCAGGTTTCCGTGGTTTTCCCGAAGCCAGTCGAAAGTCCATTTCTGAACAGCCGGCCAATCTTTTGCCAGGTCGGTAAATACCACCGGGCGGCTTGGTTTTAAGTAATTTTCGATGAATTCTTCGCGCGTAAGTCCGGTGCGCTTCTCTATTGGCACTAATTTCATAGCAAGAAACTGAGTAGGTAATCGACTATTTATGGAATACCGTTACATTTTCAACTATAACGGGAGGATAACGGCCAGAGTTTAAAACCCTTCAAAATATCCGGTCAAATGTATTAAACAGATTTCAAAAATATAAATTTCGCAAAATATAATAAAAGTATATCCTTAAAACAGATAGACTAAATAGGTTACGCATGAAATATTTCACGATACTTCCCTCGGCTGACCTTGCGCGGTATGTCCGCTTCTTCTGGGTGCTGGAACACAATCTGGCCGACAAAGACCCCTATTTTCACCGGACCATGGCGGACGGCTGCGCGGAAATGGTATTTCATTTTAAAGGCCGGTTCGATGAAATCCTGAAAACCGATCAGTCCGAACTTTCATTCAATGCTGGTATTCACGGGCAGTCGCAATCATTCCGCCGGTTCCGCATCGGCGAAGATTTCGGGATTTTCGGGGTATACCTCTATCCTTTTGCTATTCCGGCGCTTTTTGGCATTCCCGCTGCCGAGCTGAGCAACCAGATGCCCGACCTCGCCACATTCCTCGGCAATGCAGGAACCGAGCTCGAAGAGCGCATCATGCTTGCTGGCGACCACAGCGAGCGTATTCATATCGTTTCAGAATTTTTGAGAAAACGCATCCGTAGCCATGAAGTACATGAGCCGGCAGTTTTCTCGGTGATCAGCAGTGTGATCCGGTCCAATGGCCTGGCCAAAATCCCCGACCTCGCGGCACAAAGCTTTCTGTCGACCCGCCAATTCGAACGGAAATTTCTCGCATTCTCCGGCTTCACCCCAAAGCTTTTCAGCCGGATCATCCGCTTCCATTCCGCACTCAATGAATATGGCAATAAAGAGAAGTCGCTGACCGAGATCGCTTACGAATGCGGTTACTACGACCAGTCTCATTTCATCCACGATTTCAAGGCATTCTCCGGCGAGCATCCGAAAACCTATTTCTCCGGCAATGCGGAAGGCATGGGCTACCGCGATGCATGATGTCGTTTTTTTCCAATTTCGGGGCTGACCACCCGGCTACTTTTGTTTAAACCAAAAGCAAAAAAGACATGAGCAACGTAAAAATCCCCAATGGCCACCAGGCTGTGATCCCTTACCTGATGCTGGACGGTGCGGCCCGGTTCAAGGAATTTACCACCAGTGTATTCGATGGGACGATTTCCCAGACGCATTACCAGGAAGATGCGCCCGAAATGATCAAACATTCCGAAGTATCCATCAGCGGCAGCGTGATCATGTTCTGCGACTCGCGCGCCGAATGGCCCGCTCAACCCGCAAACCTCTTCGTGTATGTGGAAAATGCGGATATCAGTTATGAAAAAGCGTTGAAAGCCGGCGGTACAAGCATTATGCCTCCCGCCGACCAGGAGTATGGCCGGAGCTGCGGCGTATCCGATCCCTGCGGCAATACCTGGTGGATCACCTCCGTTATTTGATCGAAATGCCGTCTTAATACCTATATTTAGCGTATTAAGACGGCATTTTTCCTATGATCAATTATAACAACAAAGTATTCGCCCCATTGTCCAATTCCGAAAACGGCGAGGTGGATTTGGGCATGCAATTTGTATATCAACAAACAGGTAATATCGTTACATCTACGTACGCGGGCGGGCGCATTCGCAGCGGGCACCTGATCGCGCTCGTGGACGAGCAGGGCAACCTGGATATGCGTTACCATCAGGTGAACGACAAGGGCGAGATCACGACGGGCATCTGCAAGTCGACGCCCGAGCAACTTCCGAACGGCAAAATCCGTATGCATGAAAAATGGCAATGGACTTCCGGCGACCGTTCGGAAGGAGAATCGTTGCTGGAAGAACTGTGATATTTCATCCAAACTAAAACTGAAATGCGACTCCTACTTACATTGTGGATCATCCTGGCTGCATTTGCCGCGCAGGTGTCCGCTCAAACTTCCAAAATCGTTTCCGGCTCGACCAAATTCAGCGTCAAGTTCATCCTCGGCACCTGCAATGGTACGTTCGATGCGCCGCGCGGCGAGGCTGTTTTTAATGAAAAAAGCCCGGAAAGTGCTTCTTTCGACGTCAGGATCGCGGCTAACACTTTTAAGACCAACAACAACTCCCGGGATAAGGATATGAAAAGCGACAAGTACTTCTGGGTCGAAAAATATCCCGATGTCCATTTCAAATCTTCCAAAGTCGAGAAGAAAGGCGATAAGTACCAGGCTACCGGCACGCTTACCATGCGCGACGTTTCCAAAAATGTGAGCCTCCCCTTCGACGCCAAAAAGAATGCGGACGGCAGCTATTCCCTTTCCAGCACTTTCGATGTCAACCGCCTCGATTACAAAATCGGCGAAAAGGACTGGAAGCTGAAAGACATCGTAACCGTCAATCTCCAAGCGACCATCAAGTAACATTCCCCGCTTTCCCGGAAGGCCGTGGTTCTCCGTTCACAAAAAATATTTCATTGTAATTGTAATTAGTCTAAATAATATTTTCCTTTGCGATTATAATTAGTCTAAATTAAATCCTCCGTGAGATATTATTTTACCATCGCTTTGATATTGCTGGTAATGAGCCGCCTGGTGGCACAGGAAGGAAGCGGAGTTAATACGCCCGGAATCGACACAACAAAAGCTTCCGGCACCGCGCTTTCGCTGAATGAAGTCGTTATAACCGGCCAATCCGAACCACAATCGCTGCGTAACTCCGTGTATCAGGTGCGCACGATCGACAGCGAGCGCATTCGCCTGCGCGGCGCAACCAATTTGCAGACCATCCTCAACACCGAACTCGGTATACGGTTTTCCAACGACCTCACATTAGGTACCAGCGACATTCAGCTCATGGGCATGTCGGGCCAGGGTGTCAAAATCCTCCTCGACGGCATCCCGATGGTCGACCGCGGCGGTACACGCGAGAGCCTGGGGCAGATCGATATCAATACCATCGAACGCATCGAGATCGTCGAAGGCCCGATGTCAGTCATGTACGGCACCGACGCTCTGGCAGGGGTGATCAATATTATTACGAAAAAGGGGCACAACGGTAACTCGCTCACCGTCAATGCGCGGATACAAGAAGAAACCGCCGGCGACGAATACGATGCATTTACCAAGAAAGGCACCCATAACCAGGGCCTGGGCCTCACCTGGCAGAACGAGCATTGGCAACTCTCCGGCAATGTAACACGGAACAATTTCGGCGGCTGGCAGGGTACTTCTACCGGGCGTGCCAAAAACTGGATGCCCAAGGACCAAATGCTTTATACCGCCGGCACCCGCTTCACCGGGAAGCGGTGGAATGTCTGGTACCGGTTCAACGGCACCGACGAAACGATCCAATACCTCGGCAACCGGAACCCTAATACGGGCATAGCCTCGGACCAGGATTACATTACGAAGCGCTGGTTTCACCAGGTACAATCGGAAATCAGACCGAACGAAAAACTGAATATCACCGCCGTAGGCTCCTATACCGACTATTCACGCCGGACGCTCAGTACCAATGTCGATATCAACGACCGCCGTACGCTTTCCCTCGAACCCGGCTCGCAGGATAAATCGATTTTTACCACCGCATTCTTCCGCGGAACGGCCTTCTACAAGGCCGGCGAGCATTTTTCCCTATTGGGCGGGATCGATTTCTCCAATAACAACGCATCCGGTGCGCGCATCAACGGCACTCCTACTATCAATGAATATGCCCTGTTTGTGGCCCCTGAAATCCGTTTCGGGCAGTTTTTCAAGCTGACACCCGGTTTACGGTTCCTGAAAAACTCGGTTTACGACGCTCCGCCGGTAATCCCGTCGCTCAATGGCAAACTCACTTTGACCAAGTCGCTGGATTTTCGCTTCGGGTACGCACGCGGGTTCCGCTCGCCTGCATTACGCGAGCTCTATTTCGATTTTCATGATGCGTCGCATTCCATTAATGGCAATGTGAATCTCAAAGCCGAATACTCCAACAGCTTCAACTCGTTCCTCGTGTGGCAGGCGGTCAGCCGTGAGGGGATTCGCGTCAGCACTACCCTCGGTGGGTTCTACAATGTATTTCACGATCTGATCGACACCGGTATCGACCCGAACGACCGGACACAGACTACTTACCTGAATATCCATTTGTTCAAAACCACCGGGTTTTCGATTGACAACAAGCTATTCTGGAAAAACCTGCAAGCGACATTAGGCGCCACTTACATCGGCCGCTACAATGAGTTTTCGGAATCGCCGGAAGATTTCGGGTCCCTGCCGGAGTTCGTATGGTCAACCGAAGTCAATGCAAACCTGCTTTACACTTTCAAAAAAGCCGGGGCGACCATTAACCTCTTTTACAAGTACTCGGGCAAGCGTCCCGTTTACGAAACCACCGACCTGGTGAATATCCACCTCGCCGAAACCGAAGGCTTTCATATGGCCGATCTGACCCTCAGCAAGACATTGGGCAAATACGTCAACCTGCTGGGTGGTGTGAAGAATCTATTCGGTGTCACCAACCTGCGGAATACGTCCACGGACACATCCGGGGCCCACAGTACAGGAGGCCCGGTACCGCAGTCGTTCGGGCGGTCTTATTTCCTAGGTCTCAATTTTCAATGGACAAAACATTAACAATCAATACCCTTTCATTATAACTCCAATACATTATGAAGAAAATAGTCCGGTCGTTATTACTGGTTGCATTCCTGGGAACTTTCAACGCGTGCAGCGACGACGAACCACCACTACCGGATAACCTGGCGGCGTTTGAAGCGACCGAGAAGGGTTTTGAAGGTGAGGAAACCGAGATCAAAATCGCACTCACCAGAGCGGTAGATGCGGCTACGCCTGTTTCTGTGACATTAACGCCCACCCAGCTTACCTACGGCACCGAGTTTACCACCACTCCCGCGGCAGCCAACAACACCGTCACATTGTCGATACCAGCCGGGCAATCGTCTGTTTCTTTCAAAGTGAGCAAAAAATCGGGTGTACTGCTGGACGGCGATGAGAGCATCGCTTTTAAAATTGCCACGGTAGGCAGCCCCGTGCTGGTTGGTACCAATTCCGGTCTGAAACTGAGCTTCAAAGCGATCATTTCCGAAGGTACCAGCATTCAACTGAACGGTATCGCGGGCAGTGAAGTCGGCAGCAGCGCGGCCAATTCGGTATTCCTCGACCTTAGCTCCAACGTGCAAACGCCTGTGCTTCGCGACAGCTGGGATCTTGGATTCTACGGTGGTTCTGATTTCCGCGTGACCATCAATGGCACCAACGGCGCTTCCGCACTCGTCATTAACAAAACGGACATTAATGCCGTTTCGGACAAGGACTTCAAAAGTGACTCACTGGTGATTGGCCAGGGCGCAGGTAAACTGTCGCTCGTTGACGACGCCGCCGGCGACCTCACCAAAACGGTGATCGCGGCTGTTTCAGCTACCGATTCCGACAACAAGGTTTACATTCTCAATCGCAAAGGCGGCTCTATGGACGTTCTTCCCGTGGCTGACCTCTACAAAATACGCATTCTGCGCAAAGGTTCGGGTTATACTTTGCAGTATGCCAAAGTAAATGAAACGACTTTCAAAACCCTGGACATCACAAAAGATGCGGCTTATAACTTCGAGTTTGTTTCCCTCGAAAAAGGCGCGACTGTCGATGTGGAACCGGCCAAGGATCGTTGGGACCTGAAATGGGGTTACAGCATGTATTTTACAAATTTCGGCACGGGCCTTATCCCATATGGCTTCTCCGACCTGGTGTTTACCAACAACCTAGGCGGTGTGGAAGCAGCCGAAGTACTTACGACTACGGCCACCTACGATGCATTTGCTGAGAGCAATCTTACAGGCATCACATTCAGCAAGGCTGCGGACGTGATCGGCTCGAAATGGCGTGTTACGCAAGGTACCGTCGGAGTCAAAACCGATCGCTTCTACCTCATCAAAGATCCGGCGGGCAACATTTACAAACTGAAATTCGTGAGCTTCCACGCCAGCGACGGCGGCGTTCGCGGCAAACCTAAGTTGGAATACAAGCTTGTTAAAAAAGGAGCCTAAGGCCCAAAACTCTTGAACTATGCTATTGAAAGCCATCATCCTTGCAGCCTGCGCACTGGCAGCAACACCTGACCTGACGAGCCCAGCTACCCAAACATATTGGACAGCATCAGCCAAGCCGGAAATCACGGTGATCAAAGATTTGAATGCGAATACCAAATCCTACATCTATTTCAGCCTGGCTACCGGCAAGGAAGTGCCTGCCGCCGACGCGAAGACGAAAAACTGGGACATCGCATTCAGCAAAACCACCATCGCTACCAACAGCGGCACCAGCGGTCCGGGTGAGGGCGGCGCGATCGTTCTGGAAAAACCTTTTGACCAGGTAGGCGAAGCGCCCAAAGACGGCTACAAAACCGACGGGGACGCGGGTTTCGCCATTCCCGGCGGGAGCGGCAACAGCTGGTACAAATACGACATGAGCGTCCACGCGATCCTGCCGATCCCGGGAAGAACGCTTTTGGTCAAAACGGCCAACGGTAAAGTGGCCAAGGTGGAGATAATCAGTTATTACAAGGGTGCGCCGGAAGATGCACCTACGGAAGAATCGAGCTACTACACTTTCAGATACACGATCGCGGGTGAGGACGGCAAGTTTTAGCCCCCTACCCCTGAAATGCAAAAATCCCGGAGCGATCCGGGATTTTTTGTTATCTGACGTACTTCCAGTTTCGCACCTTTCCTTCCGAGAGCCATTCCAGCGCCTGCGTAATGCGCTTCTCACGCGTGGTACCGGTTTTGGCATCTTCGAACCATTCTACATATTCCTTTTTATTGGAATAGCTAAAACCTTCAAAAACCTTCCTTGCTGCCGCGTTACCGGCCAGTGCTTCGGTAACATAGGCCGGTATGGCCAGCTCCTTCGTTTCCTGCGGCTTGTTATCCTTTTTGAGTTTCACACCGCTGTCGATCAGGTGCATTGCTTCGAGGATAAACCCGCGCAGGTGTTCCTCGGCCGGAAGGTCCCCGATACCGGCAATTTTGCCGAGGCTCCCCATTCCCACCCGCTCGCCATTCACGGCAAGCAGGTTGTTCGGGTCGCTCAGGCGTGATTCGAGCCAGAAACCGAATGCGCAGTGCTGTTTGAATGACGCCATGCTGCACAGGATGCTCCCCCTGTATTCGAAATGCGGGAAGCTCCATTTCATGGTTTCCTTCGCTTCCGGGCACGTCTCATGTACGAGCGCGCGCAGGTATTCGAGTATGGGAATGGCAAAGCTGGCAGATTTAACTATGTAAGCGTCAATGCGCGGGTCGGTATGGCTCATTGTTTTTCCAATATTCCTTTCAGATTGGTTAACCCATCCTGGAAATCCTTGCCAACGGATTCGTCCATATTCATGAACGGCAGCATGACGTTCATCGGGATGGGCATTTTACCGGCAAAGCCCCAGCGGACACGGGTGGATGTCGAATCGATACCCTCGGTGATCATGTAGGCATCGCTGGTACTTTCAAACGGTTTCAGGAAACGCAGCTGGGTATCGATGCGATTCCCCTCGTCAATTTTGGTGATTTCCTGTTCGCCTTTCCCGACGTCGTCGTTACCCTCCCACATCGAAACGAAGCCCACGGTGCCGTCCGTGCCAGAGAAGGTTTTGATCATCTTCGGGTCCTTGCGGCCCCAGACGCTCCAGTCGTTCTGTTTTTTGAGGGATTTCAGGTATTCAAAAACCTGCGCTTTGGGCTTATTCACGACGATCTCACGCTCGACGGCATAGTCTTTCGGCATAATGAAAGCCGCAATCAGGACCAACGCAATGAGTCCAAGGATAATGTAGAGCACTTTTTTCATAAAGGGGGTACTTTTTGGTGAATAATTAAACCTGTACTTGACTTCATCAAGGTCTTCGATCAACTCGGTATTGATCATTCCTGCCTTTTCCAGCACCCGGATGGAGGCAGTGTTATTGACATTCACAAATGCGATCACATCCCTGGCTTTCAGCACATTTTTCGAGAAGCGGATCAGCCCCGTGGCGATTTCCGTTGCGACGCCTTTCCCCCAGAACTCCTCCATTACCCGGTACCCGATCTCGATCGCCGATCCGATCTTGTCCAGTTTGGCGGCCCCTATCAGCTCCCCCGAATGCCTGTCCTCGATGAGGTACCTTCCCAGATAGGTGTCCATGCCGTATTCTTCGAGGAAACTTTTAAGCATATTGTCCGACTCCTCGCGAGTAAGCGAATAACCGGTCACATATTTCATCACATTGGCATTATTGCTCAGTCTGTAATACTTGTCGCCGTCTCCGGCTGTCATTTTGGTCAGTACAAAATGCTCGGTATAAATAGGTGTAACGACCATTGTAAGCAGCATTGAGCGTTTCGCGGGAATCGGATAGCCTCGTCAATATACACTTTTATCCCAAAAAGTTACATCATTTTAAGACTTCGATTTTCAACAGGTTAAGTTCTCGGTTTGAGCGGAAAAACACAAGTTCGAAATCGAATATTCAACCCCTTCCCTATGTACGCAAAACGGCCTGTTTGCATTCATTACCAGCCAAATATTTTTTGTTAACGTTCATTAACAATCCCGAAAATTTGCAATCTACATTTGAAACGTTATATTTGAAGTATTGCCCATTTAGTATCACAATTCCGTTCCAATAGTTCCAATCATTCTTGAATTCATTATAAAAGTATGAATTTTTCAATGACCTGATTCTCATCAGCATCATGACAAAAAGAACTTTTGTATTGTTTTTCTGGCTCGCACAATTCGCCGTTTCGTTGCTCCTGGGGCAGCAGAGGGCCGTTGCGTGCAAGATTGATATCGGGACCGGCGCTTTCTCTCCCTTCGAAATCGAGGAAAAGGCCGGGACGAAGGATATTGTGTTAATCGATGAAACGGTCTGTAAAAACGAAACGATCGTAAGGGCGGATGAAACGGAATGGAAAGAATCCCTCTCCGATCTTCTGCGCCACCGGCATTCCACCTACCGCTTTCTCACGCTGGTTTCGCAAACAGCGCCCCAGTACGAAATTACCAGGATTCCCAAGGTTATCAGGGAGTCCGTCCAACTGCTTTCCGTTAGTAATGGAGACGTCACGCTGCCCGATTATTACAGCTTCCTCCATCGTCTTTGCCCTTTTTGAATTCGCCGCAAGCGTTCTTTAATCCAAAATTTTCGTAGCTGACGGATCGTCCCGCTATGCCTGTACGCGCATATCCGGACCGCTCCTGACATTCACGCTATTCCTTTTGCTGCACGGCATTCCCGCGCGGCCAAAGGACTATTCCTATTCCCTTGCATTACTACCGCCAACCAATTTATACAAACGCATCATGATGAAAGACTTAAAATGGCCGCTCCTTTTGCTCGTCAGCATTTTTGCTTACGGCTGCGCTTCGAAAAGTGAAACGCTGACCGAGACAAAAGACAGTGTTCCTACCATCCCCGTAACGGAACTCAGGCCTCAGAAAACCGAACTGCACCGCGAATACGTAGGCAATATCCACGCCCTGCGGAACGTCGAAATATATGCCCGCGTGAAAGGGTACCTCGAAGAAGTTTATGTGGACGAGGGAAAGGAAGTCCGGAAAGGACAGACTTTGTTCCGCATTAACAACGAAGAATACGAAGCCCAGCTCGCCAAGGCGAAGGCTAACCTGCAAAGCGCGATCGCCGATGCGAAAGGCGCCGAACTGGAAGTAAAGCGCGTGAAACTGCTGGTCGACAAGAACGTCGTGGCGAAAAGCGAGCTCGAAGTAGCGCAGGCCAAACTTGCCGCAGCCAATGCGAAAATAGAAGAAGCGAAATCGGAAAAATCGAATGCAGCCATTCAGCTGGCGCATACCGTGATCAAGGCGCCATTCGATGGCGTGATCGACCGCCTCCCTACCAAAATGGGCAGCCTCATCGACGAAGGTACGTTGCTCACCACGCTGTCGGATACCAAAACGGTCTATGCCTATTTCAATGTATCCGAAAACGAGTACCTCGAATATGTGAAAGCACGCGACAAGGCCGCTACCAAGCAGGCGGTAGTAGAGCTGGAACTGGCCGACGGCTCTTTTTTCAAACACAAAGGCATTATTGAAACGATGGAAGGTGCATTCGACGAGGGTACCGGCTCCATTGCTTTCCGCGCACGGTTCTCGAACCCGGAAAAACTGCTGAAACACGGCTCCACGGGCACGATCCGGCTGACGAATACCGTCGAGAATGCGATCCTGATCCCGCAGCAGGCCGCATTCGAGATCCAGGATAAGAACTTCGTGTATGTATTGGGAAAGGATAATAAGATCAAGACACGCAGCTTCGTGCCGCAATCCCGGCTTTCCACTTTTTATGTTGTAAAATCAGGTCTCGAATCAGGTGAAACGATTGTTTGCGAAGGGCTGCAATCCCTCCGCGACGGTGCGACGATTAACCCGAAAACGGTATCAACCGACACGGTGTCGACCGAGAAAATCGAGCTGACCGCCCGATAGCATTCCTTCTTTCACCTGAATTGTAGATCATGTTTCAAAAATTCATTGAGCGACCGGTACTATCGCTGGTCATCTCCATATTTATTACCCTGTTGGGCGTTCTGGCAGTCCTGGAACTACCCGTATCGCAGTTTCCCGACATCGTTCCGCCTTCGGTGGTCGTGACGGCCACCTACACGGGCGCCAACGCGGAAGTGTGCGTCGACGCCGTGGCAGTTCCGCTTGAAAAGGCTATTAACGGCGTACCCGGTATGACTTACATGACGAGCGTATCCGGTAACGACGGCGTAACGACGATCAATATCTCCTTCAACGTGGGTGTCGACCCCGACCTGGCCGCCGTGAACGTACAGAACCGCGTGCAGACGGTGATCGACGAACTTCCCGAAGAAGTAATCAAAGCCGGTGTAACGACCGAAAAAGAGGTGAACAGTATGCTCATGTACCTCGATATCATGAGCTCTGACTCCACCGTAGGTGAAGATTTTGTGTACAACTTCGCCGATATCAATATCCTCAAAGAGCTGAAAAGGATAGACGGCGTGGGCCGTGCGCAAATCATGGGCAGCAAAGATTACTCGATGCGCGTATGGCTGCAACCCGACCGCATGAACAGCTACAACGTCTCCGCCGACGAGGTGATTCAGGCCATTCGCGACCAGAACGTCGTAGCCGCACCAGGTAAAACCGGCGTAAGCTCCGGCCGTGAAAAGAATGTATTGCAATATGTATTAAAGTACACCGGAAAGCTTTTTGAGCCTGCGCAATACGAAAACATCGTGCTACGCTCGAATCCGGACGGCTCCATTCTGAAATTGAAAGACGTCGCCAAGATCGAATTCGGTACGCTCGAATATGACATGGCTTCCAAATCGAATGGAAGGCCGTCGGCGTCGATTATGATCAAGCAGCGCCCGGGCTCCAACGCCCAGGAGGTTATCCAGAATATCAAAGACAAAGTGGCGGAGCTGAAAAAGACCACTTTCCCTCCCGGGATGGACTATTTCGTGTCCTACGACGTTTCCCGTTTCCTCGACGCCTCCATTCACGAGGTAATCCGCACGCTCATCGAGGCATTCATACTCGTGATCCTGATCGTGTATTTGTTTTTGCAGGACTTCCGCTCCACCCTCATCCCGGCCCTGGCGGTGCCGGTGGCATTGGTGGGCACGTTCGCATTCATGCAAATGTTCGGGTTCTCGATCAACCTGCTCACGCTTTTCGCGTTGGTACTGGCCATCGGTATTGTGGTCGATAATGCCATTGTGGTCGTCGAGGCGGTGCACGCCAAGATGGCCGAAAAGCACCTGGACGCGATGGAAGCCACCATCGAATCGATGAAGGAAATGAGCGGCGCTATTATCGCGATCACGCTGGTGATGTCGGCGGTATTCGTTCCGGTAGCCTTTATGTCGGGGCCGGTTGGGATTTTCTACCGGCAGTTCTCCATTACCCTCGCGATTTCCATTGTTATTTCGGGGATTAATGCGCTTACGCTCACGCCTGCATTATGCGCGCTCATGCTGAAAAACACCCACGGGCAACCCGCGAAGAAAAACCCGCTTACCCGGTTTTTCGATGGTTTCAACAAGGGTTATGATGGCTTGCAAAGCGGTTACCGTAAGCTCCTTTCGTCCATTGTCAACCGCCGGATGATCACTATCGGATTGCTGATCGGCTTTTGTGTCGCCACATTTGGCATTAACGCCATCCTCCCAAGCGGCTTTATCCCGACGGAAGATCAGGGGGTGATCAACGTGAACGTCACCACGCCGGTAGGCGCTACTGTTGAAAGAACGGAAGTGGTATTGGACGAGATTCAAAAGGTTGCGGAAAGCCTCGGGGCGGTCGAATCAGTTTCCTCCCTTTCAGGATACAGTTTACTTACAGAATCGGCCGGTTCCTCGTACGGAATGGCGATGATCAACCTGAAACCCTGGGACCAGCGGACAGCTTCTGTTCAGGACGTAATCAAGGAAATGGAGGCCAAAACGAAGCACATTACCGATGCCGAAATCCAGTTCTTTCCCCCTCCTACCGTACCCGGTTTTGGTAACTCCAGTGGTTTCGAACTACGGGTCCAGGACCGTTCGGGCAACGAAGATTTGCAAAAAACAGCAGAGGTTACCAACAAATTTGTCAAAGACCTCGCCGCTACGCCGGAAATCGCAGCCGCATTCAGCAGCTTCGATGCCAGCTTTCCGCAATATATGATCCACGTCGATTCGGACATTGCCGCCAAAAAGGGCGTATCGATCGACATCGCAATGAGCACGCTCCAAACCATGATTGGTAGCTACTATGCCTCCAACTTCATCCGTTTCGGACAGATGTACAAGGTAATGGTGCAAGCCGATGCCAGTTTCCGCAAGAACCCCGAGGACATTCTCAAATTGTATGTCAAAAACAACCGAGGCGAAATGGTACCGTTTTCCACTTTCATCAAGCTGGAAAGGGTATACGGCCCCGAGTTGCTGACGCGCTATAATATGTATACGTCGGCGATGATCAATGGCGATGCGGCGCCGGGTTACAGTAGCGGCGACGCCATCAAGGCAGTCGAGCGCGTAGCCGCGACGAGTTTGCCGAAAGGTTTTACCTACGACTGGTCGGGTATGACGCGGGAAGAGATCCTTTCCGGAAACCAGGCCATATTCATTTTCGCGATCTGTCTGGTGTTCGTATACCTGCTGCTCGCGGCACAGTATGAAAGCTTCCTGTTGCCATTACCGGTCATCCTGTCGCTTCCTACCGGTGTTTTCGGAGCATTCCTCGCATTGAAAATGATGGGCCTGGAAAACAACATTTACGCCCAGGTTTCGCTCGTCATGCTCATTGGTTTGTTGGGTAAAAACGCCATCCTGATCGTGGAGTATGCCATTATCCGCCAAAAAGAAGGCCGTACGGTGATCGAAGCCGTGCTGGAAGGCGCCACTGAGCGTCTCCGCCCGATCCTGATGACCTCTTTCGCATTCGTGGCGGGACTTATCCCGCTCGTAATGGCGTCTGGTGCCGGGGCGATCGGTAACCGGTCTATCGGCGCGGCTGCCGCCGGCGGGATGCTCATCGGTACCATTTTCGGGGTAATCATCATTCCGGGATTGTACGTCGTGTTTGCGAGTATGGCTAAAAAGAAAAAGACGCCTCCTCCCCTCGTGGCTGCGGAGGAAGAAGCATTGCTGCACTAAGCCCCCTCGAATCCAGTTTCGGCCGCGGGGTATGCCCCGCGGCCTTTCAAATCAGATTTTACATTGATGAAAAGACATAAAAAGTACGCTTCCCGCCTGCTGTTAGCCACAATCCTGATCTCGACATGGGGTTGTAAACTGACGCAGCCCGTCGAACAGCGCGCGCAAATCAAAACCCCGGCAACATTCGCAGACCAGGCCGACTCTACCGGTATCGGCGCAATGCAATGGAAAACGTTCTTCAACGATCGGCAGCTTGTTGCGCTGATCGACACCGCATTACAGAACAACCTCGATCTGAAAATAGCCGTTCAGCGCATTGAAATGGCGCGCAGCCATATCATGGCAGCCCATGGCGCGATGCTGCCGGTGGTAACGGGCGACGTATCCGGCGGAGGCCGCAAGTTTGGCGATTACACCATGGACGGTGTCGGTAACTACGATACCAACTTCTCTGAAAACATCGACGAAGACCGTCGTCTCCCCGCCCCGTTCATGCCCGATTACTTCGTCGGCCTGCGCAGTTCGTGGGAAATCGATATCTGGGGTAAACTGAAAAACCAGAAGAAGGCAGCATACACCCGTTTTCTCGCAAGCGAAAAGGGACGCCAGGCCATTGTTACCGGCCTCATCGCGGAAATCGCCCGGTCTTATTACGAATTGATGGCGCTGGATACCGAGCTCGACATTATCCGCAAAAACATCGCATTGCAGGAGTCGGCCGTGGAAACGATCAAAATACAGAAAGAGGCAGGCCGCGCCAATGAGCTCGGCGTGCGCCAACTTACTGCCCAGTTGCTCAATACCCGCAGCCTGGAATATGAAGTACAACAAAAGATCATTGAAATCGAAAACAATGTGAACCTGCTTACGGGTCGTTTCCCGCAGCCCATTACCAGAAGCACCACCATGGAGCAGGTAATGCCGGAATCCATCAGTGCCGGCGTACCTGTCCAAATGCTGCGGAGAAGGCCCGACATTCAACAGGCCCAACTCGACCTGCTCGCTAACTATTCCGAGCAGCAGGCCGCGCAGCTCGCATTCCTGCCTTCATTGAACATTACCGCATTCCTGGGCTTCAATGCATTCAAAGGCAACCTGCTCTTCTCCTCCGGCTCGCTCGCCTACAACGCGCTAGGCGGCCTGACAGCCCCGCTGGTTAACCGAAAAGCATTAAAAGCCAACCAAAAACGTGCGGAAGCCGCCAGCCTGGAAGCACTATATGCCTACAACAAATCGGTTTTAAATGGTTTTCGTGAAGTAAGTACCAGCCTCAAAAAGCTCGAAAACACCCGCCAGATCGGCGACTTAAAAAAACAGGAGGTAGAAGTATTGCAACAAGCCGTAGCAACGTCCAAAGATCTCTTTTTAACCGGCTACGCGTCATACCTCGAAGTGATCACCGCGCAGCGGAGTGTTTTGCAGGAGGAGTTGAACCTTACCAATGTACAGAAAGAGCAGTTTCTGGCACTTGTGGAGCTTTACCGGGCGCTGGGTGGCGGTTGGGAGTAGTCGCATATCTTACAACACGAAAAGAGCACGGATCTCACAACCCGTGCTCTTTTCATTTACAAGTATTTCAACTACTATTTCTTCTTAGTCCCTGCCAAACTCGGCTCTTTCGAGATCACGATCAGGTCTGCCAGCATTCGGCCGGTTTCTGTGAGGTAGATATCTTTTTTCTTCTTCACATCCTTCGGCGCGTCGGCTACTTTCGCGTCGGCATCGTCTTCATCTTCGTCCACATTGTCCTCGCCTAGTTGCTTCATCGCTGCGCGTTTCTTCTCTGCTTCGTCGCGTTCCGCTTTGCGTTTGGATTCCTGCAAGGAAACAATTTTGTTCTCACGTGCTTCTTTGAAATCGTTCAGCGTTTTGACAAGCGTTTTCAGTTCCTCGTCTGTTTTGAGACGGTGCTTGTATTTGTCGCGGAGCTGCTCGACGATCTTGGGATTGATGTTGCTGGTCACTTTGTATTCCGACGAAGCGATTTGATCCCAAGGCAATGCGCTAGGCTGCGATCCTTCACCGTACTCATTAACCTGGAATGCGGTAGGCAATTCCAAATCAGGTGTTACGCCTTTCAGTTGGGTGCTGCTGCCGTTAATGCGGTAGAATTTCGCAACGGTCAGTTTTACCTGTCCAAGCTGATCCTGCTCTTTCGGCACCCATTGGTTCAGGTCGATCAGCGTTTGAACGGTTCCTTTACCATAAGTTTGCTCACCGACGATCAGGCCACGTTTGTAGTCCTGGATCGCCGCTGCGAAGATTTCGGAAGCCGATGCGCTGAAACGGTTTACCATTACAGCCAACGGGCCATCGTAAGCAATGCTCGGATCGTTGTCGGATTGTACTTCGATTTCGCCCTGGCTCTCTTTTACCTGAACCACCGGTCCGCGGTTGATGAACAAGCCCGTCAACGAAACGGCTTCTGTCAAGGAACCACCGCCATTGTTGCGCAGGTCGATCACGATACCGTCCACATTCGAAGCTTGCAAATCCGTGATCAGTTTCTGAACGTCACGCGTAGTGCTTGAAAATTCTTTCTCGCGGTGCTGCGCGCCTTCAAAGTCGCGGTAGAACAACGGAATATCGATTACCCCAATTTTGTAATCCTTGTTACCATTATTAATGGATACGATTTCGCTCTTCGCACGCTGTTCTTCGAGTTTGATCTTCTCGCGAACCAGGCGATATTCCTTCGGAGGCGTACCAGGCAAAGCATCGGCAGAGATTACCTGCAGACGCACGACAGTCGATTTCGGGCCTTTGATCAGTTTCACGGCATCGTCCACAAACCAGCCTACAATGTCCACAAACTTGCCTTCGTCGCCTTGCGCAACCGCTACGATCTTATCCTCCTTTTTAAGTTGTTTTCCTTTGAATGCAGGACCACCCGGGATTACCTCCACGATTTTGATATAGTTATCTTCCTCACGAAGCAATGCGCCGATACCTTCCAGCGACTGGCTCATCTCCTGTTTGAAACGATCGGCAGACGTAGGCGCCATGTAGCTCGTATGCGGGTCAAGCGACTCCGCGTACGCGTTCATGAACATTTGGAATACCTGCTCGGTACGGATGCGGCCCAGCGCACGGTCACGGCTTTTGTAACGGTCACGCAGGGTGCTTACCACCGCCGTGTCCGCTTTACCCGACAGTTTGAGGTCTAATGCCTCGCTTTTCAGGTATTTCCGCCAGGTGTCGTTCAGTTCGTCGGTGTTTTTAGCCCAGGCCGCTTTTTCGCGGTCGGTGTTCATCGACTCGTCCTGATTAAAGTCGAAAGGTTTGGCTTCTTTTAGCAACGTCTGGATATACTCGCTTCTTTCCTTATATCGCTTTCTGAAAACGTTATACATCTGGAAGGGAACGTCCAGTTCTCTTTTCTGCAAATAGTCATCGAAAGAGTTCTTATACTGCTCGAAATCCGCGAGGTCGGAAGCCAGGTAATAGAGCTTGCCGTGATCGATCGCATCGATGTACTTATCAAAAATCGCTGCCGAAAGGGAGTCATTCAGCTTTGTTTTTCTGTAATGATAGCTGGACAAGATCCGCGTCGTCAGCTCCTCCGCCTTGTATTGCGCCGGAATTGGTTTGATATCTTCATCCATGGAGGTGGCCGCTGGTGCCATTACCCCCACTCGTTCCTGAACAGGGCCCCGCTGCCAACCCAGCAACACAACCGGAATAAGAGTGATAAGATACTTTTTCATTTGCACGTTTGCTATTTTACGATTTCCAATAATTCAACCTCAAATACGAGGGCTGAATAAGCCGGTATCTGAGGGCCTGCCGCACGCTCACCGTAAGCCAGCTGATATGGAATGAAAAGCTTCCATTTCGATCCGACAGGCATTAACTGAAGCGCCTCGGTCCATCCTTTGATCACGCCATTGACCGGGAATTCAACCGGCTCGCCTCTGTCGACCGAGCTGTCAAAAACCGTTCCATTGGTCAATGTACCATGGTAGTGTGTTTTTACTTTATCCGTTGCCGCCGGCTTGGGGCCGTCGCCTGTCTTGATAATCTGATATTGCAGACCGCTCTCGGTGGTCACTACGCCTTCCTTCTTCTTGTTTTCTTCCAAAAACTTCTCGCCTTCCTTGCGCACTACGGCCCCCTTTTCTTCCATCATCTTGGTGAAATACCCCTGGATGAACATATTGGCCTCATCGGACGTAAATGCGGTTTTTTCGCCTTTTAACGCAGCTTTCACCGTCTGTGTAAGCAGGTCAGCATTCAGGTCCTTAATTCCTTGTGATGCTATCGAATTTGCGAAGCTCACCCCTATTGCCGCAGACAAAGAGTCGGCAGATGTTTTCAATGTTGCAGGAGCTGCTGATGTTTTCGCAGGTGTTGCCGCTGATTTCTTTACAGTTGCGGCGGGTTTGGTTGTTTTCTTGATAGTCTGTGCTGTGCCTTCCGCGGTTGCCAATACTCCAAATGCCAGGGCTGCTAAAATGGTTTTTTCTAATTTGTACATTATACTGAAAGACGGTCGAAAAGATTAGAATTTAATAGATAAGTGTTATTAACGATCTCAATTACAACAAAAACACAATCAGTACCTAAAAAAGTTTTAAAAATGTTATTAGAAGCTGATAAACGGTAAATTTGCGTTCCGCAGTGCCCTTCTGCCCCGATCCTTGGAAAAATCTAATTTTATATCGCAGGTTTTAGTTAAATCATTCTGTTTTTACCAAAATAAAACTCTACCTTTGCGGCAGTTTTCAGAAAACTTACTACTATACTCTAAATAAGTCAATTATACTATGGTATCTGTTAGACCGGATGAAGTTTCGGCCATCCTGCGCGAACAACTTGCAGGCGCTAGATCAGAAGCAGAACTCGAAGAAGTAGGAACAGTCCTTCAAGTTGGTGACGGTGTTGCCCGCATTTATGGTCTTTCCCAGGTACAGGCAGGTGAGCTGCTTGTTTTCGAGAACGGCCTTAAGGCCCTTGCTCTTAACCTTGAGGAAGACAATGTAGGAGCCGTATTGCTGGGGGATTTCAGTGACATCAAAGAAGGTGCTACTGTAAAACGTACCAAAGAAATCGCTTCCGTGAAAGTAGGTGACGGGATCATCGGCCGTGTGGTAAACACGCTGGCTGAGCCGATCGACGGAAACGGACCTATCACTGGCGAGACTTTCGAGATGCCTATCGAGCGCAAAGCTCCGGGGGTAATCTACCGTCAGCCGGTAACTGAGCCGCTTCAAACCGGTATCAAAGCGATCGACGCGATGATCCCCATCGGACGCGGACAGCGCGAGCTGATCATCGGTGACCGCCAGACAGGTAAAACTGCGGTGGCGATCGACACAATCATTAACCAGAAGGAGTTCTACGACAAAGGCGAGCCCGTATTCTGTATCTACGTTGCCTGCGGCCAGAAAGCTTCGACTATCAAGTCGATCGAAGCTACGCTCCGCAAATACGGCGCGATGGACTACACCGTGATCGTGGCTGCTGGTGCATCGGATCCTTCTCCTATGCAATTCTACGCTCCGTTTACAGGTGCTGCGATCGGTGAGTACTTCCGTGACACCGGCCGTCCTGCACTCGTAATCTACGATGACCTTTCGAAACAAGCGGTATCTTACCGCGAGGTGTCCCTGCTCCTCCGTCGTCCTCCGGGCCGCGAAGCTTACCCAGGTGACGTATTTTACCTCCACAGCCGCCTTCTGGAGCGTGCTGCGAAAGTAATCGCTGACGACAGCATCGCTGCGAACATGAACGACCTTCCGCCTTCATTGAAAGGTAAAGTAAAAGGTGGTGGTTCACTCACAGCCCTTCCGATCATCGAAACACAGGCTGGTGACGTTTCGGCTTACATTCCAACGAACGTAATCTCGATCACCGACGGCCAGATCTTCCTCGAATCCAACCTGTTCAACTCGGGTATCCGTCCTGCGATCAACGTAGGTATCTCGGTATCACGTGTGGGTGGTAACGCGCAGATCAAATCGATGAAGAAAGTTTCGGGTACCCTGAAACTGGATCAGGCTCAGTTCCGCGAGCTCGAAGCATTTGCGAAATTCGGTTCCGACCTCGATGCCGCTACGAAGCTGGCGATCGACCGGGGACGCCGCAACCAGGAAGTTTTGAAACAAGCTCAGTACGCGCCGGTTCCTGTTGAATTGCAGGTAGCAACCGTTTACGCATCCACCAAAGGTTTGCTGGATACCGTAGACGTAGCACGTGTGAAAGAATTCGAAAAGGATTTCACGACCGTATTGGCTAGCCAGAATAAAGAAGCACTCGCTGCTTTGCGTGCCGGAAAACTGGACAACAGCGTAACAGACGTTATCGAGAAAGTAGCTAAAGAAGTTGCTGTAAAATATCGTTAACACCGGTAAAGATGCCGGAGCGTAACCCGTTCCGGCATTTTCCTAGTACATATATAATAGGATCACCGGATCGCTTAAAACACCCAGAAAATGGCAAGCTTAAAAGAAGTACGTAACCGTATCGTTTCGGTTAATTCCACACAGCAAATCACCAAAGCCATGAAAATGGTGGCGGCAGCCAAGCTGCGTCGTGCACAGGACAGCATTCTTCAGATGCGCCCTTACGCACAGAAGCTTGGAGAAATGCTTCTGACAGTTTCGTCAGCATCGGAAAGCGCTGCCGACAGCCCGTTGAAAGCCGTTCGCGCGGTGGAAAAGGTGCTGGTCATCGTCGTAACTTCCGATCGTGGATTGTGCGGAGCATTCAATACCAATGTTATTAAAGCTACAATCCAGCTGATCGAGTCGAAATACGCGGCTCAGGCAGCAAAGGGAAATGTAGAGATTTTTGCCATCGGTAAAAAAGGAGCAGAAACGCTCGTACGCCGCGGTTTTACCGTAAACACTGCTTACACCGACCTGTTCGGCCGTTTGAGCTTTGTGAACGTCAAAAGCGCAGCCGAAGAAATCATGAAAGATTTCTCGGAAGGCCGTTACGACGCCGTGGATATCGTGTACAACGAGTTCAAAAACGTAGCGACACAGATCATCCACGCCGATCCTTACCTGCCGATCGTCGCTGAAAACAAATCGACCAAGTCGAAAAAGACAGAGGTTAACTATATTTTCGAACCGACCGAAGAAGAAATCCTTGCGGAGCTGATCCCTAAGTCGCTGAAAATCCAGTTGTACCGCGCTGTTCTCGAATCCAACGCATCGGAGCAGGGAGCACGTATGACAGCGATGGACAAGGCAACGGAAAACGCCCAGGAATTGCTGAAAGACCTGCGTCTGGTTTACAACCGTACGCGTCAGGCAGCGATTACGAAGGAGATCCTCGAAATCGTAGGTGGTGCCGAAGCATTGAAAAACTAAGGTTACCTCAAACCATATTCCAAACGGCCGGATTGCAACAATCCGGCCGTTTTTTTGTTTATTTAACAACGCCCTCTTCTGACTTACTGACGACATTTGGCCATAATTGACAAGATCATCAAAACCAACCAACCACACCTTATGCCACATTCCAAAAGCCTTTTCAAACTATTTGCATTCCTGATCATCGCATGCATTGCCCACGCGGCGGGGGCACAAAGTGTCGACGACATTGTGGCCAAACACGTCAAAGCCATGGGCGGCGAGAAGTTCGGGAAACTGCAAAGCATGAAGCTCAGCGCCGAAATGGATATCATGAATATGAAAGTGCCCATTACCACCATCATTGTTCAAAACAAAGGCTTCCGGAGCGAATCCACCGTGCAGGGCATGACAGTCGTGCAGGCGGTAAGCGGTGGCACCGGCTGGACAATCAACCCGATGGCGGGAAACACCAAGGCCGTCGCCTTACCGGAAGACGCGGTGAAATCCCTGGTCAATGAAACCGATCTTACCGGTCTTTACAATTACAAAGAGAAGGGGTACAAGCTCACACTGGACGGCGAAGAAGAACTCTCGGGCGCGAAGGTTTATAAAGTAACCATGACATTGCCGAACGGCGTCCGCCGGATCAACTATATTTCCAAGGACACTTTCTACATTTTGAAGATTGTTGCGCAGACGCAAGTCGGTGGCCAGGATATTATGTCGGAAAACGTGCAGTCGGATTTCCGCGCGGTGGACGGTGTCTATTATCCGTTTGCCTCCGAGGTGACTACTTCGGCGATGCCCGGCACGAAGATGGTACTTAAAATCACCGCATTGGAAGTCAATCCGAAGATCGATCCCAAAATTTTTGAAATGCCTCAATAAAAGCTCCAAACGCAGCTTTTTGAATCCCGGAAAAATTTCCGGGATTTTTTTTATCCCTTTTGAAACTAATATTTATAATTAGATGTATATACATTAAATGTTATTACACATAAAAACAACAAAGACAATGGCTACTACTAAATGGGTAATTGACCCAACACATTCAGAAATCCAGTTCAAAGTGAAACACCTTGTGATTTCCACTGTAACCGGCGCATTCAATACTTTTGAAGGCGGTGTTGAAACAACCAATGAAGACTTCGACGGTGCTACCGTCCATTTTTCTGCTGACGTAGAAAGTATAGATACAAAACAGGCACAACGTGACCAGCATCTGAAATCGGCCGATTTCTTCGACGCTGATAATCACCCTAAACTGTCGTTCACAGGTAAGCTTGCCAAAAAAGGCGGTGATAACTACGACCTAACCGGTTCATTGACCGTGAAAGGCATCACCAAAACTGTTGATTTTGCGGCAGAATTCGGCGGTAACATGACCGACTTCTATGGCAACAACAAATCAGGTTTCGAGATCAACGGTAAAATCAACCGGAAAGAATTTGGCCTCGAATGGGGCGCAGTAACCGAAGCAGGTGGCGTGGTTGTAGGCGACGAGGTAAAACTGATCGCGAACGTTCAGGTCGTAAAGCAATAATATTAATAAACCGTTCCTCTTACGAAAAGCGTGGATATTTTTATCCGCGCTTTTTTTGTTTCCAGGCCGTTCATTCATAGATTTCTAGCCTTATTGGGTAAAATTCTGAAATGCCTGCTTATAAGGGCAAAATGGTATTATATCGTCACGGTAGTTATTACTTCCGGCTAAACACGCATTTACATTGATCATTGAAACACGCGCCTATGCCCGTGCGGGGCTGTTGGGCAATCCTTCTGATGGTTTTTTCGGTAAAACGATTTCCATATCGGTAAGAAATTTCGGAGCGTCGGTCTCGCTTTACGAGTCTCCTGAGCTGCATATCGAACCCCAGCCGCAGGACCTGAACACATTTCGCAGCATTTTTCACCTGCGCGATTCGGTGAATATGCTGGGTTATAATGGCGGCATCCCGCTCATCAAGGCCGGTATCAAGAAATTCGGGGACTATTGCGAAGAGAACAGCATCAAACTTCCGAACAAGAACTTTACAGTCCGTTACCGCTCGTCGATTCCCCGTCAGGTGGGCATGTCGGGTTCCAGCGCGATCATCGTCGCGTTGTTCCGGGCACTAATGCAGTTTTACAAGGTTGAAATACCCCTCGAAATATTGCCGCAACTTGTGATGGTGACCGAAACCGAGGAGCTGGGCATTACAGCCGGCTTGCAGGATCGTGTCATTCAATGCTACGAGGGTTGCGTTTATATGGATTTTGATAAAACCATGATCCAGACACAAGGCCATGGCCGCTACGAGCGCATTAACCCCGAGTTGCTGCCGAAACTTTACGTGGCTTACAATACCAACCTCAGTAAAGTCTCGGGCAAGGTACACAACGACGTCCGTACGCGCTACGACCGCGGCGAGCAGGATGTGATCGACGTGCTCGGCCAGATCGCGCAAAAAGCCGAAGACGGGCGTACCGCATTGCTCGACGGCCGCCCCGACGACCTGCATGGGCTGATGAACGAAAATTTCGACCTGCGATGCAAAATCTACAATGTGCCGGAATCCAACAAAAAGCTGATCAATGCTGCACGCGCCTGCGGAGCGTCTGCTAAATTTGCCGGCTCGGGTGGTACGATTATCGGAATTTATAAGGACGATGACATGCTGAACCAGCTATTTGTACAATTGAAGAAATTCAATGCGCGGGTGATCAGGCCGTTTGTGGTGTAGGCTAAATGCAAATGCTGTCGGGAGTTGTCAGATCTTGTCAGGGGAAGTCATTTAATTTTTTGTACTCAACTATATTTAAAATGGCGGGAAGCTGGTGCTGAATGCCTGTTAAAACTTAAACAGAACAATACCGGTGTCGAATGCCCCGGTATCCAACCAAAACTATGATTCGTAAAGCCGTTATACCTGCTGCCGGGCTTGGTACCCGATTCCTGCCGGCCACCAAATCGATGCCGAAGGAAATGCTTCCGATTATCGATATTCCTACCATTCAATATGTGGTGCAAGAAGCCGTGGACTCGGGCATTGAAGATATCCTGATCATTTCCGGAAAAGGCAAGCGCGCCATCGAAGATCATTTCGACCGGAACGTGGAGCTCGAAAGCCGCCTGGAAGAAAAGGAAGACCTGCTGTGGTTCAATGAAATGCGCCGCCTGGCTGACATGGCCAATGTCCATTTCGTACGCCAGAAAGAAGCCAACGGCCTCGGCGATGCCATTTACTACGCACGTCACCATGTTGGTAATGAGCCATTCGCAGTCCTGTTGGGAGACACGATCATGGATTCGGTGATCCCCGTGACGCAACAGTTGATGGACACCTACGAGCAATATGGCGGCTCGGTCATCGCGGTGGAAGAAGTACCTGCCAACAAGGTAAACCGGTATGGTATCGTCGGCGGTAACTCGCTGAGCGACTCTATTATGGAGCTGAGTACGCTGGTAGAGAAGCCCGCCATCGACAAAGCCCCCTCCAACCTGGCCATTGCCGGACGTTACGTGCTGACGCCAGAGATTTTCAATACGATCGAACAAACGCCCAAAGGCAAGAACAACGAAATCCAGCTTACCGACTCGCTGTTGCTCCTTTTGAAACGCGAGAATATCTTTGCACACCATATCGAAGGCAAGCGCCACGATATCGGCGACAAACTCGACTATCTCAAAACGACCGTCGAATTTGCATTGAAAAGAAAGGAATTTGCTGAACCATTCCGGAAATTCCTGGTTGATATTCTTAACAAATAAGCAATTAAAAAGCCATAACCATGCCCAAACAAGTCATCGTCAGCGGAGCCACCGGAAACCTTGGTAAAGATGTTGTCAAAAAACTAACGGAGCTTGGTTATGGCTTGCACATCAATGTCCGGGAAGGCAAAACCGACGCATATGCCGACAATCCGAATGTTTCGAACTACCTCGCCGACCTCGCCAACGCCGAACAAGCCGAATTGTTCGTAGCCGAAGCGATCACCAACGCGGAGAAAGTAGAAGCTGGCATATTGCTCGCAGGCGGTTTCGCGATGGCCAAGCTAACCGACACGACCGATGCCGACATCGAGCGAATGCTGACGATGAATTTCAAAACGGCATTCCACATTGTGAAGCCTTTGATGAAGCATTTCGAATCAAATGGAGGCGGGCAATTTATCTTCATAGGCGCGCGCCCGGCGCTCGTACCGGAGGCAGGCACGGGAAGCTTTGCCTACACACTGGCCAAAACGCTGATTTTCCAAATGGCCGACCTGATCAATGCGGAAGGGAAATCGAAGAACATCACTGCAACGGTGATCGTACCGAGCATTATCGACACGCCCGACAACCGGGCAGCTATGCCAAATTCGGATTTCAGCAAATGGATACCGGCGACGGATATGGCCGAAGGCATTGCATTTGTTTTAAGTGATACAGGCAAAAAACTGCGCCAGACCGTGTTAAAGCTCTACAACGAGGCTTGACCATTCCTGACTACAAATGACAATACCTGACCATTAACTTGCCAACACCGCTATCTTCACCTGCGAGACCGTACTGCGCTGCTTTTTGAGCACGGTAAACTCGTAATGTTTTGTCCTAAGCTTCTCGCCCACCGCCGGAATCCGTCCGAATTTCCAGATCAGATAACCGGCCAGCGTCTCATAGTCGGGGCGCTTGGTAATATCATGAGGCAGCCTGTCGTTCAAATCCGCGATGGACGCCGCACCTTGCACGGTATAGGTATTATCCGTTTCATTTTTGACGATCGGAGCTTCGTTGTCGTATTCGTCCTGAATCTCCCCTACCAACTCTTCCAGAATGTCCTCCATCGTTACAATGCCATCCACGCCGCCATATTCATCGATAATTACGGCCATTTGCTGACGGCTCAATTGAAACTCGCGCAACAATGCACCGATAGGCTTCGAGCCATGCACGGTCGCGATGGGCCTGATGAGTTCGCGGAGAACGATTTCCTTGCCCTGGCGCATTTTGAGCAACAGGTCTTTCAAATGCAAAACACCGATTACCTGATCCAGCGTGTCTTCGTAAACCGGCATCCTGGAATAGCCCTCTTCTATAATTTTTTCAAGTTTGGTATCTGTAAAGTCATTCACATCGATGCCCACCACTTGCGGCCGCGGGATCATGATTTGGCGCGCCACTCTTTCCGAGAAATCAAAAGCATTCTTGATCAGATCGTAATCCGCGGCTTCGATCATACCACTATCTTTCTGTTGCTGAACCAGATACCGCAATTCGTCGCTGCTATGCACCTCGCTTCCGTGCGATGGCGTAATCCCCACGCCTTTCAGGATCACATTGGCAATGCCGTTCAGCAGCCATACCACGGGCCTGAATACCAGGAAAAAGCCGTGCAAAGGATAGGACAAAGCCAGGGTCGTCGATTCCGGCCGCTGGATCGCGATCGACTTCGGTGCGAGCTCCCCGAATACGATATGCAACACGGTGATAATGGCAAATGCAGTAGGCAATGCAATATGATGCGCTACTTCCGGATCGATGGAAAGGCCGACGAGCTCCATAGCCCCGATGATCATTTTCGAAACGACGGGCTCCCCGATCCAACCCAGTCCAAGACTTGCGAGCGTGATACCAAACTGCGTAGCCGCCAGGTAACCATCTAGATTAGAGACAATTTGTTTGGAAAGAATAGCCATCCGGTTCCCCTCCTGCGCTTTCTGTTCGAGCTGCGAAGCGCGGATCTTGACTATTGCAAACTCGGCAGCGACGAAAAAACCATTAAGCAGAACGAGTACAAGGGTAATGATAACCTGTAAAAGCATGGAGGCCGGAGAATCCGTTTTGAAGTGAAAATGCGTTTTAAAGCTGCATTTTAGCAAAAAAATACGCCATTGGGAAACTGTGAGCAGCATTAATGCATTTCCGGTTACCTGTTGCGACTCCGAATTTTCGTAAATTCAATCCCCGGATGGAATCCCCGATGGAATCCCGGATGGAATCCCCCAATAGAATCCCTATGAAAAGTGGTCACGCCGATTTACCCCTGCATTACGGGAAAGTACCCGTCTGGCTCGCGCAACGCATGAGCGCGCTCGGCGGCGCCATCGTGGAGGCAATCGTGATGGAGTACGGGCGCGACGCTTTGCTTCAAAAAATGAGTGATCCGTTCTGGTTTCAATCGCTGGGCTGCGTACTGGGCATGGACTGGCATTCGTCGGGCATCACCACCTCCGTCATGGGCGCATTGAAGCAATCGGTGAACCGGAAGTCGTCGGAGCTAGGCATCTACATTTGCGGCGGACGAGGCAAATATTCGAGGCAAACCCCTGCGGAACTGCTCGCGATTGCCGATAAGACGGGGCTGGATGGAAACCTGCTCGTGCATCACAGCAAGTTATCTGCGAAGGTCGATAACACCGCCATTCAGGACGGCTTTCAGCTGTACCTCCATTCATTTGTGCTATCCAAAGAAGGTAACTGGGCAGTGATCCAGCAGGGCATGAACACCGACGACCGGCTTGCCCGCCGTTACCACTGGCATTCTCCGAGTATCCAGTCGTTCATTGAAGAACCCCATACATTCATTTATGGGCAAAATCAGGGCAATATCCTTAACCTGACCGCCAAGGCAGCGGCGCCTACCCGTTCCGGCATTCTCGACCTTACCCGCGAAAATCCCGACAAAATCATGCGGGAGGTATCACGGCTCGTCATGCCCGATCACCACGACGTCCGCGCCGAGAATGTCAATCTCAAAAGACTCGGGACGGTATTGGCCTTGGCCCACGATAATCCGGTTGATAATATGGAATCGCTGCTGATGCTCGAAGGCGTTGGTCCGCGCACAATCCAGTCGCTGACGCTCGTGAGCGAGATCATCCACGGCACGCCATCGCGATTCAGTGACCCGGCGCGTTTCTCGTTCGCGCACGGAGGCAAGGACGGCCACCCGTTCCCCGTCCCCATCACCGTTTACGACGAATCCATCCTCACCCTCGACCGGGCTATCCAGCTTGCCAAAATGGGTAATCAGGACAAGTCCGACGCTTTGAAAAACCTCTCAAAAGTGTCTGCGCAGCTGGAAAAGGACTTCCAGCCCAACAACCGCTTCAACGACATCGTGCAACAGGAACGCGACAACTCCTGGAAGTACGAAGGTCGCACAGTGAAAGGGAAAGTACCGAAGCCGAAGGGCTGGAACGGGCAGTTGGAGTTGTTTTGATTGTGCGGTTTTGATTTAGTAATTTAGAATAGTCTTAATAACTGAATATCAAGTACAATAACCGATACCCCAAACTATGATACTGCGTTCCACATCTTCGGTTTTGCCCCATACGCTGGATGAATTTGCCCGGTGGGAGCCCGTCGATGGATTTAAATATGAATGGAACGACGGAAAAATCATCAGATTCGGGAAAGTGAAGAAAAAGCATCTCTTCATCATCAGAAGACTCCAGCAATTGTTTTTCGGGACAACTGCCTTCTCCAAAGGCGGCGCATTGATTATGGAGCAGGATGTCATGCTCAGCGGCATTCAAATGCGCCGGCCGGATCTCGCTTTTTTCTCCGGCGAGCAAATCGATGCGTCCACAGCATCCGAGGAAGAACCAATCCCACAATTTCTCATCGAAGTAATCTCGCCCACGGACGACGCCGAAAAAGTCGAAGAAAAACTGGCCGAGTATTTCAATTCGTCGGTAAAGGTCGTATGGCACATTTATCCCGACAATGACGTCGTGTATGTTTACACATCGAGAAAGAATGTCAAAATCTGCACAGAAAACGACATTTGTTCGGCATATCCGGTCATAGAAGATTTCGAAATTTCGGTGCAAAATCTGTTGTCGACCCAAATCTCCAAATAATCATCTTTCCAAGTCATTTCTGCATTCTTTACAGATAGCAAAAGCAGATTTTAGCGCTATTTTTAATTCCTTTGTACCTGGTTCATGACTGAACCTGAATAATCTGCATTAAGCAACGTCCTCAATGATCTCCAAAAAACATCTCAAAACACCTCTAACCCTGATGGCGGCTACCACGGTGGCGGTAGTGTCGTGTATGAAAATGGCCCCGATGTCGTCGGGACCGGTCGTGAAAACGAACAGCACCAAAGTGGTCGTGAAAGAAGACGCCGCTACTGGTAAGGCGAGAGCCAAAGAAATCCGTGAAAAGACGGTTGTTAAACTGGCCGACGGATTGAAACTCGATCTGTGGGCATCCGATTCCCTCGCGCCCGATCCGGTTGCGATTGCTATGGACGATGCCGGCCGGGTATACCTGAACAGGACCAACCGCCAGAAAAACTCCGAATTCGATATCCGCGGACACCGCAACTGGATCACCGAATCCATTGCATTGCAGACCGTGGAAGATCGTCGCAAGTTTTTGCACAAAACATTTGCCCCCGAAAAAAGCAAGGAAAACAGCTGGCTGAAAGACCTCAACGGTGACGGTTCGCACGACTGGAAGGACCTCGCGGTGGAAAAAGATGAAGTCTGGCGCATTGAGGATACCGACAACGACGGCATTGCCGATGTATCAATGCGGATCCTGGACGATTTCTTCGACGAAGTTTCCGACGTTGCGGGAGGCTTGCTCGTGCGCGCGAAAGATGTTTTCGTGGCGATCGCACCGGACGTTTGGCGTTTGAGAGATACGAATGGAGACGGGGTATTGGACGAAAAAACATCGATCAGCCACGGCTACGGGGTCCACATCGGTTTCAGCGGACACGGCATGTCTAACCCGATCGAAGGACCGGATGGCAAGATTTACTGGAACATCGGCGACATTGGGGCCAATGTTACCACTGCCGACGGCGTGAAGCATGAACACCCCAACTCGGGTATCATCGCCCGCTCGAATCCGGATGGCAGCGATTTCGAAATCTTCGCGCACGGGTTGCGTAACACGCACGAGTTCGTGTTCGATGAATATGGTAACCTCATCAGCTCCGACAACGACGGCGACCACCCTGGCGAAAGCGAACGCCTCGTGCACGTAGTGGAAGGCTCCGATGCAGGCTGGCGCTCCAACTGGCAGTATGGCAAATACACTGATCCGAAAAACAACAGCTACAAGGTCTGGATGGACGAAAAACTGTTCAAACCTCGCTGGGACGGTCAGGCGGCCTATATCATTCCCCCCATTCAAAACTACCACAATGGCCCCACCGGTATGCAATACAACCCGGGAACCGCATTGGGTAAGGAGTGGAAAAACAAATTCTTCCTCGTTGAATTCGTGGGTAACCCCGCGCGTTCGCCGATCTGGTCGTTTGGTTTGAAACCCAAGGGTGCTTCGTTCGAGCTGGACGGCGAGAAAAACATCCTGACAGGCATCCTGCCGACCGGTATCCGTTTCGGTCCGGATGGCGCTTTGTATGTTGCCGACTGGATCAACGGTTGGGATACTAAAAACTACGGCCGGGTGTGGAAACTCGACGTTACCGACGAGAAAAACGACCTGAAAACAATCCGTACCGAAACCAAGCGTCTGATGCAGCTGGACTATTCCAAGCAATCCGACAATGCATTGCTGCCGTTGCTTTCGTACGAAGACATGCGTATCCGCCAGAAAGCACAGTTTGAACTGGCTTCGAGAGGTGCCAAAGGCGCTGCGGTGCTAAGCAAAGCGATCGAACAGAAGGGCAACCAGTTCGGCCGCATTCATGGGATCTGGGGAATGGGCCAATTGGCACGCCAGGATAAGGCATATGCCAATGTGTTGATGACCTTGTTGAAAGATTCTGACGAGGAAATCACGGTACAGGCTGCGAAAGTTCTTGGCGATGCAAAAATCGCGGAAGCGGGCCCGATGCTGATACCGATGCTGCAAAGCAAAAACCCGCGCGTGCAATTCTTCGCGGCGCAGGCGCTTGGCCGCATTCGCGACAAGAATGCCGTACAGCCATTGATCGACATGGTGAAAGCCAACAACGACAAGGACGTATACATCCGTCACGCGGGTGTGCTGGCGCTTTCACGCATAGGCGAAGTAGCTCCTATCGTCGCATTGGCTAACAGCCCAGAGAAGTCGTTGCGTATTGCCGGCGTACTTGTGCTGCGCCGTATGAAAAATGAGCAGATCAGCGTGTTCCTGAAAGACAAGGACGAATATATCGTAACCGAAGCCGCCCGCGGTATCAACGACGACCTCTCCATTCCGGCCGCATTGCCTGCATTGGCAGCTGTACTGAATGAAAAAGGATTCACCTCGGAACCGCTGCTGCGCCGGGCGATCAATGCGGCACTGCGCGTAGGCGGTGATGCGCAACTGAACGACCTGATCGCATTTGCGAAGCGCAAGGATATCGATAAGGCAATGCGTGCGGAAGCGCTGGCAACACTCGGAACGTGGGCGAGCCCATCCGTAACCGACCGCGTCGACGGACGTTACCGCGGCCCGATGGAACGTGACCCGGCTGGTGTGAAAGCGAAAATCAAGCCGGTAGTGGCCGAGCTTTTGCAGGAAAACGAACCCGCAATCCTGATCGCTACCGCGCAAATGCTGACTAACCTCAATGTGAGCGACAACAATGCGGCATTGGCGAAAATCCTGAATGACAGCAACGATCCGAAAGTACGCGCAGCCATGCTCGTGGCGTTGAACGACCTGAAATATACGGATATGGAAACCGTCATGAAAAAAGGCATGAGCGACTCCGATGCCGACGTTCGTACGGCCGCATTGGGTATGGTAGGAAGCGTAAACATGTCGAAAGAAGCTTTGGCCGACATTTCCAATACGATTTTCGAAAAAGGTAGCGTACGTGAGCAGCAGCAAATCCTGAAAGTACTGGGTAGCCTGCCGGTAGCCAAAACCGAAACTATTTTTAACGGCCTGATCGGGAAAATGGCGGAAAACAAGTTGCCGCAAAACCTGCAACTGGATTTGGGAGAAGCGATCGATTCAACGAAATCCAGTACGTTGCTCGCCAAAATAGCGCCGCTGCGCAAGCAAGGCAACACCGCAGCCGACTATCAGGATGCGTTGTTCGGCGGGAATGCGCAGGCAGGCCGCCGCTATTTCATGACCAGCTCAGCAGCCGAATGTGTGCGTTGCCATTCGATCGGCGGACAGGGCGGAGAAGTGGGCCCTAACCTTTCGAACATCGGCAATGTCCTCACGCGCGAACAAATCCTCCAAGCGCTCATCGAGCCAAGTGCTCGCCTGTCGCCTGGTTTCGGGATGGTGATGCTCACCTTGAAAGACGGTACTTCCGCGGCCGGTATCCTGGCCCAGGAAAACGAACACGAACTGGTACTGAAAACCTCGGAAGCAGAACCGCTGAAAATCGCGACTTCACGCATCGCAAAACGCGAGAACGTGCCGTCCAGCATGCCGCCGATGGGGAATATCATGTCGAAAAGGGAAATCCGGGACGTGGTGGAGTTCCTTGCGGGTTTGAAGAAGTAACATCAAAATACCTTGTAAAAACAAGCCCCGGGATTTTATGATTCCGGGGTTTGTTTTTTGTAACCGACGAATTATTAATGAAATGTTGGTGGTATTCCGAAATGAGTATATTTGAGCCGGGATATTTCGGCAATAATATGTACACGGGTTTTCGATAAGGCAAATCGGCAATTGGGTTGCGCCTTAGGAGGCTCCTCCGGAGCCACATCACTATGCTCATTCAGTGGCTAGAAACAGATTGCCGCTCTGCGGCAAACATGCGGGACATATTTGATCCGGAGGATCATCCTGTTTTTAGTGGCTAGAAACAGATTACCGGTCTACGGCAAACATGCGGGACATATTTGATCCGGAGGATCATCCTGTTTTTAGTGGCTAGAAACAAATTGCCGGTCTGCGGCAAACGTGCGGGACATATTTGATCCGGAGGATCATCCTGTTTTTAGTGGCTAGAAACAAATTGCCGGTCTGCGGCAAACATGCAGGACGTATTTGATCCGGGGGATCATCCTGTTTTTAGTGGCTAGAACAGATTGCCGGTCTGCGGCAAACGTGCAGGACATATTTGATCCGGAGGATCATCCTGTTTTTAGGAAACGTGACCAAACCCAAACCACACATTTCTGGCTCCGGAGGAGCCCCCTATTGCATGACTATGGCAACCTGTCTCACGGCACGCGCACAATTGATCCTGAAATCTGCCATGGGCAACCCGTCATCCTCGGAATGTGCATGATGTTTTGCTGTTTCCAGGCAAGATTTAAACTCATCAACATCAAAAAATTTGAATGGAACTCGACAAAAAAGACGCTGAAATTGTAAACAGGGCTATTCAGTCCTGGGAAGATGAAGCGCGCATTTCGAAGGAACTGGCAACGGAACTTCGCGGAAGTTATAAAGTAAGAAATGCGAACGTGGACGCCATTGCGGTGTATGCACTGATTTCGGCCGTTTCCTGTGGATTGCTAGCATTCGGAGCGCTGGTACTCGACGAAAAATGGATCGAACTGCTTCGCAAACGTTGGGGGTTTTCCGAAAATATCGTCGGGATATTGTTCACATTTGTCGCCGGGCTATTCGTTTATCTGGCCAAACGGCGGCTTAACAAAACCCAGGGCGCCAGAATCAGCAACGAGGTCTACAATATTGCGATCATCCTCACGATCGCGATTGCTATCACTTACTGGACGCGCGGAATGCTCGACGGGCCGGGAAACTATGCATTGCCATTGCTCTTCGCGGCCATTGCTTATGGAGCTGTCGCTATTTTCTTGCGATCGACCTTGCTTTGGGTAACGGCCATTATCGCACTGGCGGGATGGTGGGGGGCGCAGACGCACTACTGGTCGGGAGGGAATTTCCGGTTCCTGGGCATGAATTACCCGCTGCGCATGACTGTTTTCGGGCTCGTGATCTGGGGTTCCTCCCTGGTAGTCGGGCAAATCCGCTCGCTGGCGTTTTTGAAGGATGTCACTTACACGGTTGGATTATTTCTGTTCCTGGTAGCCGGCTGGACGCTCTCGATCTTTGGCAATTATGCAGACTATGAAGGCTGGAAGGCGCTCAAACAAACGGACTTCTGGTTTTGGGCATTAGGCTTTACGCTCATACTCGCCGGAATGCTGTATTATGCATTTCAATACAAGCAGGAAACATTGCGCGATCTATGCCTGGTTTTCTTCCTGCTCAATATTTATACCCGCTATTTCGAATATTTCTGGGATCGTACCAATGCGGGGATTTTCTTTGCATTACTGGCGTTGTCCTTCTGGTTTGTGGCCAAAAAAGCCGAACAATGGCGTGGCAAAACGGCAGGGTAACCCATTTATTTTTAGTACAAAATCCATATCATGAGCAATATCAGACCGATCCGTGGCGAAGAACTCGACCTCATTCATTTCCTCCTTGAAAAACTGAACCTGGACCCGATCGATTTCCCGGTGTCCGAAATGGTGGATGAATACGAAGGCGGGAAAATGGGCAGTATCAGCCTCGGCGGCGATGTGAACGGCTACGCGGGCGATCTCATCCAGGCCGAATACGTGGATATCGACGACACGCCGGTGGTGATTACGTTAACCCAAGATACCAACGGCCATTTGCTCGACCTGGATTTCTGGAAAGTAGATTTCACCAAACTGCTGGAATATCCTACACCCGACAAACTGATATTCGGCAAAACACCCGAAGAATAAGCGGTTAGCTCTCTTCGTAGTCCAGCTCCTTGCCGTAGGTTTCTTCCATTCGCCATAGCGAAAGCAATGCCAGCGAGAAGCACAATGCGCCCACGATCGCACCCGAATGCAGTACGCCGGAATCCTTTTTCAGGAACTGGAACAATGGCAGCGTAAGCAGTACCGTAGCACGCACGTTGTTGGCCACCGAGGTGGTAACCGTCGCGCGGAGGTTGGTACCGAATTGCTCGGCCGTGGTAGTGAGGAACATGGCAATATAGCCGATCGAGAAGCCGAGCCATACGTAACAAATGTACAGCGTGGTGACGTTATTAATCCCTCCGGACAACAACCAGGCCACGCCTGCCAGCGTCATCAGCATCATGAGCAAAATGGCCTTTCTCCGCGAATGCAGCCATTGGCTCAATATCCCGCTGAAAAAGTCGCCCGTGACCACACCTATATATGTGTACAGCACGCATGTACCGGCCTGAACCTCCTCCGCAATGCCTAATGCCTTCGCAAACTCGTTTCCGAATGTCGAGTAAATACCGATGACCATGTAAGTTGGTAAGCCAATTCCCATGCAACGCATGTAGCGCACAAACCGCGACCAGCTTGTAAAGATCGTCCACCAGGGCACCGGTTTGGAGCCGCGTTTTTCCAGACTTTTATTGAAAACAATGGATTCGAGCACATTTACACGGAGGACCAGTAATATCAGGCCCATCCCGCCACCGATAAAATAGGCCATGCGCCAGTCGGTGAGCTTCACCGCGAAGAATGCCGCAATAGCGCCCGCAAGGCCCACGCTCGCTACTACCGAGGCACCGTAACCGCGTAATTCTTTGGGCAAAATTTCGGCGATCAGCGTAATGCCCGCGCCGAGTTCGCCCGCGAGGCCAAAACCGGCGATAAACCTCAAAATCGCGTAGATTTCCACATTTTGCGTAAAACCACAGGCAATATTTGCCAGCGAGTACGTCAGTATGGAACCGAAAAGGACGGAGCGGCGGCCCAATTTGTCCCCCAGTATCCCCCATAAGAAACCGCCGATCAGCAATCCTGCCTGCTGCCAGTTGTAAATGTTCGCGCCGATCTGGGATATTTCCTCTTCCGAAAGCCCGAGGTCTTTCAGGCTCGGGACGCGTACGATATTGAAAAGCAGCAAATCATACACATCCACGAAGTAGCCCAGCGAGGCTACGATCACAGGTAACGTAAAAACGGCGCTGAGTTTAGGCTGAACAGGAGTGACGGCGGTCATAGAGGTGTTTTCGTTTATTCGTCAAAAGGCTTTCTGCGCATCGACTTAATGGCCGCATTGCGCTGTTTCACTTTTAATCTTTCGAGTTTGGAAGCCAATGTAGGTTTGGTCGCCTTACGGTCTTTCTCCACCGCAAGCGCCTGACGGATAAGCCTGTCGAATTTTTCGACTACCTTCTCCTTGTTGGCCAGCTGCGAACGCTCGGTTTGGTGGTATAATACGAGCACTTTACCGTTCGTTAATCGGTTGGATAATTTTTCGGTCAGCTTTTGCTTGTCCTCGCCGGTCAGGAATTGCGAATTCGGAATATCAAAACGCAGTTCTACCTTTGTTTCGACCTTATTCACATTTTGCCCTCCCTTACCACCGCTCCGGGCTGTCTGAAAGACGAGTTCGGGATGCAGGATTTCAGGATCAATCATTTGAAATGGAAGTTTTGTTAACACGTGTTAATGTCCGGCGGGACCATTAAACCAGAATCTAAAAGTAACGTCCAAGAATCGATTTTTAAACAACAGGAAAACAATTAACACATAAAGCAATGGACACCATGCGTACACTAAGGATAATCGGCCTGTTCATTTTAATGTTCGTCGGCGTTTCGGTATCCAACAAAACCGAGGCACAACCCGGTTTCAGGATCACGTTCGAAACCTTTTACGACGAGCTTGCCCCTTACGGCCGCTGGATGCGTAATCCGCAGTATGGTTCCGTCTGGATCCCCGACGTTCCTCGTGGCTTCCAGCCTTACTCCACCGCAGGTTACTGGGAACAAACCGAATACGGAAATACCTGGGTTTCGGAATATGACTGGGGTTGGGCCCCCTTCCACTATGGCCGCTGGTCGTATGACGACTATTACGGCTGGTTTTGGGTACCCGACTACGAATGGGGACCTGCGTGGGTAAACTGGCGCTCGGGCGGCGGCTACTACGGCTGGGCACCGCTGGGACCGGGTGTGAATATCAATGTTTCGATTAATATTCCATCTTTCTGGTGGGTGTTTGTACCACAACGCTATGTACTGAGCCCCAGCTGGCATTCGTACTGCGCTCCGCAGCGACGCGTATCGCACTACTACAACAATACGGTGGTTATCAACAACTATTACCGCAACAACAACCGCACCTATGTATACGGCCCGCGCCGCGATGAAATTGAACGCATTACCCGTCGAAGCATCCCTATCCGTACGATCGACGCAAGCCCCAGAGGCCGCGGCAGGGTGATCATCGCGGATCGTGGAAACGGCCGTTACGACTACGGTACCCGCGATCATGACCGAGGAGGCCGCACCATCGACGCCAACCCGCGTATCGACCGAAGCAACCGCAACGACGACAACCGCGTTGAACCGGGTGATAATTCAAGACGGGGATCGCGTAACCCATGGGAAGACCGCGGCGGCCGCAATGAACGCAACCGTGACGCAGTTGAGAACCGGAACGACCGGTACGAAGCACCCAATCCCGGCAGAAATGACCGTTATGAAGCACCAAACCGCGCGGAACGTAACCGCGACTACGGCAACCCTGGCAATAGCTCCGAACGGAACCGCGACTTCGAGAACCGTACGGAACGTGTGGAACGCCCGAACATCGAACGCCCTGAAAGACAGGAACGCAGCAACCGGTCGTATGAGCCCGCTCCACGTGTAGAACGTCAGGAAAGAAGCGCGCCGGAGCCTCGCAGCAACGACCGTGGTAACCGCGGCGGCGACAATGGCGGAGGGAATCGAGGTGGCGACAACGGCAACCGGGGCGGAGGCGATAATGGAAACCGCGGAGGCGGTTCCAGCGAACGCAGCGGCAGAGGACCGAGATAATCACAACCCTTAACATAAAAACAACCCGGCGGGATAGTAGTATTTTCCGTCGGGTTGTTTTTGTTTATGAAGACTTTCGATTTACGCTTCGAAAACAGATAAAAATGTTATTTTTAGCTTGATTCCCAACCCACGGCATTGAATGGAAATACAATTTGACATTGAGTTCAAGGAGAGTGCACCCAAGTACATGCAAATCATCAAATCGCTGTTGCAGGCGATTAGTAAAGGAAAGCTGAAACGAGGCGATAAGATCCCTTCTATTAACCAGTTGAGTGAGGAATACCTGCTTTCCCGCGATACCGTCGAAAAGGCCTACAAGCACCTCATCAAGGACGGCGTGCTGATTTCAGTTCGCGGAAAGGGCTATTTTATCAATCGCGTAGACATTGAAACGTCGCTACGCATCCTGCTGGTTTTCAATAAAATAAGCAACTACAAAAAGCAGGTTTACAATGCATTTGTGGAGAATATCGGCCGCAATGTGAACGTCGATCTGCATATTCATCACTCCAATACCAATATTTTCAAAAACCTGATCAAGAACAGTCTGGGCGAATACGACTACTACGTGATCATGCCGCATTTCTATGAAAAAATGGAAGAGGCGATCGAAACGCTAAAAATGATACCGCCCGAGAAGCTGATCTTGCTCGACAAGGATGTAGAGTTCAATAGCAAAAAGCATTCATCGGTATTCCAGAATTTTGAAAAGGATATTGTATATGCGCTCAATGAGGCTGTTGACCTGTTGAAGGTTTACAAAAAACTGATCCTCATTTTCCCGACCATGATCCGCTATCCGAAGGAAATCATCAAGGGTTTCCGGATTTTTTGCATCCAGCACGAGTTCGAACACGAGATCATGTATGATTTTCAGGAAAACGGCATGGTCGTAAAGGATACCGCCTATGTGGTGATCGAAGAAAACGACCTCGTAAATCTGATCAAGAAATGCAAAGAGCAACAGCTCGTCGTCGGCAAAGACATCGGCATTATCTCCTACAATGAGACGCCGCTGAAAGAAATCCTGCTCGACGGCATTACGACCATTTCCACCGACCACGAGCAGATGGGTAAAACCGCGGCCGAGATTATCAAGGAGGGAAAAAGGGCGTTGGTCAAAAACCCGTTTACATTAATCCGGCGAAAATCGCTTTGATATATCCGCCAGTAAAAAGCCCGGGAGCAGAATGCTTCCGGGCTTTCATCTAATACAATTACTCAACGTTTTTACTTATAAGCCTGTGGCTACGGTCAGTTTGCCGCGTTCGTTCAACAATTCGTTGCGGACACCGAGGTGGCGGTACAAACCGATCGGGTCGAGCGAGCCTCCGCTCAGGCGCATGGCCTCGCGTACGAGCGGGCGCACGTCGGTGCGGAAAGCATTTTGCAATATCTGCTGGGCCAGAACGACGTCGTTCTCGTTACGGGCCTGTTCCAGTTTCCTTCTATCGACGAGCAATGCCTGAGCCTGTGCGATCAGGATCGCTTCTACGGATTGCAGCAAGTCTTCCAGCGGATCTTTCACGTTATGGCTCGCGTCGATCATCCAGGCGTAAGTATCGCTGGCGCGGTTGGCGCGTTTCATGCCATCCACCAGTTCCACAAATATCAGGAACAGCTGGTAAGGACGGATAGCGCCTACGGTAAGGTCGTCATCGCCATATTTGGAATCATTGAAATGGAAACCGGCCAGGCGGCCTTCCATCATCAGCGTGGCTACGATCTGCTCGATGTTCGCGTTCGGCAAATGGTGTCCCAAATCGACCAGTACATCCGCTTTCGAGCCGAGTTTCTGACAGAAAAGCAGCGAGCTGCCCCAGTCCTGGATCACGGTCGAATAGAAATTGGGTTCGTAGGCTTTGTACTCCACATATACCTTCCAGTCGTCGGGCAATGCGGCGTAGATTTCCTGCAACGATTCGAGCGTGTTCTGGAATGCTCTTACAAAATTCGACTGGCCGGGGAAGCAGGAGCCGTCCGACAACCAGATCGACAATGCTTTCGACCCGAGGTTTACCCCATGTTTGATTACTTCGATATTATGTTCGACTGCCTGCTTGCGCACCTTCGCGTCCACGTGCGAGAGCGAACCGAATTTGTACGAAAGCTCCTGGTCTTTCTGATCCTGAAAAGTATTGGAGTTAACGGCATCGAATTTCAGGTCCAGCGACGTTGCCAGATCGATGATCGGCTGCGCCGCGCCAGGGATATCCCACGGAATATGCAATGAAATCGAGCCGCTTGAACGGTTCAATGCATGCAGCAAACCTACGTCCTCTATTTTCTCTTCCAGTGAACGCGGCTCTCCTACGCCTGAGAAGCGGCCGAAACGCGTGCCGCCGGTACCCAATGCCCAGCTCGGGATCGCCACCTGGAATGCTTCCAGCGCTTTTACAATGTCTTTGGCATGAATGCCCTGCTCGCCCAGCTGCTCTTGCAGGAAGATAAACTGGTTGTTATGCCGCGAAAACAGGCTGTCGTTATGCTGGTCGATCTGATATTGTTCAATTTTCATCTGGATAGAATTAAAAAGACTTGGCAAGTTGGAACAACCCGCCAAGTCTGATTTAACATATTTTGATCATTAGCGAAGGAATGCCGCAGGAACACCGCCGTCGACGTTGATCACGTTTCCGGTGCTCTTGTTGAGCAAGCCGCTCACGAAAATGTACACGCCGTTTGCAATGTCGTCCGTATGGATCTCCGCATTCAGTACGGTTCTTTTCGCATAGTACGCTGGAAGTTCCTCGACTTTGATACCGTACGCTTTCGCACGTCCGGCAGCCCAGCCGCTTTCCCAGATTTTGCTTCCGGCAATGACCGCGTCGGGGTTCACCACGTTCACGCGGATTTTGTCCGGACCAAGTTCAGCAGCCAGCAGGCGCGACATATGCTGCTGTGCAGCCTTGGCCGTTCCGTAAGCCACGTTGTTCGGGCCGGAAACGATACCATTCTTGCTCGCGATGTTGATAATGTCACCGCCGAGGCCTTGCTGGCGCATGATCGCCACCGACTCCTGCGATACCAGGAACTGGCCTTTCACCAATACATCCTGCAAAATATCCCAGTCTTTAATGGTGGTATCCGCCAAGGGTTTCGAGATCGACAAACCTGCGCAGTTTACCACGATATCCAGACCACCATATTTCAGTTTGGTAGCATGCAATGCCGCCTTGATCGCCTCGTCGTCGAGCACGTTTGCTACGGTGGTGTCCGAGAAGTCCTTACCGAACTTCGCATCGAATTCCGCTTTGGTTTCTGCCAATGCTTTTTCATCGATATCCGAAATCACCACGCACGCACCCTCCTGCAACAGCTTCTGAGCGATCGCCTTTCCGATACCGCCCGAGCCGCCGGTTACGAACGCGACTTTGCGAGATACCGATTTTTCCTTCGGCATACGCTGCAATTTCGCCTCTTCCAGCAACCAGTATTCGATATCGAATGCTTCCTGCTCAGGCAATGACACGTAAGAAGAGATCGCCTCGGCGCCTTTCATTACATTAATTGCATTGATATAAAATTCTGCCGCAACGCGGGCTGTCTGCTTGTCTTTTGCGAACGAGAACATCCCTACGCCTGGCAACAGGATGATCACCGGGTTCGGGTCACGCACAGCGGGGCTGTTGGAATGCTTGCAGCGCTCGTAGTAAGCGATGTAGTCAGCACGGTATGCTTCGAACTGCGGACGGATCTGATCTAGGATTTCCGCGTCGGTTGCTTCGAGTTTTTCGAACGGCAGGTCGAGTACCAACGGGCGGATCTTCGTGCGCAGGAAGTGGTCGGGGCAGCTGGTACCTAATGGCGCCAGTTTATCCAGGTCATTACTTGCGATAAATTCCAATACACGCTCGTCGTCGGTAAAATGACCGATCATCGCCTGCTGCTCGGAAGCCAGACCGCGCAAATAAGGCGCCAGTTTACCAGCTATGGTAGCACGACGCTCCTTCGGCTCGCTTTCCAAGCGTGCACCGCCGAATACCGGACGGCTTTTGCCATAGTTCTCAGCCAGGTATTCCGACGCTCTTTCGATCGTATCGAGCGTGTTGATATAAGATTCGTATGCAGTATCACCCCAGGTAAACAATCCGTGACCGCCCAATACGATACCACGAATGCCGGGGTTGTCATTCAATGCCTGTTCCAGTTGCAGACCGAGGTCGAAACCGGGACGCTGCCAGGGTACCCACGCCAGCTCGCCGTTGAACAATTCCTTGGTAATAGCTTCGCCCTCTTTCGATGCAGCGATCGCGATCAATGCATCGGGGTGGAGGTGATCGATATGCTTGAATGGCAACAGGCCGTGCAGCGGCGTGTCGATGGACGGAGCCTTCGATTTCAGGTCGTAAATGCAATGGTTGAACAGCTCCACCATTTCATCTTCGAATTCCAGTCCGCGGTAGATATTTTTCAGGCTGTGCAGGCGATCGACGTATAAGCCGGCCAGTCCGCTTCTTGTTAAAGTACCAATATCGCCACCCGATCCCTTGATCCACATCACCTCGACCGGATTGCCCGTCAACGGATCTTTTTCGATGGTTTTACAGCTCGTGTTTCCACCAGCATAGTTGGTCAGGCGAAGATCGGCACCCAACAGATTTGAACGGTACAGAAGAAGTGCAACCTGATCATCACCCAGGGAAGCGGCTTTCTCTTCATCCCATAAATAGCTTACGTACCTGTACTGGCTTACTTTAGAACTGCTCATATTTGTTTCCTGATTATTTATCATTTTTGAGGTAAAAGTTCTTCTTTCCTGAAAGTATTTTAACAGATTAATACTACTCTCAACGTATGTGCAAGATTAGGAAACTTAGCAATGCACACCGTCCTGTTGTATCCTGCATGTTGAAATAAATTGAGAATTAATGTGAGATTTGGAAGTTTCGACAAAAAGAAATGGTCTGAACCATGTTTGTAACAGTTCAGACCACGAAAAGGTAAAATAACCTTACTGCCCTATCGCTTTATTAACAATTTCTTTGCGACATCGCCGATTTTGATAGTGTAGATGCCTTCTTTCAAATCTTTCACATCGAGCTTACCGGCAGACAATTTCGCACCCTTCATCACTGGTGCGCCAGTTGAAGTAAATACCGACACCAACTCGTTTTCCGCCGCGCCTTCAACTGTCAGCTCGGTCTGCGCCGGATTCGGATACATTTTGATTACACCCTTACCGGCCTTCACCACAATCACTTTCGAATATTCAAACTTCCCGTCATAATCCAGCTGCTTCAACCGGTAATAACCCGCTGCAAGCGGATTGAGATCGGTAAAATGATAAAACTGGTTTTCCTTGCTATCACCGCTTCCGTCTACAAAACCGATCTTTTCAAAGGTCCGCGCATCCGCGCTGCGCTCTATTTCGAAGCCTTTGTTGTTGGTTTCGGAGGTGGTTTTCCAGGTTAGTTTGGTTTGCTCTCCGCTCTTTTCTCCAGTGAACGATGCAAGCGTGACAGGAAGTCTTATGTTTCGATAATTACTACTCACCAGTTTCAACCCGACCGCTACACTATTAGTGACTTCCACCCGATATGTCGCTTCATCTGTTACCAATAGGGAGTTATACCCGACATTGGTCGCAAAAAGCGTATTATCCCTATACCACTTGTAAGTATTGTTTGCCAACGTCCCTCCTGCCTCTACAATCAACAGCGCCGCACCGGATACCTCTTGTATCTTTAGGGGAATCTGCGCTTGCGGCGAATATTGGTCAAGCTTTGTGATATTGGACTCCATACCGGCAAAAGTGATTGCATTATTGGAAAGATCGACTTGCCCTGACACAGGGATATTCGAAAGATCAGGTATCGGGCCGCTGAATGCATTGTATTTCAGGTTCAACACGGTGAGATTAGGCAAGTTACTGACACCCGACGGAATAACGCCATCAAAATTTGCGCTGTTTATGACTATCTTATTCAGTTTGGTAAGGTTACCAATACCCGCCGGCAGCTTTCCGGCGAAATAGCTATCATGCAGTTCCAGTTCTTCGAGATTTAACAGATTGCCCAAAAATGTAAAATCACCCAAGCCCTCATAGCGACTGATATACAATCGTTTTAGTTTCGACAAATTACCAAGCTGCTGCGGAAGTGCGTTCATAAAGCCATTGGCATTGAGCTCCAAAACTTCCAGATTCGAAAAACTGCCAATGGCAGCCGGAAATTCACCTTTTACCCAACCCTGGAAATACAGCTCCCTCAATTTGGGCAGAGCCGAGAGGAACGACGGAAAGGAAAAATCAGAGAATCCACCCATGGGGTCACCCGACCCCAGGTATAAAGTTTCCAGGTCGACAAGATTTGTAAAATTGGTTGGAACTTCGCCAGTCGGAGTCAGGGACAGCCCCTTCAACTTGGTAAGGCTCCCGATCACTCCGAGACTCGTCTTTTCAAATGTCTGGTCAGCGATATACAGATATTCAAGGTTGGTCAGATTCCCTAATTCAACAGGCAGGTTCCCGGTCAGATTACCCATCCACGTCCCTGTTTTTGAAAGATCCAGGGTATTTAAAGCCGTCAGATTCCCCACTTGGGACACAAGCTCTCCCTCTAACAGCAGCTCCTTTAAAACCAGTTTCGTCACACGCCCTCCTTCACACGTAACGCCATACCAACCACAGGGACTGTCACCAGTATTACCGGGGATAGCCCAATTTAACAGTTCGGGATAATTCGCACCGGCAAAGCCGTTATAAAGCGCTACCAGCGCCAAACGGTCGCTCTCCAACGTCTGGCCAAACGATTCGAATGAAATGAATAGAAGAATCAGTAAAAATTTACGCATGGCTATTTCGGTCATTTTAATTACCTGTGAATTAAGACACTAGAGCTCTCCTCGCCCACTCTCACGACATACCGGCCCACGCCCAGGTTCGTGATATCAATCTGCTGTTTGTCGGTAACCAGACCTTTAATGACAATGCGTCCATTCCCGTCGACGATCGAAAACGGTTGCTTCTGACTAATGCCTGAAATGGTCAGATGATCCTGTGCAGGATTAGGATAAACCTTTACGATTGCTGCGTCGCTCTTCACCGCAATCACCTTGGAGTATTCGAACTTACCGTCGTAGTCCAATTGCTTCAAACGATAATAACTGATCGCGAATGGGTTGAGATCAGTAAAATGATAAAACTGATCTTCCCTGGTGTCCCCGCTTCCGTCAACAAAACCGATCTTTTCAAAGGTCCGCGCATCCGCGCTGCGCTCGACTTCGAAGCCTTTGTTGTTGGTTTCGGAGGTGGTTTTCCAGGTTAGTTTGGTTTGGTTGTTTTCGGATTTGCCTTCGAAGGAGACGAGGGTTACGGGCATTGCAACAATTGCTTCGTCACCACTCACCAATGTTAATCCAGGGACCACGCTGTTTGTTACTTCTACCCGGAAAACTCCTGTCGGGACCACAATATAGTTGAGCCCATTCGTTGTGCTGAACAATGTCCCGTTTTTGTACCATTTATAAGTATTGTTAGACGTAGAGCCTCCCGCATGTATAGCATACAAAGATCCCGCCTCTCCCCCACCCAACGCAATTTCGACTTCCAGTTTAAACTTCTTCTGATTACCATAAGCATCCAGCCTGCTGATATTCGCCTCCATGCCGGAGAAATTGAAGGCATTATCATTGATTTTGACATCAGCCGCGGCGGAAATCCCCAGAATATTCGGAATCGGGCCCGTCAGATTATTGTGTGACAAATCCAGTTTCGTCAGTTTGGTCAGGTTGTTGAACGATGCTGGAATAGCACCTGTCAGCTGGTTTTCACTCAAATCCAGTACTTCCAGGTCCGGCAAATTGCCGAGGCTCGACAGGATGGTTCCGGTTACGCCTCCATGACGCATAATCAGCGTTTTGAGCTTAGTAAAATTTCCAATATATGCAGGAATATTACCGACTACTCCCTCAGTCTGCATGGGCGTATCCTCGACGGCAAGACTCAGATACTCTAGATTGACCAGACTGGCAAGAGAGGATAGGCCAGCCCAGTTCTGATAAGGTGTCAGCGAAAGATGTTTCAAGTTGGTTAGGCTATTTATTACCGAAACATTGACACCGCTCAGCTGATTTCCACTTAAATCAAGGTACTCAAGATTTGAAAGATTCCCTAGCTCGACGGGCAAATCTCCATAAAAGTAGGGAAACTCCCCTCCAGGGCCGGAAAGATCCAGGTGTTTCAGCGCAGAAAGGCTCCCAACAGCCGCCGGAATAGGTGCGATGATGTCGTTCTCTTCAACTATCAGCTTCGTAACGCGCCCACCCTCACAAGTAACTCCATACCAACCACATGGATTGTCGCCCGAACTGCCAGGTACTACCCAGCCAGTATTGTCATGCCAATTATTTCCGCCAGTGGCCTGATAAAATGCCACCAAAGCCAAACGGTCCGCTTCGAGTGTCTGCCCGAAGGATTTGAACGATATTAACAGCAGAATTAGTAAGAGTTTACGCATGGCAGTGCTAGTAAATGTAAGTAATTACCTATTAATCAATAAATTAATACTCTCCCCATCTACCCGCACAACGTATCGGCCGGTTCCCAGGTTAACGATGTCGATCTGTTCTTTCTCTCCTGCCAAACCCTCCAGAACAACCCGTCCGTTCTGATCCACAATCGAAAACTTTTGCTTTCGGTTGATACCTGAAATAGTCAAATATTCCCGGGCAGGATTGGGATAAATCCTCACGATGGCACCGTCGCTTTTCACCGATATGATTTTGGAATATTCAAATTTGCCGTCGTAGTCGATCTGTTTCAAACGGTAATAAGCCATGGCAAATGGTTTGGTATCCGTAAAATGATAGGTTTTGTCTTCCTTCGTATCCCCGTTTCCATCCACGAAGCCAATCATCTCATATTCTACGCCATCTTTACTTCTCTCGATTTCGAAACCTTTGTTATTAATTTCTTCTGCGGTTTTCCAAACTAGTTTATTACTTCCCGCCTGTGATTTCCCGGTAAAGGAAACCAGGTGAACTGGTAAGCGCGGCAACAAATAGTCATCGCTTACCAGGGTCAATCCGGGAACCATGCTATTAGTCACCTCAACCCTGTAAACGGATTGCTCAAAAACATGGAAGTACTCAGATCCCACGTTGGTGGCTTGCAACACTCCATTTTTATACCAGCGATAGGTGTTATTTGCTTTTGTCCCTCCCGCATAGACGAACAAATCAACATCAAAGGCCCCGCCTCCAAGAGGGAAATTCCCGCCAATCATCAATTTAGCCTGAGGAGAATAGTTATCTATCAATCCCAAAAGACCGATATTGGATTGCATTCCATCGAAATTAAAATCATTGTTTTGAATAGAAACGGTTGCCGACACTGGTATACCTGCCAAGCTAGGAATAGGCCCGAACATGGCATTTTCGGATAGATCCAGCGTTTTCAAATTCGTCAGTTTGTTAAAGGAGGCAGGTAGCAGGCTTTGAAGATTATTGTGATGAAGATCTAATACTTCCAGGTTCAAAAGATTTCCTAAAGAGCTCGGAAGTTGTTCGGTAAGCCCTGCCCAAGGCATTGAAAGCGTTTTCAGTTTAACAAAATTCCCGAAATAAGCGGGAATACCCCCTACCGAGCCCATCTCCGGCCAGGCCAAACCACCCCTTACACCGAAATACAAGTGTTCGAGGTTAACCAAATTCTGGAAACTGGCCGGAATAACCCAGGAAGTTGGCGTATCGAATGCCAGGAAGTTCAGCTTAGTCAGCGAGCCGATCACATGCATGTTTGTCCCTGTAAAATCATTCCCGCTCAAATTGAGATATTCGAGATTCGTCAGGCTCCCGAGCTCGACCGGAATTTCCCCCAGCCATGGAAGAAATTCCAATCCACCACCTTGTAAATTGAGGTATTTCAAAGCCGTCAGATTACCTATTTCCGGCGCAATGGGACCGTGTACCTGAAACATAGACAAATCCAACCCAGTCACGCGCCCGCCTTCGCAGGTAACACCAGTCCAACCACAGGGGTTGTCGCCTACATTCCACCCGGTAATATCATTAAAATACTCGTGGCTACTCACGACCCCCTCAGTAGCATAATAAATGGCCATCAAAGCCTGGCGGTCAGTTTCCAGCGACTGGCCGAATGAATGAATTGAAATAAATAGGCAGACAAGCCCGAGTAGACATCTTTTCATAGCGTCATAGAAAAGGGTTCAAAAAATCCTCGAAACGTTGAGCGGGTGCCTGGGCCGGTAGACGATGCTGCCGGGTACTGTAAGAATGTTGTATATACAAATGTAACCGAATGCGCGAAAAGATCGCACACCGGTTACAAAAAATTATCGAAGCTTAATATCGGATTACCTGCTACCTGTCAATTACTTCCAGGTGAGGCCCATATTGCGGAAGAGGAATGCATAAATGTCCGCCTGGGTTTCCAGCGCTTTTTTGGTGTTGCTCGCGCCGTGGCCGGAGTTGGTATCAATCCGGATCAGTAATGGATTGGTTGAAGTAGCTCCCGCCTTTGCCTGCAATTCAGCCGCATATTTGAACGAATGCGCCGGAACAACGCGGTCGTCGTGATCGGCAGTGGTGATCATCGTGGCGGGGTAATGGCCGCCTGTTTTGATATTATGAAGCGGGGAATATCCGTATAAAACCTTGAACTCCTCTGCATTGTCGCTGCTGCCGTAATCGGCGATCCAGTTCCAGCCGATGGTGAATTTGTGGAAACGCAGCATATCCATGACGCCTACCGCCGGGAACGCCACTTTGAAAAGTTCGGGGCGCTGGTTCATGACGGCCCCCACGAGCAACCCGCCATTGGAACCTCCCTGAATGGCCAACCGCTCCGGCGAAGTGTACTTCTCCCGGATCAGGAATTCGGCAGCGGCAATGAAGTCGTCGAACACATTCTGCTTTTTCAGCTTCATGCCTTGCTCGTGCCATTTCTCGCCGTACTCGCTTCCACCTCGCAGGTTTGCCTGTACAAATACGCCTCCCTGGTCGAAAAACGGGATACGGGTAGGGCTAAACGCAGGTGGCAGACTTATATTAAATCCGCCATAACCATAAAGGATCGTGGGATTGGTGCCATCCAGTTTCAGTCCTTTTTTGTAGGTAATGAATGCCGGAATACGGGTGCCGTCCTTGCTTGGGTAGAATACCTGTTTTGTCTCGTAATCCGAAGGCTTAAATGTCACTTCTGGTTCGCGGAAAACGCTGCTCTTCCCACTCGCAATGTCATAGCGGAATATCGTCGAAGGGTAATTGAAGGAAGTATAGGTATAAAACACAAAAGTATCTTCACGATCACCTCCAAAACCCGCCGCCGAACCGAGGCCGGGCATTTCGATCTCGCTTTCAAGCACGCCCTTGGGGGTGTACACGTACGTACGCGAGGTCACATCTTTCAAATACGACGCAAAGAGCTTTCCGCCTGCCAGCTGGGCAGATTCCAATGGCTCCTGACGCTCGGGTAACACGGTTTCCCAGGTCCGGCCAGCGGTTTTGAAAAGCATTACCTTACCATTCGGGGCGTTGTCGTTAGTTTCGATCAGGAAATCGGCGCCCAGGTTTTCAATAATGCTGAAACTGGCGTCGGTGATTTTCTCGCGGACAGGCACAAAACGGCTTTCACCTCTTTTCAACACCCACACCCCATTGCCATCCTTACCCTTTCCGCGGTCGCTTACGGTCAGGACGGCGTATTGTTCGTCCTCGGTCGTACCTACGGTGTGGAAGCGTTGCGGATTTGCAGGGTCTTCAAATATCAGCTTATCCTGCTCCTGCTTCGTGCCGATGCGGTGGAAAAATACCTGGTGATTCTCATTTTTGGTGGCCAGTGCGCTGCCGTCCGGCTTCGGATACCTACTGTAATAGAAGCCGTCGCCTTGCCATGAAGCGCCCGAAACCTTCACCCATTCTACCTTGTCGGCCAGCATCGAAAGGTCTTTCATCTGCATTACCTGGTATTCCTGCCAGTCGGAGCCGCCTTTGGAAAAGCCCAACACCGCATAAGCACCATCTTTGGACAGGCTGAAAACAGTAAGCCGCGTAGTACCGTCAGGCGAAAGCTTGTTGGGATCGATCACCACTTCGGGCGCCCCGTTGAGCCCCTTCTGGCGATATAATACGGCCTGATTTTGCAGACCGTCGTTTTTGTAGAAATAGAAATACTCCCCTTTCTTTTTAGGAGCCGAGTACTTGGGATAATTGTAGGCCTTTTCGAGATCCCGGAATATCTTCTCCCTGAATGGAATGGCATGGAGATAACCGAATGTGACGTCGTTCTGCGCCTTCACCCACGCGGCCGTTTCTTCGGAACGGTCGTCTTCGAGCCAACGGTATGGGTCGGCGACTTTCGCGCCGTGGTACTCGTCAAAATGCTCCTGTTTTCTGGTTTCAGGGTATTTCAATTGCTGGGCATTGCCGGTTCCCGACAATGCCGATGCTGTCATCAAAGTCATCAGAAAAATTTTTGGATCCATAATAACGGCCGTCATTTAATGATCTCCACTTCCAATGAACTCGGAGCGTCGGCCTGGTGATAAATAGTGTGTTTAGCAGTGGTAAAATCCGAATCCTGCGCCTTATAGATATTCTCGACGTACTTCTGCGGGTTACGGTCGAAAAGCGGGAATGCGGTACTCTGAACCTGGATCATAATGCGGTGGCCTTTCTTGAAGGTATGCAACACATCCTGCAAACGGAATTTCAGGTCGGTTACTTTGCCAGCTACCACAGGTTCGGGTTTTTCAAAGCTATTGCGGAAACGCGCGCGCATTACCTCGCTGCGCACCATTTGCTGGTAACCCGCCAATACCACTTTCGGATCGGGCATGTAGGCGTGGTTCTTCTCATCATCCGGGTAGACGTCGATCAGTTTCACGAAGAAGTCGGCGTCGGTACCAGTCGTACTGAATTTAAGCAATGCATTGATCTCCCCGCCCAGCGTCACGTCGTCGGTCAGAATGTCCGTTTCAAAAACGAGTACATCGGGACGGGTAGCAGCGAAGCGCTGGTCTTCCGACATGTATTCAAACGGCGTAAAGCCCGACATCTGCTTGTAATTTGCTGTGTAAGGTACCGGCTTCAACGGATCGCTCACATATGCGGTCACCGATTTGCCTTCCTTCGGTGCTTCAAAATCCAATTTGCCTTTTGAGTGGAAATACAATTTGTGTTTCTCGGCATTCGCTACCGGCCATTTATCGAACGTCTTCCATTCCTTTTTTCCCGTATCAAACAAATAAGCCTCCGGCAGTCCCGTTTTTCCGTCGCCGGCCTCTTTCAGGAAGTGCTTGAAGAATTTGGCTTCGATATTGTTCTGGTAAAAAGTAGCAATGCTGTCCCCGAAATAAATATCGTTGTGCAAGGTATGCCCGGTTTCCCGGCTCCAACGGCCGTGCCCGAATGGCCCTACCACCAGCGTGTTGTACATGGAAGGATTGTTCTTTTCGAGCGTTTTATAGGTATTCAGGGGACCGTACAAATCCTCGGCATCGAACCAGCCGCCCACAGTCATGAAAGCATGTTTTACACCTTTCAAATGCGGCAGAATGTCGCGCTTTTTCCAGAACTCGTCTTTATTGGGGTGGTTGACGGTCTCCTGCCAGTAAAAGTTCTGTGAATAGTATTTATCAAAATTCTTCAAAGAACCCATTTCCAGGTTGAAGGTATACCCATCCGGCTTAGGCGTGAACATTTCGCCCGCAAACCACGAATCGGTCGTCGGCTTCGGCGGCTTGATCCCGAAAACGGGGAAAGTGAGGTAATACCCTTGTGTGAATGCGCCGTTGTGGTGGAAATCATCAAAAAAGAAATCGGCGATCGGTGCCTGCGGCGAAGAAGCCTTCAATGCCGGGTGCCCCGCCAATGCGCTGGCCGTGGTATAAAAGCCGGGATACGAAATACCCCATTGCCCCACCCGACCATTGTTGTTCGCAACGTTTTGAAGCAGCCATTCAACGGTATCGTACGTATCCGACGCCTCATCAACGTCATTCTTGCCTTTTTTTTGGTCGATATGCGGGGTCATGTTCGTCCATGTGCCTTCGCTCAGGTAGCGCCCGCGCACATCCTGGTACACGAATATGAACTTGTCGCGCATCAGCGCCGGGCTCGGGCCCAGCCGGGGCGGATACTTGTCGGCGCCGTATGGGGCAACACTGTAACAAGTACGCTGCATTAAAAAGGGGTACTTCTTGTCGGCCGATGCATCTTTGGGGGAATAAACGATCGTATGAAGTTTCACACCGTCCCTCACCGGAATGTCGTATTCCGCTTTGGAATAATTTTCACGGATGTACTGCTCGTCGGAAGCGACTTGCCCATAAACGTGCTGGCCCAGCACGATCAGCGCTGCGCAGAGTAGATTTTTGATCATAGTTTGTGATTATTTTCTCTTATAGTAATTCAAAGATACGCTGGCGACATTTCCTTTTTCACTCAGCGTGTAGAAGCCCTTGCTTTCGTTTTCAAAACAGATCGCCTCACCCTGCGGTTCAAGAGCTACCGTCAAAGTTTTGGTGGCGGATTTGACGAGCGTCTGGCCCACCGACTCTCCATTGCCTCTTTTCCAGTAATACACGCCCACGTAGGTACGTACCACCATTTCACTTCCATCTTTGGAAATGCTTCCCGCCGTGGCAATCGCAACGCCCGGAACCGTACCGACCTTCTCGGCCACAATGGTTTCGCTTGTCGACTGCGGGAATGGCAATCGGTAAATATTGGTCTGCGCTTCCTTGGATAAAACGAAAATGTCCTTCGTCACCGGATCTACAATCAACGCCTCGGCGTCCCTTGGGCCATCGGGATAGCTGAAAGTAATCTTTTGTAAAGCATTTTGGCTGAAAGAGCCATCGGCACCATTAATTTCAGGAATGCGGTAGATCGTATTGGTGGGCGTAGCCGGAGGGTTATTGTTGCCAATGTCCGCGATGTAGGCATACGACACCCCATTATCCGGTCCCGGGCCTACTGCTACTTCTTCCCAATCGTGGTTGTTGCTGCCCGGAACATTGTATTCCTTGATGCTTTTGCCATCCTTGCTGATCAGGTAAAGCGAGTTGGGCTGGCCGGAATCCTGAATTGTCCAAAGATAACCGGGCATTGTGGCGCTGGCCGCCAAGCCGGATGCTTCGTCAATCACGCCGGCTGCAATCGGAAATTGCTCGGGTGTTGTTTCAAACTGGTCCGACAAGCCGCTCCCTCCGGGGGAAGGTTCGGGATCGCCGCATGAACAGGTTACGCAAAATACCAGTGAAGATAAGATCAGCCCCACTCGTCCGCCCACGCCGTCATATATTTTCATAGAAAACACTTCATGTTAGATTTGCTAAAAATACGTACTTTTGCCGCATTTATTATCAGCGACTTTCATTATATCAGTATTAAAATAGTTATATGTTACGTACACATACCTGCGGGGAATTAAGCTTAGGACATGTAAATCAAGACGTTGTATTATGTGGTTGGGTTCAGCGCGTCCGCGACAAAGGAGGCATGATCTGGCTCGACCTGCGTGACCGTTACGGCATCACCCAGCTTCTGTTCGAAGAGGGCAAAACCCCTGCAAATGTGTTGGAAACAGCCCGCTCGCTGGGCCGTGAATTCGTGATTTCTGCCAAAGGTGCGGTAATCGAGCGTCTGTCGAAAAACGACAAGATCGCTACCGGCGACATTGAGATCCGCGTGTCGGAACTCTCGATTCTGAATCCCGCGAAATTACCTCCGTTCCTGATCGAGGACGAGACCGACGGCGGCGACGATATCCGTATGAAATACCGCTACCTCGACCTTCGCAGAAATACGGTTCGCCAAAACCTGCAATTGCGCCATCAGGTAGCGCGGTACACGCGTGCTTACCTCGATAACCTCAATTTCATCGAAGTAGAAACCCCGGTACTCATCAAATCCACGCCGGAAGGTGCCCGCGATTTCGTGGTGCCAAGCCGCATGAACCCGGGTGAGTTTTATGCATTACCGCAATCTCCGCAGACATTCAAACAGCTTCTGATGGTGGCCGGCTTCGACCGTTACTATCAGATTGTGAAGTGTTTCCGCGACGAGGATTTGCGCGCCGACCGTCAGCCGGAATTCACCCAGATCGACTGCGAAATGTCGTTTGTGACCCAAGAGGACGTGCTGAATACATTCGAAGGCATGATCCGCGAGCTCTTCGCAAAAGTGAAGAACATCGACCTTCCGGAAGTTCCGCGCATGACTTACGCGGATGCAATGCGGTTGTATGGTTCCGACAAACCGGATATTCGTTTCGATATGCAATTCGTGGAGCTGAAAGGCGAAGATCGCGATCTTACTTCCGGAAAAGGCTTCGGCGTATTCGACGATGCAGGCCTCGTGGTGGGTATCAATGCCACCGGCTGCGCAGGTTATACAAGGAAACAAGTCGACGAACTGACCGATTGGATCAAGCGTCCGCAGATCGGAGCGAAAGGCCTGGTGTATGTTCGTTACAATACCGATGGATCAATCAAATCGTCCGTAGACAAATTTTACACCGAAGAGGAGCTTAAAAAATGGGTTGAAGCGTTCGATGCTAAGCCAGGCGACCTTCTGCTGATCCTGTCGGGTCAGGGCGACAAAACGCGTAAGCAGCTCAACGAGTTGCGCCTCGAAATAGGTTCACGTCTGGGACTGCGTAATCCTGATGAATACCGTGCATTGTGGGTAATTGACTTCCCGCTTTTGGAGTTTGGCGAAGAGGAAAACCGCTGGTTTGCGATGCACCACCCGTTCACCAGCCCGAAACCGGAGGATATCGATCTGCTGGATAAAAATCTGGGACAGGTGCGGGCCAATGCATACGATATGGTGATCAACGGCGTTGAAGTTGGCGGAGGTTCGGTAAGGATCTTCGAAAAAGAGCTTCAACGAAAAATGTTCGAGATCCTCGGATTCTCGGCAGAAGAGGCGCAGGAGCAATTCGGTTTCCTGATGAATGCATTTGAATTCGGCGCCCCTCCTCACGCCGGTATCGCATTTGGTTTCGACAGGCTTTGTTCTATCTTCGGCGGTGCCGATTCGATCCGGGATTTCATTGCATTCCCGAAGAACAACTCAGGTCGCGACGTCATGATCGACTCTCCTTCGACGATCTCGGACGGGCAGCTTAAAGAGTTGGCAATCCGGGTAGAAGGGGTGAATTCCTGATCAAAATCAGAACTAATTCGCGGATAATCTAAATAAAGTAAGATTTTGTAGATTTGCCGCCGGGCATCATATAAATTTAACCACAGGACCATCCGGAAACGGAGCGGTCCTGATTGTAATTAAACTACACTGCATGCATTATCAATCCTTTGTAAGAACCTATTTCAGGAATACCCTATTGTTGCTGCTCCTCCTGGCCAACGTCGGGGTTTTTGCTCAAAACAATACTTCTCCAACAACGGATCCGACACAAACCAAAATCGATCCCACGCAAGTAACCAACCAGCAGGCTGTCGACTTTTACAATCAGGCCAAATCGGCCGGTATGTCGGATATGGACATCGAAAGAGCTGCATTGCAGAGAGGTTATACATTGGACCAGATATCCGCCATGCGCAAACGGCTTCAGCAAAAGCCGAATGAGAGGCAAGCCAACGATCCCAACCGCGACCAACTGGACGAAACCAGAGACCAGGACGACGCGGATCAACTGGAAGACGAAGCAAACAACGAGCGCGATTCCACCAACGCAAGAAACGCGCGAAACCGCCGCCTGAGCCGCACTTTCGGGTCCGCTTTCTTTTCACGGACCACTTCCACGTTCGAGCCTAACCTGCGCATCGCCACCCCGCGGAACTATATTCTCGGGCCGGAAGATGAAATCGTTGTGGATATTTACGGAAATGCGGTGGATAACTTCCGCATGAAGATCAGCCCGGAAGGAACCGTAAAAATGCTTAACCTGGCTCCTGTCTATATCAATGGATTGACCATCGAACAGGCCAGCGAACGCATTGTAAACCGCTTGCGCCAGGCTTATTCAACGCTCAATCGCCCGGGCTCGGGAACCTATTCGTCCATCACACTCGGTAATGTGCGAAGCATACATGTGATGATCACGGGCGAGGCTGTACGTCCGGGGACTTACACCGTATCTTCACTTGCAACCGCATTTAATGCATTGTCTATCTCCGGCGGCCCAAGCCTGAACGGTTCATATCGCAACATCGAGGTGATCCGGAACAATAAGGTGATCCGGACGATCGACCTTTACAAGTTCCTCGTCGACGCCGACCTGCGCGACAATATCGCCCTGCAAGATCAGGACATTATTCTTATCAGACCGTTTGAGACAAGAATAGAATTGAACGGCCAATTGAAACGTGCAGGCATTTTTGAGGCGAAACCAGGTGAAACCCTTGGAAACATTATCCGTTATGCCGGAGGTTTTACACCGGAGGCTTACACGAAGACATTCACCTACCAGCGCAATACCGGGACCAATTATATGATTGGTAGCATAGACTCGGTTCAGATCGAGACTTTCACACCCAGAAACGGCGATATTTTTAATGTGAAACGGATATTGGATATCGTTGCCAACCAGGTCGAAGTACGTGGTGCGGTTACATTGCCTGGCCCGTATGCATTGGAAGAGCGTTGTAATTCTGTTCTGAAACTGATCCAGATGGCGCAGGGACTTAGCCCGCGTGCCTTCCTGAACCGCGCCATTCTCGAGAGATCCAGTGGCGAGACCCAGACAGGCATCGTGGCGATCGACCTCCGCAAGCTCATTAACGGTGAAATAGCCGATATTCCATTGCTCGCAGGCGATATCCTGACAATCAAATCCGTGGAAGACCTGAAAGAATTCACTTTCCTGACCATTTCAGGGTCGGTGATCAACCCGGGCAACTACTATTATTATAAAGACATCACCATCGCCGACCTTATTTTCCAAGCCGGTGGCTACACGGAGGGTGGTATTCCCTATCGCATCGAGGTATCACGTCGCGTGAAGAACGATACGCTCGACCTGCCTTCTTCGCAGAATGTGCGCATTTTCTCCATCGATGTGGCCGATAACCTGGTACTTAACCCTGACGACCAGAGATTCAAACTCCAACCGCAGGACATCATCGTAGTGCGCAAATCCCCGCGTTACGAGGCACAGAAATCCGTTACCGTCGTCGGAGAGGTGAGGTACCCGGGCAATTACACCATTATCAACAATTTCGAACGAATTTCAGACCTGTTCAACAAGGTAGGCGGGCTGCGTCCCGAGGCATACCTGCCCGGTGCGCGTTTTTACCGGAGCCAGGAGCTGATTGCCGTCGACATTGAAGCGATCGTGAATAAGCCCTCGCTGTCATCAAACTTGTTACTGATGCACGGCGACACCCTGGTAATCCCAAGGCGTGCCGAAACGGTGCGGATTCAGGGAGGCGTACACAATCCATCAGTGATGAATTTCGATCCCAAGTTCAGCTACGACGATTACATTTCTCAGGCTGGTGGCTATACCGAGCAGGGATGGAAGAAGCGCGTGTACGTTTCGTATCCTAACGGCCGTACGCACAGAACGAAGAGTTTCCTGTTTTTCAGATCTTTCCCTAAAGTTGAACCTGGCGCAGTTGTGACCGTGCCGGTGAAAGCAGTTGAGCCTGACCGTCAGAAAACACCTGGCGAGCGCATTGCATTATTCTCTTTCATCGCATCGATGGTTAGTACACTCACATTGGCGGTAATTACCGTGAGCAGAAATAATTAACCATGATATCCCATCCAGAAAAAAAGCCGGTAACGACTGACAGCGGTCAGGGCTCATTCAATGCATCGGAAATACGTTTTGCAGATATTATCCTGTTTGTAGGAAAATATATCAAATTGCTGGTACTGGCAGGAATCGTGTCACTGGCAGCCGGAATAGCGTATAGTTTCACGCTTAAAAAGAAGTACGAGGCCAAAGTAAGCCTTCTGCCGGAGTACGGTGCGCCTAAAAGGGGCTCCTTCTCCCTGTTGGGTGCAGGGCTTAACGGCGACGGTGCGGAAAAGCTGCAACCGGACCTTTACCCGACCATTATGCAAAGTTCGCCGTTTGGTGAATACCTGCTCAAACAGCCTGTGGTAGACCAGGACAACAAATCTTATAAAACACTCCTGGATTTTATGAGAGCGCAAGCCAAACCTGGATTGCTATCCGGCTTGTTCTCTTCGTCGCCCAAAGCTCCTGCCAAGGAAGTCAAGCTAAAAAGGGACGGGATCCTTTCATATTCCCTTTCGGAGCAATCCAGTATCGCGGGCGCCATTTCCTTACTATCGGCCGACGTGGATCAAAAAAGCGGTGTAATACAGATCAGCGCGGAGACCGTCGATCCTTTCGTGTCGGCGATCATTGTGGAGGCGGCGCAGAAATACCTCATCGACTACGTTGAGGACTATCGCTCATCCAAAGCAAGCCAGCGTGAAGGCCTGCTTGCCGATCGCGTGAAAGAAGCCAAAGCCCGGCTCCGAACCGCCGAATATACCCTTCAAAGCTACCGCGACCAGAACAGAAATATCTTTTCAAACACCGCCAAAATCGAAGAGCAACGATTGCAAGCTGAGTATGTGTTGTCGGAATCGCTTTACAGCGATCTGGTAAGACGTTACGAGCAAGCCAAAGTTAGTGTAAAAGAAGAGCGCCCGGTATTCAAAGTGCTCGAACCCGTCAAAGTCCCGTTGTTTAAAAGCAGCCCGAAAAGGTTGCGCGTAGGCCTGATCTGGGGTTTTCTTGGCGGTTTTTTCACCCTTTTGTATATCCTGCTTATTAAAGAAAAAGTGATTCAGAAGATCGTTTCGGGCGCAAACGAGTAGAACTCGGGGCGCCCACACTCAACTTTTTATACACATGCTACATATTTTGTTTTCCCGGTTTACCTTGCAGGTATCTGTCCCGCTCATTGCCGCCGATCTGAAAACCCCTCAAATGTAACTGGTCAATGAAAGCTCAACAGGAAATTGCAAGAGGGACGATCATCGTGTTTATCACAAATATCCTCAGCGACATCGGCCAAGGTTCCACCACAATTCGCGGAGCCACCAAGTTTTCATCGTGCCAGTTCGCATTCAATTGCATCAACCACTTTTCGAGGTCCCTGGACAATACGCCCATGGGCAGGTATATTGTTACCCGCCACGTTTCACTTTCTTTTGATTGAACTTTATGTCAAAAAGCTGAGCCATCTGAAAAGTAAACGATGAGGACCGACAGGAAACCTAAAATATTGTCATTCAGCCACTATGGCACACTTTACGGTGCGAACAGGTCCCTTTTAACTTTACTTATCGCTACCAGGGACCAGATCGATTGGTCGGTGATATGCCTGGAAGACGGCGATTTTGCCGAAGAGCTGGCCAGGAACGGTATCGAATTCAAGATTGTCACATTTGCCAACGATATCCACAAAGCTCCCAGGTTCCCGCAATGGTTTCACAGCATTAAAAGATTTGGATTCAATGTACTGGCTGCCCTGTATGTAGCGGCATTGGTCGTCAGAAAGAGGGTCGATCTGATCCATACCAACTCATCGGTGATCTTTTTTGGGGCGCTAGTCGCATTCTTTTCCGGCCGCAAGCACCTGTGGCACATTCGGGAATTCGTGTACGAGGATTATCACCTGAAATACAACTTCGGAAAATCGTCATTCCGGTTTTGGGCCAACAAAGCGGCACGCATGATCTGTATTTCAAAAAGCATTGCCCAAAAAAGGGTTATCGATGCGGGCGTTACCACTCCCTATGTGGTGATTTACAATGGCCTCGTCGACGCGCTTCCGGAGTTACCATCGCGTGTACGCGGCGAAATGTCCTTGGCGGGCATTGTAGGTATCATCGATCCGGCTAAAGGACAGTTGACGGCAGTAAAAGCGGTGAATACACTCATCAAAAAAGGGACAGCCGTAAAATTGGAAATTGTGGGCGAAATTGGCGATCCGGCCTATTATGAGGAAATTGCAACATATATAAAAAAGGAAGGCATTAGCGAGTATATTCAATTTACTGGATTTGCCAAAGATATTCAAAGCATTTACCGGCGTCTTGATGCATTGCTCATGTGCTCGCCGAGTGAGGCGCTCGGGCGCGTGACGATCGAAGGTATGATGTACGGTGTGCCAGTCGTAGCGTTCGACTCCGCAGGTACCAGTGAGATTATCCGGCACGGGCAAACAGGCCTGCTCTACCAGTCCGATGAGCATGGCCTTGCCGTTGAATTAGAAAGATTACTCAATGACCATGCCCTGCATGCGGATATAGCTGAACGCGCGCGCGAGCATGTTTTTCAAAATTTCACGATTACAACATATCGCGACAACTTTATCAGGGAAGTAGAAAGTTGCCGTAAAATCTAAGTTATGCAGTACCCCAAAATTTCGATTATCACAGTCGTAAGAAACGGCGAAAAGGATCTTGAAAATGCCATCAAAAGTGTCGTTGCCCAAAGCTATGACCATATCGAGTACATCGTTCTGGACGGCCTCTCGACCGATGGTACACTGGACATCATCCGGAAATACGAGCATGAGATCGCTCTCTGGAAAAGTGAAGCCGACCGCGGGATCTTCGACGCCATGAACAAGGGTCTCGATCTTGCCACAGGCGACTGGGTCTATTTCCTCGGCTGCGACGATGTACTGGCTTCGCCGACCATCATCGAGGAAGTTGTTGCCGAGATTAAAGAAGCCGACGGCATTTACTACGGGAACACCTATCTCAAAAAAAGCAACCAGATCTACACCGGCAAAGTAAGCAAATGGAATATCGCATTGCGGAACATTTCGCATCAGGCCATTTTCTACCCGAGGTCCGTTTATAAGCAAAAGAAGTATAACTTAGATTATAAATTAACGGCCGACCACGTCTACAACGTGGAGTTGTACAGCCGCCTTGCTTCGGATTTCGTTTACATGCCCAAACTGATTTCGATATACAACGACCTCGGCATGAGTTCGGTAAATATTGACCATCAGCATAAAAAGGACATCGTCGGCATTGTGTATGACAATCTGGGCAGTGCGGTGGGTTCCTACTACTGGTTTCGTGTGAAGCTTTCTAATTTCAAAAACAGCCTGAAAGGTGGGAAATGATTTCTCTGTACCGAAATGACCGGATCAAAATCGTATGCCAAATATTGTTTTCTTTATTTATAATATCTCGGCGGTAGGCGGAACAGAACGTGTAGCTTCGGTCATTATCAACGAACTTGCCAGAAGGAATTACAATGTCCACGTGCTGGGCCTTTATGGTGACCCCGGCAAGATTTTCTTTCCTTTCGAACCGAATGTGAAAGTAACCAGCCTGCATATCGAGGATTTGAAAGGCGTTCGGAAAATCCTTTACTCCCAACACAGGATCCGGCAGTTCGTCAACAGCAACCATATCGACACATTTGTTACCGTCGAATCGATCATGGCGACGTATTCGGTCCCGTCGCTGGCTTTTACAGGCATCCGGCATGTGGTGTGGGAGCATTTCAATTTCAAGGTAAGCCTGGGTATTGCAGCCCGGTCGTTCGCCCGCCAGCTTGCACTTAGCTTCGCCGACAGGATCGTAACGCTAACGGCCCGCGACATACAATTCTGGAAACAGGGAGGCTGGTACCGCCGCGCACAATTGGTGCACATTCCCAACCCCATGTTTCTCGAAGAACAAAAAATCAATGAAAGCCCCTCCAAAACGGTCATTTCCGTCGGGAGGATCACTTTCCAGAAAGGGTTTGACTTGCTGGTGGATGCGTGGGCAGGGCTTTCCACCGAACTTCGAAACGAATGGAAACTGCTCATTATCGGCGACGGAGAAGACAAACCTCTTCTTGAAAAGCAAATAGCAGAACTCGGGATGAGCGATTCCGTCGAACTCGTCGGCGCTACGAAAGCTGTTTTTGCCTATTTTGAAAATGCTTCCGTGTATTGTCTGAGTTCGCGGTTCGAGGGGTTGCCCATGGTGCTTCTGGAAGCCCTGGCGTTCCACTTGCCGATTGTTGCTTTCGATTGCGACACCGGACCGGAAGAACTGATCGAACACGGACAAAATGGTATCCTGGTGGAAGCGGGTAACATAAACAAATTGTCGCAATCACTGGCCGACCTCTTGAAAGACGATACCCTTCGGGAACGCATGAGGAATTACAAATCACAAAAACTCCATACCCTCGAACTGGGTGGGATCATGGAGCAGTGGAGCCGCGTATTGAACTAGTAACCACCCGATGCAGACACACTAACCTTGAAAACAAAACTACTTTACATACTACACGATGTGCAGATCGGCGGCGTTGAAGTAGCCATGCTATCGGCATTACCCGAGCTGAACAGGCAATTTGATCTGAAAGTGATGGTTTTGGGGAGCATCGATGCCAATATAACCAGCCACCTTTCCCCGGAGGAAAAAGCCTGCCTGGTTCCGTTCGACTATAAGCTGAGCGTGTATCCGCTGGTCATCCCCAAAATGATCCGGTTCATTCTGCGCTTCGCACCCGACGTCATGATTTGTTCGCTGTGGCGGGCGTCCCTGCTCGGCGTCATTGCCAAATGGTTCAGGCCGAAATTGCGCTTCATTTCCTTCATTCACAATACCGCTTTTTTTCACCGTCTCGACCGCCTGTTCAGCCAGACAGCAACCCGCAACGCCGATTCGATCTTCACCGATTCCCAGGCTACTGCCGCATTTGTGAACCAGCAGTTCGGGCCTTCCGTGCCTGTCGAGGTGATTTCATTTTTTACGAGCCATTCACCGGATTTTAAAACAGCCCCACCCTTTGATAACCAGGACGTGCGGTTTATGTTCCTGGGTCGGATCAATTCCGTAAAAAACTTACCTTTGGCTGTCGACACCATCCGGTACCTGACCGATCACGGGTACAATGCTTTCCTGGATATTTACGGCAGGGACGACGGGATGCTCGAAACGGTAACTGAATACATCCGTACTAACCAACTCGAAAGCCGGGTTAGGTTTCAGGGCGAAGTGAACGGCAGCCAGAAGCTGGAATTATTCAGGAAACACAATTTCCTGATTCAGCTGAGTACCAACGAAGGGATGGCCATGAGTGTGGCGGAAGCGATGCAAAACGGGCTGGCCTGCTTCGTGACCGCGGTGGGCGAAATTCCCAACTACGCGGAAGACATGAAGACCGCGATTTTTGCTGATATTAGTACAACCGAAACATTCGGCAATTCTTTGAAAAAACTGGAATCCGTGATCGCCGATCCGCATCTTTACGAACGGATCTCGGCAGGCAGTTACGAGGGGTTTAAAACGGTAGGCACCTATTCAGAATCCCTGATACGCAGTATCGGGCGCGTTCTGAAAGGAAACAACGCCGTAGGCAGCCATTAAAGGCGTATTTAACAGAGAAGCGGTTCCTTTGGAGTTGTAATTGAGATTATGAAAATATTACATGTCATCACACTAGCTGAACTCGGTGGCGCTCAATCCGTGGTGATCAATTTAGCACGGGAATCGGTCAATGACGGGCATGAGGTAATGGTTGCGTCGTCGGAAGACGGGGAATTGTGGAAAGTACTTCCCTCGGAAGTGAGTCAGTGGAAGATCAATCCGTTGCAGCGCTCGATCAGCCTCTCGAAAGAGCACAAGGTCGTAAATGAATTGCGCCGTCTGTACCAGATCTTCAAGCCCGACGTCATTCACCTGCATTCTTCCAAGATCGGGATTCTGGGGCGCCTCGCATTTCCACGGAAAAAGATCGTTTACACCGTTCACGGCTTTGACTCCATCCGGGTTGCATTCAGGAAATTTCTACACCTGGAACGCCTGCTTCAGATCCGGGCTAAGCATATTGTAGGAGTGAGTAAGTATGATTACAATAACCTGCTGAGCGAGGGGATTAAAAAAAACGTCTCCTACATTTATAACGGCATTACCGATTACTCAACCGACGTTCCGGAGAATCATAGCGATAGTTACCGCAAGCTGGCCGAGATGATCCGATCGAAATCCGGCTTCAAAGTAATGTGCATTGCAAGGATTTCTCCCCAAAAGAAATTCGAGCTATTTTGTGAAGTGGCTGAAATGCTCGCGGGCCACGATATTCATTTCTTTTGGATAGGTAATAAAGATGAAATGGCCGACCTCCCCGCGAATGCCTACTGCCTCGGCGAAGCGGAAGATGCGCACCGTTTGCTCAAATACGCCGATTTGTTCATGCTTCCCTCCAACTACGAAGGCATGCCTATGTCGATTCTCGAAGCCTTGTGCTACTCGGTCCCCGTAATCGCATCCGATGTGGGTGGCATCGGAGAAGTACTTAATGGACTGAATGGCAGGGCAGTAGCTAATACAGCCGGTGAATTCGCAGGCCAGATTTTGCATTACGCCAACCATCCGACCGAACTTACAACCGCGAAAGCCGAGGCCCGAAAGTCGTATGAACAGTATTTCACTGTCGGTGCAATGTACCGGATGTACCTTTCCCTCTACAAGTCGATCGCGTGAACTTCACCACGCGGGCACATATGGGTGGGTGGTGATTATAGGAAATGTGATAAATCAATCAAATCGGTCGGAGGTGCCGGGAGTAGAAAAAAAATGGAAAAATTCTTTACAGTAAAATAATATTTTGTGCCGAAAGCTTCCCTATATTTGCCGGTAGTAGTTTCATCCCTTCTCCGCCAAATATTAATTTTTAGCGCAAAAGCCCTTCTCTGCCAAAAATTATATTTGATTTGACCATATTTATAATTTCGTATTTCAAAAGTTTATTCCTAAACTTGTAGCTTTAACACACGTATATTCTACAATCACACTATTTTTTAGTTCATAAAATACACACATATGGGCAACACTTACGTATCTGACCGCAAGTACATTCACCGGCTTCTAAGCAAAACCGCCGTTTCAGAAGAAGTCCTGATTGTCACCAGCTACGACTACTTTCTTCAAAAAAAAGATCTGGCATTACTTCTCAAAAGATACAAGGAGATTATCCTGATCCCACACTCAGATAACGACGATTATCTTCTCAACCACACCGTAAGGCCGCTGCTCGACAGATTTGAAAAAATACACCTGGTTACCAATCCGCAGTATGACCGACGTAACAGGGTAATCTACGAACTGGTTGTTCGAAAAAACAAATCGATTCGAATCACCACCGTTTACGACTTCTGCGAGAGAGACCTCAAAAAAGTATACATCCCGGACGACGTCACCGAAATCAATCCAAATCTTCTGACAGTCCCCACGTTCGGCAGAAGGGTTCGCTACCCCAAGAAAATCATCGACATCACGATTTCAACCATACTGTTCCTTCTTACTTTCCCGATCTGGATTCTTAGCTATTTCCGCATTAAACTGGAATCGCCAGGACCGGTATTCTATTTTCAGGAGCGCGTAGGAATGAACAACAGGCCGTTCAACTGCATTAAATTCAGGTCGATGAGACTGGATGCAGAACAAAACGGCGCGTCCTTCTCAAAAAAGAACGATTCGAGGATATTCTCATACGGCTCATTCATGCGCCTGACGCGTATCGACGAGCTACCTCAGATCATCAATATTTTCAGGCGTGACCTGTCGTTGATCGGTCCGCGTCCTGAGCGTCCCGTATTCACCGAAACATTCGACGAAATCATTCCTTACTACAACCTTCGCCACAATATAAAGCCGGGCATTACCGGTTACGCGCAGGTAATGTATTCGTACGGAGCAGGTGTGTACGACGCGCGCCACAAACTCATGTATGACCTTTACTATATCAAAAACTGGAACTTGTTCCTGGAATTGAAAATCATACTCCTGACAGCCGTGGTAATTTTCGGCAAGAAGGGCAGGTAATCCCTCTGACACCTCGTAAATTCTTAATAGTCCTGGGATGAGGAAATTCTTTTATGTGCTGCTGTTATCGGCAGCACTTTGCGCTGAAAGCTACTCACAGGATTCAACTTTTTTCTACGCCGCCGGGATCAATGCCGCGGGTTCAACTACCGGTGTGCCGCTTTGGCTCTATGCCAATCGGAATGCATCCATGCCTGAAAAAGGCTCATTCGTGCAAGGTGCCGCCAGTTTCCACAGGGTTTATAATAGAAATAATCCCCGCTTCTTCCAATGGTCGGGAGGTGCTGAGCTGATAGGTTATGCCGGCAAAAAATCCGACGCATTCTTCACCGATCTGTTCATAGCCGGCAAGGCAGGACCGGTAGAGCTGAGTGTTGGGCAGAGAAAGGAGTTTATGGGCCTGGGCGATAGCCTGCTCACGATGGGCCCCATCGCGATGTCGCCCAACTACCGTCCGTATCCCAAAATCCAGCTTTCAACGCCTAACTTCGTAAACCTGATCCCGGGTAACGACATTTTTTCTTTCAAGGTGTCTTATGGAGATGGGCTTCTCGGCTCGGCAGGCGTGCATTATGGTAACGTCACCAGCGTGCCCGACATTTATCTTCATCAAAAATCCCTTTACCTCAAACTCGGTAAGCGCAGGCACCGGCTCAATTTGTTTGGAGGGTTCAATCATCAGGCCATGTGGGGCGGCGAAGACAAGATATTTACGGGCGGCCTAAAAAAGGCCGAAGCCTATGAATATGTTATTTTCGGTAAACCATGGGCCCATAGCCGCGTAGGCAACCATTTCGGGACGATCGACGTGGCTGCGGAATGGAAGGGAAAACGATGGGATATTTTCCTGTATCGCCAAACGATCTACGAGGACGGCTCGCTCAGCAACCTTTCCACCGTCTCCGACGGTTTGAGCGGGCTGCGGTTTAAACGAAGACAAAAAAGTGAAAATGCCCCCACATTCCGGTTCAACACATTGCTATTTGAATTTTTGTACACTAAAAACCAGGGCGGGGCGATATTCGATTACCTGAACGGCGTTTTCGGAAAGGATAATTACTTCAACCATTACGTTTACAACCAGGGGTGGTCGTATCGCGGAAGAAGTCTTGGCACGCCGATGATCGCCCCGCAGACCACCACGCGCGATAACCTGTTTACGACCGAAAATGCTTTCACCGCAAACAACCTGATCGTAGCCTACCATCTTGGCGCCGAGGCTTCGTGGAAGAGATTTAATTTTCTGCTGAAAGGCAGTTTTTCCCAAAATTCGGGTACGTACGATGATCCGATCACACCGGTTGCGAACCAAACTTCCCTGCTTTTCAGGGTTGAAGCGCCGCTTTTGGGTACGAAAAAAGATGTTTTCGGTTTGAGCCTCGCCTCCGATTTTGGCCAGCTGTATACGCAAAATATGGCGATAATGGTCAGTTGGAGGAAATCCGGCTTTATCTGGTAACTTTAAGACTTTACAACATACGCGACTGAACCATTCTCTGCTTAACTAAATGTCGTTCCCAATTACCCTAGTACGAGTTTGCCTGATTCTTTATCTATTACTCATCGTCTTTGAATTACAAGCCCAGGACTCTACGGTATACTATAAAGCGTCGGTAACAGCAGCCGGAGCAACGGCCCAAACTCCTTTTTGGCAACATGCCAATCAATATGGCAGTATTCCGCTAAACGGCAATTTTGGTATTGTCGAAGCGGGAATCTATAAGGTTTACAATCCGCACAACCCGCGGTTAATCCAGTGGAGCGCCGGTGTGCAAGGCATTGCCAGTTACGGCAAATCGGCGAATGGTTTTCTGTCCGACCTGTATGCTGCTATTAAAATCGGCAAGGTTGAAATTCTCGCGGGGCAAAAAAGAATGACCGCCGGGTTGGTCGACACAACCTTGTCCTCGGGCCCACTCGCCATGGCGGGCAATGCCAGGCCTTATCCCCGCATTCAGGTTTCCATCCAGGATTACCTTCCCCTTTATTTCACCAACAACTTCGTCGCACTGAAATTCACCTACTCGGATGGCTACCTCGGCTCTGGCGAAATCAATTACGGCAGCGTTCCCCGCATTTCGGAAACCTACCTGCATCAAAAGCAGCTCTATTTCCGCCTGGGCAACAAATCGCACCGGTACCGGGTATACCTCGGCGCCAATCACCAGGCAATCTGGGGCGGCGAGAAGGAGACAATGCCGTTGTACCGCCTCGATATGCTGAAAGCCTATTGGTATACCATTTCCGGCAAAACCCTGGATTACAAGAAGGTAGGCAACCATTTCGGGACGTTCGACATCGGGGGCGAATGGCACGGGAGAGATTGGAATTTCTTCCTGTACCGCCAGAATATTTATGAAACAGGCTCTCTTTTCAAGATTACCAATTTTGAGGATGGCTTAAATGGGTTGAGTGTTAAACGCACAAAACCACTCCCGAAAGGCTCTTCCTACTTTGCATTCCATTCTTTCCTGCTGGAAGTGATCGGGACCCGCAATCAAACCAATCGTTTCCCGATATCCGAACTCGCATTGTTCGAAAAGGCCAACTACTTCAACAGCTACGTATATCAACGGGGTTGGTCGTATTACGGCTCGGGAATTGGCACGCCACTGGCCCCGGCATCCAGCACTACCAGCAGCGACTTACCGCGTAATAAATCGGAATTCACGAATAATAATCGATTCTGGGCGTTCCATACTGGGGCAACCGCCACCTGGCTGCATTTAAAACTGACGTTCCGCGGCACTTATTCGCGGAATTCGGGGTCATTCCTCACTCCTTTCGAGGAGGTCCGACAGCAGGTATCATTGTGGCTGGGTGCTGAAAAAAACTTAAATATCTTGAAAGGATGCAGTGTTTATTCCGCATTATCGTCGGATATTGGCAAGCTATATCCTAACACCTACGGATTGACTGTGGGCTTGCGTAAAAGCGGCTTCCTGGATTAATCCGTTTAGCAATCAAGCGACTATATGTTCAATATGATAATAGAAAAGTTATACTTATTTTTGTTGGCTATTATACACATTATGGACAAAGCGTGAGGGCACACCTATGAGATTTCTTTTATTCATATTAATTACGGTGCCCTTCCTTGGCTTTTCCCAATCTGAGACCAAGGAACCTGTTATCTACACCGACTCCACCACCAATTACGCGGAATTCGTAGGCATGGGCAGTACCAACGGGTATACGCCTTTCTGGATCCAGTCCAACCAGTATGGGATCGTGCCGAAAACAGGCCCCAACCTTAGCCTACGCGCAGGTCTGGAACATTACTGGACCATATCGGAGAACAAAACCCGTAATGAGTGGCGCATCGGTGCGGGGGTGGAAGCGGCAGGCAATTTTGTTCAGACCAAGAATATCCTTCTCCCACAAGCACACGTAACATTGCGTTACAAAAACTGGGAGCTTTATGTGGGCCGTAAAAAGCAGGCATTGGGTCTTGCGGATTCAACGATCGGTTCAGGCTCCTACGCCTGGTCGGGCAATGCCTTACCAATCCCCAAAATTTACCTCGGAACGACCCGTTTTGTGCCGGTACCGTTTACGAAAGGTTGGCTTTCATTCCAGGCTTTCTATTCCGACGGGCTATTCGAAAACAGCAGGCCTATTACCGAGAATTTGAAATTCCATCAGAAAGCATTCTATATGCGAATCGGGAAGGCCAATTCACTCTTGAAACTTTACGGGGGCTTCAACCACCAGGTTCAGTGGGGTGGAAGACTTAAAAAGAACCTGGGCCTTACCGGCGATAGGCTGCAAATGCCTACCGGGTTTAAAAACTACGTCAATGCCGTGATAGGGTCGATTGGAGGCAGTGGCGACGACATTACCTATTTTGATAGCACAAGCCGGATCGGAAACCACCTGGGCTCGATTGATCTCGCGATGGAGGTCGAGACCTACGAAACGAGTATTTTCCTGTACAGGCAGTTCATCTATGAAGATGGCTCATTGTTTTATCTGACAGGGCTTAAAGACGGCCTGTACGGCGCCCGTATCAAGCGCAAAAACTCCTATGGGGCCAATTTTGAAATCAATGCGGCCGTACTGGAATTTCTGTATACCAAAGACCAGGGCGGAGCCGACTTTGTATTGACCGACGGAAAAAAACGGGGCCACGACAACTATTTCAATAACCAGCAAGTCCGCGACGGCTGGGGTTATTACGACAGGACAATCGGTACGCCATTCATTCCGCCGACCTCTCAAACCAAATGGAGATGGCCCAACTATGCCGACAATTTCACGAGCAATAACCGAGTCGCCATGCTTCATCTGGGCCTCGAAGGTACCTTGTTCCGGAAAATCCAGTGGATGGGCAAATTCTCGTTCTCCGAGAACAGCGGTGCTTACCTCGAACCTTTCCTCGGTTCACCCCGGCAATTCTCCGGAATGCTGATGATGCAATCCAAGCTCGACGTACTCGGCGGGCTGACCGTCAAAGGTGCCTACGCAGCGGATATCGGCGATTTGTACCGCAAAACTTACGGGTTCATGCTGGGCGTCCGAAAAGACTTCTCATTTTACTGAGCCTTATAAATTACTTCTGATTTTTTCAGCCAGCGTCGCGAGTTCTTCTTGCGACGTTTTTATTTTCTTACCGAAATCGGCGTCGGCCATGCTGTTGAGCGGGAGCAGGTGTACATGCGCATGAGGCACTTCCAGACCGATTACGCTTACGCCTATTCGCAGGCAGGGAACGGTCTTTTCCAATGCAGGAACAATGCTTTTGGCAAACTGGAACAGGCCCGTGTACAAATCGTCGTCCAGGTCGAAAAGGTAATCCACCTCTTTCTTAGGGATCACCAGCGTATGCCCTTTTGCAATGGGGAATGCGTCCAGAAAGGCCAGAAAGTCTTCGGTTTCGGCGATTTTATGGCAGGGGATCTCCCCCGCTACGATTCTTGAAAATATAGAAGCCATGTGGATATAAGTCGGATTATTTTTGAGCTACTCCCAAAAATAGGAGCCGCCAACTTTCGATCCAAATATGCCTTTGAAAACTCAAAAAGTACTTAATATTGTGGCCTAAAACTTTAACAAGCGAAACATGAATTGTACAAAATGGAAGGCTTTCGGAAAAGCATCCGTTCTCGCCCTGGCTGCGTTGGCCTTTTCAAATGATGCAGAAGCGCAAAAAGGAAAGTGGGTTACCCTTTTCGACGGCAAGAGCCTCAACGGCTGGCATAGCTGGCAACAGGACAAAGTTCTGCCACAATGGAAAATAGAAGACGGAGCGGTGGTTCTGGCCGAAAAAGGTGGAAAAGACCTCGTTACCGACAAGGAATACGGTGATTTTGAACTCGAACTCGAATGGAAAATCGCGGAAGGCGGTAACAGCGGGATCATCTATCACGTGGTAGAAGATAAAAAATACTGCTGCCCCTACTCTACCGGCCCGGAAATCCAGGTGCTCGACGACGTGAAACACCCCGACTCGAAAGCTGGTAAAGATGGAAACCACAAATCCGGCTCCCTGTATGACATGATCCCTGCGTCGGATTTCTCAGCGGTGAAACCTGCCGGAGAATGGAACAAAGCCAAAGTGATCATCAAAAACGGCAAAGGCGAAAGCTGGCTGAACGGTAAAAAAGTAGTGGAATTCCCGACTCAGGGTGCTGAATGGGATAAGCTCGTTGCCAACAGCAAGTTCAAAACCTGGCAGGGATTCGGTGCTTCTTCCAAAGGCAAGATTGCATTGCAAGACCACGGCGACAAAGTTTCTTACCGCAATATCCGCATCAAGGAACTATAATACACCGTTTTTCAGGTTTCCCGACCAATATTCGCGGCTATAAACGCGCCTGAACGGCCAGTTTTTCAACCGCAACAGAAGGGGCAAATAAGCGTGAGGCTCTTTGGACGACTTGCTGTAATGGTAAAGATCGTCGTCCGTAAGTACCAAGCCCTTGTAGGCCCCTTCTTCTTTTATCGTAATATCGCCAAATGGCAGTTCTTTCTCAAATGCGGGATTCTGCCGTACCAAACGCTCTTTCAGGAGCCAGTCGGAGCGGAATTGAGCGGTAGCCAGCGGTGCCGGAACAAACTTACCTTCCGAAACCTGCAATGCATAATCCATATATGCCCTGAGCAATTTCGGCCCCTCGTTGGCAGTTTGCTCCGTTTGCAACTGCGATGGCCAGAGACTTGTGACAAAGTAAATCTTCTCTCTCGCACGCGTCACGGCCACATTCAGGCGATTCTCCCCTCCCTGCATATTCAACGTCCCGAACTGCATCGAAACACGCCCTTTCTCATCCGGCGCGTAGCCCATCGAGAAGATGATAATATCGCGTTCATCTCCCTGCACGTTTTCGATATTCTTCACAAAAAGGCCTTCCGGCAATACAGTTTCCTTTTCCAGCGCGTCCTGAATAGCTGCTTGCTGGTAGAAATTGAAAGTCACCACACCAATGCTCTTTCGACTTCCTGCCAGCTCACGGATCAGCCGTAAAACTTCTTCCACCTCCACTGCATTGGTATTGCTCTTCCAGATACCTTCCGTTTTGATGTACTGTATACCCGGCTCGCGGTCGTTGATCTTATTGAAATCAGGCAGGAGTTTGAGGCTCTTTTTATAGAAATTCCTGTTTGAAAAATCGATGAGGTCGAGTGAAAGGCTCCTGTAATGGCCGGTCAACTGATAATGGTCCAGCGACTGCCCCGCAAGGTCCAGCAAAGATTCTATTTCAATCGCGGCGGAATATTCTTCGTCCTCCGATCGGTCTTCAAAGCGTACACGATACAGATCGCTCGGTGAAAGCTGCTTGCTATCACCGGTAACTACCCATTGTTTTCCCCTGAATGCAGCCGGTAGGCTATACTCAGCATAGCATTGTGAAGCCTCATCGAAAATTACGAGATCGAACAGCCCGCTTTCCATCGGAAAAATAGCCGAAACGGCTTCCGGTGAAGCCATCCAGCAAGGTATAAGGGCAAATACCTCGTCGGTATAATTTTCGAGCAATTTCCGGATCGGCCATATCTTCCGCTTTTTCGTCACCTGGTGACCCAGTTCGCGGTACGTCACGCGATTCCCGAGCCGGTTCTTTTCGACATCCTCGTAAGTAGCTTCCCGCAGCTTAATGTTCGTAATATCCGAGCTTAGCTTTTGCTTCAATGCAATACTTCCCTGCACCTGATCTTCCCATTGCTTCATTTTAAGCGACGTCACCGAGCGTAATGCGGGATATTTGCTCTCCACATGCTCGATCCAGGCCAGCTTAATGCTATTTTCAAAGAGGTTCAGCACCTCGTTCGCCTTCCTGAAACCCAATTCTGCTCCTTTCGCCAAACTTACCTGCGTAGCGCCCCGCTGCGACTCGGTCATTTCTTCCCATAAACGATCCATATCGGCCAGGGAGTCAAAATCGTTCCGCAAGGTTTCCAGCAGGAGATTACTATAACCGGTAGGGTCGTCGACCAGCCCTACAATCTGCTCCGGCAGCAGGTAAGGGAGCATCGCTTTTTCCATACGGTCCCATATGTGCAGCCATTGTTTAAGGTTTTGAATCGTCTCTAAGAACCGGTCAAGCTGGCTATTTGCACCGATTACTTCATAAAAAACCTTCTTCCACGCACCCGCATCCATCCGCACAACCGCGTCTGCGGCGCGCTCGGCGGATGTGAAAAACGCCAAGTACGCTGCCGCACGATCATTCGAAAAATCATCGACAAATGCTGGTTCAAAACCCAGACTTGGTTGTTGCAGCCACGATTCCAGCTGTTTCCGGTTTCTAAGCCGCTCTTCCAGCCGCACCAGATGTTCGAGAGAAACCGTGAGGCCATTTGCCGTTGCTACACGCTCTATTTCTTTCTTTTCTTTGCTAAAAACATCCCAGAAAAACCCCGAAACAGCCGACTGCTTCGTTTCAAGCGACTTTTTAAGCATTACCTCAAATGCATTCAACTGCGCTGCGGGTAATGACATTTCAATGCCGCCCTCCGCAATGAATCCTTCCATCACGTCCACGGCCTGCCGCACTAATGCAAGCCGCTCATGGGCGAGTTGCTCGCCCGCGGGGCGCCCGCCCGGATTCACATGCGCACCCGTGTATTTTTTCACCAGTCTCCATGAAGGTTCGTCAGAAACCAGCTCGCTAATATGGGTAATGCGCTCTACGATCTCTTTCCGGTTCCGGATAAAAGCCTTTTCAAACGGCACGCCTGCCATTTGCTCAAATGCACGCGTTTGCTTTTCAAAAGCGGCGGGCCATTCGGAGAGCATATTCTCCATGGTCCGCAACTCCGCCATACCAAATGCGGCAAAACTCCGCCGGTTTCGCCAGGGATGTGTCGGATGAATTAGAAATGCATAGTCGGAGTAGGTTTTCAAATGCCGCTTGAAACCATCCCAGGCATCGATCCTGAACTGCCGGTAATAGGGGCGCATATCGGCATGCGGCGCATTGGGGTCGCTCGTGAGGTAAAGCTCTTTGATACTCACCCCGCACTCATTTTCATCGAACAATGCCGAACGGAATCCATTCAGCTCTTCCACGGTCTTATCGATCGCGCGGCTTTCCTGCGTAAATTGTCTTTCAAGAAATACAGAATCGAGGCTGTAATTCTGCTGACGATATCCTTCTACTTTCTCTATCTGGGACGCGATCTGGCTGTACAATGCCGATCGGTCGTTCTTAAAATCATGGATCAGACCCGTGAAATCCTTCATCCCGGTAGTCGCCAGACGTTGGTAGACCACATCCAGCGCCGCCCTTTTTTGGCATACCAACAATACACGCTTCCCTTTCGATGTAAAATCGGCGATCAGGTTGCAGATCAGCTGCGATTTACCACTTCCCGGCGGCCCTTGCACGACCACCGACCGCCCGGATTTGACCGCCAGAATAATCTCTTCCTGCGATTCATCCACCGGAAATGGGGTCAGCACATCTTCTTCCCTCGCCTGCCGGGTTTCACGCGCCGGAAGCTCAGGCTCAAAATCGCTCTCCTCACCATCGGCTTCATCCGCAAAACCGATCAGCGGTAGCCTGAAATCCCCTGTCTCTTCAAGATCCAGGAGCTTGTTATAATCCGGCACGAGGTAAGAACCGGCCTGCGGGAAAATACCAAGCACGGCCTCGGGGTAGAGTTTCAGCTCCCCATTGCGCTCGTTTGCCACAAGGTCAGAACTCTTTTCACCGCTGAATGCGACGAGCTTATCTTCAAAAAGTTGTTGATTGAAATTGATCTTGAATGGCGTCGATTTCAGCCATTCATAAAGTTGCGTCCTGAATTCGAGGAAGTCCTTTGGGAAATCCTCAAACGATTTTTCGAGTACCTCATCGGGGATTTTGGTCTCATTGAAATGCCCGTAAGCCAGCGCGAAACTCTGATTCAAAGCCACATTGCTATCGTCGCGCTCGAACAGGCACCATTGCTCACGGTCCATACGCAACGTCACCGGGAAAAACAGCAGCGGCGCATGGATCGGTGTGCCGTCGGAAAGCTTTCCTTTCACGAAGGGATACCCCACATACAAGTCGCGCGAGCCTCTTTCTTCTTCGATAAAACGTTCGGTACGGCCAATTTTGCGGAGCCGCTTGCTCACCTCATTCACCTTTTCGAAACGCGGATCGGCCACGTCGCACAACGCTACCCGGCTATTGCCCTGGATCACCTGTTTCAGCACATCAATGGACGGCTTCGACAACAGGAAATCCGTGTCATGGAAATCCATGAATTGTTCGGCAGACAAGCTCGTGAGTAACAACGACTTGTTGCGGGTGCTAAGATTGGTAAGTCGTTTTAGATAGGCTTTAAGAATCCGGCTCATAGGTACTCAAAACGCTGCCCGACGCCTAACTATTGGATAAGACTTCGTCCTCAACCTCCTTTTTTTCAGGAACGATCACCGATGCCAGGATACTCACGGCCAGAATGCCGATGATCACGTACAGCGAATACACCGTTTTGAACCCGATGGATTCGAGATAATGGTGTGCGAGCATTTTGCTGCCGATAAAGACGAGCAATACACCCAAGCCATATTTGAGGAACCGGAAAAGCCCCATAATGTTGCTCAGAAAGAAGAACATCGAGCGGAGCCCCATGATCGCGAAGATATTCGAGAAGAACACCACATAAGGATCTTTGGTGACCGAGAATACCGCCGGTACCGAATCCACCGCGAAAATAAGGTCGGTAAACTCCACGATCAGCACTACCACAAAGAGCGGCGTGACGAGCCATTTGCCCTTTTTCAACACGAAGAAATGCTCATGCACGTAACGCGGGAACACAGGCAGGTATTTGGAAGCAAATTTCACAACTGGGTGTTTCGCCGGATCGATCTTCTCCTCTTCTCCCCCTTCGAAGAATATCTTACCACCCTGATAAACCAGCAGCAGACCGAAAATGTAAATGATCCATTCGAAACGCTGCATCAGCGCAGAGCCTACGAAGATGAATACAAAACGCATGATGATCGCCCCCAAAACGCCCCAGAAAAGTACTTTCTTGAAGTATTTGGGCCGTACGCCAAACGAGGAGAAGATCAGGATGATGACGAAAATATTATCTACCGAAAGTGCATATTCCAGCAAATAGCCGGTGATGAATTCGAGCGACATGTTTTTCCGGTAGAGTTCAAGGCTTTCCTCAAAATCACCCGGTATGAGTTTCAGATGCGGGGCGTACTTGTTTTTAATCGATTCAAGCTCTCCGTAATTGTCCATGCCATGCACCAGGTCGCCGTGGGTGTTAATGACCAGGTAAAAAGCCAACGCAAGCGCTATCCAGGCGACAGTCCAGGCGGCAGCTTCACCAAACTTGACCACATGGTCTTTTTTGTTGAAAACCCCTAAGTCCAGAAGCAGCATTACGCTGATCACCAGGATAAAACCTCCAAAAAACAACACTTCGTTGGAAAACATGAACAAGCAAATTTAGTTTTGAATAAACAGGATGGGCCACAGTCCAAACCGGCCCCTTCCAGCGGGGCCGCCCCGGCAAACCTATCCTACGCGGGTTAAAGGAGGCAAAGGTAAGCAAAATATGAAGTGGATAGGCGAAAACTGACGGGCGGTAAATGGGGTATGCATTACGTCTGTTTCGGTAGGATAAACAGATTTCGAAAGCAAAATGCCCCAGATTACATCCTATGCCGGTTTTTGTTCAAAAAAATTTTCAGCGTTGACCAATTGATTTACAATTTGTTAATGTTTTTGCGAGATTTTTTTATCAAATATTTTCATCAAAAACTTGCGTCAAATACCAGACGTCCCTACATTTGCACCACAATAATCGGAAACGGTTATGAAAAATACGCGAAAGTAGCTCAGCTGGTAGAGCGCGACCTTGCCAAGGTCGAGGTCGCGGGTTCGAACCCCGTCTTTCGCTCAGAGAGAGCAAAGCACCGGAGACGGTGCTTTTTTTCTCTTCACTGGTACCGGTACCTGGCTTTGCCGGGGTGGTGGAACTGGTAGACACGCAGGACTTAAAATCCTGTGGGCCGAAACGCCCGTACGGGTTCGATTCCCGTCCCCGGTACTGAATTCCCCAAGGAGTTACGAGCAATCGCAGCTCCTTTTTTGTTGCGCTCCCTTCGCCGGTACATTATCTTGCAGCATGCACCAGGAGTTCGAACCGCCCGAGGCACTTCGGGATACCATCAAATGCTTTTGGTATGATAACCGCCACTTCGGAGATCAGGAATCGAGGTTCCAGGTCGAGCCGGATGGGTATGCGGAGATCATTTTCTATTTTGGAAACCTTCACAATGTTTCCGCAAACGGCAGCTTGCAGGCGCTTCCCTCACCATTTTTAATGGGCCTACTCAATCAGCCCGCGATCTTTCAAACGAAAAACCGTTTGGAGATTATCGGCGTCAGGTGTTTTCCGTGGACGGTCTTCGACCTGCTCGGACTCCCGCCTTCCGGAAAAAGCGGCGTGCATGTCTTTGCGCATCCAATAGCGCAACTTCAAGCCACGCTCAGTAATCTGATGGCATCGGGACAGATCAATGAAGTCATGACGGAGCTGGGACAATACTTCCTGCAAACCCGGTCGCAGATCGCCATCGACAGCATGCTCGCTAAGGCCGGCGCTGCCATGCGGGAGGCCAACGGGACGATCCCTGTAAGCCATGTGGCAATGGCCGCTCATGCAACGGTGCGCACATTGGAGCGGAAATTCAAACGCTCTTCCGGATTTACGGTGAAAGACGTTTCGGGTCTGATGCGTTTTGAACAGGTCCGGAACCAGCTTTGGCATCAGCCGGAATCCAGTCTCGCGGGTATCGCGCACGAGCTCGGCTACACCGACCAGGCGCACCTAAGCAGGGAATTCAAAAAATACAGCGGCACTACACCCGCTGCATTCGCCCGAAATGCCAAAAAACGGAAACAGGCGGTAGGCAACGATTTTGTCGCGTTTGTACAAGCCTGAGGCTTCGGCATTGCGGAATTTTGTAGCTCAATCATACATCTATGAAAGCTACAACAAACCAATCCAATTACGACGTTATCATTTCCGGTGCGGGGCCCGTGGGCCTTTTTCTTGCCTGTGAGCTGGCTTTGGCTAAATGCTCGGTTCTTGTTCTGGAAAAAACCCAAAGCCCCGATTCGCCATTGAAGCAACTTCCTTTTGGGATACGCGGCCTCTCGGCACCGACCGTCGAAGCACTTTATCGCCGCGGGCTGCTTGAAGAACTGCAAATTCACAAGCGACTCAAAAACCCGCACGTCACTGCCACGCCTCAACACGGCGGTCAACGCCAGGTGGGACATTTCGCTGGTATACCGCTTCTTGAAGGCAATATCGATACATCTCAATGGGAATACCGACTTCCAGGCTCGCCTGAAACCAGTTTGATCTCCGAAATGGCAGAACTTGAAACGATCCTTGCACGACGTGCAGAGGCCCTTGGAGTGGAAATCCGGCGAGGGTTCGCGGTTACGGGAATTGCACAAACAGACGAAATTGTTACGGTTTGGTCGGGCAACCAGTCCTTTCAGGCTCCATGGCTCGTCGGCTGCGATGGAAGCCGTAGTATTGTCCGCAAAATAGGCGGTTTCGAATTCGCCGGTACCGAACCGGAATTCACAGGCTATACCACGCTTATGGATATCGCAGATCCTGAAAAACTACGTCCGGGCCGTAATGTGACCACGGCGGGCATGTACATGCAATCGCAGCCGGGTTATGTGCTCATCCAGGATTTCGATGGCGGCGCATTCCACGGTGCTGAAACGCCAATCACCCGCGAACACGTCCAGGAGGTTTTGCGCCGCATTTCGGGCACCGATGTTACCATTAATGCCTTGCATACCGCCACCACCTGGACAGACCGGGCCCGCCAGGCTACCCGCTACCGGAATGGCCGGATTTTACTGGCTGGCGATGCCGCACACATTCATTCTCCCCTGGGCGGACAGGGCCTGAACCTCGGTATCGGCGATGCCATGAACCTCGGCTGGAAGCTCGCGGCGGTCGTTCAAAACCATGTTCCTGACGATCTTTTGGACAGCTATCACACCGAACGCTACCCGATCGGTGCGCAGGTCCTGGACTGGTCGCGTGCGCAGGTAGCCATCATGCACCCGGCCCCGCATGCACGTGCCTTGCATGCGATTTTCCGCGACCTGATCAACACCCGCGACGGCGCCACCTACATGGCCGGCAGGATTTGGGGCATCCACACCCGTTATGACCTTGGCGACGATCATCCGATCGTCGGTCGCAGCGTTCCCGATTTCGAGTGGGAGGATGGCACCAAAACCGGCGAGCTGATGCGCGACGGACAGATGATATTGCTTGATTTTCACTCAAATGCTTCGCTTCAAGCGCTGGCGAATGCATATGGCGAACGAATCAGGTATATTTCCGGGAATGTCAAAGACGGGTTGGGGTTAAACGCCCTGTTGGTACGCCCGGACGGGATCGTGGCCTGGGCTTCCGAAGGCAGCAGTAGTAATTCTGAACATTTGGATCACATTCTCAGTAGGTATTGGAATGTTGTCGCGCATTGATTTGTTCCGTTTCATACAATTGCCGACCATTTGCCCAATTTATATTTGCTTACCCATTGATCAGCCAATAAGGTCACTGGAAAAGCAATCTAAATGCTCAACACATGGAATTTCAGCATTTTCAACCGGCCAAAATACTGGCCCCCTACATCCGGCATTATTATATCTTCGAATCCGAAGACCCAGCCGCTTATGAGGATACGGTATTCCCGAGCGGCGATATGGAGGTCATATTTAACCTGGGCAGCGGCATATGGGAGTCTTTGCAGGACAATGGCTTCAAAAAAAATCCCGCTATCGAGCTCTGGGGGCAAATTACGCGGCCACTGTCCATCCGGTCGTCGGGTGCGCACCTGATGCTCGGCGTACGCTTCTTCACACATGCGACCGCATTTTTGCTCGACGACGAAATCGGGATCTTCAACGACCAGGTTTCGGACCTCACCGATGTGATGGGACGGGATATCCGCAATTTGCATTGCCGGTTGCAGGAAGCGGACTCCCCGGCCTCCCGCATTGCCCTGCTCGACGACTTTTTCACAGGCAAACTCACGCGGGCCTCGCGACGGCAGGACCGGCTGGACAAAGTTGGACACATCCTCACTAGCATTATCAAAGACCCTACCGAAAACAACATCGGCCGGGTAGCCGGTACATTCGGGATCACCACCCGTTACCTGCACAAACTCGTTTACCAGCACACCGGCCTTTCGCCGAAGTCGTTCGACAAGATCCATCGTTTCAAAACGAGCCTTAAACTGATCGGAGAAAATAAACTGCCGCTCACCACCATCGCCTACGACGCGGGCTATTTCGATCAGTCGCATTTTATCCGGGATTTTAAATCGTTTACCGGTCTGACGCCCTCGGCCTACCTGAGCAACCTTTCGGCCGTAAACCAAATGCTGATCAATTAAAATAGCACCGTTCCGGTTTGTACAATTTCCGGCCTCGCAGCTGAAATACCTTTGTCCTATCAATTCATTTTCAAACAAAGGCAAATTTCAGATTATGAACACTTTCGAAACATTCTCGCAACTTCATCAACAAACAGAACCATTCCTGCTCGGCAACATCTGGGACGTTAACAGCGCACACGTTTTCGAAGCCGCGGGTTACAAGGCCATCGGCACGTCGAGCCATGCACTGGCCACGGCATTCGGGTACGACGACGGCGAAAACCTGCCCTTCGACACCATATTGCGCGTGGCACGACGGATTACCGAAACTGTAAAAATCCCTTTGACGGTCGATATAGAGGGCGGGTACAGCGAAACGGCGCAAGGGATCGCGGGCCATATCAAAATGCTTTACGAGGCGGGTGTGGCCGGCGTGAACCTGGAAGACACGCTGCCCAGACCTGCACGCCACCTACGGCCGGCCAATGAATTCAGACATTTACTGGTTGAAATCGTAAACAGGCTTGACCAGGAAAACATCAAAGTATTTCTCAACGTGCGCACCGACGCATTCCTGCTGGGCCTGCCCAATGCGCTCGACGAAACGATCAGCCGCATTAACCTCTACGAAAACACCGGGATACACGGCATTTTCGTCCCCTGCGTAACCCGTGCTTCGGACATCGAAGCGATTACAAGCGAAACAATCCTTCCCGTGAATGTGATGTGTATGCCCGCATTGCCCGATTTCGACGCACTGAAATCGCTGAATGTCAAAAGGATCAGTATGGGACCATTTCTTTTCAACAAAATGACCTCCCAGACCGGCACGCTGGCGAAGAATGTGCTGGAAGCGCAAAGTTTCGCGCCACTTTTCGCATAACCGCCTGTCCATTCATATGTTGGATTAAACCAAACACAAACAGCGCCGGGACGTAGAAAACATTTCTACCCCGGCGCTAATTTATTCTATACAATTTTTTAGGGAATGGTGAAATTGAGCTTTCTTTTCGGGTTGATTTAGGTTATATTTGAAGTTTCCCAAATCGAAAGATCCCTGCTGATTGACGGAAGGGCTTCTTCGACATCAACACGAATCCTAGCCAACGATATACTAATGAAAGTTTCTCCCTCAGAGCCGTTTAAAATTGTTTATTCAATTCTTAACCATGAGTATCTGGGGTACATCTTCGAAGCCTTTGTCGTCCAGCTTACCAGTCAGGGCGATTTTTCGTTTCAGGTCCAGAATATTTCGTCGAAAAACATCAAGGAGTTCCGCTCGGGGCTCGATACCAAGGATTTTGAACTCGTCAAGCTGATCGACGACATTCAGCAAGACGCGGTTTTAAAAAAGTATAATCCTAAAAAACTGAATGCGGTAGACTTTTTCCTGAAAGTTTACGACCCTCAAAAAGGCGATAAGGCGATCCAGGAAACGATTGCCGGTTATCTCGAAAACTGCAAATCGCGCATTCTCGAAAGATTGGCCGGGAAAGACATTTTCATCATGGGTAATGACGGTAATCCGCTGTGGAAACCCGTTACCTGGGAGGACGAGAAGGCGACGATCCGCTTCCATTTTATCCGGAACGAGGACAACACCCATTACTTCCCGACGATCCGCCATAAAATGCAAAAGCTGGAATTCCAGTACAAAAATGCGTTCCTGATCTGCGAAGATCCTGCCTGGCTCGTGCTCGACGGACATCTTTACCATTTCGAGGGGAACGTGGACGGCAAAAAAATCAAACCTTTTCTCGCAAAGAAATTCATTGCTATCCCCGGCCAAGTCGAGGAGCAATATTATGGTCGGTTCGTGGCCCCGCTTATCGCTTCTTACGACGTGGTAGCGCGCGGTTTCGAAATCAGGAATGTGTCGTCCGTACCGAAAACCATCCTTACAATTTCAGAATACTCGTCCAATCCCAAGAAATCCGCGGTGCTTTTCCAGGATAACGAAGATGTGGAAGTACTGGAAGAAGAGGATAATGATGTGACATTCGACCTTTCTTTTCAGTATGCAGGCTTCTCTTTCCATTACGACAGCTTCGCGCATGCGTCGAGCGTGCATATGGAGAAGAAGGGTAACGAGTACTATTTCAATAAGGTAAAAAGGAATATCGAGGTCGAGGGCGCGCACGTGCGGACCTTGAAGGATATGGGCCTGAATATCCGCAACGGGAAGGTTCAAATGCCCAAATCAGAGGCATTCGGCTGGTTGCAAAGCAATGCCATCGCATTGGCCGAGCACGGCATCGCCGTCCGGCAGAATACGGCCGATTCCAAACGTTATTTCCTCGGCTATTCTTCACTCGACATTTCCATTCAGGAAGGCCGCGACTGGTTTGATATCAATGCAAAAGTCCGGTTCGGAGAGTTTGAAATACCATTTATTCAGCTCCGCAACTACATACTTAACCGGAAAAAGGAGTTTCTGCTGCCCAACGGCGAAATAGCGGTGATCCCCGAATGGTGGTTTACCAAATATTCGGAGTTCTTCTCCTTCACCGAAAGCAGCCATGAAAACGATCAGCTGCGCCTTCGGATGCACCATTTGGCATTGGTACAGGAGCTCAAAGAAGATAACCTGGCCACGGCGGTGATCAGCCGTAAGCTCGAAAACCTGCGAAATTTCCAGCATATCGAGCCGGCGGAATCCCCGGTAAATTTCCAGGGGCTGCTGCGCCCTTATCAGAAAACAGGTTACGACTGGCTGCGCTTTTTGAAGCAATACCGTTTCGGAGGCTGCCTGGCCGATGATATGGGTTTGGGAAAAACGGTACAGACGCTCGCATTGCTGCAATCCGAAAAGGAAGGCGGTGCGGATCGCCCGTCGATCCTCATTATGCCCACATCCCTGCTTTATAACTGGCAGCTCGAAGCCAGCAAGTTCACGCCCGATATGCGCGTGCTCCTGTACACGGGCACGAACCGCGAGAAAGATACGGCGCAGTTCGATAACTACGACCTGGTATTGACTTCCTACGGCATTGTAAGGCTGGACATCGAGCTCATGGAGGATTACCGCTTCAACTACGTAATCCTCGACGAATCACAGGCCATTAAAAACCCGGGGTCGATTATTACCAAGGCTGTACGGAGGCTCAACTCGGCGCACAGGCTGGTTTTGACGGGTACACCCATTGAAAACAATACGCTCGACCTCTGGTCGCAAATGTCGTTTGTGAACCCCGGCTTGCTCGGCAGCCAGACGTTCTTCCGCGACGAGTTCCAGATCCCGATCGAGAAAAAGGGCGACGAAGAGAAGACCAAGCGGCTTTACAATCTCATCAAGCCATTTATCCTGCGAAGGCTAAAATCGCAGGTAGCAACCGACTTGCCCGAAAAAGTAGAGAGCATTCAATACTGCGACATGTCGGATGAACAGGAGAAAGCGTACGAAGAAGCGAAAGCCTATTACCGCAACCTCATTCTTCAAAGCATCGATTCGGAAGGTATGTCGAAGTCGCAGCTGGTGGTATTACAAGGCCTTACCAAACTCCGGCAACTTGCAAACCATCCGGTGATGGTCGATCCGGACTATGCTTATGATTCAGGCAAGTTCGAAGACGTACTGTACAAATTACAGACCGTCATGAGCGAGGATCATAAAATATTGATTTTCAGCCAATACATTAAACACCTCGATCTTTTCCGGCATTACCTGGACGAGAAGGAGATCAATTACGCCTACCTCGACGGTGCCACGCGTGACCGCCAGGAACAGGTCGAATCCTTCCAGAACGACGAGAACATCAAGATTTTCCTCATTTCCCTCAAAGCGGGCGGATTAGGCCTTAACCTCACGGCGGCGGATTACGTCTTCATCCTCGACCCGTGGTGGAACCCCGCTATCGAAGCACAGGCTGTCGATCGAGCGCACCGCATTGGCCAGGATCGGACGGTATTTACCTATAAGTTTATCACCAAAAACTCGGTGGAAGAGAAGATCCTCGCATTGCAGCGCTCGAAAAAACAACTCGCGGACGATTTGATTTCGAGTGAAGAAGGGTTTATCAAGTCGCTGACGCGGGAGGATGTTTTGAATTTGTTGTCGTAGACAATTCTCGAATTACACATAGTTACAAACGATTGTCACCCTGAGCGAAGTCGAAGGGTAAATGCATCACGCAAATACCCTTCGACTCCGCTCAGGGTGACAGTAACGTTACACTCCTGATTATCCCTTGATCACTACGCCTCGGCAGCAGCAGCTTCACGGCTGATGAGCGCTTCGCGATCTGGACCGGTTGAAATAAATGTAATCGGCAGGTTCAATTCCGCTTCGAGGAACTTCACGTAAGCATTCAGCTCAGCCGGGATCGCATCGAAATCGCGAACGCCGTCGAGTGATGTCTGCCAGCCTTTGAAATCTTTGTAAACCGGCTCAACAGCTTCGTCGCACAGATCGTAAGGAACCTGGTCGGTCAAAGTACCGTCGGCCAGGCGATAATGCGTACAAACTCTGATGTTGTCGAAAATAGTCAGAACGTCTACTTTCATCATGATCAGCTGGGTTACACCGTTGATCATGATTGCATATTTCAATGCAGGCAGGTCGAGCCAGCCGGTGCGGCGCGGACGACCGGTAGTAGCACCGAATTCACGCCCTTCTTTACGGATCTCCTCGCCTACTTCGTCGTTCAACTCAGTAGGGAACGGACCGCTGCCCACACGGGTACAATACGCTTTGAAAATACCGAACACTTCCCCGATCTGACGTGGCGCAATGCCCAATCCGGTAGAAGCACCGGCTGTCATGGTGGTAGAGCTGGTCACGAATGGGTATGAACCGAAATCGATGTCGAGCAATGAGCCTTGCGCACCTTCCGCAAGTACGGTTTTGCCCTCGTTCAATGCACCATTCACAATATATTCGCTGTTCACGAGCGTGAACTGCTTCATGAAGTCGATGGCTTCGAAGAATTTCTCTTCCGCCGCCGGCAATGTTTCGGAATAGTCGAAAGAATAGAAATCGAGGATCACTTTGTGGGCGTCAACGAGCTTCTTGTATTTGGCTGCAAAGTTCGGAGACAACACATCTCCTACGCGCAAGCCCAGGCGCGCTACCTTGTCCTGGTAAGCAGGGCCGATACCGCGTAAAGTTGAGCCGATCTTGGAATCACCTTTCGAACGCTCGTAAGCGGCGTCGAGCAGGGCGTGGGTAGGGACGATGATGGAAGCCTTTTTCGATACAAACAGGTTGCTGATCAGGTCGAGGTTATATTTCGCAAGGCCTTCGATTTCTCTTTTGAAAACAACCGGGTCGAGCACGACGCCGTTTCCGATGATATTCTGGATATCGCTGCGGAAAATCCCGGACGGGATCTGGTGCAAAACGTGTTTGATACCGTCAAACTCCAATGTGTGTCCGGCATTAGGGCCACCCTGAAAACGGGCTACAACCTGGTAGCGTGGCGCCAGGACATCCACAATTTTTCCTTTTCCCTCGTCTCCCCATTGAAGACCAAGTAGTACGTCAACTTTCATTCAAATATTGGATTACTGAAACTTAATATGGTGTAAGTGGCCCGGCAATGGGTGCATTACCGGGCCTGATCGTGATAATTATCTGTCTTCGTAGACTGCGGTCTCCCTGGGTGCCTCCGTGCGGTTCTGGCAGTTTTCCTTGTTGCAGTTTCCGTAGAAAATAAGCGAGTGGTGCATTACGCTGAAATTCAGCATCTCCCCTACCATGTTCTGGATCGATTGGATGCGCGGATCGCAGAACTCCATTACTTTATGACAATCTGTACAGATCAGGTGGTCGTGCTGCTTGTTGCCGTACGACTTTTCGAATTGCGCGAGGTTTTTGCCAAACTGGTGCTTGGTGACCAGGTCGCAATCCACCAGAACGTCGAGCGTGTTGTAAACCGTTGCACGGCTCACGCGGTAGCGCTTGTTCTTCATGCTGATATACAGCTCATCTACATCGAAATGATCCTCCCTGGTGTAAATCTCTTCGAGTATCGCAAAGCGCTCGGGCGTTTTACGAAGTCCCTTATTTTCCAGGTAAGCCGTTAATATTTTCTTAGCGGCCTCGAAATTTGGTTTGCTGGCTTGTGGCATATCTCTGATAATCTTGCGCGAAAATACGCTTTTTTACTTAAATCACTCTCACATTCGCAAGCATAGTGCTGCTAACCTCATTAATTACCAATTCAATAACACTGTGGAGCGGCAATGGTTCAAAATGACTACTTGCCGCTCAGATTGGTATCGAAACGCTGGACATTGTACACGCCTTCGACCTGTTCCAGCTTGGCGATCAAAATATCCAAGTGCCTGGTATCCTGCACGTAAAGTTTAATATCCCCGTTAAATACACCGTCCTTGGTATCGATCGTGAGCCCGCGCATGTTGATGTGCAGCTCGTTGGAAATGATCCGCGTGACGTCGTTCACGAGCCCCACCCGGTCGGTACCCGATAAGTACAGCCCGGCCAGGAACGCCTCCTCCTTACCCGACCATTTGGCTTTGATAATGCGGTTGCCGTGCTTCGACATCAGCTCGGCCGCATTCGGGCAGGTGGTGCGGTGTATTTTAATGCCTTCATTGATCGTCACGAACCCGAAAACGTCGTCGCCCGCAATCGGGTTACAGCATTGCGCGAGTTTGTAATCGATCTTATCCATATCGTCCCCGATGAGCAGCGTATCGCTGTCCGCCCGGTCTCCGTGGATTTGTTTCAGGTATTTGGTCAATGTCTTGCCGTCGGTACCTGTGGCCGGCGGCGTATTGTTGGCGGCACTATTCTCCGCCGCTTTCTTCTCCTTCGCCTCCCTGTCGCGTTTGAACCGTTTCAGATCGTCGATCGGAATGTAGCCTTTGCCGATGCGGTAGAAAAAGTCGGTCGTGGTTTTGCATTCGAAAAACGCCCGGAGCTGGTTCATTACCTCCGCGGTAGCGTCCATTCCGAGTATTTTCAGTTTTTTCTCAACCAATTGGCGACCATCGGTTTCGTACCGGCGGTTTTCCTCTTTCAAAAAATCCTTGATACGCGCCCGGGCCTTGGAAGTGACCACAATGCGCAGCCAGTCCTCGTTGGGCTTTTGCTTGCTGGAAGTGATGATCTCGATCTGATCGCCATTGTTCAACACGTAGCTGATCGGCACGAGGATACCGCCCACTTTGGCCGCCATACAATGCGCGCCTACTTCGGAGTGGATATCGAACGCAAAGTCCAGCGCCGTTGAACCCGCCTGCAATACTTTCAGCTCGCCTTTCGGGGTGAACACGAATACTTCTTCATTGAAAAGGTTGCTACGGAATTCATCCAGGAACTCGATAGCGGCGGTTTTGTCCCCAAAACCATTCTCCAAAGTCTCCCGCACCTGCGTGATCCACTGCTCGATATTGCCTTTGACCTTGGTATCATTTCCTTTGTACTTCCAGTGGGCCGCATACCCTTTCTCCGCGATCTCGTCCATGCGCGACGTGCGTATCTGCACCTCCACCCATTGCCCGCTCTTGCTCATCACGGTCGAGTGCAGCGACTGGTACCCGTTCGCACGCGGCGTACTCAGGAAGTCCTTCAACCGGTCGGGGTTCGGTTTGTAATGATCCGTCACGATCGAATACGCCTGCCAGCAGATCGCCTTCTCACGGTCGCTCTCGGGTGGCGATTCGAGCACGATCCGGATCGCAAACAGGTCATATATTTCCTCGAAAGGCTTATTTTGCTTACGCATTTTGTTCCAGATCGAATAAATCGATTTGGGACGCCCTTTGAGTATAAAGTTCAGCCCCGCCGATGCCAGATCCTGCGCAATAGGCTCCATGAACTTCGAGATGAAGCGGTCGCGGATGTTTTTCGTCTCGCGCAGCTTTCTTGCAATCGCCCGGTATTCCAGGGGTTCGGTGTATTTCAGATAAAGCTCTTCGAGCTCCGACTTGATGCTGTACAACCCGAGCCGGTGGGCGAGCGGCGCATAAATAAATATCGTTTCGGAAGCGATTTTGAGCTGCTTGTCGCGCGGCATGCTGTCGAGCGTACGCATGTTATGCAGGCGGTCGGCGAGCTTGACGAGGATTACCCGCACGTCATCCGACAGCGTGAGCAGCATTTTCCGGAAATTCTCGGCCTGCTGCGAAGAGCCGTATTCGAAACGGCCCGAGATTTTGGTCAGCCCGTCGATAATCCGGGCTACCTTTTTCCCAAACAGCCGCTCGATATCGTCGATACCCATGTCGGTATCCTCCACGACGTCGTGCAGCAATGCCGCCACGATGCCGGTGGTACCGAGCCCGATCTCTTCGACCACGATTTGAGCCACCGCAAGGGGGTGGTAAATGTATGGCTCTCCCGACCGGCGGCGCATGTCCTTGTGCGCATCGACGGAAGTATAAAAGGCTTTTTTGATTAATTTAGCATCATTATCCTTCAAAAAAGGCTTCGCTGTTCTTAAAAGCCTGCGGTACTTTTTGAGGATGTCCTTACGCTCCTGTTCCAGGTCAATGTTGAGGGATTCAACCAGTTGCTCCACTGCTATATTCTAATTGGTATGCTTCACCAAAATAACAAATTTTAGCGACATTTTTCAACACGCTTTTACCCAAACATAAAATTTTGAAAATAATTTGCATGTTTTGGAAAAATAGAAATACCTTTGCACTCCCAATTCGACGATCGAGTTGAAAAACGGGAAATAAGTGAGCGGGCGTGGCGGAACTGGTAGACGTGCTAGACTTAGGATCTAGTGCCGCAAGGCGTGGGGGTTCGATTCCCTCCGCCCGTACGAAATACAAGGGAATGACGGGGCGTCAGATTCCTCTTTTACCTGGGAAAATGAGTTGCTCCGTAGTATTGAAACCCGTCAAATGCCCTCAGGACTTCGTTTTGAGGGCATTTTTGTTTTTTTCTGTTCAAATGTAACAAAGGTATTTACCAATAGATTAGCGACACATGGAAGTTTTGTTAGAAAAGAGTTCGCCAACCTTAGCCTCTCTGAAAGTAACGTTGACCAAGGAAGATTATCAGCCAAAAGTTGATAAAACGATCAAGGATTATTCGAAACGCGTGAACCTGAAAGGATTTCGTCCCGGCAAAGTACCATCCCATGTGATCCAACGCATGTATGGTAAAAGCATTCTGGTTGACGAGGTAAACAACATCCTCAGCAATGCAGTAAGCAACTACATCCGCGAAAACAAATTGCAGGTAGTAGGTGACCCTGTACCTGATCGCGACAAAGCGGCAGAAGTAAACTGGGATACCCCCAGCTCATTCGAGTTCAGCTACGACCTCGGTATCGCTTCCGATTTCGAAGCAAACCTGAGCGAGCTGCCGGCCGTAAAGCGTTACACCATTAATGTAGACGATGCCGAGCTAACGAAAACTATCGACAGCCTTCGCGAGCGTTTCGCCGACAGCATTCACCCTGAGGTAAGCGAAGCAGGAGATATGATCTTCGGTGAGCTGACACAAGGCGATTTCACTACCCGCACCGCGATCCCTACCAAACAGGTAAAAGAGGAAGCTGCTGCGAAGTTCATCGGTGTAAAAAAAGGCGATGTGATCACTTTTGACATCAAAGATACCTTCACCGACGAGTCGGCCATCGCCCACGTAACCGGTAAGAAAAAAGAAGATATCGCTGATCTTTCAGGCGACTATACTTTGACAGTTGAAGACGTAACCCGTTCTGCACCAGCTGCATTGACACAGGAGTTCTTTGATAAAGTATTGGGACCAGGACAAGTTGAAAGCGAAGAGCAATTCAACGAGAAGGTACTTGAAATCATCAAAAGCAACTACGAGCGCGAAACAGAAGCATTGCTTCGTCGCGACATCGAGACTTCATTGCTGGATGCTATTTCAATCGAGTTGCCTGAGGAATTCCTCAAAAACTGGTTGGAGCGCACCAACGAAGGCAAGTTCACCCGTGAGCAAATCGACGAGCAATTCGGTGATTTCGCGAAATCTTTGAAACTGAGCCTGATCAAAAACAAAATCGCCGATAAATCGGAAGTAAAGGTAGAATACCCTGAAATCCTCGCATTCACCCGTGAAATGGTGAAAGGACAATTCGGTATCTACGGCGACGACGAATCGATGCGTGAAACGATCGACCGCGTTGCACAAGGTTACCTTGCCGACAAAGAACGTGACAACTATACGAGCGTGTTCAATCAGGTGTTCGACAACAAAGTGCTCGAAGTAATTCGCGGCCAGGTAAGCACCGACGAGCAGACCGTAGAAGTATCCGAATTCGAAAAACTGGCGAAAGGCGAAGTGGAAGCCGAAGCTTAATTTTCAGAATATATAAAAAGCATTTTTTTCACCGTCCCACGCCCAGGCGTGGACGGTGTTTTTTTTATTTAAAGCCAATGCGCTCGCGCTCCTCTCCTATCTGCCGGATAATCCCGTCGCCGAACAATTGCCGGAATTTCAGCTTCCATTGATCGATCTCATTTTGCAGCCGGCGGTTCTCCGCTAATATCCGTGTGTTCTCCTGCCTCAGCCATTCCGTTTCCGACATAGACACATCAATGCCCAGCAGTTCCGGTAACGGCACGTCAAGGAGCTTGGCTACATTTTCCAATCTTGAAACGGAAAGCTCGGTACGGCCTCGTTCAATATCGCCGTAGGCCGTCGTGGACAGCCCGAGCATGTCTGCCATATTTTCCTGCGAAAGGCCTTTTTGCAGCCTTATCTGCCTTATTTTCTCTGATAAATTGGATGTCACGTTCATAATGTCCGGTTATTAAGCGTGGTATAACGTTTTTATGCTGCAATCTAGTCATTGAACAGGGCTGATGACTGTCGCTTTTTTCGATAATTTATCGCCGAAATTGACAAGGATTATTCGGTGAAATAGTCAAATTTGTGCCATGCAACCGGGAAACCTGCGGCGATATAAACAGAAACTAAGCTATATTGCTTTTTGTTCTCGAACTCAGTTGCCCTTTAACTATTGATAAATTAAAAATTAATTTTTTCGATGAATTACGGAAATGAATTTAGAAAATATGCCGTTCACCACCTGGGAATGAATGGTCTGACCGTGGACGGTTACATGAACCACTCTGTTGAAAACATGACCCGTTCGGTAATCGAGGAACGCCCTATGAACTTCCGCGAGGTCGACGTATTCTCCCGTCTGATGGCCGACCGCATTATTTTTATGGGCACCGGCGTGGACGACAATATCGCCAACATCATCGTAGCACAGCTACTCTTCCTCGAATCGGCGGATCCTAAGAAGGATATCCTGATGTATATCAACAGCCCCGGCGGTTCGGTTTACGCTGGTCTGGGTATTTACGACACCATGCAGTATGTACGCCCCGACGTAGCGACCGTATGTACCAGCCTCGCGGCTTCCATGGGTGCGGTATTGCTGGCAGGCGGCGCGGCAGGCAAGCGCTCGGCGCTCCCGCACGCACGTGTGATGATCCACCAGCCATCCGGCGGTGCGCAGGGTACTTCGGTGGATATCGAGATCACTACCCGCGAGATCGTGAAACTCCGTCATGAGCTATACGAAATCCTGGCACACCACACCGGTCAGACGCCTGAGCAAATCGGTCTGGATTCGGATCGTGACAAATGGTTGAAAGCAACAGAAGCGAAGGAATACGGCTTGATCGACGAGGTTTTGACCCGCGAGAAATAAGTTGAACGACCTTTCAAATATCGCCCCGGCAGCCTGGCTGTCGGGGCGTTTTTAGTATAAGGCCTAACCTTGATTTGGTAACCCGGTCAAAAAACCGGAAATTTGCAAAAAGATAACCGCTAATTGTCAATAGAAAAGAAGATTTGAAACAATACCTTCAGACTTCTTGTTACACTGACCTGACACGTATGTTTAACACGGCTGTATGCCGGAAACATTCACCAAACTGCTAAAATCGAATCGATGGCACAAGTAAGTTGTTCGTTCTGCGGACGTAAAAAAAGCGAAGTAGATTTGCTTCTATCCGGGATTGACGCTCACATTTGTAACCACTGCATTGCCCAGGGGCACCAGGTAGTTACCGAAGAGCTGGGACCGAAGGAGGATAAGAAAGAGAAGAAATCAAAGCTTCCGAAATTAAAGCCCATTCCCCCCGCTGATATCAAGCATTTCCTCGAACAATATGTCATAGGCCAGGACGAAGCGAAACGCTCGCTGGCGGTGGCAGTATATAACCACTACAAACGTCTGAACCAGGCCAGCTCCGAGGACGACGTTGTAATCGAGAAATCGAACATCATTATGGTAGGCGAAACCGGTACCGGTAAAACCTATCTCGCGAAATCCATTGCACGCATCCTGCAAGTCCCGTTCTGCGTAGCCGACGCTACGGTGGTTACCGAAGCGGGTTATGTGGGTGAAGACGTGGAAACGATCCTGACCCGTTTGCTCCAAGCTGCGGATTATAATGTGGAAGCTGCCGAACGCGGTATCGTATATATTGACGAGATCGATAAGATCGCCCGTAAGTCGGACAACCCTTCCATCACCCGTGACGTAAGCGGCGAAGGTGTTCAGCAGGCGTTGCTGAAATTGCTCGAAGGCTCGATCGTGAACGTTCCGCCGCAAGGAGGCCGTAAGCACCCCGATCAGAAGATGATTTCTTTGAATACCGAAAACATCCTCTTCATCTGTGGTGGTGCATTCGACGGTATCGAACGGCACATTGGAAAGCGTATCAATACCCGTCCGATCGGCTTCAATGGCGACAATCGCATCATCGAGATATTCGACAAAGGAAACCTGATGCGTTACGTGACGGCCATGGACCTTAAATCATTCGGATTGATCCCCGAATTGATCGGCCGCTTGCCCGTACTCACGCATTTGAACCCGCTCGACCGTGAGACATTGCGCCGCATTCTGACCGAGCCGAAAAACGCGTTGGTAAAACAATACAGCAAACTTTTCGCGATGGAGGGCATTACCCTGCATTTCGAAGATGCGGTACTTGACTACATCGTAGACCAGGCGATGATTTACAAACTCGGCGCCCGCGGTTTGCGCGCGATCTGCGAATCGATCATGACCGACGCGATGTTCGACCTGCCTTCGCAAAAGGATGTGAAAGAATTCACGCTCTCGCTCGATTACGCGAAAGACAAATTCGAAAAATCTTCGATGGCGTTGCTCCGCTCAGTGGCCTAGCAATCATCACATTAGCATATTTACAAGCGCCCTGCCTCTTTCAAAGAAGCAGGGCGCTTCTTTTTTCATGCCAATAATCCTATTTTTACGCAAAAATACTATATTATTTTCAATGGAAACCTGGCTCATAAATAAGTCGATCGTCGTTATCGGAGGAACCACCGGCGCGGGACTGTCCGCGGCACAAGCCTTTGTCCGAAACGGCGCGAATGTGGTGGTAGTGGGGCGCAACCCTGAGAGCTGCCTGATGGCAGAACTGAACCTGGGAAGCAGTGCAAGGGCCAAACAAGGTGACGCAACGCAGCCTCAGACGGCGCTGGATGCGATCCAGCTCTGTATACGCGAATTCGGAAGTTTCGATGCATTGTATCACGCACCGGAAGAACATGAGGAACCCGCAACCGACGGGCCGCTACACAACCTGGGCCTCGAAAGCTGGCGAAAGACATTGGATCAGAACCTGACATCACTCATGCTCTCGAACCAGGCCGCGGTAAGGACTTTCATGGGGATGAACAAGGGCGGATCGATTCTCAACCTGAGCCCGGAAATCGCGCCGGCGGAAAGTAACCTGGCAAGCCACGCGGGCGCCACTTCCAAAGCCGCGATGATCGGCTTCTCCAAATCCATTGCGGCAGCTTATGCAGGCCATGATATCCGTATCAATGTAATATCCACCGATACCTCCATGCCCGCCGATCTGGACGGCGCGGCGGTGTATTTGTTGTCGGACCACGCCCGCTTTACCAACGGCCAGGTACTCGTGGTCGACGGGGGTCGGAGTGTGCTGGAAGAGCAATACTAATGGCCTCCCAAACGGTTGCGCTGTGAAGAAATTGCTACGAACGCAGAGAGAATCGCTTTTTTTCTTTTATTCGCGTAAAATAGATAACCAGACACCGTACTCCTATGGCTACCGGACCGATTGTAACCCTTACAATAAATCCAGCGCTCGACAAAAGCTCCAATGTATCGCGCATCGTACCTGACAACAAACTGCGTTGCGACGCGCCCAATTTTGAGGCGGGAGGAGGCGGCATCAACGTAGCCAAAGCCATTCACCGGCTGGGAGGAAACCCGATCGCCATTTTTACAGTAGGCGGTCCTACCGGTCAGCGCCTGCACAAGCTCGTCAAGAGCGAAGGCGTGGAAACAATGGTGATCGAAACCAAGCAGTGGACGCGCGAAAACTTTCACGTACTCGAAACAAGTACGGGCTTCCAGTATCGTTTCGGAATGCCCGGTACGGAAATGATGCCGACCGAAGTACGCTCGATCCTCGAAACCATGGAGGAGCTCGACCCGAAACCGTCTTACATTATTGCCAGCGGCAGCCTTCCCCCGGGAGTACCTTCCGATTTTTATGGTCAAATCGCCAAAATAGCCCATAACCAGGGCGCGCGGTTCATTGCGGACACATCCGGCGATGCGCTTCGCTATGCTACCGAAGCGGGTGTATATCTTTTAAAACCCAATATTATCGAGCTCAGCGAACTCGTGGGTGTCGACAAGCTGGAAATGGACGAGGTCGACGATGCCGCTCGCGCGCTCATCATACGCGGGCAGTGCGAGATCGTGATCGTATCCATGGGCGCGATGGGCGCCATGCTGGTCACCGAAGACCAGGTAGAGCACATCCCCGCCCCCCCTGTGCAGCCGAAAAGTACCGTAGGCGCCGGCGATAGTATGCTGGCGGGCATTGTATGGACATTGTCGCAAGGCAAATCCTACCGCGAAGCCGTCCGAATGGGCGTCGCATGTGGCACTGCCGCCACGATGAACTCTGGCAGCGAGCTGTTTAGAATGCAGGATGTAAACCGCCTGCTCGACTGGCTGAACCGTTACGGAAAGCGCTATTCTGCCAGTTGATCAAAACTATGTATGAACAAATAGTAAGAAACCGGAGATTCAGTCTTTTTTCAAAAAATTAAAAAGATTCGTCATGTCCGAAACACATTCCCGCCGTCAGTTTGCGAAAATTACCGCAGCCACTGCCGCCGCTCTTACTTTCAAACCGTTCTATATCCTGCATGCCAAACCCAAGGTGGATGGCGAGGTGATTGGCCATGGCAGCCACCGCTACAAGGTGCATCAGGGCTGGGGTAACCTCGATTCGTCGCAGTTCCCCGTCAACAACTGCCATGAAATGGTGCAGGACAGCAAAGGCCGGCTGATTATGGTGGGAGATGAGGTGAAAAACAATATCCTGATCTACGACCGCTCGGGCAAGCTGCTGGAAAGCTGGGGGCATGAATTTCCGGGCGGACACGGACTTACCCTGTGGAATGCCAACGGCGAAGAATTCCTTTTCATCAGCGATCCGAACATCGGAAAAGTATTCAAAACAGATTTGAAAGGCAAAATCCTGCTTACGATCGAACATCCTTCGAAAGTCGGTGCCTATAAAGAAGCAGATCCGTTCAAGCCGACAGAAACCGCCATCGGCCCGGATGGTACCATTTACATTGCCGACGGCTACGGCTCGCAATGGATTTTGAGATACACTCCCAAAGGCGAGTTTATCGATAAGTTCGGCGGCTCCGGCGATGGCGACGCGCAGTTCTCTACCGCCCACGGTATCGCGATCGATTACCGCGATAAGGCCAATCCTACGCTGATCGTCACCTCACGTGCGCACAATGCATTCAAGAAATTTACTTTGGATGGCAAATACCTGAGTACCATATTCCTGCCCGGTGCGTTCGTTTGCCGCCCGGTTTTCAAGGACGAAACGCTTTACGCGGGGGTGTGCTGGTCGCGCCTGCGCTACCTGAACCAGACTCCGAATTCCGGCTTCGTGACGATCATCGACAAAGCCAATAAGGTGATTTCAAACCCTGGCGGTACCAAACCGGAATACCGCAATGGCGAGTTGCAATTGATGGTGCAGGAAAAACCGATATTCATGCATTGCCACGATGTGTGTGTCGACGACGACCACAACATTTACGTGTGCCAATGGAATGCGAAGAAGACTTATCCGGTGAAACTCGAAAGAGTGTAGGTTTGAGCTGATCCGTTGGCTCCGCTAGCGGATCAGTTTTATTGTAACCCCATTTACTACCATCGTCGATACCGTCAGAATGCCGTAAGCGGCGCCGATGGGCATTTGCGGCACCAGCCACGCCACGCCCACGAGGAAGGCTACAAATCCATATCCTGCCAGTAACAAGCCGTACAAGATCCGGATCGCCGCGTCGGAGCCCTGCTGCGAATGCGTAAACACCGCCAGTGTGGAGGTCATGATCGGAAACGGCGTCAGTATCCCGCTCCAAGTCGGGCCCAGGGCGTCGGCTGCCTGCGTGAGTACGACCACGAAGAGCGTGGCCACCAGCATTCGCAACGGTATGTCCCAGGAAGGTTGTTTTTTGAAGTCAGCTTTTGTTTTGGGTTTTGGAAAAAAATACAAGACTAATGTCAACACAAGCAGATTGAGCCCTACCCCTGCCGCCAGTGAAATGTCCCGTCCCAGCGAAAGCAATGCAATGACAAAAAACGCCGCGTAGCTCAACAGAACCGTCGGGAACCAACGCAACCGCGCGGAAAGCGAGGCATACACCAATGCAAAGCACATTGTTCCGACAGACCCCAGTAATGCGGAAGGAATGGTAGACGCCGCAAATGCCTCGCCATGTTCCAAAGCGATGAAGAAAGAGATCGGGCCCGCTACCCAGGGGAACCCGCCGATCCAGCCGCCCAGCCCCTCGCCCCATTTACGGACGGCCATCGTTACCCCGGCAATCAGCGGGGGCATCAGCATAATTTTGGTTAAAAGCAGGTCGGACAAGGATTGAATGCGGCAAAATGAAGCACAAATTTACATTTAAGGACCTAATCCGCTGAAAATTTGACAAAATACTTCCCGATTTTAATTGCAACAAAGTTGCAATGATCTTATTTTTGCAACGTTGTAACAAAAAGAACGTAACCCGCTACCTGCGCATACGCATGCCCGCTGTCCGATTTTCACTCCTCATCCTTCTGCTATCCCTGTTTTCGCTGACAGCCATGGCACAGAAACCGGCTTGCGAATGCTTTGTGAAGGGTGTCGTGAAAGACCGGCATACCGGCCAGCCCATTGTCGGTGCCACCGTACTGGTCGTCGGGCAGAGTACCGGCGTATTCACCGATCAGAATGGCCGCTACGAGCTCCGGAACCTTTGTCCGGGAAACTACACCCTCGAATGCCGCATCATCGGGTACAGCCCGTTTCAGCAGAAAATTGACCTCACCGCGGGGCATGAAGAAAACTTCAATCTGCTCGAACAGGAAGTACATTTAAAAGACGTAGAAATCACCGCGCATCGCACCGATGCACCTTCTTCACAGCCATTGACCACCATTTCGGGAGCCGACCTCGACAAAACCCGCGGCCAAACGCTGGGCGAAAGCCTAAAAGGCGTGGCCGGCGTGACCACGCTGCAAACCGGCTCTTCCATCGCCAAACCCGTCATTCACGGCCTGCACAGCAACCGCGTGCTGATCATGAACAACGGTATCCGCCAGGAAGGCCAGCAGTGGGGCTCCGAGCACGCCCCGGAAATCGATCCGTTCATCGCGACGAGAATATCCGTCGTGAAAGGCGCGGCAGGTGTGCGCTATGGCTCCGACGCAATCGGCGGCGTGATCCTGGTGGAGCCGGAAGAATTACCGGTGGATAAACCGATTACCGGCGAGCTGAATGCGGTAGGCTTTTCCAACGGAAGGCAGGGCGTATTGTCCGGCACCGTGCAAGGCGGGCTGAATTTCGTGAAAGGCTTCGGCTGGCGGGCACAGGGCACCATCAAGCGCGGCGGCAATATTCGCACACCGAACTATTTCCTCGACAACACCGGGATCAGCGAAAACAACTTTTCGCTCGCGGCAGGCTATCGTCACAAGGGCCTGGGGATCGACGTATTTTACAGCCGGTTCGATACGCAGATAGGCATCTTCTCGGGCTCGCACATCGGCAGCGTCACCGATTTACTCAACGTGATAAAAAACGGCGAGCCGTTCGTCAAATCCGGGTTCAGTTACGCCATTAACCGGCCTAACCAGAATGCCACGCACGAACTGCTCAAAGCCGAAACACACTACCATTTCCAGGATGGTAACCGGCTGCAATGGACCATCGCGCGGCAGTACAACAACCGCAACGAGTTCGACCTGCACCGTCCGCGCAACGACAGCATAGCGGCGCTCAACCATCCCGAACTGACATTCAAACTCACTTCATTGACAAACGACGTGGTCTGGGACCACAAACCCATTGCCGGGAAAATCAGCGGGCAGGTCGGTGTAAGCACTTTATACCAATACAACCTCATGAGCGGCCGCCCGCTGATCCCGAATTTCAATCAGTTCAATGCAGGGTTATTCTGGATCGAGCGGTACGTGACGAGCAAATGGGAACTCGAAGCCGGCGTACGTTACGACCACCGGACGCTGAAAACCTACCGGATCGTGAACCGCGAGAAGATCGCCGACCATTTCAACTTCGGCAATTTCTCGGGAACGGCGGGCGCTACCCGCAACTTTTCCGAACGGCTCTCCGCGCGTGTGAACGTGGGTACGGCCTGGCGCGCACCTAACGTGAGCGAGCTGTTCAGCGATGGCGTGCACCATGGCGCGGCTGCCTACGAAAAAGGCGACGCCACCTTGCAGCCCGAAAAAGCACTCAACTCCATTGCCAGCGTGAAATATGTGGCGCCGAAATGGAGCGTGGAAATAGGCGGTTATTACAATTACATTTTTGATTTTATCTACCTCAAACCGCAACCAGAACCTATTCTGACGATCCGGGGCGCATTCCCCTATTTCAAATACACCCAAACCGACGCTTCTTTCAAAGGCATCGACGTGTCGGGAAGCTGGGAGTTTGTGAAGCGCACCACGATTTCGAGCAAGCTTACCTACCTGCGCGTGTACGACGAGCGGAACGATGGCTACCTGGTCATGATACCGCCAAACCGGTTGGACAATGCATTGAAATACCAGCTCGCCGATCGCGGCAAATGGAAGGATGGCTTCATTTCGGTGGGTAACCTGTTGGTAGCCGAGCAAAAACGGGTGCCTGCAAACAGCGATTTCCTGCCGCCGCCGAAAGCCTACTCGCTGTGGAGCCTGCAAGCAGGCGCCACGCTGAAAGTTTCCGAAAAACAACAGCTTGAAATCGGTGTGAACGTGCAGAACCTGTTCAATACCGTTTACCGCGACTACCTGAACCGCTTCCGCTACTATGCCGACGACATGGGCCGCAATGCGTCGCTCCGTCTCAAATGGAAATTCGGCGCTTAACGAAGCCCGACTTAGCGAAGCCCGACTTAGCGAAGTCCGGCCCAAAAATGAATTTTAATACAATACTTAAACCTATTACGTATGAAAATGAACCGTAAGCTTACCTGGATGCTGCTCGCCGCTATGACAATGGCCTTTGTGCAATGTAAAGATTCGGGCGACGATGTGAAGCCGGACGATGAGAATGAGCTGATCACTTCCGTGACATTGAAATTCACCGAACAAGGCACTTCCAACGTGAGTACTTTTTCCTACAAGGATGCCGACGGCGACGGAGGCAATGCTCCTACCAAATTCGATACGATTTCGCTGAAACCGAATACGACTTATACATTGGCGATCGAACTGCTCGACGAGAGCAAGTCGCCGGTTGACGATATTACCAAGGAAGTGGAAGAGGAATCCGACGAGCACCTTTTCGTCTACACACCCAGCCCCGCCGCGCTGCTGACGTACACTTACGGCGACAAGGACAAAAACAATTACCCGATCGGCCTCACCGGCGCTGCTAAAACCGGGGCTGCCGGCAATGGTACTTTGAAAGTGCAGCTGCGCCATCAGCCCGGCGCCAAAAACGGTACGCCGACGCCGGGTAGCGACGATGTGAACCTGGATTTTCAATTGAAAGTGAAGTAAAACAAAAAGGGATCAGCCGCTCGACTGATCCTTTTTGTTTAGTTGCATTTGGGACAAACGCCCTGTATCAGCAAATTGAAATGCTCGGGATGGTAACCCTCCGGCAGTTGCACGGCCGGGATGTGCAGGTTTTCGAGGCAATTGGTTTCTCCGCACGAACTGCATTTGAAATGGATATGGTCGTGCTGGTGCTTTTCCTCCGAACAGCTGTGCGAGCACAACGCGTAGCGCAGGCCTTCATCGTCGAGTACCTTGTGGATAATGCCTTTTTCGAGGAACGTTTTGAGTGTCCTGTATATCGTTACACGGTCGTAATTCTCTCCCAGCTCGCCTTCCAGGTCACCGTGCGATAATGCGTTTTTCCGATTGATAAATGTTGAAAGCACGTCCTCGCGGCAAGTAGTCGTCCGCAGGTGATGCACTTTCAGCGTTTCTCTTAACTGGTCCATTGTTTCCAACAGTTTAATAAATTCCTCCCTTCTAAAACCTTTCCCGTCAAAGTTAAGTTCTAACCGCTTCAAATTCCAAGGATTCCGATTACACTTTCATGGATTGGGTAACCGCACCCTAAAAATATTCTGCAACCCCGTTGCAAGTTCGGAGCGAGGATGTTATTTTTGCAACATTATTGTATGTAGGAAATGAAAGCAGTTCACTCACATGGCAGGGCCGACTATATAGGGATTCTCGGATCCGTGTTGTGCATTATCCATTGCATACTGGTTCCTGCATTGGCGCTGGGTTCGTCGGTAGCGACGCATAACCACGCACATATCGGCCTCATTTCGCTGGATTACCTGTTTATCCTCATCAACGGTATCGCGGTTTACTACGCCACGCGCGACCACCGTTCCACAGGCCTCCGCATGCTTCTTTGGGGTGCATTGGCCATCTTCGCGATCTCGCTGATCTTCGAAGGCCGCCATCAGGTGTTCTCCTGGCTGGGTTACGTAGGTTCGGCGCTGTTGATTATCGGGCACCTCATCAACCTCTACATTTGCCAGATCGCGCCGCGGTTGAAGTTCAAAACCCGCTGATCATTTATCGTATTCTACTTCAAAACGACTTAAATCGGGGCGGTTCGGACGCTTCCGGTCGAGTTCGTATTCAAAAATGGTTTTCCCGAGATTAGCCATGAAGGGAAAGCCGACGGTGTCGTAATCGTATTTATCGTCATTGAAAACGCCGTCCTCATTGCAGTAGATCACGGCCGTCACCATAAACTCGATACCCTTTTCAAAATCGGCGATGTAGGCATTGTCGAGCAGGAAACCGTATGCATCCCCGCATTTGTTGAAAAGCCGGATATGCCGCGGGAGACGCGTTTTGGTAGCCCCGAACAGCAGGAATTTCACATAGCCGTCGTAGTAATCATCGGTATAGCTCGCGGGATAGCTCGTTTCGACCGGAAACTGTGACATATACTGGTACATGAAACGGTAATCATCCTCGGTGAGGTAGAAGCGCTGCGAGGCAGGCACCTGGTCGGGAAAGAAGAGCGTTTTCAGCAGCCGGTGCTGCTCTTCGAGCGGGAAAAAGTTCTTTTTGGTAAAATCAAACGGTTCGCTCACCAATGCGCCATCCTTCATATACCCTTTGCCCAGCAGAATCTGTCCCGGCGCATTGAACTCCTTCTCGTCATATTTCGCAGGTTGCTCAAAAACGATCTTGCCGTCCTTTTCGAACCGGATCGGATTGGTATAGCGATTATTCTCCGGGCCGATCGGCGAATCGAGGCGGTGGAGAATGCGGGTGTCTTTGAAGCCTTTCCTATGCAGGCTGTCGTTGAACTCCTGCTGCCCGATAAACTCGTACAGCCTGTTGAATGCATCGTTATCGCTGGCCAACAATATCTTTTTGGCATAATGCGCCACCGACGGCAACCCGTCTTCCGAGCTCGTATCGGCTTTCACGGCGGTCTGCTCCGGCCTTGCGGCGTCGGTAAACATCGGCGTGTACTTATCGATCCCCAGCTTGTTCAGCTTTTCGAATGCCAATGCCACTGCCGGTAGCTTAACCGTGCTCGCCGGATAAAAATATTCGCCGGTATTCACGCGGTAGCCATGCGTAGTAAAGTGCGGGACATTGTTTTTGTTCCTGTCGATCCGCGTGTAAAGAACCTGAACCTTGTACTTTTCAGGATTTTGCAGGATCGCCGAAAAGCGCTCGGGATGCTTTTTTAATAATTTTTCGATGAAATTATCCGAGTAGTACTGTGCGTGAATGGGCAGGGCTGCCAGCTGTAAAGACAAGAAAAGCAACAGTTTATAATTTCTAAAAAAAAGCATGGAGAATACCGGGCACGTGTTAGCCGAATATACGATTTTTATTTTAAAGGGTACCCGGAATTAGTTTTTACTCCCCGGCTCCTTTTCTGATTAGACATAAAATAGGGCGAATAATGGAAGAAAATAAGTTACGCAGCAGAGGCTGGTTTGGCAAATCGGGTAAGGACGGTTTCATTTACCGCGCCTGGATGAAAAACCAGGGTTATCCCTCTGACGAGTTTGAAGGACGGCCGGTCATCGGCATTTGTAATACATTTTCGGAGCTCACGCCCTGCAACGGGCACTTCCGCGAACTGGCAGAGTCGGTGAAGCGCGGGGTGTGGGAAGCAGGCGGCTTTCCGCTCGAATTCCCGGTGATGTCGCTCGGTGAAACGCTCATCAAGCCCACCGCCATGCTCTACCGCAACCTCGCGAGTATGGATGTAGAAGAATCCATTCGCGCCAACCCGATCGACGGCGTGGTACTGCTTTGCGGTTGCGATAAAACAACCCCCTCGCTCGTCATGGGCGCAGCGAGCGTGAATATCCCTACGATCGTCGTTTCCGGCGGGCCGATGCTTACGGGTCGTTACCGTGGCAAAACCATCGCCACCAGCGACGTGTGGCGTTTCAGCGAAATGCACCGCAAGGGCGAGCTCACGCAGGAAGAACTGTACACCGCCGAAGCCTGCATGTGCCGCTCCGACGGCCACTGTGCGGTAATGGGTACGGCCTCCACCATGGCCTGTATGGTCGAATCGCTCGGGCTTACATTGCCTGAGAATGCGGCGATACCCGCTGCGGATTCAAGGCGCAAGGTGCTGGCGCATTTATCGGGCCGGCGCATTGTGGATATGGTGAAGGAAGACCTGCGCCTGTCGCAGATCCTGACGCGCGAGGCATTCGAGAATGCGATCATGATCAATGCGGCGATTGGCGGATCTACCAACTTTGTGATCCACTTGCTCGCCATCGCGGGCCGCATCGGCGTGGATTTGAACCTGGATGATTTCAATGATCTCTGCAAAAAAATACCCCTCCTGCTCAACCTGCAACCTTCGGGCGGGTATTTTATGGAAGACTTCTATTACGCGGGCGGCTTGCCGGTGGTGATCAAGGAGCTGAGCAGCATATTGCACCAGTCGGTCATTACAGCTAACGGCAAAACGATGGCCGAGAACTCCGCGAGCGCGGAATGCTTCAACCCGGAGGTGATCGGGACGATGGAGGAACCTATCAAAGACCTGACCGGCCTGGCCGTCGTACGCGGGAACTTGTGCGAGAATGGCGCGGTGATCAAGCCATCGGCCTCGCTGAAACCGGAACTGATGCAGCACCGGGGCAAAGCGATCGTTTTCGAGGATATCGACGACTACAAAGCCCGCCTCGACGATCCGGATCTCGATGTGGATGAAAACAGTATTTTAGTATTGAAAAATGTGGGCCCGAAAGGCTACCCGGGCATGCCGGAGGTCGGCAATATGTCGTTACCTAAAAAGCTACTCGCAAACGGCGTGATCGACATGGTGCGCATTTCCGACGGCCGGATGAGCGGTACCGGCTTTGGAACGGTTGTTTTGCACGTGTCGCCGGAAGCGGCTGTGGGCGGTAACCTCGCATTGGTACAGGACGGTGATTACATTGAACTCGATGTGGAGAACAGAAAACTGCACCTGGAAGTGTCCGACGAAGAGCTGGCACGCCGCAGGCAGCTTTGGAAACCACTCGAACTGGGCTATAACAGGGGTTACGTACACCTGCATATTGCCCACGTAACGCAGGCGCACGAAGGCGCCGACCTCGACTTCCTCAAAGGCGGTTCGGGCGATAAAGTAACGAGAGATTCGCATTAATCAGGCTGGTCGATGCGGTGTAAAGACGTACGCCGCATCGACGACCTTCCAAATCAGTATTACAATGAGCAGTCAACTTTTTGATAACCATGTCGCCATCGTCACCGGAGCCGGACAGGGAATCGGTTTCGAAATAGCGAAGCAACTCGCCTGCCAGGGCGCCGGGGTTATCCTGAACGATACCAACAAGGCATTAGCGGCCGAAGCAGCCAAGAAAATCCGTAACAAGGAAGGTGAATGCGTGGCTTTCGCGGGCGACGCTTCCCAGCCCGAAGTGATCGACGCGATGGTCGACGAGGCGGTGAAATGCTTTGGCAAACTCACATTAACGGTATGCAATGCAGGCATTACCCTGTTCGGTGATTTCTTTGAATATCCTGTCGAAAACCTGCGAAAAGTGCTTGAAGTAAACCTGATGGGCTCTTTCCTGCTCACGCAGGCAGCCGCGAAGCAAATGCGGAAACAGAAATCGGGAGGGCGGATATTGCTCATGTCGTCGGTAGTAGGGCATCAGGCACACCAGTTCCTGGGCGCATATGCAATGACCAAAGCCGGACTGGAAATGCTAGCCAAAAACCTCGTGCTCGAACTTTCCCCGCACGGCATTACCATCAATGCCGTAGCGCCGGGGGCCACGCTCACCGAGCGGACGTTGACAGAAGACCCTACCTATCCCAAAACATGGTCGGCGATCACGCCCATGGGCAGACCGGCCATTTGTGAAGACATTGCCAATGCTGCATTGTTCTTGTTGTCGCCGCATTCGGGGCACATTACAGGGCAAAGCCTGATTGTCGACGGAGGCTGGACGTCCGTGAGCCCCCTGCCCGATCTGAGCAATATGAATGTAAGATAACCCCTTTTATTCGCCCGAAAAAAGCTGCGCTTCCAGGTCATCGATGCTTCCGTCCTTTGAAAAGAACAGTTCTCGTGGCTTGGCAGCGGCACTCGGGTTGACGGTCATGAAGCTGCGGTACTGATCGTCGCTAATGATTTTTAAGTTCAATGCCCTTTTCAGTACCATCGGGAATGGCACTTTAAAGAAATTGGCAATATCCGACGCCAGGAATTCCGGGATTTTGGAAATATCATTCCTGAAAAAGCTTTCCACTTCTTCAAAAGGCAGCAATGCCTCGAAAATCAGCTGCTCCGAACGTCCCGCCAGCGATGACGTATTGGCATAAATGGTGTGCAGCCCGAGCGAAACGGTGAGCAGGTGAATGTGGTAATTGCGCTCGTTGACATCCGAAGCGGCATTCACGAAAACCCATCCTTTCTGGTGGTAAATCGCTGAAAACCCTTTGAAAAGCGGGTCAACATGGTGCAGTTGCGCGATTTTGATGCCGTCGGGATACGGCAGCTTGTGACCGATCTGGTGCACGATGTCCTGCGCGTAGGAAATGTCGGCTACCTCACCGGCCGGTTCGATCATCCAGTCGCCATTTACCAGGCCTTCGAAAAGATGGTCCGCGATCCGCTGGCTTTCTACCTGGCCCAAATGAAGGACAATTCGGTTACCACGGACGGAATAATCTAGAAGGAGCTGGTTTTTCGGTTGCTTTCTGGGCATATCGGAGTCGTTGTTGAGGCGTGAACTTCAAAGATACGTCCTTACGATTTCAGCCGCAACAGCAGGCAAGTAATATTATCGCCACTCCAACGTGTTGAGCAATTGCAACATATCGGCCTGTAAATAATCGATCACAGGTGCCAGCGAATCGTTTTTAGTCGCCGTTGGGAAATAAATAGCACCACGCAGGAAATGCCCCGTACTGTCGGTCGTGTAAAACTGGTACGGGCTGGGCACATCGCCCTCAATTTTGAACAACATAGCCGTACGTCCCGACTTCCCCAAAACCCGCTGCTCCTGGATCGACGAGGCACGTATCTGGTGCTTGCTGGCGAGCTTGTAACTATCTTCAATAAAGGCTTTCAGCAATGCAGGATTGTTGTTCAGTGATTTGTAGGTGAGCTGGATATTGGCTTTAAACTGCGGATAGTTGATAAAAATCCAGTCCTTCCCGGCCGTTCTGAATGTGTCCGGCTCTACCACCGCATATTTGGAGTATTCAAATGTGTAGGGATGTTTCTCGGCCAATGCGCGGTAGCTGTGCCGGGGCAGATCGATCCGGTTATAGCCTTTGGGTTTCGGGACGTAGTTCTGCCCTCCTTCGTTCTTACATCCTGAGATAAACAGCAGTGAAACAGGCAGGAAAATCGTGCTAATGAATTTGTACATATAATAGGTCCCGTTGGCAAACATGCGCAAAACTAACGAAAACCGGGAAACATTATTTTCATCCCAAACCCTGAAAACAAAAAAGCGAAACCGTCCATGACAGTCTCGCTCTCCGGCATCCTCCTCCGTTACTCGACAGTAACCGATTTGGCAAGATTTCTTGGCTGATCTACATTCCGGCCCCGCATGACTGCAATGTAGTACGATAGCAGTTGCAGCGGGATCACGGAAACAAGCGGCGTCAGAATTTCATGGGTATTGGGCACTTCGATCACAAAATCGACCATGCCGGGGATCAACGTATCCCCTTCCGTCACGATCGCGATCACGCGGCCTTTACGGGCTTTCACTTCCTGGATATTCGACACGATCTTTTCGTACGAACTGTCTTTGGTAGCCAGGAACACCACCGGCATATCCTCGTCGATCAACGCGATCGGCCCGTGCTTCATTTCCGCCGCAGGGTAACCCTCGGCGTGTATGTAGGAAATTTCTTTGAGTTTCAAAGCGCCTTCCAGCGCCACGGGGAAGTTGAAACCGCGGCCGAGGTAAATGAAGTTGCGCGCATAGGTGAATATGAATGCGATCTCCTTGATCTTGGCCGCATTCTCGAACACCTTTTCCACCTTCGCGGGGATCGTTTCCAACTCGATCAGTAACTGGCGGTAAGTCTCTTCGGAAATCGTGCCCTTACGCTTCGCGACGGCAATGGCCATCAGCGTGAGCACAGTTACCTGGGCGGTAAATGCCTTGGTACTAGCCACACCGATCTCCGGGCCCGCGTGTGTATAGGCGCCTGCATGCGTGGCACGGGCGATGGACGATCCTACCACGTTACATACTCCGAAAATCGTGGCTCCCTTGGATTTGGCCAATTCGATTGCCGCCAGGGTATCCGCCGTTTCACCCGATTGCGAAATGGCAATGACAATGTCGTTTTCCTTGATCACCGGGTTGCGGTAGCGAAACTCGGAAGCATATTCCACCTCCACATTGATCCGCGCCAGTTCCTCGAACATGTATTCGGCTACGAGGCCTGCATGCCAGGACGTTCCGCAGCCAACGATCACGACGCGATCCGATTGGGCCAGCTTGTCGAGGTAATCGTTCAGGCCGCCGAGTTGCAGGTGCGCGTCGTCCGCACGCAGGCGTCCGCGCATGGAGTCGGCGATGGAACGCGGCTGCTCGAAGATTTCCTTGATCATGAAATGGTCGTAACCACCTTTTTCGATGGTTTCGAGTTCCATTTCCAGCTTTTGAATATAGGGGATGGTTTCCGTACTGTCCAGGTTCTGAATGCTGAGCTTGCCTTCGTTGATCACGGCTACTTCGTAATCGTCGAGGTAAACCACGTCTTTGGTATATTCCACGATCGGCGTGGCGTCGGAAGCGAGGAAATATTCATTCTCCCCTACGCCGATTACGAGCGGGCTTCCCTTGCGGGCCGCAATGAGCTGTCCCGGATGATCGAGCGAGATCACCACGATCGCGTAAGCGCCTACTACCTCTTTCAATGCAAGGCGTACGGCCGTTTCGAGTGAAGCACCCGTTTCTTGCTGTACGTCCTCGATGAAATGGACCAGTACTTCGGTGTCGGTATCGCTCAGGAACTGGTGGCCTTTGCCGATCAGGTTCTGTTTGATCGCCGCGTAGTTCTCGATAATCCCGTTGTGGATGATCGCCAGCCGGCGGTTATTGGAATAATGCGGGTGGGCATTTACGTCGTTAGGCTCTCCGTGGGTGGCCCAGCGCGTATGACCGATGCCGATCGTCGCGGGAAGCCGCTTGCCGTTCAGCTCGGTTTCAAGGTCGGACACCTTTCCCTTTTTCTTGTAAATATTCAATTCACCATTTTCAAGCAGCGCAACCCCGGAGCTGTCATAGCCACGATATTCCAGACGTTTCAGTCCTTTTAAAATCAAAGGATATGCCTCTCTGTTTCCAACATAAGCCACAATTCCGCACATATTCTTAAAATATTTTAAATTTTGTGTATGCCATTGACAGAGGCAAATAAATGGCAAAGCAGCATCGTTAGCAAGCTAATTTTTAATTAAATACTAAAAAATATCCAATTTATCGACAGTGCTCGAACACACGAAACATTCCGGTAAAACACAAAAAAGCCGGCGACTCTGAGAATCGCCGGCTTTTCCGCCCTGTGAAATCTATCTGTTAGCTTACCAGATCATTGTAGAGATTGTAATACGACTCGGAGAAATTCTCATCCTGCTCGTCGAGCTGAACGCGTTTGGGTGCGTTGTTGAAAATTTCGTTGAGGCTCGCGCTGCAATGCTCCTCGGCTTTCAGCACCGCGTCGGCATAAGCACATCCGATTTTGACAAAACCTTCGAAATCGGCAGAATGCAAATGCGCCAGCGCTTCGTCACTCACGTCCATAGCCTTGGCCTTGCTCTGCAAATCCGCGTCGAATTTGTAGTCAAATGCATTGTTATGTACGGTAAACACACTTTTCGTATCCTTAAACATCGGATCGTTACGGTAAGTGGTTTTGAGATACAATGGAATCAGAGCCGTCATCCAGTCGTTACAGTGCACCACATCCGGGGCCCATCCCAGTTTTTTAACTGTTTCCAAAACACCCTTGCAAAAGAAGATCGCGCGTTCGTCGTTGTCATCGAAGAAGTTATTTTCCTTATCGAAGAAAACGGATTTGCGATGGAAGTAATCGTCGTTATCTATAAAATAGACCTGCAACTTCGCATTGGGAATCGAAGCTACTTTAATGATTAGCGGCTTTTCTTCATCTCCTACGGTAATATTGATTCCTGACAGTCGAACTACTTCATGAAGCCTGTTTTTGCGCTCGTTAATGAGACCGAAACGCGGAACGAGTATCCTGATTTCTGCACCTTTTTCCTGCATTGCCTGAGGGAGCTTTCTTACGTAATCGGCAACATCGGTTGTTTGGAGGAAGGGATTGATTTCACTGGCTACATACAAAATTCGTAGTTTCTCCATAGATCTTTTAGCAGTTTGTGAAAAAAAGTTTTGCAAAATTATACAAAAAAAATGGCAATTTCAAAAGATATTCCAAACTAATTGTCATATTGCGCCCAGTTTGGGATTTCCTTGTCCCGATGTTTCCATAATCTGCTTTACGGTTTACGCTAATATGAAAAAGCAATCGTAGCACGCAGGTTACTCCCTCAGTTTTCGAATTTTACATGGAAGTATTCACTTCGGTCAAAAGCCTCCGCCAGTTCCTAGATCAGCAACTTTTACAACAGAAAACCGTAGGCCTCGTACCCACCATGGGCGCCCTGCACGAAGGTCACATTTCACTGATCCAGGCAGCGAAAAAGGACAACGATATCGTCGTTTGCAGCGTGTTTGTGAACCCGACGCAGTTCAACAATCCCGAGGATCTGGCCAAATACCCGAGAACATTCGAAGCCGACCGCCTGATGCTCGAAAATGCAGGCTGCTCCGCGGTTTTTGCGCCGTCGGTGGAGGAAATGTATCCCGAACAGCCGGTTCTCAAAATGAACTTCGGTGCATTGGAAACAGTCATGGAAGGCGCCTCACGGCCGGGGCATTTCAATGGCGTCGGCATTGTGGTATCGAAGCTGTTCAATATCGTAAAGCCGCACCGTGCGTATTTCGGACAGAAAGATCTCCAACAAGTATCGGTGGTACGCCAGCTGGTAACCGACCTGGCATTCGGTTTGGAGCTGGTCGTATGCCCTACCGTTCGCGAAACGGACGGGCTGGCCATGTCCTCGCGCAATACGCGCCTGAATGCGGCTGAGCGCGCGATCGCGCCACATATCTACCGCATACTCGCGGGCGCGGGCGAAGACCTGCGTACGGGCACACAGGTAAGTGAAGTAGTGGGCTGGGCAAAAAGCGAATTTGAGAAGATCAAAGAGTTCACACTGGACTATTTCGAAGTCATTAACCTGAAAACCCTGCTACCCGTTGAAAAGATAGGCGCGGCGGGTACAAATGCCATCTGTGTAGCGGCTTTCCTCGGCCCGGTAAGGCTGATCGACAATATCATATTCTGACATACTCACCAACGCTCTAAAACGAAGAAGGCCCCTTTCGGAGCCTTCTTTTTTGTTTTATGCCAATTTCCAGTCGCCGCGGTATTTGCGCTGTACGAACTGGTTCGCTTCGTCGAAGTTGGTAACCTTCATATTCTTACCATCCCACAACAGTTTTTTGCGGCCTGGGTAGTCGAAACCTTTGCCGTCAGCCTTCGCCATGCGGAGGTTATAGCTGCGGATACCGAGGTTCCCCATGATTACGGTCTCTGTCAAAGGACCCGCGTAATCGAATGAAGAAGTAAGCGCTTTGTGCTCCTTGCTGTTGAAACCAGCCTTACAAGCGTCGGACCAGGACACGTGGTGACCAAATTCCGGCATCGGCGTGTACTTGTTGCCGAAGTCGCCTTGTTTGTATTCCAGCTTGGTACCGTCTTTGAGGTACACTTTCGGCGCGATACCGTAAGTTCCGCAGGTCATTACGCCTTTCTCGCCGATCAGGAGTACGCCGTTGCTGCTGTCCGGCTCGCCCAGCGGGTCGTTGGCAGGGATCAGATCCGGGTGGAACGGACGCAGACCGCCATCGTGCCAGGTCAGGGTTACTTCCGATTTGTTGACCTTGTTCGCAGGGAATTTGAGTTGAACACGTGACGACGGCGGGCAGCCTTCCGGAATGTATTCTGCGGTCCAGTCTTTGATGAACACCTGGCCTACGGAGCATTCAACTTCCGTTGGATAACCCAAGCCCAATGTACGGAACGCAGGGTCGATCAGGTGACAACCCATATCACCCAATGCACCGGTACCGAAGTTCCACCATCCGCGCCATTTGAACGGGTGCCATGCCGGGTTGTAATCCACCCAGTCGGCGCAGCCTACCCACAGTTCCCAGTCGATATCCGCAGGCACTTCGTGTTTGCCGGTCGGAACGGGGATACCCTGTGGCCAAACAGGACGGTTGGTCCAAACGTGCGCCTCGTGGACGTTACCGATGAGGCCTTTGTTAAACCACTCCTTCATTTGAACCTGCGCAGGGTTGGAAGCGCCCTGGTTACCCATTTGAGTTACCACTTTGTATTTGCGCGCAGCTTCGGTGAGCATACGTGCCTCGTAAATGTCGTGTGTAAGGGGTTTTTGCACATATACGTGCTTGCCGCGCTGCATAGCCGCCATCGCGATGATCGCGTGCATGTGGTCGGCCGTCGAAACCGTTACCGCATCGATGCTCTTGTCCATTTCGTCGAACATCTTGCGGAAGTCTTTGTATTTCTTGGCATCCGGGTGCAGTTCGAAGTTCTTTTTCACCTGTGCCTGCGACCAGTCCACATCGCAAAGTGCCACCAGATTCTCGGCGCCCTTGTTCCATGCATTGTTGGTATCGGAAAAACCTTTTCCACCCACACCGACACCGGCGATATTCAGCTTGTCGCTGGGGGCTTTATATCCTTTCCCCAGCACGTGGCGAGGTACTATGAAGAAACTTCCAATGGCCGCCGCGGAGGTCTTCTGGATAAAGTCCCGGCGATTAACGTCTTTCGGTTTGTTTTCTGTACTCATCGGTTTTGGTAATGAAAAAATAAAGTAGATTAATATAGATGAAAGGAATAAGTTCTTATTGAAGATCAAATACTATTAAATCCCGCTTAAATATAATAATGTATTTACGAAACATCATGTAGAAGGCCATTTCAAATATTAGTTGAAATACGTTGTCTGCCTGCATTTCAGGCTATTTAGGCGGATAATTTCCTCACGTGCACGCGCGGGAACCGTCCCACCGGCGACGATGTTTTGATGGCTGGGTATTATTCCTGTAACTTTGCGGGGTAATGCATTTCAATTAGACCAATACCACCGGGTAATGCAAATCACAGTAATGAAATCGAAGATTCACCGGGTTAAGGTGACTCAGGCGGAATTGAACTACGTTGGCAGCATCACGATCGACGAGGATCTGATCGACGCAGCGGGACTCATAGAAAATGAACAGGTTCACATTGTGAACAATAACAATGGCGAACGTTTTGTCACATATGTTATCAAAGGCGAGCGGGGTTCGGGTATGATTTGCCTCAACGGCGCGGCTGCGCGAAGGGTGCAGATCGGCGACATCATCATCATCATCGCGTACGGCAGCATGAGCCAGGAAGAGGCCAAGACGTTCAAGCCGATGGTGGTTTTCCCAGACCATAATAATCACCTGGTAAGCTGACCTCCGGCATTTACCTACACTATACAGCAATTAGCATAGCATGAAAAATATACTGCGTTACACGATATCGCTTGTTTTGGCAGGCGGTCTGCTCTGGTTTGTATTCAAAGATATCAACCTGAGCGAAATGCTCGACCGTTTTGCCCAATCCGACTGGCGGTGGATCGCCGTATCATGCTTTTGCCTCCTGCTCGCGCACATGGTGCGTGCGTGGCGCTGGGGAATGCTTATTGAGCCGCTGGACCACAAGCCGGGCATTGTAAACAGTACGATGTCGGTACTGACCGGCTATTTCGCCAACTACATTGTGCCCCGCATGGGCGAAGTAACGCGTTGCGGGACACTTTACCGGCTGGAACGCATTCCGGTGAGCCTGAGCTTCGGTACCGTCGTAGCCGAGCGAATTTTCGATGTGATTATCCTTGTTTTGATGATTGGATTGAACTTCATCCTCGAATTCGATCGCCTCAGCACTTTCTTTACAGACTTCTTTCAAAGCAAAATAGGCGGAAGCCAGGGCGGAGGCTCGGGTAGCGGCATGCTGCTCGGCATTCTGATCGTGGGCTTGCTGGCTGTTGGCGCAGTAAGTGTTCTGATCTTCAAAAATGCGGCGCTGCGCAGCAAGTTGCAGCAGAATGCGATCATCGCCAAGGTCATCCATTTCGCGCAAGGAATGCTCGAAGGGCTCCTGAGCGTGCGTAAGCTGCGGAATCCCGGCCTGTTTATTTTCAGCACCATTTTAATCTGGGTATTGTATTACCTGGTTTCGTACGTGCTTTTCTTCTGTATTCCAGAAACTTCGCACCTCGGTCCATTGGCTGGATTGACGCTGCTCGTAGTCGGCGCGATCGGTATGACGGCCCCTACGCAAGGCGGGATCGGCGCTTACCACCTGCTGGTAGGTAATGTAATGGTACTTTACGGGCTTTCGCAAAATGACGGCATTACCTTGGCGACGTTCATCCACGGCGCGCAAATGCTGTTTATGCTCGTGATCGGCGCATTGGCATTTTTGTACGTGCTGATCGTGAACAAAAACAAGGTCGAAGAGCCCGAGCAGGTATCTGCGGCAAACTAATTGTAACTTTAATAGTCCTGAAAAATGGAAATGGAGTATGTTACGTTATTCCATTTCTTAAATCCATATTGTCTTTTACAATGAATTTGACAGAAAGCAAGATCCTGAGACTAGAAGAAGCGATCCCGACCGTTGAAGCATGGCAAAGCGCCGGGCAAAAAGTTGTTTTCACCAACGGATGTTTCGATATTGTGCATCTCGGGCACATCGATTACCTCGAAAAAGCCCGCGCATTAGGCGACAGAATGGTGCTCGGCCTGAACACCGACGCTTCGGTAAGCCGCCTGAAAGGGCCATTGAGACCGGTTGTAAACGAGTACGCAAGGGCCCGGTTGGTGGCAGCGCTTTCATTCATCGATGCTGTCATTTTGTTCGACGAACCGACGCCAAGTCAGTTGATCGAGGCCGTAAAACCTGACATTTTGGTCAAAGGCGACGATTATAAGATCGAGAACATTGCTGGCGCGGATTTTGTTTTGGGTAGAGGAGGTGAGGTGAAAACGATCGCTTTGGTACAAGGCTATTCGACCACCGCACTGATCGAGAAAATAAAACAAGGATATAAATAGCAATAACTATGGGACTTTTGATTGCCTTTATCGTAATGGGCGTCAGCTTTTACGTACAGTGGCGCTTGAAGAGCAAGTTTGAAGAATATTCACAGGTAGGGTTGAGCAACGGCATGAGCGGGAAGGAAATCGCCGAAACGATGCTCCGGGAAAGCGGCATTTACGACGTAAGAGTGGTGTCCGTGGAAGGCCGCCTGACCGACCACTACAACCCGCAGGATAAGACAGTCAACCTCAGCCCCGATGTATATTACGGACGCAGCGTAGCCGCCGCGGCTGTGGCTTCGCACGAATGCGGGCACGCCGTACAGCACGCAACTGCTTACAGCTGGCTGCAATTCCGCTCACAAATGGTACCGTTCCTGAGTGTTGCTTCGCAATACATGCAGTGGATCATTCTGATCGGTGTCCTTCTGATTAATACGACTGTGATTCCGCTGACAATCGGTGTGGCGTTGTTCGCTGTGACTACATTGTTCAGCTTTATCACACTTCCGGTTGAATACGATGCCAGCAACCGTGCATTGGCGTGGATTCAGAAAAACCGCATTGTCAACGAGCGCGAGTACATCATGTCTGCCGATGCTTTGAAATGGGCAGCCCGCACTTACCTCGTCGCCGCAATCGGTTCATTGGCTACATTGCTTTACTATGTAAGCCTGCTGATGGGCCGCCGTGACTAATGTTAAGGTTTGAAATAGAAAAGGGGAGAAAGCGAACAGCCTTCTCCCCTTTTTACTTTTATCCGAAACTTACTTTTTCCGCTGATTCCAGTACACCACCAGGTTATGTGTTGCCCGCCCGGCCGCTATAATATCCAGGTCACCGTCGCCATCCAGATCCGCCGGCAGTAAATCCTCGCATGCGATCTTGATACTTTCATCCAAAGTATATTCCGTCCATTTCTTGCCTTCGGCGTCGGTTCCGACGTAGATACGGACGCCGGTTTCGCCGGTCACGTTCGGGTTACGCCACCCCATGACCACCTGGTCGCGGCCTTGGCCGAAGAAATCCGCACAGGCCAAGGCGTGGCCTTCCTTAATGCGGTCCGTAAGCACGGTGCGACCGTCCTTCGTATAAACCACCAATGCGGTACCGTGCATCGGCTCGATCGTCGCGGTAAACAATTGTTTTTTGCCCAAACTACCGGTCCGAATCTCCCCTACCCCGCGTTCCGGGACCATCCAATTGCCCGAGGGCGCCCAGCCATCGGCCCCGTCCAGAAACACCTGCACGCCTTCTTTTCCGGCAATGGACAATCCGGCCATTCTGCCGGGGATTTCCATTGGCTGGAAGTTGTGGGTCATGTGCATATTGGTTTCAACGATGCTATATGGCCAGATGCCCTTTTTGTTTTCGGGAACATCGAAAACGATCAGTTTCACGCCCGCTCCATTCCCTCCGGTATTTCCCTCGCCGTGCAAGGGCAACACCGCCAACTGAAAAGGCCCGTCCGCCGTTTTGACCCAATGCATCCGGTGAATAGTCACTTCGTGATGCAGGCGAACCGGCTCCCAGGGCTTTGTGCGGTCATCCGGCGCCACCATATAGAAAACCGCTCCCGAGGTTTTCAAATCCTTCGTTTCGGAAGGGTTCCAGCCTGCACCTACCGCCACTTCCACTTTGCCGTCGCCGTCGATATCGCGGGCGGCAATGCAGACATTATCCTGCTCGGTGAGGTCTTTCGCAATGACGTGCCGTGTCCATGCGCCGTCTTTTTTCCCGGGATTTTTATACCATACGATTTCTTTCTTGTCCGCCATCAGGATGTCCGGCTTACCGTCCCCATCCACGTCCCCGGAAGCTACCCCGTAGCCGATACTCACCTTGTCGTCGATCGTCTCGCCTCTGAAAGTAGCTGTTTGGGCAAATGCATTCCCGGCTATCGAAAATGCTATCGAGAACAATAGTCGTTTATTCATATTCCTGAAAACCGGCAGCTGCCGGTGGATAAAAGTTTTAACCTATTTTTTAACAATATACTTCAAAATGCGCTCGGCGGGCATTGAAAAAACAGTTTTTTGTGTCGCTTTGACCTGCATTCCCTACTTTTGTGAATTATTGTAAAACCAAATATCCTTCATGAAAACAGTCCCTTTACATCAGCTCCACATCCGTTTGGGCGCAAAAATGGTCCCGTTTGCAGGTTTTGAAATGCCTGTCCGTTACTCCTCGGATCTGGATGAACATCACACCGTCAGGAATGCCGTGGGTGTTTTTGATGTATCGCACATGGGCGAATTCAGCGTAAAAGGGCCTGGTGCGCTCGCATTGATCCAGAAAGTATCCGCAAATGATGCCGCTGCATTGTATGACGGAAAAGTGCAATACAGCTACCTGCCCAACGCCACCGGAGGCGTAGTCGACGACCTGCTGGTATACCGCATCGCCGAAGACGATTATTTTTTGGTAGTGAATGCATCGAACATCGAAAAGGACTGGAACTGGATCCAGGGCCAGAATACCGAAGGCGTGGCGATGGAGAACCTGTCGGACTCGCTTTGCCTGCTCGCAGTGCAGGGGCCCGGCGCTACGGCTGCATTACAGAAACTGACCGACGTGGACCTGGCTTCGATGGAGTATTATACTTTCAAAATCGGGGAAATGGCCGGAATTAAGGACATTATCATTTCCGCAACCGGCTACACCGGCGCGGGAGGTTTTGAAATATATGTAAAGAATGAGGATGCCGAGAAAATGTGGGATGCCATTTTCGAAGCGGGTGCCGAGTTCGGCATCAAGCCCGTGGGGTTGGGTGCGCGCGATACTTTGCGCCTGGAAAAAGCATTCTGCCTGTACGGCAACGATATCGACGACGAAACTTCGCCTTTGGAAGCCGGCTTGGGCTGGGTAACCAAATTCACCAAAGATTTTATTAATTCCGAAGCCTTGAAGACGCAGAAAGAAGCCGGCTTGCAGCAAAAACTGATCGGCTTCGAAATGATCGACCGCGGCATCCCGCGCGGGCATTACGAGCTGTGCGACGCGGAAGGCAACAAACTGGGCGAGGTTACATCCGGCACGCAATCACCTACTTTGCAGAAAGGCATCGGGTTGGGGTATGTTCCAACGGCGTTCAGCAAAGCCGGCACCGAGATTTTCGTCAAGGTACGCGACAGGCTGTTGAAAGCACAGGTTGTGAAAACGCCATTTGTTAAAAACTAATCCCTCCTATTCAGTCCGATTGCATTTTTATGAAACAACTTGACGTTTGTCTTACCCCCGATTTACTTCATCTGCACAAACTCGACAATTCAATAGTGGTTGTGGCCGATATTTTCAGGGCCACTTCCTGCATGGTGACCGGCCTCGCTTACGGCGTGAAAAGCATTACCCCGGTAGCCAGTGTAGAGGAATGTAAATTTCTGCAAGACAAAGGATATATAGCCGCCGCCGAACGGGATGCCCGGAAAGTGGAAGGTTTCGATCTGGACAATTCACCATTCAGCTACATGCACGAAAGCCTGATCGGCGCGGAGATAGCCATGACGACCACCAACGGGACGCTTTCTATTTCGAAAGCCAAATCTTCCGCTGTAAAAGTCATGATCGGCTCGTTCCTCAACCTGGGCGCATTGGCGAATCATTTGAAAACCGAGCCTTACGACGTGCTCGTGTTATGTGCAGGCTGGAAAGGCCGCCCGAACCTCGAAGACACCCTGTTTGCGGGGGCATTGGCAGAAGCCTTGAAGGATCAATTTATGTTGCTTGAAGACGGAACCCTGATGGCGCAGCGTTTATACCTGCAAAGCCGCGATAACCTGCTGGCGAGCGTTTCCAACTCCTCGCACGTAAGGCGCCTGCAACGCCTGGGCATCCAGAAAGACATTTCCTACTGCCTGCAAACCGACCTGTACGACGTAGTTCCCGTCCTCAGAGGCAGCACGCTGGTTTCCATGAATTAATATTTACTCAATCCCATTTGCATGTTCCGATTCGTCTTTGTCATTTTTCTAGGGTTATTTCTCATGACTGGCCACGCTGAGGCCCAGCGCAGGACCGCCTCTCCAAGAAAACAGCTCATTGCTCCCAAGAAAAAAGCACCCGAACCAGCCAAGCCACAAGCAACGGCCGTAAAGGACACGACAAAGGCGCAGGTTCCGGCTGCCGACGCAGTACCCGCCGACACGACCATGCCCAGCGGCATTTCGGCCAACGGCGACACGCTCACCGAAGCAGCTAACGAGGCCAAGCTGCCCGTCGAAAAAGCCGACAGCATACATGCCTACAAAATCACGATTGAGGATATTTCATACCTCTCCGTCTGCCCGGGCACCAATGTGACCATTCCATTCAAAACAGACGGGCCATTTGACGAGGACAACACATTCGTGGTGCATATTATAGACCCGACCGGCAAATCGGTGCCTATTTCATTGCCCGTGAAAAAAAGCCCGGCCAAAGCCGTGATACCATCCTACAAGGTGGGCGGCGAAGTGTACCGGCTTCAAATCCTCTCATCCATTCCGGTTATCAAAAGCCAGGAGGTACCGTTGAGGCTGCTGCAAGCACCGGCAGCGAAGATCGACCTCGTCGATGGGACGCAGACGGTGCGCATTATGCCCGGACAGGAAGCACATTTACGCGTAAATCTTACGGGCGCGGCGCCGTGGTCTTTCCGACTTTCGGACAGTACGACTGTTTTACAAACACTTTCGAACCCGCATTACATTACTGTTAAACCAACAGACGTGAAAGCATACCGCGTAACAGGTGTTTCCAATGCATGTGGAAGCGGCACAACGTCGGGCGAAGCTATTGTGAATGTGAATAATAACCCGGAGCCTAAGCTGGAACTGAAAGAGATCGAGAAAATAGCAAAACTCTGCGCCGGCGTACCTTTCCAGGTACCTTTCAATGCGACCGGGAAGTATAAGGAAGGGAATAAGTTCATAGTGCAAATCGCGGAACGCAGCGGTGCATTCAAAAGCATTTCAACACCCGATTCAAGCGGCTACATTACTACTCAAATCCCTGATAGCTACAAACCCGGAGAATATCGCCTGCGTGTGACTTCCACTGCGCCGTACCTGGTGAGCCAAACAACCAATATTTCGATCGTATCGCCGACCGTGGCGACCCTTCAACGGGATTCACTGAGATTGGGCGAAAATGAATCGGGTGAACTGACCGTGAAATTCACCGGCGGAGGCCCGTGGTTTGTACTGCTTTCGGACGGAACCTACGAGAACAACATTCAGGAATCGCCGCATAAGATCAAGGTGAAGCCATTTTATGATACCAACTACCAGATCAGCTCGGCGGGTGGTTTGTGTGGTGTAGGTAAATTCTCCGGCTCTGCAAAAGTGACGGTAAAAGCGCCCCCTGCAAGCATTACGCTCGACAAACTGCCGCAAAATATGGTCTGCGCGGGCTCTACGATCGATATTCCCTACAAAACGGAAGGTCGTTATAATCCGGGTAACAAGTTTACGGTCCAGATGACCGATAAGTCCGGCCGTTTTGTAACGCTGCCTACCACGGTGACGCCTACCGCCATGCAGGTAAAAATAGCCCCGGCAGCTCCTGGTGACACGACTAAAATCCAGAAGATCCGCATCGTTTCATCCTCCCCCGCTGTGTCAAGCGCCATTGAAGAACTGGAAGTGATTGCGCCTGACAGGGCTATTGCGGAAGTTTCCGGACGCGGTACGGTTTCGGCGGGACGTTCTACGCGCATTCAATTGAGGTTCAAAAACGGGCTTCCTCCGTGGTCGTTCACTCTTTCGGACGGCACTGCCATCAACGGTACATTCCTCAATCCGTACCTGATTTCCGTTTCACCGGCCTCTACGACAGAGTATACCATCAGTTCACTGAAAAGTGGATGCGGCACCGGTACCGGACGCGGTTCGGCCGTCGTGACGGTAGAAAACTAGTATACAGCCATGCGCAAAGGGAGGATATTATTTTTCTTATTGGCTGTCATATTCGGCCCTTCGCGCATTTTCGGACAGGCTTTGCCATTGGGCCACTGGCAAAGCCATTTCAATTATCTTTCCGCCAAACAGGTTGTTGACGCGGGCTCAAAGGTTTACTGCGCTTCTTACAATGGCCTTTTTTCCGTAAATGTTGAAAACGGAGAAACCAAAACGCTCTCCAAAGCCGACGGTCTCAGCCATACCGGGGTCAGTACAATGGGTTACCTCCCCGGCGCCAGGCTCCTGATGCTGGCTTACCGCAGCGGCACAATCGATTTTGCATACCTTAACGAGCAGGCAGAACTTGACCAGGTCGAAACCTGGAATCTTTTAAACGATACACAGGGATTGCCCGCCGACAAGGCGATAGGGCGTATTGTTTTCAAGGAAAATCTGGCCTACGTGGCAACCAGTTTCGGTGTGCTGGTGCTCGACACTCAACTTCGGCAGGTAGAAGAAACCTATCGCTACATCGGCCCGAATGGCTCACAATTAACGGTTAGTGATCTGGCATTTTCGGGTGATTCGCTTTTTCTCGTGACCTCGCAGGGCCTGTTGGCCACCTCGATGCGCAGCGATGTGAACAGGCAGTATTTTGCAAACTGGAAATCGGTAACAAGTCCCGGCAGTATTTCGGGCATTGCATTCTTTTCGGGAGCGATTCATGCAGCGGTTCCTGGAAAAGGTATTTTTAGATATGAAAAAGGAATTTGGAAACTCATTTACGCTTCCAATACTCCTTCCTTACGTATCCTTGATGCGGGCGATTTACTGACGCTCTCTACCGGAAATGCTATTCTCACGCTTGATCCACTTTACACCGTTCAGACCTTTACAAATCCGCTCTTTGTCAGCGTTCGATCAGGCATTCGCAAAGGATCGAAAGCGCTCTGGATCGCCGATCAGAAAAACGGCCTGTTCACCAACCAGTTTTCGGATTTCAAACAGGTCTCGCCAGCACAGACAGACACGACTATTTCACCACGCCCGGATTCCACCATCACAGACCTCAACGGCCTATCGTGGGCTCGCCTGCCCGAAACACTAGGCGGCGGCATCATGGTAAGTAACGCGGACGGGTCACGAAAAAAAGTACTTTCTACTTCGATTGGTACAGGTACATTGCCCGCTTCGAAGATCAATAGCCTCGCGCTCGATCAGGACGGGTTTGTCTGGTTCGCGAGCGCGAAGGGTGTCGGGTATTTCATCCCGGATGGCGTGCTGACTGCAACGCGCGTAGATGCGATTTTGCCCATTTACGGCCAGCGAAGGCTCTTCAATAACGAAGAATGCACAGCCCTGGCCGTCGAGCCGGGCAACCGGAAATGGATCGGCACGCGAACGGGTCTTTACCTTTTCAATGCAGACGGCACCGAACTGATCCGGAAATTCACATCCGCCGACGACCCGCTTCCGTCGGATGTGATCAACGCGCTCCGATTTGAAACCGAAACCGGCCTGCTGTTTATCGATACGCCGGCTGGAATGGTTTCTTACCAAAGCGACGCAAAAGCTCCGGCCGAACGCATTGATCGTATCACCATTTTCCCTAACCCTATCCGGCCCGGTTATTCGGGCAATGTGGGCATCAGCGGCCTGACCAGCCAGTCGACCGTTAAAATCACCGACCTCTCAGGCAGACTTGTCTTTGAAACGCGTTCGGAAGGCGGCCTCGCCTCCTGGAACCTGAACGACTACACGGGCCGTCGCGCACGGGCAGGGATATACATAGTGTTTGTAGTGTCGGCCGACGGCACTGAGCACCAGGCAGGTAAGTTGGCAATTATTAATTAAAATCATAAATTAATCCAGGCGTTCAGACTAGCAGACGCAGCAGACTATATGATGTCGAATCAGGAAAAAGCCCCCTACATTGTAGGTATCACCGGCGGCAGCGCCTCGGGGAAGACCTATTTTATGAAAAACCTCATCGACGCGTTTGGGAAGGACGAAGTCACAAGGATTTCGCAAGACAACTATTACCGCCCCATCCATGAGATCCCGCGGGACGAAAATGGCGTTGAAAATTTCGACTTACCGGAAACGATCGATCATCACCTGTTCGCGGAACACATTGCCGTGCTGCGGGCCGGTCGTTCCGTGCAGCAAAAAGAATACACATTCAACAATCCGCTCGTCAAACCCGAGATATTACATTTCGAGCCAAAGCCTATTATTATCGTTGAAGGGATTTTTGTATTCTATTTTCCCGAAATTGCGCGGCTTATCGATTTGAAAATTTTTGTCGATGCCAAGGAGCATGTTAAAATAAAACGGCGGATTATTCGTGATAATAACGAGCGCGGTTACGACCTCGACGATGTTCTTTACCGTTGGGAACATCACGTCGCCCCGACTTACGATAAATTCATACTTCCCCTGCGTGCAGAGGCGGACATGATCATCAATAACAATTCCCGTTTCGATACCGGTTTACAGGTGTTGATCGGCTTTTTGAAAGGGAAACTAAAAGAACAATACAACCATTCGTCATAGTCATCAAAATTTAATCGAGTTAATGAAGAATTCTTTACTGACGACTTGCAGGAGTTTCGCTAAACACATCACTATTCTGGCAATTGCTTCGATCGCTTTTTCCGCCTGCGATGATACGACCGACTCCCTTGATCCTTACGACTATTATCCGCTCACGATCGGGCATTATGTCGTCTATGATGTCAACCAGGAGCTTTATTCCGCTGGTCAGACAGCCCCCGTTGTTACCAAGTGGCAGGAAAAAGACGAAGTCGACCGGATCGCCTCCGACTCGACAGGCGTCGTTATCTATATTGTCTCAAGATCGACCCGTAATTCCTCTGCGGACTATTGGCAAAAGGTGAAGGAATACGCCATCCACAAATACCCCGACAAGCTGCTGACCAATATCGACAACCAGCTATTCCTGTCGCTCACGTTTCCGATCGACTCGCGTACAACGTGGAACGGTAACAGTTACAACAACCTCGACAAGCAGGATTGCTACTACGAGCCTGGATTCAAATCCGTTAAAATCGGGGAACAATCGTTCGACAATGTGCTGACTGTTGTGGAACGGAAAGACACGTCAATCATCAACAAATATGTAACGATCAAGCAATATGGAGTGGGTGTAGGTCTTATCTCTGATGACCAGACTGCCTTTGAATTTTGCCAAAACGAGGACTGTATCGGGTCGGGAAAAGTAGAATCAGGCAGTCACAAAACGCGCAAAATCATCGAATTTGGCAACCGGTAATTATCGAACTGCAACCCGTTCAATCAGTCAAAACTTGATTTTTTCATATTCCCATTGAATAATATTTGCAAATTCAATTTATCTGTCTAAATTTACGACGGATACTGGTATTAATCATTCATTAACCGATAAACAATGAAAACATTGACATCGCACTCTACACAGACAAAAAAGTCTTACCGCAAGCCGGTCCTCGTTCAACACGGAAGTGTTAGACAACTTACCAAAGGAAAGCAAGGTAGTCTTCAAGACGTCAATCCGGCTGATATGGATTTCTCATCTGAAGGTTAATAACCTCAGGTGGGCTACTGGTGGTTTGATATATTTTGAGGCAAAGACTACAGGGATATTTTTCATTTGCTCACTCGACAAACATCGACCTAAGTGATCAATTTGAGGAGTATGTCAAGCTTGACAATGGATATATCGGACAAAGTGGCTTCTACAAAAGTTCATACTTTTCCTATTTAATTCAAATAGAGAAAGAATCTTCAAAGCCAGTACATCTAAGCAATTTATCGCTTAGATGTACTGGCTTTTTTTCAGATATCCTTAGAGAACTTGATAGTTCGAATATCACACTGTCAGTCGGAGCTTGTTACGATGCAACTAGAAGGAAATTTTCGCTATTCCGCCAGGTCTTCGGTGATTTCCCATTGTTCTACGTCCATATTCCACACTCCTTCATATTATTTTCAACAAGCCTGACTGACATAATCAGCCACAAGCTTGTTCGGGAGAAGTATTTAGAATTGGATATGAAACGAATCCAGGCACATTTGGATTTCAGGCAGGCCGGAGTAGCAGCGCAATCTGTGGACAGTTTTTATTCCCATATTAAGCTCGTTCCTCCCGGGCATGTCGTGGAACTTGATGAATTCAGCGTCAAAATCGAAAAGATCGCGACATTCAACCCGTCGCGGTGGAATACCTTAAAAACCTCGCATGACGTCACTGATGCGTTCTTTTCCCTATTCAAACAATCCGTTGAGCTTAGCGCCGGATCATCCAGATCTACACCGATAGCGAGCCATTTGAGCGGTGGTCTCGATTCTTCTTCTGTCAGTGCCATGCTGAGATACATTCAGCCAGACAGGGTCCTGCACACTATCCATAATAAGTCGAAATTCCCAGACTCTGATGAAAGTGAATATGCAATTGCAGTGTCCGACAGGATAAACTCTGTTCACCACGAAGTATATCAATCTGAAGACGATTTTGAACTGATTCGATTGCTCATTTCCGTGCACGGTCAGCCTATTGCTACAAAGATCCCGCCCACATTGCTTACAAGTATGCTTTTGCACGCAAAAAACCTGGGTTGCGAAGTATTACTTTCGGGAAGCGGGGGCGATTCTATTGTCGGAAGCGGGTTCGAAATTTTCCAGTATGCTTTTGAAACGCGCGACTGGGCTCTTTTAGAAAATTTATTGGAAAAGCGGGCTCCCTACTTCTCCAATTCGCATGTGTATACCGGTTGGGAAGCTTTCTCCTCTAAGAAGAAATTAAATCTTGTAAAGCAATTCTATTACTACAACAGAGTTGTTCGACAAAAACATGCAGGAATTTCTCAGGTGGTCAAAACTTATCTGGAGCTGGCAAGAAATACTGACCTTTCCCACCTCTACTTTTTAAAACGCGCATGGACTAGCTTACTAAACCGGGCTAACAAGCCAAATGTTACGGGCACACCTACTATTGCAACTTACGATCTGATAACGGCAAGCAGCGGTAAAGAACAGCCATCGTTCAACTATACTGCATCCCTTGCAGATAGCCTTGGAAGTACGGCTCCCCACCTGTTCAGGGATGTATTCAACCCAACCACTAATCGGTCCTATGAGGGCTTTTTTGACCTGGGAAATCATATCGGTATCAGTAGCAGGTCTCCATTGCAAAACAAAGCACTTCTCGAACTATGCATGTCGGTGCCGGATACCATCAAGTTTGGCAACGGTCTCGGACGTGAGCATTTCCGAAATGCTATGAGAAATTTGCTACCTGACATTGTCGTTAATCGGCCTGGCAAAGCAACGCTGACTTCCGCCTATGGGCAGGAAATAACCACCAGAATGTGGAATCAGGCAAAAGAAGGGATAATGGAATCGAACGATATCTGGGCGTTCGTCGACAGGAAAAAACTTTTGAACGAAATAGCCATTCTCGAAAACGAACAAATACCCTATACACAAAAGGCGAGAACGTGGTATCACATCACACGCGCAGTGACACTTCACGCCTGGCTAGACTGGATGAAAACCTCCGGCTATCCGATAAGCTATTAAGGAAGCCAGGAAGTCGGAGTAGCTGCTCTAAAAGCATCCCTCATTATCTTACAATCACTACCCTGCCCGTTTTTTCAAACTCGCTGCCGGCGGTACTCCCCCCTTCAATAAATATCTTATAGATGTAAATACCCGGATTTAAATTATTCACGGGCAAATACCATTCAAACCGCTCTGTCCTGGGAAAAGTGACTGTGCTTTTAAGAACAACATTACCACGGGCGTCATAAATCAAGGTCCTCGCTTTGCCCCCGTTGCCTCCAAAAGCCCCCAATTTAGCCTCCATCCTCATGTACGACGACGTCGGATTGGGGCTCGATGTCACCACAATACTTTCCGAAGCAGCTTCCTGTATCTCAAAAAAGACATGGTAAGGTTCACTATAAGCATTACCGGCAACATCTTTTCCATTCACCAATAGTTCGTATTTACCGGTAGACAAATTTGATGACAGATAACTGAACTGGATCGCATGCCTATTAATCGAATCCAAACTGACATTCGCCAATTTATAGCCAATCTTGACGAATTTACAGCTCTCGTCCTGGCAGGGGCGTATCAGGACTTCAATCAAACTGGTATCGCGTGTTACCACCCTATCATCATCCAGATATACCCGTATACGCGGATTCGGAGCAATCACTTCATTGTTCTCCAGATTACGCTCGTTGAATGTTACATGCAAAACCGGAGGGACAATGTCTTTGACCGCTGTCGACGGATAAACCGTCAATCCCTCAGCAACATCCCAGTCTATGGCTAATTCCGCAACATTATTTTCACGAGTCATTTCAACCAAAGTGCTCTTCGGGTCGATCGCAACCTGAATAGAACGTATCGACTTGTTCGTTTCAAATTTGACATTCAGCGTATCCGCGAATGCATAGGATGGAACCGATTCGGTTTTCGTTACTGTTCCGTCTCTTCCTACATAGTTGATCTGTACCGGAACCGACTCTCCCTTCTTATATCTCCCATGATTAGTCAGCGCAACCTTTAACTGCAAACTTGACGAATTACCAATCGTTTTGTTACCCGACTCCGAGTAAATAGAAATGCTTTCCTGCGGGTCAACAGCATAGTCAGGATTTTCAACAGTGACCAGTCTCAAAGCAGGATCCCCTTGAAGGATCGATTGGTGGATGTTCGCGACCGCATAAACGCCCTTATCTTCCGCAAGAATGTCCTTTGCAACTGCTAACTGAATCTTCCCAATGGTTGCTCCGAATGAGGCAGGGGCCACAAACATACTATTATAGAGGCGCTCAAGATATTTTTCAGATGGACTTACAAAGCTCTCAAACGAGTTTGCAATTATGGCTATCGCTCCCCTCTTTGAAGCCAATAACCAGTCCATCGATAATGAGTAACGGTCGTTTGTATTAGGCGCCGGGTTAAACCGGCCACTAAAGATGTTACCGACCCCGCAGCCATTGAAGTACATCATCGGATACCTCAGATTGTTGCTGTAAGCTCGTACTTCATCTGTGGCATAGCCCATATCGAGATCCGTGACCGTTACAGATCCATGACCGAAATAAGTAATCAATCCGACTCCTGCATTAACCTCTGGTGTAATATTAACTTTTTCAACCTCACTGATCCCTTGTTGTTTCGAAAACGGGGTTACTTTTCCGCCGATGATTCCGTCAGTTACGTAGGGAACAAGGTTTTTCAGCATATCCTTTAATTGGCTGATCTCGCTGGCCGTTTTCCCCCCGTTCAGGTGTAGAACCTTTTTACGCCAGCCAACATCGCCAAAAGTATTCGATTCATATTCCTTTACTTTCTGAAGGTAATCGGTAATAGTCGCATTTGTAACAGCGGGAATACGTCCTATCGGAAGCGAAGCTACATTACTTGCTGCCCCTCCAAGCCCCTCTACCAGCAATACGTCCGATCCCGGATAACCCACAGTAGGGACTTCATCAGGAAGCTCTCGCTTCATACGCTCATTGTGTGTGATTGACTTTCCTATCAACAACAGATATTTGTCCTTGGAGCCCTGCGATAAAAGGTAGTCCGTAAACCGCCGGATACCCACCGGACTGGGTTCACCATAATTGAATTGGTCGTAAATATCCTTGATATTGACTACGACCGGCTTGTAGCCGCCACCTGCGGCAGACGCACGGTAGTTTGCGTACGTTTGTGCACCTTCCAGCAAATTTTCACTGGTAACAATTACATAATTGGCCGGGCTTAAATCATATTTCTTAAATTTCAACGACTGAATGTTTGCAGCAACTACGGTAATCATTTCATTGCTAACCAACATGCTCGACGGCTTGCCGGACTCCCTGGTAAGTGTAAAATCAGTTAGTGTGCTTTGAATAACAACAGGGACATCCTCATTAGTAATATCAAGGATTCTTGCATCGGCCGGGGCATTTTTAAGGGAAAGTCTAACCTGCGGGCCAGCACTTGCAGGGATCGCAAAATTGAAAGATTTTGCCCCGCTCATATTCAGGTCGCGCGGATAATCAATAGCGAAGTAGGCAAGCGAAAACCGATCGAGAGGATCAGTTGCCACCGATTTGAGCCCTAATGTTGCCTTACCATCAGCATCAAGGTCATCTTCCAAAATATCGAAGCTATATTCTGTCGCAGCAAATCCAGAATTTGAGGCACTTCCCGCCAGGCGCAAAGTCTGCTCGGTTTTCCCCACGTAGACTTCCAGCATTCGTACGTTATTGCTCCGACCGTGAAAGAGCAATTTCACAGTTGTTTTTGTCCCCGATTTAGAAACCCTCCCTGCAAGCGTAAATGGGAAGAGCGTCATTTTATTTCCCAAATTCGTCTTGCCTGTTCTGCTCGCCGAGAACTCGAAGAAGCTGTTATAGAAACTGGGACGGATGGGGCTTTCGGTACTCATCGAGTACTCTTGCTGATACACATTCAGGTTAGTCGCGCCAACCAACGCAAGAGGTTGAATTTCTGATTTCGAAGACTGGGTTTTGGCCCTCGCACCTACCGCATCCCCATTTACGAGGAAATAAGCACTTTTATCCGAATACATACTGAAGTATGGATTCTTCCGCGAGTTCATAGGCCTGTAAAACAGCGAATCAGTCGCGCCATCGTTGGGCACTGCATAAAAAAGAATTTCGCTATTGGCCGTACTAATTATGGAAACTTGTTTTCCGCGATGCCAAAGCTGGATCTTATCCGGTTCTTTAACTGAGAAGTCTGCCGGTAAAGAGCCAAAGGGAATCCGGTGGATTCCCTTTTGACTCACATAGATCTTAACATAGTTTTTGTCGTACGAAATCCAGCTATTTGAATAGGGAGCCCCCCATTGGGCGAAAGCTTGCGCAGCGCCAAAAATTTGAACTGCGATGAAAAATAAAACTATCCGTAAACCAACGCGAGACATACCTATTCAATTTATAAAGCCAACCTTCAATTATTTCTTAAATATCTTTTTCAGATAAACATCGTTATTCTCTGTCACTAATTTCAAGATATACTCACCACTGGTAAGCCCTTGAACATTAACTCTATTGCCGGTACGATCTTTCTGATAAATGATCCCCTTCTGATCAATGAGATCCCAGCTCTTAATCGCCACCGGAACATTTAGCTGAATGTTAATCCAGTCAGCCGCAGGGTTTGGTGAAAGTACCAACGCCGAAGTTCCTTCTCTTGTAACGGCAACGATTCTTGAGAATGTGGCCTTTCCTTCTATTACATTTCCATTCTCAACTACCGTACGGTCTACCTGTTTCAGGCGATAGTAGTTGGTACCTGCCAGCGGATTTGCATCCATAAATGCATACGAGATTAGCTCCTCACTATCACCCCTACCTTCTACCTGTCCGATTGCTTCGAAATTCTTAGCATTGTAGCTTCTTTCGATCACGAAATGACTATTATTCTTTTCAGAAGCCGTCGTCCAGGTTACCTGTATTTTGCTGTTATCAACCGCCTTGGCATCGAATGATACGAAACTAACCGGCAACGGATCTTCATTGATCAGAATACGGAGCGCAGGGTCTCCCTGCAAGATTACCTGGTGAACATTAGCTCTGTCCGCGTCATAGTAAGAAGCAACACGAGCGTTCTGCCCGGGATTGTACGTATAACCCTTGGTCGTCTTCGTTTCTAGCGCAACAGCTTTCAGTATTTGACCGATCGTTCCACGATCAGCATCTTTAGCGCCGAAGATTTTCGGATAAAGTCTGTCCAGATACTCATTCGAAGTTGAGGCATAAGCATCCCAGTCGTTACCGAACACTACAATTGCACCGCCTTTAGGCGCCAGAAGCCAGTCAAGTGACAACGGTCTCTTTCCTGCTGAGTTGGGAACGGTCCCTGTGAAAGGATTATATCTGTTACTGAAAATGTTGTTCACACCACACCCATTGTAAAACAGAACGGGATATTTACCATCGTTAGTATACCCTTTTGACGGATCAGTTGCATATCCGAAATCGTAATCTGTATTATCTACGTTTCCGTGACCGAAATAAGTAACCATTCCAACACCCTTAACCTGCGGGTGGCTTGGAGCAGTCCCTGTTAGCCAAGGACCGATTGTGGTCGTTATTGTACCAGTACTTTCCGGTGTCTTGGCCCGAATGATCGTATCCCCATTGAAAGGCGGATTGATAATTGGTGGGCTGATGGTCGACAAATAGTTCGCAAACTGCCCCACTTCTCCCGGCGCCTTTCCTCCGTTGATGTGCAGTACATTTTTTCGCCAGCTAAGATCTTTTTGCCCCTCATAAGTTTTGATCTTATCAAGGTAATCCAACACCTGCTGATCACTGATTGCCGCAATTCGCCCAACCGGGATTACCGGCACATCATCCGGCGCTCCCCCAAGGCCATCTGCCAGCAACATATCAGAAGCTGGAAAGCCTATCGTTGGAACCTCATCCGGTATCTCACGTGTAGCACGCTCATAGAACGTTACTGATTTACCAAACAGAAACAGGAATTTATCAGTGTTGCTGTCAGAAACCATATAATCTACAAATCGACGGATCGCTACCGGACTCGGCTCTCCGTAGTTAAACTGGTTGTAGACATCCTTGATCTTCATTACCAACGGACTGTATTTCTTACCTGGCGATTGTGTCTCCCGGTAAGTTGCATAAGTAGCAGCTGAGCCCGCAAGCGTTTCGTTTGTGATTATTAGGTAATCGTACTGGGACGGATTTAGATTCTGAAAATTAACGACAGTAGGGACAACCGGCGTTGCTTCGTTTGTTACAAACATTTTCAGAGTACTCCCATTTCTTGAAAACATCAGATTGCCAGCAGCCCCATTGATGATACGCGGGTGGTCTGCATCTGAGACATCGAGGAATTTCAATGTACCGGCAGGCTGATTCTGAATTGCAATCCGGGTGTTGCTGCCTGACGCAGGGAAATTGAATTCATACGAGTTGAGACCCTGCATGTCGATATTTTGGTCGTATGTTACTGAGTAGTACGAGACCGAGATACCGTCTGTGGCGCTACCTGTGTTCTTAATTCCTAAGTAGCCTGTACCGTTCGCAAAATCAACATCCTGTAATGATGCTGTGGGGAAATCGGCATCGAGGTAGCCCGTAACGGTAGTCGTTCCGAGCGAACGCATAGACGCGTCCGTTTTATCCTTTCCTGCGAAAACTTCAACCGTGCTACTCGCATTGAACTGATAACCGCGACCTTTGAAATGCACATTAACCTGGGGAGCTGCCGTACCAAATCGCGATTTGATTTGAAATACAAAATCTTCTCCCGCTCCCGGATAAGTGTTTGTAAAAACCGCTGGTTTCGGGTTCACCGTCTTGATGGCACTGCTATTTCCCAGTCTTGTTCCGGTTCCCGCTTTCCCCTCCTCATAATACGCGTTTAGCGTCGTCGGTCTGGTCGGATACGACGTCATGTGGGAGTATTCAATAACGAATTTTTTGAAATAGGTGAACTTGTGGGACTCCTGTAATGGCACTCCACCGTCTGGCGCCAAGTTCTCCTCAACAGTCGCTGTCCGCGGCGTCGAATCAAATGTCAGGAAATAAGAGCTTTCATCCGAAAAAGTACTGAAATAAGGATTCTTCCGAGTCGTCGGAAGCCTGTACAGCAACGCATCGCTCGCTCCATCGTTGACAATCCCGTAAAACTGAACTTCCGTGTTAGTTGCACTGATCAGTGATACTTCTACACCTCTGTGGTAAAGGTGAAGCAAGTTCGGCTTATTCTGAAAATTAGCCGGTAACGCCACACTGTAGACGCCGTTTTTGGAGACTCCGATACGCAGCCATGACTGCCCATACTTTCCATTTAACCATTCATTTCCGTACTTCCCACTCCAGGGCGTCTGTCCAAATCCATTCAGCTGAATTAGTAGTGAGGCGGCAATGAAAAAAAGAGTAGTAAACCTTTTTGTTCTCATAAAGTCCTGTTTAAATTATTATGTGTGATTTAATCTTCCTTTTTCTAGATATGTTCAGAATCAGGAGGTTTGCAATTTGTGCTCATATTAAAGCTACAATATCTTTAATACTGCAGCAAATATACTTATCAAAATGCAGTAACCCGCTTATCTCGCGCCTATTATGTTTTTCACCCCAAAGGCGTCACGTGATTGCCTAGCGCGCACGATCGTACAACGTAAAATGGGGCTCTACTGGTACAATTTTTTTAGCCTTATTTATCACTCGGCAATAATTCAATGAGCAAACGTAAATAAAGTGTGTCTTTTTTATCATTGTTATTCGAGTTAATTCGTGCTTTATTTGCCTAATAATTCTTTCTCACTTTTAAACTAAACTCATACAATTATGATTAAAAGGCTGACTTTTATCGCTTGGATAGCATTAATCGGTCTGGTGACAAGTTGCGACGGCGACAAGGGTGACATCGGTCCAGCAGGACCTGCAGGGCCCAAAGGCGAAACAGGAGCCCCCGGTAAAGATGGCGCGAACGGCGAAGATGGTAAAGACGGCGTAGGAGCGAAAGAGATCGTGGCAACGGCGGTAAAAAGTACAAAAGGAGGATACACCCTGGGTAAGTCGAACCTGACATCCGCCGATACCGCTATGATTAACAAAAGCGTAGTGGTTGTCTTTATCAAAAGCCAGGGAATGTGGTGGTCACAACCGGGTACCGTACCTTTCGCTGATGGAAAATGGACAAACTTCACCTTCGCCACGCTTCTAAGGGGTACCACGTTTTTCGTCGATATCAGAGCCCAGAGCTGGTCGGAGCAACAGGAGACAGCGCCGGAGCGGGAATTTGAAGCCATCCGTGCGGTGATCATCCCTGCCGAAAAACTGAGGCTAAATGCTGAGGTGGATATGAAGAACTACGAAGAAGTTGTAGCAGCCTTCGGGATAAAAGAGTCGGATATTCTTCAAGCCGACATTAAGTAAAATACTGCACTTCAAGAAAAGGCGGCCTATCGGCCGCCTTTTCTTTTTTACCCTCCCCTCTTTTGCAACATAGAAAGTTTTAATTGCCCCCTGCCAAGAAGTTGCATATCGTCATAACTTTTATTTTTGAAATTATACTATTTTCGAAACAAATATTGCTAGGACAGTTGTTACCTAACAGTGATTTGTACTTTTCCGGGCTTAGGCCTTCTTACCATATTTCCTTTTTTTCGTGATGAATACCAAAAAGTCTTCAAAAACGAGCTCACCTGACGTGGTTTTGATTGGGGCAGGCATTATGAGCGCTACGCTCGGGGTTCTACTGAAAAAGCTTAATCCATCCATTACCATCTCCGTTTTCGAACGTCTTGACCGCGTAACAGCGGAGAGCTCAGATCCGTGGAATAATGCCGGCACCGGCCATTCCGCTTTCTGCGAGTTGAACTACACGCCACAGCTGGCCGACGGTTCCATTGAAACCAAAAAGGCCGTCAAGATCGCCGAGTCATTCGAGGTATCGAAAGAATTCTGGTCGTACCTGGTTGAAAATGGGGTCATTGACTCACCTGACGAATTTATCCACAACATTCCTCATCTGAGCTTTGTATGGGGAGAGGAAAACGTGGAGTATCTCCGCAAGCGTTACGAGGCTTTAACCAGCCACCATTTGTTCCATGGCATGGAATACACCGAGGACAAGGATACGATCGAAAGCTGGATCCCGCTGGTCATGAGCGGAAGAGATGCGGACGAAAAAGTAGCTGCGACACGTATGGAACTCGGTACGGACGTCAACTTCGGCGCACTGACCAAGGCTATGTTCGATTATCTCGAAAAACAGGACGGCGTCAATCTTTTCCTCAACTACGAGGTTGACGATCTTTCTCGCAAAAAGGATAACTCATGGCTCATCGAAGTCAAAGACCGGGCTACTAAAAAGGCAAGTAAAATAAACGCAAAATTCATATTCATCGGCGCAGGCGGCGGATCGTTGCCGTTGCTCGAGAAATCGAGCATTCCCGAAGGAAAAGGATTCGGTGGTTTCCCCGTGAGCGGACAATGGCTGGTATGCAACAAGCCGGAAATCATTGAAAAGCATCAGGCGAAAGTGTATGGCAAGGCTTCCGTGGGTTCACCACCGATGTCGGTCCCTCACCTCGACACCCGCATTATCGATGGTAAAAAAGCGCTGTTGTTCGGACCATATGCCGGTTTTTCAACCAAGTTTTTGAAAAACGGTTCTTACCTCGACTTACCGCTTTCCATTAAGCTGAACAATATCAAACCGATGCTCGCGGCCGGACTGCACAACATTCCGCTGACCAAATATCTGATCGATCAGGTGCGGCAATCGCCGCAGGATCGCCTCGAAGCGTTGAAAGACTATTTCCCGGAAGCAAAACTCGAAGATTGGGACCTTGAAACGGCTGGTCAGCGCGTGCAGGTGATCAAAAAAGATAAAAAAGCCGGCGGTGTGCTCGAATTCGGTACCGAAATGGTAACGGCTGCCGACGGCTCGCTGGCCGCATTGCTGGGGGCTTCTCCGGGAGCGTCAACCGCCGTATCGATCATGCTGGAATTGATTCACAAATGTTTCGCCGAAGCCAAATCCCCGGAATGGCAGCGCGAATTCAAAAAGATCATCCCATCATTCGGCAAATCGCTTTCCAAAGAAAAAGACCTGGCCGCTAAAACCCGCGCCTGGACTACCGAGGTACTACACCTGAGCGCTTCGCATTTGGAAGAGGAATTGACTGCGTGATTTTGATTTAAAGTATAATGAAAGAGCCCTGGGATGACCCGGGGCTTTTGGTTTTATTCTTTAAAGATTTCTGAAAGGTTAACACTCAAATCGGGAAATACGAAAGAAGTCAATATTTCGCCGCTCGTTTTAGGATCCTGCCCGACAAATTTACCTGACTCATCGAGTAAGAATACCGCTACGTGCTCATAATCAGGATACACAACCCAATATTCACGAACTCCACTCTCCTCATACACTTTGTATTTATAATTCAACTCTCTGGATGTATTGCCGGGTGAAAGCACCTCCACAACCAGGTCTGGTGCACCGAGGCAACCTTTCTCATCCAGTTTTGATAAATCACATATCACGCATATGTCCGGCTGCAAAACCGTAGTTATGTCCTGATTTCCAATCTTATCCTTCACCGGCAACCTAACATCAAACGGAGCAGCATACGCCTCACAAGGGTGTTCTTTGATATGGTTTCCGATAGCCAGAGAAAGGTTCCACACAACCGCCTGATGACGTCGCGACGGTGCAGGGGACATTTTATGAATGTACCCCTTAATCAGTTCCAAACGCTCTTTGAAGTGCCATTTCAGATAGTCGGCGTAAGTATACTGCTTGGTAAGGTCCAGTTGGTCGAAACTTGTGATCATGAGCTCATTCGTTTTTACAATATTACCAAATCCTCGTACCTATTCCGACTAACAAAGCCCGATCGAGTGGTTTCAATGTGCAGAAGTCTCGGCTCAATGATCAATCATTTCAAAACGCCAGCGATCTTAAAAACCGTAACCCATCGACGGCGATCGCTTCTCGCGAGGGCTCTACCTGGCGCCAGATGGATGCCGCTTTGGCGATGACTTTCACATCCGGTGTGAATGATTCAATGACGATGTCGCCCTGGTAATGAATTCGGTCCAGCGCGGCGAAAATACGGTCCCAGTTGATCTGATCCCCGCCAGGCGTACCGCGGTCGCTACCCGAGGCGTGCAGGAGGCCCAGCCTGTTCCCTGCCTTTTGAATGGCCAGCGCCGGGTCCTTTTCTTCCAGGTTCATATGAAAAGTATCAAGGTGTACCTGCAATGCGTCGCTACCTACCATTTCAATCATCCGTAATGCCTGGTCACAGGTATTGATAAAATCGGTTTCGTACCGGTTCAGCGGCTCAATAGCAAGCTTTACATCGTGCGTTGCGGCAAAATCCGCCAGTACTTTCAGATTACCTGCTACCAGTTCCCACTGCTTGCGCTTCTGATCGTCGGGCACGAGTTCCGCCCGGCCTACCGCAGAATAAATGGGGCCAGCTACCAGCTTGCTCCCCAGCACCGGCGCAATGCGGATCAGCGCCTCCACATATTCGATGGCCGTCACCTGGTCCTTACGCGTGCCACGCAGGTCGCGCCCGGGACCGGTGGCCGCGCACACGGATCTGCATTCCAGCCCATTATCGTCCAACGCCTTCCTGACAAAATCCGGATCGATATTGGCGGGATCTTCCAATGCTATTTCAACAAAATCGAATCCCCATTCCTTGAACTGCGGGAAAAACGCGGTGCTTTCGTTCGTGAATGGTGACGAAAACAGGTAGGTATTGATACCAAACTTCATCAGTGCTTACTTCCCTTTTTGCTGTGTAAAAATGCGTACGCCCTTTTTGTTGCCGGTGACGATGTCGAGCAGGCCGTCGCCATCCAGGTCTTCGACAGTCACATGCAGGCCCACGCCTGAATTATCATCAATATCGTGCCTGATCCACGTCGGTACTTTACCCGGTTTATATTCAAACCATGTAATAAATGCGGGCTCGAACTCGCCGGGGTCGTTTCCATTGTGGGCGAAATAGCGCTTACCGGTAATGAAGTCAGGGTGCCCGTCGCCGTTGATGTCTTTCAGCGCCAGGCCGTGCGTCTGCGAAATGGTCTTATCGATATCATGATGGATCCAGACGATCTCGTTACCTTCCTTTCGCTGCTCGTGCCACCAGATACCATAGTTGTGCGCGGAAGCGCTGAGCACGTCGTTCAGCCCGTCGCCATTCAAATCCAGCACGTACATTTGAGAACAATCCTGCCCCAGGTCGGCCGGATGAAACTTCCAGTCTTTGTCTTTGGGATATTTGGCAGGTCCCTCCGCAGGCCCTTCCCACCAGCCGTTTCGCACAAGTACATCCTTGCGACCATCCCCATTAACATCGCCATAGCCGATCCCGTGCGTGTACATATGCGTGGAGTTGTTGGGATCGTTGCTGATCACATATTTTTCCCAGTTTGTGTCTCCTTTTTTGGAAGGACATTTGAGCCAGATTACCTTCTTGCCCGTCGGGTCGTTGCAAAGTAAATCCAGCCGGCCGTCGCCATCGATATCCACCAGTTGCGGCGACTCATTCCCTACCGAAGAATAAATGGTATGCACCGGCCAATGTCCCGGTTTGTTTTGTGGATTCTCATGCCAGGCCGCAGCCTTACCCGGCCAGTCGATGCGGATGAGGTCTATCCAGCCATCCTGATTTACATCCATTGCAAAATCCAGGAAAGAATCACTGTAACTGCCATTCACGATAAACTCCTGCGGCTTGGCTAGTTCATGCGCCTTCCAATCGGGGGCTTCAAACCAATAGGCGCCCGAAAGAATGTCTTTTTTACCATCTTTATTTACGTCGCCCATCGCGGCACCTTCCGCGATAAACTGTTTGGTAAGTTCCGTTTTCTTAAAAGCAACAGCGGCCCCCTTCTTCCCTTTTGTCTGCGCGGACGCATGTGTCCAGGCGAAAGCAACTATATGGATCAAACAAAACCACTTCAAAAATCTTCCGGTTAACAGCATCGGATTTATGGGTTAGGATTAATACTCAAATATCATTTTACCCCCAGCAGGTAGTCGAGCAGCGCGTAAAAGTCCTTTTCAGGAATAATATTCCGGAACTGGTCGGGCATCAACGTGTATTTGGATGCCCGGTATTCCTTCATATCGCCTTTCGCCACAGAAAACTCCTGCCCTGTCATGTCCGCAAAAACAATCGTTTCGCCTTCTGTCCTGCGGTACAAGCCTGTGAGGGTCTTTTCATTCTTCAATGTGATATTATAAGTACGAAATGCCTCAGTTATATTCCTGTTGGGGTCAAGGATTTTTTGGGTCAATGCCTTGTGGCCCCAGTTTCCGATGCCGTCCAACTGCGGTCCGACGAGCCCGCCTGAACCCTGGATCTGATGGCAACCGCTACAATTCTGCACGAAAATGACTTTCCCGGCGTCCGAAAATGCGGTGGCTGGTTTGAAATTCGCGATGCGTGCATCGATCAGCTTTTGGCGTTCCTCACGCTCGCCCGCGCCCGCTGCGAGCAACTGCCGCATCTGTGTCTGCTGCGAAGCATCTGCATTGTTGGTTAGCCTTTCCTGCACCGGCACCTCGGCGGCAATGTCCGCCCCAAGTTCCTCGTCTTTGAACGCACTCAACAAATAACCAATCCCTTCCGAGGTATTGGCCAGCACGGTCGCAATTACAATTTGAAGGTTCCGTGCTCCGCTTGCGAGTTGTTTTTTCAAGGTTTCATAAACGGAAGGAGATGCCGCCTGCCCCATGGCTACCGCCAGTTTCTCCCGCAAAGTCGGTAGCTCGGCGGGATCATTGAATACCGCCGAAAGCACATCCACATTTCCTTTAGGATCAATATTCATCAATGCGCCTGCCGCAGCACCTCTCACCGCATAATCCATCCATTGGGTTTGCAAAATACTTTTTAATGCAGGTTGAAGCGATTTGATACGGTACTCTCCGGCAATTTCCGCCGCGGCAATCCTTTGCTCCGAAGTAGTCGACGGCCCTTTCCCGGGAATCGCTGCGACCGCCGGCTCAAACTGACCGATGCCGACCGAACCCGTCTGCGAGCTGTCCACCGCTTCGATATACCCCATTTGCCCTTCGTACCCACCCAGATTGAACGTAGCATTGCGAATCAGCTCTTTAAACTGCATCGGCTCCGCCTGATTAACCCGATATTCCGCAACGACCTTTCCGCTATCAGCCAAGCGGATTTTCACCGAATTTTTCGAAATACCAGTCTTCGATGCCCGGTTATGGACATCGTTATCAAACACATTCATTTTCAATGTAGCCGGCAGCTTAAACGGCACCGAATACAATGCCGATTGCGGCCCGTAACCTCCCTTTTCGCTCAGAAGAATACGAAATGCGGGCATTACGTCCACGAGAAAGTGTTCCGAGACCGTCCAGGAATTCACCGGATCGGCGTTCTTGGTCACCTTTCTGATTTTCCAGGTTTCAGTTCCCGAAGAAATATTATTCAAAAACTTTCCAGCGAGCTGCTCACCCCAGGCTACCATTTTCGGGCTGGGTGCGGTACCGCTTTGGCGGATTCCGGCTTGCATCGTCCGGTACAGTGAAAGCTGCTTTTCGGGTTCATTCGCGAACTTCGCGTTGATCAGACCAATCGCCTTTTCGATCTGATAAGGGGCGGCCAGGCGGCCGATGTATTCGAGGTTATTCAAAAGATCTTTGGAGTCCAGCTCGTGCGTGAGCGTGTAATCGAGCACGAATGCAGCGCCCGCGGATGAAGGCACATCCAGCAGTGTTTTATTCAGCAATGCGAGTTGCGTATCGGCCCATTGCATGGCGGGAACACGCCACATTACGCTGGTGTTTTTCAAGTTGTTCCGAACACCGAGTAATGCGGTGTAACGCAAATGCGTGTCCTCCGGCGATGTTTTTTCGTACAAATCCATCAGCAGCGCCAGGTTTTCCGACTTGGGAAAGCGCGTCAAAACTTCCGCCGCCGCCCGCCGGACGAACGGGTCGCCGCTCTTCAATGCCGCGACAGCCCGGCCGTAATGCGCATCGGTAATTGCATGGCGTTCCGCCAGAATGCGCAGCGCATGAATTTTCACAACCTGTTCCTGACCCCCCAACGCATGATCGAGCAACCGATCATCGAGCGCACCGAGACGGTGCAATATCCACAAAGCGTGTACCTGGGTAACAACGGACCCGGAATTTGTTAACAGGTCTTTGACAGACCCAATAGCTTGCTCTTTCCAGGTATCAACCAGCCGGTCGGCCACTTTGAGCCGGGTGTTGAGCTGCGGATGTTTCAGCCCTTCCAACAATTGCGTGATCGTCGCTTTCGACCAATCGGTAACCGGCAAGTTTTCGTGTGGCTCGCTACCTTTGTAAGTAATTTTCCAAATCCGCCCGCTAATCCGGTCACGGCCGGGGTGGTTCAGAGCCACTTCATAATGGCCGATGATCTTGTTATAAAAATCGGCGATGTACAATGCGCCATCCGGCCCGACTTTGATATCCACCGGCCTGAACCAGGGGTCCTTGCTAACCAGGAGCGGTTCTTCTTTTTTTGAAGAAGGCGTCGAGCCATTGAATGTGACCGTATTCCGATCAATGCGGCAAGTCACCACGTCGCCGGTGAAGAAACTGCCCCGGTACTTTGCCGGGAACTGCGTTCCTGTATAGTAAACAAGCCCTGCCAATGCGGTGGAGCCCAGGTCGTAGGTCATCATCGCCGGCGCGAAACCCAGCCCCACGGGCGCTTTTTTGCCAAAATGCGGATAATCCCCTCCGAAAATCAGTTGGGTAATCGGTTTGGTGTGGCAATCCACCGAATACAAATAGCCTTTTTCATCATAGGCATAACCGAACGGGTTCACGCGTCCGAACGTCGTCTGCTCCACATGGCTCCCATCCATTTTCACCCTGAAAGTATTCCCGGAAGTCATGCGTATCGAATCGCCATCCGTCCCGGCGACATTCGAAACATTGGAAAAACCATGGCATACGTGCAGCCAGCCGTCGTACCCGCGCATGAGGTTGTTCACCATCCCGTGCGTATCCTTATGGCCGAAACCGCCAAGCAATATTTCCCTGCTATCGGCCTTGCCGTCGTTGTTGGTATCCTTAAAATGGTAGAGGTTGGGAATGCTGTATCCGATCGCGCCGTCGGCCACAGGCATAATGCCGATCGGGATGTTGAGGTTATCGTCGAAATGCGTGAAAGTATCCGCCCGGCCGTCGCCATTCCTGTCTTCGAGGATCGTAATGCGGTCTTTTCCGTCGCTCTCGCCCGCCGCTACCGGGTACTCCGACGATTGCGTCACCCACAACCGGCCGCGATCGTCGAATTCCATATTCATCGGCTTGGTAATGTCTGGCTCCGAAGCAAAAAGGGTGACTTCGAAACCTTCCGGCAATACAAAGCTGAGGCGTTCTTCTTCCGGTGTTTGGAAGCCGGTTGTCCGGATATGTTCCGCGTAAATATCAGTTAACATTTTCTCCGGCGGATTCGCAACCGTCACATTCCGGCCTGACTTATTCTGGGGTGGTTTACAACTTTGAGTATAGAACAACAGGGAGGCGGTCAGCAATGGCAGACCGATTCTGAACGCATTTCGGAATGGCAGCATACGATCGAACAGGAAAAGCAGGGTTAAGGAATCTCGTTGAATAAGTACTGGTAACTAAACCCGGCAAGCCGGTAATTTTACTATGAAAATTTGGATTAAAATCAGAATCCGGGCTATTGTGTGCGTTAACGGCAACACCATAGCCCGGATCGGGAAATATCAATATTTAACAAAATGCGTGCGTTCGGAACTACCGTCGCGGTATTCGATTTGCAGGATGTAATTACCGGACTTGAAGCCGGTAAGCGGAAGATATCTTTCTTTGGCGCTAGTTGCCTCTCCGGCCTCTTTCACGAGGCTCCCTCCGGCATTTAGCACGCTTACTTTTGTTACCTTCGACCAGTCCTTCACTTTCAATTCGAGACGGTCCACCGCAGGGTTCGGGAAAACGACCAGTTCAGTTGCATCGTCAGACACCTTCCTGATCTGGCTGAATGCAAAAGTCCCGTCACGATCGACCATTTTCAGGCGGTAGTAACCGGTACCAACAATGGGGTCCGTATCCGTATAACCATAAGATGTCTGCTGGCTGCTTTCACCTGCCGACCGCACCTGGTCCAATGCTTTCCAATTCTTCGCATCGCGGCTGCGCTGAATTTCAAAGAAGTCGCTGTTTGTCTCAAACGAAGTTTTCCACGACAGCCTTACCGCCCTTTCCTCCTTTTCGGCATCGAATGCCACGAGCGTCACCGGCAACGCACTTTGCGCATTCACGAGCGTGAGCAGCCGGATATCCAGATCGGACACATCTTTGGATACGTAGTGCAAACCCAAGTCACGCGTGGAGCCAGACATCGTCGTAAACCCTGATTCATCCGACCACGAATTCGCAAGTTCCAGCAATGATTCCGTGTTGCCGTTCAACTCCGCCGGATCATATATAATACCCAGGTTGCCATGAAAATTGACTGGATTATTGAAAACGTACTTCTTTTTAATACTCGGATTCGGGTTACCCGGTACTGCGGTGTGTTCGACAGTCAGGGAATAGTTGTTACCAAGATTGAGATCTTCGGTAGGGATCATGACCAGGCTGTCCATGGACAGCACCGTCCCGATTTTGACATACATACTATTACCGGTAACGATCTGCGATTGCGCCTGCGTCGACCATACGATCAGCAGCAGACCTGTAATTATATTTCTGATTCTCATAGTATCGAATAGTTTTGGATAATTGAAATGCCTTCTATCCTTTCGTCAGAAGCACCTTTTTTCTTTTACGATTTGCGGGATGACGCCCATTACCAGCAAGCTTCGCTTTAATACTTGCGACTTCCAGAAGCAATTCCGCGTTTTTTTCTCTCAACTGTTGCGTCCTTTTCACCAACGCCTGAATGGCAATCAGATTTACGCCTTCGAAATCCGCCTGATTGATCGTCGTATCGGTGCCGATTGTCCCATAGCTGTCATGCCCAAACGCATCGAAGAAATCCTGCGCCATCGGGCCATAATGCCGGAAATGCTTCGGGTCCTGGCCTTTGTAATTCCACGATGAAAGCGGCATCTTCCCGATCTTTTCCAAGAACGCCTCGCCGTCGACCGGGCTGAAATTTTCTTTCTTGTTACGGTCCGAAACAACCTGCCAGGAATTACCGCCCGCCGGCAAACTTACCCCGACCGACAACTGACTATTTGTATAAAATTGATATCCTCCTGTAAACCGCATGGACATCTGATTATCGGCAGAACTGGCCAATTGCATGTTCTTGCTACCATCCCCAAACACAAACGCACCTGTCTTTGCATTGGTCGATACCAGCGTACCCAATGCAACCGAGTTGGCCCCATTAGCGATCGCCGATTCGCCATGAGCAAATGCGCAAAACGCCGTCGCAGAAGAGCTTTCCCCACTCGCCAGAGAGGCTCTTCCGGATGCCAACGTTTTTAAGCCAAATGCCGTCGCACCGACACCCGTTGCAAAACATTCAAATCCGGAGGCGAACGAATACTTTCCCGTGATCGCCGGATCTAATGCGCCACTACCTGTATGAAAGCCCATGGACCGGAATGCTCCTTTGTCATGAAACCACTTCATTCTGTATTCCACCGGATCGGGGAAAGCCGGATTATAATAAGGGCTGTTAATGGGATCCAGAGGCGGAGTACTCGACATCACGGAGCCATCGTGCACGTGCAACATGGCCTGCGGCTGCGTGGTACCGATGCCCACCTGGGCGCTCGAAATATTGGATAATAAAAACAGCCCGACGGTTGACATCATAGTAGTAGGCAACCTATTCTTGAATGAAAAACTCATAGTGTGATCTTGTTTAGCTTAAATCGATTATTTGCTTTTGCTTGCCAACAATGCATGCTGCTTCCCGCGACGAGATTCACTTTTTGCCGATGCCTGCTTTCGGAGCCTGGCAAGCTGCATTTGTAACTCACCGCTCGTCTTTTCAAGTTCGTCGGTTTCCTTGATCAGTGCCTGAATAGCGACCAATGTTACACCGTCCAAATCTGCCTGACTGATCGTGGTGTCCGTTCCAATTGTGCCATACTTATCCTGACCAAACGCTTTGAAAAAATCCTGCGCCATGGGTCCGTAATGCCGGAAGTATTTAGAATCCTGATCTTTATAATTCCAGGAAGAGAGCGGCATTGTGCCAATTTGTTCTAAAAAATGGCGCCCATCCGCAATGGCCAGATTTTCCTTTTTTCTCGCATCAGAAACAACACTCCACGAATTCGCACCGGCTGGCAGCTGTACACCGGTTATCAGCAGATTGCTTGTGTAAAAACGGTAGCCGCCCGTGAACAACATTCTGATTTGATTGTTGATGGTGCTTTCGAAATTGAAAGTACTATGCCCCAGTATAAAAGCGCCTGTCAGGTAATTATTTTCCAGGTTAGTTCCCATTGCTACACAATAAGGGCCATTTGCATTTGAAAAAAATCCCTGTGCAAACGACAGATAATACCCTGCGATGGTGCTTTGACCGCATGCGAACGAAGCTATTCCCCCCGCACTCGCTCTCAAACCTCTTGCAGATGCGGCCATGTTCGTAGCAAAAACATCAAACCCCGACGCGAACGAAAACTTCCCGACAGCCGCCGGGTCAAGCGCGCTACCGTATATACTTCCTCCCATCGCCCGAAATGCGCTCTTTTCCGGCATCCATTTGAGCGCATGATGCACCGAATCGTCATCAAAATTGACCGGGTCGTAAAACGGACTGACTTGCGGATCCAGCTTCGGGGTTTTAACCAGGAACGTCCCATCATATACGTGCAATCTGGCTTTGGGAAGGTTCGTCCCGATCCCGAGCTGGGCAAGCGCCACAGCGCAACTCATCCCATATAAGAGTCCCCACAAACCGAATTTGAATAGTAATTTTTTCATTGATTTGTTCAGTTTGGACACGACATTATCTTTTGCTTACAAACTCACGTTTGTTCTTCCGCCGCAATGCCGATTGCGCATCGGCAAGCTGGGCCTTGATCGTCGCGATCTCGGCCAGCAAGTCGCTATTTATCTGGTCCATTTTTCTGACCAATGCCTGAATCGCGATCAGATTAATGCCGTCAAAATCCGCCTGGTTAATGGTCGTATCGGTTCCAATGGTGCCATATGCGTCCTGCCCGAATGCTTTGTAAAAGTCCTGCGCCATTGGCCCGTAATGCCGGAGCGTCTTCGGATCCTGACCTTTGTAGTTCCAGGATGTAAGGTTCATCTTGCCGATTTTATTCAGAATGGCCTCACCGTTGACAGGAGCGAAATTTTCCTTTTTGTTGACGTCGGAAATCATTGTCCAGGCATTTCCATTGTGTGGTAGGTAAACTCCAATCGTAGCCATGTCATCCGTATACAACCGGTACCCACCTGTAAATGCCATTGCCATTTGGTTGCTAAGGTTGCTCTTGAGTATCGTAGTTCCATACCCCAAAACAAAGGATCCTGTTTTACCATTGGTCGAACCGTTTCCAATCGAAACAGAGTTGTTCGCGTTTGCAACTGCACCAACACCTAGTGCGACTGCATTATGTCCACTTGCTTGGGCTTGATCTCCAAATGCAAACGAATAGCTTCCAGATGCGCTCGAGCTAAAACCGCCGGCAAAGGCCCCTGTTCCGCTTGAACTTGTGCGCTGCCCGAAGGAAAATGCGCTATTCCCAGCCGCAAAGGTCTCGTAGCCCGATGCAAATGAAAAATTCCCAAAAACTTGTGGATTCAGAGAGCCAGTACCGGCTCTCTCTCCCACTGACCTGAATGCATTCTTTCCGTGATTCCAATAAAGGTTATAGTGCATTGGTATCGGTATTCCCGGGTCGTAAAACGGATCATTTTCAGCAGGCAGTTCAGGAGTAGTAATCAAAAGAGACCCATCGTGTACATGTAACTTCTCTTGTGGCGTCTCGGTTCCGATCCCTACCTGAGCTTGGGAAAAGTGTGTCAACAAACTCAGAGCCATTGCACCCAATGCCATGCGCCCTGCATTCTTGAAATGTTTCATCGTGCGTGATTGTAAAAGTTTAACATTTGACATTTTGATGCCGAATGTCAGCCAATTGCCTTACAGTCACACAGATCGATGCCCAAGTGGTACTCCATGTTTATTTGCCGGAATGAAGCTGCTTTTACCCACACTACTTTTGAATCGCCAGTATACGTTTCTTCTTCCTTCCATGCTCAGATCGGGCCTCCGCCAACTCCGCCTTGATTGTGGCAATCTCCAAGCTCATTTCTTCCATTCGTCGGATCAGCGCCTGGACTGCGATCAGGTTAATGCCGTCAAAGTCCGCCTGGTTAATGGTCGTATCCGTCCCGATGGTACCAAAAGCATCCTGCCCGAATGCTTTGTAAAAATCCTGCGCCATCGGCCCGTAATGCCGGTATTGTTTGGGGTCCTGGCCTTTGTAGTTCCAGGAGGTCAGGCTCATTTTGGCGATTTTTTGCAGGAAGTCCTCACCGTTTACAGGAGCGAAGTTCTCCTTTTTGTTGACGTCGGAAATTGCCGACCAGGAATTGCTATTGGGAAGTAAAAGTACACCTATGCCAGAACCAGCATCAGTAAATAACTTATACCCTCCCGCGAATCTCATCATCATCTGATTGTCCTCATCACTTTTCGAATTGCCAAAACTACTGGCGTCGCCAAAAATAAATGAGCCGGTCTTGTTATTGGTGGAAACTTTATAACCTATCGCAACAGATCGATCTCCACTAGCAGTACTCATATTTCCCGCAGCGAACGACTTTGCGCCACTAGCGGTCGTGTAAAACCCAGTTGCGAATGACGCTTCTCCTTCTGCGGATGTCCTGATCCCCATAGATGTTCCACCAAAGCCGTGCGCATAAGCTTCGAACCCCGACGCAAATGAAAAATAGTTTATTTCAGACGGACTCAATGCAAAGCCCCCAACTACCTGCGCAACCGATCTGAAGGCGCACCTATCATGAAACCACTTAAATCCGTGCTCCAAATTCTCAGGATTAGACGGGTCGTAAAACGGGTTATCCGTCGGATCTGTGTTGATGCTCGTTCCCAAGATCGATCCTTCATTTATATGTAATTTCTCCTGGGGGTTGATTGTTCCGATTCCGACCTGAGCAGCTGCTAACCGTGAAGCAACTATTAGAGAAACCGTAAGAATTGCTTGCGATTTCCAATTACTTATTTTTTTCATCGTGCGTGAATGTTAGGGTTTTACATTTATAAAATGTAAAATATCAACCACACACCCCACGATCACACCAATCGATACCCAAGTGGTACCGTCCGATTATTTACCGGATTCAAGGCCGGTAATGATAATTCCCCCGCCCTGCCGGGGCCGCATCGCCGTTGAGCCAGAAATCCGTTACATCGCCATCATTCTGCATATTATCGCTCCATTTAAATTCAAAATCCGGCTCGCCGGAAATGCCCAGCAATGATTTCGGGACTTTGATTTCCAGCTTGTTTCCCGACGCCGCGTATTCGACTTCCCCGGCCTTCTGCCAGTTCCAGGCGGCGTCCGATTTTTCGAGAATGGCTTTCGGTCCGGGGTTAATGCGGTTGATCACCACGTCATAGCCTTCCCAACCGGTATTCTTGTCGCGATCGGTGTTGATGAAAAGCCGCATCCAGCCCGGGTCGGTGGTCGGGCTGAGCGGTTTGGCCGTTTCTACATAAAAATAAATGTGGTCCTGGTCACGGGCGACTTTGGAGAATGTAATGTCGTTGCGGCCGGTAGCATTACGATAAACCATGCTCCCCCAACCCGGACTGTTCCGATGGAGCGTGTTGCCCTTATGCGCTTGGAATGCCGGGAAAACCTTCTCCCATTCCTTGAACTGCCCGTCAATTTTGACGGTTATGGCCGCCGAAGCCCGCTGCGGTGCAGGCAAGCCTTTGAAGCGCCGGATATTGGCAGCCATTTGATAGTAGTAGTTGTCGCCATGCCCGCCTTTCATCGGCTCGATGTCCCGGCTGCCTTCCTGGTCGAATTCGTCGGGGAATGCGTTGGTTTGTTGCTGCCACACGTCGTAGCGGCCTGCGATCCACTCGTTCCAGCCTGTGACGAATACCAGTTCGGGGTTAATTTCCCTCGCGCGGTCCCATTGTTCCTGGAAATTGTGGCCGTAGTTCACTGCACCCGCGTCGGTGATGTGCCCCTTCGCATGCGTATAGCTGCGCCCGAACGACCCGGTGGCATTCAATGCTGTGAGCCCCCTTTCTTTCGTCCAGTTTTGCGCGACGCCCACAGTCGCTTGCTCAAAGCTGCCGTCTGCATTCTTTTTAAAACCATGCTGCGGGTAAATTTCCAGCCAGCCCCAATGATCGGGTTTCTCGGGGCCTTTGTTGTACACCGGCTGGCCGGGCCTGAATGTGAAAAACTCCCGCATTTCCTTTTCGAGCCCGGGTTGGGCTGCCTGCCCCTTAATCGTTTCGGTAAATGCGGGATCGGCCATGATGAACGGCTTTCCCTTCCATTGAAACCAAAGATCTTTGTACTTGCCGGGCTTGTAAAGGTCGCGGTATATCTCGCGGATGATCTCTTTACCGCCGTCGGTGACCCAAAATGGCAGCATGAATGCAATCTGAGGGGTATTCACGCCGTCTTTCCGGGCCTGTGTAAATACCTCGCAAAGCTTCATATAGGACTCCTTCCAGCTGATATTGCCATTGGTACAATCAAAAATGATCATATCCACACCCGCGTCGGCGAGCATTTCGGCATGTTTGCGCAGCACCCATTCATCGGTATCGATGTAATAGCCAAACAACGGCTCGGCCCAGAACCACGGACTGCTGCGCTTCGGCCAGATCGGGTTCTTGAAATCGTGGACGGCCTTCGGATCGCGCGCGAGGTATTCGCTTACATTCAGCGGAGGATTGTTTTTCGCTTGCTGCGTGTGCCATGTCCAGTAAAAAAGGCCCACGAATTTGTCCTTTTTCAAATCGCCAACCTCGGCATGATCCGGCAGCTTGCGGCCCACGGCGTCGGTAGCTGTGACGTCGGCGGTGTAATTTTGGGCAAATGTATTTTTGATCAAATACCCAGAAAGGCAAATCCAGGCGAAGCAAGCGTATTTCAAATTCATGATTCAGGAAAATATTGATCTGATTATTGGCTTACAATAAAATTAAACCGCCCTCCCGGCGCTGCATCCCCATTCACATACCAATCGAGCGGGTTGCCGTCTTCCTGCATGTTATCCGACCATTTGAATTCCATATTGAATGGCGTCTTCAAATTGGCCAGGTAGCTTCGCGGAATCGTTACCATCATGCGGTTGCCCTTTACCTGATAAGCCACTTTCTTCACATCGTGCCAGTTGCCGGCGCGGTATTGCTGCAAGGTGTTACCAGCCACAACGCGGTAGTCGTAGCCCTTCCAGCCCGTATTGGATTTGCGGTCGGTGTCGAGGTAAAGACGCATCCAGTTGTCGCCGGAGTTGGGGGTTATTTCGCCGGTGGTTTGGGCGTAGAAATAAAGGTTTTTAGTATCGTGCGCCACTTTCAGCTGATCAAAATCGTTTCGGCCGGTTTTGTTCACGTACGTATGCACCGGCTCGGTCTGCGCGCCGGGGTGGTTGCGCGCCTGCGTATCGCCCGTGTAATCGCGGTACGTGAGCGTCACATTTTTCCAGTCGTCGAGCGCTCTGATGGTTTGGGCAGGACCTGATGCGGCATTGGCTTCCACCCCTTTGTACCGGCGTACATTACCCACGAGCTGCATATAGTAATGGTCTTTCAACCCGGCCGTGAGCGAAGGCTCTATATCCCGGCTGTACTCCGGGCTGGCCTGATCGCAGAACCACGAATGCTCGGGGTTCTTGTCGTGGCTCGGGAATTTCCCGGCGATCCATTCATTCCAGCCTGTGACGTAAATAAACGGCGTGTTTTGTTTGATGGCGTAATCCCATTGTTCCTGTACGTTGTAGCCGTAGACAATATCCTTCTTGGGGTCTCCGTGCGAGCCATTCCGGTAGCTGCGGCCCCAGTTATCCATATTCCCGTAGAATGCCGAGCCCCCCATCCCGGCTGTCGGATTAGGATGCTGGGCTACGGAAATGTTGATGATCTCCCCCTCGCCTTTGGTATTATAATGTACCTTTTGCGGGCGGGTGAACGAAATCCACGGCCAGCCGTTCACCTTCTGTTTCTCGGTAGGCCATTGCGATTCGCGGAAAGTGAAAAAAGGTTCGAAACTCTTCCCTTTGGCCTCACTGCTGATACCGATGATCAGCGGCTTGCCGTCGAGCAGGTACCAGCAATCGGGGTGGCGGTACGGAGCTCCTTCTTTGTAAAACACATCGTAAGCCTCCTGCATCGTCTCGCCGGATTGTGTGTTGGTATAAAACACAATTTTTGGTGCATTGCGCCCCTGCGCGCGCACGGCATCCATGGCTTTCATGAGCACATCGGCCTGTTTGGGGTAAGTCAGCCGGTTGGTCGCGTCGATCACCAGGAAATCCACCCCGGCGTCTGTCAGGAGCTGAATGCTGCGGAGATGCACCCAGTAATCGTCGGCCTTGTAATATCCATAAACAGGCTGCCCCCAGTAATACATCCCTACATGGTTCTTCGGGTCGCCGCCCCAATGCGGGTTATCGAAATCTTGGAGTACTTCGGGGTGTTGGGAAACGATTTCGTGAAGGTCCCAGGCTTTGGCCGGGGCCACGTCATGCCAGAGAAAGTAGAACATCCCTACCTGCCGGTTGGCTTTCGGATCGCCCACGGCGTCGTTTTGCGGCAAAGTCCGCCCGAGATCGTCCGTACCGGCAAGCGGCTGCGCCTGCACGGTACGGGTCATGGCCGCCAGCATGATGAAAAGGTATAGCGTTAGGTGCCTGTTCATGAAATCGTGTTTTTATTGAAAAATCAATCCAACCAACCCGGGTTCTGCCAGTCGTTGCGCGAGAGACCGATGATCTTGTCCACCTCGCCCTGATCGATCGGGTACATCAGGTATTTATCCGAGAATGCATTGCGGTTCTGGAATTTAAAGCGTTTGTAGACGAAGTTGGACCCGTTTTTGGTAATGCGCATCCCCGTCACGAAGCGGTCGGTCTGGTCGAGGATTTTCCAGCGGCGAACATCGAAAAAGCGGTGTTCTTCAAACGCCAGCTCGATGCGCCGCTCGTTGCGGTATTTCTTCTCGAATGCATCCTTAGTCATACCCAGCGGGAATCCCGGCATGCCGGCACGCGTACGCACGGCATTCACGGCATCCCGCGCCGACATCGAGAAGTTCCCCGCCTTCACCGGCACATCCGGCCCCGCCGATTGGTAAGCCGATTCGGCGAAATTCAGGTACAGCTCCGCCAGCCGCAGCAAACGCACCGCACCGTCGGCATCATTGTCCTGCCCCGAGCGGAAATTGTTGAACTTCCTCAAATAATAACCCGTGCGGGTATGCTTCCGGTTGATATCCGAAATCTCCTCGGCACCACCTGCGAAAGTCTCTACTTTCTTACCATTCGGCTGGTCCAGGTTCCGGACAGCGCCATTGTAATAAATGGAAGCGTAAAAGCGCGGATCGCGGCCTGCATAGGGATCGTCCTCTTTATAACCCGATTTCCCATTGATCACCGGAACCGTGCGGCTTTCGTCGGAATAGCCGGTAATGGGGGCTTCGCCGTTGGCCATTTCGTAGGCATCCACCAGGTCCTGGGTCGGGCACGGGCCTGTGCGCTCCATGCCCGCATTGGTAGGCATGCCCGCATAGCGCCACACCTGCATTTTATCGCCGACGTGGTAAATGGTTTCCTTATCGGTAGCGCGTTGGTCGTTGGAACTGGTGAAAAAAAACAGCGCATAGGCATTCTGGGCAATGTTCGCGGCTGGTTTCTCGTCGAAAAGCCGGTAACCATTCGCCAGGCATTGCGACAATGCCTCTGCATTGATCTCCGTCGCCCTGGCCCAGGTATAAGTGCCATCGCTCCATAGCGGTGAGGCCGCGTAAGTCACGGCCTGGCTCTTAACCGCGTAAGCCACGGCCCGGGTCATGATCCCATATTGATTATCATAAATCTCCCACGGCAACCCCTCCCGCGTAGCCGGGTACGACAATGCTTTATCACAATCCGACAGAATGAATGTAACCACCTCCGAAAACTTCGCGCGTTTGTCGGTCGAGAAATCATGATCGATACCCAGCGGCTTGTCGAAGATCGGCACGCCGCCGTAGCGTTTGATGAGTTGCAGGTAGTACAATGCCCGCAGCGTATGTGCCTGGGCCGTCCAGGCATTCTTCTCACCCTCGCTCGCGTACACGGGAGCAGTTTTGATATTCTCGATGAACACATTGCATTTCCTGATGGCCTCGTACAAGTTGCCCCAGGGGCTATTGTCGGCCGAGTTCTGGGCGTAGGTATTGGAAGTCACATTCCCGCCATACCATACAATGTAGCGCGAGCCGGGCGTAATGTCGTCGGCATCCTGGGCTTCGTCGGTGAACGAGGCGCGGTCCATGTAAGGTTTGGGTACCGAGCCATAGCACGAATTAAGGTAGCCGCGCGTCCGGTTGTAATCGCTGAAAACCTGGTCCATGGTAATGCGGCCGTCGGTCGGCAGGTCGAGCTGTTCGTTACAGGCAGTCAGCAGGCCGGTGATCGCGGAAGTCAGCAGAAGTAGTTTATATTTTTTCATATCTAAAACCTGATTTAGAAAGTCACACTGATACCCGCATTGTAAACCCGGTACACCGGAAAGGCCAGGTAGCCTGCGCCTTCCGGACCGAAATCGCCCGATTTCATCTTGTCCCAGGTAATGAGGTTCTGCCCGCTCACAAGCACCCGCAGCTTATCCGCCCGGATCAGTTTGGATACCGAAAGCGGCAGCGTGTAGGACAGCTCTACGTTTTTCAGCCGCACATACGAGCGGTCGTACAGGTAATAGTCGCTCGCCTCGTGGTTCACGGTGCGCGCCAGCGACAATGCGGGCGAAGTGATTTTCTCTCCCGCCGCGTATCGCTCAGCGGTCCATGCATTGCGGTGTTGTGCGCCGAACACGCCGTCATAATCGGTTTCGAAAACGCCGGTCCCGCCATACATCGTCGAGTAGTTGCCCACGCCCTGGAAGAGCATGCTCAGGTCAAAGTTTTTGTAAGTAATGCCTGCCGAAATGCCGTAAATCACGCTGGGGAGCGTACCGGTACCGATGGGCGCCTTGTCACGCTCGTCGATCTTGCCGTCGGCATTGAGGTCCTGGTATTTCAAATCGCCCAACCGCGGCGTGCCGAAACTGTATGCCAGGTTACTGTTATCGATTTCCTGCTGTGAATTGAAAAAGCCGTTGCCATTGCTGTAATCGACCCGGTATCCGAATGACTGACCGAATGCATAGCCTTCCTCCCATTTACGGTAGGCATAATCCTCCGTTTTGCGCGCCTCGTTCCAGCTGACGACCTTGTTTTTCACATAGCTCAGCATCAACCCGGCGTGAATGGACAGGTCTTTGGTAAACCTTTTGGCATAACCCAACTGAATATCCACGCCCTTGTTCTCGAAAATCCCCGCGTTGATTTTGGGATAATTTTCCAATGGAATGCCCTGGTACAGCGGGATCGTCGACAGCGCACCCACTACCATGTTATCCATTCGCTCTTTAAACACATCCACCGAAACCGAGAATGCATTCAGCAAGCCGAGGTCGATGCCGTAGTTCTGCTTTTTGGAAACCTCCGCCCGGATATTAGGATTCCCTACCTGCCCTTCCTCGACCAGGTATTGCAGGGAACCGATTGGCCCGCCGCCTTTGACGGTCACATTATCCAGGTAGGCGAAGCGCATCAGCCCGTTTTGATCATTGGCGGTCTTGCCGTAGGAAGCGCGGAGTTTCAGGTTCGTCAGGAATGCATTGTCTTTCAAAAACGGTTCGTTGGACGCCACCCAGGCCGCCGAAACCGCCGGCGTACTGGTATAGCGCACATTCCTCGCATATTGCTCCGAACCTGAGTAACCGAGGTCCAGCTTCAACAAATACCGGTTATCAAAGCCGTAGGACACCTCAAATCCCGAGCTCACACGGTTGTATGGAAGCAAGTTGGGTGATGAGTTATCCGCCTTGGTGAGGTTCTGGTAAAACATGTAGGCCATCCCGCCCACCCGGTGCCGGCCGAAATCGCGCTTGTAGTTCATCGCGATGTTGTAGGTGAGGTGGTAATAGTAGGAATGCGACTTGGAATAGGCCAGCGGCGTATTGTTCTGCGCCCCTTTTTTGGTAAATGTCAAGGCCGAATCGCTGGTCTGCACCCAGCGCTCATAGTCCTGCTTGGTCGAAAGGCTGCCTACGGAATTGGTTTGGTAAGCCATGGTACCCGTCAGGTTGAGGCCTTTGGTGAGAAAACCCATATCGAGATCGAGGCCGAACTGCGACACGATATTGGTGACGGTGTGCCGCGTATAGCCCGTGCGGTTGAGCATGCCGTAGGTCGGCGATTCTACGCGTTCGGTAGTGATCACTTTTCCACCGGCATCGAGCACCTCTCCCGACGAACTCGTTACCTCCGGCGTCACCGGCCCGTAAACGGTAGGCGGGATCTGGAAAATGCTGCTGTACACCGCCGCATTGCCCGCGCCGCCGGGCGTACGCTCGCGCTTCACATTACCCGCGAGGCGGATGAATGCTTTGAGGTAGCGGTTCAGGCTCATATCGATATTGGACCGGTAATTGACCCATATATTGTTCGCATTCGGGTCGTAGCGCGGCTGGTCGGTTTTGAAATAACCGCCCTGGTGCATGAAGTTGATGTTCGAGAAAAACTGGACCTTGTCGTTCCCGCCCGTCACGTTCACGCTCGCACGCTGCATGGCCGCGAAGTTTTTGAGATAGCGGTCGTACCAGTTGTTATTCGGGTACAAATCGCGGTTCTGTCCCGAGCGGTAGCCGTCTATCTGCCGCTGGCTGAACAGGTAATTCGCTCCCAACCCATCGTTCCATGCGGCCTGGTTACGCATTTCGGCGTATTCGGCGGCATTGTAGAAGGCGGGCTTCGTGGTAACCTGCTGCATCGACTGGTCGAAGCGCGTTTTGATCTGCAATGGCCCTCTCCTGCCCCGCTTGGTCGTGATCACCAACAGGCCGTTCGCTCCCTGAATTCCGTACAATGCCTGCGTGGAAGCATCTTTCAGCACGGTAATAGACTCAATTTCATTGGCGGTAATGTATTCCAACGTCTGGTTGCTGTTGTAGGCATTGATAATGCCGTCGATGATCACCAACGGGCCGCTCGTACGGGCTGCCGAAAGGCCGCGGACCGACAGGTTGGTCGTTGCACGGGAAAGTTCGGAGAAGGCTTCCTGCGTGGTAAGCCCCGGGAGCCTGCCTGCCAGAGTCTGCGTGAGATTGGCAACGGGCGATTTTTCCAGCTCCTCTCCTTTCACAGTCGATACCGCGCCGGAGAGCTCGCCGCGCAGCTGGGACGTGTAGCCGAGCTGCACCACTTCGTCTTTCAAATGCGCGTCCCATTTCAGCCGCACATCCATTTCAGCCTTTTCGGAAAGCGCTATTTTTTCATTGGCATAACCATAGAGCGAGAACACCACCGCGCGGCTGCCGTCGTCGACGGTCATCGCAAACTCGCCCTTGATATTGGTGGAAGTCCCGTTTTTACCGTTTTCGGAAACGACCGTCACACCTGCCAGCGGTTGGCCGTACTCGTTCAGCACCGTGCCGGTGACCGTCCCGCCAAACTCCTGCGCATAAAGCGGCATTCCGGCCAGCAGGCAAGCGAGTAATAGTATGATGTTTGATTTGATAAAATGTATCATATCCTTGAAGATCTAGTCTTTGAAACCATTGATTACCAACCTGCATTCTGCCAGTCGGCCCCGGTGATGGAGCGGAGGCGGTTCGCTTCGTTGAGCGGGATGGGCACCCACAGGAACTTGTTGGTGTAGTTCTTGCGCTCGGTAGCACGCACAGGTCTGCGGGCGTACGTGAAGGAGCCGTCGGCATTGCGCGTAATTTCCATAGCAGTTACCCAACGGTCGCTTTGCGCCAGGTCGTCGGTTGGTTTCGCCCAGCGCCGCAGGTCGAAATAGCGGTTTTCTTCCATCGCCAGCTCCACCCGCCTTTCTGCGCGAATGCGTTTGATCAAATCCGTTTTCGAAAGCGAGGCGGGTAATGCAGGCATTCCGGCGCGGGTACGGATCTCGTTCACAGCTTTGGCGGCATCGGCCAGCTGACCGGCCTCCGCGGCGGCTTCGGCAAAGTTGAGGATGACCTCGCCCAAGCGGAACAGCTTCCAGTTGGCGCCGGCAATGGGATTATCCCCTCCCGAATTCGGGTGGAGGAACTTGCGCTCGTAGTAGCCCGTGCGGGTAGCCTTGCGCGTGCTCGGGTGAATGCCCGTCTGCGGTTCGTTTTTATAAGTAGCGATCACACGGGCACGGTTGCCGATCGGTGCGGGATAGTTCTCAAACGATTCCGGCGCCTCGGCAAAGTTCCACATCGCCTTTCTTTTGGAGCCATTGTAATAAATGGAGGCATAAAAGCGCGGGTCCCGTTTGGCGTAGGGGTTTTTCGCGTCGTAGGTTTTGTTGGCGGCATTGTAGTTCGGCTGCAAATGCTGGTCGTCGAGGTAGGGCTTGTCCAGGTCGAGGACAGGCTGGCCGTCAATCGTTTCATAAGCATCCACGAGTTCCTGCGTAGGGCATGTCCCCGATTTGTAGCCGTCCTGCGAGCCGATTCCGTCGATGTTCCAGATGTTCCCCTGGTTTTCACGGCTCTGGAAAATCGTTTCACGATCCACCGGATTGGGCGCGTACTTCATGGCTTGGGTAAAATACTCGTTGTAAAGCGCTGTTTTCTCGTTCTTGTCAGGCCCGAGGAACGCCACGTCAGACAAATAGGTCTGCGGCAGGTTCACTTTGTTGTACAGCTCATAGCCGTTAGCCCGGAGATTTTCCAGCGAAGTTTTATTCACCTGGTAAGCCTCCTGCCAGTAATCCTTGCCTGCATTGTTCAGCGGGCTGGCAGCAAAAAGTATCATTTTGGACTTGATCGCCTCGGCCATCGCCTTGTTCACGCGGCCCCCTTCGCTGTCGGTGGTAATGCGCCAGGGCAGCTCCGCCGTGCCCAATGCCACGTCGCAGTCTTCCATAATGAACTTGACGATCTCATAATAGCCGGCTTTGGTCACATTCGAAAAGTCTTGCTGGAAGTCATAAGGCTCGCGCTCGATCGGCAGCACAGCACCGAACCATTTCAGGAGTTCGGCATAATAATAGGCCCTGAGCAAATGCGCCTCGGCTTTCCAGCGGGCGCGGTCGGCCGGGTTCCGGACTGTGGCCTTGTCGATGCGGCTGATGAACAGCGTACAGTTGCGGATCGCGCTCCAATAGCGGGCCCAATAATCGCCATTACCGGCATCCGCACTGATATTGGTGATCGGGTGGTTGCCTGCGGAGGCATCGCCGTTGTACATCCGTCCCGACATAATCCACGATTCGGCCTCGGCGTCGGTATCCCAGCTCTCGTCGCTCCAATTCACCGGCCCGCGGCTCCAAAAGAAGTAGCGCGTACCTTTCACGGGGATATTGGCGTAGCAGCTGTTGAGGAATGCACCGGTTTTGTCGTTATCGGCGAAAATCTCGTCCATCGTCAGCTTGCCGTCGGGGGCCATGTCCAGCACATCCTTGCAGGACGTGACCGCGAGCATCGCCAGTATCAATGCATATCGTAAAGCTCTCATTTTCATATTGCGGCACTATTAGAAAGTGATATTCAAACCGAAATTGGCCATTTTGGTCACCGGGTAGCCCAGCGAAGCATCGTTCTCGGGATCGAGGTGCCCCATTTTCAAATGCGCCCAGGTGAAGTAGTTCTGCGCGCTCAGGTACAGCCGCATTTTGCTCACGCCGACCGCCTTCAGCGAACCCGCAGGCAGCGTGTAGCCGAGTACCAGGTTTTTCAGGCGTGTGAACGAGCGGTTCATGATGAAGAAGTCGTTCGCGGTGTGGTTGGTGTTGCTATGCGTGCTGAGTGCGGGGTAGGTGATCTTCTCGCCGGCAGCGTACCGCTCGGGTGTCCAGGCTGTTTTGTGGTAATCGAAATAGGTTCCGCGGATAATGTATTCATACACCCCTTGCTGCGAATAGTTGCTGGAATATTTCCCGACTCCCTGAAAGAATGTCGTGAGGTCGAAGCCCTTGTACTCGAAAGTGAGCGAGAGGCCGTAGATCACGCGCGGAATGTTGGAGTAACCGATCGGCGCCTGGTCCTTGTCGTTGATCACACCGTCCTTGTTGAGGTCGATGTATTTGAAATCGCCAATCCGGGGTTCGCCGAAACCGTAGGTCGTGGTTTTAAGATAGCTATCCAGTTCTTCTTTGGAATTGAAATACCCGTTTCCATTGCTGTAATCTATTTTATACCCCCACGACTGGTTCAGCGAAAAGCCGGTGGAACGGTAGCGGTAGGCATAAGTCTCGTCCCGCACCGATTCGTCGACGAACTTCACCGTGTTGTGGTTGTAGCCGTAATTCCCGGAGACCATGATTTTGAAATCTTTCGAGAGTGCTTTGTTGTAGGACAATTCCAGCTCAAAACCTTTGTTATCCACCAACCCCATATTCACTTTCGGGATATTGCCCAGCGGTACGCCCTGAAACTCGGGCACCGTTCCGCGGGAGATCAGGATATTGCTCCGACGCTCTTTGAATACATCCACCGAAAGGTTGAGGTCGCGTAAAATCTGTAAATCGAGGCCGTAGTTCTGTTTCTTGGCGATTTCCCAGGTGATATTCGGGTTGCCGAGCAGGCCCTGATTGATCGTCTGGCCTAAGCCCAGGCTGCCCAGCGGCCCGCCGCCGCCCAACGTGATATTACTCTGGTAAAGAAACCGCGCACTACCCATTTTGTCATTCCCTACTTTACCGTAAGACGCGCGCAGTTTCAGATTCGTGATGTAGCGGTTGTTTTTGAGAAAATTCTCGTTGCTGATGATCCAGCCCGCCGAAAACGCCGGGAAAAACCCGTAACGATGCCCCGGCGCAAACTGCTCGGACCCGTTGTACCCCATATTGACTTCCGCCAGATAACGCTCGTCGTAGCCATACGTCGCCCTCGCCGCGACACCCAGCACATTGTACGGAATCTCCCCCGCCGTCGACTCCCAGGTATCGCGCTGGCCGAGGATCATACCCGTCACGTCGTGCTTGCCGAAAGCCCGGGCGTAATTGAGCGAGCCCTGCACATTGATATTGTAGCGTGAATCGGCCCCTTTGGTGAGGGTAAGCAGCGACTCGTCCGACCGTTTCACTGCATAGCTCAATTTGTCGTTCACCATATCCACTTCGGCCAGGTAAAGCCTTTCGGATTTCTTGCCTTGCATGGCCGTGGTCGCTTTGGAATCGTACGAGAGCATTCCTTTCAGGCTTAACCCCTTTGTAACGACATTGCTCAAATCCCATTCGGCACCGAACGACGCATTCAGGTTCGAGCGGACTTCGTTGCGCGCGCCCATGCGGTTCATGATCTCGAATGCGGAACGGTCCATATAACCCGGGTCGACAATCTGGCCCGGCGCCACGCCGAAGCCGTCGATAGTCGTCGGGCCCGGTGTAATGGGCAGTATCGTTTGCGCCTGGTAAATGAGGTCGCTCATCATCCAGCCGGTGTCGCTATTGCCGTAGAGCCAGGCGGCGGGCATATTCACCTGCTCGATGTAGCTGCCGATGTTCAGGAACGATTTCAAGGAGTTGGTTACCTTATAATCGAGGTTCGCGCGGAAATTATAGCGGTCCATTTTAGCGGCCGGATCATAGCCGAGCACCGATTTCGGTTCGGTATTGAGGTTCCCGCCCTGGTGCAAATACCCCCCGTTCACGAAATAGGAAACTTTGTCGGTACCGCCGGTGACGTTCATATTCACGCGCGTCTGCGGCGCGTACCGCGAGATGTATTCGCGGTAGTAGTCGTGGTCGGGATATATGTATTTCCGCACCATGGCTTTCCGGGCATAATCCGGGTCGTTCGGGTCGAGGCCGGCGAGCGGGTTGGCATATTTGGCCATTACTTCTTCCGAAAAAGGCAACGTTGTAATGCCGTCGTTTTTAGAAGCCTCGTTGCGCAGGGCCATGTATTCGAGCGAATGCAGGCGCTCGGGCTCGCGTGTGAAGGAGGTAAAGCTCTGTTCAGCGTTGATCGTGAGCTCGTTCTTGCCCGCGGTGCCGCGTTTGGTGGTGATCAAAATAACCCCGTTGGCACCTCTTACACCGAAAACCGCCGTGGCCGAAGCATCTTTCAAAATGGAAACGGAGGCGACTTCGTTGGCATCGAGCGTGCGGATATTGTCGCGGGGCACACCGTCGATGAGGATCAGCGGGCTGCGGCCGTTGGTAGTGGCTGCGCCGCGGAGGTACATCGTGGCGTCATCGCGTCCCGGCTGGCCCCCACCCGATTGGATGGAGGTCAGGCCCGGTAAGCGTCCCGACAAAGAATTGGCCAAGCTTGCTGATGAACTCTGCTGCAATACTTCCGACGTGACCGACGACACCGAGCCGGTCACTGATACCTTTTTCTGCTCGCCAAAACCTACGACGACTACTTCTTCCAATGCTTTTTCATCGACTTTCAGGGTAATATCCAGGTTTGCCGCATTCCCGATGCGTATCTCCTGGCTCACATACCCCACAAAACTGAATATCACGATATCCTTATCCTCGGGCACCGAAAGCTGGTAAATGCCCTCGATATTGGTGGAAGTTCCCACCGTCGTTCCTTTTACTACCACGCTCGCACCGGGAATGGGTTCGCCCTTTTCGTCGAGCACTTTGCCGGTGATTTCACGGTCGGCCTGGGCCCTGGGAATGCTGTTTTCAAAGGGTTCTGTTTTCAAAGAGGTTTTTTTCTCGGCCGCTTTCCGCAGGAGAATGGTTTTTTTGGAAACCTTGTGTTCAATTCCCAGCGGGCCGAGCAGCGTTTCGAGTACGGTATCGAGCCGTTGGTTCTGGTAGTCGAGTGTTACTTTGCGTTCGGCGTGGATTACCTCGGCGCTGTATATGAAACGGACCTTGGTTTGGCCTTCTATTTTTTCCAGCACTTTTTCCATATCCATATCAATAACGGATATTGATATACGCTGACTTAAAATCTCCTGTGCCCGCAGGTCTTTGGCCAGCGAGAACTGCATACAGAGCATCCAGAGCAAACACGGGACAATGCTGATTTTCATGATCTGCCAAATGATCTCCTTGTAATGTTTTCCCATAAGTAAAAAGGTTAAGTAATGCTATTCGCACCCTTCCGATGCGACCACTATCCTGCTGCCCTGCGTTTCGTACCGCGCATTGACGACCGCGCAAATGAGGTCGAGCTTCTCGTGTACGGGCTCGTCGCCCAGCCGGGCCGTGAGCGTGCAATGCGCTATGGCGCGGGCGTCAAACTGAATGCGGATGCCATAGGTCTTTTCCAGTTCGGCAAACACCTCGGCCAGTGGTGTGCGTCGGAACTCGAAATTCTGGCTTTCAGCGGGCAGGTTGAGCAGAACCGGCTTCTGCACCGTTTTGGTGACCATATTCAGGCTTTTGCGGTTGAAAGTAACCTGCTCGTTCGGTTTCAAAATCAGCTTTTTACCGGCGCTCACCTCGCTTTTACGCTCGTCGTCCAGCGCAGATACTTCCACAACCCCCGTTTTCACCACCAGCTCAACATCCTCGTCGTCGTCGTTGGCCTTGATGCTGAAACTCGTGCCTTTGACCTTCGTAACCATCGAGCCTGCATACACGAAAAACGGTTGTGCGGGATTTTTCACGACTTCAAAAAACGCCTCCCCGCGCAGCGTAACTTCCCGGCGATCGGCTGCAAAAGCCGTCGGATAGCTGATCCGCGCGTGCTTTTTAAGGATGACCGAGCTACCATCGGGCAGGTTTACGAGTTGTATCGCATTGGTTTCGTTGTGAATTTCCAACTGCCCTCTTTTCTCGTCGTCGCCAAGACCGGCCACGAAAGTTTGCAGACCTTGAAGGCTTTCTTTTTCGCTGAATAATGCGGTCACAATCCCCAATGCGAGCAAGAGCATAGCTGCCGCTTTAAGCCAATTACTTCTCCACCAAGGCAATGCACGCACCTGCTCGTCCGGAATGGCGTTCAGGATTTCGCTTACACGCAGCTTCACTTCCGAGTCGGGCAGCGCGTCGAGTTCGCCGCGGACAGCCAGCAAAAGCGCGCGGGCCTGCTCGATGTTCGAACGTTGGGCGGGATGATCCCGGACAATCTCTTCCCAAAAACCGTCCTGCTCGCCATGATAGACCCAGCGCTGAAATGCCGGATCATCGAGCCAATCCTTCACCTGGAAGTGACTATAATTATTCATGGATTTTCTTTAACTATTTGCTTTGATACGATGAGTAGGCTGCCCGCAAATAGTACCCACGGGTTTCAAAAAATTTTCAGAAATTTTTCAATGCCAGGCGATTTCGGAGCAAAGTGCGAGAAAAATGGTGGCGTGCTGCCAGTATTCGCGCAGTTTCTGGATGCCGTATTGCAGGTAATTGGCCACGGCCTGCCGTTGCAGACCCATCACGGTCGCAATCTCTTCGTAGGACAGGTTTTCGTAGTATTTGAGGTAGAGGGCTTCTTTCTGGCGTTTGGGCAATGCGTCGATGGCCTGTTTCAGGCGGTGGCTCGTGAGCTGGTCGGTTTCCTGAATGATCCAGTCGGATTCGGGTGAAATGTCGTCCTGGACATCGTCATCGCGAATGTCGGAGAAAACCGATTGCCGTCGGATGCGGCGAATGAGGTTGTTCCGCAGCGACTGGAAGAGATAGGGTTTGATAGCGGCGATGTAGGAAAGTGTTTCGCGTTTTTCCCAGATTTCGAGAAAAAGGTCCTGCAAGCAATCCTTGATCAGGTCGCGGTCGGGCGTGAAGCGCGTTCCGTAGTGATAAAGCGCGGCGTAGTTCAGCTCGGTCAGCTCGCCGAACGCGCTCTTATCCCCTGCACAAAACTGCTGCCAGCGTGTGATCAGATAGGTTTCTGGTGAACGTTCTGCATTTTTCACAGGATCAGGAATAGTCAGCGGTCTGAAATACGCTCCTTGATGTCCGGGAAAGCCCGGCATCAGTACGTAAATATCTGTACTGACTATCCCTCAACTATCCTGCCCTATCATGCTTTATTTAAAAAATTTCTCCGATTTGGTCAATATTTACCCCGAGCACCTTTTGCGCGATCGCATTCAGTGCCGCTTTATCGCCTTCGAAATGGAATGTGCTCTGCCGGTGCGTGATGGCTTCGCCTTCCTTCAATGCCTTCACGGATGAGTTGGATTCCAGCTCGTAAAATGGCCCCATTTGCGTACCGTCGGCCAGTTTGCCGTCGTTATAGGCATTCAACGCATCGCCGTTGTAAGGATCTTTATGAAGCTCCCAGGTCGATTTCATGTACTGGCCCTGCGGGTCGAGATCGTATTGAATGATGGTGAGAATGCCTTTTTCCGCATCATAGCTCCCGGCCACGTTCCGGGCGGATTTCGGGGCGATACCGATTTTGCTGCGGTGCTTGCCGTCGGCTTTAAGGAACAGTACGGAGTCTTTAACGACCAGCCTGTCGGCCGGTATTTGGCCAAAATAATCGTCGGTAATAAGCGGCTTTTCGGATAATGCTTTCGAAAATGGCGCGATGATCGTCGTCTGGTCCGACGGGCGGAACATGCCCAACAGCCATATCCCGAGCATACCGGTTTCGGGCTTCCACGCCTCGTCCTGGTTGGTCACCACATTGGTGGAACGATACGCAACCGCTTTGACACCGTTTAATGCAGGTAAATCGAGCAGATCAGCGATATTTTCCTTCGTCAGCATCTGAATTTTCCGGCTGATCCCGATCACGAACTTCTTGCCCGAATAATTCTCGATCATCGCATCGATCTGGAATTTCACCGAAGAAGCATCGGATTCCACGACTTTGTAGGCTACCGTATCGATCAGCGCCGGCGTTTGCCAGTTCTCGAAATCGAAGCTTTGTCCTTTTTTGAAATACACCGAAAACTGCCCGCCCTCCGGCGACAGCCAGAAACGCTCTTCCCCGCCAAAGCCATTCATATGCGGCTGGTGCCGGCCGCTTTCGATGAGCGGGTAGTTGATCCAGCCATAGCTGTTGCCCGCGTTGCCATTGGCCGTGCTCGTCATCACCCGGCCCTGATAAGCCGGAACGATAATAGCCTGTGCCTCTGCATTATCCGGCGCAGCCAGCACGACCGCCTCTTTGTATTTTTTCAAAAATGCCCGGTCATAGCCAAAAGTACCGGCAGCCTGGGTTTGCTCTGTTTCCAATTTGTTCTGATCGCTTTTATGGTCCGACGAACAGCCCGCAGCCGCCACCAGCATTGCCCAAACGGCCGCGTAACGTGCTCTCATGGCTATTCTTTCAAATAGTTGCCATAACCGACAATCAACACCGACAGGATAATCACCAGGATACCGATGATGATCGAGGAAATGGTCTTTTTAGATACGCCTTTCCACTCTTTCAGGACTAGTCCCCACGAGTTCGCGACAAGGATAATGAATGCCATGTGCAAGATCCACGAGCTCGGACCATTCCCTAACTTGCTCTCACCCATACCGTAAAAGAAGAATTGGAGGAACCAGGTGGTACCGGCCAATGCGGAAAAAATATAGTTCGAAAGCAGCGGCGTCGAACCGTCGGTATAGTTACCGAAGGTTTTGTTGCGTGCGTTGAGGAGCATACACCAAATGAAGTTGGTGGTAAGCCCGCCCCAGAGGATCACGACGTAGGTCACATTGTTTTGGAATAAAAACTCGCCCTGCCCCGGATTGGCCGCTTTCCATATCTCGTTCGCTTCCTGCGCCATAATCTTCCCGGCGTCGATCCCGAATGCGAAACACGCGCTGAGAATACCCGAAATAATCGAAACCGTAAGACCCAGACCGATTTTAAACTCGGTATTATCCGCCGCGACGTGGCCGGTTTTGCGTAAATCGGCGTCTTTCATCGCTCCTGCCTTACCGCAAATGACGATACCGATCACACAAACGAGCAAGCCGATGAGCACCCATTGGCCCCAGGCATTATTGAAAAGCATGGAAATGGTATCCTTGCCCGGCTGCGGGTTGAATTCGTAATAGATCGAGGGAATCAATGCGCCGAAAACCGAGCAAAGCCCGAGGATGATCGAGCTCCCGAGCGCGACGCCCAGGTAACGCACGCCCAACCCGTACGTGAGGCCGCCTATGCCCCATAGCACGCCGAAGAAATAGGTCAGGAACAGAATGCCGCCATTGGTATGGGCGATAATTTCCGTGTAGCCGGGGATGGTCAGATACGCTGCGAGCGGCGGGACGATCAGCCAGGAGAAAAGCCCTCCGACGATCCAGTATGACTCCCAGGCCCAGCCTTTGACCTGCTTGTAAGGAATATAAAAACTGCCGGAGGCGAAGCCACCGATGAAATGGAAGATAACACCCAGAAGAGCTTGCATGAATATTTTTTGAATTTTATCATGTAAGAGCGTTCCCCCGGGTATCTACTTGGAGGCAATACAAGTCTTTAAAATTGATCGAACGCTCAATCCCCCACTACAACCTTCCTGACAACCCGGCTGTTACCTGCCTTCAACTCCACCAGGTATAGCCCAGCGGGCCATTGCACGGTGGATATTTGCAGTGTTTCGTTCGCGCGGATAGCGCGGTTCCGAAGCATGCGCACACCGCCCGCGGTAATCACATCGAAAGTGCCGGTTTTCGAAGATTGGATCCGGAAATAGTCGACCGACGGATTGGGAAAAACCTTTACCTCCGTCACATCGCCGGGCTCCACGCCCGTAACTGAAACGGGCAGGATATTAGTCAGCAAACGCACGCCACCGGCATTGTTCCCGATCGCGACGTCGGGCTTTTTGTCGCCGTTCAGGTCGGCAATGGCCAGCGACAGGTAATTCCCCAAATACGGATTCCCCGGCTTGCCATTGACGCTCACGATGGAGCTGGCGCGGTCGGTCCATTTGCCCCAGTCGGCGTTATTGAATACCCGGATTGTTCCGGTGTGGTCGACGGTTGCCAGGTCGGGCTTGCCGTCGAGATCAATATCGGCAACGGCTACCTGCGAGAAGCGGCCTGCGAAATTGATGCCTACGCCAGCGAATGAATCGGTTTCGAGTTTAAACGTGTATTGTTTGTTGGTACCGGTGTTGGTGTAGTAGTAAATATTCCCCTGGGTTTTGCCGATCAGCATATCCAGGTCGCCATCACCGTCGGCATCGTAGAAATAGGGCGAATCGCCGATTTGCAAGTCCACGGGCAATGCGATCGTGACGGCGTCGGCCAGATTCAATTGTACCGGGCCACCGCTGGTCCCTTTGTTGGGAATGTAGCGGTATTCGAGTTTCAGGTTGGAACTGGCGGTAGCCGCAAAGCCGAGGTCCGGCACCCCATCGCCATTGAAATCCGCCCATTGCGGTTTGATATTGTACACCGAAAGCTTGGGAAGCAATTCGAGGTAATCCTGCGATTCGAATGTAAAACTGGGGGTAGCCGCTGTGCCGGTATTCCTCAAAAGCCACAAACTCCCTTTGAAACCACCCGCATACGGCATTCCACCCGTGCCGATGATCATATCGAGGTCACCGTCGCCGTCGATATCGAAAAAGGACGGAACGGCATTCTCCCCGACGTCGATCATCTGGTCCTGCAAGAAGTTTTTCCGTACGAGTTTGAAAACCGGTTTGTCGCTCGTGCCTTCATTGTGGTAGTACCAGCCCGAGGATTTGAAATCGGTCATGTTCGCGTCGCTGGCCGGAATGCTTGGCGCGATGAGCAAGTCTTTCACGCCGTCGAAATCCACGTCCTCGTAAAAACCAGCCGGAAAAATGTGCAGCGCCACGGGGTCCACGGCAGGGTAGGAATTGGTGAAGCTCGTAAAATTGGCAATGATACCCTTCGCGGAATTGGACAGGAAGGAAATATGGTCGTTGCTCACGTGGCCTGCGAGGAGGTCTTTGGTACCGTCGCCATTCAAATCGTGCAATAGAATGGAGTTTCCCGCGTGCCGGATGCCCAGGGGTGAAGCCACACGCTTCGAAGGATCGGTTACAACGCCGCAATCGATGCCTACAACAAAATCTTCCCCATCACCTTTGTGAAAATTACCCCAGCAATCGCCGTTGCGCTGGAAAACCGGGCTGGCCTGCGTGCCGAGGCTGTCGCGCACACCAAACTTCTCCACACTCAGGTTCTGGTGCAGCTCGATATACGTCCCGGAGAAATCGAACGTCAGCAGATCGAGGTCGCCATCGTCGTCGATGTCGGTAATAGCGGGAATATCGGTACCCGACACCTGCATATTGATATTACCCGAGAAGCCTTTGGTATACAACACATCCCGCATTTTCTTCCACGACCACGCATTGCCCGTTTTGACCTGCTGATAAACCACAATACCCAGCGACGTACTCGCAAAAAGGTCTTTCAGGCCGTCGCCGTTGTAGTCGGCGAGGATCATCCAGTTGTCGACCTGCGGGAACAGCGTTTCGTAATAGGGCGCGTGAATGAACGTCTTTTTGCCCGTATTCAACGGATCTGGCCCGGCGAGGAAGGTGGTCACCTTGCTATTGGTCCGGTCGTAGACTACCAGGTCCTCGTCCGCATCGTTGTTCAAATGCATTTTCAGGAATTGCGACGCATTGAGGCCGCCGCCCCAGGGGTTGGTCATTTTCACTCCGCCGGTCGACACGCTTGTAAGCGTATCGAGCCTGAACCAGGCTTGCTGGGCCAGCAGTTCGGGAGATTTGTAAAAGCAAATGAGGCAGAGGATGAAGGAGGTAAATTTGGTTCGCATCGTTGAGGAATAATCTATTAGTTTTGCAGGTTTTCGGACGGTTCGCGCGGACTCTGTACGGGCATGTTTGTCCTAAACCTAACGAAATAAGCCAGCATAACTTTATTAACGACGCGAGATTTCATGTATACTTCCATAGAAACGCTTTACGATATATACCGCAAGGGTGCCAAAGTCTCCACCGACACCCGCCAGATCACCGAAGGGTGCATTTTCTTCGCATTGAAGGGCGATAAATTCGATGGTAACCAATACGCCGCGGAGGCTTTGCAGAAAGGGGCGGCCTATGCCGTGGTGGACGACCCCGCTGTGGTTGCCGACGATCGTTTTTTGCTCTTCTCCGACGGGCTTGGTGCCTTACAGGACCTGGCGAGGCACCACCGCAAAACGTTCGAATTCCCGGTAGTCGCACTGACGGGCTCCAATGGCAAAACCACGACCAAAGAGCTGATCGCGAAGGTGCTTTCGATGAAGTTCAACACCTACGCCACGCGCGGGAACCTCAACAACCACATCGGCGTGCCGCTGACGATCCTGAGCATCGATCCGGCGAAGCATGAAATGGCGGTGGTCGAAATGGGCGCCAACCATCAGCAGGAAATTGCATTGCTGGCCAGCATCGCGCAGCCGACCCACGGGCTCATTACCAACATCGGGAAGGCGCACCTGGAAGGTTTCGGCGGCGTGGCGGGCATTATCAAAGGCAAGGGCGAGCTGTTCGACTTCCTTTCCAAAAAGAAGGGGACCGTGTTTGTGAACTCCACGCAGGAGGTGATCATGGACATGGTGAGCAAGCGCCGCGCATTTGGCGAGATCGTATTCTATTGTTCCGAAAACAGCCCGGTGAACCCGACGCTGATCGAAGAAAACCCGAACGTCGTTTTCAGCAACGGCGGCAAGACCGTCACCACGCATTTGCCGGGAAGGTATAATTTCGACAACATTTGCGCCGCATTGGCCGTCGGGAAGCATTTCGGAGTGGAAGATGCGGATGCCTACGAGGCCGTCGCGACCTACGAGCCCGATAACAACCGCTCTCAGATCGTGAAAAAGGGCACGAATACCGTGATTATGGATGCTTACAATGCCAACCCGTCGTCGATGGCGGCGGCCGTGGCCAATTTCGCCAGAATGGAAGCGCCGCGGAAAATATTGATCCTCGGCGATATGTTCGAGCTGGGTGACGCCGCGCCGGAGGAACATTTGGCATTGGGAAAACAGATCGCCGGTGAGAAGTTCGACGTCGTAATACTTGCAGGTAAACTCATGCAGCACGCGCTGCCCGCATTGCCGAAAGCGTACTATTTTCCCGACAAATTCTCGCTGCACAACTGGATTATGGATAATCCGCAGGAAAATACATATTTCCTCATCAAGGGCTCTCGCGGGATGTCGCTGGAAACCGTGCTCGGTGTGATGCCCGATAGATAATTTATAATCACAGTTATTATTAGTATAATTATATTGCAAAAATTTATGGCATTATAAGCGCCATTTATAACATCTCCGTTCCTATAAATAAAACTAAATTCATTTAATTAAAACAACTCTTTCCTGGCATAGTACCAGGTTAGGGTTTGCCCCATGCACTCAGCGTTCGTAGTTTTGTAACACCAAAAAATACAATTTATAAACAAACGAGCAATCATGGCTAATAGACTGTTATCAGTGGGATCGGTTTTCCCGGAATTCAAAAAGACATCCGTAGTATCGCTTGAAAAAGGCAACGAATTCTACGATATTACCTCAGAAGACCACAAAAACGCTGAGAAATGGATGGTAATGTTCTGGTGGCCAAAAGACTTCACTTTTGTATGCCCTACCGAGATTGCAGAATTCAACAAACACACTGCAGACTTCGCTGACCGCGACACGATCCTGATCGGTGCTTCTACCGACAGCGAGTACGTGCACCTGGCATGGCGCAAAAACCACGACGACCTGCGTGACCTTCAGTTCCCGATGCTGGCCGATACTTCCAAATCATTGGCAGAAGAGCTGGGTATCCTCGAAGCAAACGAGAAAATCGCTTACCGCGTAACTTATATCGTGGATCCACAAGGTATCATCCGTTGGGTATCTGTAAACGACCTTTCAGTAGGCCGTAACGTGCCGGAAGTACTTCGCGTACTCGATGCGTTGCAAACCGACGAGCTTTGCCCTTGCAACTGGCAAAAAGGCGAGGCAACTATCGCCTAAGCATTCCAAAGCAGTTCACAGCGGTCAGTCATTCGCACACCGGTTCTGTGAACTGCTTTTTTTCCATCCACGGGAAAACCTTCCCGCCCAAAATTCAAACGAACATGTATCCATTTGCAGCCACAGGGAACACGAAAGAGTCCCTGTATAAAGAGGTCAATTTGCCTGCGGAATTCGAAAGCGTGCTCATTAACAAGCTCGCGGCGATTGACCACCGTTACCTCAAAGACCTGAAAATCAATGTAGGTAATGTATTGAAATCACAGACATTGAACCGCAAGGAAGCATTGCTGCTCGCGTTGTCGGTGGCAGTGAACGAAAAGAATGCGGCGCTGATCGCGGCACTGGAAGAACTCGCAGCGCAGGAAGGTGCCGACGAAAAGGAAATCGCGGAAGTAACAGCCTGTGTTTCATTGATGAACGCGAACAACGTATTCTACCGTTTCCGCCATTTCATGCACAAGGAGTTTTACGACAATGCCCCCGCGGGCATCAAAATGAGCATCATGGTGAACCCGGTGCTCGGTAAGGAATTCTTCGAATTGCTGAGCCTTGTCGTGTCCGCATTGAACGGCTGCGAAATGTGCGTGACTTCTCACGAACAATCGGTACTGAACCATGGCGGTTCTCAGGCGCGTATATTCGATGCAGTTAGGCTTGGAGCGATCTTCAAGAGCTTTTCTGTTTTGATATAAAACAAAACTAGCCAGGTCTTTAAGATCTGGCTAGTCCCAAATTATCCATCCTATTTCTCTATTGTTTCTCTTTTTTAAATGCCGGGCGATAATCGCCCGCTGCCGGCAGCTACTTACTCAACCTTGCGCAGCTCGGTAGTAGATGTGCCGTCCTCTCCCTTTTCGATCGACTTCACAACCCCCACACCCGGCGCAGTCCACAGCGTCACATTCACCAGCTCCGTGTCGACCTCCGGCTGAGTCACCTCGGTTTCGAACTTGGTATAAACTTCGTAGGAATACTCCCATTTAGTGCAATTGAAATTACCTGCCGGCGTCGTTACTGATTCTTCGGCAACCGCCTTGCCATTTTTGTACGTCAGACGTGCTTCCAGTTTGCCGACAACGGAACCTTCTTCCCCTACCGGAATTTCCAGCTCCATCATTACCTTGATCGGATCTCCTTTGAAATTAAGCGCGCTGTTGACCTTGCCATTGTTCTCCAAAAGCTGGTACTGCGGAAAACCGGTGATTTTAAAATCCGAGATGTAGGCCACTTTGTTGATCTCCGTCACCAGCGTCTGCATGGCCGACGGATAAGGCAGCTCATTGGTGGTGGTGCCGTCTTTGGCATAGGCTTTCGACACCAGCGTCATTTCATCGCCATCCTCCTCGATGATATTGTGGATGGTATGCACGGTTAGCCCGGCCGAGTCTTTGGTGCTTACGATCTTGGTCAGCATATCGCTGGTAGTACCATCGGAATCGGAGACCTTGTAACTATACTTCTTGTCTTTCGAAGGGATAAATGCCTTTTCAGTACCGCCGTTGTTGCCGCCGTCGGGATCTACATTTTTGTCGTCGTCCTTACAGGCAGTGAAGGACATCGCCAGAACGGCCAGGGCCAATGCAGATTTCGCAAATCTGCTGACGGCCGTTGAGGGGGTATGGATTTTCATTTTCATGGCAAATTTTAGATTTATTTAGTTTTCAATCGATTTCATAAAGCTTGACGGCCGACTGGCCCGTCGTGTCCTTTTCCAGCTCTTTGCGGAGCTTTTCGTTCAGGTATTTTCTAACCGAGAGTTTCCGGATATCGAGAACGGCAGGCTCCGTGGTTTCCGACACGAGGTAATTGCTGTGGGCATAGTACCTCACGATCGTCGTTTTTTTGTCCGGAGCAGTCTCCGCTACCCAAAAACCCCTTTCCGGGAATGGCTGCCGCGCGGAGCGTACCGCTTTACTCGCAGCCTGGTATTGAATGCCGGCCGCGACCAGAAGGCCCGCCAGCATGTATTGTGCGATGCTATTCATGGCTACATTTCATTTCAGCTAAAAAAATGATTGATCACCGCCCGCCCCGAACTCACGAACTTGGGCTCCTGCCAGTGCGCCTTCACGAGATTGCGTATCACGACCATGTGCGCACACAGGAGGATGGGTATCACCACACCGAGCAGGAGCACGAACGGGAACTGCAATACCAGCACATTGGGTTGGTCGAGACCGATGGTCTGGAAAACGAACGGTACAGACAATACGGCGCGGAAAACTTCATTAAGCAGCAATCCGAGGCACAGGAAGTTCCAGGTCACTATCAGCCGCCATTTCATCCCGCTGCGCATCACTCCGAGGTAGTAGATGCAGGGCGTCGAGAGTCCGGCCAGGATATCGGGGTTACCGCCCCCGAAAGTCATTTCATGCGGCACCATTTTATCGATGAATGCCCAGTAGAGCACTACTTCCACGGGCGCCCTTACGACGTGGATCATCGTGAGCAGGTCCACGTTCATCCGGTCGGCGAGCGCTTTCCCGGACCCGGTCAGAAAGAGCCAGGCCATCAGGAGCGCGGGTGGGACCACCAGTAATAGCAGCCTTGGGAAAATGGTATCGGTAACTTTGAAATATCCCGCCAGGGCGGTCCCGCATTGTATCGCGATCCAGAGGGCGACCAGTGCGGCGAAGAGCCGGGAGCCTTTCACCGCCTGGTGGAACGTAAATACCACCAGGAGTGTGATCAGGCCGAATATGATACTGGTACAATACGTGGAACTGTCCATTACAACTCCCTACTCTTTCAACAGCTTCGCTTGCGCATTGTCCTTGAAAGTGTTGGCAGTTTCAACGTCGCCGTTGATGGTCCCCTGGTAGTTGACGAAGATCCCGTAACCACCGCTGTTGGAGATCACCGATTTCTTGATCGTCATGCGCGACTGGCCGCCGTAGATGGCGATATTGGCTTTCTTGCCTGACACGATCGCGATGTTACCGCCACCGGATACTTCGGCATTTTCGATCACGTTTTTGTCGCTGGTCGAGTAGCAGATCATCCCCTTCCAGAATGCCGCCGTATTCTCGGCACCACGGATCACGATCTTGTTGGTTTCTGTACCTACTGCATTGAAATAGCCGTCGTCGATAGCGAGGTAGCCTCCGCGGCCTACTTCGATGGTTACGCCAGGCAATAGTTTCCAGTTGGCATCGGAAGTTACATTTTCGAGCACGCGGTAAGGGGTTTTGTCTTTGAAACCTTTCCAAACCACTTCGGTCGTAGCATTTTTAGGTAGGGATGAAGCGAAGATCTCAACCACGTTACGGCCGTTGCCGTTGGTGAACTTGGAATCCGTATCGAGGTTTTTCACGTTTTCGGCACCCATCAGGATACCTGCTTCGGTATTGTCTTTGAAGTTGTTCTTTTCAAACGAGCCAAGGATCACCGAATATTCGAGGTACAGCCCGTAACCTGCATTCTGTTCGAAAAGACAGTTTTTGATATTCACTTCCGCGCGGCCTGCCCCGAGCACCGCCATACCGGCTTTGGTAGTCGCATAAAGCGGCTTGCTTCCCGCGTGCATTACCTGTACGTATTCGAGCGTGTTCGCGCTGCTCGACGAGCGGAATATAACGCCCGCCCAGAATCCTTTGGTCGTTTCTTTACCAATGAAACGGATCGGCTTCGCAGAGTCACCCTTGGCGATGAGCACCCCGCCGCCGTCGTTGATCTCGATGCGGGTATCGCGTGCAAATGCGATCACTACACCCGGCTTGATTTCGAGTTCCGCACTGACCGCCACGTTCGCATTCACGATGTAATCCGGGATAGCCGGGTTATTGATGCGGTCGGTCAAGGTTAGTTTGGTACGGACTTGTGCGTCGATCACGATCGGTTCAATGACCGTAGCGGTGATCAGGACTTTGTCCTTGCTCTGGCCGTTGGCATTGCTCACGGTCAGTTCCACTTCGTATTCACCCGGAAGGTCGGCGGTGAAAGTAGGCTTGGCAGTCGATGCCGAGGCCAGGTTGGCCGTGCTACCCGCCGGTTTCTTACTGAATGCCCAGCTGAATTCGAACGGCTTGTTCTCGCTGTCGCTGGAAGCGCTGCCGTCGAGATTCACAACAGAGCCTGCATTTACATTCTGGTCCGCGCCTGCTTTGGCGGTCAATGTGTTGGATGGTTTTACATCTTCGTCCTCCTTGCAACTACCCAGCAACAGGGCAAAGGACAAGGCTGCCCAAAGAATTCTTCTTGCTTTTAACATGGCTAATAATCCAAATGATTTAAATGAATTTCACTTCCATTTTTCAATGGCGGTGCAATTTTAAACCGATTTGGCGAGCCTGGGAAGGGCGGGAAAGCGAGTGTCGATCAACAGCGGGTTTTGTCGACAAACGCCTTTTGCAGCTGCGTTTAAAAGGTGAGCTTGAAGCGGCGCTGGCAGTCGTTACGGAAGTTCCGGCCAATCGGCAGCTCTTTTCCGGCGATTTCCAGCTTGTGGGAATGGTAGCTTTCGACCTTGTCCACGGATACGATGAAAGACCGGTGAATGCGGATGAAACCGTCCTCGGGCAGGAGTTCTTCCAACAGGCTGATTTTCTGTTTTGAAATGAGGGCTTTGTCTTTCAAAACTACTTTAATGTAATCGCGCAGGCTTTCGATCCAGTAAATGTCGTTGACGTTCACTTTCACCATTTTGCGGTCTACTTTTAAGTACAAAAACACATCCTGGTTGACCGGCGCGGCCTTTTGCGCCACTGACACCGATTGGTTGGTAATATTCAAACCGGTGAACACCTTATCCATTGCCCGCAGAAAACGCTCGAAGGGAATAGGTTTCAGCAAATAATCGACTGCATTGAGATCGAAACCTTCCACGGCGTAGTCCTGGTAAGCCGTCGTAAAAACCACTTTCGGGGGATTTTTCAGGCTCCTGAGCAAGTCGGTACCCTTCAACCCAGGCATTTTTACATCGAGAAACATCAGGTCGATCTTCTGCTGCTGCAACACCTGGAATGCCTGGATCGCGTCCTGGCAGCGGGCGGCCACCTCTATTTCCGTAAAATTGGCGAGGTAGTTGTCCAGTACTTCGATCGCGTGGGGCTCGTCGTCCACCAGAATGGCTTTCAGCTTCATAAATATCAGATTTCCAAACGTTTGTCCAGGTCAATTTCCAGAATCACGGCGAACACGTCCTCGTCGTCCATGATTTTGAGGTTATGGCCCGATGGGTAGAGGATTTCGAGCCGCTTGCGCACGTTCGCGAGGCCTATACTCACATGATGCGGGCGGTCGTCGGGCACGGCGTTTTCGGGTTTACTGTTCGAGATCTTGAATTTCAATGCATTGCTCTTCACCCGCAGGTCCATATTGATCCACGCCTGCCCGATCTGCTCGCTGGCCCCGTGTTTGAACGCATTCTCCACCAGCGGTAATATGAGCAGCGGCGCGATCTTGTATTCAGGCGATAAGCCGTTGATACTGAAATTAATATCCAACCGCTCCTCGTACCGGATCTTTTCCAGTTCAATATAACTTTTGAGAATGCTAATATCCCGTTCGAGCTGCACAATTTCGGTATTCGCCTCGTAAAGCATGTACCGCAATATTTCCGCCAGCCCCATCACCACCCCCGGCGATTGCGGGGATTGTTTGAGCGTCAACGCGTAAAGGTTATTCAATGTATTAAACAAAAAATGCGGGTGCAGCTGGCCTTTCAGAAAATTCAGCTCGGCCTCCATCGCCGCCTGCCGCCTGTCGAACCACATTTTGAAAAACTTCACCGACAAGGCGATCCAAACAAAAATATTGGTCTGCTCGAATGCGCTGATCAGGTACGTCGGCTTGCCAAGCTGCTGTTTGAACGTACCTTCGAGCTTGCGCCAGACGAATGTCGGGTCGTTCTTTTTGACGGCATGGTAGATGATCGGGTCGGCCACGAGGATTTCCATCAACCGGAATGCGAGCGTGGAACCGATCACGATCAGCAGGAACAACAGGCTGAACTGCACATACTTCTTGCGGTCGAAATACCGCGGGATGATCACGTAGGCGATCAGGTAGAAATAACCGATGTGTATAGGCATGAACAGGGCTACGATCCCGATCGTGAGCCAATAGTCGGGCATTCCCGCCCCGTAAATGATCGTCAGGATCGTCAGCACGGCGAGCCAGAACAGGATATGCAGGAAAACTCTTTGGTGTTTACTCTTTTTCAGGACCGGGAAAACAGGGCGCATAGGAACAAAGATAACGATTTCGGAGGCCAATACCGGCTTTGAAAAGCATTGTCGACCAATGTCATACTATTGTCGACGAACGGCATCCGATGGGTAATCGTTTGGAGTACAGACAAAATATCTCCCTTAACCGGTGAATCACAGGGCCGTCACTTCATAATGCGGCCATATCCCGCCTTTGAAAGATAAAATATCCAAATTAGGCCCCGAAATCAGAATTTGTATCTGCTTTTATTCCCTCCGGTGGTTTTTCTACTTAGTTTTGTGCTAAAATCAAGATATTAACTAAACTGTAAAATAATGGCAACGTCAACCGAAACGTACATTCCGTACAAGGTAAAAGACATCTCGCTGGCCGAATGGGGCCGTAAAGAAATCACATTGGCAGAAGCTGAAATGCCTGGTTTGATGGCGATCCGTGCCGAATACGGTCCGTCGCAGCCTTTGGCAGGTGCGCGTGTTGCGGGTTGCTTGCACATGACGATCCAGACTGCGGTTTTGATCGAAACACTTACAGCGCTGGGCGCGGAAGTTACCTGGTCATCGTGTAACATCTTCTCTACGCAAGACCACGCGGCAGCGGCTATCGCGGCAGCGGGAATCCCTGTTTACGCATGGAAAGGAATGAACGAAGAGGAATTCAACTGGTGTATCGAGCAGACTTTGTTCTTCGGCGAAGAGCGTAAGCCCCTCAACATGATCCTCGACGACGGTGGTGACCTGACCAACATGGTATTCGACGAATATCCTGAGCTGATCGACGGCATCAAAGGTCTTTCGGAAGAAACTACAACCGGTGTTCACCGTTTGTACGAGCGCTACAAAAACGGAACGCTTCACCTGCCTTCCATTAACGTAAACGACTCGGTTACAAAGTCTAAATTCGACAACAAATACGGCTGCCGCGAGTCATTGGTTGACTCTATCCGCCGCGCAACCGACCTCATGCTCGCTGGTAAAGTAGCGGTAGTAGCAGGTTACGGCGACGTAGGTAAAGGTTCTGCCGAATCACTTCGTGGTGCTGGCTGCCGCGTACTCGTTACCGAAATCGACCCGATCTGCGCATTGCAGGCTGCAATGGACGGTTTCGAAGTAGTAACCATGGACGAAGCTGCGGACCGCGCGAACATTTTCGTGACTGCAACCGGTAACTACAAAATCATCACCGACCGTCACTTCCTCGCGATGCGCGACAAGGCGGTAGTTTGTAACATCGGCCACTTCGACAACGAAATCGACATGGCTTGGTTGAACAAAACTTACGGCAACACCAAATCGCAGATCAAACCACAGGTTGACATCTACAATGTGGAAGGCAAAGACATCATCGTGTTGGCAGAAGGCCGTCTGGTGAACCTGGGCTGCGCAATGGGTCACCCATCTTTCGTGATGTCCTGCTCATTCTCGAACCAGACGCTGGCACAGATCGAGCTTTGGACTAACACCGCTGCTTACGAGAAGAAAGTATACGTTCTTCCAAAAGCATTGGATGAGAAAGTGGCTGCGTTGCACCTCGCACACGTAGGCGCGAACCTCGACAAACTGACCGAAGAGCAAGCTGCTTACATCGGCGTGACAGTTGCAGGTCCTTTCAAAGCGGAGACTTACCGTTACTAAGAATAGGATTGATATTGAAAGCCCCCGCCACGAATGTGTGCGGGGGCTTTTTTGTGCCTTTATGTTGGTATCAAGCCTCGGCTTTTCCCGGCATTGACGGCGGATCTATTGGCCTCGCCGGCGTTGGAAAAGAAATATTGTTTTCATCAAATACCCGCTTCACCACCTTCATCGCAGCGCTTTTCGCTGGGCCGGGCCCGATCTTATCCTGGCGGATCCAGAAGAGTATTTCAAAATCGATGCTTTTTTCCGTAAAGCGGGTGAAGTTGAACTCGATCACTTTCAAAGGATCGATAAAATCCAGCTTTTTGATCACGCTCAGCGCGAGGCTTTCCACCGACGCGAGATCGTCTTTATAACCAATACTACCTTCCATCTTCACACGTCGTTCGCCTGAATGCGTGAAGTTTACAATAGGCTTCTGAAAAATATCCTTGCTGGGCAGCTCCACTTGCTGGCCTTCGAAGTTATCGAGCTTTACAGAGCGCAACCCGATCGACAGTACCTTACCGGTAAAACCATTTGTCTCGATCACGTCCCCGACCTGAATGGGCCGTTGAATGGCAATGAAAGCACCTGAAATGAAATTGGTTGTCAGATCCTGGAATGCAAAACCAAGCGCCAATGCCAGCACCCCGGCACCTGCGAGCAGCGAGGTGACCGTCTTGTCCAACCCCAGAACGCCCAATGCAAAAAAGAAGCCCGTCGTGATGATCGTAATGCGGGTAATGGTTGAAATCAGCCCCACCAACGCTATATTCTGCGACGCATGGCCCAGTACCCGTTCAATAAACTTCCCTCCCAGCCTCGACAAAATCCTGAAAACAACCAGGATGATAATGGCGATAAGCAAATTGGGCAACAAGCGGTAAGCTTCGACCGTCCATCGGTCGACTTTAACGGCAATGGGATCTACTATTTTGGAAATTTGTGCAAAAATCATGAGTGCTATTAATACGGCCGGTCGATCGAATTAATATGCGACCGGTCCCTTATAAACAAAGCAAAACTCGCAAATGTTGTGTGGTTTGCAAAAATACCTCCGGTGAAATTCCGGACGCCTACCCGTTGCAATTCGACCGAAGGCTCTTCAAGCCCTGCCATTAAGCCATCGCATTTCCTGGGGTTTCGAAGCCATCCTATGTTTGAATCGATTCAAAATCAATTTTTCACACTTAAACACGATGATTATGAAACTATTTCGAAGCACACCATTTTTCATTAAAGGCATTCTGATCGCAGGTATGCTAAGTTCCTGCCAGAATGAGAAAGACGCCGCACTTGCACCCGAGGAACCAGCTACGGTATCAGATCGAAATGCGAAAACTACCCTGGCGGCAGGACTTCTAATTAAGGATGGGCAGGTTGGCCTGTCTTATCAGGGATCGGGCGTTTTATGGAAGCAGATTTATTCCAACGCTTACTCCGAATTCACCTATGCGCCCCACCTTGTTACCGTTAAGGGATATAAGTATGGTAACCTGTCAACGGAATACAAATACATCCTTGATGTGTCCGGGCGTTGTGTTGAGTCCGTCACAAACAAGACCTATATATACGAGTACGATGCCAGTGGACAGCTTACCAGATGGTATAACAAATATCAGCCCAAGGAGCGAACAGTATTTACATATGTAGCGGATGCCACTGGTTGGAAAAAATCCCTGGGTATGGCAGCATTCTATGACGAATCGGGCACGTTGACCAAGGAGCTAAAATTCAGCTACGGCGCAACGGCGACTCTTCTCCCGGACAAATATCCTGTCGCCCCGGACATACTCCCGGGTGACGTCAGTAAGTATCTGCCTTTATTCGGGAGTTTCAATACCAATCTTGTTAAAACCCTGGTTGAAGACAAATATCTTTTGAATGGCAAAAAAATATCCAGCACCCCATATCTGTATAGTTACACGCTGGACTATGCAGGAAAGGCCAAAAGTATCACGGTGAAGAAAGTCAATGGCACATTGGTCTCCTCGACCGAAAGAAAGTACTCCGTGCCAACGTACAACTTTTAGCAACGACAATTGTGCGGCCCGCGTAACCGCGGGCCGCATTCACATGTATCCAAGTCTGCTACAATCGTTCCAGCAGCTCCTTCTTCTTTGCCGTAAACTCCTCTTCCGAAATTTGCCCTCTCTCCAGAAGTGCGTTCAGCTTGACGATCGTTGCCATCACGATATCCTGCGGGCTTTTTGTTTCTGAGGTCGGATCCGCATTGGAAGTAGCATCATAGGGTATTTCCGGCGCAGCACGTTTCGGAGCGTCGGGGTCCGATACTACTTCGAGTGCCGACACATCTACCTGCCCCTCCTGGCTCATAAACCGGTAGGAAACCGTGCTCCCCTGTTGCTGCGATACCCCGGTGATCTGATGATGCTTGGTGTCGTAAATGGTACGCTTACCGTTGTCTTCGATCACGAGGCGATGCACCGGGGCGAAATAGGCGTAACGAAAATTGTTCTGCGAGCCAGTCGACGTCGGGCTACCGAAAATTGCGGGCCAGGAGCTGCTCGGCTCACTAAAAAAGCCATTTCCCGCACCTGTCCCTACCCGCGTGCCCTCGTGCGCAAGAGCAACATCGGCAGGATCATCCACGTCCTCAAACAATACTGTCGTGGTTACCAACTTCGCCAGCTCGTTGCAAAGCTTATCCACAGTGCCGCGGAGCCCGTTATTGAACATGTCGCCCACCATCGTCATCCCCCCGCTCATCCATTGTCCCTGTCCCCCGAGCTCCGGCAGGTTGAACTGGGCCATCGTCCCATTGCCCCGAACAACCGCCTTTAAAAGTGCTTCTACCGTCTCAGGTTTCAAGTTATATCGGTCAGCGATCTCGTTCACAGTTTGCTGTCCGGCTGCGCTAAGTGTTTTCATGATTTCCTCTTTTCAACACCAGCCACAAAAACAGTGCCATCGCACCCAAAATACCGCAAACTTATCGAACCCGGCCACTCACGCATTTTATTTCGACCGACTTCTACATCGAAATTATGTTTGAAGCGACATCCGTCAATTGATTAACCATTAAACACGAAACGTTATGAAAAAACTTACGCAAAACGGAAATCTGCTGAAAGCATTTGCATTGACCGCAATGCTGGCCGGCTGCCAGAATGAAGAACTTGTGACACAACAAACCCCAACTGATATTACAACTGGCGATAACAATGCTAAAACTATTTTTACACCTCAATTATTAAAAGAGGGTGCAAACGATTTGGAATACTACGGAGAATACGACGCGAACAGAGGAAAACTCAAAAAATTAACCAATACAGGCGAAGGGGCTTACACGGAGTATCAATACAATGGGCAGACTATTGTCGCGCAACGAAAGAAGATTTCAACGAATGCGCTTGTTTACCAGGTAACCTATCAGCTCGATGGCTTGGGTCGCTGCGTTGAAAGTCTAAGTACGGAGACAAATAAATCTCTGAAATATGAATATGGCCAGTTAAGCAGGTTGACGAAAATATACAATAAGAATAGCCCGAATGAGCGGATCGAATTTACATATGAGCAAAGCGCCACAACGTCTTTGAAAAGTATTAACCTATTTAATCAGGCAAATTCGGCGACGAAGGAAATCAATTTCAGCTATATGGTACAAGGTGGAAACGCCATGGAAAACAAGTATCAAACTAATCCGGATGCACTTGGAGTAACCAGCAAATATCTTCCCGTTTTTGGAATCTTTCACTCCAATTTACCGACCTACGAGACAACGAAAGAGTTCTCACCAAATGGAGGTTCAATGTATGGTTACAGCTTCACGTACGCTTTCAATGCTACCGGATATGCCAAAACCATTACGGCAACTTCAAGTATGACCAATCTGACTATTGCCACGAACCGAACTTATACCACTCCCAAATTATAATTACGATCTGTTCAAACTCTCGTCTATCAAATTTCCCAGGTGTCATATAAGGATAATGAGTCTTAAAGAGTACAATACAAATCACACATTTAATCAAAAACGTTATGAAAAAATTACACATCGCAGGAAATTTGCTAAAAGTATTATTGTTTGGCGCATTGCTCACAGGCTGCCAAAATGATGACGTACTATCGCCGCAGGAAACGGCCGGCACAGTGACGGAGGAGCAAAGTGGCAAGGTAAATGCCGAGCTGAAACTTGTTAAGGATGGCGCTAATACGCTGGTGTATATCAAGTCCGGAAGGTTCACAGGAAGGCTCTCAAAGGTTTACGGACAATATTACAACACCGAGTATCTGTATGATGACAGCACCGGCGAGCTGTGGATTACCAGTAAGCGCTATCAAAAAACAACAAGCGCCTTGGTTCAGGAAACTAAATACAAAATAGTGAATGGGCGGTGCGTCACCAGCATTGATGTAACCAATGGCTGGACTTCCCAATACACTATCAATGAGATGGGCCGTCTTAATGAAATCAACCTTTCCAAAGGCTCTCTGACGCAAAAGAAAGTGTTTACCTATAATTACATATCTGCCACAGGTACAGACCGGCTTGCGAAGATTGTGACCTCAACTCCCGTTGGGGAATATCAGCAAATCAACTTCACTTATACATTTGGCGGAAATGCAGAAAAGGTAGACAAATACCCGTTAAATCCGGAACATACCGGACTTGACATGTATCTACCTTACTTCGGAAAATTCAGTGATCTTTTAGTGAAGCAAGTAGAAGTAATACCGCTCCCATATACCAATCAGGCAAAGCCTTATTATCGGTTCTTTTATGGAATAAATAGTGATGGTTATGCCACCTCCCGCGAACGCGAATACTACCCGCTGGGATGGGGCAATGCTGCTGGAAAAGAAAGTATTTATAGCGGGTTGCAGTATTCTACAAACTGGCAGGGGATTTAATATAACCGAATACACAAATGCTTCAAGAGCAGATAGTCATTTGGCTATCTGCTTCATTATTTTAAAAAGTTTCTTTTTAATTAATATAAGGAAGTCATATCAACACTTTTTCTGTTCGATCAAGAATACGTTCCGTTAGTTAAACAATTTCATTTAGTTTTACAGTTTCAGGTAATTTTGAAATGAAAATTATTTTATCAAACTTTTAATTTCAAATTCATGAAACAATTTAAAATTTGCGCAAGTGCATTTAAATGCATTTTGTTAGCAGGAATTATGACTGCTTGTAATCATGATGACGTTGTAGGCCCTACTCAAACAACAGAGATCCAAGCAAATAATCAAAATGCTAAAATATCATCGTTGACCAGGCTCGTAAAAGACGGGGAGCGTACTATTCAGTACGTAAAAAGCGGGAAATTTTTCGGTAAGATATCCGCTTTAAGCGAACCTAGTTGGAGTAACTATCGCTATGAATATACCTATGACGACAATAATCCAGCGGGAGATCTTTGGATAAGCAAAAAACAATATCAAAAATCTAATAATCTGTTTGTTCAGGAATGGAAGTATAAAGTTGTTAACGGGCGTTGCGTCGCAAGCGAGGGCCTCGCGCAGGGGTACTCATACCAATACATATATAATGCCCAAGGACTTCTGGATGAGATCAAAATGTCGGCAAATGGGAGTGTTTCTGGGAATTGGAAATATTCCTACAGTTATTATGCCCCTACGAGCTCCTATCGGCTAGATAAGGTTACTCATAATAGCGTTCAATTCGGTCCTCAACTTGAATTTACATTCTTATACACTCAGACACCTGATAAGTACACCTTGAACGAGGGTGACGGCAACATGGATAGATATCTGCCAATATTTGGAAAATTCAGCGATGTACTGGTAGCAAAACGCACAGAAAAGTCCCTTGTAAATCCGGCTAATCCATCACAAAATTACAACCGGACTTACACCACCGACGCGGACGGACTTGTCGTTACCAGAACTACTATCACAACTACTGGTAATAATCCTCCCTCCGGCGCAGGCAATACCGAGACATTAAAGTACTCCGACAACTGGCAAGGAATCTAATCTGACAGGTAGAAACAAAGCGGGCCGTCAAAAACGGCCCGCATATCATTTCAACTCATTTTCAATCACTTCCCATTTCCTCCCCAGATCACCATCATCCTTCACGGCACCCTGCCCTTTCGCCATCTCCTTCGCCGCACGCAAGCGCTCCGCCGTCAGCGGATGCGTACTAAGTAATTTAAGACTCCCTACATCTCCGTGCTCGCTTTGCAGCAATTGGAACAAATCCACAAACCCTTTCAAATCCAGTCCGTTTGCCTTGAAAATCGCCATTCCTTTACTGTCCGCTTCGGTTTCCAGCTCACGGGAGTAGGTGAGATTGGCGAGCATATTGGAGTTGTCGGCGAGGACGGTGACGATTCCATTGACGTCGTTCAACAGCAGCGATAGAAACAGATAACCGCCCAGGCTTCGGAAAATGTTGCGCAACGAGTGTTTGTAATGCACGTGAGAAACTTCGTGTGCCAATAGTGCGGCAAGCTCTTCTTTGGTCTTCATCCTGCGGATGATGCCGTCAAAGACCACAATACGCCCGCCGGGCAATGCAAATGCGTTGGCTTCCTTATCTTTCACCACCGTTATACGTATAGGGTAATGCGTTTTAAAGTCGATGGATTTCGCAAAATCATTGGTAGCGGTAGTCAACCGCTTATCTACTTCATAAGCGCGCATCATGTTTTCGTACATGGTGTTACCCATTTCTACCTCGGTGCTCACCGGAAAGCGTGAAGCTACCGCCCCGGCCAACCACGGGAGCCCAAACCAGTATCCCAGGCCCATCAGCGTCAAAACAGCCAAAGCCACGGCTACGAGGGTGGTATTGTTCAATTTGAAAATGTCGGTGATCCGCTTTCTGAAAAAAACTTTCTCCGGGTAACGCTTTTTGAGTGTTTCAGGCAAACTATCCTCCTTGCATTCAATGGTTTGCTGCGGAAATTCCCCGTACCTGAAAATGAAGAGATTACTGAAATTCTCGTCCGTCACGATGCCCGACAACGCCCATCGCGCAGAAGTGAGCTCGCCCGAGGGATCCCGGTAGTGGATAAGCCAGTGATCGGGCATGAGGGTGAGCGTCGCGTCGTGCGCGATGGACAGTCTTCCGTCGTGGTAACGGACACTAAAATTGTACATGAAGCCAGCGAATTCAGTTAAACAAGCCCAATATCGATCATATCCGCGAGATCCTCGCCGGTCGCGTCGGTATAATCAGCCTCGGTCTGTACGATTGCATTGACGTCGAGCGGTCCGTCGATATGGATATTGGAAAATACGAATTGCATCGCGCGTACGATCGCCCAGGGCGTGGCCAGGCCGAGGCTCAGGATGATGATCAGCATGTTGACGATGATCAACTTGAAGTAACCGCCCGCGGTGGCCGTCGAACGGAAAGTAAGCCGCGTTTCTCCCTGATACATCCGGATGTTGTCCACGTAATAGGCAAAAAGGTCTTTCGCCCACCAGAAAGAATAAATACCCAAAGTGATGATCGAGAGGAAATAACCTTTTACATTCAACCAGAAAAATGCACCGCCTTCGCCCTCGTACGAAAATGTGATATTGCCGAACCGCAGGTTTTTGAAAATATACTTCCGGATTTCAATGACCAGCCAGGCGCCGTAAATGCCGAAAGTAACAAGGGTAATGATCGCTCCGACGATGAACATGTTCAGAAACTCCTTTCTATCTCCCCGGTAACCGAAATGGATTCCCCGCCACGACGACCGGGACGTTCTGTACCGAAGTGCACCGTGAATGGCGATAGGGATCAACAGCAGCAAACCAATATAGAAAACAGCAAGGCCAATCATCATAAGGGTCGCATTTTGCGACAATATTCCGCCAAAAAGAATGGCATAGAGCCCCAGAAAAATTCCGATCGCTTTGATAAACCCGACAAACATTTGCCTGCCTGTTCCATGAAATGTAAAACGGCTTCCTTCGAACTCGGATTCCTCGTACATATATTTCAACAATGCGGCCCTCGCCCACGGATAGTAAAGCCCGAGTGTAACGATTGTCAGAAGGATATTGACAATGTAAATTCCAAAGAGTTTAGCCCCTTCACCGTGGAAGGTAAGCTGGCGGGTTTCGTGCTGTTCCATTTAGTTAGATTTGAATTTGAAGAAGGTCAAATATAAAAATTTCAATCTGCTATTATATGATTGGTATGTTATCAGGCACAAAAAAGCAAGCGGGCATTTATCTTCCGGCACAGTTATTTTAATAATCGACTGACATTCATTACATCATAACAACTGGAAATCATGGACATTTATCAATTGGCAAACGAATACCTGGACGCTGCAGACAGTGGAGGCGCCCCCGGCGACCCGCGCGAACGGCCGCCATTCGATCCCCGGCCGGAAGTACCCTCGCCGGATGTCCCCGAGGAAACCCCGCCTTACGAGAAGGAACCCGAGACACCTCCCGTGGAGCCACAACCCGAGCTGCCGCCGGTAGAACCCGTCGTACCCGAAGTGGACCCGCTGCCCGGAGAAGAGCCTGGTATACCGGCGTTTAAGTAACCGAATTTTACAAACTGCACTATTTTGAAGTTTTTCATAACAAAGCAGTTATCTTTCATACTGCTGTCGCAAAAACTACTACAAAAATTGTAGCCGAAATTAAATTCGTTGTATCTTCACTCAAATTTCTTTGTAGACCCGACGAATGGCTAAAATTTTTACACTCTGTTTTTTACTCATCTCCTTCTCTATTCAGGCACAGTCAAATAAACTACTTCCGGGAAAGATTGAAGCAGAAGAGTTCACCGCAATGAATGCTGTTGGCACTGAAAGCACTTCGGACGCCGACGGAGGCCAAAATGTAGGCTGGATTCAGGATGGAAGCTGGATGGACTATGCTGTCCAGGCGCCGTCGGCGGGCTACTACACGTTCAGGTTCCGCATTGCGAATGGGTACAGCCCCGAAGCAACGCTGGCTCTGAGATCCGCAAACGGTTCTACGCTCGGCCGGATTGTGCTTCCCCAAACCGGAGGCATGCAAGGCTGGCAAACGGTTTCGTTCATCGCACTACTTCCACAAGGAAACCAAGTAATTCGCATTTTCGCCGAAAAAGGCGGCTGGAACTTCAACTGGTTCGAGGTAAGCAGCTCGCGCTCAGTGGCCGCGGGAAAAGTTGAAGCAGAAAGCTTTGACGCCATGCACGAGGTGCGCACAGAAAACACCGGCGACGAGGGAGGCGGCCAGAATGTCGGTTATATCGACGACAACGATTGGATGGACTACAACCTCAGCCTGGCGAACGCCCGGGATTATGAAATCCAGTTCAGGGTGGCCAATGCCTATGGAAACGGCATCATTGAAATACAGAATGCGGCAGGTACCGTGCTGGGACAAGTAAATGTACCCCAAACAGGCGGCTGGCAGAACTGGGTGACCATCAGCACGACTGTTCCGTTGCCTGCGGGCAGCCAGGTAATCCGCGTTTTTGCGCGAAACGGGGCTTTCAATTTCAACTGGTTTTCATTCGTCTCGGCCAGCGCGCGCATCACAGGCACGATCCTGCCGGCAAAAGTCGAAGCGGAAAACTTTAACGATTCATACAGCGTACAGCTTCAAAATACGGAAGATACCGACGGCGGTCAGAATGTAGAATGGATCCAGGACAACAGCTGGATGGATTATGATGTGCACGTCCCGGCTGCGGGTATTTTTACATTCAACTACCGCATCGCGAACGGGTACAGCCCGGAAGCTACGCTGGCCCTCAAAAATAGCGACGGCGCCGAGCTGGGCAGTATTCTCCTGCCGCAAACAGGGGGTATGCAAGGCTGGAAGACCGTCAGCATGCTCGCTGCGCTACCCGCCGGGAACCAGAAGCTGAGAGTCTTCGCTACAAAAGGCGGCTGGAATTTCAATTGGTTTGAAGCGAAGGAATCCCGCGCTTTGACAAGCAGAATAGAGGCCGAAACGTTCGACGTGGCGTCGGACGTACGCACGGAGGTTACGGGCGATGTAGATGGAGACATCAATGTGAATTATATCGACGATAACGACTGGATGGATTACAACGTCAATGTACCCACGGCTGGCACTTATACCATCAACTTTCGCGTGGCCAACCAATGGGGCAATGGCAATATTCAGTTCAAAAATACAAATGGCACTGTCCTCGGAAGTGTGGATGTACCGCAAACCGGTGGCTGGCAGAACTACACAACCGTTCGCACTACCGTGCAACTGGAAAGCGGCAGCCAGGTATTCCGCGTTTTCGCTAATCGCGGCGCATTCAATTTCAACTGGTTTGAAGTAATCCCCGGCTCTGTGCAGGGACAATCGGTGATTACTTTTGAAACCATTTCGGATAAAAACCTGACCGACGGCTCATTCAACCTGACCGCCAGCAGCACGAACCCGGAAACACCCGTTCAATTTACTTCTTCCAACCCATCTATCGTTTCGGTATCGAATGCGACCGGCATCTGGAAAGCGTCCATTCATACCGCGGGGCAGGTGACTATCACAGCCTCGCAAGCCGGAAATAACAATTATCTGACGGCAGACAACGTCGCCAGGACATTTACTGTTTCCGACAACTCGAACCCCAACAATCCGGCACTCGGCACCAAAATACCGATCGATCCGAAGCGCTGGTACCAGCTCACCAATGCCGCCAACGGCCTCGAAGGGCTTTTCGACGGCAACACGCAGGAGAATGTACTCACCGGCTGGGGCAAGGTGATCAACAATTACGAAGCTTACTATCCGCTGAAAGAAGGTGAGCAGATTACGCTTAATGGTGTCAAATTTTTCGATTTCACGGGAACCGCGCAGGATTTTCCACTGGTACTTTCCGTGATCACGGATCAATGGGAGCGCATTCCGGTGGCTACCTTTACCGGCGAGATTTACAACGGCTGGGTGGGCCCTTACCCCGACCGCCAGCTATCCGGCGACGCGCAGTTCAAGCTCGATCAGCCGATGAACAATATCCGGTACCTGGTCATGACGATGTCGAACACATTGCCGACTGAAATCGAGTTTTATGGAAGCTACACGCCGGGGACCGAAACCCAGAGACCTGCCCGAACCAAGCATATTACCCTCAATGATATGCTCGGCGTAAATGGTTATGAATGGTATTTCCAGGATGGCGCGCATACCGAGTCGCTGGTAGAATCCAAAGTGCAGGTCGCCAAAAGCTTCACCGGCTTGCGGCATTACATGGACTGGGAAAAACTGGAATCGTCGGAAGGCGTTTACTCTTATAATCCGACATTGAGCGGCAGCTGGAATTACGACCTCATTTACGAGCGTTGCAAGCAGGAAGGCATTGAGGTACTGGCTTGCCTCAAAACACAGCCGGCCTGGCTGCGGGAAACCTATCCCGAAGACCAGCGCGACCCAGAAAATGTGCCGGTACGTTACGGAAAGAACTTCGCTGATCCCCTTTCCTACATCGAACAGGCGAAAGTGGCATTCCAATATGCAGCACGTTACGGTAGCAACACCAATGTAAATCCGGCACTGCTGAGCGTTTCGACGACGCCAAGATGGACCAACGACCCGGTCAACGAGGTGAAGATCGGCTTGAACCTGATCAAATACATCGAATGCGACAACGAGCGCGATAAATGGTGGAAGGGCCGCAAAGGGTACCAAACCGCCCGCGAATATGCCGCCAACATGTCGGCGTTCTACGATGGCCACAAAAACACCATGGGTGCCGGCGTGGGTGTCAAAAACGCCGATCCCAATATGAAAGTGGTGATCGCCGGCTTGGTAACCGGCCCCGATTTTGTGAAAGGAATGGTAGACTGGTGTAAAGAATTTCGGGGCTATAATGCCGACGGCACCGTAAACCTCTGTTGGGATGTGGTGAATTTCCATCTCTATACCGACAACACCTCGTCGAACCAGAGCGGAACTTCCACACGCGGCGCAGCGCCTGAGGTAACCAACGCCAAACAAATCCTTGAAAATTTTGTCAAAGTAACCCGCGAGGTTTCCAACGACCTTCCTATCTGGAACACCGAGGCCGGCTACGATGTACACCAGGACAGCCCACTGAAAGCGATCCCTATCGGCAACAAATCCGCACTGCAAACACAGGCCGACTGGATTTTGCGCACCTCGCTGTTCACCGCCCGCAATGGTGTCGAGAAACTGTTTTTCTATCAAATGTATGACGACAATGGTGGTGGCGGCATGTTCGCATCTGCCGGATTTGTCAACAATGATCAAACCCGCCGCCCGTCTGCCGATTACTTCCTGCAAACACAGAAGCTCTTCGGCCAGTACGAATACAAGGAAACGCTTCACAACGACCCGATCGTAGACCGATACGAACTGAACGGCAAATCGCTCTTCATCCTGACCGTGCCCGATGAAGTCGGAAGAACGGCAGAATACACCGTCAACCTCAACCAATCGGGCGTTGCACGTATTTACACCCCGACCGCCGGTGCAGACAACATGGCCATGACCGAGTTGCCGATTGTGGATGGGAAGGTAACCGTTACCGCGGGAGAAACACCGATTTTCGTTGTCGCGGCCGACGGCCAGAATGCCAGACAAGCAGCCGTGGAAATGGCGGCGCCGCTTGCCAAAGAAGAGGTATCGCTTCATGCCGACGCAAAAGTGTACCCCAACCCTACCTCCGACTTTGTCAGCATCGACCTTGCCAATGAGAAGGCCGGTCAAATTGAGATCCGCATTTTCGATGCAAAATCGGGGACGCTTTACAAGAATATGCAGGTCAATAAAACCAGAAACCGCTTCTCGCACCAGCTCAACATCACACAGCTTCCAGCGAGCGTTTACATTGTCGAAATCAAGCAGGGCAACGACCGGGCATTCCGCAAGATTGCCAAGGTTAATTAACCAAACATATTAAAAGCAGAGAGCCCGGATCGTAAAGGTCCGGGCTCTCTGCTTTTAATCGAGGTAAGCGGCACCGCTCATTCGTCGGTCCCAGCGCCCGCCGGTTTCCAGCCTGGCTATATTGAACTTGTCGCGATACTCTTTCGGTGTCACGCCTGTACTTTTCTTGAACAGTTGCCGGAAGGATTTCAAATCGTTATAACCCGAATTCAGCATAACTTCCAGCACGCTCTGGTCTGTTTGTGCCAACAGTTTCTTGGCCGCTTCAATGCGCGTCCGCTGCAAATACTCTATGGGTGTCACCCCAATGGCCTGTTTGAACCGCCGCACCACATTTCTCCGGCTCGCCGGGATATCCTGGATGAGCACTTCAATGGTACTACCCTCCTGGTATTCCTTTTCGATCTTCTGCTGTGCCATATTCACCAATCCATCGCCGTGGTTTTGAGGCGGCGCAAACGTTCCGAAATAGGTCTGCTGATCGCGGTCCATGTCTATGGCGAACATTTTGGCGGTCTGCAGCGTAAGATCCTTGCCGCAAAAACGCTGGATCAGGTACAGCATCAGGTGGAAACTGCTCGTGGCGCCGCCACTGGTGAATATCCCCTTATCTTCCGTTACCACCGCGTCGCTTTTCATGATGATGTCCGGGAAGTTGGAAGCCAATGTCTCTGCCGCATCTATGTGGGTGGTAGCGTGCTTGCCATTCAACAGGCCTCCCGCCGCGAGCAGGAATGCGCCCGTGCAAAAGCTGGCGAGCTCGGCACCATTTTTGTATTGCTCCCAAAGCCACGGAATGCAGCACTGGTTACTCATAATCGAAAGCTGGACGTCCCCTGAGCCGAATGCGGGCACGAGTATGAGGTCCTGCTTGGTGAACTCGCTGATCGGTTTCATCGGGTAAGCCCCGTAAAACTTCCCCGGTTCGGGGTCAGGCGAAAACAGCGTGATGTTGAAAAAATGAGGCTGGTTGGCCCGTTCGTAGAAGCTGTTCACCGATTCGAATACGTCGAGGATCGCTGCCACGCTCAATAGGCGATGCCGATTGGTAATTAATAGTCCTAGTTGTAACATGTTGTTGATGGTTTAATCTTTGACATTCAGGCCAAAGCGGGCACCAATATAGAAATTTTGTCTCAAATACCCCTCCCAATTGGCATTTTAGACGGTTGACTCGCATCTTATTTTTGTTAAATTTTGGATTTCTATATTAATAAAATCTAAATCCTATGTCTAAGTCGAAATTTGAAACATCCCTGGAATCGGGCGTCCACCACCAACTCCACACACTGACGGGCAGCTGGCAGGGTACTACCAAAACTTGGTTCGAACCCAACGTCCTCGCCGACGAATCCGAAATGAAGGGCACGATCAAGCCCATTCTTGGTGGCCGGTTCCTCCTCCACGAATACCAGGGCAGCCTGAACGGTAAGCCATTCGACGGCATCGCCATTTACGGTTTCGACATCCCGAACAACAACTTCCAGGCTGCCTGGATCGACAGCTTTCACATGGGAACCGGCATTATGCTCTCCAACGGCACCCCTACCGAAAACGGCTTTTCAGTATTGGGACAATACAGCGTGCCCGAATATCCCCACCCATGGAACTGGCGAACCACCGCCGAACTGACAGACCCGGACACGCTGATCATCACCGCTTATAACATTTCACCGGAAGGCCAGGAAGACAAGGCAACCGAAACGGTTTACAAAAGGGTCAACTAAGGCTGCATTTGGGCCAACTCGCTTTGAATGAAGGCTTGTAATTGCTCCTTGCTCGGCAGGTTTACGACATATTTACTGACAAACAATTGCATATCACTATCCGCAACCGCATATTCAACCAGCGCCCGGTTCTGATCCGTCACCAGCAGTAACCCCACCGGCGGATTATCGTCCCGGGCCATTATTTCTTTCTTGTAGTAATTGATGTAAGTTTTAAGCTGGCCAATATGCTCGTGCTTAACCTCATTGGTTTTCAACTCGATCAAAACATGGCATTTCAGAATGCGATGGTAAAAAACGAGGTCGACAAAGAAGTACTCGTCGCCGATAATGATCCGCTTCTGCTTGGCTTCGAAGCAAAAGCCATGACCTAGTTCGATCAAAAAGGCTTCCAGGTTATCGACGAGGGCTTGTTCCAGGTCATTTTCATAGACCACATCTTTGGCCTTCAAACCAAGGAACTCGAAGGTGAAAGGGGATTTGATAATGTCCGCAACACTGGGCCGCTGCGCATTCTTCCCGATGCTTTGCCTTACCCCCTCCGCGTCAATACTTATACCCGATCGTTCGTAGTAAAGCGTATTGATCTGCCTTTTGAGTTCCGCAACGCTCCAATTGCTTACAATGCATTGCTTTTCGTAAAAAGACCTCTTTTTCGGCTCTTTGAGTGGGAGTAGTAAGGTGAGGTGTGAGAATGATAGTTTCGAAAGCAATACATCGGCATCAATAGCAAACTCGTCATGTAGGCCTTTCACAAGGGTACCGATACCATTGTACCCAATAGGCAGCCCATTTGAACCAGCAGGAGACACTCTTTTGAATTGGGCAGACAGTGTCTGCCCAATTTGGGGATAGGTGAAATAAAACTGTCTGAACAGTTTCAGGCTTCTTACACTCAACCCAGCCGTGTTCAGAGCTTTGGCCAGCTCTTCCATGAGCCTCTGCCCATACCGCGCCCTATCTTCTCCATTCTGCTCAAATTCCACAATGTGGAAACCGATCAGCCAGTTGCGAATGGTTAAATACCTGTTGATTGCCTTCGACGCGCTTAGTTGCAGGGTAGAATTGGCTTCCTGAATATTGGTTACCAACGCATTAAAATCAGCCATATTGATGAAGTTTTGGTGAGAAAACCAAAATATCCGACAATCCGATGTCGTCGGCTTCATCTAATTCTCCAATGGAATGGCTTCATTATCCTGAGGCTGGCAAACCTTTCAACGAACAAAAAGGCTTGCGGGTTAACTGATTGAAAAGTTTGTCGCCTGCGACGACCATAGTAGCCGCATAATAATCGGGAACAACCTCGTGCATATTGACAAGAAGGCTTCTGTCTGCCAGTGCCTTAAATTGAACTTTGGCGGTTTTATTTCCTCAGCACCAGGAGAATTTCAATGATAAACCTCAGTACCTCAAAACGGCAATATAAAATGGCAAGATTCGCTACGCTGCTCACTATGTCAATCTATTTTTGGGCATCCATCAACGCTTATGCTCAGAATCCCATACTACGATCAAACAGAAATTTGATCAGCATCAGGGATGGTAACACGTACAAATCAGACTATTGGCAGGTCGATCCCAAAATAAAACCGGATAGCTACGAAACTTATATCAAAGCAGGTGAGATCAAAACCATCACATTCATCAGTGACGCCGATTCTCTCCAATTCAATATTGAGCCTGGACAAACCATTAAATTCTCCATCCTCTTAAACGAAAAGGATACAGCCCAAACACAAATTGTCGGACAAGTTGATACTCCAAATGCAAGTTTTGACGAGAACTACGTCAGGGCCAATAGCGACAAAATCTTCGTCGAAATACCGAAGGTTTGCGAGTTAATGAACCTCATATTGGCTGTAACCCCTCTGGTATCCAATGAAAACGGACTGGTTTACAAAGGCACCAACTACTATCAGACCATTCGGAACGGTCTGCCCCAAAACATTCCAAGCAAGATTATCGAGATTTCAGACTCCCTCATTAATCTCAACCGAAGAGCTTACTTCAATCTCAAAATGGACGCTTACGCGTTTGAATTTGATCAGACAGGGAAAATTGTACCTTCCAAAACGTACGACAGAACAGGGTGGGAAAGAACTAATACACTCCGCCCCTACATTCATCATTTGCAGCGTTTTGCGGATAGCATTAAGTTCCTGGACTTTTACAATGCGAACCAACACTATTATGATTCGTTGATTCACAGCTACAACGAATACGTCGACATCGCTCAAATCAAAACCTGGTTGACTTCCCGATTTACAGGAGTAGCTTTCAACTCTTACAAAATTATCTTGTCGCCCCTGACAGGCTACGCCCAGTGTGTCAACTGGCTCGAAGACGATCAATTCAGGGAAATTCATGCGCACGTCAACTTCCCTTTCCGGGAAATAAGTGACACCACATCGTCGCAGCCAGCCTACAAACGGTTAAAGGCTTCCACCACAATCTTTACGGAACTCAATCACGCCTTCATCAATCCAATTTCCGAAAGGGATTCTTATGCCATAAAAATCAAAACCGCCTTTGCTAACATTCCTGTTTGGGTAGAGTCCTCCAATCCCGGGGCCCGGCACATGGATCCGATCTCGTGTTTCAACGAATACATGAATTGGTCGCTGGTATCCTTATGGTACCTTGACAATGCCCCTGAAAAAGACTTCCTCCCTCTTGTCAACACTGTTGAAAAGAAGATGGCCGTAAGAGGATTCAAGAAGTTTAGCGGCTTCAATCAGTTCTTGATTGAACTCTATCGCAACAGAGCACCCCACACGCCCATCTCTGAGCTATACCCCCAGATCATTGAATGGTGTTTGGCCAACTCATCCGAAAGTAAATAGCACCCATTAACGATGTACAAAAAAAGATGACCATCAGTCTCGCCAATGGTCATCTGGGGATTTTAAGCGACAGCCGCAGTTCCAACTGCCGCAGTAGTGGTAAGTTCAGGTTTAAGCGTAATGGGGTCTGGCGTATCCGGCACCGCGTCGCCTACGACGGGGCCGTTGTGCGATAGCTCACTGCCTTCTTTTTTAGATTTGAAAATGGGCCACATAAACTGGGCGTACCATTCCTCCTCCTGGTAATGCTTGATCCCGTAGGACGTCGGGTATTTGCGCGTAATGATGCCGGTTCCGAAAATAATGTCCCAAAGGAAAAACATGTTGCCGAAATTCCCTTTGTAGTAGCCTACTCCGTCGTCGGTCGTGTCGGCGTGGTGTGCGTGGTGTGTCGCCGGGGTGGAAATAAGCCTTTCCAACACCCAGCCGATGGGTTTCAGCCACTTGATTTCGTAGAATGGCTTGTCCCAGGGAATACTCGAATGTGCGCCGGTAGTAATGAACGATTTGATCACTTTCACGAACAACGCGGCGTAACCTAATCCGAGGTAAGTCAATGCGATTGTCAGGTAGGTTTGGGAGAAGAACAGCGTGTAGATCACGTTCTGCCGGCTCGCCATGGCCATACCCATGTAATTTGCCGAATGGTGGGTACGGTGGAAGCGCCACAACCAGGGCACCTGATGGTGCAGGCGGTGGTACCAGTATTGCGTGAGGTCGTCGGCTACGGCGATGATCAGGAACGCCCACCAAAATGGCACCCATTGAAATGCATCTTTCGCCGCAGGAAGGACGAGAGGCAGTAATTTAAGGCCGAAATATGCGGTAAACGGCCGGATAATCAGCTTCGGAACCACAAAGCAGACAATATCCAGGATCCGCTCGTTTTTTGTCCATTTGTTTTCGTACAAGCCCGCGGCGAATTCGATAACGCCCAGTACGAGTACGATCACCGGTAATCCCCAACTGCTCAGGTTTTTGAAAACCGCCTCAATGAACGCAGGCGCCTTGAACGGAAATTCGTTACTTCCTTCCCACGGCCGATAACCGAAAACCTGGAAGCTGGCAAACATCAAAATAACAGGCGCGATGTAAAGCACCACGCTGATGAGGCCGTCGCGGGTAATCTTGCCGGCCAGTGCATTATCCAATTTCATGCGTGATTTGATTTTTTATGGTGAAATGAGCAATCAGATAAACAACTTCCACGCCAGCCAAATACCTCCGGCGATCAGTACAAAAGGGATTAATGTGAGCAAAATGCCGACCGCGATCTTCCTCGCGAGCAGCACCACGTCTGAGAATGTGAACATAGGACAAGTAGTGTAGTAGTACCGGTTTAGTATAAACGCAGTAAAGAATATGGGTACGGAAATACCCCGGGACAGCACAGCCGGCAACTGAAATCGCCAACCACCGAAAATTTCAGATGATCAGCCATGACTGTCAGGCGGGATATTTCCGAGAAATGTCAGAGATGGATCGCCGTTTCAACAACAGCAACCGGATTGGATCCGGGAAAAACAAAGCGAGAAGGCACCCCTCCCACCAACCCTCATCGGGGCCTTACAAAGTAAATTAACCGCGCTCATATCTAAGATGCCTGGATTAATACTCAGCTCAGGGTGGTTCAGGAGCTTTGTTTTTAATAGTATACTTATTTGATAGACAAAGTAAGTTTAATGTTTTTTAAAATGCAATAGCTTCGCTCAATTTTCTTGAAAATAAAAAATCCGTGGCGACAGTAACGCGCTGTCGGCCACGGATCAGACAGAAAAGGAGCCATTGGCCCCTCTCTGTACATCCTTATATAAACCAATTTATTTCAACTCGGCAAGCCATTGCTGCGCGAATGCACGGGCAGTATTGGTAGGCGTCGCGCCCATGCGGTAACAGAACTTCCACACATCGCTTTTTCCCTCGTAAGCCGCATTCACAAATTTCTTACGGCCATTCATTTCCTTCGTCTGCGCCGCGAAATCCACACCTTTGCTCTGGTTCAGGAAATCGTTGAGGCGGGCAGTAAGCACCTTTTTCGGGTCTTTCAATTTCTCGTACCCATCGGCATTGCTCTTCGCATTGCGCGCGAGTGTCTGCTCCGACTGCCTGATTTCGTCATTGGCCAGATACTCGGCATATTGCTTCTTAAATTCTTCCATATTGGTTTTCAAAAGCGGCTTGATCTTTTTGAAGAACGCCGCATTGCGTTTCCCGTCCTCGATCTGCTTCTTGAAATCCGCCCGTTGTTCCGCCGGAATGCTGCTGAGCATGCTTTCCATGCCGACAAATGTCTCCGCCGACTGGATCTGAATGTCCACCACCGGTTCCATGTCCTTCGCCTGCAACCCTTGTACGCCTTTCAAACGATTAGCCCGAATTTCCTGCTTGCGTTGCTCGCTCACGGTCGTTTCCAGCTTCGGGTACTTCTTCGCGATCACGTCGCTGTAACGCTTCTGAAAATCCTCCGAATTGAAATAGGTTTTTACAAAAGCACCGGCTTTCTTAATGGCCGTCGCCTGCGCTTCGGGGGCCAGGGAGCGGCACGCCGACTTGACGGAACTGCCCAAATACGGTACACTTACCGACGGGGCCTGCAAACCATTCCAGAGGCGGTTCTGAATATCCTTCTGGCTGATTCCATATTCTTCAAACTCATCGCTGAAAGTGAAGTTCAGGAATGCGATGCAAAACGCATAGAGGAAAAAGGGGATTATTTTACTTTTCATGGCTGTAATTGTAATCAAGGGTAATCTGTATGGGGAATGCTTATTGCTTTGTCGCGATCATCTCAACCTCCTGGCCTTCGAATACCACGAAAATGTTCAGTTTATCATCTTTCAGGTTCCCTACTTTCTCCGTGTTTTCGTAAATATCGATCCCGGTGCTGCCGGCATTTTTCAGGTTCAAAGTTCCGAGGTCTTCATCCGGTTCACGGTCGCCGTCGATCGTCACTTTCATTTTTCCCGTCACTACTTCCGAAGAGAATTTATCGAGCTGGATAGTAATACTTGCCTTGGCTGCTTCAAGCGGGTAATCATCACCATCGACCGACAACTTGGTTACCTTATAAGTCCCTGCTACTTTCGAGCTCAGTTCCGGGGATACGTCCTTGTCTTTGTCTTCACAAGCGAACATCAATGTGCTAAGCAACAAGAGAGCAAAAATGTTTTTCAAAAATGTAATTTTTTTCATGGCTGTATTGGATTTGAAAATGGATAATGGATGAGATAATTTTTTGCCTTTCGACATGACAAAGGTAGCCTGTCCGGGAGCCCGGGATCAATCCTATAAAAGCATGATTTTTCGAAAATCATATGTTTATAGGATATTATTAAAAGGTTTTATTTCAGACTTTTGCCACCGTAATTTTCCAATCCATTCTACTCTCCGGATACGATGAAATTATATTTCCGAGCACTTTTTATAGTCTTTTTATGCACCCCGGTGTTCGCCCAGAGCCCCGATCCCCATGCCATTCTGAAACGCATCCAGACGAGCAAGCAGGATACCAATCGTGTACTCGCGTATATTGAGTACGGGCAGTACCTTGAAAATCAGAACCTCGACAGCGCCGCCAAATATTACCTGAAAGCGGATGCCCTTAGCGAGCAGCTCAACTACGATATCGGCCGGTTCAAGTTCCGTTCGAATTACACTTACATCCTCAATCTGCAGGGCAAGTTCGAAGAAGGCCTGAAACTGAATCGCGAGAGCCTTGAAATAGCCAAAAGGATGAAACACCAGGTGAATATCGGCAAGAGCTATGCCAACATCGCGGCCAGCTATACCTACATGGGTAATTTCACGGAAGCGATTAAATACTACCAGCAGTCGGCAAGCCAGTTTGATAAATTGGGGATGAAGGAATTTCTGCCGCGCCTTTACATCAGCATCGGGACGGCTTTCGAGCATGCCAACCTGTTCAACAAATCGGTGGTGTACAAACAAAAGGCATTGCAGCTTGCCCGGCCGATGAAGGACAGCCTGCAACTGACCGATATTTTGACCAACATCGGTGGCTGTTATTTCAATTTAAAAAAATACAACGAAGCCCTCGCCCATTTCAAGGAAGGGCTGGTAGTGGCAGAAAAAATCCATTCCGACATTTTCATTACACAGGCCTACGCCGGACTTTGCCGCACCAATCGTCTTTTGAAAAACCTGGACGAGGCCTGGGTCTATGGTCAGAAAGGGCTTGACCTTGCTCGAAAATCAGGCAACGTTTTTCTGGAACTCGACTGCCTGAGAGCATTGATGTTCCTCGCGGAAGATGCCAAGAAAGTCGACTTATCGGCCAAATACACCAAAGAAGCGCTCACGATCGCCGAGGCCAACAACATGACCGATCATTTGGTGGAGCTCTATGAGGACTACGCCACCGACCTCGCCCGCCAGAACAATTACAAAGGCGCATACGACTACCTGATGAAGTATTCGATCCTGAACGACTCCATTCAGGGAATCGATATTCAAAAACAGTTGCAGGAACTCGATACCAAATACCTGACTGCGCAGAAGGAAAATCAGATCGTTACACTCGAAAAGGAGAAACAGACACGCAACACTCTCATTTACGGCCTCATCGCCGGGCTCGTGGGCCTGCTTGTCATCGCCGTTCTGGGGTACCGGAACATTGCATTCCGCAGGCGCGTGGCCGAACAGGAAGTGTTACAGCTGCAACAGGAAAAACAATTGGTAGCCACCAATTCTATTTTGAAAGGACAGGAAGAAGAACGCACCCGCGTAGCCCGCGACCTGCACGACGGTCTGGGCGGACTATTATCAGGCATCAAACTAACTCTGAATTCAGTGAAAGGAAATGTAATCCTGCCCGAAGAAAGCGCCATGACGTTTACCAGGGCCCTAACCCAATTGGACGGTGCGATCAGCGAAATGCGCCGCGTAGCCCACAGTATGATGCCCGAATCGCTCGTAAGGTTCGGATTAATCGACGCGCTGAGCGATTTTTGTGAAGGTATCAGCGCCTCGGGCAGATTGAAGGTAACCATGCAGGCATTCGGTTTCGACGACAAGCGCCTCGATTCACAGGTTGAAGTTGTCCTTTACCGGATCATCCAGGAACTGCTCAACAACGTGCTCAAATATGCCGACGCCAGCGAAGCGCAGGTGCAGCTTACCTGGGTGGAAGACCATGTGAGCGTAACCGTGGAAGATAATGGCAAGGGTTTTGATATTAAAAACCTTGAACAAAACAAAGGTGCCGGCCTCCGCAACGTCCAGGCCCGCGTCGACTACCTGAACGGCACGCTCGATATCCAGTCGAAGCCAGGCGAAGGCACGTCGGTACTGGTCGAGATAGTGCTTTAATCATTGATACAACGCCAGCAATGGCTTTAACTTAAATAAGAAGAAATTATGAGTGTCAGAATCCTCATCGTGGACGATCATCCGCTGGTATTGGAAGGATTGAAATCACTGCTGGCCGACGTGGAAGAAGTGCAGGTAGTAGGAACAGCCACCAACGCCATCGATGCCATTGCATTCCTGAAAAGCAACGAGGTGGACATCGCGTTTCTCGATATCAACCTCCCCGACATTAGTGGTATCGATCTTTGCAAAAAGGTAAAGGACCAGTTCCCCGAGGTAAAAACGTTGGCATTGAGCACTTTCAACGAGCGCGCCTATGTCTCTCGCATGATCCAGAACGGCGCGTCGGGTTATCTGATCAAAAGTTCGGGTAAAGAGGATATTCTCGAGGCGATCGCGCAAGTGCAGGCAGGCGGCTATTTTATGAATGTCCAATTCGACCAGGTAACCCCGGCTACCGCACCCAAAACGGTGCCGTTTCTGACAAGGCGGGAAAAAGAAGTGCTTGTGCTCATCGCGGAAGGCCTTACCAACCCGCAGATTGCGGAACAACTGTTCATCAGCGTTACCACCGTCAACAGCCATCGTCAGAACCTCCTGATCAAATTCGAGGTATCGAATACCGCTTCGCTGATAAAGCTCGCAGCAGGGTTGGGGTTGATTTAGAAAGCCTTTAACAGCAGATAGGCCCTGATCATTTCGGTAATGATCAGGGCCTATTTGATTAATTAGTCGCCAGACTCCCGAACGGAAAAATGGCCGACGACACATGCGCCCGGTTCATGATCTGGCCAAGTTCCTTGGCTTTTTCGGGGAATTGCGGGGTGAGGTTGGTCCTCTCCTGGGGATCTTTCGAAAGATCGTAGAGCTCTACCAGCGCATCGGGATTCCCGGCGGCCTTCAAACGTACGGCTTTCCAGTTACCCTGACGCACCGCCTGCCGTCCGCCCTGTTCGTGGAATTCCCAATACAGGTAGTCGTGCTTTTTCTGCGTTGGCTTGCCTCTCAACGCGTCGGTAAATGAAATCCCGTCGATATTCCGGGGGGCCGATGCATTAGCCAGCTCAGCGAAGGTGGGCAGAATATCCCAGAAAGCGCCGATATAATCACTTTTGGAACCGGGTTTGATAACCGCCGGCCAACGTGCCGCAAATGGCTCGCGAATACCGCCCTCATACAAGTCGCGCTTCACGCCCCGGTACCCGGCACTACTGTTGAAGAAACCGGGATCGGCACCGCCCTCAATATGGGGGCCATTGTCGCTGGTGAAAATGATCAGCGTATTTTTATCGAGGCCTTTTTCCTTCAATTTGTTTACTACCTGTCCCACATATAAGTCGAGGCGCGCTACCATCGCCGCGAAAGTCGCATGGGGAAACTCTTGTGACGCATAGCCGCCGTCCGTGGCACCCGGGCCGTAATCCGCCCCTCTGTATGGTTTCTCCTCAAATTTGCCCTTGTAATACCTGAACAGGCTGTCGTCCGGCACCATCAGCTCGGCATGTGGCAGGATGTAAGGTAAAAACAAAAAGAAAGGCTGCTTGCCATCCTGCGCATCTACAAAGCTGAGGGCCTTTTTCTGGATCAGGTCGGGAGCGTATTCCTTGTTGTTGATCAGTCCTTTGTTTCCTTCCAGGAGTATTTTTTTGCTGTTATCCCAAAGATGCTCCGGGTAATAACGGTGCGCCAGGCTTTGGCAATTGTAACCATAAAAACGGTCGAAACCCTGCTTGTTCGGATCACCTTCGGAGCCAACGGGCCCCAGGCCCCATTTCCCGAAGGCGGCCGTCACGTATCCCGACTTTTTAAGTACCTCGGCAACAGTCAGTACCGAGTCGGCAATGGGCTGCTGCCCTTCCGGCTCGACGCTCTTATTACCACGGATATACGTATGGCCCGTATGCTGGCCCGTCAGCAGCGACGACCGCGAGGGCGCACACACGGAAGTGCCTGCGTAAAACTGGTTAAAAATCATCCCCTCTTTTGCGAGACGATCGATATTAGGCGTTTTGATCAGCTTTTGTCCGTTGAAACCTACATCACCATAGCCCAGGTCGTCGGCCAGGATAAACACGATATTCGGGCGCGCCGGTTTCGGCGTCTGGGCTTGGGAATGGTGGCAGAAGAACGAAGTGGCAAGGAGGGAAACCAGAAAACAATACTTTTTCATTGTGGAGTAGATTAATACACTTCAGAAAGACATTGCAACCCTTGGATTACTTGAATTTAACGCGGGGGCTGTATCTTTGTTCCCGATACCCTACGACAGCCCGGACGACTGGCATGAATTGACAACCACCGAAAATTCCGGCAAGTCGAGCCTGGACTGTCTCTTAGGGTATCGGAAAGCAGATACGTTCTGAATATCGCCAATCGGGAGACCGATATAATCTACTTGTTTGATAGACAAAGTAAGGATAAATACTTTGAACAAGCAAACACTCGGTAAAGAATTTGTGTTTTTTTGACGGTTAATTTTCTCACCTAAGCAACTTCACTGGGTAACCGTCGAATTTCCTGTCGTCTGTCAGCAACCAAAGGTCCTCGACTTGCGACTGCGCAATCAGTAATCTGTCAAATGGATCCTTATGAATCAAAGGAAGCTGCTGATAAGCGCTCAAATGCGGAATTTTGATATCAATCAATTGGACCTCCGCCGGAACCAGGCAGTCGATAGGATTGGGAATAGACAACTTAAACAGACCAGCTTTGATCGCAATCTCCCACAGCGAACCCAGGCTAAAAAAGAGCTCGTTTTGACTGTTTTCAATAAAATCAATTTGTGTTTGGCCTAACCGCTCGTCGTCGGTCAAAAACCACAGAAGGATATGGGTATCAAGTAGTATTCTCATTCAAGTGCATTAAAATCCATTAGTTCATCCGTGAAATTGTCGGGAACGCGAGATATAATGCTTTTGCCTGAGCCTCTTTTCAATTCCAGTTTCGATGTATTTGAAGATTCCTGAAATAAGTGATATGCCCATTCCAGTTTATCCCTGAACTCCTTGTCGTGCAAGGCTTCCAGTTGCCTTTTGAGCAATTCGTTTTCCTTCTTTAACGCATCGAAATCCTTTTGAGAAATGACAGGAGTACCCATGGCTTGAATTTACGTGTCAAGTAAATTTAAGATAAGTACTCCTGAAATCCAATCCTTATTTCCGAACGGTACGCCCTATCTCCCGAACGTTCTTTCCGGTCTTTTGCTGCAAATCATCTCCCATATCATCACGAGCTGCGTCGGCGATCTTTTCGAGTTCTGCTACGATTTCCGGGTTTTGTTCCAGCACATCGTATCGCTCACTCGGGTCGCGGGCGAGGTTGTATAATGCTTTCGGGAATTGATGATCTTCCGGAGCCGGGCCGGGCTGGCCGTTTTTACCTGGTAATGAACCTTCGTAAGTACGGCCGGGATGCGCGAAGACCAGCTTCCAATCGCCTTTCCGCACAGCTTCGAGGCTGTTTTTGCGGTAGTAATACAGGAAGCTTTCACGCGGCGTCTGGCTCTCGTCGCCTTTCAGCAATGCGCTGAAATCTATACCGTCTATCTTTTCTTTCGGCAATTTGGCCCCGGTCAGCTTGGCGATGGTCGGGAGCACGTCGAGCGCGGAGAGGAGTTTGTTGGAAACCCTTCCGGCCGGAATCACCCCCGGCCAGCGCATAATGCACGGCTCACGTTGTCCGCCTTCGAAAGAGGTCCCCTTGCCTTCCCGGAAACCGCCCGCAGAGCCGGCATGGTCGCCGTAGTTGAGCCACGGGCCATTGTCGCTGGTGAAAATCACGAGCGTATTATTGTCGAGTCCCTGCGCTTTCAGCTCCTTCATAATCTCTCCTACCGACCAGTCGAGCTCCATCATCACGTCGCCGAAAATCCCTCTCTGGCTTTTACCCCGGAATTTAGCCGAAGCAGCCAGCGGCACGTGCGGAAGCGGGTGCGGCACATACAGGAAGAATGGCTTGTTTTTGTTTCGCTTGATAAACGAAATCGCCTTTTCAGTAATGACCGGCGTCAGCTCGCTCGCGTCTTCCAGGTTCTTGATCTCCTTCACCTGCTTATTGCCGTCGATCCAATGCAGCGGCGGGTATTTCGCGCGCTCCTGCCACGGGTGCAGCGGCCACATGTCGTGCGAATAAGGCACGCCGTAATACTCGTCGAAGCCTTGTTGTAAAGGCAAAAACTCCTGGTCGCTGCCCAAATGCCATTTACCGAAGATCCCCGTCGCATATCCTTGCGCCTTCACGAGCTCGGCGATGGTTTCTTCCTTGGGATTGAGGCCCACACCAGCATTCGGTCCGAATGCTCCTGAAATGCCCAGACGGTTGGGATAACAACCTGTAAGCAAAGCGGCACGGGATGCGCTGCACACGGCCTGCGCGGCCATGAAGTTGGTGAAACGCGTGCCTTCTGTCGCCATTTTGTCGAGATTGGGCGTTTTGTAGCCCAATGCACCATTCACGGACAAGTCGCCGTAGCCGAGGTCGTCGATGAAAAACAGGACGATGTTGGGTGTTTTTGCTGCCGGTTTTTCGGATTGAAAGGCCATCAGCAGGCAGAGGCCTGTTGTTACCAGCAGCAGAGAAAGTACTCTAAACATATTAAAGGTTGGTTTTAGGTAAATAATGGCACCAGGCTACGCCTGGCGCCATCGTGCCCGAAAATTATCAAATAATCATTACCAGCCGCTATTTTGTTTCAGATTCGGGTTCAAATCCCGCTCCTTTTGCGGCATTGGCCACAGGTAATGCCGGCTCGCATCGAAAACTCGGTCGGATGATGCGGCCTGCACGGTAACGAGCTTGCCGCTGGCATCCGGGTAAGTAATGCCGTAAACCGGCCCGTTCATCACCTGCTCGCCGATCTTCCAGCGACGGATATCATACAACCGTTGCCCCTCAAATGCCAGCTCCACCATCCGCTCGCGGCGCACAACTTCGCGTAATGCGGCTTGCGTAGTAGCGGTTACAGAAGGCTGCTTCACATCGGCACGGCCATTTCTCACCTGATTAATCGCCGCCAGCACGGTCGCGTCGGCTTGCCCGAGTTCGATCTTCGCTTCCGCGTAAGTCAGCAATACCTCCGCGTAACGCAATAGGATAATGTTGATACCGCTGTTGGTCGGGTTCGCGAAATCCTCTGCATTGATATACTTCTTAATATTAAAACCGGTCGTGGACGCAATGTAAGTACTCCCGATCGCGTCGGCGGTGGTGCTCGTCGGGCGGGGCTGGAAGGTAATGCCGCTCGGCAATGCGTCGCCTTCGAGGTACACCGAGAATTTCAGGCGCGGATCGCGGTTGGCATAAGGTTTCGCGGGGTCGTAACCACTCGATGGGTCGGTAATCTTCTTGCCTTCCAGCGTTTCATAAGTATCCACCAATGCTTTGGTAGGAACATAGGTACTCTGGGCGTTCTTCTGGCTGTACGGCGCAAGCAGGTTGAAAACGTTGTTTTGGGATATATCCTTCAAATACTGCTTGTCCAAAAGGACTTCCTTATTATTCTCCGCGGCATAGCTATACAGTTTTTCATAAGAGTCGTATAAACCATAAATGCCCAGCTTGATCACCTGATCCGCCGCATCGGCCGCTTTCTGGTAGCGTCCCGCATACAGGTCCGCACGTGCGAGCAAGCCGAGCGCGGCACCTTTGGTAAAGCGTCCCTTATCGGCAGCACCGTAAGTCGTAGGAAGCAATGCCGCCGCCTCGGTCAGTTCCTTTTCTACAAAATTCCAGATCTCTTCCACCGGCGTATTGACCAACGTGCGGCCTTCATCGATGCTGATCGACGTCGTAACCAATGGCACCGGTCCGAACAAACCTGCCAGTCTCAGGTAATGATAGGCGCGCAACGCCTTTGCCTCCCCTTTCAGCTGGTTGATCAATGCGGTATTGGTACTCGGCACTTTATCCACATTTTCGAGGAAGTAATTCACACCGCGAATGCCGCGGTATGCCCTTTTCCATTCATCATAAATCACCGAACTGGTCGCATCGTAGCTTCCTGCCTCGATATAAGCGGCCACGTTGAAGCTCTGGTTGGTATGCGCTAGGTCGGTAATGCCGTCCCAGGTAACGGCCGTAGTACTGTCCAGATCGGTGTAAAGCGAGTTGACTGCCAACTTGGCGTCGCTTTCGGTTTTCCAGAACAGATCTTCGGAAAGGCGGTCGTTGGGAACGGTTTCGAGCAGGCCCGAGTCGCAGGAAGCCAGACCGAGCGTGAGCGCGGCGATACCTGCGTAAATGGTATGTTTGAATGTAATTGTTTTCATAAAATCAATGCGGTCAGAATGAGAGGTTCAACCCAAATGTGTACAAGGCTGTCTGCGGGAAATAAACCGCACGGCCGGAGGGAACTTCGGGGTCGAGGTTCCATTCATTCAGTTTCGAGAATGTGAGCAGGTTGGTGGCCGAGGTATAAACACGGATGCGGCTCACATGCAGTTTGTTCACGATTTCAGTTGGAATGTTGTAGGCCAGCTGCACGTTTTTGAGGCGCAGGTAAGAGCCGTCGATCACCAGCCGGTCGGAAGTCGCCACGTTGCGGAGGTCGAACTTCACCGGGCGCGGGAAGCGTGCGCCGGTATTCTCGGGTGTCCAGTAATTATTGGTATAAATCTCGTGGGTGAAACCCTCCTGGTTCCCCATTTCAGCCAATGCGCCGGCAAGGCGCGCATCCACTTTCGCGGCACCCTGGAAGAGAATGCTCAGGTCGAAACCTTTGTAAGAGAAATCGCCATTCAAGCCGAATGTGTATTTCGGAAACGAGTTACCGATGGCGGTCATATCATCCGCATTGATCTTGCCATCACCATTCCGATCGACATATTTCACATCGCCCGGCTTGGTATTGGCCGCGTAAGTAGCCTTGTACTCGGTAATCTCCTGCTGCGTCTGGAACAAGCCGTCTGTCTGGTACCCCCAAAGCGTGTTGATCGGCAACCCTTTGGCGATAATGTAACGCGGATCGATGTCCGAACCGGTGATGTACGGGCCGGTACCTTTCAGGTCCACCACTTTGTTTTCATTAATGCTCAGATTCCCGCCGAGCGTATACCGGAACCCGGAGCTGCTCGCAGCACCACGGTAATTCAAACTGAACTCCCAGCCTTTGTTTTCCACCGATCCTGCATTCTGCGGCGGTGCTTTCAAGCCAATCGTGGCGGGAATGTCGAGATTCAGGAGAATATCGTCGGTCAACTTGCGGTAGTAATCGGCGGTGAATGACAGCCGCTTGTTCAGGAAAGTCGCGTCGATACCGAGGTCGAGCTGCGTGGTCGATTCCCAGCCCAGATTGGTATTGGCCAACGTCGTCGGGCGATAACCTTGCACCGGCGTGCCGCCGAAGCTGTAACCGAGGGCCGTCAATGCGGAATAATAGCTGTACAGATCGACCGACTGATTTCCGGTCCTACCCCACGAACCGCGGAGTTTCAAATCATTGACCGTTTTTTCCAATCCCTGCCAGAAGCTCTCCTTCGATACGCGCCATCCTGCCGAGAAGGAAGGGAAGAAGCTATATTGCTTGGCACCCGTGAATTTCGAAGAACCGTCATAGCGACCGTTCGCTTCGAACAGGTATTTCTCCTTGTAATCGTAATTCACCCGACCGAAATACGAGCGCAGGCCATACTCGGCGTCATTACCCGAGTTGCTTTTGGTACCGTCGTTCGCGCCCTGACCGATCGACCCGATATCATTATTATAGAACCGTTCGCGGTAAGCCGAAAGGAAAGTCTGCGTGTTCCCGATCTGCGAATACCCTACCAAAGCTTTCAAACCGTGATCCCCGAAACTCTTCTCGTAAGTAAGCAAGTTGTTGATCGTGTACTCGCGCAGGGTGTTGCGCACTTCGGTCAGCGAGTTAATGGCCACCGTTTTGGTGATATTCGTGTTTTTATCGGTGTTGGTATAGGCGTTGGTGTAGTTCTTCTGATTGGTGAAGGTACCCCGGCCAGCGATTTGAGTCGAGAATGTCAAGCCTTCCGCAATATCGAACTCCGCCTTTACATAACCAGCCAGGTAATCGGTCACCTGCCGCGATTGGCCGCCGATTTCATTGAACATCAAAGGATTGTTCCCCTGCGTGCTCAAACCGTAGGTGCCATCCGCATATTTGGGAACTGCCCACAATGTACCGTGGAAAAAGTTGTTCAACGGCTGCGGGTTGTTCCCTGTGTTATTTACGGTCGGGTTCAATGCGCGTGCGTAGCGATAATTGATATCCCCGCTTACCCGGACGCGCTTTGAAACTGTATAATCCGTATTCAAGCGGAATTCACCGATTTTGTTGGAATAACCGGCAATCACCCCTTGCTGATCCTGGAAACGGGCACTCAGCCTCGTACGGATCACGTCCGTTCCGCCTGCCACCGATATGGTATGGTTCTGCTGGGGCGCCGAGCGCAGCATGGTTTCAAACCAGGTGTTGGGCATGGGATATTTCTCCCGGTCGGTCGCATTCACGTAAGCCTGAATGGATTGCTCTGTAAAACGCGCCGGAACCGCGAGGCCCGCGTTCGTGTACGCCGCCACCTGCTCGCGCATGTAAGCCTCGATACCCATCATTTTGGGCACATTGTTCGATTTCTGGATGGCGTAATAGCCGTTGTAGTCAACTTGCACCTTGCCTCCCTTGGCCCGTTTGGTGGTGACCAGAATAACCCCGTTCGTCGCACGCGAACCGTAAATAGCGGTCGAAGAAGCATCCTTCAAAACCGAAACCGACTCGATATCGTCCGGGTTAATGTCGCTCAGACGCTGCTCGATACCATCCACGATCACCAATGCGTCATTCTTGCCCAAATCATAACCGCTGGTGCTGCTGCCATTGATATTGAACGTAGTGATACCCCGCACACGGATATTGGTGTTCGACTTGCCCGGCGAACCACCCTGGTCGAGCACGGTCACGCCCGGCATGAGCCCCTGCATCGACTGCTGGATATTCGATACCGGTCGTTTGGTAATTGTTTCGCCGCTGATCTGGGATACGGAGTTCGTCATGCTGTTGCGCTTCTGCGTGCCGTAGCCCACCACCACCACCTCTTCCAGCTGCTTTGTATCCGCAGCCAGTCTGATATCGATCGTACTGCGGCCATTCACAGCCACTTCCTGGGTAACGTACCCGATTCCGGAGAAAACAAGGGTACCATTTGAAGGCGCATTGATCTCGAATTGACCGTCGGCATCCGTGGAGGTGCCGGTAAGCGTGTTTTTGACCACAATATTGACGCCCGGCAGCGAACCATTGTCGGTTGCGGACGTAACGGTGCCCTTCACGGTGACGTTCTGGGCAAAGGCGCTGAGGCCGAAGAGCAGCAAGGCCACGAGTAGCCGGCCTCTGCTCACGAGAGAGTTTCTGGATAGATTTTGGAACATAGTAATTGGTAAAATGGCGCCGGGATCGGGCAACCCGGGTTGGTGGTTGTAAATGGGTTTAGAATAAACTACAAATCCTATTAAACATATAGGCAAAGTAAGATACAGAATCAGCAACAAGCAACCTGTGTTTACTTATTCTGCACAAATCGGGCGATTTTTAAGGATTACTGCTACTTGTTATGTAAAAAATACAAGTTCACCGATTTTACTCATCGGCCGTAGATCGTTTGCAGATATTGTTTTTGCAGGGTCGAAAAGTACAATATGCCGCCAATGAGGACCGCCCAAATGAGGAACAGCAACGTCGGGTGCGGGAAGTAATGGTAGGCCGTGATGAAGATCAAAGCGCCGCGCGCGAATTCGAGGTAAAACACCCAGCGGCGCTGTTCGAGGATGGCGCCGCAGTTGATAAGTGTGACGAATATGACCAGCGCGACCATGACTTGCAGGAATGTTTCTTCCTGGTGTTCGAAAAGCAGCAGGAAAAACAGGGTGATGACCGTCACGGTAAATTGTACGAGTACGTACCGCCTGAATTTCTGCGAGCGTACACGGATTTTGTTTTTGGACAAAAAGCGCTTTTCAACGATCCGCCGGACGGCCGGGTCAAAGTTCTCGGGACTGCCGAAAATAACTTTCAGCTTCGCGACAATGCCCTTTTGCTGCTGCGCCGAATACCAGATCTCGACCAGGAAATGGAAATGCTGCCAGAGGAAGCTGTAACTGTCGAGCTGCTTGGTGAGGCCGAAAACCGGCTGCTCCTTTTCCTCGGCGAACGTGCCGAAAAGCTTATCCCAGATGATGAACATATCCCCGAAATTCTTGTCGAGGTAGGCATCATTGCTCGCGTGGTGCACGCGGTGGTGCGAGGGGGTTACCAATATGTATTCGAGTATGCCGAGTTTGCCGATCACCTGCGTGTGGGTGAAGAACGGGTACAAGCCGTGTACAATGAGCATTGTCGTAATCATCGGCGCCGGGAAGCCGATCAGCGGCAGTACCGACCAGAAGGCTGTCCTGACAACCGCCTGGAAAATCGTAATGCGCGTCCCGGCCGTGTAGTTGAACTCCTCGCTCGTATGATGTACCACATGAAACCCCCAGAACAGGTTGATCTTGTGCCCGGCACGGTGATACCAGTACCACACAAAATCGGTCGCTAGTATCAGCGCGATCCAGACGAGTAGCGTCGGACGTATCTCGAACAGCCCGTAGTTCTTTTGAATATAGTCGTAAAAAAAGAAGAACGAACCGGCTGTAAACATGTCGATCAGCCGCTCGGCTACCCCCACGTTCATGTTGGCGATGGAGCTGTTGAAATTGAACAATTGCCGCCCCAGGCGCTTAGAAACCCAGTATTCAATACCGATCAGCAAGAGGAACAATGGAACGGCCAATGCCATGTAGTTCAGCGCCATAACCGATTCTTTTACTATATTTAATTAATAGATTATATATACAAAGATTAACCGCGCGATTGTATTTGCCAAAAATTTGAGGGAAAACCATTAAATAAAATCTAAAACCCTTTTATTCGTGGTTTTACAACGCAGGTACATCAGCTTGCGGGACAAACCACTGATACCAAACCTCCCTTTTCCGGATGGAAAAAGAAAATACCTATTACGGCGTGAAGGAAATCGCCCGCCGTGCCAACGTCTCCATCGCGACGGTCGATCGCGTTCTGCATAACCGGTCGGGCGTTTCGGAAAAGACCAAGAAGAAGATCAACGACATCATCAAGGAGCTGGATTACCAGCCGAATATCCTTGCCAGTCGCCTTGCTTCGAAGAAAATCATTTCGCTGGCCGTGCTTATCCCGCGGGTTTCGGAGGAAACCGATTTCTGGGAAGCACCGATGAAAGGTATTTCCCGCGCCGATTCGGAGATCAAAAAGTATGGTGTGCAGGTTAGCACTTTCTATTTCGACCTCAACGATCCCACTACTTTCAACACACAGGCCGCGGCCATTCTCGACGGCAATTTCAAAGGGGTGCTGCTGGCTCCGTCGTTCATCGAGGAATCCCGGAAGTTCGTCCGCGCATGCCGGGAGAAAAAGGTACCGTTCGTGTTCATCGACTCCGACGTACCCGACGAGGATAATCTTTGCTACATCGGCCCGCATTTGTTCCAAAGCGGCTATGTAGGTGCCAAACTATCGACCTACCGCCTGAAAGAGAAGCACAAAGTAGCCGTTGTGAACATTTCCAAAGAGACCGACAGCTACAATTACCTGCAAATCGAAGAAGGGTTCCGCAGCTATTTCAAAGACCGGAACCTGCCGATCGAGATCATCCGGATCGACATCAAAGACACCGACAGCCTGTCCGTCACCCGCGACCTCACGCGCGCATTGCACGAGCACGAGGATATTGAAGCCATTTTTGTGACCAATTCCCGCGTTTTCTCTGTCGCCGCATTCCTCGAAAAGAACAAGCGCTCCGACATTTCGCTGATTGGCTATGACTATTTAAAAGAAAACATCGCCTACCTGAACAAGGAGCTCATCGATTTCCTGATCTGCCACAAACCCGAAGAACAGGGTTACCGCGGCCTCATGGCGCTCTACCAGACGCTCGTCCTTGGCACGTCGGTTGAAAAGACGCATTTCATGCCGATCGATATCGTGACCAAAGAGAACCAGGCGTTTTATCAGAACTAGCGGCACTGGTAATGACTTACGGTTACGTATGATTTGTTGTTACATTCCTACGGAATTGAACACATCATATGGTTATCCAGGATGCTACCAATATTACATCGCTACGCGATTCCGAAGCTGTTGATGTACAAATGACAATGCCGCTAGGCATGTGATATTGGTAGCCAACAAACGCGGACGGTTTTTCCGGCAAATGCCGTCAGGCATGTAACAACAAAACAGCGCATCCCCTACCGCCCCACAAACATTGCAATTTGCACCCTCAACCATATTTACTTCCCCGCATTGTTCACATCACAAAATTTCTTGTAAACAATAACCTCGATTACTTGTAAATTAAAATATGTGTGTATATTTACGGGTACGTACCCGAAATCAAAAACGGGCTGGCTATTCCTGAACTCTTTTCCCTTTGTTTTATGCATTCGCTTAACAGACGAAAGTTTATTTTCCAATCGGCTACCGCCGGTATCGGTCTGGGTTTAATGAATCATTTGCCTGCATTGGCGCGGCCTGCGTTGGGTGGCGCGGCGGATGGTAAAAGAGTCGGGATTATCGGGCTGGATACTTCGCATGCCATCGCATTCGCCAAAGCGCTCAATGCCGAACAACCGAATCCGGTCTACGATGGCTATAAAGTGGTGGCCGCCTACCCCTACGGCAGCAAGGACATCGAATCGAGCGTGAAGCGCATTCCCGGTTATATCGAGGAAGTAAAGAAAATGGGCGTCGAAATCGTCGGTTCGATCAAGGAGTTACTGGGTAAAACGGATGTAATATTGCTGGAAACGAATGATGGCCGCCTGCATTTGGAACAGGCGCTGGAAGTTTTCAAAGCAGGTAAACGGATGTTCATCGATAAGCCCGTCGCCGCTTCGCTTTCGGATACATTGAAAATTTACGAAGCATCTAAAAAATACAACCTCCCTATTTTCACGGCTTCATCGCTCCGGTACATCAAAGGAATCGAAAGCATTGACAAGAAAAAGGTATTGGGAGCCGATACGTATAGCCCTGCCGTTCTCGAAAAAACACACCCTGATTTCTTCTGGTACGGTATCCACGGCGTGGAAACATTATATACCGTCATGGGCACGGGCTGCAAGAGCGTAACCCGCGTGAACACGCCGAATACCGACATCGTGGTGGGCATCTGGAGCGACGGCCGCACAGGTACGTTCCGCGGCACGCGCACCGGTAAACACGACTACGGCGGCACCGTTTTCACCGAAGACGGCAACAAAGTTTTAGGCCCTTACGGTGGTTATGAACCTCTTTTGGTCGATATTATCAGGTATTTCAAAACCGGCGAGGTACCGGTTACCCCCGAAGAAACCATTGAAATATTCGCTTTCATGGAAGCAGCCGATGAAAGCAAACGCCAGGGCGGCAAAAGCGTAACGCTGGAAAGCGTGCTCGCCAAGGCGGCTAGAAAATAAGCTCCCGAAATCAACCCTTAATCCGTTGTCCCATGAAAGCATTCAGCTCCCGATTGTCGCGAAGAACGTTTTTGAAACAGAATTCACTGGCGGGGCTGGGTGTAGCCCTCGCTGCTTCATCGGCGGCAGCACTGCCGGTGATTGCCTCGAAGTCGGCGCAAGTGCCGGCGATATTGGGTGGGCCGTCGGCCTGGGCGGAAGATAAATGGCCGATCTGGCCGCAATGGAACCCGGCGACGGACGAAAAGCAACTCCTGGAAGTGGTCCGGAGCGGGGTATGGTCGCGGGCGAACGTGGTGACGCAGTTTGAAAAAGAATGGGCGGCGGCATTGAATGTCAAAAGAAGTCTTGCGGTGGTCAACGGCACCAATGCACTCGTGATCGCCATCAACCAGCTGGGAATCGGCGCGGGCGATGAAGTATTGGTGCCACCCTACACGTTTATCGCCTCGGTTTCCTCGATTTTGTCCAATGGCGCGATGCCCGTTTTTGTGGATATCGATGCCGAGACATTCCAGATCGACCCTGCGAAAATCGAGGCCAAAATTACCCCGCGGACCAAAGCCATCATGGCGGTGCACGTGCTGGGCCTGCCGGTGGATATGGACCGGATCATGGCCATTGCCCAAAAGCACAAGCTATTGGTGATCGAGGATGCCTGCCAGGCACATTTGGCTGAATATGACAAAAAGAAGGTCGGCACGATTGGCAATGTGGGCTGTTTTAGTTTTCAAAACTCTAAAAACCTACCTATTGGCGAAGGCGGGGCTATTGTAAGCAATGACGAGCACTTCATGGACTTGTGCTACTCCTATCACAATTTCGGGAATCCGTACGGCACGGCTGTCGGCTCGGTGAGTACCGGCAGCGTGATGCAGGGTACCAAGCTGCGGTTTTCGGAATACCAGGCCGCCATTGGTATCGCTCAATTGAAACGGCTGGACGCCCAGACCACCACGCGCAACGAGAATGCCGCCTACCTGAAATCGCTGATCAAGGATATTCCCGGCATTGTTCCTTATAAATTATACGACAAAGTCAACCGCGGCGCCTTCCATTTGTTTGCTTTCCGTTACCACAAGGACGGTTTCAAGGGGCTTTCCCGCGAGCTATTCATTAATGCCGTCAAAGCGGAGGGCGTACCGTGCATGAGCGGCTACTCGACTTTGAACACACAACCGTTTTTAGGGGAAACCTTCCAATCGGAGAACTACCGGAGAATGTACCCGAAAGAAATGCTCGACATTAACCGGTACAACGAACAGAACAAGTGCCCGGTGAATGATAAAATCTGCAACGAGGAAGCGGTTTGGTTTACCCAAAACATGCTCCTGGGCACGAAGGATGATATGAAAGCCATCGCTTCGGCAATTGAAAAAGTGCATCATAACATCGACAAGATCAAAACGCTCGGACAGAAATGAGGATAGTCGCCGCACTGACATTGCTGCTTTTGAACTTCGTACCCGCGTATGCGCAGGGCTGGAAGGCGGGCGTGGCCAAAGTGGCGATTACCCCGGCAGAGCCGATGTGGATGGCCGGCTTCGCCGCACGTACGCATGCGTCCGAAGGCAAGCTGCACGATATCTGGGCAAAAGCATTGGCCATTCAGGATGCGAACGGCAGGCAAGCTGTACTGATCACGACCGATTTGCTGGGCTTTCCCAAAGCGATGTCCGACGAGATCCGGGCGAAAATCCATGACCGCTACAAACTGACCAAAGCGCAGATTATCCTCAACAGCTCGCACACGCATTCGGGCCCGGTGCTAGGGGCTGCGTTGTCGGATATTTACCCAATTAATGAAAGTGATCAAAAGAAGATTGATCAATACTCGGCCAGGCTCGTCGAACAGATCGTAACGCTGACGGGCAATGCATTGCAAGCATTACAGCCGGCGACGATCGAGACCCGCAACGGCGTGACGCGCTTCCAGGTGAACCGCCGGAACAACGACGCGGCGACATTGGAAAGGCTCACCGAAATCGCCGGCCCCGGCGACCCAGCCGTGCCGGTCCTGAAAGTTTCGGATTCCAAAGGTAAAATCATGGCCATCGCATTCGGTTATGCCTGCCATCCTACCGTTTTGGATGGTTACCAATGGTCGGGCGACTACCCCGGCTGGGCGCAGATCGAACTCGAAAAGCTGTACCCGGGCGCTACCGCATTGTTTTTCCAGGGGGCAGGTGCCGATCAGAATCCATTGCCCAGGCACACCGTTCCACTGGCCATTCAATATGGCAAAACGCTCGCGGCCGCTGTGGAAAGGGTATTGAGTGAAGAAATGAAACCGCTGGCGCCACAGCTTTCGACTGCCTACCACGAAGTAACCCTCTCGCTAACCACGGCCCCCACCCGCGAACAGCTTTCGGCGATGGCCGAAAAAGCGACCGGCTTCCAGCAACGATGGGCCAAGCGCATGATCGCGCAGATCGACGAAAAGAAGCCGTTCCAAACCGCCTATCCTTTTCCATTGCAGGTATGGAAGCTCGGCGATCAGGCCATTATGACGCTCGGCGGCGAACTCGTGGTGGATTATGCGATTAATTTGAAAAAGATATTCGGCCAGGACACGTTCGTGATGGGCTACTCCAATGACGTGATGACCTACATTCCGAGCACGACCATCCTGCGCGAGGGCGGGTACGAGGGCGAAGTCGCGGCCATTGTGTACGGATTGCCCGCTACCTGGGCATCCGATGTCGAAATTGAAATACTGAATGGAATGGTGCAACTGGCGAAGCAAGCCGGCGTCGCCAAACCGGAATCGAAGGTGATTAAAAATTAGTGTTTACCCAAAGTTTGCCTCTACCCGTGAACAGTATCGATTATTCTATAGCCTTCGAGCCGCTGACCGACCCGAAACCATTGATCGCCAAACATTATTACTCCGGCTTCGCACGCGCGCACGACACCTACAACGCGCTCTCGGCGGCGAGCGACGGGAAGATTTACTATTTGCTATCGTCGGACAACCATGAAATCGGCGGGCAAATGTTTGTCTACGACCCGGCGACCGATAGCACTAAACACATTGGCGACCTTACTGAAATTTGCGGTGAAAAAGATTTGAAAGCCATTCCGCAAGGCAAAAGCCACGTCCGTTTTTATGAAAGAAACGGCAAACTCTATTTCTCGACGCACGTAGGCTACTACCAGCTCATCGACGGCATGGACCGCCTTCCCGAGCAGGCGCCCGAGGGTTATGCATTGTATCCCGGAGGGCATTTCCTCTCCTACGACCTCCAAACCGGCGCATTCGAAAACCTTGCCATTGTACCGAACGGCGAAGGCATGGTATCGATGACCATGGACCGTGATCGCGGGCATTTGTACGGCATTAGCTGGCCTTATGGGCATTTTATCCATTACGACGTTGAAAACAATGTCCTGAAAAACCTGGGCCCCATTTCGCACAAAGGCGAGGCAGGCACACCGGGTACCGATTTCCGTTCGCTATGCCGGTCGCTGTTTGTGGATGCGGAGCTCGGCGATGTGTATTTCTCCACCGCGGACGGGGATATTTTGACCTACAATCCTGAAACCCAAATTCTGCACACGCTCGAAAACGTAGACCTCCGCCTGGATTATTTCGGCAAATACGACCCGACGCGCCCCGGCAGCATGTGCTACAACTGGCGGAAGATATTCTGGCATCCCAAAGAGCAGGTGGCTTATGGCGTGCATGGCAACTCGGGTTACCTGTTCCGGTTCGATCCGCGGGCGGAGAAAATCGAAATCGTGGAGCGCATTACTTCCGGGCCTTCCCGCAAAAGCGGTATGTTCGATCAGTTCAGCTACGGCTACCTCGGTTTCCAGCTGGGACCGGACGGCGAGACAATCTATTACCTCACGGGCGGGCCGATTTACGAGCATGGCAAACGCGTTAAAGGTGAGGACCAAATCGCCAAGGGAGCGGCGCGCGGACTGGAAAATCTGCATTTAATTACGTATCATTTACCTACCAATACCTATAAAGACCACGGAGCGATCTTTTATGAAGACGGCGAGCGGCCGACGTACGTAAACTCCATTGCCGTCGGTGCCGATGGTACGGTGTACACGCTGGCGCGCTTCGGGCATGAAGGGAAGATCATTCAAGACCTCGTCAGGATTCCTAACCCATTTCAATAACCAGATATTAACCTTTTTCTCAATGGAAAATTTAAATAACCCCGGTGGCGACGACGGCCGTCGCGACTTCATTAAAAAATCGCTGGCCGGAAGCGCATTACTTACTTTCGGCGGCGTGCTGCCCGGTTTTAGTCCGAAAAGCTATGCCAAAATCCTCGGTGCGAACGAGAAGGTACGCGTAGGTATCATGGGCGTGAACAGCCGCGGGCTCGCGCTGGCGACCAACTATGCATTGCAGCCGAACTGCGAAGTCGTATCCATTTCGGACGTCGATACCCGTGCCGCGGAGAAATGCATTGGCATCGTAACCGACACCCAAAAGTCGAAACCCGCCAATATCCCCGATTTCCGGAAAGCGCTTGAAAACAAGGATATGGACGCGCTGGTAGTGGCCGCACCGGACCACTGGCACGCGCCGGCGGCTATCCTGGCTTCCAAAGCGGGCAAGCACGTGTACCTCGAAAAACCTTGCAGCCATAACCCGCACGAAGGCGAACTGCTCGTGGCGGTAGCCAAAAAATACAAGAATGTGATCCAGATGGGTAACCAGCGCCGTTCCTGGCCCAATGTGGCCGCAGGGATCAAGGAAGTGCACGATGGCGTGATCGGCCGGGCGTATTTTGCCAAAGGCTGGTATACTAACAACCGCGCGTCCATCGGCATTGGCAAGGAAACCGCCGTGCCCTCATGGCTGGATTACGATCTGTGGCAAGGCCCTGCGCCGCGCCGCGCATTCAAAGACAACGTGGTGCATTACAACTGGCACTGGTTCTGGAACTGGGGCACCGGCGAGGCGCTCAACAACGGCACCCACATGCTCGACCTCATGCGCTGGGGGTTGCAGGTAGATTTCCCGACGCGCGTCACGTCCTCAGGCGGCCGTTTCCGCTACAAAGACGATTGGGAAACGCCCGATACCCAGGTGATCAACCTCGAATTTGCCAACAACACCGGCATGACCTGGGAAGGCCGCAGCTGCAATGGCCGTACCATCGAAGGCAGCAGTGTGGGCGTGGTTTTCTATGGGGAAAAAGGTTCGGTGCAAATCGGCGAAGGCAATAACTACAAGATTTACGATCTTGACAACAAGCTGATCAAGGAAGTGAAAAACGACCTGGTGATCGACCCGCGTAACAAGATGAACCCCTCGCAGAGCCTCGATGCATTTCATATCCAGAATTTCTTTGATGGTATCAAGAAGGGCACGCCGCTCGCGGCCGAGATTGTGGGCGGGCACCAGAGCACATTGCTCGCGCAGCTGGGCAATATCGCGATCCGCTCCGGCGAAACGCTGAATATCGATCCGAGCAACGGGCATATTAAAGGCAGCAAAGCTGCTGAGAAGTTCTGGAAACGGGAGTATCAGAAGGGCTGGGAACCGACGGTATAGTAGCATTAACGCATGATGCTTCGACCGCCGGGCGGCCCCGTTCGCTCAGCATGACAACACGCACAATGTCAGCCTGAGCGGAGTCGAAGGCGGGCGGTCGAAAGGAACCCGCACCACGCCATATTTATTCCATAATCCCTTAATAAATGAAAAGCGAAGCCATTGCCATCAAAGTAGACCAGCTGACGAAGCGCGAAACGACGATCTCGATCTTCCTGATCGGCCTGATGTTCTTTATTTTCGGTTTTGTGTCGTGGGTCAACTCGATATTGATCCCCTATTTCAAAATCGCGTGCGAACTGACGAGCTTTCAGGCTTACCTCGTCGCATTTGCATTCTACATTGCCTACTTCGTGATGTCGGTGCCTTCGTCGTATTTGCTGAAAGCCGTCGGATTCAAAAAAGGCATGATGCTCGGTTTCTGGGCGATGGCTCTGGGGGCATTCATATTTGTACCGGCCGCGATGTCGCGGACTTACGAGATTTTCCTCATGGGCCTTTTCACGATCGGGATCGGCCTGGCGATCCTGCAAACGGCTGCCAACCCCTACATTACCATCCTCGGTGCCAAGGAACGCGCGGCGCAGCGGATCAGTATGATGGGCATTTGCAACAAAGCCGCGGGTATCCTCTCGCCGATCGTGTTTGCAGCCGTGATATTGAAACCCACCGACACCGACCTTTTCGCCCAGCTCGGTACCATGAGCGACAGCGAGCGCAGCGCGGCATTGGACGAGTTGATCCGTCGGGTTATTAACCCTTATATCGGCCTCGGCACATTCCTTTTTGTATTGGGTTATCTGGTATTCAAATCCCCGCTCCCCGAAATCGACACCGAGCACGAAAGCCAGGAAATCGCTTCGGCCAATGCAGGCAAGAAAAGCATTTTCGATTTCCCTCACCTGATCCTGGGCGCATTGGCGATCTTCCTGCACGTAGGTACCCAGGTAATCGCGATCGATACCATTATCGGTTATGCCAATTCGATGGGGATTGATTTGCTGGAAGCGAAGGTATTTCCATCCTATACCCTGTTCTGCACGATTTGCGGGTATCTCATTGGTATTACAGTTATTCCAAAATTCATCAGTCAGGTGAATGCGCTGCGGATCTGCACGCTGCTCGGCACCATTTTTACACTACTCATCATTTTCACCCACGGACAGGTAACCTTCCTCGGCCACACTACCGACATTTCCATCTGGTTTGTCGTGCTGCTCGGCCTCGCCAATTCGCTCGTATGGGCGGGCATATGGCCGCTGGCGCTCGATGACCTCGGGCGGTTTACCAAGCTCGGCGCGTCGGTAATGATCATGGGGCTTTGTGGAAATGCGATTATGCCGCTTTTCTACGGGCATTTCGCGGACACGGTGAATGTCAGGGAGGCATATTGGGTGTTGTTGCCTTGCTATTTGTATTTGGTTTTTTATGCGGTGAAGGGGCACAAACTGCGCAAATGGGGCTTTTAAGAGAGAGGATGTGTTTTAATTAAATAAAGGCTTACAGCGATTTAACAATGCGATTAAAGATTATAAACGGAACCATTATCACACCCTACCGCTACATTCGGAACGGGACGGTTCTGATTGAAAACGGGGTGATTGTGGGGATTGAAACGCGGGATGCGGATTTTCCGGGGGCGGAGGTGATCGATGCGGAGGGGCATTTTGTGGCGCCGGGGTTTATCGACCTGCATATTCACGGCGGCGGCGGGCACGATTTCATGGATGGCAGCGTGGACGCATTTCTAAAAATCGCGGAAACGCACGCCCGATATGGTACCACCGCTATGGTACCCACTACGTTGACGGCCGAAAAAGAAGACTTGCTCGAAACGCTGGATTTCTATGAAAAAGCCCATGCCACCAATGCAAACGGTGCCCAATTCCTGGGAATGCATTTGGAAGGCCCCTATTTCGCGTTGAGCCAGCGGGGCGCGCAGGACCCGAGGTACATCCGCAATCCCGATCCGGCCGAGTATGAAGAAGTGCTCGCCTATTCCAATTCCATTACCCGCTGGAGTGCCGCACCGGAACTCCCGGGAGCCATTGATTTTGGAAAAAGATTGAAACAAAAAGGCATCCTCGCCGCAGTGGCGCATACCGATGCGATTTATGAGGATGTCCTCGAAGCCTACGAAAACGGCTACACGCTCGCGACGCACCTGTACTCGGCCATGTCGGGCGTGACGCGCCGGAACGCGTTCCGGTACGCGGGTACGATCGAGAGCGCTTTTTTGCTCGATATGGACGTGGAGATCATCGCCGATGGCGTGCATTTACCGGCGCCGTTGTTGAAACTCATTTATAAAATCAAAGGTCCCGACCGCATTGCATTGATTACCGACGCCATGCGCGCAGCAGGCATGCCCGAGGGCGAAAGTACGCTCGGTTCGCTCAAAAATGGGTTGAAAGTGATCGTCGAGGACGGCGTAGCCAAGCTGCCCGACCGTACCTCCTTCGCCGGAAGCGTTTCCACGGCCGATCGTCTCGTGCGCACGATGGTAAATATGGCCGACGTGTCGCTGCTTGACGCCGTACGCATGGCAAGCGCCACGCCCGCACGCATCATGGGCGTACACGACCGCAAGGGCACGCTCGTAGCGGGCAAAGACGCGGATATCGTCATTTTCGATGCCGATATCCGCATTCAAAGGACCATTGTCAAAGGAAAAACCATTTACCTAAACGCTATACCCCAATCTTAACCTACCACAAAAAAATGAAAGTCGACCAACTGGAAATCAATATCTCCGAAACCCGTCAGCAAATGGGCGAAGCCGCGGCCAAAGCCGTTGCGGACAAGATCCGGGAGATTCAGGATACCAAAGAGTTTGTGAATATTATCTTCGCCTCGGCACCTTCGCAGAACGAGTTTCTGGCGACATTGAAGGACGAGCCGGGCATTCAGTGGGAGAAAATCAATGCATTCCATATGGACGAATACATCGGCATCGCCGCCGATGCACCGCAGAACTTCGGGTATTTCCTGAAAGTGCGGCTGTTCGATCACGTGCCGGTGCACTCGGTTTCCTATCTCGACGGTAACGCTACCGACGCGGGGGCCGAATGCGAGCATTATGCAAAGCTCCTTCGTGAAAACCCGATCGACATTGTTTGCCTGGGCATTGGCGAGAATGGGCATTTGGCATTCAACGACCCGCATGTGGCATTTTTCGATGATCCATTGGAAGTGAAAGTAGTGGAACTCGACGACGCCTGCCGCCAGCAGCAGGTGAACGACGAATGCTTCGACACCTTCGACGAAGTGCCGCAAACCGCATTGACCCTCACCATTCCGACATTGATGAAAGCCAAATATGCGTTCTGCATCGTCCCCGGCGAGAAAAAGGCCCAGGCCATTTATCATACCGTGGCCGAGGACATTCAGGAACTCTACCCGTCGACGATCCTCCGCAAGCACCCGCACGCGATCCTGTTCATCGACCAGGCCAGTTCAGGGAAGCTCAAAGAAATATCGTCATACTCGCAGGCATAGTTCCGCACCGGAGCTATCTTGCAATGTATTACCTCAACCCATTCAAATGAGAAAAGAACTCTTGACAATCGCTTTATTGAGCGCAATGGTATTCAATCAGGGATGTAATTCGAAGAAGGAGGAAGCAAAGAATGAGGAGAAGAAACCGCTGAGCCTGATCGTGGTGGAGCCCGGCCACTTCCATGCGGCGCTGGTCCAGAAATCAATGTATGCCGATGTGGATTCGGTCGTACACGTGTACGCATCCGAAGGCCCGGATGTGAAGGCTTACCTCGACAAGGTGGAGAAATACAACACCCGCCCCGAAGACCCGACGCATTGGAAGGAAGAGGTGTACACAGGCACCGATTTCTTCGAAAAAATGATTTCGGAGAAAAAAGGCAACGTGGTGGTACTGGCTGGCAACAACCAGAAAAAGACCGATTTCATCAAAAAATCCGTCGACGCAGGTCTGAACGTCCTTGCCGATAAACCAATGGCGATCGACGCTGCGGGCTTCGACAAGCTGAAAGAAGCATTCGCCAGCGCCGACAAGAACAAGGTGCTCCTGTACGACATCATGACCGAGCGGTACGAGATCACCAACACCCTGCAACGCGAGCTCGCATTGCTGCCCGAGATCTTCGGCGAACTGCAAAAAGGTACGCCCGAAAACCCGGCCGTGTCCAAGGAAAGCGTGCACCACTTTTTCAAATACATTTCCGGCGAGCCGCTCGTACGCCCTACCTGGTTCTTCGACGTAAACCAACAAGGCGAAGGCATGGTGGACGTAACGACCCACCTCGTGGACCTCGTACAATGGAGCTGCTTCCCGAATGTACCCCTCGATTACCAAAAGGACATTCAACTGCTCTCGACCAAGCGCACCGCGACCCAGCTCACGCCGTCGCAATTCAAGCTCGTCACCAAAAGCGAAACCTATCCTGACTTCCTCAAAAAGGACATTAAGGATACTTTGCTAAATGTATACTCGAACGGCGAACTGAACTATACCCTGAAAGGCGTGCACGCGAAAGTATCCGTGATCTGGAACTTCCAGGCCCCCGAAGGCACCGGCGACACGCATTACTCGATCATGAAAGGCTCGAAAGCCAACCTGATCGTCCGCCAGGGCAAAGACCAGAAATACAAGCCTGTGCTTTACATTGAAACTACCGATAAGAGCAAGGCCTACGAAGAGGCAGTTGCCGCTGCATTCAAAACCGTGCAAGACAAGTTTCCGGGCGTGGAGTTGAAGAAGACTGCTGCCGGCTGGGAAGTTGTGATCGATGCGAAATATGATACGGGACATGAGTCGCACTTCGCGCAGGTGGCTAACAAATATATGGAGTATCTCAAAGCAGGCAAGCTGCCTGAGTGGGAGGTGCCTAATATGATTGCCAAGTATTGGTTGACGACGTCGGCTTTGAAGCAGGCGAAGGAGAAGAAATAATTCTTAGCCGTCGTCCTAAGACGACGGGAATAGATTTTTGGAGACGAGCGGCGGTTTGCTGCTCGTCTTTTTTGTTTTTTAGCCTGCAATGCAATTTTGAAGCGCTGTCAATGCGCTTCCTCGTCGCTGATGCTCTTCAATGCTGCTTGAATGTCGTCATTCCTCGCACCGCTTGTCAAATCTAAAATGACGACCGTTTCGATTTCAAAATCATCGTCATGTGCCGCTACTATTGAAAACCAAATTCCATCGGCAAAATCATGATGAAAAGTCGTCATAATATCATGTTTTGGCAAATACAACGGTTCAATATCTGCCAGCCGAAAGGCTATTTCCTCGTCTATCAGATCGTGTATTAACTCACATTGGCTGCCAATCGTTGCGACCCAGCCCACATCTTTCGCGATGATCTTGCTGATTACCTGGTCCAGATACCTTCGCTCGCGGTCGTCGCTGACCAGAACGCAAAGCCAGTTTGCATTTGGTAGTCCATTGGACCAGTTCGTGGTAGTGTCGTATTCAATGAGGGTCACCCGGCGGCCGTGTAGGAAGTAGTCTGGCGTCATGGTTGTTTATTCTATCTAGGAGGTTGGCTTGGATTAGAAGTTCGCTCCCAGCATTGGGAGCTCAGCTATGACATCGAACTGCTTCCTATCGTCGTTGAATTTTCGAATGGCGAATGAGTCGCACCAAAACTTGGCGTTAAAATCTTTGAAAAGCGAGTAAGCTATATCGATCCAATGCCGTTGCAGCCGCCTGCCGATGGTCATGTGGGGCTTAGCGAACATGTCCGTCCATCCTTCGGTGTGGTCTCTCAAAACCTCGGGATTGCACATTTGCCGAAACCGAATGCACCGCCCGATAGTCAAAAGACACGATTTGCTGGTCAGCTGTACGTAAAATGCACCGCTCTCTATAAAGTGATTAAAACCCTGAAATTCCAGTTCAAAAGGGCTTGACACACGAGCCACCTTTGTGAATTCTTGAAGTAATGCCGGATAATCCTGGTCAAAAGCATAAAACTCAAAGAGCGTAATGTGTGCTTCTGAATGGACGCTATTGTAGAATCCACCAATGGCCTTCTTCAAGGCCAGCTTCATTTCTCTGACCTCGGCGATAATGTCTGCGGGCGGGCGGATGGCGATGATGTAGCGGATCGGCTGATTCATTCGTGAAAAACACTTATTTATTGTGAAAAGTAATTATTTATTGAGTGTTTTCGTGAAAAGTGATTATTTCAAAACGTCAATCCGTCTATGAACAAAAATGAGAAAGAGCTCCGTAAACAGTTAAAAGCAGATTTACGTCAAAAAGCCGCCGCCGACTTCGAAGATAGTCTTCCTATGAGCAGGGAAAACTTTCGTCAGCTATTTGACTTCTTTGACGATGAATTACAAAACAATGAATGCGACAACCGTTTGACAATCACCATCACTTTCCTTCACAAACATAATGTTTCAAATCCAGAACAGGTGATGGCCTGGTTGGCAAATCAAGGCGGATATTGTGATTGCGAGGTACTTGCTAATGTCGAAGAGCATTTTGATTGAGTTCATCGGACGGGCACCGCACATCATTCGCTGGCAGTTTTCATCCCCTCCCCTCTCCCAATCCGCTCCACATTCTCGAAAAACGCAACCAGCTCCTTAAACGAAAAGTAAGTATCGCAAAGCTCCGGCGCGTGGCCTTGTTCTTTGAGAGAGATGATGTAGCCGGTGAAGATCGTCCAGAGCTCGTCGCGCCAGCATTCGGCGCTGCTGCTGCTCAGAAGCTTACCTACCTCGCGGCCATACGCCAGCAAGGCCTCATCCGTGAATTCGATAGGGTGTGTTTGTGTGTGCATGGGATCGGCGTCGGAAGTGTGGTGTAAACGGTGCATTTACGTTTTCCGTAAAGCACGCATTCCTCCAACCCGTACCCAACCCGCGGGCCCCGTAACTTACGCCGAAATACCTGTAAATTACCGGAACACTTCCCGATGGATTTATATAAATTGCCTTTTCAACGAAATAGCCCTGGTATGACACATACTACCTCCAACCCGAAGATCCACGAAGGCCGCAACGTGAAACGGTTCCGCGAAATGCTCGGAATCAAACAGGACATGCTCGCCTTCGAGCTCGGCAGCGATTGGAACCAGCAAAGAATCTCCACGCTCGAACAGCGCGAAAAGATCGATGCCGATATTTTGGAACAAGTGGCAGCGATACTGAAAATACCTGTGGAAGCGATTCGGAATTTTGATGAAGAAAAGGCGGTGAATGTGATTTCTAATACATTCAATGACAATGCTATGCTCAATGCGGTGAACAATAATCCTACTTTTCATCCTATTGATAAATTAATGCAGCTTCATGAGGAGAAGATTGCTTTGTACGAGCGGATGTTAAAGGAGAAGGATGAAATGATGGGGAGGTTGGAGCGGTTGATTGGAAACAAATAGGTGAGAAACGTGGACCGACTGCAAAAACATCAACCGGCCCTTATCAAACTTTGTAAAGCTCACAAAGTGAAGAGCTTGTATGCATTCGGGTCTGTTTTGAGTGATAATTTTAATGCGGAAAGCGATATTGATTTAATTGTTGACTTTGCTAGTATGGAGGTTGAGGATTATGCGGATAACTATTTTGACTTTAAGTTTTCGTTGCAAGAGCTCTTCAAGCGGCCGATTGATCTACTGGAAGAAAAAGCCATTAAGAATCCTTACTTCCGAGAAAGTGTGAATCAGAAACGCCAGCTTGTGTATGCATTTTAACACCGAAACCTAGCTGCTGATCTACACAACCAGATGATGTCTGGCACCATCCGGCTTCTAGTGAAATAATTGGAGTAATTGTCGTTCGACATTACCTTGCTAGATGAGCTCTGCCGAAGCTAGTTCCAAACTCCGGACATACTACACCTACCAAAGAATCCAGCAACTCTTTGGCGAAATAGGTCATGCTCAACCTGCCATGCGGACATTTTCCGAAATACCAGTATTCCCTGAAAACTTCCCAATAGATTTGCCTAAATTGCGATTCAACGAAATTGCTTTTCTAGGGCAGATATTATCTCCAATCCGAAGATCCACGAAGGCCGCAACGCGAGACGCTTCCGTGAAATGCCCGGAATTCAAACAGGATGTGCTGGCATTAAACTTGGCAACGACTGGAATCAGCAAAGAATCTCCCTGATAGAACAACGTGAAAAGATCGGCTTCGATATTCTAAAACAAGTATTGGCTATTCTTAAAATATCAGTAGAGGCGATTCGAAATTTCAATGAGGAAAAGGCTGCGAATGTGATCACAAATACTTTTAATGACAAAGCAATGCAGAATGCTATTAATAACAATATCACGTTCCATCCTATTGATAAACCATTCAGCCTCATGAGGAGAACATTGCCTTACGCGAGCGGATATTAAAGGCAGAAGGATGGGACGATTGGAGAGGTTGGCTTCATTTAATATAGGGAGCAGATAGAAATATTCTAAAATTATTATGCCCTTTTCAAAAAGACAATACATTGAAGATGAACAGAATATCCGCAGACCAAGCGAAATTAGAGCAACACCTCCGGTATCCTAACAGTCAATCGGAAATTTCGAGCCAGTTCGAGTATAGTGGCACCGACGGAGAAGCATGTTTTAGAGACATTGATTTTAACGGGACAATATCAATTAAATATTACCAATCTTACAAGTCTATCAAATTTGTTAATTGCATTTTCGAGACAGATATAACCGTAGATGAACCAAAGTCGAACACAACTGAAACAAGAAACTTCCGTTTCGAGAATTGTAACACAAGCCTATTCTCTATCCAGTCCGCACAACCGGGATTAACGGTAGAGTTCTTCAACAACAAGTTTATTGGGAAAATAAACATAGAAGCACATGTAGATAAACTTTCGATTTACCAAAAAGATTATAGTGAGCAATTATGCTGCTCAATAGAGATTGAAAATATTAAAGGCAATACGTCTCAAAAAATTGAAGTATTTCTTTCCGATCTAAAACTGGATGAATTATCAATTCTTTCCTGTAATTCAGTTAGTCTAATACTAAAAAACATAATCTGCTCTTCCATTGACGTAAGTGAAGTAGGTTCAAGTGAAATTAAAATATCAAACTGTGAGATAGCTGAACTCGCTATCGCCGACTACGGCGGAAATGTAAGTATGTACAAGTCGTCGTTCGATTTAGTTTCGTTTGACGGTGTAGCAAAGCATAGTACTATTCCGCTATTAGTAGTTTCTGGTATTTATGCAAATAATTTTTCTCTTATTAATGGACTTCAAATTCAAGAAGCAATTTTCAATCAGGAGAATTTAATTAATTGCCTAGAATTTGGAACTGCTGAATTCGAAGATGTTCTTGTTATAGAATCGATCATAGATAAGTTTGTCATCCCTGTTGGTTTAACAGAATTTAATCACCTTAAAATATCAGGACTTTCTGATCATGAAGTTCATATAAATCATTTATACATCCCCTTCGGTAATACACAAACTGGAAGGACTAACAAGAAACTTGATATTACACTAGAAGCAATCTCATTAACCTCATTATCTATTGGATCGTTCGTTAACAAATCTAATTTTTTTTGCTCGGAGGTGACGCATTCAGAGAAAAAAGGAAGCTTTGAGTCCGTTGATCTATCGTCTGAATTCATTTCCGATCTATATTTCAACAGAATTTTTGTATCGTCAGACAATCCCAATGCTCCAACAATTTCGATCGAAAATTCAGACTTAGGAAAAGCAATTTTTATCGCCTGTGATTTTTCTCAGATGCAAATGAGAATTCAGTCTTCAAAAATTAGCGAGATTTTCTTAGCAGGAACTGAAATGCCTAAGAATCTAACTGGAAACCACAAAGATCAACAGATCGGATACGCCCAGCTAAAAAAGGTATACGAAAACAGAGGAGATTCTGTAAAATACCTTGATTACTTATCTCTTGAGTTAACCGCGCACTATGCCGACATTAAACAAATACCAAGGAACGAGCGAAGCAAAGAGCAGCGAAGAGATCTTTTTATCCTTTCATTAAACAAATTTTCGAACAACTTTGGAACTAGCTATGGAAGATGGAAGTTTGCATTTCTAAGTATGGCTGTACTATTCATTCTTCATAATTTCACATTGGGATATTCCATTGATCTCTCCCCGAACAAAGCTTCTTTGTGCACTTTTTTTGAAATTTTATCCCTCTTTCCTGAATTTATTTATCCTATTCACAAACCAGATTTCATCGCCCAAACTGTTGGCTTGGAAGTCACGTCGCTATCGCGCTTAATTGATGTCTTTGCAAGAATATTTAGTGGATATTTTATTTATCAATTTATTCAGGTTTTCCGAAAGTACGGCAAAAAGTGAATAAAACATCTAATTCCCCTTTTACCCCTTCCACTCAGTCTCAACCCTCTCCCCACGCACAAATCCCCGCCCCCCCCTCAACAACCCAGCATCCTCCCGAACACCCTGCGGAAGCACATTCTTCGCAGAAGCAAACCCCACCAACAACCCCACAGCCTCCCTAATACCCCACTCCACCGGATGCAGCCGGTAACACCCATTCGTAATATGCGTGGTCCCAATACTCTTATTAGCAGGCAAAATATTCTTCATCCGCACAGGCAGCAGCGCGCTCAAAGGGGTCTGAAACGACAGTGACCCGAAATCCACTACCAGATCAGCCCCGGAACAAAAAAACGCTCACCACAGGCTTCCCCCGCAATGAGCGCATACTATCTTACAAAATCAACCTGCTACCCCACCTTCCCCATCACATACATCTCCTCCATCGTCGGGGTCGGGTTGCCGCCTTCTTTTTCCAGGGTAATGGCAAATGCGACGGAACCTGCTTTGGTATTCTTCATTTTGAGAACCTTTCCGGTGAATGCGTTGTCGAGCATCCCGATGTCTACCGGCTTGCCGTCTACGATGCTCCAAAGCTGGTATTGCTTGCCCTGGGGCGCGGCGGGGAGGTTTTGGACGTCGAGCGATACTTCGTTGGTCTGCTGGTTCCAGAACACCGAAACGGAGCTCTGCGGCGATTTGTCCAAACCGGCGAGGTGAACGTGCTTGTAGGACGGGCTGCGGAAGAGCGTAGCCAATGCCTGGTTATACTCAGCCTGGCTTTTCATGCCGGCCATATCGGCCTCTATGCTTTCCATTTTCGCCGCCATTTCGTTGTTGGCGCTCTTCATATCGGTCATTTGCATGGCCGACCAGCCTGCAAAAATCGCGAGCAGCACCGCGGCGGCTACGGCCAGCTTCGCCCACGCGGGCGTCACTACCTGCGTTTCCACGCGCTCGAATGCATGGTCGATCACGCGCGCCTGCGGTTGCGCGGGTTGCGCACTGGTACCTTGCGCAGCGTCAGGCGTAGAAGATGCCCCTTCTTCGGTTATGTCTCCGGCTTCGGGTGCCTCCGCTGCCGGTGCTTCGAAATTCATTTGTGCAAAAATCGACTCCTTCAAGGCGGGTGGCGGCGTTGCCTGGTGTTTCAGCGCATATTCTTCCAATGCACTTTCGGTACGCAACAGCTCTTCCTTGATCTCAGGGTAAATATGCGACATACACTCCACCTCCTGTTTCTCCTGGGGAGTAACAGTGCCCAATACATATTCCTCCAATATACCGGACTCTATATAGGCTTGGATATTCATACTGCAAAGTATTGTTTTAACTCTTGTAATGCGGTCCGGATCCGCGATTTCACGGTGCCAAGCGGTATGCTCAGCTCTTCGGAGATTTCCTCATGCGTATAACCCTGGAAATAGGCCATATCGATGAGTACTTTCCGTTCGGGCCTGAGCATGTCGACGATCGCCTTCATGTCCGAACTGATTGTCTGTGAATCTTCGTACGTATCCTTCTCATTAAGGACCACCGTGTTTTCAATATCATCCATCGCCGGCTTCCGGCCCTCCGCTCTGACTGCGTCTATCGCACCATTGCGTGCGATATTCATAATCCATGTAAACAATCGTCCTTTCTCGGGGTCATAGGAAGCGATATTCTTCCATATTTTCAGAAAGCATTCCTGCAATACATCTGCGGCCTTCTCCTCATCCTTCAACGTTTTTGAAATGATATTAAACAAAGCTCCTGAGTAATGGTCGTACAGGAATTCGAAGGCGCTTCGCTCGTTTCGTTTCAGAGCTGACACCAATTCCTCTTCCGAGTATTTTACCTTGCTGGTCGCCAAGAGTCGCTTAACATTTAATTGTAAATTACTTACTGGCAATCTAATAAATTTTCCTACACGCCTGGACGGGCCATACCAAATTATTGCCTCATCGCCGTATAAGAAGGAAATTACCAAAGAGTGGGGAATTGCCTGCATTCCGGGTTGTCTGTCTAAGTTCGCCATCGTAGTGTGCTTTTAGTCATATACGAACAGCACACCTCAGTTGGATCGACAGTGCGAATACTTGTACAAAATGCGTGCCTCACTTCCGGAGGCTTTCTACACGCCAGAGTGTCAGGAAGATAAAGAATACAATCAGGCTGAGGAGATAAATCACATTGCGGGAATCGACGAGCCCTTTGCCCAACGCCTGGTACTGTACGTCCAGGGCTATACCGGAGAGCAGATTGGCCCCGAAACCATCCCCGAACATGCCCGAAACAGCGCCAAAACCGATATACCAGATAAATGCGAGAAACACGCCGAGGATGAATGCGACGATCTGGTTGTCGTTCAAAGAAGAGGCCCAGATACCCATCGCCACCAGCACGCCGCTCAGCAACAGTAAGCCGACGTACGATCCCGCCACGGCAGCCGAGTCGACATCACCGACCGGATTGCCGAGTTTGTAAACACTGTAATAATAAATGAGCGTCGGCAGCAATGTAAGCACCACCAGCACCCAGTTAGCAAAGAACTTCCCGAGTACGAGGTCGATATTGCGGATAGGCTTGGTAAGGAGCAATTCCAGCGTGCCATTGCGCGATTCCTCGGCCAGCGAACGCATGGTGATGGCGGGAATGAGGAATATCAGCACATAAGGCGCCAGACCGAAAAACGAGCCGAGATCGGCATAACCATAGTCCAGGATATTGGAATCCGGGAAAACCCATACGATCAGGCCGATGGCCGTCAGGAAGACCGCCATCACGATGTAGGCGATCAATGAGTTGAAAAAACTGGCTACCTCTTTTCGGAAGATTGCTAACACTATTCGGGGATTTTAAAAGAGTCTTTTTCCGGATGCTTATTCAAAAACCGGCTTTTCCTTACGCATAATGGCTGCGATGACCAGCGAGAATATGAAGCCCATGATCAGGTATCCGAAAACGACCGTCACGAACATGATACCGGGCGACATGAATTTCTGGGACATTTCCAGCGCCTGCTCGATTTGCGCGTCGTCCATCCCTTTTTGTTCCAGCTCTCCGCGCATTTGGTCGAGGCTCTCCGTGAGCACATTCGAGTCGATAAACTGGATATAGAAAATCGTAAATGCAGAACTCAGCAAGCCGAGTACCGCCGAAGTGAGGGAACCCAGCCCTAGTCCTTCGCCATAGCTGATAAAACCTCCATTCTTCTCGCGAAAATCCTTCATAGCCAAAACGATCGCGACGATCATGAAAGCGTACGTTACGGACGCCAGTAATCTGTTCGACCCGAGGCCGGCCACGTACAGGATCGTCGAATACACCATCGTTACAACGGCGGCTAGAAGGCCATATTTCAGGGCAACACGAGCGGTAGAGGTCTTTTCTTCCATGAAGGTTTAAGATTTGTTGTTGTTTTGAAGAATGCTGTAATCCTGTTTTCTCAAAATCAGTGAAATCACCAGGATCGGGATAATCGCCATGACTGTTTTCTTTCCTACTTCATCCGTGATGATTTCCGAGGTAGCCATTTCTCCCACACCATTATACATCTTCTGAAACTCGGCCTCCCCGATATTCTTGACGAGCTCGGCTTTGCCTTGCAGCATCAAATCCTTCATCTGGGCAATGTATTCTGTAAAAACAGAAGGGTCGATGTAAGTTACAAAAAAATAGATCAGCCAGCCGGCGATCAATGCACCAACGGTATTTACAACGTAACCGATGGTTAATGCTTCCCACAAATGCAAAAAGCCATTCCCGACTTTCTTGCGGTAGTACCAGCACGCGCCCGCAATGAGGATAATGTGGATACCTATATCCATCACCTTGTTGTTCCCCAGCGGCACAATGCCCATCGCGTACAAGCCCAGGAAAAACGCAAAGACTAATATGCCCAGCGCCAGCCCGAATAGCAGCGAGAATTTTAAAATAGGTTTATTAAAATAGGCTATTATCGCATTCATTAGAACCACTCCTGTTTACCATTATTGATCACCCCTCTTACTTTTCCTCTCAGTGTTTGTCCCAGGAACGGTGTATTCTTGGATTTGGAATAGCTTCTGCCGAACAGCCATTCCGCATTCGGGTCGAAGAATGTGAGATTGGCCGAGGCACCTTCCGCTACGCTCACCTCCGCCAGGCGCAGGATACGGCGCGGTTGCGCGGTCAGTTTCTCCACGATATCGTCCACCACCAGGCCGCTGTGCATAATTGCAAGCGCAAATGCGGTTTCCAATGCGGTAATGCCGAAATCCGCGTGATCGAATTCGAGGTTCTTGCTTTCTTCGTCGTGCGGGTTATGGTCCGACACGATGGCGTCGATGGTGCCGTCCGCCAAACCCTGGCGCAGCGCCGCATTATCTTCCGGCGAGCGGAACGGCGGGTTTACTTTCAGGTTGGTATCGAAACCGATCAGGTCCTTGTCCTCAAATGCCAGCTGGTGCGCCGCAATATCCGCCGATACGGGTAAGCCCTTCGCTTTCGCTTCACGGATCAGTTCCACGCCCCGCACAGTCGACAGCAGCGAAACGTGCAGTACCGGCGCGGTGGTATCGTAGGTATTTTTCTCTAATGCGTATTCGAGCAGTTTCAGGTCGCGGATCAGCATCATTTCCTCGGCCAATGCAGGCATTCCCTTCATGCCCACGAGCGTGCTTGTGACACCCTCGTGCATTTGCCCGTAAAGCGTCAGCTCGCGGTCCTCGGGACGGTTGATGAGCAATGCATTCAGCGGGCGCAGGTACAGGATGGTCTTCAAAAGCAAATCCGCATTCTGGACCGGGTTTTCGCCGTCGGTAAATGCAATGGCGCCTGCCTCGTGCAAATCCATCATTTCGGTAAAATCGACGCCGTCGGCTTTCTTCGTTACCGCCGCCGCCGGGTGCAGGGTTACCAGTCCGCCGAATCCGCTGTGCCGAATGTAATTGAGCGTATCCTTGGTATCCACCACCGGCTGGGTGTTCGGCAGCAATACGATCTCCGTAAAACCGCCATGTGCCGCGGCTTCGCGCACCGAACGCAGGTCTTCCTTGTGTTCGAAACCCGGGTCGCGCCCCTGTACGCGCATATCGACCCAGCCCGCGGACACGCAAAGGCCGGTACCGTCGATCACCTGTGCATCGTTTGCACCGAGGTTATCTCCAATTTGTTTAATCTTCCCATCCTCGATCAGGATGTCTTTCACCTGACCATTGAAGGGTGATTTCTTATCAATTACCCGAACCGAGCTAACTAACAATTTCATATTTATTTCAAACTATACACCGGAATGCAACATGGAACCGGTTTCAAAAAAAAAGCTCCGGATGGAGCTTCAAACCTAATATCAGGCACCTATAAATTCCTTGTACTGTTCAGCGGAAAGCAGTCCGTCTTCATCGCCGGGATTGGCCAGTTTGATTTTCACCATCCATCCGTCACCATAAGGATCGGTATTCACGAGTTCCGGCTCGCCGTCGAGTTCAGGATTTACTTCAAGCACTGTACCTGCAACCGGGATAAAAAGGTCGGATACCGTTTTCACAGCTTCTACCGAACCGAAAACATCCCCTTTGCCTAATGCTTCTCCTACGGTGTTAATGTCCACATACACAATGTCACCTAATTCATTCTGGGCATGTTCGGTAATGCCGATAGTTGCCGTATCTCCTTCAATACGAATCCATTCGTGATCTTCTGTGTATTTGAGTTCTGATGGAAAATTCATGATAAAATCAGGTAAGTAGTGAACATCTTTGGAGCGCAAATTACACGATGTAAGCTGTATTTTCCAAATCAAAATGTTATTCAGCCAAATTGAACTTCAGCTGCACGCCACCGGCCGTACTTGCACGGTAGAATGAGTTGGAAACCAGCGGGTCGTTGAACGTGCGATCGAAATAGAATTGTACGCTCAAACGGTTGTTGACCATGTAATTCACCGTCGGACGCAGCTGGAAGTTGATATTTCCGGCAATCGGGATATTCTCCCCATCGAACTTCCGCTGGATCGAGCGGGTATCGCGGAACGTCATCGCAAGCTGCATGGTCATATCATTTTTCAGCTTCTTCTTCACGCCATTGATCTTGAACGGCAGCGGCACATTGTTTTTGGTAAAGCCAATGTTAACCGTAATGTCCTGGTTGAATAGCTCGGCCACCTGCGAGTTCGAGAGGTTCAATGCAATGGTACGGTCGCGGTTGTATTCCACGCGCGCGGTCACGCGGCTCTGCGTGCGCATCTCCACGCCCACGAGCGGCTGGAATTTCTCCGAAAGCGTAATGGTACTCATCGCAAACACCGGAATGTATTGCCCCAGGTCGTTCAACCTCGACGACAACGGATAGCCCGTTACGGCCAGGTTCACATACAATGCCTCATAATCGAGCGACGACGTGAAGTTACCGACGCTGTAATTGGACATATACTTATGGCGTAATGTAAACGAGCTGAACAACCGCTTGAACGCCGGGAGCTGAGAAAGGCCGGAATAGCTCAAATCCCAGTTCGGCATCGGGAATTTCAGGAACGGGTTCGTGCGTACTGTTTTCGGATCTTTGCCGGTATAGGCTGCGAAGAATGCCGAAATCAATACGTCCTGCGATGTTTCGTTGTATTCGCCACCGCTCTTGTTTTCCGCATTCAGGCGGTCCCTCAGGATAGCGCGGTAAGCGCGGAACTTGTCGAATACCGGCGAGGAATTATCTCTCCGCATTTTGGCAAACGCCGTCCGGAACGACATGAACGACATGCTGAACTGGCCATTCCGCAACGGGCTTTGCGATACGAAATTCCCGGACGAATCGGGCCGGTAGAACTCCTGGTAAGCATCTTGCCGCGTCAGCCGCGCCTCTATGATCAGCCTGAAATCCTTGAACGGTTCCAATGTGGTATTGGCCGAGAAGTTCTTGGCAATGGTTTGCTGGAACGGCATATTCTGCTGCTGGCTTTTGGTAATCCAGCCTTTTTCCGCCGCTTTTATCTGGAAGTTCCGATCCTGCTGGCCTAATACAAAGCCCAAGCCCGGCGCATTCGCATTGTCGAGTCCGAAATATTTGGGTGCTCTCAAGTAGCCCGGCAATGCGGTCGTTTCCAACACCGAGTAGCTGACGTTGATGCCGCGAACGGTCATCAAAGCCCTGGTAATGCTCTTTACGATGTCGGTCGTGCGCATATCGATGTCCTCGATATCACCCGGGCTGCGCGCGAAGTTCTTTCTTGCAGCCGACGGTGTGTTCGCGAATTTGAGGTAGCGGAGTTTGTTGTAAAGCAATACAAAATCCACCTTCCCGGTAACGCCCCGCTCCCGGCTGTTCCGGATAATATCCCCGAACGGCAGGCCCGTCGTATCTTTCAAATTCAATGCATTGGCCTGGTAGTTGTAGCCTATCGAATGCTTGTAGTCGGCCGACATCCAGTCGAGGACCGGGATCTTGTCGAGCGGCAGGCGGTAAGTAAGGTCAATTTTCTGGTCGAAATTTTTGATACGGCCCAGCTTCTTGAAATTGCTCCAAAGCGAGTCTTTCTTCGCACCGGTGTTGATATCTCCTTCCGGCTCGTCGATAATCGAGTTGGCGGTGGCCGCGTAAGTCAGCGTCATGTTGCGCGTCAGGTTCCAGCCGAAATCGTAGTAGCGGTTGAACCAGAAATACTTCTCATACAACGGTTGTATCCCGTCGGTCGTCAGGTCGGCATTGCGCAATTGGGTTTTCAGGAAGCGGCGGTCCACATCGGTACGCAACGACACCATGTTTGGCAGGAGCGTCACATTGAATTCCTTGATAAACTCCGCCCACCGGCCCGTTGCCTTCCACTTTTTGAATGGCTCGATGGCTTTCGGCTGGCTGGCATACATGTAGGAAATTCCGGCCCTGTATGCACGCTGATTATACTCCTGGGTCAGGATATTCCTTCGCTTGTCATCACTGAACGCATAGCTAAATGCGAAGTTCTCAAAATCAAAGAAATGATTTTTCGCCCCCGGTTTGGTCTTGATCTTTCGGACGTTCGAGAAGTTAAACCCTCGCTTGACGGCATTTTCCTCCACCATTCGCCTGTAACCGTCGCGCTCTTCGTCCGTTCGGAGGTTATCCAGCGACGTACTCAATGGCGTATCCGGGTCGAGCGGGTCGAAATGCGGCTTTACATTCCGACGGTCGTAGCTCACAAATAGCGGTATCTGGAAACCCCAGTTGGCGGGCAGCAACTTATCCAATGCGATATTGGAAGAGAACCCATACTCCGAGGTGAAGTTACGTGTACGCTCGCCGATGCGCTGCTGTACGGTCCCGAAACCGAACGTCTCGATCCGACCGGAGGCGGTCAGCGTCGCAAAGTCGGCCAGTTTCGCATTCAGCTGGGCAATGGCGGCCATACCACCGGTATCGTCGAAACCTTCGACGTGCATTTCATCCACCCAGATACAGAATGATTTCGCGCGTTCGTCTGTCGATTTCGGGTTACGCATACCGATCATCATCACCTTCACCGCGCTCAAATCCGGGTTACCGACTACTGTCAGTTTGTACCGCCTGTCGGAGCTGAAAACGGTGAAAGGTACACTCAGGTTCTTGTCGATTTGCCGGTTGCGCTGCGCTTTGGCGTCGATCAGGTCTGCCAATGCAATATTGATTTCGTTACCTTCCGGCCATATTTCCTCCCGCGATTTGGGGCCTGGGCCCGTCGATTTCAGCGCTGAAAGATCGATCTCATAATAGTTTTGGGTAAGGTCGGTACCGATACGCATGAATGTACCCACCATATTGTCCTCGTTCTGCTGGTTCTGCATGTGCACGTACATACGGAGGCGCTTACGGAAAAGCAGGTCAAGATTCACGTTTTTGAAAACCGCACGGGAATCGCCGTCGCGGAGATCGGTTACGCAAAGGCTCATCGACTGTTCGTTCAGCTGCAAAGGAGGACGTTGCGTGTTGTCCTGATCACGAATCCAGCCCGGAGGAATGTCGTATTTATATTTATCGCCGTTGGCCTGGCTGTTTTCTTCAATACTCACAGTTCCGACCGTAAACTTGGCATCATAGGGCTCAGGAACCTCCTGCAAGCCAGGCGAATCGAGGTTATAAGTATATTTCCGGTATTGCTGGCCTACCATTTGAAGCTGCGCAAAACGCAGTACCACCGGTTGCTGGAAATCCGTCAGGTACATACGCATGAAGCGGATCGACTTGAAACCGTTCATGCTGCCCACCATTCCCGAAAACTCTTTGATAGGAACCCGGAAAAGGTACCAGCTCTGGCCGTCGTCGGTATTCACCGTTTTATCCACAATATAACCGTTACCGACAGCAAGCTGCCCCGGTTTCAGATCAATTTCGTATTCATAATAGGATTCATTGTCGTTAATGGTGTTATCGACGTTCATGTCTTCACCATCGGGAATATTGGTCGATGCCGGCGTCACATCCACGGATCTACCCTGGCTTTCGGGCGAGTTGTTCTCCATCCCGACGTAGTTCTTATAACGTTCCAGTACTTTCTTATCGGCCTCGTCCAGATCTGCGCCCAGGAAGAATTGAAAATCGTCACCTGATGGGTCAGCCAGGATTTTCGCACGTGCATCGGCGGTCAGGTTTGCGGGAAGACGATCGATGAACGTTTTGAAGAAAGCACGCTCTTCCTCGTTGGTCAGACCATCCAGACCGACATCCTGTTTCTCGCGCGCACCGGTCTCATTGCTAAACGCATTGATCAGATATTGCGATTTGGTCGCATAACCCCAGGCCGTCGAGTCGACATTCACACCCACCTGCTTAGGTACAAGCGGTAAACCATTTTCAAAATTATAGCGCTCATCGGGGATTACATCCTCTGAAATATCCCCGAGGTTAAACACCAGCTTTCCACCTGTGGTATTGGGTGAATTTGAAAAACCATCCCTAACCTCACTTTTTTTAGAACCGTCATTGATAAACGGATCGAGCATCCAGAACTCGATGCTTTCAATGTTAGCGTTGTCAAAATCGTTGTCCGAGGTAATCGCACGGCTCAAGGCCCCAAAGTTGTTTTTCGGGGTTTTCATGCGGCCATCCGAGTTGAGGTCGGTATTGTAGTTGTACATTCCCCGCTCAGCCGGATAATAGGCAATATCCAGTACTTGTTGCGGATAAGTTACCAAACCTGCAATAGGGCGGTTCGGGAAAATCTGGTTGGGCAGGTAAAGCCGCTCGTAATAGTTCTTGCGATCATCATCATTCAAGTTGGTAGGCGGCTGGTATCCTCCCCCAAGCCCTTGCGCTCCGCCGAAGATGTTATCGACGGTGTAGGCCGAGATCTTGGCTCGCTTGTAGCCGTAGTTCAGATCCTTACCCGTAAACCCATCCCTGAACTTGGTAGGCACTGCCGCCAAACGCCATTTCTGCGGCTGACGCGCCAGATCATATACCGTACGTGCAGCTTCGAAATCGTCGACCAATGAACGGTTGTTCACATCTTTGGATACGCCGGGAAGCAACTTGGCAAATTCCCCTTTGAACTGGATCGACGACATTTCCTTGGTTTGGATCAATGGTAATGCGTCCAGCCATTTGGTCAGGAACGGCGCATCCTTGCGGAAATTCACGTCGAACCCGAGCATTGTATTGTTCACAGGTTCATTCCCGATCGATACCCTGGAAAGGAAACCGGCGGTACGCTCCTTGTATTTCATGGCCGTCAGACCAATGCTCAGGTTACGGTTTGCCACATAATCCAGGCGCGTTCCCACCAAAGTCCTGATCTGGTTCTGGAACATGTCAGGTCGTTCATACTCGATTACGATCTCCCGACCGGAGGCGAGTACGCTGGAATTCAGAATCCGGACACGGCCGATCTGCGCTTCCACGATGTAATCAGAGCCCGGAGCCAGCGGCACCCCGCCGGAAGTAACCGTGACGGAAGTTTCCAGCACACCAAATGGCAGCTGCACCTCAGCTCCCCCACTCGACTGGTAAGCCCCTTTAATGAAAAACTTGTTACGCTCCGAAACCTGCTGCGCATCGATCATCGTCGTGCGGTACAGTTCGTTGAACACGTATTTGTTGCGGTACACGTCCTCGCCAGGGCCAAACTTCCGGGAAAGGTTGCTACCGAATGGTTCCAGCACGGGGAATATGACGCGCCCGGTTTTGCTGTCCATCGTGATACCGTCCACGAAGTCGAAGTTACCGTCGGGTTGCAGGTCGTTGACGGGGTTCAAACGGTCGAGGCCCGAGAGGCGGATCAACGGGATATTGGCAATGCTACTTTCCTGTAAATTCGGGTTATCGATACCGGTCTGGTCGTCTTTGTAAATAACCCTTAACTGGAACCCTTGCTTGTCGATCTGGCTGGTACCGAGTGAATAGATGTTTTTCATCATCAGGTCCCACATCGGCAGCTTGGTATTGTTACGGATCGTCGACGATTTCAGCAATTTCAACGCGATCACCTCATTGTCCTGCCTGGCCTGGTAATCCTCGGTAAGCTCCCCAACTTTAAAAGCGCGGCCATTGAGGGTATATTCGTAAGAAACCGCAAGGACTTCGTCGTTGCGGAGCGCATTGGTCAGGGAGATATAGCCAAGTTGCGGATGGAATGTAAAATCCCGATCCACGATCAGGCGTTTCGCGCCACGCAGCAATTCATAATCAATGGTTTTTTCCAGGCCCAAACCGGTAATCGCGGTATTGGTATTATCGACTTGGCGGAACGCGTTGTTGTCCGATAGCTTCTTATAAAGACCGTTGGCATCGTTGCTCGCAGGCGACGTCGAGCGCACGGGCTGTAAGTTGGGATTACCGGCGCGGTACGGCGCGGGCTCACCCAAGTCCGCAAAACCGACAATGTTCCGAAGCGATTCCGTCGTGGTTGTCCGGTTGGTCACATATACTTCGAGACGCGTCACGGTCACACCGGAAGTAATGGTCGGTGTATTTTGCAGCGAACTTTCGTAAATGTTCCGGAAATACTGGGAAAGGAAGAAGTTGCGGTTCTCGTCGTAAGTATCGGCCCGCAGTTCAAAATCGCGGCTTTGTGCGCCACCGCGCAGGGTGATCCGTTCCTTACTGGATTTCTGTTGTGAAGCGACAAAAGTGGCATTCAAACGGCCGAACTGAAGCTCCGTTTTCAAACCAAACAAATTCTGAACACCCGGTATCAGTTGGCTGTTGATCGCCCAGTTGATATTACCCGCTTCGACCTTACGGATAAAGCTCTCTTCCGGGTTTTTATAGTTCAGCTTGATCGCATTCTCGAAGTTGAAGTTGGCCTTCGTATCGAAGTTCGTCTGAAACCCGAGCATATCGCCGAGCTTGGCATCAAAGTTGATATTGATCTGCTCGTTAAAAATGAACTGGGTATTCTTGCGCTGACGGATCGGGATCGCGGGGTTATCGAGAAACTGGTGCATAAGCCCCAGGTCCAGCGATACGAAACCGGTAGGTTTGAAATTCACGAAATCATCCCCTAGCAGCTTGGTAAGCCCCGGAGGAAGGTCGAGCTTGGGCAGCAGCCCGCGCGCGCCCATGGCACTCTTGCCATCCTGCCTGCCTGCATACTCACGCAGGAGGCTTTTGAATGCACGGTCCTCCTGGATTTTGTCGTACGTTTCGAGGTCCATCCGCTCCGGTAGCCGATAATTCAATGCCGCTCCTGGTGTGGGTGCGCCCGGTGTTTGAATTTTCTCGGTCACTGCAACTTTCCCTGCACTGTCGAGCGTAATGTTGGTGGAGATATTGTTCGGCTCGCGCAGGTAGAACGGCGAACGCGGCCGGGGTTCCGTGATCCGGTTGGAATAGTAATCCTTCCATCGCGTGATGAGCTGAGAGCCCGATCGGTCGATGTTTTTCTTGGTGGTATCTTCTTTAAGCGTGTCTGCAAGTATGGCCCATTCTTGTGCCTGCTCCGAATATGGTTCATCCTTGCTGCCGGATACGTTTACGAGCAACGCCGCTCCAGCCGAAATGCTTAATACCCTAAAAAGAAATGAGTAAATCGTTGATGACAAGGTAATATACTTATTTAGAGAAGGTTGTATTTACAAACAAATCCATCAACACGATTTTACAGTTGTAAAATTTTTCACCAAATATCATTGCAGTTCCGGTTAACGTAACGCCAGTTTGATCAGATTTTCAACGCTTATGGATGAGCCCTCACGCTTGATGATGGCATCCAGACTTTTCTCCGCCGTTGGCTTTGGAATACCCAAAGTAACGAGCGCAGCCAACGCTTCGCTCCGTAGAGCGCCTGAAGTCGGTTCAGCAGACTTGGTACCTGTTGAAACGAGTTCTTCCTTTCGAATTTTGTCTCTTAGTTCGAGGATTACGCGTTGAGCAGTCTTGGACCCTATGCCTTTGATCGACTGGATCAGGCGCAGGTCTTCATCAATGATCCCTTGGCGGATTTCCGAAGAGGAAAGAGAGGAGAGCATCACGAGCGCCGTCGACGGCCCGATTCCTGAAATACTTGTCAGATCCAGGAACAGTTTCTTCTCATCATTCCCCCAAAAACCGTAAAGGACGTGGGCATCTTCCCGTATATTGAGAAACGTTACCAGCTTGCACCGGGCACCGATATCGGGGAGCGAAGTGTAGGTCTGTAATGAGATCCTGACCTCGTAACCTACTCCATTGACATCGATGATAGCGTACGCTGGGTCTTTATAAGTTACAATCCCGTTAACGTAGGCAATCATAAAAATAGTATGTGTATGTTGAAGCGTTAATTTCTAGGTAGAAATAATCAGTTTTTGACCAGGCTTGATCGAATTGCCCCTGATCTTGTTCCGTTTTTTCAACTGACCGATTTCCAGACCGTATCGCTGCGAAATGATCCATAATGTATCTCCTTTTTGTACGGTATGATAACGTTTCCGGGTATGGCGCTGCTGTTTCGCCACTTGTTCTTCATCCTGCTGCGGCCGTGCTTTGGCCGCGATACGGGTAACAGGTACAGCTTCTTTCACTTCCTTGTAGATCACCAGGCGCTGGCCCTTACGGATGTTGTTGCGGCGGATGTGGTTCCATTTGCGGAGCGAGACAACCGACACGCCATATTTCCGCGCAATGCCGGCTACGTTGTCGCCGCGGCGAACAGTATACGATACGCGTTTGGTACGGCTGCGTTGAACCACTTCCTCCTCGCCATCTTCGTCATAACCCTCATCGTCCGACACATTCTGTACGTTCGATGCGAGCACGTAAGGGAATGAGCCGTTACCACCCAGCGAATCCGTTTTCGTACTGTCGGCTTTGGCCACCATCACACCGGTAGCAAGGTATTTGCGCGTGCAGGAATCCATGATCGCCGCCCGGTTGCTCATCAGATAGGTGAACCGTACGCTGGGCACTTTCAAAACAAAATCACGGGTCTGGTCCGGAAGGACCTTCTTCGTAATCTGCGGGTTCAGCTTTTTGAGGACTTCGAAGTCGATGCTCGCATTCTCGCAAAACGTGGCGAGATCGATATAGCCGTTGATATGAATGGTATCGTTCGGGATCTGGAACTCAGTGTTTTCAGGGAAAATGCCGTGATCGTACCCGTAGTTCATCATGTAGTTCATCGCTACATACTGTGGGACGTACGAGCGGGTTTCGCGGGGAAGGACGTTATAAATCGTCCAGAAGGTAGTGCCGCGTGAGCGACGCATCGCCCGCTTCACATTACCCGGACCGGTGTTATACGAAGCCAGAGCAAGCTCCCAATCTCCGAAGATATTGTAAAGCTGTTTGAGATAAAGACAAGCAGCTTCGGTTGCTTTGGCTGGTTCGAAGCGTTCGTCGATGTATTTATCCTGGTAGAGACCGAATTCCCGTCCGGTAGCCGGCATGAACTGCCAGAGGCCGCCCGCTCTCGCGTGGGAAATAACCGTCGGGTTCAGCCCCGACTCGATCATCGAAAGGTATTTCAATTCGGTAGGTAATCCGTGTTTCGCCAGCGCCTTTTCGAACAACGGGAAATAGAGCGGCATGCGCTCCATCATTGTCTGCGTGAATTTGGCTTTTTTGTAGATAAAGTATTCTACGAATTCGTGCGAAGATTTGTGGTAAGTAAGCGGAATCGACTTTTCAAGCTTGGCAAACCGTTCTTTCAATAGCGCCTCCGGTACTGCCGGATTGGCCCCGATTTCCTCGACCTCCGGGAGTGACGGCATCAAATCATCTTCTTCCTGAGCAATAGTCTCAACTGTATCCTGCCCGGACATCAACCGCTCCTGTGGAACCATCGCCACAACGGACGCATTCCAAAACCCTGCACACATGGCTCCGAGCCACAATACTCTTTTCGAAATCCTCATTAATAAATGTTTTTTGAAGGTTAATCAATTCACGGTTTTCAATGGCTTGTACCTGTTGATGATCTACTTACAGATAGACGAGTCCTTTTGGGTTTGAATTAGCCAGATGAATCAGAATAATCTCTAATACATTTTTAAATATTCACGCAACATCTCATTCAGAATAACGTAACATGGTCGCCGGTTATTCTGGCATGATAATTTTCTCTAAAACACTGGTTATGAATACAGCGTTCACCTTTAATACCCTGGTTCTACGCTACGATCCCTTCTTTATTCATTTCAGTGAGGTAGTTGGCAAATGCCAGCATTTTTTCCTCGCCGAAATAAGGGGCCATGATCTGAATCCCGATCGGCATTCCCTGGTCGTCCAACCCGTTCGGAATGGATACCGCAGGGTTACCCACGACATTCGCCTGCACAGTGAAAATGTCGGCCAGATACATTTGCAACGGATCTTCCGTCTTTTCACCGATCGTAAAAGCTGTGGTAGGTGTTACCGGGGAAATCAGGAAATCGAACTGCTCGAAAAACCGGCCCGTTTCCTCCCGCACCAATCTTCTAACGCGTTGCGCCTTGGTATAGTATGCATCGTAATAATTTGCACTTAATACGAAAGTACCCAATAGTATTCTTCTCCTTACCTCATCCCCAAAACCTTCTGTACGTGTCTTTTTGTACATACTTTCCAAATCCACAGATTCGGGGCTGCGGTAACCGTACCGCACGCCGTCGAAACGCGACAGGTTGGAACTTGCCTCGGCGGTGGTGAGGATATAATAGGTAGGCAAAAGCGAATCCAGCAAAGGCATATCGATGCCCGTCACTTCATGCCCTTCGGCGCGCAGGCGGTCGAGCAAATCGGAAGTCTGGCGACGGATTTCCGGCGCAATGGCTTCATTCTCCACCGCATCGCGGATATACCCGATTTTGGCTTTGCCTTTCCATTCCAATGCCGCCGTGTAAGCAGGTACGGGACGCTCCGAAGCGGTGCTATCGTGGTTGTCCGTCCCCGACATTACCTCCAGGAGCAATGCGGCATCGGCCACGCTTTTGGTAATCGGGCCGATGCAGTCGAAAGACGATGCATAGGCAATGAGCCCGTAGCGCGACACGCGTCCGTACGAGGGCTTCACGCCGATCACCCCGCAGAATGCCGCCGGCTGGCGCACCGAACCTCCGGTATCGCTTCCCAGCGAAGCATGGCAAAGCCCTGCCTGTACGGCAACCGCCGAGCCTCCGGACGACCCGCCCGGCACTTTGGAATTGTTGATGGCGTTGAGCACCGGTCCGAACGAAGAATTTTCATTCGAAGAACCCATCGCAAACTCGTCGCAGTTTTGCCGTCCGATGATGATCGCGTCCTCATCGATGAGCCGCTGCACGGCGGTTGCGGTATAGGGTGCTCTATAATTTTGAAGGATCTGGCTTCCGGCCTGCAAGCCGTGGCCAGTGAGCGAAAGTACATCTTTAAGACCGATCACCATCCCTGCCAGCTTTCCGGCGGTACCATTGGCGATCTTCGCATCCACGACCAGGGCGGCCTTTTTTGCTTCCTCTGTATAAACTTCGACGAAAGCATTGAGATGCTTGTTAGCCTCTATTTTTTCCAAATAGTGGTCAACCAACTTGACGCACGTCAAACCTTCTTCACGTAGATCTCTCTGAATTTCGGCCAGCGTCAGATACTCTTTCAAGGTAATTTTTTTGTGGGGTTGTAAATAAAGAATCAGAGCCGTTAAGTGGTAGCTTAATGGCTCTGGATCAGACCTTCGATAAGATGGAAGCGTTATTTGGGGTCTTCCATGCTTTTTTCAATATTTTCCTTAACGTCTTTAGTAGCGTTCTTGAACTCATTGATACCTTGCCCCAAACCGCGCATAAGTTCTGGGATTTTCTTTGCTCCGAAGAAAAGCAACACGAACAGAGCAACCAAGAAGATTTCCTGTCCGCCCAACCCCATAATTCCTAAAACGGTTATTGATTCCATATCTGTTTCTTTTATTAATGTTTACAAAAATAACTATTCTTTTTAATAACAACCAGACCTGCCGCGACTTTTATCCGATATTAATTGTCTTCGTCGCCTTCTCCCAATCGGCGAATTTGCGGATATCGTTGCCCAGCGTCTTGATGAGCCACACCACCAAAGCCACGTCGTCGGTGATGCCGATAACCGGCAGGAAGTCAGGAATAAGGTCAATAGGAGATACGAAATAAATGAGCACAGCGACTATCGACACCAGACTTTTCCAGGGAAGCTCCTTATATTCGCCGGAGGCATAAGCCTTCACCAAGCGGAGCAGCAGCTGGACGCTGGACTGGAATTCGGCGAGGTTTCCTTTGAAGCCCACGGTCTGGAGCTTTCCAAGCACCTCTTTGGCAAGCTCGAACAAGCGGGTAGAATTTCTGGCGTAACGTCCTGCTTTCCCTTTGGCATTCTTAAAAAATATAGACTGTAAAATCCGCGAAATCATTGACTCGTCATTCATGGTACAAAGCAGGGAAAAGTGGTTGATAAAGCCATTATAACTATCATCTTACGGAAAAAATTGCGTTCCCGATGGTCGCCGGAGGTTTTGCGGCAAAAAATCAAATTCCGCTTGGTTTAAACAAATTATGTATCATACTTTTAGGAAAAAATATAAAAAGCATCAATTTCTATACAATTAACCATATTTCCCTATGAAGATTACTGTTGTAGGTGCGGGTGCGGTAGGCGCAACCACTGCCGATAATATCATTCGTCGTGAGCTGGCAGAAGAAGTGGTGTTGCTGGATATCAAAGAGGGTGTCAGCGAAGGTAAGTCACTGGATATGTACCAGACAGCAGCTTTGCTGGGATTCAACACAAAACCCATCGGCTCGACCAATGATTACGAGAAAACCAAAGGCTCGGACGTCGTGGTAATCACTTCGGGGCTGCCTCGTAAGCCGGGTATGACCCGCGAAGAGCTGATCGGCATCAATGCAGGAATTGTAAAGGGAGTTACAGAAAACCTTCTGAAATATTCGCCGAAAGCAATCGTGATCGTGGTGTCCAACCCGATGGACACGATGACTTACCTGGCCTTGAAAGAATCGGGTATTCCCAAAAAACGACTGATCGGCATGGGCGGCGCATTGGATAGCGCCCGTTTCAAAACCTACCTGGCACTGGCGATGGACGTTTCGCCACTGGATATTCACGGGATGGTAATCGGTGGGCACGGCGATACCACCATGATCCCATTGACCAGGCTTGCTACCTATAATGGCATCCCGGTAAGCCGCTTCCTCTCGGCCGACCAGCTCGAAAAAGTAGCTGCCGACACCATGGTAGGCGGCGCGACGCTCACCAAACTCATCGGTACTTCGGCATGGTATGCTCCGGGCGCTGCTACGATGATGCTCGTGGAAAGCATTGTCCGCAACCAGAAACGCATTGTCCCTTGCAGCGTTTACCTGAACGGCGAATACGGCCAGAAAGACATTTGTATGGGTGTACCGGTCGTGCTGGGTCGCGGAGGCTGGGAAAAGATCATCAACCTGCGCCTGAGCGACGCCGAAAAAGCAGCGTTTGAAAAGTCAGCGGAGGCCGTTCGGTCAATGAATGCCGCTTTGAACTTGTAAGCGACACATAAATAGCTAAAATACAGGCCGGTCCGGATTTCCGGGCCGGCTTTTTCTTTGCCCGGATATTTGGTTTTAGCGGAAGCTTGTTTTAACTTATGTTTAAATAGTATAATAAATTGATAATTTAATACTATTTATCAACAAACATTTCATCATTTAAACACACGATTTATGAAAAAAACGCTATTACTTCTGCTTCTCGTTTCTGCTTCATTTCATGCCCTGGCGCAGTCCGTAAAAGGGAAAATCACCGACGAAAAGAATGGGTCCCCGCTGCCGGGCGTGTCGATCCTCGTGCAAGGGACGAACACCGGAACCGTTACCGACGCAGATGGAAACTTCTCCCTGAATGTCGCCGACGGGAATTACAACATCGTGATTTCCTTCATCGGCTACACGCCCAAGATCATTCCGGCGATGGTTTCAGCCGGGCAATCCTCTCCATTGAATATCGCATTGGCCGAGTCCTCGGAAGTGCTGGGAGAGATTGTGGTAACCGGTTCCCGCAGCGGTGGGCGCTCGCGTATCGACTCCCCCGTTCCGGTCGATATCATACCGGTTTCGCAGATCACCAACAGTGTCGGACAGGTGGATATCAACCAGATCCTAACGTATGTGGCTCCGTCCTTCCAATCCTCACGACAGACAATCTCGGACGGTACCGACCACATCGACCCCGCGCAGCTCCGCGGCCTCGGGCCCGACCAGGTGCTTGTGCTCGTGAACGGCAAGAGGCGGCATCAGTCGTCGCTGGTGAATGTCAACGGAACAGTCAACCGCGGAACCGTCGGAACCGACTTGAATGCGATACCCGCCACTTCGGTCGAGAAAATCGAGATCCTTCGTGATGGTGCGGCTGCGCAATATGGTTCGGATGCGATTGCGGGTGTGATCAACATCATACTAAAAAGCCGCACAGGCCTGAGCGGGAATGTGTCGTACGGAGAAAATGTGACCAGCTACGACAAGAACTATATCATCAACAACAATAAGGACGCTTCCGTCAACATCTCGGATGGCGGCACCGCGCAGGTAGGCCTCAATTACGGTTTAAAGCTGTGGGAAAAGGGTTTTGTAAACATCACGGGCGAATATGTGAAACGCGGAGCGACCAACCGTACCGGCACCTACACCGGCCAGCTCTTCCCGGCTGTCGACGGCAAAGTGATCGACGACGAGATTCTGGCGCAAAGAGGCCTCACCCGCAACGACTTCGATATGCGCATCGGTAACTCGGAAGTAAAAGGCGGTGGCGTGGTAGTGAACGCCGACATTCCCATCAACACCAAGCTGGATGTGTATGCATTTGGCCAGTACAACAAGAAGAAAGGAAATGCGGCCGGATTTTACCGCTATCCGAATGGCGTACCCGCCGCCGTGCGCACCAACGTATTTGCGGTGTACCCCAATGGCTTTTTACCGGAAATCAACAGTGACGTCACCGATATTTCGGCAGCGGCAGGCATCCGGGGCAAGCTGGGCGAATGGCGTTTCGACCTCAGCAATACATTCGGCAAAAACGATTTCGATTACCGCATTACCAATTCCGTGAACTACACCCAGGCCGTATCCATCGCGAACTTCCAGCGGGAATTCAATGCGGGCGGCAATGGATTTTCGCAGAATACCATTAACCTGGATTTCGGACGGAAATTCGATGTGCTACACGGTCTCAACGTCGCCCTGGGCGCCGAGCGGCGCGACGAGAAATATACGATCACCGCCGGTGAAGAGGCCTCCTACAAAAACTACGACGTAGCCGCAGGCGTTCCTGCGGGCGCCCAGGTGTTTTCCGGTTTCTTCCCGCAGAATGCCGGGTCACACTCGCGGCACAGCATGGCGGGGTACCTGGACCTCGAACAAGACATTACCAGATCGTGGGTCCTCAGTGCCGCCCTGCGTTTCGAGAACTATTCCGACTTTGGGAACACGCTCAATTACAAAGTTTCGACCCGTTACAAAATTACCGACGGTATCGCATTACGGGCTTCGGCCAGCAGCGGGTTCCGCGCGCCATCCTTGCAGCAGCGTTATTATGCCAAAACCAATACGCTCTTCGTAACCCAGAACGGCCAGCAGGTAGCACAGGAAAGCGGGACTTTCACCAACGACAGTAAACCCGCCGAAATCCTTGGCATACCCAAGCTCAAACAGGAAACCTCTCAGAGCTACACCGTCGGAACGACCATTCAGATCAGCAATGCATTCGAGCTGACAGTCGATGCTTACCAAATCGACATCGACGACCGCATTGTGCTAACCAACAATTTCAATGACGGCGGCAATGCCAATCTCAAAGCCCAGCTCGCCGCAGCGAATGCGACGACGGCCAACTTCTTTTCGAATGCCGTGGACACACGCTCGCGCGGAATCGAGGGCGTGCTTTCGTACAACACCAAATTTGGCCGCAACCAGTCATTACGGGCAGTATTGGCAGGGACTTTTATCCAAAACAAAGTGAAGAAAGGTGCGGATGGCAAGCCCATTATCCATGCGTCGGACATTCTGATACAGACCAATCAGGTGAATACCTATTTCAACCGGGAGGATTTGAGCAGGTTCGAAATCGCAAGCCCGCGGAACAAGCAGAGCCTGACGATCAACCACAAGGCAGGTAAGTTTGGGGCAATGCTGCGGGGCGTGCGGTTCGGAGAAGTAACCTACTGGGACCCGACCATCGATCCCGGCAAACCGGAGGCATGGCCTGTGAATACATTAACGGGACAGAAAGAAACGCTCGACCAGACCTTCGGCGCCAAAATGGTAACCGATCTGGCGTTAAGCTATGATGTCGTGAAAGGCATCGGCCTCACGATCGGCGCAAACAATGTACTGGATGTGTATCAGGACAAGCATACCCATTCCGGTAATGTGAGCTCGGGCCGCTTCGTATATTCCCGGCGCGTTCAGCAAATGGGCTTCAACGGACGGTACCTGTTTGCGAGGGTTAATTTTACTTTCTAGGATATTCGTTAAGTCAATCCGGGCCGGTGCCGGCCCGGATTGGCTGTTATTAGATGGAGATCTGATACTGCAATGTCCAGCTGCCTTTGCGGCCGTCTTTCTCCAATTCGTTGGCCACAGATGCCGCTTTGTAAACCGGGCGATTCTCGTAGTTGAGTGAAAGTTTGCCATTGTGTCCTTTGATCAGCCAGTTCACGCCCAGGTTATAGATGTTGGCGGCATCCTGCAAGCGATCATAGTCACCGCGTTGTAACGACGCATAGGGCATTAGGCTGCCCTGGCTACCCAGCAAACCATCTTTTAATTTATAGCCTGCTTGCGCGTAAATCACATTACCCGTCCCGAACATCGGGTACGCGTTCCCATGCGTGCCGCCCACGCCCGCGATGGGCTGGGTAGTGCCGGTAGCGGGGTTCATAATGCCGTTGTAGCGGAGATAACCTTTACCGTAATCCGTACCGAAACACCCCAGATAAGCCGACAATGCGGTTCCCTTTTCCCTATTCAGAGGCATATCCAGGTATGCCGCCACCGACCAGAGCGTCATATTGCTGTAAAGTGTGTCGACAGCCTCCTTTCGCCAGGTTGCATTCTTCTGGGAAGTAATGCCGGCCTCCACGTTCAGGACTTTGCGCTTACCGAGGTAGGTGCCGGTCATGTACCCCGGCGTGGTGTTGTCTTCGGTATCGAAAATATTGTAAATGAATAGCCCCTGAAATTGTTTACTGTTTTTACGCTGGGAGAAAACGGAGTTCTGGTTCAGCGCAGCAGGCACAGAGCCACTCGTTTCAACCGGGAACGGATCGGCCACGGCAACGCGGTAATTGAGTTTGCCAATCTGCCCGCGGCTGTAAACGGTCAGTTTCCTGGAAAACTGGTCGGTTTGGTCGACGGTAGCCTGTGCGAAAACGGGGACATCCATGGTCATGATGGTGCCGATGCTGGGCTGCGAAAAGCGGGAGAAACCGCTCACGATCGTGAGCCCGCCTCCGAAACGGATGAAGTTATTGCCTTTCCGCTGCACTTCGTATTCACCGACGGCGTCATGAAAAAACGCGGCGATCTTGCGCTGGCTGGGCGTCCCCGCAGTATTATAAGCCGGAAATGCACTCACCTTGTTAAAGTTGTTCATCCCGAACTGCGTATAGAAGAATATCCTGTCGGTGAGCTGGCCGAATAGCTGCATACGGGTACGGCGGAGGCCAATATCGAAAGTATTGGTTTTCGGATCACTCAAAACGGTGGTGCCGGGGTTATTGTCGTTCAGCCTCAGCCATACCTGATTCGTGAATGTGAATTTCACATAATGTGAACCGGATTCGTTAAGATTGTAACGAATATCATTTCGCTTGTTGTCGTCCTGGGACATGGCGGGCTCCGCCGCGACCAGTGTGCCGAGGAGCATGAGGGAATGGATTCTTTTCATTAAGAGTACTATTGAGTTACATGCACTAACACCGCCTTAAACCCTTCTGAAAGAGCTAAAAACGACATTAATAGTTAATTGAAAATAATATTCAACACGGTAGCAAAACGACTTGCGAAAAGTCATTTCCCAAGCCGGGCCTTCAAATATAAGGCGGGCTGTGCTACTGCCATACTCTTTTGGGCGACAATCTTCCTCCCCTCCCTGGCCCAGGAAACGCCGCCGCTGATCAACTATCCGGCCACGCTTTACAAGGCCCATAATCAGAACTGGGACATCTGCCAAAGCGTCGACGAGCTGATCTATTCCGCCAACTCCGATGGATTGCTGGAACACGACGGGGCCTCCTGGAAGCTGTATCCCTTGCCCGACGGCCAGATCGTGCGGACGGTTCTTTACGACGAGCAATCAACAGAACCAGTCGGTGGGAAAGTACTGAATCGCACCACAGCACCCGAACAGCGCATTTACGTGGGTGGGTTTTCCGAGTTTGGGTATTGGAAAAAAGAAGCAGACGGACAGCTCCGATATTATTCGCTGAGCAAAAAAGCCAATTTCGCAAGCCTGAAAACAGAGGAAATCTGGCATATTCTGAAAACCCCACAATACATTTATTTCCAATCGTTCTCGAATATCTATCGGTACGACGGCAAAAACCTGAAAGAAGTAAAGAGCCCCGGCAACATCATGTTCATGCACTACGTCCGGAACCGGGTGCTGGTACAATCCATAGGGCGGGGGCTTTACGAGCTGAAAGGGGAAAAGTTTGAACCGCTATCCGGTACAGAAGGGTTGTCAGGGATGATCGTGTCCTCGATATTGCCTTTTTCAAATGGGAGAGTTCTGATTTCCACTACCAAGCACGGCCTGTTTACGTGGCAAAATGGTACGCTCAGTCCCTGGAACATCGCCATTTCCGGCGAACTGAAAAGGAACATTGTCAACCGGGCCATCGTCATGACCCGCGACAGCAGCCTGGTTTTCGGAACGATCCAGAACGGCGTTTATGTGGTTTCGAAAAATGGGACACTGCGGTACCAGTTCAACAAGGAAACCGGGTTGCAAAACAACACCGTCCTCGCTTTGGAAGAAGATGCGCAGCAACAGCTATGGATCGGGCTCGACCAGGGCATCGACATGATCAAAATGTCGTCGCCGATCATTGCCTATCAAACCAGCGATAACCCGCTCGGCTCTACTTATGCGGCGGCGATCTGGCATGGGAAACTCTACGTAGGTTCCAACAAGGGTGTTTTTGTAAAGAAATGGCTTTCACCGGAGCCCTTTCGGCCGGTATGGGGGCTCGAAGGCCAGACCTGGGCCCTCAAAGTAATCGACGATCAGCTGTTGTGCGGCCATAACGACGCCACTTACCGGATTTCGGAAAGCGGCGTAACCAAAATCTCGAATATCAATGGCGGCTGGGTATTCATGCCGATGCGAAACGGAAGCGATACGCTTCTGCTCCAGGGCGCCTACGTGGGCTTGCATGTATACCAAAAAGACGCGAAGGGGATCTGGACCTACGCGTACCCGGTCAAAAAACTACCGCCCATCCCGATCCGGCAGATTGCACGCGACAATTCGGGCACATTCTGGCTCGGGCATGCATACAAAGGCTTGTTCCAGGCCAAACTGACGCCGGCATTGGATTCGGCGTTATCCTGGAAAGAGTTTAAAGCACCGCAGGAGCTGCCGAGCGAATTCTCCATCGAAGTCGTCCAATGGCTGAACGGCCAGGTACGCGTACGCTCCGGCAACCGCTTTTTCCAGCCGGCTACTTCCGGCAAGCTGGTCGTGAGCAGCGACTTTTCGAAGGAAGAAGAGGATTACAAGGTGCGTACCGGCCTGCACGGCGACTGGTTCAAGGTATTCATGAACCGCGTGGCGTTCTATCAACCCGGTAAAAAAACGCGGAACCTCCCGCTCACGCTCGTGCGCAACAGCGAAACCGTGGTGCCACTTTCGGAAGATTACTATTTCTTCTGCCTCGACAATGGCTACGCATTGTACAACCGCAAATCGCCCGACGAGCCAAACGAGGCCGCGGGCCCGCCGGTGGTCCGGAAAGTCGCCAACCTGCGTAACCTGAACGAAACCTTCGCGATTTCGGGCGGCCCCTCCCTCCCGGCAGAAGTGCGCTCGCTCCGCATTGCATTTGCATTACCGGTGTACGGCCAGAACGTGCAATACAAATACCGCCTCAAAGGCCTCACCGATCAATGGTCGGAATGGACGGACCAGAGTTTTGTGGAATTTACGAACCTGGAATCGACCGACTATATTTTTGAAATACGCAGCAGCCTCAACGACACCATCGGCACGTACCATTTCGGCGTGAAACCTTACTGGCGCGAGACATTGCTTGCCAAGATACTTTTCGCTGTACTGGTTGCATTGGCTTTGGCCGCATTAATCCTGTATCAGGAAAAACGGCTTGCCCGCCACCGCCGGAAACTGATCGAAGAGCAGGAGGAAAAACTGCGCCAGCAACGCCTTTCCAGCGAAAGGAAAATCATGCAGATCCAAAACGAAAAGCTCCAAAGCGAAATCCAGAGCAAGAGCCAGCAATTGAGCAATGTGGCGATCAACGTGGTGAAGAAAAACGAGATCCTGGAAGAGATCCGCGACGAGCTGAAACAGGTGAAGGCGGAAATGGGACAACAGCTTCCCAACATTCATTACCAGAAACTCCTGCATAGTATCGAACGAAACGTCGCCGGCAAGGACGACTGGGTTTTATTCGAACAAAATTTCGATGAAGTACACGAACAATTCTTCAAACGGCTTCGCCAGATATACCCTACCATTTCCCCTTCCGAGCTCCGGCTCGCCGCATGCCTCCGCATGAATCTTTCCACCAAAGAAATGGCCCCGGTGCTGGGGATTTCTGTTCGTGGTGTAGAAATCAAGCGATACCGACTTCGCAAAAAGCTTGGATTGGACAACGATGCCAATCTCGCCCAATTTATGATGGACATTTGACGCAATTGCACTAATCCATCAATGACCCCTGTTTTGTACCAGCAAACCTTGCATTATTCTCATTGATGTAGTGGTGATGTAGTCCTTTATTTGATTCCTCCCCCGCTTGGAACTTAATTTTGAAGTCAATAAATTCTTATAATAATTCAATCACCAATTTGAAACTGATGAAAACTATTGTACGATTACTGTACATGCTCGTTTTCCTGGCACTAGGAAGTTTCTCCTACGCGCAGGAAATAAATGTGACTGGGAAAGTCACTTCGAGTGCCGACAATTCGGCGCTGCCGGGCGCCAGCGTGCTCATCAAAGGCACTACTACCGGTGTACCTACCGATGCCGATGGTAACTACGCTATAAAAGTCCCGTCTCCCCAATCCGTTCTCGTTTTCTCGATGATCGGGATGACTACCCAGGAAATCACGGTGGGTAACCAAACCACCCTGAACGTAGCGCTTCTGGAAGACGCGAAAGCATTGAATGAAGTACTGGTAGTGGGCTACGGTTCTCAGAAAAAACTCGACGTTACGGGTGCAATCACGCAGATTAAAGGTACCGAGATCTCGAAGCAGCCTTCCATGAACGCCGTGAGCGGTTTGCAGGGTAAGGTTGCCGGGGTGCAGATCAACAACTCGGGTAAACCGGGCGAGGCACCGCAAATCCGTATCCGCGGTGTCGGAACGGCCTACGGTAGCGCTAACCCATTATACGTGGTCGACGGGGTTTGGTTCGACGATATCAGCTTCCTTAACTCGGGCGATATCGAAAGCATGAACATCCTGAAAGACGCATCCAGCCAATCTATCTACGGGGTGCGTGCGGCGAACGGGGTGGTTTTGATCACCACCAAAAAAGGCAAATCAGGACAGCCGATTATCGATTACAACGGCTTTGTAGGTTATCAGAAAGTGACCAACCAGATCAAAATGGCGAATGCGAATGAGTATGCCACGATGATCAACGAATTGAGCCGCATTAACGGAAAATCAGATATCCTCGATCCTACGCAATTCGGCGAGGGCACCGACTGGTACCACCAGATCCTCCGCAATGCATTTGTGACCAACCACCAGCTTTCGATCAGCGGCGGCGGCGAAAAATCGACCTACAACTTCTCGCTTGGCTACCTGGATCAGGACGGTATTGTTGAAAAGAACAATTTCAAACGTTACACAGCCCGTTTGCAAAACGATTTCCAGGTGCTGAAAAACCTGAAAGTGGGTTACTCTGCAACCGGTTCTTTCAGCAAGTCGAGAGATGAAGCGGGCGGTATTTTCCGCCAGCTGTATGCAGCAGGTCCGGTAGTTCCGGTTTATTATGCCGACGGCACCTACGGCGATCCTACCGATTACAACCTCGGCGACGGTAACAACTTCAACCCGCAGGTTACGGTTGATTTCTACAACCAGAATACCAAAAAGACGCTTCTTACAGGTAATGCGTATGCAGAGCTCAACATATTGAAAGGCCTGACATTCCGCACCAGCCTCGGTGGACGTTACGGACAAGACGAAACCCGTACCTACGTACCGCAATATGTTGCTACTTTCAAACAACGCAACACCACCAGCTTCCTCGAATTCGTACGTCCGCAGACACGCTACTGGATCTTTGAAAATACATTGACCTACACCAAAGATTTCGGCGACCACAGCATTACAGCCCTTTTGGGTCAGTCGGCACAGCGTGACCAATCTTATAAACTGACTGCCAATGCATTGAATGTACCCTATTCCAGCGAAGGTGACCTTTACCTGGCATTGGGTAGCGCGGACGGCCGTAACGTGAAAGACGAAGGCGATCTCGGAACTTATGCTTCCTACTTCGGTCGAGTGAACTACTCTTTCGGCGAGCGCTATATGTTGAATGCTTCTCTCCGTGCCGATGGTTCTTCCAAATTCTACCAGGGTGGCAATGCCTGGGGTTACTTCCCTTCCGTGGGTGCAGGCTGGGTGATCAGCAATGAAAACTTCATGAAAGACCAGACGATTTTCGATAACCTGAAAATCCGCGGTAGCTGGGGTAAAATCGGAAATGCTTCGGTTCCTTCCAACTTGTCGACGCTCACGGTGGCAACCGGTGGCGGCCTGGCGGCGATCTTCGGTGGTCAGCTGAATACCGGTGCCAGCATCAACTCCATTATCCCTCCCACTACTTACTGGGAACGCGGTGTGGGTACCGACGCGGGTATCGAGGCTTCGTTCCTGAAATCACGGTTGACAGTTGAATTGGATTACTATATCAAGAAAACCGAACGTGCGATCTTCGACATTCCGGTACTTTCCTCGATTGGTACCAGTTCGGGACGTATCGTGGGTAACCAGGCCGACTTCCAAAACAAAGGGTTTGAATTTGCTTTGAACTGGCGCGACGAGATCGGCAAGGACCTTTCTTACAGCATTGGTTTCAACGGCGCGGTCAACAACAACAAAGTGCTTTCGGTATCGTCCGGTGCCAACCCTATTTATGATGGTGGTGTAGGGCTTACCAGCGGCGCGCTCGCCACACGCACCCGCGTAGGCGACCCGATCGGTTCATTCTACGGTTACGTGGTAGACGGTATTTTCCAGAACCAGGAAGAGATCAAAAACTCGGCACAACCCAATGCAAAACCGGGTGATTTCAGATACCGCGATATCAGCGGAACCAATGGCGTTCCTGACGGAACGATCTCCGGCCTCGACCGCCAGGTAATCGGTAACCCGAACCCTAAATTCACTTACGGTATCAATACCAGCTGGACCTACAAAAACGTCGACCTGATGCTCGATTTCCAGGGTGTTGCCAAAGTGGACATCTACAATGCCAACATGGGATGGCGCTATGGTAATGAAAACTTCACCAAAGATTTCTACGACAACAGATGGCACGGCGAAGGTACTTCGAACACCTACCCTTCTGCCAACATCGGCGGCGGCCAGAACTACCTGCCCAACACCTTCTTCGTACAAAGCGGCAGCTATTTCCGGGTTAGAAATGCGCAAATCGGCTACACATTCCCGCAGGCATTCAACGAAAAGCTGAAAATCCGCAAGCTGCGTCTGTATGCGAATGCGCAAAACCCTTTGAACTTCTTTAAATACAAAGGCTTGTCGCCAGAAGTAAGAGCCAACGAAAACAAACCGACCCAAGCCGGTATCGACGCCAACGTGTACCCGCTTTCAGCGACCTACAACTTTGGTATTAATGTCACTTTCTAAGATTACAAGCGATATGAAAAATATAAATTTTAAAACCAATTTGAAGCAGAAAGGGCTATACCTCGGGCTTGCAGCGCTCCTGATCGTCCCTTCCTCTTGCAGCGACAGCTTCCTCGACGTTGATCCGCAGGGTAAACAAGCCGGTGCCGTGTTCTGGGAAAGTGAAGCGGATGCTACCAAAGCCGTCAATGCGATGTATGCCAACCTCCGGAGCTGGAACAATACCGCCTTTGGCCCCATTGCCCTGGAAAGTATGGGCTCCGACGATGTCGAAAAAGGCAGTACTCCCTCGGACGCGACTTTCTTCAACCTGTATGATACTTTCACGGTAGGTTCCACAGACGGACAACTTGGCGGTTTCTGGGAAGGACAATACCAGAATATCAACTACGCCAACCAGGTGATCACCAATATCCCGGCGATCAGCATGGATGAGAACCTGAAAGCGAGATACCTGGCGGAAGCCAAATTTGTACGTGCTTACTCGTATTTCAGGCTCGTGAGGGCATTTGGCGATGTGCCTTTGCGATTGAGCCTCCCCAAAGACGCTTCGGAATACAACCTGGCCCGCACGCCCAAAGCAGACGTGTATGCAGCCATTGAAAAAGACCTGAGCGAAGCCGCTTCGGTATTGCCGCTGAACTACGGTGCCGCCGATCTCGGCCGTGTGACCAAAGGCGCCGCATGGTCGCTGCACGCGAAAGTTTCGATGTACCAGGCCAAATGGCAGCAGGTTTTCGATCTCACAACCCAGGTAATCAACTCCGGCCAGTATTCGCTCTTCGCCGACTACGAGGCATTGTTCCGCGTGGCTAACGAAAACTCGACCGAATCGATTTTCGAGATCCAGAACGAACTGATCCCTTCCAACAAGGATGCATCGAACTCGCAATACTCCCAGGTACAGGGCGTACGTGGCGTAACAGGTGGCGGATGGGGCTTCAATGTTCCAACCGAGGCGCTTTCGAAGTCGTTTGAGGCTGGCGACCCACGCCGCGACGCGACCATCATTTACCGTGGTGAAACTACCCCGGCAGGCGATGCTATCCCGGCAACCGGCGACAACCCGATGTACAACCAGAAGTCGTATGTGCCGTTCAAGCTGTACGTAACCGGGTTTAATGAAGGTTCGCAGCAAAATGTGCGTGTGATCCGGTACGCGGAAGTGCTTCTGATGAATGCGGAGGCCGCCAACGAAATCGGCAATAACACCACGGCGCTCGCTTCGCTGGAACTGGTGCGTGCCCGTGCGAGAGGCACCAGCAAAACCATCCTGCCAAAAGTGACTACCACCGACAAAACCGCATTGCGTACCGCAATCTGGAACGAACGCCGCTCGGAGCTCGCGATGGAATTCGACCGCTATTTCGATGTGATCCGCCAGGGACGCGGCACCGAAATCTTCGGGCCAAAAGGCTGGAAAGCCGGCAAAAACGAAGTATGGCCGGTCCCTCAGAACGAAATCGACCTTAGTGCAGGCGTACTGACCCAGAACCCAGGTTATTAATCCCAAACCACGATCTATCGATGAAAACTTTTAAGAATAAACTGACCGTAGCATTGTGTGCAATGACGGTGCTCGGCGTGACCTCTTGCTACGAAAAGTTCGATCCCGAAAGTTACGCGCCGAGCGTGACGATCGGGGGCTTTACCAGCTCCGACGAAATCGCGAAGGCTAACCTGGTGGCGCATTTCCCTTTTGACGGAAATTATTCGGATGTGGTTTCCAATACGGCCGGAACCAACACCGGTACCACATTCGCGAACGGATTGAAAGGGCAGGCCATGAAAGGGGCCAAAAACGGTTACGTTCTTTTCGACCCGACGACAGCGATCCTCGGCTTGAAGAGTTTTACCATGACCTATTGGGTGAACAGCCCGTCGACCAAATCCGCAGGCGGCATTATCGGTCTGGTGGGCTTGTCTCAAACAGACGGATTCTGGGGTAACATCGAGACTTTCTTTGAAAATGGCGGTACCGATACCGACGGGATTTTCAAGGCGCACATCCAGAATGACAAGAAGGATACCTGGATCGCGAAGGAAGGTATTGTGAACCTTTACAACTCCTGGACGCATATCGCATTGTCGTACGACGCCACTTCATCAACGCTGAATATATATGTGAACGGTTCCAAAACGGCTACCAGCACGGTAGCCAGCTTTGGTGACCTGAAATGGCAGAAACCAGGCAAAATGGTATTCGGTACCGTACAATTCCAGACTAAACCGAGCCTTACCTCGGGTGCTTCCTCGCAGGATTGGGCAAGCTACCTGACAGGCCTGCTCGACGAAGTGCGGATTTACAACGTCGCTTTGAAAGATGCCGAAGTAGATGCACTGGTTAAACTGGAATCAAGAGGGAAATAATGCCTTTCAAACACCTTCTTCTTTTTTGTGCAATTATATGGCTCGGGGTTTCCTGCAAATCGGAAAAGGAAGACCCCGGGCCATCCAATCCCGGGATACCCACCTCGTTCGGGTTCAACAGCCTGAAAGTAAATGGGGCCTATTCCGGATTTAAATACAAGGATGTAAACCTGAAACCCAAAGTCAGGTTTACATTTTCCGCCCCGCTCAGCAATGCGACCATCGCGAGCGGGGTTACCTTCCGATCCGCTGCGGGCGAAGCCGTTCCATTTACTTCCAGCCTGGAAGGCGGCGACAGCTCGGTAGTGATCACTCCTTCGGCCGATTTAAAATACCTCACAAGCTACTCCGTAACCGCTACCAAGGCATTGAAATCCAAAGCCGGGGGAATGCTGCTGAACGAGGTCAAAGTTGAATTGATTACCGCGCTGGACTCTACCGACAAGTTTCCGGTTATCAGCGACGAAGCGTTGCTAACCCTGGTGCAGCAACAAACATTCAAATACTTCTGGGATTTCGCGCATCCTGTGAGCGGGCTCGCCCGCGAGCGCAACACCTCCAGCGACATCGTAACCTCCGGCGGAAGCGGCTTCGGGATTATGACCATCCCCGTGGCTATCGAGCGCAAGTTCATCACACGGGCACAGGGTTTGGAGAGAATGCAAAAGGTCGTCGGTTTCCTGAAAAAGGCGCAGACCTTCCACGGTGCTTTTCCTCATTGGCTTAACGGCGCTACCGGCGTCGCAGTACCGTTCAGTACCAAGGACAATGGGGCCGACCTGGTCGAAACTTCTTTCCTGGTGCAGGGCTTGCTTACTGCGCGGCAGTATTTCAATGAAAGTAATGTTGCCGAAACCGCATTACGCGCCGACATCAATGCGATCTGGGAAGCGGTGGAATGGGACTGGTTCCGGAAAGGTACCGAAAATGTGCTGTACTGGCACTGGAGCCCCGATTACGGCTGGGAAATGAACCACCAGATCAGAGGCTGGAACGAGTGCCTGATCACCTATGCACTGGCAGCCTCCTCGCCTACGCACGGCATCGGCAAAGCAGTTTACGACAATGGCTGGGCGGGTAACACCACATTTGCGAACGGGAAGGAATACTACGGCGTCACATTGCCGCTCGGCGAGGCCCTTGGCGGACCGCTGTTCTTCTCGCATTACTCGTTCCTAGGCTTAAACCCAACCGGCCTCAGCGACCGTTTTACCAATTATTTTACCCAAAACAAGGCCCATACCCTCATCAACTATAACTATTGCAAAGCAAATCCGCAGCAATATTACGGATACAGCGACCAATGCTGGGGACTTACCGCCAGCGACATTCCGAACGGATACAATGCCAACTCCCCGAGCAACGACAAAGGGGTGATTACGCCTACGGCCGCATTATCCGCATTCCCGTACACGCCCGCGGAGTCGATGAAGGCATTAAAGTTCTTTTACTACAAACTGGGCGATAAGCTCTGGGGAGAATACGGTTTCCACGACGCGTTCTCGCTGGATCAGTTGTGGTTCGCCGATTCGTACCTGGCCATCGACCAGGGGCCGATTGTGGTGATGATCGAAAACCATCGCACGGCATTGCCCTGGAAACTTTTCATGAGTTGCCCCGAGGTGAAGACCGGCCTTACGAAGCTGGGGTTCAGCAGTCCGGCGCTTTAACAAAACTTATCCCGCCATTAAACATTACTCGACTATGAAGTTATACTTCCAATTACTATTATGCCTCGCGCTATTTGCCGGTTCACAGGTGGATAGCCAGGCGCAAAAGAAAAAGCCGACAGCCGCAAAACCAGCGGCATTCAATCCGGTTGATCGTCCCAAAAACCTTTCGGATACCGCATTGCTGGAACTCGTTCAGAAGCAGACGTTCCGGTACTTCTGGGAATTCGGCCATCCGGTAAGTGGCCTGGCGCGCGAGCGCAGCAACATCGCATTCGATTATGGCGATGAAGTTTGTACCATCGGCGGTACCGGCTTTGGTGTGATGGCAATGGTGGTCGCGGCGGAGCGGCAATGGCAGCCCCGCGATTCCGTAGCCGCGCGATTGTTGAAAATGGTTAAATTCCTCTCCAAAGCGGATCATTACCATGGCATTTTCCCGCACTGGCTCAATGGCGCTACGGGCAAGATCATCCCGTTCGGCCGGAAAGACGATGGCGGTGACCTGGTTGAATCTTCCTTCCTTTTCCAGGGACTTCTCGCAGTAAGGCAATACTTCGACCGCGACAATGCACTCGAAAGAGAACTTCGCAGCCGCATTACCTGGATATGGAACGAAGCCGAGTGGGACTGGTACACCCGCGGCAACCCGAACCAACTCTATTGGCACTGGAGCCCCAACAACGGCTGGGCTATGAACTTCGAACTGCGCGGCTATAATGAGACGTTGATCACCTACATCATGGGCGCCGCATCTCCCCGCTACCCGATCACCCGCCAGGTTTACGACAAATGCTGGGCACAAAGCGACCATTTCCGCAACGGCAAAGAGTATTATGGCGTGAAACTGCCGCTTGGCTTCGATTATGGCGGACCGCTGTTCTTTACGCATTATTCCTTCCTCGGCCTCGATCCGCGCCATTTGAAAGATCAGTACGCCAATTACTGGGAACAAAATGTGAACCATTCGCTCATCAACTACAAGCACTGCGTCGCCAACCCGGGCAAGTTTAAAGGGTATGGTGAAAACAACTGGGGACTAACCGCGAGCGACACCTACAATGGCTACAACGCCCATTCCCCGACGAACGACTTCGGTACTATCACCCCTACGGCGGCATTGTCGTCGTTCCCATACACGCCCGAGCAATCAATGAAGGCTTTGCGCCATTTCTACGACGACCTGGGGGATAAAATCTGGTCGGAATACGGCTTTACAGATGCATTCAACGAAACGCAGAACTGGTATGCCCAATCACACCTGGCCATCGACCAGGGGCCGATCATCGTGATGATCGAAAACTACCGCTCCGGCCTGCTCTGGAAGCTGTTCATGAAGGATCCGGAAGTCCGGGAAGGTTTGAAAAAACTCGGATTTGAAAGCCCTTCATTGGGCATATCCAGCAGAAATTAACCGCTTTTTAGCTAATATTCACAGGAAGACCGGCCACAAGCTGGTCTTTCTGTTTTATAGAATATAATTGTACCTTGATACCGTTTTTGAAGAGCAAATGGTGTGCTAATCTAAACGTCAATCAACATGAAACCACTCTACTACAAAGCTGCATTGCTGATCTCGCTGAATGCATTCGCGTTACAGGGATCGGCACAGATATGGACGGTTTCCGAGCCGGAAAACCTGCCCAAGAAACGGCACGAAAACGCAATGGCTACCGCTAACGGTAAGCTTTACCTGCTCGGCGGGCGCGGTATCAAGCCGGTGGATGAATACGATTTCAAAAAGGATTCCTGGAAAAGCCTGGCACCTTCGCCCCTCGAAATGAGCCATTTCCAGGCCGTTAGCTATAAGAATGAAATTTACGTGCTCGGCGCATTCACGGGCGGCTACCCGCACGAGGTCCCGATCCCGGATATCTACATTTTCAATCCCGCCAAAAACGAATGGCGCAAAGGAGCAACCATTCCCGAAAACCGCAGGCGCGGCGCGGCAGGTGCATTTACGCTGAACGACAAGATTTACCTCGTTTGTGGTATACAGGACGGCCATTGGGATGGCCAGGTGACCTGGTTCGATGAATTCGATCCGGCCACCGGTACCTGGAAAACGCTCGCAGACGCGCCCCGCCCGCGCGATCACGTGCAAGTGGCTGTGCTGGACAACAAACTTTACGTGGCAGGCGGACGCCTCTCCACCGCGCGCATCAATCAGGTTTTGAATACGGTTATCAAAGAGGTGGATGTTTATGATTTCAAAACCGGCAAATGGACGACGCTGGACCCATCGAATAACCTTCCTACCCTTCGCGCAGGAAACACCGCGGTTGTTTTCAACAATAAGGTACTCATCATCGGTGGCGAAAGCGACGCGCACCAGGAGGCACACAACGAGGTAGAGGCATTCAACCCGCAAACCCAGAAATGGGAGCGGCTTCCTTCCCTTCACCAGGGACGGCACGGTACACAGGCAGTGGCTCTCAACAAGAAAATATACATTGCAGCGGGCTCGGCCAATCGCGGTGGCGGCCCGGAACTGAACGACATGGAAATACTCGATAAATAATACACTTCATTACTAACCCCAACTCAAATGCTCAAAAAACTCGCCGGTATCGGTCTGCTGTTTGTTTCACTCACTTCTTTCGCGCAGCAAAAGACATTTACCCACGCCGACACACTAAGAGGCTCCATCACGCCGGAACGCGCATGGTGGGACCTGAACTATTACCATCTCAGCGTGAAACCCAATGCGAACGACAGTACGCTAACCGGCAGCACGGTCATCAGGTACAAAGTATTAAAGCCCTATCAAACCATGCAGGTGGATTTACAGGAACCCTTGCAGATAACCAAAGTCGTGCAGGACGGCGAAGCCCTCACCTACCGCCGGGACGGCAATGCATTTTTTATCACATTGAAGAAAAAGCAGGAAACCGGCAAAATGGAAGCATTGGAGGTATTCTACGCCGGCAAACCCCGTCTCGCGAAACGCCCGCCTTGGGACGGCGGCGTACAATGGGTACCCGATGGAAAAGGCAATACCATCATTTCGACATCCTGCCAGGGACTGGGCGCAAGCGTTTGGTGGCCATGCAAAGACCATATGTACGACGAGCCCGACAGCATGCTCATCAGCATGACCGTCCCTAAAAATGTCATGGATGTATCGAACGGCAACCTGCGATCGGTCGTCGAGAATAGCGACAATTCGCATACCTTCAACTGGATCGTCAAAAACCCGATCAACAATTACGGGGTGAATATGAATGTGGCCAACTACGTAAGCTGGAAAGAGACATTCAAAGGCGAAAAAGGGGATTTGCAGCTCAGCTACTATGTGCTGCCTCAGAACCTCGAAAAAGCGAAAGAGCAGTTCAAGCAGGCTCCTAAGATGCTGAAAGCATTCGAACACTGGTTCGGCCCGTATCCTTTTTATGAAGACGGCTACAAGCTCGTGGAGGTGCCCTACCTCGGCATGGAACACCAGAGCTCGGTTACATATGGCAATGATTATAAAATGGGTTACCGCGGCCGCGATTTATCGAATACCGGCTGGGGATTAAAATGGGACTTCATTATCATCCACGAGAGCGGTCACGAATGGTTTGCCAATAACATCACCTACAAGGACGTGGCCGACATGTGGGTACACGAGAGCTTCACCAACTATTCCGAAAATTTGTACACGGAGTATTATTTCGGGAAAAAGGCTGGGGAGGATTATGTGATCGGCACCCGCGAGCTGATCGCCAACGATATTCCTATCGTAGGTATTTACGGGGTTAATCAGGAAGGCTCGAAGGACATGTATTACAAGGGCGGGAATATGCTCCATACCATTCGCCAGATCGTGAACGACGATGAGAAGTGGCGCCAGATTCTCCGCGGATTGAACAAGACATTCTACCATCAGACTGTGGATGGCTCACAGATTGAAAATTACATCAGCGAGCATGCCGGAAGAAATCTTTCAAAGGTTTTCGATCAGTATCTGCGGGATGTGCGGATACCTGTTTTCGAGTATGCATTCACCGGCAAAGGTTTGCAATATCGATGGATCAATACCGTCGAGAACTTCGATATGCCTGTCAGAGTGAAGCTTGCAAGCGGGAAAGAGGAATTTCTTTACCCAACCAACGATTGGAAAACGCTGAAAGTAAAAGGGGATAAGTCGTTGACCGTCGACCGGAATTTCTACGTGGAAGCCAGGGAGAGCAAGCAGGCTTCTTTATAAATCCCAGCATTCCATAATCAGAAGGTCGCCCTTCTGAGCAGAAACCCTGACCATGCCATCAGCCTCGGCTTCATTACTGCTGCCGGTCCTGTGCCCCATCGTCAGGGTTTCTTGATGTAGATTGTATTTTAATCCGCTCGTTTCGATGCCCTCTACCGTTCCCACCGGTATGAGTGAAATGGGTGTCCCGGCGGTATACCATTTTTCAAAGGTACCCGTGAGCGGGAAAATCTTGGAGTAGTCATCCAGCAGCACCAGCTTGATTTTGTCCTTGTAGCGCACCAGATCCGTGATATTCGTAATAGCGTGATCTGCCCGGCGTCCCGTGGCCCAAACGACGTTAGCGGCCGGAAAACCGCGTTCAATTAAAAACTCAATGGCCTTGTTGAGGTCCGTCTTTTCCTGGTCCGGCGTGTTCACAATCTCCAACGGATGCTGCCGCTCGCGGATTGTTTCAAAGTCATGCACCACATCAAAATCGCCCAGCCAGGCATCCACCTTGATACCCAGGTCCAGCACGCGATAAATGGCATGATCGAGCACTACGATGAACGGGCTCCATTCCAACAATTGACCTAGCAATTCCGGAGAGCAGGCCTCCCCATTAGCAATAATCAAAGCAGGCTCCTGCTTCTCCCGAACAATATGGTGTGATGACATTAAATTATTCTGGTTTTTATCAACTCCACGAGGCTCTCGACCCCAATAGTTAGCCTGTCGAGCCGGCCTTTGATTTCGATAACCTCTGTTTTGAGTTGAGCAACATCGGTTTTAAGTTCGGCAACATCCGTTTTAAGTTGAGCAACATCCGTTTTAAGACCGGCAACATCCGTTTTAAGTTCGGTAATGTCGGATTTCACAAGGCGAAACTCAGCACGCATTTCGCTGAATCCGTTGTTAACTGTGGTTGTCAAAGTAGCTAATCCTGCTGCTATCATCTCTATCTGTTTTCCATGTTCAACAGTAACATTTTCAAGCTGCTCGATACGTTGTTCCAGATACATGTTATATGTGTTTATAGTGTATAAAATGAATTTCAGACCGATGCAATCCCGGACGTTTATTTATACGCTACATTCTACAATTGGTAACATCATTCAGAACATTTTTTTAAACCCCGAGCGCCTTCGCCCGGTTCCAGTAAATATCCATTTCGTCCAGTGTCATATCCGACAGTGATTTGCCGTCGGCCTTCGAGGCTTCTTCCAGGTATTGAAAACGGCTTATAAACTTCTTATTGGTACGTTCGAGTGCCGTTTCCGGATTAATATCTACAAATCTTGAGTAATTCACCAAGGAGAACAGCAGGTCTCCAAATTCGCCTTCGGCTTCCTTTTGATCAACTACATCGGTAGTTTCTATATCAAAGTTCGCCTTAAACTCATGCAACTCCTCCTCTACCTTAGCCCATACCTGCTGCTTTTCATCCCAGTCAAAGCCGACACCTCTGGCTTTTTCCTGGATGCGCATCGCTTTCACGAGCGCGGGCAGGGAGCCGGGCACACCCGACAGCACCGATTTGTTACCTTCCTTCAATTTCAGTTTCTCCCAGTTCTGCTTGACGGCCTCTTCGGTATCAGCCACAAAATCGCCGTAGATATGCGGATGGCGGGCAACGAGTTTATCGCAAATGCCATGCAAAACATCCTTAATGTCAAAGTTGTAGGTCTTACCCTCCCCTTTTTCCGAACCGATTTTGGCATAAAAAACAATATGCAGCAACACGTCCCCCAATTCCTTCTGAATTTCAGGGAGGTCATTCTCCAATATCGCGTCTGAAAGTTCGTAGGTTTCTTCGATCGTCAGGTGCCGCAGACTTTCCATGGTCTGCTTTCTGTCCCAGGGACATTGCTCCCGAAGTTCATCCATGATCGTCAACAAACGGTCGAAAGCCATGAGCTGTTGCTGGCGGCTTTCGGGCAGGTCACTGAATTGTTTTTCCATACCGCAAAGATACGGCGAAACCCGTTACTGCCCCGGCACCAGCGGTAATTTAAGGGCCGTTTGAATGAGGTTGCTCGTGCATTTGGCGACGATCCGGCCATGGGTATTCACCAGTTGCCCTTCTACATGTATAATATTTTTCCCGGCGCGGATAACCTCCGATTTCGCCACCAGCACATCCCCAGCCACAGCAGGATTGAGAAAATCGCAGTTCAGATTGACGGACGTGAAGCCAAACTCCCGCCCGAGGGCATACACCATCGTCCCCACAATATCGTCGAGAATGGTGGCGGCAATGCCGCCGTGCAAAGTCCCCATCGGGTTGCACATATCCTCCCGCACCCGATACTCTACCTCCATCGCGCCTTCTTCGATCAAAAGGAGGACGCCATCGAGCCATTTGGCTACGGGCGAAAAATGCTGGTCCATAGGCTTGCCGATGAACTGCCGGAGGAAAGACAGCCGCTTGTTTTCTGTTTGCGGGTCTATCTGCGTGTGTGTGTTCATAGATGTCAGAATGATTTGAATAGTTATGAATGCGATTTTTAAAAATAGTAATTATCGTAGAAAAATTGATGGTTACGAGTCAATGCTATGGATTTTATTGTTACGTATCGAAGGTTATTACTACCTTTGCCGGAGTTTTTTGCCAGAGATAAATGCTTACTCATATATGAATTTTACGTTATCGCAGGTTCCCGAGCGTTCCCAGAAACCCAGAACAAAAGGACTTACCATGGTGATGGACAAAGGGCTGAGTGTCAGGGAAACAGAAGATATGCTGTCCACCGCAGCGCCTTACATTGATATCGTAAAACTGGGTTGGGCCACTTCGTTTGTCAGCCCGAACCTGAACGAGAAACTGGCGGTATATAAAAATGCCAATATTCCGGTGTATTTCGGGGGAACGCTGTTCGAAGCGTTCGTGGTCAGAAACCAGTTTGAAGATTACCGCAAGTTACTGGATAAATATCAACTGTCTCACGCAGAGGTTTCCGACGGCTCCATTGAAATGCCGCAGGATGTTAAATGCGAATATATCCACAAGCTTTCCCAGCAGGTGACCGTTCTTTCAGAAGTAGGCTCCAAGGATGAAAACAAAATCATCCCTCCTTATAAATGGATCCAGCTCATTAAATCGGAGTTGCAGGCAGGCGCGTGGAAAGTGATTGGTGAAGCCCGTGAATCGGGGAATGTGGGGTTGTTCCGTGCAAGCGGCGAGGTTCGCCAGGGTCTCGTGGAAGAAATTCTGACAGAAATTGCATTTGAAGATATGATCTGGGAAGCTCCCCAGAAATCACAGCAGGTATGGTTTGTGAAACTGCTCGGCGCCAATGTCAACCTGGGCAACATCGCTCCAAGTGAACTGATCCCGCTCGAAACGATCCGCCTCGGTCTGCGCGGAGATACTTTCAACCACTTCCTGAATACCAAGACGAAACAGAAGTGGAAAATCGATTCCAAATAAGTCAGGACTCATAAAAACAGATTGTCAACTTAACGTATAGCTATGGAATTTTTAACGCAGTTCATTGATTTCTTCCTCCACCTCGATAAGCATTTGTTCAACATCGTGGAAGAATACGGTACACTCACTTATGTCATTCTGTTTTTGATTGTCTTCACCGAAACCGGCCTGGTGATCATGCCGCTGCTCCCCGGTGACTCGCTCCTTTTTGCCGCCGGCGCCATCGCAGCCAACGAAACTACCGGCCTGAACGTGTGGCTGATCATCATTATCCTCATTATCGCGGCATTGATGGGTGATAACGTCAACTATTTCATTGGCAAAACCTTCGGTGGACAGATCAAGAAGCGCGAAAAGATATTGTTCCTGAAAAGAGAATACCTTGAAAAAACCGAGGCATTCTACGAAAAACATGGCGGTAGCACTGTAATCATGGCCCGGTTCATTCCCATCGTCCGCACCGTGGCGCCGTTCGTAGCAGGTGCAGGCAGCATGAATTATTCGAGATACATCATTTTCTGCATCGTAGGCGCATTGCTTTGGGTGCCTACCCTGACATTGCTCGGCTACTTCTTCGGAAATATGGAGATTGTTAAAAAGAATTTCGAACTGGTTATTTTCGGTATCATCGGAATATCTATCCTTCCAATGATTTTCTCTTATCTGAAAAGCCGCTTTGCAAAGCCGAGTGCGGCTTAGTCGGCAAAGAGCTTTGCATTAATATTTAATAGAAAACCCCGCTAGTATTGTACTAGCGGGGTTTTTCTTTGTATTTCAATCAACTTTACGATCTCGAATAATTCGGCGCTTCTTTCTGGATCATGATATCGTGCGGGTGGCTTTCTTTCACACCAGCCGAAGTGATTTTCACGAACTGTGCATTCTGCAACGATGCGATATCGCCGGCGCCGCAGTAGCCCATTCCCGCTTTCAAACCTCCCACCATCTGATAGATGATCTCGGAAACCTTACCTTTGAACGGTACGCGACCCACGATACCTTCCGGAACCAGTTTCTTCACATCGTCTTCCGCATCCTGGAAGTAACGGTCTTTCGAGCCATCTTCCATCGCCTCAACCGATCCCATTCCGCGGTAAGCTTTGAACTTACGTCCTTCATAAATTACAACCTCACCCGGCGCTTCGTCGCTACCAGCGAGCATCGAGCCGATCATGATCGTGCTTGCTCCGCCAGCCAATGCTTTGGTCATGTCGCCGGAGAAGCGGATACCGCCGTCGGCGATAACCGGAACGCCCGTACCTTTGAGGCCTTCTGCCGCCCACATTACTGCCGTAAGCTGAGGGACACCGATACCGGCAATGATACGGGTTGTACAAATACTACCAGGACCTACACCTACTTTCACCGCGTCGGCACCCGCTTCGGCCAATGCTTTTGCAGCTTCGCCTGTCGCTACGTTACCGGCGATTACGTCCAGTTTCGGGAATGCCGCTTTGATGGATTTCAATGCGTCGATTACACCTCTGGAATGCCCGTGCGCCGTATCGAGGCTCACTACGTCCACACCTGCTTTCACCAATGCTTCTACACGTTTCAGCACGTCGGGCGTAACACCGATCGCCGCTCCTACGCGCAGGCGGCCGTATTCGTCCTTACATGCATTGGGGTGTGATTTGCGTTTCAGAATGTCTTTGTAGGTAATGAGGCCCGTCAGACGATATTCTGAATCTACGATCGGCAGTTTTTCGATTTTGTATTCTTGCAGGATTTTCTCCGCATCGTCCAGTGAAAGACCTTCCGAAGCCGTCACGAGGTTGTCCTTCGTCATGATTTCGGTTACCGGCTTGTTCATTTCGCGTTCGAAACGAAGGTCGCGGTTGGTAAGGATACCTACCAGCTTATGGTCTTTATCGATGACAGGGATACCTCCGATCTTGAACTCACGCATGATCTGATGCGCATCGCCCAGGGTCGAAGTGTCGAGCAGTGTGATCGGGTCAAGGATCATACCGCTTTCAGAGCGCTTTACCTTTCTCACCTGTTCAGCTTGCGCTTCCAGGGACATATTTTTATGGATTATTCCAATACCACCTTCCTGAGCCATAGCAATGGCCAGTTCAAATTCCGTCACCGTGTCCATAGCAGCTGAAACAATAGGAATGTTCAACTCGATGTTACGGGTAAGCTTGGTTTTTGTTGTTGTGTTACGAGGCAGGACTTCTGAATAACCGGGGATTAACAGAACGTCGTCGTAGGTGAGTGCCTCGAAGAGGACTTTGGATGGGTCTGTGTTCATAGCAAATAAACTATTGTTATTTGCCGGGCAAAATTAAGAATAACTTCTGAATAAATAAAATCGAATTGTATTTTTTTATGATACCAGCACCCGCACCTTTTTAATGCGCTTCTTGTCTGCCGACTGTACTTTGAAGGTTACCTCGCGGTGTGTCGCGATTTCACCCGTGCGCGGAAGCCTTGAAAACAGTTCCAGCAACAGCCCCGCCAACGACTCGCTATTTCCCCTAACCTCGTCAAAATAATCGGTTTCGAGGTTCAGAATCCGGCAAAGGTCGTTGATGAGCACCTTGCCTTCGAACACATAAGTATGCTCGTCGACCTGGGTGTAATTCACCTCCTCGTCTTCGTCATACTCATCATTAATATCCCCGAAAATTTCTTCGATAATATCTTCCAGGGTAATCAACCCGCTCGTCCCGCCGTACTCGTCCACCACGATCGCCATATGCACGCGACGGTTCTGAAAATCCTTCATCAGGTCGTCCAGACGCTTGCTTTCGGGAATGAAATAGACAGGACGCAATAGCTTTTGCCAGTTGAAATGCTCGTCGAGGTGAATATGCGGGAGCAAATCTTTTACATTCAGAATACCTTCCACATGGTCGAGGTCGTCGCGATAGACCGGCACCCGCGAATAACCCGATTTATTGATGCGGTCCATCAACTCATGAAAATCGAGTTCAATATCAAATGCCGTGACTTGTACCCTTGCCTGCATCGCCTTCCGCGCATTGGTTTGCCGGAAATTGGCCAAGCCCCTCAGCAAATCGGTCTCCTCCTCGCTTTCCGCTTTGGCCTCCAGCATTTCGGTGGTAATCTCGGCACCTTGCGGCGTAAGCACGCCAAATGAATAGCCGAGTTTCATGATCGGCTGGGTCAACGGCTTGCATATCTTAATCAACAGCTGCGTAAGGCCAGCTATTTGGGGAATAAACTCCTGCGCTTTGCGTGCGCTGTTGTAACGCACAATCGCGTCGAGCCATATCCAGATAACCAGAAATGCCAGTACGGCCCAGCGAACCATTTCCACGCTTCCCGCCTGCATGTGCAGCCAGGCCAGACGCGCCGCCAGTAGCAATGCGAACAGCGTAATCCCGCGCTGGACCAGTGAAAGCGCCAGCTGCTGAATACGTGTAGGTAAGTGATTATCGCCTTCCGCCTTGCGTTCCCAGGGGTTTTCCATCGCGCCGGAAGCCGCATAGGCCGCCCGGATTCCCGACAGGAAAAGGGATATGGTCAGAAGAAATATAACAAGAATGAAGTCGTAGGGAGCCAGGAAATCAACGGGTATGAGCACCCCTGCCAGAGTAGTTTGCGTACTTTTCCGGGGAAAATGAATCCCCGTACGCGTTCGGGCAAGCGGGTCGTCACTGTCTTCGGTTTCTTTCACGAAATGTCAGAGAATGTTCAAAATCGGTATTCAATCAGATAAATGTAGCGAATCCCGCTTAATAACCGTATCTATTTCGGAATAAATACATTTATAAACGGGATTCGTCATTATCTCATCGAATGCCTCAGAACGGCAGGTCGTCGTCATCGTTACCGGCCGCCATCGATGGCGGTATCGGATCGGACGGACGTGGCGAATTGTTGCCGCGCGGCCCATTACCCGATTGCTGGTAACCGCCTTGCTGGCCGCCCTGATTGTAGTCGCCTCCCGAACTTCCGCCCGACGGTCCGCCGCCCGACGGCCCGCCAAGCAATGTCATGCTGTTCGCGCGGATGGTGACGCCGGTGCGCTGCTGGCCTTCCTTATCCGTCCATGTGTCGGTGCGGATACGGCCTTCGATATACACCTGATTGCCTTTTTTGAGGTATTTCTCGGCTACTTTGGCCAACCCTTCCCAAAGCTCGATACGGTGCCATTCGGTATTGTCGACACGCTCGCCATTTTTGTTGGTGTAGCTCTCGGTGGTGGCAATATTGAACTTCGCTACCGCCGATCCGCTTTCGAGGTATCGAACCTCGGGGTCGCTACCGAGGTTACCGATCAGAATTACTTTATTGACGCTTCCTGCCATGATTTTTTAATGCGGTTAATGTTTGTTGCAACCTTAAATATAGGCAAATTCCGTGAGAAACGTCCCTTAAATGTCCTGCTCGGTGATCTTCCCGGTAACCTTGTCTTTCAGGATCAGCTTATTGCGGCCATCGTGCGTCACTTCCTGCTTGATCAGGTAATGCGTCTCATTGTACGAAACATAGTTGGAAGGTTTTTCGACACCCTCACGTCCGCGCCACACGGGCAGATCCACTTTTTCCCAAAGCTTCGATTTGGCCGATTTATACGCCGCATCGATCACCGCATTGACAATATAGCCGTCATAGAATGTCTCGGCTGGCGCACCCCCCTTTTCCACGGAATTGAACATATCCGTGAACATGTGGTTGTATCCCAGGTCATTTACTTCGTCGCCCACCGGGAATAGCCAGCCCGTATTGCTTTCAGCTTTTTCGGCTACATATTCTTCGCCGGCACCATCAGGATTTTGCCCGGTCGTGAACATTTCAAAGCCTGTTCTCAAAAAGTTATTGATCCAGATCGTGCCCTCGGTACCCATTACCTCGTCGCGCAGATCCATCCCGCCGCGGAATGTCCAGCTCACTTCGAACTGCCCGATAGCCCCGTTTTCATATTTCACCAATGCAATCGCATGATCCTCGGCATCGATCGGTTTCACCTGCGTATCGGCCCAGCACATTACTTCTACGGGCCTAATATCCTTACCGATAAAATTTCGCGATATCTCAATGCAATGGCAGCCCAAATCCAGGATACAACCGCCGCCGGCCTGCTCGATATCCCAAAACCATTCGCTGTGCGGCCCCGGGTGCGCCTCGCGCGACTTGGCCCAGATAATGCGGCCCAACGAGCCGTTTTTCACACTTTCGAGCGACTTCAAGAACTTCGGAGTATAACAAAGGTCTTCCAGATAACCCGCAAAAATCCCGGCTTCCTCCACGGCTTTCAGCATTCGCAATGCTTCGGCGCCATTGCGGCCCAGCGGCTTGGTCGACACCACGGCCTTCTTATGTTTGGCACAAAGCAACACCGCTTCCTCGTGCACATTATTGGGCAATGCAATGCAAACCATATTCACATCCGGGTGCGCGATCACCTCCTCCATATTCGACGACCAGAAATCGCAACCGTAATCGTCGGCAAACTTTTTGGCGCTTTCTTCCCGCCGCGCGTAAATGGCCACAACGCGGTCGCGGCTGCGCTGGCCGTGAATGGATTCCGCATAAAAACGTCCGATAAAGCCGGAGCCCAGCATTGCAATTTTCTGCATATCAGCAATCAAGTTAATGGTTTGGAAACGAGTTAGGAATGGTCATGAATAGTCAAGTGTTGTCATGTGTAGTAATGTATCGTCATTCGTTGTCAGGGAATGTCAAGAATTGTTTTTCAATGAATGACAGTACATGACTGTTAATGACCATACCTGACACTCCATGACTACCCTTGACCATACCTGACTACACCTGACCACTCTTGACTACACTTGACCACCTATGACGGCAAAAATTCAAGTCGTCTTCACTTCATTCTCCCAGCCGGTGGATTTCAGCGCGGGGTCGTTTTCCTTTTTGAGGAAATCCGCGTTTTCAAATGAATCGGCATTCCATTCCAGCAACGCATGGTCGGGGACAATCGACACCGGCACCCGCCAGGACGTCGAAGTCTCGGCATAAGCAATGTTGGACTGGGAGTTATAACAGGAGATCAGCGACCAGCGCGGATACTCCGACAAGTTCGCTTCCGAACGGTGCATAAGGTTACTGTGGAAAAACAAGGCATCGCCTGGTTCCAATTCGCAGTACACCAGCTCCATGGTTTTCAATGCGTGGTTCACCATTTCCATATCCGCGCCTACCTGCTCGCCTGCGAAACCGTGATTCACGCGGCCCATTTTGTGCGAACCTTTGATTACCTGCAAACAGCCGTTCTCCTTGTTAGCCGGTGTCAAAGCGATCATCACGCTCATCAGCTGATCGGGGAAAATGAACTGGTTTTTATACCAATACCCATAATCCTGGTGCCATTCCCAGGCACCTCCCACTTTCGGCTCTTTCTGCATGAGCTTCGTATGAAAATGGCAAACCTGGCTATCCTCCTGCAACAACTGCCACACCGAATTGACCATTCGCTCACTGCGGATCAGGTACCCGAACACGTCGTCGCCCGGCGTAAACCATAGCGACAGCTTCGTCTTCTTCCCCGATTGGTCGTTCAGATCCATTGCATTCTTTTGCATTATCGAGTTTTCAACTGCCGTGTGGTACAGCTTATCCACTTCCTCGGTGGAGAACAAGCCTTTTACAACAATATAGCCGTCGCGGTTATAGTCGGCGATCTGGCTGGCATTCAAACTGAAATTTCCCATGACTGACGCTCGGTTAAGTGTTTAGTTCAAAAATATATTACTTAAACCACAATCCTTTTTCCACACAATGCTACTACAAGCTGGTTGTCAACAGTAATGATCAGGTGGTCAGAGATAATTTTCCTCCCGCAAAACTGTGTCCATCAGAATCGGCTTCGGAAGTACTTCCACTTCCTCATGACTGTAAAAAGCCATTCCGATGGGCAAATCTATCCTTTCGGTTTCAGGAATTTCGAGCCACCAGAACCGTACCTGCAGCCGCTGATGCGTGAGGATGTGGGAATACACTTTGGGAATTTCTGTCAGGTAGCCCTTTTTCAGGATGTCTTGGAAAGCGGGGTCAGGTATGGTCAGGTCGTCAAGCGTGGTGGTGGGCGTTTTGGATTCGATGAGGAGAAAATCGTACAAACCCGTCCAGATATCGCGCCCGCGGCGCTCATGCATAGCGAGCTTGTCGCCTTGCTTAATGATGAAGTAGTTTAAATATCGGTGCTTGACCGTCAGCTTTTTGATTTTCACAGGCAGCTGGCCTTGCATTTGGTGCTCCAAAGCGAAGCAGCCGTCCTTGAAGATACAAGCCATGCAATTCGGCGACGACGGTACGCATTGCAATGCCCCAAACTCGATCATCGCCTGGTTGTAGGTGGCCGGATCTTCCTTCGACACGAGCTGCTTCGCGAGCGCAGCAAACTCTTTTTTCCCGTCATTACTCAGCATATCCGACTGAATACCGAAAATCCGCGCCATTACCCGGTACACATTGCCGTCGATAGCCGGCACCGCCTCGTCGAATGCAAAGGAGGCTATGGCCGCAGCCGTGTATTGCCCCAGCCCTTTTAGTTTCAAAAGCTTTTCAGATGTTTCAGGAAATTTCCCGTCGTACTCGTTCACAACCTGCCTGGCCGTGAAATGCATGTTCCGTGCACGCGAGTAATAACCAAGCCCCTGCCATAGCCGGAGCACGTCGCGCTCGTCGGCTGCAGCCAGGTCGAACACCGTAGGGTATTGCGCGATAAACCTTTCATAGTAAGGCATCCCCTGGGCGACGCGGGTTTGCTGGAGAATCACCTCCGACAACCAAATTTTATATGGATCTTTGGTTTCCCGCCAGGGCAAAGGGCGGTGGTTTTCAAGATACCAGGACTTCAGTCTTCTGTTAAAATCAATCACCTCCAAATCGTCCGGTATCATATTATTTTCACTTATGTGCACTGTTTTTTAACGAATTATATAAAAAAGGGGAAGATCATCCTTTTAAGTTTTATTAAAATTACCGTACCTTTGTGTTCCCAAAATTTACAGGAGTAAGTAAATTAATGAAATAATATCCACTTAAAGTAAACAATCAAAGTGACTAAGGCAGACGTAATCGCACAGATTTCCGAGAAAACAGGCGTAGACAAGGGCGACGTTCAGCAAACGCTAGAATCGTTTTTTACCGTGGTAAAGGACTCACTTTCTGATGGTGAGAACCTTTATGTAAGAGGTTTCGGTAGTTTCATCAACAAAAAACGTGCGCGCAAAGTGGCCCGCAATATTTCAAAGGGAACTTCCATGATTATTGACGAGCACTTTGTACCAAGCTTCAAGCCTGCAAAAGTTTTTGTTGAGCAGGTAAAAGAAAGTGACAAACTGAAAGCAGTCGCTGAAAAGTAATTTACCTGAAAAGGTTGGGTTATAAGAGTATGAAAAAGTCCATTTTACTTTCTTGCGTGCTTGCGGTAGCACTGGTAGGAACGCTTTTCAGCCTTCCCAAGGTAGTCGTAAACAACAAAGGCAAAGAGGTGGACAAGGAAAAGGGCCAGTCCGCCGCAACCGCCACGGCACCAGCAGCCGCTGAGTCCTCTTCTAAATCGCATGATGGGGCCGCTTTATCTCCTGATCAACAAAAAGTTGTAGATCAGCTCAGAAGCGGCTTCAATCAGGCGGGTGATAAAGACAAGGTTGCTGCGGGCGTCAAGCTTTCAGACGAGTTTGCGAAGCTTCAAAAATTTGACAGCGCTGCATTCTACGCCGAAAAAGTAGCCCTGCTCTCTCCTGCCATCGAGAACCTTATGCGTGCGGGCGACCGTTACTATGAGGCATACGGATTCGCGGTGGACGAGCAGAAAGCAAAGAACCTGGGTATCAAAACCCGCGAATATTACCAAAAAGCAATTGACCAGAATCCTGGACTGTTGACTGCGAAAGCCAACATGGCGATGACCTACGTGAACACAGAGAACCCGATGCAGGGTATTTTGATGTTGCGCGAGGTGATCGACTCGGATCCTACCAACGAATTGGCATTGTTCAATCTGGGGATCCTGTCCATGAGATCTAACCAATATTCAAAAGCTGCTGACAGGTTCAGACAGATTTTAACCAACAATCCTGCTAATACGAAGGCCAAATTCTATTTGGGTCTTTCGCTGGTGGAATTGGGTGACAAGGAACAAGCAAGCAAAGTTCTGTCGGAGGTTAAAAAAGAGGAGAAAGATCCGGTAATCCAGCAAGCCATCGGCGAGTTGGAAGGCCGTCTGAAAAACTGATCATCAGATCATCAAGGAAATACATTACTTATTTTATAAAACGACATAATCATGCCTTGCGGAAAAAAGAGAAAAAGACATAAGATCTCCACTCACAAGAGAAAGAAAAGACTTAGAAAAAACAGACATAAGAAGAAATAATTGGCTATGACCGGGTTTTAGTATTAAGATCCGGTCATCCTTATTCCCCACGTTTGTATCCCGCTAACAGTCTGATATGCGGGGAGTTAAGTATCAACATTATCGAGCCATTCAGTTGGTTGAACATTGAGTAACGAATTACTAATCAATTCTACTCAAAAGGGAGAGCGTATAGCCCTTTTGCAGGATAAACGTCTTTTAGAATATCACGTAGAAACACCGGATCAGAGCTTTACCGTAGGCGACATTTACCTCGGTACCGTTCGAAAACTGGTGGCAGGGCTCAATGCTGCCTTTGTAGACGTTGGTTTTGAAAAAGATGCGTTCCTGCATTACCTCGATCTGGGGCCCAATATCAACTCGCTGAACAAGCTTACCAAGGACGTTATCGCCAAGCGCACGCATACGGGCAACTTGAAAAACTTCAAGATGGAGCCCGAAATCGAGAAGCTTGGTAAAATAGATAAAGTCCTTTCCAAAAACCAGCCTATCCTGGTTCAAATTGTCAAAGAGCCAATTTCTACAAAAGGCCCGAGACTTTCCTGCGACATTTCGATCGCGGGCCGGTATATCGTATTAGTACCATTTTCGAATTCTGTCAACCTTTCCAAGAAAATCACCGACAAGCAGGAACGAAACCGCTTGCAACGGCTGATGTCGTCCATTAAGCCTCAGAATTTCGGGGTGATCATCCGAACGGTTGCTACCGGCAAGGATGTGGATGAACTGAACAAGGATTTACAGGATTGCCTCGACAAGTGGGAAAACGGTATCAAAGCCCTGCGCGACGCCAAGCCACGCGACCGCGTGATCGGCGAAATGAACCGTGCGTCTTCGATTATCCGCGATATGCTCAACGAATCTTTCGACAGCATTACCGTGGATTCGAAAGAGGTTTATGACGATATCAAGGCTTACATTCACAACATTGCGCCGGAAAAGGAGAACATTCTCCGCCTGCACAATGGCAAGAACAAGCTCTTCGAACAGTTCGGCCTGGAAAAACAGATCAAATCGCTGTTTGGCCGTTCGGTAAGCCTTCCTAACGGCGGCTACCTGATCATCGAGCACACGGAAGCACTGCACGTGATCGATGTCAATAGCGGTAATAAATCCAATTCGGAGGAAGACCAGGAAGCTACTGCATTGAGCGTCAACCTCGAAGCCGCGAAGGAAATTGCCCGCCAGTTGCGCCTGCGCGATATGGGTGGCATTATCGTCGTCGACTTTATCGATATGAAAAAGGCGGAGAACAAGCGTACGCTGTTCGATGTCATGCGCGATGAAATGAAGGGCGACCGGTCGAAATACACCGTTCTGCCACTTTCGAAATTCGGTCTGCTGCAAATCACACGTCAGCGTGTGAGGCCGGAAATGAATATCGTTACCCGCGAGACCTGCCCTACCTGCGGCGGTACGGGCACGATCCAGGCGAGCATTCTCGTGTCCGACGTGATCGCCAACAACCTCGATTACATCCTCACCAAGCAGAACGAGCGCGGCATTACCATTTCGCTCCACCCGTTCCTGCATTCTTATTTCACAAAAGGATTGATTTCCGAGCAGGTGAAATGGTTCTTCCATTACAAAACCTGGGTGAAACTGATCAAAGACTCGTCACTGGGCGTGGTCGATTTCAAATTCCATAACCGGTATGGGGAGGAGATTGAGATCGTGCCGACGAACTAGTTAGTCAGGCTTGGTCATTTGTGGTCAGGTCGTAGTCAGGCCTTGTTATTAGGCTGTCATTTTCCTTTCCAAATGGGTTCCCGCTTTTCTTTGAAGGCTAATGCTCCTTCTTTGGCGTCTGCTGTTTGAAGCAGCTTGTCCAGTTCGCTTTTTAGAAATGCATGTTGCTCACTTTGTGGCCGGTTTTGTATTTCTTGCAAACTTCGCATTCCGGATTGTATCGCCAACGGCGCGTTGTTGCAAATCTGCGCAGCCAATGCATTCACTTCTGCTCCAATTGTCTCCTTACCTGCTAAATCCGTGACCAAGCCCATTTCCATTGCCTCCTGCCCTGAATATGCCTTGCCGGTGATGGACATTTCGAGAATCTTCCGTTGAGGTATAATCGGCAAAAGCGAGGCCATAACCTGCATGGGCCAGATGCCGCGTTTTATCTCCGGCAAGCTAAATGCAGCCTCCGGCACACTGAACACAAATGTGCAGCCGCAAATCATCAGAAATCCGCCGGCGAGCACCGGGCCTTCTACCTGGGCAATGCAGGACTTCAACAGCTCGTTGAATGCGTCTCCTAGCCTTGCTTCTTCGCGGATTGCGGGCAATGTAGGGTTCACGGTATTAGCCAAAGGGTCATGAAACGCATTCAAATCCGCACCGGCGCAAAAAACGGGGCCTTCTGCTTTTAAAACAACACAGCGAATATCCGCCTCGTAATGCGCGTAGGCGAGCGCGAAGATGATTTCCTCGGCCATGGTGGGCGTGAATGCGTTCCGCTTTTCCGGCCGGGCCAATGTAAGGGTAAAAAGATGTCCGGCCCTTGCAGTTTTGATGTGCAAAAACCGGACGTTATCGAAAGCTTTGATATCTTCTTCGGTGTAGAATCGCATGCCAAAACATGGTTAGTTCGCTTTGGCAAGTATAGCAAATTATCGGGTTACCACGCCCTCTACCATTTTAATATACTGCGCGATGCCTTCTTCGATCTCATGCAGGTAAATGAATTCATCCGCACTATGCGAACGTGCTGAATGTCCCGGGCCCATTTTCAGCGACGGGCAGTCGAGCAGCGCCTGATCGGACGTGGTGGGCGAGCCGTAGGCATTGCGACCCAGTTTTAATCCTTCCTGCACAATCGGATGATCCATCGGAATGCTCGACGGCCGCAAACGGATTGAGCGCGGCACCACTTCGGATTGGATATTCGCCTTGATTTCAGAGATTACCTCCTCCAAAGTGTACTGGTCCGTCACGCGCACGTCGATCGTGAATGTACACGCATCGGGCACCACATTATGCTGCGTACCGGCGTTAATGATGGTCACCGACATTTTGATCGGCCCGAGCGTCGGGGAAACTTTCGGGAACTGGTACTCCGTAATCCACTGAATATCCTTCAATGCTTTGTAAATCGCATTCTCGCCTTCCTCTCGCGCTGCGTGACCGGATACGCCCTTGGCAGTGCAATCCAGCACGAGCAGCCCTTTTTCAGCCACAGCCAAATGCATTTCGGTAGGTTCCCCCACAATGGCAAATGCGATTTCCGGCAATTCGGGGGCTACGATTTCAAGTCCTTCTTTACCCGAAATCTCTTCCTCAGCGGTGGTAGCAATAGCCACGTTATAAGTCAAATCCTCTCTTTCATAGAAATAGCAGAAAGTGGCGATCAGCGACACCAGGCAACCGCCGGCGTCGTTGCTTCCCAAACCAAAGAGCTTCCCATCCTGCTCAATCGCTTTGAAAGGATCGAGCGTCCACGATTTGTTGGGCTTTACGGTATCGTGGTGCGAGTTGAGCAGCATCGTAGGCTTGCTCGCATCGAAATGCTTGTTGTAAGCCCAGAGGTTGTTCTTTTTTGTATGAAAAGGGATATTCTTACTGGTAAAGAAATCCGCAAGAATTTTAGCTGTATGCTCCTCTTCTTTGCTGAATGAGGGCGTTTCGATGAGATTCTTTAACAGCTCGATGGCCTCCTTGGAGAGCGTTTGCATGTTTTCCAAAGTGTTTACCATCTTACCTGTCCGTCACCTTTAACAATCCATTTCTCAGTTACCAGTTTCTCCAATGCAAATGGTCCTCTGGCGTGCAGTTTCTGCGTCGAAATACCGATTTCCGCGCCCAGTGCAAATACGCCGCCGTCTGTAAAACGGGTGGAAGCATTAGCATAAACCGAAGCAGCGTCCACTTCTTTCAAAAACGTCTCAATTGCTTCTTCGTTGGTTGAAATAATCGCCTCCGAGTGGCGCGAAGAATAGTTCTCTATCTGTTTCAAAGCATCTTCCAGCCCGTCCACCACTTTCACCGAGCATTTGAAATCCAGGAATTCCTTCCCGAAATCGTCCTTGCTGGCGTGTTGCAGGTACGGATACTCCGCTTTTTGAAGAATATCATAAGATTCGTCGTCAGCGAAAACCTCCACATTCCATTTGATGAAATCTTCCCGCAGCTTTGGCAAAAATTCACCTGCAACCGCACGGTCCACCAACACGGTGTCGAGCGCATTGCAAGCGGCTGGCTTCGAAACCTTGGCATTCACCACGATCTGCGCGCCTTTATCGAGATCGCCGGTCTTTTCAATATAAGTGTGGCAAACACCCGCGCCGGTTTCAATCGTAGGCACGAGCGAGTTCTGACGAACGAATTTGATCAGCCCTTCCGAACCGCGTGGAATGATGATATCCACATATTGAATGGCCGTCAGCAGCTCGCCTACAAATTCGCGACCGGTTGGCAGCAAGGTAACAGCCGCCGCAGGCACACCGAACTCTGCCAGTGACTCATGAATAAGGCTCACCAGGTAATCGTTCGAATGCTGCGCCTCCTTACCTCCTTTGAGCACGCACGCATTCGCAGAGCGCAGGCATAGGGAAGCCACATCGATGGTTACGTTCGGACGTGATTCGTAAATAACGCCTACCACGCCCAGCGGCACGGCGATTTTTTTCAGGGAAAGTCCCTGTTGAATGGTTTTCTCGACAAATACCTCACCCGTCGGGTCGGGGAGTTCGGCTACCTCGATCAGGCTTTGCGCCAGTTCGTTAATCCGCTTCTGATTCAGGAGCAACCGGTCCTTTTTCGGGTCGGCATCATCCATCAAATCCAGATCTTTCCGGTTTTCGACAATGATGTTTTCGGCATTGGCCAGCACTCTGGCCGAAAGGTTGATCAGCAGATCAGCCCTTTGCCTGTCTGTCAGCCGGCGAACGGCAGCTGATGCCTCCCGCGCTTCCTTTAATTGAGGTACTATCGATTCCATTATAACAAAACTATATCATTGGCATGTGCCACTTCAAAATTCACTGTTTTCAGGTTTGTGCGGATCGCTGACGATGTCTCGCGCGCCCGTGCGACCGCGATCATTTCATCTTCCGACGAATATATTTCAATGATCTCGCCCGCTTCGAAATCACCCGTTACTTCGGTGACGCCTACCGCGAGCAAACTCTTACGCTTCAATAACGCTTTCGACGCGCCCTCGTCGACACGCAAAGTGCCGGATACCAGCCCGCCGCTTCCCAGCCAGCGGTTACGCGCCGATAAGGTACTTTTTCCCGCCGTGATCAACGTGCCTGCTTCGCCTTTCAATGCATTCAGCAGTTCGTTCGGCTGGTTCATTCCAAAAATCACCACGCGGATCGCCATTCTCGATGCTAGCTTCGCGAAAGTCAGCTTGGAAGCCATTCCGCCGAGGCCTAGGAAAGATTTATCAGTCCTGACAAACTTAAAAACCTCGTTCACATTGGATACGTTCCGCAGGATTTTGCCCTCCTCGTCGAGCAAGCCGCCCACCGATGTACAGAACATCAGCGATTCGGCCCCGAAGCCCACGGCCAGCAAGGTAGCCAACTCGTCATTATCCGAGAATTTCAGCTCGCGGTCGCTTACCACGTCGTTTTCGTTTACGATGGGGATAATGCCATTCGACCAGAGTTCCTCGAAAGTCTCTTTGAGTTGCAGGAATTTATTACGGTTCGCGAAATGCTGCCGCTCGCAAAGGCTTTGGGCAATGTAAATCTTGTTCGGGGCAAAATAGGAAGCATACAGGCCAACGAGCAAAGGGTTACCAACCGACGCGGCTGCCTTTCGCTGGGTCATCGTGCCCTTATAATCATTAATGTAAGCCTTACCTGCACCCACCGCACCCGACGATACGATAATAATGCGGTACTGCGAATGGATTTCCGAAACCTGCCGGGCTATTTCCGAGATGATCCTGACATCAGGTTCACCCGAAGGAAGCGTGATAGAGGCCGTCCCGAACTTTATGACGAGAATAGGTTTTGACACTTTGGTATTCAAATAAGCGGCACCATCGCTGTTACTGCCGGTGCCCGGTAATCAATCTGGGCGCAAAAATACTTCTTTTCGTCCGAAAACGGATGTGGTACTAGTGCCGGCGCCCCATTTGGCACATTATAATTCGCTTAAAACCGCCCCGTTGAACCGCCGTCTGAGTTTTAGCGCCCTGTGAAGCTGGTCGAGATATTCGTCCCGCGGGATTTCAATGGCCCCGTAACGAAGCACGTTATCATTCATAAACTGGGTGTCCAGCAGCGCGAAACGGTTCAGTTTTAAAAGCTGGATCAAGTAATGGAATGCCACTTTCGATGCGTTACTCTCGATCGTAAACATCGATTCCCCAAAAAACACCCCGTTAATCGACACCCCGTACAGCCCGCCCACCAGCCGGTCCTCGCGCCATGCCTCCACGCTGTGCGCATAGCCGATCTCGTGCAATGCAGTGTAGGAAGCGATGATTTCCTCCGAAATCCACGTCCCGGGCTCGCTCACCCGCGGGAGCGCACATCCGCGCATGACGCCTTCGAAATCGGTATCGATCCGGATCTCGAAATGCTTTTTGTTGAGCACCGGCCGGAGCGATTTGGAGGGTTTGTAAGTATCGATGGGAATTACGGCCCGGGGATTGGGCGAGTACCAGTAAATAGAACCATCCGCCTCGGCCATCGGGAATATGCCATTGATATAGCCGTTGAGGAGATCGTCGGTACTGATTGCAGACATGAAAGCCACTGAATTAAGGGTAATAATATTGCTGATCGAAGTGTGAATTGCACGAAAACGGGCGTGCCTGCAAATTCGGTCTTAAAACTTTAATAATGCAAAACGAACCATAAAAATATATCTTCTGTTTCTTTGCTGTAAGATTTTTTTTTTGAAAATTTGCACCCTCTTAGACGCACAAGCAAGTCAATGAATCACAACGGCATACATACAGTTCTGCATACTACGCCTTTCCGATTCAGGTCCCCACGGACCGCATAATCTCCTTTTACCTACGTGGTAAATATCTAATACCCGCAACTTTCTTACAATTTCTAGACGTCCCATCGTTTTTCTCTGGGTTAGTTAATTATTGTCTTGAACATTTTGTCAGCATAGTCATCAATGAAAAATACCGAAGTAGTGGGCAGTAAGTTTATCGTACAGACTGCCAATGAAAATCATCTCCATTACGCCGAACAAATCTGCGCGGAAATGGAGGAGAGCGCCAAAAAGCGCGGTACCGGTATAGCCAAACGTTCCCCAGTGTACATTATGGAGAAAATGGTGGAAGGAAAAGCCATCATTGCCACCACCGACACCGGCGAATGGGTAGGGTTTTGTTACATCGAAACCTGGGAGCATGGAAAATTCGTGGCGAATTCAGGGTTGATCGTACATCCCGATTTCCGCAACAGCGGCATGGCAAAAGCTATTAAAATGAAAGCTTTTGAACTGTCGCGCCAAAAATATCCTGATGCCAAAATTATCGGTATCACTACGAGCCTTCCGGTGATGAAAATCAACTCGGACCTGGGCTACGAGCCGGTAACGTTCAGCGAACTTCCCGCCGACGACGCGTTCTGGAAAGGCTGCGCGAGCTGCGTGAACTACGACGTACTCACCCGGACCAACAGAAAACACTGCCTGTGCACAGGTATGATGTACGATCCGGAAGATAAAAAACCTGCCGCCACGCCTACCAACGGAAGCGAAACGGCAACAGAAAGCCATACCTGGGATTTCCTGAAGGAATCGAGCCTCTACGAGCGCTGGATGCGCATCAAGCAACGCATTTTGCTGCGAAGGGAAGAACGCGCCAAAAAGAAAAACGCCGGGGCCGTGCTGGTACACTAATGTGCCGCACACTTGAATAGATTTTAGTATCTCATTTTTAATACCCCGCCCGGCAACCGAAAAGGTCCGAAGCGGGGTATTTTTTGTTAGTGTCAATGAGCACGCGATCAGCAGCTTTTCCCGGTTTGGGAACATGATTCCGCCAAACTTGCGTACTTTTGCAGCCAGTATGAGAATTTTCACACGAGGCACACTACGAGCATTTTGGGATCAGAAACCGGACGCCCGGCCAGCGCTGGAATTCTGGTACGATGCTGTTGAGAAAAACAGGTTCCAAAACCCTAACGAAGTGATCAGCTTTTTCAAGAACGCTGACACCGTCGGAAATGGCAGGATCATGTTCAACATAACACACAACAAATACCGGCTCGTCGCGAAATTCGAGTACGAAAGACAGCTGGTGTTTGTACGGTTCATTGGAACGCACAAAGATTACGATAGAATAGAAGACATTAAAAACATCTAGCAGATCACAGATAATGAGTGCATTAGCAATCAATTTAAATGAGATCACCATCAAACCGATCACCAATCAGGCCGACTTCGAAGAAGCCGGCAAGGTGATTAATGCATTGATGGACGCCGATCTGCTTGAAGATGAAGCCGAACGTAAAAAAGCGCTGGATATCCTGGAAGCAATCACCGTTCTGGCAATCGACTATGAGAAAAAGCATTTCCCGATTCCCAAACCCGATCCCATTGAAGCGATTAAAGAGCGGATGGAACAGCTGCATTTGAGCAGGAAAGACGTCGCTCCGTATTTCGGCGGCGAAAACCGGGTTTCGGAAGTATTAAATAAAAAACGGAACCTGACAATCAAAATGATCAGGGAAATCAGCAAAAACCTCGGCATTCCGGCGGAAACGCTGCTTGCCGCGAGTTGAGTTTAGTTATATAAAAATCAGTTTTAGAATCAGTATCCATACCATTAGTATAATGTCACAGCCCAAAGTAGTATTAGCGTTTAGCGGGGGACTTGATACCTCCTTTTGTGTAAAATATTTAGCCGAGGACAGAGGTTACGAAGTGTACTCTGTTTTGGTCGACACCGGTGGTTTTTCGGACGAAGAGCTGAAAACGATCGAAGCGAATGCCTATGCTTTGGGCGTGAAGCAACATGCCACGATTTCCAAAACCAGGGAATACTACGATGATTGTATCAAATACCTGATCTTCGGTAACATTCTCAAAAACAATACTTACCCGCTTTCCGTAAGCGCGGAGCGTATTTTCCAGGCCGTTGCAGTGGCTGAATATGCCAAAGAAATCGGTGCGAGCGCGATCGCACACGGAAGCACGGGTGCCGGTAACGACCAGGTACGTTTCGATATGGCATTCCGCATCATCGTGCCGGATGCCGAAATCATCACACCGATCCGCGACCTGAAACTTTCCCGCGAAGCCGAAATCGAATACCTTACGGCCAAAGGTGTTTCCCGCGACTGGACCAAGGCTGCGTACAGCATCAACAAAGGCCTTTGGGGTACTTCGGTAGGCGGTAAAGAGACATTGACCTCCGACCAATACCTGCCCGAATCGGCGTGGCCGACGCAGATCACCAAAACAGAACCGGAGCGCATTACTTTGGAATTTGTGAATGGTGAATTGAAAGGCGTTGCCGGTGAGACTTTCGAAAATTCGGTAACTGCGATTCAAAAGCTCGCGGAAATCGCGCAGCCTTTCGGGATCGGCCGTGATATCCACGTAGGTGATACGATTATCGGTATCAAAGGCCGCGTGGGCTTCGAAGCAGCAGCCCCGCTCGTCATCATCAAAGCGCACCATACGCTTGAAAAGCACGTTCTGACGGAACAACAGCTTTATTGGAAAGAGCAACTTTCGAACTGGTACGGCAGCTTGCTGCACAAAGGGCAGTTTGTAGAGCCGGTAATGCGCAACATCGAAACTTTCCTCGCGGACACGCAGTCGCACGTGACAGGTAAAGTGCACGTGTACCTCGCGCCGCACCGCTTCCACGTAGAAGGTATCGAGTCGCCATTTGACCTGATGTCATCGAAATTCGGCAGCTACGGTGAGATGAACAACGCATGGAGCGGTGATGACGTAAGAGGCTTCTCAAAAGTGGCTTCCAATCAGGTCATGATTTATGGTAAAGTGAGTGATTCGGTAAATCAGTAAGTGAAAATATGACCAAGATAGAACTTCAAAGTCAAATCCAAAGGAAGGTCCAGGGATTACCCGCCGACGTTCTTCAGGAGCTTTATGACTATCTGGAAGCTATTTTGGAAAAAAGAAAACAGCAGTCCGAGCTAAAACAAGGATTGCAAGAATGGTGGAACGATATTGCCGACTTCTCAGATGATTTTTTAACTCAACGTGTCCAGCCGCCTCTCGATAAATCCGAAAATTTATTCGAATGAAATATCTGTTGGATACTAATATCGTGGCCTACATTATCAAGAAAAGGCCCATTGAAGTCTTGCATAAACTGCAATCCCTCGATTGGACAGAGATCGCGATCTCTTCGATTGTGGTCGCGGAGTTATGGTACGGCGTTGAGAAAAGTCAACTGAAAGAACAGAACAAGATTGCGTTAGAAGCTTTTCTGAGGCCATTTACAATTCTAGATTTCGATACACGGGCAGCAGAAGCATATGCTTCGATCCGAGTGGACCTGGAAAGTAAGGGTAAAATCATAGGAGCGAACGATCTGCTAATTTCGGCGCATGCATTAAGCCACGGATTAGTCTTGGTCACTAACAATGTCAAAGAGTTTGAACGAGTTGGTGGCTTACAAATTGAAAACTGGATTACACATGAGTAACATTAATATTGGCATTATAGGTGCTGCGGGTTACACGGGCGGGGAATTGTTTCGAGTCTTGGTAAACCACCCGAATGTAACTATCGCATTTGCACACAGCAAGAGCCAGGCGGGCAAACCGGTTTATGCGACACATACCGATTTGCTGGGCGATACGGAACTGGTATTTTCCGGTGACGACATTCAGCCATTGCTGAATCAGGAAGGTTTGAATGCGATTTTCCTTTGCTCGGGCCATGGCGAATCGAAAAAGTTTCTGGATGAATACCAATTACCGGCAACCGTGAACGTGATCGACCTGAGCACCGATTTCCGGAACGAGTCGAACGGCTTTGTGTACGGCTTGCCGGAGCTGCAACGTGAGCAGATTAAGGGAGCTACGAAAATTGCTAACCCAGGCTGTTTCGCGACGAGCATCGAGCTGGCGGTTCTGCCCTTGGCTAATGCGGGTTTGATCCAGGATGAAATCCATGTGAGCGCGGTTACCGGCAGCACAGGCGCCGGACAGGCATTGAGCGCTACCACGCATTTCACGTGGCGGAACAACAACATGTCGATTTACAAGGCATTCTCGCACCAGCATTTGACGGAAATCAAAATGACTTTCGGCAAGTTGCAGGCAGGGTTCGATAAGGCGGTGAATTTCGTGCCTTACCGTGGCGACTACACCCGTGGCATCATCGCCAATGTGTACACCCGCTTTGCTGGAACATTGGAGGAAGCCAAAGCCATTTATAAAGACTTTTACGCCTCGCACCCGTTCACGCACGTAAGCGACTCGCCGATTGACTTGAAGCAAATCGTGAACACCAACAAATGCTTCGTGCACCTGGAAGTGCACGACGGGCAATTGCTGATCACGAGCATCATCGACAACCTTACCAAAGGCGCGTCGGGCCAGGCGGTGCAGAATATGAATTTGCTGTTCGGGCTACCGGAAGATGCAGGGCTGCGGTTGAAAGCGCCGGCGTTTTAACTCATTTTTTGAATCTCAACTAAGATCAGACAATGTCACACCTATTTGACGTCTACCCTATTTACGATATAGAGCCGGTGAAAGCCGAAGGTAGCTACCTCTGGGACCAGAATGGTACCAAGTACCTCGACCTCTACGGAGGCCACGCGGTGATTTCGGTCGGTCATTGCCACCCTTACTATGTGGATAAACTGACGAAACAGTTGAATGCGATCAGCTTCTATTCCAATTCGGTCAAAATCTCCATTCAGGAGGAGCTGGCCGAAAAGCTGGGCGAGCTTTCGGGCTATCCTGATTACAAACTGTTTCTCTGCAACTCCGGCGCGGAAGCGAATGAGAATGCATTGAAACTGGCTTCGTTCCACAATGGCCGCACGAAGGTGATTTCTTTCACGAAATCGTTCCATGGCCGTACGGCGGGCGCGGTGGCGGCTACGGATAACCCGTCGATCGTGGCACCGGTGAACTACAAGGAGCACGTTACGTTCCTGCCATTTAATGACGCCGCTGCGGCGGAGGAAGGCATTACCGACGAAGTGTGCGCGGTGATCGTGGAAGGCATTCAGGGCGTAGGCGGCATTAACGTCTGTACCGACGAATTCCTGCAAACATTGAGACGCAAATGCGACGAAACCGGCGCGATCCTGATCCTGGACAGCGTACAATGCGGTTACGGGCGTACCGGTAAGTTCTTCTCGCACCAGTTCAGCGGCATTACGCCGGATATTATGTCGATGGCGAAAGGAATGGGCAACGGCTTCCCGATCGGCGGGATCCTGATCTCTCCGAAATTCAAAGCGAGCTATGGCTTGCTCGGGACGACATTCGGTGGCAACCACCTCGCTTGTGCGGCCGGCGTAGCGGTTTTGGACATTATGAAAGAAGAAAACCTGATCGCGAATGCGGCTGAGATCGGCGAATACCTGTTCGAAGGCATTAAAGCGATTGGCGGCTATAAAGAATTGAGAGGGCGCGGGCTGATGATCGGGATCGAATACGACTTCCCGGTAAAGGACCTGCGCAACAAGCTGTTGTTTGAACACAAAATGTTCACAGGCGTGGCGGGCGCGAACACGATCCGCTTGCTGCCTTCGCTGGCACTAGGCAAAACAGAGGCCGATCTTTTCCTCGAAGCGTTGAAAAAGGAAGTATCTGTCGCAGCCGTTTGATTTTTTTGAACTAATACCATCCTTGTCCTAGTTGAGAATAGGAACACCTATCTCCGAAATTTTAACCTGAATGAAACACTTTCTTTCCATTAAAGACGTCACCGACCTCCCCCAGCTCATCAGCAGCGGTATCGCAGCCAAAAAGGATCCGTTCGCAGACCAGGGGCTTGGGAAAAACAAAACCATAGGCCTGTTGTTTTTCAATTCGAGTTTAAGGACGAGGATCAGCACCCAGAAAGCTGCCCAGAACCTTGGCTTGAACGTGATCACGATGAACGTCGGCCAGGATGGTTGGGGACTGGAAATGGAAGAAGGCGTGATCATGAACGGCGACAAGGCGGAGCACGTGAAGGAAGCGGCGGCGGTGATCGGCAGCTATTGCGACATCATCGGTATCCGTTCGTTCGCGGGTTTGCAGGATCGCGAGAAGGACTATTCCGAAATCGTTTTCCAGCAATTCAAAAAATATGCGCAGGTACCGATCGTGAACCTCGAATCGGCGACGCGGCACCCGCTGCAATCGCTGGCCGACTGCATTACGATCGAAGAATTCAAACTGAAACAACGCCCGAAAGTGGTACTGACCTGGTTGCCGCATTTCAAGGCATTGCCCCAGGCTGTTGCCAATTCGTTCTGCGAATGGATGAACCCGATGGATGTGGATTTCGTAATCACGCATCCGGAAGGCTATGACCTCTCACCCGATTTTGTAGGCAAAGGCCAGGTGATTTACGACCAAAACAAAGCACTGGAAGGCGCGGATTTTGTATATGGCAAAAACTGGTCGTCGTACAACGACTATGGAAAGGTGTTGAATACCGACCCTTCCTGGATGATCACCGAAGCTAAAATGGCATTGACCGACAATGGCAAATTCATGCACTGCCTGCCCGTACGCCGTAATATGAAGGTAGCAGACGAAGTACTCGACGGGCCGCGTTCGCTGGTGATCGAGCAGGCTGCCAACCGCGAATGGTCGGCGCAGGCTGCATTGAAAGAGGTCTTGTTAGGATTGTAATCGCTATTTTTGCAAGACTGAAATACAAAAGGAAGCCGTCGTTTGCGACTGGCTTCCTCATCATGAAACTGATAATGAAATGAGTACAACCACATTGGCTCAACCCTTCGATACTACTACGCTGAACGAAGTCCGTAAAACGGGCGTATTAATCGTAAACCTCGGTACACCGGACAGCCCTTCCGTTCCCGACGTGCGCAAATACCTGCGCCAGTTCCTGATGGACGAGCGCGTGATCGACATTCCGTATGTGAACCGCTGGTTCCTGATCAACCTCATCATCGCGCCTTTCCGTGCGCCCAAGTCTGCCAAGGTGTACAAACAGCTCTGGCGGCCCGACGGCTCTCCGCTGAAAACCTACGGGTATTCGGTGAAGGATAAGCTGCAAAAAGTGCTGGGCGGGGATTATGTAGTCGAGCTGGCCATGCGTTACCAGAACCCGAGCATTGAAAAAGCACTAACTGCGCTTCGCAAAGAATGTCTGACGGAAATCATCGTGGTGCCATTCTTCCCGCAATACGCTTCCGCTTCCACCGGTTCGGTGTATAAGGAAGTCATGCGGGTCGTGAAGGATTGGGAAGTACTGCCGGAAATCCGTTTTGTAAACCGCTTCCTCGAACACCCGAAATTCATCAAGGGCTTTGTGGATTTGGGTAAAAAATACATGGCGCAACACGATTACGACCATTTCGTGTTCAGCTACCATGGCTTGCCCGAGCGGCAAATTACCAAAGGCGATGTTACCGGCGGCTTTTGCCAGTTCGGCAGTTGCTGCGACAAGCTCGATCACCGCAACCAGCATTGCTACCGTGCCCAATGCTTCGAAACGACGCGTTTGCTAGTGAAAGGTATGGGGATTCCGGAAGGCAAATACACGACCTGCTTCCAGTCGAGATTAGGCAAAAATCCGTGGATCAAGCCTTATACCGACGAGGTAATTCCTGAATTGACAAAGAAAGGCGTGAAGAGCGCATTGGCATTCTCGCCGGCATTCGTAGCCGACTGTCTGGAAACGACGATCGAGGTAGGAGAAGAATACAAGGAGCTATTCGAAAAAGAAGGCGGCCAGCATTGGCAGCTCGTCGAAAGTCTCAACGACAGCGATATCTGGGTCGAATGCCTGGAAGATATCATTAAAAACCCGGCCGCCTGATTCAGGGGCCGGGTTTTGGCTTTTTTATAGGTTAATGCCTTTGTTAAAGGCTTACACTTTCTTTCTTATAAAGTCCGATCAGCGTCTCCGCCGCATAGTCGATTTCGGCTTCCGTATTGTACTTCCCGAACGAGAAACGCACGTTAGCGCGGTTTTCATCGATCCTAAGCTCATTCAACACGTGCGACCCAATGTCGGTCCCGCTCGAACACGCGCTGCCGCCAGAAACGGCGATTCCGGCGATATCCAGATTGAACAGCAGCATATCGCTGATGTCCGACGGCGGCAGGCTTACATTCAGAACCGTATAAAGGCTTTTGTCCAAATCGGCTGAATTTCCGTTGAAAGCTACCCCTTCAATGCCCTCCTGCAATTTGCCGACCATCCGGCCTTTCAAACCTTCGATATGCGTCCGGTGCGCGTCCATATCGCGGTAAGCGATTTCCAATGCTTTCGCTAGACCAACGATACCATAAATATTCTCCGTGCCCCCGCGCATGTTACGCTCCTGCGCGCCCCCGTGTACGAAAGGATTGATCTTAATCCCCGGACGAACATACAGAAACCCGATGCCTTTCGGACCATTGAATTTATGCGCCGCTCCGACGATGAAATTCGTTTTCAGTTTTTGCAGATCGTGACGGTAATGGCCCATCGTCTGCACGGTGTCGGAATGGAAAATCGCATCGTACTTTTCGCAAATATCGCCGGCCGCTTCCAGGTCGAGCAGGTTACCGATTTCATTGTTCCCATGCATTAAGGAGACCAATGAGCGCGGTTTTGAAGCCAATAGCGATTCCAGGTGTTCCAGATCCACCTCTCCTTTTGCATTCAGGTTCACAAAACTCAGCTCGATAGCGCCCAGCTTTTTGAGGTGTTCCAAAGTGTGCAATACCGCGTGATGCTCGATCCGCGAGGTAATGGCGTGTTTCAGGCCGAATGTCTCGATGCTCGAACGGATCGCAGTATTGTCGGCTTCTGTACCGCCTGACGTGAAAAATATCTCGGCCGGTGCCGCATTCAGAATTGCCGCAATTTGCTTTCTGGCCCGCTCGATGGACGAACGCACGGCGCGGCCGTAGGAATGTATGGAAGATGGATTACCGAATTGCTCGGTCATCAGCGGCAGCATGGCTTCCAGGACCTCGGGGTCCAGCTGCGTTGTAGCCGCATTGTCCAGATAGACTTTCATTGGGATATAAAATTAGAAAGATCACTCATTGTCAGTTCAGACAACAAGTGACCCAAATTAGCTTAGCAACAGCTTTATTATTTCTTCGGTTCCGAAATAATTTCCTTGATATCGGAAATGATCTTATTGGCAAGGCTGGTAGCGGTCGTCAGCGTTTCCGATTCCGAGTAAATACGGATGATCGGCTCGGTGTTCGACCGGCGCAAATGCACCCATTCGCGGTCGAATTCGATGCGGACACCGTCGATGGTGTTCACAGGCTGCTTGGAATAGCGCGTCTGGATACGGTCAAGGATATTGTCGACGTTGATCTCCGGCGTGAGTTCGATCTTGTTTTTCGAAATATAATAGTTCGGATAAGACCTTCTCAAAACCGACGCCTTCTTGCCCGATTTAGCCAGATGCGTCAGGAACAATGCGATACCCACCAATGCATCGCGACCGTAGTGGCTTTCAGGGTAAATCACCCCGCCATTGCCTTCTCCACCGATTACCGCATTGTTGGCTCTCATGGCATTCACCACATTCACCTCGCCTACTGCCGATGCGAAATACTGTCCACCCGCTTTCACGGTAACGTCGCGCAATGCAGCCGTCGACGAAAGGTTGGAAACCGTATTGCCCGGTGTGTTTTTCAAAACATAGTCCGCAACGGCCACGAGCGTGTATTCTTCACCGAATGGCGTCCCGTCCTCGCACATCAGCGCAAGCCTGTCCACGTCCGGATCGACCACGATACCCAAGTGGTAGGAACCGTTATTGAGTTCTTTGCTGATATCATGCAAATGTTCCGGCAGCGGCTCGGGGTTATGCGCGAAGTTGCCTGTCGGCTCGCAGTTCAGTTTTTTGATACTCTTGGAATCGACACCCAAGGCTTCGAGCAAAAGCGGTACTGCAATGCCGCCGGTCGAGTTAACTGCGTCGACGACGATCTTGAAGTTCGCATTTTTGATTGCCTCCACATCAACCAGTGCCAACGACAAAACGTGGTCGATGTGCTTTTGGAGATAGGTGTCGTCCGAAGCGTAGCTACCCAGTTTTTTTACATCCGGAAAGAGGAAATCCTCCTCATCCGCAATGCGCAGCACCTCGGCACCTTCGGCTTCCGAAATGAATTCACCTTCATGGTTGAGCAGCTTAAGGGCGTTCCACTGGATCGGGTTGTGGCTTGCTGTGAGGATAATCCCTCCCGCTGCGCCTTCCGCTTTCACGGCTATCTCGACAGTCGGAGTGGTGGAAAGGCCAAGGTCGAGCACGTTCAGCCCTACACCCTGTAAGGTACCGGCTACCAGGCGGCTTACCATTTCACCGGAAAGCCTGGCATCCCTGCCGATCACCACCTTTAGATTCTGTGGATTTGTACGCCTCACCCATGTCCCGTATGCAGCAGCAAACTTAACAACATCAATCGGAGTCAGCGCCTCACCCGATTTTCCACCCACTATTCCCCTGATTCCTGAGATAGATTTAATTAACGTCACGATCTAGAATTCCTCTTTATGTTTGGTTGCAAAAATACTAAATTCCCTCTCCGCAATTAGATTTTTCTACAAACAAAAAACTACAATTGAGTTTCTGGACTCCGATGTTCCCTCTGTTTACTAGTTCAATGATTTGCCGGGAAACCAGCCATTATATACGTTTTCAGGCTAAAACAAGCGGTTATGCCTTTGTAGTTTCTCCCATTTTGCCGAATACCGGGTCCATCCATTCCAACGACAATTTTTGTACAGAATTGCTCAGTAAAGCGCTCCACTGCTTGCCGACGTAGTCAAGGTCGTCCTTTTCAAAACGGTGCTCTACCAACTGGAACGAGTCCTTTTCGTACATGACGACATCTATCGGGTAATCCACGTCGTTGGAACTGACCCTTGTGGAATCGAACGATAGGAACCCGATCTTCAAAGCGTCCTGCATCGAGGAATCGAATTTCAAACTCCGGTACAGCAGCGGTTTCCCGTAACCCGAGTTACCGATGATGATAAACGGAGAGCCGTCGCCCACTTCCACCCAGTTGCCTTCGGGATACAACAAAAACAGCTTGTGCTCGGAATCGTGTTCGAGTTGCCCGCCTACAATGGCAAAAAGGTTGAATACCAGCCCCGCATTGTTCAGCGCGTAACGGTCCTCGTCGGCCACCCGTCGCACCTGCTGTCCCAATGCATTGACAGCCTTGTAAAGCTTGTCGAATGAAGTGTCCCGCTCTTCCAGGACTTCCTTGAAATAGGTAATAGCCTTGTCCCGCACCGACCTCAGGCCCGAGGTCATCACGAAAATCGAATGCTTATCAGATTGGTAAACAGATACTTTCTTATTCGTCGAAACCTCGGTTCCGGATGTAAGGCGCGTGTCGGCAATGGCCACCAGGCCGGATGCGACTTTGATACCCAGGCAATATGTCATGTGCTAGCAGCTCAAAAATGATAGAGTCGCTAAGATATAAAAGTTTTGATCAGTTCATCCACTGGCTTTTGAAATGCCCCTGGCTCTGGCTTTGCGACTGTCCGGTCTCCAATCCGAAGTACATATCGAAGATCTTGTTATCGACTTCGTTGTTCTTGATCTGAAATTTATCGAGGTAGTCGTGCAACCCCATTTTGAAAACATCCTCCACATCAGTGAATTCCAGTTCGCTCCGGATCTTGCTCAATGCGCGCTCGGCCGGGTTGGTGTACCCGCGTTCGGGAATAGAGCCGGCGATCGCGTACAACGACAATTCAGCCTGGCGCACGCAGTACGCGATCGAGCGCGGGAAGAGCTTGTCCAGGATCAGGAACGCCACGATATTCATCGGCGTCAGCGCCCGGTGCGTTTGACGGTACATATTATAGGCACTGACCGATTTCAATACCGCCGTCCAGAGCATTAAATCCAATGTCGAGCCGGAAGTACCCGAATCCTGCAACAATGTAAAATACTTCACATCCAGGAAGCGCGAGCATTTGTCGGCCCGCTCGATATGCCGCCCCAGCCTTCCGAAATGCCAGGCTTCGTTACGCGTAATCGACGAATCGACTACTCCGTGAAAAAGCTGGCAGTTTTTGCGGATATCCGTAAAATACGACTGCATATGGTCCATATTCCGGAAATCGTCAGGCGAAGTGCCTTTGATGGCCAGGTAAAACGTATTGATACTCTCCCACATTTCCTTCGAGATCGTCTCGCGGATCGTCCGTGCATTCTCGCGTGCTTCGTACAGGCAGCTGATGATCGAATTCGGGTTGCGTTTATCGAACGTCATGAAATGGATGACGTCCTCCTTCGTAGGCTTATCGTAATACTTATAGAACAGAAAGTGGTCGGCCGTTGCGATCAGTAACGGCTCCCATTGTTCGTCCACGTCGGGCGGAAGATCCAGGGCCAGGTTAAAATTAACTCCCACGAAACGGGCGTAATTCTCGACCCGCTCCATGTAACGATTCATCCAGTAAATAGAATTCGCAACTCGACTCAACATAAGTGGAAAGTAATGTCTCTAAAAATACAACTCAGAATAATTATAATGCGATCAAACCAAAATACCTAATAATATTTTGCAAATACAAGCATATGCAAAAAGTTATATTATTTCCTCACAAATTATTATTCTACAATAATTCGCTTCCCCGCCTTGGAATCTTCCCGAAACCTTTAAAATTTGTAACTTAACCTTTCATCAAACCATAACCCGTATTTTCTGTGTCAAAGAAAGAACAATTTATTGCAGCAATTCAGAAATCTTATCAAACTGACAAACCTGTAATTCATTTGGGGTCGGCCATTCTCGACGGCGAGATCATCGGCGAAGCCCGCGTGAACCTTCCCTTGCGCATGATGAACCGCCACGGGCTCGTGGCCGGGGCTACGGGATCGGGTAAGACACGCACATTGCAGGTATTCGCCGAGCAGCTTTCGGCAGCGGGCGTACCCGTTTTCATGTCCGACATCAAAGGCGACCTCTCCGGTATTGCACAACCGGGCAAAACCAATGCGGCCCTGGAAGAACGTGCGCAAATACTCGGCACCGTTTTCGAGCCGAAAGGGTTTCCGGTCGAGCTGTATTCGCTGAGCGGCAACAAGGGCGCACAAATGCGCGCTACGGTGCTGGAATTCGGGCCGATATTGCTTTCCAAAATCTTCGAACTGAACGAAACACAGGCCGGCGTACTCGCTATCCTGTTCAAATATGCCGACGACAAGGACCTGCCGATGGTGGACCTGAACGACTTGAAAAAAGTCCTCAACTACCTCGCCGAAGGCCCTGGCGCCGCTGAAATCAAAGCCGACTACGGAACCATTTCCGCTTCCACTGCCGGAACGATCCTTCGCAAGATCGTCGCATTGGAGCAGCAGGGCGTAGGCACCATTTTCGGGGAAAAATCATTCGATATCGACGACCTGATCAACAAGGTCGACGGACAAGGCGTGATCAGCCTGTTGAATGTCTCCGATGTGCAGGACAAGCCCGCACTGTTCTCGACATTCATGCTGAGCCTTCTGGCGGAGTTGTATCATAAATTGCCCGAAGCCGGGGATTTGGACAAACCCAAGTTGGTATTCTTCCTCGACGAGGCGCATTTGCTGTTCAAAGACGCACCCAAAGCATTCCTCGAACAGATTGAGCAGGTCGTTCGCCTGATCCGTTCCAAAGGCGTGGGTATTTTCTTCTGTACCCAAATGGCCCAGGACGTGCCGGTTTCGGTACTTGGCCAGCTGGGTAACCGCGTGCAGCACGTACTCCGCGCATTCACGCCGCAAGATGCCGAGGCATTGAAGCAAACCGTCAAAACTTATCCTAAATCGGATTATTATTCGATCGATCAGGTCCTGACCACGCTCGGTATCGGCCAGGCGTTGATCACGGTTTTGAATGAAAAAGGGATTCCTACCGAAGTCGCAGCGACGCACCTGATGCCGCCCGCTTCCATTATGGGTCCCATGGTACAGGCCGATTACGACAAGCATGTGCAGCAGTCGGATGTGTATGCCAAATACAAAGATCCGATAGACCCGGAAAGCGCTTACGAAATCCTGACCAAGCGGATGGAGGAGCAGGCCCGCAAAGAGGCGGAAGTCAAAGAGGCCGAAGTGCAGGCGAAAGTCGAGGCGAAAAAGGAGAAAGAGCAATCGAGCATGATCTCCGACGCATTGAACTCCCCGCTCGCGAAGCAGATAGGCCGCGAAGTGGTTCGCGGTGTTTTTGGAATGCTGTTTGGGAAGAAAACAACCTCGCGCAAAAGCGGTGGAGGTTTGTTTGGGTTCTAAAAAATGTTGGGGCAGTATATGAATACGTGAGAGAGGTTCGGCGTAGTCTATGACTAAGTCGGAGCGGGTGCCGGTCTCCGACCGGCATTGTACGAGGCATTTGAAATTTAGCTGGTCGGAGACCAGCGGACGCTCGGACGTAGTCATAGACTACGCCCAACTAAGGGTTCTAAATGCAATCTGTCAGTCTGAGCGGACGGAACCGTCCGCTCAGACTGACAGATTTTATATTAAACATCCGTGTCATACGCGATCACGCAGCGCTGGTCCGCTAGCTTATCGAGATTTTCAGGTACATCGAGACGCGTTTTGGCATTGTCAAACGCGTCTCGATATTTTTCTTTCAGTTCGCGTCGCTTGATCGCTTCCAGGAACCGCCGCGCATCCTCCTCATTTTCCAGTACGAGTTCGGGAACCACGGTAGGCTTGTTATTGTCGTCTTTGGCCACCATCGTGACGTAAGAAGTATTGGTGTGCCGCACCGTACGGTTTCTCACATTTTCGGCCACTATCCGGATACCCACCACCAGCGAAGTCCTGCCCACATAGTTCACCGACGCGTGTAGCGACACCAGATCGCCTACCTCCACCGGTTCGAGGAAGTCTACCGCATCCACGGACACCGTCACGCAATACGTCCCCGCATGCCGCGACGCGCACGCATAGGCGACTTTGTCGATCAGCGAGAGCAATATGCCCCCGTGGATTTTCCCGCCGAAATTGGCATACGAAGGAATCATCAATTCGGTGAGGGTAGTCTGGGAAAAACTGACGGGCCTGGGCTCCATAGGTATTGTTTATTTTTTCAAAAAGATGGTCTTACCGGTCTTGGCGGCTTCCTTGGCCGTTTCCAGTATCTCCACGACGGTCACATTCACCGGCAACCCGTACAAATCGTTCTGATCGAGCTTGATACGGCCCTGTACCACGTCGGCCAATACCGAGAACGGATCGGTGTAGGGTGCAGGACGAGGATCGAGTTTGAGCGTTTCCTCCGGTGCTTTTTCCTGCAACCGCTGGCGTACCACAGTCGGATTCACGGCGATCGCATAGCCCTTGTTACCATACACTTCCATGTCCTTTCTGGCAAAAGACCAGTTCCACGAGCCCTGGATAATGCATTGCGCCTTCGGATATTGTAGGATAATGGAAGCTTCGTCATCCACATTCTTGTAAATATCCGGCTTGTTCTGGTGCGTAACGGCAGTTATCGAAATGGGCCGCTCGCCTTTCATGAGCCAGGTCATGAGGTTGGCCCCATAGCAGCCGAAATCCACCAATGCACCGGCGCCATTCTTGACCGGGTCCGTCAAAATAGCGAAAAACTCTTTGCTAACCCCAATTTCTTTGGGTCCCTGGTGGCCGTCGTTTACCATTACTTTGCGGATATCGCCCAGTTTGCCTTCCTGGATCAGCTGGTTTACGTGCTGATTGCTCGCATACCAGGAGGTTTCGTAATTGGTCAGAACGTGGATATTGTTCTGCGCCGCCAATTTCTGGATTTCCTTCGCGTCGGCAAATGTGGTAGCCAGCGGCTTTTCCACCATCACATTGACCTTCCGCGGTGCACACGCCCGCACCACCACCACGTGCTCATTAATTGCCCCGAATGCCGAAACCGCTTCCGGTTTGGTCTCGTCGAGCATTTTGTTCAGGTCCGAATAGAACAGCTTAGGGTCGAGTTTGTAGCGTTCGGTAAACTGTTTCACCAGGTCGGGATTGGTTTCCCAGATACCTACCAACTGAATATCGGTTTTGTCCTTGCGGTTAAAGATCCAGCCGACGTGCCCGTGGCTAAGCCCCGCGACCGCCACGCGGACGGGTTTCTGGGCCATCGAAGAAAGGCTAAGGAATGCCAAAAAGAGGATTGTCAGTGTTCTCATCATTAGTTTACGGTTTAGGATAATTTATCAATAATATCTTTGATCACTTCCTGCAAATAGGCACCATTGTACGGACCGTACCAGCTCATGGTTTTGGTCTCGTACAAATCGCGGTTGAAGTACTTGTCGTGGGTAATGTAGCCGATGTAGCCGCCGTTGAAGCTCGTCACCATCAGGTTCAGGCCTTTGGATTTGGCGTAAGCATCTAGCGGGGCGGTCAGTTCGCCGGAGAAATCGCACGGCATGCCTACCATCAGGATATTGCCGATCCGCAATGCCTTTACGAATATGGGATACTCGCCAAATGCCTTTTTGAATGCCCACGGGCGGAGCACAATGCCCATCGTCAGGCGCGGGGTCGGCTCCCGGAGCGGCAGCGGTAAAGTGAGTGTTTCAACCAATGCGCCCTTCGATTCTTCGCGGGTGGTATTGGGCGACAGTAATGCATTCTGCACACCGAATGCCTGGTTTTTAAGTTCATCAAAATCATCCGTGCCCTCCTCGATCGGCCCCATGCTGCCCACCGCGCCGGCCATGTACATCGCAAAATTGTAACGGCCTTTTTCCAGCGAATCCACGAGCGCGCCCGGGTAGTCGCGCGAGAGGACGATGTTTTTGGAATTCAAAACCGTGGAATGCGCCGCAAACGAGCTCAGAATCGCTTTCTGCCCGCTTTGAGTTACGAATGCCGCCGAACGGATCTCGGGATCGATACCTCCCTCCTCACCTACCAGCCTGTTGCGGATATCCACCGAATCGAGTGATTCCATATAGGTCAGCTGCACCGGCTCCACCTTTTTTTGCGCGTCGGTAATGGCTTTGTGGAATGCGTTGGCAAGGTTCTCCACAATGGCGGGATCGAATTTACCCGAAAAGAAAAGCGAAGAAATGCCCGTTCCCCAACCACCTACACTATTATGGCTATGCGTAGCACCAAAATAGATCTGGTCGAACGGGATATCGCCCGGTTTCAGTTTTGCTTTCAAAGCCTCGATCACCGTCGGCGGGATGATCAGCAGGTCGGCGGCAATGATCGCAGCTTTGGTATGACCATTGTCAATCACCATCGCACGCACATATACGGAGTCGTGTACAGCGGTATACGGGCGTCCGCGACGGTTGCCGTAGCCCGCCGTGGGCGTAGGCGACGCCGGGGTGATATTCACCTTCGCCCAGCCAGCCTGCAATGCACCGGAAGCCCCCACGGTATCTGCCTTTGCGCCTGCGATGAGGCTTTTCCATTCCTTATAATAGGCCATTTCCTGGTACGGCGTATTGTCCATGGTGGTGATCATGGTGGCAATGGCGAGTACGAGTAAGAGCAGGAATATCCCGATGACTTTGAATATAATGCGCAGCACTTTCATGATTGCGAGTTTAGGTTTGATGAAAAGACGGCAACCCGCTTTTTCTATTGAAATCAAAAATACCCGGCAAACCAGTTTTCAGGTCTATACCGGGTATTAAAAGTTTATGAAAATAGTTAAACAACTGATTATCCTTGCTTTACAAGCTGGATATTAGCAATAAGCTTCACGTCCTCACCAATTACTAAGCCGCCCGAATCGGTCAGCTGCATGTAGTTCAAGCCGAATTCCTGGCGGCTCAGGCGGCCTTCCACCTCGAAACCAATGCGAAGGTTACCATCGCCGTCTCTTTGCGCCCCGCCGAATTCAGCGTCGAGTTCGATGGGCTTGGTCACTCCCTTAAGTGTCAGCAGGCCCGAGAGCTTATAGTTATCGCCTTTGGCTTTATGAAAATAATTGGATTGAAAAGTAATATGCGGAAATTGCTCGGCATCGAAGAAATCTGCCGACCGCAAATGGGCGTCGCGCATTTCTACATTGGTATCGATACTGCTCACATCGAGTGAGAAGTGAATTTCCGCGTTCTCAAAATTATTGAGGTCCGAAGTTGCCCCGCCTTCAAAATTATTGAAGGAACCTGTGATCGTCGAAATGACCAGGTGTTTGATCTTGAACTGCACTTCGGAATGCACCGGGTCTACGATCCATTTTGTAACTGCCATAGGTGTATTATTTAAATTTCACTAAATACTACTCGCTCTAAAATTAACATTCCTGATGTACAAACGTCGTTTAAAACGATTTAATTCTGGTTGATGCGCGTGTTCATAATAAAATAAATGGCACGTAATTTTTAAGTAACTAAGCATCATTACATTTAGCACAAATACTAACTCGACCCATAAATGAAAATGAAGGGCAGAAGCATATTCACGTACGACGTGTATGCCCCCACCACCGTAACCACCATGTTACGCCCCCGCCGACAGGAAGGCCAATCGATCATTCAGGAAGGTTTTAACATAGAGCCGCCGGTGCCGTTTTCGGAGTATACCGACATTTACGGCAACCCGTGCCAGCGCACAATCCTGCCCGTAGGCCGGGTAACGATCACCACCGAAGTACAAGCCCAGGTGAACGACACGAAGCCGATCCCGAGCCCGCCACCTGCGTATATGCTTGTAGGGGACCTGCCCGACGAAATCATGCATTACATCCTGCCAAGCCGCTATTGCCAGTCGGATTTGCATGAAATCAATATGCTGGCCCTGGAAATTGCGGGAAACCTCACACCGGGGTACGAACAGGTGGAAGCGATCCGCTCGTGGATTCACCAAAACGTCCGTTACCAGTACGGATTTTCGAATGCCGCCACCACCGCGCTCGACACCGCCCGCGCCCGCGTAGGCGTGTGCCGCGACTTCACGCACCTCGCCATTGCATTATGCCGGAACCTCTGCATTCCGACACGCATGACGGTGGGTTACCTCGATAAATTGAAAGATATGGACCTGCACGCCTGGTTTGAGGTATTCATCGGCGGCGAGTGGTACACATTCGATGCCGTGCAGGAAAAAACCGAGGGGTACCGCATCGAGATCGCCCACGGCCGCGATGCCGCGGATGTGGCGATGGTTACCCAATACGGCAACGCAACGCTGCAATCGCTGCACGTCGAGGTCGAGCTGCTGGACGGGGAACAGTGAGGAGGAAGGGATTGTCAAGAATGGTCAGGCGTGGTCAAGTTTTGTCAGGTGTTGCCAGATATGGTGGAGAGCTACGGAAGATTAGGGTGTATTGACCTAAAAGCACGTCGTCCGAATGGATCAGCGATGTAGTATAAATCGAACCATAAACAAAAAGCCGGTACCGGAAATCCAGTATCGGCTTCGCCTTATTTGGTCTTAGTTGTTAAAGCGTTGTGTTTTTTATGTGGTCAGATGTAGTCAGGTGTGGCCATACCTGACTAAATCACACCCAGGTCGCGACCGACTTTCGTAAATGCCGCTACGGCCTTTTCGAGGTCGGCTTGCCCGTGCCCGGCCGAGATCTGCACGCGAATGCGCGCCTTGCCCTGCGGAACCACGGGGTAGAAAAATCCGATCACGTAAATACCTTCGTCAAGGAGTTTCGCGGCAAATTCCTGTGCCAGTTTTGCTTCATAAAGCATAATCGGCACGATCGGGTGTTCGCCGGGAAGGATGTCAAATCCTGCTTCGGTCATGGCCTTTCGGAAATATTGTGTGTTCCGTTCCAGCTTGTCGCGCAATGCGGTGGACGAGGTGAGCAGGTCGAGTACTTTGATGGACGCTCCGACAATGGAAGGCGCCAATGTATTGGAAAACAAATAGGGCCGCGAACGTTGACGGAGGATTTCTACAATCTCTTTCTTGGCCGCCGTAAAACCACCCGAAGCACCGCCTAATGCTTTGCCGTACGTACCGGTAATAATGTCGATACGCCCCATGACATTCCGATACTCGTGCGTACCGCGGCCGGTTTTGCCCATAAAGCCGGTAGCGTGGCATTCGTCTATCATCACCATCGCCTGGTATTGCTCTGCGAGGTCGCATATTTGGTCAAGGCGGGCGATGGTACCATCCATAGAAAATACACCATCCGTCACGACCAGAATGCGGCGGCTGCCTTGTGCATCCTGGAGTTGCTTTTCAAGATCGGCCATGTCGTTGTGCTTGTAGCGGAAACGCTTGGCCTTGCATAATCTCACGCCGTCTATGATCGAAGCGTGGTTCAACTCGTCGGAGATAATGGCATCCTGCTCATTCAGCAACGGTTCGAAAATGCCGCCATTGGCATCGAATGCCGCGGCGTAGAGAATGCAATCCTCCGTGCCAAGAAATTCGGCCGTTTTGCGTTCAAGTTCCTTGTGAATATCCTGCGTGCCGCAAATAAACCGCACCGACGACATGCCGAAACCGTGGGTGTGAATGGCGTCGATACCCGCCTGGATCACATCGGGATGTGACGAAAGGCCCAGGTAATTGTTAGCGCAGAAGTTGAGGACATCCGCACCGTCGGTGGTAGCGATATGTGCCGATTGCGGCGTGGTAATCACGCGTTCTTTTTTATATAACCCCGCCGACCGGATTGCTTCCAGTTCGCCCTGAAGTTCTTGTTGAATGGTACCGTACATAGTTGTAATGGTTGAATGACTGAACGCTGTAAAAGTCATTAGGTCATTAAGTCATGCGTTGTCAATGATTTACAATAAATGACAATACCTGACAATAAATGACAACACCTGACTTGATGACTTATTAACTAACCAAATGATACTTCTTCCGCAACTCGCTGATCATCTCTTCCGTCATCTTATCGAGCGAGTACGACGGCCGCCAGCCCCAGTCTTTCCGGGCCTGGGCATCGTCGATTTCCTGTGGCCACGAGTCTGCGATGGCCTGGCGGAAGTCGGGTTTGTAAGTGATATCAAAGCCCGGGATAATCTTTTGAATGCTTTCCGCTATTTCTTTCGGGGAAAAACTCATTCCCGCAAGGTTATAGGATGTCCGGACCGAGATCTTTTCGGCAGGTGCTTCCATCAGGCGGACGGTGGCGTCCATGGCGTCGCTGATGTAGATCATCGGCAACGTCGTTTCCGGTTTCAGGAAACATTCGAATGCCTCTCCTTTCACCGCTTTGTGATAAATATCGACGGCATAATCCGTTGTACCTCCGCCCGGCATCGACTGGTAGCCGATAATGCCCGGGTAACGCAGCGAGCGGATATCTACGCCGTAACGTTTGAAATAGTAGTTCGACCAGTTTTCACCCGCCGCTTTGCTGATCCCGTACACCGTGGATGGGTCGAGGTAGGACCATTGCTCGGCCAGCGTATCCACACGATCACCGAAAACAGCAATGGAGCTTGGGTAGAAGATTTTGCTTACCCCGTTTTCACGCGCCACTTCGAGCACGTTGAAATACGTTTGCATATTGATCTGCCACGTTCGGAGCGGGTCCTGCTCGCCTTTTGCAGAAAGGATCGCGGCGAGGTGGTAGATTTGCGTAACGCCATATTTACGTACAATGGCAGCCATTTCGGTAGCATTGGTCGCGTCGAGCTGCTCGAAGATCCCGGTCGGGAATTCAGGCATGCGAATGTCGGTCGCCACCACTTTTCCCAATCCGTAAATTTCCCTCAGATATTCCACCAGGACAGATCCGATCTGCCCGTTTGCTCCTATTACTAAAACGCAGTCCGTTTTCATAAAAAACAACTTTTGGGTAAAGCATAAATCACTTGCAATTTCCCATTTGCGAAAATTATTTTCAACAATCAGCCAGTTTCTCAGGAAACATTACCACACTATTTGATTTTTAAAGTAAAATTTACTTTTTGAGGTTCAATTCGAAACCCGTACCAGTAAATATTATTGCCCCATGGAACAGTTGGACAAAATCGATACCAAAATCCTCCGCATCCTGCAAAAAGATGCTAAAAAAACGACGAAAGAAATCGCGACGATGCTGAATCTCACGGTCTCGCCCGTGTACGAAAGAATCAGAAGGTTGGAGAGCCTTGGCTACATTAAGCAATATGTAGCTATTTTAGATAAAAAGCTCATTAACAGACACGTTACTACCATCTGTCAGGTTTCGATGCGCTACCACAATGAGGCTTTTATCGAGAAGTTCGAACAGGAGATACAAAACCTCCACGAAGTGCAGGAGTGCTACCACATGGCCGGGCAGGTTGATTTCCTTCTAAAAATCAACGTTGCCAGCCTCGACGAGTACCACGACTTTGTGAAATACAAGTTGTCCAAGATCGACAACATAGGTGTGCTCAACAGCACCTTCGTGTTGAAGGAGATTAAGCACACCTCGGAGTTTTACATTTAAAGGCTTCGTTTCTTGACGTCGAAGGAGACCGTCTTGCTGCCTGCCGTACCATCCGGGGTAATGCCCTGGATCACGACCTTGTAGCGGCCAGTCTGGTCCGAAGTATAAAACTCGACTGTCGCCTTGCCGTCTTTGCCGGTCGTTACGTTCGGGGCCCAATGCAAGAGGTTCCGGAAGTCGGCGATGCGGCTATTGGCATTATTACTGTCGTATTTCGGGGCGTAGAATTCCCTTTGTGCCTGCACGCCTTCATACGGCATGACCAGTACTTTCGGATCGAGCTCAAACCCACCGAGGTCGCCCCGGTAAGTCGAGAAGCTGACGATTCCCGTAAAAGTCTCCGGCCCCAGGAAGTAACGCGAGCTGATGAGTTCGATTTTCTTCACTTTCAATGGATCCATTTCGATGATCTTATCGGCATCGAAAACCGGGATACCGTCCAGGAGCATAAGCGGATCGGTCGTATAATATGTATTCGGAAGCAGCTTGTCGATCATCCGCAAGTGAAATTCCTTTTGGCGCCTGCGGACCAGAATGCCTTTTACATACTCCCTCAAAACCTCTTCCATTGTCGGGAAACGGGTGAAATCGTCGAGGAAATACTTCTCGTCAGGTACGCCGAAGAACGGCAGCGAGTCGGTGAGGACGGCCTTCTTCTCGGTGTAGAGCCTCGGAAGGAACGCATTGCCGGTCTGCATGTTGACGGACCGCGTCAATAGCTGGTTTTCCAGGTTTTTATCAAAGTAAAAAGAGGGAACGGGGGTGGCCGAAAACTGCTTGGAGAACGGTGTCGCCACCTCGAAGCGATAGGTCGAGTCGGTAGCCAGGTTTGTTTGCAGCGTAATTTCCTTCGGCCCGGTGAACTGACGCACCTCGAATTTGACGCGCCCTTCGTTGTCGCTCCTGTCCAAGTACAAGCGCGCGGGGACGTCCAGCGAAGCGAGATAAGCATCTCTGTTTACGGCCGGCTTTCCGTCGGCCCTGCTCACCACGCGCGCATTGATGAAATGTCCGTCGTATTCAGGCAAATGTTCGAAACTTACCAGCTGGCCGCCGAAAACCTTGTCCCATTTCAAACGACGCCAGCCGTGGGTCAGCATCAGGTTGTCGAGCTGCCGGTCGGTGTCCTGATTTGCATTTTGAAAATAATAACCCGGGTTTTCGATGTCACCTTTCAAATCGGCGGTGAGCCACAAATAGCTGTGCATATCGTGCTGCGCCTGGTATTGGATCGAATCGTCGAGGAATACCGCCACCGACAAATTGCTCCAAGCGGGTAACGTCTGCCCTGTTGCCGCCGAAATGTTCATCAATACCTTCTCGCGCCCAATGAAGCTTTTGCCTAATTGTGCGTCGATGGTCAACTGTTTTTCAGGGCGTTTGAAATACAATCTTTCACAAACCGGTTTCAGTTTTTCGTTAAAGATGGTGATCTGCGAAATACCTTCTCCCAGCTTTGCCTTTTCGAGCACAAACACCGCCTGCCCTTTACCTAATCCTTTTTTACCAAATACCGCATTCGCCTGGCGCGTGTGCGCGAGCAGGTATATGTTCACGGGTTCTTCGCTTTCGAGCTTTCCTGTTACGGTCACCTTCACCAACGCGGAAGTCGAGTCTTTCACCTCCATGACATACCCTTGCGGTTCCACTTTCGGCAATGGATACTCGAAACGCTGTCCTTTGCTGTCGGTAATGGCTGCCCTATAAGTGGTATTTTCTTCCGGTTTCAGTTTAAAATAGCCGATCCCATTCAGTTCCGGCTCAAATTCGCGAACAGTTTCATTCTGCTGGTTCAGGATCGCTCCTTTAAACTTGATTCCTTTGCCATCGACGCCCACAGCCCTGAATGCCACTTTGCTTTCGACACCGCTAACCCAATGCCCGCCTTCCGGGAAAAACTGCACGTCATAGCGTGTCTCTTCCTTCGAAGCCCTGTCGGGATCGAAACGTACGAATGGGTTCAGGATAGAAACAGCGGTTTCAAAATAGCTTTCCGCCGAAAAATTCTTCATCCAGTTGGTATAGCACCGCAGCTTGTATTTGCCGCTCACGAGCGTGGACGGCACCAGCGCCGAACCATTTCCCCGGCCGTCGACCATGGCGAACTTGGTTTGGAACACCGCATTGTTTTCGCTGTCCAGCACTTCGAGGTAGGCGACTTTGCTCAGGTCGAGGAAGCGGTGTGTGGCACCATTGAGGTTATAGGCTTTGAACCAGATCGTCTCCCCGACGAGGTAAAATGGCCTGTCGATATGCACATACAGCTTTTCCTGCACGGCCCGCTCGGTGTAAAGGCCAAAGCGCTGCTTTATGGAGGCGAGCATGGCGTCGTCCTGCGCGTACGATGTCCCGTAAAGCAACAGCGCCAGCAAACCACAAATAAATGTCCTGAGTTTCATTGTATATTTTCAGACAATAGAATGATCATTGATACCAAAATGACGGTTTCGTGGTGGTACCGCCTTGCGACCGGCAATCCGCACACGATTCCGACGTTCCGAGGTAACCGCTCTTAGGCTCGCCCATGTAAAAGTAGAGCAATACCGCGGAGCTGTTGTATGCCTCGTCATAGGTGAGTGTGTCGGGAGCCATGCAACGCGGATATGCGCCCAGGGCTTCCCTGATAAAAATCCGTTGCTTTTGCTCCTGCGCCGCGCTGAAATAACCGAACACCAGCTCTTTGGCATCGGCCTTGGCGTGGATGTTCCCCGTTACCTGCGACGGCTGCGGATCAAAAAGGCTACCGGTCCCCTGCGTTGTCTTGGCCAGATCGGTCCAGTACTCAAATGCCTCCCGGGTAAGCCCGTATTGCTTCACCAGGATCGAATACCCGAAATACAGCTTGTTGGTAGCAATGTCTACAATATTGACGGGCAAATCGCGGACAATGTCCTGACTAAGCTTGATCGTCGACCCGAGCTTGATGTCCCTCGACGACAATGTCCGCCAGCAAACGTTGATATTGTCGCTTCGCGAAACGATCGTTTTATTCACAAAGTCCCGCGTCAGGCTTGAATAATAGGCCATGCGGTATTCGTAGGTTTCTTCAAAATTCCAGCGGTAAAAACGCGTCTGATTGCTCGCATCATGCGTATTCACGTAGATCATCATGGCATTCCTTCCGGCGTCGAGCCGGTACGTGACGCTATCAATCGGCGGTGTTTTGCTTACGACCACATAATCCGATTCGTATTCCTTTCCGTTAAACCGCTTGATCCTCAACCGGTACTTCACGTCGCGGTTAAAATTCGTCGGCGACAGCTTGTACGATCCGTTACCCATGTCCTGGAATGCATAGCTTTCGCCGTTTTCGGCATCGGCCGTGATCGTAGCACCCGATTCCATTTCAAACTGATTATCATCATTCACGGCCTGTGTGTGGCTCAGTACGATCCTACTCGTATCGCCGCTCACATTCAGGAAACCGTCCACCACGAGGTAAGTATCGGGATTGGTCACTTCCGGCGGGGAAAAAGGCTCGATACAGCTGTTGATCGCCAACCCGGCCGCCACCAGCATTCCACACGACATCCATCGTCCCGAACGCCACCTCCCGGCCCCGCAGGCCTCTTTCACATTTTTGATGAAGTCTATTCCTTTCACAGTCATTCCTTGTAAAATCATTACCAGTACGAGGGTCTTTCGGTGGTGCCACCTTGCAGGCGGCAATCGGTACACGAATGGGCCGCTACCAAAACGGAGTCGGAGCGCTGGCCCCAATAGGTAAGCAGCAGCTTGGCGGTATTGAATGCACATTCATTGGCATCCCGCGACGAGCACCGGATCGGAATCGTATCGGGTTCGGTACAACGCGGGAAGGTTCCGAGCCGCGGTGTCACGGTGAGCCTGCGGGTTTCTTCGGTCGCCACGCTGAAATAGCCGAATGCCAGCAAACGCGAATTGGAAGTATGCCGGATATTACCCGTTATCTGCGACGGCAGCACGTCGAAAAGGCTTCCGGTCGCTTGTGTCGTTTTGGATAACGCCGTCCAGTATTCAAATGCATCGCGCGAGAGGCCGTATTGTTTTACCAGGATACTGTATTTGATAAACAGCTTGTTGGTAGGAATAGGCACCCGGTTGAGTGGCAGGTCCTTGATCACGTCGCTGCTTAGCTTGACGGTACTGCCCAGCAAAATGCTGCCCGATTTCAGTTTACCCCAACATTTATTGATATTATCGGGCCTTGTCACCACGGAGTCGTTCCTGACCATCAATGCGGAATAGTAGGTGGCCTCATATTCCCAAGTCTCCTCGAATTTCCAACGGTAAAACTGCGTCTTGTTCTGCGCATCGTGCGTGTTCACATAAAATATCGCCGCATTCAGCACCGGGTCCACTTTATAGGTGACGCTGTCGATCGCAGGCGTGATGCTCACACCTACGAATTCGGATAAATATTCCTGATTGTCTTTTGTCTTGATCCGCAGCCTGTACTTGGCACTTCGGTTGTACTGCCTGGGCGGCAAGGTGTAAACACCCGTACCGGTCTCCTTCATCGACAATGTTTCGCCGTTTTCCTCCTCCACAGCCAGCTGCGCGCCTCTTTCAATGATCGGGGACGCCGTTGCATTCACATTCTGCGTCCGCCGCAGTTCGATCCGCGTCGAATCGGTACCGCTCACGTTCAGGAAGCCGTCGATCACCAGGTAATTCTCATCCGAATTAACCTCCGGCGGAGAAAACGGCTCCACACAACTGTCGACGATCAGCAGCAAAACGAAAAACCCTATTTTTAAAAACCAATATCTCATAGCCTGTTTCCCGTTTTAGAATCTGAAATTGTAAGTAACAGTCGGGATCGGCTGTCCGAAAATGGAGAGCTGGTAACCATTCACCCTTCCGGCGACGGTCTGGAAATACACCGAAGTCGGGTTTTTCCTTCCCAGCACGTTATACACCGCGAGCGTCCAGGAGCTGTGGGCCAGCTTTTTGATCCGGTGATTGCCTTCGATATTCATCGCCAGATCCGTCCGGTAATAGTCGGGAATGCGGAACTGGTTGCGGTCTGCATAATAAACCCGTTGCGAACCGTCGATAATGTACTTCCCGATCGGCGGCGTGTAAGGCCGGCCGGTGCTGTATGTGAAGTTGAACGACAAGCTGAAACGGTGCGAGAAGCGGTAGTTCGAGATCAGCGTGAAGTCGTGCGGCTTATCGTAGTTGCTCGGGTAAAAATTACCTCCGTTAGGCGCATCAGGCGAGTCGCGGTCGACCGCGCGCAGGAGCGTCCGCGCATACGTGTAGCCGATCCAGCCATTCAGCTTCCCGGTCATTTTCTTGATCATGAACTCCACCCCGTATGCCTTCGCTTTGGTATTGATCACCGCCGCTTCGATATTGTGGTTCATGAAAAGCGAATCGCCGCCTTTGTAGTCGAGGAAGTTGCGGATGTTTTTATAGTAACCTTCCAGCGAAACCTCGATTTTGTTCCCTCTGAAATTCCGGTACAAACCAATTGAAAGCTGATCGCCGATCTGGGGTTTGATATACGGGTCGCTCAGCTTCCAGATGTCGGTTGGAGAAACCGTCATGGTGTTCGTCAGCAAGTGGATATACTGTCGCAGCGTATTGTAACTGGCTTTGAGCGAAAGGTTATCCAGAATGCTGTACCGCACCGAAGCCCGGTATTCCGGCCCGCCGTAAGATTTGATTTTTTTACCCGCTTTGAATTCCTCCACCCCTTCCTGGTAAATGTATTCGATCGGGAAGCCGGACAGATATTTATTGACCGACTTGGGCCCCAGATATTGGAAGAATGACCAACGCAGACCGCCGGAAATAGATAGCCTGGGGCTAACCTCCCATTTGTCTTCCAGATACAATGCGCTTTCCGTAGCCTGCTCAGCTTCCAGTTCGTCGGGCACGATCAGCGACTCGGTACCGCGCGGCTTGAATGAGCCGGGGTGCAGTTTGTAATAAATAGTGCTTCCTCCGAATTCCAAAGTGTGTTTCGGATTTAATGCATAGCTGAAATCCGCCTTGAAGTTGGATTGGTTAATGTCAAATTTCAGGTCGAACGAGTTGAGCGGGAGCCCTTCCGCTTCCATGGCATACTTGTATTTGCTATGCGAAGCGGTAAGCACGCCGTACAGCCGCGAATTGAATGTGTGCTTCCATTTAATGGAGCCCAGTTGGTTCTGATAGGAATAGAGCGTATCGCCATAGAGCCGGAACTTATCATTGCTGGTGTAACCCGTCAACGAAACGCTGTTCTTCTCATTGATTTCGTAGTTGAAGTGCAGATTGACATCATAGAAATTCGCCGAGCTCCGGTTATAGTTATCATTGTCCAAAGCACGGATCACCCAGTTGGAATAGGTGGAACGTCCACCGAGAATGAATGATGCCTTGTCCTTCACCAAAGGCCCTTCCAGTGTAACCCGGCCGGTAACGAGCCCTATCCCGCCCGACGCCACGAATTTCTTCTTGTTACCATCGCGGCTGGCAATATCGAGTACCGACGCCAGCCTTCCTCCGAACCGGGAAGGGATCGTGCTTTTGTAGAGCTCCACTTCTTTCAGAACATCGGGATTAAATGCGGAGAAAAACCCGAAAAGGTGGGAAGGGTTGTAGATCACCGCATCGTCGTACTGGATCAGGTTCTGGTCTACCGAGCCCCCACGGACGTTCAGCCCGGTACTGTTCTCCCCTACCGATTTGATCCCCGGCAATGTGAGCACCGTCCGCAGCAGGTCCGTTTCGCCGAATACCGTCGGCACCTGTTTGAGGTTCTTGATGGTCAGTTTCACAGTACCCATTTGTGTACCAACCACGTTTTTGTCCATACCGGCCTTCACCGATACTTCCTTCAATGCGATCACGCTTTCGCGCATTTCAATATCGAGCTTGCCATCGGAATAGAGTACAATCTGGCGCTGGGTTTCGCGCATACCCGTACTTTTGATGCGCACTACCTGCTTCCCGCGCGGGATCGTGAGCGCGTACTGCCCGAGCGCGTCCGTAGTAACACCAATGGAAGGCGAGTTGATAAACACCGCCGCGCCAATCACCGGTTCGCCCGTCACGGCGTTCCTCACGTACCCGGTGATCGTGGAATTCCCGGGGGTGATCCTGTGCTTTCGTATCCCTATCTCATGGACCTTGCTTTCGGCTGTCGATAGCAGTTTCTCCTTGATATCGCTTTCCGGGCCGGCATAGGCAATAGAATCGCTTTCGCCGGCGCGTTCCGGGTTAAACAAGCCGGGGGTGAGCTGGGTGATGATCTTCTGTCCGTGGGTAATGTAAATGCGTTTTTGCCCGTCGATGGCGTATTCAAACTCCGAACCTTTAAAAACCTGGTCGAGCACCTCGCGGAGCGAGAGGCTGTTCACATTCAGATCGAGTGTAAGGCTATCGAAGCGCGTCGCGTCGTAATAGAAGTAATAGCCGGTCTGCGCTTCCACCTGTTTCACAAACTGATCGAACCGCGCCGAATCCAGTTTCATGGTGATCTTTTTCTCGGGCACGTTCTGGCCGTAGGAAAAGTGGGTGGTAAAAATGCAGCAGAAGATAAGGGTTAAGGGTAAAAGTATTTTCATTTGGCTAGGTTATCGTAGGTTTCTACCATCTTCACAATGGCCATTTCACGGTTTTTGCGGAATTTGATCTTATTCTCCCGCAGCACCTTGCGCAACTCCCGCTTGTGTTCCGGGAACAGTTCGAGCGTCGATTTCTTCGTGTGCACCGAATGGTAACGGCCATCTTTGAATACATAGAAAAAGTTCTTTTCGGGATAGTAGGCGATCACTTTTTTATCGACGATCTTCTCCTGGCGAGATTTCGTCCTGCGCACGAGCGTGCGCGATTGGCCATCGTAAACGACGTCGTAAAAGCCGGTCCGCATTTGCGGGTTGATATCCTTCCCCGATTCGAGACGGGCGAAGTGGTGCTGGTCGATGATAAATGAATCGACCTTCACGGTCTGCAACAATACATGGTCGCCATTGAAATGCCGGATCACCAGTTCGTCATGAAAAATGTCGTAGAGCATCGGAATGCTGTCGAACTGCTGGCCATCGTAAAGTACCATTCCATTCAGCCATCGGCGCTGCTGGTAAAACTGGTGCTCCTCCATACGCGCATCGTACACGTAGTACTGACGGCCATTGTAAAGATTCTGGGAAATGGATGTGGCGTTCTTATAAAGGGATACCGGGTAAGCAGCGACCGCCCTTGCCGAAGTGCCTTCGGCCAGCGTTCCCTGGGCATAGGTTTTCCCCGAAAACAGGGCACAAAGGAATAATGCAGTGGTAAAAATACGCATCTACGCAGTTAATTTTAAAGCAGTACGTTCAAAGGCTATCGAAATGTTGCAGTGCCGGGGCTTGCACTTTATGAAGTGAACATAAGTTACATACTTCAAATGTAAATTAAATATTTTATTCGATTAATGAAATCTAATCACAAAAGAATCAAATGCTATTTATCTAATGCATAACGGGTGGTTGCTTCGAATCCCCTAACTTTGGCCTTTTATAAGTACCACACATTCCACTTACCTTCTATGAAAATTCTGATCACCGGTGGGGCCGGTTTTGTTGGCTCTTCGCTGGCCATAGCCTTGAAAACAAATTATCCTGATTACCAGGTTTACGCGCTGGACAACCTTAAAAGAAGGGGTTCGGAACTGAATATTGCCCGTCTCAAAAAGGCTGGCGTGGAGTTCGTTCACGGCGATATCCGTAACAAAGAAGATTTCGACGCCATTCCGGCGGTCGATACGGTCATCGAAGCGTCCGCGGAGCCGTCGGTACTGGCCGGGCTGGACGGTACGCCGGATTACCTTATCAATACCAACCTGGTCGGGACAGTGAACTGCCTCAACTATGCATTGAAACACAAAGCAGGGTTCATTTTCCTTTCCACCAGCCGCGTGTACCCGATCAAGACGATCGAGACATTGAATTTCGTGGAAGAAGAAACCCGTTTCGCATTGTCGGACGAGCAGCCTGTGCCGGGTGTTTCTGCCAAAGGTATCGGCGAAGACTTTCCGCTGAACGGCGCCCGCTCGCTTTACGGAACTACCAAGCTGGCTTCCGAACTGATCATTCAGGAATACAATGAGTTTTATAACTTGAAAACGGTGATTAATCGCTGCGGCGTGATCACCGGCCCGTGGCAAATGGGCAAGGTGGATCAGGGCGTGATGGTACTCTGGATCGCGAAGCACTATTTTGAACAGCAGCTCGGTTACTTCGGGTATGGCGGCACGGGTAAGCAGATCCGCGACATGCTGCACGTAGCCGACTTGTACAACCTGATCGACTGGCAGCTGCATAACCTGGACAAAGTAAATGGCGAAATCCTGAATGCCGGCGGTGGCTTGCAAAGCAGCGCTTCATTGCAGGAGCTCACGAAAATCTGCCAGGAAGTAACCGGTAAGACGATCCCGATCAAAGTCGTTCCCGAAAACCGGACCGCAGATATCCGTCTGTATGTTACCGACAACACGAAAGTAACCGCATTGACGGGCTGGGAACCGAAAATCGGAATCCGCCAGATCGTCGAAGAAATCACCGCCTGGCTCGGCGAAAACGAAGCCGACCTCGCGCCGATTTTGAAATAGGAAAAGGTTTAAATCAAATACTGACTGTAATCATGTAGCTTCAAAGAACTACCTGATTGCAGTCTTTGTTTTTTAGGCCTATCCCGGTCACATTCATTCATCGCAAATATGAAGTTCATCGAATGCCCCCGCGACGCCTGGCAAGGCTTTCATCCCTTCATCCCCTCGGAGATCAAGCTGGAATATCTGAACCAGCTCATCCGTGTCGGTTTTGATACGATTGATTTTGGCAGCTTTGTGTCGCCCAAAGCCCTGCCCCAAATGCAGGACACTGCCTGGATCGTTGAACGACTCGAACTTTCGGGCAGTAATACTGGCCTGCTGGCTATCGTCGTCAACGAGCGCGGTGCGGCCGATGCGTGTGCATTCGAGCAGATCGGGGCCCTGGGTTATCCATTCTCTGTTTCGGAGACATTTCAGATGCGCAACACGCAGGCCACCATTGCGGAGTCGTTCGAGCGGGTGAAACGCATTGCCGATTTGTGTGCGAAACACAAAAAGGAACTGGTGATTTACATTTCGATGGGTTTCGGAAATCCCTATGGTGACGCCTGGGAGCCCGGGATTGTGATGGAATGGGTGGAAAAGCTCTCCAAGCTGGGTGCAGGTACCTTTTCGCTGGCGGATACAGTCGGAGTGGCAAAGGTGAATGATATCGGCTGGCTTTTCACGGCATTGATCCCGCATTATCCCGAGCTGGAATTCGGCGCCCATTTTCACACGCGGCCCGACGACTGGCGCATTAAAATCCAGGCCGCTTACGACGCCGGCTGCCGCCGTTTCGATGGTGCATTGCTCGGTTACGGCGGTTGCCCGATGGCCCAGGACGATCTCGTGGGTAATATGCCCACCGAGCGGCTGGTTGATTTCGCCAAAGAGCAAAAGGAGCTACTTTGCCTCGATGCAAACGAGCTGGCAAAGGCGCGTTCGATGTTCCAGCAGATTGTTGGGTAAACAAAATGCGCCGAAAATTTCCTCCCGGCGCATTGGATTCATATTCAAATACTTTTCAGGCAAATTTCCTTTTCACGATCGCGAGTAGCGCGGTAACCGCCTCTCCGTTCACATCCCACGCATATTTGGATGCGTAACGATGCCAGATCAGGTTCTCGGCTTCCTCGAAGCTCTTCACGCGGTCGAGTTCGTAGATCGCCTTATCGAAATGCTCGCTGTTGCGATCGAAAAGCTGGTTTACGAACATGAAACGCTGGCCTAGCGGAATGCTTCCTGCGATGTTTTCTACCTTCAACGGCACGGTGCCGTATGACTTGTCATCGGAAGGCTTAGGTATCTCAACCTTGAACCGATTGTTCAACGAGTCCCTCTCCGGACTTTGTACGACATTGGCTTTGGCGACGATCTCACCGATCACCGCGGAAGCGGGCTCCGCGCGCGGGGCTACCGGCCGGGCAGTACTCGGCTCCAACTGGCTGAATGCCGAATCGAAAAAGGATTCATGCTTGTGCGGCTGTTGGGGCTGTGGCGCAGTTTTTTCGGCTTCCTGGATTTTGAGCTCGCCGATATTGATCGGGAAAACTTCCCCGAATAATGCCAAATGCTGTTCGGCATCGTCGATCAGATCGGCATTGTCCTTGAACTCGTATAACCAGCTCACAGCCTGCGTCTGGTACACCGAATCGGAACCACTGTCGGTGAGCCGGCCTAGCAATGCTTCGGCGACGCCGCGGTGGATGTGCGTATATTTGACGAGCTGCTCAGCCTTCGATTGAGTAAATTCCGCATCCTGAACGGCTCTGATCTTGTCTTCAAAATAAGCCGCGGGTGCCAGGAGGAGTTTCAACGATTCTTTGACCGAATCGGACAATAGCGGTTCGAGGTCGGCACGCTTCACGGCAATGTGCTGCGAAGCCGTGTTCATGAATTCTTCCAGCGCACTTTTTACTTCTTCATTGGAAAAATCAAAATAAGGGCTGCGGAAGGCTTCGGCGTTGTTTTTCCATTCTTCGAACAGGCGGTTGAGAATACCCAGGTTGACCTGTCTTACTGGTGTCAGTTTTAATAATCCGGCACCGGTAATGACGTCCTGCGACCTGTACACTTCGTTCAAAACTGTTGTTGTGAACCGTGCTGAGTACTGGTTGAGTGCGATTGAATTCAGATTATCCGGCATAACGAATAAGCAATTTTGGTAACGTAGTGTTGGGAAAAATATGTTTGATTTGTAAATATAAAATAAAAATCGACCTTTCAAATGGTCGGTCGGGCACCAAAATATGTTTGTAGAACCATCCCACAGAAGAGAATTTCAAAATCCGCGTACCGGCTGGATCGAAGTGATTTGCGGATCCATGTTTTCCGGAAAAACCGAAGAACTCATCCGTTTGCTCAACCGCGCCAAAATTGCCCGGCAAAAAATTCAGATTTTCAAACCTGCGCTTGATAAACGATACCACGAAGAGAACATTGTTTCGCACAATGACAATTCGATTCCCTCGATACCCGTACAGTCATCCCAACAAATATCGGACCTGGCGCAAAATTGCGAGGTAGTAGGAATAGACGAGGCCCAGTTTTTCGATGAAGGCATTGTGGATGTATGCACCCAGTTGGCCAACAGCGGCAAGCGCGTGATCATCGCGGGCCTGGATATGGATTACAAAGGCAAACCCTTCGGCTCTATGCCCCAACTCATGGCCATTGCGGAGTATGTCACCAAAGTACATGCGGTTTGCATGGTTTGTGGGGAAGTGGCGTCGCACTCCTACCGGCTTTCCCCTTCCGACGAGCGCGTCTTGCTCGGCGAAACGGATTTGTACGAAGCCCGCTGCCGCAGATGCTTCAATCTCGGTGAAAATGCCTGAGCGCATGAAGAACCGAAAGCTGCTGATCCTTTCGCTGGTTTTGAATGCGGTCCTGATCGCGGCGTTTCTCACATTCGGCTATATCTACCGGGATAAGATCGCGCAAAGGTTTGTTCGGATGAAAGGCCATCCTGCCATTGTCATGTACGGCAACTCCATTACGGCACAAGGCAAATGGGTGGAACTGCTGGGCAGGACCGATGTGATGAACAATGCATTGCCCGGACAAGCTACTTTTCATTTCCTGAATCTGATCCGGACGCATGTTATCGACCTGCACCCCAAAGTCTGTTTCATTAAAGGGGGTATTAATGATATTACACTAGGCGTCCGGCAGGAACAGATCCAGGCTAACTTCCAAACCATGCTTGAAATGCTTGTGCAAAACGGCATTACGCCTGTTGTCACACTGACGGTTTACAAGCAGAATGATCCGCCAAGCAAAAAGGAAGTCGACGCATTGAATGCCTTCCTCATTTCATATTGCACGCAAAACAACATTATCTACATCGACCTCAACCGCTTCATTTCCGATTCCACCGGTCTCCGCGCCGAATATGCTGTTGATAAAGTCCATTTGAATACCAAAGCGTACGAGATCTGGGCGAAGGAAATCGACAAGATTTTGAAGGAGAAGGGTATTTAAAAACACATTTAGTCCAAAAACAACAAAAGCCGCTCATTGCTGAGCGGCTTTTGTTGTTATAATCGGTTCCGATTAGGCATTCACCTGGTTCATCACCTCGGTTTGCTTGCGGATCGACTCCATGTGAACGAGTTTGAACAATTCGTCCACCAGGTTTGGATACAGATTCAGGCTACGGCCCCATCCAGCGCGTGTTTCCAATACTTCACGGAAACGATCCACCTGGTAAGCAGCTACGTTGTTATCGCGTTTGTATTCGGCCAGTTTCTCAACCAATGCCATGCGGTTTGCCAAAGTTTCGAGCAATTCGCGGTCGAGGTTGTCGATTTTGCCACGGATAATTTCCAATTGTGACGCATAGTCGCTGCCGTAAGATTCTTTGCGAACGTGCAGGTCGTGCAGCATTTGTCCCAATGCAGCAGGTGTCAGCTGTTGTGCAGCATCAGACCATGCTTTGTCCGGATCGCGGTGCGATTCGATGATCAGACCATCGTAGTGAAGGTCGAGCGCGCGCTGAGCGATTTCGTACAGGTAAGCACGTTTTCCAGCCATGTGGCTAGGGTCACCGATTACCGGCAATTGAGGGAAAATCGTTTTCAGTTCGATCGCGATATTCCACATTGGGGAGTTACGGAACTTGTGCTCCTGTGCGTTAGAGAAACCGCGGTGGATCGCACCGAGTTTTTTCACGCCAGCCTGGTTCAGACGTTCCAGGGCTCCAACCCACAATTGCAGGTCTGGGTTTACAGGGTTTTTTACCAATACAGGTACATCAATTCCTTTCAGGGCATCAGCAAGTTCCTGTACGTTGAACGGGTTCACGGTAGTACGTGCACCAACCCAAAGGATATCAACGCCGTATTTCAATGCCAGTTCGATATGCTGAGGCGTAGCAACTTCCACAGCCACAGGCAGGCCTGTTTGCTGTTTCACCGCTTGCAACCATGGCAAAGCAGCCTCTCCCATGCCTTCAAAGCTGCCTGGACGAGTTCTCGGTTTCCACACCCCTGCACGGATCACGTGCGCAAATCCTTCCTCTTTGATCTGGGTTGCGGTTTCTAACATTTGTTCCTCGGTCTCTGCGCTGCAAGGCCCGGCGATTACCAAAGGCTTTCCTTCGGTATTGATCCAACTGCTAAGCGGTAGGATATCTAAAGAAGCATTCATACTCAAAAACTTGTCCTTAATAAAAAATTGATAATTGTAATATTTTGATCCGGTATTATGCGTATTTCTTCGAATGCCCGTACATTTGACCCCATAAAAGTCAATCAACTTCTTAATGCGTATTACTTTCTTCCTGTGGTTAGATAATGAATTGTTAAACAGTTACTCAGGAAAAACGTACATCAAAAATGGCATATCCGTCACCAAACGACCAAATACCTGTATTTTTTGAAGATACTTCCGTCGCCTTTGCATCCAAATCAGACGCTAAACTAAGGAAGACATACTGGTTATTCAGCCTTATGAATCAGGCTCGAGTCGTAAATTTAGGCACTTTTTTTATAAAGCTCGCGCTAAAACTTAACTTACCTATAAAAAATCTCATTCGGGTCACGATTTTTGAACAATTCTGTGGCGGTGAGACGATTAACGACTGCGACGCTACGATCGCCTCCCTGCGCCAGTCGGGCATTGGTACGATACTGGATTATTCCGTTGAAGGAGAAGATGAAGAAGCCAGTTTCGACACCACTGCGGCCGAAATCCTGAAAACGATCGACAAGGCGACAGGCTCCGATACCATCCCTTTTTCCGTTTTTAAGGTCACTGGTGTAGCCTCATCCGACCTGCTTGAAAAGGTGCAGCGGAAAGATTCGCTCTCGGACGAAGAAAAAGCAGCCTTCGAGCGCGCACGTCAGCGGGTACAACACCTGTGCGCACACGCATACGAAAACAATGTACGTATTTTCATCGATGCCGAAGAAAGCTGGATACAGGGCGTGATCGACGACCTGGCCTATGAGATGATGCAGCTCTTCAACCGTGAGCGGCCCATCGTTTACAATACCTACCAGCTCTACCGCCACGAAACACTGGAAGCACTCAAAACCGCTTTTCTCGATGCGCGCCAGAAAGGCTATTACATCGGTGGCAAGCTCGTACGCGGCGCGTATATGGAGAAGGAAAGATTGCGTGCACGTGAGCAGGAGTATTTCAACCCTATTCACACATCCAAAGAGGCGACCGACAACGATTACAACCACGCGATCGATTTCTGCCTCGACCGCCTCGAACATATTTCGATTTGCCTCGGAACCCACAACGAATACAGTTCGCAGTACTGCGCCCTTAAAATGCAGAAACTGGGCATCGAACGTAACGATGACCGCATCTGGTTTGCGCAGTTGCTTGGCATGAGCGACAACATCTCCTTTAACCTGGCTAAGGCCGGCTACAACGTGGCCAAATATGTTCCCTACGGCCCTATCGACGCGGTACTGCCTTATCTGATCCGCCGCGCCGAGGAAAACACGTCCATCGCGGGCCAGAGCAGCCGTGAGTTTTTGCTAGTTAAAAGTGAATTGAAGAGAAGAGGAATCGGTTCTTTATAAGTAAGTTATTACTTTCGCATTCCCAAATTTGTCAATTGTATTAAAAACCGAATGAACCAATCCAGAAATCCAGCCCCTTACCTACTCTTCAGCGTACTCCTTATCGGGATTGATCAGGCTTCCAAACTTCTGGTTCATCAATACATGCAACCCGGCTTTTCAGGACAGATCGCGCTGATCGGGGACTGGTTGAAATTGCATTACGTACTAAACCCCGGCATGGCCTTCGGCATGCAGCTCGGGCACGAATACGGTAAGTTATTCCTGACATTGTTCCGCCTGGTGGCGATGGTCGCGATAGGCGGCTATATGATCCACCTTGCGCGTGCGGGCGCCTCCAAGGGCCTGCTTTGGGCACTGGCGATGATCCTCGCAGGGGCGGTCGGCAACGTGATCGACAGTACTTTCTACGGTGTACTGCTCGGCAATGCACCTTACGGCTCTCCTACCCCGTGGTTTCACGGCCAAGTGATCGATATGATCTTCGTCGATTTTTGGGAAGGCTTCATCCCCGACTGGGTTCCGGTATGGGGCGGGCAGTATTACTCGACACCAATATTCAACATCGCCGATTCATGCATTTTCCTCGGCGTTTGCAGCATTCTGATATTCCAGGGAAGTTTCCATTCGCACGGGCCGGAAGAAGACGGTGAAAAGGACGAAAGGGAGGAAGGTGAGAAGGAGGACGGAACTAGTAATCTGCCGGACTCTTCTTCAACAGAAACTACCACTGCCGGAGCGACGCCACAAGACCATTTCCCAACGCCTACCCCAACCGAGGAAGAGGACGAAAATAAAAAAGAGAGCATTTAGCTCTCTTTTTTGTGGGTATGCTTTTCGGATCAGTTCTCGTCTTTGGTATACGGAACGAAGTCCTTGAATGTCTTTTTAATCGCTACATCCGTCGCTTCTTTCTTGTTCTCCCAGTTGGCATCCAGCTCCAATGCTACAAGACCGCTCAGGTTCATCAGCGCCTTGAATTCGTCGAGCTTGCGGATAAAGTCGGGCTGGCGGCGGGCTGATTTCTGGCCCCATTCACGCGCGAAGACGTCGCCTTTGTTCTGCAATTCATTTTTCTTCTGCATTACATAGTTGAACCGGTCGAGCAAGCCATTTACCGACTTGCCTATTACCTCCGTCGCTTCCAGCGTTCCTACCGTCGCAACTGTGGTACCACCGATCGTGGTAATATAACCCCGGGTTTGCTGGTCCTTCGTAGCAATCACCGGCGCCAGGCCGGTCGTAGCACCTAGCGATGCATTCAATAGCGACCGGCTTCTCTTACCTTTCTTCGCTCTGGAATACGCCTTTTTCAACTCGCTCTCCTTTTCCGTCATTTGTTCGAGTAAGCCCCATGCATTTACAAGGGCTCCGCGGTACAAATTGTAAACATAAGTGTCGCGAAGGCTTTCATCCACTGTATTCTTGATAACAAATTTCACCGAACGCTCTTTCTTATTCTGCGCTTTATCCATTACGTAGAATATGATATTAAAAGCAAGCGTATCAAACGGATCTTTGACGAAGTCATACCCAGGCTCCCAGATGAACTCGTAGCTGGTAGCAGTATTTTTCACCAATGCACTTTGCGGGACCTTCTTATTTTCAGAGATAAAATTGAATGTCGTGATATCCTCCTCCCCGTTCGGGTCCGACAATGTAAAGCGCAGGTTAATGCGGTTGTTTTCCGCACTTCGGATAACCGACTGTTGCGGAATAATTGTAAAATCGGGAGACAGGTCCATCTGAGTCACATCCAGTTTCAGGCGCCCCTTGGTACGCGCTTTCGAGGGCTGATCCTCCACCCAAAACTCCATATATCTCGGGCCCTTTTTCAGAATGCCAAATTGCACGCTCGACGGTTCCCAGGTAATCTCACCCGCTGCCGACAACTTCATCGCCTCAGGCATCTCTTCCAGAATGGGGACGAACACGATCGGATCTCCGTCAGGATCCCTAACAGCGCCCATATCGATCTTGTAAACATTCTGCGTTTTGTATTGCACGTAGAACGGTTGGAGCTCGTCTACCTGCGGCGGGCGGTTCACGTGGTTTACTTTAAAAACGATCTCGCGTGATACATTTTCGCCGGCGCTATTCTGCGCCTCAAATACGACCGGGAACGATTTGGTCGTATTAATACGGTCGGCAATATCAAACCCCGGTGTCCATACGAAATGACCGGTAGAGTCAAATTTCATGTCCTTCACCAGTCCGCTGGCTATCGAATACCGCACCGAATCACTCTTCCCTCCTTTGACTTGTAAATGAAAATTGATCTCTTTTCCTTCATAAAGTACGTTCCACTCCGCTTCCGAGGGAAACACAAGCTGTAACGGGCCCGTTGAGGTATTGTTCTTCATATTATCCTGCCCCTGCGCCCTCAGTACTGCAAAAACGGGTATCAGAAGGATCAGTATTTTATGAATTTTTCTTGTTAGCATGACATCAAAAATATAATTAATTCCATGGGTGAGAGAGCACTTAAAATTTAACGCAAAACTAGTAAATCCTGTATAGAATGCCCTGTGATTAGTTGTAAAATTGAAACTCGCGAAAGCATACGCCCACGCGAGGAATCTGTTTGTACTTTTCAAATACGGCCTTCTGAGGAGGATTATAATTAAAGCAAGTCCGGCATGCTCAAATACCCAAAACAAAAACCGGAGCGCAATCCTTTTTAAGACTGCGCTCCGGTTTTTAAAGTTCAATATCTACCTTATTATTTTTTCTTTGGGGTTGTTGCCGGAGTGGTAGCAGGTGCTGTTGCAGGCTTAGCCGCAGGGGTTGTTGCTGCCGGTGCCGCTGCTTCTACTTTGTCTGGATCAACACCCAGTTTGCGAAGAATCAGGTTAGTCGCGTTGTTTTCTTCCGATGCTGCGAAAAGGATGATAGGCGTTGTTCCAGCACCTGCATCCATGTTCAGGATGTAGAGGAAACCAGCTTCTTTACCTACTTCCTGAATAGCGTTGTTCACTTTCGTCAGGATCGGTTCGAGCAACTGCTGCTGCTTTGTTTGCAGGGAAGTCTGTGCGTTGTTACGCATTTCCTCGATCCGGGTCGAAAGGTTTTGAAGCTCTTTCTCTTTATCAGCGCGGATAACGTCGGTCATGTTCGCGCCGTTTTTCTGGTATGCCTCGTATTTCTCCTGAGCCTCTTTGTAAGTCTCCCCGATTGCCTTGTCCAGCTGAGCTTTGGTTACTTCCAGCTGGTTTTGCATCACTTTTGCTTCCGGCAATTTGCTGATTATATAGTCGACATTCGTGTAACCTATTTTAGTAGGCCCGCCTGCCGGGGTAGTCTGGGCTAAGAGAGGGGTGGTGATTATGGTCATCACGACCAGAATTGCCATCAATTTTTGTTTCATTGCGCTGTTACTTATTTAAGTTTACTGGTTGTACTTTTTTGTTTTGGTGAGTTCTTCGCAGGTGTAGCGGGTTGCTGTTGAACCGACTCCTCCGGCTTGGCTGCTTTGTCGTTGGCGCCGGTTTTGTCATTACCTCCTGCCTTGCTGCCTTTCGGATCGATTCCCAGCTCCTCCATCACATAATCCGTATAATCGTGTTTCGGATTGGTGTAGAGCATTCCTACATCACTGGATTTATCGAACATGAAATCGAGCCTCCGCTGGCCGCAAACCTTAGTCACTGCGCGCTGTACTTTTTCCAGTACGGGCTTCATCAGTTCCTTTTTCTTCTGAAACATCACGCCATCCACACCGAATATCTTACTATTGTATTCGCCTGCTTCTAGCTCCTTCTCTTTTATTTCATTCTGCCGCTTCCGTTTCAGTTCGTCTGTCAGCAAGATCTCCTCCGCCATATATGCACGCTGCATGCGGTCGATCTCGGCAAATTTGTCCCGGATTTCCTGCGACCACTTGTCGGTGAATTTCTTCATCTCACCCTGTGCGGCCTGGTACTCGGGCATTTTACTTGTGATGAACTCCATGTCCGTATACCCGAACTTTTGGGCATATAGGCTTGAACTACATAGAATTGACAAAACTAGTAAAATAAAGATGTTCTTCATGCCAAGCTGCTAATATAATTTGCAAACCTCTTAACGAATGCTCCCGTCAGATTATTATCTGATCTGCTGCCCGATTGTAAAGTGGAACTGCGGTCCGCTGCGGGTGGTCTGTCCCTGGATTTTGTCGAACCCGTACCCCCAGTCGATACCGAGCAAACCGAACGCCGGCATGAAAATCCGCGCGCCGATACCCGCGGAACGTTTCAGATCAAACGGGTTGAACTCGCTGTATGAACCCCAGTTGTTACCACCTTCCGCAAAACCGAGCACGAAGATCGTTGCTTGTGGGTTGAGAGAAACGGGGTAGCGAAGTTCCATTACATATTTGTTATAAACAATACCTCCACCTGACGCAGGATAACCGTTAGCAGCCAGTGGCCCAACTTTCTGATCCTGGTAACCGCGAAGACCGATAATATCCTGGTCCGCGAGCGAGAATGTACCCTGTCCCGCCAAACCTGAACCACCCAGAATGAAGCGGCCGAACGGGCTGTAACCAACCTTGTTTCCGTAAGCGCCCAGGAAGCCCATGTGTGCGCGGGTGCTCATCACGAGTTTCCCTACGATAGTCGCATAGTAGCTCGCATCGAACATCCATTTGTGGTATTCCACCCAACGGTAAGTATCGGTTTTGTCGGAGAATGCTTTCTTTCTGAACACCGAGTAAGGTGGCGTGAAAGTCGCGCTCAAAGAGATATTGCTACCGCTTCTCGGGAATTGGAAGTCACTCAGGGTGTTCCGCGAAATGGTGGTGTTGAATGAAATGTTGTTTGAAACACCTTTGCTATATCCGATCCGGAAAATATCGAGGCTGTCGAGACGGTAGCGCTGGTACGACAACGAGTGCGTCATCACGAGGTTACGGTCCGGCTCTTTCAGACGGCGACCGAGCGACAAGGTAATACCATTGTTATAGTAACCTCCGCGGTAGCTGACCCTTCCGCCTCCTCCGCTTGTGTTATAACCATAGTAAGAGCTCAAATCGGTCATGCGATAAACCGTACGCTGGAACGACACCCCGAAGTTGATCGGCTTTTTACCGCCCAACCATGGCTCGCTGAACGACAGCGAGTAAGTCTGATATTGCTTACCATTGGCCTGGAAGCGCAATGAAAGCTTTTGTCCGTCTCCGGAAGGCAGCGGGCGCCACGTTTCGCGGTTCGGGATATTTTTAATGGAGAAGTTATTGAAAACCAATCCGAGTGTTCCCACAAAACCGATGTAACCTCCCCAACCTCCGGAAAGCTCGATCTGGTCGGATGGTTTTTCCTCCACCGTGTACTCGATGTCCACAGTACCGTCGGCTTGATTTGGAACCGGGTTGATCTGGATTTTTTCCGGGTCGAAATACCCCATTTGCGACAACTGGCGCTGGGTGTTGATGATCTCCGTTTTGCTGAATTTCTGCCCTGGCAACGTGAATAGCTCGCGCAATACCACGCGGTCACTGGTTTTGGTGTTACCGTTCAGGAGAATGCGGTTGATCGTCGCCTGCTTACCTTCGAACATACGGAGCTCGACGTCGATCGAGTCGCCTTCAACAGCTCTTTCTGTCGGATCGATGTGGAAGTAGAGGTAACCGTCGTCCATATAAATGGAGCTCACGTCGGCACCCGGAATCCCGTTGATCTTCTTTTCCAGCTCCTCCGGATTGTACACATCCCCTTTCTTAACACCCAGGCGGTCGCTCAGGTATTGCGAGGTATACAGGTAGTTACCCGACCAGGTGATGTTGCGGTAATAGTACTTCTGACCTTCATCGATCTTCATATCGATGCTGATCGTCTGATCGCCGTTAACAATGGTATCGAACTGGATAGTCGCATCGCGGTAACCGTTTTTGCGGTAGTAAGCGATCAACTTTTCCTTATCCTCGTCGTATTTTTTAGGAATGTATTTGGATGGGTTGAAAAGGCGGCCGATGCGTCGCTGCTTGGTGCCTTTCATTTTGCGTTTCAGCGTCTGATCGCTGATCGCGGTATTCCCTTCGATATTGATCTTCTGGATCTTCACTTTTTTACCCTTCGTGATCGCGAAGTTCAGGGTAGCCTGGCCACGGGTCGAATCGGGGATTTGGAGGACTTTTACTTTGGTATAGTAAAACCCTTTATCCATATAGTATTTCTTGATGACCAGCTGGGTGTTCTTGATGATCGTCGGCGTGATCACACGCCCTTTAATCAGTTTCACCTTGTCGTTCAGCGTCTCGCGCTCGCCTTTGCGTATACCCGAAAACGATACTTTATAAAGCCTCGGACGTTCCTTAATGTGGATATTCAGCCAAACCTTTTCACCTTCGATCTTGGTCGCCATGATTTCCACATCATCCAACGTTCCGAAATCCATCATTTTTTTGATAGACGACGTTACAGCCGGCCCCGGAATGCGGATCTTATCACCTGGTTTCAGGCCGGAAATGGAGATCATCGAGTTCGGGTCGAGGAACTGTGTACCCGAAACGGTCACTTCTGCAATCGTGTATTCCTTGGGGTTGGCGGGGTCAATACCCAGATTGGTCGGAGCTGCGGTGGGCTTTGCGCCTCCCAGGCCTACACGTTGTGCTTGTACTGAAACGCAGCAGCATAGCAGTAGTAGTGCGGAAAGACCTTTGAGATGTGCTAATGATTTATTCAAATGTTTCACTGGGTTCATATAATTCTACTTAGCACCATTCGCTTTAATTTGTTCTCCCGTTTTGCCGAAGCGCCTTTCACGGTTCTGATACGAAAGTATCGCCTCGTACAAATGCTCCCGGCGGAAGTCGGGCCAGAAAAGATCCTCATAAAAATACAGTTCGGAATATGCCAGTTGCCAAAGCAGGAAGTTACTGATCCTGTGGTCACCGCCTGTCCGCAGCATCAGGTCCACCTCGGGGCGGCTGCCCGTCGACAAATTCCCTGCTACTACTTCTTCATTGATTTCTTCGGGTAGCAAAACACCGTTACGAACGTCCTCGGCAATTTTGCGCGCTGCCTGGGTGATGTCCCACTTGCCACTGTAACCCAATGCCAAGATGAGATTCAGGCCCGTATTGTTGCGTGTCGCCTCGATTGCTTTTTCGAGTTGGTTCTGGCAGCTCTTCGGAAGGCTTGCCGTATTCCCGATCGTATCGAGCTTCACATTGTTTTTCATCATGGTAGGCAGCTCGTTACCAATCGATTGCACGAGCAGTTCCATCAGCGCTCTTACTTCAAACTCCGGGCGTGCCCAGTTTTCGGTTGAAAAAGCATACAACGTCAGACAAGAAACCCCGAGCTCCGCACATCCTTCCGTCACTTCCCTCACCGCCTTGATCGCATTACGATGACCAAACACACGCGCTGCTCCCTGGTTTTGGGCCCATCTTCCGTTACCGTCCATGATAACGGCGATGTGTTTTGGCAGATTGCCCGTATCAATGAGCTCCTTCATTACTCCTGACTCCTTTTAACCTTTTTTAACAAAACAAAAACAACATGATCGAAACGCTGGCCATCGGGAATGATTTTCAGCCGCTCCGGGTTATTTCAGGAATCACTTTGCCAGTAAACCAATACGCAGCAACCTGTCAATGTGTGCCGAAAATCCGCACAATTCATTCCTGCTCCCGTCACCAGCCTATCAGAAAGCCCTGATGGACAACGCATTAACTTCCAAAATAACAATGGAAATTTAAACGAGGGCGCAATTTAGGAATAAGAATCAGGTCTACAAAATGAATATTCCGGTACAATCAGGGTGTAATTCGATTAATTATCAAGAAGATGGCGGATCGCGTCACCGTAGGTACTGCCGCTGGTGACTTGCGAAGCCTTGCGATCGCGCATCACGATCACATACTTGCCGTTGAAGTGTTTCTGGATTTCCTTGATATGGTGGGAGTTGACAATACCCGCCCGGCTCACGCGCAGGTAATGCTTGGGAAGCTTCTCTTCGAGCGAAGTAAGCGTGTAATTGAGCAGGTATTTCTGCCCGTCGAGTGTGTTAAGAAATACGTATTTCTCTTCCGCTTCGAAATGCGTGATATCCGTCATCGGTATCAGCAGAATGCGGTCGCCGGATTTCACCGACAATGAAAATATCTCCCTCTTCGGCTTCATTTCTTCCAGCAGCCTCAGCAGGTTTTCCGAATAGGGATTGACATTCCCCGACTGCCCGTTCGCTGCCTGGGTAATGTTCCTGATCTTTTCGATGGTCTTCATCAGCCGGTCGTTTTCTACCGGTTTCAAAAGGTAATCCACCGAATTTTCCTCGAATGCGCGGATCGCGTACTGGTCATAAGCCGTCGAAAAGACCACTAAAGGCATTTTAGTGAGTTTGGAAAGCATTTCGAAGCCGTTCAGCAGCGGCATTTCAATGTCGAGAAAAATAACGTCAGGATGATGCCTGTCGATTTCAACCAGTCCCTCGGCGCCGTTTTTGGCTTCCGACACGATGTCGAAAGTTTCGGGATGCTTTTCGAGCAGCCTTCGGAGGCGGCTCAATGCAAGCTGTTCGTCGTCGATCAGGATCGTTTTAAGCGGAAAATGCATGGTTGGATTGTTGATGTTGTTCAATAGCGGATTTCTGAATGGCAATATTAACCGATTTGTGCGGTTGGTTGAGCAGCTCCAAACGGGCGTTCTCGCCGTAAAGCAGTTTCAGTTTGTCCTGAATGCTGCGCATACCATAACCCGCGCCCAATGTATCGGAAAATGCCGGACCATTGTCGTGCACGCACAAATGCAGCCATTGGTCTTTTTCATAAATTTTCACCACGATATTCCCCAGATCGGCCATCCGGGAAACCCCGTGCTTGATCGCATTCTCGACGATCGGCTGCAAAATAAATTTAGGTACCTGCAGGTTTTTGAGAGACTCCTCTTCTACCTCCACCGTAAACCGGAGCCGATCTCCAAACCGCACCTTCTCCACTTGCAAATAGGTTTCCACCATTTCCAGCTCGTTTTCGATGGTATCGAAATAATCGCTCGTCTTCCGACCGGTGGTGTAGCGGAACAGCTTGGACAAGAGTAGCGTCATTTCCTCGGCCTTGTCCGGGTTTTCGTGCACGAGGCTGGCAATGCTGTTCAGGGAATTGTACAGAAAATGCGGGTTAATGCGAGCCTGCAATGCGTCCAGCTCCGCACGGGTTTTCAATTTCTCCAGATTCAGCAGCTGGTATTCCTGGTCCGAGATCTTGCGGGAAATCTGGCGGCCCTCACGGCTCAGAAAATAGAACACGTTCGCAATCGCCACGGGCGCCCACGCATACCAGTACCAGGGGGCGTTTTGCGAGGGCTCCGCCGGGTAGCGCGCCACGTACCGGCTCACGGTATCGCCCGCGAAAAAATGGAAGATAACGATACTCATGGCGCTGTCGAACAGGAATATGACGACAGACAATATCAAATGCTTAACCCACAACCTCTTGATCACCATATCGAGCCACATGGTGAGCCCCTGGGTAATCAGGATCGTACAAACGCCCACGGTGACATTCAGCGCCACCAGGTATTTGTAAAAGCTCAGCCGGATCGGCTCTTCGGTAAACGTCAGCTCCGCCGTGAAATAGGCAATCGCATTGAAACCGTACAAAATCACGGCGCCAAGAATGGCGGCCACGACGGTTCCTACCCAGCTCTGCGTCTGGATAATACCGATCAGGCTGAAATCCTGCCAGTTGAATGATTTTTCCTGTGAAGTAAAACTGAAATTAGCCCCCTCTACCTTTGCCCCGCTCAAATCCACGTCGGACATACTGCTGAAACTCAGATCCGCATTCCGCAGATCGGCGTTTCGGAAAGTCGTCCGGTCGAGGGCCGAGAAACGAAGTTTTGCATTGCGCAGATTGGCCCCGTCGAAGTTGATATCCTTCAAACTCGAAAAGCTGAAATCTGCATTTTCCAGATCCATGTTACTGAAATCCCTTCCGTCCAGCGATGAGGCTGTCATGCGCAACGGCTTCGTCTTGTTGTCGTCCATGCTACTTAAACCCTAAACGTTAATATCAGTTTGTCTGAGAAAGCATCCATTCGGTCTCCATTTTGCCCCAGTCCGGGTGAATGCCCGATGCCGGTTGGAAGGCGTTGAATTTCTGTTGCGCTTTTTCCAGCAAGGGCTTGGCCACTTTCTTTCCGCCGCCGTACTCCTCGGGCGTAAAGAACAAGCTCGAACCTTCGAGATAATAAATCCGCGGGTTCTCCGCATTGATCGACTTCGCCGATTGCAGAAAGCCCTGGAACTTCTCGCCGTCGGCCTGCCAGCGGTTCATCGGATCGGCCGCCAGGTGGATTTGCGCCTGATAGGCTTTCAATACCTCGATTTCATCGCTTGGCTTACCTGCAATGCCCTCCGCATCTTTCAATAAGGCATTTGCTTTATCCAGATACTGATCTTTTTCGCTCAGGGTTGGCGCTACAAAGCCGAGCAGCACATTCGAATAGGCCGCATAGTATTTCGGCAGCCATTCCTTCGGCTCCGCAGCGGCAATGCGCTCGAAGCGGTTGGCGATATCCACCAGACTTTTCGGGTCCGGTTTGCTGCGATCAATGCTGTTCAGTGCCTTGATGCCGTCGCCCATAGCCTGGGTATACTTTTCGTTCTGCGCCAGTGCCATGCCGGTTGCAAACACGAACACCCATACGAATGTGAATAGCTTTTTCATTGTTTTGTTTGTTTTAAAATGCTGGTTATTGAATGTTTAAAAATCGTCCTTCTCCACTTTAGCCTTTTTGGAAAGCATAATCTGCATCCCTACGAAAAAACTCCGGTAGCTCTGCGGGCCCACGGCGTAGCGTGTCTTCCCGTCGGGCGTGTAGCGGTAGGTAAATACATTGCGGGTATTAAGGATATTATCGACCGTGGCGTAGAATATCACCAGGTTGCCTTTAATGCTTTGCAGCTTACTGGCCTGAATGCTCACGTTATGTACCGCAGGCGTACGGTCTTTCAGAAATTTGTCATTATTGGGATTGTAGTAGGGGCGTCCGCTGGTGAACGCGTAAGTAGCACTGAGGTTGGTTTTGGCTTTTTCAAACCACTTTTTGGTAATCAGGCTGATATTGTGGTTTGAAATGAATGTAGGCGTTGCCGATTGTTCAAACTGCTGGAAAAGCCTTTTCGAATCCACAAAACTGTAAGTAACCCAGTAATCGAGGTTTTTGATGGATTTCTGATCGCGCCAGAAGAAGTCGAAGCCCCGGGCGTAGCCGTCGCCGCCATTGGTAGTCGTGCCCCATGGGAAGCGGTAAGGATCGGCGTCGTATTTCTGGCCGGTGAATTCCCGGACGAGCTGCGCGTAGTTTTTGTAAAATGTCTCTACCCGGAACGTACGCTGGTTTTTAATGATCTGGTAATTGAGGATCAAATGGTCGGCGCGCTCGTATTTCAGGGTTTTGTTTAAATATAAAAACCGGTAATCCGGGTTTTGATAAAACTGCCCTGCTGCGAGCGACACCTGGCTGTACCGTCCTGTTTTGTAAGCAAACGATAACCTCGGAGCAATGTTGGCACGACTGATCACCGAAGAGTATTCGCTGCGTACGCCGACCCGCCCCGCCAATGCACGGGTAATGTAAATCTCCGATTCCACAAATGCGGCAGTATAGCGATCTTTGAGACGGTACATTTTCCCGTCAACACCATTTCCAATATTAATGGCGTGTGCCTCGGCGCCGAAGAGAATAGTGTTGTTCCCCGTGAGCAGGCGCGTGAGCACAATGCGCGCCTGGGTACGCTCGTCGAAGCGGTCGAAATTGACGCCGTCGTAGGTCATATTATCCTTATTACGGCTGTACGAAAGGCCCGAGTTGATCGTCCAGCGGCCATCGGCCCAGGAGTCGGTGTAAGTACTGGTCGTGAATGCATTGTTATTTTTCAAAACCAGCCGCATTTTGCCCGAGTCCGCAAAAGGATCGTTGCTGTTCATGCTCAAGTGGCTGTCGGAATACATGCCGTAGACTTTCAACACCCCGTTTTTGGTCGGCTTCCAGCGGTAGGTGAGCGACGAGCCCTTGAACTCCGGCGCGTGGATCCATTCCACATTCTGCTTCACCAATTTGAACAGCGGGCGCAAATTGCCATAATATACCACCGCCGACACCGACTGGTTTTTGTTGGCATAATCATAATTCAGACCCGCATTCGCCAGGTTCAGACTAATACCCAGTCCATTATTGCTGATCTTATCCGTCGTATTCAGCAGCAATACCGACGACAATGCCTGCCCGTACTGCGCCGAATAACCGCCGGTGCTGAATGAAGTGCCTTTAAACATAAATGGATTGAACCGCCCGCGCGACTGCACGTCGGGCAGCGAGCTGAAAAACGGGTTCTGGACAATCATCCCGTCGATCACGATCTTGGTTTCCTGCCCCGAGCCTCCACGGACGAACAGTCCCTCCTGCTCCCCCACCCGTTGCGCGCCGGGCAAAAACTGCATAGCCCCGGTAATATCCGCAGCGGCTCCCGCCGTAGTAACAATATCCAGCGGTTTCAGCATGGCCATCCGTTTCTCGTCCGACGCCTCGAATGCCCCCGCGGTAATTACCACGGTGTTCAGTTCGTTGGCCAGTTCTTCGAGTTTAATGGACATCGTCGGAATGCTTTCTTTCAGATTGATCTTCTTTTCAAAAACCTCAAAGCCCACGTAACTCGCAGCCAGCGTAGCCGTATCGGATTCCGAGGTCTGGAACGCGAAAACGCCGTTCGCGTCGGTCGTACCGCCGTCGTAGGTGCCTTTCAGGAACACATTCGCGCCGGGCAATGCATTTCCCCTGTGGTCGGTCACTTTGCCCTGAATGCTCTTTTGGGCAAAAACGGCCGGCGTGACGAATAGTAACAGACAATAAAAAAGCTTCATGGCTAATAGATTATGTGTAACTGCTGACACAAATCTATTGGCCATGAAGCCGTTTAGTAAGTGATTTCCGACGAAGTGCCGGTTTCAGCGGGATGAATTTGCCCGCTGACGGAATGAAAAACCGCTGGTTTTAGAGCTCTTCCAGCAGGATATCCTTCCAGCGCACCTTGATACCGCCGCCGTCGTGAATCTGCAATGCGATCGAGCCTTCGCCCGCGCCGATTTTAGCGTCGGTAAGGTCTACCATTTCGTGGCCATTGAGCCAGGTTTGCGTGCGGTCGCCTTCCGCGCGGATGCGCAGCGTGTTCCACTCACCCATTTTCAGGAAACCTTCTTTCTCTTCCGGGATCTGCACAAGCCAGTTGCGGCCGTACGACTCGTAGATACCGCCCGTATCGTGGTTTGGCGGCGCCACTTCTACCTGCCAGCCCGAAACTTTGGTGCCGCTTACGGTCGAGCGGAAGAATACCCCGCTGTTACCATTCGCCTCCTGTTTGAATTTCAGGGTCAGGTCGAAGTTCTTGTAAAACTTGTCGGTGGTGAGGTAGCCGTACTTCTTGTCGGGACCGCTCTCGCAGATGAGCTCGCCGCCATCGACGTACCATTTTTCGGTACCGTGGACGGTCCAGCCTTTGAGGTCTTTTCCGTTGAATAATTTGACTGGCTTTTTCAATGGATCGGCGGAGGGCCCTTTCAGCGCAAAAAACGCCGAATTGAGCATCAAAACAGCTGCTCCGGCGACGATCAATCGTCTCAATTTTAACATGGTGGTTATAGGATTAGGATTAAAAATTTATGGTTACAAATTCTATCAAACTACATTTTGCATTAGTTTTACGAAAATTAACCACTTGGAAAGCTATGAAAAAAAACCGTTTTGGGGGGCGTTGGGCAACATTTTTTTTGGCAGCAGGGCTATTTTCAACGATTTTGATTTCTTGTAAGGAGAACGGTGATGATGTCGTTAAACGCAAAGCCATGACGGACGTCATCAATGAAAATCCGGAATTCAGCATGTTGAAAGACATTATGACTAAAGCGGAGATGAGTGACGCATTCAGGTCACAGAACCAAACGTTTCTGGCGCCTTCCAATGCCGCTTTCGCAAAAGCCAACATATCCAGTACATCGACTATTCAGGACCCCAAGGCGTTCCTTAACAGTCACATTATCACATCTGTAAAAAAATACAGCGAATTCGATGCTGGAAAGCTCGAAACAGCTAACAGTAAACTGAAATTGGATGTTGCAAAAAAAGATAGCGTGGTAACCTTCAACGGTGCAAAGATCAGCCGCAAAGATGTAGAAACAGCTAACGGCTATATTCAAGTGCTCGACAGCGTATATGTCAAAGTTTTGTAACTGTAACTCAAAGCACAACACATAAAAAACCCCGGAGCTTCAAAACTCCGGGGTTTTCCTTTTTAATATGACTATCTTCTCAAAACTGTTCTACATGCGAGAAGAAGAAATTCCCTTCGATTTCAGCGTTTTCGTCCGAATCCGATCCGTGGATCGCGTTCGCTTCGATCGATTTCGCATACAATTTGCGGATCGTACCTTCTTCTGCATTGGCAGGGTTGGTAGCACCGATCAGCGTGCGGAAATCAGCCACCGCGTTCTCTTTTTCGAGGATCATCGGGACGATCGCACCTGATGACATATACTTGCAAAGATCATTGTAGAAAGGACGTTCCTTGTGCACCGCGTAAAACTCACCGGCGCGCTCGGGAGTAAGGAGTGTTTTTTTCAGGGCTACAATCCGAAATCCTGCTGCTTCGATCATTTTGATGATTGAACCTGAATGACCATCCCGCACAGCATCCGGTTTGATCATGGTAAATGTCTTATTCGTTGGCATACGTACTTGGCTAAATTGATTTTGGGTGCAAAGCTACTATTTTTCGATCTATATCCTTGAACCTTTCGTCCTCAAATGGCCTCCTAATGTTAAATCACCGCCTGATTGCCAGCCTTTACCGTGTATCATGAAGCAAATCCCAACAGTTTTGTTAATTTTGTGGGCTCTAAGCAAACAGGAAATTCCTCTTTTGAACTAAGTTACTGTGAATCAAATCATTGAAGAGCTTCGCTCTTTTTTATCCCAACCCCAAAAAATTGTTATCACAACGCACCGCGACCCGGATGCGGATGCATTGGGTTCATCCCTGGGCTGGGCCAGTTATTTACTCAAAAAAGGACATGAAGTGACGGTGATCAGCCCTACCGACTATGCGGCTAACCTGCGCTGGCTTTCCGGCATGGAGCATGTGCTCGTGTACGAGAAGGCTTCGGAACAGGGTAAATGCCGGAAGAAAATCGACCAGGCGACGCTGATCTGCTGTCTCGATTTCTCGGCATTGTCGCGGTTGAAAGACCTCGGCAAAGTGGTTCAGGATGCGGCGGCACCGAAAATGATGATCGACCACCACCTCGAACCGGAGCATTTCGCGAAATGGATGGTTTGGGATACCACGGCGGCGGCTACGGCACAGCTGGTTTATGAGCTGGTCAAAGAAATGGAAGGTGGCTTGCCTGCCGAACAGATCTTCGACATTCCCATGGCCGAATGCCTTTACGCCGGCATTATGACCGACACCGGTTCGTTCCGCCATGGTAATGTAACACCCGCCGTGCACCTCGCGGTAGCGGATTTAATGCGCACCGGCTTCGATTCCAGCCGTGTGCACCGACTGATCTACGATAATGCACCGCTTTCGCGCCTGCAATTCCTGGGTTATGTGCTGTGCAACAAACTCACCGTGCTGCCTGAATACCGGACGGCATATATGGTCCTGACGGAAGCGGAATTGCAAAAATTCAACTCGGCGTCGGGTGAGACGGAAGGGATTGTGAACTATGGTTTGCAAGTCGAAAACGTTGTGATGTCGGCCATGTTTATCGAGCGCAAAGGCGAGGTTAAAATCTCCTTCCGGTCGGTGGGTACCTTCTCGGTACGCGACCTGGCTAGTACGCATTTCAGCGGCGGAGGGCACAAGAACGCATCGGGAGGCAGGTCAGAACAATCAGTAAATGAAACAGTTGCAAGATTTCTAAGCATACTTCCATCATACCAGGAAGAACTTTTAAGCGTTGACTAAACTTAAATTCCACATTCACCAAAATATCTTCTAATTAACACGTCCCAATGAATTTAAAAACAATCGGTTATGCGATGGGCATAACTATTCTCGCAGCCGCTTGCAATCAACATCGTCAGCAGGTTACCGAAAGCGGCCTTAAATACACGCTTTTCGATCACGAAGACGATGCAAGAAAGGCTAAACTGGGGGATATCATGACATTCCACCTGGTGTTGAAGAATGGTACCGACTCTACGCTCCGCGATACATATAAAGAGAACAATCCGGTGAAAATGGTATTGCAGGCTCCTCCTTACAAAGGCAGCTTCGAAGAAGGTCTTACCATGCTCGCTACCGGCGACAGTGCGAAGTTCCTGGTGAATGCAGACACTTTGTTCGCGAAAATCGGTCAGCCGATGCCTCCGATGATCAAAAAAGGTTCTGAACTGAGCTTTACCGTGAAAGTAGTAAGCGTATTGACTTCGGAAGAATTCCAGAAGCAACAGGCTGAGGCTGGTAAGAAACAAAAGGATATCGACGCGAAAGTTATCGACGATTACCTCACTAAAAACAACCTGAAAGCGAAAGCGAAAAAGACCGCTTCCGGCCTTGTTTACGTGGTACAATCGGAAGGAGCGGGTGCAAGCCCTGCTGCCGGCGACAACGTGAAAGTACATTACACCGGTAAATTCCTGGACGGCAAAGAGTTTGACAGTTCTAAAAACGCCGGCAAACCGCTCGACCTGCAAGTAGGCGCCGGAATGGTGATCCAGGGGTGGGATGAAGGCCTTACGCTGATGAAAAAAGGCGAAAAAGGTTTGTTGCTGATCCCTTCGGGCCTTGCTTACGGACCTGAGACTTACGGACCAATCCCGGGTAACTCGGTATTGCAATTCGAAATGGAACTGATCGATTTTACCAAAGGTGCTAAACCGGCTGCTGCTCCTGCGCTTCCGACTCCTGCTCCGGCGAAATAAAGCTTCGACTTTTTAAGACAGCCGCCTCAGCGGCCGACCTCGAAGGCACGAATGTTCACGAACAAGTTTCGTGTAACGTTTGTGCCTTCGAGGCATTTTAAGCCTTCCCTTTTTTTGCGTAAAATGCACTTCCTTTCACCATCATTTTACGCATGAAACTTTGCTTCGCCACCAACAACCGGCATAAACTCGAAGAAATACAGGCACTGCTCGGCGACCAGTTCGAGCTTGTTACATTGAGCGATATCGGCTGCGATACCGATATTCCCGAGCCGTTCGACACCATCGCCGAAAACTCCCATGAAAAGGCCCGGTTCGTCCGGGATAACTTCAGTATCGATTGCTTTGCCGACGATACCGGCCTCGTCGTAGACGCATTGAATGGCGAACCAGGCGTCAAATCCGCACGCTATGCCGGCGAACACCGCGATTCCAACGACAATATCGACCTCCTCCTGCAAAACCTGGCAGGTCAGAAAAACAAAACAGCCCGTTTTCTGACTGTGATTACTTTATCGCTGGATGGCCGGTATCACCAGTTTGAAGGAACCGTGGAAGGCACGATCATCCACGACAAACGCGGCACCAATGGCTTTGGTTATGACCCGGTGTTCGTTCCGGAGGGACATTCACGCACATTTGCTGAAATGACCATGCAGGAAAAATCGGAGCTGAGCCACCGTGCACGCGCATTCGCGAAGCTGGTTGCCTTCCTGAAAGCATAATGACATTTTTATCCACTATTTAAATCGTACGGACATGTCTGACTTCAATTCGGATGATTATCGCTACGACGGTAGCAAAAAATTTGACATCAGTAAGGCGAAAACCCGGTTCAAGGATATTTATGCCGACAAGGCGGAGTACGAGGCGATGCAGGAAGAATCGGCGAAGGAGCTGGATGAACTGCAAAGCATGATGTACGCGCACAATCGTTACGGCCTTCTGGTGATTTTCCAAGCCATGGACGCAGCCGGGAAAGACGGGACCATCAAGCATGTGCTCTCGGGCGTGAATCCGATCGGGGTTAAGATCCATTCTTTTAAACGGCCCACCGAAACTGAATTGGGTCACGATTTCCTCTGGCGGACAAACCTCGTGCTGCCTCAGCGCGGTACGATCACGATCTTCAACCGCAGTTATTACGAAGAAGTGCTTGTGGTAAAAGTACAGCCCGAAATCCTGACGCAATCGCAGCGCCTGCCCGAGGAACTGACGGAGGATTTGGATAAAGTGTGGAAACACCGCTATTCCGACATCCGGAACCTTGAAAAATACCTTTACCGCAATGGTATCCGGGTAATCAAGTTTTTCCTCAATGTTTCAAAAGAAGAACAGGCCGAGCGGTTGATCGAACGCATCGAAGATCCCGCTAAAAACTGGAAATTCGAGGAGCAGGACGTGAAAGTACGCGACAAATGGGCCGAATATATGCAAGCCTACCAGGACGCCATTAATGAAACTGCTTCACAAAAAGCCCCGTGGTACGTCATTCCGGCCGACGATAAGAAAAACCTGCGCCTGATTGTCGCCAAAATCGTTGCCGAAGAATTGAAGAAAATGAAAATGAGCTACCCCGAATCCAGCCCTCAACGGACCGAGGAGCTACGCCATTTCATCGACATTATCAACGCGCAAACGAAACAGCGGTAAAAAAGGAAGGCCGTTGATCGGTGATCAACGGCCTTATAGCTATGCATGGTGTGAAGTTATATCTTATTTCTTGATGGTGAAATTACCGCCACCAATTTTGTATCCTTCCGCATACAGCTCCACATTATACTTTCCAGGGCGGAACTTGTTGGCATTATCGTACAACATCTCCACTTTCTGGTTGTTGTTCTGATAAGCGATCGACTCACGGGTAGTAAATTTGGATGGTGCGCCATCGATTTCAAACTCACCTGAGCCAGTAGCGTCGTCAGCTACAACCGCTCCGTCGGGATCCAACACACGCACATAAATATCTTTGGGCTCCTGAGCAGTCAACTCGTTTTCCGGAAGGTTGAAAACCAGTTTCAACTTGTCAACACGGCTTGCTTTGTACTCGTCGCGTTCTTTGGTTTTACCTCTTGAGTTAACAGTCAGCACTTTCAGGTTCTGTGCTTTCAGGGCAGCAGCTTTGCTTACTTTCGCGCTCAGCTCTTTGTTGGCAGCTGTAAAAGTCACCACAGAGTCGGTCAGTTCAGCCTGACGTTGTACGAGTCGCTCGCGCTCGCTTGTCAGTGTTCCCACGTGTGTGTGCAGGGAATCGTTGCTTGCTACCAGTTGCTCGTTTTCAGCTTTCAGCTGCGCGATCATCTCGTCCTTTTCTGTCAGGAATTTTTCGTATTCCTTAATTTTGGTGAGATACTTGTTGGTTTCTACTCTTCTGCTGCGGCTGAATGCTACCTTGTCAGCTTCGAGTTTCTCCTTCATTTTGGTCAGCTCCGTAACATCACCTCCCAATTTCTCAACTTCCGCAATTTTCGCATCCAATACGGTGGAAATAGAATCCAGTTTAGTTTTGGTAACAGCCAACTCTCTTGCCTTTTCGACTACCATTGACTCTTGCTGGGTCAACTCTTGTTTCTGAGTTGTGAACAAGTAGCCGAACATGGCTGTTGCAAGCCCAAGGACAACTACCATTGCCCAGGCGATGCTTTGCTTATTTTTCTGTTCTTGTTGCATTGATATTAAGTTTACTTGAGTGATTTAGTTTCTCATGAGACAGGTTAAAAATTAAATCCGGGTCTACATGCTGTTCTGCCTTCACATCAAACAATTCTGTGCCGCTCAATGCCGGCTGCGCAAAAAGACAATATGATCAAATTCGGAGAATCCCGTTGAAATGCAAAAAAGAGCCTCATTATCATGAATTTGGCTCTTTTTAAATGATATTTTTCAATTCCGAAAATTCCTGCAAACCGCTGGCTATCTCAAATTTACAGTTGGAAAATTGGGTAATGTTACCACAAACTATGGTGTAGAGGTACATAGAAAATAATGCAATTCCCCTGTTAAAGTCCTATTTCCCCGCGAATGCTGAATACCTTTTTCTCTACGAAGATTAATTTCTGGTAACCGGTTACATCATAGGAGTTTACTTCCAGGAGATTATCCCGTCTCGCCGCACTCAGTACTACTTTCTTTTCGGAATGATAAACCTTATTCGACGCGCGGATCAAAGCCTCAACATGCAATGGCTGTTTTAAAATAGAATCCGTGTCAATTTTCAGATAAGACACCGGCAGGTCATTGCCGGGTTTCAGGCGGTACTCGTAATGCACCGGGCCATTTTGGACAATTTCATAACTCTGCCTGTACGACGGTTTGTTAATATCCGCCTGCACAAAAAGTTCAAGCTCTTTCTTCCAATCTACCTCGCGCGTCTTCGAAACCTCGCGTTTGCTTCCCAAAATAGCCGTCTTGCTAACCTCCGGCTTCTTTTCATTTAAATACACGATCTGGTTTTCGATAAAACCCTTCAAATCGTAATAAGTTTTGGGACCATCGTCGCGGGTTTCTTCCTGACGACAGGAAACCAATGAACAAAACAGGGCAACTACGGCGATGGGAAGGAAGCGGTAATGCATGAATTTAAGATGTGGCTAAAAAAACAGAGAGCCCGAAGGACTCTCTGCTGGTTAACATCAATCGATGTCTGAAAGTTTTAGAGAATGCTGGTTCCCGTCATTTCTGCCGGTTGCGCGATTCCCATCAATGCCAGAATGGTCGGCGCGATATCCGCCAGCTTTCCGTTATTGATTGGTTTTTGATACTCGTTATCCACCAGAATGCATGGTACCAAATTCAATGAATGCGCGGTATTTGGCGAGCCATCATCGTTCGACATGTAATCCGAGTTGCCGTGGTCGGCAATGATGATCGACGAATAGCCGTGCTCCAAACCGGTTGTTACCACTGCTTGCACACATTGATCCACCGTCTCGCAAGCCTTCACAGCTGCTTCGAAAACGCCGGTGTGGCCTACCATATCCGGGTTAGCGAAGTTGAGGCACACGAAGTCCACGTCTTCTTTCACCAACTCAGGCACTATCGCGTCACGAATGTCGAATGCCGACATTTCAGGCTGCAAGTCGTAGGTAGCTACTTTCGGCGAAGGGCAAAGCAAACGGCTTTCACCTTCGAACGGCTTTTCACGGCCACCCGAGAAGAAGAAGGTAACGTGCGGGTATTTCTCGGTCTCGGCAATGCGGATCTGCTTCTTACCGGCCGATTCGAGCACTTCGCCGAGGGTATTGTTCAGGTTGTCTTTGTCAAAAATGACGTCCACGCCTTTGAAAGTATCATCATAGTTGGTCATGGTGACGTATTTCAAATTGAGCTTGTGCATATTCTGCTCGTGGAAATCCTGCTGGGTAAGTACCTGCGTGATTTCGCGGCCACGGTCGGTGCGGAAGTTGAAGCACAATACCACGTCACCGTCCTGGATCAATGCAAGCGGCGAACCGTCGGCATTGGTGGCGATGATCGGCGTGATGAACTCGTCGGTAACGCCCTCCTCGTAGGAAGCCTGTACGGCTTTCAAAACATCGGCCGCAGGCACGTGCTTGCCTTCCCCGTGTACGAGTGCGTCGTACGCGAGTTTCACGCGTTCCCAGCGCTTGTCGCGGTCCATGGCATAATAGCGGCCGGTAATGCTGGCAATACGGCCGGTACTTTGCGCCATCGATTCGCTCAGTTCGGTGAGGAAGCCCAATCCGCTCTTCGGATCGGTATCGCGTCCGTCGGTGAATGCGTGCACGAATACGTCGCTCAAACCACGGTCAGCGGCGATTTTGCAAAGGCCTTTCAAATGGTCGATATGCGAGTGTACACCGCCGTCGGAAACCAGCCCGATGAAGTGAACCCTTTTGCCTTCTGCTTTCGCGTAGTCGAGCGCCTGTGCGAGCGCGGGCTCCTGTGCAAGCGTGCCTTCGGATACGGCGAGGTTGATTTTCACCAGATCCTGGTACACCACGCGACCAGCCCCGAGGTTGGTATGGCCTACTTCGGAGTTACCCATTTGTCCGTCGGGCAAACCTACCGCCAAGCCGCTCGCTTCGAGTTTGCTATGCGGGTATTTTTGAAGAATGGAATCGTAGAATGGGGTATTTGCCGCCAAAATGGCCGAACGGTTCTCCTCGCCTGTTTTGGCGATTCCCCAGCCGTCCATGATAATGAGGATGACTTTCTTGCTCAATGTATTCTGAAATTAAAAGATGATGTTTAAAAGAGTAACAGCCTACTCTTCTTTTTTACTTTCGACAGGTTGATTGTTTTCGTCCACAATCACATATACCTCTTCGTTGGGCCGGCGCATCATAAACTTCTCGCGTGCCCATTTTTCAAGCATTCTGGGATTTCCGAAAACCTCATTCCGCTCTTTCTTGACGTCCCTGATTTTGCTCTGAAGAATCGCCTTCTCCTTTTCCAGGTCTTTCATCTTCATCCGGTTCGACATCACGACGCGGATATTATTGTTGTCGAGGAACAATATCCATATCAGCCACACGACGAACGTGGCGATATAGAAGTTCTTTAATGTGTGCAGAGACCAGAATGGGTGGTTTTTCATATTGAAATACCCTTAAACAAGAACCGGAGCACTGGGCTCCGGCTCTTATATGGTTTGAATTAGAATTTCAATCCTGGGAAGTATGCGCTTTCGCCCAGTTCTTCTTCGATGCGGAGAAGCTGGTTGTATTTCGCCATACGGTCAGAACGTGAAGCCGAACCTGTTTTGATCTGGCCTGTGTTCAATGCTACCGCGAGGTCAGCGATTGTCGCATCTTCTGTTTCACCCGAGCGGTGCGACATGATGCTCTTATAGCTGTTGCGTTTTGCAAGGTTTACAGTATCGATAGTCTCAGTCAAAGAACCGATCTGGTTTACTTTCACCAATACCGCGTTAGCGATTTGTGACTCGATACCTTGTTGCAGACGGGTTACGTTGGTTACGAACAAGTCATCACCTACCAGCTGGCATTTTTTGCCGATAGAGTCTGTCAAAGTCTTCCAGCCAGCCCAGTCGTCTTCGTCCATACCATCTTCGATTGAGATGATAGGATATTTAGCCACCCACTGAGTCCAGTAGTCAGCCATTTCGTCAGACGTCAGCTTACGGCCGTCTGATTTTTTGAAGTGGTACAGACCGTTTTCGTAGAATTCGGAAACAGCAGCATCCATCGCGATGAAGATTTCTTCGCCTGGCTTGTAACCTGCTTTTTCGATTGCCTGAAGAACTACCTCAATAGCCTCTTCGTTCGATTTGATGTTTGGAGCAAAACCACCTTCATCACCTACGTTGGTCGAGTAGCCTTTGCTTTTCAAAACGGTTTTCAGAGTATGGAAAACCTCAACACCCATGCGCAATGCCTGCGAGAATGTATCAGCTTTGGCAGGCATGATCATGAACTCCTGGAAATCGATAGAGTTATCCGCGTGGCTACCTCCGTTCAGGATGTTCATCATCGGTACCGGCAAAGTGTTTGCATTGGTACCACCTACGTAACGGTACAATGGAAGGTTTGCTTCCTGTGCAGCAGCTTTCGCAGCGGCGAGAGACACACCCAGGATAGCGTTCGCACCCAACTTCGCTTTGTTAGGCGTGCCATCCAGTTCCAACATGATTTTATCAATAAGGTTCTGCTCGAATACGGAGCAACCGATCAGTTCAGGGAAAATGATGTCGTTTACATTCTCAACCGCTTTCAAAACTCCTTTTCCAACGTAAACGCTCTTGTCGTCATCGCGAAGCTCAACTGCCTCGTGCTTACCGGTAGAAGCTCCTGAAGGAACAGCAGCGCGGCCCAGATAACCATTCTCGGTACGAATATCAACTTCTATTGTGGGGTTTCCTCTTGAATCCAGAATTTGTCTTGCATGTACTGACTGAATCGTACTCATTTGCAGCTTGTGGTTTAATTAAATTTGGAATATGGTTAACGGTACAAAATAACGCAAAAAAATCGTTATCCATAAACTCGAATTCATTTTAGGCTAAATTTACGGGCTAGTCAACCACACCATTTACCATGAAATTAACCCACATTCTGACCACCGCATTACTTACCTTACCCTTTGCATTACAAGCTCAAACACAGCTCACTACGGAAGAATTCGAAAAACAGCTGGCCAAATCCGGCGACGCCCAGCTCCTGGACGTACGCACACCCGACGAGTATGGCGAAGGGCATTTAGCAAAAGCCGCCAACGTCGACTACAAAAGCCCTGATTTCAAGGAAAAAATAGCGAAGCTCGATAAGAGCAAACCCGTGTACGTGTATTGTCTCTCGGGCGGCAGAAGCGCCGCCGCTGCCACCGCATTGCATGAAAGCGGTTTCAAGGAGGTTTATGACATGAAAGGCGGCTACCTGAAATGGAATACTTCCGGCAAGGCTGTGGAAGACGCCAACAAGGCCGGCGTGAAAGGCATGAGCTCCGTGGAATTTAACAAAATCATAACCTCCGAAAAGGTCGTCCTGATAGACATTCACGCCAAATGGTGCCCTCCTTGCGTGAAAATGCTGCCTACGGTTACCAAACTACAAAAGGAATATGCGGGTAAGGCACGAATCGAGACTATCGCTTACGATCCTAACAAGGCATTGGTGAAGGAACTCGGCGTGGAAGAAATCCCCGCATTCCTGCTCTATAAGAATGGCAAGCTCGTTACGCGCAAGAACGGCTTTATGGAAGAAAAAGAATTCCGTGCATTGCTGGATGCCCAACTTTAAACCAGAACCTTATACAAACAAAAACCCTCCACGTAATGCGGAGGGTTTTCTTTTTATGCTTTGCTTGCTTCGAGCAACTTAATGAACTCGTCGAACAAGTAACGTGAATCGTGCGGACCTGGCGACGCTTCAGGGTGGTACTGCACCGAGAATGCCGGGTAATCCTTTCTGCGGATACCTTCGATGGTCTTATCGTTCAGGTTAATGTGCGTAACCTCGATGTCCGGGTGGCTTTCGATCTCATCAGGCTTCACCGCGAATCCGTGGTTTTGCGAAGTAATCTCGCAAAGACCAGTGATCAGGTTTTTCACCGGGTGGTTCAAACCGCGGTGCCCGTGGTGCATTTTGTAGGTAGTGATACCGCTCGAAAGCGCCAGCAGCTGGTGACCGAGGCAGATACCGAAAAGTGGCTTAGCCGTCTCTACCATTTGCGATACGTTTTCAACTGCGTAAGGCATTGCCGAAGGATCGCCGGGGCCGTTCGAGATGAAGAAGCCATCGGGGTTCCACTGCATTACCTCTTCATAAGGTGTTTTTGCAGGGAAAACCTTGCAATAGCAGCCTCTTGAAGTCATGTTAAGCAAAATGCTTTTCTTGATACCATAATCCATTACCGCCACGCGGAATTTCGCAGTAGCTTCGTCGCCCATGAAGTAAGGCTCCTCCGTTGTTACTTCCGAAGAAAGTTCCAGTCCATCCATGGAAGGAATTTTCTTCAATTCTTTCATCAGTTCCACTTCGTCGAGGATCTCGGAAGAGATAATGGCATTCATTACGCCCTTCTCGCGCACGTGGCGCACGAGGTGACGTGTGTCCACATTGCTAATGCCAACGATGTTTGCCCTTTCGAAATACTCTTGCAGAGAGAAATCAGCGGTGTCGCGTGAATAGATCTGTGAGAAAGTGTTACAAACCATCCCGCGGATCTTAACCGAGCCAGATTCTTCTTCGTCTTCCAACTGCACACCGTAGTTACCGATGTGGGCATTGGTGTTGACGATAACCTGACCGTAATAGGAAGGGTCTGTGTAGATTTCCTGGTAGCCCGTCATGCCTGTGTTAAAGCAAATTTCGCCACCTGTTGTTCCACTTTTACCCAAAGCGAGTCCTTTGTATGCTGTTCCGTCTTCTAGCAACAACAGAGCTTCCTTTTTCTGATTCATATTATGGTTTAATCTGTTTTCCGGGCTGTTTTACGCCATTTCGAGGCTGCCGGTTCAATTTTGGTGCAAAAATACGAATTTTCACTCATAAAAAAGGGTTAAACGAAACCGTTCAACCCTTTTCCTATATTTCAATTTCCGATTTCCAAACTATTCCTTTTCAGTTTCGCCTGGTGTTTCTTCTGTTTTCGGAGCTTCTTCTTCAGCCGGAGCCTCAGTTTCCGCTACGATCGGATGATCTTCTTTCTTTACAGGAGCAGCTTCAACAGCTCCTTCTTTCTTGCCACCTCTTCTGCTGCGACGAGTCTTAGCAGGTTTGTCGGCGTTAGCAAGCAACAGTGCATCGTTGAAATCAACCAGCTCGATCAAAGCAGTTTCAGCCGCGTCACCCAAACGGTTACCCAATTTGATGATACGAGTGTAACCACCCGGACGAGATGCGATTTTGTCTGAAACGACACCGAAAAGTTCTTTCGTAGATTCTTTGTCGTTCAGGTAAGAGAATGCCACCCTTCTGTTGTGGGTAGTATCTTCTTTCGCACGAGTCAGCAAAGGCTCAACGAACTTGCGAAGTTCTTTTGCCTTAGCCAGGGTTGTTTCGATTCTTTTGTGAAGGATCAAAGAGGAAGCCATGTTTGAAAGCATCGCCTTGCGGTGTGATGCGGTTCTTCCTAAGTGATTGTCCTTTTTACCGTGTCTCATTGTTTTGTTGTTTAGTTGCTTCGAGCGGCGCGGTTAGCGCGCTACAGAATACATACTTATGATGGAATTTAATTAATCCTCGTCCAGACGGTACTTCGACACGTCCATTCCAAATGTGAGCTGTTTGTCGGCTACGAGTTGTTCCAACTCGGTGAGTGATTTCTTACCGAAGTTCCGGAATTTCATCATATCCGAAATTTCAAGTCTTACCAAGTCACCCAATGTTTTCACATCGGCAGATTTCAAACAGTTGTAAGCGCGTACTGACAGATCCAGTTCAGACAATGAAGTCTTCAACAGTTTTCTCATACGCAGCATTTCCTCATCAACCTGATTGTCTTCCTCAGCTTTCTGTTTCTCAAACGTCATGGTTTGATCAGAGAACAGCATGAAGTGTTGGATCAGAATATTGGCAGCGCCTTTCAATGCATCCTCAGGGTGGATAGATCCATCTGTCTGGATGTCGATCAAAAGACGTTCGTAGTCGGTACGCTGTTCAACACGCGTGTTTTCAACGCTGTATTTCACATTTTTGATAGGCGTATAAATGGAGTCTACCGCGATGTAGCCAAACGGAAGCTCATTAGCCCGTGGCTCGTCTGCCGGTACGTAACCTCTACCTTTATCCAAGAGAAGTTCCATTTCGAACTCCTTTTGATCATCTATATGACAAATGACCAGATCCGGATTCAGAACCTCAAATGCGCTTGTAAACTTGCCAATGTCGCCGGCTGTGATAACCGATACATTTTTAAGATTTACAACGATCCTGCTCTCACTCAGGTCAGAAACTTTTTTAAAACGAACCATTTTCAGGTTCAGGATGATTTCCGTAACATCCTCAACTATACCTTCGATAGAAGAAAATTCGTGAAGCACGCCTGGGAACTTCACACTCGTGATGGCGTAACCTTCCAAAGACGAAAGGAGAATCCTACGCAACGCATTACCAATGGTTACGCCGTATCCTTTCTCTAAAGGCTTAAACTCAAACAACCCGTGAAAGTCGTCTGCTTTCTCCATGACGACCTTATCAGGCATTTGGAAAGCTAATATTGACATAGTCCTTGCTCCTTTTATAGTAGTAAATGATAGTTGATCACGCTACCTTACCTTTGCGATCGCAAAATTGCGCTGTTGCCAGCAAAAAAAGCACTACCCCGAAATCTCGGGGAGTGCATGTAATATGAAGATTATTATTTAGAATACAACTCAACGATCAGCTGTTCGTTGATGTTTTCTGGAATTGACTCACGGTCGGGGAATGTAACGAACTTGCCAGACAGTTGCTGAGCGTCCCACTCCAACCAGTTGAAACCTTTTGCGCTATGTCCTGCAAGGCTATCAGTTACTGCTTCAAGAGACTTAGATTTCTCACGAACCGTAACAACCTGTCCTGGGCGCAATGAGTAAGAAGGGATGTTTACGATCTCACCGTCAACAAGGATGTGCTTGTGCGAAACGAGCTGACGAGCAGCACGACGAGTAGGAGCAATACCCAAACGGTAAACTGTATTATCCAGACGAGCTTCGCAATATCTCAAAAGGTTTTCACCTGTAAGACCTGCTTTAACAGAAGCTTTCTCGAACAAGCTACGGAATTGTCTTTCGAGGATACCGTAGATGAACTTCACTTTTTGTTTTTCAGCCAATTGCAGAGCATACTCCGACTTCTTTGACCGACGACCCTTTCCGTGCATTCCGGGAGGGTAATTTTTCTTTGCAAGCGCTTTGCTTGGGCCCATGATGGGCTCTCCGTAACGTCTTGCGACTTTGGTTTTGGGACCTGTATAACGTGCCATTAAAACTATTTGTTTACTAAATTGATAAAAACCATTCTGTAACCCCAGTGTCCAAATTACGAATGGGTACCTCGCGGTACTAACTAATTACTATACTCTACGACGTTTTGGAGGACGGCATCCGTTGTGCGGAAGCGGAGTGATATCACGGATAGTGGTCACCTCGATACCTGCATTCTGGATAGTACGGATTGCAGACTCACGGCCTGATCCTGGTCCTTTAACGAAAACCTCTGCTTTACGCATTCCGAGGTCGAACGCAACTTGTGCAGCGCTCTGTGCAGCAGTTTGTGCTGCGTAGGGAGTGTTCTTCTTAGAACCACGGAATCCCATTTTACCCGCAGAACCCCAAGAAATAACTTGTCCGTTGCTGTTGGTAATTGAGATGATGATATTATTGAAAGAAGCTTTGATGTGAACCTGACCAACAGGCTCGACAACAACCACTCTCTTTTTTGCTTTATCTTTTCTTTTATTCTGTGCCATTGCTCTTGGAATAAGTTGTGGATCGCTCCACCGCTCACTTTATTATTTAGTAGCCTTTTTCTTGTTCGCGATAGTTTTGCGTTTACCCTTACGAGTACGTGAGTTGTTTTTCGTTCTCTGACCACGCAAAGGCAATCCTTTACGGTGACGGAGACCACGATAACAAGCGATATCCATAAGACGCTTAATGCTCAACTGAACCTCAGACTTAAGAGCGCCTTCTACTTTAAATTCCCCAGCAATAACCCCACGGATCGCGCCAGACTCTTCGTCGGTCCAGTCGATCACTTTTTTGTTCAAATCAACACCTGCCTTTTCGAGGATTTTCTTAGCCGAGCTACGGCCGATCCCGAAAATATAAGTCAATGAGATTTCGCCTCTTTTGCGATCTGGAATGTCTACTCCTGCAATACGTGCCATAATTATTATCCTTGTCTTTGTTTATACCGTGGGTTCTTCTTGTTAATAACGTACACTTTACCCTTCCGGCGGATAACCTTGCAGTCCTCGCTGCGTTTCTTTACTGATGCTTTGACTTTCATCTGATTAAACTAAGTGTTAATTTAAGGTAATCGATCCCCTTACTTGTACCGATATGTAATCCGGGCTTTCGATAGGTCGTAAGGAGACATTTCCAGCTTTACTCTGTCACCCGGCAATATTTTGATATAGTGCATTCTCATTTTACCCGAGATATGCGCTATCACTTCATGCTTATTCTCTAATACAACACGAAACATTGCGTTTGACAATGCTTCGAGAATTACTCCGTCTTGTTCGATTGATGCTTGTTTTGCCATTCGTAGCGTTTGTTACTGTACTTCAACCATAAGGCTGGTGTTGGCCGTCACTTTTTCAATGTAATCGAATGTTGTCAGAATTTCTGCCTTCCCCTTTCTCACTACCACGGTATGTTCGAAATGCGCGGAATACTTTCTGTCGTTGGTCCGGATCGTCCAGCCGTCGCGCTCCTGCACAACTCCTTTCGCTCCCAGGTTGATCATCGGCTCGATGGCCAAAACCATTCCCTCTCTCAACCGTACTCCTTTGCCTCGCTTACCGTAGTTTGGTACTTCCGGAGCTTCGTGCAGATCTCTGCCCACTCCGTGTCCTACCAACTCTCTCACCACTGTATAGCCACGATCTTCAACATAACTCTGAACCGCGTGGCCGATATCACCGATGCGAAGGCCATCCACCGCTTGCTCGATTCCCCTGTACAGGGATTTCTTGGTTGCGATCAGGAGATTCATCACCTCCTTGGAAACTTCTCCTACCGGATAAGTGTAGGCACTATCGCTGTGGTATCCATTTAGTTTAACACCGCAGTCGATGGAAACAATGTCACCCTCTTTTAGCACGTAGCCCCCGGGAATCCCGTGGACTACAACTTCATTGACCGATATACAAAGAGAGGCCGGAAATCTGTTGAATCCCTTGAATGAAGGGATCCCACCGTTATCTCTGATATACTCCTCGGCAACCGCATCCAACTTGCCAGTTGTAACACCCGGTTTTACCCAGGTAGCTACTTCCGCGTGTGCTTTGCCGAGCACTTGAGCACTAACCTTTATCAGGTTGATTTCCTCTTCTGTTTTAAGATAAATCATTTCAGATTGCTACGCTCTCGGTGCGTCCTTTTACACGTCCCGACTTCATCAAACCTTCGTAGCGGCGCATGAGCAAGTAGCTTTCAACCTGTTGCAAGGTATCCAGAACCACACCTACCATGATCAGCAATGAAGTTCCTCCGAAGAAGTGAGCAAAGTCAGTCGAGATTCCCAGAAGGCTTGCAAACGCAGGCAAAGTAGCGACTACTGCCAGCATCAATGCACCTGGGAAGGTGATACGGTCCAGGACAGAGCTGATATACTCAGATGTCTGCTGACCCGGTTTAACACCCGGAATAAATCCGCCTCCACGCTTCATATCATCAGCAATCTGCTGAGGGTTTACCGAAATTGCGGTATAGAAGAACGTAAAAACAATAATCAGCACTGCGAACAGGAGGTTGTACTGCCAGGTCGTGTAGTTAGCGAAAATCGTTGCTACGTTGCTGGCAAAATCACTTTTCTCAGCGAAATAAGACGCTCCCAGTGAAGGGATAAACATCAGTGCCTGAGCGAAAATGATAGGCATTACACCTGCTGCATTCAATTTCAATGGAAGATATTGGCGCTGACCACCCATTACACGGTTTCCTACCACCTGCTTAGCATACTGGATAGGAATACGACGAACGGCCTGAGTCAACATTACCGCACCCATAATAACAAAGTACAGGGCTACGATTTCCAATACAAAAACAAGAACCTGGCCGCTACCTCTTGATACGAATTCTTTGTAGATCGCACCAGGGAAACGCGAAACGATACCGATCATGATCAGCATCGAAATACCGTTACCAATACCCTTGTCTGTGATTCTTTCACCGAGCCACATACAGAACATTGTACCCGCTGTCAGTACGAATACGGACGAAACGGTGAACATGCTTCTGGAAACCAGAAGAGCCTCGTCAGGTACAGTTGTATTCAAATAAGCAGTACCTTGAACAAGTGTAACAACGATAGTCAGAACCCGGGTAATTTGGTTCAGTTTTTTACGTCCTGATTCCCCCTCCTTTTGCATCTTCTGGAAATACGGCAATGCCATAGTCAAAAGCTGGATTGCAATGGAAGCGGAGATGTAAGGCATGATACCCAACGCAAAAATGGACGCTTTGCTAAAAGCGCCACCTAAGAAAGTATCCAGCAACCCCAACAATCCCTGAGAGGATACATTCATTTGATCAGGTTCAACACCTGGCAACGCAACGTAAGACCCCAACCGGAAGATCGTTATAAACAAAAGAGTGTTGAGAATACGTGTTCTCAACTCCTCAATCGCAAATATGTGTTTTATAGTCTCTAAAAATCGTTTCATCTTCTGGGCTTACAACGCTCTGTTCAAAGTAAACAAATTCTGTCGGGTATCGCAGCTAAATTACAATTTAACTGCTTTACCTCCCGCTTTCTCGATTGACTCGATAGCTGATGCAGAAAACCCATGAGCCTGAACTTCAACCGCAGAAGTGATTTCACCACGGTTAAGGATCTTAACCAGGTCATTCTTTGCGCTGAGACCATTTTCACGAATCAGATCCAAAGTTACTACCGCAGCTCCGGTTTTTTCAACCAACGCCTGGATTGCATCCAGGTTCAACGCCTTGTATTCAACGCGGTTGATGTTGTTGAAACCGAATTTCGGCAAACGTCTTTGAAGAGGCATCTGACCACCTTCAAAGCCCAGCTTGCGGCTGTAACCTGAACGCGACTGCGCTCCTTTGTGTCCACGTGCAGCAGTGCCTCCTTTACCGGAACCCTGACCACGTCCAACCCGCTTTCCTACCTTAACGGAACCAGCAGCCGGTTTTAATGAACTTAAATTCATACTATTCGTATATTAAATTTCTTCAACTTTAACCAAGTGGCTTACCTTGCGGATCATTCCCGCGATGGCATCGCTGTTTTCTTTCTCAACAGACCGGTTCAGTTTACCAAGGCCCAACGCTTTGATCGTCAGCTTTTGATTCTCAGGGCGGTCAATTGTGCTCTTAACTTGTGTAATACGTACTTTTGACATGATTACTCTCAGATTGAGGATAATCCCGAAGGATTATCCGTTGAATACTTTTTCCAATTTAACGCTGCGTTGGAAAGCAACCTGATGCGGAGCTCTCATTTTCAAAAGAGCGTCAATTGTAGCCTTGATTACGTTGTGCGGGTTCGACGAACCTTTGGATTTCGCAAGTACGTCTTTGATACCTGCGCTTTCCAATACTGCACGCATCGGGCCACCTGCCAGTACCCCTGTACCAGGAGCTGCCGGCTTGATCAGAACGAAACCGCCGCTGAACTTACCTTCCATTTCGTGAGGAACGGTATGTTTAAGCATAGGAATTTGGATCAGGTTTTTCTTAGCATCGTCAATTCCTTTGGCGATCGCGTCAGTTACTTCATTGGCTTTGCCCAATCCGTAACCTACAACTCCGTTTCCGTCTCCAACTACCACGATGGCAGAGAAGGAGAAACGACGACCACCTTTTACTACTTTTGCTACCCGGTTGATCGCTACAACGCGCTCTTTCAGGTCTGATTCGTTAACCTTTGAAGGTCTTGTATTTGTAGACATAGTCTTTGTTATACTTAGAATTTCAGGCCACCCTCACGAGCTCCGTCGGCCAATGCTTTTACCTTACCGTGGTACAAATATCCGTTACGGTCGAAAACCACTGCCTGGATACCTGCTTCCTGCGCTTTTTCAGCGATCTTTTTACCTACTTGGGCAGCAACTTCAACATTGGAGTTTTCTTTTCTGCCTCCCAGTTCTACCGACGATGCGCTTGCCAGGGTAATCCCTTTGATATCATCGATAATCTGAGCGTATATGCTTGTGTTGGAACGGAAGACCGAAAGTCTTGGGCGCTCCGCGCTTCCCTTCACTCTTTTACGGATGTGAAGTTTCAGGCGTTGTCTTCTATCTGCTTTTACGTTAGCCATCTTTAATCTTATCTTACTTGTTTATAACATTGATCGGTGGCTACGCACTATTTCTTAGAAGCAGACTTACCTGCCTTACGACGGACCACTTCACCAACAAAACGGATACCTTTTCCTTTGTAAGGCTCAACTTTGCGAAGGGATTTGATTTTTGCTGCTACTGCACCAATCAGTTCCTTGTCAATACCTTCCAGGATCACCTTAGGGTTCTGACCTTTTTCTGAGGTCGTCACCACTTTGATTTCCTCTGGGATCGCCATGAAAATATTGTGCGAGTAACCCAATTGAAGTTCGAGAACATTGTTCGCCGAGCTCGCCTTGTAACCTACCCCGATAATTTCAAGCTCGCGCTTGTAACCTGCATCCACACCGATCACCATATTGTTGATCAGTGAGCGATAAAGGCCGTGGAGCGCTTTATGACGCTTCTGTTCTGTGGGGCGCGTAACTTTAAGTTCGCTTCCCTCAACCTCCACGGTGATATCGCTATCAACCGCCTGGGTAAGGGTTCCTTTTGGCCCTTTTACAGATACTACGTTATCTTCTGCAACCGACACGGAAACTCCCGCTGGCAAAACGATAACTTTATTTCCTATTCGTGACATTTCCTGAATAACTTTTAAATATTAATACACGAAACATAACACTTCACCACCCACATTCAGTGTCTTAGCTTCTTTATCTGTCATTACACCTTTCGATGTAGAGATAATCACTGTTCCTAAGCCGCCCAATACACGTGGCAGTGTTGATGAACCTGAATATTTACGTAGTCCAGGCTTACTAACCCTCTCCAATTTCACAATTGCAGATTGCTTTGTAACAGGATTGTATTTCAAAGCGATTTTGATAACTCCCTGAGGACCAACCTCGTCGAATTTATAGCTTTGAATGTACCCCTTGTCAAAAAGTACCTTTGTAATCTCTTTTTTTATGTTGGATGCAGGTATCTCAACAACCCGGTGCTTCGCTTTGATAGCGTTTCTGAGTCTCGTCAGATAGTCTGCTATGGGATCCGTTAACATGTTTATGCCAAGTTTAAACACCCCCTTTTGAACGGGAGTGCAAAGTTAAGTAATTGAAATCAGAATTGAAAGTATTCTTACCAACTTGATTTTGTAACTCCTGGAATTTTTCCATCTGACGCCATATCGCGGAACAATACCCGGGAAATTCCGAATTTACGCATATAACCGCGAGGTCTTCCGGTGATTTTGCACCGGTTGTGCAGGCGTACAGGAGAAGAGTTACGTGGTAACTTGTCAAGACCAACCCAGTCACCGGCAGCTTTCAACTTGCTACGTTTTTCAGCGTAACGCTCTACTAGCGCTTGTCTTTTTCTCTCCCGTGCTTTTACTGATTCTTTTGCCATTGTCGGTAAATAATCTTTGTAATATTATCTTATTTGTTCGCGTTGGTGAAAGGCATTCCCAATGCTTTCAGCAATTCGTAGCTCTCTTCGTCAGAGTTGGTAGAGGTCACGAAAGTGATATCCATACCAGTGATTTTCGCCACTTTTTCGATGCTGATTTCAGGGAAAATGATCTGCTCTTTCACACCGAACGTATAATTTCCACGTCCATCGAAGCCTTTGTCGCTGATACCCTTGAAGTCACGTACACGTGGCATTGCGATGGTAGTCAAACGATCAAGGAATTCGTACATCTTGTCACCACGAAGCGTTACTTTCGCTCCGATAGGCATGTTTTCACGCAACTTAAAGTTAGAAACAGCCTTTTTGGAGATAGTAGCTATTGCTTTCTGTCCTGTGATCAGGCTCAACTCTTCCACACCGGTGTCAACAAGTTTCTTGTCTGCCACAGCAGCTCCGATACCTTTGTTGATAACAATCTTTGTCAAGCGGGGAACCTGCATGCTTGATTTGTACTGGAATTTCCCCTTCAATTGCGAAACGATTTCGCTAACGTATTTCTCTTTTAATCTAGGCGTCGCCATGTTTGAAAGTGATTATGTGGATTGCCGACCCACGCGCTTGGTTATAAAAATCAACTGCTTTCGGCAAATCCGGATTACAATAAGTTTCCGGATTTTTTTGAATAGCGTTGCAGTTTTCCTTTGTCGTTCGCTTTACGGCCAGTTCTTGAAGCTTCTCCTGTTTTAGGGTCCACTACCATCAGGTTGCTGATGTGAATCGCGCCTTCGCGTTTTTCGATGCTTCCTTGTGGGTTTTGCGCGTTTGGCTTAACGTGCTTGGTGATCATGTTCACACCTTCCACAGTAGCTCTCTGTTTTTCTACAAGCACCTTGGTGATTACGCCTGTTTCGCCTTTTGCGTTACCTGAAATCACTTTCACGGTATCACCTTTGCGAACGTGCAATTTTGCCGGTGCTTTTTTATTTGTACTTTCCATTGAGGTATTCTCTTAACAGTTTAAAGAAATACTGATGTTTTGATTTCTTACAACACTTCTGGTGCCAGTGATACGATTTTCATGAATTGCTTCTCGCGCAACTCCCGGGCAACCGGTCCGAAAATACGTGAACCACGTGGTTCGTCATTGTTGTTCAATAAAACTGCCGCATTATCTTCAAACCGGATGTAGGTACCATCCTTACGACGTACTTCTTTCTTTGTACGTACAACAACGGCTTTGGAAACCGTTCCCTTTTTCATATTGCTCGAAGACAGAGCGGATTTCACTGTCACGACGATCTTATCGCCCACCGAAGCGTAACGCTTTCCAGTTCCGCCCAATACCCGGATTACGAGTACTTCTTTTGCGCCACTGTTATCGGCTACTGACAGTCTTGATTCTTGTTGTACCATGATTACTTCGCTCTTTCAAGGATTTCTACTACTCTCCAACGCTTGTTTTTGCTAAGCGGACGAGTTTCCATTACGCGGATCGTGTCACCGATACCCACATCATTTGTTTCGTCGTGAACCATCAGTTTGGTAGTTTTAGTCATAAACTTACCATACTTCTCATGTTTCACTTTACGCACTACGGTGATCACACAGGACTTGTCCATTTTGTTGCTCACCACTTTGCCGATTCTCTCTTTACGTAAATTTCTTTCTGTTGCCTCCATAATTTCTAAACTGTTTACTGTTGGTTAGATTTAGCCGACAGCTCGGTTAAGAGTCTTGCAATTTCCTTACGTGAGGCGCGAATACGCAGAGGATTCTCAATTGGAGAAATAGCATGCGCAAATTTCAACCGGAGTAAGCGCTCTCTCTCTTGGGCGATCTGCTCTTTCAGCTGATCCTGCGACAGATTCTTTATTTCTTTACTAGTCATTGCTTTTGATAATTAGCGGTTCTAAATACGTTCGGACTACTATGATTCCTGATAATCCCGGCGTACGACGAACCTTGTCTTAATTGGCAACTTTTGTGCAGCCAAACGCAATGCTTCGTTTGCAGTATCCAGCGCTACACCAGTCGCTTCGAAAATGATAGTTCCAGGCTTAACAGGAGCTACCCAATACTCAGGAGCACCTTTACCTTTACCCATACGAACCTCTGCAGGTTTCTTGGTAATCGGTTTGTCAGGGAATACACGGATCCAAACCTGACCTTCGCGTTTCATCGCACGTGTTACCGAGATACGGGCTGCTTCGATCTGGCGAGCAGTCAACCAACCTGGTTCCAGTGCCTTTATTGCAAACGATCCAAAAGCGATCTCATGTCCGCGGGTCGCGAGACCGTTGTGCGAACCTTTGTTCTTTTGTTGTTTGCGAAATTTTGTCCTTTTCGGCTGTAACATGATTCTAATCTATTTGAACCGGTTTGATACCGGAAAGTATCTGATTACTTCTTCTTGTTCTTGTTGCGTTTGCGACGATCTGCATCACCGCCTCCTCCTTCACCACGTGGAGCACCGTCGTTTCTGTCACGACCGCCTCTTCTATCGCCACGTCCACCGCGATCGTTACCACGCTCGCCGCCTTGTGCGCTTCTTTCAGCTCTGTCGGATGCCGCAGTAGCTGCGCTTGGAGTCAGGTCACGCTTTCCGTACAATTCACCTTTGAAGATCCATACTTTAATACCGATCTTACCGTAGATAGTTTGTGCTTCGGAGATAGCGTAATCGATGTCCGCTCTCAATGTATGCAAAGGAATACGTCCTTCTTTGTATTCTTCTGTACGGGCCATTTCAGCACCACCCAGACGACCCGCCAAACGGATTTTGATTCCTTGTGTTCCTACACGCATTGCAGAAGCGATCGACTGCTTCATTGCACGACGGTAAGAGATACGAGCTTGCAATTGCTGAGCGATTGCCTCGCCTACCAGTTTCGCATCGATTTCAGGACGTTTGATTTCGTAGATGTTGATCTGAACATCTTTTCCTGTAATCTTTTTAAGCTCTTCTTTGATTTTATCAACCTCGCTACCACCTTTTCCGATCACGATACCCGGACGGGCAGTGTGGATCGTCAATGTGATGCGTTTCAATGTACGTTCAATAACTACTTTTGAAATCGATCCTTTCGGGATACGTGCTTTGATGTAGTTACGGATTTTCTCGTCTTCAACCAGTTTGTCAGAGAAGTCTTTTCCTCCGTACCAGCTAGATTCCCATCCTCTAACAATTCCTAGTCTTAGACCTATCGGATTAACCTTTTGTCCCATTCGAAATAGATCGTTTTACTTATGATTCGATTACTGCTTCATTTACTGACACCGACGCGTCGTCTACCACGATTGTGATGTGGTTGGAACGCTTACGGATTCTGTGTGCTCTTCCCTGAGGTGCAGGGCGCAAACGCTTCAACATGCGTCCACCGTCGATGAAAACGGTTTTAACGATCAGGTCAGCGTCTTCCAGTTTCGCTCCCTCGTTCAGTTGCTGCCAGTTGGCAACAGCCGAAAGAAGAACTTTGTGCAAAACCGGCGATGAAGCTCTCGGTTGGAATTTCAAAAGTGCCAACGCTTTGCTGACCTTCTGTCCGCGAATCATGTCGGCCACCAATCTCATCTTGCGAGGAGAGGTAGGCACGTCTTTTAATATAGCTCTTGCTTCCATGTTTCTTTTCAGATATCGGCTCGTCCGTTAGGACCAGCTACGTCGACAAATTATTTTCTTCCTTTATCTTTTTTTGCGGTGTGGCCACGGAAGTTACGGGTTGGAGAGAACTCGCCCAGTTTGTGTCCTACCATGTTTTCAGTTACATAAACAGGGATGAACTTGTTTCCGTTATGTACTGCAAATGTGTGCCCGATAAAATCAGGCGAAATCATTGAGCGCCGCGACCAGGTCTTGATGACAGATTTACGCGACGAGTTGTTCATCGTTTCAACTTTGGCTTCGAGACGAAAGTCGATATATGGTCCTTTTTTTAATGAGCGTGCCATGTTCTACTTATTTTTTACGACGGCTGATAATCAATTTCTCAGAATGCTTGTTGCGGTTACGTGTCTTAAGACCTTTCGCGAACTGACCATTTCTAGAACGAGGCTGACCTCCTGACGAACGGCCTTCACCACCACCCATCGGGTGATCAACAGGGTTCATAGCAACACCACGTACGCGTGGACGACGTCCCAACCATCTTCTGCGTCCTGCTTTTCCAAGCGAAACGTTCATGTGGCTAGCATTCGAAACAACACCAACTGTTGCGATACAAGTGGCCAATACCATACGCATTTCGCCTGATGGCATTTTCAATACGGCATATTTACCACCTTCTCTCGCTACCAGCTGCGCGTAAGCACCGGCGCTTCTTGCAAACTGACCACCTTTACCAGGAGTCAATTCGATATTGTGTACAATCGTACCGACTGGCATCGATCCCAATGGAAGGGCATTTCCAACCTCAGGAGCTACTGAATTTCCGGACACGATAACCTGTCCTACTTTCAGACCGTTTGGAGCGATGATGTAACGTTTTTCTTCGTCCTCAAACTGGATCAGGGCGATACGCGCTGAACGGTTTGGATCGTATTCGATCGTAAGGACAGTAGCGGGAGCGTCGAAACGATTTCTTTTGAAGTCGATAACGCGGTATTTTTTCTTGTGACCGCCACCAATATATCGCATGGTACGATGTCCCTGGCTGTTACGACCACCTGTTCTTTTGATGGGTTCCAGAAGACTCTTCTCAGGCTTCGACGCGGTGATCTCCTCGAATGTAGGAGCCGAGCGGAAACGCTGACCAGCACTTGTAGGTTTTAATTTTTTAACTGCCATTTGCTATTAACTCGTCTAATGATTTGAAATCGTTCAACTAGGCTTCACCGTAGATATCGATGGCTTCGCCTTCGGCTACTGTAATGATCGCCTTTTTGATAGTTGACGTTTTTCCAGTGACAAACTTACCTCCCGATGTGCGGGATTTGCTTTTACCAATGCTACGCATGGTGTGAACGCTTTCTACGGTAACCCCGAACAGTTTCTCAACAGCTTTCTTGATCTCTACCTTGTTTGCAGTAAGGGAGACTTCGAAAGCGTATTTACCTTGACCACCCTGAGCCGTTACCTTTTCAGTAATAATCGGACGTTTGAGTACACTCATTGTTATTTGTTCAATTGGGTTTCCAAAATAGAAATTGCAGATTCACTAATCAGAAGGCGGTCTGCATTCATCAGGTCATATGTGTTCACCGCATCGGCAGTTGTAACTTTCGCTTTTGGAATGTTACGGCTCGACAGGTATACATTGTTGTCGAGTGCCGGAAGGATCAATAATGTTTTGGTGTTCGCCAGTGAAAGGGAGTTCAAAACATTCAGGTAAGACTTTGTTTTAGGCGCATCGAAAGTGAAGGCTTCCAAAACAGAGATAGCGGAAGAAGCAGCTTTAACTGAAAGTGCAGATCTGCGAGCGAGTTCTTTTACTTTCTTGTTCAGTTTGAAACCGTAAGTACGAGGGCGTGGACCGAAAATACGACCACCACCTACGAACACTGGTGACTTCATGCTACCTGCACGAGCACCGCCGGTTCCTTTCTGGCGTTTCAGCTTGCGTGTCGAGAGGCTAACCTCTGCACGCTCCTTTGATTTGTGCGTTCCCTGACGCTGGTTGGCCAGGTAGAGCTTTACATCGAGATAGATAGCGTGCGTGTTAGGTTCAATGCCGAATACTTCCTCAGACACATTTACCTTCTTGCCGGTATCTTCTCCTTTTATATTTAATACGGACAGTTCCATTGGTACTACTTCTCAATGATTAGAAATGAATTCTTTGAACCAGGTACCGAGCCACTCACAACGAGAATGTTTTGCTCAGGTATCACTTTCAGAATACGCAAATTCTGAATCTTTACACGATTGTTACCCATGCGTCCACCCATACGGATACCTTTGAATACGCGTGATGGGAATGAACAAGCACCAATCGAACCTGGGTGACGGGCCCTGTTGTGCTGACCGTGCGTCTGACCACCTACCCCGCCGAATCCGTGACGTTTTACAACACCTTGGAAACCACGACCTTTGGCAGATCCTACTACGTCAACAAACTCGCCTTCTTCAAAGATGTCCTGTACGGACAATGAAGTTCCAAGTTCATGTTCCACTTCGAATTCCTTGAACTCAACCAATTTTTGCTTGGGAGTTGTGTTGGCTTTCTTGAAGTGGCCAATCAGAGGCTGGGAGGTGTTCTTCTCCTTCTTCTCACCAAAACCTAACTGGATAGCCTTATAGCCATCCTTTTCTTCGGACCTAACTTGTGTTACAACACAAGGACCAGCTTGGATCACAGTACATGCCAGAGCCTGCCCGTCAGCATTGTACAAACTAGTCATTCCGATTTTTTTACCAATTAAACCAGACATGTTTGAAATTTAAATTTAGCAGGTAAAAACCCTTATTCTTTAAAACGGACTGCAAAGGTAGAAAAAACGATTTTTACATCCAAGCAGCCTAAAAATATTTCTCGCTGATAATCAGCAAAAAAGGTCAGATGAACGAACATCTGACCTCATTTTTCGAGAAGCTGACTGGTTTCTGGCATAACCACGTGCCTGTCAGGCTTTTCTGAGCTCAGATGTGGTTTCCAGAGGAACCCGGACCTTCATCCAATTTATGTAATGGCTTAAATCAATAAGCCGGCATTACTATACTTTGATCTCTACATCAACGCCACTTGGCAATTCGAGCTTCATCAGGGCGTCTACCGTTTTTGCACTCGTAGAGAAGATATCCACCAAACGCTTGTAAGTACAAAGCTGGAATTGCTCTCTCGATTTCTTGTTAACGTGCGGCGAACGAAGAACAGTGAATTTCTCTGTCTTTGTAGGCAAAGGAATAGGACCGCTTACTACCGCGCCTGTTGCCTTTACTGCCTTAACGATTTTCTCAGCTGATTTGTCAACCAAGTTGTGGTCGAATGACCGAAGTTTGATACGGATCTTTTGATTCATTGTATTTGTTTGTTTCCGGTTCAGAAAATCTCATCAGGTTACCTGACAATCACACCTGCAAAAGAACCATTTACTTCACAGGCTATATCATAAAGAATGCGTTGCAGAATCGCTCCTGCAACGCATTAAATGTATTAAGCTTTAACGAGACCCTTCGCTTTCTCGATAACACCCTCAGCGATGTTATTCGGTACGATTTCGTAGTAAGCGAATGTCAGGGATGCAGTAGCACGGCCTGATGACATTGTACGAAGGTCAGTTACGTAACCGAACAATTCAGACAAAGGCACATCCGCCTTGATCACCTGCGCACCGTTACGGGTGTCCATACCGCGCATGATACCACGACGACGGTTCAAGTCACCTGTGATAGGACCGGTATATTCGTCCGGAGTCAGAACTTCCACGTGCATGATCGGTTCAAGCAGTTTCGATCCTGCGCTACGTGCAGCTTCTTTGAAACCAAGCTTAGCAGCCAATTCGAAAGAGAGTGAATCTGAATCGACGTCGTGGAATGAACCATGGAACAAACGCACTTTCATCGAATCCAATGGGAAGCCCGCAAGCGCACCGTTGATCATCGCAGCTTCGAAACCTTTCTGTACAGGAGCGATGAATTCGCGAGGGATAGCACCACCCACAACTTCGTTCACAAACTGCAAACCTTGTTTCGGCTCCTTGCCTTCTTCGTTATCGTCACGTGGCCCGATTTCGAATACGATATCGGCGAATTTACCACGACCACCCGTTTGTTTCTTGTAAACCTCGCGGTGTTCGAAGTTCTTGGTAAGGATCTCTTTGTAAGCAACCTGAGGAGCACCCTGGTTTACTTCCACTTTGAACTCACGACGCATACGGTCGATGATGATTTCAAGGTGAAGCTCACCCATACCTTTGATGATCGTCTGGCCAGTCTCTTCGTTAGATTCAACTTGAAGCGTTGGATCTTCTTCGATGAGTTTAGTGATCGCTTTCGAGAAGTTATCGCTGTCGGCAGCTTTCTTAGGCTCGATCGCATAACCGATTACCGGCTCTGGGAACACCATTGACTCGAGGATGATCGGCGATTTCTCTTCAGAAAGGGTATCCCCTGTTTTGATATCTTTGAAACCTACTACCGCACCAATGTCACCTGCCTCAAGCTTGTCGATCTGATTTTGCTTGTTAGCGTGCATTTGGAAAATACGGGAGATACGCTCTTTGTTTCCTGAACGGTTGTTCAATACATATGAACCCGATTCAAGCACACCCGAGTAAGAACGGATGAAGCAAAGGCGACCTACGTAAGGGTCAGTTGCAATTTTGAATGCCAATGCACAGAATGGATCTGTTTCAGATGGCTTACGGCTGATTTCGTTACCTGTGCGTGGGTCTGTACCTACGATGTTTTCGCGGTCCAAAGGTGAAGGCAGGATAGCCATCACGTAATCCAGCATGGTTTGAACCCCCTTGTTTTTGAAAGAAGAACCGCAAACCATCGGAACGATCTTCATGCTGATAGTCGCAGCGCGCAATGCAGCAAGGATTTCATCTTCCGAGATCGAGTTAGGATCTTCGAAATATTTCTCCATCAAAGTATCGTCGAACTCAGCCACCGCTTCGAGCAATTTCTCTCTCCATTCGGTAGCTTCTTCCAGCATATCGTCAGGAATAGGCACCTCGGTGAAAGTCATACCTTTATCAGCTTCGTTCCACTCGATACCGCGGAAGTTAACGAGGTCAACCACACCACGGAAAGTATCTTCTGCACCGATAGGCAATTGAAGAGGCACAGCGTAGCTGCCCAGCATTTCTTTCACCTGCGTACAAACTTTCAGGAAGTCAGCACCTGAACGGTCCATTTTGTTTACGAAACCGATACGGGCAACGTTATAGTTGTTAGCCAGACGCCAGTTAGTTTCCGACTGAGGCTCAACACCATCTACTGCACTGAAAAGGAACACAAGACCATCCAATACGCGGAGTGAACGGTTTACCTCAACGGTAAAGTCAACGTGTCCCGGAGTATCGATGATGTTGATGTGGTATTTCTCGTTGCGGTAGTTCCAGTTAACAGTCGTAGCAGCGGAAGTAATAGTAATACCACGCTCCTGCTCCTGCTCCATCCAGTCCATCGTAGCAGCACCATCGTGCACCTCTCCGATTTTGTGGCTAACCCCTGCGTAGTAAAGGATACGCTCCGTTGTCGTTGTTTTACCGGCATCAATGTGCGCAGCAATACCTATGTTTCTTGTTAATCTTAAATCACGTGCCATGACAGATGGTGATGTGTTTTTTTATATTCAAAGTGCAATTCAATGCGAAGCCGTTCGAACTTTCCTCTTAGCGTAAACTGCTGGTTTTGAAAATTCAGAGCGCAAAAGTATAAATTGTTGATTATAAAAACAATTAAGGAAAAGTTATTTTTCTCAAAACCACTAAAATAAAAATCGGGAACCCGGACAAACCGGGCTCCCGACCATAATCTATGTCTGCGCTCCTGCTTAGAAACGGAAGTGCGAGAACGCCTTGTTGGCATCTGCCATACGGTGCGTATCGTCTTTCTTCTTCACAGCAGCTCCTTCACCTTTCGCAGCAGCGATGATTTCGCCAGCCAGACGGTCTACCATAGTTTTCTCACCACGCTTACGTGCGTAGTTGATCAACCATTTCATACCCAGTGACTGCTTACGCTCCGGACGAACTTCGGTAGGAACCTGGAAAGTAGCACCACCTACACGGCGGCTCTTCACTTCCACAGAAGGAGTAACATTGTTCAATGCTTTTCTCCAAGTTTCCAGACCGCTTTCGCTGGTTTTTTTCTCAACCAACTCCAATGCGTCGTAGAAAATGGTGAATGCGATACTCTTCTTTCCTTCGTACATCAGGTTGTTAACGAATTTGGTAACCTGTACGTCCCGGAACTTAGGATCAGGAAGGATATATCTCTTTTTAGGTTTCGACTTTCTCATTTTGTCTTAATGTTTTTAACGAGGTTTCGTTTTGCAACTTATTCACCCTGAGGTAATGGTCAGGATTACTTCCCTTTTATAAGAATTGAATTACTTAATAAAAGCAGAGAGAGTTACTTTTTATTTTTTCTTACCTTTTACTGGTGCTGCCGGAGCTTGTCCTGGTTTCGGGCGCTTAGCACCGTATTTAGAACGACGTTGTTTACGTCCGTTAACACCTGCGGTATCCAATGCACCACGGATGATGTGGTAACGAACACCTGGCAAATCCTTCACCCGACCACCGCGGATCAATACGATCGAGTGCTCTTGCAGGTTGTGGCCTTCACCTGGGATGTAGGCGTTCACCTCCTTGTTGTTCGACAGACGAACACGGGCTACTTTACGAAGCGCCGAGTTTGGCTTCTTAGGCGTAGTTGTGTACACCCGGGTGCACACGCCCCGACGCTGAGGGCATGAATCCAAAGCCGGAGACTTGGATTTCCATGTAATGGTCTCTCTACCTTTACGGACTAATTGTGAAATAGTAGGCATTTAACAATTTGATTTTGATCCGGTTAGCAAACCGGTCGTTTGTTATATAAACACTTTTCCCGAAAAATCGGACTGCAAAAGTAATAAACCATCCTTGATTTACAAACCGTTAACAACTTTTTTTCACCTGCTCCCCACCATTCTCTGTCAGGAGTTGTCAGTTAGTGGTCAGGAAATAGTCATGTTGTGGTCAGGAGGTAGTCAGGGAATGGTTGGTATGTAACCGTTGGATTTGGAAAGAATGGCGGGTTCCGGCTGACAAATGCAGCAGAAATTCACGAAAAGCTCATTTTTCGAATAAAATTCTTCCTATATAGTATCCTGAATTTTATTTCCAATCGTTGTTTATTAGTATTGTTTTCAGAAACCCAGTGCGCGTCGAATCGTTTGATTTTATACTTTACATTATGAAACTTATCCGGAGTTACTTTACTCTCATAGTTTGTTTTGCAATCTGTTTATACTTGTCCGGCTGCAACTCGGCGATGCAGGCATATAAAGACGGCCAAAAGAAATTTGCGAACGGAGAATACGACCTCGCCATCAAGGGTTTCCAGAAAGCCGCCGAGGCCAATATTGAACCGGTACAGACAAACTACCTGATCGCCGAATCCTACCGCCTCTCCAACCGCTTCAAGGAAGCCGTTCCCTATTACAAAAAGGCACTCGACGGAGGCATTACCAATGCCGATGCCCGTTTTCAGTATGCATATGCATTGAAAACGACCGGGGATTATGCCGACGCGTCAGCGCAGTTCTCCGAATTCGCCAAAGGCCAGAATGTTCCGCAAAACTTGCAGGAAAGAGCATTGCGCGAAATCGAGATCCTGAAAATCGCCGATCGCCTGAAGACCACCAAAATGGAGGTCGAACTGAAAGATCTTCCTCTGAACACAGCTGGCTCCGAATTTTCGCCCACGGTGGTCGGCAACGAGCTGGTGTTCTCTTCTTCCAAAAAGGAAAAAATCTACAAGAACAATGGCCAGCCGATGCTGGGCCTCTATAAAATCAATATTGCATCCGACGCGGGCAATACCCAGGGCAACCCGGTGGTGTTTAGCCAGGACATTTTCTCGCCCGACGCCAATGAAGGCTCGCCTGCCTTCTCCCCCGACGGCAAAACACTTGTATTCGCAAGAGGTAATACCGGCAAAAAGAACGGCGGCGTGGATGTTGACCTCTACATGAGCCGCAATATCAACGGTCAATGGACGCCTCCGGCCATTCTGCCCATTAACGACTCCCTCGCATGGGACGGCTCGCCCGCATTCTCCCGCGACGGCAAAACGCTTTACTTCGCTTCCAACCGCGCAGGCGGCGTGGGAGGCATCGACATTTACCGCACCAATATGGATGCATCGGGCAGGTTCAGCCGCCCGGTGAATATGGGTAGGGACATCAATACCCCTGGTGACGATATGTTCCCCTACGTAGCCGAAGGTGGAAAACTCTACTTTGCGTCGGATGGTCACCCGGGCCTCGGCAAGCTCGACCTGTTTTCGGCAACCAGAACGCAGGGCGTGATCACGATCGAGAATATGGGGTTACCTTTCAACAGCCCGCAGGACGATTTTGGATTGGTATTCTACAAAAATCTGAACAAAGGCTTCTTCGCGTCTAACCGCGACGGCGGCAAGGGCGACGACGACATTTACTACTTCTCCGGCCCGGAAGAAGAAGACACCACGACAGTCGCCAAGCATAACGACCCGAACGATCCGCTTAACCCGAACAATCCGAACTTCATTAATGGCAAACGGAAAGTAGTACGCTACTTCCTGGGTGGAAACGTGATCGCCAATGGAGAAACCCCTACCCCGATCGACTCGGCGGTAGTTCATATCCTGCCCGACACTTCGGATACGCAAATCGCCGAGTTCCCGACCGGCAAAGACGGGAAGTTTGGCCGGCAGCCGGTGGAAGAAGGTCAATCCTACCAGTTATTGGTACAGCGCAAAGGTTATATCAGCAAACGCGAACCTTTCTCGATGTCGGGCCGCAACATTCCGCCGATCTTCCTGACGAAAGAATTGACGGATACCACATTCAATGTGACCATCAAGCTCGATAAGCTGGAACTGAACAAAACCTTCGTCCTCGAAAACATTTATTACGATTTGAACAAATACAATATCCGGCCGGATGCCGCGGTAGAGTTGGACAAACTCGTTCAAATCCTGAAAGACAATCCGACGATGACCATCGAGCTCAGCTCACATACGGATGCACGTGCGACCGACGCCTATAACATGACGCTCTCGCAAAACCGCGCCGAATCCGCAGTGGCTTACCTGAACTCCAAGGGCATCGAGGCCGACAGAATGGAAGCCAAAGGTTACGGCGAAAGGGAGCTTATCATACCCAATGCCAAAACCGAAGAAGAGCACCAGCGCAACCGTCGCACCGAATTCACGATCCTGAGTTATTGATTTACTCAACCATAGGAAAGCCCGCTGTGAATCGATCGATTTCGCAGCGGGCTTTTTCTTATATGCCGGGGCACCCCTTGCCCGATTCATTTTTGTATACTTGCATTTCTTAATACATCCCAAAGAGTACATATCAGTTAGTATAAATGGCCCGACGCATTATCTATTGGTTCAGGAATGATTTACGCTTAAAGGATAACCAGGCACTTTCCGCTGCCGTGGGTTCCGCCAGCGAAATCATCCCCGTATATGTTTTTGATCCCCGTCAATTCGAAAAGACAAAACTCGGCTTTCGCAGAACGGGTGCATTACGCGCACGGTTCCTGATCGAATCCGTGGCAGAGCTTCGTGAAAACATCCGGCAAAAAGGCGGCGACCTGCTCATACGCGTGGGCACGCCCGAGTCCGTCGTGGCCAAGCTCGCGGAAGATTACAATGCCGACTACGTTTATACGAGCAAGGAGATAGCTCCTCAGGAAACCCGCATTGAATCATCATTGAGCAAAAACCTCAAAACCGCGAACGTGGATATCAAGCTCTTTTGGATGGACACGATGATCAATGCTTTCGATCTGCCTTTCCCGGTATCCAAACTACCATCCGGCTTTACCGAGTTCGAACGTTTGCTGAGCAACGACCTTAAAGTAAAGGACCAGTTCCCGACCCCGGAAACAATCACATTACCCGCCGAATTTGAAGCTGGTGCCATTCCGGGATTAGCAGAACTTGGTATTGACCCGAACGAAACGCCGGCCAATACCGCGGGGACATCCCTCGGTGGAGAAAAGCATGCGCTGGCAGTGTTGAAAGAATATGTAGAGCAATATGTCAAAAAAGACATTCGTTACGCTTCGGCCGAGCCACTTACCGACACCCGGCTTTCCGACTGGCTGTCATTGGGCTGCATTTCGGCGTCTTACATTTATCGCAGTGTGAAAACCGCCCAATCGCACGCGGTAACGGAAGATGCGATCATTACCAATCTGCTCAAACGGGAATTCCTGCACTGGACATTACTCCGCTACGGGCCGCGCATGTTCAAACCGAGCGGTGTCAAGCACCATTTCAACCGTCGCTGGAAGAACGATAATGCTGCATTTGAAAAATGGATCAACGGGGAAACAGAAAGTCAGGCCATCAATGCCATGATCCGGAAACTGACAGATACGGGCTTCATTACCGCTGCCGAACGCGAGTCGGCCGCGAGATACCTGGTCGACGACCTGGATATCAACTGGACCTGGGGCGCGATGTATTTTGAAAGCCTGTTGCTGGATTACGAGGCATCCGTAAACTGGGGGCGCTGGAATAACATTGCCGGTGTAGGCGAAGATTAATTCACCTGATTTTTACTTCAAAACCCGCCATCCTACGCTAGCAAGCCCATATTGGCTCAGGAAACCGGTTATGTAGTTTTTCTTAAAGATTTTGCTAGCTTTGGTCAACTTTGAATCACATTCAATAACTCTAAACTGAATATTAAAATGTCAAAAGGACTCATTGCAGTTATCGTCGTTGTTCTGATTCTCGGATTTGTTGGCTGCGGTAAATATAATGGCCTCGTACAAAAAGATGAGGTCGTGAAAGAATCGTGGGCCGGAGTGGAAAGCCAGTATCAGCGCCGCGCCGACCTTATCCCCAACCTGGTCAACACCGTAAAAGGTGCTGCCGATTTTGAAAAGAGCACATTGACCGCCGTGATCGAGGCGCGTAGCAAAGCCACGCAAACCACGATCAATGCCGACCAGCTTACCCCTGAAAACATCGCCAAATTCCAGGCGGCGCAGGATCAGTTGAGCGGTTCGTTGTCACGCCTGCTCGTTTCGGTTGAACAATATCCGCAGTTGAAAGCCAACCAGAACTTCCTCGAACTGCAAGCCCAGCTCGAAGGCACCGAAAACCGCATTACCGTGGAACGCGGCAAGTTCAACAATGTGGTGAAAGACTATAACCAGGAAGTGCGCACCTTCCCGACCAACCTCTTCGCCGGGGTATTCGGCTTCTCCCAGAAAGGCTACTTCACGGCCGCTCCGGGTTCCGAAAAAGCGCCTACCGTACAATTCTAACTTTCAGCGCCGGGCCTATTCGATAGCCCGGCGCAATGTTTTCCAACCATCCGTATCAACCCGGCCCCATGGCAACCGAACCCCTATTTTTCACCGACGAGGAGCAGCAATACATTATTGAGGCAATTCAGGAAGCAGAAAAACAGACTTCCGGGGAAGTGAAAGTGCATATCGAAAAGCAATGCCCTACGCCCGACGTCATGGAGCGCGCCAAGGAAGTCTTCCTGTTTTTACACCTGCACGAAACCGCCGAACGCAACGGGGTATTGTTTTACCTCGCTTACGAAGACCGGAAATTCGCGGTACTCGGCGACAAGGGGATCGATGAAAAGGTAACGCCCAACTTTTGGGACAGTACCAAAGAGCTCCTTCGGAACCACTTCAAAGCAGGAGAATTCAAGGAAGGGCTCCGGCATGGCATCCTGGAAGCGGGTTTGCAACTTAAAAAACACTTCCCTTACCAGTCCGGCGACATCAATGAACTTCCGGATGACATTTCATTCGGCCATTAAACTATGAAGCAATTCATCATTTATATACTGCTCGTCGTGGCAGCCCTCGCGGGCGTGCAGGCGCAGGATATCCCACCCAAGCCCGATCCGCCAAGGCTCGTCAACGACCTGGCCAACCAGCTCAGCCCTAACGAGCGGCAAATGCTGGAACAAAAACTCGTGGCTTACAACGACTCCACATCCTCCCAGATCGTGATCGTGACCGTGCCTACATTGGGCGACTACCCCATTGCCGACTACGCGTTCAAGCTCGGTACCGAATGGGGTGTGGGCCAGAAGGGCAAAAACAACGGTATCGTACTGCTTTGGGCGCCGAAAGAGCGCAAAGTGTTTATCGCGACCGGCTACGGCCTCGAAGGCGCTGTGCCCGACGCGATCGCCAAACGCATCGTTTCGCAGGTAATCACCCCGCAGTTCAAAGCCGGGCAATTTTACCAGGGGCTCAACGACGGTGTCGATATGATATTCAAATATGCGTCGGGCGAGTACAAAGCCGATCCGAAGCAGGATAGCGGCGACGGCGGCGGGTTCCCTCCTGTGCTGATTGTCGTGATCATATTCATCATCATTCTCATCATCATATTCCGTAACCGCGGTGGCGGAGGCGGAGGCAACCGGGGTTACCGCGATATCGGTATCCCGCCTATATTCTTCCCCTACACCACGCATTCGGGCCGCGGCAGCAGTTCCGGCAACTGGGGCGGCGGGTTCGGAGGTAGCGATGGTGGTGGATTCGGAGGTTTTGGTGGCGGTAGTTTCGGAGGTGGCGGCGCAGGTGGTGATTATTAGTATTTCAAACAATCCATATATCGGAAAGCGGGTAGAAGCATCGGTCTTCTGCCCGCTTTTGTTTTGTAGTCATTTTGGACAACGTATAGTAGTGGCACGCTTTTTTGTACATAACCCATAAACTATATCACCAAAACCTAAACAAAGTTTTATGGAAAGGAAAAGCAACACCGGTCTGGTAGTGGGATTGATCCTGATGACCATTCTGGCAGCAGTGTTCGGATACCTTTATTATAAGGAACACAACATCACACAAAAGCAGGAAACTGACCTGACGGCCCGGGTTCAGGAACTGGCAGCCTCCGAAATCAAGCTGGATTCTATCTCCAAACAGCTCGATGCGCGCATTCTCGAAGTACAAAACCTCGGTGGCGATATTGCTGAACTGCAAAAAGTGAAGGCCTCCCTCGAAAACGACCGGGTCGCATTACGCAAAGGCAATGCAAGCATGGGTCGGAAAATCAAAGAATATGAGGAATTTCTCACCAAAAAAGACACGGAGATCGCCCAGCTTCGTGAAGAGAACCAACAGCTGATCAGTCAGAATGAGGGTCTTACACAAGAAAAAAACGAGTTGCAGACCAGCCGCCAGGCTGTGCGGGACTCTCTGAGCGGCGTTCAGGCCAAGAATACCGAACTTGAATCAAAAGTAACCATGGCTGCCGCCTTGCGCGCACGCAGCGTGAAGGTGTACGCGGTATCGTCCAAAGGAAAGGTGCGAGAAGGCGAAAATGTGAAATCGAAGCGCGTGGATAAGGTACGTGTAGACTTCATCCTCGAAAAGAACCCGCTGACCGCTACCGACGATAAAACTATCTACCTGCGCATTATCGATCCGACCGGTGCTACTATTTCAGACACCAAAACCGGCTCCGGCGTCTTCCAGTACAATGGCCAGGAACAGGGCTACACGATCAGCAAGGACATTACTTATTCCAACAACAACCAGGACGTAAGTATCCTTTACGACCGCGACGCGCCATTCACTTCGGGCAAGTACACGATAGAACTCTATTCCGAGGGATTTTCGATCGGCGAGGGGTCGTTCTCCGTTAAATAAACCGGTCGTCAAACCGTTAGTTACCAGCGGTAGCAGTCGTTACAAACTGCTACCGCTTTTATTTTTATGATTGATTGATATTTACCCATAATTCCTATCTTGCACGATAAAAACATCTGTTTACAACCCCAAAAACCAAATAAAACACTTCTCTTTCTATGTCTTCACAGATTTCCCAAAAACACCCCAAAGGACTGTATGTCTTGTTCTTTGCCGAAATGTGGGAACGTTTCAGCTATTATGGCATGCGGGCCATTCTTCTGCTTTTTCTCCTCGATAATATCAAAGGCGGAATGGGAATGAGTGCAGCCGAAGGCACGGCCATTTACGGGCTCTATACCGCTTCCGTTTATTTGCTCACACTGCCCGGCGGCTGGTTGGCCGACAATATTCTGGGTCAGAAAAAAGCCATTTGGTATGGAGGTATCGTCATTATGCTGGGGCACATTATCCTCGCAATACCAGCGGGGTCGACCATATTCTTTCTAGGGCTTAGTACTGTCGCAATCGGTACCGGGCTTTTGAAACCCAATATCAGCTCCATCGTCGGCGAGCTGTATCCCGAAGGCGGGGCACGTCGCGATGCGGCATTTTCCATCTTTTATATGGGTATTAACCTGGGCTCGTTCCTGGGAATCGCCATCGTAGGTTATCTGGGCGAAAAAGTCAACTGGCACATGGGCTTTGGTGCGGCCGCAATAGGCATGTTACTCGGATTGATCGTATTCCGGTATGGCAGCGCTACCTACCTGAAAGGGCTCGGCGAAGTGCCCTCGGCGAAGGAAGCCAGCGCAGAAGCCGTCGCACCGGCATCAGGCAACAGCAAAATGCTGGGTTACGGACTGATCGCATTGCTCGTCGTATTCCTGATCGTGCTGCAATCGACAGGTACCATTAATATGACCACCGCCCAGGGCCTCGCGCAAGGTGCCGGTATCATTATCGTATCCATTTCGGCGGCATATTTCCTGTTCATCCTCGTGGCAGGCGGGCTTACGCGCGTGGAGAAATACCGCGTCGGCGTACTGATCATCCTCTTCCTGGCCATTGCATTGTTCTGGGCCGGTTATGAGCAGGCAGGCACCTCGTTGCAAATCTTCGCCGAGCGCCACACCCAACGCATGATCGGCGGGTGGGAAGTGCCATCCAGCTGGTTCCAGAACTTCCAGCCCACCTTTGTATTGATTTTCGCACCCGTACTCGCGAGCCTTTGGATCTCACTTTCATCCCAAAACCGTAACCCTTCCATTCCAGTCAAATTCGCGATGGGCTTGATACTGCTTGGTCTGAGCTTTTTCGTGATGGTAGCGGCTTCGAATATCGCCGTGAAAGGGGAGCTGGCTTCACCCTTCTTCCTCACATTTACCTATTTCCTCCACACTATCGGAGAGCTTTGCGTGAGCCCGGTCGGGTTGAGTTCTTACACCAAACTGGCGCCGAAACGTTATGTGAGCCAGTTGATGGGTATCTGGTTTGTGGGCGCGTCGCTGGGTAACCTGATCGCCGGACTTTTCGCGGGCGGTTTCGACGAATCCAACATTCTGCAAATGCCGGCGTTGTTCAACCAGGTTGCCATTATTACCACCATTTTCGGCCTGATCCTGCTCGTATTCTGGAAGCCGATCAAAGGCTGGATGGGCGGCATTCACTAAGTCTTTTTATATACTTCAAAAACAAATACATCTAAAAAATGAAATCAGCCGCATTCCGTGCTGCCGCTCTGGCCCTTGTGGTGAGCCTGGCAGGATGTAAAAAAGAAAAGGAGGAAACCGACACCACGAAAGTACCCGGCTTCGATGTGAGCTCGCTCGATTCGACAGCCAAAGCCTGCGACGATTTTGATTCCTATGCCAATGGCGGATGGAAAAAGAAGAACCCGATCCCCGGTACCGAAAGCCGCTGGGGCGCATTCGGGATATTGGATAAGGAAAACAAGGAGGTCCGGCTGAAAGGCATTATCGAGGAGATTACCCAAGTGAAGGACCGTAAAAAAGGGACGGAAGAGCAGCAGATCGCGGACTACTACCAGTCGTTCCTCGATACCGCAACGGTGGAGAAACGCGCGCTGGAACCTTTGAAGCCTTATCTCGATAAAATCAATGCGGTGGCTTCGTTGAAAGACCTCGCGGCGGTGGCAGGCGAAATGCAAAAGGTAGGCGTGGAAACCGTGACAGGCTTCGGCGTGGAGGGTGATTTACGAAACAGCAAGGTCAATATCCTCTACCAGGGCCAGGACGGCCTCAGCCTCGGCGAGCGGAGCTATTACGACCGTACGGATTCCAGCACCGTGAAAGTGCGCGGCGAGTTTGTGAAGCACGTCGACAAGATGTTCTCGATGGCCGGTTTCCCGGAAGCCAACCCGGGCCAGACGATCCTGGACTTTGAAACGAAACTTGCAAAGCTGCAACTGACCAATGTAGAGCTGCGCGATCCGGTGAAGACCTACAACAAAATGGCTTTCGCCGACTTCGAAAAGCTGATCCCTGATTTCGATCAGAAGGCCTTTGCGGATAAGCAGGATATCAAGACTGACACGCTAATTGTTCAGAACAAACCTTACCTGCAAAACCTGAACAAGCTTTTGAAAGCGACGCCGATCGCCACCTTGAAATTGTATTCCAAATGGCAATTGCTCTCGACCTTCGCAGGCTTTTTACCTAAAAAATACGACCAGGAGGATTTCCGCTTCTTCTCAACCGTCATGCGTGGCACCAAGCAGCAGAAAGGCCGAGTGGAACGTGCCATTCGCTCAACCGATGGTTTGCTGGGGATGCCGTTGGGTAAGCTGTTTGTGAAGAAATACTTCCCGGAAGAGGACAAGAAGAAGGTATCCGAGATGATCGAGAACGTGCGCACCGTGTACGGCGAGCGTATCGACAAACTGGCCTGGATGAGCGATTCCACCAAGGCGAAAGCGCATAAGAAGCTCAAAGCATTTACCTACAAAATCGGCTATCCCGACAAGTGGAAGGATTACTCTTCCATCGAAATCGCGGCGGACAAGCTGTTTGAAAACGTAATAGCAGCCTCTCTTTTCCAACATAAGGAGCAGGTAGAGAAGATTGGCAAGGAAGTGGATAAGAAAGAATGGCTCATGACCCCGCAAACGGTGAACGCCTATTACAACCCGCTGAACAACGAGGTGGTATTCCCGGCCGGTATCCTGCAACCGCCATTCTATAACCGCAATGCGGATGATGCGATCAACTACGGAGGTATAATCGCGGTGATCGGCCACGAGTTCACCCACGGTTTCGACGACCAGGGCTCGCAGTTCGACGACGAGGGTAACCTCAAAAACTGGTGGACCGCCGCCGACCGCACCAACTTCGACAAGCTGACCAAACGATACATCGACTATTTCAGCGGCATCGAAGCATTGCCGGGCTTCAAGATCAATGGTGCATTGACCATCGGCGAAAACGTTGCCGACCTCGGTGGGTTGACATTGGCCTATTATGCTTTGGAAAAATCATTCAACGGCAAAGAGCCGGCTCCGATCGACGGATTCACCTGGAAACAGCGTTTCTTCCTCGGCTGGGCACAAGTGTGGCACATGAACACCACCGACGAAGCATTGCGCAACCAGGTGCAAACCGACCCGCACTCTCCCGCCCGCGACCGCATCAACGGCCCGCTGCCGCATTTGAAGGAGTTCCAGGCGGCATGGAGCTGCGGTGCCGGAAGCAAAATGATCCTGCCCGATTCGTCCCGGATCGTGATCTGGTAAGCGTTTCCAGTTAGAACCTATAAAACCAAATGCCGGATTCTGTCGAAGAATCCGGCATTTTCATTTACCAGCCAGGTATTTGTTCCGATAGGCACTCGGACTACACCCTTTGGCTTGCCTGAATTGGCGGGCAATATTTTTGCTATCCCCCAGCCCCATATCCAGCGCGATTTCAAACACCGACATATCGGTGTCGAGCAATTTCTGCGTGAACTTCTCGATCCGCAAATTGAAAATGTACTTGTAAATCGGGTAACCGGTGATTTCCAGGAAACGCTTCTCCAATGCCCGGCGCGAGAGTGGTACCTGCTTCACTACCTCATCCACATGCAGGTTTTTATCGATGTTCTGGTGAATGTATTTCAATGACGACGCAATGTGGTCATCGGCGGTCGCGTAGATGTCCGTCGAATGCCGGGTAATGACCTGCGTGGGACGTACCACCACGTCGTAGAAATCCCTGGTACCGTGTTTGATCATGTAATCAAGCAGCTTGGCGGCGTCGTAGCCTCCCTTTTCCACATCCAGTGCAATACTGGAAAGCGGCGGATCGGACAAGTCGCAGATCATTTCATCATTATCCACGCCCAGCACTGCTACCTCCTCGGGTATGCGTATGCCCACGTGCCTGCATGCCTCCGTGATGTGCTGCCCCTGGTTGTCGTCGCAGGTCATGAGGCCGATCGGCTTCGGGAGCGATTTCAGCCAGCGGCTCAGCGAGCTGGGTTTATAATACCAAAGCTCCGTCGACCGGGCCTTTTTATGCTCGAAGTAATGCACTTTGTGTCCCTTCTTCCGCAAATGCTCTTCAAAACCTTCCGCACGCTCGCGTGACCACACGATGTCGTTGAACCCGTAGAATGCAAAATTGGTAAAGCCCTTTTTGAGAAAGTAGTCGGCGCCCATTTGCCCGGCTTCATGGTAGGCACCGGTAATGTTGGGGATTTCGGTGAACCGCTCCTTGAAGTCCTGCGCGATGACCGGAATCCCGGCCCGGACGATCTTGTCGATCTCCTTATTATAGAGCTGCCCTACGATACCGTCGGCGCCCCATTCCAGCGCCCATTTCAGAATACCGTCGATTCCGATCGTCTCGCGGTGGAAAAGCGGCATCCGGCAGAAGATCCATGGCCCGAATTCTTTGGAATACGCATTGATCCCCTTCATCAGGCTTTTGCTGTATTCTTCGGCAAAATCGAGCAGGAGAATGATTTTGTACATATGAAATAACCTTTCTTCAACCGAGCTTGAACAGCTCCTTCACGCTGGATACCGTTTCATTATTGACCAGCGGCTTGGCCCACATGCCAATGCTCAAAATATAACCCAGTGGAATTAACAGGAACAGCATCGCGAAACGCAACCCCACCAACTCCCCCAGCCCACCCACGATGAGCGGCACTACCGCCCCGCCCGCAATACCGGCGCAAAGAATACCCGAAAACGTTCCGTGATGCCTCGGTACGGAGTTCAATGCCAGTGAAAATATCACTGAATACATCACCGAAGCAAAAAAACCGGCCATCGGAAAACCCATCAAAGCCATTTCTTTTGACCCGAACAAGGCCATCAGCAACGAGGCAATGCCACCGCAGGTAAAGAATATCAGTACTTTCCGGCTATCGAAGATTTTCAGCAATATCAATCCCAGGAAGCACCCGATGGTGAGCAAGCCCCAGAAATAGGAAATCACCGAAGCGCCGGTCGTCGCCGGGTCTACTTCGTGGTAGGTTTGCAGGAACTGGGAAATCCAGTTGGCAATGCCCTGTTCGGTACCTACGTAGGCGAATATGCCCAGGAAGAACAGCCATACCAGCTTGTTCGCCGCCAGCTCGCCGAACGACTTGCCGACATCGATCCGTTCGTCTTCCAGCAGTTCCACTTTCGGGAACTTTACCATTGCAATCACAACGACCATCGCCAGCGCGATCACCGCGAACACCCAGTATAGGGAAACCCATTTCAGGTTTTCGGGTACCAGGCCATTCAATATATCAATCAAAAAACCAGAATTCCCCGAATGCACATTCAATACCAGATAGCTATAAAGTAAAGGGCTCAGAAACGATGCCGCGCCGAAAAACAGCTGCGCCAGCACCGAATAGAATGCAAACTTCTCCTCCCCTCCCGAAACCCTCAACAGCGGGTTGATGACGACCTGCAAAATAGCCATTCCGATGCCGATCAGGAACAATGAGAACAATGCCACGGAAAAGCTCGGGATCAATGCAAAGAGTAACGCCCCGCCGAATGCTAACAGGAACGCCCCGATCAGCATTATCTTTTCACCAAACTTCTCCACCATCAACCCCGCCGGAATCGACATCACGCCGTACGCGACGAAGAATGCAAACGGCAGGAAACCCGCCAGACCGATACTCAGATCGAAACTTTTGACGATATCGGGGATGATCGGACCCAGGATGTTGGTCAGGAAAGAGATGACGAAAAAGATCAGGAAGATCAGTACTACGATGAAAATGTTCCTTTGCATGAAGATCGCTCGTGGTTTGGTAACCTAATTTAAGTTTAAAACTGCATTACATCAATCGTCGAGCAATGCCGCGGCGCCCAGTAATGCGATATTCTCGTTTTCGGATAACAGTAATGTCAGTTTTTTCAAAGACTCGGGATAAGCAAAATCCTGGATGCTTTCCAGCATGCTATCCTGAAAAAACCGATTGGCCTTGGCAATGGAACCGCCCATGACGATCGCCTCGGGATCGTAGGTATACATGATAGCCTTGATCACCGCGCCCAAATGCACCCCGAACTCTTCCCATACTTCAATCGCTTTCTTGCTGCCTTTCAAAGCCGCCTCGTGCGCCGCAAATGCGTCGATACCCAGCGCATCTTCGAAAAAACGGCTGCACACATAATTTTCCAGGATCGAATCCTTGTAAGGCAGCATGCCTATTTCGCCGGCGCCGCAGTTTTTCCCAGCATACAAATGGTTATCGATGATAATGCCCGAGCCGAGGCCGGTACCGATCGCCATCCCGATCACCGACCGGAATTTCCGCGCCAGCCCGAACCGGTGCTCACCCAGGATGAAGCAGTTCACATCATTGTTCACCGAAACCGGCAGGTTGAATTCCTTTTCCACAATGTCGCGCAATGCAACCTCTTCCCACGAAGGGATATTCATGACATTGTAAACAATGCCTTTGCTCACATCCACCACGGAAGGCACGCCTATGCCTATACCTTTCACGGGGTAGGCCGTCAACGGACGGATCACGTCCATGAGCTGGTCGAGCGTTGCCGACAGTGAATGCTTGTTGGCCAGTAATGTCTGATTTTGCCGGGTAATATGGCCACCCGATTCGATACCGGCACGAATATTCGTGCCGCCGATATCTACACCAATGTTCATCGACGGAGAGGAGTTGAGCTGTAAGCTGCGTTAAACGATCAGTTCGGTCAACGGGCTGTTACTACACTGCTGCGGCTCGATCGTCCGGCCAGATCGAAGCTTTTCAGCGTAACAGTACCCGAAACTTTCACAGGGTTTTCATAAAGTTGTGAAGTTTCGGTAGGCTCGGAGCCGTCGGTCGTATAGCGGATCGCCAGGCCCGGCAGCTCCACATTCGCTTTCAGCATTCCGTTTTCTATGATCGCGCCCGGTTGGGGCAGGCGGTAATTATAGCCCCCGTTGATATACTTTAGTCTCGGGAGATGCTTTTGGGCTATCGAGTTGGCAAAAATATTCCACCCCTCGGCCATCATCGCCTTTCTGGCGGCATCGTCGGCTATGCTTTCCCACTTCCTTTCGGCTGCCCAGGCGCTTTCGGAGAAGCCCAGTAACTTGGGCAGGATCGAGTATTCCATCATATCGCGGCCTTTGATCGTCTCGCTCCAAAGCTGGGCCTCGATCCCGTAAACGTTTTTACGTGCTTCGGGCTTCATCAGCTGCTTACCCACAAACTCCTCCTTCATCGGCTTGCCCATGGAAGTTTCCTCGGTGGTGCGGAACATATTGAATGGCGCAAAAGCCCAGTTGTCGCGCGTGTCCACAAACCCGCCCCAGTACAAGCCTGGTTCTTTGGGATCGTTGTTGTACGACATGTCGAAATAGAAGTTGGTCACATTGCAAAGCACCACCGGATAACCCGCATTAGCCAGGCGATTGCCCAAATCTACGTCATACACATTGTTCCAAACATACGGGTACACCTGGTGCCCTACAAACTCCGGATTGGCCAGGTAAGCGCCGGTCTCCGTTTTGTTCAATGCCACCTCTTCCCAGCCATGCACTTTCAGGTTGCGCTTTTCGAGCATGGGCAGGAGCTTTCTGAAAAAATAGGTTTGCAGATAGCGCGGCCCTTTTACCTCGGGATGCTCCTGCAAGAGTTTGGCCGCCATCGGCGACTTCGTCCAGACACCGTCCGCCACCTCGTCGCCGCCGGTATGGAAAGTATCCATTTTCAAACCCGCCTGCTCGTACAGTTTCGCAATTTCATCCACCACCTTCACAAAGAAGTTGTAGGTCGACTCCCTTGCCACGCTCACGACGTTGTTCTTATAGCCCTGCGCCGAAATGTACACCGACTTGTCGTCCGGGTCGATCAAACGGTACTCATTCGCTTCTTTCTCCTTGCCTTCCTTCATCAAACGTTCATAGCGCGCCTCCATCGACTTGATCGCCGCCAGCGCATGACCGGGGAAGTTCAGTTCGGGGATAATTTTGATGTGCCGCTCGTGGGCATATTTGAGTATTTCAATAAAATCGGCTTTGGTATAATAGCCGCTTCCGTGCTTGCCTTTCTCGTTGGCAACCGGCCCCGACCCATAGCCCGGGTGCAGCGCGTTCGCATTCATGCCCGACGTGTGCTGGCGTTGCGCGCCCACCTGCGTAAGCTCCGGCAACCCGTCGATTTCGATCCGCCAGCCTTCATCCTCGGTAGTATAGAGTAGCAGGTGATTCACCTTATAAGTTGAAAGCAGATCGATAATGCGTTTCACGGATTCCTTGGTCTGGAAGTTACGCGCTACATCCAAATGTAAACTCCTGAACTGGAACCGCGGCGCGTCCTGCACCTGCACGAACGCGAAACCCACCGAAGCGACAGGCTTCTGGTAAGCGTCCGTCGGCGCGAGTTGCAAAAGGCTTTGAACGCCATAAAACACGCCGGCAGCATCGCTACCCTCGATTGTAATGCCCGTTTGAGCGATATTCAGATTGTATGCTTCACTGGAAATGCCATTCACTGCTACCTTACCCGTTTTCAAAATAATCGCGGCTTCTTCCGAAGTACCTTTATTGGGCAAACCGGCCTGGATCGGCAAATCGGTGCCGGTCAGCGTTTTTAATTTACTGATCAGGTATTTGGCTTCGTTTTCAAGTCCCTCCTGGTAAAAGACATTGGTTTTGCCGGTCAATGTAAATGTGCCTGCTCCTGCTACCAGCTTCACCGGGCTTGGAATGATTTTCAAAAGCTGCTCCTCGCCCAGTTTGGTAAATGCCGTATTGGCTTTGTAGCGCGTTTCGGCGGTTGGAACCTCTTTCAAATCCATTTTGCCGCGGAGGATCTGCTCCTTCGTAGTAAACGGCTCGATTGTATAGTCCACCACTTCCACGATGTCCTTTTCTTTCCCCTCATTATCATAAAACACGAAGTACAAGCCCAGCGGCGCGTCCGTTTCTTTCACCACACCCTCGGTGCCGGTATACTTGATCACCACCGAATCACCGGGCGCGAGTTTGAAATCCTTCGCGGCTATCATTTGGTACCAGTCGCCATTGATATGCTCGACGGTCGCCGGCTCCGGCGTTTTATTCGACTGGATAGGCCGGGGCGACATGTTCCAGAACAGCTTCCAGTTGCTGGCGTCCAATGTAAAATCGCTGCCGTTTTTGATCGTAAACTGCGCCTCAAACCTTCCCTGCGGTTCGATAAAATTGCTGACGAGCTTCCACGAAACGGCGATTTTCTCGGCCTGTTCTTTGGATACATTGCCCGATTTGTTGCAGCTCGCAAACAGCAGCAAGCCAAACAGGACAAGCGAAAGCGGGAGTAGTTTCTTCATAGGGTCAAAAAGGCTGGGGATGATTTTTTCGGTGTTAGGAATACAACTTCCTAATTACTGACAATTGCGCAAAATATACTAGTGAAGGGTGCAAAAAGCGTCATGAATGAAACTATAATCAGCTTTAAGTAGAACTCCAATGATAGATTAAGCTAATTATGATTTTATATTTAGCTTAAAGTATATATAATTGCCATGATTAAGCTGACTATAATATGGAAAAAGTAGCAGGAAGACAGGCAGAACATGCTCAGATGCGACAGTTGCTTGAAACCGGAAAATCGGAATTTCTGGCTATATACGGTCGTCGTCGTGTTGGGAAAACTTTTCTAATCCGAAATGTTTATCAAAAAGAACTCGTGTTTCAAATGACGGGGATTGCTCACGCTGGTATGAATCAACAGCTCATCAATTTTTCCGCCGCACTACATACTGCCGAAAAGAATGACCACGCAACTTCTGTACCCGACAGTTGGTTTCTGGCATTCGAGCAACTCAAAGCCTTTCTCGAAAAGTGTAAAGCCCCGAAAAAGGTAATCCTCTTCGACGAACTTCCCTGGATAGACACCCCTAAATCACAGTTTCTATCAAGCCTCGAACATTTTTGGAACGGCTGGGCTTCGGCACGTACCGATATTATACTGGTGGTATGCGGCTCAGCTGCCTCATGGATGCTCAATAAACTGATTCATAACAAAGGAGGATTGCACAACCGCATAACCAGACGAATCAGGTTGGAGCCGTTTACATTAAAAGAAACAGAGCATTTTCTTCAAATCAGAAATATCACCCTCGACCGGTATCAGATCATCCAGCTGTACATGGCGATGGGTGGGATACCATTCTACCTGAATGAAATAACTCCGGGCAAAAGCGCATCTCAAATCATTGACCAGGTGTGCTTCACAAAAGACGGACTCCTGACTTTCGAATATGACAATCTTTACCGTTCACTTTTTTCGAAAGCGGAAAGACACATAGCCATTGTCGAAGCGCTTGCTGCCAAAATTCAGGGGCTGACACGCGACGAGATCATCCGGACCTCCCCGCTCGTCAACGGAGGTACCCTCACACAGCTGTTGCAGGAGTTGGAGGAAAGCGGCTTTATTTCAAAATCACTTCCATTTGAAAAAAAAGTAAAAACCAGCATTTATCGGCTAACTGACCAATACTCGCTTTTTTATCTCAAATTCATCAAAAACAAAAAGGCATCCGGCAGCGGAACCTGGATGAGCCGCATCGACAGCCCTTCCTGGCGTGCATGGAGCGGGTATGCGTACGAAAACATTGTGTTTGCACATACCGATAATGTCAAAAGAGCATTAGGAATCAGCGGAATCTACACAGAAACATCTTCATGGCTCAGCGCCAAAAAGGAAGCTCAGATTGACCTTCTGATCGACCGGCGCGACCACGTAATTTCTATCTGTGAGATCAAGTTCTCTCAAACGCCATTCATCATCAGCAAAGCCTACAAAACTGAATTAGAGAAAAAACTGGCTGTCTTTAGAAGCGAAACGAGGACAAACAAATCAGCTTTTCTAACAATGATTACCACCTTTGGGACGGTCGCCAACAGCAACTCACTGGGACTCGTCCAAAATCAGGTGACCATGGAGGATCTCTTTCACTAATCTCATTTTTTTCTTCCTTTTCCCAATAGCCCTTCCCGCAGCCGTCTCCGTACATAACCCTATAAACGGCTGATATGGAAAATCCTTCGGGCTCTTCGTCCCGGTTACTCTCGCTGGATGCAATGCGTGGATTTACCATTGCGGCGATGATCATGGTCAACTTCCCGGGACACGAGGATTTTGTGTTCCCCACACTCCGCCATACCCATTGGAACGGGCTTACATTTACGGACCTCATCGCGCCTACTTTCCTTTTCATTGTCGGCGTATCCATTGCATTGGCCTATTCCAAAAAACGGGATGCACCCAAAGGCGGGTTATACAGCAGGATCATCGTTCGCTCGCTGAAAATATTCGCCGTCGGCATGTTCCTCAACATGCTCCCCAATTTTGACCTTTCAGATCTCCGCTACACCGGCACGCTCCACCGCATCGCGATCGTGTTCCTTGTATGTGCCATATTGTTTTTGAATACCAACTGGAAACAGCAGCTCGGCATCGCCGCCACCATCCTCATTCTCTATTGGCTGGCATTAACGACCATCCCGACGCCCGGCATCGGTACGGTCATGCTCGAACCGGGGGTAAATCTGGCCGCGTGGGTTGACCAACAATACTTGCCGGGCAAAATGTGGCAGGGTAACTGGGATCCTGAGGGGATTCTGAGCACATTTCCTTCCATCGCCACCACCATTACCGGCATGCTCGCGGGCAGGTTAATGCTCCTGCCGCTTACACCCAGCGAGAAAAGCAATTACCTGCTCACGGCTGGATTTGCCACCGCTGCCCTGGGCTATTTCTGGAACCTGATTTTTCCGGTCAATGAAAACCTCTGGACGAGTTCCTTTGTGCTGGTAACCTCCGGCTTCGCTTCCATGCTGCTTGGTGCATTGTATTTCCTGATCGACATTCGCGGCCGTGCGAAGGGCATTGCACCCGGCGTCATTTTCGGGGCAAATGCGATCGCCGCGTACGTTCTGGCGGATATTCTTGCATTGGTATTCTACATCACGCCTGTCGGTGGCGATACTTTGAACCACCATGCTGTGGCCGCGCTGTCGCAAACGGGAATGGACCCGCGTCTAGCGAGCATGCTTTACGCACTCTTTTTTGTGTGTATCAATTTTATCCCCGCTAACCTGCTTTACAAAAAACGGATTTTCATTAAGCTCTGACCCATGCCCTACCGAACACCTCTCCGGTCCCTGATCCTGCTCATCCTCATCCTGCGGACCGGCTTCACGTTTTCACAGTCCATTGATTTGTCCAAAACTCAGATTTTCAGCCCGACCGACAAAGCTACGTTGCTCCGAAGCATTGAGGTATTACAAAATGAGGTGGAAAAGCGGACGGGCATTAAGCTCCCCGTCACAAAAAAACTTCCGAAAAACGGCAATGTCATCCTGGTCGCTTTGGAGAGCGAATTGGGCAAGCTGCCGGAGCCTTACAAAAGTGCCGTTCCCACATCGCCCGAACTGAAAAGCGAGGGTTTCAACCTCGTCGTCGGGCCTTCAAACACGATTATAATAATAGGAAAAGATGCGCGGGGAATTTTGTACGGCGTCGGGCGGTTCCTGCGGAAGGCCGACATGACCCGTGGCCGATTGCAGGTCGACGCGCGACTGGCCGTCAGCACCAGCCCGCGGTACCCGATGCGCGGTCACCAGCTCGGTTATCGCCCCAAAACGAATGCCTATGACGCATTCACTGTCGCAGGTTTCGACCAATACATTCGCGAACTCGCATTGTTCGGGGCCAATACCATTGAAATTCTCCCTCCCCGTACGGACGACGACGCTACCAGCCGCCACATGAAAATTCCGGCTGCGCAAATGATCGTCGAGCAATCGCGCATCTGCAAATCGTACGGCCTCGATGTGTCGATCTGGTATCCGAATATGGGTAAAAACTATACCCACCCCGACTCCATTGCAAAGGAACTCGCCGAGCGCGACCAGGTATTCGCGAGCCTGCCGAAACTCGACGGCGTGTTTGTCCCCGCGGGAGATCCGGGCGAGTTGGAGCCGGACGTGCTTTTCGCGTGGTTGGAAAAAGAGGCGACCGTATTGCAGAAATACCATCCCAAAGCCAAAATCTGGGTTTCTCCACAGGTATTCCGGCCCACACAGAAATGGTTCGATGCGTTTTTTACCCATGCAAATAAGGAGTATCCCTGGTTCGGCGGGGTCGTGTTCGGGCCCTGGGTGAAGATTCCAGTACAGAAAATCCGGGAGATGCTTAAACCTTCGATCCCGATCCGCCATTATCCGGATATTACGCACAACTATTCGGCACAATATCCCGTACCGCACTGGGACCTCGCGTGGGCGATGACGCTCGGGCGAGAGAGTATCAACCCGCGCCCTTTTGATGAAAAGGCTATCCACAATGCATTGGACCAATATGGTATCGGAAGTGTGAGTTACTCGGAAGGCACCAACGACGACGTCAACAAGTTTGTGTGGAGCGATCAGGATTGGGACCCGGAAATGCCGGTGATCGAGACTTTGCGAGACTATTCCCGATTGTTTTTTGGCTCCGATTACAGAGAGGCAGGAGCACAAGCCATGGTTGATCTTGAAAAAAACTGGCGCGGCGAAGTCATTGGCAATGACGGGATCGCTCTTACGCTCCGCCAGTGGCAGTCGATGGAAAAGAATGCACCTCTAAAGTTATTGCAAAACCCAAGGTTCCAGATGGGGTTGATCCGCGCTTATTTCGACGATTACACACGCCAACGGCTGATTTATGAAACCGAACTGGAACAACAGGCGCGACGCGCATTGGCATCTGCGGCCCAATCCGGAGCAATGAAAGCCATGCGGAATGCCGAAAGCGTATTGGAAAAGGCCTGGAAGGAACGTATTCTTCCCGATTATCAGCAAAAATGCTACGATCTGGCCGATTCGTTATACAAAAGCATTGGGGCACAGCTGACGATGAAAAAACACGGCGCGATGTCCGGTCGGGGCAATTTTGTGGACCTGATCAACATGCCGCTCAACGACGCGCCCTATTTACTGGATCAGTTCAAAAGGATTGAAAAACTATCCAGCGAGGCGGAAATGCTCCGGGAAATCGATCAGCTATTGCATCGCACCGACCCCGGTCCCGGTGGGTTTTACGACCATTTCGGCGATCCCGAAAGCTGGTACCGCGTGGTACCGAACCTGCCGTGGGAAGAAGATCCGGGCAGCTTGCAATCCCCCCGGATCGGTTTTGGCGTCGGTTTGGTAGGTGAAGAGTGGGTGGACGAAATTCAGGCTACCGGTTTCAAGGGGCAAGTAACTCCTCGCGTCTGGATGAAGCAGGCCAAAACGCTTTACGACCAGCCATTACGCATTCGTTACGACAACCTCGATCAGGAAGCTACTTACCGCATTCGCATTTCATATACAGGGCGCTTCCGTTCGCGCATGCGCATGACCACCGACGACGGACAGACGATTCACGATTTTATCCAGACCGGCGAGCAACCCACATTCGAATTTAACATTCCAAAATCTGCTACGGCCGACGGCAAAGTCATTTTTGAATGGACTTGCGGCGAAGGGGAACGCGGCTCGCAGGTGACGGAGATATGGTTGATGAAACAATAATTAAAGACCTCAGAATGGAATCCACATTACTTGAAAAACTGAAAAACGGCGGCAATGTGTACGGCACCTGCATTACCTCCACCGGCCCGATGTGGCCCGCGGCCGTGAAGAAAACGGGCGTAGATTTCGTGTTCATCGACACCGAGCATATCCCGCTAGGCAGAACAGAAATGGCCACATTATGCCAGCAATTCCGGCATTTGGGCATTACGCCCATCGTCCGCATTCCATGCCCCGACCCGTACCTTGCCTGCCAGGCCATCGACGCGGGCGCAAAAGGCATTGTGGCTCCCTACCTCGAATCGGCAGCGCAGGTGACAGAACTCGTAGGCGCTACCAAGTACCGGCCGCTGAAAGGGGAAGTTTTGCAGAATTACCTGAGCGGAGCCGTACCGATCCCTGAAAACATGCGCGAGTATGTAGAAAAGTACAATGCCGGGAACATCTGCATTGCCAATATTGAAAGCGTCCCGGCGATGGATAAGCTGGATGCATTGCTCTCGGTACCTGGGCTGGATGCCGTTTTCATCGGGCCGCACGACTTGTCGGTAAGCCTTGGATTGCCCGAGCAATATGACCATCCCGAGTTTGAGAAAGCGGTTTCCTATATTATCCGCACCGCACGTGCCAAAGGGTTAGCTATCGGTATCCACTTCTCGCTCGAACCGGAGAGGCAAATTCAATGGATGAAGGAAGGAGCAAATATCGTTGTCCACAGCTTCGATGTAGCACTTTTCGTTCAAAAACTGAATGCGGATTTTGACAAAATAAGAAGGGCGACCGGCGACCCGGCTGCCGGCGATGTTCCAGCTGCGCAACGTGATACTTCCATGGTGGTTTAAAATCTATTTCCCCTGCCACATCATCAGTCCTTCGATCAGCGCCGTGAGCTGTTCGAAGGGCATGTTGGGCGTGAGGTACGCGTGCGGGCCCATGGGGTCGTCCTGCCAGCTGTTATTGCCACCCTCGATGATAATCCTCCCGCGTTTTACACTAAAATAAGGCTGAATACCCCGTACACCCACCAATACGGCGGTCTGGTCCCAGCTCATCCGGCCTTCCGCATCGCCTTTGGATAATGGCATTGCCATTGCAAAAACTTCTTTCACCGGGCTTTTCAGGCCCTCGTTCGCGATTACCCGCTTACCAGTCTTAATTTCCCTGCCTATTTCCAGGCCACTGAAAAGGATTTCGGTGGGCCATTCGGTAAACACTTTCGCAGACGCAACCGAATCGACGAGCACATTGTACTCGCGTCCTTTCGGGAACCCGCCTGCCATCGACACGAGTAGCTTCACCTTTTTGCGAACCAGGTTGCTGCCCGATAGCTGCGAATTGGCATCCGGGCCGGAGTCGAGCAAATCCGCGAGGTTCGTCAGAAAACCGACTGTCACAATGGTAACACTCTGATCGGGCTGCTTTGCGAGAATCCTGCGATAGGTCTCCACGGCATCGGGAGCATCGGAGGTTTTGGCTATTTTATGCGGGTACTTCTCTACCAGCATTTCCGGCCATTTTTGCGTGGCCCCGAAACTCGCCCCTTTCCCTTTGGGCGCGCCTGTCGGCAGCTCGGGACGGCCGAAATAGGTATTGAGGATTTCGATAGTGGGTACTACCAATTCATTTTTATTGGAAGCAATAACCGCCAACGGCCTTACTTCTCCCTTATCCGCCAGTGCGTGCATCACCGCCATCGCACCCACATCGTCGTAATCGGGGCCGATATCGGTATCGAGGATCAGCGAGTTGACCGATCTCCCGGTTTGAGCGTAAGAATTGGAGAGTATAAAGAGGCAAAGGATCAGTAAAACTTTGTTCATGACATTCATAAAAAAGGCGGTCTGTTGTAAAGCTATTCGCTTTTGCCAGCCGATATGCTGCATCGGAAGGATTTTTTAGACGATAGCAAAGGTTACATCAGTTTTTCAACACCTGGAATGCTTGTTTTGTTTCTCCGTTCACCACTTCCAGTACATATATTCCTTCTCCAAACTCACGGCCGGAGAGGTCAACCTTGCGTTTCTGCTCCGGGCTTAATGCTTCTCCATTCAGCTGCTTCAAAATCCTTCCGTGCAGATCATACACATTCACGGATACCGAGCTGGCAGGTACTTCGTCACCAAGATAGAACACACCCTTGGAAGGGTTGGGATAAACCGACCATTCGGACTGCGCCTCGAAAGCGACCGATCGCACGCGCGAGTATTGATAGGTACTGTCCGCATCCACCATTTTTAACCGGTAATACAAAGTCCCCCACTTACCCGGCAGCTGGTCGGTATACTCATATTTCCGACCGCTTTTCAAATTCCCCTCCCCGAAAACCTGCGCGAGCCGTACAAATTTCCCCTGGCGGTAAGCCTCGTCACCAGTGGCGACCTCAACATCGAAATGATCAAAATTCTCTTCCGAAGCCGTTTCCCATTCCAGGATTACATCTTTCGATTGTGCATCTTCCTGCTTTTTCCTGGCATTGAAACTCACCAGCTCGACCGGCAATGCCCCCGGGTTTCCAACAAATCCTTTCGAAAGCCAGAATTCCGAGAAAGACTTTATTTTCATTTCCACATAATATCCCTTGTCATACGGAACGATCGCCACTTCCCCCGCCGGGTGAAACGACCAGCCCCCGTCGGTACTATTGGACAGCGAGCCATCTTCTTTGGAAGGATTAGTCGCATTCCGGTATTTGGAAATACCGAGTTCAAATGCATTCACGGGTTTACCGCAAGTTCCGCAGCCTACTGCATTGATCAGTGCTTCGCTCTCGGTTTCCAGGAAGTAGAACCGGACCGTCGCCAGGTTCGCGAGTTCGCTGTTGGCAGGTTTGATGGTAAAATTTCTATCGAGGTAGTACTGGCCGTTACCATTTCTGACCCCTACCGTGTTCAGATAGGACTGAACTTCGGTATTCCCCATATTCTGCCCGTTGGGATTAATGGCCGCCATCAATTTCCCGTTGCTCGTGAAATTCACCCAACCCGAACCGGATACCTGTTGAGTAGCCGCTCCACCGGTATTGTCGAGTATCGGCGAAACCTTGTCGTAAATATGAATGTCGTCCAGGGCAATGCCTTCCCGGTGAGTAAAACCGTCGGAAATCAGTACAAAACGTAGTTTAAGGTTAGCAAACCCGGTAGGTAAAGCCATGCTCGCCACGTGCCAGCGCAGATAATCCTGCATTGCCCAGGCCCCGTTACCCGAGTAAGTTTTGTTATACCAGTTGGTCCCCTGTCCCACAGCGCCCAGGCGCGTCCACGGGCCGCCGTTTCCGGAGTATTCGATATACACGTAATCGCAAGGTGTAGGCTCGCACACTTCGAGGTCGATGGCTGCGCTAAAACTTAACATAGGAGCAGTAAGGCTGCTCACATCGAAGCAGGGTGAATACAAATACGACTCTTCCTTGTCATTATATCCTCCCGCAAGATTGGTTTTCCATACTTTCGTTCCACTGGCTGCTTTGTTCAAAGCACTCGAAGTGGGCGTACCCCATTTCCAGGAGATATTCGTTCCTTTGGCACTCCAGAAGCCATCGCCATTCTCAAAATTCTCAAGATAAGGGAATGTACTCAGCACCGGAGCATTGAAAACTTTAACCGCCAGGGTATCATTATCCCGGAAACTGTCCGTCGACAGCTCCGACCATGCTTTGAGATTTAATGTACCAATCGCAGAAAGATCGGCCTTGGGACCGAACGTAAAATCGATGGTCGTGCGTTTGGCAAGCGATGCGATCGTATCACGAAGTATGGTTCCATTTGGCAAGGACAAGGCAATCGGCAGGTTGGCAATATCCCGCGCGGAGCTGTTCCGGATGCGTATTGCGATTGTTTCCGCATTGCTCAGTCCGCAGCTTTCAGTCGGCGGCGCAAGTAACGCCAGCATTTGGATATCGTCAATCACCGAAACAATGCGGATATCATCAAAAGAGTACCCGGCTCCGTTGCTGTAATCGGAAGTAATCATTTTCCCCCATTGCCCCCATCGAACCTGGAAACTCGACGAGAGATTCTTTGCATTCGCCGCAAGCAACGAACTTATTTCGAGCGGAGCGGTTATCTTGTACCCCTGTGTTGTAAGGTTTTGGTTCGCAAAAAGGTCATAAATCTCGATCCAGGCATCGGTGTCTTTGCCCCTGATCCATACCTTGTTATTGCTATTCGTTTTCTGACCGTGATTTTTGTAGGAAAACACCAACCGCAGATCATCCGTATTGATATTGTACCCTGCCAGATTGAATGTCCCTGTCAGGTAGCTCGTATTACCGGCCGAATACGCGCGGTTCGCATCGAGTGTCAATGCGCGCTGGCCGGATGCCGCGAAACCTGTATTAATGAATGTCCTGATCCTCCCGGCGTCGGTATCGGAGCTGAAATCATACCGACCGTCACCGGTAAGCCCCATTTGAGCAACTGTGACGTTCTGCACAGGGAGGTTTTCCATGTTATCATTGAATGGCAATGCCAGCTGATCGTTGGGCAATTGTCTGAAAAGCTTTGCCAATGTATCGTTGGCAGTAACGAGGTCGGTGTTACCGTGGATAAACACCCTGAAATTGTAATCCCCGGGGTTGGCCAAATTGGCCCCCACTGTGAAGGTATGATCGTAGGTCTTGCCCTTTTCGATGAAAGGAGTAATCGTTTCAACCGGTACAGACACACCATTGAGCGTATATCCCACATCCAACGATCCGTTGAAATCCACATCATCAAGATTCTTGATCCTCATTTTGACAAAAACCGCCCCGCTCAGTTCCGTCGAAGTATTTTTCCTGCCCGACGTCGCCGGTGTCACGATGGATTCTACTTTGAGATCATTGTCAGAAATACTGCCTGCGCAGGTACCCGAGTCCGGCTTCCGTGAAATCGCCAGCGCTCTGCGTCCGGGCGCACCATTAATCCGCGCTCTTACCGATACGTAATAAGTAGAGTCCTTCGAAAGGCCGCTCAATGCGTAGGTAGTACCGGTGGTTGTAGCTACGGGAACCATATCATTCCCTTTCAGCATCATTACTTCATAGTCCGTCGCACTTGTCACCGCTGTCCAGTCCAGGGAAATATAGCCTTCGCATTGCAAGGCCGATAGCGTAAGGCTCGGAATCCCGATCACTGTAAAAGGTTCGGAAACGCTCTGCGCACCAGTGCTGTTCTGAATCACCCGTACCCGCACTTTATCAGACCGTAAACCAGGGATAGCCCATGCATACTGGCTGGTACCGGCTGCTACGGTAGTCGAAAGATTTGTCCAGACTCCTCCGTTATTGCCGCTGTATTGGATCGTAAAAGTGCTGGCACTATTACCAAATGCATCCCAGGAAATATAAATACCGTCGCCCTCTTTCAAACGCTCCCCTCCGATCGGGTTTGTAATGGTCACGGAATTGGGAATGATATCGTAAACCACAAAATACTCCTGGGTAGGCGACTGCCCTACGGTGGTTCCTTTTACTGAAATTGTATAGTTCCCCGCGCTTGGACCATTGATCACCACCTGCTCCATATTGTTGCGGTTGTCGACGCCCGTACCAGCTACGACATCCACACCGCCGGCAGTGGGATTCAGTATCCGCGGCCGAATCGGGTTCGACGAAGGATTGATTACCTCAAGGTCAAGATTATGAACCAGGTTCTGAGAGGCCAATGTGCTGCCCGCCGGGTCGTTCCAGTAGAGCATGACTTTGACCTGCGCCGTATTGGCCGGGACATTGATCGAAAAGTTATTGACTCCCTGATGCGCCACCTGGCCGGTGGTATAACTCTGCGATTCCAGCATTTTGACCGAACGAAGCAGATTCAACCATCCAAATCCGTAGCGGTAATCGGGGCCCTCGTTGCCTTTGTCCACCGCTCCGTTCACCAGCAGTGCTTTCATCAAACCGTTCTTGGGGTTCTGGTTCCCGTTCAGCTGCCGGTACCGTTCATAGAGCATCGCAAGCCCACCCGATACGGCTGGTGTTGCCATACTTGTCCCGCTTCCGTTTCCATACAGGTTGACCGGAATCGTGGACTGGATACCATTTCCGTGCGCTGTAATCTCCGGCTTCAACCTGCCATCCTTGACTGGCCCGCGGCTGGAACTCGTTGCAATCCCGCCAGTCTCACCGGTAGAGCCAACCGTGATGACATTTTTGGCTGTCTGGTAACCTCCCAAAACCGTTGCAAAACCTACCGTAAAGGGTGCACATGTGGTGCTGCCACTGTTTCCGGCAGCGAAAACGTGTTGCAGGTAAGGCATTTCGAACGCCTGCTGGTCGAGGATATAAGAGTAGAGGTCATAGGCCCCGTTCGTCTCGCAGGTAATCACGTCCGATCCGTAGGAGTTATTGGTGACAACCATGCCAAAATCCTGTACATACTGCGGCGAATACGCCAAAATCGAAGAATAACTCTGGGCCACGACAGTCGCTTTGGGCGCGTAGCCCGCATAGCGCTCGTCCATAATGCCCGCACCCGCCATTGTACCCATCACGTGCAAGCCATGCGACCCGGCTTCGATAGGCGCCCGGTTGATGATCCGGCTGTTGAAATCCACATGGCGCAAAGGATTGGATTCGTCGCCGATCCCGACGACCACACCGGCTCCCGACAAGTTCCTGCTCCCCGGCAAAGCCGATTTCAGGACATTGGCCCGGCTATTGACGGTACTTTTATTATTCAATTGGCGGTCCGGCTGCGGCGGTGCCTGTACGTATTGTATAAATGGTTGCCCGGCAAGCGTTTTCAGTTCCTTCACCGGCACTCTCACCGTCAGTATCTGGTAGCTTTTGTATTGATCCGAAACCACTTCATATTGCCGGCTTTTCAATGCGGCCTGCATTTCTTCGTAAGTGAAAGATTTAGGATAGCTGATCCATAAATCGACAGTGGCAGGACCAGCAAATGCATGGGAAGGAATATTACCGTTGGCAAGCCCCGGCTGCATTTTTTGATCCGCGCTGAGCTCCAAAATAGCACGGCCTTTGGTTCTTGCCAACGCACCGGGATTACTGCCTGCCGTTATCGTCGCCGTGTAGGCGTAATTGGGTATGTATTCAAGGAGTTCGATACCCTCGCGCTTCAATTCACGTCGTTCTTCTTCGGTAGGAATGTCGTCGAACTGGATCACGACAAAGGATTTCTGCCCGGCATTGGAGAGCCTGAATGCCGCATTAGAGCGACCATTAGCGGTTGTTACATTTCGTTCCGGCACGAAAGAGCCGCTTTTAAGGAGGATTTGGTAATCCTTTCGCGTCTGACCTTTAAGATTGCCTATCAGCAGGTATGTCAGCAATAGTGTGTAGTAAAGATTTTTCCACTTCATAATTTTTGGTACAGATAAAGGATAGGTAATTCTACCTCATTTAGCCTAATTATGCAAATTAATTCGGGTATTGTTTAATATAAATTAACCCGCGCGTGAAACTGGTTGAGACACAGTATTATGAAGCTGTGCCAGCGTGCGAACCGTAAGTCGTATACGCGAATTTATGAGGCCCCGATTCTGTACGAATTTGTAATTAGCTGGTGGCTGGTATAACTTAGCAGCCCTAATTTTTATCGTCGTTGCACGCATCCTTATGAACTTATACGGCCTGATCGGTTACCCGCTTACCCACTCTTTTTCAAAGCGATATTTCACGGACAAATTCGTCAGAGAGAAAATCAAGGAGAGCAGCTATGAGCTTTTCGAGATGAAATCCCTGGAAGAATTGCCTGAGTTGCTGAAAAAGAAGCACGACCTGCGCGGATTGAACGTGACGATCCCTTACAAAAAGGATGTGATTGCATTCCTCGATGACCTGGATGATGCCTCCGCCGAACGCATCGGAGCGGTAAATACGATCAAGATTTACGCCGACGGCAGCACGAAGGGTTTCAACACGGACTACTACGGTTTCCAGCAATCACTCGTGGAATGGTTCGATAAACGCGGCGAATCGTGTAAGTATATCAAAGCGCTGGTACTTGGTAACGGCGGCGCCGCCAAAGCCGTGCAAGTGGCATTGAAGGACCTTGAAATGGAGTACACGCTCGTTTCACGCCAGAAAAGCGACGAGTGCGAATCGTACGAGGGACTTACACAGGAAATAATCGAAAACCATCGGCTGATCATCAATACGACCCCTTTGGGAACCTTCCCCAAAACCGAGGAATGCCCGCAGATCCCATACGAGTGGATTACCAAAAGCCATTATCTGTACGACCTCGTCTACAATCCCGCGGAAACATTGTTCCTGAAAAAAGGCAGCGAGCAAGGCGCCACCACCATGAACGGCCTGAAAATGCTTGAATTGCAGGCAGAGAAAGCCTGGGAAATCTGGACGACCGAGGAAAATCTCTGGAGTATTTAAATGCGGTTGTAGTAAGTCCACAAATCGTCACCGACTTGTTCCGACCCTTTGAAGATGCCCCGGGGAACCGGAGCGGCTACGCCTTTGCCGATGGTGGGCGCTCCCTGACAGCGCCGGATCTCGTCCCAAAAACCGCTTTCGAGGAATGCATTAATCACCGCTGCACCTCCTTCGACTAAAACAGATTGTATTTTGCGCTGTTGCAGACCTTCCAGCAGCTGCGCGATTTCATCACCTTCCCGGTCTATTTTCAGGTAAGCTGTCGAAGGTGTCCCGTAGCGTTCGGGATCTGCTGGAATTGCAGTCTCACGATCGTAATTGACCACGATTGTGCTTTGCGAATCATCCAGCAAATGAAGGCCAGCAGGCAACTGCAGGCGTCTGTCGGTAACAATCCGAACGGGGTTTGTTCCAGCCCAATGACGCACATTCAGACGCGGATTGTCCATCAAAGCCGTTTTGTAACCCACCATAATCGCATCTTCTTCCGTACGCCACTGGTGCACGCGCATACCAGATAATACCCCGCTGATCTGGACGGGACTTCCGGTTTCGTAGCCGAGAAAACCGTCGGCGGTTTCGGCCCATTTAAGGATTATGTAGGGCCTTTTGCGGGTCATGGCCGTAAAGAAACGTTTGTTCAGCTCCAACCCACGCGCTTCCAGCACATTACATTCCACCTCAATCCCGGCCTCGCGCAGGCGACGAATACCCCGCCCCGAAACCAACGGATTAGGATCATTATTACAAATCACCACTTTTTTCAGTTCACGGCTCACAAGCAGATCTGCGCAGGGAGGCGTCTTGCCTGTGTGCGAGCAGGGTTCGAGCGTAACGTAGGCTGTCGCTTGTGGCAGTAAATGCGAATTACCTTTGGCGTCGGTGTCCTCGATCGCGCGTACTTCTGCATGCGGGCCACCGTAGGCACGATGCCAGCCCTCGCCGATAATCAGGCCTTCATGGACGATCACACAGCCTACCATCGGGTTCGGGCTCACGGCCCCCCGACCGTATTCAGCGAGCTGCAAGGCCCGTTCCATCCATTGATTGTGCGTCTCCATGTGGCAAAAATACAAATGCCCTTTTAAACTCAACTTTCGGGAGTTCCCATAATTTGCTAACTTTCCGACATTGGATCAAAATCAGTGAAAATGACTTCCGCACGGCAGCTTTATTTATATATCGTTAAAAACATCACAGTTTATCCCGAAAAAGAGGCTCAGGCAATCTCGTTCATGCTATTGGAGCATTATATGCGCCTCCGCAATATCGATGTGCTCGTCGACCGCCCCATAGCGGAAACCACGGCGCAGCCCGACTGGGATAACATCATCAAACGCCTGAACAACAACGAACCCGTTCAGCATATCATCGGTTCCACGGAGTTTTGCGGCCTCGAATTCCGCGTTTCTTCGGCGGTACTCATCCCGCGCCCCGAAACCGAAGAGCTGGTGCAGATGGTCACACGCGACTATGCCGAGCCCGATAAGAACATTTCGATTCTCGATATCGGGACCGGCAGCGGCTGTATCGCCATCGTACTCGCACGTTTCCTCCCGCACGTGAGCGTGCATGCATGGGACGTGTCCGACGAAGCCCTGGAAGTAGCCAAAGAGAATGCCCGCCAGCTCATTGCCGACGTGACGTTCGCGAAGCAGGATATGCTCAACGTGACCTTCCCGCTCCCCGGTAATATCGTCCAGTTCGACTGCCTGGTGAGTAACCCGCCCTACGTGACCTATTCCGAAGCAGAAAGCATGCGCCCGAATGTGCTCCGTTTCGAGCCGCACGAAGCATTGTTCGTGGAAGACAACGATCCTTTGCTGTTCTACAAAGCCATCGCCGATTTCGGTGTGCACCATTTGAAACAGCACGGCAAATGCTATGTCGAGATCAACGAGCATTTCGGCGCCGAAACCAAAAAGGTTTTTGAAGAAAGGAATTACAAAAACGTGGAAATCCTTCGTGATATCAATGGTAAGGACCGCTTCGTGAGAGCTATCTGGGCCTGATCCATTTAAAATTTGACCTCATTTTCATGTACATAGAAAAAATCAGGGAGGTTCTGGACGAGATGGGCAAGGTGGTCGTGGGGCAGGATAAGCTGCTGAACCGGCTGCTGATAGGCCTTTTCACCGGCGGCCATATCCTGCTCGAAGGCGTGCCCGGCCTCGCCAAAACTTTGACCATCAATGTCATGGCCAAAGTCCTTCACCTGGAATTCAAACGCATTCAGTTCACGCCCGACCTGCTCCCGGCAGATTTGATCGGGACGATGATCTATAAACCCAAAATAGGCGACTACGAAGTCAAGAAAGGCCCTATTTTCTCCAACTTAATCCTCGCCGATGAAGTAAACCGCTCCCCTGCCAAGGTGCAATCCGCATTGCTGGAAGCGATGCAGGAAAAGCAGGTCACGATCGGCGATGAAACCTATCTGCTCGACCGCCCATTTGTGGTACTCGCTACCCAAAACCCCGTGGAGCAAGAGGGCACCTACCCGCTGCCCGAAGCGCAGATCGACCGGTTTATGATGAAAGTCTATGTCGATTACCTCGACAAGATGAAAGAACTGGAAGTCATGCGCCGGATGTCGGACATTAATTATGAATACAAAATCCGGCCCATTTTAAATAAGCAAGAAATTTTCGCGATCCGCGACGAAGTCAACAAGGTCAATATCTCCGACACGCTCGAACGCTACATTATTGAACTGGTATTCGCCACCCGCCGCCCGCTCGATTACGGGCTGCGCGACGAGGCGCGCTACATCCAGTTCGGAGCTTCACCGCGGGCTACCATTTACCTCAACCGCGCGGCCAAGGCATTGGCTTACCTCGAAGGGCGTGATTATGTATTGCCCGAAGATATCAAGGAGCTCGCGCCCGACATTATGAACCACCGCATTCTGCTGAACTACGAGGCCGAGGCCGACGGTGTTCGTACAATGACCATCATCGATTCCATCCTGCGCAAGGTTGCCATCGGATAATTCATGGTACCGGGTCGTGGCCATGCCCGCCCCAGGGATGGCAGCGCGCAATGCGTTTCAGCCCCATCCAGCCGCCTCTGAAAGGGCCATGTTTTTGCACGGCCTCGATCATGTATTGCGAGCAGGTAGGCGTATAACGGCACGAATTGGGGAAATACGGCGAAAGTGCCTCCTGATAAAACCGCACGAGGGCTATGAGTAAAAATTTCATTTCGCGTCTTGTCTCATATTAGTATATTTGGCCATTAACATCACAAACGCATGCTTTCATATATCATGTGGGACGTCAGTCCCGAAATGTTCACCATTCCGGAAATCGCCGGTTTTGGTCCCTTCCCTGTCCGTTGGTATGGTCTTCTTTTCGCAGCCGGCTTCCTGATCGGCCAGCAAATTATGATCTATATTTTCAAGAAAGAAGGAAAGACGCTGGAAGATATCGACTCGTTGACGCTTTACATGGTACTCTCGATCGTCATCGGCGCCCGCGTAGGTCATTTTCTCTTCTATGAACCCGAAGTACTGTTTAAAAATCCCCTTGAAGTCATATTACCGCCCTACGCAGGGCTCGCGAGCCATGGTGCCGTGATCGGAACAGTGACCGGCCTCTGGCTGTATGCACGCTCGCGCCGCGGTACGGGCCAAACGTTTTTTTGGGTAACCGACCGCCTAACCATCACTTTTGCACTGGGCGGCTCATTCATCCGCTTTGGTAACCTGATGAACTCCGAGATCGTCGGAAAACCGTCCGATGTACCCTGGGCATTCATTTTCAGGCAAAATACCGAGTTTCTGCAAATCCCGCGTCACCCGGCGCAGCTCTACGAATCCATCAGCTGCTTCATCCTCACATTCATCCTGTTCGCGATCTGGAACAAGTACAAAGCTGCCACGCCGCGCGGATTGATGGTTGGGGTGTTCCTCGTATGGGTGTTTACGCTTCGCTTCCTGTACGAATTCCTGAAAGAAAACCAGGAAGCATTCGAAGCCAATTATTCGCTGAACATGGGTCAGATATTGAGCATCCCTGCCGTCATGCTTGGGTTGTACTTCATTGTCCGCTCACGGCAAAACCCTGCGGAAGTCGCCAGTTGATCCCTATGCGTGAGTAGGCGTGCATCAGTGCGGTGTTTTCATTACATTGTAATTAGTTTGAAACAACTCTAACAATTGTCAGATGAAAACATCTTTTATTGCCGCATTTCTTTCCTGTGCCCTGCTCTTAACCGGTTGTGGCAGCAAAGAGGAAGAAAAGGAAGCCGAGGAAAAAGCCGCCGCCGACAGCCCGGCCGACGCGCTTCAGGCCATTGCCGATAAAGCCAAGGAAATGGGCGACCGCAAGGCCGTCGACCCGGTGGATTTCCGGAAGCTGAAAGACCTTCTGCCCGAAAACGTAGCCGGCATGAGCCGCACGGAAGCTACGGGCGAGAAAACCGGCGCAATGGGCTTTACCGTTTCAACGGCCCAGGCCAAATATAAAGGAAGCTCCGACGAATCGCTTGATATCGAAATCGTGGATACCGGAGGCATTGCCGGCGTATCGACGATGGCACTCGCAGCCTGGTCTATCGCCGAAATCGATAAGGAAACTACCACCGGCTACGAAAAAACCACGAAGATCGAGGGCTACAAGGCTTTTGAAAAATACAACAACGAAAGCAAATCCGGCGAAATCAATGTGCTCGTCGCAGACCGTTACGTGGTCAATGTGGAAGGCAATAACCTCAGCGTCGATCAGTTGAAAGAAGCTTTGAAAGCCATCGACCTCGGCAAGCTGGGTGATATGAAATAGCGTAAAAAAAGGAAAGCAGAAGCGTAGGTGCTTCTGCTTTTCAAGGTTTTAGGAATATGTAATTCTGGACTAACCCGGGTGCTATATCGTTGCCAGATCCACTTTCTCACGCAGGATCTGTTTCGCTTTCACCAGTTGGTTTTTAACCGTATTCTTAGATATTCTCAAAAATTCAGCGATCTCCTGATAGGATTTCCCCTCTTCAATATTCAGTTTTAAAATCTGCCGGCGCTTGATCGACAACGACTCTACGGCCGCCTGCACGACGGTCAGTCTTCTCTCGGCTTCCTCCCGCTCCTCTTCGCCCGCAGCGCGGATCGCTTCCATATAATGCTTGCGCAGCTGCTCGCTCTTTTCCAGCTTTTTGAAATGGTCGAACGCCATATTACGCAGGCAGGTAAACAAGTATGAGTTGAAATTGTAGTCCGGCTTGATCTGGGTCCGTCTTACCCAAATCTTGATAAACACGTCCTGAACCATGTTCTCAGCTTCTTCCTCGTCTTTGAGCAGTGAAACCGTAAACCGCAGTGCAGGTGTTTTGTAGTGGTTATACAATTCCGCAAAGGCCGCTTCGTCGCCTTGCGTCACTCTGATCAGGGTATTTTCGTCGGGATAGGCCACAGTCGTACAGTTTAGCTTATAGAAAAGGGGACTAGGTAAAAAGATTCTTGTATGAATTAAAAAACTTTTATTCTTGGTTTGATCCTATTTATCGTCCGGCATTAAGTTGCTTTGTATATGAATAGGTAATCAGTCAGGTATTAAAATAAAGTTGTTTCCAACATCACCCCGGCAGCGGAAAATTCTGCCTTTGAAACAATCGGCGATGCTTTGTATGGAGCGGCGTATTTGCAATTGTCTGATAAATCTACACCCCTCAATTTAAAATTTGAATCGCAAACTGCGTAAAAATATCTTCATTTTACGCACCATTGTACGATTTAATCATAACATAATAGTAACTTATCATTTATTACATATTTCCTCATTTCCAGTTAGTTCTTAGCGAAAAATACTTAGAAACAACCGGCCGTTTTACCCCTCCTTTCCCACTGCCGCATTTAACAATTTTATAACATTTGCCGCAAATCGGAGATGCCGCGATAGCCCTCCTTTCCGCATCAATCGTATTACCCAAAAACAGCTCAATATCTATATCCATTTTATCCTAAATCCAGACCAACCTTTGCTCATGGATCATAGCCGCATCAATCAGATCTTGGAGAAAATCTCCGCCGTTCAGGTCGCCGTGTATGGCGATTTCTGTCTCGACTCCTATTGGGTCATGGACGACCGCACTTCCGAAGTGTCCATCGAAACCGGTTTGCAAGCCCAGGCCGTCGCACGCCATTACTATACGCCGGGAGGCGCGGGGAATGTCGTCGCCAACCTTGCCGCACTGAAACCGGCGGGCATCAGGGTCATCGGCGTGGTGGGCGACGACATGCAGGGGCGCGAGCTGACGGCGCAGCTTCAACAACTCGGTGCGGACACGAGCGCATTCATTATCCAGCCAGAAAATTTCAATACATATAGTTATCTCAAAAGGCTGGTAGGCGGGCAGGAAGAGCCCCGCATCGATTTTGGGGTATACAATGAAAGAAGCATCGATACCGACCGGCAATTGGTGGACGCATTGGAAAAGGCATTGCAGGAATGCGACGCATTGATTTTCAACCAGCAGGTGACCGGAAGTATTACCAACGCGTCGTTCATCGATGAAGTAAATACGCTTTTCAGCAAATATCCCGACAAAATCGTGATGCTGGATTCGCGGCATTTCAACGACAGCTTCCGTAGCACTTATCTTAAATGCAACGACCGCGAAATCGCTTCGCTGAATGGGCTGGATGTGACTCCGGATGAAAACGTGCCCGTCAAAGATGTGAAGGGCTATGGTGCCGAGGTCTTCGGCCGATACCGCAAGCCGGTGTTTGTGACCTGCGGAGAGCGCGGCATTATCGCATTCGACGAAGCGGGGTACCACGAAGTTCCGGGTATTCAGCTGAAAGGCAAGCTCGATACCGTCGGCGCGGGCGATACGGCGATCAGCGCCATTACGCTTTGCCTGGCTGCCGGGTTGCCTCCGGCCGACGCCGCCTTGTTCGGTAACTTTGCCGCGGCGGTGACGGTACAAAAGCTGTTTACAACCGGCACGGCCACCGGCGAGGAGATCGCGGCGGTAGCCAAAGACCCGGACTACATATACAATGCCGATCTGGCGGAAAACGAGCGTGCGGCCGTTTATTATCCCGAAACGGAGTTCGAAATATGCGTGCCCGAAATCCTCGACAAGCTCGGACATATACGCTATGCCGTTTTCGATCACGACGGGACGATCAGCTCGCTCCGGCAGGGCTGGGAGGAGATTATGGAGCCTGTAATGATGAAATCCATTCTGGGAGAACAGTACGACACGGTCGATGCCGGTACATTCCACAAGGTGCAGGCGGAATGCAAGTCGTTCATTCACAAAACCACGGGTATTCAGACCATCTACCAAATGGAAGGACTGGTGAACCTCGTGCGTGAATTCGGGTTTGTGCCCGAAGACCAGATCCTCGACAAATTCCAGTACAAGGAAATTTACAACGACGGCCTGATGGAAATGGTGAACAAGCGCATGGAAAAGCTTGCCAACGGAGAACTCGGCCAGGAAGATTATACCCTGAAAGGCGCTGTCGAATTTCTGAAACAGCTCAAAGAACGCGGCGTTACCATGTACCTCGCAAGCGGCACCGACGCCGACGACGTGAGAAACGAGGCTCAAATGCTCGGCTATGCCGATTTATTCGATGGCGGTATTTATGGTGCCTTGCGCGACTATACCAAGTTTTCGAAGAAAATGGTGATCGAGAAAATCATCCGTGACAATAATCTGCAAGGAAAGGAACTGGCGGTGTTTGGCGACGGACCCGACGAAATCCGCGAGGGAAGGCGCGCAGGCGGTATTTCGGTGGGCATTACCAGCAACGAAGTGCAGCGCTTCGGGCATAACCCGGCCAAGCGCCCGCGCCTCGTGCGTGCGGGAGCGCAGCTGCTGATCCCCGATTTCTCGCAGCATAAAAAATTGATCAGCCTGCTGTTTCAGGAAAGCGAAAATTACGCCGAAGCCTGATGCGCCATTTTGAAAAACAGCTGGTTGCCTGGCTGGCCTGCGGGTGCCTGTCGCTGCTCATAGCGTGCCGGAATGATAAGACTGTCGATTATGAAGCGTCCTTTTACCGGGATGAGGCGTTCATTCAGGAATATCATGAGGCCCATCCCATGGAGAATAACGACGTCCGGGCCGTTCTGCCTGACCGCGACGGCAATGTATGGGCGGCCACGGCAAAGGGTGTTTTTCGAAAATTGAAGGGTTATCCCAATTGGGTCCCGATCTTCGATGGTGATATGAACGGGCCGTCGTTTGCCCTGGCGCAGGATTCAGCCGGCACAGTCTGGCTCGGCACCTGGAATGGGTTGTACCAATACCAAAACGGCATAACCAGCAAGGTGAATGGGCCAACCGGGCCTGTTTCAGCGATCTGTACAAAGGCAGGTACGGTGTACGCAATCGGCCCGAATGGGTTCTGGACAGGCAATGCGAAGGGTTTTACAGTACAAAAAGCAACCATCGCGCGCTCGGTACGCGATGTGATCAGCGACGGGAATGACGGTCTCTGGATCGCCTCCGATGTGGGACTTTACCATTGGACACCCTCGGAATTGACGCATGCCTATCAGACCGACGCATTGATCGCCGCTTACACCAAAGGTTTGGCCTACAATCATGACGGAAAGCTCTGGATCGGCGGCCTGGGCGGGGTGACGATTCAAAACAATGGTAAAAAGGAATCCGAGTTAAAGACTACCCACGGCATTCCCTCCACTTACGTCACGGCCGTGCGCCTCGCACCCGACAGCTCGATGTGGGTAGGCACGCAAACAGGCGTTGTGCGTTTCCGAAAAGACGGCAGCCATTCGCTGCTATTTTCGAGAAGATGGCTGCTGGACGATCAGGTCAATGACATTGCATTTGACAAGGAAGGCAATGCGTGGATCGCGACACCGCAAGGTGTGAGCGCCATTAAAAAGCGGGATATGACGCTGGCTTCGAAAGGCGCATTCTTCTACGATGTATTGATGAAACGGCATATCCGTGCACCGTGGATCGCGGGGCAGGCCCATTTGCGCGTTCCCGGCGATACCACCACCTGGGAGCCCGAGGACGACGACAACGACGGCGAATTTACCGGCAACTATCTGGCGATGGAAAGCTTCCGCTATGCCGCCACGAAAGATCCGGCGGCGAAGGAGAATGCGAAAAAGGCATTTGGGTTTCTGAAAATGTTGCAGGACGTGACGGGTACCACCGGTTTCTTCGCACGCACGATCATCCCTGCGACGTGGACGCATATGCATGACGGCAACCGCACGTATACGGACCGCGAGCGAGCGGACGAGTTGGTGAAAGAGCCGCGGTTCAAACCCGTGGAAACACGCTGGCATCTGTCGGCCGATAAGAAATGGCTTTGGAAAGGCGATACCAGCAGCGATGAAATGTGCGGGCATATGTTTGGCTATTTCCATTACTATACCCTCGTGGCAGACGCCGCTGAAAAGAAAGTGATTGCCGCACATGTGGGCAGGATCGTCGATTACCTGATGCAGCACAACCTGAATTTCGCGGATGTGGACGGAAAGGCGACCCGCTGGTCGGTATGGTCGCCGAACCAGCTGAACCGTGACCCGGAATGGCTGCCCGACCGCAACCAGAACTCAATGGAGATGCTCGCATTTCTGAAACTGGCGCATTTCATGACAGGTAATGCCAAATATCAGAGCGAATACCTGCGGCTGATCGAAAAGGAGCATTACCTGGACAATATGAAGGAAGTGACGAAGCAGAATCCGGCCTGGTTCATCTATTTCGATGTAATACTGCAAGCATACCTCTACCCGATCCTGATCCACTGCGAACAAGATCCCGAACGGTTAAAGTTTTATAAAAACCACCTGGAAGAATGGTTCACGAAGCGCAAAGCTGACCATAACCCGCTGATTAACTTTATTTACAACGAATGCCTGGATAAAAAAACGGAGCTCAAAAACTCCGTGGATTTTCTGATCGATACGCCGCTGGACCTGGTAGACTGGCCGATCGATCACCGGAAGCGGGAAGATATTCAGGTGGTACGCACGCCGGTATTGGAAGACGAGCAGGTCAGTGAATTGCAGCCCGCCAGCATACGGCTCACCGTCCGTTGGGACAAGAATCCGTGGACATTGGCAGGTGGTGATCCGCAGGTGGAGCGCGAGCCGGTTTTCTGGCTCCTGCCCTACTGGATGGGCCGGTATTTGGGAATGATTTCAAAATAGAAACAACATTCGATATGAAGACCTATCTTTTGTTCATCAACCTGCTATTCCTGGTTATGCAAGAAACATTAGCACAACAGACCTATGCCGAAAAACTCGGTTGGCCAAAAGGCGCGAAGGTCATCATATTCCACGTCGACGACGCCGGGATGTCGCATTATTCGAACGAAGGAGCCAAAAAGTCGGTACAGAACGGCATTGCTACCTCTTGCAGCATTATGATGCCTTGCCCCTGGGCAGCGAGCTTTGCCAAATTCGCTGTCGCTAACCCCGGTATGGACGCCGGCCTGCATTTGACGCTCACCTCAGAATGGCAGGATTACCGCTGGCCGCCGCTCAACGGCATTGCGCATTCGGAAGGGCTGGTGGACGACGAGGGCTGCATGTGGCACGAAGTCGAAGACGTGATCAAACACGCGAGCCCGGATGTGGTGGAACAGGAAATACGCGCCCAACTGAGCCGCGCATTGAAGCTCGGTTTGAAACCCACGCATATGGATTCGCATATGGGTACGCTGTTCGCACATATCCCCTACCTGGAAAGGTATATTAAAGTCGGAGCGGAATTTGGCATTCCGGTGATGTTCCCCGGCGGCAATAACCAGCTTTTAAAAGAATGCCTGAATAATCCCCTGGTCAAAAAGCTCAAAGCCGAAGGCAAATGGAAGGAGGGTATGGAACTTCCCGAACCCGAGATCACGAAGCGTTCGGCAGAGTTTGGGCAGAAAATATGGGCGGCCGGGTTGCCCGTGCTCGACGACCTGCACACGATCAGCGGCGACTGGAAGCCGGAAGGCAACGACGTAACACCGGCACAATGGGGTAAATACAAGGCGCAAAAGTTCATCGAAACGATCCGCAAAATGCAGCCCGGCGTGGCGATGATGATCGTCCACAGCAGCGACGTTACCGACGATTTTAAATACATCAGTGCCTCGGGTGGCTCGCGGTATGCCGACATGCTTTCGATGCTCGACCCCGACCTGAAAAACTTCATCCGGTCGGAAGGCATTATCCTGACCACCTGGAAAGAGATGATGGAAAGAAGGAAAAAAGTAAAATAACCAACTCAATACAATGCAAAAGCACTTTTTATTATCCCTCCTACTACTAACGGGCGTCACTTCCACGCGAGCGCAGATACAGCCTGTGCACAAGGACAAGCCCTATTTGCAGGATTTAAGCATCAAATACTACGCCGACACCACCCAAAGCTCGCTGCTGCAAGTCGCTGCCGACCGCAATGGCATTGTCCAGATGCTCGCCAAAGAGGGCCTTCGGCACACTTCTGCCGGACAGTTTCTGTACCCGGGCAAAGTCGTCCCCGACCGGAACTACCGGTACATGAAGGACAAGAATATCAGCAACCTTATTTCTTACGACAATCAGCTCGTTTACCTGACAGATCAGGTGGTGTTCAGCAATGCGTGGGCTGGAACGCTCTTTTCAAAACATAACCTTCCGAAAGCCACTTTGCTCGCAGGCGGCAAAGATTTTACGTTTCTCGTTTCCGATGGTGCTTCGCTCGAATTGATCAAAGACTCGAAGAGCCTCTGGAATGGAAAACTCCCCGACGATACCGTAATTGGGTTAGCATTTCATGCTAATGCAAACCAGTTCTGGATTTTAGGGAACAAATCGCTTTATAAACTGGGCGCTCAGGACAAAAAGCTGACCAAGGTACTCACAGGCACTGATTTTACGGCATTTACCCTGGCTTCAAAAGAAACCAAAATTTATGTAGGTACCAGCGACGGCTATTTTGCCGTGGATATTACAAAGGGAAAAGCGCTCTTCGATACTCAGCGTAAAATACCTGTGACCAACATTACCGCGGTAAAAGAGGTAGACGGTAAAGTATGGTTCGGCTCCGATATGGGCGCATTTGCATTGCGAGCCGATGGCAAGTTCGACTACTATTTCGGCGAACGTTGGCTGCCGGGGAATACGGTTCTGGATATTGAAAAAGGGCCTAAAAACTCGGTACTGGTTTTGACGACCAAAGGTTTGGGGCAAATCCAGTTCAAATCGATGACTTTGGAAGAGAAAGCTAAACTATTTGATCAGCAGGTACGCCTCCGCCACATCCGAAACGGCTTCAACTCGCAACTGACCGGGCTGAATCACGGCGATTTGTCGACCGGCTACACCGAAGATTCGGACAATGACGGCCTTTGGACTTCGATGTACCTCGGCGGCCAGATATTCCGGTACGCAGCCACCAAAGATCCAGATGCGTTGCAAAACTGCCGCGAATCGATGGACGCCATGGAACGACTTTACACCGTGAACCCCGTGGCAGGATTCCCGGCTCGTTCTTATGAGCGTTCGGGACATATCAATGAGCTGCACGATATCGAGCGCTGGCAGCATTCCCCTGAAAAAGAATGGGACTGGAAAGCGACCACCAGCAGCGATGAAGTAATAGGTCATATTTTTGCATTCGGCGCGGCGGCCGAACTGATCGACGACCCGAAAATCAAGAAGCAGGCGATTACGCTCATCGATACGGTGATGTCGCACATTTTGAAAAACAATATGTACCTGATCGACTACGATGGCAAACCCACGCAATGGGGCAAATGGCATCCCGATTATGTCAATTCTTTCCCGACCAACGTAGGCGACCGAAAACTCAATTCGTCCAATATTGTGGCCATGCTGCAAACCGCCTATCACTTCACCAAAAAGGAGAAATACAAGGCAAAAGCATTCGAGCTGATGAACAAGCATGGTTATTTCGAGAATATGATGCGGCCGATGAGCATTATCGGTCGTGCTCCGGAGGACGCCGACGAGCACTCGAAACACATGTCGGATGGCTGGAACCACTCCGACGATGAAATGTATTTCCTCGGCTACTGGGGGCTTTACCGCTACGCCCTCAACGATACGCTCAAAGCCAGTTACAAAAAGCAGATCATCGATCACTGGCAGGCGGAACGCCCGGAAAAAGAGGGGGCATGGAATATTTTCACCGCCGTAACCGGCACTAAAGATTTTGACCTGAACGAATCCGTATGGTATTTGCAGGAGCATCCCATGGACCTGATCGACTGGGTGATTAAAAACAGCCATCGCAAGGACATCGAAAAGCTCGAACCCAATTTCCGCAAACAAACCACGAAGGAAGTATTGCCTCCCGACGAGCGCCCTATTCAGCGCCATAACGGCAATATGTTCAGTCTCGACCGGAGCGGCGGCAATGGATCGGGCGAGCACAGCGCCGGCGATATCTGGCTCCTGCCCTACTGGATGGGCCGCTACCTCGGCATTATCTCCGCCCCTCAAAAGTAGATTTACCCATGAGACTTGTTTCTATCCCGGTTTTAACGTTTCTAACATTCGTAAGCATGCAATCCTGCCAGACCGACACCGCAGAAAGACAGATCACACACGACCTAACCTACCACCACGACCTGGACAACAACGACAACTTTTCGCCCGACGGCGAGTGGCTTGTGTATGACACCAGGACCGACGACGGCGGCATTGCGGAATCGGCGCGGATCGAACGCGTGAACATTGAAACGGGGGAGAAACAAGTCCTTTTTGATATTGAGCATAACCAGGTCTGGGGGCCGGGCGCCGGGGCTGTGAGTTATAGCCCCAAAGAACACGCAGTCGTATTTATCCACGGGCTGGCCAACAGTACGAAGGAGAACCCTTACCAGCAATGGCGCCGCACGGGCGTGATCATCCACGACGCGCGTCCGAACGTGCCCGTATATATGGACGCGCGCGACGTAACGCCTCCGTACACTCCCGGCGCATTGCGCGGGGGCACGCACCGGCACGAATGGAGCGGCGACGGGCAATGGATTGGATTTACCTACAACGACGCTATCCTGAAAGCACTGGAAGATTCGACCGGCCAGAAGCGTAACCTGAGGACAATCGGTGTTTCCAAAAAGACCGGAGCGGTCAAAGTGGATGAAAATGCTGAAAATGTGTCGGGCGAATGGTTCAGCGCATTGGTCGTTCGGGTGGTGCCCAATCCCACGCCGGGAAGCGATGAAGTCAGCCACGCCGCGAACGACAGCTGGGTAGGAACGAATGGCTACACCAGCGCAAAAGGTGCCCGGCAAATCGCCCGTGCATTTCTGGGCACTGTCAAAGACAAAAACGGCAACGATGTTCCCGAGGTTTTCATCGTCGATATTCCCGAAGATATTACTCAACTGGGCCCGCTCGGGCCATTGGAAGGCACCGCCACCGATTTCCCGATGCCGCCCAAAGGCGCCACTCAGCGCCGACTGACTTTTACTGCCAACACACCGCATCCGGGATGTGCCGGCATTGTCCGCTCTTCTCCGGATGGCAGCCGGCTTGCATTCCTCGCCAAAGATGCGCAGGGTATCAGCCAGATATTTACCATTTCGCCCAATGGCGGCAAGCCGCACCAGGTTACCGAATCCGCTTCCGACATTACCGGAAATCTCCGCTGGCATCCCGATGGGAAGCATATTACCTATGTCTATGAGGGGAGCATTGTGCTTTGTGAGATCGGCGATGCGTCGTTTAAAGAAAGGATTCAGGTACTGACCGAACCGTCAACGGCCGCTCCAAGCAACCTTGTCTGGTCGGCGGACGGGAAGGTATTAGCGTTTAACCGGCTGGTCAAGAATGACGCCGGGAAGGCTACGCAGCAGGTATTTGTGTTGCGGCTGAACTAGTTCATCGCCTGGTCTGGTGATCAAAGTTTGCACTTGAAGAAGCCCTGATATTAAAAAGCAACTTTCCTGTAAACCACACTTAGCGGCAAGTCGGCATTGAAATAGGGTAACTGGATCACATCATCTATTTTGTCGTAGAGCTCAAAGTACCAGCGTTCACCTTCGCGGATATACATTTCAACACAGCATTTGGTCTGCTCGATCATCAGATAATATTGCAATGACGGATCTGAGGAATATTCACGAAGCTTTTCGACGCGATCGGTCGTGGCAGTGCTTTCAGATAATACTTCGACTATTAGTAGAGGCAAAGTCGTGTATTTAACGGCATCGCCCTTTTCTTCACAAATCATAAAGTCAGGGATGCGGATGATCCTCCCATCAACCACCCGTAACTTCACAGAATTTTGATAGAGCTCATATCGCTCGACCTCTAACACATTACCAAAATAGCGGTGAATATTCCCGGCAATCCAATTGGAAGTAGTTGTTTCTCCAGACATCTCGATGATTTCTCCGTTGACGAATTCAAACCGGCCTTCGTGAGTTTCACAAAAGGCGAAGTATTCTTCCAGTGAATAGAGTTTTTCAGCCACAACTTCCATGTTTCTGCTTTGTTTTCAAAAATAGTGAATTACAGGAGAATGCGATTGGCAGACGTTGAATGTAATGCAATTTACGACTTCTCCAATCGAATCGACGACCTTCTGATAATCAGTTCCGAGCGAAGAATAATTGGTTCGGAATGGTCTATCGATTTGGTACCGCTGAGCTGGCCGATGATTGTCGTCATCGCCGTTTTCCCCATCTGGTAACCCGGGTAAAAAACAGTGGTAAGCTGGGGCGATACCACCTGCGAAACGGGATCGTTGTTGAAACCGACAATCGCAATATCTTCCGGAATGTTGTATCCCTTTTCCTTCAAAGCCTGCATACAGATCGCGGCGCAAAGGTCGTTGGCGATGAAGAGGCCATCCGGCTTTTCTTCCATTTGGTCTATTTGCTCCGCAATTACTCTGCCAGCCTCCTGGCTGAGGTCGGTCGATACGATCTGGCGATTATCTAGTAGTAAGTTCTGTCCGGCAATTGCCCGTTTGAAACCTTCCAGCCTGTCGGCATACACATTTCGTCGCAGGTCGCCGGTGACGTGCATGATCCTGCGGCAGCCTTGATCCAGCAAATGGCGCGTCGCGTCGTAGCCGGCCTGCTCGTTATCGATGATCACCGCGCCGCATTGCGGATGGTCCATAATACGGTCGAAAAACAGAACGGGAATATTCCGGTTGATGAATGTGGAAAAATGCTCAAACGAATCGGTATCGTAGGCGACGGATACCAGCAAACCGTCCACACGGCTGTTAAACATCGTTTTCGCATTAGCCTGCTCCTTCAACTCCGACTCTAACGACTGACTGATCAGCAAGTTATACCCAAAATTATTAGCCACCTCTTCCATTCCGGCCAGTACCGTGGACATAAAATTACTGTTCAATCTCGGTACGATCACGCCCAGCGTATTAGTCTTGCGGGTCCGCAAGTGGCTTGCAAACGTGTTGGACCGGTACCCGAGCTCAGTAGCCTTTTCCGCAATGAGCACCTTGGTTTTCGCGTTAATCGCAGGGTGATCGTTCAATGCCCGGCTTACAGTGGCGGGCGACAATGCGAGTATTTTTGCGAGATCGTAAATGGTAATTTCTTTTTCCATTATCCTTTTCTTGTAGGGGATCACAGAGGCATTCTCCGTCTGTTGTGTATGCTTTGAACTTGATGACTTTTTTTGAACAGAAATCCCTGTGATCGAAATTTATGGCAAGTTAATGCAATCGGTTACAATGCAAGATAATATTTATATTTTTATAAAAATTTCGTTCTGTTATGATACAAACTATGCGCTGGTTCGGCCCGAATGACCCGGTTTCGCTGATGGATATCCGTCAGGCGGGGTGCAGCGGTGTCGTTACCGCGTTGCATCAGGTGCCGGTCGGCGACATCTGGTCGAAAAAGGCGATCCGGGAAAGGATTTCGCTCGTCGAGGCGGGCAATGAGCGGTATACTTCGTTGAAATGGCTGGTCGTGGAAAGCCTGCCGGTGCATGAGCATATCAAGAAAGGGCTGCCGACACGCGAGCAGTACATTGAAAATTACAAGGAATCGCTGCGCAATCTCGCGGCCGAGGGGATCCGGACCGTTTGTTACAATTTCATGCCGGTACTCGACTGGTCGCGGACCGACCTCACCTACACATTCCCGGAAGGGCATAAAACGCTCCGGTTCGTCTGGGAGGATTTCGCATTGTTCGACCTGTACATTCTCCAACGCCCGGGTGCGGAGGCGGACTACGACGAGCAGGTACGCGAATCGGCCAGACAGAAATTACAAGGCATGTCCCCCGCCGATATTCAGGGGTTGGCCAATACCGTCTTACTGGGCCTGCCAGGTTCAGAAGAAGCATTTGAACTAGCCAATTTTCAGGAGTTGCTCAATGCGTATGCAACTATTGGTGACGAGGAGCTGCGCGAAAATCTCTACTATTTCATCCGCCAGGTCGCGCCGGTGGCGCAGGAACTGGGTATTAACCTCTGCATTCACCCCGACGATCCGCCGCGGCCCCTGCTAGGCCTGCCGCGCGTCGTGAGCACCGAGGCCGATTTGGCACAACTGATGAGTGCATGCAATATCCGGGCAAACGGCATTACCTTCTGCACCGGTTCATTGGGCGTTCGGGCAGATAACGACCTGCCGGGCATCATCCGTCGGTTGGGCGACCGCATCCATTTTGTCCACCTCAGAACCACCAAACGGGAAGCCGACGACAACCGTAATTTTCACGAGGCGCCACATCTCGACGGCGATGTGGACATGTACGAGGTAGTCAAAGCACTGCATCAGGAAGAATTGCGCCGCGAGGCCGCCCATTACACCGACAACCTGCTGCCGATGCGCCCCGACCACGGGTTCCAAATGCTCGACGATCTGCACAAAAAGACATATCCCGGTTATTCCATGATCGGTCGCCTCAAAGCGCTGGCGGAGCTGCGGGGACTGGAAATGAGCATCGCACATTCGGTTCGGGAGTTTTAATCAAGGTTTTATAGATTTTAAAATAATGTCCACCAATAGTCAAATCGAAACAGTACCATCCCTGAACGTCTTCTCGCTTGAAGGCAAAATCGCCCTCGTCACCGGCGGGGGAAGCGGCATCGGCTTTTATATTGCGCAATGCCTCGCACAGGCGGGCGCACAGCTCGTGATCACGGGCAGGCGCGAAGATGTGTTGAAAGAAGCATTACCCAGGCTCGGTGCAAATGCCCACTACTTTGTCAACGATATTACGGACCTCAGATCGCTGCCCGCCTTGATCGAGGCGATCGAAAGCGAGGTCGGCGAAATCGATATCCTGGTCAACAATGCGGGGATCAATATGAAAAAACATGCAGTGGAAGTTTCCGACGAAGATTTCGACCGGATTATCCAAACCAACCTTCATGCTGTTTTTTCGATCACCCGTGAATGCGGCAAGCGAATGGTAGAGCGCAAGCGCGGGTCTATCCTGATGATCACTTCCATGGCTGCACTATACGGTATCGACCGGGTAGTCGCGTACACCGCATCGAAATCGGCCGTGGGCGGGATGGTGAAGGCCTTAACCACCGAATTTTCACCTTACAATGTGCGTGTAAATGCTATCGCGCCCGGTTTTATCGAAACCCCGATGATGCTCACCGCGATGAACGGCGACCCTTCGCGCCGCGACAAAGCCATGGACCGCACACCGATGGGTACCTGGGGCAAGCCCGATGATATCGGTTGGGCAGCCGTATTCCTGAGCTCCGAAGCCGCAAAATTCATTACCGGCGTTTCACTACCCGTGGACGGCGGCAACTCAATTGGATTTTAGTTAAACCTTTTCTTAATAGTACCAATGAAAAAACAAAACATCCTGACAACATGCCTGCTCTGCCTGCTATTCTTTGGGCTGGGCGGACCGGTAAGCACACACGCGCAGAAAATTAAGTGGAACAAGGTCAAAGTCCTGGTGTATACCAAAAACGGGAAGGGCTATGTACACGACAACATTGCCAATTCCAAAGTCGCGATCCTCGCCCTGGGAAAACAGAACGGTTTTGCCGTCGACACGACTTCCGACCCTTCGAAATTTACCGACGAAAACCTCAAACAATACGATTGCCTGGTTTTCTCGAACACCAACAATGACGTTTTCGATACCGACGCGCAACGGGTGGCGTTGATGCGCTACATCCAGGCGGGCGGGAACTTCGTGGGACTGCACTCCGCTTCCGGCACGGAGCGCAAATGGCGTTGGTTTAAAGACCTGCTGGGCGGAACGTTCTTCTGGCATGAGCCGGGGCAGAGTTTTTCAGTAAAAATTCTGGATCCCAAGAACCCATCGCTCGCGCACCTGGGGAAAGAATGGCCGCGGCAGATCGATGAATTCTATTTTATCAAAGAACTCGGCGTGAATCTGAATGTGCTGGCGGTCAACGATCACTCTACCATTCAAAAACCGGCCGGAAAGGCGCTGGATACCTTTGGAACTGTATTTCCGTCGGTCTGGTGGCATGAATATGACGGAGGGCGTTCCTTCTATACTTCGCTCGGGCACCAGAAAGAGGACTACGAAAAAGAAGACCTGCGCAAGCATATCCTCGGTGCCATCGAATGGGCGATCGGTCCACAGAAGCCCCGGAATTACAGCAAAGCATACGCGACGAGCCCGCAGGATGCGGTACGGAACACCATTCCGGCGCTTTCGAAATAACCACGAACACATCAGTCATCAATCCTAAATCTGCATACAAAATGAAAGATCAGAAGGAGCAAAACCAGGACAGAAGGTCATTCCTGAAAGCCACCGCAAAAGGTACAGCAGGCATTATCGCGGCATCGATGTTCCCGACCATCGTACCGTCGAGCGTTTTCGGCAAGAATGCGCCGAGCAACAAAATCAATATCGGGCAGATCGGTTTCGGCCGCATCGGTTCCACCCACGACTTGCCGGAAGTGATCAAAAATGAAGCGGCACACGTGATTGCCGTGGCCGATCTTGATAAAAACCGCCTGGCAAAAGGCAAGGAATGGATCGAACGGAAATACGTCGAACGTACCGGTAAGGAGAAATACCTCGAAGTAAAAACTTATGACGATTACCACGAAATTCTCGGGCGTAAGGATATCGATGCGGTCATTATCAGTACGCCCGACCACTGGCATGCACAGCCCGCCATGGAAGCGGCGGTTGCCGGCAAGCACATTTACATGCAAAAACCCACTTCACTGACCATCCGCGAAGGTCGCCAGATGGCCGATATGATCAAGAAGAAGGGAGTGACATTCCAATTGGGCAGCCAGCAGCGATCGGTGAACCCATGGCCGCAGTTCAAGCGTACCTGCGAGCTGGTGCGCAACGGCCGCATTGGAAAATTGAAAAAAGTGTATGTGGGCCTTCCTGGTGATCCTGCGGGCGGAAGCATCGCTCAAATGCCCGTGCCTTCGAACCTGAACTACGATATGTGGCTCGGCTCAACACCGGAAATCTACTATACATTGGACCGCGTACACTCGCAAACGGACATCAACGACCGTCCGGGCTGGCTTCGCCTCGAACAGTTCGGTGCGGGAATGATCACCGGCTGGGGTTCGCACCACATCGATATCGCGCATTGGGGTATGGATACCGAGCTTACCGGGCCAATTGAAATCGAAGGCAAGGCCACATTCCCTGCAAAAGGCTCCGGCTTGTGGGACGTGCATGGCGATTTCCTGGTCAATGCTTTGTATGAAAATGGAGTGGTAATGGAGATCGGCGGTACGAATCCTAATGGGGTGAAATTCGAAGGTACCGAAGGCTGGATATTCGTTTCGCGCGGAAATGTAGGTGTTACCGCCTCCGACCCCGTTGCAGCCCAGAATGCGAAAGAAAACAAGGCATTCTACGCCAGCGATCCAAAAATCCTCGGCTCGGTTATCGAGGCCAACGAAATTCATTTATACGAAAGCCCCGAGCAGCACCAAAACTGGATCGAAAGCATCCAGAGCGGCAAACAAACCATCAGCCACGCCGAAATCGCGCACCGCTCATGTACCGCGTGCCTTCTCGCGCACACCGCGATGAAACTCGGCCGCAAAGTGAAGTGGGACCCTAAGAAGGAGCAGTTCCTAAATGATAAGGAAGCAACCGCCATGCTCTCACGGCCTCAGCGCGGGAAGTATGGGACGAATAATGTGAAGGGTTGATCCCTTGAATATCCTGACCGTGCATTGACCGGTCAGGATATTTTTATAACTTAGAAGTTTCCAAATTTAGAAACACACATTATTTTCAAATGGCAAATGCACTACTTCAACACACTAATGTTGGAAGAGGCTAACCGGTTTCTTTTGACACTTGACACACATACTAAGGAGAAAGTACTTTATAACATCAAGCTGGCCGCACAAACCAATGATCCGAGGCTTCTCAAAAAAGTGCATCAACATATTTGGGAATTCCGTACGAAAAGTAATGGGAAAGAAATCAGGCTTTTGGCATTTTGGGATAAAACGCGAGCTGAAAATACGCTGGTGATAGCAACTCATGGTTTTATAAAAAAGTCATGGAAGATTCCCCCTATTGAAATAGAACGTGCATTAAGAATCAGAAATTCTTACTTTGATAAAAGCCATTAGACTTATGAAAAAGGCTGCGATGAAAATCTACACTTTGGACGAGATGATCGACAAGCATGTAGGAGAAAGAGGCACTCCACGACGTGAAACGTTTGAGCATCGTTTGAGCATGGACTTACTTGGACGAATGATCCGTACTGTGAGAAAAGAACGCAATCTAACCCAGGAACAACTTGGCGAACTGGTTGGCGTGCAAAAGGCTCAAATTTCCAAATTGGAGAATGGCAGCAACAGTGCCACCATCGATACCGTCCTGAAAGTGTTCACCGCCTTAAAAGCGGAGGTTCAGTTCAATATTACCTTCGATCAGCAAACATTTAGTATTCCAACAAGACATGCAAACGAAGCGTCGAACCTCCCCTAATAATTCCCCTTATACTCCCTGGGCGTGTGCCCGATGTATTTCTTGAAATTTCGGTTAAAGTTCGAGAGCGAATCGAAACCGCTGTCGTAGGCGATTTGGGCGATGGTCCACTTGTCTTCCAAAAGGAGCTTGCAGGCGTGGCCGATGCGGATTTCGTTGACGAAGTCGATGAAGGTCTTGTTCGAGCGCGCTTTGAAATAGCGGCAGAAAGCGGCTTCGGTCATGCCGGCGAGGGACGCGACGTCGCTGAGGCGGATTTCCTGAAAGAAATGCTGCAATACGTAGTTATGCACTTTCTGCATCCGCTCGGTTTCCGACACTTTGAAATTGTTGACATAACCATAGCTCGAAATGAACTCGCCGGAATTGTCGTGCGAGAGTTTGTCGAGCAGCGTCAGCAGTTGCAGGATACCTTTAAAACCTTCCACCGCCGTGAGCGAGATCAGTTCTTCACGGATATGTTCCGAGAGCGCGCCCTTATAGGAAATCCCACGTTTCGAATCAGCCAGCAACTGGCGCAGCCCGAGCATTTCGGGCTTGTCGAGAAAGTCCTTTCCCAAAAAATCTTCCTGGAAATAGAGCACGATCCCGTGGGTCATCAGGGGCGAACCTGCTTCGAAATAGGCCGGGTCGCTACGCCAAAGGTGCGGCACATCCGGACCGAGAAACACCGTATCCCCCGGACCGAAAGTTTGGATAGAATCGCCTATCAACCGTTTGCCAGTTCCCTCTAGAACGGTAAATAATTGGTAGTGCGGATGAAAATGCCAATTAGGGTCGAAATGGGGCTCTTTGAGCTCATGTACCGTCACTGTACGGACCTGGCTCTCGATATTTTTATGGATCGGTGCTTTCATATTCTGTCAGGATTTTACCCAAAAGATTAGCAATATTACACTATTACTATCAAAATATGATCATTTCGAGAATTTATTCACAAAAAATAGATTGAGCCATCGGTAAAAGAATCCTGCCTTGGAACCGTTATAAATTATGCCGTCCCTGCTCAGATGACTGGCATATTTTTTGTAGATTTATAAAGCCGCTCAACTTTTTTGCAACCTTTTTTGCGAGTACGATGTCAATCATAGGTAGTTCTGAAATTTATTTATGCATATGAAAGCCCTTATAATTCCGACAGCATCCGTGCTGTTTTTTTCGCTGTTGACGGGTTGTGGAAAAACTACCACAATCAGCAGCAATCTGGAGTTGACCGGCAAATGGCAATTGGAGAGCATCGTGCAGGAGGATGATACCATCAGCAAACCCGCCACTACGAAGGGCGTGATGGACGTAGGCCTCAATTTTAAAGACAAAGGCGAGCTGGAAGGAACCACTTCCACCAATATTCTTACAGGCTTTTACGAAACCGCCCAGCAAAATACGATCCAGATCGGCGGGGGCGGCACCGAGAGGGCAGAAACGAGCTGGGGTAACCTGTTTGTGAACGCGCTTCCGAGTGTAAATCTGTATGATTTGAAAACCAATAGGTTGATTCTGTATTACGAAAACAGCAACCAGCTCATTTTCAGCCGGGTGCAGTAAATTGCATTAAACATACGCTTCATTGAGTGGCGGCCCTTTCACAAGAGCCGCCACTTTTGTGTTTGGCCAATGAGTCGATTTTACCCCGATATCCACCCAAGCGAATGCCAACTTATCAATATCAGCTAACTACTCGTCAAATCGTGTATATTGAACAGTACTTTTTTACTTTAAGATTGTATACTGAAAAGACACGGGCATTTGTACCCCACCTTATCCATTCGCCAGCGAGATAAATTCGATTTTTGATGAAGTACAGCATGAACCTCCTTTTGTGGGGAAACCAGATTGACGAAAGCCTATTTCCTACCCTCGAACTCATTAAAGAGATCGGCTTTGACGGCGTCGAGGTGCCCATTTTTGATACAAATCCCACGCATTGGTTCAAATTCCGCCAGAAGCTCGACAGCCTGGGCCTCGCGTGCGAAACCGACACGATCTGCGGGCCTTCGGAACACCTCATCAGCCCCGACCCGGCCATGCGCCGGCACACGATCGATCATTTGAAAAGTGCATTGGATTGCTCGCTGGTGCTCGGTGCAAGCCGCCTGATGGGCCCTTACCATTCCGCGCTGGGTGTTTTCACTGGAAAACCTGCCACTGAGGAAGAATGGCAATGGGGAATCGAGGGGATCCGCGAAGTAGCCGATTATGCGGAATCGCTCGACATTACCCTTGGCTTGGAATACCTCAACCGTTTCGAGTTGTACCTCACCAGCTGCGGCGACGAGATCATCCGTTTCGTGGATGATGTGAACCACCCGAACTGCAAAATCATGTTCGACACCTTCCACGCGAACATCGAAGAGAAAAATATCGGCGACACCATCCGCAAAGCCGGCGACCGCATCTCGTTCATTCAGCTTTCCGAAAACGACCGCTCTACGCCCGGCAAGGGAAATGTGGATTGGGAAGGCGTGTTCCAGTCGATCCGCGATATCAAATATGACGGCTGGATCAGCATCGAGGCATTCAGTCCGAAACTACCGGTGGCCAATATCTGGCGCAAGATGTTCGATTCAGAAGAACAGCTCATGCGCGACGGATTAGCGTTCATTAAATCCAACCTGGGATAATCCAACCCTGATAGTCCTCATTCTTCGCATTGTCAACCAAATGTAACTTTTAGCCACATTTGGTTGACAATAAGAGTATTGGCAGAAAAAATTGAACAATTAGAACGAATTAAAAAATGAGTGCAGAATAACAGAATTCATTATTTGGGATTGGTCTAAATAAGACTACTTTTGACACCGTTTTGCCAACTGCTAGTTTATTTAACCCCAACATCATGAGGATATTTTGTTTACCCATCCTTTCTCTTTGCTGCTCCATCGCCTTTGCGCAAACAGGTCAGATCAAAGGAAATATTAAAAATGCCGCGGGCCAGCCGGCGGAATCTATCAACCTGACCCTCAAAGGAACAGACCAGGGAACACTTACGGACGCCGACGGTGATTTCGAATTTAAAGCATTGGCTCCCGGTCATTACGTACTCGTGGGCACGGGTGTGGGCATCAAGCGTATCAACCGTAACGTGCATGTAAAGGCAAACGAAGCCGTAAACCTTGAAATCACGACCGAAGAGAATGCCCAGGAACTGCAAACCGTCGAAATCGTCGGTAACCGTGGTACCAGTTATAAAAACGACCTCTCGTTCATCGCCAGCAAAACAGCGACGCCGATTAAAGACGTGCCGCAGGCTATCTCCTACATTACCAAGGAGGTAATGCGGGATCAGGGCGTATTCCTGATGGGCGACGCCGTAAAGAACATGAGTGGTGTGAACCAGTTTACATTTTACGACGACCTGACGATCCGCGGTTTCCGCATGAACGGCGGCAGCACTACCCAGCTCGTAAACGGTCTGCGTACCTTCTCCGGATTCTGGAAACAGCCTCCGGTAAACTACCTCGAACGTGTGGAGGTCATCAAAGGAGCGGCTTCGGCATTGTATGGCAACACATCTCCGGGCGGTACCATTAACCGCGTGACCAAAAAGCCGCTTGATACACCCCGAAAATCATTGAGTTTCACAACGGGAAGCTTCAACACCCTGCGCACGCTGGCCGATTTCACCGGCCCGATGAACGAGAGCAAAACACTGCTCTACCGCCTCAACCTGGGTTATGTGAACGCGCAGAACTTCCGGAATATGCAGTTCGACAAGAACATCATTGTAGCACCGTCCGTGTCGTTCCTGCCTACCAATAAAACCCGCATCAATTTTGACCTCGTTTTCAATCGTTCCAACAGCCGCCTTGACCGTGGCCAGTCCGTAAAAGGAAACGACTTGTATTCAAGCTCGATCCGCACGTCGCTGAATGCGGTGAACGATTATCTCAATGAAGAAACTTACCTGATCACCACTTCATTGAACCACCAGTTTACCCAAAACACCTCTTTCAACGTCGCTTACCTGCGTACGGGCTATTCAGAAGACCTGATGGAACACCGCAGCAGCAATGTGAATGCAGTAGATTCGGCTGGTAAGGCCATTGAAAACCTGGTAGCGCGGCAGGTGTTTATCCGTAAGACGAAATCATTCATGGATAATGTGTCACTGTTCTTCAACCATAACTTCAACACCGGCATTGCGGAGCACAAACTGGTAGCAGGTTACGACTTCATCCAATCGTCGACCCCGAAAGGCTCCGGGCAGCAGACTGCGAACGGTTACCTGCTCAAAGCGGGCGGTGCCGCGGCCTATAACGCCAAAACGCCCGAAAAATACGTGTTCTACAACTACACCGAAAATGGCGTTACTTACAGCATTCCCAAGCCGAATATCTCGCATTACGACCTGACGTTGCAGAACAACAACATGGAAGATCCTTCCAAATACATCTACAACGTGACGGCGAATGCGGCAACTACGCCGGTACTTTACAAATTGCACGGTTTGTATTTGCAGGAACAATTGAAAATCAAAAAGTTGCAAATCCTGCTTGGCTTGCGTTACGATACCTACATCGACAAGAAAGGCTATACGACCAACAACGAGCAGAATGTAACACAACACGCATTGCTCCCGCGCATCGGGGCCGTGTATTCGCTGACCAACAGTATCAACGTGTACGGGACTTACACCCAGGGTTACAACCCGCAGGATCCTGTCGTGCAAAGCAACCCATTGTCCGGCGGGCCATTCGATCCGATCCGCAGCAGCCTTTCGGAAGCCGGTTTGAAAACGGAATGGCTTGATGGCCGGTTGACGGCGAACGTTTCGGTTTACAAAATCACCCAGAGCAACACATTGTATTCGGCCAATGCAGCCGATCGTCCCGACCTGATGATCCAGGTGGGTAAAGAGACTGCCAAAGGTGTAGAATTCGACGTGACGGGGAACATCCTGCCGAACTGGAACGTGATCATGACTTACAGCTACAACGACGCGAAGATCACCGACGCGGGCTCTAAGGCTACCGACCAAGTGCTGGTAAATCTGCAAAAACCCAATGCTCCGAAAAACCAGGGGAGTGTCTGGACGAAATACACATTTGTGGACAACTTCCTGAGCGGTTTCGGCGTAGGCCTTGGCGGTAACTTCGTGACGGAGCGTAACCTGTCGCTGAACAACAACCAGACCTTGCCCGGCTACGCTTTGCTGAACGGGGCGGTTTACTACAAAATCGACAAATTCCAGTTCCAGGTGAACCTCAACAACCTGGCCAACAAAACCTATTGGGTAGGCGGTTACGATTACCTGCGCCTCTTCCCGGGCGCGCCGCGCAACTTCATGGCGACCATTTCCTACACATTCTAAAATGCGTGCTATTTCATACAATCGGTGAAAAAGACATTCAAGAAAATTGCATCGCAACTACATTTATGGCTGGGGGTTTCCTCCGGCCTTGTGGTTTTTATAGTGGCGCTCACCGGAAGCGTCCTGGTTTTCGAAGAAGAACTGGAACCGGTGATTTACCGGAAATTCCACGTCGTGGATGCTTCGAAGGATCAATCTCCACTCCCGCTCGATAATCTCCGCGCCTCCGTTGCAAGCCGCTATCCCAAGCAACGCATTGCCCGCATTGCCATCGAGCCCCATACCGACCGGACCGTCGTATTCGGCCTGGTGAAAGGCAAGAAGGAAAAGGATATCTTATCGGTGGCCGTAAACCCCTATACCGCCGAAATCACCGACATGCGCCGTGAAAACGAATCGTTTTTCCACATCGTACTGCAATTACACCGGTACTTGTGCCTGGAAGACACCGGTAAGGCCATTACCGGCGTCGCCTGTGTAATGTTCATCGTCATTATGATCACCGGGCTCGTCCTGTGGTGGCCCAACCGCAAGCAAACCAAACAGCGCCTTACCATCAAATGGAATGCTAAATTCAAGCGGCTCAACTGGGATTTGCACGCCGTATTCGGTTTCTACGTCCTGCCATTCACATTCCTGATCGCGCTCACCGGCCTCGTTTGGAGCTACAAGTGGGTCAATAACATGATTTACCTCACCTTCGATGGCAAACCGCAGCAAAAACGCGAAGCCCCCGCAAATATCGCCCTCGCAAATACAGCCATTACCGGCACATTAACCAAAATCGCTGCCGAAACCGATCGCCGGCTCCCTCACCCCGGCCGCATTCAATTCATATTACCTGAATCCGACAGCCTTTCCATCACCGTTTCGAAAACCAATGACGAAGCCGCGATCAGCAATGTCGTCGATTTCCTATATTTCGACCAGAACGACGGCCATTTGCTCAGCAAACGCCTTTATAAAGACGAAACTACGGGTATGAAGGTCCGCAGACTGGTATTTCCGATCCATACGGGGAGCATTTGGGGCTGGCCCTCGAAGATACTGGCATTGATTGTGGCGCTGATTACAGCCACACTGCCGGTTACGGGGGTGATTATTTGGGTGGGGAGGAAGTTTAAGAAGAAGGAGAAGCTGACGAGGAGGGTTGCTGATTCCGAAAGAACCCTATCGCGGAAACCCAAAATAGCTGTTTAGCAAAATTTACAAGCCAATTGATAATTCGTACCAGTCATTGGTCCTGGTCAAGGTAATAGCGTCGAGGAAAATTCGTTGCTATTACCTTTTTTTGTGCTTCACAGTCATACACTTCAAACATCAAACCCGGATTTCATGGAACGGATCGACACTTACCAATACGAACCGAATGATATCGCAAATTGGTTTCTGAGCCACATAGACAGGGACGCTGGAGATTCCATCACGCATTTGAAACTCCAAAAGCTATTGTATTATGCCCAGGCGTGGTCCATGGTTTTGTGTAACAAATCACTATTCGAGGAAGACTTCGAAGCCTGGTCACACGGCCCGGTGTTGCCGGATATTTACCAACAATATAAACACTTCGGGTTCGAAGCATTACCTAACTCCGACTGGCCGAATACCATTGCACCAAATGCCGAAAGAATGCTGGAAGATGTACAAAAAGTGTATGGAGAAAAAAGCGCCAGATATCTGGAAGAACTGACCCATCAGGAAATGCCCTGGATCGAAGCAAGGAACGGGTTACCGCTTGAAGTAAGATGTTCCAACATTATTTCCAAGGAAAGTATGTTCCGCTTTTACTCGCGGATGCTTGAAGAACATGAAGGATAAAAGATCAGGACGTGTAATACCAAAATCAGTAGCCGATGGTAAAGAGCAAACGACGGGGATTCTGCTGTCATTTGCCGAAAGCAAGATTTTTGGTATAGAAACTAACATGAATGATCATCCCTATGTAAATCTTAAATATTTCGATAGTAATTACGAGTGCCTTTCGGAGTGGGAAAGAGACGAATTGAAGTTGCTTTCAGATTTCATCAATAAATTGTCAGGTAGCAATTGGAGCGATATTCTAAGATCATGCACCAAACATAAGGACAAAGGGGTTTTGCCCAAAAGCAAGAAGGTCCAACAAGTAAGTCCGGACATCGCATTTTTTGAACTAAGGGTTAGCATTAAGGCAAGAGTACATGGCTTCCGCTCCGCCAATGCATTTTTCTTATGCTGGCTGGACAGAAATCATCAGATTTATCCGATGTAAGCCGTATTAAAGGGCCAGTCAAATCAAACCACCTCTTCCTTAACCAGCGCCTTCAACCCCAAAACCTCCATCATCTCCCTATCCTGCCCCATTCCCGGATTCGGCGTTACGAGCAATTCACCGTTTTCGTTCGTAAAAATCGAATTGGCCCCCGCCATAAAGCAGAATGCCTGCTCGTATTCACTCATTTCCATACGACCGGCGCTCAGGCGGACCATCGCTTTGGGCATCAGAATGCGGGCGGTGGCGATCATGCGCACCATTTCCCAGGTATCGACCTTTTTCATATCGCCCAGCGGTGTTCCCTGCACGCGGGCGAGGGCGTTCACGGGCACGGATTCGGGGTGCTCGGGCATGGTGGATAACGTGTGGAGCATCTGAATGCGGTTTTCACGGGTTTCTCCCAAACCGATAATGCCTCCGCAGCACACGGATATGCCCGCGTTACGCACGTGGTCGACCGTATTCAGGCGGTCGTCGTAGGTACGCGTGGTGATGATTTGCTCGTAGTATTCGGCAGAAGAGTCCAGGTTATGGTTGTAGGCGTAAAGACCTGCGGCTTTGAGTTTTTCGGCCTGGGTTTCGGTGAGCATGCCCAGGGTGCAGCACACTTCGAGGCCCAGCCCGGCTACTTCGGTCACCATTTCGAGCACGCGGTCGAAATCGCGGTTGTCTTTCACTTCCCGCCACGCGGCAGCCATGCAGAAGCGGCTCGAACCACCTTCGCGGGCACGGCGGGCAATGGCTACCACGTCGTCCTTTTTCATCAGTGCTTTTACATTAATGCCGGTCTGGTACCGGGCCGCTTGCCCGCAGTAGGCACAGTCTTCGGGGCAGCCGCCGGTTTTAATGGATAACAACGTGCACACCTGAATGCGCTCCGGGTCGTGCCATTGGCGATGAACGGTCGAGGCGTCGTAGATCAGTTGCAGTAAGGGGCGGTTGTAAATGGCTTCGATCTCGTCGAGCGTCCAGTCGTTACGGATGGTTGCGGTTTGCATGGTGACATTGTTTTCGAACCAAATGTAGGCGACCGGCCGGCGCAGGATTGCGTCCGGTTTATCAAAAACCTCGTAGTCCGGCGCAACAAAAATGCCTCCCGGTTTGTAGTCCGGGAGGCACAGGAGAATCAGGTGAATGCTTCTGCTTAATATACTTTCGCCAGCAGGTGGGGGCGTTCTTTTTCGAGTTTCAGGATCAACTCCCCGAACAAGGTGTTCACCCACGCAAACCACTTGCGCGTGAATTTCGAATCATCATCCTTGTCGAACGACTCATGCATGAAACCGGTGTGGTTATGCGTCGTTTTGAGGAGTTTCAGCTGCGCTTCGATCTCTTTGTCGTTCGTAGACGTGATGGCGCGCGCGATAATCCCCATCGGCCAGATCTGGTTCACCAGCGTATGCGGACTGCCCAGCCCTTCGCCCGCCTTCCCTTTGAAGAAATACGGATTGGAATTGCTCAGCACATATTTACGCGTATTGATATAAATCGGGTCTTTCACCGACACTGCATTCAGGTATGGCAAGCTGATCAACCCCGGGATACCCGCATCATCCATCATCACATGGTTTCCAAAACCATCGGCTTCGAATGCATAAATCTTCCCGAACTCCGTATGCTCCATCACGCCGTGCTTTTTCAGCGCAGCTTCGACTTCGCTCGCCAGCGCACGGAAATCGGCTGCCAGCTTCGCATTTTTCGTTGCGGATGCTTTTTCGAGCAACTCGGCCACTTCGCGGAATGAGACAACGGCAAAGAAGTTGGAAGGAATGAAAAATGAGAATATGGTTGCATCGTCCGACGGCCGGAATGTGCTCGCAATGAGTCCCACCGGCTTGATCGGGTTACCGTAGCCGTTGCCTGGCACGGTATCCGTCGACCAGGCAGTTACCCGGCCAAATCTGTACGGACCAGGCCCGTCTTTGCGCTGTTGCTCCTTGCAGGTTTTCAGCACCAGTTCCATCGCCTTCAACCAGTCGGCGTCGAAAGGCTTGGTATCACCCGTGGTTTTCCAGTAGTTATATGCCAAACGAATGGTGTAGCAAAGCGAATCGAGCTCCCATTTGCGCTCGTGGAGCATGGGCTTCATGTCGGTCTGATCTTTGGTCCACTCGCTCTCTTTCGGGCGATCGTAAAATGCATTCGCGTAAGGATCGATCAGAATGCATTTGGTCTGGCGATTGACAAGCCCCGCCACCATGTCTTTCAGCTTCGGATCTTCTTTCAGCAATGGCAGGTAAGGCCAAACCTGCGCAGTACTATCGCGGAGCCACATCGCGTCGATATCGCCCGTGATGACGAACGTATCGGGTTTGCCGTCTGCCGGATGGTAATGCACCGTGGTGTCTATCGTATTCGGGAAGCAGTTTTCAAAAAGCCACGCCAGTTCAGGGTCTTTGATCACCTTTTTCATTCGGGCAATGGTCGCCTCCACGGCCGGGCTTGTGAAATTTCGCTTGTCGACCGGGATACGGACTACCGGAAATTCAGCACTTTTTGCAAACGACCATTTGGGTAAAGCCATACCAGCGACCGCCAATGCACCCGCTTTGATGAAGTCTCTTCTTAAGAACATGAGGTAGGTTTATAAGGGATGCTCTATACAATAAAAAAAGCAATTTATACAAAAATCGCAGATGCCGAGTGATAAATTTTACAACCTTAACCTAACCGTTTGATAACTAATGAGAGCCGTTTAATCAAACCTTGAATATCAGCTTTTTCCGGTAGAGGAACAGCAGGATCACATACCAAAGCGCTACCAGCAGCAATGCCTGCGCCAGTGAAGCATTTCGCGGATCGTTGAAAAGCGGGACCAGCTGATATTGGTAGAAATAGGGCACGAAATCCATTTTTTCGGCACCCCCATCCGGATTTGCCACTTTCACGGCATTCAGAATCCTAAAAATCATCCCTGTGAAAAAGAAAACAACCATCGGGTTCACCCCGAAAATCACGAAGAAGGTCGTCCATTTCGAATAACCTTTTAAATCAACCACATAATAAAGGATTGCCAGGCAAAGCAACGCCCAGCCCCCGGCGTACAATACGAAAGAGCTGGTCCATAAAGCCTTGTTCAAAGGAAACGCCAGGTTCCACAGCCACCCCGCTAGTACGCCCGCAAGACCGCCGGCCAGCATGTATTTCACTTTTTCGGTTTTGCTCAATGCTTCCGATTTCAACAGAGTGCCGATCAGCAATCCTGCAATACCAGTTCCGATCGCCGGCAAGGTGCTCAGAATGCCCTCCGGGTCCCAGGTTTTCGACGAAGCCCACAAATGTCCGGGTAGCAAAAGGTTATCCAGCCAGGCGGCCAGGTTGGTCCCTTTTTCGAGGTTGGCGGCCCCCACGCCGGGCACCGGAATGAGCGTCATAATACCCCAGTAGGCTACAAGCAACGCCGTACCCACCGTAGCCTGCGTACGCCAGCCGGTTTTCAGGTACAACAGGGAGGCGATCAGGTACACCACCGCAATGCGTTGCAGCACACCGGGAATGCGCACGGTATGAAAAGGCTCGATACCGCTGAATGCCAGCCCGATCATCACCACGAAAATACCCGCCGCGGTAATGAATTGCCATTTCCGATCATAATCCGAAAACAATGCGACCACTACCACCGCCGTCACCACCAGCCGGGCCGCGAGCAATGCATTTCCTTCCAACCCGAAGAAATGGATCCGCACAAAAAAACCGGAGAACATGCCGAGGCAAAATATACGCAGCGTACGTGTTACGATCCGCTGCAAAGCCGGGCCGCTCATCGTCTTGACAGGCGTAGCGAGCACAATGGAAATGCCCACGATCAGAAGAAAAGTAGGAAATACGAGATCGGTGGGCGTACAGCCGTGCCATTCGGCGTGTAGCAATGGCGGGTACACGTGCCCCCAGTCGCCCGGGTTGTTCACGATGGTCATGAGGATCATGGTCAGCCCGCGCAGGACGTCCAGGGAAATAAGCCGTTGTTTCATTGATATAAGGTTTAGGATAAATGCATTTCAAAGATTGCGCACCATATGGAAGTAACGGTGGCCCATAAAGTCCTTCTCTCCCACCGCCTCAAAACCCAGGCGTTCGTACAGTTTCCGTGCGGCCGGGTTCACACGGTCCACGATCAGCCCCGCGCGCTGATGCCCGAGCGCTCCCGCATGCGTACATAACGCGCGTATCAATTGACTGCCGACACCCTTTCCCTGATGCTGTTCGTGCACATTAATGCAATCGAGGTAAAATTCTCCGGGACCGGTTTCATCATTCGGATCGAAGGCCGGGTCCGCTTCCCGCAGCTTATCGAGCACCGGCTGCCGCAATGCGTGCAGCAATGCGCCGTCGTAGCCATTGATAGAGCCGATAATACCGGCGTCCGTTTCAAAAACCAGCGTGTTGGTATAGCTGTATTGATTCGCAGGGTGCAGGAAAAATTCATGGAAAAACGGGATAGCATCGGCGTGGTTATCCGAGCGTGCGAAAATACCTGCGATATGTCCCATGCCGAGGATCAGCAGCGGTGCTACGGCATCGGCGTCTTCGGGGCGGGCGGGTCGGATCATGAAGTGGGAATTTTGGTAAAGAAAATGGCTCAATTATCGCAAAATCGGCATTTTCGAGCGCTTTTTCTAGCTATTTTTTGCATTAAAACCGATATTAACCTAAAAATAGATCAAAATACGCACAGTACTAATCAAAACCCGAAAAGTTTTTAGCACTATTTTGCTTTAAAATTGTATTGTCGATTACTATCCACACCACCACATCTTGAAACACCTGCCGGTCCGGCGGGTGGCCCGAACTTCCACTGAATCATTAACCTGTTAATCAATATGTCTCAAAAAATTAATGTTGCCATTATCGGATTAGGCTTCGGCGCCGAGTTTATCCCCATTTATCAGCAACATCCCAATGCCAATATGTACGCGATTTGCCAGCGTACCGAATCGAAACTGAATGAAGTAGGCGACCAGTACGGCATTGAAGTACGCTATACCGACTATGACGAGCTTCTGAAAGACCCTAACATCGACGCCGTCCACATCAACTCCCCGATCCCCAACCACGCAGAGCAGACCTTGAAAGCGCTCCGCGCGGGCAAGCACGTGGCCTGTACCGTGCCGATGGCGACGAGCGTGGAAGACTGTATCGAAATCGTGAAAGCAACCCGCGAAACGGGCAAGAAATATATGATGATGGAAACCGTGGTGTATGCACGGGAATTCCTGTTCGTGAAAGAATTGTACGAAAAAGGCGAGTTGGGTAAGGTTCAGTTCCTCAAAGCGAGCCATCAGCAAGATATGGAAGGCTGGCCTGACTACTGGCCGGGATTGCCTCCGATGCATTACGCGACGCACTGCGTAGGCCCGGTAGCCGGTCTGCTGAAACTCGAAGCGGAATATGTATCGTGCTTCGGCTCAGGAACGATCTCCGAAGACCTGATCAAGATCCACAACTCGCCATTCGCAGTGGAATCGGCCCATATCAAATTTAAAGACAGCGACTTATCGGCATATGTATACCGCTCGTTGTTCGATGTGGCACGCCAATACCGCGAGAGCTTCGAGGTGTATGGCAGCAAAAAATCATTCGAATGGCCGCTGATCGAAGGCGAAGATCCGGTGATCCACACCGCGAAAAAGCCTGAGCACGAAATCCCCGAGAAAGTAACAACACCTGACTACGCACATTATCTGCCGGAGGAAATCCGTCATTTCACTGGTCACGGTGTGTACAACCTCGACGATAACGCACACTTGTCGTTCGTACAAGGCGGCGGCCACGGCGGCTCGCACCCGCACCTGGCACACGAGTTCATCAGCGCGCTGATCGAAGACCGCGAGCCGTTCCCGAATGCATGGCAGTCGGCCAACTGGACAAGCGTTGGTATCCTGGCGCACGAGTCGGCATTGCAAGGCGGCGCGATCATCAAGCTGCCTGATTTTCAGAATGTGTAATTCCCATTACAATTGAAACAATTAACCTCAATGAAAACCAAAGCGTTATCCTTTATCTTAGGTATTGTCCTGCTGGGATGTGCCTCTCAGCAAAACTCCCAGAACGCGTCGGTTAAAACTGCTTCCGCAAAAGGCGAGGCGAAAGCGCGCCGGCTGGAAATCCTGTTCCTGGGCGACAAGGGCCATCACAAGCCCGCCGAACGCGTTCCGCAGATCATGGCTGCATTGGGTCCCAAAGGCTTCAACTTTACCTACACGGATAACCTCAACGACCTGAACCCCGAAACGCTCAGCAAGTACGACGCATTGATGCTGTACGCCAACTGGGATTCGATCGCGCCGCAACAGGCGAAATCGCTCCTCGATTACGTGGCCAGCGGAAAAGGCTTCATCCCCGTTCACTGCGCTTCTTACTGCTTCCGCAACAATGCAGATGTGGTGAAGCTGATCGGCGGGCAGTTCTGGCGCCATACCTGGGATACGATCCAGCCCGTATGGACAAAGCCTGATCACCCCGCGATCGCAGGCGTGAAGCCATTCAAAACGGTGGATGAAACGTACCTGCACACGTTGCTGCAACCCGACAACATCGTGCTCACCGAGCGCCTGATCCAGAAAGACCAGGAAAAAGACCGCCCCGGACAGCAGAAAGAGCCTTATACCTGGGTGAGAACCCACGGCAAAGGCCGCATTTTCTACACCGCGTACGGCCATGACGAGCGTACCTGGGGCACGCAAGGCTTCCAGGACCTGATCGAAAAAGGTATCCTATGGGCTGTCAACGACGATGCGCGCAAAGCATTGGCTGCATTGGCCCCGAAACCATTCGAATACCGCGAGGCGAAGTTGCCTAACTACGAGCAACGCCCTGGCGTTCAAATGCAGCAGCTCCCTCTTTCGCCGGAAGAGTCGGTGAAACACATTCAAATCCCGGTGGATTTCACACTGAGCGTATTCGCGCACGAGCCGGATGTAATGCACCCGATCGCGATGACCTGGGACGAGCGCGGCAGATTGTACGTGCTGATCACCAAAGATTATCCCAATGAGCGCAAGGACACCGGCGGTAGCGATTACATCCTGATCTGTGAAGACACCAACAACGACGGCAAAGCCGACAAGTTCACCAAGTTTGCTGACGACCTGAGCATCCCGACCGGTATGGCTTTCGCCAACGGTGGTCTGGTGGTTTCACAAGCGCCGCATATGCTGTTTTTGCAGGATACCAACGGTGACGACAAAGCCGATGTGAAGAAAATCCTCTTCTCCGGCTTCGGTACCGGCGATACGCACGCGGGCCCTTCCAACCTGCATTACGGATTCGACAACTGGGTATACGGCTCGGTAGGTTACTCCGGCTTCAAAGGCAAGGTAGGCAACAGCGACCAGCTCGATTTCGGCCAGGCATTGTTCCGTTTCAAACCCGATGGTTCGGATATGGAAATTGTGGCCAAAACCTCCAACAATACCTGGGGATTGGGCTTCAACGAGGCGGGTGACCTGTTCGGCTCGACGGCGAACAACTCGCACGGCTGGTACAGCGCCATTCCTAACCGCTATTTCGGTGCCAGCAAGGTCGATAACGGCAGCCGCAGCACCGATACCCACAAGGATATGCAGCCGATCACGCCAAAAGTACGCCAGGTCGATGTTTTCGGCGGATTTACCGCCGCGGCAGGCCATAATTTCTACACTGCCCGCGCTTATCCAAAACAATACTGGAACAAAGTCGCATTCGTTTCCGAGCCTACCGGCCACATTCTGCACCAGAACGTGATGGTGAAAAAGGGTACGGATTATGAGGATCAGCTTGGTTTTAACCTTTTGGCGGGTGCCGACGAATGGGTTGCGCCTGTATTCGCGGAGGTAGGTCCGGACGGCGCCGTGTGGGTAGCCGACTGGTACAGCTACATCATCCAGCACAACCCGACCCCCAAAGGTTCGGAAAACGGAAAAGGTAATGCCTACGAAACACCATTGCGTGATTTCACCCACGGCCGCCTTTATCGCATCGGCTGGAAGAATGCGCCGAAATACACGCCGATCGCGCTGAGCAAATCGCGTCCCGAAGAGCTGGTAGCGACATTGAAAAACAGCAACATGTTCTGGCGCCAGCACGCGCAACGCCTCCTTGTGGAACGCGGCAACAAAGATGTGGCAGCCAAACTGGTGGAAATCGTAAAAGATAAATCGGTGGATGAAATCGGCTTGAACACCGCTGCGATCCACGCATTGTGGACATTGGAAGGCCTGAACGCGATCTCCGACCCACAGGTACTGCCGGCCGTAGTGGAAGCATTGAAACACCCGTCCAACGAAGTGCGCAAAACCGCTGTAAAAGTGCTCCCACGTACCGCTGCAACCGGAGAAGTATTGCTTACCGCTGACGCATTGCACGACAAAGAGCCTTTGGTAGTGCTGAACACACTCCTGGCATTCTCCGAAATCCCATTGACCCCGCAGATCGAAACGGCTGTACTGGCATTACTGGATACCTATTCCAATGCAGAAGACCGCTGGATGCCGGATGCATTTGCCGCTATCCTGAACTCGCACGACGGGGCATTGCGTCAGAAATACATTGCTCAACGTGTTGCGAAAGCTGGTTCAGCGGGGGCTACCCAGCAGACAGCCGCTGCCAGCCACGCAGATCACTCGGCAATGAACCACGAAGGGCACGGCGCCAGCAAAGTGACGGTACAAGGCACCGCCGACCTCGCGATTACCAACATTACCATCGAGCCTAAAACACCTTATGTACGCGAGTACGCACGGGTAACCATTGAAATTACGAACATTGGCTCCGTACCTGTAACCAAAGAGCAGGTGCCGACGGTGAACGTAGGTATCCGCAGCCGTTCTTTGAATACCAACTACATCAGCCGCCAGCTGACCAACGGCATTGCGCCGGGTGAAACGGTGAAGCTCGTGGAAGGTAACAACGGCCCATGGAAAACCGCATTCGGTTTCACTTCCGACGAAGCCGGCAAAGTGAATGTAACGGCGACTGTGGATGTGGATAACGTGGTTCCTGAAAAGGATGAGAACAAGAACAACACCATGAGCAAGTCGTTCGAAGTGCGTCGCCTCGACCGCCTCTCCGACTTCGCGCTGGAACGTACCGTACGCGGCTATTCGTCCTACGCAAGCGGCGACGATGTGTTGAAGCTCATCCAGACCTCGCAATCGCTCGATCCGCAAGGCCGCAATGCCATTATCAAAGGTATCCTTGGCGCGTGGAACCCGAAACGCAAGGAAACGGCTGACGACGAAGGCAAGAAATTGCTGGCAAGCGTCAAAAGCACGATCCCCGACGATCTGAGCGGCCGCTATACCACCTTGCTGGAATCTTACGGCATGAAGGAGGAAGTCGCTGCCGACCCGAATGTACAGGTCGTGACGATCAAGGCGATTCGCGAAGAAATGAAATTCACTGTCACCGAATTCACCGCGGTGGCCGGCAAAACGGTTGAAATCGTGTTCGAAAACCCGGATGCGATGCAGCATAACATTGTGGTAGGACGTCCCAAGTCTACCGAGATCATCGGCGCTGCTGCCGACAAGATGATCACCGCCAAAGACGGCGCAGAAAAGAATTATGTACCTAATATCCCTCAGGTTTTGGCCGCGACACCGCTCGTAAACCCCGGCCAGACTTACCGCTTGAAGTTTGTAGTACCGGATCAGGTTGGAGACTATCCGTATGTATGTACGTTCCCTGGCCACTGGCGCTTAATGACCGGGGTCATGAAAGTTGTAAAGGAAAAAGGGTTGTAATTCTAAACTGCGTTTAGCCTATGGTTTCAAAACCCATTCAAGTTTAGCGTATAGCTATCAACGTTCAGATTCGCAGGGCATCTAAAATGCCTTTGCGAGTCTGGATGGTTGATTTTAAAACACAAAATGTGCGACGGGTTGTCATAACCCGCCGGAAGGATATTTTTTTACCAATTTTAAAATAGCATTTATTCAATAATTTTTATTAATAAATAATTAGAATAACCAACAAAACCCCAATGCTGTAACAACTACTCACATCTAACTCAGGTTAACAATGAACAACCAAAACAGACGAAACCCCTTCCTGGGGCTTCGCAGGCCCCTTTTTGCCCTTTTGGCAGCGGGATGCCTGTCGCCCCAGGAGGTTTGGGCGGAAAAATTACGCTTCGAACCCGCCGTCACTTACCGGAAACTGGTCGATAAAACAATCACCGGTAAGGTCCTCGATGAGAAAAACAACCCGCTTCCCGGTGTAAGTGTGGTCGTGAAAGGCACCACTACCGGAAGCATTACCGGCGCCGACGGGTCATTTTCATTAAGTGCCGCCGACAATGCCACCACGCTCTCCTTCTCGTTCATCGGCTACACCTCGCAGGAAATCGCGATCGGTAACCGGACCGACATCCAGGTAACATTACTGCCCAGCAGCGAAGAACTCACGGAAGTGGTCGTGGTAGGTTACGGAACGCAATCCCAGGCGACGCTTACCGGAGCCGTGAGCAGCGTGCAGGCCAAAGACCTGATCCGCACCCCCGCTATCGGGACCGCGGATGCACTTGTAGGCCGCGTACAAGGCATTACCGCCCGGAAGGCCGATGCCCGCCCCGGTGCCGCTACCACTATTCAAATCCGGAATATGGGTACTCCCCTGTTCGTCATCGATGGCGTGCCTTCCGATGCCGCTTCTTTCAATAACCTCGGACAAAACGATATTGAAAGCGTTTCGATCCTGAAAGATGCTTCCGCGGCCATTTACGGACTACGGGCTGCGAACGGGGTGGTTTTGGTCACGACCAAAAGAGGCAAGGCAGGCGACGGGACGAAGATCAGCCTGTCGGGTTATTATGGCTTACAAAACTTCACGCGCTACCCCAAGCCTGCCAATGCGTACCAGCACATGCGCGGGCTCGTGGAATCGGACGTAAACCAGGGCCGCACGCCGTCCATTACCCCCGCGGAACTGGAAAAATGGCGCGTCGGTACGGAAAAAGGTTACCAGAGTTTCGACTACTACGACATGGTGATGCGCCCGAATGTACCCCAGTATTTCGGTAATGCGAGTGTGCAGGGCGGCAGCGAAAAGATGAACTACTTTCTGTCGATCAGCCACCTGAACCAGGATGCATTGATCCGTGATTACAACTTCAAGCGGACCAACATTCAGGCCAACATCGAAGCAAGCCTTACCAAAGGTTTGAAAGTGGGAACGCAGATCAGCGGCCGCATCGAAAACCGGTTCCAGGTGGGTGTGCCGGGTCTGGACGATTACTTCAACCCATTCCTCAGTATTTTCACCATGTGGCCCACGGAGCGTCCTTATGCGAACGACAATCCGAAGTACATCAACCAGACCCACAATGTGAACGTCAACCCGGCTACGTATAAAAAAGACGTGACTGGCTACATCGACGAGATCTGGCGTAATGTGAAAGGAAACTTCTATGCCGAATACGATTTCAAATTCGGCCTGAAAGCAAAAGGAACCTACTCTTACGCATTCACCAACTTCGATTTCGACGGTTTTGAATACACGTACGACGCCTATACCTACGACGCCAAGAACGACACTTACAATGTGGTACCGGGTGGCGGTAATCAAAACCCCTGGCGCGAACGCCGGAAACGCAACATCGTCGACCGGTTTGCGCAATTGCAGCTGAGCTACGCCAAGACATTCGGAAACCACGACATTTCGGCGGTGGCCGCCTACGAGCGTTCCGACAATGTGAATACTTACCTGGTCGTTCACACCGTTCCGCCGAACAACTACATTCCGCTGATGTCGTTCGCGAACCAGGACTTGCTTATCGACGAATGGAGCACCGAAGCACGGGCGGGTTATGTAGGCCGTATCAATTATGATTTCAGACAAAAATACCTGCTCGAACTCGTAGGCCGCTATGACGGATCGTTCCTGTACGCACCGGGCAAACGGTACGGTTTCTTCCCCGGCGTTTCGGCAGGATGGCGTATTTCGGAGGAGAGTTTCTTCAAAGGCAAGCTGGAAAATGTATTCAGCAACCTCAAACTCCGCGCCTCGTACGGACGCACGGGTAGCGACCGCCTGAGCAACGATGCATTCCTGGTGGCGCCTTTCAGCTATTTGCCGGGCTACAACTTCTTGCAGGGAAGTGCCATTTTCGATGGCAACTACACCATTGGCGTTCGCCCCAGAGGCTTGCCGATCACCACGCTTTCATGGATCACCAATATTTCCACCAACATCGGTCTCGACTTCGGTCTGATGGATGGAAAGCTGAGTGGCCAGTTCGATATTTTCGAAAGAAAACGCGAGGGCCTGCCAGCCGCCCGCTACGACGTGCTGCTGCCTTCCGAAGTAGGTTACTCATTGCCGAACGAAAACCTGAACTCTGACACGCACCGTGGTCTGGAAGGGGTTTTGACCTACAAAAGCTCGGTAGGACAGGTGGATTATACTTTGAGTGCCAATGCGACACTGTCGCGCCGTCGTGACCTGGACTTTTACAAACCGCGTTTTGGGAATTCGTTCAACGAGTACCGCGATTCGTTCGTAGACCGCTGGGGCAATATCAACTGGGGCTACCAGGTAGTAGGCCAATTCCAGTCCATGGAACAGATCGAAAGCCACAAAGTGGATAACGACGGCCAGGGCAACCGCAGCCAGCTGCCGGGCGACTTCATTTACAAGGATGTGAATGGCGACGGCATTATCAACGGCCTCGACGAACGTCCGATCGGCTACGCGGAAGGTGCCAACCCATACCTCAGCTTCGCATTGAACGGAAGTGTTTCCTACAAAGGTTTCTCGATGTTCTTCGATTTCGCAGGGGCATCCTTGCAAAGCTTCCAGCGCAACTGGGAGTTGAAAATCCCTTACCAGAACAATGGTACCTCGCCGCATTTCATGCTCGAAGACCGCTGGCACCGCGAAGATCCGTTCGATCCGAACAGTAAATGGATCGCTGGCACCTACCCGGCCATCCGCAAGGACAACACCAGCCACGTGAACTTCCGGAAGAGCGATTTCTGGATCACCAACGTGCGCTACATCCGCCTGCGCAACATCGAGTTCGGTTATTCTTTCGACCAGAAAATCGCTAAAAAACTGGGACTCTCCGCATTGCGCATCTATGTGAATGCCTCCAACCTCTTCTCGATCGACAATGTGAAGAAGTACGAGATCGACCCGGAAATTTCATCGGGTAATGCATTGGTATACCCGCAGCAGCGCTTGTTCAACGCAGGTTTTAACCTCACTTTCTAAAAACCGGTTATGAAAAAACTATCTCTTAAAATATTCGTTTCTGCTTCCATGCTCGTTTTCGCCGGCTGCAACGACTGGCTCGAACGCAAACCGCAGAACATCATCCTGGAAGAACAGGTCTGGAACGACCCCAAAATGATCACCGGGCTTCTGGCCAACTACTATGACCGCCTCCCGGCGCATACATCGCTCACCACCGGCTGGGCCGAGTTTGCCGCCTACGACGAAGCCATGTGGTCCAACAACGACGACGGCCGCAATAATATCATCAACTACTCATTCGACCGCTGGCGGCTTTGGGATTACGGCCTGATCCGTGACATCAACCTTGCATTGGAAAGCATTGAAACCCACGCTGTGAAACTTTCTGATGCCCAGAAAGCGCAATTCAATGCAGAGCTACGTTTCCTGCGCGCCTATACGTATTTCGAGCATGTAAAGCGAATGGGCGGTATCCCCCTCGTGACCAAACAGCTGGTTTACGATTTCAGCGGCGATCCTTCTCCTTTGCAGCAGGCCCGCAACAAGGAGGAAGAAGTATACGACTTCATCGCCAGCGAGCTCGACGCAGTGAAAGATCAGCTGGGCAATGGCTCCAGCAACACCCGTGCCAACAAGTTTACGGCATTGGCCGTCAAGAGCCGTGCTATGCTTTACGCAGCCTCCATTGCGAAATACAACAGCCAACTGGCATCACCGATTACGACCCCAGGCGGCGAAGTGGGTATCCCGGCGGCTCGTGCGAAGGATTACTATGCCAAATCGCTCGCGGCCTCGCAGGAAATTATTAACAGCGGAAGCTATGAGCTTTACAAAACCAATCCAGACAAGGGTGCCAACTTCTATGAGGCCATTACCAAGAAAAGTGCGAATCGCGAGGTGATCTGGGCACAGGATTTCCTGGTGAGCAAGGATAAGCGCCATGGCTTCACATACGACAACATCGCTCGCAATGTGCGGGAGGATAACCTTTCGTCGTCGTCGATTACGCCGTCGCTGAACCTCGTGGAGGACTACGAATACCTGGACGGGACTTCGGGAGAACTAAAAAACCGCAATGCCGGCAACACGGATTACATCTACTACGACAAGTTGCAGGATATTTTTGCCAACAAGGATGCGCGTCTGTATGGAACGGTTATCTACCCAGGCACGAGCTTCCGCGGAACCGAAGTACAGATCCAGGCAGGCGTGAAAGTCTGGGACGGTGCCACCAATGCATTCAAAACCGTTGAATCGAACGTTCTCGGTTCGACCTATGAGGATGGCGGCCTGCTTACCGGCTCATCCGGCCCGCAGCGGTCACAGACGGAGGTTTCCAACACGGGCTTCTACCTCCGCAAATTCGTCGATCAAACCGCCATGTCGAGTACCCGCGGTATCCGCAGCGATATGTGGTGGGTGAGGTTCCGACTAGGAGAAATTTACCTGAATGCCGCCGAAGCCGCGCTGGAACTGGGTCAGGCTGCGGATGCATTGAAATACACCAACACCTTACGCGAACGTGCCGGTTTCCCTGCCAACAGCTTAAAAACCGTGAACCTCGAAAAACTGCAAAACGAACGCCGTGTGGAGCTGGCATTTGAAGACCACCGGGTTTGGGATTTGATGAGATGGCGGATCGCACATGAAGTCTGGAATGGGAACTCCTCGAATGCGGATGCGGTCATATACGCGCTATACCCGTACCGCGTCGTGCGCCCAGGCCACGCAACGCATGGAAAGTATATTTTCGACAAGCTTGTAGCTCCTCGTTTCCGCGCTCCACGGTTCTTCCAGATGGGCAATTACTATTCGTCCATCGCGCAAGGTGTGATCGACAACAACCCGAAAATCGTCCGTAATCCATTCCATTAATCCCGAAAGCAATGAAATCAACAATCATACAAAGCATTCCCGCACTGCTGCTGGCATTGATGACCGGCCTTTCTGGATGTGAAAAAGATAACCGCACCGAACCGAAATCGGTACTTAAAGGACGAGTCGTGTACGAAGGACTTCCCATAGGCGTCCGGTCAAATGGCGTCCAGCTGGAACTTTGGCAGCACGGCTACCAGCTTTTCACCAAAATACCGGTAGGCGTGGCACAGGACGGCACATTCTCCGCCTCGCTTTTCGACGGCAACTACAAACTCGTGCGCCTTCGCGGCAATGGCCCGTGGACCGACAATACCGACTCGATTGATGTCGAACTGAGAGGTTCGAAGGAGATCGACGTGCCGGTTAACCCTTATTTTGTCTTCAAAAATGAGGTGTATTCCAAAGGCGAAGGCAAGGTTTCCGCGACATTCAATATACAACAAGTAGCCACCGGCCGTACGCTCGAACGGGTAAACCTGTACATCGGCACCACCACGATCGTCGACCCGGGCAACAACGTCGGCAATGCGCAGGAAGTGGCCGCGAACATGACCGATTTATCCAAACCGGTGACGCTGACTGTCAACATTCCCGCCAACCTCACGTCACGCGAGTACATCTATGCGCGTATAGGTGTGAAGAGCTCGGGTGTCGGCGAGATGCTTTTCGGCATGCCGCAGAAGATCATGCTGAAATAATGAGACAATTCATTTTCCTGCTATTCATCCTGGGCGCGCAAGTTGGTCGCGCCCAGGATTCCTTGCAAAGCAACATCCCTGTCCACGATCCGGTGATGATCCGGCAGGACGGGGTTTACTATGTTTTCGCCACGGGACGCGGCATTAGCATGTGGTCGTCGAAGGATATGCTACACTGGAAGAAGGAACTGCCGGTTTTCAGCACCCCGCCGGATTGGGCCATCGAGGCGCCATTTATTTTCAAAAAATTTGATTATTTCTATCTGTTTGCCTCCTATGATTATTGTTGCCGGGGTGAAAAAAGCACCTATAAAATGCGCGTAGGCCGCTCCAAAACACTCACCGGCCCCTACTTCGACCGCGACGGCCTACCGATGACGCAAGGCGGCGGTACATTATTACTCGAAGGTAATGCCGATTGGCATGGCGTGGGGCACAATGCGGTTTGCAATTTTGACGATGTAGATTACCTGGTTTTTCACGGGTATGATGCGAAGGACAAAGGCAAATCAAAGTTGCGTGTCGAGCGGTTGGCTTGGGAGAACGGATGGCCGGTTTTGCGTTTGAAATGATGTTACATTCCTAGCGGATTTCCGACGCGTGATGGCGGGGTCTTTGCTATCAATATTACATCGCTACGCGATTTGGAGCGCCTCAAATGCCCCCACCTAAATGCCGTCAGGCATGAAATATGGGTAGCAAATGAAACATGGGCGCCACGATAGAATGCCGTAGGCATGTAACAACAAATAGCATGTCAGCATATCTATGGTATCTGAAAAATACAATAAGTCGATTAAAAACACCTTCGGCATGAAGCATTAACCAACCTTCCTGCGTATATTTAATATTATGAAAGTCGTACAATTCACTATACCCGTTTCCCGCGAAAGTACAATTGTTGTTCAGGAGGAAAAGCTACCGCATTACTACCCGCATTTGCACCGCCACCGGGAGGTACAGATCGAATGGGTGGTGGAAGGTTCGGGAATCCTGGTCGCGGGGAATTACATGCAGCGGTTCGAATCCGGCGACATTTACATTATCGGGGCCAACCAGTCGCACATTTTCAAGAACGACGAGTCCTACTTCAATCCCGACGAACCCAGGCAGATCCATTCCGTTTCCATCTTTTTCGACCCGAATTATTTATCCCAAAATATCCTGAGCCTGCCGGAAATGGCCAATATCCGGAAATTCGTCAACGGGGTGCATAATGGCTTCCAGATCCCGGAAGAGGCACGCGAGGCAGTGCAGAAGATCATTTCGGAGATCATTCACCACAAGGAAAGCCAGCGGGTAGCGGCATTTATCAAGCTCCTCTACCAGTTCTCCACCACCCGCGACCTAAAACCGCTCGCGACAAGCAACAGCGAGCAAGTCATTTCCGAAGTCGAGGGGATCCGCATGGACCGCATTTTCCAGTACCTCGTCACCAATTACAAGCGGCACATTTCCCTCGCCGAAATCTCCGAAATCGCCAACCTCACCCCCCAGGCATTCTGCCGGTACTTCAAGAAACACACCGACAAGACGTTCGTCAGCTTCCTCAACGAAGTACGCATCAACGAAGCCTGCAAAATTATCCTTTCGGGCAAGTTCGACAGCTTTTCGGATATCTGTTACCAGACTGGCTTCGACCACGTGACCAACTTCAACCGCGTGTTCAAAAAGACGACCGGTATGTCGCCGGGGGAATATCAGAAGGGTTTCAGGGATATTTAGGCGTCGTGAGTTGTTGGGGGAGAGTCAAGTGGTAGTCATGAATAGTCAGGTCGTTGTCAGGAATATTCGGGAATAATCAGGTGGCCCCGCCGGGGCCGGGCGTCGTGTGATGCAATTCATTCCTAGAAACAGGAAACCGCTCCGCAGTCGCACTTCTGCCATTTAAATATCCATCTGCTGCTTGGTCACATAACTGCGAACCGCAAGGCCATGGAATGGCCGCCTGTTTATAGCAAACAATACAATAACGTCGTTTCGGCTCCATCGGAGCCTCCTGCCACACCAATGCCCAAATACCTTCCCGACCATTTAACAACCGTTTAAATCCACATATTATCCCTCGAATTGGCTAAATTGGGAACGGATTACCTATTCTCATAAACCGTTCTTTTGAAAAACACCCCTGCAACCGCCTGGCAAATCTGGATCGATACAGGCGGGACATTTACCGATTGCCTGGCCATTGATCCGACCGGGACCAAAACGCGCATCAAAGTACTCAGTTCCAGTTGCCTCCGCGGTCGCATTACGGAGAAACTAACCCATAATACTTACCGGTTCGAGGCTTCCTGGCCGTACGACGGCGATCTTTTCAAAAACTATACATTCAAACTGCACGGCCACGAAACGCCTACCCGGGTTGCAAACATTGACCGGCAGCAGCATACCATCACATTAGCCGACGATCTCGCATTCGACCGGCCGGCTGATTTTGAAATCACCACCGGGGAGGAAGCGCCCATTCTAGCCGCCCGGCTACTGACCCTCACACCGCTCGATCAACCGCTTCCAGCCATCGCCATGCGACTGGGCACCACGAAAGGTACCAACGCATTGCTCGAACGGAAAGGTGCCAAGACCCTGCTCGTCGTTACGAAGGGATTCAAAGATTTGCTCTACATCGGCAACCAGCAGCGGCCATCGCTTTTTCAACTCAATATCCCGGAACCGAAATTGCTTTACAGCGAAGTGCTGGAAATAGAGGAGCGCCTGGACGCGCAGGGAAATGTGATTCATGCGCTCGAATCAGCGAATTTAAATACCGGCAAAGGACCTACTGATTACAAGTCAGTTGCCCTGTCTCTCTTGCATTCTTACCAAAACCCGGACCATGAATCGCAGCTCACCGCATGGTTCCGGGATCATGGTGCAAAATACATATCCGCATCATCCAGCCTGTTTCCGTTTTCGCATTACTTGCGCAGAACGCAAACGGCGGTGGTGAATGCCTACCTCGATCCGATCCTCGACCAATATCTGACCAATATTCGCCGTACACTAAACGGTGGCAGCCTTCAAGTAATGACCAGTACCGGCAGCCTGTCGGAAGTGAGCGGTTTCCGTGCGAAGGACAGCTTGCTGAGCGGACCAGCCGGAGGAATGGTGGCGGCGACCAATTTTGCCCAAAAACTGGGTTTTACCAAAGCGATTACCTTCGATATGGGCGGCACCAGCACCGATACCGCGCTGATCGACGGCCAGCCGGAGCTGAAATACATTACAGAGATTGACGGCATCGAATTCCACAATCCCACCCTCGCTATCGAAACCGTGGCGGCAGGCGGCGGTTCTGTCTGCTGGTTTGATGGCTTTTCATTGCAAGTCGGCCCCGAAAGTGCGGGGGCCTCGCCCGGCCCCGCCTGCTACGGTGCCGGCGGGCCGTTGACGGTCACAGATGTAAATCTGCTGTTGGGCAAGCTGGAAACATCGAAATTTAGTATCCCGATTCATGCGGATGCGGCAATGGCGAGGCTGAATGAACTCCGAAGCGGCATTCAATTCCAAACCGGCAACTTGCTCAGCTACCAGGAAATCCTCACCGGTCTCGAAAGCATTGCCAACGAGAAAATGGCCGACGCGATCCGCAAGATTTCCGTCGAAAAAGGCATTAACCCCAATGCATTTGCCCTGATAACATTTGGCGGCGCGGGAGGCTTGCACGCGTGCCAGCTGGCCGAACTCCTCGATATGAGCACGGTGTTGCTGCCTTACGACGGCGGACTTTTCAGTGCGGCGGGCATTGGCGAGGCGCTCATCAGCACCATTGTCTCCAGGCAGATCCTGCTACCCTGGGCGGAAGCGGCGAAAAGCATTCACGAATGGCAGGAGGTTTTGGAAAAACAGGCCACCGAGATGCTCCGAAACCAGGGTATCGAGGCTTTTGAAACCGTATTCTACCATGTTTACCTGCGCTTTGCCGGCCAGGAAAACACTGTCGAAATCTCCTTCTCCGGCGATGCTACACTCGCTGTTTTTGAAGAAACCTATCGTGCACAGTTCGGTTATTTCCCTGCCAACGCGGTGGTGGAACTCGAAAGCATTAAGCTGAAAATGCAGGAGCGCGGACCAGTTATTGCACCATTAGCGATTATCGAAAACGGGCCGAAAGTGCCGCATGCAGGCATTAGCAAATCATTTTTAAGTGATTTAAAACAACCCGAAACGGCTGTTTACGAATGGGATGATCTCCACCCCGGCGATCAGCTGGAAGGACCGTCCATCTTGCTCAACAATACTTCTACGACCTATTTGCCAATAGGCTGGAAACTGGTCGTCCAGCACGGCCTCGACGCCATTGCCTGGAAAACCGAGGCTACGCAAGCACGCTCACAAACCCAAAGCGAGGAAGTGGCATTGCAGCTTTTCACCAACCGTTTTAAAGCCATAGCCGATGAAATGGGCGTTCAGTTGCAGCGCACGGCGTTTTCGGTCAATGTCAAAGAGCGCCTCGATTTCTCCTGCGCATTGCTCGACGCCGACGGCGAGCTCCTCGTGAACGCGCAGCACATTCCCGTGCACCTGGGCAGCATGGGCATCTGCGGGCGCCTTGTGCGCGAGGCTATCGCCATCGGGCCGGGCGATGTGGTGATTACCAACCATCCGCAATACGGCGGGTCGCATTTGCCCGATATTACGCTGATCGCCGGGGTGTTTACGGAGGATCAGACTTGCGTAGGCTACGTGATCAACCGCGCGCATCATGCCGAAATCGGCGGTAAAACGCCCGGCTCGATGCCGCCGGATGCCGTTTGTCTGGCGGAAGAGGGCGTGGTGATTGTGCCGCAATACCTGGTAAAGGCGGGCGAGTTCCAATGGGAAGCGCTGCGGGCGCTGTTTACCGGCGGCCCTTACCCTACCCGGTCGTTCCTGTCCAACGAAGCCGATATCATCGCGGCATTGTCGGCATTGAAAAAAGGCAGTTCCCAACTGCTGAAACTGGTGGAAAACCACGGGCTGGAAACCGTTCGGAAATATATGGGTATGCTGAAACAAACCGCCGTTTCGCAGCTTCGGTCCGCATTGCAGCCATTACAGGGCAAGGTTTTCGAAGCCTCGGAGCTACTGGATGACAATCATCGGATAGCTTTAAAAATTACCCTATCCGATAGTAAGCAGATTTTCGATTTTGCCGGCACGTCAGACGTCCATCCGAATAACCTGAATGCGAATATCTCCATTCTGTACAGCGCTATTCTGTATGTGCTGCGGCTTTTGGTGGATAAGGAAATTCCGCTCAATGATGGCTTAATGCAGGATGTGGAAATCAAACTACCGGAAAACAGCTTCCTCCACCCCCGGTTTTCCGACGATCCGTGGCAATGCCCGGCGGTGGTGGGTGGAAATACGGAGGTGAGCCAACGGCTGGTCGATACTTTACTGAAAGCATTCGGCCTCGCCGCTTGCAGCCAGGGCACGATGAACAACTTCCTTTTCGGGAATGCGCAATTCGGCTATTATGAAACCATCGGCGGCGGTGTGGGCGCCGGCAACGGGTTTCAGGGCCGCTCGGCGGTGCATCAGCACATGACCAATACCCGCATTACCGATCCCGAACAGTTGGAACGGAAATATCCCGTGCGGCTGCTGGAATTTGGAATCCGGCACGGGTCCGGCGGCGCGGGGCGTTGGCGCGGCGGCAATGGCATCGTGCGGAAGCTGGAATTTCTGGCACCATTGCAGGTGACATTGCTCGGGCAGCACCGGCGGTATGCCCCTTACGGAATGGCCGGGGGCCACGATGGTGCTTGCGGGCGACATTTGCTTTTCTCAAATGGCTCGACTAGTGAATTGCCGGGAGTTTGTAGTCTGGAAGTGCAAGCGGGGGATATTCTGACTATCGAAACGCCTGGTGGCGGGGGATACGGCGTTTAAAATTTAAAATATGTCAAAAAACAAAAACGCCCTGCTAGGCGCGGCATTCCTCATGGCTACCTCCGCGGTGGGCCCCGGCTTTCTGACTCAGACGACCGTCTTCACCGAAAAACTGGCGACCAGCTTCGGCTTCATTATCCTGCTATCGATATTGATCGACCTAGCCGTTCAGTTCAACATCTGGCGGATCATCACCGTCTCCGGTAAACGTGCCCAGGATCTCGCCAATGACCTTCTCCCCGGCCTTGGCTACCTGCTCGCATTCCTGATCGTCGGCGGCGGATTGGCTTTCAATATAGGTAATGTCGCGGGTGCGGGATTGGGCATAGAAGCCATGACGGGCGTGAGCGTGCAAACCGGCGCCATCGTCAGCGCCGCCATTGCGATCGGTATTTTTCTGTTCAAAGAAGCCGGCAAGGCCATGGACAGTTTTGCCAAAATCCTCGGTTTCGTCATGATCGCCCTCATTCTCTACGTCGCATTTACCTCTCACCCGCCATTGAGCAGTGCGATCCAGCACACCTTTTTCCCCGAAAAATTCGACGCCGTCGCCACCCTCACGCTCGTGGGCGGTACCGTGGGCGGGTACATATCCTTCGCAGGCGCGCACCGCCTGCTCGACTCCGGCGTGCGCGGCGAAAGCGCATTAGGGGAAGTCAACCGCGGCGCGTCTACCGGCATCCTCATCACGGCATTGATCCGCTACCTGCTATTCCTGGCTACGCTCGGCATTATCCTCGCCGGCGCAAGCATCAACCCCGAAAACCCAGCGGCTTCGGTATTCGAAAATGCCGCCGGGACGTTCGGCAGGCAGCTTTTCGGGCTCATGATCTGGGCAGCTGCCATTACCTCGGTGGTCGGCGCGGCTTATACTTCCATCTCGTTCCTGCGGTCGTTTCATCCCTGGATCGAGCGGAATCAGTCGTACTTCACCATCGGCTTTATCCTTGTCTCCACCGTCATTTTCCTGCTCGTCGGCCGGCCTGTAAAAGTGCTGGTGTTTGTGGGTACATTAAATGGATTCGTATTGCCGATCGCCCTTGCCATTCTGCTCGTAGCAAGCCGCAAGCAGCGGCTAATGGGCAGTTACCGACATTCGATACCACTCCAGATCGCCGGCTGGGCCGTTGTGCTCATCCTGCTCGCCATGGGTTTTAATATATTCTAAAACTGCACAATCCGCGCTCCTTAACCATGAAGAAAATACTTCTCCTGGCCCTTTCATTAATCGCAGCAAACACGATCCGCGCCCAGCAACCACGCGAGTTGGTCATTAAAATCAATACTAAAAACAAAGCCCAGAAGATCGACAACTTCGGCGCCGCCGGGGCGTGGTTTACCGAAGGCATTGCCAAAAACTGGCCCGCCCAAAACCGCGAGCAAATGGCTCAGTGGCTTTTCAGCAAAGAATTCGACGTCAATGGTAATCCAAAAGGCATCGGGCTTTCGGCCTGGCGTTTCAACATCGGCGGCGGTACGGCAGAGCAGGGCGACAGCTCCGGCATTACCGATTTCCGCAAACGCCTGGAATGCTTCCAGAGGCCTGACGGCACCTACGATTGGTCGAAACAGGCCGGTTATGTATGGTTTACCAAAAAGGCCAGGGAGTATGGCGTCGAAAACCTCATTGCATTCTCGAATACGCCGCCGGTACAGTTTACCAGGAACGGCCGGGGCTACAAGACCGATAAGGACTACATTTCAAACCTGAAACCGCAACATTACGGCGACTACGCAGGCTTCCTTGCTACGGTTTTGAAGCATTTCGACGACGAGGGTTTGCATTTCAATTACATCAGCCCCGTCAACGAACCACAATGGGACTGGTACCACGCGCCCGGACAAGGTGCCAAGCAGGAAGGCAGCCCCTGGCGTAACGACGAAATCGCGCACATCGCCAAAGCCCTCGACAGCGCATTGACAGCCACCCGCTCCACCTCCAAAATCCTGCTCACCGAAGCCGCGCAACTCGATTTTCTGTATACTGGAAAAGGTAACGCTACCCAACAAACGCAAGCCTTTTTCAATCCAAAAAGCAAACTGGCATTGACCAATTTGCAACACCTTCCGCGCCTCGTCGGCGGCCACAGCTACTTCACCGATAAGGGCGACAGCGCCCGCATCGCCATCCGCCGCCACGTAGCCGATACCACCGCTAAATACGGCGCCACCTTCTGGCAAACCGAGTACTCCATGCTCGCCGACGGTTACCGCGAAGGCAAAACCGGCCGCATCCCTGCCATCGACTGCGCACTGTTCCTCTCCAAAGTCATCCACGACGACCTCGTATACGGCAACGCCGCCGCCTGGCAGCTCTGGAACAGCTGGGAACCCGGCAACCCCGATTTCGACACCCGCTACTACCTCATCGCCCTCGCCCCTTCCTCGCCCGAGTACGTGGACGGCACCATCACCGCCACTAAAAACCTGTGGGCCATGGGCCATTACAGCCGCTTCATCCGCCCCGGAATGCACCGGCTGAATATCGAACGCTCCGACAAACTCACCAGGGAACAAATCGCGCAGGATATGATGGTTTCCGCTTATGCGAATGAGAAGCAAATGGTGATGGTGGCTGTTAATTATGGGAATGACGAACGGGTTCTGAAGCCGGAGGTAAGCGGGTTTAAAGTAAAAGGTGCGGAGGTTTACCTGACTACCGGGGAGAAGGGGGTTGATATGAAGCGTTCGAAAGCTGGGAGTTTAAAGAATGGCGTAACGATTCCGGGGCGTGGGCTGGTGACGGTGGTTTTAGAGAAATAGTTTACAATTATCAGGAAGCTCCTCCGGAGCTAAAAATCGACACAAAAACCTATTTCCTATAAACAGGTAGCCACTCTGTGGCTTTCGTCCCGGAGATTTTTAAATGTTCTGCCAATGCCGCAGAGCGGCTACCTGTTTATAGCTTTACATTAGTCATCTTTTTTTTTGCGGCTCCTGAGGAGCCTCCTGCCTACATATAGTGACTTCAAATCATCTCCTCCCGCATCCCAAACTCCCGCATTTTCCGCAGTAACTACAAAGTCTCAACCGTTCAAACGAATGAGAAATGAATAAGTGGCTGGTTTTGGTTATCAAGCAATTTGAACTGGCACCAGCAGAAGAGTTAACTTTACATTCCATACTTCAAAAATACCTGCGGTGCATGAAGGTCGGCCTCGGGTCGTTGAGGGGTATCCCTCTTAGTGTACATGTGGGCATTTTCTAAATATTGCCAGTCTGACCCGGAGCTGGTAGTCCAACTAGTTTTCGCTAAATTCAGATATTGAACCAACAAGAGTGCATGCCATGAAAACTAAGAATGCAGATTTGAGAGAATTAAGAGAAGAGGTTTCATCGGAATCATCGCGAAACATCGATTTTGAAAATATGCTGAGGGCATTGCTCGAAAATCCATGCGACGAAAATCTTGATTTGATAAACAGGATCAGGGCTAATTTTGCCGGATCCAGTACGGCAATCGAAGACATTATCGCTAAACTCCAATCCCTTACCTGGACACTCCGTGAGCCGACGGTTGACGATCTGAAGTCTGTCGCCGATCTCATATTTCTTGGCCGACAGCTTGTTAGAGGCACGGCATCCATCATCAACTCCTATCAGCCACTTTGGCAAAAAGGGGTTATTATCACCGAAACCCGCGAATTCCAAGAAGTTAGTGAACACCTGACCGAAGTGCTCGACGATATCGAATCTGTTTATTTCAAACTACCAAACCTTCCCGGGTTTAATGACACCACACACGAACTCGAATCACTGTAATGATCGAATCTATTGTATTGAGATATTTAAGAAACAAGTAGAAAAATTAAGAAAGAACAACTCGTACAAGGACATAGACCAACTCCTTTTCCAATTTCTGAACGGCAAGAAGGTCGATCACTTCCGGACCGGAACGCTCCTCAATAAAAGTCTGACCCATCCGTATATCAAGCATGACATCGGAGGGAGAAGCGGTTACCGGATGTACTATCTCGCTGTAATCATCCGGGAATGTATTTATCTGGCATACATTCATCCTAAAACCGGGAGCGAGGGAGCATCAAATACTACGAATGAAGTACGAAGTGAGTTATACAAACTTGTAACAGATGCTATCAAGAATGGACCATTATATCATGTAAGACTAGGCGAAAAGCATATTGAGTTCGAACCGGTGAAAGTTTCCTAAAACGCCCCTCTACCGATCCTCCAAATCACTATCCAATTCCCAGATTTCATACTTGGTGATCGTTTCCTCTTCTTTATTACCCTTGGCAGTCGTGGCGCGACTTAATTTGAGATACTTCGGCCATCCAGAGTCAAGGTCCATCACAATGGTGGAGAAAGTATCCATTTCCATGTTCAGGTTTGCCATTTGGTCCTCCTGCTTTTTGTCGGCTTGCAAGCCGGATTCTTCCCGCGTCTTTTTGAGGAAAGCGGCATAGTCCTTAGCGAATTGCTCCATATCCCCAAATTTTTCCGCATCGAATTGTGCCATTCCCAGCGTATCAAGTGCCGCGACGTACAGGTAGCAATCAAACTGAATCGGCTTCTTCATCAATGGATGGGGAATGGCTTCCTGAAAATTCAGCGTATCGTTGATTCCCGTCCGGTAGCCATGTACGCCGTGAAACTGGGCAATGAATGTCTCGTACATACGACTGAACAGTATACGCCCGTTTGCCGTCATATCCAGCACCGTTGTAAATACTCTTTGCTCCGCCTCATTGTTGGCCTTAAATGCCGCCTTATTCTTCTGTCTGATTATATTCATCAGCGCTTCCAGCTTTCCTTCCACTTCCGCCCGATTCTTAAAGGATTCAAATGTACCGTTGGCATCAGTGGTATAATGTAAGGTCAAATCTTCATCCCGAATATTCAGACGTGCTATATCACTATCGCCGACACCGGAGCTTGCAAGCTTGTTTTCCACTATCTTGAAAGTAAGATCGTAGGAATCTGCGGTCGAATCGGTCACAGAAAACTCAACAATGCAGTCCATGATCTTTTTCTCGGAAGTCAGGCTATCGCCCTTATATCGCTTATCGCGCTTATAAGCCCGAAACTTCTTCTGCTCACCCTTTTTCCAATAAGCAACTACCTGCACCGTGCCGACGGTAGTATCCCTGGAAACCCAGCGTACATCACTGATTTCCTGCCCGAAGGCAATGTTTATTGAACACAAAAAGGCAATGACAAAAGTGAATTTTGAAAGTGGTTTCATAAGGAGGTGAGTAGATAAATCTTCGGTTACCGAAACTACGCTTTAAATGCCACTTATTTCTGCATCGCAGTTCGCCCGCTAAAATTTCATTCAAAAAACTTGCGCAACCAAAAAGTTGCATATATATTTGCAACCATCAAGTTGCATATTTCGATCGAGTATGAAAGGAGATATTTTCCAGGCAATTGCGGACCCTACGCGGAGGGCCATTCTGGTGCTCATCGCGGCGCAGTCCATGACGCCGAATGCCCTGGCAGAACATTTTGATACTTCCAGGCAGGCGGTCTCGAAGCACATCAAGGTACTCACCGATTGTGAGCTGCTCACGCAGAACAAAGTCGGGAGGGAGATTCACTATTACTTCAATCCGGTCAAAATGAAAGAGTTCGACCACTGGTTGACACAGTTCAAAAAGCACTGGGAAGACCGTTTCAATCAATTAGATCAACTTTTAATCAACCTAAATTCCGATTCAGATGAAAACTAGCTTGGTAATGCATTTTTCGGTAGACAAGGTGAACAACCGTATCAACGTGGAACGGGAATTTGCCGCCCCAGTGGGGAAAGTTTGGGCCGCCTGGACGCAGCGCGAATTGCTCGACCAATGGTGGGCGCCGCGCCCGTGGAAAGCGCGCACGAAGTCGATGGATTTCCGCGAAGGTGGCCGGTGGCTTTATGCGATGGTCGGGCCCGAAGGCGAAGAGCATTGGGCAATAGCGGATTACAAGACGATCAATGCACAGAAAAGTTACTCGGCAATCGACGCATTTTGCGACGAAAACGGGGTGATCAACGAGGAATTCGCACGTTCGACCTGGACCAATACTTTCACTGAAGCCGATGGCAGCACGACCGTCTCGGTCGTGATTCAGTATGATAAATATGAGGACATCGAGCAAATCATGCAGATGGGCTTCCAGGAAGGCTTCACGATGGCGTTGGGTAATCTCGACGAGTTGCTGGAAAAATAATCCGTTCACTTCATCAACAAACAATGTAGTTGGCTGACATGCTATACGCCAGCGTAAAAAGTTGGGCGTAGTTTCTAACTACGCCCAACACTTACTCCTGTTTTTATACTTTTTAGTCCTGAACGGCCACTTCCTTCCTCGCTACCATATAATAAACCGGTATCCCCAACAGCACAATAATCAGCCCCGGCCAGGTGTATTCAGGCTTGTAGATAATGAGCAGCACGCAGAATGCGATACCCATGATAATGTAGATGATAGGCAAAAAAGGATAACCGAATGCTTTGTAAGGCCGCGGTGCGTCGGGGCGCTTTTTGCGCAAAATGAATATCCCGATGATCGTGAGCATGTAGAACACCACTACCACGAAGGAAATCATGTCCAGCAAATTGCCATACTTCCCGCTCAGCGCCCACAACGAGGCGATCACGCATTGCAGCCACAGACCGATTTCCGGCACGGCATTCTTGTTCAGTTGCCCTACTTTTTTGAAGAACAAACCGTCTTTCGCCATCGAGTAATACACCCGCGCACCGGACATAATCAGTCCATTGTCACAGCCGAAGGTCGAAATCATGATCATCACCGCGATCACGATCGTACCGGAGTTACCGAATATGACGTGCGAAGCGGTTACGGCCACACGGTCCTTATCCGATGAGGCGATTTCCTGCAAGGAGAGTACGCCGGTGTACATTACATTGGTAAGTACATAAATGACTGTTACAATAATAGTCCCCAATGCAAGGCTCAGGCCGATATTGCGTTGCGGGTTCTTGATTTCCCCAGCGATGAATGTCACGTTATTCCACGAGTCGCTGCTGAAAATGGAGCCTACCATCGATGCGGCAATAGCGCCGAATGCGGCAATGGTGGTATAGGATTCGATGCTGCCGTCGGGCGCGAGCTTGTGCAGGTCCCACATGCCGTCGCCCCAGTTAGCAGCCCATACCTCAGGTTTCATGAAAATCAATCCGAAAACGATGAGGCCGAGAAGGCTCAGGAGCTTGGTTAATGTAAATGTAGTTTGGATGATTTTCCCGCTGTTGACGCCACGTGTATTCGTAAACGTCAGCACTACGATGACGACAATGGACAGTAGCTGGGCGGGACTTATTTTGAGAAAACCGAGATCCAGCGCCACCAGGTCTTCGCTGAATTGCGGGATCAGGTAAGCCGTAAATTTGGCGAATGCCACGGCTACGGCGGCGATAGTGGCGGTTTGGATTACGGTGAAAAAGCTCCAACCGTAGAGAAAGCCGATCAGCGGATTGTAGGCTTCTTTCAGATAAATATACTGACCACCGGCCTTGGGAAACATCGCGCTGAGCTCGCCGTAACTGAGTGCGGCGGTGAGCGTCATGAAACCGGTGATGAGCCACACGAACATCAGCCAGCCCACACTTCCGGTATTGCGCATGATGTCGGCGCTTACAATAAAAATGCCCGATCCGATCATACTGCCGGCTACGAGCATGGTGGCGTCAACAAGACCTAGTGAGGGCTTGAACGAAGTGTTTTCTTGTGGCATAAAGGGTAATAGGTTTTATGAAGTCAGGTGTTAATCTGTGAAAACTACAAAGTATTTGGACTACTCACAATATCCCAGCCCTGCCACGTGCTAAAATGGCCCCAAAATGCCCGTCAACCCCAACTGGACGGCGCCTGTTATTGATATCGCTCCGGGTCGTAAAGCGAAACGTCCACGGAAGGCTTCACACGCTCCGCCAGTTCAGCCACGATTTTCCCGGTTCCCGGTCCGAGGCTAATGCCCATCATACCATGCCCGCCAGCGACGATCAGGTTGCTCAGCTTTTTAGAATAACCCAAATACGGCAAGCCGTCGGGTGAGCATGGGCGGAAACCATACCAGATACGGTCCTTTTGAGGAACAGCCACATGCAGTTCAGGGTAGTATTGCGGAATGGAATTGACGATCCCCTCCACCCTGTTCATATTGATCCGGTTGTTCAGCGGCGCGAGCTCCATGGTACCGCCAAAGCGTACCTGCCCGTTCATGGGCGTCACGGCCACGCGGGCCTCGAGAAGTAACGCAGGGTGAACAAGCGGATGTGCGGAGTTCGGCTCCATGAAGGAGTAGCCTTTGCCGGGCATTACCGGAATGGAAAGCCCGGCCTGCTTCGCGAGTTGTGGCAGCCAGGAACCACCAGTCATTACTACCAAATCTCCCGGGTAAGTTTTGGCAATTGTTTTAACTCTTGTGATTTCCCCGTTTTGCATATCAAAACCGGTAACTTCCGTATTTCTAACGATTTCAGCGCCGAGCTCGGTAATGCTTTTGATCAATCCGTTCACCAATGCCGTCGGGTACAAATGCGCGTCGCAGCGGTAATGCACGGCGCCGGCCACATCGAGTTGAATGCCCGGTTCCAATGCTTGCACCTGCTCGCGGCTGAGCATATCGATATCCAGGCCGAGCTGCTGGCCCTGCTTACCGACGTGTATTTCCTCCTCACCGGTTTTGTCGGATTTATAGAGCATTAATATGCCCTTCTCTTCCAGTCCAAAGTCCAGGTTTTCGTCGCGGGCGAGGTCTTCGTAAAGTCTTTTACTCAACAAATGATAATCACGCAAATGCGGTGCCGCGCGCTCGACGTTGGCTTCGGTCGCGGCCTTCATGAATTTCAGCCCCCATGAAATGAGCGAAAAATCGAGGGACGGCTTTACATAAAAAGGGCTGCGGCTGTTGAACATCCATTTGATACCCTTCGAAACCATACCCGGGGCAGCGAGCGGAATGAAATGGCTCGGCACGATCATACCCGCATTGCCGATGGAGCAATTATCGAACAAATCGCCCTTGTCGAGCAATGTCACTTTCCATCCGCTTTTGAGCAAATAATAGGCCGAAGCCAGACCCGAAATTCCACCACCGATGATGACGGCGCTGCCTTTTTTTGTATTCATTTTGAATGAAATCTTTAAAAACCCTATATCACCTGAAACCCGTATGCGTAAGGGTCTTCCTCGTCGTCGATGAAGATGGTATTATGGCCGGTAATCACCGCCCAGCCTTCGATCCCCGGGATCATGGCCGGCTTATCACCGATGGTCGTTTCTTCTTCCACAGTTCCGATGAATTTGGAACCGATAATGCTTTCATGCACGAAACGGTCGCCTTTTTTGAGCTTGCCCTTCGCGTGCCATTGCGCCATACGCGCGGACGTGCCCGTACCGCACGGGGAGCGGTCGATGGCCTTGTCGCCGTAGAATACCGCATTACGTGCGGTGGAGGTCGGGTCTAATGGCGCGCCGGTCCAGAGGAAATGGCTCAGCCCTTTGATATGCTCGTTTTCAGGATGTACGAATGTGTACTGCTCGTTCATCCGCTGGCGGCACACGCGGCTCCAACTGATGAGCTGGTCGGCCGTATAGTTTTCAATGCCTTTGAAATTCTCCTGCGGGTCCACGATCGCATAGAAGTTTCCGCCGTAGGAAACATCGACCGTCAATGTGCCCAGATCGGGGCATTCCACAGTCAGCTTCTCCGCCGCCAGGAATGATTTGATATTGATCAGTTTAACGGATTTCACCTTGCGGCCTTCCTGCACATATTCGACAAGTACCAAACCCGCAGGTGTTTCGAGGCGCAGCTTGCCCGGTACTTTGGGCGTTACCAGGCCCTCTTCGATCGCAATCGTGACGGTACCGATCGTGCCGTGCCCGCACATGGGCAGGCAGCCGCTGGTTTCGATATACAATACCCCAATGTCGTTGGCAGGATCGATGGGCGGGTAGAGAATGCTGCCGCTCATCATGTCGTGGCCGCGAGGCTCGAACATCAGACCCTTGCGGATCCAGTCGAATTCCCTCAAAAAATGGAGCCTGCGCTCCATCATGCTGTTGCCCTCGAGGAGCGGCCCGCCACCTGCGACTACGCGTACGGGATTGCCGCAGGTGTGGGCGTCGATACAGAAAAAAGTTTTACGCATAATGCTCCCGGGCTGCTGTTACAGCGCCGCTTTGGTTATTTCGTTATCCACCGTCCGCCAGATTCCGAGCGGGTTGGCGTTCTTTAATTCATCAGGTAAAAACTCGTCGGGCCAGTTCTGGAAGCTCAACGGGCGGGTAAACCGCTTGATCGCATCCGGGCCTACCGAGGTAAACTGGGCATTGCTCGACGACGGGAATGGCCCGCCGTGGTGCATCGATTTGCACACTTCAACGCCCGTAGGGAAGTTGTTGAAAATAATGCGGCCGCATTTGTTCTGAATAGCAGCCACCAGTTCCCGGTGCGAAGCCAGGTCGTCGCTCGTCGCCAGCAACGTAGCCGTGAGCTGACCGTGCAGTTTCTCCGTCACCGCCAGTATTTCCTCCGCATTCCGGCATTTGACGATCAATGCGAATGGCCCGAAAACTTCGGTTTGTAGTGCCTCATTGATCAAAAAATCGACACCCGAGACGGTGGCTACCGTCGCGGCACCCTGCCCTTCGGCGGCTTCCGCAGCAGCTACCGCCACCAGTTCCACGCCCGACTGCCCGATCACTTTCTCGCGGTTTCCGCGGTAAGCGACGGCAATACCGGCATTCAGCATCGGCGCGGGCAGGATATTCACAATCTCCTGATTCAATGCTTCGATGAAAGCATCCACAGCAGCGCTGTCTTCGGTGATCAGCAGACCAGGGTTGGTACAGAACTGCCCTACCCCTAATGTCAATGAGCCGGCATATTGCTTCGCCAACTCAGCACCGGCAGTACCCAGCTTACCGGGCAGCAGGAATACCGGGTTAATGCTTCCCATTTCCGCAAACACCGGAATAGGCTCCTTACGCTTGTTGGCCACCTCCACCAATGCCAGACCGGCCCGGTTCGAACCCGTAAAACCGACTGCCTTGATCACCGGATGAGCGACCAATGCCTGCGCTTCCTCGATGGTTTCCGTAAAAATATGCGCGAATGTTCCTTCCGGGAAGCCGCTTTTAGCTACTCCTCGGCTAATGGCATCCGCCATGATCTGCGAAGTCTTAGGATGGCCGGGGTGTGCTTTTACTACCACCGGGCAACCCGCTGCAATGGCGCTGGCCGTGTCTCCACCCGCCGTTGAGAATGCGAACGGGAAGTTGCTCGCCCCAAAAACCGCCACGGGGCCCAATCCCACATTCGTTTTGCGGATGTCCGGCTTGGGCACGGCACGCTGCGGGTTGGCCGTATCGATGCTCGCATCGAGCGAATAGCCTTTATCCACCGCATCGGCATAGCTTCTCCACTGGAAAACCGTCCGGGCTTTTTCGCCGTTCAAACGCGCTTCGGGCAGGTTGGACTCCGCCATGGCCGTCTGGATCAGCTCGGGACCGAGCGCCTCGATCTCGTCGGCAATGGTGTTCATCAATGCAACCCGGCGGCGCAACGCGTAGGCGTTCATGGCTACGAATGCCTCCCGGGCTTTTTCAAGAATAAGGTCTAAATCGGATGAATTCATAATTTGATGTTTTGACAAAAAGGTAACAATCCTGCACAGGGAATCTAACGATGATCCAGCGCATTTTTTGTCAATATTACAGTTATTGGCTGGGTAGAGGCCATCCGGATAACAGGAAACCCCGTCCGGGGTTCAGGATATTTATCTGATCGTCGTTTGCTATAAACAGGTTGCTCCTCCGGAGCTTTCAATGCGGATTGCGGAGCAATCTCCTGTTTATAGCAAACGACGTCTGCGATCGGGCCGGCTCCGGAGGAGCCTCCTGCCGCTACGCCACGTCAGCCGTCAAATTCAAATAATCGGGCAATTCAGGCTGCGTAGCGATGGCCTGGTCGATGATGGCGAGTACTTTCTCGCGCTCCGCACCGTGAAGCGGCAGACGCGGCTCGCGTACATATTCGGAACCGATACCCATTTTGGCAGCGGCCAGTTTGATATTTTGTACGAGTTTGGGATGAATATCCAGTTCCAGCAATGGCAGGTACCAGCGGTAAATCGCCAATGCCTCTTTGTACTGGCCTGCTTTCACGAGGTTAAAGATCGCAACGGTTTCTTTCGGGAATGCATCCACCAGGCCGCCGATTACGCCGTCGGCACCCAGCATTACTTCCTCCATAATCAACGTATCCACACCGCAGAACACGCGGAAACGGTCGCCGAACTTGTTGAACAGGCGTGTTACGTTGCTCACGTCGCGGGTCGATTCCTTGATCGCGTGTACGTTCGGGACCTTCGCGAGTTCTTCGAACATCGGCAGCGTCACCTCGATTTTATAGTCGTAAGGATTGTTATAAATCATGATCGAAAGCGAGACGCTTCCGGCGATGGTCTTGAACCAGTTCACGGTCTCAGCGTCGTCGGCCTTGTAGCGCATCGGCGGCAGGATCATCAGACCGTCTGCACCAATGCTTTCCGCCTCTTTCGCGATGCTTACCGCCTCCGCAGTAGATTGCTCCGCAATACCCAGAACTACCGGCAGGCCAGCAGGAAGTGCCTGTTTAGCATATTTCACCAGCTCCATTTTCTCGGCGCGGGTGAGTGTACTGGCCTCCCCGAGCGAACCGCCTACGATTACCCCGGTAATACCTGCTTCAACCTGCGCTTCGAGGTTCTTGCCGAACAGTTCAAAATCAATCGTATCATCTGATTTGAAAGGCGTCACCAACGCTGGGAAAATGCCGTGCCATGCTTCTTTGTTCATATCCTGCTTATGTTAAAATTTTAGTCCAAAATTAATCCATGCTTCCATGCGGATATTCACATGTTTTAATCAATTCCTTACATATTTTAACATAGTCCCGAAAATCGCCTCAAAGCTTGTTTTCGACAAACACCACTTGCGCCCTGTCGGCCTTTCTGATCTTTTTCAGGAAATCGACCCAGGCGGAAAAATCCTTCGATCCGTAGCGTCCGCCGTTCATTACCACTTTCCTCGCGCAAATGAGCTTGTTGTTCTCATAGGTCGTTTTCAGTTCATAACTACCGAACGCGGAGGCTATCTGAAATGCAGGCAATGTGGTTTCCAATTTATAACCGGCCGGAACTTCGTAAGATACAGTATCAAGATCGGTAAAGTTGTAATCCGAAACAGAGAGGTAGAAATCCGATGAACGCTCGCTTACGGAAGGCAGCTCGAATGGCCGACTCAGCAGACTCGGCTTGACGAACAGGCGGGTACCGGTTTTGGTAGCACAGTTGCGAACGTTCAGGGACAGCTTTTCGGTGACCGACGGATCTTGTCCCTGGGTCAGTTCAAAGCGCTGCAAATCGAGGCTGGGTAGATTGATGTGGTTCAAAAGCCATTTCTTCTGCTCTTCCTTGGACCCGCTGTTGATCACGCTCGCGCGGCTCTCATGCTGCAAGCCGGTGTACAATACCTGCACCTCCACCACGCCGTCGCCGGTCTCGCCAAGCTTCACCAGCGCACGGCTGTTCCGTACATTCTGCCCCGATTTATAATCGTGCGTACGCACCAGCTTGCCGCCGTCGGGCGTCACGAGCAATGCGTAGCGCCCACCCGTGAAGGAACCCATGAAATTGGGCTTCGTGGTCTGGCTCGTGCATTCGAACCACAAGGTATCCTTATCCACTAATGCACAGGCTATGGCATGATTAAACTGGTTGCTCGGGAAATCGGACTTGATTTGCTCGTCTTTTCCGGCAGCAATCAATGCGGTATAACCCTGGATACCGACCGACCGCAATGCTGCCAGCGTAAAATTGGTCAATGCCTTGCAGTCGCCATAGCCGGTATTGGCCACCGTAGTCGCGTCGATCGTCTGCCAGCCACCGATCCCGAGCTGAATGCTCACGTAGCGGGAGCGCGATTGCATCCATTTGTATATCAACTCTGCCTTTTCCCGCTCCGATTTGGCTGGTTTCACCACGTTCTTAATCTCCGCCAGCGTATTGGCCGGCAGCACATCCCGCCCGGCATTCAGCGTATGATAGAATTTCCCGAAATCTCCCCAGGTGTTGAAGTTCCCTTTGTAATCCTGCACTTCAAACTCCGAAGGCGCCACGATCATGAGCGGCACACGGTCTTCTGCGGGAAGCGGGTAAAAGTCATCCGATTTCCTGACCGCATAGTCTTTGAGCGTCCATTGGTACAAGTCGCCGCCGTCGGCATCGGTCGATTTTACCATCGCCGGAGCATCATTATATTCCTTATACCTGAATTTAAAACCTGCGGGCGCTTTGATCTTGTAAGTAGAAAGCTCTATCGCCGACTTGTCGTCCGACACGGGCGTCCACCAGGGATACATCATCATATTACGCTTGCGGGTCTCGTACACGTACTCGATCGTGTAGGGATAAGCATAACTCTTCTTTCCAAAGCTCGCGTGCTTCACGCGGGCGTCGCTGATATCATCGCCGCCTGAGCCGTAGCCATAATCCTCGATATCCGAATTACGCAGCTTCTTTACCTGTTTGCCGCCCGCATCGTACAAGATTCCGCTGATATCGGAGATCTTCGTAAACTTGTCGTACCGCACAAAAAGCGCTCCGTGCTTTTCCTCCCCGCTTTCATTTAGAATAGTAACCACCGTCCGGTTCTTCTGAACGGCCTCACCCTGCGATTTGATTTCCCAAACCAGCTCATCCACACGCACCACGGCATTTGCATCCTTGATTAATGCGGGATTGATTTTATCTACATTAAAATCCGACTGCCCAAGAACGCCCAGTGGAAACAGCAGGCACATGCCTATCACGTACCTGACCGATAATTTTATTTTTTGCATGAAAACAGGAGGATATTAAATGTTCTTTTTCTTGATCACCAATTGTTGCGCATGTTTCTGAACAATGCGCTCGAAGAATTCTTTCAGATCGGGATATTCTTCCGGGAGGAAACGGGTACGGCTGACCTGGATCATCGTGTTAATCTGGATCACATTGCCTACCTGCCTTACCTGATACGAGAATTTACCTCCCTTGTCGGGCAGGGCCACAATCTCCGCCTTGGGCATTTCCTCCAAAGCATAACCCTCCGGCAGCGTGAAATTCCCGATAAACGAAGCCGAGATACCTGTACCTAAATCGATCGGATAGATCCGCTCTTTGGATTTAAATGGGTTCTTCGTCCATCGGCCGGCCATGATAGGGTTAAAATACAGCACACCGGGGGATGCGTTTTCATCCTCCGCCTCAAAATCGCACGTTACATTCACCGTCCCTTTGAGGTCCTCCGTTTTGTTTTTGACGGTCACATTCTGGATCTTCCATTCCGGCACCTCCTTTTTCAATGCGTCCTGAAATACGTTCTCGGCTTCTGCTGCATATTCGGAGCGCCAGTCGAGAGCTTCGTAACCGCCGTACGAAATGCTGTAAGTTCCCTTCATGGTTCCGTCCTCGGGCGAGATATTGGCCGTAATCATTTCCAGTTTACTTTCGGAATCGACGGGAATGATTTCCAGGAATTTGCCCGCTCCCTTTTTCGGGATCAGTCTTCCAAAACCATTCAATGCCCTTTCCGGCAGCATCCCGGGCTTGGCGTAAGATTCTGAAGCGTCGAGGAAATAGGTCTTCTCGCCTACCTTGACATGCGCCACGATATAGTTAAAACTTTCGATCATCGGGATCTCCTGGTGCAGATACCCATGCGAGCGGGTGCTAAGCAGGAAAGGGTTACATTCCAGGTCCAGCTCGCGGAGGAGCACAGTCAGCATCAGGTTAATGTCGCAGGCATTACCCTTACGGTTGTCATAGGCCTTCTTAATACCGGAGCCCGAAAACAAGCCCGAGTAGCCGTCCCATTTCATGTGGTCCTGAATATGCTTGTAAGCCAGGTTCATGCGCTCGGTCGGGTCGGTGGTTTTCGCGGCGATTTCATCGCGGATCTCTTTCAGAAAACTACTTTTCCGCAGCTCACCCCCAAACCAGGTCGCTTCATCGAGCGTCCGCTCCACATTGTCCCACGTCTGCGAAAAGTTCTTCTTCATTTCGCCGGGTACGGTGATGCTCGCCAGCTCGAAATTGATTTTAGACAAGTAGTCCGACGCGGTCGTGATATAAGGCTCGTTGACAAATGCGGGAACGTCTTTAATGACAAACCGGTAGGCTATTCCGGGGCCATCATACGTCGAGTGCCCGACAGACACGTTTTCCGGCTCCTGCTTGTGGATGTCCAACGTCAGGTAGCCGCCCATTGTCATCTTGTAATCCAGGAAGCCCGGTATGGTAATGTTGTATTCACTCCACTTCCGCGGTATCGACCCCTGGAAAGTCCAGGTATCCGGCTCATGTCTTACGCTCATCGGCGAGACGAGCGAGTACGAGTATTCTATGATCGAACCTTTTTTGGCATTAGGAAGGTTAAACTTAACAGTAGTCTGCGTGTCGGATGTTTTCTCACGACGGATGGCTTTCTTTTCCAGCTCGGTGCGGACGATCTGATTGTTTTCGAGGTTATAGGTGTAGCCTTTCAGGTCCTCGATCCATTCTTGTTCCTTATAGCTGGAACCCATGTAATGCGGGATGGCAACGGAGGCCCTGTCGAGCGCCGACTCTTTCAGGAACTTGACCCGAACCCAGATGTCGGTGGTCATGAGCAGGCCTTTAAGGTTGTCGTAGGAGAATGTAACCCTGCCGTAGTCGTACAGGTAAACGGCATCGGCGGTGCTATCCCCCGGATACGCCGTCATTTCGAGCGAAGCACGGTCGATCAGGCCCAGTTTGGGTTTGAAGTCGTCTTGCGCGAAAGCCTGAAAAGTGATGAAGAATAACAGGAATGGGATGGACAAAATGTTCCTGCGGCACAGACCCGACAGTCTGATAGGAAGTAAAGCGTTGGTCATGAACAAGTAGATGAGGAGTAACAAAATTGATGCATTATCGTACAGTTATTTCGATTTTCAAAGAGAATTTTATAACCGAAAGTGGATTTTTTTTCACTTGAATCGAAACTGGCCGAATACGGATTTTAATGCCTAATTTTGACACCAAAACCAGGCTGCACTGTTGCATGCCCTTGTTCCTGCTAACCCATAATCTTAACATTTATCTTTAATCTATGTCATCTTTTGAAAACGAAAGCCCCATCCGCGTACTGGTAGTCGGTTGCGGGAACATGGGTGCTTCCCATGCCTTTGCGTACCAGCTTCTGGATGGTTTCGAGATTTGCGGGATCGTTTCGACCGGCAAAAGCAAAGAAGTCCTTAATGAAAAACTAGGCGGCGGGTACGCCCTTTTCAATGACTACGAGGCAGCATTGAAAGAGACGAAGCCCGATGCGGTTTGTATCTCCACTTACCCTGATACGCATGAAGATTTCGCGATCAAGGCACTCGAAGCCGGCGCGCATGTGTTCATCGAAAAGCCGCTCGCCGACTCCGTAGAGGGAGCGAAGCGTGTGGTTGAGGCCGCCAAAAAAGCCAACAAGAAAGTAGTGGTAGGTTACATCCTTCGTGTACACCCATCCTGGGAACGCTTCGTCACCGAAGCACAGAGCCTCGGCAAACCGCTGGTTATGCGTATGAACCTCAACCAGCAAAGCCACGGCTACATGTGGGGCGTTCACCGCAACCTGATGAAGAGCCTCAGCCCGATCGTCGATTGCGGCGTGCATTACATCGACGTGATGTGCCAGATGACCCGCTCGAAGCCGCTCCGCGTGAATGCGATCGGCGCGCGCCTGACCGAAGATATTCCGGCTGGGAATTACAACTACGGCCAGCTGCAAATCTGGTTTGAAGATGGTTCGGTAGGCTGGTACGAAGCAGGCTGGGGCCCGATGATCAGCGAAACGGCATTCTTTGTGAAAGACGTAATCGGACCGAAAGGCTCGGCGTCGATCGTAGCCAAGGATGCTGGCGGCACCGGAAAATCCTCTTCCGTGGAAGCACATACGAAAACCGAATCGATACGTGTACACCATGCCGATCTGAACGGTTCGGATGAATTCGTGAAAGAAGATACGTGGATCAACCTCGAAGACGAGCCGGATCATCAGGAACTTTGTAACCGTGAGCAGCGCTATTTCCTGCGGGCGATCAACGAAGACCTCGACCTGACCGACCACTTGCAGGACGCGGTGACCAGCTTGCAGATTGCATTCGCTTGTGACGAGTCGGTGAGAACCGGACGCACCGTGGATCTGGCCTGATTTCATACTCACTTTTTAAAGCCCTGCTCCGGACCTTCGGAGTAGGGCTTTTTTATAGCATTTTAACCAAAAACCGGCCAGATTGTGGTCAATAATTATAGGATTTTTGCAAAAAATACCCCTTCAAACAGGCATTCAGAATGGTGTACTTTTTATCCAAAATTAACCCATAACTGATTGATTTACCGTAAGAAATGGGTAATTTCCTACAATCAGAATGCAAACGTTTGCATAAATAATTCTGCATTTTTCCTTCCGCTTTATTCGAAATCTATTGTTAAATATTATAATATTGCAACGCGTTTTCTTAAAGACTTTTAGTAACACCAAACTGACGCCACTGACTTTTTGAAGCATTTACCAGGCAGATAATCGGTTGCAGTCCCGAACGTCCGCCGTCCATTCCATCCTCCGTCAGAGAAAACGTAACGTTATCTTTTTGCCCTTTTGACATAGTGCTGTCAGGACCCGTGCTCACGATTTGAATCAAAACCTTGGCAAGGATAGTTACGGCCGCGCTGGAATGTGATTTATCGAATACCAACTATAATTATTTAACTACTCACCGAAACTTTTTAACTGTAAACCGAAAACTATGATTAAACAAAAAACGCAAAAGCCTAACGAACAGAGATCTGAGACTAAAATTCTACGTGTTTTCCAAGACTGCATGAAAAACGTTTAACAAGCCTTACTACATGAAAATTACCGATACCAACCCATGGTTGCTCCAAATGCGGAGCATCCGTAACTCTTTATTGCTTCTGCCCGCGCTCGCAAGCCCATTGCTGGTGAACGCAGCCCTCGCCAACTCCGGTATTACCACTACGATCCGCGCCGATAAAACAATCAAAGGAAAAATCACCGACAAGGAAACCGGCGACGGTCTTCCCGGTGTAAACGTGGTTGTAAAAGGTACCAGCAGCGGTACTACGACCGACGGAACTGGTAACTATACGCTTTCTGTACCTGACAATGCAACGCTGGTTTTCAGCTTTGTGGGTTACATCAGCCAGGAAGTAACTGTGGGTAATCGCACTTCCCTCGACATTTCATTGGCTCCTGATTCCAAGGCACTTAGTGAAGTAGTCGTGATCGGGTACGGTACCGCGAAGAAATCCGACCTTACCGGTTCCGTAGGTTCCGTGAAAGAAGAACAGCTGAGAGAGCGCCCGGCTCCCTCATTGAACCAGGCATTGCAGGGTAAAATCTCGGGTGTGCAGGTGAACGTCAACTCGGGTCGCCCGGGTGGTCGCGCCAACGTACGTATCCGTGGTTTCAGCTCCATCAACTCGTCCAACAACCCGTTGTACGTAGTGGATGGTGTAATGCTTCCTCAGGGTAACCAGAACCAGCAAAGCCAGGCGATCGACTTCATCAACCCGAACGACATCGTGTCGGTAGAGGTGTTGAAAGATGCTTCGTCGACGGCGATCTATGGTGCGCGTGGTGCCAACGGGGTTATCATGATCACGACCAAAAGAGGTAAATCCGGCGAAAGCCAGATCACTTACGGCCTCGACCTGAGCGTTCCGACAGCTGGACCGAAAAGAGCGAAAGTTCTGAACGCCCAGCAATATATGGACGTTGAAGACCTCTCCTACAAGAACATGGAGAAGTTCGACAAGGCAGGTTGGGATGCAGGTAAATACAAAACCCACGATCCGCTTGTGCGTCGTGCCGCATTGGCAGCTGCTCACCCCGACGTTTTCACCAAACGCGCGGATGGCACTTTTGCTCCTAACTACGACACCGACTGGTTCGACGAGTCGACGCAGCACCGTGTTTCTCAAAACCACCAGCTGGGTTTCAGCGGCGGTAACGAGAGAACTACCTACTCGCTGTCACTCAACTACCGCGACGACCAGGGTCTGATCAAAACGTCTTACCTGAAACGCTATTCAACCCGTTTCAGCATCGACGATCAGGTAAAGAAATGGTTGCGCCTCGGTGGTACTTTGAGCTACAACAACCAGGCTGAAAACCTGGTCGACATCAACGACGCCGTACCTCGCCAGATGGTGGAAGACTTCCCTTTCCTTCCTGTGAAATGGCCGGATGGTTCTTACGCCAACAACCGCGATTATCCGGGTGCTGAGGGTTCATTCAGTTCGGTACACCGTTTGATGGGTCGTAAATACAACCTGAACACCCAAACTACCCTGGGTAGCCTTTACGGAAACATCACCCTTGCAAAAGGCCTCGAATTCCGTTCTGTACTGGGTGTGAACGTGATCACACAGGAAGTTAACCAGTCGCAAACGCGTACATTGACGCCGAACGAATTGGGTACTGCCAGAAAAGAAAACAGAAAAGAGACTTTCTGGTCATGGGAGAACTTGCTGACCTACAACAAAACATTCGGTATCCACTCGATTAATGCCCTCGCAGGTATTTCATGGCAGGAAACTAATGTGGCTACAACCGGTGTAGGTGCGCAGAACTTCTCTACCGACTATTACGGATTCGATAACCTCGGTGCGGGATCGGTAGCGCCTTCGTCCAACCCTTACGTATCAGGTGCATCGCGCTTTGCATTTAACTCGTACTTCGGTCGTTTGAACTATACTTTGCTCGACAAGTATCTTTTGACAGTGACCGGTCGTGCGGATGGATCTTCGAAATTCGGTAAGGACCACAAATTTGCATTCTTCCCGTCGGCTGCACTTGCATGGAAAGTGTCTGACGAAGAATTCCTGAAAGGCAACCCGATCATTTCGAGCTTGAAAGTTCGTACCAGCTACGGTTTGACAGGTAACTCTGAAATTCCTCCATACTCGTCACTGGGTTTGCTGAGATCTAACTACGCTACTATTTACGGCGACACCCGTTTCGGCGGAACCGGTATCAACAGGCTTGCGAACAGCGATTTGCGCTGGGAAAAAACCGCTCAGACAGACGGTGGTTTCGAAATCAGCTTCCTCAAAGGAAGAATCTCTCTCGAAGCGGACTACTACTACCGCAAAACTACCGACATGCTCCTCGATGCGCCCGTACCACGCACCAGCGGTTACGCGACCATCAGAAAGAACATCGGTTCGATGGAAAACAAAGGTTTCGAGTTTGGTTTGAACACGGTTAACATCGAGAAGCAGAACTTTACCTGGAATACCAGCTTCAATATCTCGTTCAACAGAAACAAAGTATTGTCACTGGCTACACCTTCGGATATCTTCGGCGTGGGCGGTCCTTCAATCACCAACCAAACCAGCGTAATCCGTATCGGCGAACCTGCTGGCGCATTCTGGGGATTGACCCGTCTGGGAACTTGGAGCGAAGCTGAAAGAGACCAGGCTGCGAAATTCACCAGCTACCGTGGTAACCTGACCATGCTTCCGGGTGATATCAAGTACAAAGACGTGAACGGCGACAACGCGATCACCGACGCTGACCGCGGCATTATCGGTAACGGTTCTCCAAAAGGATGGGGGTCACTTTCAAACAGCCTCCGTTTCTTCAACTTCGACGTGACGCTTGATCTCCAATTCTCGTACGGAAACGACCTGATGGACATGAACCTGCACGCGAGCGAAGACCGTCAGTCATTGGCGAACAGCTACACAACCGTACTGGATGCCTGGACTCCTGAGCACCAGAACACGCCGATCGCGCAAATCCGCGACACCAAGGCTGGTTACGTGACCAACGTGGATACCCGCTGGATCTTCGACGGCTCGTTCATCCGTGGCCGGAACCTGTTGTTGGGTTACAACTTCCCTTCGGAAATTGCTAGCAAGTTGAAAATGAGCAAACTGAGACTTTACGTATCTGCTCAAAACTTCTTCATCATCAGCAAATATCCGTTCGGCGATCCTGAGCAGACTCCAATCCGTGGTGGCGATTCGGACAACGTATTCTCGCAAGGGATGATCTGGCACAGCTATCCTAAACCAACCACTTTCCTGGGAGGTATTCAGGTTGCATTCTAATCACGGGGACCGTTGTACTATCAAAAATGACATTCAGTATGAAACTTAATAACAAAAAATTCTATAAGCTTTTGCTCTGCGGGGCAATCCTGCTGGGCCCGACAGCCTGCTCCGACTTCCTCGATGAGCAGGACCCGTCGAACCTTCAACCGGATACCTTCTACACCATTCCGGATCACGCGGAAGCTGCTATCGCTGCTACTTATGCGGATATGCGTTTCTTCGGTGACGGTGCGGGTATCTTCTCGGCCAACTGGCAAATGCTCGAAGCTCCAACCGGAACAGCCACTACCGAAACAGGCCAGAACTCCGACCTGAACAACCTGTACGCCCTCATTTACGATGGTAACACAGGCCACATTACCAACTGGTGGAACGGCTTGTACCGTGTAATCGCGAACGCCAACCTGGCCATCGAAAAAATCCCGGGCATTCAGTTCCCTGCTGCCAACGAGTCGCAGAAAACGCGGTTGATCGGTGAAGCGCGGTTCCTTCGTGCATGGGCTTACTTCTATGCGGTGAGATTGTGGGGCGATGTACCTTTGGTAACCAAGCCACAAACTACCAGCTCGGAGGATTTCATGCCTGCCAGAGCTTCTCAGGAAGAAGTTTACAAACTGATCGTGGAGGACCTTCAAGCTGCCGAAGCAGCCGGGTTTGCCGATTTCAACGCGAACGGACGTGTTTCCAAAATGGCTGTGAAAGCCTATCTGGCAAAAGTGTACCTGACAATGGCAGGCTTCCCTTTGTCGAAAGGACAGTCGCATTACAAACTGGCGGCGGACAAGGCATTGGAAGTAATCACTTATGCCAAGGCTAATCCTTCTACAGTGGGTCTTTTCGCCACCTACAAGGAGCTGCACGATGAGAAACTGAAAAACCGCATGGAGCACCTGTTCCAGCTCCAGTACAACACGGCGGTAGCAGGTTTCCCATTGAACGACTTCTTCCCGAACTTCAAGGCGGTTACCTATGCAGGTCCTAGCGGAACCGGTAGCACCGTGCCTACGCTGTCGTTCTACAAATCCTACGAGACAGGCGACCTTCGTACCAAAGATCAGGAAGGCTGGTTCTACACCACCTACTATACCAACGGTACCGGCGATAAATTCGAACTGGGTGCTCCTTACGTGTTCAAGTACTTCAACATCGCCGCATTGGGCGGTCCGGGCATTACCCCTACCCGTCTCAATAACCTGAACGTAAACCAAATGCGTTACTCGGATGTATTGCTGATGTATGCAGAAGCGCAAGCTGAACTGGGTACCGTTAACACAGATGCTTACGAAGCTTTCAAGAGCATCCGTGACCGTGCCAAGTTGACGACCCCTGCCATCGGTACTTACACTCCTACCTCCTTCAAAGAGGCGGTTTGGAAAGAGCGTTGGCACGAATTCGCTTACGAAGGCATTACCTGGTTCGACATGGTACGTCTGCGTAAAGTTTTCAATGAGGAAACCAAGAAGTTCGACAACTTCGTGGGCCACAAAAACCTGAACGTAAGCGGCGGCGCAGCATTGCAGGAAAAACACCTGCTGTTCCCGCTGGGTATCCAGGAAATGAAAAACAACCCAAGCCTGAAACCTCAGAACCCGGGTTACAACTAGTATTTTCTTATCTGTTTTATAAAAACCGGCCTTCATCTGAGGGTCGGTTTTTTTCGTTCTTATACCGATACCCCGCCCCGAAAACCATTTTCCTTTATATTCACAGCCGAAGTTTACGAAAACGATTTGCAGATGTTGGATTGGATTTACCCTGTTGCCGGACGCCTTGCATGTTGCCTGTTTGCCCTGCTTTGCTCACTTGCCGGCTTCTTGCAGGCGAACGCACAGCTGATTATCACGAGCCCGGTTCCAAACCAGGTCATGCAGCGCAACGCATCGGGCTCCGCCACCCTTTCACTCACTGCCTACGCGCATTACCCATATACCCGCGTCAGCGCCGCGTTGATTCCCATCGAGGGCAATGCAAATACCACATTAGAACAATCATTTGAAGCAAACCAGCTGGCCCAGGGATTTTTGCATACGACATTCTCAGCCCGTACCGGCTGGTACCGTCTTAAACTGACCGGCACAACTGCTAACGGCACGACCGATTCTGCGGTAGTAAACCGCGTCGGCGTGGGAGAAGTCTTTCTGATCGCCGGCAACTCCAACGCCATGGGATTGACCGGCCTGGGCGCAAAAGATGCCTCTTCCAATGTAGTTTCATTCAATGCATTGAACAAATCCCTTAATACCGAAAACATCACCGTGGCCCCGGATAGCCCCATGCCCCCGCCGGCATTCGAACCGTTGAAAAGCGACAGTGATATTTTCCCCAATGGCGAAACTTCGTGGTACTGGGGCGAATTGGGAGACTTACTGTTTCAAAGGTGGAAAACGCCCGTGCTGTTTTTCAATACGGCCTGGGCAGCCGCTAATGCCGAAAACTATCGCGACGCTGCGTCGGGTAAGGATGCCTATAATTTATATGTGGGAAAATACTGGCCCAACAGGCAACCTTACAGCAATATCGTCAATGCGATGCGCTACATGACATCGCTCACGGGCGTCAGGGCGGTGCTTTGGGCACATGGGGAAAACGACGCACAGCTCGGTTTCAACGAGGCGCAATACTTTGACGGAATCCGGACGCTGATCCAGAACAGCCGCAGGGATTCGGGCTACAATATTCCCTGGTTCATCGCCCGTAATTCGGCCAGCAACCAATTGAAAGACCCCTATCTGCCCGTTCTCAATGCCCAAAACCGGTTGATCGCATTGCCGGATTTCAATGCATTCCAGGGGCCTTATCTCGACACGATCCAGATCCCGCGCCCGGCTTCCGCGCATTTCGAGAATGTGCCTGGCGGCGTGCAGGGGCTCACGCTTGCCGCCAGGGCCTGGAACAGAAGCCTGGCCGATACCGCAATCGCCCGAACCGTTCCCCTGCAACCCGCCTATGCATTACATACGGGCGTCACGCCCGCACGCGTGTACCCGGGCGCGACGTTCGATTTGCCGTTTTCCGTTACCGGCAATGCGCCTGCAACAATGCAAATCGGGGCCGAACTGCTGGATGCGCAAGGGGAATTTGTTGTAAAGCTGGGCACCGGCAACAGCCATCCATTCAAAATACAAATACCTGCCGGACTCGGCGACGGGCTGTACTACATACGGCTCACAGGCATCGCCCCGATCCTACCCGGCAGCGTTTCCCAGCCGGTTTACGTGGAGCGCTCTTTTCGGACAATCGAGTATGTCAATACCATCGGCGTGCGAAATGCGGGAAGCGACATCCAGGTTGCCTGGGCGGTGGCACCAGTGCCCGGGCTCGCCTCTATGACCGTTCAGAAAACCACCGACGGCCTGCATTACAGCGACCTTGAATCGTTCCCTGCCCCGTCTGCAGGCTCGTCGGGCGTATTCGGTTTTACAGACAATCCGGGCAGCGCTCTGCCGGGCAGCGGGACGATCTTCTACCGGATAAAAATGGGGTATACCAATGGAGCGGTCACCTACTCTACGATCGTCACACTATTCCGGGATGGTGCTCCTGCGCCGTGGACCATTTTCCCAAACCCGGTAACACAACAGCAGTTTTACATCATCCCAACCTCCGAAACAGACATTACCTGCCGCCTTTTCGACGCCGCCGGCCGTGAACACCCCGTTCAAACTTCGGCACGCGAAGCAGTCGGGTTACTTTCCGTTCGTCCGCATTACCCGTTGCCGGCGGGCAAATACATTCTACAAGTAACCTCCGACGGACAAACGAAGGCTCAAAGCATTGTTTTCAACTAAAACAACAGCTACCTTGCTAATATTGAGGATCTTCCAACTATCAACTTGCATGGCGTGTCCAGGAAGTTGATACTCCGTTCCCCAAACCGCTAACCCCTTATCCCATGAAAAAATGGCTACTGATCCTGTTCTCCGTGGCTTTGCTGAATGCCTGCAAAAATGGAGGTTCCGAAAACCCCGTTCCACTGGAAATTTCGGAGACCAAATTGCAAGACTATCATATCATTTCCATTGCATTCGATAAATCCGGCACCGCCTGGCTCGGTACGCTCGGCCAGGGCCTGATCCGGCACAACGGCACGAGCATCGCTGTTTTTGACTCTACCAATTCCATTCTAAACAAAGCGGCGATCTGGGACATCGAAGTCGACAAAAAAGGCAATGTCTGGCTCGGAACCGACGATCTGGTTAAATATGACGGTTCGAAATTCACACGGTACGGGTCCGGCGAGTATAATCTGCCCCGTAATGCGGTGCGTTCGGTGGCTGTCGACGGTACCGATAATGTATGGTTTTCGGCCGGCGCATTCCGTCAGGGCGGCTTGGTAAAATATGATGGAAAAAACTTTTCCGTGTTCACGCCGGAAAACTCCAAACTCCCGGGTAACCTGATAGCAGGCATTGCCATCGATCAAAAGAACACGATCTGGGTCGCGCTGAACGACGGGATCACCGCTACGTCTATCGTCCGTATTAAAGATGATAAATGGGACATTTTCGGTGAAAAGGAACTCGGTTTCAACCCTTACTACTACGGCAACATTATCACCAATAAAGACAATGAGTTGGTAGCCTCTATCAATTACGGGCTTTCGAGCGGCATGTCGCCTGGGCGTCCGCAGATTTTCAGGTTTAATGGCCAATCGAGCCAGGTCATCAATCTCCCGGAAGAGGACAAAAAAGTGTACATGACGCAAACCGTCTTCGTCGATCGCGATAACCGCATTTGGGCCGCATTTTGGAGCGACAAGGAATATGGCGTCTTCCGGAACGGACAATGGGAGCTGAAAGACCTCGATGAAAGCGGAGGGATATTCGCATTCGGCCAGAGCCCGACCGGGGAAATATGGCTGGGCGGCGGCAAGGGTATTTATATATTGAAATAAAAAAGAGAGGCGAGCCGGTTAAAGCTCGCCTCTCTCGTATCGATATGAATGCAGATTAATCTTCGAAAAGACTTCCCAAACCTCCGATCACCGAACCGCTTTCTTTCCGGCTGTTAGGGCCGTAAACGGAGAGACGCTGGATCAGTTTGGAAATCGGCATCGACTGGATCCAGCATCGGCCCGTTCCACGCAATGTAGCCAGGAACATCCCTTCACCACCAAATACCATCGATTTCAAACCACCAGAGCGCTGGATATCGAAGCTCAGCGATTGCTCGAATGCCACCACGCAACCGGTATCGATCCGCAGCGTTTCGTTATTCAGCTGTTTCTCCATCACCACACCGCCGGCGTGTACGAATGCCATCCCGTCGCCTTTCAGTTTTTGAAGTATAAAACCTTCTCCGCCAAACAAACCCGATCCGAAACGCTGGTTGAAATGGATTTTCATGCTCGTACCCATAGCCGCGCACAGGAAACCGTCCTTCTGCACGATCAGCTCGTTACCGTATATTTTGGACAAGTCGATCGGCATCACCGTTCCCGGGTAAGGCGCCGAGAATGCGACTTTCTTTTTACCGACCCCCCGGTTGGTAAAGTGCGTCATAAACAGCGATTCCCCCGTGAGCAAGCGGGTACCGGCCTGGAAAATCTTGCCCATAATGCTCTGGTTCGCTTCCGAACCATCGCCCATTTTGGTTTCAAACTGAATGCCATCCTCCATAAAAAGCATGGCACCGGCTTCGGCGATCACGGTTTCGTTCGGATCCAGTTCGATTTCAACGACCTGAATGTCGTCGCCGATGATTTTGTAATCGATTTCGTGTGAGATCATTTTTTCGTAAAAGGTTTATGGTTTATTCTTCCTCTTCTTCTTCCTCGGAACTCTTTTTCTTCGATTTCCGGGTTTTTCGGCCGGGGATATCCTCCCGGTCGCGGAGTTTTTTATCATCCACATTTTTATTCAAAAATTCATTGATACGGTCCATATCGAAGCTCGTGGTGATCTCACCGAACGAGTTGATCTGGATATCAAAACCTTCCAGGTCCTTGTGCACGCGTGGTTTCTCGGGTGCAGGCTTGGATGTTTCCGACTGTTTTTTCTTAGCCATGTGTTTGATGCCAATGGGCCGCCGTGCGGTCCGTTATTCACTTGTTACGAAAATATGCAATGATCCCCGCCGTATCAATCGATTTTGATCCTGCGGTTGGCCCGGCCTTACGCCAGCCTGATTTGTGCTGACAAGCGGCTGAGCGCCGTTTCTAGCCTTCTCACGACTTCGTCCTTTCCGAGTATCTCCATGATGATCATCAGGTCGGGGCCGGCACCTGCGCCGGTCACCGCCAGGCGCAATGCCTGCATGATCTTGCCCATTTTGACACCCAGCGATTCCATCGTCGCCGAAAGTATTTCTTTAATATCATGTGCCACGAAGTTGCCTTCAAAACCGGCCAGCCCCTCCTTGAAACCGCCGATCGCATTCACCGCTTCCTCGTTCCACTTTTTAATTACCACATCCTGATCGTATTCATCCGGTGCCGCAAACAAAAACAGCGATTCCGAAACGATTTCCTTGATGAAATGCACGCGGTCTTTCAGCAAATGCACGATCTGCACGAGCTGATCCTGATTGACGACAATGCCTTTGGCTTCATACAATGGTTTCAGCTCTTCAATGATCGCGGCATCGTCCAGTTGTTTCAGGTATTGCTGGTTAAACCAGTTGGCCTTCTGGATATCGAACCTCGCACCTGCCTTATGCACGCGCTCGAAGCTGAATGAAGCGATGAGCTCGTCCATGCTGAAAATCTCCTGCTCGGTACCGGCATTCCAGCCCAGCAATGCCAGAAAGTTGGCGGTTGCGCCGGGCAAGTAGCCTTCCTCGCGGAAACCGCGGGCTTTTTCGCCGGTGTTGGGGTCGGTCCATTCCAATGGGAAGATCGGGAAACCGCCGAGGTCGGCATCGCGCTTCGAGAGCTTGCCGTTGCCGTCGGGTTTGAGGAGCAATGGCAAATGCGCAAACTGCGGCATGGTGCTTTCCCAGCCCAGGTAACGGTACAGCAACACGTGCAACGGAGCCGACGGAAGCCATTCTTCCCCGCGGATCACGTGGGTGATGCCCATCAGGTGGTCATCCACGATGTTCGCCAAATGGTAAGTCGGCATACCATCCGATTTCAAAAGCACCTTGTCATCGATCTGCGACGAATGCACCACCACCCAGCCGCGGATCAGGTCGTTGAAACGGACATCCTCTTTCGGGCTGATCTTCATACGGATCACGTAAGGATCACCGCTTTCGAGGCGGGCCTTGGTTTCCTCGGCCGACAGCGTCAGCGAGTTCGTCATTTCCGTGCGGGTGATCGCATTGTATTGCACCGCGGCTACTTTCGCAGCTTCCAGGCGCTTGCGCATATCGTCGAGCTGCTCAGGCGTATCGAAAGCATAGTATGCCTTTCCTTCCTGCACGAGCCTTTCCGCATATTCACGGTACATTTCTTTTCTTTCCGATTGCCGGTAAGGCGCGTGCGGGCCGCCTTGCTGCGGGCCTTCGTCGATGCCGATACCCAGCCATTCCAATGCTTCCAGGATATATGCCTCAGCGCCCGGAACGTAGCGGTTCTGGTCGGTATCTTCAATGCGAAGCAGCATCTGGCCGCCTTGCTGGCGTGCAAACAGGTAATTATACAGGGCCGTACGCACACCGCCCGCGTGCAACGGACCGGTTGGACTAGGTGCAAATCGCACCCTGACAGGTTTGTTATTCATTTATTCAAAAAATTAAGTTCAATGGTACCCTACTATTATCGAGGTCAGCTGTTGTCAAGGGTAGTCACGTATTGTCATTCGTTGTCATGAATGGTCATTTGATGTCAGGTATTGTCAAAATTCTCTCTCCTCGCTACACTTGATTCACAGACTATTCATGACTACAAATGACCATTTCTGACCATTCCTGACAAAAACTGACGTTACTCAACCGCTATTACGGAAATTTCAACGTTAACGTCTTTCGGCAGGCGTGCAACCTGTACAGTCTCGCGAGCGGGAGGTTCTTTGGTAAAAAAGCTGCCGTAGATTTCGTTCACAGACGCAAAATCGTTCATATCGCGGAGGAATATGCTGGCTTTCACCACATTCTGAAAACCAAGGCCCGCCGCTCCCAGGATATGCCCGATATTCTGCATGACCACCCCGGTCTCTGCTTTGATATCCCCAGACTTCGCCAGCTCGGCAGCGATTTGTCCTGAAACATAAACAGTACCATCTACTTTAACAGCCTGACTGTAAGGGCCAATGGGGGCCGGTGCTTTATCCGAAAATATGATTTGCTTAGGCATAAGTGACATAAAGTTAATGCCGCAAAATTACCAAATTATGCCGTGCATACCGCCTTATTCGACTTTAAAAAGCGCTTTCAGCTCAGTAGCTTCGGCGGCATTCAATCTGCCGGCCAGTACGAGGCGCAGCTGACGGCGGCGCAGGGCACTCAGGTATAACTCGTTTTCCTCGGCGGTCTCCGGTTCCAGCGGCGGCACTTCGATAGGCCGGCCATTCTGGTCCACCGCCACAAATGTGTAGAATGCGCGGTTGGTGCTCACCCGCTGACCCGCCGGAATGTCCTCGGCCCACACTTCGAGAAAAACCTCCATCGAGGAATTGAATGCGCGGGTAACCTTGGCGTGCATGGTCACGATGTTGCCCAGGCGGATCGGCTCGGTAAACGACACGTTGTCTACGGAAGCGGTCACGACAATGCGGTTGGAATGCTTTTGTGCTGAAATAGCCGCGCAAATGTCCATCCAGTGCAGCAGCCTTCCTCCCATCAGGTTATTGAGTGTATTGGTATCGTTGGGAAGCACCATTTCGGTCATGGTTACTTCGGATTGATGGGGCTTTTTCGGTTTCAGCATGTTGGTAGGATGATGTATTTAAAATTTGGGGCAGCGCGTCTTTTTCCGTTCCTGGTTTTGGGCGCGGTTGCCGATCAGGTAGGAAGCCCGCACCTGGAAAAACAAATAGCTGTCCTTACTTTTGGCGCTTCCGCGGTTCCAGCCCGGTTGGCGCGGCTGTTCTCCGATTTCAGGCGCGCGATCCGAAAGCGCGCGGGCAATGTCGCTGGGTAACTGGTCGGGACTGGGGTACACTGTACTCACGTCGTCGAGGTAATCGGAATTCACGAAGTTATTGCAGAGTTCAAGGCCCAGGCTCAGCCTTTGCGTGGTCTTAATGGAAACGCCGATCCCCGCGGTAAATACGAGCGGCATTCGTTTGTATTTTACCCCTTCCGTCGTAAGCTCCGGTAGGCTATACCACGTACCGTTCAATTTCGCCTTCGGGCTTAGGTAAGTGAACCCTGCGCCTCCGAACAAGTAGGGGTTAATCGGCGCCTGGCGGTTGTAGGCAAACAAATCGGCCTGCAAACCGAGGTTAATGTCCGGGTTGAATGTCTTGAAAGAAAGGTTATTCTGATAGTTTTTGGAATATTTCTGATCACCGGAAACCTGGTAAAAACGCAGCTCCCCGCGTGCGCTCACGTGCTCGGTCAGCCTGTACAGCGCGCCCAGCGACACCGACGGCCCCAAGCCGAGGTGTTTCATATGGATACCATCGTTCAGATCACCCATATAATAGGCCACACCTACCCCCGCCGTAACGCTCAGCACCCCGAACGGATCGGTATAACGCCCCCCGAACTTGGAACGCCCCTGGCCCATCGCCAGCTGATGAAGCAATGTAAGGACCAATGCAACGGAAAGTATATGTTTTCTGCTCATGTGTGATGCCGGTAATGCGTGTTGAGTGATGCAAGTTGTAAAAGAAACTGATTTATCCCAAATTGTTAAAGTTAATATAGGTTACTTGCAACTTTCCTTAAACTGACCGCCGTAAACAAGCTCCTAACCTCTATTTACCTGATATGCGCCTTTCCTTTACTTGCATTGTCTTTGCCACGTTGCTTACTGTTTCCTGTTCCAAAAAAGATTCCGGCACCGCCCCCAATCAATGCCTTTACATTGGTAAAACCGTTTTACGCGAAACCCCCACTGTTGGCCAAAAAACCAGCTATGGAAATGAAATCAGCTGGAACGATCAGAAGCAAATGGCAACTGCCAGGTCATTTAGTAAAACCGAAGGATTCAGCAACATTTCGAATAACGTTTTGTTTACGGATGATAATCAGACCAATTTCAGTTTCATATACGATTCCGAAGGCTTTCTGACACAAAAAGTGATGAAGCGAACCAGTGTTCACTTGGGCGAAGGCATGCTTGGGACTACCTATGAAGGCAGGAAATATGAAAATTTCGTAGATGAAACCAACGAAATATCCGACTACAAATACGAATCTGGCCGGATTATGCTGGTAAACATCCAGTCGGCGAAACGTTTGCTTGGCAACGGCGAAATCCTGCTCGACACAACATTTAACTATATCAAAACCTATACCTACGACGGCCAGGGCAATCCTGTTTCCGCAACGGAAACTGTTGCGATCGGAAAGATAGTCTCTACCTTTAAAAATGGGGTGCTCGCCTCCCTCGCACTCGCAAACACCGCCGGTCAGTGGCAATTGACAGAAGAATACGATGAAAAGGGAAATCGCACGGCGGTCAGCGGTATCTCCTACCGGTACAAATACACCCGCGATGCAAAGGGCAATCTCGCGAGCGCTGAATATATCGTAAACAATAAGCCCGTTTACACACAGGAATATACCTACGACGACCGTTTAAACCCCGAAAGTGCTATTCCAAGAAACTTCAAAGGCATCCCCGATCCCATGCTCACCATTCCGGTATCAACCAGCACCAACAACCAGACGGGAGAAAAATACAATGGTTTCCAGATCAGCAGTAGCTACGAAAACAACGCTATCTTTCTCTATAATGCCAATGGCCTGCCTGAATCGTCGACAGGTACGCGTTCAGGAGAAGAGACAGGCCTAACGGAAACCACGAGGTTCCGCTACAAATGCCCATAAACAAAAAAGGCCCGCAATTGCAGGCCTTTTTGTAGTTCATGGTGAATATTAAATGGTTCCCTTAATCTCTTTTAACCGAGCTGGCGCCGGACGTGCTGGAATGAATGTCCTTCGCACCGCCGGAGTAACGGATGCTGCTGGCACCGCTCGCTTCGGCATTAACCGTGTTGCTCGCCAATACGGCGGCACTGCTTGCGCCGGAGGCATCGATATTGACCGTTTTGGCTGAGAAATCGCGGCCTTTGAGCGATGATGCTCCCGAAACATCACCTGTCAGGACATCGCCTTCGCCGGTGAGCGTGAGTGACGACGCACCGGAAAGATCAACGGCCACTTTCGGAGCAGCGACGCTCATCGTTACCTGCGATGCGCCCGACACTTCGATTTCCATATTCTTCACGCCGGTGAAACGAGCCACATTGGCTTTGGAAGCGCCGGAAAAATCAACGCCTTCGAGGGCCGGCATGGTAATGCTGACTTCGACAGTCTTGCGGTTCTTATTCCAGCCGTTGTTTTTGTAACCCAAATGCAGGGTACCGCTCTTCACGGCCGACTCCATATCGTCCAGGTCTTCGGAGCGACCGGTTGCCGTTACGCTGAAACTGCCGCCCTGCTTTACATCTATTTTGAATGCATTGCCCATCGACAGTTTGTTGAAGCCCGAAACGGAGAATTTGCGGGTTTCCTGTGCGGATACGCTGCACGATAATGCGGTGATCAAAAGGGCTGCAATGAGGAATAGTTGCGTTCTTTTCATGGTTTAACAAGTTAGATTTTCCGAAAAGATGAAAAGAATGCCGGCGACGTTGCACCGGCATTCAAAATATTACTGCACATTAATTTTGCTCGCGCCGCTGGCATGTTTGTTCAGGTTAGGCACATGGCTCAGCTCCACCTTCGAAGCGCCGGACGCATTCACATCCGCATTCTGGATATTCATTTCGGTGGCGGTGAGCTTGCAGGCGCCGTGGGCATCCAGCTTCGCCGATTTGGCCGAACCTCTCAGCGTAGCCTTCGAGGCCCCCGAGACATTCACGGACAACTGATCCGCGAACACATTCAGCTCTGTTTTGGAAGCACCCGAAATATCCACATTCAGCTTCGGTACATCTTTGAATTCCGTTACCAGCGTTTTGTTGGCGCCGGAGAGCGACAGGCTTTCGATCGTCGGCATGGTAATCACAATGCCTATGCGCTCCCATTCCTGGTGGTCGAAGAGGTTGAACTCGCGAGTGCGCTTCACACGCAGCACGCCGTCTTCCACCACTACACGGATGTCATCGATATGCTCCTGATTATCCGAATCGGCCGTTACACCATACTCTGTACCCTGGCGGATGATGATCGAGTAAGCCCCGCCGATATCCACTTTTTTGAAGTCCGAAACCGGGAATTGCTTGCTGTAATTGCCACGTTCGCCGAGTTCGAGGTCGCTGTTGTCGTTGTATTCGAACGAATAGCCATCGTGGTCGCCTTCGCTGTTCTCGCTGCGGATGTATTTCAAAGGAATATTGGTACATACCAGTCCCGAATCGCGCTTCATGACCCATACCAGCTTACTCCACGTAATGTCGTCGGCGTCGCGCAGGTCGTATCTTTTCAGATGCTGCTGGTTGCTTTCCCAATCGTTCAATTGGTGGTAAAAGTCCCTCTTTATGGCGAAAGGCTTATTATAGGGCACGCTCACCGTCAGATCAATCTCCTGGTCGCGGAACCGTGAGCGGGTAGAAAGTGTCGGCCCTTCCGTGAACACGAAAACCGAATCACGGAACTGCGGGGCATATTTGATCTCGCGTGCATTTTTCTCAGCATCCTCGCGCGACCGGCCTCTTGCGCGGAGTGTTTTTTCAAGTTTAACACTATCTCCACCACTAAATCCGGTCAATCGTACATCTACATCAATATTCTCTTCATCATATATATAATTGTAATCCAAAGTCAGCGTCCCGCGGGGTACTGCATAGTAGGTAGTCTCTGTTACCTCTCCTCTTTTCGCAAAATTGCGCTGATAGTTAATACCGCCCACCGTGGCACCAACCACACCGACGATCCAGAGACCGAGCAATGTCAGCCATACGCTTCCGCCGACGATCCTTTTATTGGAAACCAATGTAAGCCCCAGCAAAAGAAAGGTTACCAACGGAATAGCCGCCACCAGAATACCGGAAAGGATCAGTATTTCGGGCAATTCCTGGTAAATCAGCATCGGGATCGGCAGGTTATCGAATACCCCGGCACTGGTAAGGCCCAGCGCAACACCTGCGGCGATCACAATCCCCAGCAAGCCAAGGGCCGACATCCCGATCAGGAATGCACCGATCAGTACCCTCAGAACAGGCCCGAGGCCTTTAAGCAACTTCCCCAGCGCCGAGAAAACCAACCCGATGGCGCGAAAAGGCAGCAACAATATCTTGGTTACAATGTGTTCTTCTCCCCCTCTTTCTTCCAAATTGAGACTCTGCTTGATATTCGACTCAATATTGGAGAGGGTAATAGGCTCCCCCTGCATTTCCATTTTTTCGGTGAGCGTATTGGCATTCGGTGCGATCACCCACAGTACGATGTAAATCAGGAAGCCCGTACCGAACAACAGGATCGACAATACCCACAGGAAACGCACCACACCCAGATCGACTCCGAAATAGGAAGCCACGCCGGCAGCCACACCGCCTACGACTTTACGGTCCGGATCGCGGTAAAACTTCTTGATATGCGCATCTTCCTCCAAAGTGGTCGAGCCCGGAAACGCGACCCACATCGCAATGTAAACCAGCACCATAAAGCCGGAGATCGGCCCGAAAATCTCCTCCGCATCCATATCGAGCATTCCCGAACCAGCCGGCAAGCCGATCACCGCGAACAGAAACGCCAGCCTCACCCAGATAGCATCCACCGTGAAGTAATGCGCCAGACCTGCCGCCACGCCACCGAGCAATTTCCGGCGAAGGTCGCGGTAAAGTTTCCGCGGCGCGCCAGGCCTTGCAGGCTCCGTTTTAGGAGGATTAGGTGCCGAAGTATAGGCTTCCTGTTTCGGGGCAGATGTTTGTGCAGAAGCCGTCTCCAACGGATCGGCCAGGATATCCTCGGCTTGTTCGATCGCCTCGAAATCGGCCACGGTACCCATTGCGGCGATCAGCTCGTCGACGTCCGACAGCGAGATCACCTGCTTATTCTCTATTTTTTGTTTGTGCAAAAACCGCTCCGCAATCCTGCCCTCAATGTCCGAAAGGATCTCTTTGCTATCCGCGAACGAAGAAAAGTACTTCTGGATAGAGGCGAGATACCCTTTCAGTTTCTCGTAGCCATCCTCCTCGATATGGAAGATAATGCCGCCTATATTTATGCTGATTGTCTTTTTCATGATTGAAATAATCGAATGTCTTTGAGTGATCAGTTAGGGTCAGGAAGATTGCTTGATGCCGTTTTGCTCAAATCCTCAGTGCGTTTAATCACGGTTTGCACCGAGTCGGCAAGCTCAAACCAAGTAGCCTGCATCGCGTCCAGGAAGACCTTCCCCTCATCCGTCAAAACATAGTATTTCCTTGGAGGGCCCGAAGACGACTCCACCCATTTATAGTCCAGCCAGCCCGAGTTTTTTAACCTGGTAAGAAGAGGGTATAATGTTCCTTCCACCACCATGATGTGAGCGGACGTGAGTTCATCCAACATATCCGAGGCATAAACTTCGCCCCGGGATATGATGTGCAGGATGCAGAATTCCAAAATTCCCTTCCGCATCTGCACTTGGGCATTTTCAATATTCATGTGGTTTCATGAGTTAATTTTAAATGAATATGTTCATGGCTAACAGATAGAATTTAAACTTCTAACAATACAAAGGTATACACAGGTACTTTGTGATGCAAGGTACCATGTTAAAAAGATGTTCGCGTTAGGATGAATGGTTGTTTTAAAGTGCCGATCGGTTCAAAATCACTTTGGCACTCAAAAGCTTTGCTATCTTGCCCCCTATTAGCTATTCTCGTCGCGTTAATCCGACGGCACGGGAACTGACAATCAACTATGAAACCACAACTTTATATCATCGCGGCGATGGCCGAAAACCATGTGATCGGGCTGAACAACAGCCTGCCATGGCACCTGCCCGACGAATGGGCGCATTTCCGCAGAGTCACTGCCGGGAAGGCATTCATCATGGGTAGAAAGAGCTTCGAAGCGCCCGACGCGCTGCATTCCGAATACCGGAATGTGGTCATCACCTCCCACCCGCCTGCCCAAGTGGAGCCGCATACCGAATATGCCAAAGATATTTCGGAGGCCCTGGCGTTACTTTCCGGCGAAACCGACGTATTTGTATTAGGCGGTGCGAGTGTTTTCAAGCAAATGCTTCCGCTCGCCGACAGAATGTATTTAACCATTGTACACGCACAAGTCGAAGGCGACGCCCATTTCCCGGCATTCGACCCGGACGACTGGCAGCTGGCGAGTTCAGAATTTCATGATACCGATGACGATCATGCCTATTCGTTTTCCATGAACCTGTACGTCAGAAAGCAGCCGGAGTAAGTCAGGCCATCCTTTCCGGCCGCCCTTGTGCATCAAAATTCGAGAATCGATGACAAGGATTTTTACACACACCTTACTGATCTTCCTATGCATTTCGGGGTATGCCCAATGCAATGCGCAGCAAAACTACGGCAACGAGTGGATCGACCACCGGCAAACTTACCTGCGCATTCCGGTGACTGAAACCCGCATTTACAAAATCACCACCGCCGATCTCGCCCGTGAGAACATTCATATCGATTCCATATGGGCTTCCGGCATTCAAATGTTCGCACACGGCTACGAAGTGCCGATCGAAGTTATCGGTGATTCGTCCGGCCGATTAGGCAGTAGTGGCTATATTCTGTTTTCCGGCAAAAGGAATGACGGCTACGCGGACACCGTACTTTACACCCGACCGGGTGCCATGCCGCATCATTACTATAACCTCTACTCCGACACCACCGCCTATTTTCTGACCTGGCAAAACGGTAAGCCCGGATTAAGGACCACCTTTCCCACTCCCGGAACAGTCATCGACAGCGCTGCCTTTCATTGGGAGGAAACATTACAGCTTTTCAACTCTCATTACCTGCCCGGAAGGTTTTTCCCAGCCAGGAGCAACTACGAAACCGGCTCGTTACACACGGCATACGATGAAGGTGAAGGCTGGACAGGCCCGGAAATAGCCGAGCATGCGCCTTTTGAAATTGTATTTAAAACCAACCGGCTTTTTAAGGAAATGCAATCCGGTATGGACTGTGAAATACTCGTCGCAGGGTGGTCGCCGGGCGTGCATTCATTTGCATTATGGCTGGGTAGCGGTAAAGGCTTGAAGCGGAAATTAGTAGAGTCAAATGTGATAGACCGCAATACCAGGGCCGTTCGGTTTACAGCAGAAATTGAAGATTTCGATGAAGCCGGGCAGCTGACATTAACCCTGCTCCCCGTCGGCCCGGGCACGCATATTTCTGCCTCCTACGCGCGCATGCGTTACGCTCAGGCAGGCCCGCGCATCGCGCCTCCGCACATGAAGACGTTGCCTCCACGACTCGTGAAATTTGCCCGGATCGATCCCCAAACGGAATATTTGATCATCACACACCCGCTCATGCGAACGACTACGGGCGGGCTCGACGCCATCGAAGAATATGCGCATTACCGCTCTTCCGAAAGTGGTGGCGCGTACAAAACCACGTTCGTTTACAGCCATGAACTCTATGACCAGTTCAATGCGGGACAGCCCGGCCCGCAAGGCATCCGCAATGCAATACACTGGCTGCATGGCAAAGGGAATTTGAAGTTCGTATTGCTGGCAGGAAGGTCTGTTGATCCTCAGAAAGCCCGCAAAATGAAAGATTCATGGCAAACAGACATGGTACCCAATGCAGGCTGGCCAGGCTCGGATATTGCATTAGTCACAATGAAAGGCTCCCACTACCCACTGGTGCCAATCGGCCGCATTAATGCATCAAACGCCCGGCAGCTGCTCGATTACCTCCGCAAAGTTCAGACCATGGAAGCCGAACCCGATTCGGCGGCCTGGCGGAAGCGGATACTGCACCTCAGCGGCGGAAGGTCGCGGGACGAGTTGAATGCGTTCCAAACCTATGTCCGGTCGTTTGAAAAGAAACTCGAAAGCACTCCGTTCGCGGGTCATGTGACGATGATTTCGAAGCTCACGGACAATGCCGTCGAGCAGGTAAATATTGATAAACAGCTAAATGAAGGTGTGGGGCTCATTACCTTGTTTGGGCATTCTTCTATCGACATTACCGACATCGATATCGGCCGCGCGAGCGATCCGGCACGGAACTACCGGAACCATCCCCGCTACCCGGCAGTGATCGTGAATGGCTGTGCGGCGGGTAGCATTTTCTATTCGACCCAGGCATTGAGCTCCGATTGGATTTTCGCACCAGAAAGCGGGGCTGTGCTCTTCCTGGCCCATACTTTCAATGGCCCGTCGATTGCGCTGAGGCGCTACACGGACATTTTCTACGAAGTCCTGGCGGATTCTGCATTTTCGACCAAACCGTTTGGCATCATCCAGCAGGAAGCGATCCGACGAAACCTGTCGCGCAATCCGGGCATTCCGGACAGTATCACCGTGCAGCAAATGGTCCTGCACGGCGACCCGGCGATCCGAATTTTCCCCTCCGTGCCTCCCGATGCCGATAGCCAAGCGGTCGCTCCTGACCTGCCTCCGGTGATGCAGGTGTCGTTTGATGCCCGACAGGTTCGCGATGGAGAGCTTGTCTCCGCGAAACCGGTTATCCAAATCCGCATTTTCGATGAATCCCTTCCAGCTGCCGACAATGACACGACCATGGTGGCCGTCTGGCTCAAAAAGCAATGCGAGGGCTGTACCGATAGGAGAATACCGCTACGTACGGCCATGGGAAAGAATATCGCAGGAAGCTTTTATGAAATCACTTTTCAACCCGCATTACTTCCCGGCAAGTACCTGTTGACTGTACAATGCCGCGACGAAGCGGGATATTCGTCGCCTCCCTACCAGATTGACTTTGAAGTAGCTGACCACGGCGAGGCATCAGAGGTAATGGTCTCCCCCAATCCGTCTGGCCGATGGTTCAGGTTCACCATTCAAAACAGGGAATTGCTTCCCGCCGAATTCGAACTGAATATCCACAACCCGCTGGGAACAACCATTTTCCGAAAACTGTTATATTGTGAAGTCGGCCGTAACGAATGGTTCTGGATCCCGGCGATGCATTCTCCCGGTATTCCACCCGGACTTTACCACTACACGATCCGCGCCCCGGAAGCCAGGCACCCGGTCGCATTCCCTTTCGAAAGTATGCGGGGACATTTGCTTTACACGCCCTGAGTCGGCGCCGCGGAATGCCTGTTTTACCGCTGTACCTCATTTTGTTTCCACAAAAACTTATTATTTTTGTCCATTATATAAAAGATATCCCATTGAAAGAATACGGCAGTAACGTACAAAAATTGGCCGACCACATCGTCAAGATAGAGGATAAGGCGAAGCGTACCCTTTACGCGCACATCCTGGTCGAGCTCATGCGTCAGATACATCCCAACATGCGGGATAACCAGGACTATACCAACAAGTTGTGGGACGACCTGTACATTATTTCCGGTTTCGAACTCGATGTTGACAGTCCTTTCCCTCCGCCATCCAAGGAAGCGCTGGGCAAGAAACCGCTACGGGTTGACTACAACCAACAGAACCTGCAATTCCGCCATTACGGCCGCAATATCGACCTGCTTCTGGAAAAGGCTTCACAAACCGAAAACCCGGAAGACCGCCTCGCATTTGTTTCCTACATTTTCCGCCTCATGCGTTCGTTCTTCAACGCCTGGAACAAGGACAACCCCGAAGACAACGTGCTGCTCAGCCAGCTGGAACAGCTCAGCAAAGGCCGTTTGAAGGAGGAAATCGATTATATCCGTAAATCGGGGCCGATCGACGCCGCACCGAAAGACCGGAACAACAACCAGGAGCGGAACCGCGTGAACCAGATGGGCGGCAATAACTTCAAAGCCCAGTCGCACAATTCCGACAGACAGGGCGGCAACAACCAGGGCAACCAGAACCGGAACCGGAACAACAAATTCTCGAACCGGAACGGGAACAACAATAACAACAACAACCGGAATAACAACCGCAAAAAACCTGGAATGTAACATCCAGGTTTCATTTTATACCGTCTCAATTGCCCAAAATCTTCTATGGCATCATTCAAAATTACCGGGGATCGACGTCTCAAGGGTGAAATCGTGCCGCAAGGCGCCAAAAACGAAGCATTACAGATCATCTGCGCGGTGCTCCTGACGAAAGAGCCCGTTACGATCCACAACATCCCGAATATCCGCGACGTAAACCAGCTGATCAACCTGTTGGGCGATCTGGGCGTACGCCGCACACGACTGAGCGATACTTCCATCCGTTTCGAAGCCGACGATATCAATCTCGATTACCTCGAATCCGACTCGTTCCGTCAGAAAGCCGCAGCATTACGCGGTTCGGTGATGCTGCTCGGCCCGATGCTGGCGCGTTTCCGTAAAGGACGCATCCCCCGCCCGGGTGGCGACAAGATCGGCCGGAGAAGGCTGGATACGCACTTCCTGGGTTTCGAGAAACTGGGTGCGGAATTCAGTTATGATGAAGAAGACGGCGGATTCTACCGTGTCGACGCTGCCAACCTGAAAGGCACCTACATGCTTCTCGACGAAGCTTCGGTGACCGGTACGGCCAACGTTCTCATGGCAGCGGTTATGGCCGAAGGCACGACCACCATTTATAATGCGGCCTGCGAACCTTATTTGCAACAGCTTTGTAAAATGCTGAACCGCATGGGCGCCAAAATCTCGGGTATCGCTTCCAACCTGCTGGTAGTGGAAGGCGTCAGCGAGCTGAATGGTACCGAGCACACCATGTTGCCGGATATGATTGAAATCGGTAGCTTCATCGGCCTTGCCGCAATGACGCAATCGGAAATTACCATCAAAGACTGCCGCATTCCCGAGCTGGGCATTATTCCAGATGTTTTCAAGAGATTGGGTATTCAAATGGAGTTCCGTGGCGACGACATCTTCATTCCCGCACAGGAACGTTACCGCATCGAAAACTACCTCGACGGCTCTACCCTGTCCGTAGCCGATGCGCCCTGGCCAGGGTTTACACCCGACTTGCTGAGTATCGTACTCGTGACGGCCACACAGGCGCAGGGAACGGTTCTGATTCACCAGAAAATGTTCGAAAGCCGCCTGTTCTTTGTGGATAAGCTGATCGAAATGGGTGCACAAATCATCCTTTGCGACCCGCACCGCGCTACAGTGATCGGCCACAACCGCGAAACACAGCTTCGCGGCATTCGTATGACCTCCCCCGATATCCGCGCCGGGGTTGCATTGCTGATCGCAGCCATGTCAGCCAAAGGCGTGAGCATTATCGACAACATCGAGCAAATCGACCGCGGTTACCAGAACATCGACACGCGTCTGAACGCGATCGGTGCGGAAATCGTACGGTTATAAAACGAAATGTCACCCTGAGCGGAGTCGAAGGGCCATGCACGGTGTTCGCCGTATGGACTGTCTTCGACTTCGCTCAGACTGACATCCTCCTTATTTCATTCAGACTAGCGAGACGTTCGTTACTTCTTCTTGCCGTAGGTGCAGAGGCTGTTATCGGCCTTCACATAATAGGACTTGTAGTTTGCCGCTTTCGGGTCCATACAGCCTTTCAAATCCAGAATTTCCACTTTTCTGAACTCCACGGGATGGCTTTCGCTTTGCAGGGAAATCGAGCCATGATCGAGGAGCTTGCCGGCTATTTTGATAGCGGGGTCGGTGTCGCCGCTTACATTTCCTCCGCCGAGTTGCGGCTTGTTGTATTCGAGCACCATCTCACCATTGGCAAAATGCTGGATCAGCGAATCGCCCAGCACCAACACTTCGGCACGTACCCACTGGTCGCCGTTATAAGTTTTCGATTTGGAATTGACACAGTGCTGCGTAACCAGCTTACCGTCGATCACCACGTTGGTACCGGGCGTGCACAGGTTGCAAGTCGTGCGGGTCTTGTCGTTCCCACCCAATAGCTGTACTTCGATCGACGCGGGAAAATCCTGGTTCTTACCCATTGTCGCAGCCGGCTGCCCGTGCACCATGATGCCCGAGTTACGCCATGCCCAGCCCTCGCCTTTTGGAGCCTGCTCGCCTACGAAGCGATATTCCACCGCGATGCGGTAATAGGAGTAGTCGCCTTTGTAGAAAATATGGCCGTATTTCTGCGCGAAATCGTCGTATTTATCGTAACGAACCACCATTTTACCATCTTCCACACGGAAAGTATTGTTATAGTTGTCGTTCAGCTCGTAGCCGCGGATTTTGATGTCCCAGCCGTCGAGGTTTTTTCCATTAAAGAGCTGCTTCCATTCCTGCTTGTCGGCATTATTCTTTTGGGCGAAAACCGTAAGGCACAAGAGGCTGAACAGGATCGTGAGTTGTAATTTCATGAATACAGGTTAAGTTAAGATTGTATTGCGACGCCCGGGGTGATCTTTTAACGGTGCGCAGGCGTCCGGCGCTTTCGCAGTAAATATATAGGTTTTGAAAATCCCCATCATCCAAAAATGGACTTACTTCGTAGTTAAGTTATATCCGGATCTCCTTCACCCGCGACTAGAAACACCGTATGCCCCTAAAAACGAAAGACAAAATCGCGATATTCTGGTTTCGCCGCGACCTCCGGCTGCACGACAATGCGGGACTTTATTACGCGCTCCGCTCCGGATACCCGGTTGTTCCGCTCTTCATTTTCGACCGGAATATCCTCGACGACCTTGAAGAAAAGAAAGACGCGCGATTGACTTTCATACACCAGGCCGTTTCCAATATTCAGCAGGAATTGAAGCAAAAGAATGCAGATATATTGGTCGAGTACGGCTTCCCGGTCAAAATCTGGGAGAGGCTTGTCGACGAGTACGACATCGCAGAAGTGTACACCAACACCGACTACGAACCCTACGCCACGCACCGCGACAAAGAAGTTTACCGGATTTTGAAGAAAAAGGACATTGTTTTCAAAACCTGCAAAGACCAGGTCATTTTTGAGAAGCAGGAAATCCTGACGGGCCAGGGAACGCCTTATACCGTTTTTACACCTTACAGCCGGGCATGGAAAGAAAAACTCACCGATTTTTACCTCAAATCCTACCCGACGAAAAAGTATTTCAGGCGTTTCCACCAATGGAGCGGCGAGGCATTACCTGCATTACAGGATATGGGCTTTGAAAAAGTGGATAATCCATTCCCTTCCCTGCACGTCGGCAACGCGCTCCTGGATGACTATGCCAGGGAACGCGATTTTCCAGCCAAAGAAGCTACCAGCAGAATTGGCATTCACCTGCGCTTTGGTACTGTAAGCATACGCGAGCTCGCACGCCAGGCACGCGGGCACAGCGATGTCTTTCTAAACGAGCTTATCTGGCGGGATTTCTATCAGCAAATCCTCTCCAACTTCCCGCACGTGGGCAAGGGCGAGGCATTCCGCAAGGCCTACGATTTCATCAAATGGCGTTACGACAAGGCCGATTTCCAGAAATGGTGCGAAGGCAAAACCGGTTACCCACTCGTAGATGCCGGCATGCGGCAACTCAATGCGACCGGCTTCATGCACAACCGTGTACGGATGGTCACAGCCAGCTTCCTCGCCAAGCATTTGCTCATCGACTGGCGCTGGGGCGAGGCCTATTTTGCCGAGAAGCTCCTTGACTACGACCTCGCGGCGAACAATGGGGGATGGCAATGGGCGGCGGGCTCAGGTACCGACGCCGCGCCTTATTTTCGGATATTCAACCCGGCTTCACAGGCGGAAAAGTTCGATCCTAAAATGGAGTACATCAAAAAATGGGTCCCGGAATTCGGTACCGACGCCTACCCGGCCCCGATGGTCGATCATAAGGAAGCAAGGGAACGTTGCCTGAAAACCTACAAGGATGCCCTGGACAAGGCTAATCGGTGACTATTTGCCTCCGGCAATCACGGTAACCATATCTTCCGGACGCAGGTAATTATTCGCCATCGCCATGACATCCTCCGCCGTGGTCGCGTGAATGCGGTCGATGTATTGATTGAAGAAATTGGCGGGAAGGCTATCGAGCAGCAATACCTTGCGACGATCGGCCACCTCGAATGCGGTATTCAGCGAACCGGCAAATTCGCCGGCCATAAAGCTTTTAACGGTTTGCAATTCCTCGGCCCCCACGGGTTCGGTTTGCAGCCTGTATATTTCCTTCTTGATCTCGTCGATGGTTTGCTGGGTAAACTCCTTTTTCACATCTGTACCGATCATCAGGTAACCCGCGTTGCGCAGCGTCACCACGTGCGAAGAGATACCATAGGTCAGGCCTTTTTCCTCACGGATGTTCTTCATCAGCCTCGACCCGAAATAGCCTCCAAGAATCTCGTTGGTGACCAGCATTTTGAAATAGTCAGCGTGATGGCGGTTAAAAAGCACCCGCCCCATTCTGATCGACGATTGCACACTTTCCGGCCGCTCTACGATCGTCTCGTCGCCCTGGTAAGTTTCAGAGGCTTTGAAGGAGGCTTTGCCGGCGTCCGCATCGAAGGAATTTTGTCCCAAAGTCGCGTTCACATGCTGTACGTCGGCCTCGGTAACTTGCCCTGCGAGCACGGCTGTAAACTTGCCGTCGCGGATAAACCGCTCATAATGCGCCCGCACGGCATCCATACCCAATGCGTCGATTTCCTCCGTGCTCTGGCCTTGCCCGTAGGGATGGCTCGCGCCAAACAACCGCGCCCTAAACTCCGTAGTAGCCAGGTAAGCCGTTTTTTCCTTGTTTACTTTCAGGTTCTGGACAGTAATGTTTTTCAGTTCCTGAAACTCCTTCTCCGGGAAAGTAGCGCTGCGGATCAGTTTTTGAACGAGCGGCAGCACTTCCGGCAGGAAGCGCGACAAGCAATACACCACGATTCCCACGCGGTCAGAAGTATGTGTCAGTTCGGTGAATGCTCCAACCTGGTCGAATGCCTCGCTGATTTCCTGCGATGTCAATCCTTCCACGCCTTCCGTCAGCATTTTGATCGCAAAGTAGGACGCAGCCGTTTCGGTTTCATACCAGTTACCCGCTTCGAAAATACATTCCAGACGCACCACCGGTTGCTCCCCGATATTGATCACATGCAGTGCGATCCCGTTATCAAGGGTGTAGGTTTGAGGTTCCGGCAGGCTTACGGTTTGAATGATTTTGAAATCAGGAGCAATAGTACGGTCCAGTGACATGGGCGGCGGTGAGTATAAAAAAACGAATGACGTTGCAATAACGCCATTCGCTCTGAATAATTAAATTTCTGTGAATGCTTACTTTTCGTCGTCGCCTACGTCCAGCTTTTCAGCTTTGTTCAATTGAAGCGACAAAGTGATGCGCAATGTCTGTGCAAGCGGGCTTCCTTGTGTTGTCGGGAACATGTAAGCGAAGTCGGCACCCCATTTGTCGGCGAAGCGAAGACCTGCACCGGCGGTAAAGAAGCGGCGGTCTCCTTTGTTTTTGTTCTCTCCAAAGTAACCTGCTCTCAAAGCGAAAATATTGTTGTACCAGTATTCCAAACCGGTCGCGATCGCTACTTCCTGTACTTCTTCTTTAAACCCGTCCGGAGCGTCCGAGAATGAACCGAACACACCGTTCAGCAATGGTTTCGTGTTCACGTTGGTTTTGCCATCCGGGGTCGGCACCATCAGCTTGCTGAAATCGATGATGAAATTGAAGCGGTTTCTTCCATCGCCGGTATATGACAACCCGGTACCGATTTTCAGGTTGGTAGGAATGAAGTTTTCGGTATCGGAGCCTGAGCCGTAGTTGATTTTACCACCGAGGTTGGAAAGCACCGCACCCAATGACCAAACGAGCTCGCTGCCTGTATCTTCATTCTTGAATTCTTTCTTATAGTAAGCGCTGATATCACCAGCCGCTACACGGGCCGGGCTCAACGATACATTATTGATCACCGCGTTTCCGGCAAGGTTCGAGGAGATGTATTTCAATGTCAGACCCATCGAGAAGTTTCTTCCCAACTGGCGTGAATACGTACCGTTCAAGGCAACTTCTCTTGAATTGAAATAACCGATATTGTTACCGACCGCATCCCGCAAATCCAGCTCACCGTTGTTGAAATAGTTGGCAGAAAACGCAACAGCCTGGCGATCGCCCAATTTTTTGTAAACGGACAAATAGCCGAGCCACATATCGTCAACGAGGTAACGCAACCACGGAGTGTAGGAAACCGAAACGCCAAAATCCTTGGTATTGTAGGGAAGCTTCGCCGCATTCCAGTAAGTCGAATTAGCGTCCGGGCTGAGTGCTACACCGGCTTCTCCCATTCCTGCACTTCTAGCATCAGGGGCAAATGTCAAAAAGGAAAGTGGTGATGCCGGTATTCTTCTTGTAGAATCAACCTGAGCGAAAAGCGTACCTGATGTTAAAAAGAATAGTGAGGATAATGTAACAAAAAAAAGTTTCATAGAAATTGGATTTGCGATAGGAAGTGCCTGTATCAGCTTCTTTAAAGGGTCAAAAATACAATGAAAGATAGTTATTACTAAAAATTTGATAAGTTTTATTATCTTAAGGAGACCTGATTAACTTACCGGCTTTCAGATCGGTAGAATTGTCTTTTAACGATCTGATCACTAAATGATAAACCAGGGATTGATCCACCGGCACCGTCCTCAGCCACTGCGTGACGTCCAGCATTTCCCTGATAACCGGCTCGCTGTTATAGTAAAGCTTTTTGTAAGTACCCAAACGTTGCCCATTAACAAGCAATATATTAAAAATTAATTCTACGTCCTCATTTACCCGATTGTGGCCGAGTTCTAATACAAGGTCTTTCCGGAATGGGTTAGGGTAAATATTAAAGGTGTTGAGCGCTATTCCCTTGGCGGGACCTACTAGAAACCCGAACGCTATTTCAGAAAAGTTAGTATACGTATCCCATACTTTTACGCGGACAATATATTTTCCGGCAGGCAGATTATTCAACGGATAATGGATACTACCCGATTGATAATTATCCAGATCCGCTACATAATAATCATTCAAAACGACGGTCAGCGTATCATTCAGCGTCATCGTAATGTCATGTCCGATCCCCGCGCGGGAAATACTGATCCCGCTCGCATCGCTCACCTGCAGCACCAGTACCGACGAAGGTTCAACAGTATCGCCGTCCCGGAACGTGGGCGTATTGAGGTAACCGGCCAGCTTGGGGGGAATGGTATCCTTCTGCTGCACCGCACTTCCACCAACCACTACCGCCAGCTGTGCCGAGGCGTCGTCCGTACTGTCACTGCTCACCACATATACGCTCACCCGCCCGAGGCCGATCCGGTAATCGATGTCTTTCGGCATTTGCAGGCTGCAATGCAAAACGCCGTTCTTCACTGATACTTTCCCGTCGAAAAGCTTGCTACGGAACTCGGTATAGGTCTCGGCGCTGCCTTCATTTCCCAGCGTACGAAACTCGATCGGCTTGTCGTAAATCACCAGCCTTGCCGTACCGTTAAAATCCGTATCGACCTTCCCTGTTCCCGGATCGAACACCTCCGCATTCAGCGTAACTTTCTGCAAGGCCCGCAGGGTATCGGGTTGCGAACTCCACCGGACTCCCTTTCTGCCCGGCGACAATATCATCGACGGGTCGGCCAGCAATGTAAAATTCCGGTTCAGGCTGCCGGCCAGGGCATTGTTTTTAGTGTATTTAAAAAAATCTCCCAAACGCTGGCCTGGCTTTCCATTTAACAATGCCTCATAAAATGCTTTGTTCAAAGCAAAATTGGTACTGGAATAAACCGGCCGGGTCGTACTGATCGCCCCTACCGCCGCCCCTTTCGGACTTAAAACCATGAGCTCTGCGCCTGAAACGATTCCGGGATCGTCGTAGCGGCCAAAATCACAGGTGGCCGTAATCAATAGCGGCAGATTATCCATTCCCCGACTCGAAAGCATATCCGCCAATGTCAATACCTGCTCCTCTGCCCAGCCGCTGGTACCGCCATGCCCGGTATAGTTCAGGATCAACGTACCATTGTCGATCGCATTGCGAATGGCCTGGTTAATGGCCGGTGCTTTCTGCCCCGCGTCGGTCGTCGTCTGCGGTACTTCGTCGATAAACGATCTCGTCGAAAACAGCCTTCCCTGAATGAGGTTCGCAAGCTGATCGGCGTGACGCTGGTGGATGTTCCCATCGCCGTCGTCCGCCACAAACCGCACGCCATTCTTCCATATCCCGAACGACGATTCGTAACGCATCAGCTTATCTACCACAATTTTTGCCTCTGCCGGCGATTTCACGGGTAACCTTCCGATGCCCATATCAACTGTATGGTCGCCTGCCGTATTCTCGTTCCAATCGCCCTCGTTAGCATCCATAAAGCCGAAATAATCGTCGGAAGAGTACGTATAAACCGGGTTCAGCGATTCCCTGCTCTCATACACAGGCACCCACGCAGCACGTTGCGCCTGTGATTGATTATGGACGAGATTTCGATAGTCATACGTTGCATCACCGAACAACAAAAGGTATTTCAGTTTGCCCGGCGTCTTCTGGTAAAGCTGCCTCGCGAAATCCCGGATGGCGGTGATATCGGGCCGCCCGGAAGCATATTCATTGTAAATCTGGTCTGTGGTAACGACGAGCACATCCAGGCCGTCGCGGGTATTTCTGAACCCGGCAAGACGGTTCGCTTCGGTTGCCCACGCGGCAGGTGTGACAATGAGCAGGTCAGGTGCAGGTGACACGGCGATGTTCTGGTTTGCAACGCGTTGCCAGTTGGCCGGCTGGAATGCGGCTCCCGGATCGAAGCCGATGTATTTTTGAAGCGCCTTAGCTCCTCTCCCAATCCAGCGGTAAGCACCGCCCGCATCTTTCTGGGATATGGTTTGCGGGAAAAGCGGATGGGTGATATTCCAGAGATTAAAGCCTTCGGAAGAGCCTGCAAACTGATACGCAACGGTATCCGCCGATTGAGGCAGGAAATGATAGATTTGCTGACCTTCATAATGCCGCAGCTCCCGCTTTACCTGTAAGCCGATGTAATCGAGATATGCCTCGGCGGAGCTCTGCCCGTTCTTGTTATAGGTCACGCCAATGGTAAAATTGCCGGAAGCCGGTGCATTCTTGACGATATACGTATTCCCGGTTTGCAAAGCCTTCACATCATACGTGCCTGGGCTGACCGTGCCGATCCCCTCCTGACCTACCTCGCCGCCGTTAACCTGCCAAACAAAACGCGTAGGTACCTGTGCTGCTCCGATCGCCGAAGTCCTCAGCTTAAAATCGGAAGACGGCACTACGCCTGGCATATTCACATTGATACTGAAACCGGAGGAGTTTCCAAGATATTCACCCCACCATTCGCGGCCGGATTTCAGCGTATTGGACGATTCCGTTTCGTGAAACCAGTAATCGTCGAATTGCGTGATCGTTTTTGAAGTCGTTGCTGAGAGGGTCGCCGCGGGTTTTACGCGCAGTCCATTACTTTCGGTAAATGTGATAAAATAGAAACTGGAATCGGAATAGTAATTGAGCTGATGGCGAAGTTCCGCCTTGGCAGCATCATATTGAATGATGTGTGGGCCTTCCGCGTAGAAATAAACGGCGTCGTTTTTGTCGAACTTCCCGTCCTCTTCGCCGTTGACCCAGATCGCATTCTCGGTCAATGCATTCACATACCCCGATTTATTGGATTGCGGCAGCATCGCCCCCCCGTTTCCATAAATACGGATCCCGGCAGGCCGTACGGTGGCAACATCGACGCCCATTTTGGACAGCAGATCCGCATCCACGCGATAAATACCCGATTCCGTCACAGCCAGTTTGAACCACTGTCCTTCCGACAACACCGATTTTTGGGCATAGGAAATAACAGAAACCAGCACCGCCAGACAGCTCAAAACTGTACGGCAGGCTATTTTCAGGACATCAGCACGCTTCAACCAATGCATGGGCCGGGATCGTGTAGAGACGCTGAGAGGCTTTGTCCGTGCATAGCACACGCGTGCGCCGGAGCGTTCCGCGGGTGAATGTCCTGTTCTGGAAAACGAAGTTCGTACCTTCATCCAGCTGAAACAGGCATACTTTGCCGGTATTCAATTCCTGCTCATCGTGTTTTCTGAGCGCATTAAAAAGTTTCTGGTCGCCACCGGTAGATGCGGCGGGGTTTTGAGCATAACGAAGCAAATGGACGAGAATGTCTTTCGGAAAAATACTTTCGTGCATAACCGGAATGAGCAGCTCCCTGAACTCGTGCTTCCATTCGGCACCATGCGGCGCTACCCTTCTTCGGCCACGGCTTTTGTATTTATAATGGACAACGCAATGCGCCACCTCGTGCAGGTATGTAATGAGAAAGCTGTAAGGATTCAGATTGACATTGACCGTGATCCGGGGAACCATACCGGGCTTGACGGTAAAATCGCCCAGGCGGGTACGGCGCGGGCGTGAAAGGAAGAAATCAAAGCGGTGGGTGCGATACAACTCCTGGCAATACTCGGCTGCCCCATCTGGCACATACGAACCCAAAGACACGTTTTTCATACCCGAATAAAAAAAGAAAAGCCCTACTTTCATAGGGCTTTTCAAGATTTTCGACTTGTACGTCTGATTACTTCTTAGTAGTATCAGCAGCAGCAGTGTCAGCAGCAGCAGCAGCAGCTGTATCAACAGCAGTTGTATCAACCGCAGGAGTTTCAACAGTTACAGCAGTAGTATCAGCTGATTCGTCAGCAGGTTTGCTAGTACAAGCAGCGAAAGCTACCATCCCGGCAACAAACGCAAATGCAAAGAATTTTTTCATTTCTTGGGTGTAATTAAGGTTCGATGCAAAGGTAATATGATCGAATTGAATATTCCTAAATTTTGAGTTTGTATTTTTCCAAGAACTTAAAATTTCCTTAGAAAATTCTTAATTCGCTTTAATTTGTCCTATTAATTCTGCCATTACCCCTAAACGCTCTGCAACTTTTCGTTGTAAGCCCTCACACACGCAGCCACTTCCGGCAATAGTTCCTGGTTGGCTTCGATGCCGTTGCCCACCACGATCACGTCCGCACCTGCATGCAGGGCCGCATCGGCCTTTTCGTACGAATCGATGCCGCCGCCGACGATAATCGGCGTGTCCACCGCCGCGCGTACAGCCGCAATGGTTTCGCCCGGAACAGGGAACACCGCACCGCTGCCGGCGTCGAGGAAAATGTTTTTGAGGCCCAGATATTCACCAGCCAGCGCGGTACATGCAGCAATGCCCGGCTTGTCACGCGGGAGAGGCGTGGTGTTGCTGATATACGACACGGTCGTGAGCTTGCCGCTTTCGATGAGCATGTAGCCGGTCGGCAATACTTCGAGGTTGCTCCTTTTCAACAATGGCGCAGCGATTACATGCTGGCCGATCAGCAGCTCGGAATTACGCCCGGAAATCAACGAAAGCAGCAAAATGGCGTCGGCCGAAGGCTCGATATGCAGGCTGCTTCCTGGAAAAAGTATCGCGGGAATGTCGGTATATGCATGAATGTCGGCAATGAGCTTGTCGATGGCGTAGTTGGTAATGAGGCTCCCCCCTACAAAAAAGAAGTCAACACCGTGCCCGGCCGCGTATTCGAGGAATTTCGGAAATGTGGAAAGGTTAATTTTATCCGGATCAAGGAGAACAGCAAACGATTTCCTTTTTTCTGCTTTACGTTCGGAAAGGAGGTCTGCGATTTGATGTTTCGCTGCTTTCATTCGGTTTTTCGTTCGTCTTCTTCAATAAAATGTTTCAGCTTCTGGCGCGCCCACCCCACAGCCAATGTCCAGGCTAAACTTTGAACGGCTTGTCCGACCGCAGACTGGGTTTTGATTTTGGTCACAATCTTCTCAACAGGCTCTTCCGGTTCGACCAAAATTTCCTTTTTCTTTTTTCCCTTCGGCAGCAATGCATTCATCACCACAAAAGTAGTGGCCATTACCCCGCCTATGATCAACGCCTGCTTGCCATACTCCGTAGCTTCTTTTTTCAACCCGCTCCACTGCGATTCCAGCTTGTCGCGGTACAGATCCGCGTCCTGCAACAAACCTTCTTTCTCCTTGTCCGTATCGGATGAAAACGGCTTCGTGATTTTTACTGAAGAATCTATTGAAGAACTCATTTCATATCTGTTTAAATAGCGTCAGAGAATTTTCAAAAGGAATCCAAAAATAGCAATTCAGGGAAACTTATCGCCAAATAAAGCAGCCAAAAAGCATTATTCCTCCTTCATGCTGACAAAACGAACGATTATTTTCCTGATCAGTCTCATCCAGGTTTCCTTCCAGATGATGGTTATGGCCAGCTTGATAATGAAAACGCCGAGCAATATCACAAACCCGAGATAATCGCTGTGCAGCCATTGGTTCAGGAATGTCCCGAGCAGTATGACCAGTAAAATCAGGATCGTGAGGCCAATGCATAGCGCCAGGGCAGCATACACCCCGACCACCACGGCCCGCTCGATCTTGTCGCGGGTCTCGATTTTAAATAGATCGATCCTGGTTTCGAAATATTTAAAGAGGGTGTCCTTGATTTCTTCCAGTTGACTCAGCATAGCGGTATATTTCAAATCATGTGAAATGTTTTAAGGTCTGAACAACAGACTTTTTTCACATTAATCCAAAAACATACCAAGAATTGCGGAGACAATGGACATGACCAGACCGAAAAGCAATGCGGAAATAAAACCGTCGACCCGGAAGCCGTCGACCAGCGACGCGGCCAGGTAAATAATGAAAACGTTGACGACGAAATAGAACAACCCCAGCGTCAGGATCGTAATGGGTAATGCGAGGATTTGCAGGATTGGTTTGAGGAATGTATTGAGAATACCCAACACAATTGCCACGATAATGGCCGTGCCTGTGCTGGCTACGATAACCCCGGGTACCAAATTCGCGGCGACCATTACCGCCAATGTACTGATAATAAGACGCAGGAGTAGCTTCATATTGATCTGGTTTTTATTGGTGACGGCTACGAAGTACGTCAATTACCTCATCTAAGTCAATGTTTTTTTGTTCCAGCAAAACGAGCAGGTGGAACAGCAAATCCGACACTTCGTTCTTGAAAAGACCGTCGTCATTGTCCTTCGATTCGATGACAACTTCGACTGCTTCCTCCCCTACTTTCTGCGCGATTTTATTGATTCCCTTTTTGAAAAGGCTGCTGGTATAAGACGAATCCGACGGGTTCAGTTTTCTTTCGCGGATCACGCTTTTTTGCAGGTAGTTCAGGAATGCCGCCTCGCCTGTACGTGTGTCGCCGATTTCAGGCTGGCTATTTTTTTCCCCAAAGCAGGTATCCGCGCCGGTGTGGCAAACAGGGCCCGCGGGAGTCGCTTTGATAAGCAATGTATCGCCGTCGCAGTCGGCTGCGATATCGTTTACAAACAGAAAATTGCCCGACGTTTCACCTTTCGTCCAGAGGCGCTGCTTGCTGCGGCTGAAAAAGGTAACGGTCCCCTGCTTTCTGGTAACTTCCAGCGCTTCGGCATTCATGTAGCCCAGCATCAGCACTTTACCGGTATTTACGTCCTGAATAACAGCCGGCACCAGGCCGTCGGCCGATTTATTAAAGTCAATGGATGAAAACGTCTCGCTCATTTTTGGTTGTTAATTAAAACATTCCGGCGTGTCCGCAGCTTTGGGGCTGGCCGGTTGTGTATATTTTGATAAAACTCCGCGCCACTACCGGGTCATCCGGATCGGCAGGTCTTTGTTTTTGAGATATTCTTTCAAATCCGGAATATCGATTTCCCGGAAGTGGAAAATACTTGCTGCCAGTCCGGCATCGGCTTTCCCTTCTGTGAACACATCATAAAAGTGTTCCATATTCCCAGCTCCACCGGAAGCGATGACCGGGATGTTCGCATTGCCCGAGATGGTCGCCGTCAGTTCCAATGCAAATCCGTTCTTGGTGCCGTCGGTATCCATCGAGGTGAGCAGGATTTCACCTGCACCGCGTTCTTCTACCTCTTTCGCCCAGGGTATCGAACGAATTTCCGTCGCTTTCCTGCCCCCGTGCGTGTGCACGATGTGCTCAAACCCGTTTTCTGTTTCTACGTAGCGCGTATCGATCGCCACCACAATGCACTGGGCGCCGAATTCCAGCGACAGCTCATTGATCAGGTCTGGGTTCCGCACCGCCGCCGAATTGATCGAAACCTTGTCCGCACCCGCATGCAGGAGCGCCGACACGTCCGCGATCGAGGAAATGCCCCCACCGACAGTAAAAGGTATGTTAATGGTCTGCGCTACTCTGCGGACAAGGTCGATAAATGTCGAACGGCCGTCCACGGTAGCCGTAATATCGAGGTAAACCAGCTCGTCGGCACCTTGTGCGGCGTACATCGCGCCCAGCTCCACGGCGTCGCCGGCATCGCGCAAGTTCACAAAATTGACCCCTTTGACCGTCCGGCCGTCTTTTACATCCAGACAGGGAATGATTCGTTTTGTAAGCATATTTTAAACTGAAAAACGCTGTAAATCGGCCAGGCTGATCCGGTTTTCGTAAATGGCTTTCCCGATGATCACGCCGTAGATATTCATTTCCGCCAGTTTCTCCACATCCTCGATACCCGCAATGCCACCGCTGGCGATGATATTCAGGTCGGGGCATTTGTCTTGGAGGTTTTTATACAAATCAAAAGATGGGCCTTGCAACAGGCCGTCTTTGGCTACGTCGGTACTGATCGTATACTTTACGCCTTTCTCCACATATTCTTCCACAAAATCATACACCCAGATCGCCGTACCTTCCTCCCAGCCGCTCACCGCGATCTTCTCGTTTTTGGCGTCCGCGCCGAGAATGATCTTGTCGCCACCGTAAGTTTTCAGCCAATGCTCGAACAGATCGGGCTGCTTTACGGCAACGCTGCCGCCGGTAACCTGCTTCGCACCGCTTTCGAACACGATTTTCAGGTCATCGTCCGATTGTACGCCCCCGCCGAAGTCGACATGCAGCGAAGTTTTAGCGGCAATTTTCTCTAATACCTTCCAATTGACGACCTTTTTGGCCTTCGCACCGTCGAGGTCCACCAAATGCAGCCTTTTCAGACCGGCATCTTCGAATTGCTGCGCTACTTCCAGCGGGTTTTCATTGTAAATCTTCTTCTGACCATAATCGCCCTGGGTGAGGCGGACGCATTTGCCTTCAATCAGGTCGATAGCGGGGATAATCTGGATCATGGATTAGGGCAGGCTGTTTTTATCAGAGTTTGAGAAAGTTTTCGAGGATTTGCTGGCCGGCATTTCCGCTGATCTCGCAGTGGAACTGGGCCGCGTAAAAGTTATCCTTGTGCAGCATCGCACTAAATGGTAACGCGTAATCGCAGCTGGCGATGGTGTAATCGCAGATCGGTGCCGCATAGCTGTGCACGAAATAGACGTACGCATTGTCGGGGATACCCGCCGTAAGCGGCGATTGGTAGCCGGAGATATTGTTCCAGCCCATGTGCGGCACTTTCAGTCCCGAAGCTGCCGGGAAGCGCTTCACGTCCACATCGAAAATCCCCATGCATTCGGTATTGTTCTCTTCCGAAAAGCGGCACATCAGCTGCATGCCCACGCAGGTCCCGAACACGGGTTGTTTGAGAGAAGGGATCACCTTGTCGAGGCCCACCTTCCGCAGGTAGTTCATGGTGGTGCTGGCTTCGCCTACGCCCGGGAAGATTACCTTGTCGGCGGAGCGGATCTCGGCTTCGTCGTCGGTGTAAAGGTAGCTCGCGCCGATGCGGTCGAGCGCGTACATGACCGACTGCACATTGCCTGCATTGTATTTGATAATGACGGTTTTCATACCATTCAAGTGCTTGAAATCGACAACAAAAAAGCCCGATCTTAACAATCGGGCTTCTGGGATACTATGTATTCAACCTTATTACAACACTACTTGCAAAAACACATCACCCTAGACGTCCGAAAGCCGAGAGGCTATGATGCAAATGATATGTTTCAGCTGTTAACATGCCACAAATGTAAGCAAAAATTACAATAAGCGGGCAACAAAGCGCGTAAATATTACATTAAAATTTGCTTAGAGAAAACTTCGTACCTTGCGGTTAACAAATGGCCCTGAACCATGACTAAACCAATCATTCTGCCACTATTTTTCCTGCTCATTACCTTGATTACCGTTGATTCCCAGGCACAATCCCAAGAATTGGCCGACCGTCTTTTCAAAGTTCACGAAACCTACCGCGAAACTTCCCTTACCCAGCGCCGTTTCAAGCAAAAAGACATTCTTCCACTCATTGCCAAACGGCAGGGCAATGCCTTATACCAGATCGAAACAGTGGGAGAATCCTTTGAAGGAAGGACGATCCAGATGATCAAAATCGGGAACGGCAAGAAGAAAGTGCTCCTGTGGACGCAAATGCACGGCGACGAGCCGACCGCAACCATGGCGAGCTTCGATATCTTCAATTTCCTCGAAGGCAAAAGCGACGGTTTCGACGAACTCCGCAAGAAACTCCTGGACAATACCACCTTGTATTTCGTCCCCATGCTGAACCCCGACGGTGCCGAACGCTACCAGCGCCGGACCATGCAGGGCATTGATATGAACCGCGACGCCGCCGCACGCCAGACACCGGAAGCCCAAATCCTGAAAGGGCTTGTAGACCGGCTGAAACCGGATTACGGCTTCAACCTCCACGACCAAAGCCCGCGCTACTCGGCAGGCCGCAGCCCGAAAGTAGCGACAATCTCCTTCCTGGCGACCTCTTATGATTACGAACTGTCGATCAACGATGTGCGCGAGCGCTCCATGCAGCTGATCGTGGGTATGAACAAGGTCCTTCAAAAGTACATTCCCGGCCAGGTGGCCCGCTACGCCGACGACCACGAGCCTCGCGGATTCGGGGATAATGTGCAGAAATGGGGTACCACATTGGTATTGATCGAATCGGGCGGACGCGTGGGCGATCCTGAAAAACAATATATCCGCCAGCTCAATTTCATGGCTATTTTGTCGGCGCTGGATAAGGTCGCAGACAACTCACTGACCAAGGAGAACCGAGAAGAATATTACAATATCCCCGAAAATGGCCGCTGGGTGTACGACCTGGTGGTACGCAATGCGACTGTCCGGCAATCGGGCAAGTCGTTCACCGCCGACCTGGGTATTAACCGCAGCGAAGTCAACTACGCTAATGCGACCAAATTCTTCTATTATAGCAAAATAGAAGATTTCGGCGACCTGCACCCGCAATACGGCAGCCAGGAAGTCGACGCCACGGGCCTTACCATCGAGAAAGGAAAGCTTTACCCCACCGCATTCAAAAATGTCAGCGAGATCAGCAAGCTGAATGCCTTGAACCTGCTCAGAGAAGGTTACACCTACGTACGCCTCGCACCCGACGCGAACACCCGTGCGCTAGGCCTGTACTTCACGACCGCGCCGCTGCATATTCTCAGAAGCGGGCAAGCCGTACCTACCGGCACGCCGGGCCTGGGCGCCACCGCCACATTCATTTTGAAAAAGGGTGGGAAAGTAAAATATGCCGTGATCAACGGCTTCGTGCATGACCTGGACGACTTCAGTGCCGAAAAAGGACAAGGAATTGTGGAATAGGCGGCTAACCTGCATCGTGTAGCATTTTTACGACATTGTTGGTTTCCACTCCCGAAAGAAATATCTTCGGGTTTATCTATTTTTGTCTTGACAATTACTTTGTCGGGCGTCACATATTCCTAACCCTAGTTTAATGTCCGAGTTTCAGGCTTACCTTCAATTAGGATTCAACCACATCACTGATTCCAACGGCTATGATCACATTCTTTTTATCATGGCAATCTGCTCGGTCTACACGCTGGTAGACTGGAAAAAAGTAATCGTACTGGTAACCGCATTTACCGCTGGGCACTCCATTACACTGGCATTATCCACCATGGGGTACGTCAACGTAAATCCCGACTGGATCGAGCTGCTGATACCCATTACCATTCTCATCACGGCATTTCTCAACTTTTTCTACCGGGTTCCCAAGAACGCCTATGCGCCCAAAGAGAAAGCGCCGGCATTCCGGTACCCGCTGGCGTTAGGCTTCGGGTTGATCCACGGACTGGGCTTTTCGAACTACCTGAGGGCATTGCTGGGTAAGGAAGCGGACATTTTCAACCCGCTGCTTGGCTTTAATGTCGGGCTCGAATTGGGGCAACTCATCATCGTCTTTATTATATTAGTCGTCGCATTTGCGATGATCGAGCTATTGAGGGTCCAGAAATTAAGCTGGATTCAGATATTGTCCGGTATTATTTTCGGAATGGCGCTCTCGCTGATCCTGAACAACGAACTTTTCCGCACACTCACAGGCATGCCTGTCGACTCATAACAACCCAACTATCTACCAACCAATTATGAAAAAAACGCTGCTCCCGTTACTATTACTGCTCGTGCCGCTATGCACCAAGGCACAGCAGCTCCCCACATCACCCAATTACCAGGCCAACGATCGTTTTGAACAACTGGGTACCACATTGCCCACGCCCAATACCTACCGGACCGCTTCCGGCGCACCAGGTAGGGAGTACTGGCAACAACGGGCCGATTACGACATTAAAGCCGAACTCGACGACGATAACCGCCGCATTACGGGTACGGAAACGATTACGTTCTACAACCAGTCTCCGGATGACCTGAAATACATCTGGATGCAGCTCGACCAGAACCTTTTCAAAAAGGATGGTATCGCCGCTCTCTCGCGCACCGGTACTGTCAATGAAAAAGGAATGAGCACAGCCCAGCTGGCCGCATTGAACACCGGCCGCGGTTCTTCGCTGGACCCTAAGGTGGAGTATGGCTACAATATCATTGCGGTAAAGGATAAGGCGGGCAAGGCATTGCCATTCACGATTAACGGTACGATGATGCGCATCGACCTCCCAACCGTAATGAAACCCGGCACCCCCTTCGTGTTCAGCGTGGATTGGAATTACAATATCACCGAATACTACGGCCGCAGCGGTTATGAGTTTTTTCCCAAAGACGGCAATGCCAACTATTTCATTGCGCACTGGTTCCCGCGCCTGGCGCCTTACGACGACGTAAATGGCTGGAACCACAAGCAGTTCCTCGGCCAGGGCGAGTTCGCATTGATTTTTGGTAATTACAAAGTCGCCATCACCGTTCCCGCGGATCACGTGGTAGCAGCCAGCGGCGAATGCCAGAACTACGCACAAGTGCTGACCGCTACTCAAAAACAACGCCTCAAACAAGCCGAAACTTCCAAAACGCCGGTCATGATCGTGACACAGGCGGAAGCAGAAAAAGCTGAAAAACGGGAGAACAAGAACCCGGGCAAGAAAACCTGGATTTACAAAGCTGATAATGTACGCGACTTTGCATTCGCCAGCAGCCGGAAATTCATCTGGGACGCTATGCAGAGCGATGTTTACAAAAGCGGCCGCAAGATCTGGTGTATGTCGGTGTATCCCAAAGAAGGGAACCCGCTATGGGAGCAATACTCGACCCGCGCAGTGGCGCACACTTTGAAATCTTACGGCGCACGTACATTTGAATACCCTTACCCGGTTGCGATCTCCTGCCATTCGGTAGCCGGCGGCGGGATGGAATATCCGATGATCAGCTTCAACGGCGGACGTCCGGAGGAAGATGGTACTTATACCGAAGCTACAAAATACGGCATGATCGGCGTGATCATCCACGAAGTAGGCCACAACTTCTTCCCGATGATCGTCAACTCCGACGAGCGCCAATGGGCATGGATGGACGAAGGTTTGAACACATTTTGCCAATACCTGGCCGAAAAAGAATGGGATTTCAACTTCCCTACCCGCCGCGGCGAGCCTAACCAGATCACGGAATATATGTCGTCGGACAAATCGGTGCTGAGCCCGATCATGGCTTCGGCGGAGAATGTGATCGGCCTTGGGCCCAATGCGTACGGCAAACCTGCCACCGCACTGAATATCCTCCGCGAAACCGTGATGGGCCGCGAGCTGTTCGACCATGCATTTAAGGAATATGCCACCCGCTGGCGCTTCAAAAGCCCTACCCCGGCGGATTTCTTCCGTACCATGGAAGATGCCTCAGGCGTAGACCTCGACTGGTTCTGGAAGGGCTGGTTTTACGGCACCGAGCCCGTGGATCAGGACCTGGTAACCGTCGACTGGTTCAGCATCGACACGCAAAACCCGGCCATCGAAAAAGAGATCGCCCGCAAGGAAGATGCGCGCAAGAAAACGACCATGAGCAAAATCCAGGACGCCAAAACCAAAGGTGAAACCGTGGTAGCCCAGGATTCGACCATGGCCGATTTCTATAACCGCTACGATCCGTTCAAGGTAACCGACGCCGACAAGCAGAAGTACGAGCAATACCTGGCGACATTGACCGAAGGCGAGCGCCAGCTCATCCAGGAGAATACCAATTTTTACACATTGTCCATCAAAAATAAAGGCGGTGTACCGATGCCGGTAATCGTCAAAATGGGCTTCGAGGACGGTACCGACTCGGTAGCCGTGTTCCCTGCTGAAATCTGGCGTTTCAACGACGTGCAGATCAACAAAGTGATCTCAACCAAGAAGAAAGTGGTTCAATGGACGCTCGACCCGTACCAGCAGATCGCCGACATCGACACCGAGAACAACGCGTTCCCGCGCATCGCACAACCGACCCGGTTCCAGATCTTCAAGCAGCAGCAACAGAAAAAAGCGCCTAACCCAATGCAGCAGCAAGGCGTCGGCGGAGCAAAGATTAGTACAGATCCCAAGAATTAGCGTTATACCGATAATGTTCAAAGCCCTTCCGAGTCTGATATGGAAGGGCTTTTTTATGCAATTTCAAAATGAAACCTATGCAATTTCAAAATAGAATCTATGTAATTTCAAAGTTTGAGCCGTACAACAAAGTATTCATAGTCCAAAGCAAGGCTGAATACGTATCAATCTGAAAAAGTTTAAATAATCATTGACATGAGCATCGTAATTCTCGACGGATATACTTTGAACCCCGGCGACCAGGATTGGGCGCCTATTGAAAGGCTCGGTCATGTGACCATTTACGACCGGTCGGCGAAGGAAGAGATTGTGGGGCGGGCTAAGGATGCCGAAATATTGCTGGTCAATAAGGTAGTGCTTTCGGGAGAAACGCTGGCACACCTGCCGAAAGCCAGGTATATCGGTGTGATGGCTACGGGTTTCAACAACGTCGACATTGAGGCAGCCCGAAAACAGGGCATTACCGTCACCAATGTAAAGGCTTACGGCCCGGCGTCGGTGGCGCAGCAGACCTTCGCATTGCTGCTCGCGATCGTGAACCGCGTGGAGACGCACAGCCAAAGCGTATATGCTGGTGACTGGGCCGCCTCCGCCGATTTCTGCTACTGGAAAACGCCCCTCCATGAGCTGGCGGGCAAAACCATGGGATTGATCGGCTTGGGGGATATTGGTTCGCAGGTAGCGAAGATCGCGGCGGCTTTTGGTATGAAAGTGATCGCCTACCGGAAACACCCCGTCCCGACGGAGGGCGTGGAAATGGTCTCGCTCGATGAACTGTTCCGGCAAAGCGATGTCATCAGTTTGCATTGTCCGCTTACCGAGGAAACGCGGGAGATTATCAACCGGGAAAGCCTTGCAAAAATGAAACCGACCGCCATTGTTCTCAATACCGGTCGCGGGCCGCTTATCCACGAACAGGATCTGGCCGATGCGCTCCAAAACGGCACAATCGCCGCAGCCGGGCTGGATGTCCTTTCCGTGGAACCGCCTAAGGCCGATAATCCGCTGCTGTCGGCTCCCAACTGCGTGATTACACCGCACGTAGCCTGGGCGACATTCGAAGCGCGCCAACGGTTGCTGCAAATGGTGGCCGACAATCTGGAAGGTTTTCAATCGGGCAATCCGCGCAATGTGGTTTCCTGAAATGGTTACAAAAAGTACGTGTATTACGTGCGTACACTAACAAATCCTGTTCCGGGCCCGAATAATCGCGTACCTTTGCACTACTAAAATCACACACCGGGGCGCTCACACAGCATATGCCCCGGCTCGATATTTTCCAGTTCGTTTTTACTTCGCCGTATGGGTATTGGTTTACTCCTGATTTCGTTCGTCTGTATTTTTGCCCTCTTTTTCCTGCGTTCCGCCGAAGCGGGCGTGTACACCAACCTACGCCGGTCGTTCATCCTGTCGCTGATCACCAACGCAGGCATTATATTCATTTTCAACGAAGCGGCCTCATTCTTCAACGCAATTAATACCACGTCGGCGCTGGGCTTCTGGATTGTAGAGGCATTAGGGATGTGCGGGCTGGTTTACTACCTCCACCACTCGGGTAAAATAGATCTGAAAAAATTGGCCGCATTGAAAGCTGCGTTACGGCTGGCCGGTTTTGGAACAACCCATAAAATCGTGATTGCCGCCGTGGCGGTACTTTACATGCTCCCGTTGGTGTTCCTGGCGATCTATGCCGCGCCGAACAACTTCGATTCGCATATGTACCATTTAAACCGGATCCTGATCTGGATTTACAATGGTAACCTGGACCACTTCCCGACTATGCATTTGCAGCAGTTGTATCTCAATGTATTTGCGGAATACATCGTGCTGGATACCGTGCTGCTGGCCGGCTCCGACCAGTTCTCCGGTCTGATCCAGTTCGGCGCATTTATCGGTTCCATCTGTGGAATTGGCCTGATCTCGAAAAAATTCGGTTTGAATAAAGACGGACAGCTACTGGCGTCGATCTGCTTCCTCACCTTACCGATCGGCATTTTTGAAAGTACCAGCACGCAGGTCGACCTCTGCGGGTGCTTTTTCTTTATCGCTTTCGTGTATTTCGGTTTTGAGTTACTGGAAAAGAAATCAACGCTGGCGCTGCTAGCCATGATGCAATCGCTCGCATTCGGCGGGTTTTCAAAATACACGATCCTGATATTCGCCATCCCATTCGCGATCTACTTCGGCGTCCGCATTCTGCTGCAATACCGTTTCGCCTATGCCATGAAAGTGCTCGGGGTAGCGCTTGCCTTGATGGCCGTCACCTATTCCCCATTCTTTTACCGCAACTATTCGCTGTTCGGGCATGTGATGAGCCCATTGCAGAATACGCCGTTTGCTTCGGAAGAATTGCCCGCCAAAAAGCATTCCGTCGTTTACACATTATCCAATATCGTCAAGAACGCGGGATTGAACATCGGTTTGCCGATCACGAGCTTCAATAAGGCCCTGGACGATAAGATCAGGGCATTTCATGAAACCATCGGCGTTGCTATCGATGATCCCGATCTCAGCATCGACCCCTTCTCCGTCAAGTATTCGGTTCATGAAGATATGGTTCCGAACACTATCCATTTCTGGCTGATCGTCGGTGCAGGCCTTCTGCTGCTGTTCCTGCCTCTGAGAAGGGATATCAAATGGTTCTGGACTTGCTCGATACTGGGTTTCCTGCTGTTTTGTACACTGATGAAATTCCAGCTCTGGAGCACGCGTACGCAGATGCCCCTGTTCGCGATGGGCGCGGTCATGATCGCCTGCCTGTACTCGCTGAAATTCCGCTGGAAAGCGATTTACCTGATCATCCCGCTACTCATTTCTTCCTTGCCGTTCGTCTACGGTAACCCTAGTAAAGAGCTCGTTTCCATCAATTTTGTCACACGAAAAGCATTAGGACATATTCCCATCGCGATTTGCGAAAGCAGTGCGGAAGCAGGGAAAGTTTATGAAAAATACCTGAGCGATTACTACGAGTTCCCCGGGAAAGACAACTGCCATCCATTGAAGGGATGGCCCGATTATGCCGAAAGGACCAAAGTATTTGCATTATTGGAAAAAGCGGGTTACTACGATCAGGACCGTACTTCCAATATCCTGTCCATGAACCGCGACAGGGCCTATTTCCTGAGTAACCCCGACAATTACCTCAGCTTCAAAGAGCTGCGCCCGCACATTCCGGTTGATCGTAATGTAGGCGTGATGTTCCGCCGAAATGTGGGTTACTACCACTTCTGGAGCGCAACCGATAATCACGTGCAACGCCCGGGCCAAATGGACTACATCCGCTACATGAAGGAACTGGCCCCGCTCAAAAACGCGAAAAAGAAGTTCTGCTACGAATACATCCTCTCCGACGACCCGACGCTGATCGACTCGTTCATCCCCAAAGGCAACATTGCCCGCATTTATTCGAGCGAGCTGCTGCATTTGGTGGAGTTGAAAAAAACCAGTTGCGATAAATATCCTTTTTGAATGAATACCCGATCCGCTCGCTACAAATTCTGCTTCTTCAATTCCGCCACCGCGTGGTCAGCCGCCCGTGCCGTCATCGCCATGTAGGTAATGGACGGGTTCACACAGGAAGAAGATACCATGGCCGCCCCGTCGGTCACGAATACATTCTTGCAGGCGTGTACCTGATTGTACTTATTCAGAACAGAAGTTTTCGGGTCTTTTCCCATGCGTGCCGTTCCCATGTCGTGGATACCCAGCCCCGGATGCGTGTCCTGCCGGTTGAACCCGGCAACGTTTTTGAAACCTGCGACTTCCAGCATTTCCACCGCCGATGCCATCATATCTCTTCGCATTGCCAGTTCATTTTCCCCGAACGCCGCATCGAAAACGATCATCGGAATGCCCCATTTGTCCTTTTTGTCTTTGTCCAGGAACATCCGGTTCGACGGATCGGGCAGGATTTCTCCAAAGCCACCGAAGCCCATTGTCCAGGTACCGGGGTGCGACATATCCTCTTTGAAACCGGCGCCGAAACCATTCATCGTAATTCCCCGCTTCCAATCCGATTTGCTTGCGCCTCCCTGATACCCGTAACCGCGCAGGAAGTCCTTTTTGTCGGTGCCCCAGTTTCGGAAGCGCGGGATGTATAATGCATTGGGCCTTTGACCGAAAATATAGTCGTTTTCAAACCCCTCGACCGTCGCATTCGCGCCCACACCCAGGTGATGGTCCATAATGTTCCTGCCCACCTGGTCGCTGTCATTACCTAATCCGGTAGGGAAACGGCTGGATTTCGAGTTTAATAAAAGTGCCGCCGAATTCATCGAACCCGCATTCAGGAATATGATTTTGGCAAAAAACTCTTCCACGGCCATCGTATGCTGGTTGATCACCCGCACACCTTTGGCCTTCTGTGTTTTTTCATCGTAAATGATCTCGCTCGCAATCGTATCGTGAAGGACCGTCAGCTTATTTGTCTTCCTCGCCGCCGGTATGGAGCCCGACAGGGAGCTGTAATAGCCGCCATATGGGCATCCTCTGGCACATTTGCTGCGATACTGGCACGATGCCCGCCCGAGCGCAATATGCCAGGGCTGCGGCTTTGTGAGATTGGCAACGCGCCCGATCGTAACCGGACGGTTCAGCTTTTTCAACATCGTCTCCCTGAAATACCGTTCGGGAGCACTCATGGGCATTGCGGGCAGATAATGTCCATCCGGCAAAACCTCCCAGCCTTCGGCCTGCCCGCTGATCCCTACGAATTTTTCGACATGGGTATACCACGGTTCGAGGTCCTCATACCGGATCGGCCAGTCGATGGCAATGCCTTCTTTGGCATTCGCTTCAAAATCTTTTTTATTCATCCGGTACGACTGCCGGCCCCAATGCATGGATTTCCCGCCTGTGTGATATGCCCTGATCCAGTCGAAGGGGCGCTTTTCTATGTACGGGTTCGTTTTATCATCGGTAAAAAACGGGCCGGTTTCTTCATTTGCCAGCGTGCCAAAACGGTTGTTTGCCCAGTATTCCTCCGCCGAATGGATCGAAACCCTTCCCCGATGCTCAAATTCCCACGGGCCTTTCATCGCCGTGTCGTAATCTTCGATATGCTTTACTTCCCGTCCGCGTTCGATCATCAACACCTGCAAACCTCTTTCGGTCAGTTCTTTTGCCGCCATACCGCCGGTCATACCCGAGCCGACCACAATCGCGTCGAACGTATGTGCTTTGTCTGATTTTAAATTCAAGTTCATGGTGAAATTGGCGGTTAGTAGGCAAAAGACTTCTGATTAGGCTTCATTTTGATCATTTCCAGCTTTCCCGGAACAGGTACATATTCAAACGACGATTTTATTCCCTCCTCGGAAGTGAAATATCCCAGCATCGTCAGCTCTTTGATCAGGCGCCAAAAGGGTAAGCCCTTTGCCTGAGCCGCCATTTGTTCGCGGTCTTCGTTGTCGCCCATTTTGGTCTGCTGCACCTGATATGCCTTCATTTCCTCCACAGAATCGATTTCGACCTGCTTCAAGACCGCCATTCGTTGCTCGGCGTTGCTATTCAGGAACTGCTTCTTTTCCAGATTAGCCAGCCCTTCCGCGAAACTCTTATGTTCAGGGGTTTTATAACAATCCTGCAACATCATCACAATGAATGCCGGGACACCCACATCCTTTGCCCCGGGTGTCGCTGTTTTGGGTATGATCATTTCTGCCACTTCCGCGACAATCATTTTCTGGTTCTCGGTCAGGGCAAACTCAGCCGGAGAACCTTCCGGGGTAATTCGGTCTTCCCACCGCTTCATAGCCAGCAAAGTCGGAGCGGAAAACGCCCCTCCGAGCATGGTTGCGACATGGGTAATAGCAGTTCTTCTGTTCATCGGTCCATTCGGGCTAGTATGACTTGTTTACTGGGCATCTGACGACAAAAAAGGTCAAGAGGATGAGCTAAAAAGCCTTACCCTCCTGACCTTTACCCAAAGCCGGCCTATTTATATAAATTGTCAGCTAGCCGTCTTTTACTTAACTACCTCACTCACGAGAATGACCGGACTGATATTGGTATAATTTGCAAAATCCGCGCGAATCGCGTCCCTGTTCGGTGCGATAGCCGATTGGTAATCGCTGAGGCTTTTTACGTAGAAGGTCCCGATCGCCATGAACGGCAATGGCTGATTGGGAATACCACTGGCTAACCCTTTCTCAATGGTATACTTAACTAAGTTGGACCCCAAAAACCTGGCTACCATAGGCATATGCTTAGTCTCATAGTACTCCATATTGAAGGTCTTGCCTTCCGCATAAGGGTACATCACGGATACTTTCGTTAAGCCTTTCTCAACGCCCGATGGTTGCTGCCCGTCCTGTCCGGACGCCGCAAAGCAAGTGGCCAAAAGCAAAAGCGACACAATTAAAGTTAATCTCATAGATGTTTCATTTTATTGGTAAAAAACTCGTTTTAAGATCATTAGGCAAATATTGATATATTGCCTTTATTCGCAAAACGTTATTTTTCGATGAAATCAATCGAAAAAACCGATTTAGAGACCATGGAACTACGACAGCTCAAATATTTCCTGAAGGCCAAAGAATTACTGAATTTTACGGAAGCCGCAACGGCCTTGAATATAAGTCAGAGCACGCTATCGCAGCAAATCAAACAGTTGGAAGAAGAGTTAAATGTTCCTCTCTTCAATCGTATTGGAAAGAGAGTTACCCTTACCGAAGCAGGCAATCTGTTTAGCGACTACGCCTTGCAAAGCATCAATAAAGCCAATGAAGGGCTGTTACTTTTACGGGATTTAAAGAATCTAAACACAGGAAAAATTACTGTTGGTGTAATTTATTCCATGCGTATTTTTTTTGCTAAAATATTGATACAGTTTGCAAGCCAGTACCCCAATATCAAAATCCAGGTTGTATTTGGCACCACGAAAGACCTTCTTGAAAGGCTTAACCTGCATCATTTCGACTTTATTTTGACATTTCACGAAGAGCCCGTTGAACTCCATTTAAAATGTCAAACAGTTCTAAAAGCGAATATGGTATTGGTAACCGCCAAAAATTCATTATTGGCGCATAGAGGCAATATATCACTTCATGAAGTGGCCGACCTGCCATTGGCCTTGCCTTTCAGTGGCAACAACAGCATACAGTTTTTTGACGATTCGTTCCGTCAGAAAAACCTCGTCCCGAATATTTGTATGGAAATAAACGACATTCCCACGCTATTCGAAATTGTAAAAACAGGCCATTGGCACACGATATTGAGTGACACCAGCGTAAACGACCCAGACGTAGTGGCCATCCCGATTGACGGAAAAAAAATGCGCCGAACGATCATGATTATCTCGCTCAGGGAGGCTTACGAAAAGAAGGCTGTGACGAAATTCTGTGAGATGCTGGGGGAGATTTGACAAATCCCTTATTTCGATATCGTCGAAACGGTGCCGGCGGTCATTAATGTGGAAAGTTGCTTTTCAAATTGCTCCATTTTCTCCTTCAATGACTGCGTTTCGGCTTTCATGGACGCCTCTGCAATTTTCAGGCTTTTGTTCTCTGCTTTTAGAGCTTCAACTTCTTTGATTAAAGCCTGGATTGCAATCAGGTTTACGCCATCAAAATCGGCCTGGTTAATGGACTTATCTTCTCCGATTGTCCCCAATTCGTCGCGCCCGAAAGCTGCAAAAAAGTCCTGTGCCATCGGGCCGTAGTGGCGGTATTGCTTCGCGTCCTGCCCCTCGTAGTTCCAGCTTCCCAACCGCATGCCGCTTATCTTTTTTAAAAACAGCGCGCCATCGGTAGTACGAAAGTTTTCCTTCCGTGTCGAGTCGGATATCACCGACCACGCATTGGCATTGGGTAGGAGCTGTGCTCCTACTGGGGAATTCTCCTGTCGGGCGTTGCTGGTATACAACATATAACCACCTGCAAAATGCATCATCATCTGGTTAACAGCTGTGGTGTTGTAAGTACAGCCCAAACAATTACTGTCATCGCCAATAACGAATGACCCTCTGTGATTTGCTACGACAGAAGAACCCATAGCTGTTGAACGATCCGCATTTGCAAATGTCCAGGCACCAAAGGCAGTTGCGCTTTCCGCGTTTGCCTGTGTACCAAACCCCATAGCCGTTGAATGCGCCCCGCTGGCTTTGGTAATTTCACCGCTGGCAAAGGAAAACATGCCTACATTCGCATTGTCCCAATGGGTATAGTTGTTTTCGTCATTAGAGATCCCGCCGGCCCGAAAAGCACCCTTCCTTCCATACCAGATCATTTTGGATAAACTCCATGACCTGTTTGGAATCTGTGATTTCACACCTGCAGTATCGGCTCCGAACAGCACTGTTCTTCCTTCCGCAACGTTCAAAAAAGCTTTGGGTTGTGTTAAACCTATCCCCACCTGGGCCTGGGCCTGCAATGAAATAAGGAGCAGCACAATGAATGCTGCCAGATGATTTAATGATTTGAGACGCATTCCAACTTGAAAATTTGTAGTATTTAAATTTTTCATTTCTGACTTAAGTTAAATGAGTTATTGTTTGATCACTTTTACCGCTGTTTTGCTTCCATTGTTCAAAAGCAATTGTACCACATACAGGCCCGCAGAAAAATCTTTCATATTGATTTCTTTGGGCAGCGGTTTTTTCTGAAACGATAAAAGCGTGGCTCCCTGCGCGTTTAAAAGTTTGACAGCGGCAATGTCCTCCCAGTGATCCATGCTGATCCGGACTTTCTCAACGGCAGGATTAGGGGAAAGGACAGCCTCGAAAGATTGCTCAAAATGAAGCTCACGGATCGTGCTGTAAGCATAAGACTGATCTTTATCCACCATTTTTAGCCGGTAATAGTTGGCGCCTGCCGCCGGCAAAATGTGCGAATAACCATAGTTTTTCAAACCACTGCTCTGATCGGCTGCCGTGATCTTTGAAAGCGTGTTCCAGTCTTTGGCATTACTGCTATGTTCCACATTAAAATAGTCGCTGTTCGACTCGTAAGTGGTTGACCAGTTCAGATTGGCTGCCGATCCTTCCTTTTTAGCTGTAAATTCCCGCAGCGTGACCGGAAGAGCGCCCGGCTGCGCTGCCGTTACGACGCTAAACGTAACCGGAGTTATTAAATCATTATAGATGTAATGCGAGGTCGTATTAACCACGCTTCCAGTAGTAGTAACAGGTGCTGCATTTTTGTAAGCCACCTGAAGCAACGTTTCAGTGTTCCCGTTAAGCTCTGAAGTATTATAAAAAATTCCAAGGCGGCCCGCAAAAGTAATTGGTGAGTCCAAAGAGTAAACGCGGTGAATACTAGGAGGATTTCCTGGTAGTTCGATTGGAGCGACTGTCAGGGTATTGTTCTGAATACTGAAGGGTGCGGTTGGCTGGAATGTGAGCCCACCAAACGATACAATCGTACCTGTTGCAGTGTAAAATCCGTTGGTTTCTGTGGAAAATTGAGCCGTGGCATTAAGAGAACATAACAAAGCTAGCTGGCAAAAGAGCAAATAATGCTTCATAAACAGTGAGTTAAATGAAAAATATCAAGAAATACCTGTAATACCTATCTTGGTTTATGCATAGAGCTTTGTATTAATGGTTTATAAATAGAAACGTTTCAGCTCTAAACTTACAAAATATAATCAATGAGCATTCCTATCGTCTCTGCTTGGAACGAAACAATAAATGATCAGGCAATAACCAACAAAAAATTTCGCCGCGCAAATCAAAAAACCGACAAAATATTTCCTCATTTGTCGGTTTCTATTTCTGGATTTACACCAATAAATCCCAAATCATATTGGCGCTCACTGAGGGCAGGCTTATCGAGATTTGCAGGACGACACCTCGGTTGTTTTAGAAGTTCCATCGCTTCATTCTCTAACGAAATATCGAATTGGGCTTCCACATAAATACTGGAAATTGCGCAACACTTCAGTCCTGTCAGAATACGGGCATTTGAACGCTTTCAAAATCTGTAAGACGAAATTTCTTTCACCTTACAAACAGAAATGAAGCAGCTAGCTAAAAATCCAAATTAGGATATACTAGAAATAGAATTCTGGTTGGCGAGTTAGTAGAAAAGGGATTCGAACCGCCCGGCGGCCCGGCCCAAACCTCCTGATCCGTACCGCGGTGGCGGGCCACTCAGATACAGCACAAATAAAAAAATGCACCTAACTTGCGAAAGGTGCATTTTCTGTGGTCTCGTAGGGATTCGAACCCCAAACCTCCTGATCCGTAGTCAGGTGCTCTATCCAATTGAGCTACGAAACCGTTTCCGAATTGGACTGCAAATGTAGGAGATGAATTTTACAGTCGCAAATCCTGACAGATAAATTTAAAGAAAATTTTCGCAAAATCTTCTAACTACCCTGAAAATCAGGCTTCCTTTTTTGGAGAAAAGCAGCAATCCCTTCCCGCACATCGCGCGTCCCGAACAACATTTCCTGACTTTCACGCTCCGTTTCCAGCATTTGGGGAAGGTTCGAGTGCATCGATTGGTTGAATGCGTGCTTCATCGCCCCAATGGCGCGGGTTGGGGCGTGGCGATAGTACGCGACCAGCTTTTCCGTCTCTTCATCGAGGGCTTCGCGGGCGACCGAATGGGTGATCAGGCCCATTGCAAGGGCTTCCGGAGCGGGAATTCGGCGGCCGGTAGATGCCAGTTCGAATGCGCGGGCCATGCCTACCAGTCGCGGCAGTATGAACGTCGCCCCGGCATCGGGCATAAGGCCTATTTGGACAAACAGCAGGCTCAAATATGTGTCATCCGCGGCAATCACCATATCGCAGGCCAGCGCAAGCGAGCAGCCGGCTCCGACGGCCAGGCCGTTCATTCGGCATACGACGGGTTTCGGTATGTCGCGGATGGCGATGATCATCGGCTCGTAATATTCTTTCAGGATTTCGCCTGCGCTTTTGCCGGACGCGGAGGCCTCTTTCAGGTCGGCGCCGGAGCAGAACGCCTTTTCGCCGGTGGCGGTGAGGAGTACCACGCGCACGGAATCGTCGTTTGCGGCAGTTCGGATGGCGCTGGTGATTTCGGCGACGAGCGCGGGGCTCAATGCATGAAATACGTCCGGGCGGTTGAGCGTGATGCGGACTACGCCGTCACGGTTTTCGAAAATGAGGTTTTGATACATGCCATGAAGTGTTTTGTATCAAAAGAAGAAGTAAACGGTGGCGCTACTGACCAAAACGCCGCAAAATACACCCGCGGCGATTTGCGAGGGGGTGTGGGCGTTCAGTTGCAGGCGCGCACTCATGAGCCAGCCCCCTATCAGGATAGTGAAAAGCAGGGGTATCAGCAATGCACTTTCATCGAACCGGATCATCAGGCCCGACAGCATGCCTATGGTGCCGCCGATGCCCGTGGCGTGGGCGCTGATTTTCCAGAAATAGCTGACCATCGCGATCACCGTCAGCGACAACGTCACACTGGCGAGAATGACGGAAATCTGCGGGGCAAGCTCCCCGATGGGTTGCAGCTGCCAGCCGAACAAATAAGTGGCCAATCCGTAGATGATCACGCAGGCAAGGTAAGGAATACGGCGCTCGGCGGCATCCTCTACGTACAGCGAGGTAATCATCCCCATTTTTTTGAAATAGAACATCATGATCGCCGGCGCAATGAAGGTGTTCAGCCAAAGCAGCAGCAGCAGGCTCCCCAGCGCAGGCAGTTCGAACGCGCTCACACCTACGAGGTCGGGTACGAGGAAGAAGAGCAATCCAAACAGGTATGTGGTAAGTATCAGCGGATGGAAAATCACCGATAATACGATGGCAAGTCGGTTATTCAAGGCAATTGGGTCTTTAATCAGGATGATGCGGGTAAAATTACGTTGAAAACCAGACTGTACAATGATTGGGTTCCACAGAAAAGTAAGTTACAGCGCTACAATAGGTTTTCGAGGCTGAATTTGTAATTTTGCGCCTCATTCGTAAAAAACCGGGCATTTCCCGGCTGACATTTTAAAGATTGAATTGAACAAAATGGGACCGTTGCAAATCAAAGACATTTTACAGACTGCGCCTGAAAACCAATCGGTTGTCGTAAAGGGCTGGGTAAGAACTAAAAGAGAAAGCAAAAACGCAATTTTCATCGCGTTGAATGACGGATCGACCATTAATAATATCCAGGCAGTGGCTGAACCCGGTCAGTTTTCTGCCGAATTGCTGTTGACAGTAACCACCGGGTCGTGCCTTAAAGTAACCGGCCAGCTGATCGCGTCCCAGGGTTCGGGACAGGCGGTGGAGGTGAAAATCACCGACATCGAGGTTTACGGTACGGCCGATCCTGAGCAATATCCATTGCAACCCAAAAGGCATTCGCTGGAATTCCTGCGCGAGATCGCTCACCTGCGCCCGCGTACGAACACGTTCAGCGCGATCCTGCGCATCCGCCACGCATTAGCATTCGCGGTACACCAGTATTTCAATGACAAAGGCTTTTTCTACCTGCATACGCCGGTTATCACGGCGTCGGACGCCGAAGGTGCGGGTGAAATGTTCCGTGTGACCACGCTCGACCTGAATAACCTGCCGCGTACGGAAGAAGGAGCGATTAACTTTAAAGAAGACTTTTTCGGGCGCGAGGCTAACCTCACCGTTTCCGGCCAGCTGGAAGGCGAGCTGGGGGCGATGGCGCTTTCGAAGATTTATACTTTCGGACCGACGTTCCGTGCCGAAAACTCGAACACGACCCGCCACCTCGCGGAGTTCTGGATGATCGAGCCGGAAATGGCGTTTTTCGAGCTGGAAGACAATATGGATCTGGCGGAAGATTTCGTCAAAAAAGTGATCACCTATGCGTTGGAAAATTGCAAGGATGATTTGAATTTCCTGCAAAACCGCCTGACGGAAGAAGAAAAGAGCAAACCGCAGAACGAGCGCTCGCTGCCTTTGCTGGAAAAACTCGCATTTGTGGTGGATAACCCGTTCGAGCGGTTGACTTATACCGAAGCGATCGAGATTTTATTGAAATCGAAGCCGCAAAAAGAGGGCAAATTCCAGTTCCCGGTAACCGGCTGGGGCGTCGATTTGTCGAGCGAGCACGAGCGTTACCTCGTGGAGAAGCATTTCAAAAAACCGGTGATCCTGACCAACTATCCGCGCGAGATCAAGTCGTTCTACATGAAACTCGACGAGGATGGCAAAACCGTACGTGCCATGGACGTATTGTTCCCCGGCATCGGCGAGATTATCGGCGGCAGCCAGCGTGAAGAAAATTACGAGAAACTGCTCGGTCGCGTGCATGAAGTAGGTATCGACCCTGAAAACGTTTGGTGGTACCTCGAAACCCGCCAATTCGGTACCGCGCCGCATTCAGGTTTCGGCCTGGGCTTCGAGCGCCTCGTGCAGTTCGTGACGGGCATGGGCAACATCCGCGACGTGATCCCGTTCCCTCGTTATCCGAAAAGCGCAGAATTTTAATTCTACAAGCTGTTACCTTTTTCATGGCTTTACGTAAAAAGTAAAGCAGTCAGTGTAAGTTTTACTTTAAACAACACGCACATGAAAAAGAACATACCATTCCTGAAAAGCAGTATTGTGGCCTTCGCCGCAGTACTGCTTTTTGTTTTTAATGCCGTTGCGCAGGAGCCGTTCCACGTCAAATGGACGATGGATTACACCCAGGCCGGGATTTCGGACCACGCCAATTTCACCCCGACGGACGCCATACTCGCCGGCGGCCCTAACACATTCACATTGCCCACCGTGTACAGCTCAGGCGGTGCCATTGTGGTCGGGTACATTATCAGGCCGTGGCCGGTGATATTCTCGACCTCACGGTACATGGAGTTTACTTTTACTGCCAATTCATTCAAATACGACATTACTTCAATCGGCTTTCGTCTCCGCCGCTCGAACAACGGCCCCAACAGCATTAAAGTCCGGACGAGTATGGACGGCTTTGCGGCCGATCTGAATGCATTCGTGATCAGCAACAGTGGAACCTTCAACACCTACAATATCCCGGTGAGCTACAACAACCTTTCGAACAACACTTTCACCGTCCGTATTTACGCCTACAACTCTATCGACATATACGGCACCTTGTGGTTCGATGAAATCTCGGTGAATGGAGATGTACAAGCCATTGTGCTACCGGTTGACGTTACCTATTTGAAGGGCCATTCAGAAAACGGGCGGACTGCATTGCAATGGGAAACGGGCTGGGAAAAGAACTCCAAGGAATTCATCATCGAGCGGAGCGGCGATATGAAAACCTTCATCGTGATCGGAACCGTTGCAGCTTCCGGAGAAACCACCGGGCGAACGTTGTATTCATTCACTGATAATAATCCTCCGGCTGGAATCAGTTATTACAGGTTGAAATTGATCGATCGGGACGGGCGTTTCACCACCTGCAAACCGGTTTCCGTTTTAAATCCGCAGCCATTCGCCGGCATTCGGGTCGCACCCAACCCTGCCAGCTCCAAAACCATTAGTATAATAGCTCCCGACAGCCATAATGCGGTACTCACGATGTACACAGCATGGGGCATGCCCGTCCCGGTCCGGCGCGAAGACGATGCCCTCGGCTATATTCACCTTACCCCTATACGTGCGCTCGTTTCTGGCATTTATTTTGTTATGTATGAAAAAAATGGTCGAAAAGAACATTTGAAAGTGTTGGTTCCGTAAGGCATTCTGCGCTTAATTTGTAATAGTAAAGTATAGAAAATGCTTCCGATCCGTCGTTAGCATCACAACGTTCCGATTATTAAAGGCCAAAAGCCTATGTTGAAAAAAGTGCAGCCGAAAGTGTGGTGGATGGCAATTGCTGTCCTGGTTATTTTGTTGATCTCCTGGGGGTTAGTCAGAAAAAACAAAACCGATTCCCCGGACGTGGCCGTGTCCGACAAGTCTGTCAAAAACCTCGATCCCGTACCGGTGACGAATCCCGATGCCGAAACCGCCGAGAAAATCGCGAAGATTCAGGACATTTTCAGGCGCAAAAGGAATGCCGGCTTCAACGGCAATGTGCTCATCGTTCAAAAGGGCAAAATACTTTACCAGAACTCGTTCGGTTTCGCGCACATGCGGGCCAAGGACACGCTTACGGCCGACTCGCGTTTCCAGCTGGCGTCGCTTTCGAAGCCGTTTACGGCGGTTGCTGTTTTGAAACTGATCCAGGAAGGCCGTGTGGCGCTCGACGATTCGGTTCAACGCTTTTTCCCCGACTTCCCCTACCACGGCGTGAAGGTCGATATGCTGCTGAGCCACCGCAGCGGGCTGCCCAATTACATTTATTCATTCAACGACAGCGTTCGCCACGGCCGGAAGTATCCGGATAACCTCAACATAATGGACTGGTACGCCAAAGTGGTACCTACCCCTACGCCCTATAACCGCCCGGGCCGCTCGTTCAACTATTGCAACACCAATTACTGCGTCCTGGCCGCGATCGTCGAAAAAGTGACGGGCGATTCGTTCGGTAAATACCTGAACAGCCAGATTTTCACACCGCTGGGCATGCAGAATACCTACCTGGTTACCGACACGACCATCGCCGCCACGAAAAACCGTACCGACGGCCACCAATACGGCCGCAGGCTGGAAAAAGATTATTACGATGAGGTCGTCGGCGACAAAGGCCTCTATTCGACCACGCTGGATATTTACCGGTTCTATAACGGCCTTACGAAGGGCCTGATCATCGAAAAGAAAATGCTCGACGAGGCATTCAAGCCCCGCAGCTTCGAGCGCGACGGTATCCGCAACTACGGTTACGGGTTCCGTATGCACATCAAAGACGACCATACGCCCCGGTTTATTTACCACGGCGGCTGGTGGAAGGGCTACAACACCATGCTATGGGTGTGCCCGGAAGACGACGCGGTGATCATCGTCCTCGGCAATACGTATAACCGCTCCACGTACGACCTGCGCGAACTGCTGGAAGTTGTCCACGGTTCGGTGAAGATCGACGATATTGAGAAAGACATCTAGCATTGTTTGAATTCGGCCACGAATTCAGGATATTTGCCGAAATTAAACGCATTCCCGCACTTATGCCCGACACCGCATTCCACTTACCTGCTTATTTGCTGTTGGGCTTGCCGTTTTCGTGCTTTTTGTTGCTGTGGCTTGGTGGAACGAGTCTAAATAAATTTGCAGGCTGGATCGGGGTATTATTTACGGCAACCGGGCTATTGATCAGCCTCACTTCTGCCGATCCCGGAGCCGACCATTTCATCCGTTTTCAATGGCTCACCATCGGAAGCCATCCCATCGAGCTTTCCTTCCGTTTTGATACGCTGTCGGCCATGATGCTCGTCATCGTGCACTTCGTGGCGTTGCTCGTGCAGCTGTTTTCTACCGCGTACATGCACGACGACCGGAACGTGAACCGCTATTTCGCATTTATCCAGCTCTTCCTTTTTTCCATGCTCGGCATTGTACTCGCGGGCAGTTTGCTGGTGATGTACATTTTCTGGGAGCTTGTCGGGCTGTCGTCCTACCTGCTCATCGGGTTTTGGTATACCAAAAAAAGACCTGTTTGGGCTGCGCAGAAGGCATTTGTGCTCAACCGCATCGGTGACGCCGCCTTTCTGACGGGTATTTTAATGCTGTTCTACTATATCGGTTCTACGGACTTTGAAGTGCTTTCGCTCGAAATCGGCACCATTCCGCCGGGAATCCTCACCGCCATCGGGATTTGCCTTTTTGGCGGTTGCGTGGGTAAATCGGCGCAGTTTCCGCTGTCAGGCTGGCTACCAGATGCGATGGAGGGCCCTACACCCGTTTCAGCATTGATCCACGCGGCTACAATGGTCGCGGCGGGAATCTTTTTATTAGCAAGAATATCCTTTTTGCTCACCATCGACGCGCGACTGGTCATACTCGTGATCGGGGCCATTACCATGGTTACCGGTGCCGTGAAGGCATTAAAAGGTTGGGATATTAAGAAAGTCCTGGCCTATTCGACGATGTCGCAGCTCGGCCTGATGGTCATGGCTGTCGGCTTCGGAAGCTGGCAAACGGCATTGTTCCATTTGGCGACGCACGCTTTCTTCAAGGCAGGATTGTTCCTTTCGGCTGGCTCGGTCATCCACGCGGTAACTCCGCACGAAGAACAGCCGGGCTTCGACCCGCAAGATATGCGTACCATGGGCGGTTTGCGCAAAGCATTACCCATTACATTCATTTGTTTCTCCATCTGCGCGGCGGCGCTGGCGGGGTTACCGTTCTTTTCGGGGTTCCTTTCGAAAGACGCGATCATTACCGAAGGTTTCCTCTGGGCTTCGGAATTTGGGGCATTGGGCTACTTATTCCCTGTACTGGTCATTCTATCGGCCGGGTTAACTGCCTTTTACATGACACGTCAGGTCTGGCTGGTATTTTTCGGAGAAAGGCGGTTTCCCGCGGCTGTACACCCGCATGAGTCGCCTGTGGCCATGTGGCTGCCGATGGCATTGCTTTCCGCATTATCGCTGTTCTTTTGGTTTTCGGTTAATCCCTTCAATGCCGAAGGTTGGTTCCTGCATTGGATCGGGAAAGAACATGGCGAGCACCTGGTATGGGTGCCGTTCGTGGCAAGCGCCGTCACTTTCGCTTCCATTTTCCTGGCTTACCGCGAAACCGGCAGCACTAATCCCTTCAACGTGAATGACCCCATGCCTGCCGGCGAACCTGCACAAAGCCCATGGAACTGGCTGCGCGGTTATTCCAATGAGCAATATTTCCTCATTCCCTTCGAACTGACAGCGAAGTACCTTAAATCCTTCGAAAAAAATATTGTCGACGCCCTCGTCGATCTGGTTGCAAAAGGCAGCCTAGTGTTCGGACATTTCATTGCCTGGTTCGACAGACTGTTTGTCGACGGTGCGGTACACCTGACCGTTTTCTCGATCCGCTCCGCCGGGAGGGCCGCGCGGAACATGCAGAGCGGCCGGATACAGTCGTATTACATCGTGACGGTAATGGGCGTCTTTTTGTTGATATTGTGGCTGGTTGCAATGTAATGCAGCCCGGCCGGTTAAATTAATGCTTGATGATTGATCATATACTCACCTTCTTAATTGCCATACCATTACTGGGCGCCGCGGCCGTCGCATTCTGGCCGGTCGACAGCCACCACAATTTCCGGCTTATTGCGCTGGTAGCGTTGCTGCTGGAAGTGGTCGTTACGGGTGTCTGTTATTTGTCATTTAACAGTCAGGACGCCGCGCTGCAACTTTCGGAAGTACGGGACTGGATTACCCTACCGATCGGCTCGCTGGGCGTCGTTTCCATTGATTACGCATTGGCTGTTGACGGAATCAGCTTTCCGCTGGTACTGCTGGCTGTGGTGGTTTTGCTCGTAGGTGTGGTGAGTTCATGGAATGTCAATCACAAATCGAGGGCCTATTTTGGTCTCTATCTGCTGCTGAGCGGCAGTGTCATGGGCTGTTTTCTCGCGCAGGATTTCTTCCTGTTCTATTTATTCTTTGAATTCATGCTCTTGCCGATGTACTTCCTCATCGGTCTCTGGGGTGGCCCGCGGCGGGAATATGCTGCATTGAAATTCTTCATTTATACATTTCTCGGCTCCTTGCTGATCCTGATCGTCATGATCGGCCTCTACCTGTCGGTGATCGATCCGGTAGAAACGGCACGTACCGTCGGCCTCATCGGCCCCGAAGACGCGGTGCATCCCGACATGATCCCGCAGATCCAGCAATGGCTTTTTGACGGAAAAATTGCACCCGAGCAGCTGATCCACACATTCCGTTTCAGCTACCTGGTCGATCCGGGCAACTACATTCCGGGCTCTATCCTGAGCGCCGCATCCGAATTTTTCATCGCCGACATTCCGGTGCGCTTGCTTGCATTCTGGTTCCTTTTTATCGGCTTCGCCGTGAAACTACCCGTCGCCCCCGTACATACGTGGCTACCCGACGCGCACGTGGAAGCGCCTACGCCTATTTCGGTCGTGCTCGCGGGTATTTTGCTGAAAATCGGTGGTTATGGTTTCATCCGGATCGTCGACGGCTTCTTCCCGGCCGAAGCATTGTACAGCGCCATTCCGCTCGCCATTCTCGGCATGATCTCGATTGTCTACGGCGGTTTCAATGCATTGGGTCAAAGCGATCTTAAAAAAATGATCGCCTACTCGTCGGTATCGCACATGGGCTTTGTATTGCTCGGTATTGCTGCATTCACACCCGAAGGTTTCAATGGCGCCATTTACCAGATGGTCAGCCACGGGATACTATCGGCAATGCTCTTCTTGCTTACCGGTGTGCTCTACGACCGCACCCACGACCGCCGCATTGATCATTACCGCGGCCTGATCACCGTCATGCCGAAGTTCACCGTCGTGACCGGTATCGCATTCTTCGCATCGCTTGGGTTACCAGGCTTCTCCGGCTTCGTGGGCGAATTGTTCACACTCATGGGTGCATTCCAGTCCGACGCGCTGCCCGTCTGGATACCAGCCATTTCCACGCTCGGTATCGTCCTCGCAGCCGGCTATTTCCTATGGACCTACCAGCGCATGTTTTTCAGTTCATTCTGGTACAAAAACTCCACTACCCAAGTCCTCACCGACCTTACCCGCCGCGAAACGCTGATGCTCGTCCCGCTCGTGATCCTGACGATCCTGGTCGGGATTCTGCCGGGGCTACTCTTCGATCTTTCCGGGCCGACGATCGAGGCCTGGTTTGGGCGGTTGAAATAGACGGGAAGTGAGTCAGAGGTGGTCAGGAGTAGTCAGGTATTGCCTCCCATGTAACCGGTATTCCTAATATCTAAGGATTCAAATCCTTGAATATTATGATTTAAACTCGGAGCTTATCTCCCAAACAACTGCTCGAAACTAAATCTTCCCTTCTTCGACAGTGCTTCCAACGTCTGCTGCTGGTCGGGGGTTAGTACTTCGATGATTTCAAGACGTTTCTCTTCGGCCAGGCGTCTGCGGTCGCTACGTTTGTTATCGCCACGGCGCTTCATTTTCCGTTCCATCCGCGCATAACGGCGATCGATCTTTTTGAGCTGTTTCTGCTGACGCTTCGTGAGTTGGAGCTGGTCGGCGTACTTGTCCATGTTCTTTTCCAGCCGCCGGTTGTTGAGTTTGCTGTTGGCGGCAGGCCCATCGTTCTCAAAACCGTCGTCGTCACGGCGACGGTCGTCCTCCCGGACGTCGCTGCGGCGGCTGTCGGTACGGCGTGATTGACCAAACGAATCGGAAGTGGAAAGGCCGCCCAGCAGCAGGCCGAGGGCGAAGATCAGCGTCAGGATTCTTTTCATGGGGTGATAATGGGTTAAAAATTCGAAGCTTATAACGGCGTTTCGGTCGGCCATCATATACGGCCCTGGTTTTTCATTATCCGCGAGACTTATAGACTTATTCAAATAAATATAGTTTTGTGCAGGAGCACGGATGGTATTTTTTGCAATCTTTACAGTAGTTGCTATTGGTTTTATTTCAAACTCCATTCTATTTCCCAAATTTTATTTCCCTACACCCTGTTTTGTCAGATGAAAGATAGTGCTCCTTCACAAAGGTTATTGTCCCTGGATACGTTGCGTGGTTTTGATATGTTCTGGATTTCGGGTGGCGAAGAGATTTTCCATGTGCTCGCCAAAGCGACCGGCTGGTCGTGGGCGATATTCCTGGCTCACCAGTTTACCCACCCCGATTGGAACGGTTTCCGGGCTTACGACCTCATTTTCCCGACATTCCTCTTCATGGCAGGCGTGTCGACCCCATTCTCGCTCGGGAGCCGTCTCGAAAAAGGTGTACCGCCTTCGCAGTTGATCCGCAAGGTGATCCAGCGCGGCATTATCCTGGTCATTTTGGGGGTCATTTATAACAACGGCCTTTTCGAAACGGAATGGTCGCAGATGCGCTACCCGAGCGTACTCGCACGTATCGGGCTTGCGGGCATGTTCGCGCAGATCATCTACCTCTATTTCGGCTACCGGGCACGCTGGATCTGGTTCGGCGGACTGCTGATCGGCTATTACCTGTTCATGATGTTCTATCCCGTGCCGGGCTGCGGCGCCGGCATGCTGACCATCGACTGTAACCCGGCCAGCTATATCGACAAAATGCTGATCCCCGGCCGCCTGCACCTCACTATTCACGATCCGGAAGGGCTCGTTTCGACGATCCCGGCCATCGCCACCGGATTGATGGGCATTTTCGCAGGCGAACTGCTGCGGACCAGCGGTGAAGTCCTTTCTCAAAAAAGCAAAGTTATCTACCTGGTATTTGCGGGGGTCGTCAGCCTGTTGGTGTGCCTCGTTTGGGATTACTTTTTCCCGATCAACAAAAACCTCTGGACGAGCTCGTTCGTACTCTGTGCCGGCGGGTTCAGCACATTGCTGCTGGCGCTGTTCTACTGGATCGTGGACATGCTCAATTACCGCAAATGGACGCTGTTTTTCGTGGTAATCGGGATGAACTCGATTGTGATTTACATGGTCGGCCGGTTCATCGATTTTGGTTATACGGCCCGCGCATTGTTCGGCGGCATACTGAGCTATTTCCCGCATTCGGTAGAAATGGTGGGTGAAGTAATTGCATTTATCGCGGTACAATGGGCGTTTATGTATTTACTTTACAAGAATAAACTGTTCTTGAAAGTCTGATCGTGGTCAGGTGTAGTCATGAATAGTCATTGGGTCAGGTGTAGTCATGAGCGGTCAGGAATGGCCCATTATGTCAGGATAAAAGAAACAACACATGACAATTCCTGACTTCTTTATTCACTCATTCAATTAATACATGATCGAAGTCACCAATCTGACGAAGGTTTACGGAACGCAGCGCGCGGTCGACGGGATTTCATTTACCCTCAAAAAAGGCGAGATCGTGGGTTTCCTGGGCCCGAACGGAGCAGGCAAATCGACTACGATGAAGATCCTGACGGGTTACCTCAAACCTACCGAAGGCGCGGCCAAAGTTTCGGATTTCGATGTGATACAGCAACCCATGCCCGCACGCAGGGCCATTGGATACCTGCCGGAGCATAACCCGCTCTACCTGGATATGTACGTGACGGAGTTCCTGCTTTTTTCCGGGAAACTCTACGGCATGCATGGCGCCGCATTGAATGCGCGCGTCGACGAAGTGATTGCGATGTGCGGGCTGGAACCGGAGCGCAAGAAGAAAATCGGCCAGCTTTCCAAGGGTTACCGGCAACGCGTGGGACTAGCACAGTCATTTTTACACAATCCGGACGTACTGATCCTCGACGAGCCGACGACAGGCCTCGATCCGAACCAGATCCAGGAGATACGCGAGGTGATACGCACGGCCGGGAAGGACAAAACAGTGCTTTTTTCCACGCACATTATGCAGGAAGTGGAGGCACTGTGCGACCGGGTGATCATCATTAATAAGGGAAAAGTAGTGAGCGACAGCTCATTGCAGACGTTGCGCGAGACGGGCGATTCACTGGAAGATATTTTCAAAAAGCTCACGCAGCAGGTTTAATGTTCCGACAGTAATTACCAAGACGATATTCGGCCAGGCAAATATTAGAATTGCATTAAAACGATATTTTGCAGGACTCAAAGCGCCGGAAAATTGTTATTATTGTAACTTTTGATAATCAGTGTTGCAGTTGTAAAACCTAACATTCCCTCGTTAAAGTCAGTGTTTCCAGGTATGAAAAATTGGTGGTTGAGCCGGTTTCGTGTTGTAGTGATTGTAGTGGTGCTGGTGGTGCTTACGTCCATGGCATCCGTGGCGTGGAAAATGATGACGGTCAAAACGGAGGCTGTCAAACCTGCCCCTGTTGCCGTTGCCGAACCGAAGCATAAAGCCCCGAAAAAACACCGCGACCCGGTGATTGTCCTTCCCGAAAACCAATGGGTCGACAGTACCCTGAAATCCCTGAGCATCGAGCAAAAGATCGGCCAGCTTTTTATGGTGGCGACTTTCTCGAACCGCGACGAATCCCATTACAAATACATCGATAAGCTGATCAACGATTACCAGATCGGCGGTCTGATATTCTTCCAGGGCGGCCCGGTAGGCCAGGCGCAGCTCACGAACCGCTATCAATCGCATTCCAATATCCCGCTTTTCATCGGCATCGACGGCGAATGGGGCCTCGGTATGCGCCTCGACAGCACGATTTCCTTCCCCAAGCAAATGGTACTGGGCTCGATCCAGGACGATCAGCTGATTTACCGCATGGGCGACGACATTGCGCGGCAATGCAAGCGCCTCGGCATTCAGATCAACTTCGCGCCGGTTTCGGACGTGAACAGTAATCCGGCCAATCCGGTGATCGGTATACGTTCCTTCGGCGAAGACCGTGAAAATGTGGCGCGGAAGTCGATCGCTTACATGAAGGGCTTGCAGCACAACCGCATTATCGCCACTGCCAAGCATTTCCCCGGTCACGGCGACACGGATGCGGATTCGCATTTCACCTTGCCCGTGCTGACGCATTCTTTGGAACAACTCAATAACACGGATCTGTACCCTTACCGCGAGATGATTGCGGACAGCCTCATGGGCGTCCTGAATGCCCATTTGTACATTCCTGCTTTGGACAACACGCCCAACCAGGCCAGCTCGCTTTCGGATAAAGTCGTGAATGGCCTGCTGCGTAAAGACCTCGGCTTCCGCGGACTGGTATTTACGGACGCCATGAACATGCGCGGCGTACTCAAAAACGGCAAGGCCGCCGACGTAAACCTCAAAGCGCTCGTAGCAGGTAACGACGTACTTCTTTACCCCGAAAGCATTGCCGAAACGGTGACGCGGATCAAGGACGCCATTAACCAGAAACAGATCAGCGAGAAGATCATCGATGATAAGGTTAAACGCATTTTACAGGCCAAATACTGGGCGGGGCTCAGCAAATACCAGCCTGTTGACATGAATAACCTCTACGCCGACCTGAATAGCGAAAAGAGCAAGGAGCTTTACCGCGAATTGTGCGAAGCTTCGGTGACAGTCGTGAAAAACGACAATAACCTGCTCCCGATCGGTTCGGTAATAGACAACAATATCGCGTCGGTCAGCATTGGGGAAGGTAGCAGCGTGGCATTCCAGAAAATGCTTTCGACCTACAAACCCATGCGAAGCTACTCGTTTTATGACGGGCCGTCGTCGCAAGAGCAGATCACCGAAATGCTCGGCAGCCTGGAACCCTACAACACCATTATCGTCGACATTCACGGCATCAGCTCCAAGCCGGGCCGGAACTACGGCGTTACAACGGGCATGGTCGATTTTGTGAACCGGCTCAAACAGCAGAATAAGAAAGTTATCCTTTGCCTCTTTGGCACACCTTACAGCATTCAGTACTTCCCTGCCACCGACGCGCTCATTTGCGCGAGTCAGGACGGAAAGGACCAGCAGGAGATCGTACCGCAGATCATTTTCGGCGCATTGAGTTCGAAAGGCCGTCTGCCGGTTTCGGTATTGGCCTACAAAACAGGTGCTGGTGTGAACACGACGTCCATTAACCGCATTGCGTTCGGCACACCGGAAAGCGTAGGCATGGATGGTATTTCACTTAATAAAATCGATGAGATCGCGACGGCAGCTGTAAATGATCATGTTTTCCCTGGTTGTGAGGTACTGGTGGCCAGACAAGGCAAGATCATTTACGAAAAACAATTCGGCGGGCTGAGCTACCGTACCAACGACCGCGTGACGCCTGAAACGATCTACGACCTGGCTTCGCTCACGAAAGTTTCGGCCACATTGCAGGCCGTCATGCTGCTTTACGACCGGAAACAGATCAGCCTGGACGAGAAGGCATCGAAATACCTCCCGGAATTGGCGGGTACCAGCAAGCAAAACTTCACCGTTCGTGACCTGCTCCTGCACCGTTCCGGACTGATCTCCTTCTACCCGTCGCTTTGGGACAGGACCAAAACCAGCGCCGGAGGCCTCCTGCCGGAGTATTACAGTTCGAAACAGGATACGGCCTATTACCTGCAAGTTGCCCCCAAACTTTTTGCCAAAGGTGCCTTGCGTGATTCGGTATGGAAATGGGTGGTGGAATCGCCCATGAATAACCGCCGTGACCGGGCCGGTAATTACGGCTATTTGTACAGCGACCTTGGCTTTTTGACATTGCAAAAAATCGTAGAAAGAATAACCGGCCAGTCACTGGATGTTTTTGTGGCTGCCAATATCTATGAACCCCTGGGACTGGCTTACCTGGGCTTCAACCCGCTTCGCCGTTTTTCTGAAAAACAGATTGCGCCTACCGAACAGGATTACCGTTTCCGCGGACAGCTTTTGCAAGGGACCGTACACGATCAGATGGCGGCCATTGTGGGCGGCGTTTCAGGCCACGCCGGCCTTTTCGGAACAGCCCGTGACCTTGCCGTTTTACTACAAATGAATCTCTGGAAGGGCAATTACGCAGGAAAACGCTATTACGAGCAGGCCACGGTGCCGTTCTTCTCGCGCATGTACGACGAGTCGCACCACCGTGGATTGGGCTGGGATAAAGCGCCGGCGGACGGTAACAGTTCCTATGTTTCGCCCCAGGCTTCGGTTAACTCATTTGGTCATACCGGCTTCACGGGTACGATGGTATGGGTGGATCCGGAAGAAGATCTGGTGTTTGTATTCCTTTCCAACCGCGTCAATCCGGATGCTGAAAATACCGCCATCACGACCCAGCGTACGCGGCGTAAAATCCAGGATGTAGTGTACAGTTCACTGATTCAACGGAAAAGCCAGCTTCCTTAAATCACCTTCAGCGTATTTGAAAAATATCTCTAACTTTACCAGTCAAAAGGTTAGCGGAAAGATATTTAGACAGATACATGAAAAAAACATTTATTAAAGAAAGTTTCCTTACCATTTTCGCCACGCTATTCTGCCTGGCAGCTTCATTCGGACAAACTACGATTACCACAGGGGCAGTGACGCCAAACCCCGTTTGTGCGGGAAGCAATGTTTCGGTTGCATTTACCTTCACAGGAACACCAGCCGCTAATACCGACTTCATCGCACAATTATCGGACGCGACCGGAGCTTTTGGTTTAACTCCAACAGAAATCGGTTCTGCAAAGACGTCACCCATTACCGCACCCATTCCAGCGGGAACAACTGCCGGTGCAGCGTACAAAATAAGGGTGATTTCAAGGATTTTGACAGTCATACAGGTGACAGGCTCAGAAAGCGCGGCATTGACTGTTAATGCTGTACCAGCTGCACCTGCGGTTGTTACCCCTGTTAATTATACAAAAGGCGCTACTGCCGTAGCCTTGACCGCGACACCTGCGACAGGTTTGTTGTGGTATAATGACGATGACACCGGGACTGGTTCTGCAACTGCTCCTACACCAATAACTACAACACCAGGAACCACGAGCTATTGGGTATCCCAAAAACCCGCTACTTGTGAAAGTCCACGCGCTAAAATTGATGTGGTAGTCACTGATTGTGCACCTCCGGGAGTGAGCGACGTAGCCTACTGCTATGGCGCTACTACGATTCCGCTGACTGCTTCCGGGTCAGGCCTCAAATGGTACGCTAACGAATCCGGTGGAACGGCATTGGCTGGCGCACCTACCCCTTCAAGTACAGTAGAAGGTTTAAAAAGCTATTATGTCAGCCAAACAATTGGCACTTGTGAAAGTCCAAGAGCTGAAATCAAAGTTAATGTTACGAAAGCGAATCCGCCTGCTGTCTCTGATATTGAATTATGTCAAAATTCTGTCGCATCTGCGCTAACAGCAACGGGCTCGAATCTTAAATGGTATGCTGCGGCAAGTGGAGGAACCGGTAGCTCAACCGCGCCTACCCCTTCAACTTCCGTTGTCGGGCCTTTCAAATTCTATGTTTCTCAAACAATAAATGGCTGCGAAAGCGATCGTTCAGTCATTCAAGTGACAATCAAAGCTACTCCTGCTGCCCCGGGAGTAACTAACAAATCATACGTTCAGAATGCGCCCGCGACACAATTGACGGCAACAGGGGTAGCAAGTGCGACATTCAAGTGGTATGATTCAAATTCTAATCTTTTACCAGGCCCTCCGACTCCATCGACTAGTACAGTGGGCACAACTAGCTATTTTGTAACTCAAACAGTGCCAGCTGTTGGGTGTGAAAGCCCCAAGGCAGAACTGGTTGTGACTGTTACAGCTTGCGTTCCGTCTGCGATGCCAGGCGTTGCGGACATCTCGTTCTGTCTGAATGGTGCCACGACACCATTGACTGCAACCGGGACGGGTCTGAAATGGTATAATAGCGCGGGAACAGCTCTTGGGGGTGCGCCAACACCTGCAAGTTCCACTGCGGGTGTTACAAGTTATTTTGTTACTCAAACGGTGTCACCTGGCTGCGAAAGTGCCAAGGCGGAAATCAAGGTTACTATCAACAAGACTGACGCGCCGGGTGTCGCAAATTTGGACTACTGTATCAATGCGACCGCAACTGCGCTCACAGCCACCGGGACAAGCCTGAAATGGTATGCCGCTGCTTCCGGAGGTTCAGGATCAAACACTGCTCCGATTCCGACCACCAATGTAGTGGGCACCAAGAGCTATTACGTAACGCAGACTTTGAATGGCTGCGAAAGCGAAAGAGCGGAAATACAGGTGACCGTGAAGAACCTCTCCACTGCACCAACCGTGACCGCGACCGTCAACCTTTGCCAAAATTCGACGACAACGGCATTGACTGCAACCGGCACTGCCCTTAAATGGTATGCTAATCAAAGCGGCGGCACAGCATTGGGCGGCGCACCCGTACCCGTCACCACTGCTGTGGGAACGACCAGCTACTATGTCAGCCAAACATCTGCGGGACTGTGCGAAGGCCCAAGAGCAAAAATCGATGTAGTCATTAAAGATACTCCTGCTGCTCCCACCGTTACGCCTCTTGACTATTGCGTTGGCGCGAAGCCCGTTGCATTGACTCCTTCCGGCGCCGTTTACAAATGGTACACGGGCCCATCCGGAGGTACTGGAACAACCACTGCTCCTACGCCGACCGCGACAACCGTTGGCGTAACTTCCTACTATGTTACTCAATCCAATACTTACGGCAGCCTTACCTGCGAGAGCACGCGCGCAAAACTTGATGTAACTGTCAATGCAACACCTGGGGCGGTAACCCCATTGTCAGACGCATTCTGCCAGGAGCGTGCAGATAAAAACTACACATTCACTACCCAGGCATCTGCGGGCAATACTTTGAACTGGTATACAGCTGCCACCGGCGGAACCGCCAGCACAACGACGCCTTCGATTAACCTGAAAGAAGCTAAGGAAACCATTTTCTACGTAACACAGGTGAGCAACAAAGGCTGCGAAAGCACCACGAGGGTGGTACAAAAAATCCTCGTTAAGCCCCTTCCGGGCCTGCCGGGCATCGCTCAGTCGCTGATCGAATATTGCCAGTTTGTAGCTGCTAAACCGCTGGAAGCAACAGCTGTTGCAAATGCTACACTAAACTGGTTCGGTACCGACGCGACAGGAGGCACTTCAAGTCCTTCCGCACCTACCCCATCCACTGCCGAAGGCGGAACGACTTCTTATTACGTTGCACAAACACTGGCTGGCTGTATCGGCGACCGCGCTAAAATCGACATCAAAATAAACACCACGCCGAAGCCAGTAACTAAAACATACCTCGAATACTGCCAGAATGCCAAAGCACCGGTACTGGACGCAACCGGAACCGTACTGAAATGGTACCGTGACGCCAACACCAACGACTGGCAGGGCTTCCCTTTCACTCCGTTTACCGAGAAGGTCCAGGACTACTCGTTCTATGTGACACAAACCGGTTCTAATGGCTGCGAGAGTCCGAAAGAAGAAATTAAGATCCACATCAAATCATTGCCTTCGGCGACGATTTCGGGTAACCCGACGATCGACCTCGGACAGACCGCGACGATCAACATCAAGTTCACCGGCGACGGACCATGGATTTACATCCTGTCGAGCGGATTGACTGATACTACCGATCAGGCCGACCACCAGTTGCAGGTGAAACCAAGCACCACCACGAGCTACCTCCTGACCGAAGTTTCCAATGTTTGCGGTAAAGGTACAATCAACGGTCTGGCGGTGGTTACGGTAAAGATCCCGACGATCAACTCGGGAAGCCCCTCCGTTTCGGAAATTTGCGCGGGTAAGGCATTCACAGTGCCTTTCCAGCAGTCGGGTGATTTCCCTGCAGGCAATACCTTCAAATTGCAGGTATCGAAGGAAAATGCGGATGCCAAGTTCTTTACCATTGCTTCGACAGCCACTGCCAATTCCGTATCGGCCACATTCCCCGATACCACCAAGGGAGGAACGTATTTCCTGCGGGTGATCAGCTCGGGTACCAATCCGGACTTCACGGTGAAAGGAAGCGTAAGCGCGATTACGATCAATGCAAGCCCGCTGCCGGTTGCCACGTTGACAGGAACACAAACTATTCTCGTTGGCGAAACAGCAGACCTGAAAGCAGAAATCACCGGTAAGGCTCCATGGACCATCACATTGAACAACGGCACGAAGGATACGCTGATCACTGCGAACGCAACACCTTTCACTTTCAAACTGGCCCCGAGAACAACGACCACCTACGCGATTACCAAGGTCACCAACGGCTGCGGTATCGGCACGGGCGTGGGCACGGCAAGAGTGCAGGTTGACCCGATCCTGGGTGTGGAACCACCGGCTCCCGCAGATTGGGCGAAGGTCTATCCAACCGTGATCAACGGCAAATGTACCGTTGAAGTAACCGGCACCATCTCGCCGAAACAAGCGAAAATCGAAATAGTAGACCTCAACGGTCGCCCGCGTTCGACCCAGGCTATCAAACAACAAAAAACAGAGGTGGATTTCGCGAACTATCCTTCGGGACTTTACCTGTTGCGGATCCAGAATGGCAATCTGAACACCGTTCAACGTGTGATGAAGCCCTAAACATTGATTTATCAAGAAATACCGCGGGACATTTGTTGCAATGCAATGAATGTCCCGTTTTCTTTACCGGGATATGGACATACAGGCAGACATTACCGATCACTACTTTATGGAAGAAGCCCTCGCGCTCGCCCATAAGGCATATGAAGAAGGGGAAATCCCCGTGGGCGCAATCGTTGTTGCCAAGGACCGGATTATCGGGCGGGGTTACAACCAGACCGAACGGCTCAACGACGTAACCGCACACGCCGAAATGATCGCCATTACCGCCGCCGCCGACCACCTCGGCTCCAAGTACCTCACCGATTGCACCCTGTACGTGACCCTGGAACCTTGCGTAATGTGTGCGGGCGCGCTCTACTGGACGCAGGTCAAGCGGGTGGTCGTGGGCGCAACCGACGAGAAACGCGGATTTTCCAGGATCGGAAAACCGCTGCTGCACCCGAAAACCAAGCTCGTAACCGGCATTATGGCCATCGAATCCCAGCAGTTACTACTCAAATTTTTCAGGGAACTAAGAACATAAAGCGGCATTCTGCTGTTAACCTATCTGTTAAAACAATTTTATTAATCATTAAACTACACTGAAAATGGCATTTACACTTGATCCCTTACCTTACGCAAACAATGCTTTGGAGCCGCACTTCGATGCATTGACCATGGAGATACATCACGACCGTCACCACCAGGCATATGTTACCAACCTGAATGCAGCAGTAACAGGCACTGAGCTGGAAGGCAAAACCATAGAAGAACTTTTGGCTGGCATCAGCAAAGCTCCGGCACCCGTACGCAACAATGGCGGCGGTCACTGGAACCACACATTTTTCTGGAAATCACTTTCATCGAACGGCGGCGGCGAGCCAACCGGCGAACTGGGCAAAGCCATCACCGCTAAATTCGGTTCATTTGCTGCATTCAAAGATGAATTCAAAAAAGCTGCCATCGGCCGTTTCGGATCGGGCTGGGCATGGCTTATCTTGAAAGAAGGCGGAGAAATCGCCATCACTTCCACTCCGAACCAGGACAACCCATTGATGGACATCGCGGAAGTGAAAGGAACTCCGGTGATCGGCCTCGACGTATGGGAGCACGCATATTACCTGAAATATCAAAACAAGCGCCCCGACTACATCGACGCTTATTGGAGCGTTGTAGACTGGAAAGGTGCTGACGCACTGTACACTGCGGCGAAATAATTAAGCTACGGCTTGGGAAAGGGTTCGTAGCCCGCAAAAATTTTCCAAAAATTTCTTGCAAGCTGCAAACCTTTTCCTACTTTTGTATTCCGAAAACGGAGGTTGTAGCTCAGTTGGTTAGAGCGCTAGATTGTGGTTCTAGAGGTCGCGGGTTCGAGACCCGTCTCCCTCCCTTGAAAACAGTTCAAAGTCAAACAAAATGCCTGTAAATCAATGATTTGCGGGCATTTTTGTTTTTCAGACTATGTCAAAAAATGCAAAAATTCCCATGTTTTCAGTGAGTCTTTCGTGTAGTTCACTCACTTTGAGAAAAAGACTCACTGGAAACGGCATAACAAATTGATAGACAACATGTTCATCGCATGGACATCTTGACTGGCAAGCGTGGTAACTCGATATTTAACCACTTTTAAACGCTTGTGTTATGTTGGAGAAAACATTCGGCCTGCTTTTCTATTTAAAGCCCGCCAGAAACCAGAAGAGAACAGTTCGCTACGTTTACCTGCGAATTACCGTCGACGGCAAGGTCGCCGAGCTATCAACCAAGAAGCTATGGAACACCGAAAGGTGGAATTCCTCAGTCGGACGACCAGCCGGAAATAAAGAAGACGCCAAGACGCTCAATGCGTATTTGGACATGCTCACAGCCAAAGTCTATCAAGCCAAGAAGATTCTTACCGAGGATGACAAAGAAATTTCCGCCGAGGGCTTGAAAAACATTCTGCTTGGCAAAAGCAATGAAACCCGAACAATCCTGGAAGTCTTCGAGCGCCATAACGAGCAAATGGAAGCACTGGTCGGACAAGAGTTCGCGCCGCTCACTTTGAAGCGGTACAAGACCGCAAAAGAGCATACCGCTTCCTTCATCAAATGGAAGTACAAGAAGGATGATATGGAGATCAAAGACTTGAATTTTGAGTTCATCACCGAATTCAATTTCTGGCTTCGGAGTGCACGGGGCTGCAACCATAACTCGGCGATCAAATACATGAGCAATCTGAAAAAGGTTGTGCTGATCTGTGTTAATAATAAATGGCTGAAAAAGGATCCTTTCCAGGGCTTCAAGCTGACCAAGAAGGAAGTTGTAAAGAATCCGCTATCCAAGGACGAACTGAGACGACTTACTGAAAAGGTGTTTGAGGTTGATAGGATCAGCCAAGTGCGGGACATTTTTCTTTTCTGCTGCTACACTGGGCTTGCTTATGTAGATGTGAAGCAATTAAAGACAACGGATATTGTTGTTGGCATGGACGGCGAGCCCTGGATTGATACTACTCGCCAGAAAACGGATGCGCCTACACGTATCCCTTTGCTACCTACTGCGCTTGATATTATCGAGAAGTATAAGGAGCATCCGCAGTGCTGCAACAAAGGAGTTGTGCTGCCGGTATTGAGTAATCAAAAGATGAATGCCTATTTGAAAGAAATTGCTAACCTGTGCGGGATTTCGAAGACGCTGACTTTTCACATCGCGCGGCATACGTTTGCTACTACGGTGACCCTGAGTAATAAAGTGCCGATTGAGACGGTTTCCAAGATGCTTGGGCATCGGTCTTTGAAGCAAACTATGATTTATGCGAAGATCCTGGATGTCAAGATTAGTGAGGATATGAAGGGGTTGCGGGAGAGGTTGAAGGGACTATGAAGAAAGCGCCTCCTTAATAAAGCACTCTTGATGAGGAAAGTAGGCGTAGCAGTTCGAAGCTATCCATCTAGCTATTGAAATTCAGCCACTTACGACACAACCTCGTGAGTGGCTTTTTCATTAAATCGAACATTTTGTGTCAGTTACCTAAGTTTCCTATTGAGGATGAAGTCGGATTAAGAAGCTCTACGAATTACTAGAAATCAGACTTTTGTCGGCTTTTAGGCTTCTAGCCGCTTATTTCCCAAAATATTTCATCAATCTACGAACCACCAGTAGTAGGAAGCCATAACAAGTTTGTGTCATTTTCAGAAATACTTCAATCGAGGTTTAGAATATTTTCAATATTTCGTGGCGAATGTTTCGCAAGGAATGAATTACGACAAGACAAATTCAAGTCATAAGATAGAAAAATGTAACAGATATGTTATAACAAGAATAGCACACAAGAGTGAATACAAAAGATTTTATACATAAAATTTTATACATAACATTTGTGGCATAAAAGTTCTCGCGCATGGTTCATGATTGATCTAGAAAAAAATCGCTCAAAATTCTTGCAATGAATATTGCCATTTTCTAACTTTGGGAAAAATACAAATACTATGAAGCTTAAAATTCTAGAAATAGATTCGAGCACAGCGAAGCCTAAGGCCACAATACATATAACTGGCAAGCTTGGATTTAACATGGAAGCTTCAAAGCTGATGGGCCTCAGCGATGACACATATTATCAAGTAGCAATCGACGAAGAGACAGATACGGCAGATACCGTATACTTCATACCTTCTAAGGCAGAAAAAAAGGGCTCGGTAAAGGTTGCAAAAGCAGGAAGTTACTTTTACATGAACCTAGGAACAACGTTCAACAAATTGAGCCTAAACTACGAGAAGTACATAATCTCCTTTGATATTAGTAAGAGCCAGTACGAAGGTGATGACCTGTTTGTATTAAAGAAACGAAAAAAGGAGAAACTCCGAGATAGCGCTAATGATTAATAAACATACAAATTGATCCAAGTATTAAGACGCAAAAAGCTCCATAGGTTAGCACCCTACGAAGCTTTCACGTTTTGACTTGGTTGGTATCAGGATGGAATTGAGCCTCCTTCTGATACTCTGATGAATGCGATACTCAATAACAAAGGTAAGAACTGGATTTGCCGATACAAACTTTCTTGCCATTGTTTTTCAATTTCTTCACTGCCTTTATCAATTTTACGCTGAGCAGAGCACAGGTTTTAAAGTATAACTTAAAAGCAAACACCAGCTATTTAATTCACTCATTTACATCCAATTAAAGATTGGAAACTCTCTATTGAATTAGACACCTGTCAATTCATGTCGTGAATTACTCGTTATATTAAACACTTGAGCTATGCGCATACATCAATCGCGTATACAAGACGTGAACATATATCTTCACGCACTTCCTCCTGGAAGTCATTTTCAGATTTCACTATCGAACCTGGAGTCTCAACAAAAAGCACTTACGAAAATTGGGTTCAGTTTTCAGCTTAATCCTGGCGAGCAGCTGCTTCCTAAGGCAATAGGAACCGTATCCAGGTTCAATTCGGAAGGTAGACATGATCCCCAGAAGGATAAAAAAATGATCCGATGCTACCGGGACGCCATGGTCAAGGACTGGCATGGGCGGTGGCACCATGTTGAAATTCCGTACAAACGTTATCCTCGCATTTCGATTCCTGCTCCCACGGAAGAACTAATGTTAGACATTAGAGACGGAATGAAAGTTGTTGTTTCACGTACATTGGAATATCGCCCGCACGATATAGAGCAAATTGGAACAATAAAACATATGATTAACCTGTTCCTGGAGCTATTTGGAGAGTGTGTTATTTTATCAGATAACTTCCCACAAACTCAAAAGCTCAATATCGAACGTAGGAATTGGCGTATACTGCCATCCGGTGAATATCCATGGAATACAGCGAAAGACGTTCTCATAGATATTACTCGATCACTTTCGAGTGCACAGCGTAGACTGGTAGACTTCCGTTTTCGGCACATTTCGGGGTTTAATCCAACCAAGCTCATTATTGGCGAAGCTGGATTTGACGGATACGTCATATTTGGCTTTGAGGATCTCAGCCTCTATCTCTTAGAGAGTAGATTCACTGATAATGCTACGTATGTGTTTGGTGACGATTGGGAATCTTTATGCCAACTCACTAAGGCTGAGATCCTAGATGAGAATCTCCATAAACACCGAATTATCCATAGAGGCGGTTGGCCGCAAAAGATTGCAGGTTTGTTAAGGCGTAATCAGAACGCAGCGTGAGGACTGGCAGTTATGTCTCAATACATAACTGCCAGATAATCCACTCGCAATATTATCGTGACGTCACGATACATCTTCATGTCCCAAAAATTTCATCCCAATACCCAATGGCAACAATACGTAGAAAAAATTATGGTCAGCTCTTATCAAACGTCCGTAACCGCAGGAGTGATTTTGACGCTTATGGTAACCTACAACGCTCCGTTTTAACAGAATCGTTTAAAAAAACGGATCTCCCCGAAACTGTGAAGTATGTATATGAATCTATGGAACCTGTGGGAGATGAGTATACACAAAAGACTTACACAGAAGCCGCTAGGGTGGAAAATCAAATAAAAGCAGGAATCGCGTCATCGAAGGGGGTCATAAAAGAGGTAGCTTTTGAATACCAAGGCTCTGTCCCACTTAACACTCATATTAAAGTTCATAGTGACCTAGATATTCTGGTGGTTCAAGACCGATTCTACTACGGAGTTCCATTCGTAGCACCGAGAATAGACTATCTGGGAAAACCCTTCGAAGAGCTCAAGGAATTACGGTCAAATATTTTCGACCGACTTACCAGCTCATTTCCAGCCGCTACCGTGAGAAATAAGAAACCTAAATGTATTGAAATATCTGGTGGATCGTTAAAAAGAAAATTTGACATCCTGATATGTAGCCGATTTAACACCAAAGAGTACGTTGACACCAGAGCACATAATCACAAGGCAATTAGCTTGTACAATTTGGATTCAAATAATTGCCAGGAAGATCATCCTTTTTCACATATGTATGAGGTTGACAAAAAGGACACCAATATTTCGGTTAGAGGAAATTTACGCCGAATAGTCCGATTGCTAAAAAGTATAAAGATGGACGCGGATGTCGAAGTGAACTTGTCAAGCTTTATGATTACAAGCATCATGTTTCACATGGACAATAAGAAATTCAATGTAGGTGACGACAAACTATCCGAATTGTTGGTGAATACAAGCCTGCACTTGAATGAGGTGATAACAGACGAGGCGCTTAGAAAGAGCTTGAGATCTCCAAACAAAAAAGAACCCTTATTCCCGGACAGTGATAACTCTGTCTTGTCAGAAGTCAAAAAACTAAAGAGCGCGTTAGACATAGTAATTGAAGATCTAGCAGATGATTTCAAAGATATGAGCTCTAAAGTCAATATCAGAGCACTTGATCGGGCAATTCTTAACGAAAGCTATGCTGATCTGGGTAGTAAATATAAGATTCTAAACACGGCTCAATTCAGATATTTTTAACTTACAATTCACAAATATATATAATTCAAATGAAGCCAAAATTATTTCTCGGCTCATCAAGTGAGGCGATCAGAATTCTAAATAAAGTGACAGGCTATCTGGATAAAACAGTCGAGGTAGTGACATGGACAAATAAGAGTGTTTTCACCCCTAATAGAGGAACTTTAGAGAGTTTAATAAAGCAAACCAAGCTTGCAGACTTCTCCATTCTAATTGCAACAAAAGACGACCTAATTAATTCAAGAGGGCAAAAAAAGAAAGGTGCCCGAGACAATGTCATCTTTGAGTATGGCTTATTCTTAGGAGCTGCCGGAATTGATCGATGTTTCCTTCTTGCGGAAGACGGAATAAACCTGCCATCAGACTTTAACGGCCTGAGTGTATTATCGTTTGTTGAAGAGTCCGGCAAGTATAATTCGCTTGAGGAGCGATGCATAGAAATCGCCAATTTGATAACCAAGGTATCAAGCGTTTCTGAATTGGGCTTTGTCCCATCAACCGCGCTGGCGATAGGCTACTTCTCGAGCTTTATAAAGAAAGTATGTGATGATATAGCATCCAAGCAGTATATCTCATACAAAGAAAAAAAAATCTTAACAAAGACATTTAAGCTCTACGTTGTTTTACCAGACGATATTGACGATGATGGCGTCGACAATTTTACCACTAGTTACAATAGAGCGAACAACTTAGAACCAGCATCTACTTTCGAGGACACCCCTGGGAAACGTGGCTACCCATTCCACTTCAGAATTGACATTCCAGACAGCATCGATCCCATAGATGTGGTTCTACATGATGTACCCACCACAATAAATACCATACAAGAGGCAATAAAATTGTATTATCCTGTAACGAAAGTTGGTTCAAATTTGAATAAGGAACATATAGAGCGCAGAGAACTAAAAAACTTCGCAAACGTGCTTCGTCATTTGATTAGCCGAAATATTAATGCAAAAAACAATGTTATAGTCCTCGAAAATGTAATTGTGTAATTTGTCAAAGCGGGTAACGGCCAGTTGCTCTATTTATGAGCAAACTTGCCATTCCTGCGGCATCGCACCCTTTTACGCCAAGGGCTTGCTACAAGATGATTAGTACAGCTAACACCTAACCTCGTATGAAAGATTTACTAGAAGGGCTATCGTATATTATCGTTATCCTTGGTGGAATTATAAGTTCAATTCTCTACATAAAAAAATTTAATGCTGATAAATCGAGCCATTTAGATAACATCTTTTCTGGGAGCTTTGGAAATGAAGGAAATGTAGGAGGAGAGACACCTAGCCACTACCTAGAACTTAAAATAATGACAAAAAATGGCCGCGTCGATGGAATACTTTGTTCTAGAAACTTAACCTCAGGAAGTTACTGGAATGGCTTGTCTGTCATTGGGAAAAGAAATAGAAACAAGATTTCGTTAGATGCCATACATATCCGAGGGGGTAAAATAAACAAAATGTTTAGCTTCACTATTGCGTATAAAAAAGGAGAGTTTAAATGGAAAACAAAATCATTATTAGAGAACGATTGCCTTCCCAAAAATGCGGTCATTTGGAAGTTTTGCGATAAATGATGTGACCCCCTACCGGATATTCAGACATTGAACACCCGGTAGGAGATCAAAACCTGCCTTATTCTATTTAAATGTCCATTTGGCATTATCTTGCTATTTAATAAGCGGTAACTTCCACCACGGTATCACCGAAAAGAGAATGGCCAGAGCGGAAGCGATAGCTGTATAAATCAATATTGCCTTCTGATTATTTAATAGCCACTCCTTCCGCCCAGGGGCGCCATCGTTTAGATGTCTACAAGCACGTGTGAAAATTTATCTGGTTACTCCAGGATTGAATCAGAGATTGGGGGAGTTTAGGGATTACCCGAATGGAAGGCGATCATCGAACTCCGACAATGGGAGATCTCATAGTGCATTTGGACTAAATGGCGACAACGGATCAGGCAATTCGATCACTTTCGACTTTTTTCGACCAAACTCGACTTTTTCAAACAGCCGGTCAACAATAATCAAAGCTTTTGATCCTAGGTTAAATTTACTCAGCATAGGTAAATCTCACTTCCATAAACTAGCTTCACAAGCCAGCACAACAGCAAAGTTTCGGAAACCCGAAATCTAAATGAGCCGCCTGCTTTGCGCGTCTGGCCAGATGTACGATTGTAATACAATCGCCGGTTGCTGCGCACCCGATCTGGCCTTCCCCTCCAAAGTCGGTCCAGGTTTGTGAAGGAGTTTTAATGTTTGAAAGTGTAGATAGGATCGTGATGAAAGAAGAAAAATCGAACAAGACAAAGCTTGTAATCTTCCGGCTGACGCCCAAAGAATATGCTAACCTGGAAGCCAAACGCGGCCGGACCACGTGCCGGAAATTAAGTGAATTTTTGCGGCTTTTGATCTTCAACAGACCGATTACCGTGATAGAAAGAAACGGCTCGCAAGACCAGATGATCTCCGAGCTCTCAGAATTACGCGAAGAACTCAACCGGCTTGGTAACAACTTTAACCAGGCGACCAAGCGCTTGCATAGCATCAACCAGATTGCCGAGTTCAGAAACTGGATCGCCAGTTATGAAGTCGAAAAGACATTCTTGTTTTCAATGCTGGATCAGATCAGAGCGCAAACCGATAAACTGGCGGATCGATGGTTGCAGTGATTCACACCAGCAGTCGGCTTCGGGCGGTACTGCATTACAACGAGAACAAGCTGGAACAGGGACAAGCCGAATGCATCAGTGCATTTCACTATCCAAAAGACGCCGACGCGCTCACCTTCGAGCAGAAACTGAACCGCATTCAACGGCAGCTCGCATTGAACAAACGGACAAAGGTCAACACGGTTCACATCTCCTTGAACTTCGATCCTTCCGAAAAGTTTGACAAGGAAAAACTGGCCGAGATTTCAAAAGCCTATCTGAAAGGCATCGGGTTCGAAAAACAACCGGTGCTTGTCTACGAGCATCGGGATGCCGGTCACCCGCATGTGCACATTGTAACGACCAACATTAAAGCAGACGGCAGCCGGATTTCACTTCATAACTTGGGCAGGAATGAATCGGAGAAGACCAGGAAGGAAATTGAGATAGAATTTGGATTGGTGAAAGCACAGGAAAGAAATGCACAAGAATTTCGTATACAGCCGGCCAGCATCAAAGTTGAATATGGAAAGACGGAAACAAAGAAGGCTATCTCAAATGTGCTAAGCAGGGTTCTTAAAGACTATAAGTTCACCACGATTGGAGAACTGAATGCTGTGCTCAACCTATACAATGTGGCCGCTGATATCGGATCCCCTGATTCGAAGATCAGGAAAAACAAAGGAATTCTCTACCGGGTACTCGATAAGCACGGGAACAAAGTGGGCGTCCCGATCAAAGCCAGTGACTTTCATTTTAAACCGACACAGCAAAATCTTCAAAAGCTATTTCCCGAAAATGAGGTTGCTCGCCAAATCGGCTATCAAAATATCAAGAATAGCATCAACATGGTTAGATATGGCCAGAAAAACCCGACAGTGTCCGGTCTGGGCAAAAATCTACGCCGGGATGGTATTGATATGGTGCTCCGCAGAAATGAGCAGGGAGCTATCTACGGCATCACCTTCATACACCATCGCAGTAGAGCCGTTTTCAACGGCAGTGCATTGGGAAAGGAATTCAGCGCAAAAGGGATCACCGAATGGTGCGGGGATACCGATTTTTCTCTTCACCAGCAAAAAGCTCTAATGATTGGCAAAAGTACGGAACATGTGGAAAGTGTGCAGCACGTTCACCAGATGGGCTTAAATGGTCAAGTCGAAAATGGCAAGACGGCGGCAGATCCCCTGTTTTCTCCCGTTCAGGATAACAGCTACACTCCGCAAGAACTACGAAAAGCGAAGAAGAAAAAGCAGAGAGGGTTTTCGATGGGATTTTGACGTGAATCGATTTACGGAGTGTAATGCGAGAACCCTCATTGATTATATTTATGCTTACTTGAATTCAAAACTCAACAATACCCCCATGCCCATTCACGTCGCTATTACCCGCAAAGTCCTTCCCGGAAAAGAAGAAGAATTCAAAGGTGCACTTCGGCGCTTTCTTGGTGATTCATTTTTGCATGGCGGTGTGCACGGAGCAGCAATGATGACTGCTTTGCCTGGCAGCGAAAGCCGAGAAATTGGCATATTACGGACTTTCGCCGATCAGGCTGAGCGGGATGCTTTTTACAACTCGAAGCTATTTAAAGATTGGGAGGCCTATGCATCGACGTTGACGGAAGAACCGATCTACCGGGAGCTTACAGGCCTGGAAGCCTGGTTCCGCTCTCCCGTTCCTCCGCCGAGGTGGAAAATGGCGGTGGCTACGCTTTGCGGTGTGTATCCTACCAGTTTGTTTCTGGCCTATGTAATTGGTCCATACATTCAGAGATTGCATCCTGCATTCAGGACTTTGATTTTGGCGGGATGTATGGTTGGGCTGCTTACCTGGGTTGTGATGCCGCAGGTTACGAAGGTGCTGAAACCTTGGCTCTCTGGGCGGTCAAAAAGTAGTAAGTAAGACTAATGGTAGAACGCTTGTGCACCACAGCGCAACGAAAGGTCAGGGTAGTCGCTAATTGGGGAATTCGAGGATGAGGGAGAAAATTATTATCATCATGCGGTGAAGCGTTGGGTTGAACCACTTGCCAATCCGGCACCAGGTAGTGTCGCAACAGTTTTACCCCGCATTCCCTCGTTGACCAGACGGCCGAGAAAGGCAGCAAAAGGTTCAATGTTCTGTTCTACACTCGCTTTTTCCAATGAGTACATATATTCGTCGCGACTTTCGACAGGTATTACCGTCCATGGATATCCCCCCGAAGCCAGCATCGCATTCATCAGAAATCGCCCCATACGTCCATTGCCATCCATATAAGGGTGAATGAACACAAATATGAAATGTCCCAATACCGCCCTTACCGATGCTTCGGGCTCTTCTTGCAGAAGCTCGAACAATATGGGCATAGCGTCCCTCATGGCATCAACATTGAGCGGTACGTGTTTGGAATTGCCTATATAAACCTGATGGTTCCTATATCCTGCAAGATCTACGGCCTTCAGAATACCTGCTGCTACACTTGGATCAAACAGTTCTCGGTACCATTTTGAGTGGTCTTTATCAGCGAGCGTTCCTGCATTTTCACCTCGAAGTATGGCTTTGATACTTTGAGTTACAGACTGAAAAGCCTGGTAGTATCCTCTGGCAGCCATTGCGTCGCGTTGTTTACGATCTTCCTCATTTTTGTTAGCATCCCACTCTCCCGAACTTACTTTGGCAATCAATTCGGGCGTTACCCGGTAGCGTTCAATGGAAAGTGAATGATAGGCATCCGTAATGTAGATATCGTCTATGGTTTTCAGAAACGCGTCGTGGTCTTTGGGAAGTCCGGGCGAAGGGGGAAAGTTTGCGATTACGGGCTGACGCATCTGCACCCACATCAGACGTATACGGTTGGCGTATGGTGAGCGTTCACGAGCGGACAATTTCAGATCTAATTTGCTGTCAAATGGATCTGCTTCGCGGATGTCATAATCGGCCTGCTTAAAAGTATCAACAATCTGGTCCGCTATTCTATCTCTGCCGATGTTCCTGAAAGCTCCTGCCAGTCGTCCTGCTAAGGTGGTGTGCCCATTTTCCAAAAGTATAGGTAGCAATTCTGAGGCATCTCTTACCAGCGAGAGCGCTGTACGTGCATCAGTAGCATTACGTGTATAGATAGTTGCAGAGCTATATATCAGTGCCGCTTGCAGCGTATACATGCGTATTCCGTTTGCAGCTATCGTAAGCTGATCCGCCTGTGGCAGTTCGCCCCGCATGTTGAATAGCGAAGTTCTGTGTGCCAGCGACGTAGGGTTGTTGTTCCCCTGCGGAGATCGCACAAGCAACTGCTGTGGGACCGCCTGGTTCCCTGCATGGAGTATCAGGGACTGATCGGCTGACAGAGACCAGTTACTACCATACCTGCGTTCGAGAAATACCGCGACGAAATCCCAGTAGGAGCTATACCATGCTGTGGTTTCGCCATCCTTTTCCTCCGGATTAGTAGCGATGTACCAACCTTTTGTTACTTCCCTAATAAACCCATTTTTGGACAGTATCTCCCGGTACTTTCGGCTTGGCATATCATCTGTATGAATGCCCACAATCCCTTTTTGCTGCAAATCATGCAAGAACTGAAGGGCCTCTACAAATCTTTCCCGTGGTGTTGCCATATCATTCTATCAAATCAAGCGGATGTTAATCTATTGAATCTTGATGTGCCAATACTATTAAACCGCGTTGTTGTAAATATATTAAATATGGTTGTGATATTTCTATTAAATCGTGTTGTAATAGATTTATTGGATCGTGACAAGCACAAGTAACTTTTAGCGACAGATTGCTACCTGTCACGCGATCAAGCGTCAGAAGATACTTACCATTGAAGTCTATTCGCTCGGTTTACCAAGCAACTTCAAATCCTGCAACTTTCTTCCCAGCTCGTCATCTGCGGCTAGTTTAAGGAAATCTTCGTGCAGATTTAGAACCCTCAAAACATTAAAATACGCCCCTATCGATACGCTAGGGCTGCCTTTTTCGATATGATAAAGTGTGGTACGGTCCATCCCGGCTCGCTCTGACACTTGAATGGTCGTAAGTTTCCGTCGCTTACGAGCCAGTTTTATATTTTCTCCCAATTGTTCCAGAATTTTCTGGAACCGGGGTAGCACGACTTGCCTTTTAGTCTGCATAATGTTGATTATTATAAATAAAAATATTAATAGTGTTGATAATATTCAACATTATTGGATTTAATTTTTAGTGAAAAGAGGAGTAGGTGTGCAATCTTCACATGTAGAGTAGTTGCCCTAGTTGTACTAATGGGATCGAGGTACCAACAGTTGGGCACTGGGAGAAATCACTATCTTCGAATGCGATAATCCTTGGATAGGGCTAAGAAGAATTTTTAGCTAACGAGAAAGACAATGACTTAGCTAGTATTTGGTTGCAAGCCCGCCCCAACGGGTCTACTGTTGTCTAAACAAATTAATACCCCTGTCTCCTATGGGGTTTAAATGCAGGAAGGCCAACTGGGCCGCTATTTAAATAGCGGCCCAGTTGGCCTTCCTGCTAGTAAACCCCATAGGAGACAGGGGTAAGTTACACGTTTTTAGGATAAAAAGCAAATAGTTTATTTAATTGAAACAATGGATCACAATGATATTGACTTTTAAATATTAAATTTGTTGTTATTTTTTAGCAAGATAATCGTAATTCTTCCGATTATCTTGCTAAATTTACACATGGACTTGTCGCAAAGCATAAGAAACCTTTCTAGCCACCCATTAACGCATCAGCTACTCACCTCGCTGTTGAAAGACTACAAACGCCCCAACGATAAAATCCATGAGCTAATCTCCGCAGGTGTTATCGAACCTGTTAAGAAAGGCCTGTACTTACCATCGACAAAGCTTTCAGAAACACGCACAGAGCCGTTCCTTCTCGCAAACCACATGCTGGGTCCCAGCTACGTGTCGTTCGAGAGCGCGCTATCGTACTACGGATTGATCCCTGAACGAGTATTTGAAGTTTCCTCCGCTACAACAAAGGCTTCGCGCCGCTTTGACACGCCGACTGGTGCATTCAGTTTTACACGAATGCCGCTACCCTATTACAGCTTCGGGATACGGCAAGTCGCGGTCGGAAAAGATCAGAATGCACTTATCGCTTCTCCGGAAAAAGCTCTGTTTGATAAAATAGTCAATACAGCGGGTTTAACGCTCCGGAGTAAAATCACAGCCAGCGAATACCTGATTGAAAATCTGAGAATGGACGAAGATCAATTGAAACAGATGGATGTACAAGCAATGGAGACGTGGCTGAGCGAATCACCAAAACGCGAGAGCTTGATACAGGTCATTAAACTCATCAACGAACTATGATCAAGGAATGGCTGGCAAGTTACAATCCTGCTAACAAGGATGATGCAATGCAGGCGCTGCGTGAAATTATGCAGGAAGTCGCGTTGGCTGGGCTCTATCGCAAGGGCTTCTTTGAAAAGGCTGCGTTCTATGGCGGCACCGCACTCCGCATCTTTTACGGACTCGAACGCTTTTCCGAGGACCTCGACTTCTCGTTGCTCGAAATGAACCCCGAATTTTCGATCAATACCTATATACCTGGCATAATCGATGAATTCGAAGCGCTGGGAATGCATGTATCGGTCAAGGAAAAACAGAAGGCAGTAAAGACCAGCATTGATTCCGCATTTCTGAAATCGGAAACGATCTGGCGGGAACTGGTTTTAGAAGGCGTTGTGCCTCAGCAAGGGCTTGAACAAATAGCTAGCATCAAAATCAAACTGGAAGTCGATACTATGCCGCCTCCGGGATTTGATACCGAAGAAAAGCTTTTGCTCCAACCATTCTCTTTTTATGTGAAGTGTTTCAGCATTTCCGATCTCTTCGCGGGTAAAATGCATGCGCTGCTTTTCAGGAAATGGAAAGACAATGTTAAGGGCCGCGACTGGTATGACATGGAATGGTATATCCGAAAAGGCGTTCCGTTAAATCTTAAACACTTCGCGCTACGTGCGAAAGATAGCGGAGATTGGGGTCGGGGGAACATAAGCGAAGTTGAGTTTCGGGATTTACTGAATGCGAAGATAGACTCGGTTAACTTCCAGCGGATCAAGGATGATATTCGAAGATTTATACCGAATGCCGCCGTTTTGGATATTTGGAGTCTACAATATTTTCATGATCTTACAGCAAAACTAAAAACGGATGCAAGTCAATAACGCCCTATCGAAGATTGTAGTCAAAATCCTCTTTTTCATTTTTTTCTGCTCAATTAATGCATTAGCGCAAGTTGGAGATACGCTGTATTATGACAAACAACCGAAGTTGACATGGCAAGACTTCAAAACCGTTACGGGCGTCAAAAGTGATTCCACGAAGGCATTCTTGTCAGCAACAATTCAGATGCGACTTTTGAAAGCGAATGTCTGGATGGGCTACGGCACTTATGACGCGCATGCGATAGTATTTCGGAGCTCGTCCTGGGTAAAAGACGGCGCTCAGGATTCTCTCAATTTGAGGCATCAGCAATATGCTTTTAACCTCACAGAACTAGTTGCGAGCAGATTGAAACGAGAGGTTAATGAGGCAAAAATCAACCTTCGCTGGCAGAAGAAAATTGAAAAGATGTTTGCTAAGTATGAATCGTTTGCAAGAGAATGTTTGGATGCCTATCGCCGGGAAACACAAAATGGAAGTGAAATGCAGAAACAAGCAGAGTGGGAAGCATTAATTGACCGTAAAGAGATAAAGCTGGAAATGCCAACTGATAAATGACGAATCACTCTATCTGTACACCGAAGTGTTTATAATTTGGGAAATAAATCAAATTTGAAAACATAAGAGTATCTATTCGCCCCAACACTCCGAAATGCAGTTATGTCGACAGAAAAATACAATCGTAACCTTCTTCTATTTTGCCTCTTCGTATGTGGCTTGATGTATGTCGACTCATATTTAGTTCCCCTCAAAGATGATCCCCAAACCGTACTAAGGCAGGATTATTACAGCACCAGCGGATTAAGGCATACTTATGAAACGTATGAGTTTGAAACAGAAAACGGCTATTTTCCGGTGACTAGAAGGGCGTTTTATCTAATTGACGAAGGCCAGAGGATTGTTTTGATGAGATCATTTATCACCAACTCAATCCAAAAAATTAGAATATCACAGAATAAGGACAGCCCCACAATTCAGATAGGTTTTATTAGGGCACGATCAGGGATTCTTTATATTCCAGCGCTTTGTTTATGCATTGTTGTTAATTTGTCCGCGAACAAACGGTTGGCCAGCGAAGGAAGGCGCAAATATCTTCCGTATGTATGGCTAACAGGATTGTGGGTATTCCTTGCCTACCATCTTGGATTTGAATCGATTTTCAGGTAAATGTTGCGTAGAATCTCTAACACTTCGTCCACAGTATTTTCGTGATCCATCAAAAAAGTTGAAAATATACGTTTGAAACGTCACAAAAAGCATTTATGAAAACCGTTGCCTTTCTTCTAGGCGGATTAGTAACCACCATCATTGTGCTGGCTGGCGGCTTATTTCTCCTGTGGGCACCCGGCTGCGAAGACACTACATGTGAAACCCTATTTTCACCAGACCGCTCTCACAAAATCATTCTTTACACCAGGAACTGTGGAGCCACTAGCGGATTCAGCACACATGTCACGCTAGCAGAATCCGACGAAGACATCGATGACGGCATCACTATCTTCGTGGCAGATGATAACCATGGAGAAGCGAATTTGCACGCCGTCTATCAGGCGCTCGTTGATATCAATGCAAGGTGGATCGATAACGATTCGCTGGAACTCTCCTATGACAGGAACGCAAGGCTATTTACGGAAAAAGTCAAGGCTGACGGAATCACGATAATTCACCATAAAAGGTAAGAAAGATGATCGCGCGATAAGTGTGAATTTTGTAACTTCGCCTTAATAACATCGCAGTTACCACCGCCAACCCCACAGGCATTTTCCAAACTTTGAACACCAAAAACCACCCGAAAACTCACCCCAAAACCAGCGAAAATCACAACTCAAACACCTCAATTTTCGCTAAAAGAATTATACATAACAAATATACTGTTGTACTATATGTATAAAAAATAGTGAGTCTTTCGTGTAGTTCACCTCAAATAAAGGAGACAAAACCTTGATTACGAGCCGATTAAAGGCAAAGTTCGAGACCCGTCTCCCTCCCCCAAAGTTTTAAGGTCCTGATTTTTCAGGGCCTTTTTTTGTGTTCTTCCGATCCCTTATTGTCATTTCTTCTACTCACATTTTGTATCCCAAAACCAAAATTTGAACTTCTACCGCCGGAATAGCTTTTCAAAAGAAGAACTCGATAAAAAATATGAGAAAAATTACGCTGCTGGCGCTAAGCTTACTCGCCTTAACTGGCTGTGGTTCGCCAGATTATTATGAAGAACTGAGTGGCAGCTATTTATATTATGGAGGCGATGGCGATGGAATTTTGGCAACCACGCCGAACAAAAAAAGTATTTACGGAAAAGTTACCCGGTTAGGCTTTGACGACAATTTCATTATCGCATTTCAAAAGCCCGACTACACGGATTATCACAATCACTTATCTGATATCAGAAGAACAGATGTTACGAAATATCCTGAGAATTCTGACGAAGACCTCAAAGCCACGAACTCCATTGCGGATAGTTTACTCAAGAATGATCCGTTTTACGTCAAAGTGTTTTCTTCCAAGGCAAATTTCTGGATCATAAGTCACCGCAATAATCGTGTTTATGGGCCTTTGAACAAACATGAGTACGAAGCTCTCAGAACTGAGTTGAAAGTTCCTATCGACTTAGAGCTTGAAGATAGGATTTCGGAGTGACGAAGGGTTTGTGGCGCAACAAAAAAGGACCGCCACCGCAGTCCCTCCATTCCTAAACCTTTTCTCCCATCCTCTCGAAACTCTCCCACAGCACTTTCAGATCAAACAGTGCCGACTTCTCCTCCGCATCGACCGGGACGTCCGAATGACAAAGCGCCAGATCGTGAATCATCCGGAGCGAATGCGCCAGCTCTTTGCAGCCCTGGGATTCTACCAGGTACCAAAACTCGGCTTGGGACTTTGTCAGCGGAGCGCTGACGATGGATGCGTGACGTGCATCGACCGTTGTGTTGACTGAATCCTCGTTCGAGACAACACCGGGACCATTTGGAGTTTGCATTGTAAATGGATTTGGGTGAATGTGTAAGGAGAGGTCACCGCAAACTCCAACGAAGGAACACTTCGTCCAGGTCTCGGGACTTGCACCCGTATGCCTCTCCAAGGCCATTTTGGCCTGGATTTCTTCAAAAATTTCATCAGTGTTCCTTTAAAGTTTGCGAGGCAAATATAGAGGAATATTTTGATCCGGCGCCGGTGACAGAGGTTCATAGCCGGGCATAAGATTCGTGATGAAAACAGCCGGTCACGGGACGTTTCTTAATCTGAGGTAGTCAAGAGCTGACCTATAGACTTTACATTTACAAAATCGTCAGTATTAAATGTAACTTTAAACTCGCTTTCGACAGATATATCAAATCATCAATAACATCGTGATGATCGCCATGCAAACGGAGAAGCGCGATATCAATACTGTTTAAATTGCTAAAATTGGGATCACCTCGAAGTACAAGCATTTGTGTCAGCGTAACGAAAGTTACAAAGGCGACTGCACTGAGTTGAAAATCGATTAACACCCCCAAATGGACAAATCAAACGGATACGAACCCCATGCAACTACATTCATCCGCTGTCGCTCCAAGGGCATCGATGGAGTCGGTGCGGCATCAGTTCGGCGCTGGGCCAGGTCACTACCTCCCAATACAACAGTGCTGGATGTTGGTTGTGGCGCAGGCGACCCGATTTCGAAAGCGTTGATGGACGAAGGTTTGACCATTTACGGAATTGATGCGTCACCGTCGATGGTTCAAACCTTCCAGCAGAACTTTCCCAATACGCCCGTTGCTTGTGAAGCTGCGGAAGATTCCGCATTTTTCAATCGGCAGTTCGATGCCATCATTGCCTGGGGACTGCTATTCCTTTTGCCGGAAAAGACACAGGAAGTGGTGATCTCAAAAATGGCCAATGCGTTGTCGCCTGGCGGAAAACTCCTGTTTACGGCACCTTCCAAAAAAATGAAATGGGAAGATGCCATTACAGAAATAGAATCGAGATCACTGGGAGCGGAGAGATACAAAGCGCTGCTGGTAGAATCGGGGCTTTCGCTCATCGAGGAATTTGAAGACGAGGGAGAGAACCATTACTATCATGCGGAAAAGCGTTAAAACACGCCCGTACCCCATCCTACTCCCCATTCATCACCCCCACCATCTGAGGAATCGGGTCCTCCGAATGCAGCATCTCCGTCATTTCCAAACTCAATTGAGTCACTTCCGATGCCCTGCGAAGCATCCTTGCCTCGTAATCTGCGATGGCGGTATGGATGTCCGCCAATGAGTCCCGCGTCAGGCATTCCGCCAGTTCGTATGCGTCCTGCATGGCCATGTTCACGCCTTCGCCTGCGTAGGGGGGCATTCTGTGCGCGGCGTCGCCGATCAGAGTGAGGTTCAGGAGCGTTTCCCAATGCTGGTCGAGCGGGAAATGATATTGCGGGCGAGGCAGGAACCACATTTCTTCACCGGCGAATAGTTCCTGCCAAATGTTGTCCCACGTCCCAAAGGTTTTCATAAACCAGCCAGCCACTTCTTCTTTGCAATTGAAATCTATGCCGCTGGTCTCCGTCCAATCTTCCGCGACTTTGCAACCGGTGTAGAATGACAAGCTTCCTTCGCCCTTGGCACTGAGAATGAGCGATTGCTCGTCCCCGAAAGCAAATATCTTGCCGCCTTTCACCAATTCCCAAAGTCGGGGGGCATTGGATGCCGCATTGTAAATGTTTCCTTCCACGATCGTGACACCGGAATACACCGGCTTGATCGCCGTTACATAAGGCCGTATTTTCGAGTTGGCCCCGTCGGCCGCGATAACGATGTCGGCATAGGCGGATGACCCGTTTTTGAATTGCATCAGCCAGCCTTCGCCTTTTCGTTCCATGGAAACAAATTGGCTGTCCCATACCACGGTACCCTCTTGGAGCGATTCGAGCAGGATTTTCCGCAAGGGTGCTCTGTCGATTTCGGGCCGGTCCTCGGCTAATGACCTGTCGGAAGTGTGGTCGTCCAAATGGATACGGGCATATTTGTCCAACAGCCTTACCCGCCCGGCATCGGGTCGGTAGTGGGTGTAAAAGGCATCCAGAAGGCCCGCACGGCGAAGCGCCTCCAATCCCGATTCCTCGTGCAGGTCGAGTGTGGCACCCTGTACCCGCGCATCCTTGCCGAAATCGCGTTCATAGACATGTACATTCGCCCCGACTATTTGGAGCAATCTTGCCAGTGTCAGCCCACCCGGGCCGCCGCCGACAATCGCTATTTTTTTATGGTTAAGCATCATAATTCCTGTTGATTATGACACAAAACTACTCTGGCGACAAGGTCGAAAATTGGATAAATCGGTCGTTTTTGTTGCGCGCGAGTTCTTTGGGGACAACGCCCGCGTATTTTTTGATCTCCCGGATAAAGTGGGACTGATCGGCGTAGTTTTCGTCCGGAAACAGCCTCCCTTCGCGGATATGTTGAAATGAGGCTCTGAAACGGATGATATTACAGTAGGTTTTCAATGAAACGCCGATGGTATCCCGGAAATACCGATTGATCTGCCGGCTGGTCCAGGAAGTTTTTTCCGACAGTTCTCCGACACTAATGGAGCCATTCGACGCATAGATCAGGTCGAAAAGCTTCTTTTTGCGCTCATCTATGCTCTTTTTCGCCATACGGGTTATACTCTCCGTCAGCTTCGCACTGAATTGTTCGATACTCTGAAACTCATCCAGGGTTACACCAAAATAGTCCACAGGCAAGACCGTCGCGCTATCGGGCAGGATCGGCAGAAAGTCCTTGAATAAATACGTGGCGGCGAGTGGTCGAAAGCTGATGCTGAAAAGGGTAAAATCCGAGGGAATCTCTGCGCGCGAAGGGCCGCTCTCCAACCCGAGCAGAACGATATCCCGCCGGCCGTCGAACGAGAAACTTGCGTCGATCCGGCCGTCGGGCAATATGGTTACCGCCATGGGCTTTCCCGAGTTGTTGGTCAACATCCAAAAACTCTCCACCAAATAACTGATCTCCTTTGCGGGAGGCAACGACAAATAGTCGATGCTGTTACTTACCCTCACCATTCACTTTCACATCCTTAAACATAAATGCATTATCACTCACTCTCACCGCCTTCCCGCTCGCAGTCGTGACATTCCTTAGAACCACATTTTTGGTTTTAATGTAAGGATACTTTTCCTGATAAGCCGCGTCCGCCATGTCCGGGTTGAAATTGGCGAATATCGCAGGTCCCTGGTAATTCTCCGGATGAGCGGCGTCGTCGATCCTCAGATTTTCAATGGTTATCTTTTCGGGCATATAGCAAATGTAGCCGAAGTCGTGCTGACCCGAATAGGAGCCGCTGATCAGCGACGCATTGACGGGCTTACCGTTCGCCGGAACGAAAACACAGTTGCGGATCACCACCTCTCCCTGCCAGGTGCTGCCGTAATCGGGCCGGAGGTTCACAACGCTCCTCCCGCGAATCGTAGAATTCTCAATGAGCAATAGCCCGCTTCCGATCGCATTGATGCCCATGTGCCCGAGCGTCGAATTCCGGATGGTAGCATTGGCAACGCCCTGGTGAGCGTCGAACCGGCTGAGCGTACAATGGTCATACAGCAGGTTTTTGCAGAAATTGGAACCCAGAATGCCCCAATAGGTATTGTCGTTGATGTCGTTGGTCTGACTGCAATTCACAAACGACACGTTGAGCGCACGGTTGGCGGAAAGGTCGTAGGTACCCATTGAAACAGGTTTACCGGCTGCACCGATGGTGCTGTAAGTTTTATGGCCCGTGAGCACCGTATTCTTTACCGTCACATAGGAACAGTCGCCGATATTGATGAAGCCGCCATAGGGTGCGCCGTGGTCCTCTTCGCCGGTAATGCGGTGTTCCAGTCCCTCGACAAGCACATTGGACCGCCGGATTGCGATGTTGCGGTTATAGTAGGTGTATTTCGACTCTGCCTTGTTGGCAATGGTGGTAAAGCGTCCCCCGGTAACTTTCAACGGTTTTTCGTCAATAGGAAGGGCAGTCATGTCCGTGATCTGATCGAAATCCCAGATGATCGGCGCGTTCATATCCACTTTCCCGTTTTTATCTACTACAAAAATATCGGTCTGAGAAGATCCATTGTTCTGGTTCAATCCAAACCGGATGTACTGCTTTACATGGGAGTTGGTAACGGTAATCAGGCAGGGACCAGGCAAAGACGCGTCGATCTTTCCCTGGTTCCTTTTCAATGTAGTAATGGTTTCCAGCTTAAATGGTTTGAGACCGGAGCTCACCGTAAAAACAGCCGCATTCCGGTTTTCGACTTCGCTATCGTCAATGATAAATGCAGCCTTACCGAAGTCGGTGCCGGTTTGGATTACCACTGTCCGCTCTTTTCCGCTGATATAATAGGTCGCCCCGTCGCTGGCTTTCACGGGTAGTCCGTGCATGTTGGCAAATGCGTGGGTCGCGGCGATCGCGTCCACATCGTCGGTTTTCCCGTCGCCCCGGGCACCGAAATCACCATAGCGCACGACGCCGGCAGCTTTATATTTCTTGGCATCTTTCGGCACTACATTCACTTGCAGCTCGCCTTTGTCGTTAACGAACACCCCGGTTTTCGTGTTTTCGGAAGTCACCGTTACATTTCCAACCGGGCCTTTGTCCTGCGCATGGATTAAAATCGGGCTGGTTAAAAACAGCAAAATCAGGAGCTTGTATGGAGTCATGAGCGTTGGTTTAGTGGTCCTAAGATTCAAAAGACGCCTATATGAAAAAATACTTTGACACCGTATACGTAAACTACTCCGCTCCCATCTCGCTCAGCAATCAATATTTCAAATCCTTGATTTTCTTAATAATCCTGTTGGCCACAATGCGGTAACCAAAGTTATTGAGGTGTATCTCGTCCGCGGTATTGGGCGCACGCATACGGGAAGGAAAATTCCCCCTTTCAATATCCTTTAAATCCCCGGCGGTGGGGGTAAACCCGATGTCGTTCATCTCCGATTCGGTGGGCGGTGTCATCGCAACGTAGGAACTGCGGTACGTCAATGCCAGCTCGTCGTTGAGCGCCGTGACTTTGGCATAACGGTCGGTCCCCTTGCTTTCCGTAGTCGCCAGCAATATCCCCAACACCAGGTAGCGACGGGGCTCTGCAATGTAGTCCACCGAGCTTTTAATGGCCGTGAAAATATCATCCGTCGACTTTCCCCTGGTTATATCGTTCCGTCCATACCACAGGATTTGGGTGGCCGTCCGCATACGAACCGCGTCTTCGAGCTCAAAAACGGAATCATCGGGGATCTCGGTGTTGACGGGCGCCTCCGCGGATGCGCCCGTATCGCCTTCCGCAAGCGGCTGCACGGTATAGCGCTCACCGGCCTCCGGCGAGTACCTGCCGGTGAGCGTGCATCGCACGCCTACAAGCGTACCGGTCCTGCTATAAACGTTCTCATCCAGCGTGACCGGGAGAAACTCGTTGCTAAGCCTGGTGACGGCTACCGGGTTGTCGCCATTGAACTTACGTCCGGCAACCGACAACGTCACTGGAACGCCGCCTTGCCGAACCGCGATCGATGCGGCTAACTGCCCATTGATTCCGTCGTTAAAGACAGGCCGTTCGGGAAAAGCTTCGCTTACCCATTCGCCGAGCTGTTTGCTTCCGCCAACCCCGACGGTGAGGCTATCGCCGAAGAATGCGAGCGTTTTGTCGCGTTTGTCCTTTTTGGAAGGGATGATTTTGTCGAGCAGGTTATCGCAGGATGTCAGGAGCATTGTTGACAGGGCCGCTGCCCCAGATTGACGAAAAAAGCGTCTGCGGCTCATTCCCCCATCCACGGCGTGGCAGGGATTAGTGTGTCGGAATGACTTCATTTTCATGATGGAACGTAGTAATAAAGGTGCTTACGGGTATACTCTATACGTGTATGTACCGATGTTTGCAATAATCGTTCCATTTATACGAGCTCAGTGCTCACAATATTGTCGGGAAATTTCTACAAGATTTTGGCTAAAACAATTTGGATTATATCCAACAATATGGATTAATTCCACTATCTTTGATCATCCAATATTGCCATACATAAATTGGGTTTTAGGGTTGTATAATGATCACATTCCGGGAGTACTGCTTCCGGAATGTCTGTTTTGAAAGGCACAGGCTATTCGGCCCGCAGGCTTTTTACCGGGTTGATCAATGCCGCTTTGATACTCTGAAAACTGATCGTCAGCAATGCCACGCCTACCGAAAGCGCCGCCGCCAGTACGAAGACCCAGGCTTCAATATCAATTTTGTAGGTATATTCTTTCAAAAACGACTGCATGGCATACCAGGCAATCGGCGCGGCGATGACGAATGCAATGAGCATCAGTTTTAAAAAATCACGCGAAATCAGCTGCACGATGCTGTAAACCGTAGCACCAAGTACCTTCCGGACACCAATTTCCTTGGTCCGCTGCGTTACCACGAACGAAACGAGCCCGAACAACCCCAGAGAGCCGATCAGTACGCCCAGTACCGCGAATATTTGCAGGAAATTGGAAAGTTTCCGCTCGCTGTCATAGAAGCTCCGGATATCGTCTTCCAGGAATTTGGGCTCGTAATAATTGTTGGGAAACATCGCTTTCCAATGCTCGCCGATGTGCCCGAGCGCTTCCGCCTTTTTAGCATTGTCGATACGGATGCTTGCCAGCTGAAAATTCCAGCCCGCGTACACGTAAACATGCGGCATGAGCTTCGTTTTGAGGTCTTCGGAATGATAGTCTTTTACGACGCCTACGACATTCATTTTAGTCCCCCAGAATTGGAGTTGCTCGCCTATTACCTTTTCCACATTCCTGAAACCCAGGTCACGCGCCGCTTTTTCGTTCACCAACACATCCGTAAACTGCGTGCCCTTGCTTTCACGCGTCGTGTCGCCGGGCGTGAGCATACGGCCGGCAAGCAGCGGAATGCGGAAAAAGTGGAAATAGTTGGTATCAATATGCTGGAGACGAAAGGTTTCCTCTCCATCGGGCAATCCCGGATGGGTCACCGTTCCCCACCAATGGTTTCGCTTGCTCGCCGGGGTAGTCAGGCCGAATGCCACCTCACGGATCTCGGGATGCTGTTTCAGCTGCTGCTGGAAACGCTCGCGCAGCACGGCGCTTCTGTCGGGCATATTGACGGTTACAATACCGCTTTTTTCAAAACCGAGGTCTTTTTCATAAAAATACCGGATCTGTTTCATCGCCAGCAATGTGCATATCACCAATACCTGCGCGATCACAAACTGCAAAACTACCAGCGACGACCGCAGTGAAATACCGCCATTAGGTAACACCACACGGTTTTGCAATGCCTTCACCGGTTGGAAGCCCGAAAGAACAACTGCGGGATACAGCCCGGCAAACAACGTTACTACCACCGTCAGGGCCGCCAGGAAAAGAAATGTGCCGGTGTTCCAGACCGAAGAGCCGTCGATGCGCGTATTCAATAGCTCCGATGCATAAGTGACCAGTCTCCCGGCCAGTAATGCCCCCAACAGGACGGCCAGCATTACGATCAGCCCTGTTTCTCCAAAAAACTGGAAGATCAGCTGCTTCCGCCCGCTGCCCAGTACTTTGCGCACGGCCACTTCGCGCCCGCGTTGAATGGCCTGAACCGTAGCCAGGTTTACAAAATTGATACAGGCGATAAATATGAGGAATATGCCGATGCTCGTCAGCGTGTACAGCATCCATTTCGGCATCGAATAATTGAACGGATCTTTGCTGGTGTCGAAATGCATTTCCGAAAGTGGCTGCAATTCGTACGAGGTTACCGTGGTTTCTTCCGGCCGGCTCTTGGAAAAGCGCGTCAATCCGGCACTGATAGGCGCAGTCGAAGCGCCTGGTTTCAGCAATACAAAACCCTGATGCATCGAATCGCCGCCGCTGAGCTTATCCTCCTGGGCCAGATCGGGCTGCATTTTCTTCATCGTTTCCCATGAAATAATCATTTCCATCGGGAATTCGGTGTTAACAGGAAGGTTTTCGATCACACCGCTCACCGTGAGGTCTGTGCGATTATCGTAGCGTAGCCGCTTGCCAATGGCATTGCCGTTAAAAAGTTTCTTCGCGGTTCGCTCGTCGAGCACTACCTGGCCGGGCGCGCTGAGCGACTGTTTTGGATTACCGGCAATCCAGCGAACGTCCAGCATTTCAAGCATGGCCGGTTCGGTAAAAAAGATATTGTTCTGATTGAAAATGGCCGTTCCTATCTGCACTGCCGCGGGATTCATGCCGTAGAAATTCGCGGCAGCTTCCACACCCGGAAATTGCATTCTCAGTGTTTTAATAATAGTCTGATGTACGTGTGACTGCTGCTCCCCAAACTTGTCGGTGGATTTGACGCGATAAATCCGATCGGTTTTCGCATGAAACCGGTCGAAGCTGTACTCGAACCGCACGATCCAGAAAAGCGTAATGGCAACGCCCAACCCGAGCGTAAGGCCCGTCAGGTTGATGAACGTGTACAACCTGTTCTTTTGCAGGCTACGGTAAGCAGTTTTGAAGTAGTTCCCGATCATATTTTCCGACAGATTACATTGAAACAGCGCTTTCATAGTGCATTTTCAAAAATAGCCTGCCAATCAAAAGAGGCCGTCTCAAACGGCCTCTATACGCTGATATCGAAGAAATTAAAAAAACCGCTTGTCCGCAACCGGACAAAATCCGTTCGGCATTGGACATCCTCAAACCCCTATCTCCATACCAAAACCTTTTGCTGAACCACCCTGTCGGCCCCGGCCATACGCACCACATATATACCCGAAGCGGTATTGCCAAGCGGGATATTCACAGGCCCGCTCCTGCCTCCTATTTTTTCCGTCAGCACCACCTGTCCCCCGGCATTCACGATCTCGACGGTTTGAAACGGTTCTTCTACGAGCAGGTTCATTTCACCGGTGCTGATCAGCGAAGGTCGCACAAAGAGCTCTCCTGGACTCTCATCACCGCGATTGACCGTAATTATTTTGGAATACCTGAAACTTTCATCCAAATCCATCATTTTAAGGCGGTAATAAAGGTCCCCTTTTTCAAAAGTACTATGTGTAAATGAGTACAGGTTACCGGTTGGCGCATTGGCCCCTTCAATAGAACCGATCCGCTCAAATTGACGGGCGTCGCGGCTGTACTGGATATCGAACGATTTGAAGTCTTCCTCCATCGATGTCTGCCATCCCAGCCGAACCCCTTCCGCGCTGGGCGCTCCGGAAAAATCCACCAGCGTCACTGGCAACGGATTCTCTGCTTCGATACGGTAGACAGCTGTGGCCGTAACCGCGTAGATCTCGCCTGCCTCATCTTCCCCGATATCCCTTACGCTCGTAAAAGTCGAAGTTTCGAATTCCTTCACAGACCCGTCCGCATTGATTTTGTGAATATCACCCGATCCGTAGTCCATCCCGATATAGTACCCCTTCATCACCGGCCAGGCATTGCCGCGGTACACCACCCCGCCGATCACCGAATTACCTCTCGCGGTACGAGTCCGGTAGGAATAAATCGGTTTCGTAAAACTGGCCGAATCGGGACATTCGTTCACGGCTATTCCCGGTGTATAACCATTTCCCTCGAAACACCGCCAACCGAAATTGGCGCCGGAGGCATTTCCAGCCGTAATGTGGTTGATTTCTTCCCACGTATCCTGGCCCACATCGCCGATCCACAGGTCAAAAGTTTGACGGTCAAAACTCCACCGGAACGGGTTTCTCAATCCGCGAATGAAGATCTCGTTTCCGAATGGATTTGAAGGCGGTATCACATAGGGAAGCCCCGAGCCAAGCGGCGGATTCACATCCAGCCTCAATATTTTCCCCAGGAGGCTTGTCGTGCTCTGCCCGTTCATATTAGGGTCGTAACCCGACCCGCCATCGCCCGTAGAGAGATACAAATAGCCGTCTTCATAACCAAAATGCAATTCTCCGCCATTGTGGTTGTTGTTGACCGGGTGCGGGATTTTCAGGATTTCCACCCGCGTATTGGCCGGCACCACATTTCCCAACGGGTTCGCGGAGGTGTACCGGGCCAGTACCAGGTCGCCGTTGGTGTCGGTGTAATAGGTGTAGATAAACCCATTGGTTAGAAAATCAGGGTGAAAAGCCACACTCAGCAAACCTCCCTCCCCCGATTGAGAAACTACCGGTCCGCCGCTATTCATGTTGAGGTATTGAATAGGGGTTGTCAATGCACCGGGATTGAAAACCGTAATAATACCGGAACGCTCCACAATGAAAATCCTGTTGGAATTATCTCCCGCATGCACGAGCTGCATGGCGGAAGTCAACCCGGTAATAACGGCTGTGGGATTAATAATCACATCGGGAATCTGTGCACAAATGCGCACGGCGGCGAGAACGAAGCAAAATACCAGGAGATGACCCCGCAGTATTTGATAGTGGTTGATATGTTTCATATTTAACGTGGTTAATAGACGACATTACTTCTACTATTTACTACGAATCAATACTACAATTGTCATGCCTGCATTTGCCTTTCAAAGTATGAAACAAAAAAAGCCTCCGGGAAGTAACTCCCGGAGGCTCAATATTTTGCAACGATTAAAAGCCTTATCAGTAGTAGAAAGTACCGTATTCGCTGCTGATGGTCAGTTTTTTCTCGTCGGAAGCTTCCACACGGCCGATCACCTGCGCATCGATGCCGAATGATTTCGAAATTTCGATCACCCGCGCAGCGTGTGCTTCGGGCAGATAAATTTCCAGCCTGTGCCCCATATTGAACACTTTGTACATCTCCTGCCAGCTCGTACCGCTTTCTTCCTGAATGAGCCTGAACAAGGGAGGCACGGGAAGCAGGTTGTCTTTGATAATGTGAAGGTTATCAACAAAATGTAGAATTTTTGTCTGAGCACCGCCACTGCAATGTACCATGCCATGGATTTGCGGACGCATTTCGTCGAGCAGGGCCTTCGCTACGGGCGCGTAGGTACGTGTGGGCGAGAGGATTAGCTTACCTACATTCAAAGGTGCTCCCTCCACTTCGTCGGTCAGTTTTTTGCTTCCGCTGTAAATCAGCTCGTCGCTTACTTCCGGGTCGAAGCTTTCGGTGTATTTTGAAAGGTATTTCCCCAGAATATCGTGCCTTGCAGAGGTAAGGCCATTGCTGCCCATACCACCATTGTATTCGCTTTCGTAAGTAGCCTGCCCATAGGATGCGAGGCCCACAATCAGGTCGCCTGCCTGGATATTGGCATTATCCACTACCTCCGAGCGCTTCATACGGGCGATTACCGTGCTGTTGACGGTCACGGTCCGTACGAGGTCGCCAACGTCGGCCGTTTCGCCGCCCGTGCTGTAAATCTCCACGCCATAGCTGCGAAGCATGTCCAGCACTTCCTCCGCACCGTTGATCACCTCGGCGATCACTTCTCCCGGAATCCGGTTCTTGTTACGGTCGATGGTCGATGAGTAGAGCATCGGGCCGGTTGCGCCCACGCAAAGGAGGTCGTCGGTATTCATCACGATCGCGTCCTGTGCGATGCCTTTCCAAACGGAAATATCGCCGGTTTCTTTCCAATACAAATACGCCAGGGAAGTTTTGGTACCGGCGCCGTCGGCGTGCATGATCGTACAATAATCGGGATCGCCGGCGAGGGTATCCGGGACTATTTTGCAAAAAGCCTTGGGATAAAGCCCTTTGTCGATCTTTTCGATGGCCTTATGCACATCTTCCTTTGAAGCCGATACACCGCGCTGGAGATAACGGTCGGTAGTTTTCATCTGAGCGTATTAATTAGTAAGCTATCCTGATTCCGCCACAAAAGTAGTCAAAATGGGGGCTTAAACCTTTACTTTAATGAAAGTAACCCTTAATTAGGCAAATCAGTGATTTACAAAATATTGCAAAAATTAACGATTTGTTAAAATAAGACAAATGCAAAAAAGTCGTTAGCTTTACAAATGTGCGGTACGCATTAGTGAAAACCGTAGAATCTCTTGTTTGACCATTTAAAGTCCTGAACCCACTTTCAATTTCATGCATTTTTCGATTCGCTTTGTAGTTGTATTAACCCTTTTGTTCGCAGCCGGTACACTCAGTAATACATCTTACGCCAAGGCGCCCCGCGTACAGGAAGCCGCCGGCGACAGCCTCAACCCGATCCAATCGCTGGTAACCTTCGCGACCCAGCATCTGCATATCCCATACCGTTCCGGCGGGTCGTCCAAAAGAGGTTTCGACTGCTCCGGTTTTGTCCGGTATTGTTTCAACCAATGGAATATCGCACTCCCGCATTCCAGCGCAGCGCAGGCGCAGCACGGTGAAGCCGTGGAGCTCGACGATGCCAAGCCTGGCGACCTTATTTTCTTCAAGGGCAACAGCACCAAAAGCAAGCGCATCGGGCATGTGGGCATTATCACCGAGGTAGCGCCCGGCTACGTCAAATTCATCCATTCGGCCTGGAAAGGCGGCATCCGGTATGATATGTTGAATGCAGCCTATTACAGCAAGCGGTTTGTGGCGATCAAAAGAATGATCGAATAGCCCGAAACATACCCGATTGATCGTAAATTTGCAGGATCGATATTGATTCAGTCTTTTATCATTCCTGCATTTTGAAACTCTGGCAAAAGGAAAATACTGTTACTTCTGAAAAAATAGAACGTTTTACGGTTGGCCGCGACCGCGAAATGGACCTGCATTTAGCCGAATTCGACGTGCTGGGCAATATCGCCCACGCTACCATGCTCGAAACCATCGGCCTGCTCACGGCCGAAGACCTCGCAGCATTGAAAACCGAACTCAAAGCCATTTACCAGCAAATCCAGCAAGGCGAATTCATCATCGAGGAAGGCATCGAGGATGTGCATTCGCAGGTGGAACTGCTGCTTACCCGCAAACTCGGCGACACGGGCAAAAAGATCCATTCGGGTCGCTCGCGTAACGACCAGGTGCTTGTGGACATGAAGCTGTACACGCGTGCGCGGCTTTTCGAAGTGGTTCAGGCCACGGAAAAGCTTTTCGACGTGCTGACGCGCAAATCGGAAGAACACAAAAACGACCTGCTCCCCGGCTACACGCATTTGCAGATCGCCATGCCGTCGTCGTTCGGGCTGTGGTTCGGCGCCTATGCGGAAGGCCTCATCGACGATATTATCCAGCTGAATGCCGCCTACCGCCTCGCCAACCGCAACCCGCTGGGCTCCGGCGCAGGTTATGGCTCGTCGTTCCCGCTCAACCGCCAGCTCACGACCGAATTGCTGGGCTTCGAGGGCATGCACCACAACGTCGTGTACGCGCAGATGAGCCGCGGGCGCACGGAACAGGCCGCATTGAGCGCCATCGCATCGCTGGCGGCCACCGTTTCACGGCTGGCGATGGATGTTTGCCTTTACAATAGCCAGAACTTCGGCTTCATCGTCCTGCCCGACGACCTTACGACCGGCAGCAGCATTATGCCGCACAAAAAGAACCCGGACGTAGCCGAACTCCTGCGCGCAAAAACCAACCGCATGAAGGCATTACCCATGGAGGTAACAATGGTGCTGAGCAACCTGCCGTCGGGTTACCACCGCGACATGCAGCTGCTGAAAGAAATCCTGATGCCTGCATTCGACGAAATCCTCGACTGCCTCGACATCGCCGCATTCATGCTGGAACATTTGAAAGTCAAACAAAACCTGCTCGACGATCCGAAATACGACCTGCTGTTCAGTGTGGAGCGTGTGAACGAGCTCGTAATCGCCGGTGTGCCTTTCCGCGACGCCTACAAGCAGGTAGGCGCTGAAATCGGCGATGGCACTTACACAGCGCCCCGGGAGCTGAAACACAGCCATGAGGGAAGTATCGGCAATTTGCAGACCGACGCCATCCGGGCACGAATGGAGCGGGAAATAGGGGCGTTCGGTTACGACAAAGTCCTGGCAACACTCGACAACCTGATCCGTTAAGCGATCCGTCATGATACTTTTAAAAAAGGCCCTGCTCATTTCTGTACCTATCGGAATAGCGGGGCTTTCGCTTTCTTTTCAAAGCAGCATACCGGCAGGAGGCACCGCCGGACGCACGCTGGCCGACTCCGTCCAGGAAGGAAGAAAACTGGCGATGGATTATTGCCAACGGTGCCATTTGTTCCCCGATCCTTCGCTGCTGGACCAAAAAACGTGGGTGACCAGCGTGCTGCCCAATATGGGCTTACGCCTCGGTATCCGGGCAAATGGAGAAGATCCTTATGCCGATTTGATCCCGGAAGAAAAGCGCGTAATGCAAAGCCTGAACGTCTATCCCGAAACGCAACTCATTTCGGAGCGTGAATGGAAAAAGATTCTCGCCTATTATCGCACAACGGCTCCCGCCGAACCGCTTCCCCAGGAAAAAACATTACCCGTCACAGACTCTCTGCGGCTCTTCCACGTATCCGACCTGACCGTGGGCGACAAAGAGGTGCCCAAGACTTCTCTATTAAAATATGATCCGGCCTCATCGCAACTCTACATCGGCGACGACCAGAATGCATTGTATGTGTTCGGCAAGACGGGATTAAAGGATACCTGGTGGATCGACTCTGCCCCGACGGACATTGATTTTCCCCAAAACGCCCCGCCGCGTTTGTTGTCTATCGGTGTTTTCAAGCCATCCGACCAGCGGACCGGGAGGCTGATGTCCCTAACCAAAATAACAAGTCCTTCCGATGTCAACGTACAGAATCTTCCGCGACCTGTCCAATTCGCCACCGGGGACTTAAATATGGATGGAAAAGAAGATGCCCTGATCTGCGGCTTCGGCAACCATTCCGGGAAATTATTCTGGCTGGACAACTTTCAGCAGGATCAAGAGCATGTATTGAAAGAGCTGCCGGGCGCAAGAAGAGCCGAAATCCGGGACCTGAATGGAGACAAAAAGCCCGATATCATAGCGCTCATGGCGCAAGCCTGGGAGCAGGTAACCGTGTTTTACAACCTTGGCAACGGAAAATTCAAAGAAAAAACCGTGTTGCAGTTTCCGCCTTCCTATGGCATGAGCTATTTTGAAACGGTGGATTTTAATAAAGACGGGTTTCAGGATATTTTGCTCACCAATGGGGATAACTGGGACCTTTCGCCGATCAACAAAAACTATCATGGCGTGCGTCTGTATTTGAACGACGGAAAAGATAATTTCAAACTGGCCTGGTTCTTCCCGCTCTACGGTGCCAGCAAAGCCGTTGCCCGCGATTTCGACCTCGACGGCGACATCGACATTGCCGCCACAGCATTTTACTCAGACCTGGCCAATCCGGCGCATAGCTTCGTTTATTTATCCAATGAGGGTAAAATGAATTTCAAAGCCTATTCCACCCCGATGGCCGCCGCCGGCAAATGGCTCACGATGGAAGCCGCCGATTTTGATCAGGACGGCGATACGGATATTGTACTGGGCTCCTATTTTCACACCATCGGAGAAATGACCAAACTGATCTCCCGCGGACAGCTGTCATTTCCGCAATTACTCGTGCTGACCAACCGGCGTAAATAAATCCTGTTCCGGTTTATATCAAAAAAGAGGCAGGTCAATCGACCTGCCTCTTTCCTTTCCTAACTAAATCTAAGTTTATGATCAATCCGGGTATTATTATTTCACATCCCAGAAAAGCTTGGTAGTGAGTTTATCGTTCTCACGAACCGCTGCGTAGTTGGCAGCATTGTAAGTAATCTCGTTACCCGGGTAGTTCAATCTTACCGGAGGAAGCGTCTGGTTGTTGTTGTTATCAACCCAGAAGCTCAATGTCGGCAAGTTCAAACGACGGCTATCTGCCCAGTTTTCATATGGCTGCACCAGGTTGTAGTGTACCCATTTCTGTCCTGCGATCAGTTCCAGTTTCTGAGCGGCAGTAGTTGCTTTCGCCCAGCTTACGCCGTTTCCAGCGATGTACGCCGTAGCTTCTGCGGTGGTTACGTTAGCAGGTTTGGTTCCTTGCGCCGCATTACTCACGTTATTGATGCGGTTATAGAAATCCATTGACTGACCGATCGCCGTTTCGTAAGCCGTTTTTGCAGACGCATCGTTACCCGATCTCAGGTAGTACTCCGCTTTGATCAGGTTTACTTCCGGCGCATTGATGATGATACCAGGGAAGAACTGATTGTAGTTGGTTACGTAACGGTTGTAAATCGCAACCTGTCCAGCGTTAGAAAGTTCGGTTTGTACCTGAGCAGTTGCCATAGGATCGATACCGATATATTTTCCACCAGCATTAGCACCCGGCTCGAACAACATGCGCAAGCGTGGATCAGCGTTGGTGCTCAGGAAGTCGATCAACTTTTTGCCAGCGGTGTTACCATACCATGTACCCGGTCCCATACCATCCTGGAAGCCTTTCGAGTTGATAGGGCTATTGAGGTCGTATACATTGATCTGGATATTCTGGTCGTTGGTTTCAACAGTCGGGTAGGTAGTTGCATTACCAAGAATCTCCGCGATTTCCGAGTTGGAACGTGACTGGAACGCCGCTACGTCCGAAACGCGGTTCAGCATACGAAGACGCAGGGAGTTGCAATAACGTTTCCAGGCAGTCAGGTCTCCTTTGTTGATAAAGTCCTGAGTCTGGAAGGATTTCTGATAACCCGCGTTGATTGTCGTTGCGTTCAGCTCGGTAGCGATGCTTTTCAGATCGTCCAGCATCAGCGTGTACAATACCTGAGGATCGTCGAATTTCGCCGCAGAAGAATTGTAATCACCACCATTTGTACTTACCATACCTGCTTCGGTGAAAGGGATCGCACCGAATACGTCCACCATTCTCTGCGTCTGATCGTAGAGGTAGATCTTCGCCACTGTCATGAAGAACTTGCGGTCGGCTTGCTCATCAGCAGTTTTCGAATTGTAAACCTTTTGCAGCTCGCGGTATTGTGCCAGCAAGTTGTAGTAGTTGAACCAGATGTTCTCCACACCCGCCGAACCTGGCACGTATTGACCTGAACCGTTCACCCAGCCGATCGACTGGTTGTACTGGTTCAATGTAATGCGGAGCATTGTGAAGTAATGCGTATAGCCCGGCAATACATAGTCTTTGTTGGATTGGAGGAACCCCGTGAATTGCTTCTCGACCGTCGTTGCGGAGATCTTCGAAGGATCAGGATATATGTCGCTGAAATCGGACTCTTTGCAGGACGCCGCCACAAGCATAAGCCCCGCCAAAATAACTGATGATATCTTTTTCATTTTCATAGTCTGATTGAAATTAGAAGCTGGCTCTCAACATTACACCCGCAGTACGGAACGATGGGTTAGCACCTGCATTGGAGATGTTTTCATACCATCTTGTAGAAGTGTTGGTCTGTTCTGCATCAAGGTCTTTGATGGTACGGTAGATGAAGAACAGGTTACGTCCGAATACCGAGAGGGTCACGTTCGAAGCACCGATCTTGCTTCCGATAGAAGAAGGCAGGCGGTATGCAAGCGAGATCTCACGCATTTTGATGTAAGTGTTTTTCTTCACATACAGCTCGTAACGTGCGTTACCGTATTGAGGACCACCCCAGTTGTAAGTAGCGTTATAGTAAACTGCTTGTGAAACGATGTTGGTGTTAGCTTCGCCGCTTGCGAGTACACCGTCCATCAGCATACCATCGTGGTAAACAACCTGTCCGGCAGGGCCTGTTGCAGCCGTTGTAGGAACACCTTTTCCGTTTGCATCCAGGTAGTAGCTCATTCCGCCGTGCTCAGCATCCATGTTGTTCAAGCTTTCTTTGGTCAAACCGCGTGAGGTCATCCAGTTGATACCGGTTGGCATGATTGAACCACCGAAACGGAAGTCGGTAATCGCATCAAGCGTGAAACCTTTCCATGAGACGCTGTTGATCAAACCACCAGTCAGTTTTGGCATTGCATTACCTACTTTGATCCAGTTTGCACCGTCCAATTGGTAAAGACCATTAGGACCTACAACAGCCTGACCTTTTTCGTTTTTAAGGATGCCGTGGGCATAAATATCACCCATTGGCTGACCTACTACCGAACGAATCTGCGCCGCGTTACCATCAAGGTCGGAGTGAAGCAACTCGGTAGAGTTGTTAGCCAGTTTCTCAACTTTGTTCACGTTTTTCGCAAGGTTCAAAGTCACATCCCAGTTCAGATCGTTGAGTGTCTTACCCTGGATCGGCGAAACGTTGAATGCCAATTCAACACCCTGGTTTCTCAGTGTACCTACGTTTGCCAGAATAGAGCGGGCTCCTGTTGTAGCTGCAATCGTAAGAGGCAGGATCTGGTCTACGATCTGTGCATTATAGTAAGCGATGTCGAGGCCGATACGGTTGTTGAAGAATTTCGTTTCCAAACCGAATTCAAACTCGCGCTTTCTTTCAGGACGGATTTTGTCATTACCGAAGGCTGCATCCATGTAGGTATACAATACCGACTGGCCACCATTTTGCTGAGCGTTCAATGTTCCTTGCTTATAAGCTACGTTCGCGCCGTAAGTAGGAGGATAGTTACCTACTTCACCCCATGATCCGCGCAGTTTACCATAGCTAAAGAAAGAAGGCAGGTTCAGTCCGTCGGTAAATACGTAAGATGCGTTTACAGATGGATAAACGAATGCATTGTTTCCGGGAGCGAGTGTCGACGTACGGTCACGACGGATAGTACCTTCAATGAAGAACATCCCTTTATAGTCGAATTGCGCCGTTCCGATAACCGCGTCACGCGTCCAGTTGTTACGTTCTCTTGAACCTGTAATATTATTCACAGAAGCTGAAAGGTCAAAGAAGTTCTCTGTGCTCAATCCGCCGTCGGTACCGTTGCTAATTTTGGTATCCATTTGCTTGTAGGCATTGTAACCAGCCATCAATGCAATAGAAATATCGTCAGTCAACTTTTTGTTGTAAGTCGCCAGTGCCTCACCATACACGTTTCTGTATACGTTGTTGGCCATGCTGAAACCACCTGTGTAACCGAATGCCAATGGTTTCTCAGTAGCATTGTTGTTTTGCAAACGCTCCGAAGTGAAGTCGGTACCGATACGGCCACGGAGTTTCAATTCGTCGGTGATTTGCCAGTGTTGCGTAATGCTCGCAATCACACGGTCGCTCCATTCGTCAGCTGTGTTTTTTCTGGTGTTCCAAACGTAGTCAGCGATGTCAGTTTTGAAACCGTTGTACTTGATGTTTTCAGCCGGGGTCAAGCTTGGGTTACCCGATGATTGCGTTACATATTTATAGCCCTGGCTGGTTTGATATTTATCAAAATACCAGTCAGCAGACTCGAAACGGTTCATCATACCGGTGAAGTTGTTGATCATACGGTCAACTTTGAACGGACGGTTGTGCGTTTTCTGGTTGATGTAGTTCACCATCAAATCGGTTTTCAGTTTCTTGTTTGCATTGAAGCTTGCGTTCAGGTTAGCAATGTTCTTGCTGTTTTTCGCGTCGTAGCTGATCATGCCGTTGTCCTGACGCGTGAAAGAGAAACGAACCGTAGAGTTGTCCGTCGCTTTCGACACCGAAAGGTTGATGTTGGAGCTGTTCGCGTTCTGGAACAAATCCGCGTAGCTGTTTCCTGATGGAGAGTAAGGGCGGATTTTACCGTCGAATGCCATTACAGGCTGACCGTCGAATTTAGGACCGAAGTTTACAGTCGCCCCCAGCAAACCGCGGGTTTCTTTGGTACCGTCACCGTCTGTATCATAGTAAATAAAGCCGTTTGCATCCTGGCCTGCATCTACGTAGTTTTTCAAGTAACCCGGACCTCTTACATCCTGGTAACGTGGCAAATAAGCGATTTTATCTACACTGTAACTTGCGCTGAAATCAACTCCGATTCCTTTTTTTCCTTTACCTGTTTTGGAAGTCACGAGCAATACCCCGTTAACCGCTTCCGAACCGTACAATGCAGCTGCCGAAGCACCTTTCAACACGGTAATATTTTCGATATCAGCCGGGTTCAGGTCAAGAAGACCGTTACCGCGGATACGCTGATCACCCCAGTAGTCACCATTGCGGGACTCACCGTTACGAATGGGGATACCATCCAATACGATCAATGGCTGCGTGTTACCGTTGATAGAGTTGAACCCACGGACGCTGATACTTACACCGGAAGTTGCACCGCCCGGTGTTGCATTGATCGTCACACCCGGAGCCTTACCGTAAAGTGCGGTTGCGAAGTTCGGAGAGGCCGTTTTGATCAACGCGTCACTCTTGATAGTTGATGTCGAGTAGCCCAGCGCACGCGATTCTTTCGCGATACCCAACGCAGTTACAGTTACTTCCTGCAAAACAGAAGCATCTTCGACCAGGGTAACGTTCAATACGCTGCCGTTACCTACCGCTACTTCCTGGGTTTTGTACCCGATGTAAGAAAACACGAGGGTACCCTTGCCCGAAGTAGCAATGCTATAAGTACCATCTGCATCGGTGGTGGTACCGGTAGTAGTACCTTTTACCAGAACGGAAACACCCGGCAGGGTGGAGCCGTCAGAACCGCTGGTAACTTTTCCGGTGATCGTTTGCGCGAGAACCGGGGCGCTTACCATCAGCAACATGACGATAAGTCTTAGTAGATTTTTTCCCATGAGTTAAGCTAGATTAATTAAGGTATTAAAATGGATACAATTTTAATATTATTTAGTATAATATCGTGTATTTATTAAAATTTTTACTAATACATACACGTTCGACAGATTGTCAACTGTGCGAGTGGACTTTTGCCTTCGGGGGTACGGATGTATCCAAGTACGGCGTCGGGCGGTTTCGAGAAGGATTAATAGTAGATTTTTAGTTTTGTCATACAGTCCCTTAAGTGAATTTTAGATGGTTTAACCGGGTCATTTTCTTCTTTATTGGTCCGGACGTACCGGCGGCGTCAAAGGGCTTCACACTACCGTAATATTCGGATGTCAAATATAAATATATTATTAACAAACTAAGCAAGATTTATTAAAAAAAATTAATAAATAGTCCCCAAATAAGATAGAGTATTTGGTATTGAAGCCCCCTTAGTTACATATTATTCGCATGTAACCGCATTTAATAAAATTAATTTGATGAACAGGCCCCGACCACCGCAGCCACACTCAGCGTACCCAAAACAGACAAAATATTAACCATTACTGCCTCGATATTGATATCAAGGCCCGATTGTGATACCCGAAAGCTAAACGCCTATACATATACGCAGAACAACCGCGACACTAATCACGAAGCGCGGTAAGCAAAAAGTATCCACAAATCAGCTTCTGGACTGACCTATGGATACTGCCGTAAAAATTGGGAGGTCTAACCCAGCACAATCGCCGTCCCGGCCCCGCCGGAAACCGCGTTCGCCAGTTCGTCGGCGTGGCAGATGGTCACCTGTTTCACACCCGAATGCAATGCGGCAAATGCATTGTCGAGTTTAGGGATCATACCTTTATTAATAGCGCCGGTTGATTTGTATTCTTCATAGGTAGCGGGAACGAGTTTGCTGATCACCGCGTCGTCGTCATCCGGATCGGATAGCACGCCCTTTTTCTCGAAACAGTAGATCAGGTTCACTTCAAATACTTCCGACATGGCTACGGCAGTGGCGGAAGCCATCGTGTCGGCATTGGTATTGAGAAGCAGGCCTTCCGCGCTGTATGTCAATGGCGCGATGATCGGCGTCAGGCCGCTGCCAAGGATCGCATTGATTTGGTCGCCATTCACCGCCTCGATATCGCCCACAAATCCGTAGTCGATCGTTTTCACGGGCCGTTTCACCGAACGGATGATCCCGCCGTCGGCGCCGGTGAGGCCAATGGCGTTGCAACCCGCAGCTTGGAGTTGCGCCACGAGGTTCTTGTTCACCAATCCTCCGTAAACCATCGTTACCACGTCCAGCATCGGCTGATCGGTAATGCGGCGGCCGTCGACCATCTGCGTTTCGATCTGCAACTTTGCGGCGACTTGCGTAGCTACCTTTCCCCCGCCGTGGACGAGGATTTTGGGTGCGTCGAGCTGCGCAAAGGCTTTCAGGAAACGGGCACATGCTTCGGGATTGTCGATCACGTTACCGCCGATCTTGACTACGTATAAGGCTTGGGACATGTTAATAACTGTTAACTTCTCTGGATTTGAGCCGACAAAGGTAGCAGAAACGGGAATCGGTGAAAAGGGAATTTCAATTGATGAATTTTTTTGTGAAAATTACGTTGGTTAAGAAAGCTCTATCAAAATTGTAGATTGATCGCCGGGCGTCCACCGACCATGTCCCGGCAAAAGCCATTACCCCAAAACATCGACATGAAACGCGGTATCCTATTCATTCTCACCATTTGTCTCTTTGCAGCCGGCTTCGCGCAGGCGCAAGTCCAAAAGGCCAAAGCACACTGGACGTATTCATTTTCCAAACCGGAAGTCAAAAAAGGTGAGACTGTCGACCTGGTTTTTACCGCTACCATCGACAAGGACTGGTACATGTATTCCTCCGATTTCGACCCGGACCTGGGCCCGATGCTGACCACATTTACCTTCGAAAAGAACAGCACCTTCGAAACCGTCGGCAAACTGAAACCGCAGAACCCAAAGACCAAGTTCGAGGAAGTATGGCAGGGTAATGTGCGCTATTTTGAAGGAAAAGGTGTTTTTAAGCAAACTGTCAAAATCCTGGCCGACAATCCGGTTATCAAGGGGACATCGGAATACCAGACTTGCAGCCACGTAAGCGGCCTGTGTATTCCGGGTGGCGAAGACTTCGAGTTCAAAGGCCTGAAAGTAGCCTCCGCCGCGACTACCGGCACTGAGCAGCCCACCGTGGGAGCAACGACGCCGGATAAGCCTGGCGTAGCGCCCACCACCGCCCCGGCCGCTGCCAACGATACCGCGATAGCCGTTTCGGCAGGAGATATTCCCGCAGCCACCGACACCTCGGCCGCTGCTACGACGATAGAGGCGACACAAAAACCTGCGACCGCAGAAACCCCTGCCGGCGGCGGTTCGTTACTCGGTTTTGCATTAGCCGCATTCCTTTCCGGCCTGGTTGCGTTACTCACCCCCTGCGTTTTCCCGATCATCCCGATGACCGTGAGCTTTTTCACCAACCAGGAGAAGGGCAAATTCAAGGCATTTGTATATGGTATATCCATTATCCTGATCTATACATTAATAGGTACCATCGTCTCGCGGCTGAACGGGCCGGCATTCGCCAACTTCCTCAGCACGCACTGGCTGCCTAACCTGCTGTTTTTCGCGATTTTCATCACATTCGGACTTTCGTTTCTCGGTCTTTTCGAAATCGTGCTGCCGAGTGGGTTTGTGAATAAAATGGACCAGAAGGCCGATCAGGGCGGTTATGCGGGTGTTTTCTTCATGGCATTCACATTGGTGCTTGTATCCTTCTCCTGCACCGGGCCTATCGTCGGCAGCTTGCTGGTAGCGTCCGCGGGCGGTGAAGTGGTGAAGCCTATTGTGGGTATGGCGGCATTCTCGGCGGCATTTGCGATTCCGTTTACCTCATTCGCATTGTTCCCGCAATGGTTGAAATCCCTGCCCAAATCCGGCGGCTGGCTGAATACTGTGAAAGTGGTGCTGGGCTTCCTGGAACTGGCTTTGGCGTTGAAATTTTTCAGCATTGCCGATCAGGTTTACCACTGGCATTTGCTGGACCGCGAAGTATACCTGGCATTCTGGATCGTCATTTTCGCATTGCTGGGCTTTTATCTGCTCGGCAAGATCCGCACGCCGCACGACTCGCCTATTGAAAAAGTAAGCGTTCCGCGTCTGTTGCTGGCGATTGTCACCTTCACGTTCGTCGTGTACATGATCCCGGGCATGTGGGGCGCCCCCCTGAAAGCATTGGCCGGCTACCTGCCTCCGCAATCGACCCTGGATTTTGACCTGAACAAAAGGAGTGCAACTGCGGCAACTACATCCGCAATTGCAGGCGAAGCCCGCAAGTACTCCGACCTCTTCCATTTGCCGCATGAACTCGAAGGCTTCTATGATTACCAGGAAGCATTGGCTTACGCTAAAAAAGTCAATAAACCTGTTTTCATCGATTTCACCGGCCACGGATGCGTCAATTGCCGCGAAATGGAAGCCCGCGTGTGGGTCGATCCGGCGGTATTGCAACGTTTGAATAATGACTATGTGATCGTGGCATTGTACGTCGACGATAAAACAGAACTTCCCGAAGCGCAGTGGTATACTTCCAAATACGATAACAAAGTGAAGAAAACCATCGGCGCACAGAATGCTGATCTTCAAATTGTGAAGTATAACAACAATGCACAGCCGCATTACTGCCTCGTCGACCACGAGGGCAATCTGCTCGTAGCTCCGAAAAATTACGACCTCGATCCGGCGAAGTTTGCCTCGTTCCTTGATAGCGGAAAGGCAGCGTTTTTGAAGAAATAAGTGTCAGGTTGTTCGTTATTGAACTAATCCCCTACATTACGGGGATTTTCAAACCCAAGACTCAAGTCTTGAACGAACCCATAAAACCTGCCGAAACTATGCCCAAACGCTGGCTTACCGCGCTTACGCTACTCACAAGCTCAACGATTTTTGCACAATCGATCCGGCCGCCGGCAACGCCGCTGGTGACCGTCGATCCCTACACAAGCGTATGGTCGTTCGGCGACCAGCTTGCAGGCTCCATCACCAAACATTGGACCGGCAAGCCCCACCCGATGGACGGCCTCATCCGCGTCGATGGCAAGGCATACCGCTTCATGGGTGCCGCCACAGCCGAGATGAAAACCATTCTGCCGACGGCCAGGCAACAGGCTTACACGGCCAAGTTCACCACCACGAAACCCGATCCGAAATGGTGGTTCAAAGAAGGCTACAATATCAGCACCTGGAAACAGGGCCCCGCGCCCTTTGGTACGCACGAGCGCAACGACGCTATGCTGAAAGGAGGCACCGAGTTCCCGCAAGAGCTCTGGTACCGGCGCGATTTCAACCTCACGAGTGTTGATTTTGAAAAGCCTGTCCTGAATATCTTCCACGACGACGATGTGCAGGTATTCATCAACGGCGTGCCCGCATTCGACTGCGCGCCCTGCTTCACGAGCGATTACGAGTTCAAACCGATCAATCCGGCGGCCATTAAGGCTTTGAAAAAAGGCAAGAATACGCTTGCTGCCTACGTAAAAAACGGTGCCGGACCTGGGTACATCGACATCGGCCTGGCTGATGAAATCGCCCCGAAAGGTGCCGAAGCTGTGACATTGGCAAAGCAGACAGGCTTTGAGATGAAGGCCACGCAATCCATCTACCGTTTCGATGCCGGATCGGTGCAACTGACCGTTCGTTTTGTGGCACCGTTGATCATGAGAGACCTGGTACTGCTCTCCCGGCCGGTTAATTATGTTGTGTATGAGGTCAAATCTGCCGACGGCAAGCAGCACGAGGTGAATATTCTCAACTCGGTTTCCGGGCTTTGGGCTACCAACGACGCCAGCCAGTTGGTAACCGGGAAGAAGGCCAGCCAGGACGGTTTGACTACATTATCTCTTGAAAATACAGTCCAGAACGTTCTTGCCAGAAAAGGCGACGACGTCCGCATCGATTGGGGTCAGGCTTACCTCGCCGCGCCGCAAGGCACGGTAAAAGGCGCGGTAATCGGCGTTTCTACGGATATGATCAAAGAGTTTGCCTCCAAAGGCTCGCTGAGCGCCGACCAGCCCGGTGCCGCTCCTGCGGATAGCAAATCAATGGGTTTGATATTGAATGCGGGAAAAGTAGGGGCTGACAGCAAATCGCTCCACGCATTGCTCGCGTACGACGACGGTTATTCGGTTCAGTATTTTGGCCAGAACCTGCGTCCATGGTGGAACAAGGACGGCAACAAAACCATCGCCGGCGGGCTGAAAAGCGCCGAAGCTGATTTTACCAAAATCCTCCAAACCTGCGACGACACCGACAAGGCCATCTATGACGACGCATTCAATGCGGGCGGCAAGCAATATGCCGAATTTTGCGTGCTCGCCTACCGCCAGGCCATCGCCGCGCACAAGCTCGTGGCAGATCCGACCGGCACGCCGCTGTTTTTCTCCAAGGAAAATTTCAGCAACGGCTCTATCGGAACGGTCGATATCACTTATCCATCGGCGCCCCTATTCTTGCTTTACAACCCGGCCTTGCTCAAAGGCATGATGGAACCGATCTTCTATTATTCGGAAAGCGGCAAATGGACCAAACCTTTCGCCGCGCATGACGTAGGCACCTACCCGCTCGCGAACGGGCAAACGTATGGCGAGGACATGCCAGTAGAAGAATCCGGCAATATGCTCATCCTCACTTACGCCATCACCAAAGCCGAGGGCAACGCCGAATACGCCAAAAAGCATTGGAAAGTCCTCAGTACCTGGGCCAACTACCTGAAAAAAGAAGGTTTCGACCCGGCCAACCAGCTCTGCACCGACGATTTCGCCGGTCATTTGGCACGCAACACCAACCTGTCGATCAAAGCGATCATGGGTCTCGCCTGCTACGCCAAAATGGCCGAACAACTCGGAGCAACGAAAGAAGCAACCGAGGTGAATGCTTTAACCAAAGACTTCGCCCAGAAATGGATGAAAATGGCGGCCGATGGCGATCACTACGCATTGACCTTCGATAAAAAAGGCACTTGGAGCCAGAAATACAACCTCGTTTGGGACAAGCTCCTGGGTTTGAATGTATTTCCTAAAACCGTCGCCCAGAAGGAAATCGCTTATTACCTCACCAAACAGCAACCTTTCGGCCTCCCGCTCGACAGCCGAAAAACCTACTCCAAATCCGACTGGATCGTCTGGACCGCCACCCTGGCCGAAAAGCCCGAGGATTTCCAGACATTAATCCAGCCCATCTACAAATTTGCCAACGGCACTACGGATCGCATTCCGCTCTCGGACTGGCATGAGACTACCAACGGGAAGTCGGTTGGCTTTCGGGCTCGGTCTGTGGTTGGGGGGTATTGGATGAAGGTGCTTGGGGAGAAGTGGAAGTAGGCACTTCGTGCAGTTATTGAGTCATGGGGTCAGGAATTGTCAGGTTTTGGCAGTTTCTGACCTTTTCCGTTAGTACAGCCGAATGCTCCGTTGACACATTGGAGGTTTGAAAAGCAGTTAAATTATTTCTTCTAAGGAGCTTATGCTGAAACAGGCCTTGAACAAGGCTTGACAAATATTAAGTTACAACTTAACTTTATGTCAAAGTTCAGCATTCGCTTATCTGATAGGGTCGGACATACAAGAATCAAATTGTATTACCTTCTCATCAATAAAACTTGCCAAATCGACAAATTTGAAGGCGAGATTTCATCTGAGCCTCACCTAACCAACGAAATGGATAAACTTTACAACATTTTGAGGAAGGTGTGTGATCTAAAAATGTTGCCTAAAACGATGTTTCGCGTCATTCACGCAGGCGAATTACCTTTCCAGCTTTATGAGGCAAAAAGTAAAAATTTGCGTTTCTATCTGATCAAACTCGAAAAGACTGGCAAAGTAATCCTGCTCGGCGGACGTAAGAACAACCAGAAAGCCGATCTAAAATATCTAGTAAAACTTATAAATGACATTCATTCAGAAGGTGTAAACATATACTAACATGAAAACTCGCGAGGATCTTCTAAAAAGCCCTACCTACTGGCTGACCGACGTGCAGATTGAAGTTTTCAATTTACTCAACACATACATGGTGGAAAACAAACTGACTCAGAAGCAAGTTGCTGAGAAGTTGAACGTCTCCCCATCTTACGTGTCTCAGATTCTTAACGGGAATTTTAACTTTACGATTTCGAAGTTGATCGAACTCGCGTTATTGGTTGGAAAGGCACCGATCATTCAGTTTGAGACGATTGAGGACATTTTAAAGGCCGAGGCAGCGCAAATGAATGCGGAGGTCAAACCAAAGAGGAAGAGAGCTACAACCCTTGATAACCCGGTTTCTCAGATTTCCATCAATTAGAACATACGTAGTCCTGCCAGAATTCCAGTCGTATGAAGTCAGCTTCGCCCGCAAGCCCAACTTCCGGGTTAAGTATCGCTTTTATTCCCAAGAGGAGGGTGGTCGGCGTCATCCTGCTTTACAGCATTATAGATGCGACTTCCATTACAAGAACGATAGCAAGTTCAAGCATTCTATTTACATGATTTGGCCAGAGTTCGAAGACGAAAATGGCCGCATTCTCGATGAAACAGAATTTGCACCCATGTCCGGGACCGCTTCAATGTGGATAGTCAGCAAAGATTTCATCTCTTACCACAGGGAGTATTTGAAGCTAGGCACGATTGGGTATTTTAAGGAAGGGAACACAAGTGTTGGGGAATGCAAGGTGACTGAGTTGGTTGAGTTTTGAGCTATAAACAATATAGTATTCCAACTTTATTTCTTCCCGAACTTCCTAAATGCCTGAATAAACTGATAAAAGAAATAGCCATTAACGGCCCGACACAAAAACTCCATTAACCGAGCCATGTCTGGTATTTCGTCGATTTCGAAGTGCATGGCTTTTGCCACATAGTCAGCTACGTGAATTGGGTAAATAAACTCGGGAAATAGCGACAACAGTTTTCTAAAAGTCAACATACTATTTTTCTCAAAACCCGTGTCCAGTACAAATCCTAAACTTAGGCAGTAACCTGCATACAACAAACCCATCACGGGTATTCCAATGCAGAGTGTTAGGACCCAGCTCTGGTTAAATCGATTAGAATACTTATTAGCAAAGAGGGTTACTTTATCAAAGTATTCGGCTATCGTTCGCTTTTTCTCATGCAACGACTCATAGTGAGCCTCTAATTCGAGGGCTAAATATTCATTTGACCTCACAGAATCTCCGCGGTTGTCATTGATTTTCTTTAACTGTGCATACCCAATCTGCCGTTCCGCATAACGTCCGGAAAGACTTCTTGGCATCTCAGTACCTGCTAGGAAGATCTCATTTATTTTGGATGCCACGAACAACATCTCCATTTCTGAAAAGTCGCAAGAAATAAAGTTTATTTTACCTAGATCAGATCTTATAACACGAAACTCGCCCTCCACATCCTCAAAAACTGGAACGGGGATATTGTTATCATCACACATTTGTAAAAATTCAGAAGACAATGCCCTATGAGAATCCGACGGAGTTTGAAGGCTCTCTTCCTCAGTATATTTTACATCGGAGACGTACAAGTAGGCGTTATTATGAAATGAAATAAAGTCGAGAGCTGATAACGTAAGGTTTTCTAAGATAATCTTTGGTTTTACCTTCTTATCAGCCTGCTGCTCGAAAGTTCCTTTCAAAAAACTTAGGCGGTTAATATGTAGTTTCCTAGCTTCACTTCCAGATAAATCGAAGGTATCCCAAATATTCACTTTAATCGGGACCACAAGCCATCCAATCAGGGAATGTGACACATTTATTTCTTTAGCATGTATCTCGCCAAAGGCCAAAGTTCCGATACAAGAAGCCGCACCTATGCTTATCTGCCCCAAGGATAGGCTATAAATGAATTCTATCCGACCAGCAATAGTTTCTTTGAACGTAACATTGTATTCCTCGTCATCCGAAGTGTATCCTCCATTTATTTGTGCCGTACCTAACATGGAGCTTATATACTCGAGATGTCCTGAAAAGCCTTCAAGTACTGTTTGCGCGAATCTTGATTTTTTTGAATACATGCTAACATGTTCTGAACCACCCCAATCCAGTTTACCAACTACGGCTTCATCGAAAGTTATACGAGTCCTGTCAATGCTGTCCATCTGAACAAGTTTGCAATGTATCCTTTGCAGTTCAATAGTTGTATGAACATCATCGGGGTTAGCATTCAAACCAATTTTGTTAATCACCCTGTTGAAATCGCTGATCTCATTGTTGACTTTTAGGCACTTTATTCTACCCTCTACGTGCAATTCATTAAGTGTTATGAAATTATGAATGGTGATACTTAAATTGGTATTGTTTCCATAGACGGTTATCTTGTCAAACTTACAATCTATAAAGTCGAGGACTTTAGCGGAAAGAGTCCAATCCTCATCATGCTCTATCCTCAAAGTACCCGTAAAAAAACACCCATGAAATTGAATTTGCCCATACCCCAATTTATGGAGATATAGAAAGTCTTCGTCAAAGTCAATGTTGAATACTTCTAGATACGATTTCGACGTCTTTATATTTTTCTGAATCTCGGTTGCTTCACCAGAGACGAAACTATTCCAAATCGATTGATCTACGCCGATTCTCTTCATATTAAGGTCTGATTTGCATGGCTTTAATATAATAAAGCACAGACAAACAAACTATCTCTGCTTTCCCCTAATGTGCCAGAGGCTCTCTAAACTGTACGATTGGCACTACTTAGCTAACAATCTTCGCCAATTTGCATTTCTCCCGCCGCCTCTCCAACTTACACCCTCCTACAAAACAGTAAAACACATGAAAAATCTCAGACGATCTGCCCTGTTATGGTGCGGGAGCGGCGAAAGCCTCCCGGATGCCTTTACTGTGCATTAGGACACCTAAAACAGGGCTTTTTAACATCCTAAACAACAGTAAAATGACAACTTCATCACACACTACCGAATCCGAGGATTCGGTATGCCTCGCTTATGGCAGGCAAGTAAAAGAACTGTTAAACGTAGGCAGCCCCACCGAAATGCTCGACCATCTCTGGTGCATTTACAGCGATGCAATGGCATTCCAGCAGGAAGCTGGCTACAATCCACGTGTTAGCGACATTTTCATGACTTTCAGAGAGTTGGTCTTCTTCATTCAGCGCATTGAAAGTGTGAAGGCCTAGAAAGCGACAACGCCCCGCTATCGGTTGATAGCGGGGCGTTGCTTTTATTCAAAAACCCATCATACCATTGTTTCAAGGCATTATCAAGCCTCCAAAAGCTCTTCCTCCTTCACCTTCCGCTTCTTACGCTTAGTGAACCGGTCTTTGATTCTATCCACCACATAATAAGCACTTGGCACCAGGAACAATGTCAACAGCAAAGAGCTGGTCAAACCGCCGATAATTACCCAGGCCATACCATTCTTCACCTCGGCTCCGTCGCCGGAGGCGAGGGCGATAGGTAGCATACCTGCGATCATGGCGATGGTGGTCATCAAAATCGGGCGGAGACGTTCTTTGCCGGCTTCGATGAGGGCTTCCTTCAATGCGTAACCTTCCTCTTTCAGCTGGTTGGCGAAGTCGACGATCAGGATCGCGTTTTTGGCTACCAGACCGAGGAGCATGATCATACCGACGATCGAGAAGATCGTGAGGCTTTCCATCGTGAGCGCCAGGGCGGTTAACGCGCCTACGAGGGCGACCGGTATCGAGAAGAGCACGACGAACGGGTAAATGGTACTTTCGTAAAGCGCCACCATGATGAGGTAGATCAGCACGATACCCAGCAACAATGCCACTCCGAGGCTGCCGAATGCGTCGGCCTGGTTTTTCAGGTCACCGCGGTATTCGATGCTGATGCCTTCCGGCAGTTTCACTTTCGCCATTTTGGCCTGGATGTCGGCACCGATGGAACCGGACGGACGACCTACTACCTGCGAGTTGATCGTGATCGACGACAGGCGGTCGATGCGTTGCAGCACGCTTTCGCCCATTCCTTCGCGGATGGTAGCGAATTGCGAGAGTTCGAAGGTCTGGCCCTGGCTGTTCACAAAAGTCAGGTGGCGGATGTCGTCAGCTTTGGAGCGGTCGAACTGATCGAGGTTGACCATAATGTCGTACTCTTTGCCGTTCTGCTTGAATTTCGAACGGTCGTCGCCACGGAATGCAGTTTGCAATGTGGCCCCTACTTCGGCAGCATTGATGCCGAGTTGCGCCATTTTCTCCCGGTCGAGGGTCACGCCTACTTCCGGCTTCGGATCGTCCACGGAATAATCGACGTTGGACGTACCGGGCACGGAGGAAACGATGTCCTTCACTTGCGCCGCAGTTTTACGGATCACGGCCATATCGGTCCCTTTCACCGCCACCTGGATCGGCGCCTGGTTGGCATTACCGGTGATCGAGGTCGGAGCGACGGTCACTTTCACACCCGGGATTTGCAGGATTTCTTTTTGAATACCCTGCCCGAATTCTTCGGACGAAATAGTGCGCTCCTTTTTATCAACCAGCTGGACTGTCAAATCGGCAATATTGCTGTTGGAAGTGGTTCCTAACCCGGTACTGCTGTAACCGACATTGGTAAATACCTTGGTGACCTCCTTTTTACCTAACAAAATCTTCTCAACCCGCTGCGCTACCTGGTTAGTCTGGTAAACGGATGCGGTCGGCGCCAGTTCAATCGAAACATTCAGCTCGCCGCGGTCGCTTTGCTGCATGAATGCCGCGCCTACGAATCCGCCCGGTACCAATGCGATGGAACCGACGATCAGGAAGATCGAAAGCAGGAAGATATAGCGTTTATGGCCCAGTACCCAGGTCAAAATCCGACCGTATTCTTCTTTTACATTATCCAGAAACTTCTCAAAACCGAGGTTCAAACGTCCCCAAAGGCTGTTTTTATCCAAAACTTCTACTTTACCGAAACGCGAGGCTAGCAGTGGGGTTAATGTAAATGAAACCAGCAAACTCATCAATGTCGAGAACACGACCACGAGGGAGAATTCGCGGAGAATGTTACCGATCAGGCCCTGCGTCAATGCCAGCGGCACAAATACCACCACGTCCACGAGGGTAATGGCCAATGCGGTGAAGCCGATCTCGGCCCGGCCATCCAATGCCGCCTGCCAGCGGCTCTTGCCCATTTCCATGTGACGGTTGATGTTTTCCAAAACCACAATGGAGTCATCGACGAGGATACCTACCACGAGCGAGAGCGCCATGAGCGTCATCAGGTTCAACGAGAAGCCCATGAGGCTCATCAATATGAACGTCGGGATCATCGACGACGGCAATGCCACGAGGATGAACATCGAGCTGCGGAAACTGTGCAGGAATAGGAGCATGACCACGGACACGATCATTACCGCGAGCCCAAGGTCAAATACGACCGCATCCGCCGAGGCCAATGTATAAATAGATTGGTCGGAAGCGATGTTAAACTTCAACCCTTGTGCTTCATACTGTTTTTCAAGGCTCGTCAGGCGCTCGCGGGTGAGCTTGCTCACATCCACCGCGTTCGCGTCGGATTGCTTCTGAATCTGCAATGCGACCGACGGGCGGCCGTTGATGTGGTTCACCGCCGTTGCGTCGGCCACGCCATCGTAAACCTCCGCAATGTCGCGCAGGAAGATCTGCCCGCCATTCGAGGATTTACCTACGATTACATTTCTAAGATTGGCAACGGTAGTGAGCTTGGCATCGAAACGGATCGACAACTGGTCTTCCTGGGTTTTCACCTGGCCGGCGGGGTAAGACGTGTTCGCATTGTTGATCGCCGCCGAAACCTGGCTGATCGACAAATGGTAAGCCTTCAATTTAGCCTGACTGATATTCACCTGGATCTGGCGCTCGGTACCACCGATAATGGTCACCTGGCCCACGCCGGTCACGTTCGAGAGCTGTGGTTTCAGCTTGTCGTCGATCAAATCGTACAATTCGGACGGCGACAGGTTTGCGGTAACCCCCATTCTCAAAACCGGGATTTCGTCGGTCGAGAATTTGTTGATCACGGGACGATCCGCATCATCGGGCAGGAGCGAAATCACCTGCTCCACTTTCCGTTGCGCCTCTTGCTGCGCCAAATCGACGCTAATGCCCTGTTTCAACTGGATAATCACAGACGATACACCTTCCTGCGAAGTCGAGTTGATCTGGTCCAGCCCTTCAATGGCCGACACCGCGTCCTCGATATGCTTCGTCACGTTCGTTTCGACCTCATCAGCGGAAGCGCCGCGATAGGTCGTCATGACGCTCACAACATTGGCCTCGAATTTCGGCAACAAGTTGTAAGACAACTGGTTGTAGCTGATCAAACCGAATAGTATCAGTACGACGAATACTACGGTTATGAAGAGCGGTCTTTTTACGGCTACTTCGGTAATTGACATAATTCTTTCAGTTTGCTGATGAACCTTATTTCGTAATGGTAACCGCCGCGCCTTCGCTGAGGTTGATCTGTCCGGTCGTAATCACGGTCTCGCCCGATTTCAAACCACTCAATACCTCTACATTATCGCCTACTTCGCGGCCCACTTCAATTTTACGCTGTTTTGCCACGCCGCTTTCCACCACGTACACGTACGGGTTACGCACGCTTTCCACGAGCGCGCTGCGTGGGATCAGGAGCGATTGCGCGCTGCTTTTTTGCTGGAATTCAACGGTTACGAAAGTACCCGCTTTCAGTTCAGTAGAGTTTTTCACGACGATTTCCACCGGATAATTGTGTGATTCGTCTCCTTGAGGAGCGATGTAGGAAATCACGCCGTCGATCTTTTTGCCCGGGAAAATGCTGGTGCTTACCTGCACGTGCTGGCCTTCTTTGAGCTTGTAAACGTCATTTTCGTTGATCATCACCTGTACTTTCAGGCGCGACACGTCGAGGATCGTTCCCAGCGAAGTACCTACGTTCACATATTCGCCCGGCTCGATATTCTTCTTCACAATGCGGCCGCTGATCGGCGCCTGAATGGAGGCGTCGGTGATCTGCTGTTTGATCTGCTCGGCCTGGTTCAATGCATTCTCGTAGTTGTATTTGGTATCGTTCACCTGAATTTCAGTCGCCGCATTGCCCGCCAGGAGTTTGGAGTAACGGTCGGTATCCTTTTTCAGTTTATTGATATTCAATTCAGTAGCTTCGAGTGAAAGTTCTTTCAAGCGGCTATCCACTTTCACGATCGTCGCGCCCTGCGCCACGTGCGTACCGAGCTCGTATTTCACGGCCAGTACCTTACCTGCCGCGGTCGCCATGATTTCGGCTTCTTTGAAAGGAATAAGGCTACCCGTACGGATCAGCTGCTGGTCGGCGCTGCCCTCCTGAACGGCAACGGCCGTCACCGGAATAGTCACATTTTTATTATCGGGCATTTTCTTCTTCTCGTCGATCTTCGCCTTGTTGGCTACCAGTCTGAGGCCGATCAGAACGCCGATGAGTGCAATCGAGCCTATGATGATAAGTTTTCTTTTCATGGTATTAATGCAATGTTGGATGACTGAATATTTTGGTTGATGAAGTGTATTTATGGTAACGCCGTGTAAAACTCGTTAAGGCTGCCGGTCGACTGTTCGAGTCCCAGTTTCGCCTGGTAGTAGCTCAGCATGGAATTGATATAGTTGCTTTGCGACTCCTTATACGAAGTTTCGGCATTGAGCAAGTCCGTGAGCGGCACGGTGCCTTCGCGGTATTGCAGCGTCGTCACATCGTACACCTCCTTCGCGAGCGTCACGTTGTTTTCGTCGCTGGCCAGGTTGGATTTCGCTTTTTGAAGCTGGGTCAATGCGTTGCTGTTCTGCAATTCGTAGTTCTGTACATTAAGCTTCAATTGCTCTTTCTGCGTCATCAGGTTCAAATCGGCCTGCTTGTATTGCGCATCGCGACGGAAGCTGTCGAAAATGGGAATGCTCAGTTTCAAACCGATGGCGCCGTAGCTGAACCAGTTGCCCCAGGAAGCTCCGAGGTCGTTACCCAGCGCCTGCACGCCATAGCGGCCGTACACCGACACTTTGGGCAAATAGCCTGCTTTGATCCGCGCTTTTTCCAGTTGCTGCAAATCCATATTCAGGTTCTGCATTTTAAAATCGGTCAGATTCGATGCGTCAAACTGGCCGGGTTCGGTCATCTTGAAAGGTTGTTCGAGCGGGTTATCCGCCAATGTAAGCTGCTCGCTCAGCGACATCCCCATCTGGAATTTCAACTGGTTTTCGGAAAGCGTCAGATTGCTCTCCGCCAAAGTGAGCTGCGATTTGATATTGTTCAAATTCACCTGCGTGCGGTCGTAATCCACTTTTTTGATCACACCGTTGTCGAGCTGCAATTTCAAAGTGCTCAGGATCTGGCTGGTTTTATCCAGGTTATCCTTCAACAACGCGATCTGCTGCTGGGTCACAAACACCTGGTAATAGGCATTCGCTACATTATAGATGATCGTCTCCTTAGTCTTGCGCGAGTTCAATGCGGCATTCTCCTGGTTCGGTTTGTTGGCCTGAATGCCCACCAGCAGCGACTGGTCGAAAATTACCTGGTCTACTTGCGCCGAAGCATTGCTCTGGTATTTGGTACCCAGCGCCACTCGGCGGTCCTCACCACCGAAAAGCGCTCCCGGCAACACGGTCGATTGCAATTTCAGGTTATCGTCGAGCGACGCATTGCCCGCTACCTGCGGCAAATAGCCGGCCAGCGCCTCGCGCCCCTGCTGCACCGCCGTACTCTCCTTATACTGGGCTATTTTAACGTTCCCGTTATTCTTGATCCCATATGCGATGCAATCTTTGAGCGTCAGGCGCGTCTGCGCCCAGCCCGGCGCTACCGAAGCGGCGACTGCGATGATTGCGGCTATCCATTTACTTTTCATTTGACCTGTTGTTGATTATTTGTGGCTAATGGTAGATAGTTGATAGCTCTACTGGTGATATATCAACTATTAATTTAAAAAAATTTATTTGTCTACTACTTTGACGACCCGATCCAGATATCCCAGGAACGTCGTCCATTCCTGATCTGTAAAATGCTCCATAATCTGGCTGTTGAATGCGATCGCGAGTGACTGAATGCGTTCGCAGACAAACTTTCCGCTCGGCGTAAGCGATATGAGGTTCTTTCTTTTGTCCTCCATATCACTTTCGATTTTCAGGAAACCATCTTTGTGCAAAGTCTGCACAGAACGCTGAATTCCTGCTTTATCTTTTTGCAAAATATTAGCAATGTCCTGCTGCGTGCGCGCCTGTTCCTGGAAATATACAACCATCAGAATAGGCAGCTGCTCGGCCAGCACAGGAATACCTTCATTGACGAGCTCCGCATTCATTTTCTTGAAAACCGTCTTGGTAACGGCGCCCAGTTTAAACTGCAGAGAGTTCTTCAATTCTTCCCGAAGGTTTTGCCAATTGTCTATGTTAGTGCTCATGGTAATGCAAAGGTATATTGTGTTGATATGTCAACCAAATTTTATACTGAAAAGTTTCTGATACTTGGATTAATGGTAGAAAGCTCAGGATGAACGGTCAACAAAAAGAGCGGCGACATCGATCATGCCGCCGCTCTCATGATTTTCAAAGTAACTACTTACTTCCCGAGTGTTTTGAAAAGTGTGCCTTTGGTCACCTTATCGGTCAGCGCCATGCCGTTGATGATCGCCAGCTCGTCCAGTTTGCCGTCGGGCTGGTTATTGTCTTTGAGCAAATCCCGCAAAGTAGCCTCTCGCTGGGCGGTTTTAATGCGGATGCGCTCCGGCTGGCGGTTAAGGATATTCGGTTCTGAAACCGATTTGAAACCCTGCGCCACCGAACGGAACTGGCCTGCGTTGGCGGCATAGTTCCCCGCCGTCGCCACGCCGTGGATGGCGTAAATATTGCCGCCGTACTGGATCAGCCACGTACCCACCTGCAAAGTATTTGCAGTCGCAGCAGCAGCTTGTCCGTTTTGCCCCTGCTCCACTTGCTGTGATACCATTACCAGTGCCGGATTGCCATTAATAGTCGCTTTCTCGTTGTCGAGCACTTTCAGGCTGTAATTTTTCACCGCCGCCTGCGCCGCTTCATCCAATGTCTTACCCTGCGCGAGCGTGAAAAGCATCATCGACTTACCGTCCTTCGCCGCCATCTGGAACTGCACCGGCGAGTTTTCATATTGCCAGCCGCTGGGTACCGGGAACTGGAATTTCAATGACGGGTGGTAGAAATTATTGTTTTCCACAAAGCCCTGCTGCGGGTCGTTGCCGTAAATCACGCCGTCGATCTTGCGCAAATACACATCGCGGTTCACATTATACTTACCCGGATGCGCTGTTTGATAGTCGGCCGCCAGTTTGCCTACTTTCTGCATACGATCGCCTGGATCGGGGTGCGTTGACTGGAACGTCGGGATCGACTGACCTGCTTTTTCGGAGATTCTTTTGAGTGTACCGAAGAAATCGGCCATTTCCTTGGCGTCATACCCGATCTTGCTCGAATAGTCGACACCGATCCGGTCAGATTCAGTCTCATGGTCGCGGCTGTAACTCAAAAACAGCAAACCCAATGCCTGCTGCGCCTGCTCGCCCATCGCGCGCACTTGCGGGGAGAGTACCATACCTGCCGCAAGACCTACCTGGCCCAGTATCTGCGAAGTCTGCTGACGCGCCGAGTGCCGCGCCGTAATGTGGCCGATCTCGTGCCCGAGTACGCCCGCGAATTCGGCCTCATTGTTGAAATGCGCCATAATTCCCCTTGTAAAGTATACGTAACCGCCCGGCACCGCAAATGCGTTGACTACCGGAGAGTCGACGATAAAGAATTTGTAGGGCAAATCGGGCCGGTGCGAGATCTTCGCCATGGCCATACCCTTTTCGTTGATGAAGGATTGCAGGTTCTTATCGTCGTAAATGCCCATCGTAGCCACGATAGACGGATGCGATTCGGCTCCGAGCGCGATCTCTTTCTCCTGCGACATAAAGACGATCTCTTTCTTGCCCGTCACCGGATTTTTGGAACAACCTGCCAGCATTCCCACCGCCACAAACGCGGGCAGAATGCGAAATGAGTATTTCATTTTCATAAAATTCGAAAAATGACTTGAATGAAGGGATTGGGTCAAAATTAAATGTTCTCCGTAATTATATGCAAAGAATCATGCCAAATATGACGGCCGACGACGGACGACGGCATGTTTGACCATGTGTTGTCATTTATAGTCAAGTGTTGTCATTGGTGATTTACTAACAATATCTGACCACCCCTGACAACACATGACAATATCCGACCGCTAAACGAAATTCGGCGGTCGGCCGACGGCGGTCAGCAAAAAATATTTTCCTTTGCCCCAGCATATTCTCTAAATTACGTCTTCGTCCGGAGAAATCTTCCGGGACATAAACCCTAATTACCGTTCAATGATACCCCATGCGCGCCAACCCTTTACAGCACTATGACTTTTAAAAAGATCACATATAGCGCGCTTCCCTCTTGGCTCGCCCGACTGGATTTCCTGGGGCTGTTCGAGAAAGACCCTTTCGGCAACTTTCTGGCTATTAAAAGATTACTCATTTTCATACTGGGCTGGTTTACGTATTACCGGTATACGGCCGTCAATAAAATCCGCATTACCGGCACCGAAAACCTGATGGACCTGCCCGATCAGGGCGTGTTGTTCCTTTCTAACCACCAGACCTATTTCGCCGACGTCATCGCATTCTTCCATATTTTTTGTGCCGTCAAATGGGGCTACAAGGACACCATGTCCCCGCCATTTTACCTGCTCTCTCCCCGGGCAAGAATGTACTATGTGGCCGCCGCGGAAACCATGAGAGGTGGTTTTTTACCCAAAGTGTTCAGTATGGGTGGCGCCATCACCATCGAACGCTCGTGGCGGGCCAACGGTGAGGATGTCAAACGCCAGCTCGATACCTCCGCCCAGGACCGGATCGGGATGGGCTTGGAGCATGGCTGGGTGGTGAGTTTTCCGCAAGGGACCACCAAACCGTATGCCCCTGTACGCAAAGGCACGGCGCATTTGATCAACGACCACCATCCGATCGTGATCCCGGTCGTCATCAATGGTTTCCGGAGAGCTTTTGATAAAAAAGGATTGCGTTTTAAAAAGCGGAATACCCGGCTCACGGTACAGTTCAAGCCGCCGATGCACTTCCGTCCCGACGAATCGGTAGAAGAAATGGTCGCGCGCGTAACACAAGCGATCGAGCAGGAGGCGCCGCGCGACGCTTCGCCCGGCGAAGCGTCGCAGCAGCCCGAAGTCTAGCATGGTATGCTTTTTTCAAACCTGACACTATGGGAAAGAAAGTATTGATTACCGGCGGAACGGGCCTCATCGGCAAGCAGCTGACACAAATGCTGCTCGCGAAGGGCTATGAAGTCGCATTCCTCAGTCGGGAAAAGGCGCAAATCTCTTCGGTTCAGGTGTTTCAATGGGATATTCAAAAAGGATATATTGAAGAAGGCGCGCTGGATAACCTGCATTTCCTTGTGCACCTGGCCGGTACCAACGTAGGCGAAGGCCGCTGGACGGAGGAGCGCAAAAAAGCCATTCTCGAAAGCCGCACGGAATCAATCCGCCTCGTTGCCCGAAAGCTGGCTGAAAAGCAAATCAAACCCGCCGCATTTGTATCTGCGTCGGGCATCAGCTACTACGGCCAGGATACCGGCGATCGCAAAAACACGGAAAATACGCCCGCAGGAAATGATTTCCTTTCGCACGTAAGCGTCGAATGGGAGAAAGCGGCGGACGAAATCGCCGCACTGGGCGTCCGGACGGTCAAACTACGCACCGGCATTGTGATCAGCAAACACGGCGGCGCAATCCCCAAAATGGCACTACCCGCCCGTTTCGGCGTGGGCGCACCGCTGGGCTCTGGCAAGCAATGGATGTCGTGGATACACCTCGACGATATGTGCCGGTTGTATATCGAAGCATTGGAAAACGAAAGCTGGCACGGCGCCTACAATGCCGTGGCCGCTCCGCCCGTAACCAACGAAGACCTCACCAAAGCCATTTGCAAAGCGCTACACCGCCCGCAATGGTTTCCCAATGTCCCGGCATTTGCATTAAAACTCGCCTTCGGAGAAATGGCGGCGGTGGTGTTGGGAGGTAATTATGTGGTGAACGAGCGGATAGTAGGCGAAACGGAATTCGAGTACCGATATGCGGATTTGGAAAGTGCGTTAAAAGCGGAGCTTTCCTGACGGACACCGGCGGCTATTCCTCCTCTTCCTCCCCTTCCAATTCCTCCTCTTCGATCGTCAAAACCTGCACCGTTTCAAGCCATTTCTCCCGCTGTACCTGTGCCTTGGAGTCATCTAGCACGTTCAGTTGCACATTACCATTGCTGAAAACCGACATTTGCAGGCCTACAAATCCGAGCGCCTCATTCAGGCGGTCTTCGAGCGGCGTGGCGGTAAAAATGCATTCTTCCCAGTACCATTCGAATGACTCGCCGGCCACTTCTTCCACGATACTAATGTAGTCTTCGAGTGTATAACCGATGAACGGCTTGCCGAAACGCTCCCACAGCAGCTTCATCACGTCGTCCAGCGACTGCGCGTGATTGGTTTTCTTCCTTAAATACAAGTCCAGAATGAGCGCCACCAGTGCGCCTTTGTGGTAAACCGACACTTTCCGGTTCGGAATGCCTTTTTCGTAGCCATCCAGCCAGAGATCGAACGACGATTCCGCCAGCGACTGTGCCGCGTGGGCACTGCTTTCGAAATGGCGCTTCATATATACCTGCAATTCCTTCACATAGGTTTCTTCATTGAAAACCCCGGCGCGTCTCAGGAAAAGATCGCCATAGTAGGTCGTGCAGCCTTCGGCCACAAAGCAGGTCCGGAAGTAGTTTTCTTGCGTAAAATCGTAAGGCAAAAGCTCCGCAGGGCGAATGCGGATGATATTCCAGGCGTGGAAAAGCTCGTGCGAGCTCACGCCCAGGAGGTCGGAATAGAGGCCTTCGCCCTCGTCGTCGGGGCCGAGTACGATCATGGTGGAGTTCTGGTGCTCCACGCCGTGGTAGAACGCCGTCGGCAATATCAGGTTCAGGAAATGGTAATCCTGCTCGGGGAACTCGCCCATCATCGCGATCTGCTCGCGCGAGAAGCGTCTGAAATCACGCTCGATGCGCCGCCAGTTAGGTTTAAGATTTCCATGCATCCATATTTTGAACTGGATACCGCGGACTTCGTATTCGCATTTCTGCAAAGTTTCCGAAGCGAGCATCGGACTATCGACCAGCTGATAAAAATCCCTTGCCGCTAATGCATTCTTTCCCGCCGACGGTAATCCGCAGGCAATCTGGTAACCTTCGGGTAAATCGAGCTCCACGCGGTAGGGCTCGGTGATTCGTCCCTCGGTGTACATGCAGAAGTTGATGAAGTTGAGATACCACAATTCCTCGTCCACATAGCTGCTACCTGCATTTTGAATGGATGCATAATAGGTATAATGTATCCGCACCTCCTTTTCCCCCGCGGTTCCAACGCGCCAACGGTCTTTGGTTACCTTATGAAGGGGCAGTTTGTGACCAGCGGATGAGATCGCTTCGATAAATTGAATATTTTTGGCGAAGTTTTGAAGCTCGTACCGCCCCGGACGCCACGCAGGAAGCTGGATTTCGATCTGTTCGCTATGGATTTCGGGGATGGTGTAAGTGATGTCAAGAAAACGGGTTTGTGGGTCAGGAACCGAAATGTGATAAAGCATAAGCGAAACGCGTGGTGTTAAAGAGGAGCCGGAAGCGCAGTTTCAGTAGACAAAAATCAGAGAGTCCTACGTTACCAGTTACAACATTCTAAAATAAACGATTTTAACATGAAAAGTAAAATTCTCCTGCCATTCCTGTTTCTCCTGGCGGTTTTGATCAGTCCTTCGCTCATGGCGCAGAACGATGAATACTACCGCCCCGATTCGCTTCGGAAGGACCAGCCGGAAAGGAAGGAAGTCCCGCCCGTCGAGAGAAAACCACAGGGTGATAAGCCGGTACTGGCGGAAAAGAAGAAACTCGCAGATTTTGAGGACAAAAAGTTCATTGAAAGACTTCGCCTCGGAGGCAGTTTCGGGTTGAGCCTGGGAAGTGTTACGAATATTAACCTTTCACCCATGGCCGGTTATGAACTGACCGAAAAGCTGGTAGGCGGCGTTGGCGCGACGATCATGTATTTCCGCTATAAATATTATGATATCAACACGGCCTATTATGGCGGCCGTGCATTCATGATGTATAATGTGGTTCAACCCGTGAATATCATTGCTGAATTTGAAGCGCTGAATGTCGAAGGCTCTTACCAGAAGCGCCAATGGCTGGGCTCACCCATGGCAGGCGCCTCCTATTCGCAGCCTATCGGCGGGAAGTTCATCAAAGCGGTGCATTTGACGGCCTTGTACAATTTCAGTTACGACAGCCAGATCGACAAATACAGCGGGCAGAACCTGTCGCCGTACGGCAGCCCGTTCGTTTTCAGGGTAACATTCCTGTAAACATCATATATTCTCCCGATTTTTAAGTCTTCATTTGAACTAACCATTCGGGTGAAGACTTTTTATTCAATACCAACATCAATTATGGAAAACCCCGTATTAATCTTCGGCGCCGGCGACCTCGGTATGCAGGCCCTCGATATTTTCAGAAGAAATAATGTACTCGTGTACGGTTTCCTCGACGACCACGCTGAGTTGCACGGCAAGGAGTTCGGCGAAGTGACCGTGCTCGGCAATACCGACGACACGAGCTTCCTCAATATAATAGGCTCCAAATGCGAGGCATTCATCGCCATCGGCGAGCGGTCGGTACGGGAACGCCTCGTGGAAACACTGAACGAGGAATATAAGAATATGCCCGTGAATGCGATCCACGACAGCGCAGTGATCTCGGAAATGGCGGCGATCGGCCATGGTAACCTCATTGCGGCACGCGCTACGATCGGCGCGCGCACGGTAGTCGGGCATCACTGCCTGGTGCAAACCGGCGCGATCATCGATACGTCTGCGATCGTAGGCGATTTCGTGACCATAGGCGCGGGTGCGGTCATCAACGATCGCGTGAAGCTGGCCGACGGCGTGTTCATCGGTTCCGGGGCGGTGATCGTGGCGGGTATTGAAGTAGGCAAGAATGCGCGGATCGGTGCGGGATCGGTAGTGGTGGAGAATGTACCGGCAGGAGCTACTTATTTTGGCAATCCGGCACGGAAAATCTGATAGCGCGACGGAATAGCGGCAGGAAGGCAACAATTTTCCGGCCCAATGTTTTTTATTAAACTGAAACACATTACCTTTGCACTCCTTTTGACAGAAAAAGTGAAAGAGCTAAGTAAATACAACATAGACATTTACGGTTTGGAAGACAAACAGTATGACTATGATATGGAGTCCGGCGACGCTTTTTTTGAAGAAATGGAGCAGGATCTGATCGAGCACGGGCACTTCAAAACGCACGTGGTCCTCAGCAAATCGGCGACGATGATCCAGCTTCGTTTTCACACAAAAGGAAGCGTAACCCTGACTTGCGACCGCAGCCTGGAAACGTTCGAAGAACCGGTTGATTCCGACGAACGTATCATATTGAAGTTCGGCGATCACAACGAGGAACTGACGGAGGAGATCGAGATCATCAGCCGTAACACCAACAGGATCAACGTAGCGCGTTATATTTTCGATTTCATCGCGTTGTCGTTACCGGTTAAAAAGCTCCATCCGAGCCTGCGTACCGAAGAGGACGATTTCGATCTGGAAGACGACGAGGAAGAAGGAACGCTGGTGTATACTTCCGGCGGAGAAACGGAGGAAGGGGAAGAAGGGGAGGATGAAGAAAAAGTAGATCCTCGCTGGGAAGCGCTCAAAAAATTAAAAAAGTAAACAAATAACCAGGGATTTCAATCTCTGGGACATAAATAGTAAATAACAATAGACCAAAAATATCATGGCACATCCTAAGCGGAGACATTCCAGCACCCGTCGCGATTCACGCAGAGCGCACGATTTCCTTACCGGAAAGCAGTTGGGAACTGATGCTACAACCGGAGAAATCCACCAATTGCACCGTGCACACGTACACGAAGGCAACTTGGTTTACAGAGGTAAAGTTGTAGTTGAGAACTATACTAAAACGGTTTAGTTTCAGTCGATGAGCAATTCAATTTCGCAGCAGCCCTATAAAAGTTGTTGCGAAATTCTTTTTTACTGCGGCACATCTGCTAAATTTACACCTTCGGTTTCTAACTTATTTGTCAAAATAACAGCGTGTAAATGAAAATTGCGGTAGATGCTATGGGGGGAGATTTAGCTCCGCAAGCAATTGTTGAAGGGGTCATTCAAGCCTCTTCTGAGCTACCATCCGAGGCGAGAATCGTTTTAATTGGCCGTGAGAACGTGATCTGGGAGATATTCAACCAGCACAATTTCACTCCTACTAATGTTGACGTCGTTCACGCAGAAGATGTAATCGAGATGGGGGAACATCCTACCAAAGCCCTTTCTCAAAAACCCAATTCCAGCATTGGCGTGGGTTTCAAGCTTCTGAAAGAAAAAGAGGTAGATATATTCTGCAGTGCAGGAAATACAGGTGCCATGCACGTGGGCGCCCTTTTCAGCATTAAAGCTATTGAAGGTATCCTTCGCCCCGCCATCGCAGGCCTCGTGCCGCAGGTTGGAGGCGGTTATGCCGTTATGCTCGACATCGGCGCCAACGCCGACTGCAAACCGGAAGTCCTTTCGCAGTTTGGTGAAATCGGTTCGATTTTCGCCCAGCACACTTTCCAGATCGACAAGCCGAGGGTTGCGTTGATGAACATCGGGGAAGAAGAGCAAAAAGGCTCCCTCACTTCGCAGGCCACCTATCCCCTGCTGAAACAAAACAAGCGTATCAATTTTATCGGGAATATCGAAGGGAAAGATCTCTTCACCAACAAGGCCGACGTGATCGTTACCGACGGCTTTACCGGCAATATTTTGTTTAAACTCGGAGAGTCTCTGTACGAGATTTCGAAGAAGAGAGGTTTCCAGGACGATTTTATCGACCAAACGAACTACGAATCCATCGGAGGCAGTCCCATTATCGGGGTGAATGGAAATGTGATGATCGCGCACGGGGTGTCGACACCTCTGGCCATCAAAAATATGGTTGACTGGGCTTATAAGCAGGTGAAATCCAAAGCTTACCAGCACATCGCCCAGGCATTGAATTAACGACGGATGCTGACAACCACATGACTATGAAAAAACTGAAACTGTCCCTTTTTACCAAATCTATTCGGATTTTGAATAGTTGATTTATCATGACCCATATTAAAGCCTCTATAACAGGAATACAAGGTTATGTACCTGATTATGTTTTGACTAATGCAGAGTTGGAAACAATGGTTGCGACAAACGACGAATGGATCGTTAGCCGTACAGGTATCAAAGAAAGGCGTATTCTGAAAGGCGAAGGTTTAGGAAGTTCACATATGGGTGCGGAGGCTGTAAAGGGGTTGCTGGCCAAAACCAATACAAGTCCCGGAGAAATCGACCTGCTCATCTGCGCTACTACCACACCCGATTTTGTTTTCCCCTGCACGGCTAACCTCATCTGCGACATGGTCGGCATCCGTAACATCGGAAGCTTCGACATCCAGGCCGCCTGCTCGGGTTTTATTTATGCTCTTACACTCGGCTCGCAGTTTATCGAGACCGGAAAATATAAAAAGGTCATCGTCGTAGGTTCGGATAAAATGTCCGCCATCGTCGACTACACCGACCGCAAGACCTGTATCCTTTTCGGCGACGGCGCAGGTGCCGTTTTACTCGAACCGGACACGACAGGAAACGGTATCATCGATTCGATCATCAAATCGGACGGGGCGGGTTATCCTTACCTCAACCAGAAAGCCGGGGGGAGCCGTTACCCACCTACCCACGAAACGGTAGAAAACAGGCTGCACTACGTTTATCAGGATGGTGCGCAGGTTTTCAAATTTGCCGTGACCAATATGGCCGACATCGCTGCCGACATTATGGAGCGCAATGGCCTGAACAGCAATAACGTAGCATGGCTGGTCCCACATCAGGCCAACCGCCGGATCATCGAAGCCACCGCGAACCGCATGGGCGTAGGGATGGAAAAGGTGATGATGAACATACACAAATACGGAAATACCACGGCGGCGACGATTCCGCTTTGCCTGTGGGATTATGAATCACAACTTAAAAAAGGCGACAACCTGATACTGGCCGCTTTCGGCGGAGGCTTTACCTGGGGCGCGATGTACCTCAAATGGGGCATCGGAGCGTAGCATGTGATTTTCATTAAAGCATTATCATACAATTCATTAGCATAAAAATGGCAACTACTGCAGATTTGCGTAACGGTTTGGTAATTCATTTCAACCATGATCTTTTTCAGGTGATTGAATTCCAACACGTGAAACCCGGAAAAGGCAACGCGTTCGTACGTACCAAACTGAAAAGCCTTACAAGCGGCAAAGTACTGGACAACACATTCTCCTCAGGCGCAGGCATTACGCCCGTACGTGTGGAGCGTCACAAATTCCAGTTCCTATATAAAGATGAAGTTGGCTACAACTTCATGAACTCCGAGACATTCGACCAGGTATTGATCGACGAAAAACTGGTGACCAACGCCGACCTGATGAAAGAAGGTCAGGAAGTGGAGATCCTGATCAATACCGAAACGGACGCTGCGCTGATTTGCGAATTGCCTCCATTTGTCGAGCTGACCGTTACCTACTCCGAGCCGGGTTTGAAAGGCGACACCGCCAACTCTCCCAAAAAAGCTATCGAGGTAGAAACAGGCGCCCGCATCATGGTTCCCTTGTTCATCGAAGAAGGTCAGAAAATCAAAGTCGACACGCGCACATACGATTACGTAGAAAGGGTTAAATCTTAATTAAATGGAAACCAAAGAAATCCAAAAACTGATTGACTTCATTGCCCAGTCGGGACTTGATGAAGTGAATATTGAAACGGCAGACCTGAAAATCAAGGTTAAACGCTTTGCCACTGCACCCGTTGTAGCCTACACTCCGGCACCTGTTGCAGCTCCTGCGCCCGCCCTCGCTCCTGCGGCTCCCGCAGCTGCACCGGCCGCTCCCGCAGAGCCAGCGGTTTCCAAAGAAGCAGCTTCTTCGAACCTCATTACCATCAAATCCCCGATGATCGGTACATTCTACCGCGCATCCAGCCCGGAAACACCGGCATTCATTAACATTGGTGATGAGATCAAGCCCGGAAAAGTAGTTTGCGTGATCGAGGCGATGAAACTGTTCAACGAAATCGAATCCGAAGTATCAGGTAAAATCGTGAAGATCCTGGTGGAAAACGCAACTCCGGTAGAATTCGACCAGCCATTGTTCCTGGTTGAACCTGCATAATTGCAGCGAACGAAAACTCACTGAATTACATGTTTAAAAAGATACTCATTGCTAACCGGGGCGAAATCGCCCTGCGTGTAATCAGGACCTGTCGTGAAATGGGCATCAAAACTGTCGCGGTTTACTCGACAGCCGATCGCGACAGCCTTCACGTACGGTTTGCCGACGAGGCCGTTTGTATCGGTCCTCCGCCCAGCAGGCAATCATACCTGAGCATCCAGAATATCATTTCGGCAGCGGAAGTAACCGGCGCGGACGCGATCCACCCCGGCTACGGATTCTTGTCCGAAAACGCCGAATTCTCGCAGATCTGCGCAGATTACGGCATCAAATTCATCGGTGCCACAGCCGCCCAGATCAACGGAATGGGTGACAAGGCTACCGCGAAAGCGACGATGATCGCAGCCGGCGTACCGGTTGTACCCGGTTCCGAAGGCTTGCTCGAATCTTTGGAGCAAGGCAAAGAACTCGCGGTAGGCATCGGCTACCCCGTAATCGTGAAAGCGACGGCTGGTGGCGGCGGACGCGGTATGCGCGTGATCAACAAGCCGGACGAATTCGAAAAAGCGTGGAACGACGCCCGTACCGAATCTGCCGCTGCTTTCGGCAACGACGGTCTCTACCTCGAAAAATTCGTGGAAGAGCCTCGCCACATCGAAATCCAGATCATCGGCGACCAGTTCGGCAAAGTATGCCACCTTTCGGAGCGCGACTGCTCGATCCAGCGTCGTCACCAGAAACTGGTAGAAGAAACCCCATCCCCGATCATCACGCCTGAATTGCGTGAGAAAATGGGTGCTGCGGCGATCAAAGGTGCTCAGGCGATCGGCTACGAAGGTGCCGGTACGATCGAGTTCCTGGTCGACAAGCATGGTGATTTCTACTTCATGGAAATGAACACGCGTATCCAGGTAGAGCACCCGATCACCGAAGAAGTTACTGATTTTGACCTGATTAAGGAGCAAATCAAGGTAGCGGCAGGCGAGCCTATCTCCGGAAAGAACTACACGCCAAAGCTTTATGCGATGGAGTGCCGTATCAATGCCGAAGACCCCGCAAACAATTTCCGCCCGGCTCCCGGTAAAATCACCAACCTGCATTTCCCTGGCGGTCACGGTGTACGCATCGACAGCCACGTTTACAGCGGCTACACCATCCCGCCAAACTACGACTCGATGATCGCTAAACTGATCGTGAGCGGCCAGTCGCGCGAGGAGGTACTCACCCGCATGAAGCGCGCATTGCAGGAATTCGTGATCGAAGGCATCAAAACCACGATTCCTTTCCATATTAAACTGATGGATGACCCGGGCTTCAAATCCGGCAATTTCACTACGAAATACCTGGAATCATTTGATTTTACGACGCTCTAAAGAGCGCCGCAATAGATACTAAAAAGCGGTCGGCAGAAAATCTGCCGACCGCTTTTTGTTTCTCCGGAAAATGAAGTTTATGCTACCATCGCGAGCATCTTTTGGGTCGCTTCCATACCTTCCTTAATGGTTCCTACTGAGGGTGTGCCATGGTAGTAACCAGCCAAGTGCAACATATCATAAGCCTTGTTTAAATAAGCTAGCAGGGTCTTGTTGTGCTTTCGGATTCGAATCCGGTATTCATCAATACTGTTGGGTTTTGTAAACTTCGCTCCCTCTTTCTTTCTCAAATACTCATCCGCGATCATCAATGCGGCATTATAGGCCGTCCCCGACGCCATTTGAACATATTTAATGTCTTTATACTCCTGGCCTTCCTTGTTTGCCTTGGTACTTAAAATTTCCCGAGCATTGTCGAGGTAGCGTGTGATTTCCTGATAGTGATTCATGGATATAGTGGTTTAAATTATCATAATCATTGCACAACAGCCACTTCCTCCTCTTCCTCCATCATTCTCTCCCCCTCCAATCGGTAAGGGCGGTTGAACGCCTCCTGCCGCATCGCAAAACGTGTGGCAAGCTTACGAATGACCTCTTTGGACATTCCTTTTTTATAATTAAGAATTTCGGAGACGTACCCTTTGCTGACGTTCAACAGCTCGGCAATGTCCTTGGCCTTCATCTTATGATCCTTCATGAGCGATTTGAGCAGCTCCACAGGATCAAATTCACCCTGGAAAATGCTATGCTCGGCATCGTAGTGTTCGATCAGCACCATCAAAAGCTCCGCTTCGTCCTGGTATTTACCTTCGGACTCCCCTGAATCATCTAATCTTTCCAACTCGTTACAATATTCGAAATATTGTTCCCTTGTCTTAATGACCTTATATTTCAGTTCTCCCATAGTCAGAATTGTTTTATAGAATATTGCAGTCCGCGCTTACATAAATGCGTGTACTCGGCATGAGTGCCAATCCAGCTTACATACAGGCGCACAAAGCTTCTTCCAAATACGTATTTACAAATCATACGGTAATTGTTACCGCCGACATCGAATACTACCCGAGGGCAACCTTTGCCAAGAAAATCAACCGTCGGGTAACTTTCACGGATGTCCGCAGGCGATCTCCAATTCGCATCTTTCAGCTTTTTAAGCCATTCCTCAAATGAGGATACGCTTCTCGCGTGATCCTCCATGAATCCTTCAATACTCTCTTTTCTAATGAGATGTACTTTCATATAAAGTGTGTGAATATAAGAAAAGTTCTCATAAAGAGAACTTTTCGATTAATAAATAACTAAGCTAATTATCCTGCGACTAAACCACCTGCGGCAACGCGTAAGGTGAGCGATATTTCCTCGTCAGCAGCTTGTTAGCTTCTTCATCTCCCACGAACTTCTCCGTCTTGTTATCAAAAGTCAGTGCGCGACCGACTCGGTAGGCGATATTACCCAAATGCGCGAGGCCGGAAGATAAATGCGCTGTTTCAACGGGCCCGTTGAGCAGTTTAGGGTCTTTGGCTATCACGGCGTCGATGAAGTTTTTGTAATGATCACCACCCGCCTTGCGTGAAGGGCCGGCCTTTTTATCCTTACCCAGGAAGGTTTCGTAATAATCGTATCCTTTCACTACCATATACCCTTCCGAGCCGTAGAAGATATTACCAATGCCAACGCCGCCTTCCTCGTTGGTCATCCAGGGCCGTACTTCGAATTCGATGATCTTCTTTTCCTTGGTATAGACAAATGAAGAGCTAAGCACTTCCGGCGTCTCCTTGGCGTCGTTCCAGAGGAATTTACCGCCTGAGGACGTGATCTTGTCCGGGAAGGATTCTACGCCGAGGCCCCACATACACATGTCGGTTTCGTGAATACCCTGGTTACCGATGTCGCCGTTGCCGTAGTTCCAATGCCAGTGCCAATCGTAATGCACATAGTTACGGGAGAATGGTTTCATTTCTGCCGGGCCGGTCCAGAGGTCGTAGTTCAGGCCTGCGGGTACGGGTTCGGTACCGCGGTCGCCAATGTCCGGGCGCCATTTGTAGACGAGGCCGCGCGCCATGTACACATTGCCGATAAGGCCGTCGCGAAGGTGTTTGACGGCTTCCTTCAATGCTTCCGAGCTACGGAGCTGGACACCGTGCTGTACCACTCTTTTGTATTTGTGGGCCGCTTCCACGAGCTTGCGGCCTTCGTGGAGGTTGTGCGAGCCGGGTTTCTCGACATACACGTCCTTCCCTGCCTGACAAGCCCAAATGGCGGCTAACGCATGCCAGTGGTTAGGTGTGGCGATACTGACAGCGTCGATGGTTTTGTCGTCAAAGACTTTACGGAGGTCGTTTTCTGTTTTGACCTTCTTACCCGTCTTCTGCTCGAATTCCTGCGCCCGCTTCTGCAAAATGTTGTCATCAGGATCGCAGAGCGTCGCTACTTCCACATTGCTCAGGGCATTAAAACCCGAGATATGGCTTTGCCCGCGCCCGTTCACACCCAGCACGGCTACGCGTACACGATCGTTCGCCCCGAATGCGCTCGCGGGAATAATTGCAGGAATGGAAAGCGCTACGGCGGCGCCTGTTGTGTTTTTGATAAAGTTTCTTCTCGATACTTCGGCTGGTTTGTCCATATGAAAGAATTTAGGATTTCGAAAGGAATGTATTTTACCTGACCGGCAATCAGTTAGACGAAAATCAGAAGTAACTCCCCTATCCGTTCGCTATCAAAAAGTACTACTCATTTAAAATTAAGTACTATTCTCGCCTAAATAATTTGAACAATACCGTACCCGCTCACAAAGAGTATCGACAACACGCTTATCCAGAAAAACACGTCATACATCGCCGATGGCTTTAATGCGGCCGGCAGCTTACGGTAACGGAATACCAGCGACACATACACAACGAGCAGCAGCAGTACCGACGTCGCGATGCCGCCGAGAATGACCATCATCACCGGCGCCTGAAAAAACAGGAACAGCAGGCACCAGGCAATGGGAAGCACCCACGACATGATGCCGATGCTCCGCTTTTGTTCCTGCTCCGTGTTAAAGCTCATCCAGCCGATCTGCCCGAATGCGTCACCCCAAACCCTGGCCCAGCTGGCCGCGGCAGTAAATAATGTGGAATAAAGCACGAAGAATGCGCCGATCAGAAAAATATTCTTTGCCCATGGCCCCAGCGTTTCCGTGAAGATCCGGGACAGCGTATCAATCATCTGGTACCCTTCCGGCACCTGCCCGCCGGTATGCAGCACCGCGGCACCCAGGAGGTAAAATACGGCCGTCACAATGGTATAGACCACCATCGATAACACAGCGTCGAGATACATCACCTGGAACCAGCCTTTGGCGCGGTCCGACCATTCTTTGGTACCGTCGTTTGGGCCGGTGTAGGCGGCGTAGCCCTTTTCGATACACCAGTAATTGTAATACATGATTTCATCACCTCCGACGCCGGTTATCCCAAATGCCCCGAATGCAGTAGCCACCAAAGCGGTCGGCAGCGAAAATTGCAGTCCGCTTTCAAACTGGGGCCATGTGATGGCATACGGCGTCCATTGCAGTGAAATGACGGAAATGAGAATCACCGCGGTGAAGAGAATGATCATCACCAGCGAGCCTTTCTCCACCGGGCCGTAATTGCCCTTGTAAACCCAGAATGAGGTGATCAGTACCGAGATAATCGCCCAGAGATTCACCGAAACGAATGGAAATGCCATATTCAGCACAATGGCGACGCCTCCGACAATACCGCCCACTTGCAGCAATTTCAGCCCTTGCAACGAAAGCCAGAGCCAGATGCTCCAATGCGCCTTCCCGAGCCTTAATCCCGGCAGGTTATTGAAGTTATGCATGATGAACGTGCCGGTGTAGATGGCATTCTTGCCAAATTCCAGCTGCAATGCAACTTTGACAAGGCAGCTCAAAATGATGAGCCAAAACATGACAAAACCTGCTTTGGCTCCCAGCGCGGTGGTGGCGATGAGCTCGCCCGAGCCTACGATGGCCGCCGAAAGTATGAAACCGGGACCGAGGTATTTGAGCCTGCCGAGGAAGTTGGTGGGCGGGGATAAAATTTTGGACATAAACCGGAATTTATGTCCAAAAGCTAAGAGCGGTTATTTTTTAATGCAAATTCTAAAGATTCCCCACGGCCTGGTGAATCTGCTTCACCGTATCGACGTAGTTATTCTCGCTGGGAAGCCCGAATAGCGACTTCTCCTTGATAATCTGGGCCACATTCTCCGGCACGAGCTTTTCCCAACCCGGCTCGCCTCGCTTGATCATTTCAAGCACGAAATCCGTGGTAATGTGCATATGCTCGGTATTATAATTCTTAATGTCCTCGATCTTGTCGTTCACAATGAGGTACTGGAACAGCGGGCGCAAATGATCGGGCACGCGGAAGTTTTCGCAGCTGTACACCGAGCCGTCAGGCTGTAATGTCGGGTAAATGTACAGTTTCACCTTCCGGCTGAACAGCGTCGCGAAGGATTCCAGAATACCACCTTGCAGGAACTGGTAATGCTTTTCTTCGAAAATATCCTGTAAGTTCGGGCTACCGAGGAGCAGGCCGGATTTCAGCTTCGTCAATCGCGACAGGTATGCCACCAGGCGGTAATATTCATGGTGGTTCGAGATCATCACCATATGCCCCAGCGAACAGAGAATATCCACGCGATCGAGGAAGTCCTTTTCATCGATATCGCGGTCCCCGGCTTTCAGGTTATGCAAGGTGAGCTCCGAAATGAGTACCACTTTCGACTCGTCTACATCCTCCTCGGCCAGGAATTGGCGCTGGCCGTTGCTGATCAGGTCGATATGCACGTTCGTGATCGGGCGCAGGCGGCCGCGCATCATGAGGATATGCTTTTTGTACAATGCCTCGGAAGGTTGCAGCACGCCACCGTCGCTACCGAACAATGCGGCGTCGGTAAAGCCATTCTTCACCAGCCTGAGGCTCATGAGGCGGTTATCGACTTTGGCAAAATCGGGCCCGCTGAAACGCACCATATCGATCTCGATCCGGTCGATCGTCAGATCGTCCATGAGCGACATCAGCAGTATTTCGGGCGATTTGTAATAGTAATAGCAACCGTAAATCAGGTTTACGCCGATGATCCCGAGCGCCTGCTGTTGCAGGATGTTCTCGTCGTCGCGCATCCGCACGTGGATCACGACGTAGTTCGTCGGGCCCATGGGCGTGAGCTGGAATTGCAAACCGATCCAGCCGTGTGATTCGTTCGTTTTTTGAAAATTGAGGGCTACAACTGTGTTCGCGAAGGCAAAAAAGGTGCTGTCGACGCCCCGCTTTTCCGAAAGCCGCTTTTCCACGAGATTGTACTCGCGGTTGAGCATTTTCATCAATCGGGATTCTACCACGTACCTTCCCCCCTCCTCTGTTCCATATATCGCGTCGCTGAACGTCATGTCGTAGGCCGACATCGTCTTAGCGATGGTTCCGGATGCGCCGCCGGCTTTGAAAAAGTAAGCCGCCGTTTCCTGACCCGCCCCGATTTCCGCAAACGATCCGTAGATCCGGCGGTCGAGGTTGATCCGTAGTGCTTTTTGTTTTGTACCAAGATTCTTTTCGTACATAACGGTATATTAGTATAATGAAGAAGCTTACATGTAAATATAAGAAAAATACAGTTCTGCATTAAGCGGAATTTCTGATCTTCTGACCGCAGAATGGAAAAGTTATATAATTTATTCACTTACGGCACTTTGATGCAGGCTTTCGATAACCCCTATGCAAGAAAGCTGCGGTTGTCTTCAAACTATATAGGAAAAGGGTATTTCAATGGAAAACTGTTCCGCGTGGAATGGTACCCGGGCGCACTGTACGAGCCCGACGCACCTACGCACGTACACGGGGAAATTTATCAGTTGCATTCTCTTGAAATACTGAAAGAACTCGATGAATATGAGGACGTTCTGGAAGACGAGGCGGCGAGTTTGTATGTCAGAAAAGTGGTACCTGTCAGGGATGGTCAGGGAGTAGTCAAGGATTGTTGGGTGTATTTGTATAATCAACCCGTTTCGGATTTGCCCTGGATTGAAGATGGTTATTTCAAAACTAAGCCTTGAGACTCTCTCCGATAATGCGCAGGCCGTCCAATGTTAATTTTCTGTCAATTTCGGTGAACTCGTCGCGAAGGGTGTCGATGATGGACGACAGACCGCCCGTAGCCACCGCAATGCATTCACCACCCAGCTCGGCCCGAATGCGGCCCAGCAGCGATTTGACCAGCCCTTCATAACCCAGCAGAATACCCGCCTGAATGGCCTCGACGGTATTTTTGCCGATCGCCGACGGCGGTAGTTGCAGCGGCACCTCCGGCAATTGCGCGGTATTGGCAAACAATGCCTTAACAGCCGTTACCAAGCCCGGCAATATGGCCACGCCCAGAATTTTGCTGTCTTTGGAAACCGTAGTGAATGTGAGTGCAGTCCCAAAATCGACGACCACGCAGTTTTCTTTGTACCGCGTCGAAACGGCCACGGCATTGGCGATCAAATCCGCGCCGATTTCATGAGGATGGTCGATTTCAATGGATAATGCGGGGTAAATCTCCGGCCCCACCACGATCACACCGTCGCCGAACAGCGAGCGGAGCATTCTCAATATCACCGGCGTCAATGCCGGAACCACGCTGCTAAGCACTACCGTTTCCACATCGCCAAACCACAACCCCGCTTCCAGGAAATGCAGCCGGAGCTTCGACTCGTAATGTGCTTCGTTTTCCTGCACGAGTGACCGCATCCGCCAGATGTGCTCCCAGTTTTCATAGTCATAAAGACCGAAAACGGTGTCGGTATTGCCAAGGTCGACGGCTAACAGCATAACAGAGAATTTACATGTGGAAGCAAAATAAAGGCATTCTTCAAATAAAACTTCATGGTACCCTGGTTTTGCGTCCGTTTCTTTTTGATTATCCCTAATTTTAACCCCCAAATCAAAACGCGTGCTTTCCCTCGTCTAAAACAAAGCACCGCACGAATATCACCACAGAAAGTAATATGCAATTCTCTACCCGTCGCGGATTTCCGATACTGCTTTTTTTAATGCAAATTCTGAACCAGGCCGTTCAAGCCCAGGCCATTCCCGAATGGCAGGACCCGCAGGTGATCAGCATCAATACCGAAAAGCCCCGCGCCGATTTTTTCCCCTATGCTACGGAAAAAGCGGCCCTGGCTATGGACAAAAAAGGGCCGTTCGTGCAGTCATTGAACGGCACCTGGAAATTCAAATGGGCCCAGCACCCTTCTAAGGCGCTGCTCAATTTCTACGATCCTAAAATCGCCGATGCGGGTTGGGACAATGTCCCGGTTCCCTCCAACTGGCAGGTCGTAGGCGCACGCGAGGGCCGCAAATACGACCGCCCGATTTTCAGCAATATCAAACACCCGTTCAAAGCCACGCCGCCGCGCATTACCGCCGATACCAATGCCGTGGGCATGTACCGCACCACGTTCACGGTTTCACAGGATTTAAAGGATAAACAGGTATTCCTGCATTTTGGCGGCGTACAATCGGCCTGCTACGTATGGCTGAACGGCGTCGCGATCGGGTACCATGAGGACGGCATGACGCCATTCGAGTTCGATGTGACGGAGGATGTGAAAACAGGCGTGAACAATCTGGCCGTCGAGGTGATCAACTGGTCGGATGGCAGCTACCTCGAAGACCAGGATTACTGGCGGCTTTCCGGCATTTTCCGCGACGTGAACCTGCTGCTTTTGCCCAAAGTCGTATTGACCGATTACTCCGTCCGCACGATTCTGGACGCCAATCATGAGAATGCGACCTTAAAACTGAGCGCATACGTAAAAAACTACGGCCAGCAGCCCATCCATGCGCACCAGGTACTTTTCACATTGTATGATGCCTCCAAAGCGGTAGTAACCACGCCGGTAAGCCAGATGGTCGGCACCCTGGAAATGGGTAAAGAAGGTGCGATCCGCGCCGAAATGCCGGTCCCAAATCCTGCCAAATGGAGCGCGGAAATGCCGAATCTCTACACGCTCACGGTGCAACTCATGAATTCCGACGGCAAGGTACTCGAAGCGACCAGCCAGCGGGTAGGTTTCAGGGATGTCAAAATCAAAGGGGGCCAGCTGTTGGTGAATGGCAAAGCGGTGACAATCAAGGGTGTCAACCGCCACGAATTTGATCCGGAAACGGGCCGTGTGATTAGCCGGGAGTCGATGATCCGCGACATTACCCTGATGAAGCAGCATAATATCAATGCCGTAAGAACCTCGCATTACCCCAATGCTGCCGAATGGTATGACCTATGCGACCAGTACGGCCTGTACGTCATGGACGAGGCCAATATCGAGAGCCATGAATTGTGGAGCAAGAACATCATCCTGGCCGATAACCCGCAATGGCGCGCAGCATTTCTGGCCCGCGGCAATGCGATGGTCGAAAGGGACAAAAACCACCCATCGGTGATCATCTGGTCGCTGGGCAACGAGTCGGGCATGGGGCAGAATTTCGCGGATATGGGCGATTTCATCAAACTCGCCGACCCTACCCGCCCTATTCATTACGAAGGGCGCAAGGATTACAAACCGACCACGCTCAGCAGTTTCGATATTGTTTCGGTGATGTACCCTTCCACGCAGGACATGATCGAGTTGGTCAAAAAAGACAAAACCCGCCCGCTCATCGTATGCGAGTACGCACACGGGATGGGTAACAGCATCGGTAACCTCAAAGCGTATTGGGACCTGATCGAAAAATATCCGACCATGCAGGGCGGCTTCATATGGGACTGGGTGGACCAGGGCTTAAAACTGAAACGCGCCGATGGTACCGACTACTGGGATTACTTCAACTACATCGACGGCGCCAACGCAGGCGACGGCCTCGTAAACCCCGACCGCACACCCCAGCCGGAGCTTCAAGAGGTAAAGAAGGTTTATCAATATGTGAAGTTCGAAATACCGGACACGCTGAAAGCCGGCGCAAAGAATATCACCTTGCATAATGCTTACGATTTTCAATCATTGCACGGGTACGAACTGGCATGGTCGCTGATCGAAAATGGCAAACCCGTGGGCAAAGGCGGAAGCATTCCCAACCTGAATGCCTTGGCGCGCCAGAAACAGCAGATCGCCATTCCTTACGAACTCCCAGCCTCGGCCAAACCTAATGCAGAGTATTTCCTGAACCTGAGCGTAAGACTGAAAGAAGCCACACTATGGGCACCGAAAGGCCATGAGATCGCCTGGCACCAGGTTCCAGTGGTGAAACCCGCCGCTCCACGCCCTAATCTTAGCCTGTACAGCGAGCGCCCGCTTCGCATTGCACAGGTAACCGCCGCCCGCGTGCAGATTTCCGGCCAGGATTTTACGGTGGTTTTCGACAAAAACGAAGGCCGAATGATTTCCTTCAAAAACAAAAAGGAAGAAATGCTCGAAAGCGGCCCTTATGCGAATTTCTGGCGCGTACCAACCGATAACGACGAAGGCGGCGGTGCAAAAAGCTACGCTACCCAATGGCGCAACTTCGGGCTTGATACGCTGGAACGCGTTTCGGCCGAAATGAAAACCCAGAAGCTGACCGCACAAATCTACAAGGTGACGCTCAACCAGACATTGAGGCAACCCAAAGGCGAAATGGATGTGCAATCGGTGTATATGGTGTATGCTTCGGGTGATATTCACGTACAAAACACATTTACGCCCCGCGGCGAATGGCCTCCGCTCGCCAAAGTGGGCATGCAGCTGAAAATGCCGGCCACTTTTACCAAAACCCAATGGTACGGCAACGGCCCGCACGAGACTTATCCCGACCGCAGAACAAGCGGCAAAGTAGGCATTTACGCCGGCACGGTGGCCGAACAGCATTTCCCTTACATTACCCCGCAGGAAAACGGTAACAAAACGGGCGTTCGCTGGGCCACGGTTACCAATGCGGAAGGCGCAGGATTGCTGGTACTGAGCGATACCGCATTCCATTTCAACGTCCATGATTATACGGACAAAGATTTGCTCGCAGCCAAACGCCGCGCGGCAGTGTTGAGCCGCGGTACCTCCACCGTCGTAAACATCGACCTCACGCAAATGGGCCTTGGAGGCGACGATAGCTGGTCGCCGCGCGTACATGAGGCCTACCTGCTGCCCGCTAAGCCCTATTCCTACTCATTCAGGTTAAGGCCGATCGAAAACACTTCGAATATCGAGCAAATCGCCGCAGTTCGCTTGCCATATGTGGATCAGAAAGAAACCAACGAAACCGTTTCAATAGCGGAAACTGCCTCAACCACTGAGGAAGCTATCGGCGAAGAGGAGGAAGAAGAGGAAGCCGTAGCCACGCCTGCCCGTAAGGCGACAGTCAAGAAAGCACCGGTGCGGAAAAAACCGGTACGCAAAAGAAAACCTGCCCGCCGCCGGCGCAGGAGATAAGAAAAAGACTTGGCAAGTTCAAGAAAGGCTTACCAAGTCTGTAACACCCCACAGTTTTAATAAAGACCTACGTTCCTGCGTTCCTGCGTTCCGGCGGTACGCTGGAACGCAGGTCTTTATCATTTTTTATACGGAGCTAATGCATATTGCGCTTTCACCTTGATGATCTGCGCGATTTTCACAAAAACCACTTTCGGAACCTCAATGTTATGGTCGACGAGCGCTACCTCGAAGTCGGAGCTGATCGTGATCTTACCTCCCGCGATCTTCATCTTCCCCTTGATCGTCCGCTCCTTGGTAACGCCGTGAACCGTGAATTTGCCGGTCGCCGACACATCGTAGTCACCGTCTTTAGTATAATCCGGCGCCTTATCGACCTTGCCCGAAAACGTAGCCGTCGGGTATTTCACCGATTCGATATAGTTTTCGTTGAAATGCTCCTGCATCAGCTTGTTGGGAAAAGAGAACTCCCGCATGTTCATCCGGATCGCGATCTCGTTGTTGGCCGTATTCAGGATCACCTGCGACTTTTTATTCTCCGCTTCAATATTCTCCAAGGGGGTCGACGCCGAGAATTGCGTATTACCGCCCGACGTGGCAAACATCTGGGCAAACGCCGTCCCGGAAAGCAAAGCGGTACTGAACATGGCCAGGCAGGCCACGCGATAAAAATGCGGTTTCATAGTCTGGATCAGTTTGGCTGCTTCTTGTTCTTCTTGTCAAAGCTGAATGTACGGGAAATGTTGAACCCGTAATGGATATCCCCTTTGCCCCAGCTGCCGGTGGTTTCGCCGATAAACTGTTTCTCGATCATGCCAAGGGAATTGGTAAAATGCAGTTGGAAAACGTGCCCGCCGGTTTCGATATCAACACCGAACGACATCGAGTCGTGGTACGGGGCCGTAACCGTATTCTTTTCGCGGGCGGTGTAAAAGTATTCGCCATTGAGCGACACGCGTTTCGAGAGTTTGAAACGCCCGCCGATACCCACCGCGAGGACTACTTTTTCATCACCCGTCACGTCCGGCATCGCGCGGTACAGGTAGGTGGGCGATAATTGCAGCGACAAGCGTTCTCCGAATTTCCGTGCCACGAGCACTTGTGCGGTGTAGTACAGTTTGTCTTGAAAATTGCGCTCCTTGTCCACAGTGGCCACTCCCGTTCCTCCGAACAATGTCACTGAAACCGGAATGTTGCGTGCGCCGGTAGTCTGTTTCAGCAATTTATACTTGCCGAAAAAATCATACACCTTTTGCGAAGTGCTCCGACCGACTCCAATCATCAGATCGTCGGTGAGTCCGTACTCGAAGCCCAGCCGCATGGTAGCCTGATCGAGCCCGAAGAACTGGTAGGCACCCGAGTTCAGCTTACCGAAACGGTGCGAAATGCGGAAATCGAGGTGCTTTTTCTTCATCGTTTCCACCGACTGGCCATTCACCACACGGGTCGATTTGAAAGTGGCGGTTACCGGAACGGTTTGCGCGCTGTCCTGTTTCGACAACTCGTTCAGCAAGTCATCTTGTGCATGTAAAACTGTTGATGAACACATCAACATCACGAATAGGCGGAGTACTTTCATGATTGGTTGAGATTAAGCTTTCACTGTCAAAGTGTTTCCGTCGGAAGAAACGGTCACTGTATACGTTTTTAATGCAACCGCGGCAGGACCATTCGTCACTGCCCCGGCAATGCTGAACGTGGAACCATGGGTTTGGCAGAAAACATCATTGGATGATGCCCTGTATGCAACCGGATTTCCTTCGTGCGTACAGATTTTGCTCAAAGCAACATAGCTGCCGCCACTCGTTTTTGCCACGAGTACCTCACCCGTAATGATGGAACCTCCGTTGGTTTTCAGCACTGCATTGGCCGAAACGGTCAAATCAACCGTGAAATTGATCGCAGTACCGGTGGTAGTACCCGATATTCCTGTTCCTGTACCAGGGTTTGGATTCGGATCGGGATCCGGCGTAGGATCATCACTGCTGGAACCACAAGCTGTCATTGCGGTGCCCAGGCACCAGTATGCCATTAACGTTGAGGTGCTCAGCCCGAGGCTTCTCAGGAACTCGCCTCTTTTCATGTTTCCTTGGTCAATAGAGTTCATAGTGAATAAATTAATTAGTAGATATAATTCAATGATAATGTGGGCATAGTGCTCACTTGAAAACAGGGGTGTAGCGCACCGATAGCCAGAGGCCTGTGGTAATGAGGTTCACTTTTCCATAACCCACGCGTTTGAGCGGCATCCGGATCGACGGCTCGGCGAGGAGGGACAGTTTTTTGGATATTCTGTATTCGTAGCCTGCCGAAACGTTGGCGTGGCTTAGCCAGTACCAGCCGGTTTTTCCATTCCAGCCCGGAGCCCATTTGGCATTAGGATCGTTAGGATCAATGTAATAGTATTTGTATTTCTCGCTATTCATATGATAAGATGAAAAACCACCCGTCGCAAACCAGCGCGATCTTTCTCCAAATGCAATATCATAGCGTACATTCAGCGGTATTTCCAACACTTTGCACACACCGTCGATCCCGCTCAATGCCAAAGGAGGATATGTGCCCTTCTTAGGCAACTGGTATGCCTCCGCCGGAGCGTAGTAATCTTTCCTGCTCCAGACCGCACCGCTTTGCAAATACAATCTTGGCAAAACCGAATATTCCACCAGCAGCGAAACCGACGTTCCAGGCTTCGTAAAATCTTTTAACCCTACCGTACTCAGATCCGGCGAATAGCCGAAGCGGATTGCCAAGAGTGGTCGATCGTCTGCAGACATCGACGGCTGCCTGGGCGGCGCAGGCGGCTCTGCAAGCTCGTACACCGGTTCAAAAATGCCTGGCAATAGTAATGCATTCCATTTCAAGCCTTTACTATTCAATGCCGATGCGGAAATTAAGGTACGGCCTTGTTCATCAGCATCGCTCAATGATTCACCCGCGGATACCGGCTGCATTTCCACCGGCGTTTGGGTAACCACATTGCCGTCCTTCCGGCCGGTAGCCTGCGGCAGGGACGTCTCCCTGTTCCGCACTTTTTCATTGTTTATAATAGAAAGAGCCCCGTCGCCTCCTTCCACTTTTGAGCGGTTAGGCTCTAAGTACACTCCGCCTGCCTTAGATTGGCTCCGGGGCAATGATTTTCTGCCGTTACCGACGGCAGCATTCAATTCTGATTTCGAGGAAGATTTACCAGCCTCTTTTTCACTGGTTTTCAGTTTGTTCTTAATATCTGCCTTGCTATCGCCCGCAACTTTATTTTCGCGGCCAACCACTTTATTTCCATTACTCACAGCAGGATTGCCATCATCGACACGCGCATTCTCTTTCCTCGCATCCTCAACCCGTCCACGCGAGCTTTCCGACTCATTACCTACGCCTGCCTCCTTGACCACACCTGACTCGCTCGCCGTTCCCGACTCTCCGCCGGCGGCCTTCACGCCTCCATCCTCCACTACCCCTCTCTCACTTCCTCCATCCTCCGTTTTTTCATTCCCGCTTTTCAACATAACGGCCGCTCCTCCTTGCTCCTTTCCTCCATTTCCCCCTTCAAAGGAATAAAGCACTATCCCCGCGGGAATCAGCAGCGCCAGCACACCCAGCGGCCACCATTTCTTCCACCACCCGGCCGGAGTCCTCCCGTCCTGCTTGTCGAGTAGTTTTCGCAGGTCATTCCAATCGTCTGGTTCGTATGTCGGATCAAGCTCTTCTGATGACTTTCTGAAGAGCTTGTCCAGTTCGTCATCTGGCAACTCTATCATAGTCGTCAATATTAATCTTGGATAACATTTCTCTCAACTTTTCCCTTCCACGCGACAAATTGGACTTTGACGCCCCAACCGAAATACTCAGTTGTTCTGCAATCTCTTCGTGTGTATAGCCGTCGATGACCGACAAGCTGAATACCAGCCGGTATGCCGGTGTCAGGCGCTGGATCAGGCCGACCAGCTCTTCGTGGGAAAGCTTGCTGATAACCGTTTCGTCGACGGACACCTGCTCCGCGACTTCCACGTCGTCAAAAACATCTCTGCGAACTTCCTGTCTGTAATGATCGAGGGCTGTATTAATCATGATTCTGCTCAACCAGGTTTTAAATGGCCGGCTTGCATCGAAACTTTCCAGCTTCGTGAAAACCTTTAAGAATCCATCGTTGAGTATTTCCTTCGCCTCTTCCCGGCTGCGTGTATAGCGTAAACAAATGCTCATAGCATAGCCGTAGAACTGCTTGTACAACAGCTCCTGACTGCGGCGGTTTTTCTGTAAACAGCCGTCGAGTAGTTCTTGAAGAACGGCGGAGTTATACTCGGGCATGCTATTTGCTTTTTTGAACCTATACGAGGGAATCCGGCACAGGGTTGCCTGGGGTTTGCAAGTTTTTTACAACTTTTTTATACCGGCAAAAAGACACATCGTCCGTTCATTGAAAAAATACGCATTTTTAACCGCAATCGCACGTAAACTTGGCAGTAATGCGCGGCCCGAAGCGGCGCTGTCCGGGTGGCCCTACCCGGGCGGCTTTTAAATAATGCTTATTTTTGCAGCCTAGCTACCGAATGTTTACCAAAACCGGTTCAAACTGATTTCCGGTGTATTATTAAGATATAATGGCCAATAATGAAAACGGCAAAGCGCAACCCGCGGAAGCGTCGCCCGAGAAGGGAGCTCCCTCTCCGTTTGCCGTAAAAAAGATCCGATGGGAAGGATTAAAAATTACGCTCCGGCTGCTACGTTACCTGCGTCCCTATCGCATGATGTTCGCGGCGGGAATGCTGTTCCTTGCATTGTCCACGGGCACATCGCTGGCATTTCCGAAGCTGGTAGGGAGTATTATCGAGGTCATTGAAGGCAAATCCCGCTTTACGATCAATCAGATCACGGTATTGCTTTTCGTGATTTTGGCCGGACAGGCAGTATTCTCGTTCTTCCGGATCTATCTTTTTTCCAAAGTCAGTGAAAAAGCTGTCAACAATATCCGGCTCGATGTTTTCAGCAAGATCATCACATTGCCTGTTCCGTTTCTCGAAGAGCACCGTGTGGGGGAACTCACCAGCCGCATTACCTCCGATGTTTCACAACTGCAAGGTTTGCTCTCATTTACACTCGCAGAACTCTTCCGGCAAATGGCGACGCTGATCGTCGGCATGTCCATTTTGTTTTATACTTCCTGGAAACTGACGCTCTTCATGCTCGCCACGGTGCCGATACTGGGCGTGGCTTCAGTATTCTTCGGGCGTCATACACGCAGGCTCTCGCGCAAGGCGCAGGACCAGCTTGCGGCAGCGAACGTAGTGGTGGAAGAAACACTTCAATCCGTGAATGTGGTAAAGGCATTTACCAATGAACCGCTGGAGATCAACCGGTACCGGACAATTCTCGACCGCGTGGTAGACCTTACTTTGTACGCGGCCCGTTTTCGGGGCGGGTTCGTTTCGTTCATCATTTTTGCGACGTTCGGCGGCATCGTAGGCGTGGTATGGTATGGAGCGGCACTGGTACAGGCCGGCGAGTTCGGGCTTTCGGACTTGTTCACATTTATCCTTTACACCACCTTCATCGGCGCGTCGATCAGCGGAATGGGTGATTTATATGCCCAAATCAGTCGGACGGTAGGGGCTTCCGAACGCATCTTCGAAATTCTGGGAGAAACACCGGAGGTTTCGGTTGCCGAAGCGCAAAACGCCGTGACAAGTCACGTAGAAGGCCGGGTAACTTATCAGGATATCCATTTCGCGTATCCGTCACGGGCCGATCTGCCGGTTTTGAGAGGTGTTTCGCTGGACATCCAGGCGGGAGAGAAAATTGCATTGGTCGGATACAGTGGTGCAGGCAAATCGACCATCGTGCAGCTTCTGATGCGTTTTTACGAATACCAGTCCGGCGAAATCCTCGTCGACGGCAAGCCTGTGCGGGAGTACGGCATTTCGGCATTAAGGAAAAATATCGCGATTGTGCCGCAGGAGGTAATGCTCTTTGGCGGGACGATCTATGAAAACATTGCTTACGGAAAACCCTCCGCCTCGCGGGAAGCGATAGTGGATGCGGCCAGACGGGCATATGCGCTGGAATTTATCGAATCATTCCCGGATGGCTTTGAAACAATCGTCGGAGAACGGGGCATTAAGCTTTCCGGCGGCCAGCGGCAACGCATCGCCATTGCAAGGGCCATTCTGAAAGACCCCAAAATCCTGATTCTCGACGAAGCTACCAGCTCGCTCGACGCGGAATCCGAAAAGCTCGTGCAGGTGGCACTGGACGAGTTGATGAAAAACCGCACGACAATTGTGATCGCGCACCGGCTCGCTACGATCCGGAAGGTCGATATGATCTACGTCCTGCGCGAAGGCCGGATCGCCGAGTCGGGGACGCACCAGGCATTGAGCACGATCCCCGACGGCCTGTATGCCAACCTCATCAAACTACAATTTGAAAACGTGGAAACCCTTTCATGAAAAACGCTGAAACAACCCAATCCGGATCGCGCACATTTTTCCAGGCACAAAAAGAAAAGGCGACCATCGCGGAACAGAGGGAACATGAAAGATTCAAAAATATAGCGCTGCTCCGACTGGCTGCATTTGCCGGAATGGTGATATTGGCGGTAGTGTGGAACAAAACCGGCGTCGCTTATTGGGGAATCGGCATATTTGCGTTCCTGGTTGTCTTCCTGATCCTGATGCGGAAGCAGCAGGAAGCCCGTACCAACCGGAATTTTCAGCGAAACCTGATAGCTATCAACGAAGACGAGCTCGCCCGCCTCGACCTCCGCTTCAAACGCCCGGAAACCGGCTCCGAATTCCGTGAAAAAGACCATAACTATTCCGACGACCTCGATATTTTCGGCGAGTTTTCTCTTTTCAAACTGCTCAACCGCTCCCGTACCGCAGAAGGAAGCCGCCGCGTGGCCAACTGGCTCAAAAACCCGGCTAATGCCGCCGAGGTAAACCTCCGGCAAGCAGCCGCCACCGATTTCAGCCGGCACCCCGAACTTATCCAGGAGTGGGAGGCAACCGCATTGCTTCACGAGCATGCGGCCAAGCATGTAGGCGAGTTTCAGGAATGGGTGGTGGAGCCATTTCCGGTACCCTTAAAAAACGCACTGCCGTTTCGATGGTATCCCTTGCTGACATTGGTGATCGCCGTGTTGTATTTCGCTGGCATTCTCCCAGGCATTGCCGTGCTGATTAGCCTCGCAATCCACCTGTTCATACTCGGCCGCTATACCGACTTCGTGAAAATGCTCGCAAACCGTACGACATCGATGGGGCAAACGCTCACTGCGTATTCGGATTTGTTGAAAAAAGCGGAACATGCACCGTATCAATCGACCTGGTGGCAAGCAAGGAAAGCACAGATCACCGGCTCGTCGGCGGCGCTGGCGAAGGTTGGGAATCTCTTCGAAAAGCTGGATTACCGCAACAATCCTTACTTCGCCATTTTCATAGGCATTCCGACGCTCTGGGATATGCACTGCCTCGCCAGCCTCGAAGACTGGAAAGCCGCACATCACCAGCACCTGACCGACTGGCTCGACGTCCTGGCCGATACCGAGGCCATGAATAGCCTGGCCGGCCATGCATTTGCCAATCCGGAATACATTATGCCCGAGGTTAATGACGCCTCAGAGGTGACGATAGCCGCCTCTGCGCTGGGCCATCCGCTGATTCCGGCCGCGAAACGGATCAGTAACGATTTCGCCATGCAGGGGACGGGCAAAACAATCCTCGTTACCGGCTCGAATATGTCGGGGAAAAGCACATTCTTAAGAACCACCGGCCTGAACCTTGTGCTCGCGCAAATGGGCGCGGTCGTGAGCGCAGGTGCATTCGCCTGCTCGCCTGTGCGCGTGTTCAGCAGCATGCGTACGCAGGATTCGCTGGAAGAAAGTACCTCGTCCTTTTATGCTGAGTTAAAAAGGCTGCGCAAGCTGCTCGAATTGTCGGACGAAAATGCGGGCGCGCCGGTATTCTATCTGTTGGACGAAATATTGAAAGGTACCAATTCCGCAGACCGCCACCGGGGCGCGGAGGCGCTGATCCGCCAGCTGCATGCCAAAAAGGCATCCGGTATGGTGTCTACCCACGACCTCGAACTCGGCGAGTGGGGCGCCACCGAAACTTACATTCATAACTTCCATTTCCGGTCGGATGTGGAGAACGGCCAGCTGCATTTCGATTATCGTTTGCATGAAGGCATCTGCCGGAGTTTCAACGCGTCGGAGCTGATGCGGATGATGGGCATTGCTATCGGACCCGACAAATCCCCACTTGCACACTGATACCGGGCATTTGTACGGTTGTTTGCGGATTTGCGTAACTTTACTGTTTACATTTACGTTTAAAACACTGATCCGGTAGCGGAGATCGAACTTTTTTGATTAACAATTAACCCGTAACGATTACAAAAACCTGAATGGAATTACAGAAAGCATTAGAAATATTGATCATGGCAGGGCAGCTTATCCTGGGCCTGTCGATCCTGGTGGGGTTGCATGAGTGGGGGCACATGGCCGCCGCAAAATTGTTCGGAATGAGGGTTGAAAAATACTTTATAGGCTTTCCTCCTAAAATTTTCAGTTTTCAGAAAGGCGAAACAGAATATGGCATAGGCGCTATCCCGCTCGGCGGGTTCGTGAAAATATCCGGGATGATCGACGAGTCGATGGACACTGAGGCGATGAACCAGGAACCGCAACCGTGGGAATTCCGGTCCAAACCGGCCTGGCAACGATTGATCGTGATGCTCGGCGGGATTATCGTAAACGTGGTCGTGGGTATCATTATCTTCATCGCTATCGCGTACCACGACGGTAAGCAGTTCCTTTCGATCGACGAAGTCAACAAATATGGTATTGTAGCAGGTGAGCTGGCACAGGAGATCGGCCTGAAAACGGGCGACAAGGTGGTCCGCGTCAATGGCAAGCCTTTCACCGATTTCAGCGATGTGATCAGCTCCGAGGTTTTCCTGGGAAGCAACAGTTCTTACACCGTTAACCGCAATGGCCAGGAAGTTCAGATCGAGATTCCCAACAATTTCATCGAAAAACTATCCGATCCCGACGAAAAACGGAACTTCATCCGTGCGATGGAGCCTTTCAAAATCGGCGAACTGATCCCGGGAATGCCTGCCGAAAAAGCGGGCGTAGAAGTAGGTGATCAGATCACGTCGATCAACGGCACGCCTGTCCATTTCTTCCACGAATTGCAGGCGCAACTCGAAAAACTGAAAGGCAAAGAAACCATCCTGGTCGTGCAGCGCGGTGGTGCACCCAAATCCCTGAAAGTGGCGGTAACCGAAGACGGCACCCTGGGTTTCTATCCGGAAAGCCTGCTCAACTTCACGGCTGTTCAATACACTTTCGGCGAAGCCGTTGCGATTGGCACGGAAAATGCCTTCGGAGTAGTGTATAACAATATCAAAGGTTTCGGTAAAATATTCCGCGGTGAAGTTTCGGCTTCCAAAGCACTGAGCGGTCCTATCGGCATTGCACGTATGTTTGGCGGCGTTTGGGATTGGGGCCGTTTCTGGCAGCTTACCGGCTTGCTCTCGATGGTACTCGCATTCATGAACGCGCTTCCTATTCCGGCATTGGACGGCGGCCACGCGGTGATCCTTTCTTATGAGATCATCTCAGGCCGCAAACCTTCCGACAAATTCCTTGAAAACGCCCAGAAAGTAGGGATGGTACTCCTGCTGGGCCTGATGGCATTCGCCATTTTCAACGACGTATGGAAAGCGGTATTTTGATGAAAAGGAGGATAGAACAAATTTGTTCTATCCTCCTTTTCTCCTTTCTTCTCACGTCCTTCAAACCGAAACACGACTACCACGTTTCGGTGACGCAAATGCAATACAACGCTTCGTCCCGGTCATTCGAAGTAAGTATCCGTATTTTTACCGACGACCTCGAAAAAGCGTTGTCGCAAAGCCATTCCAAACAACGTTTTGTGATCAAGGACAATGATCAAAATGATCGTTTCGTTGAAGAGTACATTCGTAAATCGTTTGTCTTGACAGATAGTCAGAAAAAAAATACGGTTATCAAATATGTCGGAAAAGAACAGGAGGCGGATGCGACGTGGGTGTATCTCGAAATCCCTTTTCAGGGCGCTTTGAACGGCTGTAAACTTTTGAACGTTACGCTCATGGAAGTTTTTGACGATCAGGTCAATATGACCAATGTTAAATTCCAGTCCGAAAAAAAGACGTTTTTATTTAAAAAAGGACAGACTTCTCACCTGCTGTAATTGGTTTGTTACCGCTTATAAAATAGCATGACATAATGTGTAGTGGCACGGCTATTTTGTTTTATAATGCCTTTCTTTTGAAAGTCATTATTTATATATTGGGAAAAGATTATCTGTCAATTTGACAGAATGCCTATGAAATTTGAACCTTCTGATCTATATAGCCGGCTGCTGATGTCCGACTCGGACATGGATAGCCTTGAAATCGTTCCTCTTGGTGGCCCCGATGGCTCTGACGAGCCTTTTGAACTTCCCAATGAATTGGCGATACTTCCGATCAGGCAAACGGTACTCTTCCCGGGGATGGTTATTCCCGTGACAGTGGTGCGCCAGAAAGCCATCAGGCTTGTTAAAAAGATATACCGCAATTCCGATATCAATCAGCGTATTCTCGGTGCCGTCACCCAGGCCATTCCCAACAAGGAGGACCCGACCGCCGAAGACCTATACAATATTGGTACCGTCGCCCAGATCCTGAAAATGATCACTTTGCCCGATGGTAACGTGACGATCATCGTACAGGGGCGCCAGCGTTTTGAGATCAAAGCCATTGTAAACGAAGAGCCTTACCTGACTGCCGAAGTGCGGCCGATCGAGGATTCGTTTGTAGGGCCTACCAAAAAAGAGGCGAAAGCATTACTGCAATCACTTCGCGACGGAGCGCACAAGATCATGCGCCTGAACCCGGAAATCCCGCAGGAAGCACGCATTGCGCTGGACAATATCGAAAGCCCGATATTCCTGATACATTTCCTGTCGTCGAATATCAATGTCGAAATCGCCGATAAGCAGAAATTGCTCGAAGAGCGCAACGGCCACAAGCAGGCTACGCTTTTGCTGCAATACATGATGCGGGAGATCGAAATGCTGGAACTGAAACGGGAAATCCAGACGAAAGCCAGCTCGGATATCGACCAGCAGCAGCGCGACTATTTCCTTCGTCAGCAGATCAAAGTGCTGCACGACGAGCTGGGCATGGACAGCCCGGAGCGCGACCTCGATGAAATCCGCCTGAAAGCCAGCCAGAAAAAATGGACGGATTCCGTAAAGGTGCATTTTGAAAAAGAGCTGACCAAGTTGCAGCGCATTAACCCGATGGCCCCCGAGTACCCGGTGACGATGAATTACCTGGAAACGCTCGTGGATTTGCCCTGGGGACAATATACCAAAGACAATTTCGACCTGGTAAGGGCGCAAAAAGTCCTCGATGCCGACCATTTCGGTCTCGAAAAGGTGAAAGAGCGCATTATCGAATACCTGGCGGTGCTGAAACTGAAAGGTAACCTGAAAGCGCCGATCCTTTGCCTTTACGGCCCTCCGGGTGTGGGTAAAACCTCGCTCGGCAAATCCATTGCAAAAGCATTAAACCGGGAATACATCCGCATGGCGCTCGGCGGCGTGCATGATGAAGCCGAGATCCGCGGCCACCGCAAGACTTACATTGGCGCGATGCCCGGTAAGATCATCCAAAATATCAAAAAGGCTGGTTCTGCCAACCCGGTATTCATTTTGGACGAAATCGATAAAGTGAGCTCCGATTACCGCGGCGATCCTTCTTCCGCATTACTGGAAGTGCTCGACCCCGAGCAGAACTCGTCATTCACCGATAATTACCTCGAAGTAGAATACGACCTCTCGAAGGTGCTTTTCGTGGCCACCGCCAACTCGCTGGATACCATTCACCCCGCATTGCGCGACCGGATGGAGATCATCGAAATGACCGGCTACACCATCGAAGAGAAATTGCAGATCGCCAAGCGCTACCTCGTTCCGAAACAGCGCAAAGACCACGGTTTGAAATCGACAGACGTGAAAGTGGACGACGCCGCTTTGCTGAAAGTGATCGAAGGCTACACCCGCGAATCGGGCGTACGTAACCTCGAACAGAAGGTAGGCACGGTAGTCCGCAAGATCGCGAAATCGGTGGCGATGGAACAGGATTACCCTAAGACCGTCAAAGCCGAGCAGATAGAAAAATACCTCGGGGCAGAGATTTTCGATAAAGATCTCTACCAGGACAACGACTTCGCCGGCGTGGTTACCGGCCTCGCGTGGACTTCGGTAGGCGGGGAAATCCTGTTCATCGAAACAAGCCTGAGCCGTGGGAAAGGTGGACTGACACTGTCCGGCCAGCTGGGCGATGTCATGAAGGAATCCGCTGTGGCGGCATTGTCTTACCTCAAAGCTAATGCGGAAAGGCTGGGCATCGATTACCGGATTTTCAACCATTACGACCTGCACGTACACGTGCCTGCGGGTGCGGTGCCTAAGGACGGGCCCAGCGCAGGCGTGACGATGGCGACATCGATGGCGTCGATCTTTACGCAACGCCGCGTGAAACCATACATCGCCATGACGGGCGAGATCACCTTGCGAGGAAAAGTGCTTCCCGTGGGTGGTGTGAAGGAAAAAATCCTTGCAGCACGCCGTGCAGGTGTGAAGGAAATTATCCTCTGCGTAAAAAACCGCAAGGATGTGGAGGAAGTACCGGCCAATTACATCAAGGACCTTACTTTCCATTATGTGGATCAGGTCGATGAAGTATTGCGCATCGCGCTCCTTCCCGAAAAAGTGAACAATCCGATGAACTTCGTTTTTCCGGATGAAAAGAAAGAAAAAGAAGAAAGCGGGTTCGTTACCATGACGGTTTAGGTCCGAAGTAAAAATATGCGAAAGAGGTGCCGAAAAGGTGCCTCTTTTTGTTTAGGGGTTATGCTTTCCAAACGGCGTCATACTGTTAAACCTTTTATCTACTAAAAAATGTCGTTACCGCAGCTATCTCCCCAACTGCTCGACCAACAGCCCGAGCTACTTCCCGATCACCGGAAACTTCTCGCATTGCCTGAAAAAATCATCCAGTTCGGCACGGGCGTGCTGTTGCGCGGCCTTCCCGACTATTTTGTGAACAAGGCGAATGCAGAGGGCATTTTCAATGGCCGGATCGTCGTCGTGAAATCGACCAGTACCGGGGGAACGGATGCATTTTCGGAGCAGCAGAATGTTTTCTCGCATAGCATCCGCGGGATCGAAAACGGTGAGCAGATCGACGAATCTCTTATCAACACCAGCATCAGCCGCACATTGGCCGCTGCCAGCGACTGGGCCGATATTCTCGAATGCGCCCACAGCTCGGAGCTTAATATTGTTATTTCAAACACCACCGAGGTAGGCATTCAGCTTACCGACGACGATATTTTCGCCAATCCGCCGGCCTCGTTTCCGGGTAAACTGACAGCCTATCTCTTCGAACGCTACAAAGCATTCAGCGGCGCACCCGAAGCGGGTATGGTGATCGTTCCTACGGAGCTGATCGTCGGCAACGGACCGAAGCTGAAAGCGATCGTCCTAGAACAGGCGCAACGGCACGACCTGGACAGGGCGTTTATTTACTGGCTTGAAAACTACAACCACTTTTGCAGCTCGCTGGTCGACCGCATTGTTCCCGGCAAACCCGATGCGGAAACCGTACAGGCACTTTCCGAAAAACAGGGCTTCCGCGACGACCTGCTGATCGTTTCCGAAGTGTATCGCCTTTGGGCGATCGAAGGCGATCAACACGTGCGCAATGTGCTGAGCTTTGCGCAGGCCGACAAAGGCGTGGTAATCGAGCCGGATATCGACCTGTTCCGGGAATTGAAACTAAGACTGCTGAATGGCACGCATACGCTGGCCTCAGGCCTTTCTTACCTGCATGGCCTTGATACAGTTCGCGAGGCAATGGAAAATACCGAAACAGCGCAATTTATTGCCGATGTGATGCTGAAAGAATTGGCACCTGCGATTCCTTACAATGTCGATCCTGCACAGGCACAGGAGTTCGGTCAGCAGGTGCTCGACCGGTTCCGTAACCCGTTCATCCGCCACCAGCTGATCGACATTACCGTGCAGTATACAGCCAAGATGAAAATGCGCAACATTCCGACGCTCCTGAACCACTACCAGAAGTCCGACGAAGTTCCCGCATTGTTTGCCAAAGGATTTGCTGCATTCCTGCGATTTATGAAGCCAGTGATGCACAAGGATAATGCCTATTTTGGCGAACGCGACGGGCAGTCCTACCCGATCCGCTGCGATTCCGCGGCTTACTTTGACGAAAAATGGAAGAATGCAGCGTCGCCTGTTGATCTGGCGCAGCAAGTTTTGAGCGATGCATCACTTTGGGATACCGACCTTACGTTGCTGCCGGGCTTTGCCGCTGCCGTAAAAGATTACATGACCGAACCCGTCTTTACCGGGACTTCCACGCTTTAAGCTGATTATAGAGCTCAGCCGCCGAGATCTCATCGGAGCTGAAATAGATCTCATCCCCCACTGTTCTGATCAGCAGGTAAGGATGGGATTTTTTATTGATATACAATCTGACAATGCGGCCGTCGTCCGTTTTGAAGGCGCCTTTTTTAAATTCCCCACCCGCAAACCCGTTCGCCTTGCTCGAAATCTCGGGCAGGCTGTCGGTCACAGAGAAACCGGTCACATCATCGCGCGCGATTTTTATCCCCGAAAGGCCTTTGATCTCCAATGCACGGGTAGTCAGGAAAATCTCGCTGTTCTTCATTCCGGCAAACATCAGAAACCCTGCGCCCACCGCCACCACAATCATAATGGCCATTGCAATGTACGTGCCAACCCGCTGGCCGCTCGTACCCGTATAATAGCGGTTCCCCGCGGCTATCATGTACACATACGCCAGCAACGGATACATGATCATAAAGACCGTAGCCCAGTTGACATTAAAAACATTCAGGATCAACACCCCCGCCAGCTCGCTGATGCCGAGAAATATGTGAAAGCGATTGAAGAATTTAACGTAGGAAACGATGTCCATCTTCGCACGGTCGGCCTCGGACATCGTATTATACCCGGATAAGAGGTATTTCGCATTCCCCGGCGTCACGATAAACCCGAGCGAAAACAGGACCAGCGAAAGAATGATGGCAATGGTAAGCATAATTTTGTCACGGCTAATTGCCTTATAAGTTACAAAATTATGCGGGAGAAAGTCAATGGGTTCAGGCGGGCAGCTTTGTCTCCACCCGCCTGAGCGATATTCTCGAATATTAATCAGCTATTTGCACGGAACTCCTTCACGAGCGCGATGCTTTCGGCAACTTTCTGCTCGATCCAGGGGTAATTTCCTTCCGCTACCACATCTTTCGGGAACAGGTTTGAGCCCAGACCCACAGCATAAGCGCCTGCACCAAACCATTCGTTAATGCTTTCCTTGGTAGGCTGCACACCGCCTGTTACCATGATTTTCACCTTCGGCATAGGCCCGCGGATTGCGCGCACGAATGCAGAACCTACTACTTCGCCCGGGAACAGCTTCACTACCTCCGCACCGGCTTGCTGCGCGGTGTATATTTCAGTCAATGTGGAAACGCCGGGGATCCAGGGAATGCCAGCCTTCACACAGGCTTCACCTACGGCCGGATTAAGGCAAGGCGTTACAATGAAATCGGTACCTGCATCGATGAATTTTTGTGCGGTTTCCGCATCATAAATTGTACCGATCCCCATCGACAGGCCAGGCAGGCTTTCCTTTACGTAAGCAAGAAGTTCGGTAAATACATTAAATGCATTGTCGCCGCGATTGGTGAACTCGAATGCACGTGCGCCTCCGCGGTACGCCGCATTGATCACTTCTTTGGCGATTTCAATATCTGCGTGATAGAACAGCGGCAGTACGCCGACTTCGTTCAAAAGTATCAGTGTTGTTTCTTTATCCATGATTGATTGGCTGCTTAGCGTTTGATTCTTCCCGAGGTTTCTCCCTGACGGATGGCTTCCACTTCCGCGATCGTCGAGATCAGCGCGTCGCCTTCGATGGTATGCTTCAATGCGGAAGCGGCTACCCCGAATTCCAGCGCTTTTTGCTGGTCGTCGAAGGAAATGAGGCCGTGGATAAGGCCTGCGATGAATGCGTCGCCACCGCCCACACGGTCGATGATCGGGTTGATTTCGATATCATCCGTTTCGAGCAGTTCCTTGCCATTCCACAAGAATGCGCGCAGCAGGTTATGCGAGGCGCTGATCGACGTTCTTTTGGTATCCACCACGGTTTTCACCTGCGGGAAAGCCTTCTGTAAATTGACGCAGGATTCGACAAAATCGTTTCCGTCGATGTCAAAAATCTCTTTGATATTGATGCTGTTGGCAATGACAACATCCGTTCCGGCCGTCAGTTCGGGAAGGATATCTGATGGTTTTTTGCCGTACTTCCACAAATTGGCACGGTAGAAAATGTCCCCCGAAACGGTAATGTTACGCTTGCGGGCCGCCTTAATGCCGTCGAGCAATGCATCGGCTGCTTCCTGCGACAATGCCGGGGTAATACCCGCCCAGTGAAACCATTTCGCGTCTTTCAGGATGTTATCCCAATCCAGTTCTTTCGGATCGATTGTCGCAAGGGACGAATTGGCACGGTCGTACACGATCTGGCTGCCGCGCATCGCAGCGCCGGTTTCGAGGAAATAAACGGCCATTCTCGGACCTCCAAAAAGGATGTGCGAGACGTCGACACCGTGGAAATGCAGGTACTGAGCCGCCGCACGTCCGATGGGCGAGTCAGGGAAACGGGTAACATGCGCCGTACTATGCCCCCAATATGCCAATGCGGTCGAAACGTTCGCTTCGCCACCGGCATACGTTACATTCAATTGACGGGCTTGTTCAAAACGGGAAAAACCAGGAGTGGAAAGCCGCATAAGGACTTCCCCGAAGGATACTATCTGAGCCATATTTTAAACTATTGCCCGTTGGCCAAAGAATGAAGCTCCCTGACGGGCCATTGAAAAATGATTACGCGCCAAAATTACGTATTAACATTAAAATAGCCCACAACAAATGTCTGGGCTATTCTTTTTATGAGTGTATTTAAATTCGAATTTTTCTCAAAAGCCAAAATATTTGTTGGCATTATGGTAAGAAATGTCCTCAACCATTTTTCCCAGCCACTGAATATCGTTCGGCAGCTCGCCGTTCTCGACATCCTGGCCGATGAGGTTACACAAAATCCGGCGGAAATATTCGTGGCGCGGGTATGACAGGAAGCTGCGCGAATCGGTCAGCATGCCCACGAAACGGCTCAGCAAGCCCATATTCGAAAGCGCATTCATTTGCCGCTCCATACCATCCTTCTGATCGAGGAACCACCAGCCGGAACCGAACTGCATTTTGCCTGCCACCGTACCGTCGTTGTAGTTACCGGTCATGGTAGCCAATACTTCGTTATCGCCCGGATTAAGGTTATACAAAATCGTTTTCGCCAGTTGATCCGTCGAATCGAGTTTGTTCAAAAACTTCGAAAGCGCCTGCGCCTGGCTGTAATCACCGATGGAATCCCAGCCGGTATCCGGGCCCAGCTCGCGAAGCATGCGTTCGTTGTTATTCCGCAATGCACCGAGGTGAAACTGCTGCGTCCAGCCTTTGGCATGGTCCATTTTGGCCATTTCATACAACAGCACCGATTTGAACGCCAACGCCTGGCTCGCCGAAGGCTTCTCGCCTTTCAGCGCGACCGCGAATGCCTCACGTGCCGCCGCCTCGTCGAATTCCGCATAAATATGCTCCAAACCGTGATCCGACAAGCGGCCACCCATCGAAGCGAAGAAATCGTGGCGATTCTGCAAGGCTGCCAGCAATGCTTCATAGGTAGTGATTTCTCCGAAACCCGCCGATTGCGCCAGTTTGGACAAATACTGCTTGAAATCCTCCGGCGAATCAATGAGCAGCATGGCCTTATCCGGGCGGAATGTCGGCAGCACGCGGATATCGAAACCGCTCTCGCTGATCGCATTGTGGTAATTCAGCGAGTCCGTCGGATCATCCGTCGTGCAGATTACCTTCACGTTCATGCGGTTCAGCAGGCTTTTCACCGAGTAATCGGGCTGTCGCAGCTTCGCCGAACATTCTTCGTAAATCTCGCGGGCGGTATCCTTATTTAATAGTATATCAATGTCGAAATAGCGCAGCAGTTCGAGGTGCGTCCAGTGATAGAGCGGATTGCGCATCGTGTACGGTACCGTGGCCGCCCATTGTTCGAACTTCTCCCAGTCGCTCGCATCACCCGTGCAATACCGTTCATTGATCCCGTTCGCACGCATCGCACGCCATTTATAGTGGTCGCCGTAAAGCCAGATTTGCGTCAGGTTTTCAAACTGCTTGTCTTCCGCGATCTGATCCGGCGGGAGGTGGCAGTGGTAATCGATGATCGGCATTTCCTTCGCATAATCATGGTAAAGGATACGCGCGGTTTCCGAACGGAGGAGGAAATCTTCGGAAATGAAGGTTTTTTGTACAGCGGTGCTAATCGTTTCCATTCTCTTTCTTATTACAATCACAAACTTCTTTCAATCCCGTATTCGAGGCCGCGAAGCTCCGCAAGCCCGCGCAGGCGCCCGATGGCCGTGTAACCCGGGTTGGTCCGCTTCGTCGCCGACAGATCGTCGAGCATACGGTGGCCATGATCAGGACGGAAAGGCATTCTCAAATCGGTTCTACCTTCATTTTCCCGCCTTTTCTGTTCCAGCACCAACGCACGCATCACACCGTACATATCCACATCGCCATCGAGGTGATCGGCTTCGTAAAAGCTGCCGTCATGCTCCCGCTTGGTGGCGCGCAGGTGTATGAAATGGATCCGGTTACCCAGCCTGTCGACCATTCCGGCCAGATCGTTATCCGGCCTAACGCCATAAGATCCCGTACAGAAGCAAATGCCATTGGCCTGCTTGTCGTATGCTTTCAAAAGCATCTCCGCGTCATTTTCGGTACTTACCACGCGCGGCAAGCCCAGGATCGGATAAGGAGGGTCGTCAGGGTGGATCGCCAGCTGGATCCCCGCCTCTTCCGCCACCGGCCCGATGGCCTGGATGAACTGGTACAAATGCGTGCGCAGCTCAAAATCGCCGATATGCTCGTAGGTCTTCAGCACTTTCCTGAATTGCTCAACGGTAAAGCTTTCCTCCGAGCCGGGCAAACCTGCGATGATATTACGGACGAGTTTTTCCTTCTCTTGCTCTGACGCGGTGTCCAACCAAATTTTCGCAGCCCGCTTTTGCTCGTCGGTGTACAACTCCTGCGCCTCGGGTCTTTCTAAAAGATAAAGATCAAATGCGGCGAACTGCGTTGCATCGAAACGCAAACCGGTAGAGCCATCTTTCATCGGCGCGTCCAGGTCGGTGCGCGTCCAGTCGAGAATGGGCATGAAATTATAGCAGACGGTGTCGATCCCGCATTGCCCCAGGTTGCGGAGCGACTGCTGATAATTCAAAATATGTTTTTCAAAATCGCCGGACCGCGTCTTGATCGATTCGTGCACAGGCACGCTCTCGACGACCGACCAGGTAAGGCCGGCGTCTTCAATCAATTGCTTACGTGCCTGAATTTCTGATACTTCCCAAACTTCACCATTGGGAATGTGATGTAATGCGGTGACGATTCCGGTTGCCCCGGCCTGACGGATATCCTGCAACGAAACAGGGTCGTTAGGCCCGAACCAACGCCAGGTTTGTTCTAATGCCATTGTTGTTAAAATGCTCTAAGCTACTAATCTATGCTCCGGTACGCGCTCGCGCAGGACTTTCAATGCGCGGCTCATTTGCGTTTCCACCGTCTTAACCGAGATCTCCAAACGCTCCGCGATATCGCGGTAGCGGAGGCCTTCTTCCCGGCTCAGGCGGAAAATGAGCTGGCACTGGCGCGGCAACGCCTGGATGCAATCTTCTATATGCTCGTAAAATTCGTTGTACGACAGCTCTTCCGCGGGCGAGAAATGATCTGCATGGTTCATATTCCACTGCACCGATTCCAGCGAATCCCGCTCATTCTGACGATGGATACGCAGTTTCAGGTAATCCAGCGCCTGGTTGCGCACAGCTCTGTAAATGTAAGCCTGAAAAGAAGTATGCACTTCAATCTGCTCCCGATTTTTCCAAAGTTTCACAAATACATCGGATACCACTTCCTCCGCGATTTCCCGCGTTACCACCACACGCATCGCATAGTTGCAAAGCGACCGGTAATGACGTGTGAACAACTCGCGGAACGCATTATAATCACCGTTAGCTACCACTCTGCCAAACAGGGTTTCCAGTATACTTTTCTGAGAACAGGCGGATGGTAATGCACTGGCAAATGAACTTGTCTCCATGTTAGCTGAGCTAGGTTAATTATAGAAAATTTCCTGGAATTGTAGTGGTATTTAGCCCCTTGTCTTCGTCGATGATTTACCTAGTTTAAATACTCATTCGCTGATACACAAAAATAAATCTTGAAAAAAAGCAATAAATTTACGCAACCGTTCCCGGAACCGTTCCCATTCCCGCAATTTTTCCCGGAACTTTGTGCAGACATCGATAGCTTTGTGCAACATTGACCGCCGGCCTATTTTCAACGTTTTTTAGCAAGATTGTACTATTTCAATATAGCCCTATGAAAAAGGTTTCTATCACCATCAAAGAGATTGCAAGACAACTCGGCGTTTCCAAATCGACCGTGTCGCGGGCGCTGCGCGATAGCAGTGAGATCAGTGAAGAAACCAAACAAAAGGTGATCGATCTCGCAGAGCAGCTCAACTACTACCCCAACCCGATTGCGATCAGCCTGCTCAAAAACCGGACGCAGACGATCGGTGTGATCGTGCCGGATATTGCCAACCGGTTTTACTCGTCGGCGATCGGCGGTGTGGAGGATATCGCTTATAGCCGCGGTTACCATACGATGATATACCAAAGCCACGAGCTATTGGAACGCGAGCGTTCGGCGACACGGCACATTGCGTCGCGGCGGGTCGACGGGCTGGTGGTAGCGATTTCGAGCCAGTCGGAGAACATCGACCATTTCGCATCCTTACAGGAACAGGGCATTCCCGTAGTATTCTTCGATCGCGTGAGCGACGCCATGCACACGCATAAGGTGCGCGTGGACGACTACAAGGGCGCATTCGACGCCACCGAACATTTAATCAAAAGGGGTTGCAGGCGCATTGCGCACATTGCCGGCCCGAAGCCGGTGTCCATTACCCGCTTCCGTCTGGAAGGATATAAGGATGCGTTGCGGAAATACGGGATCGAGTTTCAGGAAGAATGGGTGCTGCACAGCGAGATCACCCAGGCGGGCGGTACCGAGCGTACCTACCAGCTTATGGCCCTCCGCGAGCGCCCCGACGCTATTTTCGGCGCCAGCGACCGCATTACGATGGGTATTCACTGGGCACTGCGGCAACTCGGCTACAAAATGCCCGACGATGTAGCGGTAGTGGGTTTTTGCGACATCGCCATGTCCTCACTCCTCGATCCGCCGGTGAGCTCGGTCACACAGCCATCGTTCGAAATGGGGCAGCAGGCTACTTCGCTGCTTTTGGACCTCATTGAAAGCAAAAATACCCCGGCCGAATTCGAGACCAGGGTATTGCAATCCAATTTGGTGATTAACAAGTCGTCTATGCGGCACTAGCACAAACGGTATCGGCCTGTGGGCGTCACCCGCTGAGGGTCAGCCCGTAATAGCCTTCAATTTTCTTTCGAATTCGATGAGGATACGCTCTTTCATCTGAACCTTGCGTTTCTGGATGTTGATACGTCCGACGGCTTGTTTATCCTGTTCGGGATCGCCGGTAGCGGTACGGTCAAATTCCAACTGCGCGAATTCCAGGTCGCTTTTCTCGCGTTTGGTAAGCCATTCGAGCTCGCGGTATTTGGTACGAAGCTGTTCTTCGGGGCTTTTCAGGTCGAAAGCCGGGTATTTGCGGCTGATCACACGCGCCAGGTAGCTCAACTCGAAAATCTTGTCGCATACCATCCGGAACCTTTCGGCCAGTTCCTTGTCTGCCAGCTTGAACGGGATTTTGATCTCCTTCCATTTGCTGAGCAACACTTTTGCCTCCTGCGATGCTTCGATAATGTCCGGCGATCTCAAAAGGGTTTCGGCCTGTGCCAGCAATTTCTGCTGCTCGACGATACGCGGGTCGATGCGCACTTTCGGCTCGATGCCTTTGGCTGCATTATACTTGTCGTAGAACAGTTTAAGGAAGTGACGGTATGCCTTATTGACTTTGAAGAAACGTTTCGGCGGAACCTCTCCGATGTTATTCCACGCATTGCGTACGTCTCTCGCTTTGGCGTAGGCTTCGTCGAGGTCTTTGGCGTAACTAAGCGTTTTGGTGATTTTGATCAGCTTTTCGTATTCTTCTATACGGTGCTGGTTGAGTTTGTTCTGCTCGTCGAAATAATCGCGACGGCGCTGGAAGAAATCATCCAGGATTTGCTGGAACGTGGTTTCAATTTCCTCCTGATATTCCTTGTCGACCGGCCCGGTGCGGATCCATTTGGCTTTGATTTCCTGAATCTGGTCAGTGGCAGTGGCGTAGTCGGTCACAGCGGCAGCAACTTTCACGTCTTCGATCAGTGCGCGTTTGATTTCCAGGTTTTTGAGCTGGTTGACCTCGATCAGGCTTTTGAGATATTCTTCTTTTTCTTCGAGCCTTCTGAGCAGTGGTACAAAATCGCCCAATGCATCAAAACTTTTCAACTTCCGCTGTAACTGGATCAGTTTGGTAAGATAGGAGCCCTTATTAAGTGCTTCATCAATTTCGCGTTCCAGCTGCTCTACTTTGTTCAGGACAATGTTAAAACGATTCTTGAAATAGTCAATCGCTTCCTGCTCAGTCCTTTTTACTTCTCCAATTTGCCGGTCGGGGAAATCCAGATACCCCTTTAAAAATACTTTGCTGTCGTTAACGTAGCCGTATTCATCATTCAATGTGGCATTTTCCATTCTTTCAATTTTTTTTATCTGCTAAGTGTAGGGATATATAACGATATTTGTTACGCACAAATTAAACAAAAAATGAGTAACGAAACCATTATTTTCTCAATGTCGGGGGTTAACAAAATCATTCCCCCCAACAGACATATTATTAAAAACATTTATTTATCCTTTTTCTACGGTGCCAAAATAGGCGTCCTCGGTCTGAACGGTTCCGGTAAATCGACACTCCTCCGCGTGATCGCCGGCATCGACAAAGACATTCAGGGTGAGGTAGTTTTCTCTCCGGGTTACTCCGTCGGGATGCTCGAACAGGAACCGAAACTCGACCCTAACAAAACCGTTCGCGAAGTTGTAGAAGAAGGTGTACAAGAAATTGTAAATCTATTGAAAGAATTCGACGAGATCAATGAGGCGTTCGGTGCAGAAGACGCAGATTTCGACAAATTGCTGGAAAGACAAGGCGAAGTGCAGGAAAAACTCGACGCATCGGATGCATGGAACCTCGACAACCGCCTGGAAATTGCGATGGATGCCCTCCGTTGCCCGCCGTCGGATACATTAATCTCGACACTTTCGGGTGGAGAAAAGCGCCGGGTCGCGTTGTGCCGCCTCCTGTTGCGCCAGCCCGACGTGCTTTTGCTTGATGAGCCTACCAACCACCTCGATGCCGAATCGGTTCTGTGGCTGGAAGAACATTTAAGACAATATAAAGGAACCGTTATCGCCGTAACCCACGACCGCTATTTCCTTGACAACGTGGCCGGCTGGATCCTCGAACTCGACCGCGGCGAGGGTATTCCGTGGAAAGGCAACTATTCGTCCTGGCTGGAACAAAAGCAGGAGCGCCTGAAAAAAGAAGAAAAAACCGAATCGAAACGTCAGAAAACATTACAGCGCGAGCTGGAATGGGTGCGTTTGGCACCGAAAGCACGCCAGGCCAAATCCAAGGCGAGGTTGGGCGCTTACGAGAAATTGCTCAGCGAGGAAGGCCGCGAGAAAGAAGAGAAATTGGAAATCTTCATTCCGTCGGGGCCAAGACTTGGTAACAAGGTCATCGAAGCGCATAATGTATCGATGGGCTTTGGCGACAGGCTGCTGTACGAAAACCTCAGTTTCGCATTGCCGCCAAATGGTATTGTAGGTATTATCGGGCCAAACGGCGCCGGTAAAACCACATTATTTAAACTCATTACCGGCCAGCTGAAACCGCTGACGGGCCATTTCGATGTAGGAGAGACCGTGCAACTCGCCTATGTCGACCAGGAACACGACAACCTCGACCCCAACAAGACCGTATACCAAAGCGTGTCCGACGGCAACGACTGGATCATGCTCGGGGGCAAGCAGGCCAATGCGCGTGCGTATGTGAGCCGGTTCAACTTCGGTGGTGGCGACCAGGAGAAGAAGGTGGGAACGCTTTCCGGCGGTGAGCGTAACCGCGTACACCTGGCCATGACATTGAAAGAGGGCGGAAACCTGCTGTTGCTCGATGAGCCTACCAACGATTTGGACGTAAACACGCTCCGCGCATTGGAAGAAGGTCTCGAAAACTTCGCGGGCTGTGCGGTAATCATTTCCCACGACCGCTGGTTCCTCGACCGCGTCGCAACCCACATTCTGGCTTTCGAAGGCGATTCGCAGGTTTACTGGTTTGAAGGTAACTTCTCGGAATACGAAGAAAACCGCCGCAAAAGGCTGGGTACCGACGCTACGCCGACCCGCATCAAATACAAGAAACTGGCCTAGTAACAGCCATATTTACCGTTTAATAAGTGCCTATCTACACAGATGGGCACTTTTTTTGTGACCACTTGTAGAATTTCTTTACTATTTCTCTTGAAATTTAGTTTTAATATTCTACCTTACTACCTAATTCATACCATCCTTTATCAAGTTAACATTACAAATTACATTGAACCGTTCGCCTATCTGGCTTAAAAACTAAAATTCCTCTTCTATTTCCATCCTGATTCTCAACAGGGTTTTGCAAATGGCCGCATCAAATTGGCAGCCGCGTGTAACCCCGTAAACTGCTATACCACATATAGCGCATTTTAAACGTATCTCAACGAATCATAAAACCAATAACCGCCCACTGAACTAGAATTTTATGCGCTTCAAACCTCTGACGCCGCCGCCCAACCACTCACGTTTATTAACCATCGCACTTTTTTTGGCCTTGCTTTTCGGACGGCCAACCGGGCTTCTGGCCCAAAGGGAGCTGATCCTCAACACCACCGGCTACGGGTTCGACCGAACGGCACCCAACGGCATCAATACCGAGCAATGGCAGTACATCCTGAAATTCGCGAACCTCAAATACAACGGAAAGGACGCCAGTCCGACGGCCATCCGGCTGCACATACAATGGGAGCATTACGAACCGACGCTCGGTAATTACCAGCGCGCAAAAATGGCCCAGGCGGTGAAAGCCATTCTGGATATCAACCCCAACATGAAGGTAGCCCTTCATTTCTCTTACCTCCGCCCCGGCTACTGGAACGACAGCTTTCTTTCGAGTGTCGATGTTGCACAACTCTCCAACGGCTCGCTCATGCGCGAGGCCATTTCCCACACGGTCCCTTCCGTTTTCTCCGAATATGCCACCGGCCGCTTCCTTGCATTCGTGGACGATGCGCTTACACAGGTCCAGGGGTATTCTTCCAGGATTTTGTACGTAGCAATGGGCAACAATGGTTCAGAAGAATTTTATATGCCGAATAAAGTCGTCAACTCGGTGAACTACGCCGGGATGTTCGAAGCCAAGGCACTGCAAGCCTGGCGCACCAAGTTCCTTCCGATCAGGTTTCCGGGTCAAACCAATGCCACCTGGGGCAGAAGCTCCTATCCTATTGCTACCGCACCACAGCCAACCGACGGAAATTACAATTCTGAAATGGGCCGTGACCTGCACCGCTTCGCGGGATGGGGTTTGTTGAAGCTTTTCAAGGGTTTTTATGAAACCGTCAAAAACCGTAATTCTTCGATTAAAGTACTGCATTTCATATCCGACTTCGGTTCGGTGCAGGGTAACAACTGGCATTTGCATAGCAGCACGCTCCTGCTTGCATTGGAACTCTCCGACGGCATTTACCATACCGACGGCAGCCATCAATGGGACCTGTGGCGGAAAATAATGGGGGTAGATGTCATCAAAGGCACTTATCCCGGTAAGATAGCGGGGGTGGAATTTGACCCTATCGACCTCGGCCAGCCCAATGGCGGTTCCGGGATCAATGGCGGCATTCCTTACGAGTGGTTTCCCCGCGCCTACAAACACGGGGCCGACTACGTGCATATTGCCATGCATTTTAACGATATCGAAATGGCGCAGCTCGCGCCTACACTCGCGCTGTGCCGTGAGCAATACCTGAAACCGTCGTACCAGCCGCCTGCCCGCGCCGAGGCCGTGACAGTCAATATTTTCCCGAATGTATTCTCGGGCAATTTCCTTTTCGAGACCTGGAACCAGATCGGCGGACAGAACTTCGGACAATCCGACCTTCAACCGAAATCCATCCGAATGACGGATACCGGCTATTGGGAAAATGTCTGGGACAGTGGCAACTATCTGCCGTGCTCCTACTCTGTGGGGGTCAACTCGACACCCGTCAAACCGGTAGTAGGGACGCCGGTAACGCTCAGCGTCAACTGCCAGGGGCCCGAATGCAATACCGCCAACTATCTATGGAGCGGCGAAGGGGCCAACAACCGGACTGGCAACTCCATCACGATCAATGCCCCCGATTCGCCGGGCGATTACAATTACAGCGCCAAATCGACCCGCAGCGGGTGTGTTGCCAAATCGGCGGCGAAGGTCGTTCCGGTCGCACGCGCATTGCCTGTGAAACTGATCAACTTCACGGCGGCAAAAGAAGGCCGCCAGGCTCAACTTGCCTGGTCGACATCCGAAGAGGTGAATAGCGAAAAATTTGATGTGGAACGGAGTATCGACGGTAAGAAGTGGGCACGCATTGGCTCGTTACCCGCAGGAGGCGATGTATTGAACACCGTTACCCGCTACAATTTCACCGATAATGCTCCTGCGGCCGGAGAAAACTTGTACCGCCTGAAAATGATCGACCGCGACCAGACTTTTTCTTATAGTAAAATCGTAAACCTGAATTTCAAAACAGAATCGATCGTAAGCACTTATCCCAACCCCGCCAGCGACAAGATCATGATCGCCGCGAGCAACTGGGAGAATGTCAAAACCGTCAGGATCGTCAATACCGCCGGTCAGGAAGTGTACAGCTCGGACATGCCGCGGCAGGAGATCGATATTCAGGGGCTGGCTTCGGGTTCCTATATAATCGGCCTTGTGCGCGACAACGGTACGCAGGAAAATGTCAAGTTCGTGAAGGAAGCCGGGAAATAAGGATACGGGCGGGATTTGCCCAAAGGCCAATTCTTGCTAACTTTCGAACGGAATCAGTTTTTAGAATTGTCAATGAATCAATCTTCATCTTTGCATAAAATACATTTCATTTCGATTGGCGGTAGCGTCATGCATAATCTGGCCATCGAACTACATTTAAAAGGATTCATTGTGACGGGATCGGATGATGAAATCTATGAGCCATCGTCCAGCCGCCTCGCGCAATACGAACTGCTTCCGGCTGTTACGGGATGGTTTCCGGAAAAAATCACCGCCGACCTGGAAGCCGTGATCCTCGGAATGCATGCCCGGCAGGATAACCCCGAGCTCGCAAAAGCGAGAGAATTGGGGATCAAAGTATATTCCTACCCCGAATATATTTTTGAGCAAAGCCAGAACAAACAACGCGTGGTAATCGCGGGCAGCCATGGGAAAACGACCATCACTTCCATGGTCCTTCATGTGTTGAAATACAATAAAAGGAATTTCAATTACCTGGTAGGCGCGCAGATAGAAGGCTTCGATAACATGGTGAAGCTTTCCGAGAACGCTCCCCTGATCGTGATCGAAGGCGACGAATACTTCACTTCGCCCATCGACCCCACCCCGAAATTCATCCACTATCAGCCGCATATCGCATTGATCAGCGGTATTGCCTGGGATCATTTCAATGTATTCCCAACCTGGGAATCATACGTGAAGCAGTTCGAACTTTTAGCGGATTCCCTGCCGAAAGCCGGCGCGATCATATTCGATCAGACCGACGATATGCTGGATGTGATCGGGCGGAAAGAGCGCCCGGACGTGACCAGCACGCCTTACACGGTACATCCGCACCGGATCGAAGACAACAAAACGATACTGATCACCGCCGAGCAGGGCGAAGTTCCGGTACTCGTTTTCGGAAGTCACAATATGAAAAATATCAGCGGCGCGCGCGAAGTTTGCGAGCGCCTCGGCATCACCGACGAACAGTTCTATGCCGCAATACGCACATTCAAAGGCGCATCGAAAAGACTGGAACTGCTTGGAACGAATGCTTCGGTGAATATTTACCGCGATTTCGCCCATGCCCCTTCCAAAGTTGAAGCTACCACAAGCGCATTGAAAGAGCAGTTTCCCGAAAGGACACTGGTTGCCTGCGCGGAACTTCATACGTTCAGCAGCCTCAATAAAGGATTTCTATCCCAATACCGTCGCAAACTGAAAGCGGCCGATGTGGCAGTCGTGTATTTCAATCCGCTAACGCTGGAACACAAGCGGCTCGAAAGCCTGTCGGAAGAAGATATCAGAACGGCATTCAAGCGCGATGATCTGAAAGTGTTCACCAATTCGGCGGAACTGGAAGCATTTTTGAAATCGCTCACCTGGAAAGACGCTAATCTGCTGATGATGAGCTCCGGCACATTCGGCGACATCGACCTGAAAAAACTGGCTGCGGATATTCTGGCATAACCTGCCGGATATCCCGCCTTCAAACATCATATCCGTTTATCCGATGCAATCCATAGTTGTTTACTGCGGTTCAAATCCGGGAAAGAAAGCGCTGTATGCCGAAGCCGCCTACGAACTGGGCGTAGCACTGGCAAAGCGAAAAATAAAACTCATTTACGGCGGCGGTAACATGGGCCTGATGGGCCGCGTGGCCGACGGTGCAATGGACAATGCGGGGTTTGTTACCGGCATTATCCCGAACTTTCTGGCCAAACTGGAAGTGGCGCATAAGACCTTGTCGGAGCTGCATTTCGTGGACACCATGCACGAGCGCAAAGCCAAAATGGTATCGATGTCCGACGGCGTCGTCGCATTACCCGGCGGTTACGGCACCTTCGATGAGCTTTTCGAAATCCTGACCTGGGCGCAGCTTCGTATATTCCACGGGCCTGTCGGGCTTTTGAACGTCAACGGATTTTACGATCTTTTGCTGTTGCAACTCGATAAAATGGTGGAAGAAGGCTTTTTGAGGCCCGATAACCGTGCGCTTTTGGTGGTTGCCGAAGATCCTGCAACGCTCCTTGAAAAAATGGAAGCCTTCCGTTTGCAAAATGCGGAAAATAAGCCGTTGGACGGGTCGTTGTATGTAGATAAAAACTAGCCATCCTGTCAGAACAATGCGTGCTTTCTGCCTCTTAGCCATTACGGTCGCCACTTCGATTTGCGCCTACGCGCAGCTGGAAAACCTCGGAAAATCGGTCAACACTGAATACAATGAAATCAGTCCGATCATTTCTCCCGACGGTAAGACGATCTATTTTTCACGGGTAAGCCATCCGCAGAACACGCACGGCCCGAAAGGCAGTCAGGATATCTGGTTTTCAGAGTTGAAAGCCGACAAATGGACGCCTGCTAGAAGGCTCCCCTCGCCGCTGAACAAAGAGGATTACAACAGCCTTTACAGCATCACCCCCGATGGCAATACCTTGTTGATCAAGGGTGCTTACAAAAACGGGACTTATGAGACCCGGGGGTTTTCAACCAGTAAAAAAACGGCCAGGGGCTGGTCGGCGCCGGCGAAATTGGATATTCCGGGTTACACCAAACTCAGCAAAGGCCAGTTCGACTGCGGCTATCTTTCCAATGACGGGAAAGTACTGGTCATGTCTTTCAGTGAGAAGAAAAACAGCAAAGTCGACGATTTGTATGTGAGCTTCAAACAAAAGGACGGCACCTGGACGAAACCTTTGAACCTCGGTCCCGAAATCAATACGGCGGATTTCACCGAAACAACGCCGTTCCTCGCGCCCGACGGCGTGACGCTCTACTTTTCCAGCGACCGGAAGGGCGGGCAGGGCAGCAACGACATTTATTACAGCAAACGGATCGACAAATCATGGAAGCGATGGAGCAGGCCCGTAAACCTCGGCCAGGCCATCAACACCGACGGCTACGACGCCTACTACACCATTTCCGCATTGGGCGATTTCGCCTACATGGTTTCCTTTAAAGACACCGAAGGCAAAGGCGACATTGTTCGCTATAACCTGCAACCCAAACCCTCCCCGGCCGATTCGGCGACGGAGGCCCCTGTTGCCCTGGTACCACCGTCGGACCCTGTGGTGATGATCAGCGGAAAGGTAATCGATTCCAAAACCGGCAAGCCTGTTGAAGCAACCATTATCTACGAAGACCTTGCAACCGGCGAAGAAGTAGGTACCGCAACCACCAACCCGACCACCGGCGAATACAAACTCGTGCTTCCTTACGGCCAGAAATACAGCTGGCGTGCCGTTGCCCCTAACTTCATCGCGGAAGGCGAGAACATCGACCTTACCGACTCCACCAGCAACGGCAACAAGGGCTTCAAGGAAATCGCCAACAAGTCGCTCAAACTGATCCCGATTGAAGAAGGACAGATCGTGCGGCTTAACAACATTTTCTTCGCCACAGGAAAAGCGACACTCCGCGATGAATCGTTTGGCGAGCTGAACCGCATTGCCATTTCTATGGAAGAGAACAAGACGCTCTCCATCGAGCTAGGCGGGCACACGGATAATACCGGTAGTGCTGAATTCAACATCGACCTTTCTCAAAAACGGGCCGACGCCGTTCGCGAATACCTGATCGGAAAAGGCATCGAACCCGATCGGATTGCCAGCAAAGGCTACGGCGAGACCAAACCTGTTGCTAAAAATGATACGCCGGAAGGCCAGCAGCAAAACCGCCGTGTGGAATTCAAGATATTGAAGAAATAGGCTCCACCGGCTTGGCCGTATTCCGTCTTTTCGCAGCTTTCATACCGAACAATACCCGCAGCACATTGCTCCGCCGGATCAGGAAATGATAGGTTCCCAGGCAGATCACAAATGTGGCGATGCAGAGGTATACAAACTTCACAAACCAGTGCACTGACGATTGGATCAGCGGATAGGCCAGGCAAATGATCACCGTCTGATGCAGGATGTAAAATGGGTAAACCGCCTCATTGGCATATTTCAGGAACGGATTGGTGAATTGAAGATAAGTGTATCCATATCCAAAAAACGATAGCAGAATGCACCACGCGTTCGTCGTCTTGATCACATCATAAACAAACCACTGCATCGCGTCCATATCCCGGTCGACTGTCCAATAGAATGCGTAGAGGGCGATCGTCAGTGTAATCCAGATACCCAGCGTTAAGCGCCGGTATTTTTGAAGTGTTTCCCAAAAACGGGTTTGCGTACAGAGCACAAAACCGGTCGCGAAAAGCGTAAAATCGTGAAAATGCTCATTCCAGTCGCTTACCAGGTCATGGGTTGTGGGGAAATGCTCCGCCAGCATAACGCTCCCGCCAACATGCCAGATCACCGGCACCACGATCAAAGCCCAGGGATGAGCGAAGAATGCCGCCACACGCTGCGTAAAGCCGACAGAACGGCGCAGCAGCAGCAATAGCGGAAGCCCCAGCAACGAATAGCAGAATATATACACCAGGTACCACAGATGGTGCCAGCTGAAACTGCCCTTAGGATAAGGTACAAACTGGAATACTGTTTTGTAAAAATCTCCGTAATCATAGGTTTGCCCTTGCGTAAGCCGCTCGAAAAAGATCTGCGGCGGTACGATCACGAACATCCCGAAAACGAGCGGTATGAAAATCCGTACAAAACGCTCTTTCAGGAAAGCAGCCGGCCCACGACTCCCGAGCGCGAAATAGACACCCGCACCCGAAATCATGAATAGCAGCGGCATCCGCCATTGGCTGCTGAACCGCATCGGCCATTCGACGGCGTGTGTAATGACGTTGTTCTTGATATGCCAGCCCCAGTGGTTGAAGAACATTCCGACGTGAAAGAAGATCAGGATTCCGAAGGCGATAACACGGAGCCAATCGAGATCGTATCGGCGGATCAGAGCGGGGGAAGGATGAAATTGATCAGGCTTTCTTTCCATGACAAATAGTTTTGAGTGATGCCCAAAACTAGCGCCCGAAATGGGCCAAAAACGACCGTTCTGATCCGTTAGAAGTTCTTCCCGATAAGTCAGAACTTCTGATTCGCCTGCTTTTTACGGTATTCCGAGGGGGTGGAGCCGGTGATCTTCCGGAAAGCCGTGTTGAATGCAGATTTCGAATTGTACCCGACCATCTGCCCTATTTCCTCTATTTTGATATAGGCATTCGCCTCGTCGGCGAGTAACCGCTGCGCTTCCTGAATGCGGTATGCGCCGAGAAAATCGAAGAAGCTTTGCTTCAATTCCTCATTGAGTATTTGTGATAAATGATGTGTGGATACGCCGAGCCTTTTGGAAAGCGCGGGGAGGGAAAACCCCGGATCAAGAAATGGCTTTTCGGCTAGCATTACCGCTTCCAGCTTGCCTAGTGTCGCAGATTGTATTTCCTGGGTCAGTGACGACTTTTCATATTTCCTGGCCGTGCGTTCACTCGTTTCATGGAAAAACAACGATCTTCTTAACACCGTAAAGCTGATGATGTAAATGATCAGGGAAATGAATGCGGCGATAATATGGTCGCCGAGGTCGTGCCTGAACGAAGTCCGGACAATAAAGAAAACCAGTATCAGGAATGTCAGCTGGAACGACATATCCCTGAACCACGTCAGCGAGTTTTTTTCACCTGTAAAAAACGAAACTCCGCGTTCACGAAATGCCCTGGTGAGAAACCAGAAACCGGCAATGCTATAAATGACCATACTACCGAACGTGAGGTCGTTGATATGCCATTTGGGGTGAAACATCCAGTCACTGCCATACCGCGCAGCCGCGATCCTTTCCAATTCGGGGTGAAAAGAGCCGATATTCGAATTATACTTGAATTCCAGGCTTTGCGGATAAATCAGCAGGCACATGTACACGAGGTACGCGGCCGAGGGAATGAAATGCAGCCAGGCACGCCTGGGAACCTGTTGTTTCACGCCTGTTTGGGTATAAAGGAAAGCCGTCGGGGCCATCAGGAGGTTCAACGGTTCACTGAAATCGACCAGCCACAACACGCGGAACATATAATGCGTGTAGCCCAGCCAAACGTCGCTGATAATGACCGACATTGCCAGGATAAGTATCCCGAGAAACAGATTCGCGCCGTTGCTACGCTTTGCATGCGACAGAAAAACGTACGCAAGGATCAGCCCCTGCACACAACCCAGCAGAATGAACAATGAAAAAAGGTCGGTACGGATCGGCGGCGAAGCAGGGATCATGTTGTTACATCTCGGATTCCAAATATACGAATTCGGGAATGCAATTACGGGAAGCTGTCTTTTGGAAACCGTTGCTCAGTAAAGCACGATCAGAAAAATAAAGACCACCAGCCAGAGTGCGCCGGTGAAATGCCAGTAACGGGTAAAGAGTTTAATGCGCAGGCGGTTCGGAGGATTGACGCTGTACACGAACGAATCCACATAGCTCCTGTTTTTGACGGCTTTTCTGAACAAATAGCTCAAATACAACACCCCTCCGATCATATGCAGGAGGTGGAGGCCTGTCAACAGGTAAATAAATCCTTCGGAAGTATTGACGCCGCTAAAAACCCCGGAATTGACCATTTCCATCCAGCCGCCGGTTTGCAGCATAATGAATGTGAATCCCAGCAGGAGCGTGGCACCCAGAAATACCCGGTAATGCAGGAAACGTTCGTTTGTGAAAGCGAGATTGGCCTCGTGAAGCGTGATACTGCTGAACAGGATCACCAGCGTACTCAGCCAGAACATGTCCGGCAACGCCACCAGGTGGGCTGTTTCTTTATGGGCTCGCAGGAGAAAAATGACGAATATCGAAGTAAAAAGCACCGAGCTACCAGCAACCCCCAACCACAGCATAAAGCCAAGCGGCTCACGGCGTTTGGTGAACGGGTTTTCGGTTTGCTTAGTTGTGTGCTTCGGACTCATTTCCCAATCATTGATATCTTCGAAAAGCGCAATTCAAAGTGAATATAACGACTATTTTGCACCTTAATACATAACCCGAAGGTTAAATTTATTTGAGAAAACCCTGCCACAAGCGAAAATCAGGAAAATGCTGTTTCACACTTTGTTCTTGCCCAAAAATGCCGAACAAGGTAGATCCCGAACCGCTCATTGCTGCGTATTCCGCACCTAGGTCATATAACTTTTCCTTTATTTCCTCCAAAAGAGGGTATTTTTTAAAAAGGGTTGCTTCAAAATCGTTCGTGACCCGTCCCCTCCACGATGTAATCGGCTCCCGAAGTATATTACGTAAATTTTCAGTGCTTCGTTTCGCGACGACGCCGGAATATGCTTCCACAGTCGAGATATGGATGCCCGGATTCACCAGCACGATCCATTTTCCCGAAATGTTAATATCGATCGAATCGAATTGATCCCCTTTTTCGAAGCAATACACCGGTTTGTTGCGGATAAAGAAGGCGCAATCGCTACCGATGAATCTGGCATATTTCTCCTGCTCTTCAATGGAAATACCCAGGTCGAACAGCTGGTTCAGCGCTTTGAGCGTAAAAGCGGCATCGGCCGATCCTCCGCCAAGTCCGGCACCGATGGGCACCGTTTTCAATAAATGTATCTTAACAGGAGGCAGATCGAAATCCCTCCTGAGCATTTGGTATGCTTTTGCGCAGAGGTTGTCCTCCGCATTACCCGGAATAGTGATCCCGTCGGAGTGGAATGAAAACTTTTCCGTGAGGGTAACCTCCAACGCATCCGACCAACCTACCGGATAGAAACAGGACTCGATGTTATGAAACCCGTCCGGGCGCTTTTCGACGATATTTAAACCGATATTGATCTTGGCATTCGGAAATACTAACATTCTACTTTTAATTGCGGCATGTAGTTTACTGTTCCCAGCGCCACTCCTGGCCGATAATCAGTTCTTCTTTCAATCCTTGCGATATCAGATAATCACGGGTTTTCTGGTCCGACAATTTCTTCACTGCAATATTCTCTGCATTGGATAGCGCGTACAGGTACATAGACGCGATACGTACTGTGTTTTCCAGCTGGTCCTTATTCACCAGACTGAAATCATCGCAATCGGCATGGTAGCATTGCAATACATTCGGATCGAGGTGCCCCGACAAGCCGGCAATCGGAACGCCTTCCAGCATGAATGGCTGGTGGTCGCTATGCAAACCGGCCTTGTTTGTTGTTTCGTTCTTATAGTCGCTGTCCACCGAGCGGATCGCCTGCCCGACTGTCGCGAAAAACTCCGTCATTTCATCCCGCCCGAATGTGTTGGCGCCATTCGGATCGTTTGTCATGTCAAGGTTCATCATATACGAAACCTTGTCTATCGCACCGGACTTTTTAAGTTCGTTCACAAAATGCTTCGACCCCAGCAGTCCCTGCTCTTCGCCCATAAACAACACGAACTGAATGGTTCGCTCGGGTTTCACTTTCAATGCTTTGAATGCCCTGGCCACATCAATCACCGCGAATGAACCGATACCGTTGTCGATCGCGCCGGTTGCCAGGTCCCATGAATCAAGGTGCCCGCCGATAATCACTTTCTCATCCGATTTTCCTTTGAGTGTCGCAATCACATTCCGGGCTTTGATAGGCTTCGAAATGTTGTGCATATCGATATGCGCTTCCAGGGGGCCTTCATCTTTGATCCACTTCCGGATTTCATGACCGCTTTCATTGGAAATACAAACAGCCGGAATCGAGATAATGGCACCGGTCACCGATGCAGTCCCCGTCAGCAAAATCTTGCCCGGTGCTCCGTTGACCATGATCATTCCCCGGGCACCGTATTTGATCGCCAAAGCCGTCTTTTCCGATCGGTGCAGGTTCTTTTTCCCCGTTACCCCTACCAGATTGATGTTCGCCATCGCGATCTTACCCTTCACTTTATCTTTAAGGGCCAGAAAGTCTTCTTCCAATCCATTGCCGACATCTACAATTTCTCCCTGCAAATTGGATTCGACCGGCGAATGCGCCAGGGATACCACGGGAACGTCACGAAAGTTGTCGCTGCTGCCGGGTGCTATGGATAGCGTTACCGTGTCCCGCATCCAGGCTTCCACTTCAAAAGGCTGGTAAACCACATCGGTGAACCCATAGCTTTTCAAGAGCTTGAATGCATATTCCTCAGCCCTTTCGCCATTGACACTGCCGGTAAGCCTGTGACCGATGGTCTTGGTCGCCTCTGCTAGTGTGGCGTAGGCTTTACTGTTCTCTCTTACCTCCTTATCGAGTTTCGAGAACTGCTTCTCCCATTTTCTATCTACCGGGCTAAACTCCGAAAACAACAAAAACAACCCACCAATGAGAACGACTTGTACAACTTTCTTCATAATTCCCGATAAAGGATGTCAGCAACTTCAAATTTCCCTCAAATATCGCATAGATATTTGACCTCTTGCAAGATAAACACAAAGGAGACCCTAAAATCAACCCTTTAGTTTCATCGCGACCTTAATATACCCAATTTCTGACTGTTCTGACGTCACTTTCCCCCATCTGTTCAACACATTTATATTTAAGTGTAAAAATTACACTTATTATGTTTCTTTTCTTAAAGTTATTTGAACATTTTTGTACTTTTTAGCACTTATATTTAAACATTGAAGCATTTCAAATCAAAATAATCATATTTCGCAATGTATTTCCTTGGATTCGATTTAGGCAGTTCGTCCGTCAAAGCTTGTTTGATTCACGCAGATACCGGGGCAGTTGCCGCCTCCGCATTCTATCCTGAAAGGGAAATGACCATTGCAGCTCCCAAGCCGGGCTTCGCCGAACAGCAACCGCAAATGTGGTGGGAGAATGCTTGTCTTGCATCCCAGGCCGTTATCAAAAAAGCAAACGTATCGCCAGACGAGGTGGGCGCAATTGGTATATCCTACCAAATGCACGGGCTCGTGGTGGTGGATGAAAACCTGAACGTGCTCCGTCCGTCGATCATCTGGTGCGACAGCCGCGCCGTCGAAGTCGGTAACCAGGCGATGGAAGCATTGGGAGAAGAATACGTGTTACCCCATTTGCTTAACTCTCCCGGCAATTTCACAGCATCCAAACTGGGTTGGGTGAAACAGAATGAACCTGATGTTTATGCCAAAGTTCATAAATTCATGCTGCCCGGGGATTACCTGGCTGCCCGCATGACGGGAGAAGTGATTACTACCCCATCCGGACTTTCCGAGGGAATATTCTGGGATTTCGTAAACCAACGCCCGGCCGATTTCCTGTTCGACCATTTCGGATTCAGCCAAAGTATCCTTCCCGAAGTGCTTCCGACTTTCGCCGAGCAGGGCAAGGTAACGGCTTCCGCCGCTGCCGAACTCGGGTTACGCGCGGGCATTCCCGTCACGTACCGCGCAGGCGACCAGCCCAACAATGCATTCTCTCTCAACGTTCTCGAACCGGGTGAAGTGGCTGCAACCGCCGGAACTTCCGGGGTGGTATATGGTGTCAGCGACCAGATCAAATTCGATCCGAAATCGCGCGTGAATACCTTCCTGCACGTAAACCCGATCTCGTCCGCGTCACGTTATGGTGTTTTGTTGTGCGTAAACGGGACCGGAAGCCTGAATGGCTGGCTCCGTAATGCGCTGTTCCAGGGGAATATTTCCTACCCCGAAATGAACAACCTCGCCGCACAGGCCCCTGTGGGTTCTGACGGTTTGTTCTGCCTCCCATTTGGTAATGGGGCCGAGCGTATGCTCGAAAACCAGGACCCTGGAAGCACATTCAAAGGACTTCAGTTCAGTCGTCATGGGCTGAGCCACTTCACCCGCGCTTCACAGGAAGGCATTGTATTCGCGCTTTACTACGGCATGGAGATCATGGAAACAGTGGGTGTTTCTCTGAAAAATATCCGTGCAGGGGAAGCTAACATGTTCCTCAGCCCGGTTTTCCGGGAAACTTTTGCCAATGTATCGGGCGCTACCGTCGAACTTTACAATACCGATGGCGCACAGGGAGCAGCCCGTGCCGCCGGCTTCGGACTCGGCTATTACAAGAATCGCGAAGAGGCATTCGTAGGCCTCACAGCGTTACGCACGATCGAGCCCGACGCCAATCTCGCACAGGCGACACGCGACGCTTACAGCAACTGGAAAGCCACGCTCGAAAAGAGCCTTTGATAAACAACACAGGCCTCATGTCCACACAGGCATGAGGCCTGTTATTATCAACACCCTCATACCGCCGCTTCCTGCTTCTTCTGAACTTCCTCCACCTTATGCGCAGTCACTTCCGTTCGTCTGACCGTGCGATTATCTTTATCCACATACTGCCGATAGGTTAACCGGCCTTCGATGGACACCATTTTGCCAGTCGTCAGGAATGTCTCACAGCGCTGGGCCAGTTCCCGCCAAACGATTACCGTGTGCCAGACTGTATTCTTGACCTCTTCCTTGTTTTTGTTAACATAACCCTCATCCGTCGCCAGTGAAAAACTGAGCATTTTACCGCCTTCAAACTCTCTCACATTGATTTCGCGGCCTACATTTCCGATTAGTTTTACCGAATTCATGTTGATAATGTTTAGATGATGAATACTGGTGCCGGACTGGATAATGTGAACCGGCAATGCAAAAGTGTAATGGCCGGGAGAATGGAGTCGGTTTTTAACCGTTTATAGTCATATGAAAGCATTTGCAGCCGTTTGCAAACGGAAAAATACGGGCTGACGGCCGTCGCAAATGAATTTCACTATATTGCAGTTCAGGAAAATATATGCACACTGTCCGTGCTGCAAGCGGTTCGGGCGAAACAAAAAGGATATGATGAATTGCCAGGAATGCGGTAAACCTCTTACGGGCAGGGTCGACAAAAAGTTTTGCTCCGATATGTGCCGGAACAGCTTCAATAACCGGCTCAATTCGGATTCTTACAACATTGTGAGGAACATTAATAACCAGCTTCGAAAGAACCGCCGGATCCTGGAAGAGCTTTGCCCCGATGAAAAAACTAAAACCACCAAGCACATTTTATTGGCCAAAGGCTTTGATTTTAACCTAATTACAAACATCCGTCCAACCCTCAAGGGAAGCATTTACCGCTTCGTTTACGATTATGGCTACCTCGAACTGGACAATGATTTTTATCTGATCGTAAGGGATAAACGATTGGAGAAATAGATACTTTTGCAGGAATTCAAACTACCACCGATGAAAAAAGTAAGCCTCAGCGATTCCGGCCCGAAGGTTTCGGAAGCAATTTATGGTTTTTGGAGATGGACCGACGAGGGAGCCATTACCACCAGTCAAATTGAAAAAACGGTCAACCTCTGCCTCGATCTGGGCATCAATACATTCGACCATGCTGATGTTTACGGCGACCATTCGATTGAAGAGCATTTCGGCAAGATTATCGCCAATAAATCCTTCAAGCGCGAGGACATTGTGCTGTTCAGCAAGTGCGGCATCAGAATGTCGGACGATAAATACCTGACATACTACGATAATTCACGTGAACACATTATCAACAGCATCAACGGTTCGCTGAAAAGACTCAAGACCGACTATCTGGATATTTTCCTGCTTCACCAAAGTGACTTGCTAGCTGACCCAGAAGAAACAGCCATGGCATTGGCTGAAATCGTAACCTCCGGAAAAGCCAAACACATAGGCGTGGCCAATTTCACGGTTTTCCAGCACCAGTTACTCGCATCGTACCTTCGGATTCCTATCGTTACGAACCACATCGAGCTGAACCTCATGAACACGACTGCGATCGAGGATGGCCGCATCGATTTCATCAAGCAGAGTTTCAGCAAGCCCCTTGCGTGGGCGCCCCTCGCGGGAGGTAAGATCCTGAACGGAACCGACGAGAAAGCGGTGCGGTTGAGAGCCAAACTCGAAGAAGTCGGTAAGAAATATGATGCCAATATCGAACAGACGGCTGTCGCCTGGCTTATGAAGCTGGGTACATTACCCATTATCGGCTCGTTGTCGGAAGCGCGCATCCGCAACGGCGCGAGCGCTTCGGACATTAAACTGAGCCGCGAGGATTGGTATGATATCTATCAGGTTGTCGGGAAATAAAAGAGAAAGGAGTACTGCTATTGGCAGTACTCCTTTCTCTTTTTATGGGAATCACTTACAAATCAAAGGTTGATACCCTCCGCTTCCAGATAATCCCCAACATTAAATGTGATGTTTTCCAGGACTGAGATATCGCTGTGCCAATTCAGAATCTTCGCTTCGGTGCCTGGTGTGAAAACAACCACCTTCCGTATTTCAGTCAACACCCAAATCACTTTTTCGCAGCCAAAATCGATCAACCGTCCTGATTTTTGAAAAACGTAACCCATTTCGGTAATTCCCTCCGCTTCAATACTGATATCTACCTCAATCACTATTTTCGGAGGTACGTCCGCATACTTTCGGGAAATCTTTTCTGATGTCAGTACCGCTTTGTCGTAAACCAGAATGTCACCAGACATATTCACCTGGTTCGATAAATGAATCCCGGGCTCACTCGTATGCACGCGATACTTCCGGAGGTCCGTCGACCGTAGGATAATTTGCAGGATATAGGAAATAATTTCAGCTTGTAAACTACTGCTCCCCATAATTTGCTCAACAGTTTTAGCGCCGCTCAAAACTTCGCGGTACCCCTTCCGGTAATAGATTTTTCCGTCCCATTCCTCCAAAATCAGGGGGTTTGAGTCGTTTTCCGGGTAAGAGAGGCTTTGCTTCTGCTGAGTAACCATGATCCTTTGTTTTCTTAAAGTAAGCAAAAAATCACACGTAAATCAATCCTTCAACTGCTTGGCATCCAGCTTCCTGATGATTTCCTTTTTATTGAAAAGCAGCCGCCAGACTGCAAAAGCGGTATCCTGGGTTGCCATGCATTTTTTGCAGATGATGCTTTCCGCCGATACGGGCGCATTGTAGACAAGCAGCGTATCGTTCAGCTGTTGCAAGTTATCCCCGGCCTGAGTGCTGCTTTTTGCGCTGTAAGCATATGCATCGAGTATCTCCCGCTCCTTGGCGTGCAAATCGGGGCGTTTCATGTCATTTTTGCCGAACAATTCGACTTTAACGCCATACTCCTTTTCCAATGCGGCTATTACCGGAATCCCGCTCAGGTCCCGGCAATGTGCTAGCCCGGTTTCCGGGTTCTTTTCGAGTTCGCCTTTCAATGCCTTCTCGGCAATCTGCGCGATTTTCTTCCCCCACTCGTCGGCCGACGACACCAGTTGCACATTAGTAACCCGTTTGATCTGCGAGGCCTTTATTTCCCGGCTCAGCTCCTTTGTATTTTCAATGCGGCCGCTTTTAAAATCGCAGCTTGCCAGAATGCCTGCCAGCATTGCGATGCCAATAATCCTTTTCATTGTCCCAAATGTTTATTTAATCCATCAAACGGTTTCCCCCACAACGCGCGGCCAGCCGCTTGAAACCATTCATTTAGCTAAAATGCGTATCTTTGTGCCCCGAATGCGAGATGCCAAAGATATTCAATAAAGATGATCGATAAATTAGAAGCTATAAAAGAACGGTTTGAAGAGGTTTCTCAACAAATCATACAACCGGAAGTGGTCTCCGATTCCTCACGCTATTCCAAGATCAGCAAGGAGTACAAAGACCTGGGCAAGATCGTGGAGCAATATGCGCTTTACCAGAAATTGCAGAAGGACATTGCCGGAACCAAAGAACTTATAGCGACTGAAAAAGACGAAGATCTGCGCGAAATGGCCAAAGAGGAGCTCGATGAACTGGTTCCCAAACTGGAAGAGCTCGAACAGACCATTAAAGAATTGCTGATCCCGAAAGATCCGAACGATAGCCGGAACATCATCCTGGAAATCCGGGGCGGTACCGGTGGCGACGAGGCCGCAATTTTCGCCGGCGATCTTTTCAGAATGTACCAGCGCTTTTTCGAGAAAATGGGCTGGCGGTCATCGGTGATGGACTACACCGAAGGTACCAACGGCGGTTACAAAGAGATTATCTGCAAAGTCGAAGGAGAGGATGTGTATGGCAAAATGAAGTTCGAGTCGGGCGTACACCGCGTACAGCGTGTACCTCAGACAGAATCGCAGGGCCGCATTCACACTTCGGCGGCTTCGGTTGCCGTACTTCCGGAAGCAGAGGAAGTGGATGTGCAGATCAATATGAACGACATCCGCGTCGATACTTTCCAATCGTCAGGGGCGGGAGGACAATCGGTTAACACCACTTATTCCGCGGTTCGACTCACCCACATCCCTTCCGGACTCGTGGTAAGTTGCCAGGATGAGCGCTCACAGCTCAAAAACAAGGATCGTGCATTGAGCGTGCTACGCTCGCGCCTGTACGAGATCGAGTTGAAAAAGCATAACGACGCCATCAGCTCTCAGCGGAAATCAATGGTGGGCAGCGGCGACCGTTCCGACAAAATCCGGACCTATAACTATCCGCAAAGCCGCATTACCGACCACCGCATTGGCTACACCGTGTATAACCTTCCGGCTGTCATGGAAGGAGATATCGCCGAGCTGATCGAGAAACTGCGTATCGCAGAGAATGCGGAAAGAATGCAGGAAGGAGAAGCGGTTTAAAAGCTGTTTCCTTATCAATGAAGTGAAGTTTCGGGATCTTGAACAGGCAACTTTAGTTCAATCTCATCCATATTATAACTAAAACCATCCTCGGAGAAGGTCAAATTGACTACTTCGAGGATGTTTTGTTTTAATTCTTCCATATTATCGCCCTGCGTGCCAATGAATTTATCAGCTATTTCAGCAACGGCGCTAAAACCTTCCTCTTCTCTGATAACTTCCAGAACTATTTTAGGCTTTTTCATCTCTTCCTGGTCTTTATTTCTGCCTTCTTAAACAACGCTGCCAACAATCCTTTCTTTACTTCTTTCGAGCCATGATTCGGGACGGATAATTGCCCCGTCTTGGTGGAATGCCGCATTATGACATGGCTTCCTTCTTGCCTGACAATAAACCAACCATCATTTTTTAGTATTCTCATGACCTCACTGCACTTCATATAAAGTAGTTAAGTTAACAACAAAATACAGTTTTGAGAGTATCAAACCTGCTACTGTTGATTAAAGACTATTTATAAGGAAGTTGAGTGAGATCGCTGCTTAAAGTCTATTTCGCAGGGTACAACTGCGCGTAAGTCTTCGCTTTGTAGCTTTCGAAATCCTGTTTTTTGTGGTAATCTTCTCCGAAAAAGGTAATCACCTGGTGAAACTCCTTGGCTTTCAGGTAGCCGGCGAGCGGTTGGATCATATTGAAATGATCGTCCAGGAAAACCGTTGTAGGATAGCTTGGCTGGTTGTTGGTCAATGCCAATGCAATCTCATTGATACCGCGGCCACCTTGTTCAAGGTATTTGAACTGCTTGTCGCCCAGCTTAATGGTGCCTTTTTGTTCGGCATCAAGCTTTACCGCATAATATTTCTTGTTGATATACTCGGCAACAGCCTTGTCCTTGAAGGTTTCACGGTCCATCACTTTGCACCATCCGCACCAGTCGGTGTAGACGTCGATCAGGATTTTGCGGGGCTCTTTCTGAATTTTAGCATAAGCCTCTTCAATAGTCAGCCACTGAATGCCTTCGGCGGGCGTCTCGACGGCAGGTTCCCTACCGGTATCCGCCTTGAAACTGGCGAGGAATACCAGCATAACCGGAAATATTATGAGCAATGACAGGAATCGTTTCATGGTATTTTTTTAGATTTCTTCTCTTAAACAAATCTCGGTCGCAAATCATTGCCCGACTACGCGTCCCGGCGCAAATCCTCAAAACACAATCGACATGGAAGCCAGTAAAGTCATCCCAATTTTACGCATTTTTGACGAAACCAAAGCACGCGAATTTTATGTCGACTGGCTCGGCTTCCAGATCGACTGGGAGCACCGGTTTTCCGACGACGCGCCGCTTTACATGCAAGTTTCGCGTGGTGGCGTGGTACTCCACCTGTCCGAACACCACGGCGATAGTACACCCGGCGCCAAAGTTTTCATTGAATGTACCGGCCTGCGGGATTTCCACAAGGAGCTGAGCGAAAAGCAATACAAATACAATCATCCCGGACTTGAACACGAGCCTTGGGATGCGATTTCAGTAACGGTTATCGATCCTTTCCTGAACCGCCTCGCGTTCAATGAGCGGCTTTAAGCATTTTTGGTTTTAGCCAAAGACACCAAAATGCCGCCCGTGATGATCAGTACCATGCCGGTCAGCATCGATAGCGTCGGAATGGCTTCGCCCATCAGAAAGCCGATCAGCACCGAGAAAAGGATATTGGAATAACCCACGGCCGCAACGCGTCCGGCTTTATCGTACGTGAACGATTGCGTCAGCATTTTTTGTCCCAAAAGTGCGGTAAGGCCCAGTGCGAGAAAACCCAGCCATTGCCATACATTCTCCGGCCATTTGAATGTCCCGATCAGGAAATCGAGGTGCTCCATGGGATAATAAGTGCCGACGAGCATCGACAAAATGGGCATTACGATGCCGCTGAGCATAAACGAAAGGATGATCGCGCGTGTGTCGTACACGACGCCGAGCTGGCGGATCGATAGATAGGAAATGGCCGTCAGCAATGCATTCCCCAATCCCAATGCATTATCCCGTAATGAAGACGAAAGATCGGGCCGGAACACGAACAGGATACCGGTAAAACCAACGAATATGGCCATCCATTCCTTGCCATTCAGCGTTTCGCCGATAAGCAGCCAGGAAAAGAGCGCGAGAAAAATGGGGTAGGTATATTGATAGGTAGAGGCGCGCCCGAGTCCAAGGGTTTGAATCGCATAAAAAAGCATGTAAAGTGACAATGTGCCTACTACGCCCCTGAAAATAAGCAACCCCAGCTTCCCGCCTTCCTGCCTTAACGGCCGTTGCCAAATGCTGCTGATGATAAAAACCACCCCGACGATGTTCCTGAAAAAAACCAGCTGTACGATATGGAACTCCTTCCCCAGCCATTTCGAGATCGCGGATGTAAGCGAGAAGAAAAATGCGGCCCCCAGCATGAGATAAATGCCTTTCAGGGAAGATGCGGTCGGGAAATTTTCAGTAGAAGCGGCCAAAAGCAATCAGAATTTGCCGCAAAGATAGCGGTTATCGCACAGAACGGAAAGTCGGCGGAAATGCCTAACTTTGCACCCGCTTGGTGCCATAAGCTGCTTCTAGTCAGCAATTAGGCTTAATAGGGAATTCCGCGAAAACCGGAAGCTGTCCCCGCAACTGTAAGTCTGCCCACACGCGCCCGATTCTACATGCCACTGTCCGTCGACGGGAAGGCTTCGGGTGCAAAAGACGAGCCAGGAGACCTGCCAGAGCATTTGATCGGGCCGTTTTCGGAGGAAAAACAGCAGATCGTCCATCATTGCGATTAAGCGTGTTAACCGACCGGAGATTTGTGAGTTACTGGATATTGTGGGCAAGTTTTGCACTCGCAATACCTGGTTATGCTCAAAAAGACTCCATCGCACTCGACCCCGTCGTAGTCAGGGGGTTTATCCCTCAAAAATTCATGAGCGGCCTCAAAGTTCAACGCATCGACTCTTCGTCGCTCGCCCAGGTACGCTTTCAAAATATCAGCGACGTGCTGTCGGCCTACACCCCTATTGCATTTAAAAATTACGGGCCGGGCCAGCTCAGTACCGCGTCGTTTCGTGGTACGTCCGCCAACCATACCGCGGTTTTATGGAACGGACTGAATATCAATGCCCCTACTCTTGGACAAACGGACTTTTCCACTATTCCGGTGGCCGGTTTCGATCAGCTTTCGGTGCAGTACGGCTCGGCGGCAAGTGTTGTGGGCTCCGATGCCGTGGGGGGAAGTATTTTGCTTGGCAGCGATGCATCGACCACCCCTTTTCATGTGTCTGTGGGCAGGCAGGAGGGAAGCTTCAACAATCGTCAGACCCAGGCTAACCTCCGATATGCGTTACCGTTGAATGCCCAATGGACTTTCTCCGGTAAAACCGCACTTTATGACGGCAGGATGAACAACGATTACCCGAAACCGACGCGAAACACGTATGCATTGCTGCCGACTGAAACATTTCAAAAAGGCATTGTGCAAGACCTGTTTCTGCATTCGCGAAACGACCGGGAAATTTCTGCACACGTATGGCTTACCGACAATAAACTGACATTGACGCCCGATGACGTGCAAGGCCGTGAAATGACCCGTACCACCGCCTACCGCACCATGGTGCGCTACCAGGTCCGCACACTCACGCTACGCACCGCGTGGGTACGCGACATCATCGATTACGCCAAAGGCGACCTCTCCCGCCCCGACCATTCGGTAACCGATAAGTTTGCTTCGAGAATTGAAAAGGACTTTACACTAAATATCGGAGCTGAGGTAAATCCTGTTTTGATCAAAACCGGGGGAGAATGGACGCATTACCGCTCGCGCGTGCCGGGGTATGCGCAGTCGACCGTGAGCGAGAACCGCACCGATTTCTTCCTGCTGACCCGCTGGCAGCCCGCGTCAAGAATTACAACTTCTATCAATCTCAGGCAAGGACTCGTTACGGGTTTCAACCCGCCATTCACGCCGTCCGTCGGTATAGAGTATGATTTAATTGAAAAAACACTTTACACCCTGGTACTGAAAGGCTCCTATGGTCGCAGCTACCGAGTTCCTACTTTAAACGAACGTTACTGGAAAGACCTCGGCAACCCGGATATTCGTCCGGAAACAGGCTGGAACAAGGAACTCGGCCTCGAACAAACGTGGAAGGCTGCTTTCGGCGGCACCCTGCACGCCTCGGCGACTTTTTACCATAACCGCATTAAGGACTGGACTTATTGGAACCCTTCCAAAAACTACCGGGTCGAAAATTTGCAACAGGTGCTAGCGCGGGGCATTGAATTGCAACTGAGCTATCAGCACAGGAGCGGCCCGTGGCGAACAGGGCTGGACGCGGGTTACGCATTCAACAGAAGCAACCAGGAGAAAGCCTATGATAATTATTCCCAGGATATTGTGGGTAAGCAACTGGTATATGTACCCGAGCATACGGCCAATGCAAATGCATCCGTACAGTTCAAGTCCACGAAGCTCACCGGCCAGGTCCAGGCAGCCAGCAAGCGCTATACGACTTTCGACAATTCACAGTTTCTGGATGGTTATGGCCTGGTCAACCTGCTGGCCGAAACAACCTTTGCCTTTTACAAATTCAAGCTCGTTTTGCAGGGACAAGTCCGCAACGTCACCGACACGTTTTATTTAAATGTCAGAAATAATGCAATGCCGGGAAGAAGTTTTGCAGTAAGTTTAACCTTTAGTTACGATTCTCAATAAATCAATGAAAATGAAAAGACAGTTAGCCAGTTCATTAGCAGTAGCGTTTTCAACCCTCGCGGTATGGTCCTGTAACCAAAGCGACCCGGCTCCGAAGGGTGATTATGTGAGCGGTGTTTTTGTATCGAATTTGGGTAATTTTTCGGATAATAATGGTGGTATTTCCTATTTCGCACGGGAAAACAATACCGCTACTGCCGATGTTTTTGCCGCGGCAAACGGCACGGCACTGAAAGGCGGCGTACAGGATTATACCGCATCCGAAGAACAAGGCATTATACTTGTCGACAACTCGGTGGCTGGCCAGGACAAAGTTCAGTTTGTTGAACGATATTCTTTCAAAGACGAAGGCACCATCGGCGCTCCGGATATCGAGAACCCCCGCGAAGTAGTGATCGTCGGCAGAAAGGCATATGTTTCGTGCTGGGGTAGTAACTCGGATTACAAGTACACCACAGGGTATATCGCCGTGATCGATTTGAACACGAAAAAGGTGACGCAGAAAATCAATATTGCGAAGGGGCCGGAAAACCTGATTTACAATGCAGGAAAGTTGTACGTGGGTACAACGACATATACCAACGGAAATATCCTGACGGTGATCAATACCAACACCGACCAGGTTAGCCAGTCGATTCCGATGCAAGGAGTCGTGACGCCGATCGGTGTAGATGCAAATGGCAAAGTGTGGGTGAATGCGGGTATCAAGGCATTGCGCCTGAACCCGGAATCGCTGGTGACCGAGGCGACGCTGCCCATCGGTACCGACGCGGCCAAGGTGCCGGAGTCATTTACGATGAGCAACGACCTGAAAACAATTTATTTTGTATTGACGGCGTATGACAGCAACTATAACCCATTTGGTAAAACTTACAAGTTCAATATTACAGATTCGCAAATTGACCTGAGCAAGCCGTTCATCGGCCGTTACTTCACCGGTTTGACCATCGACCCCATTCAGGGATTGCTTTATGCCGCCGTAACGCCTTCGTATGTACAATCGGGCTACGCGGTGCGCTACCGTGGCGACGGAAATGTAGTAGATTCTATCAAAGTAGGTCCTTCGCCGAGCGGATTCTTCTTCCAATAACAGGCAAACCGCCCCGGCATTACCGGGGCGGTTGTTTTATGCATTCTTCCATTTAATACCACACCCCACCGCTCTCGCCGACGGCGTGGTAACGGCCGTTTTACCGGCCAGCAGTTCACTCACCGCATTCTCCACATATCTCTGGCTGGCAGCCTGCGGGTCACCCTGGTTGTTGTCGATCGCTCCGATGTAAGCAACTTTGAACTTATCGCCGTCTTTTCTCACAACAAACATATGCGGCGTATTGGTAGCGCCGAAAGCCCTGGTAATGTTCTGCGTCTCGTCCGACAGGTACGGGAATGTATAACCTTTCGATTTGGCGCGCTGCTGCATGGCCTGGAACGAATCTCCTGGCGAGCTGTTGACGTCATTAGGCTGGATAGCCAGCACCGGATAGCCTTTCGGCGCATACTTTTCGTTCAATGCGATGATCCGGTCCTCGTAAGCCTTCGCCACCGGACAGGTATTGCAGGTAAATGCAATAATGTAGCCTTTGACATCCTTCTGGCTTCCCAGCGACACCATTTTCCCGTCAATCCCTTTCAAACTGAAATCCTGAACCTCGTCGCCGACCTTGTAGCCATCAGCCACGAATGCGGTACCCTGAATGCAAAACGCCAGTAACAGCGTCAGAAACGATGCGGTTTTTACCTTTTTCATAAGCGTTTATAATTGATTGATAATGGTTTGCAACTCGCCTTCCTTCACGGGTTTACCAATAAATTTCCTTACCTGGCTCTTCTCATTCACGATGAGCGTCATGGGCAACGCACCCGACCATTCCGGTACCAGCTTGTCTACCCAGGTGTTCAGATCCGGCTCATTCAGTAAAACGACTTTCGATTTCAGCTTGCGCTGTTTGACAAAAGGCTTCACCTTGTTTTCCAGTGTTTTGACGTCATCCATGCTTACGAGCAGCACCCTCACTTTTTTCGAAGTACCGGCTTTGTTCAATGCTTCAAAATGGGGCAACTCTTTCACGCACGGCCCGCACCACGTCGCCCAAAAATTGACCACGTTCAGGGTGTCGTCCTGCACCCGTACAAGCCGCTCCAAATCCTCGTATTTGATCACTTTCACCGATTGCGCGCGAGCCGGCAGGGCCAGGTAAAAAAGCGGGATGAGAAAAAACCAGGTGCTATATTTCATGAGCTCACATGGCACAAAAACTGTACCATATTTAATACAATCAAATGATTATGAGCAATATAAATAAAACAAAAAAGCCTCCCAAGCGGGAGACTTTACAATTTCGGAACCATGCCACCTTATTTGAAAAACCCTTGCGGGTCGGGCATCTTGGCTTTTAATAGTTCAACAAAGTCGAGGTTCAGCTGGCTGAAATCCAATGTCCGGCCTTTGTGCAAATGCTCCCACGACTTGTCGAGTTCGTTGAGATTGTAATGCAGCAACGCCAGGTTGTACTGGCCGAGCGCGTACGTGGAATCAATGGAAACCGCATGTTTCAGTAATTCTCCCGCCTCGTCCAACTCCTCTTTCCGGCTGGTAATCGCATACAGTTTGAGTTCAACCGTCGATAAATCCACCAGCAGCGGCACATTCTCTCCTTGCAGGCTCACACCTTTACTCAGCATTCGTTTGGCATCCACCCAGTTTTCGCGCTGGTAAGATACAACCCCGAGCCCCCAGTATGCTTCCACATTCTTGTCGTTCAACAGGTGGGCGAGGTTGAAACGGTAGCAGGCCGTGTCCAGAGAACCTTCCTGCAAATATTCCCAGGCACGGGTTGCAAAAAAACTGCTGGCTTCCGTGCGGCTCGAAAATGATTTGTCACATTCACTCAGGAATTTGATCTCTTCATCAATCTGCTCCGATGTCTTACTCACTTCTCCGAAGAGCGGGATAATGCGCCTTTCCTTTAAATCAAGGGGCTTTTTGGGGGCAACGTTCGTATCTGTGCTTGGACCCGCGCTTGCCAGATGCGTGTTTTGAGCGAAGCTCAGCACAGGAATCAAAAGGGCAAGCCAAATTACAACAGACTCTTTCATAATTGACTTTAATAGAAGACAGGTTTTCTATTGTCCAAGTTAAACGGTTTTATTGGAAATGTATTGCATTACCGGCGTTTACTTCTTCCGCTCACTCCCCTGCGGCCCTTACTGGTATTCCCGGAGCCTTTCCTGGCCGGCGGGTAGCTGTGCTTTTTCTCGTGAAATGCCCCTTTGAATGTGGGATCTTCCTTGCGTCGCTGGTTATCGATCTCCCGGAGCATATCCTGCCGCTCCTGGAAAGGCGTTTCGGCAATGTAGACGTCATCCGGGAATTCGGCTCTTGGAATTTCCATACGGATCATCGCTTCTATTTTGCGGATATGGTACTCGTCTGCGATCGTCATAAAGGTAATCGCATTACCCACCGTATTGGCCCGGCCGGTCCGGCCGATCCTGTGCACATAATCTTCGTAAATCAGCGGCACATCGAAATTGACCACGTGGCTTACTTCGGTAATGTCGATGCCGCGTGCTACCACGTCGGTCGCGACCATCACCCGGATATTGCCCTCCCGGAAAGCCTCCATCGCGTTGATCCGCGTGTTCTGGCCTTTGTTCGCATGGATTACTCTTAATTCCGCTTCGGGGACTACCCTGTTCAATAAATTCTGATGGACGAGCCCGGCTACCTCGCGGCTGCGCGTGAACACGAGTACCCGCGTAAAATTCTCCTTGTCTTCCAGCAAATAGGATAGCAAATTGATTTTAGTGCGGAAATTCGGGACTTCGTAAAGTGCCTGCGTCACCATTTCGGCGGCGGTGGCTTGCGGGGTTACTTCAATGCGCGTCGGAAATTCGAGGAATTCGTAGGAAAGATTCTCGACTTTGCCTGAGAATGTCGCCGAGAAAAGCATATTCTGCCTTTTACGAGGGATCACTTCCAGCAGCTTGCGGATTTGCGGCATAAAGCCCATATCCATCATTTTATCGGCCTCGTCGAGCACCATCACATTCAGGTGCTTCACCACAATCTCTTCCTGGAAATACAAATCCATAAACCGCCCCGGCGTGGCCACGATAACATCGACACCCTTCCGCAATGCCTCGATCTGCGTCTTAGGACCGACGCCCCCGTAGAGCACCACGGTACGGATATCGGTGTATTTGCCGAGCTGCGTGATAGCCTCGGAGATTTGCATCGCCAGCTCGCGCGTGGGGGCCAAAATCAATGCCCGGGGATGCTGTCCCTGGGCATATTTGATGCGCATTAATAATGGTAATGTATAAGCGGCGGTCTTGCCGGTGCCTGTCTGGGCAATGCCCAGAATATCCTGCCCTGCGAGCGCCACGGGTATCGCCTGCTCCTGAATGGGTGTCGGTTCGGTGTAACCTGCTTCTTCAATCGCATTGAGCAATTGACGGTTGAGCTTGAACTGCTCGAATGAGTTTTGCGTAGTCTGCATTCCGCAAAGTTACGAAAACTAAAACGGTAGCCGGTTATCAGCCCTTCACAACGTCGTCGACCAGCCCGGCTGAGCCGATATAAAGCGGAGAACGCTGGTGAAACGATTGCGGTACAATATCGAGAATGCTCCCGAAGCCGTCACTCGCCTTTCCACCCGATTTTTCGGCGATAAATGCCAGCGGATAGCATTCATATAGCAAACGTAGCTTGCCTTTCGGGTCCTTTTTAGTGGATGGATAAAGGTAAATACCTCCTTTGAGCATATTCCGGTGAAAATCGCCCACGAGCGAGCCAATGTACCGGGCACTGAAATTCCTGGTTTTACATTGCGCAATATACTGCTGCACAAATGGCGGATAGCTGTGGTAATGCCCCTCATTGACGGAGTAAATCTTGCCATCGGCGGGCGTACCCATGTTTTTGTGCGACAAAATGAATTCCCCCAGCGAATGATCGAACGTAAAGCCATTCACGCCGTCGCCGGTGGAGTACACGAGCATGGTCGACGAGCCGTAAAGAATGTAACCCGCGGCGATCTGCTTCCGGCCACCTTGCAGAAAGTCCTCCATCGAAGCCGGGCCGTTAATAGGCGTCACCCGCCTGTATATGGAGAATATCGAGCCAATCGAAACATTCACATCGATATTCGACGAACCGTCCAGCGGGTCCATGGCTACCACGTACTTCCCGTGGTTGTTTCCTGTGTGAATAATATCCTCCTCTTCCTCCGAAAGAATGGCGCAAACCTCTCCCCCATTCTTCAATGCGCGAATGAACCGTACGTTGGCGACGATATCTAGCTTCTGCTGATCTTCACCCTGCACATTTTCCGTCCCGTTCCCGCCCGCAATGTCGATCAGCCCGGCACGGTTGATTTCCCGGTTGATGATCTTCCCCGCGAGCGCGATGTCCCGGAGCAGTTGCGACAATTCGCCCGTCGCGTAGGGGAACGCGCTTTGGCTGTGCATGATAAACCGGTCGAGGGTGACACCCACCGGCACCACCAGGTCCTGTACTGTTTTCGTCGCCATAGTCAATTGAATTACATGAGATTGGCGGGAAATTTACACCCGGATTTTTCCTATTTCCAAACAGTTTGAACTAATAAAATTTTTTAAAAATTAATATAATTTTATCTCCATAAATTCATTGATTAATCCTAAGGGTGAGCCATTTACGTGGTCGTCGCGTTGCACTTTTTAAATGTCCGATCGACATTAAACCGTATTCTTGCATAACAAAAAAGCACAAGGCGCTAACGCCCTGTGCTTTACAAAAGAGTTGTATTTCTGACGCTTATTTAAGCCTCGCCAGTGCTTCGGTCAAAGTAGCGATCTTCGCCTCGGCGTCGGCCTGCTTCGCGCGCTCCTTTTCCACGATATCACCTTTCGCATTCGCGACGAAACGTTCGTTCGAGAGCTTCTTCATCACCGAGTCGAGGAAGCCTTTGGTATATTCCAATTCACGCAAGAGATTTTCGCGCTCAGCTTCTACATCCAGCTCGTCGGCCAGGTTCACGAAGAACTCATCCGACTTTACCCGGAATGAAGTTCCTTCCGCTTCGCCAGTCACATAGCTGATACCTTCCACATTCGCGAGTTTCTCGATCAGCGGCGTCAACGCAGCGTAACGCTCGTTGGCATCCGTGCGGATCGCGAGCGGCAATGCGATTTTAGGGCTAATGCCTTTTGCGTTACGCAGGTTGCGGATCGACGAAACGAGTTCAAACAAGACATCAAAGTCGTTCAGCAATGCCTGGTCGAAGTCGCCTGCCTGCGGGAAATCCGCGATACAAATAGATTCCTTCTCTCCTCTTTCAATAATATTCTGCCAGATTTCTTCCGAAATAAAAGGCATGAAAGGATGCAGCAAACGCATCAGGCGGTCGAAGAAACCGAGCGTCGCATCGTAAGTCGCCTGGTCGATCGGCTGCTCGAAGCCCGGCTTGATCATTTCGAGGTACTGCGCACAGAAATCATCCCAGATCAGCCTGTAAACAGAACCCAATGCATCCGAAATACGGAATTTCGAGAAGTGATCCTGTACCTCGGCCAACGTCTGGTTCAACTTGCTTTCGAACCATTGTACGGCCAGTCTGGAACCTTCCGGAGCCGACAGCCCGCTATCGACAGTCCAGCCTTTGACTAAGCGGAATGCGTTCCAGATCTTGTTACCAAAATTCCGGCCTTGCTCGATCAGTTTTTCGTCGTAAGGTAAGTCGTTACCCGCCTGCGAGCTGAAAAGCATACCGGTCCGAATGCTATCGGCACCATATTGATCGATCAGGTCGATCGGATCGGGCGAGTTCCCCAGCGATTTCGACATTTTGCGGCCCTGCTTATCGCGAACGATACCCGTCAGGTACACATTCTTGAACGGATACTGGCCACGGTATTCATAACCCGCGATGATCATCCGTGCCACCCAGAAGAAAAGGATTTCAGGGGCGGTTACCAGGTCATTGGTCGGGTAATAGTAATTTACTTCTTCATTTTCCGGCTCTTTGATCCCGTTGAAAACCGAGATCGGCCACAGCCACGACGAGAACCAGGTATCGAGTACGTCCTCATCCTGCTTGATGTCCTCTTCCGTCAGCGCGAAAAGCTGGTACTCGTGCTGCGCCTTACGCAATGCCTCCCGCTTCGATTTGGCGACGATCATCGTGCCGTCGTTCAGGTAATAAGCCGGAATGCGGTGGCCCCACCAGAGCTGGCGGCTGATATTCCAGTCGCGGACATTCTCCATCCAGTGGCGGTAGGTATTCTTGAATTTCGCAGGGATGAGCTGCACCGTATCGTTCATCACATTCTCGAATGCCGGCTTGCTGATATGTTCCATTTTCAGGAACCACTGCTCCGAAAGCCGCGGCTCGATCACGGAATCCGTCCGTTCCGAATGCCCCACATTCGACCGGTATTCCTCCACTTTCACCAGGTTACCCGACTCTTCGAGCAACTTGATGATCTTCTTGCGTGCAATGAAACGGTCCTCGCCTACCAGAATCTGCGCCTTTTCATTCAGCGTCCCATCTTCGTTCAAAAGATCGATAATGGGCAGGTTATGGCGTTTCCCCAGTTCATAGTCATTGGTATCGTGCGCAGGCGTCACTTTCAGGCAGCCCGTTCCGAACTCCATTTCCACATAATCGTCAGCGATAATCGGAATAGCCCGGTTGATCAACGGAATCAATACTTTTTGACCAATCAAATGCTGGTAACGCTCATCCACAGGGTTCACGCAAATCGCGACGTCGGCCATAATAGTCTCCGGCCGGGTAGTAGCAATAGTGACCCCTTCCTCCATACTCCCTCCTCCATTTTCCACGACAAGGGGATACCGCAGATATACGAGCTTTTGGTTCACCTCTTTCATGATCACCTCCTCGTCGGACACGGTCGTGCGCGCCTGAGGGTCCCAGTTCACCATCCGGTGACCGCGGTAAATTTCACCCTTATTATACAGGTCAATGAAAACGTCGATCACCGAATCGTACAAATCCGGCTCCATCGTGAAGCGCGTACGGTCCCAGTCGCAGGAAGCGCCCAGTTTACGGAGTTGTTTCAGGATAATGCCGCCGTATTTGTGCGTCCATTCCCAGCAATACTCTAGGAACTCGTCGCGGGTAAGGTCGCGCTTGTTGATACCGCGCTCTTTGAGCATCGCCACCACTTTGGCCTCGGTAGCAATGGAAGCATGGTCGGTACCGGGTACCCAGCACGCCTCTTTGCCTTCCATCCGCGCCTTGCGGACCAGAATATCCTGAATGGTATTATTGAGCATATGCCCCATGTGCAGCACGCCTGTGACGTTCGGCGGCGGGATCACGATGGTGTAGGGTTCTTTGTCAGGATTGGGTTTCGATTGAAAGAACTTGTTCTCGATCCAGTAGGAGTACCATTTATCCTCTATCTCCTGAGGGGCATAAGTTTTGGAAATCATTGCGTGTTCAGAAATTTACCGTAACTGTCGGTTAGTCATCTTAAAAAGACGGCAAGTTAGCGGTTACGGGCGATATTTCTAAACTATTTGCTCCTCTTTGCGGACCGGCAGCCAGATCGTAAATGTGCTTCCCTCACCCGGTTTACTCAGCAAACGTACGGTACCCTCATGCGCCTCGACCATCTTTTTGACATAGCTCAACCCGAGCCCGAAGCCTTTCACGTCATGCACATTACCCGTGGGCACGCGGTAGAAAGTGTCGAAAACGCGCTGTTGCTGCTCGCGGCTCATGCCAATGCCCCTGTCGGCGATGGAAATGGCGATACCGCCGTTTTCGTTTTGGGTACTGATATTCAAATACAGTTTCTCCGGCGAGTATTTGATCGCATTGTCGATGAGGTTATTCAAAATATTGGAGATATGCACCTCGTCGGCCGCCACAACATCTTCCTCCGCATCAAAATGCAAATCTACTTCCCCCTCCTTCTGCTCGATCTGCACGCTCTGGCCATTTAATGCCGCCCCGATCAGGTCGTGGATATTGGTTTCCGTGATTTTGAGTTTGACATGGCCCTTATCGAGCAGCGCCATTTGCAGTACCTTCTCCACGTGCGTCCCGAGCCGCTTGTTCTCTTCCCGGATAATGCCCAGGTAACGTTCCAGCCGTGCACCTTTGGGAGTTTCCATCAATGAAGCCGAGTTCTCCTGCGCCATTTCCGCCGCTAATGCGATGGTCGAAATAGGCGTTTTGAATTCGTGGGTCATATTGTTGATGAAGTCATTCTTGATATCGGAAAGTTTTTTCTGGCGCAGGATAGTCGTAACTGCCATGTAGAAACAAGCCATGATCACGATGATCAGGATGCCCGAACCGCCAAACATCACACCCATATTGCTGAGAATGTAACGCTGCTGGTCGGGAAAGTAGACGTACAATGCATTCTGCGCACCCAACGTCTCGTTCGGAAACAGCGAGGCTTTGTACGAGCGCTCTTCCCACTCGCCCGGGCGCATGCTGACGGTCGAGAAAATGAGGCTGTCCGCCGACTGGCCGCGCACGGCGCCTCTCACCGCAAATTCGTACGGCAACATCACACCATTCTGGATCAGTTGTTTTTTCAGTAAGGTATCCAGCAAGAACCGGTTCACGCGCTGTTCGATGGGTCTTTTGGTATAAACAAAATCCTTCATTACCTCTTTCAGCAACTCGGCGCGGTCGGGTTCCCCGGAACTGAGGATCGCCCGCGACTTTTGTTTGTTGCCTTTTGCATTGTCGGGCAATCCCACTTTCCGGTTGGCCATATTTCCCGAAACCGAATCCTTTTTATGGAAATCGATCCCTTTCCTGCGTATTTCCGGATCGGCCATGCCCTTCATGGCATTTCCCAAACGGCGCTCGTCGTCCATCCGGCGACGCATAAATTCGTCGATCCCGGCCATACCATATTGCTGCGCCTGAAAAAACTCCTGTATAATGCGTTGCTGATGATCCACCATCACCCTGAAATTCGGGCTTAGCACATCGGTAGGAACTGCTTCGGTGATGATCTGGTAGTGTATTTCCTCGCCATTCGGGCCAATGGCAATTTCCATCCGTGGCTGCACCCGCGGTACCACTTCCTGGACAGGCGTTCTGGGCTTGGGCGGAGCGGTCCGCTTCATGGGCATATCGCGCAGCTGCGCAATGCGGTCGAGCTTGCTCTTCTGTTGCTCGGTTTCGATGCGGCGTTGCAGGAGATACATCATTTCCTGCTTTTCCAACCGGTGAACCACCTGCTGTACCGACTCGGAGACCTTCTGGTTGAACTGGTCATTCCTGATCGCGATCGCCTCCCTGATCCAGTACCATTGAAAGCCAATGAGTCCGATCAATGCGAGACACATTAGCCCTACGATAATTTGTATTTTCCGCTTGGTCATAATTTCCGCTTCCCGTGTGCAACGCGGGCTGTGCTTTGCCCGACATTTTGCCAAGAACAAATTTAATGTTTCGCCCCCGGCCCAAGGTGTTTTTAACATTATTTAACAGCACCCCAAGCAACATAGCCATGGTTTTGCAATTCATTCAGACTCAAAACAAACAAAGCTTATGAAAACTGTTTCAATTCAAAAACTGACATGGTCGCTGCTGCTCGTAGCGGCACCGGCACTGCTATCCGTTGCGCAGGCCCAATCCGACAAGAAACCCAAAAAGGATGACGACCACCAAAAGACGAGCATCCGGATCAAGGTAAGCGAGGACGACAACGGCAAAGTCCGCGACATTGAAAAGAATTATGAAGTAGGCGCAATGAGCGACTCCGAAAGACAAAAGTTCATCGACAAGGTGCTTGATTCGCTAAACGTTGACAAAAAGCGCAAGCAAACCATTTCGATCACTGTCGATGACGGTGCCGACGGCGTGATAGCAGCCAAAAAACGCAAAAAAGTGATCATCGACCACCGCGACCCGCGCGAGCCGACGGTATTTCACTGGGATGGCGATTTCAAATACGACCTCGATTGGGATTCGGAGAAAATCAACGAGAGCATGAAATCGATCCAGAAAAATTTCGATAAGAACTTCCATCCCAAAGCCAAGATGATGATGCGCGATATGGAAGATTTTGGCAAGAATTTCGGCAAAAGCTTTGACTACGCCTGGGATAACAACGACAATGTGAAAGGCGCCAGCATCCGTTCATTGAATGCTTATACCAACAACCCCGCCGACGACGTTTTGAACCTCCGGTTCAGCGTGCCGCAAAAGGGTAATGTGACCGTAACGGTAACCGACACCAAGGGCAAAGAAGTGGGTAAAAAAGAGATCCACGAGTTCGAAGGCGAGTACGTAGGCCAGATCGAACTTAAGAAAAATACAAAAGGAACGCTGTTCGTAACGGTGGTTCAGAATGAAGATGGAGCGGTGAAAAGGGTGGTTATACCCTGAATGGAGCCACTTTTACGATAGCGAATCCCCTTCGTCGGAAACGGTGAAGGGGATTTTTCTTGTAAAAATTATGCAACAATTTCGCACACATCATAGTAAGAGTTGTAAATTTGCCGCTTATTCACCAATCTACCGCGACATCAATTTTTGAAGCAACTATGCTGAATCTTATACTGTTTGGCCCTCCGGGCGCCGGGAAAGGTACCCAAAGTGAAAAAATAATTGCAAAGTACAATTTGATCCACCTTTCGACAGGAGATCTGCTGCGTTCGGAAATTCAGGCTGGTACAGAGCTGGGATTGAAAGCCAAAACTTTGATGGACCAGGGTATTCTGGTGCCCGACGAAGTGGTGATCGGAATGATCGACAACAAGCTGAAAGAACACCGCAGCGCGGCTGGTTTCATCTTCGACGGCTTCCCCAGAACGGTGAAGCAAGCCGAGGCGCTTGATAACCTGCTGGCAAGCTACAACGAAGGTATTTCGGTCATGGTTGCATTGTCCGTAGACGACGATGAGCTACTGGCGCGCCTTTTGAACCGCGGCAAAACCTCCGGCCGTCCCGACGACCAGAACGAAGAGCTGATCGCAAAACGCATTCAGGAATACAACAGTAAAACAAAACCGGTTGCCGACTATTACCAGGAACAAGGTAAGTTTGTCGCTATCAACGGAATAGGTGAAATCGATTTCATTTTCGAGGAAATCTCGAACGCGATCGAAACAGCCTGATTTCTATTTTTTTCACTATACTCACATGGCCTCCTCTAACTTTATAGACTACGTAAAAATCAATGCGCGCTCCGGTAACGGCGGTGCGGGCTCCATGCATTTCAGGCGTGAAAAACACGTCGAGAAAGGTGGCCCGGACGGTGGTGACGGCGGACGCGGAGGTCACGTGATATTGAAAGGCAATGGACAGCTCTGGACATTGCTCCATTTAAAATATACCAAGCACGTAAAGGCATTCGACGGTAAAGGCGGCGAAGGCGGCCGGCGCACAGGGGCGATCGGAAAGGATATTATCCTGGAAGTACCGCTGGGCACGATCGCCAAAAATGCCGAAACCGGCGAACAGCTTTTCGAAATCACCGAAGACGGGCAGGAAATGATCCTGCTGCGCGGTGGCCGCGGCGGAATGGGCAACGACCATTTCAAATCCGCTACGAACCAGACACCCCAGTACGCACAGCCCGGCGAGTCCGGAAAGGAAGAATGGTTCATCCTCGAACTGAAAGTATTGGCGGATGTAGGTCTGGTAGGATTCCCGAATGCGGGCAAATCCACATTACTCTCGGTCGTTTCGGCTGCCAAGCCCGAAATCGCCGACTACCCCTTCACCACCCTTGTGCCGAATCTGGGTGTAGTCCCCTACCGCGATTACAAGTCTTTCGTGATGGCCGACATCCCGGGCATTATCGAGGGCGCTTCGCAAGGCAAAGGGCTTGGGTTACGGTTTTTGCGGCACATCGAGCGAAACTCCATCCTGCTTTTCCTCGTGCCGGCCGATAGCGAAGACATCGAAGCCGAATACGAGACGCTTGTGCAGGAACTCCGCCTGTACAACCCTCAGTTGCTGGACAAAAGCCGCGTTCTTGCGATCTCCAAAATGGATGTAATCTCTGATGAAGAGCGGGTTACACTACAAAAAAACCTACCAAACGGCATCCCTACACTTTTAATTTCTGCAATAACCCAAGAAGGTATTGAACAATTAAAAGACAAAATATGGGAATTGATCAATTCTCCGTTTCCCGTACAATAATAATTTCTTGAAAGAGGCAACCTTTCGATGCAAATTGTGTGTCCAAGCAGTTATTTCAAAGAATTTATAGTCACCATGAGACACTATCTACCGTATTTCTATTGGGTAGTATTTAGTATTATTTCTTTCACCGCACACGGACAAATCAACATTGATTTCCCTTCCGACCGCGCCGTTTTTCAGCGTGATAAGAACAACAAAGCCAATATTTACATTGCCGGCAGCTACACCAAAATAGCCGACAAAATTGAGGTAAAACTCTCGCCCCGCAACGGTGGTGCCGACCGGGACTGGACCAGCATTAAGGATAATCCCGACGGCGGTTTCTTCTCCGGAACACTTTCCGATGTACAAGGAGGCTGGTACAAACTCGAAATCCGCGCCCTGAAAGGTGGCCAGGTAATAGGAACGAATTCCATCGAACACGTGGGTGTGGGCGAGGTATTTATGATCGCCGGGCAGTCGAACGGCGAGGGTTATCGGGACGGCCAACCCAATTCCTCAGACGTTTGGGATGCGCAGGGCTCGGGTGACGACCGCGTGAGTGTCGTAGACTATTCCAATGTACCCGACGAATCTAACCTTCCGGGTGGCGGCTCCGATTTTCCTTATCCTTCGTTCAGGCACCTCGACAAGGATGCTAACATCGCTCCCAGGGGCAAAACGGCGTGGGCCTGGGGAAGACTGGGCGACAGACTTGCTCAAAGACTGGGTGTTCCGGTGCTATTCTATAATGTGGCATGGTATGGAAGCCACGTGGGAGCCTGGCGGGAAAGTATCAATGGCGGGCAGCCGAAGTCCATCTATGCCGACGTGTATTTTGAACCAGCCGGTATGCCTTTCGGAAATATGCGCGACGTAATCCGCCGTTACACTTCACTTACTGGCATGAGGAGCGTGCTCTGGATTCAGGGGGAAGCTGATAATGATAAAAACAATGACAGAAATAGTTATTTCAACGATCTGAAAGCCGTCATTGAGGCATCGCGGAACGAGTCAGGCAGGAACATTTCCTGGATGGTATCCCAAACATCTTATAATAACAGAAATGGTACGGATAATGAGGTTATCGCAGGGCAGGGAATGGTGATTAGTGGCGTACCGAACGTCTTTCAGGGGCCACTGACCGATCTCATACAAATTCCCCGTATCGATGGGACCACTTTTGACCAAGGGGTACACTTCATGAAAGACGGCCTTGTACAGCTCGCAGATGCCTGGTTTAATAGCCTCAACGACGATTTTTTCAACAACTCCAACCCATACCAGGGCATGTCGCCACTGAATGTTGTAGCGTCATGCGCAGGCAACGGGAATCTGACATTAACCGTAACCAACGGTGGAATGCACGATTTCTCATGGAGTGCAGGAGGAAATTCGAGCAGTGTGCAAGCCGGAAACGGCACCTACCGCGTAACTGCACGGGATGATCGCAATAACCTGATCTGGTCTCCCGAAATCCGCGTAAACGAGCAAATCCAACCCAACCAGCCCACCATCAGCATCGACGGAAGCAACCCGGTGTGCGTGGGCAATACCGCCACGCTGGTTTCAAGTATCGAGGACAATGCGACATGGAATACCGGAGCAACCGGCGCACGCCTGCCTGTGACTGTGGGTGGAGACTATTTTGTAAAAGTCAGAAACATCTACGGCTGCGAGTCTACGTCGGAAAAGGTGACGATGAGAGTGGTAACTTCTCCATTGCCTGACAAACCGAAAATTACCGCATCGGGAGCCCTTGTGTTCTGCCAGGGCGGCGAGGTTACGCTTACCTCGGATTCAAAAGTTAAAAGTGTTTGGTCAAATGGCGTCACCAATGCGAGCATCACCACCGTAACATCGGGCGACTTCCGCGTTCGCGCGCTCAACGATGAAGGCTGCTACTCTCCTGAATCGGATGTGATGACCGTCAAGGTAAATCCACTACCTGCGAAACCACAGATATCGCTAAGCGGCGGAACGACATTCTGCGACGGCGGCAATGTAACCATGACTTCGAACTACGATAGCGGCAACATCTGGAGCACCACTGCCACTACAAAGGCCATCTCGGTAACCACTACAGGTACATTCTCGCTCACGCAGCGCGATGGCAACGGCTGTGAATCCAAATCCGACGAGGTATCCGTGAAAGTAAACCCGTTGCCTGCAACGCCGACCATTACTTCATTGCGTCCCACCACTTTCTGCGATCGCGATTACACCCGACTGCGCAGCAGCGAGGCATATTCCTATCAATGGAGCAACGGTTCTACGGAACGTGAAATTGAAATACGGACATCCGGCAATTTTACTATTTCCGCCAGGGACGCCAACGGCTGTCTTTCGCCGGTATCTCCGGTGGTACAAGTCGTGTCTAACCCGCTTCCGACCACGCCGGTCATCACCGCCGACGGCCCGACCACCTTCTGTGCCGACCTGAGTGTGAACCTCACATCGACACCGGCAGCAGGGTTCCTGTGGAGTAACGGAGCGTCTAGCCAGATATTGAAAGTAACTATTGCCGGTACGTATTCGGTGCAGACGATCAATGAATTCCAATGCTATTCCGATCCAAGCAATCAGATCACCACAGCCACACTTGCATTGCCGCCATCACCTACCGTTACTGCCCGGCAAGCCACCACGTTCTGCGACGGCGACACGATCTCCCTCGACGCAGCGAACGGGAACGAGTTTTTCTGGAACAATGGCCTGGAAGGCAACAGCATCGAGGTATTTGCGACAGGCAATTATGCAGCAAGAATTGTGGACGACAAGGGTTGCTACTCTCCATATTCCGCCGCGATTGTGGTGGAAGTGAAGCCTACCCCAAGTACGCCAACCATCAAAAAAGTAGGTGTTTATACTCTTTTAGCAGAAAACAACTTATCTACGGGCGATCATGTATGGAAATATAATGATGTCCAATTGACCGAAAACGGTTCAACACTGAAAGCAGTTAAAGCGGGTAATTATGTAGTCAATAACACCATAGTTTACAGTTCAACACTTACCTGCGAATCGGAATTTTCAGAACCTTTCCTGTTCTATCTCGACACCGAGAATCCCGGTTTTGTGGCTTATCCAAACCCTAATGCTACGGAACGGGTCGCAGTTGAAACACTCACCAATATTGTAAATGCCGAGGTGCAAATCATCGACAGCCGCGGCATAATCCACAGAACATTTAGGGTGGCGAAATTTGATAGCCAGCAGTTCTTCAACCTGACCGGGCTTTCCAGCGGTATTTATTTCATTAGAATAACATCAGCCTCACTTAATGCGTCGCAGAAATTGGTAATCGTACGATAAACGGGGATGACACTTCGTCCCCTTATCAAAAAAAGGAATAGTGATATTTTAGCCAAAATAATCCCTTACCTTTGTGACCGTTTTGTAATGAACACATTAACAAAATCAAAACCACCAATCGTTATCGCGTATAAGACTTTACCTGTATCAGAATTTACCAATGCGTTATAGAATTATTCTTCCGGTAGTGGCAAAAGCATTGCTATTGGTTTGTATCGTTTCCTCGACGGTTTTTTCGCAAACCATCAAAATTACCTCTCCCATATTTCAGTCCGTTTATCAACGGGAAATCTCCGGACAGAGGGAGCTCACGGTATCTGGTACATTCACCGTCTTTATGGACAAGATTGAGATAAGGGCGGTTCCTGTGGTACAGGGGCAAGGTGTGGAAACGCCATGGGACGAGCTGCAGGATGCGCCGAAGGGCGGGGTCTTCACCGGAAAAATCAAGCTCTATGGTGGATGGTATACGTTGGAAGTACGCGGTATTGCCAATGGCAAAGTAGTGGGTCGTGATGTATTGGCGCGCGTCGGTATCGGCGAAGTGTTCATTATTGCCGGGCAATCGAATGCCCAGGGGCTGAAAGGCAAACCGACACCTCCCGGAGCAAGTGATGATCGCGTCCTTTATATCGACAACTACAATAACGACGAATTCGGTGAGTTTAAGGATGCAGTGACAGACCCAATTCCGCCAACCTTTTCCAAAATCACCAGCGATCTTAAGGTTTTGTCACCCCGCGGTCAGACAGCTTGGTGCTGGGGTGCATTAGGCGATCTTCTCGTTACCAAATTGAATGTCCCTGTCCTTTTTATCAATGCGGCATGGGAAGGCAGTGCAAGTCAAAACTGGGCAGAGAGTTCCGCTGGACAAAAAACCGTCAGCTATTATGGGCGTGAGTATGCACCTCAAATGCCTTATGCTAACCTGAGGGTTTCGGCACGTAACTATGGAAGTCAGTATGGTGTGCGTGCCGTACTCTGGATGCAAGGCGAAACAGACGGCTTCTTTGGTATAACTAGTGCTGCTTATCAAAAGAATTTGCAAACCATTATCGACAAACTCCAGGCCGATACCCAAAAGCGGATCACCTGGGTAATCGCTCGCACCAGCAGATCGTCGGATGGTAAAACACCTTCAAAGCCATATCCCGCCATTACTGCGGCTCAAAATGCTGTAATCAATACGCCATTTAATCCCACCTATCCGGGACCGGAAACTGATCCCCTCGTGCCTAACCGCATTGATGGTCTTCACTTCGAAGGAGAAGACCAGCTCCGGATTCTTGCGAATGCGTGGAATGAAAGTCTTGACATCAATTTCTTTTCTACGGTTACGCCAATGGCACCTGCGGCCATCCCTGTTGTAACGGCGGCTTGCGTAACTGCAAATAATGCCGTCACCCTTTCCCTGCCGGCAGGATACGCTTCTTACGAATGGAGAAGCAGCAAAAGCAGCACGCCAATTGGCAAAGGCAGTACAATCACCGTTAGCCAGGCCGGCACATACAGCGCTACTGTCCGCGACGCTGCCGGAAACTCCATTCTGACTCCGGTGGTTGTCCTCGACCACGATGCCAAACCTGCCCAACCGAGTATCCTGCAATCGGGAGAGCAGCAAGCCTGCCCCGATTCTTCATTCAAGTTCTCGGTGAATGACGACGGATATATTTATAACTGGTTCAAAGAAAACGCAACCACTCCTGTTACCTCGGGAGCTATTGCGAGCATTGCTGAAAGCGGTAACTACTACGTGAAGGCACAGAACATCTTCGGATGCGTTTCTGAAAACTCACAGGCATCGAAACTGACGATCCGCGCGAAAATTTCAAAACCAACCATCGAACCTTCCGGGCCATTCAGCGTATCGGCGAGCATTCCCGAAGGTGGCCAGTTAAATGAAGTGTTCCTGTGGAGACGCCCCGGTTTCGAAACCGATACCACTGCGACATTGGTCAAAATCCTGAAATCAGGGGTTTACACGACGAAAGCGAAAGTTACCTATACCATCGGCAGCAACAACCTGGTTTGCTATTCCGATACTGCTTCGAGGGAGTTCAAAACCAATGAGCAAAATGAAGTGGTGATTTACCCGAACCCAAGCCAGGGTGCCTACATTTACATCGAGTCCCGGGATAATGTCAAAGATGCTGCTATTGAGCTTTTCGACATCCGCGGCAATGTGATCAAAACCACTCCTCCTAAGTTGCTCGACGGCCGGATGCAGATCGAAGTAGGCCTTCTTCCGACGGGCAAGTATATTCTCCGTGTAACCGGTCAGGGGCAGAGTCTTACCAAGCAAATTGTGATTAGATAAACATTCCTTCTTTGATAAGTACTAAATAAGCCCCGCCACAACGGGGCTTATTTAGTATGATACTAATTAGACAAAACAAAAAGGAAAGAATTTGATTGATAAATTTGCAAAGCCTAATTTTGAGAGACGGGGAGGAATGTAACCCGCTGGCAACAGTATTTTCTCATTCCTGACCCTCTGTAACCGGATCATAATAATGAAAAACGAATATCTTCCTTCGGATTATTTGCCCATCATTGTGCAATTTCTGCTCGCCGCAGGCTTCATTGGCGGCACGATGATTGTCACCCACCTGATCGGTCCGAGCCGCAAAAGCAAGCTGAAAGACGATCCGTTCGAATGCGGTATTGAGTCGGTTGGTGACGCAAGGACACCCATTTCCGTGAAATACTTTCTGGTGGCTATTCTCTTCGTTTTGTTCGACGTGGAGGTTATTTTCATGTATCCCTGGGCAGTTAATTTCAAAGGCCTGGGAATGTTCGGATTTGTAGAAATGTTGCTGTTCATGGCCCTTTTGTTGTCCGGTTTCTATTACGTGATCCGCAAGGGTGTACTGAACTGGGAGGAATAGGCTTCGAACATTGAAATACAAAGAATTATGAAAGAAGTAAAGATAGTGGAGGCTCCGCAGGGACATAGCGGATCCGGTTTTTTTGCAACTTCATTCGACGAAGCGATCGGTCTGGCACGCAGTTACTCACTTTGGCCATTGCCTTTTGCTACTTCATGCTGCGGGATCGAGTTCATGGCTACCATGGGCGCGCATTACGATATTTCGCGTTTCGGTTCCGAACGTCCGAGCTTCTCGCCACGTCAGGCCGACTTGCTGATGGTAATGGGAACCATCGCCAAGAAAATGGCGCCGGTTGTGAAGCAGGTTTACCTTCAAATGGCCGAGCCCCGCTGGGTAATGGCCGTTGGCGCGTGCGCGTCGAGCGGTGGTATTTTTGACACTTACAGCGTTTTGCAGGGCATCGACCGCATCATTCCCGTGGATGTGTACGTACCAGGCTGTCCGCCACGCCCCGAGCAGATCATCGACGGCCTGATGCAGATCCAGTATCTGGCACAGAACGAGAAGCTCCGCCGCCGGAATACCGACGAATACCAGGAACTATTGGCATCATATAATATTCAGTAACCCCCTATGCTTACTAACCAGGAGGTAGCCGAAGGGCTTTTGGAAAAATTCGGGGATCAGGTCTTCAACTTTGAAGAACCCTACGGGCTTTTGACACTCTCAACGACCCGCGAAGAGATCATCCCGGTAATGGAGTTCCTGAAAGATCATAAAAATTACCAGGTGATATTCCTGACCGATATTACGGGGGTTCAGTATCCCGATAATGCAGGCCAGGAGTTCGTGGTGGTTTACCACATGCACAGCTTCGTGCACAACTTCCGTATCCGCATTAAGGTAGCCATTCCGGAAGCGGATATCCACATCCCGACAGCGACAGGCCTCTTCGCCAGCGCCAACTGGATGGAGCGCGAAACCTACGATTTTTTTGGTATCTTGTTTGACGGGCACCCGAACCTAAAACGCATTCTGAACATCGAGGAAATGGATTATTTCCCGATGCGCAAAGAATACCCGATGGAGGACGCGACCCGTGAAGATAAAATTGACGCCCTTTTCGGCCGATGATCTATATTGAGTAAGAATATGGCAGATATTGAATTATTACCGCATAATGTCCCTTCTCAAAGCGAGTTGCCTGAACTCGTGGAAGAACTGACCACCCTCAACCTCGGCCCGACTCACCCTGCTACCCACGGTATTTTCCAGAACATCCTCAAAATGGATGGTGAAAAAATCGTTTCGGGTGAGCAGACGATCGGTTATATCCACCGGGCGTTCGAGAAAATTGCCGAAAGAAGGCCTTTTTACCAGATTACCACGCTGACCGACCGCATGAACTATTGCTCCTCCCCGATTAACAACCTGGGATGGCACATGACGATGGAGAAGTTCCTGGGCGTGGAAGTGCCGAAGCGCGCGCAATACATCCGCGTGCTCATGATGGAGCTCGCACGCATTACCGACCATATTATCTGTAACAGTATCCTCGGCGTGGATACCGGTGCATTCACCGGCTTCCTGTACGTGATGCAGAAGCGCGAGGAAGTGTACGAAATCTACGAGGAAGTCTGCGGAGCACGTCTTACAACCAATATGGGCCGCCTTGGCGGTATGGAGCGTGACCTTTCCAGCACGGCTATCCGCAAGATCAAAGAATTCATCAAATCTTTCCCACCGGTACTCAGAGAGCTCGAAAAACTGCTCAACCGTAACCGGATTTTCATGGACCGTACTATTAATGTAGGTCCAATCTCGGCAGAAAGAGCATTGTCGTACGGCTTCACCGGCCCTAACCTGCGCGCTGCGGGTGTGGACTACGACGTACGTGTGATGAACCCGTATTCGTCCTACCAGGATTTTGAGTTCGACGTCCCTATCGGACAGAATGGCGATACTTACGACCGCTACATGGTGCGTAACGAAGAAATGTGGCAAAGTCTCCGCATCGTGGAGCAAGCCATCAACAACCTTCCCGAAGGACCGTATTACGCCGATGCTCCCGAATATTACCTGCCTCCGAAAAACGAGGTTTACCGGAGTATGGAGGCCTTGATCTACCATTTCAAAATTGTAATGGGCGAAATCGACGCACCGGCTGGTGAAGTATACCACGCTGTGGAAGGAGGAAACGGCGAGCTGGGCTTCTACCTGATCAGCGATGGCGGCAGGGCCCCGTACCGTCTGCATTTCCGCAGACCAAGCTTTATTTATTATCAGGCATATCCTGAAATGTGCAAAGGCTCAACACTGTCGGACGCGATCCTGACGATGAGTAGCCTGAACGTAATTGCAGGTGAACTGGACGCTTAAAGTTTGTTAAAGACCTATTTAGAAATGACCGAATCACCTAATCTGGTTGCGTTCACACCCGAACGACTTGAAACAGTAAAAGAAATTATCGCACGTTATCCGGAGGGCCGCCAAAAATCGGCTCTTTTGCCTGTTTTGCACGTTGCCCAGGAACAATGGGGCTGGCTCAGCAGCGAAGTGATGGATTACGTGGCAGGTATTTTGAAAATAGAACCTGTGGAGGTTTACGAGGTAGCTACCTTTTATACCATGTACCACCTCGACCCCGTAGGCAAGCACGTGATCGAGTATTGCCGTACAGGACCTTGCTGCCTGATGGGCGGTGAAGATGTGTACGGGCATTTGAAGAAAAAACTGGGCATCGAAGCGGGTGAAACCACTACCGACGGCAAGTTTACATTGAAAGAAGTGGAATGCCTCGCAGCGTGTGGCTGGGGACCTGTTTTCCAGATCCGCGAGCAGTTCTACATGAACCTGACCAACGAGAAGGTCGACCAAATCATAGAAGAGTTAAGTAAATAAGCTTTCAGGAGCTGAAAATATTATCCTCAAATGGCTAGAAAAATTTTAACGGAGCATATTAATGTCCCTGGTATCGAAACCTTCGATGTTTATCGCAAACAAGGAGGCTATACTGCCGTTGAAAAAGCTATCAAAACCATGACCCCGGAAGAGGTGGTGGAAGAAGCGAAAAAATCAGGCGTACGCGGTCGTGGTGGTGCTGGTTTCCCGATGGGAATGAAATGGGGCTTCCTGGCCAAGCCCGAGGGCGTTCCCCGTTACCTGGTATGTAATGCCGACGAGTCGGAGCCGGGGACGTTCAAGGACCACCATTTGATGAAATGCATCCCTCACCTGCTGATCGAGGGAATGATCATTTCCAGCTTCGCATTGGGCGCCAACAAGTCGTTCATCTACGTGCGCGGCGAGCTCATGTACGTGATCCGCATTCTGGAAAAAGCGATTGCAGAAGCGAAAGCGCAAGGTTTTTTAGGTAAAAATATCCTTGGCTCGGGCTATGACCTCGAACTGGTCGTTCAGCCGGGCGGGGGCGCATACATTTGCGGTGAAGAAACTGCATTGCTCGAATCCCTCGAAGGCAAAAGAGGTAACCCGCGTAACAAGCCGCCATTCCCCGCGGTGAAAGGTCTTTACCAAAGCCCAACCGTGGTGAACAACGTGGAGTCGATCTCCAATATGCCGTGGATTATCAACAATGGCGGTGATGCTTATGCACAAATCGGGATCGGTAGAAGTACCGGTACTAAATTGATTTCTGCATCGGGCCACATTCAAAAGCCCGGTGTTTACGAAATCGAGTTGGGCGTGAGTGTTGAGGAGTTTTTGAATTCGGATGAATATTGCGGTGGTATCCGTAAAGGGCACCATTTGAAGGCATTGGTAGCAGGTGGATCCTCTGTACCTATTCTTCCTGCGAACCTTATTATGAAAACCGCAGCCGGCGAAGATCGTCTGATGACGTACGAATCGCTTTCGGACGGTGGTTTCGCCACAGGTACCATGCTCGGATCGGGCGGGTTTATCGTTTTCGACGAAACAGCCTGTATCGTCCGCAACACCTGGAACTTCTCGCGTTTTTACCACCACGAATCCTGCGGACAATGCAGTCCGTGCCGCGAAGGAACAGGCTGGATGGAGAAAGTCCTCCACCGCATCGAGCACGGTCACGGCAGTATGCACGACATCGACCTGCTCGTAGATATTTCAAAGAAAATAGAAGGTAACACCATTTGTCCGCTCGGAGATGCAGCGGCCTGGCCCGTAGCCAGCGCGATCCGCCATTTCCGCGACGAATTTGTGTGGCATATCACCAACCCGCAGGAAGCAACGGCTCCGGGCGCGGTTTACATGGGTGAAATGGCCCTGGTGTAATAGATCTCAGAACATTGTACTTGACTGGACATGGAAGAAGTTAAACCCCAATTGTTGAAAATTACATTCGATGGCATCGAGGTTGAAGTAGAACCCGGCACAACCATCATGCAAGCGGCGCGTAAGATCGCCGAGGCAGATGACAGCCAGGGCCACCTCGTTCCGCCGGCGATGTGTTACTATAAACCGCTTACCGCTTCCGGAGGAAAATGCCGTGCGTGTCTGGTAAAGGTATCGGCCGGTTCCGCCAAAGATCCCCGCCCGATGCCGAAGCTCGTTCCCTCGTGTATCACGCAGGTTCAGGATGGCATGATCGTGGAAAACACCACCAACCAGGCCGTACTCGATACCCGCAAGAGCATTGTAGAATTCCTGCTGATCAATCACCCTCTCGACTGCCCTATTTGCGACCAGGCCGGTGAATGTCATTTGCAGGATTTTGCATTTGAACACGGCTCGGTGAAAACCCGCTACGAAGAAGAAAGAAGGACATTCGATAAAATCGATATCGGTCCGTACGTGCAGCTGCACATGACGCGATGCATCCTTTGCTACCGCTGCGTGTACACTGCCGACCAAATTACCAACAAACGCGTTCACGGGGTTATGAACCGCGGAGATGCTTCGGAAATCAGCACTTACATCGAAAAAGCAATCGATAACGACTTCTCCGGAAACGTGATCGACGTTTGCCCGGTAGGCGCATTGACGGACAAAACCTTCCGCTTCAAAAACCGTGTGTGGTTCTCGAAACCGGAAGACGCGCACCGCGATTGCGACAAATGCTGTGGTAAAACCACCGTATGGTATCGTGGCGACGAGGTGATCCGCGTAACGGCCCGCAAGAATACCTGGGGCGAGGTGAACGACTTCATTTGCAATACCTGCCGCTTCGAGAAGAAAAACACAAGCGACTGGGTATTGGAAGGTCCTACCAAAGTGAAACGCAGCTCGGTAATTTCTGCCAACAAATACCGCAAAGACCTGGTCGCGAAACCGGATTTTGCATTGAAACTGGCAGCATCCCAATTCAAGCAAATCGACGATTCGCGCCCTTACGTGACCGACGAAGAGACGATCCGTCACCAGAGCATCGAGAATAACGATAAGGCCAACCACCGTTCGTTGGCGGCCAACAATAATTAAGAGAATCAGTAGTCAAAGCAGCCGGATAAAATTGCTTTCAAATGGATTTAGTAGAATTTCTTGTTAAAACCGTCACCATTGTTGCCGTCTTCGGGCTAACACTGCTCATCGCGATGTACTCCACATGGGCAGAGCGTAAAGTAGCGGGTTTCATCCAGGACCGCAGCGGGCCTAACCGCGCGGGTTGGGGCGGGCTCCTGCAACCCCTTGCAGATGCGGGTAAAATGTTCTTCAAAGAAGATTTTATTCCTGCATTGGCTAACAAATGGCTCTTTATTGCCGGTCCGAGTTTGGCCATGCTCACCGCATTGCTCGCCAGCGCGGTAATCCCATTCGGCAGCACATTCCGCATTGCAGGCCATGAAGTGGCATTGCAGGGCGTTGAATCGAACATCGGTATCCTGTACGTATTCGGCGTAGTAGCGCTGGGTGTTTACGGTATCATGGTCGGTGGCTGGGCCTCCAACAACAAATTCTCACTCCTCGGAGCGATCCGCGCAGCTTCACAAAACATTAGTTACGAGGTAGCCATGGGCCTTTCGCTCATCGCCATCCTGATGATGAGCAGTTCGCTTTCACTCGGCGAGATCGTAGCGCAACAGCATGGTATGAACTGGAATATCTTCTACCAGCCGCTGGGTTTCATCATTTTCATTACCTGTTCTTTCGCAGAATGTAACCGCGTTCCTTTCGACCTTCCTGAGTGTGAAACGGAGCTCGTAGGGGGTTACCACACCGAATACGGCAGTATGAAACTCGGTTTCTACCTGTTCGCGGAATATATCAACATGTTCATTTCCTCGGCGATCATCTCCGTGCTGTATTTCGGTGGTTATAACTACCCGGGAATGGATTTCGTGTATGCACAGCTAGTGAAGTCTTTCGGCGCGGATACAGGTCATAACATAGCGACATTGATCGGAACGGCTGTTTTCTTCGGAAAAGCATTGTTCTTTGTATTCTTCTACATGTGGGTACGCTGGACGATCCCGCGTTTCCGCTACGATCAATTGATGAACCTGGGCTGGAAAAAGCTGATCCCTCTTGCTATTTTTAACATTATTATCACCGGTGCTGCCGTGCTTTTCTTGAAGCCAGTGATCACCGCGTGGTTGAATTAATTCCAAAATCGTATTGCCATGCAATTGACAAATCGCTCAAAGCAAGTAAGCAATAAAGAAATGACGCTGGCGGAGCGCGCCTACCTGCCTGCTATTGCCACAGGTCTGGCGATTACGATCAAGCACTTTTTCGCGAAGAAAGTAACGATCCAATACCCGGAAGTGAAACGGTACCTGGGACCGGTTTTCCGTGGAAGACATATCCTGAAAAGAGATGCGGAAGGCCGCGAACGGTGCACAGCCTGTGGTTTGTGCGCGGTAGCGTGTCCTGCGGAAGCCATTTCGATGGTAGCAGCCGAGCGCGTGAAGGGAGAAGAAAACCTGTACCGCGAAGAAAAATACGCGGCGGTTTACGAAGTGAATATGCTGCGCTGCATTTTCTGCGGCCTATGCGAGGAAGCTTGCCCTAAACAGGCCGTATACCTGCGCCACGACGAGTTCGTACCGGTGTTTACAGAACGCGACCAGGTGATCTGGGGCAAAGACCTCCTCGTGGAAGATATGAACAACCGCTACACCCGCGAAGCCTGGACGAAAGAAGAAGCGCGTGCGTTGGATGCCAAAAGAGCCAGCGGCGAAGTTACCAACGTTGTTCCACGAGCTATTCCCTGATTGGTAAACCAAGACTGTCAGCAGTTACTAACATTATGAATTCAGCAGTATCATTTTTTTACTTTCTATCCTTCCTGACTATCCTGAGCGCGGTGATGGTCGTGGTATCGCGTAACCCCATTCACAGCGTTCTGTACCTGATCCTGACGTTCTTTACGCTCTCAGGGCATTATATCCTGCTGAATGCACAGTTCCTGGCTGCGGTGAACATCATCGTTTATGCAGGGGCTATCATGGTACTTTTCCTCTTCGTGATCATGTTCCTCAATATGAAACAGGACCAGGAGGAAGCCAAAACAAATCTTACGAAAATAGCCGCGACGATCGTCGGCGGGACTGTATTCGTGATCCTATTCGGTGCGTACCGCAAAACCGCCATCGAGCCGTTCAATCCGCAAACCTACGATTCGCAGATCGGTATGATCGAAAGCCTCGGACATATGCTTTTCCGCGACTACCTGTTGCCGTTTGAACTCGCGTCGATCCTTTTGTTGGTAGCGATGGTAGGAGCAGTATTGTTAGGTAAAAGAGAGATCGGCGAGCGCCACTTCTAGTGTAGATTATATTTTAAGTCATAAAAAATGGAGATGCCCTTTCGGACATCTCCATTTTTGTTTTATCAGCATTCGGATTAAGCTTCTTCTACTTCTGAATAGGCTTCAACCGGGATACAAGAGCAGATCAGGTTGCGGTCGCCGTAAGCGCTGTCAACGCGGCTTACACTTGGCCAGAACTTGTTGAAGCGCAGGTAAGGCAGCGGGAATGCGGCTTTTTCGCGACTGTAAGAACGCGTCCAGTTTTCGCTCAACAATACACGTGAAGTATGCGGTGCATTCTTCAAAACGTTGTCTGCGCGGTCTGCAATACCTTCTTCCACTTCACGGATCTCGTTACGGATCGCGATCATCGCGTCGCAGAAACGATCCAGCTCAGCTTTCGATTCCGATTCCGTTGGCTCGATCATCAATGTACCTGCAACAGGGAATGAAAGCGTCGGCGCGTGGAAACCGTAATCCATCAGGCGTTTTGCGAGATCCTCAGCCTCAACACCCGCAGCTTTGAAGCCACGGCAGTCGACGATCATTTCGTGTGCACAGCGGCCGTTTGTACCCGTATAAAGCACTTCGTAATGGCCGTTCAAGCGCTCTTTAATGTAGTTCGCATTCAGGATAGCGAATTTGGTCGCGTTGGTAAGCCCCTCGCCGCCCATCATCGCGATGTACGCGTAAGAGATCGTCAGGATGCTTGCGCTACCATATGGTGCGGCAGAAACCGCTCCCGCTTGTCCGGATGGCAAATACTCCGGCTGCGTGCTGAAATTCACGTGACCTGGCAAGAATGGCATCAGGTGCTCGGCAACGCCGATCGGTCCTACGCCAGGGCCGCCGCCGCCGTGAGGGATACAGAATGTTTTATGCAAATTGAGGTGGCAGACATCCGCGCCGATGCTGGCAGGGCTTGTCAATCCAACCTGTGCATTCATATTCGCACCATCCATATAAACCTGACCGCCGAATGAGTGGATCATCGAGCAGATTTCGATAATGCTTTCTTCATAAACACCGTGCGTAGAAGGATAGGTAACCATCAAACACGACAGGTCATTGGCATGCTGCTCCGCTTTCGCTCGCAAATCTTCCACATCTATATTTCCACGCTCGTCGCATTTGGTCACTACTACCTTCATACCAGCCATGACAGCGGATGCAGGGTTGGTACCGTGTGCCGACGACGGGATCAATGCCACATTACGGTGTGCTTCGCCGCGGCTTTCGTGGTAAGCACGAATGGCCATCAGACCGGCATATTCCCCTTGCGCACCGGAGTTAGGCTGGAACGACATCGCCGCAAAACCGGTGATTTCGCAAAGCCAGGTATTCAGCTCGCTCACCAGCTGCGCATAACCTCCTACCTGGTTGGTAGGCGCAAACGGATGGATACCGCCAAATTCCGGCCAGGTAAGCGGGATCATTTCGGCAGTAGCGTTCAATTTCATGGTACAGCTACCAAGCGAAATCATGGAATGTACCAGTGAAAGGTCTTTGTTTTCCAGTGATTTCAAATAGCGGAGCATTTCGTGCTCGGTGTGGTGCGTATTGAAAACCGGGTGTGTCAGGTATTCCGACGTTCTTGCCAGATTTTCAGGAAGCGAAAATTCGAAATCCTCGTCGATCACCAACTCGCCCTGGAAGCCTGAAACCTCTGCAAAAACATTCAACAACGCGATTACGTCGTCAAACGTCTTGGCCTCGTCGAAGGACACCGAAAGACTCTCGTCGCCGTGATATTTGAGGTTGATGCCCCATTTCAACGCCTGTTCACGCAGCTTGCGCGTCAGCGGCGTCTTGATCGTCACCGTATCGAAAAAAGTATCGGTAACAACTTCATAATTGAATTTCTTCACCGTATCCACAAACAGGCGGGCCAGGCCGTGCACACGTGCAGCGATGCTCTTGATTCCCTCAGGTCCGTGGTATACCGAATAGGCGCCGGCGATTACGGCCAGCAATACCTGCGCGGTACAAATGTTGGAAGTCGCTTTTTCACGACGGATATGCTGCTCGCGCGTCTGCAAAGCCATGCGCAATGCACGGTTACCTTCGCCATCCACCGATACGCCGATGATCCGGCCCGGGATTTGGCGCTTGAAGGCATCTTTGGTCGCGAAATACGCCGCGTGCGGACCGCCATAGCCCATCGGCACGCCGAAACGCTGCGAAGAACCAATCACGACATCGGCACCCATTTCACCCGGCGATTTCAGGAGCGTCAATGCAAGCAGGTCTGCTGCAACCGCTACGGAAATACCCAGTTCATGAGCCGAAGCAATAAAATCGGTGTAGTCGATCACCTCGCCGTCGGTAGCAGGGTACTGAACAAGCGCCGCGTAAATATTTTCATCGGTAAAATCCACTGTTGCGTGGTTACCCACAACCACATCAATGCCGATCGGCTTCGCGCGGGTGTAGATCAGGTCGATCGTCTGCGGATGGCAGAGCTCCGAAACGAAAAACGTATTCGCTTTCTTTCTCGAAGGACCTTTCACTGCATGCAGCATAGTCATCGCCTCCGCTGCTGCGGTTGCCTCATCGAGCAACGATGCGTTCGCAATCTCCATGCCGGTCAGATCCGTCACGACCGTCTGGAAGTTCAGGAGCATTTCAAGGCGTCCCTGCGCGATTTCCGCCTGGTAAGGCGTATAGGCAGTATACCATGCCGGATTTTCGAGGATATTCCTCAAAATAACGTTCGGTGTGATGGTGTCGTAGTAGCCCGTGCCGATGTACGATTTCAGCACCGCATTTTTGGAAGCAATTCTTTTGATGTATTGTAAAAATTCCTGCTCCGATTTGGGCCTCGGCAAATTCAGTGGTTTTTGTAGACGAATCGCAGAAGGCAGAGTCTGGTCGATCAGTTCATCCACTGACCCGGCTCCGATGGTCTTCAACATTTCCTGCAATTCCTGTTCATCTTTACCGTGGTGACGGTTTTCAAACTTGTCCTGGTTTCGAAGATTAACTTTCATTCAAGTTAGGCTGAGAATGCCGCTATTAGGTGATTTTAAAATACAAAAGTAAGCAAATCCAAGCAAATCTCTCAGAGATCGATGGCTATGCTTACTCTTGAATATGTACAAAATGTATGAACGGGAAGTTCCTAGTGGTTAGGGCAACCGCAATCCGTTTTCCGTTTGAATATTCCCAGGAACTTCTTGGACCTTGGCTTCTTGTAACCTTTGTATTTTTTCTTTTTACCAAACAGTTCCACTTTTGTGGCATCAGGCGCGCTGGCTGCCGCGGCAGAAACTGTCTGTACGCCCGAGATACTGCAAATCAGGGCCAGTACCAGAAGCCAGGGAGTGATTTTCTTGATCATGTTCGTTGCGATGGATCGTCAAAGGTTAATTATGCAACGCAATGCCCGCCATTTTCGGTATGCATTGTGCCAACCCTTTCACAATTTTCCGAAAAATTTACGCCTTTACCAATTCCAGGATCGTGATTTCGGGCAGGATACCTACCCGGCCCGGATACCCCAGATACCCGAATCCGCGGTTGACGTACAAGTACTGGTCGTTCTCCTCATACAACCCCGCCCATTGCTTGTAGCGGTACTGTACCGGGCTCCATCTCACCTTGCCTATTTCCACACCGAACTGCATCCCGTGCGTGTGGCCCGCGAGTGCGAGGTCGATATCCTTGTATTGAGGTAAAACCTGCGCCTCCCAATGGCTGGGGTCGTGCGAGAGCAATATTTTGACAGGATAATCGTCCGTATGCGCGTAAGCCTTTTCCAGGTTTCCGTATTTGGCAAAATTGCCGGCTCCCCAGTTTTGAATACCAATTAACCCGATCGATTCTCCGTCGACGGTAATAGGCCGGTTTTCATCCAGCATCAGGTTCCAGCCCAGCAATTCGTGCGCTTTTTTCAAATTGGCAAGGTTGCTGATCTTGGCCTGCGCATCCGGCCATTGGAAATAATCGCCATAATCGTGGTTGCCGAGCACCGAATGCACGCCGAGCGGCGCTTTCACTTTATCGAAGATGTTGATATAGTCCTGCACTTCCTTCGCCCGGTCGTTCACCAGGTCGCCGGTGAAGAATGCGATATCGGGCTTTTCCTTCATCAACATTTCCACACCCCCTTTCACGGCTGTTTTATTGAAAAAGCTACCCGAATGGATGTCCGAAAGCTGGGCGATTTTCATACCATGAAATTGACGGGGAAGGTTTTTCAAAGGAACCTTCACACGGCGAATGCGGTAATCGTGGGCGCCCGAGAGGATGCCATAGGTAAATGTTCCCATTAATCCGGCTCCGGCAACGACGGCCGTCGTCGCAAGAAATTGCGAACGCGGAATGGTCGGCTCGCCGGTTTCAGGTGAGGGCGTCGCTACTGATGGGACAAAAAAGCTTACAATCCATTGAAAAAAGCGGCGTACATCGTCAACAAGCAGGATTGCCACAGCGAGCAATTTGGATAAATAGGGAATGGCGATGAATGCAACCACGAAGGTTCTGGTAGTGCTTTTGAAGTAGTCGGGCGGCAGCAATTGCATTCCGATGTAAGCCCCGAGCGTAACCAGCGTCAATGCCCAATATGCCCCTCCGATCCAGCGTTGTGTAAATGGGCTCAGGCTCCGTATAGCCAGTTTTAGACCTTGCCAGACATACCAGTCGATGGCAAAGAGTACGAATGTGAGTATGATAAAAAAGAAGGTTCTGTTCATTTTAAAATGATAGTTGTCATATCAACGACAAACATATGCAAAACCTTTCACGTTCAGCACCCAACCCTGATTTTGGATGAATGTATGGATTGGATGAATGAAGGTTGATTTCGGCAGCTAAACGGTTTTCGGTATTTTTGCACCTTATCCTATCTCAGTTATGCCAAAATACGATTTCAAACGGTTCCACATACGCTCGATGAATGCGGGATCGGACCAGGAAAGAGCGGCAATCAATCAGGAATTGAAAGATTTGTACGCGTCGCTGCCTGATGACGAAAAAAAGATTTTCAACGAGGAATTGCAGCATTTCCTTACCCACGAGGTGGCACGGATCAAGTCGGACTACGAATCGGTGAAAGGCTTGGACCAACCCAACTAACGAGGGTCAGTTAAGACGAGGATCGATGGGGTAATGCGCGATGGAACGGTACTCACCTCCCATATTACGCAGGATCTCGCGCCAGAAATTGCCCGCAGGCGTCGAAAACAGGAAGTCGGAAGTAGTGCTGGAAATGATCCACGAATCTTGCTTGATCTCTTCGTCGAGCTGCCCGCCGCTCCATCCCGAGTAGCCGATGAAGAACATCACATCCTCCTGTTTCAGGGTGTTCAGGTTCAGAAGCGTTTTCACGTTTTCGAAATCACCTCCCCAGTAAACGTCCTTCATGATCTCCGTGCCGCCGGCAACGAGGTCGGGACGCCGATGAATGAAATGCAATGTGTTTTTTTCGACAGGACCGCCAAGGTGAAGCGTGATGTCCTGGTAAATGGTTTCGTCCAGAACGTCTCCCAGGAACAGGTCGGTGGTTTGGTTGAGTACAAAACCGAAACTTCCCTGCTCATTATGCTCGCACATAAGGATAACTCCCCTTTCAAAATTGGGATCGCCCAAAAACGGCTTGGCAATAAGCAAGCTTCCTTTTGAAACTTTCGCAGTTGACGGCATGACCTGGCAAATTGTTAATTCAACAACGAAATATATTTATTTTTCGCACTGAAAAACTGATATTGCCCAAAATATAATAAAAATAAGATCATGGCATTGATAAAATCTGTCCGCGGACATCACCCTACCTACGACGAGAGTTGCTGGTTTGCAGAAAACGCTACCATCGTGGGCGATGTGGTGATGGGCGAAAATTGTACTGTATGGTTCAACGCGGTGATCCGCGGGGACGTAAACAGTATCCGTATCGGGCATCATTCCAATGTTCAGGACGGCGCCGTGATCCATTGTACTTACCAGCGATTTGCAACCACGATCGGGAATTACGTTTCCATCGCGCACAATGCGATCGTGCACGGCTGTACGATCGAAGACCACGTTTTGATCGGAATGGGAGCAATCGTCATGGATGGAGCGGTTGTCGGCGAAGGTGCCATCATCGCCGCAGGCGCGATCGTCACTCAAGGTACCAAAGTGCCCCCCGGCACCATCTACGCCGGCAATCCCGCCAAATATTTGAAAGACGTTTCACCGGAGCTCAATGCCGCTATTGATCGGACTGCTAATAATTACCTCATCTACTCAGGCTGGTTCAAGGAAGAGGATGGTTTGAAATAATAGTCCTCCTGCCCCGACACGCCCGGAGGAATTACAATAACTGCATCGGGTACCCGGTTTTCGAAGAGTGACTTTCTTTTGCGTTTTACGGATCGGTACATTACCAAGTATGTGCTAATACTTACCAGCGGTCCCGTAGCTGGCTTCGAAAGCTGAAAAGCGAACGACAACTTCCCAAGGACGAAACCGCATACCAACGAAGGCAGCATACCTCTTTTGATTAGTTTGATCTTATCAATATTGACCATGTCCTCATAAGAAGCGAAGCCGCCGCTTCCGGGAATGAATGGGTTAGCACGAAGCATTATTCCGTCATGGCGGATGGTTACCACTTCTCCAAACAAGAATTCTTCCTGTCCGAAGGAATTCTTTTGGATGCATTGTATAAACTGACCTTTTTTAACTTTGATAGTATGTTTTGTTTCAATGGATTGAATCAGAAAGTAAGGCTTTTGTGCTATGACCATTGAGGGCGTCAACCATAGGAAAAACAAAGCCAGGTAGCCACTCAGTTTGATTGTTTTTGCCCCGAGATCTGAGATTTGAAACTCGAACAGATTTTTCTCCATTAAATGCATGAGACCAGGCAAACGTAATCGCCCTTTATACATCTGTTAATCCCTGCAACAAGCCCGGCGAAACCACCAATAACTGCACCTCCAGCCCCTGCGGCCAGTGTCCCAACACCAGCAAAGGGAACTCCTATGATTAACCCCATAAGTGCGCCATACACAGCATTGTTCACAATCTCAGTAACAATCGTCGCTGCAATGTTGATAATTTTCCTGATCACCTTCCCCATACCTCCCCAAAAATCCGGCTGATAACTGTCATAACCATACCAAGACGGATTAGGAAAGCACGACTTCCCATCGGTTGCGTAGTAATTCGTTGCTTCGTCGAAATTGTCGTAGTAGGCTTGTACGACCGCATTTAATACGCCTTTTTCAAGCGCAGTGAGTGAGCCATCGTTCGTTATGGCAGTTTTGATTGGATTGAGATAGACATCGATAGCATCTTTGAGATACGAACTCCAGAAGATCTGCGCATTACATCCGGGCGTATTATCTGTACAGTAGGTTAGCGCGAGATCCTTTGCCCCTTTCTGTATCGCCGAAGTGATCTGGTACTTGTAATTATAAATTTTCGCGTAGGCTTGATTCAATGAAAACTGACTGGGATTGGCCTTGTAGGACGCGGCTAAGCCGTCATACCACGGGCCAGTAGCCGCTCCATACTTGGCTATCGCCTTGTTCCTGTATTTGGTATTGAGGGCATTTTCATTTAAAGACGAACAATCCAGCGATCCAATGTTGTTGTCTGACATCTTCGCGTGGGCATCGGTCGCCATAACTGGTGTCTTAGCGGTTGCGGATGGGCTTATGTCATCGTTGTATTTACCACAAGACGAGATGATAATAGACGCTGTACAGAAAAAAAATACAGTGAACAGTAAACGGTAAGGATTAGTGTTTGTTTTTTTCATGATATTACCAAGATTAAAGTGTGAGAAAATGGTGGCACATCAGGAGCGAAAGGCACCTTCAATGCATTGTTGGTTCAAGTTTGTTGATGAATTACCCATCTCATTTTACGTTATGTGAAACTACCTCACAAAGCAAATGAATTACTTGCCGGGTGCTGTTGCGGAAAGCGCAGGGGCACTTGCGGTTTCCGCACATAATTGAGGGGAATGCGCACGGGCTGTTTGGCGATTTCAAAAAGCCGTTAAATTTGTCAAGCCACTCATAACGAAGCACACTATGACAGATTTTGGAAGTAATTTCAGGAAGTTGAGGGAATGGGCAGGAGTTTCCCAGGAGGCGCTGGGAATTAGTTTGAACGTGTCCGCTTCGGTCGTCAACAGGATCGAAAACAACAAGCGGAAGCTGGATATTCAGATACTGCAAAAGCTGGCGATCAGCTTGCAGCTCGATATATCGCTTGTGGTGATGGTATTGTTTAAAGGGAAATCTGCCTTGCCGAAACAGAAGGCGCCAAAAGCCGGAAAAGTTTTACCAATCCCGGCTTAATCCGTTATTCAGCCATACCTTTTCTTGCATTCAGGTAACCCTTGATTACCGTAAAAGTCGTGATGGCCAGGAAGAAGAGAATGATGTACTGCACGTAATCCACGATCCAGGGGAATCTTTCACCGAAAAGATAGCCCCCACCGGTTAATGTAAAGATCCAGATCGCCCCGCCTACTACATTGTTAATCAGAAAAGAGGGAAACGACATTTTCACCAGTCCCGCGAGGATGGGCGCGAATGTGCGCACAATAGGCAGAAACCGGCTGATGATCAGCGTCCGGCTTCCATACTTCTCAAAATAATTATGCGTGGTTTCGATGTGTTTTTTCTTGAAGAAGAAAGAATCCGGCCGGTTCTTAAATATGTCGCCGAAATATTTTCCGAATACATAGCCGACCAGCGAGCCCAATATCGCGGCCGTCAGCATGCTGATCAGCAAAATGAGGATCGGTACGTCGAGGATACCGGTGCCGCAGAATACCCCGGCGAGAAATACCAGATAGTCGCCGGGAAGGAAAAATGCAAAAAACAGGCCGTTTTCCGCAAATACAATGAATGTAATCACCAGAAGGCCGCCAGTACGGATGATTTCCTCGGAATTGACAATGTATTGGAAAAACTCGACAATTGAATCCATAATTTATGATCTGAGAGTTCGCTCGCATGCTACTGGCAGCCTGCGATCAGCAGTGCATAACTAGCTGCCCACGGCTACCGAAGCGCGGCTACGGGTTTGTTGACTTTTAAAATTAAGCATTTTCCGACAGTTCCAGCCAGCGCATTTCCTTCTCCGCCTGGCTGTCGTTGATTTCCTCAATCTGTTTTGACCATTTGGCCAGCTCCTCGTGCGAACCGCCTTTGTTCAGGTTTTCCACCAATACTGTCTTGGTCGATTCCATCTTGGCAATATCCGCTTCCAGCTGCTCCATTTCTTTTTGCTCCTTATAACTCAGCTTCCGTTTCGCGGAAACAGCCGGTACAGCAACGGCTTCTTTCGGAGCTACTACTACCGGGGCAACAGGTTTCGGAGCATTCGTGGCGGCCAATTTCTTTTCTGCCTCCTGTTCATCCTGATAATCGCGCAGCTCGGTATAGTTACCCGGAAAATCGCTGATCTTACCCTCTCCATCAAACACAAAAATGTGCTGCACGAGCCTGTCGAGGAAGTAACGGTCGTGGGAGACGATCATCAGACAGCCCGGGAAATTGAGTAGAAACTCTTCGAGTACATTCAAACTATCGATATCGAGGTCGTTTGTCGGCTCATCGAGGATCAGGAAGTTCGGCTGTTTGATCAGAATCAATAGAAGCTGTAAACGACGGCGTTCTCCTCCGCTCAGTTTGGAAATAAAATCATACTGCTTCGACGGCGAGAACAGGAATGCCTGCAACAGCACTCCTACTGTCACGGTTTCACCGGTTCCCAGCTGCACAACCTCGGCCACATCCTTTACAATGTCGATCACCCGCTGATTTTCATTGAATACCAGGTCGGTTTGTTTGTAATACCCAAACTGGACCGTTTCGCCGGTACTGATCTTACCTTTATCGGGCTGTAATTCACCGGTGATCATATTCAACAGCGTGGATTTTCCCATCCCATTCTTCCCTACCACTCCGATGCGGTCGCCACGGCGGAACGTGTATTCGAAGTCTTTGATCAACTGCCGTTCTCCAAAACCCTTACTGATATTTTCCAGTTCGATGATTTTGCTACCCAACCGCGACGTCCGCACATTGAGCTCCATTTGCACATCAATTTTTTTCTGGCTGGCCTTCTCTTTCAGGTCTTCAAATGCATCGATACGGTATTTGGCTTTCGTTCCGCGCGCTTTCGGCTGCCTTCTGATCCATTCCAGCTCCTTGCGCATCAGGTTACGCGCCTTGTCGATCGTCGCGGCTTCGAGTTCTTCGCGCTCGGCCTTCTTTTCAAGGAAATAGGAGTAGTTCCCTTTGTAGGTGTATGCCGAACCATGATCGAGTTCGAGCATCTGGTTGCAAACGGTATCGAGGAAGTAACGGTCGTGCGTTACTACTAATAATGTCGTGTTCGAGGTATTGAGGTATTCTTCCAGCCATTCGACGGTATCGAGGTCGAGGTGGTTGGTCGGTTCGTCGAGAATGAGCAGGTCCGGATCTTCGAGCAGCACTTTCGCGAGTGCCACGCGCTTGCGCTGACCGCCCGAGAGCGTTCCGTAGGCATTATCCGTATGGTGAATGCCCAGGCGCCCGAGGACTTCTTTTGTTCTGTATTCAAAATCCCACGCATTGAGCTTGTCCATATCCTCCATCACTTCGGCAAGTTCGTCGTGAAGATCATACTCGATAGCGTGCTCGTAGCGCTTCACCACCTGTGCGACGGGATTATTCGAAGAAAATATCACTTCAAGTACGGGAAGCGATTCGTCGAACGCAGGGCTCTGGTCCAAATACCCCACGCGAATGTCCTTCCTGATACTTACTTCACCTTCGTCGGCGGGGATCTTGCCCGTGAGTATATTCAGAAATGTGGTTTTTCCGGTCCCGTTCGTCCCGATCAACGCTACCTTATCGCCCTTGCTGATCCCAAAACTGATATTCTTAAAGAGCCACCGGTCACCGAATGACTTTGCTATATTTTCCGCCGAAAGATAATTCATGTTCAAATGTGAAATTCTGTATATGCAAAGTTAGGACAGATATTAAACAACGAAGAAAAAATTCGCTTTCATAGGGTAAATAGGCTAATATTGCCACTTATATTCAGTTAGATGGTTCCATTGAACACATTCATTATCATGTCCAAAAAATCCCTTTACCTAATCTTAACCGTTTTTCTTTGTTTTAAAGCAGTAGCGCAGGACAGTAATTTCAAAACTTACACGCAAAAAATCGGAGGCAGCCCTCAGGTGTACGACATGGTCGCAATCCCTGGCGGTGAATTCACGATGGGCAGCCCGGCCGGTGAAAAAGGCCGCCGCGCCGACGAAGGTCCCCAGCACAAGGTGAAAATCGAACCTTTCTGGATGGGCAAAACCGAGGTGACCTGGGACATTTACGATTTGTACGCTTTCAAGAATATGGAAAAGGAAATGGGCGCTCGTCACCCGGATCCTGACAAAAGCGTTCAGAAAACCGACGCCAGTACCCGTCCCTCCCCTCCTTATGTAGACATGTCTTTCGGAATGGGTCGCTCGGGTTATCCGGCGATCAACATGACGCAATATGCCGCCATCTACTTCTGCAAATGGCTATATGAAAAAACCGGTATTTTCTACCGCCTTCCAACCGAAGCGGAATGGGAATATGCCTGCCGCGCCGGTTCTAAAACCGCTTATTCTTTCGACGAAGCTAAAATCGACGAATATGCATGGTACCGCAAAAACAGCGATGCCGCTTACAAAAAAGTGGGAACAAAAAAACCGAATGCATGGGGACTTTACGATATGCACGGTAACGTAATGGAATGGACACTCGACCAGTACATTCCTGATTATTACGCAAAACAGCCCAAAGGCGAAGCATTCGCTCCGGTGACTGAACTTTACCCTACCTCCGTTCGTGGCGGTTCATGGGACGACGAGGCGGCCGATCTCCGTAGCGCAGCCCGTGTAGCTTCCAAACCTGAATGGAAAATCCTCGACCCGCAATTGCCTAAATCGGAATGGTGGATGACCAGCGCGTCATTTGTGGGTTTCCGTGTTGTGAGACCGCTTAAAACGCCTTCGCCAGAAGAGATCAAAGCGTATTACAGCCCTAAGTTGATTGAAGACTACTGATCATATTTAAACTCTTAAATTCGAAATGGAACAGAACAGACGTAATTTTTTGAAAGCATCGGGCCTCATCGCCGGCGGTGCCATCCTGAACCCGTTTGCTGGCTACGGCTACAACAGCGCGGTAGGTGATACGATCAAAGTGGCCCTTATCGGTTGCGGCGGACGTGGAACCGGCGCGGCGGCACAGGCATTGAGCACCACGCAAAACGTGCAGATCGTGGCCATGGCGGATGCTTTCAAGGACCGTCTCGACGATGCTTACAAAAACCTGACCGCTAAAAAATACAAAGATGCAGCAGGCAAGCCGGTTGACACCAAGGTAAAAGTGGATGTTCCCGAGGACCGGAAATTTGTAGGATTCGACGCATTCAAAAAGGCCATCGCATTGAAAGATGTGGATGTAGTAATCCTCGCAACACCTCCGGGCTTCCGTCCTTCGCATTTCGAAGAGGCTGTAAAGAACAACAAGCACATTTTCATGGAAAAACCGGTTGCAACCGATGCTCCGGGTATCCGCAAAGTGCTTGAATTGGCCGAAGAAGCTAAGAAGAAAAAATTGAACGTAGTAGTAGGTCTGCAACGTCACTACCAGGCAAACTACCGCGAGGCGATCAAACGCATTCACGATGGCGCACTTGGCGATATCGTAGGCGGCCAGGTTTACTGGGTGGGCAGCAGCCCATGGATGAAGGAGCGTCAGGCCAACCAGACTGAAATGGAGTACCAAATGAGAAACTGGTATTACTTCAACTGGCTTTGCGGTGACCACATTTCAGAGCAGCACGTTCACAATATTGACGTGGCCAACTGGGTGAAAAACGGTTATCCTGTATCCATTCAGGGAACCGGCGGACGTCAGGTACGCACAGGCAAGGCTTATGGTGAAATTTATGACCACCACACGCTCGACCTGGTATACGCCGATGGAACGGTGATTTCAAGCCAATGCCGCCAGTTCGAAGGAACCTGGAACCGCGTTGACGAGGCTTTCGTAGGTACCAAAGGCCGCATCGACAGCTTCGACGATAAGAAAACGATCCTGAAAGACTACAAGGGAGGCGTGATTTATCACCACGACAACTCGAATTACAGAAACCCATATCAGGTAGAGCACGACGAACTGTTCGCTGCCATTGCAAAAGGTGAATACAAATTCGCTGATGCTGAAAACGGCGCAAAAAGTACCATGACGGCCATTATGGGTCGTATGGCGACTTACTCAGGCAAGCAGATCAAATGGGAGGAAGCGTTGAACTCGGATATCAACCTGTTCCCTGACAAGCTTGCATGGGATGCTTCTCCGAAAATCCTGCCAGGTCCCGACGGGCTTTACCCTGTGGCGATCCCTGGAAAAACTCAGGTGATCTGATTAGAGACTAATAACGCAAAATGGCCCGCTGAGGGCCATTTTGCGTTTTAATAGTATTTCTCGGAGCGAATAACTATATTCGGTTAGAGAATTCTTGACGATACTTATTGTGGAACGAAATATGTAGTCAGTGAAACTTAGCCTGAGAAACGCTGTACTTATCCTTCTTGCCGGTATGATCGTGCTGGCGACCGGTTCGTTTTTAAACTCATCCAAAACGCAATTCAGCGATCCGGTTATCCTAAGCGGCCTTGCGATCGAATTCGTCGGGACAATCTGGCTGGTACTATACCTCAATCAGCGCCGCAGACGTCACAAAGCCTGATTACAACTTCGCCGACCTGTTTCTCAGATAAAAATCCGCCAGAACCAACGCCGTCATCGCTTCGACGATAGGCACAGCACGCGGCACCACACATGGATCGTGACGGCCTTTTCCTTGCACAATCGCCACGTTACCGAACTGATCTACACTCTCCTGATCCTGCATGATAGTAGCCACCGGCTTGAATGCCGTGCGGAAGTAAATGTCCTCGCCATTTGAAATGCCTCCCTGAATACCGCCGGAATGGTTCGTACGCGTATGCACCTGGCCATTTTCATCGGTATAGAATGCATCGTTATGCTGCGAGCCGGGCAATAACACTCCGTCGAAGCCGCTGCCGTATTCAAAGCCTTTTACAGCATTGATGCTCAGCATTGCTTTGCCGAGTTCTGCATGGAGTTTGTCAAAAACAGGTTCTCCCCAACCGGCCGGCGTACCCTTCACGACGCAGTTAACCACGCCACCGATCGAATCGCCTTGCTTGCGGATACTGTCGATATAATCAAACATTTGCTGAGCCATTTCAGGATCCGGGCAGCGAACAGCATTGTTTTCAGTTTCGGAAAGATCCAGTTCCTGGTAACTCTTTTCCAGCTTCATACTACCGACTTGCGACACGTAAGCCTGAATACTCACACCCAGCTCTGCCAACATCAGCTTCGCAAGCGCGCCTGCGGCTACGCGTGCGGCAGTCTCGCGTGCGGAGCTGCGCCCGCCCCCGCGATAGTCGCGAATGCCGTATTTGACCTGGTAAGTATAATCGGCGTGAGAAGGCCTGAATTGTGCCGATATATGCGAGTAATCCTTGCTGCGCTGGTCTTCGTTCCGGATCACCATCGCGATGGGCGTACCGGTCGTTTTTCCTTCGAATACACCGGACAACACTTCGAACTCGTCCGCTTCCTTGCGCTGCGTCGTAATTCTCGACTGTCCCGGCTTTCTGCGGGTCAGTTCGCTTTGTATGAAATCGGAATCAAATGTCACACCCGCCGGGCATCCCTCGATCACTACACCAATCCCAACCCCGTGCGATTCGCCGAAAGTGGCTATTTTAAATACCTTGCCGTATGTACTGCCCATTAACTTACTTTCTAAATACCCAAATCATTGTGACCAACAACAATACAATGACGATGTTGGTTAAATCTTTCAAAATCTTTTTATAATCAATCGTCTCCCGGCCACTGTCGAGATTTTCCAGGTTATCGTACAACCCCGATGAGCCTGAGAGCGACAAGTTAGTCAATTTGTAATCTTCCCCCCGCACTTCCAGCGAAGCAGCGGATGTCAACGTGTCGTACTTCTCTTTTTCGACATTGAAATAGATCCAGTGAAAATACCGTCCCAGCGGGAATTCTCCATCCTTTCGCGGTACGACAAAATAGTTAAATGTCTTTTCTCCCACGACGCTCTGGTAACTGCGCTTCGTTATCTGACTGACCTCGGGAGGGTAAATATCAAACGAAGAGCTTGCCTGTATCACCGGAGCCGGAATCGCCGTAATATTGCCGATTCCCTCCACTTTGAACATATACCTCACACTCTCACCCGGGTACACGAGGTCGCTCGATAATCTTTCCTTCAAACTATATTGCCCGACCGCCACCTGGTCGCGCAACGGGTGATCGGGGAGCTGCTTCACGACCACTGTTACCGGTCTCGAATAGAAGCCCTTCACCAACTTTTTATCCACGTTCACGGCCCTTCCGCTTTCGGTTACCAGCATGTCCAGCTTCACCGCTGGCAGTTTGATATCCTCTGTGGTGATCGGAAAGAAACGGGCCTGGTACATATTGTATTCCGCAAATTTCCGGCCCCGGATCGTTACCTTTCGCTTGATGATCTCCTCGACCCCTACATTCTCCTCCCAGCAGTTCACCGGCCTTAAAGTCTTCAAAATAGCCTGTAACTGCTCATTGAATCTATAAAATTCCATCTCGACCGGGGCATTTTCAGCGATGTAAAGCGATATCCGGACCGCGAAGCCCTGTCGGATGTAAACTTGCTTTCGGTCCGTCTGAACGGATAAAAACACCGATTGGCTATTATCCTCAACTTCCCCCACATCCACGTTCTCAGCTGCGAGCGCGTTTCCAGCCTCCTCTCCCGATTTCGCGAATACAACCATTGTCTCCTCGGAGCGCAATTTCGCATTATTCACCGTCAGCGTGAATTCGGGAATCAGGTAGTTTCCCGCCTTCGTCGCATAATATTCCTGTGTGATCGTCTGGATGACTACCTTCCTGCCATCCACCGTACTGACCGAACTCGTGGCCGACTTGCTCCGCTTTTCCAGGTCCTTGATTTCAGGGAAAATAACGGAAGGCCTTGTCTCCACATCCCGCAATACAACCGATATCAGAAACGGCTGATCCAGTGTCAGGTTCTTTGACCCGTACTCGATCGTCGCGGCATTTTCGGGCGTCTGCGCCAGGGAAATACTAAAAAAACACAAAAAAATATTTAATAACGCATATAATTTCATTTCAGTTTTTCGTTATCTTTATTGGAATTGCTGAAAACGAAGCGTTTTAAGGGTTTCTCTTTGTTTTATCGTTGTCCCTAAACCACAAAACTACATAATACTATGGCCTCGATGCTTGAATACATTAAAATTATTCTCCAAAAAGTCAGCTTCGACCGCAAATTATTTGAAAAAGAACTCCGCAAAGCGATACGCATGTTAATGCCCGCTGAGATTAAAAGACTTAGACAATGGTGTTACGACCATTACGCGACCGTCCATCTGCCTGTGTTAAACACTTGTTTTGAACGACTTTCTCCGTCGAATTAGCAACAATAACTACCATTTGATAATCGAGAGCTTATAAAATAAGAAAGCCGCCCGGATTCGGGCGGCTTTCTTATTTATAGCCTTTTTACAACTTATTTCTTCTTTGGAGCAGGTTTTGCAGCTGTTCCGGCAGCAGGTTGTGCAGGTTGAGCAACCGCCAATCCAAGAGCCTCTTTCGCAGCAGCATTGTCCGGGTCTACTTTAAGCAGTTTTTCCCAGTACTCCTTCGCTTTCGCTTCGTCCTTCAATGTCGACTGTGCGTGGAATGCGAGATAGCCGTAAGCCAGTTTCAGGTAAGATTTGTATTTGCTTGGATCTGGGTCCTTCTCAGCCAATTCCGTCAATTTCAGGTAATATGGTTGTGAAATACCTTTGTCGACGTTCTCTTGTCTGTCGTACGCATTGTAAAGCGTACTTGCACGCCAGTAGTATCCATATGGCCAATCCGGCAATTTCTTGGTTACTGTTGAGAAGATAGAATCTGCTCTCAGGTACTGATTACGCTTATCGGTAGCGATTTTCGCGCTATCTGCAAAGTTGGCATCGCTGGCTTTCGGAACGATGATTCCCTGAGCCGTCTGGAAGTTTGCGAGACCTTCGTAGTAGTAGTCGTTAGCAGTTGCTTTCGCAGTATCCAGGCCGTTACCTTTTGCATAAGCAGCAGCAGCCTTAGGATAATCCTTTGCAGCGTAGTACAAGCCCGCTACTTCTTTGTAAGTAGCAGCCGCCTCGATTTTGCTGGTATCCATTTCAGCACCCTTCTTCATATACTCCATACCCAGCGAGTCGTAACCTTTGCCATCCGTTGATTTAGCATTGATCGCACGTCCCAGGTATTTGTAGTCGTCACCGATTACTTTGTCAGGAGAGCCTTTGATAAACTCGTCCAGGTTTTGGATTGCTTCGTCAGGCTTATTCGTTTTGAAATAAGCCCATCCGTACATACGCTTGATGATCGGGTTGTTGATCTTTCCTTTTGCTTGTTCCAGGAACTGAAGTGATTTTGTGTAATCATCAGCAGTAAATGCGAACTGTGCACCGCGCAGCTGCATTTCAGGATCTGTGCTGCCGCTTTTCTGCAAATACAGGTCGAAATTCTCAGCAGCTTGCTTGTATTTCTGAGCAAAGAAGTAAAGTTCAGCCAGGTCCTTGTAAGCGGGAGCGAAGTTAGCATCCGCTTCGATCGCCTTTTTGTAGTTTTCCAAAGCGAGGTTGTAGTTTTTACCGCGCAGGTAAACAGAACCAATCGCATTGTGTGCAGCCGGATAATTTGGTTTCGCAGTCAATGCATATTCATAAGCTGTTACCGCGTTACCGCCTTCGTTACGAAGCATTAAAGCGTCACCTTTTGCGATGTAAGCATCAGCAAGGTTTTTATCGCGTTTAACAGCCAGGTCCGTCAAACGGATCGCCTCAGCAGGGTCGTTGTTTTTTTCGAAAAGCGTATATGCCTCACCAATTCTGTAAAGAACTTCGGCATCCTTACCTTTTTTCTTCTCAGCTGTGTCGAAAAGCTCTTTCGCCTTAGCACGATCGCCTTTTCCCAATGCTACTGTTCCCAGACCTACCGTGTTCAGGTAAGACTTTTCATCCAACGACAAGCCTTTTTCAAATGCTTTCTGCGCCTCATCCAATTGGTTGGTTTTGATATAGTAATAACCAAGGTAATATTGGTTATCAGCAGAAGGGGTTCCTTCGGCGAGCTTTTTAAGCAAAGCGCCTGCTTCATTGTAACGTTCTCCAACGATTAATGCCAACCCGTCCTGTACCGTCTGTGCGTGTAAGTTAACAAACGCTAATAAACCAAATACCAATGCTACTAATTTCAATCTCATGTTTCTGTTCATTTTTTACCCGGTTAAAATAATGATAAAAAACTTGGTTTTTCAATAACAAGCCCCAAATCTACTAATTGTTTACATTCACTATAACTCTTTCTTAACTTCCAGTTCGCGTGGGTAAACTACCGTTGGCAGCAAGCCCATTTTCTGAATAATCAACCCTCCTACGTCCCGGGCAATGTAGGTCATCAACCCACCGCCGAGTCCCGAATATCCTTCCCGGCTGATAATATATAAATCCCTGTGCAGCGGATAGCGCTTAAACTCCAATCCCTCCTGAAACGGTTGGAGGTAGTCCGAAAGTGAGTCCGGCCGGGCGTCTTTTGCAACCCCCATTACCCGAATCCCCTTTGACAGCTCTTCCGAAGCCAGCGAATGTCCGTCACTAATCCAATTCACCCCGATAAAACCGAGGTGAGTCGGGTTATCCTTGACGTCTTTAATTACATTCTCGTTTGATCCCGCCGAAATAATCCTCAGCTTCTGGATATCCTTAATGCCAAACTTGTTCAGGACGAAGTTCAGGTTACTTGCATTGGCATTATCAAAAACCAATGTAATCAACCCTTCTTGTCCTCCTTTGATCTGTGACCAGTCCGTAAGCTTACCTTCCATCACCGCTTTCAGCTCCGGAAGCGTGATAAGGCTATCCGGATTGCTCTTTCCAATCACCAGGGCCAGTCCGTCAGTTGCTATGTGCTGGAATTTCTGGCTGCCTTTTTGCTTCCGGATAATTTCCAGCTCCTTCTCATTCAACTGCCGTGTCGCAAAAACAATCCTCGCGCTATCGTTCAATAGCTGGCGGATCGCTTCCTGTTCCGGTTTATAATCTACGTTGAAGTGCGTATTAGGGTAAATCCCTTCATAAGCACTCGTCAGCGAACTGATCAGCGGCTTGAAGGATTCATCCGCCGCGACCGTGATCGTACCTTGCCGTGGGTTGTCCAGGTTACTGCTGGACGAGGTACATCTGAGTAATCCTGCTATACCGAGCGTCGCTAAGAGCAGCAGTCCTGCCAATTTCTTTTTCATGACTCGTCGTCCTGGTTATTCCTCAACACTCTGTAACCCCGGTAGGCTCCGTATAAAATAAGCGTGCCAGCAAAAGCATACCTCCAAACGCTGCCGATCGGCAGCAGTCTAAATGAGAAGGAGGAGAGGATCAAAAAGACCCCTCCTCCTACGTATGCCAGAGCCATTACCGAAGAGGCCAGATCACCGAGCTTTTCGTGCAATGGTTTCTCCCTCATGCCTTACTCCAATTGGAAGTTGATCGGCAGGTTATATTTTACACGAACTGCACGTCCTGACTGCTTTCCTGGCTTCCATTTCGGCATAGCTTTCACTACGCGGATCGCCTCTTCATCGCAACCAAAACCCAATCCTTTCAAAACCTGAACATCCTGGATACTTCCGTCAGTGTTAACAACGAAGGACATGAAAACCCTTCCGGAAACGTTAGCACGGGATGCCGCACTTGGGTACTTGATATTCTTTCCAAGGTACTTGTACATTTCTGCGGTACCTCCCGGGAATTCCGGTTGTTGCTCAACCACTGTAAATACCTTTTCAGGCTCAGGGGCTGCCTCTACTACTGTTCCTTTGCTAGGCGCTGCAACAGCTTCGGGTGCAACAATGATTTCATTCGCGTTAGGATCACCTTCTACGGTTTTATCCGCAACAACAGCTTCTTTAATTTCTTCAACTGTTGGTGGTGGTACCTCTTCGGGAACCTCTTCGTCCTTCTTAACCTCAGGAGGCAAGAATTTTACCGTGTTCACCTTGGGCGCTTCCACTGGTGGCGGCGGTGGCGGTGGTGGTTCTGCCGGGTCAATTGGCGGCGGTGGGATCTTCATCAAGTCCACTTCAACCATCGGCGCTTCTTCTTCCTTACCAGCCGTCAAGCTATTGATGATTGACGGTGTAAACATGGCAAGAACAAAAAGAGCTGCTCCGATTATAGTGGCCTTCGTCACATCTTTACGATATCCCTGACGAAGTTCAAAAGCTCCGTACGCCTTATTACGATCCGCAAACACTATATCATCCAGTGTTGCATTCGGGCTTATCTCTGCCATGGCGCTGTGATTAATTTTGTTTAAAAACTAGTTTTTTGGTTTGACTTTGTCACCCAGGACTTTCTTCTCCGCGTCGGTCAAAGCGTCCACAAGTGCATAGCGCTTGGTTTTTGTAATCGCCATTTCGTCCAGAACGTCTACCATGTTTTTATAAGTAGATACATCCGTTGGCTTGATTACCACTACAAACGCTTCATTACCGTCTTTATCCTTTGGATTGGCCGCGTTGATACGCTTTTGAGATGCGAAGATCACGCTTCTGAGATCGAAACCGTAACGGGTTGTCTTCAATTCAGTAGGTGCTTTGTCGTCATCCGCAGCGATACCATCCAGATAGTAAACGTCGTCGTTAGCTCCCATGAACAGGGTCAATACTTTCGACGCTTTCAAAGGCTCAGTATTCTTTTGCTCATCCTCTGTTTTGTCAGGCACAGCTAGCGACATGGATGTCGGTTTCGACATTGTTGTCGCAAGCATGAAAAAGGTAATTAGCAAAAATCCTAGGTCCACCATCGGGGTCATGTCCACACGGGTGGACATTTTCTTACCGCGAACCTTACCACTACCTTTACCGTGCCCACCACCACCGGATTCTTCAATTGCTGCCATTTCTTCTAATTATTAAATGATAACATTATTCGTTTGTATAACCGGCCGGTGCTTGTTCGCTACCTGTGATCAGGTTGAACTTGTTAATATTCTGCGATTGCAGGTTAGCTAACACGTCTTTGAATGCAGGGAACTTCGACAGGTTGTCGCCTTTCAATGCAATACGTAGACCGCTATCCGCTTTACGCGCAGCATAAACCCAGTCTGCCAATTCGCTGGCGCCTGTGGAGTCAACCGGGATCCCTGGTTGCTTCACCTGGCTCATTTGCTCTTTTGGCATGTTCAACCAGGGCTTCAACTGATTCAGAGGCAAACCGAAGCTTGACTGCAGTGCAAACTTAGCTCTCTCGGCGTCAGTGAATGTAATGCCTTTGGCCTGACCAATGTTGTCCAGCATCGCGGCGCGAGTAGGCTGGGCGTCAACACCAAAGAACACTTTCCCTGTTTTGTCAATGCTAATGACCATGATCTTATCATCTGGCACTTTGATCTGCGAAATCGATGTAGGCGTTGTAATCTCTGCATCGTTCGACTTAAAAGTCGCCGTCATAATGAAGAACGTCAAGAGCAAGAAGGCAACATCCGTCATGGCCGTCATATCAGTATGCGGCGCATGTTTCTTAGGCCTTACCTTTCCCATACAAATATATAAGTTTTTTTTATATTAACGAAACTTCACTATAAAATAGTTCTGGGAACTATTAATAATGTGCAGCAAAGTTCGACTGAAGGCTCATGCCAATTTCGTCGATGCTGTAAGTAAGATCGTCAACACGGCTGTTCAGGTAAGCGTAAGAGATTGTCGCGATAGCCGAAGTACCGATACCAAGAGCGGTATTGATAAGGGCCTCAGAGATACCGGTTGCAAGAGCAGCAGAGTCAGGAGAACCTGATGTACCCAAAGCCGCGAACGCCTTGATCATACCGATTACCGTTCCAAGAAGCGCCAAGAGGGTAGAAGCACCCGCCAGAGTAGCGATGATGGTAAGGTTTTTCTGAAGCATTGGAAGTTCAAGTGTAGTAGCTTCTTCGATCTCTTTCTGAAGAGCTGCCAGTTTTTGCTCTTTGTCGAGCGCAGTTTCAGTAGTCAACTGCTTGTATTTCAACAGACCTGCTTTGATTACGTTACCAACAGATCCTTTTTGTTTGTCGCATTCTTTGATAGCCTCTTCGATTTGGTTTTTGTCAAGCAGGCTTCTCACTTTACGCACGAATGAATCGATGCTTCCTGTTCCGCTAGCTTTGCTCAAAGTGATCAGACGCTCGATTGTAAAGGTCAATACAACAAGGAAACACGTCATCAAGATAGGTACGATAGGACCTCCCTTGTAAACGATTCCGTAGTAATCACCATCGATAGGCCCTTTTTCGTGATCGCCATCTTTGAAGTGCTCAGGAGCACCCAAAACGAAAATGTAAACGCAAAGTGCAATCGCAAAAAGGAGAGGGATTACCAATGCCGGGTTCAAACCGCCTTTGCCTTTAGTTGCTGCCGCAGCAGGCTTTGGAGCTGGTGCCGGACTTGTAGCTTTCTTTTCCATCAGACTTACTTTTAAAGGTTAAATTGAGATTTTGGTTGTGAATTAAATAAAACTTTTGGTTTAAACTGGTTTTCGTAAAATAAAATTTTGAATGCTTTTCGGATAAACGACATCTACAAAAGTATGAGTTTTCCTTTTAAAAAAAAGCAAGCGTTTCGGCAGATTTTTTCTCAGTTTTTTCTCCGAAACGATTCCGAATTGCATAATTTAAAGAATCCCCTCCCTTCTATTTTTAGTAAAATTTCTAGTTTTAATACTGATCTGCAAGGATATACCCGCCTGCCCGGAACCTCTATATAATTGTACTCTTTGCGTTCATATGTAGCAACATGTTTTTTAGTGAGGAGATTTACGTTTCAAAATATTTCAAGATTACCTTAGAAAAGCAAATATTATTTTTCTCCTACTATGTGTCAAGACAACAATTTTAAATTTCAGTGTCCGGGATTTTCCGCCGCCTCCTGAAATTTGACTAAATCAATCCACGGCACCACGCCATTTTTTTCGGCCATGCAACCGCTTGTCACTCAATTTCCCGCAGCATACCACTAGCGGAATGACAAAAATCCGGTAATTTTGGCTTTCCGCAGATAGCGTGTCCGTTAACTTAACAAATTCTTAAAATACATGAAGATCGATCAGGAGTCGCTCAAAAAGATCGCGCACCTCGCACGATTGGAGATCAGGCCCGGGGAAGAAGCGGCTCTCCTACAAAGTATGGATTCCGTTCTTACCTGGATGGACCAGCTCAATGAAATCAATACGCAGGGAGTGGAACCTTTGACGCACGTACTCGACGAAGAAAATAACTGGCGCGAGGATAAAGGCGCCAATACGCTCACACGCGAGGAAGCGCTCTTCAATGCACCATCGAAGAACAGTACTTATATAATGGTACCGAAAGTGATTGAGTAAGTATAGGACATTGTGTCCTATACCTCAACAATGGATTTCAAAATCGTCGGCGTCCGACAATGCAGGGAAATTCTGTCGGTAGGTGGTCAGGTCCGTCTTTGAAATGTGGACGACCTTTTCCGTTTCCTGGTTGGTGAGCATGGCTACCGGCTCACCCAGGTAATCGAGCGCTACGGAGTCTCCGCGATATTCCAGCCCGTTCCCGTCGGACCCGACGCGGTTAACGCCCATGACATAACACTGGTTTTCGATCGCTCTCGCCTGCAAGAGCGTGCTCCACGCATGTGCGCGGCGCGCGGGCCAGTTCGCTACATATAATAGGATGTCGTACGGATCACTTTGCTGGTTGCGGCTCCAAACCGGGAAACGGAGGTCATAGCACACCAACGGGCAAATCTTCCAGCCCTTCCATTCAAACGTGAGCCGCACACTACCTGCCGTGTAGTGGTTGTTCTCCTCCCCCATCCGGAAAAGATGCCGCTTGTCGTTTTGCGCGAATGTACCGTCGGGGCGTACACAAAGGAGGCGGTTAAAAAAACGGCCTCCTTCATTTACTGCGAAACTTCCCACCACCAACGCATTCGTCTGCTTCGCGATCTGCTTCATCCAGCGGGTAGTGGTCAGGTTCATCGGCTCGGCCAGCGCGGTATTCATCGTGAAGCCGGTGTTGAACATTTCCGGCAGCACGATGACATCCACCGGCTCCGGCAATGCAGCGAGCTTTTCCTCGAACGTCGCGAGGTTGGCCGTAACATTTTCCCAATGCAAATCGGCCTGGACCAATGCGATGGAAAGCATTTCCTTATTTTCCTGCATGACCGGATATGGGTGGGTTAAAACCTATCTGCGGCTTGGAAAACGCATGCGGTAATCCGCGTCCACGTTTCCTTTGGAGATATCGGTCAGTTTCTTCTTGATGAACTGCTTTTTGAGCGTCGGCAGGTAATCCACGAACAATTTGCCGAGCAAATGGTCATACTCGTGTTGGATAATGCGTGCCGCCATGCCCGAATAGGTCTCTTCGTACTCGTTCCAGTCGAGGTCGCGGTAGCGGATACGAAGCGTTTCGGGGCGGTACACATCGCCGCGGATACCGGGAATACTCAGGCAGCCTTCTTCGAACGCCCATTCTTCGCCGGTTTCTTCCAATATCTCGGGATTAATGAAGGTCTTTTTGAAATCGATCAACGACAGGTCCGGCTCATCGTCCTCGTCTTCCTCATCCCGCTCGGCAAACGGCGTACCGTCGACCACGAAAATGCGGATATTCAGACCGATCTGCGGGGCAGCCAGGCCCACGCCATTCGCTCCGTGCATGGTTTCGAACATATCCTCCGAAAGTTTCTTCAAATCCACTTCATCTTTTTCGATAAAACGGGTCGGCTTTCTCAGGATCGGGTCACCGTATGCAACTATTGGATAAATCATGCTTATTAAAACTTTTGCTTCCTATATAATATGTACTACTTACAAGTTCTACCTCCGGCTTTCCATGAACGACTGGAGAATGATCGTGGCGCTTACCTTATCGATATTGCCTTTGTCGCGCCGGTCGCTTTTCTTCGAGCCCGAAGCGATCATCGACTGCAATGCCATGGATGACGTAAAACGCTCGTCGTGCAAATGCACGGGGATTTCCGGAAATGCCTTTTGCAATGTCTTCACAAAAGCTGTAACCCTCGCGGCGTTCTCGCTGTCGGTATTATCCAGCTTTTTCGGCATCCCCACCACAAACGCCTCCACCTGCTCGCCCGATGTGTATTTTTTGAGAAAATCGGTGAGCTGATGCGTGGGGACCGTATCGAGCGCGGTTGCAATAATTTTCAACGGGTCGGTAACGGCTATTCCGCTGCGTTTGGCACCGTAATCGATCGCCAGAAGACGTGGCATGGGCTTAAAATATGTTAATAGTTTGCAAAGATAAGACCTTTCGGTTAGCTTTTCCCGATCGATCACCCGATTGCACATTTTGGCTGCAAGCATTACGGAATCCGATTATCTTTGCCCTATGATTGAAAAGCGCTGGATACATTACCCTCTCTTTACCTCTGAACAAGAACAGATTGCACAGAGCCTCGCCGAATCTTTGAAAGTAAGTCCCTCGCTGGCAACACTTTTGGTTCAGCGCGGTATTCTTGATTTCGACCAATCCCGCGATTTCTTCCGCCCGGATATCAAGCATTTACACGATCCGTTCCTGATGGCCGATATGGATCAGGCCGTCGAACGTTTGATCAAAGCGATCGATACCAACGAGAAAATACTGGTCTACGGCGACTACGACGTGGATGGTACTACGTCCGTCGCATTGTTCTATGGTTTTCTTAAAAGAATTTACCCCAATCTCGACTATTACATTCCCGACCGCTACGAGGAAGGCTACGGCGTTTCATGGCAGGGCGTCGACTGGGCCGAAGCCAATGGCTATACATTAATCGTAACGCTCGACTGCGGCGTCAAGTCTGTTGATAAGGTGACCGTTGCCCTCGAAAAAGGCATCGACTTCATCATATGTGACCACCACCGCCCCGGCGATGAACTTCCACCGGCAACCGCCGTGCTGGATCCCAAACGGGAAGATTGTCTCTATCCTTACAAAGAGCTGACAGGTTGTGGCGTCGGGTTCAAACTCTTGCAGGCATTTTGTATTAAACAGGGCCTCGATCCGGAAACGCTCTACGATTACCTCGACCTCCTCGTCGTCAGCATTGCTTCGGACATTGTGCCTATCACCGGCGAAAACCGCGTACTGGCATATTACGGCTTGCAAAGGCTCAATGCGCAGCCGAGAACCGGCATCAAGGCATTGATACAGATCTCAGGCATCAGCGGCGCGCTGGATATAACGAATGTCGTTTTCGGGCTTGGGCCACGCATTAATGCAGCCGGGCGCATCAAGCACGCGAAAGAGGCGGTCAGGCTTTTACTTTCCGAGATTGAAGAAGAAGCCAAGGAATTCGCGGAAGAAATCAACAAGCACAATAGCGAACGCCGCAATTTCGATTCGAGCATTACCGAGCAGGCGCTTTTTATGATCGAAAACGACGAATGGTTTTCGAATGCGAAAAGTACCGTATTATATAAGGAAGACTGGCACAAAGGCGTGATCGGGATCGTGGCAAGCCGTTGTATTGAAAAATACCACCGCCCGACGATCATCCTCACGCAATCGCACGGGAAGGCCGCCGGCTCCGCGCGATCAGTACCCGGTTTCGATGTGTACGAGGCGATCGAGGAGTGTGCGGACCTGCTGGAACAATATGGCGGACATACTTTTGCCGCCGGACTGACATTACCACTCGATAATGTGGAAGCGTTCAGAATGCGGTTCAATGAAATCGTGAGCAGCCGCATCCAGCCCGACCAGCTCGTACCGATGATCAATGTCGATATGCTGCTCGACCTGGAAGCCATTACCCCGAAATTTTACAATATACTCCGTCAAATGGGGCCATTCGGGCCGGGGAATATGACGCCGGTTTTCGAGTCGAGAAATATGACGCTCGTTGGACGGCCTGTTTTGATGAAGGAAAAGCACATCAAGTTTGATGTAAAACAAAATAGCTCGGCGGTTTTCACGGCCGTAGGCTTCGGAATGGGGCATTTTTATCCTGATATTGTCAATGGAAGGCCGTTCTCGATTTGCTATTGCCTCGAAGAGAACAATTTCCGCGACAAGAAAACCTTACAGCTTTCGTTGAAAGACATTAAGCTGCATTGAGGAAGAACTTAAACGAACAATGATACTAAGAACTGAAAACCTCGTGAAGAAATACGGGGTTCGTCTTGTTAATAATAATGTAAGCTACCAGGTCGAGCAGGGCGAGATCGTCGGGCTGCTTGGACCGAACGGCGCCGGGAAAACCACTTCCTTTTATATGGCCGTAGGCCTGGTGAAACCCAACAGCGGCAAAGTATACCTCGACGACAAGGACATTACCGACTTGCCCATGTACAAGCGTGCGCGGCTCGGGCTCGGGTACCTGGCGCAGGAAGCATCTGTTTTCCGGACGCTCACCGTCGAAGAGAACATCAAAGCCGTTCTCGAAATGACCAATCTTTCGAAAGCGGATCAGAAGCAAAAGGTGGAGGAACTGATCGAAGAATTTCACCTCGGGCACGTACGCAAGAGCAAGGGGATGGTACTTTCGGGAGGCGAGCGCCGCCGGACGGAAATTGCGAGGTCGCTGGCTGTTGACCCGAAGTTCATCCTGCTCGATGAGCCATTCGCCGGTGTGGACCCGATTGCGGTGGAGGATATCCAAAGCATTGTGGCCAAGTTGAAACACAAGAATATCGGTATTCTTATCACCGACCACAATGTAAATGAGACACTCTCAATTACCGACCGGGCTTATCTGCTTTTCGAAGGAAAGATATTGAAACAGGGAACTGCCGAGGAACTGGCAGAAGACGAGGTGGTGCGGCGTGTTTACCTGGGGCAGAATTTCGAGCTGAAACGGAAGATCTGAAATGTCTCCAGCATAGAAAAGGGAACGCTCAGGCGGCACTCCCTCTCTTACAATTATTCACCATGAACTGTATTACTAGTCGAAAAGAGTAACAGCGATGTTACTTCTTAGGGCACTTTTTACAATGCTTGCCCTTCTTTTTGTATTTCTCGCAACACTTCTTAAACACGCATTCGGTGCTTTCTTCGAAGCTTTTCATCCAGAAACACCCCTGCTCCGACCCCGCATTGTAATCACTAATTGTAAAAGCGCTCATTCACATTGCCATTAAAACTGAGGCAAATATATTACCTATTTAGAATCATTCAAATGTTTGATGAAAATTATTTTGAATAAATCTAAATAACTCAATGGGCACTTTGGGTCACTTCAAATGTCCTTTACTTCTCAAAACCGCCAGAATGTGTTCAGGAGAAACTTTCTCCTTATGGTAGGAAAGCGTAATGCCTTCGGGTTCGAGGGTGATACTTCCTTTTCTTACCCCATCGATCGACCGCAAATCAGCCAGCAACTCCTGCACATTATCCCGGCGATTCACATCAATGCGGAGCTGCCTTTGAGATCGGAAACGCTCAAAGTGCTGTTCCGCCATCAGCTGCTCCTCGGTTTTGAATGGCTCCCACCGGTTGATGATCAATCCTGATAATGCGATAACCCAGCCACAGAAATAGGATAATGTCTCGGCTCGGCTGTGAAAGTTTTTATTCCAAAAGTAAAAAGCGGCTAGTCGGCCGGTCAGTCCGATGAAGAGCGACCATTGCAGAATCGTAAAAACTTGCTGGTGGCGGGTCAGAAAACCGGTATCGAACAGCGGCAACGACGCCAGCGAAAGTAACGGCAGTAGGCAGCAAGCTATATGCAACAAGGTAATGAGCAAGCTGAAAGACAGGGAATAAAAGCTTCGCATGACTGGAAGAAATAAGCAAGACTATTGTTTGTTAACCGTATTTAATTCATTTTTGCAACATTGTTGCATTTAATGAAGTTCCATACGCATGAAGCCTGCCTATATCACTATCCCACTAATGCTCGCACTCGGGGCATTGTCCTGCTCCCGGGGAAATGAAAAGAGCCCCGAGCTCATCGAAGCGAACCGTTTGCATCTTGAAGCCATGAAAATTTCCGAACAGCTCGAACAAAACCTGCAAAGCCTGTCAGCCAAGGCGAAAGATGACGTAGAAAAGTCAGAAATCGACAGTTTGAAAAACCTGATAGAAGTTTGGGAGGAGAACGTGATCGAAGTACCGGGCTTCGCACATGCGCACGACCACGCACACGGCGCGCACTCGCACAAGTCGGCACCGCCCATGACCGACGGATCCATGCTCGATTACCAGCGGCAATCCCGGGAAGCCATTATTGAATTGAAAGAAGCCATTGGAAAATTGGACAGCCTGCAAAAATGAAAAGATTCGCACTCCTGCTCGTCCCGCTGCTGGCTTTCACATTTCGCGCGGAACCATTGCCAATTAACTGGAAACGCCTGACCGATGTGCGGTTTACGAGAAAACTCAACAAGGAACTAAGCATGTATTTCCTGTATCCAACCTTCGGGCCGTCGGTCAATGCATTGCAGGACAAGGAAGTGAGCATTCGCGGCTACATGATACCCGTCGACGCAAACGACAATATATACGTGATTTCCGCCAAACCGATGGCCGCTTGCTTCTTTTGTGGCGGGGCCGGCCCCGAATCCATCATCGAATTACAGTTCAGGAAAAGAAAACAACGCTTCCGGACAGATGAAGTGCTGACGGTCCGGGGCAGACTGGCGCTCAATGCAAATGATGTCGATCACCTCAACTACATTCTGAAAGACGCCGAGGTGATCGAATGAATGTCAGGGGATTTTTTCCCAAATCTCGTGAACCGGTTTGCCGTCGCTGCTCTTTCCGCTGTGGTCCCAACGCCCATTATCGAGCTTGAAATCGAATTTCAGTGAAGAACCTACACGGTTGTTGTCTTTCGAGAAAAACTGGATGTTTTCGGTGTACTTACCGTCTTTCGCGGTATAGGTACCGCCGCCTGTTGCATAAAACTTCTTAACACCCGGGTCGATCGCGAACCATTGAAAGCGGGTTTTCGAAAGCAATTTGAGTGTCTTCCGCGTTCCTTCCTGATGTATTTGTACAAGCGTCCCCTGCCCGTTATCGCGTTCGGTAATGTGCCATGCGCCGGCCATTGGTACATTACTGGTGGCATCGTCGACACGCATCCATACCATCGCTTCTTCGTAACGCAATGTAAGAATGTCGTCCTTCACCGTCACGGTGAATTCAATGGGAATACCGATTTTGGCCGTATCCGCCGAATTGAACTCCGGTGTGTAAGTCATTTTGTTCCCGTTCATCGTGAACGGCCCGCCCTCGGTTCTTTCAAAATACTTGTTACCGATACTATAAGAAGCGATAACCATATAATTATCCGCGACGATGAGTGTCGAAGCACTGCCCGTGGGCTCCTGCGATTTCCATGCGCCTTTGGGCACCTCAGGCAGGCGATCCTGCGCGTATGTCATCCAAGAAATAAGTAAAAAGGCGGTTGTCAGTATATGTTTCATTGCATTCGGTTTGATGGAGTTACCATATACGTTATCAAAATTATGCCAATTTCAGCTGTAACCAATTTTTAACGCAAAACTTCCCGCAAAACATCCAGGGACTTGATTTCCCCGAGCGCATCCATGTGGATTTTGTAAAAGAAAATCATCTTTTCAAGGATACTGATACGCCGCGGCCTGTCCAGGGGAATGGACAAACCGTAGCCATTTTCCAGCATTTGAGCGGTGGCAGCATACTCCTGGGCGTCGGGCCGGTGCGGGAAATGGTTGCCTTTCAGTTCACTTTCCAGGTCATCGGCCGTCTCCACGCCGAAACCCAGGTAATGCGCCAGCTGCATCAGAAACTGAATGTGAAAATTCTCGAAACCGGTTTTGGCCTCGTCCAGATAGAGCACCGATTGCTCAATAAAATAGAACAATGGCTCGTTGTTCTCTTCCTCGCGCAAAGTTTTGCCGAGCATTTCGGTCATAAAAAGCGCCAGGCCTGATTTTATTACATCAAAAGGGATGGAAAAGAACGGTGCATAGCACTTGATCTCGGAAATGCGGTGAATCGTATCCTCCTTGTTCTTGTGGTACACCACCAGATCGAGCAGCGTGAGGGGCTGAAAGAAGGCGATCCGGTTGGTTTTGGACTTACTGCTCCGCACCCCGTTGACGATATAAGTCTGGATACCAAAGGTTTCCGTATAAATCTTCGCGATAATGGAAGATTCCTTGTAACGGATGTAGCTCAGCGCGATACCGCGGGTTTTATGAAGCATGGAAATTTTAATATCAATTTGATCAAAAATAGTTATCTTTCTCGTAATAGGCAGGCTATAATTTATTGCGCGATTTTGGAGTTTTTTAAGCCAAAGGATTTGTACCTTTGTAAGAAATAACGAACTAAACGAGAATCGAAATTCGTTAGGCTAATATTCAGGGAATACGCTTTGCATACCAGCAAACACCAATATTTCTAAAAGCATTACTCTTCTTATGAGCGACGCCATTAAGCATGAGTGCGGCATAGCACTTATCCGTCTTAGAAAGCCTTATCAATACTACATCGACAAGTACGAAACGCCGCTGTACGCAGTCCATAAGCTTTCGGTCATGATGGAAAAACAGGTCAACCGGGGCCAAGATGGAGCCGGGGTAGCCAATATCAAGATCGATGTCCCTCCCGGGAAACGATACATCAGCCGATACAGATCCGTAGAACCTCAGCCACTTACGGATATTTTCTCCAAAATCCACAAAAAATTCCGGAAAGGTCTCAAAAACAACAGAGATCACGTCAACGATGCAAAATGGTTGCAGGAAAACCTGGCATTTACGGGAGAAGTATGGTTGGGACATCTTCGTTACGGTACGCATGGCTCCAATGAAGTGGAAAACTGCCACCCGATGCTGCGCCAAAGTAACTGGCGTAGTCGCAATCTGGTGATGGCGGGTAACTTCAATATGACCAATGTAGATGAGCTTTTTGGCAAACTGGTTTCACTGGGCCAGCACCCGAAAGAGAAAGTCGACACCGTAACGGTAATGGAAAAAATTGGACATTTCCTGGATGAAGAAAACCAGCGGGTGTTCGAGCGCTTCAAGGGAATTTATGAAAACCCGACGTTGTCCGACGTCATCGAGGACAATATCGACCTGCCTCGCCTGCTCTATCGTTCGTGCCGCGACTTTGATGGCGGTTACGCGATGTGCGGCCTCACAGGCTACGGCGCGTCCTTCGTGATCCGCGACCCGGCAGGCATTCGCCCAGCATTCTATTATGCTGACGATGAAGTAGTTGTGGTAGCATCTGAAAAGCAGGCAATCAAAGCTGCATTCAATGTAGACTACGATCAGATCACCGAAATCACGCCGGGTTCTGCGCTCATCGTTGACAAAAACGGCGAGTATAACGAGTTCCCGATCCTGCCTCGCCTGGAAAAACGCTCATGCAGTTTCGAGCGTATTTACTTCTCCCGCGGTACTGATCCGGACATTTACAACGAGCGCAAGCAACTGGGTAAACTGCTGATCCCGCAGATCCTCAAAGAAGTTAATTACGACCTCGAAAACACGATATTCTCGTACATTCCGAACACCGCCGAAACGGCGTTCCTGGGAATGATCGAAGGTCTGGAAGAATATCTGGCCAAAAAGCGCAAGCAGGCCATCATGGAAGGCATCCTATTTGAAGCTGACCTCGAAAAAGTACTTTCATTCCGCCCAAGGATCGAAAAACTGGTAACCAAAGACGTGAAATCACGCACGTTCATCACCGCCGACGCCCTGCGCGACGACATGGTTTCGAGCGTGTACGATACGACCTTTGAAGTGGTCCGCAAGAATGTGGACACCGTGGTGATCATCGACGACTCGATCGTTCGTGGTACAACGCTCGAAAAGAGTATTCTTACCATGCTCGACCGCCTCAAACCGAAGAAGATCGTGGTAGCGTCGTCCGCACCGCAAATCCGCTTCCCGGATTGCTACGGTATCGACATGTCGAGAATGAAGGATTTTGTCGCTTACCGCGCGGTTTTGAAATTGCTCGAAGAACGTGATATGGAGTACAAACTGGAAGATGCCTATACCCAAAGTGTTACGGCATTGGCAACGAAAAACCCGTATCATACCAACTACGTGAAAGCGCTTTACGATCCTTTCACCGACGAAGAAATCTCTCAGAAAATCGCAGAAATTATTCGTCCGAAAGGTTTGAATGCGGAACTCTCGGTAGTATTCCAAACTGTCGAAAACCTGCACAAAGCATGCCCAGGCCACCTTGGCGACTGGTATTTCACCGGAAACTATCCGACACAGGGAGGAAATAAGGTAGTAAACAAAGCCTTTACCAACTCTTACGAAGGTAAATTGGAGAGGGCATATTGATAACAATATTTTGAATGACGATAGCCGGCTTGGAAACAGGTCGGCTATTTTTTTTGAGTTATTTACCCTAATTCCATTAATTTGCCGCCTCAATTCACAACCTAAATCTCAATGACCCAATTCAACACAATCCGGTTAGTTAAAAAAGCTTGCCTGGCGTTTGCCCTGGTATTGACGGCTACATTCGCTCAGGCACAAGGTACCCTGAACGACATCGCGTTCCTGGACGGCCGCTGGCTTGGAACTTATAACGGCGGGCCTATCGAAGCTTCCTGGACCGCACCCAAAGGCAACAATATCGTCGGTTTCATACGGATGATCAAAGACGACAAACCTGCTCTTTACGAGATCTTCGCCTTTGAACAAACCGACAACGGCCCCGTGGCGATGGTGAAGCATTTTAAACCGGGCATGATTTCCCTGGAAGAAAAAGAGGTAGCCGACCGCTACAAATTTATCGAGGCCAAAAAGAACCAGGCTTTGTTTGAAAAAGACGATGCGTCGGTGCGGATCATCTATGAAAGACGCTCCCCTACTCAACTGGTTATCCAGCGCGGAAAGAAAGAAAACGACAAATGGAGCTTCGTGGATCTGTTTATTTTCAACAAGATCCCCTGAGGTATTCTGAAAGCTTATAGAACAGCAATCCGGAAGGGTTGCTGTTTTTTTTGCCCTAATTTTTAAGGATAAGGTAGACGCCCCCCACGAGCAGGATTGCGCCCAAAATACGCGGCAGATTCATGTGGTGCACGGCAAACCCCTGCAAACCAAAATGATCGATGGTCATGACTGTCACCATTTGCCCGGCAATAACCAGGCACATCATATTAGCCGGGCCGATATTACGGACAATGAAAATGACGGTAATCACATAGAAAGCACCCAGTACCCCGCCCATAAAACGTGTCCACGAAACTTGCTTGAGATCGGCCAGGGAAGGAACCGGATTTTGGTTAAAACAAGCGAACGCAATGGTAAGGACCATCAGCCCTACAAAAAAGGAGGTCATCGCCGCCAAAATGGGGTTGTTGATCGACTCGCGGAGCTGTGTATTCACACCCGATTGCAGGGCGTTGCTGATACCGATCAGAAAAGCGAATACCAGGAAAATCCAGTTCATTGCTTCAATTCATTTACCTTATCAGGATCAACCGTCTTGAAACGGCCGTACACACGCAGAATAATTGCCAGCGCCACGGTCACTTCGGCCGCTGCCACAACAATTACAAACAATGCAAAAAGCTGACCGCTCAAACGTTCAGGATCGTGCCGCCCAAAAGCTACTAAATTGATATTGACTGCATTAAGCATCAACTCTATCCCGAGCAACATCCCGATAAAATGCCGCTTGGTAATGGAAATAGCCAGCCCAATGCAAAACAATGCAGCCGCAACGATCAGATAATATTGAACAGGTATCGTGGTCATGCAGTCGGGTTTCGGTTTAATGCGAGGTAAGCGGCACCGATGAGCGCCACCAATAACAGAACAGCGGCTATTTCAAACGGCAATAAATGGCTGGTCATCAGTTCCACGCCGATCGTTTTGATGGTCGATTTGGTACTCATTTCTTCCCCTGCCATTCTAAAATCCGAAGACAGAATCACTTTTACCATCAATCCAAAAAGGCCAGCCCCCGCTAAAAAGCCCCAGATTTTCCGGCTGATCGGTACTTCGACGCGATTGTGTCGTGTAGAGTCGTCGCTTTTCTCCTTCTTCTGCGTGAGCATGATCCCGAATATCAGCAACACGAGAATGCCGCCGACGTAAATCATGATCTGAGAAACAGCCAAAAAGTCCGCCCCCGCGAGCACGTATAATGCGGCCACGCCCAGGAACGCGAGGAATAGCGAGAATGCCCCGTAAATGAGGTTTTTTGAAAAAAGAATGAATAGCCCGGCAGCGAGCGTCAATGCGGAAAAAATGTAAAATATAATTGCTTCCATCCTCGCCTATTCTTTGGGTTTAGGTTTCATCGTCGGGCGAAATGCCGGCTTTGCAGGTTTCTCCGCGACGGGTTCAGCAGGTGCTGTATCAGCCGGAGTCTCCGGTTTCGCCTCAGCGGCCGGCTCGGCTGGCACCTCAGCAGCTTGCTTCTCCGCATTTTCACCCGAAACAGTCTTGGGTTTCATCGTCGGACGGAACGGGGCTTTGGCGACAGGCTTTTCAACTGGCTCCGAAGGTGTCTCGGCAACTGGTTTCTCCACTGGCTCCTCCGAAACAACTTTTGGCTTCATCGTCGGGCGGAACGGAGCTTTGGCGACAGGCTTCTCAACTGGCTCTGAAGGTGTTTCGGCAACTGGCTCCTCCGAAACAGCCTTTGGTTTCATCGTCGGGCGGAACGGGGCTTTGGCAACAGGCTTTTCAATCGGCTCAGAAGGTGTTTCGGCAACTGGTTCCTCCACTGGCTCCTCCGAAACAGCCTTAGGCTTCATCGTCGGACGGAATGGGGCTTTGGCGACAGGTTTTTCAACCGGCTCTGCCGGTGTTTCGGCAGCAGTCGGCTCGGCGACTGACTTTTCGCTATTCTCTTCCGACACTCCCTTCGGTTTCAAAGTCGGACGGAATACTGGCTTGGCAGCCGTCGGCTTTTCTGTCGCGGTTGCTTCCGGTGCAGTTTCCTGCCCAGGTGCATTGTCTTCGACTTTCTTAGGCTTCATCAGCGGCTTGAACGCCGGTTTTGGAGCGGGAGTAGCCGCCGGTTCGGCAGCATCGGCATCAGTAGTTTTGGCAACCGGCTCTTCGGTTGGCTTTGGCTTGGCCGTTGGCTTGAAAACCGGGCGGGCCGGAGCGGTTGTACCTGCGGGGGCAGCAGCGGGCGCCACGGCAGGAGCGGCTTTGGCGGCTTTCAACGCTTCCTTTTCTTTCTGGAATTGTTCCAGCAGCAGGCGCTTTTCGTCAGCTTGTTCGGCAGTGAGGTTAGAATAATTGTAAACCATATCCCGCACATCGAGCTCGCTGTAATCGAAAGTCTTGGTCATCGTCAGACATTCCGTCGGGCAAACTGTCGTACAAAGGCCGCAATAGCAGCATTTGGCCATATCGATATCGAATTTGGCTGCGTACAAGCGGATCGGCGAGCCATCGGAGGCACGTCCTACATCTTCCACCGCTTTAATCGGCTCGATATCGATACAATCTACCGGACATACCTTCGCGCATTTGTCGCAAACAATGCAGTCGTCCATCTCATTATGCAGACGGTACCTGCCATTGTCCGGAATGGGAATGGTTTCCAGCGGATACTGGATCGTCACGATGCCGTCTTGCTGGTCGTAAAAACTGGACGAACGAATATCCGCAGGTTTACGGCTTTTACGCGCATTCCAGAGGTGCCTTAACGTCAGCCGCATGCCCGTGAGGGTGGTACTGATGCCGTCGGATATGTTTTTAAAGTATTCTGACAAAATCCCTGTTCGTTGGTATTGCGGTTACCCTATGACAAATATAGAGTAAACGGTTCAAAAACTCACTTATCCACAACCACTGCTTCCAAAAGCTCCTGCAATTCATTTTGCAGCGAGGCGGTTTTGTCAGCAATGTACCAACGTTGAATATCCTCGGAAAACTCACTGTACGACTTCACCGGGTTGGCTTTGTATTCCCTCAAAAGCAACTGAGCACCCTCCGGGCGTGGCCCCCAGGTAAAAATTTCGTTGAAATCTTCATCCACCGCGATCAGTTTAGGGATCGATCGTCCGCCGTTGGTCAGGTATTCATCCATTAATGCCGGGTTTTCATCCCGAAGCAGGAATTTCACGGTAATCAAAGGATTCGAAAGCGACGCGGCTACGATCGTGGGAAGGTTCTGCGCGGCATCCCCACACCAGGCTTCTGTCAGGATGTACCACGTTTGCGGAATGTCGACCTGATTCACCGCCTCTTTCAGCGAGTCGTGGATGACCGCCGTTTTATTCAGGCGTTGCATCCGGGCCAGGTTCAGCTTTGTGTAGTGACTCAGCGATTCGGATTGTTTCGGGCCCGTAGTCCTGTTTTCCAGCACCACGGTCTCCATTAAATGCATGTATTCTGAATATGTGTAAGCCCCGTTTCTAACCGATTCAGGGAACAGATTTGCTACGTTTCTCATTGGATTCTCATTTATTAGAAAACCCTCTGGCGGCACTTTCAGTTCACTTTTTGTATATCAAAAATTGCACTTTTACCTGTCACTTGAAGTTGATTTTCAATACATTTCAAGAATTTTCTCGCTAGTTTATCCCTATCAAAATAAATGTGTACAAACTGGTAACCATTTTCGCCATGCCTGCGTAAAAGCGCCGGCGCATTCATATAAACTGTGATCTTCCTCGCCAGCTCGGCAGGATTTCCCGGCTCAGCAAACATACCGGCATTGGCTTCTTGAATCAGATCGCGCGAAACGCCGTCGATCGCCATTAAGACCGGCTTTTTACAGGACATATAATCAAAGGTTTTGTTGCTGTAAACCGTTTTGAAAATGTCTGCTTTTTTCAAAACCGCTACGCCGATATCCGCTGCCTGAATGTATCCGAATACCTCCTGTTTCGGCACAGGCCCGAGAAATGAAATATTGGTCAACTGCCTCGAATCGGCTTCTTCCATCAGCATCCTTTTCTCCATCCCGTCGCCTATCAGCAAAAAATGGGCGTTGGTTCCCCGAAGCAGCGTGGCGGCTTCCACCAGCTGCATTAAATCATTCGCCAGGCCATGCGCCCCGACATAGATAATTACAAACTTTCCTTCCAGACCGAGCTTCGCGCGTAACGCACTCGCACACATGCAGGCCGGCACCTGCTCGCTCCAGCGAAAGTCTGCCGCATTCGGGATCATCGTCACCTTTCGCGCATCGACGCGTTTCTGCCCGACTAACCGCTCCCGGAATGCCGGCGTCAACACATTGATCAGCCAGGCTTTTCGATAAAGGTATTTTTCAAATTTATAGGCCAACCTGATCAGCCATTTATTCTTTAAAACACCCGTTTCAATCGCCGATTCCGGCCAAAGGTCCCGAATCTCCACCACCAGCGGAGCCCGCTTCCATTTCGAGAGCAGCAATCCCGGGATGCCTACCAGAAGCGGCGGCGAAGTCACGATCATGCAATCGTACCTGGCGTTGGCAAAGCGTAATCCGGCATAGACCGCCATCGATATGAAGGAAAGGTAACTCCAGAACCGCCCGGCAAAACCGTGTTGATAATATCGGGAACCCCGACAGCGGATCACCCGAACGCCGTCCTTATTCTCCCCGACCCGGACCCATTTGCCGGCGTTGCCGCCTAGTTCCCCCGACATATAATGCACATCCCCGGCAATCACTGTTACAGTATGCCCTTCCCGCACCCATATCCGGGCCATTTCATTCCACCGCGAACCGCCGGCAGCATTGTCTTCGAGAAAGTATTGGTGTACAAGGAGAAAATGCATGGTAAAGTTGATAATCAATAGCTTTCAATAACAGTCATAATGCATTGTCCAAAAGTTTCGAACACAAACACATCGCATTTCCGCCTTTGGCCATAGCTTGCCGAAAACCACCCGTTTTCAATCATCATCGGTAGCTCCCGCCCATCCTCTCTCCTGGCGGTCATCCGAAAATGCTCCGTGAATTTTTCATCGGGGTGCCACAATTGCCGGATCTTCATTCCTTTTGGCACATTCAGGACCCGATCTTCCACAATCCAATGCAGCTGATTTTTTCGTTTAATCACCTTACGCCGGTGGATAATGCCGTTGCCAACATGCCTGAATCCTTCAAATTCAGCCTCGATCCAGTATGCATCCTTCGAAGAGCCCGCTTCCCCTTTTGCATTCCTGATCCAATGCGTCCAGATAAATCGCTGCTGTTTCTGCATTTGGTCAAAATCCTCGATCATCACCGTGTTGTGCGAGCGCGTACCCGAGAAATAGCGCACGGCTTCCTCATCGGCATTGTAAAGCCATGTGCCCGCGTCGCGAAGGATATTGCGACCTCCCAGCCAAATGTCGAGGTGGTTATGATCCGCTTGAAACGGTCGGCTGTAATAGTTTCCGCAGCGCAGGAATGTCAGCGTACCGGTATCGCGGATAATGTGATAGCCGCCTTTGGGAAAAGAAGACAAGCGCTTGGGGGATATTTTAGTAACAGATGCAGACGCCTTCCCTCCAATCCATTCCGACTCCTCTCTCCAATTTCCCGTTTGGTAACCCAAATCAATGCTCAGCACATTGGCGAGGGCGGCCATTTGAGGGCGAAAATCGCCAAAACCGCGCTCCGACAACGGGAAAAATAATGCACCGTCATTATGACCGTAATTGGGGAGACGGCCATACATAGAATCCTGACAAGACCTAAGAAAATTCAACGAAGCCTTCGCCCGCTCATACACAGCAGCATTCATCGGATCGCGATTCAACTCAGCCAATCGAATCCCCCAGGTTAGTAACTGAATGACCACCCGATGGTAGTTCATCGAAAACTGGATGTAGCTGCCATCAGTTGCAATCTGTGCGGCGACCTGTTTTTCAAAGAGACCTTTCCCCAAAGCCCTCCATTTATGGCTTTTTCCAAAATGCGGGAACATCAACCCCACGACGTAAAGTGCCAATGCTTCTGTCAGCACATGATTGTTTTTCACCGCAATCCGGGAAAAAGTAATGTTGCCCGCAATGTGGCATGCCTGGTCATAAACACTACAAAGGATTTTATCCAAAAGCGATTGGCTTAATGTTGGCGAAAACCTGTAATAGTGCAGCGCAAATGTCCAATTCAATACCCGCAAGGCGATTTCCTGACTACATTTCCAGTTTGGCCCGCAATTGACCGGGTTACTGTCAATCCAATCCGCTATCAGTTCAAAAACTTTTGCGGATTGATCCTCCGAATAATGAAAGTCATATCGAATCAGATCGTACAAAAATGTGAACCTGGATTTTTCCCACACAAATTTGATGTCGCCGGTATTTGCGGAGAAATCGTCGATCAATGACCAGTGTATGTTTTGTTGATACACAAATCCAGTCAGGGGATTCGTGTGCCAGTCTGAAATTCTGAACCACAGCTTATCAAAATACCTGAATCTCCCGACTTTGATTTTTTGTATCCGCCAGCGCAGTTGTTTCAATCCTTTTCTCTTTTGAACTTCCGGCTTGCCGGGCAAAAAGAAGAAAACTGACGTTGATTGATGCCACTCTCGCAGACTGACAAAAGAGCGTTTTGTCGCTCTACTCGGAAAACGCAGTTTGAGCACGCCAGTCCAGGCTTGCAGCCAGTACCCAGCCCTGAAAAGCACATACCGCCAACCCATTTGGCGACCGATATGCCAAAATAGCGTCAAATACCGGAGCGCTTTCATGGGACTTTCACCCAACCACCTGTCCACATACTATCCCGCGCCGCTAATGTCGCCAGCCCGGAATTCCAGACGTCTTCGGGAGGCATTAATGGTAGATTGCCGGTTGAAATGCATTCAAACAGCCTGTCGAATTGCTCCTGATGGCCCTTTCCGGCGTTGGTTTTTATTTCTGAAAATCCATCGAAACCATATCCGCGCAGCACTTTATAGTCGTCCAGAACCGCTGTCCGGCCAAGCGAATGCACTTCGATTCTCTCCTTTGGATAACTATTATGGCCATTTGAAAAGTAATGCACGGTACCGGTGGAACCGTTCGCCAGCCGTATGAGCACACTGGCGTTGCCGGAATTCACGCAGCCGTCAACCGCCAATGCATTGGTACAAACTTCCGTAATACGGCTCCGCGCGAGCCAGGCGACCAGATCAATAAAATGACACCCTTCGCCAACGAGCCGCCCTCCGCCCCTCGCATTGTCGTGTATCCAGGCATTTCCCGGCACAGAACCCGCATTGACGGTAATCACGACGTTCATCGGGCCTGCTTCCAACAATTCGCGCAACCTGCTAATGTGGGGCGCATATCTCCGATTAAAACCTACTGTGAGCGAAACCGGAATTGGCACATTCTCCAACGCCGATTTTACCCTCGCAATACCCCGGGAGTCGATGCTCAGCGGCTTTTCAACAAAAACATGCTTGCCCGCCACAATGGCATCTGCCGCAATGGAAACATGCTGATCATGCTGCGTGGCGATTATGACGAGGTTCACCTCCTCATCCGCCAAAACCTCCCGGTAATCGGTGGAGGTAAATGGAATTTTGTACTTCACCGCCAGATCGGCCGCCCTCAACCCACCACTGCTCACGATATACTTAATGCATTTTCCCAGAAGACAGGGCAGCAGCTTCATGTAAGCGAAATTTCCCGCGCCAATAACTGCGGCAACCACCCTTTGTGCTGCGAATGCACTACCCGGGTTGCGAATTACCGTTTCCTCAACTTTGCAATGGCCGTCATAGTAGATCAGTGTTCCAAGAGCGTGATTGTTTTCCTGGTAAATACCCGAATAGCTTTCAAGTGGGACAACTTGCGAAATCAATGGCTTTACATCGAGTGAGCCATTCCCCAGCAACCGCAGAATTTCCTGAAAATTACGGTTCGCGGTCCAGCGGACATACGGCAGCGGGTAATCCACGCCCAGCTCCTCGTACGTGTGATCGTAGCGCCCGGGCCCGTACGCGCAGGAGACCTGGAATGTCAGTTCTTTATGATAAAAATCCGACCGGTTCAGACGCAGGGGAACGTCGCCGATGAGCACGATTTTCGCTCTTTTCCTACAAATCGCGGAGGCCACCGAGATCACGTTAACCGAACTGGACGAAGCAGTGATGATGACGCCATCCATTTCGCCGAACTGATCTGTGATAAATTTTCCGGTTGATTTTGACGGATTAACGGCTACAATGCCTTTTTCCTCCGCAGTCCGCCGCCGGCTTGTATCGGGCTCGATCCCGATTACCTCGCACCCTTGTGCACGCAGGAGGTCAACGACTATCAAACCGATTAGGCCCAATCCCACCACGGCCACCCGCTCCCCCAACGCGGGCGCCAGCAAACGCACACCATGCAGCCCTACCGCGCCCAGCACGGTGAATACCGCCTGCTCGTCGGGCACATTTTCGGGAACTCTAGCAACCAGGTTCACGGGCACACAAACCACCTCGGCATGCGGCCCGTTGCTCACCACCCGATCGCCGATGGTGAAGCCTGCTACCCCCTCCCCAATCGCTACTACTTGCCCTACATTGCAATACCCCAACGGCAGGAGCTGATCCAGCCTGCGGAGTACCGAACGTGTCGTTTTCCAGAAACCATCGGTTCTGATTTTGTCGATTACCAAGCGCAGTTTGTCGGGTTGCTGCCGGGCTTTTTGTAGAAAACTAGCCTTGCTGAAACGGATCAGCATTCGCTCGGTGCCGGCGGAGACGAGGCTTTTATGGCTTTTGATGAGCAAACAACCCTTTCGGGCAAGCGGAACGGGGACATCCAGCAGCAATGTCTTTCCCGTCCGGAGATTCTGGGCAAGTTGTTTCATGAAATATAGTGTGTAGTTTAAGTAAATGTCGCTGACAGGAATTTACGAATTAATCCAATCAACAAGATTTGATAATTTTGACGGCATTCAATTCTTAACCACGCAATTCCCTGATGAAAAAGCAGATCAATATCGGCATAGTAGGTTACAAGTTTATGGGCCGGGCGCATAGCAATGCCTGGAAAAAAGCCCCGCTGTTTTTCGACACCCCTTCGACGCCCGTCCTGAAAGTCGCGTGCGGCCGCCACCAGGAATCACTTTCCGAATTTGCACAGAACTGGGGCTGGGAAGAGACCGAAACCGATTGGCAGAAGCTCGTTGAAAGGCCCGACATCGACATTATCGACATCGCGCTACCCCAAAACCTGCATTATGAAGTGGCACTGGCGGCGGCAAAAGCCGGCAAGCATATTTTTTGCGAGAAACCGCTTTCGATGGACAGTGAACAGGCCGCCGAAATGCTGAAAGTGTGCCAGAAAAATGGCGTGAAACATTACCTGAACCACAATTACCGCAGAACCCCCGCCGTAGCCCTGGCCAAAAAGATGATCGAAGAGGGTAAAATCGGCCGCATTTTCCATTGGCGGTGCGCCTACCAGCAGGACTGGATCGTGGACCCGTCGTTCCCGCTTACCTGGCAACTCAAAAAGGAAACGGCCAAAGCCGGGCCGCAATGGGACCTCAACTCCCACGCCGTCGACCTTGCCCATTTCCTGGTGGGTGACATTGTTTCTGTTTCCTCATTGACCGCGAACTTCATCAAAGAGCGCCCGATTGCCGACGAAACGGCCACCGGAAGCCTCACAGGTGCATCCAAAGGCGACGAAATGGGGGAAGTGACTGTCGAGGATGCCGCATTGATGATGGTCCGGTTCCAAAATGGCGCCATTGGCTCGTTTGAAGCCACGCGGTTTGCAACAGGCCGCAAAAACCGCCTCACGTTCGAAATTTACGGCAGCAAAGGCAGCCTCGTTTTCGACCTCGAACGCATGAACGAGCTGCAATACTATTCCAACGAGGATACGAAAGGCGAGCACGGGTTCCGCACCATCCTCGCCACCGAATCCATCCACCCATATGCCGGCCACTGGTGGCCCGCCGGGCACATTATCGGCTACGAGCACGCATTCGTACACGCGGTGGTCGATTTCCTGGATGCGATTGAGAATAATACCGAAATCAAACCCGATTTCGCGGATGGTTTGAAGATTATCCAGGTATTGGAAGCCGGTTTACGATCAGCTGAAAGCGGCGGCGAGGTGAAATTGTAAAAGGGAGGAAAGGAGGAAGGAGGAAAGGGGATTTTCCCATCCTCCCTTCCTCCTTACTTCCTAATCATTTCAAAAGCGCGGCTACCTTCAAATCGACTGCATTGTCGCCCGGGTCGTAACCGACATGCTGATCGACGACTTTGCCGGTCCCGTCCAGCAACACCCAAATCGGGATTACTTGCAAGTTGTATTTCTTATCTAGCATCGCGTAAGTTTCACCCTGGGGCAGTAGAAACTGTTTCCAGGGCATTTGCTCCTTTTCCATCGCCTTTTTCCACGCGCTCTGGTCCTTGTCCACCGAAATGCTGACGACGTTCAGCTTCGCGCCCTTGCTTTCATAAAGCTTCTTGATTTGAGAGATTTCCATTCGGCAAGGTCCGCACCAGCTTGCCCAGAAAACAATCAGATTATGTTTGGAAGAATCTACCAGAACTTCTTTGACGGACTTATCGTCAGCGGTTTTCAATGCTACCTCCGTGGGAAAATCGCTTCCGGTTTTGTTTTCATAGTCGAAATAGTCTCTAAGGGCAATATAACCCGGGTTTGAGTGCAGTTCAGGATCAAAAAGTGAAAGCAATTGCTTCGCCTCATCTGTCGCGAGACCAGCCTTGCTGAAATTTAAAGTACGTAGTAATTCCAATGAATATGGATGCTTTTGAACCAGCGATTGATTATAAGCGTGGTTATCAGCTGATTTTTTAGAGTCTGTTTTGAATGCGTAATGATGGAACAACACGGCAGTCTGCTTATTGACCCTATTCATTGTAAAAACAACCTCCTTATTTTTTGGTGTAAATACCCGTATTCCTTCCAGTTTTAAATCCATCTCACCCGGTTCGGCATAGAAATTGGGATCAATTGTCTTCTTAACATAGGGATTTCTATAACCCACCAATTGATACGGAAAGTCCGGGTTTCCTGTTTCAAAAACAATCGCTGCTCTAAACGGAACGAAGTCTTTGCCCGTCTTGACTTTAAACGCAAACTTCCCGTCACGAACAATAGCGGTATCTAAAAAGTCGCGGGTTTCGGCATTGCCAAAAAATAGCTTCTTGCCTTCCAGAAACGTATTTGCGGCCCGAAAATCCCCACGTATCACTATTTCACGGCCATCCGCACAGGCCCACAACATACCAATCATCAAAAGCAGCCCAGCCACACCGGAAAGGGCACGTATAATCCGACTGTTTTCCATAACGCATCATGATTTTGTTGATACACAATGGTAATGACTTTATTATAGAAAACAAAATATAGAATAAAATTATATATAGTCTTTTCTCCTTGATCCCCAAGTAAAAATGGCAACCGAAAAGGCTGCCATTAAGTACTTCATTCTCAAAACACTTTCACAAAGCTATTTTGGCTCCGTATGTGTGGTAGGTGTATGAACAATATCGAAATAGACGGACTTATCATTACTGTTAGGATAAATCCGGTAGGTAAATTCATCTTTTGTAAGTACCGTAATATCCACCACACGCGTAAACAAAACGGCCCCGGCATTATCCTTTGCAATGACCGTACGGGTTTTTCCATCCTCGGAAACCGACCAATCGCCGTGCATTTTAGGCGAATCGTCGAGGTTATACATGGCAAATGTTCCATCCGCTTTGAAATAGGCAAATCCAACGAAGTTCGCCACGTTCGCATCCGTCAATACCACATTTTCTCCCTTGTTATTTTTTGCATTGGTTGTCTCCCAGGCGACGCTCGCCAGCACTTCGCCGGGTGTTAATACTCTTTGCGGCTCATCGTCGTCGCTGCAACCAACAAATAATGTGGCACAGAAAACGACCACCAAACCCCATACAATGTTCTTAAAATCAGTCATGTTTGATAAAGTTTATTTACACAGCAAAAGTATTTTACGTCCTGTGCAATGCCTTTATCCCTTTCATCCCGATAGTTGTAAAATTTATAACAAAGCCCCCAACACCTCGGTTACGTGGGGAATCGTCAGAGCTTTTGAAATACTATATTCCCTTTGTGGATCAATGACTTCACAGCCGCAATACGGGATACGGCTTCTGCCGAACAGGAGGCCGACACCAATACCATATCCGCGTCGTTTCCCGGTTTGGGCCATTGCTGAATGCCTTTGTCGTCCAACGGAAGCACATAACGGGTGGCAAAGGCCAGCGTCCGCGACAGCTCCCATTCGGTCGTGTAGCCATAAAGCTCCGCGATAAGGTGCGCCTTTTGAAGCATATTCCCCGAACCGAACGTACTCCAATGGTCCTGGATGTTATCATTCCCGATCAACACCTCCACACCATGCTTCCTAAGTGTCGGAATGGGCATGATGGTGCCCCTGAATGGAACAGAGGACACAATGCCTACACCCGCGGAAGCCAGGCGCTCGGCGATCTTTTCTGTTTCGGAAGGGCTCATATGCCCGAGCGCGAATGCGTGACTGACGTACGCTTTCCCACGCAGCTGCGGATTTTCAGCGGCCCTGTCAATCAGAAATTCGATCGTCTTCACACCACTTTCCCCTCTTTCATGCAGGTGGAGGTCGATACCCTTGTTATTCTCCAGCGCGAGCTGTGTAATCAGCTCCATGGGCTTTTCAACACTTCCGTCAATCGAATACGGGTCCACGCCCCCGATAAAGTCCACGGAATCCATTTTAGCCGCTTCCTTCAAAAGCGGCTCCGTTTGGGTGTAATAGATGCCGTGCTGGGGAAAGGCGACCAGTTCCGCGGCCAGGCTCTCGCGCTTGCGCCGCAGAGCTTCTTCCAGGTGATACAGGGAGTCGAGGCCGGAAGTCGGGTCCACATTAAAATGAGAGCGGATGAAATGCGTACCGTATGAATGCAGGAAGTCGATCAATTGTTCGGTCCGCCCGACTGAGGTTTTCAGCCATTCGGGGATCATCCGCTGCTCATAGGCGATCATATCCTTTACCGTCTTTCGTTTGCCCGAAACAGCCTGCCAGGGCAAGCCGAAGAGCATTTTGTCGAGATGCGCGTGCATATCCTTGAACGCAGGCAGCAAAAGGCTTCCTTTCGCATCGATCGCCCGTGCGCCCGGATCATTCGGTTTGATGTCCTTTATTTTCCCATTCTCGACCTCAATACAAAACAAAGCTGTTTTTGTACCCACTACTTCGCCCGCTTCGTATTCAAAACCCGTTTCCAACAATACGTTTTTCAGGGTGTATGCTTTCTCCATTTTGACGCCTCGCGGCATTTTACTTCGATAAAATTTTGACGATTTCTGTAAAGCCCCGGCTCTGCGCGTGTTGCAATGGCGTGATACCATCGTGATCCGGTATCCCGAGATCCGCGCCGCCGTCTTTCAGCAGCTGTACAATCTCCTGGTACTTCTTGCTCCCGTTGCCCAGCACAATCGCTTCCATCAAAGCCGTCCAACCCAGGCGGTTTACATGATTGATGGGAAAACCTTTTGTACCTACCAACACCTTGACCATTTCCACGTGCCCGCGCTCGCATGCGGGAATCAATGCGGTGCCGTTGTACCGGTTGAACACATCAAACCGGGCTCCGTGGGCGAGAAATAGCCTAACCAGTTCCGTCTGCCCGGTGGCACCCGCGTACAGAAACGGGCTATCCTGGATATTGTCCTGCAAATTGACGTCCGCGCCCCTGTTCGTCAGCAGCGTGGCCATTTCCACATGCTTGTCGATGGTAGCCAGCAAAAGCAGCGATTTACCGCTCCCATCCCGGGTATTGACATCGGCTCCGGCATCAAGCGCCTTTTTCGCGCCATTCACGTCGTTTTGCCGAACCAGTTTCAGAATGTCGTCCTGTTGCGTCACATCGTTTCTCAATGGCTGGTCTTTCGCATTGCACGACGCAAATACGCCCATCAATGCCAGCAGCAATAATGTTCTCATCATTTCAATGGATTAATTGAAAAATCACAGCGACAAGGTAAGGCGAGTTTTCGGTTGGCCTTTTGCGGAATCTATGCCGATAGTTGGAAGATTTATTATTTCGTGCAGCGAGATGGATGTCTTCCGAAGCCGGGATGGCCCGGAAACGAAAAAAGCACCGATTGCTCGATGCTTTTTGTGGGAGTTGAGGGATTCGAACCGCAGCGGCGGACCGTCCCCGACCCTCTGCTTGTAAAACGATACTCAGAACCGACTGTACTGCCGGAAACGAAAAAAAGCACCGATTGCTCGATGCTTTTTGTGGGAGTTGAGGGATTCGAACCCCCGACCCTCTGCTTGTAAGGCAGATGCTCTGAACCAACTGAGCTAAACTCCCTTTCTTTTTTCTTTTGTTTTCCCGTCGTTTGGGAGTGCAAATATGTGCGACTAAATTGAACTCTGCAAATATTCTTGAAAAAAAATTTAAAATATTTTTTAACCTCCTGAAAACCAGGATAGGCTATTCGAAATTTAAATAGAGCGTCACGGTGTGGGTACGCAGCCTGCTGATACCATTGCCTACGGAATTTGCTCCGGGCACCAGCATATTTGTCAACCCGTGTGAAAAACGCAGCTCCGGCGCGAATTTGAAGAACTCGAAGAACTGTTCATAACCGATACCATAGTCGATCGAGAAGTCGCTCGACTTCGTTTCGAGGGCGCTGGCCGCTCCACCCCTGTTACGCTTGACGTTCGTCTCGATCCCGAGCGTCACGCCCGCGATCATGTACATGCGCGAATTGACCCTTCTTACGGATTTGTATTTTAGCAAGAGCGGCACTTCGATCCACGTCGACTCGCGCTTTTCAGTACGCTCAGTACCATTGGGATAACTGAATTTCACATGCCGCTCGTACAGCGAAACTGCCGGCGTTGTACGCAGGTCGAAATGCTCGTTCAAATAGGCATTGACCGTGAATCCCATGCGAAATGCCGCATTCGTGGGCGACTGGATCACAAATGCCGTGTCCTTCGACACAAAGTCGTTGCTATGCTTGATATTGAACCGCGTGAATGGGACCGCGAAAAGAATACCGTAATGGATCGGCTTGTCGTCGTAGTATTCGAGGTGCTTGCGACGGTACCCGATGCCCTGAGACTGCGCTTCCTGCGCCGCCATCAGCAGCGCCAGAATGCCGATAATTACTTGTGTCCGACGTAAATTGAACAGATCCCGAAGGTAAGTGATATGCATTTGGTATTTATGAAACCTGCTTTTTTATAAATATCAAGAAAAGCTTCCCCATCCGGAAAGGCCTGCACCGACTCCGGCAGATAGGTATATGCCGAGCTGTCTTTGGAGACCGTCTTCCCAATTATTGGTAATATGTATTTGAAATAAAAATTGTAAATCTGCTTGAACGGAAAGCTTTTGGGCTTCGAAAACTCGACCACCACACAAGTTCCGCCCGGTTTCATCACGCGGTTCATCTCCGTCAGTCCGGCCAGCAAATTCTGAAAATTGCGTACTCCAAACGAAACGATAATCGCGTCAAAATAATTGTTTGCGAAAGCCAAACTTTCCGAGTCGCCGCTTTGTAGGGTAATCACGTCCTGCTTGCCCAGTTTCACGATTTTCTCACGGCCAACGGCCAGCATACCCTCCGAAATATCGACGCCGATGATCTTTTCCGGCTTCAATGCAAGCGCCTCGATCGCGAAGTCGCCGGTACCTGTCGCAATGTCGAGGATAACCTTCGGCTGTTGCTTTTTTAGCAGTTTAATGGCCCTTTTGCGCCAATATATATCTACACCGCCACTCAGGACGTGGTTCAGCAGGTCGTACTTGGGAGAAATGTTATCGAACATTTCCGCTACCTGCTCCCGCTTGGTCCCTTCCTTATCTTTATAGGGTACTACACTCATCTTTGTATTGTATTTTTCAACTACAAGCAAAACTAACAGATATTTACGGTTATCGCACGGCGGGCGGGCATCTTAATTGGTTCTACAAAAGGTGACCAAAACGAATTCCGTGCGTAACAATGGCTGAACAAACATTTCGTCCCGATCAATTCCAGCCATGCGTTACATTTTGCTCTTTGCCACCTGCGCCTTAGCCGGCATAACCTTCGCCCAGCCTGTTCGTTACCGTTCTCCAAACGGCATCAGCGACAAGAAAAACTACGATCGCCGCACCACCAGCCCCTATTTTCTGAGCCTCCGATGCGGCCTTACGCAGTTCTACGGAGAACTCAATGCCCAGGCGATGCACGGGATCGCCGGGATGAGCATCGGCAGGTCGCTCAACAAACAGTTCGCCATTCAGCTCGATTTCAACGCGGGAAGCATTGGCGGAGAGAAGAGGGCCTTTTTCAACTCCTGGTTTGTCAATGAATTCAATAGTGCCGAGTGCCTGGTGAAATGGGACCTCTCGGAGCAGTTCTGCGAAAAAGAACCCGGACTGGCGCACATTTCCGTTTTGGCGGGGTTAGGGCAAATCTGGTTCAGCGCCAATGCGTTCGACCTCGACGACAACCGTCTATTGCGCTTCACCAACAGTACGCAAAGCGCCCGAAACCCGCTTTTTCTACGCTGGGGACCACCCAAAGGTTCGAAAGGCATCAAAAAAACGAGGGAAGGAATACTGCCGCTCGGCACTTCTGTGGATTATGCTTTGTTAAAAAAATTGAAAATTGCAGTCGAATACCGTTTCTATTTTGTGCGGACGGATAAGCTGGACGCCACTTCCGGCCGACGGCTGATCAACCCCGAAGAAAGTGAATCGTACAGCGATACACCGAACGACGCATTCAGCTTCATCGCGGTGTCATTCCAATATCACTTCGGCCAAAAAAGGAAATGAATGCTTGTTAACATTGTTAAATCATGATTTCTACCACTGTTAAATACAAACTTTACCCATCCCTGCTCAGCTGTTTCGACCGGTTTGAGCGCGGTTATATCGTTGAACAGGATTTGCTCGACCGCATTAACCGGGTGCCGGTACCGCAGACCGAAGCGCAGTTTCGCGGCGTGTCTTTTGAAGATGCGGTCATTAAAGGGATTGGTGAAGAAGCGTTTGACCCGGAGGTCTTGTCGAAAGTACGGTCATTCCTGCCGCGTCCCATGCTCAAAACGCAGGTGTATTGCGAGTACCAGCTGAACGACAGCCTGATTTACGGGTATGTGGATGTGATCGGAAAAATGCTGGCCGTGGATATCAAAACCACCAGCAACTACCGGCCCGGCGCTTTTACCAAAAGCCACCAGAACTTTTACCTGCCCGCGCTACGTGCGAAAGGCATCAGAAGCCTTCGCTACGTGATCACCGATTTTAAAGATGTTTATCTCGAAGAATATGATCAAATGGCAGATCTGACTTATCAGGAGGAGCAAACCGCCCGCTTCTGCGAATTCCTCGAAACCCACCGCGACCGTATTACCGATTTGCGCGTATTTGCCCGCATTTAACACTGATAACCAGGCTAGAAATCCAGCAATTGGTACTTCACCGCAAAAATCGCCAGGCTGACCGAGTTGCTCGCTCCGGTTTTTTCCAGCAGGTTTTTGCGGTGACCTTCCACTGTTCGGTAGCTGATAAAAAGCTCCTCCGCGATTTTCGCCGTGTTATATCCTTTGCAAATCAATGCAAGCACCTCCATTTCACGGTCGGTAAGGCCTACATTCAGCGAAGGTATCGCGACTTTACTTCGCGTGGGCTTGATATCCCCCGCCTGCAATCCCTGCCGCATTACCTGGGCGATGTCGTCGTTGATGTAAAAGCCTTTCGTTACCACCTGGCCTATCGCATCGCTCAGAATCCCCTGGTCGATGTCCTTGGGCAGGTACCCGTGCACGCCTACGCGCATGAGCTGCAATATGTGCTCGGGCGAGTAGTTCATGGAGAGGATGATAATCTTCACGTCGGGATATTGTTTCAAGAGCAAACCTGCCACTTCTTTCCCATCCATTCCCTTCATAAAAAGATCCAGCAACACCACGTCGGGTGCCGCATTCCCCATTTCTTCCAATAGCTCCTCGCCGGAAGCGGCTTCCAAAACTACCAGAAAGTCTTCATTTCGGGCCAGAATCTGGCCTAATCCCTGGCGGAACAGCTTATGATCGTCCGCTATCGCTATTTTAACCGGTTTCAATTTGATCGTTGAGAAAATGTTAAACGGGCATTTCAATTTTAAAACGGGTGCCTTCACCGGGAGCTGAATTTAGTTCAAGTTTAGCGCCCAGAAGATCCGTACGGGTACGGATCGTGCTCATTCCCATTCCGGCGGCCTTCGGGCCGGAATGCATATCGAACCCCTTGCCATTATCACTCATGAGTAAGCTCAGCTGCGAGCCGCTATGATGCAAGTCGAACGTAATTTCACTCGCTTCGGCATGCTTCACCACATTGCCGATCACTTCCTGGATAATGCGGTATAAAACCAGTTGCTGGTACGACGACAGCACCTCCGCCGGATCGTCGATTGTACAATGAATATCCATTCCCGCATCTTCCATCCGGTTCAGCAAAATCCTTACGGCGCCCGCAAAACCGAAGTTTTCGATAATCACCGGCGACAGATTGTGCGCTATTTGCCGTACATCCTTCACCACATCACCAATAATCTGCCCGGAACGCGCCGCAAGCCCCTTCATCTCCTCCGGCGACTTTTCGTACTGGATCTGGCTCACAAACAAACGGACTGCCGACAACGATGCTCCCACCTCATCGTGCAGGTCGCGCGCGATGCGCTCGCGCTCGTTCTCCTGCGAGGCCACGATCGATTCGAGGATCTTTTTCTGATGAAGCATCTCCATCTGATGCAGGCGGCTTTGCTGAAAATGCAGCTTCCGCTGGTAGAGCAGCACAAAAATGACGATTGCCAGCGCCATCATCACCATAATACCGATCCCCCCGAAAAGCAGTTGCGCAAATTCTATTTCCCCCGGCCTACCCATAATGCGATGGCATAAGTAATGTACAGCATATAATTCATCAGCGCGTGGATCACCCAAATCTGGTCATTCAGATTTTTGGAATACAGCAAAATGAAGTTCATGAATATGAAAATCAGAAAGTTGCCCGAAAAGAAAAGCAGCAACCCCGCCGATACCCAAAAGAAAGGCTCAAGCAGCAGGTTTTGCACTTTCAATTCCTGAAAAACTTTATAGAAATAGGAGAGCGCGAGAAAAATTACAACAGCACTTTCGATCGACCGCCCCGCATTATCGATCCAAACCGACTGCCCATGCTGCCCCAGTTCCCGCACCAGAACAATGGCCGTAAACACGCCCAACATCCAGCCCCGCAGGTTCGTCAGCCATTTCTGATCCAGCACCAGGCTGTACATCCATGTGAGTAATGCAAATTCGACCGTGATGTAAATCGGCCAGAGAAACAGGTTGGATACTTTGAAAAACCAGAAAATGCGCGAAATACTCTCAATGAGCAATGCAAAGAAGATCAACCAGCACAACAATTTCACCGGGCGGTCGGCGCCCCGGTACCGCATCACCGCCATCCCCGCCGCCACGAGCACGGGCAGGTACGTAAAAAGCACGATCAGTTGCTCCTTGGAATAGTGCATGGTCTTAGCCGGATGAAGTTCAGGGATACCGGGCAGAACAACCCGCCTCCCGGAAGGCGTTCTGAATCAGCATGAAAATAGATAAATTAATTGAACACATAGTACAAGTTGGTTACATTTGAAGCTTACTACTCACTAAACTCTATCCATGCTCATTTCTACGCGACTTTCCCGCCCAAGTAGGTCGGTGTTGACCTTCCTTAGTTCTCTTGCACTTTTTCTTTTCCTCATTTTATCCAGTCCATTCGCTTTTGCACAACCACCTTCCAAGGTTTGGGATAAAACCATTGGAGGAAATAGCTATGAAGACAAAGTGAAAGTAATACCAACCAGTGATGGAGGGTATATGGTGGCCGGCTCGTCTTCTTCGGATGCATCGGGTGATAAATCCGAAAATTCCAAGGGCAGCTTCGACTACTGGTTGATCAAACTTAATGATTCCGGGGTTAAACAATGGGATAAAACGATCGGCGGCAACGGTGCGGATTATTTCGCTGATATCCAGCAAACGTCTGATGGCGGTTATATACTCGCGGGCGAGTCTCAGTCTGGTATAAGCGGAGATAAAAGTGAAGGCTCACTAGGCCAGGATGTGTGGATCGTTAAATTATCGGCGGGTGGCAGCATTGAGTGGGACAATACATTAGGCGGCAGCGATGGTGAAAGCGCAGGGGAGATCCGTCAGACCGCCGATGGTGGATACATTTTCATCGGTGATTCTTTTTCCGGATCCGGCGGTGATAAGACCGAAGCTTCGCGGGGAGGCTTCGATCTCTGGATCGTTAAATTGAACGCCAACGGCAGCAAAGCATGGGACCGCACCTATGGCGGAAATGACTATGAAATGAACGGGGCCATTTCTCTCACAGCAGATGGCGGTTTCATTATAGGAGGAGTCTCGGGCTCCGGCATCAGTGGGGACAAAACACAGGGGAACTTCGGTGCAAGCGATTACTGGATACTGAAACTTTCGTCAACAGGCGCAAAAGAATGGGACAGGACATTTGGTGGCGATAATTCGGATCTCTTCAGGCGTATTGTTCAGACACCATCAGGTGATTATCTGGCAGCCGGCCATTCCTATTCAGGTATCAGTGGAAACAAGTCGGCCGACAATCCAGGCTCTTCAAGTAGTTATTTCTGGGTGGTCAAAGTCGATGGTAACGGCAACAAGATTTGGGATAAAACTTATGGTCGAGGCCGGTACGACGAGCTCACCTCCCTGACTATAACTTTCGATGGCGGGTTCGTGCTGGGAGGCTGGTCCCTGTCTGCTAACCCAGCAGTGCCCTTTGACTTTGATTATTGGCTTACCAAATTATCTGCTGATGGTACCACCCAATGGGAGAAGGCTTTCGCCGGTCCGGAAGCAGACCTGCTTTACAGCGTACAGCCAACCCCTGATCGTGGTTATGTATTGGCGGGGCATTCCTATTCACCAGCGGGCTCCGACAAATCGCAGAACAACACCGGCGACAGGGATTTCTGGATCATCAAACTTTCCACAGACCCTCTGCCGGTAACCCTTGCTGAATTTTCGGCGACGAAGGAAAGCAATACAGCATTGCTCCGTTGGAAAACCACCTCTGAAACGGCATCCAGCGCGTTTGAAATCCAGCATAGCATTAATGGCAAGCAATGGAATGCGATTGGCTCAGTGACGGCCGCAGGCGAAAGCAATAGCGACAAAACGTATCAGTTTGTACATTCGGAACCAGTAAACGGCCAAAACAACCTGTATCGCCTGAAGATGATCGATACCGACGGAACCTTCGCATTGAGCAGGATCAATGCCCTTCTTTTCGATCAAAAGAATTCCGGCCGTGTTTACCCTAATCCCGTAGAAGCCGGTCAACTTACTGTCGATGTGACAAATTGGATGTCTGTCAAAAAGGTACAAATCAGTACCACCAACGCATTGACAGTCTACGATTCCGGTAACAACCCACAACAGACGATTGATATCAATAGCCTTCCTTCTGGCATTTATATTTTGAAGGTTTTCAAGAAAGACGGTTCTTCAGAGCTGTTCCGATTTGTTCGATAATATGTCGAGGATTAACAAGAAAAGCAGGCCGATCGCCTGCTTTTCTTGTTTCCAAATCAGAATGATGGCCGATTTCAGTCGGCGTAAAAAACAAAAACGCCTTGACAGTTAACTGTCAAGGCGTCATGCATTTTGGGTGGTGATGGACGGAATGAAATTTTACTTAGGTATAGATCAGGTTTGACAAGTCATTATTCTGAAATACAGCCGTTTACAAAATCAACCTATATTACTTTAGATAGATCAGATCAAGGCGGATAAAGTCAAAATTGTAAACCATTTTGTAAACCAGTGTGCCCACTTTTTACTAAATTGTCACAAGTACACAACTAGGCACAAAATGGCAAAGGTCAAATATTATCTGAAATCCCCCAATGCGTCTGGCGTATCGCTCATTTCACTCTACCTACGCTATGGCAGCACGCAGCAAGTTGTAGTCTCCACCAACTGCTATGTTGATCCAAAGGACTGGGATGCGAAGACACAGCGACTTAAACGAAACGCCCAAAACGCTCTCGAAGTTAATAACAATCTAAAAAAATGGGAACACGAAGCGGACGAGATATATAACCGCCGCCTATATCAGAAACTTCCCCTGGATCCGAAGTACATCAAGCCAGACCTCGAAAAGCTGGTTAGACCAGCCGCCTCCACTCCCAAAATACGAGCGAATGACCTTATCTCATTTGTCGACTCTTACATCACTTCCGTGAAAGGGTTTAAGAATGTCAATACTATCAGGACGTACAATACTCACCTCAAACTTCTACGAGATTTTGCCAAGGCCAGTTTCAGAAAGTCTATTGCCTTTTCGGACATAACACTAGACTTCTACCACGAACTCAAGGATTTCATGACCAAAGACCGGAAGTTCAATGACAACACTATGAACAAGCATACCGGAATACTTAAATTCTTTCTCAATGAAGCAACAGAACGCGGTTTGAACAAGAACTTCGAATACCGAAGCAGGCGATTTACCACTTCAAGAAAAGAGGTTTACTCGGTTTATTTGAATGCTGACGAAATCAATGCCATCAGAGATTTGGATCTAAGCGACAACCCCAGACTAGATAAAGTCCGTGATTTATTCATTATAGGCTGTTATTCAGGCCTTAGATTCTCAGATCTTTCATCGATCCAGGCCGAAAATATCTCTCCCGATCTTCTTTTCTTGCGGGTGAAAACAATAAAGACAGAAGATTACCTAGAAATCCCTATACATCCATTCTCACAAGGCATCATGCTAAAATACCGCGGCATCACACCGAACAGCCTACCGCCTAGTATAAGCAACCAACGAATGAACGACTATCTGAAAGAAATAGCGATTCTGGCCGGTATTTCGGAGGAAATACCTATCGTCGAAACTAAGGGGGGTGTCAGAAAGCAAAAGAAGGTTCCTAAGCATGACCTCGTTACCTGCCACACGGCCCGCAGGTCATTTGCAACAAATGAATACCTCGCCGGTACACCTACTTACGCGATCATGTCGATAACAGGTCACAAGACAGAAAAAGCGTTTCTCATGTATATCAAAGTCTCGAAACGACAGTATGCACAGCAGATTGCTGATTTGTGGAAAAGTAGAATTGCAAGTCAGGACGCACCTCAGAGAAGTTAAATTAATTCATTTGAGCATTTTGCCACACTCCTGTTATGAAAAATTCAATCGAGAGAGCCTTAAAGCAATTGCTGGATGTCAAAGAGCATCGCACAATATCAATTCGTCCATATGTTTACGACATTGGACAGCCAAAGCATAATTACAACCTCTGCTTTGACGATGAGCCATCTGCGACGCTTTACTATAATTCGTTCTTTATCAAAATTCTTTCGTACAAAAGCACGAACCAGGCGCTTGATTGTCTCCGATACCATTATGGCCTATACGGCAATCAATCCGAATTCCTGGACTTCTTCGTTAACGAAGTACTTGATGTTACGGATTTGCTCTCAGGAGGGATTCCTCTGCCATCTGATAAACGAAAGCGAAGAATACTCACATCATGTCTCAATTGGGCCAACGAACAGCGTCTATCATTACAATCTGATGTAGAGCACAGCATGAGGAACTCTATCGAGACAGAAATAGTCGACGTCATAAAGGAAATCAAGAATGCGCGGATCGAAATGAATCCTCAGATTGACTCCAAGAAGCTCATCCTTCTGTTTCTCGCACTCCAAAGATTAATCGTTGATGAAAAAAATGTCGGCGTCTTAAAGTATAAACACACCGTGGAACTCCCTCATTTATTAAAGTACTTCGCTCCCTTTTCAGATAACAAGATCGATGGGATTCGGAAATTAACAACCTTGTTGGCATCCGACAAAAACCTCCAGCTTAACTTTCCCGAATATTTAGTCACTTCGCTTCAAAGATTTTTCTTCCATGAATCAGTCAGGATTAGTGATTCGGAACTTTGAAGTTTGCTAGGCGCTGTTAAAAGACAGAATAGGTAATATTAGATTAATATAAGCTTTCGCATTACCTGCGAACGGGCCAAATTTGGCTAAACAAAACAAGTTGAGCCATGCCAAACTACGTTCTAATGGAAGTTGATACCTTCCGCATGCTAATCAGGGAAGAGCTGAGCGCCATTACCGTCTCGATCGACCCGAATCAACAGAAATCATCCATAAACGAACCATTGAAGACGAGAAAGGAAATGGCCAAAGACCTGGACATTTCTCTCGTAACACTTGGAGAATGGATGAAAAAAGGCCTTCCATATCGACGTCTCAATGGTCGAATCTACTTTCTATTCTCTGAGGTGATGGAGTACATGAAGCATTTCACTGGTAAATCGGGTAGATGATGGGCGAGAAAGCAATGTACCTACGCATAGGGACCAGCTACTTCAAGAAGGTGAAGCGCCCTTTGTCATCCGGCGATACGATATCCTCATTGATCCCCTGGTCGGCCGAATGCATCCGCCTGGATCATAGCCGGGACTATCTGAAAGACCGGGTGGACTGCTACGACGGCTTTTGCTTCGTCCCGAGCCATCTGGACTACCAGCAAAAAGTGGGCGGGTTCTACAACCGCTACCAGCCATTCCAGCATGTCGCCCACCAGGGGGACGCTTCGACAATCTTCCGGTTTCTAGGCCACATTTTCGGGGAGCAGATCGAGATGGGCTACGATTATTTTAAAATCCTGCTCGAACGTCCGACACAGATACTTCCGATTCTGTGTCTGGTCAGCGAAGAGCGCGGAACTGGGAAGACCACATTCCTACATTTTGTAAAGGCCATCTTCGGGGAAAACATGACCATCAACAGTAATGAAGACTTCCGCTCCAACTTCAACATCGAGTGGGCCCAGAAATTGGTTATTGGCGTGGACGAAACATTCCTGGACAGAAAGGAGGATTCCGAGCGGATAAAGAACCTAAGCACGGCCCGGTTTTATAAAGTTGAAGCAAAGGGCTTTGATCGGCAGGAGGTAGAGTTCTTTGGGAAGTTCATACTTTGCAGCAACAACGAGGACCACTTCATTATCGCCGAGCCAGGAGAGATCCGGTATTGGGTGAGAAAGGTGCCGCCACTCAAATCGGAGGATCACCACCTGCTAGCCGAGCTCAGAGCGCAGATCCCGTTCTTTTTGCATTTTCTGGTAAGTCGGCAATTTGTTCACTCGAATAAAACACGGATGTGGTTTACCGCAGAGCAAATCGCGACACCGGCACTCAAAAAACTTCTGAACCAGAACCGCAACAAGCTGGAAGTAGAGATCGCCCACATCCTGCTGACGATCGCCGATGAAAGAGACCTGGACGAAATCCGGTTCTGCACCGGCGATGTCCAGGATTGGCTCAACAAAAAGCACATCCGTTTCAAGGACGTCTCCCAGATCAAGCGGATCTTGCAAAGTGCCTGGAAATTGAGCCCTGCAAGCAACTCGCTTGCATACCCGCTATACCGGTTTCTGAGCGATGGCACTGTCTTCGAACAGACCGGAAAAGGCAGGTACTATACCCTCTCCCGTAAGCGCATAAATGAGCTTAACGAATTGCCCTGATTTTTGATGATTTGATGCGCATCATATTTAATTACTTGATTAATAAATAATTACAGCGCATCAAAATCCGCATCAACGCGCATCAAACCCAAAATAGCGATGCAAGCCCTGATGCATTTTGATGCCTTTTTGATGCGAACATAAGCGATTGAAATACAAAAAGTTAGGAGCCTTTCGCATCAATTCATCAATTTTTTCAACTTTTAACCCCAGTAAAATTATGACTTGCGAGCAAGCCAGGGAGATCCCTATTGTGGAACTCTTGAAACACTGCCATATCCATCCCAGTTATGTCCGCGGACAAGACCATTGGTATATCTCTCCATTCCGGGAGGAGAAGACCCCTTCCTTCAAGGTCAACGCCAAGCTGAACCTGTATTATGATCACGGAAACGGTCAGGGAGGAGATATCATCGATTTAGGTAAAGCGCTTTTCCGTTGCGATACCAAAGAGCTGCTCGAAAAGTTAGGCTCAGAGCTTTTTTCTTTTCAACCGCAACATCTCAAACAAGCTGGTTTACATATAGGCCGGAACGTTACGATTGTACCGGATCGGCCTGCTATCCTGATCACCGGCACAATGGATTTAGGAAACAACCCAGCGATCACAAGATATCTGAAGTCACGGCACATCGATCTGGACATTGCCAAATCCTATTGCCGGGAGGTTTATTATCAGGTCGGCGATAAAAACTACTTCGCCGCCGGTTTTGAAAACCGGTCTGGAGGCTATGAGCTCAGAAGCGAATATTTTAAAGGCAGCTCTTCCCCTAAGGACATCACCCATATCGAGCGCGGCCACAAATCTGTCTGCGTATTGGAGGGTTTCACCGATTTCCTTTCTCTTCTCACGCTACGAAAACCGGAGCCTGTGCGCAGCGACTTTGTTGTTCTGAACTCGGTGAATATGGCAGATCGTAGCCTGGATATCCTCAGAAGCTACCGCACAGTTTTCGCTTATCCAGACCACGATGCCGCCGGAACCAAGCTACTGGAAAAGTTCGAGCATGCGCGGATCAACTGTATCGACGCATCTGGTATTTATCAAAATTACAAGGACCTGAACCATATGCTGGTCGCAAGCAAACAGCATGAAGAGCAGATTAGACAGGCAGGGCCAAAAAGGTCGCGTGGACTGCGCATGTGAGTTTTATTTCCAAAAGTTCCCCAAAACCGTCCGCAGATCATATGGCGGCGACAGCTGCCAAACGTGTCCTTTTCTTGCCAAAGAAAAGGAGCAAGCGGAAGTTGGGCAGAGCCCTACTTTGCTTGCCATTTGCGCTGCAAATGGGGTTTTGCGTATCCTCCGGGGATACGCCGCTGTGTTTTCGCTGGTGAAAGAGAAGAAAACGGGATACCAAAAGGTATTCCTGATACAGAAATCAAAGGCATTCGGGCCTATCCGGCCTTTTACCATCAAACAAAACTAACTATGGAGGATATCAATGTAAAATCGGTCAGGTACCCTGCAAACGTCGACGAAAAGTTTGAAAAAATCGCTCGCAAACTGGGACGGACAAAGCGGCAGGTCTTCATTCAGATGGTCGACTATTTCTATAAAAGCAAGAAGGATCCGTCTGATTTAAATGATGAACTTTTGAAGAATGCCTTGATGAAAAGCCATAAGGATTACATCGGCTTTATACGCAAGCAGGAAGAGATACTGCTCATCCCGATCAAAACCGAAATGGACCGGGTAGCTGAATCGCAGGACGAGATTGTCCAGCGCTTTAACACCCAAGTGGTCAAAGCCAACTCGGATCTTCTCAACGGTCAGAACGAGCTGGTGCGCAGGTTCAGGGAAACCGACGCGCTGATGGAGACAATCAGGAAAAGCCAACGGAGCAAGGAGCTTTTGAAAGCCCAGTTCCTATATATACTGGATAACTACATCAAATCCAGGGACTCATTTGGCATGATGACACCAGCCAGGGAGAAAGACGAGCTGATCGCTGGTACCAAAAGGCAGATCAATTTATTGTAAGCAAAGCACATAACAAATTAGCAGGCCATGTTTATCAATATCACCGACAGCAAGGAAGCCAACAACAAGGGCAGTAGTGGCGGGCTGGTTCATTACCTGGAAAAAGAGAACCGACTAGGCCCTAAGCAAAAAGTAGAGCACTGGTTTAACGGGCAGCGGTCCGAAATCCGGCCCTATGAGGTCGTCACCAAGATCGATAACAATATCGCCAAGCTAGGCAGGAGTGATGCCAAATTCTTTTTGGTCAATATCAGTCCGAGTCAGAAAGAGATTACGTTCCTGAAAAAGCAGTACGGAGAAGATGGGGCAAAAGAGCAAATGAAAGAATTTGCTGCCAGTGTGATGGACGCTTACGCGCGGAACTTTAACCGGGGCGGCATTGCCAGTCATCAAGACCTGGTTTGGTTTGCCAAACTGGAAAACTACCGTTACTATGGCTATAATGACCCCGAGGTCAAGCAAGGTATTAGAAAACAGGGAGAACTTAAGGAGGGCGAGCAGATGCACGTGCAGGTCATTGTCAGCAGGAAGGATGCCACCGATAAGATCAAGCTTAGTCCTATGAATACCTCGCGGGGAAAGAATGCGGAGCATTCCAAAAAGATGGGCCAGTTTGACCGAGTTGCTTTCAAACAGAGTGGAGAGAGCCTTTTTGATCGCAAGTTCGGATTTGACAGGCAGCTTAAAGAGACGCTTGCCTATGCTAACGTCCAGAAAAACGGCAAACTGATGCAGCGGGAGCAGTTGAACGTTCTGATCAAAGCTGCTTCGAAAAATTACAAGAGCAGATCAGTGGCCAACGAGCTGGCGCAGGGTGTTTCCCAACGTTTGTTTGTTAACACGGCCGATATGCTGGCCGAAACCGGCAAAACAACCGCGGACTTTCTGAAAATTTTGCTGGAACCATCCTACACGCCAGAAGGAGATGCTATTTCGGAAATTTTGAGAAAAAAAAGCAAGAAAAAATCAAAGGGTCAGCAAATCCAATGGTGAATTCGTGCCTCGGCTCAGCAGAAAGGCCCTTTTTTAAACTCTACTTAAAGCGCTTTCAACGAACGTAACAATATAAAAACATTGGACTAGTATTTTTTTTGTAGACCATGTACTCAAAAATAATTTGCGCACTTGCCCGATTATTTTAACCTTTGCCTAAGAGACAGATAAAATATGCGACTAGGAGATATTGCGAAGATTCAAACAGGCATTCTCGCGAAGCCAGTGACGGCTGGCGAAATTGTGTATCTGCAAGCTAAACATTTTGACGAAAACGGCAGAGTGCAATCGATATTAGCGCCAGACCTAGAGGCGGCAGATTCGCTACAGAAGCACCTTCTGAAGCCTGACGATATACTGTTTGCCGCAAAGGGTAGCAAGAATTTTGCGGCCTGTTACGAGGATGAGGCTTATCCGGCCGTAGCTTCTACTTCGTTTTTTGTAATCCGGCTTGAAAAAGGGGTCATCTTACCGAAATTCCTTGCTTGGTTCTTAAACTATCCGAAAACTCAACGAGTGTTAAAGGCTAGTGCAATAGGCACCGCCATGGTTTCAATATCGAAGTCAGTCTTGCAAGAATTGGAAGTGCCTACTCCGATGATGGAACAGCAGCAGCTAATTCTGCATATCTACGCTCTGCAAAGCAGGGAAAGAGAATTGAAAAGACAGATACAAATTTTACGAGACAAAAAAACTCAACACACAATAGAGCATTTAATATGCAATCCGCAACAAAAAATTTGACGAATGTCTAAGAAAATTACACAGAAAGATATCAATGACGCAGTGTGGAAGGCCTGCGATACGTTTCGTGGAAGTATAGACCCAAGCGTTTATAAGGACTATGTACTGACGATGCTTTTCATCAAGTATGTAAGCGACGTGCATGACGATAAATATGAGACATATTTGATCAAATACAATGGCGACCAAGAACGAGCTGACCGTGCGATGCGGCATGAACGATTTGTTGTCCCTCCCAATAGCCACTTCAAATTCTTGTTTGAGCACCGTAACGAAAGCAATATCGGAGAGTTGATTGACATTGCACTGGAAGACCTTGAAGAAGCAAACCGCGAAAAATTGTATAGCCAGGACGGAAAAGGCATATTTCAGAATATCAATTTTAACAGTAGCGTACTTGGCGACGTGAAAGACAAAAACACACGACTTAAAAACCTGCTGTTGGATTTCAATAAGGATTCACTAGACCTGCGTCCCTCCCATCTCGCGGGCGCGGACATTATTGGTGGTGCATACATGTTCCTTATTGAACGGTTCGCGAGTGATGCTGGAAAAAAGGCCGGAGAATTCTTCACCCCCAGAGAGGTTTCGACACTGATTGCCAAACTTTCCAAATCTAAGCCTGGCTCTCGAATTTCTGATCCGACCTGTGGTTCGGCATCGTTGCTAATCAAAGCTGGGGAAGAAGTGGGCTCTGATAATTTCTCACTATACGGGCAGGAAGCAAATGGAAGCACCTGGACGTTAGCAGTAATGAACATGTTCCTGCACGGGTTCGACAATGCTACGATCCGCTGGGGTGATACCATTCGCAACCCAAAGCTAAAAGAAGGAGACAAACTCATGATGTTTGATACCGTAGTTGCAAACCCACCATTTTCGCTTGATAAATGGGGTAAGACTGAGGAAAAAGAGGAGAAGGCAGAAAATAAAGCTACCGATAACTACGACGCTGACGCCGACCCTTACAATCGCTTCTGGCGCGGAGTACCACCGAAGAGCAAAGGTGACTGGGCATTCATTAGCCACATGATCGAAACTGCATACGAAGGTCACGGAAAAGTAGTAGTGGTCGTCCCTCATGGCGTATTGTTCCGCGGGAGCAGCGAAGGCCGGATTCGCCAGCGCACTATCGAGGAAAATATTTTGGAAGCGGTGATCGGCCTGCCTGCCAACCTGTTTTTTGGAACCAGCATTCCGGCCGCGATTCTTATTTTTAACAAGGCGAGAGCCGAAAATGGCCATGATCCAGTATTGTTCATCGACGCAAGTAAGCATTACGAATCCGCGAAGAATCAAAATAAGCTGCGCGATGCTGACATTGAGCATATTGTCGACATGTATCGGCAGTTTAACGCGGGCGCGTTGCCGCCGGGGATTGTCGAGGCTAAATTCAGCTATGTAGCTACCTATGAGGAAATCGCAGAAAATGAATTCAACCTTAATATTCCGAGGTATGTGGACACTTTTGAGGAAGAGGAAGAAGTTGACATCGCGGCAGTGCAAGCGGAGATTGAACGGCTGGAGGCGGAGCTGAAGAGAATACAGGGGCAAATTGATCGGTATTTGAAAGAGCTTATTGGATAGTGACAATCTGTTGTTCAGAAATTTAAAACAATTAAATTGATTTGAACCTGAATAGCAATTCAAAGAAATGCCCCAAAACCGAGACTATTTTGTGAAGTTAGGGAAATGGTCTCGAGCTCTTATATAGACAGCCATAACGACATAGCACAAACATTATTAACCCATTACAAGATTAGTCGTTCAAAGTTTCAACAAAATACAAGTGACTCACAAAATTAGATCTAAGGATATTCGCTTATCCAAATTCCCAAGCGGTTGGGAAACAAAGATACTCGCTGAGGTATGCCATAGGTTTTTAAACGGTGGCACCCCTTCCACGCAAAAAAGTGAATACTGGAATGGGAGTATCCCATGGATATCAGGGGCCGACATTCGCGATCAAAGAATTGTGGATGTGAGGAAATTTATTTCAGAAACAGCGATTAGGGAAAGCTCGACCAACCTAATTCCAGAGGGAAACTTGTTATTGGTTACCAGAACAGGCGTGGGAAAGGCGACAATAAATAGATTTGACGTTACTATTAGCCAAGACATTACTGGACTAATCTTAGATTCGAACCTCATTGATACCGAATTTGCTTTTCATTTTTTTGACGCAAATGAAAATAAGTTGAAATCATTGAATCAAGGGACATCCATTAATGGGATTACCCGAGACGTTTTACAATCTCTCGAGATTCCATTACCACCCTTGCCTGAACAAAAGGAAATAGTTAAAGTGCTTAACTATTTTAATACCAGACTGCATCAAGCCCAACAGCTCGTCATTCAAAAAGAGCTTTACAAAAAGTGGTTGATGCATAGTTTATTGACAGGTAAAAAGAGGGTAAAAGGATTTTCAAAAAGTCAACAATTTCATCGAACAGAGGTCGGAATATTGCCAAGCGAATGGAAATTAATTCCACTAAAAAATGTCGTATCTTCTGTCAAGAAACCAGTGATACCAGAAACAAACGGACTCTATCAAGAGATTGGAATTCGTTCACACGCAAAGGGCTTATTCCATAAAGAGAGCGTCACCGGAAAAAGTTTGGGAGAAAAAAGTGTCTTCTGGGTCGAGCCTGATTGTCTAGTAGTAAACATCGTGTTTGCGTGGGAGCACGCCATTGCCAAAACGACTGTTAATGAAATTGGCATGATTGCATCACATAGGTTTCCAATGTTCAAACCGAAACCCGGTGTTCTTGATCTCGACTATCTACTTTATTTTTTCAAATCTCTACGCGGGAAACACCTACTTGGCTTGGCCTCTCCTGGCGGCGCGGGCAGAAACAAGACTTTGGGACAAACGGAATTTTTGAAATTAGAAATTCCAGTTCCATCATTCGAAGAACAAGTTGCAATTGTACGCATACTCAATGCTGCTGACAGAGAAATCGAATTGCTAAAGGCCAAAACCGGAAAGTTACGAGAACAGAAAAAGGGAATGATGCAAGCTTTGCTTACAGGAAAAAAAAGGTTAAAATACAAGCTATGAAATTCCAATTCTATGACCTGGGGCAACTAAAAAGGGGGCAGCAGGTAGAGGTTACATTGTCAGGTAACCGAGCCAATGTCAGGCTTATGGACACCTCCAACTTTCAGAATTACAAGGCTGGAAGGAGTCATAGATATGTTGGTGGGCTTATTACAAAGTCTCCAATCGTGCTCGGTGCTCCTAACTCCGGGCACTATTATGTCACAGTTGACCTAGCTGGTCTCGGAGGAACTGTTAGGTCTTCCGTGCGAGTATTGCCGTCCGCGTTACCGACCTATGAAGACCGCCCTTTGTCATCAGTACCCTCTCTTATACAGCATGATGACGCGCCGAACGATCCGGATGCTTTCACTAAAAGCTATGATGTCTTTATCTCTCATGCATCCGAAGACAAAAACGACGTAGTTCGACCGCTCGCAAATGCTTTAATAGCCGAAGGGCTGACCGTTTGGTATGATGAATTCGAATTAAGAATCGGCGATAGCCTTCGCAGGAAAATTGATAAAGGGCTTGCTAATAGCCGATTCGGAATTGTGGTATTATCCAAAGATTTTATCAACAAAGGTTGGACTAACTATGAACTGGACGGAATAATTACCAGAGTCGTGTCTGGTGAACAGGTAGTGCTTCCGATTTGGCATAATATCACAAAAAAAGAGGTGATTGATTATTCACCGTCGCTGGCAGATAAGCTGGCACGTAATACCTCCGCATTTACCGTCGAGGAAATTGCTGCCGAGATTGCTGAATTAATAAATGAGTCTAAACACTATAACACGTTATGAAATATAACTTGTTCGTCGATGAGAGTTGTCATTTAGAGCACGACCACATCCCAGTTATGTGTATTGGCTACATTAAAGTTCCCGCAGCAGTATATGGACAACTTTATGGTCAATTCGAGAAGATTAAAGCCAAGCATCTAACGTTTGGCGAAATAAAGTGGAACAAGTTTTCGACATCACGACTAGCACTGTACAAGGAACTCGTTGACTTTTTCTTTTGCACTCCGTTAGAGTTTCGCTGCGTGCTGGTCAAATATAAGGATCGACTAAATAACTTGGATTTCAACCAAGGATCGCATGATAACTTTTATTATAAAATGACATATTACCTTTTACGTCCAAATCCAAGCAATCTGCAATTCCGGATTTTCATGGATATTAAGGATACTAAAGGAAAGCAAAAATTAAAAAAAATTACGGAGGTATTTGATAACCATCATAGAGGTAATTCACCCTTTGTCCATTTTCAACATTTACGTTCAAATGAAAATGTCTTCTTTCAACTAGCGGACTTATTTATTGGAGCAGTCACCTACAAGGCCCGTGTCATGAACAAGGAGTTTGTTGGAAATCCAATCAAATTAGAATTTATCGAGTATCTGGAACATGCCTCCGGATTCTCAATCCATGAAGGCACCGCTCCTTGGGAAACCAAATTTAATATATTCGATCACCAGCCAAAGAATCAATAGGAATGGAGCTGTACGAGCTAGGTGATCTAATTCACGACCTTGGTTTGGACCCAACCCAAGCACACCTCGATCTATTATATGCAGAGTTTGAACGCGACTTTGTAAATAACCCTTTTCAGCTTGATGGACTAAATGTAAAAGTGGTTCTTAAACAATCTGCAACGCCTGGATATGAAGGTTATCCAGAAACTTTCGTCCACTTGATAACCCGGAAGGTGCAGTCAAATCGAAGAATGTTCGACCGCCACAGGGCCAACAAGATTCATTGGATACGATGCATTCTGGAAAATAGAGGAGAGGAAGAAATAATCTTTTTTCAGTATCCAGAAGATGACGGCAAGCTGAGGGACTACTATTGGTACAAAGACGAAGGATTTTTAGTTATCATGCAGAAAATAGCTCCTAACTGCCTCGTAATTACTAGCTTTCACATTGATAATCAGCGGAATGAGGAATATTACAGAAAACGGTATCAATGGTACCTCGACAATAGGGCATAAAAAATGCCGCAATTACGGTAATGCGGCCAACCAGGTCCTTTTCCCCCTGGGAAATGACAATGCGAAAGTAGAACAGATAAATATTATTTGCAAATCCTAGAAGGTAATTCATATCACACTTTCTCTGTCGGCAACTATAAGGATAACAGTATCTGAGGATGGAAGTTCCCAGTTTCAAAGAAAACGACATCAGCCTGATCCCCGCTTTGCAAATGCTGCAAAAGCTTGGCTACGCCTATTTGAGCCATACCGAAGTCAGCCAGCTACGTGGCGGTAAAACAACCAACGTGCTACTGGACGACATTCTGCGAAAGCAGTTGAAAGAAATCAATGCAGAGAAGCGGATAAGCTCTACGAGGTTCACCTATGTGAGCGACGCCAACATTGAAAACGGAATCAGGGCATTGCGCGACCTGCCGATGCAAGACGGATACATTGCCGCCTGCGAAGCTGCCTATAATCTAATTACTCTCGGAAAAACATTTGAGCAAAGTTTTGACGGGGAGAAGAAGAGCATTTCTCTCCAATACATTGATTGGGAGCATATTGAAAATAATGTATTCCATGTCGCTGATGGCTATTCGGTTACCCGCACTACAAGCAAGGATCACTACATTCCCGACCTAGTACTGTTCGTCAACGGCATCCCTATCTGCATCATCGAATGCAAGCGACCAGACAAAAAAGATTCGCTGAGTCAGGCAATCAGCCAGCATTTGCGCAGTCAGCAGGACGACGGTATTCGCTCGCTCTACGTATATGCTCAGCTGTTAATGAGCATCGCGACGCAGGATGCCGTATACGCTACGAACGGTACAAAGGAGAAATTCTGGGCCAAATGGCACGAAAAATTTCTGAACGAGGAGCGTGAAGAGCAATACCGGACCGACCTGGCGGCATTGAAAAACACGCCAGCTAGCGAGGAGCAAAAAGCTAAACTATTTGCCGACCGTTTCAAATATATGCGATCCTATTTCGAGGCGTTGGAAAGTGAACAAGTACTACCCACGGTTCAGGACGAATACCTTTTCGGCCTTTCTCGGCCTGAACGATTGCTTGACATTGCTTTCAACTTCATACTCTTCGATAATGGCGAAAAGAAGATAGCTCGCTACCAGCAATATTTCGCCATCAAAAAAACCATCGACCGGATCACAATTAAAGAAAACGGGAAGCGGCAAGGCGGGGTGATCTGGCATACACAGGGAAGCGGCAAATCGCTAACAATGGTAATGATCGCTCAGGCTATTGCTATGGAGAAATCCATTAGAAATCCCAAAATCATCCTTGTTACGGACAGGACTGATCTCGACGATCAGATTACAAAGACATTCCGGAAATGTGGCAAGTTTGTCGAAAATGCAGGGACAGGCCAGCGACTGGTGGAATTGCTGGAAAGCAAGAGCGATACTGTCGTAACCACCATCGTCAATAAGTTCGCAGCAGCCGTAAGGAAAATTAAAACACCACTCGAAAATCCAGACATTTTTGTACTTGTGGATGAAGGTCATCGGACTCAGCATGGTACATTTAACGTCGAAATGCAAAAAACTTTACCAAATGCATGCTATATAGCATTGACCGGCACGCCGCTTTTTAAAAAAGATAAGAACACAGCAGCAAAGTTTGGCGGGATCATCGATACGTACACTGTAGACCAGGCAGTGAAGGACGAAGCTGTTGTTCCGCTATTGTATGAAGGGCGCGTGGCCAGGCAACAGGTAAACGCGGGACCTATAGACAAGTATTTTGGAATGGTCGCAGAGCCATTGACGGAACACCAGAAGGCTGATTTTAAAAGGAAATTCAGTAGGGCTGATCAGCTGAATAGTGCAGAGCAGAAGATATATGCTATTGCCTGGGATATCAGTACGCATTTTAGGGACAATTGGAACGGCACACCGTTCAAAGCACAACTCGTATGTGATAGAAAGTTAAATGCGATACGGTATAAAGAATTCCTAGACGAAATCGGAATTGTAACGAGCGAAGTTTTGATCTCATCACTCGATGAAAGAGAGGGTGAGGAATCAGCGTACGGCGATACTTCGAACAAAGAGAAGCGCTTCTGGAAACGGATGATGGAAGAACACGGGAATGCAAAAACCTATGAAAGGAACATTATCAACCGCTTCAAAAACCAGCCAGATCCAGAAATCATCATCGTCGTTGACAAGTTGTTAACTGGATTCGATGAGCCCAAAAATACAATACTGTATCTCACCAGAAATTTGCAGGAACACAAACTATTGCAAGCCATTGCGAGGGTGAACCGGGTCTACGATGGGAAAGACTTTGGCTATATAATCGATTATTACGGCGTTATAAAGAATCTGGATAATGCACTAACCATGTATTCTTCATTCAAAGATTTTGATGCGGACGATCTGGAAGGGACTTTGACCAATATCAGTGAAGAGATCAAAAAGCTGCCACAAAAGCACTCCGAATTGTGGGATATTTTTAAAACTGTAAGAAACAAGCGGGATGTGGAAGCTTATCAGGTCTTACTTAAAGACGAATCTTTACGGATACTATTCTATGATAAGCTTGCCAAATTCGCTAAGGCGCTCAAACTGGCATTGTCCTCTATTGAATTCCAAAACCTGGCCGGTGAAGAGCAAATTGATCGATACAAGGAAGACTTAACGATGTTTTTGCGGCTGAGACTTGCAGTAGTGGAGAGGTATAGTGACGAAGTAAACTTCAAGCAATACGAGGGCCAAATCCAAAAGTTGATCGATACGCATATCACGACTGAACATGTAGAAACGATTACCGAGCTTGTTAACATTTTCGATAAGGAGAAATTTCAATTAGAACTAGAAAGAACGATAGGTCAGACAGCAAAGGCAGATAAAATTGCCAGCCGCACCGCAAAGCACATTTCCGAGAAAATGGAGGAAGACCCGGCTTTCTATAAAAAGTTTTCTGAAATGCTACGGGAAACCATAGCAGACCATGAAGCGCAGCGCATTGGCGAGGCACAATATCTACGCAAAGTTCAGGAGATCATGAGTACCGTGTTGTCTTACACTGACAGTGGCATTCCAGTAGAGCTACGGGACAAGGATATTGCAAAAGCTTTTTACGGTGTCAACGTCGAAGCACTGGGACTAAAAATTAACGACCAAGCACTTAAAACGCGAATAGCCGTCAATTCCGCATTGCAAATCAGCAAGCTGATCCAGGATGCCGTACTAGACCATGGCAGACCGGTCGTTGATTGGTTTCTTAAATCAAACATTATTGGAAAATTGCAGATCGAAATTGGCGACTACCTGATCGACGAAGTTAGAGACAAATATGACATTGACGTGTCATTCGAAGAAATGGACGGCATTGCCGCCAAATGCATCAACATCGCTAAAGCACGCTATAAGTGACAGAACACATTACATTCGGCTCCAAACGGATTGATTTTGAGCTAAGTTTTGCCAATCGGAAATCATTAGGCATTACCGTTACGCCTGACCTTAATGTGCTGGTCAAAGCGCCCGATGGAACGTCTATTATCGACATTAAAGAACGTATCCGGAAACGGGCGCCCTGGATCATCCGACAGCAGAGCTTCTTTTTATCATTTCAACCAAAGACCCCTCCGCGGAAATTTGTCAGCGGAGAAACGCATCTATTTCTCGGTCGATCATACAGGCTAAAAATTATTGCCGCAGACAAAGAGGAAGTGAAAATTAGTGGAAAATTTATCGAAGTTTTTACGCCCGACAAAACCAGGGCGGAGGTCCTCATCTGCGAATGGTATCTTCAGAATGCCAAAACGAAATTCGCTACAATTGCAGCACCACTGATTAGACGATTCAAAAAATACAAAGTTGAACCCTCGTCTATCGTTCTCAGACACATGCCCACCCGCTGGGGAAGCTGCACGACAATGGGTAAGATCATCTTGAACCCAGAATTGATTAAAGCCCCGAAAGGGTGCATAGAGTATGTAATTGTGCATGAACTTTGCCATTTAGTCCACCATAATCACACGCAGAAATTTGTCGATTTACAGACCAGGGAGTTCAGGGATTGGGAGAAATGGAAGAGGAGACTAGAAAATTTATTGGCTTAGATTCTTCCCGCTACCTGATGTTAAAAGCAAAACTTGGCATCATTAGGTCACACATTGTTACAAGATATCGGATTGCATTTTTTGGGCGCGCATGGCTTGGACAAAAGTCTACTCAGAGGAAGATAAAATATATGTGGCTTCTGAAAATTTTTCTGTGTCGTCAAAATCTTTGGGACAGCGCTAGTCTTGGCTCCGCTACATGTAAGTTAACGGTCTAGTCTAGTTTAGAGTTGTCACCAACTTTTTCGATTTTTTTCATCTTCTTGTTGAAGTCCAACTCCGCCAAATTTAGTAGACGAGAAACCCTTCGAAAAAGAATTTCCAAATCAGACATATTTACTTCGTATTTGGCATCATATCTGGCTTTAAGGTACGCATCTTCCAAAAGCTGCAAAAGTCTTTCTTCATCTGGCAAACCACCGGGAAAGATGTCGTTCAATTGAGGAGCTAATCTATGGTTGAACCTTTTAAGCGATCTGATGGAATGTGTCCGCCGTTCGCTTCCGCAAAGCGCGATAGCGGTAGTACGAAATGTAGTTTCAGCGGCTTGTTGAAGCATGAACATCGATAGTGCGTGTTCACTTACCCGCTGGTAGTACTCTGCTCCCTCAAAAAACTTTCGTGCTTTGCTCATTCCGATCGTGAAACCATGCCTTGACTGCTCAATCAATCGCTCGAGCGTTTCGGGCAATAGTTTCGGTAAGGGTGAAGGGCTTCTTTGATAAACCAAGTTTTCGGTGGTACAGGCCAAAGAGAAATAGATTTGCCCGCTGATAAGCGCCTGATGAATATCCGATAATTTGTGAACTGAGCAGCAGAGCTTTTCATCGCCCATACTAAATAGCTCAACGATGGGCTGATGCTCTTTGAAGGTCTTTTGATTCTCATCGGCAAATACAATCAGCAGATCCCTGTACGGCTTTTGCTCAGTTGATTCTGGGGCCGGATGCTTGACCTCAAATATCAGAATTGGGTCGAGTGCTGCAATTAGTAATTCTATGATGGCTTTGCTCCCCGCCAGCTTCCCAAGCCGACGTTTCTGAAATGGAATTCCTTGATCGCTTCTTGAAATCAGGTAAACGGCTTCGAGAAGCGATTCCAATAACTCGTACTGGATGATTTCAACACATTCGCCGGTAGCTTCACAGATACTCACTTTGCTTAATCCATATTCCACCCAGTCTTCCAGAATCCCTTGCCATTGGTCATAGCCGTAAGTATTAAAAACCCGCTGGATCGCCAAAAGGGGTTGCTCGGTCTCAGCAAGCGTCAACCTGCGAATCATGCCTCCATGCCGGTCGTTGAGCTCTTGGATACCTCGTATATACTGTCTATCGGCTTCAAGTTGCTCATGACTGAAAGGCTGAAAATCGCACACGTGTAGATCAGCCCCACCATCTTCGGCAACATCTAACAGCAGCCTGCATGCCTTAAGAATCTTTTGCAAATGTCTTTGCAGACAAAGTACCGTCGACGGATCGCCTAAAAATGAAAAAGGTTTCTCCGTTGTTACTGCTTTGAGGAACTGCCACAGTTCAACACGTATGAATTCCAGATCAGTCGCGTGAAAGAATTCTGCGATCGCTTCACGAGCATCGGCAAGCTTCCGCTCGCTCGAACCCTGATTTTCGCTCGATGTTAATTTTACAGTCTCCATAGGTTTCTCTTTTTTCCACAAAAGAGAAGCTGTCAGTCCGCGTACGGAACCACAACAAGTTGTATACTACCAAAGACAATCGGTAAAACACTTCTCCCGGCTGTTGATCTTCGGCCGGATATTTCCTTTATTTGTAACCATGAGCACAGCAACAAAGCCCAATCATATCGGTCACAAGATTTGTCGTATTCGCGAACTTCGCGGATTGAAGCAAGAGTTTGTCGCCCACCAATTGAAGGTGAGTCAGCAGACCATATCAAAGATTGAACAAAGTGAGGCTATCGATGAGCAAATGCTTGAACAGATCGCCAGCATACTCGGAGTTTCGCCAGAAGGTATCAAAAACTTTAGTGAAGAGGCTGTGGTTAACTACTTTAACAGCTTCAGTGACCACAGTGTAAATCAAGGTCCAATCGGCTCTCATAATGTCTGTAATTTCAACCCGCTGGATAAAGTAATTGAGTTATACGAACGGTTACTGCAGAGCGAACGTGAAAAACTAGAGCTTCTAAGAAACAAAGATTGAGTAAAACCAATTCATCAAACCATGCCAACAAGATAACTCCAAATTATGAAGTTATGGGGGATATTTCAGACTAGATCCCCTCGCATTCAAAAATCGCTGCACATAAAACCACCACCGTCTAAGATGACGTTTTAAATGGCTTGAAATCGATACTTATTATTGTCTCTGAATCCAGCAAAATCTGCTATTTCCAATCTTTCATGTATTTGCAGTCCGTATTAATATTTACAATGCTCACAAAATCATCAATACTAATACTGCTATCAAGACCGATTTTAAATGTTGCCTTGTTTGTGTAAAACATGTCTATATGGTGTAATGGATGCCGATGCTCGTGACCACTTTCCTTTGCTTTAGCATATCCATCTTCGTCATAATCATATCGCATATACCCATCTTCATATAACAGCAGTTCTCTGAAAACAACCCAAAAATCTTGAAATTCACTCTCATAGTCGAGAACAGCGTCTGCCAGATCCAAACTACATGTTCCCATAAAAAGATCTCGAGAAATCACACTAATTAGGTTAGAAATAAGGTAGGAATCTATTTCAATATTTTCGTGACTAAATTGGTAACTCTCATTGATTTTTTGAGCAAAAAAGGGGAAGGAAATCGAATAGCTTTTATTGTCGCTAATAAAAAAAAGTCTACTCATCTTATCGACAATTAAAACAATCTTTCCTCTTTGCTCAAATGCACCTAGATCATCATAAGAGATCATGTAACGCATTGTCTCCAGCAAAACATCTAGAATGTGCTGCTTTGTCTTCATTCGATACTCCGGAAAGAATTTTCTGAGCATTGAAGGTGATATATCAAACTTAAATTCTTTCATTCAGAAAAAAACTCGCGGTTAGCGTTTATAAATCTTATAGTTTTCTCTCTGTCAAATTTCTCAATATCTGTCTGCAATAAAGCATTTTCAAGCTTCTCGTAGTATTTTTTGTTTATTTTCTGCTCGACAAAAATCTTTTCCAAAAAGTCCTTAAACGATAAGTTTCCCTCTTCCTGTAACTTCAAAAGCTTATTTTTGATTGCGTCTTTTTCCTCATCTGTCGGTTCTTCCGCAACGATTGCTCTAAATTTATTGATTGCCCTAAGTCCTCTATCAAAAACCTCCAGCTTCCTAGGATTCTCGACTAACAAGTATGATTGAATAAATGATCTTGTAAGCATTGTATAAAGAATATTCCGATAGCGATAAGAATCTTCCACCCCAGCAGTAATGCAAAGAACAAAAGGAAACTCAAGGCCCTTAACATTGTTTGGGTTAGTAATATAAACTGAATTGTCTACCTTAGATTTTGATTCGTACGCACGGTTGACTTCCCATCCAAATGTCTCAGAAATTGCGTAGCATATTGAGTCAATATATTTGTAAATTGTCTTTTGCGTGTCCAATATAATTATCGCAATATCACTAGGGGATACAGTACTGTGGACAGTTTGAATATCCCTAAGTATGCCGATTACACTAGAAATCTTAGTTGTGTTTTTTATAACTACGCTTTCAATTTCATCCAACTCCAAATCCTCAAACCGTCTAATAGGATCCCTCGATAACAGAACATTTCTAGTATCCTTTATTCGCTCAAATTTGTAGCCAATTGCCTTCCAATAAGAATCCTCAAACCAATTCAATTTGTTCTTCTCAAACAATTTCATTCCAATTGCATGGGCAAACATCAGTGTTCGTGGATCAGTACGATAACACCTATTTAAGATAACATCCACATTAAGCTCTGTCTCATTTGTATTCTCGTATATATCTTGGAAAATATCGCCAGCAATATAAATCTTGTTTTTTGCGATTTTATCACATAGCTCAAAAAATACCTTAGGAAAGTCCTGTCGTTCATCTATTAGGATGTAATCAAATGCATACTCAAATTCCTTTACTCCAATTTGATTAATATGTGAAAGTATTTGTGAAAATATTTCTTTGTATCCGGTGGTATAATAGTCAAATCTAAGGAAAGGAACTTTATAAAAGTGACATAGGTAACTATATAGACCGGAATTCGGATCTTTCTGTGAGCCCCAAGCCCAACCAACCCAAAGTCGGGAATTCCACTCGATTTGTTTTTCAACTCTCATAAAGTTAAAAAAACCAGGAATTCGATTTCTTAATGTATTTGCTAATGTTATATTATGGCACGTTAGAAAAATTTTGGTATCATCATCCGCTAGATATAATTCTTTCAACTTATGAAGTAAGAGTTCCGTCTTTCCTGTGCCTGATAATCCTTGAATCGAAACTTGCTTGCTTCTGAAATCTTGGTATATAAATCGAGTTTGATCGCCGTCAAAAAGCATAATATTCTTTTTCACCCTATCAAGCAGCGTTTCTGGGACTTCAACGCCAATCTTTTCAATATCATTGATACTTCCAATTAAAAGTGAAATTAGCAGTTCACTTTTCCGCTGAAGTTGCTTTGGTAATTGACTGTCCTTAAATAGCTTGGCGGGATTAAATTCGCCGTTTGCTTCGGTTATAGAGATGATCTCTTTCTTCCAATCGCGCGCGCGCCCGATGTGTTCTTTATATTTGTATTTATCAGATAGGAAGCTAAGATCTTCTATAAAATCTTCACAATAAACATCAAATTGCTCAGATTTGCCAGCGAGGTCGACAAGCATTATTTTATGCTTGGGCGCTAATATCACTAAAACGTTTTCTTGGTAATCGTATGTGTACTTTTCGCCTAGTGGAGCATTTATCAAATAAATCTGCTGATTTGGATTTTGCTTTGAAAATAGCTCGATACTGTCAACAGCTGCGTTGTTGGTACCATTTTTAGTAATATGGTTGTAAAATAGGCTAGTAATCATAGTTGTCGTCACGCGGTTCAATAGATGATCGGGCATGAATTTCCATAGTGGGAACATGCTTCCGAAATTTTCTTTCTGTTAGCTCATTATTAACTAGTACCAAGAGCTTCTGGTTGGTTATAAGTTTATAACCCTTTAAGGTAATTCAATATGATCAAAGTAGCAATTCTGCTGCCAGAATCTACTTAACACGACAAGAGTTAAACTTACCCACTTGGCAGGGAATGGGCTGTCTGAGTTCCCCATAGGTCGCGGACACAGCTACGTGTTCTGAATTAAATGGGGATCTTTCCTATGAATCACCGATTTGGCGGCGCTCTTAGATCTATGACCATGTATCACGAAGCTCATCCGAATAGATGAGCTAATCTTGATTATGCTTTTCTCCTTACTGGACACCGCTCGAGGTGATGGCGCTTAATTCCATCGAGTAGACTCGAGCTTTCAGACCAAGAGCTCACGATAGACCAAACGAAATAGGGAAAACATGAAGCACCTAGTAAACCATTTTGTAAACCAAAAACAAAAACGCCTTGATAAATCATTGATTATCAAGGCGTTATGGCATTTTAAAGTGGTGATGGACGGAATCGAACCGCCGACACATAGATTTTCAGTCTATTGCTCTACCGACTGAGCTACATCACCGTTTCAGTTGGTACCTTTTGGGACTGCAAAGGTAGACCGTTTCTCTTACAAACCAAATAATTTTTAAAAGCTTTAAAAAATTATTTGGTTTGATACCGCATACTCATTTGATTATCTTCAACTTACACGTCAAAATATTTTTTTTATATCGAATCCATTTGCGCAGCAATACATTTTTATCCTACTTTGTTAGTATGCTTGCATACTAAACCAGCCCTATTTCGCTATGGCGATCATACAGCAAATCATCTTTATAGCTGCCCTGGGAGCGGCGGCCTGGCTGATCTACCAGCGGGTCGGCATTATCGGCAAGACGATCCGGCTCGGGAAGGATGAGGACCGTACCGACCAACCCGGCAAACGGTTATCGATCATGATGCGCGTCGCTTTCGGACAGAAAAAGATGTTTGACCGGCCGCTGATCGGTTTTCTGCATTTTGCGGTGTATGCCGGATTTATATTGATCAATATCGAAGTACTGGAAATTGTACTGGACGGCATACTGGGCACGCACCGTCTCTTTGCACGGCCACTGGGCACTTTTTACGGTGTCCTGATCGGTTTTTTTGAGCTCCTGGCATTAGGTGTCCTCATTTCCTGCTCCGTTTTCCTCATCCGCCGAAGCGTGCTGAAAGTAGAGCGGTTTCAACCGTCGCGGCACCGTGAGATGACCGGCTGGCCGCAGCTCGATGGCAAGTTGATCCTCGTTTTTGAAATCGTATTAATGATCGCCATTCTAAGCATGAATGCCGCCGATAGCGCATTGCAGGGCCTTGGGAGTGCGCATTATCCGCAGGCAGGCGATTTTCTAGTCAGCCAATGGTTAATACCGCTCTTTAGTGGTTGGAGTGAAGACGCATTGATCGCTTATGAGCGCATTGCGTGGTGGATGCACATCCTCGGTATTTTCGTTTTTGCGGTTTATCTCACCTATTCCAAGCATTTGCATATTGCGCTGGCATTTCCCAATACCTATTTCTCCCGACTGGAACCCAAGGGCGAAATGAAGAATATGCCCGAAATCACGCAGGAAGTGAAGATCATGCTGGGGTTGGAAACGCAGGCAGGAGACGCGACGGTACCGGAGCGTTTCGGAGCAAAAGATGTGGCCGATTTGAGCTGGAAAAACCTGATGGACGCCTATTCATGCACCGAATGCGGGCGTTGTACGTCGGCTTGTCCGGCCAATATCACGGGCAAAAAGCTTTCCCCGCGCAAAATCATGATGGATACGCGCGACAGGCTGGAAGAAGTGGGCCGCAATATGCTTGCCAACAAGGGAGAATTCGTGAATGACAACAAAAGCCTCCTCGGCGACTATATTCAGGAAGAAGAACTCCTCGCCTGTACAACGTGTAATGCATGCGTACAGGAATGCCCGGTGCTGATTAACCCGCTGGATATTATCCTGCAATTGCGCAGGCACAAGGTCATGGACGAAGCACAAGCACCAGGATCGTGGAATATGATGTTCCAGAACCTGGATACCAACCAGGCGCCATGGAAGTTTTCGCCCAGCGACCGGTTCAACTGGGCCTCCGCATTGACGGATAGCGGCCAGGAAGGCAATTCAACAGCGTCATAAAGCAGCAAAAATATGAGTGAGATCGCATACCGGGTGCCTACGATGGCCGAAATGGCGGCAAACAACGAAACGCCCGAAGTTTTGTTCTGGGTAGGCTGCGCCGGATCTTTCGACGATCGTTACAAAAAAGTGACGGTCGCTTTTGTGAAAATTCTTAATAGCGCCGGGGTGAAATTCGCGGTACTCGGCACAGAGGAAAGCTGTACCGGCGATCCTGCCCGACGGGCGGGCAACGAGTTTACGTTCCAGATGCTGGCGATGTCGAATATCCAGGTTTTGGATATGTATAATGTGAAAAAGATCGTCACGGCCTGCCCGCATTGTTTCAATACCCTTAAAAATGAATACCCGGCATTGGGCGGGAATTACGAGGTATTGCACCATTCGGAATACCTGCAACAGCTGATCGACACTGGTCGCGTGCGCTTGCAAGGGGGCGAGGCATTCAAAGGAAGGAAGATTACTTTCCACGATTCGTGCTACCTTGGCCGCGCGAACGATGTGTACGAAGCGCCCCGGCATGTACTGGAAGCGCTGGATGCGGACCTGGTCGAAATGAAGCGTTGCCGCACCAAAGGCTTATGCTGCGGCGCGGGCGGCGGGCAGATGTTCAAAGAACCCGAAGCCGGCAAAAAAGACGTGAATATCGAACGGATCGAGGAAGCTTTGCAGACGGGGGCCGATACGATTGCCGTTGCTTGCCCGTTTTGTATGGTAATGATGACCGACGGCGTTAAAAACAAAGAAAAAGAACAGTCGGTAAAAGTATACGACCTGGCCGAGCTCATTGCTCAGGCGAAGGGTTTGTAACCAGATCTTGTGCGAACTATGCCGCTAGCACGGTTGTTTTACGGTACCCATACAGTAAACCGTTTGACCGGCATTTAACCTTTTTAACCATGTACATCCCTTTTAGTGATATCGATTTTCAATCCCGGGTCTGGGTTTATCAGGCCAACAGGGAGCTCACCTCGGAAGAAACAGGCATTATCACCGAAACCCTGAAAGCTTCGCTGGACACCTGGGAAGCACACGGCAAACCACTCACCGCCGCCGGAAAAATATTCGAACACCGCTTCATTGTAATCGCGGTCGACGAACGGGACGAGCTGCCCAGCGGCTGTTCGATCGACAAGTCGGTGCATTGGTTGCAGGAAATCGGACAGCGGATGAATATCGATTTCTTCGACCGCTCGCTCGCATACGTTGACGAGAACGACCATGTGCAAACCATCCCGGTACCGAAGATCAAGCAGGCGGTGATCAACGAAACAATTCTACCTACAACCACGATTTTCGATAACCAGGTGGCGACCAAAGCCCAGTGGATGAGCCGCTGGAAAATTCCGGCCTCCAATTCGTGGCTGAACCGTTATTTTACCGAACAAACCAGTTCATAAAATCGAGAAACAGGTACTTTTGCAATTCAACATATCAGAGTCTTTCATGAAGTTCATCCGGCTGGCTGTCGCCGTTTTTTTTGTGTCCCTTTTATCAGGTTGTGATAAAAATGTCGTCTACAAAGCCCACGAGGATATTGATGACGGACTCTGGTATATTAAAAACAAGCCTTCATTCAAGGTCGAGATCACCGACACTACGCAAGCCTATAACCTGTATTATGTGCTGCGGAATGCATTGCAATACCCCTACTACAACCTGTACATTACCCGCAATTTCGTCGGGCCCGACGGGAAGGTCATTTCCAATACGCTGGAAGAAGTTTTTATTTCCAATGAAACCACCGGCAAACCCTATGGCCACGGCCTGGGCGACTTGTTCGACCATAAAATCCCTTTCCTGAAAAACTACCGTTTTCCGCGCTCAGGAACGTACACATTTACGATTTCGCAGTCCATGCGCCAGAACCCGCTGCCGTTCATCATCAGCATGGGTATCAGCGTGGAGAAAGTCGCTGTTGAAAAATAGTCAGCGTGGTCAGGCTGCCGGTGCGGGCGGCACGTCGCCTTCCGGCCTTTTCTTCGGCCTGTTGCGGTGCCGGCGGTAAGGTTTTTTCTTAAATTCTTTGACGGCCGCCTGCTCCCTGGCCAGATCCGCCTTTTCTTCCGCTACTTCGTGCACAGGCTCTCCCAGGAGAAATCCGTAAGGTTCCAGGCTCGGAACCGTGTCCATGATCACTTTGAGGATTGCAGTAACCGGCAATGCGAGGATCAAACCGGATAGCCCCCAGAGCTGACCGCCAAGGAATAACGCGACGATAGCCGCCAGCGGGTTAACGCTCACCTTCGAACCCACAATGTGCGGGGTAATGAAGTTACCCTCCAAAAACTGCACAAAACTCATAACACCGATCACGCCCAGCGCATACCAGGGCGAATCCATGGTGACAATGCTCAGCAATGCCGGCAATATCGAACCGATCAGGATGCCGATGTAAGGAATCAATATCAGGAAACCTGCCAGGAAACCGAAGAATATCGCGTGCGGAACACCCAAAATCAACAATCCAATACTGTTGAGCACGCCCACGATCAGGATCACCAGGAACAAACCCGAGAGATAACTCTGAATGACCTCATAGATTTTTTTCAACAATGCATTCAATTCCTCATTCGGTACGCTACGGATGGCCTTGTGGACGAACATCCTGAAAAAATCGCGGTAGAGCAGGAAGAAAAATATGTACAGCGGGATCAGCACAAATGTGGAAATAGCGCCGGTTGTGGTCACCAGCGTGTTAAGCAGCACGGCACGGCCTTCGCTCAACGCATTGATCAGGTATTTCTTGGCCTCGCTCACCTGTTGCGTGCGGCTGATATTCAGGTAACGTTCGCCCATCGTCAGCGTCTCGTCGAGGATCGCCTCCGCTTTTTCGGTAATGCGGGGCAGCTCTTCTGTAAAACTGCCTATCTGCATCGAAACGACGTAGACAAGGATCACGATCACCGTAAACAGCGCAAGGATACTCAGCAAAATGGCGCCTATCCGCGGTACTTTCCGCACTTCGAGCCATGCGCAAACGGGGTGCAGGAGTATCGCCAGTAAAATCGAGAATGCCAGCGGAATGATCGTTTCGCGCAGCACATAGAGGATATATACCGTGGCAATGAGCGCCACGAGCGAGCTGGCGATCTTTAAGTACACGGGGGTTTCGCTATCTTTGTTTGGAAGAGGACGCAACGTTGAATTCATGAACAAGTTGATATATCTGTGGTTAGCGGTCAAAACGGTGTTCTGTACCTGTCAGCCCGATCACAGAACCAATGATTTTAAGAAAGTTAAATCGCATTACAAAAATAGCAAAATAGGAAAGCTTCCGGCGGTGGCTTCTGAAAGTTCGGGACTGGCTAATGCAAAACAGCCTGGTACATTCTGGACGCATAACGACAGCGGCGGCAAACCGGAGCTCTACTTATTCGACCTGGACGGCAAACTGCTCGATACAAAAGTCGTTCCCAATGCCCGAAACATCGATTGGGAAGACCTCACTAAAGATGAGAACGGCAATCTCTACATCGGCGATTTCGGGAATAATGCCACGCAACGCAAAGTTTTCGACATTTATCGCTTCAATCCCGAGCAGCATAGCAGCGAGCGCATTACATTCCGCTACCAGTCAGCGCCGCCCGATTGCGAGTCCTTTTTTTATCATCAGGGAAGTTTGTATCTTTTTTCGAAAAACTGGGGCAGGGACAAATGGGTGAAAATGTACCGTTTGCCCGCACAAACAGGCGAGTACGCCATCGCGGCTTCCGACAGCATCCGCATCAATGCGCAGGTTACGTCGGCCGCCATCAGCCCGGACGGTAAAACGTTCGCCCTACTGACTTATGGGAAAGTGCTGCTGTTCGAAACGGCGGATGACAACATCGATTTCAGCAAGCCAAAGGGCTGTTTCCGCTTTTCAAGGAAGCAAACCGAGGCCATCGAGTTTTTGAACAATACCGATATGCTCATCACCAACGAGCAGGGCGGCGTCTATCGAACTACTTTTCGTTGATGTTATGTTTATGTTAACAATAGATTTCCTCATGTAATGTGAACATCACATCTACTAATTTCGAATCGTGTTTTAACCAACAAAACAATGAGCACTGCTAAATCTGCAAATTCGGCTCCGAAAGTACTGGTAGTTGACGACGATTCCGATATAGTTGAACTTCTAGAATATAATTTAACCAAGGAAGGCTATTCGGTATTAACTGCTTCCAACGGGAAGAAAGCCATCGACATCGCCAAGGCATTCGTGCCGGACCTCATCCTCCTCGATATCATGATGCCGCAACTGGACGGTATCGAAACCGGCAGAATCCTGCGCCAGAACCCCGATATCAAAAACACCTACATCCTGTTTCTGACTGCCCGTTCCGAGGAATATTCGGAGGTAGCCGCATTTGAAGTAGGTGCCGACGACTATATCACGAAGCCCATCAAGCCGCGTGCATTGATGAGCCGCATCAATGCATTGTTCCGCCGCGAAGCGCAAAAAGCAGAGTCGGGCGACACGATCGAGATCCTCGATTTGTCGATCAACCGGAAGAATTATACGGTAACCCAGGGCGGCGAGAAATCGACCGTTTTGCCAAAAAAGGAATTCGAATTGCTGTTTTTCCTCGCGCAAACGCCTAACAAGGTTTTCAGCCGCGACGAGCTTTTACAAAAGATATGGGGCGCGGACATTTATGTCCTCGAACGGACCGTCGACGTGCATATCCGCAAGCTGCGCGAGAAGCTCGGCGACAACTATATCAAAACGTTGAAGGGAGTAGGCTATATGTTCAGCAACGAGCGGGAGTAACCGTCACCGCTCGACATCTTCGAGTTTTTTAACCTCGGACTCGTCGTCCTTCGACTTGTCTTTCTTCTTTCTACGGAAGGCTAATTTGATATTGACCTCTCCGTTTTCATCGACCGCCCTGAGGAATATTTTCGAGCCTTCTCTTTTTTCAGGATTATTGGGGTCTAAAACGTAGGTCGAGTCGCGCTTTTTGAGATTGCTGAGCGGGATTTGAATATTAATATCCGTTTTGTTTCCAAAACTGTAAATGCCGTCGATGTAGAGCGTCAGCACGTTGGATTCGATTTCCATGGGCGCTATTTCCACCTCCTGCCCTGTCAGCCTGAAATCGTTACGGATCGGGGCGAATTTGACGCGTTCGAAATTCCGCCTTTTGAAAATCAGCTTTTTCATCTTCATAAAAGGTTCGAAGTTGATGATGTAGGCATTCGTCAGATCGATCCTCAATAGCCCTTTCATGCTCGAAGGCACCAGTTTCACATTGTTATTCAGCGTGGATTCAAAATTGAAATCGGTATTAAGTATGCCTTTCAGATTCTCGTGGGTCAGCGTTTTTTGGCCAAAATCGTCGAAAGAATAAAAAACGGAATGTACGTCGGCATTCGCGATCTTTCCGCGGATGGCCAAATGCGGCAGTTTTCCCGCGCCGTCATTGTCCATTTCACCCGAAAGACGCACATTTCCCCCGCCAAATGCCTTTAACGTAAAGTACTCGATCCGCACAGCATTGTTGCTGATCGTCAGCTGGCCTTTCACGTCCCGACCGGTGAAATGCCGGTACCGCAGCTTTCTTGCATCCAGCTTGGCCACGATTTCCATCTTGTCGATCGCATTGTCGAGCAATTCGGAAAGTCTGAGCGATTTCCTGGCTTTGGGCTTGTTGCTACCCTTCGCGGCCAGCAGCGTTTCCAGCCAGTTGAGCTGCCAGTCGGGAATATTGATATCCACATTGGCGCGGAGCGGTTTGGGGGAACCAAAAAGATAAGGGATAAGGTCCAGCATCGTCCCGCGCACAAAGAGCATATTCTGCCCGTCGTAAAACCGGAGATTGGGCATCACCATCACCTTTTCATTGAATGTCAGATCGCCGTTGATTTTGCTGATCCTTACCTTCTGCGGGAGGTAATCCATCGCGACGTTTTTGAGCGAAATCCGGCCTGATACTTTACCGTCAAAATTATCCTTGCTGGCATTGTAAAACTTTCTCAAACTACCGCTGAAATGAAAATCGATCCGCGCCGAGCCGGTTTTGAAGCGGTAACGCCCGGGATCGAGCAATGCGCCCATATTCGTCGAATCGGCCTCGATGCGACCGTCGATATCCGCCCGCGGATTACGGAAATTGTTGACCACCAGCTTGAATGCGAAGGGTATGGTCTCGAAAAAGCCGGTGATTTTAGGCGCTATCAGCCTGGAATTGAAGACGTCGGCCAATTTCGTCGTATCGGCCCGGTTCGTAAATGTGCCGGAAGCTTTCATTTTGCGCAGCACACCTACCGGCAGGTTGTAACGGAAAGTATCCGTTTCAAAATGCACATCCACCTGCGGTTTCAGCCCGGGCCTGCCCAATATCCCCGCTACTTTCACCTGCGTATCCACATTCGTCTGGATCCCGATTGAATCGATCTGCTTTTGCAGCCGCTGGTTGAGCAATGGCAATGCATCCTTTACCGCAATGCCTTTTGATTCGAAATTGAGACGGAAAACCTTAATGGTATCCGAAAAGTCGAACACCCCGTTGATCCCGATCTTGTTGTGGGTTGCGCTTTCGAGGGTCGAGGGGTAAATTTTCAGGTGTTTTTCATCCTCATCATAGCCCAAAGCCAAAGCAAGCGTGGTTTCCTGGTTCATCAGAAAGCCTCCTTTATCCACATTAAAAGTCAATCCATTGAAAAGCACCGTGCCGGTGAGGCTGGCATTCGTACTCGAATCGGTCTGCTCGATGATATTGGTCACATCGTGAAAAAGTGCGCCGTAATACTTTTCCTTCACCGAGTCGGAATACGCGACGGCGAAATTGAGAAAACGGACGTTCCCCAACTTTTTGATAATGTCATCGGGGTCCTTTTGGGAGGATTTATTTTTCTTTTGCTCTTCCGATTTGAAAATGGACGCATTGGAATACCCGTTTCGCTGGACGAACATTTTGAGCCCACCGTCTTCCAGCACCAGATTTCTGACTTGTACATCCCCCGACAGGACGCGCCGGAGATCGAGCGCGACGTGGATTCTACCCGCTTCGAGAAACGGTTTATGATGAACGTTGTAGAGCGTGTCGGTCAGCTTTACGTCGTATAATGTAAAATTCAGCCCCAGGCCGCCGTAGAATGGCCGGAATTTAAAATCGCCTATTTCAAGGTTTCCGTTAAGGTTTTCATTGATCAGCTCCTTCGCGCTCCAGAATAGCTTTTCCCTGTTCTTGTAAACCCACAGCTCCACCGCCCCAAAGAGCAGCGCGCCGACCAACGCGACGATACCGATGATTTTTAAGACCTTTTGAGACATTTAACGAAGAGGTTTAGCGCTGTTGATGAAATGGGAACAGTTCGCTCCGATCTACAATATAAGCAAGACATTAATAGCGTGCCAGAAATAATGTCTCACCGGCCAATACAGCATCTTACCGGCCGCTTTACTCGCTATTCAGGACAAAATGTAGTAGTTTTGCGCACTCTTTTGGAATACCTACTTCCATTTACCAATCCATTGCTGTAAGATGCTACTGAGCGAACAGGAAATACTGCGCCGTCAAAAACGCGAGGAACTCATGCGGATGGGCATTGAGCCTTATCCGGCGGAAGAATTTGTCGTAAATGCCTACGCGGCCGACATTCTTAAAAACTACGAAAACAATAAGATCGACTATAAACACGTGACGATGGCCGGCCGGCTTATGGGCTTCCGCATTATGGGAAGCGCTGCATTTGCCGAGTTCCAGGATGCCACCGGGCGTATCCAGCTATACTTCCGCCGCGACGATCTTTGTCCGGGCGAAGACAAGACCTTGTACAACACCGTTTTCAAGAAGCTGCTCGATATCGGCGACATCATTGCCGTAACGGGTTTTGTATTCACTACGCAAACCGGTGAAATCTCCGTACACGTGCAGGAGTTCAAGATCCTGAACAAATCGCTCCGCCCGCTGCCGGTGGTGAAACGCGACGAGGACGGAAATATCCACGACGGTTTTACCGATCCCGAGCTGCGCTACCGCCAGCGTTACGTGGACCTGATCGTGAACCCGGAGGTACGCGACATATTCATCAAGCGTGCGCGGATCATTACCACCATGCGTTCGTATTTCGATGCGAATAGCTGGCTGGAAGTGGAAACGCCGGTATTGCAGACCATTCACGGGGGCGCGTCTGCACGCCCGTTCACGACGCACCACAACGCACTCGACGTAGGCCTGTACCTGCGGATCGCGACGGAGCTTCATTTGAAACGCCTCATCGTAGGTGGTTTTGAAGGGGTTTATGAGTTCGGAAAACTGTTCCGCAACGAAGGAATGGACCGTACCCACAACCCGGAGTTCACGACCGTGGAGCTTTACGTAGCTTACAAGGATTACCTCTGGATGATGAATATGACGGAGGAAGTGCTCGAAAAAGTCGCATTGGCTGTGAATGGCACTACGAAAGCGAAATTCGGGGATGTGGAGCTGGATTTCGCCGGACCTTACCCGAGATTGAGCATTACCGACGCGATCAAACAATATACCGGCCTCGACGTGGAAACCCTCGACGAAGTAGCGATCCGCGAACAATGCCGCGCCTGGGGAATGGAAGTGAACGATAGCATGGGCAAGGGCAAGCTGATCGACGAGATTTTCGGGGAGAAGGTGGAATCGAACATTATCCAGCCTACTTTCATCATCGACCACCCGGTTGAAATGTCGCCGCTGACCAAGAAACACCGTACCAAAAAAGGCATGGTAGAACGTTTCGAGCTGTTTGTGAACGGCCGTGAGGTAGCCAATGCCTACTCCGAGCTAAACGACCCGATCGAGCAGAAAGAGCGTTTTGAAGACCAGCTCCGCCTGAAAGAAAAAGGCGACGACGAGGCGATGGAAATGGACGACGACTTTATCCGCTCGCTGGAATACGGTATGCCGCCAACCGCGGGAATCGGTATCGGTATCGACCGCCTGACCATGCTGCTTACAGATAATGCGAGCATCCAGGAAGTGATTTTCTTCCCGCAAATGCGTCCTGAAAAGAAAGCGGAGATCGCGAAAGAGGCCGACTACGTGACTGCGGGCGTACCGGCGGTGTGGGTACCGGCATTGCAAAAGATGAATATCCTCACGATCGAGCAACTGAAAAGTGCAAACGCCAACAAGATCTTCAACGATCTGGGCGGAATGCGGAAGAAGCTCAAAATAGACGAAAAGATGCCACTGCTGGACGACGTGAAGTCCTGGGTGGAATAGCATAACAATTAAAAATGCCGCTAGTGAGCGGCATTTTTAATTTCTCTTGCAAAAAAAATACAGTTATATCTTTTTTACCTGCACAGCGTTAAGTCCTTTTTTTCCTTCAACGACTTCGTATTCTACTTGGTCATTTTCACGGATAGTAAGTCCTCCCAATCCTGTCACATGGACAAAAATGTCCTTTTTTGTGTCGTCTTCCACGATGAAGCCGTATCCCTTAGCTTCATTGAAAAATTTTACAGTACCTGTTGGCATAATAGTTGAAATAAAAAAATTGAAATAAGGTGAAAATACAGAAGATATGTAGGCGTTTCAGTTAAAAGTCGAAATGGCTCTACCAAATAATTGAGGGAGGCTCAACGCATTAGCAAAAGAAATTTTGGAAATTCTCTCGAAGACATCTTGATTATAATGAACAACTTACAAATTCTTCAATCACAAAGAAACAAAAATTGTTTGTAAAACAATTTATTTGATTAAAGAATTTGAAAATTTAACGAGCAAGCGGTATTTTGCCTTTTTGGCTCATTTAAAGCAAATTTCACACAGCAAAATTGCATTTTCCCGCGAAAATCGCTAATTATGAGGCAATTATCGAAAAACAGGTATGAACAAGTTTAGGTATTTCGTTGAAAACCAAATATTTGGAGTTTGTGCGGAACTAGGAGAAAAGCTCAATTTCCCGGCGAGCAGCATCCGGAAATACTTCATCTACGCCACTTTCATGACCTTCGGCTCCCCCATTATCCTGTACCTCGTACTGGCCTTTTGGATGGAATTGCACCAGCATTGGCGCCGGCACAACAGCCCTACAATCTGGGAGCTTTAATCGGTTCAATGCCGGTAAGCTTGCCGAACTTGTGTTTCCCCAACACAAAATATTCCCAAACGACACTTCTGTAATAAAGCGGCGCCCGGTACCGGGTTCTAGGTATTTTGCGTGTTAACTCGGGGATCATGGCATAAAAGGCGAAATGCGCCCTCACAATGGCCAAAACGTCGGGCCATGCTCCCGTGGCCATAAACCGCACGCTGGAAATGCCGTCGAGCACCAGCCTGATAAACACCGTTTTCCACCTGCGGCCTTTCGGCAGGTTTTTAAAGAGCATGATCAGGTTGTTGCGGTAATTCAGGAAGGTCTTTTTGGGATTGGATTTGTGCAAAGTTCCGCCACCCACATGGTAAACTGTCGACTTCCCGCAATACGTAATCCGGAACCGCATGTTGAGCAACCGCCAGCAAAGGTCGATCTCCTCCATATGGGCAAAGAACGACTCGTCAAAGCCCTTTGCCGCGTGAAATGCCGACGATTTGACGAACAAACAGGCGCCGGTGGCCCAGAACACATCCTTTTCGTCGTCGTATTGTCCGAGGTCTTCCTCCCGCGTATCAAAAATGCGCCCGCGGCAGAAAGGGTAACCCAGGTAATCCATATAACCGCCCGCAGCACCCGCGTACTCGAAGTGCGTAGGCAGGTCGTATGCGCGTATTTTGGGTTGGCAGGCCGCTATAAGCGGGTCCGACTCCATGAATGTGATCACGGGAGCGATCCAGTTTTCGGTTACTTCGATATCGGAGTTAAGCAAAATGTAATAGTCGGCCTGAATGCGGCTCAGCGCGTCGTTATAGCCTCCCGCATACCCTTTGTTTTCACTGATCGTGAGCGTATTCAGCTCAGGGTAATGCGTATTCAGCCATTCGAGCGAATGGTCTGTTGAAGCGTTATCGGCAATCCAGATAGCGTGGCTTCCGGAATGTTCGATGACTTTGGGAAGGAATTTTTCGAGATAATGCTGACCGTTATAATTCAGGATTACAATCGCAACAGAGGGAGTCATTCGGTATTCGGTTATTTCATAAAGCTACCCAAATCCAACCCTGGAATATTGGGAAGCACGCCATCCGTTACCTTTTGCAGATGTTGTTGAATTTTGGATTCGATATTCTCATTGGCTTTGTTGACTGCCGCTACAATGAGATCTTGCAGCATTTCCTTATCGTCGGCATTAATGATGTCCTTATCTATATCCAGGCTAATCAGCTTTCTCTTCCCATCGACGGTAGCCTTCACCATTCCCCCACCCGACTCGGCGGTTTCGGTGATGTAAACGAGCTGCTCCTGTGCTTCTTTCATACGCGACTGAAGGTCCTTCATTTTGCCCATGAGGCCCATCATGTCCGCCATATTTCCAAACATAGCTGTACTTATTAAGTTTAAAACTTGAAAAAACTTATTTTACGGAAATAGTTCCTTACCGTAAAAGCATAAAAGTACCGCTTTTTTCAACAGTTTGATTGATGTCGTCGACGAAAGTCATCTTGTAGTAGTAGTAGCCCACAGGCGCATTGGTTCCTTCCACCGTTCCATCCCAGCCTTTTGAGATATCGTCGGAGTGAAAAACAACCACTCCCCAGCGGTTCATGACCGACATATTAAATGATTGCAGCTGCTCCGATTTCGCTTCCAGGATATCATTATAGCCATCGCCGTTCGGAGTAAACGCATCCGGAAGGAACACACCCGCACTACGGCGATAGTTGATAATATTCGACAAACTCTCAAAATTCCCGTCCTGCGAAACGGCCCTTACCAGGAAATTGTATTCCAGGGCACTCTGGTTGTTCATCTTCACGGTGTAGCTCGTATTTTTTTGCACCGGAATATCCTCGGAAGCCCCTCCCGACGCAGTCTGAACAACCGTGTAATCCTCAAAACCACCCAGAATAGGGCTGTCTCCGGTCCAGTTAAGGGTTGTCAGTTTTTTAGTCAGAAGAATCGTACAAATCGGCTCCGAAGCGGGTACTTTCTGACCACAGGAGTTTTCGTAGCTCATACGATAGCAATAGGATAACTCCTCCGTTTTGGCATTGTTATCGATATAATCGTTCTGATTATAAAGCGTAATGATTTTCTTGAATAACGTGCTACCTGCCTCTGCCCGCTCTATCGATAATTCAAACGAAGAATTGGGGCCTGCACCGGGAACATTCGCCTTGATATTCACGCTGCTTTTGTCGAGCACCGAAACCGAACCGCCACTCAACGGCTTGGCACTACCCGTTGCGACTTTCAAGGGGACGGGCGCCGACAAAGATGTCGCAGTCTTCAATTTCGCTAAAATCTGGTACTCAGCGAATGAACCGCATTCCACATCACTATCGGTGTAGGTTGTCTCCCCGATCGCAGTGAAGCTTTTAATAACGAGTCCGTCGCGAAGCAGATCGTAACCCTCAAATGAAGAGGCATCCGGATACTGATTCCACTTTAGCGTGTTAGTTCCGTCTGCAGAGGTTCCTGTCATGGTCATCGTGCTGATGGGCACCGTTTCAGTGCTGCCAGCGCACAGGTCTTCGGACGACAGCCTCACGTTATAGCTCTGCGCCGGGTTCACTCCTTTGATATCGTATGGCTGGGTTCCTCCCGAGGAACGCTTTCCGGAAGTAACATACGTGGTTCCGTCGGAGCTATATTGAATGTTGGTTGGAATCCCGGTAACACCCTTGTAAGTCAATCTGATGGTACCATCGAGACGCATTTCCACATCGCTCACCTGAATCTCGTTGAGCTGTGGCCGTTCGAATTTGATCGCCAGATTGGCCGTTGCACCTTTATTGCAAGCCTTCCCCGCTGCATACAAACCCGTGATCATCACTGTCGGGTTAGTAGCAACGCTCAAATAAGTATGTTCAAACTTGAGCGGGTCTCCTTTTTGCCACTTGGCAACATCAGCGTCGCCCCATTTAATTTCAACTTCATCATAAGCTCTCAGGATAGCATCGTCCGTCAGGACCATGATGATCTTTCCTCCGCCACAAGAGGAATAGGTTGCCCCGATTCCCCGCGTTTCGCTGACTTTGACAGTTTTACACGCATATACCCTACCGGTGGAAATTGCCGCCTGTTGTAAAAAAATAAATGTACCAGGATTGTTATAGACAGTAAAATTAACCTCTACAAAGCTAGGATTCAGCGACTTGCCATCATAATTACCATTGTAGCCAATCAGGATGGGATTAGGAACCTTGTTCGTGATATTAACAGTCAAAGGTGCGCAACCTTCGTACTTATCAAGTTCAAAATCACCCCCGCCGCGGTCACACAGCCCTTGCCCATACGAAGCGAGCGTTGAAAGTATTAGAAAGAAGAAAGAGAAGGATAGTAGTGTTATTCTCATAAGTGTGGCATATTTAACCCTGACCTTTTTTCAAAGACGATAGATAAAACAATAAGTTTCTGGGAATCATAACGAATTCAAAAACGCGATAGCAAAAATAAGCTATTTAGGGGTGGCAGTGACGCGTACCTATTAAACGGGCATATTAAAAAAGTATTATCCCGGGAGAGATTGTCTTGAAAAAATCCTATCTTATTAGGAGAAAGCTCCCATTTTTGATCACAGTCTGGCCGGAGGCGTTGGTTGCCTCGATCTTGTAGAGGTAATAACCGCCCGGCGCTTTGCCGGTTTTAATGTTGCCATCCCAGCCTTCGGAGATGTCGTCGGAATGGTAAATCACTTCGCCCCATCGGCTGAAAACAGACATTTTGAAATCCTTGACAAAATATGCCTTCACTTCGAAACGCTCGTTGTACGCATCCCCGTTCGGCGTGAATGCATCCGGAATGAGGAGAATAGCTTCGCTTCTGAAATTCAGCAGATTGGACAAGCTTCTAAAATTACCGTCGGACGATTTGGCTTCGATTCGATAGCCAAAGTCGGATTGGGATGCAAGATCGAGCGTATGGCTGGTAGAAAGGCCCTTGGACGTTTCATTGATCACATTCCCGCCCCCATCGACCTGTTGCAAGGTATAGGTTTCGACCGTACTGATAAACGGCGCGTCCGGGTTCCAGACAATATCCGGCGTATTGGTGCTCAGCAAAATAGAGCAAACCGGCGTGCTGGCCGATGGAGACTTCATTTTACACGCATTTTCGTATTGAAAACGGTAACAATAGGAGTTCTGTGACGTGCTTACATTCGCATCATCCCATTGTAAACTCTGGTTGTTTACCGGCGAAACCAACTCAAAATTCGAGCTCCCCAATACGGCACGCTCTACAATCAGGTTGTAGGCACTGGTGAGCCCTTCACCGGAAAGCTCCACTTTGGTACTGATGGTATTCTCGTCTTTGACAGTCACCAATGCATTGGTAATGTTCCCTGGTGCCGAAGTTTTAGGTTCCAGGCGGATGGGAGCGGAATAAGAGCGGACGTCCTTCTCCACCACTGCGACAATCTCATATTGATAAGTATTCCCGCATTTGACATCGGTATCCTGATAGGAACGCTCGTTGGCGGTATTAAAAATCACTGTGCCATTTCGTTTCAGCTGGTACTCGACAAGGCCATTGGTGTTCGGCTCCATCTCCCATTCGAGGGAAATAATTTCGTCGAGCGATAGACCTCCCTGCTTCACGGCAACAGTACTTACAATCGGGCTTTTGACAACGTTACCGCAAATGTCCGTCGACCAGAGCTGAAACCGGTATACGGTCTTGGGATCAAGTAACGGTACCGACGCCGACTGCGCTCCGCCCGTTTGCCCGCTCTGGTTGGTAAAAATGAATTCTCCGTTTCCTTTGGCAATGTAAACTTTGGTTTCGACGCCTTCGATTCCGTCATAAATGACTTTCGCATTGCCGTCTTCGGGCATTTCGACGGTTCTGATGCGGATACTGGTGAGCGATTGAGTCTCGGTGGCTGTCAGCGTGGTCGTACTCGCCTCCGTACTACACAGGCTGTTTGTGTAAGATCCTTTCAGCGTGATCGCCGGGAGGTTACCGGGGGTGTAAGTCTGCTCGAAAAAAGCAGTTGTATTCGTTTTCGGGTTAACATTCTGGGTCCTTCCGTCTCCCCAGTTGATCGTTACCACATCATAGGCTTTCGTTACCGCGTCATTCCCGAGCGTAACTCTTACCTTCCCGTTGGGGCAGGTGATGAGCTCTCCCTTCGGCCCGCGGGTTTCTTTTACGACGACGTCCTTACAGGAACTGAACCCCGTACCGCCGGCGCTGCCGTATTGAAGGATTGTGTAGGTGCCCGGCTCCTGGTAAGTGAAGGTGGAATCCTGGGTTGTTTCGCTAAGATTGGGGGCGGTATTCTGGTTGCGGTCGAAGCGGAAAGCGTAAGTAAGGCTCTCTGGCTTCGGTACCCGGTTTTTTACATTCACCGTCATCGGCGCACAACCAATTTCCGGCGCAACGGTAAATGCCCCGGTATTACCACAAAAACTTTGTGTAGCGTCCGTCCTCGCATTTGCGCCCTGACCTGAAACTTCCTGATTAACAAGCGAAAAAATGCCTAGGAGAAATACGATCAGTAGCTTATGTTTCATAGTGAGTAAAGTAGGTTCCCGCAAGGTGCGGCGATGCGGTTCTGCTCCGTTGAAACGGATCATGCAAATCCTTTGTTCAATTTGTAACGGACGTTCAAAAATAGAACTTTCGACATTATCAACGTACCTTTGCAGAGTAAAAACGAGTTTTAGTTTAAAACTATTTTTTCATTAACCCGATTAATGAGTAACAATACGAACCCGATTGCGCTGGACTCTATCGAAGACGCCATCGAAGCAATCAAAAGAGGGGAGCTTATCATCGTTGTCGATGACGAGGACCGTGAAAATGAAGGTGATTTTATCTGCGCCGCCGAACTGGTAACGCCGGAAATAGTCAATTTTATGGCGAGGGAAGGCCGCGGGCTTATCTGCGTGCCGATTACCGAGGAGCGCTGCGCCGAACTGGAACTGGAAATGATGGTGGGCAATAACACCGCCCTGCACGAAACGGCATTCACCGTTTCCGTCGACCTGCTAGGCCATGGCTGCACCACCGGTATCTCGGCCAGCGACCGTTCCAAGACCATTCAGGCGCTTGTCAGCAAAGACACCAAGCCTACCGACCTCGGCCGCCCCGGGCATATTTTCCCGCTGAAAGCCAAAAGAGGCGGTGTACTTCGCCGCACCGGCCATACCGAAGCCGCGATCGACTTCCCGCGTCTGGCAGGGTTATCGCCAGCAGGTGTTTTGGTCGAGATTTTGAATGAGGACGGTTCAATGGCGCGCCTGCCCCAGCTGCGCGAGATCGCCAATCGCTTCAATTTGAAGCTCGTCAGCATCAAAGACCTGATCGAATACCGCCTCCGCGAAGAATCGCTGATCAAGCGTGAAATCGGCGTGGATATGCCTACCAAATGGGGCCATTTCGACCTGATCGCCTACCGCCAGATCAATACCGGCGACCTGCACCTTGCATTGGTAAAAGGTACCTGGGAGAAAGACGAGCCCGTGCTCGTGCGCGTACATTCGTCATGCGTTACGGGCGACATTTTCGGCTCCTGCCGCTGCGACTGCGGCCCTCAGCTGCATGCGGCCATGGAAATGGTAGACCAGGCTGGCAAGGGCGTGATCGTTTATATGAACCAGGAAGGCCGCGGAATCGGGCTTTTGAATAAACTGAAAGCATATAAATTGCAGGAAATGGGCCGCGATACCGTGGAAGCTAACCTGGAATTGGGTTTCCCGATGGACGACCGCGATTACGGCGTGGGCGCCCAGATTTTGCGTGACCTTGAACTCAGCAAAATCAAGCTCATCACCAACAATCCCAAGAAACGCGCCGGACTGATCGGTTACGGCCTTGAAATCGTGGATTCGGTAGCCATCGAAATCCCGGCCAACCCATACAACGAAAAATACCTGCTCACCAAACGTGACAAAATGGGTCACAATTTGAGCAATCTGACCATCGTAGGACATAACAAAGGACTATGACGATCAGAACCGTCCAAAACGACGCCGATATTCTTCAATGCCGCGGCGCTATCCAGGCGCTGCGGCCATTGCTTACCGACGATATTTACACAGAGGCCGTCAGGCAAACCCTCGCTGATAACCGGCAAATCATTTTCATCGAAGATGGCAGCCCCGACGCCGCCGCTGTGGCCGTTTTTGAAACCGGTTACAATCTTTTTCGAGGAAAATACATCTACATCGACGATCTTTCGACTTTGCCGACGCAGCGCGGCAAGGGTTACGCAGGCATACTGCTCGATTGGATCGCGGAATACGCCCGGAATGAAGGGTTCAACGAAATCCACCTCGACTCGGGTGTAAATGCAGCCCGGACCGACGCGCACCGGCTTTATCTCAATAAAAGATTTCAGGTTACCAGCCTGCATTTTGTTGCCAAAGTCTGATTTTCAATAGCAGATTTACCGGCAGTTTTAGCACATAACTACATGACAATCGATCAGGTTTTTGAAGCATTTGATACCCTTCGTGTACTGGTAATCGGCGATGTAATGCTCGATTCCTATGTTTGGGGAAAAGTTGAAAGAATATCTCCGGAAGCACCCGTACCGGTGGTCAACGTTCAAAAAAGGGAATACCGGCTGGGCGGCGCAGGCAATGTGTTATTGAATGTGCAGTCATTGGGTGCAGAAGCCATTATCTGTTCGATAATCGGTACCGACAGCCCGGGAGACCTGCTCGAAAACAGCCTGAAAGAAAAAGGATTGAACTGCGAAGGCCTGATCCGCAGCGACGACCGCATTACGACCATTAAGGAGCGCATTATCGCCGGTTCCCAGCAGGTTGTGCGGATCGATACCGAAACCGACAAACCGGTTTCTAAATCTGAAACCGAACAGCTCATCGCGAAAGCCAAGGAGCTGATCCCATCCTGCCAGGTCATTATTTTTGAAGACTACGACAAAGGCGTACTCACCCCGGAATCTATCGCCGAAATCACCGCATTTGCTAATGCCAACCATGTGCCTACGGTAGTGGACCCCAAGAAGCGAAATTTCCTCGCTTACAACCATACCACGCTTTTCAAGCCCAACCTGAAAGAGCTTCGCGAAGGTTTAAAAGTGGATTTCAATGTGGATAACCTCGACGAGCTAAAAGCGACGGTCCAGCATTTGAAAGATACGCTCCAAGTCAACGGCGCATTGATCACCTTATCGGAAAGGGGTGTTTTCATCGATTTCAAAGATGAAACCCACAAACTTCCCGCGCACATCCGCCAGATCGCCGACGTCTCGGGCGCAGGCGATACGGTGATCAGCATTGCCGCTTGCTGTGTGGCATTGGGTCTTCCACCCAAAAGCGTAGCAGCCATCTCCAATCTCGGCGGAGGGCTGGTATGCGAAATGGTCGGTGTAGTGCCTATCGACAAAGCATTGCTGAAATCGGAAGCAAAGAAGCTGGTTTAACGCTTACTTCCGGGTAAAGCGCATGACACCAATGTCCCCGGAAATGAAGTTCAACGTATTGGCGTCACTCACCGAATACGTCGTGACCTTTTTGAGTGTTTCTACAAATTTGTTTTCTCCATCGCCGGGACAAAACATTTTGGTCATCATAAAAGGCTCGTTAAAATCGATCTTCGGACCGTCGGTTTTGAGCTTTCCGGCAAAGGAATTGCAGCTTGTATTCCCGCTGAATTTCTGCTCCGTCAGGTCGAACCTGATGACTGGTTTCTTCTCCTTGTAAAGTTCCTCGAACGAGCTCCCAGGCAGTAGAATATAGTTCAACTCCCATTCCCCTTCCAGCGTAGCTTTTCCCGACGTCGCCGTTTGTGTGGTTTGTGTTGTCTTGCCGCTCTTACAAGCGACAAATCCGATCAGAAATACAAGTAAAAAAAGCCCGAAAGTCCTCATAGCACTGTTAGTTAGGTGAATGAAGTAAAGTTACCAGTTAATACCCCCCTCTCCAAGGCTCATCCGCCGCATGAATTTCGACGACAGGCTCGACCGGCTCGTGATGTAGCGTATACTCGCGCCAATGTAGGGCGTGGTCGCGGGCGTGTAGGAAGTGAGGTTTTCGCGGGCGCTGTTAAACGTGCGTAGTTGCCGGAATGTGGTCACACCTGCCTCCACCGACACATTCAGCACTGAAAATAAGTGCGCATTGGCGGCAACACCGGTTTTGATCTGGCGGTAGTTCTCACGTCGCAGGGCTTTTTCCTCCGGCGTTTGTACCTGAAAACCTCCGCTATAACCATTCAATCCCGCCAGGAAATCGACATTGAACCATTTGGTAGCCTTGTAGTTCGCATTCACCATAAACGGCAGCAATGCGGAAACACGCCAATGCTTACCCAGTCCCTTGTTTACCCCCAATACCGGTATAAAACGCAGCTTCTGGTTGTATGCCAGCACCGATCCGTACATGAACTGCGTACGAAGGCCGAGAATGTGCATCCTGGCCGCTCCGCCCCAAAAGAATGGCTGCGGGCTAAAAAACGTTTCGTTGCTCTCCGTCATTCCCAATCCACCACCGTACACCCAAAGCCGGTCCTTGATGCTCGCCTGCAAGCGTATCACACCGAGCGATAACGTCTTATAGCCATTGGATGGATCGTTCTTCCCATCGAAAGTCGGCTGGATCTGCGTGTACTGGGCAATGGCGACCGTATGGACCGCGCGTAAATCAAACTTTTTCCGCAAACTATAACCCAGCTGCACTTCGCTCTGCAAGGGAATGATCCCGAAAAAACCGGTCCTCGAAACACCATAATCCCTTGTCCCGTCGAGGCTCGAAGGCACAGTGTAATCCGCTTTGAGCGTCAGGTTCGGGTAAAAAAGGCGGCTTAGTGAAAAATGCTGAGCTTGTGCAGGAATGACCAGGCACAGAAGCAGACAGGTTAACAGGTTGCGCGAGTTAGCCATGCAGGAAGTTAGGGGATGCGTTAAAATGTTGGCAAATAACGCGAAAAGAATCGGGCTATTGTGCGCGGACGCGCTCCTGCAACGTTTCGTAACTCATCTCTAACGGAGCGTCGCGCATTAATCCATGCGGACAGATGATCTTTTCGACAGGCAGCGCTTCGCGGGTAATCATTTCATACAGCCACTTCTCCCAGGGTGCGGCACTCCGTACCTTTTTGGTACTTCCGAGGTATCCGTTTACATAAATCACCTTTTGGCTGGTCAGGTAATAACCGACCTCCCATCGGTCATAATCAGGGTTCGGATTTGAATTCAGCATAAAAACACGACAACCGTCCTTTTCAAAGTCCTTTTCGAATGGATGCAGCGCTCCATTTGAATACCGCACGCGCCACGTCGAGTCCTCCTTTGGATTATGCCGGCGCAGTTGCTCTTCCGACATCAATCCCAAGCCTTTGGGATAATGTAACTCCATACCGGTGTCAAACAGGCCTGAGAGAACCTGAATCGAGGTTACTGACTCCGCAGCGAAGATATTCCGGATACTTTTTCCCGGAAACTTCTCATAAAGTGCCTTCCTCATTTTGCCGATAACCACTTCATTGTAAACAAATCCGGTAAAAAGATCGACCACCCGGTCTTCTTCCCGGACAAGCGTGCGCGTACTCCCAAAGTGCCCGCCTGTCAATTCCATTATAAACAACCTATTACCAATATCCGTAAACTTGAATCTGGTCTTTTCCTCCCACGTCGGCTCGCGTGCAAAAGTGGAATCAGGAAATGGCTCGTTAATCTTGCTCCAAGCCATATTGTACCTGACTGTCACACCGAAACTCGTACTAGTTTGCTGCAATCCGGACGGCAGTAGCAAGTGGGATATTTTCTCGTAGTTTCTAAAAGAATGAATTTCGTTGTAGTTCACAGGGCCTTTCCCCATCAGCGGATCTGTATCCACCCGTGGAATGACGATCTGCGACACAAGCAAGCTTTCCTTTCCGATCATCACATCGATCCATTCTTTGCCAACTTTGACCTGAATGATATGCTGATCTTGATTCTCCACAGCAGTCGATCCCGTGTAATGGAGTTCGACGGTATCGGCTGCCATGTATTGCAGCATTAATACCGGGTTCCCGAACAAAAATCCGCTCATTTTACCATCGCCAAGTTCCATCACGGTTCGGCTTGTATCCGAAGTCTCTCTCAAACCTATTCTCAGGCTAACCGCCTTTGCTAAGCTCCGATCCATCAACAAAACGTCCATCAATTCCTCGTGCATGGTTATCAATTGCTGATCGAGGGTTTCACTGGCGCGGCCCATTTCAGCCCTCAATTGCTCTTTGACTGAGTCGGGGGCAATACTGATGAGCGACTCGATCAACTCCCGCATCGGGTTGTTTTGTGTTTGTTTTAAAGCTATGGTACCAGGCCGGTCGAAGGTGGTAACGAGTTTAAAACTATTGAGTTGCTTCCCGCCCGTAGTTTTCAAAAGAGACTTCTTGGCGATCTCCCGCGGCGACGCATTTTGCCCGAACAACTGGCCCGTATAAAAAAGCAGTAAAAACGCTAGTACGAAGTTCTTCATGAGAGGTATAGCTTGTTAATGATGCAATGGCAAACATAACCAAATAATGAACTTATGAAGAAAGTGTTACTGCTATTTACAATGCTGCTGTCGGGCAGCATTTTCGCGCAAACCACCGAACCTACCTACGCCGAAAAACTCGGTTACCCCAAAGGCAAAAAGGTGCTCATTATCCACGTCGACGATGTGGGCATGTCCTATGAATCCAATCAGGGCGCTATTAAAGCGATTCGTGAAGGCGTCGCGAACTCGCTGAGCGTGATGATGCCATGCGGCTGGGTGCCGGGTTTTGTCCATTACTGGAAAGAAAACAAGGATATCGACGCCGGCCTGCATTTGACCATGACCTCCGAATGGAAGGACTACCGCTGGGGGCCATTGGCTGGGAAAACCAATGTGAAAGGCCTAACGGATCAGGAAGGCGCATTATGGCGGAGCGTAGCCGACGTGGTCAAAAATGCTTCGCCCGACGAAGTCGAAACAGAAATCCGCGCGCAACTCGAACGCGCCCGCACGATGGGTTTCGAGCCTACGCACCTCGACTCGCACATGGGTACGCTGTTTGCAACGCCCGAGTTTATGGAAAGGTATTTAAAAGTGGGAATGCAGGAAAAAATTCCTGTGATGTTTCCCGGCGGGCATAATACCGCCATTCAGGGCGAAGAGAAAATGATAGCCGAACGCTTCGAAATGACGCAGAAAGTAGGCAAACAACTCTGGGCGGCAGGGTTACCCGTCCTCGACGACCTTGAAAACAGCAGCTATGGCTGGAAAGGCCCCGAAAACGGCGACAAATCCGAGAAGGCATTGCAGCAATACAAAACAGCGAAATACATCGAAGCAATCGGCAAGCTGAAACCCGGCCTGACGATGGTGATCATGCATTGCACGATCCACACCGAAGTTTTCCCGCACATCTCCGATTCCTGGCCCACCCGCGAAGGCGATTTCCTGGCTATGATCGATCCGGAATTGCGGAAGTATATTGAAAAGGAAGGAATAATATTGACCACCTGGCGGGAGGCAATGCTGCGGAGGCAAAAGGTAAAATGATGGCCGTCAGCCGTCGATGGCCGGCGGCCGGTTTTCCTCCTCCCAAATGCGTTGCAGCTCTTCTACATCGGCAAGATCTTTCTTTCTTGCCGTTGCCTTTTTTTCGGTGATCAGATCGCGCAGATGAATGACTCGCAAAGGGACACCCTCATAATCGGCAACTAATGCCCGTTCGTAACATGCTTTGAAGTCGCCTTCGGCAAATGCTTTTAACGAATGTCCCAAGTCGAGTTCAAAACCCGATTCTCCAAACCTCACGGACGTCCATCCGAAAATCAACGGCATTGTTCGGAGAAGTTCCGCTCCTACCACATTGTTGTCCAGCAATGCGCGCACAAATGCCGCGGTATTTTCAGGGGTATTACCTATCCACAAATCCATATCCAACGTTGTACGGATATGCCCGTGAACTACTCCGGCCATACCTCCTACCAACAGGTATTCGACCTGATGCTGGTTTAGACTCTTCAAAAGCTGCAAAACATCGCTACTGCTAATGTCCATGGAATGCTTGTTTTTATTCCTGGGATTCGAACGAAATAGCTTGTCTGCGACACCATTCAACCGAATGAATGCTTCAAGATTCTGAGCGTATTGCTTGATTAATGTGTCGACAGACATGGAATGTTGAGCTGATCTTTGTTTAAATTTAATTCAATTCATCTAACTCCCCAAAAACAATAATGCCCGGAATTCCTCCCGGGCATTGTTGTTTTTGTATCTCGAAATCGAAGTTCTTACAAATCGATCGCTTCGCCGTATGCCGCTTCGGTAGCGCCTTTCAGTGCTTCCGACATGGTTGGGTGCGGGTGAACGGAACGCATGATTTCGTGCGAAGTAGTTTCCAGCTTGCGGGCTACTACAACCTCAGCAATCATTTCAGTTACGTTCGCACCGATCATGTGCGCACCAAGAAATTCGCCGTATTTCGCGTCGAAAATCACTTTCACGAAACCGTCGGTAACACCTGCTCCTACCGCCTTACCAGACGCTTTGAATGGGAATTTACCTACTTTGATATCGTAACCTGCTTCTTTCGCCTTTTTCTCGGTGAAACCTACCGATGCGATTTCAGGCTGGCAGTAAGTACATCCGGGGATGTTGCCGTAATCCAATGCTTCGGTTTTGTGACCTGCGATTTTCTCAGCACAGATAATACCTTCGGCAGTTGCCACGTGGGCCAATGCCTGGCCAGGCGTACAGTCACCGATCGCATAGAAACCCGGAACGTTGGTTTCATACCATTCGTTAACCACGATTTTGCCTTTGTCGGTTTTAATGCCTGTTTCTTCCAGACCGATGTTTTCGATGTTCGAAACGATACCCGCTGCTGAAAGCACCACGTCAACTTCGAAAGTCTTTTCGCCTTCAGGTGTTTTCACAGTCACTTTGCAGCCTTTGCCGCTGGTATCCACTTTCTCCACCGAAGAGTTCACCAAAGTTTCGATACCGATCTTCTTGTATTGCTTCGCGATCTCTTTTGAAATCTCTTCGTCTTCAACCGGAACCAGGTTAGGGAGGAATTCCACTACGGTAACCTTGGTTCCCATTGAGTTATAAACGTAAGCAAACTCCATTCCAATCGCGCCTGAGCCGATTACCAGCATGGAAGCAGGCTGCTTTTCAAGGCTCATCGCCTTGCGGTATTCGATGATTTTCTGTCCGTCGAGTTTGATGTTCGGCAACTCGCGTGCGCGTGCGCCTGTGGCAATGATTACCCCTTTTGCAGCAGTATAATCTACTTTTTTGCCATCCTTGTCAGTTACTTCAACCGTCTTTTGGCCTTTCACTTTACCGGTACCCATGATGACGTCGATCTTGTTCTTTTTCATCAGGAACGACACCCCTTTGCTCATGGAGTCGGCCACGCCGCGGCTGCGTTTGATCACCGCACCGAAATCCGCCGATGAGTCGCTTACATTGATACCGTAATCTTTCGCGTGCTTGATGTACTCGAAAACCTGAGCACTTTTCAGCAACGCTTTTGTTGGGATACAACCCCAGTTAAGGCAAATCCCTCCTAAACTTTCTTTTTCAACAATAGCAACTTTAAGTCCTAATTGGGAAGCACGAATGGCTGCGGGATAACCCCCGGGGCCGCTACCAATTACAATCACATCATATGTTTGAGCCATTTTCCGGTATTTTTATTGTACGAAATGGGTTGACAAAATTTTGACGCAAAGGTAATAATTATCGTCAGAAATTGGTCAGGAATTAGTCAGGTCTGGTCAGATGTTGTCAGGTGTGGTCAAGTATGGCCAGGAAGTTGTCAGAAATGGTCAAGCATAGTCAGTTATGGTCATTAGCCGTAGAAATTATCTTTCATATTCGACAGGTTGTTACCAAATACGGGGTTTGACGTATCAATGTGAAACCAATGATCTGATTTATGAGACTTGAAGAACTACATATCTACCAGATAGCGATGCGGATTGGCGACGAAATATGGCGGGTTGTTGATGAATGGAGCTATTTTGTAAAGGATGCATTTGGCAAACAACTAATCCGCGCCGCCGATTCTATTGCTGCCAATATTGCCGAAGGCTTTGGAAGATACCATTACAAAGAGAACTTGAACTTCTGCTACTATTCGAGGGGTTCTCTAAAAGAAACAGGCACTTGGCTTACCAAAGCATTGAACAGGAATCTGATTTCTGCGGAAAAATTCACAGAATTGAACCAACTTTGTGAGTTGTTATCAGTTAAACTCAACAACTACATTAAAACAATAGGCAGCGGCCGGCGGTGATTCAAAACAGGAAACATTCACAACAAATGACCACACCTGACAATTCATGACTACTAATGACAACTCATGACCATTTCTGACCACCCCTGCCAAAACCTGACAGCGAAGCGTTTATTTTTCAAACTTAAATTCAAAAAATTCAATGACTGCAGAGCAATTGAAAGACTTGAAAGCCCGTGTAGAGGCTTTGGGGAGGTATCTTTGACTACGCTAACCGGAAACAACAGCTAGGACAACTTGAACAACAGACTGTTCAACCCGAATTCTGGAACGATTCGGCCCGTGCGGAAAAGGTGATGAAGGAAATCCGCGGACTGAAATTCTGGACCAACGGTTACGAGGAACTCGCGCGCCTGCGCGACGACCTGGACACGATCTGGGAATTTTATGAAGCCGACGAAGCCACCGAAGAAGAGGTGGACGATGAAGGCAAAAAACTCTCTGACAAACTGGACGAAATAGAGTTCAGGAAAATGATGGGAGAAGAAGGCGACGAACTGCCGGCCGTGATCGAAATCAATGCGGGCGCAGGTGGTACCGAGTCGCAGGACTGGGCTTCGATGCTCATGCGGATGTACATCATGTGGGCGGAAAAGAATGGCTACAAGGTTCGTCAGGTGGATTTGCAGGATGGCGATGTGGCCGGAGTGAAATCCGTGACCCTCGAAATCGATGGCGAATACGCCTACGGCAACTTGAAATCGGAGAACGGCGTACACCGCCTCGTCCGCATTTCACCATTCGACTCGAATGCCCGTCGGCATACCTCATTCACCTCCGTGTATGTATACCCGCTCGCGGACGACAACATCGAGATCGAGGTGAATATGGCCGACATTACCTGGGACACGTACCGATCGGGAGGCGCCGGTGGACAGAACGTAAACAAGGTAGAAACCGCGGTACGTTTGCACCACAAGCCTTCGGGTATCATCATCGCCTGCCAGCAGGAACGTTCGCAGCTGATGAACAAAGAAGTAGCGATCCGATTGCTGAAATCGCGCCTTTACCAGATCGAGCTCGAAAAGCGGAACTCGGCCCGTGCCGAAGTAGAAGCTTCGAAACGCAAGATCGAATGGGGCTCGCAAATCCGCAGCTACGTCCTCGACGACCGCCGCGTCAAAGACCACCGCACCGATTTCCAGACTTCGAATACCGAAGCCGTGCTGAACGGTGATATCAACGGGTTCATCAAAGCCTATTTGATGGAAGCGTAATAAAGCAAAAGACCTCTCAAACGACTTGTTTCAATGAGCAAGGGCGTTTGGAGGTCTTTTGCTTTTGTCGTAACTTACTCATATAAAGTATTCAGTTATGAGCGATGTCGAATTGTTGAAAAAGGTATCTGAATTGCCGGAAAACCTGAAAGAAGAGGTCGATACTTACATTGATTTCCTTCTCCAAAAACATGCAGAAAAGAATTCTCCCAAAAAGCCGTTGCGTTTCGGAATGATGAAGGGCACTTTTATTATGTCCGATGATTTCGATGAACCATTGGATGACTTTAAAGAATATATGTAATGCAATATATGCTTGATACACACACTCTTATCTGGTTTTTGGAAGGTAGTGAGGCTCTTTCAAATGAAGCCAGGATCATTATAGAGGAAACGAAAAGCCAGAAATATGTGAGTATCGCGTCTATCTGGGAGATTGCGATTAAAGTGAGTATAGAAAAGCTTATGCTTGCCAAGTCGCTTGAAGCCTTTCTGTTCGATTTATCGCAAACTGATATCACTATTCTGCCTATCAAACTTTCCCATACTCTCCGGCTGAGTAAATTAGAATTTCTCCATCGAGATCCATTCGACCGGCTTATCATCGCACAAAGTATCGAAGAGAATTTTGAAGTACTCACACGAGATCACAATTTCGCCACTTATGGTGTAGCAACCCACTGGTAAAGTTTGGCATCCCAACTCCCATACGCTCAACTCGGCTCCGGCCCGAACATTCTCCTCGCATTCCACGGAATTGGGCAAGACGGGACATCGTGTTTTGCGTCAATCCTTACTCCTCTCGGCACGCATTACACCATCTACGCATTCGACCTCCCATTCCACGGGCAAAACAGCAATACCCCATTCGAGGTCATTTCAAAAGCCGATTGGAAAAATAGCATTACCCTTTTTCTGAAAGAAAACAACATTGTCCGGTTCGACATTACCGGTTTCAGCATTGGCGGCCGCTTTGCATTGGCGACGCTGGAAGCATTTCCAGAAAACATCGATAACGCGTTTCTGATCGCACCCGACGGTGTATCCGAGCACCCCATGTATGCGCTCGCCACGCGCATTGCACCCGCACGATGGGTTTATGGCTGGCTCATGCGGCACCCCAGAGTGTTTTTCCCAGGAGTACAGGTTGCGCGGACATTGAAACTGGCCAGCAAAAGCCTGGTACGGTTCACACAGCAGGTACTCAATACCCCGGAGAAAAGACAAACCATTTACCGCTCCTGGGTAGGCTTCCGGGATCTGCGGTTTGATATTCCCGCATTGGTAAAGGCGGCGAATGCGAATCAGGTGACGATCTACCTCTTCGCGGGAATCTATGACAGCTTGCTGAAACCCAAAGCCGTACGAAAGCTCGCAGAGTTGCTTCCCGAAAATCAATATATTGAACTAAAAAGCGGCCATACACGCCTGGTAGAGCACGCGGCCGCATGGATTTGCACTTTATTTAAGTAAATTGGGAAAACCTAATCCCGATTTATGGAGCGAACTTTACGAAAAGACGATACCGGCTGGCGCCTGAGGGCTATTATCGGCGGATCGGCAGGGAACCTCGTCGAGTGGTACGACTGGTACGCCTATTCCGCTTTCTCCCTCTATTTTGCCAGTACATTCTTCCCCGATTCCAATCCGACCGTTCAGCTGATTAACACGGCAGGGATATTCGCCGTGGGCTTTCTCATGCGACCCATCGGCGGGTATGTGTTTGGAAAACTGGCGGACAACCGCGGACGGAAGGTAGCGATGACGGTGTCGGTGCTGCTGATGTCGCTGGGCTCACTGCTGATCGCGTTTCTTCCAGGCTATAACAGCATCGGAATTGCAGCGCCACTCCTACTCCTGGTTGCACGATTGCTGCAAGGCCTCAGCGTCGGTGGCGAGTATGGCACTTCCGCCACCTACCTCAGCGAAGTCGCGACGGAGGAGAAGCGCGGCTTTTTTTCCAGTTTTCAATACGTCACCCTTATCGGTGGGCAATTGATCGCATTAGGTCTGCAACTCATTCTGCAGAACCTCTTCCTTACCGATCAGCAAATGCACGAATGGGGCTGGCGCATTCCGTTTGTAATCGGGGCGTTGCTGTCGTTAGTAGCATTGTACCTGCGCGCGCACCTGAACGAAACGGAGGCATTTCGATCCAAAGATCTCAAAGTCAAAAAAGAAGGCTCATTAAAAGAGCTGATGAAGCATCCGAAGGCCGTTCTGGTGGTAATAGGCCTTACTTCGGGTGGTACGCTGGCATTTTATACCTACACGACCTACATGCAGAAGTTCCTGGTCAACACGGTCGGGCTCACGAAATACCAGTCGACGATACTGACTTTCTGCTCGCTCTTCCTGTTTGCGGCTTTGCAGCCGGTATTCGGGGCGCTCAGCGATCGCATTGGCCGCCGACCATTGTTAATTGCTTTCGGGGTATTGGGGACAATTTTTACCTATCCACTCCTTACCACCCTAAGCCACACTACCGAAATGTGGCCTGCCTTCGGATTACTGATGGCCGCACTGATCATCGTCAGCGGCTACACGTCCATTAATGCGGTGGTAAAAGCCGAACTCTTTCCCGTGGAAGTGCGCGCGCTGGGCGTGGGCCTGCCCTATTCGATAGCCGTGGCGGTGTTCGGCGGCACGGCCGAGTACCTGGCATTGTGGGCCAAAAATCTCGGGCATGAGACGTGGTACTACTGGTACGTGACCATCTGCATTTTCGTTTCGCTCATTGTCTACATCCGGATGAAGGATACCAAACACACTTCCCTGATCGAAAAACATTGATTTTTAGGCTTCAAATGGCTTGGAAAAAAGCCATTTCCTCTTGACATAATCCATTCAAACCTGTAACTTTCTTGAAACCAAAATTTGAGAAGTTATGAACATGATGGATCGAATCGAGCATTGGGGCGATACACACCATCCGGCGTGGATGGACATAGTTCGTATTGCTTTGGGAGTATTTTTGTTTGCTAAGGGTATCAGCTTCATCAGCGATACCACCAAGTTGTCTCATCTGGTTACCGGCCTCGACTTTCATTTGTACACGGTCACAGCTGTTCACTACGTAGCTTTTGCGCACATTTTTGGCGGATTCCTTATCGCAATGGGATGCCTGACCAGAATTGCATCCATCATTCAGATACCGATCCTGCTTACTGCCGTGTTCTTTGTCAATATCCGGCTCGGGTTTTCGTACCTCAACTCCGAGCTGTGGCTTTCGATGATCACGCTCATTCTGGTAGTAACGTTCTCCATCATCGGCTCCGGACGTTTCTCGATGGATGAATGGATGAAGAATCACGACAAATGATCAGACCATTTCGGGTGCGGCTTTGTAAAGATATTTCCGCTTGTATTCCAGGGGAGTCATATCGGTAACCTTCTTGAAATGCCGGTAAAAGTTGGAAACATTGTTGAAGCCGCACTCGAAACAAATCACTTCCGTTGCCATTTTATCCTCGATCAGGAACCGGCAGGCCTGACTGATCCTGATCTCTACCAGAAAATCGTTGTAGGTTTTCTTGGTCATCAATTTAAAATACCTGCAAAAAGAAGTAATGCCCAGGTTGGCGATCGACGCGACATCCTGCAATGAAATATCGTTGCGGTAGTTGGAGAGCGTGTAGGCGTAAATCTTGTTCAACCGCAGTGTTTCCGCGTCGTTGGATTTGTAGAATGCATGCGCCGACGCGATTGTCTCGTATTCTGTCGCCTCGGCCAGGATTTTCAGGATCGAAAGCAATGCGATCAGCCGGTCAAGATTTTCCGCATCCACGGCGGAATGCATCAGGCGAATCACTTTCTCCTTGGCTTCACCACGTATCAAAAGACCTCTTTTGGCACGCTCGAATAATTTGGGGATTTGATAAGCCTCCGGCAGCAGCAGCAGCTCGCTACCCAGGCAGTTGGGCAAAAAGTGGATAATGACCACTTCCACCGTAGTATTGCTCGCACCTTCTTCCACCCGCCAGGTATGCGGCAGGTTCTCGCCGAGGAGTATCAGCTCCCCGTCCGAAAAGTTACTGATATTGTCTCCAATGAACCTTACCCCCTTTCCCTTGACCAGATAATGCAGTTCCAGCTCGGGATGGTAATGCCAAACCGTGCCAAAGCCTGAGTCTTTGTCATGACGGATGCTGAACGAAGTCCTCGAGGGTATAGGGACCTTATGGAAATGCGGTTTCATTTTAAATCAATGCCGGCAGGGTGTTAGGTTGGCTGCCATTGCTCAATTTAAAAGAAAATTTTTTAATAATCCATCCTGTGCAATGGACAAGATGCTAAAAAAATACTATTAAATAGTGTAATACTAATATTACCACGCCTGGACAGGCCTATCAGCTCGCGTGAAACGACTGGATGCGATCAAGATACTGCTTACGTGCAGCGGGGTCGCTGTATTTCCGCATCTCCCCAAAAATCTGATCTTTCAGGCTGCTGAACAGGTACGACTGAAAATTAACTTCGGTCCGCAAGTCAAGCCGCTCGTTCCAGATCTTGTTGAAAACGGAGTTAATGACATTCTCCGCCTCTGCCTCGTCTTTCAGGAGAACGGCACAAAACTTAAATGCAGCGACATGGAAGTACGAACGGAGTTGCGTAAATGCAACCTCATCCCCCTCGGTTACCCGATCCAAAATTTGCTGGTTAGGAAAAGTCATAGCTCAAAATTTAGGGTTTGATCCGATTGGGTTATTTCAATGGTGCTTCAAGCGTCTTCTTAAATACACTTGGAATCCGTAGCGCAGCCTGTATCCGATCTACCTCGTCCAGTAGCTGGTCCGCGCGTTCCTGTAAATCGCCCGTCAGCTCACCTACGTCGCGGCGCGTGTACGTGGAAATAGGGAAGCCCCTTTTTTGCAGACAATATTTCGCGATGATCGGATAGGCCGAATGCACGATGTCCATCGATTCCACGAAGAACGCTTGCAGTGTTTTCACATCCTCCTGCCGTTCCGCATTGTTGTAATTCTCGCAAATCCAGACGACGAGTTCGGGATAAATATTTCCCTGAATGCACGACAGCCCGGCTGCCCCCGCATTGAGCGAGGCCGTGGCGTTCACCATGTAGGCATCGTACAGCCCGAAGCGATAGCCTTCCGCTACTTTGATTCTGCGAACGACTTCCTCGATGTCCAGGCAGGTATCTTTGTGATAGATAATGCGGTTCGAAGGCAACAGTTCCGCCAGGACCTCACTGCTGATCAGTCTTTTATAGGGCACCGGGCATTCGTAAAAACCAAGCGGGATATCGCCCGTAAGGCTGATCAGCTCCTTTGCCCGCTGGATAAATACATCGTCTGTTTCGTCCTCGTCTGCCAGCAGCCCGGTAATTACAATCACAGCCTGCACACCGGTATCATATATACGTTTTACGAACTGTGCCTGCTCCGGGATCGGCCCTCCGAAGGTTCCCGTCGCTACAACCGGCACACGCCCGGCTGTGTGTTCCACCACTGTCCGCGTCACTTTGAGCCGCTCTTCCACCGACAATTCGTACATTTCGCTCGAAAGGCAGTTGGCAAACAGCCCCGCAGCACCCGCTTCGAGGTACAGGTCCGTCAATGCTTTTAATCCATCATAATCCACCTCACCGGTTTCCAGGAAAGGGGTAAGCATGACGGGAATGAAGCCTTGCGGCAACGACGTGGCAGAAGACGTTACAGATGACATCGTGTATGGTTTTATATACGAATAAGAAAAATCACTTTAAAATCCGGCTCACATGCCGGTGCCAGCTTACTTGCTGTGCATAAGCACCTCTTTTTCGACCGGGGTCTTGCGTTTCAGCCTGGTAAGCAGCACGCCGGCCAAAAAGATCGTCAGTGTTCCGACCACCATGATCATATTCTGGTGGAGCGGGTTTCTCAAATATGAATAGGTGTCAGGAAGTTGGGTCGAGAAGGTCATCCAAACGATAACCACGATCCCGATAATGGTGGCTGTAAGCGCCTCCGTATTTTTGGTACTTTTGGAGATCATCCCCAGCAGGAACAGTCCGAGCATTCCGCCCGCGAAAATTCCCGAGAGCATCCACCACACGTCCAGTACACTTTTTACGCCGATCATTGCGATACCCGTCACCATCCCTAACAGACCAAAAGCGGTCGTGGCAATGTAAAGCAGGCGCAACGATTGCTGCGGGTTCAGGTCCGATTTGATATATTTTTGATAAATATCCACAGAGAAAACCGTCGCCGAAGCATTCATTCCCGAGCTGATCGTACTCATCGCAGCCGACATAATCGCGGCGATGATCAGGCCCAGCAACCCTACTGGTACTTTATTAACCATGAAATGCGGCATTACTTTATCACCATAGTCGGCGGGGGTGAGCGTCGCCGCAAGACTGGCGATCGCGTCCGAAGTCCCGCCCGGCAGTTTTTCAGCAGCTACCTGCATTTTAATGGTTTGTAGCAACTCCGGATTGCCCTGGTAATAGGCAAAAAGACAAGTTCCTAACAAAAAGAATATTAACGATACCGGCACGTACAGGTATACGCAAAGCCATACCGAACCGGCAGCCTCTTTCGCCGACGACGTGGTATGGTACCGCTGTACGTAGTTCTGGTCCATTCCGAAGTTGTTCAGGTTCATGAAAAACCCGTAGAGCAGGATCACCCAGAAAGAGGCAGTCGTAAAATCCGGCGCCAGCGTACCCAGACTGAATTTATCGTTTGCTTTACCAACTTCAATGATACTCGGCATTCCGCCCGAAACACCTGACACGACCAGGTAAAGTATCACCAGTGCACCGATGGTTTTAATCACGCCCTGCACCACTTCCGTCCAGATCACCGCCTCCATTCCGCCCATTACCGTATACAAGACGATGCATATCCCGACGACAACCATGATCGTCGACATCGGATAACCCGTCAGCGCCTGCAAGCTCAGTGCGATCCCGAAGAAAATCGATCCCATGCGGGCGAGCTGGGTGAGCAGGAAGCAAATCACAGCGTAAGTGCGCGCCCACGGCCCGAAACGGTGTTCGAGGTGGGTGTAAGCCGAAACTTCGCCGGTACTTCTGTAAAAAGGAATAAAAAACTTGGTCGCAACCCAGGCCGCCAACGGCATCGACAAGCTGAAAACAAAAGAACTCCAGTTGCTTCCGAATGCCTTGCCCGGTACGCCGAGGAAAGTATTGCTGCTCAAAAAAGTCGCATAAATGGAAATACCGATCGCCCATCCGGGAATGCGGCCCGATGCTTTGGTAAACTGCTCGGCATTGGTGTTTTTCCTTGAAAAGTAAATCCCTACGGCAACCATCCCTGCCAGGTAGGCAATCACAATGATGAGATCAATGAAAGGTAAGGATTTCATTCTACTTTTCGGGTATTTATAACTTTACCACAAAGAAACAGGATGAAGCCGATGGTTTTGTAGCGTTTTGTAGCCTATTATTGTACGATATTATCAAAGGAGCGTCACCAGCGTCAAAAACCATCCTAGGATTCTACTGTACTTCTGTCTTTGAAGAAATATCCTATGCCGACGGTAGATATCACGATGAGGGCTATCAACACGAGTTTGGTAGCCAATCCTTCATTCGGATGTTCGAGCAAATAGCGGATATCCTGTGCTTCCTTACCCGCCCAAACGGCCAGCAGCGTCCGGGGGATCATGCCCAATGTTCCGCCGGTAAGCACTTGTTTGAAACGCGCGCCGGCCATTGCGAAAAACAGGTTGGTAATAGCGAACGGCAATACGGGGGACAGCTTCGCGAAAAAGATCAGCCTTAACTCATTTTTATAAAACCGGCGCAGCAGCGTCCCCACCTGCGGGTACACCTGGATGAGGTAACTCCGCACGGATGCCGCATGCAGGAAGTGTGCCGATACATATATAATGGCGATCGCCCCGATGTTCAATACGAAAAGCATGGGGATCGAGGACCAGCCCAGGAAATAGCCGTACACCAATGCCAGGAATGTCGGTGGCGTGAGCGCGGATGCAGACGCTAGCGTGAGTATCACTGTTACCCCCAGCCACCACTCGATCGGCAGCTCGCGGAGGATTTTTTCATGGTTGATAGCCCACGCCGTGATGATAGAGGTCGTCACCAATGGTACGATCGTCATTAACAGGCTTACGACGACCGGAAGTGAGAATCTTTTTGGTGTAGACGTTTCCAAGGCTAATCTGCTTTACTTTTTCTAATTGAATAACCAGTTGTTTTGACAAAAGGTTTTTGTGAACTTGCTTTTCTGCATTAATATTTTGTTGCCACGAAGGCGCTAATGTTCACTAAGATTTATTCGTGTTTCTTCGTGCCTTCGTGGCACTAACAATCGCTAAAAAATGAAATTCGCAACCAAAGCCATACACGCCGGTGTCGAGCCGGACCCAAGTACCGGCGCCATTATGACGCCGATTTACCAAACCTCCACCTACGTCCAGGAAAGCCCGGGCAAGCACAAAGGTTATGAGTACGCCCGCAGCAGCAACCCCACGCGCACCGCATTGCAAAAGGCATTGGCCGCCCTCGAAAACGGTAAACACGGCATTTGCTATGCCTCCGGTCTGGCTGCCACCGACGCGGTTCTGAAACTTTTCAAACCGGGCGACGAAATCATCGCCCCCAGCGACATTTATGGCGGCACCTACCGGCTCATGAAGCGCATTTTCGAGCCGTTGGGGTTGGTTTTCAAGTTTGTAGATATTGAAGAAGTATCCGAAATCGGCCGGTTGCTATCCGAAAGAACACGCATGGTATGGCTGGAAACACCTACCAATCCGCTACTGAAAATCATCGACATAGAAAGCATAACCCGCATTTGCAAAGAAAGAAGCGTCGTGACCTGTGTAGATAACACCTTCGCATCCCCTTACCTGCAAAACCCGCTCGACCTGGGTGCGGACATCGTCATGCATTCGGTTACGAAATACCTTGGCGGGCATTCCGACACCGTCATGGGCGCATTGATCACCAGCAACGACGAACTGGCCAGCCAGCTGAAATTCATCCAGAATGCCAGCGGCGCGGTACCGGGGCCGCAGGATTGCTTTTTGGTATTAAGAGGTTTGAAAACGCTGCACATCCGGATGCAGCGCCATTGCGAGAATGCGGGACAAGTGGCCATTTGGCTGGCTGCCCATCCCAAAGTCGGGAAAGTATATTACCCCGGCCTGCCCGATCACCCCGGACATACGCTGGCTGCCCGTCAAATGCGCGGCTTCGGCGGAGTAGTTTCTTTTGAACTGAAAGACGACAGTTACGAAAAAGCCGTTCGTACCATGGAACGAATGGAGGTTTTTGCATTGGGAGAATCCCTCGGCGGTGTGGAATCGCTTTGCACGCATCCCGCGAGCATGTCGCACGGGGGTATGCCGCGCGAAGAGCGACTGAAAATAGACCTGAAAGACACGCTGATACGACTAAGTGTCGGTATCGAGGATGTAGAAGATCTTATCGCCGATCTCGACCAGGCGATCGGCACCGATTAGCAAGCAGCGTTGCAATCGACGGTCAAAAACCTTACTTTTGGAACCATTTTTGAAACGACACTAAAAAAACATATTATCAATGGAAGTATCAGGAACAGTCATTTCATTGCTGCCGGAAGTTACCGGCCAGGGCAAAAACGGAATGTGGCGCAAGCAGGAATTCATCCTTGAAATACCTTCTCAATACCCAAAAAAAGTATGTATCTCGCTTTGGGGCGACAAAATTGACCAGGCCAACCTGCAAGTGAACGACTCGGTAACCGCTTCCATCGATGTGGAAAGCCGTGAGTACAACTCCCGCTGGTATACCGAGGTGCGCGCATGGAAAGTAGAAAAAGCAGGCGCGAGCGGTGGTAATGCCGGCTACAATGCAGGCGGCGCCCCATTGCCTCCCGTAACCACTTTCACAGAAGACGAATCGGACGATCTGCCGTTCTGATCACTGTCAATGAAGCAACTTCAAATCGCCAATGCCTGCGGGTGTTGGCGATTTATTTTTACACAAAGATTTTTTGCTACTTTTGCAAAAAAGGAAATGGTGTCTTCCTATTTAACCGCCCTAAAAAGCTGATGGCGCCTGGTATAACGAAAAGTACTCATTATCACCAGGTATTACTATGTCCGTTCAAAAGCCCTCAACCCAATCCCAGTCATTTTTCAGCCAGCTTGCCGACTTCAACAAGCGGTTTCCTTCCACATTATACATTGCGAAATGGCTCTTCATTTGCTCAATAACAGGGGCATTGATCGGTTCGGCTTCGGCATTTTTTCTCGTTTCGCTCGATTGGGCTACCCAAATACGTGAAGCAAACGCCTGGCTCGTCTGGCTGTTGCCCGTCGCAGGCTTCGCGATCGGTTTGCTATACCACTATTTCGGCAAAGAGGTCGAGCGGGGGAATAACCTGCTGATCGAGACGATCCACGACCCGAAGGAGTTCATCCGCTTCCGGATGGCACCTTTCGTACTGCTCGGGACGATTACCACGCATTTGTTCGGCGGATCGGCGGGGCGCGAGGGAACTGCGCTTCAAATGGCCGGAGCTATCGGCGAGCAATTCAGCAAGCTATGCAGGCTGAATGCCTATGACCGCAAAATCCTGCTCATATCCGCCATTAGTGCCGGCTTCGGATCGGTTTTCGGCACACCGCTGGCCGGGGCCGTTTTCGGGCTGGAAGTGTTTTTGATTGGAAGACTAAAATACGACGCCATTTTTCCCGCATTTGCTTCCGCCATCATTGCAAGCCTCGTCACCGACCTATGGCAGGTGAAGCACACGCATTACCACGTGCCGGTCATTCCCGAAATGTCGTTTCCCAACATCATCTATGCGATCGTGGCAGGTATTGCATTCGGAATAGTGGCCGCTATTTTCAGCAAAACCATTCATTTCTGCTCCCAACAATTCAAACAGTACATCGCTTATCCGCCGTTGCGGCCTGTGGTGGGCGGAGTAATCGTCTCCGTAGGCGTATGGCTGATCGGCACGCGCTATATCGGCCTGGGGATTCCGGTGATCGTGGAGTCTTTTACAACCCAACTCGCTCCATACGATTTTGCACTGAAAATCATTTTCACGATCATAACGCTCAGCGCCGGGTTCAAAGGAGGCGAAGTGACGCCGCTGTTCTTCATCGGCGCGACGTTGGGCAATGCGTTATCGTATTTCATCCCGCTTCCGGTGGGATTACTCGCCGGAATGGGCTTCGTGGCGGTATTTGCAGGTGCTACCAACACCCCGCTGGCTTGCATACTGATGGGTATCGAGCTGTTCGGGAGCGAATGCGGCGTTTTTGTGGCCATAGCATGCGTGGTCTCGTACCTCCTGTCCGGTCACACGAGCATTTACCGTTCGCAAATCTTCGGCGGGCCAAAAGCTAGTTCGACTGATAAGCCATCGACATGGTAAACTTGTCGATCATTTCGTGCGGATGCACTTCAAGGATCCGCGCCAGGACCATCACGACCAATGTATTGGAAGCGATTTTGCGCGGAATGCCCGCCACTGTCGCGAACAAATCCACCGTCACCGACTCCTTTTCGTCGAGCAATTTCATCAGCTTTTCTTCCTTATCGCCATACTGAAAACTGATGTCGCGCTCGCCACGGCCCCGGCGCATGATTTCTTTCATTTCGCGGCTGGCCTGGATGGATTTGTCGTCCACACGGATGTACGCCTGACGCGCGCCCGTATCGTCCACCACATAATGCGGCTTGTCTACACTCCGCGGGATCGTCAGCACGAGTACATCGCGATCCGGCGTGATGGCCACGCGCTCTTTTTTGAAACTGATTTTGGGGAAAATGTACTTGTCGATGGCGCGTGAGAGCGTGTATTCATCCTCATCGGCATCTTTAAGGCCCTTGATGGTCTTGTCGTCACCCACTCCGACCAGCAGCTTACCGCCACCTGAATTTGCGAAAGCAACCACTTCGCGGACGATCTTTTCGGGGTGATTGGATTTCAATTTGAATTCCAGATGTTCCCCCTCACCTTTCTTAACCAGCTCTTTCAACAATCGAAACTCCATCGGGTTGGAATGGATAAATTATGAGTTATGACTAAATCACTTTCGGTAACTTACCTCGTCCTCCTCATTAGTTAACGCTAACAATTTACATTCCTTTTGTCAGATTTAAAAAATTATAAGGAGCGAGTTCCGTAAAAAAGCGGACCATATATCATAAAAAAACGGCACCGATAGAGTGCCGTTTTCATTTAGTATTCGTCTTCGTTGAAAAAGAAATCGTCTTTCGTGGGATAGTCGGGCCAAATCTCTTCAATGCTTTCATAAGGCTGCCCATCATCTTCAAGCTCCTGAAGGTTTTCAACTACTTCTAACGGAGCGCCTGTTCTGATTGCAAAGTCAATTAGCTCGTCTTTGGTAGCTGGCCAGGGAGCATCTTCAAGGTACGATGCGAGTTCGAGAGTCCAGTACATAATATTTTCGCCTATTAATGGTTACTTTACTTTTCTGCAAAAGTAAAAAATTTGATATCTTTTAAAAGCTTAAAGCAAAAAAAAAGAAAAATAATTGTCGGGTTACAAAATTTATTTTTAAAATTTATTTAAATAGCTGTATTTCAAACAATTAAACACTACACGGCTATTAATGTTTCGGCCGAAATACCTAAGCCCTTGTGTATTTTCCGAATCATTTCGAGTGTCAGCGGGCGTTTCCTGTTAAGCACCTCGGACACCCTGCTGGCGCTGCCGAAGTAGTCGATCATATCTTTTCGCTTTAACCCTTGCTCTTCCATTTTGATCTTGATGGCTTCCAACGGATCAGGTGCCTCTATCGGGTAGTGCTTCGCCTCGTAGTTTTCAACAAGTATCGAGACCAGTTCGAGCACCTCTTCCTCCGGGCTATTTTCGTCACAATCTATCAAATCATCGATTACTCCCAAGTATTCCCTGTAAGTCGCTTCCGACCTGATCGGCCGCAACTCGCTTTTGATTTGCTCCAACGTCTTCATAACCTTCATATATTCCTGATATCAGTGATCCGATCATATTCTTTGTGTGTGCCGATAAAACGAATATAGACCCGCTGCATCTGGTATTTGAAAAGTCCTATCAGCCGGTACCGATTTCTGCAGATATTGAACACGATCCTGTTGCTTCCCACGGTATCCGCTCTCGGGTTATCTGCAATAACCTCATTTGCAGTTCGATAGTCGGCGTTCTTCATCTTCTCGTGCCAATATTTAAGCTCTTGTTCAGCGTCCGGATATTTCTCCCAAAAGTCGCGAAGGGTTCCACGGGTAATAATTCTCATAGATTAAAAATAATTCCCATTTTGGTAAATAATATACAAGATTGGTAATTTTCCACCGATTTGCAAAGTTTGTAACCACGACATTTCCCCTCTCCCCGAAAAACCCTTAATTTCCCTCAACATTACAAATACCATATTATGACTATTGAAATTTGCGCCTATTCCCTCGAATCCTGCATCAATGCGCAGGCTGGCGGGGCGGGCAGGATTGAACTTTGCGGAGGGCTTGGCGAAGGCGGTACGACGCCCAGCGCCGGACTCATCGAAATCGTTAGAAAAAACATCGACATTCAGCTATATGTGATGATCAGGCCGCGTGGCGGGGATTTCGTCTATGATTTTTTTGAAGAGGAAATCATGCGGAAGGACATCGATCTCGCCAAAAAACTGGGCGCCAACGGTGTCGTGCTGGGCATTCTCACACCCGATGGCCAGGTGGACGTGGCGCGTACCAAGGCGCTCGTCGATTACGCGGCCCCGTTAAAAGTCACTTTCCACCGTGCATTCGACCTCACGCCCGATCCGATGAAGGCGTTGAAAGACATTATCGCCACCGGCGCGGAGCGTATTCTCACATCCGGCCAAAAGCCCTCGGCCATTCAGGCGACCGAACTGCTCGGCAGGCTCTCCAGAGAAGCCGAAGGAAAAATTGAAATCATGGCAGGCGGTGGGGTAAACCATAACAATGCAGCCGAATTGAAGGCCGCGGGTGTACACGCATTGCATTTAACAGCCAAAAAATTCCGCCCGGCACGTCAGAAATTCTTCCCGGAAGGCATTTCGATGGCCGGGGAAATCCCCGACGAAAAATCGGTCATGTACTCGGATCTCGAACTGGTCGAGGCGATGGTACAGGCCGTTTCGAAATAAGGCCTTTTCCCAATAAAAGTACATCAACATCCTCTGTATGAAGTTCGTAAAGGCAATTCTGTTTATCGCAATCACTGCCGGGCTCGTGTATGTGCTGGATAAGCCATGGGCACCCGCACCCGCGCTAGGCCCATTCCTGAGCCCTTTTTGCGGGTTATGGCAAAACAGTGAAGAGATTATCGATCCTAAAACGCGCGTTACGCTGCAACTCGACAGCCTGCACGACGAGGTCACGATCCGCTTCGACGATTCCGGCGTACCGCACATTTTTGCCAAAAACGACTTCGACCTCTTTTACGCGCAAGGCTACATTACCGCCAAGGACCGGTTATGGCAAATGGACCTGCAAACCCGTGCCGCGGCGGGCCGGCTTTCTGAAATACTGGGCCCGGCCACGCTTGCACTGGATCAGCAGAGCCGCAGGTTGGGGATGGGTTACGGCGCAGAGGCCAACCTGAAAGTGGCCATGACCGATCCGCGTTCGCGGGAAGCATTGCTGGGCTACACGGCCGGCGTGAATGCATTTATCCGGCAACTGGCTCCGAAGGATTATCCCATCGAATTCAAGCTTCTCGGCTATAAACCCGAGCCATGGAAGCCGATTAACACGATGTACATGCTCGAACAGATGACGCTCACGCTCGCGGGGCGTTCCAACGAGCTCGCCATGACCAACGCACTGAAAAAATACGGCCGGGAGACCATCGCGCAGCTTTTTCCCGATTACCCGATGTTGCAGGAAAGCCCGATTATCCCCTCCGGTACCGACTGGGATTTTCCCAAACTGCCGGTCCCGAAAACGGTACCGCCCATGATCCCCGGCGACAGCGCGGCATTGTCCGCAAAGCCGTTAACCGCTTTGCCTCCGCGAGCGCCCAAAGAAGAGGGTATTGGCAGTAACAACTGGGCGGTAGGCGCCGAAAAATCGATTACCGGCTACCCTATTCTGGCCAACGACCCGCACCTCGAACTATCGCTACCGTCGATCTGGTACCAGGTGCAGCTGCATTCACCCGACATGAATGTGTACGGCGTGTCGTTGCCGGGCATTCCGAGCGTGATCATCGGGTTTAACGAGCGCGTTGCGTGGGGCGTTACCAATGTGGATGCCGATGTTTTCGATTTGTACAAAATCAAATTCAAAAACGAGTACCGGAATTTCTACTGGCATGATAATCAATGGAAACCTACCCATAAGCGCGAAGAAATCATTCATGTTAAAGGCCAGCTGAAACCTTACCGCGAAACCATCCTTTACACCCATCATGGCCCAGTAACCGATTCCGACGGTACATTTGGAGATTTGCCCAACCTGGCGATCAAATGGATCGGGCATGAGCCGGGCAACAGTTTCATTACATTTTATGAACTTAACAAGGCCAAAACCTACGACGATTACCGCAAGGCTTTGGCGCATTATGTGGGCCCTGCACAAAACTTCGTATTTGCGGACAATGAGAAGAACATCGCCATTACCGTGAACGGGAAAATGCCTTTGAAATACAAGGAACAGGGCAAATTCGTGCTGGATGGCTCGTCACGCGCCGACGATTGGCAGGGCTGGATCCCCGCCGAACAGAACCCGTTCGTGAAAAACCCGCCGAGGGGTTTTGTAAGCAGCGCCAACCAGTCTTCGGCCGATACTACCTATCCTTATTATATCAATTGGAGTTTCGCGCCGTCCGAGCGCGGTATCCGCATCAACGAGCGCCTGCAGGCAATGACCAATGCCAACGCCGACAGCCTACGCATGCTGCAAAACGACAATTTCAGTGTATTGGCGCGCACATTGCTGCCTAAGCTGCTGGGTATTCTCGAAACGCGGTCATTAACCCCGAAACAAAAAGCGGCCCACATCCTGCTCTCGAACTGGAATTACCAAAACTCCCCGGAATCCATCGCGGCGTCGATTTTCGAAACCTGGTTCCCATTGCTGGGCCAGGCCATCTGGAACGATGATTTCGCTTCCCCCGAAGCGCCGATGGAATATCCCTCGCGTGACCGGACTTTGTACCTGATTTTGAAGCAGCCGAACGAAAAGTGGTTCGATAACGTCAATACCCCCGAAAAGGAGACCCTGCCCGACATCGTTTACCAGAGCTTCAACGCCTCGCTCGACACGCTCACTGCGCGCAAAGGCGCTATGAGCCCGGAATGGCAATGGTCGAAGGTGAAAGACGCCGAAATAAGACATTTGAGCCGGAGCATCAAGCCATTCAATGCACCACCGCTGGTGACGGGAGGAGGCAGCAGTATTGTGAATGCAATGACGAAGCGGAAAGGTCCTTCATGGAGGATGGTCGTCGAGCTGGGCCCTACGCCGCGTGCTTACGGCATTTACCCGGGAGGGCAGTCGGGCAATCCGGGGAGCCCTTATTACCTCAATCTACTAAAAAAATGGGAGAAGGGTGAGCTCAATGAGTTGATCTTCCTCACCTCGCCAGAGCAAAAAGTACCGCATCTGGCGTCGAGTCTTGTATTGCAAAAACGTTAACCCGGAGCTTATGAATTTCCTTATCATAGCCATTCTGTCGGCCATACTACAAATCTTTACCCCTTGGTGGGTAATCGCCATTGTTCCCTTCGTGATCCTGCTGTGGCGACCTTCGAGATCCTCCGGGGCATTCTGGACCGGCTTCGGCGGCATTGCCGTGCCGTGGCTGCTTTACGGGTATTACCAGCATTTCATTTCCGACGGCGCCCTGTCCGACCGCATTGCGAAGATATTCATGCTACCGAACGGCATCCTGCTTTTGCTCGTAACAGCCCTCATAGGCGGCCTTGTGGGCGGTTTTTCAGGTGTAGCCGGGTATTGGGTGCGGCAAATCTTCCGCCGCAATCCGTTTCCACTGTCAGGGCCAGCCTCCTGAAAGTTGCGGTATACCCGCAGGATTGCCGCCGCAGGATGCTTATTCATTGTACTTAAACACAAATCATTATCTTTGCGGCTCGTTCAAAAACAATAAACCTTAAAAACGTGAACAACAATACTTCATTGATCTGGAACGTCGTCCTTTCGCTTGCTGTGGCGGTGTTATTCTTCCTTCATTTTTCAAGCAAATCGTCAGACACAGGTGCAGCCGCAGATGGTGCAGTAGTGGAAGGCCGCCGCACTGTTTACGTTCAGGTGGATTCACTTCTGAAAAACTACGATTTCTTCAAGGATACCAGAAAAGAGCTTGAAAACAAGAATTTCCAGCTTGAAAACGAGCTGACTACCAAAGGACGCTCTTTGCAAAATGAAGTGGCTTTCTTCCAACAACGTGCAGCTACCATGACGCCCGAGCAAGCTCGCTCAACAGAAGCTCAGCTGATGAAAAAGCAGCAGGACCTGATGGCTTACCGCGATCAGTCGGCGCAGGCTCTGGGCCAGGAAGAGGCTAAAAAGAACGAAGAACTTTACAAAAACATCCGTTCTTACATCGACAAATACAACAAAGAAAACGGCTACGAATACGTTCTCGGCTACTCCCTGGGCGGCGGCATCCTGTTCGCTAACCCTTCCCTGGACGTAACCCAGAAAATCATCGACGGTCTGAACAAAGAATATAAAACCTCAGGCAAAGCAGCAGCTCCGGCTGATACTACCAAGAAGAAGTAGTATTTCGAGGTTTGCCTGTTAAAAAAGCGAAGCAGACGGTCCGATGGCCGTCTGCTTCGCTTTTTTGGTAGAACCGAGTATTATATTTTCAATTTACTTAAATCGAATTCAAAGCCCGGAAGCACATTTTCGCCTGACAGTTTCTGATCAAAGCCTTCGAAAGTATTTACGTCTTCACCAGGTCGGTAAGAATATACTGTTTTACTCTCGGGATCAATTAACCAAGCTAGTTTGCATCCGTTACCGATCCATTCTGTTTGCATCTTCTTTTGAACAGTCTTCAGATCGTCATTCTCTGAAAGTAGTTCTATTACAAAATCAGGGCATATCGGAGGGAATTTCTTTTTCTCGGATTTCGTCAGGCGATCCCACCGTTCAGCCGACACCCAAGCCGCATCAGGAGACCTCACGGACGTACTAGGCAAGCGAAATGCAGTTGATGAATCAAAAACGTATCCCAAGGTATTGGCAAGGTGCCAATGCATCAGCCAGTAGTTGACGATTGAATTCAGCATTCCCGTAGTTCCACCTGTATTCGACATAATATAGATCGTTCCCTCACTATCCCTCTCTATTTTGAGTTGATCATTCTGCCGGCAAAATTCGTAGAATTCATCGTCGTCAAGACTCAGAGGCTTGTATCTCAATTCTATCGTATCCATATCGTAGTTTCCTTACCTAATGCAATATAAACATTTTGAAGCATTAAGAGATTCAAGGCATTTTCTAATACAAAAACAGGGCAGCCGGTTGCCCGACTGCCCTGCGCATTACATTTAGTATATTCTAAACAGCCGAAGAAGAGAACTTCGCGCCGATGTACTCGCGGTTCATGCGGGCGATGTTTTCGAGGCTGATTTCTTTCGGGCATTCTGCCGAGCAGGCGCCGGTGTTGGTGCAGGCTCCGAAACCTTCCGCATCCATTTGAGCGACCATTTTCTCGGCACGGATGCTGCGTTCCGCCTGTCCTTGCGGCAACAATGCCAGCTGGGAGATTTTGGCAGAAACGAAAAGCATCGCAGAGGCATTTTTACAAGCCGCTACGCAAGCACCGCAACCGATACATGCCGCAGCAGCAAATGCGTCGTCAGCGGCTTCTTTCGCGATCGGCAATGCATTTGCATCCTGCGCGTTGCCGGTGTTGACAGACACGAAACCACCAGCGGCAATTACGCGGTCGAATGCGTCGCGGTCTACCACGAGGTCCTTGATCACCGGGAATGCCTGTGCTCTCCATGGTTCTACGACGATGGTATCACCGTCTTTGAAAGAACGCATGTGCAGCTGGCAGGTAGTTACGCCGCGCAACGGTCCGTGCGGTTGGCCATTGATGTACATCGAACACATCCCGCAAATACCTTCGCGGCAGTCATGGTCGAATGCAACAGGTTCCTTTCCTTCTTCGATGAGCTGCTCATTGAGTACATCGAACATTTCAAGAAACGACATATCAGGAGAAACGTGATCCAGCTTGTAGTCTTCGAAACCTCCCGCTGCGTCTGTATTGCTTTGTCTCCACACTTTCAGAGACAACCTCATATTTCCTTCCATACCTATATTCTTTATTTCTGATACAACTTTTTAGCGTGGCATAAATCCGTGCCACCGGGGGTTTCTTATTTGTAGCTGCGTTGAGCAATTTTGATGTTATCATAAATGAGCTCTTCTTTGTGAAGCTCCCATTGCTCAACTCCTTTGTGCTCCCACGCCGATACGTACATATAATTTTCGTCGTCGCGCAATGCTTCGCCTTCTTCGGTCTGATATTCTTCCCGGAAGTGGCCTCCGCATGATTCGTTGCGGTCGAGTGCATCGATACACATCAGCTCGCCCAGTTCGATGAAGTCCGCCACGCGGTTTGCTTTATCGAGTTCAGGGTTGAAGTAGCTGGCGGTACCCATTACTTTCACGTCCGACCAGAAGTCTTTTCTCAGCTGACGGATTTCTTCGATCGCCTCTTTCAAGCCCTGTGCATTACGCGCCATACCGCATTTTTCCCACATGATCTTGCCCAAACGGCGGTGGAAAAGTTCAGGAGAAGTTTTTCCCTGAATGCGCAGCAAGGTGTCGATACGCTCTTTCACCTCGGCTTCCGCTTTTACGAATGCCTCGTGGTCGGTAGAGATTTTTCCGGTACGGATTTCGCTCGCCAGGTAAGCACCAATAGTGTAAGGGATCACGAAATAACCGTCGGCCAGGCCCTGCATCAATGCCGAAGCACCGAGGCGGTTGGCACCGTGGTCGGAGAAGTTGGCCTCTCCCAGCGAGTACAAGCCCGGAACGGTAGTCATCAGGTTATAGTCAACCCAAAGACCGCCCATGGTGTAGTGTACCGCAGGGTAGATACGCATAGGCACTTCGTACGGATCTTCACCCGTGATCTGCTTATACATATCGAAGAGGTTACCATATTTTTCTTTCACAACTGCCTTACCCCACAGCGTGATATCCGCGTCGGAGGCATTGTGAATGTTGTTCTTGTTGGCTTCCCCACGTCCGTAACGCTCCACCGCCGCAGCGAAATCGAGGTAAACGGCCAGTTTGGAATTTCCTACACCGTAACCGGCATCGCAACGCTCTTTCGCAGCACGCGACGCGATGTCACGCGGTACGAGGTTACCGAATGCAGGGTAACGGCGTTCGAGGTAGTAGTCACGCTCGTTTTCAGGGATTTCGTTACCCGGACGGTTGTCATCCTTTTTCTTCGGAACCCAGATACGGCCGTCGTTACGCAGCGACTCCGACATCAGCGTCAGCTTCGACTGGTGCTCGCCGGAAACCGGGATACAAGTAGGGTGGATTTGGGTAAAGCAAGGGTTACCGAAAAATGCACCGCGTTTATGGGCTTTCCATGCCGCGGTTACATTGCTGCCCATTGCGTTAGTCGAGAGATAGAAAACGTTTCCGTAACCACCTGTACAAAGCAATACAGCGTGGCCTCCGTGTCTTTCGATCTCTCCGGTAATGAGGTTACGTGCGATGATACCGCGGCATTTGCCATCGATATTCACGACGTCGAGCATTTCGTGGCGGTTGTACATTTTAACAGTACCCATACCTACCTGGCGCTGCAAGCCCGAATAGGCTCCGAGCAACAGCTGCTGGCCTGTTTGTCCTGCCGCGTAAAAGGTACGCTGTACCTGCGTTCCACCGAATGAACGGTTGGACAGCAAGCCGCCGTACTCACGCGCGAACGGTACACCCGCCGCTACGCATTGGTCGATAATGTTACCCGAAACTTCGGCCAGGCGGTGTACGTTCGCTTCACGCGCACGGTAGTCGCCCCCTTTAATGGTATCATAAAAAAGACGGTAAACCGAGTCACCGTCATTCTGGTAGTTTTTTGCTGCATTGATCCCTCCTTGCGCGGCGATCGAGTGCGCGCGGCGCGGGGAATCCTGAAAACAGAATGCTTTCACTTTATAACCGAGCTCCGCGAGCGTAGCAGCGGCAGAAGCACCGGCAAGTCCGGTCCCTACGACAATGACTTCGAGATTACGTTTGTTCGCAGGGTTAACAAGCGAAACGGACGAGCGGTATTTGCTCCATTTACTTTCGAGTGGTCCTTGTGGTATTTTGGCATCCAGACGAGATGAAGTTGCCATATATCAAATATTATTTAATCGAAAATTTTAGAAATAAGACGCTATCGGGATTACTTCACCCAGCCGAGGTAGATCGAGATCGGCATTAATGCAAACAGGACCGGCACGACGATCGAGAATGCGGCTCCTACGAATGAGATCGCTCCATTGTATTTCACGTGGTTGAGACCCAGCGACTGGAATGCGCTTTTGAAACCGTGCAGCAAATGCCAGAAAAGAGAAACGCAGCCCAGTACGTAAATCAGTACCACGATCGGGTTCTGGAATATTTCGAGCATCATTTGGTAAAGGTTCAGTTCTTCACCGGTTGCAAACTGGTTGGAGCGGTTGGGGATCCAGAAATGCGAGGTGTGGATCACCAGGAAGATCAGAAGCAATGTTCCGAGCAAACCCATGCTGCGCGAATACCAGGTGCTGTTCGCGGCTGCATTGTTGACGGCATATTTCACCGGACGGGCGTCGCGGTTACTTTTCCAGAGCATCAAACCATCAATAATATGGATCAGAAAACCCGCCACCAGGCCTATTTCAAGCGTACGTATAATCGGGTTAGTACCCATGAAATGCCCCCAGTGGGAGAACGTTTCTCCGCCATCATTATAGAAAATCATGGCATTGATAGTGGCATGAATTACCAGAAAGCTAATCAAAAAAAGTCCGGTAAGAGCCATCAGAAGTTTTTTACCAATAGAGCTCGTTAACGTTTGTGAAAACCACGACATAATCAAAAACGAATGGTTTTAGTGCAAAAAAATGAGGTATATTTAGAACCTTTCAAAGGTATATCACAAACGTTAGCGAGACAAAGAATCCCTTTCATTTTTGCAAACCGCGCCGTTTATTTATAATCATTATTAAGAATTATTTAGACTGATTAGTCTTTGCAAAAGCAAGGCGCTCAGGGCTAAGGCCTCAGCACATTCTTTCCAACTTTTTTGTAACCGAACAGCACACATTTTCAAACACGTGTTTCGTTGAGTTGTTACATACCCGGACGACTAACGAACCTACCCATGCCCAAACCTCTATATTTCCGTATCCTGATTGTTATCCTGATGCTGACATCGCCGTTCGGCCAGGTTTTCGCCACGCACTTTCGGGCTGGGGAGATCACGGCGAGAAGGCTCTCGCTCAATGTACCCACCTACGAGATCAAGCTGACCGGCTATTTCGATGAAATTGGTGGTAAACAAGCTGCCGATAACCAGAATACGATCGTTTTTACCATCGGGACGATCCAAGGCACTGGAACACCTTTTTTTCTGGAAGCACCCAGGGTTTCGAGGGTCAACATCGGCAACAATACGACTCAGAACGTGTACATCGCCACTTATACATTTACGACGGTAGGCGCCTACCGCATCTCCGCAGAAGCGGATGCCCGCAACGAAAATGTACTGAACATTGGCCCCAAACCCACCAACCGTCTCAATTTCTACGTCAGCACCACCCTGGAAATCAATGCCGCATTCGGCTTGAACAGAACACCGATTCTTCGCAACGCCCCCATCGATATCGCCGCGGTGGGCCAGCGCTACATCCATAACCCTGCCGCATTTGATGCCGATGGCGATAGCATCGCTTACCGGATGTATGTTCCCCAGCAGCGGGGCACCGATGGCAAGGGCATCGACCTTGAATATAATGACCCTAACCTGACAACCCCGCCGGGCCAGACAGAGACGGGCGCTACTCCGGCCACTTTCAGCATTAACCGGGTAACCGGCGACATTATCTGGGACGCACCGGTTACGAGGGGCTATTACAATATTGCATTCATTGTAGAAGAATGGCGCGACGGCAGACTGATAGGGGAAATCATCCGCGATATGCAGATCATCGTCGAAGATGCCCGCAACGACCGGCCCGTATTGACCCCGTTACAGGATATTTGCGTCGAAGCCGGTACGCTGATCAACCAGAAGGTGGTGGCCACGGATAAAAACGGCGACAAGCTCACGCTCACTTCCGCCAGCGGCGTGTACGACGCTACGCTGATCAAGCCTCCGCTCGCTACCTTCACCGTTGCCAACCAGGGTGCCCAGGGTAGTGTAACGGGGACTTTCCTCTGGCAGACATCCTGCGACCATATTCGTATGGGAGGCTACGGTGTGTTGTTCAAAGTGGAAGATGGCCCTTCGCCCACCTATCCTAACCCTTCGCTATTCCGCAAGCTGGCCGACATGGTATCCTTTAATATCCGGGTTTTTGGACCAAAACCAACGGGATTGAAAGGCACAGCCGTCGCCGACCCTACCGGAACCGCCTATCGCCTCAATTGGGATGCCTATAAATGCCAGATCGCCGGCGCCAAAATTGCGATTTACCGGGCGGAGAAATGTACCGATCTCCCGGATGACGTGTGCGTTTCGGGGATTCCCGCGGGCTCGGGTTATGAGGAAATCGGGAGGGTGGATGTAAACCAGACCACTTTCCTGGACAACAACGGCGGCGAAGGCCTGCGCGCGGGCGTTTCCTACTCCTACCGCATTGTGGCCATATTCCCAAGGCCGGGCGCCAGTCCAACCGACCCCGGTTACCTGACAGGCGGCGGAGAAAGCCTTGCTTCCGCCGAGTTTTGTCTCAACCTTCCAATCGTCATGCCGGTCATTACGAACGTGACTGTCGACTCTACCAGCACCACGAGAGGACAGATCACTGTGAAATGGATCAAACCAGCCACTGCCATCGGACTTCCTGCGCAGTATCGCCTTTTCAGGGCTACCGGACAGAACGGGACCTCGTTCACGCAGATAGCGGCCATTAATACCAATCTCACTGCGGGAGCGGCCGATACCCTGTTTGTCGACAAGGGACTGAACACCGAGGCCAATGCCTACAATTACAAACTTGAATATTACACGACTGTAAACGGCCAGCTCACCAAGTTCGACGAAACCGAAACGGCCAGTTCGGTAAGGCTCGAACAGGGCGCGGCACAACCTAATCAGGTGGGGCTGAAATGGACCGCGCTCGTGCCCTGGGACAACCGTAACCGGGTGCACCGTATTTACCGCGAGGACAAAACAAAGCCCGGTACGTTCAACCGCATTGCGGAAGTATCCGTGCAAGGGCCACAGACATTTGTTTACTCCGACGACGGCACCGATCGATATGCTGCCGATGGGGTAACAAACGTGACAATCGTTAAGGACTCTACCTATTGCTATAAAGTAGAAACAGTAGGGTCGTACAACAACAGCCAGATCAAACCTTCTGTTTTGTATAATTTCTCGCAAATACTCTGTGCTTCCTCCTCGGATACCACCAAACCCTGCCCGCCGGTGTTGAGCCTGGACCCATTGAATTGTGACTCACTGAGAGCACACCCCGAAGCATTTTGCACAACCACGGGTTTTACCAATCACCTCACATGGGCATATCCCGCGCAGGTGGGAGGGCAGGACTGCGACCCGCTCGTAACGGCTTACAGGGTATATTATGCCAGATACGAGGGCGACACTCCGACATTGATCGCGACTGTGACTACGCCGCCATCGCCGCTGCAAACCAGCTACGACCACCAGGGGCTGACCTCATTCGCCGGTTGCTACTTCGTGACGGCCGTCAATCGTTTCGGAAGCGAAAGTGCCCCGAGCAATACCGTATGCCGCGATAATTGCCCGATGTTTGTTTTGCCCAACGTATTTACACCCAACGGTGATAACAAAAACGACACTTTCCAGCCATTGGAATGTCCCGCATTCGTGCAGTCGCTGGAATTTAAGGCATTCAACCGATGGGGTGCACAGGTGTTCTCTACCAAGGATGTCAACATCAACTGGGACGGTAAAACCAATGGCGGCAAGGAGCTCGCGGCAGGACAGTACTACTATGAAGTAACCATCTATTTCGAATCTTCGAAAAAACAAGGCACTGAGACGAGCATGAAAGGTTGGGTACAATTGCTGAGATAGCAATACAAAATCACGTAAGAGCGCTATTTGTGCTGCTTTGGGACTTTGTGGCAATTCGTATATGATTTATGAAGTTGTTTTGTATGTTTACAAACCGACACATTATATTCATTCCCAAAGCACACATTTTTACCTGAATTTTCGTTGATTTAACGTACCTGACAGGAGAAATGGCCCCTGCCATTACCTCCCTATCATTATAGCTCGACACAGATTTATGCGCTCTGTTTTACGAATCCCATTATACTTGTTCTTCCTGGCTTTGCTGTGTAATGGCTTTCAGGCCATGGCCACGCACATACGCGCGGGAGAGATTACTGCACGCAGGCTCACTCCTGCCGGCTCGGCAATCCATACCTACGAGATAAAGCTTACGGCATATTTTGATATGCAGAATGGTGAGGGGGCTGCCAATGCTCAGAATTCGGTGTTTTTTACGATCGGCCCGCCCAGTGTTACCCAAACTACCCAAGTTGACGTTATAGAAGCGCCACGTATTCAACCAATCCCAAACATCGGGAACAACACTACACAGAACACCTATATTATCAACTACACGTTCCGCTCCGCCGGAAAGTACCGCATTTCCTTCGAGGAGGACAACCGGAACAACAACGTACTCAACATCGGCCCGCCGCCTACGCAGAACCTGAACTTCTACGTGAGCACGATCCTGGAAATCAATGCCAATTTCGGAAAGAACCAGACACCTGTCCTGCTCAATGCGCCGATCGACGTGGCGGCCGTAGGACAGCGCTACATTCACAACCCCGGCGCATTCGATGCCGATGGCGACAGCCTTGCCTATCGGATGTTTGTACCTCAGAGAAGCGGCGTAAAGGGCACGGGTATCAATTTGCAATACAAAGACCCCAACATGGTAACGCCTCCCGGGTCCACGGAAGCGGGCGCATCTCCTGCCACTTTCAGTATGAACCGGATTACGGGCGATCTCATCTGGGATGCGCCTGTCACGAAAGGATATTATAACGTCGCATTTATCGTCGAAGAATGGCGCGACGGCACACTCATAGGCGAGATCGTCCGCGACATGCAGATCATCGTCGAGGACGCCCGCAACGACAGGCCGGTGATGAAACCCCTGGACGATATTTGCGTCGAGGCCGGCACACTCATCAATCAGCCCGTGACGGCTACGGATAAGAATGGGGACAAGCTGACGCTTACTTCCTCGGGCGGGGTTTACGACGCTTCCCTGATCCCTCCACCGGTGGCCAAGTTTACCGTTGCCCAGCAGGGCTCGCAAGGCACAGTCAATGGGTTATTCACCTGGCAGACATCTTGCGCGCATATCCGTCTGGAAGCTTACGACGTCCTTTTTAAAGTAGAAGACGCGCCCGGGCCGAACGTCCCGAACCCGTCGCTGTTCAGGAAGCTTGTTGATATGACCACCGTAAACATCAAGGTTTACGGGCCAAAGCCTACGGGTTTAAAGGCGACAGCCGTTGCCGATCCTACCGGGACCGCCTATCGCCTCAACTGGGATGCCTACAAATGCCAGGTGACCGGCGCCAAGATCGCGATTTACCGGGCGGAAAAATGTACGGACCTGCAAGAAGATGTATGTAGCCCCGGTATTCCCGCAGGCTCGGGTTATGAGGAAATCGGAAGAGTGGATATTAACCAGACCACATTCCTGGACAATAACGGCGGTGAAGGCCTCCGTGCGGGCGTTTCCTACTCCTACCGCATTGTGGCCATGTTCCCACGACCCGGCGCCAGCCCAACCGACCCTGGTTACCTGATCGGCGGAGGGGAAAGCCTTGCCTCAGCCGAATTCTGCCTTAACCTGCCGTTGGCCATGCCGGTCATTACCAATGTTACGGTTGACTCGACGAGCACGACCAGAGGACAGATCACTGTGAAATGGATCAAGCCTGCCACTGCCGTAGGGCTTCCTGCCCAATACCGTCTTTTCAGAGCTGTCGGACAGAACGGTTCCGCATTCACACAGATAGCGGCCATTAATACCAACCTCACTCCGGGAGCGCCCGACACCCTGTTTGTCGACAAAGGATTGAACACCCAGGCTAATGCTTACAACTACAAACTTGAATATTATACGACTGTAAACGGCCAGCTCACCAAGTTCGACGAAACCGAAACGGCCAGTTCGGTAAGGCTTGAACAGGCCGCGGCACAATCGAATCAGGTAGGACTGAAATGGACGGCGCTCGTGCCCTGGGACAATGGCAACCGCGTACACCGTGTTTACCGCGAGGACAAAACAAAGCCCGGTACCTTCAACCGCATTGCTGAGGTATCCGTGCAGGGACCGCAGACATTTACCTATGTGGATGATGGTACCGATAAATATGCCGCCGACGGACTGGTGAACGTGAGCATCGTCAAGGACTCTACCTATTGCTATAAAGTAGAAACAGTTGGTTCCTACAATAACAGTCAGATCAAGCCATCGGTTTTGTACAATTTCTCGCAGATACTTTGTGTTTCCTCGTCGGACACCACCAAGCCATGCCCGCCTGTACTCACGCTCGACCCGCTCAATTGCGATTCGCTCCGGACGCATCCCGAGGCATTTTGTACCCCATCGGGCTTCACCAATCACCTGACATGGGAATACCCGGCCCAGGCCGGAGGAAAGGATTGCGACCCGCTCGTGACCGCATACAGGGTATATTATGCAAGATATGAGGGTGATGCGCCTACATTGATCGCCACTGTGACCACTCCGCCTTCGCCATTGCAAACCTACTTCGACCATACGGGGCTCAGTTCATTTGCGGGGTGCTACTATGTGACGGCCGTCAACCGCTTCGGAAGTGAAAGTGCCCCGAGCAATACCGTATGCCGCGATAACTGCCCGATGTTCGTTTTGCCCAACGTATTTACGCCCAATGGCGACAACAAAAACGACACTTTCCAACCGCTGGAATGCCCCGCATTCGTACAATCGCTGGAATTCAAGGCCTACAACCGGTGGGGAGCCCTGGTGTACTCCACCAAGGACGTGAACATCAACTGGGACGGCAAAACCAATGGTGGAAAAGACCTTGCTGCGGGCCAATATTATTATGAAGTAAAAATCTATTTCGAATCGTCTCAAAAACAAAGTGTGCCTGTGACCATGAAAGGATGGGTACAGCTGCTGCGATAGATTCTTTTTTCTTTCACATTCAAGTATTTCCTTTGTAGCCCGGTTTTTTGCCGGGCTTTTTGTTTCATCATGAATAACCATAAATCATCCATATGAAAACGGCATATGTTTTCCCTGGTCAGGGCTCGCAGTTCAAAGGAATGGGCCTGGACCTTTACCAGAGTTCCGATTCCGCCAAGGCATTGTTTGAAAAGGCGAACGAAATCCTCGGTTTCGAGATCACGAAAATTATGTTTGAAGGCACCGACGAGGAGCTGAAACAAACCAATGTGACCCAACCGGCGATATTTATCCACTCCGTGATCCTGGCGAAAATCACCCCCGATTTCGCACCGAACATGGTAGCAGGCCACTCGCTCGGTGAATTCTCGGCTTTGGTTGCAGCGGGAGCCCTTTCTTTCGAAGACGGCCTTTCACTCGTGGCAAAACGTGCGGCTGCCATGCAGAAAGCCTGCGAAATACGCCCGTCGACCATGGCTGCGATCCTCGGCCTTGCCGACAATGTGATCGAAGAGATCTGCGCAGGTATTACCGACGAGATCGTCGTTCCGGCTAACTATAACTGCCCTGGACAGGTGGTGATCTCCGGTACTATCGAGGGTGTAGAACGTGCGAACGAGCTCCTGAAAGCCGCCGGTGCGAAACGCGCATTGGTACTGCCTGTGGGAGGCGCATTCCACTCTCCGCTGATGGAGCCGGCCCGTGAAGAGCTCGCAGCGGCGATCAACGCGGCACAGTTCGAGCAGCCGATTTGCCCGGTGTACCAGAATGTGAATGCAAAACCGGCCACCGAAATTGCCGTGATCAAGGAAAATCTGATCTCGCAGCTCACCGCTCCGGTAAGATGGACGCAATCTGTGGAGCAAATGGTAGCCGACGGTGCAGAAATCTTCATCGAATCGGGACCTGGCAAAGTTTTGCAAGGCCTTGTAAAAAAGATCGCTAGCAACGTTGAGCTAAAAAGTATTTAATTTTTTTCTCAAAAAGCTTGACACGTTACCCGACTACCATTACTTTTGCACCACTGTTTACGGTTTTGGCCGATGGTGTAATGGTAACACAGGACATTTTGGTTGTCTTATTCAGGGTTCGAGTCCTTGTCGGCCAACAGTAATCGAAGAGCTCATTTTTCAATGAGCTCTTTTTTATTTCCATCCAATTCCCGCTCCTAACCTTAGAATACTTCCAAATTTCGGAGGGTAAAAGACCATTTAATAGCATTTCCAACTTTTTGCGACTATCCGGTGACATTAAGGAAACCTTTTTAAAAATTTGGTTACTTAATGTAACTTTTCTGCTATAAAATTTGGATATGAAATGTTACATTTACTATGTTTTAACCTAAACAGCACCCATATGAAAGTAGAAAAAGTTAAAAAGCGTGATCGCGAGCGCACTAAGAGTAAAATACTTAAGGCGGTCGGCGAAGTAATTGAACAACATGGCACCGAAAAGGTGGGCGTCAACCTGATCGCCCGCACAGCAGGAGTCAACAAAGTACTGATTTACAGGTACTTTGAAAGCGTAGATGGCCTGATGGAGCAATACGTCAGGTCGGGAGAGTACACGTCAACCCTCAGTACGGATTACATTGACAACATCCCGGAGCTAACACCGGAAGAACGGAACAAGGCTCTCACGTCCCTCATGCACACTTTCACCAACGATCTGCGCCAGCGCAAAGCGACGCGCGACCTGCTCCGCTGGGAGATCGGAACCGGAAAGTCGATGCTTTCAGACGCCCGCAATCAGATTGCGACGCGTATCCTCAGCAAAATAGGCGACCTGCCCTATTACAATGACACCAGCGCGTTAATCGCATTCATTTCAGCAGGCATTTATTTTTTGACTATCTCCTCTGATTATCGTGAAAAAATGCTTGACGTAGACCTTCAAACTGATGAAGGCTGGAAGCGTATCGAGCGCGTAGTTGACAGTATTATCTCGGATGTCCGGGGTTGACGATAAAAAACCACAGGCCCTTCCCATGAAACGGGAAGGGCCTTTTCCTTTTATTGGCGGTTACTCTCCTATATTTGCGGAGGAAAATCCCGCATTGAATGAGCGTACTGAAAAAACTGGCCAGTGAAACCGCCACCTACGGCATCAGCACCATGCTGGGCCGCTTTTTGAACTACCTGCTGGTGGCCCTGCATACCGATCTTTTTGAACCTCAGCAAATCGCCGCACAGGGGCAGCTCTTTGCATATGCCGGCCTGGCGCTCGTGCTTTACACGTTCGGGATGGAAACCGCGTTCTTCCGCTTTGCACGCGATGAAAAAGACCGGAAACAATATTACGACCTCATATTAAGTGCCGTGATCCTGGTCAGCCTGATCTGCTCCACGCTCATGTTCGTATTCGCCGGGCCTATTGCCGAGCTGATCAAATATCCCGACTCCGCTTCCATCGTGCGCATGTTCGCGATCATTATGGCTACCGACGGCATCGTCTCGATCCCGTTCGCGAGGCTGCGGCTGGAAGGCCAGGGTAAAAAGTTCGTGATCATCCGGGTTACCAACATTCTGATCAACATTTTCCTGAACTTGTTCTTCCTGCTTGTCTGCCGCGACATTCACGCGGGCGAATACCTGACGTTCCTGCAACCGGTCGTCGATCTCTTTTACAACCCGCTGCACGCACCGGATTATATCGTACTCGCCAACCTCATCGCCAACCTCGCATTCTTCTGGATGCTCCGGAAAGAGTTTGCCGACTTCCGGTTTGTGTTCAGCAGTGCGCTTTTCAAGCCCGTATGGGTTTACGCATTCCCCGTGATGATCATGAACGTCGGCGGCGTACTGAACATGCTCTTCGACCGGGCGTTTATCCAGTTTCTCTTACCCCAGAATTTCTACCCCGGCCGCAGCAACGAAACCGCCATCGGTATTTACGTGCAATGCTACAAGCTGTCGATCTTCATGAACCTGGCCATTCAGGCGTTCAAATATGCCGCTGAGCCGTTTTTCTTTTCCAAAGGAGAGGACAAGAACGCACCGCCGGTTTTCGCGAAGGTTACCAAGTATTTTATCATCATATGCGTGCTCATGTGGGTAGGCATATGCCTCAACCTCGACCTGTTCGCGGAGTTATTCCTGAAAAAGAAGATTTACCATGAAGGTTTGGGCGTGGTACCCTGGCTGCTGGCGGGCTATTTGTTTCTGGGCGTCTATTACAACCTCGCTACCTGGTTCAAATTAACCGATAAAACCGAATACGGGACCTGGCTCACGCTCACCGGCGCAGGCATTACCATCGCAACCAGCTTCGCGCTGGTACCCCAGATAGGCTACATGGGATTTGCGATCGCATTCGCATTGTCGGGCTTCATTATGCTGGCGCTTTGCTACTATTTCGGGCAAAAATTTTACCCGGTACCTTACGATATCGCTTCCGCATTGGGCTACATAGGCGGTGGGGCGTTGCTGATTTACGTTTCGTCGCTCTTCAAAATAGCCGATTTATGGATATCCGTGCCTATTCATATGGGCGTGCTCGCGATCTTCGTCGTTGTGGTGTTTTTCGCGGAAAGGAAGAATATCCCTGCGCTTAGGAGGCGCTAATGCAGGCTATTCCTGCATTTCGCGCAGCAATTTATTGGAGAAAAGGAATTCTTTCAGTTCCGGCACATCGGTTTTGGTAATGTCGGTATTGACGCCCTCCCAAAGCTTGTTTCCCTGATAAAGGAACATGATATTCTGCCCGATCTCCATCACCGAGTTCATATCGTGGGTGATGATGATGGTCGTAATCTGATATTCCTCCGTAATCTCTTTGATCAGTTCGTCGATTTTGACCGATGTGAGCGGGTCGAGACCGGAGTTGGGTTCATCGCAGAACAGGTAAGCGGGGTTCATAACGATTGCCCGCGCAATACCAACACGCTTTTTCATCCCGCCGCTGATTTCCGACGGCATCCGCTTCGCGGCCGCTTCCAGCCCTACCCTTTGCAGGCAGAATGCCACCCGCTCGCGTTTTTCCTCCGGCGATTGAGAGGTGAGCATATCTAATGGAAAGCGTACATTCTCCTCGACCGTTTTGGAATCAAACAATGCCCCGCCCTGGAACAGCACCCCCATTTCACGGCGGATCGACTGCTGGGTTTCTTTGTCGCAATTGTAAAAGTCGCGGCCGTTGTAGAGGACGTTGCCCTCGTCGGGCTTCACGAGGCCGATCATGCATTTGAGCAATACACTTTTACCGGTACCGCTGCCGCCGATGATCAGGTTCGTTTCGCCTTTCTGAAACTGGGCCGAAATCCCTTTTAAAACTTCCTTACCGTTGAATGCCTTCGAGATATTATTGATTTCAATCATTTTGTGTCCGGTTGAGAACGCTTACAAAAGCAGCTGTGCGAGCAGGTAATCCGCGATGAGAATGGAAATACAGCTGTTGGTCACCGCCTGTGTGCTTGCCCTGCCTACTTCCAACGCACCGCCCGAAGTATAAAATCCTTTGAAAGAGGAAATCGAGGCGATCAGAAAGCCGAATACGAAGGGTTTCACACACATGAAAAATATATTGTAGGGCACGAAAGAATCACGGATACCGTATAAATAATCGCGTTCGGTGATTACGCCCGTGAGCGTACCGGCGAGATAACCGCCGAAAATGCCCAGAAATGCAGAAAAAATAACGAGCATCGGAAATGTGAACATCGCTGCCACAACCTTTGGAAGCACTAGGTAGGAAGACGAGTTGATCCCCATTACTTCCAGCGCGTCGATCTGCTCGGTGATGCGCATTGTGCCCAGCTCGCTGGCAATGTTGGAACCTACTTTTCCGGCCAGTACGATACAGGTGATGGTAGGTGCGAGTTCGAGGATTTCCATATCGCGCACAATCAATGCCACGGTGGAAATCGGGATAATGGGGCTAACCAGGTTGTAGGCCGTCTGAATACAAGACACCGCGCCGATAAACGTGGAAACGATCGCTACGATGAAGATCGAACTCACGCCGATACCCACACATTCCTCCATCAGCCTGCGCCAGTAAACCGATAATTTCTCGCCCTTCCCGAACAGCGTCCCTAAAAAAATGAAGTATTTACCGATTACAGACATGATATCTTAATTGTATTCAATATTTTCGGGAAAATTAGGCAAAAAAAGAAGTAATCAGAAAAATGAATCCATTAGCGGTTGTAACCGGTGGAACAAAAGGGATCGGAAGGGCAGCGATAGAAAAATTTTTAGCACAAGGCTTCGATGTAATTACCTGCGCAAGAAACGAGAGCGACCTGCTCGCACTGCAACAAACATTCAGCGAAAGTTTTCCCCATTCAAAACTGACTTATTTAACGGCCGACCTCTCGGTGCGGGCCGATATGGACGCCTTCATTGCGTTTATCCACAAACATAACGCCCCGGTGGAGGTACTTGTCAACAATACAGGCGTATTTATCCCGGGACAGGTCCACAACGAAACGGAGGGCACGCTGGAAAAAACAATGGAGACCAACCTGTACAGCGCTTACCATCTCACGCGCGGCCTTTTGCCGGGTATGATGGAGCAGAAAAAGGGGCATATCTTCACCATTTGCTCCACGGCCAGCATTATCGCCTACCCGAACGGCGGCTCCTACTGCATTTCGAAATTCGCATTGTACGGGATGACCAAAGTGCTGCGGGAAGAAATGAAGCCGCACAAAGTACGTGTAACGGCTATTCTACCCGGCGCGACATACACCGACAGCTGGAAGGGAACCGACCTGCCGGAGGATCGTTTTATGGATTCCGGTGATGTGGCCGAATCGATCTGGTCGGCCTACGCCTTGTCTCCCAGGGCAGTTGTGGAAGAAATTTTGATCCGTCCACAGCTGGGAGATTTGGATTAATGAGTGAACAATAGAGCAATTTTACTAAATTGCCGCATTTTTAAAATTATTTATTAAACCCATATTTTCATTTCATGGAACAATACCTCGGTATAGACGTGGGCGGTACTAACGTAAAAATGGGGATCGTTGACGCTACGGATGGAAGAATCTCAAATTTTTACAGTCACGATACTGCCAGCTGGCGCAGCTCCGGGCATTTTATAGACAGATTAGGTGATGCAATTGCGCTCCAACTCGTTGAATATCCCGAAGTCAAAAAAGTAGGGATCGGTGTTCCGGGACTCATTTCCCGCGACAGGACCACGCTGATCGAAATCACGGCAATCCCCGAAATCGACGGGATCACCATTGTTCCGGATTTGAAAGCACGGTTTCCGCAGCATGATTTTTACCTGGAAAACGACGCGAATGCGGCGGCTTTGGGTGAATATTATTTTGGTGAAGACAAACTTCCCGAAGATTACATTTTCGTAACCCTCGGCACCGGCATCGGCGGTGCGGCGATTATCGACAAAAAAGTATTCAAAGGCGGCGGCGGTAATGCCATGGAACCTGGCCACGTTCCTTCCAAAAACGGAAAGGTTCTCGAGCGCAACATCGGTAAAAAAGAGTTGCTGGATATGGCCAATGCCATGCGCGCGGCTTACACCGGCACTACCCAGCTTCCTGCCGACGGAACGATTTCGACCACCGGCCTGGTAGCGGCTGCTTCGGCGGGCGACGAGCTGGCAAAAGCGGTTTTCCACGAGATGGGTTACCTGCTTGGCGAGGGACTTGTTTCGATGATCCGGATACTCGATATCACAACAATTTTGATCGGCGGTGGTATTTCTGCCTCATTTGAGTTTATTTTGCCGGCAATTAACGATCGTTTCAAGTACTGGCTGACGCCTTATTACCTGAAAACAATCAATATCAAACGCGCAACGCTTGCTAACGACGCCGGACTGCTTGGAGCAGCTTCTTTGTGTTTTGAATAACGAATAACCCCGAAACAATAACGATTCACTCTTAAACAGTCTCACTATATCTTTCCCTAATGAAATTATCGGTTATCGTTCCTGCCTACAATGAAGAAAAGACAATCCGAAATGTGCTGGATAAACTCAAATCCGTTGACCTCATAGGTAATTTTCAAAAGGAGATTGTAATTGTAAATGACTGTTCTGCCGACAATACGGAGGCAGTTGCTAAAAAATTCATAGAAGAGAATCCTGAGCTGGAAGTAGCTTACTTCCGGCATGAATACAACCAGGGGAAAGGGGCGGCATTGCACACAGGCATCCGCCGCGCCACGGGCGACTACATTATCGTCCAGGACGCCGACCTTGAATACGATCCCCAGGAATTCAATATATTGCTAAAACCGGTTATCGAAGGATATGCGGATGTGGTGTATGGCTCCCGCTTCATGGGCGGAAGACCGCACCGCATCCTTTTTTTCTGGCACACGATCGGGAACAAGTTCCTCACCTTCCTGAGCAACATGTTTACCAACCTCAACCTGACGGATATGGAAACATGCTACAAGCTCTTCCGGGCCGATCTGCTGAAAGGCCTGAAACTCGTCGAAAACCGCTTCGGCTTCGAGCCGGAAGTAACGGCCAAAATCTCCAAAATCCCCAAAATCCGCATTTACGAAGTAGGCGTTTCCTATTACGGCCGTACCTACGAAGAAGGCAAGAAAATCAACTGGAAAGACGGCTTCCGTGCATTGTACTGCATTGTACGCTACGGATTGGGAAGCTAAATATCCAGCAACACGACGTGGATGCCACTCCCGCAGACCGTGCCGGTGTAGCTTTTGGCCGGATTGGTCGGATGTTTGATTTCGATGGCGTGCCTGAGGTTATCCGCGTACATATTGAAGTAATACAAAATCATCTTGTTGCCTGAAATGCGGCATCGCGCAATACCTCTTTTGCTGAAATAGGCGCTTACGATGTCGCACCCCGACGCTTTCCGGTCGATCCAGGCATTGCCGTCCAGGCGATAGGAGCAATAATACGGCGTCCCGCCGGCAACTGCTCCACCCGTTTGCATCCACAACAAATTCCCGAAATAGCTGTAATCGCTGGTAACCGCCACCGGCGAGTAAAAGTCTTGCGGCGGCAAACCTACACCCAGCTGGTAGTAATACGGAAACGCAGCGGGTGCACCTGCATTGGGCCGCCAATAATCCATGCTCTGGTGCACCGGCTGGTAGTAGCCGATGGGCTTCTTGCTCGCCGGCTGTTTTAGGAAGGTGCCCCAGTCGACGAAAATATTGCCATATTCGTGCGCCAGAAAGCCCATCAGGATTTGAAATGCGGGGTCATGCACCGGTTTATCGGCTCGAAAAAATGTTCCCTCGGGGAATGTAACCTTGTCAGGAAACGACTCCGGTGCCCATTCGTGATGGTTAAAGAAGAACATCCCCGTGTATTTGCCCAGCTTTTGCCAAAGCTCCATGCAGAACAACGTATTCATCGCCTGGCCCGGATTGAGGTCGAATGCTCCGAAGTAAATGCCTTCCATGACGGTGTTGGTACGCGATAACGTCCCGCCAGGATGAAACCACGTTTTCATCTGCCATTGTGAAGGGTCCTGTGTGTACATGACCTCCCAATCGGCCTGGGTTTTGGAGGTATCCCCGAGATAATAGGGGCCCGATGCAAAGTAGTTGTGGCAAAGAAAAAATGGTTTCTGGTCCTGTGCCTTCTTCGCTTCGTAAAGTCCGGCGAGTTCGTCATAGAATGAATACCACATCGGTTTATCGGCCGGCATAAAAGGGAAGTTCTCCATCGTCTCCCCGATCCACAGGTTCGACGCATTGTCGCTATTCCAGACCTCGTGCGCCTTCGCCCGCGCATCCGCATCCGAGAAAGGTCCATTGGGCCAGCACTTCTTGTTATAGCCGTCCACCCACTCTTCCGGCCCGGCGCATGACAGGCCAAAAATGGTCGGGATAGTAGGCACCCCATTGTATTCCTTATCGAGGTAAGCACTCCTGAATGCGACCAGCGAGCCTTCATTACCCAACTCGTTCCGGTTGTAATGCGTGCCGCCCTTCGCGAATGTCTGAGCCCAGGTGTACGACTGCTTGGTAGGCGGTTTGACGAGCACATGGCCCGGCGGCATAGCCACATTCGGGCTCACTTCCATAAAACCGGGCACTTGCGACGTCGGATCGTAGCCGGAGGGAATAGTGTTTTTGAAAGCGACCGGTATCGTCTGGGCATGGAGGGTCAGGGTGCCTAGGAGCACCCCAATCAGGATCAGCTTTTTCATGGTTAGTTAAAGATAAAAGTGGTGAGACCTCCCCGCGCACCAGGCGCGAGCTGTGCGACGGCGTCGCCCTGATAATAGTAGTTGCAACCCTCGGGTGGGCACGGCCAGCGGTTGAGCGTATCGAGCCCGATCTTCGTCGCCATTTTCACAACCCGGCCCGGACTGTTCGACTGCCAGGGTTCATTGGTCAGATTGGTCCCCGTTTTGAGCCATTTACTGCCGATAAAATACGACCATTCATAACCCGCGGGTAAGCTCACCGTTCCAACATCACTCAATAGCCAGCCTCCCGGATTCGCGGGGTCCGCTACGATCGACAAGGTGAGTATTTCCGGGAAACCACTGGAAGAAACCCGGGGTACCAACGCGGGCGGGGCACAATTGGCTGCCTGCGCTACGGCGAACGCCTGCGACTGCCCGCTCGTGCAGGTACCATTGCCGCTGAAAGCCGTGTAAGTGCCCGCATTGACAGTTGTTAAGGAAGTGCCGCTTCCCGCCGCAGAGCCATTGAGCAACCAGCTCACATTGCCGGAGTACCCCGAGGCCGTGAGCGTTACCTGTTGATTCGTTGCCGGACATACATTTGTCCCGCCAGTTTGCACAATAGAAGGTTTGATACACGTGGTCGCGCAGCCGGAAACAGATAACCCAACGAAGTTACTCGGCCCTGCATGGGCACCGATCCCGACGTACTGACCGTGCCACGATGCATTTACGATTCCATCAATAGCATATTGCCAGCCCATCGCAGCCACATTCGGATCCGAGCCGAAGGGCATTCCGGAGAGTTTGGTTGCGCCGCTGTAAAACTCGATCTCGCGCAGCTCGCCGTAGCCGGTCGGACTGGCGGCGTACCGGACGTGCTGATAAGGCGTGACATTCGAGAATGTAAATTCCTGCCAGCTGCCTGTCGCATTTACGCCAATGGTGTAAATATCCGTCCAGGTCGAACCGTCGTTCGAACCCTGAATTTTCGCACCGTTGAGCCGGTTGAAATCAGCCGTGCGCCAGTGTAACCTGACCTTGCTCAAAACAGGACACATTTGCCCCTCTCCCGTTACGCAAATCTTGTCCTGACGGCAGCTTCCGCCGCTCGCACCGGCAATTTTCAGTGTCGATGCGCCCGCATTCAGGTTCACCGTGAAGGTGTAATCCGTATAAGCGATGTTCCATGAACCGGAGTTCGGCAGGGAAATGCTCTGCGCATTACCACCATTCACCGTCACGCTCACTACCGGCGCCGCCGAGGAGTAATAGCGCAAAGTAACCTGGTAGGGCCCGGCGGAGGGCACATTCACGGTGCAATCGACGAAGTGATTATACTGGTTCTCCGCACCGCGCGTCTGCCCGTTCGAAGCATTCGGATCGCTGGTAACCGGGCCATTGGCGGCGGACATCAGTTCTGCTTCCAGGCATTGACTAAAAGCATTACTTGCGGTCTGCCGATAGGGCTTTTCTGCTATTTCCGGGTTCTCAACCGCTATGGACACTTCTCCACGGTAAAGGAATCGGCCGATATCTGCGGAACTCTTTGTTCCCCTGAGCAGCATAAACTTGCCCGCAGGTGGTTTCGACACAAACTTGCCTGTAAGCCGGTAGGCGATCCTGTCACCCGGTCGGAGCAGTTTGGTGGAAACCGTATGATAATAATTCCCTCCCGTTTGCACAAAGCCATCCGGAAAAACGACTTTCAAAACAAACTCGCCATCCAGCGAAACCGGCAACAACCCAAGGCTCGAAAAATCACGCAGCATACATTGAACGTCGATCGAAAACTCTTCGCCAACCTTCACTACGGACTTATCCGCAGACATTGAAAACAAAACCGGATCAATATCCGCTTCATTTTCAATTTCAAAACGATTTGCAAATGCGTAATCCGCATTTAGCAAAAGCATCCAACTCAAAATACATCTGACAAAATTAATATTAGTGTGCATAACGAAATAAGTAAAGTAGTTTCCGTAAAACTATGTCTACTATTTTTCTTCACCTATTTCATTTACCCCTCAAAAATTTATGCAAAACCCCTCAATTTTTGAGGGGTTTTTATTTTTAATAAAACAAATAACTTTGCCATATACCTTGAATAGGCATTGCAGTTAAGTCGACTAAAAACCCTTTCGAATTACCCCTATCAACACGCTATTCATGACCCCCGCATCAGAAAAGGCCTCCATACTACTGGCAGACGATCACCAGTCGATCAACCAGAAACTGCTCCAACTCACAGACCGCGAATGGGACGTTCTGTCTTTCATCACAGATGGCCTGACTACCACCGAAATAGCTGCATGCCTGGTTATTGAGCCCAAAAGCATTGAAAATTACAAGCGAAGGATCAGCAAAAAGCTGGGAATCAAAGGTCGGAGTAACCTCGTCAGGTTCTGCATTGTGAACCGCGACTACCTGCGGAAACTTTACACCCTGGTTCATAAATAAAACCGGGAGCACGTTGCTTCTAATAGTCAATTACCGAATGATAATTCAAATAGTCTATACACACATTATTTTAATTAAATGCGAAATAAAACATTCTACATTATTTCAATTATATATTTATTAATACCCAATATTATTTACTATTTATATTGGGTCAATACAGCGCTTTTACTCGCAGGAATTATACTTCTGCTTTGTATCCTTTATAAAAGTCTGTTACCGGAATGCACATTCCCTAAAACCTATATTCATTTAAAGGACATTTGTATTGCGTCCGGTGTGGCTGTCGGGCTGACACTTGCCTCAGGCATCACCGGGTTTGCGTTTCAAACCATGGACCACTGGTGCCATAATGCCAAATTCCAGGACCTCCTGCAAAACGACTGGCCACTTCGCTTTCCGAGCAACCGCCCGGTAATGGCCTATTATTTCGGCTACTACCTGGTGCCGGCCGCCATCTCCAAAATGGCCGGCCATATATCGCCGGCCGCAATCCTGATCTGGACCAGCCTGGGCATTGCGCTGGGGCTTCTGTGGATTTGTATATCGCTGGACCGGAAATGGTGGGCGGTAATACTCGTGCTATGTGTGGGCGATTTCCCGAGAGTTTTTAAAGGTATCGCCTCGCAGGGATCCATTCAGCTGTACAGATACGAATCGATTGGTGTCGAACACTGGTCGAACCTTGAAAATTTGTTCTGGGCACCGAATCAGTTTATTCCCTCGCTCATACTCGGCGGAATGCTCTTCCACGTGATCCGTCACCGGCTGGATTATGCATTACTGTGTTTTCCAACCGCACTCGCGCTCTGGTGGGCCGCTTTCCCCGCATTGGTCATAGGGCTGATCACCGCGCTACTGCTGGTTGTTCAATGGCTTCGCTGGGGCATTACTTTCCAGAGACTGTACCAGGGAGTTCTGTTGCCTTGCGTGGCCGTGCTGCCGGTACTGCTGCTGTTTCAGTCGCACCCGCATCCGCCGGAGAATGGGCTGATATGGGAATTTCGGGGCGATATCGCCAACCTCCTGCGGGAATACCTGGTAAATACCCTGGCCGATGTGTCGCTGTTTGTGATTGTGTTCCTGATATCCCGGCGGGCGGGGCTCCCGGTTATTCAAGCCTTGCCGTTTTGGCTGCTGATTTGCATTGCATTGCTGTTTCCGCTGGCCAGGGTCGGGAAAGTGAACGACATGCTGCTACGCGGTATGATGCCCATTCTGATACTGATCGGCTGCTGTTTGCTGTATTCGTTCACGAGTCAGCCGCTATCCAAAGTGCTTGCGGCGTTGCGAGGTAACATGCACTGTATCGTTGTCGTGCTCGCGTTGGTGCTTCCAGCCGTGGTAGGAATCGGGCGGCTTCATCGCGCGGCGACGTACAACCGCATGACAGCCTTGTGGAGTCCGTCCAATTCGGGGTTTGTGCCGATACCTTACGACGCGTATCCGAGCCTGTACGAGACATTACGGCGCCGCTGGTCGCAACAGGAGGCGGAGCAGTACCTCGGAAAACCTGACTCGTTTTACGAAAAGTACATTGCTCCGCCTCCCGCGAAAGACCCTTGATATGCTTACCGTTTGAGAAACTGCTGCGCAGTCCGCACGCCATCCTGATTTTCGAAATTCAGCAAATAGGTCCCAGTTGGCCAATCTGCCACCTGGATTTCTTCACTTTTGGATGCTTTCAGGGCTTTACGGTGCAGAACCTGCCCCTTTGCATTGAAAATCGCCATCGTACCCGTAGCCGCATTCTTGAACTCGACGCGCAATACACGGTCGGTCGGGTTCGGGAACATCTGCCACAGCGTATTTTTAGCACCGATCTCGTTACCGAGGATTGGGCTCAAATCGACCGTTACGGTTGAGTAGCCCGACTGTGAAATGTCGCTGAATGCCTGAATGCGGTAAGTATAGGTCGCATTGAGTTGAATATCGCGGTCTTCGAAAGACAGCGACTTGCCGTCAAGCTGTTTCAGCACCTCGTAAGGAGCCGAATCGGATTTTTTGCGTTGCAGGACGTAGCTGGTGGCGGTTTCGATCGCCGGCCAGGTCAGTATCACCGAATTGTAGGTGCGGTTAGCCGAAAGCACAACATTAGGCAATAGCATACCGATCGCCACTTTGTCAAATGAAAATGCCCCCAGGCCCCGCTTGTTCAACAGATAAGGGCCTGTGTAAATGCCTATATTAAATGAATACGGCACTTGCAACGGCAGATTGTCGGGATAGAATGAAGGCAGGTAACTCAGTTTCGTCGCGCTGGACGATTCTTTGAGCGTCAGCGTGACCTGATTTCCTGCCACTTTTCCAGCGGAAAAAGCGGCTTTCTTTTCATCGCCATCGAGGAAAAAGAAGTTTTTCAGGCTCAGTACCAGCGGCTTGCCGTCCTGCCCCTTGATAGTCGTGTCGGCAGGCCATTTCAGCTCCTGGCCTTCGTCGAAAATCAGGGTGATTTCCTTTTTCTCGGCATTCGTATAGAATGCCTTTTTAATGTCCGGGCTCCTCACATTGTCCGAATCTTTCGACCCATATATGCGGGGAGCGAAAAAGCGGTACATCCGGCGGCCAAATTCTTCATAGCCCGACCGGTGATAATGCACACCGTCGTAATCGGGTGTCCCAATGGCTGCGAAATGATCCGTTTTGGGATAAATGTATTTAGTCCTTCGCAGGAAATCGCGTACCGAGCCTCCCTGAGGGTTTGGCGTATCGTTTCTTAAAACAATGATGTTTGATTGAACTACCACAAACTGCTCGACCTCGGGATAATCATGAGCCCAAAACTTATACAGCTGGTCATATTGCTCGGCATAGTTGCCAATATTTTCAAATACTTCCTGCTCACCATGCATCCAGATGAATGCCCTGATACGGGCGGGATTCGCTACGCGCACCCTTTTGACGAGTCCGCCATACAATGAAAAGCTGGTAGAATCTTTGGCATTTCTGTTCAAAAATTCGCTCAGCTTCGCACCTGGTAGCGACGCATTGATCACACAGGTAGGAATACTGTCGCGTTCTATAATTTCCTTCTGCATTTCCAGCCCCCACGCTCCCACGTAAGTCCACGACCACGCGGCGGCGGTCCAAAGCGTGTCGCCAGGCAGAATGGCCGGGGTCTGATCAGGCGTGCGGGCGACAGTACGCGCATATTTGCTCGACCATGCGCCAAAAACCGTTGCAGCCGCATTGGACTGCCCGCTGATCACGTAGAAATCGCCTGCCACCACTTCATTGCGCCGGACGATCAGCACCGAGTCAGCCTCATGGCAAGCGTACACCTCGAAGGAGTAATCAGCCATTTCCGCCTTGATTTTGGAAGTCATGCTGAATGTCCCGGTTGTTTTGCCGCCATAATTGATCGCCGATTTCTGATAACCGGTACGCACATTGTTCCGGAACGTAACCACCGACATATGGTCCCATCCGGCCAGCTCGATAATGCCGGAAACAGGCACGTCGGCCAGGTTGTCGTCTGCACGTGCGTACACTTGCATATCACGCGGCAGTTTATTGAATACCACCGAGAAAAAACGCTGGGCACTGGCGCCGCCTATCGTACAGCAAAAGAAGAAGAAAAACAGGAAGAATTTTGAGTGTGTAAAGTTCATTTCATTAAAGAAGCTGTTTCTAATGGCTATTGAAAATTCCCGCGGCCGGATCGGACGCTAGCTAGTAGGCAAATGCAGATCGATGCCCGGTTATAAATATATCTTTAATATTTCACATTTACCGCCTCCGGTTTGTGATCGGCACCGGTTGCCGACGGAAGCCAATGCTCGTCGTACATGGCCAGGAACCACAAAACCATGATCATCGGCAGGGAATACTTGTCCCACGACAACTGCGCCTTGCCCAGCAAGAGAATATTCAGCAGGAAAACCCAGGTCGCGAGGTTGAACCGCGGCGAAACGAAACGAACAAGCGTAACGAGCATCAATACTCCGAAAACCAGTTGTTTCAACAGTCCCTGGATACCGATTTTCATTAATAACTCATCCACATAACCCAAATATGGCCACGTGAAATAAGGGTTATAGGCCTGCCTGGCAGGAAAAAAGGCGACAATTACAGCAATGATCACCAGAAAACCGGCGAACATCACCGGATGCTTTCGCGGGTATTCGACAAAGTGTGCAAACCGGCGCGTTACCAGCGTTTCCGGGATAATGTAATACACCGCTACCACCACCGAAGCGTACATCAAATAGCCAAAATTGTAGTTCACCAGCTTATCCGAATCATAATGCTGGTCGGCCATGACCGACGCCGGAGCCGGCCCGTGCCAGATAACCACCCATGGAACAATGGCCAGCACCGCCAGCGCATACCAGATCCAGGCCGTATCAGTAAACACGCTTTTGACCAGTACCACCGGATTGGCACTCCATTTGACGTTTTTAAACACTTCATAGGCCACGATCGCCGCCGGAAATGCCAGCATATATTGCCGGCAGCAGACCGCCGCTGCCAGCGACAGGAACCCTACCCAGTGCCACTTCCGCAAATAGGCGATTACCCCGCCGAGCGTAAAAACCATCGCAAAAATGTCGGTGTAGTAGTAGACGCTGACCAGGTAGTAGTTGGGAAAGATCACCAAACCGCCGAGGCAAAGCCAGAAACGCTTGGTTCGCCCGGGACTGTACCAGACGAAAAGCATCAGCAATGCAAAACTCGTAAAGGCCGTCAGCAGGCGGAGGTTCTGGATATCTTCTCCGAAAACCCGCAGTACCCATCCGCCGAGGATAAACGGGATAGGCGTATTCAGCTCATTATAAGTTTGGAGCAGGTTCAGCGAAGGGACCGGCTCGGTGCTGAACAGCACGGCCGTGGGCAGGTAATGGTGTTCGTCCTGGTACGGATCGACCGTAAACCGTTCTTTCAGGAAAAAAACAATGATAAATATTGCGAGCAGGGCAAATGAGGTATATAACTTCTTGCGATGCATAGGATACTATATAAAATTAACTTCTGCGTTGAGCCGTACACCGAATTGCTCCGCCACGGACGCTTGAATTTTCTCTGACAATGCCTTAATCTGCGCCCCGGTTCCACCACCATAATTGACGATTACGAGCGCCTGGCGCGCATGGACGCCAATCTCGCCCTCGCGATAACCCTTCCAGCCTGCCCTTTCGATCAACCAGCCGGCTGGTACCTTCACCGTTTTGGCATCCACAGGATAACCCGGCACCTCCGGAAAGGTTTCCCTCAAACTTGCAAACTGAGCGACCGGTATTTCGGGGTTTTTGAAGAAACTTCCGGCATTCCCGATCTCGGCCGGGTCGGGCAGCTTGCTGCGTCGGATCTGCATAATGGCCTCACTGATGTCCCGGATCGTCGGGGTTTCGGCGCCCATTTCCTGCAATGTTTTCTGCACATCGCCGTAAGCGGCATTCAAAACAGGTTTCTTGCTAAGCCTGAAAGTAGCGCCGGTGATCACATACCGGTGTTTCAAAGCCTTCTTGAATACACTTTCCCGATAACCGAATTCACATTCCGCATTGCTGAAAACGCGTTTTTCTCCACTTTCAATATCTACCGCCGCCACCGACACGATTACACTTTTGATCTCCACACCGTATGCGCCGATATTCTGCATGGGAGCGGCCCCCACTGTTCCGGGGATAAGCGAGAGGTTTTCCACACCGCCGAAGCCGTTGTCCACACAATGCATCACGAAATCGTGCCAAACCTCGCCTGCCCCCACTTCGAGGACGACCGTTTCCTCAGTTTCTTCGATGATGGTAATGCCCTTGATACCGGGGTGGATCACGAGTGCGTCGATGTCCCGGGTGAGCAGAATATTACTGCCGCCGCCGAGGATGAATTTAGGTGTTGTCTTCCATTCCGGATCACGCAAAACGGCCGTCAGCTCATCGACAGACCGCACATTTACATAATACCTGGCATCGGCATCGAGCCCGAATGTATTGAGATGACGAAGTGAAACGTTGGATTGTACTAGCATTGAAATCGGGAATAAACCGGGTAAAGTTAGGTATTACATTCAAAATTAACTGGTATGGTGATTCATCCAATTTTGATTAAGTTTGTGGGCTCAGTTACAATGGTTCAGGATATGACGCTAAAAAAGAAATTTTTATGGGCTCTGCATCTTGGTATCATTCTGATTTCGGGTTGTGCTAAAACGTCGGTTGTGAGCTCGGGTTCCGAGTACAGGGAAGACCTTTCCGCGGTGCGGCCACGCTATGAATATGTAGAACCCGCCGTCGTAACCCGTACAGAACCAGCGGCACCCGCCAAGAGCAACAATGTGCCGAAGGCCGATGTCGACAAGCCGCTGTATGTCAATAAGAAACTGGAATCGGTACTGGACACGCTGGCGAAGCAAAACAAGGCTATCCGCTACATCAATGGTTTCAGGATACAGATTTATGTAGGCAATGTGCGGCAGGAAGCGGATGGTGCAAAGTCCTACGTTTACCAGGCCTTTCCGGATTTGAACCCTTATGTTTCGTACACCCAGCCTACCTACCGCGTGAAGGTGGGCGATTTCATGTACCGGAGCGACGCAGAGCAGTATCTCGATCTGATCCGTGAACAATATGCTTCCGCTGTGATCCTCGCCGACAGGGTGGATATCAAGCGGAGCCTGATGGTAAACCCGGCCTCTGATCACAATTAATGTAATTACTTATTAACCGGATAATTTTATCCACATATACATACTACCAACAGAATGAAGAAAGCGCTAATTACAGGGATCACCGGCCAGGATGGTGCCTATTTGGCCGAGCTCCTTTTGAGCAAGGGATATGAAGTGCATGGTATCAAACGCCGTAGCTCGTTGTTCAATACGCAGCGGATCGACCACATCTACGAAGACCCGCACGAAAAAAACGTGCGCTTCCACCTTCACTACGGCGACCTGAGCGATTCTACGAATATTATCCGCATCATCCAGGAAGTTCAGCCGGATGAAATATACAACCTGGGTGCGATGTCGCACGTGCAGGTGAGCTTCGAAGAGCCTGAGTACACCGCCAATGTCGATGGTATCGGAACGCTCCGTATCCTCGAAGCGGTGCGTTTGCTGGGATTGACCCAAAAAACCAAGATTTACCAGGCATCGACATCCGAACTGTACGGTTTGGTGCAGGAAGTGCCGCAATCGGAGCGCACGCCGTTCTATCCGCGCTCGCCTTACGCTGTGGCGAAGCTCTACGGTTACTGGATCACCGTCAACTACCGCGAAGCGTACAATATGTTTGCGGTGAACGGTATCCTGTTCAACCACGAATCACCATTGCGCGGTGAAACTTTCGTAACCCGCAAGATTACCCGCGCGGTAGCACGTATCGCCCTGGGCTTGCAGGACAAAGTATTCCTCGGTAACCTCGACGCGCAGCGCGACTGGGGCCATGCCAAAGACTTCGTGGAAGCGATGTGGCTGATCCTGCAACAGGAGACACCCGAAGATTTCGTAATCGCAACCGGTGTCACTACGCGCATTCGTGAATTTGTGAGAATGGCATTTGCAGAGGTAGGCATCGAAGTGGAGTTCTCCGGCGAAGGTGTGGATGAAATCGCGAAAGTGGTGAAATGCAACAACCCTGAATTCCAGATCGAGATCGGTAAGGAAGTGGTGGCTGTTGACCCGCGTTATTTCCGTCCGACCGAAGTGGAATTGCTCATCGGCGATCCGACCAAATCAATGGAGAAACTGGGCTGGAAACCGAAATACGACCTGAAAGCGTTGGTCAACGACATGGTTGCCGCCGATGTTCAGTTGTTCCGCAAGGACCGTTTGCTGGAAAGCAGCGGCCATCGCGTTCCCAACTATTACGAATAAGAACAATAGCCCATATAAAAGCCCCGCAGTGCATACTGCGGGGCTTTCTTTTGATACCTCAAATAAAGTAAACTCACAATTTAGATAGCAGGGCCTTTTTGTACGGATTTGGCCACTTTGATCAAATCCTGTGGCTGCTGATAGCCCAGAAGCTGCTTCACGATCTTGCCTTTGCTGTTGATAAAAAACAGGGTTGGATAACCTTCGATCGGGTACTTTTTGGTAAGGGCCGGGCCCTCGCCGCTTTCCATATCCATTTTTACATTGATAAAATTCCCGTTGAAAGTGGCCGCCACATCGTCACGCGTGAAAACGTTCTTTTGCAACAACTTGCACGGGCCGCACCAGGTTGTATAGGCATCGAGGAAGATCAATTTGTTCTCCTTTTTGGCCTGTTTAAGGATTTCCGACCATTTACCTTCCGTGAACTGGATTCCTTTCTCGGCATTTTTAGCAGCCTTTTTATCTCCTTCCCCGGCAATTGCCACCGACATGGCCAGCATCAAAGCCACGATCGCGAAGCCGAGATTTTTAAGATTTTTCATTTTTTTAAATATGATTTTGATTTGAGTATTCCATAACGAAAATACGCCTTTGTTTTATTTTACACAATTATGGACTGCCTGGCTATCTCGCAGCTTTTGCGGATAAGAATCTCAAAAAGGGTAACTTCGCAGCTTCATTAACACCAGAATACCATGAAAGTTCAGGAAGCCAAGTATGTGATGAGTAACTCCGACTACCAGAAATGTCCGGAGCCCGTCCTTCCCGAATATGCATTTATCGGCCGCTCCAATGTGGGTAAATCGTCGCTTATCAACATGCTGACAGGCAAAAAGGCGTTGGCCAAAACCTCGCAGCAGCCGGGGAAAACGCAGATGATCAACCATTTTATCATCGACGATACCTGGTACCTGGTCGATTTGCCCGGTTATGGCTATGCCAAGGTAAGCAAGGTAGAGCGCGACAAGTGGGAGAAAATGATCCATGACTACCTGCATTATCGCGAAAACCTCATTTGCACGTTCGTGCTGGTGGATGTGCGTCACAGCGCGATGGCCGTAGACCTCGAATTCATGGCCGCCCTGGGCGAAGCCGGCATTCCGTTTGAAATCATATTTACCAAAGCCGATAAACTCAAACCGGGCCAGGTAGCCGCGCAGGTAGAAGCTTATCAACGCAAAATGGGCGAAATGTGGGAAGAAGTGCCTCCGATGTACGTGACTTCGGCGGAGAAAAACGAGGGCCGGGAGCCTATACTGGCGACAATAGAAACTTATAATCAGTCGTTTGTGAAGACAAAATAGGATATCGGTTGTTTCCCGGGCAATCTTTCCGTTATTTTGCGCAAAATTCGATTGCCGCATCCAACATTAACATCAAGATATAACCATAGTAAGAAAGGATGAGTGAAAAAGTAGAGTCAACAGGAATGGATTTGTTGAAAGAAGTAGCCAATGTATCCGGTAAGCCAGGGTTGTTCCGCATTCTGAAACCCAGCCGTGCGGGCGTAATCGTGGAAAGCCTGGACGAGAAACGTGAAAAAACACTGATCGGGCCAACTGCGCGCGTGTCGGTACTCAAAGACGTTTCGATCTTTACAGACGGTGCAGAAGAATCTGTTGCCCTGTCGGACGTGTTCCTGAAAATCCGTGAGGTACACGGTGAAGAGGTTACGCTGTCTGTCAAAACTTCATCGGACAAAGAGCTCATCGAGTTTCTTGCTGAGGTACTTCCCGAATTCGACCGCTCGAAAGTATATGTGTCGGACATCAAGAAAGTCATTTCATGGTACAACCTGCTTTCGAAATACACGCCCGAAGCATTTGCCGTAACGGAAGGTGAAACTGCCGCTGAACCAGTTGCGGAAGCTGCCGACGCGCCTGCTGAAGAAGTGAAAGAAGCACCTGCGAAAAAGGCTGCCAAAAAAGAGAAAAGCAAAGCTTAACAGCACCTGATATTATATAAAACCCTGCCTTACCGGCGGGGTTTTTCCTTTTTTATGGATAATCTCTCCTCTTACATCGACCACACGCTGCTCACAGCAACCGCCAGCGAGACCAACATCCGCAAGCTTTGTGAAGAAGCCTGGATACACCAGTTCAAAGCGGTGTGCGTGGCGCCGACTTACGTGCCATATGTCGTCGAAATGCTGGAATTTTGTCCTATAAAAATTGAAATCGCGACGGTAGTAGGCTTCCCGATGGGCTATTCAACGACTGCCACCAAAATCGCCGAGGCGAGTGAGGCATTGCAGAATGGCGCTACCGAGCTCGATGTGGTCATGAACCTGTCGCAATTCAAATCGATGGCTTATCTGAGCATTCGCGAGGAACTGAAACAGCTCGCCGACCTCGCGCACGGGCAGAATGCCTTGCTGAAAGTGATTATCGAAACAGCCAGCCTCGATTCGTTCGATCTTTACACGGCTTGCGAAATCTGCGCGGAAGCCAGGGTTGATTTTGTCAAAACATCGACCGGCTTCGGCCCGGGCGGTGCGGACGTTGAAACGGTTCGTAAAATGCGGTCTATTTTGCCTGCGGAGGTGAAAATCAAGGCATCGGGAGGTATCAAAACTTACGAACAGGCCCTGGCCATGATCGAAGCCGGTGCCGAACGGATCGGGACTTCGTCGGGCGTTGCGATCGTAACCCGCGCATGAAACGCGTGCTGCTGCTCAGCACGGTACATCCGTCGGCAGACTCGCGCATTGTCTACAAGATCGCGCCTTCGCTTCAAGGTCATTTCGAAGTATTTTGTGCATTACCCGGCCTTCGGAGCGGTTGGAACGGAAAGCAGCATGGGATTGGCCTTCCCAAATTTGAAAGGCTGCTACCCAGGATCCTTTTCACACATCCCGCTGCGCTGTTCAAATGCCTGCGACTGAAAGCCGATATTGTCCACATTTTCGTGCCCGAGCTGATTCCGCTGGCATTTCTATTCCAATGGGCCGGAGCGAAAGTGGTGTATGAAGTGCAGGAGAACCTGTTCAAGAAATTTGCGATCAAGCGATATAATAACGGTCCGGTTTTCAAATGGCTGTTCCGGCTTTTCGACCAACTTGCACGCCGGCGTTTCCACTGTGTTTTTACGGATGACGCTTACCTGGAAGAATATCGCGACCTGGCCAAGCCATTCACAGTAATCCACAATTATGTGTCGCTGCCGGTCATGGATTTCCTCGCGCGTGAAGGCGCGCGATCACGCAGGCCGGAGATCTTTTACCTGGGCGTTGTGTCCATGGAGCGATGCCTCGATACGATGATTGATGCATTGGGAATGCTGAAAAACAGCTATCCCGATTGCCATTTGCACCTATTCGGCCCTGTGCGGGTGACGCCGGCCGAGCTGGAAGCAATAACAGGTTATCAAGCGGTTAAGGACAATATCACTTTCCACGGCTACACCGACCAGAAAGCTGCGCTGCGGTATGCACGGCAGTCGGTGGCCGGCATTGCGCTGCTGAAACCGGTGGCCGATTACCCGGAGTCGTTTCCGACGAAGCTGTTCGAATACATGGCATTGAGGTTACCCGTCATTACCTCGGACTTTCCGGTTTACAGGCAAATCGTGGAGCGAAACGGGTGCGGGTTCTGCATTTCGCCGGACGATGCGGAAGCGCTTTGCAATGCATTGAAAAGCTGCATTGCGGACAGCGAGCTGCGATTGCAAATGGGCAACAGCGGAAGAAAAGCCACAGAGGTTTGTTACAACTGGGCCTCGGAGGAAGAAAAACTCTTGTCGTTCTACAACGACATTTTGTATTCCTAACAAGCTAATTTTCAGTCGCAGGTATTATAATTTTATAAATTTATTATTGAATTGTTCAAATATGGAGTGCTACGATTTCTACGAAATATTTAACTTTCGGAATCGAAAAGAATTGTAGCTTGCGAAGTCAACTTCTCAATCATGTATATTAATACGGTTAGTCATTATCTGCCAAGCGAAGTTATTGGTAATGAATATTTTACAAATCTCAACAACCTATCTAACGAGTGGATAACGGAAAGAACAGGAATCTCAGAAAGACGTAAAGCATCAGCAGACGAAAATACCTCGACCATGGCCATGAAGGCGGTCGATACATTGCTCGAAAATATCCCATACAGTAAAAACGAGATAGATCTGATCGTAGGAGCGACTTACACGCCTTACGACACCATCGTCACGCTCGCCCACGCGGTGCAGCACCAGCTTCAAATTCCCGACATTCCGGTTGTCAGTATTTCATCCGCCTGCTCGTCGTTGCTCAATGCGATCGAGATCGTCGAGGGCTATTTTGCGATGGGCAAGGCTTCGAAGGCATTGGTCGTCGTTTCCGACCACAACACGGCCTATTACAATGAAATGGATACGGTTTCCGGGCATTTGTGGGGCGATGGCGCTTCCGCGTTGCTGATTTCCAAGGAACGGCAGACGGACGGCGATATGCAGATCAAAAAGCTCATCACCGGCGGCGCGGCCACCAGCGGAAAGGCTGTGGAAGCGGTGGTACTCCGGCCTAACGACCGGGGCGTTGTCATGCCTTTCGGGCGCGACGTGTTCCAGAATGCGTGTGTGTACATGCCCAAAGTGAGCCAGCAGGTGTTGCAGGAATGCGGTTTAACGATCAACGACCTCGATTATCTGATCCCGCACCAGGCCAACCACCGCATTAGCTTGAACGTGATCAACACGCTGGGTATCCCTGCCGAAAAACTGATTTCAAATATTCAATACCTCGGTAACACAGGTTGCGCGGGTTGCGCGATCGCGCTTTCGGAGAATAAGGATAAATTCAAGAAGGGGGAAAACATTGTAATTACGGTGTTTGGCGGCGGTTACTCGTACGGTGCCATGCTGCTTACGATCTGATCCCGGATATTCACCTACAAAAAAGCCTTCCAAACGCTGTGTTTGGAAGGCTTTTTTAATGCGTCTTAATTTAGTTTACATCCGGCTCAGAATTGTAAGAAGCCGGTTTCCAGACATTGTTTTCAGGATTGATATCCGGAAGGTTATGGTCAGGATCGATGGTTACCGCACGGATAGGACCTTGCGTAGCCGCCTTGAAAGTCCACGCACCGCCGCGTTGCCAGATTTCCACCGGCAGCTCAACGCGCGTTTTCTTGCCGCTTACTTCCTCGATATCCACTTTCACCGGCATCGCGAGCTGATCCAGGTTCTCGATCGTGATGTAAGAGCCTTTCTGCGGGTTTTGCTCCACGTAAGCCACTTCTTTCACCGACTGGTCCAGTTTGTAGTTCTCGAAGAACCAGCCTTTCCAGAACCAGCCAAGGTCTTCACCGGCCGCATCTTCGATCGTGCGGAAGAAATCGTAAGGCGTAGGATGCTTGAATGCCCAGCGCTGCACGTAAATTTTGAATGCGTAATCGAAACGCTCCTTGCCGAGGATTTGCTCGCGGAGCATTTTCAGGCCTAATGCCGGTTTGTAGTATGCTTCCCAACCCAGGTTTACAGCCTGAACAACATCCGGAATGGTCATGATCGGGTCCGCTTTCGGGCGGAAGATCATCGGCGCCAGGCGGTGCATATCGTTCATCTGGGTCGTTTTGTACTCGCCGTTATTGAAGTTATCGCCTGAAAGGAAGTTGATGAACGTATTGAAACCTTCATCCATCCATGCATATTTACGTTCGTTGTTACCCACAATCATCGGGAACCAGTTGTGACCGAACTCGTGGTCGGTTACGCCCCACAGGTCTTCCTTACGGCTTTTGCTGCTGCAAAAAACGATTCCGGGATACTCCATACCGCCCACGATACCGGCCACATTGGTCGCCACCGGGTAGGTATATTCATGTACATAATTAGAATAGAATTCGATACAGCCCTTCACGTACTCCGTCGAACGGCCCCAACCATCGAGCCCGCCATCCTCAGCCGGGTATACCGACTGCGCCAATGCGGTTTTGCCTTTCGGCAGGTTCATACGCGCTGCATCCCAAACAAACGCTTTGGACGTAGCCCACGCGATGTCGCGCGCCTGCACGCAACGGAAACGCCAGGTCAGTGTGCCCGATTGCTTCGGTCTGGTATTCGGGTTGGTTACCTCCTCTGCGCTACGGATCACGACGGTCTGATCGCTTTTGGCGGCATCCGCCAATCTTTTGCGTTGTTCGGCAGTCAATACTTCGTTCGGGTTCTGCAACTCACCCGAGCCGACTACGATATGGTCCCAGGGAACAGTCACATTGTATTCGAAATCCCCATATTCGAGGTAAAACTCTCCTGCACCCAGGTAGGGCAGCAGGTTCCAGCCTTCGATATCGTCGAAAACCGCTACGCGAGGGTACCATTGCGCCATTTCATACACAATACCATTCTTGGTTTCCAGCGTTCCCATGCGGTCGGAGCCATATTCAGGGATTTTGAAGGAATAGGCCAGTTTGATTTTGATCACATCGCCGTTCGCTTTCACAGGCGTTTTCAGGCGGATCTGCATGCGGGTGTCCGTCACCTTGTATTCCGCATCCACGAATGCACCCTTGCCTTGCTGTACGGTTACCGATTTGATAGAATCGCCGCCATCAAATCCCATATTGCCGAAACGGCCGCCGCTTACAGGCGTAGTTTGCGCGCCTCTCGAATGGCTGCCGAATGCATTCTGATCGAGTTGCAGCCAGATAAATTCCAGGTTTTCGGGGCTGTTATTTTTATAGGTAAGCTCCACTTCCCCACTCACGGTCCCTTTCTCTTCTTCGAGCGCTACGTTGATCTTGTAATCGGCACGGTTCTGCCAGTATTTGGGCCCGGGGGCACCACTCCCCGTCCGGTACTCGTTGCCCGGCTGGAAGTTGAAAAGCGGGTGAAAAAGGACATGGGCATCATATTTCACCTTCTCCGCCTCCTGTGCGATAGTGTTGTTGAAGAAGCCCAGACTGCTCATCGCAATGACGCCCAGACGAAATATTGAAATTTTCATTATAATGGTTAAAAATTAAAAATATTGGGTTGTAAACGAGCAATATACACCTTTTCACCTGTTTTAGGAGAAAAAGTTTCCATTTTGGCGACAGACAACGATTTTTGTCTGCCAATGCAAAATTCCCATTCCCATGCGCCAGCGACTGTCTGTTGAAACATATGCCAAAGGCGTCCTCGCGGGCGACCGCACTACGCTCAGCCGCGCGATCACGATCATCGAAAGCAGCCTGGCCGACGACCGGGAATTGGCCTCCCAAATTCTCCGGAATATCCTGCCGCATACCGGCAATTCCATGCGCATCGGCATTACCGGGGTACCAGGCGTGGGGAAAAGCACATTCATCGAGGCATTTGGGAGTTACCTTACTTCGCTGGACAAGCGGGTGGCCGTGCTGGCGGTCGATCCGAGCAGCAAACAGTCGGGCGGGAGCATATTGGGCGATAAAACGCGGATGGAGAAGCTCTCCCGCGACCCGAATGCATTCATCCGCCCCTCTCCTACCAACCTCTCGCTCGGGGGCGTAGCGCGGCATACGCGCGAGGCGATACTGCTTTGCGAGGCCGCCGGCTATGATATGATACTGGTAGAAACGGTGGGCGTAGGCCAGTCCGAAACGCTGGTGAAGGGCATGACCGATTTTTTTCTGCTCCTCATGCTCGCGGGCGCGGGCGACGAATTGCAGGGCATTAAGAAGGGCATTATGGAGATGGTGGATGCCGTCGCCGTCAACAAGGCCGATAACGGTAATGAAACCGCTGTTGCGAAGGCCGTTACGGAGTACCGCCAGGCATTACATCTCTTCCCCGAAACTCCGTCCCAAATACCGGTACAAGTAGTAGCTTGCTCGGCCCTGGAAGGTACCGGATTGGAGCCCATCTGGAATATCATTCGCGATTACCACACGCAGACCTCGGCTAGCGGCTATTTGAAGGAAAACAGGCGGCTACAACGGGTAGACTGGCTCCGCGAGCAGATCCGGCAATCGCTGGAAGACCGGTTTTATGAAAACGAGCTCGTAAAGCAGCATCTTGCCTCCGCGGACGAATCAGTGAGGAGCGGGGAAAAACTGCCCGAAGAAGCGGCCGCGGAATTGATCGGCTTGTTTACCCGATCGGCGGACGCCGGACTGCAGAAATTTTCCGCTAAGTCATAAAACTTCCCGGCAAAAGGCATTTTTCATTAAGTTTGAGCGTTAAAACTAACGCGAATCAACTCTATTGATCTTAACTTTTTAAGTTCTCAACTATGAAAAAAGCCTACACCCTCAGCAAAACCTCCTTGTTAGCCATGCTGATGATTCTTTCGGTCGTTTTTGCTTGTAAAGACGATGATAAGGACGAACCGACACCGACCAATAATGATCCCATTGTAGCCACCTGGCAACTCACTGCCGTAGCAGCCGCTCCCGGATCTACATTGCCCATCGACCCCGCCGCACTCGTACAGTGTATATACAGCCTGAAATTGACTTTTAAGGCCGACAATACCGTTGCAACTGCCGATTGCCCAACTGCTGTGACGCTCATCAACTCCGTTATACCTATCAGTGGAGCGAAATGGGAGGTTAAGGATGGCAATTTGATACTCAAGGATACTTCAAATAATAGCAAATCCTTCAAATACACGCTGAATGGCTCGGATTTGCAAGTTTCCGTTGACGACGCCGCGGTTATCCCAGGCTCAGCGGCCATCGACGTCATCTTGAAATTCAAAAAAGTATAGATTCCTCAAAGGATCAAAACCAAAAGAGCCGGACTGAGAAGCCCGGCTCTTTTATTACCCGCTGGTATGATCGCAAACGATCAGCCATTTGCCTTTGATTTTCTTAAACAAAAGCGTGTAATGTCCTTCCAGGTCTCCTTTTTCAGGTCGGGTCAGGTGAAATTTCCCTACCACGAATGCTACTCCCGGGCCGGGGAATGAGAAATTGAGAAAGCTGAATTTCAATGTACCCATCGTCGCACGGTCGGGGTAACGTTTGAGATAACCTTCATAAGTTGGCTTGTAGCCGTAAGTAATGCCCGCCTTTCCGACAAACATCAGCGAATCGGATTCCCAGTAGCCATTCATGAACGATTGGATATCTCCCTTGTTCCAATCAGCCTCCTGGCGTTTCAGAATGCCCAGGATCTCATCCTTGTCGCGTGCCGACTGCGCCTTTCCCATAAAAGCAACGCCGATCAGAATGAGGGTAAAAAGCCAGTTTCTCATATTTTTTATGGATTTTTGTAATGCAATTGACGATTCTAAATATAACGGAAAGATCGGCGCCCCCGAAAGGCGCATAGCCGAAATATCAAAAACCAGTGACCCATCCCTATTTATTTATACTGAATCCCAACTCGGGAACGTCGATCGGGAAAAACAGCGCGGCCGTACGGGAGCGAATCCATTCCGTCGCGAAAAAGAACGCCGGTTCTGCCCAAATCCTCTTCACGGAGGAGCCCGCACACGCCACCGAGCTCGTACGTGAGCATATGCACGCGGAAAAATGGAAGGCGATCGTGGCAGTCGGCGGCGATGGTACGGTGAATGAAATTGCCAAACCGCTTGTCGGCACCAATATCCCGATCGGTATTCTGCCGCTCGGCTCGGGAAACGGCCTTGCCAGGCACCTCGGCCTGCCGCTAACCCTCGACGCAGCCCTGAAACGGCTCTTCGAAGGCAATGCGACCACAATAGACAGCGCCGAGTTGAATGGTATACCCTTCTTCTGTACGGCCGGAATGGGTTTTGACGCATACGTAGGGCATTTATTCGGCCAGCAAAAAGCACGGGGACTAATTACCTATGTCAAGGTTTCCTTCAATGCATATTGGTCGTACAAGCCGCAGTCGTTCCGGCTCAACGGCGTCGAAAAGCAGGCGTTCTCGCTTTCGTTTGCCAATGCGGGCCAATTTGGGAACAATGCCTGGGTGGCCCCGCAAGCCAGCTTGCAGGACGGCCTGCTCGATGTATGTACGATCAGCCCGTTCCCGCAATGGTATGGTACGGCGCTGGCTTACGGCTTGTTTACCAAGCAATTGAAGCAATCGACTTACATTGATTACCAGCGTGCCACGCAAGCCGTGGTCGAAACCGATGCACCGCCGATGATCCACTACGATGGAGAGCCTTTGCAGCTGGATACGACGCGAATAGAGGTCAAAATAAAGCCGGGAAGCCTGAATGTGATCCTCTGATTTCCCCTAACATTTGAAAATATGTCAAAGAAAAACCGTTCGGGCATTGTGTATTCCACCAACCCGGAGTTTGAATACAACGACCAGGAAGACGAACCCGAAACCCTGGCGCCGCAACAGCAGGACCTGCGCATCTGGCTCGACCGCAAGGGCGGCGGCAAGGTGATCACGGTTGTGAAAGGTTTTATCGGAACGAATACCGACCTGGAAGCACTTGGCAAGCAGTTGAAAGGCCTCTGCGGTAGCGGCGGAACCGTAAAAGACGGTGAAGTTCAGATCCAGGGCGACCACCGCGACAAAGTCATCACGTGGCTGACCACCAAGAGCTATAAAGCCAAAAAAGCCGGAGGGTAGCTCCGGCTTGGGTTATAAAGTTTTAGTTGTATCGATTTCTGTGGGCGCGGGCACCGATGATGCCGGCGGCGTTACTGCCTTCGTCGGCCCGAGTACTTCCACATCGGTGACGAAAAACTTGGTATCCCCATTCCAGGGCAATTTGAAAAACTTCTCTTCGTAGGTCAACGAAACCCGGTGACCATTGTTGATCGCCTCTTCCAGTTTTGAGATTGCATCCTTGTTCTTGCCGCTGACCGAGAACACCCATTGCGAGGAATTCATCGTGCCGTCGCCTTCGAACAGGCCGCCCATTCTCAGCTCGCCTTCATAGGTTTTGAACAAATAGCCCCTGTTACTGAGCCGCGTCACATACCCTCCCCGCTTTCCTTCACTGTAATACCCAAAAGTGATATAATATAGAATCCCGAATACGATAGCCAGAAATACGGCGAAAATGACCCATTTACGCATAACAGTCGATATGTGTTAGTGATAGGAGCGAACTTCGCAAAACGGTTTGATTTTTCCTAGTTATTATTTTGCCCGGATGGCGATCACCGGGTCCATACGCGCCGCGAGCATGGCGGGCACAATCCCCGAAAGCACCCCGATGATACTCGACACGCCCAGCCCCAAAAGCACATTGCGCGGCAGCAGCAGGATTTCCAGCGAACCGAGTTTCAGGAACGAAAGCAGGTATACCAGGAATATCCCCACCAAACCACCCACAAGGCTCAACATCACCGCTTCGAACAGAAATTGGAACAGGATAGAATAGTTTTTAGCCCCCAGTGATTTCTGGATACCGATCAGGTTTGTTCTTTCTTTTACCGACACGAACATGATGTTGGCGATCCCGAAACCGCCCACGAGGATCGAAAAACTGCCGATTACCCAACCTGCGACCGTCAACACCGCGAACAACCCGGAAATCGCGACGGCTGCCGCTTCCGGCCGGTTCAGGGAGAAGTTGTTACCATCTCGCGGCTTGATACCCCGTTTGGTCCGCATTAATCCGACGATTTCCGCTTCGACCTCCCGCATACCCTCGTCTCCCGGGAAGCCTTTTACGACAATATCCGCACTTCGCCGGCCCGATTGGAACAGCTTGGAAAACGATGCGAACGGGATAAGGCAGATCTTGTCGGGGCTGCCGCCAAAGTCGACGAGGCTTTCCCCCTTTTTCTCGCGCACCCCGATGATGGTAAATTTATGGCCGGCCAGCTTGAACGGCTTTCCCACAGGGTCCTGCCCGGGAAAAAGCGATTCCGCAATATCCGCGCCGACAATCGCGACATTCCGGGCATTATTGGTTTCAAGCGGGATGAAGTAGCGGCCATTCTGGACCGGAATATCGGAAATAAGGTTGTACTCAAAGGAAATGCCCTGGATTGACGCGTTAATGCTATTCGAGCCATTTTTGAGGACGGTATTCCCTCTGAAATCCATGACCGCCACGGCACTGGCGCTTTCCAGGTTGTCGTAGAGGTATTTATACTCGGCATAATTCGGCTCCGGCCATTGGAAGTACTTCCACCATTGGTATTCACCGCCGAAGCCCCAGGGCCATTTTTGTACATAAATCACTTTGTCGCCGATGAAGCTCAGGCTGTCGCGGATGCTTTTTTCCAGCGAATCCACGATGGTGAATACGGCGACGATGGCAAAGATGCCGACCGTGACACCGAGTAGCGATAAGATCGTGCGGGTAACATTGGTTTTGAGGGCGCCCCATGCAAAGCGGAAACTCTCCCAGACCTGTCGTAAAAACTTCATCATGACGTTACGGACAATTTGAATTCAAAAGTTAGCGCATCGCCCCAAAGCATCGAAATAAATTGGTATAAAAGGTAAGAAAAAGGGTTCGATTTAATAAATTACAACATTAACCTGACACTCCTATATGAAATTACGCTACGCGCTAATGCTGCTCGCCGGCTCGCTTTCCGGCATTTCCTACGCCCAGAAACCTGTACAGGAATCCACCGGCTTTTACCAGTTCCTATCCGACGACCCGAATCAGAAGCCGTTTTTCAGTGACCGCAAAGGTGTCGTCGCACAAAACGGGATGGTCGCCTCGGCGCACCCCGTGGCATCGCAGGTGGGCGTGGATATTCTGAAAGCCGGCGGGAATGCGGTGGACGCCGCAGTGGCGGTGCAATTTGCATTGGCCGTCGTGCATCCCTCAGCGGGCAACATCGGTGGCGGCGGGTTTCTGGTTTTCCGGGCCAAGGACGGTAAAAGTTACAGCATCGATTTCCGCGAAAAAGCCCCCGGAAAAGGCCACGCCGATATGTACCTCGACAAGGACGGCAATATCATTCCCAAATCCAGCACGCTGGGCCGCCTGGCATCGGGCGTGCCGGGGTCCGTGGACGGTATGGCACAAGCGCATGCGAAATATGGTAAACTAAGCTGGAAACAGGTCTTGCAACCTGCTATCGACATTGCCCGCAACGGTGTGGTACTTACCGAACGCGAAGCGCGAAGCCTCAATTCGATCAAAAAAGATTTACTCGATGTCAACCCCGGCGCTTCCTACTTTCTGAACCCAACGGGCAAAGACTGGGCGGCAGGCGATCTGCTGGTTCAGAAAGACCTTTCGAAAGTATTGAAACGCATTCAAAAGAAAGGGCGCGAAGGTTTCTATGCCGGCAAAGTGGCCAGGCAACTGGTGAAGGATATCAACCGGAATGGCGAAGGCATTATCAGCAAGCAGGATCTGGCCGACTACCACGCACAATGGCGCGAAACCATTACCGAAGGCTATAAAGGCTACAAGGTGATTACCATGGCGCCGCCATCCAGCGGCGGCGTGGCTTTACTGCAGCTCATGCGCCTCACCGAACAACATCCATTGCGTAAATGGGGCTGGCACAGCGATTCGACGATCCAGGTGATGATCGAGGCCGAACGCCGCGTGTATGCCGACCGCGCGAAATTCCTCGGCGACCCCGATTTCGTGAAAGTGCCGGTGAATGATCTCATCAGCAAGGATTACCTGCAAAAACGCTGGAGCGATTTCTCTTGGAACAAGGCCACCGATAGCAAAAATATCCACGGCGGCACGCTGCCTGGCTACGAAAGCCTCGAAACCACGCACTTTTCGGTGGTGGATAAGGAAGGGAATGCGGTGTCCGTTACAACTACATTGAACGGCGGCTACGGCAGCCGCGTGGTAGTGAAAGGGGGTGGTTTTTTCATGAATAATGAAATGGACGATTTCAGTATCAAGGCCGGCGCACCGAACATGTATGGCCTGATCGGCAACAAGGCCAATGCGATAGCGCCGGGCAAGCGCATGCTCTCCTCCATGACGCCGACGATCATCGAGAAAGACGGGAAATTGCTGATGGTCGTGGGAACCCCGGGCGGTTCCACCATTATTACGTCGGTTTACCAAACGATCCTGAATGTGCTGGAACACGGCATGACGATGCAGCAGGCCGTGAATGCATTGAAATTTCACCACCAGTGGCTGCCCGACAAAACGACTTTCGAAGCCAACGCCTTTTCGGCCGAAGCCATTAAAAAGTTACAGGACAAAGGCTATATCCTCGAACAGCAACGTAATTCCATAGGTCGTATGGATTGCATTCTGGTATTACCCGACGGTTCTTTTGAAGGTGGCTCCGACCCACGCGGGGACGATACGAGCATAGGCTATTAGGCGTACACGCCGGGTTGGTCAGCACCAGGTGAGTTCAGCGATCAGCCCGGCGTGTTGCGGATAAAGCTCCGATAATGCCGCGCATTCCGCCATTTCGAAATCAGCAAAATCAAAACCGGGTGCTACGGTGCATCCCACGAGCGCATACGTGCTCCCGCTCGCGGGGCGTGACCCAAACCATGCACCTGCCGGTACCACTGCCTGGAAGGTTTCGCCTTTATCCGGATCGCTGCCCAGCCTGATTACGCTCAACTCCCCTGAATGCGCATCGATCACAAAAACCTCTAATGCCTCCCCGGCATAGAAATGCCACATTTCATCCGCCTGAATACGGTGGAATGCGGAAAAATTGTGCGATTCGAGCAGGAAGTAAATGCCGGTTGAAAATGCCCTGTCCCCTCCGAACCGTGCGGGTAATGCGCTGTGCGGGATATTTTCGGATGCCCGGTAGGTTTCGGCATAATAACCTCCTTCGGGGTGTGGCAGGAGATTAAACTTTTCAATCCAGTAAGATGCAGGTTTCATGGAACGTCGGTTGAGATACAAACCGCAAAGTAATCCGGATCGCTAAATATTCACCACTGGCTCATTCTTTTTTGCCAACAGAAAAGTTTTGATTAATTTTGATCATTAGTAATCATAATTAATCATTTTTGATCAATGGCTAATCCGCGCGTCAACATTGCATCCGAAGAAGTGCTCTCCAACAACTGGTACACCCTTCGCAAATACACATTCGATTATCAGCGGGCCGATGGTTCCTGGGAACGCCAGGCGCGCGAGGCTTACGACCGCGGGAACGGCGCGGTGATATTGCTTTACAACAAGGAGAAGCAGACGGTCGTACTCACCAGGCAATTTCGCCTGCCTACCTATACCAATGGCAATGAAACCGGCATGATGATCGAAGCCTGCGCAGGCCTGCTCGATAAAGACAATCCCGAAGAATGCATCAAACGTGAAACCGAGGAGGAAACCGGCTATAAAGTGAGCTCGGTGAAAAAGATATTTCAGGCCTACATGTCCCCCGGCTCCGTCACCGAAATCCTCTATTTCTTCGTCGCCGAGTATTCCGACGATATGAAGGTAAGCGACGGCGGAGGCTGTGCGACAGAGCAGGAGAATATCGAAGTAATGGAAATTCCTTTCAAAGAAGCCATTCAAATGGTCGCCAACGGGGCAATTAACGATGCTAAAACCATTATGCTCATCCAGTATGCGCAGATCAACGGGCTCGTAGGCGCATAAAAATGCCGGAGAATGCCCATTGGGAACCTTCTCCGGCATTGGTTTTCTGTGGTTATCACGAAATAGGGTCCGGTGTGGGTGTCACATCCATCTCCGTGGAAGCCGCACCCTTGTTACCCTTGAACTTTTCGAACAAATCCTTGAAAAAGGCCTCCGCATCCGGGAAATTGCCTTTCAGCGTTTCGGCGCCTTTCGTTTTAAGTTCCTCGAAATACTCCGGAGCTTTATCGATGGCCCCTTCCGCTTCGGCTTTCAGGTTGTTTGCCTTTGTTTTGAGGTCTTCCAGAAGCTTCTCTCCCTCCTCGGTCTGAAGGTATTTGTGTGCAGCTACTCCCGCAGCGGCGCCCAAGATGAATGTGGCCAGGTGTTTCGCGTTAATGCTCATGATTTCCAGTTACTTAGTTTGAGATTTATCATTCAATTTAAAGAAACTAATACTCTCCGCAAAAGAACGGACGGACAAATCCGGATACATCACACCGAAAAAATTGTGCCCGGCAAACTGGTTACCGGGCACCTGAAAGAGAAGTTTATGCGTGAAACAGCCTATTTGATTTCGAATGCGGCTTGCATACGGTAGCTGATCTTGATTTTCTGGTACTGCACATCGCTGTCCTGAACGGCATCAGCCGCTTCCGCCGCGAATGCGCGTACATTGGCCTTGGCAAATACGGGCTGAGGGAAATACAGATTTTCGTCCAGCTCTTTGATTTCGAGCACTTTGCCCAGCTTTTGATCCAATGATGCAACCAGGTATTCCGCTTTTACTTTGGCAGCTTTCAATGCATCGATTTTCACCTGCTTTTTGAATTCTTCGCGTTTCGAGTGATCCACGCGGGAAACATTCGCATACTGCACACCGCGGCTCTCGACTTTCGACAGAATGCCGTCCAATTTCTCAGCACTGGAAACTTTCAGTTCGTACTGTTTTGCTTCGAGGAAAGTCGCGGGCTTTTTCTTTTTATCAACATAGTTCTGGTAACCTCCTACGCCGCTGATCGACAATGCCTCTTTCGGCAAACCGGCATCCGCCACCGCCTTGATCAGCTGCTTTTCCAGGGTTGAAATATTGACCTTGTCCTTCTGGTTTTTCTCGTCCTGGAAATATTCGCGGAGCGAGATATTGAAATAGATTTCATCGGGTACAACCTCCATTTCGGCAAAACCCGCCACTTCGATATTCGGAACCTGATATAGCTGTTCGGTTTTGACTTGTGAAAACGCAGGATTAATGAGTGATGAAGTGATCAGAGCGCCGAGCAAAAAATACTTTTTCATGGCCTTAAACATAGATAAAAATGAAAATAATATTAACCGGAACGGCCGCTTCAAACCTCCTGGTTGAGGAACCGTTCTATGGTTTAGATACAAAAAGGAGCCAAAAGGTTTAACCGGGTACTCATGCAGATAGCCCGTTGCTACCGGGTTTCCACACAAAAAAAGTGGAAGAACGACGTAAAAAGCTGTCATTCTTCCACTTATTGGCGTGGTAAAAATTTTGTGAAATCAGGTAAAATTTTGGTAAATAGAGTCCATGATCCGTACGAAATGCTGGTAATCGGAGTCGCTCAGACTGCCCCAGCCTTTGCGACGGATATCGGCCACGATCGGGAATGCCTGGTTATAGATGGCCTCTCCGTTTTTGGTTAGAAACAGGTTGAATTTACGACGGTCGCCCGCTGCCGGTCCACGCTCCACCAGGCCCTTCTTTTCCAACAAATCGATAATCCTCGTCACCGTCGGAGGATCCTTGAAAGTCATTTCCGCCAGTTCGTTCTGGCTGATGCCCTGCTTCCTGAAAATATGGTCGATGAGCACCCATTGGTCGACCGTAAGGTCAAACCCGGCCTCCGTCAACTGCTTTTGCAAGGCATTGCGAATCTTCTTGATAGTCGTATCTATCTTAAAAAAATAGGCACGATGATCCGACTGATGTGTCATGATGTGGAAGTAAGTAAGTAGAGATTTAGAATGATTGAGTATTACCAAATATAAGCCTTTGCAACAATTCGTCTACTAATAGTTGTGGGAAAAAGTTTGGGGAAAAGCTGGTGTTGATAACTGATGCTACCCGATCATCCTGAGTAGGTCGCCGGAGGATGGTTCATAACCAAAGTGCTTTTGGGACAGCAGAAATAATGCAAGATTTCAGTCGAAATATTACATCGACATGCATGATCTAAACTAATTCTGCTATGCGAAAATTACTTTACACTTTCATCCAAACAGGTTTATTCGCGGCCATATCGCTCACGGGCCTCTCCCTCCAAGCGCAGGACACGCCATTTATTCAACTGGTAACTACCGACCAAATTCCGGATTCCCCTGAAATGGCCACCTACCGCGAACGTTTACGCAAGAATCCCAACGTTACGGGCTATCATTTCATCAGGCTCAACGCATTAGCCACTTCACAAAAAGGCGGCGTCCTGCCACTCCACATTCCCGACGGCCAAACCATTACCGCAGTCGCCAGCCACGTCGAATACGAATCTGCCAATGAATACGAATGGATCGGTAAAACCGATGATGATCGCGGCACCGTGATCGTCGTGTCCAAAGCCGGTCGCGTATGCGCGCACATATCTACACCCGTGGGCGTGTATGAGATATTTCCGGCGCCAGCGGGGCTGCATTGTTTGCAAGTTATCGATTCAGAGAAGGCCTGGGATGTCGGGTGTGCGACGACCTCTTCCACTGCCAAGCCGGATAATGGAAGAACATCAGCCGTGGAATCAATTACAAATCAAGGAGGGGATGCCAACGCGAAAATGCAGCCTTGTCAGGCGTTGACTTATCCGAGAGTGCTGGTACTATATACGCCTAAGGCACTGACATTAGCTGGTAATGTCACTACGCTTACGGACCATGTAAACTTGTCCATATCTCAATTCAACAGCTGTATTTACAATAGCGGAATTACGAGCGCTGCGGCATTGGTACTGGCGGGGATTGCGCCATTAAACTTCGTTGAACACCCTAACGCCATGGGCACTGATAAGGAAGATCTGATCAAGGATGCCACGGCCAAAAATCTCAGGAATCAGTATCAGGCTGATGTCGTAGTACTGTTAACCGATGGCAACTATGGTGGGGGAGATGTAAGAGGAACCTCCGGAACTGTGACTCTCGAGATCGACAGAGCCTATTCAATTGTTGAACTGTGGTGCGCAACCTCTCGTAAAACCTTCGCTCATGAGGTTGGGCACCTTTATGGATGTCGCCACGATGACGACAATACGGCTCTACCATCCTATGCCAAAGGATATAAGATAAAGTTCCTGGGATTTACAGTAGACAGGACGGTGATGGTTGGGAACGGGATTACCGATGAACATGCTAAAAATAGGCTATTGAACTTTTCAAATCCTAATATTCAAGTTGGTGGGCGGGCCACTGGTACGGCAGATGAAAATAATGCTCAAAGAATTACTGAATCGCACCCGATCGTGGGCGCATTTAGGCCAGACCCTGCTAATCCATTGAATGCTTTTGTGGATGGACCCACATGGGTGAGCAGCCCGGGTGGCAAGAACTATGAGTTGTATTATAGCTGCGGGTCCGCGCCGTACACTTTTAGCTGGCAATACAGCTACGACGGAGTCAATTACATCCTTTCAAACATAACCTCAGACGTATTTACATGGTATTTCAATCAAAATCAAAAGATTTACATTAAAGGCACGGTTACCTCCAACGGCCAGTCTGCAATAGCTTACATTACAGTAACCGCCCAGCTGCCTGTTAATCCATACAAGGTTTCAGCAGCAGGACATGACACAATTGCACTGCAACACGAGCTGCCCGGTTTAATCGCAACTCCCAATCCGGCAGATGATCGGATTAACATTTCCTACAATCTTCAATCTGATATGCAGGCCAAGCTAGATATGCTGGATCAATCAGGAAAGGTCATTGAAGTACTGAAAGACGACAAGATAATAAGTCGTAAGGGTCGTTATTCTGCTACCGTTGAGAGTAAGCATCTGCCAGTTGGTACCTATTTCATTCGCCTTCTCACCAGCCAGGGGATCGAAACATGCCGAATAATCATCACAAAATAGCCTTCTAAATGACACGCTCACGGACTGTTTATATATCTCTTGGAATTGTCATGCTGCTAGCTGGTTGTAAAATCGTCGATGCAATAATTGATACCGCCGGCCCTCTCCCACGCTTGCCAAACTGGGGCTATCTAACAGCTGAAATGAATGGTGTAGAATGGAGTACAACCTATAAAAATGCTTATCAGGTTACACATGGATCCACTACTTATGCCGATAACCCCAAAGGTGTTTTCTACGCATTAACCTCGATACTATATTCACCGGAAGGCTGTGAGCGTCAACAGTTGCTGTTTCAAAACATACCATTTTCTCCACACACAGGTCGGCATAAACTTGTGTTATGCAACCCCTACACGGGGTGCGAATCCAGCGACAAACCAAGGGTAGCATTGTTTGAATCACTCAGCGACGGCGACGTTGCAGGGGACTTCTTTTATACCGTCGACTCCGAAGATAATTACATCCAAATCGACAGCTACAATGCCAAAACGCAAGAAATAAAGGGAAGTTTTCAACTTACATTGGCCAACGCCCGGATACCTCGGTCATCCAATGCATTGCCAGATACATTACGCTTTCGAAACGGCCGGTTTCACACCAGAATCATCCGATACAAGGCAAGGGGTGAGTGAAAACGAGCTGGCATAAAACAACAGAAGCCGGACATAAGTCCAGCTCCTGAATTATTAAGTTACGTTCGATATTCCTTACGCCGAATTCCGCGCCGCATTGATAATCCCGAACATTGCCCGGATAATCAGCTGGTTATAGGTCTCCACATCCACGGGCAGGTTCTTCGGATCGCCGGCCAGCATTTGCAATGCGTATTGCTGAATGGTGATCAATGGAAGGACAATGCGTTCGCGGGTTTTGATGGACACTTTGGTAACATTGTTGCTGTCGAGCAGCTCCTTCTGGCTCGATACTTCCAGCAGAAGCTCGCGGGTGAGCAGGAACTCGTCGTACATTTTGTCCCAGAACTCGCGGTAATCTTCCTCGTCGCGGAGGTATTTGGTCGCAGGGAAAAATGCTTTCGAAAGCGACTGCATCGAGTTTTCGATCAAGGTGCGGAAGAAAAGCGATTTCTGATAGAGCTTTTTGATGTCCTCTACCTTGTTTTCGTTCACCAATTGCTGGATAGCGGTTCCGAAGCCGTAGAAACCCGGCACATTCTGCTTCATCTGCGCCCACGAGCCCACGAACGGGATCGCACGCAGGTCCTCGAACTTCAGACCTTCGTCGTCGTTACCGCGTTTCGTCGGACGGCTTCCGATATTGGTTTGCCCGTAAAAGCGCAGCGGCGTCTTTTTATCGAGGTATTTGACAAACATCGGGTGGTTTTTCAGGTCCAGATACGAATTATAGGCAACTTCGGCCATTTCTTCGATCAGGTCCTTGTCGGCGTCTGTCAGTTCGTCGTCGCGGTGGCCTTTGAAAAGGTGGTTTTCCAGACCGGCAGTAAACAGCCTTTCCAGGTTGTACATGGCCGTCGTAACGGTACCGTAGTTCGAACTGATGGTCTGGCCCTGAACGGTCAATTGGATTTCCTTATCCTCGATATCCTTCCCGAGCGATGAATAGAAGTTATGGTTGTTACCGCCGCCGCGTGCAGGAGGTCCCCCACGACCGTCGAAGAACGTGACTTTGATACCAAACTCGCGCGATACTTTGGTCAATTCTTCCTTGGCGCGGTAGATCGACCAGTTGGCACGCAGGTAGCCACCGTCTTTGGTACCATCCGAGAAGCCCACCATGATCGTCTGGTGATTCTCACGGTTGCTCAGGTGGTTGCGGTAATACTCGTTTTCATATAGCGACCGCATAATGCCCGGCGCGTTGGCGAGGTCATCCACGGTTTCGAAAAGCGGCACGACGTCGAGCGCCAGCTTGCCTTCTTCGTCGGCGATCAGGTTTTTGGCCAGCGCCACCACTTGCATCACATTCAATGCGGAAGTGTTGTTGCTGATTACGTACCGGTGAGCACCTTTTTCACCATTCTTTTCCTGAATGGTTTTGATTGCCCGGATCGACCCAAGAATGTCTTTGGTAAGTTCGTCTTCGTAATCTTCATCACGAAGCGGAATATTCAGCGAGAGCAGCAAATCGATCTTTTTCGCCTCATCCCAGCTCTGATAATCACTGTATTTCAGCAACGGAATTTTCTTTTCCAATCTTTTCAGAATATCCTCCCAGGCTTTGCCGTGTTTGCGGCTATCCTGACGAACATCAAGGCTTGCAAAGAAGAATCCGAACAGATTCAGTTTCAGGATAAAATTATCCAACAGCTCCACGAAAAGTCCCTGGTGCTTGTTCACCAGCACTTCGCGCGCTTTCAGCAACTCGTCGATCAGCTCCTGTGCACTTTCGTAACCTTCTTCAAACGGCCCGAAAATGGTGCTGTTCATCTTTTTCTCTGCCAGCGAAACCGCGTCGTCGACTCCTTTGAATGTGAGGCGGCGCTTCAACTGGCGAATGTCGCGGTAATAGCCGCGCAAAAGCGTCTCGCGCAGGCGATCCGCCACTTTCAGCGTGATTTCGGGGTTTACGAACGGGTTACCGTCGCGGTCGCCACCCGGCCAGAAGCCCAGGCGGAACACATTCGGATAAGGCCAGTCGTGAACGCTCATTCCCAGGCCATTGATGAGTTTTTCAAGAATGGACGGGATGGCATCGTAATATACATTTTCGAGGAACCAGCACAGGCTCACCGCCTCATCGAACGGCGTAGGCTTTTCATGGTTGATGAAAGCCGTTTTCCCGAGCTGCAACAGCAGCTGGTTTACCTCCGTAAAATCGTTGGCTTTGATCGCATCTTCGAGATCATTGATAATGCCCAATACCTTTCCCGAATAAAACTGGGTCGGGTGGGCCGTCAGTACGATGCGTACGCTGAAATCTTCGAGTTTAGCGAGCAGTTTCTTTTTCAGCTCGTCGTTTTCCAACCGCTCGGTCAGGTAAGTTACCGAGCCTTTGCCGGTCAGGTCGTGGGTCTCGTCAAAGGCCGCATCTTCCACCGAGTCGAAAAGCACGACCTGGCGTTCGATATATTGGATAAATGCAAAAAGCAAATCCGCACGTTCCTTGGGAGTAGCTGTTTCCAGGAGCTCTGAAAAAAAATGCTCTATGATTTCTTTGGGAGATTTGCCTTCCTGAAAGCCAATCTCGCTTTGCTGAGTCAGTATCGGAAGCAGGGAACCTGTTTGGAATATACCGCGGTAGGGTAAACTCAGAAACAGGCTATTAAAAATATTATACTTCGTTACAACTGCGTCCTGGAAACTATTATTCATAATGGAGTGACGAAATTATATTTTGAAATTTGCACTGAAGGCAAATATAACTTTAAAAAATGGGTTTCAGGCTTTGGGGTGTGCTTGTTGATGCGATTTTTTAAGCTTTTCAATGGAGTTATGCGTGTAAATCTGTGTAGCAGCGAGGTTAGCATGCCCCAGTAACTCCTTGATCGCATTCAGGTCGGCGCCGCGATTGAGCAGGTGTGTCGCATACGTATGCCTGAGCACGTGCGGGCTTTTTTGAGACAGCGTCGTAACGGCCGAAAGGTATTGCTTCACCTTTCTCTGGACAAATACCGGGTAAATCGCTTTATTCGAATCGGTTAGCAGCAGAATATCCGTTTGTTCCTCCGGCGCACGCTGTTCTATATATTTTTGAAGTAATTGTACCAAAGAAGTGGAAACAGGCACGATCCGCTCTTTCGATCTTTTTCCAAATACGCGAATGGTACGCGCAGGCAAGTTCAAGTCTTTCAATTCCAGCTCCACCAGCTCCGAAAGCCGGATCCCGCTGCCATAAAGCAGCTCCATGATCACCCGGTCGCGCAAGCCTTCGAAATCATCGGCGAATGTGCCTTCTTCAAAAAGCATTTCCATCGACTTCTCTTCCACAAATGCCGGCAGCTTCTTCCGCGTTTTCAAGGCCGACAGGATTTTCGTCGGGTCGCTATCGATGTGTTTTTTCTTCCTTAAATAACCATAGAAAGTCCGGAGCGCAGCAATTTTCCGGTTAATCGACGATGGGTTGAGCCCCTCCTCCATCAAACTCACGATCCACGACCGCAGCATCGGCGCTTTGGCCGCTTCGGGCTCGGCGCATTCATATTGAAAAAGGAGGTATTTCTGAAACTGTTCGAGGTCAGTCTGGTACGATTTGATCGTATGCGCACTTGAGCGCTTTTCGAATTGGAGAAATTCCAGAAACGGCGTTATCATAGTCCGAACATACAAAAAGGAGCCATCTTATTCAAGACAGCTCCTCATCGTATGATATGGATACAATAATCCTATAGAAGTCTTTCAGAGAACCATTCCGTGAGGAACTAGTCTTCTAAATGACCGTAAGTTTTTTCTTTGTAAACGGCACGCAGAACTTCGAAACGACGCTTAACAGATGGTTTTTCGAAAGCTGTACGGGCACGAAGCTCACGCATTGTACCAGTTCTTTCAAATTTCTTCTTGTAACGCTTAAGAGCGCGATCAATCGATTCGTTGTCTTTAATGTTAATAATAAGCATGCTTATAATTTCTTTTGTTCTTGAATTGGTTTCTGAAATCGGACTGCAAAGAAAAACTATATCCAACAGAAAATCAAGAAATAAGTCGTTAAAATTCGTTTATTTTTGTATCCATTGCATTGAAACGAAAGTCATTAACAGATTAAACAGCCCGATATGAGTTCCAGACTGGGAATAATTGATTTAGGCACCAACACATTTCACCTGCTGATCGCGGAGCCTAACGGCGCTCATTTCAAGACTGTTTTCCACGAAAGCAGGCCTGCAAGGATCGGCTTGGGGGGAATCAACAACCGGGTGATCACCCCCGAAGCACAGGACCGCGCCCTCGCGGTACTCTCCTATTTCCGCGAAAAACTCGATTCGTTTGAAGTAATGCCGGAGAAAACCTTCGCATTCGGTACCAGCGCGGTGCGCAATGCCGAAAACCGGCAGGAGTTCTGCTCCGAAATTTTAGAAAAAACCAATATCGAAGTAACGGTCATCGACGGCAACCGGGAGGCCGAGTACATATATTATGGCGTCCGCCGCGGCGCCGACATTGGCGATGTACCTTCGCTGATCATGGACATCGGCGGCGGCAGCGTGGAATTCATCATCGGCAACCGCTCCCAGATTTTCTGGAAACAGAGTTTCGAAATCGGCGGACAGCGGCTTATGGAAAAATTCATGCGCAACGACCCGCTTTCGCAAGCCGACCGCCGGGCACTTTACAATCACTTCGACGAAAACCTGATCCCGCTCGCAAACGCGGTCCACCAATATGCCCCGGAAAAGTTGGTAGGCTCGTCAGGGACATTCGATACACTGGTGGATATCGATTTCCACCACCGGACCAACGATTGGCCTCCGGTATCGGGCACCGACTTCGATATACCGCTGGAAGAATTTTACCGCGCCTATGCGCTGATCCTCTCAGGCAACCACGACGAGCGCATGGCGATCCCCGGTATGATCGAATTGCGTGTGGACATGATCGTGGTGGCCGTCTGCCTGATCGATTATGTGCTCAAAACGCACGGCATCCGGCAAATCCAGGTTTCCAAATATGCCCTTAAAGAAGGCGTCCTGGCCGAACTGATGGCCAAATAGCCGCCAACCTCTCATTTAACTACACCTTTATACTTTATCCCAAAAACCAAACTCTATGAGATTGATGCGTTACCTTCTCCTCGCGGCGCTGGCATTCGTGTACATGCACGACGCGCACGCCCAACGAAAGAAAAAGAAAGACAAACAGGAGGATGTCAAGATCGACAAGGCCGTCGATGCGGTGGCCTCCGCAGTGAAAGACAAGCTGAAAGACGACAAAAAGAAAGGTCCGAAAGCATTCAAAGACTTCATCGATAGTACCAATACTGTTAGTCAGAAAGGCATGATCTCCATCCACAAGATGGACGACAAATGGTATTTCGAAATCCCCGACTCCCTCCTGAACCGCGATATTATGGCGGTGACGCGTTATTCCAAGACCGCGGCGGGCGGCGGGATTTTCGGGGGCGAGGAAGTGAACCGCCAGATGATCCGCTGGGAACGTGGGATGGATAACAACCTCCTGCTACGCTCGGTGACGATCGTCGTCACCAGCCCGGACAGCACGAAACCCATTTTCCAGGCCGTCAAAAACTCCAATTCCGACCCTATTATCGGTGTTTTTGATATTAAGGCGGTGAAAAAAGAGCCCGCGAAAACATCCGTAATCGACGTGACGGAGTTTTTCAATTCCGATAACCAGGTGTTTTCACTGAGTTCTGTCAGCAAACAGCTGCTGAAACTCGCCGCATTCAAGAAAGAGGCCTCATTCATTTCGAAAATCAGCACCTACCCGATCAATACCGAGATCCGGACGATCAAGACTTTCAATGTGACGCCCCAGGTGCTAACGCCCACGCCGGTCCCTTCGATCGGCCAATACCTGCCATCCGGTCTTGACGCCGGTGTAGTCACATTCGAAATGAACTCCTCGCTGATCCTGCTTCCGAAAGCACCGATGAAAAAGCGCATTTTCGATAGCCGCGTAGGGTATTTTGCCAATCAATACGCCATATTCGGCGAGGAATCGCAGCGCTCCGACACCGAGGTTTTTGCCGTAAGATGGCGCCTCGAACCCAAAAATGCAGAAGACGCACGCAAGCAGAAGAACGGAGAACTGATCGAGCCTAAAAAACCGATCGTTTATTACATCGACCCGGCAACACCGGAAAAATGGCGTAAATACCTGAAACTTGGCGTGGACGACTGGCAGGTTGCATTTGAAAAAGCAGGCTGGAAAAACGCGATCCGCGGCGAGTACTGGCCCGAAGGCGACACCACTATGAGCCTCGAAGATGCCCGCTACTCGGTGATCCGCTATTTCGCGGCCGACATCCAGAATGCTTATGGCCCTAATGTGCACGACCCGCGCAGCGGCGAAATCCTCGAAAGCCACATCGGCTGGTACCATAATGTGATGCGCCTCCTCCGCAACTGGTACATTATCCAGGCCGCGGCTGTGGACCCGAAAGCGCGTACCAAAAAGTTTGATGATGAGCTGATGGGCCAGCTGGTACGTTTCGTATCGTCACACGAAATCGGCCACACGCTTGGCTTGCGCCACAATATGGGTGCAAGCTCCGCCACACCGGTTGAGAAACTGCGCGACAAAGCCTGGGTAGCAGAGCACGGTCACACCTCATCGATTATGGATTATGCCCGTTTCAATTACGTGGCACAGCCCGAGGACGGCATTACCGACCTCTTCCCGCGCATCGGCGACTACGACAAATGGGCCATTCAATGGGGTTACAGCAATTTTCCGGATGCCAAAGACGCCCAGGCGGAGAAGCTGGCCCTGAATACGCTCACCAAAGAGGCTTACAGAGACAACCGCCTGCATTTTGGTACGGAAATCAGCCCTTACGACCCGCGTTACCAGACCGAAGATTTGAGCGACAATGCCATGAAAGCTTCGGAATACGGTATCAAAAACCTGAAACGCATCCTACCGAACCTGATCGAATGGAGCAAGGAGGACGGCGAGAGCTACAAGGAACTGGATGAAATTTACGGCAATGTGGTAACGCAATACCGTCGCTACCTGGGCCACGTGATCAAGAATGTGGGTGGTATTTACGACACTCCGACCACCTACGACATGGAAGGACCGACCTTCACGACTGTTCCGAAAGCAACCCAAAAGGAGGCGATCGACTTCCTGAATGCTCAACTTTTCAAAACACCTACCTGGCTTCTCGACCAGAATATCCTCAACAAAGTGAAGCCGGAAACCGGTATGGAGGCCGTGAAAGCATTGCAGGATTTTGCATTGACCTCCCTCTTCGCAGGCGACCGCGCGGTGCGACTGATGGAGACCGGTATCTCTGCCAAAAACTACACGCTCGACGATCTTTTCACGGACTTGGAAGCGGGGATATGGTCGGAGGCCAAAACCGGCAAGCCGATCGATGTGTACCGCCGGAACCTCCAAAAAGTATATGCGGAGAAACTGATTTCATTATTGAAACCTGGCAGAGCGAACGTACAGTCAATCCCGGTGGGTATCACTTATGGATTCTCGACACGCTCGGTAGAGCTCGAAAAGACCGATTTACCATCGATCGCCCGGGCGCATTTAGAGCAGTTGAAAACGACAGTGAACGCCGCCATCGCGAAAAGCACAGACAAGAACACGCGCTACCATTTGCAGGATGTATCGCAAAGAATCAAGCAGGCGCTTGATCCGAAATAATGTAAATTGAATCAGGCAAGTCGTAACGGCTTGCCTGATTTGCTTTTTAACCTTTGGAAAATGTCAGAACTCGCTCAACTGCTCCGCCAACATCCCGCATTCAGCGCCATTGTGCGGAATGGCAAACCTTACCGCAAGCTGGATTTTACGGCGGGCAATATCGGTCTGCTGACGCGTGATCTATCGGAAACCATCGATTTTTCCAACTTTGTTTTCGATGAGATGCTTTCAGGAAGCGCTTTTAACGGAATTGGTGGTTATGGCGAAGACCGGGTCATTTACCGGCATCGGAAACACTTTACCTCCGATAATGAAAAGCCTAGGAGCATTCACCTCGGCGTAGATATCTGGGCGGAAGCTGGCACGCCACTCTACGCCCCGACCGATGCAACCGTGCATAGTTTCGCATTTAACGATCACTACGGCGATTACGGCCCCACCATTATCCTCGCGCACGAGCTGGGCCCGATCACGTTTTTCACCCTTTACGGGCATTTATCGCTCAACTCATTGGAAGGCTTGTTTGAAGGGAAAAGCATTGCGGCCGGCGAACGTTTCGCCGCCATCGGCCCCTACCCCGAAAACGGCGACTGGCCCCCGCATCTGCATTTCCAGCTCATTCGCGACATAGGAAATCACAAAGGCGACTTCCCGGGCGTCTGCAATGCCGCGGATCGGGATTACTACCTCGATTTATGCCCTGATCCTGAGCTGATTTTGAGAATCAGTCATTAATGTTTCTTCTCCAAATTCGGCAGGAAACCCGTCAACAGCCCGATCAGCGGCAGGAACGAACAGATCCAGAAAACATATTCGATACTCGTTTTATCGGCGAGCGTTCCGAGGATCGCCGAGCCGATACCGGCAATACCGAATGCAAAACCGAAGAACAGCCCTGCGATCATTCCCACTTTGCCGGGAATCAGTTCCTGCGCGTATACGAGGATTGCGGAGAATGCGGAAGAGAGGATCAGACCAATAATGCAGCTCAATACGCCTGTCCAGAACAGATCAACATAAGGCAGCAACAATGCGAAAGGCGCCGCCCCGAGGATCGATATCCAGATCACATATTTACGACCGATCCGGTCGCCTACCGGCCCGCCGATGAACGTACCGGCCGCTACCGCAAAGAGGAATGCGAACAGGTAAATCTGCGAGCTTTGAATGGAAACACCGAATTTATCGATCAGGTAAAACGTGAAATAGCTCGAAATGCTGGCCATATAAATGTATTTCGAGAAGATCAGCAGGAGCAGAATGCCTATCGAAACAACCACTTTGGTTTTTGACAATTCCGACTCCGGTTTGACGGTGCTAGCGGCTTTTTTGACAACCGTGGCCAGGTTTTGCTTATACCAGCCGCCTACCCACGAAAGAATGATGATCGCCAGCAATGCCACCAGCGAAAACCAGATCACCTGGAATCGGCCGTAAGGCAGCAATATCAATGCCGCCAGCAATGGTCCCAGCGAGCTGCCCGCATTACCTCCGACCTGAAAAAGTGATTGCGCCATCCCGTGCTTGCCCCCGGACGCCATACGCGCCACACGCGAAGCTTCCGGATGGAATACCGCCGAGCCGATCCCGATCAAACCTACGGAAAGCAATACAATATGAAAGCTGTTCGCCATCGAGAGCGACACAAGCCCCAGCAATGTAAAGCACATCCCGACGGCCAGCGCATAGGGCTGCGGCCTTTTATCCGTAAATGACCCTACGAGCGGTTGAAATACCGACGCACTCACCTGAAAAGTGAATGTAATTAGCCCGATCTGCGAAAAACTCAGATGAAACGACTCCTTCACCATCGGGTAAATCGATGGAATGAGGGACTGCATCGTGTCGTTCAGCAGGTGGGAGAAACTCAGCGCCAGAAGGATCGGGAATACGGTCTGGGAGGCGGGAACTGTCGTCGTATCCACGGCGGCCGTGGAATCGGCATTTGAACTCTGGTCGAAACTTTTCATAGGTATTCAAAATGCCCCCGACTTCCTGTTTATAGAAGTCGGGGCCTAAAAAAGAATGACAAAGGTATGGATTCCAGGCGGCTCTCAGGCCAGAAACCAAATAAAATTCTATTTGCGATGGATCGTGGTAGCAGCGGATTGCGCTCCGGCGAGAATGGTAATGTCCGCAATCGTAACGCGGTCAGGCGCATTGACGGCATACAGGATCGCGTCGGCGATGTCACCGGCCTGCAACGGGTCGAAACCCTGATATACCTTTTCGGCCCTGGCTTCGTCGCCTTTGAAGCGCACCAGCGAGAACTCCGTTTCCACAGCGCCCGGTGCGACATTGGTCGTTTTGATACCGTGCTGCGTCAGTTCGAGGCGCATTCCCTCGCTGATCACCTCCACGGCGGCTTTGGAAGCACAGTACACGGCACCATTCGCGTAGGTTTGCTTGCCGGCAATCGAACTGATATTGACGATATGGCCTTTACCACGTTCGAGCAGCAACGGGATAATGGCTTTCGAAACGTAAAGAAGCCCTTTCACGTTACCGTCGATCATCGCGTCCCAGTCGTCGGTATCGCCTTCATCGAGCGTGCCGAGGCCGTGAGCGTTACCGGCATTGTTGATCAGGATATCGATGTTTTTCCATTCATCGGGCAACGAACCGACTGCCGCGAAAACTGCGCCTTTGTCGCGAACATCGAATACGAGCGTGGTTACTTTTACTTTGGAAGACAGTTCCGCGGCTACTTCGTCGAGACGTTCCTGGCGACGACCGCACAAAATAAGGTCTGTTCCGACCCCGGCGAATGCTTCCGCGGTGGCCTTACCGATACCGGAAGTGGCTCCGGTAATTAATGCAATACGGGACATTGAGTGAAATGGTGTGGAGTGAATTTTACTTTTTGTTTTTAGGAATATTCAAACTGCTGAACTCGCCTTTTTCCAGCTGGGCCGCCTGACTGAAAAGCTGTACAGCCTGCTGATAGACATTATCCGTCGGGTTCAGCACCTGGAATACTTCATTGTTCAGACCATTCTTTTGCTTTCTTCCCCACACATAACGACCGATGATCGCCTTGGTTTGCGAGGTAATAAGCGACTTGGATAGGTTGAGTTCTTTTTCATTCGGCTTGATACCCGCCCTGGAAGCGTCTTTCACCAATTCGGCCATCATCGCATCCGATACCTGGAAAGATTTCAGGTATTCTTTGAATGGCTGCTTTTCGAGTTTTTTCTGGTTTTCATTGGCATAGCGCAGCGCATATTCACGGATAATGTTTTTGGAATACAACTCAAACAGGTATTTGCTGTTCATCAGCGTGTCTTTTGCCACGAAAATATCCGGGGTAATGCCGCCTCCGCCGTACACAACGCGCCCGCCATCGGTTTTATAAATCTTACTTTTATCAAATTTGATGCTGTCGACATTGAATAGCTCCCCGCTTTCGTACCGGTGCGCCAGGTCCTGGCTGTAATCGTCGCCTTTACCCAGTTCATACGGTTTCTGAATGCTGCGGCCGCTCGGGGTGTAGTAGCGTGAAATCGTCAGGCGCAATTCGGAGCCGTCCGACAGTTTGATCGGCATTTGCACCAAGCCTTTTCCATAGGACCTTCTGCCCACTACCAGCGCGCGGTCGTGGTCCTGCAATGCGCCTGCGAGGATTTCGGAGGCTGATGCGCTGCCTTCGTCGACGAGGACGATCAATGGGCCCTGTTCGAAAAGACCTTCCACATGCGAGCGGGTTTTACGGTCGAAGCGGCTGTCTTTGCCTTCGGTGTACACGAGCAGCTTATCTCCGGCGATGAACTCGTCGGCCATGCTCGTGGCGCGTTCCATATAGCCACCCGGATTGCCGCGCAAATCGAGAATGAGGTTTTTCAAACCGTCGGCCTTCAATGTTTTCAATGCGGATTTAAACTCGTCGAAAGTGGTTTCCGAGAAACGGCTCACCTTAATATAACCGATTTCCTGATCCACCATATAGGATGCATCCACCGAATAGGTAGGAATGCGGTCGCGCACCACCGCGAAATTCATTTTGTCCTTCAACCCAACCCTCTCTATCGCCAGATCCACTTTGGTACCACGTTTGCCACGCAACAGCTTGTAAACCTGCGCATTGGTAACGCCGGGACCAGAAAGGGTTTCTTTATTGACCGAAATAATGCGGTCGCCGCTCTGGATACCGGCCGCCTCGGACGGGCCGCCACTCAATGGCGTTACCACATACACCGTATCATTATAAATATTGAACTCGACGCCGATACCGTCAAATCCCGATTCCAGCTGAGACCGCGCTGCCGTGGCTTCCTCTGCATTGAAATAGGCTGTATGCGGGTCGAGCTTTTCGAGCATTTTGGAAATAGAAAAATCAACCAGCTCTTCGGTATTCACCGAATCGACGTAATTATTCTCCACCAGCATCAACACCTCCCTGAACTTGCCGTAACCTTTCGCCACGTCGGACAGTTTCTTCCCACCGCTGAAAAACGTACTTCCCAGCAGCACTCCCGCCGCCAGCGTGATCGCGATGATGATAGGCAAACGAACTACGGATTTCGAGTTCTGAATGGGGGGTTGGGGGCTATGTGAATTCATACCTTTAAAAATTTGGAGTATGCGTGCAGGAAAAGGCTATTTTTCCCCAACGTGAATTAAACGATTTTGGTTGCCTAATGCAAATGAATGCAGGGCGTTAACATGCCAACAGCGCGTATTTCTAGATGAACGCCTTTAAGGATTCGGGATTACGCATGGTATCGATATTGATACACTTGGCCGGGTCCTGCCCCATGAGTATCCGCTTCATGGGTGCTTCCATCTTTTTGCCGTTGATGGTGTAAGGAATATCGCTTACCTGCTCGATCGTGTCAGGCACGTGTCGCGGGCTGTATTGGGTGCGCAATGTGTCTTTGATCTGCTTCTTCAAATCGTCGGTAAGCTCCTTATCCATAGCCAGGACGACAAATAACGAAATCGTCCCTTCACCATTCGATTTTTCCAGGTAAACGGCCAGGCTGTCCTTCACCTCCGGAATGCTCTCCACAGCCCGGTAAATCTCGGCCGTACCGATCCGGACGCCGCCACGGTTCAAGGTAGCATCGGAGCGGCCGTAAATGATCACCGATTTCCGGTCCGTGATTTGGATCCAGTCGCCATGCCGCCACACGTGCGGGTACATTTCGAAATAGCTGGAAATGTATTTTTCATCGTGCTCGTCGTTCCAGAAATAAATAGGCATCGATGGCATCGGCTGTGTGATCACCATCTCCCCCAGTTCATTCAAAACCGGCTTTCCATCCTCATCGAATGCCTCGATCCGGGCTCCCAGCATCCGGCACTGGATCTCGCCCGCGTACACAGGCAGGAGCGGGCACCCGCCTACAAATGCGCTGCACACGTCCGTGCCCCCGCTTAGGGAGATCAGCCACACGTCTTTTTTGACATGTTTATAAATCCATTCAAATGCCTCCGGCGGCAAAGGCGAGCCGGTAGAGCCGATTGTTTCCAAATGGCTGAGCCGCTCCGACGTAATGCTGACGCCGCTTTTCATCGAGGCAATGAAAAATGCCGCCCCGCTCCCGAAATGGGTGATTTTTGCTTTTTCGGCCAAAGTCCAGAGCACTTGTGAGGACGGATAGGCTGGGGCGCCGTCGTACATGACCAATGTAGCGCCGCAAAGCATCGAACTCAATGCGTAGTTCCACATCATCCAGCCGGTGGTGGAGTACCAGAAATACCGGTCGCCGGGTTTCACGTTCTGGTGCAGCACCAGCGCCTTCATGTGTTCGATCAGACAGCCCCCGACGCTGTGCGTAATGGCTTTCGGCTTGGCGGTCGTTCCCGATGAATAGAGTATCCAGATCGGGTGATCGAATGGTACCGGCTCGAAATCGATCCCGAAGTTCTCGAAATGCAGGATATCGTCCCATGCGGTGAACCGTTCGGGGCGCGATTCGGAGAATATATTGTTGATCAGCACCGTATCGGCCACACTGGGCAGCGCGGCGGAAAGCTCGCCGGCAAATGTGGTAATGTCATAGGTTTTGCCATTGTAGACATAACCATCCACGGTAAACAATACCTTCGGCTCGATCTGCGCGAACCGTTCGGCAATAGCTGGCTTGCCAAAATCAGGGGAACACGACGACCACACCGCACCTACTGCATTCGTTGCCAGGAACGCTACCACTGCCTGCGGAATATTGGGCAACACTGCCGCTACCCGGTCGCCCGGTTTCACACCGCGCTGCTTCAACCAGGTCGAAACGGCCGCCACCTCTGCTTCGAGCGTCTCCCAGGAAATTTCCACCAGTTCCGATTTTTCGGATTGGAAGATGATCGCCGGGCGTTCCTTCGTCTTATTCCTGAAAATATGTTCTGCGTAATTCAGCTTGGAGCGGGTAAACCATCGCGTGCCGATGAAGCCGCTTAGGGGCTTTTGCAGCACTTCGAGGTACAAATCGTGTGATTTGATATTGAAGTAATTCCAAAGACTTTCCCAGAAATCTTCCAGGTCGGTCACCGACCATTCCCAGAGATCGTGATACGAGCGGAAATAAAGGCCCTTTTTGACAAACAGCCAGTCCATATACTTTTTCAGATTGGACTGTTCCAACAGGGTCCTTCCCGGCTTCCATAGCGGTTGCGCCTCAGCTGACATAATTCACTTGTTAATGAAGGTTTAGTTAGGTAAAAATGACCATTTTCGGCGGCATTTCTCCGATAGTACTTATAAACGTTTCCGTATCATTTTTGACATAAACCCATTCAAATATTTTTACCCGGAAAAATTCACGTATCTTTGCAGGCTATTTTTTTTCAACACTAGTACTCTGACCATCAGATACGTTGGCTAACCAGTTTTAGTGGCAATTCAAACCATTTTGTGCGAATTAAAGCACTAATCGGTTACAAGGTAAATTTGTAAGAGGAAATAAATCCAGTAGTGATACTGCATTCCTGATGAGAAACAGAAACAATTCCAAAGGCTCCCAAGGTGGAGGCGGCTTCTTCAAGCGCGCAAAGCCTGAAACCGAAAGCCGGTTCAGCAAACCCAGCATCAAAAAATCCAGTCTGCGTTTTTCCGCCCCTGCTGAAAACAGAGGCCCGAAAGCACGTCCGAGCTTCGATCACGAAAAACCGCGTGAAGATCGCGGCGGCTTCGATAAGCCTCGTTTCGACAAGCCCGATTTCAAAAAATACGGCGCTGGCAATGACCGCCCATTCCGTCGCGAAGGCGATTCCGGCGGTTTCAAAAAGGATTTCGGTAAGAAAGATTTCCGCTCCAGCGCCCGCGGGGGTGACTCACGCGGCGGCGACCGGAAACCATTCGGTGATCGTGGAGGCGACAGGAAGCCATTCGGCGATCGTCCTGAAAGATCTGGATTCGGTGGCGGAGACCGTAACCGCGAGTTCAAGCCACGTTTCGATCGCGATAATGACGAGCGTGAGTTCAGACCGCGTCCTGACAGGGATTCACGCGATTTCAAATCACGCCCTGAAAGAGGTAACGGCGATCGCGAGTTTAAGCCGGGCTTCGATAAGCCGCGTGGAGACAGAGACCACGGCGATCGTGAGTTCAAGCCACGTGGAGACAGAGAGCATGGCGATCGTGAGTTCAAGCCGCGTGGAGACAGAGAGCATGGCGACCGCGAATTTAAGCCGCGTGGAGACAGAGAGCATGGTGACCGCGAGTTTAAACCTCGTTTCGACCGAGACAATGGCAACCGTGAATTCAGGCCGGGCTTCGATAAGTCACGTGGCGAACGTAGCGAGTCGAGATCAGAAAGACCAGCGCGTTCATTCGACCGCAACGAAGGTTCTTTTAAAAAAAAAGAAGATAGAGACGAGAAGCCTTACCGCTCCCGTTTCCAGGACGACGAGCAGGAGGACCGCAGCGGGTTGGAGAGACGAGTAGGCCGGTACGAAACCGCACCGCGCTATAACCTTGATAGCTACGAGCACAAAAAGAAGCCCTCTACAAGGCATAAGGAGAAGGAAGAAAGCGACGAGATCCGCCTTAACCGCTACATCGCCAATGCCGGTATTTGCTCGCGCCGTGAAGCCGACGACCTGATTTCTTCGGGTCAGATTTCGGTGAACGGCAAGATCATTACTGAAATGGGTTACAAAGTACGCCCTACCGACGTAGTGAAATACGGCAAGAAGGCATTGAACCCGGAGAAAATGGTGTATATCCTGATCAACAAGCCGAAGGATTACATTACCACCACCGACGATCCCGAAGAGCGTAAGACCGTTCTCGACATCATCGCGGGTGCGTGCTCCGAGCGCGTGTACCCGGTAGGCCGCCTCGACCGCAATACGACCGGTCTGTTGCTGCTTACTAACGATGGCGAATTGGCAGAAAAGCTGACGCACCCGTCAAGCGGCATCAAGAAGATCTACCAGGCAGAACTCGACAAGCCCATCGCAACGGAGGATTTCGAGCAGCTGCAAGCCGGAGTGGAACTGGAAGACGGCTTCATCCGCCCCGACGAAGTAGGTTTGGTAACGCCGGATGCACAGGTTGTGGGCCTCGAAATCCACAGCGGCCGCAACCGTATCGTTCGCCGGATGTTCGAACATTTGGGCTACGAGGTTCAGAAACTCGACCGTACCGTTTTCGCAGGCCTGAACAAGAAGGATTTGCCACGCGGCAAATGGCGCTTCCTGACCGAGAAAGAGGTGATTAAGTTGAAGTTCCTGCTTTAATTACGAAGCATTTAAAAATAGAAGGGCTGCGATGGTGATCATCGCAGCCCTTTCTTTTATGCATCCAATTCTTACAATCTGAATCCGAACGAGTAAACATCGTAAGGTGCATCAGGATAAAGCCCTTCAAACTGCACCATTGATTCTTCTTTGCCGGCAATCGCCGCTTCGAATTCCTTTACAGTTTTAACAGCCTTACCGTTCACTTTGGTGATGATGAAGCCTTCTTCCACCTGCGAGCGGGCGAACTTGCCGCCATCGATAGACAATACTTTCACACCGCCATCGATTTTGTAGCGCGACAGCCTTTGCTTTTCCTGATCGCTCAGGTTACCGAACTGCGCACCCAGCGAGCTCATTACCGCTGCTGACTCATCGCGTTTGATAATTTCGGAACCCCCTGTACGGTTACGCAATGTAATGCTCAGATCTTTTTCCTTACCATCCCGGTTGACGGTCACATTCACTTTATCGCCAGGCTTGTGCAAACCGATCGATTGCTGCAATTCAGGAATCGAGTGAACATTCATTCCATCTACTTTCACGATCACGTCGCCTTTGTTCACACCGCCTGCTTTGGCTGCGCTATTTTCAGTGAAATCGCGCACGTACACACCGTCGCTTACTTTCACGCCGTATTCTTCGGCCTTTCTGCTATCGAGGTCGTCCAGGGAAATACCCAGGTAACCACGCTGTACATTACCGAATTTGATCAAATCGCTCGATACTTTTTTCACAATGCTCGAAGGCACGGCAAATGCGTAACCTGCGAAGCTGCCTGTCGGGCTCGCGATGGCGGTATTGATACCGATCAGCTCGCCTTTGAGGTTCACCAATGCGCCGCCACTGTTACCTGGGTTCACAACGGCGTCGGTCTGGATGAACGATTCCAATGGGGAATCACCGGCTGCGGCAGCGGTAGGCGTCATATTGTTACGACGGCTCGATTGACCGATAATGCCCAAGCCACGTCCTTTCGCGCTCACGATACCCGCTGTAACGGTCGATTCGAGGTTGAAAGGGTTACCTACGGCTACTACCCACTCTCCTACTTTCACCGCATCCGAGTTGCCCAGCGTTACGGCGGGCAGGTCTTTACCTTCAATTTTGATCACGGCAATGTCGGTAGAAGGGTCAGTACCGATCACTTTCGCACGGAATTTACTTTTGTTGTGCAAGGTCACTTCCAGTTCCTGCGCGCCTTCCACCACGTGGTTGTTGGTAACAATGTATCCATCATTTGAAATGATTACGCCCGAACCGGTTGCTTCCGATTGCTGCGGGCCGCGTTGACCACCTCCGAAATCATCGCCGAAGAAATCCCTGAAAATATCGGGAATCTGCTGGCCGCGGTATGCCTGGCGTGTAACGGTCGATTTGATGTGCACGACCGTCGGCGTAGTGGCCTCGGCTGCGTAAACAAAATCGCCCGGCGCACCTGCGGGGGCTCCCGCCGAAGTAAAACGTGCAATATTTTCGGAACCTGCTTCTTTGAAAATTACATCTCTATCACTATCAGGACCAAGGAGTTTGAGGCCAGCTATGGTTGATGCACTCGAAATCAACCCAACCAACACCAAACCTTTCCAATTTGTTTTCATAGACATATGTTGGGGTTATATTTTTATGGACAAATAACGCAAATCGATCAACAAATTATTCCCGTCGTAGATTCGTTTAACATCTTTTAACAAAGATATTCCATTTGGGAATTTACTAAAATATCCTGCCACCCGATTATCGACCGGCTGTCACAAAAAAGGCGTTATCCTTTCGAATAACGCCCTTTATGTAAATCCGGCCGATTAAGCGATGTCGATCAGGCGGGCTGGTTTTTCTTTCGCTTCCTCACGCTTCGGCAATGCGATGCTCAGGATGCCATCGGCATAATTGGCCTCGATCCTGTCGCCGTCAACGGTGTTGGGCAAAGTGAAGGTTCTTTGGAAAGAAGTGTATTTAAACTCTTTCCTGGTATACTTCTCATTGGTGTTTTCTTCCTTCTGCTCTTTCTCGGCTGAAATGGTCAGTTGATTCTTTTCCAGATTCAGTTTGAAGTCAGATTTTTGAAGGCCCGGAGCCGCTACTTCAATGCGGAAGCCTTCCTGGTTTTCAGCCACATTCACAGCTGGTACGGTACCCGCAAAAGCAGGGTTGTTGAACTCGTGGAATAGATCCTTACCAAAAAATCCGTTCAAATAAGATGGACCTGCGAAGTGTTTGACTAATGTGCTCATTGTTATAAGGTTTTTGTCGTTCTAAATTTTCAGTTTTTCCTAACCGTCGCGGTTATGCCCTTTATTTCACAACTTCTGTTCCGGGCTGGAAAAACTGAAAAAATAGCGACAAAATGGCTGATATTGCAAGATCAGAACTCAAAATACGGACAAAATGACCTGTTTTAATTTTACAAAACGCCAAAAACGCCACTAGCCCATTGGAAAACCCAATGAGCAGGTATTTCAAAAAGAAGTAAGGTTATTTCAATTCAAGGATCGCGCAGGCCTGTTCCGATGCCGATTGCTCCGCTTTCTTCTTGGTAAAGCCATTGCCTGTCGCAAAAGGTTCGTCGTTGACGAGAATCTGGGAAATGAATTCGCGGTGGTGGCGGGTACCCCGCTCTTCGAGTATTTCGAAACGGATTTCCTTGCCCTCGCGCTGCGCCCACTCGATGATGAGGCTTTTGAAGTTCACATTGTTCTGGATAATGCTGTCCAGATCGTAGTGCGTAATAAGCTTGCTGATAATGAAGGTCCGCGTGAAACGGAAGCCCTTGTCGAGGTAAATAGCCCCTACGAACGCTTCGAGCGCGTCCCCGTACATGGATGAGCGAGGCGACATACCGCGCCGGTTGCCGTCGTATTCGATCAGCCGGTCGAGGCCCAGCTTGCGCGAAATCTGGTTCAGGGATTCGCGGTTCACGATCCGGGAACGGATTTCGGTGAGAAAGCCCTCGTCTTTGTAAGGATATTTGGTAAAAAGAAATTCTGCTACCACCATGCCCAGCACCGCGTCGCCCAGGTATTCCAAACGCTCATTCGATTCCCTGAAACCTTTGATAGCGGTTTCTCGGGAAGCGGAGGTGTGCCGGAAAGCCAGCTGATAAACGCCGAGGTTGGAAGGTTTGTCGCCTATAACATGCGCAATCGACTCCTTAAATTTTTTATCCTCAGCACTTCCGGTCCTGAACAGGGAAAGTATCGGTATAAGAATTCGTTTTGCCAATGGTAGAGAGTTATCAGTCTTCGTATTTTTTGAAAACGACTGACGCATTATGACCTCCGAAACCGAAAGTATTGCTCAAAGCGATATTTACGCGACGTTTTTCAGCCTTATTGAATGTAAGCTTCAACCGCGGATTGATTTCCGGATCGTCGGTAAAGTGGTTAATGGTAGGCGGCACGACCTGGTCCTTGATCGCCATGATACAGGCGGCAGCTTCAATCGCTCCTGCTCCTCCCAATAAATGCCCTGTCATCGATTTCGTTGAGCTGATATTCAGATCATATGCATGCTCGCCGAAGAATTTTTCTATGGCTTTGATCTCCTGCGGATCACCGATCGGGGTAGATGTACCGTGTGTATTGATGTAATCGATTTCCTCAGGCTTGATACCTGCGTTCTCGATCGCATTCTTCATTACAATGTAGGCTCCGAGTCCTTCCGGGTGCGGAGCGGTGATGTGATAGGCGTCGGACGACATACCGGCACCGATCATTTCGGCATAAATCTTGGCCCCGCGTGCTTTCGCATGTTCGAGTTCTTCCAGGATAATTGCCGCTCCGCCTTCTCCGAGCACGAAACCGTCACGGTCCTTATCATAAGGGCGCGAGGCAGTTTCAGGCGAATCGTTTCTTTCGGACAATGCTTTCAATGCATTGAAACCACCCACACCGGCAATCGTCACCGCCGCTTCCGAACCGCCTGAGATACATACGTTCATCAAACCGAGTTTGATATAGTTGTATGCGTCGATCAGTGCATTGGTTGCCGAAGCGCAAGCCGATACCGTGATAAAGTTGGGGCCCCGGAAACCGTACCGGATCGACAGTACGCCCGAAGCGCTGTCGACGATCATTTTCGGAATAAAGAAAGGATTGAAGCGGGGAGTTCTGCCGTTCTCGGAATAGTTCATCACTTCTTCCTCGAAAGTTTTGAGACCACCGATACCGGAGCCCCAAATTACACCGGCTTTGTCGAGATCAAGCGTATCTGCGTCAAAGCCGGCGTCCTTCATCGCTTCATCAGCAGCGATGACGGCGTATTGTGTAAAGGGGTCCATTTTACGGGCTTCTTGCCGCGGTATGTAATTCGTGACGTCCAGTCCCTTCACCTCACAGGCGAAACGCGTACGAAACTTTTCAGCATCGAACCGCGTGATGGGGGCTGCACCGCTTACGCCTGCAACCAGATTTGACCAAAAGGTAGGAACATCATTGCCAACGGGCGTCAATGCGCCCATACCTGTAATTACAACTCGCTTAAAACTCATAAAATTGGGACAGAATAGAAGATTGTACTGGTAAAAACCGAGATTACTTCACGTTTTCTTCCAGATATGCAACAGCCTGACCAACTGTACCGATGTTCTCTGCCTGATCGTCAGGGATAGAAAGATTGAATTCTTTTTCGAATTCCATAATCAACTCAACGGTGTCTAGAGAGTCCGCTCCCAAGTCGTTCTGGAAGTTTGCTTCCGGTGTAACCTCCGACTCTTCTACGCCGAGTTTTTCGACGATAATTTGCTTAACTCTTTCTGCAATTGCTGACATTTTATAATCACTTTTTGGTTAAAATCGCCACAAAGAAAGATATTTCAGTTCACTTTTTCAAAAATTTTTTAAACGGACCTTTTTATTGCACAATCCGTGTTTAAAATAAAAAAAAGCAGGAAATCAGCCTTTTAGAAGCATTTGATTTCAAGAAATATCATCACCACAAAGAGAACATTGCGGATAGCCGTACATTCGCGAAACATTTATCAATATCTATACCAACACCAGTATGATCTCGATACCGAAGTTGAAAAATACCGATTCGACCAATTTTTTCCTCCTGGCCGGCCCCTGCGCCATCGAAGGAAGGGATATGGCCCTGCGAATCGCCGAACATATCGTGACGGTGACCGACCGCCTTCGCATTCCTTATATATTCAAGGGTTCCTACCGCAAAGCCAACCGCACCAAGATCGATTCTTTTACCGGGATCGGCGATGAAAAAGCGCTGAAAATCTTGCAGGAAGTAAGTCAGACATTCGGTATTCCTACTGTAACCGATATCCACGAATCGCACGAAGCCGCATTCGCCGCCGAGTATGTGGATGTACTGCAAATCCCGGCATTCCTCTGCCGCCAGACGGAGCTCCTCGCCGCCGCTGCACGCACGGGAAAGGCTGTGAATGTGAAAAAAGGCCAGTTCCTTTCAGGCGCCTCTATGAAATTCGCTGCCGAAAAAATCAATGAGGTAAATCCGGATGCACAAGTGATCCTTACCGACCGTGGTAACAGCTTCGGCTACGGCGACCTCGTAGTGGATTATCGCAACCTTCCCGAAATGGCCGCTTTCGGCGTGCCGGTGGTAATGGACTGTACGCATTCGTTACAACAGCCCAATCAGGCATCCGGCGTAACCGGCGGAAAACCGAAACTGATCGAAACGGTCGCCAAAGCCGCCATTGCCGTAGGCGCCGACGGCCTTTTTATCGAAACCCATTTCAATCCCGCCGAAGCCAAATCCGACGGCGCCAATATGCTCCCGCTCGATCAGCTGGAAGGGCTGCTGGAAAGACTCGTACGTGTGAGAGAAGCTATTTTATGATTCCAAAAACTATGAAGGCATATTTAATATGCCTTTTTCTTTGCATTCAAATTCTTCCGCAGGCCGCATTCGCGCAGCAGGATTCTACCAAACTATGGAAAGTCACGGCTGGGGACGTCATTCCGCCCGTTACGCTCGGGCTCGCCGGCCTGATCGTGCAGGGAAAAATCAGTCGGCATTTGCAGGAGCGGGTGGTTTCCAACTATCCTAATTACCGGACAAAGGTGGATGAATTCCTCCCCTATGCGCCGGGAGTAGTAAGCCTCGGACTTGCATCCGCGGGCGTTAAGGGGAAGCACAAGCTGGGCGATCAGGTGATTCTGGCCATACTTTCCAATGTAATCGCCCAGGGGGTTACGCAAAGCCTGAAACGCATTGTGCAATATCCGCGGCCTAACGGTGAGGATAATCATTCGTTTCCATCCGGCCATGCGACGACCGCATTCACCAATGCGACGATCCTCCATGAGGAATACGGCCAGCGAAGCGTATTATATAGTATCGGCGGCTACGGCACTGCCACGGCGGTAGGCACCATGCGCGTGCTGGGCAACCATCACTGGCTCGCGGACGTGCTCATGGGCGCGGGCATAGGCATAGGCGCTACGAAAGTCGTGTATATCAGCTATCCCTGGATGCAGCAACAGGTACGAAGAATGAAGGCCCGGCGGCACAGCGAAAAAAATTGAAATGCTGCTGACATAGGGTTGTCACTCGCAGGTTTGTCTTTTGTACAAACATCTGTTAGCCATGCAAACTAAAACCATTCAGCCTATTCACGTTCTGTGTTTCGAAACACGCACTTCGTACCAGGAAATTTTCAAGTACGTGCGTGTAGAAGCCCGAAAACTGTATCAGGACGCGATCCGCAACGACCTCGAAATCACCGGCCCGGTTTACTGGGTTTACCAGGGTGCCGACGGACGTCCCGATACAGTTTTTACACTAACAATCGCATTACCCGTCACACCACCTGCACACACGATTGATTCGTCCTACCAGTTAAAACAGCTCGAAGCCTTCGAATGCATCAGCCAGGAGCTTTATGGAAATTGGGATGGACTGATCAACACCTATGGTTCGCTATTTGGCGAGGTCATGGCACAGAAACTCGTTATGTCGGGGCAGAGCCGGGAAATCTATCTGAATATGGATTTCGAAAATCCCGACCGCAATATCACCGAAGTACAGATCGGTATTCTTAAGTAAACACTTCAAAGGACAAGCTCCTAACAATCAACGCGATGTCATATTGCACTTACGTCAACAACAATCCTTCGGAGCAGGCTGATTACCTGCTCCACAAACATTACCACGATAACCAATACGGCTTCCCGATCGATGACGATGACGAACTTTTCGGGCGGTTGTTGCTGGAAATCAACCAGGCCGGGCTCAGCTGGACGCTCATGCTGCGTAAGCAGGACAGCTTCCGGGCGGCCTATGATCATTTTTCGATAGAGAAAGTCGCAGCTTACGACGAGTCGGACCGCGAACGGCTACTCGCCGATCCGGGCATTGTCCGGAACCGCCTGAAAGTGAATGCGGCCATCGTGAACGCACAGAAAATCCTCGAATTGAAAAAAGAATACGGCTCATTCAAAGGATGGATCGACGCACATCACCCACTGACCAAGGAGCAATGGGTTAAGCTTTTCAAGAAGACTTTTAAATTCACAGGGGGTGAGATTGTGAATGAATTTTTAATGAGTACCGGCTATCTGCCCGGCGCGCATGATGCCGATTGCCCGATCTTCAAAACGATTCCGACGGCCTCCCGTTAATAGTCAACCTGGTCCGGGGATAGCAGCTCCACTTCCTCTTTGATCTGCTGAAACAGCTCGGCATTCATCTCCCCGATGGCCACGGCTTTTTCCATCAGATCAAAATGGCGGCAGAGTACGCTTCGCTTATCACGGTGGTGCCAGATCACAAGCCAGGCCGTAAGTGCTGCTTCTTCACCGAATACACTTTTGTGCGGCCAGCCGTGCCTTTGAATGATATTGTCCAGGATTTTGAGGTTCGCCTCATCATTGCCCCTCATTTTCCGTGAGAAAAACGCCTCCTTTTCTTTCCGGCCACCATACAGGCTATCACGGTACTGCTGGTCGGCTTGGTGCATTCTCGCAAAAAGCTGAATCAGCTCGTTTTTCGTCAAACCATCAATACTAGTAAACGGATCGATGTCCGCATCTATCAAATAAGAAAGGGCCTTTAACGCGGCGGAAGATTCCGCAGCAACTGTTGGAGTACGATTGGGTTTCGGGGAATTGCAGCGCGCCAGCAAGAGCATCATACTTATTGCTATCATTCGTGTCATAACTGGCCCGCTTAAAATTTTACTGAACGTTTTTGGTTAAATACGATACCATTTCCGCCGGCTTGTCCGTCTGCAAGCCCTCTACGCCTTTGTGCAATGCCTCATTCCACGAAACCGGTCCTTCGGTCGGGCTCTGCACGTCGAGCCAGACGGAAATGCCTAGTTCGTGGGCAGCTTTGAGCAGTTCGGGACTGGAAATGTTGTCTACCACCTGGATATGGGTATGGTTGAGAAACGCGGCGAGCTGCTCTTTATTGGTAATCTCCTTCGGCAGGCTGGTCATCAGCGGCACTTCGGGCGCTACTTCCTTCCACTTTTTGTATTGCTCTTCCTTATTTAAATAAACCACCACCTGATGCTCCATTCCGGCAGCTTTGATCTGCTTCCAGGTTTCGGCAACGTCGGCGTCCTTAAAGTCCAGGTAAATATTGATTTTACCTTTGCAAAGAGTAAGCATTTCGCTGAATTCGGGAATGCGGTGAGTCTTTTTATTACGGTTGAAAACCTGCAAATCCTCCACTTCCTGCCAGGTCATATCGGCTACTTTGCCCATACCATTGGTCGTCCGGTCGACTTTGGCGTCGTGCAGCGCGATGAGGTGACCGTCTTTGGTCGTCCTTAAATCGACCTCCACGTAATCGGCCCCGCAATTAATCGCCTCGCGTGTGGACGCGAGCGTATTCTCGGGCGCATTCACGTGGTTGCCCCGGTGCGCGATCACAACGGTTTTGTGTTTGGAATGCGGTAATGCCGGGTGCGCCGGATGTTGCGCGAACGCGGGTACAGCCAGCGAGGCACACGCTACGAGGGAGCAGATTTTGTGAACAAAGAGTTTCATCGGAATTTCAGTTTATCAGCGGGGTTACAGTTTTTTGAATTAAACAGGCTAGCAAGCCGGATAAAAAAATGAGTCTACAAGCAGAAATTAATTCCAACTCATAGACTCATTTACTCTGAACTTTAAACTTTTATTGTATTTCGAAGCTCGCCAGTTTCACAAATTCCTGGACGCGGGCATTGATTTCCTCTTTCGAAAGATTCACCAGGCGCTCGGTACCGAATTTTTCCACGCAGAACGACGCCATCGCAGATCCGTAAATGATCGCACGTTTCATGTTATCGAATGAAATATCGTCCGTAGCGGCAAGATAGCCGATAAAGCCGCCCGCAAATGAATCGCCGGCACCGGTTGGATCGAACACCTCTTCCAAAGGCAATGCGGGTGCGAAGAAAATGCGATCTTCCTGGAACAGCAACGCGCCATGCTCGCCTTTTTTGATGATCAGCGTTTTCGGTCCCATTGCCATGATTTTCTTGGCAGCTTTGCGCAACGAGTACTCGCCGGAAAGCAAACGGGCCTCTTCATCATTGATTGTAAGGAGATCTACCAGTTTGAGAACGGATTTCAGATCGTCCAGCGCGATATTCATCCACAGGTTCATGGTATCGAGCATAATCAGCTTCGGGCGTTTCGCCAGGCGCTCGATCACCAGCTTCTGAGTAGCAGGAACCGTATTTCCGAGCATCAGGAACTCGGTACCCTGGTACGAATCCGGAATCATCGGATCGAAATGCTCCATCACATTCAGCTCCGTGATGAGCGTATCGCGGGTATTCATATCCTCATGGTACTTACCCGACCAGAAGAATGTTTTGCCATCCTGCACGATTTCCAAACCTTTGGTATTCACGCCGTGTTCTTCCAGCAGGTCGATCATTTCTTTGGGAAAATCACCGCCTACGACCGCAACGAGGTTATTTTGCTGGGTAAAATAGGAGGCCGCTAGTGTGATGTAAGTGGCTGCACCACCGATAATTTTGTCTGTTTTTCCAAACGGGGTTTCGAGCGCATCGAATGCAACAGATCCTACGGTAAGTAAACTCATAAGTGATTACTGTGTTGATTTTAAGTTAGTTTCAAACTGGATTTTAAATGCAAAAACGCTGCGAAGATAAACAAAACGGCCGAATAGCCTCTGCCCGCCTGCTCATTCTCGCCTATACCTACAAATCAATGTTGGGTTATTTGCTATTTTTGTCTGAATCAAATCATACACCACTCTAAATCACATACTATCATGGAAATAATCTCAGAAGCAAGAAGACATATTGATAATGCAAAAGATTTTCTCAGCAACAATGCAAGGAAGCAGGATGGACTCTATCAGGATAGGAAGTATGTCAAAATCGCGGGACACGCAGCGTATACCGGGGTGTTGTTGGCACTAAATGAACTTTTAGGCGAGAAAAATAAAAAGACGCCGAAGAGTGTTGAATGGTATCAATATGAGCTAAGCCGGGTTGACAAGACTTTGTTGTCGAACTTTACTACTGCCTACGAAATTCTTCATATTGATATGGGATATCAAGGCATTAAGAGCGCCGATACCGCCTCACTTGGCTTGAAAAAAGCCGAAAAAATCATCGACTGGGTGGAAACCCGGCTCGAAAAGAAAAACCAGTAATCAAGAAAGTACAACATATAAATGACCGCACAAACTTTCCAGCCACTTAAAATATTCAATACGCTTACCCGTAAAAAGGATGTTTTCGTTCCCATTGCCCCTCCCTATGTCGGCATGTATGTGTGCGGGCCGACGGTCTATAACAATGTGCATTTGGGCAACATCCGCACGTTCCTTTCTTTCGACATCCTCTTCCGCTACCTGACGCACATCGGTTATAAAGTGCGTTACGTGCGCAACATTACCGACGTGGGCCACCTCGTAGGCGACGGCGATGCAGGCGAGGACAAGATCGGCAAGATGGCGAAGCTGCAAAAACTGGAACCGATGGAGATCGTGCAGCGGTATACCAATGATTTCCATGAAGTTACTGCCATATTCAACCTGCTATCCCCCAGCATTGAACCTACGGCTACCGGCCATTTGATCGAGCAGATCGAAGCGGTGCAGAAGCTGATCGACAAAGGGGTAGCATACGAATCCAACGGTTCTGTTTATTTCGATATCAACAAATACCAGGCAGGCGGCAACGAATACGGCAAGCTTTCAGGCCGCATTATCGAGGACTTGCTGAATGAAACCCGCGAGCTTGACGGCCAGGCCGAAAAACGCAACCCGCTCGACTTCGCATTGTGGAAAAAGGCCAATCCGGAGCACATTATGCAATGGGAGTCGCCCTGGGGCAAGGGTTTCCCCGGCTGGCATTTGGAATGTACCTGCATGAGTGCCAAATACTTGGGAAAACAATTCGATATTCACGGCGGTGGGATGGACCTGAAATTCCCCCACCACGAATGCGAGATCGCGCAAGGCAAATCGCTGACGGACGAAGAGCCCGTCAGGTACTGGATGCATACGAATATGCTGACCGTCAACGGTCAGAAAATGTCGAAGTCGCTGGGCAACTCGTTCCTGCCTTCAGAGCTGTTTTCAGGGAACCACGAACTGCTCGACCAGGCTTACAGCCCGATGACCGTTCGGTTTTTCATGCTGCAAAGCCAGTATCGCAGCACGCTCGATTTCTCGAACGACGCATTGAAGGCCGCTCAGAAAGGCTATAAAAAACTCGCGAACGGTCTGCGCATCGCGAAGATGCTCACCTACACGCACGAGGACGGCGTGAATGCGGACGAAGCGAAAAAAGCCGATATCGAAAAATCGATCGAAGGTTTTTACAACGCCATGAACGACGATCTGAACACGGCGGTGGCATTCGCCAATCTTTTCAACATGCTGAAATACATCAACATGCTGAATATGGGCCAGTTAAAATCATCGGCCTTGGGTGAGGCTGTGTTTACATCGCTGAAAGAGCAATTCGTTATATTCTTCGAAGATGTGCTCGGCTTGCAAGAGGAGCTCGCCGAAGGGCATGCGATCCTCGACGGCATGCTGAAACTTTACCGGGAATTTAAGCTCTCGCAGAACTACGAAAAAGTGGACGAAATCCGTTCTTACTTCAAAAATCAGGGCCTGGTAATCCGCGACACGAAGACAAGGATCGATTGGGCCTACGAAGAGTAATATGAAAAAGCGGCAGTCGGTTTTCGCGTACATACTTTTGGGGGTGTTCCTCCTCGGCGGATTGGGTTACCTTGTAGCTTCGTTTTCGGACAGAAGCACGCCTGTGGCAACACCTCCGCCGGCCGTTCCCAGCCCGGTTTTCAATAAGGAAGGCGAAGTGACTTTCCTGAAAAAAGGCCAGCCTTTTAAGAAAATCGAGGTAGAGGTTGCGGAAAACGATGCGGAGCGTGCCAAAGGCCTGATGTTCCGCTCATACTTGCCCGATTCGGTGGGCATGCTCTTCATCTTTGAAGAGCCCGACGAACATAAGTTCTGGATGAAGAACACATCCATTCCGCTCGACATCATATATGTAGGCCCGGACAAGAAAATCGTTTCCATCGCCCAAAACACGCAGCCGTATTCGGAAGAAAGCATTCTTCCCTATGGTTTGGTGCAATACGTGGTAGAAGTCAACGCAGGTTTTACAAAAAGTAACAATATCCAGTCAGGAGATGCCATTTCTTTCTAATAAATTCATTAACAAAAAGTTACCACTACTATTTGCGGTTGTCATCGGCATTTACGGCTGCAACAGCAATACAAGTTCCGAGCAGACTGCCGAACAGGCTCCCGCCGCACTTGTAAAAAGCGCCGATTTCAATGCCGACAGTGCTTTTCAATTTGTACAAAAACAAGTCGATTTCGGCGCGCGCGTACCCAACACCGCCCCGCACAAAGCCTGCGGTGATTACCTGGTAGCTACGCTGAAAAAATACGGCTGGCAGGTTACCGAGCAACCATTCACCGCTACCACATTCGACGGTAAAAAATTGAATGCACGGAACATTATCGGGAGCTTCAACCCGCAAGCCAGCAAGCGGATACTACTCACATCGCACTGGGATTCCCGGCCGTTTTCGGACCAGGATTCACTGGTGAAAAATAAACCCGTGATGGCCGCGAATGACGGCGCAAGCGGCGTGGGCATATTACTGGAAATCGCCAGAGTACTCTCCAAAGAGACTGCTAAACCGGAAATCGGCGTAGATATTATCTTTTTCGATGCGGAAGACTGGGGTTCATCGGGTTCGGAAGACACCGGAATGGAGTACAGCGGGTTCTGTCTCGGCTCCCAGCATTGGGCGGCCAACAAGCATAACCCTGCTTACACCGCGTATTTCGGCATATTGCTCGACATGGTCGGTGCGAAAGGCGCTACTTTTTTCAAGGAAGGATATTCCACGCAACTGGCCGACGATGTGGTACGCCAGGTTTGGACAACAGCCAGCCGGCTTGGGTACAGCAACTACTTCATCGACGAAGCTGGCGGTGCCATCACCGACGACCACGTTCCCGTCAATAAAGTAGCCCGCATTCCGATGATCGACATCATCCACACGCGCCAGAACAACATGAGCAAGACATTCTTCGACCAGTGGCACACCGCACACGATACGATGGAAAACATCGATCCGAAGACGTTGAAGGCTGTCGGGCAGACACTCGTTCAGGTGTTGTACCAGGAGGCGCAAGATCAGCCGCTGTAATCGCTACATCCGCTTCACAACAATCCAGACGTCGGCATTCCGTCCCTTGTCGTCGCTGCACGACACTTTCACCCTGCCTAGCGGAGGGCTTAGAAAGACACTTTCCTGCGGCGGCGATTTTTGGTATAACTTATCATTGACATACCAGTAAACCTCCTGCACATCGTTCGCAGCCTGGCAAGCGAGCTGGATCTGCTGCGGCTCATCCTTGCGGATATAATACTCGCTACCTTCATTGGGGCTTACGATCAAAGGGGCTCCCTCATGAAATACCCGCTCGCATTGCGGGTTATGGGGTGGGATTTTTTGATAAGGTAGCTTTTGCAGCTCATAAAACGCGATCAGTTCCGGTGCCAGATTGGGATAGGCCTTTTTTTCAAAACCTTTTTCAGGAAGGCAATATGTACAATACGACATTTTCCCCGAGGCATCGGTAAAAACCCAGCGCATATGCTGGCATTTGCGGCAAGACGAAACGCCGACGATGTACTGATCGGGCACCTGATGATCGCAGAAATCCGACGGAATGTCGCCACTCACCGGGCACACATTGCGAAGCGAGATATTGGCCGGTGACCTGTACCAGCCCTTCGGCGAGTTGTAATCCAATGCATTGAAGATCGAGAATAGCAGCGGCGTCGCCGTATTGGCTCCGCTCAGCTCCGGCACGCCTTCGCCCGAAAAGTTGCCAACCCACACCCCGACCGTGTACCGGCGGTTATACCCAATGCTCCACGCATCCCTTTTGCCGTAAGACGTGCCGGTTTTCCAGGCAATGCGGGGTAAGTGATAGGTATTGTCAAAATTGGTAGGCAAATCGGGGCGGGTAATCTGGGTGAGAATACTGGTGGTAAGAAAAGTCGCCTCTTCCGACAAAATCGGTATTCCTTTTTGATCCGGCACATCCGCAGCGTTCAGCCGAAGATGCCGAAGCTTCCCTTCATTGGCAAATGCCGAGAAAAGCCTTGTGAGCTCTTCCAGCGTAACGCCACAGCCGCCCAATATCATGGAAAGTCCCAAATCCTTGGCCTGCTTAGCGACGGTTTTGAAACCCGCTTTCCGGAGCTTGGCGATCAATGCAGGGGTACCAATGTCTTTCAGGACTTTCACCGCCGGGATATTCAGCGAGTTGGCCAATGCAAATTCAGTGGTGACGGCCCCGTTGAAATGTTTATCGAAGTTTTCAGGTTCATATCCGTTGAAATTGCCGGGGACATCATTCAATACCGATTTCGGCGTGATCATGCCCGCGTCGAATGCCGCAGCATACAATAGCGGTTTCAATGTGCTCCCCGGCGAGCGCACTGCCCGCACGCCATCGACCTGCCCACCGTCGAACGGATTGTTGAAATCCGCCGAGCCGACATAGGCTTCCACTTCCATGGTTTCATTGTTCACCACCAGCACGGCGGCATTGTGGATATTCATCAGTTGGCGCCGGTTGATGTAGTTCCGCACCTGCTCCTCGATCTGGCTCTGCGCCTGCAAATTGAGATTCGTGCGGATCACCGGCTCGTCGGGATATTGCTGCCGCAAGCGGATCGAAAGGTGCGGGGCCAGGCGCGGGGTTTGCAAGCGGCGGATATTCAGCGGCTCGTCCAAGGCATCGCGGATCACGGTTTCCTCGAAAAGGCCGTCTTCCTCGAACCGTTTCAGCCAGTTGTTCCTCGCCTCGCGCAACGCGTCGTTACGCGTACCCGGGCGCAGGCCTGAGGGGCGGTTGGGCACGATGGTCAATGCGGTGATTTCCGCGAGGCTCAAAAGCTGCGGCGCTTTGCCGAAATACAGCAGGGAAGCCGCCTTGATTCCTTCAATATTGCCCCCGTAGGGCACCAGATTTACATAAAATTGCAGGATCTCGTCTTTGGAATAATGCATTTCCAGCTGAAACGCATGCGCCATTTCAATTACCTTATTCCAGTAAGTCCGCGGGCGCGGGTCCATCAGCCGCACTACCTGCATCGTGATCGTCGACGCCCCGGAAGTCCTTCTTCCTGAAAACACATTCCGTACAGCCGCGCGCACGACTGCCAACGGGTTCACGCCAGGATGATAGTAAAAGTATTGATCTTCCTTATAAATGAGTGTTTTCCGAAGCAGCGGCGTGATCTCGTTCACGTTCGAATAGAGCCGCCATTTATCCTCTTTGCTTAAAAATGCATGGATGACCCGCCCTTTCTGATCGGTGATCTGGGTCGCGTAGCGGATTTCGGGGCGGAATGGGAAGACCAGGTCCAGCACAAAAAATAGGAATACGAGGCCAATAAATGCCAATAACCCTTTTCTGACCTTACTGTTTTTCATGAGCGGATGATCTGGACCGTAAATATAAAGATAGCCAACGCACCCGGCGTGATTTATGGTGCTCCGTTCAATAAAAACGCACTGCCGTTTGTAGCGTTCGGTTAATTTTCCCTATTTACTTGCTTTACTACAAATAAAATCAATCATAATCCCATTATGTCCAAATACATTGCCGCCATTGACCAGGGTACTACCAGCACACGCTGCATACTTTTCAACCAGCAGGGGAATATCGTTTCGGTAGGACAAAAAGAACACGAACAGATTTACCCGCACCCGGGTTGGGTGGAGCATAACCCCACCGAAATCTGGAAAAATACCCTGGAAGTGATTGCATTGGCGCGCATTCACGTGTCGGCACACGCTTCGGACATCGCGGCGGTAGGCATTACCAATCAGCGGGAAACGACGGTGGTTTGGAACAAACGCACCGGCAAGCCGTATTATAATGCATTGGTCTGGCAGGACACCCGCACCACCGACCTGGTAGCGAAATATGAAAAAGAGGGCGGCCTTAACCAGTTCCGCGACATTACCGGCCTGCCCGTTTCGACCTATTTCAGCGGTTTGAAACTCAAATGGCTACTTGAAAACGTAGAGGGTATCCGCGAAGACGCCGAAAAAGGCGAGGCGATTTTCGGCAACATGGATACATTCCTTATCTGGCACCTCACGGGCGGTACGCAAGGCGGCATTCACGTGACGGACGTCACCAACGCCAGCCGCACGCAGTTGATGAACCTCCGCACGCTGCAATGGGACAAATCGATGCTAGCCGCCTACAATATCCCCGAAATCATGCTGCCTGCCATCAAAAGCAGCAGTGAAATATATGGGTATTCCGATCACGAAGTGCTTCCCGGCGTGCCCGTCGCAGGCGACCTCGGCGACCAGCATGCCGCATTGGTAGGCCAGACCTGCTTCGAACCCGGCATGGCCAAGAATACCTACGGCACCGGATGTTTCCTGGTGATGAACACCGGTACCGAGCTGAAAACCTCCGAAAACGGCCTGCTCACGACGATTTCCTACAAATTTGGCGACCAGCCCGTACAATATGCGTTGGAAGGAAGCGTGGCCGTCACCGGTGCGCTCGTGCAATGGCTCCGCGATAACCTGGGCCTGATCCAGAACGCCAGCGACATCGAAGCTCTCGCCCAAACCGTCGAAGACAACGGCGGCGCCTATTTCGTACCTGCATTCTCGGGCCTGTACGCGCCTTACTGGCGCAACGACGCGCGCGGCGTGGTCGCGGGCCTTACGCGTTACGTGAACAAGGGGCATATTGCACGTGCAGTACTTGAAGCCACCGCCTACCAGACGGCCGATGTGGTGAAAGCCATGGAGCAGGATTCCGGCATCCAGCTCGCATCCCTTCGCGTGGATGGCGGCATGGTACACAACCAGCTATTAATGCAGTTCCAATCCGATATTCTCGATACGCAGGTTGTGTCCCCGGCCGTGGCTGAAACCACCGCATTGGGAGCGGCTTATGCAGCAGGATTGGCCGTTGGCTACTGGAAAAGCACGGATGACTTGAAGAAAAACTGGGCCATTGCCCACACCTGGAACCCCGATATGCCCGAAGAAAAACGGAATACCTATTACAAAGGCTGGAAGAAGGCGGTTACCAAGTCGTACGACTGGATTGATTAGCGTCAAGAATGGTCTATTTGTAGTCAGGTATTGTCAAGTGTGGTCAGGTGTTGTCAAGTATTGTCAAGTGTAGTCACGTGTAGCCAGCAAATGCTATCAGGCATGTAACAGCAACGCATTGTTGTTGCATGCCTGACGGCATTTGTAACGCAAGATCCGATCCGATGTTCTACCAATGTTATATGCCTAACGGCATTTGTCTCTCGGCCAATCCCCCTCGACCACATGTTATCAAACCTGACCATACATGACTATACATGACAATACATGACTCCAAATGACAACCTCCTGACTACACATGAAAACAACTGGCCACTCTTGACAACACCTGACAACTCTTGACAACCTTTTTTATACTGTGTCTAAACAAGCCGGATTGTTGTGCCGTCACGCGGTTCGGATTAACTTCGCGGTGCCAAATCAACCTCAGTAACCCATGCATACCCTCCATCTCAAAAAGCCCCTTGCTTTTTTTGATCTTGAGACAACAGGAGTAAATATTGTCCGCGACCGCATTGTAGAGATTTCCGTTGTAAAAGCATTGGTGAATGGCGAAACCGAGATCCGCACGCGAAGGATCAATCCTGAAATGCCTATTCCGCTGGAAAGCAGCCTCATACACGGCATTTACGACGAGGATATAAAGGATGCCCCTACATTTAAAAGCGTTGCCAAAAATCTCGCGTCGTTCCTCGAAGGATGCGACCTGGCGGGGTTCAACAGCAACCGTTTCGATATTCCGATGCTCGTGGAGGAATTCCTGCGTGTGGGTGTGGATTTCGATATCAAAAACCGCCGCATGGTGGATGTGCAACGCATTTATCATATGATGGAGCCGCGCAACCTGGGCGCTGCCTACAAGTTTTATTGTGGCAAAACCCTGGACAATGCACATAGCGCCGAAGCCGATACGATCGCTACCTTCGAAGTTTTGCAGGGACAAATCGAAAAGTATCAGGGCGTTACGATTACCGACTCACATGGTAAGGTTACCGAGCCGGTGAAAAATGACGTGGCGGTACTGCATGAACTCACAGCTTCCAAAATCGTGGATTTCGCGGGCCGGATGGTGTTCAACGACAAAGGCGAGGAGGTATTCAATTTTGGCAAGCATAACGGCAAACGCGTCACCGACATCCTGAAAAATGAACCCTCGTTTTTCGACTGGATGATGAAAGGCGAGTTTCCGCTCGACACCAAACGCAAATTGACGGAGATTAAATTAAGGGGATTAACCCAACGTTGACATAATCTTACCTCAGGTTTGAGTAAGTAGTAATTATGTCTATTTTTGCCTGAAATCTATTTTTGACTATTTTAACCGGATATCCCATTAGGTAAACCTGCTATGATCCCAAACCCCACCATGCCAGAGGTTAACATACCAGCGGTTATTCAACATATCCCACTTCAAAGCTACCTGATTCTCGCTACCTTATTATTTGTGATCGGCATTATCGGCGTGCTTACGCGCAGGAACGCCATCATCATATTTATGTCGATTGAATTGATGCTGAACGCCGCGAACCTGCTGCTCATCGCATTCTCTTCATACCGGTCCGATCCTTCCGCACAGGTTTTCGTATTCTTCATTATGGCCGTAGCCGCCGCCGAAGTGGCTGTCGGGCTGGCCATTATCGTAATGATTTACCGGAACACCAGAAATACGGACATCGGCTTCCTGAACAAGCTGAAATGGTAGTTATCGACGCATAACCGGGACTCAATCAAGAGATTAAAGATTAAAAAATAGACATGTCTGCATCATTACTCATCCTGATTCCGCTGCTGCCGCTTGCCGGCTTTCTGATCAACGGAATCGGATTCCCCAATATTCCCAAAGGCGCAGTCGGCATTATCGGAACGTTGGCGGTTGTGGCCAGCTTCGTGCTGTCGGTCATGACTTTCAATGCATTTGTAGCGGCAGGCAGCCAGCCGTTCATCGTGCCGCTTTTCGACTGGATTTCCGTCGGCGACCTCAACATCCCGTTCTCGTTCCAGGTCGATCAGCTTTCGTTGCTGATGCTGATGATCATCACCGGCGTAGGCTCGCTGATCCACATTTACTCGATCGGCTACATGCACCACGATTCGGGTTTTGGTAAATTCTTCGCTTACCTCAACCTGTTCTTGTTCTTCATGCTCCTGCTGGTGCTGGGTTCAAACTACGTGATCATGTTCATCGGCTGGGAAGGTGTAGGACTTTGCTCTTACCTGCTCATCGGCTTCTGGAACAAGAATACCAACTACAACAATGCGGCCCGTAAGGCATTCATTATGAACCGCGTGGGTGACCTCGGCTTCCTGCTGGGCATCTTCACGATCATCGCTACCTTCGGTTCGGTGGAATACTCCGAGGTTTTCAGCAAAGCGGCTGCCGGTTTTCAGGTAGGCGATCCGGTGATCATTACCATTACTTTGTTCCTGTTTGTAGGTGCCATGGGTAAATCGGCGCAGATCCCGTTGTACACCTGGCTACCCGATGCGATGGCCGGTCCGACGCCCGTTTCTGCCCTGATCCACGCCGCAACGATGGTTACCGCGGGTATTTACATGGTGATCCGCTCCAACGTGCTCTATTCACTGGCGCCTTCGACGCTCGAAATCGTGGGTATTATCGGTGGTGCTACTGCATTGTTCGCCGCTTCGATCGGCCTTTTGCAAAACGATATCAAGAAAGTACTGGCTTACTCTACCGTGAGTCAGCTGGGTTATATGTTCATGGGTCTGGGCGCGATGGCCTATTCGGCGTCGATGTTCCACGTCATTACCCACGCATTCTTTAAGGCATTGCTCTTCCTCGGCGCCGGTAGCGTGATCCACGCCATGTCCGACGAGCAGGATATTCGTTCAATGGGTGGTTTGAGAAAAAAATTGCCTGTTACATTCCTTACCTTCCTGATCGCCACTATCGCGATTTCAGGTATTCCCCCATTTGCAGGTTTCTTCTCGAAAGACGAAATCCTCGCGCATGTTTTTGAACACAACAAAGCACTGTGGGTAATCGGTGTGCTGGGGTCAATTATGACGTCGTTCTATATGTTCCGCCTGTTGTTCCTGACATTCTTCGGAAACTTCCGCGGTACGCACGAGCAGGAGCACCATTTGCACGAATCGCCTGCCTCCATGACCGTGCCTTTGATTATCCTCGCCATTCTTTCGGCTGTGGGTGGTTTCATCGGCGTCCCCGAGGCATTGCACGGCTCGCACCAGCTGGCGCAGTTCATGAGCCCGCTTTACGATCTGGCAAAAACCGCTAACCCGGCCGCATTTGAACACACTTCTCTTTCGCATTCGGAAGAATATATGCTGATGGCCGTTTCGGTGGCAGCAGCATTGATCTCCGCTATCGCAGCTTATGTGATGTATGTGCAAAAAGCGTCGGTACCCGCTCCCGATTCGGAGGAAAAATCGGGGCTGCAACGCTTGGTTTACAACAAATACTTTGTCGATGAACTTTACGACGCGGTGTTTGTAAGGCCTATCAAAGCGCTGTCCCATTTCCTGTATTCGGGGATCGAATTTGGTATCGACCTGATTATCGATGCATTTGTAAAACTCGTGTCCCTGGGTGCCAAGCTGTTGAGAAAAACACAAACCGGCTCTACCGGCGAATACGTTTTCGCGATGGTGATCGGCATTGTAGTCATTTTGTTCTGGAAGCTGTTACTCTGATCCGATCATCCATAAATCCGTTTCCCATTAGTTTCGGACCGTCGACTTGAAAATATGCTTACTCTTCTTTTAATACTTTTACCGATAGCGGCAGGCGTGATCACCCTCCTGGCCGGCGAACGCATGGCTAAGCAGCTTGCGCTGGTTGGTGGCCTCGCATCACTGGGCGTTGCCGTTTTCACCTGGCTCCAATTCGACCCCGCGGCTGGTTCCCAGTTCGGGTTCAAATACGCCTGGGTAGCGTCCGGAGGCATTTCATTCGCTGCCGGTATCGATGGTATCAGTATGCTGCTCGTATTACTGACCACGTTCCTGACGCCGCTGATCATCCTTTCGGCATTTAAAAACGAGTACAAAAACCCTGCGGCATTCTATTCGCTGATCCTCTTCATGGAGGGGGCATTGATCGGCGTTTTCACCGCCACCGATGCGTTCCTGTTCTACCTGTTCTTCGAAGCTGCGCTGATCCCCGTATACTTCCTTGCGGCGATCTGGGGCGGAGAAAACCGGATCAGGGTTACATTGAAATTCTTCATTTACACCATTTTCGGAAGCTTGTTCATGTTTGTGGCGCTGGTTTACCTTTATTACCAGACACCAGGCGCGCATACTTCCGAAATAGCTGCATTTTACCAACTGCAACTGAGCCCCGCGGCACAAGGCTATGTGTTCTGGGCATTCTTCATTGCGTTTGCGATCAAAATGCCGCTTTTCCCTTTCCATACCTGGCAGCCTGACACGTATACCGAGTCGCCTACCGCGGCCACGATGCTCTTGTCGGGTATCATGCTAAAAATGGGGGTTTACGGTCTGATCCGCCTGCTGCTGCCGATCGTACCGATGGGCATGGAGCAATGGGGCTTCCTGGCGATGATCCTTTCGGTGATCGGTATCATCTACGGTTCGATCATCGCGATCCAGCAGAGCGATATGAAAACGCTCATCGCGTACTCCTCTTTCGCGCACGTAGGTTTGATGGCCGCCGGTGTATTCTCTTCTTCACTGAACGGCTTGCAGGGTGCATTGATCCAGATGCTGGCACACGGTATCAACGTGATCGGGCTCTTCTTCATCGTCGACATTATTTATTCAAGAACCAAAACCCGCTACCTCGACCAGCTCGGCGGCATTACCCAAAGCACGCCGCATTTGAGCGTGTACTTCATGGTATTGTTGCTCGGTAGTGTTGCATTGCCGCTTACCAACGGATTTGTGGGTGAATTCCTGTTGCTTTCAAGCGTATTCCAATACAAAGGCTGGCTGGGCGCCGTGGCCGGTCTGACGATCATCCTCGGTTCGGTGTACATGCTCCGTCTTTTCCAGAAATCCATGTTCGGACCAAAATCGAAATGGGTGGAAGGCTTTGAGGACCTTACTGCCAGCGAACGCGCGGTATTGCTGCCACTCGTGATCATGGTATTCTGGATCGGTATTTACCCAAGCACATTCCTGAAAATAACAGAGCCTGCTGTAAACCAACTGTTGCAACTGGTCAATAACTAAGTTAAGAATATGTATCCCATTATATTGTTGTCGGTTTTTGGAGTGGTAACGCTTTTTCTGGGCTTTTCGAAATCCAAGAACATCCTCCTGCCATCTACCCTGCTTTTCCTGGTGCTTGCGCTGGGAAGTAACTTCGTCGAATGGGGCAAAGGGCCGTTCCTGTACTTTTACGACATGCTGCGGGTGGATAACCTCACGCTTGCATTCAACGGAATCGTGTTGCTTTCTTCATTCATGATCGTCGCGATCTCGGGTGGTTTCCAGGGCAATGCGGATGCCGAGCCGGCTGAATCTTATGGATTGATGCTCTTCTCGCTCGTAGGCGCTATCATGATGATCGGTTTCGATCACCTGATCATGCTCTTCATCGGCGTCGAAATCCTCTCCGTGGCCATGTACGTGCTCACGGGCAGTAACAAGCGTAACCTGCGCTCGAACGAGGCCGCATTGAAATACTTCCTGATGGGTGCATTCGCGACCGGGTTCATGCTCTTCGGAATGACCCTGCTTTACGGCGCAACCGGTTCTTTCCAACTTGTCGCTATCCAGGGTTTCACCTCGAATATGACTGCCGCTTCGCAATCCTACATTTTCTACGCGGGTTTGTTGTTGCTGTTGATTGGTATGCTTTTCAAAGTATCGGCCGCGCCGTTCCATTTCTGGACACCGGATGTGTACGAAGGCGCGCCTACGATCTTCACGACTTTCATGTCGACGATCGTAAAAACCGCTGGATTTGCCGCATTGTTCCGCTTGCTGAACCATACGTTTGCTATTTACAATTTCTGGTGGATCGTGATCGCCGCCATCGCGGTGCTTACACTGCTTGTGGGGAACATCGGTGCTACCAGCCAGAACAGCTTTAAAAGAATGCTGGCTTACTCGGGTATTTCGCACGCCGGTTACCTGCTGATCGCCCTTACAGCCCTGAGCAAGCCGACTCAAAACGCCATTATCTTTTACTCACTCGCGTACTCCTTGTCGACCATCGCCGCATTCGGTGTGCTGATGCTCGTTTCAAAGGAAAAAACCATCGAAGGACAACCCAACGAACGCTACGAGGCATTCAATGGTCTGGCGAAACAAAACCCGCTACTGGCTTTTGTTCTGGCAGTATCCATGCTTTCACTGGCAGGAATCCCGCTCACAGCCGGGTTCTGGGGTAAATTCTTCATTTTTACCAGCGCGGCAGAGCGTGGTATTATGTGGATCACCGTCATCGCCGTTCTGATGTCGACCGTGGGTATTTACTACTATTTCCGCGTGATCATCTCTTCTTATTTCAAAGAGGGGGATACGGTGAAAATCCGGGTCGCGCCATTTTACCAGATCATTCTGGTATTGGCTACCTTCCTGACGATCCTGTTCGGTCTGGCGCCGGGTATCTTCGAAAAGCTGATCTAAAAATTTTTAAATAATACCTTTTGAAAACAGCCGTACATTCTACGGCTGTTTTTTTGTTACCAAACCTCCAAGCACACGTATCAAGGATATTAGTTATTCCAAAACGATATCCGGATGCAAGCAAAACAACACACTTATCCCCCATTCACATTCCGGCCCGAAGACCTGCTCGGCCGCGCGCCCATTGTCCTGGACCTGCAAAACGCTGCCCGGGAAATCCGGGGACGCAACATCCTGATCACCGGTGCCGCCGGTACGATCGGCAGCGAACTGGCCATGCAAGTGTGCGCCTGCGCGCCCGCGAGAGTGATATTGATCGACCAGGCGGAAACGGCCCTTTACGAGCTGGAACTTCTACTCACACAGCAATTCCCCCAAATCCACATTTCCTGCGAGCTAGCGAGCATTACCGACGCCCAGAGAATGGCAGGGCTATTTTCCCAAACTGATATTCATATCATTTTCCACGCCGCGGCCTACAAACACGTTCCATTCATGGAGCGGCACCCGTACGAAGCAATTAAAACCAATGTATTCGGTACCGAAACCCTCGCCGATCTGGCCGTTTCTTACCGCGTCAGGAAGTTCATTTTTGTTTCCACCGACAAGGCCATCAAACCAGCCAGCGTCATGGGCGCGACAAAGCGTTTCGCCGAGCTTTATCTTCAATATCTCAGCCTCGAATACCCCGGCCAAACCCGCTTCATCGTCACACGGTTCGGCAATGTGCTAGGCTCCAACGGCTCGTTTCTGAACCGCTTTGCGCAGCAGATCCTCGAAGGAAAGCCTGTAACAGTCACACACCCGCTGGCCGAAAGATATTTGATGACCGTTACCGAGGCTTGCCAGCTGGTATTGCAAGCAGCCACTGCAAGCAAGGGGAGCGAAACCTTATCATTCGATATGGGAAAACCGGTCAGGATTATCGACATCGCCCGAAAAATGATCCGACTCGCTGGGTTGGAAACGGATGTTCCAATCCTGTTCACCGGGCTGAGGCCAGGCGAAAAGTTGACGGAAGAACTGGATGACTCCGCCCTGCAGACATCTTCTTTCGGGCAGCTCAGATGTGTCCCCTTTGGTGGCATGGCTCCCAAATGCATGCGCTATGCCATGTCGGAATTGCAGAAAGCGCTCGATTCGGGCAAAGCCGGGCAAATGGTAGCGGTTCTCAAAGCGATGATCCCGGAATACATCAGTGCCAACTCTCCGTTCGAACAGCTGGATCATATACGCCACGTCGAGCCAATGGTGACGGCCGATATTAAGGGAGCCGTTTTTAAGGAATAAAACCGGTGGTACGCATCCAATGCAGGCACCGGCCAAACCACTCGTCGAACGTAGGCGTTTTGGAGTAGCCATGCTGTCCCTGCGAATAAATATGCATGTCGGCCGAGACTCCTTTGGCATTCAAGGCCTCGTAAAAACGAATGCTGTTCGACACGGGCACTACCGTATCGTCGCCCGCGTGCGTAAGGTACGCGGGCGGGGTGGACGCAGTTACCTGCAATTCGTTGGAGAAATATCTGACCCGCTCTGCCGACGGGGTCGTGCCAAGCAGATTGGCCGAGGAACCTTTGTGCCCGATCTTGCCTTCAAAACTGATTACCGGGTAAACGAGCACCATGAAATCGGGGCGAAGGCTCGTTTTTTGCGGATTATCGATAAAACTGCTGTCGTAATGGGTACCCGCCGTGGAAGCGAGGTGCCCGCCGGCCGAAAAGCCCATCATACCTATCTTTGCCGGGTCGATTTGCCATTCCTTCGCTTTCTCACGCACCGTTTTGATGGCTTGTTGCGCGTCCTGCAACGGGCCCAGCGCCTTGTCCTTCATGACGCGATCGCTCGGCAATCGGTATTTGAGCACAAACGCCGCGATTCCGGCCTTGTTCAGCTCTTTCGCGACCTTGTACCCCTCCCGGTCGATCACCAGCACACCGTAACCGCCGCCGGGACAGACAATCACTGCCGCACCATTCCCGGTTCCTGCCGGAGGTAAAAATGCAGTGAGCGTTGGTTTTGAAACATTTCTGGCCACGCCTTTCTCATTGGTTTCCTGGTTTTCCGCTTCGATGGCATTCGGAATACGGGCCGGGTAAAGTGCTATTTCGGTCTGGGCGCGCAGCGGCATAGCCAATAACTGAGCCAGGCCGACGGCGGCCAGGAGGCGGGATATTTTTATCATTTAATTTTTTTCTAATTCCTATTAAATATAATTTCTACCTAAATTTCGGTTACACTGTTGACCGCCCGGCCCAGCAGAACCCTCCGCTGCGGCTATTGCCCGGTTAACAATGGGTTAAGACATGTTTTGACAAAATTTACCCTGCGCAGCGCGCTCGGAAAAACCTCCGTAGGGAAGCGAACAGAATTGCACCATTCTGTGTTATTCGACTAATTCTTTTAATATTAATATAATATTTACAAGAAATTCGAAACCCCTTTGTTACTTTGTCCCATTGAACAATCAAAAAAATAACTAGTTTTGTAGAGTATCCTAATCATGCACTAGTTTCTTTGATAAGTTATAAATCGTCTTAAATCCACAAAAGAATGAAATATACAGTACATGCAGAGGGCAGGTTTCAGTTTATCGACGAGGGAAAGGGCGAAACATTACTGCTTTTGCATGGCCTTTTCGGTGCATTAAGTAACTGGGACGGTATTATTGACCATTTTTCAGACCGTTACAGGGTCGTTATTCCATTGCTGCCCATTTACGAGCTTCCTCCACGCGAAGCCGGCCTGGAAGCATTGCTTGCCTTTCTCGAAGACTTTGTTTCGTTTAAAAACCTGACCAATGTTACGGCGATCGGTAATTCACTGGGCGGCCACATTGGTTTGCTTTACACGCTGAAAAACCAGGAGAATGTACAGCGCCTGGTATTAACCGGCAGCTCGGGCCTGTTCGAAAACTCGATGGGCGGCTCGTTCCCGAAACGTGGAAGTTATGATTATATCAAGGAGCGCGTGGCTTACACTTTCTACGATCCGGAAGTGGCAACCAAGGAGCTGATCGACGAGGTATTCGAAACCACTTCGAGTATTCCGAAATGTATGAGTATCGTGGGTATCGCGAAATCCGCGCAGCGGCACAATCTCGCCAAGGATTTGCATCAGATTACCATTCCTACCCTGCTCGTATGGGGCCTCAACGACACCATCACGCCGCCGCATGTAGGCTATGAGTTCAATCGCCTGATAGCCAACTCCGAATTGTACTTTATCGATAAATGCTGCCATGCACCGATGATGGAGCATCCGCACGAGTTCAACCTGATCCTGGAAAGCTTCCTGGAAAAAGATGTGACTGTCCCGGTGGCGTAAAAACCCGGGAATTCCGGGAAAATTTCTTTTGTTACGATAGTTGATACATATATTGTTTTTTTATAGCTTCGGAAAATGACGTTCTGACCCATGCTCGCAGCCAATCTGATAAATCCAATGATCCCCGTACTGAAACCGAACGATTCGGTGGGTACGGCTTTGGACTGGATGGATGAGTTCGGCGTAAAGCAGCTGGTCATCGCCGATTCAGGCATTTATCAGGGCATCGTTTCGGAGGACATTCTGTTCGATATCACGGACATTTCCGAACAGCTTTCGAAGGTAATCATCCAGCATAAGGACATTTTCGCGACGGAGGACCAACATCCCTATGAATTGCTCCGGCTGGTCAATCAATTCGGCCTGCTGATCATCCCCGTTTTGCACGAAGACCGCACATTTGCCGGCAGCATTCTGGTCAACGACCTCGTCGAACACTTCGTGAATGAGCTGGGCGTGCAGGAAAAAGGCGCGGTGATTGTCCTTAAAATCGCTGAAAGAAGCTACTCGCTTTCAGAAATAAGTCGGCTGATTGAATCCAATGGCGTCAAAATCCTGAGCAGCTACTATTCGTCGGGGGAAGTTTACAATCCTACCAACGAAGCCCGGCTTACCCTGAAACTGAACCGGACGCACATCACTCCCATCATTGCCACACTCGAACGTTTCGGCTACGAAATCGAAGAGGCCCATGCCAACGACCCGATCGAAAGCCTCGACCAGGAGCGCCTCGATATGCTGCTACGCTATCTGGCGACCTAGCACGGTGCCCGAGGCCTGACATAGCCAAATGTGCCTGCGGCTTTTGAATCGCCCCATTTGTCGTGTATCTTTCGGCTGAAACCACAAGTTTTATTTTTCCTTCATGAAAATCGCCATTCACGGACGCAACTTTAATGAGTCCGCAAGGCCGTTCATTGAAAATATGTTCGATGAAATGGCGCGCAGAAAAGTTGAGGTCCAGCTTTCGAAGTCTTTCAGGACATTTCTGGACCAGGCCGGCATTTCGCATTATTCCGAACTGGTTTATGAGAAACCGGAAGAGCTTTTCGACGCACGCCTGATCGTGAGCATGGGTGGCGACGGCACACTACTGGAAACGATTTCGCACGTAGGCAAACGCCAAACCCCGGCGATCGGTATCAATGTGGGCCGCCTTGGCTTCCTGGCCACCGTATCGCCCGAGCGCATTACCGACATGATCGCCGCGCTCGAAAACAGCCAGTTTCGCATCGATGAACGTACACTGGTAGAAGTAGAGTCCAATATCGATCTGTTCGATGGACTGAACTTCGGTTTGAATGATTTCACGATCACCAAAACCGATACGTCGTCGATGATCACCGTGCATACTTACCTGAACGACGAGTTTCTGAACTCCTACTGGGCCGACGGCCTCATCGTATCGACACCGACCGGTTCTACGGGCTATTCGTTGAGCTGTGGCGGGCCGGTACTCATGCCGCATTCGCAGAACTTCATCGTCACGCCCATCAGCCCGCACAACCTGAATGTGCGCCCGCTCGTGGTGGAAGATACCGCGGTAATCCGCCTCGAAGTAAAAAGCCGCAGCAGCAATTTCCTCGTCTCGCTCGACGCGCGCTCGCGTATCGTCGACGAGAACACCCATCTGCTCGTACGCAAAGCCGGGTTCGTTGCAAGGTTAATTAAAATGAAAGACGACAGTTTTTTGAATACATTGAGAAGCAAACTATCGTGGGGGCTCGACATGCGAAACTAAGCCCCTTAAATCTTCACTTCTGACACCCTATGCGCCTTACGTACCACACTTTTGACCTCCAACTCAAACATACTTTCACGATCGCGCACGATTCGCGCGATGTCCAGCAAACGCTGATCGTCCAGCTGAGCGACGGAATCCACGCCGGCTTTGGCGAGGCTACCTCCAATCCCTATTACGGCATTACGATCGGTAATATGATGGGGACGCTGGATATGGTCAAGGATATTGTGGAAAAAGGAAAGTATGGGTCCGCGGAAGAGCTGTGGGCAATGGTACATCCGCTTCTCAAAGACAATTCTTTCGCCCAATGTGCATTGGACGAAGCAGCGCAGGATTATTTTGCCAAAAAGAAAGGCCAGAAACTGTACGAAAGCTGGGGTTTATCACCCGAGCATATTCCGATGACCAACTTCACGATCGGTATCGATACCGTGGAAAAGATGGTCGCGAAAATGAAGGAGCTCCCCTGGCCGATTTACAAGATCAAGCTCGGTACGAATGAGGACCTGCGCATTGTACAGGAATTAAGAAAAAACACCGATGCGCTCTTCCGCGTCGATGCCAACTGCGGCTGGACTGCCGAAAAGACCATTGAACTCGCGCCGCAACTCGCCGCGCTGGGTGTGGAATTCATAGAGCAGCCGCTTCCCGCGGATGATATCGAGGGAATGAAAAAGGTATTTGCGGCAAGCGCATTGCCCGTCATTGCCGATGAAAGCTGTATTATAGAAGAAGACGTCGAGCAATGCCACGGCCTTTTTCACGGCATTAATGTAAAACTGACTAAATGCGGCGGCCCTACGGCAGCGCTCCGGATGATCGCCCAGGCCCGGTCGCTGGGCATGAAAACGATGGTGGGTTGTATGACCGAAACCAGCGTCGGCATTTCCGCCATCGCCCATTTACTCCCGCTGCTCGACTACGTGGATATGGACGGCTCCCTGCTCATCCGTAACGACCCTGCCACCGGCGTCACCTTCGATTTTGGCAAGGTGATTTACGCCCAGGGCAACGGCACCGGAGCCACGCTGAAACACGAATTTTTATAGGCCTTCGCCGTGAACATCTACCACACGAGCAAACTTCCCGGCAGGACCGTCACCACCACCGACGGACGGGATTTCTTATGGTTCAGCGGTACCGATTACCTTGGAATGGGGCACAACGAAGAGCTTCGTAGACAGCTCTTCATTGCTACGGAAACTTTCGGAAATCATTACGGAAGTTCGAGAAACAATAGCCTGAGATTGGATATTTATGATGAGGCGGAATACCAACTCGCTGATTTTCTTCAAACTCCGGCCGCAGCAGTTGTTTCCTCGGGCATGTGGGCCGGGCAATTACTGATGAAAGCGATTGAAAACATCGCAGACGGTCATTCCAACACCAACCGCTTTAACTATCATTATGCGCCGGGCGTGCATCCGGCATTGTGGGGAAACGCATTTCAACGGCCGGAGCTGAATTGGCAGGAATGGGCTGATCAGACTGTCAGGAAAATCAATGGCACGGCTTCCGGCACGATCCATATTATCTGCTCAGACGCCGTGGGTTCTCCGATGGTGCAAGCATTCGATTTTTCGATATTCAATGCATTGAAAAACCCTTCGGAGGTTTGGCTGATCGTCGACGAGTCGCATTCGCTGGGAGTACTCGGCCCCGACGGAAAAGGAATTTCCGCCCAGCTCTCCGAGTCCATCTTACCCCAGACAATTTTTGTTTCCTCATTGAATAAAGCATTAGGCATCCCTGCCGGTGCAATCTGGGGAGCAAAAGCCGCGATCGAGAAAATCCGGAACTCGCCCTGGTACGCAGGCGCATCGCCGCCCGCACCCGCCTATGCCTACGCGCTGAAAGTGCTTTTGAAAGAAAACATCTACGGGCAACAGCTCTCGAAGCTAATGGACAATGTGTCCTGGTTCCGCCAGCAGATTGGAAGCACGGCACTTTTCGAATCCATTGCCGGTTACCCCGTGTTCTGCTCTTCCAATGCCGCATTGTTTGACCATTTGCTGGCAAACGGCATTATGACCTCCTGCTTCCCCTACCCTTCTCCTGCCGACGCACCCGTTACGCGCATCGCGATCAGTAGTTTGCACCAAAAAGAAGACCTCGACCGGTTGGCCGAGGTCTGTAAGCAGTTTATTGCTTAATATCTTTTACTTAAATCAATCTTCGGTAGTCGTTCCACCCAGTTTTGCGAGGCGTTTTTCTTCCCGCAGTTTTTCGCGCTCCACTTTCGCCGAAACCATGATACTGATCTCATAAAGTAGGAAGAGTGGAATGGCAACGAGGATCTGGCTATAAATATCCGGTGACGGAGTGATAACGGCGGCAATGATCAGGATCACGATCATCGAATGCTTCCGGTATTCACGCATGAAAGAAGGCGTGAGTACCCCGATTTTAGACAAAACAAATACCACGATCGGCAGCTGGAACGCCACACCGCAGGCCAAGGTAAGCGTCGCCACAAGCGATATGTAAGAGGAAATACTAAACTCGTTGATAATCGAGGGGTCCAGCGTAAAATTGGCCAGGAAGTTGATCGCCAGCGGCGTTACAACGTAGTAACCAAACAACACCCCGGAAAAAAACAGGAATGTTACATAGAACACCGCTCCGCGTGCAGACCTTCTCTCCGAGGGTTTTAATCCTGGTTTAATAAATCGCCAGACTTCCCAGAACGCGTAGGGAAATGCGAATACCAAACCCGCGATTACAGACGAGGTCATACTCATCGTGAACTGGTCCCCCATTCCGATCGCCTGCAATTTGAAGTTCAGTGCTTTGATACACAAATCCTCGTACCCAACGATGACCGACAACTTACAAAGCATTTTATAAGTCCAGAAATCGGCCCGGGAGGGTGCTATGATTACATAATGATAGAGTTCTTCAATGTAAACAAATGCAAGAATCGCAAATACGAGAATTGATGCGCCGGCGCGGATAACATGCCATCTTAGTTCTTCGAGATGCGACAGAAACGACATCTCTTTGCCTTCTCCTTCCTCTTCTTCGTTATCAAAATCCTGATCCAGGGACATATTTTAAATTATTACTAGAACTCAATCTAAGTGAAAAGCTGAAATTACTTAAAAAACCCGTCGAAGTGATCCGACGGGTTTTTTATTCATGCGTTCTGGATCAAATTAATCCATTACAAAAGGATAGTCGTTCTCGACGTACACGTCTGTGTAAGCCTCTTTCGGATCCGGCCACTCCGATTCCTCGGCGAACTGCACGGATTCCGCAACGATTTCTTTTACTTTTTTATCGATGTTTTCGAGATCTTCTTCGGTAGCAATCTTGTTTTCAAGGATTACCGCACGGATCTGCTCGATCGGGTCGCGGTGTTTGTATTCCTCTACCTCCTCTTTCGAACGGTATTTCTGAGGATCGGACATAGAGTGTCCGCGGTAGCGGTAAGTACGGAATTCCAGGAAAGTAGGTCCGTCGCCTTTACGTGCACGCTCCGCCGCGCGGGAAACCGCTTCGTGGATCGCCTCGACGCTCATACCGTCAACAGGCTCGGAAGGAATGTCGTATGCCTCGCCAAGGGTGTAAAGCTCGGTTACGTTGGAAGTACGCGCTACGGAAGTACCCATTGCGTAACCATTGTTTTCAACGACAAAGATCACAGGCAATTTCCAGCTCATCGCCATGTTCAGCGTTTCGTGGAATGAACCCTGGCGGATCGCTCCGTCACCGAAGTAACAGATACACAGGTTGTCGGTTTTGTTGTATTTCTCTGCGAATGCGATACCTGCGCCCAGGGGAATCTGGCCGCCTACGATACCGTGGCCTCCGATGAAGCCTACTTCTTTATCAAAAATGTGCATGGAACCGCCTTTACCTTTGGTAGTACCGGTTCTTTTGCCGTAAAGCTCAGCCATGATCGCGTTTGGACTGGTGCCCAATGCGAGGGGAATACCGTGGTCACGGTAAGCGGTAATGTACTTGTCGCCTTTTTTCAGGGCACTCACCGCGCCGGAAGAGCAGGCTTCCTGGCCGATGTACAGGTGACAAAAACCACGAATCTTCTGTTGACCGTACAACTGGCCCGATTTTTCTTCAAAACGGCGTTGTAAAAGCATATTCTCGAACCAGAACATGTATTGCTCCTTCGGATGCTGTAACTTTTTGGGGGCTGATGCTTTCTTTTTCTCAGTAACGGTGGCCATGTATTTGGTTCTCGTTTATAAAGACAGAACTTTGTCTTAAAGTTATGGTATGAACAGAGTCTGTTTTGCCGTACTCACGCAATGATGTGCGAAAATAAGCATAAACTAAATAACAAAGAAGTTCATGTGGCTAGAAAAGCTCCGTCTTACCTACTTTAAAAGCTATGAGGAGAAGGCCTTCACTTTTGGAAAACATGTGAACTGTATCGTGGGCGAGAACGGCAGCGGCAAAACCAACCTGCTCGACGCAATCTATTTTCTGACCCTTACCAAGAGCGCTTTTCACAACCAGGACGCCCTGGGCATCCGCCACGCCAACGATTTCTTCCTCATCGACGGTGTTTTTAACGAGCAGGAAAAACACATCCAGATCACATGCAGCCTGCAACGTGGCCAGCGGAAGGTTTTCATGGCCGATAAAAAGCATTACGAACGCCTGAGCGACCATATAGGCCTGTTTCCGGTCGTCCTCATCGCGCCCGACGACACCGATCTGATCCGCGACGGAAGCGAAGAGCGCCGCCGCTTTTTCGATGGCGTGCTCGGTCAGGCAGTACCCGGCTATCTCGGTGATTTTTTGCAATACAATAAGATATTAACCCAGCGGAATGGCCTCTTAAAGCTTTTCGCCGAGCGCAACTACCTCGACGAAGACCTGCTCGAAACCTATAATGAACCGCTGATCGTGCTCTCGCAACGCATACACGAACACCGCGCGACGTTCATGCAAAAATTCATCCCGCTATTCTGTAAATACTACGAATTCCTCAGCAGCGGGCACGAAAAAGTGGATGTGATTTACGAAAGTGAAGTAGCCAGTCCCGATTTCGCCGCCGAATTCCGCCGCAACCGCAGCCGCGACCTGCACGCGCAACGTACAGGCAAGGGCGTGCACAAGGATGAATACGTATTCGAAATCGATGGCGTTACGCTCAAAAAATTCGGCTCACAAGGTCAGCAAAAGTCTTTTCTGATCGCCTTGAAACTCGCGCAATTCGAGCTCTTGAAAGAAGAAAAAGGCAAAACCCCTATCCTGCTCCTCGACGACATTTTCGACAAACTCGACGACCGCCGCATTCACAAACTCATCGAGCTCATCGACACCGGCTTTCTGGCACAGGTATTCATCACCGATGCAAGACCGGAACGCTCGCAACGGATTCTGGAGCATGTGAAGGCGGATGTAAGGTTTTTTGAGATTGAGAAGGTGTTGAAGACGGAGGGATGACTTGCCGTGTTAATCAGGGCGAATTCACCACAATTAAAACAATTGATTTGCCGGATTAATGTGGCTTTTGATTCGAGTTCAGAATATTAAGAAGCATCACCTTTCTAGCATGTACAATGTAATACAAGCTATGATGCCGACTAATTACAAGCTCATGGACCGCAGTAATGTGATCGTGCTGTTTTCCGGTAAAGGGAAACTCTTCCAGAACCCTCAAGCTGGCTTGTAACTTGATCGTAAATTTTTCTGCACTGGCTTCGCCCCAGGTATCATACAGATAACCTACTATTTTAGAGAAGTTTTCCTTTGCGGGAGCTGTCCATTCTATCTCGTAAGCCACGCCTTATTTCATTAAAAACCTCCTCATTAGTGTAAAGAGGACCAGTTTGGGCTTGGCGTAGAGATCGGTTGAGTTGTTCGATTACTTCGGGGGAATTTGAATAAGCGCTATCATAGTCTTGCTGCTCTCTGAACACCCGAAGACACGACAGCAAATCTTCCATGCGATCCGCATCTATCTCGTTTATCAGGCGGATTGCCTCGGCTTTCATTTCCTGGTCAGACATAGCGAGCTTTGTTTTGACTTAACTTTTGACTTAACACTAATCAAATTTACAAATTTAGAAACAACAAAGCCAGGCCTTAACGACCTGGCTTTCCAAACGGTATGCCTTAACCAGCAACCGCATTAAACATATTTCGGATCGAGCTCTTTCGCCTGGGCTACGAATTCCTTTACTTTTTGTTCGTCGTCTTTTTTACAAATCAGCAACACGCCATCGAATTCCGCGACGATGAAGCCGTCGAGGCCGTTGATCACGACCAGCTTGTCTTTCGGCGTTTTGATGATCGAGTTCGTGGTGTTGTGCAGGATCATGTTACCGTCCGTCACATTCTGGTTTTCGTCCTTTTCCGAAACCTCATACATCGATTTCCAGGTTCCCAGGTCCGACCAGCCGAAGCTTGCCAGTACAACATGCACATTCCCCGCCTTTTCCATAATGCCATTGTCGATGGAAATGCTGCCGCAATGCTGGTAGGCACGTTGAATGAAGGAATCCTCCGAATCGAGGTAATAATGTTCGTTTCCGCCCTGGAAAATCTCGGCAATTTCGGGCTGAAAGGATGTCAGGGCCTTTTTGAAGGCATTGATATTCCAGACAAAAATACCCGCATTCCACACGAAATCACCGCTATCGAGGAATTGCAATGCCAATTCCAAATGCGGCTTTTCGGTAAATGACTTTACTTTCTTAACCGTCAGCTTATCAGGAATGTACTGGATGTAGCCGTAACCGGTATCGGGGCGGGTTGGCTGGATGCCAAGCGTCACCAGAATATCCTCGTTGCGGGTCGCTCCCAAAGCCACTTTGATCGTATCCTTGAAAACCTCTTCTTTCAGGATAATGTGGTCTGCGGGTGCCACCACGACGTTCGCATTCGGGTTGCGGGCTGCGATTTTGTAGCACGCGTAGGCGATGCACGGCGCCGTGTTCCGCCGGTGAGGTTCCAGAAGGATCTGGTCGTCGGTCAGTTCGGGGATCTGCTGTTTGATCAGATCCTTGTATTCCTGACTCGTTACGATGTAAATGTTCTCAATAGGGCAAACGCCATCGAACCGGTCGACAGTCTGCTGCAACAGCGTCCTTCCTGTGCCAAGTACATCATGGAATTGCTTCGGAAAATCCGTCCGGCTAAACGGCCAGAAACGGGTTCCTACGCCGCCTGCCATGATTATCACATAAGTGTCCTGCATCTGTGTTGTGTAAGGTATATTTGTTATAACGTTAAATAAAATCCCTCAAAACTAATGATAAAGAGTCAGTATGCTCAATCCGGGCATAGGAAAAGTCCCGGAAAGTTAGTTCATGGCTCAAATAGCAATCTTTCGTCACTCCATTAAGTTTCTTTCACACGATCGAACTAATTGGTGTTCGATGAAATGTATTTTTGTTTTATAAATACCTGAAGAAAAAATTGGATATTATGTAAAGAAAATTGATTTCTTAGTAACTTGTTACAGACATCAACCCATTAAGAACCCATGATCCGAACTTCTGCATCCCTCAGAAATCTGCTCTTCTTATTTCTTGCATTGTTGTTTTGCCAACATTCTTTCGCTCAGATTAGTTTGACCGGCAAGGTCACCGAATCCGTCACCCAGGAACCGCTGGCCGGCGTCAGCATTCGTATACAGGGTAAAGTGGCCGGTACCATCACCGATACGAAAGGGGAATTTTCCCTGAATACCGCTTCGAACCCGCCATTTTCGATCATTGTCAGCTCGGTGGGTTTTCAAACCCAGGAAATCGCGGTAACGGCAAGTATGTCGAACCTGGATATTAAAATGGTGGAACAACCCGTGCTCGGCAAAGAAATCGTCGTTTCCGCGTCGCGTGTGGAAGAGAGCGTTATGAAATCGCCGGTAGCAGTTGAAAAGCTCGATATCCGGGGCATTCGCGACACGCCGGCGACCAATTTCTACGATGCACTCGCGAACCTGAAAGGCATCGATATGACGACACAGGGCGTTTTGTTCAAATCCATCAATATGCGCGGCTTCGGCGCCACCGGTAACCCGCGTACCGTACAGATGATCGACGGCATGGATAACCAGGCGCCCGGGCTTAATTTTCCACTCGATAATATTATAGGTATGTCGGAGCTCGACGTCGAAAGCGTGGAGGTGCTTCCCGGCGCTGCATCGGCGCTATACGGCCCCAATGCGGTAAACGGATTGGTTTTGATGAACAGCAAGAGCCCTTTCCTTTACCAGGGACTGAGCGCGAACCTCAAAGGCGGCATTATGCATGAAAAGAACCGCTCGAAAGCAACCACGCCATTTGCCGAGGCCACCGTTCGTTATGCAAAAGCATTCAACAACAAATTCGCATTCAAAGTCAACCTTTCGTACATCCAGGCCAAGGATTGGGAAGCTACCAACTACACCAACCTCAATGTAGGCGGCAATGCCGATCCTAACCGCGGAAAAGGCACTGATCTGGATTATGACGGAACGAATGTGTATGGCGACGAAATCCAGACCAATATCAACGCAGTAGCCAAAGCACTGGCAGCAGCGGGCCAGATACCGCAGGCGGCGGTAGGGCTGGTTCCCAGCACATTTGTCAGCCGGACAGGCTTCCGCGAAAGGGACCTGGTGGATTACAATACCAAAAGTTTCAAGGCCAATGCCGCATTGCATTACCGACTGAACGAGAAGGTAGAAGCCATTGCACAAGTCAATTATGGCTACGGAACGACGGTTTACACCGGTACGGGCCGCTATTCATTGCGTGATTTTAACCTCACCCAGGCCAAGCTCGAACTACGGGGCGACAATTTCACCATCCGGGCTTACACCACGCAGGAGCGTTCCGGCAAATCGTACCTGTCGGGCCTTGCGGCGGTTTCCATGCTGGGCGAAATCAAGCCGAATAATACGTGGTTCGGGCAATACGTAGGCGCGTTCGTACAAGCACGGGGACAGGGCGTTCCGGAGGCGGATGCACACGTAGCCGCACGGCAGTTTGCCGACCAGGGAATGCCGCAGCCAGGCAGCGCAACATTCAACCAGTTGCTGGATAAATACCGGAATATGCCGATTGTGAATGGTGGGGGTGGCTTTGCGGACAAAACCAACATGTACCACGCGGAAGGATTTTACAATTTCAAAAACCAGATCCACTTCCTAGAACTGATTGCCGGAGCCAACTACCGGCTTTACACGCTTCGCTCCGCCGGAACATTGTTTGCGGATACGAAAGAAGGCCGCGACGGCACGATTCCAATTAACGAGTGGGGCGCATTCGTACAGGCGGGCAAAAATCTCCTTTCAGATCATTTAAAACTGACCGGCTCGATCCGTTACGACAAAAACGAAAACTTCGACGGGCAATTTACCCCCCGGATCTCGGCAGTTACCACTTTTGGCGAACACAATATCCGCCTCTCTTATCAAACCGGTTTCCGTATTCCAACCACCCAGAACCAGTACATCGACCTCAGAACACCGTCCGGAACGCTGGTAGGCGGCTTGCCGGAGTTTGATTCGCGCTACAACCTGTCGAGTGGTATTCTTCGCCAGAACTTGTCAGAGGCTGCGGTGACCGCCGTGGTGCAAAGCGACCCGACAGTAATCCAAAGCGCACAGCAATATGCTACGGTGGTGGTGACACAGCAGGCCACAGCGACCATCACACAGGCGGTTACCACCCAGGTAACCGCGCAAGTAAATGCGGGTGTGGCGGCAGGAACTATTCCAAACGATCCGGCGACCATTCAGGCCGCCATTACTGCGGGAGTGAATCAGGCGTTGCCGGGGGTACTCGCGGCGCAGCTTCCCGGCATTCTGGCGGCTCAGGTTCCAGGCCTGATCCCCGATCTGGCGAAGGCTTACGCACTGGGAAAACTACCTAAATACCAGCCGGTGAAACTGAAACCGGAACGCATTGCTTCCTACGAAATTGGCTACAAGGGTATTATCGCGAAAAAACTGTTTATCGACGCCTACTATTATATCAGTAAATACAAAAACCTGATTGGCGGAACGGTGATCGTTGTACCGACAGCTGCCGCTGCTCCCGGTTTGCCTATTGAGTCAGGCATTGGTGTGGGTAGCTACCAGGGATATGCGCGGACCGTCAACACGACCGAGACGATCACGACGCGCGGTTTCGCGATTGGTTTGAACTACGCATTGCCGAAAGGATTTAATATCGGCGGTAACGTGGCGAACAACGAGTTGAAAGACTTCACACCGTCGCCGGAAGTACAGTATTCGCAGTTCAATACCCCCAAATACCGGTACAATGTGAATTTCGGCCGCCGGATTACCAGCACCAATACCTGGGGATTCAATGTGGTGTACCGTTACCAGCAGGCATTTACGTGGGAATCGAGCTTTGTGGTGCCTACGACCACGGATGTACCGGTGTTTTCGAATACGCGGGTACCGGCGATCAGCAACCTCGATGCGCAGGTTAGCTACAAGGTGCCTGCGATCAAATCGATCATTAAACTCGGCGGTACGAACCTGTTCGGGAAATCGTACTTCCAGTCATACGCCAGCCCGAACGTGGGCAGCACGTACTATGTGTCTATTATGTTTGATCAATTGCTGAACTGAGACGCGGAAGCTATTTCTCACCAAAAGCCAGGTCGCCGGCGTCGCCGAGGCCTGGCACTATATAATACTGCTCATTCAGCTTCTGATCCACCGCTCCCAGCCAAAGGCGGCATTGCGGGATCCTTTTTTGCAGATATTCAACACCTTCGGGGCTGGCAATAACGGAGGCAATGTGGGTTTGTGCAGGAATACCGAAGCGGAGCAATGCATGGTAAACCTTTTCCATGGAACGGCCCGTTGCCAGCATCGGATCGATCATCACCAGGATCTTACCGGTCAGATCGGGACTTGTGATGTAATCCATTTCAACCGTAAACTCCTCCTCTGCATTGATATGATGCCCGCGGTAGGCCCCGATGAACGCATTGTCCGCCTTATCGAAAATATTCAGGAAGCCCTGGTGGAACGGTAACCCGGCTCGCAGGATGGTCGCAAGCACGATCGGCTGCAACATCGAGCGGCACGGTGCGGTACCGAGCGGCGTTTCTACTTTCTCCGTCTTGAAAGTAAGCGTTTTGGACATTTCGTAGGCCAGCAGCTCACCCACCCGTTCCATATTCCGGCGAAACCGCATCCGGTCTTTCTGACAATTTACGTCGCGCAATTCGGCCAGATAGTGATCTGCTATGGAAGGTTTTTGGGAAAGTAAAAACATGGGAGTGACAGTTTTTTAGACTACTCCATGCAAGATAATACAAATTCATTGACGTAATTTGGAACACCATTTCTAAAAATTACGTACAAGAGCTCTTATTGCGGTCGTAGTAGATTTTTGTTGCCTATGTATCAAGGAATTATCCGGCATTTTAAATTACTGTTTTTAACACTGGTATCCTCAGCTTACGTACACGCGCAAAGTGCATTCGTTCCGCTCAACGACGACTATTATCATCTCATCGATCGTCTGGAAATCAAAAGGGGCAAATTTTCCGAAGGATTTCACTTCAACGCCAAGCCATTCGAGCGTAAAGCAGTGGTGGCACTTACCGACTCCATATTAAAAGAAGGCACCGTCGACCTCACCGACCGCGATTGGGAAACGATCGACTACCTGCGCGAGGATTCCTGGGAATGGACGAAAGGCATGATTTCCACGGATTCGGCCAAATACAACAAACTGGCGCGGCTGGGCTGGTTCAAATCGCCGCCGCCGGGGCAAAAACGCAAATTTTTCCATCACCCCGCCGATCTGTACAGCATTCACAACAAAGATTTCGACCTACATTTCAATTTTACTACCACCAATTTCATCGGAAAAGACAACAGCTATGACACGACGTCGCACCAGACGCTGTGGTTTACCGGTCGCGGGGTAGAGATCCGGGGGATGATTAACGAAAAGCTGGGCTTCTACACGTTCGTTTCCGATAACCAGGGGCGTTTTCCCCGGTATGTAAATGCATTTGCGCCCAAATACAGCTTCCCGGGCGAAGGGCTGGCGAAAGCGACGCGCAACCACGGCAACGACTTTCTCTCAGCTCGCGGCTACATTACTTTCCGTCCGCTGAAAGCCATCAATGTCAAGTTCGGGCACGATTACAACACATTCGGCAGCGGCTACCGCTCGCTGATCCTTTCCGATAACAGCAGCCCGTACCTGTTCCTGAGACTGGATACCCAGCTAGGCCGGTTCCACTATACCAACCTCTGGACCAGCATGATCGACGGTGCCGAAGATGGTTTTTCCGAGTTTTTAAGGAAAAAGAAATTCGCGGCTATCCACCATTTGAGTGTTAACCTCACCGACAAGATCAATTTCGGGGTATTCGAAGCCGAAGTTTTCAACCGCGACTCCGTGGGCGGCGGCTATGACCTCAATTACCTGAACCCGATCATTTTCTACCGTTATGTGGAATCCTACATCGGTAGCCAGGACAATGCATTGCTCGGTTTCGATTTCCGCTGGCTCGTAGGCAAAACTGCCTCCATTTACAGCCAGTTCGTACTCGACGAGTTTTTGACCAAATACCTGTTCAATGGCAGCGGCTCCTGGACCAACAAATACAGCTTCCAGCTCGGCGCCAAATATGTGGACGCATTTGGCATACCTAACCTTGACCTGCAGGCGGAATACAACGTCGTGCGCCCCTATACGTACTCGCACAAGGACGGCGGGCGCAACTACATGCATTACGGCCAGGCGCTCGCGCACCCGCTGGGAGCCAATTTCCGTGAATATTTAGGGATTATCAGGTACAAGGCCACACCGAGGTTGTCGATTTACGGCACTGTGATGTCGGCCATGCAGGGTAAAGATCCGAGCACAGGGCCTTATACCAACTATGGCGGCGATATTTCGAAGAGTTACGAAACGAGGCCCAATGCCGGAAAACCGGAAGGCGATCTTAACCAGAAAATCGGGCAGGGTATCAAAGCGACGACATTATTCACAGATTTGCGTTTGTCGTATTCGCTGGCCCACAATCTCTTCCTGGACGGCCGCTACCTGATGCGCAAGGTGACGTCGCAAGACGCGAAAGTAGCGACGAACTCCAACATTTTTTCGATTGCCATCCGCTATAATATGGCGTACCGGCAGCAAACCTACTGATTTTAATTTCAACCAAAATGGAAACTGACCCCCACGAACTCCGGAATCTTCTCAGGCTCGCATTGCTGGAAGATATCGGCGACGGAGACCATTCATCCCTCGCCAGCGTACCCGAAAATGCTACCAAGCGCGCGAAGCTGCTGGTGAAGCAGGACGGTGTACTCGCGGGTGTGGAAGTGGCGCAGATCATCTTCGATGAAACCGCAAAATATTACGGTTACCCCCTTCCGAAAATTGATGTGTTACTTTTTGACGGTTCCATCGTATCAACAGGAGACATTGTTTTTACGGTAGAGGGAAACGCGCGTCTGATCCTGAAAGCCGAGCGGCTGGTGCTGAACATCATGCAGCGCATGAGCGGCATCGCCACTTATGCACGGCAAATGTCGGATCTGATCAAGGATTTGCCCGTAAAACTGCTCGATACCCGCAAAACGACCCCGAATTTCAGGCTGTTTGAGAAAATGGCAGTGAAAATCGGCGGCGCGGTGAACCACCGGATGGGCCTTTACGACATGATTATGTTGAAAGACAACCACGTGGACTATGCAGGCGGTATCGAAGCGGCTATTACCGGGGCTAACAAATACCTGAAAGAAACCGGCCGGAAGCTGAAAATCGAGATCGAAACGCGGAACCTTGCCGAAGTGGACGAGGTGCTGCGCGTCGGCCAGGTCGATATCATCATGCTCGACAACTTTTCGCTGGACAACCTGCGGGAGGCTGTGAAGCGGATCGGCGGGCGGTACGAGACCGAGGCATCGGGCAACATTACCGAAAAAACATTACGCGCAGTGGCCGAAACCGGTGTGGATGGCATTTCCTCCGGTGCGCTCACGCATCAAGCGCGAAGTCTGGATTTAAGTCTGAAAGCCTTCTAACCTTTTCATTCATATCAAAAGCGTATGCTGAGATCGATGAAAACCACATACGCTTTTGATCTTCAAGGGTTTCCTTCCGGCTATTCCCTGTGCATGACCGTATTGCTCTGCATCGGCATTGCTACGCTCGCCAATGCACAAACCCCGCCGCGCGAAGAAATCGACATCAACCGGTTCATCGCCGAGCTTTTCCCTGTCCCGCCCGATGATCCGGAGGAAATATACGAGGCGCTTTTGCTGCTCTACGCCAATCCTCTCGACCTCAATACAGCTACGCCCGACGACCTTTCGGCTACATTTATTTTAAGTGAAGAACAGCTTCGTGCATTCTTCGATTACCGGGCAAAAGCCGGTACCCTGCTATCACTCTACGAATTGCAGGCCATCGCCGGTTTTGATATTTACACTATCCGCAGGCTACTACCCTTTGTAACGATCAGTAGCAAAGCCTTTTCCATTCGCGAAGCATTGAAAAACCCTGGCCAGCATTTCCTGATGTTCCGATCGGGGAAACTACTGGAACAGCAAAAAGGGTTTTCCCCGCTCGATTCCAATTCAGCAACCAGATATCAGGGGCCGCCCTTCAACGGCTACCTGCGCTACCGCAATGCAAGAAGCGGCGCGTACAGTTTTGGAATTACGTTGGGAAAAGACTCCGGCGAGGAAATATGGCACTGGAATGCACAGAGGGAGATTTTCGGGATTGATTACACCTCTTTCCATGCACAAATCCTCCACCGGAGAAGACTGAAAAATCTGATCATCGGTGATTTCCAAATGCAGGCCGGGCAGGGCATGATTACCGGCGCAGGGTTTTCGCTGGGCAAAGGTTCGGAAGTGATCCGCACCGTTTACCGAAGCACCACCGGGCTGAAACCTTACACCTCCGCAACAGAGGCCAACTTTTTCCGGGGCATTGCAGCTACGTTGCGCCTTACTAACCACACCGATCTGACAATTTTACTTTCCCGAACCAAGCGCGACGCCACCCAGGACCCCGACAGCATTCATGGCAGCATGACCAGCTCGATGCCTGTAAGCGGCTATCACCGTACCCCTTCCGAAATTGAAAAGCACAATGTTTTACGCGAGCATAATATCGGCATGCATTTATTGCATAAGTCGCCTTCTCAAAAAGGTCAGATCGGGCTGACAATGCTGCATACCGGTTATGATTCTTTCATTCGAAAGCGCGATTTGCCTTACAATCGCTACGAATTTTCGGGCAGGCAGCACCTGGTAGCTGGCTTGCACGGCGATTATCGCTGGCAAAACATCCATTTCTTTACCGAAACGGCCATTTCCAAAAGCGGCGGAACCGGCGCGATCGGTGGCCTGATCGCCAGTATCGGCCGGAAACTCGACCTCTCGGTCATGGCCCGGCATTATGCGCGCAACTTTCATACATTTTATGGTAACCCCATCAGCGAAGCCACCCGGCCCATTAATGAGCGCGGCGCGTACGCGGGCATCCGCTGGGCGCCCTCCCGCAAGTGGCAATGGAGTGCCTATTTCGACTATTTCCGGTTTCCGTGGCTGAAATACCAGGTAGACAAGCCTTCCCGCGGCTTCGATTACTTCCTGCATTGGGCCTGGAAACCTTCGAAACGATTGAATGCCTACCTGCTATTTCATGAAAAGCATAAGCAGGTCAATGATCCGGCGGCGGAGGATAATGATCCATCGCTGACCTGGTCAGTGAAGCGTACGGCCATATGCAATATCGATTACGAAATTCCGCTCAAATGCACATTCCGCACGCGACTGCAATATGGCGGGTTGAAAAATCAGCATTCCAAAGGGTCCAACGGCTTCACGATTGTACAGGACGTTACCTGGCATTTTTCCAAAGTTGAAATCAGCGCCCGTGCGGCATTCTTCAAAACCGACGATTACGACAGCCGGCAATATGTATATGAAAAAGATATGCTCTACGCATTCTCGATACCGGCTTATTACAACACGGGTACCCGGCATTATTTAATGCTCCGCTATACCCTCGCAAAACACCTCAAAATATGGCTCCGATGGTCGCAAACGCGGTATTCGGATATTGAAAAGATCAGTTCTGGACTCAACGAAATACAAGGAAACAAACGCAGCGAGGCAAAGTTGCAGGTGATGTATCAGTTTTGAAGCCGTACTTTTGCAGCGCGAAAGGAAATTTTTGAAGTGAAGAACATTAATCAGTACAACATGACTACCAACAAACTTGAAGCATTAAAGAAATATTTCGGATACGACTCCTTTCGCCCCCAGCAATCCGAAATCATCGACACCATCATGTCCAACCGCGATTGTATGGTGCTTATGCCGACAGGCGGCGGAAAATCGGTCTGCTTCCAGATCCCGGCCGTGCTCCGCGAAGGGCTTACCGTGGTTGTTTCCCCGCTGATCGCCCTGATGAAAGACCAGGTGGAGGCATTACGCGGAAATGGTATCAACGCCGCATTCCTCAACTCCACGATTTCGGGAGCCGAACAGGACCAGATTATGTGGCAAATCAAGCTGGGCGAGCTGAAACTGCTGTACGTATCGCCCGAAAGGCTTTTTGCAGGAAACACTTTCGACTTGCTCCGCGAATGGAACGTGCAGCTTTTCGCCATCGACGAATCGCACTGTATTTCTTCCTGGGGCCACGATTTCCGGCCGGAATACCGCCAGCTGAACCTGCTGAAAGTTCGTTTCCCCGGCGTCCCGATCGTTGCCCTCACCGCAACCGCCGACCGGGTCACGCGCCGCGATATTCTGAAACAACTCGACATCGAGCACGCAGAAACCTTCATTTCCAGCTTCGACAGACCCAATCTGAGCCTCAATGTGCTGCCTGGAAGAAAGCGCATCGAGCAAATCCAGCGCTTCATCAACAAGCATGATGGCCAGCCGGGCATTATTTATTGCCTCAGCCGGAAAGGTACCGAAACCGTGGCCGCCAGCTTGCAAAAAGCCGGGTTGCGGGTCGCGTACTACCACGCTGGTATGACCGCCGACAAGCGTTCGCAGGTACAGGAAAATTTTCTGAGGGATGATATCCAGGTCATCGTCGCGACCATCGCATTCGGAATGGGGATCGACAAATCGAATGTCCGCTGGGTGATCCACTATAATTTACCTTCGAATGTGGAGAGCTTTTACCAGGAAATCGGGCGGGCCGGACGCGATGGCGCCAGTGCAGATACCGTGCTGTTTTACAGCTATCTCGACATTATTACCCGGCAGGATATGATCAACAATTCGGATCAGTCGGCCGAGCAGAAGGAGCTGCTGCATGCCAAACTGAACCGCATGAAGCAATATGCCGAAGCCGATATATGCCGCCGCCGCATTCTTTTGAGTTATTTCAATGAACCCGTCGACCACGATTGCGGCAACTGCGACGTGTGCCGCAACCCACGCACCCGCTTCGACGCTACCATTATCGCCCAAAAGGCCCTCTCCGGCATCGCGCGTACCGAACAAAAAGTAGCCATGGGTATGCTGATCGACATCCTCCGCGGCAGCCGCAACCGGAACATCCTGCAACACGGCTACGAGCGGCTTCCCACTTTCGGCGTCGGACATGAGCTGCGAGGCGACGAATGGTCGGAATACCTGGGCCAAATGCTCAACTCCGGCGTGATGGATATCGCCTACGACGAGGCGCATTCATTCAAACTGAACCCGGTAAGCTGGCAGGTTTTGAAAGGCGAACGACAGATCGAACTCGTCAAATTCATTCCGATCAGTGAACGGAAAGCGAAAGAAGAGGAATTGGTACCCAAAGAAAAACCAAAGCAGGAAATCATCCGTGACGCCCTTTTCGAGCGCTTGCGCCAGCTTCGAAAGCAGCTGGCCGATACCCTCGGCGTTCCTCCTTACGTGGTTTTCAGTGACGCCTCCCTTTCGGAAATGGCCCAGAAAAAGCCTATTTCCGAAGCGCAAATGAAAGCCGTTTCAGGCGTTGGGGCCGAAAAATTCCGTCGGTACGGCGAAGCATTCATCAACGAAATCCTCAATTTCGCCCGGGAAAACAATGCGCCGGGCACGCGGATCGTGAAAGGAATGACCTTCGTCGAAACTTATGACCTTTACAAGGAAGGCTATTCCATCAAAGTCATCGCCGAAAAGCGTAACCTCAACCCAGTAACGATCATCTCACATCTGGTCAAGCTGAAAGAGGACGGCCACGGCGTCAATTTGAAATCATTGATCGAACCCGCCGCCTACCGCACCATCGTCGATGCCGCCGAAGAAATCCAGGTCGGGAAAAATGATCCGTTGAAGCCGCTGTTCGAACTGCTGAACGAGCGGTTCGATTACGGGCAGATCCGGCTCGCGCTGGCGATTTGGGAAGAGGAACGGCAAAACTAGCGGCACCTGCTTATATTTACGTTTTCAAATACTTAACCAATAATATGTCAAGACAAAATATACTCTCAGGCTCCCCTTGGGAAGACAAAATGGGTTACTGCCGGGCGGTTCGGATCGGAAATATCGTGGAGGTGGCTGGTACGGTGGCTATCGTGGATGGCGAAAAAGTGAAGGCGGATGACGCCTACGCGCAAACAAATAATATCATCGAACGCATTGCGAAGGTGCTGGAAGATGCAGGTGCAAGCCTGTCCGATGTGGTCCGCACGCGTATTTTTACCACGGATATTACCCTTTTTGAGGACATCGCCCGCGCCCATGGTGCGTATTTCGGCGACATTAAACCCACCACAGGTATTTACGAGATCAGCAAACTGGTTTCGGCCGATTACCTCGTTGAGATCGAATTCACTGCAATAGTCCAGTAATACATTGAGATATTCCAAAAAATGCCCGTTCCTCAATGGAAACGGGCATTTTTTTGTCACCCTTTTATACTCCTTCCAACCTTTTGGCGCGAAATTTGCTCTTTGTGGAGGTGTTGTCTGATTTGGAACCCTAAACAATAGACATCTCTGGACATGAAAAATAAAATTACTCTTCTAATTGCCTCAGTTTTACTGGTTCTATGCGTAATACAAAAAGAAGCGCGGTATGGAACGGCCCAGCATGAAGGTGTAGAAAAAATGTACAATTTTTCGCCACTTGACCCGGATGAAAGGACAGCTTCGGCGCCACAATATGGCGATCAGCTGTTAACTGATTCGCAAACGTTCGAATTCGCATCGGCTGATTCGACGAAATCAGCATCTACCGCCCGATTGGCCAATCAAAGACTGTTGCACATTTCGGCGGGCAGCAAACTGCTAAATTACTGAACCAGCATTTCGATTCAGTAATTTAGCTCACATGCATGATTAGCTGAAAAGCCCCATAATGTCTTCCTGGCTCAGTTTCTTGATAAAGCCGGACTCCCCGCCTACCAAATCTTCCGCCAAGTCCTGCTTGCGTTGCTGTAACAGCAGAATTTTCTCTTCAATCGTATCCTTACAGATCATTTTATAAGCAAATACCTTACGTGTCTGCCCGATGCGGTGCGTACGGTCGATCGCCTGACGTTCTACGGCCGGGTTCCACCACGGGTCTACGAGGTAAACGTAATCCGCTTCGGTCAGGTTAAGTCCTACCCCACCTGCTTTGAGGCTCATAAGGAACACGCGGCAAGTCGAATCGTTCTGGAAACGATTCACGCGGCCGGCGCGATCGACAGTCTGGCCATCGAGGTATTCGTAAGGGATATTCATTTTTTCCAGGTGCTTGCGGATCAAGTCCAGCATGCCCAGGAATTGGCTGAATATCAATATTTTGTGGTTCGAAGCATTCTCTTCGATCTCGCGGGTAATTTCTTCCAGCTTCGCCGATTCATTTCCAAAATCCTCGTCGCCCGACAAAATCGACGGCGAATCGCAAATCTGGCGCAATTTCAGCAATGCTTCCAGAATAAGGAAGCTGCTCTTGTTGAGGCCTTCTGTCGCGAGTTTTTCGGCGATTTCCTGGCGGTAACGTTCGCGGAATGTGTCGTAAACCTTCCGTTGCTTGTTACCCATTTCGCAGAAGAGAATGGTTTCTGTTTTGTCCGGCAAATCGGTCGCTACTTCCTCTTTCGTGCGTTTGAGCATGAATGGGTAAACCAGTTTGCGCAGTTCCGCAGCCTTTTCCTTGTCCTGGTACTTATCGATCGGCGTCGCATATTCAGTCCGGAAGAAGTCGGCGTGACCGAGCATCCCGGGGTTCAGGAATTCGAACTGCGAGTACAGGTCAAATGTATTGTTTTCCACAGGTGTACCTGTCATGGTCAGGCGGTTGCGCGCACGCAGCAGGCGCGAGGCCTTGGAGGTAAGCGAATCCGGGTTTTTAATGGCCTGCGCTTCGTCGAGAATGATGTAGTTGAAATCAAACTCCCGCAACAGCTCCACGTCGCTGCGCATGGTACCGTAAGTCGTAAGGATAATGTCGTACTCGCGGAAAAATTCGATATCCTTCCTTCTCGACATCCCCCGATGAACGTACAGCTTCAAATCTGGCGTGAATTTCGCCGCCTCTGCCTGCCAGTTGAAAATCAGGGTAGTAGGAACTACGACAAGGTTCGTATATTCCGCATCGAGGTTTTTCTGGTTTTGCAGGAAGGTCAGCATTTGCAGGGTTTTTCCCAAACCCATGTCATCCGCCAGACAGCCGCCCCATTGGAATTCATCCAGGAAATGAAGCCATTTATAACCTTCTTCCTGATACTGGCGCAGCGTGGCCTGGATATTCTGCGGAAGCGGTACCGACGGGATTTGTTTAAAATTGAGTAGCTTCTGCTTCTTCTCCCAAAGCTCGCGGAATACATCCTCATTATCGATCTCCGAAACCAGCTCGTCGATCAGTGAGAAGTGGATTTTGGACAAATGAAGCTGATCGTCATTCACGCGGCCGAACTGCATGAGCGGTTCCAGTTTCGCGATCCACTCATCGGGCAGCACGCCTAGCGAGCCGTCCTGCAACTGAATATAGTTCTGTTTTTTGAGCAAAGCCTTCTTCGCGTCGGCCAGCGTCACCGTCTGGTCACCGAAACTGATCTCGATTTTCATATCGAACCAGTCGATCCCCGACGAAGTATGCACCTTCACCGTCCCGCGATTGGGGTTGAACTTCATTTTTTTCAGGTCCTTGAACCCAAAAATCTCATAATGCTTCTTTTTGGCCGCATCCACGAAATTGAACAGCCAGCCATCCTTCATCACCTGCTCGAACGGCACATAGAAAAACGGCTGCCCTGTCTGGTGCTCGAAGCTTGGGTGCAGCGCCTTCGTCCAGTCCCAAACCGCATTTTCAGCCTGAACGTCGCGTTCAAGCATGGTAATCTGGTTGTTATCGAAGCTGGTTCTCGTACGGCGCTGGTCGTGCAGCAATTCCAGCTCTTCCGTCTTCCCATTTTCTTCGAGATAGACGTAGGAAGGCACGATGAGCAGGTTCGCCTCGTCTTCTTTCAGGTAAAACTTCGGTTTCTGGAATGCCAGCCGCGAAGTCTGTATCTCGTGGCGGGTCTGGAAAATCACGTCGAATTTCTCGGAAACCGGTATGATCCAGTCTTTCAGGAAATCATCGCCAAAATCCTTTTTAACACGTATTTTAAACCCATTCTGGCTCAGATAAGCGACCATTTCGGCCTCGCTGATACCTGCCCAGCGGAATAATGTCTTCTCATTATAAATCCCCAGCCAGAAACTGTCGAGCGACACGACCTTCTGCAATTCCAGCGGCGTGCCCGGCTTGATTTCGACATAAGGATTGAGGGTAATGAACTCCTTGTCCTCTGTGAGCACAAAGAACAATTTAACCGGCTCGCGGTGTAGTTCGAGCTGCGTGAGCTGGTGATTGCTGGTCACGTAATCGCCGTCGGCGAGGAAAAGCCGGTCGCCGTCGAGGTCATTGAAAACGCGGGTAAGCTGCTTGCCCACGTAATTACGGGCTTCGTAGCGTTGGTCGGCTTCTACATCGTCGAAATGCAGATAGGCATTGTACGCCCAGCCTTGCTTACGGATGAATTTCTGCAAACCTTCCTCCCAATGCTTCGCCATACGCACCAGGCGCGCGTCGGACTCGGTGAGCACCGGAATTTCATCCGCATTATAGTAGTGGCTCGAACCTCCGGCAATGTTGCGGATGTTGGTAACCTTCTCCGATTTGGAACTGAATTTGACCGAAAAAACCCCGAAACCAATGTCCAGCAGGTGATTTTTTCCTTTGGGCCAAAACACAAAAATGGAAACCCGGTCTTCGTCGTCCTGGCCATTATCCGTCAGTGTCACCGCAAATGACGACTCCTGCACGGGTAATATGCGCTCGCGCAGCGACTGCCAATCCTGGAAAGCGCCCACTTTCTGGATCGCCGGATCGAGCTTGATCAAATGCAGCCCGCCGTCCTCATCCAGCCGGAATTCGAATTTATCTTTGAATGGATCTTCCAGAGAATAGCCGTACTCGGCCAACAGGTTGCTCTTTTCGACGGTCAGGTCGCGCATGACTTCGAATGCCTTCTCGCCCAACTCCTCGCGGAGTTTCAGCAATGCGGCGAGTTTATGCTCGCAGAGCGGTACCCAGAGTTTCTGGTTACAAGTACAGGAGGTCTGAACCTGACGGGTGCCTTTCACGCGCCGGAACGTGGTCATATACTCCTGCCCTTTGTCCATCACCTGACATTCCGCCTCGCCTTCCTTCGCCGAAACGATCTCCACCGGGCCCACGTTTTCGCGGTTTTGCCAGGTTTCGTCGAGTACCATGCCCCGCAATTGCATTTCGCGGATTTCTTGCAGCTCGATCACCGTATTGCCCATTTCGTGGACAACCTGCTTGATCGTCGGCATCTTGTCCAGAATGTACAAAATACTCGCCACACGGTGTTTGCATAGCCCGGCTTTGTCGGGGCACGAACATTCGGTGGTTATCTGCGGTGTGAGAAAATCGCGGATGAAAATCTGGTAGTACTGAATCGAATAGTCGCTTTTGACCTTGAACTCAGCATTACCGGGGCCATTATAATCGAGTTTGGAAACTTTTAAGCCGCCACTGCTATAAATGGAACGCCCTCTTGACAATACATCCCGCTCCGCCCGTCTCAATAAGAAGTTGGATAATTTCTCCTTCTTTTCGTTTTCCATTTACCCTGCTGCCTGTTAAAAACGCAAAAGTACGGTATGTTTCTGTCTTATAGAAACGAAGGAAGAAGTATTGACGCCAACTAACGCGTTTATGAGCGCACGTAGGGCTGGTCGATCACACCGATATGCCCCGAATGCAGCGATTCATTGCAGAATGCGGCGATCTGCGGGCCGACATTGGGATACAAATGCCTGGCAGCAAGCGACGCCACCGGCAGCCACACGATTTCGAGCGCGGTGGTATGCACCGGGTCGAGAGCGGGCGTACCCTTTGTTATATTTGCGTTAAATACCATGTGGAGCGTCTCTTTCCGCACTTCCTGCCAGATTACCTCACCGCAGGAGACCATTTTTCCGACCGAAATTTCCACGCCCAGCTCTTCCATCAGCTCCCGCGCGAGCGCATCCGAAAGCGATTCGCCGGGATCGGGATTACCGCCGGGCAATGCAAATACTTCCTTTTCGCCGTATTGGTAGCGCAGTGTGAGGATCTTATCGTTGTCGAGAATGATAGCGGATGGACGGACGTTCACGGTACGGATTGGTTGGATGTGTGACGGATGTATTTGGTCAGGAAGTAGTCAGGTATTGTCAGGAGGTTGTCAAGTGTAGTCGGGAGTTGTCAGGTATAGTCATTTATTGAAATGTTTTTTCTCAATAAACAAACTTCCACCGACAAATAACAATACTTGACAACAAATGACTATTCCTGACAACACCTGACCACAAATCACCAATACATGACGTCACTCAAACCGGCACCACGTCAGTCGCGGAGCACCATTTTTTCGATCAGCAGCATGAAAATGTGGATGACCTTGATGTGGATTTCCTGAATGCGATCGGCATAGCCGAAATGAGGCACACGGATTTCGACGTCGGCGATCCCCGCCAGCTTGCCGCCGTCCTTGCCCGAGAGGATGATGATCTTCATCCCTTTCGCTTTCGCCGCCTCGGTGGCGCGGATGATGTTGGCCGAATTCCCGCTGGTGCTCAGCCCGAGCAATACATCGCCGGGTTGGCCCAATGCCTCGATATATCTGGAAAACACATACTCATACCCGAAATCGTTGCTGACGCAGCTCAAATGGCTCACATCGGAGATCGCGATAGCCGGTAATGCGCGGCGGTTGTCGCGGTAGCGGCCCGTGAGCTCTTCCGCGAAATGCATGGCGTCGCAATGCGAGCCGCCATTGCCGCAGGAAAGGATTTTACCGTTATGGATAATGGCGTCCGCCATCAGGCCGGCAGCCCTTTCGATCTTTTCAATTTGTTCCGGGTCGCTCAGGAAATTGTCGAGAACGGACTGTGCTTCTTTCAGTTCCTGGCTAATTATGCTTTGGTAATTCATGTTGGTATTAAATGCTAATGAATGTCAGAGTTTGATGGCCTTAAGTACGTGGGTCTTCCGGCCCGGGCCTTTGTGACGTTCTACTTTGAATCCGCCTGCGGCCAGTGCCCTTTTAACGATACCTTTGGAAGAATATGTTACTAGTACGCCACCTGGCTTCGTTTGGGCTGCTATTTGGGTAAAAATTTCTGCCGTCCAAAGTTCCGGTTGTGCCCGGGGATCGAACGCGTCGTAGAAAGTGACGTCAAAAAGCCGGTCGGGCGTGAAGTTCTGCAACGTGGTTATTTCCTTTCGCAGGTTAAAAAAGGGGGAAATCGCTACTTCCTTACCCCACGGCGCCTGGTGCAGCTGCATAAAACCTTTTTCGCCCGTGGCTTCTTCATAGTTGAGCTGAGAAGCTTCCAGCAGAGAAACGGGGTAAGCCTCCACGGAAGTGTAGAAAACCTGCTGTTGAAGCCGATCGGCCAGTTTCCACGCGAGAAATGCATTCAATCCCGTTCCGAAACCCATTTCAAAAACAGAAACCGGCCCGTTTTCAAGGGCCGGCCTTAATCCAAGATTGATATAAATGTGCTCCGATTCATTCAAAGCACCTTGCAGGGAATGGTATTGCTGATTGAACTGCGCACTAAACAACGAATGCGAGCCGTCCTCCGTGATGATGAAGCGTTTCAAATGGCCGGGTATTAGTTTGGCCAAAAGTACTAAATCATTCTGCGCAGTGTGATCTGGGTAAAGAAAATATCGCCTTTGCGTTTCACGAGCAAGTCGACGTTTTTCCCGTCGCCGCGCTGCATCAGTTTGTATACCTCACTCACATTCAGCTCGGAAGCGGAATGATCGTCGATAAAGAGCAGCTGATCGCCTTCCATCAGCCCTGCACGTGCGGCCGGAGAGTCGGCCACGATATGGTTCACAATGTAATCGCGCAGGTCACGTCCTTCGGCGCGGATCTCCATACCGCTCATGTCGTGCTCGAATTTCTCGCGCAAGCGGCTTCTGATCGGTTTCAGCACCATGTACCGCTCGCCGTAGTTGAATGTGACTTTGAAACGGCGGAGCAGCTCGCAACCGATATTGCCCTGCCGCTCGGCCCCGGCGCGTATTTTCGAACCGAATGCAATGCTGTCGGGAAAGGATGCCACCACATTGTTCAGTTCAAACCGGCCCAGTTTCATTTTATCGACCCGGCCCAGGTTTCCGTTGATAACCCCGTTCAGGCCGCGGCCCAACTGCGCGCGGATTACTTTTTCCGGTAAGCGGAAAGTTTCCTTGGGCGTATTGTTGAGCAGCAATGCATGGCCCGCGCCGGTATCGATCAGCACACGGATCGGATGCTCGCGGCCATCCGCAAAAAGCGTCACGGCGTCGGTAAATGGCTTGGTATCTTCGATAATGAGCGGATGCTTGTCGCCTTTGCTGGTTTTATACTTGTACCTGTCGGGCCGCATCAGCAGTATTTCCTTTTTGGCAAAATCGATGGTTACGACGAAGTTGTTGAAGATTTCATACCCGAAAATCCCGTGTACAGGCACGCCCACGTACTCGGAAAGCCGCAGGAAATCCTGTTCGAGGATCACGATGTTCTGGTGGTTGGCCCTGAGCCTGCCCATCGAAAACCGGTTGTCGATCGCCACATGCGCCGAAATGGATGCGCCCTCGCCCGCACCGGTCAGGTTAACCTTTCTGGTTAAACGCAGCTTGTCGGCTTTAAGGACATTGGGGTCGGTAATGATAATGGAGCTAACGCCCGTATCGAGGATAAAACGCAGCGAATCATTGTCGTTGATCTTCGCGTAAATCAATATCAGGTTGGAATGCAGCTCGAACGGGATGCGTGCTGTTTTATGGTTTTTGTCTAAAAAGTAACCATACTTTTCCTCTGATACAGGGGGTACGTCGCTGGAATGGCCGAATGTCAGGGTGTGGGTAAAAAGTATGATCGCTGCTATAAACCACTTAGACGTTTTCATCGTGGCCTCCTTTCTTTTAATGGCTAATTTTCTAATCTAGGGGTGACATTTTTCAACACGTTGATTATAAATGACTTGAAACTCTATTTATATTCTTCGGTGTACGCTAAGTATCGAATTCAGTCCAATCGGTTAATTCAAGTAAAAATAGGTCTTTTTGCATTAATAAAACACAAAAAAATCTCGATATGTGCAAACTTTTCGACATTTTTTTGATCACATATATATAATCATGTAAATGAGGAAAATATGGTACTTTTGTTGCGTAAAATGACTTTTTCCCACAATAAAAATTTTCTCATGCGAAAAAAAATTGTTGCCGGTAACTGGAAGATGAACAAGGTTCTGGATGAAGCAGTTGCGCTTACTTCAGAGCTCGTTAATATGGCCAAAGATGAGGTCCGTAATGACGCAAAAATCATCCTTTGCCCTCCTGCGATTTACCTTACTACGATTCAAAAATATATCGAGGACGCGCCCAACTTCGCATTGGCCGCTCAAAACTGCTCCGATAAAGTTTCGGGTGCATTCACCGGCGAGATTTCCGCACAAATGCTGCAATCGATCGGTGTACAATATGTGCTGATCGGCCACAGCGAGCGCCGCCAGTATTTCAATGAAACCAATGCATTGCTTGCCGAAAAAGTAAATACGGCATTGGCTTATGGCGTTTCTCCTATTTTCTGCTGCGGCGAGTCGCTCGAACAGCGTCAGAATGAAGATTATATCGGGTTTGTGAAAAACCAGCTGACAGAAAGCCTTTTCCACCTTTCGGAAGAGCAGCTGAAATCAGTGGTGATCGCTTATGAACCCATCTGGGCGATCGGAACCGGCCTGACGGCTTCGGCTGAGCAGGCGCAGGAAATGCACGCGGCATTGCGCGCGCACATCGCGTCGAAATACGGTGCGGAGGTAGCCGACGAAATTTCAATCCTTTACGGCGGTAGCGTTACGGCTGCCAGCGCACCCGAGCTGTTCGCTTCACCGGATATCGACGGCGGCCTGGTAGGTGGTGCTTCGTTGAAATCACGCGAGTTCACGAATATCATCAAGGCGCGGTAGGCTTCGCCGTCATTCGTGGTCGGGTGTGGTCAAGAATGGTCAGGTGTTGTCAGGTATTGTCATTGATAGTCAAGTGTAGTCATTAATTGGAAAATTCTCCTCCTGACTATATATCTGACAACACTTGACTATACCTGACTACTCCTAACCACAAATGCCAAAAACCACCGTCGCCATACTACATTTCCGTAATCACAAACTCCACCCGACGGTTCTTTTTCCGCTCTTCTTCGCCGCCTTTCGTTAGTGGTCGTGTGCCGCCGTAGCCTTTCGCTTCGATACGGGCGCTTTCAATGCCTTTTTCTACGAGATAAGTTTTTACCGCTTCCGCGCGCTGGCGGGAGAGTTCGAGGTTTTTGTCAAAATCGCCCACATTATCGGTATGGCCCTCGACACGGATTTTAACGGTCGGGCTGTCGCGCATCACATCTACCAGCCGGTTCAGCTCTTCGAACGATTCGGGAAGGAGCGTGTATTTGGAGGTTTCGAAATAAATATTCGGAAGCAAAATCGTCTCTCCGACGATCAGCGGCGTGAGGTAAACGTCCTGATCGAATGATTTAGCGGACGAATCACCTGGCGCGAGACTGAACGACGACCCATAATAGCCGCGGGCCATTACCCGGAATTTATATTGCTCGCCCGCGTCCACACCCACACGGTATTTCCCCGACGACGACCGGATTTGCAGCGTGTCGCCACGTTCGGTGTAGGAGAGCTGCGCCGCTATGGGCTCTTTGGTTTTCGCATTGTAAACGGTTCCTTTCAAAACGGCCATTTCCGCCTCTTTCTTTGCCGCTGGTACCGGCGCAGGCTTTTGAGGCGCTTTCGCCGCCGGCTTGGCGGCCGGCTTTTTCGCTGGCGGTACCGTCGCTTTCGCTATGGGTTTCGGTGACTTTTCCGGCTGCTTTTTGAGCGGGTTTTTAACATGGATCCCGTAAAAGTTCCATGACTGGTTCCCTTGAGAGCTTCTGCCTTCATAAAAATCAAATTCCTCGATTCCGGGGGTAAGTCTTTCGAAATAGGCCACAAAATCGACGGTATCACCATTTGCGACGCTTGTTTTGGTGGTAGTAGTAATGTTTTCGGCCCGGATGAACTTGAATTTCTTATCGATTTCACCGGGCTTGTACAGCCGGGTCTCGGGATCGAGCCAGATCTGGCTTTGGCCTATGCCTTGCTGCGGGAACTGTGGGATACGCGAATCTGGCAATGGCGACATCCGTGGTTGCGAACGGAACTGCGGCTGCTGTTTCGATTGGCGCTCGACAAACTGAAGGTAAATAACCGTGTTCGCATCTGTCAGTTCTACCTTCTTGATTTTCACATAGGGAACCGACGATTCTTCTACTTTGGGGTTTTCAGTAATTTGCCCGAAGCTGGTATGGATGGATAGTAAAATGGCTCCAAAACTGGCCGAAAGCAATTTGAAAATCATGGTGATATTGGGGTTTTACCTAAATATCAGCAAGAACGTCCGAAAATCGATGATAGTTTGTTAAAAATTGTTAAACGCAGTAAATCACTGGTTTACAGTAATGAACGGAGCCCAAAATGCCGCGTCGTAGCGCTCCCATGCGTGGCAGGCAAAGGGTAATTGATGATCCGTGAGCTCGTAACTCGCCGCAGGGCTTTTCTCGAATGCGAAATCCAATGCTTCCCTCCAATGCGGCAACTTCATCAGGAACTTCATCGGTTTGAGACGCGTCGCTTCCTGGCAGAATAGCATGTCTTCGTTCCCCTTCCAGGCCGGATAAAAGAGATTGTAAACTTTCAGATAACGTAAAAAGGACGAAATCTTCCGCAGCGACAGCCCGCCGTTCAGCACTACACGGTGGGTCGACAACGCATGAGCAAAATCCTGAGCAGCTTTCGCGGGAAGCTTGTCAAACTCAGGCTGATGCAGCGACGGCGCACCGATGTAATCGTAGCCTTTGGCACACCATTCTTTCACCTCGTCCCGAAAAACGAATGCATCGAGCTGATAAATGAGGATGTATTCGTAGGCAGTAAATGTTTTATAAAATTCTGCAGACACCATCAGCCGGTTATAGGCATCGACATTGGTGAAAAAGCTGTTGTCGAAAGACTGAAATGTAAGCGAGGGGTATTGTTGCCGGAATGCGGAAAGGTCCAGGGCCGCCGGTTTTACGATAATCACCGGATAATTGCCCAATACATGCATGCATTGCCGCAACGACATCTGTTCCGCCTCCGTCAGGTTTGCCTGATATACCGGTATCACCACCGCTACCAACGACTTATTTTCAGCCATTTTCAATAATCATCCAGTTCTTTATTCCAATAAATCCCCTACCGCCGGCAACCACCAGTCTTTACTGCTGAACCGGTAATAGCCGCGCAACACCTGGCTCAGCACAGGGGTAAGTCGTTTGAAACGGTTTTCCGGCAGCCCGGCGCGGGTATAAAAATGCTTTTGCGAAAGATACAATTTGACCAGCTTCTCGCGCGGGACGAAGGAAAGCGAGCGCAGGAGCAAGTACAGCTCATGCAGCTTGTTGGCTTTTTCTTCCAGCGGGATCAACTTCAATCTCCGGTCGCGTTTGAAACGATCCGCCAGCTGGACTTTCTCCACCTTATTGCCAAACCCGACCTGCTGGCTGGAATGGATGCGATACGAAATCAGTGATTCGGGAATGAATTCGATCTTGCCTTCGAGGCTCAGTACCATCGCTATCCAGGCGTCGTGGATCAGGTCCTGAACGTGGGTAGGAAATGGCATGAGTCGTCCGAGACAGGATTTCCGGATCGCCAACGTCGCACCGGTTACCACAAAACCATTGAAAAGGATCTCGTGTGATTTGCCGCTATGCCATAGCTGCTGCCGCGCGTGATTGAACTCGATTTCCTCCCAAATAGTACCTCCTGTCGGCTGCGAGTCGTCGTCGATCTTGTCGGCATCGCTGAAAACCGCGTCGAGGTTCGGATGCGCATTCAGGAAAGCAATTTGTTTTTGCACTTTGTCTTTCCGCCAGCGGTCGTCCTGATCCGAGAGAAAGATCACGTCCCCATTGCACAACGAAAGGCATTTCTCGAAATTCCTGGTTGAACCGAGATTCTGCTCATTCACGTGGATGCGTACGGGGAATTTGCTGGTAGCAGCAAAAGATTTTATGATTTCAATAGTGTCGTCCTTCGATCTGTCGTCGCAAACAACCAATTCGTCCACCGAAACCGTCTGATCAGCAATGCTCTTCAACTGTTCGGGCAGGAACTTTGCCCCGTTGTAAGTACACATAGCTACTGAAATCATAATGTGTATCTGTATTTTATATTTTTGTAAAAGCTTCCCGGCCCGTTTTTGAGCCACAAAGTTACGTGGTTGTACCGGGAATTAAACGAAAAGTTATTAAAAGCACCCGAATGGCGTTACCAGAACAGCTCAAAAAGGCGATTATCCAAATGCCTGCCAAAGAAAAGGATAAACTGCTCCTGAGACTGATTACGAAAGACAAAACCCTGAGCGACCGGCTACATTTTGAGCTCATCGAGGATAGTTCTACCATTCCCGAGCGACGCGAAGAGCTCATGGGGCGCATTGTACGAACCTCGAAATTTAATCAGAATACGCCCGGGTGGGTCCTGATGGACATGCGCAGCCTCAGCGCGGACATTGCCTATCACGTGAAAGTGACGAAGGACAAGATCGGCGGCATCGAGCTCAACCTGTTCCTCCTCAATACCTTTCTGGAAAGCTACTCGGATATTCTGCGGACATACTCGTCGCGCGCCGATACCTGTGCATTGTATATTGCCAAAAAGGCCCAGGTAATCCTCAACGGGTTGAATAAGCTCGACGAAGATTACCGGATCGACTATATCAAAGACGCGAACCGGATGCTCCAACTGGTTTTCAGTCTCTGCTCCAAAATGTACGCGCGGCAAATGGAACTGCCGCACGAAATCGAATTTTAAACACAGCATCCGACCATGAAAAAAACCGCATTGCTGATCATCGATGCCCAATACGATTTCTGTAACCCTAACGGGACCTTGTATGTGCCGGGCGCCGAAAAGGATGTGGAGCGCATTTCCAACCTCATTGCACTGGAAGGCGACCGAATCGATGCGATATTCCTGACGCTCGATACCCACAAGGTGCTGGACATCGCCCACCCGCTTTTCTGGGAAGATCAGAACGGCAATACGGTCGCGCCATTCACACTGATATCGGCGCAATCGGTGAAAGCGGGCAAATGGATACCGCGCTACCAGCCCGAATATGTTTTGGAATACCTGCAAACCCTCGAAACCGAAGGCGAATTCCAGCATTTCATCTGGCCGGAGCACTGCCTGATCGGCTCCAAAGGTGCTGCCATCGACGATACCCTCATGCACGCGGTACTGGCGTGGACGCACCGCACGCGCCGCGACTACCGCACGGTTTCGAAGGGTATCAACCCATTGACCGAGCATTTCGGGGTTTTCAAAGCACAAGTGCCGGTAGTAAATGCCCCCGAAACCGAGTTGGATCAGCGTTTTCTGACTGAACTGAATGCATTTGACCACGTCTTGATCGCAGGCGAGGCACGCTCGCATTGCGTAGCGACCAGCATCCGGCAAATCGTAAAATATGCCCCGGACTTAGCGGCGAAGGTTATCGCACTCACCGACTGCATGTCCGATGTTCCGAACTTCGGGCATTTCGCCGATCCGATATTCGAAGAAGCGGCCCAAAGCGGCATGAAATTTTCAAAAGCAGGCCAGGTTTTTAAAGAAAACTAAATGCTGCTGCTTTTGGTTATAATAGTATCACATCATCATTCAAACTAATATCAATCATCTATCGATAACCCCGCTATGATGCAACTAGCAGTGCCCCGGATCGAGGCCGATCAGTTCGATGAACTGGATCCGAGACAATACATTCTGATCAAAGGTGCCCGAGTAAACAATCTGAAAAATGTCGATGTGGCGATCCCGCGCAACAAGCTGGTCGTCATTACCGGTCTTTCCGGCTCCGGAAAGTCGTCGCTCGCTTTTGATACGCTGTTTGCGGAAGGCCAGCGGATGTACGTGGAGAGCCTTAGCAGTTACGCGAGGCAATTCCTCGGCCGGATGGAAAAGCCGGAAGTGGAATACATCAAAGGCATTTCACCTGCCATTGCCATTGAGCAAAAGGTAAATACCCGCAACCCGCGGTCGACCGTCGGTACCTCCACGGAGATTTATGATTATCTCAAACTGCTTTTTGCCCGCATTGGCCATACCTATTCGCCGGTTTCGGGGGAAATCGTAAGAAAAGACTCCGTAACGGACGTCGTGAATTACATGCTTGCGCACGACGAGGGCACGCGCGTGATGATCCTCGCGCCATTGCTCATCCGCGATGGCCGTTCGCAAATCGAAGAACTCACGATCCTGCTTTCCAAAGGTTATAACCGCATCGTGCTGAATGAGGAAGTGGTTTCGATCGAAGATATTCTCGAAAAACCAGACCATTTCCCGCAAGCCGGCAACCAGGTTTTCATCCTCATCGACCGCGCCGCGATCCGCCACAACGACGAAGACACGCAATACCGCCTTTCCGACTCCGTGCAAACCGCTTTTTTCGAAGGGGAAGGAACCTGTACGGTACATATTGTAGGAGGTGAAAAAAGAGTTTTTTCTGACAAATTCGAACTGGACGGCATCACATTCGAAGAACCGACCGTCAATCTTTTCAGCTTTAACAACCCTTACGGCGCCTGTAAAAGGTGTGAAGGGTTTGGAAAAATACTGGGCATTGACCCCGATCTGGTCATTCCCGACAAAAACCTCTCGGTGTACGACGGGGCCATTGCACCGTGGCGTACCGAGAAAATGGGCGAATGGCTGATCCCGCTTGTCCGCAACGGAGTGAAATTCGATTTCCCGATCCACAGGCCTTACAGAGACCTGACACGCGAGCAAAAAGAACTGCTCTGGACCGGCAACCAATATTTTCAGGGAATCAACGACTTCATTTCCGAACTCGAATCCCAGACGCATAAAATCCAGTACCGCGTGATGCTCTCGCGTTTCCGCGGGCGCACGACCTGCCCCGATTGCCGTGGCTCTCGCTTGCGGAAGGATGCTTCCTATGTCAAAATCGGCGGCAAATCCATTACCGACCTGGTACTGATGCCCATTCAGGATGTTTCCGCTTTTTTCAATCAGCTCGAACTCAGCGACCACGACCGCCAGATCGCTCGCCGCGTTCTGACGGAAATCGAATCACGACTGGATTATATGAACCGCGTCGGGCTCGGTTACCTGACGCTGAACCGGCTGACGAGCACATTGTCCGGCGGCGAGTTCCAGCGCATTAAGCTGGCAACTTCCCTGGGAAGCGCATTGGTAGGCTCCATGTACATTCTCGACGAACCGAGCATCGGCTTGCACCCGCGCGACACACAAAGGCTCGTAGGCGTGCTTGAATCGCTCCGAGATTTGGGGAATACCGTTATCGTGGTGGAACACGAGGAAGAAGTGATGCACGCGGCGGATCAGATTATCGACATTGGCCCCGAAGCCGGAACGGGCGGCGGCCATGTGGTTTTTCAAGGGAATCAGGGGGATATTGAGGCGTTGAAAGTCAATGGTCAGGAAGTCATTGGTAGTCAGGAGGTCAGGAATGGTCAGAAAGTTGTTGAAGGCAATGTGCAATCACATACGTTGGATTTTTTGCTGGGTAATGATTCTATTTCAGTGCCTTCTGTTCGGAGGAAGTCATTGCATTTCCTTGAAATCAAAGGCGCGCGGGAGAATAACTTAAAGGAGCTGGATGTGAGGATTCCCTTGAATAACCTTACCGTCGTGACCGGCGTGAGCGGTTCGGGGAAATCTACATTGATCCGTAAAATCCTTTATCCCGCATTAATGCGCCTCAAAGGCGAATTTAGCGAGGACGTAGGACGGTTCGACGAGCTTACCGGCAGCGTCGACCGCATCGAAGCCGTGGAAATGATCGACCAGAACCCGATTGGTAAATCGTCGCGTTCGAACCCGGTTACCTACATTAAGGCTTACGACTATATCCGGCAAATGATGTCCGAACTGCCCCTTTCGAAGGCCAGAGGCTATAAACCTTCCCATTTTTCCTTCAACGTCGACGGCGGGCGCTGCGAAATTTGCCAGGGTGAAGGCCAGGTGAAGATCGAAATGCAGTTTATGGCCGATATTTACCTCACTTGCGAGGGCTGTAACGGCAAGCGTTTCAAGCAGGAAGTGCAGGAAGTTAAATACCAGGATAAGGACGTCGCCGAAATACTGGATATGACTGTCGACGAGGCCATTGAATTTTTCAGGGAATCGGAGCCGAAACTAGCCGACAAACTGCTTCCATTGCAGGAAGTGGGACTCGGCTATGTAGGGCTCGGGCAATCCTCGAATACATTGTCGGGTGGCGAAGCGCAACGGGTAAAACTCGCCTCATTTCTCGGCAAAGGCTCTTCCAATAAAGGTAAAACGCTTTTCATTTTCGACGAGCCGACCACCGGTTTGCATTTCCATGATATCAAAAAACTCCTCAAAGCCATTAACGCATTGGTGGAGCAAGGCGACAGCGTGATTATCATCGAGCACAATATGGAGGTCATCAAAAGTGCCGACTGGATCATCGACCTCGGCCCCGAAGGTGGCGAAAACGGTGGCCAGCTCACATTTACGGGTACCCCGGAGGAAATGGTGAAGCTCGAAGGAAACTATACCGCTGAGTTTTTGAAGGAAAAGATTTGAAAATTCGAAGTATGTCACTTATCTTAGTGACATACTTCACTTGAAAGGATATGTCAACACCCATCCGTTTTTTCGAAGAAGAATTCGTTCCATACGGCAGGCAGCCCGCTTCCGAGTATGCAGTGGTGAAAACATCACGGGAGGGCATCTTGCGGTCTGTTGCCGATGAAGTATCCGATCTGGTGGGGCTAACTGACAATGAAATTGCTTACGTATTGGGTATGACGCCCCGTAACCTGCACCGCATTCAGGGCGAAAAACGGCTTGGTACCGATGCTTCCGAACGGCTTTTGCTGCTTCGTAATTTGCTTATTCATGCGCTGGATACATTTGAAGGTAAGGAAAGTGTGGTAAGGCATTGGCTACGGACGCCGATCGTTGAGTTGAATGAGCAGTCGCCGTTGCAGATGATGGACACGGTGACGGGCTTCGGGCTGGTGGATAATGTGCTCGGTCGGCTGGATTATGGTTTACCTGCCTGACAGCGTCGCCTATGCCATTGGTATACAGGATTACGCGCGAGAAATTCCGGCATGACGCCCTTTCCAGCGAGGGAGCACGGCTATTTGGAGCACGCTGGAACCCCAAAGGTATTGGTGTACTTTATACTACTTCCACTCCTGAGCTTGGCCTGGTGGAAACCCTCGCACATGCGCCGGGCGTACGTTACGAGGATCTGCCCAAGTATTGGCTCTCGTCGATCGAAATCCCGGACGATATCAGGCATTATACTCGCAAGGATCTGCCCGACTTTTGGCAGGATAAAACCTATGGACGCACACAATTCTGGCTTAAAGATTGGCTCATCAAACCCGATGTGCTGGCTATCGCGATTCCGTCGGTGATTGTGCCTTTTTCCTCGAATATCATTCTTCATCCCGACCATCCGCTATTTGGTGGCATCAAACTACTGGCTCAGGAGCCAATCCCCATCGACCGACGTCTTTGGCGCAACTGATACCGCTATAATCAGGCAAAATCCAGTGGCCTGAAACACTTTCCCGCCCGTATTTAACAGTAAAGACGCCCCACGGGGGACTTATTCAGGCAAAACCAAAATCTGCTTTTCATGAAATTATATAAGACCGAAAATGGCATCCTCCTTGAAAACGAGGACATTTTCTACCGCCTCCACGAAACCGACTGGGACGTAGTCGTGAACCGGAATAACCTGTACGAATGGCTGGAAGGCCAGACGCAAAGCCTTATCGCGCTCACATTCAGCGACGACTTTCCTATGCCCGAAGCGCTGGCGCCTATCGGCACGCAGGAGGTGTGGGCTTCCGGCGTGACCTATTTCAAAAGCCGCACGGCGCGGATGGAAGAATCCGAAAAAGCGGGCGGCGGGAGCTTCTACGACCGCGTGTATGAAGCGGAACGTCCCGAGCTATTCTTCAAATCGACTGCCTGGCGGGTGGTGGGGCACCACGGAACGGTCCGCATTCGCAAGGATTCGACCTGGGACGTGCCCGAGCCGGAACTGACGCTATTTGCCACGTCCGAAGGGGCATTGGTGGGCTATACGATCGGTAACGATATGAGCTCACGAAGCATTGAAGGTGAAAACCCGCTGTATTTGCCGCAAGCCAAATCTTATACCGGCAGCGCAGCGCTGGGGCCCTGCCTTTATGTGTTCAAAGAACAACTCGGGGCAGATACCGTGATCGACCTTTCAATTGTACGCGGGGGCGAGGAAGTTTTCAACGGAGAAGTTACATTGGCGCAAATGAAGCGGAAGCCCCAGGAACTGCTGCATTTTCTCTACCGCGAAATGGCTTTCCCCGTAGGCGCCTATCTCATGACGGGAACGGGCATCGTACCATCATCCGATTTTACATTGCAAGCCGGCGATGTTGTCCATATCACCATCGAGCCGATCGGCACACTCACCAATACGGTAGGCTGATAAACGCAAAAAGCTGCGGGATCGACTCCCGCAGCTTTTTGCGTTTTAAATAATGCTAATGCTTACGAATGGCCCAGCTTGGGAATGAAGGTGAAGATCACGCATCTCACTGCGCCCACCAGCTTGCTTACCATTGATTCTCCTTCGTTCTCTTCGGATTCGCTTTCAAAAAATGCGGCCGGCCCCTGTTCCAGGATACGCGCATTCAATGTCATGGTCTGAGAAGCCGAGGCGCTGGTGTTTTTGACAACCCCCGCATGCTTCACTTGCACGGGCGCTTTCGCTTTCAAAGTGGGCTTCGCTTTTCTTGCAATCGCCTTTTCAGTTACACATTCCTTACCCGACTGCAACTTTCTGTGCGCCACAAACATGTTGTGCACATAGCCTGTTGCGCTGGCTTGCAGGCTGATTATGATCAGTAATATTAAGATTCTGAGTGTTTTCATGGCTTGTATGCAATCGTTAAGAATTCAGATGGAATTATGTGTAACTAATTGACCTTACAAATATATATGTTTCATTAGGTATCTTGCAATACATAGTACCTTGTTTTTAACATTTTTTTCGAAATTTTTTTCGAAGGCTCCCAAAGTACCGTGGCTGGCCGGATAACAGATGTAAAAGTAATATAAAAGGTTGCTCGAGATATTCGAAAAAAGACGAACCGTCAAAATTTCAGGCTGAACAGTAGTGCGTTACGGATAAATTGCAAAAGCGCCGGCAGGAAAAATCCCGCCGGCGCTTTCTTGCTCCTGTTACTTTCTTCCTATTTCTCGCGGAAGAATATCGTGATCGGTACGCCCGAAAAATCGAAGTTTTCGCGCAAACGGTTTTCCAGATAGCGCAAATACGGCTCTTTCACATGCTTCGGATGGCTGCTGAAAAAGACGAACGTCGGCGACGGCGTCGGCAGCTGGATCATGTATTTGATATTGATATACTTGCCGCGGTGTGCCGGTGGCGGGTACTTTTCGATCTCCGCCTGCATTACCTCGTTCAGTTTCGATGTCGAGATTTTCTTGGTTTTGTTTTGATAAACCTCCATCGCCTTCTCCATTACCTGGTGAATGCGCTGTTTTTCAACTACCGACGCGAAAATGATCGGCATGTAGTTCATCGGCGCGAGCTTTTCGAGCAACGCTTTTTTATATGCATCAGCCGTTTTGGAATCCTTTTCGATCAAATCCCATTTGTTGACCATGATCACAATGCCTTTCTTGGCTTTATCGGCCTGACCAATGATATTCAGGTCCTGGCCTTCGAGACCGAGTGTCGCGTCGAGTAAAACAATGCAGACATCTGACTCTTCCATTGCTTTCACCGACCTGAGCGTCGAGTAAAATTCGATATCCTCTTTCACACGTGATTTCCGGCGGATACCGGCGGTGTCGGTGAGGATAAACTCCATCCCGAATGCATTGTAATGCGTGTGGATCGCGTCGCGCGTGGTGCCTGCGATGTTGGTCACGATGCTGCGGTCCGTGCCGGTGAGTACGTTCAGGAACGAGGATTTACCTACGTTCGGGCGTCCCATGATCGCGATGCGGGGAATGCCTTCCTCGGGGTTTTCGATGCCCGCGGTTTCGAAATGCGTTATTACTTTATCAAGCAATTCGCCCGTGCCGAAGCCTGTTTGCGCTGAAATCGCGAAAATTTCATCTCCCAAACCCAATTCATAAAACTCGCCGGCCGATTGATAACGATCGGTCGTTTCTGCCTTGTTGGCTACGAGGTAAACGGGCTTGTTATAGCGACGAAGTACATTTGCGAAATCTTTATCGAGGTCCGTGAGGCCGGTCATCGTATCGACCATAAAAAGTACCACGGTGGATTCCTCGATCGCGAGTTCCACCTGGTCGCGGATAGCTCCTTCGAAAATATCTTCCGAGCCCACTACATAACCTCCTGTATCAATTACTGTGAAATATTGGTCGGTCCATTCGCCGTAACCGTAGTGCCTGTCGCGGGTTACGCCGCTCTGGTTGTCCATAATGGCCTTCCGGCTTTCGGTAAGGCGGTTGAACAAAGTGGATTTGCCCACGTTCGGACGACCAACAATCGATATTACATTTGCCATTTTCTTACTATTAATATGATCCGAGCCGGTCTGGCACCTGCTCTTCATTCGTTTTATTTAAAATTTATTCCTGGTAACCGAGCTGGCGCAGCTTGTTTTCCTTGCTTCTCCAATCCGGTTCTACTTTTACGTGCTGTTCAAGGAAAACTTTCTTGCCGAAGAAATCTTCGAGGTCCTGGCGGGCCTGTGTACCGACTTTTTTCAGCATTTCCCCTTTTTCACCAATAATGATCCCTTTCTGGCTTTTGCGTTCGACCAGAATTTCTGCGCGGATCACAATGATGTCGTCCTTGTCCTTAAATTCAGTGATTACTACTTCGGAGCTGTATGGAATTTCCTGGCGGTAATTCAAGAAGATCTTCTCGCGGATGATTTCGGAAGCAAAGAAACGCTCCGGCTTGTCGGTTAGTTCATCCTCATCGAAATAAGGCGGGTGGAACGGCAGGCGCGTCACCACGGCATCGAACAAGGTACCGATATTCGCTTTTTCCAATGCTGAGATCGGTATAATGGCGGCAGGATGGATTTCATTATCCCACTCGGCCATCTTCGCTTTCACTTCCTCGTCGTTCGAAAGGTCGATTTTGTTCAGTACGAGCACCACCGGTGATTCCGTACGTTTCAATAACGGCAGTACCTCGTGCTCGGCAGCCTTCTCCCCTATTTCCACCACAAAAAGCACCACATCGGCGTCTTCCAGTGACCCTTTTACAAAAGTCATCATCGAGTCGTGCAGCTTGTACGACGGCTTGATCACCCCCGGCGTATCCGAGTACACGAGCTGGAACGGGATATCTTCATGCTTTCCATTCAAAATCCCGATAATGCGGTGACGGGTCGTTTGCGCTTTGGATGTGATAATGGACATTCTTTCGCCCACGAGCACGTTCATCAGCGTGGATTTCCCAACGTTGGGCTTTCCGATAATGCTCACAAAACCAGCCCGGTGGTTGCGCAACTCGGTATTATTTTCGGCTTTTTCTTCCATAAAAATTACTTCTTCACTTTTTTCAGCTTCCCAAAAACGTGGTCCCTAAGGTGTTACCGTCAGCCGGTCGTCCAGCATCCGGTTCGAATATTGCTGGATAAATGCCTTAACCTGCAATTCCATAGGCCCTTGAACCTCCGGAATCCGGCCTGCAAGGTTATTTTTCAAAAGCTTGTCTTCCTGATATTTATACAAACCTACGGTTTTCCTGCCATCAAATTGCAAAACATATGGCCCATTGAACCATTGATAGGCACCATCATAGTTGACAGCAAAGTTGATCGGAGGGTTCCCGAAGACATTTTTTCCAAAACCAAAATAGGGTTTGTCGTAATGCAGATAACTCAGCACCGAAGGCATTACATCGATCTGCTGCACGAGCCGAGTGGTGTCGGTTCCGGTCATCGTATCGTCTCCGGACGAGTCGTCTCCAGGTGCGTAAAACAGAATGGGTATCGAGAAATTTCCCACCGAAGTCTGGTATTTGGGATAATGCGCGAATGTGGCCGCGTGATCGGCCGTGATCACAAACAGGGTATTCTTGAACCAGGGCTTGTTTTTCGCCGATTCGAAGAACTTGCGCAGCGCATTGTCGGTATAACCCATGCATTCGTATATCGGCAGCGGGCCTTTCGGGAACTTGCCCTGGTAGCGCGCGGGCACTTTGTACGGGTCGTGCGAGGAAACCGTGAACAGCGTGCTCATGAAGGGTTCCTGAAAAGTATCCAGCTTTTTGGACCAGAATTGCAGGAACTCCTCATCCCAAATGCCCCAGATACCGTCGTAATCGGCGTCGTTGTTGTACTCGGTTTTGCCGTAGTAGTCTTTAATACCGATCAGATTGGTGAACGCCTTGAAACCCATCGAGCCATTGGGCGCACCGTGGAAAAATGAGGTATGGTAACCCTTCGCTTGCAATATTTCGGGCAGGCTGGGCAGCTTGTTGTCGGTGTAGCGCGTGAGAATGAAGGGCTCCATGATGCCCGGAATGCTCGTGAGCACCGACGGGATCGCTTCGATCGACTTCGCACCATTCGCAAACGAGTACCAGAATACCTTGCTATGCGGCATGAGCGAGTCGATGAACGGCGTATAACCTTTGTAAGTACCATTCTCCAGATCCTTGTTATAGGTACCCACCATTTCTTTTCCGAAACTTTCCCAGATCAGGATCACCACGTTTTTCTTGCGGAACGCCGGCGCATTCGGATCGGGATAATGGATCGGCGAGTACACCGCATTCGCTTCCTGTTCGGATTGGAAGAAGCTCGCCCGCTGGTAATCCGAGCGTTTCAGGGTCTTGAAAATGCAGAACGGCGTGTTCAGCACGATGAACATCTCTTTCGGCTTATCGACATACTCGCCAGCATTGCTCAACGTGATCGGGCGGGTACTGTGCCGGAAGCCTCCTTTTACCCCTCCGATGAAAAGAAAAACCGCACCGGTCATCAATACACTGTGAACGAGGAATATCTGCCAGGCCGGGCGTACGGGTTTGGCGCCTACGCGCCAGCGTCGCGTGAGGTACACCACCAGTACCACGAGCAGCACCCACACGAGCGCTACGTACCAGTAATTGACCAGGAAGCCGCCAAACAGCTTGTGCATATTGCTTTCATGCGAAAATTCCTGCAAAACCGACCACGTACTCCTTTTGATCGTGAATCGGTAATAAATAAAATCGGCGCAGTTGGCGAGCAGGGCAATGCTGTTGGTGATGATAAAAAGGTAATCCAGAAATTTCTGGAACGCGGGCCGGTACTTGAATGTGACCGGAATGAGCGTCAGGAATACGTACAGAATGTTGGTGTAAAGCACCGCCACCAGGTCGAAGCGCAGGCCTCCGAGAAATAAACGCGGCGCGAGTGCCAGATTAACCTCGGGAAAAAACGATTGATTGAAGAAAAAAAAGAGAATACGGCAAACGGTAAACAGAATCATGATGCCGAGCAACCGGATCAGCAGCACCTGATGCATGCGCCACCCAAAACCGGAAGCGACTGTGTATGAACTCATAAAATCGATGTCAGAATGTTAGAGGCAAACTTTTTTGAAAAGTTTTCACAAAAATAGTTGTTTTCTGTAAAACATTTGTTGTATGTTTGCACTCCAATTCAACGACACCGCGGGATGGAGCAGTTGGTAGCTCGTTGGGCTCATAACCCAAAGGTCGCTGGTTCGAGTCCAGCTCCCGCTACTAGGCCAAAGCCACTTTCGAAAGAAGGTGGCTTTTTTGCGTTTATGACCTTTTCGGTGCACAAGTAAACTTTCTTAAAACAAAGTGGTCACGCGAGAATTATTTGCGCTATTTTGCATTATCCCTGCACAATAAATAATTAATGAGCCGCAATTTCCGCCTGAAATTTTTCAACGGCACGCTCTTTGTGCGACCGTTGCTGTGCCTTATGCTTGCTTTGAGCTACATGGTCCCGGCTACAAAAGCACAGGAACTCCCTTTTAAATCCGACAATTACTGGCTTACGCATTACACCGCCGAAACCGGGCTACCTCAGAATAGTATTAAATCAATCGCACGCGACGAGGCCGGATTTTTTTGGCTGGCGACCGAAGACGGGCTGGTAAGGTTTGATGGCCGGCATTTCCACACTTTTACGCATTCCAATTCCAAACTCGCATCCAATCATCTCTTTCAAAGCTTTCGCGGGCCCTCAGACTTTAAGCTCTACTTTCTTGACGAGGTGAAAATAGCGCATCGGGTTGCGAATGGAAAAATAGCCGAAACCACCCCCTTCCAAAAGAAATTCGGTGCCATGGACATGTACAATGCCCCCGAGAAAGGTACGCTCATGGCATTTGAGCTATCCAACCGGCATATCTATAACGACCATTGGAAGAACGCCCTTTTACCGACGGGGCCAAACCGCTATTTCCGCTGCGACACGAGCGAAGTGGCCTATTTTGAGAATGAAAAACAGGTGTATAGAACTGAAAACCCTTCGCGAAAGGTAGTCGATTACTTCACCGTCGGACAAGATCTCTACTTGTTTGACCGCTTGCAAGGCGGCATTTCGCGGATTGACAAAACAGGCGCACACCCTATTATTATTACCGGCGATATGGGCAGAGCCGGCATCAGCGCATTGCATTATCCCGGCATGGAGGTCCTTTGGAATACCTTTGCCCAAACACCGCTGATCGCTTTGGGAGGTAAAATTTACGATGTATCCGTATCAGGCAAAGATGGCTTCTCCACCCGGCTGCTCATCGAAGGTTTTGACCCCGGCGAGCAAAATATCATCAGCTCTTTTTACGACAAAAACACCGGACTGCTGCTTCTCGGCAGCCATACCAAAGGGCTATTCGTTTTTACAAAAAAACAATTTGCCACTTTCAAAGGGAGCGAAGGCTTTTCCTTTCATGAACAAAGCCGTTATAAAGACCGCTACGTCTTCACCAGTTTCGGTACATTCGATATTTTCTCAAAAGAAGCCGTAACAATCCCGTTTATCCAAAAGTTAAACAGCTTGGGCCCGCTCCTGATGAAAGACGATTACCTCTGGACGGGTTCTCATGGAATGCGCTACCTGTTCGATCGGGAAGGGACAAGAAACCTCGGAAAGTGGTATCTCGGCAAAGAAGTAACGGTTTCGTACACCGACCCGGAGGGCAACCTCTGGTCGGGCTTTCGCCGTGGAGAACTGCGGAAGTTCGATATCAAAACGTTCAAATGGACATCGATCCGGATCGCCGGACTTACCTCGCCCATATCCTATATCCAGCAGGAAGAACGACCCGGCTCCCGCGACAAAGTTTTCTGGATCGGGACGCACAATGGCTTGTTCCGTCTTTCACTGCCAGGTTACCGCGTCGAAAAAATCCAAAATTTTGCCGACAGCCACATTCGCTCGCTCATGGTAAGGAAGGTGGACAATACCACGGAAATTTGGGGGACGATCTGGGAAAAAGGTCTTTTTCTGCTTAAAAACAACCGTATTACCATCTTCCCGCTCGACAGAAATAAGCATTTGACATCGGCCCATTGCATTACCGAAGATAAAAACGGGTTTTTCTGGGTTCCAACCAACAAGGGCCTGTTTCAGATCAGCATCGCCGACCTTCGCACTTATTCGTTGCACCGTTCGCAAACGCCGTACTACATGTACTATGATTACAAAAACGGCTTTCTCACCAACGAATTCAACGGCGGGTGCATTCCCTGCTCGCTTACATTGCCCAATGGATTGCTTTCGCTGCCCTCCATCAACGGACTGGTGTATTTCGACCCTTCCGCTATCCGGCCCGAGCTGCCTAACAAAACAATGCTGATCGACCGGATCGAATACAATGGAAAACCGCTCGATTACTCGGATACGCTAAGGCTCGACGGAGATTTCGAATTCATTAAACTTTCTGTAACAACCCCATATTTCGGCACTTCCGACAATGCGCAGATCGATTATCAGTTATCCAGCAGCTACCAAACCGGTTCGTGGCTGCCAGTTGCAGAAGCAGGCGATGTGGTGTTCAACGGCCTCAGCAGCGGGCGGTATGTTCTTTCAATAAGGAAATCGAATGGATTCGGTGCGAATAACCATACCACGAAGCATCTTATTTTGATTGTTGCCCCAAAATGGTATGAAACATGGTGGTTCCGGATAATACTCCTGGGCGTGCTATTGCTGGGTACTTATGCGTTTTCCAAATGGCGCACCGATACAATCCAGCGGCAAAATGAGGACCTCGAACGTGCCGTCACCGAGCGCACCTCCGCCCTGAAAGCCTCGCAGAACGAGCTGAGCCGCCAGTTGAATATTCAGGCGCACCTGATCGCATCCATTACGCACGACGTACGCGCGCCGCTGAAATACGTCACACAGGCATCCCGGCAAATTCCGAAACTCAACGAAATGGGCCAGCGCGAAATGCTGGACCAGGTTGGCAACGCATTAGAGCAAAGCCTCGTGCAGATGACCAATTTCCTGGACAACCTGCTCAGCTATGTACGGACTACGCTTTACCACAACAAGGTTGAAATGGCGGCAACGGACCTTTACGAGCTGATCAACCAGAAGCTCATATTGTTTGAGAAAGTATTTCAACTGTACAACAATGAGGTATCGAACGAAGTACCACCGGGCCTGACCGTCCATTCCAACCCGGAACTTCTGTCGGTGGTGATCCACAATCTGATCGACAACGCCAGTAAATACGCCCGCAATGGCCAAATCCGTATTTTTTCGAACGTCACGGGCCATGCGGTGCACCTGCTCATAGCCGATTCGGGCAAAGGCATCGACGAGGAAATCCGCGAATGGTTCAATAACCCCGGCTCGGCGCATTCCGAATCGTATGGCAACGCATCCCCAAAAGGTTTCGGCCTGGTGATCGTCAAAGAAGTAGCGAGACTGATCAACCTTTCCGTTTTCGTCGACAATCATGACGGTTGCGAATTTCATCTGGTGTTCGACACGCACCATTCCGACGAGCGGCCAGAATAGCAGATCAACAGTCCCTTCCGTACCTCTGTCATTATCAATTCCTTCATTGGCACCTGCAAATATTTAGATAAAAAATTATTTGCTATCGGTGACATATTATTTTACAGTTTTTGCACTAAATTTGAAGGAATTAAGAGTAGAATCTAAATTTATTCTACATTTTTATACAACAAGGCCTACATTTTTTGTATCTTGCCGTTGATTTACTCATGATGCCATGCGAATATGATTATGACAAACCCTTATTTCTCCGGCTTCGAACATAGTGCAGCGCAAATCCGCCGCTTTCTTCAAACACACAAAACTTTTACACTCTTGTTGTCGGGAGGACGTATCGTTCACCACGAAGCGGAGGATGCGATCCGGTTCAGAACCTGGTTACTCACGCATCAGATCGAAGATGTGCGCGAATCTTTTACCAAAAATTATTCGGCTTACAATCTGATGTCGGCTTAGGCCAGCACTGCGCTTCGCAGACAATTCCCCATTACGGCACCCGTTGCCTCCCCTTCTCATTCCTAACAATTCCCTCTTTCATTCCAGCCGTCGGCCACAAGCCTCCTATTAAAAAATATGGATGGCAGTATTTTTGTGTAGACCACCGAATCGACAACCGTCAGGATTTCCGCGACGTCAATACCGGCTTTTTGGCGTATTTTTGAGAGACTGTTCCGCTATAAGTAGCCTTGCTAACAGACTATTTCTGAAAAAAATACAGAAATTTTGACTTGATTGATTTTTTTATCTACCTTTGCAAGCCAAAATTACGGGTAGACAGAGATTTATATCGCAATAATTTGATACTGAGATGAAACGTACCTTTCAACCATCGAATCGCAAGAGGAGAAACAAGCACGGATTCCGTGAGAGAATGTCCACGGCAAACGGACGCAAAGTAGTTGCTGGCCGTCGCAAAAAAGGCCGTTGGAAACTGACTGTTTCTGACGAAAAACGTCACAAGCAATAAGCCACGCTTGAAGGTTTGAGTAGAGGACGCTTAGTCCGGGACACCCAGTCTGGGACGCATAGTCTTTCATAGTCTGATAAGTTTGAAAACCACGAACTTATCAGACATTTTTTTCTACAAGAACTTGAAACAGACATTTGGCAAGGACGAGCGGTTATGTAACCTCCGCATCATAGGCAGGCTTTTCAAAAAAGGCAGTCCGGAGGTTCAAACGTTCTACCTTTATCCATTCCGACTGCTTTATATTTACGATCAGCAGTCGCCCCCGCCACTTCCGCAAGTACTTTTCTCTATTTCCAAAAGGCATTTCAAGAAAGCGGTCGACCGCAACCTGATACGCCGCCGCTGCCGTGAAACTTACCGGCTGCACAAATCCGCGCTCGTTTCATTACCCGCCGAAACGCGCCCTTCCTACATTGCTTTTTTGTATCTTGCAAAAGAAATAACCTCGTACGACGTTATTGAAACGGCCATGAAGCAGTCGCTCAAAAAGCTTGAAAAGCTGCCGCCCGCCTTTCTCAAAGAACAATCCAATTCCTGAACATAGATGAAAAAGTATCTTCGTTCCATTTTGCTGGCCGCTCCTGTCGTAGGCGGGCTGGCATTCGTTTCGTTCCGTCAGGACGACCGCCTTTTCGAAATCGCGCGGAACCTGGACATCTATGCCACGCTTTTCAAGGAATTGAATGCGTATTATGTCGACGAGATCAATCCCAACCAGCTGATCAAAACCAGCATCGACAATATGCTCCGCTCGCTCGACCCGTACACCGTGTATTACGCCGAGGACGACATCGAGGATTATATGACGATGACCACCGGCAAGTATAATGGTATCGGTGCGATGGTCAACTCCGCGGACGGCAAGCATACCGTTATGATGGTGTACGAAGATACCCCCGCGCAGAAAGCCGGATTACAACTCGGCGACGAAATCACGAAAATCAACGATATCGATCTTTCGACCCGTGAAGATTTCGACACCGGTAAACTGCTGAAAGGCCAGACCCAGACGGCCGTTAAACTCACTGTAAAACGCTACGGCATTACCAAGCCGCTCGAAATTACGTTGAACCGCGACATCGTGAAGGTGACCAATGTGCCTTACTACGGCATGCTGAACGAGGAAGTGGGTTATATCGATCTGAAAGATTTTACCGCGTCGGCTTCCAGGGAAGTGCGCAATGCATTCCAGGAGTTGAAAGGCAAAGGCATGAAATCGGTCGTGCTGGACCTGCGCGACAACCCCGGCGGATTGCTCAATATGGCCATCGAAATTTCGAACATATTTATTCCAAAAGGCGAAGAAGTGGTTTCGACCAAGGGCAAGGTGAGCGAATGGAATAAGACTTACACGGCTTATAACCCGGCACTCGATACCGAAATCCCGGTGGTGGTACTCACAAATAACCGCAGCGCCTCCGCGGCGGAAATCGTATCCGGCGTGATCCAGGATTACGACCGTGGCGTGCTCATCGGCCAGCGTACATATGGAAAAGGCCTCGTGCAAACCACACGTGACCTTTCATTCAATACTAAAATGAAGATCACCACCGCCAAGTATTACATTCCGAGCGGCCGGTGCATCCAGGCGATCGATTACAGCCACCGCAACGACGACGGTAGCGTAGGCAAAATCCCCGATTCGCTCATGACCGAGTTCAAGACGAAAAACGGCCGTATTGTATTCGACGGCGGCGGTATTCTGCCGGATATCATCACGGAAAAGGAAAACTTCTCACCACTCGCTATTTCACTGGGCCGCAACCGGTTGTTCTTTGACTATGCCGTGAAATACCATTTCGAGCATCCGACCATTAAGCCTGCCAAAGAATTTCATTTGACCGACGCCGACTATGCCGCATTCACCAAATGGCTGGGCGACAAGGAGTACGACTATACCACCCAGGTAGAGCGCGACCTGAAAGATTTGGAAGCTTCTGCCAAAAAGGAAAAGTCATTGGATGTCATTGAAGAGCAATTGAAAGCATTGAAATCGAAGCTTTCACACAGCAAGGACAATGACCTGCAAATCTTCAAACCGGAGATCAAAAAAATCCTGGAAGAAGAGATCATTAAGCATTACTACCTGGAAAAAGGCATGCGGGAGGCTTCTTTCAACGAAGACCCGGAAGTGAAAGCCGCGCTGGCGCTCTTCAAAGACCCGGCTCGTTACAGCCAGATTTTGAAAAAGAAATAATACCACCCGGCCCGTCGCTCGCGGCGGGCTTTTTGTTTTTATATGCTCTTACTCAGTATCGACACCTCGATCCGCGGATGCTCAGTAGCCGTTCACAATGAAACCGGCTTGCTCGCAGCCTATGATCTTTTTACCGACAAATCTTCGTCCGCGATGCTCACGACGCTCATGCGCGACAGCGTGGCGCACGCGGGATTCGAACTTGCGGACATCGACGCGATTGTCGTCGCCAAAGGTCCCGGCTCGTATACGGGCCTGCGCGTGGGCGTGTCTACGGCCAAAGGCCTGTGTTACGCGCTCGACAAGCCGCTGATCGCCATCAATACATTACAGGCAATGGCGTTGCAGCTCGCGCCGTTTTTTCCGGAACATTTGTTCTGCCCGATGATCGACGCACGGCGTATGGAGGTTTATGCCGCGGTACTGGATGGAAACAATGCATTTGTGCAGGAAACCCAGGCAGTGATTATGAATGAGGCCTCATTTGAGGACCTGCTGGCGAATCACAAGGTCGTATTCTTCGGGGATGGTGCTGCCAAATGCAAGCCGATTTTGGAAAAGCATACGAATGCGGTTTTCCCTGCAACAGATATCAAGCCATCTGCTAAAACCGTCGGCCAGCTGGGTATGATTGCTTTCCAAAACGGTCAATTCGAGGATGTAGCTTCATTTGAGCCCTACTACCTGAAAGATTTCATGTCGCCTGCGCCACGGAAAGCCAGTACTTTGGTGCAGTAACCCGCGGATTTTACAAAGTTTGCCAAACAATCGCCCGCATTTTGTTGTTAGCCTTTTTGTAAATGGATTTTTAGCATGGAAACTGACGAAATAGTAAACCGGGTTGCCACCAGCGGCATTGTCTCTCTGGATCTCGAAGAGCTGTACCACCCCGGCGAACGCATTGTTTACGATATCAAAGACAACCTGTGGCAGGGCATGATCCTGCGGGAGAAAGATTTCCGCGATTTTCTGAAAACGCACGACTGGTCGCAATACCAGGGTAAAAACGTAGCGATCATCTGTTCGGAAGACGCCATTGTACCTACCTGGGCCTATATGCTGCTCGCCGTGCAGCTCGAACCTTACGCGAATGCATTTGTATTCGGTGATTTGAATGCGCTGGAAGACAAACTTTTCGCCGACGCGATCGGCAAGCTGAATGCGGGAGAATTCGCAGGAAAACGGGTAGTCGTGAAAGGTTGTAGCAAGGTGAATGTGCCGGTGTCGGCATATGTAGCGGTGAGCAAGTTGCTGAAACCCGTTGTACAAAGCCTCATGTTCGGCGAGCCTTGCAGCACAGTACCGCTTTACAAAAAGCCTAAATCTCCGGTTTCTTCTACCGACTGATCCTTTTCTTCCTTAATCAGTTTGAACGACATCCGGTGGTACGAACACGGGCCGTGCAGCACGATAGCCTTGCGGTGATGGATCGTCGGATAGCCGACATTCTGCTCCCAGCCATAATGCGGGAATTGCCGGGACAAGTTGCTCATCAGCTCATCCCGGTAATTTTTTGCCAGAATCGAAGCGGCCGCAATAGATAAGTAATGCGCGTCGCCTTTGATAATGCAGGTATGCGGGATCATCGGGTAGGGCGTAAAACGGTTTCCGTCGACGAGTAAATGCTCGGGACGCACCCGGAGCTTATCCACGGCCCGGTGCATGGCCAGGAAACTTGCTTTCAGAATATTGATTTTATCGATTTCGACATTATCTACCTCCGCCACCGCCCACGAAACCGATTCGCGGATGATTTCTTTTTCCAGTTCCAAACGCTGCGCTTTGCTAAGCTGCTTCGAATCGTTGAGGAACGAATGCTGATAGTCGCGCGGCAAAATCACCGCCGCGGCCACAACGGGCCCGGCCAGGCAACCTCTCCCTACTTCGTCCAGCCCTGCCTCGATGGCGTCGATATTGTAATAAGCTTTCAGCATCAATCTTCCAGAATATTGGCCATAAATGTACTCTTCGTCCCGATCGCCGCAAGCAGCAACGTCACCGCCCAATAGAGGTAAACGCGGTAATAATCCTTCACATCGCGCGACAGTACGTCGCGGGACTTCACTTTTTCGAGCTGGTCGATCTGTTTAAAAACCGTTTCCAGCGCTGTGTTGTCGGTCGCACGAAAATACTTGCCGTTACCGATTCCCGCAATATTTTGCAGCTCGCCCTCATCCATCAATGCCCCTGCATTGGCCGTCGTATCGGCTTTGGACATTTTTTTGGGCCTTCCTACGGAAATGGTGTAAACTTTCACCCCGAATGCATTCGCAAGTTGCGCCGAAGTAGTCGGGCCAAGGTTACCGGAAGTATTATCGCCATCGCTGATCAGGATCGCGACTTTGCTTTCTCCCTGGGTATCGCGCATCCGGTTCACGGCCACTGCCAATGCACTGCCGATTGCTGTACCCGGCGTGGGAATGAGGCTCGGGTTGACCTCGTCGAGAAAGCCGTACAATAATTCGTAGTCGGTGGTGAGCGGGCAAAGCGACACGGCTTCACCAGCGAACACAATGAGCCCGATGCGATCCTGCAACCTGCCTTTGATAAACTGCCGGGCCATTCGTTTCGCAGCTTCCAGACGGTTTGGGCTCAGATCCTTCTCGATCATCGAATCCGAAATGTCCAGCAGCAGCATAATGTCGATACCTTCGGAATACTGGTCTTTCCGCTCCGAAACCACTTGCGGCCGCGCCAACGCGACCAGAATGAGGGAAATGGCAAGGCCCACGCAAACGGGTTGTACAAAACGCAGCAATGTAAGCCAGCTGCGGAAACCCGTTACGGACGTGTAGGTAATCGTGAGCCGCTGCTTATGCTTGCGGTGCAATGCATTCCTCAACCAAAACAAAAACGGAACCAGCGGCAGCAAATAGAGGAAATAGGGATACACCCATTCATACGACCTCAGCGTGCTGTACCCAAACCATTCCAGTGAAAACCAATTCTCCATTCAACGTTCGGGTTATGCGGCGGGGCTATCGAGTACAAACTTCCTTTTGGCCCGGTACAAACGCGTAGCGCCCGTTTTGAGCACTTCGAGGTACATTTCCATATTCCCCGACCGGCCTTGCCCGTACACGATGCCGTCCATGTTTTTCAATGCATCGGCCAGTTGGTCATCGGGCATATTGTCGATAATTTCTCGTGTGGTATATGTCGCAAAAGGCTTTTTCTCCAACCTTTCCAGGTAGTTTTTCCAAATAATAATAGCCTTTTCGGCGTCCTTGATATTACCCTTCTCGCGGGCGCTGCGCATGAGGCGGTTGAACGACCGCACATATTCCAGGTGCCGGCGCTGCAATTTCAGCAACTGCCATTGCTTGTAAATATCCCGCCCGAAAACCCAGTAAATACTTCCCACCACGCCGATAATCAATGCCACCGAGCCGATCAGCATCGAAAAATTGAACTCCCGGCTCAACGCGGCCAACGTTGTTTCTTCTTTCAATACCGGCTTTTTGTGGAGGTCTATATTATTGCTTTTGATGAGCAAAACGGAGTCGGAGGCAGTGAAAACGGCGGTGCAATCCTTCTTCGAGAATACAAAAACGGGTAGCCGGAGCTTTTGCACTTTGGATACGTCGAACGAAATGAGGTGGTAAACCGCGCTGTCGAGCGTGCCGCGGCTATCGGTGCTGGACACGAAGGTTCTTTGGGATACCAGTTCAAAAGGCGAGAAATCGTAGGTGCTATCGGGAAAGAAAAGCTCGGATTCGGGGTTATGACGTACGCTGAGTGAAAAATAAACCGGCTTGCCGACTTCCACACTGTCGTTCAGGAAAACGCCTTTGGGAGCGATCCGCTGCTTGCGCGCGTCCCTGGCCATGCCCGAAAAACACAGCAAAAAGCCTATTGCCACCGAAAAGAATACCTGAAAAATCCTAGCCATTGGATGGTGCCGAACTTTTGGTGTAACGCCTCACCTTAAACAAATGGATCAACGCCGGCACATAATCTTCCTGGGTATTGATGGAAATATAGTCGGCGCGGTTCTGGTGGCACAGCCGTTGGAGCTCGGCGCTTCGTTTGCCGAAGCGGTTGGCCATTTCCTCGCGGTACTGCCGCGAAGAGGTGTTGACCCAAACAGTCGTCTTCTTCTCCGCATCGTAAAGCGGGATAATGCCCAATCCGGGCAGATTCACCTCCCGCGAATCATACAAATGGATCACGATCAGGTCGTGCTTGCGCGCGAGGGCTTTGAGATTGTGCTGGTAGTTGCTGTCGATGAAATCGGAGATCAGGAATATCAGGCTGCGGCGGCGAAGTACGTTCAATGCGACCAGAATGGCCTCCGCGATATTGGTTTTGGTCGATTCGGGTACGAGTTTGTAAAGCTCCGAAATGAGGCCGTAACCGTGCTTCATACCATCGGAAGGCCGGATATACCGCTCGTTGCGGTCCGAAAAACAGAGCAAACCCACGCGGCTCGCTTCCTGAATGGCCGAGAGCGTAAGCACCCCGCATATTTCCTTCGCAATATCGATTTTCAGCTTCTTGATCTCCCCTACCTGCTGCGATGCACTCACGTCGAGCATGAAGAAGGCCGTCTGCTCCTTATCTTCTTTGAAAATCTTAACGAATGTGCCGTGACCTTTGGCGGAAGTGTTCCAGTCGATGGCGCGGACGTCGTCGCCATACTGGTACAAGCGCAGGTCATCGAATTCCAGGCCGGACCCTTTGAACACCGAGTGGAAATTGCCGTGACGCTCGCTGGTCACCGCTTTCCGCATCCGGATTTCATATTTCCTTAACTTTCCCAGAAACTGCTCAAACATAAGTTTTGCAAAAAAATCACCACCTTTGTCGTCTGGTGTACCTAAAACAAAGATAGGTATTTTGATAGTAAGCTACGCCCTGCGATGAAATTCACGACCGGTATAAGCCTTTTGGCGCTTTTTACGCTGCTGTTTTCGGCCTGTTCCGAAGAGGAAAAGCCGCCTAAAGGGACATTATCCGAAGAAAAAATGGCCACCATCCTGACCGACATTCACCTGGCCGAGTCGCGTGTGAACCGTTTGCAGCTGAAATCCCTCGATTCGTCGCTCATGATTTTCAACCGTTTGAAAAGTGATATCTGGAAAAAACATCAGGTTGATACGACGGCCTATCGCGAAAGCTACGCCTACTACATGAGCCATCCCGAGCAAATGACGACCATTTACGAAAAAGTGAACAAGAAAATTGAGGATCGGGAGAAAAATAACAATATTAAGTTCTGAATTTTCTGTATCGCGCTCTATACTACGCATTTAACTTCTAAACTGGACAATTTCTGTGAACGATTGCATTGTAGTTATCCCTACCTACAACGAACTTGAAAATGTTGAAGCCATCATCCGGAAGGTTTTTAGCCTGAAACATCCGTTTGATCTGTTGATCATAGACGACGGGTCGCCGGACGGCACCGCAGGAGTTGTGAAGGAGTTAATGAAGGAGTTTTCGGGGCTTCACCTCGTAGAAAGAAAGGGAAAACTCGGCCTGGGTACCGCTTATATCCACGGCTTCAAATGGGCGCTCGAAAAAGGATACAATTATATTTTTGAAATGGATGCCGACTTCTCGCATCCGCCCGAGGACCTGGTCCGCCTGTACAATGCGTGCGCCAACGAAGGCCACGATGTTGCGGTGGGTTCACGGTACATTACCGGGGTAAATGTGGTCAATTGGCCGATCAACCGGGTTTTGATGTCCTATTTCGCAGGATATTATGTTCGGATGATCACCGGAATGCCGATCATGGACCCTACTGCCGGTTTCATTTGCTACACCGCCAAAGTGCTGAATACGATCAACCTGGATAATATCCGTTTCATCGGTTACGCATTCCAGATCGAGATGAAGTTCAACTCGTGGAAATACGGTTTCAGCATTACCGAGGTGCCTATCATCTTCACCGACCGCACCAAAGGCGCCTCAAAAATGTCGAAAGGCATTTTCAAGGAAGCCATCTTTGGTGTGATCACCCTGAAACTCAACAGTTATTTCAAGCGGTATATCCCTAAGCATTCAGCTCAGAAATTGCCAGCCAACTCATAAGGCCGGTCGAAATTTCGAGTGCGCTTTCGTCGATATCGAATGTAGGGGTGTGCACGCCGGAAATAATTCCGCGTGCCTCATTGCGCGTTCCGAGGCGGTAGAAACACGAGTCGACTACCTGTGAGTAGAATGCAAAATCTTCGCCCGCCATCCAAAGGTCGAGATCGATCACGTTTTCGGCGCCCATGTAGCCTACCGCGGCTGTTCTGGTGCGACGTGTAAGTTCGGGGTGGTTTTTCAGGAAGGGGTAACCTTTCACGATCTCGAATTCACAGCTTCCGCCCATGGCTTCGGCAATGTTTTCCGCCATTTTCTTCATACGCCGCAAACCGTCCTCACGCCATTCCTCGTCCATGCAGCGCCAGGTTCCCTGAATGGTTACTTCATTGGGAATAACATTGGTAACCCCATCGGCAATGAACCGGCCGAACGACAATACCGACGGGTTCGCCGGGTTGCGGTTACGGCTGATGATCTGCTGCAATGCTACGATAATGTGCGACGCCATCAATACCGGGTCTACCAGCTGATGCGGTGCCGCCGCGTGGCCGCCTTTGCCCTTTACTGTCAGATACAATTCATCGGTGCTGGCCATGTACATGCCTTCGCGGAAGCCGATTTTACCTACCGGGATATTCGGTGCTACGTGCTGGCCTACCATGCTCGCGGGGCGCGGATTTTCCAGAACGCCTTCTTTGATCATTAGGGAGGCCCCGCCCGGCGCTTTTTCCTCGGCCGGTTGAAACACCAGTTTAATGGTCCCTTCAAACTCCTCGCGCAATGCGTGCAGGATACGCGCCGTGCCCAGGAGCGACGACGTGTGTACATCGTGCCCGCATGCGTGCATCACACCCGGAACCTTCGATTTGTAAGGAACATCGTTTGCTTCGAGGATCGGCAATGCGTCCATATCGGCGCGGAGGCCTACGATCTTTTTGCCCGGGTTACGCCCTTCGATAATCGCTACCACGCCCGTTCCGGCAATGCCTTCTTCGGGTTGCAACCCAATTGCTGTGAGTTCCGATGCAACGTATTTGGCCGTTTTGAACTCTTCAAATGATAACTCGGGATTACTATGCAAATGATGACGGTGGGCAATGATGTCTTCCGACTGATCTTTGGCAAGCGCTTTGATTTTTTCCTGAAGCTGGGACATGATATTGAAGTACTACGGGTTGTCTTTACAAAACATTCAAAGGTAATAATAAAAAAATGGCGTGGGAACGTTACCATGCAATAGAAACACATCGCCCATTTGCTAAGAACGCAGCCGCCATTGACTGGTGTTCCAAAGAAAAAGGGTAATTTTGACCAGATATGAATCAATCAGACACGCAAAAATGAATCAACAGGAGTTTTTAGAATCATTGGTTTGTCCACGCACAGGAACCCCTTTAACCATAGCCGAAGACGGCAAATCTCTCAAAAGCGAAGACGGCACAGTTTATGAAGTGGGCGATACAGGCATTGTCAACATGCTGTACCCCAAAGAATTGCTCCCCGAAGATGCCCGCGAACAATACCTGTACGACCAGGCATTCCTTCGTTACGACAGAGGTGTTTCCTGGGTTTTCGAAACCCTGAACCATTCCGACGAAGCTGCTACCCGCCGCTTTTTTATTGATCTGATGGAATTGAAACCCGGCATGAAGGCCCTCGAAGTAGGCGCCGGAACCGGTAAGGATTCCGCATTGATTCTGGATAAAGTAAGACCCGGCGGAACTGCTGTACTGTCCGACCTTTCGCCTAACATGCTGAAACTGGCACAGGAAAAACTCGTCACCGACGACCTGAACGTGCATTACTTCCTCGGAAACGGCTCTTACCTGCCTTTCCCGGACGATACTTTCGACGCCGTGTTCCATTTCGGCGGTATCAACACCTTCTCGGAGCGCAAACGTGCATTCGACGAACTGACCCGCGTCGTGAAACCGGGTGGTAAAGTAGTAGTAGGTGATGAAAGCGTGGCCCCGTGGCTTCGGAACACCCCTACTTACGCTACTTTGCTCAAAGCGAACCCGCTATTCCGCGCCGAAGTGCCGCTCGAAGATGTTCCGGCCAATATCGAGAACTTCAAGCTGCATTACGTATTCGGAAATGCATTTTATGTAATGGAATACCGCGTCACCGCGAAGGCGCCGGAAGTGGATATCGATCTGCCGATCCCGGGCAAAGATTTCGTTGATAACTGGCGCCTGCGTGCTGAAAAAGCAGTCGACTAAGCATTACGCCATTACTCAATACCAAAATTCAACGTTCCAATGTGGGTTAAAAAAGGAGTTATTTATAAACCTGACGGCAGTCTGGCGCACAGTCAGAGCCATGCGCAGGTGCCATTTGCCTATAAACACAAGGATTTTCTAAGGATCTACTTTTCGTCGCGCGATGTGAATACGCAATCGCGCCCGACGTTCATCGACGTCGACTACGACGATCCGAAAAAAATCCTTTACATACACGACAAACCCGTGCTCGACCTCGGCGGACCGGGTGAATACGACGAAACCGGTGCCATGCCCGCCTGGTTTGTGGACCGCCCCAACGGCGACATCTGGCTCTACTACACCGGCTGGAACCGCACCTGGAACTCCTACCGGCTTTCGATGGGCCTTTCGGTAAGCCACGACGGCGGTTTGACGTTCAAAAAGATGTTCACCGGCCCGATCATGGACCGCAGCATCGAAAACCCGCTCTGGGCCGCACAGCCTTCGGTACTGATCGACGACGATGGTACCTGGCGGATGTGGTACATTTCGGGCCACAAATGCGAGATGATCCACGACTACCCCGAGCCTTACTACCGCGCGCAATCGGCGACGTCGAAAGACGGCATCCGCTGGGAGATCAGCGACATTCCTACATTGGATTTCGACGATTTCCTGCACGCAGTAGGCCGCCCGAGCGTATTTAAGGAAGATGGTATTTACAAAATGTACTACTCCTACCGCCATTCCCGCGACTACCGCACCGACCGCAACCAGAGCTACCGCCTGGGTTATGCGGAGTCGGCCGACGGCACGAACTGGGAGCGCAAGGACCATTTGGTAGGGATCGCGAAATCCGACAACCCGGAAGATTTCGACTACGAAATGATCGATTATGCCAATTTCTACCAGCACAACGGAAAACGTTACCTGCTTTATAACGGTAATGGCTTCGGTGCGGCGGGATTTGGCTACGCGGTTTGGGAAGATTAAAATTCTGAATCAAACTGAGGCAAGTCATTACCTCAGCAACAATGGCGAGATAATTTTGAAGAAATCACCATTAAATGTCACAAACGTGATCGCACAATGAGTACACTTCAGGAGCAGTTCAACCGCGATGGTTATGTCCTTTTGAGAAACCAGCTCGACAAGGACGTCATTAATGCAATATATACCGACGCCCGCAAGATTTTCGCGACGCAGATCAAACGCGTAACGGGCAAAACCGTCGATATCGACGACCGCGATACTTTCGAGAATGCCATGTTCGAATTCTTCGAAAAGGATTTCGACGGTTTCGTAAGCACGGGCAAAACAGTTCAGCATTCATTCCCGCTGCACCGCCTGGGCGTAGACCCGGTAATCGAAAAATTGTTGAAAGATGTAGGCCTTTCGGCTCCGATCATTGGAGCACGTGCCGCGATGCAGTTCAACAGTCGCTTTTTGTCGAAAGACGGCAGCAAGCACTGGAAACTGGATGCACACCAGGACTGGCGTACGGGCCAGGGCTCGCTCGACAGCGCGGTGATCTGGTTCCCGATGGTCGATGCAGGCGCGGATATCGGCGCATTGCAGGTGATCCCGGGCAGTCACAAGATCGGCTTGCAGGCTTCGACCACTTCCGGTTATCAGGGAGGTATTACGGTTGAATTAAAGGATGAAGATTTTGTTCAAACGGAATTCAAAGTCGGTGATATCCTCGTCTTCTCGGCATTTCTGATCCACCAATCGGGCAATAACATTACGAACAATATCCGCTGGTCGGTGCAGCTGCGTTACAACAACCTCGACGAACCAACCTTCATCGAGCGCGGCTACCCGATGGCCTACATTTACAAACCCGAAACAGAGCTCGTAACCCCGAATTTCCCGACGGTAGAGCAGCTGAAAGAGGTTTTTAGCTAAAATTTAGTAATGAAACTTTCCGTTTGCGTTCCGACGTACAACCACGAGCAATACATAGGCCGGATGCTGGAAGGCGCATTTATGCAGCAAACCAGCTTCGAGTTCGAGATTGTCATTGGGGATGATGCTTCGACGGACGCGACGCCTGACATTATTCGCAAATATTCGGCAGAAAAGCCCGGCGTAATCCGGGCTTTTCTGCATTCCGAAAACCAGGGCCCGAAAGAGCCGCGCGAGTTTGCAGGAAGAAATAATGTGCTGCAACTGCTGAAAGCCTGCCGCGGAGAATATGTAGCCATGTGCGAAGGCGACGACTACTGGACCGATCCATTGAAATTGCAAAAACAGGTCGATTTCCTGGACCAAAATCGCGATTTCGCCGTTTGCCATCATAATATGGAAGTCATTTACGAAGATGGCTCTCCTTCGCATTTCTTCAATACAGCCGATCAGAAAGCGGTTTCGACCATGGAAGATCTGCTTGAAGACAAGTGGTTTATGGCTACCGCCAGCTGGGTTTACCGCAATCATTTCCTCACCGAAGACTTCGCCGAATGGCACGCGAAAGCAGCCGCAGGTGATTGGGCGATCATGTTCCAGCTCGCGGCCAAAGGTAAAATCGGTTACCTCAGCGACGTCATGGGCGTGTATCGCAAGCATAGCGCGGGCCTGAGTCATGTACACGCGCATACCAATTTTAGATTTTTACAAAACAGAAAAGAAATGTTCGCAAATGTGGGCAAATGGCTCGATGGGCGCTACGATGCGACTGTTGCCCGGACCCTGCACCGCTATGACGAACTCCTTACCAGCCTTGAAAAAATTGGCAGTTCGAATTAATAATCTTTAATTTGTACTGTTTAACACATAACACCTTTATGAAGCTAAGCGTCGTAATACCAGCATATAACGAAGAAGAATCGATCACCCATACGCTTGTATCTTTACACAATACATTAAATAAGTACAATATCCCTCACGAAATTTGCGTCACCAACGACAATTCAAAAGACGGGACATTGCGTGTGCTCGATGAGCTCTCTCTTCAAATTCCTACCCTGGTTTACTACACCAATCCCGGCCCGAACGGCTTCGGCTATGCGGTGCGTTACGGGCTCGAACGGTTCAAAGGTGATTGCGTGGCGGTTTTCATGGCCGATATGTCCGACGATCCCGAAGATCTCGTGAAGTTCTATTACAAAATGCTGGAAGGCGATTACGATTGCGTTTTCGGCTCTCGCTGGGAAAAAGGCGGACAAGTGATCGATTACCCGGGGTTGAAAAAGGTGATCAACCGCGTGGCCAATGCCATCGTACGCATGGTCATGGGCATTAAATACAATGATACCACCAACGCATTCAAGCTCTACAAGCGCGAAACCATCGAGGGTATCAAGCCATTCCTGGCGCCCCACTTCAATTTGACGATTGAATTACCGCTCAAAGCGATGGTGCGCGGCTATAACTACGCCGTGGTGCCCAATAGCTGGACTAACCGGAAATACGGCGAATCGAAGCTGAAAATCAAAGAAATGGGGAGCCGGTACTTCTTTATTCTGATGTACTGCCTCATCGAAAAATACTTCTCGCAGGGCGACTTTATGAAGAAAACCGCTGCGCCTAAGAAGGAAGTCAGCAGGTAATTGCACCCTATTTGATCCACTCCTGGATAAACGTCATTTTGTGCGCGATGTAGGAGATCGCGAGCCCCCATACGAGCGCGCTCGCAGACATCCACAGGAATATCGAAGCCTTCGGTACGCGGAATGCGACAGCCAGAATAGGCCCGAAAAGAGGCGTAAATAACGGCGGCGTCAGGAATGCGATGCCTACGATCCCGAATTTGCGCCAGATATTGACGGCAATGCGGTTGGTTTTCGTAAACCTTTTGGGGGGAGTTTTGCGGTTTTTCTGAATAAGGTTACGGATTGCACCGCCCAGATAAGTCAGCACAAACACCGTGAACATCATGCCCACAGCCGAGCAGAGTGCAGTTTCAATCCAGGTCAGTTTAAGCACGACCCCCGCAATCGGCCCTCCGAAGAATTTCAATGTACTGGCAAGCGCAACAGACAAATATTTAAGCAAGGTGGTTTTCATTTAAACTTTTACCTGTATCATTTCAGAAGCAAAACGCCTGGTCGCCTCGTTCGTCTGAACGTAATCCTCTATGGAAGGATTCCCGATAAATGCGATTTTGGCAAGGCTCTCGACAATAACGTCCGAAATATCCAGAAAACCTATCTTATCGTGCAGGAATGCGTCAACGGCAATTTCATTGGCTGCATTGACAATGCAAGCCGCATTTCCGCCCTTCTCCAAGGCCTCGTAAGCGATCGCCAGGTTACGGAATGTTTCCAGGTCGGGCTTCTCGAAAGTGAGTGACGGGTAATCCATAAAATTGAACCGCGGGAAGTCGGATTTCAGGCGTTGCGGGTAGTACAATGCATACTGAATGGGCAATTTCATATCCGGCAGTCCCATTTGGGCCTTGATACTCCCGTCTTCGAACTGTACCAGTGAATGCACGATGCTCTGCGGATGCACGATCACGTCTATCTGCGAAGCATTCAGTTCAAAGAGCCATTTCGCCTCGATCACTTCCAGGCCCTTGTTCATGAGCGTTGCGGAATCAATTGTGATCTTCGCGCCCATGGTCCAGTTCGGGTGTTTGAGCGCTTGCGCCTTCGTTACGTGCGCGAGGAATTCGCGGTCTTTACCACGGAACGGGCCTCCCGAAGCCGTCAGGATAATCTTCTCGATCTTATTCTCCGATTCTCCGGCAAGGCATTGGAAAATGGCAGAATGCTCCGAATCGACAGGGTAAATACTGACATTGTGCTGTTTGGCCAACGCGGTGATCAGCTCACCTGCCACTACCAGCGTTTCTTTATTGGCCAACGCGATGTCCTTTCCCGCTTTGATCGCGTGAATGGTCGGTATCAGGCCGGCATAACCCACCATGGCGGTCAGTACCACATCCACATGATCCGATTCAACAACCGACGCCAATGCATCTGCGCTGCTATATACTTTGATACTGAATGGAAAAAGCGCGGCTTTAACCCTTTCGTAATGCGCTTCATTGCAAATAACAACCTCTTCCGGCTTGAATTTCACGGCTTGCTCGATGAGCAGGTCCGCATTACCACCGGCAGTCAACACCGAAACGGAGAAAATATCGGGATGGGCCGCGATCACTTCGAGGGCCTGGGTCCCGATGGAGCCGGTCGAACCTAAAATAGCTACTCTTTTTTTCATTGCATTCTCACTGTTAGGTTCGGTCAATTTTGGTTCAGCCGGGTCAGTTCATCGGCGATCTTGCGGTCGTTGGACAAGCGCGGCACTTTATTCTGGCCGCCCAGTTTCCCATTGGCGCGCATATAGTCGATGAACGAGTTCTTACGCAGCGGCGTAAGTTCGAGGCGGCGCAGGATGCTTCCCGTGATCAGGTCTTTGTAATAAATATTCAATTCGGTCAGGCGACGGTCGAGGTCGTTCGCAAACTGCTCCATATTGCTGGGCGGTGTCGCGAACTCTACCAGCCATTCGTGATAAGGAAGGCCGCCGTCGACGGAATTTACCATCGGCGCCACAGTCAGTTCCACCACTTCGGTTTCCGAATGCCTTTCCAATGCGTATTTCAATGCCTTTTCAATCTCCTCGCCGATCACGTGCTCGCCGAATGCGGATATAAAATGCTTGATACGACCGGTAACGAGTACTTTGTACGGGTGTGTCGAGACAAACTTGACGGTATCGCCGAGCGAATAGCCCCATAGTCCCGCATTGTTATTCACGATCACCGCGTAATTCTTGCCTACTTCCACTTCACCGATCGATAAACGGCGCGGGTTTTCGTCGAAGTAGTTTTCAACCGGAATGAACTCGAAGAAAATACCGGTATCGAGCAGGAGCAGCAGGCCATCCTCGTCCTGCTTGTTCTGGTAAGCGAGGAAGCCCTCCGAGGCCGGGTATAATTCAATGGAATCAATGCGCTTGCCGATCGATTCGAACAGTTTGGCACGGTAGGGCTCGAAATTCACCCCTCCGTAAATAAACAGCGAGAAATCGGGGAAAACGTCCTTGATCTTTTTGCCTGTACGCTCGATAATGCGGTCGAAATACATTTGCACCCACGGCGGAATGCCCGAAATGAGCGACATGCGCTGGTCGAGCGTCTCGTCGATGATCTTGTCGAGCTTGGTTTCCCAATCCTCGATGCAGTTCGTATCGTAGCTGGGCAGCTGGTTGGAGCGCAGGTAACCCGGCACATGGTGGTTGGAAATGCCTGACAGGCGGCCTGTCAGTACCCCGCCGGTGTCTGTCAGTATCGGGCTGCCAGAGAGGAAAATCAGCTTATTATCCAGAAAATCAGACTTTTGAGCCTCCTCCACATACGTCAAAATGGCATTGCGCGCCGAGTCGATGTGGTTGGAGATAGAGTCTTTGGAAATCGGGATGTATTTGGTACCCGAAGTAGTTCCCGAGGTTTTGGCAAAATACAAGGGCTTCCCCGGCCACAAAATATCACTTTCCCCGGATTTTATTTTCTCTACGTAAGGTTTCAGATCTTCATAATCGTGCACCGGAACGGCCTCCTTGAAATCGGAATAGCTATGAATGTCTTTGAAGAAATGGTCTTTGCCAAACTGCGTGGCGGCGGCCTTTTTGACCAGCTCCGACCTCCATTTTTCCTGGACCTCAACACTTCGCGCGATCCATTGCTGTTGCTGCCTGACAATGTAGCGGGCCAGCGGCCTGCTCAAAATTGATCTGATTCCCATAGTGAAAACAAATGTACGCAGGAATTACAAATTCCATGATTTTAACCCGGTTGGAAACCCGCTTGAAAGGCGCTTGGCAACTAGTTTTACGCCCTTCGGATACCGCGTACCGAAATTTTTTAAATGCCTTTGTTTGTGGTTAATAATCTGTAATTTTGCCATCCTGAAATCAAAGGGAGCAAAAGTTTTTAACATTATATATGGGATTGTTTGATTTTTTGACGAGCGATATAGCGATCGATTTAGGTACTGCCAATACTTTGATCATCCATAAAGATACTGTAGTTGTTGATGAGCCGTCGATCATTGCCATGGACAAAACCACCGGCAAAGTGCTGGCGATTGGCCATACGGCAATGCAAATGCATGAGAAGACGAACGAAAATATAAAGACGATCCGTCCATTGAAAGACGGGGTGATTGCCGACTTTACCGCGGCGGAAATGATGATCCGGGGGATGATCAAAATGATCGATACCGGCAGCCGTTTCTTCACTCCTTCCCATCGCATGGTGGTTTGTATTCCTTCGGGAATTACCGAAGTTGAAAAACGCGCGGTAAAAGACTCCTGCGAGCATGCAGGCGCGAAGGAAGTATATATGGTTCACGAGCCTATCGCGGCGGCGATCGGTATCGGTATCGACATTACTCAGCCTAACGGGGTGATGATCGTCGATATCGGCGGTGGTACCACCGAAATCGCGGTCATCGCGCTGTCGGGTATCGTCTGTGAGCAGTCGGTGCGTATTGCGGGTGACGTGTTCACGCGTGATATCGTCGATTACATGCGCCGCGAGCACAACCTGCTCATCGGTGAGCGTTCTGCCGAACTCATTAAAATGGCGATCGGCTCCGCATCTCCTGAACTGGAAGTGCCATTGGATGATTACCAGATCCGCGGCCGCGACCTCATGACGGGTATTCCAAAGGAAATCCGTGTCACTTACAGCGAAATCGCTTATTCTCTCGATAAATCGATCTCCAAAATTGAAGAGGGCGTGATGAAAGCCCTTGAAATCTCTCCTCCTGAGCTTTCTGCGGATATTTTCAAAAACGGTATTTACCTCACAGGCGGCGGCGCATTGATCCACGGCCTCGACAGACGTATCGCCCAGAAAACCAAGCTGCCGGTACACATCGCCGACGATCCGTTGAAGGCAGTAGTAAAAGGTACCGGGGAAGTCCTCAAAAACCTCGAACTATACAAACCCGTACTGATTTCGTAGGATCGGAGCGCACAGTTCATCAATCAACGCGCCGCGCGTAAAAAATTTCTATTTTAGCGCACTGTACGCCAACTGATGAACTGCGCGTGAACATTTAACCCCATGCTCCAACTCGTTGATTTCGTTGTCCGGAATCGTTTCTTTTTGGTATTTGTGTTGCTGGAAGTGCTCAGTGCCTGGATGATCGTGCGCAACAATACTTACTGGGGAGCTACCTATTTCAATACTTCGAATTATTACGTGGCCAAAACGCTCGCGTTTTCGAACTCGGTGCGCGATTATACCAAGCTCGACGAGATCAATGCGGACCTGGCCAGCGAGAATGCGCATTTGCACGCGCAGGTAGCAAAACTGAGCCAAACAAATGCCAGCCAATTGCCGGTGGGCTATGTGCCGGATTCAGCATTCGCGGCGCGGTTTACGTACACCGTGGCGAAGGTGGTAGACAATGAAACCAACAAGGCCAACAACGTCATTACCATCGACAAGGGCACGGCGCATGGCATCAAACCGGGCATGGGCGTCATTTCTGCGACGGGTGTAGTGGGCAAGGTGCGGTTCTGCTCCGAGCATTACTCCGTGATTACCTCGATCCTGCATTCGAACTTCATGGTTTCATCCAAGCTCGTGCGCAGCAAGGAAATCGGTTATGCCAAATGGGACGGGAAAGATCCCAACCTGATCGATATGATCGATGTTTCGAAGTATACCAAAGTCTTCAAGGGCGACTCGGCGGTAACTTCCGATCAGAACTCTGTTTTTCCTCCCAATATCATGGTTGGGAAAGTACAGAGCGTAGCCGTAAACCCGAACCAGACGTTTTACAACATTGTGCTGAAACTGGCGACCGACTTCCGGAACCTGTCATACGTGTATGTGGTACAAAATCACCAGCTTGTAGAACAGGAAAACCTTAAAGCAAGAACCATAGAACTGAAAAAATGAGCTTACGCGAGGCGATACAATATTCCCTGATGATCCTGCTTTACCTGTTTTTGCAGATCTTCTTCATGCGGAATATCGTGCTTTTCAACTACGCGTTCTGCTTCATCTACATTGCGGCCATCCTGCTGCTGCCCGCGGACATGGACCGGATGTATACGCTGCTCATTGCGTTCGCAGTAGGTTTTATCGTCGATGTTTTCTCGAATACATTCGGTATGCACGCCTCGGCAACGGTGCTGATCGCCTATCTGAGGCCGTTCCTGATCCATTACCAGATGAAATCGCGCGGGGCCGAGCGCGCGGAGGTGGGCATACGTGCGCAAGGGCTGGGGGCATTCGTTTCGTACATTTTCCCGCTGATCCTGATCCACCATTCCATGCTGTTCCTGATGGAGATGAACAACTTTGGAATGATCCTTTACACGCTGATCCGCATTGGCGCCAGTACGCTCTTCACCGCCATCCTCATTATCCTGCTGGAACTTTTCTCCAAACGCTAGCATGACATTTTGACCGAGCCGTCTTTTTGGCTCGAAATTTGATGTATTAACATTAAATTAACGATAGGAGGCGGCACCGTTTGGGAGGCAGATCATTCATCCCATCTCTATTTAATTTTATCGTGAAAAAAGGGCAGTTAGGACGCTCCATTCAGCCATTTATCAAATTTTAATTTGTACGAATTGGAGCTGTTATTAATCTTTGTAAATTCAGCATTCCTATGTTAGTTGCCATGTCAGAAACGCTCACGACTAATGAATACACGGACGATCTTCGTTATGAAGTATTTAACCGCGAGTTCATGCCACACATTGACTCCATGTACAACTTCGCCTTCCGACTCACCATGGACGAGGACGATGCAAATGACCTGGTTCAAGACACATATCTGAAGGCGTTCCGTTTTATATCTTCATTCGAGCAGGGTACCAACGCAAAAGCCTGGCTTTTCAGGATCCTCAAAAACAGCTTCATCAACGACTACCGTAAAAAAAGTAAAGAACCTTCCAAAGTTGATTATCAGGAAGTTGAAACGACCTATAACTCCGAGGAAGCATCTGATACCACTTATACCGTAGATCTCCGTGCTGATGCTGTACAGGAACTGATCGGCGATGAAGTTGCGAACGCACTCAACGCCCTGCCTGTCGACTTCAGAACGGTCATCATTCTCTGCGACATCGAGGGTTTCACCTACGAAGAGATGGCCAAAATCCTGGACATCCCTATCGGAACGGTGAGGTCCAGATTGCACCGCGCACGTAACCTCCTGAAAGAAAAACTCAGAAGCTACGCGAGCTCAATGGGATATGATTCATAGGTTGTGAAACTTTTTTTGCAACCTCTTCGGTTATAGGGTACAACTGTACATATATTCCATTATTCTTATTTTCATTTTAACTAATGAATGCATCTTCCACGACGCCTTCTGTAACAGAAGTTGCGCAAAAACAAATGAAGCATACCTGCGAGCACCATGCTGAGTGTATGAAAATCATTCAGGCTATTCTGGATGACGAGGCGAGCGAAGCAGAGAAGGACCACTTCCGCGAAAACATGGATAAATGCATCCCTTGTATCGAGGCGTACCGCCTGGAAAAGTGCATCAAGGATTCCCTCAACATGAAAATTGTCAAGAAGCCTTGCCCGGAGAGCATTTTTAATACGATTATTTCAAAAATTAACAGTTAATCTGTTCGAGTGAAAGGTAAGCTTATCATATTTTCTGCCCCTTCCGGATCCGGAAAGACCACCATTGTAAGGCATCTTTTAGACAAATACACACAGCAACTGGCATTTTCTGTCTCCGCATGTACGCGCCCGCGCCGCGACTATGAGATAGATGGCAAAGATTATTACTTCCTGACCTTACAGGACTTTCGTCAGAAGATAGCGGATCAGCAGTTTGCGGAATGGGAGGAAGTTTACGCCGGCAATTATTACGGCACACTCAAAGCTGAAATACAACGCCTTTGGGATGAAGGCAAACACGTCCTCTTCGATGTGGATGTGAAAGGAGGGCTGAAACTGAAAGAAGCATATGGCGACGCCGCGCTCGCCGTATTCGTGAAAGTAACCTCCGACGAAGAAATCAAACGCCGCCTGTCGGGCCGCGGTACCGAAACCGAGGAAACGCTTGCCACACGCCTGGCAAAAGTGCGTTATGAACAGAGTTTCGAGCACGAGTTCGACCAGGTGCTTGTCAATGATGAACTGAATGAGACGCTTGCCAAAGCGGAAGACCTCGTTCAGGCATTCATTCAATCCTAACAAAATAGTCTCTGCAATGAAGATCGGCCTGTTTTTCGGATCGTTCAATCCTATTCATGTCGGTCACCTGATCATTGCCAACACCATGGCCACCACCACCGACCTCGAACAGGTCTGGTTTATTGTGAGCCCGCAAAATCCGTTCAAGAAAAACAGCAGTCTCCTGCACGAATTCGACCGTTTCGACCTCGTGCAGCGCGCCATTTCGGATAATACGCTGCTGCGGGCCAACGACATCGAATTCCACATGCCCAAGCCCAGCTACACGATCGACACGCTCGTGCGCTTGCAGGAGAAATTTCCCCAGCACCAGTTCAAGCTGATCATGGGCGAAGATAACCTCGCACAATTTCCGAATTGGAAGAATTACGAGAAGATTCTGGAATACACGGGCCTGTATGTTTACCCCAGGCCCAATTCAAAGCCGCACGCATTCGGTAGCCATCCGGATGTGCAATTCGTGGAAGCACCATTGCTGGATATTTCGGCCACATTCCTCCGCGCCTGCATTAAAAAAGGCCAGTCGATCCGCTACATGGTGCCGGAGCCGGTAGAGCAGCTGATCAAAATCAAGAAATTCTATCTGTAATCAGAGCGGCCTGTCCTGGTAGGTAATCTCCGACAACAATCCCACTGCATTGAATTTCAATATCACCTTCCGTGAAGCTGATTTGGCTTGCATATTCTCGCATTGCGGGCCTTTGCTGAGATAGTAAACGTAGAATTTCGTATTGCGCTCGCCAAGCTGATGAATATCCGGCCTGCCCAGCAACTCCCCGATCGTATCGGCAAATTTTCCCTTCAACTCTTTCTCTACGCTCTTAAAATCGCCTTCCAGGCCCTTGCGGACGTCGTTGCAGCCTCCGCGGTCGCCACGCCATTTTGTAAGGTCCAGGTTACCTAATTTATCGGGAGCGCTCGAACAGCTCGCAATAAAGCCGATGAGCGCGGTCAAAAGGATTTTTATAGATAATTTCATTGTATGGATTCGTTCATTCAAAACCAGGGCGAATCTAGCCATACAATACGAGAATGTCGCAATACATTCCCCCAAACCACACCCAACCACACTTGACTATACCTGACTACATTAGACCATACCCATGAAAAAACAACTCCTGACCATCTTCTTCCTGGCATTCGCCTCGCTCACGGCATTCGCACAGGACAACGCCCCGCAGCCGATGGACGGTACCGATTGCTCCAACCTGTTTTTCCAGGCACTACTGGAAGAAAACGCAGCAGCAGCCGGTAACCTCATGGCAAACGATTTTACGGTCACCAATTACAATGGCCAGACCATCGACGGTCGCTCATTGCAGCAGGCGATCGGGCAAGGCTACATTATCGTCGACTCGGGCATGCTCACAAGCACCCGCACGCGTACATACGGGGATGTGGCTGTGGTACAGGGCTTCTGGAATGTAAGCGCGCGGATTCAGAACAATGGATTCAACGGCAATGTCGCGTACACGACGGTATGCGTGCGCTCGGGCGGGAAATGGAAGGTCGCGACCGTACAGCTTACGCCTGCTCAATGAATTGATGCATTAAAACGTAAAGTACAGCCATAAAAAAAGAGAACCGGAACCAGTTCTCTTTTTCAATTATAGTCTAACATTACATTCTAAACATTCATCAGCGATTCGCGACGACGCATTTTTCCAGCCGGGATACCGAACATCATCTTGAAGCGGCGGCAGAAATAAGCGGTGTCTTTGTAACCCACATCGGAACCGATCGCGCGGATGCTTTTCTTCGACGTGCGAAGCAGATCCACAGCCTTTTCCATGCGCTGGTATTCGATATAATCCTGCGGGTTGATACCGGTCAGCATTTTGAAATACTGGCCCACGTAATCCTCTGAAACGTTCGCTACGTTCGCCAATACCTTGTTCGACAGGTCGCCGCCCAGGTTGTCTTTGATGTAAGCGAAAATGTCGATCAGACGAGGATCTTTGAAATAAGTACTGTTGGTAACGAGCTGCTCAACGAACAGTTTGTTTTTCAGAATATAACGGATGATCTCGATCACCACCTCTTCGGTTTTGATCTTGATGATACGGCCTTTTCCAGGGGTATCGAGCATATCTTCCGTCAGGATCTGGTTGATCGTCGCGGCGATCTGGTCGTCGCGTTTGATCAGGAACGGAGGCACGTCCAGGGACGTGAAGAAGTTTACGGTATCAAAAACTTTCGCTTCGAAGGAGATCAAACCGAAAGAGTTAGGCAGCTTTCCGATCAATGCCGGATCGTGGCCCGCTTCGATATAATTGTCACGGTTGGTCATGAACTCCTCGTTCGATACGGTTTTGGCCGATGCGCCGTTTCCGTATGTCACAGTTGCATGCTTACCTCCCGGAATGAAGAGCATATCCCCTTCCTCAACCCTCTGAGGCTCGTCGGATCCGAAAGAAACTTCGCCGTCGTACAGAATGGTCAAAGAGTTCTGTACGTCATAAAAGTTTTTGATTGTGATGGGCTGTAAAATCCTGATATGACGGGCCTTCACAAATTTCACCCCCAACGACTCAATAATCTTATTATAGTCTTCCATACTTGATATATTTAAGGGCCGTTTTGACCGATTTTTCAAATTTTGTACAAATCTAATAAATTGTACAAAACTAATACAAGTATAGTTTCACAAAAATTTAAAAAAAAGTGATATTTTGATATTATTTAAATCCAACATTCAGAATAAAATCGACTTTTGGGCGAATTACTAATTATTTAAGAAGCTCCCGGGCGATTACGAGTTTTTGGATTTCGGAGGTACCTTCATAAATCTGTGTGATTTTGGCATCCCGCATGAAGCGCTCCACATGGTATTCTTTCACATAACCGTAGCCCCCGTGCACCTGGACCGCTTCTGTTGTCACCCACATGGCTACTTCGGATGCATACAATTTTGCCATAGCCGCGGCCTGGATGTAGTCCTTTCCCTCGTCTTTCAAACGAGCGGCCTTATAGACAAGTAACCGTGCGGCCTCAATCTTCGTCGCCATTTCGGACAATTTGAACTGGATAGCCTGGTGGTCGGAAATGGGTTTGCCGAATGTCTTCCGCTCCTTGGAATATTTCAAGGAAAGTTCGAATGCGCCCGCAGCAATCCCCAGCGCCTGTGCCGCAATACCGATGCGGCCGCCATTCAGCACATTCATCGCGAACTTGAAACCGAAGCCGTCCTGCCCGATGCGGTTCTCCACCGGGACTTTTACGTCGGAGAACATCAAAGTATGTGTATCCGAGGCCCTTATACCCATTTTATCCTCCTTACGGCCAACCGAAAAGCCGTTCCAGCCCTTCTCGACGATGAACACATTGATACCCTTGTGCTTCGCCTCCGGGTGCGTTTGTGCGATCACCAGGCAAACGGAAGAAGTGTTCCCGCTGGTGATCCAGTTTTTCGTGCCGTTCAGTAAATAATGGTCGCCGTTTAAGAAAGCAGTTGTGTGCTGCGAGGTGGCATCCGAACCGGCCTCGGGTTCCGACAGGCAGAATGCGCCGATGATTTCGCCTGATGCAAGGCGCGTCAGATATTGCTGTTTCTGCGCCTCTGTGCCATACTTTTCAAGCCCCCAGCACACCAGCGAATTGTTCACCGACATGATCACGCCGGCCGAAGCATCTACCTTCGAAATTTCCTCCATCGCGAGCACATATGCGAGCGTATCCATGCCCCCGCCTCCGTATTCAGGCGCGACCATCATGCCCAGAAAGCCCATTTCGCTCATTTTACGCAATAGCACAGGATCGAAATGCTGGGCAGTGTCTCGTTCGATCACACCGGGTAATAATTCGGATTGTGCAAAATCGCGTGCAGCGGCCTGCACCGCCAGATGCTCTTCACTGAGGTTGAAATCCATTCCGGTAAGTGGTTGGGAAGCTGACATAGAAGACGTTGATTTTTGTGGATGAAGATTTTCAAAAATAGGATTTAGCAAAACAGTATGCAAGCATACAATTTCCTAACCGATTAAAACTTTGGGTTTTGCTGGCCGATTTCACCAAAAGTTGTCTTAAGTTTGCGCCCTGATCACGACAGATTACACATGCCCGTTCTTACCGTTTTTTACATTAAGCTGCTCATCAACCTTGCATTGACAATCGGAATCATCTGGACCATCAGCCGTTCGGATCTGTTTTCAAAATGGCAGCAGGAAAACGATAAACTGATATTTACACTAGGCTTTGTGCTCTTCCGGCTCATTCCCTGGATCGGCATTTTCCTCATCATCAACGAGGAACCACGGGGCGATATCCCTTTCTTCTTTTACAAAGCCGAGGGCGCCAAAGCCGGCGGTTTCGTGTACCGCGATTTCTGGTCGTACCACGCACCGCTCTACGCCTACATCATCAGCCTACCCGTCTGGATCTGGCATAATGCCCGGGCGATCGTACTGTTCATGGTATTGATGGAAACTGCCATTCTCTGGCTTACCTACGACACTTACAAAAGCAAAAGCCCGAAAGCGCTGCAACTGGCCACCATTTACTATATGTTGCCTGCCGCATTCATGTACATCCTCGTCGATGGGCAGGAAGAAGTCTGGTTTTGGGGCGCAGCGCTGCTGATATGGCGCTACACGATCAAAAACAAAACCGATTACGAAGTAGGTATCGGGCTGTTGTATGCCCTGACATTACTGACGATCAAGGTCACATTCATATTCCTGCTGCCTGCATTGCTGGTCATGGTGAAGAAGCCCATTAAAATGCTGCTCGTGATGGCGGCGATTGGCTTGCCCGCGGTAGGTTTCCTCTACTGGCAGATCGGCGACCTGTTCCTGATGCCGATCCGGCACACCGAGCAGCTTATGACGCCCAACCTGTTCTCGGTACTTCGCCCGTTTGTCGAAATCGTCTTCCACGTGGATGAAAAGAAATCGACGCTGATCAACTGGTTCGGGTTGCTGTTTACGGTTTTCATCCCGGTTTACATGGCATTCAAAGCGCGGCAGCGGCACATCAGCGAAGTGTTACCTGGCCTGTTCATTGCCGTTTTCGTGTGCATGATGCTCTTCCAGGCCAGCGCGATGGGCGCCTACGTGATCGCCTACCTGATGGCCGTTTTGTTTGAAATCATCGACATCCGCAAAACCGCTCATATTTTGGTGCTGCTCGCATTGAACTGGCTTACCGTGGTGCAGCCGTTTGTGTGGGTGTATATCAAACAGCCCGCGTACACATCGCTGAGCCTTTTTGCCGATACTTCGTACCTGTTCGAGTACGTGCTGCAAATCCTGAATGTGCTCTGCTTCCTCTGGATTCTCCGCGAAACCTACCGTAAGGTGGTTTACGGCCAAAACCTGGCTGCGGCATGAACATAGTCCTTGCGAAAACCGCCATCAGCGTAGCCGCATTGCTGGTTACCGCCGCTTTGCTATTCAAAAAAGACGCGCTGACCGAATGGCTCGAAAAGAAGTCGGCGAACGCGGTACTGGCCGTCGCCTGGTTTTTCCTCCGGCTCCTGCCATTTATCGCGGTGTACCTCGTCGCCAATATGGAACCGACCTCGGATGTGAACGGCTTCTGGGACGAGGGCAGCAAGGCTTCGATGGGGCAAATCGTGTACCGCGATTTTTGGTCGCCTTACTCGCCGCTCTACGCCTATTTCCTGGGCATTTGGCTGAAACTTTGGTACAGTCCCAAAATGATCGTGCTCACGATGGCAGCGATGGACGGTATTGCATTACTCGTTTCCTATCATTTTTTCAGGCCATTCCAATCGCGGGGTACATTCCTGTTCCGCGCCCTCATTTATTTGCTCCTCCCCGGCTCGCTTGTGCTATGCGTGATAGGCGCGCAGGAGGACGTGTGGATGTGGCTGTTCGTAACGCTCGCCTACCTCGCACGTGAGCGTACATTACGCGTGGAGTGGTATGCGATCATCCTGGCCATCGGCTTGCTGATGACCAAGGCCATTTTCGTGCTTATTATGGTGCCCTTGTTTTTCCTGGAAAAGGAAAAGGTGCGCTTCGTCATTCCCATTGCCATTATCGGCATTCTATCGTTGGGCATATTGTACCCGCTGGTAGGGTTCGAATTCATGCAGCCTTTGGACGAAGCCAAGACATTACGTGCCCCGAACATCCAGTCGATACTAAACCCGTGGTTCTATAACTCCATCGGGGTGGGCGAAAAATTCTGGAACTGGATCGGACTTGTCGCATCGGTAGGGCTGGCTTGTATTTCGGCATGGCGCCTCCGTAATGCGGATTTCCGGGTAATGCTTTCGAAGGTCTGGGTTGTTTTGTATGCTACGATGATGATCGTACAGCAAAGCGCATACAGCAATTATATCTTCCTCTTCCTGCTCCCGCTGGTATTCTATGTGATTGACTGGAAGAACAAAACACAGGTTACGATCCTTTTCGTATTCAATCTGCTTTGCGTGGTACATCCGTCTTACTGGTGGCGGCTCGGAATGCCTTGCTACATGACGCCCTCGGACACCACCGCATCGTCCGACCTGCTTATCGATTACACCATGCAAACGGCCATCGTGTTCCTAACAGGCTATTTCATCTGGCTCGCATTCCCCAAAAGGAACGAAGCCTGACCCTGCCTGCATTTCCCGGTCAAGAGTTTAACATTCTTTAACGGCCCGTATTCCGCACCGGTTTCTACATTTGGGCATACCCAAAACCGACCGAATGCAGCCCGTAGACCGGCATACCCTACACGAACTACAACTCCTGCCGGAAAACAGCAGGACAGCCAGCATTTTCGCTTTCTACAACCAAACTGAAACGCTGGGTGGTGCCGACTACCTCAAAAACATCATCACCAAACCGAAGGAAACGCTCGAAGACATTATTCGTTTCCAGGACTTGTTAAAGGCTATCGCGATCCGGCCCACGGCATGGCAAGTGAACATTGCGAAAGCCTATGCGGCAGCGGCGGAGAGCTACTATGCATTAAGTGTGGCGCATTCGATGTCGCAGGATGCCGTCGTCCATTGGTTTGATACCTGGCTGTACTCCAAGCGGAACAAGGGCGAGTATTACCGCATTCAAAGCGGCGTACTGGCAACATTGCGGCTGATGAGGGCAATTCAATCCACTTTGGACCACCTTTCGGAAGCTGCTATCCCCGAGGAAATTGCCGAAGGCATCGATGAACTCCGAAAATTTATCTTCTCTCCTCTTCTATCCATTTTTTTAAAAAAGAATGACGGGAAGCTGTCCAACCGCTCGATTTTTTACCTCGATTATCACTTACGGATCAGTCACAGGAACGAATTCCGGCAAATGCTCGACACGCTCTACAAGCTGGATGCTTGCCTGGCGATCGTCAAAACAGCCTGGCGGCATCAGTTATCATTTCCCAGTTTTGACACATATTCCAAAAACTTCCGCGTCGACAAAGCCTGGCATCCGCTCATTACCGATCCGATAGCTAACGACCTTGCATTGGAAACCAACAACCCCGTATGCATCCTTACCGGCGCGAATACCAGCGGTAAGACGACCTTTCTCAAAACCTGCGGCATTATCGTCTACCTCGCGCATTTAGGCTGGCCAGTCCCCGCAAAATCGCTGCATTTACCATTTATCGACCGGCTATTCACCTCCATTCACCTCTCCGACGACCTCGACCAGGGGTTCAGCCATTTTTATAATGAAATGATGCGGATCAAACAGATTTCCGAAGCATTGAGCAATGGAGAAGAATGCTTTGTGATCGTGGATGAATTATTCAGAGGTACCAACCAGGAAGATGCTTTGCATTGTTCCAAAACGGTGTTGGATGGTTTTGCCCGCTTCTCCGGTTCCCGCTTTTTGGTTTCTACCCACCTGCACGAACTAATCACTCATTACGCTGATCACCCGAAAATCAGTTTCCGCTGCTTCCGCACCCGCATTACCGACAATCAGTTTCAAAATACATTTAAAATAGAAGAAGGTGCGGCATTCGAGAAGGTAGGAAGGCTGATCATGGACCAAACCGGCGTGACTGCATTGCTACAAAATGCAAAAAGGCCCTCATCGGAATGAGAGCCTTTCGCTTGTTGGTATTCAAAAAACCTATTCGATCACATCGAAACCACAGAATGGTACCAGCACGGCCGGTACTTTGACCGTTCCGTCGGCCTGCTGGTTATTTTCCAGCAATGCGGCCAGGATACGCGGCAATGCCAATGCGGAGCCGTTCAATGTGTGAAGCAGCTGCGTTTTCTTATCGGCATTCTTGTAGCGCAGTTTTAAACGGTTGGCCTGATAGGTCTCAAAATTTGAAACGGAACTACATTCCAGCCAGCGCTGCTGCCCAGCCGACCATACTTCGAAATCGTAGGTCAATGCGGACGTGAAACCCATATCGCCTCCGCACAAGCGCAGGATGCGGTAAGGCAATTCCAGCTTTTCGAGCAGGGACTTTACGTGCTCCACCATTTCGTCGAGGGCTTTGTATGAGTCCTCGGGCTTGTTGATCTGCACGATTTCCACCTTGTCGAACTGGTGCAAACGGTTCAGCCCTCGTACGTGCGCGCCCCAGCTACCCGCCTCGCGACGGAAGCACGGCGTGAACGCCACGTTTTTCACAGGTAACTCACTCTCTGCCACGATCACATCGCGGTACAGGTTGGTAACAGGTACTTCGGCGGTCGGGATCAGATACAGATCATCGACGGTCGCGTGGTACATCTGTCCTTCCTTGTCGGGCAACTGCCCTGTGGCGAAACCTGAATCTGCATTTACCACGATCGGCGGCTGCACTTCGGTGTAGCCTGCATTACCTGCCTCGCTGAGGAAGAATGCGATCATAGCACGCTGCAAACGGGCGGCTTTGCCTTTGTATACGGGGAAGCCCGCGCCGGTGATCTTGTTACCGAGTTCAAAATCGATAATCGGTGCCAGGTTACCACCCAGTTTTTTGATCAGGTCCCAGTGCGGCAATGCGCCTTCGGGCAATCTCGGCTTGGTACCGGCTTCGAGGACCGTCACATTGTCGTCGGCGGTACGGCCTTCGGGCACGCTCTCGTGCGGGAGGTTTGGCAGCTTTACCAGCTCCTGCAGCAGCGATTCTTCGAATTCCTTATGCTCCTCTTCCAATGCTTTGGAACGCTCTTTCAATGCAGCGGTATCGGCTTTGGCAGCTTCCGCCTCGGCTTTCTGGCCCGCCTTCATCAATGCACCGATTTCCTTCGCTTTATTATTGGAAGCAGCCAGTACATCGTCCAAATCCTGTTGGATCTGGCGACGTTTTCCGTCGAGCTCGATAATGCGGTCTACCGCCTGCTCGGCATCCTTGAAATGCTTTTTGGTCAGTCCCGCGATGGTCTGTTCGCGGTTTTCGCGGATAAAATTCGTTTGTAACATAATGCTGTGTGATCAGGGAGCAGTGAAAATATCCTTCATCGCGTCCTCGTAAAAGAACAGGCGCTCGTTGAGGACGTTCAATGCCTCCGCTTTGTATTTTGAATGGATCAGCAACGACAGGTTGTGCTCCGATGCGCCGTACGAAATCATTCGTATCGGGATGTTTTTCATTGCATCGAGCACTTTCAGAGCGATACCTTCCTTGTCGGCGCTGAAATTACCTACGATACAGATAATGTTCTGATCGCGGTCATGTTCTTCCAAATCAGCGAATTCACGCAATTCGGCGCTGATCTGTTCCAGGTTTTCGGAGTTATCGATCGTTACCGACACCGATACTTCGGATGTCGTGATCATATCCACCGGTGTTTTATATTTTTCGAAGATCTCAAACACCCTGCGAAGGAAGCCGTAGGCATTCAGCATACGGGTCGAGTGAATGTAGATCGCCGTGATATTGTCTTTCGCGGCAATGGCCTTGATGTCGCGGTCCGAAGTCTGGGTAGCGATGAGCGTGCCGGGTGCTTCGGGCTGCATGGTGTTTTTCAAACGAACCGGTACACCGCGCAATTTGGCAGGCGTAATGGTGCTTGGGTGCAAAATTTTTGCTCCGAAATAAGCCAGTTCAGCAGCCTCTTCGAATGTCAGCTCGCGGATCGGGAAGGTACGCTTCACAATGCGCGGGTCGTTGTTATGCATTCCATCGATGTCGGTCCAGATCTGGATTTCGTCCGCACGGATCGCCCCGCCGATCAATGAGGCAGTGTAGTCCGAACCACCTCTTTTCAGGTTGTCGACTTCCTCGCGCGGGTTGCGGCAAATGAAACCCTGGGTAACGATCGTCTGCTTATCGGTATACTGGTTCAAAATGGTCACCAGTTTCTCCTCGATCGTTTCCAGTTCCGGCTCGCCATCGGCATCGATGCGCATAAAATCCAATGCGGGCAGCAATACCGAGCTCTCGCCCTTTTCTTCCAAATATGCCTGGAACATCTTCGTGCTCAGGATTTCACCTTCCGCCACAAGCTCCTTTTCCTGCTTGATGGTGAATGGCTTCACGCCTACCAGCGATTTGATAAATCCAAATTCGGAATCCACAATCTGCTGACCTGCCGCGAGGCTTTCGGGAGTTGAATACAACTCTTTGATAAACAGATCGTAGTGGTTTTTCAACTCTTCAATCAGGGCAGCTGCCTTGGCATCGTCATACGATTTGGCCGCTTCTCCGATAGCGATCAGCGCATTGGTAGAACCGGACAAAGCCGACAATACCACAATTTTACGATTAGGATCATTGTTGAGGAGTTCGCGGATTGAGTGCATACGCTCAGGCTTCCCTACCGAAGTACCGCCAAATTTCCAGACTTGCATAACTAGTTTTGAATAATTGAATTTTGAATGATTGAATGATTTTTGTCACTTGTTGTCAAGAGGTTGTCATGGATGGTCAGCTATTCTCATTAGTTGTCAGGGGGTGTCATTAATTGTTTTAATAAAACTATATTCTAATGACCCAATAACTACACCCGACAATTCCTGACTATAAATGACTACATCTGACAATTCCTGACCACACTTGACAATTCCTGACTACGCCTGACCGTTAACGGCTTGCGCCTTAAGCCCGATCATCTTAATTGCCGTAATGGCCGCTTCGTCGCCTTTGTTGCCATGCACGCCGCCTGACCGTTCGAGCGCCTGTTCCATATTATTAGGAGTCAGTACACCGAAAATCACGGGCTTGTCGTATTTCAGGCTCACGTTCGTAATGCCTTGCGCCACTGCGTGGTTGATGTAATCGTTATGCTTGGTTTCGCCCTGGATTACCACACCCAATGCGATTACCGCATCGATATCGGCGCGTTGTGCGAACCATTGCGACGCCATGGTCAGCTCGAAGCTTCCCGGCACATTACCTCTGACGATATTCGCCGGCAGCGCCCCGTAGGTGATCAGGGTCTGATAAGCCCCCTCGAACAACTTCCCGGTCACTTCGCTGTTCCACTCGGCCACGACGATCGCGAATTTTTTATTACTGATATCCGGAAGTCCTTCCGTTGTAAATACGCTTAGATTTTTATCTGCACTTGACATTGATTTTCAAGGGGTTTATGAAAAACAGGTATGATTTAAGTCTTTGGACTAAATGAATAAAAAAAGGATAAAACCGAGGTCGGCTTTATCCTTTTTCAGAAACAGAATGGTTAACCATTATTTGCCGACCTGTCCCTCTAATAATCCCATATATTTCTTCGCGTTCACTACTTCCGAGGAAAGTGGGAACTCGTCAACAACACGTTTATAGGTAGCAACCGCATCGGCAGGCTGGTTAGCCTTCTCCTGAGCGAGTGCGAGTTTCATCAGATAAACGGGTGTAAAATATTCATTCTTCTCATAGTCAGCAGCTTTCTGATAGTATGAGATAGCCTCAGCGGCTTGATTTTTTTCAAGATAAGCGTCACCGATCAAAGACTGGGCACGTGCGTGGATCAACAGGTCGGAAGAGCTGAATGATTGCAGACGGCTGATAGCCTCATCGTATTTGCCTTGTTTCAGCAAAGCGACACCCGCGTAAAAGCTTGCGAGGTTGCTTGCGTCGGTTCCTTTGTAATTGTCAGCGATAGACAAAAGTCCTTCATTACCACCGGCTCCGTTCAATGCTTTTTGCAATGAATCCGCTTCAAAATCGTACACGACACTGGCAAGTGCATTCTGGGCAGTGCCTTCCTGACCATCTATGTAAAAACGGTAACCCGCGAAACCAGCAATAGCAACCACAACCGCCACCCCGATTCCAAGAACAACCTTACGGTTTTTAAGGAAAAAAACCTCAGCTTTATTGATCTGGCCTGCTAATGCCTCCGGAGATTCAATGATTTCAATCCCGGATTCGCCCGTATTTTTCTTGCTCATATCAAATAATTCGATTTTGGAGTGCAAAGTTATGAAAAACTTGTTAAGTCAAAACAAGTTAGGACACAATTCTTTGTGTTATCTATTTCCGGCCTACCATTCATGAACGAACGGCTCACGGTGACAAATGCATTGGAACCCATTTGATTTGTAAGTCAACGCATTACCCTGGCACCAAAACAAAAACTGCGCGGTAACAGTGTCACCGCGCAGCATTTTGTATGACTATTTTATATTAATACAATGGATATTGTTTCATCCATTCGTTTACTTCTGTCTTCACGGCGGCGATTTTTGCGTCGTTGTCGTTGTTAACCAGCACGGTATCAACGAGGTCAACGATACGTTCCATATCCGCCTCAACCAATCCGCGGGTGGTCATCGCAGCAGTTCCTACGCGCATACCTGAGGTTACCATCGGCGATTTGTCGTCGAAAGGCACCATGTTTTTGTTGATCGTGATATCCGCTTTGATCAAAGTGTTCTCAGCCAGTTTACCCGTCAGACCTGACTCCACGCCATTCTTGGTACGGAGGTCGATCAGCATCAGGTGGTTGTCGGTACCGCCTGAGATAATCCGGTAGCCTTTGTCAACAAATGCTTTGGCCATTGCCTGCGCATTTTTCGCAACCTGGGTAGCGTAGTTATAGTATCCTTCACCCAACGCTTCACCGAATGCAACTGCTTTGGCAGCGATAATGTGCTCCAAAGGTCCGCCTTGTGTGCCCGGGAATACGCCTGAATCGAGCAATGACGACATGGTACGCAGGGCGCCTTTCGGAGTTTTAATGCCGAATGGGTTTTCGAAATCGTTGCGCATCATGATCACACCGCCGCGTGGGCCGCGAAGTGTTTTGTGCGTAGTAGTAGTAACAATGTGGCAGTGATCGAATGGATCTTTCAAAAGACCTTTCGCGATCAGGCCGGCAGGGTGAGAAATATCGGCCATCAGCAATGCACCGATTTTGTCGGCCACGGCACGCAGGCGCTCGTAATCCCAGTCGCGGCTATATGCAGACGCGCCGCAGATCAAAAGCTTCGGACGCTCTTTCAATGCGGTTTCTTCCACTTTATCCCAGTCAATCAGACCAGTTTCCGCTTCTACACCATAAAATACAGGCTGGAAATATTTACCTGAAATGTTCACGGGAGAACCGTGTGTAAGGTGACCGCCGTGTGCCAGGTTGAAACCCATGATCTTGTCGCCTGGGTTCAGGCAAGCAAGGAAAACAGCCGTATTGGCTTGTGCTCCCGAGTGTGGCTGTACGTTAGCCCAGGTAGCACCGAAAAGTTCTTTCAAACGGTCGATCGCGATCTGCTCGATTTCGTCAACGACCTCGCAGCCTCCATAGTAACGCTTGCCCGGAAGGCCTTCTGCATATTTGTTGGTCAACACACTGCCTGATGCTTCCATCACCTGGCGTGATGTGAAGTTTTCAGATGCGATCAGTTCGATACCAGACTCCTGGCGATGTTTTTCTCTGTTGATCAGATCAAAAATGGCGGTGTCGCGTTCAACGCTGGTGAGTGTAGACATGGGATTTGTCAGAAAAAATGGTGTGATACTCGTGGAATAAGCCGCAAAAATACAAGCAATTATTTTGGAATAAAATATTAACACTTACTTTATATTTAAAGTGCGAACCGGCTGATAAGGCTAATGCGGCCGGATAGCCCGTAGCGGCGTGGCAGGCGTAATTTTAAGTGTAAGTTATTTCTTAAATTATTTTAAGAATAATTGTTTTCCGTTGTACTTTTGTGGTCGATTCGTTCGTGCGTGATCGAACACATGAGTAACTTGCAGTTTAATTCATCGTCTATTCACGAAACTCTTACATAATTTAACATTTAGTTATGAGCCAACAAACGGTAAGTCCACAAACAATCCTGATGCAAGCTTCCAGCAATGGAAAAGGCACTACCGGCACCATAGGGCAACCCATTACCTATGAAAAAATCCCGACGCAGATTTTTGCCGATTCCAAAGAAGCGTCCTATGCAGTTGCAAAAGAGATCTCGGACCTCATCCGTCAGAAACAAAAGGAAGGTAAGCCTTGTGTTTTGGGACTAGCAACCGGTTCTTCGCCGAAGACCGTTTACGCGATCCTCGTGCGTATGCACCGTGAAGAAGGTTTGAGCTTCAAAAATGTAATTTCTTTCAACCTGGATGAGTACTACCAAATGGAACCGGATTCCATTTACAGCTACCACCGGTTCATGAAAGAGCAACTGTTCGATCATGTCGACATTCCAAAAGAGAACTATTTCCTGCCGGACGGAACCGTACCGGCTGCCTTGTTGCGTGATTACTGCACGTCTTACGAGAATAAAATCAATGCGGTAGGCGGACTGGATTTCCAGTTGCTGGGTATTGGTGGGAATGGCCACATCGGTTTCAACGAGCCGGGTTCACTCATCAACTCGCATACACGCCTTATCACGCTCGACCACTCTACACGCGCCGCTGCGAGCATGGAGTTCGGCGGATTGCACAATGTACCGCGTAAAGCGATCACCTTGGGTGTCGCCCCTATTTTGAATGCGCGCCGCGTAGTATTGCTGGCCTGGGGTGAAAGAAAAGCTTCGGTGATCAAGAGCGCTGTGGAAGGCCCGGTAACCGAGCTGAACCCTGCATCTTATCTGCAAGCGCACACGGATGTTACTTTCGTGGTTGACGAAAGCGCCGCTTCCGAACTGACCCGCATCAAAACACCTTGGGCAGTTGATTCAGTGGTTTGGGATAATAAAATGATCAAGAAAGCGGTAACGCATTTGTCGCAAACCTTGAAAAAACCAATCCTGAAACTGACCGATAAGGATTATAACGACAATGGTATGTCCGACTTGCTCGCACAATATGGTGCTTGCTACGAGATCAATATCAATGTTTTCAACCAATTGCAGCATACCATTACCGGCTGGCCGGGTGGTAAGCCTAATGCGGATGATACGCACCGTCCGGAGCGTGCACAGCCTGCGAAAAAACGCGTGCTTATTTTCAGCCCGCACCCGGATGACGATATCATTTCAATGGGCGGTACTTTCCAACGCCTGGTTGACCAGGGCCACGAAGTACACGTTGCCTACCAGACTTCCGGTAACATCGCCGTAGCCGACGACGAAGCATTGCGTTTCATCGATTTCGTAGTTGACTTCAACCAAGGCTTCGATATCGACAGCCCGAATGCAAGCAAACTGTTCCAGGATGCGAAAGAATTTTTGAGACATACCAAAAACAGTGAGATCGATAGCCCAGAGGTTCGTAAGGTAAAAGGTCTGATCCGCCGTGGTGAAGCTAAGGCTACCTGCCGTTTCGTGGGTATCCCGACGAGCCAGGCACATTTCCTCGATATGCCTTTCTACGAAACGGGTACCGTTCAGAAAAAGCCGATCGGAGAAGAAGATATCAAGATCATCGAAAACCTGATCGAAGAGATCAAGCCGCACCAGATCTACGCAGCCGGCGACTTCGCCGATCCGCACGGAACGCACAAAGTGTGCTGGGATGCGATCGAAGCCGCATTGCAGCGTTCGAAACATAAGAATTTCATGAAAGACTGCTGGGTATGGTTGTACCGTGGCGCGTGGGCTGAGTGGGATATCTATGAAATCGAAATGGCGGTACCGATGAGCCCTGACCAGGTTCTGAAAAAACGCCAGGGGATCTTCAAACACCAGTCGCAGAAAGACGGTGTGGTATTCCAGGGAGAAGATTCACGCGAGTTCTGGCAACGTGCCGAAGAGCGCAACCGTGGAACCGCGCAGCTCTACGATTCACTCGGCCTGGCCGAATACGAAGCGATGGAAGCATTCGTACGCTGGAAGTTCTAAGGAATAACCGTAAACAAAAAGAGCCCGGAAAATTCCGGGCTCTTTTTGTTTTATATCTACCTGATACGCTGATTAAATGCGTCGGTGCTGGTGTTACAATTCCATGTCAACCCACATCCTGTGCGCCATTTTTTCAACCATATTCATCACGCCTTGGACGGCGCCAAAAATGATACAAAGAGGCAGAATGACTGGTAAAAAGATGAGCCATTGCAGTGCCATGGTAAAGTTAAATCTCTTGATAATTGGCGTTTTCATAACAGGATCAGGTGCTTAATAACATAGGTTTAGTATCCCAAGTTATACAATTAATTAATAGTCAACAACTTTTTACAACACTAACGCTCCCGTTTTCTGTAAAATTTGAATTATTAATGTAATTATTTCAATTGGGATTCTTGATAAAGCAGAATCCCCCGATTTGTTACCCACCGATATTCGCCGGGCAGTAAAAAAAATTTTTGTTTATTTGTTATAGTAAAGTTAACTGCCACTTCCGACATGCCTTCATCCGACATCATTCAACTATTACCCGATTCCATAGCCAACCAGATTGCCGCGGGAGAGGTCGTTCAGCGACCGGCTTCGGTGGTAAAGGAGCTCATGGAAAATGCGATTGATGCGAAGGCTACGCAAGTGCAGGTCATACTCCGCGAAGCCGGCCGGACGCTCATTCAGGTGATCGATAATGGCACCGGAATGTCCGAAACCGATGCGCGGATGAGCTTCGAAAGGCACGCAACTTCGAAGATCCGGCAATCGGAAGATTTGTTCAGGATCAAGACCATGGGCTTCCGGGGTGAAGCACTGGCATCGATTGCGGCGGTGGCGCAGGTAGAAATGCGAACGCGCCAGGAATCGGACGAACTGGGTACCTTGATCCGGATCGACGGCTCAGAAATCAAGACGCAGGAGGCGGTGGCTTGTCCGAAAGGCACCAACTTTTCGATACGGAACCTGTTTTTCAATGTTCCCGCACGCCGGAACTTCCTGAAATCCAATTCGGTCGAAATGCGGCACGTACTCGACGAATTCCAGCGGGTAGCATTAGCCCATCCGGAGGTCGGGTTTACGCTCCATCACAACGATACGGAAGTCTTCAACCTTCAACCGGTGAAGCTGGTGAGAAGGATCATTGATATTTACGGCAAAAGCTACCGCGAGCAGCTGGCTTACTGCCAGGAGGATACTTCCTACATCAATGTGCGCGGCTACATCGGCAAGCCCGAGTTTGCCCGCAAAACCCGCGGTGAGCAGTTCTTTTTCGTGAACGATCGCTTCATAAAGCATAATTACATGCACCACGCGGTGATCAGCGCTTTCGATGGTACCATTCCGGAAGGCAGTCACCCGTTTTATGTTTTGTTTATAGATATTGACCCGTCACATATCGATATCAATATCCATCCCACTAAAACGGAGATCAAATTCGACGACGAGCGCTCGGTATATGCCATCATCATGGCGGCGGTGAAGAAGGCGGTGGGTGTTTACAATCTGTCGCAATCGATCGATTTCGAGGAAAACATCAACTTCCTCAATCCCACATCCGCCGAGCCTAACAATAACCTGATCCCGCGCACGGTTATGCCCGACTGGGCCGCGCAGCCACGCAAAAGCGAAAGCAGTGCGTCCAAATCGAACCTGACCAACTGGAACAAGTTGTTCGAAGGGCTGCAAAATACCGAGGACAGGCACCGCGAACTGGCCGCGTTTGAAATGGGTACCACCGCGCCTTCACGGCCCGTGTACCAGGAGCAGGCCAAAACCGTCGCCAGCAAGGTGAACCGGATGGCCTCCGAGGTCGTCGCCGCGCCCGAAGCCGATGCATTGCTGTTTCAGCTCCATAACCGCTACATTTTGTCGCAGGTAAAGGACGGTATCATGCTTATCGACCAGAAGGCAGCCTACGAGCGCATTCTCTACGAACGGTATCGTAAGATGCTGATTAACCGCAATGGAGCGTGCCAACAGCTGCTTTTCCCGAAAACCATCCGGCTCACGCATTCGGATATGCAGCTCGTGCACGAGACGAAAAAGGAGATTAGGAGCCTGGGTTTTGAATTTGATGAATTCGGGTCCAATGAACTGATCATCCGCGGTATTCCGGCCGATTTACCGGAGGAAAGCGAGCAGGATTTGTTCGAGGAACTGATCGAGCAACTTAAACAGAGTTATTCCGACCTTAAACTGAATAAGCCGGAAAGTTTGTCGAGGTCGCTTGCGAAACGTTTTTCGGTGCGTTATGCGGTCAAGCTGTCGCACATGGAAATACACACATTGATGAACCAGCTGTTTTCATCGTCCGACCCGAACCGGACGCCCGGCGGCGACCCGATCATCGTTTTGCTGACGATGGACAAGCTGGCCAACATATTCCGGGGTTGAGAAACAAAATCCGGGTTTGTGAAGTTTATTGAGGATAAATCTTTGAATTTGAATTAAATATGTTAGCCATAACCCCCACGGTAAGGAATTTATTAATTCTGAATATCCTGTTCTATTTTATAGATTCTTCTGTTTTCAACCTGAGCAGCGATTTTGCGCTCAGGCCGGTGGTGTCACCGAACTTCCACATTTTCCAGTTTGTCTCCTACATGTTCCTGCATGGCAGCATTGGCCACATTTTCAGTAATATGTTCGGTCTGATCATGTTCGGGCCGCTGTTGGAAAGGATCTGGGGTGCAAAACGTTTTCTGATATTCTACTTTGTAACCGGTATCGGTGCAGGGCTTCTGTTCTCAGGAATAGGCCTTTATGAGAACTGGCACCTGGCACAGGCTGTTGACTTATATACCCAAAACCCTACACCCGACGGCTTCGCCGACTTCCTGAGCAAGCATGCCGAGGCATATTATGAATCCAGGCTCCAATTTGTGAACGATTTTGAAGTAAATCCGACTAATTCGATGTATATTCAACAGAGTATTAGGGATGTACGGGATGTTTACGTGGCCACGATCAATGTACCGATGGTTGGGGCTTCGGGCGCCATTTTCGGCATCCTGATGGCCTTTGGATTGTTGTTTCCAAATACGGAGCTTTTTCTCCTGTTTGTACCGTTCCCTATAAAAGCAAAGTATTTCGTTGCTTTTTATGGGCTTTTTGAATTGTATTCAGGAATACAAAATGCTCAGTCCGATAATGTTGCCCACTTCGCGCACATTGGAGGAATGCTATTTGCATATATATTGTTGCGTTACTGGGGTACGCAAAAGTCAAATTTCTATTAGAAGAAGAAGATGAGCAATATTGTTGACGACGTTAAAAGGGAATTCGCGAAATCCGAGAACGCACTTGTAAAGATAATTCTGATAAACACGGCAGTATTTCTGGTTCTGCTGCTCATGAAGATTGTGCTTACCCTCTCCCAATCTTCGAACGTATACGCATTGGTGATCAATATGTTACAACTTCCGGCCGCTACGGAAGAATTCATATACAAGCCCTGGACGCTCATCACGTACTTTTTCACACACGATGATATCTTTCACATACTCTTCAACATGCTCTTTCTCTACTGGTTCGGAAAACTGGTGGATGAATACCTGGGCGCAAAGAGAGTCGTGGCGCTGTATATGCTGGGCGGGATCGCCGGCGGACTGATTTACATTGTTTTATATAACCTGCTACCCTATTTCCAGGCGCATATCCGAAGGTTCCAGAATGCTCGGAGCATCCGCTGCGGCATTTTCGGTGGCCGTGGGGGCTTCTACGTTGTTGCCTAACTACACCTTCAACCTGATCTTTTTAGGGCCGGTACGGATTAAATTCATCGCATTATTCTACATCATTCTGTCGCTTGCACAGACCGTCGGACCTAACGCAGGCGGTAACCTGGCGCATTTGGGCGGGGCATTTACAGGTTATATATTCATCAAACTGCTGCAAAACGGGACAGATCTGGGCAAACCGATCTACGGGCTGCTGTCGATATGGTCGCGCATTTTCCGAAAACGCCCATCCATGCAGGTAACCTACCGCGAGCGGCAGGTGTACCGCAGTACCAGCGTATACTCGTCATCATCGTCCGGCACGATCGAAATGCCTGATCAGATGGAGATCGACTCGATCCTGGATAAGATCTCGAAATCGGGTTATGAAAGCCTGACGCGTGAGGAGAAGCAGAAGTTGTTCAAGGCAAGCCAGCAAAAATAATAGTCAGACTTAATGCGTATTTGCTTAATTTTGTGACTATTTAATAAAGCGGACAGCTAGTAAATTTGATTCAATAGCCCTACGGTATGCTTATAACGCCAGGAAAATTATTAGCAACAATTAATTCTCCCGAAGATCTCCGAAAACTGGACAGTTCTCAGCTTCCGCAGGTTTGCAACGAGTTAAGGCAATTTATCATTGATAATGTGTCGGTATACGGCGGGCACTTCGGCGCAAGTCTGGGGGTGGTCGAATTGAGCGTAGCACTGCATTACGTATTCAATACGCCCGACGATCAACTGGTATGGGACGTGGGTCATCAGGCCTACGGGCATAAGATACTCACCGGCCGGCGCGATGAATTCCATTCCAACCGCGTTTACGGAGGGCTTTCCGGTTTTCCAAAGCGAAAAGAAAGCATTTACGATGCATTTGGGGTAGGCCACTCGTCTACGTCCATTTCTTCCGCGCTCGGAATGGCGGTAGCATCCGCATTGGAAAAGAATTTCGAACGCCAGCACATTGCCATCATCGGCGACGGTGCTATGACTGCCGGTTTAGCCTTCGAAGGCATGAACCACGCCGGTGCTACGGATTCCAACCTCCTGATTATCCTTAATGATAACTGCATGGCCATCGACCCGAACGTCGGTGCGCTGAAAGAATATCTGACCGACATCACCACTTCGCAGACTTACAACAAGTTCAAGGACGAAGTCTGGAACCTGCTCGGTAAAATGAGCAACTTCGGCAAAAGCGCCCAGGAAATCGTTTCCAAAGTCGAAACCGCTATGAAAACGGCGATCCTGCGTCAGAGTAATCTGTTCGAATCGCTCGGATTACGCTATTTCGGTCCTATCGACGGAAATGATATCAGCCATCTTACCGAAGTACTTAAAGATCTCAAAAACATTCCTGGTCCGAAGCTGCTGCATTGCCTTACCGTAAAAGGAAAAGGCTATGGCCCGGCGGAAAAAGACCAGACGAAATGGCACGCTCCCGGTGTCTTTGACAAAATCACGGGTGAGATTCAGAAAAAAGTCTACAATACGCCCCAGGCGCCAAAGTATCAGGATGTATTCGGTCATACCATTGTGGAACTGGCCAAAGAGAATCCGAAAATTGTCGGTATTACGCCCGCAATGCCATCCGGTTCTTCTTTGAACATCATGATGGAAGCCATTCCCGAAAGGGCATTCGACGTAGGTATTGCCGAGCAGCATGCCGTCACGTTCTCAGCAGGTATGGCAACGCGCGGCGATGTGGTGTACTGTAATATTTACTCCACCTTCATGCAGCGTGCGTACGATCAGGTCGTGCACGATGTGTGTATCCAGGAACTTCCGGTAATCTTCTGTCTGGACAGAGCGGGATTGGTGGGAGCTGATGGGCCTACACACCACGGAGTTTACGACATTGCTTTCATGCGTTGTATTCCAAATATGGTTGTTGCTTCGCCGATGAACGAGCAAGAACTCCGGAATATGATGTACACGGCCCAGCTGGAATCGTTCCAGTCGGGTAAAAACGCATTCACCATTCGTTACCCCAGGGGAAATGGCGTGATGCCGGATTGGAAGACCCCATTTGAAGAAATTCAGATTGGTAAGGGAAGAAAAGTTAAAGCCGGCTCCGACCTTGCGATACTATCATTCGGGCCGCTTGGCAACTTTGCGTTGAAGGCTTGTGACGAGCTCGAAAAACAGGGTATTAAAGCGGGTCTGTTTGATATGCGTTTCGCGAAGCCGCTAGACGAGGCTCTGCTGCATGAAATCTTCGCAACCTATGACAGGGTCATGACACTGGAAGATGGCTGCTTACAAGGCGGATTTGGCAGTGCTGTTCTCGAATTTATGATTGATAATGGATATACCAGCCAGGTTAAACGCCTCGGAATACCTGATGCTATCGTTGAGCACGGTGAACCGGCTGAATTGTACCAGGAATGCGGCCTGGATACTGCAGGCATCATTGCCGCTTCGATAGAATTCATGCAAAGGCAATCTAAAATCGCCTCCGTTTTGCATTAATAAAGATTTGAATTTATAGAAAAAGCCGATCTTCCGATCGGCTTTTTTGTTTCTCGGCTATTCGAAAACCCAGGTCAAAATTTTGATTTGAAAAGCTTTCGTTCCACTCCCTGACCTCGTGTATACTCTGATGATCGATGTGCGTTCAGGGGGCACAAAAAGAACATTCGCGAACGTCGAGATATCCCTGAGCGAAGCTCCCTACCAACTCATATTAATGTTCCAGCCCGTATAGGGGCTTGGCTTACGAGAGGTGAAAAAAGAAGTCACTAAAAAAATCATCAACGTCTTAAACGCAAAAAGCCCTCCATTTCTGGAAGGCTTTAATTGCTAGTTAATAATTGTGGCGGCTACCTACTTTACCGGGTTTGAACCAAGTATCATCGGCGGATCCGGGCTTAACTTCTCTGTTCGGGATGGGAAGAGGTGATCA